>Ga0209507_1000001_pt1 | contig 2158878 bp, 1721 predicted proteins | sample AD_UKC028_MetaG_FD_184414 | JGI IMG/M metagenome (GOLD analysis project Ga0209507, IMG submission 184414) | Active sludge microbial communities of municipal wastewater-treating anaerobic digesters from USA - AD_UKC028_MetaG (SPAdes) (version 2) | ecosystem: Engineered > Bioreactor >...
TGCAGGCGGCGGGCCGGCACTCGGTGACCTGGCAGGGCCGTGACGAGCACGGCGGCGCGGTCTCGAGCGGCCTCTACTTCTACCGGCTCACCACCGACGGCGGCGAGCTGGTGCGGAAGATGACGCTCTTGAAATAGGCGCTGCGTCGTGCCAATGTCTTTCCCGCAACCGGCGGCCGGGTCCTCTCCCGGCCGCCGCGATCGTGGACATCCCGCAGAAAGGCACGCGCAATGCAGGGACAGCGATGGACCGCGGCCGCGATCGTCGCGTTGTCGCTCGGCAGCCTCGCTCTCGGCAGCGGCTGCGCCACGGACGAGACGAGCGAGGCGGCCCGCCACGCCGAGCTCATGGCCGCCGGCGACACGCTCGCGGCGGCCAAGCTCTTCCATGCCGACGTCGAGTTCTACCGCCGCTACGCCAAGCCGGGCTGGAAGCTCGATCGGGATCGCGAGTTCACCATCAAGGACGAGAGCCAGATCAGGGCCAACGTCACGTTCCACAACCTGCGAGCCGACCGGACCTACAGCGTGCACCTAGTGTGGATCAAGCCGGACGGTGGCGAGGCCTTCCGGCGTTACGCCGAGGTCACGCGGCGCGAGGTCGGCCTGCCGGCGGGCGTCGCGCCCGATTCCAGCGGCGTCCTTCCGAGCGACTTCCTGGCGGATCTCGGCGAACGCTATGGAACGCAGCGCGCGGAGACGATCGGCGAGCGGCTCGCGCGGCATCCGGACCGCACGGTTCCGGTGACGGAGACGACCTACAAGACCGCCGAGGAGATCGTCGGGGGAGACCGGAGCTTCTCGCTGGCCCAGGCCGCGAGCGCGACGGTGGAGTCCCGGTTCAACATCTCCCGTGAGAAGGAGCGGATGCCTGGCCGGTACCTCCTGCGCATCTACCTCGATCGCGCTCTGTTCCAGGAGGTCCCGTTCACCATCCTGGACCCGGCGTGAGAGGGCCCGTTTCCCGACGACCCGGCCCAGCCGGCGGCGGGCCGCCGTCCTCTGGCTGATCGATCCACAAAAACGCCACCGCGCTGACACCTTAAGCTGCCAGAATGGCATGAATCTCGTCCAATCCCGAGATTTCCGCGCCGCAGGACGTTTTTTCGGTTGCGGCGAGGCGGCAGCATCCTATATTGCCCCCCGCTTAGCACTCGCGGAGTGAGACTGCCAAACCCTGGATCAGTGCACTCCGCCGTCCCGACCGAACACACGCGAGGAGGCAGAGCATGGCCATCTCTATCAAGCCCCTGGCCGACCGCGTCATCGTCCAGCCCATCGAGGGCGAGACGATGAAGGGCGGCATCATCATTCCGGACACCGCCAAGGAAAAGCCGCAGCAGGGCAAGATCATCGCCGTGGGTCCTGGCCGCATCGACGACAACGGCAAGCGCGTGACCCCCGAGGTCAAGAAGGGCGACACGGTCCTCTACGGCAAGTACGCCGGCACCGAGGTCACCGTCGCGGGCACGGACTACTTGATCCTGCGCGAGGGCGATATCCTCGCCATCCTGTAGTCCCATTCGAGAATCCGCGGCCGGCGCGTCCGGACGCAGCCATAAAGGAGATTGACCCATGGCCAAGCAGATCAAGTACTCGGAGGACGCTCGCGCGCACCTCATGCTCGGCGTCAACGCCGTCGCCGACACGGTCAAGATCACCCTCGGACCGCGCGGCAGGAACGTGATCCTCGACAAGAAATTCGGCGCTCCCGTGGTGACCAACGACGGCGTGACGATCGCCAAGGAGATCGAGCTCAAGCACCCGTTCGAGAACATGGGCGCCCAGATGGTCAAGGAAGTTGCCAGCAAGACCAACGACGTGGCGGGCGACGGCACGACCACCGCCACGGTTCTCGCGCAGTGCATCATCCAGCAGGGCTTGAAGAACCTCGCCGCCGGCGCGAATCCCATGTTCATCAAGAAGGGCATCGAGGCCGCCGCCGCCGCCGCCGTCGACGCCGTCAAGAAGCAGGCGAAGCCGGTCAAGGACAGCCAGATCATCGCCCAGGTCGCGGCGATCTCCGCCAACAACGACATGGAGATCGGCAAGCTCATCGCCGACGCGATGGACAAGGTCGGCAAGGACGGCGTGATCACGGTCGAGGAAGCGAAGGGCATGGAGATGGAGCTGGACGTGGTCGAGGGCATGCAGTTCGACCGCGGCTACCTGAGCCCGTATTTCGTGACCAACGCCGAGCAGATGCGCGTCGAACTGGACGACCCCTACATCCTGATCCACGACAAGAAGATCAGCAACATGAAGGACCTGCTGCCAATCCTCGAGAAGATCGCGCAGATGGGCAAGCCCATGCTGGTCATCTCCGAGGACGTCGAGGGCGAGGCTCTGGCGACGCTGGTCGTGAACAAGCTGCGCGGCACCCTGAGCATCGCGGCCGTGAAGGCGCCCGGTTTCGGCGACCGCCGCAAGGCCATGCTCGAGGACATCGCGATCCTCACCGGCGGCCGCGTGATGAGCGAAGAGGCCGGCCTGAAGCTGGAGAACACGACCACGGCGGATCTCGGGCGCTGCACGAAGATCACCATCGACAAGGACAACACCACGATCATCGGTGGCCGGGGCAAGGCAGCCGACGTGAAGGCCCGCGTGGCGCAGATCCGCGCCCAGATCGAGGACACGACCAGCGACTACGACCGCGAGAAGCTCCAGGAGAGGCTCGCGAAGCTCGCCGGCGGCGTCGCCGTGATCCGGGTCGGCGCGTTCACCGAGGTCGAGATGAAGGAACGGAAGCACCGGGTCGAGGACGCCTTGCACGCGACGCGCGCGGCCGTCGAGGAGGGCATCGTGGTCGGCGGCGGCGTGGCGCTGTTGCGGGCGGCCGAGGCGGTCAAGAAGCTCGATCTGACGGGCGAGGCGGCGGTGGGCTGCGACATCGTCGCGCGGGCGATGGAAGAGCCGCTGCGCCTGATCGCCGAGAACGCCGGCGTCGAGGGCAGCCTCGTCGTGGCGCGCCTGCGCGAGGAGAAGAAGGGGAGCAACGTGGGCTTCAACGCGGCCTCGCGCGAGTACGAGGACCTGATGGTCGCGGGTATCATCGACCCGGCCAAGGTCACGCGCTCGGCCCTGCAGAACGCGGCCTCGATCGCGGCGATGCTGCTGACGACCGAGGCCTGCGTCGCCGAGGAGCCCGAGAAGGAGAGCCCGGCGGCGCCCGGCGGCGGCATGGGCGGGATGGGCGGCATGGACATGATGTAGGTCCAGCGCGACTGGCCGCCGAAGGCACGAGACGGCCCCCCTCGGCTCGCGAGGGGGGCCGTCGCCGTTCCGCCTTCCTTCGCGCCGGGACGTGCGCTAGATTCGCCACCATGCGCATCCTGCACGTCGGCAAGTACTACGCGCCGGTCAAGGGCGGCATGGAGACGGCTCTCAGGCATATCGCCGAGGGGCTGCTCGACCTCGGCGTCGAGGTCCGCGTGATCGTCGCTGGCCAGGCCGGTCGCTCGACCCGCGAGGACCTGGGCGCGGCGCCGGGCGCCCTCGTCCGCGCCGGCGTCTGGGGAACCTGGCACAGCCAGCCGCTCGTCGCGCGCCTGCCGTCCCTGCTCGCCGCGGAGCTCCGGACCTTTCGGCCCGACATCGTCCACCTGCACCTGCCGAACCCCCTGGCGTGCTGGGCGTGGCGGCGCGCCGCGCCCGTCGCCGCACACCTCGGTACCCGCCTCGCAGTCTGGCATCACTCGGACATCGTCCGCCAGCGGCTGGGAGGCCGGCTCGTGGCGCCGCTGGTAGGTCGCTGCCTCGGCGACGCGGCCGGCATCTGCGTGTCGAGCGAGTCTCTCCGCGAATCCGCGCGGTCGCTCGCGCGGTGGCGCGACCGCGTCCGCGTGATCCCGTTCGGGATCGACCCGGCGCCGTTCCTGGCGGCGACTCCGGCCGGCGATGGACCGTTCCTGTTCGTCGGACGGCTGGTCCGCTACAAGGGGCTCGACGTCCTGCTCGAGGCGATGGCCGGCCTGCCGGGCGCTCGCCTGGACATCGCCGGCACCGGACCGCGCCGCGCCGAGCTCGCGGCGCGGATCGAGGGCGCGGATCTCCGCGGGCGCGTCCGCCTGCTCGGCGAGATCCCCGACAGCGAGCTGCCGGCCATGCTCGCGGGCGGCCGTGCGCTGGTCCTGCCGAGCCGGGACCGCAGCGAGACCTTCGGACTGATCCTGCTCGAGGCCATGGCGGCCGGACTGCCGCTGGTCACGAGCGATCTCGCGACCGGCGTGAGCGAGGTGAACCAGCCCGGCGAGACCGGTTGGGTCGCGGCGCCGGGCGACCCCGTTGACCTCCGGCGGGCGCTGGCGGCCGTTCTCGCCGAGCCGGGCGAAGCGCGCCGGCGAGGATGCGCCGGGCGGGCGCTCGTCCTCGCTCGGTTCACCCGGGACCGGATGGCGCGGGACCTGGTCGGATGGTACGGCGAGCTCAGGGCGGGCCGAATGCGCGGAACCGTTACGGTGAATCCTGGTTCCAGTGATCAAGCGTGACCAAGGTGCGATCGGTCGGGCAATTGACAGTCGCCCGCAGGTAGTCTATCGTTGCAGCACCCGGTCGCGCCGGGTTTTACGTTGATGTCCGCAATGTGGAAAACCGGAGGTCACTAGTGCGTATCTCCATGTTTTGCCGGACGTTAGCGGCTGCGGCGGCCGTGGTCGCGGCGCTGCCGGGGTCCGCCGCCCTCGCGACCGCGGCATGCTCCGAGGGTCAGATGGCGGAGGCCCAGCTCCAGTTCCAGGGGGCGCAGCAGCTGCTCGAAACCGGGCAATGGGACCAGGCGATCGCGAACCTCAAGTCGATCGTCGAATTCTGCCCCGAGTACTACCCGGCGCTGCGCGGACTCGGCAAGGCTTACCAGGAGACCGGTCAGCTCGACCTCGCGGCCGACGTCTACCAGAAGGTCATCGACGTCCTCGCGGAAGAGACCGAGGCTGCCGACTACGGGAACCTCGGCCTCGTCTTCACGAAGCAGAAGAAGTACCGCGAAGCCCGCGCCGAGTATCTGAAGGCCAAGACCCGAGATCCGGAGAATTGCAGCGTCCTCGTGAACCTCGGGATCCTCCACAACGCCGCCGGCTTCCCGATCCAGGCGGTCGAGACCCTCGAGGACGCCCAGATGTTCTGCCCGGACCTGGTCGACAAGATCACGCCGCGACTCGCCGAGGCGTGCTCGGCGGCTGCCGCGCAACAGAAGCAGATCGGCAACGCCGACAAGGCCGCGATGTACCAGGCCAAGGCGCGCGAGTACGGCGGCACCGTCGGCGGGACGACGGCGTACCAGCAGATCCAGGCCAAGATGAAGACTGGGGACTATGCCAGCGCCGTCGATCTCTGCGACGAACTCCTCGCGTCGGATCCTGGTCACGCCAACGCCTGGCTGACCAAGGCGCGCGCGACGGATTCCTTGAATCGCAAGGACGAGAGCATCGCCGCCTACCGGCAATACCTGACGCTGAAGCCCGACAACATGGACGAGACCGCTGCCATGATCATCGTCATGGCGGAAGCGGGCCAGTGCGCGGCCGCCCTCGCGGCGAGCCGCGAGGCGCTCGAGAAGTTCGCCGGCAACGGCGCCAAGGCTCTCGGCAAGATCCACTTCGCCTACGGCAAGGCGCATTTCTGCGCCAAGGACTACTCGTCTGCGAGGAACGAGTTCGGGACGGCGGCTCAGAGTGGCGATCCGAAGTGGGCGGAAGCGGCCCGCGAGGGGATCGGCGCATGCGAATCGTACCTCGACTACGAGAGCGCTCAGCGCCGGAAATCGGCCCAGCAGGGCGGTCGTTGATTCTTGCCGCGTTCATCCGGCCCCGCGGACTCCGGTCCGCGGGGCCGGTTGCGCCGGGCGGCGCCGGCCGGCCGGGAGGGTCGGTACCATGGGACGACTGGACAAGCTGCCGCCGTACCTGTTCGCCGAGATCGACGCCGCGCGGGACCGCGCGGCAGCCCAGGGCGTGGACGTGGTCGATCTCGGCGTCGGCGATCCGGATCAACCCACGCCCAAGGCGCTCGTGGACCTCGCGGCCGCGGCCGTGCGCTTGCCAGAACATCACCGTTATCCTCCCGGCCGCGGCGACGCGCGCCTGCGTCGCGCCATCGCCGGCTTCCTGAGGCGCCGCCACGGCGTGGACGCGGATCCGGAATCGGAGATCCTGGTCCTGGTGGGGAGCAAGGAGGGCATCGCCCACCTGCCGTTGGCCCTCGTCGCCGAGGGCGACAACGTCCTGGTGCCGGACGTCGGCTACCCGGTCTACACCGAGGCGTCGATCCTGGCCGGCGCCGAGCCGCGGCTCTTCCCGCTCTCGGTCGATCGAGCGTTCCTGCCGGATCCCCGCGTGCTCGGGCGGCTGGCGGATGCTCGCACGCGGCTGCTCTGGCTCAACTACCCCAACAACCCGACCGGCGCCGAGGCCGGCGCGGGTCTCTACGCGCCGCTGGCCGAGCTTGCCGAAGCCCGCGGCTTCGTCCTCGCGAACGACGCCGCGTACCTCGAGGTCAGCCTCGACGGCCATCGTCCAGTCAGCCTCCTGGAGGCCGTGGACCATCGCCGCCAGCGGGTCATCGAGTTCCATAGCTTCTCGAAGATGTTCAACATGACCGGCTGGCGGCTCGGTTTCGCGGTGGGGAACAGCGGCGTGGTGGGCCAGCTGGCGCGCGTCAAGCAGAGCATCGACTCGGGAGCGTTCGCAGCGCTGCAGGAGGTCGCGGCCGCGGCCCTCGCGATCGGCGCCGCCGACCGGCTCCTGGTCGACGTCATGAAACCCTATGCCCAGCGGCGGCGCGCGATCGCCGCGGCGCTCGCGAAGGCCGGACTCGCCGTCTTTCCGACCCAGGCGACGTTCTACGTCTGGGCGCGGGTTCCGGCTGGCGAGACGAGCCTCGGTTTCTGCGGGCGCGTCCTGCGCGATCTGGGCGTCGTGCTCACGCCGGGTGTCGGGTTCGGGCCAGGCGGCGAGGGGTGGTTCCGGATCAGCCTGACGGCGCCCGACGATCGCATCGCGGTCGCGGCTCGGCGCCTGGAGGATCTCTGATGGACCGCATCGCTATGGCGGGCATCGACGTCTACGCGCACCACGGCGTGCATCCGGCCGAACGCGAGCTGGGCCAGCGATTCGTCATCGACGTCGTGCTCGAAGGCGACTGGAGCCAGGCGGCGCGCAGCGACCAGCTCGGCCACGCCCTCGACTACGTGGCGGTCCACGGCCGGATCCGCGAGGTCACGGCGTCGACCAGCTTCCACCTGCTCGAATCGCTGGCCGAGGCGATCTGCGCCGATCTATTGCGCGCGTTCCCGGTCGAACGCGTCCAGGTGACCGTCCACAAGCCGAATCCGCCCATCCCGAATTTCCTCGGCCGCGTCTCGGTCTCGCTCGAGCGCGATCGGGCCTGGTCGGCCGCGCGCGAGCAGGGCTGACCGTGAACGATGCCCGAGGACACCTCACGCCGCCGCTGGTCCCGGAAGCGATCGTGCTCGGCCTCGGCGGCAACCTCGGCGACCGCCTGGACAATCTGCGCCAGGGGTTGTTCGCGCTGCTCTCGCACCCGGAGATCCGGGTCACCGGCTTCAGCCGCGTGTGGGAAACCGAGTACGTCGGACCGGGTCGACAGGCACCGTACCTGAACCTGGTCGCGACGGCGACGACGAGCCTGGCCCCCCTCGCCCTGCTCGCAGTCTGCCAGGGCATCGAGGGGCGGCTCGGCCGCATGCCGGGCGGGCACCTCCTGCCGCGGACGCTGGACATCGACATCCTGCTGTACGGCGACCGCCGAGCCAGCGACGATGCCCTCGTGCTGCCGCATCCCCGGCTCGCGGAGCGCGGGTTCGTGCTCGGGCCGCTCGCCGAGCTCGCGCCGGACCTCCGGTTGCCGGATTCCGGGGAGACGGCGGCGGCGGCGTGGGCTAGAATCCAGGGCGCCGGCGGTCACTGGCTGCGCCCGCTGAGCGAGCCCCTGTTCGCGGCGGACGCGGTGGCCGCGGGCGAGGAGGAATGGCGTGCTGCCCTGGCGGTATATTGTCGTTGAAGGCGTCATCGGCGTCGGCAAGACGAGCCTGGTCAAGCTGCTCGCGACGCGGACGCGCGCGCGGGTGAACCTCGAGGTCGTCGAGGAGAATCCGTTCCTCGCCCGCTTCTATCAGGACCGCGCTGCGCTCGCCTTCCAGACCCAGATATTCTTCCTGCTGAGCCGGTTCCGCCAGCAGCAGGCGCTGGCGCAGCCGGAGCTCTTCAACGATCTCCTGTTCTCGGACTACCTCTTCGCCAAGGACCGCATCTTCGCCAACCTGAATCTGGCGGACGACGAGCTCGCGCTCTACGACCAGCTGGCGGGGATCCTCGAGGACCGCGTCCTCAAGCCGGACCTGGTGATCTACCTGCAGGCGAGCTCCAACCTCCTGCTGGAGCGGATCCGCCAGCGTGGACGTCCCTACGAGCGCGGCATGGATCGCGAGTACATCGAGAGCCTGAACAAGGCGTACAACTTCTTCTTCCACCATTACCAGGCGACGCCGCTGCTGGTGGTGGGGGCGGACCATCTCGACTACGTCGGCGTGCCGGCGGACCTCGACCTGCTGATCGACCAGTTGCGCGAGCCGTTCCACGGCACGCGCTATTTCGCCCCCCGCTCGGGCGGCGTCTGAGAGGACTGCTCATGGACCCGTTGCCCAGCCTCGACGTCTTCGGCCGCTCGCGACGCGAAGGTCGGCGCCTGGTTCTCGTCACCGCCTATGACGCGACGGGCGCCCGGCTCGCGGCGGCCGGCGGCGTCGACGCGCTGCTCGTCGGGGATTCGCTGGGGCAGGTCGTGCTCGGCCACGGCAGCACCCTGCCGGTGACCATGGCGGACATGCTGCACCACGCGAGGGCGGTCGCTCGCGCGCGCACTGGGTTGCCGGTGATCGTCGACCTGCCGTACGGCGCGTTCCACCTCGCTCCGCGGGAGACCGCGCGCAACGGCATCCGGCTGGTCCAGGCGGCCCGGGCGCAGGCGGTCAAGCTCGAGGGCGGGCGCCGCCGCGCGGACCACATCGCGGCCCTGCTGGATGCCGAGATCCCGGTCATGGGGCACCTCGGCCTGACGCCCCAGAGCATCCAGCGCTTCGGCGGCTACAAGGTGCAGGGTCGCGACGAGCCGGCGGCGGAACGGCTCCTCGAGGACGCCCAGTTCCTGGCCGAGGCCGGCTGCTTCGCGCTGGTGCTCGAGTGCATTCCCGCGGGGCTCGCCGCGCAGGTGACCGCGACCGTGCCGATCCCCACGATCGGGATCGGCGCCGGGCCCGATTGTGATGGTCAAGTCCTCGTCGCGCACGACCTGCTGGGCCTCTCGGGCGATTTCCGGCCGCGATTCGTGAAACGGTACGCGGAGCTGGGCCAGGCCGCGTCCGCGGCCATCGCGTCGTTCGCCGCAGAGGTGCGGGCCGGCACGTTCCCGACGCCCGACCACGCCTACGGCGCCGGCCGGAGAGCCGAGGCGGCGGCCGGCCCGGACGCCGTTTCGCGGGCCGACGCGGCGCCGGGGGATGACTGACGTGGACCTCCTGCGGACGCGCGCCGACCTGACCCGCCTCGAGCCGCTGCGCGCGGCGGCCGCTCCGCTCGTGCTGGTGCCCACGATGGGGGCGCTGCACGCTGGACACCTCGCCCTCGTCCGTCGCGCGCGCGAGCTGGGCGACCCCGTGGTCTCGATCTTCGTCAACCCGACCCAGTTCGCGGCGGGCGAGGATTTCGCCGCCTACCCGCGCGATCTCGAGCGCGATCTCGCGCTCCTGGAGCCGCTGGGTGTCGCGGCGGTCTTCGCGCCGGCGGTCGACGAGATGTACGCGCGGGACGGCGGCGTCATGGTCCAGCCGGGCCCGGCGGCGCAGGGTCTCTGCGGTGGGCGGCGGCCCGGACACTTCGCCGGCGTGCTGACGATCGTCCTGAAACTCCTGCACCTGATCCGGCCCGAGATCGCGATCTTCGGCCGCAAGGACGCGCAGCAGTGCCTGGTCATCGCCGAGATGGTGAGGGACCTCGACGTGCCGGTCCGGCTGCTCGACCTGCCCACGGTGCGCGAGCCGGACGGCCTGGCGATGTCGTCGCGGAATGCGTATCTCTCGCCGGCGGGCCGGCGCCGGGCGCGCTGCCTCAGCGACGCCCTGGCCGCGGCCAGGACGGCGCTCGAGGCGGGCGAGCGGGCCCCGGCGCGCCTGGCGGCCGCCATGGCCGCGGCCCTGGCCGCCGCCGACAGCGTCGAGTACGCCGAGGTGCGGCGGGTGCCGGACCTGGCGGTCCCGGCGCGCGCGGAAGGTCGACTGCTCCTGGCCGTGGCGGCGCGGATCGAGCCGGCCCGGCTGATCGACAACCTCGTGGTGCAGGTCGACGCGGGTGGGGTCCGGGAAACCTCGCTGCTCGACGATCGGGAGGCGACCGCATGACCGGGCGAACCCTGGTGGACGCCGTGGTACTGGCGGCGGGCAAGGGCACGCGGATGAAGAGCGACCTGCCGAAGGTCCTGCACGAGCTCGCCGGCCGGCCCCTGCTCGCGCACGTCCTCGCGACGGCGCGCGCGGCGGGCGTCGAACGGACGGTCGTGGTGGTCGGGCACCAGGCGGATCGCGTACGCGAGCTCTGCGCGGCACCGGACCTCGTGTTCGTGGTCCAGGAGCCGCAGCTCGGCACCGGCCACGCGGTCCAGGTCGCGGCGCCGGCGCTGCGCGACGGCGGCTGGACCGTGATCCTCGCGGGCGACGTGCCGCTGCTCACGGTCGCGACCCTGCGGCGTCTGATCGACGGGACCCGCGCGAGCGGCGCCGCGGCGACGGTGCTGACCTGCGTGGTGGCCGACGCCGGCGCGTACGGCCGCATCGTGAAGGACGCGCGCGGCAACCTGGTGAGGATCGTCGAGGCGCGGGACGCCACGCCGCGGGAGCTGGCGATCGGCGAATTCAACAGCGGCGTCTACTGCTTCCGGACCGACTGCCTGCGCGAGGCCCTCGCCGAGCTCACCACGGACAACGATCAGGGCGAGTACTATCTGACGGATACGCTCGGCTGGTTGGTGGCGCGCGGGGACGCGGTGAGCACCGTCACGACGAGCGACAGCGCGGAGGTGGTCGGCATCAACACCGTGGCCGAACTGGCCGCCGCCGAGCGGTTGTTCGCGGCGCGACAACGCGGGTGACGGGATCCATGGACCGCCTCTACACGCCCTGGAGGTACGACTACGTGACCGGTGCGTCGCCCGAGACGGGATGCGTCTTCTGCCGAGTCGGCGAATCGGCCGACGATGCCGCCAACCACGTCCTCTATCGAGGCGGCCATTGGTTCGTCATGGTCAACCGCTATCCCTACAACAACGGGCACCTCCTGCTGGTGCTCGGCCGGCACGTGCCGCTTCTGAGCGACTGTTCCGCCGGCGAGCTGGCCGAGATGGGTCGCCTGCTCGCGGCGATGGAGCGCGCCCTCGGCGAGTGCATGCATCCCCACGGCTTCAATTGCGGGTACAACGGTGGCGCGAGCGCGGGCGCGGGGATCCCGGCGCACCTGCACCTGCACCTGCTGCCGCGCTGGGCGGGCGACACCAATTTCATGACGACCGTGGGCGAGACCCGGGTCATGCCCCAGACCCTTGCGGAGGTGCAGGACCAGGTGGGCCCGGTGCTGCGCCGCATCCTCGCGAGCGGGGAGAAATAACGCTGGCGAAAGTTTGGCGAATACGGTAGCCTGGGGCAGATTCCAGACCCGATGGTCGGAATTCCTGTTGGATGGCGCTGCCAGGCCGCTCTATATTCGCCGCGATTGCTCGAGGGTCTGGCACGGGTCGGCCTCGTGGGACCGACCCCCGGCGGGAAGACGGGACCGATGCGGCAGAGCTTGGGGAGAGTGGCACTTGTCCTTTTACTGGGGGTGCTGATCGGAGCTGTCTTCAGCGAGGTGATCGGGCTGTTCTTGCGTGAAGGAAGCGTCGCGGAACAGGTCTTCGTCCGCTACCAGGACTTCGGACTCGACGTTGTCACCCTCGACCTCGTCGTGATCCACTTCACGTTCGGCCTGAAATTCCACGTCAACCTCATGAGCGTCGTGGGCGTGTTCATCGCTGCGCAGCTGCTCCGCTGGTACCGGTACTGATTCCCCGAGCAGGAGGCATCATGGATCCGTTCCTCGGTTTTCTCGGCCCCATCGGCTGGCAGGAGCTCCTGATCATCCTGGCCTTGGTCCTGATCATCTTCGGCCCGCGTAAGCTGCCGGAGATTGCCGAGGCGTTCGGCAAGTCCATCAACAAGTTCAAGGCAGCGACCAGGGATGCCTCCGATGAGGTGAAGAAGGAGCTGAAGGATGCCCGCCGCGGGGTCGAGCAGGACGACGATCCCAAGCGGCCACGAGACTCCTAGCCCGCTCGCACCTCGGTGGCGCCCCGGTCGACGCCGGAGGCCGCCGTGAACCTAGCCCAGCTGCTGAGCCGACTGCGCGCCGACCCGGCGTTCTTGCGCAACGTCACGCGCTGGGAAGTCATCCCGCCGGCGCCGGCACGCCATGGCGACTGGCCGGCGGCGCTCGATCCACGGCTGGTCGCGGCGATGCGGGCCCGCGGCTGCGAGCGGCTGTACAGCCACCAGGCTGCCGCCGTCGACCAGATCCTCGCCGGTCGGTCGGTCGTGGTGGAGACGCCCACGGCGTCCGGCAAGACGCTCTGCTACAACCTCCCCGTCTTCGACGCCCTGCTGAAGAATCCCGAGACGCGGGCGCTCTATCTCTTCCCGACCAAGGCCCTCAGCCAGGACCAGATGCACGAGGCGCTCGAGGTCGTGCGCGCGCTCGGGGTCGACCTCAAGGTCCACACGTTCGACGGCGACACGCCGGAGAACGCGCGGCGGGCGATTCGCGCGAGCGGGCACATCGTGGTGACGAATCCGGACATGCTGCACCAGGGCATCCTGCCGCACCATACGCTCTGGGTGAAGCTCTTCGAGAACCTGCGCTACGTGGTCGTCGACGAGGTTCACCAGTACCGCGGCGTCTTCGGCAGCCACGTGGCGAACGTGCTGCGCCGCCTCAAGCGTATCGCGGCGTTCTACGGGGCCCGCCCGCAGTTCATCTGCTGCTCGGCGACGATCGCCAACCCGCGGGAACTGGCCGGTCAACTCACCGGCGAACCGCTTGTCGAGATCGCCGACAACGGCGCGCCGCGGGGAGAGAAGCACTTCATCTTCTACAACCCGCCCGTCGTCAACGCGGAGCTCGGCATCCGTCGCTCCTCGGTCAAGGAGACGCGCGCCATCGCCGAGCGATTCCTGGCGGCGGGAGCGCAGACCATCGTCTTTGCGCGCAGCCGCATCCGCGTCGAGCTGCTGTTGACCTACCTCGAACAGGCCGGCCGCAAGGTGGGGATCCGGCAGGGCGAGGTGCGGGGCTACCGGGGCGGCTACCTGCCGACCGAGCGCCGCGCCATCGAGCAGGGGCTGCGCGACGGGTCGGTCCGGGCCGTGGTCTCGACGAACGCGCTCGAGCTCGGCATCGACATCGGGCGTCTGGACGCGTGCATCATGTGCGGGTACGCCGGCACGGTGGCGTCGACGTGGCAGCAGGCCGGCAGGGCGGGACGCCGCCACGGGCTGTCGGCGGTGGTCCTGGTCGGCACCAGCTCGCCGGCCGACCAGTACATCCTCGGCAATCCGGATTACTTCCTCGGCCGTTCCCCGGAGCACGGCACGATCGATCCCGAAAACCTGATCATCCTGATGAGCCACCTCAAGTGCGCAGCGTTCGAGCTGCCGTTCCGCGCGGAGGAGGAGTTCGGCGAGCGGCGAGTGGCCGAGATCCTCGACTACCTCGTGGACGAGCGCGTGCTGCACCGCGCCGAGGGGCGTTACCACTGGATGGCGGACACCTATCCCGCCGAGGACGTGAGCCTGCGGGCGGCCGCGCCGGACAATGTCGTCATCGTCGACCACTCGGTGCCGGCCGGCCGGGTCATCGGCGAGATGGATCTCTTCAGCGCCCAGGAGATGCTGCACGACGAGGCGATCTACATCCACGGCGCCCAGCAGTACCACGTCGACAAGCTCGACTGGGACCGGCGCAAGGCCTACGTGCAGCCGGTCCGGGTCGATTACTACACGGATGCGCAGCGCAAGGTCGAGCTCAAGACGCTCGAGGCCGAGGAGCACCGGCCGGACACGGTCCTCGGCGAGCTGGGCACGGGCGAGATCGGCCTCGTCGACAAGGTCACGGTCTACAAGAAGATCAAGCTGGGATCCCACGAGAACGTGGGGGCTGGCCGGGTCAACCTGCCGGAGATGGAGATGCACACGACGAGCTTCTGGTGGCAGCTCCCCGCCACGGTGGCCGCGGAGATGGCCGCGGACGGGGTCGACCTCGGCGACGCCCTGAAGGGGCTGGCGCACCTGCTGGGGACGGTGGCGCCGGTCTTCGTGATGGCCGACGTCCGCGACCTCCATGCGCAAGCCATGCTGCGTGCGCCGTTCACCGACGCCCCGACGCTGTACCTCTACGACTCGGTCCCGGGCGGCGTCGGATTCGCGCGGCGCATCTTCCAGCAGTGGGAGGAGATCCGGCTCGCGGCGCTCGCGCACGTGCGACGCTGTCCGTGCCATCGCGGCTGCCCGTCGTGCGTGGGAGCGGTCGTCGAATCCGGTGATCGCGCCAAGGCCGGCGCGGCCTGGCTGCTGGCGCGCGCCGCCGGTCTGCGCGCGGCGGTCGACTGAACGGGAGGGCTCACGTGGATCTCCGCAAACGGCTCGCCCGCCTGGACCAGCTGACCCGTGCGCCTGCGCCGGAGCCGCAGCGACCCGGCCCGGCGGCCGTTCGCGGCGGCGCCGCGCCCGACCGCGACCTGACGGCGGTCTTGCGCGACGACCTCGGCCTCGAGACCCGCGAGACCGGCGCGGGCCTGCTCTGGCTGCGCGAGGACGTCCGGCCGTCCCTGCGGGTGCCGGCGGTCCCGTTGCCGAGCCTGGCCGGGATCCTGTCCGCCGGCGCGCGCGGGGCGCGCGACCTCGCCTGGGAGGATCTGCTCTTCCTCGACACCGAGACCACCGGGCTCGCGGGCGGGACCGGGACCTTGCCGTTCCTGATCGGCCTGGGCTGGTGGCGGGACGGCTGCTTCACGACGCAGCAGCTCTTCCTGACCGGACCCGGCCGCGAGGGCCCGCTGCTGGCGGCGCTGGCGGAGCAGGCGGACCGCTTCGGGGCCGTCGTCACCTACAACGGCGCCGCCTTCGACCTGCCGTTGCTGCGGACCCGCGCCAGGCTCGCCCGTCGGGACGATCCTTGCGCGGGTCTCCCTTCGTGGGACCTGCTGCCTGCCGCGCGGCGACTGTGGGGACGCGGACTGCCGGACTGTCGCCAGCAGACCGTCGAGCGCTCGATCTGCGGCCGGATGCGCGGCGGGGACGACATCGAGGGAGCCCTGATCCCACCGGTCTACCTCGCGTACGTGCGCGACGGCACGGCGGGGTTGCTGCCCTCGGTGCTGCGTCACAACCGCCGCGACGTCGACGGCATGGCCCTCATGCTCGCGGCGATGGCCGGCGAGGTTGCCGCCATCGCCCGCGGACCGGCCGGCGCGGGCGACGCCTGGGCCACGGCGTGGAGTCGCGCGCTGGTCTGCGAACGGCGCCGCGAGCGGGCGCTCGCGGCGTCCTGGGCGCGCTGCCTCGGCGACGCCGCCGCGGCCGACCTGCCCCTCGCCGGTCTGCTCGACGCCGTGCGGCTGCTCAAGCGGGTCGCCGACTGGCGGGCGGTGGAGAGCCTGGTCCAGCGGGGGCTCGCCCGGTGGCCGCAGGACGTGCGCCTCAACTACGAAGCAGCGGTCCTGTACGAGCATCGCCTCGGCGATCCGCAGCGTGCTCTGCTCCACGCGACGGTGCTGCAGGATCGTGGGCGCCAGGCCAGGCTCCGCGCCCGCCTGGGCGCGACGTGAGCCGGCGGTTGTCGCGGGACGCGCCGTGGGCTACCATCGATCCGAGACCCCCGAGGTTCCGGGAGGGACCATGGCCGACCTCGACCGTCGCGATGCTCAACTCATCCTGGCCGCCATCCGGGTGCTCGCGCACCGCCTCGAGCGGTCGCCGCGGCCCGACGAGGTGGCAGAACTGCTGGCGTTGCCGGAGGCCACGATCCGCATCCGAGCGGCGTCGCTCCAGGACCTGGGCGCCGTGAAGCTGGTCGAGAGCGCGTTCGAGACCCACCTGGAGGTCGGCGACCATCTCCGGGTGGAAGACCTGCCGGAGATCCGGGAGGAGGCGCTGGCGGGAGACCTCGCGGATTTCGACCGGCGCAAGCAGGCCGAGGCCGAGAAGATGGCGCGCCTCTTCGAGGACGGGACCTTCGAGGAGAAGCGGCGCGAGAAGCTCACGCAGATGGACCGGGATCTGCGCGCGTTTCCCAAGAAGCCGCGCAACCCGTTCGGCGACGACTGAGCGGCGGCGCGGGATCCCCGCCGGCGCCGCTCAGGCTCCCGCGAGCACGTCGTCCCTCCAGTCCTCGATTTCCGCCTCGGCGATCCGCGCCTGGAACCATGCCTCGAGCGCCTGGCTCTGCTTGCGTTGCAGCAACGCCTGCCGGTACTGCGGGCGGTTCGCGGCGTAGTCCGCCTCGTCGAACTCCGCTTGCCACAGGATCCGGAGCGCGAACACGCCGCGGCTGGTCGCGACCTCGGGGACGAGTTCCCCCACCTTCGCCTCGAGAGCGACGAGGTTGAACGCCGTGGCGTAGCCGGCCTCGGGGACGTTGCTCGTCGCCATGAGGGTGTCGGAGACCGCGTGCAGCAAGCCCAGGTCGGCGGCGACCGCCGCCATCTCCTCGCCCGCGCGCACCCTGGCCACGGCCGGCGCGAGCCGGGCGCTCGCCTCCTCCTTCTGGCGCTCGCGCTTGAGCGCGAGGACGACCTGGCTGCGGACCGCCTCGAGCGGCTGCGGACCGGCCGGCTCGACGCCTTCGGCCAGGACCACGTAGACCTGTTCGTCCGTGTAGTAGAGAGGACTGATGTCGCCGGCCGCTGCCCGGAACACGAAGCGGCTTCCCGCGCCCGATTGCTGCAGTCCGGTGAGGTCGCGGCCCTCGCCGACCGACTGGGGGCTGAGCAGGGTGCAGCTCGTGTCCGCTTCCGCGAGGGTCACGAAGTTCTCGGCGGTCGCCCGTTCGCGAAAGGCGGCTGCGCGCTCGTAGACATCCTCCCGCGAGGCCTCGCCGGGCGAGACCCGCAACAGGATGTGTCGCGCACGGACCCTGGCGACGGCGCCGTCGGCGAACTCCTGCTCGAGGACCTCGATCAGGTGGAAGCCGAACGGCGTCTGCACGGGCTCGCTGAGTTGTCCGACGGGCAGGCTGAACGCGGCCTCGGAAAACGGCGCGACCATCCGATTGCGGTCGATGAACCCCAGATCGCCGCCGTTGCTGGCCGATCCGTCCTCGCTGTAGATCGCGGCTGCTTCCACGAAGGTCTTGGCGCCCGAGGCGATCTCGTCGCGGATCTCGAGCACGAGCGCGCGGACCTCGGCGAAGTCGGCCGCCGAGGGTTCGATGTCCCAGACCGCGACCTTGGCCCGGCCGCGGGCCGTCTGCCGGTACTCGCCGGCGTGCGCCGCGTAGTAAGCTTGCACCGCCGCGTCGTCGGGCTCGTAGCTGGCCGCGAGTTCGGGCAGCGCGAGGCCCATGTATTCGACCACTCCGCGACCGGTCTGCTGCCGGTAGAGCTCGCGGATCTCCATCTCGTTCACGGTGACGCCCGCGGTGACCAGCTGGGCCAGCTTCTGCCGCGGCACGCTCTGCCGGACCCAGGCCTCGACCTGGGGCCAGTTGATCCCGACATCCTGGCGCCCCAGCGCCGCGTAGTAGGCTTCGAGATCGGGCTGGCCGGTCGAGTCGGCGAAGGCGGCGAGCACCTCGGGCGGCGGGGTCTCGCGGAAGATCCGCAGGATCTCCTCGTCGCTCACCCGGAGCCCGAGTCTGCGGACCTCGGCGAGCATGATCTGCTCGCGGACGAGCTGATCCCACGCCTGGTCGCGCACCATGGCGGTCTGGTTGGCCGTCAGGACCCGATCCGGATTGTTCCGCCGCATCCCGGCCTGGAGTTCCTGGACGGTTCGCTCGTAGGCGAGGGTCGAGATCTTCTCGCCGTCGACCGAGCCGATGGTATCGCCGCGCTGCGGGCCGGACCGGCTGCCGGCGACGTCCATGCCCCAGGCTACGAAGATGAAGGCGATGAACGTCGCGGCGATGATCCAGTAGAAGAATTTCGCGTTGGAGCGGAGGAATTTGAACATCGTCGGAAACTCCCGAGACTGCGCCGCGTCAGGCGGCAGTCAGGCGGCAGATCGTCCGGCTTTGGCCGGCGCAAAACGACCCGAACGGCGGCCTGAGCCGATCCGGCCGGGAAATCCGGGACGCGCAGCGGTGCCCTCAAGATAACATCGCGTGGCCGGATTTCTCAAGTCCCGGCTTGCGCCGGCTGCGGCGGCGGGCGAATCCGTGTAGATTGCGGGGCGTTCTGACCGTTCCCTCGCCCCCCATCCCAAAGGATGCCGTCCATGAGCCGACCGAAATCCATCGACCATACCCGCACCTACGCCGACGGCGTGATTGCCGCCGAGCCCGAGCGTCAGGCCCTGTTTCGCCGCATGGAGAACGATGGCGTCAAGTTCCTGCGGCTGATCTTCACGGACATCCTCGGCGCCAGCAAGAACGTGGAGGTGCCCGCCAGCCAGTTCGAGAAGGCCCTGCGCGGCGAGATCATGTTCGATGGATCGTCGATCGAGGGCTTCAGCCGCATCGAGGAATCCGACATGCTCCTGGTGCCGGACCTCGAGACCTACGCCGTGTTCCCGTTCCAGTATGATGGGGCCGTCCGCGTCGGCCGGATCATCTGCGATTGCTACACCGCCAGCCACGAGCCGTTCGCCGGGTGCCCGCGGCTGGCGCTCAAGCGCACCCTGCGGGCGTACGACGCCCTGGGCCTGCAGCCGGTCTGCGGCCCCGAGCTCGAGTTCTTCCTGTTCCAGCTCCGCGAGAACGGCGATCCGAGCGTCGTGACCCACGACCGGGGCGGCTACTTCGACCTGGCGCCGGTCGATCGCGGTGAGGCGGCGCGCCGGCAGATGGTCCTGCACCTCGAGGGGATGGGATTCGAGATCGAGGCGGCTCACCACGAGGTCGCGCCGGGCCAGCACGAGATCGACTTCAAGTACGCCGAGGCGCTCGCGACCGCCGACCGGGTGATCACCTTCAAGCAGCTCGTCAAGAAGGTCGCGGTCGATCACGGGCTGCACGCGACCTTCATGCCGAAGCCGCTGGCCGGGGTCAACGGCTCGGGCATGCACGTGCACCAGTCGCTGTTTCGCCGGGACGGCGACCAGCTGGTCAACGTGTTCCACGATCCGAAGGCCGAGAACGAGCTGAGCGACCTGATGCGCTGGTACATCGGCGGCATCCTCAAGCATGCCCCGGCGTTCGTGGCCATCACGAATCCGCTGGTCAACAGCTACAAGCGGCTCGTTCCGGGCTACGAGGCGCCCGTGAACATCGCCTGGTCGGACCACAACCGGTCTCCGCTGGTCCGCGTGCCGGCAAGACGCGGGTCCGGCACCCGCTGCGAGGTCCGCGTGCCCGATCCCAGCTGCAACCCGTATCTGGCGTTCCTGGTGATGCTGCAGTCGGGTCTCGACGGGATCCGCAACAAGCTCGATCCCGGACCGGCCGTGAATCTGAACATCTTCCACCTGAACGAGCTCGAGAAGCAGGAGCGGGGCATCAAGCAGCTGCCCGGCGATCTGTGGGCTTCGCTGCAGGAGCTGCGCAGCGACGAGATCTTGCGGGAGGCCCTGGGCGAGCACATCTTCGACAACTACCTGCGGGCCAAGGAAACCACCTGGCGCGAGTACGCTGCGCAGGTCCACCCGTGGGAGTTGGAGCGTTACCTGGCGACGTACTAGCGACCCGCAAGCGGCGAGAGCCGGATGGGGACATGTTGACCGCGGGCGTCCTGGCGATCCTCAGCGGGCTCACCGCGCAGGCGTTGAAGGTCCTGCTCGAGCTGCTCGTGCATCGGTCCTGGCAGCCCCGGCTGTTCGTGCGCAACGGGGGCATGCCGTCGTCGCATACCGCGTCGGTCGTGACGCTCGCCATCCTGGTCGGCCAGGAAGCGGGAGTGCGATCGCCGGTGTTCAGCCTCGTGGTGGTCTTCGGGCTCTACGTGATCTTCGAGGCGACGGGGCTGCGGCAGGAGGTTGGCGAACAGGCTCGCCTCCTGAACGACCTCGTCGAGACCATGCGCCGGACCCATCACCTGGCTGCGCAGGACCTCCGGGAATTCGTGGGGCACACCTGGGCCGAGGTGGCGGTGGGCGCGGTCTGCGGGACCCTGTTCGCGGTGCCGTTCCTCTGAAATGTACCGGATCGTAATACTCCAGTAAAGATCCCATTATCTCTTGACAGACCGTTCTTAATCCGTCGAATCTCGCCCCGATACGCGCGGGATCCTGTCCCCCGCAAGCCACGGACTGCCGGGATCCAGGGATGGACAAGGGCATCCGGGTCGACACCGCTGCCGGCTTCATGACGAAAGGATTTCGTGATGAGAGTCATCGCCCTGGTCAACCAGAAGGGCGGCTGCGGCAAAACCACCACCGCCGTCAACCTAGCGGCCGCGCTCACGAGGATCGGCCAACGAGTCCTGCTCGTCGACAACGATCCTCAAGGCCACGCCAGCCTCGCGCTCGGCCTCACCGAACGCGATTTCACCCTGTCGACCTTCGACCTCTACCTCACCACCGACATCCTCGTCGAAGACGCGCGCGTCGAGATCGGGCCCCGATTGCATCTGGTTCCCGCGGGCGTCGAGCTCACCGCGGTCGAGCCGAAGCTCGCGGGCGTCGACGGACACGAGAAGCGGTTGCGCGACAATTTCCTGCGATCCGAGCTGCCCTACGACGTCATCCTGATCGACTGCCCGCCCGCCGTCGGACTTCTGACCCTCAATGCGCTGCTCGCGAGCGGCGAAGCGCTGGTGCCGCTCGACGCGAGCGCCTTCAGCCGCCAGGCGGTCGCCAAGCTGTACGAGACCCTGGCCGTCGTCCGCGATCGGCGTGGCCACGAGGTCGTGCCGCGCCTGCTCCTGGCCAATTACGACCTGCGGTCCCGGTTCGCCCGCGACCTGCGGCAGGAGCTGGGGGCGGCGTACGACGGGGCCTTGCTCGAGACGATCGTCCACCCGACCATCCGCCTGCGCGAGGCGGCGGCGGCCGGGCGATCGATCCTCGACCACGACCCGGGTTCGCGCGCGGCGAGAGATTACCAGGACCTGGCCCGCGAGATCGCCGGGCAGGCGGTGGACCTGTCCGTGTCGGCCCTCGACCACTGGACGGCGCTGCTGCACGGGCCGGAGGCGACGCCCGAGGGCGTGCATTTCGTCGTCGATCTCCCGCGGGCCCGAGACGTGCGGCTCACCGGTTCCTTCTGCGGCTGGTCTCGCGAAGGGCTGCCGCTCAGGCGCCGCCAGGACGGGCGGTGGGAATGCGTGGTCGAGATCGGCCCGGGCGCGCACGAGTACCGCTACATCGTGGACGGGACCTGGTTGCCCGACCCGCACAACGCCAACAACGTGACCAACGAGTTCGGCGGCGCCAACAGTCTGGTCACGGTGGCCTGACGTGGTCCAGGCCGGCGACTCCGCGTCCAGGCATCGCTTCGACGCGGTGGCCGAGGCGTTCCTCCCCGCGGCGCGCACGGGTCACGAGCCAGCGCGCGATCGGGCCGGCTGCCTGTACGCCGCGGCTCCTGGCGCGGTGGATACGGCCGCGATCCTGGCCAGCTTCGGATCCGCTGCCGGGACTGCTCCGCGCTTCGATCTGGGCGGTGAGGTCTGGACGCGGCTCGCCCGCTGGGAACGCACGGGCTGGCGGGCGCCGTTTCCGGCCGACCAGGCGATCCTGCTCTGGTGCCCCCGAGCCGCCGAGGGGACGTCGCTCACCGCGTCCATGGTCCTCGGACGGCTGGGGGCGTTGATTCGTCCCCGGCGGCTCACCATCCTCTGGCACTGGGGCGAGTCGCGCCCGCCCGGGCGATTGCCCGACGCGGTCCAGCGAGCTCGCGCCGAGTCGCTGGCCGGAGCTGCGGTCCCCGGGGCCGCCGTGACCCTGCATTGCGTCGGCTGGATCTCGACCGTCGCTTCCGATCTCGGCGACCTGGCGCAGCGGTACCGGTGAGGCGGCGCGCGGCGGCCGAGCGCCACCCTCGGCTTGCCAGGCGCCGGCCCCCGGCGTAAGGTCCGCGGCATGAAGGCGCCCCGTCACGCTCGCCGAGTCGCGATCGGCGCCGGTCTCGCCGTCCTGCTGGGCGGCCTCCCGGCCGCGGGCGGACCGGTCCTGCTGGTCATCGAGGCCGCGCGGGACACGACCGCCGGCTTCGTGGCGTTGCCGCTGCCGGAGCTGGGACGGCGCGCCCTGGCCTGGCCGGACGGGGTCGTCACGTTGCCGGACACGACGGAATGGCTGGAAGAAGGTCCGCGAGGACTCGCCTTCCGGCTCGAGTCGCCGTCGCTCGTGGGCGTGGCGGCCGGGGGGCGATTCGCCTGCGAGCCGGGGAGCTACCGGCTCGACGCGCCGCTCGTCCTCGCCGACGGGGCGGTCGTCGCCTGCCTCTCCGCGGGCAGCCTCGACGTCACGGGGGAGCGGATCACCTACCGGCAGCCGCCGGCGCGGCGCGACCAGCGGGGGAACTACCTGATCCTGGCCGGACTGCTGATCGCGACGGCGGTCATGCTGCGCGGCGTCCGGCGACGGCACAAGTCGGCATGAGACGGCTCGCCGCCGCGGACGGCTGCTACGGCGCCGCTCTGGTCACGATGCCGTTGATCGGCGTCGACCTGATCCGCCTCGCCGCCGGCCGTGATCTGGGACTGGGCCTGCAGCCGGCCTACCTGCTGCTCGCGGTCGCCTGGCTCCTGCGGCTGGTCTCGTCCCTCACGGCGGCGGGAGCGCGGGACCGCCGCCGTCACCGGGCGGCCGGGATCCGGCCGTGGTCGGGCTGGGCGCTCGCGGCCGTGGGCGCGGTCGCGCTGTCCAGTCTGGGTCTCGCGCTGGCGCCGGCGCCGCTGCTTCGCCACGAGGCGTGGCCGCGCTTCGCCAAGCAGGTCGCGCAGCTCGCGGTGATGGGCGCCTTCCTGGCCTATCCGGCGCTCTGGACCCGCGGCGGGCAGCGCTGGCGGTGGACCATGCGGCTGGTCGCCTGGACCACGGGACTCCAGCTGGTCTACGCGCTGGCCCAGGGGCTCGCGACGCGCGGCGACCTCGCCGCGCTGGCCGCCGTCGAGCGGATCGTCACGAGCAATCGCGCGATCCTCTCCGGATCGGACCGGCTGTACCTCGGCGGGTTCACGGACCTGCCGCGGCTGCGGGGGACCATGTGCGAGCCGCTGTACCTCGGCAGCTACCTCATCGGCGTGTTGCCCTGGCTGCTCTGGAGCGGCAGGCGCTGGCTGGCCGGCGCGACGGTCGCGGCGCTCCTGGCGACCTGGTCCCGGGGAGCGTGGGTCGCCGGCCTCGCCAGCCTCGGGCTGTTGATGGTCTGGCGTTGGCGCGCCGGGCTGCCTCGTCCGTCCCGCGGGACGCTCGGAGCCGCCGCCGCCGTGCTGGCGGCGGTCGCGGCCGGGCTGCTCGTCGTGTCGGGCCCGGATTCGCTCACCTGGCCGGTCCGCCGGCTCCTGCAGACGTTCGATCGGAGCGACTGGTCGAACCTGACCCGTTTTTACAGCGGACAGGCGGCGTGGCGGGCGTTCCTCGCGTCGCCGCTGGTCGGCGTCGGCTGGGGGCAGTTCCCCTACCACTTCTATGCGCTCGTGGATCTGCCGGGGCTCGAGAGCCAGTTCGCCTGGCCGGTCGTCAACAGCGCGCCGCTGCTGGTGCTGTGCGAGACGGGATTGATCGGGGCCGGCGTCTGGCTCGGCGCACTCGGGACGGCCTTCGCGCGCACGTGGCGGCGGCTGGCGGCGGACGCCCCGGCCGCGGCGCGCGCCAGGCTCGCCGCGGCGGCGGCGGCCAGTTGCGCCGTGGGCCTGCACCTGTGCATCTTTTCCCAGTACAACCTGCCGCACCTCTGGATCCTGCCGGGGCTCTGGCTCGCCGCGCTGGCGGAGGTCCGCATCGGTTCCGGCACGGAGAGACGACGGACGTGACGCGGCCACTGATCGTCCTCGACGCCTTGTTGCTGCGCCCGCAACCCACGGGCGTCGGGCAGGCGATCATCGAATTGACGCGAGCGCTCGCCGCGACGGACCGGTGGTTCGATGTCGCGGTCCTCTGCACGAGCCCGGAACTCCTGCCGGAACTGGCGGACCGAGCCGGGTGGCGGATCGTCCCGTGTCCCGGCGCGGCCGGCGGCACCCTGCGCAAGGCCCTCTGGACGCAGCTGGTCATGCCGCGAGTGCTGCGCCGGCTGGGAGCGGATCTGCTGCATTGCCTGCAATTCGTCGCGCCGCTGCGGCTCCCGTGTCCGTCGGTCGTCACCGTGCACGATCTCGGCTATCTGCGGTTCCCGCACACGATCGAGCAGCCACGCCGCCTGTATTACGACCGGCTCGTCCCGGCGTCGTTGCGGCGGGCGCGCGCCGTGGTCTGCAACTCGCGGGCGACCGCCGACGACGTGGTGGCCTGGTTCCCGGAGGTCGCGAACCGGGTGTGGGTGACCCCCTTCGGCGCACCGCAGTGGGTCCGGGGCCGGCCGGTCGCGTCGCCGGATCGCGGAGGCGCCGCGCCGTTCCTCTTCGTGGGCACGCTGGAGCCGCGGAAGAACGTCGAGGGGTTGCTGCGCGCCTACGAGCGATTCGTCGCGGAACGGGAGGCTGCGGGCCTCGACTGCCCGCAGCTAGTGCTGGCCGGCGGCCGCGGCTGGCGGGATACTGCGATCCGCAGCCGCCTGGCGGCGCTGGCAGCATCCGGCAGGGTGATCGTCGAGGACTACTGTAATCCAGACGAATTATGGCAACATTACAGCTTGGCGCGGGCCTTGCTCTTGCCCAGCTTGCACGAAGGCTTCGGATTCCCGATTCTGGAAGCCATGGCCGCAGGATTGCCGGTGTTGACCAGTGATCGCGGCGCGATGGCGGAAGTCGGGGGCGACGCGACTCTTCGAGTGGATCCGGAGGATCAACGGGCGCTGGTGGCGGGAATGCACCGGTTGACCGACGATGTGCGTCTCCGCCGGGACCTCGTCCGACGCGGACACGCCAACCTCGCCCGGTGGACCTGGGAGGAGACCGCCCGCACCACTGGCGAGGTCTACGAGCGCGTCCTCGGCGGGCATCGCTGAGCCGGCGCGCGGCAACGAGTTCGGTGTTGCCCTCGCCGGGACGTTGCGATACTTTCGGGCAGCTCAGGAGAGCCACGCTTCGAGGGAACGGAGCAAGCCAACGGAGGGGTCGTGGAGCGAGGGATCGTACCTCTGGTCAGTTTCGGCGTCGCATTCGTCATGTCGTGGTTGGTCCAGCCGCATTTTCGCAACCTGGGTTTTCTCACCGAAATCGTGGACCATCCCGGCGGCCGGCGGCCGCATCGCGAGCCGGTGCCGCGAACTGGCGGCATGGCGATCTTCATCTCCTTCTTCTGCGCGCTCTACTTCCTCGAGAATTTCGTGCTGCGCATGGCTCTGCCCTGGCCCTGGCTCATGATCCTGATCGGCGCCGGCCTGGTGATCCTGGCCCTGGGCGTCGGCGACGATCGGTTCGGCATCCACGCGGAGAAGAAGCTCTACGGCCAGCTGATCATCATCCTCGGCCTCATGCTGCTCGGGCAGCGGTTCGAATCCGTGACGCTTCCCGGCCTCGGCCGCGTCGAGCTCGGCGGCTGGTCCTGGCCGTTCACCCTTTTCTGGTACCTGGGCTTCATCAACTCGATGAACCTCATCGACGGCCTTGATGGCCTCGCGAGCGGGATCAGCGTCCTCGCGTCCCTGTTCCTGGCGGTCCTGGCGCTCGCCGCCGGAGAAGCGACGTCGGCGCTCCTGGCGACGACCCTGGCCGGGTCGACGATGGCCTTCCTCTACTGGAACGTCAGCAGTCGCAAGATCTTCCTGGGCGATTCGGGGAGCATGTGGATGGGCCTCGTCCTGGCGACCCTCATGCTCAACCTGAGCCGCAACGCCGCCGTCCCGCTGCCCGTGCTCCTGGCGCCCATGACCGTGCCGATCTGGGACACGGCGACCACGATCGTCCGCCGCTATCGTCAGCGGACCTCGATCTTCCAGGCGGACGACAACCACTTGCACCACCGTCTCGTCCGGCTCGGCTTCAGTCCCGCGCGGGCCGTCGCCGCGCTGCTCCTGGTGACGGGCGGCTCGGGCCTCTTCGCGCTCAGTGACTTCCTGGACTCCGCCTGGCTCGGCCTGCCGGCCATGGCGGCGTGGATGGGCGCCGCCCAGCTGGGGGCCCTCCAGCACCTGAGGAACCGGCACACGGGTTGGGACCTTTTCTCGGAAGTCTCGTACGCGCTGGGGTTCGACGACGGGCTCGTCGACCGGACGGGTCTGGTGGATCGTCGCGTGGCCGAGGTCATCGATCTGCAGGCGGCCCGCGGACCCCTCCGGCCGGTCCAGAAAGTCGCGGGCGGCGAGCTGGCGATCATCCCGGACGATGACGAGGGCGTCGCGAAGTCCAGGCCGGCCCGGATGTCGGAAGGGGCGGACGCGAATGTCGTTTTCCCCACTTCCCGCGACCTTCATTGACGACCTGCGGCGATCGTCGGCCGCCGGCGTGCTCGAGCTCGGCAGCGGCGACGGCTCCTTCACTGCGGTGATCCGCGAGCTCGGACGGGAGCCGCTCACCGTGGACCGCAGCTGCTGGCCGGCGGGTTCGCGACCGCGGATCCGCGGTGATGCGCTCGCACCGCCGTTGCGGCGGCGCTTCGACGTCGTGGTCGCCGCGAACCTCCTGCGCCAGCTGTGGCGTGACCTTCCGGCGGCCGGGCCGGGCGTCTGGCGGGACCTCGTCGATCGCGACGGCAGCCTCTGGATCTTCGAGGACGAGCCGCTCGCGTCGCCGCGGGCGGCCCGGAACTATCGCGACCTGCAGGCAATGCTGGCCCAGGCCGGCGCGACTGGCAGGCGCGAGCTGGTGCCGCTGGCCGAGTTCCGGCGCCGTCGCCGGGTGTGGGCGTGGAACGGCGAATGGACGTGCGGACAGGCCGTGAACGAATGGGAGGTCGCGGCCGCCGGCGTGATCGCCTGGCTCGCGTCCGGGGATCCGGAGCCGGCCACCGAGATGGCTTGTTTGATGCAACGGATCCAGCGCGACGGTCTCAGTTACGGATGCTACTGGTGGGCGCGCTGGCGCCCGGAGGCAGCGGGATGTTGAGGCGACTCGCCGTCACGGTCGCGATCGGGGGCGCCGCGCTCGTCGTCGCAGCGGGCGTGCTGTGGGGTCGCAGTCCGGCGGCAGTCGAGTGGCGCAGAGCCCGCACGATCTGCATCGAGAGCGACGACTGGGGCCTCTGCGGATTCCTGCCCGACACGTCCGCGCTCGCCGGGCTGGACCGCAAGGTCCTGGCTCCCGGCCAGTTCCCCGAGGTCTACTGGCACTCGACGCTCGAGGATAGCGCCATGGTCGCCGAGCTGGCGGCGGTCTTCGCCGCTCACCGCGGCCGCGACGGACTGCCGGCGGTGCTTCAGCCGAACTACATCCTCGCGTCGTTCTCGCTGGAGCCGGACCCGCTCGACTCGACGGATCGCTGGATCGTGCGGGACATGCCGGCGACTCCACCGGGGTACGACCGGCCAGGGCTGTGGCACGCGGTGCGCGACGCGCAACAGGCCGGCGTCTGGCACCCGGAGCTCCACGGGCGCTGGCATTACGATCCGGAACTCCGCCGGCGGCGCGCGAGCGAGGAGCCGGCGGTTCGCGCGGCAGCGGCCCTGCAGATCCTGCCGTTCCCCGAGAGCGAACGCGCCTGGGAGCTCGGTGCGTGGCGGGACCTCGCCGTGATCGCTGACGAGCTGGACCGCAATCTCGTCGTGTTCCGGCAGCTCTTCGGCTACTCGCCGCGTTCGGTGATCGCGCCCGACTACGTCTGGAATGACCGGCACGAGCAGCTCTGGTGCGAGCGGGATCTGCGCGTGATCCAGGGCCAGCGGCAGCAGAGGCAGAGTCGCTGGCGGGGCCTCTCGGGTCGCCTGCTCAAGGTCTGGCATCGCGCATGGACGCGGTGGTATCGGCAGGACCGGGTCTACCTCGACCGCAACTGCCTGTTCGAGCCGGTCCAGCAGCATGCGCCCAGGGCGATCACCGAGGCGGCTGTGCGGGATGTCGACGCCGCCTGGCGGCGGCGCGAAGCCGCGATAGTCGAAGCCCACCGGATCAATTTCGCCCACCTGGATCCCGCCGTGCACGAGCTGGGCCGTGCCGAGCTCGCCCACCTGCTCGGCGAGTTCGCGACCCGTGGGCCGCTCTTCGTGGTCGACAGTGAGCTGGCGGATCTGCAGCGGCGAGGCACGTCCTGGGTGGTCCGCGGCGACCGGATCGTGGTCCGGAACCTGACCCGCGCGCGCCGCCTGGTCGTCGTCCCGCCGGAGGCGGCGGCCGCCGGTCAAGAGCGCGAGCCGTCGGCCGGGGCCGAGCCTCTCGTCCTGGTTCTCGAACCTGGCGAGACCAGGACCTTGCCCGCCGATGGCTCGATGAGCAACTAAAAAACTCCTCAATTAGACTCATTTCTTTATCTATGGTAAGATCATCTCCTTGGTTTGCCCAGGAACGGTCGTCACCGGGCGATCGCGTCTACGGCTCGATCCGCATGCACGCGCGACCCAGGAGGATAGGCATGAGCCGCCGCATGGTCGTAACCCCGCTCATCGTCATCGCCGTCTCGCTCAGTTCCCTGGTCCTGGCCGCGCAGGGTCCTGTGCTCTACGAAGGAACGTTGGAACCGGATCAGTTCGCCTGGACCGAGCTGGCCGATGGGTCGTACCGGCTCGACCTCGGCGGTGGTCGCTCGCTCGGGGTCACGGACCTGGCGGACCTGCCGGCGATCGACCTCCTGTTGCTCGTGCCCGCCGACCTGGCGATCGCCGGCGTCGAGGTCGAACCGCTCGCGATCCGCTCGATCGTTGCGCCCGGCCGCCTGGCGCTGGCGGGCGCCCTGGCGTCGAGCGCCGGCGACCTCCTGCCGCAGCGTGACCTGGAGCCGGCCGGTGGCATGTTCCCGCCGAGCTGGGGCGCCTTCGGCGGCGTTCACAGCTGGCGGGGCTACCGGTTGCTCGCCGTGACCGTGCACCCGGCGCGCCTGCGCGACGGCGATCCCGGGTCGCCCGCGCGCCTGGACGTGCTGGAGCGGTTCGCGATCCGCGCGGTCTCGACCGGCGCGCCCGCCGCGAGCCCGCCCCTCGCTCGCGAGCGTCTCGTCGCCGGGGAGCGCAGCCGCCTGGAACGGCTGTTGCGCCCGCTCGTGGCGAATCCGGAGGCGGTGACGAGCTATCAGCGCGAGGACGGGGCTGCGCTCGACAAGTCGGGCGCTCCCTTCCTGCCCACGCCCAACCCCAGCCTCGAAGGAAGCGGGATCCGGTACCTGATCGTGACGTCGGCGGCGCTGGCGCCCGAGTTCCAGCGCCTGGCGGACCACCGCACGCGCCAGGGATTGCCGGCGCTCGTGGTGACGCGCGAGTGGATCTCCGCGAATTTCCGTCGCGGCGTCGATTTCCAGGAGACCCTGAGGATGTTCCTGCAGGACGCGTACGCCAAGTGGGGCGTGGAGTACCTGCTGCTCGGCGGGGACACGGAGATCGTGCCGACCCGCACGATCCGGAGCAACTTCTATCCGTACGGCGGGCACACGGACATCCCGACCGACACGTACTACGCCGCGCTCGATGGGAACTGGGGCGCCGACGGCGACGGCTGGCTCGGCGAGCCGTACGTCACGGAGGGCAACCCCGGCGACAACGCCGATCTCGCGCCGGAACTCGCCGTGGCGCGGGCGCCGGTGCGCAGCCTCCTCGGCGCCCAGCAGTTCGTGGACAAGGTGCTGGGCTACGAGGCGACGCCGGCCGGCGCGCTCTGGGCGAACCGGATCCTCTTCGCCGCGGAGGTGCTCTTCCCGTCGCCCTGGCATCCGGGCGAACCCATCACGCTCGATGGCGCCCAGTACGCGCAGACCTTGATCGACACCATCATCGAGTCGTGCTCGACCATGTCCTATGTGCGCATGTACGAGACCGCGCAGCTCTATCCGCGCGACGCTCCGCTGACCCGCGCGGCCCTGATCGACTCGCTCAACACCGGCCACTACGGCCACGTGGACCAGTTCGGCCACGGGCACTACTTCAACATGTCGGTCGGCGACGCGAACTTCACGGTGTCCGACGCGGACGCTCTCCACAATCCGCATCACTTCCTGCTCTTCGCCGTGAACTGCGCGTCGGGCGCGTTCGATTTCTCGTGCTTGATGGAGCGGTTCGTCGAGAATCCCGACGGCGGCGCGATCGTCTCGGTCAGCGCCGCGCGTGAAGCATTCCCCTCCAATTCCTTCGGCTACCAGTCGACGTTCTACGGCGCCATGGTCTGCGACGGCGTGCTCCGCGTCCCCGACGCGTTCAACGTGGCGCGCCTGCAGTTCATCGGCAACACGTCGCGCAACACGGTCGACCGCTGGACGCAGCTCAATGCGGCGATCATCGGCGATCCCGCGACCGGCATCTGGTGCGGTCCGCCGCTGGCGCCCTCGATCACGGCGCCCGCCAATCTCGCCGTTGGCGAGCAGACGGTGCAGGTCCAGGTCGTGGCGGGCGGTCGGCCGGCGGTCGGCGCCGACGTCTGTCTGGTCAAGGACGGCGAGACGTACGCGTGGGCCGTCACCGATCCGGCGGGTCAGGCGTCGCTGACGATCGTCCCGCAGACGGCGGGCACGGTCACCTTGACGGTTTCGGGCGCCAACCTCGTGCGGACGACCCGCACGATCCCGGTCGCCGGCAGCGCGACGTACGTGGCCATGACCGGATTCGGGATCGGCGACCAGTCGCCCAACGGCAACGGCAACGGCGTCGCCGAGGCCGGCGAGACGATTTCGCTGGCGCTGCAGTTGCAGGATCTCGGCGGCGGCGGCGCGACCGGGCTGAATGTCACGTTGACCAGCGACGATCCGCAGCTCGTGGTGCTCGACGGCACGGCGAGCGCGGGCAACATCGCGCCGGGCGGATCGACCACCAACCTGGACCCGCTCGTGGTCAAGCCGCAGACCATCATGCGTGACGGTTTGCGCATCGCGATGCGGATCGTCGTGACGGCGAACGGCGGCGGCAGCTGGGTCAGCAACGGCCTGCTCGAGGTGCGGGTGCCCGAGCCGGAGGTCGCGCGCCTCGTCGTCGACGACTCCGTCTACGGCGACGGCGACGGCGTGGCGGAGAGCAACGAACGCCTGGTCCTGCGTCCGTACGTGAAGAACTACGGCAGCGGACGACTCGACCAGCTCGTCGCGCAGGTGACGAACGCGGCGGCGGGGGTCACGGTGCACAGCGCCTTCGCGTTCTACGCCAACGTCGACCTGCTGGAGGAGGAGACCTACCAGTCGGGCGAGCTCTCGGTGACCCTGGCCAACATCGGGCAGCTCCAGCCGTGCCGCGTCGATTTCCAGGACAACTACGGGCGCACCTTCACCCAGCCGCTCGAATTCAACGAGCCGGCGGCTCCCGGCCTGCCGGCCGCCGACGCGACGATCGCGTCGGACGCGATCGCGCTGCGCTGGGACCCGGTCGGCGGGGCGGCGACCCTGGGTTACCACGTCTATCGCGCGGCGGCCGAGGCGGGGCCGTTCAGCCGGGCCAACCCCGACCTGCTGCAGGGGATCGCGTACTTCGAGGACCGCGGACTCATGCAGCTGACGCCGTACTGGTACAAGGTCACCGCCGTGGACACGTTCCTGCAGGAGAGCGATTTCTCGCCGGTCGTGACCCAGGGGACCATGCCGCCCGAGCTCACCAATTTCCCGCTGGAGTTCCAGTTGCAGACGAGCGGCCACATCGCCGTGGGGGACATCGACGGGGACGGGCGGTTGGAGATCGTCCTCGCGTCGGACGAGGTCTACGCGTGGAACGAGGACGGCAGCGAGCTCGTCGACGGGGACAACGACGCCCAGACCACCGGTCCTTTGACGGGAGTCGACGGTCAGTTCGAGCCGGCCGGCGTGGTCCTGGCGGACCTCGACGGTGAGCCGGGGCTGGAGATCATCGCGAGCGAGCGCCTGAACGCGCGCCAGATCCACGTCTTCAGGGCGGACGGCAGCGAGCTTCCGGGCTGGCCGCGGACCATGCAGAACTCCTGGAACTGGGCGACGCCGGCGGTCGGCGACGTCGACGGCGACGGCGACAACGAGGTCGTGGTCAACGATACGGCCGGGCGCACGTTCGTCTGGCACCATACCGGAGTCGAGCTGCGCGACGGGGACAGCAACCCCGCCACCAACGGCGTGTTCGTCGATCGCGACGAGAGCTGGGGCTACTCGTCGCCCGCGCTCTTCGACCTGGACGGGGACGGCGCCTGCGAGATCATCTTCGGCACGCGCTACTTCACGCCGGGCAACGCGCTGCTCGCGTATCGTTACAACGGCAGTCAGGCGCAGAACTTCCCGTTCACGACGGGCAGCGCGCAGATCATCTGCGCGCCGGCGATCGCCGATCTCGATCGGGACGGCGACAAGGAGATCGTCTTCTTCACGACCGCTCACTACCTCTACGCGATCCACCACAACGCGGCGGCGTACCCGGGCTTCCCGGTCTTCTTCAACACGAACTGGGACGACTCTCCGGGCCCCAGCCCGGCGGTCGGCAATTTCGACGGCGACAACGACCTGGAGATCCTCTGGCCGGTCAACGGCGGTTCGTTCCGCCTGGACCTGATCGCGGTCGACACGGGCCGCTTCGACGGCACGACCGGCGACATCATGGCGGGCTGGCCGGTGCAGCTGCCGGCGAACTCGGAGGGCAGTCCGGTCGTGGGCGACATCAACGGCGACGGCCTCTCGGATGTCGTGCAGCCCGTCGGCAGCGACGAGACCGAAACGCCGGACCTCATCTTCGCCGTCGACCACGCGGGAGAGGGGATCCCGGGCTTCCCGATCCGGCTCGACGGGATCCCGCGCTCGACGCCGGTGATCTGCGACCTGGATCTCGACGGCGACGTGGAGGTCGTGTACGGGTCGTGGGACCGGTTGCTCCACGCCTGGGACCTGCCGGCGCCCTTCGACGCCGCGAACGTGCCGTGGCCGACCTTCCACGGCAATCCGCAGCGGACCGGCGTCGCCGTGCAGGTGAGCATCACCGGCGTCGACGATCCGGTGGTGCCGAGCATCTTCACCGTCATGCCGCCGCACCCCAATCCGTTCAATCCGGTCACCACTCTGCGCCTCTACGTGGCGCCGGGACCGGACCGCCGGCTCGACGTGGCGGTGTACGACCTGCGGGGCCGCCGGATCCGGCAGCTGCACGCGGGCGACGCCGCGGCGGGGTGGCACGACCTGACCTGGGACGGGCGCGACGACACGGGTCGCGGCCAGGCCAGCGGCGTGTACTTCGTCCGCGCGCAGCAGGCGGCAGAGTCGCGGACCTTCAAGCTGACGCTCGTGAAATAGGCGTCGGCTCGGAGCACAGCGCCGGGACCCGCCAGCGGCGGGCCCGGCGCTTCTGCGCGCGCCGACCCGTCCGGTCCGCTCGATCGCGAATCTGGGAGACCGGCCGGCGCTCGTGCTGGCGCCTACATGTGCTGACCGGTCTTGTCGGATCTCGCGGCGCGGGAGTTCTCGGGCGCCGGACGCTGCGACGCATAATTCCGGAGAATACCGGGCTGATCGACCCTGTCGACGACTCCATTGGCAACTTCGATTCTCCTGATTTGACTCGTTTCTTTATTTGTGGTAAGATCATCTCCTTGGTTTGCCCAGGAACGGTCGTCACCGGGCGATCGCGTCTACGGCTCGATCCGCATGCACGCGCGACCCAGGAGGATAGGCATGAGCCGCCGCATGGTCGTAACCCCGCTCATCGTCATCGCCGTCTCGCTCAGTTCCCTGGTCCTGGCCGCGCAGGGTCCTGTGCTCTACGAAGGAACGTTGGAACCGGATCAGTTCGCCTGGACCGAGCTGGCCGATGGGTCGTACCGGCTCGACCTCGGCGGTGGTCGCTCGCTCGGGGTCACGGACCTGGCGGACCTGCCGGCGATCGACCTCCTGTTGCTCGTGCCCGCCGACCTGGCGATCGCCGGCGTCGAGGTCGAACCGCTCGCGATCCGCTCGATCGTTGCGCCCGGCCGCCTGGCGCTGGCGGGCGCCCTGGCGTCGAGCGCCGGCGACCTCCTGCCGCAGCGTGACCTGGAGCCGGCCGGTGGCATGTTCCCGCCGAGCTGGGGCGCCTTCGGCGGCGTTCACAGCTGGCGGGGCTACCGGTTGCTCGCCGTGACCGTGCACCCGGCGCGCCTGCGCGACGGCGATCCCGGGTCGCCCGCGCGCCTGGACGTGCTGGAGCGGTTCGCGATCCGCGCGGTCTCGACCGGCGCGCCCGCCGCGAGCCCGCCCCTCGCTCGCGAGCGTCTCGTCGCCGGGGAGCGCAGCCGCCTGGAACGGCTGTTGCGCCCGCTCGTGGCGAATCCGGAGGCGGTGACGAGCTATCAGCGCGAGGACGGGGCTGCGCTCGACAAGTCGGGCGCTCCCTTCCTGCCCACGCCCAACCCCAGCCTCGAAGGAAGCGGGATCCGGTACCTGATCGTGACGTCGGCGGCGCTGGCGCCCGAGTTCCAGCGCCTGGCGGACCACCGCACGCGCCAGGGATTGCCGGCGCTCGTGGTGACGCGCGAGTGGATCTCCGCGAATTTCCGTCGCGGCGTCGATTTCCAGGAGACCCTGAGGATGTTCCTGCAGGACGCGTACGCCAAGTGGGGCGTGGAGTACCTGCTGCTCGGCGGGGACACGGAGATCGTGCCGACCCGCACGATCCGGAGCAACTTCTATCCGTACGGCGGGCACACGGACATCCCGACCGACACGTACTACGCCGCGCTCGATGGGAACTGGGGCGCCGACGGCGACGGCTGGCTCGGCGAGCCGTACGTCACGGAGGGCAACCCCGGCGACAACGCCGATCTCGCGCCGGAACTCGCCGTGGCGCGGGCGCCGGTGCGCAGCCTCCTCGGCGCCCAGCAGTTCGTGGACAAGGTGCTGGGCTACGAGGCGACGCCGGCCGGCGCGCTCTGGGCGAACCGGATCCTCTTCGCCGCGGAGGTGCTCTTCCCGTCGCCCTGGCATCCGGGCGAACCCATCACGCTCGATGGCGCCCAGTACGCGCAGACCTTGATCGACACCATCATCGAGTCGTGCTCGACCATGTCCTATGTGCGCATGTACGAGACCGCGCAGCTCTATCCGCGCGACGCTCCGCTGACCCGCGCGGCCCTGATCGACTCGCTCAACACCGGCCACTACGGCCACGTGGACCAGTTCGGCCACGGGCACTACTTCAACATGTCGGTCGGCGACGCGAACTTCACGGTGTCCGACGCGGACGCTCTCCACAATCCGCATCACTTCCTGCTCTTCGCCGTGAACTGCGCGTCGGGCGCGTTCGATTTCTCGTGCTTGATGGAGCGGTTCGTCGAGAATCCCGACGGCGGCGCGATCGTCTCGGTCAGCGCCGCGCGTGAAGCATTCCCCTCCAATTCCTTCGGCTACCAGTCGACGTTCTACGGCGCCATGGTCTGCGACGGCGTGCTCCGCGTCCCCGACGCGTTCAACGTGGCGCGCCTGCAGTTCATCGGCAACACGTCGCGCAACACGGTCGACCGCTGGACGCAGCTCAATGCGGCGATCATCGGCGATCCCGCGACCGGCATCTGGTGCGGTCCGCCGCTGGCGCCCTCGATCACGGCGCCCGCCAATCTCGCCGTTGGCGAGCAGACGGTGCAGGTCCAGGTCGTGGCGGGCGGTCGGCCGGCGGTCGGCGCCGACGTCTGTCTGGTCAAGGACGGCGAGACGTACGCGTGGGCCGTCACCGATCCGGCGGGTCAGGCGTCGCTGACGATCGTCCCGCAGACGGCGGGCACGGTCACCTTGACGGTTTCGGGCGCCAACCTCGTGCGGACGACCCGCACGATCCCGGTCGCCGGCAGCGCGACGTACGTGGCCATGACCGGATTCGGGATCGGCGACCAGTCGCCCAACGGCAACGGCAACGGCGTCGCCGAGGCCGGCGAGACGATTTCGCTGGCGCTGCAGTTGCAGGATCTCGGCGGCGGCGGCGCGACCGGGCTGAATGTCACGTTGACCAGCGACGATCCGCAGCTCGTGGTGCTCGACGGCACGGCGAGCGCGGGCAACATCGCGCCGGGCGGATCGACCACCAACCTGGACCCGCTCGTGGTCAAGCCGCAGACCATCATGCGTGACGGTTTGCGCATCGCGATGCGGATCGTCGTGACGGCGAACGGCGGCGGCAGCTGGGTCAGCAACGGCCTGCTCGAGGTGCGGGTGCCCGAGCCGGAGGTCGCGCGCCTCGTCGTCGACGACTCCGTCTACGGCGACGGCGACGGCGTGGCGGAGAGCAACGAACGCCTGGTCCTGCGTCCGTACGTGAAGAACTACGGCAGCGGACGACTCGACCAGCTCGTCGCGCAGGTGACGAACGCGGCGGCGGGGGTCACGGTGCACAGCGCCTTCGCGTTCTACGCCAACGTCGACCTGCTGGAGGAGGAGACCTACCAGTCGGGCGAGCTCTCGGTGACCCTGGCCAACATCGGGCAGCTCCAGCCGTGCCGCGTCGATTTCCAGGACAACTACGGGCGCACCTTCACCCAGCCGCTCGAATTCAACGAGCCGGCGGCTCCCGGCCTGCCGGCCGCCGACGCGACGATCGCGTCGGACGCGATCGCGCTGCGCTGGGACCCGGTCGGCGGGGCGGCGACCCTGGGTTACCACGTCTATCGCGCGGCGGCCGAGGCGGGGCCGTTCAGCCGGGCCAACCCCGACCTGCTGCAGGGGATCGCGTACTTCGAGGACCGCGGACTCATGCAGCTGACGCCGTACTGGTACAAGGTCACCGCCGTGGACACGTTCCTGCAGGAGAGCGATTTCTCGCCGGTCGTGACCCAGGGGACCATGCCGCCCGAGCTCACCAATTTCCCGCTGGAGTTCCAGTTGCAGACGAGCGGCCACATCGCCGTGGGGGACATCGACGGGGACGGGCGGTTGGAGATCGTCCTCGCGTCGGACGAGGTCTACGCGTGGAACGAGGACGGCAGCGAGCTCGTCGACGGGGACAACGACGCCCAGACCACCGGTCCTTTGACGGGAGTCGACGGTCAGTTCGAGCCGGCCGGCGTGGTCCTGGCGGACCTCGACGGTGAGCCGGGGCTGGAGATCATCGCGAGCGAGCGCCTGAACGCGCGCCAGATCCACGTCTTCAGGGCGGACGGCAGCGAGCTTCCGGGCTGGCCGCGGACCATGCAGAACTCCTGGAACTGGGCGACGCCGGCGGTCGGCGACGTCGACGGCGACGGCGACAACGAGGTCGTGGTCAACGATACGGCCGGGCGCACGTTCGTCTGGCACCATACCGGAGTCGAGCTGCGCGACGGGGACAGCAACCCCGCCACCAACGGCGTGTTCGTCGATCGCGACGAGAGCTGGGGCTACTCGTCGCCCGCGCTCTTCGACCTGGACGGGGACGGCGCCTGCGAGATCATCTTCGGCACGCGCTACTTCACGCCGGGCAACGCGCTGCTCGCGTATCGTTACAACGGCAGTCAGGCGCAGAACTTCCCGTTCACGACGGGCAGCGCGCAGATCATCTGCGCGCCGGCGATCGCCGATCTCGATCGGGACGGCGACAAGGAGATCGTCTTCTTCACGACCGCTCACTACCTCTACGCGATCCACCACAACGCGGCGGCGTACCCGGGCTTCCCGGTCTTCTTCAACACGAACTGGGACGACTCTCCGGGCCCCAGCCCGGCGGTCGGCAATTTCGACGGCGACAACGACCTGGAGATCCTCTGGCCGGTCAACGGCGGTTCGTTCCGCCTGGACCTGATCGCGGTCGACACGGGCCGCTTCGACGGCACGACCGGCGACATCATGGCGGGCTGGCCGGTGCAGCTGCCGGCGAACTCGGAGGGCAGTCCGGTCGTGGGCGACATCAACGGCGACGGCCTCTCGGATGTCGTGCAGCCCGTCGGCAGCGACGAGACCGAAACGCCGGACCTCATCTTCGCCGTCGACCACGCGGGAGAGGGGATCCCGGGCTTCCCGATCCGGCTCGACGGGATCCCGCGCTCGACGCCGGTGATCTGCGACCTGGATCTCGACGGCGACGTGGAGGTCGTGTACGGGTCGTGGGACCGGTTGCTCCACGCCTGGGACCTGCCGGCGCCCTTCGACGCCGCGAACGTGCCGTGGCCGACCTTCCACGGCAATCCGCAGCGGACCGGCGTCGCCGTGCAGGTGAGCATCACCGGCGTCGACGATCCGGTGGTGCCGAGCATCTTCACCGTCATGCCGCCGCACCCCAATCCGTTCAATCCGGTCACCACTCTGCGCCTCTACGTGGCGCCGGGACCGGACCGCCGGCTCGACGTGGCGGTGTACGACCTGCGGGGCCGCCGGATCCGGCAGCTGCACGCGGGCGACGCCGCGGCGGGGTGGCACGACCTGACCTGGGACGGGCGCGACGACACGGGTCGCGGCCAGGCCAGCGGCGTGTACTTCGTCCGTGCGCAGCAGGCGGCAGAGTCGCGGACGTTCAAGCTGACGCTCGTGAAATAGGCGTCGGCTCGGAGCACAGCGCCGGGACCCGCCAGCGGCGGGCCCGGCGCTTCTGCGCGCGCTCCCCGCGAACGCGACCGATCGCCTCATCACTTGACCGGGATCGCCGCGGCCACCTAGCATCACGGCAAGCCGAGCGAGGAGTTCGCATGAGATCGATCGCGCCGGGCGACCGCTCAGGGTGGCTGGTCGCCGTCGTTTTGGGAATGGTGGCGGGCTGCCAGGGGGATGCGCCGCAGCCTGCGCCTCCGGCGGACGCGACCGCCGCGCCGTCGCGCGGCGGAACGGTCGTCGTGGCGCTGCCCGACGAGCCGGATGTCCTCAATTCCCTGATCCGCACGTCCGCAGTCGCCGGTTCGGTGCTCTCGCTGCTGCAGGCGGGGCTCGCGGAGATGGGTGAGGATCTGCAGTGGTACCCGATGATCGCCGAGCGCTGGGAGGTCGCGCCGGACAGCCTCGCGATCACCTACCACCTGCGCCCGTGGACCTGGGAGGACGGGACGCCGCTGACCGCCGACGACGTGCGGGCGAGCTACGAGCTCCTGACCGATCCGCGCATCGCCAGCCCGCGCGCCGATCAGCTGCGACCCGTTGTCAGGGTGACGACGCCGGACCTCGCGACGGTCCGGTATGAATTCGCGGCGCCCCAGGCGCAGGCAGTCCAGACGACCGTCCACTCGCTGTTGCCGGCTCACCGCGTGCGCTCGCTGGATCCGAGCGCCGTCGCGACCTGGCCGTTGAATCGATCGCCGCTCGCGTCCGGCCCATTCCGGCTCGAATCGTGGGAACCGGGACGCCAGCTCGTGCTGGCGCCGAATCCACACTATCCTCTGGCGGCTCCCTGGCTCGATCGCGTCATCCTGCGCATCGTGCCCGACGAGACGGCGCGCGTCATGGCGCTGGAGACCGGCGAGATCGATCTCGTCTTCGACGTGCCGGCGACGGCCGCGGCGCGCCTGGCGACGGATCCGCAGCTGCGGGTCGTGGAAGTCCCGGGTCGCGTCTTCGCCTTCCTGATGTGGAACGTGCGCCGACCGGTCCTGCGGGATCCGGCGGTCCGTCGCGCACTGTCCCTGGCCCTGGATCGCGAGCGGTTCGTGGCCGCCCTGACGGGCGGTTTCGGCGCGCCGGCCGCGTCCTACTTGCCGCCGGCGCTCTGGAACCACCACCGCGGGCTGGTGCCCGATCCCTGCCGGCCCGATTCGGCCGCCGCCCTGCTCGCCGCGGCGGGGTGGGTGGACCACGACGGCGACGGCGTGCGGGAACGATCGGGCGTGCCGTTGCGCCTGGAGGTGATCTTCCGGGGCGGCGACACCGCGCGGGAAAACGGCGTTGCGCTCGTGCGCCGGTATCTGACCGCGGTCGGCGTCGATGTCTCGTTGCGTGCGCTGGAGCTGGCGACGGCGCTCGAGTTCCTGCGCGCGGGTCGTTTCGACGCGTATTTCGGAGAATACCAGGCCAACCTCTACGCGGACCCCTCGCCGCTCGTGCGGTCCGGCGCGAGCGATCGCTTCAATTTCGGCGGCTACGCGAACGCGCGCGTCGATTCCCTGCTCGACCGCGCGCTCGCGGAGCCGGACCGGACGCGAAGTCTGCCCATCTGGTACGCGGTGCAGGAAGCGCTGGTCGCCGACCCGCCGGCCGCGGTGCTGTATTATCCGCGCCAGCTGGTCGCCTACAATCGACGTGTGCGCGACGTGCGCCCACACCTGCTCTCGCCGCTCAACAATCTCGCGGAGTGGTGGATCGCACCCGCGGACCGCCGCTGGGCGGATTCCAGTTCGCGGTAATATTACTGCCGTTGTTGACACTTCCGGACGATCGGATTATCGTGCGCGGGACGGTAATATTACTGGTCACCGCGCGAGCCGTGCGAGAAAAGGAGTCTCCATGCCGACGAATCTGACCCGATTGCTCTCCAGACTGAGCCGCGCCGACCTACACAGGCTGCTCGTGGCCAAGGAGGAGATCGAGCACCTGGAGGAGCGGCGCACCGAGCTCGCGAGCGAACTGGCCGAGGTCGACCAGAAGCTGGACCGCCTCATCGGACGGGTGGCAGGCACCCGCCGCGGCCCGGGCCGGCCCGCCGGCCGGAGGTCCGGCAGGAAGGTCGGCCGGAGAACCGTCAAGAAGGCCGCGAAGAAGACCGCCAGACGAGCTGCCAGGACGACCGCCGGGAAGGCGGCGAAGACGGCGGCCAGGAAGACCGCGACGAAGACCGCGCGGAAGGGCGGCGAGCGCCCCGCGCCGCGCGGCCGGCGGACCGGCGGGCAGCGGGCCACTCTCGAGAACGTGGTGATCGGCGTCCTCGCGAACAAAGGGGAGCCGATGAGCTTCAAGGCGATCCTCGAGACGATCACGGCCGGCAAGCTGTTCCGCAGCCGCAGCCGCGACTTCTCGAACGTCCTGAGACGGACCCTGTCCACGAGTCGTCGCGTGAAGCGGGTCTCGCGCGGGGTGTACGGGACCTGAGCCGCCCTCAACCCGGCGGCCAGCCGAGCGCGCGGCCGCCGAGCACGTGCAGATGGAGGTGCGGCACGGTCTGGCAAGCGTCGCGGCCGCAGTTGATGACGAACCGGTAACCCGTTTCGGCGAGACCGAGCTTGGCCGCCACCTGGGCCGCCGTCACCTGCAGCCGGCCGACGAGATCGGCGTCGGCGCCGGTGAGGTCGGTGAGCGCGGCGACGTGCCGGCGCGGGATCACCAGGAAATGGACCGGCGCCTGCGGATTCAAGTCGCGGAACGCGACGAAGTCGGTGTCGGCGTGGACCTCCCGGCAGGGGATGTCCCCGGCGGCGATGCGGCAGAAGATGCAGTCGGCCATCGCGGCTCCTTCGGGCGCCGCACGCTCGCGGCGCCGATTGAGGTCACGGCAAGCTAGCACGACCCGGCGCGCCGCGGCAAGGAGCGGGCGTGGACATCCTCGTGGTCGGTTACAACGCCTTCGACATCACGGTGCCGACGGCCGGATTGCCCGCGCTCGACAGCAAGCACGAGGTGACCGAGATCTACCACGGCGGCGGCGGCCCGGGCGCCACCGCCGCCGTCTGCCTCGCACGGTTGGGCGCGCGAGTGCGGCTCGTGACGGTGTTCGGCGACGACGAGGGCGCCGCGGTGCAGCGCCGCGAGTTGCTCGAAGCGGGCGTCGACCTCTCGCTGTCGGTCGCCGCCGGCGGGCACCGCTCGCCGCGCGCGGTGATCCTGGTCGATCCCGCGGCGGCGACACGGACGGTTTTCTGGTCCCGCGGCACCTTGCCCGCGCTCGCGCCGGACGCGATGGACCCCGCCTGGCTCGACTCCTGCGACCTCCTGTATTGCGACGGTCACGAGCCGCCGGCGGCGGAGCGCCTCGCGGCGGCCGCCCGGGCCCGCGGTCTGCCCGTCGTGCTCGACGCCGGATCGGTCCGGGCGGGGGCGTCCGAGCTGGTCGCCCGTTGCACCGACGTGATCGCTTCGCCCGGGTTCGCCGCGAGCCTGACCGGCGAGAGCGGGCCCGTCGCCGGGTTGCGGGCGCTGCGGGCCCGGGGGCCGGGTCGCGTCGCGATCACCTACGGCGAGGCCGGCGTCCTCGCGCTCGACGAGACCGGCGGCGGCGTCTTCCACGTCCCAGCCTGCGCGGTCGAGGTCCGCGACACGACCGGCGCCGGCGACGCCTTTCACGCCGGCTACGCGTTCGCCCGGGCGCGCGGCGACAGCTGGCCCGCCGGTCTCGCGCTGGGCGCCGCCGTAGCGGCGCTCAAATGCCGCGACTGGGGCGGCCGGCGGGGGTTGCCCACCCTGGACGAGGCGATGCGCCTGCGGGCGAACGGCCCCTGGCGGCAAGCGGTGCCGCCAGGCTGGTCCGGGGCCTGATTTCCGGCTGGACATTCGCCGATTTTTCGCCTAACGTGGGCGAACACCCAGCGAAGCCGGTTCCGGCCGGGAGGTCGCCATGTCGCTGACGCGTCGCCAAGCGGAGATCCTGGACTTCATCCGCGCCTTCTCGGCCGAGAACCACTATGCGCCGACTCTCCAGGAGATCGGCGACCGGTTCGGACTGTCCTCGGTCGCCACGGTGCACAAGCACGTCAGCCAGCTGGTGGGCAAGGGATACCTCAAACGGGAGCGCCGCAACGCCAGCCGGGACCTCGCCGTCGTGACCGGCGGTCGGGACGCGGCGGCGGTCCTGATCCCGCTGCTCGGCACGGTGGCGGCCGGTATGCCGATCGAGGCCCTGCCGGAGGCGGAAGAGATCGCCCTGCCCGAGCAGTGGCTGGGGCGCCGGCGAACGTTCGCTCTCCGCGTGCGCGGCGACTCGATGATCGAGGAGCAGATCCGCGACGGGGACGTCGTCGTCGTCGAGGAACGCGAGACCGCGCGCAACGGCGAGACCGTGATCGCCCTCGTCGACGGCGAGAACGCCACGGTCAAGCAATACCACCGGCAAGGCGCGTTGATCCGCCTCGTGCCCGCGAATCCCCGGCTCTCGCCCCTGGAGTACGACGAGGCGAGGGTCCGGATCCAGGGCGTCGTCATCGGCGTCCTGCGCCGCTTCTGACGCCACCCTGGACCGTCCCCGCTGCCGGTCGCGCCGGAGGATCCGTGTCCGGCGGCCGCGGCCATCGGCGGCGCGCGGCTTACCCGCCGGCGGGGATGCCCCATGTTGACGGTCGCCTGATCGACCGTTAAGGTTGCCGAGGCGCCCGTTTTCGGCGCGCGACGGCAAGACCCGGCGGAGGCGGACGATGGCGCGACCCGGCCGCAAGAGCGAACTCGAAGAGATCTTCGAGATCCTGGTGACCTCGTACAGCCAGAAGGGGGGCGCCGTACCGGCCGAGGGCGACCTCTGCTGGCGCCCCGCGACCGACGTCTACGAGACCGAGGCCAGCCTCGTGATCCAGATGGACCTCGCTGGCATGGATCCTGCCCAGATCGAGGTGATCTGCGACGGCCAGTGCCTGGTGGTCCGCGGCATCCGGCCGGAGTCCTCGCAACCCGGGCGCAAGCACTTTCACACGATGGAGATCAACGTCGGCCCCTTCGTGAGGCGGGTCCCGCTTTTGGTCGACATCGATCCGACGAGCGCCACCGCCCGGTACCGGGGCGGTTTTCTCTACGTCACGTTCCGCAAGGGTGAACCGCAGCCGGTGCAACGGCGCCAGATCGAGGTGGATCGGTGATGCGGCGGAGGAGCCAGCCCAGGTCCGAAGGCGTGATCGGCAGTCCGCAGGAGCAATCGACCCAGGGCGTGGTCTTGCCGGCGACGTTGCCGATCCTGCCGATCAGCGAGGCCGTCATCTTCCCGTTCATGATGGTGCCGCTCGTTCTGAGCGATGCCAACCTGATCAAGCTGGCGGACGAGTGTCTGGCGGGCGACAAGATCCTCGGCGCCTTCGCCCAGCGCCCCGACCCGCCCGAGGGAGAGCCGGACCATGCCGACGCGGCGCCGACCAGCGACGCCGAGCAGATCTACCAGGTCGGCACCGCCGTGCGGATCCAGAAGATGCTGCGCTTCCCGGACGGCAGCATGCGGCTGCTCGGCCAGGGGATCGCCCGCTGCCGGATCGAGGCCATCCTTCAGGAGGAGCCCTACCTGCGTGCGGCGATTTCCGCCGTGCACGAGGAGACGGCCGACGACTCGCAGACCCTCGCCTACATGCGCGGCGTCGCGAACAATTTCCTGAAGATCATCGACGCGAGCGAGCACCTGTCCGACGAGCTGAAGGTCGTCGTGATGAACATCGACGATCCCGGCCGGCTCGCGGACCTCATCGCGACGAATCTCGACATCGACGTCGCGGAGAAGCAGGCCGTGCTCGAGGAGGCCTCGCCGCGCAAGCGGCTGCAGCTGCTCTCGAAGGTCGTCATTCGCGAGCTCGACGTGCTGGAACTCGGTCAGCAGTTGCAGACGAAGGTGCGCAAGTCCATCGACAAGGACCAGCGCGAATATTACCTGCGCCAGCAGTTGAAGGCGATCCGCCGCGAGCTGGGAGACGAGGACGAAGGCTCCGTCGAGCTGGAGGAAATCCGGGAACGCCTGAACCAGATCGCGTTGCCGGAGAAGGTGGGGGCGGCGGCCGAGCGCGAGTACGACCGGCTCTCGCGGATGTCGCCGGGCGCGAGCGAGTACACGGTCAGCAAGACCTATCTCGAGTGGATCCTCGATCTGCCGTGGCTCGTCTCGAGCGAGGACAAGCTGGACCTCGGCCGCGCCGAGGAGATCCTCGAGCGGGACCATTACGGTCTCGAGGACGTCAAGGAACGGATCCTCGAGTTCCTCTCGGTGCGCAAGCTCAAAGGCGACCACCGCGGGCCGATCCTCTGCCTCCAGGGGCCGCCCGGGGTCGGCAAGACGTCGCTGGGCCGCAGCATCGCGGAGGCGGTCGGTCGCAAGTTCTTCCGCTTCTCGCTCGGCGGCATGCGCGACGAGGCGGAGATCCGCGGGCACCGGCGCACCTACGTCGGCGCGATGCCGGGCCGCATCATCGCCGGCATCCGGGATTGCGGGACCAATAATCCGCTCATCATGCTCGACGAGATCGACAAGCTGGGCCAGGACTTCCGCGGCGATCCGGCGAGCGCGCTGCTCGAGGTCCTCGATCCGGAACAGAACCACGGATTCACCGATCACTACCTGGCGCTGGCGTTCGACCTCTCGAAGGTGATGTTCATCACGACCGCGAACATGCTCGACACGATTCCGCGTCCGCTGCTCGACCGCATGGAAACGATCCAGCTGCCGGGCTACACCAACCTCGAGAAGCTGCAGATCGCGAAGCGCTACCTCGTGCCGCGGCAGATCGCCGAGAACGGCCTCAATCGCCGGAAGATCCGGTTCACCGATTCCGGAATCCTGCACATCATCGAGGACCACACGCGCGAAGCCGGCGTCCGGGAGCTCGAGCGCAAGATCGGCGGCGTCTGCCGCAAGGCCGCGCGCAAGGTGGCGCGCGGTGGGCGCCGGCCGCACGCGATCACTGCCAAGAACCTCGCCGACTACCTGGGCCCGCCGACGTACACCGGGGACAGCCTGCGCCGCCGCGCGCTGGTCGGCGTGGTCACCGGCCTGGCCTGGACTCCGGTCGGCGGCAAGATCCTGAGCATCGAGGGGCTCAGCCTGCCCGGCGGCGGCGGCAACCTGAAACTCACCGGCCAGCTCGGCAGCGTGATGCAGGAATCGGCATCGGCCGCCTTCAGCTACCTGCGCAGCCGGTTCGGCGGCGACGAGAAGCACGCGGACTTCTTCTCGCGCGACGTTCACATCCACGTGCCGGCCGGGGCAATCCCGAAGGACGGTCCGTCCGCCGGCATCGCGATGGCGACGGTCCTGCTGTCGCTGCTGCTCGCCAAGCCGGTGGACCGCCGCACCGCGATGACGGGCGAGATCACCTTGACCGGCGAGGTGCTGCCGATCGGCGGGCTCCTGGAGAAAGTCCTGGCGGCCCATCGCGTCGGGATCCGGCGAGTCATCATCCCGGACGCCAATATCACCGATCTGGATCACATCCCGGAGGAAGTCCGCGCTGCGGTGGAATTCTTGCCGGTGGCGCACGTGGACCAGGTGTGGCAAGCTGTGTTCCCGGGAGCGTTGTAGCGCGGAGTCGCCGGTCCGCGGAAGGGAAGTCCGTGCTCGAGAAACTGAAGCAGTCGCTCCGCGGGCGCAAGGAGACCGCCGCCTTCCGGGTGCCGGGACAGATCAGCGACAGCTCGCGCATTCTCGCGCTCGCGTCCCTGGACCTCAGCGACCTGCTGTTCCACGTGCCCCTGCTGTCCGCGATCCGCCGGACCTGGCCGGGCGCCAGCCTCGATTTCCTGGTGCCCGACGCGTTCGCGCCGCTCGTGATCCCGAGCGGCCTCGCCCGCCAGGTCATGGTCTACTCCGAGAAGCAGCTCGTCGGCTGGAAGCCGGCCTTGCGCAACCTGCAGCGGTCGCTGGCCGGCGGCCGCTACGACGCCAGCTTCGTGCTCTCGCTGGAGCCGGCGCCGGTGCTCGAGGATCTCGGGCTCACGAGCGGCGCCGTCCTGCGCTGCGGTCCCTCCCATCCCGGCGCCTGGCCCGCCGTCAATCTCGAGCTGCGCCGCGGCGACGAGGCGACCGGCTACGGTGGCGACAGCCTCGCGCGGCTGGCGCCGTTCCTCGGACTCGACCCCGGGATCATCCGCACCGCCTGGCCGTTGCCGACCGACAAGCTGCGCCAGGTCGCGCAGCTCGTCCATTTCAACAAGCCGCGCCCGGAGGAGGTGCTGGTCGGCATCGATCCCGGCCCGGACAAGGCGGGCCGGGCGCTCTCCGTGGCCAATCTGGTGTTCCTCGTCCAGCAGCTCAAGACCCAGCTGACCTGCCGCATCCTGCCCCTCGCGGGGCCCGGCGGCGAGGACCGCCTGCGCGAGTTCGAGACCGCGCTCGGGGCGCCGGTCCCGCCCGCCTTCAACCGCGACACCCTCCTCGAGACCATCCTGTTGCTGTGCCAGTGCGATCTCTTCGTGGCGGGCAACACGGATCTCTTCCACGTCGCGGTTGCCGAGGGCGTGCCGACGGTCGGCCTGTTCGGCTCGGCCGTGGATCCGCGCTGGCAGCCGCGGAACCGGCGGCGCTGCGCGGTGCTCAACGCCAGCCGCGGCGAGAAGGTGGACATGGCGACGCTCATGGACGCCGTCAACGCGGTGCGGGCGCCGGAGCCCGGGCGCGACACCGCGCCCGCGCCTGGCGACGGCGCGGTGCCCGGCCCAATCCCCGCTCCGGGCGCATGATCACCGACGGCCGTCAGGGGCTGCGCGTGCTCGTGGTCCTGCCGAACTGGTTGGGCGACGTCGTCATGGCGACGCCGCTGCTCGACGTGTTGCACGAGACTCGTGACGATCGGGGCCGGCCGCTCGCCATCGTCGCGAGCGTCCGTCGCCGCTGGGCGCCGCTGCTGGCGCGCGATCCCCGGCTCGCCAAGGTGGTCCTCTACGAGCGCACCGGCTGTCACGCCGGCGTGCGCGGGATTCCGCGTCTGGCGGCGACCTGGCGCGCCGCCGGCGCCGCCGCCGTCGTCGTGTGTCCGCCATCGTTGCGGTCGGCGCTGGTGGCCAGGCTCGCGCGGATCCCGCGGCGGATCGGCTACGCCGGCGAGGGGCGCAGCGCGCTCTTGACCCTGCCGCTCGCGCCGGTCCGTCCGCGCGGCAGCGTCCACCACGTGGACGAGCTGCGCCGCCTGGGTCTCGTGTTGCTGGAGTCGCTCGGGCTGCCGCAAGCGGAGGCCGGCGCGGCGATGCCCCGGCTGCCGGGGCTGGACGACCTGTACCCGGCGTCGATCGGCTCCGGCCCGCCGCTGTGGATCTTCGCGCCAGGCGCCACGTACGGCCCGGCCAAGACGTGGACCGTCGAGCGCGCCGCCGAGTTCACTGCACTCGCGGTGCGCGAGGAAGGCGTCCGGCTCGCGGTGGTCGGCGACACGGCGACCGCGGGCTTCCTGGCCGCCCTGCGCCGGCGCGTGCCGGACCTGCCGTGGCGGCGGGAACTGGCCGGGCCGGCCGGCGTGATCGACCTGGTCGGCGGCACGACGGTGCTGGATCTGGCGGCGCTGATCAAGCGGAGCCGCGGGTTCGTCGGCAACGACAGCGGCGTGATGCACCTCGCCGCCGCGCTCGGGGTGCCGACGGTCGGGCTGTTCGGCTCGAGCAGCACGGCCTGGACCGGACCGCGCGGGGCGTGCACGCGAGCGCTGGTCGCGAGCGGCTTCCCGTGCCAGCCCTGCTACCGCCGGACCTGCAACCAGCCCGTCTTCTGCCTCGACACGCTGTCGGGCCAGCAGGTGCTGGCCGCGCTGAAGGATCTCAGGGATGCGACGTCGCCCGGAGCCCGCCCATGAGCCGCTGGTCGTTCGCGAACGCGCGTCCGCCCGCCTCGCGCGGCGTCCCGGCCCTGTTCGTCGACCGCGACGGCGTGATCGTCGTCGAGCGGGATTACCTCGGCGATCCGGCGCAGCTGCTCCTGGTGCCCGGCGCCACGTCCGCGCTGCGCGCCGCCCGCGCAGCGGGCTTCCTCCTGGTCGGCGTCTCGAACCAGTCGGGACTCGGACGGGGGCGTATCACGCACGCCCAGTTCGCCGCCGTGATGCGGCGGTTCGAGGACGTGCTCGCCGCCGAGGACTGCCTGCTCGACGGGTTCTTCTACTGCCCTCACGCTCCCGGTGACGGTTGCCGGTGCCGCAAGCCCGCGCCGGGCCTGCTCGAGGAGGCGGCCGAGGTCTTCGCCTGGGACCCGACTCGCTCGTGGATCGTCGGCGACAAGGTCTCCGACGTCGACCTGGCCCTGGCGGCCGGCCTGCGGCCGGCACTCGTGCGGACGGGCTACGGTCGCGTCGAGGAGACGCGGCTCGGCGAGCGGCGTCCGGTCCTGGTGGCCGACGACCTCGCGGCGGTCGTTGCGGCCATCCTCGCCGAGGCCGCGCCGTGAGCTGGACGCTGGACGGCCGTCCGGTGCGGCGCGTCCTCGTGACGCGGCTGCGCTATCTCGGCGACATCGCCATGGCGACGGTCGTGCCGGCGGCGCTCCGTCGCGGCGATCCCGGGCTCGAGCTGGGATTCCTCTGCGAGGCCGCCTACGCACCGCTTCTGACCGGCCAGCCGGACCTCACGCGGGTGCACGCCCTCGGCGCCCGCCGGCGGGGCCCTGACGCGGCGGCGCGCCGGGCCGGGCACGATGGCGGCGAGACCGGACGCGCCGGCGGGACCCTGGCCATGGTCCGCGAGCTGCGAGACGCGCGCTACGACCTCGCGGTCGACCTGTTCTTCAACCCGCGCAGCGCCTGGCTGCTGCGCCTGGCCGGGATCCCGGCGCGGATCGGCGGCGCGACGAGCGCCAGCCGGCGCTGGCTCTACACGCATCGCGCGACAGCGCCGCCGATCGCCGAGCGCCCTCGGTTCCATGCCGCGGCCGGCGGCGGCCTGGGGGAGCACTTGGGCCGACTCGGGCCCCTGCGCCACGGGGACGGGCGCCCGTTCCTCGACTGGTTCGAGGATATGGTCCCGCCCGGGACGGCAGCCCCCCGCGTGGCGCGGCCGCCGCTCGGACCGCGGCTGCGGGCGATGCTGGCCGGGCTCGGCGCCAGGCCCGGCGGCTACCTGCTGCTGGCCCCGGCCGCGACGTGGCCCGCCAAGGAATGGCCGGCCGAGCACTGGCGTACGCTCGCCGCGCTGCTCGCGGACGCCGGGCGAATCGTCGTCGTGCTGAGCCCTCCCGGCGGACCCGGGCGCTGGGCGCCTCTCGCCGCGGCGATCCCGGGCGGATGCGGCGGCCTCCTGGCGCCGTTGCCCCTGGCCGACGCGCTCGCCGTGGTCGGCGCCGCTCGCGCCCTCGTGAGCGTGGACGGCGGAGTCATGCACGCGGCGGTGGCCATGGGCATCCCGACCGTCGCGCTCTTCGGGCCGACGGACCCCGCGATCTGGTTCCCGTACGGGGAGCTGGGCCCGTACCGGGTCCTCGCGATCCGGCCGCACTGCCATCCCTGCGATCGGCATTCCTGCGATCGGTTCGTGTGCCTGCCTGACCTCGCGCCGGCGCGGGTCTTCGACGCCGTCGCGGCGATCGTGGCCGACGTCCGCGGAGGCGCATGATGGAACGCGCGCGGCCGATCCGGCGCATCCTGGTCATCCGGCGCAAGGCCCTCGGCGATGTCCTGGTGACCCTGCCCGCGGTGCAGCACCTCGCCGCCGCGTTTCCGGACGCGCGGCTCGATCTCGTGGTCGATCGCCCGTACGCGCCGCTGCTGCAGAATCTGGCCCATGGTCTGGAGGTCGTCGCGTGGCCGCCCACGACGGGGGCGGGGCCGTGGCTCGGACGCCTGCGAGCCGCTGGCTACGATCTCGTGCTCGATTACCTCGGCAGTCCGCGCACGGCGCTGTGGACCGCGCTCTGCGGGGCCCCGCTGCGGATCGGCTACGATCTGCCCCTCCGCCGCTGGGCGTACAACCTGCGCGTGGCCCGCAATCGCGCCGGCGCGCGGGGTGTCGTCCAGTTCGCCGGCGAGGCGTTCCTGGACCCGCTGCGCGCCCTGGGCCTCGCGCCGCCGCCCTGGCGGCCCGGCGCGGCGGCCGGTTCGGCGCCGGCGGCCGAGGCAGGCCTCGGCCCTGCGTATCGCGACTGGGCGGCGGCGTGGCGGCGGGAGATCCGGCCGCGGGCGGCGCTCATGTTCAGCGCGACCTGGCCGGCGAAGGCGTGGCCCGCTCGCGAGGGAGCGGCGCTCTACCGCCGGCTGGAAGCGGCTGGTCTCGCTCCGATCCTGGTCACCGGCCCGGGCGACCAGGCGCTCGCCGCCGCCCTGCGCGAGGCGGCGCCGGACGCGCGGTTCGCGCCGCCGACCACCCTGCCGGAGCTGGCCGACCTCGTGGCCGGTTGCGCGGTTTTCGTCGGCACCGACAACGGCGCCCGCCACCTCGCGGCGCTGCTGGGCCTGCCGACCGTGACGGTCTTCGGGCCCACGGATCCCCGCGGGTGGAACCCGGACGACCCGCGCCATGTTGCCGTGACCCAGCCGGTCCCCTGCGCGCCGTGCGACCTGACCCGCTGCCCGGTGCCGGGGCACCCCTGCCTCGACAGCCTCGCGGCCGATCGCGTCGCCGCAGCGGTGCTGCGCGTGGTGGGCAGGGTGAGCGAGTCGAGTCCCGTCGCCGTGAAGGAGAGACCATGAACCACGCGGTCCGCCTGCTGCTCGCGGCGCTCGTGGCGGCGCTCGCGGGGTCGTCGCTGGCGGCGGGCGCCGCCGGCCAGGCCCTACCGGACTCGACGTCGCGCAGCGACGTCGAGTCCGATTCCACGACGGTGCGCGCACTGGCGGCGCCGCCGTTCGCGATCGGCGAGCGGCTCGTCTTCTCCCTGGATTACGGTCCGGTGAACGCGGGCGAGGGCGTGCTCGAGGTGGTCGGCCTGGTCGACGTGCAGGGCCGGCCGTGCTACCGGATCGAGAGCACGGCGACCAGCAACCGGTTCTTCTCCGGCTTCTACAAGGTGCGCGACAAGGTGATCAGCTACGTCGACCGCGAGGGTCTGTTCAGCCGGTACTTCATGAAGCGCCTGCGCGAGGGGACGTACCGCAAGACGGAGGAGATCGAGTTCGACCACGCGGCCGGCCTGGCGCGCTACGACAACGGCAAGGTGTACGACATCACGCCGGGCGTCCACGACGTCCTGTCGGCCTTCTACTTCGTGCGAACGCTGGACCTCGAGGTGGGGCGGGACGTATTCTTGTCCGCGCACAGCTCGCGGAAGACCTACGACATGCGGGTCATCGTCCATCGCCAGGAGGCGGTGGAAACGGATTTCGGGACGTTCGACTGCTTCGTGATCCAGCCGATCATGATGGACGAGGGTCTCTTCAAGCACGAAGGCGATCTGATGATCTACCTGACCGCGGACGACCGCCGGATCCCGGTGTTGATGACCACCAAGCTGCCGGTCGGCAACATCGCGGCCCACCTGCGCGAGCACGAGCCGGGTCGGCCCGCCGGCGGCGAGGGGGATTGACGGCGTGGGCGCTCGCGATCGCACGTTCGACGTTCCGGCGCTTTCCCGCGCCTGGCTGGAGCCCGCCGATCCCGTGGCCGCCACGCCGGGCGTCCGGTACCTGATGCTCGTCGGATCGCTGGCCCTCGTCCTGCGGCTCTGGCGCCTCGACGCGATGTCCCTGTGGGTCGACGAGGTGTTCACCTGGGAGCTGGTCGCGCCGGGGCGCGGCTTTCGATTCGTCCCGCACATCCTCGCCGCCTACCAGGGGCCGCTCTATCACGCCGCGGTCTGGCCGCTCGTCCGCCTGCAGGACTCGGCCTTCCTGCTGCGGCTGCCCGCCGCGGTCGCCGGCGTGCTCGCCGTGCCCTGCCTCGGCGTGTTCACAGCCCGGCTCTGGGGGAGGCAGGCCGGGCGGCTGGCGGCGCTGCTCCTGGCGGTCAGCCCGTTCGCGATCTGGTACTCGCAGGAGGCGCGCGGCTACAGCTTCCTGATCCTGTTCGCGGTCGCGGCCGGCATCGTCCTGGTCGATGCGCTCCGCTTGGGGATCACGCGCGGCCGCGCGGTCGCGCTCGCGCTGCTCGGGTTCGGCGGGCTGGGCAGCAACTTCGCATTCGTCTTCCTGCTGGCCGCCTTCGCGCTCACGGTGGCCGCGATCGCCAGACCGCAGCGGCCGGGGCAGTGGCTCTGGTGGGCGATCGCCTGCGGCGGCGGCTTCGTGCTCGCGGCGCCCTGGCTGCTGGAAGCGGCCGGGATCTGGGAGGTGGGGCGCGTGATCCCGGGCACGGCGACCGGCGAAGCGCTGCGAGGGTCGACGACGTTCGATCCGTGGGCGCTGCCGTTCACGGGGTTCGCGCTGTTCTACGGATTCAGCCTGGGGCCCTCGCTCGCCGACCTGCACGGCGCCGATCCGCTCGCGGCGGTCCGCGCCAACCTGCCGGTCATCGGCGCCGGCGTGGTCGCGGCCGCCGCGGCGCTCCTGCCGGCCCTGGCGCGGCTCGACCGGCGGCGGTGGGTGGTCGCGCTGTGGGTGGTGGTCCCGCTGCTGGGCGTCGTGCTGCTCGCGGTGCGGAACGTGAAACCGTACAACGTCCGCTATGCGGCGACCGTGTTCCCCTGGCTGCTCGCCCTGACGGCGGCCGGGATCGGCCGGTACGGGCGCCGCGGCCGGGCGATCGTGAGCGTTGCCCTGCTCGCGCTCTGCGGCGCCTCGCTCGCCGGCTATTATGGCCAGGACCGTTACGCCAAGGAGGACGTCCGGGGCGCCGTGGCGGCCCTGGATCCGAGGGAGGCGCCCGGCCGGCCGATCCTCGCGCCGACCGTCGGACCGGTGGTCCGCCACTACTGGCGCGGTCGGGGCCCTGTCCTCGGCTGCTGGGACGAGCCGCAGGTTCGGGACGCGGCGATGGCCGATCGACTCGTCGCCCGGCAGCTCGGCGACCATGACTCGGCCTGGATCGTCACCGCCCGGCCGTGGTTCCAGGACCCGCAACGGCTGTTGCCCGACGCGCTCGCTCGCGCCGGCACCCTGGAGCGGATCCACGACGGTCCGGGCGTCGCGGTGGACCTCTGGCGCCGGCGCGGCGATCCGGGGGGCGCGCCGTGAGCCGCGGGAACATCTACGACGGCCGCGGCGGCTACGAGGCCTATATCGCGGAGGTCAGCGCGGGGTACGATCGCCCGGAAGGATGGTGGTACCGGTTCGCCAAGCGGACCGTCGACCTGATCGCCGCCCTCTTCGGCCTGCTCCTGTTGATCCCGCTCCTGCCGTTCATCATCGCGATGATCAAGCTCGAGACGAGCGGCCCGGTGCTGTTCAACCAGGTGCGCGTGGGCAAGCGAGGCCGCCTCTTCTGCTGCCACAAGTTCCGTTCGATGAGCGTGGACGCGGAGGCGCGGAAGGACGAGCTCGCGCACCTCAACGAGGCGACCGGGGCGGCGTTCAAGATCAAGAACGACCCGCGCGTGACGCGGGTCGGCCGGTTCCTGCGCCGCAGCAGCCTCGACGAGTTTCCGCAGCTGTGGAACGTCCTTCGCGGCGAGATGTCGATCGTCGGACCCCGGCCGCAGATCCCCGACGAGGTCGCGGAGTACACTCCGCAGCAGGCGCTCCGCCTGCTCGCCACGCCCGGTCTGACCTGCCTCTGGCAGGTGTCCGGCCGTAGCCACCTCGATTTCGCCGAGTGGATGGCGCTCGACCAGGAGTACGTCCGCAAGCGCGGGTTGCGCTACGAGCTGGGCATCCTGCTGCGGACCCTGCCCGCGGTGATCGAGCGCAAGGGGGCGTACTGATGGGCGTCGCCGGCCTCGGCACGGACATCATCCGGGTCGACCGCATCGCGGCGATCGTCGAGCGGCATGGCGACCGGTTCCTGCGCAGGGTCTACCGGCCGGACGAGCTGGCGGTGCTCACGCGGGTCGGCGCGGCCGCCTACGCGGCGCTCGCCGCTCGCTGGGCGGCCAAGGAGGCCTTCCTCAAGGCTCTGGGACCACGCTCGGCGAACGTCCCGTATCGGGACGTGGAGGTGGTCCGGGGCGCGGCGGGAGAGCCGTGGCTCCGCCTGCACGGCGCCGCGGCGCGCGCCCTCGCGGATCTCGGCGCCACGAGGGCGCTGGTGTCGCTGAGCCACGAGGGGGACCACGCCGTCGCCACCGTGATCCTCGTCTGAGACCGGCGGGATGCCCGCCGCCGCGCCGCCGGGCAAACCTGTTGTCTTCACCCCGCCAAGATCCTATGCTACCGTCCCGTTGTCCGCTGGCGCGGTGTCGCGCCGGCGAGGAGCCTGGAACCGTGACCCAGCTGGAATTCCTGCTCATCGATGTCTTCACGGACCGCCCCTTCGGAGGCAGCCGGCTGACGGTCTTTCCCGATGCCGGCAGTCTCCCGTCCGTCGTCATGCAGCAGCTCGCGCAGGAGCTCGGCCAGGGCGAGACGGCGTTCGTGCTGGGGTCTGTCCCGGCGAACGCCCTGCGAGCGCCCCTGCGGGTCTTCACGCCGCAGGTGGAGATCCCCTTCGGCGGCCACTCGCTGCTCGGCGCGGCGTTCGCGATGGACGTCCTGGGGCGGCGATCGGCCGCCGATCCGTCCGTGCCGCGCGTGTGGGAGCTCGAGGCGGGCCATTACGAGGTGACGACCCGCGGCACCGGCCAGGGCATGATCTACAGCCTGCGCGTGGATCCGCCCGCGTTTCTCGGCGAGTACTACCACCGGGGCAAGGTCGCGCGTGCGCTCGGACTCGAGGAGAGCGAGCTCGCCATCACGGGCCTGCCCTGCGAGATCATCTCGACGGGCCTGCCCATCCACATCGTGCCGGTCGGCTCGCTGAGCGCGGTGAAGCGGGCGCGGCTGCGGCAGCGGGAGGCGGAGGCGATCGCGCGCGACCTCGGCTTCGGCGATCTGTTCCTCTTCACCTTCGAGACCGAAAGCCCCGAGGCCACCGTGCACTGCCGGATGTTCGCGCCCAACTTCGGCATCCCCGAAGACCCCGCCAGCGGCACGGCCTTCGGGTCGCTGGCCGCCTACCTCGTGAAGCACCGGCTGGCGCGCGCGAGCGAGACCCTGGCGTTCGTCGGCGAGCAAGGCCTGGAGATGGGACGCTCCAGCCGCCTGTTCGTCGAGGCTTCGATCCGCGGCGGCCGGGCTGTCGACATCCGCGTGGGCGGCCAGTGCGTCCTCGTGGGCAGCGGCCACTTGCAGCTGCCCTGAGACTTGGTGGCCCCTGAGACTTGGCGGCCGCCGAGACGTGGCGGCCCCTGAGACCTGGCGACCGGCGGCGGCGGTTTCGCCGCGGCGACGACACGGAGGATCCCCATGACCAGACCAGCCGGACTGGCGCCCGAGATGACGGACATGATGGTGCAGACGCTCAGACAGGTCGTGCAGCGCGAGCTGCCCGACGCGAGGGTCCTCGAGCTCGACGAGAAGGACCTCTTCCCGCACGACCTCATCGAGAAGCTCCTGTCGCCGGAGGTCGGCCTGCACCTGATCTTCCTGCCCGAATCCGCGGGCGGCCTCGGAGGCGGCGCGCGCGATATCTGCCGGGTCAGCGAGGAGATGGCGGCCGTGGACCTCGGGGTCGCCACGGCCTTCCTCGCGATCTGCCTGGGCACGGACCCGATCCTGGTCGGCGGCACCGAGGCCCAGAAGAACCTGTGGCTGCCCAGGATCGCGCAGGGCCTGATCGTGGCGTACGGCGTGACCGAGCCCGAGGCCGGCAGCAACGTCGCGGCGCTGAAGACGATCGCCGAGCCGGTCGCGGACGCGGCCGGCCGCGTCACCGCCTATCGGCTCAACGGCGCCAAGCAGTGGATCACGAACGGCGGCGTGGCGCAGCTGTACACGATCCTCGCCAAGGCGCCGGGCGGTCCGACCTTCTTCATCGTCGAGCGCGGCACGCCGGGCCTCTCGGCGGGAAAGAAGGAGGAGAAGCACGGGATCCGGGCCTCCAACACCGCCTCGGTCATCCTCGAGGACGTCGTGGTCCCGGCCGAGAACCTGGTCGGCGGCGTGGAGGGCGAGGGTCTCAAGCAGGCCAACGCCGTCTTCGGCTACACGCGCCTGATGGTGGGAGCGTTCGGTCTCGGCTGCGGTCAGGGCGCCCTCGATCGCGCGCTGCGCTACGGGAAGGAGCGCATCCAGTTCGGGGCGCCGCTCGTGGAGAAGGAGGGCTACCTGCTCAAGCTCATCGTCCCGCCCTGGATCGACCTGTGCGCCGGTCGCGCCTACGTCGAGGACATCGCCCTGCGGATCGACGGCGGCGAGGACGGATTGCAGGTCGAGGGGTCGATCGCCAAGCTCTGGTGCACCGAGGCGGGCAACCGCGCGGCCGATGCCGCGATCCAGGCGCTGGGCGGCTACGGGTACAGCCGGGAATACATGGTCGAGAAGATGCGGCGCGACGTGCGCATCACCTCGATCTACGAGGGGACGAGCGAGATCCAGCAGAACATCATCGGCGTGTTCCGCTGGAAGGAGACCGTGCGCGGCAAGGGCGAGATCTACGCCGCCATGGCGGCGGCCTGCGACGACGCCCATGCGGCGCGTCCCGACTGCGGCGGCGACCTCGCCGCGGCGGCCCTGCGCGGCCTCGGCGACGTGATCCTCGACGCGCACGAGACGAAGGCGATCCGCCACCAGATCGTCCAGTTCTCGCTCGCCGACGTGGCCTGCCGCTGCGAGGTCGCGTCCGCGCTCGCGCGCAAGGCGGTACGCCTCGCGGCGGCGGGCGACGCCGAGGCGACCCTGTTCGCTGCCGCGAGCCGGGTCTTCGCCCGCCAGGCGGTCCAGGCGGTCGCGGCCGCCGCGGTCGCGGTCGCGACCGGGTTCTCGACGGGCGACGACCTGGCGAACGTCCGGCGTGGCCGCGATCTCGCGGCCCGGATCGAGGGCCGGATCGGGCCCGGAGCGCTTGCCGGGCTCTGGACGGACCTGACCGTCGTGGGTGACCTGCTGAAGCAGCGCGGCTGACCATGGACCGGGATGCCGTCAACCTGCCGGCGGGCCTGTCCCCGGAGGACGACCGCGACCTCGCGCGGCTGGCTCGCGGCATCGCGGAGCGCGGGCTCACGGCGCCCGCGATCGTCGCTCTGAGCTGCCTGAAGCCGGCCGCCTTCCTGGGCGGCCAGGCCCTGCGGTTCATCGCGCCGCTCTTGACGACGGCGGCCGGAGGCCGGGACTGGGATCGCTTCGCCCAGCTCCTCGAGGTCCGCGGCTCGGTCGAGCGCCTGCTCGCCCATCTCGAGGCCCTGCCGCTGGCGCTCGCGGAGCGCGAGCCCCGCCCGATCCCGGCGGGTTCCGCCTACGTGATCGTCGATTGCGGCTCGACCACGACGAAAGCGGTGCTGCTCGCCCACCGTGAGGGACGCTACCGGCTCGCCGGTCGGGCGGAGGCGCCGACCACGGTCGAGGCGCCGGTCGAGGACGTGATGGTCGGCGTACGCGCCGCCCTGCGCCTGCTGCAGGACCAGACGGGCCACGTGATCCTCGCGGACGACGGGACCGGCCTCGCTGCGGCCCGCGGTCCGGCTGCCGGCGTCGGCGCGTTCCTGGCGACCAGCAGCGCCGGCGGCGGGCTGCAGATGCTGGTCGTCGGGCTCGTGCGGGCCATGACCGCCGCGAGCGCCGAGCGCGCGGCCCTCGGCGCCGGCGCCATCGTGATCGACGTCGTCGCCTGGAACGACGATGAGGACGCCTCCTCGCGGCTCCGGCGGCTCCGGCGTTGCCGGCCCGACATGGTCCTGCTCGCCGGCGGCGCCGACGACGGAGCGGTCACCCAGGTGGTGGCGCTCGCCGAACTCCTCGTGGCCGCCGATCTGCGCCCGCGCTGGGGCGACGGACCGCTGCCCGTCGTGTTCGCCGGCAACCGGCACGCCGCCCCGGCCGTGATCGCGACCTTCGGCGAGCGGGCTGAGGTCGCGGTCGCGGCGAACCTGCGGCCGGATCTGGAGACGGAGCGGCTGCAGCCGGTGCGCCGCGTCCTGCACGACGTGTTCCTGCGCCACGTCATGGCGCGGGCTCCCGGGTACCCGGATCTGCAACGGCTATGCACGGCGCCGGTCGTGCCGACGCCGGCCGCGTTCGGCGAGGCGCTCGACCTGTTGGCCGACAGCCAGGGCGGCCAGGCCGTCGCCGTCGACCTGGGCGGCGCCACCTGCGACGTCTTCAGCGTGCGCGACGGACAGGTCTTCCGCAGCGTGTCGGCCAATCTCGGCCTCAGCTTCAGCCTGGGCGCGGTCTGCCAGCGCGCGGGCTGGGGAAACGTGGCCCGCTGGCTGCCGTTTGCCGTCGACGAGGGGGATCTGCGCGACCGCGTCCGCAACAAGATGATCCGGCCGACCACGCTGCCCCAGACTCCCGAGGACCTCCTGCTCGAGCAAGCCGCGGCGCGCGAGGCGCTGCGGCTCGCGCTCCTCGACCATGACCGGGCGTTGCAGCCGCTCCGCGGCGGACGCGACGGACCGACCGGGGTGGACGCGCTGCTCGAGCCCGAGTCGCCGCCGACCGGGGTGAGCTGGCCGGCGGTGCGGCTCCTGCTGGGCTCCGGCGGGCCGCTCGCTCACGCGCCGGCGCGGCGGCAAGCGGCGGCGATCCTGATCGACGCCTGTCGTCCCGAGGGAGTCACCGAGCTGGCGGTCGACTCGGTCTTCGTGCTGCCGCACCTCGGCGTCCTGCGCCAGGTGGATGCCGACGCGGCGGCCGTGGTGCTCGCCGCCGACGCCATCGTCGGGCTGGGCACCTGCATCGCGCCGGTCGGCGACCGGCCGGCGCCGGCGAACGCGCTGCTCGCGGACGTCTCGATCGCGGACGCGCAGGGCGGCGGCGATCCGGTCACGCTGATCCTGCACGGAGGCGAGCTGATTCGCGTCGCGCTCGACGCGGGCGAGGAACGGCAGGTCGAGGTCGCTCCGCGAGCGGGCTGGGATTTCGGCGCCGGGCCGGGCCGCGCGGTCCAGGCGCTCGTGCGTGGCGGCGAGGCCGGGCTCGTGCTCGACGGCCGCGGCCGAGAGCTGCCGTGGCCGGCCGCGGAACTCGACCGCCGGACGCTGGCGCGGTCCTGGCTGGCGGCGCTGTCCGCGCTGCCGGAAGGGATGTCCGCATGAGCGTCGGCCGCACCGGTCCCTTCCTCGAGCCGTGCGCCGTGCTGAGCCGGCGGCGCTGTTTGCCGATGCCTGGCGAGGTCCTGCTCGAGATCGGCGACCGCGTGCTGGGCGACACCGTGGTCGCGCGCGCGCCCGGACGCGGCGAGCTCCACGCGGTGAATGCGGTCAGAGCCCTGGACATCCTGCCCGCGGAGCTCCCGGCCGCGCTCGTGGTGAAGGTCGGCGACCGCGTCGAGGCGGGCGCGCCGCTGGCGCGGACTCGCGGCCTGTGGGGTCTCTTCCGGGCGGTCTGCCGCGCGCCGGTCGCGGGCACGGTGGCGGCGGTGTCCGCCCACACGGGGCGCGTCCTGCTCGAGGAACCGGCCATGGCGCACGAGGTGCGCGCGTTCCTGCCGGGCGTCGTCACGGCCGTCGAGCCGGGACGCGGGGTGACGGTGGCGGGCTGGGCGGCGCGGGCCGCCGGAGTGTTCGGAGTGGGCGACGAGCGCAGCGGGCCGCTCCTGCCCGTCGTGGGCCGGCCGGACGCCACGCTCGACGCCGCGCAGATCGGCAGCGACGTGGCCGGCTGCGTCCTGCTGGGAGGCGCCGTGGTCACGGCGGACGCCCTGACGCGCGCGGCGGCCCTCGGTGCGCACGGCGTGATCACCGGCGGCATCCGCGACGTCGATCTCGCCTCATGGCTGGGGTGCGAGACCGTGCTCGCCGACACGACCGGCCTGTCCCCGCCGCTCACCCTGGTCGTCATCGGCGGCTTCGGCCGCGTGCCCATGGACGCCGAGACCTTCGCCCTGTTGCACCGGTTCGCCGGGCGCCGCGCGTGCGTGGTGGGGCGCACGCGGGTCCGCGCCAGCGCGGAACGGCCCGAGGTGATCGTCCCGCTCTCGCCCGAGCCGGAGACGACGCCGAGCCCGCCGGCGCCGGCGTCGACCCTGCGGGTCGGCAGCCGGGTGCTCGTGGTGAGTCGGCCCTGGTTCGGCCTGCACGGGCGGGTGGGCCGGTTGCCGGCCGAGCCGTGCCGGATCGAGACCGGCGCGCGCTGCCTCGTGGCGGAGGTCGACCTCGCGAACGGACGCACGGTCCGCGTGCCGCGCGCGAACCTGGAGATCCTGGCGGATCCCGAGCGGGAGGTCGGCCCGTGACCGGCTGGTGGGACCCCGCGGTCTGGAACCTCGGCGTGATCATCGCCGCGATGGCCGCGGCGATCCTGTGGGGCATCCACCGCGCGCGGCGCGGCAGCCTGCTGCGCGTGCGCAGGATCGCGGGCGTGGAGGCCATGGCGGATGCGGTCGGCCGGGCCACCGAACTCGGGCGGCCGGTCCTCTACGTGGCCGGCGTCACGGATCTCGACGACGTCCAGACGATCGCGAGCCTCGGCATCCTCGGCGCGGTGGGCCGCCAGACCGCGCGCCACGGCTGCCGGCTCGTGATGCCGACCGACCGCAGCCTGGTCCTCGCGGCCGCGCGCGAGGTGCTTCGCGAGAGCTACACGGCCGCCGGGCGACCCGACGGCTACACGCCGGACATGGTGACCTACATCTCGGACGACCAGTTCGGCTTCGCCGCGCGCGTCGACGGCATCATCGCCCGCGACCGGCCAGCGGCGTGTTTCCTGCAGGGCGCCTTCTACGCCGAGTCGCTCCTGGTGGCGGAGGCGGGCGCCCAGGCCGGGGCGGTGCAGGTCGCCGGCACCGCGATGAGTCACCAGCTGCCGTTCCTCGTGGCGGCCTGCGACCACGTGCTGATCGGCGAGGAGTTCTTCGCGGCGGAGGCCTACCTCTCGGGCGACCGCGACAAGCTGGGCAGCCTGCGCGGCCAGGACGTGGTGAAGGACCTCGCGCTCGGCCTGGTTCTGATCGGCGCGGCGCTCGTGACCCTCGCCGCGGCGACCGGCGCCGGCTGGCTCGCGGTCGCGCGCGACGGCATGTTGAGGCTGCTGCAACCGTGACGCTGCGGAGGTCGAGGACGCGATGAAACGGCTCGTGCCGCGGGTGATCACCTCGTTCGTCGGGATCCTCCTGATCCTGACTGCGTTCGGCGCGCGCCCCGGCCCCGACGGCGGCGGCGTGTGGCCAGTGCGCGCGTTCGATTACGTCGACCGCAACTTCTCGGTCTGGTTCAACATCCTGGCGGTCTTCGCCTTCATCCTCGGCGGGGCGAGCCTGCTGAAGAGCCACGTCGCCAAGGTGGCGCACCGGCGGCCGGACTGGCCTTACTCGGCCGTGACCCTGGTCTCGTTCGTCGGCGTGCTCGCGATCGGGATGCTCAAGCTCGGCGGGCCGCCCGGCCTGCAGGGCGAGGTGACCGATCCCGGCGCCTGGTTCCAGATCGTCTTCGACGCGATCTACGATCCCCTGCTCGCGACGCTCTACGCGCTGCTGGCCTTCTTCATCACCTCGGCGGCCTACCGCGCGTTCCGGCTGCGTTCGCCGCAGGCGGCGATCCTGCTCGCGTCCGCGTTCATCGTCCTGCTCGGCCGCACGCCGCTGGGGACCTGGCTCAGCGACCCGGTGCCGCCGAGCCTCGGCTTCCTCCGATTGGACGCACTCAGCGTGTGGATCATGAGCGTCCCGAACCTGGCCGGCCAGCGCGCCGTGCTGATCGGGATCGCGGTCGGGGTGACCGCCCTGACGCTGCGGATCCTCGCGGGCCGCGGCGAGGTCGACGGAGGTGGCGCATGAACGGCGCGGCGCGCGGCGACGTCCTGCAGCGGCTGGGCCGCCTGGACCGCCGGTGGCTCTACCTCGCGCTGTTCGCCTGCCTGGCGGCGACTCTCTGGCGGCAGCCGCTGTTCCGCGACGGCCTCTCGACCTTCTCGCGTCCCGTCTTCGAGCGGATCGAGGCGTTGCCTCCGGGGGCGCCGGTCCTGGTGTCGCTGGACTACAGCCCGGCTTCGGCTCCGGAGGTCGAGCCCATGGCGCTCGCGCTGACGCGACACCTCCTGCTGCGCGGCGCGCGGCCGGTCTTCGTCACGCTCTATCCCGAGGGCAACAACATGCTGCAGCGCCTGCGGGACCAGGCGATCGACGCCGACTTCCCCGAGAGCCGCGAGGGCCGCGACTGGGTGGCCCTGGGCTACAAGGCGGGCCGGCAGATGGTGATCAACGCCCTGCGGCAGGACCTCGCGACGATGTACTCGGCGGACCTGCGGGGCGCGCCGATCGATTCCCTGCCGGCGCTCGCGGGTGTCCGGCGGCTCGACGACTTCGCGATCATCCTCGCCCTGTCGAGCGGCACGCCGGGCCTCAAGGAGTGGATCCTCTACGGCGGCGATCCGACCGGGACGCCCGTGGCGGGAGGCTGCACCGGCATCGGCGCGCCGGAGTTCCTGGCGTACTTCCCGGGTCAGCTCGTCGGCCTCCTGGGCGGGCTCAAGGGAGCGAGCGAATACGAAGCCGCGCTCGCCGACCGCTATCCCGAGCGCGCGTTCCCCCGGCGCGCGCAGCTCGCCATGGGTCCGCAGACCGTGGCGCACGCTCTGATCCTGCTCTTCCTGGTCCTGGGCAACCTGTCCTACCTGCGGCCCCGCCGGCGTTCGCCGGGCCGGCGCGAAGGGAGGACCGCGTGAGCAGCAGCCTCGAGGTCTGGATCGCCGCGGCGCTCTCCCTGATGGTGCTGAGCTTCCTGTGGCGCGACAATCCGGCCTACAAGTTCGCCGAGCACCTCTTCGTCGGCGTCTCGGCCGGTTACTGGATGGTCATGGGCTTCTGGTCCACGCTCTGGCCCAACGCCGTGGTCAAGCTCGTCCCGAGCGCGGCCAGGCTCACCGAACCCGCCGGCCCCGTGCCGGCGCGCGAGCCCCTGGTGCTGGTGCCGCTCGTGCTCGGCATCCTGATGCTCCTGCGGCTGTGGCCCCGCCTGTCGTGGCTGGCTCGCTGGCCGACGGCCTTCGCCGTCGGCACCACTCTCGGCTACAATCTCGTGCGGTACGTGCGCTCGGACTTCCTCGCGCAGATCCACGCGACGGTGGCGCCAGGACTGCTCGTGACGAGCGGCGGCGCCGTGAACTGGGTGGCGACCTGCAATCAGTGGCTGATCGTGGCAGGCACCGCGAGCGGCGTCGTGTACTTCACGTACACGCGGGGCGGAGCCGGCCTGCGCGGCGGCGTTGCGCGCGGCGGCCTGGTCGTGCTGATGGTGGCGTTCGGCGCCAGCTTCGCGTACGCGGTCATGGCCCGCGTCGCGGTGCTCGTCGGCAGGCTGCAGTTCCTTTTGGGCGACTGGCTCGGACTCGTCTGAGCCGCAAGTTGCGTCTCGCGTCTTGCTTCGAGTGGTCCGTGACGCTACACTAGTCGCCCGCTCGCAGAGCGATGGCGACCACACCGGAGCCGACATGAGCACTCAAGGACCCGATCCAGCCGCCCAGATCGCCCACTTCGAGAACCGACTCCAGGCCGACCCGCGGTCGCGCGCGTTCCTGCCGCTCGCGGACCTCTACCGGCGGACCGGCCAGCTGGACCGCGCGCGCCAGGTCCTGGAGCGCGGCCTCGAGATCCACCCGCATCTCGTGATCGCGCGGGCTGCCTTCGGCCAGGTCCTCGCCGAACTCGGGGAACCGGCGGCGGCCACGGACGCGCTGCTCGCGGTCGTCGCCCAGGATCCTGACAATGTGCTCGCGATTCGCCTGCTCGCGCAGTGCGCCGCGGCGCGTGACGACTGGCCGGCGGCCTGCGAGTGCGGCGAGCGGCTGCTCCGGCTCGAGCCGGACGACCCGGGCGCTCGCGAGACCGTGCGCGAGGCCAGGCGGCGCCTGGGGACCGCGGCGCCCGCGCCCGACGCGCCGCGGCCGCCATCGACGCCGTCGGCGCCGTCGCCGGCCCGCGCGGCGCCCTCCCCGGCCCCTGACCCCGCCGGCGGGGTCAGGCCGGAATCCGGCCGGCTGCGGGTCGGCGACGGTTTCGAGACGCCGACCCTCGCCGATCTCTACCTCCGGCAGGGTCATCCGGAGAAGGCTCGCGCCATCCTCGAACGCATCCTGGCGGCCGAGCCGGATCGCGCGGACGCGCTCGAGGTCATGGCCCGGCTGGAGGCGCGGAGGCCTCCGCTCTCGATCCGTCCCGGGGCCCAACCACCGGGCGGCGACGGGAGCGAGAAGCCGGTCCAGGCGCCGCCCCGGACGGAGCCCCCGCCGCCTCCCGCGGAGCCGACCCCGGCGCCTGGCGGTCGCGGGCAGGATCTCGATCGATTCCGGGCCTGGCTGGATACCGCGGCCGAGCCGCGCGACACCGCGGGCTGAGCCCCCGCATCCGGTTGCCGCCGACATCGGCGCGGATTATCCTTGTGCGTCCCCGTGCGCGTGGGCGCCAGCGTTCGTGACCAGAGCAAAGCGAGGCGAGCGTGGCTGACACCAGTGACTTCCGGACCGGCTTCACCATGCGGTTCAAGGGCGACCTCTGGAGCATCGTCGATTTCCTGCATGTCAAGCCGGGCAAGGGAGGCGCCTTCGTGCGGACCAAGCTCAAGAGCGTGACGACGGGCAGGGTCCTCGAAGAGACCTTCCGCGCGGGCGAGAAGGTCGAGGAGGTGCGGCTGGAGAAGCGGAACTACCAGTATCTCTACAATGACGGCGACTTCTACACGTTCATGAACGTCGAGACCTATGACCAGATCCAGCTCCCGAAGGAGCAGCTCGGCGACCTGCCCAAGTACGTCAAGGAGAGCGACGTCTGCACCGTGTTGCTGTTCGAGGACAAGCCGCTGTCGGTCGAGCCGCCGTTCACGGTGGAGCTGAAGGTCCAGCGGACCGACCCCGGGGTCCGCGGCGATACCGCGCAGGGCGGTTCCAAGCCCGCGGTGCTGGAGACCGGCCTCGTGGTCCAGGTGCCCCTCTTCATCGAGGAGGGCGCGGTCCTGAAGATCGACACGCGGACCGGGAAGTACCTCGGCAGGGCCTGAGATCGCGAGCAGCGCGCGTCGCCTGCGGCCTGCCGGACGGCGGGCCGCTTTCGTTCGAGCGCGTCGCCCGCGACCGCAGGCCGAGGCGACGGACGGCCGCGCCGCGCGACGGCCGGGCCGCCGCGGCGGGCGGGGACCCGAGGGGCAGGATTCTGTTGCGGGGGACGAAGGGGCGGGCGATCATGAGGCCACGCCCGCCCCGCGTCCGATCCAGGGAGGAACGCATGGATCTCGAAAAGGTGCGCAAGCTGGTGGACCTCGTCGTGGAGCGCGGTCTCACGGAGCTGGAGATCGACACCGAGGAGCTGAGCATCCGCATCTGCAGGGGCGGACCGGTCCTCGCCGCGCCGCAAGTGGCCGGCGCGCCGGGACCGACCGCGGCGACTGCGGCGCCGCCGCCGGCGGCGGCCGCGACCGCCGCGACCGCGAACCCCGCCTGGCGCGAGGTCAAGTCGCCGATCGTCGGGACGTTCTACCGGGCGCCCGAGCCCAACTCGCCCCCGTTCGTCGAGGTCGGCCAGCGCGTGTCCCCCGGCGATACGCTCTGCATCGTCGAGGCGATGAAGGTCATGAACGAGATCGAGGCGGAATTCGCCTGCATCGTTCGCGAGATCTGCCGCGACGATGCCCAGCCCGTCGAGGCGGAGGCCGTGTTGTTCCGGGTCGAACCCGCCTGATCCGGCGCCTTGCTCCCCGCGGCGAATCGCGCCGCCGCCGCGCGCGCTCCCCTCAAGTCCGTCGCGATCGTGCCGATCCTGTCGGTGGAGCATGGGGCCCCGGTTCCCGGGCCCCTCGTGTCCACCCCCGGCAAGGAGGGGAGCGTGTCCCTGGACATCAAGCGTGTCCTCAAGGAGATGATCACTCGCGGCGCCAGCGACCTGCACCTGAAGGTCGCCACGCCGCCGAACCTGCGGATCAACGGCGCCCTGGTGATGCTCGACGTGCCGCCGCCCACGGTCCAGGACATGGTGGCGGTCGCCCAGCAGATCCTGACGCCCGCGCAGCGCGAGCTCTTCGAGAAGACCCGCGAGATCGACTTCGCGTTCGGCGTGCCGGGGGTCGCGCGGTTCCGCGCGAACTTCTACGTCCAGCGCGGGTCGATCGCCATGGTCTTCCGCCACGTGCCGGTGGACATCCGCACCCTCGAGGACCTGGGCCTGCCGCTCGTGCTGCGCGAACTCGCCTTGAAGCCGCGGGGAATGATCCTGGTGACCGGCACGGTGGGTTCCGGCAAGAGCACGACCCTGGCGAGCCTCGTCGACATCATCAACACCGAGAGCTCGGCCCACGTGATCACGATCGAGGACCCCATCGAGTTCCTGCACAAGGATAAGAAGAGCCTCATCAGCCAGCGTGAAGTCGGAGCTGACACAACGAGTTACGGCGACGCCCTCAGGCATGTTCTCAGGCAGGACCCGGACTGCATCCTGATCGGCGAGATCCGGGACGCCGACTCGATGAAGGTCGCGTTGACGGCGGCCGACACGGGACACCTGGTCCTGAGCACGATGCACACGACCGATGCGACGCAGACCATCAGCCGCATCATCAGCTTCTTCCCTCCCCACCAGCACCAGGAGATCCGCTACCTGGTGGCGTCGACGCTGCAGGCCGTGATCTCGCAGCGGCTCGTCGCCGATCCGCAGGGCGAGCGGCGGTACCCCGCCGTCGAGGTGATGATCAACACCAGCACGATCCGCGAGTACATTCGCGAGCCCGAGAAGACGGTGCTGATCCGGCAGGCGATCCAGGAGGGTTTCGTCCAGTACCAGATGCAGACCTTCGACCAGTCCCTGATGCAGCTGTACAAGCAGGGCAAGATCACCCTGGACAGCGCGATGCACGCGTCGAGCAACCCGCACGAGTTCATGCTCCGCGTCAAGGGCATCCAGGCGAGCTCGGACAAGACCTGGGAGCGATTCGAGACGGGCGGCGGGGTCCCGGCGGAGGTTCCGGAGGGTCTGCGCTAGACGACCGGCGGGCGTTGCCGACGTCAAGACGGGGTCGCGGCTCCGTCTTGACGTCGTCGTTTCGTCTGCCGGGGCGGGTGGCGGCTCGGGGCTTGCCGTTTCCCCCGCGACCGGTTTCAATGGACGGGCGGCGCGTGTCGCAGACCGGGTCGCGGGCGATCCCGCCGGAAAGGTCCGACCATGTTCAAGAAGATCCTCGTCTGCAACCGCGGTGAGATCGCCCTGCGCATCATGCGGACCTGCAAGGAGCTCGGGATCGAGTGCGTGGCGGTCCACGCGGAGGCGGACCGTCACTCGCTGCACGTCAAGTACGCCGACGAGTCCGTCTGCGTCGGCAAGACGACCAGCGCCGAGAGCTACCTCAAGGTGCCGAACCTGATCGCCGCCGCGGAGATCACCGGCGCCGAGGCGATCCACCCGGGCTACGGGTTCCTGGCCGAGAACGCCGGCTTCGCCGAGACAGTGATCGAGAACGGATTCGTGTGGATCGGGCCACAGCCCGATACGATCCGCAGCCTGGGCGACAAGGCCGCCGCGCGCGCCACGGCGGCGACCGCCGGTGTGCCCATCGTGCCGGGCACGGGGATCCTCGCCAGCGTCGAGGAGGCCCTGGCGGCCGCGGACGAGATCGGCTACCCCGTCCTGCTCAAGGCCTCCGCCGGCGGCGGCGGCAAGGGCATGCGCTCGGCCGCGAACGGCGAGGAGCTGCAGCGCGCGTTCACCACGGCGGCCAACGAGGCCAAGTCCGCCTTCGGCGACGGCCGGCTGTACCTCGAGAAGTACCTGGCGCGACCTCGCCACGTGGAGATCCAGATCCTGGCCGACAGCCACGGCAACGTCGTCCACCTCGGCGAGCGCGACTGCTCCATCCAGCGCCGCCACCAGAAGCTCGTCGAGGAAGCGCCGTCGCCGGCGGTCTCGCCGGCGCTGCGCGCGCGGATGGGAGCGGACGCCGTGGCGCTCGCGACCCTGGTGAACTACCGGTCCGCGGGCACGGTGGAGTATCTGCTCGACGAGGACGGATCCTACTACTTCATGGAGATGAACACCCGGATCCAGGTCGAGCATCCGGTCACCGAATGGCTGACGGGAGTCGACCTCGTCCGCGAGCAGCTCCTGGTCGCCGCCGGCGAGCCGCTGGATTTCCGGCAGGAGGACGTGACCTTCACCGGCTGCGCCATCGAGTGCCGCGTCAACGCCGAGGATCCGTCGCGCGGTTTCCTGCCGGGCCCCGGCAAGGTACGCGACTTCCACGCGCCGGGCGGACTCGGCGTGCGCGTCGATTCTCACCTTTACACCGGCTACACGGTGCCGCCATACTACGACTCGCTGCTGGCGAAGATCATCGTTCATGGCCGCGACCGCACGGAGGCGATCGCCCGCATGGTCCGCGCCCTCGACGAGAGCGTCTTCGAGGGCGTCCCCACGAGCATCCCCTTCCACCTGGCGGTCCTGACCCACCCCGTGTTCCAGGAGGGGCAGGCGACGACGCGGTTCCTCGAGGAACACGGCGCCGAGCTGCTGGAGGCGATGCATGTCCGGTCGCAGACGGAGCAAGCGTAGGCAGCCGGCTGCTCGCGCCTGGTGGGAGGCGACCTGGCTGGCCGGCCTGGTCCTTCTGGTCCTCGCCGCGTTCGTCGCCGTCGCGCTCACCGGTCGCGAGGTCCCCTGGTGGGTCATGTTCGACGGCGACCGCCTGCCGAACCCGGTCGGCGCCGCGAATCCCGCCGGTCCGGTCGGCGCGGTCCTGGCGTACGCGTTCCGCCTCGGGTTCGGCGCCGCCTGGGCCTGGGCGATGCCGGCCCTGCTGGTGCTGGCGGGTGTCGAGGCCCTCAGCGGCCGACCCGGCGCCGTGCGCTGGTTCCTGACCCGGGGCACGCCCCTGTGGCTCGCCACGACGGCCTGGTTCGCCCTGCGCGCCTGGCCGTGGGACGGCGCCGTCGCGGCCCGGTGGGCCGGCTTCGCCGGCGTCTACCTCGCGCGCGGCGGCGAGGCCCTGCTCGCGAGCGTCGGCAGCGTCCTGATCTTCAGCCTGCTCCTGCTCGTCGCCCTGGCGTTCGCGACGCGTCCCCTGCAGCGGGCCTGCGCGCCGGTCGCGGGACCGGTGGTCCGGTTCGCCTGGCGCCTCGCCGGTCGGCTCGCCCGCGCGATCGGCTCGCTCCTGGCGGCGATCGGGCGCGGCGCGGCGCGGTCGGGCCGCGCGACCGCCGAGAAGTCCGCCGCGACGGCGGCGGACGGCGCGACCGCGCGGCGCGAGCCTCCGGCGGCGCGATCGCCCGAGACCGCGGCGGCGACCCTCGGCGACGAGACGGCGCCGAAGGAACGCCGCGTGCACTGGCCGGAGGAGCCCGAGGCGGCGGCCGACGACATCGCGGCGATCCAGCCCGACGGCGACGCTCCCGAGGACGAATACGACCTCCAGTTCTCGCCGGCGCCGACCGGTCCGGTCGAGCTGCCTGGTCTCGATCTGCTCGCCGAACCGCGGCAGGACCAGCCCGAGCTGAGTCCCGCGGAGCTCGACGCGGCGGCCGACAAACTCGAGGAGACCTTGCGATCGTTCGGGGTCGAGGGCGAGGTCAAGGACGTGCGTCCCGGCCCGGTCGTGACCACGTTCGAGTACCAGCCGGCGGCGGGGATCCGCGTCAACCAGATCGTCCAGCGGGCCAATGACCTCGCCCTGGCCATGCGCGCGCGGAGCCTGCGCATGGAGGCGCCGATCCCGGGCAAGGCCGCCGTCGGCATCGAGATCCCGAACGGCCGGCCTCAGCTCGTGAGCCTGCGCGAGGTCCTCCAGCTGGAACAGGGCAAGCCGCGCAAGCCGCTCACGATCACCCTCGGCAAGGACGTGATCGGCCAGCCGGTGAGCATCGACCTCGCGGCGCAGCCCCACCTGCTCGTGGCGGGGTCGACGGGCAGCGGCAAATCGGTCTGCCTGAACGCGCTGATCACCAACCTGCTGCTCTACAACGATCCGAGCCGGGTGCGCCTGCTGCTGGTGGACCCCAAGATGCTCGAGATGAGCGTCTACAACGGGACCCCGCACCTGCTGCTGCCGGTCGTCACCGATCCGAAGGACGCCCTGCGCGCCCTGAACTGGATGGTCGCGCAGATGGACGTGCGGTACCGGCACCTGTCGAAGCACGCCGTGCGCAACATCGAGCAGTACAACGACAAGGTCGCCCGCGGCGAGATCCGCGACGCCGCCGGCGAGCCGGTCGCCGAACCGATGCCGTACTACGTGACCATCGTCGACGAGCTGGCGGACCTCATGGTCCAGCTCGGCCAGGACTTCGAGGTGCCGGTGACCCGCCTCGCGCAGAAGGCGCGCGCGGTGGGGCTGCACCTCGTCCTCGCCACCCAGCGGCCGTCGGTCGACGTGCTCACGGGCGTGATCAAGGCCAACATCCCCTGCCGGATCGCGTTCCGGGTCATCCAGCGCAACGACTCCCGCACCATCCTCGACCAGAACGGCGCCGAGCAGCTGCTCGGCCGCGGCGATATGCTCTACCTGCAACCCGGCCGCGCAACGCCGGTGCGGGTCCACGGCGCGTACGTCGACGTCACCGAGTGCGCGGCCGTGGTCGACCACTGGCGCGGCTACGCCGACGTGGCGCAGGAGATCAGCCTGACGGCCGGCGGGGAGGGCGGCGCCGGCGTGCACACGGGCGAGGACGACCTCTTCGACGACGCGGTGCGCGTCGTGGTCACCCACCAGAGCGGCTCGACGAGCCTGTTGCAGCGCCGCCTGAGGATCGGTTACACGCGGGCCGGTCGCCTGATGGACATGATGGAAGAGGCCGGCATCGTGGGGCCGTTCACCGGCAGCAAGGCGCGCGACGTGCTGGTGAAGCCGGCCGACCTGCCCGATCTTTTCGGCGACGAGCCAGGAGAGCCCTGACCGGCCCTGCCGGGGCCGACCGCGAGGCGGGAGCATGACCCAACCGAACCGCCGGGTGTATTGCCATACCCTCGGCTGCGACAAGAACCTGGTCGACTCGGAGGCGCTGCTCGGCCGCTTCGCCGCGCGCGGCGTCGAGGCGGTGGCCGATCCCGAGGCGGCCGACATCTGGCTCGTCAACACCTGCGGGTTCATCGAGGCCGCGCGGCGCGACAGCGACGACGCGATCGCGGCCTTCGCGGCGGCCAAAGGCGAGCGGACGCTGGTGGTGACCGGCTGCCTCGCGCAGGAGCACGGCGACGAGATCCGCGCGCGCCATCCCGAGGTCGACGTCGTGGGCGGCGTCGGCGAGTTCGACCGCGTCGTGGCGGCCGCGCTGGCCGGCTTCGCCGACTGGCTCGCGGTGCCGGCGCTCGAGGCCAGGTACGAAGGGCTCGTGAAGCGACCGCTTCTGACCCCGCCGCACGTGGCGTTCGTGAAGATCGGCGAGGGCTGCAATCAGACGTGCACGTTCTGCCGGATCCCGCTCATCCGCGGCACCCTGCGCAGCCGCCCGATCGCCGCCATCGTCGACGAGGTGCGCGGATTGGTCGACGGCGGCGTCCGCGAGATCCAGCTCGTGAGCCAGAACACGAGCGATTACGGCCGCGGGACCGGCGAGGACCTGGAGGCCCTGCTCGCCGCGCTCGCGGCGGTGGCGGACCTCAGGCGGATCCGCCTGCTCTACCTGTACGCGGGGCTCTTCCCCGCCGAGCGGGCCCTCCGCATCCTCGAGCTTCCGAAGGTGGTCCCCTACCTGGATCTGCCGATCCAGCACGCCTCGCCGCGGTTGCTGCGCGCGATGCGCCGCCCCGGCGACCCCGCGAAGGCGGCCGCGTTCTTCCGCACGCTGCGCCGCGAGCGCCCGGACGTCGTGCTGCGCTCGACCGCGCTCGTCGGCTTTCCCGGAGAGGAGGAGGAGGACGTCGAGCAGCTGCTCGACTTCCTGGCCGAGGTCCGGTTCGATCACCTCGGCACGTATCGATTCTCGCCGGAGCGCGGCACGCCGGCCGCGTTGCTGGCGGACCGGCCGGCCGACGAGGAGGTCGCCGATCGCGAGGCCCGCGTGCTCGACCTGCAGTCCGGGATCTCCGGCGCGCGGATGGCGGACCGGCTGGGCGAGTCCTTCGAGATCGTGATCGACGAATTGCTCGCGCCCGGCGCGCCGGACTCCCGGGAACGGGCGAGCGAGCTCGGGGGCGCGCTGCTGGACGGCGTCTGGCGGACGCCGGCGGACCGCGCGCAGGCCGCGGCGCTCATCGCGGCCGGACCGCGCCTCGCGCTTGGCCGGAGCCTCCACTTCGGTTACGATCTGGACGGCGTCGTGGTCCTGCCGGCCACCGGGGACCTCGGACCCGGCGAGTGGTGCACGGGACGGTTCACGGGCGCGACGCCCTGGGACGTCTGGGCCGAGCGGGTCCAGTGAACGCTGGAGAGAGGGATTGCGCATGAGATCGCTCGAGGCATCCGGGGTCCACCTCCTCCTGTGGCTCGGCTGGCTCCCGCTGGCCGCGACCGCCCAGGAGGACGCCGCCCCGCTCCCGCCGGCCGCGCCGGCCGCGGTGTTCGCGGCGGACGCAGCCGACACCCTGCGGACCAACTACCGCGTGGCGGAGGCGTTGCTCGGCGAGGCGGTCCTCGCCGTGCTGGACGAGCTGCCGCCGCCGCCGGCGGCCGTGGTCCTCGTGCCGGGCGACGCCGAGCAACCCGCGGCCCTGCTCACGACCGTCGCGACGCATCACCTGCAGCGGGCCGGCTACGCCGTCCACCTCGATCAGGCGCCGGCGGGAACCGAGCTGCGAGTGGTCGAGTTACGGTACCGCGTCGAGGACCTCAGCCTGACCTATCCCGTGACCGGGCGGCGCCTGGGGCTGTGGACGAGCTGGATCGGCCGGCAGATGGACCTCGCCGTGACGTTCACCGTGGTCGACGCGGCCGACGGCCGGGTCCTGACGAGCCGGCGGCTGGTGCGCGGCTTCCAGGATCGCGTCCCGCCGCGGTACCTGGCCAGCGTGGAGTCGGACGCCTACCCGTTCACGACCGCGACGACCCAGCCGAGCACGTGGTCCCGGCGTCTCGAGCAGGTGGTGGTCCTGGGCACGCTGGTCGGCCTCGTGGCCATCTACTTCGCGAACACCGAGTGAATCCGGCGCCCTGGCGCCGGATCTGGGAGGATGCGTGACCCGAAACACCGGACGGCGGGACGGCGCCGTCGCGCTCTGGCTCGCGACGCTCGTCCTCGCGGCCGTTCTCGGCGCGACGGGGGGCTGCGGAGTCCACAACCCCTACGGCGCGGGCAGCTACGACCGCGGGATCTTCTGGCTCGAGCGCGGGCGATACCAGGAAGCCGCCGACGCGTTCGAGGCCTTCGTGCGCCAGAACCCCACCGACAGCCTGGCGGCCGCGGCGCAGTTCCAGAAGGCGCGCGCGTACATGGAGCTCGAGGAGTATCCGCTCGCCGCCGTCGAGTTCCAGATCCTGGCCCAGGATCATCCCACGAGTCCGCTCGTCGAGGACGCGCGGTTCCACGAGGGCGAGTGCTATTTCTTCCAGGTCGGCCGCATCGAGCGCGACGTCACCCCGGCGTACGAGGCGCGGCTGCACTGGCTGGATTTCGCCAGGGATTATCCCGACTCGCGTTTCATGCCCCAGGTTCGCCAGTCGATGCAGGAGATCTCGGACCTGCTCGTGCGCAAGCGCCTGCGCTCGGTCAGGCTCTACGACCGGCTCGGGCACCTCGACGCGGTGGCCCTGAGCCTCGATCGCATCCTCGCGGACGAACCGACGAGCAGCCTGATCGACGACGTGATCTGGCAACGCGCGCGGCTGGCCGAACGGCTCGAGGACCCCGCGACCGCGATCGCCATGTACCAGCGGCTCGTCGCGGAATACCCCGACAGCGACCACCGCGCCGACGCGAGCGACGCGCTCGCGAGGCTGACGGCCGGCGGCACCGAGGGGTCATGATCCGCGCCCTCTACGGAGGGACGTTCGATCCGGTCCACGCCGGCCACGTGGCCGTGGTGCGGCTGCTGCGCGAGCGACGCCTCGCCGAGGTCGTCCACGTCGCGGTGGCCTGGCAGTCGCCCCTGAAGGCCGACCTGCCCGGCGCGCCGGCCGCCGATCGCCTGCGCATGGTCGAGCTGGCGCTCGGCGGGCAGCGGGGCGTCGTCGTCGAGTCCGGCGAGCTCGCGCAGCCGCGACCGAGCTTCACCGTCGAGACCCTGGCGAGGCTCGTCGCCGAGCATCCCGGCGCGCGCTGGCGGCTCGTGATCGGCGCCGATGCGGCGGCGGATTTCGCCCGCTGGCGCGATCCCGCGCGGCTCCTGCGGCTCGCCGAACCGCTGGTGGTGGCCCGCGGGCCCGTCGTGCTCGCGCCGCCGCTCGCCGGACGCGGCGTGGTCGTGGGCGATTTCGATCACCCGGCGAGCGCGACCTCCGTGCGAACCCTGCTCGCGGCCGGCCGGCTGCCCGGACCCGAGCTGCTGCCGGCCGCCGTCGCCGACTACATCGTCGCCAGGGGTCTCTACGGCTGGCCGGCGCCGCCGCCCGGCAAGGAGTCGCCGTGAATCCGACGCTCATCCTGATCGACGGCTCGGCGCTCGTCTATCGCGCCCATTACGCCTTCGCGAATCGGCCGCTCACGTCGCCGTCGGGAGAGGTCACGTCGGTCGTCTTTGGAACGGTCAACGTCGTGCTGCAGCTCGTGGAACGCTATGCGCCGAGCCACCTCGCCATGGTCTTCGACCTGAAGGGGCCGACCTTCCGCAACGCGATCTACCCGCAATACAAGGCGAATCGCAAGCCGATGCCCGACGAGCTCGCCGCGCAGCTGCCGCGACTGCGGGAAGTGCTCGCGGCGTGGCGGCTGCCGGTGGTCGAGGTCGAGGGGTACGAGGCCGATGACGTGATGGCGACCGTGGCGCGCCGCAGCGCCGGCGTGGTGGACCGCGTCTGGCACTACACGGGGGACAAGGATTTCCAGCAGCTGCTGGACGCGCGGATCGGCCTCTTGAAGCCCGGCCGGCGCGGCGACGACCTGACCGAGGTCACGCTCGGGGACCTCGAGCGCGAGCTCGGTCTCAGCCCCGCGCAGGTCATCGACTGCTTCGCGCTCGCCGGGGACAAGTCCGACAACATCCCGGGCGCTCCCGGGGTGGGCGACAAGACCGCGCTCAAGCTCATCCGCGAATTCGGGGACCTCGAAACGCTGTTCGAGCGACTCGAGCGCAGCAACCTGACGCCGCGCCTCAAGCGGGTGATCGGCGAGAACCGCGACCAGATCCTGCTCTCGCGCCGGCTCTTCACCATCGACCAGGACGTGCCGCTCGACGTCGACTGGGACGCGCTCCGCACGGTGCTGCCGACCTCGCCGGACGTCGCGGTGCTGTTGGACCGCCTGGGCCTGCAGCGGGGATTGCGGCGGGCGGAGAAGCTGGCGGCGTCGCTGGCTTCGTCGCCGCCGTCGCCCCCGGCGGCGGCGGCGAGTGGCCCGGCCGAGGCGCCGCAGCCGAGGCGTGAACCGGCGGCCGCGAAGGAGGCGCCCGCAGGCTCTCCGGCCGACGAGGGCGAACGCGACGGCGGCGGGGAGCGGTTGCGCGCCCGGGGCTACCTGCTCCTGGCCACCGACGACTCGCTCCGCGAGTGGCTGGCGCAGCTGCCGGCCGCGGCGCCGCTCGCGATCGACACCGAGACGGACGACCTCGTCACGCATCGAGCCCGGCTCGTCGGGATCAGCCTCGCGGCGGCGGGACTGCCTCCGGCGTACGTCCCCGTCCGCTGGCGCGTGCAGGACGCCGACCCCGCGAGGGGCGAGCCGGGGTCGCTCTTCGCGCTCGGCGAGGAGCGCGAGCGGCTCGCGGCGGTCCGGGCGATCCTGGGGCCGGTCCTCGCCGATCCGGCGCGGCTCAAGGTCGGTCAGAACCTCAAGTTCGACCTCTGGATCCTCGAGCGCAACGGCCTGCCGGTCTGCGACCCGCTGTTCGACACCATGCTGGCGAGCTACGTGCTCGACCCCGGGCGGCTGAGCCACGGGCTCGAGGAGCTGGCGCGCCTCTTCCTCCACGAGACCATGATCGGCTACGACGAGATGTTCGCGCGCGGCGACCGCCGGCAGGACATCCTCGGCGTACCGCTGCCGCGCCTGGCCGAGTACGCCGCGGAGGACGCCGACGTGACCTGGCGCCTGTACTCCCTGCTCGACCGCCAGCTCGCGGCGGCCGGGCTCGCGGATCTGTTCCGCGATCTGGAGATGCCGCTGCTCCGGGTCCTGCTCGCGATGGAGCGCGCCGGCATCAAGATCGACCGGTCCTTCCTCGGCGAGCTCGAACAGAGCTTCGCCGCGGAGCTCGCGGACCTCGAGCGGCGGATCCACGCGCTGGCCGGCGAGGAGTTCAATGTCCAGAGCCCCAAGCAGCTGGCGGTGATCCTCTTCGACAAGCTCGGCCTCAAGCCGCTCAAGAAGACCGCGAGCGGCTGGTCGACCGACGTGACCGTGCTCGAGCGCCTCGCGGAGGACCACGACCTGCCGCGCCTCGTCCTCGAGCACCGGCAGGTCGCGAAGCTGCAGGGGACCTACGTGACCTCCCTGCCGGAGCTGGCCGACGCGGACGGGCTCATCCACACCAGCTACAACCAGGCCGTGGCCGCGACCGGCCGGCTCTCGAGCAGCGATCCCAACCTGCAGAACATCCCGATCCGCACCGAGCTCGGGCGGCGCATCCGCCGGGCGTTCATCCCGCGGTCCCCGGACAACGTCTTCCTGTCGGCCGACTACTCGCAGGTCGAGCTGCGCCTCCTGGCGCACCTCTCGGGGGACGCGACGCTCTGCCAGTCCTTCCGCGACGGCGCCGACGTCCATCGCCGCACGGCGGCGCTCGTGGGCGGGGTCGCCGAGACGGCGGTCACGCCGCAGATGCGCTCGCGCGCCAAGGCCATCAATTTCGGCGTCGTCTACGGCATGGGCGCGCGGGCGCTCGCCCGCCAGATCCAGGTCAAGCAGGCCGAGGCGCAGGAATTCATCGACCGGTACTTCGCCACGTATCCGGGCGTCAGGGCGTTCATCGACGCGACCAAGGAACGGGCGCGGCGCGACGGCTACGTGGAGACGATGCTCGGGCGCCGCCGGCTCCTGCCGGACATCCTCTCGCCGAACCACCGCCTGCGCAGCTTCCAGGAGCGGATCGCGGTCAATACGCCGATCCAGGGCACGGCGGCCGACCTGATCAAGCTGGCCATGCTCCGCCTGGCCGCCGCTCTGCGCGAGGAGGGCGGCCGCGCGCTGATGCTGCTGCAGGTCCACGACGAGCTGGTGCTCGAGGTCCCCGAGCGCGAGGTCGCGGCGGTGACGGCGCTCGTCAAGCGCGCGATGGAGGGGGCGCTCTCGCTCGCCGTGCCGCTCGTGGTGGACGTGCACGCCGGCCGCGACTGGCGGGAAGCCCACGGTTGAGCGGCGATCCCGCCTCCGGGAGCCGGCGGACCGCGCCGCGGGCGGCCGCGCGGCCCCTCGGGATTGACAGCGGCGACCCGGCCGGTATCGTGGACCCATGACCGTGTCGCCCGTCATCCGCTGGGCCGTCACCGGCCCCACCGGCGCCGGCAAGAGCCGGTTCTGCGCGCACCTGGCGGCGCGCGGGGCCGTGGTCGTCGACGCCGACCGCGTCGGTCACGCCGTCCTCGACGAGCCGCCCGTCGGCGCCGCCGTCGTCGCGGCGTTCGGGCGCGACATTCTCGGCGCGGACGGCAGGATCGACCGCAACCGCCTCGGCCCGCGCATCTTCGCGGACCCGGCCGCGCGGGCCAGGCTCGATGCGCTCGTCCATCCCGCCCTCGCCGCGGCGCTCGTCGCGCGGATCGGCGCGGCGGCGGGCGCCGGACCGCCGCTGGTCATCCTGGAGGCGGCCGTGTATTTTCTCTTGCCCGGCCCGCCGCCGGTGGATATGACTGTGACCGTGACGGCGCCGGAACCGGCGCGGCTCGCTCGCCTGATCGCCAAGGGGCTGTCGCCCGACAGTGCCCGGCAGCGCATCGCCGCCCAGGCCCACCTGGAACCGTACTGGTCGCGCGCGGTTCGGATCATCCACAACGACGGCTCGGAGGCCGCGCTGGCCCAAGAGGCCGATCGCCTGTGGCGCGAGTTCGTTGCGCCCCGCACCCGAAAGGGGTGACGCATGAAGGAACTGCTGGACACGCTCGCGGCCCTGCGCGGCCGCCTGGCCGAGCTCAAGGAGGGGCTTTGACTATCCCGCCCTTCAGGCGGAGGTGACGGAACTGGAGGCGAAGCAGGCCGCCCCGGATTTCTGGTCGGTCCCCGGGCAGGCGAACCAGGTCGTCCAGCAGCTGCGCCGGCTGCGCACCTGGACCAATCCGGTGGTCGCGGCCGAGAGCAAGGCCGAGGAACTCGCCGTGCTGGCGGAACTCGCCGCGGAGGAAGAGGACGCGGAGGCGGCGGGCGAGGTCGCGACCGGAGTGCGCGAGCTCGAGGAGCTCATCGCGCAGCTCGATTTCCAGTTCCTGTTGAACGGCCCGGAGGATGGGCGCGGCGCGATCCTCGAGATCCACCCCGGCGCCGGCGGCATCGAGTCGCAGGACTGGGCGGAGATGCTCCTGCGCATGTACGTCCGCTACCTCGACCGGCACGGCATGAAGCACACGACGCTCGACCTGCAGCCGGCCGAGGAGGCCGGCCTCAAGAGCGTGTCGCTGGAGGTCGACCACCCCTTCGCGTACGGGTACCTCAAGAGCGAGACCGGCGTGCACCGGCTGGTGCGCATCTCGCCGTTCGACGCCCAGGCGCGGCGGCATACCAGCTTCGCCAGCGTCTTCGTGCTGCCGCTCGTCAGCGACGAGGTCGAGGTCGAGATCAACCCGGCCGACCTGCGCGTGGATACCTACCGCTCCCAGGGCGCCGGCGGCCAGCACGTCAACAAGACCGACAGCGCGGTCCGGATCACGCACCTGCCCACCGGCATCGTGGTGTCGTCGCAGCAGGAACGCAGCCAGCACCGCAATCGCGAGCTGGCGATGACGATGCTGCGGACCAAGCTCTACATGCGCGCGCTCGAGGAGAAGATGAAGGAGCGGCAGGCGGCCGAGGACTCCAAGCTGGAGATCGCCTGGGGCAGTCAGATCCGCAACTACGTCCTGCAGCCTTACACCAAGGTCAAGGACGTGCGGACCGAGCACGAGACGAGCAACGCCCAGGCCGTGCTGGACGGCGCGATCGACGAATTCATCGACGCCTACCTGCGGCACAAGAGCGGCGAGGTCGTCCGCCGCGCGCCCGAGTGATCGCGTCAGCCGGAAAGGGAACGCCACGGTGTCCGCACACGATTCCCGCGATGGCGCCGACGGGGGCGCCCAGACCCAGGGCCTGGACGCCATCGTCCAGGGCCGGCTGGACAAGCTCGCGCGTCTGGCCGAGCGCGGCCCGACCTACCCCCACCGCTTCGACCGCAGCCACCGCTCGCACGAGATCCGCGCCCAGGCGGCGGACCTGCTCGCGGCCGGCACGCGGGTCCGCTACGCGGGCCGCCTGCTCGCCAAGCGAGGCATGGGCAAGACCATGTTCGCGCCGCTCGACGACGAGTGGGGCCGGCTCCAGGTCTACTTCAAGCGCGACGATCTCGGCGACGCCGACTTCGAGGCGGCGCAGAAGCACCTGGACATCGGCGACCTGATCGGCGTCGAGGGCTACCTGTTCGAGACGCGGACCGGCGAGCTGACGATCCACGTCGAGTCCTTCGAGCTGCTCGCGAAGGCGTTGCGGCCGCTGCCGGAGAAGTACCACGACATGTCCGTGGAGCTGAAGAGCCGGCGGCGCTACCTGGACCTGGCGATGAACCTGGAGACGCGGCAGCGCTTCCGCCTGCGGTCGGCGCTGATCAGGGAGCTGCGCGCCTTCATGGACGCCGAGGGCTTCCTGGAAGTGGAGACGCCGGCTCTGCAGCCGCTCTACGGCGGCGCGACGGCGCGGCCGTTCGTCACCCGCCACAACGCCCTGGACATGGAGCTCTACCTGCGCATCGCGGACGAGCTCTACCTCAAGCGGTGCATCGTCGGTGGGCTCGACCGGGTCTATGAACTGGCGAAGGACTTCCGCAACGAGGGGATGGACCGGACTCACAATCCCGAGTTCACGATGCTCGAGGCGTACGCGGCCTACTGGGACTACCACGACATGCTGGACCTCACCGAGCGGCTGCTGCGCACGCTCGGCGAACGGTTCGGCGCGGGCGGCACGATCACCTACGGCGGCCACGAGGTCGACCTCACACCGCCGTTTCGAAGGCTGCGGTTCCTCGATGCGCTGCGCGAGAAGACCGGGCTGGACCTGGCGTCGCTCGACGACGCGGCGCTCGCGGCGGCGGCGGCCGCCCGCGGCGTCGCCGTGCGCGCCGGCCTGGGTCGCGACAAGCTGCTGGACGAGCTGTTCTCGCTGCTGGTCGAGCCGGAACTGATCCAACCCACCTTCGTGCTGGACCACCCGCGGGAACTGTCGCCGCTCGCCAAGGATCACCGCGCGGAGCCCGGGCTCGTCGAGCGTTTCGAGCTCTTCGTGTGCGGATTCGAGCTGGCCAACAGCTTCTCCGAGCTCAACGACCCGCGCGAGCAGAGGCGTCGGTTCGAGGCGCAGGCGGCGCTGGCCGCGGCCGGCGACGAGGAGGCCCAGCAGCTCGACGAGTGGTTCCTGGAGGCCCTCGAACACGGCATGCCGCCGACGGGCGGCATCGGTTACGGCGTCGATCGGCTGGTCATGCTCTTCACCGGCTGCCACAGCATCCGTGACGTGCTGCTGTTCCCCGCGATGCGCCCCGAAGGGCGGCAGCAGCGGCCGGGATTCAGCGCCGAGTGGCAGCAGAAGGCCGACCGGGGCGACGAGCCACCGCCCCAGGCGAAGGAGTAGGCGGCCGCGCCGGCCCATGGGTGTCTCACGCTACATCGCCCAGCGCTACCAGCGCAGCCGCCGCCGCAGCCGCGCGCTCAGCCGCGTGTCGGTCATCGCCATCGTCGGGATCACGGTCGGGGTGCTCGTGCTGGACGTCACCCTGGCCGTGATGAACGGGTTCCATGCCGAGCTGCAGCGCAGCTTCGTCGACACGATGCCGATGATCACCGTCGCCTGCCACGCGCCGGAGGGTCTCAGCGACCTCGAGCAGGTGATCGCCACGATCGGCGCCGAGCCCGGCGTGGTCGGCGTGTCGCCGTCGATCCGCCAGGAGGTCGTGATCTCGAAGAAGAGGCTGTTCGGCCCGCCGATCTCCCGCGGCGCCATCACCTGGGGTATCGATCCCCGGCGGGTCGACAGCGTGCAGCCGTTCAGCCGGCAGTTGTGGCCGGGCCCCGAGGTGCGCGACCGGTTGCGCGCGGGCGCCGGGCAGACGCCGCGGCTCGTGCTGGGCCGGGAGCTTGCGCTGGACCTGTACGCCGGCCTCGAGGACACGGTGCTGGTCACGGCGCCGCGGGGAGAGATCGGTCTGGGCGACCTCAAGGCGGAGACCCGCCCGTTCCTGGTCGCCGGCTTCCTCGACTCCGGCATGTACGAGTTCGACAGCCGCTTCGTGTATCTCGATCTGCAGGATGCGCGCGGGTTCTTCGGCTACGAGGACCGGGGCGCCGGTCTGATCGGCGTGCGCGTGGCGGACATGATGCAGGCCGCGGCGATCGCCGACAGCCTCGTCGTGCGCCTGGGCGCCGACTACAGCGCGGTGGACTGGATGGAGCTCAACTCGACGATCTTCCGCTGGGTCAGGCTCGAGAAGATCCTGATGTTCCTGCTGGTGGGTCTGGTGATCCTGGTCGCGGCCTTCAACATCATCGGGATCCTGACCATGATGGTCGGCGAGCGCGGGCGCGAGGTCGGCATCCTGCTCGCGATGGGCGCGAGCCCCGGCCAGGTCAAGCGCGTCTTCATGCTCAACGGATTGTGGCTCGGCTTCTGGGGGACCGCCGCCGGCAGCGTGCTGGGCTGGGGCCTGTGCCAGTACCTGGTCCGGTTCGGCATCGCCATCCCCGGCGACGTCTATTTCGTCGACCACCTGCCCTGCATCCCGCAGACGCTGGATTTCCTGGTCGTGGCGCTGGCCGCGATGGCGTTGACCCTGGTGTCCACCCTGGTGCCCAGCCACGAGGCCTCGCGCCTGGACCCGATGGCGATCATCCGCTACACGTGAGGAGGCGGCATGGTTCTGCTCGAGGCCAGCGGCCTGGTCAAATCCTTCCCAAAGGCGGGCGGGAGCGTCGAGGTCCTGCGGGGCGTCGATTTTCGCCTCGACCCGGGCGAGGCGGTCGCGGTGATCGGGCCGAGCGGCGCCGGCAAGAGCACGCTCCTCAACTTGCTGGGCGCGCTGGACCGGCCGGACGCGGGGACGATCCGGCTCGCGGCCGCGCACGCCGCGTATCCGGTCGGATCGACCGATCGCGAGGCGCTGACGCTGCCGACGCGCTCGCTGAGAGCCGTGACAGCCTGGCGGCGGCGGGTCGTGGGCTTCGTGTTCCAGTATCATTTCCTGTTGCCGGACTTCACCGCCCTTGAGAACCTGTTGCTGCCGGTGCGCCTGCTGCGCGAGCCGCAGCCCGCCGACCGCGAACGCGCGGACAGCCTGCTCGCGGCGATGGGTCTGACCGATCGGGCCGATCATCGGCCCGGCGAGCTGTCGGGCGGCGAGCAGCAGCGGGTGGCGGTGGCGCGGGCGTTCATGAACCGGCCCCGGATCGTCCTGGCGGACGAGCCGTTCGGGAACCTCGACCGCGCCAAGGGAGCCCAGCTTCGCGATCTGCTCTTCGCGCTGCGCGATCGCGAAGGGACGGCGCTGGTCATCGTGACCCACGATCCCGAGCTGGCGCGGCAGGCCGACCGGATCCTCGAGCTGGACGGCGGCCGGCTGCGGCCGGTCGCCTGACCGTGCGAGCGGAGGTGAGCCCGTGAACTGCGAGCGTTGCGGCAGCCGCGAGGCCCAGGTCAAGTACATCGAGGTCGAAGAGGGCGTCAAGCGGGTCCGCTGGCTCTGCGAGGTCTGCGCCGCCGAGGAAGGCGCGGCCCAGCCGCCGGTCGCCGGGGACGAGGTCGGCGCGAACCTCCAGGCGTTCCTGGGCGGCGTGGCGCCCGCCCCCGCGCTGGAGACGCCGCCGCCGGCCTGCCCGGCCTGCGGCGTCGGGCTGGACCAGCTCCAGGAGACGGGCCTGCTCGGCTGTCCGCGCTGCTACGTCCATTTCCGCGAGCAGCTCCTGCCGCTGTTGCGGCGCTACCACCGGGCCGGCGTCCACCTCGGCAAGGCGCCGCGGGCGCGCGGCCCCCGGGCGGCCCTGCGCCTGGAGATCGGCCAGCTCCGCAGCGCGCTGGAAGGTGCGATCGCCCGCGAGGACTTCGAGGAGGCCGCCCGGCTGCGCGACCTGATCGCGCGACGCCAGGCGACGCTGGGAAGCCTGGCCGAGCCCGAGCGCCAAGGAGAGCGCTGATGTTCCGCGAGGGCGAATGGCACGCGCCCGCCCGCTGGCTCGACGGCAGCGGCGAGGACGCCGACGTCGTGGTGAGCACGCGCGTCCGGCTCGCGCGCAACCTGGCCGGCATCCGCTTCCCGCACCGCGACGGGGAGACCCAGCTGAACCGGCAGCGCCGCCAGCTGGTCGAGCGGCTGCAGCGGTGCCCATCCTTCGCCGAGTCCTGGTCGTTCGATCTGGCGGTCATGGACGATCTGGAACGCCGGGCGCTCCTCGAGATGCACGTCGCGAGCCCCGATCTCCTGCGGGACCCCGAAGGCCGTGGCCTCGTCGTGTCGCGCGACCGCACCCACGCGGTGATGATCAACGAAGAGGACCACCTGCGGCTCCAGGTCTTCTCCTCGGGCTTCGCGCCGCAGGCCGCCTGCGACGACGCCCTTCTCTGCGACTCCGAGCTGGAGGCGGAGCTCGATTTCGCCTACAGCGACGAGTTCGGATACTTGACGGCGTGCCCGACGAACGTCGGCACGGGCTGCCGCCTCTCCGTGCTGATCCACCTGCCGGGACTGGTCCTCGGCGGCGAGATCGAGAAGATCCTCAATTCGTTGCGGCAACTCCAGTTCGCCGTGCGTGGCCTGTACGGAGAAGGGAGTGCGGTGCAGGGCGCGCTCTTCCAGATCTCGAACCTCGCGACCCTGGGCCGCAGCGAGCAGGACCTGACGGCCGAGTTCGCCCGGCACGTCGCCAAGGTCGTGCAGTACGAGCGCATGGCGCTGGAGCGCCTCCACCGGCGCGACCCGGTGGTCATGGCGGACCTTGCCTACCGGGCCCTGGCGCTGCTGCAGCACGCGCGCGTCATGACCAGCCAGGAAGCGTTCGACCGGCTCAGCCAGGTCCGGATGGGGGTCGTCCTCGAGATCCTGCCGCGGATCGCCATGGGGCGCCTCAACGTGGCGCTGGTCCAGCACCAGGCGGCGCACCTGCAACTGCGCGCCGAGCAACGGCTTTCACCGGCCCAGCGCGGTCGCGCGCGGGCCGAGTTCCTGCGGGAGCTGCTGCGGGACGTCTGATTCCGGCGCCGCGCGAGCCGCGCCTCAAGGCCGGGCGCGACTGGTCGATGAGCAGCAGTGCAGGCGGGTCGCCGGCGTGTTGGCGCCGGTCCGTCGGGCGCTATATCTTGCTGTGGACGGAACCCGGACGATTCCCGGATCGGAGGCGAAGCGGATGAACGATCGATTCACGCAACGGGTTCGCAAGGTCCTCTTCCTGGCTCGCGACGAGGCGGGACGCCTGCAGCACGAGTACATCGGCACCGAGCACCTGCTCCTGGGGATCATCCGTGAGGGCGAGGGCATCGCGGCCAACGTGCTGCGCCGTCTCGGCATCGATTTCGACCGGATCCAGAAGGAGATCGAGGCGACGGTGTCTCCGATGAACGGTCCCGTCTCGATCGGCGAGATCCCCTTCACGCCGCGCGCCAAGAAGGTGCTCGAGCTGTCGATCGACGAAGCGCGCCTCCACAACCACAACTACGTCGGGACCGAGCACCTGCTGCTCGCGCTGATCCGCGAGGGCGAGGGCATCGCCGCCGACGTCCTGAACCGGCTCGGGGCCGATCACGAGACGGTCAAGCGCGAGGTCATGAAGGCGCTCGGGGCGGCGGGCGGCCGCCCGGGCGGCCAGACGAAGAAGAAGGAGAAGAAGGAAAGCCCGGTGCTCGAGCAGTTCGGCCGGAACATGACCGAGATGGCGCGTCAGGGCCAGCTCGATCCGACGATCGGCCGCGACAAGGAGATCGAGCGGGTCATCCAGATCCTCAGCCGTCGCAAGAAGAACAATCCGGTGCTCATCGGCGAACCCGGGGTCGGCAAGACCGCGATCGTCGAGGGCTTCGCCTCGCGCATCGTCGAGAACAAGGTGCCGACGGTCCTCCGCGAGAAGGAGATCATCACGCTCGACCTGGCGAGCGTCGTGGCCGGAACGAAATACCGCGGCCAGTTCGAGGAACGGCTCAAGCAGATCATGGCCGAGATCCGGGAGAACCCGGACATCATCATCTTCATCGACGAGCTCCACACCATCGTCGGCGCGGGCGGCGCGGAGGGCGCGATCGACGCGTCCAACATGCTCAAGCCGGCCCTCAGCCGCGGCGAGATCCAGTGCATCGGCGCGACCACGATGGACGAATACCGCAAGTTCATCGAGAAGGACGGCGCCCTCGAGCGCCGCTTCCAGTCGGTCATCGTCAATCCCCCGACCGAGGAACAGACCGTCGAGATCCTGTACGGGCTGCGGGACAAGTACGAGGCCCACCACCGGGTCGAATACTCGGACGATGCGCTGTCGGGCGCCGTCTACCTGTCCAACCGGTACATCAGCGGCCGGTCGCTGCCCGACAAGGCGATCGACATCATCGACGAGGCCGGCAGCCGCGCCCGGCTCTCGGCGACCGAGGTCCCCCCGGACCTACGCGCGATCGAGGCGCGGATCGAGGACGTGGTCAAGGAGAAGGAGAGCGCGATCCAGGCGCAGGAATTCGAGAAGGCCGCCCGGTTCCGCGACCAGGAGAAGGAGCTGAAGAAGGACCTCCTCGAGCTCAAGCAGAACTGGCACGACCAGAAGAGCGAGAAGCGCGTCACCGTCGATCAGCGCCTGATCTGCCGCGTGATCGCCGACATCACCGGGATCCCGATCACGGACGTCGAGGAGGAGGAGACCAAGAAGCTGCTGCGGATGGAAGACGAGCTGCGCAAGTGGATCGTCGGCCAGGACGCCGCGCTCGAGGCGGTCTCGAAGTCGATCCGGCGCAACCGGGCCGGTCTGCGCGACCCCAAGCGGCCGATCGGCTCGTTCATTTTCCTCGGCCCCACCGGCGTGGGCAAGACCGAGGTGGCGCGGCGCCTCACCGAGTTCCTGTTCGGCGACCAGACCTCGCTCATCCGGATCGACATGTCCGAGTACATGGAGAAGCACGCGGTCTCGCGCCTCGTGGGGGCGCCGCCGGGATACGTCGGCTACGAGGAAGGCGGCATGCTCACCGAGCGCGTCCGCCGGCATCCCTATTCGGTGATCCTGCTCGACGAGATCGAGAAGGCGCACCCGGACGTGTTCAACATCCTCCTGCAGGTGCTCGAGGACGGCAACCTGACCGACTCGTTCGGCCGCACCGTCGATTTCCGCAACACGGTGCTGATCATGACGAGCAACGTCGGCAATCGCAAGGTCCACTCGGCGCGCGCGCTCGGCTTCGCCAGCGACGACGCCGACCAGGAGAAGCAGGACCAGATCAAGGCGCGCGCGAACATCGACGAGGACGTCAAGAAGACCTTCAGCCCCGAATTCCTCAATCGGATCGACGAGCGCGTGATCTTCGAGTCGCTCGGGCGCGAGCAGCTGCACCAGATCGTGGACATCCTGCTGCGCGACGTCACCCGGCGGCTCGACAACCTCAACATCGACTTCGCCTTCAGCGACGCCGCCAAGGACATGCTCTGCGATCTCGGCTACGATCCGGCCATGGGGGCCCGGCCGCTGCGGCGGGCGATCCAGCGCTATCTGGAGGATCCGCTCAGCGAGCGGCTCCTGCGCGGCGAGGTCACCAGCAACTGCCGCCTGCGGATCGATGCCGGCAACAACCAGCTGGTGTTCACGGTGGAGCCGAAGCAGGAAGCGCAGGTCTGAGCGCAGCCGCGCGCAGAGCTGACGACGGCCCGCGGCCGGCCAGGCGCGGGCCGTTTCCGTGCTACCCAAGCCCTTGGCGATGGCGTATATTGCGCCGTTGATCGCGGGCGCCGGCGGGAACCCGTCGCCGGCGACCGTGTAGAAGCCGTCGATCCGGGCCGGCCGCTGGCGGCCCGTTTGCTAGCCGTCCTGCCCCGGGAGCCGACCGTTTCATGCCCGCACGCGCACGCCGTCACTGGTCCCGCGGACTGTTGCTGGTGGTCCTGGGTGTGGCCGTGCCCGCCGTCGCGCAGATGACCGGAGCCGCGCTGGCGGGCCGCGAGATCGTCAAGATCACGGTCGTCGGCGCGATGACCGTCAACCCGCGCCAGGTCAGCGCCTGGGCCGGACTCGAGACCGGCCAGGTCCTCTCGCGCAATCTCACCGCGGGCGCGGTCCGTCGCCTCTTCGCCACGCACAAGTTCAGCGATATCTTCATCTACGCTCAGGAGGCGGAGGGCGGCGTCGAGCTCATCGTGAACCTGCGCGAGTTTCCGCGCATCCGCTCGCTCATCTTCCGGGGCAACGAGCGGATCAAGGAGAACGAGCTCCGCGAGGCCTTCCCCGTCAACGTCGGCCAGTTCGCGAATCCGGCCGCCGTCCAGCGCGACCTGCAACCGATCCGCGAGCTCTACTGGGACAAGGGCTACTTCAACGTCGCGGTGAACACCGATTCCTCGGTGATCGACGCCAACAACCTCGAGGACCTCGTCGTGACGATCGACGAGGGCAAGAAGGTGAGGGTCAAGTCGATCGAGTTCGTCGGCAACCAGTCGCTCGACTCGGGCGACTTGCGCGGCGCGATGTCCCAGGGCACGACCGGATTCCTCAAGAGCGGGACCTTCAAGAAGAAGCAGTTCGAAGAGGACAAGGACCGGATCGTCACGTACTGCAAGGACAACGGGTTCCTGGATGCCACCGTCGACGAGGTCGAGCTGAAGCCGCGGGCGGACCATCCCGAGCACCTCGACCTCGTGATCCACATCACCGAGGGGCGCCAGTACTACGTCGGCGACGTCAACTGGGAGGGCAACACGGTCTTCGACGACGTGGCGATCGCCGAGCAGATCTACCTGGAGAAGGACAGGGTCTTCAAGGACAAGGAGTACCTCAAGACGCTGGAGAACCTGCAGGCCCTGTACGCGGACCAGGGCTACATCTACATCGGCGTCGAACCGCAGCGCGAGCTCCGCGACGACCGAGTCAACGTGACCTTCAACATCGTCGAGGGACAGCCGGCGAAGGTGCGCGACATCAAGATCTCGGGCAATACGAAGACCTACGACGAGGTCCTGCTGCGCGAGTTCCATATCTTCCCGGGCGATGTCTTCAGCCGCAAGCGGATCGAGTACTCCGTACGGGATGCGATGCAGAGCGGGTACTTCGAGGAGGTCCTGCCGGATTTCCGGCCGGTGGGCGACGGCGGAGACATCGACCTGATCTTCAAGGTCAAGGAGAAGCAGACCGGCCAGTTCATGTTCGGCGCCGCCTACAGCGGGGAAACCTCGATCTCGGGCTTCATCCAGGTCCAGGAGACGAATTTCCGCGGCAAGGGGCAGACGATCGGCGTGACCTGGCAATTCGGCTCGCGCCGGCGCTACGTCGATCTGAGCTTCACGGAGCCGTGGTTCACCGGCCGGCCGATCCTGCTCGGCGCCGACATCTTCGACCGCTACCAGTACAACTTCGACGATTTCTACGAGAGCCGCGTCCGTGGGTTCAGCATCCGGACCGGCGCCCGGCTCCCGGGCGCTCGCTTCTCGAACGTCGGCCTGCGCTACGAGAACTCGGAGACCAAGCTCAGCAATTTCAGCCAGAGCTACATCGAATACCTGGACAGCCTGGAGGAGAGCCTCGGGACGAGCGGCGTGCCCTTCGAACGCCTCGACGAGGTCGACTGGCCGCGCCGCAAGAGCGCGGTCCGTCTGACCTTCAACCGCAACAGCACCGACAATCCGTTCTTCCCCACGGCCGGCTCCCGGACGACGTACAGCGTCGAGCTCGCCGGCGGTCCGCTCGGCGGCCAGATCGAGTTCCACCAGCACCAGTTCAAGACGTCCTACTACCAGGGTTTGCCGGCCAAGTTCGCGCTCAACGTCCGCGGCATGTTCGGCCTGATCGAGGGGCTCGACGACCCCGACTACGTGCCGGACTACGAGAAGTACCGCCTGGGCGGCAATCGCCTCTATCCGCTGCGAGGCTACCAGGATCTCGAGGTCGTGCCGCGGGGCAATCCGAGCTTCATCGGCGGCCGGGCCTACACGATCTTCAACGTCGAGGTCCTCTATCCCGTGACGCGAGCGGTCCAGCTGTTGTCCTTCCTCGACATGGGCGATACCTGGAACAGCATGGGCGAGGCGAATCTGGCCAATTTGCGCAAGGGCGCGGGCTTCGGGATCCGGATCGAGGTGCCGATGATGGGAACCATCGGATTCGATTACGGTTACGGTTTTGACAAGGTGGGCGGTCCGGGCTGGGAGCCTCATTTCAACATCGGCACCATGTTCTAGCCGGCGATCTGGCGCCCGCGGCCGGCGAGTGTTATCGTGCGGCGACCCGATCGCCGACCGCCGAACGCACCCGGCGCGGAGCCGGAAGGAGTGAAGATGCGAATCGCGCTTTCCCCTCGTTTTGGCGTGCAGCTGCTGGGGCTCGTGGCCGTTCTCCTCGCGCCGCTCGCGGCGCGCGCGGCCGAGAAGCCCCTGGGCATCGTGGATTCCCAGCGCATCTGGGAGGAATACCCGGCCGCCAAGGACGTCCAGGAGCAGTGGGAGAAGTACATCCGCGACGTCGAGAAGGAGGTCGCGGAGAAGGAGCGGGCGCTGACCCGGTTGGCGGAGGAGATCTCGAGCCAGAAGATGCTGCTGGGCGAAGAGGCCCTCAATGCGAAGATGCAGAACTTCGAGCAGCAGAAGGCCGAGTACAACCGGTTCCGCGAGCAGATCGACCAGCGCGTCCAGCAGGAGTACCAGACCAAGACGGGGCCGATCACGGACCAGGTGAAGACCATCGCCGAGCGGATCGGCAAGGAAGAGGGTTTCGGGCTCATCATCGATGTTTCCGCCTTCTCGGTCCTCTTCCTGGATCCTGACGTGGACCTCACGAACAAGGTCCTGGCGGCTCTGGCCCGCGGCGACCAGGAGTGACGGTTGGGGATTGACAGCGACAGGTCGACCCGGCAAATTCTCAGCCAGCATCATCATTTCAGTGATGCCCCCCTTGACCGTGCGGTGAAGGGGGGCTTGCGTGAGCGGAGGGACCCCGCATGGAGCCCATGCGGTTGCGTGAGCTTGCCGTCCAGCTGGATGCCGAGCTGATCGGCGATGGCGAGGTGGTGATCACCGGAGCGGCCGGGCTCGAGCATGCCGGCGCCGGTGACATCACGTTCGTGGCGCGTCCGGCTCTGGCGGGCCGCTTGGCGGGATCGCCTGCGGCGGCGGTGATCGTGGGGCCCCACCAGGCCCCGGATCGGCCGGCGCTGCGCGTCGCGGATCCGTATCGCGCGTTCGCGAGCCTGCTGGCGCGCCTGGCGACTCCGCTCGACCGTCTCTTCCCGCCGGGGGTGCATCCCACGGCGGTCGTGGATCGCGGGGCCGCTCTCGGCGACGGGGTCAGCGTCGGTCCTCACGCGGTCGTCGGGCCCGGGTGCCGGCTCGGCGATCGGGTGCGGCTCGGCGCCCACGTCGTGCTCGAAGCGGATGTCGCGATCGGCGAGTCGAGCGTCCTCTATCCGCACGTCGTGGTGCGCGAGCGGTGCCGGCTCGGGCAGCGGGTGGTCCTGCACCCGGGCTGCGTGATCGGCGCCGACGGTTTCGGCTACCTGCCGGGTCCGGCCGGCCTCGAGAAGATCCCGCAGATCGGCATCGTGGTCGTGGAGGACGACGTGGAGCTGGGCGCCGGCACCTGCGTCGACCGGGCCACGACCGGCGCGACCGTGATCGGCGCCGGCACCAAGCTGGACAACCTCGTCCAGGTCGGCCACAACGTCCGGATCGGCCGCCACAGCGTGTTCAGCGCGCAGACCGGGATCTCCGGCAGCTGCGAGATCGGTGACGGCGTCTCGATGGGCGGGCAGGTCGGGCTGGCGGACCACATCAAGGTCGGCGACGGAGTCAAGGTCGGGGCGAAATCCGGCCTGCACAAGGACGTGCCGGACGGAGGCGTCGTGTTCGGCTATCCGGCCCTGGACGCCGCGGAGTCCATGCGCATCGCGGCGGCGCTGCGGCGGTTGCCGGATCTGGTGCGCAAGGTCGCCCAGCTCGAACGCGCGCTGGCGAGCCGGCCGCCCGAGAAAGAGGCGTGACCATGCTCTGGTTGCAGCGGACGGTGGCCAGAGCGGCATCGATGGAAGGGGTCGGCCTGCATACGGGGCAGACCACGCGGCTGACCCTGCAGCCAGCGCCGCCGAATACCGGTCTGGTGTTCCGGGTACGCAGTGCCGCCGGCGAGGCGGAGATCCCCGCCCGCATCGAGTACGTGCCGGACGGCGAGCCGGCGATTCGCAACACCTCGCTCGTCAGGGGCGAGGTCAAGATCTACACCGTGGAGCACGTGCTGGCCGCACTCTATGGCATGGGAGTGACCAACTGCTTCATCGACGTGGACGGGAACGAGCCGCCGATCACGTCCTGCGGCAGCGGATTGCCTTACGTCGAATTGCTGGCGGAAGCCGGGATCGCGTATCAGGGGTTGCCGGCCGGCCACTTCAAGGTCACCTCGCCGGTCGAGCTGCGCGAGCCGGGCATCGAGATCGTGGCGGAGCCGAGCGACTCGCTGCGGCTGAGCATGTGGGTCCGCTACGACGATCCGCTCGTCGGCGAGCAGGAGGCGGCGTTCGAGATCCGGCCGGACGTCTTCGCCCGCGAGATCGCACCCGCGCGGACCTTCGCCTTCATGGACGACGTCGTGCGCCTGCGCGAGATCGGGTACGCCAAGGGCGGCAGTCTCGAGACCGCGCTGGTGATCGAGAACGGCGAGCTGGTCGGCGGCCAGCAGTTCCGATTCCCGGACGAGATCGTCCGGCACAAGATCCTCGACCTGCTCGGCGACCTCGCGCTGCTGGGCATGCCGCTGCAGGCGCACGTGCGGGCGCGTCGCTCGGGGCACGCCGCCAACGCGCGCTTCACCAGGCTCCTGGCCGGCATCGAACGACGGAGCCGCCGGATCTACCCGCGGCGCCAGCCGGTCGACTTCGACATCTCCTCGATCCTCGAGGTGATGCCGCACCGCTATCCGTTCCTGCTCGTCGACCGCATCGCCGAGCTCGAGCCCGGCAAGCGGGTCGTCGGCGTCAAGAACGTCACGATCAACGAGCCTTTCTTCCAGGGGCACTTCCCCGGCCATCCGATCATGCCCGGCGTGCTGATCATCGAGGCGCTGGCCCAGGTGGGCGGGGTGCTGCTGCTGACCGGCGTGGCCGATCCGCGCGGCAAGCTCGTGTATTTCGGCGGCATCGACGCCGCGCGCTTCCGGCACCCCGTGCTGCCGGGAGACGTCTTGACGCTCGACTGCCAGATGACGAAGCTGAAGGGTCCCATCTGCAAGATGCACGCGACCGCCTTCGTGGGCGACGAGAAGGTCGCCGAAGCGGACCTCATGGCGAGCCTGGTGGACGCCTGACGGCCGCGCACTCAAGGAGGACACCGAACGTGGAGCCCATCAAGTTCAACCGGCCGGCCGGCCCGCGCCCTCTGCGCTCGGCCGAGATCCACCCGACGGCGGTGGTCCATCCTGACGCGAGGCTCGGCTACAACGTCCAGGTCGAACCCCATGCCGTCGTCGGCGCCGCGGTCCAGATCGGCAACGGCTGCGTCATCGGCCCGTCGGCCGTCCTCGACGGCCACGTGAGCCTCGGCGATGATTGCCACGTCGGGCCGTCGGTGATGGTCACCGGCCACACGACGATCGGGCGCGGCAACCGTTTCTTCCACGGCGCGTCGATCGGCAATCCGCCGCAGGACCTGAAGTACCAGGGCGAGGTCACCTACCTCGAGATCGGGGACGACAACGTCTTCCGCGAATATTGCACCGTGCACCTGGCGGCGGGGGAGGGCGAGAAGACCAAGATCGGCAGCAACAACCTGCTCATGGCGTACGTGCACATCGCGCACAACTGCGTGATCCAGGATCGCATCGTGATCGCCAACGCCGTGAACATCGCCGGGCACGTCGAGGTCGAGAGCTGGGCGACGATCGGCGGGATGACGCCGGTCCATCAGTTCGTGCGGATCGGTGCGCACAGCATGATCGGCGGCGGCAGTCGTCTGCCGCAGGACGTCCCGCCGTTCGTGCGGGTGGCCGGCAACCCGGTCGAGGTCTGCGGCATCAACAGCATCGGCCTGAAGCGACGCAATTTCTCCGACGACGAGCTCCTGAATATCAAGAAGGCCTACCGGCTGCTCTACCGCTCCGGCCTGAACGTCCGCCAGGCTCTGGAGCGGATCGCCAGCGACTGCTCGCTGACGAAGAACATCGAAGACCTCATGGAGTTCATCCGCCGGTCGGAACGCGGGATCGTACGCTGAGCGCCCGCTTCAGCCGGCGAAGAGGCCGCCGCCCATGATCAGCCGGCCCGCATCCGGCCAGCATCTCTTCCTCTCCTGCGGCGAGGCGAGCGGCGACCGCTACGGCGCCGCCCTGGTCGCGGCCCTGCGCCGGGAGCGCCCCGATCTGCGGATCACCGCGCTGGGCGGGCCGGCGCTGGCCATGGCCGGCGCCGAGCTGATCGCGTCCAGCGACGCGATCTCGGTCATGGGCTTCGGCGAGGTCCTGACCCACTGGCGGCCGCTGCTGCGCGCCCGGCGGCAGGTCTGGCGGCACCTGAGCCGCGGCGCCGTGGACCTCGCGGTCCCCGTCGACTTCCCGGGATTCAATTTGCCGCTGTCCGCCCACGCTCGCCGGTGCGGCGTGCCGGTCTTCTACGTCGTGCCGCCGCAACTCTGGGCCTGGGGCGCCTGGCGGATTCGCCGGTTGAGGCGCGACGTGGACAAGCTGGGGACGATCCTGCCGTTCGAGCCGGACTGGTTCCGCCAGCGCGGGGTCGACATCGTCCACCTCGGCCACCCGCTGATGGAGGACTATGCCGACTATCCGCTCGAGGCCCGGCGGCGCGCGCGCGAGGAGCGGCTCCAGGACCCCACGCGTCCGGTCGTGCTCGGGCTCTTGCCGGGCAGCCGGCGCCAGGAGATCGAGCGCCTCTTGCCGGTCATGAAGGTCGCCGCGGGCATGGTGCAGTCCTGGCTGGGGCGGCGGCGGGTCCGGCTGGTCGTGAGCCGGGTCGCGGGTCCGTGCGGCCGCCTCGTCGGGGACCTGGCGGGCGGCAGCTGCGAGATCGCCGACGAGCCGCTGGCGCGACTGCTCGAGCGCCTCGACCTCGCCCTGGTGTGCAGCGGGACGGCGAGCCTCGAGGTCGCCCTCGCCGGCGTGCCTCACGCGATCGCGTACCGGACCAGCGGGCTCAACTACGCGCTCGGGCGCCGGCTCGTGAGCGTTCCCCACATCGGGCTCGCGAACCTGGTCCTCGAGCGCTCGCTCGTGGCGGAACATATCCAGGACGACGCCGATCCGGCGCACCTCGCGAACTCGCTGCTCGGGCTGCTGAATGCGCCCGGCCGTCGCCACGACTACTACCGCGGCTGTGTCGACCTGCGCCGCCGGTGCGGCGGCGCGGGCGTCTGGCGCCGCGCCGCGCGCGCCGTCCTGGCCTTGCTCGACAAGGACCGGAAGGCTTGACATGGCAGGGCAGCGGCTGAAGCTGTGGCTGGCGCCGCTCGCCTGGCGGCTCCTCGCGGACAGCTGGCGCTGCAACGACGCCCCGCAGCCGCCCGGGCCGGGGGCGCCCGCCGTGATCTTCGCGTGCCTGCATCGGGACATGCTGGCGGCGATCCGCTACTGCCGGCAGGCCCGGCCGACCCTGCTGGTGAGCAAGAGTCCGGACGGCGACATCCTGATCCGCACGCTCGCCGCCGCCGGATTCGGCTTCGTGCGCGGAAGCACCGGCCACGGGGGACGCGAGGGATTCGTCGGGCTGTTGCGGGTCCTGCAGGAGGGGCGCCACGTGGGCGTCGCGGTGGATGGACCGCGCGGCCCGTTCGGCACCGTGCACGACGGCGTCCTGAGGCTGGCCCGGCACTCGGGCGCGCCGATCGTGCCGCTCACCGTCACCGGGCGGGGCTTCGCCGCGCTCGGCAACTGGGATCGGACTCGAGTACCCTTGCCGTGGGCGCGGATCGAGGTGCGCGCGGGCGAGCCCCTCGTGGTTCCCGCCGCGGCGGACCTGGACACCCTGGCGGACCTGCGCAGCGTGCTCGCGCGCCGGCTCGCGATCCGCTGAAAGGACGCGCGTGGAGATCCTCGACTGGCGGAGCAGGCTCGAGCGGCGCCTCGCGGCGCCGGCGTCCGTGGCGAACCCGTCGCCGGTCGTTCGCCTCGCGGGGCGGTTCGCCGACCGGGTCGCGGCGCGGCGCGCGGCTCGCCGGCCGGCGCCGCCGGCCGGCGTCTGCGTGGTTGCGCTCGGGAACCTGCGCGTGGGCGGGACCGGCAAGACGCCGGCCACGATCGCCCTGGCGCGCGACCTCGCGGCCCGGGGGATCCGCGGCGCGGTGCTGACGCGAGGCTACGGCGCCGCGGCGGGCCCGCTGGTGGTGCGCCCCGAGGATGTCGGCGCCGGCGACGAGGCCCGCCTGGTCGCCGGACGCCTCGCCGACCACGGCTGGCTGGTCGTGCAGGCCCGGCGCCGCGCCGCCGGGCTGGCGGAGCTGCTCGGCCGCCGACCGCGGCCGGACGTCGTCGTGCTGGATGACGGCTTCCAGACCGCGGGCGTGGGCCGACACCTGGACGTGCTCATCCTGGACTCCTGGGCGGCGACGGCGTCGGGGGTCGAGGCGCGCGCGGGCGCGGTCCTGCCCTGGGGACCGTACCGTGAGACCGCACGGGGAGCCGACCGCGCGCACGTCTGGCTGCTCGAGACGGCGGTCGTGCCGCCTGCGGCCGCGGGACGGCCGGTCGTGACCGGATTCACGAGGAGCTTCGCCCTCGCGGTGGCGGCAGGCGCGGACGGTCCCTCGGGGCCGCAGGTCTACGGCCTCGTCTGCGGACTGGCTCGGCCGGAAGGATTCGAGGCGGCGGCCCGCCGGCTCCTCGACGGCGAGCCGAGGGTCGCCCTACGCTGCCCCGATCACTGCCGATACGACCGGTCGCTGGTCGGGCGCATCGTCGGCGCGGGCCGGCGCCGCGGCGTGACGGCGTGGGTGACCACGCAGAAGGACTGGGTCAAGCTGGCGCCGGTCTGGCCGGCGGGCGTCGGCGCGCAGGTCGTTCAGCTAGACGTCGACTGGCAAGGCGCGCCGACGCTCCCCGACCTGGTCGGGGAGCGTCTGATGGTCCTGGGCGCCGGCGGGCCGGAAGCCTAGTTCTCCGAGACCACGGGGATGAAGCTCACGCGCAGGCCGGCCTCGAGGGAGACCTCCTCGTCGCTGCCGCTCTCGTGGCCGTGGAAGACGAGCCGCGCGTCGGCCTGGAAGGACGGCGTGACGCCGTTGTAGAGGTCGACGAACCAGGCGGCGCTCTTCATGTCGGTGCCGACCACGAGGATCGACGCCGCGGCTTCCTCGTAGACCGGCACCATCGCGTCCGCGTTGCCGCCCATGACGTTGTAAGGGGTCAGATCCACGGGCGCGCCGGGATCGGTCTCCCAGTACAGGTCGTAGGTCTCGACCTGGAACCAGCTGAACGCGCCGTCCTCCGGCAGGACGATGGTCGAACCGTACGGCCGCGCGTGGAAGATGACCATCACGCTGTCGATCGGCTGGTAGTCGTCGGCGGTGCCGATGAGGTTGTCCGCGCCGGCGTTCAGGTAGGCGGAAATCAGGGGCAGTCCTTCGTTGACGGACTGCACGTCGCACACCAGCCGCTGCCAGTCGTTGCTGTCGTCGTCGGAGCAACCGGCGAACAGGACCAGCACGGACAGCAGCCCACCGACGGTGGATCGCATCGCACGGGACTTCACAGCTTTCCTCCCGGGGTTCGACGTGCCGCTCGCGGAGTCGGCACGACCTTGGAATCAGCGTACCGGACACGTTATCGGCAGCCGGGAGGGGAACTTGACCCCGGATTCTTCCCGGTCGCGGCCCGTCAGCGCCGGCAGATGCAGAATTCGGGCCAGGTTGAGTCGCTCGCGCCCCGTCGTTGCCGAGCCGGGGGACCGGGCGTTATAGTGGCGGTGGATCCGCGCCGCCTGCCCGCCGCCCGGACCTCGCCCAGCGAAGGACGTCGCCATGATCGTGGAAGATCCGATTCGGAGCCGGCACTTGGTCATCGGATCGGGGATCGCCGGACTGCAATTTGCCCTGCTGGCGGCCGAGGACGGGAGCGTCCGGATCGTCACCAAGAAGAACTCGCAGGAGAGCAGCACGAACTACGCCCAGGGCGGGATTGCCGCCGTCCTTTCGCCGTTCGATGATTTCGCATTGCACATTCAGGATACGCTGGCGGCCGGTGACGGCCTGTGCCACGAGGACGTCGTCCGCCGCATGGTGGAATCGGGGCCGCGACTCATCCAGCGCCTGCTGAGCATGGGCGCGGAGTTCCAGCGGGACGCGGACCGCGCGGATGCGGCGTTCGATCTCGGCCGCGAGGGAGGGCATTCGCGACGGCGCATCCTGCACAGCAAGGACCGGACCGGGCACATGCTCGAGACCGCGCTGCTCGAGCGCTGCCACGCCCATCCGGCGATCGCGATCGACGAGGACCACCTCGGCGTGGACCTGATCCTCGGGGCGGAGGTCGGGCTGGCGGGCGCCGATGCGGGGCGCGTGGCCGGCTGCTGGATCCTCGACCGGCGCACGCAGGTCCGCCGCCCGTACCTGGCCGACAGCGTCGTCCTCGCGACCGGCGGCTGCGGCAAGGTCTACAGCTACACGAGCAATCCGGACATCGCGACCGGCGATGGCCTGGTCATGGCCTATCGCGCCGGCGCCCGGCTCGCGAACCTCGAGTTCGTCCAGTTCCATCCGACGTGCCTCTTCCATCCCGACGCCAAGAGCTTCCTGATCAGCGAGGCCGTGCGCGGCGAGGGCGCGCACCTCGTCAACCGGCGGGGCGAGCGGTTCATGTCCCGGTATCATCCGCTCGCGGAGCTGGCCCCGCGCGACGCGGTGGCGCGCGGCATCGACACGGAGCTCAAGCTCAGCGGCGATCCGTGCGTCTATCTCGACCTGCGTCACCTGCCGCGGCCGGCCGTCGAGAGCCGGTTTCCGAACCTGGTCGCGACGTGTCGCCGGTTCGGGATCGACATGGCCGGGGAACCGGTGCCGGTCGTTCCGGCCGCACACTACATGTGCGGAGGCGTGGTGGTCGACGCGGAGGGCAGGGCCGACCTGCCCGGGCTCTACGTGATCGGCGAGTCGGCGTTCACCGGCGTTCACGGCGCGAACCGGCTCGCGAGCAACTCGCTGCTGGAGGCCGTGTACCTCGCGGAGGCGGCGGCGCAGGCGGCCCGGCGCGAGCCGCGCGTGCTCTCGGCGGCGGCCCGGCTCACGCCGCCGGCGGATCGGCTGGCGCGCCGGGGCGGAGAGCCCGATGTGATGATCCTCGAGCACGACTGGGACGACGTGCGCCGGGTCATGTGGGACTACGTGGGCATCGTGCGCGACCTCGGCCGCCTGGACGTGGCGCTGGCGAGGCTGCGGGCGATCCGCAACACCGTGGAGACCGCCTACGCGTCGCACCAGGTCGTCCCCGGCCTCGTCGAGCTGCGGAACATCGCGCTTCTGGGCGAGCTCATCGTGCTCTGCGCGCGCAGCCGGCACGAGAGCCGCGGGCTGCACTACCTCCGCGACTTCCCGCGCAAGGCGGACGGGCTGGCTCGCGATACCCTGATCGCGCGCGATCTGCCGGCAGGCGGCGAGACGGCCCGGGATTTCCCCGACCCGGCCGGAGGCGGGGCGTGAACGCGACCGTTGATCGGCCCTGGTACGAGATCGCGTTCGGCGCGCACTATCCCCACGTCTACGCGCACCGAGACGAGGTGGACGCGCGGCGGTGCCTCGACCTGTTGCCGAGGCTGGCGCCGCTCGGCCCCGGGCCGGTGGTGGATCTCGGTTGCGGGCAGGGTCGGCACCTGGCGATGCTGAGGGGGCGCGGCGTGCCGGCGGTGGGGATCGACCTGTCGCGGCCGCTGCTGGACCTGGCGCGGAACGCCGACCCGGCCCTCGCGCTCGTCCGTGCCGACATGCGGCGCTTGCCGGTGCGCAGCGGCTCCTGCAGCGCGGTCCTGTCGCTGTTCACCGCCTTCGGTTACTTCGGGCCGGCCGCCGCGCACGAGCCCGTGGTCGCCGAGGTCGCGCGCGTGCTCGGCGCGAGCGGGCACTGGTTTCTGGATTTCCTCGACAGCGAGCGCGTCGCGACCGAGCTGGCGTCGGGCGCGCGGACGCGGGAACGCACGCTCGGGGCGCTCCTCGTGCGCGAGCAGCGCCAGCTCGCGGACGCGCCGCGCCGCGTCGTCAAGACAGTGGACGTCTCGGCGCGCGCCGGCTGCGAGCCGGCCGCCGCGGCGGCCGGGATCGGTCCCGCGGGCCTGCGCTACCGCGAGGAGGTCACGCTCCTCGGTCTCGCGGAGCTGGACGAACTGGCAGGCGCGGCCGGTCTCCGCCGCGTCGCGGCTGCGGGCGATTACGCCGGGGCGCCGCTCGTCCCCGGCGAGAGCGAACGCTGGCTGCTGGTCTACGGACGGAGCGAGCGATGCGGGGTGACCTGGTGATCGGAGTCCAGACCGGGGCCGGACTCGCCGGCCACGCCGATTTCGGCGCGCTGTTCCGCGACTGGCTGGTCGGCCGGCCGGAGCTGGGCGCGGCGACCGCCGAGCTGGAGGAGTTCTTCGCGGGCGCGGAGGTCGGGTCCGCCGCGGGCGCCGCCTGGGCCTCGGCCGCCTGGCGCGAGGCGTGGCTGGCGAGCCTGCTGCCGGACCTGCCGGATGACGCGGCGCGCGACCAGGCGCGACGCGCCGTGCGGCGCCTCGGCGATGGCCGGGCCCAGGTCGTGATCACGGGCCAGCAGCCGGGTTTCCTCGGCGGTCCGCTCTACACGCTCTACAAGATCGCCGCCGCCGTGGTCCTCGCGGAGCTGCGCACGGCGGCCGGCCATGCGACCGTGCCGGTGTTCTGGTCGGGCGACGACGACGACGACTACCGCGAGGCGCTCCAGCCGGTCGCCTGGGATCCGGGCCGGGCAATCCTGGTCCGTCACGCGGACCATGGCCGGCGCGGCCTGCCGACCGACCGCATGGTCGGCGAGCTGCCCGCGGCCGAAGTCGCCCTGGGCGAGGCCGCCTGGCTCGACGAGATCGCCGGTCACGGCGAACTCGCGCGCGATCTCGCCGCGCGATACCGGGAGGCGGTCGCTGCGGGCGAATCCTGGTCGCGGCTGCAGCGCCGCGCCATGTTGCGGATCTTCGCCGGCCACGGCCTGCTCGTCGTCCACGGCAACGACGCGCGCCTGCACGAGGCCGCGGCGCCCTTCTACCAGCGCCTCTGGGACGATCGCGCGCGCCTGCGCGACCTCGCGCGGAGCGGTGGCCGGCAGCTGGCGGCGGCCGGGTACCCGACCGCCGTGAGCGAGCCCAGCATCCAGCGCTTCCTGCACCTCGGGCGGGCCGGCCGCCGCCAGCCGCTCGCCGCGGACCACGCGGGCCAGATGCCGGGCGCCGCGGAGCTGCGGCCGGGAGTCGTCGCGCGGTCGCTGGTCCAGGACTGGCTCTTCCGGCCGGCCGGCGTGGTCGTGGGCCCCGGCGAGGTCGCCTACCTCAAGCAGCTCGCGCCGATCTACGCCGCCTTCGAGTTGCCGCGGGCGCCGCTGTTGCCCCGCCTCTTCGCACAGCTCGGGCCGGCGGGGCACGGCGCCTTCCGCACCTGGGCGCTCGGCGTCGCGGATCGCGCGCCGATCACGGCGGTGGACGACCTCCGCCTGGCGGCCCAGCGGGCGGCCGCGGTGTCGCGGGTCGAGGTCCTGGCGGCGTTGCGCGGCGAGGGTGGCGTCGACGCGGCGCGCGCCGAGGCGCTCGCGGAGCAGGTGCTGCGCCGATGGACCCGGCATTTCGCGGGGATCCTCCAGCGCGAGCAGCAGCGCCGGCATGAAGACCCGGGCGCCGGTCAACCGGCCTGGCTGCGGCCCGAGGGGCGGCGGCAGGAGCGGTCCCTCGCCGCGTTCGCCGCGGCGGCCCTGTGGGGCGACGCGTTCATCGAGGCCCTCGCCCACGCGGGCCGGCGCCACTTCGACGCCGGCCTCGACGGCGACTGGCGCGAGTTCCTGCTGACCGTTCCCGAACCTTGAGCCCGAACGAGGCGGTCATGAACGAATCGGGTTGCGATCTGCTCTGCCTCTGCCCGCACAGCGACGACGCCGAGATCGCGCTCGGCGGCACCCTGCGGCTGCTCGCCGACCGCGGCCGGCGGGTCTGGGTGGCCGACCTGACGCGCGGCGAACTCGCATCCAACGCGGATCCTGCCGAACGCTGGCGCGAGGCCGCGGCGGCGAGCGCGGTACTCGGCCTCGCCGGCCGCGTGCAGCTCGCCTTGCCGGACGGATTCCTCGAGCCGGCCGACCGGACGCAGATCGCGGCCGTGGTCTGGCTGATCCGCCAACTCCGTCCCCGCTGGCTGGTGACCGCGCCGGAGGCCCGGCGCCACCCCGACCACCTGGCGACGCCCGCCCTGGCGCGGCGAGCCGCGTTCCTCGCGCGGCTGCGGGCGCTCACGCCCGCGGTGCCCGAGGCGCGCTGGTGGCCGGGTCCGCGATCGAGCGAGGCGGCCGCGACCTGGCGCGTCGAGACGGTCGGCGAGACCTGCCCCGAGGGGACCGAGCCCAGCCTCATCGTCGACGTGTCGGCGACCTGGGAGGCCAAGCGCGAGGCGCTCGCCTGCTACGCGAGCCAGTTCCAGCGGGATCCCCTGCGGCAGCCGACCGACATCAACGACCCCGACTTCCTCGCGCGGATCGACGCGCGGGGACGCGCGTGGGGACGTCGCGCCGGCGTGGCCTGGGGCGAGGCGCTGCGCCTCGACGGTGTCCCGGTCGTCGCCGACCTCCCGCCGGAGCGCTGGGCGTGAAGCGGCTGCCGGCGATCGGCATCACCTGCTATCCGAGCCAGGGCGGCAGCGGGATCGTCGCCACCGAGCTCGGCCTGAACCTCGCGCGCAGCGGTTACGCCGTCCACTTCATCTGCGCCAGCCTGCCGCTGCGCTTGCGGCAGTACCAGAAGAACGTCTTCTACCACGAGGTCGAGGTCGCCGACTATCCCGTCTTCCAGTACCCGCCGTATACGCTGAGCCTGGCGACGGCCATGGCCGAGACGGCGCAGAAGCACGCGCTGGACATCCTGCACGTTCACTACGCCATCCCGCACGCCGCGAGCGGCTATCTCGCCCGCCAGATGGTCGGCGGCGATCGCCTGAAACTGATCACGACGCTGCATGGTACGGACATCACGCTCGTCGGGCAGGAGCCGGCGTTCTTCCCGATCACCCGCTTCCTGATCGAGCAGTCGGACGCCGTCACGGCCGTCAGCGGATTCCTGGCGCGCGAGACGCGGAAGGTCTTCGGCGTCGACCGATCGATCGAGGTGATCCCCAACTTCGTCGATACCCGCCGCTTCCGGCCCGTGGAACGCTCCCACGCGCGCCGGCGGTTCGCGGCGGACGGCGAGGCGCTGATCATCCACGCGTCGAACTTCCGGCCGGTCAAGAACCTGCCCGCGGTCCTCGAGGTCTTCGCGCGCGTCGCCGCCCGCCGGCCCGCGAGGCTGCTGCTCTTGGGGGATGGGCCGCAGCGCGAGCCGGCGCTCGCTCAGGCGCGCGCGCTCGGCGTGGCCGAGCGCGTGGCGGCGCCGGGGCTGGTCGAGGACCTGGACGCGCTCCTGCCCCTGGGCGACCTGCTCCTTCTGCCGTCCCACCACGAGAGCTTCGGACTGGTGGCGCTGGAGGCGATGTCCTGCGGCGTCCCGGTCATCGCCACCAGCCGCGGCGGGACGGACGAGTTCATCGACGACGGGGTCAACGGCTACCTGCGCGATCCCGACGATGTCGCCGGCATGGCCGAGGTCGCCCTGCTGGTGCTCGGCGACCCGGCCCTGCACCGCCACCTCGCGGAGGAGGCGCGGCGCGACGCGGTCGCCTCGTTCGGCGCCAGGTGTGTCCTCCAGCGGTATGTCGAGCTCTACGACCGCGTCCTGGGCGGTGGCGGCGGGCCCGCCGGGCCGGCCGGTCCCGCCAGTTGACACCCGGCCGCGGCGGCCGCACATTATTGGGAGAGACACCGCGGTTGACGTGGCCGCAGCCGACCGGCGACCGGGGCCCCCGGGGAGAGGGGAGCGCGATGGCCGAACCCCGAGACTTCCTGAAGGAGATCGAGAGCATCGCCGAGGCCCACGGCTCGTTCCGCCCGGAGGCCTATCTGTTCGTGCTCGAAGCGGTGGAGAAAGCCATGGCGGACAGCGGCCGGCAGGGTCACATCTCGGGCGAGGTGCTGCTGGAGTGCATCAAGCAACTCGGCCGGGACCGTTACGGCGTGATGGCGACCGATGTCTTCGCCGCCTGGGGCGTACGCAGCACGCTCGACTTCGGCCGTTGCGTCTTCCACCTGGTCGACGGTGGGCTGCTGAGCAAGCGCGACGAGGATTCGCTGCGCGATTTCATCGACAAGTACGATTTCCGCCAGGTGTTCGAGGGCGACTACTTCCTCGGGCGCGCGTGATCCAGGGAACCATTCGCCGGCGACGATCGTTCGCCTGTTCGTGCACCTCGTGACCCGGTTTCGACCGGATCGAGCGCCGGGCCAGGGAAGGCCCATCGCGGGAGCGGCGCACCGGACCTGCCGCCTACGCCGCGCTGCACCTCGGCGCCAAGGAGTCCTGACATGCCCGTCGCTTGCCTTCCCCTGACCTTCGGATCCGCCGACCTGATCGGCCTCACGCTCGAGATGACCTTCATGGGCAAGGCCATCCTGCTGATCTTGCTGATCCTCTCCGTCGTCTCCTGGGCGGTGATGGTCGAGAAGGCGCGAGTGCTGGTCCGCATCCGCGGCGGTCATCGCCAGTTCTGGCAGCGTCTTGACGACTGGGCGGATGGACGCGGCGGCGACCTGCGCGCCTGGTGCGAGGCGCGACCCGATCTGCCGCTCGCGAACCAGTTCGTGGAGACGCTGGGTCTCGAGGATGCGCCGTCGGTCCGGCGGGCGAGCGAGCGGGTGGCCTACCTCGAGATCGAACGGCTCGAGCGCTACCTCATGATCCTGTCCACGACCGTGACCATCGCGCCGTTCCTGGGCCTGCTCGGCACGGTCTGGGGGATCATGACCGCGTTCTGGGACATGTCGTCCTTGCAGAGCGCCGGCTTGACCGTCGTCGCGCCCGGCATCGCCGAGGCCCTCGTGACCACGATCGCCGGCCTGGCGGCGGCGATCCCGGCCGTGGTCTTCTACAACTCGCTCGTGCGCAAGATCGACCTCCTGGCCAATGAGATGGAGCGCCTGCGGACCGTCCTCGAGGAACGGGCGGGCGGCGGCCGGGGCGAGGTGTATCCCGGCGCTCGTGACGTCGCCAACCGTCCGGATTGGCACGAGAAGGAGCGCATCTGATGCGGCGCAAGTCCTCGTTCACGAGTCTGTCCGCCATCAACATCACGTCGCTCGTGGACGTGATGATGTGTCTTCTGATCATCTTCATGATGACGGCGCCGTACATCCAGGGCGGTGTCGACGTGAACCTGCCGGAAGCGGACACCCGGACCCAGGTCGTGCGGGAAGGACCGACGATCAGCATCACCGAGAACCGGCAGCTCTATTTCAAGGAAGATCCGGTCACGATGGACGAGATGACCATGCGGCTCGCACCGTTCCTTCCCGACAAGGACACCGTTCCGATCTACCTGCGGGCCGACGAGGAGATCCCCTACGGATTCGTGCTGAAGGTCATGGCTGCCGTCGAGAAGGCGGGGTTCGTCAACCTCTCGCTCGTAGCCGAACCGGAGCGTTGAGCGGACATCATGTCGCGCGGTCTGCCGTATAGCCTGCTGCTGCACCTGGTGGTCCTCGGTTGCGTCGTCGCCTGGGGCGGATACGTACCGCAGGCGCCGGTTCACGCGGACCAGTTCTTCCGCGTGCAGCTCGCGCACCCGCCGGGCGGGCAGGGGCCGGGCGCTCGACCGGCGGCGCCGCCGGCAGCCGAGCCCGAGCCCGAGCCGGTGGAGACGACGACGGTACCGGAACCGGATGACGTGGTCCCGGACCTCCCGCCCAAGGAGGTCCCCAAGGAGCGCGAGAAGAAGGACGAGCCGAAACCGCAGCCGAAGCAGCCGCCCGCCGGGGGCTCGCCGCAAGAAGGCAAGCCGGCGGGCGGCTCGCCGGCCGGCGGCGGCGGCGGCGCGGGATCCGGGATCGGAGGCGGCCAGGGCGTGTCCGGCACCGACGTCGCCTTCCCGTTCGCCTGGTATCTCGATCACGTCGAGGGGATCATCGCGCGGCAATGGAATCCGCGGCAGCTCGGTTTCCGCGAGGGGTCGGCGCGCAGCTGCGTCGTCCACTTCATGATCGACCGCGCCGGGCAGGTCTCGCAGGTGGCCGTGGTGCAGAGTAGCGGGGTCTCGCTGTTCGATCGCGAGGCGGTGCGCGCGGTCCGGGCGGCCCGATTGACGGGACTGCCTCCCAAGTTTCCCTACCGCGCGCTGGGAGTCACCTTCGTCTTCACCCTCGAATCCGGGGTCTAGAAGCCATGTTGCCAGTGCTTCGTCGAACCGCCTCAGTCCTGCTGGTGTGCATCCTGGCGGCCGCGGCCTTTGGCCAGAACGTGCCGGACGTGACGCTCGGCGTGACCAAGACCGCCTACGCGAAGATCGACCTCGAGGTCGGCACGCTCGACGTCCTTTCGGGCGGCCTCCCGGCGGTCGAGGCGGCGCAGCAGCTCGAATCGATCCTCCGGCAGGACCTCGCGTTCAGCGGCCTCTTCCGCGTGAACTCGACCGAGAGCGGGCCGGCGGGAGAGGCTCGTCGCTACGAGTTCGCGATCCGCGGCAGCGTCGAGGGCCCGCTCCGCGACGCCGCCCAGACGGGAGAGTCCGAACCGACCACCGTCAGCTTCGACCTCGTCACCCATCCCGGCGGCCAGCTGATGCTCAACAAGCGCTACCGCCCGCTGCCGAGTCAACTGCGGTCCACGGCCCATCATTTCGCGAACCAGGTCGTCGAGACGCTGACCGGCGAGCCGGGCATCGCGTTGACCCGGATCGTGTTCTCCCGCGGCTCGGGCGATCGGCGCGACCTCTGGGTCGTCGACTACGACGGCGAGGGGCTGCTGCGCCTGACCGCGAACCGCACGCTCAATCTCTGCCCAGCCTGGAAACCCGATGGTTCGGAGATCGCGTTCACGAGTTATCACGACGGGATGCAGGGGCTGTTCAGTCTGGATACGGCGACCGGCCGCGTCCGGCAGGTGATCGCCCACGAGGGTCTCAACCTGGGCGCGAACTGGCATCCCGACGGGACGGAGATGCTGGTCTCGCTCTCGCAGAGCGGCGACCCCGAGATCTACCGCGTCTCGCCGCAGGGAAAGGTGCTGCGCCGATTGACGGCCATGCCCTCCATCGAGATCAGTCCCTCGTGGGACCCGGCCGGTCGCGACCTCGTTTTTACGAGTGACAGGACGGGATCTCCACAGTTATATGTTGTCGATGGCGACGGGGCTGGCCGGCGGCGGCTGACCTTCGAGGGCCAGTACAACGACTCGGCCGCCTGGTCGCCGAACGGTGAGAGGATCGTCTACGCCACGCGCGAGCAGACCATCACCCAACTCGTGCTGATCCGGGCCACCGGTGAGGAGCGGCGCATGCTGACCGACCAGCGGTGGCGGAACTGCGAGGACCCGAGCTGGGCGCCCGATGGACGACACGTCGTCTTCGCCTCCGACCGCAGTGGCGTCTTCAAGCTCTACGTGATGGACGTCGTCGAGGGCGACGTTCGCCAGTTGACGTTCGGCAAGGAGCCGGACATCACCCCGGCCTGGTCCCACCACTAGGGGCTGGCCACAGTCAAGGAGTGGAGTGCGCGATGAAGGGAACCGGAATGAACGTCCGCCAGCTGCCTGTGATCGTTGGCCTGCTCGTCGTCGCCGTCGCGCTGCTGCTCGCCGCCGGCTGCGGCGGGGACAAACCCGCGCCGGAGACCGACGCGGACACCATGGGCACCGGTCAGCCCGTGGAGACCGTTCCTGAGCCCGTGACCCCGGAAGCGCCTGCCCAGCCGGTCCCGGCGCGCGACTATGCCGCCATGGACCCCGCCGAGTACGGCGTCGAAGACGTGTTCTTCGCGTACGACAAGTACGACCTCGACGATGTCGCGATGGCCACCCTCGCGCAGAACGCCAGGATCTTCAACGAGCATCCCGACGTCGCCGTGCTCATCGAGGGTCACTGCGACGAGCGCGGGACGGTGGAGTACAACCTCGCGCTCGGCGAGAAACGCGCCAAGGCCGTGCGTGACTACCTGGTCAGCCTGGGCATGGGCAGCAGTCGCGTGCGCGTGACGAGCTACGGCGAGAGCCGCCCCTTCGCGCTCGGCAGCGACGAGGCGGCCTGGGCCAAGAATCGTCGGGCGCACTTCGCCCGGCCGTAAGCGGGGAGCCCTGGCATGACTTCGGGATTCTGCCTGCGGGCCGGCGCCGCCGTCGCGGCGGTCGCCGGCCTCGGTTTCCTGGCCGCGTGCGCGCCGCAGCTCGACCGGATCGAGCTCGCGGTCCAGGACGGCCGTGACGAGGTCGCCGCGCTGCGCGCCGAGAACCGCCGCCTCGCGCAGGAGGTGACGGCGCTCGGCGAGCTGGCGCGCCTCGAATCCGAGTCCGGCGAGGAGACCGACGCCCAGCGGGCGATGAAGCTGAGCCAGGTCTCCGCTCGCCTCGACCAGCTCATCCAGAAGATGGACGACAACGCCGCCTACCTGCGGGACCTTTCCGCCCGGGTCGACCTGCTCGCGACGCGATCGGGGATTCCGACGCTCGGCGAATACAAGCCGCCGCAGCCCCGCGATGAATCGGTGGCCGCGGAGCTGCCGGAGGAAGGCCGGTCGATCTACCAGGCCGCGCAGCTCGACCGCAGCCGGGGCAACGTCGAGCTGGCCCGCGAGGGATTCCGCGAATTCCTCGAACGCTACGCCAGCAGCGAGCTGGGCGACGACGCGAGGTACTGGCTCGGCGACCTCGCCTACGGCGAGCAGGACTGGGCGGACGCGGACGCGCAGTTCCAGCGTTTGCTCGCGGACGTCCCGGGGACGCCGTGGGCCGCGGCCGCGCTGCTCAAACGCGGCTACTGCCTGCAGGAGCTGGGGCGGCCGGACGAGGCGAAGGCCGTCTTCCGCGACCTCGTCGCGCGCTTTCCCGACACGAACGAAGCCGCCCTCGTCCGCGACCAGATCGAGTAGCCGAGCGACGGCGGGAGCGACCGCGGGCGCCGCGACGAGGCGCCCGCGGTCGCGCCTCGCGGCGGCTTGCCTTACCTTGGCAGCCTCGCTCGCGTCCCGCGCCGTGCGGCGCCGGACGACCAGGTACCCGGATTCCGCAAGGAGACCGCCATGGCGCCAGCCATCGTGACCGTGCCCATCCCCGAGAACGAGCCGGTGCTCGGCTACGCGCCCGGTTCGGCGGAGCGGCAGAACCTCCAGGCGTCGCTCGCGGAGCTGTCGGGCGCGCGGATCGAGATCCCGCTGGTCATCGGCGGCGAGGAGATCCGCACCGGCAGACTGGGCACCTGCGTGATGCCGCACGACCATGCGCACGTCCTCGCGACGTACCACCAGGCCGGTCGCGCCGAGGTCAAGCTGGCGATCCGGGCGGCGCTGAAAGCCAGGGCCGCCTGGGCCGCGATGCCCTGGCAGCAGCGCACGAGCATCCTGCTGAAGGCCGCCGAGCTGCTGGCGGGCCCCTGGCGCGCGACCGTCAACGCCGCCACGATGCTCTGCCAGAGCAAGACCCCGTACGAGGCGGAGATCGACGCTGCCTGCGAGCTGATCGACTTCTGGCGCTTCAATCCCTACTTCTACGAGCAGATCATCAGCGACCAGCCGCCGTACAGCCCGACCGGCGTGTGGAACTACGTCGAGCAGCGGCCGCTCGACGGCTTCGTTTTCGCCGTGACGCCGTTCAACTTCACGAGCATCGCCGGGAACCTGCCGACGGCGCCGGCGCTCTGCGGCAACACGGTCGTCTGGAAACCCGCGAGCAGCACCGTCTACAGCAACTATTTCGTCCTGAAGGTGCTGGAGGAGGCCGGCCTGCCGCCGGGCGTGATCAACTTCGTTCCCGGCCGCGGCGCCGACGTGGGCCAGCCCGCGCTCGCGAGCCGGGACCTCGCCGGGATCCACTTCACCGGCTCGACGGGCGTGTTCCAGGACATGTGGCGCACCGTCGGCCGGAACATCAAGCGCTACGGCGCCTACCCGCGCATCGTCGGCGAGACCGGCGGCAAGGGCTTCGTCCTCGCGCACGCGTCGGCGGACGTCGACGCGCTCGTCACGGGACTCGTCCGCGGCGCCTTCGAGTACCAGGGGCAGAAATGCTCGGCCGCGAGCCGCGCGTTCATCCCCGCGTCGTTGTGGCCGCGGGTCAAGACCCAGCTGCTGGACCGGCTCGCCAGGGTCGCCACGGGCGACGTCGCGGACTTCACCAACTTCATGGGCGCCGTCATCGATGCGAAGGCCTTCGCCAGCATCGGGGGCTACCTCGACCGCGCGCGGCGCGCGGACGACCGGGCGGCGATCGTCGCGGGCGGGACGCGCTCCGGCGAGACGGGGTACTTCATCGAACCGACCGTGATCGAGTGCCGGGATCCGGCATACGAGACGATGGTGGAGGAGATCTTCGGGCCGGTGCTGAGCGTCTTCGTCTACGAGGAGAAGGACCTGGCGCGCACCCTCAAGCTGATCGACCGCGGCAGCCCGTATGCGCTCACCGGCGCGGTGTTCGCCCAGGACCGCGACGCCGTCGTCCAGGTCAAGAATGCGCTCAGCGGTGCCGCCGGCAACTTCTACATCAACGACAAGCCGACCGGCGCCGTCGTCGGGCAGCAGCCGTTCGGCGGCAGCCGCGCCTCCGGCACCAACGACAAGGCCGGCAGCTACCTCAACCTGGTGCGCTGGGTGAGTCCGCGCGCGGTCAAGGAGACATTCAATCCGCCGCGGGAGATACAGTACCCGTTCATGGGTTCCGACTAGCGCTGGTGCCGGAGGTGGGGCTCGAACCCACACGTCCCAAGAGGACACAGGATTTTGAGTCCAGCGCGTCTACCAGTTCCGCCACTCCGGCACCCCGGCGACTGGTCCGCGGATGGTAGGAGCCCCGGTCGGCCAAGTCAAGCCGGGCGGTTCCGGTGGTCGCGGCGGGGTCAACCGGTCCTTTGACATCGCGGCCCGGAATGTTATATTCCCGTCCCTCAGGTGGGGCCATAGCTCAGCTGGGAGAGCGCTTGACTGGCAGTCAAGAGGTCAGGAGTTCGATCCTCCTTGGCTCCACCAACCCGGTTTCGCGTGGACAGCGCCCGGCGGCTAACCGGGCGCTGTCGCGTCGCCGTCTCGCCGATCCCGATCAGTCCCGCCTGCCGACCCATTCCCCGCCCGGCCGCCGCCACGCCTCGCGGATGAGCACCAGCGTCAGCACGATCAACCCGACCATGAGCGCGCGCGCTCCCCACAGGTAGGGCTGGTCCCCGCTCTCGACGCCGCGCATGAGCAGGGTCGGGATGGCGTCCTGGATCGTCCAGGCGACCAGGAGGGCCAGCAGGTAGACCGGGGTGACGTACTTGATGACGAACTTGAACAGGCGCGGCACCTTCAGGTCCGCGCCCTTGTGCATCTCCCGCCAGCCCCGCTCGACGCCGAAGACCCAGCCGAAGACGATGACCTCGATCACCGCGAAGGCCACGAGGCCGAAGGTCCCGGCCCAGAAGTCCATCTCGTCCAGGAACCCGTGCTTGAAGAAGGCCACGACGGCGATCGCGCAGAGGACGACCACCCCGAAGACCACGTTGACGGCCTTGGCGCGCCGCAGGTTGAACTCGTCCTCGACGAACGCCACGGCCGGGGAGATGAGCGCCACGGACGAGGTGATGCCGGCGATGAAGAGCAGGAGGAACCACATCGCGCCCAGCACCTGCCCCAGCGGCAGCTGCTGGAAGATCACCGGCATCGCCTGGAACCCCAGGTTGAAGGTGCCCTCCCGGGCGATCGTCTGCGTCTCGGCGAGGCCGAAGAACGCGACCGCGACCGGGATCGCGATCGTGCCGCCCAGGATCACCTCGGCGAACTCGTTGGTCGTCGTCGTGGTGAGGCCGTTGAGGGTCACGTCGTCCTTCTCGCGGACGTACGACGCGTAGGTGTTGATCATCCCCTGGCCGAGGCTCAGCGTGAAGAAGATCTGTCCCGCCGCGGCGAGCCACACGGCCGCGCTGCCGAGCCGGCCGTAGTCGGGGTTCCAGATGTAGGCGATCCCGTTGCTGATGTTCCAGTCCGGGTGGGCCGCGTCCGGCGTACCCAGGGTCAGCACGCGCACGGCGAGTACGATCCCGAACACGAAGAGGATCGGCATGCCGATCTTGGCGAGCACCTCGATGCCCTTGGCGATGCCGCGCACGAGGAAGAGGTAGTTGCACGCCAGCGTGATGACGAAGAACACCACCGCCGTGCTCGCGGACGTGAAGAACTGGTTGGCCTCGGTCCCCTGGAAGCCGTGGAGGAAGTGCCCCATGGCCTCGCGGGTCGTGTTGCCCCAGTAGGCCCCGGTGCCGGAAAACCAGGCGAAGGCGAGCGTCCACGACTCGATGAAGCAGTAGTAGATGGCGATCGTCAGCGGCAGGAAGATCCCGAAGGCGCCCAGATACTTGGCGAACGGGCGATTCCACATGAGCTGGAACATGCCGGGGGTCGAGCCGTGACCCCGGTTGCCGCCATACCGCCCGACGGTCCACTCGAGCCACATGATGGGCAGCCCGAGCAGCAGCAGCGCCAGGAAGTAGGGGACCATGAAGGCGCCGCCGCCGTTGGCCGCGGCTTTCACCGGGAACCGCAGGAAATTCCCGAGCCCGATGGCGTTGCCGGCCATCGCCAGGATGAGCCCGATCCGCGTCGCCCACTGGGCGCGCGCGCCGGGTGTCGCGTCGACCTCGGTGCGCTGCCTGCGCTGCAGCGCGAGCACCCGGGAGAAGCACCAGATCGCGAAGAAGAGGATCGTGCCCCAACCCAGGAGCATGAAGGTCCCGCCGCCCAGAGTGAGACCCTGGTCTTGGTTCATGCGCTGCGCCTCCCGGACATCGTCGTGGTCGCGGGCAATGCCCGCCGCCGGGACGCCTGACGGACGTCGCGGTCGGCGGCGAGCCGGAAACAGGGGGGGATCTTACCGGCGCCGGCGCCCCATCGTCAACGGGCGCTCGGCGAACGCCTCACGACTGCCAGCCCGCGATCCTGCCGAGCAGCCACCAGAAGGCGAGGCCCTTGCGGTAGCAGTTGAAGCAGTGCGAGTGCGCGCAGGCGTCGCAGCCGGGGCAGTCGTGCTGGGCGCACCAGTCGGCGCACCAGGCGCAGGCGTCGGTCTCGTCCGGGTAGTAGGCGCCGTCCGGATCGTGGCTCTCGATGTCGGCGAAGTCGAAGAGCCATTTCCCGTGCGCGGAGCAGTAGGCGCGGATGCGGTCGTTGCTGGCGTAGAGCGTGCCGCCGGGGCCGGACCCGTCCAGGTGGCCGGTCATGTAGACGAAGGCGATGTCCGGGAAGTCCACCTCGAGCTGGTTCATCGCGTCGAGGTAGGCGTCGATGCCCTCGGAGGTGTTGTCGGAACAGCCCCCGCACCACGACCAGACGACGACGTCGGACTCGATCGCGTGATCGGCGAGGTAGGCGCGGGTCGTCCGCTCCCAGGCGAGGTCGCCACGATGGCCGAGGTCGCCGGCGGGTTCGTAGAGGTGCGGCTGCCTGTAGGTCTCGTCTTCGGCCTCGATCAGGTCGAGGCCGGTCGCAAGCTGGCTGCCGTGGCTGGTGTGGCCGTAGTAGACGCGAAGGTCGCCGACAGCCGCGACCACCGCCGGCGGGATCAGCGCGAACTGGTCCACGCACTCCGCGTCCGCCGTCATGCCGTCGACCGTGATCGGCGGCTGCTGGTTCTCGCCGGGATCGGTGGGACCCTGGTCGCCGCCGCCACACGCGGATATCGCGATCAGGGATATGGCGATCAGGGCGGTGAGTCCGACGTGGCAGACGTTCGCGCGATTCCTCATGATGGCACGTCCCTGGCAGAGGACACGTTCGACGATCCGACTCGACGGCACTTGCAAACGGCGTACCCCGCAGACGCCGCGCTCCGCGAATGACCCCGCCGGCCGCGCGGGACGGGCCGGCGGGGTTCGCGGGCGGGCGGCGCGGCGGCGGCGGCCAGCCTCATCCCCGCCAGAGATGCATCGTGTTCACGTTCTTGCCTTGCAGCTTCAGGTAGTAGAAGAGCTGGCCCTTGTGCTGGTTCAAGTGCATGACCATGTCGAGCAGGTGCTCGCCGAGCCGCCGCTCCATGCCCGGCTCCCACGGCGGGGCGGACCGCTCGTTCTCGAGCCGCTCCTCGCCGGCCTCGGCCAGCATGCGCCGCATGATCTCGCGGTCGGCGGCCAGCAGGCGCCGCGCCTCGGCGACCGACGCGACCCTGGGCAGCTTCTCGGCGGGAGGCAGCATCTCGTCCTCCGGCATCTCGGCCGCGTCCTTGCCTTCGGGCATGCCCCAGTCGCCGGTCACGAAGCCCTGGCAGCAGAAGCCGCAGGCGTTGGTCAGGTGCATCAGAAGCTGACCGGTCGTCATCCAGTTCGTGCCGGTCTGCGGTTTCCAATCGAGGTCCCGGTCGGAGACCAGGCTCATCAGGCCGTCGGTCACGCGGTAGGCGTCTTCCGCGGAGGCGGACACGAGTTCGGTCCAGGTCATGGGTGCGGTTCCTTTCCGTCGGGGGTTCGAACACCAGACAGTGACGCCATGGTACGACAGAAAGAAAGCGAAAGCAAGGCGAAAACTGCGGGCGTACGCGGGCCGGGCCCGGCCGGGGGCGGCGACGCAGGCGGCAGCACGCCGCCCGGCGCCTCGTCGCAGAGGAACGGCACGGACTGCTCAAGCGTCCATCGTCGGCCCCAGCGGCCCCACCGCGGCCTCGACCGCGTCGAGGATCTCGCCGGACCGCACCAGCTCCCGCATCGCCGTGTGGTCCGGGTACAACGGCCGGTCGACCTCCAGGAAATCGACCCGGCGGCGGATGGCTCGTCGAGCCGTGTCGCTGCCCTTGCCGGGCGTGAAATCGCGCAGGTCGAGCGCCTGGGCGGCGGCCATGAACTCGATCCCGAGGACGCCGTAGGCGTTTTCCAGGATCTGCCCGTTCTTGATCGCCGTGTTCATGCCCATGGACACGAAGTCCTCCTGGTCCGCCGCCGCGGGGATCGAGAGCGCCGCGGCCGGCGCCGAGAGGATCCGCTGCTCGGTGATCAACGTGTCGGCCGTGTACTGCGAGAGCATCAACCCCGAGAACATCCCGGCGCCCCGGGTCAGGAACGCGGGCAGACCGACCGACAGCGCGGGATGGAGCAGCCGGTTCAGGCGCCGCTCGCTCAGGACCGAGACCATGGCGATCGCCACGCCGGCGCCCTCCATGGGCAGCGAGACCGGTGAGCCCTGGAAGTTGGCGCCGGTGAGGGTGAGCTGTTCCGCGGGCAGGAAGATCGGATTGTCGCCGACGCCGTTCAGCTCGATCTCGACCTGCGACCTGGCCCACCGTACGGCGTCGTGCGCCGCGCCGATGACCTGCGGGCTCGAGCGCATGGAGTACGCGTCCTGGACCTTGACCTTGATCTTGCCGGTCACGAGGTCGCTGCCGTCGATGCACTTGCGGATGGCGGCGGCCGAACGCACCGCACCGGCGAAGCCACGCTTCTGGTGCAGCCGTTCGTCGTACGGCTTCAGGTTCGCGAGCAGCGCTTCGAGGGACATCGCGCAGGCGATCTCGGCCTGGCGCAGCCAGCGGTCCATGTCGTGCAGCTGCAGCGCGCTCATCGCGGTCAGCAGGTTGCTGCCGTTGATGGTCGCGAGCCCGTCGCGCGCGTGCAGGCCGGGAATGGGGATCCCCGCCCGGGTCAACGCCTGATCGCCCGGCAGCAGCTCGCCGCCGACGTAGGCCTGGCCCTCGCCCATCATCAACAGCGCGATCTGGGACATCGGCGCGAGGTCGCCGCAGGCGCCGACCGATCCCTTCTGGCAGACGTACGGCGTGACGCCCCGGTTGAGCATCTCGACCAGGGTGAGCGTGATCTCCGGCCGGCAACCGCTGTTCCCGTGGGCGTGCACGTTGATCCGGCCGGCCATCGCCGCGCGCACCGATTCGACCGGCGCCGGCTCGCCGATCCCGGCGGCGTGGTTGTAGATGAGGTACTTCTGGAAATCCCGCGTCTGACTCTCGTCCAGGACCACGTTCACGAGCTCGCCGATCCCGGTGTTGACGCCGTACATGATCTCCTTCTGCGCGATCTTGCGCTCGAGGAGAGCCCGGCAGGCCTTGATGCGGTCGAGAGCCTGCGGGGCGAGGCTGACCTTCTCGCCGCCGCGCGCGATGCGCACGAGCTTCTCGCAGGTCAGGTTGGAACCGTCCAGGACGATGGTCATGCTGCGTCTCCCTGTGAGGGTCCGACGGGAATCCGGTTTCGTGCCCTCGAACATGCGTCCGGAAGCCGCGATCGCGCAAGTCGAGTCTCGCCGGGGGCGCCGGCCGGATCGGCGACCGGATTCGTACGGAAATCGCTGCGGCCGCCGCGGCGGGACGGCGACGCGCGCTCGTGCTTTCCAGGAATCCTGCCAGCCGTTACACTCCCACGGTACGCGCGCCGCCGCCGGACGGCGACCTCGACCCGGCGCGATCCGCGATTGGAGCGCTCATGGAGCGGGGAAACGGTCCCGCCGACACCCTGATGCCGGACGCCGGGAGCGGGCGCGAGGTCCTGCGCCTGTTCGCGGTCGCGGTCGTCTTCCTCGCGCTCGCCGTGCTCGCGCGCGAGCAGTTCCATGCGGTGCGGGAGTGGCTGGCGGGCCTCGGTCCGTGGGCGCCGCTCGCGTTCCTCGGGGTGCACGCGGTCGCGGTGCCGCTGGGATTCCCGGTGTCCGTCCTCGGCTTCCTCGCCGGCGCGACCTTCGGATTCCTGGGAGGCACGCTCCTCTTGCTCGCGGCCGGTCTCGGGTCGGGCTGCCTCATCTACCTCCTGGGACGCGGCCTGTTCGCGGACCGGGTCCGCCGCTACGCGTCCCGGCGACCGCGGCTCGCGCGCTTCCTGGAGCTCGCCGATCGGGACTCCGTCCGCCTGGTGGTCTTGCTGAGACTGTCGCCGCTGCATTACGCTCTGGTCAGCTATCTGCTCGGGGCGGCGCGGGTCCGGTTCGGGCCCTACGTGCTGGCCAGCGGGTTGATCCTGCCGAGCGCCGCCGCCCAGGCTTACGTCGGCCAAACGGCGCGGATCGTGGGCGATCGGCTCCGCGCCGGCGAGCAGCTGGGACCGTGGCGGTTGGCGCTGGCGACGGTCGCGGTCGTGGCGGCCGTCCTGCTGGTCGTGCTCCTTGGACGGCTCGTCCGGCGCGCGATCGTGGGCGAGGTCGCCGCCGGCACCGGCGGCGAGGGAGAGGTATGAGCAATCCGGCGGACAACATCATTCCCTTCCCTGGCCAGCCGCTCTGCGGGTCCCTGGTCCTGCGGATCGAGCTGATCCTCATGCCCTATCCGATCTGGCGCCGGGTCTGCATCGGCGATCAGTCGAGTTTCTGGGACCTGCACTCGGCGATCCAGGACGTGATGGGCTGGAGCCACCGCCACCGCCACCTGTTCACGGTCGATCACCCGCACAGCGGCGAACGGCTGCGGATCGGCATTCCGGAGCCGGCCACCTACCACGGCCGGCAAGCCGTGCTGCCGAGCTGGGAGGTCCGGGTCGTGGACGTGGCGCGCGTCGACCATCCGCCGTTTCTCTACACGTACGATCTCGGCGAGGAGTGGCAGCACGAGGTCACGCTCGAACGCGTTCGCGGGCCGGACAGCGGGGAACCGGTCCCCTCGTGCCCGGAAGGGGAAGGGACGTGCCCGCCCGAGGGGTGCGGCGGTCCCGCTGCCTTCGCCAGGTTGCTCGGGCCCGACGGCCCGGGCCTGCCTGGCGGCTGGACACCGGACGGTTTCCGGCCCGAGGACGCCAGATTCAATGATCCTGCGCGGCTCTGGCGCGAGCACTTCGACGTGGAGTGAGCGCCGCCTCACCGGCGCTTGCGCCGCCGGACGCGGGTCCGCGTGCGCGCGCTTTCGCGGCGGCGCCGCGCGCCCTCCGGGGCGGCCGGCGCGGCGGGCGAGGGGGCGCACTCGGCGCCCGACGGCAGCGCCGGCGGCGTCCCGTGGCCCAGCGCGCGGAGCATCTCGGCGAGGCCGTCCACGACGGGCGGCAGACCCTCCCACCAGTGAGCGAGGCAGGGCAGCGAGCAGCCGAGCGGCGCCGCGAGCGCGGCGAGTTCCTGGGCCGGTGGCGCCAGCTCGCAGCGCGGGTAGGTCCAGATGCCGACGCCCCAGTGGCGCAGGAGGTGATCGCTCACCGCCAGCAACCGCGCCGACGGCGGCGGGTCCGCGTCGTGATGGCTCGCGACCGCCTCGACGATCGCGGCCGGCAGGGACCAGGCGGCGGCGACCGCGGCGGAGTACTCGCCGTGGTCATGCCCGGCGACGGAGCGCTCCTCGGCGGGGGTGACGTGGCGCGGGCCGCCTGCGCGCGGGAGCCGGCGGTCCAGGAGGAGCTTGCCGACGTCGTGCAGGAATCCCGCCAGGAGCGCCGCTTCCGGCGCGAGGGGGCTGGCGTCCCCGAGCGCGTCGGCGAGGCGCCGGGCCGCGGTACCCGCGACGAGACCGTGGAGCCAGAAGCCCTCGCCCGGATAGCGGTAGCAGGTGAGCGGTTGGCGCAGGAGGTCCCGGGTGCACGCCGCGTAGACGAGGCGGCTCACCGGCCGCAAACCCATGACCACGCACGCTTCGGCCACGCTCGTGACGGGGCGCGCGAGGTTCCAGAATCCGCTGTTCGCCTGGCGGATCACCCAGCCGCGGAGCACCGGATCGAGATCCAGCGCGGCACCGATGTCCTCGGCCGTCGCCGTGTCGCGGGCGGCATCGAGCAGGAACCGCTCGACCACGCGGGACAGGCGCGGCAGGGTGGCGATCTGGGGCGCCAGCTCGCGCGCGAGCGCCGAGATCTGGTACGTGCGCGTCGTCGCGCCAGAGGAAACGGACATGGTCGGCCTCCCGCCGAGAGATCCGCCTCAGGGTCGGCCGCGCCGCCTGAGGCTTGAGCCCGGCGTGGCTCGTCCTTGCGGGATCGCGCGCGAACGACGACAATCGGCCCGGTCTGGCCGGGGGACGGCGGAGAGGAGCTGCGGGCGATGGCATCCGGAGAACTGGTGGTCGGACTCGTTCTCGGTGCGGCCGCCGCCCTCGCGGTCCACGTGTCGCTCGGCTGGTGGCGACGCCGGCGGGATCTGCGCCAAATGCTCGCGGAGCTGAGGTCGCTCGAGCTGCCGCTCGTGCTGATCGAATTCCCCAGCCGCCGCGTCCATCTGTCGCCAGCTCTCATCGGCGAGCTGGCGACGGTGGCACTCGAGGACCTGGACGTCGACGCGGCGATCGACGCGTTCGTCGAGGCGCAGGACCAGGCGCGCGCGCGGCAACTGGTCGACGAGCTGCGGACCGGCGTGCGCACCGTCCAGGAGGCCGAGTTCAAGCTCCGGTTCCGGGACGGGCGCTGGCATTCCGTGATGGTCCAGGTCTTCCGGCTGGGGCGTGGGGTGGCTGGCCGCCAGTGGGTGATCGCGACCGTGGTCGACCACAGCCGCGCCTACGAGATCGAGGAGGAGCGCGACCGGCTCTTCAACCTCTCGCTCGACCTGCTCGCCGTCGGCGACCTCAACGGTCGCCAGCTTCAGGTCAACCCCGCGTGGGTGCGCGTCCTGCGCTGGTCGCGCGACGACATCATGGCGCGGACCTTCGTCGAGCTCGTGCATCCGGACGACCGCGAGCGCGCGCGCCAGGCTCAGGACGAGCTGCGGTGCGGGATCCCGGTCCGCGACCTGGAGCTGCGGACCCTCTGCCGCGACAGTTCGTTCCGCTGGATCTCCTGGAGTTCGTTCCCCCTCACGGCGAGGCAGACCGTGTTCACCGTGGCGCGCGACATCACGGATCGCAAGGCGGCCGAGGAGCAGCTGCACCGCTACCAGGTTCGCCTCCAGCAGCTCGCCAGCCAGCTCGCCACGGTCGAGGAGCGCCAGAATCGACGCCTGGCCGAGATCCTGCACGACACCCTCGCGCAGGATCTCTTCGCCGCGCAGGCCAAGCTCAGCTTGCTGAAGTACCCGGACCGGCTCGCCGATCCGGCGGCCGTGCTCCGCGAGGCTTCGGAGATCCTCGACTACGCGAACCAGCTGACGCGCACGCTCACCTTCGAGCTCTTTCCGCCCGCACTCTACGACGTGGGCCTCGACGCAGCGCTCGAGTGGCTCTGCCGGAGCTTCCGGAAGACGCGCGGGCTGGAGTGCCTGTTCGTCTGCGACGGCGAACCGGTCGATCTGTCCCAGGACCTACGCACCCTGTTGTACCAGGGCGCCCGCGAGCTGCTGGCCAATGTCTACAAGCACGCCGAAGCCACGCGCGCCGAGGTCCGGCTGATGTACACGGACCGCTCCGTCGTCCTGACGGTCGACGATGACGGCCGCGGATTTGAACTCGGCGGACCGGGCGCCGGCCAGGCGGACGAGCCCGCCGAGAGCGGCTTCGGCCTGTTCAACATCCGGGAGCGGCTCGGACAGCTCGCCGGAAGTCTCAGCATCGGATCGTCGTCGCTCGGCGGCGGTCGCGTCACCATCGTCCTGCCACGCGCCGCGGGCGCGATCTGACGGAGCGCCATGGGTGAGTTCTTCGCGTTGCTCACCGCGGTGTTCTGGGCGGGAGCGGTCATCCTGTTCAAGAGGTCCGGCGAGACCCTGCCGCCGCTCGCGCTCAACGGCTTCCGCGTCACGGTCTCGGCGGCGCTCCTCCTCGCTACGATGCTGGCGCTCGGGCAGGCGCCGTGGCGGACGGCGCCTGCCGGCGACCTCCTCCTGATCGCGCTGAGCGGCACGCTCGGGATCGCGGTCGCCGATACCCTGTTCCACGCGTCCCTCAACCGGGTGGGGGCGGGGATCACGGCGGTCATCGACTGCCTGTATCCGACGATGACGACCATGGCCGCGTACTGGCTGCTCGGCGAGCGGCTCTCCGTTGGCGACCTCGCCGGGCTGGCTCTGGTCGTCGCGGCGGTGCTGGTGGCGACCACCTTGCGGCCGCCGGCCGGCCTCGCGCGCCGCGACCTGGTCGTGGGCATCCTGCTCGGCGCCGCCGGGATGGCGGCGCTGAGCCTCGGCATCGTCGTGGTCAAGCCGGTCCTGCGCGACCAGCCGCTCATCTGGGTCACCGGGATGCGCCAGCTGGCCGCCCTGGCCGTCCTCGCGCCCGCGCTCGCGCTCTCGAAGCAGCGGCGCGCGCTCGCGCGCGTGGCGACGCTGCCGCGGGACGTCGTGCGGTTCGCGCTCCCCGGCACCGTGCTCGGCAGCTACCTGTCCCTGATCGCCTGGATCGCCGGAATGAAGTACACGACCGCCGGCGCGGCCGCGATCCTCAACCAGACGTCGACGATCTACATCATCGTGCTGGCGCGGATCTTCCTCGCCGAGCCCTTCACGAAGCGACGCGTGCTGGCGTGCGCCCTGGCGGTTGCGGGCGTCGCCTGCGTGGTCCTCGGCTGACGGCGCGGCGGCGCCGCGCGGACAGGCCCCGGTCGTGTGACCGGGGCCTTCGCCGCACCGCCGGGATCCGGCGGCGAACTACTTCACGAGGGTGGCCGCGCGGGTGTACTGCAGGCCGGCGGCGCGAAGCCGGTAGAGGTACGAGCCGGACGGCACCGACCGGCCGGCATCGTCCCGGCCGTCCCAGTAGACCTCCGTCGTGCCGGCCGGACACGTCCCGTCGACGAGGGTGCGGACGCGACGGCCGCGCAGGTCGAGCACCACGAGCTCCGCGTGATCGGGATACGCCAGGGCGAAGCTGAACGTCGTGCCCGGGTTGAACGGGTTCGGGTGATTCGGGCGCAGCGCGACCTGTGCCGCCGGAGCGGCGCCGGCGCCGAGGGGATCGCCGGCGTGGAAGAAGCGGATCCAGGTCGCCGGCGCGACCCGCGGATACGATTCCTCGCGGCCGCCGGCGTCGGCGGCCGCGATGTAGTAGTGGCACGTGTCGGGCGCCGCCGGGACGGGGATCGTCGCCGCGTACTCCCACGGCTCGCCCGTCGCGTCCATCCTGGTCTGATGCCACGCGCCCGCGCCGTGCCGCCAGAAGAGCGTCGCCTCGGCGGACCCGTCGCCGCCGTGCGCGCGGACGTGCGCGTCGATCTCGACCGGGGCGGCCGGCTGGTCCTCGATCACCGGGACGTGCGCGACGCGCAGCATCCCCGCGTCCATCAGGCCCATCGCGCGGCAGTGCAGCGCGTCGTCCGAGAGGAAGCCGCTGTAGTAATAGCCGCGGACCGTGTAGCCCGGAGCCGCCTCGCGATAGGCCGCAAGCGCCTGCGCGTCGTAGGTGGTGTTGCCGAAGGTCGGGACGTAGATGTTGTCGTTGAGGACCAGGCTGTTGGTGTAGCTCGCCGGCGAGCTGCCGCCGATGTCGTAGCAGTAGACGCGGTGGACCCTGTAGTTGCGGCCGGTGGACGAGGGCAGGCTCGCCAGCAGCGCGGCGCGTTGGTTCAGCGTGTTGTAGGTCCAGTGCGTGGTCCAGACGTCCTTGACCAGCACGGTCTCCTCGTCGAGGAATTTTGCCCAGGTGTCGATGTGGTGGATGCCGCCGGATTCGATGTATTCCAGCACGTAGTATTCCGCGACCCCGTAATAGTCGGCCATGAGCTGGTCGACCTCGGCCTGGCTCATGCCGTTGTACGTTTGCGCCTCGGCGTAGACCAGGCGCGTCGAGGACGAGATGTGCGCGCCGTCGGTCATGTAGTTGCCGCCCGTGTGGTACATCGAGTGGTGATGCACCGGCAGGCCCAGCTGCTGCGCGAGGTAGATCGGGATCTGGTCGTCGTTCGGCCGCGACGGGCGGTTGTACGTGTGATCGACGATCGCGATGTCGCCATCGCCGTCGAAGACGTACCAGGGACCGTAGTCGCGGGTCCAGATCGAGTCGTTGGGGCGGACCACGAATTCGACCTGGCCCATGTCGACGCCGTTGGCCGCGAGGTTGGATTGCGCCGTCGCGAGGTAGCCGCTCGAGACGACGACGTAGAGCTTGACGTCGTCGTCGAAGTCCCTCAGCAGGTTGTACGGCAGGCCCAGCGGGTAACGGATGAGCACGCCGGTCGCGGGCTCCCACTCGGCGCAATTGCGCACCGGAGCGAGCGGCGGCGGATCGTCGCGCAGGTCGAGCGCGGGCAGGTCGGCCCGGTGCAGCTGCCAGTATTCGCGCTCCGCCACGGTCTCGCGCCGGGGCAGGAGGGGTTCGAGCCCGTCGACGTCCCATTCGGCGGCTTCGTCCGCCAGGCCGGGCAACGGCGCGGCGGCGGCGCCGCCGGCGAAAACGAGGCAGAGGCAAACCAGGGCAGGGAGTAGTCGGTTCATCACGTCTCCTGTGGTCACGGCCGCGCCGCGCGGCCGGGTCGGTGGCGATCGGCCTCTCCATTATATCACGCGGCAACGTGGTTCAGGGCAGAGGTTTGCGCCGGGGCTGCGATTTTCGCTCAAGTCCGGGCGCTGACGGCCGACACCAAGGCGGGAGGTTGCGCCCATGACGTTCGGAATCCTCACCGCGGCGGGCCAGGGGATCCAGCAGAACCAGCGCCTCTTCGCGAATGCAGCCCGCGACCTCGTCCAGAGCGCCACGTTCGACCCGACCGCGCCCGCGACGGTCACGAACGCCCCCGATCTCGCCGCGTCGACCGCCCGCCTGCTGGCCGCGCGCCGGGGCCTGGAGGCCTGCCTCGCCGTCGCTCGCGTGGGCCGCGAGCTGCTCGGGACCGTCATCGACGTCCTGGCCTGAGGCGCCACCCATCCGGGCTTGGCCGGCGCGGCCGGCGCGGTTACCATGCGCTGGTGCGAAGCCGCGCGGTTCCGGTCGATCAGAGCCCGAGGAGGATGGCGTGTCGCTGCTGCCGGTGATCTTCGAGGACGAATCGTCGACGGGGTTCCGGCCGCTCGCCTGGAGCGTGCCGGTCGGCGAGCTGCGTTGCGGGATCCTCAACTGCCGCGAACGGCTGGCGCTTCTGGCGGGGCGGGAACCGGCGCTCCTCGTGCGGGGATTCCTCTGTGGTCTCGCGGCCGCCTGCGGTCATCAGGCCGGCCCCGTGGCGATCCAGGCCCTGCTGGGCCGTCAGACCCGTCTGCTGCTCGTTTCGGGACGGCTCGGCGCGAACTGGGACCTGCTGGCCGAAGCGGTCCGGATCGCCGCCGGCGGCGCGGACCTCGCCTGGCGCGACGAGGAGGGCTGGCTCGCGATCGCGGTCTCGGCGGAGGAAGGCGCGGCCCTGCTGGCGTCGTGGCAGCAATGGGACGCGGCGGCGGCGGCGGCGGGCTGCTGGCTGCGGGCCGATCGGGATCCGCCGCGGTGGCAACCTGCCACGGTGGACGGCGCGCAGGTCAAGCCGGGGGCGTGGCGGCGGATCTGGGATCTCGGGCCGGCGACGGCCGGTGCGATCGCGGCGGACCTCGCGCGGCTGGACGGCCGGCTGCCGGCGCGGCGCGTCTGGGGGGCAGTGCCGGTCTCCGGCCCGGAGCCCGCCTGGTCGCGACCGGTCGAGTTGCGCGACGGCGGCGGCCTGCTGTCCGCCGGGGTCGTGGTGCGCGACGCGGGCAACGTGCGGCTCGGGGAGGGTTGCGACGTCGCGGCGGGCGTGGCCATCGACGCGTCGGCGGGGCCCGTCGTTCTCGGCCGCGACGTCCGCGTCTTGCCGCACGCGTATCTCGAGGGACCGCTGTTCGTCGGCAGCGGCAGCCTGATCAAGGCCGGCGCGTCGATCTACGGCGAGACGTCGCTCGGAGCGGTCAACCGGATCGGCGGCGAGGTCGGGGAGACCACGTGCCTCGACTTCGTGAACAAGCAACACGAGGGGTTTCTCGGGCACGCCTACCTCGGCAGCTGGAGCAACCTCGGCGCGCTGACCACCTGCAGCGACCTCAAGAACACGTACGGCACGGTCCGCGTCGATCTCGGCCGCGGCGCCGAGGACAGCGGCCTGCGTTTCGTCGGGCTGCTCATGGGCGAGCATGCGAAGACCGCCATCGGGACCCTCTTCAACACCGGCACCTCGGTCGGATTCGCGAGCAACGTGTTCGGCGCCGGTTTTCCGGCCAAGTACCTGCCGTGCTTCACCTGGGGAGCCGGCGACGGCGGCCGGCAGGATCCCGAGCGCGCGCTCGCGACGGCGCGGATCGTCATGGACCGGCGCGGTTGCCGGCTGACCGACGGGCATGCCGCGGTCTTCCGGTCGCTAGCCGCCTGAATCCGGCCAGGTCGCCCGCCGTCCGCGGCCCCCATCGTGCAATCTGCCCGCCGCGCCAGCAGCGACGATCTCCGGCGCGTCCGGAACGCGCCGGCCGACGCCGTAGCGAAGTCTCTGTGCGCGGTCAGGTTGCGCTTTCGCTCGCGGTCGGTCCGCTCGCGACGCGCTGCCTGGCGCGAAGATTGATCGGCTTGCGCAAAATGTTTCCTGGGCCGCGCGCGATTCGGACATCCGGCCGCCTGCATTCCACATGCTGCAGGCGTCACCGCGATGGGCCACGCGACGGCAGCGGGAAACATTTTTTTTCGCAAACCCCTGAATTCATTGGAGTTGACACGAAAAGCCGGACATGCTAGTTTGGCGAGGTCCAGCGTGTCGCCGCCGGGAGGACAGGCCCGGGCATCGATATCGGCTGTATCCCTCAACCACGCAGACAGGGGAGTCGCGCCATGACCAAGGCCGAACTGGTCGAGATGATCGCCGGCGAGACCGGCATCAGCAAGAAAGACACGGGGATCGTCGTCAACCTGATCCTGGAGAACATCGGCCGAGCTCTGGTCAGCAGCGACAAGGTGGAATTGCGCGGTTTCGGCAGCTTCAAGATCAAGCAACGCCGGTCGCGCCAGGCGCGGAATCCCCGCACGGGCGAGTCGGTGGGCGTCCCCTCGAAGCGGGTCCCGTATTTCAAGGCCTCCAACGAGCTCAAGGCTCGCCTGAATCCCGACGGGCTGGACTGACTGGTTGTGTTTCCCGGCCGTTTTGGCTAGATTGGCCGCTCTCTTCACGGGTCGACCTCGCCCGGATCGGATCGAGAAGATCGCCGCGGCTCGCCGCGGGACGCCCCGAGGACGCTGGAAAGGTGGGATAGCCCATGCCCAATGGTCGCAAGCGCAAGCGCAAGAAGATCGCCACTCACAAGCGGAAGAAGCGCCTGCGCAAGAACCGCCACAAGAAGAAGTAGCGTCGTCGAGCCGGCCCCGTCGCGCCGGCTCCGCGCCTACCCCGGCCGCCGAAGGAGCAGGGTCATGACCGACCACGGCGAACGCCGACGATCCCAGCGAGTGGACGCGCGCCTGCGTCTCCAGGTTCGTCTTGCCGAGGACGACGGCCGGGAATCGGCGGCGGATCTGGAGACGGTCAACATCTCCACGTCGGGGGTCTACTTCCGGTCCTCGCACTACATCGCCCCGATGACCAAGCTGGCGATGGGGCTCGAGCTCGCGGTACCCGGCGGCAGCGGCGCCGTGGGGCTCGTGCAGTGCCAGGGTCTGGTCGTGCGCATCCAGCCCGAGGAAGAACAGGCGGCCGGCGCCGAGTACGAGGTGGCCGTGTTCTTCACCTGGATCGAACCCGACGGCCAGGCCATCCTCGAGGAACACATCAACCTGCTGATGGCGTGACGGCGGGTTCGACCTCCCGGTCGCGTTCACTCTTCAGCGACCCCGGAACCTGCCGATGTTCTCGGCAGGAGGGATTGCCTGACCCGGCGTCCGTCCGGAACGGCTTGCGGTGGACTCCGATTCCTGGTCGCTGCTGCTTCACGGTGAGACTCCGCCGGCGATCGAGCGCGACGGTCCGTTCGCGACCTTGCCGGCGGCGAGCGTCCCGCTCGCGCTCTGCGATGAAGCGGGACGCCTCGTCCGCTGGACCGAGGCGCTTGCCGAACTTCTCGGCGAGGCGAACCTCCGCGCCGGCGACGCGATCGACGACGTGCTGGCGCGCGCCGGTGCCCGGGAGGGACAGGGCGGGCTGCGCGCCGCCGGCGGCGCGTCCCGGGACGTCCGACTGGGCACCGGCCGGACGGTGCGCGTGCGGTCCTGTGCGACCAGGCGGGGCGGTTGCGTCCACGTGTTCCGTCTTTTGCCGCAGCCCGTGGATCGCGGCTGCCGCCGGGAGGAGCTGCAGTCGCTGGTCGCGCATGAGCTCCGGTCGCCGCTCGCGGTGATCCAAGGCTACGCGGGGCTGCTCGCGACGGGTCAGCCCGGTCCCCTCAACCAGGCGCAGCGGGAGTTCCTCGGCGGCATCGAGTCGCAGGTCGCCGAGCTCGTCCGCCGGCTCGACTGCGCCCTGGACCTCCAGCGCCTCGACGCGGGCACCCTGATCCTGCGCCCGGAGGCGGTGGCGATCGGCGAGCTCGCGGCGCGGGTGCTGGCGGATCACCGCCGCAACGCCGACGCCCGGCACGTGCGACTGGGATTGCAGGTGCAGCCCGAGGACCTGACGGCGCGCGCCGATCCGGAGCGCCTGCGACTGGTCCTCGACTCCCTGGTCGCGCGCGCGATCCAGGCGAGCCCGGTCGGCGGGTGGGTGCGTTGCGAGGCGGTCGCGGCGGAGAGGTTCGCCGCCATCGCCGTCGCGGACGGCGGACCGGCACTCGCGACCGGCGACGAGGAGCGCCTCTTCGAGCCGGCGGGCGGGCGCGACGCGCCTGGCCGGGTCGCGGGAACGAGCATCGGTCTGGTGGTGAGCCGGCTGCTCGTCGAGCGGCTTGGCGGCACGGTCTCCGCCCGGGGGGATTCCGGAGTCGGCACGACGATCGTCGTGCGCCTGCCGCGGGCCGAGCGACCCGGCGATCGCGCCGGCGAGCCCGCCTGAGAATCACCCACCGCTGCCCGTGGGCTGGACACCGGACCGGCGATTCGCCGCCGTCCCGTCGGGCGGCAGGCCGTTGATTCGACCCGAAATCGCCGCCGTAATCCATTGATGAAAATACCGTTGGAGAGTCGGATCCGGGACGCCGTGCGGGCCGGAGCGCGCACAGCCCCGCGGACCGCCGGGGCACGGACCTTGCGCCCGTCCCGGCGCAAGGTGTCTCCGTGTCTCGAGTCACGGGAGGTGCGGCGTGCTCCGCAACCTGCAGACGGCCCGGCAGGCCATGCTCTTCGAACAGGCGCGGATCGACGCCCTGGCCAACAACCTGGCCAACGCGGCGACGACCGGTTTCCGGCAGGTGCTCACGCGGGTGACCGAGCAAGCCGCAACCGGCCAGGCCGGCAAGCCGGCGGCTCGCGGCGGCGAGGCGGATCTCGTGATGTCCCAGATCGTGGATCCGCGGGCCGGACAGTTGCAGACGACCGGTCGCGGCACGGACCTCGCCCTGTCCGGCCGCGGCTTCTTCGCCGTCCGGGACGAGGAGGGCAACGACTTCTACACCCGCGACGGCGCGTTCCGGATCGACGACACGGGCCGGCTCGTGACGGCGCGCGGCCTGGCGGTCCAGGGGTCGAGCGGTCCGATCCAGGCGACCGGCGGCGTGATCGCGGTCGACGCGGAGGGCAACGTGAGCGTGGACGGGGCCGCGCGCGGCCGGCTGCGCCTCGTCGACTTCGCGGCGCCGGAGAGGCTCCAGCACCGGGGTGACGGGATGCTCGTCGCCAACCCCGAAGACGCGCCGGTCGAGATCGCGGCCGGCGAGATCACGGTCCTGCAGGGCTACCTCGAGGACAGCAATGTCGATCCCGTCCAGACGCTGGTCGACATGATCGCTGCGCAGCGCGCGTTCGAGATCGAGACCAAGGTCCTGCAGGCGAGCGACGAGATGCTGGCCAAGAGCGTGAATACGCTCGGGCGCAACGGTTGACGGCGTGAGCCGGAAACGGGGTGATGACGGATGATGCGAGCGATGGGCACGGCGGCGTCCGGCATGAAGGCCATGCAGCTGCAGATCGACGCGATCTCCAACAACCTGGCCAACGTGAACACGACGGGCTTCAAGAAGAACACGATGCAGTTCCAGGATCTGCTCTACGAGTCCGTGGTCCCCGGCGGCCAGGTCCGCTCGAGCGGCCTGTCCGAGCCGACGCGCGTCGAGGTCGGCCACGGCGTCAAGCTGGTGTCGACCGCGAAGGACTTCGGCCAGGGCACGATCGTCTCGACCAACAATCCCCTCGATCTCATGATCGAGGGCGACGGGTTCTTCCAGCTGCGCATGCCGGACGGCGATCTCGCCTATTCGCGGGACGGCAGCTTCAAGCTCGACGGCGAGCGCAACGTCGTGACGTCCCTCGGCTACCGGCTCGAGCCGGCGATCCAGGTGCCGGCCGACGCCACCGAGGTGTCGATCGCGCGCGACGGCACCGTCAGCGTCCGCCTGGCCGGCGACAGCGCGAACGTCCAGGACATCGGGCGCCTCGAGCTGGTGCGGTTCCCCAATCCCGCCGGCCTCATCGCCAAGGGCAGCAACCTGTTCCTCGAATCGCCCGCGAGCGGCGCGCCGCTGACCGGCAACCCGGGCCTCGACGGGATCGGCGAGATCGCCAGCGGCTTCCTCGAGATGAGCAACGTCGAGACCGTCGATGAGCTCGTGCGCATGATCACGGCCCAGCGCGCCTACGAGCTCAACAGCAAGACGATCGCGATGGCCGACCAGATGCTGCAGACGGCCAACAATATCAAGCGTTAGGAGCGCGCGTGACCCGACGATCCCCGTTCCGCGAGATGCACGGTCCGATCCGGGCAGCGGCGATCGCGCTCGGTGCGGCCGCACTCCTGCTGCCCGCCGGCGCCGGCGCGTGGACCCTCGATCTCGCCGATTCGGTCCAGGTCGCCGGCACCACCGTGCGGATCGCGGACGTCGTGCGCGAGCCGGTGCCGGCGGAACCGGGCGCCGTCGTCGTCGCATCCGGCGGCCGGCCAGGCGCCTCGTTCGCCGTGACGGGGCGCGCCATCCTCCGGCGGCTCAGCGTCGCCGGGCTCGCCGGCGGCGTCGTGCTCGCGGGCGCGGAGCGCTGCCGCATCGCCTTCGTCGGATCGGCGATCGCACCTGCCGCGATCGAGGAGCGTCTGCGGCCCCTGCTCGCGCCGCACGTGCCGCCGCCCGCGCCGGAGGCGCCGCCGAGCTGGCTCGAGCTCACGGTTCCCGACCTCCACCTGCACGCCGGAGGCGACTGGGAGGTCGACTGGCCGGAACCTCGCGCCCTCGCGCCAGGCCGCAACCTGCTCGCGGTGGAGGTACGGGACGGACCGCGACGGCAGCGCCTGGCCGTGGTCGCGGTGCTGCACGCGTTCGCGCGGACGGCCGCGCCCGTCACGGCCGTCGCCCGCGGACAGGATCCCCCGGCCGAGTCGCTGCAGTGGCAGTGGACCGACCTCGCGCTCGCGGAGGCGGGACTCGTCACGGATCCGGCCGCGCTCGGCGGCATGATCGCGGCGCGCGATCTCGCGCCGGGCGAGTCGCTCAACGAGCGCGACCTCGCGCCGCGCCCGCTCGTGCGCCGCGGCGAGACCGTGAGCCTCGTCGCCCGGCGGGGCAATGTCGTCGCCAGGGTCCGGGTCGAATGCCGCCAGGACGGTCGGCTCGGCCAGGCGGTCAGCGTGCGCAATCCCCTCGACGGCCGCCTGCTCGTCGCCCACGTGGCGGCGGAGGGCGTCGTGAGCCTCGAAAGGTGACGTGATGCCTCACCGAATCCGCGTCCTCGCCATCCTCATCGTGCTCGGCGCCGCCGGCGGGCTGCGGGCGGGCACCCCGCTGATCGATCTGGAGACCGGCAGCAGCCTCGTCTCCAACTTCAAGGCGCGCAAGGTCGGCGACGTCGTCACGATCATCATCACGGAGAAGACGACCGCGGACGCGACCACGGAGATGGACGCCAACTCGAAATCCGAGATCAGCGGCGGCCCGGCGCTGGGCTTCCTGCAGCCGTTCGGCAGCTGGGGCCTGGACACCGAGAACAAGTACCAGGGCGACGGCGCCACGAGCCGGACCGGCAACCTGCGCGGCGAGATCTCGGTGACCATCACCGAGGTGCTGCCGAACGGCAACTTCCGCCTCACGGGCAACCGCGCCGTCGACATCAACGGCGACCGCCAGCTCATCGAGATCTGCGGCGTCTGCCGGCCGCGCGACATCGCCCCCGACAACACGATCCTGTCGACGTACATCTCGGAGGCCCAGATCGCCTACAGCGGCACGGGCCTGGCGCAGGACGCCGCCGAGCCCGGCATCCTGACTCGCATCGTGAACTGGCTGTTCTAGTCCGGGAGAGACTCATGAAGATCGGTCGCCTGACGCCATTGCTCTGCATCGTCGCGTGCGCCTGGCCCGGCCTCGCCGCCGGCGAGAGCGCCTCGCGGATCAAGGACCTGGCGTTCCTGGAGGGGACCACGCCCGAGCCGCTGCTCGGCTACGGCCTCGTGACCGGGCTCAACGCGACCGGCGACGGTCAGAGCAGCGACTTCACGGTCAACAGCCTCAGCTCCATGCTCGAACGCCTCGGCGTCACCGTGGACCCGGCGATGATCCGCCTGAAGAACGTCGCCGCGGTCGTCGTCACCGCCGAGATCGATCCGACGGCCGGCGTGGGGGAGCGGGTCGACGTCGCGGTCTCGAGTCTCGGCGACGCCACCAGCCTCGAGGGCGGGACCCTGATCATGACGCCGCTCAAGGCCGCCGACGGCACGGTCGCCCTGGTGGCGCAGGGCGCGGTCTCGATCGGCGGCTTCAACATCAAGAGCGGCGCCAACAACAGCTTCCGCAAGAACCACGCGACGGTCGGGATCGTGCCCGGCGGCGGAACGATCCGCCAGAGCCTCCCGGGCCGTTTCGTCAGCGACGGCCAGGTGACCTGGCTCCTGCACAACGCCGACTTCACGACGGCGGCGGCGGTGGCGCGCGCGGTGAACGACGCCTTCGGCGCCGGCACGGCGCTGGCGCTCGACGCGCACCGCGTGCGCGTCGCGATCCCGCCCGACCGCCTCGCCGAACCGATCCCCTTCATCGCCAGCCTGGGCGAGCTGACGGCGGTCAGCGACGCGCCGGCCCGCGTCGTGATCAACGAGCGGACCGGGACGATCATCGTCGGCCAGAACGTCGTTCTCAAGGAGGCGGCCGTCGCGCACGGGACCCTGACGGTCGAGATCAAGACCTACTACGACGTGTCGCAGCCGGCGCCGTTCAGCCGCGCCGGCGAGACGGCGATCGTCCCCGACGTCAACACCGACATCCAGGACCGCGAGGCCCATGTCCTGCAGGTGCCGGAATCGAGCACCGTCGCCGACGTGGTCACGGTGCTCAACGAGATCGGGGCCAGCCCGCGCGACATCATCGCGATCCTCCAGGCACTCAAGCGCGCCGGCGCCCTCCAGGCCGAGCTGATCATCATGTAGGAGGCGCGCCATGGAACTCCCGTCCAGCGATCCCGCGGTCGCGAGCCTCTTGCTCGAGCGCGCGCGTCTCGTCCAGGCGAGGGAGGCTGCGCGCCTGCGGCCGGGCTCCGCCGGCGGCCGCGCGAGCGGGAACCCGCCCGCGAACGACCGCGCCGGCCTCGAGCGCGTGGCGAACCAGTTCGAGGCGCTCTTCTACCACCAGCTCATCCGCTCGCTGCGCGAGACCGTCCCCGACAACAGCTTCTGGGGCCAGAGCAGCGGCACCAAGATCTATCAGCAGATCCACGACCAGACGCTCGCCGACCGCCTCGCCGAGGGCGGGGGACTCGGGATCGCGGACCTCATCGTCCGGCAGTTCGCGGGCTCGGTCGATCCCGAACTGGAGGCTTCGGGGCCGCCGCCGTCGCGGCCGGCGCTGCCTCACCTCGCCGCCCGGCACCTGCCGCCGGCGCAGGCAGCGCCGCCGGGCGCCCTGCCGTCCTCCCCGGCCGAGGTCGCGCCGCTCGCGACGCCCGCCGCGCCGACAGCTCCCGTCACGCCGGCCGGTCCGGACGGCGAGGCGGCCGAGCCCGCCGCGCCGACCGTTCCCGCCACGCCGGCCGCCACCGCCCTCGCGACGTCCGACGGCCGGGGAGTCGCCGCCTATCGCCGTGAGGCGCTGGCCGGCGAGCGGCTCGCCGGCCTGTCGCGCCTGCGCGAGCGGGCCGAGTCGCTCGGCGGCGCGGCTGCGGACAGCTTCGCACGCTGGCAGGACGAGCTGGCGGCGGCGGCCGAGGCCGCCGACGTCGATCCGGCGCTGCTTCTGGCCGTGATGGTCCGCGAATCGGGCGGCGATCCCGACGCGGTGTCGCCGGCCGGCGCGCGCGGCCTCATGCAGCTGATGCCCGGCACCGCTCGCGAGGTCGGCGTGACCGACCACGGCGACCCCCGGCAGAATCTGCACGGAGGCGCGCGCTATCTGGCCCGGATGCTGCGGCGATTCGGCGGCGACCTCGACCTGGCCCTGGCGGCGTACAACGCCGGTCCCGGCGCCGTGGACGCGGCCGGCCGGCGCATTCCCGCCTATCCGGAGACCCAGCGGTACGTGCGGGCCGTCCGGCAGCTGGCGGCGAGCCTCGGGGCCGGATCTGGCACGGAACTGGATAAGGACTGAACGCCCCGATCCTTCGCGGACCCCACGCCGAGGTGAATGTCCATGGCCGAAACCACCGCTTCCGCCGCTGTCGCCACCACCGAGACGCTCGCACGCCACCTGCAGGAGGTCCTCGCGGAGGAGCAGCGGCACTACGCGCAGCTGACCGAGCTCGCGCGCCAGCAAGGGCAGCTGATGACCACCCACGACCTCGAGGGGCTCGAGGACAACGCGCGGCGCATGACCGAGGGCCTGACCGTGGCCGACGCCGTGAGGATCCAGCGCGAGCGCCTGGCCCAGGCCCTGATGGCCGGCGCCGGCACCAGCGGCCCGACGTCGCTCAGCGCCTGGCTCGCCGGCCAGGACCTGACCGTGCGACAGGTCTTGACCGAACCCGTGCAGGCCGTGCGGCGGACCGCCGGGGAACTGGCCCGCGCCAACGAGTTGAATCGACGCCTGGCCAATTTCTGCCTGGATCTGGTCGAGGAAGAGGCGGCGCTCCTGCGCCGCGGTCTGTTGGAGGACCCCGCCGGACGGTACGACCGCGGTGCGCAACCTGCCTGCAACGAGCAGGGGGGCACGCTGGTCCGACAGGCGTAACCGGCCGAGGAGGCCTGCGATGTCGAGTCTCGCCACGGTGATGGATAGCAGCCTGTCGGCGATGTTCGCCGCCCAGGCCGGCCTCGCGACGACCTCCCACAACATCGCCAACGCCGACACGGACGGATACACCCGGCAGTCGAACCTGCTGGCGGCCCGCCGCCCCCTGTTGTTCCCCTTCGGCGCCATCGGCCAGGGCGTCGACGTGCTGACGATCCGCCGCTCGCAGGACACCTTCCTCCTGAACAGCCTGCGGTCTCAGCAGTCCAAGCTCGCCGCCTACGCCTCGGTCGACAGCGCGCTCTGCGAGATCGAGAACATCCTCGGCTCCCTGGACAACGATCACCTCGGCGACGCCCTCAACGAGTTCTTCGGCGCGTGGAGCGACCTCGCGACCGCGCCGACGGACCCCTCGCTCAAGCAACAGGTCGTGAGCAAGGCGGTCTCCCTGGTCACCGACTTCCACACGATCAGCGCGTCGTTCGACGACCTCGGCCGCACGATCGAGTCCCAGGTCCAGGAGGAGATCGGGTCGCTCAACTCGCTGCTCACCCAGGTCGCCGACCTCAACAGCCAGATCATGGCCGCGGAGATCGGCGGCCAGCCGGCGAACGACCTGCGCGATCAGCGCGACGTGCTCGTGAACGACATCTCCCAGATCGCCGCCGTGGGCGTCGAAGAGCGCAGCGACGGGAGCCTGGATGTCATCATCAACGGTCGCACGATGGTGACCCGCGGCTCGGCGCAGCAGTTCACGACGACGTATCGCGAGACCGGCCGGGGTTACGAGATGGTCGTGGTGACGTCCGGCAATTTCCACGAGGTCCAGCTGCCGGAAGGCCGCCTGGCGGGCCTGCTCGAGAGTCGCGACGTCTACGCGACCGGGATCCGCGCCAAGCTCGACGCCGTCGCCAAGCTCCTCATCGACGCGGTGAACGAACTGCACGTGCAGGGCACGACCGGTTCGAGCTCGGGCCTGATGTTCTTCAGCGGCGACAGCCTGCACACGATCCAGCTCAACGAGATGCTGATCGCGCAACCGGAGCTGGTCGCGACCTCGCGCAGCGGCGAGGCCGGCGACACCGACATCGCCCGCGCCATCGCGGCGCTGGCCGACACCCCGGCGCTCGGCGGCAGCTTGACGGTCGGCGACAGCTACCGCGGCGTGCTCATCGACGTGGCGAGCAAGCGCAGCAGTTTCGAGTTCCTGGTCGAGAACCAGGACAGCGCCGTGGCCGCGGTCGAGGCGAAGATCGCCAGCGTCACGGGCGTCAGTCTCGACGAGGAGGCGGCGAACATGGTGCGTTACCAGAATACGTACAACGCCGCGGCCAAGATCATCGCGACGGTGCAGGAGCTCTACGAGACCCTGGTCAACATGGTCTAGTGCGGCGGAGGTCAGGGCGATGCCGATCCGGATCAGCGACAACTACCTGAGCCAGATCCTGGTGGGCGACCTGAACCGCAGCCTGGGCAACATGCTCGAGCTGCAGCGTCAGGCCGGCACGATGCTGCGCGTCAACGACTTCGCCGACGATCCGCGGGCCGTGGGCGCGATCCAGCGCTACAACGCGTTGATCGCCAACAACTCCCAGTATCTGCGCAATCTCTCGCGCAGCTCGATCATCGTCGACAGCACCGACACCGCCCTGCAGGACGTCAGCGATGTACTTGCCGAGATCCGCGAGCTGGCGCTCCGCGAATCGAGCGCCATCGCCACCGCGCAGTCGCGCCAGACGGCCGTCGTGCAGGTCGAGAACCTGGTCAACCGGCTGCTCGATGTGCTCAACACCACCGTGGAAGGGAACTACATCTTCGGCGGCACGCGCACGGATACGCCGCCGTTCGTGCGCAACGGAAGCACCGTGATCTACCAGGGCAACGAGCACGACATCATCACCCAGGTGGGGCCGAACGCGACCCAGATCGTGAACATCCCGGGCTGCGAGTTCATGGGCAGCATGTCGGCGACCCTGGGCGGATCCGTCGATCTGGCGCCCCGCCTGGCGGGGATGACGCCGCTCGCCGACCTCAACCTGGGCGCCGGCTGGCAAGCCGGCAGCCTCGCGATCCGCGACGGCAACAACGACAACTGGACGATCGACCTGAGCGCCTGCATCACCGTCGACGACGCGATCGCCGCGATCGACGCCGCCACGGGAGGCGCCGTCACGGCGTCCCTGAATCCGGACGGCACTGGGCTGCAACTCTCCGGCACTGGCCCGCTCGTGGTGAGCGACGTCGGCGACAGCCAGACGGCCACGAGCCTCGGGATCAACGGCCGCTGCGAGGCGGGCGTCTTCAGCGGACGCGACATCCGCGCTGCGCTGTCGCCGGCTGTCCTCTTGACCGACATCGCGGCCCTCGACGGCTCGTTGCCGCTCGGCGCGATCGAGCTCGAGGTCGGCGGCGTCGCGACCACCGTCGACTTCGCCGCCGCCGCCACCCTCGGCGACCTGCAGGCCATCTTCGGCGCCGCGTTGCCGGGTTACGAGCTGCGGCTCGACAGCGCGGGGCTATCCGTCGTCAGCGGTTCCACCGAGACGTTCATCATCCGCAATACCGGCGCGACCGACACGGCGAGCCTGCTGGGGATCGAGGGGACGGGTACGCCGGCGCGCCTGTTCGGCGTTCTCGAGGAACTGGCGGCTGCGCTCGCGGCGGACGATCCCGACGCGATCCGCGGCCTCCTGGTCGAGGTGGATGCGCTCGAGCAGATGCTGCAGACCCAGCTCATCAAGGTCGGCGGCCGCCAGCAGGATTTCGACTGGACCGAAGCGCTACTCATGCAGCGCGACACGCAGCTGCGCGCCAAGCTGTCGCTCGAACGCGACGCGGACGTCGCGCAGGTCTCGGTCGACCTGGCGGCGGCCCAGATGAGCTACCAGAGCAGCCTGCTGGTCACCAGTCGGCTCTTTCAGGCGAATCTGATGATGTACCTGTAGCGAGGGCGGAGGCCCGAAGCGAGGAGTGAGCCATGGCATCGTTCGCGACCGTGAGGTTCGGGATCCTGGAGTACGACGCCGCCGACGTCATCGAACTGCCGGACGGTTTGATCGGACTGCCGAAACTGCGCCGCTGGCTCCTGCTCGACCTGGAGCCGAACGTGCCGATGCGCTGGCTCCAGTCGCTCGACCGCCCGGATTTCGGCCTGCCGGTGATGCCGCCGGTGTTCTTCGCCGACGAGTACGAGATCCGCGCCTCGAGTTCGGCCAGGCGCCAGCTCTCGGCCCAGGCCGACCCCCAACTCGTCACCTTGATCATCGCCACCGTCCACCCGGGAGGGCAGCGGATCACCGGCAACCTGCGGGCGCCTCTGCTGGTCGACACGGTGACCAGGCGCGGCGCGCAACTCTCGCTCGACGACGACGGACTGTCGACCCGGCAGGAGATCGACTACTTCAAATTTGGGCTTGCCGTGGCCGGGAACTCGATTGAGAATGAGGAGATGGAGGCTGTGGGCGCAGCCGCGGAGCGCACGTCGCTCTCGGTGGCGACTGGTCTCTGACAGGTAGCGCGGCGCTCGGCGCGTCGTTGGCGGACAGGGAGGTCCCGTGCTCATCCTCAGCCGCAAGCGCAACGAGAAGATCATGATCGGGGACGACATCTCGATCTTGATCGTCGATATTCGTGGCGATCAGGTGCAGATCGGGATCGACGCTCCCCGCTCCATCCCCGTCCATCGGTACGAGATCTACGAAGAGATCAAAAACACGACCCTTGACGCCGCGAACTCCGCCGCGATCGACCTCTCCGCTCTCCGCAAGAAGATGAAGAACAAGCTGCCCGACGGCGGCGAGTCGTCCTGACCCAGTCAAGCCTTGCGATCCAGGATCCCGCTGACGACCGGGCGCTGCCGGTGATCGCGGCGACCGCGGCCGGCGTCGAGCTGGACCCGTAGATCGTCGCGCAGCGCGCGGCAGCGCGCCTGCAGGTCGCGGTCCAGCCGCTCGAGTTCCACCAGCGCCGTCCGGCTGTCGCGCCGGACGTCCGGCGCGGCCGCCGCAAGGGCCTCGTGAAGCGCGTCCAGGGCGACCTGGCGCGCCGCGACGAGCTCGGTGACCTTCTCGACGTCGCCGGCATCCAGGGCCTCGAGGAGGTCCTGGTGGAGCTGGCGGAGCCTGGCGAGCGGAACGTGCACGGATATCCTCAGGCGGACAGGGAGATCAGCCGGTCCCCGACCGGGCGTTCCGGTCCCGGAGCGCTGGGTTCGACCGGGGCAGATTCCGTGCCAGCCTGGCGCCGCAGGTTGAGCTCGCGGTCGCCGGCACCCGGCGGGATGGCCCGCCAGGCCTCGAGCAGCGGCTCCAGGACGCGCTGGCAGTTGACCGCGTGGACCGGGTCCTGGTCGACCTGCATCTGCAGGATCTCGTGGAACGCGAAGTTGTAGAGGGCGGCGAGATTCTCGGCGATCTGTCCGCCGACGGCATGATCGAGCGCGCCGCGCAGCTCGGTGACGATCCGCTGGGCGAGGCCCAGGCGGCGGGACATCTCAGGGCGGTCCCCGCCCGCGGCGTCGGCGGCCGCCGCGAAGTGCTCGAGCATCTTCTGATAGAGCAGGACGATGAGCTTCTCCTTGCCCATCGTCTGCAGGTCGGTCTCGCGATAGGTCTGGACACCCCGCCGATAGTGCATGCTCGAATCCTTCGCGTCTCGTCTGGTCAGTTGGAGTAGTAATAGATGGAGCTCAGGTAGTTGCCCTGCGCCTGCAGCAGGGAAACGGCCGATTCCATGGCCAGGAACTTGCGCTCGAGCGTCGTCCGGTAGTTCTCGATGCTCATCTCGTAGCGCTCGATGGTCTGGTCGGTCGTGTCGATCCGGCGGTTCAGGGAATCGGTGCCGAGCTTGAACACGCCGTCGATGCTGTCGGTCAGGTCCTCGATCGCGGTGTCGATCAGCGAGGCCTTGCCAAGGTTCCCGTCGCGCTCGATGAACAGGTCGCGCACGGCCGCGTAGTTCTCGGCGACGGCCGTCGCGAACTTGCTCTCGTCGAACTTGAGGGTGCGGGTGCCCTGCTGGCGCTCGATGCCGACCTGGGCGAGGATCGTGAAGGCGCCGCCGCCGGCGTGCGCCGCGCTCATCACGTTCTCCATGCGCTGGCCGACGCTCCGGGCGGCGCTGTTGCCGTAGAGCTTGCCGCCGGACTTCGTCTCCGTCTCGAGGAAGGAGTACAGGTCGTTGTAGGCGTCGACCAGCGCCTTGACCTGGTCCTTGACGCCCGCCGCGTCGGTCTCCACGACGACGCGGACCGTCGTGTCCGGAGCCGAGACGGCCTGCAGGTCGATGGTCAGGCCGCTGATGATGCCCGAGAGGTGGTTGCCGTTCGCGGTCACCGCCAGGCCGTCGATCGTGAGGGTCGCGTCAGCGGCGGCCTGCACCTCGGTGAAGGCTGGCGCCGCGCCGCCGCCGAGCCCGGTCGCATCGACCGTGAACGCGCCGCCGGTACCATCCTCGCCCGTCAGGGTCAGGTAGTAGCCGCCCGTCTCCGAGCCGTCGAAGATGATGGTCGCGCTGACGCCGCTGACCTCGCTGTTGATGCGGTCGGCGAGATCCTGGAGGCTCGTGTAGCCGGTCAGCTCGAGAGTCTGGACCTCCTCGCCGATCGTGATCGAGAGCGTGCCCTCGCCGATCGCCACGAGGGTGTTGTCGTACCCCTGGGAGCGGGATTTCTGCGCCTGGGCCAGGGCCGTCACCGAGATGTCGTACGTGCCGGGCGCCGCCGTGCCGTTGGCGGTCACCGTGAGCACGTCTTCGTCGCTCGAGGTGGCGGCGAGCGAGGCGAACTCGTTGGCGGTGTCCAGCTTCTGGGCCGCGGCCTGCAACGCCTCGAGTTTCGTCTTGAGGGTGCCGAGCGCCGCGAGCTGGTTCTCGTAGCCCTTGCGTTGCGACTGCAACCGGTAGATCGGCGCTCGCTTGAGCTCCACGAGCTGCGAGACGAGCGTCGCGGTGTCCAGGCCGGTGGCCAGGCCGCTGAAGGACACGGTACTCATCCAAGCCTCCCCAGGCTCCGGCCGCGCGCGCCGGCGGGCCCCGTCAGCTGAGCCGATCGATCATCGTGCCCAGGAGATCGGCCGGACCGCGGGACGGGTTGAGCAGATTCTCCGGCGGGAACTTCTGGATCAGCTTGCCGGTCTCCTTGTCGCGGATCTCGATGACGAACGAGTGGTCCTGCTCCTCGTACAGCAGCCGGACGTCGCGTTCGCCGCCAGGCAACCGGTCCAGCGACTCCTGGAGCTCGGCCACCGCGCCCTCGAGCTGTTCGAGCGTGGGCGCTGGCGGATGGGCGGTGTCCGGTCCACCCGCGGTCACGGACGTGGCCGCCTCGACGGGCGCCGAGCCCGCGGGCGGTATGGGTGGGCGCGAATCGGCTCCCACCGGCGGCAGGGTCGCGATTCCGCCCGGGATTCCGTTCAAGGGTTCCATCGTTGCGCCTGCGCTTTTCGCGGTGGGCCCCGCCGGGGCGGGGCCCACACGTCCCGATCGAGCTAGCTGAGCAGCGTGATGGCCAGGCCGCTGGTCATGTTGGCCTGCGCCAGCACCGAGACGCCCGCCTGCTGCAGGATCTGGTAGCTGGTCATCCGGCTCGTCTCGCTCGCCACGTCCACGTCGCGGATGCGGCTGTTGGCGGCCGAGAGATTCTCCGCCGTGTTGTTGATGTTGCGGATCGAGCTCTCCAGCCGGTTCTGGACCGCGCCGAAATCGGAGCGGGCCGAGCTGACGTTCTGGATCGCGGTATCGATCTCGCCCATGGCCGTAGTCGCGTTCGCCGCGGTGTCGACGCCCGCCGCCAGGCCGAGGGTCGCCGCGTCCCGGGCCGTGCCCAGGTTCACGGCGATGCCGTCGTAGGTGTTGGTGCTGATGCCGACCTGGATGTTCACGGAGCCGCCGGTGCCGTCCAGCAGCTGGATGCCGTTGAACTCGGTCGAGTTCGCGATGCGGTCGATCTCATCGCTGAGGGCGGTGTACTCCGAGTTGAGGTAGCCGCGCTCGGTGTCGGACAGCGTGCCGTTGAGGCTCTGCTCCGCGAGCTCCTTCATGCGCAGCAGGATGCTGCTGACCTCGTCCAGGGCGCCTTCCGCCGTCTGGACCAGGGAGATGCCGTCGCTGGCGTTGCGGCTGGCCTGCTCGAGGGCGCGGATGTCGCTCTTCAAGCCCTCGGAGATGGCGAGGCCCGCAGCGTCGTCCGCGGCGCGGTTGATCCGCAGACCGCTCGACAGCTTCTCCATCGACTTCTGGAAGTTCGTCGTGGAGTTGTAGAGGTTCCGCCGGGTGTTGATGGCGGCGATGTTGGTGTTGATGCGGATGCCCATGCTCTTCCTCCCTGAAAGATCCGTTGACTCTGTTCCTCCATGGCGCCTTGACCGGCGCTTTCTGGATGCTGCGTATTTTATCGACATGGGCATTCCTTGACTTGAGTAAAAATAATATATAATGACCTATCGTCGTATTCGCCGCCAGATCTGGATTGAATAGAAAAAGGCGGATCCCGAAGGACCCGCCCCGGCGACCTGCGTCCAGCCGCCTAGCCGAGGAGTTTCATGGCCAGTCCGGTCGTGACGTTGGCCTGGGCCAGCATCGAGACGCCGGCCTGCTTGAGGATCTGGAAACTGGTCAGCGAGGAGGTCTCCTTGGCCACGTCGACGTCGCGGATGCGACTGTTGGCGGCCGCGAGATTCTCCGACTGGTTGTTGATGTTGCGGATCGAGGTCTCGAGCCGATTCTGGACCGCGCCGAAATCGGATCGCGCGGAACTCACCGTGTCGGTGGCGGAGAGGATCTCGGCCATGCTGAGGACTGCGGCCGCCTCGCTGTCGATCGTGCCGGTCAAGCCGAGGCTCGCCGCGTCACGGGGTGACGTGATGTCCACGGCGATGCTGTCGTACGTGTTGGTGTTGACGCCGACCTGGATGGCGATCGAGGCGCCGGCGCTGCCGTCGAGGAGGCTGATGCCGTTGAACTCGGTGGATGACGCGATCCGGTCGATCTCCTCGATCAGAGCCTGATACTCGTGGTCGAGGTAGCCGCGTTCGGTGTTGGTGACCGTTCCGTTGAGCGCCTGCTCGGTCAGCTCGCGCATGCGCAGCAGGATGTTGCTGACCTCGTCCAGGGCGCCTTCCGCCGTCTGGACCAGAGAGATGCCGTCGCTGGCGTTGCGGCTGGCCTGGCCCAGCGCGCGGATGTCGCTCTTCAGGCCCTCGGAGATCGCGAGCCCGGCCGCGTCGTCGGCCGCGCGGTTGATCCGCAGACCGCTCGACAGCTTCTCCATCGAGCGATTGAAGTTGATCGTCGAGTTATAGAGATGTCGCTGGGTATTGATCGAAGCGACATTGGTGTTGATGCGAATGCCCATTTCGTTCCTCCTTGAAGCAATGGGCGCCCGCGCGAGCTAGGCCGCCGGGGTGGCGGGGCCGGCCGGCGTCGCCCGGCCCGCCCCGCCGCGTCGACCTAGCTGAGCAGGGTCATCGCCAGGCCGGTCGTGACGTTGGCCTGCGCCAGCATCGACACGCCCGCCTGTTGCAGGATCTGATAGCTGGTCATGGTGGAGGTCTCCTTGGCCACGTCGACGTCGCGGATGCGGCTGTTGGCGGCCGAGAGGTTCTCACCCTGGTTGTGGATGTTGCGGACCGAGGTCTCGAGGCGGTTCTGGACCGCGCCGAAGTCGGAGCGCGCCGAGCTCACCGTGTCGATCGCCGCCAGGACCTGGGTCATCGCCGTGGCGGCGTTGGCCGCGGTGTCGATGCCAGCGAGGAGGCCGAGCGTGGCCGAGTCGCGGTTGGTGGCCAGGTCGACGCCGATGCTGTCGTAGGTGTTGGTGCCGATGCCCACCTGGATGCTCACGGCACCGCCGGTCCCGTCCAGCAGGCTGATGCCGTTGAACTCGGTGGACGCGGAGATGCGGTCGATCTCGTCCAGCAGGTCCTGGAACTCGTTGTTGAGGTAGCCGCGCTCGACATCGGTCAGCGTGCCGTTGAGGCTCTGTTCCGTCAGCTCGCGCAGACGGAGCATGATCGTGCTGACCTCGTCCAGCGCGCCTTCCGCCGTCTGGACCAGGGAGATGCCGTCGCTCGCATTGCGGCTCGCCTGCTCGAGGGCGCGGATGTCGCTCTTCAAGCCCTCGGAGATGGCGAGGCCCGCCGCGTCGTCGCCGGCGCGGTTGATGCGCAGACCGCTGGACAGCTTCTCCATCGACTTGTTGAACATGATGGTCGAGTTGTACAGGTGCCGCTGGGTGTTGATCGAGGCCACGTTGGTGTTGATGCGGATGCCCATGGTCTTCCTCCTTGCACGGGCTTCTGCCCGCCCCGGGACGGGGCGCGGTTTCCCGGGGACCGGCGGAGCATCCCTGCCGCCGCCGGGGTCCGGGATTGTGACGGCCGCGCCGTGGATCCCGGCGCGTCCGTCGCGATCGAGCGCGGTCCCGGAGGGGAGCCGCGCTCAAGGCCGCTCGCTAGGCCTGGAGCAGGTTCAGCGCGAGGCCGGTGGTCAGGTTCGCCTGCGCCAGCATGGAGACGCCGGCCTGCTGCAGGATCTGGTAGCTGGTCAGGCTGGAGGTCTCGCGGGCGACGTCGACGTCGCGGATCCGGCTGTTGGCGGCGGAGAGGTTCTCCGACTGGTTGTTGATGTTGCGGATCGAGACCTCGAGCCGGTTCTGGATCGCGCCGAAGTCGGAGCGCGCCGAGCTGACGGCGTCCACGGCGGCCAGGACCTCGGTCATCGCCGTCGTCGCGTTCGCCGCGGTGTCGACCCCCGCGAGCAGGCCGAGGGTGGCCGAGTCGCGGGCCGTCGCGAGGTCGACCGCGATGCTGTCGTAGGTGTTGGTCGTGATCCCCACCTGGATGGCCACGCTCCCGCCCGAACCGTCGAGCAGCTTCTGGCCGTTGAACTCCGTGGAGTTCGAGATGCGGTCGATCTCGTCCAGCAGGTCCTGGTACTCGTTGTTGAGGTAGCCGCGCTCGATGTCCGTCAAGGTGCCGTTGAGGCTCTGTTCCGTCAGCTCGCGCAGGCGCAGCAGGATGGTGCTGACCTCGTCCAGGGCGCCTTCCGCCGTCTGGACGAGCGAGATGCCGTCGCTCGCGTTGCGGCTCGCCTGCTCGAGGGCGCGGATGTCGCTCTTCAGACCTTCGGAGATGGCGAGACCCGCGGCATCGTCCGCGGCGCGGTTGATCCGCAGGCCGCTGGAGAGCTTCTCCATCGACTTGGCGTATGCGGTCGTGGCGTTGTACAGGTGCCGGCGGGTGTTGATGGACGCGATGTTGGTGTTGATGCGGATGCCCATGCGATTTCCTCCTTGAAAACGCGGTTTGGGCTGGCGCCCCTCGGGGCTGACCAACGGATCGGCGGTGAGGGGGCGACCGTCCTTGGTCGCCCGGCGTCACGCCGTGCGGAGAGAGTCGGCAGCGCGGGGGAGGAACTTGAGCGGGAAATCCGGGGCGACGGCGCCGGGACGCGGCGTCGGGGGCGCGCCGGAGTCGGCGCGCCCCCTGCGGGGTGGGGAATCGGTGGCCCGGCGCTCAGCCTTGCAGCAGGGTGAGCGCGAGGGACGAGGTCATGTTCGCCTGCGCGAGGACGGACACGCCCGCTTGCTGGAGGATCTGCAAGCTGGTCATGGTCGAGGTCTCGAGCGCCACGTCCACGTCGCGGATGCGGCTGTTGGCCGCCGAGAGATTCTCCGAGGTCATGCTGATGTTGCGGATCGTGGTCTCCAGGCGGTTCTGCGCGGCGCCGAAGGCGGCGCGGGTCGTGCTGACGAGGCTCGACGCGGCCTCGATGTCGTCGATCAACGCGCGCGCCACGTCGCCCCCGCTGCCCGGCGCGCCGAAGTCCGTGCCGGCGAGACCGAGAAACGTGGTGTTCATCGGGCTCGAGAGCACGATCGACACGGCGCTCGTGGTCACGTCGGTGCCGACGCCCACCTGGACGTCCAGCGTGCCGGCCGTGCCGTCCAGCAAGCGGATGCCGTTGAACTCGGCCGTGGCGCTGATGCGGTCGATCTCGGTCAGCAGCTCCTGGTACTCGTCGTTCAGGTAGCCGCGTTCGGTGTCGCCGAGGGTCTCGGTCGCGGCCTGCTCGGCGAGCTCGCGCAGGCGCAACAGGATGCTGCCGACCTCGTCGAGAGCGCCTTCCGCGGTCTGGACCAGCGAGATCCCGTCGGCGGCGTTGCGGCTCGCCTGGCCGAGCGCCCGGATGTCGCTCTTCAATCCCTCCGAGATCGCGAGGCCGGCGGCGTCGTCGCCCGAGCGGTTGATCCGCATGCCGCTCGACAGCTTCTCCATCGACTTGTTGAAGTTGTTCGTCGTGTTGAACAGGTGGCGTTGCGCGCTGAGCGACGCCACGTTCGTGTTGATGCGCAGACCCATGTCCGATTCCTCCGTGTCGTCAGGCCGCCCCGCAGCGGCCGTTCAGGTTGCGGCTTGCGATCGTGCGCCGCCGTCCCGTACTCTGGGCGTCGGGACCCTCGAGCGGGCATCTTGCCCGCCGGGTTCTCGCAACCATGCATTTTGCACGCCAGACGGGGCCTGACATGTCGATTCGCACGGTCCGCCTCGACGAGTACGAGGGTTTCCTTGCATTTCTCAATGCAGGAATGAGGCCTGAACCGACCGCGACGCGCGCTGAGGACGACTTCCCGGTCATCCTGGGGCGCGGCAACCTCGACGGACTCTGGGGCTGGCCGGATGCGCGGGGCTGGGCCGCTGGACTCGCCGTCCTCACGAGGCGGTTCACCTCGAGCGCGGGCGATCTCACGGTGGCGGGCATCGGCTCGGTGGTGACGCGCGCCGACCGGCGTGGCGAGGGGCTCAGTGCCGGTCTGCAGGAGCACGTCGTGGCCCGGCTCTCCGGCGCCGGCGTCGCCCTCGGCGTGCTCTGGAGCGACCGGCCGGCAATTTATGCCGGACGGGGTTTCCAGCCCGCGGGCTGGGAATACCATCTGGACCTGGCGGGCCTCGAGCCGAGCGGGCTGCTGCCGGACGGCGCCGAGATCCGGTCGTACCGACCCGCGGACGCGGGTGCCGTCGCGAACCTGTATGGCCGGCACCCGTTGCGCACGATCCGGCAGCCCGGCGACGACGCCGTGCTCTACGCCATGCCCGGGACCCGGGGCTTCGTGCTCGACCGGGGCGGCAACGTGCTCGCCTACGCATTCTGCGGGAAGGGCGCGGACTTCCCCGGGTACGTCACCGAGTGGGGCGGGCCGGCGCCGGATGCGCTGGCGGTGCTGGCCGAGGTCCGCGCGCGCGGACTCGCCACGCGGGCGCTCGTGCCGGCGGGTCGCGAGGACCTGCTGGATCTCGCCGTCTCGCTGGGCGCGGGCCTGGCGGCGGTGCCCAGCGGGCTCTGGTCGATCCTGCGTCCCGATCTGCTGCCCGGCGGCGACGCCGGACCGGCGGACGGCCAGCGACTCGACCCGCGCGCCTGGCTGGGAACGGTCGACGAGGCGGGGATGCCGGTTCCCGGGCGCCTGCGGCTGGCGGTCTGGGGATTCGACAGCGTCTGACCTACCGCGGTGGAGGACTCTTGGCGCAACCCACGCTCACCCTGCTGATCCTGGCTGACCGCGGCGACCGTCTCGCGGCGCTGCTCGCCCACCACGGCCGACTCTGGGACGAGGCCGTCGTCGTGGACACCGGAGACGGCGGCGCCGGCGCGGTCGCCGCGAGCGCCGGCGCGCGCGCCGTGCCGCACGCCTGGAACGACGACTTCGCGGCGGCGCGCAACGCGGGCGTCGCCGCCGCGACCGGCGACTGGATCCTGATCCTGGACACGGACGAGCTGGTCGCGCCTCGCGACCTGGACCGGCTGCGCGAGGCCGTCACGGCGGAACCGTTCGTGGGGCTCCAGACGGTCGTGAACTACTGCGCCGACGCGCGGCATCCCGAGTGGCGGCCGCTCCGCGGCGAGTATCCCGCCGAGGAGGCCGGACAGCGAGGTTGCTTCCTGTCCCGGCGCGCCGGCCTGTTTCCGCGCCGCCCAGGACTCGTGTTCGAGGGCTGCGTCCACGAGACGATCCTGCCCGCCGCGCTCGCGCAGGGGTTGCCGGCCAGGCCGTTGCGAGTGCCGGTCCACCACTACGGGTTCACGCTCGGCGGCCAGCACAACGCGGCGCGGAGGGCGCGGTATGCCTCGCTCGTCCGGCGCAAGCACGCGCAGCGGCCGGACGACACGGCGGCAGCGGTGGAGCTCGCGTCCGTCCTGCTGGAGGAGGGCAAGCCCGGCGAGGCGCGGTCGCTCCTCGAGGCGCTCGCCGACCGCCGGCCCGTCGACAGCGCGATCACGCGCGGCCGGTTCCTCCTGGGGCGGCTGCTCCGGGAGGAGGGTCGCCTCACGATCGCCAGGACGCTGCTCGCCCGCGCCGTCGCCGAGGACCCCCGCCACGAGTTCTGCTGGCTCGAGCTGATCCGCGTCGTCGCGGCCGCCGGCGCCTGGGGGGACTGCGATCGGCTGATCGGCGAGGCGCGCCGCCGCTTCGGCGACGATCCGCTCCTGGACAAGGAGGAACTGCGCTGCCTGGTCAAGACCGGTCGCCTGGAGGCTGCCGCGCTGGTGCTGGCTCGCCTGCGGCAGATCTATCCCGGCTGGGATGACCTGGCCGATCTGTCCCGCCGTCTGCCGTCGCCGGGGCGTTCGCTCCCCGGCGGCCCGGTGGCGTGATCGCCGGCGCCGGAGTCGCTTTTTGCTCAAGTCCGGCCAGAATCTGCCGATCACTGGTACGGAATCGTTCGCCCTGGCCGGCAGGATCAGCCGGCACGCGGGACCGGCGGGATCGACCGAGTCGACTCGCTGATATTGTAAATAGAGAAGATCCAGGCTGTTCACGTCGTCGGTTCGAGCAAGATCTCGGGCCGCCGCGCCGGCGGTCGGATCGTCCCGGCAGGTCTCGCATTTGCTAGGGTCCAGGCACGGTAGCGAGCGTCAGGCGGAGATCAAACCTGCACGAGAGGGCCGTCCATGCCGATGAACGCGAACCAGATCGATGCCTCCGCGAAGTCCCAGGCGCAGCGGGTCGAGACCTACGGCCGGGCGCGCGAGCACAAGGTGGACGGGTTCGCGGGGCCGAAGGACCCCGGCAGCCAGCTGGTGCCGATCTCGTTGAGCGACCACGCCGACATCTCCGACAAGGCTCGCGAACTCGCGGATCTGCGGCGAGCCGTGGAAGCCGGGCGAGACGCCCTGGCCGGCGAGTCCGCGGTGCGGGCCGATCGCCTCGCGCTGGTGCGGGAGCGCCTGACGGCGGGCTATTACCAGTCGGCGGCGGTCCGCGACGAGGTCGCGGGGCGGCTGAGCACGCTGTTCTTCGAGGGACCGCTCTTCTAGTCCGCGATCCGGAACGACCCGGGGGACGGCCGGCCAGGCCGTCCCCGTTTCTGCGCCGGTCTCCACGGCGGCGCCGGCAGGATTTTTACCGCCTCCGGCGAGACTCTGGTTGCGAGAGGTGACCAGAAAATTTACAGTTGTCGCCGATCACGCCGGGTCGTTGCCGCCGCGGGGGGATCATGCGCGAAGACACAGACCGGTCGGTCCAGGGTCGCCTGCAGGTGGTCGGACCGGACAGCGTGGCTGAGGGCGTTGCCGGCTGGGCTCGCGAGACGGTCGCGTCCCTGGCCGAGGTGGCGGCCGGGACGGTCCCGGCGAGCGTCGTGGTGGTTCACGAGGCGACGTTGCGCGCGCATGGCGAGTGGACCGGGTTTCCCGCCTGGCTGAGGCGATTCGACGCCCGCGCGAACGCCGTGATCCTGGCTCACGAGGGCCTGTCCGTCGCGGAGCTGGTCGAGTGCTTCCGCGCCGGGCTCGCCGATGCGCTCCCCTCGTCCTCTCCGCCGGCGCAGTGGGACGCGGCGCTCGGTCGGGTCGGCCGGCGACTCGCCTTGCAGGCCGAGGCCCGCGCGGTCAAGGTCGACGCTGCCGCGACGCAGCGCCTGTTGCAGGATGGCCGCCGGCGCCTGCGCCACGAGGCGGCGGCCGAGACGGCGGCGCTCCTGCAGGCCCAGGCCGACCTCGAGGCGGCGAACCGCCGCCTCGGCGACCACATGGCGCAGGTGTCGCTGCTCTACAAGTTCGGGCGCGAGCTGAGCCTGGCGAGCAACTGGGACGACACGCTGCGCGAGATCCTGGCGCACCTGGCCGAGTTCGTCGGCGCGGCGGGCGGAGCGCTCGTCCTGCGGGCGGCGCCCGGCGGCGCCTACGCGCCGCGACAGACCTACCGGTGGCAGGAGCAATCCTGGGACAAGGTCCTCCTGCGCATCACCCGGCAGATCGACGCGGGTGTCGCCAGCAGCCTGCTGGCGCCGGGGATCTTCCAGGTGGGGCCGCAGGAGGACGAGACCACCGGTGGCCGGATCACCGCACTGCCGCTCGAGCACCAGGGGATCCGGCTGGGCATGCTGCTCCTGCTCTTCGGCGACCCGGACGAGCGCCGGCAGCGGTCCGCCGCCAACCTCCCGTTCCTGCAGATGGTCCAGGTCGTGGTGTCGGAGGAGGTCGCCTCGGCCCAGATGCTCGACCGGCTCCGCGACATCGGCGCGTTCAACACGCGCGTGCTCGAGACGGTCAGCAGCGCGATCTGGGTCTGCGCCCAGGGCCATACGATCTTCGTCAACCGCGCCGCGCGGACGCTGCTCGGGCTCGACGCCGGCCCGGTGTGCGAGGACGCGGCGGCCGCCCTCGCGGTCGGCCGCGGCCGCCTGCTCGACCGGCCCCTGACCGGCGGCGCCGAGATCGACGATCTGCCCGAGCTGTTCCTCGACGGTGCGCTCAGCGTGGCGGGACGTCAGGCGCCGCTCTTCGCCGGACTGCAGCGCCGCAAGCGGCCGTTCCGCGGCGAAGGTCTGGTCCGGGACCTGCGCGGCCGCGCGATCCCGGTTCGGGTCCAGACCGCTCCGATGGCCGGGCGGGGCCGGGACGAACGCTGGCTGCTGGTGATCCTCGAGGACCTGCGGGAGGTGAAGCGGGCGGAGGCGGCGAGACGCCGCGCGGAGCGAGCGGAGGCGCTGGTGGCGATGTCCGCCACGCTCGCCCACGAGATCCGCAATCCGCTGATGGGTCTGAGCGCGCAGGCCGAGCTCCTGGCCGATTCGTTGCCGGTGGACGATTCGCGGCGCGATCGGATCGACCTCATCACGAGCGAGGTCGAGCGGATCAACCACACCATCGCCGACATGCTGCAGTTCGTGCGCCCTTGCGACCTGCGTCGCGAAGCGGTCGATCCCGTCCGGCTCGCCCGGGTCAGCCTCGACCTCGCCCGACCGCGCGCCGAGACGCGCGGCGTGTCGCTCCGGGTTCTCGCCGATGCGCCCGTCGAGATCAATGCAGATTCGGCGAAGCTCAAGCAGGTTCTCCTGAATCTCGTCCTCAACGCAGTCGACGCGGCGCCGACCGGCGGCACCGTGACCGTGCGGCTCTCCGGCGACCGCAGCCTCGCGGTCCCGGACCCGACCCGCGGCAGCCTGCAGACCGTGCCGGCGGTCGCCATCGCCGTCGAGGACGACGGAGCCGGATTCGCCGGCATCGAACCGGAGCGGCTCTTCGAACCCTTCTTCACGACCAAGACCACGGGCACCGGCCTGGGCCTCGCGTACAGCCGCAAGGTCGTCGACGCCCACGGCGGTGAGATTCGGGCGGAGCGGGACGGCGCGATCACGCGCATGCTGGTCCTGTTGCCGCGGGAAGCGGTGGCCGGCAAGACGCTGGCCGGGGAGGCGACATGAACAAGCGAATCCTGGTCGTCGACGACGAGGCCACCATCCGCCGATCGCTGGTCGAGGCGCTGGGCGCCGAGGGCTACGAGGTGGCGGACGCCGAGACAGGGGAGGAAGCCCTGGCGCGTTGCCACGCGGACGAGTTCGACCTGCTCGTCAGCGACCTGAAGCTGCCGGGGATCAGCGGCCTCGACGTGCTGCAGGCCCTGCGCAACCAGAACCGGAACCTCCCGGTGATCCTCATGACCGCGTACGGCGACGTCGACACGGCCGTCGCCGCGATGCGGCTGGGCGCCTACGACTACATCACCAAGCCGTTCAAGCTGGCGGAGATCCGCCGCCAGGTCCGGGGCGCGCTGCGCGCGACACAACCGCTCGCGGCGTCCGAGCAGGAGGACGCCGAGCCCGCGGCCGCCGTCGCGGCGGCCGACGGCCGCTACCTGCGGATGATCAACGCCTGCCCGGGCCTGGCGGAGATCGGCCGGATCCTCGCGAAGGTCGGATCCAGCCGCAGCGGGGTCGACACGCCGATCCTCGTGCAGGGAGAATCCGGCAGCGGCAAGGAGATCGTGGCCCGGGCAGTCCACGAGGTCACCGGTTCGCACGACCGCTTCATGGAGATCAACTGCGCGGCGGTGCCGGAGACCCTGCTCGAGAGCGAGCTGTTCGGCCACGAGAAGGGCGCGTTCACCGACGCCAAGAACCGCAAGGAGGGGCTCTTCGAGCTCGCCGGCCGCGGCACGATCTTCCTCGACGAGATCGGCGAGATGGGAATCCTCCTGCAGACGCGTCTCCTGCGGGTCCTGGAGAACCGCCGATTCCGCCGGGTCGGCGGCAAGGAGGATCTCGAGATCCACGCGCGGATCGTGGCCGCGACCAATCGCAAGCTGGAGGACGCGATCGAGGACGGCCTGTTCCGCAACGACCTCTATTACCGCCTGCAGGTCGTCGAGATTCACGTGCCGCCGCTGCGCGAGCGGCCTCAGGACCTCGAGATCCTCACGAACCACTTCCTGCGGGAGCTGAACCAGCAGCTCGGCCTGCGCTGCGCGCCCGTCGATGCGAACCTGCTCGAGACCCTGCAGAAATACCCCTGGCCCGGCAACGTCCGCGAACTGCGCAACGTGCTCAAACGGATCATGATCCTCGAGGAGCCGGCCCGCCTGCAGCCGGACCATTTCCCGGAGTTCATCCGTCTCGGCCGCAGTCCGCGCGGGGTCGGTCGAGTGGATGGGGGATTGACCCTGATGCCGCTCGCCGAGACGGAGCGGCGGCAGATCCTGTTCACGCTGGAACAGACCGGTCACAACAAGAGCAAGGCGGCCCGCCTCCTCGGCATCAGCCGGCAGACGCTGCGGGAGAAGCTGCGGATCTACGAGGCGGATTTCGACGACGAATCGTCCCCGAGGTCCGAGGAAGCCGAGGGTTGATCTTGCCCATAAACTGACCACCGGTGTCCGGCAAGTGATCTGCCGGCCGTCTCCTGGCCCCCTACCGCCGTTGCCCGGTTCCCGGCGCCGTCCTCACGGCGCCGGCTTGCCCGACATCTGATTGTCCAGCCCGGTCGTCGCCAGCGGTGGCCGGCGCGTTCCCCGCGTCCGGTGACGGGCATGCCGTTTGCGGAGTCGCCTGCCGTCCTAAGTCCTTTCCGTGGAGCAGGCGAGACATGGATGACCGGCATGCGACGCGACGCGTTTGGCTCGGCCTGGCGGCCGGCCTGGCCCTGTGCGCGGTGACGGCGCCGCGGGCCGGCGCGTCCCTGACCGCCGACCAGGTCAACGACTACCTGGTCTGGTTGCACTCGCTCGAGTCGACGCTGGCGGCGCGAGCGGCGACCGGCCAGGCGGAGCATCGCTCGCTCTTCCCGGCCGGCCTGGCGACGGCCGCGGCCGACACGACGCAGGGTCCGGATCTCGCGGCGGTCGTCGCGGCGCTGGAGGAGGTCGAGGGCCGCCCGCGCGTCCTGCAGGAGCCGGCGAGCCGGCAGCCCCTGCACGCGCTTGGCCGGGCCCGCAGCTACGCCAGCATCGCGGAATTCGATAGCGCCCTCGTCTGGTACGACGAGGCCCTGAGGCGCGATACGACCGGCGAATACGCCGATGAGTTCGGTCGAGAGGCCATGGCGGCCGCGATCGCGGCGGGGGACTCCGTGGCGGTGACGCGCCGGTTCCTCCGCGTGCTCGGCGGGCGCGACCTCGCCGCGCACGCCGCGGAGCTCGAGCTCGCGTACCGGTACTTCGTCAGTCGCGGCGACGCCACCAACCTCGACCTGCTGGTCCGCTCGGCCGCGACCCAGCCGGACGCGCTGCGGGGCCGCCTCGCCTACTGGCAGGCCTTCGCGCTGAGCTGGCTCGGACGCCACGCCGAGAGCCTCGAGGCGCTCGCGGCGCTGCTCGTCTCCGATGGGGTCTCGTTCGGCCTCGACGAGGCGCAGCGGGCCTGGGTCCTCGTCGCCGTTCCCGACCTCCTGCTTCTGTCCGGCGACAGCGAGTCGGCGGAGACCCTGTACCGGGCCCTCGCCGCCAGCTCGGTACCCGGCGCCGCCGACTGGGCGGCCTGCCAGGTCGCGGCGATCGAGTTCCTCGCCGGCCGCTTCCTGGCGGCGGGCACGGCCTTCGAACGACTCTGCCAGCAGACCGCAGACCTGGAGTGGCGAGAGTACGCCTGCAAGATGGCCGCCCTGAGCGGCGAGATGGAACGACTGCGTGACGAGGGTGAGCTCCATGGCGCCGCTGCCTACGATCAGCGCTGACGTCGCGGCGCGCGAGCGCCGCCTGCTCGATCGCCTGCTCGGACTCTACGGCGAGCAGCAGCGGCTCTACGCCGAGGTCCTCGAGCTCTCGCGGCACGAGCGCGACCTGCTGCGCGACGGCGCGCCGCTCGACCAGGTCCGCGGCCTGCTCGCGGCGAAGAAGCGCCGGCTGGAGACGATCGGCCGTCTCGATCTGACGGAGGCCGCCAGCCGCGAGCAGTGGCGACAGGGCCGCCGGGGATGGAGCGCCGACGGGCGCACGCGCCTGCACCGGGCCCTCGAGGACGTCGGCCAGCTGATCGAGGCCATCCTCGCGTGCGAGGAGGAGAACGATCGTGAACTGCTGCAGCAGTGTCGATGAGCAGATCGGCGCCTGCCTGGCGACCGCGGCCGAGATCAGGATGCCGGCCGGTGTCCGGCGCGACCAGCGCGGCCGTCTGCTCCGCGGCTACCTGCACAAGAGCAGCAACAGCCTGTGCGGCATCAAGGGGTACGCGAGCCTCATCGCCGGCGGTCCCGGCGCCACGAGCCGCGCGACGGCCTGGGCCCGCAAGATCGTCGCGGAGGTCGAGCAGCTCGAGGACATGTACCGGTCGGTGCGGGACATGGCCTTCCCCGTGCCGGCGCCGAATCTCGGCGCCCACGATCTCGCGACGGTGGTCGCCGACGCGGTCGACTCCGCCGCGGCTCGCCACGCCAACCTGCGCGCCGGACCGTTCCCGCTCGTGGCCGGCGATCTGCTGCTGCCGGCGGGCGATCTCCACCAGATCCTCGCCGAGATCCTCGACAACAGCGCCGAGAGCCGTCAGGCGCTCGTGGAGGTGACGCTGACCGTCTGCGCGGGCGACGCCGGCCGCCTCGCGCTCGCGATCGCCGACGACGGCCCGGGGATGCCCCGCGAGCTGCTCGCGCAGGCGATCGATCCCTTCGTCACCACGCGGCCCGGCCATCTCGGGATCGGCCTGGCGCGGGTGGACACCATCATGGACATGCACGGTCTGGGCTGGGGCTTGCGCAGCGTGCCTGACCACGGCACCACCGTGACCGTGGAAGTGGCGCGGCCGCGGACCGGGGGACGCCGACCCTGAGTCGAGAAAGGTGACCCGATGGCGAAGAAGCCACGCATCCTCGTGGTCGACGATGAGCACACCATGCGCGATTTCCTGACGGCGTCGATGACGGGTCGCTACCAGATCCGCACGGCTGGCGATGGGAAGGAGGCGCTGGCGCAGCTACAGCGGGAGCCGGTCGACCTGGTCCTCTCGGACGTCCGGATGCCGGGCGGCGACGGCCTGACCCTGCTCGCGGCGATCGAGCGCGAGCTGGACGACCCGCCGCTCGTCGTGATGATGACCGCCTTCGGGACCATCAAGGAAGCGGTCGAGGCCACCAAGTGCGGCGCGGTCGACTACCTGACGAAGCCGTTCGGGCTCGACCAGCTCGAGCACACGCTCCAGCGCGCGTTCGAGCTGCGGGCGCTGCGCAACGAGAACCGCAGCCTGCGGACCACACTGAAGGCACAGCGCGAACAGCACGGACTGCTCGGCGCCAGCCCGGCCATGGCGGAGCTGCGCGAGAAGATCGAGATGATCGCCGACTCGCGCGGCACCGTCCTGTTGCAGGGTGAGAGCGGCACCGGCAAGGAGATCGCCGCGCGCGCGATCCACAACGCCGGCAATCGCCGAAGCGGTCCGTTCATCCGGCTCAACTGCGCCGCGATCCCCGAGACGCTGCTCGAGGGCGAGCTCTTCGGGTACGAGCGGGGCGCCTTCACCGGCGCGGTGCAGGCCCGGCCCGGCAAGTTCGAGCTCGCCGACGGCGGGACGCTGCTGCTCGACGAGATCAGCGAGATGCCGCTCAGCATGCAGGCCAAGGTGCTGCGGGTGATCCAGGAACGCGAGTTCATGCGGCTCGGCGCCCGCGAATCGACGCGTTGCGACGTGCGCATCATCGCCACCAGCAACCGCAATCTCAAGGAAGAGATCCGCCTGGGGCGCTTCCGCGAGGACCTCTTCTACCGGCTCAACGTCATCCCGCTGCGGATGGTCGCGCTGCGCCAGCGCAAGGAAGACATTCCCCTCTTGGTCGCCCACTTCGTGCGCGTGTTCTGCGCCGAGAGCGGCAAGCCCGTGCTGACGGTCACCGAGTCGGCGATGCGCAACCTGCTCGCTCACGACTGGCCCGGGAACGTGCGGCAGCTCCAGAACGTGATCGAGCGGGCGGTCATCATGTGCTGCGGCGCCGAGCTCGACGCGAACCAGCTCGACCTGCGCGACGAGATGAACCGGACGGAAGAGGCGGCGGAGCTGAGCGCCGATCTCACGATCCGTGAGATGGAGCAGGAACTGATCTTGCGGAAGCTCCAAAGAACCGGCGGCAACCGTACCCAGGCTGCCACGGAACTGGGCATCAGTGTCAGGACATTGCGCAACAAGCTGCACCTGTACCAGGCACAGGGCTTGAGCATCCCGGGGTAGGCCATGATCAGGCACGGCCTCTTCGAAGCGGCGCATCTCGGCGACCTCAAACAGGCGCTGGCGGTCTACGCCAATCGCCACCGGGTGGTGTCGGACAACATCGCGAACGTCGAGTCGGCGGGGTACGCGGCGAGGGAGTATCGGTTCGAGGAGTACCTCGCGGGCGCGCGGCTCCGGCTCCAGGGTGCGCGGACGAACCCGGCCCACCTGGCGCTCGGCCGCCGCGAGCTCGCGGACACGCCGGGCGACGTCCGGCCGACGGGAGACGACCACGACAACGGGATCAACAACGTCGACATCGACAAGGAAATGACCGATCTGGCGACCAACGACCTTTCCTACCGCCTGGCGACGCGGCTGCTGAGCATGAAGTATCAGACCCTGCGCAGCGCCATCCGCGGCCGGTCCACCTAGCGTCAGGAGGCGAGGGCATGAGCAAGGGGCTGTTCGAGGCGATCCGGATCAGCGGCAGCGGCCTGTCGGGGCAGCGCGTGAAGATGGACGTCGTGGCGCGCAACCTGGCGAACGCCGAGACGACGCGGACCGAGGACGGCACGCCGTACCGGCGCGAGCGGGCGGTCTTCCGGGAGATCCTCGAGCGTCGCGTGCAGGCGCAGCGCGAGCGGCTCGACCCGGCGAACGACGAGTTCGCCAACGGTCCGACCCGGACGCACCCGAATCACCTGCCCGGCCTCACCGCGCTCCAGCTGGCCGACCGCGAGGGAGTGCGCACGGAGGCCGAGGTCGCGCCGGACGCCTCGGAGTTCCGCGTGATCTACGACCCGGGTCACCCGGACGCCGACGAGGACGGCTACGTGCTGATGCCGAACGTCGACGTCGTCACCGAGATGGTCGACCTGATCACCGCGAGCCGCGCCTACGAGGCCAACATCAGCGCGGTGCAGGCGGCCAAGGACATGTTCAACCAGGCGCTCAAGATCTAGGAGAGTCGCGCTCATGGCCGTCGGCGGCATCCGTGCTCTGGGTTCCATCGATCCGCGCCTCGCCTACGCCGGGCAGGCCGCGCCGACGCCGCGGACCAGCTTCGGCGAGCAGCTGCAGGCGGCGATCCGCGAGGTCGACGGGCTGCAGGTCGCGCGCGACGTCATGACCGAAGGCATGGTCCGCGGCGAGCCGACCGAGGTCCACGAGATCATGACCGCGGCCGAGGAGGCGCAGCTCGCGTTCGAGCTGATGCTCGAGGTCCGCAACAAGCTGCTCGAGGCCTATCAGGAAATCATGCGCATGCAGGTCTAGCTGACCTCATACGCAACGGGACGGAGACCAAGTGGATGGATTCAGGCAGGCCTGGTTCGGCATCGGGAAACGGTTCGCCGCCCTGTCGGTCAACCAGCGGCTGGTGCTGGGCATGGTGGCGGCGGGCGTGATCATCAGCGCCACCGTGTTCAGTCTGTGGCTGAGCCGGGAGGAGATGGCCGTCCTCTTCAGCGACCTGACCCCCGAGGACGCCAACGAGGCGCTCCAGGAACTCAACAAGCGCGACGTCTCCGCCGAGCTGACGAACGGCGGCACGACCATCCTGGTGCCCGCCTCGGCGGTCCACCGCCTGCGGGTCGAGCTGGCCGCGAAGGGGATCGCGTCGAGCGGCGTCGTGGGTTTCGAGATCTTCGACCAGTCCCACTACGGGATGACCGAGCAGGACTACGAGGTCAAACGCCTGCGGGCGCTGCAGGGCGAGCTCACCAAGACCATCGAGAGCCTGCAGGGAGTCGAGGCCGCCCGCGTCCACCTGGTCCTGCCGAAATCGAGCATCTTCCGCAGCCTGGCGACCGAACCGACGGCCTCGGTCGTGCTCACCCTCAACCAGCGCCGGCCCGTGAGTCCGGCCCAGGTCGCCGGGATCCAGAACCTCGTGGCGGGCAGCGTCGAGGGACTGCTCGCCGGCAACGTCACGGTCCTCGACCAGAACGGCCGCATGCTCTCCGAGAACTACGCGGACGACGACTTCGGCGCGACCGACCGGCAGCTCGAGCTCAAGAAGGAGGTCGAGGCCTACCTGGCCGACAAGGCGCAGACGATGCTCGCGAGCGTCTTCGGCGAGAAGCGCACGCACGTGCGCGTCGACGCCACGCTGAATTTCGAGAAGATCGAGTCCCAGCGGACCATCTTCGATCCCGAGAACCAGGTCGTCCGTTCGGAGGAGCGCAACGAATCCAGCGACCCGGCCACCGGCGGCACGACCGAGTCGAGCATGACCAACTACGAGATCAACCAGACCGTCGAGAAGATCGTCGGGGAGACGGGCGGCATCAAGAATCTGTCCGTCGCCGTGTCGGTGGACGGCACCTACGCGACGCCGAAGGACGGCGGCGAGCCGGTCTACCAGCCGCTGGGTCAGGAGCAGCTCGACCAGATCCAGCGCATGGTCCAGAGCGCGATCGGCATCGACGTCGAGCGCGGCGATCAGATCGAGGTCGTCAACATCCAGTTCCAGGGCGAGGGCGCCGTCCCGGACGGCGACGGCGGCGGCGGCGGCCTGCCCGGCGGCTGGGTCCAGCTCGTGATGCAGAATCTCGGACGCATCCTGCTGGTGGCGCTGCTCGTGGTCCTGGTCGTGACCTTCCGGCGCAGCCTGCAGGGAACCCTCGGCGACCTTTCCGGCCACCGCGGCGGGGCCAAGCCCGGGCGGCCCGCGGCGGCCGGCGGCGCGCCGGGGCAGCCGGCCGCCGAGCCCGAGCGCTTCGAGGGCCTGCCCCCGCTGACCGACCAGATGATCGAGGACGTGCGCGAGTACGCGGCGGAGAACCCGGCGCGGGTGGCCGACGTGGTCCAGTCCTGGCTCTACGAGCCGGAGCGCAGCGGCCGTTAGCCGCGGCGCGCAACGGAGAACGCAATGCCGGTGCTCGACGACAAGACCCTGCGCAAGGCGGCCATCTTCATCATGGCGCTCGGCCCGGAGACGGGCGGCCGGGTCATCTCGCACCTGCCCGAGAGCCTGGTCGAGCAGCTGACCCACGCGATCGCCACCGCGGGCCAGGTGCCCTTCGCGGAGAAGCAGAAGGTCCTGAGCGATTTCGTCAAGCTCTCGAGCTCGATCAGCGGCATCGCCTTCGGCGGCGAGGAGACCGCGAAGCAGATCCTCGAGGCCGGTTTCGGCACGCACCGGGCGAGCTCGCTGCTGAGCCGGGTCACGAGCTACAGCGAGATCAAGAGCTTCGAGCACCTGCGCAGCCTCGACGCGCTGACCGTCGCGAACTACCTCAAGAACGAGCACGCGCAGACCGTCGCCGTGGTCCTCGCGCACATGGATCCGCGCGACAGCGGGCCGATCCTCGAGCTGCTGCCGGCCGAACTGCAGGGCGACGTCGCCTATCGCATGGCCGTGCTCGACTCGCCGAACGCCGAGGCGCTCAAGATCGTGGAGGGCGTGCTGGCGAGCCAGCTGCAGGGCGAGGTCAACGCGAATCGCGGCAAGTACGGCGGACGCAAGCAGGTCGCCGAGATCCTCAACGAGACCGAGCGCGAGACCTGGCAGGAGATCCTCGACGAGATGCGGGAGATCGACGACGAGGTCGCCAACGAGGTCAACAACCTCATGTTCGTCTTCGAGGACCTGGTCCTGATGAACGACAAGTACATCCAGGAGATCCTCAAGGAGGTCGACGGCAAGGAGCTGACCCTCGCCCTGAAGGGCGCCACGCAGGAGATCCAGGACAAGATCTTCAGCAACATGTCCAAACGCGCGGCCCTGGGGATCAAGGAGGACATGGAGTACATGGGCCCGGTCAGGCTCAGCGAGGTCGAGGAAGCCCAGCAGCGCATCGTCGAGGTCGTGCGGAGCCTCGAGGAGGCGGGCACGATCGTGATCGGCAAGGGGGGCAAGGATGCAGAAATGGTCTCCTGAGCCCCTCGCCGCGGGGCGATCCAGCCTCGGCGCCTACCAGCCCCTGCACCCGGCGACCGCGGTCGCCGCGCTCGACGCCGCCTTCCGCCCGGAGACCGGCTTCGCCGAGCCCAAGGGGCTCCTGCAGCATCTCTCGCGGGACGAACGCGCCCGGATCGTGGATCTGCTCGAGCTCGACCTGCGCCGCGAGCACGACGAGCGCGCGCGTCGCGAGGCGGAGGCCCAGGCGGCCGCCGACGCGTCGCGGCAGGCCGAGGATGCGGCCGCCCTCGCTCGCTGGCAGGCCGAATTCGCCGAGGGCGTGCGCCGCGAGATCAAGGACAAGCTGGACGACCTCGTGCGACACGCGGCGGACCTGGCCGTGGCGATGGCGACGAAGGTCGTGCGGCGCGAGGTCGCGGTCGATCCCGAGGTCCTCGTTCGCGCGCTCGAGACCGTGCTCTACAAGGCCGAAGCCGGCGCGACCCTCTCGGTGACGGTCCATCCGGACGACGCGCGCTGGCTCGCCGCGGCGTCCGAGCTTCGCGAGCGGCTGCGGGTCGGCGAGATCAAGGAGGACCGGCGCCTCGCGCGCGGCGGCTGCCTGGTGAAGGCCGACGATCTGGAATGGGACGCGACGGTCGAGCGCCAGCTCGCGGTGCTCGGCGAGGCGGCTGCGGACGCCCTGGCGATCCCCGCCGACCAGGCGCCACAACCGGAGGCGGTCGATGTCTGAGCTGGCCTGGGACGCCTGCCGCCGCCGAGTCCTCGCCTGCGATCCCGTGCGCCAGGTGGGCCGGGTGACCGGGCTGGTGGGCATGACGATCGAGGTTCGCGGGCTGTCCACGCCCCTCGGCTCGATCTGCCGCGTCGAGGCCGGCCGCCAGCGGCCGCCGGTATTCTGCGAGGCCGTCGGCTTCCACAGCGGCCGCCTGCTGCTGATGCCGTACGGCAGCATGCAAGGCATCGCGCCGGGCCAGGCGGTCGTGCCGGTGGCGAGCCTGTTGACCGTGCCCACCGGGGCGCGGCTGCTGGGCCGCGTCCTGAACGGGCTCGGCGAGGCGATCGACGGGGGTCCGCCGCTGCACCATCTGCCGCGCCGGCGGCTCGGCCAGGCGGCGCCCAGCGCCCTGCACCGGCGGCGGAGCACCGACGCGCTCACGACCGGCGTGCGGGCGATCGACACCGTGGTGACGGTGGCGCGCGGCCAGCGGATGGGGATCTTCGCCGGCAGCGGCGTCGGCAAGTCCGTGCTCCTGGGGATGCTCGCCCGCGGGGCCGGCGTCGACGTCAACGTGCTGGCCCTGATCGGCGAGCGCGGTCGCGAGGTGCGCGAGTTCATCGAGCGCGATCTCGGCCCCGACGGTCTCGCGCGCAGCGTGGTCGTCGTCGTGACCAGCGACGAGAGCGCCGTGATGCGCGCGAAGGGCGCCGAGACGGCGATGACGATCGCGGAGAGCTTCCGCGAGGCGGACCGCGAGGTCCTCTTCCTGATGGACTCGATCACCCGCTACGCGATGGCACTGCGCGAGATCGGGCTCGCGGCCGGCGAACCGCCGACGACCAAGGGCTATCCGCCGTCGGTGTTCGCGGCGCTGCCGCGACTCTGCGAGCGCGCCGGCTGGTCGGCCGTCAACGCGATGACGGCGTTCTTCACGGTCCTGATCGAGGGCGACGACATCAACGACCCGATCGGCGACGCCGTGCGCTCGATCCTCGACGGCCACGTGATGCTCAGCCGCGACCTGGCGCGCGAGGGCCACTATCCGGCGATCGACGTGCTCGGATCGGTCAGCCGCCTCCGCAACGAGATCATCGCCCCGGCGGACCGCGCCGCCGGGGACCGGCTGCTGCGCTGGCTGAAGGCGCTCGAGAACAACCGGGACCTGGTCGCGATCGGCGCCTATGCGCCCGGCAGCGACCCCCTACTCGACGCCGCGCTCGCCCAGCGCCCGGCGATCCGGACGTTCCTGACCCAGGGCGTCGACGAGCGGCACGATCCCCGCGCCGGTTTCGCCGCGCTCGCCCAGCTCGTGGCGCAAGGGGAGGCGTGATGTTCCGCTTCCGCCTCGAGAAGGTCCTGGACCACCGGCAGCGGGAGCTGGACGCCAGGACGCTGGCGGTCGCCCAGGCGCGGGCCGTGGTGGCGGCCGCGACCCGCGACGTCGCCGACGCGAACCGCGAGCTGACGCAGGCCCGGCTCGAGGCGGTGGCCGCACGGGAGGGACGCGTCGATCCGGTCGAGCTGGCGCGGCTGCTCGCCTGGCAGGAGCGCCTCGTCGGGCGGAAGCGCCAGCTCGAAGCGAAGCTCGTCGCGGGGCGCCAGGCGCTCGTGCTCGCGCAGGAGCGCCTGCAACAGGCGTGGCGGGAACGCGAGATGCTGACCCGCCTGCGAGAGCGCCAGCGCCTGGAGTGGGAACAGGAGGAGGCGCGACGGGAACGGCGGGCCCTGGACGAGATCGGGGCCGTGCGGGCGGCCCTGGTGCGCCGGGACAGACGATCCCGGCCGGAGGCTTGAGCGGAGCCGGGCGAACCCGGACCGCGGAAAGAGGCTGACATGAAGAGCGTCGCGGTCATCTCGAGCGTGACCTTCCTGCTGATCTTCGGCGGAATCGCCGCGCTCAGCTACCAGCTCGGCGGATCGACCCGGGGCGGCACGGATCTGGCTCTCGAGGAGCCCGCCGCCGGCGGTCGGCTCCTGCGCGACGCTGCGGCCGAGCGGGATCGCCTCCAGCGCGAACGCGAGCACCTGGCGGGTCTGCAGCAGTCGCAGGCGGCGCGCGAGGCGGTCATGGGACAGGTCCACGAGCAGCTGCTCGGGATCGTCGGCCGCCTCGAGGCGACCCAGGCCGAGTTCGTCGCCGAGCAGTCGGCGGCCGCGGACCGCCTGGCCAAGATGTACGAGGCGATGAAGCCGGAGAAGGCGGCGAGCATCCTGGCGACCATGGATCCGGAGGTGTCCCTGGCCATCCTGGCGCGCATGAAGGAACGGCAGGCGGCGCGCGTGCTCTCGTTCATGGAGCCCGGTCTCGCGGCCCAGATCAGTACGCGCCTCAGTCTCCAAGGGGGCGAGTAGATGCAGCTCGAACCGCCGAGCGTCCTGGGCAACGCGCTGCCGTTGCCGGCAAAAACTGCCGATCCGTCCGCCGACGGCGGCGTATCGGCGGCGTCCGGGCCGGCGCTCGCCGGGTTGTTCGCCACCTTGCTTGCCGGTCTGAGCGCGCCGGCCCCGGCCGAGGCGGCGCCCGCGGCCGGCGCGGTCGGGCTGCCGGACCTGGCCGGCGACGCGAGCGCGGCGCCGCCCGCCCCGGCATCACAGGTGGTGACGACCGAGTCCGCGGCGACCGGGGCCGTCGTGGCGAGCCTCGCGTCCGGAGTCGAGCCGCTGCCGGGCGCGGCGGTCGCGCCGCTGCCGTCGCGCGCGGCTTCGAACCGGCCGGCGGCCGCGGCACCCGTCCTGCCGGCGCAGGCGGCGGCGCGGAGCGCGGCCGATCCGGTGGCGTTGTGCGGACCGATCGTGGTCGACGCCGGCCGGATCCGCCCTGCGACGGCCGAGGTGCGCCTGGACACCGGCGGAGCGCCCGTGATCGAGCACTGGCGCGGCGCCGGGCGGTCTCCGTCCGCGCCGATGGAGTGCCGGACCGTCGCGCCGGATCAGGCGCCGACGTCCGTGCCGGCGCCGGCCGCGACCAGCGTCGCGGTGGCCGACGCCGTTCCCGCGCCCGAACAGCCGCGCGCGAACCCGGTTGCAGACGCGCCCGCGGGCCAACCGTCGCCGGCCGCGACGTTCGACGCGCCATCCGCCGACCGGATGCCGGGGAACGCCGCCGTCCGGTCGGACGCCCCGCGCGCCCGAGGCGGCGGCGACGCCGCCCGGCCCGTCGCGGCCACGGCCGCGACCGGCGCCGCGCCGGGCGCCGGGCCGGCGGCGCCTCACCCGGGCCACCCGGTCTCCACGCCGGCGCCGCTGCCCGTGTGGACGGTCCCGGCCGGCGCTCCGGCAGCGACGGCGCCGGCCGCCGCGGCCGGGCCGCCGGCGACCCAGACCGGCGCGGCGACGCCGGCCGGCGACCAGGGTCTCGGCCGCGCGATCGATCCGGCACGCATCCAGCAGCAGGTGGTCCAGCAGTTGCTGCGCCTCGAGCGTCCGCACGGCGGGACGCAGCAGCTCACCCTGAAGCTCGAACCGGAGCATCTCGGCAAGGTCGAGATCCGGTTGACCGTCCAGGGCGACAGCCTCGAGGTGCTGTTCCACGCGGAGACGCCCGCGGCCGAGGCGGCCCTGCGCGACGGCAGCCAGGAGCTCGCGCGCACGCTGGGCAGCCAGCTGGACGGGCGGTGGCAGCACGTGGAGATCAAGCTCGGCGAGGGCGCGGTCGCCCGGGCCAGGCCCGGCGAGCACGACGACGGCGACCAGGAGCGTCCGGCCGGCCAGGACCGGCGGGACGACGCGGAAGGCAAGCGGCGGCAACGCCGCCGGTAGGCTCAGCGGGAAGGCGAGATCATGACCGTCAGTGCGGTGACCAACAGCACGACCCCGGTGATCGGAGCGACCGCGACCGATCCGAACGAGCTGACGAGCCTGGACTTCATGAACCTCCTGGTGACCGAGCTCCAGAACCAGGACCCGCTGGAGCCGATCAACACGACCCAGATGGCCAATCAGCTCTCGCAGATGACGATGGCCGAGCAGCTGTCCGAGATCAGGACGACGATGGAAGAGAACCTGCTCATGTCGCAATCGATCAACAACACGGCGATGCTCGCCCTGGTCGGCCGTGACGTGACGATCGCGGGCAGCGAGGTCCACGTCGCGGCGGGCGACGCCACGGGCAGCATGCTCAACTGCGCGGGCGCCGGCGTGGCGACCGTCACCGTGCGCGACGGGGACGGCGCGATCGTGGCGACGTATGTCAGGAACGTGGACGCCGGCCTCAACGACCTGCAGTGGGACGGCCTGCGCGCCGACGGCGAGGCCGCGGCCGACGGCGAGTACACGCTCGAGGTGAGCGTCAAGAACGGCGACAACCAGTCCATCCAGTCGACGGTCCTGATGACCGGCGCGGTCAGCGGTCTGCGTTACGAGAACGGCATCGCGATCGTGCGCGTCTTCGGCGAGGAATTCTACGTCTCGGAAATCTACCAGGTGAGCTAGGAGCCCTTCCCGGCTCCGGCGGGGCCGGTCGTGGAAAGACGAGGAGGATACCAATGTTCAAGTCGCTGTACTCCGGCGTGTCCGGGATGTCTGCCAACCTGACGTCGCTGGACGTCATCGGCAACAACATCGCCAACAGCAACACGATCGGCTTCAAGTCCGGACGCGTGACCTTCAACGAGATGCTCACCCAGACCATCCGTTCGGCGAGCCGTCCTGTCTCGGGCGGCCTTGGCGGCACCAATCCGCAGCAGATCGGCCTGGGGACGCAGGTCGGCAGCATCGACACGAACTTCAACCAGGGGAACTTCACGACCACGGGCCTCAAGACGGACCTCGCCATCCAGGGACCGGGCTTCTTCATCCTCAGCGACGGCACGAGCAACAGCTACACGCGCGCGGGCGTCTTCGGCCTGGACGCCGGGAACTTCCTGGTGAATCCGAGCACCGGCCTCAGGCTCCAGGGCGTGATGGCCGACGCCGACGGCAACCTCGCCAACGGTCCGATCGGCGACCTCTTCATCGACCCCGGCATGGTCGTGCCGGCCCAGGCCTCGACGACGGTCGAGCTGATCGGCAACCTCGATGCCGATTCGGACGCGCGGGGCAGCGTGCTGGAGACAGGCTCGCTTCTGGTCGCCGCGAGCGCCGCGGATCTCCTGGTGGACCTCAGCGGCCAGACCCGCGGGAGCCTGAACGTATCGCCGGGCGACCTCATCTCGTTGAACGGCACGGTCGGCGGCGTCGACATCGCCACCTCGACCTTCGAGGTGACGACGGCGACGTCGCTCCAGGACCTGCTCGACTGGCTGAACACGCAGAACGCGGGCATCGCCTTCAGCATGAGCGCCGATCCGACCGTCCCCGGGGCGATCCAGGTCAGCAACGCGTCCGGCAGCGACCTCGAATCGCTCTCGCTGTCGATCAGCGGGCGCAACGTCTTCAACGAGAACTTCATCTTCCCCGCGACGATCCCGACCGGCGCCACCGCGACCACGGCCGACGTCTCCGATTCGGCGGGTCAGCTGCGCGGCTTCGCCGACGCCGGCGACGCCCTCGTCGACCTCTTCACGGCCAACGGCACCCAGCTCGGCCTCGATCTCAGCGGCGGCTCGACCAGCCTGGTGATCGGCGGCGACCGCGGCGGCGCGCAGGTCACCGACACCATCATGGCCGTCGACGCCACGACCACGCTCGGCGACCTGCTGACGGAGATCCAGCAGACGTTCTCCATCAACTCGAATCCCGTGGTCGTCAACGCGGAAGGCGAGATCGTGGTGCAAGGCGAGGTGGGCCTGGCGAGCGCGATCGGCATGATCTCGATCGCGGAGCTCAACACCGACAACAACACCGTCACCGGCGCCTTCGGGTTCAACACGTCCCAGCAAGCGCGCGATCAGCAGACCTTCTCGGTCTCGACCACCGTCTACGACTCCCTCGGCGGCGAGCACACGGTGACCTTCCAGTTCGAGAAGGTGCCGGGCGAGAACGAGTGGATCTGGGAGGCGGAGATCGAGGGCGGCGAGGAGATCATCGAGGGCGGCAGCGGCCGGATGCGCTTCAACGACACGGGCGCCATCTCCAACTTCTCGTACGACGACAACGCCACCGGGCTGGTCTTCCTCCCGCAGGACAGCGACGAGGAAGGGGCGCAGCTCGTGGACGTGGCCATCGACTACGGCGACATCGGCGGCCTGAACGGACTCACCCAGTTCGAGGGCACGGGCCAGCTCAAGAGCATGGCGGACGGGTACACGGCCGGCAGCCTGGTGGACTTCGAGATCGACCAGGCCGGGCTGCTCGTCGGCCGCTTCAGCAACGACACGATGCGCAACATCGGCCGCATCGCCCTGGTGCAGTTCAACAACGAATCCGGCCTCGTGCGCGAGGCGAACAACACCTACACCACGAGCGGCAACTCGGGCGACCCCTTGACGGTGTTCGCCGGCGAGGGCAACGGCATCAACCTGACGCCGGGCGCGCTCGAGACCAGCAACGTGGACCTGGCCCAGGAATTCACCCGCATGGTGGTCGCGCAGCGGGCGTTCCAGGCCAACAGCCGGGTCGTGACCACGGCCGACACGCTCATGCAGGAGCTGGTCAACCTGGTCCGGTAGCGCCGAACGCGGGCCCGGGCGGCGCCGGCTGGCCCGCCCGGCCCGCCGGGCGCCGACGGAAAGCGAAGTTCCATGATCAAGGTCACGAAACTCAATGGCCGGGAGCTGGTGGTGAACGCGGACCTCATCGAGTTCGTGGAAACGACTCCGGACACGCTGATCAGCCTGACGACCGGCCGCAAGGTCATGGTGCTCGAGGAGCTCGACGAGGTGGTGAAGCGCGCGGTGGCGTACCGCAGCCGGGCGCGGATCTATCCGATTCCGACCGGCGGCGCCGGATCGGTCTTCGAGGGTTGACGGGGACTGGCTCGGACACGAGGGGCGACGGAGTTGGATTTCGGGACCGTCATCGGGATCATCCTGGCCTTCGGCTTGAGCCTCTGGGGCATCAAGCTCGGCGGCAGCCTGACGCAGTTCTGGGACCTGCCTTCGGTGGCGATCGTGTTCGGCGGCGTCGCGGCCGTGCTGCTCATCGCCTTCCCGGTGTCCAAGGTCCTGGGGATGCTGCGCGTCCTCAGGAACGCGTTCCTCACGGCGCCGCAGGAGCCTGCCGCCGTGATCGCCACGATGGTCCGCTACGCGGAGCGGGCGCGCCGCGAGGGCATGCTGGCGCTGGAGGAGGAATCCGAGAACGAGCCCGATGAATTCCTGCGCAAGGGCCTCCGGCTGGCCGTCGACGGCACCGACCCGCAGCTGCTCGAGAAGATCCTCGAGACCGACATCGGCCAGATCGAGGCGCGCCACAAGAACGGCAAGGCCATCCTCGACGCGGGCGGCTACTACTCGCCGGCCTTCGGCATGATCGGCACCCTGATCGGACTGGTGAACATGCTGTCGACGATGGACGACCCGAGCGCGATCGGCGCGGGCATGGCGACCGCGCTGATCACGACCTTCTACGGCGCGATGGCCGCGAACTGCGTGTTCCTGCCCCTCGCCAACAAGCTCGAGGTCCGCTCGGGCGAGGAGATCCTCGTCAAGGAGATGATCATCGACGGGATCATGGCCATCCAGAGCGGCGATTCGCCGCGGATCGTGGAGGAGAAGCTCAAGAGCTTCCTGTCGCCCATGCAGCGGCACCAGGTCGAGAACGGCAAGCAGAAGGCGGCCTAGGCCGGCAGCAGCGGCCACCGCCGCGAGGGAGTCTCCGTGGCCAGGGACAAGCGGCCCGTCATCGTCAAGCAGGGCGCGGCCGAATGGATCGTGACCTACGGCGACATGATGTCGCTGCTGTTGTGCTTCTTCGTGCTCCTCGTCAGCTTCTCCTCGATGCAGGAGGAGAAGTTCCAGGAAGCCGCGCGCTCGCTCCGGCTGGCGTTCGGCGTCCTCGTCGATCCGGAGTCGGCCCTGCGGATCGACGACCCGATCGTTCCCCGCTACGAGACCGCGGAACCCCGGGACCTCCTCGTCGAGGTCCGGGAGCTCGAGACGACGCTGCTCGACCGCGGCGTGTCCGGCGACGTCCAGGTGGAGGTCCTCGGCGACGGCATTCTCTTCCGCCTCGAGGCTCCGGTCCTCTTCGCCGCCGGGCGCGCCGACCTGCAGCCGGCGAGCCACGACGTCCTGGAATCCCTCGCCGGCTTCCTCCAGAAGTTCCCCGGGGAGATCCGCATCGAAGGTCATTCCGACAATGTCCCGATCCTGACGGACCGTTTCCCGAGCAACTGGGAGCTGTCCGCCGCGCGAGCCGGCGCGGTGGCACGATATTTTCAAGGCTATGGCCTACAGCCGACGCGGCTGGCGGCCACGGGCTACGGCGAACACCGCCCGCTGGCCGGCAACGACGACGCCGAGGGCCGGGCCAGGAATCGCCGGGTCGAGATCTTCCTGAAGGTGGACCGGATCGGGCCGGCCGCCGGCGGGAAACCACTCAGCCGGGCCGTGGACCGGACGCAGGCCGACGCACCGCGTCCGACGCCGGTGTCCGACCGACTGAGGATCCCGCGGCAGGCGCCCTAAGGAGCAGGCATGGCGGACAAGGACAAGGACAAGGACCAGACCGCAGGCGGCGCAGCCAAGCAGGCGGGACCGCTGGACAACAAGGTGATCCTGCTCGGCGCGGTCGTCGTGCTGCAGGTCGTGCTCGCGGTGGGCCTGACGACCCTGGTGATCGTGCCGCGGCTGGGCTCCGGGCACGGCAGCGTCGCCGAGGTCGGGACGGCCTCGCCCGGGTCGACCGAGGAGCTCGGCGTCCTGCTCAGCCTGGGCGAGATCATCGTCACCCTGCAGAGCGAGGGCAAACAGGCGCGGTTCCTCCGGATCACGGTCGACCTCGAGCTCGCCGACGAGGTCGCTTCGACCCAGGCGGCGGCGCGGCTGCCGATCCTGCGCGACACCGTGATCATGACCCTCGCCGATCGCACGGCTGAAGACCTGAACCGGCCGGAAGGCATGAAGGGTCTGCGCGACGAGCTCATGCGGCGGCTCGACGAGAAGCTGCCCGGCGGGCTCCTGCGCCACATCTACTTCTCCGACCTAGTGATCCAGTAGCTCAGGGCCGCGCCGGCCAGCGGCGCGCGGCAACCCGCGGAGATTCGCCAAGGTGACGACCGAGACCAAGGACAGACCGGGCGCGGCCGGTGACGACATCCTGGCCGAGTTGAATCTCGAGGCCGTCGCTGCCGACGCCCCGGATCTCGACCTGGATCTCGACGCCGTGATGAACGCCGACCCGGAGGCGGAGCCGACCGGCGCGGCCAGCCGCTACGATTTCCACCGGCCGCGCTCCATCTCGCGACGCTTCGAGCAGAACCTCCAGAACATCGCCGAACTGTTCGCGCGCAACGCGACGGTCAACCTCACGAGCCTGCTGCGCTCCAACCTGCTGATCGAGTTCCAGGGCATCCAGCTGAAGTCGTTCGCCGAGTACCGTGAGGCCCTGCCGCGTCCGACCTGCCTCGCGGTGCTGGCGCTGCGGCCGCTGATCGGCCATTCGCTCCTGCACCTCGATCTGGCGCTCAGCTTCGTGATCCTCAAGAGGCTGATGGGCGGCAGGCCCGACAGCGAGGATCGCGTCCGGCCGTTCACGGAGATCGAGCGCGGCATCCTCGGCCACTTCGTGGGCCGCCTCACCGAGATGCTCCGCAGCGCGTGCGCCAAGCTGGTGGAGATTTCTCCGGAGCGGATCGGGCTGGAGAACAACCCCGACTACGTCGCCGGGATCCCGGCCGGCGACACGATCGCGGCCCTGCGGTTCCGCCTGCGGCTGGAAGCCGTGGAAGGCCTGCTCGAGCTCACCCTGCCGATCTCCGCGTTCGCCCCGGTGCGGGACATCTTCGATCCCGAAGAGCACGTGGAAGCGCGCTCCCGCGAGGAGATGCACCAGGACCGGCGCCAGATCCTGGACATGATCCAGTCGACCGCGAGCGAAGTGGTCGTGCGCATGGGAGAGCTCAGCCTGCCGCTCGACCGCGTCCTGGCCCTGCGCGAGGGCGATCTCCTGCATCTGCCGCAGCCGGTGGATGCGCCGTTGACGGTGCTCGTCGAGGGTCGCGAAGTCTTCCTGGCCGAAGCCGGCCGCATCAACCAGAACCGGGCCGTCAAGCTGGTCCGGAAAATCGAGAAGGAGTGAGCATGCCCGGCGAGGATCGCATCGAGCTCGGCGCGGCGACCGGCTCGCCCACGGCCACCGCCCAGACGCTGACTGCCGAGGATCTCGGCGTCGCCGCGGGCGAGAGCGCCAACCTGGACCTGTTGATGGACGTCGACATGAAGCTGACGGTGGAGCTCGGCCGCGCTCGGCTCAAGTTCCGCGACGTCCTGAACCTCACGGCAGGCAGCGTGGTCGAGCTGGCCAAGCTGACGAGCGAGCCGGTCGACATCATGGTCAACGGCGCGTTGCTCGCGACCGGCGAGGTCGTCGTCATCGACGACCACTTCGCGGTGCGCATCACCAAGCTCTTGAACCGCGTCGAGCGGTTGAAGCGGGTCCTCTGATGAACGTGGGCGCCGGCGCGGCGGCGACGCCGTCCTTCTGGCAGGTCGGCCTGGCCCTGGTGGTCGTGCTGGCGTTGCTGGTGATGGTGCTGCGGCTGCTCCAGCGCTTCCAGAACGGCGCGAAACCGGCCGGCGCGGTGCGCGTGCTCGCGGTGCGCCGGCTGGGCCCGCGGCGGGATCTGCAGTTCCTGCAGGTCGGCGACCTCGTCCACACCCTGTACCGGCATGACGGCGCGATGGTCGTCCTTGGCACGCAGCCGGCGGCCACCTGGGACAGCTGTCGCACCCGGCTGGGCGAACCGGCCGCGGGATCCGGTCTCGGACCGCGCCTGCAGGCCCTGGTCGCCGCAGCGGGCGGCCGGTCGCGTCGCCGGCCGGCGGCGTGATCCGAACCTGAGCAAGCCTTGGCCGAATCCCGGCCGTCGGCGCCAGCCGCGTGCGGCCGGCCGCGCGCGCACCCTGGCGGAGACCGAGCGGCGTCGCGACCAGATCCAGTATCGATAACCCCACCAACGCATTAGGCGACAGGATTACCGCGCTCGCGCGGGTGGACCGTGGCACGGCCGTTGCGTCGTGGCCGCGCAACGCATACCGGGCGCGCCGCGCCGGGAGGGTTCATGCCGCGTTCCTTGACTGGCCCGCGTCGCCGTCGCTTGGCCGCCCGCCTGGTGGCAGCGGCCCTGCTCGTGGGCAGCGTGCTGCCCGCGTTCGGGATCGATCCGCAGACGCCGGCTGCCGGCCCCGCCGAGCCGCCGGCGTTGACGCTCACCGTGGCCGCGGCCGAGGGTCCCCGCGGCCTCGACGCGGCCCTCCGCATCGTCCTGTTGATGACGGTCATCTCGCTCGCGCCGGCGCTCCTGGTGACGCTCACGAGCTTCACGCGCATCGCGATCGTGCTGGGTTTCCTGCGCCAGGCCCTCGGCACGTCGCAGGCGCCGGCGAATCAGGTCATCATCGGCCTCGCGCTGTTCCTGACCCTGATCATCATGGGGCCGGTCCTGACGCGCATCAACGACGATGCGCTTCAGCCGCTGCTGGCCGGCCAGCTCGACGAGCGGCAGGCGCTGGCGGCCGCCGAGGGGCCGCTCAAGGAGTTCATGCTGGGGCAGACCCGCGAGAAGGACATCGCGCTGTTCCTGGAGCTCACCGGCCGCCAGGCGCCGGACACCCCGGAGCAGCTGCCGATGCTGGTCGTGGTTCCGAGCTACGTGATCAGCGAGCTGAAGACCGCGTTTCAGATGGGGTTCGTCCTGTTCATCCCGTTCCTGATCATCGACATGGTGGTCGCCTCGGTCCTGATGTCGATGGGCATGATGATGCTGCCGCCGGTCCTGATCAGTCTGCCGTTCAAGATCCTGCTCTTCGTCCTGGTGGATGGCTGGTGGCTGGTGGTGCGGTCGCTGGTCGCCTCCTTCCAGTAGCGATGCCACAGGAGTGACCATGACGCCGGAGACCGTGGTGGAGATCGGACAACACGCGCTGCGCACGACCCTGCTCGTCGCCGGGCCCATGCTGCTCGCGGGCATGGTGGTCGGCCTCGTGATCAGCATCATCCAGGCGGCGACCCAGGTGAACGAGATGACGATGACCTTCGTCCCGAAGATCGTCGTCGTGTTCTTCGTCATGGTCCTGAGCCTACCCTGGGCCATCGGGCAGCTGACCGCCTTCACCCGGGCGATGTTCGACCTGCTGGCCGGGATGTAGCCCCATGGTCCTCGGGCTCGACACGCGCCTGGTGCTCTGTGTCGCGATCCTCGCGCTGCGCCTCGCGGTCCTTCTCGCGATGGCGCCCCTCATGGACGACCGGTCGGTGCCCCTGCTCTGGCGTTTGGCGGTCGCCGTGCCGCTCGCCTGGGCGCTCGCGCCGGCGGCGCTGCCGCACCTGGCCGCGCTGCCGGTCGCGCTGAGCTGGCCGCTCCTCGCGCTCGAGGCCGTCAACTCGCTGATCGTCGGCGCGCTCCTCACCTTCGCCATGAACCTCGTCTTCGCGCTGGTCCGGTTCGCCGGCGCGATCGTCGGCATGCAGGTCGGCTTCGCGATCGTCAACGCCTACGATCCGCAGACGGACTCGCAGATCTCGATCATCGGCCATTTCTACTACCTGCTCGCGGTCCTGCTGTTCTTCGCCCTCGACGCCCACCACGGCGTGCTGAGGGCGCTCGTGAGCTCGCTGGCCGTGGCGCCGCCGTTCAGCACTCCGGACTACGGGGCGGCGAGCCTGATCCTGCTGCAGGCCTACAGCCAGGTGTTCGCGCTCGGACTGCAGGCGGCCGCCCCGGTCGTGCTCGTCCTCTTGCTCGCGTCGGCGGCGATGGGTGTGATCGTCAAGACGGCGCCGCAGATCCACGTGCTCGTGGTGGGCTTCCCGGTCCAGATCGCGGCCGGCGTCTTCGTGCTCGGCGCCTCGCTCCTGCACTTCCAGGGCGTCGTGACCCGCGCGCTCTCGTCGACCGGCGACCTCCTCGAGCGGCTCCTGGCCGCTCTGACCTAGCCCCTCCGGGGCGCAGCCGGAAGGAGGTCGGACATGGCCGAGGACACCGCCGGTGAACGCACCGAGAAAGCGACACCACGCCGGCGCGAGAAAGCGCGCGAGAAGGGACAGGTCGCCCGTTCGTCGGAGGTCAACAGCTTCTTCACGCTGCTCGTCGGGACCGCGGCGCTCGCGACCCTGTCCGGCTACCTCCTGGACCTGCTGGCCCGCAACGCCAGCTACCTGCTGGGGCAGGCGCATTTCCTGGGGCCGTCGAACCTCTGCGGCGTCCGCTATCTGCTCGTGGGCAACGCCGAGGACTTCTTCTGGATCCTGGCGCCGGTCTGCGGCCTGGTGCTGCTCGCGGGCGTCGGCGCCAGCCTGCTGCAGGTGGGGGTGAAGCTCACGCCGTCGGCGATGGCGTTCCAGTGGGGCCGGCTGAATCCGGTCAGCGGCGCCAAGCGCCTCTTCGACAAGCGGACGCTCTTCGAGCTCGTGAAGAACGTCCTGAAGGTCGGCGTCATCAGCTGGCTCGCGTGGCTGGTCATCAGGAGCCTGCTGCCCGAGTTGAACGCGTCGGCCGCGCTGCCGGCCGACGCGCTGCTCGCGCTGGGCCGCCACGGGTATCTCAAGCTCATGGCGACCCTGCTCGGCTTCCTCGCCGTCCTGGCGATCCTCGACTGGACCTTCCATCACTACCAGCACGAGGCGGAGCTCCGGATGTCGCGGCAGGAGCTCAAGGAGGAATACCGGGAGTTCGAGGGCGACCCGCAGATCAAGGCGCGCGTCCGCGCGCTGCAGATCGAGGCCTCGCGACGGCGGATGCTCGCCGAGGTGCCCCGCGCCGACGTCGTGGTGACGAACCCGACCCACTTCGCGGTCGCCCTGAAGTACACGCCGGGTCAGTTCGCCCCCGTCGTCGTGGCCAAGGGCGCGGACTACCTGGCCCAGAAGATCCGCGAGGTCGCGCGGCAGGCCCGCGTGCCCGTGATCGAGAACCGGGCCATGGCACGCGCCTTGTATGCCGAGGTGGACGTGGGGCACCCGATTCCGGAGCGGCTCTTCCAGGCGGTCGCCGAGATCCTGGCCTACGTCTACCGGCTGCGGAAGGCTTAATTTGCTGTAGGAGCGCGAGTTGGATCAGGAAAAGGTCATCAGTCGGGACCTGGTGCTGGCCAACAGCAACATCATGAGCGCGGTGGCCGTCCTGGTCATTCTCTCGCTCATGGTGATCCCGGTCTCGCCGGTCCTGCTCGACGTCATGTTGACCTTCAGCATCGCGATGTCCGTGGTCGTGATGCTGGTCGCGCTCTATCTCAAGGAACCGCTGCAGTTCAGCACGTTCCCGTCGCTGCTGCTCGTGCTGACGCTCTACCGGCTGTCCCTGAACATCGCCAGCACGCGTCTCATCCTCAGCCGCGGCCAGGCCGGGCAGGTCATCCAGAGTTTCGGCGACTTCGTCATCGGCGGCAACTACGTCATCGGTGTGATCGTCTTCGTGATCCTCGTGATCGTCAACTTCCTCGTGATCACCAAGGGCGCGACCCGCATCGCCGAGGTCGCGGCGCGATTCACCCTGGACGCGATGCCGGGCAAGCAGATGGCGATCGACGCCGACCTGAACGCCGGCCTGATCACGGAGAAGGAGGCGCGCCAGCGCCGCGCGAAGATCGGATCGGAGGCCGAGTTCTTCGGCGCCATGGACGGCGCCAGCAAGTTCGTGCGCGGCGACGCGATCGCCGGCATCATCATCACGATCATCAACGTCGCCGGCGGTTTCGTGATCGGGATGACCCAGCTGGACATGTCCGCGAGCGAGGCCCTCGGGCGCTTCACTCTCTTGACCGTCGGCGACGGCCTCGTGAGCCAGATCCCGGCGCTGCTCGTCTCGACCGCGGCCGGTCTGGTCGTCACCCGCAGCAGCAGCGATCTGAACCTGGGCCAGGCCGTCACCTTGCAGATCTTCCGGCAGCGCAAGGCGCTCGACATCGCGGGCGCGGCGCTCGGCGCGCTCGCGCTCATCCCCGGCCTGCCGACCGTGCCGTTCCTGCTGCTGGCCGCGGTCACCTTCGGCGGCGGGCGGATCCTCGGCCGCCGGGTCGCCGCGGTCGACGCGGCGATGGCCGACGCCGAGTCGGCCGCGGCCGCCGCCGCCGCGCCGGCCGCGGCGACGGGGCCGCGCGGCGAGGACCTCTTCGTCCTCGACCGGCTCGAGCTGGAGATCGGCTACGGCCTGATCGGCCTGGTCGACGAGCCGCGCGGCGGCGACCTGCTGCAGCGCATCGGCAACATCCGCCGCCAGATCAGCGCCGAGCTGGGCGTCTTCATCCATCCGATCCGCGTCCGCGACAACCTGCAGCTGCAGGCCGGCGAATACGTGATCAAGCTGAAGGGCGTGCCGGTGGCGCGGGCGGAGCTGCGGCCCAACCAGCTGCTCGCGATGAGCACGCGCCCGGACGCGGGGGAACTCGCGGGCAGCCCGACCGTGGAACCCGCGTTCAACTTGCCGGCCGTGTGGATCGAGACCGAGCGGCGGAGAGAGGCGGAGGCCGAGGGCTACACCGTGGTCGAGGCGCCCGCGGTCCTGGCGACCCATCTCTCGGAGATCATCCGCAGCCAGGCGGACGAGCTGCTCAGCCGTCAGGACGTGCGGGACATGTGCGAGTCCGTCCGCGAGTTCGCTCCGGCGCTCGTGGAGGAGCTCATTCCCGACAAGCTGCCCGTGAACACGCTGCACAACGTCCTGCGGGCGCTCCTGCACGAGCGGATCCCCGTCCGCGATATCGTCACGATCCTGGAGACCCTGGCCAACCACTACGCGCCGCACGCCGGCGTCGACTACCTGACCGGCAAGGTCCGCGAGGCGCTGTTCCGGACCATCAGCCAGCTCTACACCGAACCGGATGGCGCGATCCACGTGATCAGCCTGCACCCCGAGACCGAGCACGCGATCCTCGAGGCGTCGCGACAGAGCGAACAGAGCGGGCAGGTCGTCCTCAATCCGCGCTTCACCCAGGAATTCATGGGCCGCCTGGACGCGGCCCTGCGGGCGGCCTACAGCTCCGGCGCGCCGCCGGTCCTGCTCGTGCCGACTCCGGTCCGCTTCTTCGTCAAGCGGTTGATCGAACCCACGTACCCGAACCTGGCCGTCATGGGCTACACCGAGGTCTCGCCCTCCGTGCGCATCCAGTCGGCCGGAACGGTGGTCACCCATGGACACGCTCAGCCCGAACACCAGGGCGTCGGCTGATACCGCCGCCGTCGTCGAGGCGCCGACCCTCAAGGAAGCCCTGCGGCAGGTCCGCGCGCGCTACGGCGACGAGGCGCGCGTGATCCGCAGCCGGGCGCTGACGCGGCGCCAGCCGGGCGGACTCGGCCAGCAGAAGGTCGTCGAGGTGCTCGTCGAGCCGGCGACCGGGGGCCGGCGGCTCGGCCGGATCGTCGAAGCGCCGCCGCCGGCGGCGGCGGCCGGTCGCCGCCGCTCGCTGGCGCGCGAGATCGCCGCGGAGGTGGAGCGGATCGAGGACCTCGTCCGGCAGATCGCCGTCGACCAGGCCGGCCGGACGGGCCGGCGTCGCCCGCTGCGGGGCAATCCCGTCGGCGAGGCTCTCGTCGCGGCCGGTGCCGATCCCGGCGTGGTCGTGCGCCTGTGCGAGCGCTGCCAGGCCGAGACCGGCTCGAGCTCCCGCGACCGGACCGCGATGCTGCAGTACCTGGCGCGCAGCCTCCCCACCGGACGCGGCACCTGGCAGGACTTCGCCGGGACGCACGTGTTTCTCGGCGCTCCGGGCTCGGGGCGGACCGAGCTGGTGCTCGCGGCCGCCGGCAGCCTGGCGGGGGCCGGCCGGCAGATCCTCGTCCTGAGCGTCCTGCCGCGACACGGCGGCGAGGTGCGGCGTCTTCAGGCCGAAGCGGCGAAGCACGGCTACGATGCGGCGGTCATCCAGAAGCCGCGCCAGCTCGCGTCGGCCGCGGAGCACCTCGACGGCTACGACGCGGTCCTGCTGGACGCGCCCTCGTTCGCGGCCGCGCACGGGTCGCCGGACGACGGACTGCGGCGCGACATCGTCCAGAATCCGGCCTTCCACCGCCATCTCGTGTTCCCGCTGGACCGGGACCTGCGGGATTGCCGGTCGCTCTTCGAGGAGGCCCGCGCCTGGAACTGCGACTGGCTGGCGTTGAGCCGGGTCGACCAGACGGACCAGCGCGGCAAGATCCTCGACCTGCTGGATCGCCTGCCGCTGCCGGTCTCGCTCGTCGGCGACCCCCAATGGCCGGCCGGCTCGGCGCGCATCGCCGACCCCGGCCTGTTGACGGACCTGATCCTGGGCTCCGCGCGGCGGCACGCCGTGGCGGGCGGCTAGGAGCCACGCATGCGGAGACTGGTCCAGACGATCGCGCTCGCCGCCGCGCTGGTCGCGCTCGCCCTCGGCGTGTGGCGAGACTACGGTCCCTACACCGCGATCAAGCAGGCCGCCCTCGCCTACGTCGCGGCGTACTTCCTGAGCGCGCTCGTCGCGCTGGCGGCCAAGGCGGCCCTGAACGCTCTGCGCGACCCGGAGCCGCCTCCCGAGCCGGATGCCCGCGAGCTGCGGCGCCAGAAGCGGAAGCTGGCCGCCTCGCGCGCGGCGCCGGCGGCGCCGGCGGCGCCGGCGGCCGCGTCCGCCGTGGGCTCGCCGGAGCCGGTGGAGGCGCCGAAGAGCTGAGCCTGGCACGGAATCTGCACTTAGATGGCTGACCCGGACCCCGAAAGGCGGCGACAATGACCGACATCGCTCCGATCGCCTACCTGGAAATCTGGCGGCGCTACGCCACGCAGGATTGCCAAGAGGCGCGTCAGGAACTCGTCCGCAAGTACGCCCGGATCGTCAAATACGTGGCCGGTCGCATGGCCATCGGCCTGCCGCACTACGTGGAGTTCAATGATCTCGTCTCGGCGGGCCTGCTCGGCCTGATCCAGGCGATCGACAACTTCGACTACCAGCGAGGCATCAAGTTCGAAACCTACGCGATTCCCCGCATCCGCGGCGCGATCCTGGACGAGCTGCGCAGCCAGGACTGGTTCCCGCGCTCGCTCCGGCGCAAGGCCAAGCAGATCGAGGAGACGTACGCGACCCTGGAGGCGCGCCTCGGTCGCCCGGCAACCGACCAGGAGGTCGCGGACGCGCTGCAGATCGACGTCGCCGAGCTCGACGGCCTGCTGGGCGAGGTCGCGATCGCGACCATCATGTCGCTGGATGCCGACGCTTCGGCCGACGACAGCGACCAGTCCACGAGCCTCGGGGACTACCTGCCCGATCCGCGGGCCGAGGACATGGAACGGGTCATCGCCGCGCAGGAGATGCGGGAGCTCATCGCCCAGCGCATGGCCGAGCTGCCCGAGAAGGAACAACTCGTCCTCGTGCTCTACTACTACGAGGAGCTCACGCTCAAGGAGATCGGCGAGATCCTGGACGTCACCGAGAGCCGGGTCTGCCAGATCCACACGAAGGCGATCATGCGCCTGAAGGGGAAGATCCAGCGGCACGAGGGCCGGCGCTCGATCGGCAGGCTGACCGCGGAGATCCGCCGGCGGCGCGAGCCCGGCGGCGTCGACGACGGCGAGCCCGAGACCGCGACCGAGACCGAGACAGTCGCGGGCTCCGCGCGCCGGACGAGCCGCGAGACGGTGGACCTGACGGCGTGCCTGGCGCTGGCGCCCCTCGCGACCGCGCTGCTGGCCGCCACCCTCGGCGGGTCGGGGGCGTAGGGAAAGGACGCGGCGATGGCCGGCGACGGGGTCTCCATCCAGACCACCCTGGTCCAGCTCGGGAACGTGGCCAACGCGCAGAGTCGTAGTCAGCAAGCGGGAGCCGCCGGTCCGGGACAGGCGACGCCGCTGCCGAAGGAAGAGGCCCAGCCGCTGCAGAAGGTCCGCGAGGGCGAGAAGGCCGAGAAGAAGCGGGTGGACCGAGAGGACGAGCACAAGGATCGGCGCGGCCGCCGGTCCCGGAACTCGGCCGGGGACGCCGGGGACGGGGTCGACGACGAGGCGGACGACGCGACCGAGACGACCCAGCCCGGTCTCGGCGGTCTGGTGGACACCAAGGCGTAGCGGCCGGGCACTGCCGGCCGCGCGCGAGGAGGACGGCGATGGACCTGAGCCGCAGCCTGGAACTGGCCGCCGCGCGCGGTTCCATCTTCTGGATCGCGACCTGCGCCGTCGCCCTCGGGATGGCGCTGCTCGCGGCATCGCTGGTCCAGATGGCGCGGCGGCGGAAGGCCCACGGCTGGTCGATCCGGCTTCCGCGGCGGCGCCGGCCGAAGCCGGAGCGGGGCCAGGCGACCGCCCCGGCCGAGGTCTACTGTCCCGCCGGACCGGCGCTGTCCGTCGCCGCGGGCCAGGCCGCGGAGGAGCCCTCGCTGGCCTTGCTGTTGCGGCGCCTCCAATCCGCTGGCGACCGCCTCGAGGAGATCGCGGCGGACCTGGCGAGCGATCGCTTCCTGCCGGACGAATCTATCCTTAAAGAAGAGTCGCACGACGTCGAATACGTCTTCAAGGCCTGCGGTCCGTGAGGGACCGCCGGGCGGCGACCTCAGCGGCCTGGAGCAGGGAATGGCGGACACCGAGGTGACGTCGCGGGCAACCGCCGACGACTTGCAGCTCAAGAACCTCATCATGACGATCCGGGATCTGCCGGCGATGCCGCACGTCGCCAGCAAGGTCCTCGAGCTGTCGTCGGATCCCGACACGTCGGCCGTGGCCCTGCAGCAGGTGATCGCCGACGACCAGGCGATGACGGCCCGGATCCTGAAGATCGCCAACTCGGCGATGTACGCGTGCAGCCGCCGCATCAAGACCCTCTCCGAGGCCATCGTGGTGCTCGGGTTCAACAGCATCCGTTCGCTGGTCGTGACGAGCGCCGCGCGCAATCTGTACGCCACCGGCAGCGCGCGCATGGGGCTCAAGGAGCGTCTGCTGTGGGAGCACAGCATCGGCTGCGGGTTCACCTGCCGGCTGCTCGTGCAGAAGCGGCACCCCGCACTCGCCGAGGAGGCGTTCCTGGCCGGCTTGATGCACGACATCGGCAAGCTCGTGCTCAACCTGCAGCTGCCGGAACGGTTCGAGGAGATCGTCCAGATCGTGTACAACGAGGGCCGGGAGTTCCACGAGACCGAGCGGGAGATCCTCGGGTTCGACCACGCGCGCGTCGGGGCTCTGCTGGTCAACAAGTGGAAGCTGTCGCCGCTGCTCGAGGACGTCATCGGCCTGCACCACGAACCGGCCGGCCTGACCCTGGACCGGCCGCTGCTGCTGTACCTCGATCTGGCGAACGGCCTCTGCCGGAAGTACGGCATCGGCTTCCAGGAACACCCGGAGCTGGATCTCGAGGCGAGCGTCCCGGGCCAGCTGCTCGGGCTGGTGAACGAGGACTTCGCCGACCTCGCTCGCCGGCTCCAGGAGACGCTGGAGACCGAGATGGAGATCTTCATCTAGGAGGGCTGCATGCGCAACGGCGGCCGCAGGACGACCCTGGAGCAGCTGCGGGATTCGGTCACGGACCTGCCGACCATTCCCGAGACCCTCAGCCGTCTCCTCAAGCTGCTCGAGGACCCGAACAGCGGCGCGCGCGATCTCGCCGAGGTCATCCGGTACGATGCGCCCCTGGCGAGCAAGATCCTGCGCATGGCGAACTCGCCGCTCTACCCGAAGCAGCGGTCGCTCAAGACAGTCCAGGAGTGCGTCTCCGTGCTCGGGTACCGCACGGTGCGCCAGGTGGCGCTCTGCGTGTCCGTCGTCTCCACGCTCGCGCGGGAATGCGATCGCCGGCGGTCGGTCCTCGACTACCGGGACCTCTGGCGGCACTGCGCGTCGACCGGGGCGGTCGCCCAGCAGCTGGCCTACCTGGCCGGCGATGCCGAGCCGGAAGTCGTCCTGACCTGCGGGCTGCTTCACGATCTGGGCAAGTTCGTGCTCACGCTCAACGAGCCGCGCGACTATGCCGAACTGCTCCGCGCGCGTTGCGACTGCGGCCGCCCGCTCGTGGAGATCGAGCGGGAAGCAATGGGGTACGATCACGCGCAGGCGGGGGCGGCGCTGGCGGAAGCCTGGAACTTCCCTGCGGTGCTGGTCGCCACCATCGGCCACCACCACGATCTCGCGGTCGCCGAGCCGCCGGTCGGCCTGGTCGGCCTGGCCGATTACCTGGCCAACCTGCTCGACCCCGCGACGAGCGATCTCGGCTTCGACGCGATGGTGGTGAAGCCGGCGCCGCTGTACGCGGCCGCCGGGCTCGACCGCGACAGCGTCGAGTCGCGCCTCGATCCGCTGCGCAAGGCGATCGCCGATTCGTCGCTCCTGCACGACCTGGACTGACGGCTCCGACCGTCGAAATTCCCTGGCGACGGAGAATCAGCGTAGTATGATCCCCGGCGGACGTTTCCGCGCGTTCCCCGAGGAGACCGCATGGCCGACCGCAACCTGATCCTGCTCAGCCGTCAGACTGCGCTGTACGCGGCGGTCGCCGGCTGGCGGCTTCCGGACACCGAGGTCTATGCGTTCGCGGACGCGGCCACCGCCGTCTCGCGCGCGGCTGCCGGCGCGGCCCTGGTCGTCTTCGACACGCGAGGGTTCCCGGCCGCGCGCGCGACGCTGAACCGCCTGCTGTCCTTAGGCGGGGATACCGACCTCGTCGTCCTCGGCCCGCGCGAGGATCTGGGCGGGGCCGACCTGCAGCCGCCGCCGGGATCCCTGCGGTTCCTGCCGCCGGACGTGCCGGTGCCCGAGCTCCAGTCCGTGGTCGAGCTCCTGCTGCGCGGGCGCGAGGTGCGGCGGGAGAGCGGGATCGTCGGCCGTTCCCGCGCCGTGGGCCAGATGATCGCGCTCATCGCGCAGACGGCGCCCCTGGACGTCAGCGTCCTGATCACCGGCGAGAGCGGCACCGGCAAGGAGCTGGTGGCGCGCGCCATCCACCGCAACTCGCCGCGCAGGGACGGCCCGTTCCTCGGACTGAACTGCGGCGCCCTGGGCGAGGGCGTGCTCGAGAGCGAGCTCTTCGGCCACGTGCGAGGGGCGTTCACCGGCGCGGTCGCGGCGCATGACGGCGTCTTCAAGCGGGCCGATCACGGCACCCTGTTCCTGGACGAGGTCGGGGAGATGCCTCTCGGCATGCAGACGAGGTTCCTGCGGGCGCTCGAGACCGGGGAATTCACGCCGGTCGGCGGCAAGGGCATCCTGCGCAGCGACATCCGCCTGGTCGCCGCCACGAACCGCGACCTGCTGCGCGACGTCGAGTCCGGGCGCTTCCGCCAGGACCTCTACTACCGCCTGCGGGTGATCGTCATCGAGACGCCGCCGTTGCGGGAGCGCCCGGAGGACATCCTGGTGCTGGCGGACCATTTCCTCCAGGAGGAGAATCGGGAGCACGGGCTCGCGGTGCGGGGATTCAGTCGCCTCGCCAAGCAGGCCCTGCGCCAGCACTCCTGGCCCGGCAACATCCGCGAGCTGCGCAACGTCGTGCGGGCGGCCGTGGTGCTCAAGCAGCGCGGCCTGATCGAGGTGGAAGACCTGCCTGCCGACCTCGGGCCCCGGAACCTGACGGCGTCGCAATACCTGCCGGTTGTCGTCGACGCCGGGCGCGGCGACCGGCTCGATTTCGGCGTGCTCGCGTCGACGATGCTCGAGCTGCGCCAGGACATCAAGGAGATCCGGCGCCGGCTGGAGGAGATCAGCGAACAGGGCGGCAACCTGCGGTCGCCATTCGGCGCCGCCATCCCGGCCGACGGTCACGTCGTCGAGACGCTCCTGCACGAGCGGGGCCTGGAGGTGCCCGAGGGCGGCGGCGACCTGCAGGCCGCCGAAAAGGCGCTCATCGCCGCCGCCCTCGACGCGACCGGCGGCAACCGGCGGCGGGCGGCGGGCCGCCTCGGGATCAGCGAACGGACCCTGTACCGGAAGCTGAAACACTATGGACTCGGCTGAATCGGCCCGCGCCGGGCGGCGGCGGACCGGGCGCCTCCGGACTTGGCGAAGGCCGGCGGTCCATGTATCATTGACGAGGGAATACTCGCTTGTCACGAACCACCTCACCCCTGGTTAGCGAGGCTGACATGCAGGAGAATCGGCACGGGCGGCGACGCCGGATCGTGGTGGTGTGCGCGCTGGCGCTCGTGGTCAGCGCGGCGGCGGGTCCGGCCAGCGCGGCGAAGTTCGCCGGCGCGTTCATGGAGAACGGCGGCGGCGCGCGCGCGCTGGGCATGGGCGGCGCCTTCACGGCGGTCGCCAGCGACGCGTCGGCCGGATTCTGGAATCCGGCTGGTCTCGCGAATCGCCAGACTCGCGAGTTGCTGCTCATGCACTCGGAGCGGTTCGGCGATCTCGTCGACCGCGACTTCGTCGCCTTCGCCGGACCCACCGGCTGGGCGCTGCTGGGCGGCGAGTCGGGCGGCTTCGCCGTCTCGCTGATCCGGCTCGGGATCGACGACATCCCCTTCACCGAGCACCTGGCCGATCAGCTGGACGAGGATGGCGACGGCCGGGTCGACGATCCCGAGCTGTACCGCCTGCTCGATCCGGAATTCCAGGACCAGATCCGCTATAAGAGCGACCAGGAGTTCGGCCTGCTCGTCTCCTACGGCGAACGGAAGGGCGGCTGGCTCGTCGGCGGCAGCCTGAAGTTCGTGCGCCAGAGCGTGGGGGATTATTCCAGTCTCGGCATCGGCGCCGACCTCGCCGCCATGCGCCCGAACCTCTGGCGCAGTCTCGATTTCGGCGTCAAGCTCCAGGACATCACGACCACCTACCTGAGCTGGAGCACGGGCAAGAACGAGGTCATCAATCCGGCAGTCGTGCCCGGGTTCGCCTATCGATGGGGATTCCCCGAGGCGAAGATGGCCGTCATCCTGGCGACCAGCGTCGAGTGCCGCGTCGAGGACCGCGGCGAGGCCGACCAGTGGGCGGCCGGCGACTTCAGCTTCAACAGCCACTGGGGGCTCGAGGTCGGGTTCAGCGAGCGGGTCTACGTTCGGGGCGGTTTCGACAGCGGATTCGAGTCCGCCGACCTCACGGCCGGCGCCGGCCTCGTGATCCTGCCGCTGACGGTCGACTACGCATACGCCGGCGACACGCTCGACATCGACGAGGTCACGCACCGGATCAGCCTGTCGGTTCGCTTCTAGCCGCACGCGAGACGGAGACGCGAAGCGGCCGCCCTCGGCGGGGCGGCCGTTCCCGTGAAGCCCGGCGAACGCTCAGGAGTTGCTCGCCGGCGGCCTGTATGCCGAGATGGTCTGCCCGACGCGCAATCGGCGGGGGTCCTTGATCCCGTTGACCGTCTTGAGGTGGCCGATCGAGACGCCCAGCCGGCGGGCGATGCCGCCCAGCGTGTCACCGGAGCGCACCTTGTAGGTCACGCGCTCGTAGCCGGCAGGCGGCAGGTACTTGCCGGATTGCTCCGCGCGGCGGCGCGCCTGGTCGGACAGCTCGCGCGGCATCGGGATGAGCAGCTGATCGCCGGGGTGGAGCATGGTCGAACGCCCCATCGCGTTGGCTTCCTGGACCGCCCGGACGGTCGTGCCCCAGCGCGCCGCGATCTGGGAGAGGGTCTCGCCGCGCTGCACCTCGTGCTTCCGCCAGGTCAGTCGCCGGTCCGCCGGGATCTTGCGCAGCGCGACCGTCGTCGCGGCGCCGGCGCCGGCGGGAACCCGGATCTTGCAGCCCTTGACGCCGGGCGGGGTGGCGCCGCGCAGCAGCGCGGGGTTGAGGCTCGCGACCATGTCCTCGCTCACGCCCGCGCACTCGGCGATCAGACCGAGTTCGGTGGCGTCGTCGACGACGATCTCCTCGAACGCGACCGGCGATCGCGGGAACTCGGTGAATCCGTAGGCTGACGGGTCCGCGCCGATCCGCGCCGCGGCGATGAACTTGGGCACGTACTCGACGGTCTGCCTCGGCAGGCGGTAATCCCAGTAGTTGTCGTGGCCGTTGACGCGCAGTTGACCGCGCACGCGGCCCTCGCCCGAATTGTAGGCTGCGAGCACGAGCGCCCAGTCGCCGAATTCCCCGTAGAGGTCGGCCAGGTACCGGGCGGCGGCGTTCGTCGCGAGTACGAAGTCCCGCCGCTGGTCCTCCCACCAGCTGATGTTCAGTCCGTAATTCCGGGCCGTCGCGGGCATGAACTGCCAGGGACCGACCGCTCCGACGTTCGAACGCGCGCGATTGCTCAGGCCGCTCTCGATCATCGCGAGGTAGACGAGCTCCCGGGGCAGGCCGTGCTCGGCCAGGATCGCGGTCATGAGCGAATCGACGGAGGCCTGCCGCTCGAGCCAGACCTGGAAGTGCTTGCGGCCCTTGCCCGTGAAGTACTCGACCCAGCGGTCGACCTTGCCGTGCTGGACCTTGAGCAGGTCCGCCTGCAGGGACGGCAGCTCCGTGCCGGTCGCCGGCACCAGCGAATCCGGGAAGTCGAAGGCCTGCAGCCCCAGGTACTCGGCCGTCAGCACCGAGTCGCTGGCCTGCGGCGAGGCGGCGAGCGCGGCCTGCTCCGCGAGCAGACCCGCGAGCAGTGTGATCCGCCGGTGGAAACTGCGTCGATGCTGGAGAGCGAGGGAATCGAGGCTGGCGGGAACGAGGTCGGCGGACAGGTCCTGCAGGGTGAAGAGGAGATCGCGGGCCAGGTCCAGATCTCCTTCGGCGGTGGCCGCCAGAGCCTCCCGGTAGAGCGCTTCCCAGCCCGCCGCGGAGGCATCGCCCGGGGGCGCGGCCGGCCGGTCCGCTGGCAGGCCTGGAATCGTGTCGGCCAGCGCCGGGTCGAGCGGTTCGCCCAGCTCGGCCTGCGACCGGGCCCAGTCGAAATCGGTCTGCGGGGCGGGCTGGTGGCTGCACGCCCCCAGGACCACCACGAAGGCTGCCGTCACGGGCAAGAGCAGCCGGAGATGACGCAACGAGAACGGACTGCGAGCAGGCACGAGGGTCCTCCTTGACAGTCAGGTCGCCTGAGTCCGAGCTTGGCAAGACATCCTAGGCCAAGCAAATGACGGACCGCAACCGCGAACCGGCGAGAATCGCTTGAATGGCCTCATGATTATGTGTGATAATATATTCGCAATTATCAATTTCCGGCCTCGCTCGCGACGGCGGTCATGAACACCAGAACCAGCATCCGTGATCTCCTGCAGCAGTTGCCCCTGGAGCGCCTCGACGCGTCCGCGCGCGAGATCGTCGAGCGCGCCCGGTCGCAGAACGACCCGGCCGTCCTGCGGGCTGCGGTCCGGCAGGCGACCGGAGAGCTCCTGCGGCGGGGTGAACTCCTCCGCGTCGCCGTCGAGGGCGGCCAGCGCCGCGAGACGCTCTTCCTGGTGCGGGGCACCAGCCGCCTCGTCGACCTGGCGGGCCTGACGCCCGGCCGCGCGGCCGTAGCGGAACGCCCGGCGGACGCGATGGTTCCCGACCGCGTCGAACCGACCGCCGCGTCGCTGCCGTACGAGGAGACGATCCCGGACCTCCTGGAAGCCATGGAACGGGCGCAGGAGCTCGCGGTCGGCGATCCACGCGCCGACGAGCCGGCGATCATGGTCGACCGGATCCTCGCGCTCCTGCAGAGCTATCTGCCCGGCCTGGCGCTGCAGGCCCAGCTCTCGACCGACCAGCTGAGCCGCGGCGCGACGGAGTTCCTGCTGCCGGCCCCGGCCCTCGCCGACATGCCGTTCTGGCTACGCCATCGCCGGCCAGGCCAGTCGCTCTGGTTCCCGGATCCCGCGGAGCTGCCCGCGGGCGTCCAGCGGCATCTCGGACACCTGGCGACGCAGGCCGCGGTCACCGCCGTTGTCCCGTTGCGATCGCCCGCCGAGGGCGACCAGGAGATCGGGCTGCTCTTCGTGTCCGGCCCGGCTGACTGGCCGGCGGAGCCGCTGCTGCGCCTCGCGCATCGCCTCTCGGCCTTCGTCTCCCGCCGTTGGCAGTGCCAGCGCGACGTCAACCGCCGGGTCCTGACCGACAGCCTGACGCAGATCCGCAACCGGGCATTCTTCGACACGCAGTTCCCGCTCGAGCTCGAGCGCGCGCATCGCGGCGGCGCCCCCATGACGCTCGTGATCGGCGACCTCGACGAGTTCAAGGTCGTCAACGACACCTACGGCCACCAGTGCGGCGATCTCGTCCTGCAGGCGGTGGCACGGCAACTGCAAACGATGCTGCGCCGGATCGACTACGTCTGCCGGGTCGGGGGCGAGGAGTTCGCGCTCATCCTGCCGTACACGTCGCGCGACGAGGCGCGGGAGGTCCTGGCGCGGATGGCCGGTCGGCCGTTCCGGGTCGCGCTCCCGCCGGAGATCGGCGTCGGCGTGCTCGCTGTGACCATGTCCTATGGCACGGTCACCTTCCCGGATGCCGGGACGAGCCCCGGCGAGCTGCACCGCAAGGCGGACAGCATGCTCTATCGTGCCAAGGAGCTGGGTCGCAACCGATGTTGCATCTGGGTCGGGGACGGCCACTGCCAGCAGCTGCCGCCTGCCGACTCTCGGGACGCGCCGTCCTGACCGTACTCGACCGTCTCCCTCGAGTCCAGTGGCCCGTGCCGTGGGCGGGCCTGCTGCTGCTGCTGCCCAGCGTCGGCCGGCAGTGGCCGGTCGCGGGCCTGCCGGTCGACGCCGACACGGCGGTCCGGATCGCGGCGCTGGTGCCGCCGATCGCCGCGGCGGTGCCTGCGCGTGCGCGCGCCGCCGGCTGGCTCGTGACCGCGGGCCTGGCGCTGCTCGTCGGCGCGCTCGACTCCGGCGAGCGTCCGCGGCGGCCGCCGGCCCTCGCCGCGAGCGACCTGGCGGCCAGCCGGTGGAATCGCGCCGGCGGCCTGGGCGTCCTTCGATTGACGGCGCGCCCGCGTGAATCGGCCCCCGGCCAGTGGACCGCGCCGGCGGTCCTGCTCGAGTGGACCGGGTCCGAGCCGCCGATCGGCGAGGCTCCTCGGCCTGGCGAATCCGTGCTGCTGAGGGCGCGCGGCGCCATGCCCACGCTCGGCGCGGTGGTCGGCGGTCCGCTGGCCGTACAGCCGCCGCGGTGGCCGGCGGTGCGCGGCGGTTACGACGAGGCGGGCTGGCTTATCGGTCGCGGCATCGCCTGGGTCGGTCGCACGGGCACCGGCGACTCGCTCGCGGTCGCGCGAGCGGACGGGCCGCTCGCTTCGATCGGCGCGGCGCAGAGCCGCGCCCAGGCGTCCGTACGCGGGCGACTCGCCGGCGCCCTGCCGCCGCGCGAGGCGGATCTCGCGGGCGCGGTGCTGCTCGGCGGAGGCACGACGCGCCCGGTGCGCGAATCGTTCGCGCGCCTCGGCCTGGCGCACCTCTTCTCGCTCAGCGGACTTCACGTGGGAATCGTGAGCGGCCTGGTGCTCTGCCTGCTGCGGCCGTTCGCCCGCGCCCCTGCCCGCCAGCTCCCGCTCGTCGTGCCGCTCCTGGTCGGCTACGCGGTCCTCGTCGACGTGCCGGGCTCGGTCGTGCGGGCCGTCGGCCTGGTCGTCCTGGCGCTGATCGTGCGGGCGGCCGGGCGGGAGGTCGACAGCCTGCGGCTGCTGGGCTTGCTGCTCTGGGCGAACCTGCTCTGGCAGCCGGCCGCCGTCGCGGACGCGGGACTGCGGCTGTCCTACCTCGCCGCCGGCGGGATCGTGGTCGGCCAGCGCCTCGTCTCGCCGGTCGTACGGGCCTGGCGCCGAGGTCTGCGCTGGCTGGCGGGCGCCTTCTCCGTCTCCTTCTCGGCGCAGATCGCGACGATGCCGGTCCTGGCCGAGCACTTCGGCTACCTGCCGCTCGCCGGACCGCTGGTCAACGTCGTCGTGGTGCCGCTCTTCGGGATCGCCTCGTTCGTCCTCGCCGGCGGCCTCCTGCTCGCAGCCGTCTGGCCGTGGGCGGGCGAGGCGCTGCTCGCGTGCGCCTGGTTGCTCCTGCGGCCTCTGCAGGCCGCCGCGGCGGTCGCCGGTCCGGCGCTCTCGCCTGGCGAATCCGGCCTGCCGGTCTGGGGTCCCCTGAGGCTCGCCGGCTATGCGGCGCTCGTGGCCGGCCTGGTCTTCGCCTGGCGCTTGGGCGGTCGCTGGCGCTGGCCGATCGCCGCCGCGATCGTCGGGCTGCTGCCGCTGGTCGCCGGCGCGTGGCCGCCCCGGTCCGGCGCGCCGGTGGTGGCGGCGCGCCAGTTCGCGGTCGAGCAAGGCGATTGCGCGCTCGTACGCCTGCCGGATGGCTGGACCTGTCTGATCGACACCGGCGACAGCTGGCCGGGCGGCGGCGGACCGCTGGCTCGGGACGTCCTACCGGCGCTGCGCCGCCTCGGGATCCGGCGTCTGGACGCGGTCTGCCTCACCCACGGGCACGACGACCACGTCGGCGGCGTCGCCGACCTGGCCGCGGCGCTGCCGGTCGGCCGGTGGCTCGTGGGCGGGGAGGCGATGGCGCCGGCCGACGCCGAAACGGTGGCGCGGCCGGCCGGGATCGACACCCTGCACGCGGCCGGGGAGTGGGCGTTCGTCTGCTACGCGCCCGCTGCCGCTCGTGAGGCCCGAGTCGAGGAGAACGACCGCTCGCTCGCGCTGGGCCTCTGCCGCCGGGGCCGGTTGCACGCGCTCTGGAGCGGCGACCTCGAGGCCGGCGGCGAGGCGATGCTCCTGCCGATGCTGCCGCCCGTGACCGACCGTGGAATCTCGTTCTGGAAGGCGGGCCACCACGGCAGCCGCACGTCCGGTTCGGCCGCCCTGCTCGCGGCGTTGCGGCCGCAGCTGGTCGTGATCAGCTGCGGCGTGGCGAACCGCCACCGCCACCCGAGCCACGAGCCGTTCCCGGGCGCGACCGTCGCGCGCACCGACCTGCACGGCACGGTGAGCCTCGAGTGGCGCCCAGACGGTGCGCTCGAATGGCGGCGCACGCACGGCGCCCCGGCGGCGCCGGCCGCCTCGCCTTGACACCCCCTCCGGCCCGGCCTAACATGCGCGCTCGGCCGCGAATCCCGCCACCCGTCAGCCGTGAGAGCACGCCATGCCAGCCCTTCGCAGCACCGCGGAACTCGGCCTGAAGCCGGACTTCATCGGCAAGGTGCGAGACGTCTTCGATCTCGGCGACTCGCTCCTGATCGTCGCCACCGACCGGATCTCCGCCTTCGACGTGATCATGAACGACGTCGTGCCGGGGCGCGGCGCGGTCCTCAACGTCATGACCCTGGCCTGGCTCGACCGTTTCCGCGACCTGCCGAACCATCTCCTGAGCGCCGATCCGCGCGACTATCCGCCGCCGTTCCGCGCGCATGCCGATCGACTCGGCGGCCGCAGCGTGCTGGTGCGCAAGGCGAAGCGCTACGACGCCGAGTGCGTCGTCCGGGGGTACCTGGCCGGCAGCGGCTGGAAGAGCTACCGCCGCGACGGCACGATCTGCGGCCATCGGCTGCCGCCGGGCCTGCGGCTGGCCGACCGCCTGCCCGAGCCGCTCTTCACTCCGTCGACCAAGGCGGCCGAGGGTCACGACGAGAACATCGACTTCGCGGCCATGTGCGAGATCGTCGGGGCGGAGGCGGGAGCGCGCCTGCGCGACCTCGCCCTGCGTCTGTATCGCGACGGCGCTGCGCACGCCGAGCCGCGCGGGGTGATCCTCGCGGACACGAAGTTCGAGTTCGGCCTGATCGACGGCGAGATCGCGATCATCGACGAGGTCCTGACGCCCGACTCGAGCCGCTTCTGGCCGGTGGCGGAGCATCGCCCGGGAGAAGATCCGCCGAGCTTCGACAAGCAGATCCTGCGCAGCTGGCTGGAGACCCTCGACTGGAACCACGCGCCGCCGCCGCCGAGATTGCCGGCGGAGATCATCGCGCAGACCAGCCGCCGTTACCGCGAGGTGCTGGAGATCCTCTTCCCGGAGGAGGCCGCCAAGTGGGCGCCGTACCTGTGACCCGCCGCGCGCTCCTGAGCGTGACCGACAAGTCCCACCTCGACGACGTCGCCGCGCTGCTCGCGTCGTTCGACTACGAGCTGATCGCGTCCGGCGGCACGGCGAGGTACCTGCGGGACCACGGATTCGCCCCGATCACGGTCAGCCAGGTCACCGGATTCCCGGAGATCCTCGGCGGCCGCGTCAAGACGCTGCACCCCGCGATCCACGCAGCGATCCTCGCCCCCGGGCGAAAGGACCTCGCCGCGCCGGGCGTCGCGGCCCTCGGGCTCGCGCCGATCGACGTCGTGGTCGTCAACCTCTACGCCTTCGAGGCGGCGCTCGCGGCAGGGCGCGACGAGGCGGCGATGATCGAGGAGATCGACATCGGCGGCCCGGCGATGCTGCGGGCCGCCGCGAAGAATTTCGCGCGGGTGACCGTGCTCAGCTCGCCCCATCAGTACGAGGAGTTCTACCACGAGTGCCGCGCCCACGACGGGACGCCGTCGCTCGAGTTCCGCCGGCGGTGCGCGCTGGCCGTGTTCCAGCGGACGGCGGCCTATGACGGGACGATCGCCGGGTGGCTGGCCGCGACGACCGGCGATGGCGCGGGCAGGCCGGCGCCGACCCGTGCGCTCCCCCTGCGGTACGGCGAGAATCCGCACCAGCAGGCCACCGTCGTCGTGCCGGCCGCGGACGGCGGCGACCTCGCCGGCGTCGGCCTCGCCGTGCACGGCGGCAAGGAGCTGAGCTACAACAACCTCGTCGACGTCGTCGCCGCGGTGAAGCTGGTCCTCGATTTCGACCGCAGCGGCTGCGGCATCATCAAGCACACCAATCCCTGCGGCTTCGGCCTGGGCGAACCCGCGGCGGCCCTCGAGCGCGCACTGCTCTGTGACCCGGTCTCGGCGTTCGGAGGCATCGTGGCGTTCAACCGGCCGCTCGAACTCGCGACCGCCGAGGCGCTGGCGGGCCGATTCGTGGAAGTTGTTGTCGCACCGGGTTATTCAGACGATTCATTGAAGAAGCTTCTCAAGAAAAAGAACCTGCGCGTGATGACCTGGGACCCGCGCGTCTTTCCGGAGGCGACCCGCGGGCGCAGCCGGTCGTGGGGGCGGCTGCGCCTCGAGCAGGGCGAGGACGAGGGATTCCCGGAACTGCGCGACTGGCGCGTCGCCGCGGGGTCCGAGCCGCCGGCCGCGGTGCGCGACGACCTGGAATTCGTCTGGAAGATCGCGAAGCACGGCAAGAGCAACGCGATCGTCATCGGCCGCGGCGGCGCGACGCTCGGTTGCGGGTTCGGCCAGATGAGCCGGGTCGATTCGGTGCGGCTCGCCGTGCGCAAGGCGGGCGAGCAAGGGCTCGACCTCGCGGACAGCGTGGCCGCGAGCGACGGGTTCTTCCCGTTCCCCGATGGGGTCCAGGAGCTGGCGCGCGCCGGCGTCCGCGCGGTGATCGCTCCCGGCGGCTCGATCCGCGACGACGAGGTGGCGGCCGCGGCGCGCGACCTCGGGATCGTCCTGATCCTGGCGGGGCGCCGTCACTTCAACCACTAGCTCCGGCCACGAGGAGACGTCCATGACCGCTCCCGGCCACGACCATCCCAAGATCGTCGTCCTCGACTTCGGCTCGCAGGTGAGCATGCTGATCGCGCGCCGGTTGCGCGAGGTCCAGGTCTTCAGCGAGATGCGGCCGTATACGGCCTGGCGCGAGGTGCTCGCGGACCCGCTCGTCGCCGGCATCGTGCTGTCGGGGGGCCCCGCGAGCGTCTCGGACCCCGGCGCGCCGGACGTCGGCGCCGAGCTGTGGCGGGGCGGCAAGCCGCTCCTGGGGATCTGCTACGGCATGCAGCTGATGTGCCACGCGCTCGGCGGCCGGCTCGCGCCGGCGGCGAATCGCGAGTACGGGCACGCCGAGCTCGAGGTCCTCGAGCCGGACGCGCTCTTCGCGGGCCAGCCGGCGCGCCAGCCGGTCTGGATGAGCCACGGCGACCGGGTCGACGCGTTGCCGCCCGGTTTCCAGGCCCTCGCGCGCACGGCCGAGATCCCGTACGCGGCCGCCGCCGATCCGGCGCGCGGCTTCTACTGCGTCCAGTTCCATCCCGAGGTCGCGCACACGCGCCACGGCCTGGCGATGATCGAGGCGTTCGCGCGGCGCGCGTGCCGGCTCGAAGACCGCTGGACAGCGGCCGCCTTCGTGGCGGAGGCGGTCGCCGAGATCCGGGACCAGGTCGGGCGGGAGCGCGTGCTCTGCGCGGTCTCGGGCGGGGTCGACAGCACGGTGATGGCGACGCTCGTGGACCGCGCCGTCGGAGACCGGCTGCACGCGGTCTACGTCGACAACGGCGTCATGCGCCTGGGCGAGAGCGACCAGGTCCAGCGCGACCTCGACTCGTTCCTGCAGCGGCCGATCCAGCGCGTCGACGCCGGCGCCGTCTTCCTCGCGCGCCTGGCGGGCGTCACCGCGCCGGAACGCAAGCGCAAGATCATCGGCGAGACCTTCATCGACGTCTTCACCGAGTCGACCCGCGAGCGCGGGCCGTTCGGATTCCTGGCCCAGGGCACGCTCTATCCGGACCGGATCGAGAGCCACTCGATCCATGGCCCGAGCAGCGTGATCAAGACGCACCACAACGTCGGGGGACTGCCCGAGCGGCTCGGCTTCGCGCTCGTCGAGCCGTTGCGCGACCTCTTCAAGGATGAGGTCCGCCGCGTCGGGCGCGAGCTGGGCATCCCGGCGAGCCTCCTCGGCCGGCATCCGTTCCCGGGACCGGGCCTCGCGGTGCGCATCCTCGGCGAGGTGACGGCGGCGCGCGTCTCGCTCCTGCAGCGCGCCGACCATATCTTTATCGAGGAGCTGCGGCGCTCCGGCCAGTACGACGCGATCTGGCAGGCGGGCGCGATCCTGCTGCCGGTCCAATCGGTGGGCGTCATGGGCGATCAGCGCACGTACGAGAACGCCGTGGCGCTGCGCGCCGTGACCAGCCTCGACGGCATGACCGCCGACTGGGCGCGGATCCCGCCCGACCTCCTCGCGCGCGTGTCGAACCGGATCATCAACGAGGTCCCCGGGGTCAACCGTGTCGTCTACGACGTCAGCAGCAAACCGCCGAGCACGATCGAGTGGGAGTGAGATCGGTCGCCTGCTCGCGCTCGCGCTGGCGGTGTGCGCGATCGCGGCCCGGGCCGACACGACCATCGGCGAGCTGCGCGGCGAACGGCGCGCGGCCGTGCGCGCCGCCGCACTGCGGAAGCTGGACGGTGGCGCGCCGTTCGGGCTGCTCGTCGTGCCGGTCGATTTCGCCGACGCGCGCTTCCCCGCGAGCTTCGATCCGCGGCACGACCTCGCGCCGCGGCTGGGCGAGGCGACCGGCGCCCTCGGCCACTACGTCGCGACGGCGGCGAACGGCCGGACGCGCCTTGCGATCGTGCTCGCGCCGCTCGTGCCGCTGGCCGGCGAGCGCCTCGACTACTCGGATCTGGGCTGGCAGGGCTTCGAGCGCAGCCGCGCGATGGCGGCCCAGGCGCTCGCGGGCGCGGCGGCGCGCGGCGTCGAGTTCGCGGCGGCCGATCAGGACGGCGACGGCGAGATCGACGGGGTCCTGCTGCTGCACGCGGACGCCGGGCTCGAGAACGACCCCGGCGGACTCATCGTCCCGCAGCAGTACTTCCTCGCGGAGCCGGTCGTCCAGCGCGGCACCGTCGGCCGCAGCTACGCGATCGCCGCGGCGCGCAGCACGCTCGGCATCTGGGCGCACGAGACGGGCCACCTGCTCGGCCTCGAGGACCGCTACGATCTGGACCTCGCGAGCGACGGCGACACCGGCCCGCGCGGCGGCCTCGGCGCGTTCAGCCTGATGGCGGCCGGCTGGCGCGGCAGCGGGGCGGGCGAGGACCCGGCGCTGCCGGACGCCTACTCGCGGCTCGCGCTCGGCTGGATCGACGCCGCGGCGGAACCGGCGCCGGACGCGGCCGTGCGGCTCGCCGCCAGCGGTCCCCGCGGTCCGGAGTCCTTCCTCGCCGAACGGCGCGACCCGGTCCGCCACGCTCCGTACGACGCCGTGTTGCCCGGGCCCCGGCTCCTGGTCTATCACCTGGACGAGGCGCTGGCCGAGGGCGAGGCGTCGTCGCCGGCCTGGCCGGATCGTCACCTGCGCGTGCAGCTCGTGGAGGCGGACGGCGGCGACGCGGTCGCGCGCGGCGAGGCCGTTGGCGTCGCGGCCGACCTGTTCCCGAGCGACGGACGGACGCAGGCGTTCGACGGGGGCACGACGCCGTCGAGCCGCACGTGGGCGGGCGAGCCGACCGGCGTCGCGTTCACGGTCGCCATCGACGACGCCGGCGAGCTGCAGTTCGCCGAGGTCCCGCCGCCGGCCTGGGGCGACCTCCGGCTGCGCGTCGGCGAGGCGGGCGGCGAGATCTTCGTCGAGGCGATCGTCCGCCTCGACGAGCGGCCGGCGCCGCCGCCGGTCGTGCCGTTCACGCTCGAGGTCCTCGACGCACAGTGGGGGCAGTTCGCGGGTGGTCCGGTCATCGCGGGCGTCTTCGACTTACCGGCGCCGGACGGCGCCTGGGAGGACTACGCGGGCGTCGTGGCGACCTGGGTCTCTGCGGGCTCGCCGCCGCCCGGCGCGACGACCCGCTTCCGTTACGCGCTCGACGGCGGCGACCGCGGCGCCGGCGAGATCGTCCACGTGTGGGACCCAGCCTGGGCCGACCTGACGCCCGGTGGCGACTGGCTCGCCGCCTGGACCGTCGTCCACCCGGGCGGCGACGCTTCGACGACCTGGCATCGCTGGCCGGACGGCGGACCGTTCGGGCTGGCGGCGACTCCCATCCTGGCGTGCACGGGCGCGGCCTTCCCGAGCGGCGCGGTCTGGCCGGAGATCGCGTACACGAACGGCGCCGACGCGCGCCTCGTGACCCCGGCGCTCGGCGCGTCGGTGCGGTGGCTCGAGCTGACCCACGCGGTCGACCTCGAGCTCCTGCATCCCTCGGTGGCGATCGACGGGGTCGAGCTCACCTGGGTTCACGACGGCGGCTACGAGACGCCAGCCGTGCCCGCGGACGGCTGGCTCGGCGCGGTCGAACCGCGGGCGAACCATGCGTTCGCCGGCCGGCCGACCTTCGCGATCCGCGACTCGCTCGAGACCGGCGGCCGTCCGCTGTGGCGCCGCGAGGTCCTGCCCCTGCCGGATGCGGCGGTGCACGGGCCGGGTCCGTGGCGCTTGCGGCTGGGGCTCGCGAGCAACGAGGTCTGGCGGGCCCGCGGCTGGCTCGTGCGCGATCTCGCCGGACATCTCGACGATCCGCCGGCCAGCGCGTTCCCGGTCTGGCTCGACGAGACGGCGCTCCACTGGCGGTCGCCCCAGCCGGTCGAACCGGCGAGCTTCCGGATCGACCGCAGCGACGACGGCGGCGAGACCTGGCGGCCGGCGCAGGTCGTCGCCGCGGGCGAGGCGGCCGGACAGGACCACCAGGTGACGCTCGCCCGGCTCGGCCTGCGGGAGCGGGCAAGCAGCCGCGTGCGGGTGGTCGCGGTCGGCGAGGCCTCGCTCGTCTCGCGGACCCTCGTGGCCGCGGGTCCGGACGCCGTCGTCCTCGGACCGGCCCGGCCGAATCCCGCGGCGGGCATCGTGAACTGGACGGTCGACGCCGCCGGCGATCCGCGGGCCGAGGCGGCCGTGTACGATCTGCGCGGCCGTCTGGTCCGGCGCTTGCATCTCGAAGCGGGTCCCGGCATCTTGACCTGGGAGGGCTCGGACGCCGCCGACCGGCGAGTCGCGGCGGGAGTCTATATCGTCCGGTTGCGCGCCCACGGACAGACCCTGACCTGCAAGGTGACATGGCTTCCCTGAATCTGCCCCGTCTCGCCGCCGCCGCCTGCCTCGTCGCCGCGGCGGGGCCGGCCGCCCTCGCCGCCGTCGTCCACGATCCGTGGCTGGAACGCTTCCAGGTGGGAGAATTCCGCGATTTCGGGACATTCGAACTCGCCGGCGGCTGGCCCGCCGGGCTCTTCGAGCCGATCGCGCTCGACCCGGGCTGGCGGACCGGCGCGGCGTCGTTCTTCGCCGGCGAGACCATGCCGCGAGGGGTCGACCTCGTCGCCTGGCGCATCGCGGTGCCGGCGCTGGCCTCGGCGCCCGCCGCCGAAGCCTATTACCTGGACGCGAGGCGACAGTGGCAGGTGCTGGCGGACCTCGCGGACCCGGCGTGGACGCCGCCCGCCGACCTCGCGCCGGGTCCAGGTCCCTGGACGCAGCAGATCCGGCTCATCCATGCGAGTCGCCTCGCGAGCGCGGGCGACGCGACCGCCGCCGCGCGCGCCGCCGCGCTGATCGTCGACGACGCGCGCGGGCTCGGCCTCACCGACGCCGAGCAGTTCGCCTGGTCCCTGCGCGCCGCCTGCCTCGCGGACCGCGTGGGCGACCCGTCCGACCTCGCGCCCGTCTGGCACGCGCTCCACGCGCTCGGCCCGTACGACACGCGCAGCGGCTGGGCCATCTGGCTCGCGGCGCAGCGCCACCGCGGAGCGCCGCCGATCCCCGCGGGCGCGGCAGACCGCGAAACCGCCGTCATGCTCGCCACGGCCGGTCGGCTCTGGCTGTCGGCGGCGGAGCTGCAGGCTGCGGGCTTCGCGCCCGACGTCGAGGCGGGACTCGGCGCGATCCTGCTCGGCACCGCGGAGCTGGCCGGCCATTTCGCCCGGTGGCCCTCGCCGCCGGAGGACGGGTTGTTCCAGGGGTACTGGCTGCGCGGTCAACGGCGGCTTCGCGACGACCCCGCAGCCCTCGAGGCGCTGGCGACCCGGCCGGGGGTCACGGACGGCCACCGGATCGACCACTGGCGGCGGGCCAGCGAGAGTCATCTGTTGCGGGGCGAGTGGGATGCTGGTCTGCGGGATCTCGACGAGGCCCTCGGACTGATCGACAGCCAGGCGTCCGCCGCCATGAAGACCCGCCTGCGGGAATGGGTCGTGCAGGCGCTCGCGCTCGCGATCGGCCGGGACCGCACCGACGACGCCCGCCGGATCGTCGCGCTCGCCGAGGCGCGGCTCGCGGGCGAGCAGGCCCGCGAGTTCAGCACGGACGCTTGGACGCTCCTGGAGCGGCTCGGCCGCAGCGTCCCGCCGGCCGGCGCGGATCAACGCTCGCGGCTGGAGCGGTTGGTCCGGGCGGGCGGCGCCCCGCGGATCGACCCGGCCGAAGCCTGCGGGCTGCCCGACCCCGACGCGTGGCGCGACCGCCTCTGGGAGGCGTGGGCGCGCTGGGGACTGGTCCTCCTCGAGGACTCGTCGGCCCCGGTCGAGTCGACGCTCGCGTACCGGCGCGGCCTCGAGACCGTGCGCGACACGGTCGAACCGCGGCAGCGCCACTCGATCGCCTGCGCGACCGCCGCGCGATTCCTCGCCGGCCACGAATCCGTCCCGGCCCTGCTGGACTGGGCGGTCGCGCGAGACATCGAACGGCTCGCCGGCGGGAGCTGCCTGCCGCGGACCTCGCCGCTGCCCGGTCTGCGGGACGACGGCCCGACCACGCGCCTGCGCGATCACGCGCTGCTCGGCGCCGCGCTGGCGCTCGGCGACGACCGCGGTCTCGTGGCGATGGCGGTGCGCCTGCCGGCGGCCGGCGTCGCGGAGCAGGTGCGCCAGCTGTTCTGGTACCCGGTCCCGGGCGATCCCGCGGTGCGGCAGGCTCTGGCCGAATCCGGGCTGCCGCCGGAACTGCTGCTCGCGATCGCGCGCAACGAGTCGCTCTTCGAGCCCGCGATCCGCTCGCGGGCCGGCGCGCTGGGCTACATGCAGATCATGCCGTTCCATTACGACGATCCCGCCGGCCCGGCGGGACCGGATCACTGGAGCCACCCCGCGGCCAGCCTGCGGGCGGGCGCGCGGATCCTCGCCGGCGAGGTGCGGCGCTACGCCGGCGACCCCTATCGGGCCGTCGCCGCCTACAACGCCGGCGCCGGCGCCGTCGACCGCTGGGACCGGCAGCTCGGCGACAACTCCTCGCGAGCGTCGTTCTGGGCCTGGATCGGCTACCCGGAGACCCGCGGTTACACGTTGCGGGTGCTGCGGGACCGCGGCGTCTACCGCGAACTCCTGGGGTCCGCGCCGTGACGGCCGGCGGGCCGTGGCGGCGCAACCTGATCCACCTCGCGACGGCCGCCGCGGCGCCGTGCGTGCGGCACCTGCCGCCGCCCTGGCCTCACGTCGGGCTCGGTCTCGCGCTCGCGGCGGCGGCGAGCCTGGATGTCGCGCGCCGCCGTCCGGGCCCGCGGCGCCGCCTCGACGCCGCGTTGCCAGGTGTATTCCGGACGGACGAGACCGCGACCGTGTCGGGCGCGACACTGCTCGGAGCGGGGTACCTCGCGGCCGCGCTCGCCTTCCCGGCCGCGGCCGCCGCGGGAGGGATTGCGGCGCTGGCGGTGGGCGACCCCGCAGCGGCGCTGGCCGGCCGCCGGTTCGGGGCGCGACGGGGCGCGGCCGGCGCGGCCGGCGAGGCCGGCGCGGCCGGCTCGAGTCGAGCGGCCGGCAAGAGCTGGCCCGGTTCGCTCGCCTGCTTCGTCGCGGCCACGCCGGCGATCTGGCTCGCGGCCGGCGCGACCGTGCCGGCAGCCGTCGCGGCCGGCGCATTCGGCGCGCTCGTCGAACGGTGCGCGGGCCGCTGGGACAACCTCGCGATGCCGAGTGGAATCGCGGCGCTGCTGACCGTCTGGCCGCTCGCCGGTTGAGCGGGTTCGCGGGAACCGGCGTCGGGCTCCCCGGTTGACACCCTCTGCAACCCCCTTTAGTTTCCACCGCGGCTGCGCCGACCGCACCGGCCGCGTCGTTCGCCCCGGTTATCCAAGGAGTCGAGACCATGGCCACCGGCCTGCTCGGTCTGCTGGAACGCTCGTTCGGCAAGAAGCACCGCGACCTGGCTCGCCTGCGACCCATGGTCGAGCTCGTGAAGGCGGCGCGCGAGCCGCTGGCGGCGCTCACCGATGACCAGCTTCGCGCCAAACGCGTCGAGTTCAAGGCGCGTCTCGCCGCCGGCGAGACCGTCGACGATCTGATGCCGGAGGCCTTCGGCGTCGTCTGGGAGGGCTGCCGGCGTCTGGCCGAGCGCAAGGCGAGCTGGCCGGTCTGGGGCCGGGAATCGACCTGGAACATGGTGCCGTACGACGTGCAGATCCTCGGCGCCGTCGTGCTGCACCAGGGCAAGATCGCCGAGATGGCGACGGGCGAGGGCAAGACCCTCGTCGCGATCATGCCGCTGTACCTGAACAGCCTGCCCGGCCTCGGCGCGCACCTGGTCACCGTGAACGACTACCTGGCGCGCCGCGACGCGGAGTGGATGGGCGGGGTGCTCACCTTCCTCGGCTGCGACGTCAAGTTCATCCTGAACGAGATGACGCCGGACCAGCGGCGCGAGGCCTATGCCGCCGAGATCACCTACGGCACGAACAACGAGTTCGGCTTCGACTACCTCCGCGACAACATGGCGATCGCCACGGAGCACCTCGTCCAGCGCGGGTTCCACTACGCGATCGTGGACGAGGTCGACTCGGTCCTCATCGATGAGGCGCGCACGCCGCTGATCATCTCCGGCGCGGTCGCCAAGTCGACGCACCGCTTCAACGAGCTCAAGCCGCGCGTCGACCGCCTGGTCCGCGCCCAGCTCAAGATCGTCAACCAGTGGATCGCGGACTGCGAGCGCGCGATGCACGGCGCCGAGGAGAAGGAGGTCACGCTCGACGACGCGACCAAGCTGAAACTGCTGCGCATCAGCCGCGGCGCGCCGAAGAACAAGCGCTTCCAGCGGCTGAAGCTCATTCCCGGCGTCGCGGAGACGATCCAGCGCACCGAAGAGAACTTCATGCGCGACAAGGCCATGTGGGAGGCGGACGAGGATCTCCTCTACGTGGTCGAGGAGAAGCACAACTCGGTGGATCTCACCGAGAAGGGGCGCAGCCTGCTGGCCGAGGGCGACCACGATTTCTTCGTGCTGCCCGACCTCGCGGCGCTCGGCTCGGACCTCGAGGTCGACGAGTCGCTCACGCCGGCGCAGAAGGCCGAGAAGCTCGCGGCCGCGGAACAGCTGTACGCGACGAAGAACGAGCAGATCTCGAATGTCGACCAGCTCCTGCGCGCCTACTCCCTCTACGAGAAGGACGACGAGTACGTCATCCAGGACGGCAAGATCGTCATCGTCGACGAGTTCACCGGTCGCCTGATGCCCGGCCGCCGCTTCAGCGAGGGCCTGCATCAGGCGCTCGAGGCCAAGGAAGGCGTCACCGTCGAGCGCGAGACCCAGACGCTCGCCACGATCACGATCCAGAACTTCTTCCGCATGTACATGAAGCTGGCCGGCATGACCGGCACGGCGGAGACCGAGGAAGCCGAGTTCAACTCGATCTACGACCTGGACGTCGTGGTCATCCCGACGAACCGACCGGTCGCGCGCGTCGAGTACGACGACGTGATCTACCTGACCAAGAAGGAGAAGTACAAGGCGATCATCGACGAGGTGGCGCGGTTGCACCACCTCGGCCTGCCGGTGCTCGTGGGCACGACCACGGTCGAGGTCTCCGAGCTGCTGAGCCGCCTGCTGCGCCTGCAGGGCATCAACCACAGCGTGCTGAACGCGAAGCACCACAAGAACGAGGCCGAGATCGTCGCCGGCGCCGGCCGCATCGGCGCGGTCACGATCGCGACCAACATGGCCGGCCGCGGCACCGACATCAAGCTGGACCCCGACCTCGGCAGTCTGCCCGCGCGCTGGGCGCAGGACGGCGCGCTCAAGCGGGACGACTGGGAGGACGAGCCGCTGGGCCTGCACATCATCGGCACCGAGCGGCACGAGTCCCGGCGCATCGATCGGCAGCTGCGCGGGCGCGCGGGGCGGCAGGGCGACCCGGGCTCGGCGATCTTCTTCCTCTCGCTCGAGGACGACCTCATGCGGCTGTTCGGGCACGAGCGCATGAACCGCGTGCTGGGCAGCCTGGGCGTGCAGGAGAACGAGGCGATCACCCACTCGATGGTCACCAAGGCCATCGAGAAGGCGCAGATCAGGGTCGAGAACCACAACTTCGACATCCGCAAGCACCTGCTCGAGTACGACGACGTCGTCAACAAGCAGCGGGAGGTGATCTACAGCCAGCGGCGCGAGATCCTCGTGGAGCAGGACGTCCACGACGTGCTCGACGATTTCCTCGGCGGCGCGATCGATACCCTGGTCGACGAGCATTGCCGGGCCGACCAACCGCCCGACGACTGGCGGATCGACGACCTCGCTCGGCAGTACCAGGGCCTGGTGCTCGCGCCGCTGCCGCTCGCGAAGGACGAGCATCTCGAGCTGGGGCTGGACGCGTTGCGCGACCGCCTGCTCGACCACGCCGGGCAGCATCGGCGGCAGAAGGAGGAGCGGCTCGGCGCCGACCTCTGTCGCCAGCTCGAGCGTTACGTGCTGCTGAACGTCATCGACCAGCGCTGGCGCGACCATCTCAACGAGCTGATCATGCTGCGCAGCGGGATCGGCCTGCGCTCGTTCGGGCAGCGCAATCCCCTCATCGAGTACAAGCGCGAGAGTTTCGAGCTGTTCGAGCAGCTGATGGATGGCATCCGCCGCGACTCGGCGAGCCTCTTCTTCCGGGCCGAGCTCGTGCGGACGCCGCCGCAGCCGCGTCCGCCGGACCCGGCCGCGCTGCGCGCGCAGCACCAGGCGGTGAACGCCTACGAACGCACGGCGCAGCCGGCGACGACCGGGGGCGGAGCCGCTGCGGAATCGGTGACCCGCGCCGGCCGGACCCAGCCGATCCGGCACGACGGTCCGAAGGTCGGCAGGAACGACCCCTGTCCGTGCGGCAGCGGCAAGAAATACAAGCAGTGCTGCGGCCGCTGAGCGAGCGTCGCCTTGCCAGGCTCGCCGGCCCGTGGTAGGTTGGGCCCCCGCGCGCGGCCATCCATCCGCGGAAGGCGTCATGGAGCATCTCCGGTATCGACTGCGCAAACTCCTGCTGCTTTTGCTCGAAGCGGTCGACGCGCGGCAGGCAGGATCCGCCTGCGCCGCGTCGGACCTGCCCGGGATCATCGCCGCGGCCGGGTACGGTCCGCAGGACCTGGCCGACCTGCTGGCGGCTCTGCACGGGCGGTGGCATCCGCAAGCCGACCGCCCGGCCTGGCTGGCCGCCCAGCGCGTCGCGCGGCCGAGCCGCCAGTCCTTGCGGCAGATGGGTCCGCGCGAGGAGGAGTTGCTCACGGTGCCGGCGTTCGGCTACCTGCTGGACCTCGTGCGCACCGGGCAGATCACGGCGGAGCAGATGGAGACACTCATCCAGTTCGCCCAGCTGGTCCCTGACGGACCGTTGACCCCGGCCGAGCTCGGTCCGTTGCTCGACCGGGTGATTGGCGCCGGGCGCGAGGACCGGCGGTCCCGCGGGCTCGGCGGCGGCGACCGTCCGCATTGACCCGTGAGGTCGCTGCGGGCCGCGTCCCCTGAAAAGAGGCGAGTCCTTGAAGCTGATCGTGGTCGAGTCCCCCGCGAAGGCGCGGACCATCGAGAAATTCCTCGGCGGCGGCTACAAGGTCGCGGCCAGCTACGGGCACATCCGCGACCTCCCCGAGAAGGCGAGCCAGATCCCGGCGAAGTTCAAGGACCGGCCGTGGAAGCGGCTGGCCGTGAACGTCGACGACGACTTCGAGCCGATCTACGTGGTCTCGTCCGACAGCAAGGAGCGCGTCGCCGACCTCAAGAAGCTCCTGGCGAAGGCTGACGAGCTCCTGCTCGCCACGGACGAGGACCGCGAGGGCGAGGCGATCAGCTGGCACCTGCTCGAGGTGCTGAAGCCGAGGATCCCGGTCCGGCGGATCACCTTCCACGAGATCACGCGCGGCGCGATCGAGCGAGCGCTCGCGAATCCCCGCGACATCGACGAGCAGCTGGTGCGCGCCCAGGAGAGCCGCCGCATCCTCGACCGCCTCTACGGCTACGAGCTGTCGCCGGTGCTCTGGAAGAAGGTGCGGACCGGTCTGAGCGCCGGGCGCGTCCAGAGCGTCGCGGTGCGGTTGATCGTCGAGCGCGAGGAGGAGCGGCAGCGCTTCGTGCGGGCCGAGTACTACGACGTCGAGGCGTTGCTCTACGGTCCGGGCGGCGTCAACTTCACCGCGCGCCTCGTGGAGATCGACGGCCAGCGGCTGGCGGACGGCAAGGACTTCGATCCGGCGACCGGGCGCCTCAAGCTCCCCGACCAGCGACTGGTGCTCGACGCGGCGCTCGCCGAGGCGCTGCAGGATTGCGCGCGCAGCGCGGAATCGCTGCCCTGGCGGGTCGCGTCCGTCACGCGCAAGGAGACCCGCCAGCGGCCGGCGCCGCCGTTCACGACGTCGACCCTGCAGCAGGCCGCGAGCACCCGCCTGCGGTTGTCGCCGGCGCAGACCATGCGGATCGCGCAGCGGCTCTACGAGGGCGTCGAGCTGGGCGGGGGCGAACGGGTCGGCCTGATCACGTACATGCGAACCGACTCGTTCAACCTCGCGGGCACCGCGCTCGCGGAGATCGAGGACTTCGTCCGCGACCGCTTCGGCGCGCCGTTCAGCGACGGGCCGCGGATCTACCGGACGCAGGTCCAGGGCGCCCAGGAAGCCCACGAGGCGATCCGGCCCACGAGCGTCGGGCGCGAGCCGGACAGCCTGGCGGGGCTGCTGGACAGCGCCGACCTCGCGCTCTATCGACTGATCTGGAATCGCGCGGTCGCGAGCCAGATGACGGACGCGCGCCTCGACAAGACGACGGCCACGCTGGCCTGCTCCTGCCGGGGCCGCCGGCTGGTCTGGCGGTCCAACGGCTCCATCGTGACCTTCCCCGGGTTCCTGAGCGTGTACGGCGAACGCGAGCGCGACTCGCTGCTGCCGGACCTGCGCGAAGGTCAACTGCTCCCGGATCCGCAGTCCGCGGACGACGAGCAATCGCCCCAGGGCGTGGCGGAGGTACGCGCGCTGCGCCACGAGACGCAACCGCCGGACCGCTTCACCGAGGCCTCCCTCGTCAAGGCGCTCGAGGAGGAGGGCATCGGCCGGCCGTCGACGTACGCGAGCATCATCTCGACCATCCAGCAGCGCGGCTACGTGCTGAAGAAGGGCAGCGCGCTCGTGCCGACGTACGTCGGCATGGCCGTGACCCGCCTGCTGCGGGACCACTTCCAGCGATACGTCGACGTCAAGTTCACGGCGGGGATGGAGCAGGAGCTCGATGCGATCGCGCGCGGCGAGGTCGAGTGGAAGGACTTCCTGCGCCAGTTCTACCGCGGCGGGGCCGACGACCCCGGCCTCGCGAGCAGCATCGCGCAGGAACTGGAGCGGATCGAGTATCCGGCCATCCCGGTCGGCGAGGATCCGCGGTCCGGCCAGCCGCTGCTCGTGAAGATCGGCCGGAAGTCCGAGTACGTGCAGCGGGGCTCGCAAGGCGGCGAAAGCGTCACGTTGCCGGCTGGCCTGCTGATCGACGACCTCACGCCCGAGAAGGCGCACGACCTGCTGGAGGAGAAGCGGAAGAGCCGCGAGCCGATCGGCACGGACCCGGCGACCGGCAAGCGCATCTACGCGTTGCGCGGTCCCTTCGGCCCGTACCTGCAGCTCGGCGAGAACGACGAAGGGCCGAAACCCAAGCGGGTCGGTCTCGGGCGCGACACCGACCTCGCCTCGATCGATCTTTCGACCGCCCTCAGGCTCCTGTCGTTGCCGCGCGAGGTGGGGGTCGACCCCCGGACGGGCAAGCCGGTGCTCGCGGGACTCGGCCGCTACGGGCCGTTCGTGCAGCGGGACCGCACCTTCGCGAGCGTACGCTCGGCGGATCAGCTCTTCACGATCGGCCTCGACGAGGCGCTCCGCCTCATCCACGACAAGGAAGCCGGCAAGAAGCCGGTCCTCGCCGAGGTCGGACCGCATCCCGAGACCGGCGCGCCGCTGCAGGTCTGCAAGGGGCGCTACGGCCCCTACGTCACCGACGGCCGGCTGATCGCCTCCCTGCCGCGTGATCGCGAGCCGGAATCGGTCACCGTGAGCGAGGCGCTGGCCTGGCTCGCCGCCGCGGCGGAACGCAAGACCAGTGGGCGCGGGGCGAAGCAGTCCGGCCGCTCGCGAGCGGCCAGGCAAGCCGACGCGACACCGGCTCCGCAGGCGGGCAAGAAGACCGCGCGGGCGTCCACCAGGACATCCGCGAAGACATCCGCGAAGACATCCGCGAAGAAGTCCGTGAAGAAATCCGTGAAGAAGCCCGCGAAGACGACGGCGAAGCAGGCTGCCGGGAGGACCCGGAAGAGGTCGGCCGGCAAGACGGCCGTTCCCGACGGCGCGGCGGAGGACTGATGGCCGCGCCCGAGATCCGGATCGTCGGCGGCGGCCTCGCGGGATGCGAGGCCGCGCTGCAACTCGCCCGGCGCGGCCGGTCCTCGACCCTCTACGAGATGAGGCCGACCGTGCCGACGCCGGCGCACAGGTCCGGCTGCCTGGCCGAACTCGTCTGCTCGAACAGCCTCAAGAGCGCGGACCCCGCGACCGCGAGCGGCCTGCTCAAGGAGGAGCTGGATCGCCTCGGTTGCGAGTTGCTGCCCATCGCGCGCGCCTGCGCCGTGCCGGCCGGCGCCGCGCTCGCGGTCGACCGCGAGCGCTTCGCCGCCGCCGTCGAGGCGAGGATCGCCGCCGAGCCGCTGATCACGGTTCGCCGCGAGGAGGTCGGGCGGCTCGAGGCCGCGCCCGGCCGCTGGTGGATCCTCGCCAGCGGTCCCCTCACGAGCCCGGCGCTCCAGGACCAGATCGGGGCGCTCACGGGTCAGGGCGGCCTGCACTTCTTCGACGCGATCGCGCCGACCGTCACCCGGGATTCCCTCGACCTGGGCCGGCTCTATCGGGCCAGCCGCTACGCGAAGGGCGAGGCCGATTATCTCAACGCGGCGCTCGACGAGGGCGAGTACCGCGCGTTCCGCGAGGCGCTGGTGGCCGCGGAGCGGATCCCCGTCAAGGATTTCGACCGGGCCGACCTCTTCGAGGGATGCCAGCCGATCGAGGAGATCGCCGAGAGCGGGCCGCAGTCGCTCTGCTTCGGCCCGCTGCGGCCGGTGGGCCTGAACCTCCCGGATGGCAGACGCGCCCACGCCGTGGTGCAGCTGCGGCAGGAGAACGCGGCAGGCACGCTCTGGGGGCTGGTCGGATTCCAGACGCGGCTCCGCTGGGGCGATCAGGAGCGCGTGTTCCGGATGATCCCGGGGCTCGAGCGGGCCGAATTCGTCCGGCTGGGACAGATGCACCGCAACTTCTACGTCGACTCGCCTCGCGTGCTGCGGCCCGACTTCGCGCTGCGCGCCGAGCCGGCGGTCCGGCTTGCCGGCCAGATCACGGGCGTCGAGGGCTACGTCGAGAGCATCGCCGGCGGGCTCGTGACCGCCTGGCATCTCGACGCCGCGCTCGCCGGCCGCCGCCTGCCGCCGTGGCCGTACACCACGATCATCGGCGCTCTGCACCACGGCTTCCTCTTCGACGACACGGCGCCCCGCCTCGCCCCGATGAACGCGAACTTCGGCCTGCTGCCCGAGCTGGACCAGCCGGTGAAGGGCAAGCGGGAGCGGAAGCTGGCTCAGCGCGAGCGCGCTCTCGCGGACCTGGAGTTCTTCCTGCGGCTCGTCGCGGAAGACGCCGGCGCGGTGTCGGCCGCGGCGGAAACGGAGTATCCTGGCGAGGAATGACGTCGCCGACCCCGGGAGCGCCGATGTCCGTCGAAGCCTTCCTCGCGTACCTGACCGTCGAGCGCGGCCTCAGCCCGCGCACACGCGAGCACTATGCCCGGGACCTGCGCGCGTTCTTCGCGACCGCGGCGGCTCTCGGCGCCGTCGCCGACGACCCCGGTCCGGCCGAGTGGCCCGACCTCGCGCGCCCCGGCCTGGTGCGAGCCCACCTCGCGAAGCTGCGCCGCCAGGACCGCAGCCGCGCCACGGTCGCTCGCCACCTCGCGTCGATTCGCGCCTTCTTCCGGTGGCTCCAGCTGACGGGCCGGCTCGCGGCGGCGCCGGACGATCTCGTGACGAGCCGCGGCGGCCGCGAGCGCAAGCTGCCGACGGTGCTGGGCGAGCAGCTCGTCGAACAGCTGCTCGCCCTGCCGGATCCGCGGACGGCGCGAGGCCGGCGCGACCGCGCGCTCCTGGAGATGATCTATGGCCTCGGCCTGCGGCTCGCCGAGGTCGTCAGCCTGAACCTCGGCGCGATCGACCTCGTGGACGGCCAGGTGCGCGTGGTCGGCAAGGGCAGCAAGGAGCGACGGCTGCCGCTGTGCGGCTGCGCCGACCAGGCGCTGCGCGAGTACCTGGCGAGCCGGCTCGCTCCGGGCGCCTGGCGCGCGCTCGAGGACGGCCGCCTCACGCGCGCGCTCGCCGCGCAGCCGGCGTTCGAGGGCCGGCCGGGCCGCCGCATCGGGCGGCGCACGGTCCAGCAACGCGTCGCCCACTACGCCGGGGAACTTGCCGGCGTCGCGGGCGTTTCGCCTCACACGCTGAGGCACAGCTTCGCCACCCACCTGCTCGACGGCGGCGCCGGCGTGCGGGTCGTGCAGGAACTCCTGGGGCACGGCCACCTGGCCACGACTCAGATCTACACTCACCTCAGCCGGGTCCAGGTGCGCGAGGCCTTCCTGCGCGCGCATCCCCGGGCGCGGCGGAAGGATTGATCCCATGCCCGAGATCCGGTCGACCACGGTCATCGCCGTCCTCCGCGACGGCCAGGGAGCGATCGGCAGCGACGGCCAGGTCACCCTCGGCCAGACGGTCGCCAAGCACGGCGCGGTCAAGGTCCGCAAGCTGTACCACGGCAAGGTCCTGGTGGGTTTCGCCGGCGGCGCGGCGGACGCCTTCACGCTCTGGGAGAAGTTCGAGGGCCATCTCGAGCGCTACAACGGCCACCTGCGGCGGGCGACGGTCGAGCTCGCGCGGGAGTGGCGGCGGGACCGCATCCTGCGCCGCCTCGAGGCGATGATGATCGTCCTGGACCACAGCGACGCCTACATCGTCTCCGGCAACGGCGACATCATCGAGAGCGACGACAACGTCGCGGCGATCGGCTCGGGCGGTCCCTACGCGCTGGCGGCGGCACGGGCCCTGCTCGCGCACAGCGACCTCGACGCGGCGGCGATCGTGCGCCGCTCCCTCGAGATCGCGGGCGACATCTGCGTCTACACCAATCAACATCTGACCGTGCTCGAGCTGGGCGAGGACGCGGGTCCGGGGGAGGTCGTCTGAATGGAGATCCGCCAGATCAAGGCCGACCCGCAGCTCACCTGCCGCGAGATCGTCGCGATCCTCGACCGGCACATCATCGGCCAGCACGACGCGAAGCGCTCCGTCGCGATCGCCCTGCGCAACCGCTGGCGGCGCATGCGCCTGCCGGAGGCGGTCCGCCGCGAGGTCCTCCCCAACAACATCATCCTGATCGGTCCGACCGGCGTCGGCAAGACGGAGATCGCGCGCCGCCTCGCGCAGATCGGCGGGCTGCCGTTCCTCAAGGTCGAGGCCACCAAGTTCACCGAGAAGGGCTACGTCGGCCGCGACGTCGACTCGATGGTGCGCGACCTCGTCGAGAACGCGATCGCGCTGGTGCGCGCGCGCAAGGAGTCGACCGTGCGCGGGGAGATCGACCGCGCCGTCGAGGACCGCCTCATCGACCTCCTGTTCCCTCCGCTGGCCCTCCAGGACGACGATCCGGAGCGGCGCGCCCGCTGGGACCGGAGCCGCGCCAAGGTCCGCGAGCAGCTGCAGTCGGGCGTGCTCGACGACCGCCGCGTCACGATCCGCACGCAGCAGAGCAAGATCCAGGTCGCGAACATCTTCGCCTCGGCGGGCATGGACGTCGATCCCGGCTTCGAGGAGAGCCTGAAGGGGATGTTCCCGAAGCAGACCGTCGACAAGGAGCTCTCCGTGGTTCAGGCGCGCAAGCGGCTGCGCGAGGAGGAGGCGGCCAAGCGCGTGGACGCCGAACAGATCGCGCAGGAAGCCGTGGACCTCGCCGAGCAGGGTGGCATCATCTTCATCGACGAGATCGACAAGATCGCCGGCAGCGGCGGTCCGACCAGCGGCCCCGACGTGAGCCGCGAGGGCGTGCAGCGCGATCTGCTGCCGATCGTCGAGGGCACGCAGGTGACGACGAAGTACGGCACGGTCAGCACCGACCATATCCTGTTCATCGCCGCCGGGGCCTTCCACATGTCCAAGCCGAGCGACCTGATCCCCGAGCTGCAGGGCCGCTTCCCGGTGCGCGTCGAGCTCGAGAGCCTCGACGAGGACGATTTCGTCCGCATCCTGCGCGACACCGACAGCTCCCTCCTGAAGCAGTACCAGGCGATCCTCGACGTCGACCAGTGCCAGCTCCGCTTCACCGAGGCGAGCATCAAGGAGCTCGCGCGCATCGCGGCCGAGCTGAACAAGCGCCTGGAGAACATCGGCGCGCGGCGCCTGCAGACGATTCTCGCGCAGCTCCTCGACGAGCTGCTCTTCGACGTGCCGCAGGCGCGGACGGGGCCCTTCGAGGTCACGGACGAGTTCGTCCGGGAGCGATTGCAGGCCATCATCAAGGACGAGGACCTCACCCGGTACATCCTCTGAGCGGACGCGGCGGAGCGCGCGCACCGCCACGCGTTCCGCGGAGGATGGACAGCAGCTACGGGACGGATGTCATGCGAAACCGGCGGCCGCTCGCGGCGATCCTGGTGGCGGCCCTGCTCGCGGGCGGAGTCGAAAGCTCGGTCCTGCGCGCCGCCCCGGCCGAGACGCGGGTGCTGATCGTGGCGGCGGCCGACGACTCCCGCGTCGCCGGAACGGACCTCGCGCAGCGGCGCCAGTACCTGCTGGCGTACCGTTTCCAGGACGGTGCGCTGGCTGGCATCGATACCGTCGTCGCGAACCGTGACGCGCAGCTGCGGTTCAACTGCGAGCGCAGCCGGCTGCATGGCGGGCGATTCGTCCTCTGCGACACCGGGGACATCGTGGACCTCCGCGAGCGCCGGTTCATCTTCCGGGGCGGTCATGGCCACGGATTCAGCCGGTTGGCGGGGGTCGAGGGCGATCTGGTGCTGATCCACGAGCCGAACCTCGACCGGCTCACCAGGGTGAATCTCGCGACAGGCGCGGTGACGCGCTCGCCTTGCCTGCCCGATTCGACGCTGCCCGGCGTCCGTTCGCCGGGCGGTTGGCAGAGCGTCACCCATGGTCCGCCCGGCGGCGGCACGGACGAGCTCTGGCTCCACCGCCTGGATGCCGAGCCCCGGCGGCTTGGCGGGGGTTTCCGGCTGACGCGCTCGCTGGTCAGTTCGGTCGCCGGGGGCGGCGCGCCCCTGCTCTGGCTGGACGAGCAGCGCATCCTCACGCAGGTCGACAACGGCGAGATCGTGGTCCTGCACACCGATGGTCGCGTGCAACCGGTGGTCACGATCGACCTGCCGCGATCCCCGAGCCTGGACGAGTCCATCGCCCGGCGTCCGGCCCTGGCGCGGGAACGCTTCGCGTGCATGAGCGCGCGACTGGAGCCGGACGATTCCGGCGCGATCGTCTACCGGATCGCCCTGGGCCCGGCGCCCGACCGCGAACCGTTCCAGGCGTACGTCATCGATGTCGAGGCGAAGACCTACACGACCCTCGACCCCGACTGGCGCGACCTCGGTCACGAGTTCGCGTCGGCGCGCCACGCCGGCGAGGACCGGTGGATCCTCCGCCACCGCGGCGAGGCCGTCGCCGAGGTTCGCTTCGCCCTCGCCGATCAGGCGACTGCGCCGGAGGCGATCGCGATCGTCGAACGCGCGCCCGGCGAGCCGGACGCGATCGCGATCTGGTTTTCGGCGAGCGATCGCTGGACCAGGATACCGGTCGCCCCCGGCTGGTGGCTGCCTCCGCACGCGCTCGTCGGCTGGCTCCCGGCCGCGGCGTCGTCGTCCTGAGTCCTCGCCCGAACGCGGTATCCGTCGCCGGCGCCACGGCGACGGTGGACTTCCCTCGCGGGAGTGGTATCTTGAGGCCCGCCGGAACACTGCCGCCCGGTCGCGGCGCAACGAGGAACCTGGACGGCTGCCTGGACCGAGGTCCAGCGACGGCCCGAGGAGCGCGGCATGACTCTCCGCAAGAAGAACCCGAGAAAGACCCCTGCCAAGAAGACGACTGGCGTCCGGAAGAAGAGTCCGCGGAAGGCGGCCCCCGCCCGCGCCAAGGCTCCGGCCCGGACGAACGCGCCGGCCCGCAAGAAGGCTCCGGCCAGGACGAAGACCCCGGCTCGCCAGGCGGCTCCCGCCCGCCGGCCGGCGCCGGCGAGGGACGTCGCGTCGTTCACGCTGCCGGCCATCCCCGGCAAGAAGGATTTCCTGCGGATCGACCACTTCACGCTGAACGAGCTCCGCGACATCCTCGACCTGGCGCGCCGGCAGAAGCCGCTGGCGCGCGCCCACCGGTTGCCTCACACCCACCCGAACCGGCAGCTCGCCTGCGTCTTCGCCAAGCCGAGCCTGCGCACGCGGGTGAGCTTCGAGGTCGCCATCCGTCAGCTCGGCGGCGGCTCCCTGTTCATCACGGACAAGGAGATCGGCCTCGGGACGCGCGAGTCGATCAAGGACGTGGCGCAGGTCCTCAGCCGTCTCGTCGACGGCATCATGATCCGCTGGTTCGACCAGCGCGAGGTCGACGAGCTGGCCGCGCACGCCACGGTCCCGGTGATCAACGGCCTGACCGATCTGCTGCACCCCTGCCAGGTGATGGCGGACATCATGACCATCGAGGAGCACCTCGGCACGATCAACGGCAAGAGCGTCGTCATGGTGGGAGACGGGAACAACCTCGCCAACAGCTGGCTGAACGCGGCGTGCGTCTTCCCGTTCAAGTTCACGCTGGCCTGTCCCGAGGGCTACGATCCGGACCCGGAGATCGTCGCCCACGCGGATCGGGCGGGCGCGGTCTTCGAGATCACGCACGACCCGGTCGCGGCGGTGGCGGGCGCGCACGTCATCTACAGCGACAGCTTCTACAGCATGGGGCAGGAGGCGGAGGCCGCGCAGCGTCGGCTCGCGTTCGCGCCGTTCCGCCTGACGACCGCGCTGCTCGCCGGCGCCGACCCCGGCCACATCGTGCTGCACTGCTTGCCCGCGCACCGCGGCGAGGAGATCACGGACGAGGTGATGGACGGGCCGCATTCGGTCGTCTACGATGAGGCCGAAAATCGGCTGCACGTGCAGCGGGCGATCCTGGCCGCGTTCCTGAGATAGGAGCATGCCCCTGCGTCGACGCGACCGCAGCGCACGGGACGTTGCCGGCGGGACCTGGCTCGCGCGCCTGGTCCTGTCGGCGTGGGCCGCGCAGCTCGGTTCGTGCGCCAGCCCGGAGGCCCCGCCCGGCGGCCCGGTGGACGAGGTCCCGCCGTCGCTGGTCTCGGCCGTTCCGGAGAGCGCGACCACTGGACACGGCCCGCTGCGCGAGCTGCGTTTCGGCTTCAGCGAGAAGATGGACCGGACGGACGCTTATCGCTGGCTCAACGTCTACCCGCGCCGCACGGTCCGCGGCACGAGCTGGCGGGGATCGACGACGGCGGTCGTGGAGTTCGACGAACCGCTGCCGGCCGACACGGTCGTCGTCGTCGAGATCTTGCCGGGCATGAAGGACAGCCACGGCGTGCCGCAGCCGGCCGGCCGCAGCTGGGTCTTCGCGACCGGAGACTCGATCCCCACCGGCGAGATCACGGGGCGGCTGGTCCTGGAGAAGGAGCCCGCCGCGGGCGCGGTGGTCGAGCTCCTGCCGGACGGGCCGGACACGGTCCGCCTCGCGCAGCGGCCGGTGTTGCGGCGGGCGGTGGCGGATTCGGGCGGGACCTTCCGGCTGAGCTGGTTGCCGGCGGACGGGGACGGCTGGCTCCTGCGCGCCTACGACGATCGCAACCGCGACCGGCGCGCCGGCGACGCCGAGGCCCAGCGTCTGTGGCCGGACACGTTGCGTCTCGCGGCGACGTCGCCGCGTCTGGACGCCGGCCTGCGCCTGTTCTACCTGCCGACCTCGCCGGGGACCCTCACGGGTCGCCTGTCGGGTCGGCCTCCCGCCGAGGGTCCGGTGCTCGCCTTCCTGCGCGGCATCGCCGAGGGGGACTCGGGCTTCGTGCCGGCGCCGCAACCGCCCGGGGCGAGCCCGGCGCGCGCGGTCCCGGACACCGGCGACTTCGAGCTGCCCGGCGCGGGCCCCGGCCTCGTTCGCGCGGTCTTTTTCGTGGACCGCGACGGCGACAGCCTGCTGTCGGCGGTCGGAGAGCCGGCCGACACGCTCTGGGCGCTCGAACCGTGGGCGCTCGCGGACAGCGTGCCGGTCGAGCCCGGCTTGCCGGCGCGGTTGCCCCTGATCGTCTGGCCGGATACGCTGACCCCGTGGGCCGCGCCGCCGCCGGACACCGCAGCCGCCTTGCCGGACACGGCCGCCGCTTCGCCGGACAGCCTGGCGCGGCCGCCCGAGGAGTGACATGTCCCGACTGCGATTCACGAAGATGCACGGCGCGGGCAACGACTTCATCATGGTCGACGCGCGCGACCTGCCGCCCGGCTCGACCCTCGACCGGGCGCGGATCGCGGCGCTCTGCGACCGGCGCACGGGCGTCGGCGCGGACGGTCTGATCATCGTCGGGACGGCGCCGGACGCGGACCTGCGGATGGCCTACTACAACGCCGACGGCGGCGAGGCGGAGATGTGCGGCAACGGCGCGCGGTGCACGGTCGCGTTCGCGCGGCGGGCCGGCCTGGTCGGCGACCGCTGCACCCTGGCGACCGTCGCGGGCGTCCTCGGCGCCCGCGTCCACGGCGCCGCGGACATCGAGGTCACCCTGCCGCCCTACCGCGACCTCGCGCTCGCGGTCGAGGTGCCGGGTTCTCCGTTCGCCGCGCACCACACCTGCAACACGGGCGTGCCGCACCTCGTGATCCAGGTCGACGATCTCGCGGCGGTCGATGTCGCCGGCCAGGGGCGGGCCCTGCGCCTGCACCCGCGCTTCGCGCCGGCGGGCACGAATGTCGACTGGGTCGCGCGCGAGGCGGGTGGCGGACCGTGGCGGCTGCGCACCTACGAGCGCGGCGTCGAGGCGGAGACGCTCGCCTGCGGCACGGGCGCGTCGGCGGCGGCGGCCGTCCTGACGCGACTCGGGCTCGCGACGTCGCCGGTGGCCATCCGCACCCGGAGCGGCGATCTTCTGACCATCACGGTGGACCACGCCGAGCGGCGCCTGACCCTGCGCGGGCCGGCGGTGGTCGCGTTCGCGGGAGAGGTGACCGGCGATGACTAGGCGGACCCGGATTCGCGAGGGGATCTACACGGCCCTGGTGACCCCGTTCACCAGCGAGGGCGGGGTCGACCGCGCGGCCTGGCCGAGGCTCGTCCAGCGGCAGGTCGCGGCCGGCGTGGCGGGCGTCGTGCCGCTCGGCTGCACCGGCGAGGCCGCGGTCCTCGAACGCGACGAGCGCGAGTACCTGGTGCGCAGCGCGGTCGAGATCTGCGCCGGCAGGTGCCTCGTCGTCGCGGGCAGCGGCACCAACAGCACCGCGCGGACGGTCGAGCAGACGCGGGAGGTCAAGATCTGGGGCGCCGATGCGGCGATGATCATCACGCCGTACTACAACAAGCCGCAGCAGCACGGCCTGGTCGCGCACTACCGCACCGTGGCCCGCGCGGTCGACCTGCCCGTGGTGCTCTACAACGTGCCGGGCCGCACCGCGTGCAACCTGCTGCCGGGGACGGCCGCCGAGCTGGCCGGCGATCCGAACATCGTGGCGATCAAGGAGGCGAGCGGCAATCTCGACCAGATCGAGCGGGTGATCGCCCAGACCGACCTGCAGGTGTTCTCGGGCGACGACGCGCTGAACTTCTCGATCTTCGGGCTCGGGGCCTGCGGCGCGGTCAGCGTGGTGTCCAACCTGCTGCCGGGCAGCCTGGTCGCCATGTGGAACGCCTGGCGGCAGGGCGACGTCGCGACCGCCTGGAAGCTGAGCCGCCTGCTCGCGCCCACGGGGCGCGCCTGCTTCATCGAGACGAGCCCGGCGCCGGTCAAGGAGCTGCTGTCGCTCGCGGGCCTCTGCCGGCGCGAGCCGAGGCTGCCTTTGATGCCGGTGACCGAGGACAGCGTCAAGTACCTCGTCCAGTTCTACGAGTCGACCCTGGCGGATCTGATCGCGCGGGATCTGGAGGTGCGCGGGTGATCCCGGTCACGGTGCACGGGGCCGAGGGGCGCATGGGCCGGCTCGTCGCGGAGCTCGTCGCCGCGGCCGAAGACTGCGCGCTGGTCGCGCTCGTGACCGAGCCGGGCGGGGATCAGCCCGCCGGGGTCGCGCACCCGTCGCTGCCCTTGACGGGGCAGGACCGCCTCGCCGCGGTCCATCCGCGCGGCGGCGTGATCGTCGACTTCAGCCTGGCGCCGGCGCTCGCCGGCCTCCTCGCGCAGAGCAGCCTCGTCGCGGCACCGCTGGTCATCGGCACGACCGGCCACACGGCCGACCAGCTCGCCGACCTGCGCGCGCACGCGGCCCGCGTGCCCGTGGTGCACGCCGCGAACTTCTCGGTGGGGATCCCGGCCCTGCAGATGGTCCTGCGCCTGCTCGCGCGGACCCTGCCCGGCGGCTTCGACGCCGAGCTGGTGGAGACCCACCACCGCGCGAAAGCCGACCGGCCCAGCGGCACGGCGCGCTGGCTCGCGGCCGCGTGGCAGCGCGAGCGGGGCGGCGACCCGCCGCCCGTCCACTCGCAGCGGATCGGCGGCGTGGTCGGCGACCACACCTGGACCATCGGCGACCAGGAGGAGATGCTCGTGCTCACCCACCGCGCGCATTCGCGGCGGGCGTTCCTGCGCGGCGTGCTGCCGGCGGTCCGGTTCGCGCACCGGGCGGCGCCGGGCTATTACAACTTGCAGGACGTGCTGCAGGATCTCGCGGCGGGCGGTTGAGAGCCGGTGGCAAGCCTGCAGGCGGGCAGCAAACGAGGGTGCGTCCCGCCGGACGCACCCTGGAATTCGAACGCGAGGAATCTGCGCCAGGTTTCTGGCGGCGTCGACTCGAGGAGCCTACTTGCCGGCGCGGGCCGCCAGGCGGCTCTTGAGCCGGCTGGCACGCTGGCGGGGGATGATCCCCTTGCGGGCCATCACGTCGACCTCGCTGTACATCGCCGTCAGCTGCGCCTTGCGCTCCTCGGAGCCGGCGGGCAAGCTGCGGTGGGCCTTGAGCGCGGAGCGCATGGCGGCCTTGTTGTCGCGATTCCGCTCGCGGCGCTTGCGGCTGGTGATCAACCGCTTCTTGCAACTCTTGTGATGGGGCAAGACCTTTACCTCCAAACGGTTCACTCGGACCACGAAAGGTAGCCGGGGCGGCCGACGATGTCAAGCGGCGACGACCACGAGCCTATCCAGCCCGCGAACCCCACCGGGCCTGATCCCGCCGATCGGCTGGCGGCCAAGCTCCGCCTGCTGCCGGCCGCGCCGGGAGTCTACCTGCACAAGGACCGCCAGGGCAAGATCCTCTACGTGGGCAAGGCGAAGCGCCTGAACGCCCGCGTGCGGTCGTATTTCCAGGAGGGCGAGGACCGCGATCCCAAGACCGTCGCCCTGGTCCGGCACATCGCGGATTTCGACTACATCGCGACCGACACCGAGACGGACGCCCTGGTCCTCGAGAACCAGCTCATCAAGGAGTACAAGCCGCGGTACAACGTGCGGCTCAAGGACGACAAGCAGTACCCCTACCTGAGGATCGGCCTCGAGGAACCGTACCCGCGCCTGTCGGTCGTGCGGCGCCTCGGCCGCGATGGCGCGCGCTACTTCGGGCCGTACACGGACGTGCGCGCGATGCGCGAGACCCTCAAGGTCGCGGCCGGGCTCTTCCAGGTCCGGACCTGCAGCCTCGATCTGCCGGACCGCACCGTCGACCGTCCCTGCCTCGACCACCAGATCGGCCGCTGCACCGCGCCCTGTGTCGACCTCGTCGGCCGCGAGGACTATCGCGAGCAGGTCCGCCAGCTCGTGGCGTTCCTCGAGGGTCGCGACCGCACCGTGATCGCGGAGCTCACGGAGCGGATGCAGGCGCTCGCGACCGCGCGCGAGTTCGAGGCGGCGGCGGCGCTGCGCGACCGCCTGCGCAAGCTCGCGACGACCGTGGCGGAGGGTCGCAGCCTGGCGGGATTCTCGAGCGAGGCCGACGTCTGCGGCCTGGTCCGCGACGGCGAGGACGCCTGCGGCGTCGTCCTGCGCGTCCGCGGCGGGCGGATCCTCACGACGCACCACTTCCTGATGAGCGACCGCTGGGAGCAGCGGCTCGACGCCTTCCTCGCCCAGCTCCTGCGCGAGTACTATCCGCGGGCCGGGGACATCCCGCCGCTCGTGCTGCTGAGCCACGACCTCGAGGATCGCGCGAGCTGGGAGGAGTGGCTCGGGCGCCTCCGCGGCGCGCGAGTGGCGCTCGAGATCCCCCGGCGCGGCGACCGGCGCGACGCCGTCGAGCTGGCGCAGCGGAACGCCGCCTTCAAGCTCGGCGAGCGCACGCTGCAGGCGACGCTCCGCGCGGGTCGCGCCGTCGACCCCGGCGACGTCGCGCTGCAGGAGGCGCTCGGGCTGCACAAGGTCCCCGAGACGATCGAGTGCTTCGACGTCTCGAATTTCCAGGGCAAGGAGACGGTGGCGTCGCTCGTGTTCTTCAAGGGCGGCGAGCCGCTCAAGTCGCGCTACCGCCGTTTCCGCGTCCGCACCGTCGTCGGCCCGGACGATTTCGCCAGCCTGGAGGAGGTCCTCGACCGCTACTACGGCAAGCTCGCCGCGTCCGCGCAACGTCCGGCCGATCTGGTCATGGTCGACGGCGGCGTGGGCCAGCTCGGGCGCGCCCGGGCCGTGCTCGCGCGCCACGGGTTCGCGGACACCGATCTGATCGGCCTCGCCAAGCGCGACGAGACGATCGTGCGCGAGACGGGGGAGCTGAGGCTGCCGCGCCGGAGCCCGGCGCTCAAGCTGCTGCAGCGCGTGCGCGACGAGGCGCACCGGTTCGCCATCACCTACCACCGCCTGCTGCGCGACCAGCGGACGACGGCGAGCGAACTGGACCTGATCCCGGGGATCGGCCGCGTGAAGAAGCTGTCACTCCTCTACCACTTCGGCTCGGTGGCGGCGATCCGCGAGGCGACCGCCGACGAGCTGGCGTCCGTCCGCGGGCTCGGACCGCGCGACGCGGTCAACATCCTCGCCTTCTTCGCGGAGCGGCGGCAGCGAGGCGGCGATGGCTGAGCGGGCGCCGGCGTGGGACGCGGCCGTCGACGGGTTCCTCGCGTACCTCGCGGCCGAGCGGGGCCTGGCCGCCGCGACCCTCGAGGCGTATCAGCGGGACCTGCGGCGCCTGCGCGCCTGGGCGGAGCCTGCCGGACTCGACGAGCCGGGCCGGCTCTCCGCCGGACAGCTGCGGGACTTCCTGGCGGCGAGCGCCGCCACGCTCGCACCGCGGTCGCGGGCCCGTCTGGTCTCGACCCTGCGGTCCTTCGGCCGGTTCCTCGCGGCCGAGGGCCTCGCGCGCGGCGACCCGGCGGCCACGCTCCAGGGCCCGCGCGCCGGGCGGCGGCTGCCCGACACGCTCACGGTGAGCCAGGTTGAGCGCCTGCTCGCGACGACGGGCGGCGCGGAGCCGCGCCAGTTGCGCGACCGCGCCATTCTCGAGATCCTCTACGGCTGTGGTCTGCGCGTCAGCGAGCTGTGCGGCATGGACCTCGTCGACCTCGACAGCCGCGAGGCGACGCTCCGCGTGCGCGGCAAGGGCAGCAAGACGCGAGTCGTGCCCGTCGGCCAGCCGGCCCTCGCGGCGCTGGCGGTCTGGCTCGATCGCGGCCGCCCGCAACTGCTCGGCCGGCGGCCGAACGCCGCCGTCTTCCTCAATGTCCGCGGCGGCCGGCTCAGCCGGATCTCGGTGTGGAACCTCCTCCAGCGTTGCGCGCGCGAAGCCGGGCTCGCGGGCCGCGTCTCGCCGCACACGCTGCGCCACAGCTACGCGACCCATCTGCTGGAGGGCGGCTGCGACCTGCGGATCGTGCAGGAGTTGCTCGGGCACGCGGACATCTCGACCACGGAGATCTACACGCACGTGGACCGCAGCTTCCTGTGGGAGGCCTATCGCGGCGCGCATCCGCGCGCGCGAGGCCCGCGGCGCGCCTGAACGGGCAGGACTGGCTTTGACAGGTCCGCTGCCCGATGGTACCTTCGCCCAGGTTGGCGCGGCAGACGCAAGCTGGCGGCGGGGAGTGCCGCGCCGCGAAAGGTAGACGATTGACCGACAAGAAGATCATCCTGAGCGGCATGCGGCCCACCGGCCGCTTGCACTGGGGCAACTACACCGGCGCGCTCGAGAACTGGCTGCGGTTGCAGGACGAGTACCGCTGCTACTTCATGGTCGCGGACTGGCACAGTCTGACGACCGCGCTCGACCGCGCCGGCGAGGTCGCCGGCAACACGCACGAGATGCTGCTCGACTGGCTGGGCGCCGGCCTCGATCCCGAGCGGTCCGTCCTCTTCGTGCAGTCGCAGATCAAGGAGCACGCCGAGCTCTACCTGATCCTCTGCATGCTCATCAGCATCGGTCGCCTCGAACGCAATCCGACCTTCAAGGAGCAGGTCAAGGACCTCGACCTCAAGGGCGAGATCAGCTTCGGGCACCTCGGCTATCCGGTGCTGCAGGCGGCCGACATCCTGGTCTACCGGGCCCACGCGGTGCCGGTCGGCGAAGACCAGCTGCCGCACCTCGAGCTGACCCGCGAGATGGCCCGGCGCTTCAACAACCACTTCGGCGAGATCTTCCCCGAGCCGGACGGCCTGGTGACGAAGTTCGCCCGCTTCCCTGGCACCGACGGGCGGCGCATGAGCAAGTCGCTCGGCAACACGATCGAGATCGCCGCATCGCCGGAGGAGATCAAGGCGAAGCTGATGCCGGCCTTCACCGACCCCGCCCGGCAGCGGCGCAGCGACCCGGGCCATCCCGAGGTCTGCGCGATCTATACCTGGTACCAGAAGTTCATGCCCCAGGAGGCCGACCTCACCGCGACCGAGTGTCGCACCGCGGCCCGGGGCTGCGTCGACTGCAAGAAGCGGCTGCTCGCCGGCGTGATCGAGCACTTCGCGCCGCTGCGGGAGCGGCGAGCCGCCTACGCGGGCGATCCGCGCCGCGTCGAGGAGATCGTCCAGGCAGGTTGCAGCCGTGCCCGCCGCGCGGCGCAGGAGACCATGGCGCGCGTGCGCGACGCCATGCACATCGGCTGAACACGGAGAAGGAGCTCCCGTGATCCGCATGCGCGAAGACTCGCCGCCCGCCGAGAACGAACACCGGCCTGCCGCCGCAGCGACGGCGGCGGCGCCCGCGGGCTGGGGCCTCGAGATCCTGCCGCCCGAGCTGGACTACTTCCGGCGTAGCGAGGCCTACCAGGTCGAGCTCTCGGGTTTCCAGGGACCGATGGACCTGCTGCTCTATCTCATCCAGAAGGATCAGATCGACATCTACGACATCCCCATCAGCCGCATCACCGAGCAGTTCATTCGCCACATCGAGATCATGCAGCTGGTGTCGCTCGACCAGGCTGGCGAGTTCATGGCCATGGCCGCGACGCTGCTCGTGATCAAGCTGAAGATGCTGATGCCGCGGCCCGCCGACGCCGAGGACGAGCCGCTGGAGGAGGATCCGCGCGCGGAGCTGGTGCGGCGGCTCCTCGAGTACAAGCGCTTCAAGGAGGTCGCGCGCCAGCTCCAGGACTGCGAGGCGCAGCGCGCGCAGTACCACGTGCGGCAGTCCCGGTATCCGTTCGTCAACCACGCGGAGATCGAGCCGGAGCTGCGGATCGAGCTGTTCGACCTCCTGTCGGCCCTCGCCGGCGTGCTCGACCGCGTGCAGGCCACGCCGGTCCACCAGATCTCGCGCGAGCCGTTCACGGTCGAGGAGAAGGTCAAGCTGATCCTCGGCGCGGTGCGGGAGCGCGCGACGGTGCGGTTCGAGGAGTGCTTCCGGGGCGACGCCATCCGGATGGAGGTCATCGTCACCTTCATCGCGATCCTCGAGCTCGTCAAGCGCGGCCTGCTGGCCGTGTTCCAGACCGAGCCGCGCGGCCCCCTGTGGCTCCAGGCGCAGCAAGTCGCGGCGGTCGCGGCCGGTGAAAGCGAGGCCGCGGATTGAAGCGCGAGCTCGAGGCCCTGCTCTTCGCGACCGATAGTCCGCTCACCGCGGGTCGCCTCAAGAAGGTCTTCCCCGAGCTGAGCGGCGCCGAGATCAAGACCCTGGTCGCGGAGCTGGAGGGGGAGTACGCGGCCGCGGGCCATGCGTACACGATCGTCGAGTTCGGCGGCGGCTGGCAGATCGCGACCCGCCCGGAGTACGCGCCGCTGGTCGAACGCCTGCTCAAGACGCGCAAGTACACGCGCCTGTCGCGCGCCGGCCTCGAGGTGCTCGCGATCATCGCCTACCGGCAGCCGATCACGCGGATCGAGATCGACGAGATCCGCGGCGTGCAGTCGAGCGGCGCGCTGGCGACGTTGCAGGAGCGCAACCTGATCACGGTCGTCGGGCGCAGCGACGGCGTCGGGCACCCGTTGCTGTACGGCACGACGCGCGAGTTCCTCAACCACCTCGGCTTGCGGGGGCTCTCGCAGCTGCCGGATCTGCCGTCGCTCGAGACCATCGTGGAGAACCGGGATGACCTGCGCGCCTTCGCCAGCCAGTTCGGCGAGGAGCTCACCGACGAGGATCTCGAGATCGCGATCGATGCCGCCGGCGACGTCGAGCCGGACGCGAAGGGCGGCGAGGATGCCAGCGATGCCGCGGAACCCGAGCAGCCGTGAGGGTCCCCTGCGCCTGAACCGTTTCCTGGCCCTGGCCGGGCACGGTTCGCGTCGCGGCGTCGAGTCGCTGGTGAAGGCCGGACGCGTCGCCGTGGACGGACGGATCGTCACCGATCTCGCCTGCCGCGTGGATCCCGCCGCCAGCGCCGTCACGGTCGACGGCCAGCCGGCCACGCTGCCGCGGGACGCGCGCGTCTACGCGTTCCACAAGCCCCTCGGCGTCGTCTGCACGTTGCGCCCCCAGGGCGCCCAGACCGGGCTCGGGGAGTACCGGCGCCGCGGCGGCCTGCCGGAGCGGTTCCAGCCGGTCGGCCGCCTCGATCACGACAGCGCCGGGTTGTTGTTGTGGACCGACGACGGCGTTCTCGCCCGGGCCCTGCTGAGTCCGCGCAGCGAGGTGTGGAAGACCTACCTCGTCGTGCTCGCGCGTCCGCTCGATCGCGCCGCGGCGCGCACGTTGACCAACGGCTCGCTCGTGCTCGACGGACGGCCCGTGCGTCCCGGCCGGATCGCGCCCGACGAGGCCGGCGATCCGTGCCGCTGGCTGCTGACCTTGCACGAGGGCCGCAAGCGGCAGATCCGCCGGATGGTCGGTGCGGTCGACAACCGCGTCGTGTCGCTCGTGCGCGTCGCCTTCGGACCGGTCCACCTGGGCCGGCTCCATCCGGGAGGGTTCCGGCGTCTCGGTCGGGACGAGGACCTCGCCCTGCGCCGGGCCGCGGGGCTGACAGACCCCAGTTGACCCGAGCGCGCCTCGGGGGCCGCCGGCGGCGGCGGCCGGAAAGACGAAGGCCATGGACCTCAAGCAGCTCTTCCGCGCCGGCATCCGCGAGGCGCGCCCGTACGTCCCCGGCAAACCGGTCGAGGAGGTCCAGCGCGAGCTCGGCCTCGCGGACGTGATCAAGCTCGCGAGCAACGAGAACCCGGAGGGACCGCTGCCCGAGGTCGTCGCGGCGTTGCAGCGCGCCGCGCTCGACGTCAACCGCTACCCGGACGGCGCCGCCTTCGCCCTGACGCGCGCGCTGGCGGACCACCTGGCGGTGGCGCCGGAGGCGATCCTGCTGGGCAACGGCAGCAACGAGGTCATCGACATGCTGGTGCGGGCGCTGGTCTCGCCGGGCGAGAACTTCGTCTACTCCGAGCAGAGCTTCCTGGTCTACCCGATCATCGGCCGCGTGCACTTCGACACCGGCCGGGGCGTGCCGATCGCGCCGGACTGGCGGCACGACCTGCCGGCGATGGCCGCCGCGGTCGACGAGCGGACCAAGCTCGTCATCATCTGCAATCCGAACAATCCCACCGGCACCTACGTGGGCGCGCAGGAGTTCGCCGAGTTCCTGCGGCGGATCCCCCCCCGGGTGATCGTCGCGATCGACGAGGCCTACTACGAGTACGTGACGGCGGCCGACTTTCCGCAGACCCTCCCGCTGCTCGCCCAGCGGCCGAACCTCTTCGTGATGCGCACCTTCAGCAAGATCCACAGCCTCGCGGGCTTGCGGGTGGGCTACGGCGTCGGCCACCCCGACCTCGTGGGCGAGCTGCAGAAGACCCGCGAGCCGTTCAACGTGAACACGCTCAGCCAGGCCGGCGCGCTGGCCTGCCTCGAGCACTGGGACGCGGTCGCCGGTCGCGCGCGGCGCAACCGCGAGCAGCTCGAGTGGCTGGCGGCCGAGCTCGCCCGGCTGGGACTGACCGTCGTGCCGAGCCAGACGAACTTCCTGTTCTGCCTCGCGCCCGGGCGCCGCGGCCAGGAGATCGCGCGGTCGCTGCTCGAGGCCGGGGTCATCGTGCGACCGCTCGACGCCTTCGGCCTGCCCGATGGCGCAGGCGCCCTGCGGATCACCGTGGGCCTGCCGGCCGAGAACCGGCGCTGCGTCGCCGCGCTGGCGCGGGTCCTGGGGTAGACGAGGTGGAGCGCCTGCCGTCGGTCGTTGAGCTGCGCGCCGCGAGCGACGCCGTGCCCGCCGATGCGGTCGTGGCGATCGACGGTCCCGCCGGCTCGGGCAAGTCCACGACCGCGCGGGCGCTCGCGCGGCGGCTCCAGCTCGTCTACGTCGACACGGGGGCGATGTACCGCGCCCTGACCCGCGCGGCCCTCGAGGCAGCCGCCGATCCGGCCGACGAGGCGGCGCTCTGCCGCCTGCTCGACGGCGCCGATCTGCGCCTCAGACCGGGCGACAAGGAAGCCCAGGTCGTCTGGAACGGCCGCGACGTGTCGCAGGCGATCCGGACTCCGGCCGTCGACGCGGCGGTTTCGGCGGTCTCGGCGCACGGCGAGGTCCGGCGGCGGATGGTCGAGCGGCAGCGGGAGTTCGCGCGGCGCGGCGGCGTCGTGATGGAAGGGCGGGACATCGGCAGCGTCGTCTTTCCGCTCGCCACGGCGAAGCTCTACCTCGACGCGACCCTGTCCGCGCGGGCGGAACGACGCTGGCGGCAGCAGCGCGAGCGGGGACAAGCGGCCGAGCGGGAGGCGGTCCAGCGCGATCTGGCCGAGCGCGACCGGCTCGACAGCGGCCGCGCCGAGAGCCCGCTCGCGATCAGTCCAGACGCCCTCGTGATCGACACGAGCCGGCTCTCGCTCGAGCAGCAGATCGAGGAGGCGGCGCTTGCGTGCCGGATCAACCCCTGGCTCGACGCGCGCGTCGACTGGGATGCGGCGCGCGCGTGGCGGGCCCTGCCCGCAAAGTACCGGCTGTTCTACAACGCCGTGGCGCCCGTGGGCGCGCTCGTGGGCCTGCGCGTGGCGGGCCGGCCGGCGCCGACGGTCCCGCCGGGCGTGATCCTCGCGAGCAACCACATCTCGTGGTTCGACCCGCCGCTCGTCGGCTCGACCTTCCGGCGGGGACCGGTCCGCACGCTCGCCAAGCGGGAGCTCTTCGCCGGGCCGATTGCCCGCGCGTTCTTCCGCTGGCTGGACGCGATCCCCATCGACCGCCGGGGGTACGACGCGGCGGCGTTCGCGGCGGCCGGGGCCGCCCTGGCCGCCGGCCAGAATCTCCTGCTCTTCCCCGAGGGGACGCGGCGCCGCATCGGCGAACCCGGCCCGATCAAGGGTGGTCTCGGGATCCTGGCCCAGGAGACCCGCGCGCCGATCCTGCCCATCTTCGTGCGCGGGACGCGGGCGCTGGCCTTCGGGGGCAATCCTCAGTCGCCCTTGGAGATCCGCTACGGACCCCTGGTGCGGTTGCACGCCCTGGACCGCCTCCTGCGGGACCACGACCGCCGCGAGGTGACCGAGCGCATCGGCGCGCTGTTCCTGGGGATCCTCCGCGAGTTGGAGGCGCGGTCGTACGCGGCGACGCCGGAGTCGGAATATGAACGGCGCTTGCGGCTGGCGCAGGGGCGCCGCGACCGGCGCCGCAACCCGTTCGGCGAGACCGGGTGAGCGGGCGCGGGATCTGGCCGCAAGCCATTGTCTCTTGCAGCGTTGCCTGGGACCGTGTATATTTGCGTGCCGGCCAGTCCGAGCGGACTGGTATATTCGCATGTCCCAAGGAGGCTGAGAACCAATGTCCCCCAACCCCAACCCCGGGTCCGATGAGGTGCGCGACGAGCGGACGCCGCCGCCCGCGGACGTGACCACCAAGAACCCCAAGACCAGCGCGGCCGGCTCCCGCTCGCACGAGCGCCCGGCAGCGACGATCGACGACGACGTGACCCCCCGCCTGACGACCGATCTCAACGAGATCGTCATCATCAACGACGATTTCCGCGACGAGGACGAGGGCCAGGAGGATCTGAGCGCCGCGGAGATGCTCCAGCTCGTCAACACGTACGAGGAGACCCTCACCGACGTGGCCGAGGGCAAGATCCTGCGGGGCACCGTCGTCGAGGTGCGCGAGAACGAGGTCCTGCTCAACATCGGCTTCAAGAGCGAAGGCGTGATCCCGCTGGAGGAGTTCGGCGGCGCCCAGATCAATCCGGGCGACACGTACGACGTCTTCCTCGAGAAGCTCGAGAACCAGGACGGCCTGGTGGCCCTCTCGAAAGAGCGCGCCGATTTCCTCAAGGTCTGGGACAAGATCAAGACCGCCCACGAGAACAACGAGATCGTCCGCGGCACCGTGGACCGTCGCATCAAGGGTGGCCTGGTGGTCAAGCTGTGGGGTGTGGACACGTTCCTGCCCGGCTCGCAGGTCGCCCTGCGCCAGGTACCGAACCTGGAGGACCTGATCGGCAAGGAGATCGACTGCCGCATCATCAAGAAGAACAAGCGCCGCCGCAACGTGGTCGTCAGCCGGCGCATCGTGCTCGAGGCCGAGCGCGAGGAGAAGAAGCGCACCCTCATCTCCGAGCTCGAGAAGGGACAGGTGCGCCGCGGCGTCGTGAAGAACATCACCGACTTCGGCGCGTTCGTCGATCTGGGTGGAATCGACGGCCTCCTGCACATCACCGACCTCAGCTGGGGCCGCGTACAGCATCCGAGCGAGGTCGTGCAGATCGGCGACGAGATCGACGTCAAGGTGCTGGACTTCGAGCAGGAGCGCGAGCGGATCAGCCTCGGTCTCAAGCAACTGCAGTCCTATCCCTGGGAGGACGTCGAGAAGAAGTACCCGGAGGGCAGCATCGTCCGGGGCCGCGTGGTCTCGATCACGAACTACGGCGCGTTCGTCGAGCTGGAGAAGGGCGTCGAGGGCTTGATCCACATCAGCGAGATGAGCTGGACCCGGCACATCAAGCATCCGTCGAAGGTCGTCAACATCGGTGACGAAGTGAACGTCATGGTGCTGAAGATCGACAAGGAGAGCGAGAAGATCAGCCTCGGCCTCAAGCAGACCGAGCAAGACCCCTGGGAATCGCTCACCCACAAGTACCCGGTCGGTACGATCATCGCCGGCAAGGTCCGCAACCTCACCGATTTCGGCGCCTTCGTCGAGGTCGAGGAGGGCATCGACGGCCTGGTCCACATCAGCGACATGAGCTGGACCAAGCGTGTGCGCCATCCCAAGGAGATGCTGCGCAAGGGCGAGAGCGTCAACGTGCAGATCCTCGACATCGACACGCAGAAGCGCCGCATCAGCCTCGGCATCAAGCAGCTGATGGAGAACCCGTGGCCGAACCTGGCCGACTCGTTCCCGTCGGGGCGAACGATCGAGGGCAGCGTGACGCGGATGCTCGATCACGGCCTGATCGTCGACCTGGGCGACGACCTCGAGGGCTTCGTCCCCACCGGCCACCTCGGAATCCAGATGCCGAAGCTCGACAAGCCTCAGTACTACTTCAAGGAGAGCGAGCGGCTCGACCTGAAGGTCATCAAGATGGACATCGAGAACCGCCGGATCGTGCTGTCCCTGAGCGAGCGCCTCAAGGACCTCGGCCCGGACGCGATGGACGCGTTCATCGCGGCGCACCCTCGCCTCGACGACGTCGCCGCCGCGGACCAGGCGGAGGGCAACAAGAGCGAGATGCTGCCTGGCGACGAGGATCTCGCGCGCGAGGCGGCGGACTATGCCGCGAACGACGATGACGACGACCAGCGCGATCGCACCTAGCGGGTGCGGCGAGCGGACCGTCCGGCGCGGCCGGACCGCAGGGGTGGAGGCGAGCCTCCACCCCTGCTTCTTCGCGGAGCGATGATGGCCGATCAGGATCGCCAGGGGCGGTTGCGGGTGGCGTTCCGGACCCTGGGCTGCCGCCTCAACCAGTACGATACGGAGGGGCTCAAGCTCGCCCTGGGCGGCGCGGTCCCTCTCGAGGTCGTGCCCTGGGAGGGTCCGGCGGACCTCTATGTCCTGAACAGCTGCACGGTGACCGGCAAGGCCGCGCACGAGTGCTGCCGGCTCGCGCGCGAGGCGAAGCGCCGGCAGCCCGCGGCGCGGGTCGTCGTGACCGGCTGCTACGCGCAGGCGCGGCCCCAGGAGCTCGCCGCTCGGGCCGAGCTCGCCGGCGTGGTCGGCAACCTCGCCCGCGACGACGTCGCGCGGTGGCTGCCCGCCGTGCTGGCGCGTCCCGCCGACGGCGCGGAGCCATTCGTCCTGGTCGACCCGTTTCCGCGCGAGGCCGCGTTCGCGGCGCCGATCATCGAGTCGTTCGCCGGCCGCAGCCGCGCCACGATCAAGGTCCAGGATGGCTGCGACCTGCGCTGCAGCTACTGCCAGATCTGGCAGGCCCGCGGTCCCGGCCGCTCGCGGACCGTGCCGGAGGTCCTCGCGCAGGTCGACCGCCTGCACACCGGCTCCGGTTACAACGAGATCGTCCTGGCGGGGATCCACCTGGGCAGCTGGGGGCGCGACCTCGGGTCGGCGAGCGGCGGCCTGGCCGGCCTGCTCGGCGCCGTCTGCGATCGGTTCCCGGGGATCCGCGTGCGCCTCTCGAGCCTGCACCCCGACGAGGTGACCGGACCGCTGTTGACCTTGCTGGGCGAGCGGTCGCAGATCCGGCCGCACCTCCACCTGTCGGTACAGAGCGGGAGCGACCCGGTCCTGCGGCGCATGCGCCGGCCCTACCGGGCGGCGTCGGTCCTGGCCGCCGCGGCCGCCGCCGTCGCCGCGGCGCCCGGCTGCGGCCTCGGGGCCGACATCATCGTCGGCTTCCCGGGCGAGACCGCCCTTGAGTTCGCTGACACGGTCCGGCTGGTCGAGGCGCTGCCACTGAGCTACCTCCACGTCTTCCGATTCTCGCCGCGGACCGGCACGCCGGCGGCCTCGCTCGAGCCCGTGCGCCCGGAGGCGGTGCGGGAGCGCGCCGCCAGGCTGCGCGAGCTCGGCCGCCGCAAGCAGGCGGTGTTCGCGGCGGCGCGGGTCGGCGAGGTCCGCGAAGCGGTCGTGGAACGGGGTCCGGCCGACGCGCCGTCGCGGCGGATCGCGACGACCGACAACTACGCCGCGGTCGCGGTCGAGAGCGACCTCGCGTCCGGCACCCTCGTCATGGTCGAATGCGAGCAGTATCGCGGCGGCCGCCTGCGCGGGCGAGTCGCGCGCGTCCTGCGGGAAGTGCCGGCATGAACGAGTTCGTCGTGCCGGCCCTCGCGCCGCGCGCGACCGCGAGCCCGACGGGCGGCGGCGGGCGGCGCGTCTACGTCGAGACCTACGGCTGCCAGATGAACGCCTACGACTCGCAGGCGATCCTCGGCCGCCTCGGCGCCGCCGGCTTCACCCAGGTGGCCGATCACCTGGCGGCGGATCTCGTGTTGATCAACACGTGCTCGGTGCGGGAGCACGCCGAACACCGCGTGATCAGCCGCGTGGGGGAGCTGAGGCGCCAGCGCGAGCAAGCCGGACTGCCGGCGGCGGTCCTGGGCATCTGCGGCTGTATGGCGGAGCGGCTGCAGGACGACCTCACCCGCCGCAAGCACCGCATCGATCTGGTCGTCGGCGTCGACCGCTACGGCGAGCTGCCCCGACTCGTGGCCGAGCTGTTCGGCGGCCGCGACGACCCGCAGCCGATCGTCGCGACGGGCCACGACCGTGACGTGCATTACGTCGCGCCGCCCGAGCTATACCCGACGAACAGCTCCCACCTGGTGACGATCCACAAGGGATGCGACTACAAGTGCACGTACTGCATCGTGCCCTACACGCGCGGGCCGCAGAGCGAGAAGCCGCCGTCCGTGATCCTCGCGGAGATCGGCGCCATCGTGGCGGCGGGCGGCCGCGAGGTCACGCTGCTGGGGCAGAACGTCACGGCGTACCGGTGGCGCGACGGCCTCGATTTCGCCGGGCTGCTCGCCGAGGTGGCCCGGATCGACGGACTGGAGCGCATCCGCTTCCTGACGGGCCACCCCTGCGACCTGCGCCCGCACTTGATGGACCTGATCGGGCGCGAGCCGAAGGTCTGTCCGTGGCTCCACGTGCCGGCGCAGAGCGGCAGCGACCGCGTCCTCAAGCGGATGAAGCGGCTGTACCGGCGCGCCGACTACCTGGCCATGGTCGCCTACGCCCGGCGCGCTATCCCCGAGGTGACGTTCAGCAGCGACTTCATCGTCGGTTTTCCGGGCGAGACCGCGGACGACTTCGCGCAGACCTTGAGCCTGATCGAGGAAGTCCGTTACGATACGATATTTACGTTCAAGTATAGCGAGCGGCCCGGGGTCCCGGCGGCCCGGCTCGGGGACGACGTCCCGCTGGCGGAGAAGAAGCGTCGTCTCGCGGCCTTGATCGCCCGGCAGTCCGCGATCTGGTCCGAGGTCGCGGCGGCCCAGGTCGGGCAGGTGTGGCTGGCCGTCGTCGAGGAGCCGGCGCGACGACCGGCCGGTCACTGGCGGCTGCGGACCGCGAGCAACCGCAAGGTCATCGCGCCACTGACGGAGCCGACGCCAGGCGAGCTCCGTCGGGTCCGCATCATCGGCTGGCGCGCTTCGGCCTTCCTGGGCGATCCGGTCGCATAGTTCGGGTTGGACGCGCCCGTCGATTCCGCTACATTGCTTGCGGTGGCGATCCCGCGGCCCGGTCCGTCTGCGAGGTGCGTGACATGAAGATCGTCCGGCTGTTCTTCTACCTGTTGCTCGTGTTCCTCGTCGTCTACCTGTTCGCGGCGAACGCGGACCAGTCGGTGGACCTGCAGTTCTTCGGCCGCGAGTACCTCGGCGTGGGGCTGTATTGGGTCGTCACCGGCTCGTTCGGTCTCGGCTTCCTGATCGCCCTCGGCCTGATGGGTCTGCGGGAGGTCCGGCAGCGCCGGGAAGTCGGCCGGCTGCGCCGGCACAACGACCGGATCAACCAGGAGCTCGCGGAGCTGCGCGCGCTGCCGCTGCAGGACCTGGCGAGTCCGACCTCGACGAAGGACGACTGAGGTGTGGTACGACGTGTGGCCCTGGTTGCTCGGCGCGCTGGTCCTGTTCCTGGGCGGCATGGCGCTCTTCCTGGCGCTGCGGCGGCCGCGGCCGCTGCCGGAGGCCGACCTGCACGAGCGGGGGCTCGAACGCTGGCTCGCCGGCGATCTGGCGGGAGCCCGCGATCTCATGCACGAAGCCGTTCGCCTGGAGCCGCATCGCAGCGATCCTTACCTGCACCTCGGCGTCCTGCTGCGGCTGACCGGCGAGCCGGGCCGCGCCGCCGCGCTGCACCGCAGCCTGACCGTGCGGCCGGATCTGCAGCCGGGCCGGCGGATCGTGGTCAGCCTCGAGCTGGCGGCCGATCTCGTGGACCTCAAGCGGTGGAGCGAGGCGGACGATGTCCTGTCGCAGCTCGGTCCGCTCGCCGCCGAAGACGAACGCTGGTACCGCCTGCGATTCGCGACCGCGGTCGGGCGCCAGGACAACGACGCGGCGCTCGCCGCCCTGCGCGGCGGCGAGAAGAAGCTGAGCGAGACGTCCGCGGCCAAGCTGCGCGCGCTGCGCGCGGCGTGGCTCACGGACCGCGCCCTGCAGGCTTACCGGCGCGGCGCGCACGAGCGGGCGCGCGACATCCTGAGCAAGGCGCGCGACCTGTCGCCGGCGGCCGGACGGGTTCTGCTGGTGCGGGCCTTGCTCGCCGCCGCCGATCGCGACGCGGAGCTGGCGGTCAAGACCGTCGCCGAGGGTCTCGCGAGCTACCCGGATGAGATGGCGCCGGCTCTCGGCTTGCTCGAGGGCGTGCTGCTCGACACCGGCAGGTTCACGCGGGTGATCCCGATCCTCGAGGAGGTCTGCCGGGATTCGAGCGCCCCGCCGGTCCTCTGGATGGCGCTGGCGCGGCTGTACGAGAAGCTCGACCGGCGGGACGACGCCGTGCGGTTGCTCGCCACCAAGCGCGGCGATCCTCGCCTGACTCCGGATGCCGCCGCGCCGTACCTGCGCCTGTTGACCGTCGAGCACCCGGACGCCGCGTTCAGCCGGGTCTGGAACCTGCTGAGCGCGCCGGGGGCCGGCCGCGGTTTCCGGTGCCGCACCTGCGGGCGCCGCGAGCTGGAGATCCGCTGGTTCTGCACCGACTGCCTGAGCCCGGATTCGTTCGCGCCAGCCGGCTACGCGCCGCCGGCGCCGGCGGCGGCCGCGCCGGCCTTGCCCGCGTCGCCACCGCGGTATTAGTCGATCGCCCGGGGAGCGAGCCGTGAAGCTGGTCCGACCCACCCGCCGCCCGTCGCTGCCGCTGGCCGGCGGAGCGCTCGCGCTCGCGTTGACGGTCTCGTTCGCCCTCGCGCGCGGCTCGCTGGGCGAGGTCGGCGACCTGTTCGCCGCCGGACGCTATGACGAGGCGCGGGAGGCGCTCGCGCGAATCCCGTCCGAGGCGGAATCCGGGGGCGCGGTCCTCGTCTGGCGACAGCGCCTGGAGGACGATCCCGACCGCGCGTGCGCCCTGGCGCTCGAGGTGGTCCGCAACCAGGACCATGCGCTCGAGGTGCGCGTGCAGTCGGCGCTCGACGCCGCGTCGATCGCGCTGGCGCGGCAACGCACCGAGGAAGGGTGGCAGCTGCTGCGGCCGCTGCTGGATCTGCCGCCGGAGTCCCTGCCCGGCGACATCTACCTGCTCGCGGGCGAGGCGCTTCGCCAGGCCGGCGATCGCCAGCGGGCGCGCGAGATGCTCGCGACGGTCCGCCCGGACGATCCGGCGTTCGCCGCGGCTCGCAGCCTGCTCGGGCGGATCACGCTGGAGAGCGGCGACAAGGAGCTGGCCCTGCGCTATTTCGCCGCAGGCGCTCGCCAGCGCGGCCGCGGCGCGGAGCCGGAGATGCTGGCCGGCCGCTGGCAGGTCCTGGCCGACCTGGGACGCGAGTCGGAAGCGGCCGAGGTGGCCGCGGAGCTGATGCGGGACTATCCGTCGTCGCTCGCCGCGATGGAGGTGGGGACGCTGGCGCGCCGGGCGCTCGACGATCAAGCGGCCGCCGGCGCGCTCGATCCATCAGCCGCGACCACCGCGCCGGTGCAGACGGGTCGATTCGCGGTCCAGCTCGCGGCGTTCCGCGACCGCGCGCTGGCCATGCAATTCGTCGAGCGGTGGCGCGGCCAGGTCACGGGCCTGCGCGTCGTGACCGAGGTCGACGAGCTCGGCCAGCCGATCTACAAGGTCCAGACCGGCAGCTTCGACAGCGCCGCCCAGGCGCGGGCCGAGGTCGACCGGCTCGCGCGGACCCACCGACTCGAAGGGTTCGTTGCCGGAAGCGGCGACTGATGGCGCGGCGCCGCCCATCCGACGCTGCCGCGACCTCGGCCGGCGCCGACCAGCGGCTCACGCCGATGCTCGCCCAGTACCTCGAGATCAAATCCCGGCATCCCGGCGCGATCCTGCTCTATCGCATGGGCGACTTCTTCGAGACGTTCTTCGAGGACGCGGAAATCCTCGCGCGCACGGCGGGCGTGACGCTCACCAGCCGCGACAAGGACAGCGCGCACCCGGTGCCCCTCGCCGGCGTTCCGCACCACGCGCTCGCGACCTACCTCGCGCGACTGCTCGACGCGGGGCTCACGGTCGCGATCTGCGAGCAGGTCGAGGACCCCGCGACCGCGAAGGGCCTGGTCAAGCGCGAGGTGGTCGAGATCTTGAGCCCGGGCACGGCCACGGCGGCCGAGCTCATCGCCTCGGCCAGCGGCCACTACTGCCTCGCCTACCTGCCGCCCGAGGAGGCCGGCGCGGGCGCGGAGGCGGGTTGGGCGCTGCTCGACGCCACGACCGGCGAGTTTCGCTGCGGCCAGGAACCGATCGACCTCGCGGCTCTTTGCGAGCGGCACGCCGTGCGGGAGGTCATCCTGCGCGAGTCGCTTCCCGAGAGCCGGCTGCGCGGCTGGCGCGCCGGGCTGCCCGCGGTCGTGCTGAACCCGGTGAGTGACACCTGGTTCCACCCGGCGCTGGCCCAGCGGACGCTGCTCGACCACTTCCAGGTGGCGAGCCTCGGCGTCTTCGGCCTGGACCAGGGCGACCGCCAGCGCGCCCTGTCGGCGGCCGGCGCGCTCCTGCGCTACCTGACCAGCCTCAACCTGCGGCGGCCGGCGCAGGTCACGAGCCTGAGGTTCGCGGCGCGCGGCGACCGGCTCCTGCTCGACGCGGAGACGCTGCGCAACCTCGAGATCTTCCGCACCTTCACCGGCGATCGCGGTCCGGGCACCCTGGTCCATCATGTCGATCGCACGGTGACCGCGGCTGGGCGGCGGCTCCTCGAGGATCGCCTCGCCGAGCCGCTCGTCGACCGCGCGGCGCTCGCGCGGTGGCATGCCGGCGTCGCGGCGCTGCGTGGCGCGGGCGACTGGTGCCGCGACCTGCGCGCCGTGTTGCGCGGCGTCGGCGATCTGGAACGACTCGCCGCGCGCGCCGCCACCGGCCGGATCGGCCCGCGGCAGCTGCGCCAGCTCGGGCTGGCGCTCGAGGCGACCGGCGAGTTGCGGCGCATGGCGCTCGCCGGCGGGCGGGCGGCCCACCCGGTGTGCGAGTGGGCGCGCGAGCTGCCGGAGCTCGCGCCGCTCGGCGCCGAGTTGTTGCGCGCGCTGCCGGACGAGCCGCCGGCGCACACGCGGCAAGGGGGTTACCTGCGTGACGGCGTGAGCGAGGAGCTCGACCGTTGCCGCGCGCTCGCCCGCGACACGAAGGGATTCCTGGCGGGCCTGCAGCTGCGCGAGCGCGAGCGGACCGGCATCACGACGCTCAAGGTCGGCTACAACAAGGTGTTCGGGTACTACTTCGACGTCACCCGCAAGAACCTGGACAAGGTGCCGCCGGACTACGAGCAGACGCAGACCCTGGTCAATTCCAGCCGCTTCGTGACTTGCCAGCTGAAGGAGGCGGAGGCGACGATCCTCGAGGCCGAGGAGCGCGGCGACCGCCTCGAGGCCGAGCTCTTCGCGCAGCTCGTCGCGTCGGTCGGCGCGCGGCTCGCGGACATCTCCGTGGCGGCGAACCGCGTCGCGCAGATCGACCTGATGACCGCCTTCGCGGTGCTCGCCGAGGAGCGGCGCTACTGCCAGCCGACCTGCGACGAGAGCTGCGAGCTCGAGATCCGCGAGGGCCGCCACCCGGTGGTCGAGCAGCTGCTGGCCGATCAGCAGTTCATCCCGAACGACACCGTCCTCGACGACCGCGACCACCAGCTGATCCTCCTGACCGGTCCGAACATGGGCGGCAAGAGCACCTACCTGCGGCAGACAGCGCTCATCGTGCTGCTGGCGCAGTCCGGCAGCCACGTTCCCGCCGCGAGCGCGCGCATCGGCTGGATCGACCGCATCTTCACTCGGGTCGGCGCGAGCGACAACCTCGCGCGGGGCGAGTCCACGTTCTACACCGAGATGAGCGAGACCGCGCACATCCTGCACCAGATGAGCCGGCGCAGCCTCGTGATCCTCGACGAGATCGGCCGCGGCACGTCGACCTACGACGGACTCTCGCTCGCGTGGGCGATCACGGAATTCCTGCACGACGCGCGCGGGCCGCGACCGCGGTCGATCTTCGCCACCCACTACCACGAGTTGACGGAGCTGGCGGCGACCCTGCCCGGCCTCGTGAACCTGCAGCTGCAGGTGCGGGAGTGGGAGGGCAAGATCATCTTCCTTCACCACGTGGCGCCGGGGCGGTCGGACAAGAGCTACGGCATCCACGTCGCGCGGCTCGCCGGGGTGCCCGAGACGGTCCTGCGGCGGGCCGAGAGCCTGCTCGCCTACCTGACGCGCGAGGATGCTCGCTCGACCGGCGCCGGGATCGGACTCGCGGCGGCGATCGGGTCGCTCGCGGCCGACGCGCCGGCCGCCGGCGGTGCGGCGCCGGCCCGGCAGCTCAGCCTGTTCAGGGACCACGAGCGCGATGCCCTGGATGCCCTACGGGAGCTCGACATCGAGACGATCTCCCCGGTCGAGGCGTTCATGTGGCTCGTGAGGATCAAGCGGCAGCTCTCCGGCGAGAACCCCGACTGAGATCCTGTCCTCAAGCGGCGGGGCGGGCAGACGATCAAGTAGGCACGGGAATCCCGCGTCGCGAGGCGGAGGTCATGAGCGAACGCCTATCCATCGTCCTGGGCGCTCCTGGCGAGGCGGAGATGCCTCTCTTCGCCGACCTCGGCGCGCGCGACGACATCGTCATCCTCGCCGTCGTCGACCCCACCGGCCAGGCGCTCGGTTCCGCGATCGCCGAGATCATGGGCGTCCCGGTGCACGCGTCGCTGGACGAGTTCGCCGCGCCCGCCGGCGCCACGCCGGTCGTCGTGCTGCCCGCGGGAGCCGGGGCGCTCGCGGCGTCGCTCGCCGACGCTGCGGCCCGGCGCGGCCTGCCCACGATCCGTCAGGACGAGTTGCGCGCCCAGCTGGCCCTCCGGCGCCGGCCAGCGGCCCCGCGGCCACTGCCCCCCCGGCCCGGCCTCGAGCAGATCGAGTGCGAGAGCGCGGCGATCCAGGCGACCCTGGCCGGGCTCGAGGACGCGCTCGCGGGCGACGCGATCCTGAGGCAGCTCCTGGATCTGTGCACTCGCTCGGTCGGCGCGGGCGGCGGTTCGATCCTGCTGTTCGACCGGGCTAGCCGTGAACTCTACATCGCGTACGCCACCGGTCTGAGCGAGGGCACCCTGCACAGCACGCGCGTCAAGCTGGGCGAGGGGATCGCCGGCCGGGTCGCGCGGACGCGCCGCGCGGAGCTCGTCGAGGGCGCGCAGGGCGTCACGGACCGCCATCGCGACCGCCCGGACATCGCGACCGCCATCTCGACCCCGCTGGTGGCCGGCGACCGCCTGCTGGGCGTCCTGAACGTCTCGACGCAAGCCGGCCAGCCGCCGCTCGACACGTCGGCGCGCGATCTCCTCGCCGGCCTGTCCATCCGCCTCGGGCGCATTCTCGACGGCGTGCAGCAGCTCCAGCAGCAGCGGACGAGCCGCATGTTCGACCTCACCGAGCAGCAACTGCGGCGCGTCGCCGTCCGGCATCGCGAACTCCCGGAGATGCTCACGGCCTGGTCCGCGGCCCTCGCCGTGACCGCCGAGGCCGAACGCGTCTCGCTCGTGATCCCCTGCGAGGACGGCGGCCTGCTCACCTGCGAGTCCGCGCCCGGCGAGGACGGCCGGCACTGGTACGAGCCGCTCCACAATCCGGCGTGGCTCGAAGTCCTCGGCTCCGGCGTCCCGCTGGTGGCGCGGCAGGACGACCTCTCGGGCGGCATCGCCGCGCCGGTGACGGCGTTCTACCTGCCGATCGGGCGCGAGCCGGTGCGCGCCGGCCTCTCGATGTCATTCGCGAGCTCGCGGGCGGCGCACGCCTTCCACGCGCTTGCCGGCGAAACCGTGTTCCTGCTGGAGCGACTGTTGCCCGATCAGCTCGACCAGCGGCGCCACGCGCATCGCGCGCAGCGTCTCGGCGATCTCTCGGAGACGCTCGCCGAGCTGGCCGCCTTCGAGGGATCCCTGGACGGATTGGCCGAGCGCGTCTGCGCCGCGGCGTGCCGGCTCACCGGCAGCCGCCACGCCGCCGCGATCGCCGAGATCCGCGACGGCGACGCGCGCCCGGCCGGCGGTAACCTGCCCGATTCCGCCCCGTGGCTCGGCGAGATCCCGCGCCTGCTTCACGCGGCCGCTCGTGGCGGCTGGCGCATCACGACCCTCGAGACCGGTTCGACGCCGCTGAGCGTGCTCGTCGCCACGACCGCGGCCGACCAGCCCACACCTGGGATCATCCTGATCGGCAAACAGCGGACGAACGTCCTCGACGGCCAGGTGTTCACGCCGCTCGACGCGGAGCTGGTCCTGCCGCTCGTCGGGCTGCTGGGCCGGCTCAGGCCCGCGGCGCCGTTGTCGCCCGAGGTCGTCCTCGACCTCAGGCCGCCGTTCGCTGACGTCGCTGAGCGGCGCCCCGCGCCGGTCGGCGCGCGAGCCCCCGCCGGCGAGGAGCAGCTGCTGGCGGACCTGCGACGCGAGCTGGACCGCTGCACCCGGTACCACAACGTGTGCGGGGTGGTGCTGCTGCGCCCGGCGCTGCCGGCGTCGACCGCACTCGACCTGTTGCAGGCGTGCGCGCGGCGCGTCGAGGGCAGCCTGCGCATCTCGGACCGCGTCTACCCGACGGCCGACCACTGCCTCGCGGTGCTCGTGCCCGAAGAGGTCCAGCACCTCGACCACCTGAGGGCGCGGCTCGTGACGGAGCTGCGCACGCTCGCCGGCGATCCGCAACTGCGCGTCGAGTCGGCCTGGGTCGCCTACCCCGCCACGCGCGGCACGGCCGCCGACCTGCTCGCCCTCGCGCGGCAGCGCCTCCAGGCCTGAGCGGCGCGCCGTTGACGGGATGCCGGCGGCGACCTATCCTTCACGCTCGATGCCCCGGCGATCCCAGGCCCCGACCGGATCTCGAGCGATACCATGCCCGATCTGCCTGCGCCCATCCGCGTCCTCGACGACGCGACGATCGACCGCATCGCCGCGGGCGAGGTCGTCGAGCGTCCGGCTTCGATCGTCAAGGAACTCTGCGAGAACGCGCTCGACGCCGGCGCGACCAGCATCAGCGTGAATGTCCTCGAGGGCGGTCTCACCCGGATCGTGGTGGAGGACGACGGCCACGGAATCCCGTTCCGCGAGCTGCCGCTGGCGTTCGAGCGCCACGCGACGAGCAAGATCGCTTCGGCCGCGGACATCCGGCGGGTCGGCAGCTTCGGCTTCCGGGGCGAGGCGCTCGCCGCGATCGCCTCGGTCAGCCGCACCCGGATGGTCACCCGGTGCAGCAGCGAGCCGGTCGGCGGCCTGATCGAGCTCGACGGCAGCGCCATCCAGCGCCGCGAGCCGGCGCCGCGCAATCGCGGCACGACGGTCACCGTGGAGGACCTCTTCTACAACACGCCCGCCCGGCGCAAGTTCATGAAGACCGCGCAGGCCGAGAAGCGTTCGATCGTCCGCACCGTGACGGTCCTCTCGCTCGCGCATTGGGACGTACGCTGGCAGCTGCGCGAAGGGGACCAGGTCCTTCTGGATCTGATGCCGGCCGGCTCGTTGCCGGTGCGGGTGCGCGACGTCTTCGGCGCCGCGCTCGCGGAGCACCTCACGCGGTTCGAGAAGGAATCGGGCGGCTTCAGCGTGGCCGGTCTCGCGTCCCGCCCGACCTGGACCCGCGGCAACCGCGAGCAGCAGTTCCTCTTCGTCAATCGGCGGCCGGTCGAGAGCGCGTCGCTGTCGCAAGCGATCGCGCAGGCCTACCGCGAGGCCGTGCCGCCGGGCAAGCACCCGGTCGTGGTCGCGTTCCTGCAGCTGCCGGCCGGCGAGGTCGACGTCAACGTGCACCCGGCCAAGACCGAGGTGCGTCTGTTGCTCGAGCGGCAAGTGTTCGGATTGCTCAAGAGCGCGCTCCAGGAAGGCCTCGACCTGCGCCATGCGGAGTCCCTGCGCCCGACCACCGAATCCGCTCTGGATGCCGGCGCGCCGGTGCCCGGCTTCGCGGGCCAGCAGGGCGGCCGGCTCGCCGAGGCCGAAGCCGACTTCCTGCGCCGCCATTTCCAGCGGGGCGGTTCCGCAGGCTACGAGCACCGTGGCGTACCGGCCGGGCAGAACGAACTGTTCGATGTAGCGGCGACGCGCCCGGCCGAGGCGCCCGCCGCGCTCGCCAGCCCCGCCGGCGAGGACCCGACCCTCTACTCGGCGCCGTTCTGGCAACTGCACCGCACGTACATCGTGACCCAGATCCGCGGCGGCCTCGTGATCATCGACCAGCACAACAGCCACGAGCGGATCCTGTACAACCAGGCGCGGCAAGCGCTCGCCGCCGGCGGCCGGACCCTGCCGACGCAGCAGCTCCTGTTCCCCGCGCACCTCGACCTCTCGCCCAATCAGCTGCAGGCATTTCAGCAGCACCGCGCGCGCCTGGAGACCCTCGGTTTCCTGGTGCAGCCGTTCGGCGGCCAGTCGGTCCTCGTGCAGGGCATCCCCGCGAGCCTAAAGAACTGGAACGACGGCCGTCTCCTCCTCGATGTCCTCGACGACCTCGGCCGCGAGGACGATCCCGAGAACGAGCAGCAGACGGACCTCCTGGCGAGCTTCGCCTGCCACGGCGCGGTCCGCGCCGGCGAGCCGCTCACTGTGCCCGAGATGCAGAACCTCGTGGACCAGCTCTTCGCCACCGACCAGCCGCTCGCCTGCCCGCACGGGCGTCCGACCCTGATCAACTTCACGCTCGCGGAACTGGAGAAGCGGTTTGGCCGGCGCCAGTGAGCGCGGTCCGCGAAGCTGCCCCGCCATCGTCGGGCCCACGGGCGTCGGCAAGACCGCCCTCGTGACGGCGCTCGCCGCGCGGTTCCCGATCGAGATCATCTCCCTCGACAGCCGCCAGATCTACCGCGGCTTGCGCATAGGCACGGCGCAGCCAACTGGCGAGGAGATGCGCGTTTGCCCGCATCACCTCGTGGATTTTCTCGACCCGGACGACACCTACTCCGCGCAGCGCTACCGCGCCGATTTCTGCCGCGTCTGGCGGGAGATCGCGGATCGCGGCCGCGTGCCGGTTGTGGTCGGCGGGGCCGGCCTCTACCTGCGCGCCGTGAGCGAGGGCTTCGTGCCGCTGCCGCCCGGGAGCGAGGAGCGGTTGCCGGCGGTCCGGGACCAGGTCGCCTCGCTCGACGATGCCGAGCTCGCAGCGGCGCTCGAGGCCGCCGACCCCGTGACATCCGGCCGCCTGCACCCCCGGGACCGCTACCGGCGCCGCCGCGCCCTCGAGATCTGCCGTCTCGCCGGACGGGCGCTGAGCGAGCTCGCGGCGGCGCAGGAGCCGGATCCGGCGCTGGGTCTGATCTTCCCGGTCGTGCGGCTGGATCGGCCGGCGGGCGAGCTCGCGGCGCGGATCGCGGCGCGCGCCGCGGCCATGCTGGCGGCGGGTTGGGTGGAGGAGACGCGCGCGCTGTTGACTCGCCACGCGCCGGACTGCCCGGGCCTGCGGTCGATCGGGTACGCGGAGATCGTGCGCCATCTGGCCGGCGAGGTGGCGGCGGCGGACCTGGCGCCCGCGATCGCGCTGGCGACGCGGCAGTACGCGAAGCGGCAGCGGACCTGGTTCCGCTCGCTCGCGTGCGAGGCGGCCGGGTCCCCGGACGATGGAGAGGTGCGCGCCGCGGCCGAGCAGGCCGTGGCCCGCGCGGTCTCGGCCGGCTAGACCGCGCCGAACCGGCGGCCCGGAGCGCGGGCGGCCGTCTTGACGGAGGATCGGCCCGGGTGTAAGTTTCGCCGCACGGAGCGGGCATAGCTCAGTTGGTAGAGCATCAGCTTCCCAAGCTGAGGGTCGCGGGTTCGAGACCCGTTGCCCGCTCCAGATCACTCGACAGCGACCGATCCGTCGGGCGCTGTTTTTTTTCGAGATCGAGGACCAGCGCCGGCGACGTGGACGAATTCCCTTGTGCCCGCTCGATCGCGATCGCTAGGATCCATGCGAATACGCTCTGTCGGTTCACGCGCGCACCGGATCGCGGAGGAGACGCTGATGATGGCCGTGCGTTGGTGGAATCCGGTCCGTGCGACGCTCGTGGCCATCGGCCTGGTCGGCTTGTGCGCGGCCGGCCCGGGCCGCGCGGTGGACCTGGCCGGCGCCAAGTCGTACCGCTGGCTGGCAGGTTGGCGAATCGACTCGATCGAGTACGATTCGGATTTCCGCGTCCTGCGCTTCGAGCCGCAACTCGGGAGCTATCTCTTGACCGGCTGGTCCGACTCCCGGCCTGCGGGCGGCATCACGAACACGTACGTCGTAAAGTACGATCCCCTGCACTTCGCGACGGGGATCGACCAGAACCAGGCGTCCTGGCGCCTAGATGACGAGCTCGGCCTGCGGCTCTCCCCGCCGCCGACGATCGCCCCGGACGGGACCATCTACCACACGTTTTTCGTCCAGAACAAGATGCCCGTCGCGATTCCCCTCCTGGGCATGGATGAGAATTACGTCTGCGGTCGGGTCACGATCGCCATCGATCCCGTGAATCCCTCCCCGAAGGGCCTACGTCCCCGCGAACGGGAGATCCTCCGCGCCGCCAAGCAGGAGCGGTTCATCCCGATCCATCATCCGAGGCATCCGTACTGCATCAACGTCGGCGAGGACGGGACGATCACCGTCGTTCGCGACGACCAGGAGGCCAGGTTCGTGGAGATCGGCGATGTGGAGGGCGGCGACGTGGACTTCGCCTACCTCGGCGCCGACGGCCGCCGTCTCGTCGTCACCTCGGATTCGCGCCGCGTCTTCGTCTACGACTGCGCGCCCGACTCGACCTCGACCGCCGCCGGGGGAGCGTCACCGACCCTTGCGAAGCTCGCGAAGTACAATCGGCCCGACGATTCGGTGAAGGCGTTCGCGCTCCACCCGGACGGGCGCCATGCCTTCTCCGGCGGCAAGGACCGGCTGATCACCGCGTGGGATCTGGAATCGGGCGAGACCCTCTTCACGGTCCCGACCACGGGGGACGTGCGGTGCCTCTCCGTGAGTCCCGACGGCGGCATCGTTGCGGCCGGTGACGACGAGAAGATCCTCGTTCTCGTCACGGCGGACAGCGGCCGCCGGCTCTACCGGCAGCAGCTCGGCCGCAATGCGCATACTCTGGAGTTCCATCCGCTGGGCCTCGCGCTGGTCGCCGCCTGTGAGAACGGCCTGGAGCCGACCGCGGAGTTCGTCTACCGCTACGAGCTGCTCGAGATCCCGGAGACCGCCGCGATCATCTCGGCCTGGCACGAGGAGGCGCTCACCGCCGGGACCGCGACCGGCGCGGCGCTTTCGCTGACCGCCATCCGGCGAATCGAGCAGGCGTGCGCGGACCGCAGCGACTCCCTGGACGCCCAGCTCGCGGCTCGCCTCGCCAAGGAGACCACGGCGGGCCCGAAGGACGAGTTCGAGAGCCGCGCCGAGTACGACGAGCGCGTGAAGAAACTCGCGGCCGCCGAGGCGGAACTCCGGCGGGAATACGAGTCGCGCAAGACGGCCGTCGTGCGCGAGGCGCAGTCGGAGATTCACCGGCACCTCGACCGGGTGTTCTCGTTCCCCGACGTGACGGTCGATCTCGGGCAGTACAATGCCGAGACCGACGAGTTTTCGGCCAAGATCCACGCGACGTTCCTCGGTCAGACCGAGACGCGCGACATCCGATTCGGGCTCGACCGGCAGGACGCCCGCTCGCTCAAGACGAACTGGCCGAGCGTGACGTTCGTCGGCCAGGCGCGTTTGCACTCGGACCTCGCGGAATCCCCGCCGAGGAAACCCGCCTCGAATCAACGGCCGACCTGGAAGAATCGATTTGACCTGGTCAAGCTGGAGATGCGAGACCCGACCACCAAGAGCTTCTACGCCATCGACCTGGATGCGCCGGGTCCCGTCTACGCCGTGGCGACCTCGTCGCCCGGAATGCCGCCCGACCTGGTCGCGACGGCGTACTTCGAGGAGCCGTCCGGGAACGACATCCTCGATCCCGAGGAGGAGGGCACGGTCCGGATCGAGGTCGAGAATCGCGGGACCGGGAGCGCCTTCGACACGTCGGTGTCGATCGAACCGCGGAGCATGCCCGATCTCCGCTACACCCCTTACCATTTCGGCGAGGTGCTGCCGGGCGAGAAAGTGCAGGCGGCGATCTCGCTCTGGGCCGGTCTCGACCTCCAGGACGGGACCCGCACCCTCGAGTTCACGGTGCGCGCCGCCGAGGGCTTCGCGGCCGCGCCGGTCCGGCTGACCTTCCCGACCGCCAAGCACCGGCCGCCGAAGCTCGAGGTGGTCGACGTCGGCGTCGAGGATTGGAGCAACAACGGCCGCATCGAACCCGGCGAACAGGCGACCGTCACCGCTTGCATCCAGAACCTCGGCGAAGGCCGGGCCCGCGACGTCGAGGTCACCGTGGTGCTCGGCGAACACGTTGCCTTCGCGGCCGGCGCGAGCGGCGTCTTCAAGCTCGGTCACCTGGACGCCGGCGAATTCAAGAACGTGAGCTTCAAGATCTACACCGCCACCGAGGCGGTCTCGCTGCCGATCACCATCGACCTGGGCGAGGGTACGGCGCAGTACGGCACGAGCGGCATCCCCCTCGACCTCGCGTTCGACGTGCCGCTGCGCGCGGCGAGAGAAGTGGTCGTCGCCGGGAAGGCCGACGAAGCGCGACGCTCCATCGTCCGGGAACAGGGCCTGTCGGTCGACGTGGACGAGAACATTCCCCGTACCGGGGCGAGCAATCCGGACGCCGTGGCGGTCGTCATCGGCGTCTTCGAGCAGAAGTACTCGGACGTGGTGCCGCAGGTCGCCTACGCCAAGCGCGATGCCTACACGGTTCGCGACTACCTCATCCATACGCTGGGCTACGCGCCGGAGAACATCCTGCCCCAGGATCCCGACGAGCTGATGTCCGCCGGGGCGATGAAGGCCCTGATGAAGGACCAGCTGCCCGCCACCATCAAGAAGGATCGATCATCGGATGTCTTCGTCTACTATTCGGGCCACGGTGCGCCGAGCACGAGCACCCAGGAGGCATTCCTGGTGCCGTGGGACTGCGATCCGAACCGGTTGTCCGAGCACAATTCCTACAGCGTCAAGGAATTCCAGGCCGACCTGGCCCGGCTCGAGGCCCGCAGCGTGACCCTGGTCATGGACGCCTGCTTCAGCGGCCAGATCCGCAGCGGGACGTCCATCTTCAGGAACATCAGTCCGGTGATGATCGAGGTCGAGAATCCGTTTGCGGCCCAGGAGGGGATGGTCGTGTTCGCGTCGTCGGCGCCCACTCAGGTGAGCAACTGGTGGCCGGCCAAGCGGCACGGCATGTTCACCTATGTCTTCCTGAAGGGTCTGCAGGGCGCAGGTGACCTCGATGCGGACGGCAGGCTGACCGTGCAGGAGCTCGAGACGTTCCTGTGCGACGAGAACGAGGGCGTGCCCTACTGGTCGCTGCGCGAGTACCAGCGGCTCCAGGTGCCGGTGGTCGTTGGCGACCGGTCGTTCGTGCTGGCGACCTACAAGTAGGCGACCATCCGCGGCCGGGTCGGCCGCGAGCGCGCGTCACCTTCTGGCGCCGATCAGGACCCGCTGGTCGTAATCGCCCTGGATGACCGGATCCTGCTCGACGCCGTGGAGCCGCCGAGCCTGGTAGGGGACGCCGGCGCTGCGGTCGGACACGAACGCGTGCAGCTCGGCGAAGGTGAGCGAACCGTCCCCGTCGCGGTCGGCCGCGAGGCCGCTCACGCCGGCCAGCAGCTGATACGTGAACAGTCCGTGCCGCTGCGCGTTGAACCAGCACGAGACCTGCCGATCCGACGCCGCCGCCATCACGACCGTTTCCGGAGGCCACGTGGTCTGGTTCGCGACCTCGACGGCGACCGGCGAGATGTTGTCGAAGACGTTCTCGCCGGAGAAGCAGGCGTCGAGGATCACCGTCACGGATCGCGCCTCGATCTTCGCCAGGTTCCCGTAGAACGTGTCGAGGGGATAGCCGCCCAGCTCGACGTACTGCGGATCGCATTCGACGGGCAAGAGATAGCCGCGAGCCGATCGTCCCTCTTCTTGGAGGTCTTTCAGGCCCGGCGCGCCGTGACCCGAGTAATAGACGAAGACGTCGCTCTCGTGGGGCTTGACGGCGTTGTTGAGCCGCCCGCGGTGGTCCTCCGCCGTCCCGAAGATCACCCTCAGGTCGCCCTGGTTCGCGTTCTCGACCAGGATCACGTTGCCCTCCTGGTAACCCAGCGATTCGGTCAGCAGGCGTTTGATCGCGCTTGCATCATTGAGGGCGAACTCGACCGGGCGGGTCCGCTGGTAGTCCCGGTTGCCGATGACGACGGCGACCGCATCCGGGTTGGCGTGCGCCGCGCGGGGGAACGAGAACTCGGTCGGCGCCGCGCGCTCGGCGCCGCCGGCGGCGGCGTCGAACGTGTACAGCTTCAGGTTCGCCGGGTTGGTGACCTCCAGGTGAACGAATTCGAGAGCTCCCTGCCGGTAGGCGAGGCGCGGGTTGGTGTAGCTCAGCTTGTCCAGGTTCTCGTCGAATGCGGGCGCGTCCGCCAGCGGCACCGGCAGCACGACCGGCTGGATGTGCTCGATCTGCAGCGTGAAGGTCTCGGCGTCGGCGTCGTATTCGGCCGCGACGAGGTCGCCCCCGAGAAGCCATTCGGTGTATTCTGCGACGACCTGCTCCTGGAGCGTCTCGACCATCCTGGCCCGATTCTCGGGGGACGTGCGCGCTTCGAAATCGGCGGCCTTCTCGAACTTGCCCCTGGTCTGCCAGGCGGCCAATCGCTGCATGACGCTGCCGCCGATCGTCCGTTCGGGATCGAAACGCTGATGGACGTAGAAGTAGTCGATGCCCGCGTGCTCGTATCGCCAATCATTGGCGATGCACTCGTAGCGCACGGTGATCGTCTGTCCGGCGAAACGAGTCAGATCGAGCGAGATTGGTTGGTATGGACCACCGTTGATGAGCTTGCGGAATATCTCGCTTGGCTGGCCGCCGGCCGGAACGACCAGGATCCGGCACACGTGGTCGCCCAACCCGCAGGTCGCCATTTCGAGCGTGGCTTCCGTGCCCGGGAAGAGCCGCACCGTCTTCTCCAGGAAGGCAGCCTCCTCGCCGCTGACCGGATGCACGACCAGCCAGTGTCCGTTGCCCTTAAGCTCCTTGATGTTCTCGAAGTTGCGGGGGTCGGTCTTGATGCGGTCGTAGTCGATGAAGTCTCCCTTGAGCTGCCGGGGCAGCGGGGCGTCCTGGTCGGCTCCGGCCGCCGGGGCGAGCGTGGCGGTCGCGACGGCGAGGATCAGGACCTGGAACCTGGATGACATGTTGCCAGCCCTTTCTGCAGGCGAACTCCGGCGCGTGTGCGGCACGATCATCATTCGAGGATCGTGTAATACGCATCTGCTTCCGCTCGTTCCGACGCGGGGATCTGCAAGATCCAGCGGTTGAGATCGTCGAGCGCGGCCTCGTAGGTTGGGATGTACCCGGCGCCGAAGTCAGTCATGGTGTTCGAGAGGAACGAGTACTCCTTCAGCGTCGCGACGACTGCGATATACTCCTCGGTGCGTCGCTGGCCGTCCGGGACACCGAGGCGCAAGTGGACGAACGCCTGGTCCGGATCCTCGTGGTCCGGCAGCACGAACGGCGTGTCGGCCGTCACGCGGTTGTCCGGGATCTTCGCATTCGGCAGCAGCACGCTGACCGTCCCGTCCGCGTAGACATTGAAGACGGTGATCCAGCAGTCCAGGCTCGCGCGGATCTCCAGGATCAGTTCCTCGCCGGCGCGATAGATGCCTGAATCGTTGCCACGCAGATCGACCCGGACCACGAAGTCGCTGTTGGGCTCCTCGTTCTCCACGACGACGCGGACTTCGAGCCGGCAGACGATCTGCAGCACGTCGGGCGCCGGTTCTTCCGTGTCGTAATTCAGGTTGCGCGTGTCCACGATTTTGCCGCTGACCTCGCGGTGGATCGCCCTGCTGAAACGCTCGAAGCGCGAATCGCCCGCCTCCGCCTGCACGTAATCGTCGCTGGCGCGGACGAGGAACGAGTCGGTCGCTTTCGCGACGGCGTCCTTCAACGCAAGATCGCGGGCCTGGTCTCGAGCTTCCTCGATCGTCTGGTCGACCAGGGTCACGCGACCCTCGCCGGCTGTCCACGGCAGGTCGTCGTGGCCGGCCACGTCAGCGGCCGGCGCCGCGACACACGCAGCGCCGAGGACGAAGGCTGCCAACGCAGCCGTCAGGGCGCGGACGATCGCGCCCCCAGGACCCGCATCGCGAAAGCGACGCCCGCTCACTTGCCTACTGCGTTCTCGAGCGCCTGGAACGCCTGGGATTCACGGAACCGGGTGTACATCTCCTCGTCCTTGCTGATGTCGCCCAGGAGAGCCTGGTCGGCGGACTTCCGCGGCACCTCGGCCAGCACGAACGCGCGCCAGACCGCGCCCTCGCGGACGGTCTCCTGCTTGCGGATGCGGGCGCCGACCAGGGTCTGCTCCGTGACCCGCTTGGTGGCGCTCGTCGATTTGTCCAGCAACTGGGCCTCGGCGCCGGAGCCGACTTCCTCGACGAACCGGGTCATCAGGTCCTGGATCCGCGCGCTGACCTCGCTGGCGAGGCGGGCCTGGGCGTCCAGTTCCGCCTTGTCCACGGCGAACTGCGGGTCCTGGCTCGTCGCGGTGGCTTTCGCCAGGTAGACCGTGTCGTCCTCGGGCGGGTTCTGGTACCAGGCGGGCCAGGCGACGGACGAGTCGGCGGGATCCGTGACAGGCGCGGAGCCGCCCCCGCAGCCCGCGGCAGCGAGCAGTCCAGCGGTGAGGATCATCCAGGTGAGCGCGCGCATCGACTTCATGGCGACCCCTTTGCGTTCGGTTGTCCGAGGCGCCGCGTGCGAGACGCGGCGGCCAGCGTTCAGATCAGTTCTTCCACTCGTCGTAGTACTTCACTCGATCCAGGATCTTCGCGATGTAGTCCCGGGTCTCCTGGTAGGGCAGTTCCCGCTCCAGCCGCGCGAGCACGGCGTCGGGCGCCATGCCGTTGATCACGTCGGCGGCCGCTTTCACCCGGGTCCCGCCAGTGAAGGCCCGGCTGACGTTGCCGGCGCCCGTATTGTACGCGCAGATCGCGCAGTACAGGCGACTGAGGTCGTTCGTGATGGGCTCGAGGTAGCGGGTCATCACCAGGTTCAGGTAAGCGCACCCCAGCTCGATGTTGTTGCGGGGATCGTAGAGGTAATTCGGCGTGGGCAGGCTGCTCTGCCCGTACACGTACTGGTACGCGTCCTTGCCGCCGTACCCGGGCACGAGTTGCATCAGACCGTACGCCGGCACGTGCGATCTGGCCTTGGGGTTGAAATAGGATTCGGTATGGATCACGGCCAGGACCACGCGCGTGTCGAGGTCGTAGCGGCGGGCGAAGGTCGTCACCGATTCCAGGTACCGCTCGGCCCGGACCCTCAGGTGCCGGGGCACGAGCGGGACGGCCACGGAGAGCTTGATCCGGGTCACGCCGTCTCCGGACTCGACCGGCGTCCGGGAGACGCGCTGGCGGCTCACGACCTCGGCGGCGAACTGCCGGGCGTTGCCCGCGTCGACGGGATTGCCGTCGGTGCCCGCCAGCTGGTTCTCCAGGACCGGGCGCTGGCCGAGCGGCCGGGGAGCCTGGTCCAGCACGGGATAGTCCATCGTCGTGCCCTGATCGACGACCAGGCCCGCGACGGCGGCGCGGAGGCGTTCGAGGCCAGCCGGCCCGCCCTCGGCCTCGTCCGCCGGAACCAGGACCTCGATCACGGCCTCGCCTTTCTCGAAATCGACCGCCGTCCTGGTGTCTCGCGCCTGGTCGTATTCCACCCAGTCCTTGCGGGTCGTGCCGGCGTAGGTGCCCCACTTGGCCTCGACCTCGGCCCGGAACCTCGCGAATGCCAGGCTGTCGGCCTCGACCCACGCCCGCCAGTCGCGCTCCATGCGGGCCGTGAACTCGTCGAACTGACGATTCTGGTCCTCGACCATGCGGTCGAAATCGCTCTGGCGTTCGCGGTCCGCGTCCTGCGCGTTGACAGTGGGCGCCGACGCCGCCACCACCACGACGGCTGCCGACAGCAGAACCACGCACGCCCGTCCGACACTCCTGCCAGCAGGCTGCAGCATGTCATTCCCCTCCCGAGGTCGGTGATTCCGGGATGCCCGGATCGAAGATCGGCGCCACCGCCGGAGTCCGGTTCCGATCCTTGAACAGGCTCTCGTTGGCCTGATGGAACCGCAGCAGGTCGCCGACCCGGATGGTGAGGAACGGATTGGGGTTGCGCAATTCGGCCAAGGCAGCCCCGGCCATCGTGACTCGGCTCTGATCCAGAGTCCGCGCCTGGGCGGCGAAAGCCTCGGGATTCGGCTGCCCATAGAAATCGTCCAGGCTGGCCATGATGTTCAACTTGATGAGCGCCTGGGTGGCGACGTCCACGTCCCCGGTGACCAGCAGCCCGGCGCGGTCGGCGGTGATGTGGGCTTCCTTCGACCAGTCCAGGAGATTGCCTCCGACCCCGCCGATGATGACGCGGACGAGAACATCGGGTAGCGCCGAGTTCAGGAGCGCGCGCAGCCCCTTGTTGACGTCCAGGAAGTACACGTGCCGGCAGTGCAGATGGCCGACTTGGCGGGCGATCAGATACCGCAGTTCCTCCGGCTTGAATGCCCAGAGGAAGTCGTTGCCGATGACCAGGCTGGGGTTCGTGAAATTCGTGACTTCGAACGCGCGTTGCCCGGTCCAGCCCACGTAGACCGACGGAACGGGCACCGGATCCCCCTCGATCGCGCCGAGAGCGTTGCAGGCGTCGACGACCATGTCGTGGATGGCGGGATACTGATCGCGCCCGACCTTGACGTACTGGGTGTTCTTGATGCCCGGAGAGTAGCGATTCTTGTATTCCCGGTAGTAGAGGCCCGTCAAGAACCGCAACGGCGGACTTTCGGTGGCGCGCTGCAACTCCTCGGTCAGCCGGAGCCCCTCGGCGGTCGCGTACCAGTGCTCGGCCCCGAGATCGGCCGGCGTCACCGGACGCCACGTGTCGTCGGGCGGCGCCAGGATCAGCCGTTCGTACTGCCGGGTGCCGAACACGATCAGCACCAGCAACAGGACGAGGAGCCATACCTTGCGACTGTGCAGTAGCCTGGACCGACGCGACTGGTGGGTCTCCGTCTTCGCTTCCACGGCCATGCTCCCGGCTGGCGCTCCGAACCCGCGACGGTGCGCACTCGATCGATAGACGAGGCCCGGCTTGGCCGGGACCTGACCCTATCACGAATCAATCCAAACTGAAAGCATGATTTCACGTACTGATTCGGTGCAAATCACTGTTCAGTGTGCTAGTTTGCCGTCCGACAATGGCCTAGCCGAGGACCGACCTGGCGGGCACGCCTGGGGGACGCCGTGAAATCAGCAACGTTGATGGTCAGCGTGGTCCTGCTCCTGGTCCTCGGATCTGCCGCTGCCGCCGCGGAGCAGACGTTCGTCCGGGACATCCGGTACACCTTGACCGCGGCCGATCAGAACCGGGCCACGGCCGAGCTCATGGCAATGAAGCTGGTGCAGGAAGCTCTGCGGGACGAGACCGGTCGGTTGATCGCCAGGCAGATCAGGATGACCCGGGAAGAACGGAAGGTAAACCACAGGAGCGTGCTGCTGGAGACGACGGAGGAGGAGATCCTCAGCATCACTGCGGGAATCACCCGCTGCCGCGTGCTGGAGACGCGATGGGATGGCGGCGAGCTCTACCTGAAGGCCGCAATCACGATCCAGCCGGTCGACCTGGGCGAGATCGCGGCGCAGATCGCCCGGGATCGGGACCTCGTCGATTCGCTGGTCGAGGTTCGCCGGCGCCGGGAAGCTGCGTTCAGGGAATCCGACGCGATCCGGGCGAAGGTCAGCCATGCCGCCGCCGCCGAAGACGTCGCCGACCTCAAAGCGAAGTACCGCGAGGCGGTCGCCGTGATCGAGGCGGAAGCGGCCGAGAAACTCGTGCGCAGCAGCCTGGTCTACCTAGCGTCCGAGGAGCACGCCTGGAAGGTCCTGATGTGCCAGATCGAGCACGGGATCAAGTACACGGCCGATGTCCCCAGGCCGCTCGCCGTTGCATTCCATTACACGATAACGCCCAATTTCCTGTACTGGGCGACCTACGGTGTCGCCAGCTTCTCCAGGGACCCGAAGGACGCGAACGAGCTGGCGACGATCGTCGCGATCGGCGGGTTCGCGGCCTTCATCGCGATCGATCTCACCGATACCGAGACGCGGGAGGACCTGGCCCAGATGGACAGCTGTCACGCCCGTCTGGCACGTCTGTTCGACAGCATCCCGGGGCAGCTCGTCGTCAACACTGCGTACTTCGCGTCGCTCGGCATGTTCCTGGCCGGCGGCACGGCGCTCATCAGCCCGGAGTACGACGAACCCGCGTATGACCTGTCCGCGAACGTCGCTCGAGGCGCCGTGCTCGGCGGCGCGTACGGCTTGCTGCACACCATTCTGTTCACCCGCACGACGGAGTCGATGCGAGACGAGCTCGAACGAGAGTACGGGCTCGAGCTGACGGGCACGGTGCGCATCGAGCCGTATGTGGCGGCGATCGGGAACGAGACCGCGGTCGGCCTGGGCGGCCGGATCGAATTTTGACCGCGCCGTGGCCGGCAGGTTCCGGGGGCGGAGGGCGCGCCGGAGGCCCGGGCCCGGCCGCCCTGCCCGCGCCGTCATCTCGTTGCGATCCAGTCTCGACTGACCGTCCTTGTCGTGGTCGCAGGCCGTGAAGCCCACACCCGATGCTGGCAGCGTCAGGACGAAACATCATGAGCGAGAGCCGCCGACTGGAATCCGCCGAGGGGCCCCGGCCGAGGGCCGGGCTCCTGCGCCAAGGATTGGGGCTGGAGTACCTGACGGTGGGCTGGAACGTCATCGAGGGCGTGGTCTCCGTCGGCGCGGCCGCGGCGGCGGGGAGCGTGGCGCTGCTCGGCTTCGGCATCGACAGCTTCGTGGAGACCTCGTCCGGCCTCGTGCTGATCTGGCGCCTGCGCGCCGAGCGGCATGCGCGCGATCCCGAGGAGATCGAGCGGCTGGACCAGCGCGCCCACCGGCTGGTCGGCCTGTCGCTGTTCCTGCTCGCGGCCTACATCGTCTTCGATGCTTCGGAGGCCCTCATCAGGCGGGAACGGCCCGATCCGACCGTCGTGGGGATCGTCATCACCTCGCTGTCCCTCGTGGCGATGTGGTGGCTGGCGCGCGCCAAGCGGCGAACCGCCCGCGGCCTCGCGAGCCGGGCGCTCGCGGCGGACTCCTTCCAGACGACCGCGTGCTTCTGGCTGTCGCTGTTCACGCTCGCAGGGATCGGGCTCAATGCGATGCTCGGCTGGTGGTGGGCCGACCCCGTGGCCGCGCTCGCCATGACCTGGTTCCTGGTGAGGGAAGGGCGCGAGGCGTGGCGAGGCGAGGAGTGCGGCTGCGGCGGGAGTCACCCCTGAGCGGCGGACCCGGCGGATTCGCGCCGGCGCTGCCGCCAGGCCGGACCGGCGCTACTTGGCGAGCGCGATCTCGTCCCAGTCGAGGAAGCCCTCGGGCACGCCTTTCAGGGCGTTCACGACGAGTTCCGCGAGCCCGCCGTAGTGCAGTCTCGCCCGCTCCCACGCCTGGTAGTGATCGAGCAGGTCCCGGATCTGCCCCTTGCAGTTGGAGCAGGGCGCGCAGACGTACTTCGGCGTCTCGAGGTCGTCGATCTCGGGCGCGAACGCGTCGAGGATCTGCGCGAACTTCTTGCGGCCGGCGACTGCCATCCGCCAGTCCGGGAAGTTCAGCGAGCTCATGACCGCGAAGCCGCTGCCGCCGCCGCAGCAATAGTTGTCGACGCCGTGGGGAGTCATCTCCCGGAAGCGGGGGCAGGCGGCGCGGATCACCTCGCGCTGCGGTTCGACGATGCCCATGCTGCGCACGACGTTGCAGGGGTCGTGGAGCGTGACCGGGAAGGGGTTGCGTCCGGGCTCCAGCTCGATGCGCCCCTCGCGCAGCAGCTGCGCGATCAGCGTGAAGCAGCTCTCGCGCGGCAGGTTGTCCTCACCGAGCCAGGTGCGGTCGCCGACCGCCATCGCGGCCTTGTGCGCGTGGCCGCACTCGCCGATCACGACCTTCCGCACGCCGAGCTTCCTGGCCGCCGCGGCGTGCGCATGACCGACGCGCGCGAGCTGCACGTCGTCGTAGAAGAGCCCGTAGTTCACGCTGTCGTAGCCGGCGATCTCGCTGCTGAGCGTCCAGCTCAGGCCGGCGCGATCGAAGAGGATCGCGAACGCCTGCAGATTCTCGGGCCAGGACAGGAACTCGCCGGCGTTGTGGAGGACGAGGATGTCGGCGCCCTGCCGGTCGACCGGGATCTCGATCGACATCCCGAGCTGCTCCGCGATCTCCTCCTGCGCGAACTCGACCGTGTCCCGGAAGCCCGCCGGGTTCATCCCCGTCGACGAGCCGGCGACGAGTTGCTTGACCGTGCCGTCGCGGTGCAGCTCGTCCGGCGCCCAGCCCAGCTCCTGCGAGAACAGCTTGCGGATCTCGCGCGCGATCAAGCCGTTGTCCACGCCCATGGCACAGCTCTGGGCGCAGCGGCGGCAGAGCGTGCAGCGATAGCTGAGGTCCGCCAGCCGGACCACGGTCTCCCAGGTGGCCGCAACGTCGTTGCCGGCGAAGCGGTCGAAGAGACGGGCGAGACGGCCGCGCCGTCGGTGCACGAGCCGGCGCAGGGTCTCGGCGCGCAGCAGCGGCCGGTAGACCTCGTTGCGGCCGCTGCTCTCGTAGATCGGGCACGCGTCGGCGCAGGTATTGCACTTCACGCAATTCTCGAGGCTCAACACGAGCGGCTGCAAGAAGGTCCAGTTCGCCTCGCGGTCCAGCAGCCGGTCGAGGCCGGCGAGGAACTGTTCGACGTACGCCTCGCGCGCGGCGGCGCTGTCCGGCCGCGGGATCTTCAAGCCGACCACGCCGTCGAGCGAGTGCTCGAGCCGCGCGCGGCTCTCGTCGCTGAGCGGGCGAACCCCGGGGTCCGGCCAGTCCTCGTAGGGGTGGGGCAGGGGCGGCAGGCCCCCGTCCGGGATCGCCGCGAGTTGCTCGGCGGGTCGCGCCAGGTCGCGCGGTCGCAGCGGCTCGCTCATCGCTCGACCTTCCCGCTACCGTCCGCCGCGGCCTGACCCCAGGTGCCGGCGCCGCGCACGTGCGGCGCCTGCCAGGCGACGCCGAAGTCCATGGCCTGCTCCAGCCGCCGCTCGAGTCGGCCGCCGCGCGGGTTGGGACGGTCGTCCCAGCGGACGTCGTGGTAGAGGAAGTACTTGGCGACGAAGTGGAACATGCGCGTCAGCGGCAGGTACGCGAGCAGGAGCGAGCCCAGGACGACCTCCACCGCGACCGGCCACGCGACCGACGCGGGCTGGAGGGTGACGAACGCGCTCGCGACCGCGACGAGCGGCGCGAAGCCAGCGGACGCGACGTGGACGACGGCCGTCCAGCCGAGGTAGAGGAGCCAGGCGACGAGGTTCGCGTGATCGGCCGGAGCGTTGTAGGGGCGCAGCGCGGGATCCGCGACGCGCCGCCAGAGCAGACCCGCCGCGCCGGCGATGCCGAGGCCGAGTCCGGCGAACCCGGCGACGTCGATCGCCGCCAGGAGAGCGCGAGGCGCCGCGGCGCCGGCCGCCTGGAGGAGGCCGCCCAAGAGCAGCAGGACGAGCCAGATCACGACCAGGTAGACCCCGGCGTGGAACGGCCAGCTGCTGAGCCACAGCGCGCGGTTGTTGCGCCGTACGCCCGCCATCAGGACGATCTCCGCCGCCATCGCCCGGATCTCGGCGACGCGGTCGACCCGCCGCGGCCGGGCCCAGTGCTCCGGCTCCTCGAAGCGCGATCCGCCGTGGCGCGCCCGCGCGCCTTCCCGGGCCACCGGGTACAGCTCCCAGCGCAGGTGCGCCGGCTGGCGAGCGTACCTCGCACCGCGCACGGCGGCCGCGCCGACGAAGAACAGGGTGGCAGCGTACAGCAGGACCTGGGGCAGGGGCATCGGCGCGCTCCCGTCAGGCTGGCGGCGGGCGGATCGGGCGGCTCCAAGGTAGCCAGCGCGGGCGCGGCGGGCAAAGGAATCCGGCGATCGGGATGCAACTTGCCACGCCGGGGATTTCCTGTCTTACTGGCGCTCATGATCGAGCTCACCGGGCCGCTGCCGCACCCCCACCAGCGGCGCCACGAGTGGCGCCCGGGCGACCGGCTCACCCACCTCGACGGCCGGCCTGTCGAGGACGTCCTCGACGTCTACTACTACCAGCCCGAGGACGCCGTGATGCGCCTCTCGATCCGCCGCTCCGGCGGCGAAGAGGTCGCCGTCGAGCTGCCGCCCACGGCGCTCGACGCGCTCACGGCGACCTTCGCGCCGATGGAATTCAAACGCTGCGCGTGCAGCTGCGTCTTCTGCTTCATCGATCAGAATCCGCGCGGCATGCGCGACTCGATCTACGTCAAGGACGAGGACTACCGCTTCAGCTTCCTCTACGGCAACTACATCACCCTGACGAGTCTGGGTACGAAGGGATTGCGGCGCGTGATCGAGCAGCGCATGACCCCGCTCTTCGTATCGGTCCACGTGACCGACACCGCCCAGCGCTCGCGCATGCTCGGGATCAAGCGGCAGTACGACGTGTGCGAGGTGCTGCGGTCGCTGAAGGACAACGGCATCGAGCTGCACACGCAGATCGTGCTCTGCCCGGGCTGGAACGACGGCGCCTACCTCGAACGCAGCTTCCGCGATCTCTTCGCGTTGCGCCGCCCCGCCGAGGGCGAGGGCGGCGTGGCCTCGCTCGCGGTCGTGCCGGTCGGTCTGACCGCGCATCGCGAGGGGCTCACCCGGCTCGATCCTGTCACGCCGGCGATCGCCGGCCGGGTGATCGACCAGGTCGCCCCCTGGCAGTCCGCGGCCGCCGCGGCCTGGGGGGGGCCGTTCCTCCACCTGAGCGACGAGTTCTACCTGCTCGCGGACCGCGTCTTCCCGCCCGCCGACCACTACGCGGGCTTTCCGCAGGAGGACAACGGCGTGGGGCTCACGCGCCGCCTCGAGGAGGTCTGGCTCGACAGCCTCCGCTGGGCGCGCGAGGCTCGCCGCGCGCCGAAGCGCCCGCTCACTGTCCTGACGAGCGAGCTCGGCGCCCTCGCGTTCCGCCGGGTCCACGCGCCCGCGCTCGAGGCGGCCGGCGCTCCGCCGCTCGACGTGATCGGGGTGCGCAACGAGTTCTACGGCCACACCGTGACGGTCGCCGGCCTCATGACGGGAGGCGACCTCCGCCGCGCGCTCCTCGACCTGCCGGCCCGACCTCGCCGCACGGTCTGCCTCTCGCCCCGCGTCTTCAACAGCGACGGCGTCACCCTCGACGGGCTCGCCCTCGCCGACGTCGCCGCCGGTCAGCCGCACGAGGTCCACGTTCCGGACGAAGAAGGCTTCGTTGACTTCTGGGCTGATCTGGAATAGGTTATCAACGCCGCAAGGCATCGTGTTTTCGTCAGTTGCAGCGGCCATCCCCGCTGTCCGTCCGCGTCTTCGACCCAGCGGCGCCGCCGCTTTCGCCATGACCCTGCGCACCGTCGCCATCGTCGGCCGGCCGAACGTGGGCAAGAGCACGCTCTTCAACCGCATCGTCGGCCAGCGGCGCGCCGTCGTCCACGAGATGCCCGGCGTGACGCGCGACCGTATCGGCGAGACCGCGGACTGGGCCGGCCACGGATTCTACCTCATCGACACCGGCGGCATCGTGCCCTACGGCGAGACCGTCTCCGATTACGACGAGGTCGTGACCCAGATCGCGCGGCAGGCCATCGTCGAGGCGGACGTCGTCATCTTCCTCGTCGATGGCCAGACGGGGCCGCTCGACTGGGACGAATCGATCGCGAAGGACCTGCGCAAGAGCGGCCGACCGGTCGTGCTGGGCGTGAACAAGACGGAGAAGGAAGCGAACCGCATCGGCGCCGCCGACTTCTACCGCCTGGGCCTCGGCGAGCCGTTCCCGATCAGCGCCCTGCACGGCGTGGGGGTCGGCGACCTCATGGACCGCGTGGTCGAGGGCTTCCCCGACACCCCGGCCGTCGCGACCCCCTGCGACTGCAGCGTCGCGATCGTCGGCCGGCCGAACGTCGGCAAGTCGAGCCTCCTCAACCAGCTCGTCGGCCGCGACGAGGCGCTGGTGTCCGAGATCGCGGGGACCACCCGCGATTCGATCCACACGGACCTCAAGTGGCACGGCAAGGTCCTCCGCCTGATCGACACCGCGGGACTGCGGCGCAAGGGCAAGGTCAAGGGCGCCGTCGAGTACTTCAGCAACCTGCGCACGATCCGGTCTCTCGAGCAGTGCGACGTCGCGGTCCTGATGATCGACGCGAGCACCAATGCCGTGATGCAGGACAGCAAGATCGCCGGGCTGATTCACGATAGTGGCAAGGGCGTCGTGGTCGCGTTCAACAAGTGGGACCTCGTGGCGGACAAGGGCGCCAACACGCACCTCGCGGTGTGGGAGGCGTTCTGCCGCGAGATCCCGTTCCTGACCTACGCTCCGTGGTTCACCTTCAGCGCGCTCACGACGCAGCGGATCGGCCGCATCCTCGAGACCGTCTGGGACGTGCACGAGCACCGCCAGAAACGCATCGCCACGAGCGAGCTGAATGCGTTCCTCGAGCGGGCGACCGCCAGCCAGCCGCCGCGCGCCCACCAGAACGGTGTCGGCAAGATCTACTTCGGCGCGCAGGTCGAGACCGCGCCGCCGACGTTCGTGCTTTCGGTGAACGAGCCGGCGTTCTTCGCGCGAAACTACCTCCGGTACCTCAACAACCAGTTGCGCGCGACGTACGGCTTCCCCGGCAGCCGGATCTTCGTCAAGCTCAAGAAGCACTGAGAGGTCACGGCCCATGTGGATCATCGTCTGCCTCGTGCTCGCCTACCTGGTCGGCGCGATCCCCTTCAGCCTCATCATCGGGCTCAAGGTCAAGGGGATCGACCTGCGCGAGCACGGCAGCGGCAACCTCGGCGCGACGAATGTCTACCGGAACCTCGGCGCGGGTTGGGGCGGGCTCTGCCTCGTGCTGGACATGGCCAAGGGCGCGGCGGCCGTGCTCGCCATGACCGCGGTGGTGAACGCCTGGCCGGCGGACGTGGCGCGGCCGCTGCAGCTCGCGGGCGACAGCTTCCGCATCCTGGCCGGCCTGCTCGCGATCCTGGGCCACAGCTTCTCGCCGTTCGCGGGGTTCCGGGGCGGCAAGGGGATCGCGACGACCTTCGGCGTGTTCCTGATCCTCGAGCCGTTTCCGGTGCTGGTCGCCTTCGGCGTCTTCTTGATCGTGTTCTTCTCGACGCGGATCGTCTCCCTGGGGTCCGTCTGCGCGGCCGCGGTCTTCCCGTTCGCGGTGCTCATCTTCGAGATCCGCTCGACCAAACCCTATTCGAAGACCCTGATCGTCTTTTCCGCCGTGATGGCGATCCTCGTGCTCTGGCGCCATCGCGCGAACATCCGCCGTCTGAAGGCCGGCACCGAGAAACCGTTGCATGGACCGGAGGAATCGCGATGAAAGCCACGATCCTGGGCACCGGCAGCTGGGGAAGCGCGTTCGCCCGCCACCTCGCCCACAAGTGGGACGACGTCGCGATGTGGGGCGTCGAGGAGAGCCAGGTCGCCAGCATCAATGCCATCGGCATGAACCCCGACTTCATCGGCGACCACCGGCTGCCGCCCAACGTGGGCGCGACGCTCGATCTCAAGGTCGCCCTGGTGGGCACCGAGGCTGTCTTCGCGGTGGTCCCCAGCCAGTCGGTGCGCGGGGTGATGGCGCAGGTCGCGGCGAGCGACGCCCTCCCGCGCGACATCCCCGTCGTGTGCCTCGCCAAGGGGCTGGAGCTGGGCACGCTCAAGCGACCCAGCGAGATGGTCCGCGAGGAACTCCGGCAGGTCGGCCGCACGAACCCGGTCGCCGTCCTCCTGGGCCCGAGCCACGCCGAGGAGGTCGCGGCGGAGATGCCGACCGCCGTGGTCCTGGCCGGCGACCCCGGCTTCAACTGGGAGGAATGGCAGCGGCTGATCTCCGGACCGTATTTCCGGGTCTACACGAACGACGACATGCTGGGGGCAGAGATCTCGTCCGCGTTCAAGAACGTGATCGCCGTCGCCGTGGGCCTGTGCGACGGCCTCGGCATGGGGGACAACACGCGCGGCACGCTCATGACGCGCGGCATGGCCGAGCTGGCCCGCATCACGACGGCGCTCGGCGGCCGCCAGGAGACCTGCTTCGGGCTCGCGGGCATCGGCGACATGATCACCACCTGCATCAGCCGCCACAGCCGCAACCGGAACTTCGGGGAGGCCGTAGCCCTGGGCCGGGAGGATCCCGCCGCGATCTTGAGAAGCTCCCGTCAGGTCGTCGAGGGCTTCTACATGGCGCAAGCGGCCTTGAAGTTGGGCCAGAAGTTTGGTATAGAACTACCGATCGTCAAAGCGGTTCACGAGGTCCTCTTCGAGGCCAAGCCGCCCCTGAAGGCGATCCGGGAACTGATGTCCCGGCTGCCCCGCTCCGAAGCCGAGACCGAGCGCGACCTTACCGGGAGGAGCCCGGCGTGACCGAGCAGCCCGACCTGTCCGGCAAGCTCTACTACACGATCAGCGAGGTCAGCGACCTGACCGGCGTCAAGGCGCACGTGCTGCGCTACTGGGAGAGCGAGTTCCCCAGCCTGCGTCCGCGCAAGGACCGTGGCGGAAGCCGGCGCTACCGCCAGCGCGACATCGAGGAGATCCTCGCCATCCGTTCGCTGCTCTACCAGGAGGGCTACCGGATCGCCGGCGCGCGGAAGCTGCTGGCGCAGCGCCGCCGCGAGGCGACCGAGGCCGTTCCCGAGTCGGCCCAGCTCGCCATCGCGTTCGACCAGCTCGAGCCGGCCGAGCAGGTTGCCTTCCTGCGGCGCGAGCTGGCCGAGGTCCTCGATCTCGCGCGCGAAGAACCGCCGAAGAAGGCGATGTCGGCCGAGGGTTGACCGGCGGCGGTCCGATCGCCGGGAAAAACGGCCTTGTGGCACGCCTGGGCCGGCGCTACATTTCCCGTCCCCGCGAGGGGAAACCCCTGCCGGCGGGTCGCCGGCTCCTGGTCGGGGCGTGGCGCAGCCCGGTAGCGCACTTGCATGGGGGGCAAGGGGTCGTGGGTTCAAATCCCGCCGCCCCGACCAGCCAAGAGAAGAAATCGCAATGGATTGACCGACCAGCCGGCCCCTTCTTGCATTCCCTGGACATTCCCACCTTCGCGTTTCCCCCGAGCGATCCCGGGACCCGCTTGGGAAGCTCGCGACCATGCCGGCGCTCCGAGCATGACGTGGCGAGCCCTTGTCGATATCCCGTCCGCCATGTGCTATCCTCGTGCGGGATTTCCCGGTGGCGCCTCCGGGCGCCCCGCGTCTCACCAGTTGGGCTCCATCGCTCGGGGTGTGAACCATGACCGTTTCGCCACCGCTTCGTTCGGTCATCCGGCGACAGGTCCGGCCGCTCGCCCGGTCGGCGATCGCCCTCGCCGCCGTCCTCGCCGGTCCCGCGCTCGCCGGCACCTGGACCACCTACACGGACGCGGCCTTCGTGAGCGGCCTCGCGGTCCGGGGCGACGTCGTCTGGGCCGGCACGTCCGGCGGCCTGGTCCGCTGGGACGTTCCGGCGGCCACCTACGTCAAGACCACGACCTCCGAGGGCCTGGCGGACCAGGATCTGAAGGAGTGCTTCGTGGACGCCGGCGGCCGGCTCTGGGTCGGCTCCACCGCGGGCGTGCAGCGCTTCGACGGCGCCGGCTGGACGACCTACAACTCGCTCAATTCCCCTCTGCCGGACGACCGCGTCTACGGCATCGCCCAGGATCTCGACGGCGCGATGTGGTTCGGCACGGGCAACGGCTGCGCGCGCCTCGCGGGCACGACCTGGGAGGTCTTCACGGACCTGGGAGGGGGCGCGACGGCGGTTGCCGTCCGCGGCATCGGCGTCGACTCGCAGGGCCGGGTCTGGACGGCCAACAATCCCACGAACTACGGCGCCCCGGGCGGCGTCTCCAGGTATGACGGCGCGATCTGGACGCGCTTCGATCCGGATCCCGGCTCCATCGGTCAGTATTTCCTCTGCCTCGCGGTCGACGAGCTCGACCGCGTCTGGGCCGGCAGCTTCACGCACGGGGCGTTCCTGTACGACGGCTCCGTGTGGACGATCTTCAACGCGAGCAACAGCGGCCTCACGGGCAACATCGTCGAGGCCATCGGCGCGGGCGCGGGTCCAGTGGTCTGGGTCGCGAACCACGCCTCGGCCGCGACGCCGGCGAACAGCGGCGTGGCCCGCTACGAGGGCGCGTCCTGGCAGACCTTCACGCCCGGCAACTCCGGCCTCACGGACACGCACGTCTACGCCATCGTCGTCGCGGACGGCACGACCTGGCTGGGCACGAGCCGCTACGGCGTCGAGAGCTTCGACGGCGTCGCGTGGACCACGTACGACACCGCCGGCGAGCCGCATACGAACTGGATCACCGGCATCGTCGAGGGACAGGTCGGCGCCGTCGCGGGGCTCTACATCGGCACGGACCACAGCGGGGTCGCCATCTGGGACGGCGTCGCCTGGTCCAGCCTGACGACGCAGAATTCGGGACTCGGGGACGACTACGTGAACGATCTCATCGTGCGCGACGGCGTCCTCTGGATCGGCTCGCAGTTCAGCGGCCTCTGGCGTTTCGACGGCGCGACGTGGGTGAATTACACGACCGCCAACAGCAGTCTGCTCGGCGACACGATCGTCTCGCTCGACTCGGACAGCCAGGGCAACCTCTGGCTCGGGACGACCGGCTGGGACGGCCCATCGGGCCAGGACGGCGCGCTGGCCCGGTTCGACGGCGCCGATTGGACGAACTATTACCTCGCCAACAGCGGTCTCATCGACGATGACGCCATGCAGGTCGAGGTTGATCGCGACGACATCATCTGGATCGGCACCGAGGAGGGCGTGAGCCGCTTCGACGGCGGCACGGGTTGGACGAGTTACGACAGCGCCACCAGCGGCCTGGCCGAGAATCACGTCGGCGCCATCGCGTTCGACGACGAGAGCGGCACGTGGTTCGCGACGCGCGGTGGGGCCAGCCGGCTGCTCGCCGGCGCGTGGACGACCTTCACCACCGCGGACGGATTGCCCGGCAACCTGATCCAGGCACTAGCCGTCGCGCCGGACGGCGCGGTCTGGGTCGGCACCGCGACCGGTGTCGCGAGGCTCGCGGAAGGCTCGTGGACCGCCTACCACCAGATGGACGGTCTCGCCGACGATGACGTGACGGCGATCTGGCCGAGTGGCGCGGGGCCGGTCTGGTTCGGAACGGAGCGTTGCGGGCTCTCCGGCTTCGTGGACGACGCCACCGCGGCGAGCGATCCGGTGCCGGGCGCGGCCGCCCGCCTGGCGCTGCGCGCGTGCCCGTCGCCCTTCAATCCCACGACGATGATCGCGTTCGATCTGCCCGCCGCCGGGCGGATCCGGCTCACGGCTCACGACGTCCGCGGGCGGCTCGTGGCCGTGATCGCGGACGGGGAGTTCGGGGCCGGACACCATGAGGTCCGCTGGGAGGCGCTGGCGGCGGGCGGCCCGGCGCTCGCGAGTGGTCCGTACGTCCTGCGCCTCGACGGGGGCGCGGCGAGCGGCCACACCAAGGTCGTCCTGATCAAGTGAGCGCTGCTCGCTCAAGGGGCGGCCCGGCTGCCGCCGTCGCGGCAGGGCGGCAGCCGGGCCGGCCGTCATGCCCTGGCGCGAGCGATCAATCGCAGGGCGGGCAGCCGCGGTCGAGCACGATGAGCCAGCGCCCGTCGGGCTCGCGGTGCCAGGTCGACGTGAAGAACGACACCCTGGTCCCGTCGGTCGCGTACACGGGGCCGCTCGACAGGCCGAGCTCTCCCGACGCCAGCACGAACACGTCCTGCGGCGCCCAGGAGAACGGCGCCGTCTCGGCCGCGAAGAACGGGGCCCAGCCGGCGGCGATGGCGTCGCGTCCGCGCAGCGCGCTCTCGCCGCCGAAGAACACCGCGTCCGCCGCGAGGAACGACGTGAACGCCGCGAGGTCGCGGTCCGCCATGGTCTTGGCGAACGCCGCCTCGGTGGCGCGGAGCGCGGCCTCGAGAGGGGCCACGTCGGCGGCGGGTGGCGCGGCGGGATCGACGGCGGGGTCGGCCGCGATGGCGGGCAGAACCACCGCCGCCAGGGCGGCCAGACTCAGGAACAGGTGCGACATGGCTGGTCCTTTCGGCTCGGGTCGTGCGCGACGGCGCGGGCGGCGCCCGGCTCCGCGGCTTTTCGGGGTTGAACCGGCGGCTCCCGGACGTATCTTGGTCTCCCGGCGTGCGCTCGGCACCGCGAGGAATCCACGACGTACCGGACAAGGCCTGAACCGGCGGGCAGCATACCTGTGACGCGCCCGGATTCCAACTCGTTATCGATTCGCTGTCCGGCCCGCCGCGGCCGGGCGTCGAGGAGTTTGCTATGACACCCGGACGCCGTCGCTGGATCCCCGGCCCGGTGCGTTGCTGCAGCTGCGATCGGACCCTCGAGGTGCGCCGCGGGGCCGACACAGCCGACGCGGGCGCCGCGGTCCTGCCCCACGTTCCCGGCGCCGTATGCGACGCCTGCCTGCCGCACGTCGACGGCCTCGCGGTTGCCGAGCTGCGCGCCGAAGCCGCCGCCAGCCTGCTGCAAACCGCGGACTTCGAGACCCGGACCCCCGAGGCGGCCCAATTTTTCCTCGACCTTTTCGGCTGGGTGCCCGTGGTCGTCGCGGCCGCCGCGCTGCGCCTGCATGCCGACGGAAAGCCGCACGACGCGTACGCCCTCCTGGACGCCGCCGCCGCGGCCGGTCCTGCGCCGTTCTTCCGGGTCGAGAAGGCCGCGCTGCTCTTGCTCGATGGGGAGACCGGGCAGGCCCACGACCTGCTCCTGGCGACCGGTCCGGACGATCATCCGTGCTGGCACCTCCACCGCGGCACCCTGGCTCACGCCGTCGGCCGACCCGACGCCGCCGCCGAGCACTGGCGCCAGCAGATCGCAACTCGCCCCGACCAGCCGCTGGGCTGGCAGACGCTCGGTTTCTACCTGCTCCAGCAGCAGGGCGACCTCGCCGCGGCCGAGGACCTCTATCGCCGGGCCTGCGCCGAGTTCCCGCGGCACCAGGAATTCCGCGCGTGGCTGGGGGACGCGCTGCAGCGGCAGGGCCGCGCGCGGGAAGCCCTCGCGGAGCTCGAGGCGGCGCTGGCTCTGGAGCAGGTCGACGCGGAATTCGCCGCCGGGATCGAGGAGACGGTCGCCCGGTTGAGGACGGAACAAGGGGGGAGCTGACGTGCCGGGTTTCGGCGTGATCCTGCCGGCCTTCAACGCGGCTCGCCATCTCGAAGCGGTGATCGCCGAGATCCGGCTGCGCGCGCCACACGTGCGCGTCGCCGTCGTCGACGACGGCAGCGCCGACGCGACCGGCGATGTCGCCCGCCGAGCGGGGGCGGACGTCCTGGTGCACCCGCAGAATCGCGGCAAGGGCGCGGCGCTGGCGACCGGATTCGCCTGGGCGCTGGCCGAGGGGCTCGATTGGGTCTACACCATGGATGCCGACGGCCAGCACTTGCCGGCCGAGATGTCCGGCCTGCGCGTTGCCGCCGAGCGCGGCGCGCTCGACGTGGTCGTCGGCAATCGCATGGACCGGACCGTGGACATGCCATGGCTGCGCAAGCGGACGAACGAGTTCACGTCGTGGGTCGTCAGCAGTCTGGCGGGGGTGCGGATCCCCGATTCGCAGAACGGCTACCGTCTGTTCCGCGTCGCGTGCCTCCGGGGCCTGCGCCTGCGCACGACGCGGTACGATACGGAGTCGGAGATCCTGGTGCGCCTGGCGCGACGCGGGTGCCGGATCGGGTCAGCAGCCACGAGCACGGTCTACGGCGACCAGAAGAGTTCGATCAACCCGTTCATCGACACCGGCCGCTTCTTTCGGCTCGTATTCGTCCTGCTGGCGAGCCGTCGCGAAACCACGAGGGAATGCTGACATGGCCAAGACTCACATCCTGATCTCCAACGACGACGGCATCGACGCGTTCGGCCTGAAGGTCCTGGTCGAGACGATCCGCGAGATGCCCGATTGTCGCGTGAGCGTGGTCGCGCCCGAGAGTCAACAGAGCGCCACCAGCCGCTGCATGACCCTCAACCGTCCGCTGCGCGTCAAGCAATGCGGTCCGGACCGCTGGACCGTCTCGGGCACGCCGACCGACACGATCATGGTGGCGCTCGGCAAGATCCTGCGCGACGACCTGCCGGACTATGTCCTCAGCGGCATCAACCACGGCCCGAACCTCGGCGAGGACGTTCATTACTCGGGCACCGTCGCTGCGGCGATGGAGGGCTGCGTCCAGGGCGTTCCCGGCGCGGCGATCAGCCTTGCCGACTGGCATCCCAGCGACTTCGGCGCCGCCGCCGCATTCGTGCGCCGCATGCTCCCGGAGTTGCTCGCTCACCCGCTGCCGGCCGGCAGCCTGTGGAACGTCAATGTTCCCAACGGGCCGGAATCATCCCTCAAGGGCGTGCAGCTGACGCGGCAGGGGTCGCGCAAGTACTACGACGTGGTCAACGAGATGACCGATCCGCGCGGGCGTCCCATCGTCTGGATCGGCGGCAAGGGCCCGGTGTGGGACGACCGCGCGGACAGCGACTTCGCCGCCGTTCGCGACGGCTACGCGAGCATGACCCCGCTGAAGGTCGATCTCACCGACCACGAGTCCTGGCGGAATCGAGGGGGCAACGAGCGCCGCGCCCTGCCGGGCTCGCCGGTGTTCGCCGGCGCCGGCGACCGCTTCGTCCTGCATCACGAGGGCGGCGAGGGTTTGACCATCGAGGGGCCCACGCGAGGCGGCTCCGGCGGCGAGACGCTGCGCAGGCCGTCGCCGGCGGACGGGCAGGGACGATGAATCGCGCGTATGCAGTCGCCCGCCGGCGCATGGTCGAGGAACAGCTGCGGCGGGCCGGCGTCACCGACCAGCGCGTCCTCGCCGCCATGGGCGAGGTGCCGCGGCACCGCTTCGTGCCGCGCATGCTCCAGCACCGGGCCTACGAGCCGTGCGCGTTGCCGATCGGATTCGGCCAGACCATCAGCAAACCGTTCACGGTCGGCCTGATGTCGGCGCTGCTCGAATTGCGGGGTGACGAGCGGGTCCTCGAGGTCGGAACCGGCAGCGGGTACCAGGCAGCGGTTCTTGGCCGGCTTTGCGACCAGGTCGTCACGATCGAGCGCATCGCGCCGCTCGCGGCACGGGCCGCGAGCCTCCTGGGAGACCTGGGGGCGGCCAACGTCGAGGTCGTGCCGGGAGACGCGACCTTCGGCTGCGTGGAGCGCGGTCCCTGGGACGGTATCCTGGTGACGGCGTGCGCGCCCGGCCTGCCGGAAGCCATGGCGGGACAGCTGCGCGACGGCGGCCGCCTGCTCATTCCGATCGCTCACGGGGGCGAGCAGCTGCTCTACCGGTACTTGCGGCGCGGCGAGGAGCTCGCCGTCGAGCAGTCTGTGCCGTGTCAGTTCGTGCCCCTCCTGTCCGGTCTCGCGGACGCGCGCGCCGGCGCGTGACGCCTTCCGGGATTGACGGACCTGGAGCCGGTGATTACCTTTGTCCGTCTTCGCGGTCGGGGCGTAGCGCAGCCCGGTTAGCGCGCCTGCTTCGGGAGCAGGAGGTCGAGAGTTCAAATCTCTCCGCCCCGACCACCTCGAATCCGGGACTCGCATGCCGCCTTCCTCGCGCAGCTTCCGCCTGAGTCTGCTCTTGATCGTGATCGGCGGTTCGGCCGCGTTCGCCGGGCGGCAGTCCGGTCCGGCCTGGTACGAGGTTCGCAAGGGCGACAGCCTGGGTCGCATCGCCCGCGAGTTCGGGACGACGGTCGCCGACCTGCGCGAAGCCAGCAACCTGCGTTCCGATGTGATCCAGGTCGGGCAGAGGATTGAGATCCGCAGCCCTTTCGCGACGACCCGAGCCCGCGATCTCGCCTGGCAGAGCCCCTGTCGTGGCCCGCGCCGCGTGCTCGCCGATTTCGGCCCGTACGAAACCGGCCGCGTCATCATGCCGCGCACCGGCGTCGACGTGGCTCTGCCGGTCGGCAGCGAGGTGTTCGTGCCGGCTCACGGCGTCCTGCGCTACCTTGCAGCCATGGAGGAGCTGGGCACGATCGCGATCATCGACCACGGAGCCGGCCACCACACGGTGCTCAGCCCGCTCGACCTCGCGACCGTCCCCTGGCAGCCGGGCCAGGGCGTTCGCCGGGGCGACCTCCTGGGACGGACGGCGGCGCCGTTCTCGGCCGGCGAGCCGCCCCACCTGCACGTGGAACTCCGCATCGACGGCAAGGCGGTCCGTCCGGACCCGCTGCTGCGCTGACCCGAGCCGAAAGGGCTGCCCATGGACCTCAAGAAGGTGATCGCCGACATCCCCGACTTTCCGAAGCCGGGCATCCTCTTCCGCGACATCACGCCGATCCTGGAGGACCCGCGCGCCTATCGGGCCGCCGTCGACGGCCTGGCGGCGTTGTTGCGCGGCACTCCGTGCGATCGACTCGCCGCTATCGAGAGCCGGGGCTTCATCCTCGGCGGTCCGCTCTCGCTGCGCCTGGACAGGGGGCTGATCCTCGTGCGCAAGGCGGGCAAGCTGCCGCGCGCGACCGTCGGCGAGAGCTATGACCTGGAGTACGGCTCGGCGGCGATCGAGGTCCACCGCGACAGTCTCAAGCCGGGGGAGAGGGTCGTCGTGATCGACGACTTGCTCGCGACCGGCGGGACCGCGGCTGCGGCTGGCCGCCTCGTCCGCAAGTGCGGCGGCGAGGTGGCGGCCTACCTGTTCATGGTCGAGCTGGGCGGACTCGGCGGTCGCCGCCAGCTCGCGGACGCGCCGGTGTTTTCCCTTGTGGTGTACGACTAGCCTTGGTTACCTTGGGCCGCCGCACGCGTTCCGGTGCCCCCGTAGCTCAGTTGGATAGAGCACCAGATTCCTAATCTGGGGGCCGTGGGTTCGAATCCCGCCGGGGGTACCAGGCATCCCGATCAACGCCGCTTGACGTGGATGAATCCGTGGTCCTGCAGCAGCTGCAAGAAACTGTAAATGCGCCCGGCCACCTGCGCGTCGTCTTCGGGATTCGCGCGGCGGTAAGCGGCGATGACCTCGGCGACCGTCCGCCGGCCGTCGATCAGGCGCCAGATCCGGCTGCCCTTGGCGTCCAGCGGGTAACGATGCCAGCGTTCACGCTCGGGCACGAAGCGCGTCAGGAACTGCCGCAGCAGGGGATCTGCGGACCTCGGCGTCAAGAGTTCGACCCGATTGCTGCCCAGGCGCGACTCGCTGGGCACGGTCGCGACCGGGATGTCGTGCAGGGACGTCAGGGGGGAGCCGGTCGACTCCGACTTGGCGAGGAACAACCTGAGCTCCAGTCCTTGGGGTCCGGCTCCGGGCAGCCTTCCTGGCGATTTCGCGGGATGATGGTAAGCGCATCCTATCACAAAACCGTCACGGAGTTCGACAAATCTGCGAGTATCATGGAGTTGCGTTGTCGTGATCTCGGCCCGCGGGGTCCGCTGAGCGCCTGAATCCTGATCCGCGGCGGCCGATGCGGCTGGAATTGCCTCGAGGTATCGATTATCTTTCCCCGGCATTCCGCGAGGATCGGTTCCCGTAACTCCTTCGATGCGAGGTCGAGCAGTGGCCGCCCAGAAGTTCACGAAGAAGGAACTGAAGAAGGACTCGTTCGTCACCTGGACCGAGAGGTCGCTGGAATTCCTCCAGCAGAACGCCACCGTCGTCGGCGTCGCGTTCCTGATCCTGGTCGTGCTGCTGGTGGGCGGCAGCTACGTGATGCGCGGCCGCGAAGCCGCCCGGACGGAGGCGAGCTACCTGCTGTTCCAGGGCCAGACGCTTCTGGCGCAGGGCGATTACGAGCTGGCGATGGCGCCGCTCCAGGACTGCGTCGACAAGCACGGGGGAACCGAATTCGGTGAATTCGCGCGGGTGGCGGTCGTTCAGGCGCGTCTGGGGCTCGGCGAGTTCGACGCCGCCCTGGCGGCGATCGACCAGTATTCCGCCGAGATTCCCGCCGACCACGCGGCCTCCGGCGATCTGCGCTTGCTGCGCGCCAGCGTCCTCGCCGACGCCGGCCGCTTCGCCGAGGCTGCGGACGCCATGGCCGGGATGATCACCGCCGATCTCGATGATTCGATCTATTACGAACGGTCCGTTCTTCGTTCCAAATGGTTGTTGGCCGCTGGACAGCGAGATGCGGCCCTGAACTTGCTAGAAGAACTCCGTCAGGCCGTCGCATCCGGCGAGCTCGAGGTCACCGGGAACGACCTCGAGAACCGGCTGGCGCTCGCCCGCGCGATCGGCAGGTAGCCGCGGTTCGACCGGCTGCGCACCCGGATCCCGGCCGTCGAACACTCGCCAGGGGGGACCATGTCCCAGGAAACCGCGCCGTACCCGGAGCCGTCGATCAGCGACCGCTGGTATGCCGCGCTGTGTTACGCAGGATTCCTGGTGCTGGTCCCGATCCTCGTCGTGCGGCCCCGCAGCACCTTCCTCGCCGCCCACTGCCGCCAGGGCTTCAGCCTTCTGTTCGCCGAGATCGTGGGCGGGCTCTTGCTCTGGGTCCTCGAATCCACGTTCAACCTGGTGCCGGTCCTTGGCGTGCTGCTCAACCTGATCCTGCACCTCGCGTACTGGCTGCTCTTCGTGGCCATCTCCGCGGTTGGTTTCGTGAAAGCGCTCAGCGGCGAGAGATTCGAGGTCGCCGGGCTGGAGGATCTCGCGAATCGGGTGCCGATCGAGGCGCAAGATCAGCGTCGAACCATGTAATCGATTGATTTGCAGCGCGCTGCAGGCAAGCGCTCCAGTATTGCGCATAATGTATATTATGTTAACTAACCCTCGCTGGACACCGCGATCGAGATCGGCCTCGCCGCGACCCTAGCCCGAGATTTCCTCGATCTTCGCGAGGATCTTCTCTTTGCTCTGGGTCCCGACGAGCGTCGCCTTGCACCGGCCCCCCTGGAAGAACATGAGCGCCGGGATCGACCGGATCCCGAGCTTGCCCGCGGTCAGCGGGTTGCTCTGGATGTCCATCTTGCCCACGACCCAGCGGCCGGACACCTCGTGGGCCACGGCCTCGACGGTCGGCGTCAGAGCTTTGCAGGGGCCGCACCAGGGCGCCCAGAAATCGACGAGGACGGGCGTCGGGCTCTGGACGACCTCCGCGTCGAAATCGCTGTCGGTGAAGTTCTTGAGGACGTCTGACATGGCGTTCCTTTCCAGGGTCGGCTCGCTAGGAGGTCCACTCGGGCGATTGATTCCGGGATGCTCGATACAAGAGCTGTTCGAACGCGATTCCCGGCGGTAGCGGTCGTCGCTTCAGGGCGATCTCGCACTCGAGGCAGGCCGCGAGGATCCCTCGGCAAGCGCGGGGATCGAGTCGGGACGCCAGCGGCGCGAGCTTGGCGCGCAGCTGCCAGGGGTTCAATTCGGTTTGTTTCGCGATCGCCGGCGCGGGCACGCCGTCGGCGAGCAGTAGCGAGACCAGCGCGGCTCGCCGCAGGTGGGTCACGACCAGCGGGGCCAGCTGCTCCGCGTCGGAGCCCCAGCCAGACAGTCGGAACCATGTCCGCAGGACCGCCGAAACGTTCCCGGGATCGATCGCATCCGTCAGCGCCCATACCTCGAGCTGCGCCTGATCCATCACGAGTTCGGGCAATTCCGCCGCGGTGATCGCGCGACCACGCGAGGATTGCAGGAGGGCCAGCTTGGCGATTTCCGCCTGCAGGCCCTGCAGGTCAGGGCCGACGAGGAGCGCGAGCAGGCGAAGCGATTCGAGATCGAGCGTCAGTTTCGCCTGCGCCGCCGCCCTGGTGAGCCAGTCGTCGAGCTCCTCACGCGCGGGCGCGCCGAAATGGAAATAATAGCCGGACGCCTTCGCGGCCTGGACCCAGCCGCGGCGGCCGTCGAACTTCTCGCCGGTGATGATCAGCACGGTCGTCTCGGCGGGCTTCTCGAAATAGGCGGCGAGCGCCTTCTCGGCCGGATCGTCCTTGCGGGCCTGGTCGGCGTGGCGGAGCCAGACGATCTGCCGCTGGGCGAACATCGGAAACGCCTGCGCCTGGCTGAGCGCCTCGCTCCAGCCCGACTGGTCGGCGTCGAGCAGATGGAAGTTGAACGCGACGCCCGCGGGATCGAGGACCCGGTCGCGGATCGCCTCGACAGTCTGCTGGATACGGAGCTGGTCCTCGCCGGCGATGACGTAGACCGGCCGGAACTTGCCCTTCACGAGGTCCTGCTGCCGGAGGGTCTTGAATCCGGGACCGCTCTCGCTCGCTCGCGCCATCACCAGTCCTCCACGACCTGAGCGAGCACGTCCTTGGTGATCTCGACGACCGCGTCCTGTTTGGCCGAGGCTTCGCTCGAACCGTTCGGGTCGTTCAGGAAGTAGTTCCCGACGCCGGTGAACTGGCGGCGGCTGAAGATCGCCTCCCCGGTCGCCTTCACCCGGAACGTCAACTCGAGCGCGATCTGCACCTGGTACTCGTCGACCTGCTGATCGCCGGAGATCGAAGCTTGCCGCAGCGTGTAGCAGGTCACGGTCCCGTCGAGGACGCTGTCCGCCGACTGGAAATCGACGACCTTCAGCGTGTTGTCATCCTGCAACGCCTTCGTGATCAGGTCGGCCAGCTCGATGCCGAGATCCGGTTCCGCCGTCCGATTCTCGAAGTATTCGACGGCCACTCGCTGGATCGCCTGGTCGACCCGCCCGCTGCTGGCGGAATAGACCCCGCAGCCGGCGCCAGCGATGCCGGCGATCAGCGACACGAGTGCCAGTCGACCGGTCCAGCCGAATCGGGTCGCCCCTCCGCGCACTGCGTTCTCCGTCCTGCTCACAGCTCGTAGTTCTTCAGCCGGTAGCGCAGCCGGTCCCGGCCCAGGTGCAACAACCGCGACGCGAGGGACTGGTTGTCGGCCGCGGCCGCCATGGCCTTGCGGATCATGGCGATCTCGAAGCGTTCGACCAGGTCGTCGAGGACGATCCCGCCCGCCGGCAGCGGCGACGTGAGCGCCGTCTCGAGGACACGCACGAGCTCGGCGTCCCCGCCGGCGTCGCCAGGCGGCGCATCGATCTGCAACTCCCCCACGCCGAGTTCGGTTCCGTCGCCAAGCAGGACCGCGCGCTCGATCGTGTTGCGCAGCTCCCGCACGTTGCCCGGCCACGGCTGCGCCGCCAGGACCTCGAGAGCGGCCGGACTGATGTCGCGAAACTGTTTGCCGAATTCCTCATTGTAGACCCTGAGGAAATACCGCGCCAGGTCCGGCAGGTCCTCCGGCCGCTGTCGCAGCGGCGGCACGGTCAGCTCGACGACCTTGAGGCGGTAGTACAGGTCCGATCGGAACACGCCCTGGGCGACGAGGCCCGCCAGGTCGCGGTTCGTGGCGGCGATCAGCCGGACGTCCACCTGGATGTCCTCCAGCCCGCCGACCCGGCGGAACGCCATCTTCTCGAGCACGCGCAGCAGCTTGACCTGGATCGGCAGGGACATCTCGCCGATCTCGTCCAGGAACAGCGTGCCGGAATGCGCCAGCTCCAACAGACCGAGCTTCTGCTGCGCGGCATCCGTGAACGCGCCCCGCTCGTGCCCGAAGAGCTCGCTCTCCAGGAGCTGCTCGGGCAACGAGGCGCAGTTGACCTCGAGGAAGGGATAATCCCGCCGCGGCGAGTTGCGGTGGATCACCTGCGCCAGGATGTCCTTCCCCACGCCGCTTTCCCCCAGGATCAGGACCGTCGAGCGGCCGCCGGCCGCGACGCGCCGCACCGTCTCGTACACGGGCTGCATCACCGCCGAACGGCCGGGAACGACTCCGGGCAGGGAGGCGAAGAGGTCGTCGGCGGTCCGCGCCTGCGCCCGCCGGCGCGATGACTCCCCCGCCTCGAGTCCGCGGTGGATCACGGCGAGCAGGTGGTCGAGGTTGACGGGCTTCGTCACGAAATCGAACGCCTGCAGCTTCATGGCCTCCACCGCGGCGTCGGTCCGCCCATAGCTCGTCAGGATCACCACGCACGTCTGCGGCGCGGCTTCCTTCAGGCGCGCGAGGACCTGGAGCCCGCTCAGGTCCGGGAGGCGGAGGTCCAGCAGGACCAGGTCGGGCGCCTCGCGCGCGGCCTGGTCGAGGCCAGCCGCGCCAGTGCCGGCGGTGCTGACTCGGTAGCCGCGCGCTTCGAGCGTCGCCGCCAGGAAGAGGCGAATGGCTTCCTGGTCGTCGATGATCAGGACGTGGGGCTGCATGGCTTGCGGTGGCTCCGCCGGCGGAAGGTGAACCAGACAGAAGCGGCCACCGCGATTATGGTGGCCGCTGCCCGGTCCGGCAAGTCGTGAAAGCTGGTCGCGGCGGATTGTCCGCCGGCCTCCGCCGCCGCGGGTACCGCTACCGCGCGCCCTCGCCCTTCAGGACCACGCGGACGGTCTCCAGGAGGATCCCGACGTCCGTGAGCGGCCCGCTGCGCCGGATGTACTCGCGGTCGAACTCGACCTTCCGGCACACGCTCTCGACGGATTCGTCGTAGCCGTTGCGCACCTGGGCCAGGCCCGTCAAGCCCGGCTTGACCAGCAGGCGATCGTGGTAGAACGGAACGTCGTTCTCGAGCTGCCGGATGAAGCAGAGGCGCTCGGGCCGCGGTCCGATCAAGCTCATGTCGCCGCGCAGGACGTTCCACAGCTGGGGCAGTTCGTCGAGGCGGGTCTTGCGCAGGAACCGGCCGACGCGCGTGACGCGCTTGTCGCCTTGCTTCGCCCATTGCGGTCCGCCAGCCTCGGCGTTGTTGCACATCGTCCGCAGCTTGAAGATGCGGAAGGGGCGTCCCGGCTGCAGCACCTTGCGGCGTTCACCGCCGTTCGTCACGCCGTGCCGCCGCCGGCGCCGGTTCATGCCGACGCGTTCCTGGGCGTAGAAAACCGAACCCGGGCTGTCGAGCTTGATCGCCAAGGCGAGCAGGGGCAGGACCGACCCGAAGATCACGAGACCGATCACGCTGGCCACGATGTCGAAGACTCTCTTGACCGTGTCGTACGCCGGACTCGGCAGCGTCTCGATCAGATCGGAAACCGCGGACCCGGCCGCGATCCGTTGCGCGACTCCGTCCGCTGTCGCCGCGATGACCGCTGACGCGGCGCCAGCGTCGGCGCGCAACGTCTCCGTCTCGACTGCCATCTCCCCAACCTTTCTCCGACTTCCGTCGAGTCCTCGGCGAGCCATGGTTTCCGCCCTCCGCATAGTCCCTCACTTCCCCGACACCGTGGTCGGTCGCCACCATGAGGGCCTGCCATGGTCACCGGCAGTGCCCAGGACCCCCCTGCTCCTGGTGATACCAGTGTATCACGAGAGGGGCATGAGCACAACCAGAATAATCAGAGTATATGCAAAATTCACGAACCACACAGCGGCAGAGTATAATCTCATTTTCAAGCTTAGTCAACCCCATAACTCCGATTTTGTTATATAAATAATTCACTTATTGGGAGATGGATCCAATCGCAACGAGCTCGCCGTCAGTCAGACAGCGTGTCGTACGCCAACAGGACCGTCGTCGCGGTCGAGACCAAGGCCAGGAAGAGCGGCAGCGACCGCTGCAGCCAGCTCTCGCGGTACTGCGGCAGGTAGATGACGTCGCCGGGATGGACGACCGGGTTCCCGGATGGCAGACCCTTCTCCAGGAACTGCCGCATGTTCACGCGCGTCGGCACGTTCGGCCCCTGACGGTTGAGCTCCCCTCCGCGATGGACCCAGTCGATCTTGTGGATCTCGGCGGTCTCGATCGGGGCGCCGGCGAGCATCAGCACCGTCAGCATCTCCGTCGGGCCCTCGATCGGCACGGTCGTGGGTTGGCCGACGCCGCCGAAGACCTGGACACCGCGAGCCGGCGGCACGCCGACCGTGCCGTCCGCGACCGTCGGCACCACGAGCGTGTCCCCGCCCTGCAGGAGGATCCGCGGGAAGTCCTCGCCGGTGAGATATCCGGTCAAGTTGACCGTGCGAGAGACTGGACGTCCGTCCTGCACGGAGATGACCCGGCAGGAGGCGAGGCTCGCATTCTCCGCCGGACCGCCCGCGGCGCGCAGAACCTCCCAGAGCGTCGGCGGAGCCTCGAACGTGTAGCTCCCCGGCGTCGCGACGGCGCCGAGGGCGAAGATCCGCAGGGCATTGTACTCGACCACGCCGAGGACGACCTGGCTGATGCCGGGATTGTAGAGCCTCAGTCGTTGGCCCAGCAGTTCCTCCGCCTCGCCGAGGGTCAACCCGGCGACCATGACCTTGCCGAGCTGCGGCACGTAGACGCTGCCGTCGGCCTGGACGGTCAACTCGCCGTCGAGTTCCGGCTGCTGCGGCACGTTGAGCCGCAGCACGTCGCCCTGGCCGATCTTGTAGACGTCGAGCGGCTCATCGTCCTGCGCGAACACGCCGCCAGCCATCAGCACGCCGGCCAGAGCCAGACCCAGGGCCGCCATCTGCATCCGTTGGAATCGACTCACGACCGCCCTCCCGCGCGATTCGCCCGGTACCAGGCCACGGTGCGCTCCAGGCCCGCGGCGAGACTCACGGCCGGCTCATACCCGAGCAGCCGGCGTGCCTGAGAGATGTCCGCCAGCGAATGCCGGACATCGCCGACCCGGCTCGGACCGTAGGTCGGCGCGACCTCGCTGCCGACGAGGCGGCGGATCTCGAGACAGAGTTCCTGGATCGTCACGCTCGCTCCGCAGGCGATGTTGTAGACCAGTCCGTCGGCGGCGGGCCCGGCCGCGGCGGCGCGCAGATTGGCGTGCACGACATTGTCGATGTACGTGAAATCGCGCGACTGTCCGCCGTCGCCATTGATCGTCGGCGAGATCCCCGCGAGGAACCTCGTGATGAAGAGCGGGACCACGGCCGCGTACTGGCTCTCGGGATCCTGCCGCGGTCCGAACACGTTGAAGTAGCGCAACCCGATGGTCGGCAATCCATACAGATCCGTGAAGATCTTGCCGTAGAGCTCGTCCACGTACTTCGTGACCGCGTAGGGCGACAACGGGCGCGCCGGCATGTCTTCACGCTTCGGCAGGACCTCCGAATCCCCGTACGCCGAGCTGCTCGCCGCGTAGACGACGCGGCGGACCCCCAGATCCCGCGCCGCCAGGAAGACGTTGAGCGTACCCGTGACGTTCACGTCGTTGCTGGCGAGCGGATCGGCGACCGAACGCGGCACGGAGGCGAGCGCCGCCTGATGGAACACGACCTCGGCGTCCCGGAAGTGCCGCTTCAGGAGCGCCAGATCGGTGATGCTGCCCTCGACGAAGGTGATCCGTTCGCTGAATCCCGTCAGGTTGTGCTTGTGGCCCGTGGACAGGTCATCGATGACGACGACGGTGTGATCGAGACCGGCGAGGGCTTCGGCGACGTGGGAACCGATGAACCCGGCTCCTCCGGTGACGACATAGCGCGCCATTCATGCTCCCTGTGCCTGGCGGTGGGCCGCCGCCCGCTGATGCGGTCGCTCGCGAGGTCCCGGCCGCACGTTGCGCGAATCCACCGGCGCCGGCGATCCGCGGGACTCGTCGAGATTCGCCCAGTATGCTACTGCGAGGCGGACGATCCGGCTACTACGGATCGGCTCGCCCCGACCGTCGCGGGACTCGACGCCAGGCGGGGCACGACCCGGCCTGGCCCCGATTCAGTCGTCGGATCGTGGTGGGGATTCGTCGCGTAGATCCCGGAGCTTCTGGTTGGCAGCCGCCAGCTCGGCCCGCAATGCCCGGATTTCCCGGATCCTGCCGACGAACCGTCGCGCGACGATCAGACCACAGACCAGGATCAAGGCCACGCACAACCGCGGATACCACGGACTGAGGCGGGCGCCGTGGCGGGCGAAGAGGAGCACGGTAGATCGCGCGAAGAGGACGAGCGCGACGATGAGGCCGACCTGGATGACGGCGCCGACGATCTCGCCGGCCAAGGCTTCCTGCACGCGCCGCGCATGGCGGAACGGGGCGGCCTCCCGGCCCGCCTCGAGGAAACGGGACCGGAACGCGTCACTTCTCCGGGGGGATCTCTTCGAAATCCGCATCGGAGATGTCCTGGCGGTTCAGGTCCTGCAGGCGATCGTCGCGGGGCGTCCGCCGCTGGGCGCGGATCTCCTGCCGTCGATCACCGTCCCGCGTGCCGAGCAGCCGGAGCAAGCGGGGCAGAAACCAGAGGACGGCGAGCAGCAGGACGAGGAACTTGAACATGGCACCAACGGTAGCAGTTCGATTCCCGAACGCTAGCAAATTCCGGCGAGCGGCTCGAAATCCCAGGTTCCTCGCGCGACGGCCGGGCCTCGGCACCGGAGCGGAGGCGACCGGTCACGCCGCCAGCGTCGCGTCGATGCGCCGCGTATTCCCTGGTGAGGTGGTACGCCCGGCGGGATTCGAACCCACGACCTCTTGCTCCGGAGGCAAGCGCTCTATCCAGCTGAGCTACGGGCGCACCTCGAGGCGGCACCACGGATCCGTGGCGGCGGCTTCAACTTACATTCTCGGCGTCCCTTGTCAAGAATTGCCGCGGGCTCGCGCCGTCCGCCGCGCCGCGGGCGCTGGCGCGCCGTCGGCGGCTGCCAGCAACTCCCGGGCATAGGTCGTCTGCGCGGCCGCGTCGCCACGGCGCCAGCCCTCGCCGCCCAGCTGCCGGGCGATCTCCGCGACACGTTTCTCGCCCTCCAGCCGCTCGAGATCGACCGTCGTCCGGCCACCGTGGACGGACTTGGCCACTCGCCAGTGGTCTTGACCGTAGACGGTGACGGTCGGCAGGTGAGTGACGCACAGGGCCTGCGCATCGCGCGCGAGTTCGCGCAACAGCCTGGCCACTGGCGTCGCCGCGTCCATTCCCAGGCCGGCGTCGACCTCATCGAAGACCCGCAGGAGCGGCCGCCGGTCGGCCCGGCGGAGCATGAGCAGGCCCAGGTAGATCCGGGACGACTCGCCGCCCGACGCGATGGCGCCGACCTCGCCCTGGTTCTCGCCAGGGTTCGTGCGGACGAGGATTCGCACGTCGTTGGCACCATGCGGCGCGACCGAGCAGGGTTCACCCGCGATCGTGATCGGTCCGTCCGGATCGCGCCGGAGGTCCACCGTCACGGTGAGGTCGAGCTGCGGCATCGCGAGAGGGCGAATGAGATCCTCGGCGGCGGCGCTCACGCGCGCCGCGCCCCGCGCCCGCACGTCGTGCAGATCCCGGCACGCCGCCGTCAGGCGGAGGCGCTGCGCCTCGTACGCGTCGCGCAGGCGGGCGAGGTCCTCCGCGGCCAGATCCTGCCGGCCGAGGCGCTCGGCCAGCTTGTCCCGCAGGGCGATCAGACTGTCGACATCGCAGCGGTACTTGCGGCGCAGATCCTCGTAGAGCGCCTTGCGCTCTTCGAGCTCGTCGAGGCTGCGGGGGTCGATCTGGAAGCCGTCGAGGAATCGCCCCAGCTCCGTGGCCGCGTCCGCCGTCAGCTCGGCGGCGGCGCGCAGTTGGTCGAGCGCACTGGCCAGGCGAGTCGAGCGCTCCGCATGCGGCTGCAGGGCCGCGATCGCCGCGCCGAGGGCCTCGCGCGCCGGAGCCGCCCCGGTCGCGAGACGGTCGCAGGCGAGGCTCGCCGCCTCCTGCAACGCGCGGGAGTGCCGCTTGACGGCGAGGGACTCGGCGAGCTCCTCCTCCTCGAGGGGCCGCAGAGCGGCGGCGACCAGCTCGCCGTGCTGGTAGCGCCACATCTCGAGCTGCTCGCTGGCGGCGGCGACCTCGCGTTCTCGCCCGGCGAGATCCTGCTGCGCGGAGCGGAAGTCGGCCAGCGCCTGGGCGACCATCTCCCGTTGCTGGCGGAGCCCGAGGACCGCGTCGAGCAGCTCGCGCGCGAACTCGCCCGTCGCGAGCTCCTGTTGCTGGTGCTGACTCTGGATCGCGAAGAAGCGGCGTCCCAGCTCCTCGAGCACGGCGACCGACGCCAGCATGCCGTTGACCAGCACGCGTCCGCGGCCCTCTCGCCGGAGCTCCCGCCGCAACACCAAGAGGCCGTCGTCGCCGAGCCGCAGCCCGAGCCGCGCGACCTCGGCACGCAGATCCTCGCGGGCGTCCAGGTCGCAGACCGCTTCGACGAACGCCAGGTCCTCCCCGCGGCGAATGAGGCCGCGTTCGGCCTTGCCGCCGGTCAAGAGGGCGATCGCGCCGGCGATCAACGATTTGCCGGCGCCGGTCTCCCCCGTGAGCACCGTCAGTCCGGCGCCCGGCCGCAGAACCAGGTCCTCGGCCAGCGCCAGGTTGCCGATCCGCAGCTCGAGCAGCATCAGGAGTCCTCGCTGTCGCCCGTGCAGCCGGGGCCGCACCGGCCGCTGCTGTCGCGGAGTCGCGGCGCGACGCCCCAGTTGAGCTTGTGGCGCAGGACCTCGAAGAAATCGCTGTCGGGGAACTTCACGAGCCGGACGCGCGGCGGCGTGAGGTGGCAAGCGAGCCGGTCGTGGCGCGCGAGCGGCGTCGCGACCTGACCGTCGGCCGTGAGGGTCGCTCCGTCGCCGACCGCGTGCAGCACCATCTCGATGTCCACGTCGTCGCCGAGGATCAGCGGCCGGACGCCGAGGCTGTGCGGGCAGATGGGCGTCACCAGCAGGCCGGGGACTTCCGGCTGGCAGATCGCACCGCCGGCCGACAGGCTGTAGGCGGTCGAGCCGGTCGCGGTCGCGAAGATCACTCCATCGCCGAGGAAACGCCCGAGCGAGGTCCCGCCGAGCCGCAACTCGAGGTCGAGCGCGCGCGGCGGCGCGCCCATGTTGACGACGACGTCGTTCAAGCCGGCGACTTCGGCGATCGTCTCGCCCCGCCGCCAGATCGTGCAGTGGACCCGCGAGCGGCCCGCCAGCACGAAGTCGCCGTCGAGCACTCGCGCGATGGCCGTTGCCAGACCGGAGACGGGGATGTCGGTCAGATAGCCCAGCGATCCGAGATTGATTCCCAGCAAGGGCGTCCCGCTGTCCCCGATCAGCCGGGCGGTCGCGAGCATCGTGCCATCGCCGCCGAGCGCCACCATGACGTCGGACGTCGCGACCAGCTCCGCGTCCTCGCGCCCCAGATCGCCGCGCCCGCACAGGTCGGCGAGCTCGCGACTGAGCGCCACCGCGATCCGGCGGCGGACGCACAGGTCCAGCACGGTTGCGATGGCGGGTCGGATCTCGTGCTTGTAGGGATTCCCGCAGAGCCCGAGCTGCCGCACCGCGATGTCGATGCTCATGCGAGGATCTCCGCGCTCACGACGCAGATTGGGCGCGACCGGAAAGGTCGAGCCGCTCCAGGGCCGCCGCCGCCGACCGGGCGATGCCGTCCGCGTCCAGTCCGAGCATGCCCAGTAGTTCATTGCGCGACGCCTGGTCCTGGAAGCAGTCCGGGATGCCCAGACAGACCACGTGCGGATTCTCAGCGGCGGCGTGGCGCTGCGCCCACTCGAGGACGGCCGCACCGAAACCGCCGGCCAGGACATTCTCCTCGACGGTCACGACCAGGCGATGCCGCTGCCAGATGTCGGCCAGCAGGCCGTCGTCGAGCGGCTTCACGAACCTCATGTCGACGAGCTCCGCCTCGATCCCCTGCCGCGCCAGGACGTCGGCCGCCTTGCGCGCCGGCTGAACGAGCGAACCGATCGCGAGCAACGCGAGATTGTCGCCCGTGCGCAAGGTCCGCGCCCGCCCGATCGCGAGCGGCGTCAGCTCGGCGTCGAGCGGCACGCCGACGGCATTGCCGCGCGGGTAGCGCAGCGCCGTCGGCCCGTCGTCGCGCGCGAGCGCCGTCGCGAGCATCCGCCGCAGCTCGTTCTCGTCGGACGGGGCCATCACGACCATTCCCGGCACCATCCGCAGGAACGTCAGGTCGAAGACCCCATGGTGGGTCGGCCCATCCTCGCCGACCAGGCCGGCGCGGTCGATCGCGAAGATCACGGGCAGCTTCTGCAACGCGACGTCGTGGATGATCTGGTCCAGCGCGCGCTGCAGGAACGTCGAGTAGATGGCGCAGACCGGGCGCAGCCCGCGGCACGCCAGCCCGGCCGCAAACGTCACGGCGTGGGCTTCGGCGATGCCGACGTCCCAGGCGCGGTCCGGTAGGTCCAGCTGGAGGCGGTCGATGCCCGTGCCCGACGGCATGGCGGCGGTGATGCCGTGGATCCGACGGTCCCGCAGGGCGAGCTCGGTCAGCGTCTCGCCGAACACCGCCGTCCAGCTGGGCACGGCTGGCGTCTTGACCTTGATCCCTTCCGCCTTGTCGAACGCGCCGACTCCGTGATAACGCTGGTCGTCCTGCTCCGCGAAGGCATAGCCCTTGCCCTTCTCGGTGACGGCGTGCACCAGGACCGGTCCGCGGATCTTGCGCACCTGCTCCAGGGTCCGCAGCACGGTCGGCAGGTCGTGCCCGTCGATCGGGCCGAAGTAGCGGAATCCCAGCTCCTCGAACAGGATGGTCGGCACGATGAGGCTCTTGAGCCCTTCCTTGATGCGCCCCGCGAGGATCTGCGCCTTGCGGCCCTTGGGCATCACGCCGAGGAGCTTCCAGACCTCCGCCTCGAATCGCGTGTAGAAATCGTCAGACGTGATCAGCGTCAGGTAGCGCGAGATGGCCCCCACGTTCGGCGAGATGCTCATCTTGTTGTCGTTCAAGACGACGAGCAGATCGGTGTTGGCCTGGCCCGCATTGTTCAGGCCCTCGAAGGCCAGGCCCCCGGTCAGCGCGCCGTCGCCGACGACGGCGACCACCGCGTGATCCTCGCCGAGCGCGTCGCGAGCCAGGGCGTAGCCGAGCGCCGCCGAGACGGCGGTGCTGGCGTGGCCGGCGCCGAACATGTCGTGTTCGCTCTCGGTGCGCTTCGGAAAACCGGAGAGGCCGTCGCGCAGACGGAGCGTGTCGAACCGATCCCGCCGCCCCGTCAAAAGCTTGTGGACGTACGCCTGGTGGCCGACGTCCCAGACGAGCTTGTCCCGCGGCGAATCGAAGACCCGGTGGAGCGCGACGGTCAACTCGACCACGCCGAGGCTCGCGCCGAGGTGGCCGCCGGTCCGGCTCACCGTCGAGATGATGTCCTCGCGCAGCTCGGCGCACAGCTTCAGCAGCTGATCCAGATCGAGGTCCTTCAGCCCAGCGGGCCCCCGCAATCCGGGCAGGATCGGATTCATGCCTCCTCACTTCCGGCAGTCCGGTTGCCGCCTGTACCCCAGTCTAGACCGCGCCGAGCGCCAAGGCAAAAAGAAAGCCCCAAATGAGTCCGGCGGCCACGTGCGTGGGCGTGTGCGCCACGATGTCCAGATATCCCGCGACCCGCCGGCGCCAGGGGCCGGAGTCCGGGGCCAGCAGGACGAGATCGTGGACCACCCGGCGCTGCTGTTGCGCCGCCGACCGCACCCGCACGGCGTCCAGGACGGTGATCACGGCGAACACCAGCGCGACGGATGTCTCCGGGGAGCGCCACCCCGTCCGCAGGGCGCAAGCCGTCACGAGGCAACCGCCGACCGCCGCGTGCACGCTCGGCAAGCCCGCGCTCTGGCCGAGCAGCCCGAGTTCGAGGCGGCGCTGGGTCGCCGAGTAGACCACCAGCTTGAACACCTGGCCGCCGGCGACGGCCAGCACCACGATCACCCAGAGGTCGAGTCGCCAGGTCGCCGGCATCGTTCGCCTTCAGCGGTCGCGCCGCCACAGGTAGCGGGCCAGGTCCAGCAGCCGATCGGCGGCCGGCCCGGTCGCAAGGAGAGGCTGCAGATCCCGGAGGCCGCGTCGTCCGTACCGGTGAGTCCGTACGCGCGCGCGAGCCGGCCCCTCGACCCTGACCCAGGTCGCCTTGCCGCGCGCGGCATCCTTGCCGGGCGTCTTGCCGAGATCCTGCTGGGCAGCCGACAGGTCGAGCAGGTCGTCGGCACCCTGGAACGCGAGCCCGAGCCACCGCCCCGCCGAGGCGAGCCGGTCGATGACTGGTTGCGGCGCGCCGCGGCAGACCCCGCCGGCGGCGAACGCCAGGCTGATCATCGCGGCCGTCTTGCCCGCGTGGATCCGGCGGACGTCGTTCACCGTCACTGCCTGCCCCTCCGCGTCCAGGTCTCGTTGCTGGCCTCCCACCATGCCCGCCGGCCCGGCCGCGCTCGCCGCCCGGCGCACCAGCTCGGCAGCGCGCGACCCGGCCTCCGCGAGGACCGCGAATGCGAGCGACTGGAGACCATCGCCGGCGAGGATCGCCGTGCCCTCGTCGAACGCGACATGGCACGTCGGGCGCCCCCGCCGCAGGACGTCGTCGTCCATGGCCGGCAGATCGTCGTGGATCAGGCTGTACGTGTGGAGCATCTCGAGGGCCGCCGCGACGCGGATCGCCGTGTCGCGCGGCGTTGCGCCGGGCGCGCGCCGACCGCCGGCCAGGGCATCGTAGGTCCAGAGCAGGATGATCGGCCGCAGCCGCTTGCCGCCCCCGAACAGGCTGTGCGCCATGGCGCGTCTGAGGCGCGGCGGCACGCCCCGGCACGCCGCGAGCTCGGCACGGAGCGTCCCTTCGACCGCGCGCCGCTCGGCGATCATCGCCTGCCGCCAGCCGTCATGCGTCACCGTGCTCCCTCCGGCGCACCATGGCCTCCCACGTGTTCTCGAGCAGCATCGCGATCGTCATCGGCCCCACCCCGCCGGGCACCGGCGTCAGCGCGCCGGCATGGCCCGCCATCTCCGCCGCCGCCACGTCGCCGACGAGCCGGTAGCCCTTGCGCGCGCCGGGATCGGCGACGCGATTCATGCCCACGTCGACGACCACGGCTCCCAGGGCGATGTGCCGGCGGCGCAGGAATTCGGGAACGCCGATGGCGGCGACCAGGATCTCGGCCTGCCGGGTCACCGATTCCAGGTCCGGCGTGCGGGAATGGCACATGGTGACCGTCGCGTCGCCGCAACGTCCCTTGAGGTTGAAGAGGAGCGCGAGGGGCCGGCCGACGATCACGCTCCGGCCGACCACGACCACGCGGCGGCCGGGGATCGTCACGCCGTAGTGGTCGAGGAGCCTCAGCACGCCGCGAGGCGTGCACGCCACTGTCCCCGGCCGGCCGCCGACCAGCCGACCGAGGTTCTGCGGGTGGAATCCGTCCACGTCCTTGTCCGGCCGCACCGCCTGCAGGACAGATTCCGCGTCGAGCGCGGCGGGCAGCGGCATCTGGATCAGGATCCCGTCGACGCCGGGATCCCGATTCAGCCGGTCCACCAGGTCGAGCACGGCGGACTGCAACGCGTCGGCGGGCAGCCGGTGCGTCTGGTGCAGGAACCCGACCTCCGCGCAGGCTTTCTCCTTGTTCCGGACGTAGACCTGGCTCGCCGGATCCTCCCCCACCAGGACGACGGCGAGACTCGGCGGACGCGGCGCCTCGCGGACCTTCGCCGCGAGGTCTGCGAGGACCGCGTCGCGAACCGGCCGGCCGTCGAGCACGAGCATGAGGGTCCTTTCGCCGGCCGCTATCGGGCCACGGCGGTTGCGCGGGTCTCCCGAATCACCATGATCTTGATCTGGCCGGGGTAGTCCAGTTCGGCCTCGATGCGCCGGCTGATCTCCTCCGCCAGCAGTGCCGCCTCATCGTCGCTGACCTTCGCGTTGTCGACCAGGATCCGGATCTCGCGCCCTGCCTGGATGGCGTAACTCTTCTGCACGCCGGGGAAGTTGTTCGCGATCTTCTCGAGATTCTCGAGGCGCGTGATGTAGCTCTCGAGGCTCTCGCGACGGGCGCCCGGCCGGCTGGCCGACGCCGCGTCCGCCGCCGCGGTGAGGAACGCGTACGGCGAATCCGGCTCGACGTCCGCGTGATGGGCCTCGACGGCATTGACGACCGTCTCGCACTCGCCGAACTTGCGACAGATGCGACCGCCGATCAATCCATGCGGTCCATCCACCTCGTGGTCGACGCTCTTGCCGATGTCGTGGAGGAATCCGCATCGCCGCGCGAGCCGGGGGTCGAGCCCGAGCTCGCTCGCGATGATCCCGCAGATGGCGGACACCTCTTTCGAGTGACTCAGGAGGTTCTGTCCATAACTCGTGCGGTAGTTTAGTCTTCCGATGTACGGGACCATGTCGTCGTGCAGGTTCGTGATCCCCGCCTCGAGGCAGGCCTGCTCTCCGATCTCGCGTAACCGCTCGCTCATCTCGAGGCGGGCGCGCTCGACCACCTCCTCGATTCGCCCGGGGTGGATCCGGCCATCCTTGATGAGGTTCTGGAGGGCCTGGGCGGCGACCTCTCGCCGCACGGGGTCGAACGCGGAGAGGATGACCGCCTCCGGCGTATCGTCGATGATCACGTCGACACCGGTCGCTTCCTCGAACGCCCGGATGTTGCGTCCCTCCCGGCCGATGATCCGCCCCTTCATCTCGTCGCCAGGCAGACCCACGACCGAGACCGATTCCTCGGCCACGTGCTGAGCCGCGTACCGTTGCACGGCGAGGGCCAGGATCTTCTGGGCCTGCCGCTTGGCGGTCCGCTCCGTCTCGATCTGGATCTTCTTCACCTCGCGGGCGGCGTGCTGGCGGGCGGAGTCGACCAGTTCCTCCGTCAGGCGACGGAGCGCCTCCTCGGCGGACAGCCCGGAGATCTCTTCGAGCCGTTCGCGCTGTTTCGTCTGCAAGGCATTGATCTCGAGTGATTTGCCGGCTATTTCCGTCTGCCGGTCCTTCAGCTCCTGATCCAGCCGATCGAGGCGGCTCTCCTTCTGGTCGAGGAATTCGACCTTGCGAATCAATCCGGTCTCGCGCTGGTCGACGACCTCCTGCCGCCGCGCCAGGTCGGCCCGGAGGCGCTCGGCCTCGGCTTCGCTCTGCTGGCGGACCTGCAGGGCCGTCTCTTTCGCCTCCAGCCGGGCGCCCTTCAGGATGTCGTCCGCCTCCCGACGAGCGTCCGCCAGGAACTGGGCCCGGAGGTCCCGCGCAAGCCCGTGAAGGCGCGTGTATCGCAGGCGGTGCCCCAGCCAGCCGGCGAGGAACGCCAGCACGACCGCGCCGCCGCCATAGGCAAACGCCATCCAGCCACCCATGGCGTCTCCTTTCTATCGATCGCGTCGGAAGGCAGTCGAGTCAGGCGAGATCGGGGCAGATAAAAAGGTTCCCCACCGGGCCGTGTGCGTCAGATGCAACTGAACCGAGTTGCACCAGGTGGGTTTCCGGTCCTTGCCTTCGGCCGGCGCCGCACCGGGCGCGGCTGCCGGCAAGGAACCCTGGAATCCCTACTAGAGAGTGTTGGCTCACTTGATTGACGCATCACGTGCCAAGCAGGGAAACCCTCTATGGTCATTATACCCCTTCGACTCCCTCTCTGCCAACCTCATCGTTGAGGATCGCGAGGATCCGGCTCGCTCGAGCGTGGATCGCCGCGGTTTCCTCGCTGCGGGCCCGACGTTCCCGGGCCAGGTCATCGGCAAGATTCAAAGCCGCCAGGACCGCGAGTCGCTCGGCGCCGGAGCCGGCCCCGGCGCTCGCCGCTTCGCGCATGCGAGCATCGACCTCGACCGCGAGCTCCGCGACGAACGCCGGATCGGCGTCGCTACGAAGCGTGTAACGGCTGCCGAAGATGCTCACGTTGACGTCCCGCGGTTCGGACATCGTTCCTCCGGACTCCGGATCATCCCCCCCCGCCGCGCTCGGACGCTGCCGTCGCAGCCGCGCCGGCGCCGGCGTCGCGGATCACGAACCCACGCCTTCCAGCTTCTCCAGCAATCCACCGACTTTCGCCTCGATCAGCAGGCGCTTCTGCTCGTAGAACTCGACCTGGGCCGCGACCTCCCGGGCCTCGTCCAGTTGACGGCGCAGCAGTGTCTGTGCTCCCTGGAGTTCCTGCAGTTCGCGCTCGAGGGACGCGCAACGGGATTCGAGCTCGCGGTTGTCCTGGCGCAGCCCCTGGATGACGGCGATGGCCGCCAGGACCTTCGTTTCGAGCCTCGCGAGAAGATCGTCCATGGTTCTGGTCACATCCTTGTCCGGCCGCGCTGCGGTGTCGCTCACTGGCTGCGCTGTTGCACGCCAAGCTGGGTGGACAGGGCCCCGAGAATCCGTTCGAGGGCCAGATCCACGGTCCTGCCTTTGAGGCTACCTTTGGCCGAACGGAACTTCAAGCGAATTCCGTACGCGGCGAAACCCTCGGGGACTCCCTTACCTTCATAGAAATCAAAGAGTTCCACGCTCTCCAGGAGCTCCTGGCCATGGGTCTGCACGACGGCGGCGAGCCCCGCGTAGGTCACCCCGCGCGGTACGAGCAGGGAGAGGTCGCGCCGGACGCTGGGGAAGCGCGAGAACTCCTGGAAGACGACCGGGCGCGGCGACAGGTCGAGTCGGCCGAGGTTCAGCTCCAGGGCCGCCGCCGGGACGTCGAGGTCCAGCGCGGCCAGGGTCGCCGCGTGAAGCCTCCCGAGGGTGCCGACGGCCTGGCCGCTGCCCGTCGTGATCGCCCACTGCGCGCCGGGGGCCAGAAACGGCTCCACGTCGCGCGGGGCCAGGCGCAGGTCCACGCGCAGCAGGTCGGCCAACTGGTCCGCCAGGCCCTTGAGTTCGGCGAGATCCGCCGGCATGCCGCCGACCGTGGTCGCCGTCACCCCGGCGACGCCGATCTGCAGCAGCCAAGGCTCTTCCGGCAGGAGCCGCTCAGCCTCGTGGCGGACCGACTCGGGTCTCGCTCCCCGCGGCCAGAACACCCGGCCGAATTGGAACAGGCGCACCGGGGCCGCCGCGCCGGCGTTGAGATTCCGCCTGGCGACGTCCACGAAACCCGGCACGAGGCTCGTGCGCAGCATCGTCTCGCCGCCATGGTGCGGATTCAGGACGACCAGGCATTCCTGCCGCAGGTCAGCGTCGGGGAGCCGGAGCGCGGCGAGCTGCGGCCGCGGCAGGAAGCTCGACGTGACGATCTCGTGATAGCCCAGCGCCGGCAACCACGCGCGGACGAGGCGCCGGACCTCGTCGGGTCGGCGCCGCCGCCGCTCGCGCAGCTCGGGCGCCTTGGCGCTGCGGGCGCCCTGGTCGAATCCATGGAGGCGGGCGATCTCCTCGATCAGATCGACCTCCTGCTTGAGGTCGCGCCGGTACGACGGCACCTGGACCATCAGGTTGACGGACTTCGCCTCCTCCTGACTGCTGAGCGGCTGCACCTTCAGGCCGAGCGACTGCAGGAGGTCCGCGACCTGCTCCAGCCCGAGGTCGGTGCCGAGGACCCGATTGACCTGGTACAGCCGCAGCGCCAGGTCCGGCGGGTTCTGGTGATCCGGGTCGGCCCGGTCGACCGCATCGGCGAGGACGACACCGCCGGCGTGCTCCTGCAGCAGGTAGAGCGCCCGTTGCGCGGCCATGCGCACCATGGTCCAGTCCGCCTCGCGCTCGAACCGATACGAGCTTTCGCTGATCAGGCCGAGGCGGCGGCTGCAGGCGCGGATCAGGCGCGGCGCGAAGAACGCGCTCTCGAGCAGCAGCGACGTGCTCGCGGGCGTGACCTCGCTGTTCGCCAGGCCCATCACGCCCGCCAGCGCGACCGGACCGTCGCCGTCGGCGATGATCAGATCGTCGGCCAGGATCTGGCGCGACTCGTCGTCGAGCGTCGTCACCGACTGCTTGCGGCCGGCGCGCCGGACCATGATGGTGTCGCCGCTCAGGCGATCGCGGTCGAACGCGTGCAGCGGGTGGCCCAACTCGAACAGCACGTAGTTCGTGATGTCCACGACGTTGTTGATGGGCCGCTGGCCGATCGCCCGCAGGCGGTTCTGCAGCCAGTAGGGCGACGGACCGACCGTGACGCCGTCGACGCCATGCGCGGTGTAACGCGGGCAGTCGGCGAAGTTCTCGATCTCCACCTTGTAGCCCAGCGAGCCGCCGTGGGCCGACTTCAGCAGCGGCGGCGGCGTGATCTTGGTGCCGTAGAGCGCTGCGATCTCCCGCGCCACGCCGAGATGGCTGAGCCAGTCCGGGCGGTTCGGGGTCACCTCGATGTCCAGGACGGTGTCCCGGCAGCCGAAGATCTCGTCGGCGGGAGTTCCGGGCACGAGGTCGTCCGGCAGTTCCATGATGCCAGAGTGGTCGTCGCCAAGCCCCAGCTCCGCAGCCGAGCAGATCATGCCGTGGCTCTCGACCCCGCGGATCGTGGCCTTCCTGAGCGTGACGTTGCCCGGCAGCACCGTGCCGACGGTGGCGAAGAGCACCGTGAGCCCCTCGCGCACGTTGGGCGCGCCGCAGACGACCTGGATCGGTTCGCCGGTGCCCGCGTCGACCTGGCAGAGGCTGAGCTTGTCCGCGTCGGGATGCCGCCGGCACGACACGACCCGCGCGACCGTCACGCCCGGCCACGACAGCACGAACTCCGATACGTTCTCGACGTTCAGGCCCGCTGCGGTCAAGCGCGCGGCCAGATCGCGCGGCGAATCCTCCCAGCTAACGAGCTCCCGGAGCCAATTCAGGCTGATCCTCACAGGACACCTCGGAACTGATCGAGGAACCGCAGGTCGTTCTCGTAGAGCAGGCGGATGTCGCGGATGCCGTACCTGAGCATGGCGATCCGGTCGATGCCCATCCCGAACGCGAAGCCCGTGTAGGCGTCCGGCGGATAGCCCACGGCCTGGAATACGTTCGGATGGACCATCCCGGCGCCCATGATCTCGAGCCAGCCGGTCTGCCCGCAGACGCCGCAGCCGCTGCCGCCGCAGTTCATGCACTGCATGTCGACCTCGACCGACGGCTCCGTGAACGGGAAGAAATGCGGCCGGAAACGCGTGGGCCGCGGTTCGCCGAAGAAGCTCGCGACGAACGTCTCGACGGTCCGGCGCAGATCGACCAGGCTGATGTCCCGATCGACCCGCAATCCCTCGATCTGGTAGAATTCCGACGAGTGCGACGCGTCCGCGTTCTCGTTCCGGTAGACGCGCCCCGGGAACACGTACGCCAGCGGCGGCTGGACCCGCTCCATGGTCCGGACCTGGACCGGCGAGGTCTGCGTGCGCAGCAGCAGGTCCTTGCCGAGGAAGAACGTGTCCTGGATGTCGCGGGCGGGGTGGTCGTCGGGGAAGTTCAACGCCGTGAAGTTGTAGTAGTCCAGCTCTACCTCCGGCCCCTCGCTGACGTCGTAGCCCATGCCGAAGAAGATGTCGCCGATCTCCTCGAGCACGGTCAGCAGCGGGTGGGTGGTTCCGAGCGAGACCGGCAGCCGCCCCGGCAACGTCAGGTCGATGGCCGTGGACGCCGCCTGCGGTCCGCCCAGGGCGGCGTCCCGCCGCGCCAGCGCCGCCGTCAGTTCGTCCTTGAGCCGGTTCAGCGCCGCGCCCAGCGCGGGTCGGGCGGCGGCGTCGACATCCCTGAGGCCGCGCAGCAGCGTCGTGACCTCGCCCTTGCGACCGAGCAGACCGACCCGCACGGCCTCCAGCTGGTCCGAGCCGGCCGCCTGCTCGATACGGGCCAGCCCGTCGGCCCTCAACCGTTCGATGGCTTCCTGCATGGCGGGCGTGACCTTCCCCGGAGCGCGCCGCTAGCGCGGCCGTCCGCTGGTGCTAGAGCGCGTTCTTGGCGACGTCGGCCAGGCGGGCGAATCCCTGGGCGTCGTGGACGGCCAGATCCGCCAGGACCTTGCGGTCGATGTCGATGCTGGCCTTCTTGAGGCCGCTGATGAACGTGCTGTAGCTGAGGCCGTTGACCCGCGCCGCGGCGTTGATCCGGGTGATCCACAGGCGGCGGAAATCGCGCTTGCGCGCCTTGCGATCGCGATAGGCATACGCCATCGCGCGCTCGGTCGCGTGCCGGCCTTCGCGGATCTGGTTCTTCTTGCCCCCGAAGAATCCCTTCGCCCGGTTGAGGATTCGCTTGCGCCGCTGCTTGGCGGCCGGATTGTTGGTTGCCCTCGGCATGGACCTGCCTCCTGGTCTGGCTGCGTTGATCGTGGTTGGCCGGCGGTCTAGACGCCGCCAAGCATCTTCTTGGTCCGAGACAGATCGCTCTTGGCCATCATCGTGGTGCCGCGCAGGTTTCGCAGCCGCTTCGGGCTCTTCGCCGTGAACAGGTGACCGTGGTACGCCCGGCCGCGCTTGATCCGGCCGCTGCCCGTGAGCTTGAACCGTTTCGCGGCGGATCGATTGGTCTTCATCTTGCTCTTGCCCATGTCGTCATGCCTCTCTGGTCTGGACGCGATCCTCATCGGCGGCCGTGCCCGTTGCGTGCGTGCGCGGTGTCCGACTCGCCGCCTACTTCGTCTTGCGCGGCGCGAAGATGAAGGAGATCAGCTTCCCTTCGCGCTGCGGCTGCGATTCCGGGGTGCCGTACTCGGCGACCTCCTCGATCAGGTGCTGGAGGAACTCGAGCCCCAGATCGACGTGCGAGATTTCCCGCCCGCGGAACTGCATGATGACCTTGACCTTGTTCCCCTCTTCCAAAAACGTGACGATGTGCTTCTTCTTGAACGCGTAATCGTGGTCGTCCGTCTTCGGTCGGAACTTGATGGTCTTGATCTTGACGGTGTGCGCAGTCTGCCGCGCTTTCCTGGCCTTCTTGCTCTGCTCGTAGCGGTACCTGCCGTAGTCCATGATCCGGCAGACCGGCGGGCGGGCCATCGGGGCGACCTCGACCAGGTCGAGCCCTTTCTGCTCTGCCAGGGCGAGTGCGTCGCGGGTCTCCATCTGACCCAGCTGCGTCCCTTCCTCGTCGACCACGAGGACGCGCGGAATCCTGATCATACGGTTGACGCGGGTCGTCTTGTTAGCCTTGATGGGGCGACCTCCTGAACGGTCTGGCGTCGTCAACGCGCCCGCCCGGCACGCCAAAAGGCGGGCATACGCGCCCGCCTCGGGAATCGTCGACCGCACCGTCCATCGGCGGAACCGCCGGAGAGCCAGCTACGGTGAGAGGCGGACCTCTGCTTGCTCGGGCCGCCCGGAACGTGTTCCCGGCCGGGCGGCGCGTATGGAAGACGCCAAGTTATGCTTTCCTGGCGATTTCGTCAAGCATTTCGCGTGCGAGGTCCTCGACCGGCACCACCCGCCGCTGCTCCGTGTGACGCTGGCGGACCGCGAGGGTCCCGGCCGCCTGCTCCTGGCCGCCGACGACCAGCATGAACGGCACGCGCATGGTCTCGGCCTCGCGGATCTTGAAGCCGATCTTCTCCTCGCGGACGTCGGCCTCGACGCGCAGGCCGCTGGCGCGCAACCGGTCGGCCACGGTCCGGGCGTAGGCGTGCTGATCCCGACTCACCGAAAGGACCCGCGCCTGCTCCGGCGCGAGCCAGAGCGGGAAGTCGCCGGCGAAATGCTCGGTCAGTACGCCGATGAACCGCTCGAGGGAGCCCATGATGGCCCGGTGGACCATGTACGCGTACCGCTCCTGCCCCTCGTGATCGGTGTACGTCACGTCGAACCGCCGAGGGAGATTGAAATCGAACTGGATGGTGCTGGTCTGCCAGCGACGGCCGATCGCGTCGATCAGCTTGACGTCGATCTTGGGCCCGTAGAAGACGGCCTCGCCCTCCTCGCGCGTGTACGCGAGCTGGTGCTTGCCGAGGGCGTTGACCAGCGACCGCTCGGCGGCCTCCCATTCCTCGTCCGTGCCCGCGTACTTCGCCTTGTTCTCGGGATCGCGAACCGACAGCTCCACCTTGAAGTCGTGGAAGCCGAAGGTGCCGAGGATCTCCTTGACCAGGTCGATGCAGCCGCACACCTCGTCTTCGAGCTGCGCGGGAGTGCAGAAGATGTGCGCGTCGTCCTGCGTGAATCCCCGCACGCGCATCAGACCGTGCAGGGCGCCCTTGATCTCCGCGCGATAGACGGTTCCCAGCTCGGCGTAACGCACCGGCAGGCTCCGGTATCCGCGGGTCTTGCGCTTGTACATCAGGATGTGTCCCGGGCAGTTCATCGGCTTGACGACGTACGGCCGATCGTCCTGGCTGAAGACGAACATGTTGTCCCGGTAGAACTGCATGTGCCCCGAGGTCTCCCAGAGATCGGCCTGGGAGATGTGGGGAGTCGTCACGGTGACGTAGCCGTGGCGGCGGTGAACCGCCTTCCAGTAATCGATGATCTGCTCGCGGAGGACGTCGCCCCGCGGGTACCAGTAGCTCAGGCCCGGACCGGCTTCATCGAAGATGCCGAAGAGGTCGAGCTCGCGGCCGAGCTTGCGGTGGTCCCGCTTCTTGGCCTCCTCGAGCATGCGCAGGTGGTCGTCCAGCTCCTTCTTCTTGAACCAGCTCGTGCCGTAGATGCGCTGGAGCATGGGCTGGCTGCTGTCGCCGCGCCAATAGGCGCCCGCCACCGAGAGCAGCTTGAAGGCCTTGAGTTCCTTGCTCGACGGGACGTGCGGACCTTCGCAGAGATCGACGAACGAGCCCATCCGGTAAATGCTCAGCTCGGCGGCCTCGGTCTCGCTGAGGTGGCGGATCTGATCGAGCTTGTACGGCTGATCCGCGAAGAGCCGCTCGGCGTCTTCACGGCTGATGATCTCCCGCACGACCGGGACGTCTCGCCTGGCGAGTTCGGCCATCTTGGCCTCGATCAGGGCGAGCTCCTCGTCGCTGAACGACTCGGTCCGGTCGAAATCGTAGTAGAAGCCGTTCTCGATGCTCGGGCCGAACGCGAACTTGACGCCCGGGAACAGCTCCTGCACCGCCCAGGCCATCAGGTGCGCGGTGGAATGGCGGAGCGTCTCGTACCCCTCGTCGGTGCCGCGCGTGATGACCTGGAGGGTGCCTTCGCGCGTCGCCGGCTCGGTGAGCGTGTGGTTGACGCCATCGACCCTGACCGCGAGCGCGTTGCGCAGGAGCCCCTCGCCGATGCGCCGGACGGCGGCCTCGTAGGTCTCGCCGGATTCGATGGTGACGGAGTTTCCGTCGGGCAGTCGATAGGTGAGCTGGGACATCGGGCCTCCACCGGATGGGCGATCGCCGGCCGCGCCGTGGCTCGGCGCGGCGGATCCCCGACAAGAAAACGGGCGCCGCCGAAAAACGCAAAGACGCATTGACGCCGGGCTCGAGGGCCGGTGGGTCGCCGGATCGCCGGATCCGACGCCCTGCCCCCACCATATGCGCGAAGGGGTCGGCCAGGCTGCCAACCCCTTCGTCCACTGCCGATTCGCTGGTGGGCGATACTGGACTCGAACCAGTGACCTCTTGTCTGTCAAACAAGCGCTCTAACCAAAACTGAGCTAATCGCCCACCGGACCCGCAAATTTACCAGGGGCACGGGAAAAGTCAACCCCGGAAGGAGGTTGGAAGCCACGGCGGCGGCGCCCGGCGGCGCCACCGTCGCGGTCTCCGCTCTAGCCGAGGAAGTCCACCAGCTTGTTGCCGTTGACGGCCTGGCGGATCTTCTTGAGCGCCTGATTGCGGATCTGGCGGACGCGTTCGCGCGACAGGTTGATATCCTGCCCGATCGCTTCGAGCGACGACGTCTCCTGATCGCCGAGGCCGTAGTACCGCATCACGATGTCGCGCTCGCGCGGCGACAGCAGATCAAGGGCTTCCGCGACCTCTTTCTGCAGCTCGTCCATCACGAACCCGTCCTCCGGGTTCAGATCCTCGGGATCGACCAGCGTATCGGCGACGGTGACGTCATCGTCGTAGATGCCTTGGTCGAGGCTCACCATCGGGCGGCTTGCGGCGCGGATCTGGCCCATCTTGCGCGTCGACAGCTGCAGCTGCTCGGCGATCTCGTCCTCCTGGACCGGCCGGCCGTGCTTCTGCTCGAGGAGCTGCGCCGTGCGCTTGATCTTCTGGGCCTGCTGGGACCGGTTGATCGGGAGCCGCACGGTGTTGGTCTGCTCGGCGATCGCCTTCTGGATCGCTTGCCGGATCCACCACACGGCGTAGCTGATGAAGCGGAAATCGCGCCGCTCGTCGAAGCGCTTGGCGGCCGTGATCAGGCCGATGTTGCCCTCGGCGATCAGATCCATGTAGCTGAGGCCTTGATTCAGGAACTTCTTGGCGACGCTGACCACGAAGCGGAGGTTGGCGTTGACCAAGTGATCGAGCGCTTCCTTGTCGCCCTGCCGGATGCGGCGCGCGAGCGCGAACTCCTCGTCCTTGGTCAGCAGGTTGTGCCTGCCGATCATCTGCAGATAGTGCTGGAGACTGGCGTCCTCGCGCCGATCGCTGCTGAGTTCTACTTCGTACAAGGGCTCCTCCCTCTCTTCGGGAGCCGCAGTGCGGCCTGGTGGACCGGTCCGGGTGGGCCGGGATCTCGTCTTTCGTCGAAGCGGGACCTGATATACCGGGGTCTGGTCTCTCGGGTTCCCCGAAACAGGATTATTTTAGTACTTAAACTGACAGGCCAATCCTAAAATGCCGGTCAACGATTGTCAACCAGAAAATTCATGTTTAAATACTGGAATTTGCGCGAATAGCGCAACCGCTTTCAGCGTCTGAACTTACTCGTCCACTTCCTCGAAATCCGCCTCGACGGATCCGCCTTCGGTCGCCTGATCGGACTGACTCGCCTCGCCAGGTTCGGCCTTTGCGCCGGCGGGATTCGCCGACGCTTTTTCGTAAGCCTTCGCGGCGATGTCCTGAACGACGCTCATCAGGGCGTCGCGAGCTGTATGGATGATCGCGACGTCGTCGCCCTTGGCCGCCTCCTGGAGCGCCTTGATCTTGATTTCAGCATTCTGCTTCTGCGACTCGTCCAGGTTCTCCCCCAGGTCCGCGACCGTCTTGCGCGCCTGGTGGCAGAGACTCTCCGCCTCGTTGCGCGCGTCGACGAGGGCTCGCCGCTGCTTGTCCGTGGCGGCGTGGGCCTCGGCGTCCTTCACCATCCGGTCGATTTCCTGCTCGTTGAGGCCGCTCGAGGCCTGGATGCGGATCGACTGCTGCTTGCCCGTGGCCTTGTCCACGGCCGCCACCGACAGGATGCCGTTGGCGTCGATGTCGAAGGTCACCTCGATCTGCGGGATGCCGCGGGGTGCCGGCGGGATGCCGGTCAACTGGAACTTGCCGATCGACTTGTTGTCGACCGCCATCTCCCGCTCGCCCTGGAGAACGTGGATGTCGACCTTGTCCTGGTTGTCCGCCGCGGTGCTGAAGATCTGGCTCTTGCGCGTCGGGATCGTCGTATTGCGTTCGATGAGACGCGTCATCACGCCGCCCAGGGTCTCGATGCCCAGGCTGAGCGGGGTCACGTCGAGGAGCACGATGTCGCCCAGGTCGTCGCCGGCCAGGACGCCCGCCTGGATGGCGGCCCCCATGGCGACTACCTCGTCCGGGTTCACCGACCGGTTCGGCTCCTTCTGGAACAGCTCCTTGACCTTCGCCTGCACTGCGGGCATGCGAGTCGATCCGCCGACGAGGATCACCTCGTCGATGTCCGCCGGCTTGAGCCCCGCATCCGCGAGCGCGCGCTGGCACGGCGCCACGGTCCGTTCGATGAGATCCGCCACGAGCTGCTCGAACTTCCCGCGCGTCAGGGTCAGCGCCAGATGCTTGGGCCCATTCTGGTCCGCGGTGATGAAGGGCAGATTGATCTCCGTCTGCGTCGACGTGCTCAGCTCGCACTTCGCGCGCTCCGCCGCTTCCTTCAACCGCTGCAGCGCCATCGGGTCCTTGCTGAGGTCGATGCCTTCCTGCTTGATGAAGGTCTCGACGAGGTGGTCGATGAGCTTCTGGTCGAAGTCGTCGCCGCCGAGGTGCGTATCGCCGTTCGTCGCCTTGACCTGGAAGACGCCCTCCGCGATCTCGAGGATCGAGATGTCGAAAGTGCCGCCGCCGAGGTCGAAGACCGCGACCATCTCGTCCTTCTGCTTGTCGAGTCCGTAGGCCATCGCGGCCGCGGTCGGCTCGTTCACGATCCGCTTGACCTCGAGGCCGGCGATCTTGCCGGCGTCCTTGGTCGCCTGACGCTGCGCGTCATTGAAGTAGGCGGGAACGGTGATGACGGCATCCGTGATCTCCTCGCCCAGATGATCCTCCGCGATCTCCTTCAGGCTGCGGAGGATCTGCGCCGAGATCTCCGGCGGCGTGAATTCGCCGTGGCTCGTCTTGACGCGGACGACGCCGCCGGGGCCCTTGACCACCTCGTAGGGGACCTCGTCCATCTCGGTCTTCACTTCGTCGTAGACGCGGCCCATGAAGCGCTTGATCGAGTAGACGGTGTCCGTGGGGTTGGTCACGGCCTGGCGCCTGGCGAGGAGTCCGACCAGGCGTTCGCCGCTCTTGTTCCAGCCGACCACGGACGGCGTGGTGCGATTGCCTTCCTTGTTCTGGATGACCTTCGGCTCTCCGCCCTCCATCACGGCGACGACGCTGTTCGTGGTTCCGAGATCGATCCCGATGATCCTGGCCATGGATGGCCCCCTTCCGGGGTAGAGTTCGTCGTACCTGAATCACGGCGATAGATACAAGACGCGTGCCGCGATTACGCCGGATGCGCACTTCTCTAAAACACATTTATTCAACGGATTACGATTTGTACGCGAACGTCGGCTCACCGGCAAAGCGCCAATAAGTCAGTATTCATGTCATCTTGGCGCTATCGAGGGGCGGATCCGCCAGGCCCTGGCAGTAGGCCGCCATGACCGCCAGATCGAGGCACCGGAAGTAGAGAGGCTCCAGTCGGGGGCGGCCGCCGCGACTCGGCCAGGAGGCCGCCAGGCGGGCCGCCAGCGGCCCCAGCGGGCTCCTCAGGAAACGCCGCACGAGGTTCCGCAGGGGCGGCGGTGACGCCCCGGGCGGGTCGACGACCAGGTCGAGCCGCATCTCGGCCAACCGGCCGGGATGGCGAGCCGCCACCTGCCGCAACGAGGAGCGCCCGCAGATGCGCTTCTTCTGCAGGTACGCGGCCAGCGTGTGGTGGTGGATGTGCAGGGGGACCGGGCGTGGGACGACGACGAACCGGACGCCGGCTGCCTCGAGGCGAAATCCGAGATCCATGTCCTCGAATCCATAGGCCGAGAACTGCTCGTCGAAGCCGCCGATGCGCTCCAGGGCTGCGCGCGGCACGGCGGCGTTCTGGGTCACGAAGTACTTGCCCGGCGCCGGTCCGGACGGGAGCTTGGCCACGCCGCGCGTATCGAGATACCGGAAGTGCGGCGCGTCCGCGATGGCTGGATCGGTGATGGCGGGGCCGATGGTGCCGAGGTCGTCGCCGCACCGCAACTGGTCGAGGTGGGCGCGCAGCAGGCCAGGCGGCGCCAGGATGTCGTCGTCGAGGAACAGGATCCACGTCCCCGTCGCGTTGCGCCAGCCGAGGTTGCGCGCGGCCGCTCGCCCGACGCCGCGCGGCGGCCGGACGACCCGCAGCCGAGATTCGGTCGCGGCGACCTGGTCGAGGAAGCTCGCCGTATCGTCGACCGATCCGTCGTCGACGACGACGATCTCCCACGCGTCCGTCTCCATTCGCTGCGCCTGGAGCGCTCGCAGCGTGCGCGCGAGCAGCGCGCACTTGTCGCGAGTCGGGATCACGACCGAGACGAGCACGCCGCGACCTTCCCGTCCCGGAGGTACGGCAACGACACGTCCAGCGGCCAGTCGCCCCGACCGGTCACGAGCCGCTGGCAGATCGCCGAGACGCGGGCCATGTTGACCTCGAATCCGAAATGCGACTGGGCGGTACGCCAGGCCGCCTCGCCGTGCGCCTGGCGGTCCGCGGGACGCCGCGCATAGTCCAGCATCGCCGCCGCCAGCTGGTCCACGTCGCGGGGCGCGACCACCCGTCCGCTGATCCCCTCCTGGACCCATTCCAGCGCCGAGGGCAGAGCCGACACGATCGGCGCCCGCCCGCAACTCATGGCCTCGAGCAGGCTGACCGCCGTGGCATCGACGGACGGCACGGACAGGAACACGTCGCTCGCTCTGAGGGTCTCGGCGAACTCGGCGTGCGGGATCCGGCCGAGGACGCGCGACACCCGGTCCAGACCCGCGGCGCGCACCTGCGCCTCGAACGGCGCTGGATCGCCCTCGTATCCGGAGAACAGGAAGCGAGCGCGCGGCTCGACGCCAGCGACGCGCGCGGCAGCGGCGATGATCACGTCGATGTTGTAGTAAGGCTGCGTGTAGCTGCGCGGCGAGAAGAAGACGATGGCCGACTCGTCGAAGCCGAGACGCGAGCGGACGCCAGGCGCCTCCCCCGGCCGGAATGTCGCGAAATCCACGCCCCAGAGGACGCGGAACGCCCGCGCGGGGTCGGCGCCCAGCCGCCGACAGGCGACGTCGAGGATGTCGACGCTGTCGCCCGTGAGGGCGTCGCACGACGCGAGCGCGCGCCGCGCGAGCCAGCCCTTCAACGGGTGCGAGAACGGAGTCACGTAGACGTCATCACCCCAGACGGTCAGGAGGTTCGGGTGGACGCCGCAGTAGTGGCCCCAGTAGCCATAGCCGGTCAAGAAATGGGTGTTGAGCAGGTCCGGCCGGAGCTGCCCCAGCAGCCGGCGGACCTCGCCGAGCGAGCGCCAGTACCGGAGCGGCTTGCCGGGACCCGCCCTCGTGATGTCGTGGACCGTGACGCCGTCGATCGGTCCTGGCTGCACCGTCAACAGATGGCAGTCGTGTCCGCGCCCGGCGAACCACCGGATCCAGCGCTCGGTGTGGATGTGGCGGCCTATGGCGAGGAAGGCGAGACGCATGTTGAGCCCCGGTCCCGATGCCGACTGGACCCCGGAGAGACGCTGCCAGGCTGGTGCCGGGAGCCGGAGTCGAACCGGCACGCTACGACGTAGCGGGGGATTTTAAGTCCCCTGCGTCTACCAGTTTCGCCATCCCGGCACCTCGACCGCGGCGCCGTTCCCGGGCAAAAAAACTGGAGGCGGCACCCGGACTCGAACCGGGGATAACGGTTTTGCAGACCGTCGCCTTAGCCTCTTGGCTATGCCGCCTCGCTTGCCGGCAAGTATCGGCGCTCACACGGTGGATGTCAAGATCTGGCAACCACCTACAGCCGGCGCCGCGCGGCGAAAGCGGGGACGAAAATGGAGCGGGCAACGAGACTCGAACTCGCGACCACTACCTTGGCAAGGTAGTGCTCTACCAACTGAGCTATGCCCGCTCCAGGTCGGTTGGGAATAGATAAATCGCGACCCTCGCCTTGTCAACCGCGTGTTTGGGCCCCGGCGGGATCCCCGACGAGCTCGCGATAGAGGGCAGCGGTCCGGCTGGCGACCTGATCCCACGAGTAGTGCTCGATCGCGTGGACCTGGCCGCGTTGCCCGAGCGCCTCGCGCTGCCCGGGGTCTTCCAGCAGCTCGGCCAGCTTCACGGCAAGCGCCCCGGCGTCGCCGGCCGGGAACACGGCCGCGTTGCCTGCGGCCGCCTCGACGTTGGGCGGGATGTCGCTCACCAGGCAGCATCGGCCGTAGCCGAGTCCCTCGAGGAGCGTGATGGAGAGGCCCTCCAGGCTCGAGGGCAGCACCAGGACCGTCGCGTGCGAGAACAGCGCTTCGAGGACCGTCCCGTGCACGAAACCGAGGAATCGCGTCTCCGCGTGGGCCCGGCGGCGCAGGGTCTCGGCGTAATGGCCCGTGAATCCAGCGTCTCCCGCGATCAGCAGCGGGTACTCGCGCCGCAGTTGCGCCGGGAGCTCGGCGTGCGCTTCCAGCAGCAGATGGCACCCCTTCTCGGGCACCAGCCGCGCCGCGAACAACACGAACCGTTCCGGCAGCCCGTGCTCGCGGAGGACGGACAGGTCGCGGTAGACCGGCGGCGTGATGCCGTTCGGGATATAGTCGGCCGCCATCCGGTGACGGTCGCGATAATGTTCCTGCAGCGCCCGCGAGACCACGATCGTCCGGTGCGGCAGGTGAGCGCTCGCGCGCTCGCCGAGCTTGAGCACCCCACGCGCCAGCGGCCCCCATTTGTCACGCGCCCAGTCGAGGCCGTGGACCGTGGTGACCACGCGTTGCCGGCCCGCGAGTCGGGGCAGCCAGGCCAGCAACCCCGGCCCCAGCGCGTGGAAATGCACGATGTCGACGGGCCGGCGCAACACATCCAGCGTCGCGATGCAGGTGTGGGTGATGGCGTCGAGGTGTTTGGTGGGAATGCTGCGGCGGCGGATCACCGTCACGCCGGGAATGTCGGTCGCGCCGTCGAGCTGGCTGTAGTAGGGGCGGCTGTAGATGTCGATCTGGAAGCCGAGAGCCGCCAGGCGCCGCGCGAGCTCGGCCACGTGGCGCTCGATCCCGCCGTGGACCGGCGGGTAGCCCTTCTGGCCGATCATGGCCACGCGGATGCTCGACGGCGCCAAGATTCCCCTGCCGGGCGGGACGACTCCGCCTCACACGTCCTCGATGAGTTCGACGGGCTGGCCATCGTCCTTGATGGACTGGCAGGCCTTCTCGAGGACCTCCACCACCTCCAGGCCGTGCCGGCCCGAGCTGATGGCCTCCGCCTCGCCCTTGATCACGTCGACGAAGTGCTGCGCCTCGATCTTCAGCGGCTCCGTCATGTCGATCCGCGGCACGAAGATGTCGCCCGATCGGAGCGTCAGCTGGAACTCGCCGAAGTTATCATAGTGGGGCTGGATCTCAACACCCTTGTCGTACACCTTGATCTTCTCGGTGGGGTCGACGTCGTCGTAGACGAGCATCTTGCGGCTACCGACGAAGGTGGCGCGGCGGATCTTGTTCGGATCGAGCCAGCTCACGTGGATGTGGGCGATCTGCCGCCCCGGATACTCGAGCGTGAGGAACGCCACGTCCTCGATGCCCTTGTCCACCTGGACGTAGCTGCGGCCGGTGGCGCTGACGACGCTCGGGTACGCTGCGAAGAGATGATTGAGCATCGCGATGTCGTGCGGAGCCAGGTCCCAGACGACGTTGACGTCCTTCTGGAAGATCCCCAGGTTCACGCGCGTGATCGAGACGTAGTAGATGTCGCCCAGATCGCCCGCGGCCATGAGCTTGCTGATCTTCCGAACGGCGGGCGCGAACAGGAACGTGTGGCCGACCATGATGACCAGTCCGCGCGAGTCGGCCGCGTCGAGCAGCCGGCGGCACTCCTCGCTCGATGCCGCCATCGGCTTCTCCAGGAAGAGGTGCTTCCCCGCCGTGAGGACCTCCATGCCGAGCGGGAAGTGGGTGGAGACGGGCGTCGCCACGACCACCGCGTCCAGCGTCGGGTCGCCGGTGATCTCCCGGTAGTCGGTGAAGCGGCGAACCGTCGGGTAGAGGTTGCCGACGCGCTGCAGGCGCTGCACGTCGATGTCGGCCATCGACACCAGCTCGACGCCGGGGTGGTTCTGGAAATTCCGGATCAGGTTCGGCCCCCAGTATCCGCAGCCGATCACGCCCATCCTGATCATACCCGGTCCTTTCGCTGGTATCGCGGAACGCGCGAGGCGGTCTGCGATTGGCTGTGGCTTCGAGATGCCTCGGGAAATTGATCGGACGCCGAGGTCCGGACTTGAGACGAGAGGATCGACGGCTCACATTCCGCCGGTGCCCCTGAGCACGACCGGTATGGTGCGCAGGACGATTTTGAGGTCCAGTGCCAGTGACCAGTGGTTGATGTACTGGAGATCGAGGTGGACCATCTCGTCGAAGCTGACCTGGCTGCGGCCCATGACCTGCCAGAGGCCCGTCAGTCCCGGCACGACCTTCAGGCGCTCCAGGTGCCAGGGTTGGTAGTTCTCGATCTCGTAGGCGATCGGCGGGCGTGGGCCGACCAGAGACATGTCGCCGGCGATGATGTTCAGGAGCTGGGGCAGCTCGTCGAGCGAGGTCCGCCGGAGCCACCGGCCGATCGGCGTGACCCGAGGATCCTCCTCGAGCTTGTACGTGCGTTTGCCGCCGTTGCACGCCACGCACCCGTCGTGGTCCCCGTTGATGAACATGGCCGCGAACTGGCGGTGGATCTCGTCGTCCGCATCATGCCGCATCGAACGAAACTTGTAGAAACGGAACGGTCGGCCGTGGCGTCCGAGCCGCTCCTGGACGTAGAAGACCGGGCCGGGGCTCGATCGCTTCACGATGACGGCGATCGCCAGGAACACCGGCAACAGGGCCGCGGTCATGAGGACCGCAGACGCGAAATCGAGCGCCCGCTTGACGCTCCCGGCCCACCCGCCGAAACGCCTGGCGTCCGCGGGTACGAAGAACTCATGCTGATCGAGGACCAGGGAACCGGAAGCGACGCGCAGCGCGACAGCATCCTGCTTCATGTCGAATGGACCCCCGAGGCGAACTCGTGGCGCAATAAACTGGTTGTCGTCACACTCGTTAGCCTTGGTCCATCCCATTCCCTTCTCTGGCGGGAGTGCCGGCCAGAACCGTCAGCGATCCGGCCGTACCGAATCCTGTTTCACGACGCGGTGATCATTTTAGCATATGATGCACTGATTTGTCTACCCCCCTTCTTCATTTTCTGCGGAATTCGTTGCAAACGCCGAAAACTTTTGCCTTGATCGCCCGAGGGTCCTATCCTGCAGGCGACTCAGCGAGGCCCGTGATCCTATCCATCCGAGAGGAGCTGCCGATGACAGAGAAGCTGGCGATCAAACCCGCGCGTGGGAAGCTGGGCATCCTGACCCCCGGCATGGGCGCCGTCTCGTCCACCTTCATGGCTGGCGTCGAGGCGATCCGGCAAGGGCTGAGCTTCCCCGTCGGTAGTGTCACCCAGCTGGGCCATATCCGACTGGGCAAGCGAACCGACGCTCGCCAACCGCTGATCAAGAATTTCGTCCCTCTCGCCAGCCTGGACGACCTCGTCTTCGGCGGGTGGGACATCTTCACGGATGATGTCTACGCCGCCGCGACCAAGGCGGGCGTGCTGCCGCAGACCCTCCTGGACCAGCTCCGGGCCAGACTCGAAGTCATCAAGCCGATGCCGGCGGTCTTCGACCAGTACTACGTGAAGAAGCTGAACGGTCCGAACGTCAAGTCCGGCCTGAGCAAGCTGGAGCAGGCCGACGCGCTGCAGAAGGACATGGAGACCTTCAAGCGCAAGAACGGCTGCGATCGCCTGGTGATGATCTGGTGCGGGTCCACCGAGATCTTCCTGAAGCGCAGCGAGGTCCACGAGTCGCTGACCGCGTTCGAGAAGGGGCTGCGCGAGAACCACGCGCAGATCTCCCCGAGCATGATCTACGCCTACGCCGCCATCAAGTCGGGCATCCCGTACGCCAACGGCGCCCCGAACCTGAGCGCGGACATCCCCGCTCTCGAACAGTTCGCGAAGGAGACCGGCGCGCCGACCTGCGGCAAGGACTACAAGACCGGCCAGACGCTGCTCAAGACGGTCCTGGCGCCCGGGTTCAAGGCTCGCCTGCTCGGTCTCAACGGCTGGTTCTCCACGAACATCCTCGGCAATCGCGACGGCGAGGTGCTCGACGACCCCGACTCGTTCAAGACCAAGGAAGAGTCCAAGCTCGGCGTGCTGGACGCCATCCTGCAGCCTCAGCTGTACCCGGATCTGTACGGCAACATCTACCACAAGGTCCGCATCAACTACTACCCGCCGCGCGGCGACAACAAGGAAGGCTGGGACAATATCGACATCTTCGGCTGGTGCGGGATGCCGATGCAGATCAAGGTCGACTTCCTGTGCCGTGATTCCATCCTCGCCGCGCCGCTCGTCCTCGACATCGCGCTCTTCCTCGACCTCGCGAAGCGCGGGGGCCTGAAGGGGATCCAGGAGTGGCTCTCCTTCTTCTTCAAGAGCCCGGTCGTCCCGACGGGCCTCTACGCCGAGCATGACCTCTTCATCCAGCAGAAGAAACTCAAGAACACGCTGCGCTGGATGATGGGCGAGGAACTGATCACCCATCTCGGGCGCGAGTACTACGACGAGTGACCACGCCGAGCCGTCGGGGGCCGTTCGCGGCCCCCGACGCTCGCGGGGTTCGCCGGGAGATTCTCATGGCCGGCTGGAATCTGGAGTGCCTGACGGTCGGCCCGCTGCAGATGAACGCCTGGCTGCTCGTGGATCCGGCAAGCGGCGAGGCCGCCCTGATCGACCCCGGCGATCACCCGACGCGCCTGCTCGCTCGTCTCGACGCCGCCGGCGCCAGGCTGCGCTGGCTCCTCGCCACCCACGGTCACTTCGACCACATCGCGGCGGCGGTCGCGATCCAGGCGCACCGGGATCTGCCGCTTCTCATCCACCCGGCCGATGCGTTCCTGGTGGCGGCCATGCCCGATCACCAGCGGGCGTTCGGCCTGCCGCCCACGCCGGTCCCGCGGATCGAGACGTCGCTCCTCGAGGGCCGTGAGCTCCCGCTGGGCTCGGGCGCGCTGACGGTGACGGAGGTGCCGGGGCACTCCCCCGGCCAGGTGATGTTCACCTGGCCCGGGCACGCGATCGTCGGAGATTGCATCTTCGCCGGCTCGGTCGGTCGAACGGACCTGCCCGGCGGCGATCTCGCCGCCCTCGAGGCGAGCATCCGCGAGAGGATCTACACGCTGCCGGACGTGACGGTGATCCATCCCGGACACGGCCCGGACACGACGGTCGGGCGCGAGAAGGCGACGAATCCGTTCGTTGCCGGCAGGTGAGATCGGACCACCGGGCGCGATCGGGACACGGACGAACGGATCCGGCCAGGCTACTCCTCGCCGCCGAGATCGCCCCCGTCTTCGTGGCTCGCCGCGCTGCCGAGAACGAGTTCGGCCGCCGCAGCCTCCCGTTCCTCGAGGCGTTTCTTCTCGAGCTTGGCGTGCCGCCGCAGGAATTCCTTCTTGATCCAGTCGCGGTAGAGCGCGGCGCCGAGACAACCGGAATCGTAAGCGAAGATGCTCTGGAAATTCGCCGGCGCTTCCTCGATCTTGATGTTGTTGGTGATGATGGTCTTGAAGATCTCCTGCTTGTGGAAGACCTGGCCCATCTCCCGCCGCACGTTCTTCAGGAGAGGCGTGCGCCCGTCCTTGAGCGTGATCAGCACGCCGAGGACCTGCAGCCAGATGTTCTGCCGCTCCTTGATCCGGTCGATCAGGACGGTCAACTGGCGCAGGATCGGGACGGCCAGACCGGTGCAGGGCGAGGGAATCAGGACATAGTTGGCGGCCACCAGAGCGTTCTGCGTCAGGACACCGAGGTTCGGCGGCGTGTCGATGATGATCCAGCCGTAATGCGGCGCGAGCGCCGCGACCACCTTCTCCAGGCGATCGGTGATCTGGGTCTTCGCCATGCTCTCGAGGGACGGGCTCGACGGCAGAAGGTGGATCTCCTCGTCGTAGACGGTGGTCGTGATGCCGTCGTGCGGCGTGATCGCCCGGCGAAGCACGTCGAACACGCTGCGCGCCGGCGGATCGCCATCGAGCTTGCCGAGCAGCGTGGCGGTCGCGCTGCCGTGCGGGTCCATGTCAATCAGCAGGCAGGAGGACGTGACGTCACTGTAGCGGATCAGGCCGGCTGCCAGGTTGATAGCAGTCGTGGTCTTGCCGCTGCCGCCCTTGTGGTTCACCACGGCGATCACGTTGCTCATCGGCAAGGTCCTCTTCGGGATACGGGGGGAGGGACGAGTGATTTTGGCACAACCGAACGAATATAAAGCCGTTCGGGTCGGACGCCAAGCAAGAATCGGTTTTCAACAAACAATGCATAATAATATGGTAATTAATATATTATAAAATCAATCCACAAGTTCGAGGGAGCACGGCCCGAAACGGATCCCCGCCGGCGTTCAGAATCCACCCTGGAGCGAGACCAGCAGCTCGAGAAGGTGCTGGGGACTCCGCTCCTCCATCGTGACGTCGGGATACGCCACCTCGCCGACGACCGGAGGCCGGTAGTCGGCGAAGTCGAGCGAAACCATGGTGTCGCGGACCTCGAACCGCAGTCCCCAGGCCTGCGCGAGCCGCTGTTGATATCCACCGCCGAATCGCAGGCCGACCCGCTCCTGGTCGTAGTCGCCGCTGGCCTCGCCCCTGGCGAGTACGCCGGCGACGCCGCCGAGCAGGTAGGCGAAGCTGGGTTCGTCGACGAGACGATACTCGGCGACCAGTGCGGCCTGGTAGATCGAGAGCTGATCCCAGCGGAAGACGTCGGCCGTCTCCCCGACCCGCGCGATGGCCGTCATGTCGATCTGGGCCGCGCCGAGATCGAGGCGAGCCCAGAGCGGAGCGGCGAGGCGCCGGCCCGCCGACAGCGCCATCGCGATCGTCTCGTCGAGGGTCACTGCAAAGTCGTCCGACTGGAAGTTCGCGCCCGCTGGTGGATCCCAGGGAATGCCCGACTGCCCCGCGGTCCGGACCCGGAACAGGTCGCCGCTCGTCACCAGGCCCGCTCCGGCGGACAGGAACCAGGCTCCGTCGCCGCGGGCCGCCGGCTCCGGCTGCGATTCCGCGGGGAGCTGGCGGTGCCGGCCCGTGCTCGTCTGGGCCGACACCGTCCCGCTGGCGGCGCCGGCGAGGGCGAGGATCAGGACAACGAGGCGCAGCGACATCGCGAGCTCCGATCAGGGTTGCGGTCGGGTCAAGGAGAAGGTCTGCAGGATCGCGCGCATGCGCCGGAAGTAGTCCAGCTTGTCCCGGCCGGGCGCGTAACACAAGGCGTCGAGGCAGAACACGCGCTGTCCCTCCGGATCCGCGACGAACCAGCACCAGAACGGACCTCCGCCCTCGAAGTTCCGGCCGTCCCAGGCGCCCTCCAGCCGGACGGCCGGCAGTTCGCCGATGACGTCCGTCTTCCAGACCAGGAACTCGGGGACCACGACCTCCTGGTGCATCTTGAGGCCCATTTCCTTGCGCAGTTCCAGCAGCAGCCCGGGATGGGTCAGGAGCAGCTCTGGATCGCTGCTCTGCGACCAGCCCACGGTCAGTCCGCGCGACGGACCCGTCTGCATCAGCTCGACCGCCGGATACCCGTCGGGCGTCATCTGGTTGAGCTTGAACTCGGCGGGGATCTCCAGGAAGAACCGGCACTGGATCCAGAGGTCGGACATCAGCTCGGTGGCGAGACCCTCCTGGCGATAACGCCGCCGGATGCGCGCGGCCGATTGCTCCTCGAACGACGCGCGAAGCGCCGGCGCCTGGCGCCGCAGGAAGCTCAGCAGACCATTGCGATCAGTTCCCGCCACGATCACGGCGAACTGGAAGTTCGCGAAGGGATCGACGACCGTGTGCACGACGCCGGCGGCGGTGTTCAGCCGGGCCTCGGCGTCGTCGTCGAGCAGACCGCGCAGGTACTTCTCCACGGGCCCGCCGTCGCCGACCCGCCAGACGAACAGGATGTTCTTGTAGGTCTTGCAGAGCTCCCACTTCTCGGGCGGATACTCGTCGATCTGGAAGAGCGGCTCCCGGGCGATGACGAACGTGAATTCCTCGTTGAACGACTCCTTGAACGCCGGCAGCGACGCACTGAGGGCAGGGTCGGACACCACGATGGCCACGTCGCCGTACGATCCCGGCGCCATCAGCATCGGATTCTCGGCTTCATCGCCGCACGAAAAAAGCCCCAGCACTCCCAGCAGCGCCAGGGCGAAACCGATGACTCGCCGCAACGTCGCCCTCCGGGTGAAGACACGGCCGCCGGCGGGCATCGCCACCCGCTCAGTGTGTATCTACGACCTCGCCGGTGATACTGTCAAGCTTGGCCTCGAGGAGCTGGACCTGGCGCTCGCGGGCGTTCAGCCGGCGCCGCATCGCCTCGAGGTCCTGTTCGAGCTGGCGAATCCGCACCAGGTCGCGCTCGTTCGTCCCGCTCCACGCCGTGCCGCGGAGACCGCCGACACTGCTCACGGGTCGCAGCGCGCCGGCGCCGAACGTGCCCCGGTACTCGGGATCGAGAGGACGGCGCGACGTGCCGAACAGCGGCGAACTGGCCGGTTGGGTCTGGATCGGCAGGCGCAACGCGCGATCGACGGTCGCGAGCTCCGCGGCGTCTTCGGCCGGCACGCCATCGCCCGCGAGAACCGGAGCCATCCGCGCGGGCGCCAGCATCGCGATCGAAAGCACCGCCGCGAGCCCGAACGCGGCCGAGACGCCGGCGCGCGTGAACCAGCGCCGCCAGCCGCGGCCCGTCTCCTGCCAGGGGAAAGCGGCATCCCGCGCCGCTTCGCGCATGGCCTGGCTGAGGCGCAGCTGGAGCTTCCAGTCGAAATTGTCGGGCAGCACGGGATCGGTGGCGTGCAGCATGCGCAGGCCGATGCGCAGGTCGTCACGGAATTCACGGCACCTGGCGCAGGCCTCGAGATGGCCCGCGAGCGGCGCCACGTACTCCGGGGCGAGCTGGCCGTCGATCTCCAATCCGATCCACTCCTGGACCTTGCCGCACTTCATACCGCGATGCCTCCGTCTGTTCTCAGTCCTCTTCGGTCTCGGCTCTTGCCTCGATGCGCTCCAACTCCGCGAGCAGCGCTTCGTTCCGTAGCAGCGGTTTGACGTTCTGGCGGAAGCGGTGCCGCGCCCGATTGATCCGCGAGCGGACGGTGCCGAGCTTCAGGCCCGTCGCCCGCTGGATCTCTTCATACGAGAGCTGCTCGACCTCGCGCAGCAGGAACGGCACCCGGTACTTCTCCGGGATCTTGGCGGTCGCCGCGCTGATGAGTCGGCCGAGCTCCTCGCTCTCGATGCTGCGGCTGGGATCCGCGACGGGATCCGGCGGATCCACGAGTTGCTCGTCCTCGTCGGGCACCGGATTCAGGGTGAGGAAACGCGGACTGCGCGACTGCTGGCGCATGCGGTTCCGCACGAGGTTCGTGGCGATCGTGAACACCCAGGTCGAGAACCGCGCGATCTCGCGGTATTTCTCCGCGTGCATGTAGACCCGGATCAGGGTTTCCTGCGTCAGCTCCTCGGCGAGACTCGCGTCCTTGACCATCCGCAGCGTGAAGGAGAACAGCCGCCCCTTGTAGCGTCCGACGATCTCGTCGAACGCCCGGCGGTGCCCCTTCTGGACGAGCACGATGAGGTCCTCGTCCCGCATCTCCTTGAGGCCCTCGGCCGCGCCGTTCGGTCCCGGCACATGGTCGTCCCGCATCAAGTTCACCGCGCCCCTCCCTGGAGTCCGAAAGCCAGCCCGGCTCCCACTCTTACACCGGCCGAGGCGGTCAGGTTCCCGGAATCGAGACCGCTCTAATCGTCGCTTCCGGCGCGATCGCAGAATTCGGCCAGGGGCCACAGGGGCAGGAACGCCTCGTCCGGGACGCTGGCCGCCTCCGGGACCGCGTCGGTCAGGGTCAGGTCGCCGGGCCACCGCGTCGACGTCACGACCAGGTCGCCGCCGCTCCAACGGAGGCGCAGCACCAAGCCGTCCCCCCCGCGGCCGCGCCCCCGCTCCGCCAGTCGGCGCCGTAGCTGGCCACCCGGGAGCGCCTCGTCGTCTGGCGGGCGCCAGGCCGCGGGCAGATCCGCCCAGGTCGCCAGGGCGACGGTCGGCACGGCCGCGGCCTCGGGCCGGCGCCACCGTCCGGGGCCGCCGGCGGCCGGCCGGCCAGCCTCGCGGACCCACAGGTCGAGGAATCGCTGCATCGCGGCCTGGGCGCCCGATCCCAGCGGTCGCCACGCCTCGTCCCAGGGCTGGACGAATCCGCCGGCCGGTCCGCCGGTCACGGTCCATCCGCTGCCGCTGCGCCGCAGGAGGTCGGCGCGCGTCAATCCGGATCCGCCACGGTCGACCGCGATCTCGCAGCGCCACTGGCCGGTTGCCGGACTCGCCAGGTACAGCAGCCGCCCGCTCGCGTCGCCGAGCGGCGTCACGAGGGTCCAGTCCGCGACGCGCAACGTCTCGCCGGCCGCGGCCGCGCCCGGCGCGAGACCGCCGGCGAGCACGATCGCGAGCGGCCACATCGCCGTTCGCCGCCGCTCACCGAACACGCTCGAGCTCCTCGATGAACGCGGTCAGCCGCGGCGCGTCGCCCCCGTTGGCCAGGGCGCGCCGGAGGACGTCGAGCGCCTCGGCCCGGCGTCCGAGCTCCCGCAGCGCGAGGCCGAGGTGCTCGAGGATCACCGGATCCTCCGGCCGCTGGTTGGTCGCGGCGACGAGCCAGTCGAACGCCTGGGCGAACTCGCCGCGCTTGTAGAGGACCCAGCCGAGCGAATCGAGGTAGGCGCCGTTCTCGGGATCGGTCCGGAGGGCCTGACGGATCATGGTCTCCGCCTTCGCGAGGTCCTCGCCGATCTCGGCCAGGAAATAGCCGCAGCTATTGGCGACCTCGGGATCGTCCGGGAACTCGGCCTGCAGATCGACGAGGACCTGGCGCGCTTCGTCGTTCCGCCCTGCATCGTGCAGGCAGAAGCCGACCTCGAGCAGGGCGGCGACCCGGTGCTCGGCGACCTCCCCGGCCAGGCGGTAGTGCCGGCAGGCCTCTTCCAGGTCGCCCAGCGCCCGGTACACGTAGCCGAGGATCAAGTGGCCCTCGGCGTCCTGCGGGTTCACCGTGAGCGCGGCTTCCCGGGCGTGGTCGCGCGCTTCCCGCTGGAGGATCTCCTGTCCCGGCGTCGGCGAGTCCGCCGCCAGCGCCTCCCGTTCGTGCAGCACGAGCAGCCGCAGAAGCGCGATGCGATAGGTCGCGAGGGTCGGTTCACGTTCGGTCGCCTCCCGCAGGTGGAGCAACGCGCCCTCCGGATCGTCCTGCAGCTCCGCCGCGCGTCCCCAGAGGTACCGGAGCTCGCCATCCTGCGGCCAGCGCCCGGCCGCGTCGGGCAACAGAGCCAGGGCGGCCTCGACCTGACCCAGACCGAGCAGGTAGCGCGCGAGCTGCGCCTCAGCGCCGCGATCGCGGAGGCCGCTGTCATGCACGGCCTGCAGGACCGCCGCGGCGTTCGCGAAGTCGCCGCTTCGGGCGAGCTGGTCGGCCAGCTCGAGCGTGCACTCCGGTCGATCCGTGATGCCCCCGGCGCGGCGGGCGTCGTCGCCGCTCGCCGCCTCCGCCCGCGCCGCGGTCAGGTCGCCCGCGTGGACCAGGTAACGGATCAGCGCCACCCGCATCGGCCGGGACGTCGGCTCGCTCCGCAGCCCCGCCTGCAACCGCTCGGCCATCTCCGCGAAGCGCCCGTGCTGCTGGAGCAGCGCGCCGGCCGCGAGCGTGTACTCCTCGGTCCGCTCCGGGTCGCGGCGGCTCGCCTCCTCGTAGACGCGGATGGCGTCGTCGACGCGGTCCAGTTCCTCCAGCAGGTCCGCCTGGAGCTTCACGAGGCCCGGATCGGCCTCGCCGCGCCGGTGCAGCTCCTCGACCTGCTCGAGGGACGCCTGCGGGCGTCCCGCCTGGGCGAGGAGCAGGGCGTACTGCCGTCGCTGCGCGATGCTGTCCGGGGCCGCGGCGACCAGGTCGCGGTAGATCCGCGCGGCGTCGGCGACGAAGCCGGCCTCGACCAGGCTCTGGGCGAACGCGGTCGCGATCCGGGGCGATCCCGGCGCCAGCTGGTACGCTCGGTTCAGGTAGACCAGCGACGCCTCGGTCTCGCCCTGCTGCTGCAGCGACCGCCCGATCGCGTAGGCCGAGGTCGCTCCGAGCGGCAGCCCGATGTCCTCGCCCGGATTATCCGGGAGGTTCATGACCTGATCCGAGGGCAGCGGCAGGTCGTCAGGCGTCGAGGCCGCCACGCCGGCCGCCAGCGCGATGATCGCGATGAACCAGGATCGTCGACGGAGAAACGCCATGGGCTTCCTTCCGGCCGTCGTGCCGCGCGCCGGTCCGCTCAACCGGCCGGCGGCTTCGCGAGCTCATCCAGAAGTTCGCTCCGCCTGGACAGGGTCGCCAGTGCCTGCCGGGCCGCTTCCTGCTCGGCCGCCTTCTTGTTCGAGCCCTCGCCGACGCCGAGCACGTGCCCGTTGAACGTGGCGCTGACCCTGAACAGGCGTGCGTGGTCGGGGCCGTCCGCCGACGTCACGCGATACCGGGGCGGGTTCTTGAATCGGGCCTGGATGATCTCCTGCAGGCGGCTCTTGTAGTTGTCCTGGCCGCGGCGCGCGAGCAGCTGGTCGCAATCCGCGAGCAGGCAGCGCGAGATCATGCGCTGGGCGGCGGCGAGGCCGCCATCGAGGTAGATCGCCCCGATGACCGCCTCCGTGGTGTCGCAGAGGATGCTGGCGCGCCGGCGGCCGCCGGTCGCCGCCTCGCTGCGCGACATGCTGATATGGTCGCCGAGGCCGAGCTTGCCGGCCACCTCGGAGAGCCGATCCTTGCAGACCAGCAGCGACTTCATCTTCGTCAGATCGCCCTCGCTCGTCTCGGGATAGCGCCCGTACAGGTAGTCGTTGACCACCAGCCCGAGCACCGCGTCGCCGAGAAACTCGAGCCGTTCGTTGCTGTCCTCGCGCCCATGCTTGACCACGAAGGCATGGGACCGGTGCAGCAGCGCGTTGTCGAGCAACGACGGGTCCCCGAAGCTGTGCCCGAGCTTCGCCTCGAGGATCCGTCGCCGAGCAGGGTCCGCGGCCGGCGACGGCGAATCGGCGGCGGGCGCTGGCGGCGCGCCTTTCAGTTTCCGCCACAGATCGCGCAGCCGCATGACGATCAGGGCACCGCCCGGAAACAGAGGGTCAGGTTGTGGCCCCCGAAACCGAACGAGTTGGAGAGCGCGAACTCGACCCTCTGGGCGACCGCCTCGTTCGCGCAGTAGTCGAGATCGCATTCGGGGTCGGCATTGCGCAGGTTGATCGTCGGCGGGATGATGCCCTCGCGCAGGGCGAGGATCGTCGCCGCGGCCTCGACGGCGCCGGCCGCACCAAGCAGGTGCCCGATCATCGACTTGGTCGAGTTGATCTTGATCCGGTCGGCATGGCTCCCGAAGACCTTGCGGATCGCCAGCGTCTCGATCTTGTCGTTGAACGGCGTCGAGGTCCCGTGGGCGTTGATGTGGCCCACCTGCTCCGGCGCGATGCCGGCGCAGCGGAGCGCCGCGCGCATGCTCTCCTGCGCGCCCGCGCCGTCGTTGTCCGGCTGCGTCATGTGGAACGCGTCTCCCGTCGCCCCATGGCCGGCGATGCGGCCCAGCACCGTCGCGCCGCGGGCGCGCGCGTGGGCCTCCTCCTCCAGCACGAGCACGCCGGCACCCTCGCCGAGTACGAAGCCGTCGCGCTCGCGGTCGAACGGCCGGCTGGCGGTGGTCGGGTCGTCGTTGCGCGCGGACAGCGCCTTCATGTTCCCGAACCCGGCGAGCGCCATCGGGCACACGGCCGCTTCGCTGCCGCCGGCCACCATCAGGTCGGCCGCGTCCAGGCGGATCTGATCGCAGGCGGCGGCGATGGCGTGCCCCGACGACGCGCAGGCGGACGTCGTGCAGTAATTGGGCCCGCGCAGGCCGAACCGGATCGAGACGAGACCGGCGGCGATGTCCGCGATCATCATCGGGATGAAGAGAGGCGAGACGCCCCGGGCGCCGCGGTTGAGCAACTTCGTGTGCTGGTCCTCGAACGTGAGCATGCCGCCGATGCCGGAGGCGATGATCACTCCGCAGCGGAACGGGTCCGGCGGCGTGCCGAACGCGGCCTGGTCGACGGCCTGCTGCGCGGCCGCGATCGCGAACTGGCTGAATCGATCGGCCTTGCGCGAATCCTTCGGGTCCATGTACGCGTCCGGATCGAACCCCTTGACCTCGGCGGCGAAGGTCGTCCGGTACCCATCGGTGTCGAATGCGGTGATCGGCCCCACGCCGTTCCGGCCGGCCTTCAAGGCCTGCCAGCTGCTGTCGCGGTCGATGCCCAAGGCGGTCACGAGCCCGATGCCGGTGACGACCACGTTGCGTTGATTCACAGCGCCAACCTCCGTGCGCTAGCGAATGACGACCCCGGCCTCAGCGGGACTGCGCTGGAGACCGGGGTCGCCGCCGAATCCCCGGCCGTGGCCGGTAAGGGACGCTGGGTCGCTATTGGTCCGCGAGACGTTCTTCGAGGTAATCGATGGCGTCCTGGACGGTGCGCAGCTTCTCCTGATCCTCGTCGGGGATCGTGATGTTGAACTCGTCTTCGAGATCCATCACGAGTTCGACCGTGTCAAGGCTATCGGCGCCGAGATCGTCCAGGAACGACGCCTCGGGGGTGATCTGCTCAGGATTCACGGACAACTTGCGCTCGATGATCTCGTAGACTTTCTCCTGAATCGAAGCCATTACGATGGCCCTCCTTGAACGTCGTGTCTGGGTCACATGACCATGCCGCCGTCCACCACCAGGGTCTGCCCGGTGATCCAGGCGGCGTCCGGAGACAAGAGAAACCGCACCACGCCCGCCAGGTCCTCGACCCGGCCCAGGCGCTTCAGGGGGATCCGCTGGAGCATGTCCGCCCGCACCTTCTCCGGAAGGCCGGCGGTCATGTCGGTTTCGATGAAACCCGGCGCGATGGCGTTGCACGTCACGCCCCGGCCACCGAGCTCCCGGGCCACCGATTTCGTCATGGCCACGATGGCCGCCTTGCTGGCGGCGTAATTGGCCTGGCCGGCATTGCCGATCAGCCCGATCACGGAGCTGATATTGACGATCCGCCCCGCGCGTTGACGCATCATAATCGGGGCGACCGACCGTGTAAAGTAGAACGTCCCGTTGAGGTTCACGTTGATCACGGCCTGCCAATCCTCGGGCGACATCCGCACGACGAGCCCGTCCCGCGTGATCCCCGCGTTGTTCACGAGACCGTGGATCGCGGGGAAATCCGCCTGGATCGCCGCGACGACCGCCTGGACATCCTCCCACTGGCTCACGTCCGCGGCGTAGCAGCGGGCAACCGCCGCCGAGGGCAGGTCCCGGGCCGCTTCCTGCAGCTTGTCGAGGCTGCGCCCGACCAGGGCGACCGGCCAGCCGGTCCGCGCGAGGTCCGCGGCCAGTCCGCGGCCGATGCCGCGGTTGGCCCCGGTGACGATCACGACTCCGTCAGCTGCCATCGCGGGCCTCCAGGCCGGGTCTCGATCCGTCCGCCAGGAGGCCGGCGAGCTGGTCGCGGATCCCGGCGAGTTCGTCCACCGTGCCCACCGAGAGGAACGAGACGTCGGGATACGCGCGGCGGGCCAGGTTCGCGAGGACCTGTCCGGGCCCGACCTCGAGGATCGCGCGCGGGCGCTCGGCCTGCCCCTCGATGAGCCAGGTCATGGTGTCGTGCCAGAGGACAGGCGACGTGAGCTGGCGCTTGAGCCCCGAGCGCAGGTCGGCGCCACGCGTGACCGGACGGCCGGACACGTTGGCGACCAGGGGCGCGCCCGGGTCCGCGAAGTCGGTCGACTCGAGGTCCGCCGCGAACGTCGCCGCCGCCTCGGCCAGCAGGGGCGAGTGGAATGCGCCGCTGACGTTCAGGGGCGTGACTCGCCGCGCTCCCGCCGCCTTGAGCGCCACGCCGGCCGCCGCGACCGCCGCGACCTCGCCGGAGACGACGACCTGATTGGCCGAGTTGTGGTTCGCGAGGACGACCGAGCCGTGCTCGCGCGCGACCGCCGCGCAGACCTCGCGCACGACCTCGGCCGCGAGCCCCATGACGGCCGCCATCGTGCCCGGACGCTGCCGCCCGGCGGCGAACATGAGCTCGCCGCGCCGGCGGACGAGCGCGAGCGCCTGCTCGGGCGTCAGGGCGCCGGCCACCGCCGCAGCCGAGAATTCGCCGAGGCTGTGGCCCGCGACGGCCGACGGCTCGATGCCCAGGTCCCGCAGCGCGAGCGCGACCGCCACGCTGTGCGCGAGGATCGCCGGCTGGGCATTCCGGGTCTCGGTCAGCGTCTCCAGCGGACCCTCGAACATGAGGCGCGTCAGGTCGGCGCGGAGCGTCGCATCGACCCGCGCGAGCAGCGCCCCGGCCGCGCCGCCAGCCGCGGCGAGGTCACGGCCCATGCCCACGGCCTGCGACGCCTGCCCGGGGAAGATCATCGGCACTCGGATGGTGTCCACGCGCTCAGCCTTCCTCTCTCGCCGCGTCGGCGAGGGTCCTGCCGATCAGCGCGGGCAGCCCGCAGGCGACCTGCCGCACCGCCTCCTTCACGGCCTGCGTGAAGGCGAGCTGTGTGCTCCGGCCGTGGCAGATGATGGCGACGCCGTCGACGCCGAGCAGCGGCGCGCCGCCATAGGTCTCGTAGTTGAACCGACGCTTGACGACGCTGCCGAACGCGGCCAGTCCGGCCAGCTCCGCGGCGGCCAGGCCACCGCTCCTGGCCAGCTCCTTCAGGAACTGCGCCACGCCTTCGCACATCTTCAGGGCGATATTGCCCGTGAAACCGTCGGTCACGAGGACGTCGCTACCGCCGACGAGGACCTCGTTGCCCTCCACGTTCCCGGCGAAGTTCAGCTCCGAGTCGCGCAGGAGCCCGTGGGTCTCGATCGCGAGCTCGTTGCCCTTCGACGGCTCGCTGCCGATGTTCAGGAGGCCGACCGTCGGCGATTCCTTGCCGCGCACGGCCCGGCAGTACGTCGTGCCCATGCGCGCGAAGCTCAGCAGGAGCGCGGGGGTCACCTGCGGGTTCGCGCCGGCGTCGACCAGGAGGGTCTCCCCGCGGACCGTCGGGATGAAGGTCGCGATCGCCGGTCGTTCGGCCGCGGTCAACCGGCCGAGGATGAGCAGGCTCGCGGCGACCATCGCGCCGGTCGAGCCGGCGGAGACGACCGCGTCGACGCGGCGCTCGCGATGATCCCTCATCGCGCGCACGATCGGCGAATCCGGCCTGCCGCGCACCGCCGCCGCCGGCGCCGCGTCCATCGGGATGTCATCGGCGCAATGGACCTGGTCCACGGCCAGAGCGCCCGCAGCCGACGCGGCGAGGACGGGATCCACTCGCGCCTGGTCGCCGTAGAGCACGACCTCGCAGTCGGCTCCTTCGCGCAGCGCTTGCAGCGCTCCAGGCACTGCGACCTCCGGACCGAAGTCGCCGCCCATGGCATCGACCGCGATCCGGGGCCGCCGGCGTTCGCTGGTCACGGGATCGTCCTTTCCCTCGGATCCGCCGACCTTCTGGGTCAGGATTCGACCACCAGGACTTCACGCTCCCCGTAGTAGCCGCACTCGCGGCAGACCCGGTGGGGTCGCCGCGGCGCCGCACAGTGCGGACATTTGTCCGGGTTGGGTTGCGTCAAGCGCCAGTTCGCGCGGCGCTTCCGCGAGCGCTGCTTGCTGTTTTTCTTCTTGGGAACAGCCATCTCGTCCGTCTCCTTAGCGCGGCCAAGCCCTGGGCCGCGCGTCACCGGCTCGCATCAAGCGCCAGCCGCACCGCGCCTCAGTCGGGCAATCCCTCCCAGCGAGGATCGAACGGCTCGGCTTCGCAGCCGCAATCGCCCGCGTTCAGGTCGGCGCCGCACCTCGCGCACAGTCCGCGGCAGTCGTCGCGGCAGATCCGCGACTGCGGCACCGCCAGGATCGCGGCCTCGCGCAAGGCCTCGGCCAGATCGACCACGCCCGACCGCTGGTGCACGACGAGCGTGTCCGCGTCCGTGTCCTCGGCCTCGCAGTCCCGCAGGACGACGAGCTCGACGGGCACCGGAAACGCCAGCTCGAACTCGCCGAGACACCGGTCGCAGCTGGCCCGGCCGATCGCGGCGAGTTCGCCGCGCACGACGCAACGACCCTCCAGGTTATCCACCCGGAGCGCCCCGCTCACCCGAACCTCCCCAGGCCCTTCGGTCCCGAAGTCCAGGTTCAATCGCCCGTCGATCGGCAGATCGCTCTGGCCGACCGGCGTCCTGTCGAGGTCCAGCTTCATGAGCGGGCAACTCTAATTCCCAGTGCGAATTCTGTCAAGACGACCCCGCCGAGCGGGAGCCTGCCGGCTCTCGACTCACCGGCCGAAGATGAGCGCGAGTTCGCGGGCGGCGTCCTCGGGGTTCGCCGAAGCGTGGACCGCGTTGTACGACAACGACTTCCCGTAGAGGAAACGGATCGTTCCGGTCGCCGCCTTGGCGGGATCCGTGGCGCCGATGAGCTCGCGCAGGCGACTCGCCGCATCCTCGCGAGCGAGACGCGCGCAGACCACCGGCCCCGAGCAGATGTACGCGACGAGCGAGTCGTAAAACGGCTTGCCGCGGTGCTCCCCGTAGAACGTCTCGACGAGCGACCGGTCGAGGCGCCGCAGCGCCAGATCGACGATCCGGAACCCGGACGCGTTGACCATGGCCAGGATGGCGCCGATCTTCTGGTCGCCGGCGGCGACGATCTCCGGTTTGATCATGAAGTAGGTTTCCTGCACCTCGGGTCCTCCCGCCGCCGCCGCTACCGATTCCTCTTCGCCTGGACCTGCCGCAGGAGCGGCACGATGTCGCCGGCTCGCTGGGCGACCGGGATCCCGGCACCCTCCAGCGCCTTCGTCTTGTCCGCCGCCGTGCCGCTGCCGCCCGTGACGATCGCGCCGGCATGGCCCATGCGCTTGCCCGGGGGCGCCGTCCGGCCGGCGATGAACGCCACGACCGGCATGTCGACCCGATCCTGGAGGTACGCCGCCGCCCGCTCCTCGGCGTCGCCGCCGATCTCCCCGATGAGCACCAGCGCGTCCGTCCCCGGATCGGCGGCGAAGGCCTCGACCGCGTCCAGGAAGGTCGTGCCGATCACGGGATCGCCGCCGATCCCGAGGCAGGTGCTCTGCCCGAGGCCGGCGCCGGTGAGCTGCCAGACGACTTCGTAGGTCAGGGTCCCGCTGCGCGAGACGACGCCGACCGTCCCGGGCTTGACGATGCTGGCCGGCATGATGCCCAGCTTGGCGAGGCCCGGCGCCAGGAGCCCCGGGCAGTTCGGCCCGATCAACCGGACGCCCCGCTCCCGCAGGTACGGCATCACGCGCACCATGTCGAGCGTCGGCACCCCTTCCGTGATGCAGACCACCAGGGAGACTCCGGCGTCAGCCGCCTCGAGGATCGCTCCTGCCGCGTGCGGCGGCGGCACGAAGATCACCGAGGTATTGGCGCCGGTCGCGGCGACCGCGTCCGCCACGGTGTCGAAGATCGGGACCCGGTCGGCGAAGACCTGGCTGCCCTTGCCGGGCGTCACGCCGCCGACCACGGGAGTGCCGTAGTTCAGCATCCCCTGGGTGTGGAAGCTGCCGTCGCGGCCCGTGATTCCCTGCACGATCACGCGCGTGTTCTGATCGACGAAGATCGCCACGTCAATCCTCCCTCACGCCGCGGCGGCCGCGAGCGAGATGGCCTTCTGCACGGCCTCGTCCATGGTCGCGGCCGGCACGAGCTGCGTCTTGGCCAGCAGCTGGCGCGCCTGGTCCTCGTTCGTTCCCGTGAGGCGCACCACGATGGGCACGCGGATGTCGAGCTGGTTCGTCGCCTGGATGATCCCGCGGGCGACGTCGTCGCAGCGGGTGATGCCGCCGAAGATATTGAAGAGGATCGCCTTCACCTCGCGATCGGCGAGGATGATCCGCAGCGCGTTGACGACCTTCTCCGGGTTCGAGCTGCCGCCGATGTCCAGGAAGTTGGCCGGCTGGCCGCCGTAGTACTTGACCAGGTCCATGGTCGCCATCGCCAGGCCCGCGCCGTTGACGAGGCAGCCCACGTCGCCGTGGAGCTTGACGAAGCTGAGATCGGCCTCGCGGGCCGCGCGCTCGGCCGGATCCTCGGCCTCGCGGTCGCGGAGCTCCTCGTAGTCGGCATGGCGGAAGAGGGCGTTGTCGTCGAGGTTGACCTTGGCGTCGATCGCCAGCCCTTCGCCCGCGGGGGTGAAGATGAACGGATTGATCTCGGCCAGGCTCGCGTCCGCCGCCACGAAGGCCGCGTAGAGCTTCTGCAGCGCGGCGCCGAGCTGGCGCGCCTTCTTGAGATCGCCCGCGCAGAGCCGCAGTCCCAGGCCGAGCGCCTGGTGGTCCAGCAGCCCGTAGCGGGGGTCGACCTCGTAGCGCACGATCGCCTCGGGCTTCTCCCGGGCCACCTGCTCGATCTCCACGCCGCCCTCGGCGCTCGCCATCACGAGGACCCGCCCGCTGCGCCGGTCCACGAGCATGCCCAGATAGAATTCCGCGGCGATATCGGCGGCCGGCGTCACGAGGACCTTGCGCACCGTGTGGCCTTTGATCTCCATGCCCAGGATCGCCTTCGCGTGAGTCCGCACGTCCTCGATGGTCGCGCAGAACTTCACGCCGCCGGCCTTGCCGCGCCCGCCGGTCAGGACCTGGGCCTTGACCATCACGGGCACGCCCAGCTCCTTGGCGACCGCCACGGCCCGATCGACCGAATCCGCGACTTGCCCCGGCGGGACGGGCAGGCCGTGCCGCCGCAGGATCTCGCGGCCCTGGTATTCGTGGATGTTCACCTCGTCGACACCTCCGGTCGCGCGTGCGCGGTCATTAGGAAGGTCCGGCTCCGCCCGGAGCCGGACCCATGGTAGCGCCGAACTCGCCGCCGGCCAGGATCCCGGCGGCGGCCGGCCGCCGCTCGCGCCTCTACGCGAGGAACGGCGCCAGCACCTGCGCGAGATTCGGCAGCCCGATTTCCTGCAGCTCGTAGCCGATCCGGACGGTCGGCTTGCGGATCTTGACGACGCGGTTGAGGTCGATCGGCGTGCCGATGACGACCGTGTCGCAGTCGACCGCGTTGATCGTCTTCTCCAGATCGGCCTTCTGCTGCGCGCCATACCCCATGGCCGGCAGCAGGGTGCCGATCTCGGGGTACTGCTCGAAGGTCTCCGCGAGCCGCCCCACGGCCCAGGGCCGCGGGTCGACCAGTTCGGCGGCGCCGAGGCGCATCGCGGCGACGACGCCGGCGCCGTAGGTCATGTGACCGTGGGTCAGGGTCGGGCCGTCCTCGACGACGAGCACCCGCTTGCCACGGATCAGCGCCGGGTCGCCCTCGACCGTGAGCGGGCTCGCAGCGTCGATGATGACCGCCGCCGGGTTGATCGCCGCGACGTTCTCGCGGACGGTCTGGATGTCCTCGAATTCGGCCTCGACTTCCTTGTTGATGATGACGACGTCCGCCAACCGGATGTTCGTCTCGCTGGGGTAGAATTCCAGCTCGTGGCCGGCGCGATGGGGATCGGCGACGACGATGTGCAGGTCGCTCTTGTAGAACGGCGTGTCGTTGTTGCCGCCGTCCCAGAGGATGATGTCGGCTTCCTTCTCCGCCTCGCGCAGGATCGCCTCGTAGTCGACTCCCGCGTAGATCACGCCGCCGGCGGCGATGTGCGGCTCGTACTCCTCCATCTCTTCGATGGTGCACTGATGCCGCTCGAGATCGGCGAGCGTGGCGAAGCGCTGGACGCGCTGCTTGACGAGATCGCCGTAGGGCATCGGGTGGCGGATCGCGACGACTCGCTTGCCAGCGGCGCGCAGGATGCGGCAGATGGCGCGGCTGGTCTGGCTCTTGCCGCAGCCGGTGCGGACGGCGCCGACCGAGATCACCGGTTTCGCGCTCTTCAGCTCGGTGTCGCGCTCACCCATCATCACGAAGTCGGCGCCGGCGGCGTTGACGCGGCTCGCGAGGCTCATGACCTGCTGGTAGCTGCGATCGCTGTAGGCCATCACGCACTGATCGGCGCCGGTCTCGGCGATGAGGTCTGCCAGCGCGCCCTCGTCGGCGATCGGGATGCCGTTCGGGTAGAGATCGCCGGCCAGCTCGGCGGGATATTTGCGGCCGTCGATGTCGGGAATCTGCGTCGCCGTGAACGCGACGACCTCGTAGTCCTTGTTCCCGCGGAATCGGCAATTGAAGTTGTGGAAATCGCGGCCGGCCGCGCCCAGGATGATGACCTTCGTTCTACTCATCGCGTCTCCTCATTGACGGTCTGGTCGCCGCGGGTCCGGACGGGGTCACTCCCGGGTCGCACGGATGGCGGCGATGATGGACGAGGTCGACCAACCAGCCCGCATGGGCACCCGGATCACCTCGCCGCCCCAGCTTCGCACCTCGGGAGCGCCGACGATGTCCACTTCCTCGTACTCGGACCCCTTCACGAGTACGTCCGGCCGCGCCTGGAGGATCGCCTCCAGCGGTGTTGGCGCGTCAAATATGGTGACGGCCGAAACAGGCCGCAAGGCGGCAATCAGGGCCGCGCGGGCGCCTTCGGGCAGGAACGGCCGACCGGCGCCTTTCAACTCGCGCGCGCTGCGGTCGCTGTTGATCGCGACCAGGAGCCGATCGGCGCGACGCGCCGCTTCGGCGAGGCTCCAGAGGTGGCCGACGTGTACGAGGTCGAAGCAACCGTTGGTGAAGGCGATCCGCAGCCCGGCCGCCCGCTGCGCCTCGGCCCAGGCGGCGACGTCCGCGAGCGCGAGCACCCGTCCGAGATCGACCTCGCGCATGGCTCAATCCCTTCCCGCGCCGACCGCGCGCTCGAGCTGGTCGCGCGTGACCGCGACCGTCCCCACCTCGCGCACCGCGACACCCGCCGCGTGGTTCGCCAGGCCGGCCGCCTCGCGGAAGCTGGCGCCCGCGCAGAGCGCCGCCGTGTAGACCGCGATGACGGTGTCGCCGGCGCCGGTCACGTCGTAGACCTCCGTGGCCTCGGTCGGCAGGTGGTGCTCGGTGCCGTCGCGCTCGAAGAGGCTCATGCCGTGCTCGCCGCGGGTGATCAGCACGCACTCCGCGGCGGTCCGCTCGCAGAGGAGGCGGCCCGCCCTCGCGAGGCTCGCCGCGTCGACGATCGACAGGGCGCACGCGAGTTCCGCCTCGCGCTGGTTCGGCGTCAGCGAGGTCACGCCGCGGTACTGCGAGTAATCGCCCTTCTTGGGATCGACCACCACGATGCCGCCGCGCTCGCGGCCCAGCGCGATGATCTCGGCGAGCACCGGCTCGGTGAGCACGCCCTTGCCGTAGTCGCTCAGCACGACGCCGTCGAACGGACCGAGGGAACGCAGCCGAGCCACCACCTGCGCCGTCTCGGCGGCGGCGAGCGGCCGGTCGTCCTCCAGGTCGGCGCGGACGACCTGCTGGTTCTGGGCGATGATGCGGGTCTTCATCGTCGTTGGCCGCCCGCCCAGCGCGATCAGGCCGTCCTCGGCGAGCGAGAGCGCGCCGAGCAGCGTCCGCAACGAGGCGCCGGCCTCGTCCTGGCCGCAGACCCCGATCAACCCGCAACCGACCCCCAGGGCGTGGAGGTTCGCCGCGACGTTGGCCGCGCCGCCGAGCTGGAGCGTCTCGCGCTGCAGCCGCACCACCGGTACAGGGGCCTCGGGGCTGATCCGGTCGCAGCGGCCCCACAGGAACCGGTCGACCATGATATCGCCGACCACCGCGAGGCGCAGTCGCGGGAATTCGGCGAGGATCTCCTTGAACTTCTCGGTCATGGCGTGTTTGCTTTCCGCGAACGAGACGGGACCCGGAACCGGCCGCCGGACGCTAGCATTCCGGCCTGGCGGTGTCAAACGAGGGCGCCGGCGACCGGGTCCAACCCGCCCGCAGCGAGGAACGCCATGTCGCAACCGCAGCCGCCCCCGAAGCAGATCGCCATCGACCTCTCCCCCGAGGCCGCCGACGGCGTCTACGCCAACCTCACGATCATCGCCAGCAATCCCAGCGAGTTCGTGCTCGACTTCGCCCGCCTCTTGCCCGGACTGCCCAAGGCGAAGGTCCACGCGCGAGTGATCCTGACGCCGGCCGCAGCGAAGGCCCTGCACCGGCACCTCGGCCAGAACATCGAGCGCTTCGAGCAGCAGAACGGCGAGATCCGGCTGAAACCGGGGACTCAGCCGGACTCCGCGCAGATCGGCTTCCTGCCCGACTGAGCGCGCCCGGTCGAGCCGGCCGCCGCTCAGCCGCGGATCTCGCGCCGGAAGAAGTAGACGGCCAGTCCCAGCAGGATCGCGAGCCAGGCGGCGAGACCCCAGAGCATGGGCGCGGTTTCCGCGAGACCCCACCCGCGGCCGATCATGTCGTGGAAGACCGTGATCGCCTGACCGGTCGGCAGGCTGCGGCCGATCCGCTGCATGACGTCGGGCACGATCTCCAGCGGCCACCAGAGGCCGCCGAGGGCGGGCAGCGCGAGCCCGAAGACCATGCCGAGTCCGTCGGCCTGGCCGCCGGTGCGGGACAGCGTCCCGAGGAGCAATCCGGCGGCGGAACTCACCGCCACGAACAGCACGACGACGAGGGCCAGGCAGGCGGGGCTCGGCCCGTAGTCGAGGCGGAAGAGCACGGCGTTGAAGCCCAGGAGAAGGGCCGCCTGCAGCAGTCCGACGACCATTCCCGCCAGGAAGAAGCCCGCCACGAGGTCCGCGGTCGTCGGCCACGCGAGGCGCAGACGGTCGAGAGTGCGCTGCCGCCGCTCGAGGACGAGGTCCTTCGCGCTCATCAGGAGGAACATCAGGATGAACATCAGCGTGTAGGACGGTCCGGAGTGCTGGCGCGAATCGGTCAGGGTCAGCGTGAGGTCCGCGGTGCGGTTGCGGCCGAGCGACGTCACGGCGAGCCGCACGCGCGGGTGAGCGACCAGGCTGTCGTAGGTCGCGGCGTCGAACGCCGCCGCCTTGCCGGGATCCTCCGGCGCCGCCGCGGGGTCCACCAGGGACTGGACCGTCGCGCGGACCGCCGTCGCCGCGTAGGCGGCCTCGAGCGCCTGCCGCACGCGCTGGCTGCTCGTGCGGTCGCTGTCGTGGTAGAAATCCAGGGTCGGCGCGAGGCCGGCGCGCAGGCTGTCGGCGAAGCCGGGCCCCACCAGGAGCGCACCCGCCACGACGCGGTCTTCCAGGAGACTGCGGGCGCGCTCGGGCGTCGCCGTGGTGTCGCGCCGGACCAGCTCGAAATCGGGATGGTCCGCGAGCGGCGCGAGCAGCGCCGTGACGGCCTCGGTCGCGGGCTCGAGGCCGAAGACGATGAAGGTCGGCTTGCTGGCGGAGCCCGTGGCCGACCAGTTGCCCATGAGCATCCCCATCAGATAGGAGAAGACCAGCGGCATCAGGATGAGCCAGATCAGGTTCGCGCGGTCGGCGGCGACCCGGCGCAGGCGCAACCCGACGACGGTCGCGATCAGGCGGGGATTCACGCCGCCACCCCCTTCCGCTGGCGTACGGTGAAGATCGCGATCGCCAGGACGAGGCCGACCACGGCGATGGTCCACAGGACGACGATCGCCGGCGTCACGCTCGCCAGTCCCTCCCCCCGGGTGATGAGGTCGGAGAAGGCCCGGTTCGCCCAGTAGTTGAAGGTGACGAGACCCGCGTAGTGCAGCGCGGGCGGCATGAACTCGACCGGGAAGAAGTTCCCGCCCAGCATGCCGCAGGTGAGCGTGAAGACGGTCGTCAGGGCGTCCATCGCCTTCTCGGTGCGCACGACAAGGCCCAGCGCGAGGTAGACGCTCGCCGCGGCCGCGGCCGCCGCCACCGAGACGAACAGGAGCGCGACCGGCGCCGACCCCACGCGGAGCTGGAACAGCAACCCGCCGCACGCGAGCAGCACCAGGAGCTGCAGCGAACACATGATCACGGCCGTGAGCCACTTGCCGAGCGCCACCGTCCCGACCGTGACCGGGCCGGTCAGCAGGCGGGCCAGGGTCCGGGTCTCCCGTTCGCGGTGCAGCTCGCGGGCCATGGCGGCGGCGCTGAACATCATGAAGAAGACCGCGAAGGCCGGCAGGAAGTAATCGTGGAGGTTGCGGCTCTGCCGGGCGTCGCCCTGCGCCGCTTCCCAGTCCTGGCGATCGTGCAGCTCGAGACTGATGCTCGGCGTCTCGAGCGTGCGGGCGAACACGGCGCCGCGTTCGAGGCGGTCGAGGAACTCGCGGCCGAAGGTTGCGTCCTCGCGGAGCGAGCGCAGCAGGCGGTCGGGCTCGCCGCCGAAGAGCGCGTCGACCGCGTCGTCCTCGCCCGCCGCCTCCGGAAACGCGTCCTCCGGCCAGAGAGCGCGGTACGCCGCCTCGCCGGCCTGGTACTGGCGCATGACTCCGGCGAGGATGCTCTCGACGATCCCGGCCTTGACGGCGCTGTTGGGGTCCTTCCAGAGCTGCACCTCCACCGCGCGGCCGCTGAAGAAATCGCGGAGGAGGCCGTCGGGCAGCACGAGGGCGGCGGACGCGTCGCCGCGGCTCACGAGGCGCGCGGCCTCGGCGGTGTCGGCCCACGTCACCTGGAAGAAGCCGCTTTCCTGGAGCCCCTGCGCGAGGCGGTCCTCGAGCACGGACGGCAGGTCGCCGCCGCAGATCACGAGCGGGACCGCGCTGATGCCGGACTCGCCGAACACGCCGCCGCCGAAGCTGATGCCCATGATGAAGGTCAGCAAGAGCGGCACGCACATGTAGATGGCGAATCCCTTGGCGTCCTTGAGCTGGCGCAGCAGGTCCTTGCGCACCAGCGCGCCCAGTCCTCTGATCATCGCCTACTCCCGCAGCGCGCGGCCGGTGAGGTTCAGGTAGAGCGTCTCGAGATTGGGCCGTTCGACCTCGAGATGCGCCAGGGACTGTCCGCGTGCCGCGAGCCAGGACTGGATCTCGGGCAGGATCCGCGCGCCGTCGGCCGCGCGGAGCTGCGCGAGCCCTCGCGCGTGCGACACGGCGCCCGCGCCCGGCCAGCGCGCGGCCGCCTCGGCAAACTCGGGCAGGAGCGATTCCGGGAGGTCGAAGCGGATCGTGTCCTCGTCGCCGATCTGGCGGATGAGGTCCTCCTTGTCGCCGAGGGCGGCCAGCTCGCCGCGGTCGATGACCCCGATCCGGTGGCAGAGCTGCTCGGCCTCCTCGAGGTAGTGGGTCGTGTAGAGGATCGTCAGCCCGTCCGCGTTCAGCCGGCGGATCAGGTCGAGGATCTTCTTGCGCGCCTGGGCGTCGATGCCCACGGTGGGCTCGTCGAGGAACAGGACCTGCGGCCCGTGCATCAGGCCCGCGGCGAGGTTGAGCCGTCGCTTCATGCCGCCGGAGAACGAGCCCACCCGCTGGCGCGCATGCTCCGCGAGCTCGACCGCCTCCAGCATCTCCTCGACGCGACGCTTGAGATCGGGCCCGCCCAGGCCGTAGAGGCGCCCCCAGAACAGCAGGTTGTCCCGGGCGCTGAGGTCCTCGTAGAGGGCGATCTCCTGCGGCACGACGCCGATGCGTTCGCGCACGCCCTGGGGGTCCCGCGCCACGTCGCAGCCGGCGACGACGGCGCGGCCGCCGCTCGCCGGCAGCAGCGTGCTGAGTACCGAGATGGTGGTCGTCTTGCCGGCTCCGTTCGGGCCGAGGAGGCCGAAGAGCTCTCCCTCGGCGACCGCGAAGCTGAGCCGATTGACGGCCACCTTCGCGCCGTACGTCTTGACGAGTTCGTGGACCTCGATCACGCGGTTTCCTCCGGGGGGCGGGTCTTCCAGCGACGATGGACCCAGAAGTAATGGTCCGGGTGACTACGCACCATTGCCTCGAGTCGTTGCGTGTGAAGTTCGGTGATCGCCCGGATCGCGGTCTCCTCATCCCACGCGGGATCGATGCGGAGGGGTGCGCCGATGGTGGCGCGGAAGCCGCCGTCGGGCCGGCGGACGAGGAAGCCCGTCACGATCGGACAGCGCAGGCGCCAGGCCAGGCTCGCGGTACCGCGGAAGACGCTCGCCGGACGCCCGAGGAAGTCGACGAACACGCCGCCGGCGCCCGCGTCCTGATCCCCGAGGAGTCCGACGAGCCCTCCCCCGCGCAGCGTGCGCACCACGTCCTTCACGGACGGGCCCGCCCGGATGATCCCCACGCCCGCGCGCCGGCGCACGTCGTTCTGCAGCCGGTCGACCCGCTCGTTCGACTGGGTCTTGACCAGGAACTTGACGGCGCGGCCCTGCGTCGCGAGCCACGCGCCGAGCAGCTCCCAGTTCCCGAAATGGCCCGAGACGAGCAGGGCGCCGCCGCCGCGGTGGAGCGCCGCTTCGATGTGCTCGCGGCCCTCGACCTCGACGAGGCCGCGAATCCGCTCGGGGGAGAGGCGCCAGTAGCCGCAGAATTCCAGCAGGGTCGTGCCGAGCTGGGCGAAGGATTCGCGACCCAGCGCCCGGATCGCCGGCTCGTCGAGCTGCGCTCCGAACGCCGCGCGGAGGTTGGCGAGCACGACGCCGCGGCGAAACGGCGCCACCGTCCAGCAGACCAGGCCGAGGCGCCGGCCCAGTCGCTGGAGCGCGCGGAACGGCAACGGTCGCGCGAGGGCGAAGACCGTCGCCAGCAGGAGGTAGTCGCGCCACTGCACGACGCGCTTCGCGAGTCTCCTCAAGCCCTTGCCACCGGCTGGAGTCGCTTGGCCGCGCGCGGGCGGCTCAGGAGTGCCAGATTCTAGGCGCGAGCCGGCCTCCGGGCAAGCGGCGGATCAGGCCGGCCAGCTCGAGCGCGAGGAGCCCCTCGTGCCACATCGCCGCCGTGCCCGGCCACCGATCGAGCAGGTCCGCCTGGTCGACCCCGTCGAGATCGAGGCGGTCGAGGATCCACCGGGCGGCGCTGCCCGCGACCGGCACGGCTCGGGGCGGCAGCGCCGCGACCCCCAGCGGCGGCGGCAGGACGGGCGCGATGTCGGCGGCGCCGGCGCAGAGCAGCGCGCCGTCGCGCAGGAGGTCGTGGCAGCCCTCGCTCTCGGGGGCGTCCACGGGGCCCGGCACGGCCCAGACCGTGCGCCCCAGGTCGGCGGCCAGGTGCGCCGTCACGAGCGCCCCGCTCTGGCGAGGCGCCTCGACGACGATCACGCCCGACGCGAGCGCCGCGATCAGGCGGTTGCGACGGGGGAAGAGCCAGCGGCCGCCGGCGCCGCCCCCCGCCGGCGTCTCGGTGACGGCGCAGCCGGCCTGCTCGATCCGCTCGCGGAGCTGCCGGTGCTGGGTCGGGTACGTCCGATCGGGTCCGGTCGCCATGACCGCCACGGTCGTTCCGCCCGTCTCGAGCGCGCCCCGGTGCGCCTCGCCGTCGATGCCCAGGGCGAGACCGCTGGCGATGGTCCAGCCGCCGGCGGCCAGTTCGCCGGCCAGACGGCGGGCCACGGCGAGGCCGCGAGGCGTCGCGCGCCGCGTCCCGACGATGGCGAGCGCCGGTTGAGCGAGGACCTCCGGCCGGCCGGTCACGAGCACGGCGTCGGGCGCGTCGTCGAGGTCGCGCCAGCCGGCCGGCCAGGCTGCGTCGCCGGCGTCCAGGCGGATCCAGGCGGGCTCGGTCATCGGCGGAGAGGTCGTTTCCGGGAGGTCGGTCCAGGCCGGCTGGGCGCCGCTACGCGGCGCCGTCCGGGCGCGCGGCCCGCAGCTCGCGAAGCAGCCGGCGCAGTTCGGGCAGTCCGTCGCCGCGCACGGCGGAGACCAGCAGCGTCCGGCGGCCGCCGTGGTCGCGGCACCAGCGGTCCGCCGCCGCCAGCCGCGCCGCGCCGCCGGCCGGGTCGAGCAAATCCGCCTTGGTCACGACGACCGCGAAGGGAAGCGAGGTCAGGCGGCGACCGTACCGAGCCAGTTCCCCGTGCAGCATGTCCAGCGCCGCCGCCGGATCGGGCTCGCCGCCGTCCGTCAGGAGCAGCAGCGCCGCCGTCCGCTCGACGTGGCGCAGGAACTCGTGGCCCAGGCCGCGGCCGTCGCTCGCCCCTTCGATCAGCCCCGGGATGTCGGCCAGCGTGCAGCTCGCGTAGTCGCCGAGGTCGACGATGCCGAGGTTCGGCGTCAAGGTGGTGAACGGGTAGTCCCCCACCTTGGGCCTCGCCGCGGTCATCACGGACAGCAGCGTGCTCTTGCCTGCGTTCGGCGCGCCCACGAGCCCGACGTCCGCGATCAGCCGCAGCTCGAGCCGGATCTCCAGCGCTTCGCCGGGCTTGCCGGGCGTGGCCTTCCGCGGCGTCTGGTTGCGCGCGGACCGGAATTCCCAGTTGCCGCGGCCGCCGGCGCCGCCCCGGGCGACCTCGAGGCGCTGGCCGGGTTCCACGAGGTCCGCGACCAGGATCTCGTCGGGGAGCCGGTAGACGCTGGTTCCGCACGGCACCGGGATGGCGAGGTCGTCGCCGCTCGCCCCCGTCCGCCGGTTGCCGCCGCCCCTGGCGCCATCGGCGGCGGCGTACTCGGGCCGGTAGCGGAAATCCAGAAGCGTGCCCATCTCCGGGTCGGCCACCAGCCAGACGCTGCCGCCCCGGCCGCCATTGCCGCCGTCGGGCCCGCCCCGCGGCACGTGGCTCTCCCGGCGCAGCGACACGCAGCCGTCGCCGCCGCGACCGGCCCGAACGCGGATGGTGGCAACGTCGAGGAACACGACAGCCTACCCGGGAAACCCGCGGAGTCCGACCCTCAGCCGGGCCACGGCCTCGCGGAGCTCCGCTTCGCTTCGCGCGAAGCTGATGCGCAGGCACCCCGGCGCGCCGAAGGCCTCGCCCGGGATCGTCGCGAGCTTCTGCTTCTCCAGCAGGTGGCTGGCGAGACGCCAGCACCCCTCGCGGCGGCGAGCAGGATCGATGACCTCGCTGCAGTCGAGCATCAGGTAGAACGCTCCGTCCGGCACCGCGAAGCGAACGCCGCCGACGCCCGCGAGGGCGGCGACCAGCGCGTCCCGCCGCCGGTGGAATGCCTGGCGCATCTCGGCGACCTGGGGCCGGCAGTCGAAGGCGGCAAGGGCCGCCTTCTGGGCGATCGTGCAGACGTTGCTCGTGGAATGGCTCTGCAGGCGCGTCATCGCGTCGATCGTGGGCTTGTCGGCGAGGCCGAAACCGACGCGCCATCCGGTCATCGCGTAGCTCTTGGAGAGTCCAGAGATGCGGACGATCCGGTGCCGGAGGTCCGGCGCCACCTGGACGAGCGAGACGTGGCCGGCGCCGGTGTAGACGAGATCCTCGTAGATCTCGTCGGCCAGGATGAAGAAATCGCCGCTGCGGCACCACTCGGCGATGGCGGCCAGCTCCGCGCGGTCGTAGACGGCTCCGGTGGGGTTGACCGGGCTATTGAGGATCAGCGCGCGCGCCTCGCGAGCACCGGACCGCTCGAGATCCTCGGGAGTGACCTTCCAGCCGCGAGACGGCGCGACCTCGATGACCTTGCCGCGCAGCGCGGTCACCTGGGCCGGGTACGACACCCAGTACGGCACGGGGATCGCGACCCGGTCGCCCTCGTTCAACAGGACCGAGAGCGCGTTGAACAGGACCTGCTTGGCCCCGTTGGAGACGATGACCTCGTTCGCGGCGTACGGCAGACCGCTCGCGGCGGTATAGTACGCAGCCACCTTCTCCCTAAGCTCCGGGATCCCCGCGCTCGCCGTGTACCGGATGTGGCCGTCCGCGAGCGCCGCCCGCGCCGCCGCCAGCACCGGATCCGGCGTCGGGAAGTCCGGCTCGCCGGCGGTCAGGTTGATGACCGGCTCGCCCGCCTTGATGAGGGCCTGGGCCTGGCTCGACAGGTTGAGCGTCGGGGAATCGCCCAGGACTTCCGCCAACCAACCCAATCGCAGTGACATCGGCGCGCTCCTCGTTCCGGGGTGCCTGGTTCCGCCTCGCGCCATGCCGGGGCGGGCCTCCAAGTAAGCACCGTGGGCCCGGCGCGAGCAAGTCGATCCGGGCGATCAGCGCGGCGGGTCGGCCGCCAGCGCCGCTGCGACCGGAGCCGGGACCAGACCCGTCAGGGACCCGCCGTGCCGGGCGACCTGCCGGACGAGGCTCGAGGAGATCGCCGCCAGCTCGGGCCGAGCCGGCAACCAGATCGTCTCGAAGGGGGGCCACAGGGTCCGGTTGACCCCGTGCAGCGACCACTCGTGCTCGTAGTCGGCCGCCGACCGCATCCCGCGCACGACCGCGCACGCGCCCCGGCGCCGCGCCTCGTCCACGAGCAGGCCGGTGAAGGTCTCCACCGGGCAGCCGGCGAGCGCGCCGTCGAGCGCCAGGCTCTCGCGCACCAGTTGCGCGCGCCGCTCGACCGTCCAGAGGCCGGCCTTGCCGTCGGCCGCGACCAGGACGACCACGCGGTCGAAGAGCCCGCGGGCGCGCCGCAGGATGTCGAGATGGCCGAGGGTCACCGGATCGAAGGACCCTGGGTAGAGCGCGAGGCGTTCAGGCATGATCGACCTCCGGGGATTCAGGCCGCGCCGGGCGCACCAGGCTGAGGGCGGTGCGCCCGTAGGACCGGGTCCGCAGCGTCCAGCCGCCCTCCCGGGGCAGGTCCGGCGTCGCGGTGGCGGGGTGTTCGAGGACGGCGACCAGGATCCGCGCCGGGCTCGCGGCCGCCAGCACGCGGACCACGGCGGCGGCAGCCGGCCCGTCGTAGGGCGGGTCCGCGAGCACCACGAGCGGCGGCCCGTCCTCGCCCAACCGCCGCGCCAGCCACCGCGCGGCGTCGGCGCGGTGCAGCCGCCAGCGATCGTCCGGCGCCCCGCAGAGCTCGAGATTGGCGCGCACGGTCGCGAGGCACGCCGGCGCGACGTCGACGAAATCCACGACGGCGGCGCCGCGGCTCAGGGCTTCGAGGCCCAGCGCGCCGCTGCCGCAGCAGAGATCGGCGACCGGCGCGCCGTCGATCGCTCCGCCCACGAGGTCGAAGAGCGCCTCCCGCACGCGGTCGGTCGTGGGCCGGACGCCGCCGGCCGCCGCCTCCACGCGCCGGCCGCGCCACTGGCCGCCGGTGATCCTCACGGCGCGGCCTCGATCTGGAGCGCGCGCCCCAGCAGCCGGCGGGCGAGGGTCGGCGCCTCGGGCCGCGCGCTGTCCAGGCGCAGCCGGGCGGTCGCGGCATACTGCGGCCGGCGCCGGACGTAGAGTGCGGCCAGGCCGGCCTCGCCGAGGTGCGTCCAGACCGGTCTGGGCGCCGCGTTCGGCGGAGGCTCCAGCCGGCCCCGCAGGACCGGCCAGGGCGCGTCGAGCCAGGCCACGATCCCGCGCGCCGACAGCAAGGCGGCGGTGCCCGGGCGCTCCAGGGAGCCGCCGCCCGTCGCGACGACCAGCCAGTCGTCGGCCGGCAGGGCCGCCAGCACGGCGGCTTCGCGCTCGCGAAAGCCGTCCGGACCCTCCGCGGCGAAGATCTCGGCCACCGGCCGGCCGGCCGCCCGCTGGACCTCGCGGTCGAGATCCACGGCGCGCCAGCCCGAGATCCGCGCGAACTCGCGCGCGAGGGTCGTCTTCCCGGACGCGTTGAAGCCGATCAGGGAGATCCACATGCGCGGATCATAGAGGAGAAGCGGGGCCCGAGCAAGCAGCTCCGGCCCCGCCGCGAGGAAACCGCCGGGCGGACTCAGTCGCCGTAGTCAACGTCGCCGTCGGCGTCCATTCGGATCGTGCTCTGCGACGACAGCTGGTCGCGCACGAGGTACTCGTCGGTGACCAGACGCGGGGTCACGAAGATCACCAGCTCGCGGCCGTCGTTGGTCGTCGTCTCGTGGCGGAAGAGCGCGCCCAGCAGCGGGAGATCCTTGAGCACCGGGATGCCCGAGACCAGCCGGCCCTCGACCGAGCGGATCAGACCGGCGATGATGGCCGTCTCGCCGTTGCGCACCATGACCCGGGTGTCCGACTCCGAGGTGTTGATGATCACGCCGCCCTGCACGGTCGCCTGGCTCGAGAGGTCGCTCACCTCGTTGTGCACGTCGAGGGTGATGCGCTCCGGGCTGTTGATGTGCGGCGTGACCTTGAGCATGATGCCGATCGTGGTGAGCTGCGTGACGGCGTTGCCGGCCTCGTCGGCGACGATCAACGGGATCTTCTGGCCGACGAGGATGCTCGCCTCGCGATTGTCGGTCGTCGTGATCACCGGGTTGGAGATCAGGTGCGCGAGGTTCTGGCGCTCGAGCGCGTCCAGCTGGCCGACGAGCTCGCCGTAGTTCTGGACCGTGCCGACGCGCAGCCGGCCGGCCGGCTCCTGCAGCTGGTTGTTGATCGCGATGTCGCCCGCGACGTTGGCGCCGTCGGGCTGGAAGTTCGCGAGCGACCAGCTCACGCCCAGCTCGCGCGACGCCCGCGCGTCCATGTCCACCAGGCGCGCGTTGATCTCGACCTGCGGCGTCTGCGTGTCGAGCTGGGTCGCCATCGCCTGGATCAGGGCCACGCGCTCGGCGATATCGTTGATCAGCAGCGAATTCGTGCGCACGTCGACGTCGATGTTGCCGCGCTGGGTCAGCATCTGCTCGAGCGAGTCCTTGACTTCCTGGGCGTTGGCGTACTGCAGGGTCGCCAGGCCGAGGGTCAGCTTCTCCAGCTCGTCGATCTGCTTGGCCGCCATCTTCACGGCGACGGTCTCCTGGCGCAGGTCGTCCGCCGTGTCGACGCGGATGATGCCGTGCTCCTCCACGTAGTCGAAGTTGTGCGCGCGCAGGATCACCGTGAGCGCCTCGCGCCACGGCACCTGCTCGAGCCGGACCGTCACCTTGCCGGTCACCCGCGGCGACGCCACGATGTTGGTCCCCGAGAAGCTCGCCAGCGAGCGCAGGACAGTGGCGATCTCCGCGGCCTGGACGTCGAGGGAGATCTCGGCGCCGTGGTCGGCCGAATCGGCGGGCTCGAGCGTGATCAGCCCCGCCTCCAGTTCCAGGTCCTGGTCCTCCGCCACGTCCAGGTCCTGGGCGTAAAGCGGCAGCGCGACCACCAGCGAGGCAGCCAGCGCGAGCAGGAGCAGGCTGCGGATCCGTCCGTCCATCACTTCGCCTCCGATTTCTCGAGTTTCAAGACCACCGTGTTGGAGATGCCGTAGAGCGTCAGCCTGGCGGTCAGACGGTTCTGGTGAATGCTCACGACCCGGCCGTTGAGCACGCGGTCGCCCACGCGCAGGATGTAGCCGAAGCCGTCGCCGTCCTCGACCAGCGCGAACTGGTCGTCGTCGCCCCACATGACGCCCACGAGCTTGGCGCTGTTGACGTCGACGAGCTCGCCGCCGCTGGACGGCTCGTAGTCGCCGTCGACCAGCGTCCGGAACGGATCGGGTTTGCCGTACGACTGGTAGAAGAACTCGTTGGTCCGGACCGCGTCGAGGCGGGCGCCGGACTCCTGGCTCGGCGAGGTGCCCGCGCCGTCCTCGGCCGCCGCGCGCGGCGCGGGGCCGAGAACCAGCAGCAGCAGCGCCAGGGTCAGGATCGTCGTCTGCCGGGTTCGCGACATGCGCGCCACCTCCTACTGCGCCATGGACGCGGTGGCATTGCTATCCGCGTCGGCGCTGGCAAGTTGCCGGGCTCCGCCGGCCGCGCCGTCCGGGACGCCGCCGCCGGTGAGGGTATAGGCCGTGAGAGTCAGCTCGGTCTCGACCGTGTCGTTGCCGTTCTCGTCGTCCTTCTGCTGGGCCACGCCCTTCAGGCGGAGGTTCTCCACGTTGACGATCCGGTTGAGGTTCGCGAGCCGGCTCAGGAACACGCCGGTCTGGTGATACCCGCCCTGGATCCGCACGGCGACCGGATTGTCGGTGTAGAATTCCCGAGCGACGACAGGGTCGGGACGGAAGAGCTTGAAATCCACGCCGGACTGCTTGCCGGCGGCGGTCACCTGCCGGAGCAAGAGCGGCATCTCGTTCGCCTCGGGCAGCAGCGTGCTCGCCACTTGCCACTGCTGGTGGAGCGTCTCGTACTCGCGCTCGACGCGCTCGAGGTTCCGCACCAACAGACGCGCTTTCTCGAGGTCCCGGCTCAACCCGGCGTGCTGTTCCTCGAGCTGCGCGATCTGCTGCTGGCGCGACGCGTAGGTGATCGGCAGGGACGTCTGCGTGAGCCAGAGCGGGGTCACCACCGCGAGCACCACGACAGCGACGACCCAGCGTAGGAAGCGCGGACTCTTGATGTCGATGTCGATGTTCTTCATCGCTCAGCCTCCGAACGCGACGTCGCCGGCGGGGCGGACCCCACGGACGTTGATCTTGAATTTGACGACACTCACGTCCTCGATCTCCCCCTTCTCGGCGATCACCAGGCTCACGCCGTCGAAGTACGGGGATTGGTCGAGGTTCTGCAGCAGGTCGCTGACCAGGAAATTGGAGAAGGTCACCCCTTCGAGCGCGTAGGCGCCGCCGCCGGCGTCCGTGAAGGCAGTCACCCAGAGGTGCTCGGGCAGCGCGCGGTTCAGCTCGTCGAGCAGGTGCACCCGGAAGTAGCGGTCGCGGTCGAGGGTGCTGATGACCTCGAGCCGCTGGTTCAGGCTCTGCCGCTGCTCGTCCAGGCGCTTGATCTTGGCGATCTCCGGCGCGAGGCGGCGGCTCTCCGCCTCTTCGGCGGCGATCGTCTGCTCGAGGTCGGCGATCTTCTGCCCCTGGTAGAGGGCCAAAACCGCCATGACGCCGATCGCCGCGACGACCAGCACGAGCGGGGCGAACGAGCTGAAGTCCGGCAGGGTGATGTTCCGCTGCTTCGGCGCGTCCTCGCGCGGCAGGAGGTTGATGCGGATCATCGCTCCACCGCCTTTCGCAGAGCCAGGCCGACGCAGACGGTGAGCATCGGGCCAAGCTGTTCCGGATTCTCGCCGCCGAAGATCCCGCTCGCGTAGTCGAGCTCCTTCAGCGGATCGGCGATCTCGCTCGGCACCCCGTAGCACTCGGCCAGGAAGGCCGCGAGACCGGGGAGCTTGGCGCCACCGCCGCTCATCACGATGCGATCGATGCCCTCGGCCTCTCCGCTGTTCTTGAGATACGACAGCGAGGGCTCGAGGCCCTGGTAGATCTCCTCGCCGACCGACCGGACGATGTCGGTCACGAGCTCGGTGTCGACCTCGGACGTCTGGCCGCGGGCGACCTTGTTGGCGGTCTCCCAGGTCAGGCCGAGCTGTTTCTGGAATTCCTCGATGAAGCGGCTCGTGCCGATCGGCAGGTCGCGCGTGAAGTAGGGCACGCCGGCGCGGACGATGTGGACGTTCGTCACGCCGCCGCCGATGTCGAGCAGCGCGACGAACTCGGTGTCCGCGGGCGTCTCGGCGGGCGCGCTCTCCTCCGGCGCCTCGTCGACGAGGTCGTCGAGCGGCGGTTCGCCGGCGGCCGGTTCGTCGGGCGCGGCGACGACGGCCGCCGTGCGGCGGCTCTTCAGGTACTCCCAGGTGTTCTGGTTGGCGAACGAGGCCACGTCGATCACGGTCGGCGTGAAACCGGCGTCGCGGATCAGTTCGGCGTGGGTCTGGACCATGTCCTTCTTCGCCGCCACCAGCAGGATCTCCATCTGCCCGGCGCCGATGTCTTCGTTGAGGATCTGGAAGTCGAGCGTGATGTCGTCGATGTCGAAGGGCACGTGCTGCTCGGCCTCCCAGTAGATGGCCTCGCGAGCGTCCTCCTCGTTCATCTTGTCCATCACGATCTTCTTGACGATGACCGCCCGGCCGGACACCGCGGTCGCCACGGGGTCCTTGCCGACGCCGGCCTTCTCGGCGCATTCCTGCAGGGCGCGGATCACCAGGTCGCGGTCCATGATCTCGCCGTCGACGATGGCCTCGGGCGCCAGGTCGACCATGGCGAAATGCGTGATCTGCGGCCGCTCCTGCGCCAGGTCGATTCGCAGGCACTTGATCACGCTGGACCCGATGTCCATGCCTGTCAGTGTCTTCTGCTTGCCTTTGAGGAATCCGAACATCGCGGTCCTACCTCGGTGCTGGTGAACGGGATCCGCGTCCGTGCAGGAGGACGCGTCCCAGGTCAACCTCGCAACATGCATGCCACTTGCATCATCGACGGGGATTTCCTGCACTTGAGGGGTTTTCTCCGCCTCTCGCGAAGATTCCGGACCGGGCGCCGTGCAATATCGGCCGGATCAGGCGAGCAGATCCAGATACCAGGTCCAGATCCGGGATCCCCACAGCAGGACCACGGCGGCCGCGGCGGCCAGGAACGTGCCGAACGGCAGCCTGCCGAGACCATCCGGCCGCCCCCCGGCCCGCGCGATCGCGTAGATCGTGCCCAGGAGCGCCCCCGCGCCGAGAACGCCGGCCGCGGCGCCCGGCCCGAGGAACGTTCCCACCATGGCCATCAGCATCACGTCGCCCCCGCCCATGCCCGCCTGGCCTCGCACCAGCCGGTACCCGCTGGACAGCGCCCACACCAGGCCGCCGCCGATCGCGAGGCCGAGCAGCGCCGCGCGCAGGCCGGGCCCGGCACGGTCCGCGAGCGCGAGCCCCGCGACCATGCCGGCCACGGTCAGCGTGTGCGGGATGATCAGGTGCTGCCAGTCGACGATCGCGATCACGCCGAGCAGGTAGAGGAAGACGTAGGCCTTCGCCGCCGCGGGCGTGGGGCCGAAGGCGAGCAGGCAGCCGGCCGCGAGCAGGCCGCCGGCCAGCTCCACGAGCGGGTAGCGGATCGGGATGCCCGCGCGGCAGCGGCGGCAGCGCGCGCGCAGGACGATCCAGCTCACCACGGGCAGGTTGTCGTACCAGGCGATGGTCGCCCGGCAGTGCGGGCAATGCGAACGCCCGCGCACGACGCCCTCCTCGCGCGGCAGCCGGTGGACGAGGACGTTCGCGAAGCTGCCCAGGCAGAGGCCGACCAGGCCGGCCGCGGCGATCGGCGCCGCGCTCATGGCGTCCCTCCCGCCCCGGGCGGAGCCGGCAAAGCGGCCGCGCCGCCGGCCGCCCGGTCCGCCAGCTCCTGCCGGCATCGGTCGGCCATGCGCGACGCCAGCTCGCGCATGTCGGCGCTGTCCGTCGTCTGGCGCAGGTTCTCCCAGAGCATCAACGAGCCCGAGAGATCGCCGGCCCGGCGCCGGCTGAACGCCGCGAATCGCCGGCAGAAGTCGGTCGACCCGGGCAGCCGGGCGGCGGCCTCGAACCACCGCGAGGCCGCCGGGTAGTCGCGCAGGAAGACGTAGTGGATGAAGCCGACGTCGAAGTGCAGCCGCCAGTCGGCGGGGTTCGCGACGATCCCTCGCTTGAGGACGTCCAGGGCGCCGGCGAAGTCCGCGTCGTCGAGCGACCGGACGAGCGAGGCGAACCGGTAGACCTCGACGAAGCGCGGATCGAGGGTCGTGACCGCGTCGACGAGGCCATTGAAGTAACGGAGGTCGTGCTCGCCCCGGCGATAGCCGCCGTAGTACTGGATCGCCTCGAGCCAGGCCCAGTCCGCGACCGCCGCAGCGTAGCCGAGGCTCGCCTCGCGCAGGAACGCGCCCTCGGGATAATAGAGCCGCTCTCCACGGTCCGCGGCGGGGCGGCACGCGTGGATCGCGCCCGCGAGGCGCGGCGCGAGACCCACGAGCGCCGCGGCGACCGCCAGCGGCGCGACCGCTGCGAACCGGCGCATCACAGCTCCTTGCGCGCGAAGACCGCCCGCGCGAGGACGAGGAACACGACGATCCACCCGGCCGCGTAGAGCGTCGCGAGCGCGAGGTGGCCGGCCGCGACGGGGTCGCCGTGCACCACCGCCGCGCGCACGTTGAAGACCTCGAGATCCGGCAGGAGGCGGAAGGCCACGGCCGCCAGGACCCGCGACGGACCGCCGGCCAGCGCGCCGAAGTCGAGCAGCGATTCGGTCAGGTGGCCGATCGCGAACAGGGTCGCGGCGAAGAGCGCCGCGAGCGCGGGACCCGCCAGCGCCGAGAAGAGGACGGCCGCGGCGCAGAGGACCAGCAGCTCGAGCAGGGTCAGGTAGACCGCGGCGAGATGGGACCACGCGAGGACGGCAGGCGTCAACGCGACCGCGCCCACGTACAGCAGGCTCATCAGGGCGACCAGGCAGGTCAAGGTGAGCGCGAGACCCGCGTACTTGCCGGCGAGGTACTCGCCGCGCCCCACCGGCTTGGTCAGGATCGTCGTGATCGTGCGCCGCTCCATCTCCTTGCGGACCATGTTGGCCCCCACCAGGAGCACGACGAGCAGACCGAGGAACGACATCCCGCCGAGCCCGACGTCCGCGACGATCTTGCCCTGGGCGCCGACGGTCAGCGGCGAGAGCACCGTCACCGCGCCCACGAGCAACAGGCCGAAGAAGCCGACGAGGTAGAAGAGCCGGTCGCGGACCGTCTCGCGGAAGGTGGCCACGGCGACGGCGGTGACGCGGTTCAGCATGGCGCGACCTCCGGTGCCGGCGCTTCGGCGGCGAGATCCGCGAGGAATTCGGCCTCCAGGTCGCCGCCCTGGACCTGCACGTCGATCACCGGGGCGCCGGCCGCGTGACAGGCGACGAGCAGGGCGCCGAGCGCCCCGGCATGCGCGGCCGCGACCGTCCAGCGGTCCTCGTCCCGCGCGACCACCGTCAGGCCGGCGTCGGCGGGCGCCACGAGCCGCGCGGCCGCGCGCGCGTCGACCACCGCCCGGTACGCCGGCGCCGGCCGGCGCCGGCGCAGGTCCTTGATCTCCACGAGCCGCCCGCGCGCGATCACGGCGACGCGGTCGGCGATGGCCTCGACGTCGGGAACGATGTGCGACGAGAAGACGATCGTGACGCCGCGCCGCTTCTGCTCGAGGAGCAGATCGCGCACCAAACGGCGCCCGAGGGGGTCGAGCCCGGACTGCGGCTCGTCGAGGATCAGCAGGTCGGGCTCGCCGAGGAGCGCCTGCGCGAGGCCGATGCGCTGGCGCATGCCCTTGGAGCAGTCGGCGAGGCGGCGGTGGCGGTCGTCGGCCAGGCCGACCAGCTCCAGGCACGCGGCCGTGCGCTCCCGGCGGCGCCGGTCAGCGAGGCCGAGCAGCCGGCCGTAGAAATCGAGCAGCTCGCGCGCCGTGAGGTTCTCGTGAAAATAGGGCGACTCCGGCAGATAGCCGACCTTGGCGCGGGCCGCGCGCTGGCGGGCGTCGACCCCGCCGATCGTGATCCGGCCGCGATCGGGGCGGACGAGGCCCAGAACGGCCTTGAGCGTGGTCGTCTTGCCGGCGCCGTTGTGGCCCAGCAGCGCGAAGATCTCGCCGCGCTCGACCGACACGGAGACGTCGGCCACCGCCGGCGCCGCCCGCCGGCCCCAGAAGCCGCGGCGGTAGGACTTCGCGAGGCCGTCGATCTCGAGGACGGGCGTCGTCGTGCGGTTTCTGATCATTGGAGGCGGATTCACGACCGGCAGCTCCCTTTCCGGTTCGCGCCGCGGGCCAGGTTCCCGGCCTCTGCCGGCCCCGGCGCAGCCACCCGGCCGGATACGCAAGCGCGGTGCCAGACTGCCCGTTACGCGAAAAGAAGCGGGCCCCCAGACGGGGGCCCGCTTCCCTGAACTCGCGACCGGAACTACTGACCGCTGGACAGGGTGATGATCGTCAGGCCGGCCTGCTTGCCGACGCCGGTGATCGTGTAGCCGACGTTCACGCCACCCTGGGCGATCGCCTGGATGCCGACGGTGCCCGTGGCGGCCGCCGCAGCGCCGAACTGGGGCTCGGTCTGCGCACCGGTGAACGCGTTCTCGAGCAGCAAGCCACCCGGGAACAGCGGCGTGAGGTCGCCCGCGACGTCGGAGTAGATGCCGTCGTGCCGGACCGAGTAGTCCTCGGCCGCCAGCTGCACGGTGTGGGCCACGCTCTTGACCTTGGCTTCCTTGGCCCGGTCCTGCATGGCGATGAAATTCGGGATGGCGATCGCGGCCAGGATTCCGATGATGACGACCACGATCATGAGCTCGATCAGCGTGAAGCCCTTCTTGTTCACTGGGGTCCTCCTTGTTCCGGTCGCTTCGACCACGGGAATGGGCCGTCTCGATATGGGCCCGTGAAGCCTGCCGATGGCACACCGTCTTGTGCAATGGTCGTGCCAGATCCCCGGCGCGGCGCCATCCTGACTAAGCGCTTGCCGGACAATCATCTGGCGGTTCAACCCGCCGGGACGCCCGGAGGGGCCGCGCCGGATTCGGTGCAGGATGCACCGCGGGAGGGTGCGTCTTGCCGCATCATTCGATCGCGACCGGCTCCGGCCGGGGGGCCGCCGGCTCGTCCGCGGTCGCCTCCGGATCGTCCCCGACCGACTGCACGGCGTCGACGACGCGGTCGGCGGCCGCGCGGTCGGGGTCGTCGTCGTCCTCGAAGCCGATCCGGTCCTGCCCCACGCCGTAGCGCAGGAGCTTGCGGTACAGGGTCGAGGGATTGATCTGCAGGATCTCGGCCGCGCGCTTCTTGTGCCAGGCGACGGCCTCGAGCACCTGCAGGATGTGCGCCTTCTCCAGATCCTCGAGCGAGACCATGCCGCCCACGAGCGTGGCCTGGGGCACCGGCGCTCCGGTTTGACCGTGCAGCCCCGGCGGCAGGTCGCGCACGCCGATCCGCGTTCCTTCGCGCATGATGCAGGCTCGTTCGATCACGTTCTCGAGCTCCCGCACGTTGCCCGGCCATTCGTAGGACTGCAGGCACTGCATCGCTTCGTCGTCGAGCATCGCGCTGAGGCCGCCCTGGTACTCTTCCGGGAGGAAGCGGCGCAGGAAGTGGTCCGCCAACAGGGGGATGTCCTCGATCCGCTCGCGCAGGGCCGGCAGCTTCAGCGGGATCACGTTCAGGCGGAAGAAGAGGTCGGTGCGGAAACGCCCCTCGGCGACCTCGAGCTCGAGATCGCGGTTCGTGGCGGCGATGACGCGCAGGTCGACCTTCACCGCCTGGGCGCTGCCCACGGGGATCACCTCGCGCTCCTGGAGCATGCGCAGCAGCTTGACTTGGGTGCTCTGCGGCATCTCGCCGATCTCGTCCAGGAAGATCGTGCCGCCCTCGGCTTGCTGGCAGAAGCCGTCGTGGTCGCGGTCGGCGCCGGTGAACGACCCCTTGACGTGGCCGAAGAGCTGGCTCTCGAGCAGCGTCTCGGGAATCGCGCCGCAGTTGATCGCCACGAACGGGCCCTGGGCCCGGTGGCTGCGGTCGTGGATCGCCCGCGCGACCAGCTCCTTGCCGGTGCCGCTGTCGCCGTAGATCATGACCGTGGCGGGCGTGGCGGCGATCTTGTCGATCATCTTGAAGACCGACCGCATGCGCGGGCTCTGCCCGATCATCTGCTGCTTGCTCTTCTTCTTCTTCAGCTCGCGCTTGAGCTGCCGGTTCTCGGACTCCGCGCGCCGCAGCTGCATCGCGTTGCGGATGACGATCTTGATCTCGTCGTTCTTGCAGGTCTTCTGCAGGTACGAGAAGGCGCCCAGGTTGACGGCGTCGATGGCCGACTGCTCGGTGGCGTACGCCGTCATGATCACGATCGGCATCTGGGGATCGACCGCCCGCATGCCCTTCAGCAACTGGATCCCGTCCATCCCGGGCATCTGGATATCCGTCATGACCACGTCGCAGGGCGCGCTCTCCTGCAGGCGCAACGCGGCGGCCCCGGAATTCGCGGTCTGGACCTCGTAGCCCTCCTTGCCGAGGAGAATCGAGAGGTACTGGCACATGGATTCTTCGTCGTCGACGACTAGGATCCGACCCAGGGACATGAAAGGTCTCCTTCTGTGGTCCAGCGGCGGGGCGAACTGTCCGTGTCCTCGCCCGTGCGCCGCGTCGCTTGACGCCTCAGTGCCCGACCGCCGCTACGGTCTCGCGGCAGGTCGCGGCGACCTCGCCGGTCGCGGGGGTGGTCGCGGCGAGGGGGAGCCGCAGGATGAACTCGGCCCCTCCCGCCGGGGTGTTGCCCGCCTCCACCGTGCCGCCGTGGCCGTGGACGATCCGGGCGACCATCGGCAGCCCGAGTCCCGTGCCTTGCTGCTTGGTGGTGACGAACGGGGTGAAGATCTCCTCGGCGCGTCCGGGCTCGAGCCCGGGACCGGTGTCGGCGACCCGCAACTCGCAGGCGCCGTCGCGCGCCGTCACGTCGAGCCGCAGCTCGCCGTCGTAATGCATCGCCTCGCAGGCGTTGATGCCCAGGTTCAGGAGCGCCTGGACCAGCTGCTCGGAATCGGCGTGCAGCACGATCCCGGAGCGTTCCTTGGCGCAGGACACGGTCACGCGGCCGGCGTGCGCGGACACGTGCTGGCGCAGCTGCAGCAGCACCTCTTCGAGGAAGCGGTCGAGGGCGATCGGCTGCGGCTGCGCCGGGCGCATCCGGGCGAAGGCGAGGAAGTCCGTGATGATCGTGTTCAACCGCGCGCTCTCGCGCAGGATCAGCTGCATGAGCTGGGCGTGGTGCCCGGTCAGCTCGAGGTCGCCGGCGAGCATCTCGACGCTCCCGCGGATGCTGGCGAGCGGATTGCGCAGCTCGTGCGCAATGCTCGCCGCCAGCTCCCCCACGCCCGCGAGCCGGTCCGCGCGGCGCAGGTGGTCCTGCAGCCGCCGGACCTCGGTCAGGTCCGTGAACACCGCGACCGCGCCTTCCAGGGCGCCGTCCTCGCCGCTGAGGAAGTCCACGTTGACGCCGAGCGGGACGTCTTGACCGGCGCGCCGGATCTTGACCTCGGCGCGCTTGCGGGGCCGGCCGTCCGCCAGGGACTGGTCGAGGAGGGCGATCAGCTCCGCGCCGTCGCGGCCCAGCAGGTTCTCGAGCGTCCGGCCGGCCCAGACCGACTGATCGAGACCGAGGATGTGGCGCGCGACCGGATTGAGGCGCGACACGCGGCCGCCCTCGTCGACGGTCAACAGCCCGCTGCCGAGATTGTCGAGGATCATCTGGACCTCGCGGCTCGTGCGCCGCGACCGATGGAGCACCCGCAGCTCCGCGCGCCGGCGCCGCGCGGCAAGCCGGACCAGCTCGCCGGCGGCGAGCCCGGACGCGAGCAGCAGCACCGCGCCGAGCGTCGTGGGGGCGGGGAGCGGATTCAGCCAGCCGTCGCGCGCGAGCGCCGGCAGCAGGAGGCCGAGCGCGGCGAGCGCGGCGGCCGCGGTCGCCCCCTCGCGGCCGAGGCGCAGCGCCGCGTTCGCGACCGGACCCAGGAAGAAGACCGAGAGGCCGGGCGCGTCGGGAGCCGCCGCGACGACCAGGCCGACGGCGGCGAGGTCGACGAGGACCTGCCAGGCATCCAGTCGCCGGCGGTTGAGCCAGCCGCGCAGGGGCAGCGCGTCCAGGGCAAGCGCGCTCCAGAGCAGGGCGAGCCCGGCCGCCAGACCGACCGGCGCCACCGCGACCCCGTCGCGCACGGCGGCCAGCAGCGATCCCCCCGTCAGCAGGATCGCCGACAGGGTCCGCAGGACCAGGCCGCCGTCGCCCGTTCGCTTGTCCGCGGCGTGGCTCACCGGCTAACCTCCGACCACGCTGGCCATCTTGAACATCGGCAGGTACATGGCGATGAGCATGCCGCCGACCATGGTGCCCATGACGACGATCATGATCGGCTCGATCGCGGCGGTCAGGGCGTCGACGGCCGCGTCGACCTCGTCGTCGTAGAAGTCGGCGACCTTGCTGAGCATCTCGTCGAGGGCGCCGGTCTGTTCGCCGACGGCGATCATCTGCACGACCATCGGCGGGAAGACCCCGCTCTGCTTGAGCGGCTCGGCGATGGTGTCGCCCTGGCTGATCGACTTGGCGGTGTTCTCGACCGCCAGCTGGATCACGCGGTTGCCCGCCGTCCGCGCGGTGATCTCCAGACCCTGGAGGATCGGCACGCCCGAGCTGATCAAGGTGCCGAGCGTGCGCGTGAAGCGGGATACGCCGCCCTTGCGCAGCACGGTGCCGATGATCGGGATCCGGAGAAACGCCTTGTCGGTGAGCATCTCGCCCTTGTCGGTCTTGCGGAACCGCTTGAAGGCGAACACGAGGGCGGCGATCGCGGCGCCGAGGATGTACCAGTTGGCGCGCAGGAAGTCGGAGAGGCCCATGACCACCCGCGTGGGCGCCGGCAATTCGCCGCCGAAGTCCGCGAACATCTTGGCGAACACCGGGATCACGCCGATGAGCATGAAGATGCAGGCGCCGACCGCGACGAAGAGGACGATGGCCGGATAGGTCATGGCGCCCTTGATCTTGCGCTGCAGCGCGTCGTTCTTCTCGAGGAACACCGCGAGCCGCTGCAGGATCGTGTCCAGGATGCCGCCCGTCTCGCCGGCGGCGATCATGTTCACGTAGAGGTCGCCGAAGATGTGCTTGTGCTTGGCGAGGCCCTCGGACAGCGTCTGGCCGCCCTCGACCTCCATCATCACGTTCTGGATCGCCTGCTTGAAGCTCGGCTTCGGCTGCTGCCGCGCGAGCACATCGAGGCACTGGACCAGCGGCAGGCCCGCGTTCACCATGGTCGCGAACTGCCGGGTGAACACGCAGAGCTCCTTGACGCTCACCCCCCGCTTGGCGCCGAACCGCATGGCGACGTTCTGCGGCCTCTCGCGCACCGATTGGATGACGATCCGCCGCTTGCGCAGGTACTCGGCGACCTCCCGGCGGTCGAGCCCCTTGTACTCGCCGGCGATGATCTCGCCCTTGGCGGTCTTGCCCTTCCAGATGAATGTCGTCGTGGCAGCCACGGTATCTCCTCGCGTCGCGGGCTACTTCGCCCCGCCGACCGGTTCGCCCAGCATCTGCATGAGCTCCTGCTGGTCCGGACTGCGGCCCATCGCCGTGTCCAGGGTGATCCAGCGGTTCTCCACCGCCTGGTAGAGCGACTGGTTCATGGTCTGCATGCCGTGCTTCTGCCCGGCCTGCATGTGGCCATAGATCTGGTGGATCTTGTTGTCGCGGATCATCGACTTGATCGCCGGCGTGCAGACCATGATCTCGAGCGCGAGCACACGGCCCCCGCTCTTGGCCCGCGGGATCAGCTGCTGCGTCAGGACGCCCGCGAGCGTGAAGCTCAGCTGCGAGCGCACCTGGTTCTGCTGCTCCGGCGGGAACACGTCGACGATGCGGTTGATCGATTCGAACGTGCTGTTGGTGTGCAGGGTCGCGAGGGCGAGGTGGCCCGTCTCCGCGATCGTCAGCGCGGCGCCGATCGTCTCGCGATCGCGCATCTCGCCGATCAGGATCACGTCGGGGTCCTGCCGCAGCACGTACTTGAGCGCCTGCGCGAACGTCTTCGTGTCGTTGTTGACCTCGCGCTGGTTGACGATGCACTTCTTGTGTTGATGGACGTACTCGATCGGGTCCTCGATCGTGATGATGTGGCCGTTGCGCGACTGGTTGATCGTGTCGACCATCGTGGCGAGCGTGGTGCTCTTGCCGCTGCCGGTGGGGCCGGTCACCAGGATCAGGCCCTGCGTGCGGTTGATCAGCTCGCGGCAGACCCGCGGCAGGCCGAGCTCCTCGAACGAGTGGATCGTGTAGGGGATCTGCCGGATCGCCATGCTGGTGACGCCGCGCTGCATGAAGACGTTGGCGCGGAAGCGGCTGATGCCTTGGACGCCGAACGAGAAGTCGAGCTCCTTGTCGTTCTCGAAGCGCTTCTTCTGCTCCTCGTTGAGGATGCTGTACGCCAGGCGCCGAGTGTCCTCGCCGTTGAGGACGTCGAACTGGCTGCCGACGACCAGGCCGTCGACGCGGTACTGAGGCGGCAAGCCCGCGGTCAAATGCAGGTCGCTGGCGCCGCGGGCCACCATCTCTTCGAGCATCTCGCGCATACCGGTCACAGCATTGCCTCCTATTCCTGCACCGTGGTCTCGCGCAGGACCTCTTCGATGGTGGTGATGCCCTTCTGGATCTTGATCAGTCCGTCCTGACGCAGGGTGAGCATGCCGTCGGCCTGGGCCTGCTTCCGGATCTCGGTCGTGCTGGCGCGGTCGAGGATGAGTTCGCGCAGGGCGCCGGTGATCGGCATGACCTCGTAGAGGCCCTGGCGGCCCGAATAGCCCGTACCGCCGCATTTCTCGCAGCCCTTGCCGTGATGGACCACGGTCTTGGGCGGCAACCCGATGTCCCGCAGCGCCTCGGGCGGCACGGTCGCGACCGTCTTGCAGTTCTTGCAGATCCGGCGGACCAGGCGCTGCGCCATGATCAGGTTCGTCGACGACGCCACCAGGAACGGTTCGAGGCCCATATCGATCATGCGGTTGATCGTGGCCGGCGCGTCGTTCGTGTGCAGGGTCGAGAACACGAGGTGGCCGGTCAGGGAGGCCTTGACGGCGATCGAACCCGTCTCGAGATCGCGGATCTCGCCCACCATTACGATGTTCGGGTCCTGGCGCAGGAAGGCCTTGAGCGCGGCGGCGAAGGTGAGCCCGACCTCTTCCCGCACCTGGACCTGGTTGATGCCGTCGAGGTTGTACTCGACCGGGTCTTCGGCGGTCATGATGTTGACGTCGATCTTGTTCACCCGCGACAGGCAGGAATAGAGCGTCGTCGTCTTGCCGGATCCGGTCGGGCCCGTCACGAGGACCATGCCGTACGGCTTGGCGATGGCCTCGTAGATGTCACGTAGCGACTTCTCCTCGAGCCCGTAGTCGCCCAGGTCCAGGGTCAGGTTCCCCTTGTCGAGGATTCGCATCACGACCTTCTCGCCGAAGATGCACGGCAAGGTCGAGACACGCAGGTCGACCTTCTTGCTGCCGACCTTCAGCTTGATGCGGCCGTCCTGCGGAATGCGGCGTTCGGCGATGTCCAGTTCGGACATGATCTTCAGGCGGCTCGTGATGGCGGCCTTGAGCTTGACCGGAGGCTCCATGACCTCCTGCAGCACGCCGTCGATGCGGTAGCGCACGCGCAGGTGCTTCTCGTACGGCTCGATGTGGATGTCGCTGGCGCCGATCTTGACCGCCTCGGCGAGCAGCGTGTTCACGAGCTTGACGACGGGCGCGTTCTGCTCGTCGCCCCCCAGCTCGTCGTCCTCCTGCTCCTCGACGACCTCGATGTCGTCCTCGATGCCTTCCATGATCGAGGCGAGGGAGTCGGTCTGCGCGTAGTACTTGTCGATCGCGCGCTTGATCGCGACCTCGCTGCACACGACCGGCTGCACGTCGAGGCTGGTGATGAACTTGATGTCGTCGATGGCGAAGATGTTCGAGGGATTCGCCATCGCGACCGTCAGCACGCGGCCGCGGCGCTCGAGCGGCAGGACCTGGAACTTGGTCGCGACGTCTGCCGGGATGAGCCCGATGTTCTCGTTGGCGATCGTCGTGCGGTCCAGGTCGACGACGGGCAGGTTGTACACCTTGCCGAGGAACTCGGTGTACGTCTTCTCGTCGACGGCGCCCAGGCGCATGAGGGCGAGGCCGAGGGAGCCGCCGTCCTTCTTCTGCTGGTCCTTCGCCTGCTCGATCTGGGCGATCGTGATGACGCCCGCCTCGAGCAGGCGCGCGGCGATCTTGTCCCGAACGACGACGGCGGTGCCAGAATTCATGGACGACTTCTCCGACTGCCGCCGCTGCCCGCTGGCGGGCTGCGGCGTCAGGTGCGCTGGCGTGGTACGGGGGCTATCCCGTCGTGGCTCGTTGTCCGTCCCACTATCGGATCCTCCGGGCGGCCCTTGAGGTATTTCGCCCGCCTCGCGGCTGGCACGGTCCCGGCGGCGTGCAGTTTGCCTGGCGACTCAGCGACCGCTATCCGGAGGTGAAAAAATCAGATACGGCGCAAGTCGCTCGACGGTCCGGGGACCGATTCCCCGGATGGCTTGCAGGTCGCGTGCGCACGCAAAATGCACTCCCTCGGCCCGCGCGGCGGCGATGCGGGCAGCGAGCGCGGGACCGATCCCCGGCAAGAGGACGAGCGAGTCGACCGGGCAGGTGTTGGGATTCAGGCGGCCGGACGGGCGCTGGCGGGCGGCGGCGGCCGGCGGCAGCGGCGGCGCCTCGGGCGGCAGGGTCGCCTCGAGCCAGCCGGGCTCGCGCCAGCCGCCGGAGGGGTCGACGAGCAGGGCGTGCCGGATCCCGCGGCCGGCGACGACGAGCAGGACCACGAGCAGGCAGCCGGCGACCTCGCGCCGCGTCATCCGGCGATCAGCCGGATCAGTAGTGGAAGACCCAGTTGAGCCGCCAGCGCAGCTCGGCCGGCGAGGCGAGCGCGCCGGCCGAGAGCGCGTTGCCGGAGCCGGTCAGGTTCCGCAACTCGAGCGAGAGATCCGTGCCGACGAGCCGGAAGCCGACGATCGCGTCCAGGTACGTGGCCGCGGGCAACGGATAGGGCGTCGCGAGGGACCACGGGTCGTCCATCTCGCCGCGACCGTGCAGATAGGCGGCGAGCTGCAGGATTCCGTCCTCGCGGAAGAAGTGGTTCTCCCAGAGGGCGGACACCCGCCAGGCGAGTTCCGGCGGCAGCGCGAGCCGCAGGTCGTCGTGTTGCCGCCAGGTTCGCCAAGATCCCTCCGCGCGCAAGCGGATCCACCCGAGGAAGCGACCCTCCCGCGCGAGCGCGGCGCGCACGCTGGCCGAGTCGAGCTCGAGCCCGTTGTGCCAGCGGCCGGTGTCGCCCGTCCCGCCCTCGGGCCGCCACCCGATGCCGTTGCGCAACCGCCGCGCGGCGCCGGCCAGTGCAAGATCGAAACCCGCCACGCGCGGCGTGAGCGACGCGGCCAGCCGCCACTCGTCCTCGCGGTCGAGCCCGCGGTCGGGCAGCGCGATCGTCTGTCGCCCGCCGGGGACGACGAAGCGCCAGGCTGTCGCGAGCTCGTCGGCGCGCGGCGCCCGGCCGGCGTGCTCGAGGCCGACCGACCAGCGCGGCCGGCCACGCGCCTCGGCGAGGCGCGCCGCGCCGCCGACGACCCAGCCGCCATGCTGGCTCCACCAGGCGCCGAGCTCGACCCCGCCCCGGACCGCTCCCAGGCTCCCCTCCCGCTCGCCGCGCAACGACGCCTGCTCGCCTTCGAGATGGACGCCGCTCGTGTCCCCGGCGGCCCAGGAAGGATCGGCGCCGCTGTCGGCGAGGGTCCAGCGGCTCCAGGTCGCGGTCAGGCGACCGCCGGCCTCGGTCCGGCCCCAGCTCGCGAGCGCGCCGGTCAGCGCGCCTTCCTGCTTGCGGGCGAACCCGCGTTCGCGGTCCCAGTCCACGTCGGCGTCGGTCCACCAGAAGGCGACGCGCCCGCCGGCCGGCGACTGCCACGCGAGCGCGGCGCGATCGGTCCAGAGGTCCTGGAATTCGCTGCCGTACGCCGGCATGGCCTTCTTGAGCTTGCGGACGTTCTCGAGGCTCACGGTGACCGAGCCCGCGCCGGCGAGGTCGCGCCGCAGGACGCCGCGCCCCGCGCGGAACTTGGCGTGCCCCCAGAAATCCGTCTGGTTGAAATCGTCGAATTCCGGATAGCGCTCCTCGCCGGGAACCCGGAAATCGTAGCCCTCGTTGTCGAGCAGCTCCCCGAAATCGAAGCCGATCCGCCACGGCGCGTCCGCCGTGAGCAGGTGCAGGTCGCGCAGGTAGGTCTCGTGAGGGCCCTTGAACCAGCGCGTGTCGACGAGGTCGCGGTCGGGCACCGGATCGTACGGGCGGAGGCGCAGGGTGCCGGCGAGTCCGCCCGCGCCGTCGTAACCGTACTCGGTGGCCTCGAGCACGTGGCCGAAGGTCGCCATGGCCTCGGGATCGTCCAGGAAGCGATGGCCGATCCCGAGCGGCAGTCCGTCGCGCTCCCAGCTCGGCGCGAACGAAGTGTTCGGCTCGCCGAAGAGGACGACGGCGGAACCCTGGCCGCCGTCGGCGACGGGCAGCCAGCTCGTGCCGCGCGCGAGGTCCTCCCGGTAGGTGGCGCTGAACGGGGACCACAGCGGCCGCAGCCAGCCGTTGACGAGCTGCGGCCGGTCGTCGCCCGGCCCGCGCCCCGCGCTGCTGTCGGCGGGCGGGCTCGCCGTGGAGTCCGCCGGCGCCGCGAGCGTGTCGGCGATCCCGGCGGCCAGGCTGTCCGCCGGCGCGGCGGCGCCAACCTCGTTCGCCGGAACGCCCGGCACGGTCGACTGCGCGCTGGCCGACCCGAGGCCCAGTCCGCCGGCGGCCACCAGGAGAATGCCCGCCGGCGCGAGCCGCACGACCCGCGGACCGGGCCGCCGCAGCCGGGCGAGCCGCGGCGCCACCACGGGCAGGACCGACGCGAACGCGACGGCCGCGGTGCCCATGTGCACGAGCGCGAAGCCCAGCCCCGCCGCGAGCGTCGGCACGACCGGCAACGAGGTCGAGACGGCGAACGCGAGGTTCGTCGCGAGGTCGAACCCGATCGCGGAGGCGGCCCCGGACAACCCCGCGAGCGCGACGGCCAGCGGCTGCGGGCGCGATCGGATGACGCGACCCAGGGCCGCGCCGAGCACCCCGGCGGCGGCGAGCCCCAGCATCTGAGCCAGCAGCACCAGCAGCTGGGGCGGCGCGCCGAACGGACTGGTGAGCGAGTAGACCAGCGCGGACAGCAGGCCGACCACGACGGCCGCCGCGGCTCCCAGCGTGGCGCCGGCGAGCGCCGCGTTGAGCGTCATGAGCTCGACGCCCGGAACGCCCGCGAGCAGGTGGCCGAGCCCGACGCCGGTCCCGACGAACAGGCCCAGCACGACGGCGGACCGGATCCGATCGAATTCGTGGTACCCAGTGGGCGGCCGCATGGGGCGCAGGTTAGGGGATTTGGCGCGACGGGGCAAGCGCCGCCGCTCAGGCGACCGGCAGGCGCAGGCGCTGGGCCACGTCGGCGAAACCGGCGTCGATCGCGTGGACGCGCCGGTAGTGGGCCTGGGCCTCGTCGTCGCGGCCGAGGTCTTCCAGGATCCGCCCCGCGTGGTAGCGCAGGCCGAGCGCCGCCCGGTCCTCGCCGCTCGCCTTGGCGAGCCCATCCTCGAGCACCTTGAGCGCGTCGGCAACCCGCCCGGCGCGATGCAGCGCGATTCCCCACATCTCGCGCGCCTGCACGGCGTGCCGCGCGGACCGGGCGGCCGCGGCGAGCGCGATGACCGCCTGGTCGTAGAGGCCCATCTCGAGGTAGACCAGCCCCTGCTGGTAGAGGACCTCGGGATCCGCATCGGCGGTCTCGCCCAGGTTGCGGCCGATCTCGCTGGCGATCGTGGAAACCTGCTCGGCCTCGCTGCTGCGCAGGATGTCCTCGCCCTCTTCGGCGAGGATCTCGTCGAGGAGGTTGACCGGCGTTCCGTCGTGCGCTGCGGGCTCCGCCTCGGCCGCGGGGCTCGCCTCGCGCTCCGCCGCGAAGCTCCTCGCCGCTCCGTCGACCAGAGAGGCGACGTCCGCCTCGTCGCCGGCGTCGAGGCTGATGCAGCCGTCCTCGTCGCGCGCCAGGTCGTCGCTGTCCGCCGGCACGTCGGCATCGCGCCCGCCGGCGGGTTCGGCCGGGTCTTCCCCGGCCGCGGCGGGAGCTTCGGTCGCCGCCGCGGGCGGAGCGGCGTCCGCCGCCCGTTCCAGGTGGACCGTATTGACGTCCGTGAATCCGGCGGGCTTCGCCTTGCGTCCGGTCGTCTCCAGCCAGCGGCCGTACTCGGCGTAGTTGGTGATCTCGGGGGTTCCCTCCACCAGCCGCGCCACGGCCGCCGCGGCCTCGTCGCAGCGACCGGCCTGCCAGGCGAGGCGGGCCCGCAAGCAACCGGCGCGCGCCGATTCCAGCCGCAGGTCCCAGATGCGGAAGATCCCCTCGACCTTCTCGAGCACCGCGTCGCTCTCGGGGAAGAGCGTGAAGATCTCGAGGCAACGTTTGAGGAAGATCTCCTTGATCTCACCGGAGACGCCCTCGGCTGCTTCGAGGAACGCGATGGCGTGCTGCTCGCCGTCCGCGATCAGTCCCTGGGTCGAGCGGATCTCGGCGAGGAACCAGTTCGCGTTGAGGTTGCCGGCATCGTACCGCAGGACCTTCTTGTAGACGGCTTGCGCGTTGTTCAGCAGTCCCGTCTGCCGGTACTTGGCCGCGGCCGACAGGAACTGGCGGATCGCCTTGGCCGTGTCGCCGGCCTTGAGGCAGACGTCGCCGTACTCGTTCTGCAGCGACGGATTGCTCTTGTCCATCTCCAGGATCTCGGCGTACGCCTCGGCCGCTTGGGCCCAGTCGCGCTTCCTCCCGGCTTCGTAGGCTTGCTGCTTGAGCTTGCGGAGTGTCGAGGACAAGGAGCGGCTCCCCGGGTATCCTGGAGGTTTCCGTGGCGACATGCCGATCCGCGGATCGACGCCATCTCGTGATGTATCATCGTTCGCGCGCGGGAGATATTGAGCGGAAAAACGGGGCCGCGACTCGTGGCGGCCCGGCCACTCGGGGCAGCGGATCGCCGGGCTCAGGCGACCCGGCGACCGCTCCGGTACACGGCCGCCACGCTGTCGACACCGCCGTGATAGGGCACCAGGCGATGGTCGTCGCCGGTGAGGACCACGAAATCGGCGGCCTTGCCCGGCGCGAGCGATCCCACCTCGGCCGCGAGGCCGAGGGCCCAGGCGGCGTTGAGCGTCGACGCCACCAGCGCCTCGCCCGGCGACAGGCGCATCTGGCTGCACGCGATCGACTGCACGAGCGGCACGGAGTAGATCGGACAGCTGCCCGGGTTGAAATCCGTCGCGATCGCGACCGCGCACCCGGCCTCGACCATCTCCCGCGCCGGCGCGTACCTCGGCAAGCCGAGCGTGAAGGCCGTGCCGGGCAGGAGGGTCGCCACGGTGCGGCGGTCGGCGAGCGCCGCGATGCCGTTCGCGTCGATCCGGATCAGGTGGTCCGCCGAGTCGGCGCCCAGCCGCGCGGCGAGCTGGGCGCCGCCCATCGGCTCGAGCTCGTCGGCGTGGACCGTGACGCGAAGGCCGAGCTCGGCCGCGCGGACGAGGATCGTCTCGGTGTCCGCGAGGCCGAAGACAGAGGGCTCGCAGAACACGTCGCAGCGTTCCGCCAGCTTTTCCGCCGCGACCCGCGGCAGCACCTCGTCGCAGACCAGGCGGACGTAGTCGCCGCGCCGCTCGCGGTACTCGTCCGGGATCTCGTGCGCCGCGAGGCAGGTGAGGACGGCGCGGATCCCGGCCAGGTCCGCGGCGCGCCGCGCGATCCGCAGCATCTTCAGCTCGTCGGCCAGCGACAGCCCGTAGCCGCTCTTGATCTCCACGGTCGTCGTGCCGTGGCGCAGGAGCCTGGCGAGGCGAGCCACGCTCAGCTCGACGAGCTCGTCCTCGCCGCGAGCGCGCAGATCGCGCACCGACGCGCGGATGCCGCCGCCGGCCGCGGCGATCTGAAGGTAGGTCTCGCCACGCAGCCGGCGCTCGTACTCGTCGTGCCGCGTGCGGCCGAACACCGCGTGCGTGTGCGGATCGACGAACCCCGGCACGACGGCGCAACCCCCGACGTCGAGGATCTCGAGCCCCGGCGGCAGCCCGCCGTCCGCGAAGAGCGCGCGCCGCAGCTCGGCTTCCGGCCCGGTCGCCACGACGCGGCCGTCCGCGACGGCGAACGCCGCCCTGCCGACGATGCCCGCGTCGCCGAGCGCGGCGCGACGGCGCGGGCCCGCCCCGTCCCGAGCGGGATCGTCCACGGTGCAGAGCTGAGCGATGTTGACGACGAAGAGATCGAGGGCTTCCGGCGCGATCGAGCTCGACGCGTAACGGCCTTCGCGAGTCACGGTCTCCTCCCGGGCGGCCCACGCCGTCGCGCGGCCCGATTCAGCGGCGAACGAGGAACTCGGCAGCGGCGGCCGCGAGCGCGCCGCGGTCCGGCAGCCACCGCAGCGGCGCCGGCAGCGCCGCGAGGAACGTAGCGCCGTAGCGGCGCGTGATCAACCGGTTGTCCAAAAGCAGGATCACGCCGCGATCGGTGCGGCGGCGGATCAGCCGGCCCAGTCCCTGCCGCAGGCGGAGGACGGCGTCGCGCAGCATGAAGTCCGCGAAGGGATCGTCGCCCGCGCGCCGCAGGTGTTCGCAGCGCGCCTGGACCCACGGATCGTTCGGCACGAGGAACGGCAGCTTCGTGATGACGAGGATCTCGAGGCTCTCGCCCGGGAAGTCGACGCCCTCCCAGAAGGTGCTCGTCCCGAGCAGCATGGCGCGTTGGCTGCGGCGGAATCGATCGCGGAGCTCGCCCGCGCCGGCGTGCGGCGATTGGACCAGCAGCTCGGCGCCCGGATCGGCGAAGAGGTCGCGCGCCTCATTCGCCCGCCGCAAGCTGTCGGCCACGTCCTGCAGCCTCCGGTAGGCCGTGAACAGCACGAGGGTCTGGCGGGGCGCGCGCCGCCGCAGGTCGATCAGGATCTCGACCACGGCGTCCGTGAAGCCGGGCTGGTCCGGATCGGGGAGGTCTTCCGGAGCCAGGCACAGCGCCTGCTCTTCCCAGGCAAAGGGCGATGGCACGGTCACCGTCGCCGTCGGCGGGCGACGGCCGGCCAAGCCCAGCTCGCCGAGCATGAAGGCGAAATCCTCGCCGACCGCCAGCGTGGCGCTCGTCGCGACCGGCGCGAGCCGGGTGTCCTGCCACAGCTCGCGCAGCAGCGGCCCCGCCTCGAGCGGGGTGGCGCCCAGGCCGCGCACGACGCCCGCGGGACCGGGATCGAGCCACGTGACCCAGCGGTCGGACGGATCGGCCGTGACGAAACGCACGTCGCGCTCGAGCTGGCGCAGGAGCTGGCCGGCCTGGACGCACCGGACCAGCAGATCCGTGGTTGCCGGCGGCAGCTCGCCGTGGGATTCCGCGCGCTGTTCGAGCGACGCGCTCGCGGCGGTCGCCGCGGCCGCCGTCTCGAGCAGCGCCGACGTCTCCTCGGACAGCGGCGCGAAGGCGACGTCCTTGTCGGCGATCCGCAGGCGCTGGCCGGTCGTCGCGGCCGGGCCCGGCGCCAGGGACTGCCCGGCCGAGCGCCACCAGACCTGGTACGCGTGCAGGCACTGGTTGGCGGCGCGCCCGAACTCGACCGCGGCGTCGCCGGCGCGCTCCCCGTCCGGCAGCGCGCCGAGCCGGGTCGCCAGGAGCGCCGGCGACTCGGGCAGCTGGCCGGCCGGCCGCGCCGCGCCGAGCAGCTCCTCGAGGTCGCCGAGCCGGCGGTGGTCCAGACGCACGGTGTGCGCGTCGAGCACGGTCTGGGGCAGGCGATGCGCCTCGTCGATCACCAGGTCGGCGTAGGGGCCGATGAGCGCGCCGCCCGCGGCCCGGTCGCTCAAGAGCAGCGCGTGATTGACGACCACGAGCCGGGCCTCGCGCGCCAGCCGCCGCGCGCGCACGACGAAGCAGCCCGGCTGCTCCCAGCATTCCGGGGTACACGGCTGGACCGCGCTGAAGAGAGACCGCAGCTCTCCGTCGAGCAGCGGGTGTCCGATCAGCTCGTCGCGCATCCCCTCCCCCGTCGCGAGGAGCCAGAGGCGCAACGCGGCCGCGCGCACCGCGTCGTTCGCGTCCTCGAGCGGCCGCGTGAGGTAGGCGCGGCGCTGGCGCAGACACAGGTAGTTCGCCCGTCCCATGAGCAGCCGCGCGCCGAGATCCCCGCGTCCTGCGAGGAGAGGAGGCAGATCGCCGTCGAGGATCTGGGTCTGCAACGCCCGGCTGTAGGTCGAGATGACCGCGCGCTCGCCGCCGGCCGCCAGACGCGCGACCAGCGGCACCAGGTACGCCAGGGTCTTGCCGGTCCCGGTGCCCGCCTCCGCGAGGAGAGGCTGCGCCTCGGCAAGGGCGCGCGCGACGGCGGCGGCGAGGTCCGCCTGCTGCGGCCGCGGCGTGAAGCGATGGCCGTAGAGCGACCCGAGTCCGTGCGGCGCCCGGACGAACTCGGCGAGCTCGGCGGGGTCGAGCGGCAGCGCGACCGGCGCCCGCGCGGGAGCCGCCGGACCGACCTCGCCGCTCGCCGCGCCGAAGGGACTGCCGGCGCCCGCCAGGCGCTCGAGGATCCGGACGATCTCGCCGCCGCCGCGCTCGCAGCGGTCGAACAGGCCGGCGCAGGCCGTGCGCTCCTCGAGCGGCAGCTCCCGCCACCAGGCGAGCCGCGACCAGACCCGCCGGATCGGAGCGAGCGGATCGGCGCCGGGATCGAGCGATCGCGGCGCGAGCGGGTCGAGCAGCGACCAGAGCAGGTCCGGGTGGATCCGCCAGCCGCCCGCGGCGTCCCTGACCAGGAGGTGCGGCGGCGCGAGCGCGGGATCCTCCCGGATGGTCCCGGCGACGGGAGCCGCGCGCTCGATCTCGCGGTGCGGCGAGCCGACGTCGACGCTCTCGCCGCCGCGACGGATCACCAGGCGTGCGGGCTCAGCGGTCACCGGCCGACTCCGGCGTCCCGAGGTGGCGGCGCAGCGTCGTCTCGTCCCAGATCGTGATGCCCAGCGCGGCCGCCTTGGCCTGCTTGCTGCCGGGCTTCTCGCCGGCGACCAGCACGTCGGTGCGCTTGCTCACGGAGCCCGCGACCTTGCCGCCGCGCTCCTCGATCGCCGCGCGGGCCTCGTCCCGCGTCAGGCCCGCCAGGGTCCCGGTGAGCACGAACGTCCGGCCGGCGATCGGATCGTCGCCGGGCGCGACCGGTCGGGCCGCCGGCTGCTCCTCGCGCGCGAGGAAGAAACCCACCGAGCGCAGGTCGGCGAGGAAGGCGCGCACGCTCGCGTCGGCGAACCAGGTCGTGATCGCCTCGGCCACCAGCGGTCCGATGTCCGCGAGCCCGGACAGCTCGTCGGCGGTCGCGCGCGCGAGCGCGTCGATCGAGGCATACTCGCGCGCGAGGGTGGTCGCCGTCGCGATGCCGACCTGCGGGATGCCCAGGGCGAAGATCTTGTTCGCCCAGGGACGGCGCGGCGTGGCGGCGATCGCCTGCATCAGGTTGTCCGCCGAGCGCTCGCCCCAGCCCGGCAGCGCGGCGAGCGCACCGCGCTCGAGGCGGAAGAGGTCGGCCGGGCTCTCGACCCAACCCTTGGCGAGGAAGAGGTCGATCCATCGCTCGCCGAGCCCCTCGACGTTGCCGGCCTGCCGTCCGGCGAAGTGGCGCAGCCTGCCGGCGAGCACGGCCGGGCAGGTCGGATTCAGGCACCGCAGGGCCACCTCGCCCTCGCGCCGCGCCGCCTTCTGGCCGCACACGGGGCAGCGCTTCGGCATCGGCAGCGGCCGCTGGGTCCCGTCGCGCGCCTCGGGCAGCGACCGCAGGACCTTGGGGATGATGTCGCCGCCCTTGGCGACGACGACGCGGTCGCCGGGCCGGATGTCCTTGCGCTCGAGCTCCTCCCAGTTGTGCAGAGTGGCGCGGCTGACGGTCGTTCCCGCGAGGGCCACCGGCTCGAGCTCGGCGACCGGCGTGATCACGCCGGTGCGGCCGACCTGCAGGGTGATCGCCCGCAGGCGGGTCGTCGCCTCCTCGGCGGCGAACTTGTACGCCAGGCCCCAGCGGGGCGCCTTCGCCGTCCAGCCGAGACGCTGCTGCTGCGCGGCCGAGTCCACCTTGATGACCGCGCCGTCGATCTGGTAGTCGAGATCGTGCCGGCGCGACTCCAGCCGGGCGAGGCATCCCGCCAGCTCGTCGGCGTCCTGCGCGGTCTCGAGCAGCGGATTGACCGGCAATCCGAGCGCCGCGAGCGCCTGCAGCTCCGCGCGGTGCGAGGGCAGGTCGCCCGCCTCGGTCCAGCGGTCGCCATCGGTCAAGGGGAAGAGCTGGTAGAAGACGACCGACAGGCCGCGCCGCCCCACCTCGCCGGGGTCCAGGGTCTTGAGCGTGCCTGCGGTCGCATTGCGCGGGTTGGCGAACGGCTCGAGTCCGGCGGCCTCGCGTTCGGCGTTGAGCTCGGCGAAGCGCGAGCGCGCGAGGTAGACCTCGCCGCGCGCCTCGCAGGCGTCCACCGGGGCGGGGAACTGGCCGCGCCAGCCGCGGGGCAGGCGCGCGGAGACGGTCGCGATCGTCGCGACGTTGCGGGTCACGACGTCGCCGCGCAAGCCGTCGCCGCGGGTCAGCGCCGCGGCGAGCGCCCCGTCCCGATAGCGCACCGCGATCGCGACCCCGTCCATCTTGGGCTCGACCGTGTAGACGACGCCGGCCTGCGCCCCGAGCTCGCGACGGACCCGCTGGTCGAAAGAGCGCACCTCGGCGAGGTCGTAGCTGTTCTGGAGGCTGAGCATGGGGCGCGCGTGCGGCGCCGCGGGGAACCGCTCGTCCCGGTCGTCGCCGACCCGCGCCGTCGGGCTCAGGTCAGCGACCAGCTCGGGGTAGGCGGCTTCCAGGTCGGCGAGCTCGCGCTCGAGCGCGTCGTACTCCGAGTCCTCGATCTCGGGCGCGAGCTCCTGGTAGTACAGGCGGCGGTGGCGCTCGACCTCCGCCCGCAGCGCGGCGAGACGGCGGCGAGCCTCGTTCCGGTTCATGCGCACCTCCGGCGGGCGGGCCCGCCGCGCGGCCGGCTGCGGTCCGCGGGCTAGAAGTTGCCGAGCAGCGAGACGTGGAGCTTGGCGGTGTCGAAGTCGACGCTGCCCGGAAAGCCGACCGCGAGGTTGATCTCGCCCGCGGCCGCCGCGGTCACGAGCCCGAGTCCGTAGCCGACGTGGGTGCCGCTGCGGATCGCGAGGCCGCCGCCGGCCGCCGCCGCTTCGCGAACGGAGAACTCAAAGTATCCCACATCGACGAAGGTGTAAACTCGCGAGCGCAGGGCCCGTCCCAGCCGCACCTCGACACCGCCCCAGGCCGCGGTCTCGCCGTGGAACTCGTTCTCGCGGTACCCGCGCAGCGTGTTGGCGCCGCCGAAGCGATACTGCTCGGAGAGCGGCAGCGGCCGCACGTCGGCATCGTTCTGGCGGAAGCTCGCCCGGCCGGCGAGGCTCAGCGCCGTCGCCAGCCAGACCTCGCCCGCGAGGTCGCCCTCGAGCAGGCGCTGATTGTCCTGCGTGCCGAGGTGTCCCGTCGCGCCGGCCGCGCCGGTATCCGGCTCGGCCGGGCGCGGAGTGTTGCTGCGGTTCGCCGACTCGATCGCGAACGACCCGGACCAGCCGCTGCGCGCGCGATCGCCGCGGTGATGCAAGAGTCCGACCCGCCCGCGCAGGCGCCGCGTCCGCTCGAGGTCTCCCGCGGGATAGGTCGTGCGGTCCCAGCCGATCCCCACCTCGACGCTCCACAGGCTGACCACCGGCAGACGCCAGCGGTTGTCGACCCGGAATCGCGTGTAGACGTCCTGCAGGACCTCGCTGTCGAGCGCGAGGTCCGTGTCGAGCGGCGTGCCCAGCACGAGCGGCTCGAGGTATGCGAATCCGAAGCGCGAACGGTCCTGACCGTCGTCGCTCCAGCCGGCGGCCAGCCGGCGGCCCGTGCCCGCCAGGTTCGGCAGGTCCAGGTCGACCTGGCCGCTCAGGCGCGTGCCGCCTTCCTCGCGGCGGCTGAGGCCGAGGACGACGCCGACCCGGTTCGCGCGCTCCTGCGGCTCGACCCGCCAGACCACGCCGACGGTGTCTCGCGCCGCTGTCAGGTGCACCAGCGGCTCGTCGACCCGGGTGTACAGGTCGCGCGCGCGCAGGCGGTCCACGGCGCGCCGCAGGTCGGACTCGCGAAAGCGGCTGCCGCGGCGCAACCCGGCAGCGCGGATCAGGAAGCGCTCCCCGCGCTCGCCGGGCAGGTTCGTCGTCTGGGGCCCGACGACCGCGCGCGGCCCCGGCTCGAGCCGGGCCTTCACGTCGACGCGCGCGGTCGCCGGATCGAGCGCGACCGCATGGGTCAGCCAGACCGGGAACGGGTGGCCGCGCTCCGCGCAGGCGGCCACCACGCCGGCGGCCGCCTCGACGTACGCGGACGGCCGGAACGGATCGCCGGGCCGCGGCAGCCACGTCGCGAGCAATCGGTCCCGGCCGTCGAACGCGTCGCCCTCGACGACCAGCTCGCCGAGGCGAAACAGCGGCCCGGGGTCGACCACGATGGTCGGCGCGCGTCCGGGCGCTCCGCGATCGACCAGCTGCACCGTCGCCGCGAGGTGCCCGCGCGCGAGCCAGCGGTCGCGCAGCTCGGCGAGCAGGCCCCGGTGCCCGCGCAGCGGCCGCGCGCCCGGGTCGGCGCCAGCCGTGTCGGCGGCGGTCGCCGTGGGATCCTGCCGCGGCCGCAGCTGCTCGGCCCGGCGCAGCCAATCTCCCAGCGCCGTCGAGTCCGCGTCGGCCGGCACCACGAGCAATGCGGCCGGCCGGGCGCCGAGCCAGCTGCGGTCGCTCGCCAGGTCCTCGCGCGACTGCGGCGCCGCGGCGAAACCCGCGGGGAACTCCAGGCGGGGCGGCCAGTCGGCCGCGCCCTGCGCGAGCGCCCGGGCCGCCGGCCCGACCGCCGCGACCGAGCCGGCCGCGAGGACGGCGAGCGCCGCTCGCGCCGCGCTCGGCCACCCGACCGTTCGCCTAGAAGCGCGCCGTGCTCTCGAGGCGCAGGTCATGCTGCCACTCCCGTCCGCCGGACTTGCGTCCGAACCAGGCCAGGGCGAAGTTCAGGAAACGGTTCGGATCCCAGGCGAGGCGCGCCGACGTCTCGACGTTGGCGCCGGGCAGGGGAAACGAGTACGGACGCCGGCTTCCCGGCGGCTCGTCGCTCTGGACGCTCGCGAGCCGCACATCGGCCTCGGCGCTCCAGGCCCTGCCCAGCCGCCAGCGCGCCGATGGCTTGCCCGCGAGCTCGGTCTGGCTGACCCCGGACATCGCGTCGTCGCGCGTGATCCGCTCCACGGAGATCGCCACCCGGCTGCCCGTGACCGGCCGCCAGGAGCCCTCGGCTTCGAGCCGCCGCGCCTCGACGTCGAATCCTAGCTGGCTGGGATTCAGCTGGGCGGCGGTCTCGCGGCGATCGCGGTCGACCTCCCCCCGCAGCCGCACGCTCACCAGCGCGGCCGGGTTCCAGATCAGGGTCACCGTGTGGTCCCGGCGCAAGCGGTCCTCGCGTCCCTGGGCGTACTGGCGGTCCTTCGCCTCGGTGAAGTCGAAGCGCCAGCGGAGGTCCCACGCCCGCAGGTGCCGCAGCAGGGCGACCTCCTGCGAGAGGTCCACCCGCGCGAGGACGACGGACTCCTCGGCGAAGATCACGTCGCGATCGAGCCGCAAGAGGCCACGGATGTCGTCGGTGAGGCTGCGCGCCTCGACGCCGACGCGCGTCTGGCTGTTCCAGGCGCCCCACAGGCGGTCCTTGCCGAGCCACGCGAAATCCTGGCGCCAGCTGAAGTCGCTCTTGACCGCCGTCGTCGCGACCAGGCTGTCGGTCCCGGCGAGCAGCAGCTCGAAGTCGCCGCGCCCCTCGCCCACGAAGATCCCGTTCTCGTCGTAGCGGCCCTCGTTCAACCCCACGTAGACGAGCTGGCGGTCGAGCACCTCGGTCCGGCTGTTGTCGACCCCGTAGCCGAGGTTCCAGTCGGTGCCCAGCCGCGGCCAGGTCGCGCCCAGCTCGAGGCGCCCCAGGCGCGTCGTCTCGTCCTGGCCGCCCGGCCGGCGGACCTCGCGCACGGTCGCGTCCGCCACCACCCGCAGCCCGGCGAAGCGCGGGGTCGCGAGATTGCCCTGCCAGGTGCGGCTGTCGCGCTCGATCCACCAGGTCTCGGCGCGCAGCGAGTCGGCGAGGCCCCGCGTGAACGCGAGGTCCCAGCGCCAGGCGCCGCCGGCCGGCGACCCCAGCCCGCCCGTCAGCTTGTCGAGCCGCCAGCCGCGCGCGGCGGCGCCGGCGACGGCGTCGTCTCGCCACGTCTCGCGGCTGAACGCCACGCGCGGCACGACCGGACCCGTCTGCCACCTCAGCTCCTGGCCCTGGTCGAACCGCCGGACATCGAGCGGATCGACCTCGTCGTCGCTGCGGGCGCCGCGCCACAGGTGGCGGCCGCGGCCGCCGCGCCACTCCCACTCGCCGTCGAGCGCCCAGCGGTCGGCGTTCACGGCCGGACCGTGCGCGAGCGTGCCGGCCCCGGCCGAGATCGCGAGCCGCTTGCCGTGGTCGCCGATCCGCCAGCCGGCCTTGCCCGAGAGTTCGCGGTCCGCCTGGTCCAGGAAGCCGGCGCGCCGGGCCCGCTCGCCCAGGCCCCAGCCCTCGAAATCGTGGATCGTCTTGCTGACGAGGAACGGCGCGAAGCGATCGTCGCGGTCGTCCCAGCTGGCGGTCGCCGCGAACGTCCCGCCGAGCAGGGCGACGTCGCCGCTGCGCGCCGCCGCGTGGACCGCGCGGCCGGAGTCGTCGCCGCCGTCGAGGCCGGACAGCGTGTTGCGGTCGCGGTCGCTGACGTTCCACTCGGCGTGCAGGCCGGCGCCGGCCGAGTCGCCGACGTCGGCCGTGAAGCTCGCGACGCTCTGCGATTCGGGCAGCGGCAGCAGGCGCCCGACCCGGTACGCGCCGAGCCCCGCGCCGACCCAGGCGTAGACGCGCACGCCCGTCTCCGTCAGCTCGGTGAGGTCGTAGTCGCCGAGGCCGGCGCCGGCGTGGAAGAACTGAACGTCCCAGTCGCCGCCCTCGCTCGCGTAGACGAAGTAAACACTGGTCCCGTCGTCGATCCGGTCGTAGTCGCCGGTGCCCGGCTCGACCTCGCTCGCGCCCGGCGCGACCGCGGCGAGCGGATCGTCGCCGGCCGCGGCGAGGATCGCCTCGTCCTCCGGGCTCAGCTCCCCGCTGCGCAGGCGACCCTCGTCGTCCCGCTCGCGCGCGAGCCGGACCCCGATCGCCACGGGCGCTCCGCCCACGGCGAACCCGGCGCCGCCCCCGCCGCCGACGACCCCGCGGCCGTACTCGCCCTCGCCCTCCTCGAACTCGACCACGATCAGCGTCTCGGCCGTGACCAGGCGCCGGAACGTGAAGGTGATCGTCCCACGCACGTAATCGATCGTGTAGTCGCGGTCCGCGCCGCGGGTCAGGACCTCGCCGTCGAAGGTCACGCGCTCGGTGCCCGCGACCACGAACAGGTTCTGCCCCGCTTCGCCCGTGCCCAGGAAGTAGGGTCCCTGGTTCGCCTCCTCGCCCTGCAGCTCGACCGTGCGGTAGCGTCCCTTGGGGGATCCGAAGAGGGCTTCGGCCCGCAGGCGGCCGGGGTGCGCGTCGAGCGCGAAGCCCTGCAGCTTGCGCCGGTAGTCGCCGAAGCGCGTGCCGCGCCGCTCGGCCACGAAATCGCCGAGCGTCGTGCGCCAGTCGCGCGCTTCGAGCTCGACCAGCACCTTGTCGATGTCCTGCAGCTCCTCCGTGTTGCCTTCGGGCACGACCGGGAGGTTGTCGTCGGTGAGCGCCGCGCGCACGAAGATGCCGGGGGTCAGCTGCCCGGAGACGTTCAGGCGGAGGTTCTGGTCGACGGTCAGCTCGCGCCGCGTTCCCGACGAGACGTAGACGGCCTTGCTGCCGCGCACGTCGAGGTTGCCGGACTGGTCGAGGTCCCACGCGTCCGGCGTGAACGCCGGGCGCGCCGCCGCGCCGTCGCGCGCGGCCGGCGGCGGGACGAGCGGCCGCATGGCGACGCGGGACTCGACGAGCCCCGGCTGGAACCGGTACTCGACCGTCGCGATCACGGTCCCGCCCCCCGACCAGTCGCGCAGCGGCACGATCTGCCCGCTGCGCGCGCGCAGGCCGAAGTCGCGGTCCGCCTGCCAGCGCGCGCCGCCCACGCGCAGGACGAGGCTCGCGGGGTCGATCCCCCCGTGCGCGAGGAAGAGCGGCCGGCGATCCGCCTGCAGCAGGAAGTACTCGCGCTCGAAGAGCAAGCCCTCGGCGGCGGCGGCCCGTCCGGCGGCGGCGAGCACGAGCAGCGCGGCGAGCGCCGCGCGCCGGACGCTGCCGGGGGAACCGCTCACGAGCCACCTCCTCGGCCGCGGTTCACTCGTAGAGGATGTCGAAGACCAGGACGGCGGCGCGCAGCCGGTCGGAGATCGCCAGCTGGTCGTCGGGACCGACGGCCACGTCGATCGGGCCGAGGGGCGCGGCCTGCAGGTCCAGTTGCGGCCCGATCTCCACGAGCAGCCGGCCGCGCGGTCCGATCACGTGGACCGCGCCGGCTGCCGGATCGGCCACGAAGACGTTGCCCCACCGATCGGACGCGAGCCCCTGCGGCGCCACGAGGACGTTCTCCGGGTCGAACTGGCCGCCGAGCGCGTCCTCGTAGTAGCCGAGGCGGTTGAAGCGCTGCAGCCGGCGATTCCCGCGGTCGCTGACCATGAAGCCGCCGTCCGGCAGGAAACAGACGCCGCTCGGTCCGTCGAACTGCTCCTGGTGGGGCCCCGGGTTGCCGACGCGGCTCTGCAGCGCGAGGAACGAATCGAGGATGAGCACCTGCTGCTCTCCCCCGTCGGCGACGACGACGCGACCGTCCAGGTCGATGTCGAAGGCCGACGGGACCGTGTCGAAGGCGGGGTCCACGGCGCGGAAGTCGACGATCCGGTCCTGGTACGCGCCGCCGAGGTCGAAGCGGTAGAGGGCGCGGCCGCCGATGTCCAGCACCAGCACCTTGAAGCCGTCGACGCGGGCGTCGACCGGCCGGTAGGGGCGCGCCGGCGGCGTGTCGAACTCGGCCCACGTCCGCGTCCGCCCGTCGAGCCCATGGACCTTGCCGCGGGCCTCGTCGCAGACGATCAGCGTGCCGTCCTCGCCCCAGGCGACGCCCGCGAGCCCCTCGAAGGGGAAGTAGCTCGCCGTGCGGTCGTTCTCGAACAGGTAGGCGAGCTCGACGCCGACGACCGTGACGCCTGCCGCGGCGGGCGGCGGCGGCGCGCCGGGATCTCGATCGCGGTAGACGTCCTCGGGGGCGCAGGCGGCGACCAGGGCGGCCACGATCCCCACGAGCGCGATCGGACGCGCGCCGCTCACCTCAGAAGCTCCAGCTCGCGACGGCGCGGGCCTCCGGACGGACGATCGACGGGCCCATCGCCACGGACACGTCGAGCCCCAGCAGGGTCGCGCCCACCGTCGGCTCGGCGGTCTCGGGCGGCGTCCCGCCGTCGCGCACGGCGTCGAAGATCGAGACCGCGCGGTTGAGGACCGCGAACAGGAGCATCAGGTTGCGATGATCGTACGCGGAGTTCGCGTCGGCGCGCAGAGACTGGTAGTCGGTGCGGTAGCCGTCGTTGCGCCATTGCCAGGTGTCGGCCTCGCCCGGCGGCGGCGGCGGCGGCGTGCCGAAGGCGCGCGCCTCGCGCAGCCGGGACTCGTACCACGCGTCGCTGTCCGGGTAGCGGCCGACCGCCTGCCAGTAGCCGTCCTCGTGCTCGCCGCTCGTGCCGGCGTAGATGCCGGCCCAGTTGCGCGCATCCTCGCCGAGCTGATCGGCGTGCCGGTCGAAGCCGAGGTAGGCGCCCCAGATCACGACCTCCGCCCCGATCATGAAGAGACCCTTCGTGCGGTCGTGGTTGTAGAGCTGGCCGAGACCGGGCACCACCAGCGACAGCGCGCCGGCCTTCAGGCGCCGGCTCCGGTCGCCCGGAGCGCCCGGCTCGGCGCCGGCCTTCGGCTCGAGATCGCGCGTCCCGCCGATCTCCTGGGCGCCGATCCCCTGGGAGCCGAGCCAGCCGCGCCAGTCGTCGGAGTCCAGCCACTGGCCGACGTCGCCCGCCACGGCCGGCGCTGCCCCGAGCGCCAGCAGCAGGGCCGCGGCCGCAAACACGCTGCACGTTCGCTTCACATCGTTCACCCTCCGTCAGAAGGAGACCGTGGCGCCGATCACGCCGCGGGTGTAGCCGATCGGCTCGACGAAGACATCCACCTGGTGGCCGCCGATCTCGAGCTTGCTCGACTCGCCGCCGTTCGAGCCGCCGCCGAAGAGCAGGCCTTCCAGGTAGGCGACCTGCACCACGCTGAACACGCGGAACGCGATGCTCAGGTAGATGTAGCGGTCGCGTTTGTTGTAGTAGTCGTTGCTCTCCTTGCGCATCGCGCGGTACGTCTCGCGGTGCGCGCTCGTGCGCGGGTCGTCGAGGTTGGCGGTGTCGATATCGTCAGGGTCGAGTCCGAGGAAGACCCGCGGATCGGTGAAGTCGTCCCAGCCGAAGACGAACTGGTCCCACTTGCCGAGGTTCTCGTAGTACTCGCGCCGGTCGGCGTCGCGCGACACCCACAGCGGCAATCCTGTATCGGGATTGTCGTAGATGTTGTAGTCGAAGTACTCGGTCCCGACGCCGACGACCTGGCTGTAGTCGAAATTCGCGTCCGGGCGTTGGAGGTAGGCGGCGTCGTAGGCGGCGTCGAGCTTCTCCTCGAACCAGTGCGCGTCCGCGTACGCGTAGTACTCGCTCTCCTTCTGGTCGCCCTTGTCGGCGGCGTCGAAGGCGAGGTACCACGAGGCCGCGTCGAGCGCGATCTGCAGGTAGCCGCGCTTGTGGCCGAGGTACAGCTCGCCGGCGCCGGGGACCGCGAGCGACATGAGCATGGGGACCACGGCCGACGAGCGGCGGGTCCCCGTTTCGGCCGGCCGGGAAGAGCCGCCGAGGTCGGTCTGCCAGTCGCGTCCGTCCGCGGGCAGATCGCCGGTCAGGCGCGCGACCTCGAGGTCGGCCTGGCGTAGCAGCCAGCCGCTCTGGCCGGCCGCGGCAGGCGCGGCCCCGGCCGTCAGGAGCGCACCCAGCACGATCACGGGAACGAAGCGGTGGGAACGCATGGCTCGTCCTTTCGCCGGGCGCCTAGCGCGCCACGGCCACGGTTTTAAACTCGGTCTGGACCTTGCCGGCCGCTTGCTCGCTGGTCAGGCGCGCCAGGTAGAGACCCGAGGCGACGTCGAGGTCCACGGTGTGCTCGTTGATCCGGCCGGCGCTGGTCGGGATGCGGAGCGCCAGGACCGTCTCGCCCTGCAGGTTGTAGATCGCGAGATCGGCCGGCCGGTCGGTCGCGCTCCAGAAGCGCACGGTCAACGCGGTCCCGACCAGGGGATTCGGATAGAAGACCGCCCGGTCGTCGCCGAGGTCGGCGGGAGTCTGCCCGGCCACCGGCCGCGCCACGCCGACCGGCCCCGAGCGCGCCGGACCGCCGCCCGGGCCGAACCAGCCCGCCGTGGCCGGTCCGCCGGCCGGCAGGGCGCGCCCGGCACAGAGCGCGAGCCGTCCGTTCGTCAGTCGCCGCTCAAGCGGCGCGCCCAGGCGGCCGCCCGCGTCCGCGAGGGCGAGCGACGCCCCCTCGCCGTCGAGCGGCGCGAGGATCAGGCCCGACGGCCCGCCGCCGCCGAAACGCAGCGGCGTCCGCAAGGTCGGCCGGCCCCGCGCGTCCAGCACGAACAGGTGCCCCCCGGCGGTCGAGAAGGCGAGCTCGTTGCCGGGACCGCCGGCGAGATCCGCGACGACCACCGGCCCGCCGACCCGGGTCGAGTCCGGCAGGGGGAACAGCGCGGCGAGATCGGCCGGGAACCCGGTCAAGGGCGTGCCGTCGTCCTGCCAGGCGAAGAGCCGGCCGCCCGTGGCGGCGATCAGGTCGAAGTGGCCGTCCCCGTCGAGATCCGCCACTGCCGGTTCGCCGGCCAGCGCCGCGCCGGGATCCGGCCAGGACTCGATGGTCCAGGCGCCGTCGGGCGCGATCCGCCAGGAGCCCTGCCCGCCCTGCGGGCCGAAGATCACGAGTCGCCAGCCCTCCGCGACCGGCACCGCGGCGACCGCGGCGGGCTCCTCGAGGCGGCCGGACCAGTTCGCCGCGCCGGATTCGAATCCGGCGGGGCCGATCGGTCGCAGGCGCCAGCCGCCGGCCGTCGCGACGAGGACCGCGGGACCGCCCGCGAGCTGGAGCACCCGCAGCGGGCAGACCGGCCGGGACGGGGCGAGATCCATGAGCGGAGCCGGATCGCCGACCGCCTCCCCGTCCTCGTCCACGAGATGTCCGTAGCCCTCGCCGTCGATCGCGAGCACGAGCCACGAGCCGCCCGCCAGGGCGACGGGTTGCGGGCCCGCGAGCAGGCTGTCGCCCACGCTGGCCGACCACAGCGGCTCGAGCGCGGCGCCGGGGCGCCAGGCGGTCACCGCGCCGTCGCACGTGCCGACCAGGAGGGTCGCGAGACCGTCCGAGTCCGCCAGCGCGGCCGGCGGGCCCGCCAGACGATCCGCGAGGGTGGCGACGGCGCCTTCGGGCAGGTCGCCGGCGCCCGCGTACGCGGGTTCGCCGCCGCTCGTCCAGGCGAACAGCAGGGGGGGCTCGCCGTCGAGCGGCGCGTCGACGCCGAAGACGAGCGCGCGGCCGTCCGTCCCCAAGAGGGGCGTCAGGCTCTGCGGGTCCAGCGCGCGCGGCGCCGGCCCGGCGACGTCGCCGGCGGGCGGCAGCGCGAGCGGCCAGCCCTCGGCCAGCGGCTCGACCGCGGCCTGCAGCGCCATCACGGCTCCGTGCGCGGCGCCGTCGTCGGCGATGTCCCACAGGTGCAGCCCGGTCCAGCTGCGATCGAACGCGCGGCTCGTGGGAACGCCGGTCCCCTCCGCGAAGAGCTCCCGGTAGCCGCCGGGATTCCAGGGCGAGAAGGGGTCGAGCTCGCTGCCGTACCAGCCGAGGACGTAGGCGTCCAGCACGCCGATGTCCTGGATGCCGTCGGCCTCCACGAGCTTCAGGCCGTCGCCGTATCGATTGATCGTGTTGTCGGCCAGGCCGGACTCGATGCGGTCCAGGTTGACGTGCCACACGAGGAGGCCGCCGCCACCCACGTCCGGGACCTCGGGCAGGAAGTAGTCGTAGTAGCCGGTGTTGATGCCGGTCGTGCCGCGGCGATCCCCGGCGATCATCGGAAACAGGCCCGTGTGGTCGTCGCTGAGGAAATACAGTCCGCCGTAGTTGCTCTCGGGATCGTACGGATCGAACGGCGTGTCCTCGACCGAGAGCGGAATCCAGCGGTTCTCCACCAGGAAGAACTCGCGCGACGAGGCGCCGCCGACGAGGACCTGCGGCTGCGCGAGGTCGAAGCGGTTGCCCGCGACCTCGTTGTGGATCGCGTAGGTCTCGCGGGACACGCCGACCGCCGGGAGCTGGAATCCGCCGCCCGTCCCGCCGGGCACGAGGTCGGTCACGACCCAGCCGAGGAACCACTTGCACCAGGCCGAGAGCGACGGCGGCAGGATCCCGGTCACCGCCTCGCCCACCAGCTCTCCCGTGTCGGGATCCTCGTAGCCGATGACCGCGGCCAGGTTGGTGCCCGAATCCATCAGGTCCCAGACGCCGACGCTCGTCAGCCCTGTCGTCGCGTCGTAGACGTCCGGCAGGCCGAGCGCGTGGCCGAACTCGTGGTAGAGCGCGGCGGCGATGCTGCCCTTGTAGCCGTCCTGGGTGGTGGTCTCGGGAATGACCGAGCACTCCGTGAGGCTGCCGCTGGTGAGCGCCTGCGGCTCGCCGAGGGTCACGAAGAACGTCGGGATGTCGTTCGGCGTGTCCTGGGCGATGTCGCTCTGCCAGTCGCTGCCGGCGTGCGCGAAGATGATGTAGGTGAGCGGATCGTCGTCGTCGAAGTCGCCGAGGTCGACCGAGCCGTCGGCCTGCGTGCCCTCGTCCGCCGCCGTGATCATGTCGCGCACCATCGCCTCGAGCCCGTCGAGCGTCCAGAAATCCCCCGCGCCGGGACCGTAGTCCGCGACGTCGCCGAGCCGGTAGCTCCCCCGCTCGTCGTCGGGCAGCACGCGCGACTCGATGACGAGGCGTCCGCCCGACTGGAACCGGTAGAATTCCGAGAGCCCGCGCAGGTGCGCCTCGAAGTACGCCCGGTCGTGCGGCTCGGGGTCGATCTGCAGCTCGGCGTCGGGGAACCGCGGTTCGAAGAAGAAGTCGCCGTCCGGCGCCATCGTCACGAGCTCGGGGTCGCGGTTCGCGTCGAAGGCGATCCGCACGAGCAGGATCCTGAGCGTGTCCGGGTCCGCCTTGACGGCCGGCGCGAACGGCGCCTCGAAGCGCGCGGCGCCCAGGCCCCGCTCGGCCAGCCACCCCAGGCTCTTCGCCGAGATCTGCTGCCCGCCGAGCAGGTCGTGGACCACGTGCCGGCGCTCGTGGTGGACGCGTTGACGGTGGACCTCGCGGTCGATCGCCTGCTGGCCGCCCGGGCGGGACGCGAGCTCGCTCCAGCCGAGCTTGCGGACCGGCGGCCGGCCCGCGTCGCGCCCGGCGTTCGCGGCCGCGGGCGGGAAGGTCACGAGGGCGAGCAATGCGAGGGCGCACAACGAGCGACGGTCGACGGTCTGCACTGGTGCTCCTTCCACCGTCCCCCGGCCGGGTGACCGGGGGACGCAGGACGGTGGCGGGCGGCAGGGGACCGGCCCGAAGTGGCGGCTACCAGCGGTAGCCGAGCGTGAAGCGGCTCACGCGGTCGAGCCCCTCGGCCTGCGGGACCGAGGCGAAGTCGAAGATGAGCGCCTGGCCCAGCCACTTCTTCATGTCGACGCCGAAACCGAACGTGTAGTCGGTGATGTCGCCGTACTCGGCGCTCTTGTAGCCGGCGCGCAGGAAGAGGGAGCGGTCGTAATTCCACTCGGCGCCGACGCCCCACTCCTCCTGGTCGGTCTCCAGGCCGAACGAGTACTTCTCCTTGTCGGAATTCCACTTGTAGAGCGGCAGCTGGAAGTCGCCGACCAGGATCAGGCCCATGAACTCGGAGTTGACCAGGCCGTAGGCGAGGCCGGCGGTGATCTTGCTGGGCATCGGATCGGACTGGGCGTCGTCGACGTGCGTGATGTTCGGCCCGAGGTTCGCGATGGCCAGGGCCGTGTTGAGCTTGGTCCCGGGCACCTTGTAGAGCAGGCCGAGGTCCACGCCGAAGCTCTGGGCCGAGCCGCCCTGACCGTCCTTCACGATCTGGTCCGGGGCCAGCTTGTCGCGGAAGTACTTCACGCCCAGTCCAACGCCCAGGTCGGGCGACAGCGGAAACGCCAGGTTGCCCTGCAGGACGTACTCGTACGAGGAGAAGGTCCCGAGATCTTCCTCGTCCTCGCTGGTCGCCTGCTGCTCGCCCATGTCCAGGTAGGTGACGCTGAAACCGATCGTACCGCTGCCCATGTCGCCCGCGTAGCCGAGCCAGGTCAGGGAGATGTCTTCAGCCAGTCCGGCGGCGAGCTTCGAGTACATGAGCTGCACGTCGCTCGTCTCCGCGCGCTGGCCGAGGAACGCCATCCCGCCAGGGTTGAACCAGGCCGCGGTCGCGTCCTGCGCGAGCGCGATCCCGGCCTCGCCGAGCGCGTTGTACCGGGCGCCGATCGGAAACGACAGCACGATGGCTCCGGCACCCGAACCGGCGAACGCCGGCGCGGCGCTCCCGAAAGCGATGAGCCCCACCAGCAGGGTGGGTGTGAGATTCCGCTTCATCGATCCGCTACCTCCGTTGGCAAGCCACAGGACGATTGGGCGGCCGTCCTACCGCATGATGACGAGCTGTCCCGTCTCGCGAATCTGGTGGTCATCGGCGTCGAGGTCGCCTCGCAGTACGTAAAGATAAACGCCGTTCGCAATTTCGTCGCCCTCGGTGTCGCGACCGTCCCATTCCAGGATGATAGGTCCGGCGGCAGCGGCGATCACCGGGACGCTGCGCACGCGACGACCGGACACCGTGTAGATGTCCCAGCGCAGGTCCATCGGTCCCGATACCTCGCAGATCAACCGGCAAGGCCCCGGCGTCGGATTGGGGAAGACGGTGGCGTTGCGGATGCCGGTCAACGACGTCGCCTCGAGCTCGAAGCTCAGGGTATCGGCGCCGACGTTGCCGAACATGTCGCTCGCGGTCATGACCACGGAGTGCGCACCGAACGCGAGATCGCCCGGCAGGGTCGTCACCAGGTTGGCGCGCGTGTAGCTGCCGGGAGCGAAGTCGACGTCGTCGGTCACGTTCGTGTAGACCCCGCTGCGGTCGAACTCCAAGAGGACGCTGTTCGCCGGATTGCTCGCCAGGATGTTCACGCCGCTCGTGTCGTACAGCGCCGCTGTGAGCGAGTCGCCCGGGCGCACGCGGGTGCGCCCGCCCGCGAAGCCGAGCCGGATGTCCGGTCCGGCGACGTCGCCCCCGGGATCGCCGGCGACCTGGACGGCGGGGACCCGGCTGACCGCCACGTGTTCCCCTTCGGCGTCGCCGACGATGCAGCGGATCCGCCCCGACACGCCGGTCCGCATCCGGATCGGCCCCAGGAACGGGACCAGGAGGGGATCGTCGGGGACCCCGCCGTTGCCGCGAAACGCGGGGTTGCCGAGTCGCAGCCACACCTGGTTCTGGTAGAAGTTCACGAGGACGCCCGCCTCCTCGACCCTCAACTCGTACGTGGTGTCGGCGCCGGGTTCGACGGCGGTCCCCGCGAGGTCGATCACCACCTCGTGCACGCGGCCCGTCAGGAGCGAATCGGCGGAGGCGGCCGCGAACCTCAGATCGTCGACGGGCAGCGGCAGGGCGATGGCCGGGTCGCCGAGGACGTTGTAGCGCATCGAATTGCGGACCGTGCTGATCGACTGCCAGTTCGCGGCCTTGGCGGCGATGAGCGCCTCGCCGAGGGTGGCCGTGGCCGAGACGTGGACATCCGGGAACAGCGCGGACCAGAACGAGTCCGAGAGCTGGTTGTTCGGGCCGATCTGGCTCACCCACGACGCCGCGATCGAACCGATCCCGCCCCCCTGCGCCGCCAGGAGGAACAGCTCGGACATCGATTGCGACGCCGGATCGTCGAACACGCCGACGTCGCAGCTGAAGGCGAGGAAGAAGAACCGCCGCTCCCCGTTCGTGAGTTCCGGGATGAAGTCGCTCAGGAAGACCTGCTCGTCGGCGAGCACGGAGGCCGCACCGTGCCCGACGTAGTAGAAGACCGTCGCGCCCGCGTCGAGCTGCTCGAGGAGCGCGCGGCGCGCTTCCGGCTTGTAGAGGCCGACGTACGGGAAGTCCTCGAGATAGACCTTGACCAGGTCGACGGAGAGGGGCGTGTAGCGGTTGGCGAGGTTCTCCGCCTCGATCATGTGCGAGGCCTCGACGCCCGACGGCGGATTGGACGGGTTCTGCCGGAGGTCGTCGGCGCAGTACACCATCCGGTTGCGCCAGGCGCCCGCCGGGGTGTCCTCGACGTAGGCGATCGTGCGGTCCACGAGCGCCAGCGCGCTCGCCAGGCTGGTCGCGGGGAGGCGCCCGACGGCGAGGTCGGGGATATCCCAGGGGACCGGAGCCGCGGCCGGCGTGTCGAGCGCGACGAGCGATTCGTCCGCGACGTAGGGATAGGTCGCCAGGAGAGGGTGCGGGATCGAGTTCGGGAAATCCGTCAGCTGGTTGGTGGGGATCCAGTCGACGAGCTCGCTCTGGGGGTTGTGGTCCTGGTAGTTCCGGGTATCGCGGCTGGCGTCGCCGAGCAGGCAGACCCAGCGCAGGCGCTGTCCGTGCTCGAGCCAGGTCCAGCGCAGGAACTGCCGGATCCCTCGCCAGTCCTTCTGGCCGCCGCTGAAGTTCGCGAAGATGTCCTCGACCGAGACGGTCGCGGCCCGCGGCGACTCGATTCCCGGCAGGCTCCGGCCGCGCATGGCCGCGAGCTGCGCGGCGGCGACCGTGAACTCGGCCGGGTGGATCACCAGGTAGTCGCAGGCCTCGACGGTCTGCCGCAGGGGGGTCACCGGCTGGACGCGGCCTGCCGCCACCGCCAGCGCGTCGCCGGCGGCGAACAGGACGAGGTGCCGCGAGACGCCCGGATCCCGCGCGAGGCCGACGGTGAGCGTCCGCGGCGGTCCGCCCACGAGCTCGCCGGCCAGCGCGACGACGGAATCGGGGCGGCTGACGTCCCAGACGGTGAGGTCGCCGCTCGCCGGCACCGTGAAGCGGACGTCGACCGGCTCGCCGGGAACCGTGACCTCGTCGCCCCACAGCACGCAGGCCAGGGCGCCCGGATAATCCGCCTTCACGCAGGTCGCGCGATAGAGGAGATCGAAACTATCGAAGGCGAGGTAGTGCTGGACCTCGGTGTAGTTGTCGTGGACCAGGTGGACGGCGTTGGTCCCGGAGGTGAGGGAGGTCGTGGTTCCCGCGAAGCGGAACTGCTCCTGGCCCAGCTGGGCGGTGATGGCCCAGGCGCGACTGACCTGGTTGGCCAGGTCGTCGTTGACCCAGCAGGTCGCCTCGAACTGAGCCGGATGGTCCGATTGCTGGTTCCGCAGGCCGCACAGGTCCACCTGCCAGTCGGCCGGCGCATCCGGCACGGCTGCCGGTACCTGGACGGTCGGGCTGAACGACGAGTTGATCAGCGACTGCCACACCCAGTTGTCGCGCACGTACCCGCCCTGGTAGGCGTAGTTGTACTCGGCGTGCAGGCGCGCGCGGTGGGTCGTGACCAGCGCGCCGCCGGTCGGCGCCGCGGCGACCGTCGCGACCCGGCGGGGCGCGCCCGGCAGCGGCGACGGCGTCGCCACGTCCTCCCAGGTGAGCCAGTAGACGCCGCGGGGTTCCTGCGGGTGGTTGTAGAACGCGAGCTTGTCGTCGGTCGGCGCGAGCCGGTCGAGCCAGACATCGGTGCCGAACCCGTAGAACAGCAGGCGATCGCCGCCGTCGAACTCGCCGTCACCGCCGTCGTCGACCGCGATCGCCAGCTCCGTGAGGCCGACGCGGTCGGCCTGCGCGTCGTCGCTGATCTCGGGGTCCTCGGCGAGGGTGAGACCGCCGCCCTTGTACAGGCGCATCTTCGCCGGATCGACCTGCGCGAGGCTCACGCCCATCGCCTCGAGCTGCTGGCCCGAAAGCGCGTAGATCCCGATCTCGGTCACCTCGAGGCGGACCCAGTGCCCGGTGAGGGCGAAGAAGTCGGGCAACGGCGCCTTGTCCGCCGGTCGCGGCCGGGCGAGCGAGAGCGCTCGCAGGTCGCGGAAGTGGTCGGCGTTGACGACCGAACCGGGCACGGGCTCCCGGCCGGCGCGCCGAAGGAGTCCGGCGTCGGCTTTCGCGCGCGCGAGATCGGAAGGTGCCGGGTGGGTGACCTCGACGACGATCCCGGCCAGGATGCCGCCGCCGGCCTCGACGTTCACCGAGACCGTCGCGAGCGGCACGCCGCGGTAGACCTGCGGCGCCGCGAGCGTGGCGACGGGCGCGCCCGGATCTGACGGTTCGCGGTGCCACTGCACCGCCGCCACGCGCCAGACCGGCGTCTCGCGACCGGGCACCGCCACCTGGAAGTCGTAGACCGGGACGACCGGCTCGACGCGCTCGTCGACCGGATTCCACATCTCGCTCGCGATCTCCGTCCACTCGACCTTCCGGACCGCTTGCCAGTCGTCCGGCGCCTCGGCGACCGGGAACGTGAACTGGACCACCGTCCGGCCGGCGTCGGCGGCGAGGACCGTCCGCACCGGACGGCCGAGGACCGCATCCGCCGGCCCCGAGAGCAGCGCCGCCGCCGCGCCCGCCGGCGCGAGGAGCAGGGGGAACACCAGGAGCAGCGCGGCGAACGAGGGGTGATCAGGCCTACGCGTCATCCCGCTGGTCTCCTTCCAGGCTCTCGGCTTCCTCGATCAGCATGACGGGGATGTCGTCTTCCACACGGTAGCTCAGGCGACAGGTTCGGCACACCAGCCTGGTATGGTCGGCGTTCGGTTCGACCGCGCCCCTGCACTGGGGACAGGCCAGGATCTCAAGCAACCTCGGGTCGAGCATCGTCCGCCTCCAGGATCCTCGTTCGCTCGCGGTCCGCTGCGGGGTGGGGACTCGCCGGGCGTCCGCCGCAGGTACTGTACGCGAGGACGGTCAAGGACGACAGTAAAAACCATCGTTCCGGGGCACGAACCGGCGGAAGAAGGGGAGATCCTCGCAATGGTTGGCAGAGGAAAGGATATCAGGCTCCCCGCGTCTTGTCAACGGCGCTCGGTCCACTCCCCCATCGCCAGGTACTTGGCCAGCCGGCGTTCCCGCAAGGTCTTCTGATCCAGGGCGACGAGTTCGGCCAGCGCGTCGAGCAGTTGAGCCTTCACCGCCAGCGCCGCCGCGGCGTGGTCGCGATGGGCTCCACCCACCGGCTCGCCGACGATGCCGTCGATCAGCGTGTGCCGGAACGCGTCCGCGGCGGTCAGGCGCATCGCCTTGGCGGCGTCGGGCGCCTTGGCGGCGTCACGCCACAGGATCGCCGCGCAGCCCTCGGGGCTGATCACGCTGTAGACCGCGTTCTCGAGCATGTAGATACGATCGGCCACCCCGAGCGCGAGCGCGCCGCCCGACCCCCCCTCGCCCGTGACGACCGCGACCGTCGGCACCCGCAGGGCCGCCATCGCGCGAAGGTTGTGCGCGATCGCTTCAGCCTGCCCGCGCTCCTCGGCCCCGAGGCCGGGGTAGGCGCCCGGCGTGTCGATGAACGTGATGATCGGACGCTCGAACCGCTCGGCCAGCGTCATCAGGCGCAGCGCCTTCCGGTAGCCCTCCGGATGCGCCATGCCGAAATTGCGCTGCACGTTGCTGCGGGTGTCCCGGCCCTTCTGGTGTCCGAGCACCAGGACCGGCCGGCCCTCGAGTCGCGCCAGGCCGCCCACGATCGCCGGGTCGTCGCGAAACTGCCGATCACCGTGAAGCGGCACGAACTGCGTGAAGATGCGCTCGATCAGGTCGAGCGTGGTCGGGCGCCGACCGTGGCGCGCGAGCTGGACCCGCTGCCAGGGCTCGAGCTTGGAGAAGATGTCGTCGCTGAGCCGGACCGCCTTGCGCCGCAGGTGAGCGACCTCGTCGGCGACGTCGACGCCGCCGACCGCGGCCGACGCTTCGAGCGTGCGGATCCGCTCCTCGAGTTCGACGATCGGCCGCTCGAAGTCGAGCCACGGACCCTTGGTTGTCTCGGGCATATCCGTCCGTTCCCGTTGAGGGACGCCAGCGCGGAAGATACAAACGAACCGCTGCGGGCGCCGTCAAGCAGAACTGTGGTTCGCGCCGTTCCAGCCGCCCCGGCCGTTGCGGCCCGCGACGGCCGCCGGCAGGCTGACGTCGAGCCTGATGCCGCGCAGGCCGGGCAGCGCGCGGAGGGCGCGCAGGCTCGCCAGGGTCAGGGCGATCCGCCGGCCGCTCTGCAGCAGCCAGCGGCTCTGGTCGCGCTGGACGTCGATGACGACCGGGACCGGCGGCGCGCCGCCGGCCCACCCGGCGATCGCCGGGTCGGGCTCCGCGGCGAGATCGGCAGGCGCCGCGGCCGCCCGCAGCGACGGTCCGCTCGCCGCCTCGCCGGCCGCGAGGCGCGCCCACGCCTGCTGGCGGCCGAACTGGTCGAGGAGCGCCCCGAAACGGTCGAGGCCGCGCGCGCCGAGCGCGCCCAGGTCGACCTCCAGGAGGATCTCGCGCGTCCAGCAGCCGAGGACCTCGTCGACCCGCGTGACGCGCTCGACCACGATCTCGCGCGTCGCGTCGCTGCGCAGTTGCACGCGGCCGCCCATGACGAGGATCGAGTCGCTGGCGATCAGGTCGGCCACCTCGGCGTAGAGTCGCGCGTACACGACGGCGGCGACCAGGCCGGTGGTGTCCTCGAAGTGGGCCCGCGCGTAGATCCGCTTGTGCTTGTCGCGGGCGGTGCGGAAGCTCGTCACCACGCCCGCCAGGTCCACCCACGCGCCCTCGCCGCGGCCGCACGCCTCCGCGACGGTCGCCACCGGCAGCGAGGCCATGAGCTCGCGATACTCCTGGAACGGGTGGCCCGACAGGAAGAACCCGACCGCCTGCCGCTCCAGCGAGAGCGCTTCCAGGGGATCGTAGGGCGGGACCTCCTGCAAGGCCGGCTTGAGCGCCACCGGCGCCGCGCCGCCGCCGAACAGGCTGGCCTGACCGCCCTCGCGATCGCGCGCCGCCCGCTGGCCATACGCGAGCGCGCGGTCGAGGTTCGCGATCAGGGTGGCGCGGTCGCCGGGCAGGCAATCGAGCGCGCCGGCGTGGATCAGGCTCTCGAGCACCTTGCGGTTGACCTTCTGCAGGTCGACGTGCTCGCAGAGGTCGAAGAGGTCACGGAACGGCCGGTGCAGCTCGCGATGCGCGGCCATCACGGCCTCGATCGCGGCGGTCCCGACGCCCTTCACCGCCCCCATGCCGAAGAGGATCGCATCGTCGGCGGTGACGCCGAACTCCGCGCGCGGCTGGTTGATGCTCGGCGGCCGGATCGCGAGGCCCAGCATCTTGCACTCGTCGATGAGCTGGATGATGCGCTCGGCCTTGCGCATCTCGCTCGTCAGCGTGGCGGCCATGAACTCCGCCGGATGGTGCGCCTTGAGCCAGGCGGTCTGGATCGACAGCAGCGCGTAGGCGGCCGAGTGGCTCTTGTTGAAACCGTACTGCGCGAAGAAGGCCATCTCCTCGAAGATCTCGCTCGCGACCCGCTGGTCGTAGCCGCGCGCCTTCGCGCCGTCCAGGAACATCGCGCGCATCTCGTCCATCATCTCGGCCTTCTTCTTGCCCATGGCCTTGCGGAGCTTGTCCGCCTGACCCAGGGTGAAGCCGCCCAGCGTGGACGCGATCTGCATGACCTGCTCCTGGTAAAGGATCACGCCGTGCGTGTCGCGGAGGAGCGGTTCGAGGTCCGGATGCTTGTACTCGATCGGCTTGCGGCCGTGCTTGCGGTCGACGAACACCTGGTCCATGCTCGCGCCGAGGGGACCCGGCCTGAACAGCGCGTTGATGGCGGTGATGTCCTCGTAGCAGGTCGGCTTCATCTTGCGCACGAGTTCCTGCATGCCGCTGCTCTCGAGCTGGAAGATGCCGACCGTCCGTCCCTCCTGCAGGAGGCGGTAGGTGGCGGGGTCGTCGGTGGGAATCTCCCGCGCGGTCGGCGCCGAGCCGTGGGTCTCGCGGACCAGCTGGAGCGCCTTGTCGATCACCGTGAGCGTCCGCAATCCGAGGAAGTCCATCTTCAACAGGCCGAGCTCCTCGCTCATGCGCATGTCGAACTGGGTCGTGATGTCGCCCTTGGTGCTCTGGTAGAGCGGCAGATGCTCCATGAGCGGCGACGGCGTGATCAGCACGCCGGCCGCGTGGATGCCGGGATTGCGGTTGAGGCCCTCGAGGACCAGCGCGTTGCGCAGCAGCTTGGCGTGGAGGTCGGATTCCTCGGCCACCTCCTTCAGGCCGGGCGCTTCCTCGAGGGCGCGCTCGAGGGTGATGCCGATCTCCTCGGGCACCAGCTTGCTGATCCGGTCGGACTCCTGGAATCCGAGGCCCAGGACGCGGGCGACGTCCTTGAGGACGGCGCGCGCCGCCATGGTGCCGAAGGTGATGATCTGCGAGACGTTCTCGCGGCCGTATTTCTGCTCGACGTAGCGGATGATCTCGGGGCGCTTCTCGAAGCAGAAATCGACGTCGATGTCGGGCATCGAGACGCGCTCGGGATTGAGGAACCGCTCGAACAGCAGCTGGTGGCGCAGCGGGTCGATGTCCGTGATGCCCGTGCAGTAGCACACCAGCGAGCCGGCCGCGGAGCCGCGGCCCGGACCGACCGGGATGGCGCGGCGCCGCGCCGCGTCGATGAAGTCCCAGACGATCAGGAAATACCCGGCGTAGCCGGTCTCGCGAATGACGCCGAGCTCGTACTCCAGGCGCTGCTCGAGCTCCGGCGTCACCACGCCGTAGCGCTCGTTCAGGCCGCGCCGGGCCAGGTGCGTGAGGTAGTCTTCGGGCGTCGCGAAGCCGGCCGGCAGCGGGAACGCCGGCAGGAGCAGCTTGCCCAGCTCGAGCTCGAACTCGACCATCTCCGCGATGCGCACGGTGTTGCGCACGGCCGCCGGCCAGTCGGCGAAGAGCGCGACCATCTGCTCCGTCGTCTTGAAATAGACCTCGGGTGTCGCCGATCGCCAGCGACCCGGCTCGTCGAGGGTCTTGCCGGTCTGGATCGCGAGCAGGATGTCGTGCGCCTCGTGGTGCTCTCGCTCGAGGAAGTGGCAGTCGTTGGTCGCCACCAGCTCGACGCCGACCTCGCGGGCCACCTCCGGCATCAGCCGGCGGACCTGGTCCTCCTCCGGCAGGCCGTGGTTCTGGATCTCGAGGAAGTAGCGGTCGCGGCCGAACATCTCGCGGTACTCGCTCGCGGCCCGGATCGCCGCGGACACGTCGCCGCGCACGAGGGCGTTGTTCGGTTCGCCGCCCAGGCAGGCGCTCAGCGCGATGAGGCCCTCGCAGTGGTCGCCGAGCAGGGTCTTGTCGATGCGCGGCTTGTAGTAGAACCCCTCCAGGTAGGCGCGGCTCGCGAGCCGGATCAGGTTGCGCCAGCCGGCCGCGTTCTGCACGAGCAGCACGGTGTGGTGGCTCTTCGCGGCGTCCTTGCCCGAGCGGTCGAGGCGGTCGCGGGCGACGTACGCCTCCATGCCGAGGATCGGCTTGATGCCGGCCTTGCGGCAGGCGAGATAGAATTCGACCGCGCCGAACAGGTTGCCGTGATCGGTGAGCGCGAGGGCCGGCTGACCGCACTGGACGGCCTTGTGGACCATCGCCTTGGTCTTCATGGCGCCGTCGAGGAGGCTGTAATCGGAGTGGTTGTGCAGGTGCACGAACTGCTGCTCGGCCATGGACCGCTCTTCCTCCGGCGAGGTCTCCCCCGTCTGCCGCGACGGTTCCGCGCACCTTAGCAGCCGGTTGCGGCCGCGTAAACCCACCGTTTGGCCGCCAGGACATCTGGCGGTCCAACGGACGATTCGACAGAGAATTCGCGCGACGACCGCAAGCGAGTTCTCAAGGCCGGCGCCGGCCGTCCGCGGCGGCCTCGACCAGGGTGACCGCGAGCGTCGCCGAGCTCGCGCGGCCGGCCCGGTCGCTGACCACGACTTGCACGCGGTGGTCGCCGGCGCCGGTCGTGTCCGGCAGCTCGACCAGGATCCGGTCGCGCGGCGGATCTGGCTCGGCGACGAGCGGTGCGCCATCCAGCGAGACGGCGAGGGTCGGCCAGTCGATCCCGCTGCCGTGGTCGCCGACCGGGATCCGCAGCTCGGGCCAGCGCGACAGCGCGATCCCGTGGCGGCGGCGCACGGTCTGCGCCGCGAGGACCTTCGCGACAGTCGCCGTCGCGATCACCGGCGGCGCCGTGTCGCGCAGGAGCGCGTGGACGCCCGGGCCCGCCAGGTCGAACGCCGGCTCGCCGGCCACCGTGCGCGGCGCCGCCACGAACGACCACGCGCCGTCGTCCAGGCGGTAGACGGCGACGTCCGCCGCCTCCCAGGAGACCGGCGCGCCCGGTCGCGCCTGCCGCGGCAGGACGACCGGCACCGGAGCGAGCAGCGGCGCGCCGGGCGTCCGCCACTCGACCGCGTCAGCGAGCGGCTCCAGGCCGGCGAGCTGCAGGCGGCGCGCCGGCACCGGATCGCGCAGCCGGCCGCATCGCCACTCGACCGCGACCGGTCCCACGGCGAACGACCCGCCCCGGGAAGCCGGGCCCGCGACCACGCGCCACTCGCCGCCGACCACCGGCGCGGACGCCGGCCACCCGCGCCAGCCGCTCGACTCGGCGTCCGCCGGCACCTCCAGCCCCCAGTCGACGGCCACCGCGTTGCCGGCCCGGTCGCAGGCGACGAGGCGGACCTCGTGCGATCCGGGCGGCAGGACGCCGAGCTCGAGCCAGTCCGCGCTGCGGCGGCCGCTGAGCGTCAGCCGGGGCTCGCCGGCGAGCCAGCGCTCCCACCCCAGTTCGGTCCGCACGTACTCCAGCCGCTGCTGGGTCACGCGATCCCAGTGGACGCTGTCGTTGGCCGCGGCGAACACCTCCTCGCCGTCGACCAGCAGGCGGACGCGGCACGCCTCCAGGCGGTGGCGAAGGTGGTCGCTCCGCTCCACGATCCGCGCACAGAAGCGGACCCGTCCGGACCCCGCCACGAGGTCCGGCAACCGGCCGGAGAGCGGCGCCCCGCCGCCGACCAGGAGCGTCCGCGATGGCTCGTCGAGGAGGACGGCCCGCACGGCGACGATCTCGGGCGCGAGCGAGTCCGGCGCGGCGAAACCCGCCGCCAGCGGATCGCGGGGCTGCCCGTCGGGCCCGCGCACCTCGAAGTGCAGGTGCGGGCCCGCAGTGCCGCTCTGTCCCGACAGGGCCAGCACCTCGCCTTGCCGCACCGGGAATTCGCCGGGCTCGCAACCGATGTCCACGGCGTAGCGTCCCAGTCGCGCCTGGAGCGCCGACACCCGCGCGCGCAGCGGATCGGCGAGGCGCTCGAGGTGGCCGTAGACGTAGGACATCCCATCCCCGCAGGTGAGGTAGACGGCCTTGCCGTACCCGCCCTCGGCCACCCGGATCCGGCTGATCCAGCCGTTGCGAACCGCCAGCACCGCGTACCCGGTCCGGCTGTTCGTCTTCAGGTCCAGGCCCGTGTGGAATCGACCCTCGCGCGGTTCCATGAAGTTCCCGGTGAGGTAGCGGCTCGTCAGGTCGAGCGGCCAGATCGGCGGCTCGGCGACAGCCATCCGGGCGGTTCCCAGCAGCACGACCAGCAGGGCGCAGGCGCGGGTCACGGCAGACCTCCTTGTCGGGGCATCCTACCGGTCTGTACCGGCGCGCGCAACCTCCGCCGGCGCACGAAGTCGAAACGGATCCGCCTTCGCTGCATATTCCGCGAGACAAGGGCGCGCGGCGAACGGTAAACTGGCGGCGGCGGCGGCCGATAACCGCAATGGAATTCGCCCCAACTGTAGGAGACCGCATGGCCCTGAAAGCAACGACGCCGCCCGGCGGTGGAATCCTGCCCAAGATCGCCGGACGATCCTACCTGCTCGATACCAACGTCTTGCTCCACGACGCCAACGCCCTGAAGGTCTTCTCCGAGCACAATGTGATCCTCACGATCGACGTCCTCGAGGAGCTTGACCGTTTCAAGCGCGGCAACGACGAGCGCGCCCGCAACGCCCGCCACGTGGCCCGGTCGCTCGACAGCCTGCGCGACGGCCGGCCGCTGAGCCAGGGCGTCGAGCTCGAGAGCGGCGGCAAGCTCTACGTATTCGTGACCAGCTTCGTCTCGCAGCTGCCGGACGGCATGGACCGCGCCGTGCCGGACAACCGGATCCTCGCGGCGGCGCTCGCGTTGCGCGAGCAGGGCCACGAGGCCGTCTTCGTCTCGAAGGACATCAACGCCCGCTGCAAGGCGGACGCGCTCGGGATCAAGGCGGAGGACTACCGCAACCAGCAGGTGAACTTCGACGACCTCTACACCGGCTGGTCGGAACACGAGGTCGACGACGCCTTGATCGATGCCATCTACGCCGGCGAATCGCTCGCGATCCCCGGCGATTTCCGGCCGAACGAGGGAGTGCTCCTGAAATCGTCGAGCCGCCCCAAGAAGACCGCCCGCGGGATCTGGCGCGTCGATTCCGGCAAGGTCGAGCAGCTCAAGTTCGGCGAGGCGCACCCCTGGGGTCTGAGCGCCCGCAACCTCCAGCAGCACTTCGCGCTCGAGTTGCTGCTGCGCCCGGACATCCAGCTCGTGACCATGCTGGGGCAGGCGGGCACCGGCAAGACGCTGCTCGCGCTGGCCGTCGGGCTGCAGCTCGTGGTCGAAGAGAAGCAGTTCCGCCGGATCATGGTGTCGCGACCGATCATGCCGCTCGGGAGGGACATCGGCTACCTGCCCGGCTCGAAGGAGGAGAAGCTGGAGAGCTGGATGGAGCCGATCCTCGACAACCTGCAGTACCTCGTCGACCCGAAGCTCGAGCAGAGCAGCGACAAGGTGGACTACCTGTTCGATACGGGCTACCTCGAGATGGAAGCGGTGACCTACATCCGCGGCCGCAGCCTGCCCAAGCTGTTCATCATCATTGACGAGGCGCAGAACCTGACGCCGCACGAGGTCAAGACCGTGGTCTCGCGGGCCGGCGAGGGCGCCAAGGTCGTGCTCACCGGCGACGCCTACCAGATCGACAACCCCTACCTCGACGCGTCGAGCAACGGCCTGACCTACGTGATCGACCGCTTCCGCGAGCAGGCGCTCTACGGCCACATCACCCTGGCCAAGAGCGAACGCTCGGTCCTGGCGAGCCTGGCGGCGGAGCTGCTCTGAGCCGCGGCCCCGGCCGCGGCGATCAGGGCGGCGGTTCTCCCGCCGAGACCAACGCCTGGCGCAGCTGGCCGAGGAGGCACGCATTGCAGCGCTTGATGGCCACCGCGACGTGGCGATCCGTCCACTCCTGGTCCTTGCGCGAGGTGAGGCCCTCCCAGACGCTCTTCGTGACCTCGCCGAGGCAGGTCTCCTCGAAGAAGACGTTCTGGTCGCGATCGTGGATGCGCAGCCGGACCTCGCAGACCGCCCGCATGCGGGTCGGCATCGGGATCGCCCCGATGCCCAGGAGGGCGCCGGCTCCCGCCGCCGCGCCGCTCTGGCCGGCCGCGTAGCCGAGACCGCCGCCGATCAGGCCGGCCATGGCGAATCCGGCCACGGAGCGGCTCAGCCGGCCGCCGAGGTGCAGCAGGTCCACTTCCAGGGTGTAGTCCGCTTCGGCGCGCAGCGGCACGACCTCCACCAGGGTGGTCTGGGTCAGGTCCTGCACGAGGGCCTGGTAGTAGATCTGGTTGACCGGCGCGTCCCATTGCTCGTCTGACGGGAACCGGACCGTCGCGAGCGAACCCGTGCCGCCGCGCTGCGATCCCGGACGCAGGTCGTTGACGTACTCGACGAAGAGCCGCGGCGTCTCGCCCGAGTACTGCGGGTAGACCAGCGACTCCGACGGATAGTGCAGAGCGACCTGGCCGCCCCCGCAGCCGCCGAGCGCAACGAGCAGCAACGCCACGACCGCCCCCGACCCCTCGCTCCGCCGTGTCATGGACCACTCCTCCCGCTAGAGACCCGATGATGTTACGACGCCGGCAACTCGATGACCAGCCCGGGGGCGGCCCCGAGCAGGGCGGCGGCGCTCGCACCGCGACGCGCGATCTCGAGCGTGTCGCCGCTTCCCCAGTACCAGATCAACTCGTCGCGCGCCCCCTCGGCGTAGGCCGCGACGGGACCGCGGACCGCGCGCCCGGCGACCGCGAGCGGGACGCCCGACCGCAGCGCCGCCGCCGCCGCCGCGTCGCGCCGCAGGTCGGTGATCAGGTTGCCGAAGCGGTCGACCCAGACCACCCGGCACCCGCCGGCGGCCGGACGAGGCGGCGCGCCCAGGTCGGCGGGAAGGCCGGGATCGCCCAGCGCTGCGAGGTCCAGGCCCGCCGCGAGCCGCGCCGCCGCCGGCGCGAAGCGGTCCCGTCCGTCGAAGGTGGTCGACGGGGCCCGGCCCGGCGGCGATTCGCGCCGCGCGAGCCGGACGACCCGCAGATCGGGCGACGCGCCGAGGAACGCGCCGATCCCGTTGCCGGGCCCCACGAAATACGACCCTGCGGCGGCCGCGGCGACCGCGGGCCGGCCGGTGCCGACGCCGGGGTCGACCACCGCGAGGTGGATCGCGCCGGGCGGGAGCTGTCCCCAGAATCGCGCGAGCGCCCAGGCGCCGGCGGCGACGTCGCCCGGCGGCACGTCGTGCGTGATGTCGATCAGGCGCAGGTCCGCCGGACCGAGGCGCAGGAGGGCGGCCTTCACCTCGGCGACGTACACGTCGACGATGCCGAAGTCGCTCAAGAGCGCGATGGTCGTCATGCGCCGTCCTCCCCGTAGGCCCAGGCGAGATAACCGGGGTCGACGGTCTCGGCCGGCCAGGCGAGGATCTCCGGGGTCTCGTACGGATGCAGCGCCTGCAGGCTGCCGACGCAGGCCTCGAGGCGATCGTGGCGCACCTTGAGCACGAGCGGAGTCTCGGGACGGTCCTCGAGCTCGCCCTGCCAGCGATACCGCGAGCGGACGGTCGCGCCGATCTGCGCGCAGACGGCGAGCCTCTCGCCGACCAGCGCGCCGGCGATCCGCTCGGCGTCCTGCGCCGACGGGAGCGTAGTCGCAACGATGTGCAGGCGGCGCGCCATGGCTCACTCCTTGAGCAGTTCGAGGAGCGCTCGGTCGAGGCCCGGCGCGGCCGCGACCACCGACTCCCACTGCAGGGGATGGTCCGCTCCCCGCAGGTCGCACACGCGGCAGCCGGTCTCCCGGGCGACGAGGGTGCCCGCCGCGACGTCCCACGGCTTGAGGCTCAGCTCGAAGTAGCCGTCGAGGCGGCCGGCCCCGACGTGCGCCAGGTCGAGCGCGGCGCTGCCCGCGCGCCGGATGCCATGGCAGCCCGCGCGCAGGCACCGGCGCACGTACTCGCAGACGCGGTCGATGCGCTCGTCGCGCGTGTAGGAGAAGCCGGTCGCGATCAACGCGTCCCCAAACGCGACCTCCCCGCGGCGAGCCAGCGGACGCTCGCCGCCGGCGCGCGGGCGCACCTGCACCGCTCCGAGCCCGCGGCCGGCGAGGTAGAGCTCGTCGAGGTAGGGCGCGTGGACCGCGCCGAGCAGCGGCCCGGCCTCGTCGCAGCAGGCCAGCGACACGGCGAAGTGGCTGTAGCCGTGCACGAAGTTCGTGGTGCCGTCCAGGGGATCGACGAACCAGGTGCGGCCGCTCGTGCCGGCGCGGGTGCCCCCCTCCTCGGCCTCGAGCGTGTCGGCGGGAAACAGCCGGCCGAGCTCGGCGACCAGGAACTCCTCGCTCCGCCGGTCGACGTCGGTCACGACCTCGATCGCGCCCTTGCGATCGACGCGGCGGACCTGGCCGAAGCTCTCGAGCAGGCGGGCGCCGGCGCGCTCGGCCAGTGCGCGGACCGCAGCAAGTTCCTCGGGCAGGGCTGAGCGCATCGGAGCTCCTTCTTTCGCGCATTGTAGGAGCGCCGGCGCCGCGCCACAAGGGGCGCCTTGACAGTGGTCCGGTCCGGGATGAGGTTTACCGCTGGACGCGCGACCCGGCGCGGGCGCCGGGGAAAGGGAACCGCCATGGAAGACCGGATCAAGGCCGTGCTCGAGACCATCCGCCCCGCCCTGCAGGCCGACGGCGGCGACGTCGAGTTCATCGACTTCTGCGACGGCGTCGTCACCGTCCGCATGAAGGGCGCCTGCGGCGGCTGTCCGATGAGCATGATGACCCTCAAGCAGGGGATCGAGAAGCGTCTGAAGACCGCCATCCCCGAGGTCGTCTCGGTCGAATCCCTCTAGGCGCGGCGCGGCGGCGGTTTCCGTCGGACCGGGACGCCGCCCGCCCCGCTCGGCGTCAGGTGACACCGCCGTCAGATTCGCCTACCTTTTCTCGCTCCGGCGACATGATCCCCGCGAAAGGACCGCCGACGCGATGAAGCCGTACCAGGGAGTCGATTTCTTCCGGGTCTCCCGCCTGCTTGACGCCGAAGAGCGGGCCGTGCAGGCCATGGCCCGCCAGTTCGTCGAGCGCAGCTTCCTGCCCGTGCTGAGGGCCCACCACGCCGCCGGCACCTTCCCGACGGAGATCGTACCGGAGCTGGGCGCGCTCGGTCTGCTCGGCCCGAGCGTCCGCGGTCCCGGCTGCAGCGGGCTCAGCTACACGGTCTACGGTCTGATCTGCGAGGAACTCGAGCGCGGCGACAGCGGCCTGCGCAGCTTCGCCAGCGTGCAGGGATCGCTCGTGATGTGGCCGATCAGCGTCTACGGCACCGACGAGCAGCGCGCCAAGTACCTGCCCGAGCTGGCGCGGGGCAAGCTCGTCGGTTGCTTCGGCCTGACCGAGGCGGCGCACGGCTCGGATCCGGCGGGCATGGAGACGCGGTGCCGGCGCGACGGCGACGGCTGGGTCCTCAGCGGCAACAAGATGTGGATCACGAACGCGACCCTCGCCGACCTCGCGGTCGTGTGGGCGCGCGACGAGGCGGACGGCAAGGTGCGCGGCTTCCTCCTCGAGAAAGGCGATTCCGGCTTCGCCGCTCAGGCGATCCACGGCAAGTACAGCCTGCGCGCGTCGGACACCGGCGAGCTGATCCTGGACGAGGTGCGGGTTCGCGACAGCCGGCGGCTGCCGGGCGTCGAGGGCCTGAAAGGGCCGCTGAGCTGCCTGAACGAGGCGCGCTACGGGATCGCCTGGGGCGTCGTGGGCGCGGCCGCCGACTGCTACCACACCGCCCTGGCCTACGCCCTCGAGCGCGAGCAGTTCTCGACGCCGATCGCCGGCTTCCAGCTGACGCAGGCCAAGCTGGTCGACATGCTCACCGACGTCACGCAGGGTCAGCTGGTCGCGATCCAGCTCGGCCGGCTCAAGGATTCCGGCGTCAACGAGTTCCCGCTCGTCTCGCTGGCCAAGCGCCGCAACGTGGCGATGGCGCTCGACGTGGCCCGCTCGGCGCGGTCGATCCTGGGCGCCGCCGGCATCACCGACGAGTATTCCCCGGGCCGCCACCTCACCAACCTCGAATCCGTCTACACCTACGAGGGGACCCACGAGATCCACACGCTGATCGTCGGCCAGGCGATCACGGGACTCGCGGCCTATCGCTGACGTTCGCCGTCACCGCGCCGCTCAGTCCGGCAGCGGCCCGAACGCGGCGAGCAGCCGGCGCAGCGGCTCCAGGTGGACCGCGTAGCGCGCGGCCCGGCCGACCGCCCCGCCGTGGAGCGGCCGCCGCACCTCCCGGTAGCTCGCGGTCGCCGTGTAGTGGGGTCGCCCGTGGAAGCTCAACATCTCGTCGTGCCAGGCCTCGCCCAGGGCGGTCAGGACCGGTCGGAGCGCCGCCGCCGGGTCGCGAGTCAGCTCCTCGTACCTGACGGTGACGATCGGCACCTCGAGCACGCGCTTCCAGTGCGCCATCAGCTCGCGCTCGGCGCGCAGGTAGAGCGCGATCGTCTCGAGGCGCGTCGACCACGCGAGGCCGTCGGTGAAATTCTGCCGGAAGCAGGACCAGCCCGTGTCGATCGGGTCGCGGACCGCGTGCACGACCACCGTGCCGGGCAAGGCCAGCGCGGCGAGCGGCAGCTGGAAGGTGTTCTGAGGCATCTTGTCGACGACGTACGGCGCGTCCCCGCCCCGCCGGTCGAGCTCCGCGAGGTAGGCCGCGCCCAGCTCGTCGAGCAGTTCACCGGTGAGCCGATCGAGGTGCCGGTACCAGATGTCCCCCTCCGGCAGCCGCCAGCGGCTCGCCAGCTCGACCGCCAGCAGGCGCCAGGTGTCCAGCTCGCCGGCGCCGGCCAGGCGGGGATGCGCGGCCAGCATGCGCTCGATGAGGCTCGTCCCCGAGCGGGGAACGCCGACCACGAGCACCGACCGCCGCCGCCGGTTGCGCCCCCGCGGCAGCGTGGCCAGCCGCTCGGCAGTCACCAGGCGGCAGTACTGGCGCGCCGCGCCGAGGTGGGTCGCGCCGGCGAAGGCGGCGGTCCGCAATCCGTTCGCCCGCGCGTAGGCGGCGAAGGCGGCGTCCGTTTCCCCCAGCTCGTCGAGGCAATCGCCGAGCAGGTGCTCGAGCTGGACCCGCTGCTGGCGGTCCGCGCCCCGGTCGAGCGCGCGCTCGACGGACGCCCGAGCGGCCGCGGCCTCGCCGAGCGACAGCAGGCAGCGGGCGTGGATGACGACCACGGCGCTGGGGGCCTGCGGCCCGGCCGCCACGGGCGCGAGGAACGCCGCGCCTTCGGCGGCGCGGCCGGTCCGTTCCAGGAGCGAACCCAGGCCGGCCTGGGCATCCGCATGATCCGGCCGGCGCGCGAGCGCCTCGCGGAACCAGCCCTCCGCGTCCGCCAGGCGACCCCGGCGCATCAGGTCGATCCCGACCAGGGTCGGCGGGACGGGATCGCCTGCGTCCAGGTCCGCGGCGCGCCGCCAGACCACGCAGGCATCGTCGCTGAGGCCGCGGCGCTGGAGCACGAGGCCGGCGCCGAGCAGGCCGTCGCGATGATCCGGCCGCAGCGTCAGGACCTGGCGATACGCGTCGCCGGCGCGGTCGAGGTTGCCCAGGTCGAGCGCGCTGCGCCCCACGAGCTGCCAGGTCTCGGGGTCGCCGGGTTGGCTCGCCGCGAGCGGCAGCAGCAGGCGGAGAGCCTCGGCCGGCCGGCCGGAGTCGAGGCGCTCGCGGACCGCAGCGAGGTCGGGTTGCGACAGGGTCGATGGCACGGTGCGCGCTCCCCGGTACGAGTCGTCCGGACGCGCGGCGGCCGTTCCAGCCGCCCGCGCGCCGGTAGACTGTGGCGGCGCGACCCCGTGCAAGAGGTGGGCCGGACTCAGCGGCGCCGGCCGGGGCTCGCGACGAAGCGGGCTGGCGTAACATCGATGTCCATGAATTGCAAGCGCTTATGCGCTATCTCGTAGAATTTGCGTGAAGGAAAGCGGCTGTACCCGAGGTCGATCTCGTAGACCGGGTCCCCCTGCAGGAACCGCCAGTGGTTCAGCAGGGTGGCGACCTTGCTGCCGGCCTCGGTCTGGATGAACCTGCGGTGGCTCGAGCTCAGCAGACAATCCGGGGCGTTCAGCTTGGCCGCGAACCGGATCACCGCCAGGATCTCCTCGTCCGCGACGAGCGGCTCCCCGTAGTGCTCCCGCCAGCGGGCCTGAAGCTCTCCGGCCAGCCGGCCGTCGAAGCCGCCCGGCCGGAATCGCCAGAGGAACTTGTCGTACGTGTCGACCGCGTCCATGACGAACGCGCCGAGGAACGCGGCCCAGCCGTGGCGGGCGCCGATCCAGATGAGCGCGAGATCGTCGCTGACGCCCTCGCCCGCGCGCAGGCGGAAGTAGGCCTGCTCGTACTCGGGACGCGTGTACTCGCGGTCCTCGCGCTGGATGATCCCGAGGTCCGCGAGCTTGTCGAGGTCCTCGGGCGCGAACTCGCCGCGGCCGGGGTCGGCGATGCCGACGGCGGCGAGCAGATCGGGACGCACCACGAACGTCTGGCCTCCCGCGATCTCCAGCGGCCAGCCGGCAAACGTGCGGCGATGGTGCGCCATGCACAGGCGGCGCCGGCCGAAATCGTCCATCCAGCCCGCGAGGACCATCCCGCGCAGGAATTCCCGCGTCGCAACGCGCTGGTCGCGAAGCAGCTCGACGCCGAGCAGCGGTTCGCCCCCATCCTCGAGCAGCAGCTCGGGCCGGCCGAGGTTCTCGTGCAGCCACCCGGCGAGCCGTTCCAGCCGGCGGCCCCGGGCCTGGCGCACCAGGGGACCCTGCAACGTGGGATCGAGGCTCGCGAGCGCCGCGAGCACGCGGTCGAACGTGGCGTCCCGGAAGACGAGCGGCGCCCCCGCCTCGTCGCGCCAGAAGCCGTGGCCGTTCTGCGCGCGGCCGAGCACCGACTGCGGCAGCAGGATGCGCAGGATCTCCGGCGGCGCCGCGAAGTCGAGGGAGAGCAGGTACTCGAAATCGAGGGCGGCCAGGCGATCGAACAGCCGCCCGTAGCGCTGGAGGTCCAGCAGGTGCGCCCGCGGGCGCCGTTCGGGGTCGCGGCGGTCGTAGCGCTCGCTGGCGCGGCCGCGCACCGCGTCGAGGACGGCCTCGATGCGCTGGACGGCCTGCCAGCGGCTCCGGTGTTGGCGGCGGCGGCGAACCATGGCCGCAGCATAATGGCGCGATTCGGGTTTTGCCGTGACAATATCACGTGCGTTCACCCAAACCGGGGTCGGCCACCATCTTCCCGGCACCAGTCGACGCCTTCCCTGACAGCAGAAAGGACGCTCATGCCAGCGCTCAAGGGAACCCGGACCGAGGAGAATCTCCTGAAAGCCTTCGCGGGCGAGAGTCAGGCGCGCAATCGCTACACGTACTTCGCCGAGCAGGCGGTCAACGAGGGGCTGGGCCGGATCGGCGAGGTCTTCCTCGAGACCGCGGAGAACGAGCTGGAGCACGCGCGGGTGTTCTTCTCGTTCCTGGAGGGCGGGATGGTCGAGATCACCGCCAGCTACCCGGCCGGGACGATCGCCACGACCGCGGCGAATCTCGCCGCAGCAGCAGCCGGCGAACACGAGGAATGGTCGGAACTCTACGCCGGGTTCGCGCAGGTCGCCGAGAGCGAGGGATTCAAGGACGTGGCGCGCGCGTTCAAGATGGTCGCCAAGGTCGAGATCGAGCACGAGAAACGCTATCGCTCCCTGCTCGAGATCGTCGAGAAGAACCAGGTCTACGCCAAGCCGGAATCGGTCCGCTGGAAGTGCACCGTCTGCGGCTACGTGCACGAGGGAGCCAAGGCGCCGGCGCGGTGTCCGGTCTGCGACGCGGGGCGCGAGGAGTTCGAGGTCGCCGCGGAGAACTGGTGACGCGACCGGAGCGAGGGCGCGCGGCGCGGATCAGTCGTAGAGGTTGAGCCCCTTCACGTTCGTGAAGGCCCGCAACCCGAACCAGCCCAGCTCGCGCCCGAGGCCGCTCTGCTTGACCCCGCCGAACGGCAGGCGCGGATCGCTCCTGACGATCCCGTTGACGAACGCCGACCCGCACTCGAGGCGGCGCGCGATCGCCTCGCCGCGGGCGAGATCGGCGGTCCAGACCGAGCCGCCGAGGCCGTAATCGCTCTGGTTGGCCAGGCGGACGGCCTCGTCGGCGTCGCCCACCGCCATGACGGGCGCCACGGGGCCGAACACTTCTTCTCTCCAGACCCGCATCTGCGGCGTGACCTCGGCGAGGACCGTCGGCGCCAGGAACGTCCCGGGGCGCTCGACCTGCCGCCCCCCGCAGACCAGGCGGGCGCCCCGGCCGACCGCGTCCGCGATCTGGGCGAGCAGGTTCGCGAGCTCCTCGGCGTTGACCACGGCGCCGACCTCGGTCTCGGGGTCGAGCGGATCGCCGAGCCGCCGGGCGGCCATCGCCGCGGCGAACCGGCTCGTGAACTCCGCGTAGACGGGCGATTCGACCAGGAACCGCTTCGCGGCGATGCAGCTCTGGCCGGTGTTGAGCAGCCGACCGGTGACCGCGCCCTGCACGGCCCGGTCCAGGTCGGCGTCCGCGAGCACGATGAAGGGGTCGCTGCCGCCCAGCTCGAGGACGCAGGTCTTGAGGTGGCGCCCCGCGAGGGCGGCGACCTGCCGGCCGGCCGCGGTGCTGCCCGTGAGCGAGACGCCGGCCGTGCGCGGATCGCCGAGCAGGGCGGCCGTGACCTCGTGGTCGGCGAGCACCGTCCGGAACAGGTCGGCCGGGAATCCCGCCTCCCGTAGCGCGACCTCGAGCGCGAGGGCGCACCCGGTCACGTTGCGGGCATGCTTGAGCACGCTCGCGTTGCCCGCGAGCAAGGTCGGCACGGCGAAACGCAGCGCCTGCCAGAACGGGAAGTTCCACGGCATGATCGAGAGGATCACGCCCAGGGGCTGGTAGACGACCCGGTGGTCGCGGCCGTCGGCGGCGACCGGCTCCTCGGCGAGCCAGGCCTCGGCGCGCTCGGCGTAGACCTCGCAGAGCCAGGCGCACTTGACGATCTCGGCCGTGCTCTCGCCGATCGGCTTGCCCATCTCGAGGGTCATCAGCCGCGCCCATTCGCCCTTGCGCGCGCGCAAGACGGCGGCGAGGCGGGCGGCGCAGCGAGCCCGCTCCGCGATCGGTCGCGCGGCCCAGTCGGGCTGGGCGGCGTGCGCCGCCGCGAGCACCGCCATCGCCGCGTCCGCGGTCATCGTCTCGTAGCTGCGCAGGACCTCGCCGGTGGCGGGGTTCACGGTCTGGTAGGCGGCCATCGTGTCCCTTCGATCGCCCGGCGGCCGCGAGCATACCGCGCCGGCCATCCCGGCGCCAGCGCCGCTCAACCGAGCATCGTTCCGAACGCAAGCGACGTCAGGCCGTGCACCGCGGCCGGGAAGACGCCGAGGAGCACGACCAGCGCCGCGAGGCAGCCGGCGAGCAGGATGGTCTCCCAGTTCCGGCCGTCGAACGGCTCGGTCTGGTCGTCGCTCATGTACATGACCACGACCACCCGCAGGTAGTAGTAGACGGACAGCAGCGAGTTCACGACGCCCCAGATCGCGAGCGGCACCAGCTGGGCGCGGATGGCCGCCTCGAAGAGGTAGAACTTGCCGAGGAATCCGACCGTGCCCGGAATCCCCGCCAGCGAGAACATCGCGACCGCCAGCACGGCGGCCGCGACCGGCTGGCGCCCCGACAGTCCGCGGTAGTGGTCGACCTGGTCGGCCTCGACCCCGCCGGAGCGTCCGAGCTGGCTGATGACGCCGAACGCCGCGAGGTTCATCAGGCAGTAGCCGAGCAGGTAGAAGAGCAGGCCGCTGCCGGCCGCCTGGACGACCGCGGACTCGCGCAGCGGCCGGCCCGGGTCGCCGCCGGCGGGAGCCAGGATCGCGAGCACGCCCAGCAGCAGGTAGCCGGCGTGGGCGATGCTCGAATACGCCAGCATCCGCTTGATCGACGCCTGGACGAGCGCGAGCAGGTTGCCCGCGGTCATGGTCAGCACGGTCAGCACCGTCAGCAGCCCCGACCAATGGGCCGCGAGGCCAGGCAGCGCGATCGTCACGAAGCGGATCAGGGCGCCGAAGGCGGCCGCCTTCACCGCGGTCGCCATGAAGCCCGTCACGTGGGCGGGAGCGCCGTCGTAGACGTCGGGCGTCCACATGTGGAACGGGACCATCGCCACCTTGAACGCGAAGCCCACGAGCACGAGGCCGAGGCCGACGGCGAAGAGCGGGCCGCCCTCGCCCGTCCCGCCGACCGCCGCGAGCGCCGCGTAGCTCGTCCCGCCGGCGCAGCCGTACAAGAGCGCCGCGCCCATCAGCAGGAACGCCGAGGCGAACGAGCCCAGCAGCAGATACTTCAACGCCGCCTCGCTGCTGCGCAGCTCGCCGCGCCGGCCGCACACGAGCGCGTAGACCGCGAGGCTCATGGTCTCGATGCCGAGGAAGAGGATCAAGAGGTCGCTGGCGGCGACCAGCACCATCATCCCGAGCACCGCGAACAGCACGAGCGGATAGAACTCGGGCCGGTAGTCGCCGTCCTGGCTGTAGACGGCGCTGCCGTAGACCGTGGTCACCAGGCCGATGCCCAGCAGCAGGAAATCGAAGAAGCGCGTGTACATCTGGACGGTGAGCATCCCCCCGAGCTGCGGCCCCGGCTCCGGCTTGACCGCGATCATCGCGATCGCGGCGCCCAGGAACACGAGCCCCGTCAGCGCGGTGAGGTGGTCCTTGCGCAGCGTGCGGACGAACGCGTCGACGAGCATGACGACGAGGCCGCCGCCGCCGATCACGAGATAGGGCAAGAGCGCAGGCCAGTTGACGGGCGGCACGGTGATCACGGCGCGACCTCCCCGCCGCCGCCGAGCACGGCCGGCACGGCCCACAGCGGCGCCGGCCGGGGATCGCCGTGCGGGAGGACCAGGCCGGGCGCCGTCAACGGCTCCAGGACGCGCTCCACGCTCGGGCCGACCTTGGCCAGCACCAGGTTCGGGCCCACCCCCAGCCACACCATGAACACGACGAGCGGCACGAGGACGAACCACTCCCGCAGCGCGAGGTCCGGCAGGCCCTGGTTCTTCTTCGACCCGAGCGGGCCGAGGAAGACCTTCTGGTACATCCACAGCATGTAGATCGCTCCGAGGATGACGCCGGTCGCCGCCACCGCCACCAACAGCTTGGCGTGCGGCAGCTGCGAGCTGCCGAAGGTGCCGAGCAGGATCAGGAACTCGCCGACGAAGCCGCAGAGTCCCGGCAGGCCGATGCTCGCGAGCGTCGTGATCAGGAAGACCGACGCGTAGGCGGGCATGCCGTGCGCGAGCCCGCCGAAGTCGGCCAGCTCGCGCGTGTGGCGACGTTCGTAGAGGATGCCCACGAGGAGGAAGAGGCCGCCCGTCGAGAGGCCGTGCGCGAGCATCTGGAACACGCCGCCCGTCGCGCCCTGGGCGGTCAGGCTGAACAGGCCGAGCACCACGAAGCCGAGGTGGCTGACCGAACTGTAGGCGACCAGCTTCTTGACGTCGGTCTGCACCCAGGCCACGAGCGCGCCGAAGACGATGCCGATGACGCCCAGGACCGCGAGGACCGGCGCGGCAGTCACGGCGGCGGCCGGGAAGAGCGGCATCGCGTAGCGCAGCAGGCCGTAGGTGCCCATCTTCAAAAGCACGCCCGCGAGGATCACCGACCCCGCGGTCGGCGCCTCGACGTGGGCGTCCGGCAGCCAGGTGTGGAGCGGCCAGATCGGAACCTTGATCGCGAACGCGAGGGCGAACGCGGCGAAGAGCCACAGCTGCTCCGTCGGCGTCAGATCCAGCGCCAGCCAGGCGCCGAGGTCCATGGTGCCCGCCTTGAACCAGCAATAGAGGATGGCGACCAGCATGAAGACCGAGCCGGCCATGGTGAAGATGAAGAACTTGACCGCCGCGTAGATGCGGCGGGGGCCGCCCCAGATGCCGATCAGGAAGTACATCGGGATCAGCATCAACTCCCAGAACACGTAGAACAGGAGCATGTCGCGCGCGAGGAACGTGCCGATCATGGCCGTCTGCAGGAACAGGGCCATCGCCATGAACAGCGGGACCCGCTGCGAGAGCGAGCTCTTCGTCGAGAGGATCACCAGCGGGCCCAGCAGCGCCGTCAGCAGGACCAGCACCAGGCTGATCCCGTCGCAGGCGAGATGGTACTGCACGCGGCCGCCGAGGAACCAGGCGGCGCGCTCGACGAACTGGTCGGTCCCCGGGACGGGATCGTAGCCCAGCCAGAGCAGGACCGCGAGCCCGAGGTCGGCGAGGGCCACCCCGCACGCCAGCCACCCCGCGGCCGTGGGCCGCCGCGCCAGGCAGAGCAGGATGACCAGCGCTCCGGCGAGCGGCAGGAAGGTGACCAGGGACAGGATGTGGTCGCTGACGAGAGCCAAGCCCATTGCCTCCTAGCCGAGGAAGGTCAGGTAGACCGCGAACACCGTCACGCCGAGCGCGAAAACCCAGGCGTAGAACCGGACCAGACCGTTCTGCATCAGGCGCAGCAGCGAGCCCGTGAAGATCGTCACGACCGCCGAGCCTCCCACCAGGAGGTTGTCGATCAGGCCGCGATCGACCCAGCGGAAGCAGACGACGTCCGCTAGGCGCTGCAGCGGCCGGTAGATGAGCCTGCCGTAGAGCTCGTCGACGAAGTACTTGCGGCCGAGCACCTGCGCCGGCCGGCCGCCCAGCCACGCGCGCGCCGCCGCGACGAGCCGCGGGCGGCGGACGTAGGCGAGGTAGCCGAGGCCCAGGCCGGCGATCGCGATCAGCGTCGAGACCCCCGCCAGGGTCCATTCCAGGCCGGCGCTTCCGTGCCCGCCGTCGGCCGCCGCGCCGTGGCCGGACGCGAAGACCGGCGCGAGCCAGGCCTGCAGCCGCGCGCCGCCGCCCAGCGCGTGCGGCCAGCCGAGGAACCCGCCGGCGACGGAGAGCGCGGCCAGCACCACGAGCGGCACGGTCATCGTCGGGGGCGACTCGTGGACGTTCGCCCGCGCCTCGGGGCTCGCCCGGCTCTCGCCGAGGAACGCGAGCGCGATCAGCCGCATCATGTAGAACGCCGTCAGGCCCGCGGTGAGGAAGCCGGCCAGCCAGAGCCACGGGAACCCGCCCCGAGCGCCCAGGAAGGCGGCGAAGAGGATCTCGTCCTTGGAGACGAAGCCCGCGAGCGGCGGGACGCCCGCGATCGCGAGCGTGCCCGCGAGCATGGTCGGCCAGGTGAGCGGCAGGCGCCGGGCCAGGCCGCCCATCGCGCGGAGATCCTGCTCGTGGTGCATCGCGTGGATGACCGATCCGGCCCCCAGGAACAGCAACGCCTTGAAGAACGCATGGGTCACGACGTGGAAGACGCCGGCCGCGAAGGCGCCGACGCCGCAGGCGGCGACCATGTACCCGAGCTGGCTGACGGTCGAGTAGGCCAGCACCTTCTTGATGTCGGTCTGGGCCACCGCGATCGTGGCGGCGAAGAGCGCCGTGCCGATGCCCACGCCGGCGACCACCGACATCGCGGCAGGACTGAGGACGAAGAGGAAGCTCAGGCGCGCCATGAGGTACACGCCGGCCGTGACCATGGTGGCCGCATGGATGAGGGCCGAGACCGGCGTCGGGCCCGCCATCGCGTCGGGCAGCCAGATGTAGAGCGGGATCTGCGCCGACTTGCCCGTCACCCCCAGGAAGAGCAGCAGCGAGGCCAGGGTGGCCACTCCCGTCAGGTCGTGCGCGTGCGCGCGCAGGACCGGGAAGCTGAACAACCCCTCGCCCGGCCCCAGGTGCGGCAGCAGCGCCACGCCCAGGACGAACATCGCGAGCAGCGCGCCGAAGTCGCCGACCCGGTTCGTGATGAAGGCCTTGCGGCCGGCGTCCGCGTTCGCCTCCGCGTCGAACCAGAAGCTGATCAACAGGTAGCTGCAGAGGCCGACCCCCTCCCAGCCGATGAACAGGAGAGGCAGGTTCTCCGCGAGCACCAGGACGAGCATCGCGCCGATGAAGAGGTTCAGGAAGGCGAAGAACCGCGGCAGGCCGGCGTTGTGCGCCATGTAGCCGAGGCTGTAGACGTGGATGAGGAATCCCACGCCCGTGACGACCAGGATCATCACCGCCGACAGCGGGTCCAGGAGGAACCCGGCGTCCACCTGCAGGGATCCGCTCGCGATCCAGCGACCGAGCGTGTCGGTGAGCACGCGCTCGTCGGCGGGAAGCGCCGCGAGCCGCAGGACCGCCCGGACCGCGAGCGCCAGGCTCACCGCCACCGCCGCGCAGCCGACCAGGCCCGCCGCGCGCCGGGGCAACCGGCGGTTCAGCAGTCCGTTCACGGCCGCCCCCACGAGCGGGGCGAGCACGATCCAGCGCAGGGAGGTGTCGATCACGGTCCTACTCCATGAGCGTGTTCAGGTCGTCCGCGTCGACCGACCGCCGGCGGCGGAAGATCTCCATCAGGATCGCCAGGCCGATCGCGACCTCGGCGGCGGCGACGGCGAAATTCATCAGCACGAAGACGTGGCCGGCCTCGTCGCCGAGCTCCCGGCTGAACGCGACGAAGACCAGGTTCGCCGCGCTCAGCATGAGCTCGACGCACATCAGCATGATGAGCGTGTTGCGGCGCACGATGAAGCCGACCATGCCCACCAGGAACACCGCCGCCGCGAGCAGCAGGTAGTGGGTCAAGCCTACTTCCACGGCAGTGTCCTCTCGTTGCTGCCCAACGCGAGGGCGCCGATGATCGCCACCACCAGGACGATCGAGATCAGTTCGAACGCGAGCAGGTACTCGCCGAGCAGCAGCTGGGCCACGCGCACCGGCTGGCCGAAGCCCGGCGGCAGGTCGCCGGGGAAGCCGGGCAGCCCGGCGCCCGGCACCCAGCGCGCCGTGGCGACCAGGATGATCGCGGCCGGGACCAGCGCCCCCGCCGGGATCCAGAACTTCGGCCGGCCGGCCTCGGCCGGCATCACCGGTCCCTCGAGCATCATGATCACGAACAGGAACAGGACCATGATCGCGCCGGCGTACACGAGGATCTGCAGAACCGCCAGGAACGGCGCCTGGAGCGCGGCGAAGAGCGCCGCCGAGCCGAGGAACGAGAGGACCAGCCAGCAGGCGGCGCTCACGGCGCTGCGGCTCGCGACCATGGCGACGCCGCCCAGCAGCATCATGGCGCCACCGAGGTAGAAGAGGAATCCTTCCATCACAGCGTCCCGTCCTTGTCGTTGTCCAAGAGGAACTCCTTGTCCACGACGAAGCTCTCGCGGTTGTCGGCCGCGATCTCGTAGATGCCGGTGTCCATGCGGATCGCGTCGCAGGGGCAGGCCTCCTCGCACAGGCCGCAGTAGACGCAGCGAAGGAGGTCGATCGTGAAGGTCTTCGGGAACTTCTCGATCGCCGGATCGGGGTGCTCGCCGGCGACGATCGTGATGCAGTCGGCCGGACAGACCGTGCTGCACATCATGCACGCCACGCACCGCGGCGATCCGTCCGCCCGCTTCATCAGGCGGTGGCGGCCCCGGAACCGCGGCCCGTACTCGCGTCGCTTCTCCGGGTACTGAACCGTCGGCATCTCGCCCGTGTGCAGCAGGTTGCGCACCAGGTGGCGGCCGGTGACGAACAGCCCCTTGCAGATCTCCACGAAGTACGCGCTCTCCCAGAAGCTGCGCCGGCGCCTGGTGACGACCTCGGGGAGTCCCTTGTAGCTCATCGAACCATCCCTTCGCGCGGCGCAGCCGCGGCTACGGACGATGCGCGGCGGCGAGCCAGAGCGCCGTGACCACCAGGTTCACGAGCCCCACCGGCAGCAGGATCTGCCAGCCCAGGCGCATCACCTGGTCGTAGCGGAAACTGGGCACCGTCCAGCGCACCCAGATGAAGAGCCAGGCGAAGCAGGCGATCTTCGCGATGAAGAAACCGGTCTGCAGCAAGGTGGCGAGGACCGAGGCGCCCGCCGCCCCCAGGCTCCAGGGCCGCAGCAGCAGCGAGCCGAGCAGCGCGAGGCCGATGACCAGGGCGACGGCGCCCAGGACGCCCGGCTCCCTCTCGCGGGCGTCCCGGTACCAGCCCTTCTCCCGCCGGGCCCGCCGGAAGTAGAGCGAGGCGAGCCAGCCGTGCAGGAGCGCGCCCGCGGCCAGCAGCCCCGTCAAGAGCAGGCCGGCCTGGTCCTCGATGAGCTCGCGCCGCAGCCACGGGATCTGGTAGCCGCCGAAGTACAGCGCGGCGATCAGGGCCGCGCCGATGACCATGTGCGCGTATTCCGCCATGAAGAACAGCGCGAACTTGAGGCTGCTGTACTCGGTGTGGTACCCGGCGACGATCTCCGAGTCCCGCTCGGTCATGTCGAACGGCGTGCGGTTGGTCTCGGCGTAGACCGCGGCGATGAAGAGCAGGAAGCCGACCGGCTGCACCACGATCCCCCAGCGCGGCAGCCAGCCCCAGATCAGGTCACCTTGCTGGTGCACCAGCTCGGTCAGCCGGAAGGTGCCGAAGACCAGGAACAGGCCCATCAGCGCGAGGCCCATGGTGATCTCGTAGCTGATCATCGAGGCCGCCGAGCGCAAGGCGCCGAGGAACGTGTACTTGCTGTTGCTCGCCCAGCCGCCGAGCGCCACGCCGTAGGTCGCCAGGCTGCTCACGGCCAGGACGTAGAGCAGGCCGACCTCGAGGTCCGCGACGACCAGCTGGTACTCGCGTCCCCCCAGCCGCAGGTGGTCGCCGAACGGGATCACGGCATAGGTGCTCATCGCGACGGTCATCACCAGCCACGGCGCGAAGGCGTAGAGGACACGGTGGCGCTGCGCCGGCACCACGTCCTCCTTGAACACCAGCTTGAGGACGTCGGCGATGGGGTGGACGAGGCCGGCGAGCCTCAGGCCGAGGATGGCGGCGCGATTGGGGCCCGTGCGGTCCTGGATGAAGGCCGAGCCCTTGCGCTCGGCCCAGATCAGAAGCGGCACGAAGCTCATGATCACCAGGAACATGAACACGATCTTGGCGAGCGCCTCGAAGACGACGGGCACCATCATTCTCCTTGCGTCGGAGCCTTCGCTGGCAGCTCCGGCTGCAGGCCGCCGACGGGCAGACGGTTCAAGACGTCGAGATCCGCGAGCCCCAGTTCCTGCGCGACCAGCCGCCGCACGGCCGCCAGGCCCGGCAAGTCGAGGGAATCGCCGAGATGATCGAGCAGGTCCGCGAGGACCCGCCAGTCCTCCCGGGCGGCGCCCGGCGCGGCGACCGCGCGCTGACCGCGCTGGATGCGGCCCCGGCCGTTGACCCACAGGGCGTCCTTCTCGGCCCAGGCGGCGAGCGGCACCACGAGCTGCGCGGCCCGCGCCGTGGCGTTGAGGTGGGTCCCGAGGTAGACCACGCGCAGGCGGCCCGCCGCCGCCGCGATCTCGGCGTGCGCGAACGGATCGCCGCCGAAAACGAGGAGGGTCCCGCGCGCCCCCCGGAGCGTCTCCGCCAGCCGGGCCGGCGCGATCTCGGGCAGCTCGAGCCAGCGCAGAGCCTGGCGGTTCGGCCGCCGATCGGCCGCAAGCAGGATGCCGTCGCTCTCGGCCATGCCCTCGCCCGCGATCCCGCCGGCGAGCTGGGCCTCACCGGCGAGGCGCAACCCCAGACGCTTGAAGAGCACGAGCTCCTCGAGGGATTGCCGCGGATCCGCCAGGGCGAACGCGACGCCCCCCGGTTTCAGGAGCCCGAACAGCTCGGCGCGCGCCTCCTGCCAGCCGCGGGATTCGAGCCCGCCCTCGCCGCGCGCGAGCGCGACCGCGAGTCGGCTCTCGGCGTGAATGTCCTTGTACGACAGGCGCCCCAGGTCGCAGGCCCACGGCCCGTTGACCTCGTCGTTGCGGCGCGGCACCAGCCGGTAGATGCGGCCGCCCTCGTGATCGGCGCGCAGGTTGCAGCCGGTCGCGCAGCCCGGGCAGATCGTCGGCGTGGCGCGCAGCAGCCAGACCCGCTTCTGGAAGCGGAAATCCCGGCTCGTGAGGGCGCCGACCGGGCAGATGTCGACGGTGTTGAGGCTGTAGTTGTTGTCGAGCCGGCGGCCCGGGGCGACCCCGATCTCGGCGCGGTCGCCGCGGTTGAAGATCCCCAGCTCGCGCGTCCCCGTGACCTCGTCGCAGAAGCGCACGCAGCGCGTGCACAGCACGCAGCGCTCCTGATCGAGGATCACCTGCGGGCCGATGACCTGGACCTTGGCCTTGCGGACCTTGTCCGCCTTGGCGACCTCGGACTCGTAGAGGCCGTACGCCATGTACTGGTCCTGCAGGCCGCACTCGCCCGCCTGGTCGCAGATCGGGCAATCGACCGGGTGGTTGATCAGATGCATCTCCAGGATCTGCTGGACCGCCTGCTGCACCCGCTTGCTGCGGGTCTGCACCACCATGCCGTCGCGCACCGTCGTGTTGCACGCGATGGTCAGCTTGGGCAGACCCTCGATCTCCACCTGGCAGAGCCGGCAGACCCCGGCGACGCTGAGATCGGGGTGGTAGCAGAAGTGCGGCAGGTCCTCGCCCCGCGCCTCGCGGCACGCGTCGAAGAGCCGGGTCCCGTCCGGGACCGTGATCAGCTGGCCGTCGATGGTCAGGGTCGCCATGGTCGATCCCTCGTCACTCGCCGCGGGCCCAGCGCGTGGGCGAACCCGCAGCGGCGGTCTCGTGGATGCGCGCGGCGAATTCGCCGCGGAATCGTTTGAGGAAGCTGCGCACCGGCATCACGGCCGCATCCGCCAGCGGGCAGATCGTCAGGCCAGCCATGCCGTCGCAGATCCGCTCCAGCAACGCGAGGTCCTCCGCCACCGCCTCGCCCTTGAGGAGCTTGCTCGTGACGCGGTGCAACCAGCCGGTGCCCTCGCGGCAGGGCGTGCACTGGCCGCAGCTCTCGTCCCAGTAGAAGTGCATCAGCACCTTGAGCAGCTCGACCATGTCGGCGCTCTGCGGGATGATGATCATGCCCCCCGACCCGAGCATCGTGCCCGCCTGCTGCAGCGACTCGTAGTCCAGCGTGCAGCTCAGGATCTCCTCCGCCGTGAGCACGGGCACCGAGCTGCCGCCGACGATGCAGGCCTTCAGCTCCTCGCCGTCGCGCATGCCGCCGAGGTCGTCGCGGAAGAACTCGCGGAAGGGCAGGCCCAGGGGCACCTCGTAGACGCCCTGGCGGCGGACCGGGCCGGACACCGACCAGAGCTTGGTCCCGGGCGATTTCTCCGTGCCGAACCCCCGGTACGCCGCGGCGCCGTTGAGCATGATCCAGGGGACGGCGGCGACCGTCTCCACGTTGTTGACGATCGTGGGCTTGCCGAGAAAACCGCTGACCGCTGGGAACGGCGGCTTGATGCTCGGCTGACCCTTGGTGCCGGTCACCGAGTTGATGAGCCCGGTCTCCTCGCCGCAGATGTAGGCGCCGGCCCCCTTGTGGACGATCATCTCGAGGTCGTAGCCGCTGCCCAGGATGTTCCGGCCGAGAAAGCCGGCCGCGTAGGCCTCGTCGACCGCGCGCTGAACGCGGTCGACGAGCCAGCCGAACTCGCCGCGGACGTAGATGAACGCCAGGTTCGCGCGGACGGCGAAGGCGCTGATGATGGTGCCCTCGATCGTCTGGTGTGGATCGTAGTCGAGCAGGTAGCGGTCCTTGAAGGTGCCCGGCTCGGACTCGTCGGCGTTGACGAAGAAATAGACTTGGTCGGCGGTCTTCGGCACGAAGCTCCACTTGGCGCCGGTCGGGAACCCCGCGCCGCCGCGGCCACGCAACCCCGATTCCTTGACGACCTCGATCACCTCGTCCGGCTTCATCCCGGCGAGGACCAGGCGGAGCGCCTGGTAGCCGCCCGCGGCCTGGTAGACGGCGAGCCGGTGTCCGTCCGGACGACCGAACCGCGCCGAGAGGATGCGGCAGTCCTGGCGGCTCATCGGTCCTCCTCGAACAGGCGATCGGTGTCCGCCCGCGGCACCACGTCCCGGCGGAGGCTCTCCAGGATCGCATCGACCCTGGCCGGCGTGAGCTGCTCGTAGAAGTGCTTGCCGAGCTGCAGGACCGGTCCGTGACCGCAGGCGCCGAGGCACTCGACGCCCGCCAGCGCGAAGCGTCCGTCCGGCGTGGTCTCGCCGAGCCGGATCCCGAGCCGCTTCTCGAGGTGCGCGATGACCTCCCGCGCGCCCAGCAGATGGCAGCTGATGTTGCGGCAGACCTGCAGCACGTACTTCGCCGGCTTCTCCGTGCGGAACATCGTGTAGAAGGTCAGCAGCTCGTGGACGCGGGCCTCGCTGACGCCGAGCGCGTCCACGAGGTACGGGACCGCCGCCGCCGGCACCCAGCCGTGTTCGTCCTGGATGACCCACAGGCATGGCATGAGCGCGCTCTGGCGCGTGGGGTACCGCGCGCAGAGCGCGGCGATCCTCTGCCGCGAACGGTCGGTCAGCTCGAGGTCGGTCGCGATCACGGGTTTCTCCATCCTCTGCTCCGTCCTGGTCCGGCCGACCCGCTTCAGCGGTCGAGCTCGCCGGCGATGATGTTGAGGCTGCCCAGGGTGGCGATCGCGTCGCTGATCATGCCGCCGCGGATGATCCGGGGATATGCGCCGAAGACCGGGAAGCAAGGCGGGCGCACCTTCATCCGGTACGGCCGCCCGGAGCCGTCGGCGACGCAGTAGAAGCCCAGCTCGCCGTTGCCGCCCTCGCCGAATCCGTAGGCGGTCCCCGCCGGCACCCGGATCCCCTCGTAGATCAGCTTGAACTGGTTCATGACGCCCTCGATGCTCCCGTAGACCTTCTCCTTGGGCGGCAGGACGACGCGAGGATCGTCCACGTTCACGGGACCGGCGGGGAGCCGCCGCAGGGCCTGCTCGATGATCCGCTTGCTCTGGATCATCTCCGCGAATCGCACCATGATGCGCGAGTGCGTGTCCCCGTCCTCGCCGGTCGGGACGTCGAAGTCGTATTCCTGGTAGTCCAGGTGGGGATGCAGCTTCCGGGCGTCGTAGGCCACCCCGCAGGCCCGCAGGCACGGCCCCGTGAACCCGTGGCTCACCGCGTCGTCGCGGCTGATCGCGCCGATGCCGAGGGTGCGGTCGAGGAAGATCCGGTTGCGGGCCGCGAGCTTGACGACCTCGGTGACCGCCTCGTCCAGCATCGCCAGCTTCGCGCGCACTTCGGCCTCGAAACCGGGATAGAGGTCGTGGCTGAGCCCGCCGATGCGCGCGTAGTTCGTCGTGAGCCGGCTGCCGCAGAGGTGCTCGATGATCTCGTACATCGCCTCGCGCACGTTGAACGTGTACCAGTACATCGTGAGCGCGCCCATGTCGACCAGGTTCGTTCCCACGCAGACGAGGTGGTCGATGATCCGCGACAGCTCCGAGACGATGACCCGGATCGCCTTGCAGCGCGGGGGCACCTCGATCTCGAGCAGCTTCTCCACGGCGAGCGCGTAGATGACGTTGTTGAGCAGCGGCGAGCAGTAGTTCAGGCGGTCGGTGTACGGCATCACCTGTGCCCAGGTGTGGTCCTCCGCCTCCTTCTCGAAGCAGCGGTGCAGGTAGCCGATCTCCGCGCGGGCGTCGACGATCGTCTCGCCGTCGAGGAGGACCTCGGCGCGCAGGCAGCCGTGCATCGCCGGATGGCTCGGGCCGAGGTTGACGGTCAAAAGGTCCGTGGCGTGGATCTCGTCGCCGGCGCCGGCGGGATTCCGGGCCAGGCTCGCGCGGTGCGCGGCGCGCGCGATGTCTCGATCGCTGTACAGCTTCTCCGGCTCGCCCAGCTCCTGGCCCTGCTCGATCGGGTAGTCCTTGCGCAGCGCGTGGCCCTCGAACTCGTGGTGGCAGAGGATCCGGCGCAGATCCGGGTGATTCGCGAACGGGACGCCGAAGAGATCGTACACCTCGCGCTCGTGCCAGTCGGCCGACCGGAACAGACCCGTCGCCGACGGCACCGCCTCTCCCTCCGCGACGCCGACCTGCACCCAGACCTGCCGGGGCAGCGAGAGCGAGCGCAGGTAGTAGACGACCTCGAACCGCTGCGCGCGTTCGGGATAGTCGATCCCGATGACGTCGCCGAGCAGCGTGCAGTCCTCGCGGGTCTTGAGGTAGCCCAGAACGGCGGGCAGCCGGTCGGCGGCGACGCGCACGTGGAGGTCCTGGCAGTGATCGTCGGTCGCCAGGATCGTCTCGCCGAATTCCCGCCGCAGCGCCTGCACCAGCCTGTCGCTCATGGTTCCTTCCCGGTTGCTAGATGTCGGTCGGGACTCGGCTGCCGTGGCGATCCGCGCTGGGGGCGAGTCCCTCGCGGTCGATCTTCTCCTGCAGCTGCAGGAGCCCGTGGAAGAGGTTCTCCGGCGTGGGCGGACAGCCCGCGACGTAGATGTCGGTGGGGATGATCCGGTCGATGCCCTGCAGCGTCCCGTAGTTCTTGTAGAAGCCGCCGCTGCTCGCGCAGACGCCCATGGCGATGACCCACTTCGGCTCGCACATCTGCGCGTAGATCAGCTTCAGGATGGGCGCCTGCTTGTAGCTGATGGTCCCCGCGACGATCATCAGGTCGCTCTGGCGGGGCGAGAACCGCACGAGCTCGGCGCCGTAGCGGCTCAGGTCATGGTAGCTCGAGACCGCCGCCATGAACTCGATGGCGCAGCAAGCCGTGCCGTAGGGAATCGGCCAGAGCGAGTACTTGCGGCCCCAGTTGACGGCCTGGCGCAGCCGCGTGGTCAGGTAGTTCGACGGGCTGGCGAGGTCTACTGCCATTCGAGGCCGCCTTTCCGCCACACGTAGACGAAACCGGTGACCAGGATGGCGAGGAAGACGCCCATCTCGCCGAGCGCGAACGCGGCCGCCCCCGATTCGAGACTGCTGCGGAACACGAGCACCCAGGGGTAGAGGAACACCGCCTCCAGGTCGAAGATCAGGAAGAACAGCGCCACCAGGAAGAAACGGACGAAGAACCGGATCTGGACCGTGCCGCGGGCGGGGATCCCGCACTCGTACGGCGACTCCTTCAGGGGGTCCCGCCGGCGCGGGCCGAGCCAGTAGCTCAGCACGAGGAAAAGGGCCGCGAAGAGCACCGCGACGAGGAGGACGAGGAGGACCGGAACAGCGGAGGCGGTCATGGCAGCTCCCTGTGATCGTCGCCTGGAGTACGCGGGTGGCCAGAAAATAGGTCTATGGGACCTATTGATAAGGGACAACGCGCAGGGGCGCCAAGGCTAATGTTGACTTTTTGACGATTCGATTCCGCCCTCCCCCGGCCACCCGGACATCGGTGGATTTCTACTCGGCACTGTCCGGAATCCCGTCAGCCCGCAATGGCGCCGCCGGGCCGGCCGGCCGGGCCCCGGCCGTCCGGCGAAATCCCGCGTTCGGCCGATTCCCGGGGCGGCGGCGCGCCCGGACGCGGCCGTTCGCCGCGGCACGCCCGTTGCAACGGCGTCGGCGCGAGACGCCCGGGGAGGTTCGGGCGATCCGGATGTCAACGAGGAGTGTTCGCCATGACGGCACAGTCGATCGACCAGTCCCCGAACGAAGCGACCCCGGCGGGGTTCGTCGACCTCGTCGCCGAAGGACGGCAAGCGCTGGCCCGGGGCGACCTCGACCAGGCCCGGGCCTGCTTCGAGACGGCGACCCGGCAGTTCCCGGCCGAGCCCGTGGGCCACAACAACCTGGGCGCGTTCTACATGGGTCTCGGCGAGTACGCCGCCGCGGAGCGGAGCTTCGCCGAGAGCGCGACTCTGCTGCCGGACAACCCCAACATCCGCTTCAACCTCGCCCTGGCGCGCTTCCGCCGGGAGGCGTTCGCCGCCGCGGCGGCCGATTTCGCCGCCGTGGCCGCGGTCGCGCCGACGGACGCCGAGGTCCGCAACAACCTCGGCGCGGCGAGCTTCCTCGCCGGAGATCTCGACGTGGCCCGCCGGAATTTCGAGGCCGCGCTCGAACTGCAGCCGAATTACCCGAGCGCGGTGCTCAATCTCTGCGACCTCGAGTACGCCACGGGGAACGCCGCCGGGGCCATCGGGCTCTGCGAGGCGTATCTCGAACACCAGCACGACCTCGGGGTCCTGCGCCGCCTGCTGGAGATGCTGGACGACCAGGCGCGGCGCGCGGTCGACCTCGCGATCCCTCGCGCCGAAGCTCTGGCCGCGGCCTCCGGCAGCGACCTCGCGACGCGCCGCCAGCTCGGCCGGCTCCTCGAGGCGCGGCAGGCGCTCACGGCGAAGAGCTGACCCCGCGCGAGCGAGCGGCCGGCGAGACAGCGGCGCGGCCGGACCTCCCGCAGGTCCGGCCGCGCCGTCTGCGGCTGCGAGCCCCGGTGGGCGATCGCCGTCAGAAGTCGAACGTCGTGTCCTGGACCCGGAAGTCCTCGAATCCGTCCGCCGACGTGTCGATCTCGTTGCGGATCTCCCGCTGCGGCTGGTACTCCAGCGCGATCTCGTCCTTGAGGCTGCCGAGGTCGACGTAGACGTCGGCCGCGGCGATCAGGTCGGTGCTGGTCATCTCACGCAGCGCGCAGACCTCGACGTGCTTGCCGCGCCGCGCCACCGCCTCGACGAGCGGCCGGAAGTCGCCGTCACCGGAACAGAGGATCACGGTGTCGACGTGCGGGCACAGGTTGACGATGTCCATCGCCAGCTCCATGTCCAGCGCGCTGCGTACGCTGCGGTTGGTGGCGTCGGGCTCGGAGAACGACTTGACCTCGCGCGTGACGACCGTGAATCCGTTCAGTTTGAGGAAATTGATGAAGTCGATCTTGCCCTCGCTCTGGGCGCTGATCGCGGTGTAGAAATACGCCCGCAGCAGCCGCCGCTTGCCGGCGAGCCGGCGGCAGAGCTTGAGGTAGTCCAGGCGCATGTTCAGGTGCTTGGCGCTGTAGTGGATGTTCTCGCCGTCGATGAAGATCGCCACCTTGTCCAGCGGACTCTGCGTGTACATCGAACTCTCCTGCCTTTCGACGTCCGGACCGCCCCGAGCAGGCCAGCCGTCATCTGGTCGAACCGGCGGCGTCGATCCCTCGTCGCGCCGGCAATGCTGAAAACGGGTCGACAGGCACGTTGACCACCGTGCCGGACCCAAGCCAACGATCTGGCGGGATGGGTAAGCTCGGTAACGCTATACTCGCATCGCGGACAGGTCGTTCAATCCCACGCGCTCGAGGCAGGCGCCGGTGCCGGAACGCAGTCCGACCTCGCCCCCCCGACCGCCCCGCGCATCCGGTCGACCCAGCGTGTGGCCAGCCAATAATATGCCGGTAACACCAGAAGGGTCAAGAGCGTGCCCGCCGCCAGGCCGCCGCACAGGGCGCGCGCCATCGGATAGTATTCCAGGCCGCTCAGGTGCGTGCCCTTCACGAGGGCCAGGGGCAGCAACCCCAGGATGGTCGTGCCGGCGGTCATCAGGATCGGGCGCAGGCGGTCGGTGCACGCTTCGAGCAGGGCGTCCCGCGGATCGACGCCCGGGCGCCGGCACCGGCCGATGTGGTCCACCAGCACGATCCCGTTGTTCACGACGATTCCGATCAGGATCACGATGCCGATCATCGCCATGAGGTTCAGGGGCGTACCCGAAGCCATGAGGGTCCAGAGCACGCCGAGCGACGCGAACGGCACGCAGGACATGACCACCAGCGGCAGGGTGAACGACTCGAAGAGGCTCGCCATGACGAAGAACACGCACGCGAGCGCCAGGAGCATGTTCATACCCATCTGCGATTGCTGCTCCTGCCCGCGCAGGATCTCCTCGCCGAACGACCAGCCGTAGCCCAGGGGCATCTCGATCCCGTCCATGGCCTTGCCGACCTGCTTCAGCACCGCGTCGAAATCCTTGGCCTCGCTGCTGGCGCGCAGCGTCAGGCCGGAACGCTGGTCGCGGCGGAAGATACGTTGCGGACCGGCGCCGAACTCGAATCCGGCGACCTGACCGAGCTGCACGGGCTGATCGTCCTTGGCGCCGACCGTCAACAGCGCGAGGTTCTCGAGCGACTCCTGGTCCTCCGGCTGCAGAGAGACGATGACGTCGACCTCGCGGTCGGTCAGCTGCAGCCGCGGCAGCGGGACGCCGCGGTAGGTCAGGCCGAGCACCTCGGCGACCGCGGCCGGCTCGACGGCGAAGCGGGCGGCCTCGTCCGGCGCCACCCGGACGCGGACCTCGGCATGTCCGTCGTCGGCCTCGCTCTTGACGTCATGGACGCCGTCGAGCGAGGCCAGGCGGTGCTCCACGACCCGCGAGAGGTCCCGCAGGATCTCGGTCTCGCGGCCGTAGAGGGTCACCGCGAACGAGCGGGCGCCCGCCCCGCCGCCGTCGTCCCGGCCGAAGCGATAGGTCAGACCCGGCTGGGTCGGCAGGTTCTCGCGCAGGTCCTTGCGCAAGGCGAGGAGGAAGTCGTCATCGATCGCGCCCCGCGTGAAGAACAGGGTGATGCCGGCGTCGTCGGTGCCGAAGTACGCATAGATGTCGCGCAGGCCCAGCTCCTGGCGGCGCGTCTCGAGGTACGCCTCGGCCCGCGCCACGTACGCGCTGCTGAGGTGGTGATCGACCGCGTCGGCGAAATCGAAGCCGATGTAGAAGTTCTCCTGGCGCTGCCCCTCGTCCCCGAACGGATCCGCCTTGAGGCTCGTGACCTTCATCAGGAAGATCGTGGCCAACAGGAGCGCCGGCATTACCACGAGCGTCGTGACCAGCGGGTGGCGCAGCGCCGTCCAGCGCAGGCACGCGAGGTAGCCGCGGCGCACCGCGACCAGCCAGCGCGGTTCGGGCGGCGGTTCGCGTCCGGCCGTGCGCGCCGCCAAGAGCGGAATGACCGTCAGGCTGATCAGGAGCGACAGGATCAACGTCACGCTGATCGTGACTCCGACCTCGCTCAGCCAGACCGCGATCTCGTCGTTCTTGCCGATCGCGACCGGGGCGAACACGATGACCGTGGTGAGCGTCGACGCCGTCACCGCCGTGCCCACCTCCCGCGTGCCGCGCAACGCGGCGCCGAGCGGGCTTCGGCCGCTGTGCAGGTGGCGGTGGATCGATTCGAGCACGACCACGGCGTTGTCCACGAGCATCCCGACCCCGAGCATGAGGCCCATCATGGTCAGGATGTTGAGGGTGCGGCCGGTCAGGTACAGGAAGACGCAGGCGCCGAGGATCGACAGCGGGATCGCGAGCGTGGTCACGAAGGTCAGGCTCAGGCGGCGCAGGAAAACCTGGAGGATGATCGTGGCCAGGAGCGAGCCGACGACGCCCGCCTGGAGCAGCCCCTTGAGCGAATCAGTGATGTCGTTGGCCTGATTGAAGAAAGCGAAACTCTGGATGCCCGCCAGAGCCGGGTCCGCGTTGATCCGCACGAGCTCGGCCTCGATCGCGCGGCAGACCTCGACCGTGTTCGCGCCGGAACTCTTCTGGATCCAGAACGCGATCGCCGCCTCGCCGTTGAGGCGGCGGCCGTACGACACGTCGGGAACGCCGTAGACGACGTCGGCCACGTCCGCGAGCCGCAGGCCGCGGCCGTCGATCGGCAGATCGCCCAGATCCTCGACCGAGTGCAGGTTGCTCACCGACCGCAGGTCGTAGCGGAGACCGTCGTCCGTGACCCGACCCACCGTGAGCTCCACGCTGGCCGCTTGCAGGCGCCGGAACATCTGCGCGACGTCCACGCCGTGCTCGAGGATGCGGTCGAACCGCAGGTAGACCGACGCCTGGGTGGGCGCCACTCCGTCGATATTGACCCGGCCGACCCCCGGGATGCGCTGGAGCGGCGCGATGACGTGCTGCTCGAGCAGGTCCCAGCTGGTCGACAGGTCGCGGCCCTTGGCGGCGATGCGCCCCTCGATGACCGGGATGTCGTTCGAGTCGAACGTCAACAGCAGGATCTGCGGGATGTCCGCAGGCAGCCCGCCGCGGATCTGATCGAGCTTCTCCTTGACCTCGAGCCGCAGGAGGTTGACGTCGCGGCCCCAGTCAAACTCCACGCCGATCTGCACCGCGTCGGCGTCGCTGTAGCTGTTGATCGCGCGGATGCCGCCGAGCGTCGCCAGCACCTCCTCGATCGGGCGCACGATGAGGCGCTCGTTCTCCTCGGGCAGGCCGCCCGGATACGGGATGTAGACCGCGATGAACGGGAAGTCGACGCGCGGCAGGAAATCGAGCCGCAGCCGGCCCAGCGCGACCGCGCCCAGCACCACGACGCACACCAGCGCCATCGCGAGGCTCACCGGCCGGCGCAGCGCGATGCGCGTCAATCCCACGGCGCGACCTCCGGATCGCGGAGCGCGGCGGCGACCTGCCGGCCGGCGGCGCTCGCGGGCGACCGCTCGGCGCGCTCGGCGCGCGCCTGGCCGGACATCAACAGGTAGAGGACCGGCACCGCGACCAGGGTCAGGCCGGTCGCGAGGGTCAGGCCGGCGATCACGGTGATCGCGAGCGGCGCGCGCAACTCCGCGCCCTCCCCCAGGCCGAGGGCCATCGGCAAGAGGCCCAGCACGGTCGTGGCCGTCGTCATGATGATGGGCCGCAGGCGCTCGCTGCCCGCCAGGCGCGCGGCCGCGCGCGCGTCGTCGAGCCCGCCGCGCCGCAACTGGTTCATGCGGTCCACGAGCACGATCCCGTTGTTGACGACGATGCCCGCGAGCATGATCGCGCCGATCACCGCGAAGACGCTCAACGGCCGCCCGCTCAGCGCCAGCCCGTAGACCGCGCCCGCGAGCGCCAGGGGCACCGTGACCATGATGATCAGCGGATGCACGATCGACTCGAACTGCGCGGCCATGACCAGGTACACCAGGAACAGCGCCAGCCACACGGCCAGCTGCAGCGAGCGGAAGCTGCGGGCCATCTCGTCGTTCTGGCCGCCGAGAGCCGCGGTCACGCCCGCCGGGAGGGTCACGCCCCGCAGGCGCGCCTCGATGTCCCGGCTCACCGAGCCGAGGTCGCGGCCGGCCAGGTCGGCGGTGACGAGCGCCGCGCGCCGCCCGCCCAGGCGGTGGATCTCCGCGGGTCCGCGGACCTCGGCGAGGTCGGCGACGGCGGACAGCGGGACCGTGATGCCGTCGCGCTCGGCGACGACGAGGTCGCGCACCGCGGCGAGCGTCGATCGCTGGTCGGCGCGGCCCTGGACGCGGATGTCGAGATGCCGCTCGCCGTCCCTGAACCGGCTCGGCACCGTCCCGCCGACCTTGCTGCGAAGCGTCTGCGAGACCTGCTCCTGGTCGAGCCCGAGCAGCCCGAGCTTGTCGCGGTCCAGCGCGATCTGGATCTCCGGCGATCCCGGCACCATGGCCTGCCGGACGTCCCGCAGCCCTGCCACGTCGCCGAGCGCCGCCGCGACCGCATCGGCGCCGCGCTGCAGGGCGGCGAGATCCTGGCCGTAGACGTCGACCTCGACCGGCGCGCTCAGGTTCAACAGCGCCGGCCGCCGGACCTCGAGCCGCAGGTCCCGGTCCGCGGCGGCCAGCCGCCGGGCGGCGGCGAGCACCGCGGCCTCGACCTGCGGGTCCGAGCCGGCGAGCTGCAGGTGGATCTCCGCCCGGTTCTCCTTCTGGCGCGCGACGCCGCCCCCCGCCTCGCGGCTGGTGCCGACCTCGGCCGCCACCCGGCGGACCTCGGGCAGCCGGGCCAGCGCGTGCTCGAGCGCCGCGCAGGTGCGGTCGGTGCGGTCCAGCGGCGTGCCCTCCGGCAGCTCCAGCTGCAAGGTCAGCGATCCCTGCGCCAGCGGCGGCACGAGCTCGGTCCCCAGCCGTGGCAACAGCAGGCCGGCGCCGGCGGCGGTGATCAGCACGACGAGGAGGACCGAGCCCGGCATCCGCAAGGCTCCGACGAGCAGCCGGTCGTAGCCTGCGACCACGCGCGGCCAGAGACGCGCGTGGAGCGACGTGAGCGGCGCGAGCGCCGCGACGATCAGCCGATGCAGGCCCCGCCCTCCGAGCTGCAGGAGGCCGACCAGGCCCAGGGGCAGGCCGAGCACCAGGGCGTGCCCCGCCTCCGCCAGGAGCCGGCGCCACCACGGCCGCGGCCGCGGCGCGGGCCGCCAGCGCGCGCGCCAGCCGGCCGGGCCGGTCGCGGCGCGCCGGGCGCCCAGCACGACGGCCATCGGCGTGAACGTCAACGACACGAGCAGGCTCACGCTCAGCGAGAAGGCGACGGTCAGCGCCTGGTCGCGGAAGATCTGGCCCGCCACGCCCACGACCACGAACACGATCGGCAGGAAGACGGCGATGGTCGTCAGGGTCGACGCGGTCACGGCGCCCGCCACCTCCGCGGCGCCGCCGATCGCCGCGTCGCGCGGGTCCGCGCCCGGAGGCGCCGCGTCGCGCCGCCGCTGGATCGCCTCGAGGACGACGATCGAGTTGTCCACCAGCATGCCCACGCCGAGGGCGAGGCCGCCGAGGCTCATCACGTTCAGCGACACGCCCCGCGTGAGCATGAGGATGAACGTCGCGACGATCGACAGCGGGATCGCCACCGCGATGACCAGCGTGCTGCGCAGGTCGCGCAGGAACACGAAGAGCACGATCACCGCGAGCAGGCCGCCCAGGATCGCGTTGGACCGGACCTCGTCCACGGCCTGCATGATGTAGACGGACTGGTCGAAGAGGATCTCCTGCTGCAGCCCGGCCGGCAGGCGCTTCTCGATCCGGCCGAGGGCCTCGCGCACGCGGCGCGCCGTCTCCACCGCGTTCGCGTCGCCCTCCTTGTAGACGGCGACCTCCACGCTCTCGCGGCCGTCCACGTGCGTGATGTCGGTTCGTTCCTTGTGGCTGCGAACGACCTGCGCCACCTCGCCGAGCGCGACCGGCCGCCCGCCCGCCGTCCCGACGGTCACCTCGGCGAGGTCGTCCAGGTCGGCGAACCGGCGCAGCGTGCGGACGATGTACTCGGCGCCGCGATCGCGCAGCCGCCCGCCGGAAGCGTTCACGTCCTGGCGGGCCAGAGCCTGCTCGACGCCACCGATCTCGAGGCCGAGCGCCGCGAGGCGCCCCTCGTCCACGAGGACCTGGATCTCCTCCTCGTAACCGCCCGAGACGCGCGCCGCCGCGACGCCCTGGATCGCCTCGATCTCGGTCTTCAGCACGTCCTCCGCGACGGTGCGGACGCGCGCCAGGCCCGGGTCGCCCCAGAGGCCGATGCGCAGGACGGGATCGAGGGCGGGATCGTACTTCAAGAGGACCGGCGGCGTGGCGTCGTCGGGCAGCCGCACGAGGTCCAGCTTCTCGCGGACGTCGAGCGCGGCGTAGTCCATGGCCGTGCCCCACTCGAACTCCAGCGTGATCTGCGAGAGGCCGGCCTGGCTCACCGAGTGGACCTGCCGCAGCCCCGGCACCACGCCGACGGACTCCTCCAGCGGCCGGGTCACCAGGTTCTCCACGTCGACCGGCGCGGACCCCGGCAGCTCGATCTGGACCGTGAGGGTCGGGTAGCGGACCTCCGGCAGCAGCCCCACGTCGAGCCGCCCGAGCGAGACCAGGCCGAAGACCACGGCCGCGAGCGCGATCATGCCCACGGTGACCGGTCGCGTGACGGCGAAGCGCACGAGGTTCACGGGATCGCTCCTTCGCCGCTCAGCGGACGGCCAGGTCGGCCAGATTGCTGGTCTCGAGCACCTCAATGCGGCTGCCGGTGCGCAGTCCGCCGCGACCGAGAGTCACGACCGACCACCCCTCCTCGAGCCCGCCGGTGACCTCGATGTGCGTCTCGTCGTAGAGACCCGTGGTGATCTCGACCTTGCGGACCGTGTCCGCCTCGGCCACGAAGACGCTGCGCAGGCCACCCTCGTCCACCAGCGCGAGCTTGGGCACGGCCAGCACGTCGACCTTGCGGTCGGTCGTCAGGCGGGCCTTGACGAAGCCGCCGACGCGCACGCCGGGCGTGTCGGGCAGGCGCAGGGTCACGACGACCGTGCCGGTGCCGGGATCGACGACCGGGCTGATCCGCTCGACGGCGGCCACCAGTTCGGTCCCGGTGCCCTCGGATTCCAGGATCACGTCCTCGCCGACGCGGATCTTCACGACGACCGGCTCCGGCAGGTGCACGCGCACGCGCATCGGCGTGAAATCCGCCACCGTGTACGCCTCCTGCCCCGCCTGGACCTGCTGGCCCGCCACCACGTTGCGCACCGTGATCTGGCCGGCGAACGGCGCCTTGACGAAGGTCTCCTCGAGCGCGATCCGCGCCAGGTCGCGCTCGGCCTCGGCCTGGTCGTGCGCCACCTGGATGGCATCGAATTCCTCCTGGCTGATCAGCTCGCCGGTCAGCATCTTCTCGGTCCGCGAGAGCTTGCGCCGCTGGTCCTCGAGATTGAGTTCCGCGCGCCGCAGGTCGACCCTCTGGCGGTCGTTCTCCAGCTCCGCCAGGACCTGGCCCGCCTCGACCCAGTCGCCCTCCTCGACGGCGACCGTCCGGACCCGTCCCGCCGCCCGGCACGTCACGGCGACCAGGCGATCGGCCTGGATGCTGGAGGCCGAACGGTAGAACGCGGCCACGGCCCGGCGCTCCACCGCGGCCACCTCCACGGGCACCGCCGGATCCCCGCCGTTCGCGGCGGTGTCCGCCGCGGCGCCGCCGCTGTCGGCGAGCGACTGGCCGGCGATCGCGCTGCCGAGGAACGGCAGGCGCGAGCGGAACGCCACGCCGAGACCGGCGACGATGACGGCCGTGGCGAGACACGACCAGAGGACGATCAGCCGCTTCCTGTTCCTTGCCATATCGGGAAACCTCGGGTCTGAGGGTGGCTGCAGGTCGTGGACGCCGTCATGACGCATCGCCCGGCGTTGAGGTTGCATGTTCCGCGTGGAGACTGGAAATCGACCCGGTGGTCGTTTACATTTTCCCCCCACGGCCGGGCGCCCGCCCGCGGAGCGCCGGTCCGGCGAACCCGAGACCCGAGGTGCCGAGGATGAAGCAGCTCGTCGAATGCGTGCCGAACATCAGCGAGGGCCGCGACCGCGGCGTGATCGACGCCGTGACGGCCGTCATCGCCGAGGTCGCGGGCGTGCGGCTCCTCGACGTCGATCCGGGCGCCGACACGAATCGGACGGTCATCACGTTCATCGGTCCGCCGGACGGCGTGGCCGAGGCGGCGTTCCGGGTGGTCAAGCGCGCCGGCGAGCTCATCGACATGCGGCGCCACAAGGGCGCTCACCCCCGGCACGGCAGCACGGACGTCTGCCCGTTCGTTCCGGTCCGGGGGATCACCATGGACGAGTGCGCCGAGCTCGCGCGGCGGGTCGGCCGCCGGATCGGCGACGAGCTGGGCTTCCCGGTCTACCTGTACGAGGCCGCCGCGACCCGCGCGGAGCGGCGCAACCTGGCCTACGTGCGCAAGGGCGAGTACGAGGCGCTCTGCAACAAGCTGGGCACGGATGAGTGGCGGCCCGATTTCGGCCCCAACGAGTGGAACGAACGCACGGCGAGGTCCGGCGCGATCAACGTCTCGGCCCGCGGCTTCCTGGTGGCCTACAACGTCAACCTGAACACCAGGCAGAAGAAGATCGCCGGCGAGATCGCCCTCGACATCAAGGAATCCGGACGCGCCAAGCGCGACCCGGCCGGGAAGATCGTGAAGGACTCGAGCGGCGAGACCGTCCTCGAGCCGGGACCGTATCGCCTGGCGGCCTGCAAGGCGGTGGGCTGGGTCATTCCCCAGTACGACCGCGCCCAGGTGTCCATCAACCTGGTCGACACCTCGGTCACCAAGCCGCACCAGGCCTTCGAGGCCTGCCGCCAGAGCGCCCGCGACCGCGGCGTGCGCGTGACCGGCAGCGAGCTCGTGGGCCTGATCCCGGAGGGCGACCTGCTCGCGGCCGGCAAGCACTACCTGAAAATGGCCGGTCAGTCGGCCGGCGTGCCCCGGCGGCAGCTCATCGAGACCGCCGTCCAGAGCCTCGGCCTGGGCGACCTCGGCCCGTTCGACCCGGCCGCCAAGGTCATCGAGTACCAGGCGGGCCTCGGGGACGGGCCGCTCGTTTCGATGACCGGCCGCGAATTCGTCGACGAACTGTCCAGCGAGTCCCCGGCCCCGGGCGGCGGCTCGGTCAGCGCCCTCTGCGCGGCCCAGTCCGCCGCGCTCGTCGCGATGGTCGGCAACCTGACCGTGGGCAAGAAGAGCTACCAGCACGTCCAGGATCGGGCCGGGGCGATCGCCGAGCGGGCGCAGGAACTCAAGGACTTCTTCCTGGACGCCATCGACCTCGACACCGAGGCGTTCAACCGGCTGCTGGGTTGCTTCGGGCTGCCGAAAGCGACCGCGGACCAGCAGCTCGCCCGCGACCTCGCCGTCGCCGAGGCCACGCGGGGCGCGACCCGGGTGCCGCTGTCCGTCCTCGACAAGGTCCCCGCGCTGCTGGATCTCGCCGCCGAGATCGCCGAGATCGGCAACCAGAACAGCCTGTCCGACGCCGGGGTCGCCGTCCTGACGGCGATGGCCGCGGCCGAGGGCGCCTATTACAACGTCGTCGTCAACCTCGCGGCCCTGGCCGGCGCCGACCAGCGCGAGGCTCCCGATTTCGCGGCAGAGACCCGCGAGGCGGCGAATCGGCTTCTGGCCGCCTGCGAGGCGACGTTCCTGGCCGCGCGCGGGGCGATCCGGAGCCGGCTGGAGCGGATCTAGCGGACCGCGCCCCGACGCGGCGTTCGGGCCGGCTCCGGCGGAACTTGACCGTCGCCGCCGCCCGACGTTACCTTAGGGCACGCTCGTCGGACCCTCGCCTATTTCCCCTCGGAAGGATGTCTCTCTATGGCTGCTGCCCCAGTCGACGGTGTCGAGCGTAAAGATCCCCTCAAGGAGATCGCCCAGCCGTTCATCGACCTCGTGCGCGCTCCCCGCGCGCTCTGGGGCATCAACCTCGCGTATTTCCTCGAAGGCTGGGTGTACTTCGGGATGCTCGGCTACCTGGCCATGCATTTCTCGGACTTCATCTTCCAGGGCGTGCCGAATCCCGACGTCCATTCTCATCACATGGTCATGGTGCTGACGGCGGGGATCACGATCGCGATGTTCTTCCTGGGCACCGTGGCCGACAAGCGAGGGGTCCGCCGCACCCTGCTGCTGGCCTTCTGCTTCCTGCTGGCCGGACGGATCCTGATCTCGATCGCCCCGGCCGTCTTCCCGACGACCGGGCTCTGGTCCGCGCTGCACCTGCTGACGATGGCCGGCATCCTGGTCGTGGTGGCCGGTTACGGCATGTACCAGCCCGCGGCGTACGCCGGCGTGCGCAAGTTCACGAGCGCCAAGAACGCCGCCATGGGCTACGCGATGCTCTATGCGCTGATGAACCTGGGCGGCTGGCTGCCCACGTTCTTCAGCCCGATCCGCCGCTCCATCGGCATCACGGGCGCCTACTGGGTCTACACGGCGCTGACTGCGATCGCCCTCATCGTCACCTTCCTGATCCTGACCCCGAAGATCGAGGCCGCCGCCATCGCGCGCGCGGAGCGCGAGCGGGAGGGCGACAAGGAGAAGCAGGCGGCGGACGCGGCTGGCGGCATCGCGAGCGACAAGGCGGCTCCCGTCGCCTACGATCGCGACCGCCGCATCCCCGTCCATCTCTGGATCATGCTGGCGTTGATCGCCGGCTGCGTCGTCTTCCTGCCGAGCCCCGCCGACTTCATCGTCTGGGGCGTCATCGCGGCCGCGATCCTGGTGCTGGGCTTCGTCCCCGCCCTCGGCGTTCCGGCGCGGCGCTGGTTCGCGAACCATCCCCTGAGCGACGTCAAGTTCTTCTTCTTCATCTTCGCGCTGATCCCGGTGCAGACCCTCTTCACGTACAACTGGCTCGTGCTGCCGCAGTACCTCGAACGCGCGTTCGAGGGGAGCTTCGTGAGCGAGAACTTCGAAGTCTTCTCGAACATGAACCCGATCCTCATCTTCATTGCAGTGCCAATCATCACTGCGCTGACATTCCGCAAGAAGGTCTACAACATGATGATCATCGGCACGGCCGTCATGGCCGCGCCGGCGTTCCTGCTCGGATTGAGCACCAGCCTGCCGGCTCTTCTGGGCTACCTGTTCGTGATGACCATCGGCGAGGCCATGTGGCAGCCGCGATTCCTGCAGTATGCCGCGGAGATCGCGCCCGAGGGCCGGACCGGCGCGTACATGGGAGTCGCCCAGTTCCCCTGGTTCCTGACCAAGATGCTGGTGCCGCTGTACTCGGGCATCTTCATGCAGAAGTACTGTCCCGCCGAGGGCGCGCGCGACCCCGAGACGATGTGGCTCTTCTTCGCCTGCCTCGCCGCGGTCTCGCCGCTGCTGCTGATCGCCGCCCGGGGCTGGGTCGGGAAGGACTTCAAATCCAAGGCGGCATGACGTTGGGTCGCGCCGGGAGTCCGCAAGCGACACTGCCGACGCGACCCGCCATCATGCCGCGGAGTGCGCCGGCGGAAATCCCTCGACGCGTTGACGCACCGCGGCGCCTGGAAGCTTGAGAAGCACGTCCAGGCGCCGCGGTGCGTCAACGCGTCCGCGAGTAACCGTAGTACTTGCGGTCGTAGTAGTACGGCAGCACTTCGCCGAGGTTGTTCGCGACCACCCCGAGGATGTTCGCGCCGGCCGAGCGCAGGATCTCGACCCCGCGCTGCGAGATGTCGCGATGCGTCTGCCCCGCCATCACCAGGAACACCGTGCCGTCGACCGCGTCCAGGTAGTGGAGCGGATCGGAGACCGGGACGACCGGCGGCGAATCGAAGACGATGACGTCGAAGGTCTCCTGGAGCTTGCGGACGAGGTCGCGCACGCGCCCGCCGCTGAACAAGCGGCTGGGATTGCCGCCGCCGAGGCCGGCCGGCAGGCAGTGGAGATTCGGGACCTTGGTCGGGCGCGTCGCCTCCCGCGCCGGAACGTCGCCCGCCAGCACGTCGGCGAAGCCGGGCGAAAGCGGCACCTGGAAGACCGTGTGCTGCACGGGCCGGCGCACGTCGCCGTCGAGCAGCAGGATCTCCTTCCGCAGGTGCTCCGCCAGCACCAGCGAGAAATGCAGCGCGAACAGGCTCTTGCCCTCGCCGCGCTCGGCGCTCGTGATCATCAGGGCGCGCTTGCGCTCGAGGTCCAGCTGGCGGCCGAGGCGGATCATGATCCGCCTCAGCTCGATCGCCATCGGCGACTCGATGTCGAAGAGCCCGCCACCCTCGGGTTTGGGGTGCTTGATCATGCGCGCCTCCGCTTCGTCAGCTCAGCCGGGGGTAGATGTACAGCAGGAACACCGCCGCCACGCTCAGGATCGCGACCACCAGCACGATCCAGCGCAGCACGCGCAACCGGCGCTTCTGCTTGAAATGCTCGTCCTGGATCACGGGCAAGGTGCCGATGACCGGCAAGCGCAGCGACCGCTCGATCTCGATCACCGATGTGAACGTCCGATCCAGGAGGATCGATAGCACGACGAGGCCGCAGCCGATCGCGAGCGAGAGCGCGAACGCCATGAAGCTGAGCCGCACCTTGTCAGGCTCGACCGGCTGCCGGGACACCTCGGGATCCTTGCGGACCTCGATCCGGTAGCCGACCTCCGACATGCTGGCCTCGAGATTCATGGTCTGCTGCGCGATCTCGCGGTCGATCGACTCCAGCAACTCGCGCCGCGCCGTCACCTCGTCCTGCAGCTCCTGCAGGCGTGCCGACTGGACGGGCTGCCGAGTCTGGAAATCCTTGAAATTACGGATGTTGCGCGCAAGCGCCTCGAGCGCGTGCCCCTTCGCCTCGCGGTAGACCATGAAGTAGACGTACTGGGTCAGCCGGTTGCGGTCCATCACGCCCAGCTGGGGATAATCGCGTCCGACCCGGTTCTCGACCAGGCCGTTCAGGCGCAGGCGGGCCTGCCCGAGCTCGGTCGAGACCGTCGCCTCTTCCTGGCCGAGCAGCCGCGCGAACTCCAGCGACCGCAGGTCCTGCACGACCTGGGCGATCCCGGGATCGCCGAGAATCGTCGAGACCGCGGGCGGGGCGCTGACGATGGCGCCCGCCTGCTGCTCCAGCCGCGCCATTTCGTTGACGTCGGAATTATAGTACTGGTCCTGCAGCCGCTGCAGGTTCACCTCGGCCGCGACAACGTTGGCCGCGTTGACGGGGTTGCCGACGAGGGACTCGCTGAGAACGCCGCGCTGATAGCTGGCCAGCGCATTCTCCGCGACCTGCAGCGACTCGACGTACGTGGCGCGCTGGCTCGTCAGGAAATCCCGCGTGTTCGTGCGCGGCGTGACGCGACTGGCTCGCTCCTCTTCGAGGAACCGGTCGAGCACGACCCGCGCGAGCACGAACGCCTGGCGGGCGCTCACGTCGCGGACCCCGATCTCGAAGATGTGCTCGCCGGCCTGGTTCACGCGGATCTTCTGCCGCAGGATGCCGGCGTACTGGCGGACGGCCTGCAACTGCTCCGGCGTAAGGGTCTCGGGCGGCGCCCCGCCCTCGGCCTGCGGGAGCTTGGCGAGGCCGGTGTAGAGCTGCGTCTCCCGCACCACCGATTCCACGAACTTCGGCCCGGTCACGATGGTCCAGATCGTCGAGAGCGTCTCGCGGTCCATGTCCGCGGGCCGCCGGAACCGCCGGGACTCGTCGGCGATCAGTCGGCTGTTCGTCACCTCGTAGACGACCCGGATCTGGCTCGCCGACTGGTAGATCGGCGTCATGGTCTTGATCGCGACCCCGGCCATGGCGAGGCAGAGCCCGAACGGCACCAGGAACAACCACTTGCGCCGCCAGAACCTGCGGAGGACGGCAAGCGGATCGAAGCTGCTCTGCGGGTGGCTTTCCTCTTCGAGGAAGGGATCCATGGGCTCGTTCATCCTTCCGCCTGGCGCGTGACCTGCTGGAAGCGACTCCACAGGCTAGCGGTCCCGGCCGACCGCGGCAACCGGCGGCGACACGCGGGCGTCGAACCTCCGCCCGGCGACCGCTGGCGCGACCGAAGATATCTCGCTGCCGCAGCGCGGTCCAACAATATCGGGCGCCGCCCCCGGCGGGCCCGGTCCGTGCACCCCGCGTGCGGCCCCCTCCCGCAGGCAGGTCGAACCATGGTCCGCCGACGCCTGGCAATCGGCATCGGGGCGCTGCTCCTCGTCGGTTGCAGCCGGCCCGACCTCCCGGAGCCCGCCGCGTGCGAGCACGCGGGCGCCTGGCCCGCCGGACTGACGGCCTGGCTCGGCGTCCCCGACGGGCAGTGGCAGTGGACCTGGTCCCGGCCGGATGGCGTCTCGGGCGCCGGCGTCCTCACGAGTGACGGCTCCTCGTTCCGCTGGGACCTCGCCGGAACCGGCGGCCAGCACGCCATCGCCCTGGCGCCGGACGATCCCCGCTGGCTGCCGCTGCAGGTCTCCACCGGCTCCGTGCTGGCCGGCACGCCGCCGCTGCCCTGCCTCGCCGTGGACTCGACGGCCTATCCCGACCTCGTGTCCATGCTGCGCGAGCTGATCACGCCGCGGTTCGGCGGAGTCGTCACGCACTGGCACGGCGAGCCCGTGCCGGTCCGCTCGCCCGCGGCCGCCAGCGGGGACATCGACCTGGCGGCCTGCCTGCGCGAGGCGGTCGACCTCTGGAACGCCGGCGAGCCGTCGCCCCTCTTCGTCTGGCAGCCGGATTCCGACTGGGGCGTGCAGCTGGCCCACTACCCGGGCTCGATCCGCCATCCGCCGATGGAGATCCAGCTGACCCGGCGGGACGCCGACGGGAGCCCGCTGTGCATGCGCATCGCGGTCGGCGACAACTACCGCGACGCCGCGGTGCGCCCGTACGTCGTGCGCAGGCTCGCGCACGAACTCGCCCACGCCCTGCTGCTCTGGGGCCATTCGCCGGATCGACTGCACCTGCTGTGGGGCGACGCGCCGCCGCTGCGCTCGGATCCGTCCACCGACGAGCGCCGTGCCATCGCCCTCTTGCGCCGGCTTCCGGCCGGCCTCGACCTCGCTCGCTACGGGAGCGCCGATCCACCCCGTGGCTCGACTTCACGCCACGGCATCAGCGCCAGCGGCCGTCCGTCCAGCAGCGGCAACGCGTCGGCGAGCCCTGCCCGGTAGAGAGCCCGGGCCGACGCGGCGAGCGGCGGCGGCAGCGCGGCCGACGGCGCCTCGCTCTGCGCGCGCCAGAGGGCCCCGGCGCGCGAGCGCAGCGCGTCGAGCATCGTCCGTTCGAGCCAGGACAGCGGCTTGGCATAGGTGTGGACGACGACCTTGGCATCCGGCGCGACGCCCAGCATGGCCTTGACGGCCGACAGCGCGCGGTCGAGATCACCGATGCCGTCGACCAGCCCGATCTCGACGGCCTGGCTCCCGGTCCAGACGCGGCCCTGCGCCACCGCATGCACCTCGTCGCGGCTGAGTCTGCGCCCCTGGGCGACCTTCGCGAGGAACCGCTCGTAGAAGCCGTCCAGCTGCCTCTGGAACAGCTCGCGCTGTGCCGGCGTGAACCCGCCCGAATCGTGCCAGAGCAGAGCATTCTCGCCGCGGGTGATGAACTCGCGGTGGATGCCGAGCTTGTCGTAGAGGCCGGACCAGTCCAGCTTGCCGGCGAACACGCCGATCGAACCGGTGAGGGTGCCGGCGTCCGCGAAGATCGAATCCGCGCCGCAGGCGATGTAGTAGCCGCCGCTCGCCGCATAGCCGCCCATGCTGACCACGACCGGCTTGTCCTCGCGCACCCTGGCCACCGCCCGCCAGATCAGATCGCTCGCGAGCGCGCTCCCGCCGGGGCTGTGGACGCGCAGCAAGACGGCATCGATGTCGTCGTCCTCGCGCGCCTGCTCCAGCCGGTCGACCAGCGTGTCGCTGCCGAGCACCCGCCCCTGGAAGTTGTCGCGACGAGACTCGCCCGGGTAGATGGTGCCTTCGGCGACGATCAGCGCGATCTCGTGTTCGGCATGTCCGCGGTGGCGGCGGCGGACGTAATCGGTGAGGTCGGCGACGTCGTCCTCGGGATAGATTTCGGTCACCAGGTCCTCGACGTCGAGCAACGTGTCGACGAGACCAGCCGCCAGCGCGGTTTCCCCGTCGTAGAGGCCCAGATCGATCCACTGGCGAACGGTCTCCGGCGACCGGCCGCGGCCGGCGGCGATGACCTCCACCAGCAACTCGTATCGTTCCTCGACCAGGCTGGTGGTCATCTCGCGATTGGCGTCGCTCGCCTCGTCGCGCGTGAATTGCTCCGGGGCGCTCTTGTACTTGCCGACGTGCAGGAAATCCGCCTCGATCCCGACCTTCGCGAGGGTCTCGCGGAAGAACGCCAGCTCCGCCGCGACGCCCAGCACCATCAGGCTGCCTTCCGGCGCCATGGCGATCCGGTCGGCGGCCGTGGCGATCGCATAGTCCGCGTTGCCGCCGGCCTCGATGTACGCCCAGACGGTCTTGCCGGCGTCCCGGAACCGCTGGACGGCGCCGCGGATCTCCTCGAGCTGGGCCCAGTTCACCTGGACGCCGCGCAAGTCGAGGACGACGGCCTCGATCTGCGGATCCTCGGCCGCGCGCTTGAGGCCGAACACGAGCTCGCCCAGCGTCGCCTCGTCGCCGGCCTGGAGCTGCTCCAGAAAACCGTCGGGCGCCGATTCGCCGAACGGTCCGATCGCCGTCCAGCGGAGGACCGAACCCTCGGCGACCGGTTCCTCGAACGAGGTCGCGGCTTTCCACAACAGGCCGAGTCCGCCGACGAACAGCACGGCGATCACGATGAAGACGATCCAGAACTTGCGCATGGGACGCTCTCCGCATTCGGGTCTGGAACCTGCCGGAACCATGCTAGGACAACCGCCGCGGCCGTACCACCGGATTCCCGTCGCGGCCGCCGGACCACGGCGTCGCGAGTCAGCCGGCCAGCCGGCAGTAGGCCGCCAGCGCCCGCGCCGCGCGGTCGATCTTGCGGAAGACCGGCACTCCCGCCGTCTCGAGCTGGCGGCAGAGCGGCGTGTACTGGTGACCCGAGTCCACGACGGCGACCGCGGGCTTGTCGCTTTGCGCGAGCAGGTCCAGCCAGCGCCGCCCGAGCGCCGTGGGCCGTTCGATGTCCTCGCCGTGGCCGCCGTCGGGGGCGGCGGCCAGGGTCTCGAGGGCGCCGGTCACCGGAACCGCCGAGAGGATCGCGGCATCCACGGTGGGGCAGGTCAGGATCGCGGCCGTGGCGGCCGCATACGCATCGGTCGCGGCGATGGGCGTGGCGTCCACCGGATTCGAGCGGTGCGCGAACGGCGGCAGCGCGGCCTCGACGGCCGCCAAGGTCGCCGCGTCGAACTCCGCGAGGTCGAGGTCGCCGAGCGCGTCCGTCACCGTGCTGCACTCGAACCCGGCGTTGGTGAGGACGCCGACCCGGCGCCCGCGCGCCGGTTTGCCGGACAGCAGGGTGAACGTCTTGATCAGGTCCTCGAACTCGTCGAGCGTGTCGGCCACGTCGGCGCCGGCCGCCGCGAGGCAGGCCCGCGCCACGGCGTAGTCGCCCGCGAGGGACGCCGTGTGGCTGGCGGCCGCCCGGGCGCCGAGCTCCGTCTTGCCCGCCTTGAACACCACGACCCGCTTGGCGGCCGCGCGCGCCCGGCGGATGCCCTCCAGGAACCTCGCGCCGTCGCCGGGCCGGAATCCCTCGATGTAGCAGGCGATGACGTCGACGCGCGGCTCGGTCAGGAAGTGGGCGAGGAAGTCCGCTACCGTCAGGTCCATCTGGTTGCCGTAGCTGACGCTCGCCCGCGGCTGGATGACGCCGTCGTAATTCGACGCGAAGGTGACGAGGTAGGCGCCCGACTGGCTGACGACCGCCAGGTTGCCGCCCCGCGCCGGGTTGAACGGCAGCTTGTAGAGGGGAATGAAGAAGGTGTTGTACTGCTCCCGGCTGACGATGCCCAGGCAGTTGCCGCCGACCATCACGGGGCCGCCTCCCGGCTGCGCGTGACCGCGCGCCAGCTGCTCCTCGATGGCTGCCGCCAGGCCCTGCTCGCCGGTCTCGGCGAACCCGCCCGGGATCAGGATGATCGACTCGGCGCGGTCGGTCGCCACCAGCTCCGTGATCGCCGCCAGCGCGCCCTCGGCGGGGATCGCGACGACCGCCAGGTCCACCTTCGCCGGCAGCTCGGCGCACGTCCGGTAGCACGGCACGCCGGCGATCCGCGCTTCCTTGGGATGGATGACCGCCAGGTTGTCGCGCACGGGCCCGTCGCTGCGCAGCAGGTTCTCCAGGATGATCCGGCCGGGATTGGTCCCCCGGCTGCTCACTCCCATCACCACCGCGCTCTGCGGCTCCAGCAGCGGCCGGATCTTCGCGACCGGCCGGGCGACGTCCGGCCAGCGGCGCTCCGAGACCAGGCCGACCCCGTCGAGCGCCACGAGTCGTCCGTCGCTCGCCACGGCCGGATTGACCTCCAGTTCCTCGAGCGTGAGGACGTCCCCGCTGTCGGGGCCGAATGTGGCGCCTAGCCGAGCGAACGCGACGATCGCGTGGATGAGCGCGTCCGGCGCGAGCGGGGGATCGGGATACAACCGCGAGGGCCAGGCCAGGATCGAGAGCAGCGGGTGGCGCCGGAGCGCCGCGGCGACCTGCGCCGCCTCGAGCTCCCGCGCCGGCAGGATCACCGTCGACCGCCCGCCGCTGCCTTGACCGTACCACTCCGTGAGCGTGCCGCCGATGCCGACGACGACGACGGGCCCGAAAGCCGGATCCTGACGCAAGGTCAGCAAGAGTTCCTGACCGGGGGTGTTCGGCCGATGCTCGACGAATCCGCAGGCCAAGAGCCCCTCGACGTCCGGCGCCCGTCCCGCGCTCGCGACGGCGTCGAGGACTCGCTCGGCGGCCGCCGCGATCCGCGCCGCGGGATTCCCGCCCGGTCCCGCCGTCACGTCGACGACGGCGACGCCGCCGAGTTCGGTCTTGTGCAGGATCCGGCGCCCGCAGACCTTCACGAGGAGGCGACCGTGGCGATCCGCGAGCGCGGCGGCCTCGCGAGCCCAGGCCAGCCGCGCCGCAGGGTCGGCAGGCAGCGGGAGCAGATTGGCCGGCCCGCGGCGAATGTCGAGCAGGTCGAGCAGCCGGTAGCACTCCCATTCGTTGAGCCGGGTCGCGGCCGCCGCCGCGTCGGCCGCGCGCGCGCGCGCCAGCAGCTCCTGGATCTTGCGAATCGCGTTCGCCTGCATCTTCAGACCGCCCGTTTCGAGGTCGACGTCTCGAGGATCCCCGGAATGATAGGGGCCGGCCGGACCCGTACCAAGCGATTTGCCGCGACGGGGCCGAGCGGGCGAAGGGCGCGGGCGGCGTGTAGGGAAAATGAGAGAGGACCCCCGGGGTCCGGGGGTCCTCTGGAGGCTCCGGCGGCGTCCTACTCTCCCACAGGGGCTACCCTGCAGTACCATCGGCGCTACGGCGTTTCACTTCTGTGTTCGGAATGGGAACAGGTGGTTCCACCGCGCTATGACCGCCGAAATATCAAGCCGTTCACTTGACAACCGGATACAGAGGGCAACCAAGTCGAGGAGTGGTCTCTTCTCAGAAATGATTAAGCCGCACGGCTTATTAGTACTGCTCGGCTGAACACATCACTGCGCTTACACCTGCAGCCTATTGACCAGGTCGTCTACCTGGAGCCTTCAGTGACCGAAGTCAGGGAGAACTTATCTCAGGAGGGGCTTCGCGCTTATATGCTTTCAGCGCTTATCCCGACCGTACATAGCTACCCAGCACTGCCTCTGGCGAGACAACTGGTACACTAGAGGTACGTCCATTCCGGTCCTCTCGTACTAGGAACAGCTTCCTTCAATTCTCCTGCGCCCACAGCAGATAGGGACCGAACTGTCTCACGACGTTCTAAACCCAGCTCGCGTACCACTTTAATTGGCGAACAGCCAAACCCTTGGGACCTTCTCCAGCCCCAGGATGTGATGAGCCGACATCGAGGTGCCAAACCTCCCCGTCGATGTGGACTCTTGGGGGAGATCAGCCTGTTATCCCCGGAGTACCTTTTATCCGTTGAGCAACGGCCCTTCCATGCGGGACCGCCGGATCACTAAGACCAGCTTTCGCTCCTGCTCGACTTGTGGGTCTCGCAGTCAAGCTCCCTTATGCCTTTACACTCGACGCGTGATTGCCAACCACGCTGAGGGAACCTTTGCGCGCCTCCGTTACTTTTTTGGAGGCGACCGCCCCAGTCAAACTACCCACCACGCACTGTTCCTGACCCGGATCACGGAGTCAGGTTAGAACCCAAGCATTGCTAGGGTGGTATTTCACCAATGGCTCCACGAACACTGGCGTGCCCGTTTCACAGCCTCCCACCTATCCTACACAAGCAATACCTAGACCCAATGCGAAGCTATAGTAAAGGTTCACGGGGTCTTCCCGTCTAACTGCGGGAAGGCGGTATTTTCACCGCCACTTCAATTTCGCCGAGTCCCTGGTGGAGACAGCGCCTCGATCGTTACACCATTCGTGCAGGTCGGAACTTACCCGACAAGGAATTTCGCTACCTTAGGACCGTTATAGTTACGGCCGCCGTTTACCGAGGCTTCAGTTCAGAGCTTCGCCTTGCGGCTAACCCCTCCCCTTAACAGATCGGCACCGGGCAGGTGTCAGTCCCTATACGTCGTCTTGCGACTTGGCAGAGACCTGTGTTTTTAGTAAACAGTCGCCAAGGCCTTTTCACTGCGGCCACTTTGGGCTTCGCGGGCGAACCGCTACACCTACTCGTGGCGCCCCTTCTCCCGAAGTTACGGGGCCATTTTGCCTAGTTCCTTCACCAGGGTTCTCTCGAGCGCCTTAGGATACTCTCCTCGCCTACCTGTGTCGGTTTACGGTACGGTCTGGTCGATCTCTCCTTAGAGGTTTTTCTCGGCAGCCTGATTAGGGTCAGTTGGCTTGCCCGAAGGCGCGCTTCCCCATCAGATCTCGGAGTTGAGGATCCGGATTTACCTGGACCCTCCTCCTACGTCCTTGGACGCACATCCATCAGTGCGCTGACCTTTCACTTCTGCGTCACCCCATCGTACGAACGAAATCAACCAGGTTCCGGAATTTTGACCGGATTCCCATCACCTACGCCTTTCGGCCTCGGCTTAGGGGCCGACTTACCCTGAGTGGATTAGCCTTGCTCAGGAAACCTTAGGCTTACGGCGAACAGGTTTCTCACCTGTTTTATCGCTACTCATGCCGGCATAGGCTCTTCCGATGTGTCCACGGTGTCTCACGACACCGCTTCGCCCACCTACGGAATGCTCCCCTACCATTCGTTGCAAGCAACGAATCCCTGGCTTCGGTACCAACCTTGAGCCCCGAGTATTTTCGGCGCCGAACCACTTAACTAGTGAGCTGTTACGCTTTCTTTAAAGGATGGCTGCTTCTAAGCCAACCTCCTAGCTGTCTGAGCGGTTCAACTTCCTTCCATCACTTAGGCTGGATTTAGGGACCTTAGCCGAGGGTCTGGGCTCTTTCCCTCTCGGCCGCGGATCTTATCACCCGCAGCCTGACTCCCGTGCATCATATTGCCGGCATTCGGAGTTTGATTGGGTTCGGTAAACCTTGTGGGGCCCCTAGCCCATTCAGTGCTCTACCTCCGGCAAACTAACACGAGGCTAGTCCTAAAACTATTTCGGGGAGAACCAGCTATCACCGAGTTTGATTGGCCTTTCACCCCTAGCCACAGCTCATCCAAGCGGTTTTCAACCCACCCTGGTTCGGACTTCCACGCGATGTTACTCGCGCTTCCTCCTGGCCATGGCTAGATCACTCGGCTTCGGGTCTACCGCATGCAACTGTACGCCCTGTTCAGACTCGCTTTCGCTTCGGCTTCGCGCCAGCGACGCTTAACCTTGCTGCATACGATAACTCACCGGCTCATTATGCAAAAGGCACGCCGTCAGATCCGAAGATCCTCCGACAGCTTGTAGGCACCTGGTTTCAGGTACTATTTCACTCCCCGCTAGGGGTGCTTTTCACCTTTCCCTCACGGTACTGGTCCACTATCGGTCGCCGTGACATATTTAGCCTTAGCTGATGGTCCAGCTAGATTCCCGCAAGATTTCTCGTGTCCCGCGGTACTTGGGAAATTCATCAGGAGGTCCATGACTTTCGCTTACAGGACTATCACCTTCTGTGGTCGGACTTTCCAGACCGTTCAACTAGCCATGGACTTTGTAACTCCCTGGGGAAAAAACGGTTTCCCCGGACGACTCCCGCAACCCCGTCGATGCAACGCCCGTTTGCTTTAACACACCGACGGTTTGGGCTCTTTCCCGTTCGCTCGCCGCTACTTGGGAAATCACTGTTGTCTTCTGTTCCTGGGGTTAATGAGATGTTTCAATTCACCCCGTCTGCCTCCCGAGACCTATGTGTTCAGTCAAGGGATACTGCACGTGTGCGCGCAGTGGGTTGCCCCATTCGGAGATCCCCGGATCAATGCGTGTTTGCCGCTCCCCGAGGCTTATCGCAGCTAACCACGTCCTTCATCGCTGCACGGCGCCAAGGCATCCACCAAGTGCCCTTAGTAGCTTAATCAAAGTGAGAAGAGACGCTCTCCTCGACGATTACTAGCTACCCTCTGTATTCGGTTGTCAAAGAACGGACAAGGCGTGCGAGCCGCGAAGTTGGTGGAGATAGCCGGGATCGAACCGGCGGCCTCCGGCTTGCAAAGCCGGCGCTCTCCCAACTGAGCTATATCCCCAGCGCAGCTGATCCTGGTGGGCCTAGGAAGATTTGAACTTCCGACCTCACGCTTATCAGGCGTGCGCTCTAACCAACTGAGCTATAGGCCCATCGAGCCTTGGGCAGGACGAACGTGCCGCCTTTGGCAAGGGAATAGCGTGCGAGGACCGAAGCGGTTCCGTTCTACCTAGGCTGCCGGCAGACAGGCTGCCAGCGCCTGGCTCCTTAGAAAGGAGGTGATCCAGCCGCACCTTCCGATACGGCTACCTTGTTACGACTTAGTCCCCCTTGCCAACCACACCTTGGGCACCTGCCTCCCTTTCGGGTTAGCTCAGCGACTTGGGGTGCAGCCAACTCGGTTGACTTGACGGGCGGTGTGTACAAGGCCCGGGAACGTATTCACCGCGCCGTTCTGATGCGCGATTACTAGCGATTCCGGCTTCATGAAGTCGAGTTGCAGACTTCAATCCGAACTGAGGTCGGCTTTTTGGGATTCGCTCCACCTCACGGCATCGCAGCCCTTTGTACCGACCATTGTAGCACGTGTGTAGCCCTGAGCGTAAGGGCCATGATGACTTGACGTCGTCCCCACCTTCCTCCGGTTTGTCACCGGCAGTCTCTCCAGAGTTCCCAGCCGAACTGATGGCAACTGAAGAAAGGGGTTGCGCTCGTTGCGGGACTTAACCCAACATTTCACGACACGAGCTGACGACAGCCATGCAGCACCTGCACAGGGGTCCGAAGAAGGGTACATTTCTGCACCTGTCCCCTGCATGTCAAGCCCAGGTAAGGTTCTTCGCGTTGCATCGAATTAAACCACATGCTCCACCGCTTGTGCGGGCCCCCGTCAATTCCTTTGAGTTTCAACCTTGCGATCGTACTCCCCAGGTGGGGCACTTAATGCATTAGCTGCGGCACTGAAGGGGTAGACTCCTCCAACACCTAGTGCCCATCGTTTACGGCCAGGACTACCGGGGTATCTAATCCCGTTCGCTCCCCTGGCTTTCGTGCATGAGCGTCAGTTCCGGGCCAGAAGGCCGCCTTCGCCACCGGTGTTCCTCCTGATATTTACGCATTTCACCGCTACACCAGGAATTCCACCTTCCTCTCCCGGACTCAAGCCTGGCAGTTTCAGAGGCAGTTTGACGGTTGAGCCGTCATATTTCACCCCTGACTTATCAGGCCGCCTGCGCACCCTTTATACCCAGTAAATCCGAACAACGCTTGCACCCTCCGTATTACCGCGGCTGCTGGCACGGAGTTAGCCGGTGCTTCCTCTGACGGTACCGTCAAGCTTCGGGGGTATTGACCCCGAAGTTTTCTTCCCAATCTGACAGAGCTTTACAACCCATAGGGCCTTCATTCGCTCACGCGGCGTCGCTCGGTCAGGCTTTCGCCCATTGCCGAAGCTTCTCGACTGCTGCCTCCCGTAGGAGTCTGGGCCGTATCTCAGTCCCAGTGTGGCCGGACACCCTCTCAGGCCGGCTACCCATCGTCGCCTTGGTAGGCCGTTACCCCACCAACTAGCTAATGGGACGCGGGACCATCCTTCAACAGCAGCTTCCAAGGAGAGGCCGCCTTTCTTCCCAGGACCATGCGATCCCGGGGACGTATGCGGTATTAGCAGGCCGTTAGGCCTGTTATCCCCCATTGAAGGGTAGGTTTCCCACGCGTTACTCACCCGTTCGCCACTATACTCATCCCCCGAAGGGGACTTTCCCGTTCGACTTGCATGCCTAAACCACGCCGCCAGTGTTCGTTCTGAGCCAGGATCAAACTCTCCGTTGTCAAAAAAAAACGACAACAGAAGCGATGCTCCTGTCTTTTCGTATTCGCAAGGCCTCCCTGGGCAGAGACGCCGAAACGCCCTGTCCCGGAGGCTCGGAATCACGATCGGGCCGTCGCACGCTATTCCGTTGTCAAAGATCGGGACCGTCGGTCCTGCCGCCGGTTGGGCCGACCCGACGATGGATCGGGCACGGACCAAGTAAGTTAAGGCAGACTTGAACGGATGTCAACTCGGAAGTTGACTTTTTTTCAAGTCGCCCGGCCTCGCAACTGCTTGAGCCGTGGGCCGGTGCCCCGCCGCCGCCCTCGCGAGCGAGTCGGGGCAACGGGGGCGCAATCTATGCCAGCCGGGGCCCGGTGTCAAACTTTTAAATGCATTTTCTGGGAATTTTCTTTAACTCCACCCGCGGGGCGCTTTGACGCGGCCCCGGCGAACCCCTAGAGTTGCCTGGGCACGGAAGCCCCCTTCAGGCCAGGCAGGAGACCATGCCGCACCTGCTGTCCAGGACCATCCCCCGCCGCTGGGTCCGCCGCTTGCTCGGCCTGTTCCTGCTCCTGTTCGTCGCGATGGTCCTGCTCTCGCTCGTCGTCCTCGACCGCCTGTCGCAGAACCTGCCTTCGATCGAGATGCTGCGCAACATCCAGCCTTCCGAGAAGACCGTCCTCTTCGCCGCCGACGGCGACACGCTCGAGGAGTTCTACACCCAGAACCGCACCGTCGTCGCCCTCGAGCGCATCCCGATCCATCTGCAGGTCGCCGTGGTCTCGGTCGAGGATCGCCGGTTCCACGAGCACTACGGCATCGATCTGCGGCGCCTCGTCAAGATCGTGCTGGACAATCTCGCCGGCCGCGGCCGTCCGGGCGCGAGCACGGTGACGATGCAGCTGGCCCGCAACCTCTTCCCGAAGGTCCTGCCGTCGGAGAAGACCGTCGTCCGCAAGATCCGCGAGATGATCCTGGCCGTGGAGATCGAGAAGATCTACACGAAGGACGAGATCCTCGCGATGTACCTCAACCAGATCTACCTCGGGCGAGGGACCTACGGCGTGCAGGCCGCCGCGCGGCTGTTCTTTGGCAAGGACGTCTGGGATCTCGAGCCTGCCGAGAGCACGATGATCGCGGGGATGATCCAGCTGCCGGAGCGCTACTCGCCGTTCAACCACCTCGAGGAGGCCTATCAACGGCGGGCCGTCGTCCTGAACGCGATGGTCAGCGCCGGCAAGATCTCCCGCGCCTCCGCCGAGGCGATCGCCGCGACGAAGGTGGTCGTGGCCGATCCCGCCGCCTCGCAGGCGACGGCCGGCTTCGCCGCGTACTTCGTGGAAGAAGTGCGCAAGCACCTGGAGCAGACCTACGGCGCGGACCGATTGTACACGCAAGGACTGCGCGTCTGGACCACGCTGGTGCCGAGGTACCAGACCTGGCTCGAGGACGCCGCGGCGGCGCACACGGCCGTGCTCGAGAGCGAGTTCGAGTACCCCATGACCAAGGCCCGCTACGACCTCCTGGTCGCGGCCGGCCAGCGGCCGCCCAAGGCGGCCTACCTTCAGTGCGCCGGACTGCTCCAGGACGTGCGCACGGGAGCGATCCTGGCGATGATGGGCGGACGCGACTTCGCCGACACGAAATGGAACAACGCGTGGCAAGCGCTGCGTCAGCCGGGTTCGGTCTTCAAGCCGTTCGTGTACCTGACCGCGCTCGAGCGCGGCTACACGCCCGCGTCGATCCTCCTCGACACGCCGTTCGTGCTCGACACCGGCGCCAGCCTCTGGCGGCCCAAGAACTTCAGCGACCGCTTCCGCGGCCCGGTCACCCTGCGCTTCGCGCTGAGCCGTTCGATCAACACGCCGACGGCCAAGCTCTACCTCGATTTCGGCCTGCAGCCCTTGCTGGACAACGTCCACCGGCTGGGCATCACCGGTGAGCTGCCCCTGGTGCCCGCGCTGTTCCTGGGCGCGGGCGAAGTCTCCCTGCGCGAGGTCGTCGGCGCCTATGCGACGTTCGCGAACCACGGCGTCCGGGTGGACCAGTACCTGATCACCCGCGTCGAGACCCTGGACGGCGAGGTCCTCGAGCAGGCGCGGATCCGCCAGTACGAGGTGCTCGATCCCGCCGAGGCGTACCTCATGACGGACCTGCTGCAGACGGCGCTGCGCGAAGGCACCGGCCGGGCCGCGCGCTGGCGCGGCTTCACCAAGACCGGCGCCGGCAAGACGGGCACGACCAACGAGAGCACGAACGCGTGGTTCTGCGGGTACACGCCGAGCTACTGCGCGGGGGTGTGGATCGGCTTCGAGGAGCCGCAGCCCATGGGCCGCAATGCGACCGGCGCCCACATGGCGTTGCCGATCTGGGCCGAGTTCATGGGCAAGATCGCCGACGAGAAGGGCAACGAACCGTTCGTGCGCCCTCCGGCCATGACCGAGAAGCTCGTCTGCCTGCGGACCGGGTTGCTCGCGACGGCGGTCTGCGATTCGACGACCGTCGAGGTCTTCCTGCCCGGGAGCTACCCGCAGGCGATCTGCAGCGGCGACCATCGTGGCGAGTTCGGTGGGCGGTCCGGCTTCGACAGCAGCTTCGACGATCTCGACGATCCCGAGGGCGACGGCGGCTACTGAGGCGGCCGCCGGCCCGCGGCGCCGCGAGACCGGGCCGAGATCGCCGCCGGCGGGGTCAGAGCCAGCGGTCGAGCACGAGCGCCGGCGGGGCGAGCGGAGCCGGACGGACCGCGATCGCCGCGGCGAGCCGCCGCAAGGCCGCGTCGAGCTGCGCGCCGGCCGGGCCGCGCAAGCGCGCCACCGGCTGGTCGCGTTCCACCGGCTGGCCGGTCTTGCCGAGCCAGTCGATGCCCACCGCGCGATCGATCACGTCTTCGACTCGATGCCGGGCGCCGCCGAGGTCGGCGAGCGCCAGCCCGACGGCGCGGCAATCGCAGACCTCGAGCCAGCCCGCCGCCGGCGCCCGCAGTTCGGCCGCGACCGGCGCCACGACCAGGCCGAGATCGTCGGCTTCCCAGTCGAGCCTGCCGCCCTGAGCCTCGACCCATGACCGGAGGCAGCGCCACGCCTCCCCCGCGTCCCAGGCCGCACGCACCCGATCGCGCGCCGCGTCCGCATCTCCGGCGAGGCCCGCCACCTGGACCATGGCAGCCGTGAGCTCCTCCGTGAGCTCGACCAGGTCGGCCGGCGCCTCACGGCGCCCGCCCGGCCGCAGCGCCGCGAAGGCCTCCCGCACCTCGCTGGCGTGGCCGACTGCCACGCCGAGCGGCTGCGACATGTCCGTGAAGAGGACGGCCATCCGCCGGTCGTAGGAGCGGCCGACCGCGACGAGGGCCCGCGCAAGCCGCCGCGCCTGGTCGAGGTCGGTCATGAAGGCGCCGGCGCCGCACTTCAGGTCGATGACGATGGTCCGCGGACCGGCCGCGAGCTTCTTGGACATGATCGACGCCGTGATCAGCGGCACGCAGTCCACCGTCGCCGTCACGTCGCGCAGGGCGTAGATCAAGCCGTCCGCCGGCGCGATGTCGTCGCTCTGCCCCACGATGGCGCAGCCGTGGCGCCGCACGAGCCCGAGGAACTCCGCATTGTCCAGGTGGATCCGGTACCCGGGGATGGCTTCCAGCTTGTCGAGGGTGCCGCCGGTGTGACCGAGTCCGCGGCCCGACAGCATCGGGACGCGCAGGCCACAGGCGGCCGCGAGCGGCGCCAGCAGGAGCGAGACCTTGTCGCCGACGCCGCCGGTGGAGTGCTTGTCGGCGGTCGGGCCGCCGAGGTCGCCGGTGTCGAGCTGCGCGCCCGACCGGAGCATGCTGTCGGTCAGCGCCGCCGTCTCCCCGTCGGTCAGGTCCCGGAACCACACCGCCATCAGGAAGGCGGCCATCTGGTAGCGCGGCACGCGGCCGGCCGTGAAGCCGGCGACGAGGTCCGCGATCTGCGCCGCGGCGAGTTCCTGTCCCCGCTTCTTGGCCTCGATGACCGCCCGCACGTCCAGCGGGGTGGCGGGCAGCTCGCCGGTCACGGTCGATCCCGCCCGGCGGCGTCGCGGGGGCCGCCCGGGAACGCGGTGAAGGCATGCGGGAGGAGCGCGCGGATCGTCGTGCGGACGACCGCACCCGCCGCGCCGCGTTCGCCGCCGAGGATGACCTCGAGATCGGGGGCGAACTCGAGGAGCACCTGCCGGCAGGCGCCGCAGGGCGGCGTGGGCTCGTCGCCGTCGGCGCAGACAGCGATGGCCGCGAACTCGCGGCGGCCCTCCGCCACCGCTCGCGCCACCGCCGAGCGCTCGGCGCAGAGCGACAGTCCGAAGCTGGCGTTCTCCACGTTCGTACCGGTCACGACCTGGCCGTCGGCGCAGAGCAGGGCCGCCCCGACCCGGAAGCCGGAGTAGGGCGAGTAGCTCGCCAGGCGGGCCGCGCAGGCCGCCTCGAGCAGCGTCCGGTCGCGTTCGGTCACCGTCGTCCTTTCGCGGGCGCCGCCCTCAGATTCGCCAGGACACTCGTTCCGTGCGCCGGCGGCTCGGCGCCGAAGAACTCGGCGACCGTCGCGCCCAGGTCGGCGAAGGTCGGCCGCAGGCCGAGATCCGCGCCGCCGGGCGAACCGCTCGACCACGCCAGCAGCGGCACTTCCTCACGCGAGTGGTCGGTGCTCGGCGTCGTGGGGTCGTTGCCGTGATCCGCGGTGATGAAACAGAGGTCGCCGGCCCGCAGCGCCGCCAGGAAACGGGGCAGCCAGGCGTCGAAGGCGCGCAGCCCGGCCGCCATCCCCGCGCAGTCGTTCCGGTGGCCCCAGAGCATGTCGAAGTCGACGAGGTTGACCATCAGGAAGCCCGGATCGGGCAGGGTCCGGTACTCCTGCTCGAGCAGGCGCATCCCGTCGGCGTTGTCGCGACTCTTGACCGCCGTGTCGATGCCCTGGCCCGCGTAGAGGTCGTAGATCTTGCCGATCGTCCGCACGTGGACGCCCGCGATCTGCAGCGCGGGAAGCACGAGCCCCTCGCCCGGAACGACCGAGTAGTCGTGCCGGTTCGGGGTCCGTTCGTACGCGCCGCTCGCGCCGCGGAACGGCCGCGCGATCACGCGGCTCACCCCGTGCGGCGGCACCAGGAGCTCGCGCGCGACTCGGCAGATCAGGTCGAGCTCGTCCAGCGGCACGATCGCCTCGTGCGCGGCGACCTGGAAGACCGAGTCCGCCGAGGTGTAGACGATGACCTTGCCCGTGCGAACGTGCTCGTCGCCGAGCGCCTCGATGATCGCCGTCCCGCTCGCCGCGACGTTGCCCAGCCAGCCGCGGCCGATCCGGCGCGCGAACTCCGCGAGCAGGTCCGGCGGGAACCCGTCGGGGTACGTCGGGAACGGGACCCGGGTCACCAGCCCCATCAGCTCCCAGTGACCGGTCGTCGAGTCCTTGCCCGCCGAGACCTCGCGCATCCGGCCGTACCCGGCCGCCGGGCGCGAAACCGGCGGGACGCCGAGGATGTCGTGCAGGTTCCCGAGGCCGAGCGCGGCCAGGTTCGGCAGCGCGAGCCCGCCGACCTGCCGCGCCAGGTTGCCGAGCGTGTCGCTGCCAAGGTCGCCATACGCGGCCGCATCCGGCGCCCGGCCGACCCCGACGCCGTCGAGGATGATGAGGACTGCGCGAGCCATGCCGTCTCCAGCGGACGAACGGGCCAACCCATCCGGGGTATGAACCACGCAGATTACGGCCGTCCGCGCGGCAAGTCAACCCGGCGCGCGAACCGCACTTGCCACGGCCCGGCGACCCGCTAGAATCCTGTCCATGTCCGCCGACCTGTTCCATCCCGAAAGCGACCCGCCCGATCAGCCGGCCCCCGCCTCGGCGGAGAGTCGCGCGGACGTGCCGCGCCCCCTCGCCGACCGCCTGCGGCCCCGCACCCTGGACGAGGTCGTCGGCCAGGCGAAGCTCCTGGCGGCGGACGGCCCGTTCCGGCCGCTCCTCGAGGCGGACGTCCTGCCCTCGCTGCTCTTCTGGGGACCGCCGGGTTGCGGCAAGACGACCCTGGCCCGCCTGGTCGCCGGCTACACGGACGCCCGGTTCCTCGAGTACAGCGCGGTCCGCGTGGGATCGAAGGAGCTGAAGGAGGTCATGGCCGAGTCCGAACGGTTGCGGCGGTCGACCGGCCGGCGGACCGTCCTCTTCCTCGACGAGATCCATCGCTTCAACAAGGCGCAGCAGGACGCCCTGCTGCCCTGGGTGGAGCGCGGCGACATCACCCTGATCGGCGCGACGACCGAGAATCCCAGCTTCGAGATCAACGGGGCGCTGCTGTCGCGCATGCGCCTGTTCGTCCTCGAACCGCTGAGCACGGGCGACGTGATGACCTTGCTGCGCAACGCGCTCGCCCATCCGGAAGGGCTCGCGGACCGCGCAGTCACGGTCGACGACGCGGCGCTGGCCGCTCTGGCCGAGCTCTCCGAGGGCGATGCGCGGCAGGCGCTCGGCCTGCTCGACGCGGTCGTCGGCGCGGTCGCGGAACGACGGCGCGCCGGCGCCGCCGCCGGCGAGCCGCACGTCGCCGTCGACGATCTCGCCCAGCTCATCCAGCATCGCGCGGTCCGGTACGACAAGTCCGGCGACGAGCACTACAACCTCATCAGCGCACTGCACAAGAGCCTGCGCAACAGCGACGTCCAGGCTGGTCTCTACTGGCTCGTCCGGATGCTCGAGGGCGGCGAGGATCCGCTCTACCTCGCGCGACGCCTCGTGCGGTTCGCGAGCGAGGACGTCGGCCTGGCGGACCCTCAGGCGCTGCCCCAGGCCCTCGCCGCGCGCGACGCCGTGCACTTCATCGGCCTGCCCGAGGGCGGGCTGGCCCTCGCCCAGGCCACCGTCTACCTGGCGCTGGCGCCCAAGAGCAACGCGCTCTACACGGGTTTCCTCGCTGCGCAGCGCGAGGTCCAGCACGGCGCGAATCCGCCCGTGCCGCTCCACCTGCGCAACGCGCCGACCCGCACCATGAAGGAGCTGGGCTTCGGGCGCGAGTACGTCTACGCTCACGACACGACCGACGGGATCGCGGCCATGGACTGCCTGCCGGCGGGCCTAAAGGACGCCGTCTTCTATCGGCCGCGCGGCAAGGGCTGGGAGCGCGAGCTGGCCCAGCGCATGGAGCAGATCGCGGCCTGGCACCGCCGCCGGGCGACCGGATCGCAACCGACGTCTGCCGAGCGGCAGCCGCCGCCCGCGGGAGGCGACACATGAAGCGGATCGGGGTTTTGACCGGCGGCGGCGATGCCGCAGGCATGAACGCAGCCATCCGCGCCGCGGTGCGGACCATCTGGCACCACAAGGCGGAGGCCGTCGGCATCAACCGCGGCTGGCAGGGACTCGCCGAAGCCGACGCGCGCAGCCTGGGCTCCGGCTCCGTGAGCGGGATCCTGCACCAGGGCGGCACGATCCTGCGGACGTTCCGCTACCCCGAGTTCGCGACCGACGAGGGCACCGTCGCCGTCGGCAAGGCTCTCAAGAAGCTCCGGCTCGATGGGCTCGTGGTGATCGGCGGCGACGGCAGCTTCCGCGGGGCGGACAAGCTCCTGCGGACCTTCGGCCTGCCCGTGGTCGGCGTGCCCGCCACCATCGACAACGACATCCCCGGCACCGACCGTTCCATCGGCTACGACACGGCGCTCAACATCGCGGTCGACGCCGTCGACAAGATCAAGGACACGGCGTCGAGCCACGGCCGCATCTTCGTGATCGAGGTGATGGGCCGCGACTACGGTCTGCTCGCCGCCCACGTCGCGATGGCCACCGGCGCCGAGGAAGCGCTCGTGCCGGAGATCCCGTACGACCTGAACGAAGTCTGCCGGCGGATCGAGGCCGGCTATGCGGAGGGGAAGTACCACGCCCTGATCATCGTGGCCGAGGGCGCCGGCAAGGCGAGTTACATCACGTTCGAGATCAACAACCGGCTGAATCGGCCGGTGCGCATGGTGGTGCTCGGACACATCCAGCGCGGCGGCGCGCCGTCGGCGTTCGACAGGATCCTCGCCACCAGGATGGCGCATCACGCGACCGAGCTGCTGCTGGGCGGTACGCACGGCGTGATGGTCGGCATCGTCGCCAACAAGTTCAAGACGAGCCCTCTCGTCAAGAAGACCGGCGTCAAGCTCGCGGACGTGCGGCAGAGCTGGGAGCTGTCGCAGCTGCTCGGCTGAACCGATCCGCCGGCGCCCTGCGCGACAGGGCCCCCGCCGGACGGCGGGGGCCCTGCGGGGCCGGTCGCGCGAGGTCGCGCTCAGATCTCGCGGTATCCCTCGACGAACGTGTTCGCGTACTTGAACCAGTTGATCCGCAGCGTGCCGACGACATGGCCGATCACCGGGTACTCCTGCCGGCGCGCGAGGCGATCGTCGACCCAGCTCACGGGCGTGACGGAGCCCACGAGCGGCAGGTCGCGGCTGATCAGCAGGTGCAGCATGTAGTCGGCGCCGGGCGCGAGGTCCACGATCTGGAAGGTGCCCGTCGGCAGCACGGCGTAGAACGCCATATCCTTGTCGGAGGGATTGTTCCGCTCGCTGTCGGGCAGATCGTGGCGCGGCACCCAGACCAGCTTGTCGATGCCGGTCTGGAACCGCAACAACGCGTCGCCTTCCTCTTCCGGCAGCAGGGACGAGAGCGTCTTCTCGTCCTTCCAGTTGGCCTCGCCGAGGTTCTTGCCCGGTTCGCGGATGTCGACCGCACCGGCGCGCAGCAGCTTCGGCAGGACGTACGGCTCAGGACCGGCCATGCTGTCCTGCTCGACGACCCCGCCCCGCTTGATCCGCTCGAGGACCAGGTGGGTCGGCTGCGGCGAGAAGGTCTGCTTGACGCCGAGCAGGGTTCCCGCGAGGCGCGGATAGAGGTTCTCGAGATCGCGGGCGACGAAGTAGTAGAGCCGGTTGCCGTCGCGCACGATCCCCACCTGGCCGCGTACGTAGTCGAACTCGGGCGCGTCGATCTCGAAGGCGAAATTGCGCGAGACCGTGTCCTTCACCGCGCCTTTCATGATGGCGTTCAGGGAGGCGTACATGTACGGGTCAACCACCTCATCCTTGCCGCACCCGTAGACCCCGGCCAGAAGCAGGATGGCGAGCGAACCGATCACGACCCAGGACGCCCAGCGACGCGACACCTTCATGAAACCAACCTCCCTTGGGATACCCGGCTGGCGACGCCGCGGGCGCGCCGCTCTGCGGCTAGCTGCGCTTGAATGTAACCACCACGGAACGCCATCGTCAACAGCCGGTACCTAGGGGCGACGGCGGCCGACATGAAAGTGTGATACCGCGCCCGAAAAAGCAACTCCCGCCACCGGGAGACCGCGGTCGGCGTCGCTCACGCGCCGCGGCGGCGCCCCAGCGGCGGCAGCAGGCGCACCTTCGCCAGAACCGCGGATTGGTCCGCGAGCCGGCCTTCCCACAGGTCGTTGAAGATCGCCCAGTGGCTCGGCGTCAGGACGCCAGCCCGGGCGAACAGGCGCAGGAAGCTCAGCCGGCGTTCGGCCGCCGACAGGTGCGGCAGCCCTTCCCGGTTCAGGCGGCCGTCGATGGTGGTGAGCCACGCCTCCTGGAACGCTTCGACGAGCGAGGGCGGCACGTTCGCGGGCGCCAGCGCGCCGTCGAGGAGATCGCGCGCCAGGAGGAACTGCTGGTACAGGAACCGCATGGCATTGGCCAGGGAATACTCCGCCGCCGCCGCCGGCGGCGATTCCGCCGGCAGCGGACCCAGGTCCCACGCCTGGGATTCCGGGCGGGCACGTCCGCGGCCGGGGCGATCGTTGACGACCTGGTCCGGATGGAACCAGATCGTCAACCGGCGCGCACCGGCGTCCCCGTCGAAGCGCAGCCAGCTGCGATCGTCCGTCGCGATCGCGTCGGCGACCAGGACGATCGCCGCGAGCCGCCCGTCCAGCCCGAGACGCCCCGCCGCTTCCGCGACGTGCGGCAACATCAGCGAGGCGAGGGGCCAGTCGGCTGGGATCACCCGCGTCTCCACCGGCGACGCTCCCCTGCTCAGCTCGCGATCAGCCGGCCGCCGCCGATCGGTCGCAGCCGGCAGAGGAAGTGCCGGAGCGCCGGCGGCTGCCAGACGATCTCCAGACCCTGCAACCGATCGCCGAGATCCCGGACCCGGGCGCAGGCGTCGGCCACGTAGTCGAGCTGCGTGTGCGTGTAGACGCGGCGCGGCACGGCCAGCCGGACCAGCTCCATGGCCGGGGACACCAGAGCGCCCGAATCCGGGTCGACATGCTCGAACATCAGGCTGCCGATCTCGCACGCGCGGATGCCCGCCTCCAGATAGAGCGCCGCCGTGAAGCTGACGCCCGGGAATCGCCGGGGCGGGACGTGGGGCAGGATCGCCCTGGCGTCGAGGTAGATGGCGTGGCCGCCCGCCGGCTTGAGGAACGGCACGCCGTGCGCGGCCAGGCGCTCGCCGAGCCGCGCGACCTGCCCGATCCGGTAGGTCAGATACTCCTCGTCCAGGACCTCCCGGAGACCCTCGGCGACCGCCGCGAGGTCGCGGCCCGCGAGTCCGCCGTAGGTCGGGAACCCCTCCTGGACGATCAGTCGTTCGGCGAGCCGCTCGGCAAGCTTGTCGTCGGTGAGCGCGATGAACCCGCCGATGTTCACGAGCGCGTCCTTCTTGGCGCTCATCAGGCAGCCGTCGGCGTGCCGGAAGAACTCCTGGGCGATCGCCTCGATGGTCCGGTCCGCCTGGCCGCGCTCGCGGCGCTTGATGAACCAGGCGTTCTCGGCGAACCGCGCGCAGTCCAGGAACAGCGGCACACCATGGGCGTGGCAGACCGCCGCCGTCTCGCGCACGTTGGCCAGGCTCACCGGCTGTCCGCCACCGCTGTTGTTCGTGATCGTCATCATCACGAAGGGGATCCGGTCCCCGTACCTGGCGAACGCCGCTTCGAGCTTGGCCACGGACAGATTGCCCTTGAACGGCGCGTCGCTGTCCGGGTCGAGGCCCTCGTCGCACACGCAGTCCAGCGCGACCGCGCCGCGAAACTCGACGTTCGCGCGGGTCGTGTCGAAGTGGGTGTTGTTGGGAACGACGTGCCGCTCCTCGAGCAGGACGCCGCAGAGCAGGTTCTCGGCGGCGCGTCCCTGGTGGCACGGGATCACGTGCCGGTAACCCGTGAGGTGCCGGATGGTCCGCTCGAATTCGTCCCAGCTCCGGCTCTGCGCATAGGCCTCGTCGCCGGTGACCATCGCCGCCCATTGCCGGTCGCTCATGGCCGCGGTGCCGCTGTCGGTCAACAGGTCGATATAGATCGCCGCCGACGGGATCCTGAAGATGTTGTACTCGGCCTCGCGCAGGTGCTGCTCCCGCTCGGCGCGGGGTACGCGGTGGATGCGCTCGACGACCTTGATGCGATACGGCTCGAAGGGAAGATCCGGTTCCATGCACAGTTCCTCCGGGGCCAGGTGGACGCGACCGGCGATCCGGCGACGCCGTGGCGTGGGCCCGCGGCCGCCCGCCGAAGTTAGCAGCCGACTCTCGCCGAGACAAGCCGCTTGCCCGGCCGGGCGCGGCGACGACCGGACCAGGCGGGCCGCGCGCGCGGACGCGGGCTACTGATCCCGGTCGCCCGGCAGCGGCGAGAGTTCCTGATAGAGGACGAGCAGCCGGTCCGTGGCGCGGGCCAGCACGCGCCGGTGGACGGCCGCCGGTTCGGAGCCGAAGCAGACGTAGGCGACCGATTCAGCGCACACGCCGCCGGGAGCGGACGCCGCCGCGAGGGTCGCCGCCGGCCGACCGGTGGCCAGGTCGCCTCGTTCGAGCACGTCGGCGAGTTGCCGCCGCCAGGCCTGCCAGAGCGCCGGCCCGACCACCGTCCCCGGGGACCGTCCGGCGGCGGCGAGCGAGATCGCGCGATGGCGGGCCGCGGAGTCGACGCAGCAGGTCGGCCCCCACGGCGACCGCCGCAGCCGGTCCAGGAACGCCGCCGCATCGTCGAGCACGGCTGGGTCGAGGCCGCGCAGCCAGGCGCCCCAGTCGTCGGCCGCCTGCCCGCCGACCAGCTCGGTCAACAACCAGGTCTTCTCGGCGGTCGCCGGCGTCCCCTCGCCCGCCGGCCAGGCGCCGTGCCGGACGAGGTGGGCGTCCGCGAACGCAGCCGATAGCTCGAGGGTGCCCGGCAACATCAGGGCCGCGAGGTCCTCGGCGAGAACGGCGGCCCAGCCGTGATCGGCGAGCGCGCGCGCGAGCAGGAGGACATCCTCGACGAGCGGCGCCGTCACCTGCGCGAACGCGCCGAGCCGTCCGGCATCGCTCGCGGCGGTGAGAGCGGCCGCGCATTCGTCCAGGGTCCCGGCCGGGCGGGTGTCGACCGACCCGCGATCGCGACGCTGGGTCTGGGCGTCGCAGAGGCCGGCCGGGTAGAACCCCCGGACGGCGCGCCACGGCAGCTGCGCCGGCAACACCGGGGACCGCAGCTCGAGGATCTCGTCGCGGCGAGGGGTCACGAGGAACAGGTCCTCCCACGCGCCCGCGACTTCGCTGCGATCGACGGTCACCAGGAGCTTGCCCTCGCGGCCGAGCTCCTGCAGCCGGTACGCGACCTCGCGCGGGAACCGCTGGGCCTCGAGCAGGACGATGAGCCGCGGCTCGCCCGCCGCGGCGGGGAACCGTCCCGGCAACGGATCGCCCGCGCGCCAGACGTGGAGCTCCGGTTGCCACGCCGCCGACAGCCGCCGCGCGCTCAGGTGCAGCCTCACGCCCGTCGGCAGGTCCGGGCACCAGATCTCCGCGCGTTCGGCGGCGCCCGCCTGCCGCAGACCGCTCAGCAGCGCATCCGTCCGGCCGGTGCCGCACACGCCGGCGAGGATCAACTGTCCGGGCCCACGCGCGGCGACGAATCCGGACACCGCGCCGCGCGCTTCGCGCAGGACATCCTTGTCGCCGCGCCGCCACCACGACCGCGAACGCGCCGGGGTCCCGGAGCTGTCGCGAACCGGATCGCCCGCCACCAGCGTCCCGCCCGGAGGGGTCGCCACCAGGCGACGCCGCCAGGCGTCGCAGGCGCCCGCCAGGTCGGCCACCACGGTCGACGCGGCGGAGCCGGGGGCGAGCAACGGCGCGCTCGCGAGCCGCTGCAGGTCCGCGACGTCGAGGTAGCCCGGATCGTCCGGCGCGGCGACGTTCCAGAATCCGAGTTCCTGCCCCAGCAGCACGCGCTCGGTCAGGACCGGATCCAGAGCGGCCGTCACCTCGAGGATGAACCGGCGGTCGCTCCGCGACGACGCGGCGCCGAGCGTCCGGATCCAGTCGGCGAAGCCGTCGAGCCGTCCGACGAGATCCGTGACCAGGCGCTCCCGTCCCCCCAGCCAGCCGACGCGCCGGCGGTTGGAGAACCAGGCGCCGCGCGGCGCGGCGTAGACCAGCGCTCCCCCGCCCGCGAGAGGCCAGGTCGCCGCGAGCGCGAGGAGGGTGTCGACGATGTCCGGCGCCGGCGCATCGTACCCACGACCGGTCGGATCGAGCAGGAGGTCGCCCCCGCCCGGCGCCCAGACCCCCTGCCAGGCGCCCGGCAATCCGCCGGCGAGCAACGACGCGACCGTCGGCTCCAGCCGCGCCGCGCACCCCGCGAGCCGCAGCTCCATCTCGCGGACCGGAACGCGGACGAGCAGGCGACGGACAGCCGATCCGGTCACGGCCGGACGGTCCGGCAGCGGCAGCGCGCCCTCCAGCACGCCCACCCACCGCAGGACTTCGATCGCGCGCTGGACCTCGCGAGGCGACACGCCCGCCAGCCAGGCGAGTCGCCAGCGCGACACGGTCGGCGCGAAACCGGGCGGCGCGTCCGCTTCCAGCTCCGGGTCGAGCCAGCCGGGATCCCGCAGCAGACGAAGCAGGCGTTCGGCGGCGGATGCGGCCGTCCCGCCTGACCGCGAAGCGACGTCGAGGCGATCGTAGATGAGCGTCAACGCCGGCTCGCCGCTGCCGCGCGCGACGAGGTCGGCCGGATCGAGCGGCGGCCGCAGCAGGATCGCCGGCCCCGACGCCAGTCGGCGCGGCCCCGCGAGCGAGCGGAGCTGCCAGCGGCGGCCGTCCGCCAGGACGAGCCGATCCACCGTGTCCGCGGCGATCCGGGCGCCGGCCGCGACGGCGGCGTCGCGAAGTCCGGCGAGGTCGGGCGGGTCGCCCCAGATCTCCAGCGGGCCGTCGCGCCCCAGGTCCGTCTGCGCCAGCAGACGCCGGGCGTGCTCGGCCGTCCGATCGATCGCCTCGGGCCGCGGCCCGCCACCCGCGAAATGATAGCCGCAGCGGGAGCAGAACAGACCGTCGACTGCGCCGGGGCCGATCTGCCCGCACTGGGGACAGAGCCGGTGCGGATGCGGCACCTCGCCGCGCCGCAGCACCGTCCAGCCGCCGGGCTCGGTCGCGGCCGGAGGCGACTGCGCGCCGAACCGGTCGGCGAGGAACTGGCGCCAGGCAGGCGAGAGCGGAGCGCCGGCGAGGTCGAGACGTCCGATCCGCCCGGCGGCGAGCCAGTTCAGGAGCCGCGCGCCCGTCGCCGAGGCGGGCGGCAGGTAGGTCTCCAGGTCTAGGACCAGGGCCCGCTCGCAGGCCGGCAGGGGAGTCCCTTCGCCCAGGCACGCGAGCAGGTCGGCGGGCCGCGCCCAGACCAGGGGTCCGAACGGGCCGGTCTCGGCGGGCGCCAGGCTCGAAGCGCCGGCCGCGCCGCAGACCGCGACGATCGCCGCCGCCCCGGCCGGCGGAGAGTCGCCGACGACGAGCAGGCGCGCGACCGGTTCCCCGGCCTCCCATCGGCGCAGCAGGTCAGCGGCCAGATCCCGCCAGCGATCGGCGGCGGGAGCGAGATGGACGAATACGCCCGCCGCGTCCACGGCCGCGGCGTCGCCGAGCGCCGGACCCGCCCAGCCGGGGACGTCGCCCGGTTGCGCTCCCGCACGCGCATGCCACGCGGCGACGCTCCGTTGCAGGGGCCGCGCCGCCTCGCCCGCCACGGCGGCGGCGAGGTCGATGATCTCGAGCGCCGCCCCATCCGTCCGCGTCGCCGGCGGCGGAGCGTCGGCCGCCTCGAGGAGCCGCCACCAGCGACCGTCGAGGACGTCGACCGCGGCGACGGGCTCCGCCATCAGAGCCCCGGTCTCCAGCGCCGCCAGGCGGCGGCGAAGCAGCAACCGCTGCCGGCGGTCCCGATCGGCGGCCTGCCAGGAGGCTGGCGTATCGATCAGCGCGAGCGGCGGCGCGTCGTCATCGAGCGACTCCAGGCGGTGCACCACGAGCCGTGCCCCGGCGGCCGACGCCTCCGGTTGACCGAGGCGCCAGCCCACCGGTCCGAAGACTCCGGTCGCCGCGTCGCGCCAGAACGCCGCTTCGGCCGGGTCCCGGCCGGCCCGCACGACCGTCTCTGCGCCGGCCGCCCGCAGGTGTTGCAGGGCGGCCACGTGGCCGGCGCCCGGCGCCAGGCGCGCGTCGGGCAACGGACCGGCGCCCGCGAGCCGCAAGCGCGGCGACCGGCGATCGCCGAGGTCGAGATGGTAGGGACGGCCGTATCCGGACAGGATCGCGTCGAACCAGGCCGCGAGCTCCTCGCGCAAGAGACCCGGCGAGCCGATCAGCGAGAGGTGCCTCCTGCCCCGGGACACCAGCAGCGCGTGCAGGCTCGCCGGACTCCCCGGGTCGCGCCGGTGCAGCCGCCAGTGCACCGCGGCGCTGTCCAGGAAGACCCAGCTCGCGTCGCTGCCGTCGTACACGCCCCACACGGCGTCGAGCGTCCCGGCGTGCGCGGGCAGGTCATCCACCAGACCGGCCACGACGCCCGATCTCCGCACGCGCTGCGCGTACTGCGCGCTCCAGCTCCCCTCGCCGCCCGTGTCGGCGACGCCGGCCGGCCGCCGCGGCAGCGCCGCGACGCGCGCCGCGTACCGATCGTAGAGCGGGCAAGCGCCCGCAGGCCGCGGTCGCAACACGCGGTTGTCCAGCAGGTCGCCGTTGTGCGTCTCCACGAGGCGGATCCAGTGGCAGAGAGCGAGCGGGTCGGCCGCCCCGGCGGCGGCCTCGGCCGCGAGGTCGTCGAGCAGCCGCAGGGCCGCGTCGAGATCGTGGACCTCGCCGCCGGGCGGGACCACCGTCACCGGGCCGTACGATTCGCGCACCTGCCGTTGCAACTCGCCCAGCCGGTCCAGGCGGTCCAGGACGAAGCGCCAGCGCCGCTCGCCGGGCCCCCATGCCGCGAGCACCCGTCCCGGCCGTCCCGTGGTGACCACGGCGACGGCCTGGCCGGCCAGGTCCTCCCGCTCGACGGCGTCCGCATCGCCAGGCCGGCGCGCGGACAGGGGATCCGGTCGCGTCCAGAGCAGCGGGACCGTCCAGGCCGCGAAGTTCGCGTCCGTCGCGGCCTTGTCCGGGGCCCCGAGCACTGCGCATTCGTACACGAACTCGGCCGCGGGGTCGCCGCGGCGGGCTAGCTCGCCCAGCCCCGCGCGCAGGGCGGGATCGGCGGCGTCCACGCGGTGAAGGACGGCCAGCCACAGCAATCCGGTCTCGAGGGCGGGTGTGAGAGTCGCCTGCGCCGGTCGCATCCGGCCGTCCTGGCCCAGCGGCTCGAGCAGCGGATGGCCCACCTCCGCTCGCCAGCCGTCGCGCCAGGCACCGCTGCGCGCGAGGGCCAGTCGATGCGCGAGGTCGTCGTTCCAGCCCGCCTCCGGCAGGAGCGGCTCGAGCACGGCCTCGAGGTATGGCGCCAGGGCCCGACCGCGACCGGCGGCCGGCCAGCCGCTGGCGATCGCCGCCGCCGCGCCGTCGCCGCCCCAGACGACCCGGCCGCCCGCCGCCGCGAGGAGCTCCACCACCGCCGGCGCGCCGAGCTCGGGACGCCAGGTCGCGGTATCGCGCGGCTCGGCGCCCCACCAGAACACCAGATGGACCTCGCCGCCCGGAGCGGCCGCGGCCGACAGCCAGCCGCGCGGCGGGTCATCGCGGGGCTGGCGGTACTCGACCAGCGCCAGCGCCTCGCGGGCGCGCTGCCAGAGCGGCGAGGCCTCGTCGCGAGGGAGGCGCCAGGCCAGGTGGTGCGCCTCCCCGTAGCGGGGCACGGACAGGCAGCGCCGGTCGCGCCCGGCGAGGATCTCGAGCCGGCGCAGGCAGCTCCACTGCCGCCGAGCCTCGGGCTGAGCCAGGACGTCGCAGGCGCGCCAGGCGGCGAGCACGGGCTCGGCGCTCTCGCGGTAGCGATCGCCGAGATTCGCCGCGACCCAGTCGCGCTCCGCGGCCGTTTCCGCGCTCCAGTCGCCCTCGCCGGCGAGCAGCGCCAGCAGGGACTCGGCCCAGTCCGCCCGGTCGTCCGGCGGCAGATGGCCGAGTCCGTCGATCGCTCCGGCCGCGAGCCGCAGCCTGAGCGAAGGAGCGAGGTCCAGCTCCGGCGTGACGAGATCGCGCGCGCATAGCCGACCGGTGGCCGGCAGCAGCTCGAAGATCGCCGTCACGATCTGCGCCGCCGCCAGGCGACGGTCGACCAGCCGGCTGGCAACCGAGAGGTACAGCGCCTTGTCGAGGACAGCGAAGGCGGCGGCGGGATCGCGCTCGGGGCCGCGGTCGAGCAGGTCCTCGGCGCGGCGCAGGATCGCGGACGCCTGTTCGGCGAAGGCGGCGCGAAACTCGGACTCCGCACGCTGCCAGCGTCCCGGCTCGCGCTCGGCGGGCCCGTGACGATTCAGGCGGCGCCAGAGCGATCGCGCGCCGTCCGGCAGCGTCTCGGACAGGAACACGCGGCGAGCATCGCCGGCGCGCGCCGAGCAGGCGGAGTCGAAGGCCTCCTCGGCGGCGCGGAAGCCTCCTGCTTCCAGCGCGGCGCGAGCCTCGGCCAGCAGCTGCCAGTAGTTCATCTGCCGGGCGCCTCCTGCGTTCCGGCCGGCGAGGTCGGGTCCTACCGCGGGATCATAGCGGAGGTCGCCGCGTCCTGCCACCGCTTTCGCCGGACGCCGGCGCGCGTCAGGCGACGCCCGGGAAATGGCGCAGCACGAGTCCGCGGCCCTCGCCGGACAGGTCGACGGCCACGACGTCGAGGCGGGGCGACGCCCCGGCGGTTCCCCGCTCCCAGCACCAGCGGCGCGCCATCGCGCGGAGACGCCGCAGTTGCGCCGGCGAGACCGCCTGGACGGCCGTGCCGAGACTGCCCGGGCCGCGGCTCTTGACCTCGACGAACACCACGAGGCCGGACCGCGCGACGACGAGGTCGACCTCGCCGCCGCCGCGGCGCCAGCGGCGCGCGAGGCAGGTGTAGCCGCAGGATTGCAGGAAGACGAGCGCGAGATCCTCGCCCAGTCGACCGAGGTCGGCGTTGCTCATGCGTGGTCCAGTCCGGGAGGGAGTCGGCGCGGCGCAGTCCGGGGATCAGCAGGAGCCGTTCCAGAGCCGTCGCTGGGCGTACGCGGCGACCGGCGCGTAGCTCGCGCGGTGCAGCGGGCAAGGTCCGAGCCGCTGGAGGGCCGCGCGGTGGACGGGAGCGCCATACCCCTTGTTCGCGGCGAAACCGTAGCCGGGATAGCGGCGGTCCCACGCGATCATCACGCGATCGCGCAGGACCTTGGCGATCACCGACGCGGCGGCGATCGCGGCGCTGGTCGCGTCACCCTTGACCAGCGCGCGCGCCTCGCACTCGATCGCGGGAACCTGGAGGCCGTCGACCAGCACGAGGTCCGGCCGCACGCGCAGGCGGGCGCAGGCGAGGGCCATCGCGCGCAGCGTCGCGGCCAGGATGTTCACGGAATCGATGACTCGCGCGTCCACGGCGCAGGCGCCCCACGCGAGTGCGCCGTCCCGGAGCTCGCGGAAGAGCTCGTCGCGGCGGGCCGCGGTGAGTCGCTTGGAATCGTCGAGACCGCTCGGACACCAGTCCGCCGGCAGCATGGCCGCCGCGGCGACGACGGGGCCGGCCCAGCTGCCGCGCCCCGCCTCGTCGACACCGGCGAGCAATCGCGCGCCGCCGCGGGAACACTCGCGGTCGAACGCCAGCAGGCGATCGGCGACCGTCGCCACGGCGCTACTTGCGCCGGGCCTCGCGGATCCTGGCCTTGCGGCCGCTCTTGTCGCGCAGGTAGTAGAGCTTCGCCCGGCGGACCCGGCCGCGCTTGACGACCTGGATGTTGGCGACGTTCGGCGACTCCAGGGGGAAGATCCGCTCGACCGCGATGCCGCTCGAGAGCTTGCGCACGGTGATCGTCTTCTCGCGGCCGGTTCCCTGCTGGCCGATGACCGCGCCCTCGAACGCCTGCAGGCGCTCCTTGCCGCCCTCCTTGATCCTCACCGCGACCCGGATGGTGTCGCCGATGTTGAAATCCGGCAGATCGCCGCGCAGGGCGTCGTACCGCAGACTGTCGATCACGTTGCTCATGACTGCCTCCGTCTGGGCTCCCGGTTCGCGGACCGGGCTCGGTCGGCCGCCCGCGGCGCGGGCGGCGCGTCTCGTTGATCGGCTAGCGTCGCGGCTGCGCGTCGCCGCCGGAACCGGGCAGCAAGTCCGGCCGGCGCTCTCTCGTGCGCGCCTGCGCCTGTTCGCGCCGCCACTGTTCGATCCTCGCGTGATGTCCGGTCATCAGCACCTCCGGGACCTCCAGGTCCCGGTAGACCGGCGGTTTCGTGTACCACGGACAGTCGAGCCCGCCGCCGCGCTCCACCGTGAAGCTGTCGCTCGCCGCGGAGGCGCCGTCGTGCAGGACCCCGGCGATGCGCCGCACCATCGCGTCGACGATGACCAGCGCCGGCAGCTCGCCGCCGCTTAGCACGTAGTCGCCGATGGAGACCTCGCGCGGAGCGATCAGCTCGCGGACGCGCTCGTCGACGCCCTTGTAGTGGCCGCAGACCACGACGATCTCGCCGGCCGCCTCGGCGGCGCCGAGCAGCTCGAGCGTGAGCGCCTCGTCCAGCCGCTCGCCCTGGGGCGAGGTGAGCAGGACGGGAGCGTCCGCTCGGCCGCGGACGGCCTCGACCGCTTCGACGACGCACGGCGCCATCAGGACCATGCCGGCGCCGCCGCCGTACGGGGTGTCGTCGACCGTGCCGTGCTTGTCCACGGCGAAGTCCCGGATGTCGGTGACCGTGTAGCGGACTTGCCCCTGGCGCTCCGCGCGGCCGAGGATGCTCGTCGCGAGCACCGCGCGGACCATCTCCGGGAACAGCGTGAGGACCTTGAACTCAAGCATCGAGCAACCCCTCCGGCGGATCGACGACCAGGGTGCCGTCCAGCCCGGCGTCCGGCTCCAGGATGGGCGCGACCGCGGGGATCAGCACCTCGCGGCCGCCATGCTCGACGACCAGGAGGACCTGCGTCGCGTACCGCCGCACCTCGCGCACCGGGCCGAGGACCTCGCCCCCGCGCAGCGCGACCGGCCGCCCCAGGTAGCGGAACGGCAGCCCGTCGGCCGGCCGGGGGAAGTCCGCCGCCAGGTAGTCCGCGCGCTGGAATCCCAGCTGGCGGCCCACCATGGCCTCGGCCGCGTCGCGGTCGGCGCAGCCGGCGGCCTTGACCGTCACGCAGGCGCCGGACGGCCGCACCGCCTCGATCCGCGCGCGATCGCCATCCTGCCAGACCAGGAAGTCGGTGCCGAGCAGCGGCGCGTGGAAATCGAGCAGCGGATAGAGCTTGACCTCTCCCCGCAGCCCGACGGCCTTCACGACCTCGGCGATCGGCACGAAACCGTCCATGGTCAGTCTTCCACGATCTCCATGGCGAACCGCTGGTTGCCGCGCGCGTTGATCGCCGCGAGCAGCGCGCGGATCGCCCGCGCGGTCTGGCCGTTCTTGCCGATGAACTGGCCCTGGTCGTCGGGGTGCAGGTGGATCCGGAAGACCTCCCGGTCCTCGGCCTCCACCAGGTCGATCCGCACCTCGTCCGGGTGATCGACCAGGTTGACGGCCAGGAAGGACATCAGGTCCATGGCCCGCTCCTGGGCCGCGTTCAGCTGGCGCGCGTCGTTCACGTCACTCGCTCCCCGCCGGGGTCTCGGCCTCGCCGCCCGCGGCGCTGGCCGCCGAGGCGGCTGCCTTGGCCGCCGCCGCCGCCTCGCGCCGCTGGGTCTCCGCCTCCTGGAGCTGGCGCCGGCGAGCCCGGGAGGCGTCGGCGTCGCGCTGGATCCGCGCCGACTGGCCCGGCTGCCAGGCCTCGAGCCGCGACGCGATCTCCTCCGCCGTGAGGCCCTGCTGGACGAGGCTGAAGTGGTAGAGGATGCCCTGGCGCTTGAGCAGGCTGCGCGCGGTGTCGCTGATCGACGCGCCCTTCTGGAGCCAGTCGAGGATCTCGTCGGTGTGCAGGTCGACCTCCTGGGGGTCGACGAAGGGATTGTAGTAGCCCAGATTCGCGAGGTACGCGCCGTCCCGCCGCTTGCGGCTGTCGAGCACGACGAGGCGGTAGAACGGGCGCTTCTTCTTGCCCATGCGGGTCAATCGGATCGTGGTCGCCAACTTATCGACCTCCCATTCGGGTGGTGTCGCGACGCGCCCCATGCGCGCCGCGTTCAGGGGCTCGGCGAGCCCTAGCGCGGACCGGCCCCGAGGACCCTGCGGCCGAATTCCTGCAGGCCACCGGCGGCGTTGATCTGCTTCATCATCCGCCTCATGTCCCGGTACTGCTTCAGCAGCTTGTTGACCTGCGAGATGTTCGTCCCGCTGCCCCGGGCGATCCGCTTGCGCCGCGAGCCGTTGATCAGGTCCGGCTTGCGGCGTTCCTGGCGCGTCATGGAGTTGATGATCGCCTCCACGCGCGAAAACTGTTCGTCGTCCACGTCGATGTCGTCGAGCGCGCCGCCGCCCATCCCGGGCAGCAGCTTGAGCACGCCCTTGAATGACCCCATGCGCTTGACCTGCTTGATCTGGCGCTGGAAGTCCTCCAGGCTGAATTCGCCCTGGGCGAACCGGTCCGCGAGCAGCTGCGCCTCGTCCAGGTCGAGCTTGCTCTCGGCCTGCTCGATCAGGGTCAGCACGTCGCCCATCCCGAGGATGCGGCTCGCCATGCGGTCGGGATGGAAGACCTCGAGGTCGTCCAGCCTCTCCCCGACGCCGACGAGCTTGATGGGCTTGCCGGTGATCTCCTTCACCGAGAGCGCGGCGCCGCCGCGGGCGTCGCCGTCGAGCTTGGTCAACACGACACCGTCGTAGCCCACCTGCGCGGCGAACTGCTCGGCGATGTGGACCGCTTCCTGACCGGTCATGGCGTCCAGGACGAGGAGCTTCTCGTCCATGGGCACCATCTTGTCGATGTCGTTCAGCTCCTGCAGGAGCGTCTGGTCGATGTGCAGGCGGCCGGCGGTGTCGACGATCAGGACGTCGCAGTCGTTGTCGCGGGCCTTGCGCTGGCCGAGCTTGACGATCTGCGGCGCGCTCCGCTTGACGCGGTCGCTGAAGACCGGCACGCCGACCTGACCGGCGATCGTCTCGAGCTGGTCGATCGCGGCCGGCCGGTAGATGTCGGCCGCCACGAGCAGCGGCCGCCGCCCCTCCTTCTGGAGCTGGCGCGCAAGCTTGCCGCAGAAGGTCGTCTTGCCGGACCCCTGCAGGCCCAGCACCATGACGGTCGCCATGCCCTTGGCCGGCAGCTGCAGCGACGCCGTCTCGCCGCCGAGCAACCGCTTGAGTTCCTCGTGGACGATCTTGACCACCTGCTGGGCCGGTTGCAGACCCTGCAGGACCTGCTGGCCGAGGGCCTGCTCGCGCACGCGCGCCACGAGGTCCTTGGCCACCTGGTAATGGACGTCGGCCTCGAGGAGCGCGAGGCGGATCTCCCGCAGCGCTTCCTTGATGTTGTCCTCGGTCAGCTGAGGCTGGCCGGCCAGCTTGCGCATGGCCCCTTCGAGGCGTCGGGTCAGGTCCTGGAACACGAACTCAATCTCCGTGGCGCGTCCGCGGACACGCCGGACGGCGCGAATCGGCGCCGGCCGCCGTTCCTGGCGAGCCGCGCATCCTCGCGCCCAAGTTCTTGTCGAACCGTCATTTACCAGATAACGGCAAGACGCGGGGTGGGCCACCGCGCCCACCCCGGACGTTCGACGGGTTGGAAATATAGCAGATACGGCGGTTCAGGGCAAGAAACGGCCGCCTAGACCTCGGGCACCAGGATCGATCCTCGTCGTTCAACGGAACAGCCGTTTGACCGCGGTATAGGTCCAGCCCTCGACCGGCGTTCCCGGATTGAACCAGAACACCTCGCTCGAGCCGCCCACGTAACCGCACGGGACCAGCAGGTCCGGGACGGCTCCGTCCGCGTAGACCGGTCCGTCGTGGCCCGGAACGCTCGGGGGTGTGGCGCCATGATAGACCACGTAGTAGCACCATTCGAACGGCTGGACGACGAGGACGCGCAGGGTGCCCAGCACGGTGAGATCGGGTCCGGACGGGACCGGCGTCGGGAATCCGACCAGCAGGTTGGTGAAGCTCCCGCCGAAGTTCCAGCCATCGTGCGGGAACTCGACCCCGAGGACGAGCAGCGGTGCCAGCATGTCGATGCCGACCTCGAAGCCGCCGATCAACGGACTGGTGGGATGATGCAGCGTGACGAACAGATCGAGGACCGTGCCCACGCCACGATGATATCACCGGTCTCCCGGGCTCGGTAGAAAGATGAAGGCCCCGGACCGGAGTCCGGGGCCTCGATCGGAACTGGCGGGAAGCCGCTCGAACTAGTCGAACAGGTTCTTGACGCCGGTCCAGGTCTGGTTCTCGACCGCCACGACGCCGCCGAACAGGAAGACGTTCGGGGTGCCGTTGATGTAGCCGCAGGGAACCAGGATGTCCGGGTTCACGCCGTCGGCGTACACCGGGCCGTCATGGCCGGGGATGCTCGGCGGGTTGGCGCCGTGGTAGACGACGTACAGAGCCTCGGGCGGCGTGGACCCGATCAGGCAGTTCAACGTCACGAGGGTGATGATGTCGGTCTGCACCGGGATCGGGGTCATGTAGCCGACGAGCAGGTTCGTGAACGAGCCGCCGAAGTTGGTCCCGCCATTCGGGAACACGCCGTTCAGGACGAACAGCTGGGACGGCATGTCGATGCCGACCTCGAAGCCGCCGATCGAGAAGCTCGTCGGGTTGTGCAGGGTCACGATCAGGTCCAGCGCCGTACCGGCATCGCACTCTTCCATCGGGATGTAATCGAGGTACTCGCCCCCGACCAGCCGATACATGCCGAAGTTGTCCTGGGCCATGACGCCGCCGGCGACCAAGAGCGCCAGGGCCAGTGTTAGCAGACGCTTCATGAGATCTACTCCTCGCTGCTAGCCGTCCATGCGCATCCCGTGAACGGATGCGCTCCTCACGCGTCCTGCCCGCGTGTTTGCGATCAGGAGCGTCGCTCGCGAGAATGATCATAACAGAACGTCACATATTGTGAAAGCATTTTCTTACGAATTGTTTTTTGATGCGCTATCGAGAAAGGCCCCGCAGGAGCCCGGCGGCGCCTTTCCGGTCGGTTTTCTCGCAGAACCAGGTCCCGGAGACCAGGATATCGGCCCCCGCCTCGCGACAGTCGGGAGCCGTGCGGTCGTTGACCCCGCCGTCGACGCTGATGGCGAAATCCAGGCCGGCCTGGCGCCGCAGCCGGGCGAGCCGGCGGATCTTCTCGAGTCCCCGCGGATCGAAGCTCTGGCCGCCGAATCCCGGCTTGACCGTCATGACCAGCACGAGGTCGACGCGATCGAGGACCGGCTCGAGGCAAGCGATGTCGGAATCCGGATTCAGCGACGCGCCGCGGCGGCAACCGAGCGCGCCGATGCGGTCGAGCGTCGCCGCGAGCGGGCTCGCCGACTCGGCGTGGATGGTGATCGCATCGACGCCGGCGTCGACGAACGCCCCAAGGTAGCGGTCGGGATCCGTCATCATCAGGTGGGCGTCCAGGACGAGGCCCGTACAGCGACGGACGGCGGCGCAGATGAACGGACCGAACGTGAGGTTCGGCACGAAGTGGGCGTCCATGACGTCGAGGTGCAGCAGGTCGACGCCCGCCTCCTCCATCGACGCGATGTCCCGGCGCAGGTCCGTGAAGTCGGCGGCCAGCAGCGAGGGCGCCACGGCCACCCGATGGTCAGGGTGACGTCGCCACCAGTTCAATGCGCTCTCCCTTGCGGATGCGGCGCCCCGGCGCGGGGTCCTGCCGCAGCACCAGGTTGGCCTCGTGCACCACGGTCCGGACGTAGCTCACCGGCGCGAGCACGCAGCCCGCCGCCAGGACGCGCTGGCGTGCGAGATGGAGCGGCACGCCGCGCAGGTCGGGCATGCAGAGCAACTCGGGCGGCGCCGGCTCGCCGACGACCAGATCGATCGCGAGGCCCTTGCGCAGCTCACGTCCGGCCGGCGGATTCTGGCACACCACGGTCGGCGCCGTGACGTCAGCGCGGCGCAGGCGGATCACGCGGCCGCGCCGGAAGCCCTCGCGTTGCAGCGTGATCTCCGACTGCCGTTCGCTGAGACCGGCCAGGTCGGGCACGGCCCCCGCCGGCGGGCCGCTGCTGGTGACCACGCGGATCGTCCGTCCGCTGCGGATGGGGCTGCCGGCTGCCGGGACCTGCTCGAGGATCTGGCCGGCCGCCATCTCCGGGTGGGCGCGCTGGCGCGTCGGTTCGACCGTGAGCCGCTGGTCGGCCACCGCGAGATTGGCGCGCTCGACCGTCATCCCCCGCACGTCCGGCGTGAGCACGACCGTGTTCCGATGCACGATCCGCGGCAGCACCGCGGCGTTGATGGCGAAGAACAGCACGGCGGCGATCGCCATCAGCCCGCCCAGGAACACCAGGAACTCCCAGACCTTCATGCCGCGCTCGTCGTTCATGACCTCATCCCGCGCTCCGGTCGCGCCGGCGCAGGCGCGCCGCGAAGAAGCCGTCCGTATCGTGCCGCCACGGCAACCAGGCGCGCACGTACCGTCCATCGGAATCGGGATCGGGCTCGAGGTCGTCGCGGGAATCGAGCAGCGCCGCCACGACCTCCTCGTTCTCCTCGGGTTCGAGAGAGCACGTAGCATAGTACAGGCTGCCGCCGGCGCCCAGCAAGTCCGCGGCCGCGTTCGCCAGCTCCCGCAGGCGGCCGGCATTGCGGTCCAGGGTGGCCGGCGCCAGCCGCCAGCGGCCCTCGGGGTGATGGCGGCCGACGCCCGTGCCCGAGCACGGACCGTCCACCAGCACCACGGCGCAGCTACCGCAGCGCAATGGCGGCCGGATCGCGTCGCCGGCCACCAGCGCCACGCCGTCGAGCCGCAGCCGGTCGCGGTTCTCCCGGACGCGCCCGAGCCGCCGCGGATGCAGGTCGAGGGCGACCAGGAGGCGCGCGGGCGCCAGCAGGGACCGCAGGTGAACGGTCTTGCCGCCCGGCGCCGCGCAGCAGTCGACGGCGGGTCCGCCGGCGTCCGCGAGGGCGGCGCCGCCCCGGGTCAGCCAGTCGACGACCGCCTGCGCGCCGGCGTCCTGCACCACGAGGCCAGGGATCTCGGCGAGCAGATCGCGCAGCCTGGACCGTTCCAGCCGCCGGCCGAGGCGAAGGGCGCGCGGCTGATCCGGCCGCGTGGTCGAGTCGACGCCGGCCGCGGCGAGCGCCGCCTTCGCGGCCTCGACGCTCCGCGGCGGCAGCACGTGCAACGTCAGCGGCGGCGGCGTGTTCGCGTGCTCGAGCAGGGCGGCCGTCTCCGCCGGCCCGTAGCGTTCGTACCAGCGCTCGACCAGCCAGCGTGGATGGGACCACCAGGCCGCCAGGTAATCGACCTCGTCGCCGGTCGCATCGATGAAGAGCCGGTGGGCGGCAGCGAGCCGGTCGCTCGCCTCCTCGATCGCGAGATGACGCTGCAGCGCCTGCAGGACGGCGTTCACGTAGCCGACGGCGCGCGGGCGGCGCGCGGCTCTCAGCAACTCGCCGGCCTGGTGCACGGCGGCATAGGTCGGCACGGCTCGGCTCGTCAACAGCTGGTGCAGCGCGAGGTGCAGGACGCCCCTGACGACGGGGTCGCGGTTGGGCTCGCGCCGGCTGAATCGCCGGACCAGGAAGTCGTAGCGGCCCTGCCACTGCAGGGCGCCGCGGACCAGCTCCTCGGCGACCGCCGCGTCCTTCCCGGGCGAGAGCTCCCCGCGCAGATCCCCGAGCGCCGACTCGAGCGAGCGGCCGCGGCCCACGGCGAGCAGCGCGTCGAGCGCGAGGCGACGGCGCGGATCGGCGGTCACGATCGGAAGACCTGCCCCGGTTCGACGGGACAGCCGCGCAGGAACTCGCCCACAGGCAGGAGGCGGCGGCCGGGCACCTGCAGCTCGAGCAGCCGGATCTGCCCCTCGCCGCACGCCACGATCACCCCCCGGTCGGAGACGGCCAGGACCGTGCCGACCGGCGCGGCGCCGCTGCAGAGGCCGACCGGCTCGGCGCGGCCGATCTTGACCGGCTTGCCGTCGAGGAAGCTCGTGGTGCCGGGCGCGGGCGCGAGCGCGCGGATCTGGTTGTGCACGGTGACGGCATCCCGATCCCAGCGCACCGGCGACAGGCCCTTGGTGACCTTGGGCGCGTAGACGGCCCCGGCGTCGCCCTGCGGCCGCGGCGCGACTCGGCCCGCGGCGAGGTCGGGCAGCGTGCGCCGCAGGAGCGCGGCGCCGAGCTCGCCGAGGCGCGCCAGCAGCTGTCCGCCCGTCTCCCGCGGATCGATCGGCGTGGCCTCGACCGCGAGCACGGGACCGGTGTCCACGCCCTCGTCCATCCGCAGGAGGGTGACCCCGGTCCAGAGGTCCCCGTGGAGGATCGCGTGCTGCACCGGTGAGACGCCGCGCCAGCGCGGCAGCAGGCTGAAGTGCACGTTCACGCAACCGAGGCGCGGCAGCGAGAGGAGCGGTTCGCGCAGGATGTGCCCGAAGGCGACGACGACCACCACGTCCGGCGCCGCCTCGGCGATGGCGGCGGCGACCCGCTCGCGTTCCCGGGGACCGCGGTCCTGGGTCAGCACGGCGAGGCCGCGATCCAGCGCCGCGGCCTTCACCGCGGTCGGCGCGTAACGGCGGCCGCGGCCCGCCGGGCGGTCCGGCTGCGTGACGACCAGGGCGACCCGCTCGCCGTCGTCGAGCAGGCCGTCGAGGCACGGTACCGCGAATTCCGGCGAGCCCATGAAGACGATGGTCATGCCCGCGCCTCCCGGGCGCCGAGCGGCATCCGCCCCGACGCGCGCAGCCGCAGCAGCCGACCGGCAAGCAGCCAGCGCCGCCAGCGGGTCAGATGATCGATGAACAGGATCCCGTCGAGATGGTCGACCTCGTGCTGGATGACGCGCGCGAGCAGGCTGTCCTCGCGCAGAGTCCGCGCGGCGCCGCCGGCGTCCCGATAGCGCACCACGACTCCACGCGGCCGCCGGAGCGTCAGGTAGAGGTCAGGGAACGAAAGGCAGCCTTCCTCGAAAGGGACCGCTGGACCGAACCGTTCCTCGATCACCGGATTGACCATGACGATCGGCCGCGACCTGCGGCGGTCCGGCTCGCTCACGACGATCAGACGCCGCAGGTCCCCGACCTGCGGCGCGGCGAGCCCGACGCCCCCGGCCCGTTCCATGAGGGCCAGCATCGCGGCGGCCAGCGCCGACACGTCCTCGCCGGCAGCCACCTCGCGGCAGCGGCGTCGCAGCGACGCCGCCCCATAGATGCGGAGCGCGACGCCGGGTGTCGGCTCGTCCAGCAAGGCTCAGTCTTTCCTCTGGACCACGCCGCTGATCGCCTGCTTGGCGATCTCCACCTTGACGCCGTCGGCGATGAAGGCGACCACGCGATCATCGTGGACGTCCTTGACCGTGGCGAAGAGACCGCCGCTCGTCACGACGCGATCGCCGTTCTTGAGCGCCGCGATCATGGCCTGGCGCTGCTTCTGCTGCTTCTGCTGCGGCCGGATGATCATGAACCAGAAGATGGCGAAGATCAGCGCCATCATCCCGAACATGTAGAGCGGATTGGAGCCGGAAGATGCGCCGCCCTCGGCCGGGGGCGCGGACATGGCGAGGAAGCTCTGCACGGACACGTCGGGACTCCTTCGCTGGCGGGAAGCTCCTGGGCTTTCGCGCCAATAATGGGTCCGACCCGGGCGGGGGGCAACCGCCTAATTCATGCGCGTTCGCGCGGGTCCCTCCGGGCGATCTCGTCGAGTCGCTTCCGCTCGCCGTCCGCCCAGCGGGCGCCGACTGCGCGCGCGTAATCGACGAGCCGTCCCTCGCCGATGGCCGCGCGGATGTCTCGCATGAGCTCCTGATAGAACCAGAGATTGTGCTGGGTGGCCAGCATCGCCCCCAGGATCTCGCGCGCCTGGAAGAGGTGGCGCAGGTAGGCGCGGCTGTGCCGCCGGCACACCGGGCACGGGCAGTCGGGATCGACGGGGCGGTCGTCGCGGGCGAACTCGCGGTTCTTCACCGCGAGGCGGCCGTCCCAGGTCAGGACCGAGCCGGTGCGCGCCATCCGGGTCGGCAGGACGCAGTCGAACATGTCGACGCCGCCGAGGACCGCGGCCAGGATGTCGTCCGGGTAGCCGACGCCCATCAGGTAGCGCGGCCGGTCGGCCGGCAGGAGCGCGGCCGCCGCCGCCGCCAGCTCGTGCAGGACCGGCTTGGGCTCGCCGACCGACAGGCCGCCGATCGCGTAGCCGGGCAGGTCGAAGCCCGCGAGGTCGGCGGCGGCCCGCCGGCGCTCTTCGAGCAGCGTGCCGCCCTGCAGGATGCCGAAGAGCACCTGCTCGTGGCCGTGCACCCGGCGGCGGCCGCTCGGACCGAAGGCGGCCAGGCAGCGGTGGAGCCAGCGGCCGGTGCGAGCCGCCGCCTCCGCCACCGCGGCCGGCTCGGCATCGGCGGGCAGGCAGTGGTCGAACGCCATCGCGATGTCCGCGCCGAGGCCGCCCTGGACCGCCATGCTCAACTCCGGCGTGAAGTACAGCGGGGAGCCGTCCAGGTGCGAGCGGAACCGCACACCGTCCTCGCCGACCCTGGCCAGGTCGGCCAGCGAGAAGACCTGGAAGCCAGCGCTGTCGGTGAGGAGGGCGCCGTCCCAGCCCTGGAACCGGTGCAGACCGCCGAGGTCGTCGACCACGGAGTGCCCCGGCCGCAGGAAGAGGTGATAGGTGTTGGCGAGGATCAGCCGGCTCCCGCTGGCCGCGAGCTGGTCGAAGGCGACCGCCTTGACCGTGCCCGCGGTGCCCACGGGCATGAACACCGGCGTCGGAACGTCGCCGTGCGGCGTCCGCAGCAGGCCGGCGCGGGCGGCGCTGCCCCGGTCGCGGTGGGTGATCGAGAACGAGAACGGGCGTTCGCGCAGGTCGCTCACGGCGCCTCCCCGGTCGCGGGCAGGATCAGCATGGCGTCGCCGTAGCTGAAGAAGCGCAGGCGCTGGCGGACGGCCTCGTCGTAGGCCGCTCGCCACGTCGCCTCGCCGGCGAACGCCGCGACCAGCATCAGCAGGCTCGAGCCCGGCAGGTGGAAGTTCGTGAGCAGGCCGTCGGCGGCGGCGATGCGATCGGGCGGCTGGAGGAACAGGCGCGTCGCGCCGCGGACGAGCCACCCGGTCGCCGTCCATTCCGCGCGACCGCTGAAGACCGGCTCGTCCGGCGTCGCCGCGGACGGGAACTCGACGGTCGCGCCCGGGCGCGTCGCTGCGGGCAAGGCGAGCGCCGCGACGGTCTCGAGCACCCGCAGGCTGGTCGTGCCGACCGCGACCACGCGCCCCTCCCGCGCGCGGCAGGCGGCGACCGCCGCCCAGGTCGCCGCCGGCAGCTCGAACGCCTCGGCGTGCAGCCGGCGCGCCGCGACCTGTCCCGGCGTCGGCGGACGGAACGTGCCGGGCCCCACGTGCAGGGTGACCGCGGCGGTCTCGACGCCCTGCCGCGCGAGGCGCTCGAGCAACCCCGGCTCGAAGTGCAGGCCGGCGGTCGGCGCCGCCACGGAGCCCGTCCCCTCGCGATCCTCGCGGGCGTACACCGTCTGGTAGCGGTCGCGGTCGCGCCGGCGGCGATGGCCGGCCCCGGGCGCAGCGGCGTCGCGATGGATGTACGGCGGCAGCGGCACGTCCCCGTCGCGCTCCGCGATCGCCACCAGGTCGCCGCCGTCGCCGGCCTCCACGATGATCTCGCCCTTCTCGGCGCAGCCGGCGATGGCGAGGCTGGCGCCGGTCGATCGCTCGCCGCCGGGTTCGGTGACCGCGAGCTCGAGGCCGGAGCGCAGCCGGCGCGCGGGTCGAGCCAGGGCGAGCCACGCGCCGGGCGGCGTCGCAGCGGGCTTGACGAGCAGCACCTCGACCCGGCCGCCGGTGTCCCGGCGGCGCGTCCACAGGCGGGCCGGCAACACCCGGCTGTCGTTGCGCACGAGGAGGTCGCCCGGCCGCAGCCAGCGCGGCAGTTCGGCGAAGGGATGGACGCCGAGCAACCCGCCGGCACGGTCGCAGACCAGGAGGCGCGAATCGCCGCGGCGCTCCGGCGGGTCCTGGGCGATGAGCTGTGGCGGCAGCAGGTAGTCGTAGCCGGCAGAGGCGGTCATCTCAGAGCAACTCTCCCTGCGCGGCGCGGTCGCCGCCGGGAGTCTCGAGACCGAGGTGCCGCCAGCCGCCCGGCGTGACCTCGCGACCGCGCGACGTGCGCTTCACGAGGCCCGACTGGATCAGGTACGGCTCGACGACATCCTCGAGGGTGTCGACCTCCTCGCCCAGCGAGACCGCCAGGTTCTGGATCCCCACGGGCCCGCCCTGGAAGTGCTCGCAGATCACCTGCAGGTAGCGGCGATCCAGCGGCTCCAGCCCCAGCTGGTCGACGCCGAGCAGACCGAGGCCGTGATCGGCCGTCGCGCGGTCGATGCGCGCGCGGCCCTGGACCTGCGCGATGTCGCGAATGCGCCGCAGGACGCGGTTGGCGGTGCGCGGCGTGCCGCGGCTGCGGCGCGCGATCTCGAGCGCGCCCTCCGGGTCGAGCGCGATCCGCAGCAGGCCGGCCGAGCGCGTGACGATGGTCGCCAGCTCCGAGGCCGGATAGAAATCGAGGTGGCAGACGATCCCGAAGCGGCTCCGCAGAGCCGGGGTGATCAGGCCCGCGCGGGTCGTCGCGCCGATCAGCGTGAACGGCTCGAGCTGCAGGTTGAAGTGGCGGGCACCGGGTCCCTTGTCGATGACCAGCTCGACCCGCCAGTCCTCCATCGCGGGGTAGAGATGCTCCTCGATGACGCGGTTGAGCCGGTGGACCTCGTCGATGAAGAGCACGCGCCGGTCCGACTGCTCGGACAACAGAGCGATGAGCTCGGCGCTGTTCTGGAACGCCGGACCGCTCGTCAGCCGGATCTCCATCGCCATCTCGACGGCGATGATCTGCGCCAGCGTCGTCTTGCCCAGTCCGGGCGGCCCGTAGAGCAGGACGTGGTCGAGGACCTCGCCGCGCTGGCGCGCCGCCTCGACGAAGATGCGCAGGTTGTCCTTGATCTTCTGCTGGCCGACAAACTCGTCGAGGCTGCGCGGCCGCAGGCTGCGGTCCAGCTCGCGGTCCTCCGGCTGCGCGGCGGGGTCGGTCCAGCGGGTCTCGTCCACCTTCGTTCTCTCCTCGTTCGCCGCCGCCGGCCGCCTAACGGCCGGGGGCGTCGAGATTGCCGAGCGCGGCCCGGACCCACGCCTGGACGTCGTCGGCGGCCTCCGGGCGCGCCCGCCGCGCCTGCAGGAGCAGCGCCTCCGCCAGGACCGGGGCGAGCCCCATCGCGCACAGGATCTGCAGCGCGTCGCCCAACGGACCGGTCGGCCCGACCGCGGCGATCGCCGCGTCGCCGCCGGCGGTCGGATCCGCGAGCCCGACCGGGACGCGCTGCCCCAGCTCGACCACCAGCCGCGCCGCGCTCTTCTTGCCGATTCCCGGCAGGCGCGCCAGCGTCTTCTCGTCGCCCAGGCGCAGGCAGCGCGCGATCTCGGCCGGCTCGGCGCCCGAGAGCATCCCGAGCGCGACCTTCGGGCCGATTCCGGTCACGGTCAAGAGCAGCCGGAACATCGCCCGCTCGTCCCGCGACACGAATCCGTAGAGCGTCCAGGCGTCCTCGCGGACGGCGAGATGGGTCCACAGCTTCACCGGCTCGCCGACCTGCGGTAGGCGACCGGCGCCGCGTTCCGAGAGCAAGAGGTCGAGGCCGACCGCGCCGCCGCCGATCGCGACGACCGCCTCGCGGCCGCCCTGGATCAGCACTCCCTCGACGTACGCGATCACCGGCCACCTCCGGCGCGGAGCGCCGCGGCGAAGCGCTGCCGCCCCTGGTGGGCGAGCGCCACCGCGAGCGCGTCGCTCTCGTCGAGGGGCGGCGCGTCCACGAGCTGCAACAAGCGCATCACCATGAAGCGGACCTGCTCCTTGCCCGCCTGACCGTTGCCGGTCAGGGCCTGCTTGACCGTGCCCGGCGGATACTCGGACACCGCGAGGCCGGCCTGCGCGCCCGCCAGGAGGATGGCGCCCCGCGCATGGCCCAGGATCAAGGAGCTGCGGGCGTTGCGCGCGTTGAAGAGGTCCTCCACCGCCATGACCTGCGGCGCGTGCGCGGCGATCACCGCCGTCAGCTCGGCGTGGATCAGGACCAGGCGGTCGGGCAGGTTCAGTTCGTGGCCCGGCCGGATGACGCCGGAGGCGACGAGGCGCAGGGCCGGCGTCACCTGGACGACGCCCCAGCCGGTCGCGTGGGAGCCGGGATCTACCCCGAGGATGCGCATCCGTGCGGCCATGGTTCGCTTTCCCCGCCGGCGCTGCCGGCCGCGGCCGGCGGGCGGCCAAAAAAAAACGGGGGGCGCTCGCTCGCCCCCCGGCTCCGAGCGGCTCGGTCAGGAGTCTAGCCTGGCCATGAGGTCGTCGTCGATGTCGAAGTTCGCGGACACCCGGGAGACGTCGTCCAGGTCGTCGAGGTAGCCGACCAGGCGCAGCACGGCGGCCGCGTCATGCTCGTCCGTGATCTTGACCTCGGTGCTCGCTTCCAGGATGATCTCGGCGCTGCGGACCGGCAGCCCGGCCGCCTGCAACGCGCCCGAGACCGCATGGAGGTCCTCCATGGCGGTGGTCACGACCACGTTGCCCTCGGCCTCCTCGACGTCCTCCGCCCCGTGCTCGATCGCGGCCTCCATCGCCTTGTCGACGTCGAGCGGCGCGTCCTCGTCGGCGACGACGATGAGGCCCTTCCGCGCGAACAGGTACGAGACGCAGCCGGTGGCGCCGAGCTTGCCGCCATGCTTGGCGAACACGTGGCGCACCTCGGCGGCCGTGCGGTTGCGGTTGTCGGTCTGCGTCTCGACGATGATCGCCACGCCGGCCGGCCCGTAGCCCTCGTAGGTCACCTCCTCGTAGCGGACGCCCTCGAGGTCGCCGGTGCCGCGCTTGATCGCCTTCTCGACCGTGTCGTTCGGCATGTTGTTCGAGCGCGCGGTGTAGACCGCCGCGCGCAGGCGCGGGTTCGACTCGGGGTCGCCGCCGCCCTCGCGCGCCGCGACCGTCACCTCGCGGATCAGGCGCGTCCAGACTTTGGCGCGCCGGGCGTCCTGCGCCGACTTGCGATGCTTGATGTTGGCCCATTTCGAGTGACCGGACATGGACGGCCTCCCTACTCGCTCTTGTTACGGCTGGCGCGGTACTCGTCGACCAAGCGCTTCTGGACGTCGCCCGGCACCTCCGCGTAGTGCGAGAAGGTCATCGAGAACGTGCCGGTGCCCTGGGTCATGGCCCGCAGGGCGATGGCATAGTGGTAGAGCTCGTCTTCCGGCACCTGCGCCGACACGGTCTGGAACGGGCCGTCCGATTCGCTGCCCTGGATGGAGCCGCGCCGGGTGGAGATGTCGCCCATGACGTCGCCCATGTAGTCCTTGGGCACCACGATGCGCACGTCCATGATCGGCTCGAGGATCACCGGCCGCAACTGGGCGGAATCCTCCTCCACCGCCCGCTGCAGCGCGATCCGCGCCGCCGTCTTGAACGCCGCCTCGCTCGAGTCCACGTTGTGGTAGCTGCCGAAGTAGAGCGCGACCTTCACGTCGACCATCTCGTAACCGGCGAGCAGGCCGTCCGCCAGCGTCTCGCGACAGCCCTTCTCGACGGCCGGGATGAACTTGTTCGGCACCACGCCGCCGACGATCTCGTCGAGGAACTCGAAGCCGGCGCCGCGCTCGTTGGGCTCGATGCGCAGGTACACGTCGCCGAACTGGCCCCGCCCGCCCGACTGTTTCTTGTGCCTGCCCTGCTTCTCGGTCTTGCCCTTGACCGTCTCCTTGAAGGCGACCCGCGGCCGCGTGCGCGCGACGTCGACGCCCTGACTCTTCTTGAGCTTCTCGAGGATGAACGCCGTGTGGATGTCGCCCTGGGTCACGAGCAGGGACTGGGACAGCTGCGACTGGTGGCGCAGCTCGAAGGTGGGGTCCTCGTCGTGGATCTTGGTGAGTCCGGCGGCCATCTTGTCCTCGTCGCCGGCGTTGACCGGCTTGATGGCCTCCGCGTTGGTCGGGACCGGGTACGGGATCGGCGGCAGGGTGAACGCGCCTTTCGGCGTGAGGGTGGTGCCGATGCCGGTCGCCTTGAGCTTGGCCGCGTGCACGATGTCCCCGGCCGGGGCGGACTCGATCTTGTCCTTGTGCTTGCCCATCGCGACCGACATCTGGCCGAGGCGTTCGCTGGCGCCGCCGGCCGTCGTCAGGTTCTCGCCGCTGCGGACCTCGCCGCTGAAGATCCGCACCCACACGACGTCGCCGCCCTGGGCCTCGTACTGCTTCTTGAAGGCGTAGAGCAGTGGAGGGCCGTCGGGGCGGCACGGGTGGGTCGCCGGCTCCCCGTGGTTCGTCTCCGCGCCCTTGATCTCCGCCCGGGACGCCGGGCTCGGCAGGAGCGCGACCGCCGCCTCGAGCAGCGCCAGGACGCCGATCTCGGTGTCGGCAGCCGACGCCAGCACCGGATAGATGGAGCCGGCGGCGATCCCGGCCTTGAGGCCCTGCACCAGCTCCTCGTCCGTGAGGGTCATCTCCTCGAGGTACTTCTCCATCAACGCGTCGACCGCCTCGGCCGCGGGATCCATGAGCGCTTCCCGGGCCGCCGTCGCGTCGTCGAGCAGCTCGGCCGGGATCGCGACCTTGGCGACCTTGTCGCCGTCCTGCACGTAGGCCTTCATCGAGATCAGGTCGATGACGCCCCGGAATCCGTCCTTCTTGCCGATCGGCAGCTGCAGGGGCACCGCGTTGACGCCGACGCGTTCGCGAACGGTCGCGAGGGCGCCGTCCCAGTCGGCGTGTTCCTTGTTCATCCGGTTGATGATGATGAAGGACGGGATCTCCCGCGCGCGCAGCAGGCGCCAGAGGCTGTCGGAGGCGACCTCGTAACCGCCGTCCGCCTTGACCACGAAGAGGGCTCCCTCGATGACGTCGAGGCAGGCGTAGACGTCGCCGCGGAAATCCGCCACGCCCGGGGTATCGATCAGGTTGATCTTGCAGCCGCCCGCCTCCAGCCAGGCCAGGGATGCGCTGATGGTCTGCTTCTTGTCGATCTCTTCCTCGAGATAGTCGAAGATCGAACTCCCGTCGTCGACGTTGCCCCGGCGACCGACCTTCCCGGTGGCATGCAGCATGGCGTCGGCCAGCGCCGTCTTGCCGACCCCGTGCGGCGCGATGAGGGCGAGATTGCGGATCTTCTCCATGGGATAGTTCTTCAAGGCTCGTCCTCCCTGGTCGGTCGGTGGGAACGGGTCGACGTGTCGCGTGGCGCCGATCAGGGGTCGAAAAACCCTCACCAGCGGTGTCCTGATCTGGGTAAAGCGAAGAGCAATATTAGTCTTCGGCACTAGGCGTGTCAACACGGCCGGACGCGGCCGCGGACGTCTCGCCCTTGTCCCGGCGACGGCCGTTTCCTACATTCAGGGCAAGGAATTAGCGCGGCAAATCCGGCTGGACACCCTGCGGGGCGCGCATTACCGTTAGCTGTCGCGAGACCTCGGGCGAGACGGCATGGCCCGCGCCGGGCTCCCGCGTCACCGCGTGGCCGTCGGATCGTCCGGTCCTCACCCTCGCGTCGAGGTGCGCTGCATGAAATCGAGGCTCCTTCCCGCCATGATGTGCGCCGTCGCGATGGTCCTCGCGACGAGCCTCGCCCAGGCTCAGGTGGCCGAACCGGCGGACCAGCCGGAACCGGCCGCGGCGCCCGCGGCGACCGACCCGCTCGAGGTCGACGCGGAGCCGGAACCGGAGCTCGGCTGGGACGACTACTCGATCAAGGCGTACACGGTCCAGATCTTCGGCGGCTCGTTCAAGGGCGCCCGGTATCTGGAGCTGCCGGTCAAGCCGGACCGCACCCAGGTCGAGCTGGGCAGCGATCGCGTCATGAGTTTCGACGGGACCTGGTGGGAGCCGGACGAGCTCGACTACAACATCTACGACGCCCCGATCAAGACGATCGAGGACGGCTTCACGGTCGGCATGAGGCTCGGCTGCTACCTGGCCGAGCAGTTCCACATGGACCTGTCCGTCTCGTACTCCTCGTCCGAAGCGGTCCTGACGATGATGAACCTCCAGGACCCGGAAAACCCGTTCCGCGAGGAGATCGACCGCGACTCCAGCGTGCAGATCTTCCGCGGCGGCCTCTCGATGATGTACGACTTCACCCGGTTCCAGGCGTTCGGCATCCACCCCTCCCTCGGCTTCGGCTTCGGTGGCGTGATCAACCGCTTCAGCAATCTCGAGGACGTGAGCGGCCTGTACCTGGTCGGCACGGCCTCCCTGCAGCGGCGCCTCTTCGGGACGGCATCGGCGTTTCTCGAGTACGACCTCACCGCCTTCTCGATGAGCCGCGACGAGCTCCACTACACCAAGAGCGTGACCTACTCGGACATCGTGGTCGGCGTCTCGTTCTTCCTCGACACCGTGCCCGCCGAGGTCCGCGCCCTCCATGAATCCGAACGCGCCGAATCCCGGCGCCGTTAGATCGACCGCACCGCGGCGCATCCGCCGCGCCAGGACGAAGAGCCGCCCGGACCCGAGTCCGGGCGGCTCTTGACGCCGGGCACGAACGAGCCGCCCGGACCTGAATCCGGGCGGCTTCCTTTCGCTCAGGAACCGGGCCCTCGCGAGGGTCCGATCCCCCGGCGAGTGCGGCTACATCTTCTTGGCCGTCTTCTTGACCGGCTTGCGGGCCGTCTTCTTCTTGGCCTTCTTGGCCACCTTCTTCTTGGCCTTCTTGGCTACCTTCTTCTTGGCCTTCTTGGCGACCTTCTTCTTGGCCTTCTTGGCAACCTTCTTCTTGGCCTTCTTGGCGACCTTCTTGCCGGCAGCCGCCGCGTACAACGTTCTCTCCTCCATCCTTGGACCTCGCTTGTCTGGTTGATCCTCACACCGCTCGCGTCCTGCACCCTTGGCCGCGGCGGAACCTCCGTGCTTGCAGCAGCGAAGACTACTGGAAGCAAGTGCATTATTTGGAGCCATCGAAAAAACTGTCAAGGTCCATTCTGCGATTTAAAAAAAAAAGTTTCGTCGTCCCCGGAGCGTCCTCGCGCTCACGATCGGCTTCAGCGAGTCGGTGTCCTTCGGCGCGCGCGCTCAACGCGAGCCGGCGACGAGTGGCGCGACGGCAACGCCCGAGTGTCGCGACGCGATGCGTCGCGACGACGCAGCGCACGGGCGGCGCGTCGCGTGATCGCCTCGCGGCATCGCGGCGACGCGGCGATCGCGCGCATGGTCGACCGGAACACGAAGGACCCCTGACGGGGTCCTCACGGTCGCGTTCGCTGCTGGTGCCCGGGGCGGGATTCGAACCCGCACGGCTTGTGGCCACTACCCCCTCAAGATAGCGTGTCTACCAATTTCACCACCCGGGCACGGGAACACGTTCGCGCCTACTGCCCTTCGTCCTGCGGCTCGCCGGCGGCCGGCTGCTGGCCCGACGGCTGGGCGGGCGACGCCCCGCTGTCCTGGATCGGCGGCGCGGGCGAGTCCGCGTTCAGGTCGCCGGACTGCTGGGCGTTCTCGAGCACGCTGGTCGATCGTCCCGGCTGCGAGCCCGACATCATGAACAGGGCGAGCGAGGTGACCATGAAGCCGATGCCGCACCAGATCGTGACCTTGTGCAGCAGGGTCGTCATGCCGCGCGAGCCGAGGATCTGCTGGGGCGCCCCGCCGGTTCCGCCGAAGGCTCCCGCCAGCCCCCCGCCCTTGGAGGACTGCAGCAGGACCGCGACGCACAGCACGACGCTGACCAGCACGTGGAGGATGACGAACAGAACGTAGATCATGCCGAAGACTCCCGCGGTCCAGCCGCCACCGACGCAACCCCGCCCACGCCCTGGTGGTCGAGGGGCGGGTAAGTTAATACGCGACAACCGCGCCTGTCAACCGACCTCGGCGGGGGCGGGTCCGCTCAGGCGTCGCTGAGCGCCGTCACGCCCGGCAGCTCGAGCCCGCCCATGAACTCGAGCGACGCGCCGCCGCCGGTCGAGACGTGGCTGATGCGGTCAGCCAGGCCGAGCTGGTTCAGCGCCGCGACACTGTCGCCGCCGCCGACGACGCTGATCGCGCCCGTGCCCGTCGCCGCCGCCACCGCCTCGCCGATCGCGCGCGTCCCGGCGGCGAAGACCGGGATCTCGAACACGCCGAGCGGTCCATTCCAGAAGATCGCCCGCGCGCCGGCCACCGATTCGCGGAACGCGGCCGTCGTGCGCGAGCCGATGTCGAGACCCTGCCAGCCGTCGGGGATGTCCGTGACCAGGACTTCCTTGTGCCGTCCGGTCGCGCTGAAATCGGTCGACACCACGACGTCGGTGGGCAGCACCAGCTTCGCGCGGCTCGTCTTCGCCTGCTCCAGGATCGCCGCGGCGACCTCCTGGCTCCCCTCGTCGAGCAGGCTGTCGCCGATCCCGAGGCCCATGACCTTGAAGAACGTGAAGATCATGCCGCCGCCGAGCAGGAGATGGTCGACCTTGTCGAGGAGGTTGCGGATGACCTCGACCTTGCCCTCGACCTTGGCGCCCCCGAGGATCGCGGTGAACGGTCGCGGCGGGTCCTGCAGCAGGCCGCCCAGGTAGGTGAGCTCCTGCTCCATCAGGAGCCCGGCGTAGCGGCGTTCGAAGCGAAGCGCGGCGCCGACCGTCGACGCGTGCGCCCGGTGGGCCGACCCGAAGGCGTCGTTGACGTAGGCGTCGCCGAACCTCGCCAGGGCCGCGGAGAACCCCGCGTCGTTCTTCGTCTCGCCGGCGTTGAAACGGAGGTTCTCGAGCAGGAGGATCTCGCCGGGCTTCAGACCGGCGAACTTGGCGGTCGCATCCGGGCCGACCGTGTCGGCGGCGAACTTCACCGGGCCGTCCACCAGCTCGGCCAGGCGGTCGGCGACCGGCCGCAGCGACCATTCCGCCATGATCTCGCCCTTGGGTCGGCCGAGGTGGCTCGTGAGCACGACGCTGCCGCCCCGCTCGAGGATGTGGCGAATCGACGGCAGCGCCGCGCGGATGCGGGTGTCGTCGGTGATGACCCGGTTCTGGTCGAGGGGCACGTTGAAATCGACGCGCACGAGGACGCGCCGGCCGCGCGGGTCCAGGCTCCGTAGGCTCGCCTTCTGCATGGTTCCTCCCGGGAAGTCAGGCCACTGGTCGTCCAGCCGCGCGGATTCGCCTCCGTCGCGCCGCCCAGCGGAGGCTACTCAGGCGGGCGGGGAGGTGTCAAGGCCCGGCGCGGCGAGCCGCGTCGCCTGACCGAGCGCGACGTGGCCGGCGACGTCCCAACCGGTCGCGCGCAGCGCGGACGCGGCGGCCGCCAGGGTGGCGCCCGTGGTCGCGAGATCGTCCAGGACGACCACGCGCCGTCGTTCGTCCTGCGGCGGCCGCCGCGTCCGGAACGCGCCCGCCACGTTGGCGCGACGCTCCGGGCCCTGCGTCGCCTCGCTCGCCTGCTGGCGGGTGGCGCGCGCACGCACGAGGAGATCGACGGCGACCGGCAGCCCGGCGGCGCGCCCGGCGAGGACCGCCAGCTGCCGCGTCTGGTCGAAGCCCCGCTCGCGCCGCCGGGCGCGGTGGAGGGGCACCGGAACGACGGTCACCGGACCGCTCGCCGCCCGCGCGGCCAGCAGGGCGGGCACCAGGAGCTCGCCGAGCGGGCGAACGACGCCGCACTGTCCGCGGTACTTCCAGGCGCCGACCACCCGGACCAGGACGGCCGTCTCCACGAGGGGCGTCCAGATCGGGTCGCCATCGATCGTCCCTCGCCTGACCGGCTGTCGCCAGGCCTCGTGGCAGGCCCGGCAGAGGTGCGGCGCGTGCCAGGAGCGCAGGGCCGGCGCGGGCCCGGACAGGCCGGACGCCCACGGCGTGCGATCGCGGGCGCAGCCGCAGACGAGACAGCGCTCGGGCGCGAGCAGCTCGAGCAGGCAGAGGCAGAGGGACGCCAGCGGATTCACGCGCGGCCCGGCCGGCGCGGCCGGCGGCGGCAAGGACGTCAACGACGGCGCGCGGCGCGCGCGATCACGAGCACGCCAACCGCGGCGAAGCCCAGGCTGAACCACTGGTTGTTGCTCCAGCCGAAGAGCAGGCGCTGCGATGGTTCGTAGTAGCGCACGAAATCGACGAGGAACCGCTGCAAGCCATACAGCAGCAGGAAGCGGCCGAGGGTCTCGCCCAGGCGCGCGCTGCGGCGCTCCCACCAGAGCAGCAGCCCGAAGATCAGGAAACCGCCGGCCGAACTGTACAGCTGCGCCGGGTGGACGCCGGCCGAGCCGAACAGGTCCGTGGCCGGCGCGCCGGACGGGAAATGGACGGCCCACGGCAGATCGCACGGCTGGCCGAAGCAGCAGCCGCCGAGGTAGCAACCGATCCGCGTGATGCCGATCCCGAGGGCGACGGACGGCAGCATCAGGTCGGCGGCCCGCAGGAACGGCAGGCGGCGGCGGCGACAGAACACCCAGCTGGCCGCGATCGCGAGCACCAGACCGCCGTAGAGGGTCAGACCGCCCTCGTTGAACGCGAAGACCCGCCACGGGTGGCCGGCGAATTGCGACAGGTGGGTGACGACGTACGCGGCGCGCACGCCGATCAGGCTGGACACGAGGATGACGAAGCTCAGGTCGTAGATGGTCTCGACCGCGACGCCGGCCCGCCGGCCGCGCCGCACGGCGAACCAGATCCCCACCGCGAAGCTCACCGCGAGGAGGAACCCGAAGCTCTTGACCGGACCGAAGAGGACCGGGTGCATGGGCGTACCTTTCAGGCGTCGTAGCCGTGAGCGCTCAGGTTGAGCAGCAAGCCGACCATGAGCGACGAGACGAGCAGGTTCGAGCCGCCGTAGCTGATCAGCGGCAGGGGAAGCCCCGTCACCGGCAAGAGACCGGTGGTGATGGAGACGTTGACGACGACGTGGAACGTGAAGTAGCTCGCGATCCCGATCGCGAGCAGGCTCGCGAAGGGGCGCCGCGCCTCCGTCGCCACGTCGGTCGCGCGAAGCACGACGAGCAGGAACAGCCCCAGGAGGATCACCGCGCCGAACAGGCCGAGTTCCTCGCCGGCCACCGAGAAGATGAAGTCGGTGTGCCGTTCCGGCAAGAAGGCGAGGCCCTTCTGGGTGCCCTGCAGGTAATGGGTCCCGAAGAGCCCGCCCGATCCGATCGCGACCTTCGACTGGATCGCCTGGTAGCCGGTACCCATCTCGTCGCGGGTGGGATCGAAAAACGTGAGGATCCGCTCCTGCTGGTAGGGCTCCAGGTGACCCCACAACAGCGGGATGCCGAGCCCGGCCGCGATGTTGCACAGGAGCACGAGGACGCTCGCCGACATGCTCAGCCGCAGCAGGTACAGCGCGCCGATCAACAGCAGCAGGTAGATCCCCCACGGCCAGGCCTGCTGGGCGACCCGCTCAGAATAGAACATGATCACCGCGCTGGCGATCGCCGCGAGCGAGGTGCTCAGCACCAGCCCGGAGATCCCGAAACAGAAGATCATGCCGAGCCAGATGGCGAGGAACACCAGGCTCGTGCCGAGGTCGGGCTCGCGCAGCACGAGCACCGCCGGCACGAGGACGAGGACCAGGGACCCCAGGGTCGCCGGGATCCGCGACCGGTCTTCGAGCCGGCGCGACAGCCAGGTCGCGAGCAGGACCACCACGGCGACTTTCGCGAACTCCGACGGCTGCAGGCGCAGGTTGCCGACCGCCAGCCAGCGCCGCGAGCCAGCCACCTCCGGCGCGATCAACAGGACGCCGACCAGGAGGGCGCAGACGCCCAGGTACCCCGGCCAGGCGAGGTTCTCGAGGTGGCGGAGCGGGATGCGACTCACGATCGTCACCGCCAGCCAGGAGACGACCGCCCAGACCAGTTGCCTCACGAAGACGGCCTTGGGGACATCGACCTGGATCTCGGCGTAGGGTCCCTGCGGCGGTTCGGTCACCGACCAGAGCAGCGCCAGGCTGAACAGCACCAGCGCGGCATAGGCCGCCAGCAGTCGGCGATCGCCGCGAGGCAGGAGCAGCTGCAGCAGCATCATGGCGTCTCTTTCGGCTGGTCGGCCTCGGCATCGCGGTTCTTGTGCTCGAAATACAGCCGCAGCCAGGCTCCCGCGACCGGGGCGGCGAGGGAGCCGCCGTGGCCGGCGTTCTCGAGGACGACGGCGACGGCCACCTCCGGCGCGGTGGCCGGCGCGTAGCACATGAACCAGGCGTGGTCCTCGCCGTGCGGGTTCTGCGCCGTGCCTGTCTTGCCGGCCACGGGCACGCCGGCCTGGCGCGCGGCGCCGCCGGTGCCCGCGTCGACGACCTGCCGCAGCGCCCGCCGGATCCAGGCCAGGTGGCGCCGCTCGAACGGCAGCGGCGCAGCGGGCGCGACGGGGGTCTCGCCCAGGACGAACGTGGGGGCCGGCACCTGTCCGCTCACCGCGACGCGGGCCGACAGGAGCGCCATCTGCACCGGCGTGACCAGAAGCTCGCCCTGTCCGATCGCGTTGTTCAGGAGCACGGCCCGGGTCCACTGCCTCGGGCCGAATCGCCGGTCGTACCAGGACGCCGACGGGATGTTCCCGGCCGCCTCCTCCGGGAAGATCCCGGTCACCTGGCGACCCAGGCCGAACGCCCCGGCGGCCCGGGCGAGGTCGTCGATGTCGAGCCGCAGCCCCAGCTGGTAGTAGAAGACGTCGCACGAATTGGCCAGCGCCGCCATGTGATCGAGCACGCCGTGACCCTGCGGCTTCCAGCAGCGGAACCACCGGTTGCCGAACTGGTAGCCGCCGGTGCACGACTGGAAGGTGCTGAACGTGTCGACCACGCCCCGGGCCAGACCCGCCAGGCTGGTGACGGCCTTGTACAGGGAACCGGGCGGATAGGTCGCCTGGACGATGCGGTTGAAGAACGGCTTGGCCGGGTCCTCGATCAGGCCGCGCCACTGGTCGCCGCTGATCGTCGTGGTCATCAGGTTCGGATCGAACGACGGCGCGCTGACCGCGGCGAGCACCTCGCCGCTGGGAATCGCGATCGCCACCCCGCAGCCGGGCCGGCCCGCCAGCAGCGAATCCATCGCCTGCTGGAGCGGCAGCGACAGCGTCAACGCGACATCGCGGCCGGGGATCACCGGCCGCAACCACACGGACTCCTGCCCGACGATCCGCCCGGACGCGTTGACCTCCTCCAGCTTCGTGCCGGCGCGGCCGCGAAGCTGCTCCTCGAAGGCGGCTTCCACCCCCTGCTTGCCGATGTAGTCGCCGAGCCGGTACTCGAGCGCCGCGGGCGCGCCGGCCAGGTCGTCCTGGTCGACCTCGCCCGTGTAACCGATCACGTGCGTGAAGAGCGGGCCGTGGAGGTACCGGCGGCGCAGGCGCGACTCCACCCGGACGCCCGGCAGGCGGTCGCGACGCTCCTCGACCGCCTGGAGCTGTCCGATGCTCGCGCCGCGCACGAGGGTGACGCGGTTGCGTCCGGTCTTCAGGCGCTGCGCGTCGAGGTCGGCCAGCGTCGAGGCGTCCGGCAGCGCGAACCACGTGAGCAGGCGCCGCAGCGTGGAATCCGGCTTGCCATCGGCGAAACAGCTGGCCGGGATCGTGATGTCCGAATGGAATTTGTTGTCGGCCAGGGGGATCCCGTCGCGGTCGGTGATCCGGCCTCGCGGCGCCGGCACGCGGAAGCTCACCTGGCGGTTCTTCAGCGCGCGCTCGCGGTAGTAGTCGTGGCGGATGATCATCAGACCCAGGAGGTTGAGCAGCAGCAGGCCGAAGAGGATCAGCGCGACGAGCCGGAAGATCCGACCGCGAACCGGCAGGGCGCCCCGGAAGTCCACGCTAGTCCTCCGCGCGCAGGATCCCGACCAGGTCCGCGAGCCGGATCAAGGGAACGCCCGCGACCGCCGTGTAGGCGGCCGTCGGGATCGCGTCCTTGACCCAGGAGCCCAGGAAGGCCTCGTTCTGCTGGCGGCTCTGGATGAGCAGGAACAACGTGTCATGGCCGAGCGTGGCGGCGAAGAGCAGGGCGGCCTCGACGAGCACGAGACCGTAGACCAGGCGGCCGCGGCTCCGGCCGACGAGGTAGCCGAGCGCCGTCTTGCAGAGCGCGTGAAGACCGAGCAGGGTCGGCACGGCGAGGTCCTGCACGAGCCCCACCGCACAACCGCCGACGGCGCCGACCAGGGATCCCTGGGACATCGCCAGCAGGACGACGGCGACGATCGCGAAATCGGGCGCCACGCCGCGGATCGCGATGACCGGCGCCACCACGTTCTCGCCGATCAACGCGACGAGAACCCAGGTCAGGGTGGTGCGGATGAAGACCCTCAACGGCCGGCCTCCGCCGCCCGCGGCGCCCGCGGCCGCGCGCCAACCACGTACACCGTCTCGTTGCGTTGGAAATCCGCCAGCGGCTCGACGGCGATCTCCTTGAAGATCCGGTCGCTCGGCGCGCTCACCTGGCTCACGACGGCGACCTGCAGGCCGCGCGGCACGGGATCCGTCACGGCACCGCCCGGGGCGTCGCGGATCTCGGCGATCCCGGAGGTGATGATCACGTCGCCCGGCATCACGTCCTCGTCGCGCCCCACGAGTTCGACGACGAACCGCCCGGCGCGCGGCCGCAGGACGCCGGCCAGCCCCGTGCGTTCGAACTCGACGCCCAAGGCCATATCCGGCGCGCTGAGCAGCTCGACCCAGGCCCCATGGTCGTCGATGACCGTGTGCAGGCGGCCGAGGAAGCCGAGCGGCGTGACGACGGCGAGATCCGGATGCCAGACGAGCGGCTCGAGGCTGCGGATCTGGATCATCGTCGCCAGCCGGCTTCGCTTGCGGGCGATCACCTGGCACGGGGCGAGCGGCTCGTCGCATCCCGGCGGCAAGGCGGGCCCGGCCCCGCGCTCCAGGTCGGCCACCGCGCGCTTGCCGGCCTCCAGACGCAACTCGAGCGTCTTGACCTGCGCGGAGAGCCGGGCATTCTCGGCGCGCAGGCGCAGCACGTCCTCGCCGAAATTCCGCACCTCGAGCCAGGGATTGACCAGCACCACGGAGAGCGCGTGGGCGACCTGGACCTGGGCGCCGTCCGGCAGGAGCAGGAGCAGCACGGACAGCAGCGCGCAGAATCCGGCGACGAACTCGTCGGCGCGAACGCCCGGGTGCGAGGAACGCAACATGCCTGGCTGGGGCTCCTTCCGCGCCGGCTCTGTCAGCGCATGATGACCGGACGGTATTTCTCGATGTCGTCGAGGATCTTGCCGGTGCCCAGGACCACGCAGAAGAGCGGATCGTCCATCAGGTTGATCGGCAGGTCGGTCTGTTCGCGCAGCAGCTCCGGCAAGCCCTTGAGCAGGGCGCCGCCGCCGGTCAGGACGATGCCGCGATCCTTGATGTCCGCGGCGAGCTCGGGCGGGGTCTGCTCGAGGGCGTGGCGGAGCGCGTCGACGATCTGCTCGACCGATTCCTGAAGAGCCTCGCGGATCTCCGCCGAGGAGATCTTCATCGTGCGCGGCACGCCGGACACCTGGTAGAGGCCCTTGACCTCCATCTCGGCCTCGTCGCCGGCCTTGTGCGCGGAACCGATCGTCTTCTTGATCATCTCGGCGGTCTGGTCGCCGATCAGCAGGTTGTGGTTCTTCTTGATGTAGCTGACGATGGCCTCGTCCATCTCGTCGCCGCCGACCCGGATCGAGGTGTCGCAGACGATGCCGTTGAGGGCGATCACCGCGATCTCGGTGGTGCCGCCGCCGATGTCGATGATCATGTTGCCCGAGGGCTGGTCGACCGGCAGGCCCACGCCGATCGCGGCCGCCACCGGCTCGGCCACCAGGTAGACCTCGCGCGCGCCCGCGTGCTTCGCGCTGTCGCGCACCGCGCGCTTCTCCACCTCGGTGATGCCCGAGGGCACGCAGACGATGATGCGGGGCGCCACGAAGTGCCGCTTCTTCTGGGCCTGCTTGATGAACTCGCGCAGCATGTACTCGCAGACCTCGAAGTCCGCGATCACCCCGTCCTTCATCGGGCGGATGGCGGCGATCGAGTCCGGCGTCTTGCCCAGCATCGCCTTGGCCGCGGCGCCGACGGCGTAGACCCGGTCGGTGGCCTTCTCCACCGCGACGACCGACGGTTCGTTCAGCACGATGCCCTTGCCCTTGATGTAGACAAGGGTGTTGGCCGTACCGAGATCGATGGCGATGTCGTTGTTGAACATGGCCTGCAGCCGATTCAGCATGGATCTCGTTCCTTCGCCGTGAGGCCGGACCCCTCGCGCGGTTCGGGCCAGCCGTCCTCCCTGATGCTCACGAGTTCGCCGTCGCCGACGACGAGATGGTCGAGCAGATCGATTCCCAGCAGGTCTCCACACCGCGCGAGGCGGCTGGTCAGGTCCAGGTCGTCCCGGCTGGGTCGGGCGCACCCGGACGGATGATTGTGGGCGACGATCACGGCCGCCGCCTGCAGCGCCACCGCCGTCCGGAAGACCTCGCGAGGGTGCACCAGCGACGCATTGAGGGTCCCCACCGACACCGTCCGCACCGCCTGGATCCGGTGCCTGGCGTCGAGATAGATGCCCAGGAAATGCTCGCGATCCAGCCCGCCGAGCTCCCGCTCGAGCAACCCCGCGAGATCGCCGGGGCCGCCGACCCGCAGCCCGTCTCCGCCGCACGGGCCCGTCGACCGGCGCCCGAGCTCGCAGGCCGCCCGCAACCGGGCCGTCCTGGCCGGTCCCATCCCGGGCAGCGCCTGCAGGACCTCCGCCGGCTGGCGCGCCAGCGCGCCCGGGTCCGGAAATCGCTGGAGCAACCCGCGGGCCACCACGGGCGCCGGCAGCGGCCCCCCGGGGCCGAGGACCAGGGCCACCAGCTCGGTCGTGGCCAGGGCGCGCGGCCCGTGTCGAAAGAGCCGCCGGCGAGCGGATTCGTCCGCGACGGGACCGTTCCCATCGCCGCCGTTCGCGACCTCCGCCGGCAAATCACATAAAGCTTTGATTCCCAACAATATAACCCCGGCGTCGGCGCCTCGAAAGTAACAGACGCAGTGCCGACCGGCAACTCTTTTTCGAGCAGCGGGGTCCGAAGCGTCGCCGTCGCGAACGCGCGCGATCCCCGCGCTTGTCGGGCCGGCGGCCATCCCCTATCCTGCCTCGGAACGCCGGCCCAGGAGGACGCAGCTTGACCGATGCCGCCCGGAAATCCGACGGTCCGATCGTCGTGCGCAAGTACGGCGGCAGCAGCCTCGCCGACATCCCGCGACTGCGCGAGGTCGCCCGCGATCTCCGCGACGCCTGGGCGGAAGGCCAGCGCCTCGTGGTCGTCGTGAGCGCCATGGGCGACCAGACCGACCTGCTCGCCGGGCTGGCTCGCGAGGCGAACCCGGAGCCGCCGCGGCGCGAGCTCGACATGCTCCTGACGGTCGGCGAACGCATCAGCATGTCGCTCCTCTGCATGGCCCTGGCTGCCGAAGGGGTTCCCGCCGTGTCGCTGACCGGCAGCCAGGTCGGGATCATCACCGACTCGAGCCACACCGACGCGCGCATCCTCGAGGTCAAGGCCTTCCGCATCCCGGACGCCCTCGCCGCTGGCAAGGTCGTGGTCGTCGCCGGCTTCCAGGGCGTCAGCGGCGCCACCAAGGAGATCACGACGCTCGGCCGCGGCGGCAGCGACACGACCGCCGTGGCGCTCGCCCACGCGCTCGGCGCGGATCGCTGCGAGATCCTCAAGGACGTGCCGGGCGTGATGACCGCGGACCCGAAGCTCGTCCCCGAGGCGCGGCGGATCGCGCGGCTCACCTACGACGAGATGCAGCGCATCGCCGATGCGGGGTGCGGCGTCGTGCACCCGCGCGCCGTCGACTGGGCCAGGCGTCACGAGGTGCCGCTCTACGTCGGCTCCAGCTTCCAGCGGGGACCGGGCACCGAGATCGGTCCCGCCGCCCCGCCGCCCCTTGCGGCCGCCGGTTCGTACCGGCCTCGCGTCCTGACGGTATGCGAGAATCAGGCCCGTCTCGTCCTCGGGTCGCCCCGACCGGCTCCGCACCCGTCGCTGCCGCTCCTGGCGAGGCGGGCCACGGCGTCCGGGCCGCTCACCGCCGAGTGGCTGGCGATCGGCGAGCGGTGGCGATGGGAAGGCTGGGGTCCGGCCGCCACGCTGGCGCCGATCGGCGCCGCCGCCGCCGATCTCGCGGCGAGCGAGCCCGATTCCGTCCACGTGCTGTGGGACGACGGCCTCGCGGCCGTCACGCTGGTCGGGCAGCGCCCCGAGAACTGGTGCGACGCCCACCAGGCGATCGCCGCCGTGCTGGGCGTCCAGCGCGGCGCGCCGGCCCAGCTGCGCAACGACGGCGACGCGGTCAGGCTGCTGGTCCCGCAGGCGTGCCTGCCGGACCTGCCGCGAGCGCTGCACCGGTCGTTGGTGGGCGACTGAACTCCCGCATCAGGTAGTCTCGCCAGGCGCCGGCCGGCAGCTCGCGTTCGGCGCGCTCGAGCCAGGCGCGCGCACCCTCGCGGCAGGCGGGATCGGCGTGCAGCAGGACCACGAGCCTCACCCAGGCCCGCTGCCTCGCCGGATGGTCGCCGCCGTAGAGCGCCAGGTCCTGATAGAGGTCGACCGCGAGGTCGCGGCGGCCGGCCTTGTCCGCCCGGTGGGCGGCCGTCACGAGCTCGTCGACCGTCACGCTCAGACCGCCGAGGCACCGCCGCCCTTCGGCGAGCGCCTCCAGCGCGAGGTCCCAGCGACCGGCCGCGACCGCGGCGCGGAAGGTCTGGCGGTAGACCTCCGCCGCCGGGTTGCGGACCCCCGCCATGGCCAGCGCCCGCGCCCGCTCGATCGACGCCGCCAGATCGTCCGGGACGCACGCCAGGTACTCGCTGAACGCGCCCGCGGCCGCCATCGCCTGACCCGACTCCAGGTAGCGCCGGGCCTGCGCCAGCCGCGCGTCCGCGCGCCCCTCGGCGACCGCTCCCATCGCGACCGCGAGCAGCACGCCGGTCGCGAATCCGCCGAAGTGGGCGGGGTAGGAGACCTGACTGCCGGCGTACCCGGCGACCAGCGAGTTCACGATCTGCTGCAGCAACCAGAACAGGATGGCGACCGGCAGCGCCAGGCGGGCGCGACCGGCCCGGTTCTGGCCCTGCAGAGGGGCGAAGAGCCAGTACGCGATCGCGACCCGCGCGTGCGGGATCCGGACCAGGGCATAGCCGAGCAGGCCGCTGATGGCGCCGGAGGCGCCCACGATCCCGAGACCGCCCTGCCCCGACCAGCCTTGCCACGCCGCCACGCCGTGGACCAGGTTGCCGCCCACTCCGGCCATCATCACGAGCAGCAGCAGCCGGCCCCGCCCGAGCCGATCCTCGAGGGCCGGCAGGAACGTGATCAGGTAGACGAGGTTGCCGGCCAGGTGCAGCCAGCCGCCATGCAGGAAGACCGCGGTCAGCGCCGTCCACGGGCGCCCGCCGCCGACGTAGAAGACGAGTTCCCAGGGATGCAACGCCAGCCGGTCGGGAAACCAGCGCTGCCAGGCGAAGGCGGCGAGGATCACCGCGATCAGCCCGCCGGACAGCCACGGCCGGCGCGTGCGCGGCAGATCCAGGCCGACGGGAAAGAAATAGCAGAAGTACATGCAGACTCCGCAGGCGGACGGGGGCCCTCCCCGCGGGGATCGGCTGGACGGCGCCGGGGTTTAACCCGGAATCGCGCCGGCCGCTCCAGCCTCCGCGCGGATCAGTCGAGGAACGGCTCCTCCCGCTGCAACCGGTAGTCCCCCAGCCCGTTGGCGTCGAAGAAGAGGAAGCGGCGCCCGAGTCCGGGATATACCCAGATCTCCCAGCTGGCGCCGGGAGTCCGCGCGTCGGCGACGACCTCGATCCGGGCCGGCTCGCCCCAGCGGATGTAGGTCCGACCGCGGTCGCTGAGAGCGCCGCGGCCGAATCCGCCGAAACGGTCGTCGGCGTCGACGATGCGCTGGAGATGCCGCCGCTGGGCCTCGACGCCGCCCCCAGGCTCGCCGCGGCCGAGGCTGTCCCAGACGGCCGTCCAGGCCGGCGCCCGGTCGGCCGCCGGGAGGTCGCGCAGGGCATCCCGCGCGTCCGTCGACACCAGATCGTCCAGCCAGACGAGGTGGCGCTTCCAGGCCCGGTCGTCCGCCCACGGGACCTGCAGATTGACGAACGTGAGAGCCGGTTCGCGCGGCAGCTGCAGCCGCTCGACGCCGCTGACGCTCTCGAGCACGATCTGCAGGCGACACTGGCCGAACGGCAGGCTGTCCCGGGGCCAGACCTGCACGAGCGTCGCCGGATCCGGGACGTCGACCGCCACGGCCGATCGTTGCCGCCGCGGCCGTTCGAGGTCCGGGCCGCTCACCTCGGTCACCAGATCCAGGCCGCCCGCAGGCCACTCCCGGCGGCGCGGTTGCCGCTGCAAGACGATCTCCAGCCTCAGCGAATCGGCGCCGGCCGCCAGCACGTGTCCACCGTTCGCGGCGGGTTCGAGATTGGTGTGAACCGCGGCGATCCAGACCGGCATCGCCGCCAACACCCGCGGCTCGTGGGCGAGCTGCCGGTACCAGACGCGGGACGTCCCGGTGACCCGGGCGGCGACCTCGAGCGTCACGGGCTCGTCGCCCCGCAGCCGGAGCGGCGCGGCGACCTCGAGCTGCTTCGTCGACCGCGTCGCCGCGTAATCGCCGACCACGACCCGCGAGCTGCCCACGCCGCCGCCCACCTGGGTCCCGGATCGGCGGGCGACAACCTGGACCTCGAGGCCGCTCGTGAAGCCGTCGGCGGCGCGTGCGAACACCAGGGAATGGTACGGAGCCGCGACGCGCACGCAGGGCCGCACCGCGCCGGCGGGATCCTGGATCATCGTCAGCCAGGCGTCGAGCGGCAGGTCGCTCGCGCGCGGGTCGGCGGCGCCCGGCCGGGGCGCGGCGCACCCCGCGGCCACCACGCAGGCGATCCCCGCCGCGAGGGCCGCGGCGAGCCCGACCCGACGGTCAGGCCTGCGGACCATGCCGTTCGTCCGCGACGATGCGCCCGTCGTGCAGCCGGATGATCCGCCGCGTGTAGGCCGCGATATCCGACTCGTGGGTCACCAGGATTAGCGTGCGCCCGCCGCGATCGAGCTCGCCGAGCAACGCCATGATCTCCCGGCTGGTCTGCGAATCGAGGTTGCCGGTCGGCTCGTCGGCCAGGATCAGCGACGGTTCGGTCACCAGCGCCCGCGCGATGGCCACCCGCTGCCGCTGGCCGCCGGACAGCTCGTTCGGCTTGTGATGGGAGCGGTCCGCGAGACCGACCTGCTCGAGGGCGCGCGCCGCGCGCGCCCGGCGCTCGCCGGCCGGTAGACCGGCGTAGATGAGCGGCAGCTCGACGTTCTGCAGGGCGGTGCTGCGCGGCAGCAGGTTGAAGGTCTGGAATACGAAACCCACCTCGTGGTTGCGCACCGCAGCCAGCTCATCCTCGCCCAGGCCCGACACGTCGCGGCCGGCGAGCTCGTAGCTCCCCGCCGTCGGCGTGTCGAGGCAGCCGAGCAGGTTCATGAGCGTGGACTTGCCGGAGCCCGAGCTGCCCATGATCGCGAGGTACTCGCCGCGGTCGACGTCGAGATCCACGCCGCGCACCGCCGGCACCTCCTGGATGCCCAGCCGGTACGTCTTCGCGATGCCGCGCAGCTTGATCAGCGTGCCGTCGTTCATTCCGATTCGCGCCCCATCTCGTCGAGTCGACCGACCGCTCGCCAGAGGCGGGCCCGGGCGATCAGGTAGTCGCACACCGCCTGGGCCTCTTCGGCCTTGGCCGAAGCCAGGTTCACCTCGGCCGTGATGCGGTCGAGCTGCGTGCCCGCCCCGACCCGGAATCGCTCCTGCGCGAGCCTCAGCTCCTCCTCTGCCTGAGTGACCGTCTCGACCGAGACGTTGTGCTTCTCGATCGCCTCGCGCATGGCGTTGTGGAACTGCCGCACCTCCAGCTGGACGTCGAGCCGGATCTGTTCGTGCTGGTACTCGCTGATGCGAGCCTGGGCCTTGGCCCGGCCGCGGGCGGCGACGTTCTGGAAGCGGTCGAAGATGTCCCAGTTGACCTGCGCCCCCCACAGCCAGGCGTCCGATTCCTGCGAGCCGAACTTGTAGGGCGACTCGTCGTAGGAGCGCTGGTAGCGCGCGTAGAGGTCGAGGCGCGGCCAGAAGGCGCCGCCCGCCGCGGCGGCAGTGTGCGCCGCGGCCTGCTGGTTGTAGTCGCTGCCGATCACGTCGAGCCGATTCGCGAGCGCCTCGGCGTAGAGCCGGTCGACGTCCTCGATCGCCATCTCGGTCGAGAGCGGCGAGGTGTCGATCTCCAGGCGATCGGCGAGCGGCCGGTTCATGGCGTAGGCCAGGTCGGCGATCGCCATCCGGACCCGGTTCTCGGCGACCACGAGGTCGTACTTCGTCTGCTCGAGACGCACGCGTTGCTGCAGGACGTCGCTCTTGGCGGCGCTGCCCAGGCGGAAGTAGGTCTCGGTGCGCTCGAGCTCGGCGGCGGCCTGGTCGCGGGTCTCGCTCGCGACCTCCCGCAGCCGCGTGAACCGCAGCAGATCGTAGTAGGCGACCGCCACGTTCTGGATGACGTTCTCTCGCGTGTAGTCCACCCAGAGGCGGGACGACTCGCGACTGGCCCGAGCCGCCTTGAGCCGGTTGACGTTCGCCAGACCGTCGAAGAGCGTGAGGTTGGCGCCACCGCCCCAGTTCTTGCTCGTCGCCTCGATGTTGACGTCGCTGGTCCGCGTGCCGATCACCGTCTCGTACGGGATGTAGACCGAGTCGCCGTTGACCGTCTCGAATCCCTGCAGGGCCGGGCCGTAGACCGGCGACTCCGAATCGTAGTCGGTCCGGTCGGACTTGTTGTAGGATCCGTTGAAGCTCACGCTGGGCAGGAACGAGCCCCAGGCCTCCTTGACGTTCTGGTCGGCGATGTCCCGCTCGGCTGCCCGGATGCGCAGGTCGACGCTGCTGTCGAGCGCGATGCGGACGCAATCGCGAAGAGTCAACGACTCGGTCGGCTCGGCGCTCGAGTCGGCGGCCACCTGGGCCGACGCGCCGGACGACAAGGTGATCAGGGCGACGAGGACGAGGACGGCCGTCGCGGCCGCGCGGCGGCAGACGTCGGGCTGGGACATGAGCGCTCTCTCCTTGCTGAAGCGGACCGGCCCGCAGCCGCGGGCCCGCGGGCATTCTAAGCGCGATCGGGGCCGCCTGGCCAGCACCGATCACGGCGTCCTGACGGATCCCGCCGGAACGGGGTTCCTACGGGCCTGAGCGCGCGGAGTTGCGCGATCCAGCGCAGCACGGCGAAGGCCGCGTCAAGATGACGCGGCCCTGCGCTCCCGGGTTGCCTCGAGTCGCCGGAACAGGCGCGAGGATCAGTTCAGCTTGAAGTTGTACGGCAGCGCCATCCAGCACTTGACCGGGATGTTGCGCTGCTTGCCCGGATTCCACCTCGTCTTGCGGGCCGCCTTCAGCGCCTCGCGGTCCAAGAGCGGGTGGATGCCCTTGACGATCTGGGCGTCGAGGACGTCGCCGTTCGGCCCGACCAGGATCTTGACCACGACCGTGCCCTGCATCTGCGACAAGCGCGCCATCTCGGGGTACTCGGGCGTGACGTAGCCGCCCGGCTTCAGGGTCGGCTTCTCCTGGCTCGGGACGAAGGTGTCGCCCGTGTCGAACTGGCCGAAGTCCCCCATGCCGCTCGTCAGCGCCTGGTTGAAGTCGACGAAGGTGTCCGCGATGTCGACGTCCTCCGTGACCGCATCGTCGGGGGCCGCCTCGATGATCTTGGGCGGCGGGGGCGCCTCCGTGGGCGGCGGCGGCAGGTCGATCGCCTCGGTCTTGTCCTCGATATCGACGATCTCGAGCTCCTCGGTGCGCAGCTTGTACGGCGTGAAGCGGATCTGCGGAACGACGAACCAGGTGATGATCGTGAGGATGATCGCGATCACCAGCGACCAGCGCAGCGTCTTCTGGTACTGCGACTTGAACTCGGCGTTGGCCGACAGGGCGTACTGCTTGCCGGTTTCGGTCGTCATGACGCTCCTAGTACTTCGTCCCGGGATTCACTTCGATGTCGTTGTTGAAGAAAACCCGCACCGCGTTCACTTCCTTGAGCTGCTCCATGACCTCGCTCACGACTTCGTACGGCGTGTGGGCGTCCGTCTTGAAGGCGACGATGAGCTGGGGATTGTCCGCGAGCTTGGCCCCGAAGATGTCGGGAATGTGCCGCACCTGCACGAGTCGGTCGTCCACCGAGATCCGCCCCAGGCGATCGATGAAGATGCTGGAGATCATCTCCTTCTCGCCCTCCTCGCCGGCCTCGGCGCGCGGCAGGTCGACGGGCAGGCCGACCGCTTCGCGGAACACCGTGGTCACCATGAAGAAGATGAGCAGCAGGAACACGATGTCGCCCATCGAAGCCGACGGGATGTACGGCTCTCCTCGCGCCGTGCGACCGAAATCCAGCGCCATGCCGCTACCTCCGGCTCGTCTTCAAGGTGAGTTTGCGCGCGTTGGCCAGCTTCAATTCGTCCAGGCAGGCGACCATGGTGCCGTAGTAGGCGTCGGGGTGAGTCTCCAGCAGGACGACGGTCTTCTCGTTCGCGAGGACCCTGGCCTCGATCGCGTTCTTGATCTGGTTGATCTCGATCACCTTGCGGTCGAGGGTAATGTGGTTGTCCGCGTGGATCCGGATCGTCGCGATATTCTTCTCGGCCACCTGGATGACGTCCGCCTGCGTCCGCTGCTTGGCGGGCAGGATCATGACCAGACCCTGCTCCTCGGCGAAGATCGTCGTGACGATGAAGAAGATCAGCAGCAGGAACGAGATGTCGGCAGTGGAGGTCGTCGGGATCTCGCCGAGCGCCCCCCGCTTCTTCTTCTTCTTGAAAATCCCCATGCCTGGCTCCCTGAGGCGCCGCGCCGGCGGCTACTTCATCGTTCCGAGGGTCTCGATCAGCTCCATCGCCGCTTCTTCCATCTCGATCGTCAGCCGGTCGATCGACTGGATGAAGTAGTTGTAGCCGACCGTGACGGGGATGGCGATCATCAGGCCCGCCGCGGTCGTGATCAAGGCCTCGGAGATACCGGAGGCGACGACCTTGGCGTTCACCTGGTCGCTGGCCGCGATGGCCTCGAACGCGTTGATCATACCCGACACGGTCCCGAGGAAGCCGATCAGCGGGGCGATCGTGCTCACCGACGAGAGCCAGATCAGGCCGCGCTCGAGGAAGCTCATCTCGATCACGCCGGCGGTGCCGATGGCCTTCTCGACCGCCTCGTCGCCCTTGTCCGCCTTCTGCAGGCCGCTGTAGAGGATCGCCGCGATCGGGCCGCGCCACCGCTGGCATTCCTCGGCCGCCGCCTGCACGCCCTCGGTCTTGAGGGTCGTGATGACGGTGCCGATGAGCTTGCGCGTGTTGACCTTGGCGCGGCTGAGCGTGATCAGCCGCTCGATCAGGAAGACCAGGCCGATGATGGCCGCGGCGAGCAGCCACCACATGAACACGCCGCCCTTGATGAAGATCACCCCGAGGCCGGTCTTGCCGAGGGGACTCCGCTCGAGCACGCCCATCAGGCCGCCGGCCTTGATGACCACCGGCGGCACGAGACCCGCGGAGTCGTTGGCGGACACGGCGAAGCCGAGCGAGTCGGTCGGGGCGTTGATCTTCTCGTAGCGCGCCTGCATCGCGTCCCGGGCGGCCTGGTCCTGCTCCTGCGCGAACGCAGGCGCCGCGACGGCCAGAGCCACGAATCCGAGGCACAGGAGCGCGACGCGCGCGCGATTCGACGTTGCGTGACGAGCCATTGGCACAGTCTCCCTTTCGATGTGGGACCCGGACGGGTTGGTCGCTCGGAGATCCGGCTGCAGGTGGGGCGCCTCGCCATCCCTCCCATCGAGCGGGTCCCGCAACCGGGCCTGAGCGAGCCCAGGGCACCCTCTCGACCGCCGAATTCGGCAGTATATCGACGTCAATTAATTAGTGTCAACTGCCAGCCCAAGTCAAACGATTCTTCGCCGCTGGGACGCCCGCTGCGGCCCGGTTGCCGCGCGCCCGCGCCTCAGTCGCCCATGAGCCGCACGTTGTCGGATTCGAGCACGAATTCGCCCTGCCCGGTGCGATCGACGAAGAGGAACCGCAGGCCGCCTCCGTGGTCGCTGTACTGATTGGGGAAGAGCTGCCGGCCCGCGTCGTCGTACTGCCAGAGCTGGAAGGTCCGGGTGTCGGCGGCCGTCTTGTGGGCCCGGATGTCGACGTCGGCCATGTACGAATACGGCATCGGGATCGCGCCGATCACGGTGTAGTTGCCGCGCATGACGCTGAACCCCTCGTGCAGGTGCGGATCCCCGCTCTTGACCGTGCTGCCCAGCCGCTCCGGCGCATACCGTTCGTAGACGAGGACGCGGGCGTCCTCGAGGTCCTTCTCGTTCATCGGCACGGGTTCCTCGCGGATGCCGTCGGGCGCGCCGAGAAGGAGGTAGATCCGACCCCGCGCGTCGACCGCTCCCTGGTCGTCGAAGCCGCCGTAGTAGGCGCGGACGTGAGCCACGCGGCTCCGGAATTCGACGTAGGCCTCGTTGTAGGGGTCCTCCGGCGTCGGGTCCAGGGCGTCCCAGAACTCGTCCAGCATCGCCTCCTGCTCGACCCGCGGCGCCGCCTCGAATCGCTCGAGCTGCTCCGCCGACAGGACGGTCCGCCCCTCGCCCAGCAGGTCCTCGGTCCGCCGCGCGAGCTGCTGCAGGCTCCAGACGACGTCGAAACCCGTCAACAGACCGCGACCCACGCTGTCCAGGGGCGCGATGCCCAGCCGGAACGAGCCGGGCGGCAGGCCGGCGGCGTTCATCTCCCAGTAGACGGCGGCCGGATTGCCCGCCGCGAGCGCCGCGCGGACCGGATCCGTCAGGGACAGCGTGTCCACGAGTCCGAAATCGAGGTGGTCGCTCACGATCTCCAGCCGCAGGTCGCGAGCCGACGCGCGCCGGCGATCCTCGACCAGCTCAGGGGGGGCGACCGTGAAATAGACCTGCAGCGCCTCCGCCTCCAGGCCGTAGCGGCGCGCCGGATTGATGAAGTCCCAGGGACCGCCGGCGCCCTGGCCAGGCACAGCCGGGCGACCGGTCGCGGACCACGCCCGGATCGGCGCGTGGGCCAGGTAGACCGCATCGCCGATGGACAGGCCGCGCGAGGGGCGGCCAGGCGGCGCGTCCCAGTCGGCGGCCGCCAGCGAGAAGGCCCGCTCGCCCGTTCCGAGGTACACCAGCCCCGGCCGGCGGCGGTTGAGGTCCTCCAGCTGGAGGCTGAACCGCCCGCTCGTGAACGGCACCTCCGCCAAAACCACGGTGAAGACCTGCGAGAGGGTCGGCGACCCGGCTTCCGCCTCGGACCGCGCCGTCAGGCGCAGCGTGGACTGGGTCGTGACTTCCTCGCCGGTGGGCGCGACCAGCGTGGCGGTCGCTCGCAGGCGGGCGCGGTAGCTGCCCGCCTCGTTCTCGAACGTGACCTCCCGGTGAGGCACGCGGACGAGGGCGACCACGTCGATGCCCTCACCCGCATTCGGGAGCGTCACCAGGTCGCAGGTCGAGTAGAAATTCCCGGCGCCTTCGACTGGCCGCAGCCAGCCGGCGCTCGCCACGCCCGCCAGCGACAGGGCCAGAATCGCCGTCGCCAGCCGCAGGCCGTCGCGTCGCCGACGTTCGCGCAGCGTTCGCATGTCATCCTTCCTTCGCTCTCGCCGGCGGCGGACCGGCACGGCCGGTCGCCGCGGTCGCGTCACCGTCAATCTACGACATCCGCCGGCCCCAGGAAAGAGCGCCCCGTCACCACACGGTGACGGGGCGCGAGATGCCGGGGTCGGCCGCCGGCGCGGCCGCTGTCCCGAGCCGCGATCAGTAGATCACCGAGAGGGAAAGCCGGTGCACGTACTGGAGCGGACCCATGTCCACCGCCGCGTAGTCGAGCTGCAGCTTGTTCGTCTTCCCGCTGCGGAGAGCGGCGCCGAATCCGAACGCGAGCCCCTCGGTATCGTAATTGACGTGATAGCCGAGCCGGCCGTGGAAGGTGTCGTTGAGGGTGTACTCGCCGCCGAGGTTGGCGCGCTCCTTGTTGTCCGACGGATGGGAGAATTCCGACGCGAAGAGGATCTTGTGATGGTCGGTCCGGACCGGGACGAAGGAGGCGCCCACCTTGAACGTCGTCGGCATCTTCGATTCCGTCTCGTCGAACGTCATCTTGCCGCCGAGGTTCTGGATCACCATGCCGAGCTGCAGATCCTGGACGCCGATGCGGTACATGATGCCGAAGTCGAAACCGAGGGTGTTGACCGCCGTCTCCGCCAGGCCCTCGTGCACGTAGTTGAGCGTGAACCCGGCCGAGAATTTGTCCGTGAAGAACCGGGCGTAGCTCAGGCCGAAGGTCTCGGCGCCGGCGTCGAAGTGCTGGCCGTTGCCGTCCGGCTCATACGCGGTGCGGACCGGCATGGGATCGAGCCACAGGGAGCGCGCCGAAAGCGCGATGGTGCCCGGGATCGAGCGCGGATTCGTCGCCAGGACCAGGCTCGTGAGCTTGATGTCCGCCGGCCACTCCACGTGGTTGAGAGCCACCTCGTTGGTGACCACGTTGACCAGACCGCCGGGATTCCAGAAGACACTGTTCGCGTCATCGGCGACTCCCGTGTACGCCGAGCCCATCCCGGCGGCGCGCGCGCTGACGCCGATCTTGAGGAACTGGCCGCCGAAGGTGCCGACCTTCGCGAACTGCTCGCTGAAGGCCGCTCCGGGGAGCGCCAGCAAGATGGCCATCAACAGGGCAAAGCGCTTCATGGTTTCCTCCAGGTCCGTCGCTCGACGGTACATGCTTGCCTGATACTCCGCAGCGGGACTACCTCACCACCACGAATTTGCCGATGAAATCCTCGAAACGGTCGTCGTCGGACTGCACGACGTACAGGTAGATCCCGCTGACGATCTCCTGCCCGTTCCGACTGATGAGATTCCAGGTCGCCTCGCCGTAGCCGCGCGTGCCGTCGTGGGCGATGGTCTGGACCAGGTCGCCGCTCAGCGTGAAGATCTGGATCGTGTTGTGCGCCTCGGGCAGGTTCGCCCAGTTCACGCGCACGCCCGTCGGATCGTCCTTGGTGGGGAACAGCTCCTGGAACTCGCCCAGGGCCGCACGCGTCGCCGGATTCGGATAGACGAAGATGTTCGCCCCCTCGCGCTCGCGCTCCTCGACCGTCTGGGAGGTGGTCGCCGGCGAGGAGTTGTCATAGCTGCTCGAGGGATCGCCCGAGAGTCCGGCGCCGACGATCCGGTACCGCCGCGGATCCGTGTCGGGGATCGGCTCGAGCGCGCGGTCGGTCGCCGTCACCGAGTAGAAATAGATGAATCCGTTGTGCACGAGCGGATCCACGTACTCGTAGAACTGCGTCGGATCCTTCCCGACGACGATGATCGTCGGCTGCCCGCTATCCGGATCGATGTAGATGCTCTCCGGGCGCGCGGCGACCGCCCAGAACGTGTCGAGGACGTCCGGATAGCCGCTCCAGCGCATGACGGGCTGCGACATCGGGACCGGCACGCCCTCGGCGTCATAGAGGGGCGGCCGGCTGGTGAAGAGACCCGCCGGGTCGGCGTCCGCCACCTTCTGCATGGAATCCGCGAGGCCCGCGAACAGCGGGTCGTCGAGCACCACCGGCGTGTAGCGGATCGTCTCGAGCCCCGTGTTGAAGCCCAGCGGCAGCGTGTCGTGCACCACCTCGCCGGGGCCGATGTTGTAGTCGACGATGAACGAGTCGACGACGTCGTACTCCGCGATCAGCTGCCACAGGTTGGAGCCCGGACCGTTCTCGAGGGACGATCCGAACGGGCGCGTCCAGTTGTCCGCACGCCACAGGCGGTAGGACTCGAAGTCGATCGTGCCGAGGCGGATGTCGTTCGTCGTCTCGCTCTCGTTACTCCAGAAGACGTGGACCCGGTTGTCCGTCGGCCACAGGCGCATGCCGGGCGGCGGCGGCGCCATGCCGACCAGCCAGTTCACCTGGGTCTCGTTCCCGTCGATCCCGGTGCAGCCGGCCTTCTGGAAATTCGGGACGGTGGGATCCCAGCACGTCCAGTAGTTCTCGATGTCCGCTTGATCGCAGCGCGACTCGGACGGCAGCTCGCTGGGCGAGTGCGGCTTCTGCCGGAAGCACTCGAAGCAGTTGTCCAGATTGACCATGGCGCAGTTCTTGGTGCGGTCGCTGCCCGCCGGCCGGAAGCTGAAGATGTCCTCGGGCTGGATCGTCTGCTGCGTGTTGAGGAGGTACTCGCCGCTCACGCAGGTGGCGTCGCCGAAGTCCGGATAGATCTGGTCGAACTGCGCCGGGTTGGCGAAGTCCTCGCGACAGACGACGCTCTCGCGGCCGTTCTCGCCGGTCACGATCGCGAGGGCCTGACCGTCGGAGCTCACCTGGTCGCCGATGCGATCGAAGTAGTTCCCGTACCAGGTGAGCGCCGCTTCGGCGCAGTTCGCGAGCATGCCGTCGATGCCGCCGCCCAGCACCAGGGCGGCCTGGAACTGGAGCTCGCCGTCCGGCTCGAGGCGGTCGAACGGGCCGGCGGAGATGAGGAAGCGGAAATCGTCCTGCTTGCCCGGCTGGACGTCCGGATCCCAGTCCTCCACCGACGCGCTGAGCAGCTCGTAGCGTTCCTGGTCGTTGGTCGGATCGCCGCCCTGCTGGAACGGCGCCTGGCCGCTGAAGCGCTGGAAGGTCCGCAACTGGACCGTTTCCGGCGCGTGCTCGCCGGTGGGATCCGTGTCGTGGCCGAGAAAGGCGATGCCGAAGTAACCGTCGAGCCGATCGGACTCGGCGGCGTCCCACATGAACCCGACCTCGACCGGCACCCAGCTGCCGTCGGAGGCGCGGACGGCACCCGAGAAGGAGCCCGCCATATCGTCGGCCGCGGCGCCGCCCAGGCCGCGCGGGCCGATGTCGGGATCGGCGAAAAACCCGATATAGATGCCCGTGATGTCGGTGACGCCGACGTTCGTGATCGTGTACTGGAAGCCGACGAAGTCGTCGACCTGATCGTTTTCCCAGGCGAACGACTCCTGCACGATCTCGAGGTTGAGCGGCTTGTGGTCCGTGAAGAATTCCGTCGCGAGCCGCGTGTTGTCGTACAGGGTCGTGACCATCATCTGGTTGCCGATCTGCCCGAAATCCTCGTCGATCTTGCCGTCCTCGTCATCGTCGTACCCGTTGAGGATCTCCTCGTCGATCCGCGGCTCGCCGGTCAACTCGTTGAAGTCCTCGTCGTCGTTGGGATTCGGTTCGGGGAACCGCCGGCCGCCCGCGTCGTCGTTGCCCGCCGGACGGGTCAGCACGCCGGAGATGCCCTCGTAGATCGTGTCCTGGACGTTGGTCTGCGCCCGGATCTCCGTCTCGTACTGGCCCGTGGAGACCAGGCGCTCGCCCAGCAGCACGCCACCGACCCAGAGGCCGGCGCACCAGAGGTACTCGTTGCCCGAGCCGGCCGGCCATTGCGCCGACGGGGCGTCGGAATAGGTCGTGGCATTCGAGAAGTGCGAGCCGATCAGGCCCCAGTTCGTGATGTTGACCTGGAGCTCGCCCACGTTCATCACGTACGAGCCGTCGGTGACGAAGGCGCCGTTCGGATTGTAGGGACCCTGGGCCTGGTCGCCGAGATCGACCCAGGCGCCGGCGGGAGCGACCGCCAGCCAGAGGGTCGCGGCGAGAACCAGGGCAGGACCGAGCCCCCGCCGCGGGATCCGGATCACGTTGCTGAGCAGGGTCATCGTCATCCCTTTCCGTGGTCGCCGATCCAGCCGGCGCCCCGCATCACGATCCTAGAATCGCCAGCCGAGTCCGACCCGGAACAGGCGGTGCTGCGCGAACGCCCGCGGGTCCTTGATCGGGATGAACTCGGCGAAGGTGTCGCCATCCTGGTCCTGCAGGTAGGCGCCACCGAATTTGCCGGTCTCGGTCAGGTACGACTGGCCGGCGTTGGCCGCGTTGTTCATGCCGGGGAAGATCCCCGGCGACGTGCTGACCACCTGGTCCTGATTGAGGATGTTGAATCCCTGCAGGTACAGGGTCAGACGCTGGCCGTACACGTCGATCTGCCGCTGGAACTGCAGGTTCACGTCGATGGTCGACGGCAGCCGCTCGCTGTTCTCCAGCAGCGGGTCCTGGCGCTTCGCATACCGGTCGACCGGGGTCCAGGGGAAACCCGATCCGTAGGTCACGTCGATGCCGCCGTTCCACCCCTGCTGCTCGAGGAAGAGCTGGACGCTGACCGTGTGGCGCTGGTCCCAGGCGAGCGGCAGCTCCTGGCTCGGCAGGAACTCGAGCCCTTCCGGGCTGCCGCCGAACTCGGTGCTGCTCGCGACGCCGTCCGCGTAGGCGAAGGTGTACGCGGTGTCGAGATGCCAGTGGTTGCTCAGGCGCTTCTCGAGCGAGATCTCCATGCCGCGCGCCGACGCGTAGGCCTTGTTGATGTAACGGGCGAGGGTGTTGCCGGTTTCCTCGTCCGTGACCTGGGTCGCGGCGATCAGGTCGTAGATGTCCTTCGAGTAGATCGCGAACGAGCCGCCCAGGTAGTCGTTGAACTGGTGCTGGATCGCGGCCTGGTAGCTGATCGTGGTCTCGGCCTCGAGGTTCGGGTTGCCGAGCGTGCCGAGGTTGCCGACCACTTCCTGGCTCGCGAAGAGGAACTCGCGGCCAGGGAACTGCACGAACCGGCCGTAGTGGAAGCTGAAGCCGTCGCGCTCGGTGATCGGGAACGCGAAGCCGAGGCGCGGCGAGAACTGCGTCTTGTACTTGAGCACGTTGCGGTCGACGTCCTCGTTCCGCAGCTGGATCTCCGCCGCCGAGCCGGGCGAGAACATGTCCCAGCGGAAGCCGTAGTTGACCACCATGCCTTCGTACTCCCAGCGGTCCTGCAGGTACCACGAGGCCTCGGGGTTGTACGTGTGGAACTCGTTGCGGTTGGTCCCGAGCGAGTACTCGCCGGTGAAGCGGTTGACGGTCTCGCGGGCCGGGGAGCTGATGTCGAGCTCCTGCAGGTCGTTGTAGATCAACTGCAGGCCGGTCCGGACCAGGTGCCCCTCCCACCGCGCGCTCGTGAGGTCGAAGCGCGCCGAGTACGTGCGGCTGTACTGCTCGGCCCAGAAGGGGTAGTCGCTCGTCGTGATGAACAGCGGGTTCAGCTCGTCCGAGTAGTAGTCCGAACCGCCCTGGTAGATGCTCGCCTGGCCGCTGAACAGGTCCGGCGACCACACCCCGCCGTGGTTGTACGCGAACGGGTCCTGGCCGTTGACGTCCTGCCGGGTGTCGAACGCCACGAGCGCGAAGGCCAGCGTGTAGAACGTCGACTCGTCCAGGCGGTGCTTCCAGAACAGCTTGGCGCTCTGGCTGAAGGTCGACGCCTCCAGGTTGTTGTCGGCGGCGTTGAACGCCGTGTACGAGGAGTCTTCCGCGACCGTCGAGAAGCCGGAGTAGGGATACCGGTAGCCGTCGAACAGGGGCTGCGCGGCCACCCAGTACATGCGGTTGTCGGCGGCGGACCGGACCTGGAGGATCGGCACGGTCTGGCGGATGAAGCTGGAGTTGCGGATCTCCATGACGATCGCCGGCCGGGAATCGCGGAGCATGGTCTCGTACCACGGTCCGTAGTAGACCGGGATCTGGCGACCGGTGTAGAGCCAGGCGTCCTGGTCCTCGCCGGACGTCATCGGCACGATGTAGGGCATGTAGACCAGACGCTGCGCGTAGCCGTTGACGCTCCAGTTCGGCGAGTAGCTCTGGTTCCAGCCGCCCGAATAGGTGTACTCGGCGGTGAGCTCCTTGGTGCCGCTCTCGTCGAAGAAATAGGCCAGCTTGGCCGAACCCCGCACGGTGTTGCTCTGGCGGCGGCGGAACGAGAGCAGGTTCGTGTCGCCCACGTTCAGGTCGTACTCCGGCCGATTCGCCACCGAGTAGTTCTCGCCGTCGGTCCAGCTCAGGTCGCCCGAAACGTAGTAGGTGAGGTTGTCGACGGGCGACGGTCCGCCGAAGCCGTACTCGAAGCGGTCGAAATTCGTGAATGTGCGGTCCTGCCGGCCGAAGTCGTCGGTCAGGAAGCGGAGGCCGCCCTCGAACTTCTCCCGCGAGCCGGTCTTGGTCGTGATGTTGATGACGCCGGAGAGGGCGTTGCCGTACTCGGCATCCAGACCGCCGGTCACCGCCTCGACGCTCTCGACGGCGAGCGTCGAGACCGAGAGGGTCTGGCCGCCGATCGGGTTGTCCACGGACACGCCGTCGATCTGGGTCTGGACCTCGCCCGAACGCCCGCCGCGCACGTACAGCTGGCCGGCGCGCATGATGATGCCGGCCTCGCGAGCCAGCGCCTCGTCGACCGAATCGATCGCGAACCGCTCGAACTTCTCGGAGCCGATGTCGCGGGTGCTGGTCGCGCCCTTGACCTCGACCATGTAGCGCGCCGCGTCCACGTCGAACGCCTGCAGGGTCTCGACGATCGTGACCTTGAGCGTGAAGTCGAGGTCGACCGTCTGGCCAGGCTGCAGGTTCACGGTGATCTCCTTCGGCTCGTAGCCTAGGTAGAGCACCTGGATCGTGTAGACGCCCGGCGCCAGGCCCCGGAAGTAGAAGGATCCACCGCCGAGGGACATGGTGCCCCGCGTCGTCCCCTTGATGATGACGTTGGCATAGTCGAGCAGGTCGCCGGTCTCCCCATCCTTGACGATCCCCTTGATCGTACCGGGCGCCGCCTGGGCCCAGACGTCTCCGGCGCTTCCGAGGCACGCGGCCAGGATGATGCTCGAACCGAGGACGATCCACTCTTGACGGAGACGCCGGAGCATGTGCGAGCTCCTTTCCGAGGAAACCGTTCCGGGCGCACCCGTGGCTTCCGAGGACCTGCGACAAGGACGCGACGAGACGGGCACCGGCTTCTGCCCCGGTTCGGGTGTTGAACCGGAGAACGAACCACGCGAGGACCCGCATTGCAGGTGAAAAAATCGCGGTTTTCGCCTCCAACCAGCAACCGTTGGCTAAATGTAGAGACCGGGTAATGGTGTGTCAATAAATTGCTACCGGGCTTGGCGATCCACCTCGGGGCACCGCAAGTGGTGTCCCGGCGCGGACTCGCGAAGCGGCGGCAGCGCGGCCCGACAGGCCGGCTGGACGAGGCGGCAGCGGTGGGCGTACGGGCAACCCCCGGCGGTCGATCGCGGATCGGTCGCCGGTCGAATCGGCAGCAGCGGTCCACCCGTTGCACGGCGCGCGAGGTTGGCGGGGGCGGCCGCGGCGAGGTCGGTCGCGAACGGGTGGCGAGGTCCGTCTACGAGGCCGGGGCGAAAAAGTTCCACCAGGTGACCGTCGAGCAGAACGGCGACCTCGTCGCACCACCGCTCCAGCAGCGCGAGATCGTGGGAGATCAGCAGCAGGGCCAGGCCATGCTGCCGCTGCGCCCGGCGCAGGAGTTCGAGCAGGCGATCGCGCCGTGCTGAATCGAGCGAACTCGCGGGCTCGTCCGCGACCAGGACGCGCGGCCGCGCCGCGAGCGCGCGCGCCAGCTGGACGCGCTGGCGCTGGCCGCCGGATAGCGCGTGCGGACGTCGGCGGGCGAGCTCGACGTCGAGGTCGACCTCGGCGAAGAGCGCGAGCGCGCGCTCGCGCGCCGCGGCCGGCGCGTCGCCCGCCGCGCGCGCGGCCTCGACGACCGCCGCCAGCGCCGGTTGCCGAGGGTCGAGCGCCGCCGCCGGATCCTGGCTGACGAGCTGGACCGCGCGCCGCCCCGCCGCCGCCGGCTCCGTCGCCGCGCCCGCGACGCTGAGCGAGCCCGAGGCGAGCGGCAGCCAGCCGGCGAGCGCCCTGGCGAGTGTCGTCTTGCCGGCGCCGGATTCCCCCGCGAGGCCGAGCGCCCAGCCGGTCCGCAGCGTCAGGTCGATCGGATGGACGATCGGGCGCCAGCGGGCGCCATCGCGGACCGCCACCGCGAGTCCGCGCCCGGCCAGGCAGACCGGCGCCGCCGGGTCGCCGCGCGACGGCGGCTCGGCGCCGCGCGCGACCGACTCGCCGGCGCCGGACGCGACCTCGACGATCCGGTCGGCGATCAGCGGGACGAGCTCGCGATCGTGGGTGACCAGCAGCAGCCCGAGCCGCCGGCGGCGCACGAGGTCCGCGAGCAGGTCGACGATCTCCTGCTGGACGATCAGGTCGAGCGCGGTCGTCGGCTCGTCGGCGAGCAGCAGGCGCGGCTGCGCCGCGAGGGCCGCGGCGAGGCACACGCGCTGGCGCTGACCACCGCTCAGCTGGTGCGGATACCGGCGCATCAGCCGCTCCGGATCCGGCAGGCGCACCTCCCCCAGCAGCGCCGCGACCGCCGCGGGCAGATCGCGGCGGCGGACGTCCCGGCGGTGCCGCCGCAGCACCTCGGCGACCTGCGCGCCGACGCGCCGCACCGGATCCAGCGAGTGACGGTGGTCCTGGAGCACCAGGCCCACGCCGCGGCCGCGCAGGCCGTGCCAGAACCGCCGGTCGGCGGCGAGCTCGCGGCCTTCCCAGCGGATGCTGCCGGACCACCGGGCGCCGTCGGGCAACAGGTCGAGAATCGTGCGACAGAGGGTGCTCTTGCCGCAGCCCGACGGGCCGACGAGCGCGACGCATTCGCCGGCCGCCACGTCGATATCCAGGCCGGCGAGGGCCGGTCGCGGCGCCCCGGCGTAGCGGACCCGGAGGTCGCGGACGGCGAGCAGGTCAGCGCCGGCCACGGGTCACCTCCCCTGCTCGCCACCCGGCAGGAGCCGGCTGCGCAGGCCATCCGCGATCAGGTTGTAGGCAAGGACGGTGAGCGCGATCGCGGCGCCGGGAAACGCCGTCAGCCACCAGCCGTCGAGCAGGTTCGCGCGCCCCTGAGCGATCATCGCCCCCCAGGTGACGAGCGGTTCCTGCGGTCCCAGCCCGAGGTAGCTGAGGAACGACTCGAGCAGGATCGCCTGCCCGATCCGCAGCGCCCCGGCCACCACCACGGTCGGCAGCACGTTCGGCAGGACGTGGCGCCAGGCCACGGCCCAGCCGCCGACCCCCAGCCCGCGCGCCGCGACGATGAACTCGCGGTCGCGCAGCGCGATCGCCTCGATGCGCACCAGGCGCGCGACGTCCATCCAGCTCGACACGGCCAGCACGGCGATCAAGAGCCCGAGCGACGGCCGCGACACCGCGACCAACAGGAGGACCAGATAGACGCCCGGGAACGCGAGGAAGAGGTCGACGAGCCAGGTCAGGCCTCGCTGCAGCCGGCGAGGGCCGAGCCCGGCGGCGAGCCCGACCGCGGTGCCCATCACCGCCGCGAGCGCCATCGTCGACCAGCCGACCAAGAGCGAGATGCGTCCGCCGTGAAGAACGCGGCTCCAGACGTCTCGTCCGAGCGGGTCGGTCCCCAGCGGATGGCTGGCGCTGGGCGGCTGGAGCGCCTGGCCGGCCGGTCCGAGGGCCGCGGGATCGGCGGGCGCCAGCACGCCCGCCAGGAGCGCCGCGACGACCCCCGTCGCGGCCAGGCAGAGACCCAGGCGCAGATCGCCGCGGATCCCGCGCAACTGGACGTCGGCCCGCACGAGCGCGATCGGGAGGTCCATCAGCGCACCTCCTGCCAGCCGGCGTCGAACCGCAGCCGCGGATCGGCCCAGCGGCACCCGAGGTCCGCCAGGATCGAACCCAGCGCGACCATCGTGGCGACGAGCGCGGTCGCCGCCATGATCACCGGATAGTCGCGCGCCAGGAGCGACTGCACCGCCACGCGACCCAGGCCCGGCCAGGCGAAGACCTCCTCGACCGCGACCGCGCCCCCGAGCAAGCCCGGCAGGCTCAGCCCCAGGAGCGTGAACACCGGCAGCAGCGCGCCGCGCAGCGCGTGTCCCCAGACGACGCGGCGCTCGGCGACGCCGCGCGCGCGCGCGGCCAGGATCCAGTCGCTCGCCAGGACGCGGGCCACGCTCGTGCGGACGTGGCGCGCCGTCACCGCGAAGTTGCCGAGGCCGAGCACGAGGACCGGCAGGACCAGGTGACGGGCGAGGTCGCCGAGGCGCGCGCCGGCCGGCAGCCAGGCCGCGTCGGGGGATCGCATGCCGCCGGTCGGCAGCCAGCCCAGGTCGCGCGCGAAGACCATGATCGCCACCAGGCCGAGCCAGAAGCTCGGCAGCGAGTAGAGCACGAGCCCGGCGGTGTTCAGCAGTCTGGTCCACCGCCGCCGCGGCTGGCCGGCGACCAGCGTGCCCACGACGATGCCGGCCGCGAGCTCGACCACGAGCGCGGTCACGGTGAGCAGCAGGGTGTTGGGGATCGCCTCGGCCACGACCGCCGCCACCGGACGCTGCTGGCGCAGGCTCGTGCCGAAGTCGCCGCGCAGCGCGCCGCCGAGCCAGCGCGCGTACTGCTCGCCCAGCGGCCGGTCCAGTCCGTACCGCTGGCGCACCAGGTCGCGGCCTTCCGCGCCGAGGTGCTGCTCCGCGATCAGATCGGCCGGATCTCCCGGCACGAGGCGGACCAGGAAGAAGACCACGGTGAGCACGCCCAGGATCATGAGCGCGGACTGGCACAGTCGACGGAGCAGGTAGCGCGGCACGGGGGCCTTTCACGGTCGAGCGGGACGGCCCGGCGGAAGGATCCGCCGCTCCGAGATACTAGGGACCGCCGCGCGGGACGGTCAAGCGCGCACCTCCCGGGCAGGATGCACGGCCCGCGCCGGCGGACCGGGCATTTCGGGTGCGGTCCCGCTGAGGCGATTCGCCCGCCGGGATGACCGATCGCGCCCGTCAATGGCGCGACGTGCCTCGCGATTGCCCGCTGTTCCCCGCGGTCCGTCGTGGAACGTCTCTTTCTCCGGGCGCGGCGACCTCTGCATTCAGCACCTCCGACCCGAGGAAGGCGACCATGCCGCGCCCCGACTCCCCCTCCCTCCGTCGCGCCGCCGCCGTCACGTCGGCGCTCGCTCTCGGCGGACTGATCCTCGGCGGATGCGAGATCGCCGACCCCGAGCTGCCGCGGTTCACGACGCAGCTCGCGCTGCCCCTCGGCGAGGAGCGCCTGGCCATCGCCGACCTGGTCGACGACGAGGATTACCTGATCGAGCTCGCCGACGGCACGCTCGGATTCCACGTCGCCGGCGACCCCGACACGGTCCGCTTCGATTTCGACCTCGGCGCCGACCTCGCGGCGCAGACCTTCGGCGGCGACCTCGGACCATTCGCGCTCGACGTCGCGCCGCCGGGCGACTTCGCGTTCCCCCTCGTCCAGCTGCTGCCGGCGGCGGCCGACCTCGACGGACAGCTGGTGGGCGTGCCGCCGTTCGACTTCTCGTCCGACAGCGAAGCCGAGGACTTGGACGGCGTCGAGAGCGCGACGCTGGCCTCCGGCTCGGTGGCCGTGACCGTCGCGAACGGGTTGCCGGTCGACGTCTGCGGGCCGGGCGGCGGCGATCGCCTCGCGCTGGAGCTCGTGAACCCCGGCGACGGCGCCGTGCTCGTCCGGCTCGAGTTCCCTCCCATCGCGGCCGGCGGCCAGGCCCAGCAGGCCGCGGATCTCGCCGGCGTCACGCTCGCGGGCGCGGTCGCCGTGCGCGTCGCCGGCGGCTCGCCGGGCACGAACGGCGCGCTGGTCGTCGTCGATGCGCAGGCGGCGATCACGGTCGCCGTGACGTTCAGCGGTCTCTGCGTGACCCAGGCCGAGGCCACGGTGCCGGCGCAGGCGTTCACCGACAGCTTCACGACCGCGCTGCCGGCCGACTACGCCGTCTACCACGCCGTGATCGCGAGCGGCGAGGTCTCCTTCACGCTGACCAACGAGATGGCCATCCCCTGCCAGGCGACGGTCGCCTGGCCCGACGTCCGCGACCTCGACGACCAGCCCGCCGGCTTGACGGTCGACCTCGCCGGCTGCGGCACCGCCACGGGCAGCGTCGACTTCGCCGGATACACGGTCCTCGCGCCGACCGACGAGCCGCTCCGCGCGCTCGTCGCGACCCTCGCCGTCACGAGCCCCGGCAGCGGCGGCGCCGCCGTGGTCCTCGCGGCCGACCAGGGAGTCGACGCCGACCTCGCGGGCGGCCGGCTCGAGTTCAGCAGCGTCGGCGGCCTGGTCCCGGCCGTTCACCACGAGTTCGCGCCGCTCGTCGAGGCGGTCGACCTGCCCGAGGAGCTCGCCGGCATGGAGTTCGTCCGCGCCTCGCTCGTGCTGGCGCTGACGAACAGCGCCTGCCTGTCCGCCAACGCCGACCTCGAGCTCGTCGGCGTCAACGCCGCCGGCGACGCGCGCAGCCTGCGGGTCGAGCAGCCGATCGCGGCGGCCGGGCTCGACCGCGCCACCACGACCCGCATCGTCCTGGACGAGACCAACAGCGACCTCGTGGCCTTCCTGAGCAACCTGCCCACCGCGATCACCCTCACCGGCGGCGTGGACCTCGGCGGTCCCGATCAGGTCGGCACGGTCCACGCGGACGACTACGCGGTCCTGGACTGGGAGATCACGTCGCCCGTGGAGGTCGTGATCGGGTCGTCGCTGCTGTACGGCGACCCCTCCGGCCTCGACCTCGACGAGGATGCCCGCGACCTCATCCGGGATCGCGCCGGCGCGGCCGAGGTCCGGCTCGCGGTCGTCAACCACCTGCCGGTGGGCGTCACGGTCCGCCTGCTCCTGGGCACGGACCCGGCCACGCTCGCGACGGCGCCGCTTCTCGCCATCGGGCCGATCGCGGTCGCGGCGCCCGCCGTCGACCCGGCCACTCACGTGGTGATCGAGCCGCTCGCGAGCGAGCCCCGCGTGAGCCTCACGGCGGCCGAGACCCGGGTGTTCGCGACCGAGAACCTCACGAGCCGGCTCGAGGTCGCCCTGCCCAGCACCGGCGGCGACCCGGTGCGGGTGATGACGAGCGACTACCTCACGGTCCAGGGATTGATCCGGCTGGACGTCGAGGTCAGCGACGACGACGACTAGGGACGCGCCCGGCCCGGCCGGGACTCACGCGGAGGCACGCTCCATGTTGAATCGGCACCTCGACCGCCACCGGCGCCCCCTCGCCTGGGTCGGACTCGCCGCCAGCCTCGGGTTCGCCGCCACGGCGGCCGCCGCCGGCGACGCGCGATCGCTCGCGATGGGCGGCGCCGCCACGGCCGCCGCCCGCGGGCTCGCGGCCGCCGCCTGGAACCCGGCCAACCTCGCCTTCGGCGGCGGCGCGAGCCTGGGCCTCGCGGGCGTCACCGCCGACCTGTACAACAACAGCTTCAGCCTCGGCCGCTACAACGAGGTCGCCGGAGAGACCCTGACCGAGAGCGACAAGGCGCGCCTGCTGGCGGACATCCCGGTCGAGGGCTTCGCGCTCGACGGGTCGGTCAGCGCCGGCGCGCTCGGCCTGCAGATCGGGCGCTTCGCGCTGACGACGGCCGCGCTCGGGGCTGGCCGCGGGAATCTCGACCGCGATTTCTTCGACCTCGTCCTGTTCGGCAACGAGCCGGGCGCGACGGTCGACGTCTCCGACACCTGGGGCGAGGGCTGGGCCGTGGGCGAGGCGTCGCTGAGCTGGGGCCAGCCGCTCGCGACCGGCGCCTCCGGCCGACTCGCGCTCGGAGTGACGGCCAGCTACCTCCAGGGTCTCTACGAGATGCACGTCGAGGAAGCCCGCGGCGCCGTGACCACCAGCCTGACCGAGATCGCCGGCGAGGCGTACGCGTCGGCGGTCAAGGCCGAGGGCGGCACCGGCTGGGGCCTCGACCTGGGCCTCGCCTGGCAGGCGCCCGGCGGCTGGACCCTGGGCGTCGCCGCGGACAACGTGATCGGCCGCGTCGACTGGGACCGGGACGTCGAACGGACCGTGCTGCGGGTGACGGCCGCCGACCTCAACGCCCTCAACGACGACCTCGACGAGGCGATCGCGGACTCGGACACCACCTACGCCGCGGCGGGCTACACGACGGAGCTGCCGGCGCGCTTGCGGTTCGGCGCCGCGCACGACGGGGGAACCCTGCTCATCGCCGCCGACGTGTGGCAGGGCTTCGCCGACCGCGCCGGCGCGAGCCGGACGCCGCAGGTCAACCTCGGCGCCGAGTGGCGCCCGTTCGGCCTGCTCACCCCGCGGGCCGGCGTCTCGCTCGGCGGGTCGGCCGCGACGAGTCTCGCCGGCGGTCTCGGCCTCCGCCTCGGCTTCTGGCAGATCGACCTCGCGGTGTGCAATCGCGGCGGGTTGAGCGGCGCCGATGCGCGCGGCCTCGGATTCGGCGCGAGCACGCAGCTCGTGTTCTAGGCGGACTGATCCGCGAGGCCCAGCTCGGTCCACGCGACCGGCACGAGCTCGAGCCCGAGTCGCGCGGCGAACGCGCTCGCGAGCCGCTCCTCGAGATCGGCGTACTCGCTCTCCTGATAGGGCGCGCCGCGCAACCGGCCGAGGTCGGTCGTCACCGCGAGCAGGCCGTCCCGGTCCAGGCCCCCGCGCCGGCGCGGCGGCAGGCAGTCCAGGAGGTCGGCGTGCCGCGGGCCGACCAGGATCGACCCGTGCTGCAGGAACACGCCCTCGCGCCGCCGCTGGGCCGAGCCGACGATCTTGCGGCCGCCGATCCGGATCTCGTGCTGCCCGGCGCTCTTGAAGCACACGGCCTGCCGCTGTTCGCGGCGGTCCTCGCCGCCGGAGATCTCGGCCTCGTGCCCCAGCGCGCGCAGGAACGCCACGAGCGGCTCGTTGATCGCCATGTAGCAGGAATGCAGGCTGGGTCCGAAGAGCGGCGACGGGCTCGGCCCGACCACGCTGTACGTGAGCTCCTCGGCGTGCAGGATCGCGCGGCCGCCGGTCGGGCGTTGCACGAGGTCCCAGCCGCGCGACGCGATCGCCGCGTGGTCGAAATCTCCCGAGCGCTGGTGGAACCCGTAGCTCACGGCGTAGGGCCGCCAGCGGTAGAGCCGCAGGATCGGCGGGTCGCCGGGACGCCAGGCGTCGAGCAGCGCGGTGTCGCGCCGCATGTTGACGGCCCCCGGGAGGGGGAGGTCGCGGATGATGCGCGCCGTCGCCATCCCGGTTGCGTCAGCAGCCGCAGGGGCCGTTCCACCGCAGGTCGAGTTGCCGGGCTGCCCGGGCCTCGTCCAGCCTGCCGACGGGCGTGGCGTGCGGCGCGTTGTGCAGCAACTCGGGCCGCGTCTCCGCCTCGCGCCGGATCTGCTCGAGCGCCGACACGAAGTGGTCGAGGCTCTCGCGCGGCTCGCTCTCCGTCGGCTCGACCATGACCGCCTCCTCGACGATCAGCGGGAAGTAGATCGTCGGCGCGTGGACGCCGAAGTCGAGCAGCCGCTTGGCGATGTCCAGCGTGCGTACGCCGTGCTGCTCCTTCCACGCCGAACCGCTCGCCACGAATTCGTGGAGGCAGCCGACGGCATGGTCCACGGGCAAGAGCGGCTTGACGCGCGCGAGCAGGTAGTTCGCGTTCAGCACGGCCATGCCGCTGATCCGCTTGAGGCCGTCCCCGCCGTTGCGCAGGATGTACGCGAGCGCGCGCAGGCAGACGCCGACATTGCCGTACCAGGCGTGGATCGCGGTGTCGTCGCCGGCCGGCAGGCGGTCGAAGTCGTACTGGCCGTCGTCCTCGACGATCCGCGGCCCGGGCAGGAACGGCTCCAGCTCGGCGGTCACGCAGATCGGTCCCGCGCCGGGACCGCCGCCGCCGTGCGGCGTCGAGAACGTCTTGTGCAGGTTCAGGTGGGTGACGTCGAAGCCCATGTCGCCCGGCCGGGCCCGCCCCAGGATCGCGTTCAGGTTCGCGCCGTCCATGTAGAGGCGGCCGCCCGCCTCGTGGACGATGCGGGCGACCTCGACGATGTCGACCTCGAAGAGGCCCAGCGTGTTGGGGTTGGTGATCATGATGCCGGCGGTGCGGGACCCGCACGCGGCGCGCAACGCCGCGAGGTCGATGCGGCCGTCAGCGCGGCTCTTGATCGTGCGCGGCCGCATGCCGGCCAGCACGACCGACGCCGGATTGGTGCCGTGGGCGCTGTCCGGGATGAGGATCTCGTCGCGATCCTGGTCGCCATTGGCGACGTGGAACGCGCGGATCACCAGCATCCCGAGGTACTCGCCCTGGGCGCCGGCCGACGGCAGCAGCGAGCAGGCGGCGAAGCCGGTGATCTCGCAGAGGTCGTCCTCGAGGAGCTTGAGCGCCGCCAGCAGGCCCTGCATGTCCTCGACGTCCTGAGCCGGGTGCAGCGCGGCGAAGCCGGGCAACGCTGCGACCTGCTCGTTCAGGCGCGGGTTGAACTTCATCGTGCAGCTGCCGAGGGGGTACATGCCGCGCTCGAGGTGGTGGTTCAGGTTCGACAGCAGCGTGAAGTGCCGCATCACCTCCGGCTCGCTGAGGTCGGGCAGGTCCGCCGGCTCGGCGCGCCGGCAAGCGGCCGGCAGCTCGGCGGCGGACTCGTCACCGTCCCAGGCCGGCACCGTGAGGGCGCGGCGGCCGCGCCGCCCCTTCGCGAAGAGCGAGGGCTGGGTCGCGCCGAGCCAGCGCTGGCAGACCGTCGCCGGCAGGATCGGCTCGCTCATGGCTCCACCTCCTCGTCGCTCGTGAAGGCCGCGAGGGCCTCGGCGAACATCTCGATGTCGGCAGCCGTCCGCTTCTCGGTGACCGCCACGAGCAGATCGTGCCCGCTGCAACCGGCCACGCCGTTGAGCGGGATCCCGGCGAGCAGGCCGAACTGCCGCGCGTAGTCGCGGAACTCGCGCGCGGGGCGCGGCAGGCGGATCACGGTCTCGTTGAACGCCGGCCCGGGGTACGGCAGCTCGACGCCGTCGATCGGCTCGACGGCGCGCCGCAGCGCCTCGAGGCGCTGGCGGTTCGCCCGGCCCAGCTCCCGCAATCCCGTGCCTCCCAGCATCGCCAGGTAGACCGTCGCGCGCAGCGCGTTCAGGCCCTGGTTCGAGCAGATGTTGCTCGTCGCCTTCTCGCGCCGGATGTGCTGCTCACGCGTCTGCAGCGTGAGCACGTAGGCCCCCTGGCCGTGGACGTCCACGGTGCGGCCGACGATCCGGCCGGGCAGCCGCCGCATGTGCTCCTCGCTGGACGCGAAGAAGCCGAGCAGCGGGCCGCCGGCGCAGGTCGCGATCCCGAACGGCTGGGCCTCGCCGACCGCGAGGTCGGCGCCGTACTCGCCGGGCGCCTTGAGCAGGCTCAGCGAGACGGGATTGACGGCCGCGACGAGCAGCGCGCCGCCGGCCTTGCCGGCCGCGGCGATCTCGTCGACCGGCTCGATGAGGCCGAGGTAGTTCGGGTTCTGCACGACGACCGCCGCGGTCTCTGCGTCGGCGAGCTTCGCGAGCCGGGCCGGATCCGTCGTGCCCGCGGCCGTGAGCGGCGCCTCGACGATCTCGACGTCGTAGCCGCGCAGCATGGTGACCGCGACCCGCCGCCAGCGCGGGTTCAGCGCCGCCGGCAGGACGACCTTGCGCTTCTTGCGCGCCGCGACCGCGAGCAGCAGCGCCTCGCCGAGCGCGGTCGCGCCGTCGTACATCGAGGCGTTGGCCACCGCGAGGCCGGTCAACCGGGTGACGAAGGTCTGCCACTCGTAGATGGCCTGGAGCGTGCCCTGGCTGACCTCCGGCTGGTACGGCGTGTAGGCCGTGAGGAACTCGCTGCGGGACGCCATGGCGTCGCAGGCGGCGGGGATGATGCTGTCGTAGACGCCGCCGCCCAGGAAGGACACGAGGTCGGCCTGGGTGATGTTCTCGCCGGCGAGGTCCTGCATGAACGCGCGGACCTCCTCCTCGCTCAGGCCGCGCGGCAGTTCGAGCTCGCGGCCGAGGCGGATCGCCGGCGGCAGCGACGCGAACAGGTCGTCGACCGTCGCGACACCGATCACGTCGAGCATCGCTCGCACGTCCTCGGGTGTGTGCGGGACGTAAGGCATGATTCCTCCAGTCGGATAACGCGTCGGCCGCTAGCCGAGGAGCTCCTCGTAACCGGCCGCGTCGAGCAGGCTGTCCAGCTCGGCGGGGTCGACGAGGCGGACCTTGACCATCCAGCCGTCGTCCAGCGGGCTGCTGTTCACGAGGCCGGGGTCGCCGTCGAGCGCCGGGTTGACCTCGACGATCTCGCCGCTGACGGGCAGGTAGAGGTCGGCCACCGCCTTGACGGACTCGATCGACCCCACGGAGTCGCCGGCCGAGAATTCGGCGCCCACCTCGGGCAGGTCCACGTAGACGATGTCGCCGAGCTCGCTCGCGGCATGGTCCGTGATGCCAACGATGCCGATCTCGCCCTCGACCTGGACCCACTCGTGCTCCTGGGTGTACTTGCGATCGTTGGGAATCATGGTCGCTCCTCGGATTGCCTGTCCTCAGGACAGCGTACGCTCAGCCCGCGGATCGCCCTTGACCCGCGCCGCCAGGAACGGCAGCGCGACCCGCTTGCAGGCAAGCCGCTTGCCACGGACGTCCACCGCGAGATCCGCCCCGGCGGACTTCGCCTCGATCAGCGCCAGCGCCAGCTTCTTCTGCAGGGTCGGGGCGAAGGTGCCGCTGGTGACGAAACCGACCTTGCGCCCGGCGGCGAACACCTCGGCGCCCTCGCGGGCGATCGGGCCGCCGGTGACCTCGAGGCCGACGAGGGTCCGCGCCGGGCCGGCCGCCTTCTGCGCGGCGAGCGCGTCCCGGCCGATGAACCCGCCCGGCTTCTTGAGCTTGACCGCCCAGCCGATGCCGGCCTCGAGCGGCGTCCAGTCCTCGCTCAGCTCGTGGCCGTAGAGGCAGTAGGACGCCTCGAAGCGCAGGGTGTCGCGGGCGGCGAGGCCGATCGGCTCGACCCCGAGGTCGGCCCCCTGCGCGAGCAGCTCCGTCCAGACCGGCAGCATGTCGGCGTTCGGCAGGTACAGCTCGTAGCCGTGCTCGCCCGTGTAGCCGGTGCGCGAGACGATCCATTCGCCGCCGGGGCCCGCGCAGGCGAAACCCGTGTAGAAGTCGAGGAGGTCGAGGTCGGCGCCGCGGCGCGCCAGCCGGCCGAGGCGGCCGACCAGCTCCCGGCTCGCGGGGCCCTGCACGGCGATGAGTCCGGTGCGGTCGCTCGCGTCGTCCAGCGCGACGCCGCTCGCCGGCAGGTGCTTGCGCAGCCACGCCGCGATCTTCGCGTGGTTGCTCGCGTTCATCACGACGAGCCAGCGCTCGGCGGCGAGCCGGTAGATCAGCATGTCGTCGAGGCAGCGGCCCTGCTCGTTGCACATGGTCGTGTAGACGACCTTGCCGACCTCGATCCCGCCGATCGTGTTGGTCACCAGGCCGGAGAGCCACGCCTCGGCGCCGGGGCCCGCCACGTACACCTCGCCCATGTGGGTGATGTCGAAGAGCCCGACGCGTTCGCGGACCGCCGCGTGCTCGGCGAGGACGCCCGTGTACTGGACCGGCATGGTGTAGCCGGCGAAGGGCACCATCCGCGCGCCGTGTTCCTCATGCCAGCGGGTGAGGGGAGTCTGCTTGAGTTCGCCCACGTGGATCCTCCTCGCGCTGATGGCGGCCGGTCACGCCGGCCGCGTTCGATCGCTCCCGCGCTCGACCGGCTGAAATCTAACCGGGCCGCGGCGCAAAGCCAAGCGACGATCTGGGGGCCCGGACCGCGTCAACCCAGAGCGAATTGCTCGCGCAGCATGGCGCCCGTGTAGGACCGCGCGCAGGCCGCGACGTCGGCCAGCGATCCCGCGACGACGAGCTCGCCGCCCGCCGCGCCGCCCTCCGGACCCAGGTCGATGACCCAGTCGGCGCGCCGCACGACCTCGGGGTTGTGCTCGATGACGAGCACGCTGTTGCCCATGGCGATCAGGCCAGCGAGCACGTGCAGCAGGCGGTCCACGTCGCAGCAGTGCAGACCGGTCGTCGGCTCGTCCAGGATGTACAGGGTCGGCCGCACGCCGCCGCGGGCCAGCTCCTTCACGAGCTTCAGGCGCTGCGCCTCGCCGCCCGAGAGCGTGGCTCCCGCCTGGCCGAGGCGGAGGTAGCCGAGCCCGACGTCCTGCATGGTCTCGAGGATCTTGCGGCACGCCGGCACCGTCTCGAGCAGCTCGCGCGCCTGGTCGACGCTCATGTCCAGGAGCTGGGCGATGTCGCGCCCCTTGAAGTGCACCTCGAGCGTCTCGCGGTCGAAGCGCCGGCCCTGGCACTCCTCGCAGGGCACCTCGACGTCCGGCAGGAAGTCCATCGTCAAGCGCCGCACGCCGGCCCCCTCGCAGACCGCGCAGCGGCCGCCGGCGGTGTTGAAGCTGAAGCGGCCGGCGTCGTAGCCGCGGATCCGCGCGAGGTTCGTCTGGGCGTAGAGCTTCCGGATGTGCCCGTACAGGCCGGTGTAGGTCGCCGGCGTCGAGCGCGGCGAGCGTCCGATCGGGGACTGGTCCACGAGCACGACGGCCTGCAGCCAATCGTCGCCGGACAGCTCGCCGTGCGGTTCGGCCCGCTTGCGCGCGCGGTGCAGCCGGGCGGCGAGGACGCGGTGGAGCGTGTCGTGGACGGCGGTGCTCTTGCCCGAGCCCGAGACGCCGGTGACGACCACGAGCCGCTCGAGCGGCACCGCGAGCTCGATGTCCTTGAGATTGCGGCCGCGCAGGCCGGCGAGGCGCAGCCAGTGCTCCGGCGGCCGGCCCACGAGCGGCGCCGGCCCGCCGCCGCCGGCGCGCCCCGCGAGGAAGTCGCCGGTCGCGCTGCCCTCGGTGGCCATGACCTCCGCCACCGTGCCCTGGGCCACGAGCCGCCCGCCGTGCTCGCCCGCGCCCGGTCCGAGGTCGATCAGGTGGTCGGCGGCCAGCATCACGTCGCGATCGTGCTCGACGACGACCACGCTGTTCCCGCGGTCGCGCAGCGCCTCGAGCGTCTCGATCAGGCGCCGGATGTCCCGGTGGTGCAGGCCGACGCTCGGCTCGTCGAGGACGTAGAGCACTCCCGTCAGCTGGCTGCCGACCTGCGTCGCCAGGCGCACGCGCTGGCCCTCCCCGCCGGACAGGGTCCGCGTGCCGCGGGACAGCGTGAGGTAGCTGACCCCCACCTGCAGCAGGAAGCGGAGCCGGTGCTGGACCTGCTGCACGATCGGGCGGGCGACCGCCTGGTCGCGCGCGCCGGCGAACGCGAGCTGCGCGACCCAGGCGTCGAGTTCCGCGAGCGTCAGGTCGCCGACCTGGCCGAGGTTGAGGCCCCCGACCCGGAAGTCGAGCGCCGCCGGGCACAGGCGCCAGCCGCGGCACGCCGGACAGGTCTCCTCGGCCATGATCCGCTCGAGGTTGGCGCGGATGCGCTCGCTCTTGGTCTCGCGGTGACGCCGCACGAGCTCGGGAACGAGGCCCGTCCAGCCCTTGAGGAACGCCTGGTAGTGCGGATGGCTCTGCAGGGCCCGGTCCGTCGCGGGGTCGAGGCCGTGCAGGACGACCTCGCGCGCCGGCGCGGAGAGGTCCTGCCACGCCGTCTTCATCGCGAAGCCGAGGGCGCCGGCCAGCGCCTCGATCTGGGTGTAGAGCCAGCTGCTCTCCTTGCCCTTGAGGAACTCGACCGCGCCGCCCTCGAGGCTCAGCGAGGGATCGGGCACGAGCATATCGGCGGGGATGGTGCGCAGGGTGCCGAGGCCGTTGCACGCCGGACACGAGCCGACCGGGCTGTTGAAGCTGAAGAGCCGCGGATCGGGCTCGGGGAAGCCGCGGCCGCAGCCGGGACAGCTCGCGGTGCGGCTGTACCAGCGCGGCTCGCCGTCGGCGAGGACCAGGACCGAGCCCTCGCCCAGCTCCGCCGCCGTGGCGAGCGCCGCGCGCAGCCGGTCGCGCACGCCGTCGCGCACCGTGAGACCGTCGACGACCACCGCGATGTCGTGGCGCCGGCCCGCGACGAGGTCGAGCGGCTCGCCCAGGTCCCGCAACTCGCCGTCGACGAGCGCCCGCACGTAGCCGTCCGCGGCGAAGTCGTCGAGCAGCTTGCGATGCTGGCCCTTGCGCCCGCGGACGACCGGCGCCAGCAGGTAGAATCGGGTGCCGGCGGGCAGGCCCAGGATCCCCTCCTCGATGTCGGCCAGCGGCCGGCTCGCGGCCGGCAGATCGCAGTCGGGACACCACGGCACGCCCACCCGGGCGAAGAGCAGGCGCAGGAAGCTCGAGATCTCGGTCGTCGTGCCGACCGTCGAGCGCGGACTGGTGCCCAGGCCCTTCTGGTCGATCGCGAGCGCCGGCGACAGGCCTTCCACGCGGTCGACGTCCGGCTTGGGCAGCTGATCGAGGAATTGATGGGCGAAACTCGACAGGCTCTCGATGTAGCGGCGCTGGCCCTCGGCGTAGAGCGTGTCGAAGGCGAGCGACGACTTGCCGGAGCCGCTGGGGCCGGTCACGACGACGAGGCGGCGGCGCGGCAGCTGGAGGTCCAGGTTCTTGAGGTTGTGAACCCGGACCCCCTTGAGGGTGATCAGGCCGTTCTGGCCGCGGCTGTCGATCGGCGCTTGCTTGTCGCTCATGGTCGCGCGGACCTCGCCCGCCGGCGGCCGACCCCGCTCGGGGCCACCGCGCTCACCAGGTGCTGCCGGCTTCAGCCAGGGTCTGGAGCATCTCCCGGTAGGCCGCCTGCTCGGCGGGCGCGAGGGCAGCGACGCCGGCCGTCACCGCGCAGCTCTTGATCGTCACCGGAACGGCGGGCTGGTCGGCGCCGCGCCGCGGGTCCTTCTCCGCGGTCGCGATGCGGTCGACCACCTCCAGGCCCGTGACCACGTGGCCGAAGATCGTGTACTGGCCATCGAGGCCGGCCGTCGACGGGCTGCGCTGGTGGCAGATGAAGAACTGGCTGCCCGCCGAGTCGACCGGCCGCGCGCGGCGAGCCATGCTCAGCGTGCCGCGCAGGTGCTTCGCGGTCGGGGAGAACTCGGCCATCAGGAAGACGGGGCTGTTCAGGTCGAGCCCGACGTAGCCCCGCGCCGCCAGCGACGCCGCGAGGCTCTCGAGCTGAGCGCGCTCCGCGGGCGTGGCGACGTCCTGCAGCCCCGGGTTGCCCTGGCCGTCGTTGCGCGGATCGAAATCCTTGGTGTTGGGATCGCCGCCCTGGATCATGAAGTCCGGGATGATGCGATGGAAGTAGGTCCCGTCGTAGAAGCCGGTGCTCGCCAGATGCAGGAAGCTCGCCACGTGGTGCGGCGCGAGGTCCGGGAACAGGGCGACGAGGATCTCGCCTTCGCTGGTGACGATCCGGACGAACGGCACCTCGCGATCAGGCGGCACGGCGAGGGCGCCGGCGGCCGCGACGGCGCCAGCGGCGACGGCGAGAGCCAGGGAGCGCCTCCGGATGCGACGGGGGCGACTCGGGGACCAGACCATGGTTCCTCCTCGGCAGCGATTCGCGACGCCGGGAATTCGACCGCGGGATTCTAATGGCCGGCGGTCGCCGCGGCAAGGGGGTCGGTCTTGCCTCCCTCTACTCATTAACCCATTATTGGGCCCGCGCCACCCGGCCGCGCTGCCCGGGGAGCGAACGCCGAGCCAAGGAGCCGCCATGAGCGAGCTGATCTACCTGGACAACGCCGCGACGGCCTTTCCCAAGCCGCCCGTCGTGATCGACGCGATGGCCGAATTCTACCGCGACTACGGCGTCAACCCCGGCCGCGCCGGGTACGACCTCGCCGTCGAGGCGGGCCTGATGCTGGACGGCGCCCGGTCCCTGCTCGACCGCTTCTTCAACAACCCCGCCAGGGACCGCGACCGCGTGTGCTTCGCCCTGAACGCCTCGGCCGGCCTGAACATGATCATCCAGGGCGTGTGCAACCCGGGCGACCACGTGGTCGCGACGATGCTCGAGCACAACTCGGTCCTGCGGCCGCTCTACGAGATGGAGCAGGCCGGCATCATCACGCACGACCTCGTCCCCTTCGACGGCGACGGCTACGTCGACCCCGACGACATCGCCCGCGCCATCAAGCCGAACACGCGCCTCGTCGTCGTCAACCACGGCTCGAACGTGATCGGCACCGTCCAGGACGCCGCGGCGATCGGCAGGATCTGCCGCGAGAAGGGCGTGCTCTTCGCGCTCGACACCGCGCAGACCGCCGGCATGATCCCCATCGACATGGCCGCCTGGAACGTCGACCTGCTCGCGTTCACCGGTCACAAGTCGCTCATGGGACCCACCGGCACCGGCGGCATGGTCGTCGGTCCCGACGTCCCCATCCGCCCGACCCGCTGGGGCGGCACCGGCGTCAAGTCGGCGGTGCGGACCCACCTGCACTACTTCCCGTACATCGGCGAGGTCGGCACCGCCAACACCATCGGCATCGCCGGTCTGAAGCGCGGGGTCGAGTGGATCCTGGAACGGGGCCTGGACACGATCCGCAGGCACGAGATGGCCCTGGCGGAGCGGCTGATCGCGGGCCTGCGGGACATCCCGAAGGTCACCCTGTACTGCGCCGGGGCCGGCGAACGGCACCTGCCGGTCGTCTCCGCCAACGTCGAGGGATGGGAGTCGACCCAGACCGGCGAGCTCCTGGACGTCGAGTACGACATCGCCACCCGCATCGGCCTGCACTGCGCGCCGATGGCGCACGTCGGGATCGGCACGACCCCGAAGGGCACGGTGCGGTTCTCCGTGGGGCCGTTCAACACCGAGGCGCACATCGAGGCGGCGATCGTGGCGATGCGGGACATCGCGTCGCTGCGCTGAGCGGTCGCGACCGCCGCGGCCGGGGCGGGGCCGCCTCCGCCCGGCGGGTCCGCGGCCAGACGAGAAACCGCCCGACGCAAGGTCGGGCGGTTTCAGCGTCCCGGGCGCAGGGCGAACGAACCGGATCCGCCTGGCTCCTAGTAGTCGGTGACCTTCTCGAGCGTGATCACGACCCGGCGGTTCTGCTGCCGGCCTTCCGGCGTGTCGTTGCCGGCGACCGGATGGAACGGACCGTAGCTGACGGCGGCGAAACGCTCGGCCGGCAGATCCAGGTCGTTCGTCAGGTAACGGGTGACCGCGGCGGCGCGGAATGCGCCCAGCTCCCAGTTGGAGGGCCAGCGGTCCAGGAACTCCTCGGCGATGCCGACGTTGTCGGTGTGGCCCTCGACGTAGACCTTGAAGTCGGGCCGGTTGCGGACGGCGTCAGCGACGGCCCGCAGCGCCGGCACCATCGTGTCCAGGACGATGAACTGGCTGCTCGAGAAGGTGACGGCGTCGGTCAGCGTGATCTCGACGTAGCGGTTGTCCCGCTGCTCGATGATGACCGCATTCTCCATCTCGGCATCGCGAATGCTCTTGCGCAGCTCCTCGGTGAGGTCGTTGCACTCGGCGAGGGTGGCCTCGCGCTCGCCCAGCTGCTGCTGCAGATCGGCGATCTGGGCGTCGAGCGCCACGATCTGTTCCTCGTACTCCTTGCAGGAGCAACCGGTCAGGATGACCGCGACTGCGAGGATGGCGGGCAGGACCAGGTACCGGATCCTCATCATGTCCCTCCTTCGGGGCTTGCCGCATCGCCGGGCCAGGAACCTGGCCGGACGTCGCGTTCGTCTGAATTCCATTTCGCAAGAAGACAACGGTACGTGGCGTCGTCCTGACACCACCGCATCGCATGCGCAGGAGCATACCCCCCCGCGCCCCGGAGTGCAAAGCGGGATTTTCTCACCCGCCGCCTGCCGTCCGTCCCGGCGCCGCCGCCCGTGCAGAACGCAACCCGGATGTCGCCGCCGCCGCCGCGGGGCGCGTCGCGGCGACTCGAGGCAGCCTCGTGCCGCCGGACGCAAACCTGCGCGGCCTCCCGAGTTGCCGCCAGCGACCGGATCGCCGGAAGGAATCCGCCGGCGCAGCTGGGCACGACCGGGAAGGCTGGAACCTTCCGGGCACGAACATTGAACAATGACGACCGTCAGTGGACGAACGTGGCGTTTTGCCACCCTCGACGCGCCCGCCCCGGGGCGGGCCGCGGCCGGCAGCATCGTCCGGCCCTGCTCGAGGAATCGGTATCATCGAGAGGCAACAGCGACGTGACTCTTGCCAAGCAACCGCCTCGCCCCCCCTCTCGCCGCCGATCCGCCGGCTGCCAGCGTCGCGCCTGGCTCGTGATCGCGCTCGGCCTCGTGGCCGCGATCGCCGGGGCTGAGCCGCCGCCCGGCGGCGCACCGCTCGACTCCCTGGTCACAGCGCCTGTTCCGGTCGCCGGCGCCAGCCTCGGCCTCTCGCGGAGCGTGCTGCCCGACGTGACCACGACCACGGTCCCGCGGCAGGCCGCGCCTTCGGTACCGCCGCGGCTGGACGATCCGGCCGCAGGCGAACGGTTCTTCGCCGCCGCGCGCCATGCCGCCGGTACCGGCCGGTACGACCAGGCGCAGCGCAACATCGACGCCGCGCTCGCCGCGCGGCCCAACGACAGCCGGCTGCCCCTGTGGCTCATCGCGCAGGCGCTGAGGGACCGGGATCCCCAGGCGCTGGTATGGCACCTTCCGGGCGCCTGGCGCGCCGCGCGCGCCGACCCGCTCGCCGCGCCTCGCCTCGCCGTCCTCGCGCATCAGGCGGCTCTGTTGATGCTCTCCGTGTTCTGGTCCTGCCTCGTGATCGCCTACCTGCTGGCCTGGTGGCGCCCCCTCGCGCACGACCTCTCGGCGCTGATCTTCCGCGACGCGACGCACCGCCCGCGCCTCTGGACGCCGTGGCTGCTCGTCGCCGGCGTCCTCTTGGCGCGGCCCGGCTGGCTCGGCTGCCTGGCGCTCGTGTCGGTCCCCCTGCTGATCCAGGCCCGCGGCCGCGCCCGCGCGCTCCTCGTCGGCACCTGGCTCGTCGCTCTCGGCCTGAGCTTCCCCAACCTGCCGCCGCTGCGCGAGAGCGTGCCGATCCTGGATCCGGAGAGCGAGACGAGCCTCCTCGTGCGGGCGAGCAGCGAGGACGCGTCCGCGACCCTCATCCAGGAGCTGCGCGAGCGCCTCGCCAGCACCGAGGACCGCGGCCGGCAGCTGCGGCTGCGGTTGGGCCTCGGGCTGCAGGAGGCGCGCCGTGGTCGCTACTCGGCCAGCAGCGAGCAATTCCGCGCCGTGCTGGCTCAGCGGTCCGACGACGTGGTCGCGCTCGTCGGAGCGGCCAACAACTCCTACTTCCTGAGCCGGTTCGACGAGGCGCTCGGGGACTACCGCCGCGCCCGGGTCCTGGATCCGCTGCGGGGCGAGATCCCCTTCAACATGGCCCAGGTCTACTTCAAGAAGCTCTTCGTGCCCGAGGCGGGACAGGCGCTCGACGACGCGCGGGCGCGCGGCTTCGACCCCGCGGTCGCGCAAGGCGCCGTGCCGGCCGCCCAGGAGTTCTCCGCGGTCGTCTACCTCCCCATCGAGAAGGAAGACCTCCGGGCCAGCGCCCGCAGCGAGGCCATGCGCTACCAGCCGCTCGCCGGCCTCGCGGCCTGGAATTACTTCCTGGGCGCGCCCCCGCTGCCGTTGTTCGTCCTGCTCGGCGGGTTGTTCGCGATCGCTCTGCTGCTCGCCTACTGGAGCGGCATCCAGGACGACATCCACCGCTGCGGCAACTGCGGCACCGAGATCTGCCGGGGATGCTGCACCGAGCGGGACGGCGCGTGGCTCTGCCGGGAGTGCGCGGACACCGCGAACCGGTCGCGCAGCGACATGGTCATGGGCACGCTCCTCAAGAACCGCAGCCGGGCCGTGGGCCTCGCGAGCACCTCCCGCCTCGTGCTGCTCGCGCGCCTGCTGCCCGGCGCCGCGCACCTCGCCCTCGGCGAGACCGCCAGGGCGCTGGGCCGCCTCGCTTTGGTGGCGGTCGCGGTCTTCCTGGTCGCGTTCGCCTGGGCCTTCGATCCGTCGACGACCTGGTCCTCGCCCGGGCTCGTCCTGGCCGAGGAGAGCGTGCATCCGCTCTGGCTGCCGCTGCCTGCCGCCAGCTGGCCCGGCTGGCTGGGCTGGCCGGTCGCGCTCGGCTGGGTCCTGCTCGCGATCGCCTACATGATCGGGATCACCGACGGCGCGCGGCTGCGCCTGCAGCTACCGGAACGCTTCGTCCAGTATCACACCCCCATCCCCGGCCCGGGACGGACGTAAGGAGCGCGCGACATGGCTCTGAAGGGACAGCTGCACGACTTCAACCTGGCGGAGATCCTCCAGTTGATCGGCACGCAGCAGAAGAGCGGGTTCCTGGTCCTCGAAGGTCACCGCGAGATGGTGTTCGTCTTCGACAAGGGCACGCTGATCTCCACGCGCGACCGGCGCAGCGAGGCGCCGGATCCGCTGGAGACGTTCTTGCGCAACTACGGATTCTTCACCGAGACGCAGTGGGCGCACATCGCCTACATCCGCCAGAACGCGACCTTGGACCTCGCCGAGATCCTCCTGTCCGAGGAGCTGCTGAGCAAGCCGGAGCTGGACGCCGTCCTCCAGAACGTGGCGCGCGAGATGGCCCACAAGGGCATGAAGATGCGGCGGGGCCGCTACCACTTCACCGCCACCAGCGACACGCCGCCGGGTGTGCGCTGGCGGATCGCGATGGACGTCCAGGGCCTGCTGATGGAGGCCGCCCGCCGGGTCGACGAGGAAGCCGAGCTGGTGCGCCTGTTCCCGAGCCAGGCCGTGACCTTCGTGGCGGGCCCGAAACCGCCGGCCGCCGAGACCATGTCGCCGACCGCCAAGCGCATCATCAAGCTGGCGCTGGGCGGCCGGCCGCTCGGCCGCATCATCCGCCTGGCGCGGACCGACAGCTTCGCGACCCGCGAGACGCTCAAGCGGTTCCTGGATTCCGGCTGGCTCGAGATGGTCATGCCGGAGGCCGACGGCCAGACCGACGACCACGACCAGGCCGGCCGTCGCAAGCGCCATCGCCAGCGGGACCTGCGCTCCCCGCTGATCAGCACGATCGCCGTCCTCGTGATCCTGGGCTTCGGCGCGTTCCGCTGGGCGCCGCTCATGTTCGGCGAGGTCGCCTTGATCGGTCTCGCCGCGCCGGCGCCGGCCCACCTCGCGACGGGCGACCAGGCCACGCTCATCTCCTGGCTCGACGAGGGCCAGCAGGCGTGCCGCGATCTCCGCCTGCGCCAGCTGCAGGCCGAGATCGGCGAGGCCGCGCGCCAGTACCAGTCGACCCACGGCGCCTACCCTGAGGGGCTCGAGCGTCTGGTCCAGGAAGGGCTGCTGCCTCGGGACACCTGGCGGACGATCGACCGCCTCGGCTGGCAGTACGCCCGGCTCGAGTCCGGCCAGTCGTACCGGCTCGCGCTCTGATCAGCGCCGGCGGCGCGACGGCCGGTGGGCGGCGTGGACGAGGCGATCCGGATCGAACCACGCGGCGGCGCACCGCATCACCGTCTCGCGGTCCACGGCCTCCACGCTGGCGACCAGCTCGGCCAGCGGGATGAACCGGCGGTAGACGATCTCGTTCTTCGCCGCGCGGTACATCTGGTTGCTGCTGCCCTCGAGCGAGAACACGAGCTGCGACTTGAACTGCGCCTTGTTGCTCGCCAGCTCGTCCGCGGTCGGACCTTCGCTCAGGAAACGCCGGTACTCCGCCGCGACCACCTCGCGCACGCGCGCTTCCTTCTCGGGCGTGCAGCAGCCGGCGCAGCTCACCAGGCCGGTATCCGGTCCCATGTCGGTGTACGTGTAGACCGTGTAGGCCAGGCCCTCCCGTTCGCGCACGGCCTGGAAGACGCGGCTGCTCATGCCGCCGCCCAGGAGATTGCTCAAGAGCAGCAGGGGCACGCGATCGGGATGGTCGCTCGAGACGCCGAGGTTGCCGATCTCGAAGTAGGTCTGCACGATCGGGCTCTTGATCACCAGCTCGGAAGCCGTGCGCAGCGCGGGATCGGGCGCCGGCGCGCCCGGCGCCGGCGCGGCCCCCGCGCCGGCGGCCGGCAGGTCCGCGAAGGCCGCGAGCATGAGGTCGCGGTGCTCGGGCAGCAGGTTGCCGGCCAGGGTGAGCACGACGTTGGGGCCGGCGAAGAAATCGCGGTGCTCCTGGCGCAGGATGCGTTCATCGAGGCTGCGCACCGTCTCGGGCGTGCCGAGGATCGGCCGGCCGCGGCGGTGCGCCTGGTAGACGTGGGCGGAGTAGGCGTCGTGGAGCCGGTCTTCCGGGGTGTCGAGCACCTCCTGGATCTCCTCGCAGACCACGTCCTGCTCGAGGGCGATGAGGCCCGGCTCGAAGGCCGGGCGCAGCAGCATGTCGCTCAGGATGTCGATCGCCCGGGCCAGGAATTCCGGCAGGACCTTGAGCGTGAAGGCGACATAGTCCTTGGTCGTGAAGGCGTCGATCGCCGCCCCGATCGCGTCGAAAGCCTCGGCGATCTCGAGCGCGGTGCGCCGCTCGGATCCCTTGAAGACGATGTGTTCGAGGAAGTGCGCGACCCCCTCGCGCCCCTCGGCCTCGCTGGCGCTGCCGCGCCGGAGCCAGACGCCGCAGCAGACGCCGTGGGCCGACGGCAGCGGGATCTCCAGCAAGACCGCCCCGCCGGACACGTCGGTCCGGCGGGGCGGCGACTCGCCAAGGTTGTCGAGGAGGTTCACGCTAGCGGCGGTCCCGGCCGCCGCGCCCGCCCCGGCCGCCGCGTCCGCCCCGGTCGCCGCCGCGGCCACCGCGGTCGCCGCGGTCGCCGCGATCGCCGCCGCGACTCGGCCGCCCCTCGGCTTCCCGCAGCGCCTCGAAGCCCTCGGGCTTGTCGAGCAAGGCCTTGCGGCTGAGGCGGACCTTGCCGGTGCGGCTGTCGACCTCGACCAGCTTGACCTCCACCTCCTCGCCCTCCTGCAGCACGTCGGAGACGTTGCCCACGCGGAAATGCTCGAGCTCGGAGATGTGCAGCAGCCCTTCCTTGCCGGGCAGGTACTCCACGAAGGCGCCGAACTCGACGATCGAGGTGACCCGGCCCTTGTAGACCCGGCCGACCTCGGGCTCGGCCATCATGCCGCGGATCCACTCGAGGGCCTGCGCGCCGCTGGCCTGGTCGACCGACGACACGAAGACCATGCCCTCGTCGTCGACCTCGATCGTGGCCCCGGTGACCTCCTGGATCTTCTTGATGACCTTGCCGCCCGGGCCGATCAGCTCGCCGATCTTCTTGACCGGGATCTGGATGGTCTCGATCTTCGGCGCGTACGGCGACATCTGCCGGCGCGGTTCCGGCAGGCATTCGGCCATCTTGTCGAGGATGTGCAGGCGCGCCCGCCGCGCGTCCGCGAGCGCCTTGCCCATGATCTCGCGGCTGATGCCCCCGATCTTGGTGTCGAGCTGGAAGGCGGTGATGCCCTCCCGCGTGCCGGTGACCTTGAAGTCCATGTCGCCCAGATGATCCTCGAGGCCGAGGATGTCCGTCAGCACGGCGACCCGGTCGCCCTCCTTGACCAGGCCCATCGCCACGCCCGCGACCGGCCGGATGATCGGCGCGCCGGCGTCCATCAGGGCGAGGCAGCACGAGCACACGGTCGCCATCGAGCTGGAGCCGTTCGACTCCAGGATGTCCGCGACGAGCCGGATCGTGTAGGGGAAGTCCTCGGTGTCGGGCAGGACCGGTCGGATGGCCCGCTCGGCGAGCTTGCCGTGCCCGATCTCGCGCCGGCCGGTGCCGCTGTAGCGGCCGACCTCGCCCACGCTGAACGGCGGGAAGTTGTAGTGCAGGTAGTACTTCGACCAGTATTGCTCGGTGTTCAGCGGCTCGATGCGCTGCTCCGCCTGCTTGCTGCCGACCGTGCAGGTGCCCAGCGCCTGGGTCTCGCCCCGCGTGAACAGGCACGAGCCGTGCGCGCGCGGCAGCACGCCGACCTCGATCGTGATCGGCCGGACCGTCGTGAGGTCACGGCCGTCGGCGCGGATCCCCTGGTCGAGGATCAGGTTGCGCATCGACTCCTTCTCGAGCTTGTCGAAGAGAGCCAGGGCCTCGGCGTCGACCTTGCCGTCCGCGTCGGTGAACGCCTCGGCGACGCCGATCTTGACGGCGGCGACGGCTTCCTGCCGATCGAGCTTGCCCTGGATCGCGATCGCCGAGCGCAGCCGGTCCGCGACCAGGCCGCGGACGCGTTCGAGCTTCGCGGCGTCCCGCGCGGGCGGCGTGAACGACCACTTCGGCTTGCCGCCGGCGCGCGCCAGCAGCTCGCGCTGCAGCCCGTTCAGCTTGGCGATCCAGCCCCGGGCGAAATCGATGGCGTCGAGGAGGTCGTCCTCGCCGATCTCCTCGCAGTCGCCCTCGATCATGCACACGATGTCGTCGGTGCCGGCGACGATGATGTCCAGGTCGGACTGGTCGAGCTGGTCGAAGGTCGGGTTGACGATGAATTCGCCGCCGACACGGCCGACCCGGACGCCGGAGACGAAGCCGGCGAACGGGACGTCGCTGAGGGCGAGCGCCGCGCTGGCGCCGGTGATGCTCAGCACGTCGGCGTGGTAGTCCGTGTCCGCGGAGATGATGAAGGCCACGACCTGGGTCTCGTGATTGAAGCCGTCGGGGAACAGCGGCCGCAGGGGCCGGTCGATCAGTCGCGCCGAGAGGGTCTCCCGGTCGGTGGGGCGCGCCTCCCGCTTGAAGAAACCGCCGGGGATCTTGCCCGCGGCATAGGTCTTGTTCCGGTATTCGACGTAGAGCGGCAGGAAATCCCGGTCGCTCGGATTCTTGTCAGCCGTGACGGTCATGAGCGACATCGTGTCGCCCATGCGCACCACGCAGCTGCCGTTGGCCTGCTTGGCCATCCGCCCGGTCTCGAGGCTGAACGTGGCGCCATTCATCTCCAGACTGACAACGTGTGTTCCCATATTCAATGTTCTTCCTTCCTCACCAGCTGCTTGCGTCATGCCGCCTCACGCGGCGGGCATCCGTGGCCAGGCACAAGGAATGGCCGCGAGGCGCACACGTCCTCACGACCACACCGCCAGCGTGCCTCGCGATGTGAGCCGGATGCCATGGATTCCCGACGGGGTCAACCCCGCAGGCCAAGCGTCTTGATCAGGGCGCGATACCCGTCCAGGTCCTTCTTCTTGAGGTAGTTCAGCAGACGCTTGCGCTGACCGACCATCTTGAGCAGCCCGCGGCGGGAATGGTGGTCCTTCGCGTGCAGCTTGAAATGGTCCGAGAGGCTATTGATCCGTTCGGTCAGCAGCGCGATCTGCACCTCGGGCGACCCGGAGTCGTTCTCGTGCTTCTTGTGCTTGGCGATGACTTGGTCTTTACGTTCCTTGGTCAGTGCCATCGTCGAGAACCTCCAGACGATTGACGAACGCTTGCGCGTCACGATGGCCGCAGATCGACCCTCTCCCTGGACGCTGCCGATGGTTCACGGCCCGGGAGAGTTGGATATCGGTCGACCCGCTGCGGACTGTAGCGTGCGCGAGGCACGCGCAAAACGCGGAGCGTGACTCCGCGCCAGGTTGGCCGAATATAGGCGATCAGCCTCTCGTTGGCAAGAACGTCGCTGGCCAGGGCATGCCAGATTGATCGGGCTAGCTGTGGTTCAGGCGCCCGCGTTGACGCCGATCCCGAATCCGCTCGCCGCGCGGTCCGCCGGGAGGTCCAGGTCCTCGACCAGCGCGCCGGCGGCGCTCGCGTCGGCTCCGACCGACGGCCGCCTCGCCGCGAGCAGCGGGCTGGGAGCGGCCAGGGGCCGGAAATCGGCCCGGGGCGCCAGCCTCGCCAGACCCGGCACGGTCGTCGCCACCAGGACCCACAGGTCCCGGCCGGGGCTGCGGCGCCATCCCTCGCGGATCGCGGCCGCCAGCTTGCGCGGCAGGAGCGTCTCGACGTAGTACCGTTCGGGGTCCCGCACCCTGCCGAGGATCTCCTCCTCGCGGCGCAGCTGCAGCGTGCAGACGTCGGTGATGCCGGGCCGCTGGATCAAGGCCAGCGCGAAGAGTTGCGGATAGCGGGCCACGTACCGGGGCACCTCGGGACGCGGGCCGACGAGGGCCATGTCGCCCCGCACGACGTTCCAGAGCTGCGGCAGCTCATCCAGCTTGGTGCGGCGCAGGAACCGGCCGAAGGTCGTGATCCGGGCGTCGCCGGTCGCGGTGACCAGCGGGCCGGCCGACTCGGCCCGGTCGACCATGCTGCGGAACTTGAGCAGCTCGAACCGCCGGCCGCGCTGGCCCACGCGGATCTGTCGAAACAGGATCGGTCCAGGGCTGGTTAGCTTCAGCAGCAGCGCGACGAGGAGCAGGACCGGCGTGAGCGCGAGCAGACCGAGGCCGCAGAAGACCACTTCCATGGGGCGCGGCAAGGTTCCCTCCTGGTTGGCGACCGTGCCAACGTAATCGGTGGCGGTCGCTCGACAAAGGGGTTTCTTCAGAGTCGATCCTCGACTGTTTCTATTGGCAAATTACGGACTTCCTTTAGTCCGATCTTTCGCTTGCGGGCGCTCGCCGAGCGCGACTACTCTGCGCTGCGGACCACGAACCGGAGGCGGGCCCCGGATGCGCGACGATTTCCTGCCGTTTTCCCCCCCCTGTCTGGACGATGACGAGATCGCCGAGGTCGCCGAGAGCCTGCGGACCGGGTGGATCACCACCGGCCCCAAGTGCCGGGCCCTGGAGGAGCGGCTGGCCGAGCGGTTGAACAGCCCGGCCGCGCTGGCGGTGAGCTCGTGCACGGCGGCGCTCCACACCGCCCTCGCCGTGCTCGGCGTGGGACCGGGCGACGAGGTCGTCACCTCCGCCTTGACGTTCTGCTCCACCGTGAGCGTGATCGAACACGTCGGCGCGCGGCCGATCCTCGTGGACGTCGAGCCGGACACCCTGAACCTCGACCCCGCCGCGGTCGCCGCGGCGGTGACCGAGCGGACCAGGGTGATCCTGCCCGTCCACTACGGCGGCCATCCCTGCGAGATGGATGCCCTGCGCGCGATCGCGGAGCGCCACGGCCTGGACGTGCTCGAGGACGCGGCGCACGCCTTGCCGGCGCGCTATCGCGGCCGTTGGATCGGCTCCGGCCAGAACCCGGCCGCGTTCAGCTTCTACGCGACCAAGAACCTGACCACGGCCGAGGGCGGCCTGCTGACCGGCGCGCCGGAGTTCATCGAGCGCGCGCGCGTCGCCAGCCTGCACGGGATGAGCAAGGACGCCTGGAAGCGCTACGACAAGGGCGGCAGCTGGTTCTACGAGGTCGTGATGCCGGGCTTCAAGTACAACCTGCCGGACGTGCTGGCGGCGATCGGGCTGGCGCAGCTGCGCAAGCTCGACCGGATGCAAGCACGACGGCGGGAGGCGGTGGCGCGGTACCGGGAGGCCTTCGCCGATCTGCCGCTGCGGCTGCCGGTCGAGCGCGACGGCTGCGAGAGCGCGTGGCACCTGTACCCCGTCCGCCTGCTCGACGAGGCGCCGGTCGGGCGCGACGAGTTCATCGCCCGGATGACCGCGGCCGACATCGGGACGTCGGTGCACTTCGTCCCCATCCACTACCACCCGTACTATCGCGAGAAATACGGCTGGCGCGAGGGGATGCACCCGGTCGCGGAGGACGCGTTCCGGCGCCTGGTGAGCCTGCCGCTGCATGGCGGGCTGCGCGCCGAGGACCTCGCGAGGGTCGTCGCCGCCGTGCGGACGGCGCTGGCAGCCGGGACCTGAAACGGAGCGCGCGATGACGGCACCGGACTCGCCGCGCGACCGGACTCGCCGGATCCGGGTGGCCCACGTGGTCACCATCTACCGGGGCATCGTCGGGATGCTCGAGCCCAAGCTCGTCGCGCTCGCCGCGTGCGACGACCTCGACGTCTGCTGCATCACCGCGCCGCGTCCGGACGACCTCGAGCTGCCGCCGCCGCGGGTGCGCCAGATCTCCTGTCCGATGGACCGCCGTGTCCATCCGCTGCGGGATACGGCGAGCATCGTGACCATGGCGAGGATCTTCGCGCGGGAGCGGTTCGACATCGTCCACTCGCACTCGGCCAAGGCCGGGATGATCGCCGCGCTCGCCGCCCGCTCGGCGCCGGTCCCTTTCCTCGTGCACACCTACCACGGCCTGCCGTTCTTCGCCGGGCAGGCCGCCGCCACGTACGCCGCCTGCCGCGCCCTCGAGGCTCTGGCCTGCCGCAGCCGTGACTTCTGCCTCAGCCAGAATCTGCGCGACCTGCCGGCGATCGCGGACCTCATGGGTTCGGCCGACCGCGTCGCGTACGAGGGCAACGGCGTGGACATCGCCGACCTCGTCGCGAAGGCGGGCGCGCAGCGGGAGGCCGGCGCCGCCCGCTTCGGCGCCGGCCGGCTGCGGATCGCGCTGGTGAGCCGGCTCGAGCCGGTCAAGAACGTCGGCGACTTCCTCCACGTCGTGCGGCGGCTGGTGGCCGCCGGCCACGACGCGACCGCCGCCATCGCGGGCTACGGTCCCGAGCGGGAGCGTCTCGAGGCGCTCGCGCGCCGGCTCGGGCTGTCCGACCGCGTCGCGTTCCTCGGCTGGTGTCCCGAGGTGCCCGGGCTCCTGGCGGCGGCCGACGTCGTCATGCTCACCTCGCGCAAGGAGGGGATCCCGCGGTCCCTGATCGAGGCGATGGCGCTCGCGAGGCCGGTGGTCGCGACGGACGTCCTCGGCACCCAGGAACTCGTCGCCGACGGGGTCACCGGTTATCTGTGTCCGTGCGGCGATGTGGCGATGCTGGCGCAGCGAGTCGCCGCGCTGGCCGCCGACGCCGGCCTGCGCCGGGCGCTGGGCGACGCGGGCCGGCAGCGGGTCGCCGAGCATTTCGATGACCGCGAGATCGCAGCGCGACTCGCCGCCTTCTATCGCGCGGCGGCCGGCGGCGCGCGCGGCCGGGCGCTCAAGACAGGCTTCGTGACGCCCGAGCCTGCCGGCGGCCCCGGCGGGGACCCGGCCGGGTCCCCGCGCGTCCCGGGCCCCTTCCGCGAGCGAGACCGAAACCATGGAGATCCTTGACGTCGGCGACCCCCGCGCGCCCGACCTCGCCACGTCGCTCGCCGCGGTGGTCACGATCCACGAGCACGCCTTTCGCGGCTTCTTCCTCACCGCGCTCGGCCGCCCCTTCCTGCGCCAGTACTACCTGGCCGTCGCGCGGTATCCGCAGGGCATATTCCTGGTCGCGGACGTGGATGGCGGCGTGGCCGGGTTCGCCGCCGGCTTCCGGCGCCCCGAACGATTCTACGCGACGCTGAGGTCGCGCTGGCCCCGCCTGGCGTTGCCGATCGTCCTGGGTCTGGCCCGCCGGCCGCGCCTGCTGCTCGCCGTCCTGGGCGGCGTTCGCCGCGTCGTGCGCGGCCGCGCCGGCACCGCGGCGTCGCCGGGCGTCGGCGGCGGACCCGCCGCGACGGTTGAGCTGGCGTCCATCGCGGTCTCGCCCGCGCACGCGGGTCGCGGGGTCGGCCGCGCGCTCCTGGACGCGTTCAATGCGCGCGCCGGCGCGATGGGGGCCGCGCGCGTGGTCCTGACGACCGACCGCGACGGCAACGAGCAGGTCGTGGGCTTCTACACGGGGGCGGGTTTCGAGATCGACGGCGAGTTCGTGCAGGGGCGCCGGCGGCGCATGCTGCGGCTCTGCAAGCGCCTCGGCGCCGGAGCCTCCGGCGGCTGACGCCGGCGTGGCCGCGGCCGCTCAGTCCGGGTCGCGCCGGTAGACGGCCAGCAGCCACCGCCGACGCCCGCATCGGTCGAGGAGCGTTCCGGCCACGCGCGACGCGAGCCGGGCCGCCGGCCGGCCGGGTGTGATTCCCGCGTCCCGACCGGTGCCCTCCCAGCCGCATTCCGGGCACACCAGCAGCGCCGCCGGAAGCCGGTCGCGTCGCCAGGCCGGGTCGTAGGCGCCGGCGCGCTCGTCGCGGCGCGGGCCGATCTCGCGGATGGCGGTCGCCGTGAAGCCCGGCAGCAGCGTTCGCAGGGTCGCCGGCGAGAAGGCGCGCAGGTGTCCGAACGCGTGGAAATCCCGGCGGCAGACCGGGCACTGGACCCGGCGGCGGCCGAGTCGCTCGCGATTCGGCACCGAGACGATGACCGCATCGCGGGCCAGCCTGGCCAGTTCCCCGACCGCGGCCTCGAAGACGCCCGCCGGCAGGTGCTCGAGGACCTCCGTGCAGATCACCGCGGCGAAGGACCGGTCGCGCAGCGGAAGGGCGGCGGCGTCGGCCACCGCCAGCGCGAGTCGGCGACCGACCGCCCGCCTCGCTGCGAGCAGCGCAGCCGCGTGCAGGTCGACCCCGACCAGGCAGCGGCCAGGCAGCAGGCCGGCGAGTCGCTCCAGGACGGATCCGTCGCCGCAGCCCACGTCGAGGACCGCGTCGCTGTCGGGCGGCACGGCGGCCGCGACCGTCACGGCGCGGAGCCCGTCGGCCGGACGCCGGGAGACTCGAAGCGACCAGACCGCCGGCGACGCGAATCGTTGCGGGCGCTGGCTCATCCCGCCTCCGGTTTCGCGCCGGCCGTCTGTCTCAGGTGGCGCGCGATGCTGCGGATGGCGAGGGGGTACAGACAGGCGTAGACCACGACTCCCGTCGAGCTGAGGGCCCACAGGAGGAACGTCAGGTCGCCGCGCAGGATGCCGGCGCCGATCACGAGCACGCGGCTCGCGAGCAGCGCCACGTTGAAGCCCAGGAGCAACCGCAAGCCCCCGGTCCGCAGGAAGACCACGCCGAGGTGGGTCAGCGCGAAGGCCGCGCCGAGCCACGGCGCCAGGATGCGGATGGCGTCGACCGCGTGCAGCCACTCGTCTCCCAGCGCGGCGCCCAGGACGCGGGCCGCCAGCGCGTCGGGCGCCAGTGCCAGCGGGCCGTACAACGCCACGGCGAGGCCGACCAGGACCCCGGTGTAGCGCCGGACGAGTCGCAGGGGGGGCTCGCCGCGCACGAGCGCCGAGGTGAACACGCGGCCGACGGGATCACCGATCAAGCGGTTCGGCAGGCGCAACAGGCGGTATGCCATGGCATACGCCCCCGCGCCGGCGTCGCCCCACACGGCGGCGATCGCCAGGACCGGAGCCTGCCAGCTCAGGGTGTTGCCGACGGAACTGGGCAGGTCGGCGGCGACGACGCCGCGATACCGCCGCGCCAGCCAGGCGGCGTCGCGCCAGCCTCGCCACCGCAGCCGCCGCAGGTCGCCCGGGAAGACCACGGCCGATGCGGCGACGAGCGCGAGCAGCCGGCCCGCGATCAGCGCCTGGACGCCGGGCTGGCCGCTCCACAGCAAGAGGACCTGCAGGACCATCGTGCCGGACACCTCGATGAAGTTCGCGGCGGCGATGCGCCCGTGGGTCGCGTCGCGCACCGCCATCAGCAGCCAGACCCGGTTGACGATGGTGGCGCCGTACATCCCGCCGGCGAGGATCGCCTCCACCGGCGCCAGGTCGTGCAGAGCCAGCGCGCCCAGGGCGACGGCGGCGCCGCCCAGCAGGCTGCCGAACGCGGTCGCGCCGTGGAGCCGCTGCGCGTCCCCGCGGGAGCGCGCGACCAGCACGACCTGCTCGAGGCGCCCGAGGCCGACCACGCTGCCGATCACGGTCAGCGAAAGGTAGGGCGCATAGCCGCCGAAGATCGCCGGCGGCGCCAGGCGCGCCAGCGCCGGGACGAGCAGCAACGCCGCGAGCTGGCCGGCGAACGCCGCCCCCGACTGGACGCCGACGCTCCGCGCGATTCGGATCACCGCGGTCGTCCCTCAGCCAGCAGGTCGGCCAGGCGGCGCGCCAGCTGCGGGTAGCCCCAGCGGCGGTCCAGGTCCGCGCGTTCGGCGGCGCCGAGCGGCCCCCGCTCGCCGGCCGCGCGCAGGAACGCCTGGATGCGCTCGGCGAACCCCGCGTCGGGGGCGTCCGGGTCGGCCACGAAACCCCGCGGATAGCGGACGACGCGCCGAGCGGCCTCGTCCGTGTCCTTGCCGAGATACAGGATCGGTCGTTCGGTCAGCATGTATTCGTAGATCTTCGCGGGGACCGCCCCCCGCGACTCCCAGGTATCACCCTCGCCGCCGGTCGCCACCAGGCCGGCCGCCTCCTGCAGGCGCGCCAGCAGCGCGGCGAAGGGCACGAGCCCGCACGCCCGGACGCGCGGTCCGGCGGCGCGCCCGACCTGCCGCAGGAGCGCGTCGTCCGGGCCGAAGTAGTCCAGCCGGCAGTCCCTCGGCAGCAGGTCCAGCAGACGCTCGAGCCCGCTCGCATCGCGCCGGCCGCTCTGCAGGCGACCCGCATAGGCCACGAACGGCGGCTCGCCCCGGCCGGCGGCCGGCGGCGCCGGAGCGGGCCGATCGGCGGGATCGAAGCCGTTGGAGACCTCGTGGCAGGCGCGGGCGCCCTTGGCCGCGAACAGGGGCAGCCAGGCGCCGCTGACCGTGGTCACACAGCGCGCCTGACGCACCACCGCCCGTTCGAGGCGCCTCGCCAGGGCGCGGGCCGGCGCCGCCTTCGTCCGGGCGAACACCGGCGCGTCGGTCCAGACGTCGCGGAAGTCGGCCACGTACTCCACTCCCGTCCGCCGGTGCCACCACAGCGCGGCGGCGAGCAGCGACGGCGGGCCCGAGGTCACCCAGACGATCGCGCCGCGTTCAGCGGCGATCCTCACGGCGACCGCCATGGCCCGCATCGACCACCGCGCATTCCCGTCCACCGGCGACCAGCGGCCGAGGGCGCGGCGCGCGCGCGCGGCCGCCGGCGCGCCGGGCGCGATTCGGGCGGCTTGCGCGCCCGCAGCCGCGACCGCGGTGCCCACGATCTCGACGCTCGCCGGGATGCCGAAGGCGGCCGGGTCCGCAGGTCGAACGCGCGTGACCACCACGACGTCCGCCCCGCAGTCCGGCAGATACTTCGCGAGCTTCCAGGGCCGGCGGCTCGAGCTGTCGAAGCTGGGCGGGAAGCCCCGCGCGACGATGACGACCCTCAGCATCGGACGTCTCCGGACGCGCGGGCGTGCAGGCAGGTCGAGAGCGCCGTGACGGCCAGGGCCGGCAAGAGGCCCATGCCGCCGAGGGAGTACGTCCGGAACGCGCCATTGATCAGGTAGAACACCACCACGCCGACCTCCCAATGGTACGCGCACCAGCGCGGTCCGGAGAACCCGAGGCCCCAGGCGACGCCCAGGATCAGGAAGCCGAAACTGAAGACGAACAGGGCGACTCCGCCCCGGACGAGGGTGTGGAGGTAGCCGGAATGGAACGACACACCCTCCGGCAGCGCCCCCGCGGCGAAGCGCTGCGCGACCTCCACGTCGAGTCCCCAGCCGAGCACCGGTCGCTGCAACCAGAGGTCGACACCCTGGCTCCAGATCAGGTCGCGTCTGTTGAGCCCCTTGGCGAGCCGGAAGACGTCGTAGATCTGCTCGTAGTAGACCGAGAACGCGATCACGACGGCCGCCACCAGCCCGCAGAGGACGGCGCGAGCGATCCGCGCGCGCCGCGGCGGTCCCCAGACCGCGTTCACGAGCAGCATGGCGGCGGCCGCTCCGGCGAGCGCCAGCAGGACGCCCCGCGACGACCCCCAGAACGTGCTCAGAAAGAGCGCCGCCAGGATGACGCGGTCCCGCGCCGTCCAGCGCCCCCCCAGGTGCGCCAGCAGGCCGTAGAGCATGAGGAAGCAGCCCTGGCTCACCGCGTAGTAGTTGACGTTGAACGTCAGGCCGGCGGCCGAGGGCAGGCTGGTGCCGAAGATGGCTCGACCGACCACGATGTCGCCGAACACCGGCACCGAGCCGAGCAGGCCGAGGGACGCGAGCGCGGCCGCGCCGAAGTTCGCCGCCGCCAGCGCGAGGATCAGCGTTCGCAGCGGCCCGTGGCGGACGTCGCGGATCCGGTGCAGGACCAGGGCCGAGACGAACAGGACCACCGGATAGAGCATCTCCTGCGCGACCTGCACCGGCCCGACGACGGTGCCGGCGGCGAACATGCTCGCGAGGGTCGCCTGCGCATGGCCGAAGCAGAAGACGCCGATGAAGACCAGGCGCGACCGCGAGAGGCGGCCGCTGCCGGCCACGAGGACGGCCAGTCCGGCAAGCACCGCGACGTAGGCCGCGAGCTTGACCGGGGTCATCGCCGAGTCCGCATACGAGACGAAGCCGCCGCCGTAGACGAGGGCCAGTCCCCCGGTGGCCGCCGCCCGGCGCCCCGGCCGCTGTTCGCTATGCGTCATCGTCGCCTCGGATGCCGGACGACGCGGCGGTCGCCGCCGCGTTCGACCCCGGCGCGACCTCCCGCGGGTCCGCGCCCGCGCCCGTGCCGGCGAGGACCCGACGCAGGTTCGCGAGGTGCGCGCGCGGGTCCAGGTACGTTCGCGCGTGGCGAATCGCCGCCTCGCGGCGGCGCGCCAGGGCGTCCCGATCGGCGGCGATCCGCGCCAGGGCGCCGGCGATGGCGTCGGCATCCCAGTCGACCATCAGACCGGCGCCGGAGTCCGCGACCAGGTCCTCCTGGGCGGGGATGCCGCGGCTGGCGACCACGGCCAGGCCGGCGCCGAGGTATTCCGCGAGCTTCGTGGGCGACGCCTCCCGGAACTCCGGCAGCGGTGGGATGACGCTCAGGCCGACCTCGGCCGCGGCCAGCTCCCGCCAGACCGCGTCGCGGGGAATGCGGTGGACCAGCTGGATGCGCCCGCGGTCGAGCCACGGTCGCAGGATCGGATCGGCCGCCAGGCGGCGATACTCGGCCTCCGTGCAGCCGATGGACCGGAACACCGCGTCGAGTCCACGCGCCAGCGCCGCCGCGGCCGCCCGCAAGACGAGGTCGACGCCGCGCTTGGCCTCGTGCGAACCCACGTACACGAAGCGAACGGTCCCCGTCCCGGCGACCGGCGCCGGCGCGAGCGCGGCGGGCACGTCGGCGACGAGCGGGATGTAGGCCGCAGTCCCCGCGCGTGGAAAGAGACGGCGCGTGCGGGCGAGCCCCAGCGGGCTGACGGCGAGGACCGCGTCCACCCGCGGCGCGCAGGCGCGCAGCAGCAGCCGCGCGCCCCACCGCAGGAGGCGGCTGCCCGACGCGGTCTCGTGGGGGAAGCTGCTCTGATAGACCAGCCGGTCGACGCGTGGTCGCATCACGGCGGCGGCCAGCAGCAAGATGGGGCAGTTGCGGACGAGCAGGACCACGGTCTGCTGCCGCGCCCGCAGCCGGCCGACCTGCGGCGCGACGAGCCGGATCGCCTGCAGGACGTTCGCGAGGCGGCCCAGCGACCGCCGCCGCCACAGGCGCGGCAGGCACACGGCCCGCCGGTACCGGCGGGGCCGGCCGCCGTCGCGCCCGGCGCGCGAGACGACGAGGCGGACGCGGATGTCCGCCTCCTCGACGAGCACCGTGCTCAGGAAGCCGTCGACGAACGAGTGCTCCGGCGGATCGGACTTGTCCAGCAGCGCGATCACGTAGATCATGGACGCGCCCCTCGCGGCCGCCGGCATCGTCGCCATCCTAGCGCGACCGCCGCCACCGCGGCGCGGCGGCCGCGAACGCCCGGTGGAACTCCGCGGCGTCTCCCGTGGCGTGCCGCGCCGCGCGGTGCCATCCGTCCGTCGCCAGGACGAGGAAGATGCCGGCCAGCGCGCCGGCCAGCAGTCCGAGGACTGTCTTCAGCGCCAGGTTGCGCGGCAGCGGCGACACCGGCAATCGGGGACTCTCCAGCAGGGTGATGACCGGGGTGTCGCGGACCTCCCGTATCTGAACCTGCGCGAGGTCGTTCATGAGCGAGGTGTAGACCGCCTGCCGGAGGGCGATCTCCCGCGCGAGCCGGTCGCGGTGGAACGTCAGCTCGGGAGACTCGCCGATCGAGCGGTTCTGCTTCAGGAAGGTCAGCAGGCGGTCCTCGGCCGCCTGCAGGTCCGCGTGAGCGTCGGCGACGCGAGCCGCCACGAATTCGCGCTCCTGCGCCGCCTGGGTCCGCCGTCGCGAGACGTTGAACGCGTTGAGGCTGCCGATCAGCCGCTCGGCCAGCTGATGCGAGACGTCTGGCCACGCCGTGGTGACGACCAGCTCGACGGCGCCGATCTCGGCGATCTCCCCCGCCTGGAACAGCAGCCGCAGGTCGTCGGCGCCCCGGGCGAGCGCCGCCGGGTCGGCGGCCGCTTCGCCGAGCAGCTCGAGGACGGAGACGCGCTCCGCCCCGCCGGCGCCGACCGTCAGGGTGTCGAGCAGGACGGGATCGAGGACGTCGCGCGTGCCGAGCAACTCGACGTAGACCGCCGGTCCCCACTGGCCGCCGGCGGGCTCGAAGCCCAGCGCGAATCGGCTGGCCACCTGGGCCAGGCCCGTGGGCTGCAGATCGCTGGCCTGCGGCTGGAACAGCGCCGAGGCGCGGTACGCCGCGGGCCGCAGCAGGGTGAGGGCAAACGCCAGCGCCGCCCCGACGAGCGCGAGGATCAGCACGAGGCGCCGCCGCCGGATCAGGGTGGTCAGCAACGCGTACGGAGTGACGGCGTCGCCCCCGGCGGCGCCGCTGCGAGGCTGGTCGGTCGTTCGCTCCATCGCCGGTCACTCCGTCGTCTTGTCGATCACCAGCCACACCGTCGCCAGCGAGGCGAAGATCACCGAGATCTCCTTGAGCGTCTCGAGCGTCGTCGGCCCCTCCGGCGGCGGCTCGACCGGCACGACGATCGTCGACCCCGGCAGGACCTCGTGCCCGCCCTTGTTCGGCTGCGACAGCCCGTTGGGGTGGACCACCCGCGTGCGCTGCCGGTCGGCCTTGTCGAGGTAGCCGCCGGCGCGGTCCACGTACCAGTCGATCCTGCGGCCGTCCTCGTGCACGAGCGCCGTCGGGAACCCGACCTCGCCGACGACCTTCACGGTGTACTGCTGCTGCGGCACCAGGAGCCGGTCGCCCGCCTCCAGGATGATGTCCTGCGGGCCGCCCGGCTCGGCCATCGCCGCCTCGAGATCGACGGCCACGTTGCCGAGTCCGGCGCGCTCGACGCGGGCGCCGCGCGCGAAGGCGGTGGGTTTCAGGCCGCCGGCGCGCTCGACGAGGCCCGACAGCCGCTCGTCCTCGCGCTCGAGACTGAACACGCCGTTGTAGAAGACCTCGCCCTTGACGGTCACCAGCCGTTGCTGCTCGTACCAGGGCAGACGCCGCACGACGACCTGATCGTACGGCTGCAGGAGCACGTCGCCGCCCCGCTGCAGGTAGTTCGGTGAGAGGTCGAAGACCAGGGTCTGCACGGTGGCGCCGGTGGGCTTCTCCGCCGCCGCCGAGAAGACCTTCTCCGGCTGCAGGCGCTGCACCTCGACGTGCGCGAGGTCGCCCGTGGCGGGGATCCCGCCCGCGCGCACGATGAGGTCGCGCAAGGTCAGGCCGCGGCGGTACTCGTAGGTGTCCGGCTGGCGGACCTCGCCGTTGATCGTCACCGTCTCGCGGTCGAGCATCTCCCCGAGCGCGAAGACCCGCAGCACGTCGCGCTCCTGCAGCGGCACGTCCGCCGCCTCGCCGCGCAGCACCGCGCCCAGCGGCAGGGTCACCGACGACAGCCGTTCCTGCAGGTCGATCCGGTCGATGATCGCGACCTCGAGCAGGACGTCCGGCCAGGCGCCGCCGGCCCGCTCGACCAGCTCGCGCACCGTCAGCCCCTGGTTGAACTGGTAACGGCCGGGCCGCTTGACGTGGCCGACGATCTCGACCCAGCCCCACAGCTTGTCCTCGATCTGGTCGACCGTCACGATGTCGCCGTCCAGCAGGACGCTCGCCGCCGGGTCGACGAGGCCGCCGGTCGCCGGATCGAGGTCGACGTCCAGGAACGTGCGGTCGGGCAGGTCGTCGCGGCGCAGCGCGGGCGGCACGATGCGCTCGACGTGCACGATCGCAGCCGCGGCCTGGGGCGTGAAGCCGCCCGCGAACCCGATCAGGTCGGCCAGCGTCTCGCCGTCGCGCAGCTCGTAGTACGCGGGCCGCCGCACCGCGCCCTGCAGCAGGACCGTGCGGCCGCGCGGCGGCACCAGCACGGTGTCGCCCTCGCGCAGGACCTCGTCGCCGTCGCGCACGCCGGACAGGAGGTAGCGGTAGAGGTCGAGGCTCGCGACGGTCTTGCCGGCGCGCACGAGCTGGAGATCGCGCAGGCTGCCGCCCTCGGTCGGACCGCCGGCGGCGTAGATCGCCGTCAGGAGCGTCGCGACCGAGCTCAGCTCGTAGCCGCCCGGCTGCTCGACGTCCCCGATCACGAACACGCGGATCGCGCGCAGCCGGCCCAGCGAGACGTCGACCCGGATCGACCCGTCCGCGATCCCCGCGTAGCTCCCGGCGAGCCGGTCGCGGATCGCGTCGCCGACCGCGGCGAGCGACCGGTTCTGGCAGACGACCTTCCCGCCGCGCGGCAAGATGATGCTGCCGTCGCGGTCGACGACCCGCTCGACGTGCAGCTCGACCTCCCCCCACGCGTCCACCACGATCTCGTCGCCCACGCCGATCAGGTAGTCGGCCGGGACCGGGCCGAACGACGGCGGCGTGAAGACCCCGGCCGGCAAGCGGAAGAACGTGCGGCCGAAGAGCTCGAGCGGCGGCGGCCCTGCGAGCGCGGTGAGCGACGAATCGGCCGCGCCGGAGGACGCCTCGCCGCCGCTCAGGGGCAGGGCGATCTCCGGCCGTTCGATCCAGTAGCTCCGCTCGCCGCGCCCGCCCGCCGGCGCCGCGGTCTCGGCGGCCGCGCGCGGCGCGCGGTCGTCGATCCCGCCGAGGCTCGTCCGCCCCGGTCCCGGCGCCGTGTCCGCGACCGCCGGCGCCTGGCCCATCTGCTCGCGGTAGCGGCGGGCGATCTCCCCCTCGGCGAGCCCGGTGCGGCGGGCGGCCTCGCGGATCAGCTCGGGCGTGAGATCCTGGGCGGGGAGCGTCCCGGCGAGGCAGCAGGCGACGAGAACGAAAGGCAGGAGACGGCGCGACCGGCGCCAGGCGGCGGCCAACGAGCTGGCGGACGACAAACCGGGTCCTCCCGTCGGGGAACGAGGCGACTGGCCGGAATTATGGAGGAGTGCCCGTACCGTCGCAACGCCTAATCGCCGGGAAACGGCGTGGCCGCCACGACCTCGCGGGCCTGCGCCTCGTCGTGGCGCAGCTGCACGACGAGGTCGTCGACGCCGCCGAACCGCCTCTCGTCGCGCAGCCGCCGCAGCCACTCCACCTTGACCGTGCGCCCGCGCAGGTCGCCCGCGAAGTCGAAGAGGTGGACCTCGAGGCGGGGCAGCGGGAGGCCGTCGCCGTGAAAGGTCGGCACGTTCCCGAAGTTGAGCATCCCGCCGTAGAGGCGCCACCGGCCGTGGCCCGGCGACACGACGTCGCCGTGGCGGTCGATCTCGGGCAGCGACTCCTCGACGAAGCGGAGCAGGCCGTCGCCGCCCGGCGTCGCGACGTCGCCCGGAACCTGCACGCGGCAAGCATAGACGCCGGGCGCCGGCAGGAGCTTGCGCGGGTTGAGCGGCTGCACGTTCGCGGTGGGGAAGCCGATCGTCAGCCCGCGCCCGTCGCCGGGACTGACCTCTCCCCAGGCGGCGTAGGGCCGGCCGAGCATGGCGCTGGCCGCCGCGCAGTCGCCCGCCGAAAGCGCGTTGCGGATCGCCGAGCTCGAGATCACGCGCCCCTGCCAGCTCGTGGGCGGCAGCTCGTCCAGGCTGTAGCCCAGCCGGGCGCCGAGTTCGCGGAGCGCCGCCGCGTCGCCGCGCCGGTCCTTGCCGAGGTGGACGTCGTGGCCGGCCACGAAGTGCGTCATGCCCAGCCACTCGACGAGGAACCGCTTGACGAAGTCGCGGTAGTCGAGTCGCGACAGCGCCGCACTGAAGTCCATCGCCACCAGCACGTCGACGCCGAGCTGCTCCAGCAGCGCAAGTCGCTCGCGCCAGGTGGTCAGGAGGAACGGACCGCCGGCGCCGCCGAGCACCAGGCGCGGGTGGCGCCGGAACGTGAACAGCACGGACGCGCGCAGGCGGTCGCGGTCCTTGGCCTCCAGGAGGGCTGCCACGAGCGCCTGGTGGCCGCGGTGCAGCCCGTCGAAGGAGCCGAGCGCGAGGGCGCAAGGCGCGGTGTCGCGCGGGGCGAGGTCGAGGTCGCCGGCGAGCACCCGGTCGAGATACTCCTCGTTCAGGCGGATCATCCGCATGGTTCGTCCTCTGGGCTCGCGGCCGCGCCGAGGGGAAAGACCGCCGCCAGGACCGGCCGGCCGCCGTCCGGATCGCGCCGGGCGACGGCCGCCAGGTGGCCAGCGGGGTCGAGGAATCGGCAGAGAGCCGGGACGGGCAGGGGCACCCAGTCGGGCTCCGGCTGGCCGCCGCGGCGCAGGTGCGCCGCGCGGTCTTCGTCGAGGGTGAAGGCCGGCACGTGCGGCAGGGCGTCGGCGAGCGGCCGCACCAGCGCGGCCAGCTCGGGCGCCGCCGCGAGCGCGGCCAGGGTCACGGCTTCCGCCACCGCGAAGGGACCCACCTCCAGGCGGCGCAGCGCGTGGAGGTGCGCGCAGGTCGCGAGCGCGGTCCCGAGATCGCGGGCCAGCGCGCGGATGTAGGTGCCGCTGCCGCAGACGACGTCGAGGCCGATCTCGTACACCAGGCCGTCGGACGCCAGATGACCCTCCTCGCCCGTCCGCGGCGTCTCCCCCCACCGCCTGGCCGTGACCGTCAGCCGATCGATCCGGACCGGTCGCGACGCGGGCGCCGCCACGACCTGTCCGGCGCGCACCAGCTCGTGCAGCGAACGGCCGCCGCGCTTGATCGCCGAGAGCAACGGCGGCAGCTGAGGGTAGGTGCCGGTCAGCGAGGCGAGCGCGGCGGCGAGATCGTCGGGCGTGGCCGCGACCGGCGCCCGAGCGGTCACGGCGCCCTCGCGATCGTGGCTGTCGGTCGCCGTCCCCAGGCGGATCGTCGCGGCGTAACGCTTGTCGAGGCCCTGCAGGAACGGCTGCAGGCGGGTCGCCGCGCCGGCGAGGACGATCAGCAGGCCGGTCGCCAGCGGATCGAGCGTCCCGGCGTGGCCGACCCGGAAACGCGGCTGTCCGCGCCGCCGGCGGGGCGGCTCGGGCTGGAGCAGCCGGCTGACCGTCTCGGTCACCTGGCGCGACGTCGGGCCGGCCTCCTTGTCCACGAGCAGGAACCCGCTGGGCGCGTTCACCGTCACTCCGCCTCGAGCAACGCCGCGGTGATCGCCGCCGCGACCGAGTCGCCGTCGCCCTCGACGGTGCAACCCGCGGCGGCCCGGTGGCCGCCGCCGCCGAAGCGCGCGGCCACCGCCTGAACGTCACCCCCGTTCGCACGCAACGAGACGCGCCAGACGCCGGTGTCGAGCTCCTTCAGGAGCGCGGCGTAGCGGACCCCCGCGACCGAGGTCAGCACGTTGACGAAGCCCTCGGTCTCCGTGAGCGGCGCCCGGGTCGCCGCGCGCATCTCGCGGGTGATCCGCATGACCGCGACGCGGCCGCCGCCGGCGTAGGCCAGGCCGGCCAGCGCCAGCTGCAGCAGCGCGAGCCCCTCGCGCTGGCGCTGGTGCAGGAGGCGATGCTGCACGCCGGCGGTGTCGACGCCGCGGGCGGCGAGTTCGGCCGCGAGCCGGAAGGTCGCGGGCCGCACGTTGTCGAAGCGGAAGCCGCCGGTGTCGCCCGCGAGCCCCGCGAAGAGATTCGTCGCGAGATCGACGCCGATCGCCGCGGGGTCGTCGCCGGTGAGCGCCTGGATCACGCGGTAGACCAGCGTGCAGGTGGACTCGGCGCGCTCGTCGACCCATCCGGGCACCGGCGCCCGGCGCCCCGTGATCAGGTGATGGTCGACGCAGAGCACGGTCGCCGCGCGATCGAGCGTCTCCTGCAGGGGGCCGCAGCGATCCGTGCGGTGGCAGTCCAGGAGGACCGCGACGTCCGGCGGCTCCGCCGCGAATCGCGCCGGCGCCTCCTCGGGTGGCACCGCGTCCGCCCACCCCGGCAGCGTGTCGAGGCCGGGCCCCGGGTCGGGGAAGCGGAACGCGACCACGTCCTTGTCGAGGTCCGCGAGCGCGGCGGCGAGCGCCAGGGTCGCGCCGACGGAGTCGGGATCGGGATTCCAGTGGCCGGTCAGCCACACCCGCCCGGCCGCCTGCAGCGGCTCGACGAGCTCGCGCGGCGGCACGAGGTCCGCGAGCTCGAGCGCGCGGTACCGCGCCCGCGGGTCCTGGAACTCGCCCTTGTCGGCGAGCTCGCGCAGCACCCGCTCCATGCCGAGACCGCGATCGAGACTGTCGTCGTAGGCGAAGCGCAGCTCGGGCACCGTGCGCAGCCGCAGGACCTGACCCAGCTGCCGCTGCAGGAACCCCGCCGCCCTGTGCAGGCCGACCAGGCTCTTCTGCCGGTCCGTCTCGTCGCCCGTGATCGCGACGTAGATCCGCGCCTGGCTGTGATCGCGGTTGAGCTCGACCTGCGAGATCGACACCAGCTGGACGCGCGGGTCCTTCACGCGAGTCGCGATCAGGTCGCTGAGCGCGCGCTGGATCGAAGCGCTGAGGCGGCCATGCTGGTGAGGATCCATGATCACCTGTCCTGCGGCGAGCCCACCGACGGCCACAGCCTGAGCCGCCGCCCCGCGGCGCCCGCAGCGCCGCCGCGCCGGCCCGCTGCGGTAGTCATCGCGCGGCGCCGACTCCTCAGAACGTCGTGCGCTTGACTTCCTCGATCTCGAACGTCTCGATGATGTCACCCTCGGCGATCTCGTGGAAATTCTCCAGACCGATGCCGCACTCGTAGCCCTGGGCGACCTCGCGCGCGTCCTCCTTGAAGCGCTTGAGCGACGAGATCTTGCCCTCGAAGATCACCATCTCCTCGCGCACGAGCCGGCCGCGGCTGTTGCGGGTGATCTTGCCTTCCGTGACCATGCAGCCGGCGATCTGGCCGACCTTCGGGATGCGGAAGACCATGCGGACCTCCGCCTTGCCCGTCGAGACCTCGCGCTTGATCGAGCCGAGGAGACCCGCCATGGCCTTCTTCAGCGTGTCCACGGCCTCGTAGATGATGTCGAAGACCTCGATCTCGACGTGGTGCTCCTTGGCGAGTTCGCGGATGGCCGCGCCCGGCCGCAGGTGGAAGCCGATGATCAGGGCGCCCGTGTTCGCGGCGAGCAGCACGTCCGACTCGCTGATGGCGCCCACCGCCTTGTGGACGATGCGCACCTGGACCTCGCTGGTGCCGAGCTCCAGGAGCTGGTCCGCCAGCGCCTCGACCGAGCCGGACACGTCGCCCTTGATGATGATGGGCAATTCCTTGAGGTCCGCGGCCGTGATCAGGCTCGCCAGGGAATCCAGGCTCAGCTTCTTCCGCGGGGCCGTCAGCTGCTGGACGCGCATCTCCTGCTGCCGGCGCGCCGAGATCTCGCGGGCCTCGCGCTCGCTCTCCATCACGTAGAAGCGGTCGCCGGCCTCCGGCACGTCGTTGGCGCCCATCACCTCGGCCGGCTGGCCCGGCAGGCAGGCCTCGAGCTTCTCGCCGCGCTCGTTCACCAGCGCGCGGACCCGTCCGTCGCAGAGGCCGACCACGAAGATGTCGCCCACCTTCAGGGTGCCGCGCTCGATGAGCACGGAGAAGACCACGCCCCGACCCGGCTCCTTGCGGGCCTCGATCACGGTGCCGCGCGCGGGGCCCTTGGGGCTCGCCTGCAACTCGAGGACCTCGGCCTGCAGGTGCACCAGCTCGAGCAGGCGTTCGATGTTGATGCCCTTCTTGGCCGAGATCTCGGCGCAGAGCACCTGACCGCCGAACTCCTCGACGAGGATGCCGTGCTGGGTCAGCTCCTGCTTGACCCGCGCCGGGTTCGCGTCGGGCAGGTCGATCTTGTTGACCGCGACGATGACCGGCACGCCGGCCGCCTTCGCGTGGTTGAGCGCCTCGACCGTCTGGGGCATCACGCCGTCGTTGGCCGCGACGATGAGGATCACGATGTCGGTGACCTGGGCGCCGCGCGCGCGCATCGCGGTGAACGCGGCGTGGCCCGGCGTGTCGAGGAAGGTGATCGGGCCGCCCGCGGTCTCCACGCGGTAGGCGCCGATGTGCTGCGTGATCCCGCCAGCCTCGCCGGCGATCACGTTGGTGCTGCGGATCCGGTCGAGAAGCGAGGTCTTGCCGTGGTCCACGTGACCCATGACCGTCACGACCGGCGCGCGGTGCTCGAGGTCCTCGGCCGCCACCTTCTCGTCCTTGTGCTCGAGGATCTCCTCGCCGTACTCGCTGAGGAACTCGATGTCGGCTTCGTACTCCTCGGCCAGCAGCTCGATCTGCTCCCGTTCCAGGCGCTGGTTCATGGTCACCATGGCGCCGACGCTGAAGAGCTTGCCGATGATCTCGCGCGCGGGCACCTCCAGCTTCTCGGCGAACTCCTGAACGGTGATGAACGGCGTGATGCGCAGGATGTCCTCCTCGGTTGCGGCTTCCTGTTGACCGCCTTTGCGGCGCTTGCGGCGGCTGCCGGCGGTGCCGTCCATCTGGGCCATGGTCTGCTTGAGCTGCCGCTCGACCTCGGCCTCGTCGACCTTCTTCTTCTTCGAACGCGACCGCTTGCGCCGGCCGCCCGCAACTTCCTTGGCGGCTTTCTCATCCTGGCGGCGCCGGATGGCCGCCTGGATCGATTCCTTCACGCTCTGCGAGCTGGCGCCGATCGTCTCGCCCGTCGCGGGCGGCGCGACGGCCGCAGGCGTCTCCACGGCGGCCGCACGCACGATGTCGCCGACCTTGAAACCGTCGTTCTTCACGATCGGGCGGCGCGCGCCGGACGGTTCGGCCTCGCCGGCTGCGGGCGCGGCGGCCTCCGCCGGCGGCTCCTCGACCGCCGGCGGCGCGGCCGGCGCGGCAGCCTCGACTCCGCTCGCCGCCGCCGGCGCGACCTCTTCGCGCAGGGGCGCCACCGGCAGGGGGCCATCCAGCGTCGCGGCGGTTCCGGACGTGTCCGGCTCGGCCGCGGCCGCCGCCGCCTCGCCCTCGCCCGCGACGTGCCTGGGTCGCTTGACGAGGCGCGCCTGGCGGTGCTCTTCCCGTTGCTGCTGCAATTCCTCGGCGATCCGCGCCTTCTCCTGGCGCGCCGCTTCCGCCTGCGCCTCGCGCGCCTGCTCCTGCGCGGCCTTCTTCGCCGCCGCTTCCTTGGCGACCTTGGTCAGCTGCCCCGTCTTGGTGATCACGACGACCTGGGATTTCGCCGGCGCCTTCTTCTTCTTGGCGACCTTCTTCGGCTTCGGTTTCTCCGCCGGCTCCGGCTCCTCCTGCGGCTGCGGGCGCGGCAGAGGACGCAGGCTGGCGATGCTCTCGAGCTTCGAGGCGTCCATCCCGTGGGCCTTGGCGTAGTTGCGCCGGGCGAGCTCGCGCTTGCGCTGGAAGACCGCGTGGACCTTGTCCACCGCGTCGTCCTCGACCACGCTCATGTGGCTCTTCGCCTCGACCTTCATCTTCTGGAGGAGGACCATGATCTGCTTGCTGTCGACACCGTAGTGCCGGGCCAGTTCGTAAACTCTGAGCTTCCTCACCAAGGTCGCACCTCCAGCCGCACCGACGTCAGTCCAACGTCGCGGAATCCGCCCGGGAATCGGCCACCACGCCGAGTTCGACCAGCCCGCGCACGAAGCCGGGATCCGCCACCGCCACCACCACCAGCTCGCGGCGCCCGAGCTGCCTGGCCAGATCGTCGCGGTCGAACAGTCCGTCCACGAAGCCGCGGACCGGCGCGAGCCGGCGCAGCTTCGCCCGCTGCCGCCCGCTCGCGTCGGCCGCGATGACCACCACCGGCCGGTCACCGCGCTCCACGAGCTGGACGACCGCCGTGGTCCCCACCGCGAGCCGGCCGGCCCGGCGCGCGAGGCCCAGCAAACCCAGCGCGCGCTCCGCCCGCGGATCGATCGCGCGCCGCCGCGCTCGCTCGCCCGCCGTCATCTATCCATCCAGGCCGGAGTCCGCGAACGGATCGCGCGGCTTGGCCTCGTCCGGCTCCGCAGCCTCGTCCGGCGCCGCGTCCTCGTCCGCGGGCTCGCCCTCGCCGGACACCTTCTCCTCGAACCCGCTGAAGGGATTGGCCGGCGCCTCGGCGCCGGTCGACGCGGCGAGCGCCTCCTCCGACTCGGGCGCCGCGGCCTCGAGCATGCTCTCGTCGAGCAGGCCCGCGCCGACCTCGCGGTTGAGCTCGGCCTGCACCGTCTCCTCGATGACCCGCTCCAGCTCGTCGAGCGTCGCGAGCGCCGTGCGCTGCAGCTCGGCGGCCCTCTCGGGGCCGATGCCCTCGACGCCGCTCAGAGCTTCCTGATCGATGCGGGCCAGCGCGCCGATGGTCTCGATGCCGACCTCGCGCAGGGCGGCGGCGAGCTCCGGCGTCATGCCCGACATCTCCTCCAGGGTCATGGCCACGTCCTCGGCCACGCGCTGGCGGATGCTGTACTCGCGCGACGAGATCAGGTCGATCTTCCAACCGGTCAGCTTCGCGGCGAGGCGGACGTTCTTGCCCTCCTTGCCGATGGCCTTCGAGAGCTGGTCCTCGGTCACGACCACGGTGGCCTCGCCCCGGGTCTCGTTCAGGATGACCTGGCTGACCTCGGCCGGGCTGAGCGCGCGGCTGATGAGCTGCAACGGGTCGGGGCTCCACAACACGATGTCCACCCGCTCGCCCTTGAGCTCGTGGGTCACGGCCTGCACGCGGCTGCCCTTCATGCCGACGCAGGAGCCGATCGGGTCGACCCGGTCGTCGCGGCTCACCACGGCGATCTTGGAGCGCGTGCCCGGCTCGCGAGCCACGGCCTTGATCTCGACGATCCCCTCCTGGATCTCGGGCACCTCCTGGGCGAACAGCGCCTTGAGGAACTCGGGATGGCTGCGCGAGAGGATGATCTGCGGGCCCTTGGCGTTGTCGAGCACCTCGATGATGAAGGCACGCACGGCGCTGCCCTGGCGCAGCGGCTCGGTGCGGATCTGCTCGCGGTGCGGCAGGAGCGCCTCGACGCGGCCCAGGTTCACCAGCGCGTTGCCGCGCTCGAGCTGCTGGACCTTGCCCTCGATGATCGTGTTGACCTTGTCCTTGTACTCCTCGAAGATCTGCGCGCGCTCCGCCTCGCGGACCTTCTGCACCAGGATCTGCTTGGCGACGAGGATCGCGTTGCGGCCGAACTGCTCGAGCGGCAGGTCCCAGCGGACCTCGTCGCCGATCTCGACCTCGTCGCCGAACTCGAGCTGGGCTTCCTCGAGGCTGATCTGGAGACCGGCGTCCTCGACCTCGGCGACGACGGTCTTGACCTGCTCGACCAGCATCTCGCCCGTCTGCGGGTCGACGGAGGCGACGACGTTCGCCTCGGCGCCCAGCTTCTTCTTCGCCGCCGACTGCAGGCCAGCCTCCAGCGATTCGATGATGATCGACTGGTCGAGGTGCTTCTCGCGCACGATGGCCTGCAGGGCCTGGATCACGTTGTGGTCCATCTCAGCTCCTGTCCCTCTCCGCGTCCTCGTCTGCCGGCTCGCCCGGCGCTGCCGGGCCCGGTTGACCGCGCCCGCCGCCGCGCCGCTGCGCGCGCCGGGCTCGCTTGTCGTCCTTGCGGCGGCGGCGATCCTCGCGGATCACGGCCTGCGCGTCGAAATCGTGGTCCAGGTTCGCCTCGAGCACCGACGCGAGCGGCACGCTCACCGCCGGCGCCGCCGCCCCGGCGTCCTCGGCCGCCGCGGGCGCGACCGTGAGCACCCCGTCCGCCACGCCGCACAGACGTCCCCGCAGGTTGCGCGGCCGGCTCGCCGGCGCGTCCAGGGGCCGCCATTTCAGTTCCACGTCCTGCCCGACCGCCGCTGCGAAATGCGCCGCGGTGCGCAGCGGCCGGCGGACGCCCGGCGACGAGACCTCGAGCACCCAGGGCTCCTGGAAGAGGTCCGATTCCTCGAGGAACATGCCCGCGGCGCGCGACGCTCGGGCGCAACCGTCCAGGTCGATGCGCCCCTCGCCCGCCACGTCCACGTAGAGCCGCACCTGCAGGCGTCCGCCGCCGCGATAGACCCGCACGTCGACCAGTTCCCACCCCTCGGCGACCAGCTCGGCGGCCAGCAGGTCGTGGATGCGCGTGGCCAGGGCGTACCGGTCCAGGTTCTCCGGTGGCAAGCCGACTCCTCGGAGCATGAAAAAAAGTGGACTTGCGCCCACTTCCGGAACATCCCGGATACGGGGTCTACGGGAACGGCCAGAATATAGACCCTCGCGGGGCCGGGGGCAAGTCAGAAACCGGGCAGGGGCTCGCGGCAGAGCGAGAGCACGAGCCGGCCGACCTGGGTCAGGGACGCCGGATCGCAGACGGCCGGCACGTCGCCCGCGGTATGCCACTGGGGGAATTCGAAATCGATGAGGTCGACGGCCGGGATTCCCGCCTCGAGGAACGGCACGTGGTCATCGTAGACGGCGGTCGCCGGCTCGGGCACCAGCGCCGTGAGCCGCAAGGACGCGGCCCGCGCGAAGACCAGGCTCGTCAGCTCGGGCGCGTACGCCTGCGAGTAGCCTTCCTTGCCGATGCGCAGGCCCCGCTCGCCGACCATGTCCAGGACGATCAGCGCGCGCGGCTTCCCGCCGGCGAGCGGGCTCGGGAAGTCCCGCCAGGTCGCCGCCAGGTGCCGGCTGCCCAGGCAGAAGCCGCGCGGATCGCCGGACCGGCCCGAGTCCTCGCCGTCGAAGAAGATCAGGTCCACGCCGCGGGCGGGCGGCGCCGCCGCGAGCACCTCCATCAGGTGCAGCAGGATCGCCGTGCCGCTGGCTCCGTCGTTGGCTCCCAGGAGCGGCTCGCCGCGGCGCGCCGGGTCGGGATCCTGGTCGCAGGCGGGGCGCGTGTCGTAGTGGGCGCCCAGCCACAGCCGGTCGCCGCCGGCCGGGCCGCAGGAGACCACGAGATTGCACAGCGTGACGTCGCCGCCGCGCCACGGGTCGCGCGCCGTGAAGCAGAGGCGGGCGACCGGCAGGCCGAGGCTGTCGGCGTGGGCCTCGACGAGTCGCCGCAGCGTCTCGAGGGCCGCCGAGCCGGGCGGCCGCGGGCCGAGGTCGCACTGGCGGTCGATCCAGGCGAACGCCCGGTGGCCGGAGAACGCCGGGGGCTCGGCGGCGGCGGCGGCGGCGGCGATCCAGACGCCCGCGGCGAGCGCCGCGACGGCGCGTCCCCGGACACGCACGCGGTCAGAACACAAAGGTGGCCTCCAGTCCCAGTCCGAACACGGTGGTCTTCAGGTCGGTGGCGAGGTTCTTGTTCTGGCTGAAGTTCAAGCTGAACGCGCCCGAAAGGTTCCGCGTGATGTTGTAGGTGAATCGCGGCTGGAGCGAGATGCTCTGGGTTCCCTGCTGAGCCTGCTGGTAGGTCGCGCCGGGCACCGTCCGGTCCGTCGTGTTGCTGGAAAACCGCAGATCGACGGACATGTTGACCGTCGGCTGGTTGCCCGGCCGGTAGAGGCCGAGTTTCGCCAGCAGGGTCTGCGCCTGGAACTCGTGCTGCACCTGGAGGCCGACCTGCAGGCGATGAGTGTCGTTGATCACGCCGCTCGAGATCTGATTCTCCGTGCTGTAACTGCCGTTGAGGGTCAGCGCGAGGCCGCTGTGGAACGTCATGTTCCACCGGGGCGTGTAGGTGCTCGAGCGCCGCGGATTGTGAAAGGTCTCGGTGAAATTCGGGACGCTCTTGGAGTGCTTGTAGGCGAGATCGAAGCTCGACGAGCGGAACCAGCCGGCCTCGCGGTCGTCCGCCTTGCCGCCGAAGAGACCGAGGCGCTCGAGGCCGGTCAGGTTGAGCCGCAGGTCGGGCCAATCCTGGGAGTAGTTCCGGGTCTCGCTGTCGATGGTCCGCTGCCGGCTCTCGGCCAGCGTGTACTTGACGTCGAGCGAGAAATCCCGGGACAGCCGCGTCTTGGTGGCGACCGTGGTGTTCTGGCTCTCCGCGAAGCGCACGGTCGCGTAGGTCGTGTCGTCGAGATCGGGCTGCGTGTCGAAACCCCACCGATAGGCGAAGCCCGGCACGTCGGAGGTCAGCCGGCCGTAGCCGCTCGAGCGGCCGTCCGTGAAGGAGAACGAGATCGCGTCGAATCCGCGCAGAGCGGCCAGCACGGGCTCGACCAGATCGCGTGGGCCGAAACCGCCGCCAGCCGCCGGCGCGGGCAGCTCGCGCCCCTCCTCGCGCAACCGCAGCTCCGCCTGCTCCAGGAGCCATTCTTCCTCGGCTTCCCGCCGCTGGTCGGGCGTCATCTCGTCCCACCCGTCGATCGTCGCGGGGTCGAACCGCAGCGTGGTGTCCTGGCGGGCCTGCTGCATGAGCCGCTCCTGCTCCTGGATCATCTGCTGCGCCTGATCCGCAGTGCGCTTGCGCTCCGGGACGAGCGACTTGAAGATCTCGCCCAGCGGCAGCTGCGCACGGTACTGCCAGTCGTTCGAGTTGCTGATGCTCCTGACGTCCGGCGGGTCGCCGGGCTGGCGGATGCCCGGGCTGTGGTCGTCCACGAAGGAGCCCTGGTACGTCAACGACGGGCGCAGGGAATTGACGCCGCGCACCAGGGTCCGCAGGGGCGCGAACGCGCCGCTCTGCGGGAGCTGGGTCGCTTTCGGCACGACCAGGGTCAGGCTCACGTCCTGGGAGTACCGGTTCTCCTCGCCGATGTTGATGCCCTGCCACTCGCGGCGCCGCAGGAGGTCGCGCTCGGAGCGGTTCTTGTAGTTCACCGTCACCAGCGGCAGCGGCCGGTACTCGAGCGTGCCGGTGAGCGTGCCGGGCTTCGTCTTGGTCGACGTGGACGGGTACTGGGTCCCGTCGAGGTCCTTGCGGAAGCTGGTGCGATCCGTCTTGGTGAAAGCGGCCGACCCTTCCAGGCGCGTGGGCAAGAGCCCGATCGAGCGAACGATCGGGATGCGGCCCAGCAGCGGCACCTTGCTCACGGTCGTCTCGCCGGGGATCTGGAGGTTGAAGTTGAGCGATCCCTGCAGCGAGGCCTGGTCCGCGTCCTCGGTCGGCGAGGTCCGGCCCGTGGTGCTGCCCGAGAACTGGACCGTCCAGGGGTCGACCAGGTAGCGCGGCACCGCGGCGCGGCTCTGCCGGTGGCTGAGCCGGACCGAGTAGCTCTCGCGGTCCTCCACGGTGGAGAACAGGTTGCGCCGGTCCTCGTCGACGATCTCGATATCGCTGTTGATCTCGTACTTCGGCCGGCTCGTGGACTGCCGCCGGCTCAAGCTGACCGGCAGCTGGAAGCCCAGAAGCGGGACGAAGTCGTCGACCCTGAAGTTGGTCGACAGGGTCCAGTTCCTGGTGACGGCGCCCTGCCCCGCGTCCTCGTTGAGGCCATGGTACTCGGCATCGCGCTGGTCCCAGTCGAAGTCGACCTTGACGACGTCCGCCATGTTCAGGCGCAGTCCGACCTTCTCGGCCAGGCCGACGTCGCGCTTGACGCCGACCAGCAGGACGTCGTTCATCCACATCTGGCCGTTGATGACGCGACGCGTGCGGTTCGCGATGCCGACGTAGTAGCGGGTGACGCGCCGCAGGTCCGGCTGGCCGACGATGCGCACCGGGTAGAGCTGGCCGTTCAGGGCGTCGGCCACCTCCGTGCGGATCGTGCCGTCGTCGCCCCGTTCCGCGTTCTTGAGGTTGGTCAGGTCGACGAGATCCAGGTTGATGTGGCTCCAGCCGACGCGCTGCGGCGTGTCGGCGAACTGCAGCGCGACCTCGTAGTAGTTGGTCGAGTCGGCGCCGAGCCGGTAGAACATGTCCAGGTCGGCGACATCCGCGTCGGGGCAATGCCACCACCAGCTGAGACGGCTGTACCGCGTGTAGTCGTCGCCCTGGGCCGAGACCTGCTTGCCGATCCGGATCAGGTGATCGGGCGCGAGCTCGTTGAAATCGACGATGAGCGAGGACTCCTTCTCCGGGATGTTGTTCTCCACGTGGACCGGGAAGGGCGGATGATACTCGGGATTGTCCTTGTTGTTGATCTCCCCGATGAAGAAGTTCTCGTCGGGGCCGAGATCGGCCGCGCTCAGGAGCGTCTCGTCGCTGGTCTTGCGGATGCCCTGGCGCTCCCAGCGGCTGCCCAAGAACGCGAGCTCGGCGAGCTCGAGGTTCACGGCGCCCGGCGCGGCGGCCGCGGGATCCTCGTACCAGATCCGCAGGTGGCGCACGGCGTGGATGTTCGCGATCGCGTCGTCGTTCTGCTCGAGCAGGTCGCTCAGGCGGATGCGGTACTTGCGCCAGGACGAGCCGCCCAGGTCCGCGCCCGGATAGGTGGCCGCCACGTCGACGAGCGCCGGCGTGTCCCGCAGGTCGATGGCGACCGTGAAGTAGCCGTTCTTCTCGTCGAACGCCGTGTTGCCGTCGAGGTCCTCGCTGTCCTCGTAGTTGTTGCCGGCGGTGTTGTTGATGAACGGATACGGATCGTCGGGGCTCGTCTGCTCGACCGAGTACTGGGCGCCTGGCTGGACGACGTCCTGCCCCGCGTAGACCGCGTCCAGCCCGACGTCCTCGGTCGACACGGTGAAGCTGCCGTCCTGGTTGCGGTCCTCCAGCTGCCAGGTCCCGTACTCGACGCCGCCGGCGGCGTTCCGCCAGACGAAGTCCTCGGAGAGGTAGCCGAAGTCGATGTGCAGGACGCCGCGCCGGTCGGCCGGATCGGCCGCCCAGTCGTTGATCCAGAACTCGATGAACTGCGACTTGCTGAGGTCCAGTCCGGTGCGGCTGAGGCCGCGCATGATCCCGCCCCACTGGTCGGGCGTCCAGCCGGCGTCCTGCCGGAAGTACAGGCTCACCGCTTGCTGCGTCTCGTCCCGCTCCTGGCCCACCAGCTCGGGGTTCAGGTACCGCCGCAGGACGCGCGTCTCGGGCGTGAACCAGCGGATCGTCCCGGCGCGGCTCTCCGGAGCGAACGGCCGGGCGTCGCCAGGCAGCGGCAGCGGCCGGCTGGCGGGATACCAGCCGAGGCGGCCCAGGGTGACGACGTCGGTGCTCGCCGCGCCCTCGAAATCCTCGATGTAGACCCGGTCGCGCGTGTTCGGATTGGGGACCGAGACGGCCGCCTCGCCGCTCACGGCGAGCGTGCTCTCCTTGTCGCGCCGGCCGATCGCCAACAGGTTGGCGACATCGGTCAACAATCCCGACTCGAGGGTGTGGTTCAGGTTGAGGTTGCCGACCAGGGTGTGGCTGGGCTCCTCGCCGAGCTTGGCCTTCTCGCCGACGATGCTGTTGGACTCGTAGAGCCAGGTCGTCGCGAGCTTGCTCTCGCGGCCCAGGTCGTAGCCCAGGTTCAGACCGAGCAGGCTGCTCTGGCCGCCGCCGAAGAACGGGGCGTACTGGTAGTTCACCTGGACGTTGCTGTCCGGGGTCAGCTGGCCAGCGGCGTCGCCCCTGAGCTCGACGGTGCCGAAGAGGTAGTCGATCGTGTAGTCGACGTCGCGCTGGAGGGTGCGGCCGTCGAGGGTGACCGTTTCCGACCCTTCCTCGATGTTCGAGGCGCCGAGGTTGATGACGTTGCTCGCCGCCGCGTGCAGGGCGACCAGGTTGAACTTCCCGAAATCGCTGTAGGTGCTGGGGGTCGTGGTCCAGTCGTAGATCTGGGGGGTCTGGTTCAGCTGGAGGTTCGACCCCGCCCAGCTCTCGTCCCAGACCGCGTCGTCGTTGACGTAGGCCCGGTACTTGTCCTCGCCCGCGGCGAACGGGAACGGGAAATCGAGCGGGAAGAGCAGCAGTCCGTTCGTGAGGTCGAAGATCACCGTCCGGTGCTTGTCGACGACGCCGTCGGGCGTCAGCTCGGCCTGCGGATTCTCGCGGTCGAGGCCGAAGACGCGGAGGTAGGAGAGCGCCTCCGTGTGGTAGTCCGGGTTGTCCGTGATGGCGGTCGTCTCGATGCGCAGCTCGAAACTCTCCATGTCGATATTGCTGCCGCCCAGCGGGTAGATGTTGCGCAGCACGTACTGGAACGTGAAGTAGTCGCGCTGGGCCGGTTTGAGCAGCTTCATCCGGTAGTAGCTCTGGTCGCCGATCGGCAGCCCGCGCTCGGCGCCGGAGTTGGGATCCTCGCCGACGCGGTAGACGACCTGGCCGCTGGCGTTGACCACGTCGTAGGTCACCGCGAGGATGTCGTCGTCCTGCATCTGCTGGCCCAGATCCACGGCGACGATGTCGTCGTCGACCGTGCGCAGGAACGTGATCGGCACCGGTCGCCAGACCCAGCCGGTCTCCCAGTTGTCGAGCGGGATGCCGTTCACGTAATCCGGCTCCCAGCGGCCCCCGGAATCGATCGCCGCCGCCACGTACTGGACGTCGCCCTCCTGGGGCGCGACGCCGCCGAGCGACCGGTAGACGCGCACGCTCGTCGATTCGATGCGTTCGCCGGCGACCCGGCCCACGGAGTCCGGGTACTCGTACCCCAGCTGGACCTGGGCGTCGCCCGCGAGCCTGGGCAGGTCCAGGCGGAAGAACCGGTTGTTGAGGTAGGCGTAGGACGGGATGACGTGCTCGGTGATCTCGCCGCCGCGAGCGTTGAAGCTCTTGGAATCCGACTCCGCCTTCTGCTTCGAGGCCACGACCGTGAAATCGGCCGGGCCGTACTGGCCGGTCACCTTGACGCCGAACAGCCCCGACTGGTTCGAGCTGTAGCCGAGTAGCTGGCCGCCGGGCAAGGTGAGGCCCACGTCGCCGGTCTCGATGCTCTGGATGACCTCGTCCTCGTCGCCCCGGTAGCTGAGTTTGATCTTGGTCCCCTCGGGCCCGATCGTCTCGCTGTTGTGGTCGACCTCGATGAAGATCTTCTCGCCGATCTGGCCCGACAGGTTGACCTGCAGCTGCTGCTCCATGTCCAGGTCGGGAAACCAGCTCTGGCTCTGGACCCGCTCGTTGGGCGTGAACTGGTTGCTGCGGGTCGTCTCGCCCCGGATCGCGATGTGCTCGCGGCCGGTGATCTTGATCTGGGTCTTCTCGCCGCGGCCGATGATCTTCTCGAGCGTGCGCGGCAGCTTGACCGGGATCGTCAGGTTGATCAGCCCCTCGCCCTGGCCGGCGAGGCGGCCGCCGCCCGTCACGCCGAGCGCCGCCTCGCGCTGCAGCTCGTTCGCGACGGCCCACTGGCGCTGGAGCCCGCGGTCGGCGTCGTCGACGAAGAGCTGGACCTCGGCCGCGTCGATCGGCCGGGGCGGATAGTAGGTGAATCCGCCGGGCAGGCGGCGCGAGTTCGGGAACAGGAAGAACCAATCCGGGTATCGAATGACGGTGTAGAGTCCCGTCGCGCCGTCGACCTCCACGATTTCGGACTCGCGGTCGAGGTCCAGCCCGAGCCGCTCGATCAGGTGGGCGCGGAACAGCGTGTCCAGACCGGGGCGCCGGAACTCCTTCCGGGGGTCGACGCCCTGGGCCAGCAGGCGCTCGCGCAGGACGAGGCGCTCGACACCCAGCAGGCGCGGGTCCGCCGTGGTGCGCAGCAGGGGATCGAGGCCGTAGAGCAGCGGTCCGGGGTACTGGGGATCGGCCTGGGCGCCCCGCGGCCAGCCGCCGAGCAGAAGGAGGACGAGGATGACGAAGGGGCAGGCGGCGGCTGCGGACCTGGGGCGGCGCCGGCGGAGGCAGTGCTGGGAGTTCGTTGGCCTCCGGCGCGTGGTCAAGCCTCGACACTCCTCGTCGATACGCTACCATGGTCACGGCCCGCAACTGCCCGGACAGTGGCCCCCGTCCTCCCAAGTGGTCGCCCTGCCTACCGGACAGGACGACCGCGCCCGACGCCGCGCGCACCGGCCGCTCGGTGAGACCGCCCGCTCAGGGCGGCGCGCCGGGCGCCGGACCGGCGGGACCGGCCGGCCCCGCTGGAAGTAACCCGCCCCGCCGGGGCGGACTCGACAGGACTCGCGGATGCGCTTGCTGGACAGGCACTTGATTCGGGCGGCGGTGGGGCCCTTCCTCTTCGGGCTCTTCACCATCACCTTCCTCTTGATGATCGACGTACTCTTCGACTATGTCGACATGTTCGTGAGCAAGGGGGTTGCGTTCAGCGTGGCCACGCGGGTCCTGATCCTCAGCCTGGGCTTCACACTTGCATTATCCGTTCCAATGTCCGTCCTCGTCGCGGTCCTCATGAGCGTCGGCCAACTCGCTGGCGACAACGAGATTACGGCGATGAAGGCGAGCGGCGTCAGCCTCTGGGCCGTCCTGCGGCCGCTCGCGCTCGGCGCCGCGATCATCGGGGTGGGCCTGACGGCCTTCAACCACTACGTCTATCCGGAATCGAACCACACCCTGGTCAACCTGCTCTACGACATCAAGCGTTCGCGGCCCATGCTGGAGATCCGCGAGCAGATGTTCACCGACCTGAAGGACGACATGACGATCTACGTCGCGAGCAAGGACGACCGCACCGGCCGCATCACCGACGTCTCGATCGTCGAGAAGGAGCAGGGCGACGAGCTGAGCCCGCGGGTGACCACGGCCGACTGGGGCGTGATCGTCACCGACCCGGCGACCGACGCCTTGATCCTCGAGCTGCACGACGGCGAGATCCACGAGCTGCCCGACCCCGACCAGCCGCAGAAGTACCAGGTCATCCGGTTCGGTCGCCACGTGATCCGTCTCGAGAACATGCAGCAGGAACTCCAGGACTCGCAACGCGAGAGCCGCGGCGATCGCGAGATGAACCTGACCGATCTGCGGCGCGCCGCCCGCGACCAGCGCGACAAGCGGCACGAGGTCGAGAGCCAGATCGCCAACCTCAACGCCGACGTCGTCCAGTGGCAGTTCCGCCAGCTGCTGCCTGACGAGCGCGCCCAGCTCGCCGGCCACGACGCGGCCAACCCGGCCGAGCGGCGCACGCGGCTGGGCGCCACGCGGCGCAAGCTGGAGCACGCGGTCAGCCAGTCGCGGGCGCAGGCGACGATCGTCGACTCCATCGACCGCAAGACGAACAAGTTCCTGGTCGAGTACCACAAGAAGCTCGCGATCCCGTTCGCGTGCCTCGTGTTCGCCCTGGTGGGGGTCCCGATGGCGGTCTCGACCAGCCGCAGCGGCCGCGGCGTCTCGATCAGCCTGGCCATGCTGGTGTACCTGGTCTACTACCTCTGCCTGGTCGGCGGCGAGAAGCTGTCGGACCGCGGCATGCTCGACCCGGCGCTCGCCATGTGGTCGGGTAATCTCCTGCTGCTGGGCGGTGGCATCCCGCTCTTCAGCCGGGCCGTCCGCGAGACGTCGTACCTCCAGCTGCCGTGGCCGCCCCGCCGGCGAGCGGCCGGGACGTCCGCATGAAGATCTTCGAGCGCCTCATCCTGGGCAACTTCCTGCGCTACCTCATGTATACCCTCGCGGGGTCGTTCATCCTCTTCACGCTCGTCGACCTCTTCGACCACCTGGGGAGCTTCATCGACAACCACGCAACGGCTTCGATGACCTTGCGGTACTACCTCTACAAGGGCGCCTGGATCATCGACCAGGTCCTGCCGATCGCCGTGCTCATGGCGACCCTGTTCACGATCGGCAGCATGTCCCGCTACCTCGAGCTGACCGCGCTCTACGCCTGCGGCCTGTCTCTGCTGCGGATCGCACGCCCGCTGCTGATCGCGGGCGTCGTGCTGACCGTCGGCGCGCTCGCCTGGCGGGAGTACGTGCTCCCGGAGGCGAACGTCCGCAAGTGGCAGGTCTGGGAGGTGGAGATCCACAAGAAGGCCGAGCGGCTCCGGCCGACTCGGCAGATCACCGCGACCGGCCCGGACGGCCGGCTCTACTACGCCCGCAAGTACGATCCCAACACCCAGGTCGTCACCGGGTTGAAGGTGCTGACGCTCGCGGGGCCGGCCGTCGTCGAGCGCATCGACGCCGAGCGCGCCGAGTGGGACGGCCAGCACTGGCGACTCCAGCAGGGGACGCGCCGGAGCTTCCGGCAGGATCAGGAGACGATCGAGTCGTTCGCGACGCTCGACGCCACCGATCTCGCGATCACCCCGGGCGGCCTCTACCGCACCCAGGTACGACAGGAGAACATGAACATCCGCCAGCTCGCGGAGCACCGCAAGCTGCTCGCCCAGACGGGCGGCGATCCCACCGCCACCGAGGTCGACATCCAGTTCCAGCTCGCGTTCCCCCTCGTGAACCTGATCGTCGTCTGCCTGGGCGTGGTCCTCGCGTCGGGACCCCGCAGGACCACGGTCGCGTCCGGATTCGGGCTGACCATGCTCGTCGGCTTCGGCTACTACTTGCTGATGATGTTCGGGCGCTCGCTCGGCCATACCGGAGTCCTGCCGGCGGTGGGAGCCGGCTGGGCCGGGAACGTCGTCTACGCGGCAGCGACCTGGCTCCTCTACCTCCGCGCGCGCCGTTGAGAACCCGGTTTTCCCTGGACTCCTTGCCCGGCAGATCCTAGGTTTATACATTGATGTGGCCTTGGCTTACCTGAGCGGCGCCGGGGGGGTACGCCCGCCCGGGCCAGTCGCGCCAGCACCTGCACCCGGAGCCGGTGATGCCAATGAGAAAGCTCGGTCTGATCCTGTTTCTGGCCGCCCTGGCCGCCCTCTTCGTGGCTGGCTGCGGCGAAGACGACTCCAAGCCGGTCATCACCCGGCTGTACGCCAGCGAGACCTGCGGCGTCGCGCCCCTGCGCGTGGACTTCCGGGCGGACGTCTCGGGCGGCAAGCCGCTCGCGGACCCGACCGGCGGCAACGCCTGGTTGCGGATCGTCTGGGATTTCGGCGATGGCCACGGGATCGACAACGGCACCTCGATCGCCTACCACGAGTTCGCGGACACCGGCACCTTCAACGTCACCGTGACCGCCGAGGACGACAACGGCGAACGCGCGAGCCGCAGCATCGCGATCACCGTCATCGCGGACAGCCTGGGCATCCAGGCCTTCAGCCGGATCGACGGTGAACCGGGCGACGAGATCGCCGCCTGCCGGCCGATCGAGTTCTACACCGTCGGCAACCTCTGCGGATTCGATCCCGACGTCGATTCCTACGAGCGATTCATCTTCCGCTGGGAAATCGGCGATTCGGTCTACACGGGGACGAATCCGTTCCACGCCTTCGCACCGGTGGACGTGGGCGACCAGGATATCCACGTCGTCATCGAGGATCCGATCCGTTCGATCACCCGCCGCGACACCGTCTTCGTGAACGTGCTCGCGAGCCCCGGCGCCGACCTTTCCCTCGAAGCGGACTGGCTAGGCAGCCCGCAGCCCACCGCCGAGGACACGCTCCGTCGCGACGTGCCCGGGTTCCCGGAAACGATGCCCTACACCGTGACCGTCAGCAATGCCGGCCCTGCCGACGCCTACAACGTCGGCGTACGCGGCTCGTTCCCGAGCGATCCCCAGCTCTACTTCATCGACCAGGTCCAGACCGACGGCTCGTTCTACTACGATGCGTCGGCGGCCGCCAACCGGTACTGGCTCTGGGTCCTCCCGGTGCTGCCCGCCGGCTCCTCGGAAACCGTCGACGTCACGTTCGGCCTCGATCTCGGCGATGAGCGGGACGACTACCTGTTCGCCACCGCGATCGAACCGTACGCATGCGACACCATCCCGGCCAACAACCAGGCGGCGCCGGTGCTCCACATCGAGTCGGCGCCGTCGGATCTCTCGGTGTCCACCGACTGGCTGTCGAACGAAGTCGACCCGACGAGCGGTCCGGACCTCGTCCACGTCGTGGCAGCATTCCCCGACACCCTGACCTACTCGGTGGATATTCGCAACGACGGCCCGAGCGCGGCGTGGGACCTGGTCCTGTCGGGCGAGATTCCCACCAGCTCTCAGCTGCACTTCCTGTCCGCGAACACCTTCGGCATCGGCGTGTTCGCCTTCGACCCCGACACCTCGAGCTGGACCTGGACCCTGACGCGCGTCGGCCGCGGCATCGTGACCATCGACCTCAACCTCCGCCTGACCACCGCCAATCCCGGCCAGCTCTACGAATTCCCCACGACCTTGAGCGTGGAGCCCGATGACCCGACGCCCGACGACCACGACGCCCTCGCCAGCCTGTTCATCCTCGCGGTGCCCTAGGCCGGGCGAGACCGGAAACCCGCGCATCCAGCGGGACGATTCCCGGGGATGACGACAACGACAACGAGCCCCCGCCGATCCGGCGGGGGCTCGTTGCGTCCCGGTCACGGCGGATTCAGCCGACGGCCCGCTGCAGCTCGGCCACCATGTCGGTCTGCTCCCACGTGAAGCCGCCCTCCTCGCGACCGAAGTGTCCGTACGCCGCGGTGCGCTTGAAGACGGGCTTGCGCAGGTCGAGGCGGCTGATGATCCCGCGCGGCGTCAGATCGAAGACCTTGCGCACCGCCTGGGTGAGCCGCGCGTCCGGGGCCTTGCCGGTGCCGAACGTCTCGACCATGACCGAGACCGGCTCCGCGACGCCGATCGCGTAGGCGACCTGGAGCTGGCAGCGGGACGCGAGCCCGGCGGCCACCAGGTTCTTGGCGACCCACCGCGCCGCATAGCAGGCGGAGCGGTCGACCTTGGTCGGGTCCTTGCCGCTGAAGGCGCCGCCGCCGTGCGACGCCATGCCGCCGTAGGTGTCGACGATGATCTTGCGACCGGTCAGACCGGTGTCGCCCCGCGGGCCGCCGATCACGAACTTCCCAGTCGGATTGACGTGCGAGGTGTAGCCGTCCCACGCCACGTCGAACTCGCGCAGGATGGGCTCGATGACGTGATGCCGCATGGCGGCGGTGATCTCGTCGTGGGTGACGTCGGGATCGTGCTGGGTGGCGATCACGACGGTGTCGATGCGTACGGGCCGGTGGTTTTCGTACTCCACGGTCACCTGGGTCTTGCCGTCCGGGCGCACCCACGGCAGCGTCCCGTTCTTGCGCACCTTCGCGAGCCGCGCCGCTAGCCGGTGGGCGACCGTGATCGGCAGCGGCATCAGGACCGCCGTCTCCGCGGTGGCATAGCCGAACATGAGGCCCTGGTCACCGGCGCCGCCGGTGTCGACGCCCAGGGCGATGTCCGGCGACTGCTCGTCGATCGCCGTGAGGACCGCGCAGGTAGTGCCGTCGAACCCGTACTCGCAGCTCGTGTAGCCGATCTCGCGGATCGTCTGCCGCACCAGCCGGGGCAGATCCACGTACGTCCTGGTCGTGATCTCGCCGGCGAGCAACGCGACGCCGGTCGTCACCAGGGTCTCGCAGGCCACGCGTCCGGCCGGGTCCTCGGCCAAGATGGCGTCGACGACCGCGTCCGAGATCTGGTCCGCGACCTTGTCGGGGTGCCCCTCGGTCACCGATTCGCTGGTGAACAGGTAGCGCTCGCTCATCGTTGCTCCTTTGCGGTCAGCTCGCAATAATCGCCGAGGTTGATCGAGCCCGTGACCCCTTCGACGAGGCACGCCTCACCCACCAGGCTATGGGTCAGCCGGCACCGGCGCAGCACGCTGCCGGCGCCGATGACGGCGTCGGCGATGTCGCAGTGGTCGACCACGACGCCGGGACCGAGGCTCACGTGGGGTCCGAGCCTAGAATGGTCCACGCGGGCCGTGGGATCAAGGTAGCAGGAGTCGCCGCCGGCAGCAGCCTGCCGATCGAGCAGCACCCGGTTCGTCTCGAGCCAGGTGTCGGCCTTGCCGCAATCGTACCAGTCGGCGACCGGTACCGTGCGAAAGACATGGCCGGCCTCGAGCATCAACTGCAAACCGTCGGTCAACTGGAACTCGCCGCGCGTGCGGCGATCCTCGCGCACCAGCCGCTCCAGGGCGGCGAAGAGCGCCACGCTGTCGCGCAGGAGGTAGGCCCCCACGATCGCGAGGTTGCTGGGCGGCACCTCGGGCTTCTCCACGAAGCCGGTCACCCGCTGGCCGTCCTGGACCACCACGCCAAAGCGGCGCGGATCCGCGACCTCGCGCACGGCGATCAGGTTGTCCGGGCACTGCAGGAGCGCGCGGTAATCCGCCTTCAGGATGGTGTCGCCGAGCACGCAGAAGAACGGCTGGTCGTCGACGGCTTCCCGGGCCGTCCAGATCGCGTGGCCGAGGCCGAGCCGGCGCTCCTGGTCCACGTACGCGATGGCCAGCTCGGGGCGGTTGGCGGCGAACCACTCGCGCACGACCTGGCCTTGATAGCCGACGATCAGGATGAAGCCGTCGATCCCGGCTTCCGCCAGGTCGTCGACGATGTGAGCCAGGATCGGCCGGCCGGCGACCGGCAGCAGGGCCTTGGGCTTGTTGAGGGTGTGGGGGCGCAGCCGGGTGCCGACGCCCGCGGCGGGGATGACGGCCTTCATGCGGACACTCCTGCGCTAGCGATCGCGCAGCCGCGCCTTGAGAGCGTCGATGCGCGCGATCGGCACCGGATCGACGTTCCCGATCACCGCGAGGTGGGCGCTGACCAAGTCGCCGAACAGGATCAGGCCCAGGCTGCGGGCGAGCCGGCTCGGGCCATGAGCGATCACCTGATGTACGCCGGCGAACTGGTCGGCCAGCAGATCCAGGGTGGCTTCGACGCGCAGCGCGTCGGCGCCGGACTCGTCGGCGCCGCGCAGCGCCACCAGCGCGAACTGGCCGCGCCGAGCGGGGGGCAGGTTCCAGCCGACGATCTCGTTGTGGACGAGCTCGGGAAAGCTCGCGACGTGGCCGGCCGTCTTGGCGTTCTCGTTGAGCTGCGCCAGGAGGCGGCGGCCGGCGCCGTGGGCTTCGCGACCGGAAGTGTAGATCACGACGAATCGATCGGCCAGGCTTTTCGCGAGCGCCAGCGCCCGGGGCTCGCCCAGCACCGCGCCGCCGGGATCGCGCGCGAGTCCGCCGCCCTCCAGGTGATCGCACGCGGCAGCGATCTCGAGGGAGGGATCAGGCAAGAGGTCGAGGCGCGCGAGAACGTGCAGGAGCGCGCCCAGGGCCGCGCCCAGCGCCGTGCGCGGCGGCTGGCCGCCCGGCACGACCACGGCGGGAAAGCCCGGTCCGCCGTCTTCGCCGCGAGCGGCCGACAGCAACGGTCCGCCGCTCGTGACGGCCACGACCGGACAGCCGCGGCCGCGCGCTGCGGCGAGCGCCGCGAGGGTCTCCGCCGTCGCGCCCGAGTAGCTGCAGGCGACGACCAGGGTCGACGGGCCGGCCCAGGCCGGCAGGCCGGCGTCGCGCCAGACCCGGACCGGGACGGCGAGCCCGGGCCAGTCGTCGGCCACGACGCTGCCCGCCATGGCCGACCCGCCCATGCCGCAGATCAGCACCTGGGCCGGCCGCTCGCGCGGCGGCCGCACGGTGTCCAGGCCGGGCAAGCGGCCGCTTTGCCGCAACTGGCCGGGCAGACCGGCGATCCAGGCGAACATCCGGCGCTGGCCGGTGGCCGGCGACCGGCTCATGAGGCGGTCTCCCCCGGTTCGCGGCTCCGCTTGCGCTCGGCGACGTAGGCCGCCAGCCAGGCGTCGGTCTCGTCCGCGGTGGCGAGCTCCAGGAGCGTGTCGACGACGCGGCGGGCCTCGCTGAACGCGGTCCAGCGGATGACCTGCTTGATCTTCGGCAACGCCGCGCTGTGCATGCTGATCTCGTCGAGGCCCAGGCCGAGGAGCACCTCGGCGAGACGGGTCTCCGAGCCCATCTCCCCGCACAGGCCGACCCAGATGCCGGCCGCGTGCCCGGCGTCCACGACGTGGCGGATCGCGCGCAGGATGGCCGGATGCAGGGGGCGGTAGAGGTACGAGACCCGCCGATTGCCGCGGTCCATGGCCAGCGTGTACTGGATCAGGTCGTTCGAGCCGATGCTCATGAACGCGCACTCGCGCGCCAGGAGGTCCGCGACCGCCGCCGCCGACGGCGTCTCGACCATGATGCCGACGGGCATGTCGGCGGCGTACGGCCGGCCCTCGCGCTGCAGCTCCGCGCGCGCCTCCTCGCAGATCGCGAGCGCGGCCCGCAGTTCCTCGACGCCGGTGATCATCGGGAACATGAGATGGGCCGGACCGGCGGCGCCCGCGCGGTAGACGGCGCGGATCTGGGTCTTGAACAGACCGAGGTTCGAGAGCGAGAAGCGGATGCCGCGCCAGCCGAGGAACGGGTTGTACTCGCGCTTGGCGCCGAGGTAATCGGAGACCTTGTCGCCGCCGACGTCCAGGGTCCGGAAGACGACCGGCCGCCCCGCGAGGCGCTGGACGACGCGGGTGTAGAGCTTGACCTGGTCCTCCTCGCTGGGAATGTCCCGGTGCTGGAAATACAGATACTCGGTGCGCAGCAGGCCGACGCCCTCGGCGCCGCGCGCCAGGGCCTCGTCGAGCTCCACCGGCAGCTCGATGTTCGTCGCCATGCGGACCCGCCGGCCGTCGGGCGTCTCGGCCGGCAGGTCGCGCAGGTAATCGAGCTTCCGGCTGACCGTGATCTGCTGCTGTTTGAGCGTGAGCAGGCGGTCGCGCGTCTCCGGATCCGGCTCGGCGATGAGCCGACCGACGTTGCCGTCGACCGCGACGGTCGTGCCCGCGGGAAGCTGGCTGGCGACGCCGCCGAGCCCGCAGACCGCGGGGATTCCCAGGCTGCGCGCCAGGATCGCCACGTGGCTGGTGCTGCCGCCCTCGTCCGTGACGAAACCGAGCACCAGGTCGCGGTCGAGGGCGGCGGTCTCGCTCGGCACGAGATCGCGCGCCGCCACGACGGCAGCCTCGGTCCACGGCGGCTCCGCGACGGCCGTCTCGTTCAGGAAGGCCCGCTGGACCCGGTCCTCGAGGTCGCGCAGGTCGGCGATGCGCTCGCGCAGCGACTGCTCCTGCAGACCGTTGAACTGCAGCACGATGTCGGCGATGGCCTTGGCGAACGCCGCCTCCGCGTTCACGAGCTGGGTGCGGATCCTGGACAGCGTGGCGTCCCAGACCAGCTCGTCCTCCAGCATCAAGAGCTGGCTGTCGAGGATCGCGGCCTCGTCGTGGCCCAGCTCGCGGGCCAGCTTGTCGCGCAGCTCGGTGAGTTCGCGGCGGGCGTGCGCCACCGCGGCCTCGAAACGATCCCGCTCCCCGGCGACCTCGTCCGGGCCGATGCTGCGCCGCTGGATGCGGACCTGGGCGCGCCGGAACTGGCGCACCGGTCCGACCGCGTAGCCGGGAGCCGCCGGGATGCCGCTGAACTCGCGCACGTCAGGCCACGTCCTCGGGATGCGCGAGCTCGACGCCGATCAGCTGCACGAGCCGCGCCAGCGCCTCGGTCTCGTCGACGCCGTTGCACTCGATCTCGACCTCGGCGCCGAATTCGGCCGCCAGGCTCGCCACCCCCATGATGCTCTTCGCGTTGGCCGCGCGTCCCTGGTACCGGATGGTGACCTCGGACTGGAACAGCTTAGTCAACTTCACGATCCGGCCGGCCGCTCGCAGGTGGAAGCCCACGGGGTCGGCGACCGTCGTCCGCGCAGTCCTCAATTCATCGCCCTTCGCTCGTGGCCGACCGCGATCGGCGCGGCGGCCGGCAAACTCATGCGACCGGCAGCACCATGGCCAGTCCCACCGCGACCGCGAGGGCCAGCAGGAGCTGGACCTCGCCCGGCGCCTTCTGGCGCACCAGATGCGGCACGGCGAAACCGGCGATCACCGCGCCGAGCGTCTTGCCGGCCCCGACCTGCGGCCCCAGGTCCACGGCGCTGGCGATGTAACACCCGACCAGGAGCCCCGTCAAGACCAGCGCCGCCGAGCGGCTGCCCGCGATCGCGCGGTGCCAGGCCGGACGCGCCAGGACGTCCACCACGTCGGGACCGCGGCCGAATCCGAGCGCGAGGCCGCGCCGGCGCAGGTCGAGCTGAGCCAGCGTGAAGACGGCCAGCAGGCCGAGGACCGTCTCCCACCGGCCGAGGCAAGCGAGCCCGCAGCACGCCAGCATCAGGGTCGGCCTCAGGCCGAGCCAGAAGAGCTGATCGCCGAGGGAGCCGCAGGCGCGCGCGAGCGCGTCGCGGATCCCCGCCACCTGGCGATCGCCGACCGCCCGGCCAGCCTGCCGGTCGCTCTCCAGGCGCAGGAGCCCGCCGATGACGAAGGTCGACAGGTACGGGTTCGTGTTGAAGAACCCGTAGTAGCGCCTGCAGATCCGCCTCAGTTCGTCGGGGGCGAGCCGCTGCTGCTCGAGCCACGGCACCAGGCTGACGAGCAGTCCGAGATTCTGCATCCGCTGGTCGTTCCACGAGGCCTGAAGGGTCAGGCTCCGCAAGAGGACGCGACGCGCGAGCGTCGGCGCCATCGCCGCCCGCCCCGGAGTCTCCAGCCGCCCCGACCGTTCCACGTCACCTTACCCCTTGACCGGCCGCGGTCGCCACCAGGAAACCGACCGCCGCGCCGATTCCCACCAGCGCCAGCGACCGCCGGTAGCCGAAGCGATCCAGCAGCGTCCCGACGGCGAGTCCCGGGACGGCCAGCGGAACCAGGGCCAGCGCGCCACGCCACCGCGGCGAGAGCAGAGCCAGGCCGGGGTCCCAGACCAGCGAGACGACCACCGCGATCGAGAGAGCGAGCGCGGCGCCCCGCAACGCCGTCGTGACCAGACAGCGAGCGTGCAGCCGCTCGAGACGGGCCAGGTCGCCGTCGCGCACGCTGCGGTAGCCGTCGAGCATCCAACCCAGCCGCGCCAGCCGCTCCAGGCGCACGAGCCGGCCGCCCGCCACGCTGGCCGCCGCGAACAACACGAGCAGCGCCCCGAGCTCCGCCGCCGGGCCGCCCGACCAGGTCGAGCGCGCAAGCAGGTCGACCGGCGCGCGCCAGCCGGCGAGAACGGCGCCGGCCGTGACGCCGACCGCTGCGCTCGCGGGGTCCAGCCGGAAGCTGGCGCCGACGGGCAGGTTGCCGATCACCACGAGCTGCATCAGCGCGCCCGGCAGGAGGCCGGCCGCCGGCTCGCCGAGGACGAGTCCCGCGAGGACCGCCGCCGGGAGCGGCTGGCTCAGCCAGGTCTGCACGAAGCTGTTCTCGTCCATGGCGAGCAGGGCGCCGAGCAGGGCGACCTCGCACCAGAGCAACCAGGCGCCGGACTCGAGAGGCGCGCCCGCGAGCCAGCTCACAACCTCGCCTCCACCGCCGCGAGCAATCCGTCGTCCACCAGCACCTCGCGTCCGCCAGGCACCGCCTGGACCGCCAGCCGCACACCCCGGCGCAGGAGGGTGCGGAAGTTCGCCAGGTCGTCGCGGTCGACGTAGAGCCCCGGCAGCATCTCCAGCTTGCCGGCCTGGAAATGCATGCCGCCGACGTTGACCCGGTCCAGCGCGACGCCGAAGGCCACGAGCGCGTGCATGTCGGCCGGGCTGCCGGTCAGGAGGATGGCTCGCTCGTGACCGGGCAGCGCGGCGGCGGGATCCCGGAGGGCGGCGGCGGCGGCCCCGAGGCCCCGCACCGAGACCGTGACCTGGGGCGGCACCGTCGCCGCGTAGACGCGCGCCTGCCAGGGGTCCGCGGCGATCTCGTCGTTCGCCAGGAGGATCAGGTCGGGCTGCAGCCGCTGCCCCCAGCCGACCGTGACCTGTCCGTGGATGAATCGGTCGTCGATCCGGGCCAGGACCAGGTTCATCGTGCGGCCCCCACCACCGTCACCGCCAGGCGCCCCTGATCGATGATGCGCTGGACGAGCTCGGCGCGCGCGAGCTCCTCGCGCCAGGTGACGAAGGCCAGCAGCATGGTGAGGTTGACGCCGCTGAGGACGGGCACGCGCGCCGACTCGGCCCCGCCCAGCCGCGACGCGCTGGCGCAGCTGCCGCCGTAGTCGTCGATGAAGATCAGACCGCCGTCGGCGGGCGCGAGCTGCTCCAGCCAGCCGGTGACCACCTCGGCCGTCTGCTTCGCGGATCGGCCCTGGTTCGTCTCGGCCCGCAGGCCGGCGACCGGACCGAGGATCAGCTCCACGACCTTGACCAGCTCGGCACCGATCGCGCCGTGCGTCAGGACCAGCCCCTGGATCATGATCATCCTTCCCGCGCGCCGCGCCGCCGCCGGCGTCATTCCAGATCCTGTTCGAGGTAGCGCTTCAGGCGCCGGCTGTGCCGGATCGACTTGATGATGCGTTCGTTGAGGATGCGCGCGGCGTCGTAGCCGTAGATCTTGAGCATGAAGTCGAGCGCGATCACCTCGGAGATCACCGTGATGTTCTTGCCGGGGTTCAAGGGCAGGATCACCTGCGGGATCTCGACCCCCAGGATCTCGATCGTCCGCCGCTCCATGCCGACCCGCTCGTAGTCGATCTGGTCGTCCCAGTCCTGCAGCTCGACCGCCACCTCGATGCGCTTCTGCATGCGGATCGCGTGGATCCCGAAGATGGCCTGGACGTCGATGACGCCGACGCCGCGGATCTCGATGTTGTGCTGCAGGAGCGCGCGGAAGCGGCCGATCAGCACGTTCTCGCTCGTCCGCATCACCTCGACGATATCGTCGGCCACGAGGCGGTGGCCGCGCTCGACCAGGTCGAGCGCGCACTCGCTCTTGCCGATGCCGCTGCGGCCGGTGAAGAGCAGCCCCACGCCGTAGACGTCGACCAGCGTGCCGTGCACCTCGCCGCTCGGCGCGAACGCCCGTTCGAGGTGGCGGTTGAGCTCGCGCGTCACCATCTCCGCCGACCTCGCGGACCGCAGCAGCGGGAAGCCCCGTTCGCGGACCAGGGTCAGCACCGCATCGGGAACCGGCAGCCCGCGGGTGACGACGATCGTCGGCGGCTGCAACGACAGCACCCGGCCGAAGGCCTCCAGCTGGCCAGCCGCGTCGAGCGACGCGAGGTACGACATCTCCGACTCGCCCATGACCTGGACGCGGTCGCTCAGGAAGTTCTCCATGAAACCCATCACGGCCATGCCGGGCCGGTGCACGTCCCGCGCGACGAGCGGGATCGGCGCCTCCGGCAACGGGGTCAGGGCCTCCAGGCCGAGCAGGTCCTGGAGGTCCTGATAGAGCTGCTGGACCGTCGGCTGCGTCATGGATTCCCCCCCGCGCCGGGCGTCACCCGTTCGTCGCTTCCATGAGACCCAGCTCGCCGTCGCGGCGCCGGTAGACGACGCTGATCCGGCCGCTGTCGACGTTGCGGAACACGAGGAACGGGGCATCCGAATCGGTGAACGCCTCGCGCGCCGCCAGCGCGTCCAGCTCGAGCAGCGAGAAATTCTCCGTCGCGAAGTGGACGAGCGGCTCGCCGCCGCGCATCGCCCTGCCGAGACCACCCTCCTCGGCCCGCTGCTTGGCGCTCACCTTGCCCTTGTACTTCTCGAGCTGACGCTGGAGGTTCTCGGCGACCCCCTGGGTCGCCAGGTCGGGCTCGGCGCCGGTGTTGGCGGCGCGGAATTCCTGGTTGCGCATCAGGAGCAGCCCGTCGCAGATGAAATCGTTCTTTTCGAGCACGATCTGCAGGCGAATCTCGTTCACCGGTCGCGGACTGAACCGGAGGATTTTCTCGAACTGAGCCTCGATCTTCGCGCGGGTCTCGTCGCCCAGCTGGAAGTGGCGGGTCTTGATCTCCAGGTTCATGCTCGTTCTCCTCGCGGGGGTTCACCGGCTCCTGCCGGCTTCGATCGTCCGGTCGAAGGTCAGAATTGCTTGCGCATGCGCGCGTTCAGAATGCCGAGTTGCTCGCGGTACTTGGCGACGGTGCGGCGCGCGATCTTCAGGCCCCGTTCGCTCAGCAGGTCCGCGATCCGCTTGTCCGAGAGGGGACGCCGGGGATCCTCCCCCTCGACGATCTCCTCGATCATCAGCTTGACCGCCTTCGCCGCGACCTCGTCGCCCTCGTCGGTATCGAGGCCGGCGGAGAAGAAGTACTTGAGCGGGAAGACGCCGCGCGGCGTCTGCACGTATTTCTGCCGGGTGACTCGCGAGACTGTCGACTCGTGCATGTCGATCGTCGACGCCACCTGCTGCAGGGTGAGCGGGCGCAGGGCGATCGCGCCGCGCTCGAAGAAGTCGCGCTGCTCGGCGACGATCGCCTCCATGACCTTGATCATCGTCCGCCGCCGCTGCTCGATCGTCTTGATGATCCACTCGGCATAGCGTCGCTTCTCGTCGATGAAGGTGGCGGCGTTGTCCTGCCGCGCGGCCGGGTCCTTGAGCGCGTCGTCGTAGGCGCGGCTCACCCGCAGCCGGGGCAGGTTGCCGTCGTTCAGGTAGACGACGTACTGGTCGCCCTCCTCGTCGACCTTCTCGACCACGAGGTCGGGCACGATCGCGCGCGCACCCTCGACCTCGGCGCTCAGGCCGGGCCGCGGATCCAGCTCGCCGATCCGGGCGGCGATCGCCTGGACCTCGTGCGGGGTGATCTTCATGGCGCGGGCGATGTCCGCGAACTTGCGGTTCTTGAGCGCCTCGAAATGGTCGCGGATGACCGCGGCCGCCAGGCTGTCCGCCTCGCCGCGCGCCGCCAGCTGCAACAGCAGGCACTCCGGCAGGTCGCGGGCCGCCACTCCCGGCGGGTCGAATCCCTGGATGATCGTCAGGACCGCCTCGATCTCCGCCGCATCGGTCTCGAAGTAAGCGGCGATCTCCGCCACCGGGGCCGCCAGGAAGCCGTCGCCGTTCAGGCAGCCGATGATGTACTCGCCGATCTCGCGCTGACGGTCGTCGCTGACGACGAACCGCAGCTGATCGCGCAGGTGCTCCTGGCCGGACGGGATGTAGACGGGCGGCCGCTCGAGCTGGTCCTCGTCGTCGAATCCCTGCTCCGTCGCCGCGCCGCGGAATCCGTCCTTGAAGTACTCGTCCCAGTTCACGTCCTCGCCCGCGACCTCGGCCGCCGTCTCCGTCGCGGTCGCCGCGGCGTCGTCCTGCGCCGCGCCGGGCTCGTCGCCGGCCTCGTTCTCGGCGGGCGACTCGGACTCGGCGCTCGCCTCGGCCTCGGTCTCGGTCTCGACCTCGGGCTCGTCCTCGTCGTCCGGGTCGACCTCCTCGAGCAGCGGATTGGCCTGGAGCTCGGCACGCAGGATCTGCTCGAGCTCGAGTGTCGGCACCTGCAGCAGCTTGAGCGCCTGTTGCAGGCGCTGAGTCATGACGATCTTCATCGTCTGACTCACGTTGACGTGCATGCCCATCTTGATGTCCATCGGGACGCTCCTCGCCCCGGCCTCCTGCCGGGGTGGTCCGGCTACAGCCGGAACGACTCTCCCAGGTAGATGGCCTTGGCCTTGTCCGACGCCACGATCTCGGCCGCCGACCCGGCCAGCTCGATCCGTCCCTCGTAGAGGATGTAGGCGCGGTCGGTGATGCTCAACGTCTCGCGCACGTTGTGGTCGGTGATCAGGATGCCGAGCCCGCGGCTGCGGAGCTGGGCCACGCAGGCCTGCAGGTCCGCGACCGCGATCGGATCGATGCCGGCGAACGGCTCGTCGAGCAGGATGAACTTCGGCTCGGTGACCAGGGCGCGCGCGATCTCGACCCGCCGGCGCTCGCCCCCGGACAGCTGGTAGCCGTAGCTCTTGCGGATGTGCGCGACGCCCATCAGCTCCAGCAGCTCGTCGCACCGCCGCTCGCGCGCCGACCGGTCGAGCGGCAGGGTCTCGCAGATCGCCATGACGTTGTCGGCCACGGTGAGCTTGCGGAAGATGCTGGATTCCTGGGGCAGGTAGCCGATGCCCAGCCGCGCCCGCCGGTACATCGGCAGGCGCGAGATGTCGCGGTCGTCGAGCGTGATCGTGCCCCGCTCCGGGCGGATGAACCCGACGATGCAGTAGAAACACGTGGTCTTGCCGGCGCCGTTGGGGCCGAGCAGCCCGACGACCTCGCCCTGGTGGAGGTCGAGATCGATTCCGTCCACCACGGCACGTCCCCGATAGGTCTTGCGCAGGTCCCGCGCGGTGAGCCGGTGGCCGTCGCGAGGCACGCTGGCGTCGCTCATGGGGACTCTCCCGGGGAGTCGGCGTCGCGGACCGTCTCGTCGCCGACCTCGGCGGCGACGTTCTGCTTGATCTCAATGTAGTCCAGGTCGGGAGTCGCTTCCAGCCCGAAGCCGGTCACGACGTCCTCGCCGCGATCGAGGACGTTGTAGACGTCGTTGCGGATCCGACCGTCGGCGCTGGCGTAGGCGAGCTCGCTCGTGCGCAGACGTCGCCCGTCGGCGGTGGTGACGACCACGTGGCCCCAGACGAAGACGTCGTTGGTCTTCAGGTTGGCCGTGCCGCTGTCGCTGACGAGGGTCGAGAAGTAGGCGCCGTCGCGGAAGAAATCCATCTTGACCCGGACCAGCTCGACCTCCTGACGGCCGGCGTACTTGAGCATCTCGCTGCTGTCGAGGGTCCACAGCTTGACGCCGGCCTTGGTCTCGATCAGGCGGTAGTCGAAGAACCGCTGCTCGGGCTGGGGACCGCCGCTTGCGGCCGCGGGGGCGATGCCGGCGGGATCGCCGGGCGGCGTCTCCTGGCAGGCGGCGGCCAGCAGCCCCGCGCCCGCGAGCAGCGCGACCAGCCCGCGGCAGTGTCGTCGTGCGTGGACCGCCATGCGACTTCTAGCTCCCCTGGGCGTCGGCCCAGCGCTCGTGGAACCATACCCACTGGTCGGGATGCCCTCTGATCAGCAGCTCCAGCGCCCGGTTGCAGCGGGCGGCGAGCTCGCGGTCGTCGGCGGCCTGCCGCGGCTCGATGGGCGCCAGATGATGGACGACCCAGCGCCCACCCGCGCGGACCATGGCGACCGGCAGAAGAGGCACGTCGCGCCGCCGGGCGATCCGCAGCGGCCCCAGCGGCGTCGGCGCCGGCGAACCCAGGAACGGGATCGACGCGCTCGCCGCGCGCGTCTTCTGGTCCAGGAGCACGCCGACGACCGCGCCCCGGTCGAGCGCCCGCAGCAGCGGCCGCGCCCCGGCGTCGCGCGGCAGCGGCTCGAGCCCCAACGCCCGGCGGCGGTCCTGGAGAAGCCGATCCACCGGCGGGTTGCGCACGGTCCCGGTCACGACCGCCGGCTGGTCGAGCCATTGCGCCAGCCACGCGCCGAGCAGCTCCCAGCAGCCCAGATGGGCGGTGACCAGCAGGACCCCGCGCCCCCTGGCTTCCAACTCGCGAAGCACCGCACGGGTTCCCCGGCCGTCCGGACCGCCCGCGTCCTGGACCTCGGGGAAGCCGAGCGATGCCTGCCGGTCGGCGGTCAGGGCCGCGTGCAGGTTCTCGCCGAGGGCCGACGCCGATTGCCTGAGCAGCGCCTCGCGCCATCGTGGCGGGTGATCCGGGAACACGCGGGCGAGATTGCGCCGGGCGCGCTGCCGTTCGGCGGAGCGCAGCAGGAGCGCCAGACGGGCGAACCAGCGGCAGAGCCCGCGCCCCACCGGCGACGGCAGGGTCTTCAGACCGGCCAGGACTCCTCGCGCCGCCAGGTACCAGAACCGGCGCCGCAGACGCCGCGGCCAGGGCAGCCGGTCGTCCATGCGAACCCTCCCGGATCGTCGCCACGGCCGGCGCGACCCGATTGGACACTCGCCACTCGCGGAGCGGGCGTCAAGCAGTTTCCATGCCACAATCTGGAGCGTCCAGGTTCTGCCGGCAAGCGGCGAGGAGCGACCCTTGAAGCGCAACCTGCGCTGCGCCGATCAACACGTTCATTCCATTGGACTTGCATCCATTATCGAGCGTGCCGCGCGCCGCGGGCGCACCGTCGAGAACGACGGGCGGAGGGCCGCGAACCGGGTCGAGGAACGGTCAGAGCAGGCCCGAGCGCAGGACGTCATGGATGTGGAGCAGCCCGAGGGGGCGCCGTTCCGCGTCGACGACGATCAGGAGGGTGATCGGCCCCTCCGGCCGCTCCTCCATCAGGCGCAACGCCCGCGCCGCGAGCAGGTCCGGGCTGATCGTGGTCGGCCGCGGGTTCATGGCCTCGGTGATCGGGCGGTCCAGCGCGTCTTCGCGCTGCAGCAGGATCCGCTTGACGTCGCCGTCGACGCACACCCCGGCCAGGCGGCCGTCGGGCCCGACCACGCAGACGCCGCCCAGCCGCTTGCCGACGATCTCCGGCAACGTCTCGCGCAGGGTCTTGTCCGCGGTCACCACCGGCAGCTCGTCGCCGCGGTGCATGAGGTCGCCGACCCTGACCAGCAGGCTGCGCCCCAGCACGCCGCTCGGATGGAAGACCGCGAAGTCGTCGCGCGTGAATCCCTTGAGCGTCAGGAGCGCGACGACCAGCGCGTCGCCCATGACGCCGGCCGCGGTCGCGCTCGTCGTGGGCGCGAGATTGAGCGGGTCGGCCTCGCGCTCGACCGGAACCGGCAGCACGATGTCGCACGCGCGGGCCAGGTCGCTGTCCTCGCCTCCCGTCATGGCGACCGTCGTCACGCGGAAGTGCCGGCAGGTCTGGACCAGGCGCGTGACCTCCGCGTTGTTGCCGCTGCGGCTGATCGCCAGCAGCACGTCGCTGCCGCGGACGATGCCGAGGTCGCCGTGGGCCGCCTCCACGGGGTGGATGAAGTGGCTGGGCGTGCCGGTGCTCGTGAGCGAGGCCGCGAGCCGGCGCGCCACGATCCCGCTCTTGCCGAGACCCGTCACCAGGACGCGGTCCTCGCAGGCGAGCAGCGCGCGCACGGTCTGCAGGAAGCCCGCGCCGAGGCTCGCGGCGACCCGCTCGAGCGCGCGGGCTTCCTGCTGGAAGGTGTCGCGGCCGAGGCGCAGGATGCGCGCGTCGTCCGCCGGCTCGGGTCGGTTCAATGCGTCACCTCCGGATCGTCGGCCGGCCGGCGACCGGCCGCCAGCTCGCGGATCGCCGGACCGAACGCCCCGCGCGCCTTGAGGAGAAGGTCGCACACCTCGCGCACGGCGCCGGCTCCGCCGGCAGCCAGGGTCACGAAGTCGCACACGCCGGCGACCTCGGCCGGAGCGGCCGGCACGGTCACCGCGACGGCGGCTTCGGCGAGCGCCGGCAGATCCAGCAGGTCGTCTCCCAGGTAGAGCGTCTCGCCGGCCTGGCAGCCGGTCTCGCGCCAGATCTCCGCGAGCGCCTCGCGCTTGTCGAACCGGCCCAGCTTGATCGCCTCGAAGCGCAGATCGGCGCAGCGCCGCGCGGCCGCCAGGCTGCTGCGGCCGCTGAGCAGCGCGCGCGCGATCCCCGCCGGGCGGAGCATCATCAGGCCCAGGCCGTCGCGCGCGTCGAAGACCTTGAGGGCCTCCCCGTCGGGGCCGTAGACGAGCGACCCGGTGGTCAGGACGCCGTCGCAGTCCAGGACCACGAGCCGGACCCGCGCGAGCTGATCCGCGAGCGCCTTGCCGAGGCGCCGCTCCACCTCGTGGCGATAGGCCGCCGCGTCGTCGAGCGGCCAGTCGGCGTTCATGCCGTCTCCTCGTTGTGGAGCTCCCGCAACCGCGCCAACCGGCGCACGAGCGGCGCGAACTCGGCGAGCGGCAGCTGGCTCGCGGCGTCGCAGAACGCCCGCGCCGGCTCGGGATGGACCTCCAGGAAGATCGCGTCGGCGCCGGCGGTCACGCCGCAGCCCGCGAGCAGCGGGATGAACTCGCGCTTGCCGCCGGTCGCGGTCCCGGTCGACCCCGGCATCTGGACCGAGTGGGTGGCGTCGAAGACGACCGGCCGCCCCAGGTCCTGCATGAGCTTGATCGAGCGGAAGTCGACGACCAGGTCGCGGTAGCCGAAGAAGGAGCCGCGCTCCGTCAACAGGATGCGGTCGCAGCCCTGGCCGGCGACCTTGGCGGCCGCATGGGCGAGGTCGGCGGGCGCGAGGAACTGGCCCTTCTTGATGTTGACGGCGCGGCGTGTCCGCCCCGCCGCCTCGAGCAGCGAGGTCTGGCGGCAGAGGAACGCCGGGATCTGCAGGACGTCGACGGCGGCGGCGGCGTCCGCGCAGTCCTCGGGCCCGTGGACGTCGGTGACGACCGCGACGCCCACCTCCCGCCGGATGCGGTCGAGCAGGGCGAGCCCCTCCTGGGGACCCGGTCCGCGGAACGACGCGCCGCTCGTCCGGTTGTCCTTCAGGTAGCTCGACTTGAAGCAGTACCCGAGGCCGAGCGTACGGCAGGCCGCGGCGAGCCGCTCGGCGACGAGGAGCATCTCGTCGGGATCCTCGAGCACGCAGGGGCCGGCGATGACGTAGAGAGGTCGCCCGCGCCCGACCTCCTGGCCCCCGATCCCGATCGGCGCCGCGGTCTCCATGCCCGCCTCCTCAGCCCTGCGCCTTCTGCGCGCGAATTCGTTCCTGGTGCTCGACGGCGGCCCGCACGAACTCGCGGAACAGCGGGTGCGGACGGTTGGGTCGCGACTTGAGCTCGGGATGGAACTGGACGGCGAGGAAGAACGGATGGCTCGGCAGCTCCATGATCTCCACGAGCTGCTCGTCCGGCGACGTGCCCGAGAAGACCACGCCCGCCGCGGCGAGCGCCGGCCGGTAGGCGTTGTTGACCTCGTAGCGGTGCCGGTGACGCTCGCTGACGTCGGCGCGGCCGTAACAGCGATGAGCGAGCGTTCCCGGCTTGATCGCGCACGGCCAGGCGCCCAGGCGCATGGTCCCGCCCATCATCTCGATGTACTGCTGGTGCTCCATCAGGTGGATGACCGCGTGCGGCGTGGCGGGATCGAACTCCGAGCTGTTGGCCATGGCGAGGCCGGCGAGGTCGCGACCGATGTCGATCATGGCGCACTGCAACCCGAGGCAGATGCCGAAGAACGGGATCTCCCGCTCGCGGGCGTACCGGCTGGCGTTGATCTTGCCCTGGATGCCGCGGTCGCCGAAGCCGCCGGGCACCAGGACGCCGTGGCAGTCCTTGAAGATCTCGTCCAGCTTGCCCTCGCCGACGTCGCGCCCCTCGAGGCTCTCGCTGTCGATCCAGACCTGGTCGACGCCCACGTGATTGGGGATGCCGGCATGGACGAAGCTCTCGGTGATACTCTTGTAGGCGTCCTTGAGCTCGACGTACTTGCCGACGATCGCGATGCGCACGCGGTCCGGCGGCGCGAGGATCATCCGCGTCATCCGCTCCCATTCCGCGAGATCCGCCGCGTGGGGCGGCTCGAGGCGCAGGCGCTTGCAGACGAGGTCGTCCATCTTCTGCGCGTGGTAGTTGAGCGGCACCTCGTAGATCGAGCGGACGTCCTGGCCGTCGAACACGTACTCCGGAGGGAGGTTGCAGAACAGCGCGATCTTGCGGCGCGCCTCGTCGCCGATCGGCTGCCGGGAGCGGCAGATGATGAAATCGGCCTGGATGCCGATGCTGCGCAGCTCGGCGACCGAGTGCTGCGTCGGCTTGGTCTTGATCTCGCCGGCCGCGTCGATGTACGGCACCAGGGTCAGATGGACCGAGCAGGTGTTCTCCACCGCCTGCTCCAGGCGCAGCTGGCGGATCGCTTCGAGGAACGGCAGCGATTCGATGTCGCCGACCGTGCCGCCGATCTCGGTGATGACGACGTCGATGTCCGGACGCTTCTGCGCGGGCAGCACGATGCGGCGCTTGATCTCGTCGGTGACGTGCGGGATCACCTGGACCGTGCGGCCGAGGTACTTGCCCTTGCGCTCGTTGTAGAGGATGGTCTCGTAGACCTTGCCCGCGGTCAGGTTGTTGTCCTGCGAGAGCGTGACGTCGGTGAAACGCTCGTAGTGGCCGAGGTCGAGATCGCACTCCGCGCCGTCGTCGAGCACGAAGACCTCGCCGTGCTGGTAGGGGCTCATCGTGCCGGGATCGACGTTCAGGTAGGGATCGAACTTCTGCAGGACCACCTGCAGGCCGCGGGCGGTCAGCAGGTTGCCGAGCGTCGCCGCGGCGATGCCCTTGCCGAGCGCCGAGACGACGCCGCCGGTCACGAAGATGTACTTGGCCATCAGTCGGTCCTTCCCCGCGAGCCCCCCGTCGGGTCGCGGTCGGCCTGCGCCCGGCGCTGCCACAGCTCGCGCACGCGCGCGAGGTCGGCCGGCGTGTCGACGCCCACCGGCCCACCGGCCACGGTCACGACGCGGATCGCGAGCCCGTTCTCGAGCGCCCGCAGCTGCTCGAGGCCCTCGACCTGCTCCAGACGGCCGCGCGGCCAGCCCAGGAAACGCCGCAGGGCGTCGGCGCGCCAGGCATAGATGCCCACGTGCCTGAGCGCGGCGGCGCGCGCCGCGCTCGCGCCGCCGGCCGCGCCGGGAAAGGCGCCGGGCACGGGCGCGCGACTAAAGTACAAGGCACGCCCCGCGCGGTCCACCAGGACCTTGACCGTGTTCGGATCGGCCCAGTCGTCGGCCGGACCGAACGGGTGCGCGCAGGTCGCCAGCTGCGCCGACGGGTCGTCCCGCAGGGCGCGCACCAGGCGGTCGCCGACGGCGGGGTCGAGCAGGGGCTCGTCGCCCTGCAGGTTCACCACGAGATCCGCGGGGCGCCGGGCGAGCACCTCGCCGATGCGGTCGGAGCCGGTCGGGTGTTCGCCCGTCAGCTCGCACGCGTGGCCGGCGGCGGCGACGGCGGCCCGGATGCGCTCGTCGTCCGTCGCGACGACGACCTCGTCGGCCTCGCGCATCGCGAGCGCCCGCTCGACGGTGCGCACGACCAGCGGCTTGCCGCCCAGGTCCGCGAGCGCCTTGCCGGGGAACCGGGTCGAGGCGTAGCGCGCCGGGATCACCACCAGAACGCGGTCCTTCACCACCGTTCCTTTCGCGCGTCCACAAAGAGAAACCCGCCCCTCTGGAGAGGCGGGTTCTCGAGCGACCGTCCGGTCGCGATCGTGCTAGCTCTGCTGCACACTGACGCGCTTCCGGTTCTTGCCGAAAGTCTCGTAGACCACCGTGCCCGTCACGAGGGCGAACAGCGTGTCGTCGCCGCCGCGGCCGACGTTGCGGCCGGGGTGGATCTTGGTGCCGCGCTGCCTGACCAGGATGGTTCCGGCGTTCACGGCCTGGCCGCCGTAACGCTTGACCCCCAGATACTGGGGATTGGAATCGCGGCCGTTCCGAGTCGAGCCGCCTGCTTTCTTGTGGGCCATGTCCAGTGCTCCCGTCGCACCGCGCCGTGGCGGCGCGGCCCTAACCGTTGATGCCGGTGATGCTCACCTCGGTGAAGGACTGCCGATGGCCCTTCTTCCGACGGTAATTCTTGCGCCGCCTGCGCTTGAAGACGACGATCTTGCGCGCGCGGCCGTGCCGCAGCACCTCGGCGGCGACGGTCGCGCCGTCCACGTGCGGGCTGCCGACCTTGACGTCCTGGCCGTCGCCGACCATCAGGACATCCGCGAAGGTCACCTTCGCGCCCACCTCGTCCTCGAGCAACGGCAACTGCAGCCTGTGCCCGGGCTCGACCCGGAACTGCATTCCCTTGACCTTGATGACAGCGTACATGCTCTCGTCTCTCCGCAAATGCTTCAATGCGGCGCACGACCGCGAAACCAGCCGTTCCGGCCGGCGGCCAGGCGCCGGGAAACTCGGTCACAAGCGGTTATAAATAATACCTATGCAACGATTAGTCAAGGCGGATTCAAGGTCGCGAGGCCGGGCCCCGACGCGCCGGAGGTCGGGAATCTCCGGCGGTTGACAGACCCGCGAAAGTCCGATACCAATGGCCGGTCACCGACGTTCTGCCCCCATGTCCCGTCAGGAGACACCCATGAGCGAGCGCTCCCCCAAGGTCATCATCGCGGGCAGCGGTCCGGCCGGCTACACCGCCGCCATCTACCTCAGCCGCGCGAATCTCCCCAACCTCCTGTTCGAGGGTCTGCAGCCGGGCGGCCAGCTCACGATCACGACCGACGTGGAGAACTTCCCGGGTTTCCCCGAGGGGATCATGGGGCCCGAGCTGATGGAGAAGCTCCGCGCGCAGGCGGCACGGTTCGGTACGGTCATCGAGGCCGGCACGGTCGACGCGGTCGATTGCCAGGGTCCGCCGTTCAAGGTGACGGCCGGCGGCCGGACGTACACGGTGCCGGCCGTGATCGTCGCCACCGGCTCCACCGCGCGCTACCTCCACCTGCCGGGCGAGGACGCGTTCCACGGCAAGGGCCTGTCGGCCTGCGCCACCTGCGACGGGTTCTTCTACCGCGATCAGGACGTGGTGGTGGTCGGCGGCGGGGACACCGCCCTCGAGGAGGCCACGTACCTGTCCGGAATCTGCCGGAAGGTCACCCTGGTCCATCGGCGCGACGAGCTGCGCGGGTCGGCCATCATGCAGCAGCGCGCGTTCGCGAAGCCGAACATCGAGCTGGCGTGGTCGCGCACCATCGAGGCCTACCTGCCGGACGCCCAGGGGATGCTGCGCGGCGTGCGGCTCCGGTCGACCAAGGGCGAGCCGCCGATCGAAGTCGCGTGCACCGGGTGCTTCATCGCCATCGGCCACGACCCCAACACGGCGTTCCTGGCCGGCCAGCTGCAGCTCGACGCCAACGGTTACCTCGTGACGAAGCCGGACCGCACGATGACCAGCGTCGAGGGGATCTTCGCCTGCGGCGACGTGCAGGACCCGGTGTGGCGCCAGGGCGTGACCGCGGCCGGCACCGGCTGCATGGCCGCCATCGAGTGCGAGCGGTGGCTGTTCGCGAAGGGTCTCTAGCGCGCTGGTCCGGGCCGCGCGCGCCGGGCGGACGCCGGACGACGACGGAGGTCGACGATGAGAGCCACGAGACTGCTCGCCAGCCTGCTGCTGATCGCGCTCGCCACCGCGGGTCCGCGCCCGGCGGCCGCGCAGGAGGAAGACGTCCGGATCATCGGCGACCGCGGGACGACCGCCCGGCCGAACGACGCGCGCTTCGAGATCCTGACCGGTGGCTACAAGACCACGCCGGGCCTCCTGCGCCTCGACCGGGTGACGGGGCGGACCTGGACCCTCGACGAGCGGCAAGACCGCTGGGCGCCCATCCCGGTCGAAGGCCTCGCGCACCCGGCGCCGCAAGGACCCGCGCGTTTCCAGCTCGTGGTCCACGACCGCACCTGGCTGCTGCTCGATGCCGACACGGGACAGACCTGGCGCTACGGCCGCGAGGCGCGGCGCCCCGGCGAGCCGTGGGGCGACCTCGCGACGCCGGTGGGCGAGCCGGTCGACGGCTGGCACCGGATCGGCGATTGACGCCATGCCCGGCGCGGTCGTCGTCCCCGGTTCGGCGCAGGCCTGGTTGCTGGCGATCCGCCCGCGCACCCTGCCCGCCTCCGCCGCCCCGGTCATCCTGGGCTGGGCGCTCGCCGCGACGGCGGGACCGGTGCGCTGGCCGCTCGGCGCAGCCTGCCTGGTCGTCGCGCTCGCGCTGCAGGCCGCCGCCAACCTGGCCAACGACTACTTCGACGCGCAGAGCGGCGTCGATCGCGCGGAGCGGCTCGGTCCCGTCCGCGTCACCCAGACCGGATTGCTGCAGCCCTCCCAGGTGCTCGGCGGGCTCGTCATCTGCCTCGCGATCGGCGCGATCGCGGGCCTCTTCGCGGCCTGGCAGGCCGGCTGGTGGCTGGTCGGGCTGGGCGCGGTCTGCCTCCTCGGCGCCGTCGCCTACACGGCGGGACCGCTGCCTCTGGCGCACCTCGGCCTGGGCGAGGTGGCGGCGCTCGTGTTCTTCGGACCCGTGGCGTGTACGGGCACCTTCACGGCGCTCCACGGCGCGCCGACCGCCGCCGCCTGGGCTGCCGGCCTCGTCCCCGGCTGCCACGCCGCCGCCCTCATGGCCGTCAACAACCTGCGCGACCTGGCGAGCGACCGCGCGGCCGGCAAGCGCACGCTCGCCGTGCGCGCGGGCGAGCGCGCGGCGCGCCTGGTGCCGGTGGTGTGCTTGGTCCTCGGCAATCTCCTCGTGGCGCCGTTGGCGCGCCTCGCCGGACGCCCGCTGGCGTTCCTCGCGCTCGCGCTCGTTCCCCTGAGCTGGCCGCTATTGCGCTCGATCCTGCGGGAGCCCCTCTCCCCCGCGTTCAACACGACGCTGGCGGGGGTCGGGCGGTGGGAGCTCCTCACGGCAATCGTCGTGTCGGCGCTGCTCGTCCTCTAGCCGGGGCGCCGCGGAGTTCGTCACGCCCTGTTTCCGGATGTCCTCGCGCCTTCGCCGCTGCGGAGTTCCGGAAACAGGGCGTGACGAACTCCGCGGCGCCCCACCTCGCTGGGCTGGCAGCATCCGAGGGACGTCGAGAGAGGGATTCGCTGCGGCGTTCTCGGGACCCCTTCGCGCGCGAGCGGCGCGCTAGATCCGACCGGCGACGCTTTCGCCTCTCAGATCTTCTCGCCGATCAGCGTGAGGAATTCCCCGCGAGTCTTGGGATTCCGCTCGAACGCCCCGAGCATCTCGCTCGTGACCGCGTACGAGTTCTGCTTCTGGATGCCGCGCATCATCATGCAGAGGTGCTGCGCGTGCAGGACCACCGCGACGCCGAACGCGTCGAGGTTGCGCATCAGGCAATGGGCGATCTGGGCGGTCATGCGCTCCTGCACCTGGAGACGCCGCGCGTAGGCCTCGACGACGCGCGCGACCTTGCTCAGGCCGACGATCTTCTCGTTGGGGATGTAGGCGACGTGGGCCTTGCCGAAGAACGGCAGCATGTGGTGCTCGCACATGCTGTAGAAGTCGATGTCGTTGACCACGATCATCTCCTTGCCCTCGGCCTGGAAGAGCGCGGCGCGGACCATGGCGTCCGGATCCTGCGCGTAGCCGCCGCAGATCTCGCCGTAGGCGCGGGCGACCCTCTCGGGCGTCTTCGCGAGGCCTTCGCGATCGGGGTCCTCGCCGATCTCGACCAGGATCTGGCGGATCAGATCTTGCATGCCGACTCCTTTGCAGGTCAGGAACGCGCCGCCGTCCGCCGCAACGATAGGGAGAATCCCGATCGCGTCAAGCCGGCCGGCTGGCGCGGACCGCGCGCGCCAGATCGCCGAGCACGCGCGGATAGAGCGCGCACTCGGCGGCGAAGACCCGCGCCGCGAGGCTGGCGACGTCGTCGCCGGGCAGGACAGGCACTCGGCTCTGGGCGATGATCGCGCCGTGGTCGTACTGCTCGTCGACGTGGTGGACCGTGCAGCCGCTCTCCGGGTCACCAGCGGCGAGCACGGCCGCGTGCACGCGGTCGCCGTAGAGACCCCGGCCGCCGTGCCTCGGCAACAGGGCCGGGTGGATGTTCACGAGCGGCCCGGTGAACCAGGGCGGCCGAATGACCCAGCAGAGGTAGCCGGCGAGCGCGATGATCTCCGGCTCGCGCGGCTCGAGCCAGTCGGCGATCGCGGCGTTGTGGGCGGCCGCGTCCCGGTAATCGCGGCGGCGGCACACGAGGACCGGCAAGCCGGCGTCGCGCGCCACGTCCACGCCGCGCACGCCGTCGCGGCTCGAGACGACGCCGACGATGTCGATCGGCAGGTCGCCCCGCGCGCGGCGGTCCAGGAAGTTGGCGAGCGTCCGCCCGCTGCCCGAAAGGAGCACCGCGACACGCGCCGGCGCAGGAGGGACCATCTCACACCTCGAGGCTCGCGCCCAGCGCCCGCAGGACCTTGCGATGGGCCGCGAAGGCGATGGGTCCGGGCAAGCGATCCAGGGCGAAGAAATCCGCCCGCGCCGCGTCGTCGCCGGCGCGCAGCACGCCGCCGATCTCCTCGGCGGTGAAGAAGATCACGAGCACCGGCTGGTCGGGCGGCAGGATCCCCGTGTGCACCGCGAACAACCCGGTCACCCGCACCTCGAGGCCGGTCTCCTCGCGGGTTTCCCGGACCGCGGTCGTCTCGATGTCCTCGTCCCACTCCATGAAGCCGGTCGGCAAGGTCCATTCGCCCTGCTTCGGCGCGCAGCGGCGCTGCACGAGGCAGACCAGGGAACCGCGGCGCACGATCACGCCCGCGCCCGGGGTCGGGTTGAGGTACTGCACGAAGCCGCACCGGGGACACGCCGGGCGGACCCGGTCGCCGTCTCGGCGCGTGGACATCGCCGCTGCGCACTGCGGGCAGAGCGGGTACGCCTTGCCGAGGGGGTCGAGGCGGTTCACGCGTTCGCCTTTCCAGCTTGCGCCGCGTCGCGGCGGACGAGCACGGCGGCCGCCGCGCCCCAGAGACCGAGGTAGGCCACGACGGGCCACCAGCCCGTGCGGACGTAGCGCGTGCCCCGCGCCACCGTCGCGATCTCGGCGTGGATCGCGCCGCGCCGGTGCAGGCCGAGCCGCGCGCGGACCTCGCCGTCCGCGTCGCAGATCAGGCTGATCCCGTTGTTGGCGCTGCGGACGAGCGGCACCCCGCACTCGACGGCCCGGATCCGGCTAAGCGCGGCGTGCTGGATCGGCCCCGCCCGGTGCCCGAACCAGCCGTCGTTCGTGATGTTCACGAGCACGCCGCCGCCGCGGCCGACCGCCCGGCGCGCGAGCTGGCTGAACGCCGCCTCGAAGCAGATGAGCGGCACCAGCGGCACCTCGCCGCGCGACGTCGGCAGCAGCATCGGCCCCGGCGGGAGTCCCGCGGTCCACTCCGCCTGGCCGACGTCGATCCTGCCGAGCGCCGGCAGCCAGCGCTGGAAGGGCATGGCCTCGCCGAGCGGGACCAGGTGGTGCTTGCCGTAGGTGGCGACCAGCGTGCCGCGGTCGGAGAAGAGGCCCGCGGTGTTGAACCTCTCGTAGCGCGGCTTGGCGGCGGGATCGTCGCTGCCGGGAACGAGGCGCGCGTCGAGATAGCCGGCCAGGATCGCCGTCCGGTTGTCGCTCGCGGTCGTGCGGACCCATTCGAGCAGGACGCCGTCGTACCGCAGGTACGACGGCACCGCCGTCTCCGCCCAGACCACGAGCTCCGCGCCCCGCTCGGCGGCCCCGGCGGTGAGCGTGGTGTACGGGATCCGCGTCGAGTCGATCCGCGCGTCGTCCCACTTGTCCGCCTGGGCGACGTTGGCCTGGACGCTGGCGACCGTCAGCGGCGCCGTGCGCTGACCCTCGGCCGGCGCCGAGCCGAGCGGAGCGCTCGCGGCCCAGAGGCCGAGCCACAGCACGCCGCACGCCGCGATGACGCCCCAGCGATGCGCGCCCGCCCGACGGCCGTCGCGGAGGAGGTCGGCGACGGCCACGAGCGCGGCGCCGAGGAGCGCCGTCGCGCCCCCCAGGCCGATCTCGCCGCACGCCGCGTAGAGCGGGCGCAGCGGCGTCTCGAGCCAGGCGGCGCCCACCAGACACCAGGGGAAGCCCAGCTCGCCTGCGCTGCGCAGCAGCTCGAGCCCGACCCAGAGAAGCGGGAGAACCATGAGCGTGAACCGGGGCCCCGTCCAGCGCCGCACCTGGCCCGCGACGACGCCCAGGAGCCAGTAGTGGGCGGCCACGAAGAGGATCGCCGCGATCGCCTGCACCGGGACGAGCGCCCGCGTGGGAATCGACTTCGCGGGGTCCAGGAAGAAGAGCCAGACCAGCAGCGTCGCCTGGTGGGACACGCCGAAGAAGAAGGCGAGGCGGGCCGGCCGCGGGGTCCGGCGCAGCCCGTCGAAGAGGATCGCGAGGGCGAGCGGCGCGAGCACGGCGGTGCCGCGGAACGGCGGCATCGCGGAGGTGAGCATGACGCCGGCGAGCAATCCCGCCACCGTCACGAGCGACGGACGCCATCGCGGCGCTTCCGGCAAGTCGCGGATGCGGTCGTTCATGGCCCGCAACATAGCCCGCGGGCCGATGGGTGTCGAGCACGAGCTGCGCCGCGACGCCGCCCATCGTCTAGCCTTCGCCCACCTCCACGGGATCGGCCGCCGAGCCGATCAGGTCGACCATGCCGTAACGGCTGATCTTCTTGTACAGCCCCTGGCGGCTGAGCCCGAGCTTGCGCGCCGCCGCCGCCTTGCGACCCTCGCTCGCGGCGATCGCCTTGCGGATGAGGTAGCGTTCGAGGAGCTCGTTGGCCTCCTCCAGGTTGCGCAGGGTGCCGAGGTCGCCGGCGTCGACGCGCGGACCGGCGTTCTCCTGGATCTCCCAGTTGAGGTGGCGCAGCTCGATCAGCGACTCGCCGGGATACAGCGCCGCGAAGCGCGCCGCCTCGTTCTCCAGCTCGCGGACGTTGCCGGGCCAGCGCCAGGCATGCAGCGCGGCCGCCGCCGTGTCCGCGATCCGCAGGCGCGCCGGGTCGAGGCCGGCGCGGCGCAGGAACCACGCCAGGAGCGGGAGCACGTCCTCCGGCCGCTGGCGCAGCGGCGGGATCTCGAGGCAGACGACCTTGAGCCGGTAGTAGAGGTCGAGGCGGAAGTGTCCGTCCTCGATCTCGCGGGCCAGGTCCTTGTGCGTGGCGGCCACGAACCGGATGTCGACGGGCCGGCTATCGAGCTCGCCGACCCGCCGCACCTGCCGTTCCTGCATCACCCGCAGGAGCTTGATCTGCAGCGCCAGCGGCATGTCGCCGATCTCGTCCATGAAGAACGAGCCGCCGTGCGCCACCTCGAGGAGGCCTGGCTTGTCGCGGCCGGCGCCCGTGAACGCGCCCGCCTTGTGGCCGAAGAGCTCGCTCTCGAACAGGTTGGCGGGCAGCGCCGCGCAGTTCAGGCCCACGAACGGCCGATCGCGGCGGGGACTGCCCTGATGGAGCGCCCTCGCGATGATCTCCTTGCCGGACCCCGTCTCGCCGTGCAAGAGGACGTTGACCCCGCTGGTCGCGACCGAGGCGATCCGCGCGGCCAGCAGGCGCATCTCGCGGCTGCGGCCGATCGCGCCGGGCAGTCCCGGCACCGGCTGCGGTCTCGGCAGCGGCAGGCCGGTCGCGGGCGCCAATCGGCGCTCGACCGGCAGGTCCTCCGGGGCGAACAGGCTGAGCTGCCACGGCTCGGCCGGGGGCGTCGCGGAGAGCCAGGTCCCCGGCCAGGGCGCGAGGCCGTCCAGCAGCGGCCCGAGGCGGCTCGCCGTCCGCTCGGCCCACAGGCGCACGGCGTCGGCCCACGGCGCCGCCGCGGTCGCCGCGGCGACGAGCACGCCCGTCGTGCCGCGCCCGCCGTCGAGCGGCAGCGCGTGGCACAGCGGCGGTCGGCGGCTGCGGCTCTCCTCGCGTTGCTCGGCCGCCTGCCCGGTCTGCAGGACGCGGTGCACCAGTCCCAGCGGCAGCGGCGCCGGGCCACCGCCGGCGGACCAGCTGCAGAGCACGCGCAGGAGCGTCGCCGGCCCGTCGCCTTCCCGGCGCACGACCCAGACCGCCGCGGGACCGCCGTCGCGGGGCAGGTCGCGCAGCTCCTCTTCCCAGAAGCTCAGTCGCGTCATGGTCGTCCTTTGGTTCGGGGTGCCTGACGACGCGCCTGGCATGCAGGATCGGGGCCGCCGGCCGCCGGCGCGGCGAATCCGGCGCAACTGCCCCGGACGGGCGTCCAGCGGCGATTCCCGGGGCATCACGCGTTCGGGAGCGGGTGTCGCGGTCCCCGCGCGGTTGTCGGTCGAGCCGCCCGCCGTCCGCGCGAAGGGACACGCCGGCCCGCGCGGACCGGCGCCTGGCGCCGTGGTGTCACCGGGCGGTAACAGGGTGGTCGGACGGGACGGTCAGCCGAGCCGCACGTCGACCCGGACCGGGCCGGCCACGACCTCTCCGATCGGCACGGCCTCGAGGCCCGCCATCCGGCCGAGGTCCAGGTCGGAGGCCACGACGACGCACATGCCGATCCCCATGTTGAAGACGCGGTACATCTCCGCCGGCGGGATCGCGCCGCGGTCGGCGATGAGCCGGAACAGCGGGGGGACCGGCCAGGCCGTCGTATCGATCACGGCGCAGAGGCCTTCCGGGATCACGCGCGGAACGTTGTCGTAGAACCCGCCCCCCGTGATGTGGGCCAGCGCGTGGATGGCCTGGCGCCCATGGGCCGCCCATACCGAGCGCGCGTGAGGCAGGTAGCTGCGGTGGACCGCGAGCAGCGCGTCGCCCAACGGAACGCCCAGCTCCGCGGGACGGTCCGAGAGCGAGAACGCCCCGCTCTCGAACAGGACCTTGCGCGCGAGCGAGTAGCCGTTGGTGTGCAACCCCGTCGACGGCAGGCCCCAGATGCGGTCGCCGGCGCGGACCAGGGAACCGTCGATGAGGCCGTCCTCGCGGACCCGGCCGACGATCGTGCCGGCCAGATCGAAGTGGCCGGGCGCATAGAGTCCCGGCATCTCCGCGGTCTCGCCCCCGAGCAGCGCGCAGCCGTTCTCGCGGCACGCGACCGCGAAGCCGGCGAGCACCGCCGGCAGCACGTCCTCGTCGAGCCGGCCGGTGGCGAAGTAGTCGAGGAAGAACAGGGGCTCCGCGCCCTGCACCAGGATGTCGTCGACGCAGTGGTTCACGAGATCCTGGCCGACCGTGTCCCAGCGGCGGGCGGCCACCGCGACGAGCACCTTCGTGCCGACGCCGTCCGTGCTCGCGACGAGCAGGGGCTCGCCGGGCGCCGGCTGGAAGAGACCGCCGAACGCGCCGAGATCGCTCTTGACCCGCGCGTCCCAGGTCGAGCGGACCGCCGCCTTCGCGCGCGCGAGGGCGCGCGTGGCGGCATCGATGTTCACTCCGCTGTCGGCGTACTTCATCGCGTCCTCACGATGTCGAGGCGACGGAGGCGGCTCCGGTCAGGAAGCGTAGGTTCGTTCGGCCGTGTCGACCGCGCTCGCGGGCTGGAACGGGACCGCCGGGGTCCAGACTTCCCGCATGGAGTCGAACTCGCCCTGATGATAGAGCCGCAGGATGGTGTCGACAACCCGTTCGTCGAACTGGGTGCCCTTGTAGCGCACGAGCTCCTCCATGGCCTGCTCGACGCTCAGGGCCTTGCGGTAGGGACGGTCGCTCGTCATCGCGTCGAACGCGTCGCAGACGTTGAGGATCGCGCAGCCGATCGAGATCTCGTCCCGGGCGAGTCCGTGCGGGTAGCCGCGCCCGTCCGGACGCTCGTGATGGTGGCGCACCAGCTCGGTGGCGTCGGACAGGAACTTGATCTGCTCGACGATGTCGGCGCCGATCGTGGGGTGGGTCTTGATGACCTCGAACTCGCTGTCGGTCAGGCGGCCAGGCTTGCAGATGATCTCGTTGGTGATCGCGATCTTGCCGATGTCGTGGAGGAGGCCGCCGTACTCGAGGGTCTCGAGCTCGTTCTCGTGCATCCCGAGGGACTTGCCGATCCGCACGGCGTATTTCGCCACGCGGTAGCTGTGGCCGTGCGTGTAGGGCTCGTCGGCCTCGAGCGCCGTGGTGAGCGCCGCGATGCTGTTGATGTGGGCTTCCTTGTTGCGCTGGTAGAGCCGGTCGCTCTGGTAGAGGGCGAGGACCGGGAACAGGAAGAGGACCAGGGTCCAGGCGCCGGCCTGCAGGTAGAGCAGCACGACCATGGCCGCGAACGGCAGGTCCAGCAGTCCGCGCAGGCGCGCCCAGGTGTAGCTGCGGCGGTAGACGCGTTCGAAGGGGACCCTGGCGTCGAGGCTGATGATCACCCCGAGCATCAGCTGGTTGACGATCGAATGCACGACCATCGCCGCCGAGAGCGGGATGAAGAACCCCGGACCGGCGAAGCTGTCCGACCACGGGAGATGCTCGTAGACCAGGCCGGCGGCGCCCGCGGCGGTGCTGAGCATCGCCGAGTTGAAGACCGCCTTGCGGGGGCTGCTGCCGCGCTGCACGAGGCCCCGCGCGAGCGCCGAGACCGCCTCCATCAGCGCGGCCGGGGCGGCGCCGAACAGCGCGATCACGGACAGCACGATGCACTTCGAGGACATGACGCGCCCGCCCGACGCCTGCGACTCGCCCAGGCGAGTGTCCGCCCCCCAGAGGAAGGCGAAGAACATCAGGAGGGAGAACCAGGGCAGTTGCGCGGGTTGGCGAGACTGGATCAGGTACGCCAGGAGGCCGTAGCCCCCCAGGACGAAGGTCCAGTAGGTCAGATGGAACAGCCAGCGGGTGTTGCGTTCCTTGACCAAGTGCCGATTTCCTCTGCGTGGAGACTTCTGGCACCCGTGTCATCGGCAGCGGGACGGCGTGCTTGAGCGCCGAAGATTAACGACCGGAGGGGACGTAAGCAAGGCAAATATCGTCGCGAAAAGGTGGGAACCGGCACGGGTGAGGTCAGGCTACCACTCCCACTTGGAAAACAGGCCCAGGATGAACTCGATCATGGTGCCACCTCCTATCCGTCAACCGGATCTTGCTAACTTGTCGGTCCAAGTAGCAGTGAGGCGCTCCGCTAGGCCGCTCCGCTTCGTGGTAGGTGCCACCACTCCGTGCCGGTTCCGACTCCTGATCGCCCGTCAGGCCTCGCCCGACGCCTTGAACAGCATCATCTCCAGCCGCCGATTCAACGCATCCAGGACCGCGTAGACCACGGCCTGGTAGATATTCGGTCCGGGTTGACAGGTCCCGTAGAGCTGCTCGCAACGGCGACCCTGGACCAGCTCGACGGCCACCAGGATCACGTCCCCGCCCCCCAGGCGTTCCCGCCGCAACTCCACGAGTTCGAGTCCCAGCGCCTCGTGGACGAGGTTCTCGACCGCGTCGAGCGTCGCCGCGGCCACCAGGTGCAGGTCGCCCCCGTTGCGATTCGACCCCTCGGCCACGCCCGACGCCTCGCGTCCGGCGGCCTCCAGGTCGACCTCGGCTCGCAGCTGGTCGCCCGTCGTGAGGATGCCGACACCGTTGCAGATCAGGCGCGGCGCGAGTTCCTCGGCCAGCAGCACCGCGTCCTGGACGCCGGAGTCCGGCGGGACCTCGGGTGCGAACGGCTCGCCGCGGCCATTCGGCACGGCCGCCTCGGCGGCCTGCGCGCCTGGCGTCTCGGCCGCCAGGGCCGGTTCGGCCAGCGGCGCGTCCGCCTCGACGACCTGGACGACGCCGATCTTCTTGTAGAAGACGGATATCCCGAGCCTCGCCTTCAGCAGGCCCTCGACATCACGGACGATGTGTCGCGGTTCCCGGTCCGACCTGGCGACGACGTGGACGCCGGAGATCTCGCCATCGGCGGCGAGGTCGATCTTGCACTGGAGCACACCCTTGATCTGGGATATCCACTTCTCCGCGTCCGCCACCCACGCGTCCCGGTCCTCAGGCTGCCATTCCACCGTCGAACTCCTCCGCTCTCCGACCGCTGTCCGCCGCGAGCTGCAGGTCCCACGTAGGATCCATCAGGGGCGATCATACTCCATCAACGGGCATTCGACAAGAAACATAAGCGATTACAAGGATTACAATTGCAGTCAATTCCGCCGTCAAGGAACCATCATGTCCGTCAGGCGCGCGAGCCGAATCGCGACCTCGCCCGGCGTGCGCCGCAAGAGCCCGCCGACGCTGAAATCTTCCGGGACGAAGCTGGCGGTCACGGTGCCGGCGAGCATCGCCGCGCGGAACGGCGCGTCGTCGCTGTCGCGATCCGCGGCCGCGGCCGCCAGGCTCGCGAGGAACCCGCCGGCGAAACTGTCGCCGGCGCCGGTCGGATCGACGACCGCCGGCAGCAGCAGCCCCGGCACCGCGAGGACCGACGTGCGGCCGAACAGCAGGGCGCCGTGCTCGCCCTTCTTGATCACGACCCGGGCCGGCCCGAGCCGCTTGATCGCGGCCGCCGCGGCGGCGAGCCCGAGCTCGCCGCTGAGCTGGCGCGCCTCCGAGTCGTTGACGAGCAGGACATCGACCCGCGGCAGGACCGCGAGCAGGTCCGCGCGGCGGGTCTCGATCCAGAGGTTCATCGTGTCCAGCACGACCAGGCGCGGACGCGCGACCGCGGCCAGCACCTCGGCCTGCAAGGACGGATGGATGTTGGCCAGGAACAGGTACTCGCTCGCCGTCCAGCCGGCCGGCACCCGCGGCCGGAAACCGGCGAAGACGCCCAGCTCGGTGGCGAGGGTATCGCGTTCGTTGAAATCGGCGCGATAGCGTCCGGACCAGTGGAAGCTGCGCCCCGCCGCGCGCTCGACGCCCTCGAGGTCGACGCCGTGCGACGCGAGCAGCTCGAGGTCCGCCGGCAGGAAATCCTCGCCCACGACCGCCACGACCCGCACGCCTGCCTCCCGGCCGGCGGCCAGGGCGAAGTAGGTCGCCGCGCCGCCGAGCTGGCGCACGCGTCGTTCGCGGGGGGTCTCGATGGTGTCGTACGCCATCGAGCCGACCACGAGGATCGCCATCGCTAGTCCTTCTCGCCCATGTGTTCGGGAGCGTCGACGCCGATCAGCTCGAGCACCTTGGCGATGACCAGCCGCGTCAGCTGGCAGAGCATCAGACGGGAGTCGGTGAGCTGCGGCGCCTCGGGGTCGATGATCTTGCACTGGTGGTAGAACTGATGGAAGAGGCCGGCCAGCTCGACGACCCAGCCCGTGAGGCGATGCGGCTCGCGCGCCTGGGCCGCGACGGTGACGATCTGCGGCAGGCGGATCAGCTCGCGGACGAGGTTCCATTCGGACTCGTGCGTGAGGCCGGCCAGGCCGGCGGCGGTCGGTTCGCCGATCGCGACGCCGGCCGCGACCGCGTTGCGCAGCACGGAACAGATGCGGGCGTGCGCGTACTTGACGTAGTAGACGGGATTCTCGCTGGATTCGGCGCGCGCCAGGTCGAGATCGAATTCCAGGTGCGAGTTCGGCTTGCGGGTCAGGAAGAAGAACTTGGCGACGTCGGCGCCCACCTCGTCCATCAAGGCGTCCATGGTCACGAACTGACCCTTGCGCTTGGACATGGTGATCGGCCGGCCGTCCTCCAGGAAGGTGACGTGCTGGAGGATCTCCACTTCCAGCCAGCCCTCCTCGACGCCGAGCGCCCGCATCCCGCCCTGCATGCGCAGGATGTAGCCGTGGTGGTCCGGACCCCAGTAGTCGATCGCGTACTCGAATCCGCGCTGGTGCTTGTGGTGGTGGTAGGCGAGGTCGGCGAGGAAGTAGGTCGGCTCGCCGTCGGCGCGCACGAGGACCCGGTCCTTCTCGTCGCCGAAGGCGGTCGACCGGAACCAGAGCGCACCTTCCTGCTCGAAGAGCCGGTCGCTCTTGCGCAGCGCGTCGAGCGTTCGCTCGATCCGCTTGGTCTCGTGCAGCTCGGACTCGAAGTACCAGGTGTCGAAGCGCAGGCCGAACCGCTGGCAGGTCTCGCGCTGCCAGCCGAGGATCTTCATCAGGGCGTACTTGGCGAAGCAGCGGACCGATTCGTCCTCGGGCAGCGCGCACCAGTCCTCGGCGTTGCCCTCGGGCGCGGTCACGCGCTGGAAGCTCTCGTTGTCGAACGCCTTGGCCGCCAGCTGGATGGCGGCGCTGTCCTGGTCCAGCAGCTCGCTGGCCATGATCTCGAGGTAGCGGCCCTCGTAGCCACCCTCGGGGAAGAGGAAGGGGCGACCGCGCAGCTGGAGGTAGTTCGCGCGCAGCGATGCGCCGAGCAGGGTCACCTGCCGCCCCGCGTCGTTCACGTAGTACTCGCTGTGAGCGTCGTATCCCACGGCCTCCAGCAGCCGGCACAGGGTCATGCCGAACGCCCCGGCGCGGGCGGACACGACGTTGAGCGGACCGGTCGGGTTGGCGCTGATGAACTCGACGTTGATCCGCTTGCCGCCGCCGGAGCGGATCTCCGCCAGGGCCGCGCCGGACCAGAGCGCGAGCAGCCGGCCGATGTGATAGGGGCGGCCGAGCCGGAAGTTGATGAATCCCGGACCGGCGATCTCGACCGACTCGACGAGGTCCTTGTCGAACTCGAGGCCGGCGGCCAGCTCGCCAGCCAGCTCGCGGGGCCTGCGGCCGAGCGGCTTGGCCAGCGACAGGGCCAGGTTGGTGCTCAGATCGCCGTGACTGCGATCCCGCGGCTTCTCGAGGTCGATCACGACGTCGTCCTCGTAGAGCCCCAGCTTCTCGAGCGGAGTCTTGAAGGCTTCCCTGATGATCGCTTCGATCATGGCCGGTCCACCGGCGCGGCGCCCGGCCCGACGCCCGGCCAGGCGAGATCGGGCTGGCGGCGGCGGAAATCCGCGCCGCGGACGTAGGCCGGGTCGACGACCAGCACCGCCGCGTCGCCCCACAGGCGTTCGAGCTGATAGTAGTCGCGGACCTCGGGTTTCAAGACGTGGACGACCACGTCGACGTAGTCGAGCAGGATCCACCGGCCGTCCGCCTCGCCCTCGCTCCCGCTCAACGCCTGGCCGACCCGCGCCAGGCCGTCACGCACCGCGCGGGCGATCGCCTTCACCTGGACGTCCGCCTGCCCGCTCGCGATCACGAAGAAGTCGCAGACGTCGGACAGGTCGCGCAGGTCGAGAATGACGACGTCGTCGCCCTTGCGCTCGAGGACGTGGAAGGCGACGCGTTCGGCGAGGCGGAAACCGGCGGAGTCGTCCGGCATCACCGGCCGCGCCTTCACGGACGACGTGGGTCGAGTGTCCTTGGTCATCGTCCTCCGTCCGGACGCCTCAGTTGAGGCGGTTGATCACGTACTCGACGGCCGTCCGCAGCAGGTCCCGGCGCGGCCCGTCCGGAAGGTCCGCCAGGGCGCGCTTCGCCTCGTCTCCGTAGCGACGCGCCCGGTCGTATGCGTATTCGACGCCACGGTGCGCCTCCACGAACGCCTGGACCCGCGGCCAGCTGGCCGCCCTCGCCGCCGGGTCGCGGGAGCCGGCGAGCGCCGCGAGGTCCCGCCGGTCCGCCTCGCCGGCCTCCCTCCAGGCCGCGATCAGGGGCAGGGTGACGCGGCCCTCCTCCCAGTCGCGGCCGGTCGGCTTGCCCAGCCGGCGCGGATCGCCGAGATAATCGAAGATATCATCCGTGATCTGGAACACCAGCCCCGTCTGCCGGCCGAACTGCTCGAAGACCCCGTCCACGGCGGCCCCGTCCGGCAGGAACGAGGCGCCGATCCGGCACGCGCATTCGATCAGCGACGCCGTCTTCTGGTAGATGATCCGCAGGTACGTCTCCTCGTCCACGTCCAGCCGGTACCTGGTCTGCACCTGGATGATCTCCGCCTCGCTCATGAGCACCGCGGCGTCGGTCATCAGCTGGAGCGGGAGCGCCAGGTTGAGCCGGGCCAGATGCTGCAGGGCCCGGGTATACAGCAGGTCACCCATGATCAGCGCCGTGGACGGCCCGTACCGGGCGTTGACCGTCGGCAGGCCGCGCCGGGTCTTCGCGTCGTCGATGAAGTCGTCGTGCACCAGGGTGGCCGTGTGGACGAGCTCGACCGCGGCCGCCGCCTCGATCGCCGCCGCCGGCACTCCACCGTCATTCATGGCGCTGAGGAAGAGCAAGGTCGGGCGAAAGAGCTTGCCCTGACCGCGGCGAACGTGCCCGCCGACCTCGTCCGCGAGCGCGATGTCCGAGGCGGTCAGGCGGTCCAGGGCGGCTTGCATCGCGTCGAGGTGGGGCCGGACCCTGGACTGCAGGCGAGCCAGCTTGATGTGTTCGAATTCGGGCAGGGACATGCCGCTCCCAGGGTTCAGGCGGACCGATCCGAGCGGTCGAGCGCTTTGGTGCGCCGCCGGCGCGTCGCGACGATGGCCACCATCACCGACGACATATACAACAGGGTCACCGGGATGGCCATAGCGAGCTGGCTGATGGCGTCCGGCGGGGTCAGGATGGCCGACGCGACCGCGATCACGACGATCGCGTAGCGCCAGGTCCGCAGCAGCCAGCGAGGATCCACGATGCCGATCATCGAGAGGAAGAACACGAGCACCGGCAGCTCGAAGATCAACCCGAAGGCCAGGCTCAGCTGCGAGACGAAGCTGAAGTACGGCCCGATCCCGAGCAGGGGATGCATGATCGCCGTGCCGAAGCTCATGAGGAACCGTACGACCAGCGGGCAGACGACCAGGAAGGAGAACACCACGCCGAGATAGAACAGGAGCGTGCTCGCGATCACGAGCGGCGTGATGATCTTGCGCTCGCGCCGGTACAGTCCCGGCAGGATGAAGCCGTAGACTTTCCAGAGGATGAACGGCAGCACGATGAAGAGGCCGCACGCGCCGGCCAGCTTCAGCCGGATCATGAACGCTTCGTTGGGTTTCGTGAAGTAGACGCCCTGGTCGCGCACGGGCTGGACGAGGAGGTCCAGCAGGTCGCCCGACCAGAACCAGCAGAGGATCGCGGCGGCGGTCGCGGCCAGCACGCTGTGGATCAGGACCCGCCGCAGCTCCTCGAGGTGGTCGAGAAAGGACATGCCAGTATCTTCGCCCGCGTCGTCGCCCGCGGCGCCCTCGGCGGCGCTCTCGGCGGCGCTCTGGGCGGCGCGGTGGTCGGGATCGGCGGCCGGCTGCTGCGGCTCGCCGTCCGGCGGTAGAGAAGGCGCTTCCCCCCTCGCGACGGAGCCCCTGGGATCGGCGGACTGGCGCGGGTCGGTCACCTCACGTCTCCCCGCTCGGCGAGCAGCTGGCGGAGCAGCTCGAGGAACTCGCCCGCGTCCTGGAAGCTGCGGTAGACCGAGGCGAACCGGACGTAGGCGACATCGTCGACCTCGCGCAGCCGCTCCAGGACCATCCGCCCGAGCAGCTCGGTCGGCACTTCGCGCCGGCCGGACTTCGCGAGCTCGTGCTCGATCCCGTCGACGATGATCTCGATCTGCTCGAGCGAGACCGGCCGCTTCTCGCAGGCCTTGGCGATCCCGGTGGTGATCCGGGACCGATCGTAGGCCACGCGGCGCCCGTCGCGCTTGATCACGAGCACCGGCCGAGTCTCCCAGGCCTCGTAGGTCGTGAAACGTTCCCCGCAGGCCAGGCACTCGCGGCGCCGCCAGACCGCCCTCCCGTCGCGGACCGCGCGCGAATCGATGACCTTGTCGTCGCCGTGGCCGCAGCGGGGGCACTGCATGGGCGGTCTCCGATCTCGGCGTCCGCCCGCGACGATCGCTCCGACCGCCGCGGGCGCGCTCGCCGGCGTCACTCGGGATAGAGCGGGAAGGCGCGGCAGAGCTCTTCGCTCTCGGCGCGCAGGTTCGCCAGGGCGGCGTCGTCGGTCCGGGACGCCACGGCGCGGTCCATGAGATCGGCGATCCGGCGCATCTCCGCGGGACCCATGCCGCGCGTGGTGAGCGCCGGCGTGCCGAGGCGGACGCCGCTGGTGACGACCGGACTCTCCTCGTCGAACGGCACGGTGTTCTTGTTGCAGGTGATGCCGACCCGCTCGAGCAGCTCCTCCATCTCCTTGCCGGTCAGGCCGCGGGGCTTGCAGTTCACGAGCAGCAGGTGGTTGTCCGTGCCGCCGGAGGCGAGCCGGAATCCCTTCGCGATGAGCGCGGCCGCCAGCGCCTGCGCGTTGTCGAGGGTCCGCTGCGCGTAGGTCCGGAACGCCGGCTGCAGGCACTCGTGGAAGCACACGGCCTTGGCGGCGATCATGTGCATCAGGGGTCCGCCCTGGATCCCCGGGAAGTTCATCTTGTTGATGGCCTTGAGATGGTCCTTCTTGCAGACGATCAGGCCGCCGCGAGGCCCGCGCAGCGTCTTGTGGGTCGTGCTGGTCACGACGTCCGCGAACGGCACCGGACTGGGGTGGACCTTGCCGGCCACCAGGCCCGCGATGTGGGCCATGTCGAACACGAAGATCGCGCCGACCTCGTCGGCGATGCTGCGCATGGCTGCGTAATCCCAGGTGCGGGGATACGCGCTGGCCCCGCCCACGAGCAGCCGCGGCCGCTCGCGCTTCGCCTGATCCCGCATCCTGTCGTAGTCGATCGTCTCGCTGCCCCGCTCCACCTCGTAGTGGATCGCCTCGAAGAACAGGCCGGAGAAGTTCACCGGATGGCCGTGCGTCAGGTGGCCGCCGTGGCTGAGGCTCAGGCCCAGGATCTTGTCGCCCGGCTTGCAGAACGCCAGATAGGCCGTCAGGTTGGCGGTCGAGCCGCTGTGCGGCTGGACATTGGCGCGCTCGGCCTCGAAGAGCAGGCAGGCGCGGTCCTTGGCGAGGGTCTCGGCCTCGTCGACGTGGACGCAGCCGCCGTAGTAGCGTTTGCCCGGGTATCCCTCGGCGTACTTGTTCGTGAGCACGCTGCCCATGGTCTCGAGCACGGCGCGGCTCGTGAAGTTCTCGCTGGCGATCATCTCGAGCTGGCTGCGCTGGCGACCGAGCTCGGCCGCGAGAACGGCAGCGATCTCGGGATCGGTCTGGCGCACGGCATCGTACATCGCGGGACCCCTCTCCTGGTGGTGCTTGGACTCGTACTCGGTGATCTGGTCGACGCGGCGGGCATGGCGTCCGCCCTCGAAGCTCGCGGCGAGATACGCCTCGGCGATCGCCACGGCCGCGTCCGGCGTGGTGCGATCGCCGCTGAGGCAGAGCACGTTGCTGTCGTTGTGGCGCCGCGTCATGGTCGCGGCCTCGGGGTCCAGGCAAAGCGCCGCCCGCACGCCCGCCACCTTGTTGGCGGCGATCGCGACGCCGATTCCCGAGCCGCAGATCAGGATCCCCAGGTCGGCGGCGCCGCCCGCGACGCGCTCGCCGACGGCGAACGCCGGGTGGGGGTAGTCCGCGGGGCCCGGCCCGGGAGCGCCGCAGTCGACCACCTCGTGTCCGCTCGCCGCAAGGGCGACCCGGAGCCGATCCCTGTGGGGATACCCCCGGTGATCCGAACCGATGGCGATGATCACGCCGGCTCTCCCCTCGCGTCGGTCCGGCCGAGCAGGCTCGCCTGCCAGGGCCGCAGCAGTCGCTCGATCTGGTCCGCCGTCGCGCGGTAGGCGTCGAGGGACGCGCCGAACGGATCGTCGACCTCCTCGACCTCGGGCGCCGCCTGCCCGCGCAGGTCGACGTCCGGCCGGCCCAGCAGCCCGATGCGCACCCGGGCGTCCGGTCCCAGCCGCGCATTGAGCTGCGCCACGTGCGATCGCGTCATGGCGATCAGCCAGTCCGCCCCGGCGATCACCTCGCCGTCGAGCGGCCGGGAGCTGTGCGCCGACAGGTCCGCGCCCCGCTCGGCCGCGATGGTGCGGGCGGCCTCGGTCGCCGGCAGGCCCGGCTGCGCTTGCAGGCCGGCCGAGCGGACGTCCACGCCCGCTGGCCACCAGCGCCGGGCGAGGGCCATCGCGAGCGGGCTGCGGCAGGTGTTGCCCGAGCAGACGAAGACCACCCTCACAGGGGACACGCCAGAGCCTCCCGAGTCTAGGGCAAAAGTAGGGCCCCCCGCGTGGAGCGTCAAGTGAACCGGCGCGCGTAAATCCCGGTCAGCACGATGCCTACGCGTCGTCGGGCCAGTCGGGCATCGGTCGCGGGCCCGGGCGCCAGAGACGCGGCCGCTGTCCGGTCAGGTTCACGATCGCCGACGCTGCGCCGGCCGCCGCGGGCGCGACCTCGGCCCAGACGGCAAGCTCGGGGAAGCGGTCGGCCGCGTCCGCGAGGTCGACCGCCGCCAGCTCGTGCCCTCGGTTGGCGCTGGTCGAGACGAGCGGTCCGGTCTCGGCGAGCAGCTCCCGCAGAGCCGGCCAGTCGGGCACCCGGACCGCCACGGCGCCAGCCGGCGCCACGGCCGCCGGCAACCCCGCCGCCGCGGGCAGGATCACCGTGAAGGGGCCGGGCCAGCACGCCCTCAGGTAGGCGACGACGCGCGGCGCGAGCGGCGCCGCGAGCGCGAAGGCGGCCTCGACCGAGGCGGCCAGGACCAACAGCGGCTGGTCCTCGCGCCGCCCCTTCAGGGCGTTGACTGCCGCGAGCGCAGCCGGCCGGTCGATGCGCGCATGCAGGCCCGGCACGGTGTCGGTCATGAGCAGCACGACCTCGCCCGCGGCCAGCGCCGCGGCGATCGCCGCCCGATCGAGCCGGCGCCCGCCGGACGTCACGCCCCGCCTCCGGCCAGCGTCTCGCGGTACGCGGCGAGCGCCGCCGCGATCGCCGGGTCCTTCAAGGCCAGGATGCGCGCGGCGAGCACGACGGCATTCCTCGCGCCGGCCGACCCCACGGCCACCGTCGCCACGGGCACGCCGGGCGGCATCTGGACCATCGACAGCAGGGCGTCCACTCCGGCCAGCGGTCCGGAAGCGACCGGCACCCCGATGACCGGCTTGCCGGTGAGCGAGGCGACGACCCCCGGCAGGTGCGCCGCCATGCCGGCCACCGCGACGAAGACCTCCGCGCCGGCCTGCTCGCTCTCCCGCACGATCTGCTGCAGCCTCGCCGGCTGGCGGTGGGCCGAGGCGACCTCCACCCGATAACTGATGCCGAATCGCTCGCAGAGCGGCGCCACGCCCTCGACGACCGGCAGATCCGAGCTGCTGCCCACGAGGACCACCAGCCGCGCGCTCATCGATGCCGTCATGCCGTCGTCCTCTCCGCGTCCAGCGCGATGTCCCGCCGGTGGAACAGGTTGTCGCACCGGACGCGATCGAGGAGCGCGTATGCACGGCTCCGCGCCGTCGCCAGGTCGGCGCCCTCGCCGACGCAGCCGACCACGCGGCCGCCGGCGGTCACGAGCCTCCCGTCGCGCTCGCCGGTGCCGGCATGGATCACCCACGCCGCCGGCTCGTCCGCCGGCAGCTCGAGCGGCCGGCCGGTCTGGTATGGTCCTGGATAGCCGCGGCTCGCGGCCACGACGACGACCGCGCCGCGCCGCCAGTCGGTCAAGCCGCGCCCGGGCCAGCCGTCCGGCCCGCCGGTCTCCGCGTCCGGCAGCCCCTGCAGGTAGTCGGCGAGGCGGCCCGTCGCCGTCGTCTGGACGAGCTCCAGGAAATCGCAGTCCATGAGCGGCAGCACGACCTGGGTCTCGGGATCGCCGAACCGGCAGTTGAATTCCAGGACCTGCGGGCCGGTATCGGTCAGCATCAGGCCCGCGTAGAGGACGCCCCGATACGGGATGTCGCGGCGCACGAGCTCGGCCAGGAGCGGAGCCACGATCTCGGTGTCGATGCGGCGGCAGAGCTCGGCGGTCAGCGGGACGGGCGCGAAGGCGCCCATGCCGCCGGTGTTCCCGCCGGTGCCGCCCTCGCCTACGCGCTTGTGGTCCCGGCTCGGGGCGAGCAGCGCGTAGTCCTGGCCGTCGGTCACCACCAGCACCGAGAGCTCGCGACCGAAGAGACATTCCTCGATCAGGACCCGCGCGCCGGCATCGCCGAAGGCACGGTCCTCGAGGCAGAGCCGCAGGTGCGCGGCAGCCTCGGACTTGGCGTCGCAGACTGCCACGCCCTTGCCCTGGGCCGCTCCGCAGGCTTTCACCACGCACGGCATCGTCATCGTGGCGAGGTGGCGCAGCGCGGCGTCGAGCGTGCTGAATGCGTGGTAGCTCGGCGTCGGGATCCCGGCGGTGGCCAGGACGTCCTTCGCGAACTCCTTGTCGCCCTCGAGCCGCGCACCCAGGTGGCCCGGCCCGAAGACCGCGATCCCCGCGTGCCGCAGGTGGTCCGCGAGCCCCGCGATGAGGGGGTCCTCCGGGCCGATCAGCACGAGATCGATCGCGTGCTCGCGGCAGGCGGCCAGCACCTGGTTCCGGTCCAGGGGGTCGCCCGGGAGGTTGCGCGCGAGCGCCCGCGTGCCCGGATTGCCCGGCAGGGCGAAGATCTCGGGATTGCGCGGCGACGCGGCCAGATGGCGGACGAGCGCGTGCTCGCGCCCGCCGCCGCCGACGACCATGACCCTGCGCGCCATGCCGAAACGACCTCCTCGCTAGCCGGCTCAAGCCTACCGGACGGGCCGCGGAGGGACAACGGAAAAGGCGGGGCGGCCGGGCGCGCCCGGGTCGCGGCGGCGGATCACGCGGGATCAGGAACGATCCGCGTGCCCGCCGTGCCCGAGACCGCGGCGAGCAGCGAGCCGGGTTCGGTGATGATCACCTCGCGGCCGCCGTGGGCGAGGAAACCGAGCGCGGATTCGATCTTCGGCCCCATGCTCCCGGCGGGGAACTCCCCCGCGGCGAGCAGCGCGCGCGCCCGGCTCGCCGGCAGCACGTCGAGAGCCTCGGCGTCCGGCTTGCCGTAGCGGACGAAGACCTTGTCGATCTGGGTGACGATCATCAGGGTGTCCGCCTCGACGAGCCGCCCGAGCAGATCGCTGGCCCGGTCCTTGTCGATGACTGCGTCGACGCCCCGCAGCTGGCCGTCCGCCTCGCGCACCACGGGGATCCCGCCGCCGCCGACCGCGATCACGAGCACGCCCGCCTCGAGCAGGGCCCTGATGGCCGGCCACTCGACGACCTCAAGCGGTTTCGGGCTCGGCACCACGCGACGCCAGCCGCGGCCGGCGTCCTGGACGACGGTCCAGCCGTTCTCGACCTCGAGCAAGCGCGCCTGTCGTTCGTCGTAGAACGGTCCGATCGGCTTGGTCGGCCGGGCGAACGCGGGATCCGCGGAGTCCACGCGCACCTGCGTGACGACGGTCGCGACGGGCCGGTCGATGCCGGCCTTCCGCAGGGAATTCTGGAGCGATTGCTGGATCAGGAAGCCGAGGCCGCCCTGGCTGTCCGCGCCGCAGACGAACATCGGCATCGCCGGGATGCCGTGGAGCTGCTCGCCGGCGTCCCCCCGCAGCACGATGTTGCCGACGACCGGACCGTTGCCGTGACTCATCACGACCTCGTGCCCCGCCGCGGCCAGGCGCGCGACCTGGTCCATCGTCTGCTGGGTCACCGCGACCTGCTCGGCGAACGTCCCCCGCTTGCCCACCGGCAGGATCGCGTTCCCGCCCAGAGCGATGACGAACCGTCGCCGCGCCACACCGTCCGCCCGCATGACGAACCTCCAGAAAACGGCTGCCGGCCCCCACGGGGGGACCGGCTCGCTTCGCGGATTCAATTCTAGGAGCGCCGGACCGCCGCGTCAAGGCGCCAGGGCGGCGGTCCGTCAGGTCAGCGACTCGAGATACGCTTCGATCTCAAGGCAGACCTCCTTGCGCAGCCGCGCCGTGTCCTTGGCGAGACGCCGCAGGTCCGTCTTGGAGACGTACTTGACGTGGATGAACTTGCGCAAGGTGTTGATCGACACGTTGACTGGGCTCTCGAGCAGCGCGCGGGGCACGTCCTTGTTCGCGTAGCCGGAGGTGAGGTGCCGGTCGCTGGCGATGACCTCGAGCACCCGCGACGACCGCGTGCGGCGCGCCACCTCGGCGACGAGGCCCGGGATCGCGACGACCTTGGGATTGCGCAGGAAGCCGAGAACGACGCTCACGCAGCCGATGTTGTTCATCACCATCCGCTTGACGGCGGCGGCGCCCTTGTCCCTGTCCCTGGCGCCCTCCTCCGCCTCCGCCTGGTCGTCGGTCGCGGCCGCGCCGGCGCCGGAATCGGCGTCCGGCGGCGCCGCGTGCAGCTCCTCGGGGGTCGGCAGGTCGTGGCGCCAGATGCGATCGCCGAGCCCGAGCTGCGGCGGCTGCAGGACCAGCAGCCCGTCGCGGATCGCGAGCCCGGCGAGGTCGCCGGCCTCGTCGCCGCCGGCGCCGAGCAGGATCCGCCCGACTGCGTCGCGGAGGTCCGCGTCCAGGGAGAGTTCCAGTCGTCCGTCCGGGCAGTGCGCCAGCACGACGGCGACCGCCTCGAGCAAGCCGAGCGGCGCCTCGCGCACGTTCTCGCGCTGCAGAGCCCGGCCGAGCGCCAGCAGCCGGGACACCGGACCGGCAAGCTGCCGGACCGACAGCGGCGCAGCCAGGAACGCCGTGACGACCGCCGCGAGGGGCGCGAGGTCCGGGCTGTCGCTCAGCGCGGCCGTGAACCGCCGCCGCTCGCCCTCGTCCAGGACCTCGTAGGCGGTCGGCACGCGCCGGCAGAACGCGGCGTCCACGTCGCCGGCCTCGAGCCACGACGCCAGGAGCGCCAGGTCGCGCACCTCGGCGTCGGCCCGGTTCAGGAGGGGGAGCGCGCGCATCACGGCCGCGACGCGGAACGGATCGATCGAGCCGGCCAGGCGGCTGACCCGTTCCTGGTAGGCGTCGCACTCGAGACGGATCAGACCCGCCAGCAGATTCAGGTCGCTCGCCGCGGGCCGGCCGTCCCCGAGTCCGGCCACGGCCGCGCCCAGGGTCCGGCGCAGCAACGGCAACGGCGGGCGCTCGCGAGGCGGCGCCGGCTCCGGGTCCCCGGTCGCGCGATCGGGCCCGACCCGTCCGGTGCACGCTCCCACCAGGTCGCTGAGTCGCCGCTGCCAGTCGACCAGGAACTCCGTGCCGACGACGGCGGAGTCGATCGCGATCAGTCGGCCCGTCGAGCTGAAGCTGCGGATCCTCGGCAGCAGCTGCGCGCCCGGCGTGTTCGCGTCCAGGAGCGCCGCGAGGAGGCGCGCGCCGGCCGGTTCGCCCAGCCGGGCCAGGTACTGGAGACCGCGCAGGCAGGTCGGCAGTCGGTCCTGCCCCAGCATCTTGCGGAATTGCTCGTAGAGGTGGCGGGAGCGCGCCGTGCAATGGTCGTGGCGCCGGGCGAGGTCCCGCAACTCGTCGAGCAGGGGTTCCGGCAGGTCGGGGGGGACCTGCGGCAACGGCGCGATGAGGAGGGGATGCGTGCCCGTCGCCGTGCTCATGACCCTCGCCGGCCTGGATGGGACCGCCGGCGTCGCCCCGTGCACGCCGGCAGTCCATCATCGGCGCGCGCGCCGCCGGGTTGAGCCTCAGAATGCGCGCCCGCACTGCGTGCGCAACTCGCCGGCGACACCGCCGCCGGCGAGGGCGGTGCGACGCCGCAGCTCCAGCCCGATCTGCCAGGACCAGGCGCCGCGCCCCTCGCAACCCATGAGCACGCTGCTGTCCCAGCTGCCCCAGTGGTGCAGCCGGACGAAGCTCCCGACCGGCGCGGAGACCGCGACCAGGTCGAGCGGCGCGCCCCACGCGAACTGTGCGCCGGCGCGCCAGCGGCGGCTGCCCCACGCGCGTTCCACGGTGGCGGCGAGGAGGTCGCGCGCCTGACCGGCCTCCTCGAGCCGGCGCCACGCGAGGCGGCCCCGTCCGACCGCGAGCGGTCGTTCGACCTGGGCGGCGAGCCAGGTGCGCTGCCGGCGGCCGTCCTCGGCGGCCGGCAACCAGGGCTCGGCGACGGCCCAGCCGCGCCAGGTCTCGCCGATGCGGCGCAGCCGGACGTCCCAGCTCCCGTCCTCGCCGCCCCAGCGACCGCCGACCGCGATCCCGAGCAGGTCCCGCGCGTGGCGGCGGCCGGTCGCCGACTCCGGCTCGCGATCGCCCGACACCGCGGCGACGGCGCTCGCGTGCAGCCGGTCCGACGACCGGGTGACCAGCCGCAGGGCCCACCCCTGGCCCAGCCAGCCGGTCAGGCACGACGGCCGGCAGGCGCCCGGCAGCGGCGTCGCGGCCCGGGCGGACCCCGCCTGGAACTCGACGCGCAGCCGCCCGCTCCGCCAGCCGCCGGCGGCGAGCCAGGCCCGTTCGAGCCCCGCGGCCGGGGCGGAGCGCCAGGCGGCGGCCTCGGCCGCGAGCGTCCACGGTCCGCCGCGCCAGCGCAGGTCCGCGCTCGCGCCGCGGGCGTCGCCGCGGCGGATCACCAGGGCGGCGAGACTCGCCGACGCGCCGTGGCCGCCGGCGCGCAGGTGTCCCGCCGGGGTTCCGTCCAGGTCCCGCGCGACCGAGGCGTCGAACTCCACGCGCGACGTGCGCGCGCCGAGGGCGACGCCGACGAGCCGCTCGGGCGCCGTCGCGCCGAGGCTCGGCCGCCAGCCCGCCGCGCCGGGCAGCAGCGAGGTGTCCGTGCCGAGGGTGGCGCGAGCCCCGAGCGGGGCCGCGAGCAGCCCCGCGCCGTGGGCGACGGCGCCGCCTCCGCCGTCGAGCCGCCAGGTCGAGCCCTCGCCGCGCACCCACGCCGATCCGAGCATACCGCCGTCGCCATGCCGCGCCGCTGCCGCGAACGACCAGTGCCCGCCCTGCGCGGCGAGCCCGGCCCGGACTTGCGCCGGCGACTGGTCGCGCGCGCCGAACGCCACGTACCCGCGACCGGCGGACGCCGGCGCGCCAGGCGCGATAGGCTCGACGGGCTCGGCGGCGAGCAGCGCCAGGTCCGCGTCCGTCAGCACGCCGCCGTGCGCCTCCAGATCGGCGAGCATCGCCGCGAGGTCGTCCGGGTCGATGGCGGGGTCGGCTCGCGCCGGCAGCGCCACGAGCGCCAGGACCGCGGCGGCGGCGAGGCGGCGGGGCGTCACGGCGCCCTCTCGACGGTCAGACCCCAGCGGTGGCAGGTTCCCAGGTCCGGGTGCGCGAGGTGGCTGGAGCGCACGAGCAGGCCGCCGATTCGCCACGAGGTCACGAGGCCGACCGAGCCCGACCACGGTTCGACCCTCAGCCCGAGCGCGCCGGCGGGCGCGAGGCGGACGAGAACCTCGCCCTGCAAGGCCGGCGTCCCGTCCGCGCTGCGATCGGCCGCCGCGGACCAGACCCAGCCGTCGCCCCCGCCCGTCACGCGGAGCCAGCGACGCAATCCGCCAGACCCGTGCCAGGACGGCGCGTCGGTGAGCGGCCACCAGACGTCGAGGTCGATGCGTGCCGCCATTTCGCCCTGCAGGCGGAGCGTCACCTCGGGTCGAGGCGACGCCGCGACGCCGGCGAGGGTGAGACGGGCCATCCCGACGCGCGCGCCGCCTCGCCACCGCCCGCCGACGAGGGCGGCCAACCGCCAGGTGTCCTCGCGAAAGAGATCGCGCCCGAGTCGCTCCCACGACGCCTCGACGGCCCCGACCCTCCCGCGCCACCGCAAGTCCAGACCGCACTGGGGCAGTTCCGGCAGCCCGAAGAGCCGGCCCTGGGAGACGCCGGCCGACCACGTCGCCGGCCGGGCGGACGGCTGGCCGAGCAGCCTGGACGCCTGCTCGAGAGGCACGAGCCAGGCGTCCGCCAGGTCGTGCAGACCACCGGCCTGCGCGACGCCGGCGCCGCCGAGCGCCGCCGCCAGCAGCCACGCGGCGGCGCGCCTCACGGCGACGCCTCCCGGATCACGACGAGCCGCCGGCTCGCGGTCGTGAGCCGTCCCTCGGGCGACCGCCAGCGCACGACCGCGACGTAACCCCCGGCCGGCAATGGCTCGCCGGCGTCGTCGCGGCCGTCCCAGACCGCCTCGCGCGGCCCCGGACCGAGGTCATCCCCTCCGAGGTCGCGGACCTGCCGTCCCCACAGGTCGAAGAGGCACAGCTCCCATCCCCCGATCTCGTCCGGCACGTTCAGGTAGGCGTGGATCGCTCCGTCGCCTTCGCGCGGCGAGAACGGATTCGGCTCGAAGCGCAGGGCGCCCGGCGCCAGCTCGGGCCGCTGGCCAGGCAGGCAGCCCGGCGTCCCGCCGGCGGTCGAAGCGCCGGCCCGCCAGCCGAGGTCGCCGCCGCGCTCGAGGCTGCGTCCGTCGGGCGCGACGCCGGAGCCCGCGCCCACCGTGACGTGGTCGACGACCGTCCCGTCGGCGAGCCCGAGGTACAGCCGGTCGGCGAACGTTCGCGACCCGGGCGCCGAGTTGTTCAGGGATGGCCAGCCGGGGACGTCGATCGGCGGCGCCGGATCGCACGGCAGGACGGCGCCGGCCGCGGCGATGTCGTCGAGCCAGGCGGCGAGTGCGGCGGCGTCCTGGGCGAGCAGGCGGCAGTCCCCCGGAACGAGCGTCTCGTCCGGCAAGCCGCGCCAGGTTCCGTCCTCGTCGCGCAATGCCAGCTCCGCGAGGTTCCGGGGGACTGCGTCGGCGTTCACGAGTTCGCACCACTCGCCGCCGCCGGCGGGCGCCGCCATGACCTCGGACAGGCGCACGGCGTGCGGGCCGACATGGTAGCGGCCGAGCGCCAGGCTGGCCGTGTCGGCGGGCGCCGCTCCGCGCCAACGCAGCACCACTGGCAAGAGCCCCGTCTCCCGCGGCCGCACCGTGAACCCGATCGCCGTCTCGGCGCCGACCACGAGCGGCGGCATCGTCTCGCTGGAATCCGCGGCGCCGATCGCCAGACTCACGGCGGCGCCGGCGAGGTCCGCGAATCCGTCGTTACGCACGGTCACCGTCACCGCGATCGGCTCGCCCGCGGCGACCAGCGACGGCGGCTCCAGCCGGACGGCGACGCACGCCAGCGCGAAGGCCGGCCAATTGCGGGCGCCAGGTGTGGGAGCGGCGGGCCGGAAGTCCTCGGCATTCTGGTCGGTGTCGCGGCCGTCGGGCCGGCGCGCGAGCGCCTCGCCGACGACGTCGGCCGCCGGCGCCCCCTCGCTCAGCTCGGGCCAGGCGAGGTCTCCCCAGCCGACCAGGTCGACGCTGCCGTCGGCCCTGACCAGCCGCAGCGCGTCCGGGCCGTTCTGCAGCGCGAGCGTCGCCGTCGCATCGGCCGCGGGCCCCGACCAGCCGGCGTCCGCCACCAGGAAGCAGGCGCCGGCGGCGATGCGGTCGCCCGCGGTGGCGACCCACCGCCCGAGCCAGCGGGGTTCATCGGCGCCATTGGCGAATTCCAGGCGATACCCGGCGAGGTCGACGGCGCAGGTGTCCGGATTGAAGATCTCCACGAACTCGGCGCCGGCGTCGGCCCCTGCCGGGTCGTAGCAGACCTCGTTGATCACCGGCGCACCGGCCGCGAACAGCCACAGGCAGAGGACCACGGGTCGCGCGCGCTTCCCGGGAGGCGAGATCCGGCCCGTCAGGACCGACTAGAGAAGACCGTGCCGCCGGCGCAGGAGCCACTCGGCGGCGAGCAGTCCGACCGCAGCCAGGAGCCAGGGCCAGCCCGAGGCCGGCTCGTGCCGATCCTGGCGCTCGGTGCGCACCGGCTCGAGGTCCAGCGCCGCGAGCTCGGCGCCGAGGCGCGCGAGGTCGTCCGGCCGGCCGGCGTCGAGCGCGGTGCCGCCGAGGCGCTCCGCCGTCTGCCTCAGGTTGCGACGGTCCTGGCGGACCTGCGCCAGCTCGCGCTCGGATCGCGTGACGACGATATCACGCGGCGGCCCGGTCTCCACTGGCCGCTCGAGGTCCTCGCCGCCGCGGGGCGTCAGGCGCCAGCGTCCGGGCGGCAGGGGCGGCAGATCCGCCGTCGCCACGCCCGGCCGGCCCGGATCCGGCGCGAGGAGGTGGAGCCGCGCCTCGCCGCTGTCCGGGCGCGCGACCTCGACCGCGAGCGGCCGGCCCGTGACCGGCTCGCCGCGCAGGTCGCGCCAGCGCACCGCGACCGGCAACGGCTCGCCCTCCTCGTAGACCAGCCGCTGGCCCAGCAGCGCCACTCCGCCGGCCTGATCGCCGAGCGCCGTCCACAGGAGCATCTGGCGAAGCAGCTGCCGCCCCGGATGCTCGATCGGGGACAGTCGCGCCGGGAGCTGCCAGAACGCCAGCTCCCAGAGCCGGCGCCCGCCGAACCAGAGCACGCGCCCCGGCGATCCTCCGCTCGCGACCAGCAACGGCTGGTCCGCGCCGGCAACCAGCAGCGTCCGGGCCTCCGGCCGCGTCCTTCCGGCGTGCAACCGGCGCAGCGGCGGCAATCCCGCCAGCGTGCCCGCAGCTCCGGGCCCGTGCGTGATCCCCGCGAGCACCGGGTGGTTGGGCGCATCGGCCGCCGCCTCCACCGGGTACTCGCCCGCACGCGGCGGCACGTCGCCCAGCACGACGGGAATGACCTCGCGCAAGGCCGGCGGCCAGGCGCGGGGATTCTCGTCCGTGGCCGGATCGCCGGCGAGCACGCAGAGCCCGAGGCCCTGCCCGACCGCCGCGGCGAGCTCCCGGCCGCCGTCCGGCAGCCACGCTCCCGGCGGTCCGGCGAGCACCACTCCCTCCCAGGCTTTCCGCCAGTCGGCGGCGGCGGCCGGCGCTGTCCAGCCGACGAGGCTGTCTGCAAGCACGGGGCCCGCCGGACCCGGCCGCACCACCGTCAACGCCAGGCGAGGCTCCCGGCTGGCGGCCTGCGCGAGGAACCGCACGTCCCAGCCGGGGACCGGCGCGAGCACGAGGACGCGGGCCCGGTCTTTCTGGACGTCCACGGCGAGCGTCGCCCGGTTGTTGCCGAGGAACCGCTCGTTGTCCAGGGCGGAGACCTCGACCTCGAGCACGGCGAGCCCGGTCTGTTCCGGCTTCCAGGTCAATTCCCAGCGGCGGACCTCGGCAGCGGCGCCCGCGACTTCCGCGACCGCCGCGCCGTCCTTCAGCAACCGCACGGTGACGGGCGCCGCGGAGGGCTCGCCCCCCGCTTGCCAGCGCTCGCCGACCGTGACCTCGACCGTGAGCGGCTCGCCGCGGTGAACGCGATCCGGATACCGCAGGTCTGCCAGGTACCGATCGGCCGGCCCGGCGACGTCGCCGACGCCGACCAGCCACAACGGCAAGTCGCTCGCGAGGCTCAGCCCGGTCGTCGCCTCCGAGTGGCCGTCACTGAGCGCGACGAGCCCACGCAGCGGCCGGCCCAGGAGTCGCTGCTGCGCCTGGGCCACGAGCGAGGGCAGATCCGAGCCCACGGCCCGCGGCGTGTCGGCCCGCGCTTCGGCGAGCGACGTGACCGCGACCGAACCGCGGCCGTTGCCGCGCAGCGCGACGAGGCGTGGTCCGCCGGGATCCGCCGCCAGGAGCGAATCGATGCCGGCGGCGACGTCCCAGGCGCGGGACCAGCGCGAGGGGCCGTCGTCACCGTCGCGCAGCGCGAGGCTCCCCGAGTCCTCGACCACGACCGCGACCACGGCAGGCTCGCTCACGTGCCGCAGCCTGATCACCAGCGGCCGCGCGACAGCGACGATCACGAGGAGGCAGGCGGCCGCACGCAGCGCGACGAGCCACCGCCGCGCCCGGTCGGGGGGCCGCGGCACGGTGACGGCATAGACGGAGCGCGCGTAGAGGACGCAGCCAGCGGCCGCGGCCACGAGCAGCGGCCAGACCCACCACGGTGACAACCACTGCAAGTGCACGTCGGCTCCTTGGGGGGCCAGCGACGGCGCGGCGGTCGCGGCCGGAGCCGGCGACCGCCGCGGCGGGACGTTCGGTCTTACGCCGGGATCAGCCGCCGAGTTCCTCCCGGATCGCGATCTGGGCCGCCGCGAGGCGCGCGATCGGGACCCGGAACGGGGAACAGCTGACGTAGTCGAGGCCGACCCGGTGGCAGAACCCGATGCTCGCCGGATCGCCCCCGTGCTCGCCGCAGATGCCGAGATGGAGCTGCGGGTTCACGGCGCGGCCCTTCGCCACGGCCATCTCCACGAGCTGCCCCACACCGGTCTGGTCCAGCTGCTGGAACGGATCGGTCGGCAACAGCCCCTTGGCGAGGTACACCGGGAGGAAGGTCGCGATGTCGTCGCGGCTGAAGCCGAAGGTCATCTGGGTGAGGTCGTTGGTGCCGAAGCTGAAGAAGTCCGCCGCCTCGGCGATCTGGTCGGCCGTGAGCGCCGCGCGCGGGACCTCGATCATGGTGCCGACCAGGTAAGCGACCTCGGCGCCCTTCGCGGCCATGACGCGCGCGGCGGTCTCGACGCACAGCTTGCGCATCTCGACGAGTTCGCGCCGCGCCCCCACCAGCGGGATCATGATCTCGGGCCGCACGTCGACGCCGCGAGACCGTTGCACCAGCGCCGCGCCGATGATGGCCTCGACCTGGACCTCGTAGATCTCGGGGAACGTGAGGCCCAGCCGGCAGCCGCGGTGCCCGAGCATCGGATTCTGCTCGTGCAGCGCCTCGACCTTGCGTTCGATGTCCGCCACCGAGACGCCGAGATCGCCGGCGAGCTCCTCGATCTCCCGGGCGCCCTGCGGCAGGAACTCGTGGAGCGGCGGATCGAGCAGGCGGACCGTGACCGGCAGCCCGTCCATCGCCGCGAAGATGCCCTCGAAGTCCGCCTGCTGCAGCGGCCGGATGTGCTCGAGAGCGGCGCGGCGCGCGGTCTCGTCGCCCGCCAGGATCATCTGGCGCATGCGGCGGATGCGGTCCTCGCCGAAGAACATGTGCTCGGTGCGGCAGAGGCCGATGCCCTGCGCGCCGAACTTGCGCGCCTGCCGGGCGTCGTGCGGCGTGTCCGCGTTGGTGCGCACCTTCAGGCGACGGAACCGGTCGGCCCAGCCCATCAGACGCGACAGGTTCGGATCGTCGAGGCTCGGCGGCACGAGCGCCGGAGCCCCGGCGATGACCGCGCCGGTCGTGCCGTCGAGGGTGATCGTGTCGCCCTCGCGGAACTGCCTCCCGGCCACCGTCATGAGCTTCTTCGCGGCGTCGACCTGCACGTCGCCGCAGCCGGCCACGCACGGCTTGCCCATGCCGCGCGCGACCACGGCGGCATGGCTCGTCATGCCGCCGCGACTCGTGAGGATGCCCTGGGCCTTGTTCATGCCCGCGATGTCCTCGGGACTGGTCTCGCGGCGAACGAGGACCACGCGCTGGCCCCGGTTCGCGGCCGCTACTGCGTCCTCGGCGTTGAACATGATGGCGCCCTGGGCGGCGCCCGGCGAGGCCGGCAAGCCGCTGGCGAGGATGTCGAGCCGGGCCTTGGGATCGATCTGGTCGTGCAGGAGCTGGTCCAGGTGGTCGGGTTCGACCAGGAGCAGGGCCCGCTTGGCGTCGACGAGCCCCTCCCGCTCCAGGTCGCAGGCGATCCGGATCGCGGCCATACCGGTGCGCTTGCCGTTGCGGGTCTGCAGCATCCAGAGGCGGTTCTCCTGGATCGTGAACTCGATGTCCTGCATGTTCCGGTAGTGCCGCTCGAGGCGGTCGCGGATCGCCGCCAGCTCGCCGTAGAGCGCCGGCATGACCTCCTCCATGGTCGGCAGCGTGCGCGCCTCGTGGCTGGCGGGGAGCGAATCGCGGCCGGCCCGGTTGATCTGCTGCGGCGTGCGGATGCCGGCGACCACGTCCTCGCCCTGGGCGTTGACGAGGAATTCGCCGTAGAACCGGTTCTCGCCGGTCGAGGGGTCGCGCGTGAACGCGACGCCCGTCGCGCTCGTCTGGCCCAGGTTGCCGTAGACCATCGCCTGCACGTTCACCGCGGTGCCCCAGTCCTCGGGGATGCGGTGGATCCGGCGGTACTCGACCGCGCGCGGCACGCCCCAGCTCCTGAAGACGGCGACGACGCCGCCCCAGAGCTGCTCCCAGGGATCGTCCGGGAACGGGCGGCCGGACTGTCTGGCGACGATGTCGAGGTAGGCCGCGCAGAGCTCGCGCAGGTCGCCGGCGTCGAGGTCCGTGTCGAGTTTGACCCGGCGCCTGGCCTTGAGCGCGTCGATCGCCTCCTCGAAGTGCTCGCTGTCCACGCCCATCACGACGTCGCCGTACATGTGGATCAGGCGGCGGTAGCTGTCATAGGCGAACCGCTCGTTGCCCGTCTTCTTCGCCAGGCCCGCGACGGTCCGCTCGTTCAAGCCCAGGTTCAGAACGGTATCCATCATGCCGGGCATCGAGACGCGCGCTCCCGACCGCACGGAGAAGAGCAGGGGATCGGCCGGGTCGGCGAAGGTCTTGCGCATGACCGCCTCGACCCGCGCCATCGCCTGCCGGACCTCGGCCTTCAACGCCTCCGACATCGCGCCGGTCTGCTGGTAGATCGTGCACTCGGCGGTCGTGATCGTGAATCCCGGCGGCACCGGGATGCCCAGCCGCGTCATCTCGGCGAGGTTGGCGCCCTTGCCGCCGAGCAGGTTCTTCAGCTCGGCCTGGCCGTCGGCCTGACCGTCGCCGAAGAAGTAGACTCTCTTCTCGCTCATGGTTCCTCCTCGCCGCGGGCCGTCCCGCGGCTACGGGCGGCGGCGCCGGCTGATCGCCGGCGCCGCCGGAAAGGCCGCTGCAATCGCGATCAGCGGATGATGACGAGCTTGCCCCAGAAATCGCCCCGCTCGGGCATGATGACCCGCCAGACGTAGATTCCGGAGGCGAGCAGCTGCTCGTCGTCGTTGCGCGTCTTCCAGTAGATGTTGGCGCCCTCCTGCGGCTCGCCCGGCTCGGGCAAGGTGGCGATCTCGTCGCCGGCCAGCGTGAAGACCTCGATCTGGCTGTCCGGCGGCAGGTTCGTCCAGATGACCTCCTCGCCCTCGCCGCCGGCGATGCCGGCGCCGAGCCGCAAGGGGTTGGGATAGACGTAGATCTCCCGGCCATCGACCGGCGCGGCGGCGTCCAGGTTCACCTGGAACGTCCGCCGGTTGCCCGGCCCCTCGCCCTGGGGATCGCCGGGAAACCGCGCCGGGAACACGAGTGGCGTCGCCAGCGCCAGCGGGTCCACGACCATCGAGATGTCGCCGTAGTCGAACGGCGTGACCGCGTAGTGGTACGTGAATCCGTTGTAGATGCCGCCATCATAGAAGCTCGCGTACCCCGGAGTCCCGAAATCGAAGCACGCGGCGCGCCGCTCGGAGAAGCAGCCCGGCAGGATCACGTAGTTGTCATCCCCACAGAACCCCTCGATGCAGGACTCGGGGTTGTTCTTGTCGTACCGGCCCACCATCACCATGTTGTCGGGATCGTCGCGGTCGGATCGCCACACGATCCACCCCTGATAGTCCTGACAGACCAGGTTGAAGACGACCGGCTCCGGGATGCCGTCGCCATTCTGATCCGGCAAGACGACCCGGCCGTTGCCGAAGGTCAGGCTCACGCCGAGCTGCAGGTTGCGGTACTCCGGATTGGTCGCCGAGGCCGTCAGGGTCGAGCTGAGGTCGATCGTCGTCCCCGGCAGGTAGATCCCGCCGTAGGTGGTCGGGCGCAACAGGCCGGCCGGGGTGCTGCGGAGGCACCGGCCGTTGCGGTTGAAGGGCTGGACCGCCACGTCGGTCCAGGACAAGCCGTTGTCCGTCGACTCGAGCAGGCCGTAGCCGTCGGCCAGGGCCAGCAGCTGGCCGTCGTGCAGCACCACTTCGGTCACCTGGGGTCTGGTCGTGAAGCTGTCGAACGGCGCGGTCGCGGACTCCCAGTTCGCGCCGTTGTCGAGGGTGCGGAAGAGGCCCAGCGCGACCGTGCCGACCCAGATCGTCTGCGGCGCGGCGGGATCGACGGCCAGGCTGCGCCCGCTCTGGCGCCAGTTGGCCGGGGCGCCCGGGCCGTAGTCGACCCAGAGCGAGTGCCAGGTCGCACCGGCGTCGTTCGACTCCCAGATGCCGTGATCGGTCAGGCCGACGAGGATGCGGTCGCTGTCCGTCGGGTCCTCGACGATGGTGCGGATCGCCGGCAGGACCAGAACGGGGTCGCCCGGCGCTTGCGGGACCCGCAGGGCGCCGAGCCGCGTGAAGCTGGCGCCGCCGTCGCCGGACACGAACAAGCCGAAGTTGGCGACGGCCGCGTAGAACCGCGTGCCCGTCCAGCGGAGCGCGGTCACCTCGAACGCCGAGGGCATCGGGACGAACGAAGGATCCAGGTTGCTCGTCCACTGGGTGAACGTCTCCCCGCCGTCGGCGGTGACGTAGAGACCGTTCTGGCGCGATCCCACGGCGAATCGCGCGCTGTTGGACGGCGAGAGGGCGACGGCCGAGAGCTGCCGCCCGGTCCCGAAGAGGGCCGGGGCGACCTCGGTCCAGCTGCCGCCCGGCGCCGAACGGAACACGCCGCGCGGGTTGACCTGGATCTGGGCGCTCGGCGCCGCCGACGAGAGCGCGAGCAGGAGGGTGCCGTCGGCCGACGCGGCCAGGTCGAGGAGGTTCGTGTACGGGAGATTCCGCGGCAGGCCCGCGTTGCGCTGCGTCCAGAAGCCGCCGCCGTCGCGGAGCCAGAGTCCGCCGGTATTGCTCAGGTTGATCTCGCCGCCGAGCCGGCCGGTCCGCAGGGTGTTGGCGTTGTTCCACGCGCAGACGAAGCGATTGCGCGCCGGATCGCTGACGGTGCCGGAGGTCAGGAACTCGAACCGCAGGGTGCGGTCGACGCCGTCGCGGTAGTCGCCGCTCGCGACCATCGGGATGCCGATCCCGGCGGTATCGGTGAGCGCGATGCAGGTCGACGCGGCGTCGTCGGGCTCCGGCCAGGTCAGCAGCACGCCCGGGCCGCGCGACGTCGGCTGCAACACGATCTCCACGTCGCTCGTTTCGGGTACCGTCAGCGGCAGCTCGCAACTCGCCGTCTGCGCCAGCGCCGGGCCGGCCGCGGGGCCGAACGCCAGCAGGGCGGTGACGAGAGTCAGCAGGGCGACCGGCGCGGTCGTCCAGTGGCGACCCGGAATCCCGAGATACATGCTCGTGCCTACCTTTTGCCGAGGTTGCGGCCCTGTCAGCAGCCGGCGGCCGTCCGCCGCCCGTGCGTGCGGACGGCCGCGATTCCGCGACGCGCCTAGGGATTCATGGCCAGGCCGAAATGCTCGCCGAGGATCCAGCGAATGACCTTCTTCATCTCAGAGTTGTCCATCCGGTAGGGATCGAACCCGAAGACCACGTCGCCGACCTGGCTCGGCTTGTCAGGCGCCGTCTTGCGGGCGACGAACGCCACGATCCGGTTGTTGGTCAAGGCACTGTCCAGTTCCAGCTCGAGCGCGTTGGATCCACACAGTTCGTCCAGCACGGGTTGGCCCTGACCGCCGTAGTAGCCCAGCGGCCAGGTGTCGGCCGGGTCGTCCGCGAGTCGCGAATTGCGGATCCAGTCGAAGCGGGAGATCGACCGGAACATCGCCTCCACGCAGCGGACGTCGCCCTCGCAGATCTGCAGGTCGAAGGCCGTGCCGCGCGCGATGATGTCCGAGTCGTAGAACTCCGTACGGCTGAAGCCGTAGGAGATCTCCAGCACGTCGCGGCCGACGGGATAGAGGGGATCGTTCCAGTCGATCACCGGCTCGGTCCAGATCGTGTCGGGGAACACGGTGCCGCCCGGCAGGTAACGCGACTTGAATTCGGGGTCGATGACCAGACCCTTCATCGAGGCGCACGCGTTCGTGCGGCGCAGGCGCACGAGCAGGCCCGTTCCGTACTCGTACCAGCTCCCGATCGGCGACATGAGGTCGACCACGGCGACACCCATCGTCTGATAGGGATACCGCAGCGGACCGACCTCCACCGTCGTCCCATCGGGCAGGGTGCGCTGGCCGAACCCGCGGCGCACGTCCGTGCCGAACACCGACTCCCAGCCGTCGTTCACGTTGCCCTCGCGGGACTGGAACACGATCGGCACCTCGTACGTCGCTTCGGCGAGGAAGTTGACCATCGCCTGCTCGCCCACGAGCAGGACGTTGCCGACCGCCTGCTGGTACGGCGCCAGCCACACGTACTTGTCGATGTCGCCCGTGCTCCGCTCGTGGTCCGGCCGGAAGGACCGGCCGATCACGCTGTTGGTCCCCCCCACGAAGCGGCTGACCCAGACGAGCGAGCGGTATTCCACCACGTCGCGGTACTCGAGCGGTTGGTCCTCGCCGTCGATCGTGTTGAACTGGTCACTGTAGCCCTGCACGTCGCCGGGAGGCGCGTCGAGGACTTCTCGCCAGAACGCATCACGGAACTGGTCGTTGTCGAGCGCTCGCGGTCCGCCCGGACCCTGGGGATTGGACTGCCAGCCGTTGCTCGTCTTGTCCGCAGCATCGTCGATGAGCAGGAGCGGCAGCTGCTGGTCCGGATCCGGAACCGGCACCACGTTCAGCGTGATCGTCCAGCGAGACCACTGCTGGGAGTTGTCCTTCACTTCGACGACGAGCGAGTGGACGCCGCTGGCGAAGGAGACCGGCGGCGACCGCCGGTGCTGCGACGAGTTGCCGGGCAGCACCGCCCAGTTCGGGTCGTTCGGGTCGTTGACGTCGGTCACGTCCCAGCCATAGCGGTACGTCTCGATGGTGCCGGCATAGCCGCTGGCATCCGCCGTCCAGGAGAAGTTCAGCTCCTGGCCGGCCGCGATGTCGAGGGTGCGCTGCTGGTTGGTGCCGATGCCCTCGAACTCGCCGAGGTAGGTCTCGAGGAGGCGCAAGAGCGGCGCCAGGCCGTCGCCGATCCGCACGTTGCCGACCTGGTAGCCGTAGGCGCGGCCGATGCTCACGGCGCCGGCGGTGTCCTGCCCCTGGATCGCGAACACGTAGTAGATGATCCGGTTGTTGGCGTCCCGCATCGGCTGGCCCGGCAAGCTGATGCGGCGGGTCTCGTCGTTGGTGTTGTAACGGATCCAGTCCGTCCACAGGGAGTCGTCGAACGAGACCAGGTAGTCGAGATTCTGATTGACGGCGAACTTGGTGCGGGCGTAGTCGCCGTTGGGCAAGATCGCGCGCTTCCACAGATAGCGCACCTTGGTCGGGATCCCCGTCACGAAATCCGGATCGGAGCCGTCGAACAGGAAGGTGACCGTCGACGGCACCTGGCCGGCCTCTTCTTTACCCACGACGTTGGCGGGACCGGTCAGGGTGATGACCGGCAGCAGCGTCGTCGACGTAAAGCTGACCATGGCCGGCGTGGGATCGACGCCGCCGTCCTCGTCGACCGACCGCACCCAGAAGGTGTGGGTCTGGTAGCTGCGGTTGAATCCCGGTGGATCGCTCGGGAAATCGGGGATGTCGGCGGTGACCATGAAGGTCGAGTCGGACGACAGCGTGTCGAACCACGGATTCAGCGTGTCGCCCGTGACCGGATCGAAGGTCAGCGTATCCTGGACGCTGATGCCGTCGGTGCCGTTGTCGCTGAGCTTCCACTGGTACCGGTCGATGCGGCCGTCCGGATCGTTGCCGCCCCAGTAGAACTGCACCACGAACCCCGCCTCGATCACGTCCGGCGGCCGGGCGGTGACCCGCGTATCGGGCAGCGAATTGGGGATCGGCGTGCCCGTCAGCTCGGTCGAGGGCCCACAGCCCCAGCTCAGCGCCAGGGCCAGCGACGTCGCCGCCAGCAGGCTCGCCACCGTGATTCGCTTGACCATCGTATCGTCCTTTCACCGGAGCCGAGTCCCGGTTTCCCTCACCGCCAGCCGCTTCAGCGCCAGGATACCGCTTCGCTCTTCGCCAGGATCCAGCCGGGCGGGTACTGGCCAGGCGCGATCGGCGGGCCGTCGTACGGCGGGGCGGTGTCGTTCGGATAGAGCGACAGCGTGAACCGCTTGGTCACCGGCACCTGGTCGTTGCTGTAGGCGATGTAATCCTCGAGGTCGAGGTTGCCGCGCTCGACGAACCCCGCCCCGTTGTAGAACCCGTCCTGGCACTCGCGGCCGCAGGGTGTCGGCACGCGCGTCCCGTTGAAGTAGTGATAGCAGTTGGACGCTTTTCGCCAGAGGGCGGTGCTCTGGTCCGCCGCGATGGCCCGCACCGTCCCGGGCGAGAACTGCATGATGGACAGCTGCCAGACCTTCAGCGCGGCCTGCACCTGTGGGTAGGCCTGCCAGGCGAGGGTGTCGGCGTGGGTGTTTCCCGGCGGGGGCGGCACGTTGAGCTGCTGCGGCTGCCGGATCCAGTTCCAGTAGTAGTCCGGTCCGATCAGGATCAGATACTGGGGCGCCCGGACCTTGACCTTGACGCCCCAGATGCCCGTCCGGGGGTTGATGAACATCCCCAGGGTGTTCTGAGCCACGATGGTATCGTTCTCGGCCGGATAGGCGAACCCGCTCAGCAGGTTGATGTCGTCGGACCCGCCGCCGTCGACGAGCGCGTTGCCCACATCCTCCTGGTAGTCGATCTGGTACCGCCAGGCGGCGATGCGCCGGTCCCCCCGGACGCCACCCGGGTACTGCCAGTACTCCTTGGGATGGTCCTTCCCGTGCAGGTACACGATGTAATGATACTCGTAGGCCGGGATCGTCAGGAAGCCGGTCATGTCGATCGGTGTCTCGTAGGTGATCGCGCCGGAATTCGGATTGACGAAGACGAACGCGTCCGCGGATTTCTCGAGGACCGTCGGGTCGGTGAGGTAACCCTGCTGGTAACGCGGGTCGAACTGGTAGTAGACCTTGAGGTCGGTCACCTCGTCCAGGCACTCAGCGTCGTAGCACGGGTCCCGGTAACGCGTGGTCGGGGTCAGGTACGTGCTGCCGAGCTCGACGCACTGCACGCAGGGCGGGTAGTTGCCCACGAAGCTGAAGGTATCCGGCGTGCCGTCGCGCGTGTCCTGCTCGTCCACCGCGCGCATCACGACGTCGTAGTTGAACGGCCCGACGAGGAAACCGAGCGTGTCGGTCGACGGGTGCGTCGGCAGCTCCGCCGTCCATTCCTGCGTCTGGTGAGTCGCGCTGTACGTCGTGTTGAACCGGAAGTAGATGCCGTCGATCCGGATGTTCTGGCCGGCCAGGAACTGCCCCTGGAAACCGAGCTGGTTCTCCGTCGCGAGCGTCACGTCCCGCCTATCGTCCCAGCCGACGGCCTTGAAGACGACGTAGGCCCGGTCGGGCACGGTGTCGCCCTCGGCGAACGTGTAGTCGCCCGCGGAATCGCCGTGGAAGACGTGATAGTACGGGTAGGTCCGCGGATCCGGGTAGTAATCATCGACCTGGCCGCGCAGGAGCCGCGTGTCCGGGTCGTAGTTCACCACGATGTGCAGCGTCTGACTGGTGACCGGTACCTCGACGCCCGCCACGTCGAGCGTGTTGACCAGTAGTGAGAGAACGCCGGCATTCAAGCGCTGGGTGAAGACGCCCGAGCCGGAGCCGTCGTTGAGGAACGACAGCTCGGTCACGTTGCCGAAGTAGGAGAAGCTGTCGCCGGTCGCCTCCGCGAAGGCGCGCGGCTGCCAGCAGTCCTCCGCGGCGGCGTTGCAGTCGTCGTGCTCGGGCAGGCGCCACTTGTAGCCGAGCAGCCCGTCGACCGGCGGCACCGTGTCGCGCTCGGCGAGCAGCACGGGGTCGTAGGCGGTGGTATTCGGCGTCGTGCCCGCCCATTTCAGGAACAGCGGGATGCCGTAGCCCACGGTGTCGAAATCGGCGAACTCGTTGCCCGGCGCGATCGCCTCGCGGTAGAACTGGATCCGCGGGTTGCCCAGCGCGTTGCTGAAGAAATGCAAGCGGGCGGGCGTGCGGTCGAAGTCGCCGCGGTCGTCGATCGCGACCATGTGCAGGGTCATGTCATGGGACAGGCCGGAGCCCTGGTTGATCCGGAAGTCGAAGACCGAGTCGGTGCGCGTCGTGTACGTGCCGATCGCGAGAGTGGGCACGTTGGTGGCCGGGTTGAAGCGCTGATCCTCCTCGTCGTCGTCCGTTTCGTCGTCCTGGATCGAAGTGTCCGTGAGGGCCCACACGTATCGTTCGACGTAGCCGTCGGCATCGGTGGCGTACCAGTAGACGTGGAAATGGAAGTAGGCGCCCGAGGTCTCCGCCGGCGAGCCGATGATGTAGGTCTCCGGTGCCCGGTTGACGATGACCGCCTCCGGCTCGAACGCGCGGCACCCCAGGATCAGCGAGCCGGCGAGCAGGCAGAGGAACAGGCTGACGAGGACGTGTCTCGGGCTCCACATGGGCTCAGCGCTCCCTCGGGCATTGGGGCCGACCGATCGGGGATCACGGAACCGTCGCGGTGGGACGGACGCTGGCGCAATATGCGTCGGCTGGGACACGCCCGGCGCTTCGGGATCCCGCATGAATGCGTGTGAAATATAGGGATTACGTCCGTCCAGTGTCAACTTCCGGTTTCCCGCGCGGCGCGGCCCCGACGCCGCTCGATTCCGGCCGCCGACGCGGCGGCGGCGGCCCCCGAGGGAGCCGCCGCCGGTCGGTCCGGATGGACCGCGGTGATCAGGCGAGCGTGAAGCTACTTCACGAGCGCCATCTTGTTGACCAGGACCTTGCCGTTCGCCTGCGTCTCGTAGAAGTAGACGCCGGACGGCGCGCGGCTGCCCTGATCGTTGTCGCCGTTCCACTCGATCCTGTGCGAGCCGGCCTCCATCGGACCATCGATCAGGGTCCGGACCAGCTCACCGCGGACGTTGTACACCTTCAGGCTGACGTCGCCAGTCTTGGGCAGGTTCAGCATGATGGTGGTCTTCGGGTTGAACGGGTTGGGGTAGTTGCTCACGCTGACCACGCCGGGCGTCTCGCCGACGCCGATCGGATTCGACGTGCCCTGCTCGCCGAACACGTCGAGGATGTCCTCGAGGATGACCGCGCGAGCCGAGATACCGCCGTAACCGATGGGCGGCGTGTAGCCGGGAGCATTGTAGATGAACATGAAGTCGTACGGCATCACGACGACCCTGGCATTCTCGGTCGCCCTGACGTTCAGGACCGCCGCGGTGTACGGGTAGGCACCCGCATTGCCGTTGGGATCCAGGAACTCGGCGAGCGACACGGCCGTGCCGGTCGTGGTGATGGCGTCGAAGGTGTTGATGCCGAGGCAGCCGCCGAAGGCGATCCACTCGGGCACGCGCACGATCACGCCGTTGCCGTTGATCGCCTGCACCACGGGCGCCGTCTGGTTCTGGATGAAGCTCAGGATGCTCGTGTCGACGAAGTTCACGCTGATGTACGAGTTCACGAACGCGGAGCCCTGGGCGCCGGCGTCGAGCAACCCGGCGATGAGGTCGTCACCGGTCATGAACGCGTTCTTGTCGCCCTGTCCGAACCAGTTGGTCACGACGTTCAAGTCGTCCGACGGATCGTTGTTGAAGTCGCCGTTGGCCAGGAGGTTGACGGACAGGTCGCCGGCCGTGTACAGCAGCGTGCTGTAGCCGCGAAGCTGAGCGCTGGTCGCGCGACCGCCCAGACCGTTGCCGACACCAGAGGACGGACCGGTGGTGTAGTACGTGTCGTAGTCGACGCCTTCCTTGAAGCCCAGCTGCTGGAGCGCGAACAGCCACTCGTTCTCGCCACCGCGGTCGCCGAAGTCGTTCCAGAACAGGATCGGAGGCTGATCGCCTTCGGTCGCCGAGAACATCGTCGGCAGCGCGTTGATGATGAAGTCGCTGTCGTAGTCCAGGTTGTTCACGAAGCTCGCGTAGCCGGAGGTGTCGCCCGGCAGGATCGTGGTGCCGATGTTGCCGCCGAGGTTGTCCTTGGCTTCGCAGTAGAAGTGGATGACGTCGCCGGGGTAGAAGAACTTCTCCTCGCCGACTTCGCCGTCGGGCAGGTCGAAGTTGTAGCGGTTGGCGACGAGTCCGCCGTTGACGTTGAAGGTGGAGTCGCCGTACACCCAGCCCTCGATCAGGTCCCAGCCGTCCGGGAAGAAGGCCGGGGTCCGGGTGAAGTTGGCGGGGAGCTGGCGGATCGCCGGGACGGTGAACAGAGGGTTGGCCTTCATCCTCACGTGGAGCTTCGGCATCTCGTGCAGCACGGAGCCCGTGCGCACCGCCGTCACGTCGAAGAAGATGGTGTCGCCCGGATCGTTCACCTGGTTGTCGGCGTTGGCGATGTTGTTCGCCATGTCGAAGCGGACCACGTTGTTCGTGAGCGTCACGAAATCGAGATCGCCCGAATCGGGGAAGTTGTCGTTGGCGATGTCGATGTCACGCGTCGAGATGCCAGGGCCCAGGAACGGATACACCTTGACCTGGGCGTTGTCGAGGTACGGCGCCGGGGTGCCGTCGGTGCCGACCCAGCCCCAGACGTAGCCGTACTCGATCACGCGCAGGCTCAGCTGCATGTGCGTGCGGCCGTTCTCGAGCAGGTCGGTGACGACCTCGGCCTGCCGCGTGTAATCGGGACCGCCGTACTGCACGAAGTTGCGGTTCCGCCACGGCGCCGCCGCGAGATCGGCGGGGTTGCCGGAGGCCACCGAGCGCACGTGCCACTGGTAGAACATGCCCGGCCAGATGTCAACCGCGCCCAGTTCCTCGTGGCGGTACACGCCGAAGGTGATCTGGCACCCGTCGTTGCCCGCGGGCCACGGCAGGACGGGGCTGATGATGATGTTGTTGATGTAGTAGTTCGGGCCCATCAGGCCGCCCTCGGGGTTCACGATGTAGCTGCCGGGGCCGTAGCACCAGGTGGTGCAGAGGTAGCCGCCGGTGCCCGGCACGATGGTCCCGTTGTCGATGAACGCGACCTGCGGGCCGAAGTTCGACACGCAGGGATCCGCGTCCAGCAGGTTCGTGTAGATGGCCGCGAAATCGCCAACGCCGGGATCGAGCACCGGCAGCCACGCCTGGCTGACCTGGTCCTCGAAGTTCTCGTCGTTGATCGTGACGCCGGCCCTCTGCACGATGATGTTGTCCACGCGCACGGCACCCTCGGTGTCCCACAGGCCGTCCTCGTCGGACCAGGCGCCGTCGGAGGAGAACCGGTACCGCAGCTGGATCTGGTTGTTGTTCGAGCCGACGTAGTCGCCGGGGTTGTAGGTGAAGGTGAAGTCGATGTTGTAGACGCGATTGCCGTCATAGGCGCCGAGCTCGACCCAGACGCCGCCCTGGTTCCACTCCACGTAGGTGAAGTCGTACGCAGGCTCGGAGTCCTGATCGACGATCGACGTCCAGTGGACGACGGACGACTGACCGGGATTGGCCACGGTGTAGGTGAACACCAGGTTCTGGCTCCAGTCGTTGCCGTAGCCTGCGTCACCGTCGAAGGTCGTGCCGCACCACATCGAGTAGCTGCCGGCCGACGGCAGGTAGTTGCTCACCTGCCAGTAGGAGTCGGGAGAGTAGGTCAGGTCCGCGTGGGTCCAGCCGTTCCAGGTCGGGTTGCCGAACTGGTCCTGGAAGGTGCCATTGGACGCCGGAGGCGTGCCGTTGTGCGCCTGATCCGGGTTCTGCGGGTTGCCCAACAGATAAATCGTATCACCCAGGGCCTTGGCGGTCTGGACCGCTTCGCCGTTCAGCGTGCCCCACCCACCGCGCACCATGTACTGGCGCTCGGTGGCGAGCGCACTGGCAGCGAGGACCAGAGCCAGGGCCAGGGTGGCGAACAGAACAAATCGCTTCATGCTTTTCCCCCCATCGTTGACCGACGTCAACACATGGATTGGCGAACAATTCTCCTCGCGCCGGCAAACTGGGTTTCCCGACGCACGATACGGAGCAGACAAGTCGTTCCCTCTTGCGGCCGTCCAGTCAGCGCAGGCGAACTGCGCGATGCTGAGAGAGTCCTCCTCTGATGTTGTCGCAGGCCATTGGTGACTCGTGAACGTGTCCATCAACGTGTCAAGTGATGTGAACAGACGAGCGGAAAGCACGGACAGCGCACCTCACAGGGGGTCGGGAACTCTTTGCCCATGAGTCGCTGGGTAACCTTACTGGAGAGGCGAATCGGAGTCAATACCCTATGTGCAAAAAAGTGCGCATGGATCGACAAAACGGATTCACGGCGGCAGCGATCCGCCGCTCGACCGCGGCCGGGGTCGCGAACGGGTCACCGCTCCTCCGGCGCGACCAGCGAGAAGTCGGCGAAACGCAGGAACAACGCATGGATCTCGCGCAGGAACGCATGGCGGACGGCGCGCAGCTCCCGATCCTCGGCGTTGACCCGGACCTGGTCGAAGAACCGGTCGATCGGCGGGCCGAATGCGGAAAACGACCGGAACACCGCCACGTAGTCCTCTCGCGCCTCCGCGGCCAGGATGTCCGGGACCGCCGCCGTGACGGCTTCACGCAGGGCGCGCTCGGCCGGCTCCCGGAGCGGAGCGAAATCCTCGCCGGCCGCGCCGCGGCCGCCCTCTCGCCAGCGATCGACCGACCGCGCGCGTTCCTCGGCGGGCAGGGTCGCGCCTTCGAGAATGTTGGTGCACCGCTTGAATCCTGTGGCCAGAAGTAAAAAATCCTCCCTAGTTCTAAATTGTGCCAGGGCATCGATCCAGGCGACGGCGTCGGCGGGATCGTGGCCGCGGACCGGCAGGACGGCGCGCACGACCGCGAGCTCGGCTCCCACACCGTCGACCAGCCAGCCCTCGAGCCGGACCCGGACGAAATCGAGGAGCTCGCGCCGGACCGCGTCGAGGTCGTCCTGCGGGCGCATCGCCGCGAAGGGAGCGAGCGCGCGCGCGAACAGGTCCCTCAGGTCGACCCGCGCTCGCCGCTCGAGCAGGATCCGCAGCACCGCGAGGGCGTGGCGCCGCAGCGCGTAGGGGTCCTTGGCGCCGGTCGGCGCGAACCCGGCCAGCCAGCAGCCGGCCAGCGCGTCCAGGCGCCAGGCCACCGAGAGCGTGCTGCTGATCGGGTCGGCCGGCAGCTCGTCGGTCGAGGTTCGCGGCCGCTGGCTGTCCGCGAGGGCCCGCCAGACCGCGGCGGGCTCCCCGGCGGCCGCGGCGTAGCGGGCGGCGATCTGACCCTCGAGCCTGGTGAATTCCTTACCGTCCTTGATCATCTCGGTCACCAGGTCGAAGCGGCTGAGCGCCGCGGCGCGGCGCAGCTCGGGCGGGACCGGTCCGCCGTCGCCGCAGCCGTGAGTCCAGAGATTCTCGGCGAGGGCAGCCGCGCGCCGGGTCTGGTCCGCGATGGTGCCGAATCCCTCGAGCCAGGTGACCTGGGCGAGCGCGGCCGCGTGCTCGTCCGGGCGGCGCCGCTGGTCGAACCGCCAGTAGAAGAGAGCGTCGGCGAGGCGGGCCCGCAGGACCCGCTCGTTGCCGGCCCGCACGACGGCCAGATGCGCCGCGCCGCCGTCGCGCACCGCGACGAAGTGCGGCAGGAGGCCCTGGGCGCCGGGGCGCTCGACGACGAAGTACCGCTGGTGGGCCTTCAACGCCGTCACGATGACCTCGGGCGGCAGCTCGAAGAAGGACGGCTCGAAGTCGCCGACGAAGACGGTCGGATGCTCGCAGAGGAACACGATCTCCGTCAGCAACTCGTCATCCGCGTGCAGGACCGCGGGCTCGGGCAACTCCCCCAGGCGCGCAACCGCCTCCTCCAGGATGCGCCGCCGGCGTTCCGCCGGATCGACGATCACGTGGAGCTCGGCGAGGATCGCCGCGTAGCGATCCGGGTTCGGGATCTCGCGCGCCCCGTCCGCGGCCAGGGTCCGGTGGCCGCGGGTCGTGCGCCCGCTCGCCAGGTTGCCGAGACGGAACGGCACCACGTCCGCGCCGAGGAGGCAGACGAGCCACTGCAGCGGCCGCGCGTACTCGAGGTCGAGGTCGCCCCACCGCATCGTCTTGCGGAATGGCAACGACAGGACGAGCGCCGGCAGCCGTTCGGCCAGCACCTCGGCCGCCGGCCGGCCGGGGATCCGGCGCTTCGCCACCAGGTACTCTCCGCGCTGGTCGCGGCCGCGATCGCAGGCCTCCAGGTCCACCCCGATCTTGCGCGCGAATCCCAGGCCCGCGGGCGTCGGCTTGCCGTCGGGGTCGAAGGCGACCTGGACCGGCGGTCCCTTGACCACATCCTCGCGGTCCGGCTGGCTCGCGGCGATACCGCCGGAGAACACGGCCAGCCGCCGGGGCGTCGCCACGACGCGCAGGCCGTCGTGGGCGAGGCCGAGCTCGCCAAGCAGCGCCGCGAAGCGGGCGGCGAGTTCGTCCAGCTCGGTCGGGATGAAGCGGGCCGGGATCTCCTCGCTGCCGATCTCGAGCAAGAAGGGCAGGCGCGCGGGGTGGCTGCTCATGCGGTCGTTCCGTCCTTCCTCAGCAAGGGGAAGCCGAGCTTCTCGCGGCTCGCGACGTAGGTCTGCGCGGCCAGGCGAGCCAGGTTGCGGACGCGGGTGATGTAGCCCGTCCGCTCGGTGACGGAGATGGCGCCGCGCGCCTCGAGCACGTTGAACAGGTGGCTGCACTTGATCACCGCGTCATAGCCCGGATAGACGAGACCGGCCTCGAGCAGGGTCCGCGCCTCCCGCTCGCGATCGTCGAAGTGCCGGCGATACATGGCGACGTCGGCGTGCTCGAAGTTGAACGCGCTGTATTCCCTCTCGAACTGGCCCTGGACCTCGCCCCAGGTCAGGCCGCCGCCCCAGCGCAGGTCCTTCACGTGGTCGCAGCCCTGCAGGAACATCGCGATGCGCAGGAGGCCGTACGTCAGCTCCACGGAGACCGGTTGGCAGCGGACGCCGCCCACCTGCTGGAAGTAGGTGAACTGCGAGATCTCCATGCCGTCGAGCCACACCTCCCAGCCGAGCCCGGCCGCGCCGAGGGTCGGCGACTCCCAGTCGTCCTCGACGAAGCGGATGTCGTGGCGCTCGGGCTGGATCCCGATCGCCCGCAGCGACTCGAGATACAGCTCCTGGCTGTTCGCCGGGTTGGGCTTGAGGACGACCTGGTACTGGAGGAACTGGTGCACCCGGTTGGGATTCTCGAGGTACCGGCCGTCCTTGGGCCGCTTGCTCGGCTCGACGTACCCCACCCGCCAGGGTTCGGGGCCGAGGGCCCGCAGGAACGTGTTCGGGTTGAAGGTCCCCGCCCCGACCTCCGAGTTGTAGGGCTGGACGATCACGCAGCCTCTCGCCCGCCAGAAATCCTGGAGGGACGCGATCATGTCCTGGTAATCCATTCAGGGCCTCATTTCAGTCGGAGCGCCGCGGCGGCGGCGGGCCGGGGCGCAGCCGGAGAAGGTCGAGCGCCGCGGGCAGCCGGTATCCCGGCAGGTGGTACTCCAGGAACCGATGCAGCATGACCCCCCAGTCCCGCGCCGTCGACCGCGCCAGCGGCCGGGTCGGCCACGAGACGGGAGCGGCCGCGAGCTCCGGCCACGCCGCGAGCGCCGCCTCGCTGAGCGGTCGCGCGCCGGCGGCCGCTCCGCCGGCGGCGCACTCGGCGCAGATGACCCCGCCCGCGGCAGGGCTGAGCCAGAGGGCGCGGTCGGCGAGCCGGCTGCGGGCGCGGCCACATTGCGTGCACGCCTCCAGGAGCGGGCGGATCCCCTGCAGGTCCAGGAGGGCCGCCTCGAACGCATAGAAGAGCGCCGCCTCGCAGCCCGCGTCCGCGCAGGATAATACCTGGACGTATTCCTGGCAAAGCGCGAACAGCCCCGCCTCGTGGCCGTGGCCGGGCCGGCAGCGGTCGACGATCTCGAGGGCCGCCTGCAGGTAGGCCGACCGCTCCAGCGTGGGCGCCGCGGCGAGGGGGTCGAGGATCAGGCTGCCGCCGCGCAGGTACTGCAGCTCGCGGGCGGGATCGAGCGAGTACTCGAGGTCGGCGAGGCGTCCGGGCTGGACCAGCGGCCGGAGCCGCGACCGCGTCTGCCGGGCGCCCTTGGCCATCAGGCGCAGCAGACCGTGGTCGGGCGACAGGACCGAGGCGATCACGCTGGTCTCGCCGGACGGCCAGACGCGCAGGACCAGCCCTCGCCCGCTGCCGGCAGGGCGAGGCAGCAGGCTCATTTCAGTCCCAGCATCAGGGTCGCGAGCCCGAAGTAGATCAGGAGGCCGATGACGTCGTTGAACGTCGTGATGAACGGTCCGGTCGCGACCGCCGGATCGACGCCGGCCCGGTGCAGCAGCAACGGCATCCCGGTGCCGACGAGCGCGGCGATGAAGATCACGCCGAGCATCGCGAACGCCAGCACCCAGGCAAGATGCGGATCGCCGACGACCAGGACGCAGATCAGCGCGAGGCAGCCGGCGAGCACGCCGCCGGTCATCAAGGCGGTGCCCAGCTCGCGCGCCAGATACCGGCCGAACCGGTAGAAACCCACCTCGCCGGTCGCGAGGCCGCGCACGACGACGCTCGAGGTCTGGATCCCCGTGTTGCCCCCCATGGCCATGATCGCCGGGATGAAGAACGCCAGCGCCACCATGCCCTCGAGCCCGATCGAGAAATGGCGCAGCACGAGGATCGAGCCCAGTTCGCCGACCAGCGCTCCCAGCAGCCACGGCAGGCGCGAGCGCGCAATCCGGGCCGGTGAGGATTCGCCGAACTCGTTCACCGAGACGCCGGCCATGCGGCTGATGTCCTCGGTCGCCTCCTCCTCGAGCACGTCGAGCACGTCGTCGGCGGTGATGCGGCCGACCAGGCGGTGCCGGTGATCCACGACCGGCAGGCTGATCAGGTCGTGCGTCATCATGAACTGCGCGACCTCTTCCTGGTCGAGGTCGACCCCGACGTAGAGCGGATCGGACTCCATGGCCTCGCGAACCGGCGTCGCCGGCGGGGCCAGCAGCAGGCGGATCAGCGGCAACCGCCCGACGAGATGCTCGTGCTCGTCCGTCACGAACACGAAGTGCATCTCGGCGAGCTCGTCCTCGTCGTGGGCGCGCAGGCCGGCGGCCGCCTCGCCGCACGTCTGGTCCTCGCGGCAGGTGAGGAGTTCCTTGCCCATGATGCCGCCGGCCGACTCCGGCGGGTAGCGGAGCAGCTCCGTGACCTCGGCGCGCTCCTCGTCGTCCATCGCCTCGAGGATCCTCAGCTGATCGTCGTCATCGAGCTCGGCGAGCACGTCGGTCGCCTCGTCGGACGGCATCTCCTCGAGGATGTCGGCGATCTCGCCGTGGTCCAGCAGCGTGAAGAGCGCCGATGTGCTGCGGTCGTCGATCTCCGCCAGCACCTCGCCGAGGAACTCGGGCTTCAGCTGGCGCAGCACGCCGACCGTGTCGTCGACGTCGAACGAGCGCAGGATCTCGGAGAGGTCGCCCGCCGAGAGCTCGCCCGCGAGGTCGGCGATCGCCGCGCCGTCTCCCGCGGCGATCAGGTCGCGGAAGCGCTGGGCGTACTGGTAGCGCTCGGCTTCGAGGTTGGCCGGGTCGAGGACGCGTTCCTGCTCCCGGGGCTCGAGGGGCTCGCCCCCGCGCGGGTCGTTCACCGCGGCTCCTCCCGTCCGCCGGCGGCCGCCTGCAGGCGCACCGCCGCTTCGCCCAGGGGTCGGGTCAGGCCGGCCGCCATGACCGAGCCGCCCGAGATGATCAGCTTGACGCCGTCCTCGACGGTCATCGGCAGGACGACGACCTGGTCCCGCGGCACCAGCAGCATGTAGCCGCTCGTCGGATTGGGCGTCGTCGGCAGGAACACGTTGAGCAGGTCGTGGCCCGGGACGTCGAGCGTCACGAATGCGAGGCTGAAGCAGCCCGGTCTCGGGTATTCGATCAGGACGACGTCCTGGAACGCCGACCGCTTGTCGGCCATGAAGACCGAGGCGATCTGCTTGGTCGAGCCGAAGATGGTCTTGACGACCGGGATGCGCTCCACGATCCGCTCGACCAGGTTGAAGAACGCCACGCCGACGAGGCTGCGAGCCACCATGCCCGCCAGGACGATCAGGCTCACGAAGCTGATGAACGCGATCGCGGTCAGGGCGAAGTCCGGATACGTCTCCGTCAGGTGGGGGATCCGCACGAGCCAGGGCTGCACGGTCGCGGCGATCAGCTGGTAGAACTTGACCAGCACCCAGACCGTGAACGCCAGGGGCGCGACCGCGAGCAGTCCGGTCAGGAAGTGGCGCTTGAGCTGCCTCCACACGTCAGGGCTCCTTGGCGTCGTTCGTCCGCTCGGCGCGGGGACCGACCGCCTCGCCGCCGTCCTCCCCGCGCGCGCGCCGCCAGCCCGGCAACGGCTCCCGGGCCCGGATCACCGCCTGCAGGATCCGCTGGTCCTCGACCTTCTCCACCGTCACCTCCAGGCCGGCCACGATCACGGCGTCGCCGGCGGCCGGCACGCTGCCGGCGGCCTCGTAGATCAATCCGCCCAGGGTCTCGCTGCTCTCGTCGGCGGCGGTGCCGACCCGGCGGCCGAGGACGTCCTCGAGATCCTCGAGGTCGATCTTGGGGTCGACCCGCAGCGACGACTCGTCGAGCCACTCGTAGAGCGTCTCGTCCTCGTCGAATTCGTCCTCGATCTCGCCGACGATCTCCTCGAGCACATCCTCGAGCGTGACGATCCCGGCCGTCCCGCCATACTCGTCGATGACGACCGCCATGTGGTTCCGCTTGGCCCGGAATTCGTCGAGCACCTCGTCGATCTTCTTGCTCTCCGGGATGAAATAAGCGGGTCGCATCAGGTCGGCGAGCGCGCGGCCCTCGGCCGCCAGCCGCCCGTCGCGCACGAGGTCGAGCAGGTCCTTCGCGTACAGCACGCCCACGACCTTGTCGACGCTGCCCTCGAAGACCGGCAGGCGGGAGTGGCGGCAGGCGTTGACCGTCGCGATGACCTCGTCCAGGGGCGCGTTCAGCTCGAACGCGACCACGTCGATGCGCGGCACCATGATCTCCCGCACCGCGGTGTCGTGGAAGTTGAAGATGCTGCGGATCATCTCGCGCTCCTCGACGTCGAGATCGACCTCGTCCTCGTCCTCGCGGATCAGGTTGCGGATCTCGCCCGTCGACAGGAGCGGCTGGACGTCGGCGGCCCACAGCGTGTCGTCGAACCGGTCCATGACGAGCAGCAGCAGGGCCGACCAGGGCCGCAAGAGCCAGGTGAACGGCCAGACCACGGCGCCCGCGAAGCGCACGTAACCCAGGGTGGCGTTCACCGCGATCATCTTCGCCAGCAGGGTCCCGAGCGTCCAGGCGAGGACGACGATCACCGCGAGCGCGAGCTGGAACCGCGCGCCCGCCGGGTCGGCCCAGACCGCGGCCAGCAGCGAGCCGCAGGCGTGGACGCCCAGCGCCGTCGCGGCCAGATAGAGGGTGCTCACGGTCACCTGGAAGCGGCGGGGCTCCGCCAGGAAACGGCGCTCGAGAGTGCCGAACCGGGCCGCCTCGAGCAGACCGTTGTGGTGCAGGCCGCTGAGGCGGTGGAACGCCGTCAAGAGCCCCGCCATCAGGACCGCGCCGAGATAGCAGCCGAGCGCCAGCGCGCCCGTGCCGAGCAGGGTCGCGCTCCCCGATCCGTCGTCCATTCAGTCCTCCGTCCCTTCCGCCGCCAGGGGATGGGCGATGCCGATCTGCGCCAGCAACGCCGCCTCGCAGGCGCGCATCGCGCGCCGCGCGGTCGCCCGCGCGTGCTCCCACCCCAGCACGTGCAGGCAGCCGTGCGCCACGAGGAGCGCCCACTCGGCCTCGAGGTCCCAGCCCTCCGCCCGACAGCGCGCGGCGATGAACGCCGGCGCCAGGATGACCTCTCCGACCGTGACCGGTTCGGCGACCTCGCCGGGGGCGACCCAGAGATCGCGCGCCGCCAGACGGTCGCCGCTCGCCAGATCCGGTTCGCCGGCGCCGGCGTTCTCGAGGTAGGCGAAGGACAGCACGTCGGTGACCCCCGTTGCGCCGTACCAGCGCTCGTAGAGGTCGGCCATCACGTGGTCCTCGACCAGCACGAGGTTGACGACCCAGTCCGGCCTGCCGAGCCCGCCCGTCAGCGCGGCGAGCCGCGTCGCGTCCAGCGGCAGCGATTCCGGCCGAACCCGCTGGTCCACCAGCTCGCACTTCATGTCTCGACGCTCCGCGGCTCGCGTCGATCGTCCTCCCGGGCGCGCTGCCCCGGATAGGCGATCCGCGCGTGGTGGATCCCCGTCAACAGCGGGATGAAGGCCTCGCGGATCCGCGCGAGATCGCTGAGCGTCAGGTTGGACTCGTCCAGTTCGCCGCTGAGCATGCGCTTGTCGCAGATCTGCTTCGTGATCTCCTTGATCCGGCTGGGCGTGGGCTTGGCCAGGGAGCGCGTGGCCGCCTCGACGGCGTCGGCGAGCATGAGCACCGCCGTCTCACGCCGTCGCGGTTTCGGCCCCGGGTACCGGAAATCGTCCACCTTGACCGTCTCGTTCCCCTCGGCCTCGAGCGCCTTGTGGTAGAAGTACTCCATCACCTGGGTGCCGTGGTGCTCCGGAATGAAATCGATGACCTCCTTCGGCAGGCGCCAGCGGCGCGCCAGCTCGATGCCCTCGCGCACGTGGGAGGCGATGATCAGGGCGCTCATGCTGGGACTCAGCTCGTCGTGCTTGTTGCCGCGCTGGCCGGGACCCTGGTTCTCCACGAAGTACTCGGACTTGTTCAGCTTGCCGATGTCGTGGAAGAGCGCCCCGACCCGGACCTGCAGCGCGTTGGCGCCGATCGCCCTGGCGGCCTGCTCCGCCAGCTGGCCGACCACCTGGCTGTGGTGATAGGTGCCGGGCGCCTCGATCGCCATGCGCTTGAGCAGGGGGTGGTTGAGGTCCGAGAGCTCGAGCAGCGTCAGGTCCGAGCTGATGCCCACCAGCAACTCGGCGAGCGGCAGCAGGAAGAGCGCGAAGGCGACCGCGATGGCCGGCGTCAGCAGAGCGGCCAGGAACTCGGAGCCCGTGTCCAGCACGGACCGGCCCAGGATGGACCGCACCACCACGAACAGGACCACCGAGTACACGGTCAAGAAGCCGATGATCTGGTAGAACTGGCTGCGGATCTGGATCCGCCGGACGGACACGACCGTCGCCAGGCAGAGCAGCCAGAGCGCCGTCAGGTCGAGTGGTCGCGCGCCCGGCAGGATCGCGAGCAGGAGCACGAGCAGCCCGCTCGTCGCGAAGCCGGCCCGATCCTTGAACAGGACCGTCACGAGCAGCGCCACCAGCGAGACCGGCACCGCGAACGAGCCGAGTCGCGGGTTGCCGAGCGCGAGCGCCGCCGCCGCCAGGCCGAGCCCGAGGACGATGACCAGGGCGAGCAACCGCCGCCAGGATTGCACGGCGCCCGGGAAATAGACCCAGGCGAGCCAGCCGTACGCGCTCAGGATCAGCGCCAGGATCAACAGGCGCGTGATCACGGTGAGCGCCCGCCGTCCCGCGCCGCCCGCGCCGCCCGCGTCGCTGCGCAGCCGTTCGCGCAGCGCGTCGAGGAAGAGACCCTGATGCTCGGTGATCCGATCGCCGGCGCCGACGATCTTCTCGTTCTGGATGAACTCCCGGGTCGTGGGCACGGATTGGCGAGCGAGGTCCTGCTTGAGGCGCGTCTCCTCGGCGTCGTAGATGAGGTTGGGGGCGGCGAACCGGCGCAACAGCGAGGCTGCCCAGACCGCGTCCGCCGGCGCCAGGCCCGTGCGTCGCAGCGCCTCGGTGAGGCCCTCGAGCAGGCGGTTCTGCGGGGTGACCGCCGTCAATTCCCGCAGGTCCTCCGCCTGGTGGTCCACCACGAGCACGCGGTTGTACTGGCCCGGCGGCAGCATGTCCGCGACGCCGCTCGCGACGACCTCCTGCAAGGCGGCCTCGAGGCTGGCGGTCAGGGCCGCGGGGTCCGGCGTCGTGAGGGCCCGCTCGATCTCGGCCTCGTCGAGGTGCGGAAACTGCGCCGCCAGGAGCTGCCGCTTCTCCTTGACCGACCGGTTGGTGAGCGCGCGCGCCTCGCGCAGCGCCGTGGTGAAGACGCGCAGTCGGCCCACGCTGGCGGCGAGCTGCGACGGATCGAGGCGCCGCAGCACCGGCGGTTCCTCGAGCACCTTCTGCATCTGCACGATCTCGACTTCCTGGTCCGGCAGCCTCGCGGCGAACGCGAAGGGCGCGCGCACGTCCTGCTCGGCGATGCCGCCGACTTCCGGCAGGTCGGCGAGCCCGAGGCGCGCGACCGGCGGGAAGAAGATCAGGTGCAGGCAGACGAGCAACCCGGCCGCGCCGACCGGTATGAGCCAGGATCGACGCTGGCCGGCGGTCTCCGCGGCGACGGCGAGCCGCGGCGACGTCGGGCCGTCGCGGCTCGATCCGAGGCGCTGGCGCTGCCAGCGTTGCAGCCAGCGGAACACGTCAGGCTCCCTCGCCGGGGTCGGGCGCCGCCGCCGCTTCGGGCGCCGCCGTGTGGGCGTTGCGCTCCGCGTCGTGGAAGGCGTCCACGATGCGGCGCACCAGCGGATGCCGCTGGGTGTCGCGACTGTCGAGCTCGATGAAGGCGATGCCCTCCGTGCCGGCCAGGATCTCGCGGACGTGGATCAGTCCGGATTTCTCGCCGGCCGCGAGGTCGACCTGGGTCACGTCGCCGGTGATGACGGCCTTGGCCTGGTGGCCGAGGCGGGTCAGGAACATCTTCATCTGGCCGACCGTCGTGTTCTGCGCCTCGTCGAGGATCACGAAGGCGTTGTTGAGCGTGCGGCCGCGCATGTAGGCGAGGGGCGTCGCCTCGATGACTCCCGATTCCATGTACTTGCCGATCCGCGCCGGACCCAGGATGTCCGACAGGGCGTCGTAGAGCGGCCGCAGGTAGGGGTTGATCTTCTCCTGCAGATCGCCCGGCAGGAAACCGAGCTGCTCGCCCGCCTCGACGGCCGGACGGACCAGGATGATCCGGTCCACGAGATTGCGCTTGAGGTAATCCATCGCCAGCACCACGGCCAGGTAGGTCTTGCCGGTCCCGGCCGGACCGACGACGAAGACCACGTCGTGGTCCCGCACCGCCTCGACGTACCGCTGCTGGCCGGCCGTCCGCGTCCGGACGGCGCGCCGCGACCCGCTGGCGAAGAGCAGCGGTCCGGTCTCCTCGCCCAGGATCTCGGCCGCCAGGTCCGGCGAGCCGTGGCTCGCGAGGAGGTAGTCCACCGTCACCGCATCGATCCGCTGGCCCCGGCGGGCTCGCTCGAGCAGGTCCGCGACCACGTCGCGGATCAGCGGGATCTGGTCCGCGGGACCGGCGATCCGCAGCTGGTCGCCGCGCGCCGACACGGTGCCGTCGAACCGCCGTTCGAGGCGTCGCAGGTTCTGGTCGCCGGGCCCGCAGAGCGCGACCTGGTCGATGCCGCGCAGATCGAAGCGGATCTCCTCGGTGGGCCGGCCGCCGGAGCGGTTCATCGACGGAGGTCCTCCTTCTCCGCCGGCGGCGTGATGCGCAGGTTCAGCTCCGCGAGCTGCGCCTCGCTGATCGGCCCCGGCGAACCGTCCAGCGGCGACGCCGCCAGCGTGGTCTTCGGGAAGGCGATGACTTCGCGCAGGCTGGGCGCGCCGCAGAGGAGCATCACCAGCCGGTCGAGGCCCAGGGCGATGCCGCCGTGCGGCGGCGCGCCGTAGCCCAGCGCCTCGAGGAAGAACCCGAACTTGGCTTCGTACTCCGCCGGCTGCATGCCGACCAGCTTGAACACGCGCTCCTGGAGATCGCGGCGGTGTATCCGGATGCTGCCCGAGCCCAGTTCGACGCCGTTGCAGACCAGATCGTAGAGCTGGGCGCGGACCGCGCCGGGGTCGCGCTCCAGCGAGTCCACGAACTCGGGGCGCGGCATGGTGAACATGTGGTGGCAGGCTGCCCAGCCGCCGGTCTGCTCGTCGCGCTCGAAGAGCGGGAAGTCCCGGACCCAGGTCAGCGCCCAGGCGCCGGCGGGAATCCACGCCTCGCGCTGCGCCAGCTCGAGCCGCAGTTCGCCGAGCGCAGACAGCACGCGCGCGATCGGTCCGGCGCCGAAGAGGACGAGGTCGCCGTCCTGGCAGCCGAGCTGCGACTGCAAGGACTCGAGAAACCGGGGAGCGAGGAACTTGGCGATCCCGCCCGCGAACCCGCCGCCGGTCGCCTTCAGGCGGGCCAGCCCGGCGAGACCCCGCTTCTTGACGAAGGCCTCGAGCTCGTCCTGCTGCTTGCGGCTGTACCCGCCGAGCCCGGGCGCCCGCAGGCAGCGGACGGTGCCGCCGTTCGCGCGAGCCTCGGCGAAGACGCTGAACCCGCAGCCGTCGACCAGCGGATCGACGTCGTGGATGGGGCAGCCGAACCGGAGGTCCGGCTTGTCGGTGCCGTAGCGGTTCACGGCCTCGTCGTAGGCGATGCGCGGGAACGGCGTCTCGAGGACGACGCCGCCGGCCTCCGCGAAGATCGCCGCCATCAGGTTCTCGACGAGGGCGAAGATGTCGGCCTCGCGGACGAAGCTCATCTCGAGGTCGATCTGCGTGTGCTCGGGCTGCCGGTCCTTGCGCAGATCCTCGTCCCGCAAGCAGCGAGCAAGCTGGAAATACCGGTCCACGCCGGCCGCCATCAGGATCTGCTTGTAGAGCTGCGGCGACTGCGGCAGCGCGTAGAACTGGCCATGGTGGATGCGGCTCGGGACGACGTAGTCGCGCGCGCCTTCCGGCGTGGTCTTGATCAAGAGCGGGGTCTCGACCTCGAGGAATTCCTGGTCCGACAGGAAGCGGCGAGCCGCCATCGCCGCGCGGTGCCGGACCTGCAGGTTGCGCGCCATCTCGGGCCGGCGGAGGTGCAGATAGCGGTACTTCAGCCGCATCTCCTCCTCGATGCGGTCCGCGTGGTCGAGCGGGAAGGGCAGCGGCGCGCAGGTGTTCAGGATCGTGACCTCGCGGGCCACCACCTCCACGGCGCCGGTGGGCTTGTCGACGTTGATCATCCCCTCGGGCCGCGGCCGGACGAGACCGACCACGTGCAGCACGGACTCGAGGTGGAAGTCGCTCGCCAGATCGCGGGGCGCCCCGTCCTCGCAGACGATCTGGATCTCTCCCCACCGGTCGCGCAGGTCGACGAAGGCCACGCCGCCGAGGTTGCGGATGCGGGCGGCCCAGCCGGCGAGCCGGACCGTCCGGCCCACCAGGCCGGTGTTGATCTCGCCGCAACGGTGGGTGCGCAGGGCGCTGGCGTCGATCGGATTCACAGTGCGAGGACCTCCCTCACCGCGGTCAGGATCTTGTCGCGGGCGATCGCCTGCTGCTCGCCGGTGGCCAGGTTCTTGAGCTGGAAGACGTCGTTCGCGACCTCCTCCGGGCCGACCACGATCAGCGCGCGCGCCAGCCGCTGGTTGGCGCCCTTGGCCTGCGCCTTGAGCGACCGGCCGCTGAGATCGATCTCCACGCGGCAGACGTCGCGCAGGATGTCGGCATGGGCCAGGGCGTACCGCTCGGCCTGGTCGCCGAAGCAGGCCACGTAGACGTCGACGACCGACTGCCGGCAGCGCTGCGGATCGACCGGGTCGTCGCCCAGGTGGAGCAGCGTCCGCTCGATGCCGAGGGAAAATCCGATCGCCGGAGTCTCGGGGCCGCCGCACTGGGCGATCAGACCGTCGTAGCGGCCGCCGCCGGCGAGGCTGCTCTGCTTGCGCTCGGTCCGCGCGGTGACCTCGAAGGTCGTGCGCGAGTAGTAGTCGAGCCCCCGCACCAGCGTGGGATCCTCCTCGAACCCGATCCCGAGACCGTCGAGACATTCCTTGACGATGGCGTGGTGGCGGCGGCAGTCCTCGCAGAGATGCTCCGAGATCGGCGGGTGGCCGACCATCAGCTTCGCCACGTCCTCCTCCTTGGCGTCGTAGAGCCGCAGCGGATTGTGGTCGATGCGCGCGCGCAGGGACTCCGGCAACCGCTCGCGGTTCGCCTCGAGATACTTGCGCAGGCTCGCGACGAAGGCGGGCCGGCAGGCCGCGCAGCCGATGCTGTTGAGCAGCAGGGTCAGGTCCCGCGCGTCCACGGCGTCGAAGAGCGCCAGCAGGGTCTGGATCACCTCGGCGTCCAGCACCGCGCTCGGCGAACCGATCGCTTCCACGCCGACCTGATGGAACTGCCGGTAGCGGCCAGCCTGCGGGCGGTCGTGGCGGAACATCGGCGCCATGTACCAGAATTTCAGGATCCCGGGCTGGCGGGTCAGCCCGTTCTCCAGGTAGGCGCGGGCGACCGACGCCGTCATCTCGGGGCGCAGGACCAGCCGCTCGCCCCCCTTGGTCTCGAAGGAATACATCTCCTTGTCGACGATGTCCGTCCCCTCGCCCACCGAGCGCTGGAAGAGCTCGAGGGGCTCGATCACCGGCGTGCGGATCTCGCCATAGCCGTATCGCGCGAGGGTCTCGCTCCAGCGGTCCTCGCACCAGCGCCACCGCTCGACCTCCTCGAGCATGATGTCGCGAGTCCCCTTCAGGCGGCGATACTTCAAGTTCATCGGGTTGTCCTCTCGCGGGCTGCGTCGGCGAACAGGCGGGCCGAGACTAGCACAGGGGCCGACTCCCGGCCACCGCAGGCTCCGGACGGCACAATATGGGTCAATCGACGAGGCGAGGCCAGCAATGGCTGTAGTGGCGCCGCAATCGCTCGAAATCGGGTCCCAGGACCAGGTTGAAGCCGTCCAGGCCGAGCTGGCCAAGCTGGAGCCTCACGAGCCGGGTCGCCGCGCTCTGGTCGGACGCGTCGCGACCGAGCACGGTCAACGCCTGCTGCAGATCCAGGCGCGCGGCCGCCGGTAGGCGCCGCGACCCGAGGACCATGAGGTCGGGCACGGGGTCGGACAGGCGGCGGACCCGCCAGGCGCCGGGCTCGAGCCGGCCGGCCGCCAGCGCCGCGTCCGCGTCCCACTGGCGGACGACCGCATGGTCGAAGACGCCGTACGCAGCCGCCACGAGCACGTCCCGATGGTCGTACGGGTCCCGGCCCCAGGTCACTCCCGGCGGCAGGCTGCCGCGAGCGTCGGCCGAGCAGAGCGGCGCCAGGCAGACGAGCGACAGCGAGTCGCCGAAGACCGTCCTCGCCGGAGCCGTGAGCCACGGCGCCGGGTCGGCCGCGGCGCTCTGGCGGCTCACCAGCACGGCGGTCGGCCGCAGGTTCCACGGCGCGGGCCGCCGGCCCGCGGCGAGCGGCTGCCAGCCGGCCGCCGGCAACGCGAGGGCGGGGCCGTCGGGCGCGAGCACCACGAGCGCCCCGGCGAGCCCGGCCCCAAACGAGAGGCGATCGCCGGCGATCTCGAGCTGCAGCGAGAGGCCCGCCTCGCGACCGAGGTATGCCGCCAGGGCCTCCAGGGCCTCCTGCCGGTCCCCGTCCGCCGCCGGCAGGTACGCGAGCAGCGTCCCGTCGCCGTGCTCAGCCGGTCGCCGCGGCCAGAGCAGGGCGGCCACGGTCAGGCCCAGGAGCGCCAGCGCGACCAGGATCGACTGGCCCGATACGCGGACGCGACCGCCGGCGATCACCGCCGCTCCTTCTGCCCCGACGCCTCGCCGACGAGCACCATGAAGACTGGCGGTTCGAGCTCGACCGTGACGACCCAGGCCGGCCGCTGCACCTGGCCCCGGATCTGGTGGACTCCGGGTCCGAGGCCGGACACGGGCACGGTCACCGTGAGCCGGGCGGGCAACAGCGCCGCCACCGAATCGGCCGGGCCGCGCACCAGCACGTCGCAGACGGGTGGCGAAACGCCGGCATCGCCCAGATGGCTCTCGACGAGGGCGATGACCGGGATGTTGGCCAGCACCCTTTCCGCCAGGGTCTCGACCGGGATCGACACCGCGACCGCGACCGGGTCCGCCCGCAGCGGCGACGGCGGCGGCACGATCGGCAGGTCCCGGTCCACTCGCTTGACCAGGGTCGCGAGGTCGATCGGTTCGGTGACGAGCGAATCGATGCTCGAGAAGTACCGCCGGGGGCCGGTCACCGTGACGCTGTCGGGACGGACCGCAATGGCGCCGCTGAGGATCCGGCCGGCAGGCAGGTTGCCCTGCAGGCGGACGCGCACGGGCAGTCGGTGGGATTCCTCGTAGTCCACGCGCAACGGCAGCCGCACGCGCGGCAGCAGCGCCACGACCTCGGCCTCGGTGCGGATGTCCGATTCCTGGAGCTCGTAGAGGAACGACGGCCCTGGCCTGGCGTCGGTCAGGTCGATCTGCACCGTGCCCAGCGACGATCCGAGGTACTCGTGCGCGATGAGCGACAGCTTCGACGTCCGCACGCGGACCCGGCCGAGGTCGGGCAGCGCGCTGCCGGCGGTCGTCAGACCGGTCTCGAGCCCGACGACCTCCAGCGGCAGGCTGACGTCGGCCTCGACCGTGGTCGTCGAGGCCACCTGAATCCAGACCAGGATCGCGGCCACCAGGCAGGCGATCTTGAGGAAGAGGTGCTTCACGATGCTGGCCGTCCCTCCGGCAGGCTCAGGTACTGCCCCGCCTGGATGCGTTCGGACCGCAGGTTGTTGCGCTCGCAGATCTCCGCCACCGTGGTCCCGTGCTTCCGGGCTAGCCGCCAGAGGTTGTCGCCCTGGCGGACCTTGTAGTGGGTGGACCACTGCGGAGGCGCCGTGATCGCCGCCACCGCGTCGACGTCGCGGCGGTAGTCCAGGATGCCGGCCGCCAGCGCCGCCGCCAGCTTCCGACGTCCCGCGTCGCTGGTCAACAACCGCCTGTCCTCGCGGTTCGAGAGGTAGGCCAGCTCCACGAGCAGCGACGGCATCGCCAGCGACCGCAGCACCTGGAACTGGGCCTGCTTGATCCGGCGCGTCTCGATGTCCTGCGCTTTCGCGGCCGCCAGGCAGCACTCGGCGAGGCGGCTCGACTGGCGCAGGACGCGGGCCATGTGCAGGTCCATGAGGATCGACAGCACGGCGTCGCTCGTGTCGTGCCCGGCGGCGAGTCCCACCAGATCGGCAGCGTTCTCCGCGTCGGCGAGTTCCTGGGCTTCGCGGTCGGTCGCGCCCTGCAGGGACAGGAAGTAGACCTCCATCCCCCGCACGTCCTCGTCGCGGTGGCTGTTGCAGTGGATGGAGACGAAGAGGTCGCCGTCATGCTCGACCGCCGTCTGCACCCGCTCGCCGAGGCTGGGATACCAGTCTCCGTCCCGGGTCAGCACGACCTCGTAGCCAGGCACGGCCTGCAGGAGAACGGCGAGTTTCTGCGCCACGTCGAGCACGAGGTCCTTCTCGAACTGTTCGCCGAAGATCGTGCCGGGATCGAGCCCGCCGTGGCCGGGATCGACGATGACGCGGAACCGCGCCGGTCCGGCTGCCGCCGGTTCCCGCGAGCCGGGCGCCGCCGGCTCGGGCCGCAGCACGTCGAGCACGATCCGGTCGGGGCGGCCGTCGGCCGCCTTCAGCGCGAACGAGCGCCAGGGCGCGGCCCCGGCGAGGTCGAGCACGACCTGGGCGCGCCGCGCATCCTCGTTGCAGCGGATCCGCTCGACGAGACCGTCGTTCACCGCGATCGTCTCGGCGGTCGCGAAGCGGAACGCAGGCACGTTGACGGCGAGTCGCTCCGGCGCGCCGACACGGCGGACCTCGTAGTCGGCCGGGCCGTCGAGGTCCAGGACGACGCGTGTGTGGTCGGGCGCGGAGAACCAGCGGATGCGCGCGACCTCGCCCGCGGTCGCGACGGCCGCGGCCACGCAACCGCCGACCAGGGCGCAGCCGATTGCCGCTCGGATCCGAGCGACGCGGTTCCCGGCGATGAAGCGGATCGCGCGCATGAACGGCAGCAGCCTACCTGGACGGCCGGCAGGTCCTTCCACCGGCGTCCGCGCAGCCTACCACAGCCCGTCGGCGCTGCCAAGCGCAGGCGCGCGGCCGGAACGCGGCGCCGGCCGACCCTCAGTCCGCGATCGCGTACGTGTCGAGGATGTAGACGAGCGGGTTGACCGCGCGGCCGCCGACGCGCACCTCGTAGTGAAGATGCGGCGCGGTCGACCGCCCGGAATTGCCCGAGAGGGCGATGACTTCGCCGCGTCCGACCCGCTGGCCCCGGTGGACCGTGGCCTCGTTGAGGTGGCCGTACACGGTCGTGACCCCGCCGCCGTGGTCGACCCGGACCACGCGGCCGAAACCGCGGTCCTTCTCCACCGCAGCGACGACTCCGGCCGCCGTGACCCGCACGGGGGACCCGACCGGCACGCTGAAGTCGATGCCGCGGTGAAACGCCTGCTGGCCGGTGAACGGATCGAGCCGCATGCCGAATCGCGAGCTCAGCCAGCCGATGTCGCACGGGCGGATCGACGGGATCCGATCGCGCACCTCCTGCCGGGCGGCGAGCGTGTCCAACAGCGCGGTCATTCCCCGCTGCTGGATCCGCGCCTGCCGCAGCAGCGTCTCGAGGTCGAGGGCGGCGGAGTGTCCCGGCAGATCGCCCGCCAACGTCAGCGGGGTCCGACCGCCGATCCCGCCGGCGCGCGCCTGCGCATCGAGCGGCTCCACATCCACGGTCCGGGCGATGAGCTGCTGGTACTTGAAGACGCGGTCCAGCTCCTGCTGCAGCGAAGCCGTCCGGGTCTCGAACCGGTCGATGGTCTCGCGGAGACGCTCGTTCTCGACGGCCAGCGCCGATCCGCCCGGCCGCCAGGCCGCGCCGGCGGCCCAATCGACCAGGTAGAGGCCGGCCGAGACGAGCAGGACGAGCAGGGCGCCGCCCGCGGCGAGGACCGACCAGCGGGGGATCCGGACCTCGCGGCTCCGGCCGTTGCCCTCGGGGATGAACAGGAAGGAATACCGCTTCCGAAGCACCATCGAGCCGCCATACTGGCGAGAGGTCCTCGCCGGTGTCCGCCGCCCCGTGTATGGCGGCCGTTGAGCCGACGGTCCGCCGCGCGCCGAGGCCGCCGGGCCGGCCATCGGGCGGAACGTCGTCATGTCAATGCCGATTGCAAGAAATACGCCAGGAATGCCACCGCCGCCAGCCCGAGGGAGTCATCGCGCTTCCCCAGGACCGGCCGCGACGAGCGGCGGGATCAGAGCTCCTCCCGGTAGTAGTCGTAGAGGAGCTCGTGGCCGACCGTGCCGCGCATCTTGGCCAGGGCGCGTTCCTTGATCTGCCGGATCCGCTCCCGGGTGAGGCCCATCCTCTGGCCGATCGTGTGCAGGGTCTGCGCTTCCTCGAAGCTCAGACCGAAATACTGGATGATGACCTCGGCTTCCCGCTTGGACAGGGCCGACAGGGCTTTTCGCACGTCTTCGCGAAGGCCTCTCATCAAGACATCGTAGTCCGGCGCCTGCTGAGTATCGTCCGCGAGGGTCTCCCTCAGCGGCCGTTCGTCCCCCTCGCTCCCGAAATCGTCGAAGCCGAGCTCGACGCGATCCGAGGACACCGCGTGGCGCACGTCGCTCTCGTCGACCTCGAGACGCTGGGCGATCTGGGCGGCGTCGGGATTCGGGATGCCCTCCGACTGCAGCGCCGCCCGCGTCCGGTTGATCTTGATCAAGAGCGCGGTCTGGTTCTGCGGCAGCCGCACCGTCCGCGACTTGTCGAGCAGCGCCTGCATGATGGCCTGGCGGATCCACCAGACGGCATAGGAGATGAAGCGGTAGCCCCGCGTCTCGTCGAACCGCTTCGCCGCCTTGAGGAGGCCGAGGTTGCCCTCGTTGATGAGGTCGGACAGCTGCAGGCCCTGACCCGTGTACCGCTTCGCGACGGAGACGACGAAGCGGAGATTCGCGCGCACGAGCTGCCCGAGGGCCTCCTCGTCGGCGAGCCGGATCCGGACCGCCAGGCGAGCCTCCTCCTCCCGACTCAGCAACGCATAGCGATTGATGTCACGGAAGTAGACTTCCAGTCCCTTCTCGTGGGTCGCGGGAAACAGGTGACGCCTGCTGGCCATGGCTTCTCTCCCGGCTGTGTGGGGTCCTCTCGGACCAGAGGACGGTAGGCGGCGCTATTGCAGGGTCCCCGCATCGCGGGGAGTGACCTGGACGAACCGCTCGCTCGTTCCCGTCCGCACCAGTACGTTCAAGCTGTCGCGACGCCCTCCGAGAGCGTCCCGCGCGGCCTTCCAGGCCGCCAGGTTGGCGAGATCCATGTCCTCGATCGCGACCAGGACGTCGCCGGGGCGGATACCGGCCTCCGCTCCGGGACTTCCCGGCTCGACCACGACGACCATGAGGCCGTCGGCGGTACCGGCGTCGACGATCTTCCGGAGCCGCTCGACTCGCGGGTCGCCACCGGCGAGCTCCGCCACGTCCAGACCGAGCCAGTTCCCGGTCGTGGTCAGGTCGAGACGCTTCAGGTCCAGCTCGCCGAGCGTCACCGTGAGGTCCAGGCGCCGGCCCTCGCGCTCGACCCGGCACGCCAGGGGCTTCTCGACCGTCGATTCGGCCACCAGGAACTGGAACTGGCGTTGCGATTCCACGGCCCGACCGGCGAATTCGAGCAGCCGATCGCCAGGCTGCAGACCGGCGGCGGCAGCCGGCGATTCGGGCACGACCTCGCCGACCACGACCCGCCCGCCGTCGTCCCGCGCCGAGGCGCCGAGCCAGCCACGGATCACGCGGCCCCGGCTGGCCAGCTGGTCGTAGATCGACCGCGCGAGGCGGCTGGGGACCGCGAAGCCGATCCCCTGTCCGGCCGTGTTCACCGCGGTGTTGACGCCGACGACGCGGCCGTGGATGTCGACCAGCGGCCCGCCGCTGTTGCCGAAATTGATGCTCGCGTCCGTCTGCAGGAAGTCCTGATACCGAGGGGTCAACCCCTGGATGCTCAGATCGCCGCGCCCGGTCGCGCTCAGGATGCCGACCGTCATCGATCCTTCGAGATTGCCGAACGGATTGCCGACCGCGACGACCCAGTCCCCGACCGCCAGTTCGTCGGACGCGCCGAAGCTCAGGTACGGCAACCTGCGGCCGCCAGGGTCGATCCGCAGGAGCGCGAGGTCGGTGAGCGGATCGGACCCCGCGAGCTCGGCCGCGTACTCGCCGGACTCGCCGGGGAACCTCACGAAGATCCGGTCGGCGCCCGCGACGACGTGGTGGTTGGTCAGGATCTCGCCGCGGGGATCGATCACGAATCCGGAGCCCGTGCCCGGGTTCTCGAACCGGCCGCCCTGACCTTCGCGATCGGGGAAGAACTGGCGGTACATCTCCTGCAGCGGGGTGCGATCCACCCCGCCCGTCCCGATCGCCCGGGTGATGCGGACCGAGACGACGGCGGGCCTCACCGCCTCGCCGACCGCGACGAACGGCGACCGCGCGACGCCCGCGTTGACGTCCACCGGCTGCCCCGGCGCGGAGACGGCGAAGGCGGACAGGACGAGGCCGACGGCCATCGCGATCGCGCAAGCCGGATCGGATCCGGGCAGCGAGCGCGACCGGTCGCGGTCCGCCTGCGTACGGCTTTCGTCGTATGCGCGCATACGCATCTCGCCCACGATCCCGAATGTGTGGGGGACGTACCGGCCAATCCGGCCCGACAGGGATGAGGCGGCAGGGATATTCGCCTCAGCAGGGACAACCTCAGGTTAGCCGAGAACCAGCCCCATGTCAATAATCTTTAGGGACGATCTCGGCATTCGGACCGACCGCTCTCGTCGACACCCTCGCCCGGCGCCGCCGGGCGCCCGGCCGGATCCGTCTCCGCCGCCTGGTCGCGCGGCGGCTGCTTGTGGTGGCGCACCTGGCGGATCTCCTCGATCTCCTCCACCTTCGACGCGAGGTCCCGCTCCAGACTCTTGACGCGGTCGATGGAGGCCTGGAATTCCGCGTCCCCCGCGAAGTCGGTCCGTCCGTCCGCCACGGCATGGTAGACGTAGCTGCCCAGTTCGGACAGCTGGCGTTCGATCTCGCGACTGATTCCGTACTTGTCGTACATCCGCACGCTGATCTTCGCCATCTCGCCGGTCCGGTCGGCAGCCAGGGAGTACCATTCGCGCAGGTTTCTCTTGACCTGATCCATGATCGACATCGTGACCGTCCTCGCCGCGCCTGGCGGGAATACAGGTTGCTCTCACCGGATCCCTAACCTACAAATGAGAAGCCATGGAAATCAACCGGAATGACGGGAACACCCGGGCTCTGTTCGTCGCCGACAGTCATTTCCACGTGAACCGCGACCCCGCCGAACGGCAGCGCTACGAGCGGATGATCGGGTTGCTCGACCGGTTCGGCGGCGTCGAGCACCTCGTCCTGCTCGGCGACATCTTCGATTTCTGGTTCGACTACCCGCATTTCGTGATGCAGGGCTACGAGGACCTCCTGGCGGCTCTCGACCGGGTCAAGAGCGCCGGCACGCGGCTCCATTTCGTCGGCGGCAATCACGATATCTGGGCCGCCGGCTACTTGCATCGGCGTTACGGCACGGAGCGGGGCGGCGGCCCGTTGACCCTCGAGCTGGACGACCAGCAGGTCCTCTGCGTTCACGGCGACGGCCTGCTCGGCAAGGACCTGGCGTACCGGACGTTTCGCTCGATCGTCCGCCACCGCGCGGGCATCTGCCTCGGCAAGTCGCTGCATCCGGAAGTGCTGTTCGCCCTCAGCACGTGGCTGAGCGGCACCAGCCGGCAGTGCACGCGGGACGAGATCGCGGGAATCGAGCGCAAGGCCGATCGCTGGCTCGCGGCCCAGCGGGCCACCGCCTGGCACCACCTCGTCATGGGCCACGTGCACCACCCGTACGTGACGTCGCACGGGGGTCGTCGCCTGACCTGTCTGGGCGGCTGGCTCGGCCCGCTCAACTACGCCACCTGGCGGGCCGGCGACCTCGTCACCCACCAGGAGACGTGAACACGGGACCGGTCGCTCTCGCGATCGGCCCCGCGGATGGTGAGCCACGTCTCGCCGGGACGCGCTCGCTAGAAATAGAACTCCAGGGACACCCGATGTCCCGGGTCGAGCGCGTCGTCGCCCACGTCCTCGTACGCGTAGCCGAGTCCGAAGGCGTTGTAGCGGATCCCCGCCCCCGCGGTCAGACCCTGGTTGTCGTAGTTGAGCTTGTAGCCGGCTCGCAGAGCCAGCTCCGGCACCACCTTGACCTCGGCGCCGAGATGGCCCTTCTCGCCACCGTCATTGACGAAGGTCAGGTCGCCGGCAACGGTCAGACGATCCGCGAGACTGCCGCTTCTCGGCGACCACGCGCCGCCGACCGCGACGGCCTTGGGCGGATCGAACGGTTCCTGGTTGATCGTCATCTGCCCGCCGAGGTTGGTGGCGCTCACGCCCAGGGTGACCCCCGGCAGGTGGCGCAGGTCCCAGGTGGCGAACAGATCGAACAGCAGGAGCGATCCGCTATAGATGTCGATCTTCTCGTAGGCGAGCTTCACCTGGGCGCCGAGCGCGAACTCCTCGCTGAACGCCCGCGAGTAGCTGCCGCCGAACGCGAGGTCGTACGGCGAGAAGGTCCCCTCCGGGATCCCCACCATGTCGTTGCCGTAGCGGTCGATCTTGTCCGCGAAGAACCCCGCGAAGGTCAGGCCGACGACGCCGAACGTCCCGTGGTGGGCCAGGCTGGCGGCCGTGTAGTCGAACGAGCCGAGCCAGGATTGCTGCTGCACCAGGAACGAGGTGCCGGCCTCGGCGAAGGCGAGGCGGGACGGATTCCAGTAGGCGGCGGCGGCTCCCTCGGTGCTGGCGACGCCCGTGCCGCCCATGGCCGCCTCGCGCGCGCCGATTCCCTGACGCAGGAAGAGAAGTCCGGCATCGCCGGGCCCGCCGCCCGCGTTCGCGCTGGACGGTAGGCCCAGGGCGCCGGCGCACAGCAGCCCGACGCCGGCGATGAGGTTTCTGCTTCGCATTGGTTCCCTTTCCTCTCGCGTTCGGCGCCACCGGCCGCGCCCGAATTTGAACGGCCGTCCCAGACTCTAGCCTCGGCGCGGTCCGGCGGCAAGCTCCACCCGACCGCCGGCGGACGATCCCCCGCTCAGCGCGCCACGGCGACCGTCCTGACGCTGGTCTCGCCGCCTGCCTCCAGCTTGCACAGGTAGAGGCCCGACGCGACACCCCGCATGTCGATCTCCAACTCGAAAGGCGAGCGACCCTGGACCCACACTGTCCCGGTGTCGCGAACCTCCTCGCCCTGCAGGTTCAGGATCACGGCGCGCGCGTCGCCGTCCGCGCGCGCGAAACCACGGACCCGCAGCAGATCGCCGACGAGCGGCTGCGGATAACAGACGTGGTTGTCCGCCAGCGGCGGCGGACCGCCGGCCGGCACGCTGACCAGGTCGCCGACCGCGCCGCCGCGCCACGGGGTGACGCCGTACATGCTGTTCGGCGCCCCGAGCGGCAGGATCAGGTCGCGGACGCGCCAGGTCCGCAGACGACTGACCGCGGCGGTGCCGAGCTCCGCGGCGTCCGGATCCACGCCGGTGATCTGCGGCGTCGTGCCCGCCGCTGCGAGCAAGACGTCCGGCGATTCCCCGCTCCGGGGAACCGCCAGCAAGACCGGCGTCGCCGCGCCGTCGGCGGGACCTGCGATCGGCCAGCCAGCGACCGTCGTCCCGTCCGGCCCGGCCAGGTAGATCCGGCCGTCCCGGGTCGTGAACACGAATGCCGCCGGATCGTCGGGATCGCCCGCCGCGAGCGGCTGCGCGCCGCCCGACTGGATGGCCGGCAGCGGCTGTCGCGGCCAGCTCTGCTGCCAGATCCCCGCCTCGGCGACGCGCCCGAGCCTCGCGCCGCCCACGAAGGTCCCGCCCGCGCCGAGCGGCGACTCGACGCTGATCGCCGCTGGCCAGACGTCCCCGACGACCGGACCGCCGGCGGACAGGCGCACCGTCTGCCCGCGACCGTCCGCCGAGGTCGCCAGCACCGCGGTCGGCGTGACGAGGGGCGGCCAGGTCCCGGGCGCGAGGTCCAGGTCGACCGTCCACAGGATCTCCGGATCGCCGGTGGCGGGCCAGGACACGGCGTGCAGCCGCCCGCTCGAGCCGGCCACGACCACGGCGACGTAGAGGACCCGGCCGGAGCGGACGGGAGGCGCGAGCGCCGTCCCGTCCAGCCGTACGGGCGCGCGGACCTCGACGCCCTCATTGCCGACGAACCGGAGCTCCGTCGACGCCGGGTCGAGCAGGGAATCCACGGTGCCCGTACAGACCACGACCGGAGCCGCCGGTCCCTCGTCGTCGCCTGCGGGCAGGAGGATCGGCGGCAGGCTGGTGCCGGTCAGCGCCGCGAGCAGACCGTGATCGGTCGGGCCGGTCTCGCCCGAGAGCGGCGCGCCGTCCTGGCGGAACGCGTAGATCCCCTCGGGCGCCGTCGCCACGATCTCGAGCCCCGGATCGTCGGGATCGAGCTGGCCGACCGCGAGCGGCAGGTGCAGACGGACGCCCTCGCCGCCCGCGCCGGTTGCGACCGCGAGGGGAGCGAAGGTCTCCGGGACGCCGTCGTGGTCGACCCACTCGGCGAGCTCGGGCGTCCAGGCGAAGATGCGGCCGCTGTCGGCCGCGGCGACGACCACCGGCTCGCCGCCGGGGGCGGCCAGGGGCGCCGCGAGCAGGTGGCTGCCCCGGAAGTCGACGCCGACGAGGTCTCGGGCGGCGATCAGCTCCGCCGGCGGGTCCAGGTCCTGCCGCCGGCACGCGAACGACATCGAATCGGCGTAGAGGATGCCCGCGTATTCGTCCGCGGTCCCCTCGTGAAAGACATGTGCGGAGTCGGCGACCACGAAGCTGATGTCGGCGACGACCAGGCCGGTGGGGACCTGGCCGTTGGTGCGGGTGTCCGGCCTCGTGTCCGGGCCGAACCTCGCGGCGCCCTCGCCGCGGAAGCTGTCGTCGTCGGCGCCCTGCCAGTAAGGCGACGGCTCGCGCCTGTCGAGATCCTGGACGCCGTCGGCCTCCTCGAGGTCCACCGACTTGCGCTGCGGGTCGGCGTTGAACAGGTTGCGCTCCTGGCCGAACGCCTCGCGGATCACCCCCTCGTCGATGTGCCAGACGTAGATGCCGCTGCCGGCTCCCTTCACGCCCTCCGGCCGGTCCAGGTTGTCGCTGAGGAAGAAGTCCCATTCCGCGCCGGTGAAACGCTCGCGCGTGTCCTCGGCTGGATCGAACCAACCTGCCGGCACGTAGCCGCCCGTGTCGTTGCTCGCATCGTAGAAGTCGGGAACATTGTTGTGGTTCAGGTCGCCGTCGAAGCTGAAGATGGCGTTGCCGTCCGGATCCTGCAGGCGGTATTCGAGAAGGTAGTACTCGGCGCCGGTGAGCTCGATCCGGGCCGCGGCCCGGGGGTCGCCGGATTGCTCCGACGGGAGCAGGGTCCACTCGGCGTCGAGGTCAGGCTCGACGCGATAAGGCGCGAGCCAGCCCATGAGCTGCTTGTTGAACGCGCAGGGGTGCGGCGGCACGTTCCCCCCCGCCGAGAACAGGCCGTACCCCATCAGGCAGAACTGGCCGATCCCCTGGCTGTCCGGCGAACCGGCGGGCGTGAAGTCCGTGAGCGAGAGCATCCCGAGCCGCAGACCGACCTCGAAGCAATAGACGCCGAGGCTGCCGTAGTAGCCCGGAATGCCTTCGACCACGTCCTGGAACTCGTTCTCCGGGAGGATCAGCACGTGGCGCACGCCGTCGCCCTCCGGGAAGTCGTCGGTCGGGATGTAGGGCGTCGCGAATGACGAGTCCGCGACGGCGCGCTCGAAATCCTCGGGCCCCAGGTAGGTGCTGTAGATCTGCTCGGGCGAATCGCCGAGGACGTCCGTCTCCTCGCCCGCGCCGGCATGGATCAGGATGACCGTGTCGAACGCCGAGAAATCGACGTGGCCGTCCAGGGCGCCGATGGCGTCGCGCGCGAGGAGCAGCGACTGCTCCCCCTGGTCGGGGTGGTCGCCGTAGAACGCCATGACCTCGCTCAGCCCGGCGACCGTCCCGTGGACCGCGACGTCGAGGGTGAATCGACCCGAGCTCACCGCCGCGAAGTAATCGGCCACGTCGCGCAGCAGGTGCGCGTAGTAGAGCGAGTCGTGGGCCGCATAGTAGAAGTCGCTCTGGGTGGACGTCGGCAGCGGTCCGGGGAATTCCGCCTCGCGACCGTAGAAGCAGGTGTCGGCGAAGTCGGCGAGGATCGCCACGACCTTCAATTCGGCCGGCGCCTGCACTCCGTCCAGACGCTGCTGCTCCAGCCGCGGCGATCCGTCCGCGCGCAACCGGTCGCTGGCGGCGACGAGGCGCGCCATCGCCGCGTCCCGGCCGGGCATCCGCCCGGCAGCCTTGTCCCGCGGAGCTTGCCAGGGATCCCAGTCCCGCGCCGAGACGACCCCGACGAGGACGCCTCCGAGCATCAATCCGATCAGAGCGCGCCGATGAGAGGGATTCATCGCGGTGGCCTTCCAGTGGAGCGACAAGCCGAGACGATCGTTCGCGCGGTATGATAGCGGCGGCCAGAGTCAGGGTCAATTTCGACCCCGCGCCGGCCGCGAAGCTCGGGAAGGGTCCCGGACTCGGATATTGCCACCCCTGATCGACAACAGCTCCGTCCGAGACCCTTCCACGGTGTTGGTGGCTCCCAGCCTTCCGTGTCCTTCCTTCACCCGTCCTCTTGGCTGCCAACCATTGCGAGGATCCAGAATGTCCCTTCCGGCCGGGAAGATGGGGGGAAAAGCCTCCAACACACTGGCGATGTTCTAACCGCGACCTCCCTGGCTTCGGCCGCCGCGGCTGCTGCCGCCGTCGGTCTTGCCGCCACTGCTGCCGCCCGAGCGAGGCCTGGCTGGCGCCGGCGCCGGCGCGGGAGCGGGTTGCTTGGTCGGGCGCTGGATGGACGTGCCGCCCGAACCGCCGCGCGAGCCGCTGCCGGCGTTGCCGCGCGGGCCACTGCTGCCGCCGCGATTGTCGTCGATCGTATTGCGCGGACCGCGCTCGCCCCGCGGACCCACGCTGCGATCGTCCTGGGCGCCCCGCACGCTCGGCTTGCCGGCCCGCGACGACGAAGGCGCGTTCTCGGTCCTGGTCGGTGGCGCGACCGGGCGGCTCTCCGGGGCGCCCGAGCTGCGCCGGCCCGTCCAGGTGCGTCCGCCGTCCTCGCGAGGGCTGACCGGACGGATGGCCTGGCTGCCGGTCCGTGGTTGCTTGGTGCCGGGACGCTCGTCGTCGAGACGATCGTCGCGCGTGCGGGCCGGCCGCTCGGATCCCGCGCTCCGCGAGGTCGGCTGACGGACGCCGGGCGTCCGTTCCCCGCTCGCGGCCGTGCGGTCCGGCACCTTGAGACCCGGCGCGGCGCCCACCCGGGTCGTCCCCTCGAACCGCTCCTGGGACCGCCGGACCGGCGTGACGTTGCCGGCCGTCCCGCCCGCGGGGGCCCGCGCGCCGCCGCGATCGTCGCCGCGACCCTCGGGTCGCTCCGCGACGACGCGCTCCTTCATCGCCCGCAGCCGGTCGTCGGCCGGCCGCTCTCCGGTGACGAGCGTGTTCCTGGTCCGCGACTCGCGGCGATCGCGGTCGCGCAGCAGCGTGGTCTTGTCGAGCGGCCGGTACCGGCGATCGCCGTGGCCCCAGGCCGTCGTGCTGTTGCCGTGCCAGTACGGCGAGTCGTGCCACGGGTAGCAGTGGTAGTCCCAGTCGTGGACGACGACCGTCGGCCAGAAATACCAGGGGTCGTACCAGTAGTTCACCCAGCGGTAGCGGGTCCAGGGATCGATGTAGTAGTAGGTCGGGTAGTAGTACGCCGGGTAGTAGCCGAACGTGAGCCACCAGTCGTTGTGCCAGCCGTAGTCGAAGCGGATGTTCACCGTGCACGTGTCACGATACGGCTCGTACGCCACATCGTCGTCGTGGCACTGCGAGCAGAGGTAGCGCGGGTGGTCGACCTGCCGGTGGACGTAGTAGCTCGCGTAGTTCGTCACCACGTATTCGCTCGCGTCCTCGAGCCCGGTCACCGCGTAAGTGACCTCGTTCATCGCCAGGAACGGGTCGCCGGCGACGTAGTATTCGAATCGTCCGTCGCCCTGCTCGTGATGGAAATCCAGCTCGAGGTCGCGCAGATCGAACGGGTAGCGCGATACCACCGCCTGGAAGTATCCCACGCCCTCGTCGTCGCCGGTCCGCAGGCGGTCGCCGTCGCGAGACGGCAGGCGGTACTGGTGCCCGCCGAAGACGAATCCGTCGCTGAAGCGGCTGGTCGGCCAGATGACCTCGACCAGGCCGTCGACGTCGATGTGGTAGATCACCGCATAGGCGTCCTCGTTGGTCTGGAAGGTGACCTCGAGCGCCTCGCCGCGCCGATAGACCTCGTCAGCGTCCTTGTTCAGCCAGACGCTCACGCGCAGGCTCTGCTCGCGATACCGCGCGTCCGCGCTCGCCGGGTCCGCCGGTTGAGCCATGACGGTCGCCGGCGAGCTCGAGAAAGCCCACACCGCCAGCACTGGCGCGAAGACCAGCACGGCCGCCGATAGTTTGATCGTGTTCCGCATGGCTTCCTCCTCGTCCGGTTCTCGGTGCCCGGAACTAGAGGCTGATCGGTCGCGTTCCGTCGTCGCCGCCGCCACGGGACTGCGGCGCGGCGAGTTCGGGCAGACCGTTCACCGACTGATAGGCCCACATGATCCGCGCGAACCGAGCATTCCCGTCAACGCTCGCCACGCCCAGCTTCGCGTAGTGGATGTCGCCGGAATCCGGCTCGTTGTAGATCTCGACGACGTAGATGTGCCCGACGATCAGCTCGAGGACCCCGCTCTCCGACCAGCCGAACTCGGGCGCCCACGACACTCCCGCGAAGTCCAGCTGGTTGTTGCCGTCCAGGAAGGTCCCGTAATCCTGCACGTGCACATCCGCCCGCATCGTCTCGAGCCAGGGAATCCCGGCGGTGTCGAAGCGCACGCGAACGTCGGCCGTGGTCCCGCCGACCGTCGGATCGACGAGCCCGGCCGCCCCGTTGTCGTCGTAGGCGCCGTGCTCCGCCGCGAGGCTGAAGTCGAACCCGGCGAGGTGGTGATTCGGACCGGCGACGTCGAAGATGGTCAGCGGCGACTCGCTCATCGGCAACGGCGTGTCGATCACGATCTCGAAGCTCCGGTAGCTCTCGCCGTGCGGCGAGACGGCAGTGACGGCGTACTCGTAATCCACGCCATTCTCGACGTCGGTGTCGACGTAGTGGTACTGGCCCCAATCCGCGTCGTAGTTGTCCCGGACGGCCACCTCGCCGATGACGAAGAAATCCCGAGCGGGATCGTCTTCGTCGCCAACCTGGTAGTAGCGGCTCCAGATGCGGTATCCGCTGATGTCGTCGCTGTAGATCTCCGGGTAGTCGTTCCAGTACACCGTGATGCGACCGTCGCCGCTGACCGTGTACACCTGCGTCGGCGCCACGGGCGGCGAGACGTCGTTCTCGTCGCATGCGGGGAGCAGAGACAGTGCGAGGAGCCCGATCAAGCTGCACAGTGTCCGTTTTGCGGTCCTCTGTCGCGTCTTGGCCATCTCCGTGACTCCTTCCCGCCCGCCGGCTTTCCACGCACTCGCCAAGGCACGGTTCGTGCCAACCCTGGGCACCCGGGCCGGCCCTGCGTTTTGCCATCCTAAGATGTTATATTATAATGACTTGTCAGACTAGCCGCCGCGGCAGTTCCATCGTGGGGCGTCGCGACTGCTCTCGTTGACTGTGCGAGCGCGGAGACATCGTCCTCGATCGGAGACGGCGGCGGGCCGGCAGAAAAGAGGTCGAGAGAGCCCCGCCTCCGAGTTGGCATCCTGACCTTGAATCTCGCCAATTCAAGACCAGTGGGACTCTCTCGCTATCGAAACGCTGCTTCAGTCGGTCACGATCGCGCCTGGAGGCCGGAACCGCCGTCTTCCCAATCCCCCGTCCGGTAATTCCCAGAGACCCCACCTCTCCACGAATCCCGGCGAAGGCCTGTCCGTGAAAGACTCCCTCGGTGTTGCCGGTCAGCCCGAGGGCCGGTTCCGCACCCCCAAGCAGCGATCTTGTCAGCTCATGAAGGGTTCGTTCCCTGCAACGCCCCGCTTCACGACCGACTCATTGCAGCTTACATGCCGGTTCGCGGGTCCGGCGGCTAATAATTAAATCGTTAAAATACAGTTGTTTACGCGACCCGATCTTGTGGCCGTCGCGTGGATCGAGCGAGCTCATATAAAGTCCGTTTACAATTCCGGGCCCGGATCGTCAACCCGTTGCCGTCGTTGCCGATGGACGCTCAAATAAGTTGCTACGGATTCGCGGGCATCGGCGCCGGGCGCAAGGAGCCGTGTCTTGCGGCCGGCCGGCAGTTCCGACGCGCGAGGCGGCGCCGGACCACCGCAGGACCGCGCCGTCAGTCGAGGCCGTAGAGGCGGATCTTCTTGAGCAGGCTTGGATAGCTGATCCGGAGCAGCCGGGCCGTGGACGACTTGTTGCCCCGCGTCGCCCTCAGGGCCTGGGCGATCTCGCGCGACTCCACGGCCGCGAGGGTCTCCTTCAACGGCACGACCCCGCCCCGGCCACCGGTCGCGAGATACGGCGTCAGCTCGCGGGGCAAATGCTCCGGGCGCAGGCGCCCTTCGCCTCCGGCGAGGACCAGGGCGCGCTTGAGGCATTTCTCGAGCTCGCGGATGTTGCCAGGCCAATCGTACTGCGTCAGAGCATCGAGGACATCGGCGCCCATCGCCGGGACGTTGCCGCAGAGCTCCGGTCCGTACATCTGCAGGAAGTGATGGGCGAGCAGCGGAACGTCGCCGGGTCGTTCGCGCAGGGGCGGAACCACGAGCGGGAAATCCAGGAGACGGAAATAGAGGTCCTCGAGGAACCGGTCGCTCTCGACCAGCTGGTGCAGATCCGCCTTGCTGGCGCAGACGATCCGGACGTCGACCTGCCGCTCGGCGACCGAACCGACCGGGCGGACGACCCGCGTATCGAGGAAATGCAGGAGCTTGCCCTGCATGCTCAGCGGCATCTTCCCGATCTCGTCGAGGAAGACCGTCCCGCCCTCGGCCTCGACCAAAAGTCCCTTCTTGTCGACGTCCGCGCCCGTGAAGGAGCCCTTGACGTGGCCGAACAGCTCGCTCTCGAGCAGCGTCTCGGGAATGGCGGCGCAGTTGATCGACTGGAACCGTTGATCTGCTCGCGGGCTGAGCCGGTGGAGCGCGTACGCCAGCATGCCCTTGCCGGTCCCGGTCTCGCCCCGCAGCAGCACGGTCAGGTCGCTCGCGGCGACCTTGCGGATCAACGCCAGCATCTCCAGCATTCGCTGGTCGCTGGTGATGATGTTGCTGAATCCCTCGTTGGGATCGATCGCCGGCGCGTCGCCGGGTTCGCGGGCCTTCTCGGCGAGGAACAGCGCGAGGAAGCCCATGTAGTTGGCGAGGAAATCGAGCGTGGCCTGATCGACGATCGGTCCCGCTTCGCGCTCGGTGAGCCCGAGGAAGAGGAAGCCGAGCCGCCGCTCGTGGACCGCGATGGGCATGAACAGGCAGCTCGTCGCCTTGGCGCGCAGCGCCGGCACCTGGGCGAGCAGCGTGCGCCCTTCCGCGAGGCGACTGTAGAAGACAGGCTCGGCACGTTCGCCGGCTCGCCCGGTGTACCAGCGAACGAGCTGGCCAGCCAGGTTCTCGTCGATGTCCTGCCGGGCCGCGACGACCGGCGCCTTCGGCGTGGACGGATCGCCGACGGCGAGGAACCCGCAGACGGCGGCCGTCCGCTCGCAGGCCGCGAGCAGGATCGCATCGAGGTGTCGGGTGAGGCTGGAATCCGCGGACTGGAAGAGCCCAGGGATCCCGGACAGCGCCCGGACCGGAGACTCGGCCTGGCCGAGCCCACCGACCAGACCGTTCTCGACGAGCTGGCGGAGCCGCAGCACCTCATCCAGGCGGTTGCGATCCTCCAGTCCGTTCGCGACACGCTCGAGCTCGAAGACCGTCAGGAGCGCATCGTCGTAGAGCCCGAGCCGGAGCTGGACGCGGGTCAGACCCGACAAGCAGGCTGCGAGCGACGCGTCGCCGACGCTGGCGGCCGCCTGCTCCTGGACGTCGAGCAGCATCCGCCGCAAGATCAGCAGGAGAGGTTTGTCGGCGGTCGCGAGCCGGGCCTCGAGATAGGTGCAGACGGCCTCGCACCACTCCCGCGCGAGTTCCTGGGACTGGAAAATCTCCACGGCCTGGCGGAAGTGCGCGTCGGCCTGGGGCCAGTCGCCGCCGGCGGCGTACGCTTCGCCGAGGGTCAGGTGACTGAAGCCCAGCTCGTAGTCCTCGCCGCACTTCTCGCAGATCGCCACCGCGGCATGGGCGTCGGCCACCGCCTCGGAGAGGTCGCCGGCGCGGCGTCTCGCTTCCGCGCGACGCCGGAGCAGCTCACCCTCCACGTCGCCCGCGTGGCTCATGGACCGGGCCTTCTCCAGCCCCAGTTCGTAGTTGATCTGCGCCTGGGGAACGTCGCCGCGGGCCAGCATGACATCGCCGAGGTATTCGTCGGCGATGATGGCCTCGCGCTTCAACCGTTCCCGGTCAGCCAGGATCTGCCCCGCCAGGATGTGTTCCTCGGCCATCGCGTACCTGCCGGAGAGCAATTCGAGACGGCCCAGGGCGAGCAGCACCTTGGGCTCCCGGATCCGGTCGCCGAGGCTGCGGCACAGACGAAGGCTCTTCTCCAGGGCGAATCGGGCCTCGGGGAATCGGCTGACCTTCAACAAGACGATGCCCCGGTTCAGGTGGAACCAGGACAGGAGCTGCGGCGCACCGTGCCGCTCCGCCAGCGCGACCGCCTTGTCGAGCAGCGACATCGCCCTGTCCCAGCGGCAGGCCGCCTTGTGCAGCATCGCGAGCGCATTGTGGAGCGTCGCGACGCCGTGCTCGTCGCCGACGCGGCGATAGGTGCTCAGGCTGTCGAGGTAGAACTCCTCGGCCTTCTCGAGGCGACCGAGCCGCTGATGGCAGGCGCCCATCGTCAACTGGAGGTTGGCGACCTCGAGGTGCTGGTCGGTGAGGGCGAGGAACGTGAACGCCCGCTTGGCGACCTCCAGCGCCGCCTGGTAGTCGCCGCGAAGCATCAGCAGCGCCGCCATGCGGACCTGGATCCGCGCGCGCTCGCAATCGCGCGTATCCTGATCGAGATCGACGGCCCGCTGCAGGTACTCCTGCGTGCGCCCCAGCAACTGATCGGCCCGCTGCGTCCAGCCGAGCTGCAGGCAGGAGGTCAGGGAGTTGCGGAGGACCTGCAGGGCCTGGGCCGACGGGAGGCGCGACAGGCGCTCCTCTGGCAGGATCTGGCCATAGTAATCCAGCGCCGTCGTGTAGGCCGCCGACTGGAAGTGCAGGTCGCCGACCGCCTCCAGGCGGTCGCATTCCTGGGCAACGTCATGCCCCTGCAGACCATCGGGCCGCCGCGCCGCGCTGTCGTATGCCTCGAACTCAGCCATGCATCTGCATCCCCTGGCGAGGTGGTGGATCGCAGATCTGAACCACTTCCTTGGACCGGCGGTCTCGGTCCGCCGGCCGGGTCTAGAACATTTGCATCACCATGATGATCAGGGTATCGATCCAGATGATCTCCTCAGGACCCGTACAGTCGCTGCCCGGCGGCCGGCCGTGGTTCCGGAATCCGCCCCCGAGCTCGTCGGGATCGCCCTGGTTCTCCTGCTGGTCCTGGGCGTCGCCGTCGTCACCACCGGACGGTGGGATGACGACCCCCTGGCTGACGGCCCCGGACTGGCATTCCCCGTCAGCAGGCGAGGCCACCGCTGATAGAGGTAAGACGAGAACGACGCCGAACAGGGCGAGGATGGCGAGGATTCTCTTCATGCCTTCCTCCTACGCGATTGGCGCGGCCGTCACCGTCGATCGGCAGCGCCCGGTCTCGAACGAGTTGGACCGACCCCTCTCGGTCAGGCAAGCCCGCGACTAGATCATACGGAACCGGGCATCTTCCGTCAACTGCGCGAGGCAATATTATTTGGCTTTTCATCATCACCGGCGTCGGGCTGCGTCTTCAGGCCATACTTGGCGATCTTCTTGTAGAGGTTGCTGCGCTGCATCCCGAGGAGGTCGGCCGTCCGGCTCACATTATAACGTTGCTCCCTGAGCTTCTGTTGCAGGTACATGGCCTCCGCGCGGGACTTGAACTCCTGGAAATCGTTCCCGCGGAAGAGGTCGGGCGGCGCGCTCCGCGCGGCGACGGCGCCGGGAAGCGGCGGCAGGTCGTCGGGACGGATGACCGGGCCCGGGGCGAGGATCAGGAGGCGCTCGACCAGGTTGCGCAGCTCGCGCACGTTGCCCGGCCAGGAATATTTGCGCAGCACGGCCAGCGTCTCCGGAGCGAAGACCTTGGTCTCGCACTTCATGGCGGTCGCCAGCTGCGCCGTGAAGAAGTCCAGGAGCAGATCCACGTCGCCCGCTCGCTCCCTCAGCGGCGGCAGGTTGATCGCGAGCACGTTGAGCCGGAAAAAGAGATCACGGCGGAATCCCGAATCGGCGGCGGCGAGATCGCGGTTCGTGGCGGCAATGATCCTCACGTCGACCTTCATCGTCTCGCGCCCGCCCACGCGCTGGATCGTCCCCTCCTCGACGGCGCGCAGCACCTTCGCCTGCGCCTGCTCGCCCATGTCCCCGATCTCGTCGAGGAACAGCGTGCCGCCGCTGGCCTGCTCGAACTTGCCGATGCGGAGGCGGTCGGCGCCCGTGAACGAACCCTTCTCGTGGCCGAATAGCTCGCTCTCGACGAGCTCCGCCGGGATCGCCGCGCAGTTGACCTCCACCAGCGGGCCTGTCCGACGCGGGCTGCCGGCGTGGATCGCGCCGACGACGAGTTCCTTGCCGGTCCCGTTCTCGCCGCAGACGAGAACGGTCGCCTCGGTCGGCGCGACCTTGCCGATGAACGCCCTGACCTCCTGGATGGCCGGGCAGTTGCCGACGAGCGGTGTGCGCCGGCCGGCCTTGGCGGCGAGCCGCTCCCGATCGACGACCGTCCGCCGGTGGTCGAGGCAATTCTGCAGCGTCACGAGGAGGCGGGAGCGATCCAGGGGTTTCTCGAGGAAATCGTACGCTCCTTGCTTGACCGCCTGGACCGCCGTCTGGACGTCGCCGTGTCCCGAGATCACGATGACCGGCACGCCGTCCTGCCGCTGGCGGAGCCGGGCGAGAACCTCGAAACCGTCCATGGCGGGCATCTTGACGTCGAGCAGAACCGCGTCGACCGCCTGGTCATCGATCGCCGCCAGAGCTTCCGGACCCGACGCCGCGCTCACGACCCGGTAGCCTTCGTAGCCGAGGATCTGCGCGAGCGTCTCGCGGATCGCGATCTCGTCGTCGACCACCAGCAAGGTTTGCAAATCCCGCCTCCTCTGCGATCTTGACGGCTGGACGCACCACAGCTTGAGCGGGCTCGCGGTGCCTGTCAACCCTACGCCGAACGACCATCGCCCTGGAGCGCCGCCGTCGCGGACAGAGCATGAATACCCTGGTGCGCGACATCGTTCCCGAGAGCTGGCCGCAGCTGCTCGCCAGCCGTGGCGAGCCGCCGTACCGCGGCCGTCAGCTCGCCCACTGGCTCTTCGCCCGCGGCGCGCTGGACTGGGACGCGATGCACAACCTGCCGCGGTCGCTCCGCGCAGGGCTGGCGGCCGACTTCGACCCGGCCGGACTGTCGATCGAGGAGCGGCTGGTGGCCGCCGACGGCACGCGCAAGTTCCTCTTCCGGCTGCGCGACGGCCACACGATCGAGAGCGTCATCATCCCCATGGAGCATCACGCGACCTTCTGCATCAGCAGCCAGGTCGGCTGTGCGATGGCCTGTCGATTCTGCGCGACGGCGCGCGGCGGCCTGGCCCGCGGCCTCAGCCCGGGCGAGATCGTCGAGCAGGTCCAACGGCTCGCCGCGGACCTGACGAGCGCTCCGTTCCCCCAGCACGGCGATCGCGGCTACAACGTCGTGTTCATGGGCATGGGCGAGCCGCTGGACAACTTCGACGCGGTCCGCACCGGCCTCGCGATCATGACGTCGCCGCTCGGCCTCGGCCTCTCGACCCGGCGCGTGCAGCTGTCGACGAGCGCGCCGCCGCAAGGGCTGGCGAACCTGGACAGTCTGGACCTGCCGGTCGGGCTGACGATCAGCATCGGCGGCGCCGACGACGCGGCGCGGCGCAAGGTCATGCCCGTGTCCGGTCGCGCCGGCGTCGCGGACGCCCTCGCCGCGGCCGAGCGGTTCGCTCGCCGCTCGGGACGCCGGGTGACCATCGCCTGGGTCCTCATCGCCGAGCGGACCGACCAGCTGGAACAGGCGCGGACGCTGGCTCGGCTGGTCGCGAATCGGCCGTTCAAGGTCAATCTGATTCCACTCAACGAGCTCGATGACGACGACCTCGCGGCCGCGGCCAGCGAGCGCATCCTCGCGTTCCAGCGCGTTCTCGTCGACGCCGGCGTGCCGGCCTATATCCGGGTGAGCGGCGGACGCGACATCGGCGCCGCCTGCGGCCAGCTGCGCCGGCGCCGCGCATCCAGCCGGTAAGCGGATGCCCTCGCCTGGCCGGCGAGGGCATCCGGTGGACTCGGCAGCGACCGGTGATCTACAGCAGGTCGGACAGGCGCGTCTGCTCGAGCGCGCCGACGAGCGCGAACTGCGCCTTGGACCAGGCTTCCGTCATGTTGCACTCGTCCGCGTTCTCGCAACGGTTGGAATGACGCAGGCAGTGGTTCAAGGCGATCCCGCCCTCGCATACCTCCACGATTTCGCGCAGGGAGATCTCGTCCGGCTTGCGGCCGAGGCTGAAGCCGCCTTTCACGCCGCGATGGCTCTTGACGATGCTCTGTTGCGAGAGCATCTGGAAGATCTTGGCCAGGAACGCCTCGGACACCTCGCAATTCCGAGCGATCGACTTGAGCTGGACCGGAGCGTCGCCGTTGCGTCGCGCCAGCTCCTGCAGGCCGCGAATGGCGTATTCCGTTTGCCTGGTGATCTGGAGCATCGCGCCTCCCTCCGAGATGGTCGCCGAACTTAAAGAACACCGTATTGACGTAAAAATGTTCGATGCACTCCGCATTGTCAAAAACCATTTGGTCGCGTCATTCCGGCGCCGCCGAGGCCGCCGCCAGGGACATGGCGCGGCGCGCGATCCCGGCCAGGGGCGCCGACGCCGAGGGGTGAGCCCACCGCTCGTCCGGCAGCCCGGGAGGGTCCAGGCTCCCGGGCCAGTCCGCGACCGCCACCTCGACCCTCAGCCGGTGGACCGTGATCGCGTGCCGGTAGTGGCCGACCGGGCGAACCACCGGGAGGGTCCAGCCGAGAGTGCGGAGCCAGGCGCGCCAGCCGGCGATCACCCCGGAATCGCCGGCCTCGCGGTCGCGGTACCAGTTGGTCAGCGGCAAGCTGACCATGCCCTCGAAGAGTCCGGCGAGGCTCGTGCGGAGCGGCTGTCCGTGCCCGCGCGCGCGGGCGACGACCGCGCTCTCGCTCGGCAGTTGCAGGACGCGTCCGTCCCGGCGAAGGACCAGCGCGCCGAGCACGACTCGCACGGATTGCGGTCGGACCGGCGGCGCCGGCACCAGCGCCGTGGCGCCGGCCCGTCCCGCGGCGCACCACCGGAGAACCGGGCACCGGTCGCACGCGGCCTCGCCGGCGCGACATGGGCCGGCACCGAGATCCATCACGGCCTGGTTCCAGTCGCCCGGACGCGCCGGCGTTACGTGCGCGAGCGCGACGCCGCGGAGGCGCGCCGGCGTGAACTGCCGCGTCGCGGCATCGTCGGGACAAATCCAGCGCGTGAGCACGCGCCGCACGTTGGCGTCGATCGCGGGCACGGCAAGCCCGAGCCCGATGCTGGCGATGGCGCCGGCGGCATACTCGCCCACACCGGGGACGGCCCGCCAGTCGACGAGGGTCCGCGGCAGGTCGCCTCCGGCCGCCGCGAGTTTCCGGGCCGCCCGATGCAGGAGGCGCGCGCGCCGGTAATAGCCGAGACCGGACCAGGCCGCGAGCACGTCGGCCTCGGGCGCTGCGGCGAGCGTCGCCACGTCCGGAAACCGCGCCCGGAACTCCACCCACCGCGGGATCACGGCCGCCACGGTCGTCTGCTGGAGCATGATCTCGGCGAGCCAGGTCCCGTACAGGGACGGACCGCGTCGCCAGGGCAGGTCGCGGCCCTCCCGGTCGTACCAGTCGAGGAGCGCCCGCTGCCGCGCCGCGACGGCAGCGCGGCCGGATTCACCGCGACCTCGGCTGCTGGTCGTGTCCGTTGACAAGAGCCACCCCCGGGTCTAAGGATTCACGGAGCCACATTGCCGCCGGCAAGCCGACCGCGGCGGGCGCGAGGTCGCGTCGAGAGGCGCCGCCGATGGAACCGCAGACACTGCCCGATCTGTTCACGGACGCCGTCGAGAACCGCCGTCGCGCCGACTGTTTCCAGCGATACGACCGCGACCGCGGCTTCGTCCCCGTGGCGAGCGAGGAGGCGCGGGATCGCGTGGCCCGCCTCGCGCGCGGTCTGCGTGCCCTCGGCGTCGAGCGCGGCGACCGCGTGGTCATCCTGGCCGAGAATCGCGTCGAGTGGGCGCTCGCCGACCTCGCCGTGCTCTGCCGGGGCGCGGTCAGCGTGCCGCTGCACGCCGTCCTGCTGGCTGACACGATCGACTACGTGCTGTGCGACTGCGAGCCCAAGGCCATCCTCGTTTCCGGTCACCGCCAAGCCGAGAAGCTCCTGACCCTACGCGACCGCCGGCCGTTCCTCCGCGCAGTCGTCGCCTTCGATCCCGTGGACCTGCCCGGGACCATCGATCTGGCCCAGCTCGAGGCGCTCGGCGGCGCAGCCGGCCCGGCGGGCGATTCCGACGCCGAGCTGCGGCCCAGCGGGCTGACCGGACGAGACCTCGCGAGCATCATCTACACGTCCGGCACGACCGGCAAGCCCAAGGGCGTAATGCTGGAGCACCGGAACATGGTCGCGAACGCCCACCAGGCCCAGGAGATCCTGCATTTCACCGCCGCCGACAGCACCCTCAGCTTCCTGCCGCTGAGCCATGTCTTCGAGCGCACGTGCGGCCTCTACACGATGCTGCTCGCCGGCGCCAGCATCGCTTACGCGGAGAAGATGGAGACCGTGCCGCGGGACCTCAAGCTGGTGCGGCCGACCATCCTGATCAGCGTGCCGCGGCTCTTCGAGAAGATCCACGCCCGGGTCGTGAGCCACGCCCTGGACGCCGGCGGCCTCAAGCGGGCGATCTTCACCTGGGCCGCCGCAGTCGGCAAGGCGAAGGCGGGGCGCGTGCTCGCCGGCGAGCGGTCCGACCCCTGGCTCGCGGCGCGCTGGACCGTCGCCGATCGCCTCGTGTTCACCAGGCTGCGGGCGGCCCTTGGCGGGCGGGTCAAGTTCGCGGTGTCCGGCGCGGCGCCGCTCAACCAACAGGTCGGCGAGTTCTTCGTCGGCGCCGGCGTGCCGCTCTTCGAGGGATACGGCTTGACCGAGGCGAGTCCGGTCCTCGCGGTCAATCGACCCGGGCACCAGCGGCTGGGCAGCGTCGGGGCGGCGTTGCCGTCGACCGAGCTGCGCATCGCCGACGACGGCGAGATCCTGGCCCGCGGCCCGCAGGTCATGCGCGGCTACTGGAACGACGCCGAGGCCACGGCCGAGGCGCTGGACCGCGATGGCTGGCTTCACACGGGCGACGTCGGCCGGCTGGACGCCGACGGTTTCCTGTACATCACCGACCGCAAGAAAGACCTGATCGTCACGTCCGGCGGCAAGAACGTCGCCCCGCAGCCGCTCGAGGTGCGCCTCTGCCGCAGCGAATTCGTCCAGCAGGCGGTCGTCGTCGGCGACAAGCGGCCATTCCTCTGCGCCTTGCTCGTGCCCGAATTCGCCGCTCTCGAGGCATGGGCTGCCAAGCAGGGGCTGGAGACCGGGGATCGCGCCGCCCTACTCGCGACCGGCGCGGTGTTCAAGCTCTACCAGGGCCTGCTCGCCGAGCTGAACCGCGAACTGCCGGGATTCAATCAGATCAAGCGGTACGTGCTCCTGGAACGCGAGCTGACGGTCGAAGCCGGCGAGCTGACGCCGACCCTCAAGGTCAAGCGATTCGCCGTCGCCGAGCGCTACCGCGACCGGATCGACGCCGTCTATCCGGATCAGGGAGCGCTCAGCGCGGACGCTGGCTGCGATCGCCCAGGGTGACGAAGAACCCGAGCAGGCGACCGTCTCGCTCGACCCGGATCTCGACGATGTCCCCCGGATCGTGCCGGCGCAGCGCCTCCGTGAATCCCGCGAGGCCGGCGACCTCCGCGCCGCCGAGCTGGCGCAGCACGTCGCCCGCGCGCAAGCCCGCGAGCGCCGCCGGCCCGCCGGCGATGACGTCGCCGACGACATAGCCGGACCCGCTGGTCGCCTCGAAGTCCGGCACGGTGCCGAGCCAGGTCTGCCGGTTGCCGGCGTCCAGGAGCGGCGCCGACTCGGGCGGCGCCACGAACGTGAACCGGCCGCTGGCTCGCCGGAGTCCGTCCACGAGCCGGACCGCGACCTCGGCGACCCGCGCGAGGCCGTCGAGGTCGACCGCCCCGAGGCTGTCGGCCGTCGAGTTCATCTCGGGATAGGCGCCGGTGAAGAGGAACAGCGCCGGGATGCCGTGGGCCAGGAAGCTGGCGTGGTCGCTGCGGACGAGCGACGGATCCTGGGACCGCACGGGCAGATCGCCGGCGGCGGCCGCGATCAGGTCGGGCAGGAGCGGACAGGTCTCGAGCCCGGCGACGTGGAGCGGTCCGGCACCGAGCTTGCCGACGGCGTCGAGGTTGACCATCGCGTCGACCTGACCCGGAGGAACCGGCGGATTCGCCGCGAACCAGGCCGAACCGAGAAGTCCGACCTCCTCGGCGCCGAAGGCGCAGACGAGGAGCGAACGGCGAGCGCCGGGGTCCTGGCGCGTCGCCACCGCCTCGACGGCGACGTGCCTCAGCACGGCGACCCCCGACGCGTTGTCGCCCGCGCCCGGATAGTACTCGCCGGGAGCCGGAACGCCCTTGCCGCGCGGATCGACGCGACCCAGGTGGTCCAGGTGCGCGCCGACCACGATCCAGCGATCCTCGAGATCGCCGCAGCCGGGCACGCAGCCGAGCACGTTGAGCGAGGAGTCGCCCTCCGCCGCCCCGGGCAGCGCGAACGCCTGGAACCACCCGGATTCGTCCGGGCCGGCCGGGGCGAGACCGGCCTCGGCGAACCAGGCCGCGACGAGGGCGGCGGCGTCACGCTCCCCCGCGGTCGCCGACCCGCGGCCGGCGAGCCGGGGCGCCGTCAGCGCGGCGATCGTCGTCGCCAGGCCGGCAGGCTCGGCCCGAGCGGCCACGTCGGCGGCCTGCACGCCGAGGCCGCCGGCCACAACCACGAGCAACGTCAGATCGATCAGCCGCATGGTCTCCCCTAGTAGCCGGCCGCGAGGCCCATGCCGCGCGGATCGCTCGCTCCTGTCCAGCGGCCGGACGCCAGGTCGCGCACGATGACCTGCACGTTGCCGATGGTCGCCCGGGCCGTCAGCACGTGGCCGCGCTCCTCCAGCCCGCGCCGGGTCTCCGGCGACATGCCGTATTCCTCGTACCAGCCCGTGGCGGGCCGCCACTGGTGATGGATGCGCGGCGCGGCGACCGCCTGCCGCGCGTCCATGCCGAAATCCACCACGTGGACGATCGTCTGCAGGGTGGCGGAGATGATCCGGGACCCGCCCGACGACCCGGTGACCATGTAAACGTCGTCGCCGGCGAGCAGCAACGTCGGGGTCATGCTCGAGAGCGGCCGCCGGCCAGGTCCGATCTCGTTGCGGGTCCCCTGGACCAGCCCGAAGGCGTTGGGGACCCCGGGCGCCGTGGTGAAGTCGTCCATCTCATCGTTGAGGACGATCCCGGTCTGGCCCGCGACCAGGCCGGCGCCGAAGCTCAGGTTGATGGTCAGGGTGGCCGCCACGGCGTTGCCCTCGCCGTCGACGATCGAGAGGTGGGTCGTGTGCGGCGGATCGGCGACGAGCGGCGCGCCGGCGATCTCGTGGACGGGGATCGCGATGTCGGGGCGGATCCGCGCGCGCTGGCTGTCCGCATGGGCGCGGCCGAGGAGCATGGCGACCGGTACGTCGGCGAAATCGGGGTCGCCGAGAAACCGGCTGCGGTCGGCGAAGGCGAGCTTCATCGCCTCGAGCATCAGGTGCCACGTCGGGACCGAACCGTAGCCGGCCACCGCGAGGTCGAACGGGCCGAGGATGTTGAGCATCTGGACGAGGTGGACCCCGCCGCTGCTGGGCGGCGGCATGCTCAGGACGGTATAACCGCGATAGGTGCCGCGGACCGGCTCGCGCCAGACGGTCCGGTAGCCGGCGAGGTCCTCGCGGCAGAGCACGCCGCCCCGGGCGGCGACCGCGTCGACGATGGCTGCGGCGATCGGGCCGTCGTAGAACGCGCTCTCGCCGCCGGCGGAGATCGCCGCGAGCGTGCGCGCGAGGTCCGGCTGGCGCAGGATCGTGCCGGCCTCCGGCACCCGGCCCTCCGGCAGGAAGACCGCCTGCAGGCCCGGGTCGAGCCGTCCCGCGTCCAGCTCCTCGCGGAGGCGCGCGGCGAGCATCGTCGAGACCGGAAAACCGTCGCGGGCGATCTCGATCGCCGGCTGGCAGAGACGCGACCACGGCAAGCGGCCGAACCGGCGGTGCAGGTCCGCGAACCCGCGCACGAGACCGGGCACGGCGACGCTCAACGCTCCCGTGCAGCTGCGCTCGGCGTCCGCGCGCCCGCCGGCGTCGAGGAACATGTCGCGGGTCGCGCCGGCCGGCGCGGTCTCCCGCGCGTCCAGCGCGTAGGCGACGCCGCCCTGCCGCTGATAGCCGACCAAGAACCCGCCGCCGCCGAGGCCGCTGCTGAAGGGTTCGGTCACGCCCAGCACGAATCCTCCGGCGATGACGGCGTCGGCGGCGCTGCCGCCCTCGCGGAGAACCGCGAGGGCGGCAAGCGTGGCCTGTCGCTCGGCGGTCACGACGATGGCGTGGTCGCCGGTCGCCGGCACGTCGTCGGCTCGCGCGACGCCGACTGCGAGCAGCAACAGGCACACCAGCGCGGCATTGCGCATCGGATCAACCTCCCAGGATGTCCGCGAACGCCTCGCGCGCGCCGCAGTGGCGCGCGAACAAGGACGCGAAGTGGGCTGCGTGGTCGGCCAGGCGCGACGCCGGGTAGGTCCCGGTCGCGAAGACGGCGGCGAGGATGCGGATCGTCGCGGCGCGGACGGCAGTGCGCGCGCTGTCGCTCGTGGGCGACCCGAAGGCGCCCTCCCGATCGAAGAGCCCCAGCCGACCGCCGAGGTGGACGACGTCCTTGCGGATGCCAGGGTACTCCTCGCCCGCACGTCCGGTTCGCACGACGATGTCGCCCCGGATCAGGTCGCGATCGTACAGGCCGATCGGCAACAGGTAGGTGAGGCTCGCCAGGTTGCAGCAGTCGACGGCGTTGTTGAGCCGGTACAGGCCCTTGCCGTTCAGGACACGGCGCAGCAGGGCCTCGCTGCTGGGACGGTGACGCGAGGGGTCCATGCCGAAGCTCTTGTAGAGATCGCGGGCTTCCTGCAGGCCTGCGATCTCGCTCGGCGCGCGCCCAGCGTGCGCGGTCCGCAGGTCGCGCGCGAGCGCCTCGGTCTCCTCCCAGACGGCAGGCTGGTCGCGAACCGTGATCTCGTCGAGGCAGATCACCGCGACCTGGACGCGGCCGGCCGTCGTGTCATCGAGCGCCACGGTCCGGCCGTCGGGCAGCGTCGAACGAAGCGCCACGGCGATCAACCTCGCTCGTAGCGGCCGCCGGGGCCGTAGAACCGCGCGTAGTAGTCGCGATAGGCGCCGCTGCGGATCTTCTCCCACCAGGACCGGTTCGCCAGGTACCAGGCCACCGTGCTGCGGATCCCCTCCGCAAACGGCCGGAGCGGCCGCCAGCCGAGCTCGCCGCGGATCTTGTCGGCGACGATGGCGTAACGCCGATCGTGCCCGGGCCGGTCCGGCACGAACTCGATCAGCGATTCCGGCTTGCCCAGCTCGGCGAGCAGGAGCTTCACGAGGGCGAGATTGGACCACTCGTTGCCGCCGCCGATGTTGTAGACCTCGCCGGAGCGCCCCTTGCGCATCACGAGGTCGATCGCACGGCAATGGTCCTCGACATGGAGCCAGTCGCGCACGTTGAGGCCGTCGCCGTAGACCGGCAGCGGTCTGTCCTCGAGCGCATTGGCGATCATCAGCGGGATCAGCTTCTCCGGAAACTGGAAGGGACCGTAGTTGTTGCTGCAGCGCGTGATGCAGACGTCGAGGCCGAAGGTCCGGTGGTAGGCGCGGCAGACCAGGTCGGCGGCGGCCTTGCTCGCCGCGTACGGCGAGTTCGGAGCCAGGGGGCTCGACTCGGAGAACCCGGGCGATTCCGGCGCCAGCGAGCCGTAGACCTCGTCGGTCGAGACCATCACGAAGCGGGCGAGCCGGTGCCGGGACGCGAGATCCAGCAGGACCTGGGTGCCGCGGGTGTTGGTGTCGAGGAAGACGCCCGGCGCCTCGAGCGAGCGGTCGACGTGGCTCTCGGCCGCGAAGTGGACCACGGCGTCGATCCGCTCCTCGGCGAGGACCCGGCCGACCAGCTCGCCGTCGCGGATGTCGCCGCGGACGAAGCGATAGCGCGGGTGATCCTCCAGGCCGGCCAGGTTCTCGAGGTTGCCCGCATAGGTCAGGAGGTCGAGATTCACGATCCGGTCGCCGGTCGTCGCGAGCAGGTGCCGGATGTGGTTGCTGCCGATGAAGCCGGCGCCGCCCGTGACCAGGATGTTCAACGGTCTCTCTCCTATTCCGGCAGGTTGGCGCCCGACTCGGCCACCAGGTTGCTCGCGCGCAGCAGCGACGGGAACGTGCCCGCGTCGGTCCACCACCCCTCGAGCTCGCTCCACTCGAGCTGGCCGCGCTCGAGGTACATGTTGTTGACGTCGGAGATCTCGAGCTCGCCCCGCTGGCTCGGCTTCAGCCCGCGGATCATCTCGAACACCTGATGATCGTAGAAGTAGATGCCGGTCACCGCGTAATCGGACTGCGGCTTGCTCGGCTTCTCCTCGATCCGTACGATCCGGCCGCCCGCGAAGACCGGCACCCCGAATCGTTCGGGATCGGGAACTCTCTTCAGCAGGATCCGCGCGCCCTTCCCCTGCCTCTGGTACGCCGCGACCGCGCCGCGGATGCTCCGCTCGACGATATTGTCGCCCAGCACGACCGCGAGCTTGCCGCCGTCGGCGAAGTCCTCGGCCAGCCGCAGGGCGTCGGCGATCCCGCCCTCGCCCTCCTGGTAGGTGTAGTGCAGGTCCTTCAGGCCGAATTCCTTGCCGTTGCCCAGCAGCTGGAGGAAGTCGCCCGCGAAGGTGCCGCCCGTCACGAGCAGGACCTCGTCGATCCCAGCGTTCACCAGGCACCGCAGGGGATAGTGGATCATGGGGCGATCGTAGACCGGCAACAGGTGCTTGTTGGTGATCTTGGTGCAAGGCCAGAGCCGCGAGCCGAGCCCGCCGGCGAGGATGACGCCTTTCATGCCGGGTCCTTTCCGCGGCCCACGGCCGCCACCAGGGCACGGACGCGCTCGACATCGACACGGTCCGCGGTCTTGAGCGAGGTGCCGACGATGCAGCCATCGGCGAGACCGGAGAATCCCGACCAGTTGTCGCGAGTGACTCCGCTGCCCACGGCGAGCGGGCAGTCCGGCAACGCGTCGCGCAACCGGCGCACCTGCCCGGGGTCGGTCGCAGCGCCGGTCGCCGGCCCCGAGGCGACGATGACGTCCGCCAGCCCGCGCAATCGCAGGTCGCGGGCCTCGTCGGCCAGGTCCCGCTCTCCCAGCGGCACTGCATGCTTCACGCGGACGTCCGCCAGGATCCCCACGTGCGCGAGTCCTAGCTCGCGACGCCGCCGCAGCGTCCGGTGGGCGCGACCCGCCAGCAACCCCTGGTCGGCGACCGTCGCGCCGGTGTGGACGTTGATCCGGACGAACGCCGCGCCGGTCGCGGCCGCGAGGGCGAGGGCCGCGTCGGCGTCGTTGCGCAGGACATTGACGCCGACGACCACGTCCCCGGCGCGCCGCCGGAGCTCGGCCACGACGACGGCCATCGCCGCCACGGTCTCCGGGGGCACCCGGTCCGGCCAGAACGGCACATCGTGGAAATTCTCCACGAGGACCGCCCGGATGCCGCCCTGGACAAGGGCATCCAGATCGCCGGCCGCCGCATCGACGACGGCGCCGAGATCGCCGGCAAACGCCGGAGCGCCGGGCAGGGCCTGCAGGTGAATCATGCCGATCACCGGCGGGCGAAACCGGCGCTGGAATTCTGCGCGGTCCCACATGGGCGGGAAGTATAGCGGCCGGACCCCGGTGTTGCACCCGGATTTCGCGCTGACGTCAGCGGATCAGCGCCATCCGCCGGCACTGGGTGGAACCGTCCGCCACGAGTTGGAGCAGGTAGACGCCGGCCGCCGCGGGTCGGCCGCGGCTGTCGTTGCCGTCCCAGGCGTAGGCGTGCGTCCCGGCCCCGAGGCTGCCGTCGTGGATCGTGGCGATCCGGCGGCCGGACACGTCGAAGACGGCCAGCCGCACCGGTCCCGCGACCGCCAGATCGAACGAGATGTTGGTGCCCGGATTGAACGGATTCGGCCAGACCGGCCGGAGCGCCGTCACGGCCGGGACCTCATCGGTCCCGGTGCCGCCCTCGAGGGGTTGGACGACCGCCAGGATCTGATCGGCGGCGACCGAGCGCAGCGTCTGCACGGCGCGATTCGGCCAGGTGACGACCAGGCTGTCCACCTGGGTCGCCTCGCCCAGACCGAAATGGACCCGGGTGGGTTCGCGCGACGGACCGCTGCGAGCCGGAACCTGCCGCAGCATGACGCGATCGCCGACGTGCGCACGCAGCACGGCCAACGTCGGCTCGCGCAGCGTGCCCCGCGCCACTGGATTCACCTGCAGCCAGTGTCCCCGATCCATGGTGTTGCGCAGCATGGCAGTCGGGGCGCCGTCGCAGTCGATCACGAGGTCGATGCCGCCGTCCCCGTCCAGATCGCCGGCGAGCGCCGCGACGTTGGGCCCGGCGACCTCCGGCAGCAGGATCGGAGATTCGACCCAGTGTCCTTCGCCGTCGTTCATCAGCAGGCGATCGGTCTCCGCGAAGCGCGTCACGTAGAGATCCAGGTCGCCGTCGTTGTCGAAGTCGGCCCAGACGGCGTCGCGCCCCTGGCCCGGCGTGTCGGTGTTCTCGCCGGACTCCAGGACGAACACCCCGTTGTACTGGCGCAGCACCACGTCCGCGGCCCCGTCCTGCACGACGTAGAGGTCGAAATCGGCGTCACCGTCGAAATCGCCCCAGGCCACGGTCCCGCCGCGCCACGGGGTGCCCAGACCACCGTGGGTGACGTCGACGAACCGGGCCGGCAGGCGATTCTGGACGAGCACGTTCTCGCCGTAGAGATTGACCTGGTAGAGATCCGGGCGGCCGTCGGCATCGTAGTCGCACCAGGCGCCCGCCACGGTCCTCGCGAAGCTGAGACCCGGCAGGATGTCCTGGACCTCGTATTCGCCGAAAAGCGGCGCGTCCCGGCCCGGAGCTCGCAGGAGCAGGTCCGGCTTGCCGTCGCGGACGAGGTGCAGGTCCAGGCGACGGTCCCCGTCGTAATCGAGCCAGACGGCGCCGCGGATCGCATCGAGTCCGGCCGGCGCCAGCTCGGCGGCGCCGGCGAATACGCCCGGCGCCTGCTGCCGCAGCAGGAGAGCGGGCAGGTCCCGGCGCACGACGAAGCAGTCCTGGTCCCCATCGGCGTCGACGTCGGCCCACGCCACGGACAGCGACGAGGTCTCGCCGGCGAGCGCCGGCGGTGTCACCTCGGTGAACTCCCAGCCTCCGTCATTGCGCACGAGCTGGTCGCTCGAGCCCTCCCGGCAGAGATAGATGTCGAGATCGCCATCCGCGTCGAAATCCACCAGCTGCCCGCCGCGACCGGACACGGCCGAAGCGAGGATCGGCACCTCGGCCGTCATGAACGGCGGATGGGTGTAGGTCCCGCGAACCTCGGGGATCGGACCGGATGGCGGCACGATCACGGTCGACGACGGCGGCGCCTGCCAGCCAGGCACGTCCCGCCAGGTGATCAGGTAGGATCCGACGACGGGCACGTGCACGAGCCGGCTGCCCTCGCCGCTCTTCAGGTAGCCGTCGGCACCGACGATCAGCCAGGGAGCGCCCAGCGCGTCCGGCTCGACGGTGATCTGCAACGGGTAGATGCCGATCCCATCGCGGAAGTCGAAGATGACCGTGTCGCCCGCGGCGCTGACGTTGTCCAGGTACAGCGCGACCGGCTGCCCGCGCCACCAGGTTGCCGCCGGGTCGCTGTCCGGACCGAAATGCGTGAACTCCGGCGCGCCGAATAGATCGGTCGCATCGCCCCAGTTGGCGTCGTGCTCGAGGTCCCAGCGGCCGTCCGCCTGGACCAGCGTCACCATGTAGTGGAGGTCGGGCGACATCACCTCCAGGTTGTTGTCGCCGCGCCAGTCGACGTGCCAGACCGCCAGGCCCTCATCCGGCAGGTCCGCGTCGCGGCCGGCGCGCCGCCGGTTCTCGACGAGGTACAGCTCGTTGTCGACGGCGGGATGCGGCACGACGAAGACCCGGTTGCCGGTCGCCGGAGCCTGCACGCGGGGCATGACCCCGTCCAGCAGCACGTCCTCGGTCCAGCCGGACCGGAACTTGAGGGGCCCGCACGGTTGCAGCGGATTGCGGTACGTGCTGGGATTGCTCATCAGGCAGAAGAGCCCGACCCCCCAGGACTCGCCGCCGGTGTCGTAGAGGTCGGCCCACTGGCAGAGCGCATGGCCGATCTCGTGACAGGGCGTCCCGAGCGTGAGCTCGTCGCGCATCGCGGTGATCTGCCACAGGCGCGCGATCACGCCGTCGGCATGGAATCCCGCCTCGCCGGCCTGGGGCCACAGGCCGACACCCCAGCTCCAGCGCGGCGCGCCGGCGTAGAAACAGCTCACGAGGTCGACGTAACCGTCGCCATTGGCGTCGTACTCGCCGAAATCGCAGCCGTGGCGCTCCAACTCCTCCAGGGCCTCGGTGACCAGAAGGCGTGCCCGCCAACCCGGCGAGAACCCCGGGTCCTCGTACCAGCTCTTCGGATGAGCGGCGCGGTAGTAATAGGGCGTGACCTCGTGGGTGAGGTCGAGGCGCCCCCCCGACACGTCGCGGAAATAGTCGCGGACCGAGCCGTTGTTCCCGTTCTCGCCGTATCCGATCTGGTTCAGGAAGGCCTCGACCTCGCCCGGGGTGAGCACCCCGCGCTCGTCGCTGAAATCGACGAGCAGCGCAATCCCCCTGACCGCTCCCGTCACCGCCGGCAGGGGGTAGTCGATCTTGTCGCCGTCAGGGGGAACGAGGCCGGCGGCCGCGCGGGCCGCGGCCACCCTGGCCGCGACGACCTCCGCCGGCAGCTTGACGCCCGGGCGCAGATCGGCCGGCACCGGCTCGCCGGCGCGCACGCCCGTCGACACCAGCTCCGCCCCACCGGGATCGAGTCGAGCGTAGCAGATCCAGCCCGTCGCGGGATCGGTCGTCAGCGTGTAGCCAGCGAGGTCCTCGAGCCGCTGGTGGTACTCGTCGCCCCACACCCGGGCCGCCAAGGCCGATCCGTCGGGTTGGCGCAGCGACGTCAGTTCGCCGAAGACCGGCACCGCGAGGACCGCCGACGGCGCGGCCAGCACGAGCCCGCACGCCGCCAGGGTCAGGATCGGGCGGAGCGACCGCGCCACCGTCATGGATCGTCCTTGCTGCTCTGCGCCCGCCGGGCGGGGCACACGGTCCGTGCGGGGGATACCGGATCGACATGGTAAGTTTACGGGCGCGGCGGCGCCGGAGCAAGAGGCGCGGGGCGCCGCGAGCAGCGCGCGCGGACCAGTCGCGGAGGAGCAAGCGCCTACTTCACGAGCGTCAATCGCCGGCACGAGACTCCGTCGCTGGTGTGCAGCCGGCAGAGGTACGTGCCCGATGCCGCCGGCCGGCCCTCCGCGTCGCTCCCCCGCCACACGGCCTGGTGGTGGCCCGCGGCCTGGTCCTCGCGCACGAGCTCCGCGACGAGCCGTCCGTCCAGGCCGTAGATCGCCAGGTGGACGAAACCCGGTTCCGCCACCGCATAGGCGATGGTCGCCGCCGGATTGAAGGGATTGGGGCGGATGTCGCGCAGACCGCTGACGAGCCGGACCTCGGGGTCGGGCGCGGCGGTCGGGTCCGGGTTCTGCTCGACCGTGACCCGGCGATCGCCGGCGACGCCCGCGAGCACCGTCTGCCCGCCGCCCGGCCAGGTGACGACGACGCTGTCGGCGGCGCTCGCCGCGCCGAGACCCACGTGGAGGATGCGGCCGGCCTGGCCGCGGCCGTCGCCGGCCTGCACCTCGCGCAACTGCGCGACGCCATCCGCCACGACCCTCGCCCGAGCGCCGACGGCATCTCGGTTGGCGGGGTCCGCGCGCAGATCGAGCTCCAGCCAGTGGCCGCGGTCCTGGATCACGTTGCGCAGGATCAGGTTCGCCGCGCCGTTGCGACCCACGTAGAGATCAACCCCGCCGTCGCGGTCGAGATCGCTGGCCACCGCGACCACGCAATCGCCCGAGACCTCGGGCACGGCGAGCGGCGCCCGCTGGAACCCGCCGGCGCCGTCGCCGAAGACGAGCAGGTCCTCCGCGCCGCGCCGCGCGACATAGACGTCGAGGGCGCCGTCGTTGTCGAAATCCGCCACGGCGACCGACCGCCCGGGCCCCGGGTCGCTCACCACGGGCTGCCAGATCCGCTGGAAGTAGGTCGTCTGGTTGTTGAAGTAGGCGTCGGGCTCGGCGAAGTTCACGAGGTAGAGGTCCCAGTCGCCGTCGTTGTCGAAGTCGCCCCAGCCGGCGTCCTGGCCGGGGCCGTCGTTCGCGAGATCGCTGTCGCCGGCATCCTCGAACGCCGTCCCGAGATGGCTGCGGACGAGCACGTTCGGCGTGCCGTCGTTGACCAGGTAGGCGTCGCGGTCGCCGTCCGAGTCGTAATCGCACCACACCGCGGTCTGACCTGGCCCGACATTCTGGAGGGCCGGGTGGCCGACCGTCGCGAGCAGCGGGTGCCCGGTGCCGAAATCGCCGAAGTTCTTGAACACCACGTTCCCCGGGCCATCCTGCACCAGGTAGAGGTCCAGGAGGCCGTCCGCGTCGAAATCGCACCACGCGGCGTCGGCGCCCGCGCCCGCGTCGCCGACACCGTAACTGAAGGCGGTCACATCGGTGAAGACGCCGTCGATCTGCTCGAGCAGAAGGTTCGGCTCGCCGTCGCGCACCAGATAGACGTCGCGGTCGCCATCGTTGTCGTAGTCGCCCCAGGCGGCGGCGCGCCCGGCGCCGGGATCGGCCAGCGGCGCCGGCGTGGCCTCCGTGAAGGCCAGGCCGCCGTCGTTGCGCAGCAGCAGGTCGGCCTCGCCGTCGTGGATCAGGTGCAGGTCGTCGTCGCCATCTTGGTCGTAGTCGACGACCGCCAGCGCGGCGATCGCTCCTGCGTGCCCGGCGCCGCCCTCGACGAGCGCGAACGGCGGATTCGTGTACGTGCCGACGACATGCGCCGGCGCGCCCCCCTCCACGAGCGTGAAGGACGAGGCCGGCGGATCCGGCTCGTTCCAGCCCGGGACGTCTCCCCAGGTCAACGTGTACAGCCCTTCGGCCCAGACGAGGACCGAGCGGAATCCCTCGCCCTCGAGCCGGTAGTCGCCGGGGCCGACGAGAGTCCAGGGTGCGGTGATGCCGGTCGGCAGCGGCTCGATCGTCACCGCGAGCGTGCCCGGGCCCTCGCGGTAATCGAACGACATCTCCGGACCGGAATACCCGATCTCGTCGACGTACAGCGGCGCGTCGCGGCCGTCCCACCAGACGGCCGGGGGCGCCGTCGTCGGGTCGAACACGACGTACGTCGGCGCCTTCCAGAGGTCGCCGGCGTCGCCGTAATTCGCGCCGTTCTCGAGGTCCCAGCGGCCGTCGGCCTGCACCAGGGTGACCAGGTAATGCTGGGCCGGAGTCTGCTGCTCGTCGTTGTTGCTGCCGTACTCGTCGACGTGCCAGATGGCCAGTCCGGAGTCAGGCAGGCCCGCGTCGCGGCCGACCCGCTGCCGGTTCTCGAGGAGGTAGTACTCGTTGGGGACTCCCGCGTACGGCACCTTGAACACGTTCATGGTCTCGTGCGACACCACGAGCCCCGTCTGGAGCCCGGACAGTTCGACCGGATCGACCCAGCCCGACGTCGCGCGCATATAGGCGCATGGGCGGACCGGATTAATGCCCGAGCCGCTGTAGCACATCAGGCAGAAGTTGCCGACGCCGTTGGACTCGTAGCCGTAGTCGTAGAGGTCCGGCCAGAAGCAGATCATGTGGCCGTTCTCATGACAGAAGGTGCCGAGGCGCAGGGCGCTCCCGATGTTGGTGATCTGGTAGCGATAGGCGCTCACGCCGTCCGCGGAGAAGGACACCACGCTGGAGTGCGGCCACAGTCCGACGGACCAACCTCCCGTCGGCCAGCCCGCGTAGAACACGTTGATGGCGTCGATGTAGCCGTCGTCGTTGGCGTCGTACTGGCTGAAATCGTGACCGCCGTTGTCGAGCTCGTTGAGCGACCACGCCACCAGCTGGCGGGCGCGCTGCCCGTAGGGGATCGACGGATCCTCGTAGTACGCCTTCGGATTCGGCGCCCGCAGGTACGCCGGCGGCACCCAGTTCGTGTAGGTCAGCGCACCGCCGGAGACGTCGTGGAAGTAATCCCGGATCGAACCGTTGTTCCCGTACCCGGTGTAGCCGACGAGGTTCAGGTAGGCGTCGAAATCGGCGGGCGGAACGGTCCCGACCTCGTCCGAGAAGTCGATGATCAAGGTCAGGCCGAGCACGTCACCCTGGTCCGACGGCTGGGGATCGCGGTCTCGGCCGGCCTGCACCGCGGCCTCGGCCGCGAGGAACGCGTCGCGGACGGCGCGGGCTGCGGCGGCCCGCGCCGCCGGCGCCAGCTGCAGGCCGCGGCGCAGGCCGGCGGGAGCCGGCTGCGAGACGGGAATGCCGGTCGATACGAACCCGCTGGCGTCGCCGGCCAGGTCGGCGTAGCAGATCACGCCTGTGGCGGGATCACGCACCAGCGTGTAACCGTCGAGGCTCTCGACGCGCTGGTAGAACTCGTCGCCCCAGACCCTCACGTCGACCAGCGATCCATCCGGCTGCCCCAGGCGGAACGCCTCGCCATGGTACGGCGCCGCCCGGACCGCAGCGGCTGCGAGGAGCACACCGGCAAGGAGCAGGGCGCCGGCGGCGATCCGGCGGGGCGGAATCGGCTGGATTTGCATGGGTTCGACCTCGATCGGCTGACGGCGACCGGATTCCCGGACGAAGAATTTTGATGACTCATTATACCTTGTCCCGGCCGGGGACGTAACAACAGACTCGCGCGGACCGGCGCTAGGTTCCCCCGGCATCTCGCGCATCGGGGACCTCGAAATGGTGCCGGCAGCGCGCCTCGTACATGCCGGTCGCGCCGACCTGGATCTGGTCGCGGCTCTGCGTCAGCCGCTGCGTGAACGCGGCCGGATCGCCGCAGACCATGCAGATGGCCAGCTGCTTGGTGACGTACTCGGCCCGGCACATGAGCGTCGGCACCGGACCGAACGGGCGACCGCGGTAATCGAGGTCGAGGCCGGCGACGACGACGCGCTTGCCGAGGTTGGCGAGTCGATCGCAGACGGCGACGAGCTCGTCCGAGAAGAACTGCGCCTCGTCCACGGCGACCAGCTCGGTCCGGTCGTCGACTTGCTCGAGGATCGCCCGCGGCGCGTCGACCGCGATCGAGGGCAGGCTCTGGCGACTGTGGCTGACGATGCTCGCCGCGTCGTAGCGGGCGTCGATGGCGTGCTTGAAGATCTGCACCCGCTGGCGCGCGATCTCCGCTCTCCGGATGCGGCGAATCAGTTCCTCGCTCTTGCCCGAGAACATCGGCCCGCAGATGACCTCGATCCAGCCGGCCTTGCCCTTGACGATCTGCATCGGCGCTCGCCTCCTGCGTGCGGGACAGACGGAGGCTCACCTTAGCGCGACTCTTGGCGCAGATCAATGGGCGGTGCGGTCAGGCGAACAGGCCCGGATCGATCGAGAGGCCGCGGGCCTCCCCGCGCAGCCGCTGGAAGAGTTGCGGCGAAAGCGACAGGACGGCCGCCGCGCGGCTCTGCTCGTACCGCAGCCATCCGTCGTCGTCGGGATTGTTGGTGCCGGTGCAGGCGGCGAGCTCCTCGCCGAGCGCGATCATGGCGGCGAGGTCCACCCGCTGGACGTCCGGATGGTCGAGGCGATGGTGCCAGCGCACGGCCTGCTCGAGGTCCTCGCTGAGGTTCCATTCCTTGATCAGCAGCGCGCCGAGGTCGCCGTGATCGAAGCCCAGGAGCTCCTGCTCGACCACGTGGTACGGCAGACCTTCCGCCGCGGACACGGTCAGGACCTGCTGGAAGAGGTCGAGGTGGCTGCGGGCCAGCACGAGCTGACCGATGTTCTGCATCAGGCCGCCGACGAAGACCATCTCCGGCTCGGTGCGCCGGATCGCCTGCGCCACGAGCTGCGACGCCATGGCCGACAGAATCGACTGGCGCCAGATCTTCTGGAAGAGCAGACCGGCGCCGGCGCCGAGGAAGACGGACTTGGTCGCCGTCACCAGGGTCCAGTTGCGGATCGTCACGAACCCCAGCCGCACGATCGCCTCGCTCACGGTCTTGATCTCGCGGACGGCCCCGTAGAACGGGCTGTTGGCGATCCGCAGGATCTTCGCCGTCAGCGCCTGGTCCATCGCGACCGCCCGCTCGAGGCGGGTCGCGGTGGTGTGCGGATCGTCGATCACCGACAGAATGTGGAGGGCGGCCTTGGGCATGGCGGGCAGATCGCCGCTCTGGTGCAGGATCTCCTCGGGCGACATGGGGGTCGCGGGCGTGAGCGGGCCGAGTTCCTGGGTGCCGATCGGCACCGGCCCCCCGAGCACCGCGTCCTCCCAGGCCCGCACGATGGCGTCGGCCTCCGCCTGGGCCTGGCTGATCCGGAGCGCCGACGCCGGCCACGAGGACGACTCCCCGGCCGGGGTCGCCACCGGCGTGGACTCGGGCGAATCCGCCTCGGGCGACGGGACGGCGGGCGCCGGTGGGGCGCCGGCCTCGGTCTCGCATTCGTCCGGCTCGCGGTGGACCCACTCGAGCAGGAGGCCGTCGTCCGCGCCCGGATCGCCGGCGGCCGGATCGCGGCGCCCGAGGCTGGGCAGGTCCTCGTCAGCCTGCTGGCGGTACCGATCGCGCCGGCGCAGGAGTTCGGCCTTGAGCAACGACGCCACCTCGCCCTCGGGGATCACCTCTCCGTTCTGCAGCAGGCGCAGCCGGTCCACGGCGTGCCGCGCCAGGAACTCGGCCACCGTCAACGCGGTCTCGACGCCGGGATCGCCGTCCAGGTAGACGAAGGTCGACCAGCGGTCGCGCGCCGGCAGCGGCAGTACGACGATCCGCCGGTCCTGCGCTCCGCTGCCGAGCAGCACGGTGAGGTCGACCGGAAACGCGCGGATGGGCACGGGTCCCGCGTAGACCTGCCGATCGCGCCCGACGACGGAGAACAGGTCCTCGCCCTCGGTGGGGATCGGCGCCCGGCCGTCCGGCCGCTTGTTCTTCGCCTCCTCGGGCAGCGAGATGTTGCGTTCGGCGCAGACTTGGAGGCCGGAGCGCCACTGCTTGAGCAGGAGCATGCGCAAGCCGGTCCGTCCCGCGAAGCGCGCGAAGAAGTTGGGGAACTCCGCGGGCTTCGCCAGGCCGTCGAGCTCGGCGAGACCGGCGCGCATGAGGACCAGGGCGTCGCGCTGCGCGGTCCGCATCCGGCCGTCGAGCGCGCCGTCGCCCTCTGTCCGGCCGAGCTCGCGAACCCGGTCCTTCAACCGGCCCAAAGTGTCGAGGATCTGATTCATGTCACTGCGCTGGCCAGGCACGATGGTCCTTCGGGGCTGAGGGTCGCGGTCCCCAGGTCTCCCCCAGTCTATCGGCAGCAACGGGGGTCCATTTGACAGATTTTTACCGCGCCGTTTACCTTTCGTCCGACAGGCCGCGCGGAAGTCCCCGCCGGCGCCCTCCGCCGCCGGAGAAACCATGACCGTCCGGATCACCAAGGCGTTCACGTTCGACGCGGCCCACCTCCTGCCCAACGTTCCCGCAGGGCACAAGTGCGGCCGCCTGCACGGGCACAGCTATCGGGTGACCCTGGGACTCGAGGGACCGCTGGATCCGCAGCTCGGGTGGGTACAGGATTACGGCGAGGTCGCGGCGGCCTTCCGACCGTTGCGCGAGCGCTTCGACCATGCGTGTCTCAACGAGATCCCCGGCCTCGAGAACCCCACGGCCGAGCTGCTCGCGGTCTACGTCTACCGCGAGCTGAAACCGGTCCTGCCGACCCTGGTCGACGTCACCGTCTGCGAGAGCCCGACCACCGAGGCGGTCTACCGGCCCTGAACGGGCGCCCGGGCGCCTCGACGGACCCGCTCGAGCGTCTCCGCGGGCACCCAGCCGACCCAGTCCCCCCCCAGGCCGATCCGCGCCCAGCCCTCGCGCTCCCCGCGCACGACGAGCCCGAGGCCGTCGTGGATGCGGAACACGACGGGGAACGTGGTCGCCGGGCCGCTGCGGACCTCGACCTCGGGCGCGATCACGATGGCGGTGTCCCGCCAGTGCTCCTCGTAGACGCGCGTCGCGGTGACCACGGCCGCCACGAGCCAGCACGCCCCGCCAAGGAGGAGCACGCGGCGCAGCCCGACCGAGAGCCACCCGCGGCGCCACGACCAGGCCACGAGCGCCGCGGCCGCCCAGGTGAGCACGACGAGGGCGGTCGCCCACTCGTCGAGGGTGAGCGAGTGCACGGCGGCATCGAGCTGGGCGACCACGGGCGGCAGATCGTGGCCGGCCAGCTCCAGGTCGCGCGTGTGGGACCGGATCCAGGCAAGGTTGGTCCGCGTGTCGAGGTCGCGCGGATCCAGCCGCTGGGCTCGCAGGTAGCTCGCGATCGCCCGGCCGAGCTCGCCGCTGCGGGCGTAGGCGTTGCCGAGATTGTAATGCAGCGTCGCGTCGTCCGCGCCGAGGTCCAGGGCGTTGCGATAGCGTTCGACCGCGGTCGTCAGGTCGCCGTCGGTGTACGCCCGGTTGCCCTCCGCGAGCAGGCGGGCCGGATCGATGCCGGGGTCCGGTCCGGCGGCCGGCGCTCGCTCCTGGGCGCCGGCGACCGCGGTCGCGGCGAGCGACACCGCGAGCCAGAGTCCGGTCACGGTCCGCCAGCCGCGACCACCGCGCGGCGCGGCCGGCTCGAGACCGGCAAGCAGCCGCTCGGCCTCGTCCGCGCGAGCCGGCACGTCGAGCGCAGCCCGACCGCCGAATCGCGATTGGTCGCATTCCGCCAGGATCTCCGCCAGACGCCGGCCGCTCTCGGGCTGGCCGAGGCCGGCACACCACTCGCGCACGGCGCCGGCCGAGAGCCCCGCCGGGGCGGCTCCCGAGTGCGCCGCGACGTAGTCGACGATACCTCTCGCCAGGTCGGCCGCATCGCCGCTGCGGCGGGCCTGTGCGAGCGCCCGCCGCGCCTGGGGCCAGGCCCGACGCCGGCGCTGCCCGGTCGGGTCGCGCAGGTCGGCGGCCTGCCGTCGCAACCGGAGCCGGTACCCGACGAGGAGGATCCCCGGCGCGAGGAGGCCCAGCCACCAGAGCGGCCGCTCGATCAACGAGGGCGACAGCCGGCGGACGGGACCGGACGCGGGATGGATGAACGCCAGATCCCTCCCGAGCCGGGCGATCTCGGCCCGCAGGAATCCCGAGGGGCCGTCACCGGCCGCCGGCAGGTCGCTCGCCGTCACGACGAGCGGCGGCACCGGCGCTACGTTCGTCCGGTAGGCGCCCTTGCCGGTGTCGAAGTACACGAGCTCCAGCGGCGGGAGCGGCACGGTGCCCTCGCGGGTCGGCACGACCGCGGTCTCCTGCCGGAACGTGGCCTGGTACCTCGGACCGGTCACGTCCTCGCGCAGGCTCTCCGACGCCTCGTGCAGGCGGAGTCCCTCCGTTTCGGGCAGTCGCAATCCCTCGAAGCTCTTGAGGAATCCGTCGGCGACGACCTTCATCGCGAGCGCCACCGGCTCGCCCCGAGGCACGGTCTCACGGTCGACCGTGGCGGTGAAGTCGAGCTGCGAGGCCACGACCCCGCTGAAGTTCGCGGGGCGCGGGAGCGGCAGCTCCCGGACGTCCAGCTCGATCGGCGGGGTCACGAGCTGCCGCGGACTCCGCGAGCGGCGGCCGAAGAGGCGCTCGAACGGGTCGACGGCCAGGGACAGGGTCGCCGGTTCGATGACAAGCCGGCCGGCCCTGGTCGCGAAGAGCGCGTAGCGGATCTCGGTCACCTCGTAGGCCAGCCCCCGGACGTTCGCGCGATAGTTGCGCTCCGGGGGCAGGTCCACCCGCCAGAATCCCTCGGTGCGCGGCGGCGTGTACGTGGGCTGGTCCCAGGTGCTGCGCTGCCGGTAGTACCGGAAGACGAGGACCAGCTGCTCGCCTACCCACACCTGGCGCTTGTCGACGGTGAGGGTGATGAAGGCGGGATCCCCGGCGTCGCCCGCCGCGCCGCCCGCGGCGCGAGGCTCCGGCGTGACGGCGCCCGCGCCGCCGGGTTGCGGCGTGCGGTTCCCGGTCTGCGCCGGCGGCAACCCGCTCGCGTCGACGGAGATCGCGATCGGCGTCGTCGAACAGTGCTGGTCCGCGGATCGGAACGTCACCGCGGGAATCCGGAAACTCGTGGTCCGGCGGACCTGCAGGTAGTAGGTGACGTCGTAGGCGAGGTGGGACCCGGTCGCGTCCATGCTGAAGCTCTGGCTGGTCCCGCCCGGCACGACATCGACGCCGTCGATCCGCGGAGCTTCATGCGTCGGCTGCTGCCGCAGATCGCCCTCGGCGTGCAGGGTCAGGACGATCCGCCCCCCCGGGGCGACCTGATCTCGGTCGACATCCGCGCGGCAGGTGAGATCGGCCCGGACCGGACCGGCCAGAAGGACCACGAGTCCGGTCAGGATGACCGGCCAACCGCGCGCGATCTTGGCTCTGTGCACCATCACCACCGCTTCCCGCTCTGGGTCGGCTCACCGCGCAAACGCCGCTGGACGGACCGCTTGAGCTCCTGCTCGTCCCGGTCGAGCGCCTTCAGCAGCTGCAGCGCCTGCTCGCGATCGAGCTCCTCGCGGGTGGGCTGCTCCGGCTGGCTCGGCTGCGGCTCCTCGGGTTGCGTCTGGCCCTGCTGCTGCTCGTCCTGCGGCTGCTCCGGCTGATCCTGCTGGTCCTGCTGCTGCTGCTCCGGTTGGTCCTGCTGCTCCTGCTGGTCCTGCTGCTGCTGCTGATCCTGCTGATCCTGCTGATTCTGTTGGTCCTGCTGGCCCTGCTCCTGTTGTTGTTGCTGCTGTTGTTGCTGTTGTTGCTGCTGTTGTTGCTGCTGTTGTTGCAGCTGGAGCATCGCCGCCTCGAGATTCTCCAGCGCGTCCTGGCGTCCGGGCTCCAGGCGCAGGCTCTCCCTCAGCTTCTCGACGGCCGTGCCGGGATCGCCCTGCGCGAGCGCGGTCGTGCCGGCGTTGTAGAGGCTCTCGGCCGCCAGGTCGCGCGGATCGCTCAGCTGCCGCGCCCGCGCGAATTCCTGCGCCGCCTCGTCGAAGCGCTCGAGCTTGAACAGCGTCTCGCCGACCGCGAGCGCAAGCCGCGGGTCGTCCGGCGCCTGGGCGCGAGCCGTCTCGAACTCCTGCAACGCCGTCGCGTAGTCCGCGGCGGCGTAAGCGGCGCAGCCGCGCGCGAACGCAGCGCCCCAGCCGGGACGCAGGATCTCCGCGCGCGCGCTGCCGGCGTCGCCCACCAGAAGCGCCGCGATCCAGATCATCGCCAGCGCGCGCCGTCGCGGCCGGATCGCGATCGCGACCACCAGGCTCGCGAAGGCCAGTCCGAGCGGCCACCGGTACCGCTCTTGCCAGCGGGTCACCTGCCTCTGCTCGAATTCCCGGCTGCCGAGGCGGTCGAGCACGGTGCGCAGGCGTTCGCCGGCGAGTCCGTCGAGCCCGACCCGGAACGTGGACCCGCCGCCGATTGACGCCAGCTTCTCGAGCGAGGTCACATCGATCCGAGACAGGACCAGCTGGCCCGACTCGTCCTTGAGGAAACCGCCCCCGCGCCCGCGCTCGTCGGCGACCGGGATGAGCCCGCCCGTCTCCTCGCCGATGCCGACCGGAATGACCGTGATGCCGTCCTCGTGACACGCTTCCGCCTCCTCCTCCCAGCCTCCCTCGAGGTCCTCCCCGTCGGTGACGAGCAGGATCGCCTGGAAATCCGCGCGCCCGCCCGGTCCGCGGCCCGTCTCGAGGAGCTCCCGGCTCACGGCCAGGGCCGTCGCCAGCGCCGTGCCCTGGGCCGAGATCATATCCGGCGCCGCCATCTGCAGGAAGATCTCGGCGGTGCCGAAATCCGCGGTGAGCGGACACTGCACGAACGCCGCGCCGGCGAAGAGCACGAGTCCGACCCGGCTGTCCTCGAGCCGGCGCAGGAAGGTCACGAGCTCGGCCTTCGCGCGCTCGAGGCGGCTCGGCGTCACGTCCTCCGCCAGCATCGAGTTGGAGACATCGAGCGCGATCACGACGTCGCGTCCGTGCTGGGTGACCGAGACCTCGCTCGCGCCCCACTGCGGCCGCGCGAGCGCCAGCACGAGCCAGAAGATCCCGGCGAGGAAGAAGAAGCGGCGCCAGCCGCGGACCCGCACGTCGAGGTCCTCGCGATGCTCCGGGGCGCGCTCGCCGAGCAAACGGCGGGCGCGCGCGTCCGCGCGGCGGTCGGCGCCCTTGACCGCCAGCCAGAGCAGGGGCGGCACGGCCAGGGCGACGAGCCAGGTTCCCGAAGCGAAATGCATCCGGTCTCCTTCCGCGGCCAGATCAGGGCAGCCGCCTCAACCAGACCTCGCTCACGACGCCGGCGAGCACGAGCAGGATCAGGGCCGGTGCACCGAACCAGCCGGCGAGCTCCTGGTGCCAGGTCGCGACCCGGGTCTCGTAACGGGTCTTCTCGAGCTGGTCGATGGTGGCGAAGATCCGGGTCAACGCCTCCGGATCCGTGGCCCGGTCCATCACGCCTCCCGTCCGGTCGGCGATGCGCCGCAGCAGGTCCTCGTCCACCCGCGTCTCGATCTGCTGGATCCGCCGTCCGAGCGGCGTGTCGACGGGGAACGGCGCGACGCCGTCGCGGCCGATGGCGACCGTGTAGACCCGCACGCCGAGCGTGTGCGCCAGGTCGGCGGCCGTCTCGGGCTCCAGGGTCGGGACGTTGTTCATGCCGTCGGTCAGCAGGATCACCGTGCGGCTCGCCGCCTCGCTGTGACGCAGGCGGCCGACGGCTGTCGCCAGTCCCAGCCCGATGGCCGTCCCGTCGTCGATCAGTCCGACGCGAATCTCATCGAGGAACCCGGTCAGCACCTGGTGGTCGAGCGTGAGCGGGCACTGGGTGAACGCCCGCGACGCGAAGACGACCAGTCCGATCCGGTCATGGGGCCGGCCGGCGATGAATCCGCGGATGACGTCCTTGGCGGCCTCCAGCCGGTCCTTCGGCGCGAAGTCGAGCGCCTGCATGCTCCCGCTGATGTCCAGCGCGACCATGATATCGATGCCCTCGCCTTCGATGGTCTCGCTGCTGTAGCTGCGCCGCGGCTGAGCGAGCGCAACCACGATCAGGAGCAGCGCGCCCACGACGAGCCACGGCGCGCATCGTAGCGAACGCAGGCGCCAGCTACCGGGCAGGGGCCCGAACAGGGCCGTGTGAGGATGACGGAGTACCGGGCGCGGACCTGGCCGGCGCCGGCGCCACCAGCCGAGAGCCAGGACGGGGATCCCGAGCAGGAGGAACCACGGGTGCGCGAACGTCAACATGGCGAATCCTGTCGTTCGCTCGCGCGGCGCGGCAGGCGCGCGCGCAGTTCCCGCCAGGCGGCCTCGGCCTCCGCCAGGGTCGTGCCCGCCACCGGCGACCACGCCGGCATCACGCGCGCGTCCTCGATCAGGTCGAGCGCGTCGCCGAGACACTCGCGGCACTGCAGGGCGCTGACCGCGACCGGAGCGTAGCGGACCCGGTCGCATTCGGCCAGCAACGTGACGAAACTGCGCAGCGCCGCGGGCGGCCAGCCGCGGCGGGCGGCGGCTGCCGAGATCTCGGCCGCCGTCATCTCTTCTGCCGGCAGGTGATATCGACCGTGGACATACCGGCGCACGATGCTCGCCAGGCGATCGAGGTAGGCCCGCCCGTCGGCCGCGCCGCCCGTGCCGTCGCGCTCGAGGTTCCGCAGATCGATCGCGGCCGCGAGCCACGCCGGCGGCGCCAGCGGCTGATCGGGCGCGAATCGCGCGCCGCCGCGCCGCCGCCAGCGACGCCACAGCACGAAACCCGCGAGCGCCGCGAGGAGACCGCCGACCAGCGCCATCTGCCAGCGGGGCACTCCACCGACTGCTCGCGGATCGCGGACGTCCGCCCGCACCTGCGGGTCGGTGAGCCGGCCCGCGACCGTCGCGAGCGGGCCGCTCGGTCCGCCGTCCCAGACCGGTCGCCAGGCTCCGAGCCGGTAGATCCGGAACGGCGCGATCTGCCGGGCGCCCGCCGCCGCCGGCAGAGAAGCGACGTCCGGTAGCGGTGCGTCGATCGCCGGTTCGAGCCAGTCCACGTCCACCCGCAGCGAATCCAGCGGCGGCGGCAGAACCCCGGGCGCGTGATCCAGCACGATCGCGACCACGTCGCCGAGGGCCGCCGCGGCCGGCGTGACGACGAGCGTGCGCGGGCCCGGCGAACCGTCCGCCCAGCTCAGCCGGGCGACCGCCGTGTCGGGGGCCGCCGGCACCGTCGCCGGCGGCGCCTGCGCGGCGCCGAGCGACGCCGCGCCGAGAACCACCAAGAGGCTACCGACCAGCCGCGTCCTCATCGGCGCCCTCCGCCGCGCCGACGCCGGCCCGCGCGGGCGAGGAAGAACCGCTGCAACGGCGCGACATAGTCGCCGGTCGCGTCGACGTCCACCAGATCCACGCCCGCCTGCCGCAGCTGCCGCTCCAGGCGGCTGTCGTGCCGCTCGACCCGTTCCTGCAGCTGCCGGCGAGCGCCCCGCGAGCTGGTATCGACGAGCACCTCGCGTCCCGTTTCGGCGTCGCGCCAGGCGACGAAGCCGACATCGGGCAGGTCCCGCTCGCGCGGATCCCGCAACCGCACCGCGACGCAATCATGGCGCCGGGCGACAGTCCGCAGACTGCTCGAGAAATCTCCCGCCCAGAAATCGCTGACCAGGAAGACGGTGGCCTTCCGCTTGAGCACTCGGCCGACGAGCTGGAGCGGCGCTTCCAGGTCGGTGCCGCGACCGACCGGGCTGTAGGTCAAGAGCTCGCGGATCAGACGCAGCACGTGGCTGCGTCCCTTCGCGGGCGGGATGTATTTCTCGACGTGGTCGCTGAAGAGCAGCAGGCCGACCTTGTCCTTGTTGCTGATCGCCGCGAACGCCAGGATGCCGCAGAGCTCGGCGGCAGTCTCGGCCTTGCTGCGCTCGCCCGATCCGAATCGCCCGCTGCCCGAGACATCGGCGGCGAGCATGACGGTGAGCTCGCGCTCCTCCTCGAACTGCTTGACGAACGTGTTGTCGGTGCGCGCGGTCACGTTCCAGTCGATCGCGCGGACGTCGTCGCCCGGCACGTACTCGCGCACTTCGCGGAACTCCACGCCGCGGCCGCGGAAGACGGAGTGGTACTCGCCGCTGAAGACCTCGTCGACGAGCCGGCGGGTCCGGATCTCGATCCGGCGGACCGCCGCCAGGATCTCCGGCGGGATGACCGGGTTCGCGGGCTGAGGCTGGTACGTCGCCATGCGATCCGTCCGGCTACGGAACATCGATGTTCTCGAACAGCGTGGTGACGAGGTCGTCGCTGTCCAGTTCGCGGGCTTCGGCCTCGTACGACAGGATCAGACGGTGCCGCAACGCGCCGTGGCCCACGGCCTTGACGTCCTCGGGGACCACGAACGCCCGTCCTCGCAGGAGCGCGCGGGCGCGGGCCAGCCGCACGAGCGCCAGCGTCGCGCGCGGCGAAGCGCCGTACGCGATCAGCGGTTCGAGATCGAGGCCGAAATCGCGGGGACGCCTGGTCGCGAAGACGAGGTCGAGGATGTAGGTCTTGATCTTCTCGTCCACGAACACGGCCTCGGCGGTCCGCCGGAACTCCCCGATGTCCGCCGGCGTGACGACCGGACGAGCCGCCGGCGGAAGGCCGGCCCCCATCCGGTCGAGGATCTGGCGTTCCTCCGCCTTGTCCGGATAATCGACCCGCAGCTTGAGCAGGAAGCGGTCGACCTGGGCCTCCGGCAGGGGATAGGTCCCCTCCTGTTCGATGGGATTCTGAGTCGCCAGGACCAGGAACGGGTCCGGCAGCGGGAATGTCTCCTCGCCGATCGTGACCTGGCGTTCCTGCATGGCCTCGAGCAGCGCGCTCTGGACCTTCGCGGGCGCCCGGTTGATCTCGTCCGCCAGGATGATGCTGTTGAAGACGGGGCCCTTCTTGACCGTGAAGTCGCCGGTCTCGCGCCGGTAGATGGTGGTGCCGACGATGTCGGCCGGCAGCAGATCCGGCGTGAACTGGATGCGCTGGAATCCCGCGGCGACCGTCTGCGCGAGCGTCCGCACCGCCAGCGTCTTGGCGAGCCCCGGCACACCCTCCAGGAGGATATGGCCGTCCGCGACGAGGCCCAGGAGCAATCCTTCGAGCATGTCTTGCTGGCCGACGATGACGCGGCCGGCCTCGTCCAGCACGGCCTGCAGGCGGGCGGCGACCGCCGCGGCCTGACCTTGGTCCAGGGTATTCTCCTGCATGCGTTCCTCTCCGCTTCGCCGAACCCCTGCGGCGGTTTCGGGTGGACCGGTGATTCGGCGCGGTTCTACGCCGGCCCCACGAGCGCGGTTCCCAACCGCCTCTGCGGACGCCCGACAGCTCCCGGGGCGCCAATGTACCGCGCGGCTTTCCCCTTGCCAAGTTCCCGCCGTGACCGTTGAATTGTCGCCAGGGACCCGGCGTCGCGAGGAGATCCGGTTTGAGACTCTCACCGAGGAAGATCGAGTACCTTGCCGACCGCATCCTCGCGCTGATGCAGGAGAACTCCCACGTTCATCTCACGAGCAACGTCGACACGATCTGGAAGACCGTGGCCGACACCATCTTCGCCAACCTGAGGGAAGAAGAGGCCATCGACCAGGAAGTGGATTCGCTGCTGACCCGGCACAAGTACGAGATCCAGGGCCTGGAGATGGACGTGGCCGAGTTGCGCCGCAAGTTCAAGCGCGAGGTTGCTCGCAAGCGCGGATTCACGCTCTGACCGCGAAAGGCGGACCGTGCGACTGTCCGAGGAACGCGTGGCCGTCATCGCCCGCAAGATCGCCGACGCCCTGCTCGACGACGAGCTCATCGACCTCGAGCTCGAGGAGGATCGCTTCGTGTTCCTGCTCGAGAGCTTCCTGTTGAAGGACCTGCGCATCGAGGATGAGATCGACGAGGAGGCCACGGCCTGGCTCAAGAAGCACCGCGCCCACCTGGAGGAGGGCTCCACGGAGTGGGAGGTGCAGATGGATCGCGTCAAGGAAGAGCTTGCCGTGGCCCGGGGCTACGTGATCCGCTGATGCGGATCCTCGTCGTCAGTCCCTACTTCCCCCACCCCCACGTCGGACACGGCGGCGGGACCGCCGTTCGCAGCCTGATCCAGGAGCTCGCTCGCCGGCACGACGTCCGCGTCGTGAGCTTGTTGCGACCGGGCGAGCGCGGCCTGGCGGCCGCGGCCGCCGACCTGGGCGTCCCGATCGAGACCGTCGGATTCCCCGATCGAACCGCCCGCGGCCTGGAACGCGCAGCGCTCGTTGCCGGGCGCCTGCAGGCGATCGGTCGGGCTCTCGTGACCGGCCGGCCCTTCTACGTCGCGAAATACGAGAACGCCGAGCTGGCCCGGCGCACGATCGCCTGCGCCGAGTCCTTCGCGCCCGACGCGGTCCAGGTCGAGTACCTCCAGCTCGCCGGTTTGCTCCGCCGGCTGCGGCGCTGGCGCGACGAACGGCCGGCCGGGGCGCCACGTCCGCGCCTGATCCTCGACAGCCACGAATTCGCGTCGTTGCCGCGCCGGCGGCGGGCGGCCGCCGCGGCCTGGCCGCAGCGAGCGTACTGGCTGGCCGAGGCCGCCGCCTGGGATCGTACGGCCCGGCAGGCCAGCACCTGGGCGGATACGACGATCTGCGTGACGGAACAGGACCGCGCGCTCTACCAGGCGGTGGGCGGCAGCGCCGTGGTCACCGTGCCGCTGGGAGTCGACACGCGCCGGTTGCGGGCGGAGCGAGCGCCCGTCGATCCGCCACGCGTTCTCTTCGTCGGCAGCTTCCAGCATCCGCCCAACCGCGCCGCCGCGCGACTGCTCTGCGAACGGATCTGGCCGGCGGTCGTCGCTGAACTCCCGGGCTGGCGGCTCGTGCTGGCCGGACCGGGCTCCGACACGTTCCTGGCAGGCATGCGGCCTCGCCCGCGCGGCGTCGCCGCGACGGGTTTCGTCGACGATCTGGCGCCGCTGTTTCGCGAGAGCCGTCTCTTCGCCGCCCCGCTCTTCGCCGGCGGCGGGATCAAGATCAAGATCCTCGAGGCCATGGCGCGGGGGATCCCTGTCGTGACGACTCCGATCGGCGCGGAGGGCATCACGTCGGGGCCGGACGGGTTGGTCTGGTGGGCCGAGACCCCGGAAGCCTTCGTGACCGCCCTGATCGCCGCGGCGCACGCGCCCGCCGAGGCGGCGCGGCGCGCCGATCGCGCCCGCGACCATGTCGCGCGTCACTTCAGCTGGGAATCGGTCGTCGATCGCCTGGAGCGGCTCTACCGCGGCGAGCCGCTCCCGACCGGCTAGAATCCGCGGAACAGGTACAGGTGGGCCATGACGTCCTCGAAGAACTCCAGTTCCTCGCGCGCGTCGGCCGCCCGCCGTTCGATCTCGACATCGGTCAACGGCGATTCCGCGGTGTCGTTGTAGACGTAGGTAAGGAAGTCGAAGAATTCCTGCTCGAGCGCGTCCAGCATCTCGGACGGGAAGCCCATGCGACTGGAGAAGACCATGGTCCCCGTCCGGGCATGGACGTCGGGATCGAGGTCATCGGAGCGCGAGAAGAAGAGCAACTCCGGCTCGAGGCGGCCGTCGGACGGTATCCGCCAGAGACTCCGGCCGCGTTGAGTCGTTGCCGGCGCTCTCCGGGAGGACACGAAGAAGATCTCGCTGCCATCGGTACTGTAGACCGGCGCGTAATTGTGGAGTCCCACCAGGGGGTCGCCGGCCGAGACCTCGGTGGTCGTGAGCCGCCGCAGGCCGTCGTTCGGCTCGACCGCGCCGGTCGCCGCCGCCTCCGCGTCGAAATCGATCCTGAAAAGTTCGGTCATGGTGCCGCTGGTCTCGCCCACCAGGTCGAGGGAGGCGGAGAAACAGAGCGACCTACCGTCGGGGCTCCACGCGGGATCGCTCATCGACGCGGCTTCCGTCGTCAGCTGGAAATACGTGGCATTGGTCGGGTCGTCGATCGTCGTCATGTCGACGACCCACAGCGACTGACCGGAACATTCGGCGTCTTCTTCGTTCGGATCGCGGTTGCAGCCGAAGCGCGTGAAGGCGAGCCAGCGGTCATCGGCGCTGAGCGCGGGGTTGTCGTGATAGTAGAGCCGGCCGCCGGTCTCGACCAGGTCGTCCGGCTCGTAGAGGACGACCTGGATACTCACGACGTCGGGGTTCGCGACGTTCCCCATCACGAGCCGGTCGCGCCGGTCGAAACGCATCTTGAACAGGAGCGTGCTGTTGTTCACCCACAGCGGACTGCTCTTGCCGAAGTCGACGGCGCCGAACAGCGTATGCGGGCTGCCGCCGATCAGGCTCGTGAACGGGTCGACCGACACGAGCATCGCGCCGAGTTCGGTGATGTCCTCGACGGGATTCCGGTAGACCATCGTGTCCGACCAGACGTCTGCCGGGACCGGCACGATCAGGAGCTGTCGGGTCAGCAGAGGCTCGGCGATATCCGGATCGGACGGAATCACCGCCCAGTCCGCCGTGCAGGCGATCCGCGTACCGTCCGGCGACATCGTCGGTTCCAGGTACTGGTAGCCATCGCTCGAGGTGTCGATGGTGACCATCACCAGGTCCCCGCAGGAGTGGTTGCCGCAGAGGGTCAGGATCTCGGCCGGGTCTTCCTTGGTGGAGCACCCCACGGCGAACGCCGCCGCCAGGACCAGCAGGTACATGACGACCAGATAGCGATTGCGGAACCTTTTGCTCAAGATTCCGACCTCCCGTCGGCTGCGCGGACGATATCGGGTCGGAGCCAGACGCCGACCACGTCCCCCGGCTAGAAACGACGGCCAGGGTAGGGTAAATTAATGGCAGTCCGCGAGCCAAATCAACTAGTCAGTTCGCGGGCCGTCGGCTGGACCGAGGGATGGGTCGCGACGACGGGCCTCCTCCAGCGCGCGGCGCGCGTCGGCTTCTCGACCGAGTCGACCGAGGATCGCGGCCCGGTTGTGGTGGTAGACCCCCGCCTCGGGCTCGAGGACCAGGGCGCGGTCGATCGCCGCGAGCGCCTCGGCGGGCCGGTCGGCCGCCAGGCAGACCTCGGCGACGATCGCCCAGAAGGCCCCTCCTGGTTGCCAGCCGGCCGGACCCGGCAGCGCGTCGCCACGAGCCCAGGCGATTGCGCGCTCGGAACGCAGCAAGCGCCGATCGGCCTGCAGCAGGTCCATGACCTCGCCGGCGTCGAGATCACCGATCGGAACCGTGTCGAGCAGGGCCGCGACGGCCACTGGGTCGTCGAGCGCCGACAGCGCGCGAGCCAGGAGCCGCCGGACATCGCGATCCGGGCGGAGGGCGTGCAACGCGCGCAGGGGCTCGACGCTCCCGGCCGCGTCGCCCACGCTCAGGAAGTGATTCGCTTCCCCGCGCAGCGCTTCCGGACAGTCGTCGCAGCTCGCGCGGGCAAGGCGGATCTGGGCGAGCGCATCCCGCCGGATGCCCAGTTCCGCCATGACCTCGGCGAATTCCAGCCGCCAGAGCCACCGGTCGGGAGCCAGGTCGACGGCGTGGCCGAACTCGGCGACGGCGCGGCCGCGCCGGCCCGTCTCGCGCAACGCGCGGCCGAGATTGAGGTGGAGCGCGGGATCATCGGGCGCCGCCGCCAGGGCAGCCTCCAGGATCGGGATCGCCTCTGCCGGCCGATCCGCCGCCAGCAAGGCCGCGCCCAGACGCTGGCGCACCTGCCACTCGTACCGCGCCGAGAGTCGCGGACTCGCGAGCAGGCTCTCCGCCCACGCCACGGCATCCGCCGCGCGGCCCAGCGTGATCAGGTCGTCCAGCCTCGCCAGGTCCTCCAGCTCGTCGGCTCGCCCGGGTCCGCCCCGGCCGATGACGCAGAGCATCAGCACGATCAGGAACCACCTCATGAGTCTGACCTCGCCCTCGCAACCGGCTGAAGGATGCCCGCAATTGACCGTGGGCCCTGATCTTTGATATAATGGACCGCTGGAACCGAGCAACCTGACCCACAGCGGCCACCCGCGTCGTCGGGGGTTGAGGACGGGGACCATCCTCTGGCCGGAGGCGCCGCTTGACCATGGCACGTCGATCCACCCCCGCCAGATCGCGCGAATTCGTCCTGCTGGTCGCGCTCGCGCTCGCCGGCGGCCTGGTCGGCCAGGCCTGGGCTCTGCTCCACATCGACTTCGAGCAGCGTTACTTCGTCCATCCTGGCACGCAGGTCTGGGATTTCTGTCTCGTCCTGCACGATGGTTCGTACAACATCTTCTATCACGCGATTCCCGAGGCCACGCCGTCGCCCGACTTCGCCGATTACATCTGGCGGGCGACCAGCGACGACCTCATCCACTGGTCCGAACCGACGATCGTGCTCTCGGTTTCGGCAGACCACTTCGAGTCGAGAGCCATCTGGGCGCCCGACATCGTCCACGACGACGAGACCGGCATGTGGTGGATGGCCTATACGGGCGTCGACGAGCTGCGCAACCAGCGGATCTGCATGGCCTGGTCCCGGGACCTCGCCACCTGGTTCAAGACCCGTTACAATCCGGTGCTCGAACCCGACCCGGACACGTTCTTCTACTTCCCCGATTACGGCTGGAGCGAGTGCCGCGATCCGTTTCTCTACCGTCAAGCCGGCCAGTGGCACATGCTGGCCTCGGCCAAGGTCCTGGGCATCGTCAACGGCCGGGGAGCCCTCGCCCACTCGGTATCGGACGACCTGATGCACTGGAGCGCGCCGGACGTGTTCCTGGCCAACGACGGGCCGACGCCGTGGAACACGCCGGAGAGTCCCCAGTATCTGGTTCGCGACGGCATCCATCACGTGTTCTTCCTCGAGTACAGCGATGACGGCATCAGCCACATCGCCAGCCTCGACCCGCCGCAGTGGACCTTCGAGAATCGCTGGGTGTTCGACGCCGGCATCGCCCCGGAAGTCGATTCGTTCGACGGCGGCGCGAGCTGGGTCATCTCGCGCGTGGCGCCGTACCTGGAGCCGGACGCGGAGGTGGTCAGTTACGTCGCGAGGTTCGACACGCTGCTCTTCAACGAGGGGACGGCGTCGCCCCAGATCTACCGCGCGCCGCCGCTGGCGAGGGAGTTCGCATCCTACGGCGGCCTCTCCTGTCTCGGCAACCCGTGTTTCGGCGACAATCCCGCCCGGCGGGGCGAGGATCCCGTCGGGCTGGTCGGCAACTGCTTCTTCGGATCTCGCGAGTACTACCAGGGTCCCCTGTCGCTTCGCGGCGATACCGGCCGCCTCATCGGCGACTCCGCGACGGGATATGCGGACAGCTACCCGTTCATCATCGAGGGCAACTCGATTTCCTTGCTCGTCAGCGGGACCTACAGTCCAGATCATTGCTTCGTCGCCCTGATGAGCGCCGCCGATCACACGATCCTCCGGCGGTCGTACGGCTACGATTCCGTGACCATGACGCCGCGCTGGTGGGACGTGTCGGAACTCCAGGGCCAGGAAGTCTACATCCGGATCGAGGACAGCGATACCGCCGGCTACATCAACGTCGACGAGATCGTCGAGTCGTTCGATGTGGTCACGGCCGCCGGCGAATCTCCGCCAGCTCCCGCGGCGGTCGTCGTCGATCTGGGACCTGCCCCCAACCCGTTCAATCCCGAGACCAGCCTGCGCTTCGAACTCGGCTCTCCGGCCTCGTGCCGGGTGCTCATCCACGACCTGCGCGGGCGGCAGATCTGGGATTCGGGCGCCTTCGCGGGTCGAACGGGCGAGAATCGGGTGGTGTGGCCGGGAATGGCCGCTGATGGCCGAGTCCAGCCGGGCGGCGTCTACGTCTACCGGATCGTCGTCGACGGCAGCGCGAGGGCGAGCGGCAAGCTGACCCTGGTGCCCTGAGCGCCGCCTCTCACCGGCCGACGAGCACCAGCCTGCCGGTCGACACGCGGCCGCTGCAGCGAATGCAGTAGAGATAGGTTCCTGCCGCCGCCCGCCGCCCGTCCACGTCCGTCCCGTCCCAGACGACGATCCCGCGGCCATTGGCGACGGATCCGCCGGCAATCACGCGGACCACGCGGCCCCGCACGTCGTAGACGGTCAGTTCCGGAACCCCGCGGGGTGATTCGTCCGCGGCGCCGTCGAGGGACACCTCCACCCTCGCCACCTCGCGACACGGGTTGGGATAGACCCGGCTCGGCGCCGTGGCCGGCGACGGCGCGCCCGGAGCGGCGAGGTATCCGGCCAGCAGGTCGGCGAGCCCGGTCACCGCGTCGGGCAGCGGCAGGGCCGTGTTCTCGATCGTGCCGGATCGCGTGGCGAGCGGACCGCCGAAAAGGAAGCGGATGTCCTCGGCGATGATCTCCCGGTGACGGTCGGCATGCCGCGCCGGCGCGCTGGCATCCTGGAGCGGCAGTCCGCGCAACTCGCGGTACGCCGACCAGCGATCCGGTCGACCGTCGACCGCTGCCCAGCAGAGCACGTGACCCAGCTCATGGGTCGCGAGATACGCGATGGTCTCGACGGCCTGCTCGGCGATGCCGGGCGCCATGAAGATGGCGTCCCGCCGGGCGAAGCTCCCGGAAACCTCGACCGGGAATCCCGGCAGCAGGAAGACCTCGATCTGGAGCGCCGTGAGGAATCCGCGCGTCGTCGCAAATGCCTCGGCCACGGCGGTCTCGGAAACGGGGACGAGCTCGCCCCAGGGGTGCAACACGGTATCCAGCTCGACCTCGCCGGCGACGGGGTGACGCAGCCAGGTCCGGCCGCCCTCGCGCACGAGCCAGCGCGCCTGGATCTCCTCGGCGGAGTGGATGGTGACGACGAGCCCGGTCGCGGTGTCCAGGGTCGCGGCCAGGGACGGCGCGGCGAGCCCGCAGGCGAGCAGCCACAACGCCCAGCACACGCCGAAGCCGCAGGCGGGAGCGATCCGGCATCGATCGCCGTCGCGCGTCCCGACGAGGTTCTCTGAGCAATTCCGGTCCATCCTTCACCTTCCTCGGCCGCCCGGCCGCTCTCGGCGCCAAACCTCGCAGGGATCGTTCCTGCGCAGGTGCCGGCCGGAAACGTCGCGGCGGCACCCGCCCGACGTGGTCGAATTCAATGCAACCGGTTATCCCACATTGATTTGACCGGACAGACCTACATCGGTCCGTCCGCCGGGTCTTCGACGACCGCACCACGGGAGCGACCGAACTGCGCGATCTTGCTCAACTCACTGGGGATTATATCACATATAATATAAATTGACTATTAGTAATACAGCAGTCGATGTCGGAGCTCTAGCTTCGGGAGGATTCGAGCGGAGTGAGGACAGCGGGCGCGCTCGACCTTGCCCGGCTGGTGCCGAATCGCCCGAGCAGGAGGGCGCCGACGCCGAAACAGAAGGCCGTCAGCTTGAGCAGGCGGCTGGCCCACACGAACATCAGGACCAGGACCGCCGGGGCGCCCGCAGTGCCGAGCAGAGCGGCCAGGAACGCCGGGAGATGGATGGCGACCATGCCCAGCGCCGCTTTCCGCCAGGGATTGTCGCAACCTAGGTGCAGGAGCGCGCAGACGCGCCGGCCGACGACCATCGACGCGATGCCGATGGCCGCCAGATCGAGCAGGACGACCGCCAGGACGACGAGCAGGGCCACGGGAATCCCGATCACCGTCAAGACGAGGATCGCGCAGAGACCGAGAACGACGGCATGACCGACCAGGACGCCGACCAGGCCGACGCCCAGGCTCTCGCGGGGCCGTGTCGCCAGCGTCTGGACGGTGGCTTCGAGACGGCGCCGGGGAGCGAGGACGAGCAGCAGGAGCACGCAGACCACCAACCCGAGGAAGAGTCCCTGCCAGGCCCAGAATCCGAGCCAATCGCCACGGTCGCCGCCCAGGCCGCGCGGCAGGAAGGAACTCGTCGGGTTGACGACCGTCACCGAGCCGATCTTCGCGGCGTCGGAGCGATCGAAGCCGCCCAGCACGGCCACGACGTTGCCGTCGACTTCGGCCGTCTCGCCGAGTTGGAGGTCGCCGAGCACGACCACGAGATCGCCCTCGATCCGCCCTTCGATCAGCGCATCGCCCATGACGACCACGACGTCGCCGAGCACGATCTCGTCGGAGCCGACCTCGAGATCGTCGCGGAACTTGACGATCCCGCCCTCGATCGTCCGCTGCGGGCGCGGCGCGATCGGAACGATGTTCAGCCCCTTCTCGCCCAAACTCCAGGTGAAACCGGACTCGTCGTCGCCGATCCGCACCGTGTCGGGCATCTCCTCCAGGATCACCTTGCTGATCGAGCTGATGCCTTCGCTGAGCCGGTCGCTGAAGTCGGGCGGCAGATCGACCACGACCTGGCCGCCGCGACCGTCCCGCAGGCTGACGCGGCCGGCGTCGATTTCCAGCTCCATCTCGGAGAACTGAGCGGTGACCTCGCCGATCGCTTCCGTGAGCGACGAGATCGATGCCTCCAGCTCCGCCAGTTGCTGCCGGCGCGCGCCGTCGGTCCGATCGAACGTGGAGACGGAATCGCGCAGAGCCTGGATGATGCCGGAGTAGCGCTGGATCTCGGCGCGCAGCGAGTCCCGGCGCGCATCGCGCGGTGGGGACTCCGCCTGGCTCGGCCCGGCGACCGCCGTCACGGAGACCAGACCGGCGATCACGCCGAGGCAGATCGGCGCGGCGAGGCGGACAAGCGAGCGCAGGCCGGGCGTCCTCACCATGGTCAAGCTCCGTTTCGCGGCTGGCCGACCGCCAGGGCGACGCGCCGCCCGAGGCCCTGCAGGAGCGTCGCGGCCTCGGGGACCAGACCGACCGCGGCGATCGCCAACACTCCGGCCGGCGCCAGATCGGTGACGGCGGCCGCGGCGGCCACGGCAGCCGCCGCGAGGCCGCCGTACCTTACGGCAGGCGACCGGATCCACGCCGGCAGGCGATCCGCTTCCAGGAAGACCGGCACTCGGGCCCGGCGCAGCCGGGCCATGGCTCGATACGATGCGTAGGGAACGGCCGCGAGCACCCTGGCGTCGAAATCCCGCGGCGGCTCGTGGGCCGGGAGCGCCTCCAGGAGGGCCACCAGGTCCTCGAGCCGTTTCAGCTCGGCCGCGCAGCGCGCGCACTCCCGGACATGCAAGAAGATCTGCATGGACTCGGGCTTGGCCAGTCCGCCATCCAGATAGTCCTGCAACCGGCGCTCGCATTCGGCGCAGTCCAGGTGGGGGAACTTGCCTGAATGCTGATCGTTCATGTCGACCTGACTCCTCGTCCAACCTGGGTCTAGACGGGAGCGGGTCCGTCGAGCGGCCCCGCTCCCCGACCGTGACGAATGACGTATCCCCCGACAACGACATGTCCATCCGTCACGGCATGTTCTCGTCAACCATTTGCCCGGAATGGACTTAGCCTGATCAGCGCCTCATCCCGGTCCCTGGTGACGATGAGGGATACGCGAATTCCGTGTTCCGGGTTGCGTCAAATATCGTACTTCCGGGCCGCCAGCAGCTGCTGGATCATGTTCCGAGCCCGGTGGATGCGCGCCTTGACGGTCCCCAGGGGCAGTCGCAGGGACTCGGCGATCTCCTCGTACGACAGCTGCTGGTCGTGGCGAAGGAGCGTGATGACCCGGTAGTGCGGCGGCAATTCGCCGATGACCTCCTCCAGCCGCTCGAGCGCCTCCCGCCGCTCGAGCTCGACGTCCGGCTCCGGGCCGACGGCGGCGATCTGCATCTCCGCCTCCTCGTCATCGCCCCCGCCGTCCCGTTCGACCGAGAGGAAGCGCAGGCGATGGCGGCGCAGGTGATCGATGCAGTGGTTCGTCGCGATCCGGAACAGCCAGCTGCTGAACGCGAACTGCTCGTCGAACCGGTCCAGCAGCGTGAAGGTCTTGATGAAGATCTCCTGCGCGAGATCGCGCGCATCCTCGTCGTTCCGCGTCATGCGCCAGCACAGGTTGTAGATGGGAGCGCGATAGCGGGCGAGGATCTCCTGGAAAGCGTCCTCTTCGCCCAGTTTGCAGCGGCGGATGGTCTTGAGGTCGGCGCGACGATCGAACATGGCTGAGCCAATCCACCCGGGCAAGTCTTGGACAGCGATCGCTGGATCCGTTATGGTTTCCACGGCCAGGGGCAACATCGCAGGTCGCCGCCGACCGGTCAACTCTCCGCTGCGCCACGTTGACACCCGTGGTCACGGCTTCTAGACTGCCCGCCGCCGGCAACACGCCGACTCGCGGCCGGGTCGCGGGCGCGCCGGAGACCTGTCAGACCGCCAGCCAGGAGGCGCAGATGAGCGCAATCGAATTGATCCAGGCCCGGGAGATCCTCGATTCCCGCGGCAACCCCACCGTCGAGGTCGATGTCCTCCTCTCCGACGGAGCGTCCGGGCGGGCGGCGGTGCCCAGCGGCGCCAGCACCGGCGAGCACGAAGCCCACGAGTTGCGCGACGGCGACAAGGCTCGTTACGGCGGCAAGGGCGTCCTCGCCGCCGTGCAGAACATCCGGTCGATCGAGGACGAGCTGGTCGGGCTCGACGCCACCGACCAGATGCTGATCGACCACGTCCTCATCGAGCTCGACGGGACTCCGAACAAGGCGAAGCTCGGCGCGAACGCGGTGCTCGGGGTGTCCCTGGCGGTCGCCCGGGCGGCTGCCGAGTCGGTCGGGCTGCCCCTGTACCGGTACCTCGGCGGCCTCCACGCCCTGACCCTGCCGGTGCCGATGATGAACGTCCTGAACGGCGGCGCGCACGCGGACAACAACGTCGATCTCCAGGAATTCATGATCATGCCGCTGGGCGCGGAAACGTTCGCCGAGGCTCTCCGCTTCGGGGCGGAGACGTTCCACACCCTGAAGAAGCTGCTGAACGAGAAGGGGCTCTCGACGGGCGTCGGTGACGAGGGCGGGTTCGCACCCAACCTCCGCAGCAATCGCGAAGCTCTCGACCTGCTGGTCGCGGCCATCGAGCGCGCGGGCTACCGGCCCGGCGAGCAGATCGCGATCGCGCTCGATCCGGCGAGCAGCGAGTTCTACAAGAACGGCAAGTACGTGCTCCAGGCCGAGGGCGGCGACGCGTGGGACGCCCGGCGGATGGTCGAGTTCTACGTCGACCTCGTGGACCACTATCCGATCGTGTCGATCGAAGATGGGCTCAGCGAGGACGACTGGTCCGGCTGGCGTCAGCTCCACGAGGCGCTCGGCAGGCGCATCCAGCTGGTCGGCGACGACCTGTTCGTGACCAATCCCGAGCGTCTCGGGCGCGGCATCCGGGAGCGCTGCGCCAACAGCATCCTGATCAAGCTGAATCAGATCGGCACGCTGAGCGAGACCCTCGAAACCATCGAGGCCGCCAAGCGCGCGCGTTTCACCAACGTCATCAGCCATCGGTCCGGCGAGACCGAGGATGCGTTCATCGCGAGCCTGGCGGTGGCGACCAACGCCGGTCAGATCAAGACCGGCTCGCTGTGCCGCAGCGATCGCATCGCCAAATACAACGAATTGCTGCGGATCGAGGAAGAGCTTGACGATCTGGCGGTGTTTCCGGGACACTCCTGCTTCTACAACCTGAGCTGACCACGGGCGGGGCCGGCCGCTGGCCATCGGCGCGCCGCCACCGAGGAGCCGACGATGCCGGACATGGATGTCCACCAGCGTCCCTCACCGTTTCTGCGCCCCGAACCGCCGGCCGCCCGCCTCGCCCGCAGCACGGTCGGCTGGCTGCTCGCGGCCGGCATCGTCGTGATCGTTCTTTCGACCGTCTTCGGCGAGCACGGCGTCGGCGAGTATCTGCGCCTGCGGCGGCAACGCGACGCGCTGCTGGACGAACGCGCGGACCTGCGCGCGGAGACGGCCCGCCTCGAGGCGCGGCGGGAGGCGCTGCGAACGGATCCGCTGGCCCTCGAGAAGCTGGCGCGGGAGCGCTACAACATGCGTCGGGAGACCGAGCAGGTCATCCTGCTCGTGCCCGACGAGAGCCCGGCGCCAACGGTTCCTTGACACTGCGCGACCGCGGTTCTACATTGCCACCACCAAACGAGTTCTGGTTGCGGGGTGGAGCAGTCTGGTAGCTCGTTGGGCTCATAACCCAAAGGTCGCAGGTTCAAATCCTGCCCCCGCTACCAAGTTCGAGGCCCGGTCGATTCCGGGCCTTTTTTTTCGTCGCGCCGCCAGGGCCGACCGGCGCCTTGACCGGAGGTGAGCTCCGTGACCGCGAGGCGTTCGCTCTACGCCGCCGTCGACGTGGGCAGCCACTCGGCGAAGCTGCTGATCGCTCGACCGGCCCGCGACGGCAGCTGGCAGTCCGAGTTCGCCGCCGTTACGGTCACCGGGCTGGGCGGGGGCGGCGCGCTCGGGCTCGATCCCGCCGGGCGGTCGCGCGCGATCGCCACCCTGCGCGATTTCGCGGCGGCCATCGCCGCGCGGAACGTCGCCGGCGTCGCGGCCGTCGGCACCATGGCGCTGCGGCAGGCTCCGGACGCTGCTTCGTTCGTGGCGGCCGTCCGCGCCGAGACCGGATTGTCGCTCGAGGTGATCAGCGGCGACGAGGAGGCTCGGCTCGCGTACCTCGGCGCCCGGATCAATCTGCCGTCCGCAGTCCCGGCCGGCGCGAGCGTCCTCGTCTTCGACGTCGGCGGCGCGAGCACCGAATTCGCCTGGGGACGCGGCCGCCAGCCGGCGGGACGGCGGAGCCTCGCGCTCGGCACGCTCGGGCTCGCCCGGCGATGCTCGCTCGAGGACGCGGCGTCCTCCGAACGCGTCCGCGAGGCGCTCGGCGAGGTCCGCCGGCTGGTGGCCGACGTCGAACCCGCCGGCGACCCGTCCGCGCTCCTGGGCATCGGCGCCACGCCGGCCAGCCTGCTCGCCCTCGCCTGCGGCCGGGCCATCGCCGATGGCGCCGAGGTCCACGGGCAGCGGCTGGAACCTGCCGTCGTCGCCGAACAGATCGAGCGGCTGCGCGGGCTCGACGCCGCGCGACGGCGCCGATTGCCGGGACTGCATCCCGACCGCGATCGGGTCATCCTCGCCGGCGCGGTGATCGTCGCCGGGATCGCCGACCGCTGGTCCGCCGCACCCCTGCTCGTCAGCGCCCACGGCCTCCGGCTCGGCCTGCTGGCAGACCGCTTCGGCGCGCAGCCTTGACCGCGACCTTGCCACCCTCTGCCCCTTGACCTACCCTCGGCGCCGTCACCGGAAGCGCATCGACGGATACGAGTCTCCCGGCGGAAGGACCGGCCCATGCAGGAGCGAGGTCAATGGGGCAGTCGCCTCGGGTTCATCCTGGCCTCCGCGGGCAGCGCCGTCGGACTCGGCAATCTGTGGAAATTCCCGTACCTCGCCCACCAGAACCACGGCGGCGCGTTCGTCCTGGTCTACCTCGGCGCGGTCCTGCTCGTGGGTTTCCCGATCATGGTGGCCGAGATCGTCATGGGGCGGCGGGCGCGGCGCAATCCCGTCGGTTCGTTCGCGCTCCTGGCGACCGGACGGCCGGGGGGCAAGGCGTGGACGGCGGTCGGTTTCCTGGGCGTCGTGACCGGGTTCATCATCCTGTCCTACTACAGCGTCGTCGCCGGCTGGACCTTCCACTACATCGTGCTCTCGCTGCGGGGCGAGCTGGGCGCGCTCGCCAGCGAGCCCGGCGCGCTCCAGGTCTATTTCGGCCAGATTTTCCTCGGCGACGGCGTCCAGCAGGCGGGCTACCACCTGGCGTTCATGGCGGTGACCGTCGGCGCGGTATACTTCGGCGTCAAGGGCGGCATCGAACGCGTGTCGCTGGTGCTGATGCCGGCGCTCTTCGCGATCCTGCTGGCGCTGGTCATCTACGCGATGACGACCAGCGGGTTCAGGCCGGCCCTGGCGTTCCTCTTCCGGCCGAGCTTCGCCGAGCTGCAACCGAGCGCCATCCTGGCCGCCGTCGGTCAGGCGTTCTTCTCCCTGAGCCTGGGCATGGGCTGCATGCTCACCTACGGCAGCTACATGAAGCGGGAGGACAGCATCCCGCGGTCGGTGCTGGAGATCTGCTGCCTCGACACGCTCGTCGGCGTGCTCGCCTGCGTCGTCATGTTCTCGATCGTCTTCACCTTCGACCTCAAGGTGACGCAGAGCGCCACGATCCTATTCACGACCCTGCCGACGTTGCTCGTCCAGCTTCCGCTCGGCGACCTGGCCAACGGCCTGTTCTTCGTGCTGGTCGCGTTCGCCGCGCTGACGTCGACGGTGAGCATGCTCGAGGTGGTCTCGAGCTACGCGATCGACGAGCTCGGCTGGTCGCGCCGGCGCGCCACGCTGACCATGGGCGTCGCCATCGCCGTCTTCGGCCTGCTCAGCGCGCTCAGCCTGGGCGGCGTCCCGGCGCTCTCGCGGGTGAACCTGTTCGGCCGGTCGTCGACTGCGGGCGTGTTCTCGTCGCTGGATTACCTGGCTGCCAACTGGTTGCTGCCGGTCGGCGGATTGCTGATCGCGCTGTTCGTCGGCTGGTTCCTCGATCCTCGCGACACGAGAGACGAGCTCGAGACCGGCCGCGCCCGGCTCGGCCGCTCGTTCGGGTTGCTGCGCTTCGTGCTGCGATTCGTGTCGCCGCTCGCGGTGGGCGCGATCCTGTTCTCGATCATCTTCCTGGGCAGGGAGTACCAGTAGGTGTCGCCTCACGCCGATGCGAACGGACCCCGGACCCTGCAGCTCGCTCTGCGCGGCTTCTTCGGTTCGGCCGCGGCGATGGACGGCGGGTTCTTCCTCATCATGGCCGCCATGCCCTTCAAGGTCCTGGACCTGGGCGGAGGCGCGCTCGAGCTGGGGCTGGTGCCGGCGGTCGGTTCGCTCGCCTACATCGTCGCGGCGCCGCTGTCGGGCCGCTGGAGCGACCGGCTGAGCCGCACGCTGCTCTGCCTGGCGGGAGGCGCGGTCCTCATCGCTTGCGCGGTGCTGGCCTGGCTCGTGGAACGCCTCGACCTGTTGATCGCCCTGCAGGCGCTGATGGGTTTCGGCAAGGCCCTGTACTGGCCGAGCGTCCAGGCCACGCTCGGCGACCTCAGTCCCGGTCCGAGCCGGGTGCCGGTGCTCGGCCGGTTCAACGTCGCCTGGTCCGGCGGCAAGGCGCTCGGGTTCATCGCCGGCGGACTGCTGCTGGCCGGGTTCGGATTCCGCGCCGCCTACCTGGCGGGGGCCGCGTGCGTCGCCGCGGCGTTCGTGCTCTTGCCCAAGGGTCGCGGCGTGGCGCTCGCGGCGCGCGAGGCCGCGCCGCCGGCCGCGGCCGGACAGCGCGCGGAGGTCGGACCGCCCGGCGCGCAGGTCCTGCGCACGTTTCGCGCGATGGGCTGGATCGCCAACACCGCCGCCTACGGCGTGTTCGGCATCCTCACCCATCATCTCCCCCAGTGGTTCACGCATCGCGGCTGGGACGAGCGGGATTATGGCTGGTACCTCGGCGGGATCCTCGCGAGCCAGACCATCGTGTTCCTCGTGCTCGGCGGAGCGGTCCGCCTGGCCTGGTCGGCGTGGCGGCTGTGGCTGCCGCAGCTGATGGGCGCGGCCGCCGTCGCCCTGGTGCCGGTCCTCGCGCACTACCCGTGGCTGCTCGCGACCGCGCCGGTCATCGGGCTCGCTTGCGGAGTCAGCTACTCGGCGAGCATCTTCTATAGCCTGGAAGCTCCCGGCGAGCGGGGACGCAACGCCGGGATCCACGAAGGGCTCATCGGAGTGGGCGGGTTCCTGCCGCCCTTCGCGGCCGGCCTGCTCGTCCGCTTCGGCGGCCAGCTCGGCGCGCCCTACGCGCTCGCCGCGGCGCTCCTGATCCTGTCGCTGGCCGCGCAGGTGGTCCTTCACGTTCGTTGCCGCCGGCTCGCGTGACCGCGCCCGGGCGTGACGCAGCCGGCGACCTTGCCTATCCTGGCCGCAGAGTCGCCATCGCCGGAAAGGTCGCCACCATGACAAAGACGGAGCCTGCGACCGCGCCGCTGCTGGCCGCCCTGCGGGGCGAGCGGCCTTCCCGCCGCCCGATCTGGATCATGCGCCAGGCCGGACGCTACCTCCCGGAGTACCGCGCGGTCCGCGAGCGGGCGAGCTTCCACGAGCTGTGCACGACGCCGGAGCTGGCCTGCGAGGTCACGCTCCAGCCCCTGCGGCGGTGGGACCTGGACGCCGGCATCATCTTCAGCGACATCCTGACGCCGCTCGCGCCGATGGGCGCCGAGTTCGATTTCAGCCAGGGAGCGCCCCGGCTGGCGGCGCCCCTGCGCGACGAACGGGAGCTCGGTCGCCTGCGGGTCGTCGACCCCCGCGACGAGCTCGGCTTCGTCGCCGAGGCCATCCGGATGGTGCGGCGGGAGCGGCCCCAGACACCCCTCATCGGCTTCGCCGGGGCGCCGCTCACCCTCGCGGCCTACCTGGTCGAGGGCGGCGGCAGCCAGGATTTCCACCATTTCAAGACACTTCTCTACAGTCGACCGGAACTCATTGTAAAACTTCTCGATACACTTACCGACCAGGTCGCGCTCCACCTGGCGATGCAGGTGGAGGCCGGTTGCGCCGCGATCCAGGTCTTCGATAGCTGGGCGTCGATCCTCCATCCTGGCGACTACCGTCGCTTCGCGTTGCCGCCGCTGCGCCGCCTCATGGACCGGCTCGCGCCGCTCGGCGCTCCGCGCATCCTCTTCAGCAAGGGCGGCCGCGGCAATCTCGCGACCCTGCTCGCGGCGGGCGCCGACTGCCTGTCCCTCGACTGGACCTGCGGTCTGGCCGATGCGGCCGCCGAGGCGCCCGGCTCGGTGCTGCAGGGCAATCTCGACCCGGTCGTGCTGTTCGGCAGCTCGAGCGAGCTCGTCTGCCGAACGCAGGCAGTCTGCCGCGCGGGCGACCGCGCCGCCGGCCACGTGTTCAACCTCGGTCACGGCATCCTGCCGCAGACCTCGCCGGACGCGGTGTCCGTGCTCGTCGAGACGGTGCACGCCCACCGCCAGGAGGCATAGATGCACGCGCGAGTGACTCCGGAGCTGCTGCAGCGGCTGGACCGACCCGGTCCCCGCTACACCAGCTACCCGACCGTGCCGGCCTGGACGGCGGCCTTCGGCCCCGCCGACTGGCGCGCAGCCCTGATCGACCTGGCGAGCCAGCCGCGGCGCGAGGTCAGCCTGTACGTCCACCTGCCCTATTGCGTCAAACGCTGCCACTACTGCGGCTGCAATGCCGCGATCCCCGAGCGTCGCGCCGACGTCGACCGGTACCTCGACCACCTCGAGCGCGAGCTGGATCTCGTGGCGGCCGTGGTGGGCCGCCGCAAGGTCGTCCAGATGCACTGGGGCGGCGGGACGCCGAATTTCCAGACCGATGCGCAGCTGCGCCGCACCTGGTCGCTGATCGCCGACCGCTTCGAGCTCACGGGCGAGATCTCCCTGGAATGCGATCCGCGAGCGGGCCGTGCCGACCAGCCGCACCTGTTGCGGGAGCTGGGATTCAACCGGATCAGCCTCGGGGTGCAGGACTTCGACCCCCGCGTGCAGGACGCGATCGGACGCCGCCAGCCGGAGCAGGTCACGCGCCGGTTCGTCGCCGCCTGCCGGGCGGCGCGCTTCGAGAGCGTCAACCTCGATCTGGTCTACGGACTGCCTCACCAGACGCCGGCGGTGTTCGGGGAGTCGCTGCAGAAGGTCATCGACCTCGCGCCCGACCGTCTCGCGGTCTTCGGCTACGCTCACGTCCCCTGGGCGAAGCCGCACCAGGCCGTCATCGACCCGGCCACGCTGCCCTCCAGCTGGGAGCGCTTCGCGCTCTACCAGCAAGCCGTCGAGACCCTGAGCGACGCGGGCTACGTCTGGATCGGGCTGGACCACTTCGCCCGTCCCGGCGACGACCTGGCCATCGCCCTCGGCGAACGGCGCCTCCACCGCAATTTCATGGGCTATACGACGCGGCCGTCGCTCGACATGCTCGCCGTCGGCAACAGCGCGATCGGCGAGGTCTGCGACCGGTTCGCGCAGAATGCGACCCTGGTCGGGGCCTACGAGGCGTCGGTCGCGTCCGGCGATCTGCCCGTGGTCAAGGGTCTGCGGCTCACCGACGACGACCGCTTCCGCCGCGCGGTGATCCTGCACCTCATGTGCAATCTCGAGCTGCCGTGGGATCTGCCTGCGGCGCTCCCCGGGCGATCCGTGCTCGACCTGGTTCCCGGCGTCATGGATCAGCTGGCGCCGCTCGCGGTCGAGGGCCTGATCACCCTGGATGACGCGGGCCTCCAGGTCACGGCGCTGGGCCGCTACTTCCTGCGGAACGTGGCCATGGTGTTCGACGCGTACCTGGCGACCGGCGAACACGAGCCGAGGTACTCGCGGACCGTCTGAAGGAGTCTCCGTGCGCTTCGCGCCACCGCTGTATCCGGCTTGCCGCCTCGATCCCGGTCTGCCCACCGGTCTCCTGCTGCTCGGCATGGGCGGCCCCGACGGGCAGGACGCGGTCGAGCCGTTCCTGACGAATCTCTTCGCCGATCCGCTCGTGCTGCCCGTGCCGCGCTGGCTCTCGCGACCGCTCGGGCGGCTCATCGTGCGCCGGCGCGTGGACGAGGTCCGGGCGAGGTATCGCGACCTCGGACACGGCGGCGGCTCGCCCCAGCTGGACTGGACCCGCCGGCAGGCGATCCACCTCGCGTCGCTGCTCGGCGAGCGGGGACTCGCCGTGCAGCCGGGCGTGGCGATGCGCTACTGGCACCCCTTCACGGGCGACGCCCTGGCCGACCTGCGCCGGCAGGACGTGCGCCAGCTCGCGGTCGTTCCCACCTACCCGCAGTTCAGCGTGGCCACGACCGGCACGAGCCTCGCGGAACTCGAGCGGGCGCTGCGCGAGCTGCGCTGGGCGCCGCCGCGGCACGTGATGCGCGAGTGGCCGCTCCTTCCGGGGTACGTCGATCACCTCGCCGGTCGGGCCGCGGCGGTGCTCGCCGGCTGGCGCGCGGCCGGCAAGGATCCCGCCCGCACGGCGCTGGTCTACACGGCCCATTCGCTGCCCGAGCGCTTCGCGCGCGGCGGCGACCCCTATGCGCGCCAGACGCGCGCCACGGTGCGCGCCGCGCACAGACGGCTCTGCGAGCTCGTCGCCGATCGATCCTACGTAGAGGCGCTCGCGGCCGGCGGTGCCGAGCCGGTGCTCGCGTTCCAGAGCAAGGTCGGACCGGTCCGCTGGCTCGGCCCCGCGACGGTTCGCACCTGCCTGGATCTCGTCACGCGACGCGGCGTCCGGCATCTCGTGGTCGTCCCGGTCAGCTTCAGCTGCGAGCACATCGAGACGATCGACGAGCTCGACCGCGAGCTGGGCGCCGCGTTGCGCGACGCCGGGCTCGTCGACTTCGCGCGCACGCCGGCGTTGAACCTCGAACCCGGCTGGCTGGATTCGCTGGCCGACCGGGTCGCGAGTCGCGCCTTCGGCGTCGCGTCGGCCGGGCGACAGGAGATTCCCCATGCCTGACGGTCCGCTGCGGGTGGCCGTCATCGGCGGCGGCGTGGCCGGGCTCGCCACGGCCTGGCGGCTCGAGCATCCAGCCGCCGGCGAGGGCCCGGCCTGCGACGTCACCATCCTCGAGGCGGCGGCCACGGTCGGCGGCAACCTGCGCACGGAGACGGACGGCCGCTTCCGCGTCGAGTGGGGTCCCAACGGCTTCCTCGACAGCGAGCCCGCGACGCTCGATCTCGCCCGCGCCGCCGGCCTCGGCGAGGCACTCCTGCGGAGCAACGACGCCGCCCGGCGGCGGTTCCTCTACGTGAGGGGACGGCTGCGCGAGATCCCGACCTCGCCGGCGGCCTTCCTGCGCTGCGACCTGTTCCCGCCCGCCGCGAAGCTGCGTATCGCGGGCGAGGTCCTGGTGCCGCCGCGCCGGGACCTCGGCCAGGCTGCGTCGCGGCCCGAGACCGACGAGACCGTCTGGCAGTTCGGCGCGCGCCGCCTCGGGCGCGCCTTCGCCGAGACGATGCTCGACCCGATGGTCCGCGGCATCACCGGCGGCGATTGCCGGCGCGTCTCGCTCGCGGCCGCGTTCCCCCGGATGGTCGAGCTGGAACGGGATCACGGCGGCCTCTTCCGCGCCATGGCGGTGCTGGGCGGCCGGCGCCGTCGCGAGGGCCGCGCCGGTCGCGCGGGTGGCGCCGGCGGTCCGACCGGCGTGCTCACGAGCTTCGTCGAGGGGACGGCCGCACTGCCGCGGGCGCTCGCGGCGGGCCTGCGCGGCCCCGTGCTCGTCGGCCACCCGGTCACCTCGCTCACGCCGGAGCCGGGCGGCTGGCGCGTGACGGCCGGCGGGCAACGCCTCGGGCCGTTCCACGCCGTGGTCGACGCGGCCCCCGCGCACGAGGCGGCGGCCTATCACGTCGATCCGGAGGCGCGCGAGCTGCTGGCGGGGATCCGCTTCAATCCCCTCGTGGTCGTGGGCCTGGCCTTCCGGCGCGAGGACGTGGTCCACCCGCTCGACGGCTTCGGCCTGCTCACGCCGAGCTTCGAGGGGCGACCCCTGCTCGGAGTGCTCTGGACCAGCAGCATCTGGAACCACCGGGCGCCAGCCGGCACGGTCCTGCTGCGTTCGATGGCCGGCGATCCGGCCTGGCTCTCGCTCGACGATGCCGAGATCGTGGCGCGAACCTGCAGCGAGCTGGACGCCATCCACGGCGTGCGCGGCCGGCCGCTGCGCCACTGGGTCTTCCGGCATCCGCGGGCGATTGCCGAGTACGAGGTCGGACACCTCGCGCGGCTCGCGCGACTCGAGTCGATCCTGGAGCGCACGCCCGGCCTGTTCGTGACGGGCAGCAGCTACCGCGGGATCGCGATCAACGCGTGCCTGAAGGATGCGGGCCGGGTCGCGGCGCGCGTCCGCGCCCACCTGGCGGCGGAGGTCCTGGCGTGACCGCGCGCGATCGCCTCGTCGAGCTGCTCGACCGGCTGGCCGAGGGGCCGGACCCGGGCGTGGCGGTCGAGCTGAACGCCGCCGCAGCGGCCGCGGCCGGCGAGGGCGGCGACGATCTCTGGCGTCGCTTCCTGACGAGCACGGGCGAGCAGCCTTTCCTCGCGGCGCTGCCCGACCGCGCCGCGCGCCATCGCTGGGCCGAGACCGTGTTCCTCGCGATCCGCCAGGCCGGCTTCGGGCTCGGCGACCTCTGGGACTGGCGCGTCCGCACCCGTCCCGACACCACGTTTCTGCACGACCTCGGGCGCGCCGGCGAGCCGCGCCTGAGCTACGCCCAGGTCCATCGCCGGATCCGGCGCCTGGCCGGCCACTTCCTCGGCGAGGCGCCGCTCGCCGCGCCGCGATCCTGCGTGGGCATCCTCGCGGCCAACACGCTCGACGGCGCGCTCTGCGATCTCGCGTGCCTGGTGCACGACATCCCGGTCGCGCCGTTGAATCACCAGGAGGACACGGCGACCCTGGTCTGGATCTGCGACCGGCTGGCGATCGGCGACCTCGTGGTCGACGGCGCCGACCTCCTCCAGCGCGCGCTCGACGTGCGCGACCGCGTCCGTGCGCCGTTCACGATCCACCTCCTGCAGCCGGGCGGCGTCTCGGACCCGGACCGGGTGCGGCTGCTCGAGCGTGACCTGGCGGACCTCGACGCCGGCGAGGTCGACCGCCGGCTCGCCCGGCGTCCCCGGCTGGGGCTCGACGATCCGTGCACGGTCCTCTTCACGAGCGGCTCGACCGGCCGGCCCAAGGGCATCGCCTTCACGCCGTTCAACCTGGTCAGCAAGCGTTTCGCGCGCGCCGCCGCGCTGCCGTCCGTCGGCCGCAACGAGGTCCTGCTCGCCTACCTGCCGCTGTACCACACCTTCGGCCGGTTCCTCGAGCTGCTCGGCATGCTCTACTGGGGCGGCACCTACGTCTTCGCCGGCAATCCGTCGGCGGATTCCCTGCTCGCGGGCATGCGCAAGGTCCGTCCGACGGGCCTGGTCTCGGTGCCGCTGCGATGGCTGCAGCTGCGGGAGCGCGCCGAGGAGTCCACGGGCGACCGCGCGGCACTCGCGGCCGTCACGGGCGGCCGGCTGCGCTGGGGCATCTCCGCGGCGGGATGGCTCGCCCCGGACACCTTCCGCTGGTTCCATTCGCGCGGCGTCCAGCTCTGTAGCGGCTTCGGCATGACCGAGGGGACCGGCGGCCTCACCATGACCCCACCCGACGACTACGTCGAGGACTCGGTCGGCCTGCCGTTGCCCGGCGTGCGCACCCGGCTGGGGCCCGACGGAGAGCTGCTCGTCGCCGGCCCGTACGTCGCGCGTTACCTGCCCGAGGACGGCCCGCCCGGGCACCTCGGCTCCGGCGAGCCCGCCGGCGATGACTGGCTGGGCACCGGCGACCTGTTCGAGGAGCTGCCGGACGGCCACCTGAAGATCGTCGACCGCATCAAGGACATCTACAAGAACAACCGCGGGCAGACCGTCGCGCCGCGCAAGGTCGAGTCCCGCTTCGCCGGCGTCCCGGGCATCACGAGGACCTTCCTGGCAGGCGACGGCCGCCCCTACAACGTGCTGCTCATCGTCCCGGACGACCGCGACGCCGTGCTCGGCGGCCTCGATGCGAACGGCCGCAGCCACTACTTCCGGCGCGTGATCCGTCAGGCCAACCTGGATCTGGCCGCCTACGAGCGGGTCGTGAACTTCGCGGTCGTCGATCGCGACTTCAGCGCCGAGCGCGGGGAACTCACGGCCAAGGGTTCCTATCGCCGCAAGGCGATCGCCGCGAACTTCAGCGCGGTGCTCGACGACCTGTATCGCCGCCGCACCCTGGTCTGGGGAGATCGCCGGCTGCTGGTGCCGGACTGGGTGGTGCGCGACCTGGGCCTCCTCGAGGACGAGATCGCGCTGACCGGCGACGACCTGTTGAACCGCCGCAGCGGCGCGCGCCTGCGCCTGGGTCCGGGGCGCCGGCCCGGGTGGTTGCGGATCGGCGACCTCGAGTACCGGCCGACCGATCCAGCGCACGATCTCGATCTCGGGCTCTTCGCCCGGCAGCCGTTGCTGTGGGTCGGCAACCCCGCGCTGCAGACGTTCCTGCCGTGCCGCGACGGCTGGGACACGCGGCTGATCGGCGTGGATGAGCAGGTCCTGCTGCCGGATCGCGAATCCGAAGCGGACCAGGCGGTCTGTCCGCCCCGCCGCGACGACCGGCTCGGAACGCTCGATACGGTCTGCCGGGACGCGCTGTTCGGCGAGTTCGCGGCCGCGCGTGCGGCGGTCGCCGAGCTCGAACAGCGCCTGCCGAAGGCGCCGCCGCGGGAAGCTTTGCTGATCCGCCGCCGGCTCGAGGCGCTGGCGGGCCATCCGCGGCTCGAGATCCGCTGCGAGGCGTACCGGATCCTGGTGATGGAGGAGCCGGAGCCCGACTACGGGCGCTACCTGGCGGCCTTCGTCGCCTCGGGCCGCCCGTTCCTCTGCCCCGAGAGCATCGCCGAGATCGCCCGCGAGGCCTCCGAGCCGCGGCGGCTCCTGAGCTTCCGGCGGCGCCTGCACGCGTACCGCCAGCACCTGACCTGGCCGGCGGCTCCCGAGGTGCGCCGGATCTTCGAAGATCTCCTCCGCCTGCTCGTGGACTTCGCGCGGCACCAGCCAGAGAACCTGCCGACCGTGCGCACGGAGCTGCTCTGCTGGGGACTCTTCCGCCAGGATCCACAGCTCACCCGGCACGCCCAGGCCATGCTCGACGAGCTGACGGCGTGGCACCGCGAGCGCCTGGCGGCGGAGTCGCCAGGACCCGCCGCGTGGGACGATCGGTTCGCCTTCCAGGAGGGGCTCGAGCTCGACGAGATCGAGCGGCTGCGGGCCGTGCTGACGAGCCCGACGTTCCTCGCCGAATCGACCGCCCTGGTCTTCGACGAGACCATCGAGCTCGCGGACCTGCCGCCGGCGGGCATCTGGATCAGCCGCACCCTCTCGCAGCCCTTCCCGTCGCGCTACCGGGTCAGCATCAACACCCTCAGCGGTCGCCACTTCGACCTGCTCCTCGTGCTGCGCGAGGATCTCACCGACCCGGATGTCCTGGAGACCTTCCAGCGCATGGCCGCGATCCGCGCCTGGCCGACCGACTCGCCGGTGCTGCCGCGCGTCGGAGCCTTGCGGCCCGACCTGGGCGCGGCCGCGCTGGCGTTCGCGAGCGGCCTCGCGGTCTGGGACCGGCTCCGCCAGCACGGCGCGACCGCGCCGGACGCCGCGGCGTACGGCCGCCGCGGCTGGCGGCGGCTGCTGGTGGCCGGGATGGCGGCGTTGATCACCGCCTGGCGCCAGTCAGGGCGCGAGATCGTGCCCGGCATGGTGCATCCCGCCAACGTCATCGTCCCCGACCGCGACTGGCAGCGCGGCAGCCTCGTCGTGAGCCTGGCCGGCTGGCGGCGGTATCATGGCCCGCTGGATCTGGTCCGCCCGCTGCTGAAGAACTTCCTGCGCCTGCCGGTGAGCCACTACCCCGCGCTCGAGGGGCTGATCGACGACGACTGGCTCGCGGCGGCCGTCGCCGAGGCGCTGGGTCCGGTCGAGGGCCGCCAGCTGCTGAGCGAGATGGCTTCGGCCGTGGAGGCGCAGCCGGTGCCCGAAGGCGGACCCGACCTCGCGGCGCGCCTGCGCCGGGCCGCGCGGGAACTCGCGGTCCGCTACCGGCCCCCGCTGGTCGTCGAGAGCGCCGTCGACCGCTATCGTCGCTGGCGGGAAGCCAACCCCGACGCCTCGTCGCGTGCCCGCAGCGATCAGCTCGAATCGTTGATCCGCCTCTACCGCCTCGATCGCGAGGGCGAGCTGGCGTGCTTCACCCTCTTCCGCCGGGCCTACCTGAGCGAGGCGCCGCAGCCGGCGCAGCACGCGTGCGACCGGCTCATCGCCCGCCTCTTCCGCCACGCCGACCTGCGCGCCGCCCGGACCGTCGAGCTGAGCGATCTGCAGTCGGCCCTCGCCGATCCCGAGGACCGTCTGGCCCTCGGCCGCCTGGCGTTCCCCCAGTCCGGCCTCGGCCATCACCCCGCCGTGCAGGCGGTCGGCGACCCGGAACGCGGACACGTGGTCCTGGTGACCGACATCCAGGACGATCACGGCACGGCGTACCGGGTGCGCGAACCGCGCGACGCCGCGGAGATGGGCCGCCTCTATCGCCTCTTCCTGCAATCCGGCTTCCCGCTGGCGATCAGCGAGGCGGACCGGCACCTCGTCGCGGTCGATCGCAACGAGCACCTCACCGGCGGCGTGGTCTGGCGGACGGACGCCGCCGGCGAACCTCATCTCGACGGCGTGGTGGTGACGGATTCGCTGCGCGGCCGCGGACTCGCGCGCGCGCTGCTGGAGGACTTCGCCCGGCGCCTCGGCGACGAGGGCCATGCGATCCTGCGCACGCATTTCAGCCTGCAGGGGTTCTTCGAGAACCTCGGGTTCCACCTGGATCGCCAGCGGGGCGGCCTGGTCAAGCAGTTGCCTTAAAGGAAGTCGGCGACGAGTCGCCGCCCCCTCGCGCGCCCAGCTTCCGGCAGGCTTGCGAAGCACCTGCCGGAAGCTGGGCGCGCGAGGGGGCGGCAGCCCGGCCGCCGCTCAATCCCAGATGCCGAGTTCCGCCTTCGCCTCGTCCGAGGCGTCGACCCGCGGATCCCAGAGCGGCGACCACACGAGCTGGATCTCGGCCCCGGCGACGCCGGGCACTCGCTCGGCGGCGCTCTTGGCGGCCGCCATGATCTCGGGGCCGAGCGGACACATCGGGCTCGTGAGGGTCAACTCGATGTCCACCCTGCCCGTGTCCTCGGCGACCGTGATGCCGCGCACGAGGCCGAGGTCGACGATCGAGAGGTTCAGCTCCGGATCGATGACCGGACGCAGTCCCTCGAGGACAGCCTCCGGCGTGGGGATGAGGCGTTCGTTCACGACCGCTCCTCGAACGTGACGTCCATGACTCGATCGCTCGCGGCGCGGCCCTGGCGCCGGGCGAGGATCGCATCCAGCAGGGTGATCCAGGGCAGCAGCGCGCACTTGACCCGCACCGGGAACTTCCGGACGCCGGTGAGCGCCTCGAGATCGCCCAGATCGACCTCCGCGGGGACATCGTCGCCGTGCATGACCTTCTTGAACCGCTCGGCCACCTGGGCCGCCTCCTCCACCGTCCGTCCGACGACGAGCTCGGCCATCATCGAGCCGCTGCTCGTGGAGATGGCGCAGCCCTGGGACAGGACGCCCACGGCCGCGATGCGGTCGCCGTCGAAGGCGACCTGCAGGGTCACCTCGTCACCGCAGCTCGGGTTCTTGCCCGACGCCTGCACGTCGAAACGCTCGAGCGGCCGGGCGCCGCGCGGATGCCGGTGATGATCGAGGACGACCTCCCGATACAGCGCGTCCTGGGGCCCCTCTGTCATCGCGCGAAGACCTTCCTCGCGTCGCGGATGCCCTCGATCAGGGCGTCGATGTCGTCGCGCCGCGTGTAGAGACCGAAGCTCGCCCGCGTCGTGGCGGGCACGCCCAGGCGGCGATGCAGCGGCTGGGCGCAGTGGTGGCCGGCGCGCACCACGACGCCGTGGCGATCCAGGATCGTGCTCAGGTCGTGCGGATGCACCAGCGGGTCCCAGAACGACACCAGCCCGCCGCGACGCTCGCTGTCGGCGGGACCGTAGATCGTCAGTCCGCCCAGGTCCTGCAGGCAATCGAGGGCGTAGGCGGTGACCGCCGCTTCGTGCCGCCGGATCGCCGGCGCGCCCAGCTCCTCGATCAGGTCGATCGCCGCCGGGAACGCCGCCGCCGCCGCGACGTTCGGCGTGCCGGCCTCGAAGCGGCGGGGCACTTCGGCCCAGGTCGAGCTCTCCAGGTCGACCCATTCGATCATCTCGCCGCCGCCCTCGAGCGGCTCGAGTCGCTCGAGCGCTTCCGGACGGGCGACCAGGAAACCGAGCCCCATCGGTCCGTAGGCCTTGTGCGCGGAGAACACGAGGAAGTCCGCGCCCACCGCCGCGAAGTCCAGCGGCAGGTGGCCGGCGCTCTGCGCCGCGTCGACCACCGTCAGGATCCCCCGCTGCCGGGAGCGGTCCGCAACCTCGGCGACCGGGTTGACGGTCCCGAGCACGTTGCTCGCATGGACCAGCGAGACGACGCGAGTCCGCTCGCCGAGGAGCTCGGGCAGGCGATCCAGGTCCAGCTCCCCGTCGTCGCGTACGGGGATGAACCGGAGCTGGAGACCGCGCCGCCGCGCGAGCATCTGCCAGGGGACCAGGTTGGCGTGGTGCTCCATCTCGGTCAGCAGGATCTCGTCGCCCGGCAGGAGCAGATGCTCGAGCCCGTGGGCCAGCAGGTTGAGCGAGCTCGTGGCCCCGCGCGTGATCACGACCCCCGCGGCGTCCGGCGCGCCTACCCAGCCGGCGACCCGCCGGCGGCACCGCTCGTACGCCTCCGTGGCCTCCTCGGCGAGCGTGTTGAGACCCCGGTGGACGTTGGCGTTCTGGTGGCGGTAGAAATGGGCCAGCGCCGCCAGCACCGCCTCGGGCTTCTGGCTGGTGGCTGCGGTGTCGAGATAGTGGAGCGGGCGGTCCCCGATCGTGCGCGCCAGCAGCGGGAAGCGGTCGCGCGCGAGTCCGGTGGCGAGGGAATCGACGTCCGTGCTGCGTCCGCTCTGCCGCATGGTCAGTCCTCCAGGTCCGCCTCGACCCAGTCCAACGCGATCCGGGCCGGAAAGACGGCGATACCCACGGGCGCGGGGCTCCGCAGGACCGCGCCGCTCGCGATGTCGAACCGGGCGCCGTGGCGCGGGCACGTCACCGCGCCGCCGTCGAGGTCCTGCGCCCCGAGCGACGACCCGTCGTGGCTGCAGACGTCCTCGAGCACGTACACGACCGCATCCGCGGGCCGGCAGACGAGCAGCTCGTCCGGGCCCAGGCGCACCGGCCGCGCGCTTCCCACCGGGACCTCGCCCAGGGGCAGCAAGCGAGTCCACGCCATCGTCACCCGACCTCCCGCAGCCGCGCCAGGCGGGCATCGACCAGGTTCTCGAGCTCGGCGCGGAGGTCCGCCGGCAACTGGCGCAGGGTCGGTTCGACGAATCCGCGGACCACGAGCTGCCGGGCCGCGGGCGCGGACAGGCCCCGGCTCCGCAGGTAGAAGAGCTGGTCCGGATCGATCGGCGCGGCCGTCGCGCCGTGGCTGCAGCTGACGTCGTCCGTGTGGATCTCCAGTTCCGGTATCGTGTCGGCGCGCGCACGGTCGGAGAGCAGGAGGTTGCGATTCTCCTGATACGCCTCGCTCCCCGGCGCATCCCGCTCGATGCGGATCGCGCCGGTGTAGGCCGAGCGCGCGCGCCCGGCGACCGCGACCTTGAAATCGATGTGGCTCCACGTGCGCGCAGCGAGGTGCTGGTGCAGGGTATGGTGGTCGAGATGCTGTCTGCCTTCGGGCAGGGCCACGCCCACGAGCTCGCTCCGCGCGCCCTCGCCGGCGAGCAGGCCGCCGAGGTCGACCTTGGAGATCGCGCCGCCGAACCCGGCCGTGGCGCCGAAGAACCGCGCGTCGCGCTCGAGGCGGGCGCGCTGGGTGAGGTGGCCGACCTGGCCGTCCGCCCAGCGCTGGACGAGCACGTGGCGGACCTCGGCGTTGGCGCCGATCAGGATCTCGGTGACCCCGATCACGCAGCCTCCCCCGCCGCCGCCAGTGTGTTCCTCCACGACGGTCAGCGCCGCGCCGTCCTCCGCGATCACGAGCAGGCGGGGCAGCACGTCCGCGCCGGCGTCCGCCGCAACGACGACGCGCAGAGGCGCCGCGAGCCCGAAGCCGCGCGGCGCGCGGATGGTCAGGCCGGCGCCGAAGGCGGCCGCGTTGATCGCCTCGAAGTAGCCGTGGTCGACCGGTACCGCGCGTCCGATCAGCTCGCGGTCGGCCGGGTCCGCGAACAGCGGCGCGATCACGAGCCCGCACGACCGCGCGGCGTCGTTCAACCGGGGCTCCCGGCCTGGCTCGAGCCTGACCGCCGGACCCGCCGGCAGCGCCGCAGCGAGCGGCGCGGGACCGCTCGGCTGCAGGAGGCGGCGCGGCAGCAGACGCTCGGGGTCGGTGTACCGCCAGAGGTGCCGCACGCGGTCCGGAAACGGCACCGCGGTCAGCGCTGCGAGCGCGCGATGCCGCCACGCGGTCGTCGCGGCGTCGTCACCGCGGCGGTCGCCGTAGGCGGTCAGCGAGGCCGGGTCGAGGCCCGCCAGGGCCGCGCCTGCGTCGATCATCCGCTCAACCAACGGACCCCTCCATTTCGAGTTCGATGAGGCGGTTCAGCTCGACGGCGTATTCCATCGGCAGCTCGCGCACGAACGGTTCGATGAAGCCGTTGACGATCATCAGCCGCGCCTGGTCGGCCGAGAGCCCGCGACTCTGCAGGTAGAAGAGCTGCTCGTCGGCCAGCTTGGAGACGCGGGCCTCGTGCTCGACCCGCACGTCGTGCTCGGCGACCTCCATGGTCGGGAACGTGTCGGTCCGCGCCTCCTCGCCGATCAGGAGCGCATCGCACTCGACGCTCGTCCGGCAGCCAGGGCAGCCCTTGACCACCTTCACGAGGCCGCGGTAGCTGCTGCGGCCGCGGTCCTTGCTGATGGACTTGCTGATGATGCGGCTCGACGTGTTGGGCGCCGCATGGATCATCTTGGCGCCGGCGTCCTGGTGCTGGCCGTTGCCCGCGTAGGCGATCGAGAGCACCTCGCCGTGGGCCCGCTCCCCGAGCAGGTGAACCGCGGGGTACTTCATCGTCAGCTTCGAGCCGAGGTTCCCGTCGACCCACTCGACGACGGCGTCGCGATACGCGAACGCCCGCTTGGTCACCAGGTTGAAGACGTTGTTCGACCAGTTCTGGATCGTGGTGTACCGGATGTGCGCGCCGGGCAGCGCGATCAGCTCCACGACCGCGGAGTGCAGGCTGTTCGTGGAGTAGACGGGCGCCGTGCAGCCCTCGATGTAATGCACGCTCGAGCCCTCGTCGGCGATGATCAGCGTGCGCTCGAACTGGCCCATGTTCTGGGTATTGATGCGGAAGTAGGCCTGGAGCGGGATCGCGACCTTGGTGTTCCTCGGCACGTAGATGAACGAACCGCCGGACCACACCGCGCTGTTGAGCGCCGCGAATTTGTTGTCGTCGGGCGGGATCACCGTGGCGAAGTACTGCTTCACGAGGTCATGGTGCAGTTTCAGGCCGCTATCCATGTCGGTGAACAGGACGCCCAGATCCGTGAGCTCCTTCTGGATCGAATGGTAGACCACCTCGGATTCGTACTGCGCGGTCACGCCCGCGAGGAACTTCTGCTCCGCCTCGGGGATGCCCAGCTTGGTGAAGGTGCGCTTGATGTTCTCCGGCACGTCGGCCCAGTCGCTCGCCGAACCCTCGGACGACCGCACGTAGTAGTGGATGTCGGCGAAGTCGATCGAGCGCAGCAGCTCCTGGTTGCCCCAGCGCGGCATCGGCTTCGCGAGGAACGTGTCCAGGGCCTGGTGGCGGAACGACCGCATCCAGTCCGGCTCCTGCTTGAACCGCGAGATCATCTCCACGGTCTCGTGGCTGAGGCCCTTCGGCGCCTTGTGCAGGAACTCCTCCGGGTCGTTGAAGCCGTACTTCTCCAGGTAGTCGAGATTCAGGTCGGCAATACGGTCGGCAGCCATGGCGGTCATCCTCTCGCGGTGGCGGTGGGCGCGGGATCGGCGAGCCAGTCGTAGCCGCGCGTCTCGAGCTCCCGCGCCAGTTCCGGGCCGGCCGTGCGAACGATGCGGCCGCCCATGAAGACGTGGACGATGTCGGGCTGCACGTAGTCGAGGATCCGCTGGTAGTGGGTCACGAGCAAGAGACCCATCTCGGCGCGAGCGGCCAGGTTCACGCCGGCCGACACGATCTTGAGGGCGTCGATGTCGAGCCCGCTGTCGGTCTCGTCGAGCAGGGCGACGGCCGGCTCCAGCAGCAGCATCTGCATGACCTCGAGCCGCTTCTTCTCGCCGCCGGAGAACCCGTCGTTGAGGTAGCGCCCGGTGAAGTTCTTCGGCACCTCGAGCACGTCGAACGCCGCCTGCATCTTCTGCCGGAACTCGCGGACCGGCACCTCGCGGCCGAGGCGGGCGGCGAGAGCGGCGCGCAGGAAGCTGGCCACGGTCACGCCGGGGACGGCGACGGGATACTGGAACCCGAGGAAGAGACCGCGACGGGCGCGCTCGTCCGGCGACAGCCCGGCGATCGGTTCGCCGCGCAGGAGGATCTCCCCCTCGACGCGATAGGCCGGATGGCCCATCAGCGCCGCAGCCAGGGTCGACTTGCCCGAGCCGTTGGGACCCATGAGTGCGTGCTTCTCGCCCGTCCTGATCTCGAGGTCGACACCCTTGACGATCTCCTTGTCGTCGACGAAGACTCGCAGGTCGCGACAGGACAGCAGGCGTTCGTTCGTCGGCAGATTCATGCGCGTCAGGCTCCTTCGGACAGGGTGCGTGCGGAATCGCGGTCGTCCGGGTCGTCTTCGATCAGCGGCCAGACGCCCTGCAGCTGGGCATCGACGCTGTGTTCGAGGCGCAGGAGGTCGGCGACGCTGGTCTGGTCGAGCAATTCGGCAACCTGTTGCTGCAGGTGTCGCCAGACCGCGCGCAGGCCGCAGTCGCCGGTGCGCGGACAGCCGCCGCTGTTTTCGGGATTGCTCACGCAGGGATGGTCGGGGGCCGGGTCGCCGCCCAGCGCGCGCAGGACCCGGGCCGTCGAGATCTCGCCGGCCGGCGCCGCGAGCGTGTACCCGCCGTGACGGCCACGAGCCGCCTCGACCACCCCGCCCCGCCGCAGCTGGCCCAGCAGCTTGGCGACGGTCGGTTCCGGCAGGCTCTCGAGTTCCGCGAGCTGGCCGAGCGTCAGCTGCTCCCCCGCAGCCGCCAGCCGCATGACCAGCCGGGTCGCCTGGTCTTCCGCCTTCGTGATTCTCAACATGATCACTCGCCTCCAGCGAGGAGCGCGGCACTCTGGTCTCGTGGTCGCGGTCAATTCGGACTCATGTTATCTCAATCACCAAGGTAAATACAATACTAATTATGTCAATAATAAATCGCCAGCGTAGCCAACGGGCGGGGAATTCGGGAATTGCGCCTGTTGACGGCAGGCAGTCAGTGTTATCTTTCGCTCCCGGTCGGGCGCCCAGCCGGCGCCGGACCTGGCCGTCGAACCCCCGGGAGCTGGTCCATGGACTCCGAACCGAACGCCACCGTCACGATGCGCTACGAGATCAATCACGGCCTGCTCGTGCTGCAGGTGACCCCGGACGAGGAGATGCTGCCGTTCGTCGCGGGCCAGTACACGACCCTGGGCCTTCCCGGTGCGGCGCCCCGCCATTACGCGGCCGAGCCCGAGGATCCGCCGGCAGACCCGGCGAGGGTCATCAAGCGGGCCTACTCGATCGCGTCCTCCAGCCTGCAGGGCCGGTACTTCGAGTTCTTCGTGGCCCTGGTGCGGACGGGGGCGCTCACGCCGCGCCTGTTCGCGCTCGAGCAAGGCGACCGGGTGTTCCTCGGCCGCCGGATCGTCGGCATGTTCACGTTGGGCGACGTGCCGCCCGGCAAGGACGTCGTCTTCGTCGCGACCGGGACCGGACTGGCCCCCTACCTCAGCATGCTTCGCTCCCGGTACGCGTTCGACGCCGGCCAGCGCACGGTCGTGGTCCACGGCAGCCGCGTGTCCTACGACCTCGGCTACCGCAGCGAGCTGGAGGGGCTGGCCGCGCGCTACCCGTCCTTCCACTACCTGCCGATCATCGACCGCCCTGACCGGGATCCCGGCTGGACCGGACAGGTCGGCTTCGTCGACCGCTACTTCGCGGACGGCACGGTCAGCCGCTCGCTCGGCCACCCGATCACTCCGGAGAACACGGTCGTCTTCCTGTGCGGCAACCCGCTGATGGTGCAGGGCATGATGGCGTACCTGGGCGCGCTCGGGTTCCGGCGGCACACCCGGAAGGAGCCGGGCCACCTGTTCGTCGAGGAATTCTGGAAGGAAGACTGACGGCCCGACGGCGCTCCCACCGGCCCGGCGCAGGCGAAAATATGTACGCCACGGCGCGCGGGATGGGTTATGCTGTGGCGACCGAAGATGCGCACGATCGCTCAAGGAGAATCAGGACCCGCCATGCACGACCAGCCCGCCAGCCAGGACTTCGCCGACGACGACACGCCGCAGGAATCCGCCGAATTCGCCGAGCTCCTCGCCGCCAGCGAAGCGAGCCGCCCCGATCCCAAGCCGGGCGACCGGGTGACCGGCACGGTCGTCCAGATCACCGCCACCGAGGTTTTCGTCGACGTGGGGGCCCGCCACGAGCTCCCCATGTCGCTCGACGACTTCCGCGGGCCGGACGGCGCCCTGCTCTGCCAGGAGGGGCAGTCCGTGTCGGCCTACGTGATCAAGACGACCGACGGTCTCGGCCTCGCGAAAACGGTCCACCCGGGGGACGCCGGCAAGCGGGCGCTGCAGGCCCTGCAGGCCGCGCAGGCGGCGAATGCGCCGGTCGAGGGCAAGATCACGAGCACGAACAAGGGCGGCTTCACCGTCGATCTCGGCGGACAGCGAGGCTTCTGCCCCTTCAGCCAGATGGACCTGCGGCGCATCCAGGATCCCGAGCCATTCGTCGGCACCAGCCAGCGGTTCCTGATCCTCGAGATCTCGGCGGACGGCCGCAACATCGTGCTGTCGCGCCGGGCCTTGCTGCAGCGCGAGCGCGAGGAGAAGGCTGCCAGCATCCGGCAGTCGCTCGCCGTCGGCGCGATCTTCACGGGCCAGGTGACGCGGCTGATGCCCTACGGTGCGTTCGTCGACATCGGGGGCGTCGAGGGCCTGGTCCACATCTCCCAGATCTGCCACCAGCGCATCAGCGATCCCGCGGAGATCCTGCGGGAGGGCCAGGAGGTGCGCGTCGAGGTGGTCGAGATCCAGCACCCGGGCGAGAACCGCCGGGAGCGGGTCAGCCTGTCGATGAAGAGCCTGGCGACCGACCCCTGGCCCGCGGAGGCCGCCGCGATCCCGGTCGGGCAGGACACGCAGGGGACGATCACCCGGCTCGTCGACTTCGGTGCCTTCGTCCTGCTGAAGCAGGGCATCGAGGGACTGGTGCACATCAGCGAGCTCGCGGACCGGCGCCTGGTGCATCCGCGCGAGGTCGTCAAGGAGGGGGACGAGATCACGGTCCGCGTCCTGGAGATCGACCCGCACCGGCGCCGCATCTCGCTCTCGCGGCGTCAGGCGGGCGACTACGCCGGCGACTGACGGCTCAGCGCCAGCATGCGATCCAGCGGCACGACCGCCCGCCGGCCGAGCGCGGGGTCGACCGTCAGCTCCGGACTGCGGTCGCGCATGCAGGCCAGCAGCTTGGCGATCGTGTTCTTGCGCATGTGCGGGCACAGGTTGCAGCTGCAGGTCTCGTCGGCTCCCGGCGCGGGGATGAGGGCCTTGTCGGGATTCTCCTTCTGCATCTGGTGCAAGATGCCCGCCTCGGTCACCACGATGATCTCGCGCGCCGGCGTCCGCCGCGCGAAGGCCAGGATGCTGCTGGTCGAACCCACGTGGTCGGCCTGGTCGAGGATGATCTCCGGACATTCGGGGTGAGCGGCCACGACCGCGTCCGGGTGCGCCTCGCGCAGCTCCTCCAGGCGGATCGCCGAGAAGACCTCGTGGACCTCGCAGCTGCCCGGCCACAGCACGAGCGGCCGGCCCGTCTCTTTCGCGACCCACCGGCCGAGGAAGCGATCCGGCGCGAAGACCAGCGGCTGGTCCGGCGGAAAGCTCTCGACGACGCGGACCGCGTTGCTGCTCGTGCAGATGATGTCGCTGAGGGCCTTGGTCGCGGCCGAACAGTTGATGTAGCTGACGACCTTGTGGTCGGGATAGCCGGCGAGCCAGGCGGCGAACGCCTCGGCCGGGCAGCCGTCGGCGAGGCTGCAACCGGCCGTCAGGTCGGGGACCAGGACCAGCTTGTCCGGGTTGAGGATCTTGGCGGTCTCGGCCATGAAGTGAACGCCGGCGAACACGATCACCTCGGCATCGGTCGCCGCCGCCTGCTGGGCCAGGTAGAGGCTGTCGCCGACGTGGTCGGCGACGTCCTGGATCGCGGGTTCCTGGTAGAAATGCGCCAGGATGACGGCGTGGAGCTCCCGCCGCAACCGGTCGATCTCGGCGACGACCGCGGGGTCGGCGAAGGGACGGGCGGGCGTGGCGATCATGGCGCTGCTTTCGACGGGGTTGTGCGGTCCAATGTCGTCAAGGGCGCTGGCGCCGGCAAGGGAGAAGCCCTGAGGATCCAAGTGGACTTTCCCCATTCCAGTCATTACTTTTAGCCGTGGTTTACGGTTTCGGCCGCGACGCGGGACCCTCGCGCCGCGGTTTCGGCCATCCTCCGATGCGAATCCAGCCTGAGGAGTTGCCCACGATGACTGGTGTCCGGGCTACCATCCATCGTCCTGCGCTCGCCGGCCTTCTCGCCGTCGGGTCGCTGGGCCTGGCCCTGGCGGTCGGCTGCGGAGACGATGTGAGCGACGTGAGCTTCCCCGAGCAGCCGGATCCCCCGATCGGCGTCTGGTTCCTCGGCGTCTGGGGCACGGACCCCGACAACGTCTACGTGGTCGGCCAGCCCGGCCTGATCTACCACTGGAACGGCGACGAGTGGGCTCGCCAGACCAGCGGCACCGAGGTCGCCCTGACCGACGTCTGGGGCGACGGAGCGGGAACGGTCTACATCACCGGCCACCGCGGGACGGTCCTGCGCCGCAGCTCGGGCGGTGGCTGGTCCGCCATGAACACCGGCACGAGCGCCGACCTCTTCGCGGTCGGCGAGTACCAGGGCACCGTGATGGTATGCGGGCGGGACGGGACCCTGCGGCAACTCAGCGGCGGCGGCTGGATCAACGCTCCGGAGGGAATCTACATCCGGGACAACGAGCAGGCCGTGACGGACACGCTGGTCCGGAGCGAGGACGTCGAGTCGATCACATCGGTCGCCCACTACGGCGTGACCGCGTCCGAAGGCATCATCCTCATGGACGACCCGGAGACCGACTGGCTCCTGCGCCGGGTCACCGGCGGCGAGGACTGGGTCACCTGCTCGACCAGCAGCGATCGGCTCTCCGGGAACTTCGTGGCCACCGATGGCGGCCGGCTGTTCCAGCTGCGCCAAGACGAGAGCGACGCGCTGTCCTGGGAGGAATGGTACAGCCCGGCGCTCGGCGCCGTCGTCTACGGCATCTATACCGACGACGCCGATACCGTGTGGGCCGTGACCAACGACGGCAGAATCAACCGGGTCGACCCCCCCGGTCACTCGTTCCGGCCGCTCTACGAGGACGGCCGGGTCCTCTTCGATATCTGGGGATCCAGCGGCACCAATCTCTACGCGGTCGGCATCGGTGGCCGCGTCCTGCACTTCCACGAGGTCGCCCCCGACGAGTTCGGCTGGGAGAGCGAAGAGCTGCCGCTGCCCGAGACCAAGAGCCAGACCGAACGGGTGTTCGACAGATTTGGCCGGACCGTTCCCTAGCCGGCCGCCACGATTCCCCCGGCGAGCCCGGCCCTCCATAGCCGGGCTCCTTCCTGTACCAACCGCTTGGAGGTCCCTCATGTACCAACGCGCGAATGGCCGAGCGTTCGGTCTCGCGGTGGCGATCGGCTGCGTGCTGCTGGCGCTGCCCGGCCTCGCCTACACGCCGGACGCCGCGGCGCCCCGGTCCAGCATCCCGACCGAGTACCAGTGGCAGTGGGGGCAGATCTTCCCCACCATCGAAGCCTGGGAAGCCGAACTGGCCGCATTCGACCAGGACATCCCGAAGCTCATGGAATACCAGGGACGCCTCGGCGAGTCCAAGGACACCCTGAAGGCCGCCCAGCAGCAGGTCTACGAGATGCTGGACCGCTTCTACCGGCTCATGGTCTATGCGCAGCTGCGGTTCGACATCAACCAGGGCGACAACGAGGCGCGGACCTGGCAGGGTCGCGTCCAGCAGCTCGGGCCGAAGTTCGGCCAGGCGACGAGCTGGATGCAGCCCGAGCTGCTGACCATTCCGCGCGAGACGATCGAGGGCTGGCTCGCGAGCGACCCCGACATCGCCGAGTGGCGCTTCTATTTCGAGGAGATGTGGCGGCAGGCCGAGCACACCCTCGACGCCGACGGCGAACGCCTGATGGCCACGACCGGCCGCATGCGCGGCACGCCGAGCGATGCGCACGAGGCTCTGCTGAGCGTCGACATCGAGTTCCCGGAGATCGTCGGCGCGGACGGGCTTCCCAAGCAGCTGACCCTGAACAACTTCAGCACCCTGCGCGCGTCGCCGACCTACGCGGTGCGCAAGCAAGCCGCCGAGTCGTTCTTCGGCACCCTGCGCTCCTACGAGAACACGTTCAGCGTGCTGCTCGACGGCGTGGTCAAGAGCCACATCGCCTCGAAGGAGGCGCGCGGGTACGAGAGCTGCCTGCAGACGGCGCTGTCGCCGGACAACATCTCCGAAGCCACCTACCAGAACCTGATCGCGACGGTCCGCGAGAATCTCCCCAAGACGCTTCACAAGTACATCGCCCTGCGCAAGAAGGTCCTCGGCCTCGAGACCCCGCTGGACTTCGCGAACCTCTACAACCCGCTGCTCGAGGACGTCGAGAAGCCGATGACCTACGACGAGGCGATGACCGTCGTCGCCGAAGGACTGCGGCCCCTGGGCAAGGAGTACGTCGATCAGGCGAAGATCGGCATGGATCCCCAAAACGGCTGGACCGATGTCTATCCCAACGAGGACAAGCGCTCCGGCGCGTACAGCAACGGCGTGCTCGCCCATGATCTCCACCCGTTCGTGCTCCAGAACTTCGACAACACCCTCGACGCCATGTACACCACGGCGCACGAGTACGGCCACGCGATGCACAGCTGGTACAGCAGCCGCAACCAGCCGGCGCAGTACCGCGGGTACACGACGTTCCTCGCCGAGGTCGCGTCGACCTGCAACGAGGCGCTGGTGACGAACTACCTGCTCAAGAAGTACAAGGACGACCCGGAGATGACGCTCATGCTGCTCAACCAGCGGCTCGAGAGCATGCGCCTGACGATCTTCCGGCAGACCCTGTTCGCCGACTTCGAGCTGGCGTTCCACGCGCACGCGGAGGCCGGCAACCCGTTGACCGCCGAGTGGCTCAACGCCAAGTACAAGGAACTCATCGAGCTCTACTACGGCCCCGAGTACGAGATGGCGGCCAACGACGAATGCGAGTGGATGTTCATCCCCCACTTCTACTACGACTTCTACGTGTTCAGCTACGCCACGGGTCTCTGCAGCGGCCTGGCCCTGGCGGAGAACATCTCAGCTCACGGCGAGAAGCCCGCGCAGCAATACATCGACGGGATGCTCAAGGCCGGCTCCAGCGCGCCGCCGCTGGACATCCTGCGCACTGCCGGCGTCGACCTCGAGACCCCGGCGCCGATCCAGAGCGCCATGGATCTCTTCGCCGCGACGCTGGCCGAGTTCGAGCGGACCTGGATCAAGGCCAACAAGCAATAGGGCCCGCCGGCAGGCGCCGGCTCACGAGCCCGCCGAGCCCCCGGCCGCCGCGGCCGGGGGCTCCGTCGTCTCTGGCCACGCGTGGGCCACTGGCGAAAGTGGTAGGCCGCCCCGGAATCGAACCGGGCACCCCCTGCTTAAAAGGCAGGTGCTCTAACCTGATGAGCTAGCGGCCCTCGATCGGTCGGCGCGCTCCCTTCGGCGCGCCCGGCTCGCGGCATAGCGACAGCGCTACGCGGTGACGCCGGTCGGCGTCATGACCATCTGCTCCCGGCTCTTGCCCACCGAGATCCCGACGACGAGAACCCCGAGCGACCGCTCCAGGTACTCCAGGTACTTCCGGGCGTTGGCCGGCAGGTCGGCGAGGCGGCGGCACTTGCCGAGCGGCTTCTCCCAGCCCGGCAGCTCCTTCAGCACCGGGCGCACCCGACAGCTCTCGTCCGGGCGGATCGGGAAGTCGTCTCGGCGTTCGCCGTCCAGATCGTACGCCTCGGCGACCTTCACGACCGGCAGCGCGTCCAGCACATCGAGCTTGGTGATCACGAGTCCGACGAGTCCGTTGACCCCGACGGCGTACCGGCCGGCCACCAGGTCGAACCAGCCGCAGCGGCGCGGCCGACCGGTCGTCGCCCCGTATTCGCGCCCCAGGGTGCGCAGCTGCTCGCCTTCCTCGGCGCGCAGCTCGGTCGGAAACGGCCCATTGCCGACTCGGGTGCAGTACGCCTTGAACACGCCCACGACTTCGCCGAGGCAACGCGCCGGCAGGCCGGTACCGGTGAGCGCCCCACCGACGGTGGAGTTGCTGCTGGTCACGAAGGGATAGGTCCCGTGATCGATATCCAGCAGCGTGCCCTGCGCGCCCTCGAAGAGCGCCGATTCGCGGCCCTCGCGCACGCCGCGCAGCGCCGAGTAACCGTCGACGATCAGGGGGCGCAGCGACTGGGCCAGGACCACCAGCTCCTCGGCCAACACCTTGGCCGGGAGCGGCTCGGCGTCGAAGGTCTTGGCGAGCACCTCGTTGGCCTCGAGGATGTGCTCGATCGCGGCGCGTTCCAGCTTCTCCAGGGGCGCCGTCAGGTCGCCGAAACGCAGCCCGGCGCGGGCCAGCTTGTCCTGGTAGGCCGGACCGATGCCGCGTCCGGTCGTGCCGATCGACTTGCGCTTGCGCTGGATCTCGCGCAATTCGTCGAACCGCTTGTGGTACGGCATCAGCAGCTGCGCGGCGCTCGAGACGTGCAGGCGATTGCGGACCCGGACGCCCTGCTCCTCGAGCGCGAGGATCTCGTCGCGGAGCGCCCAGGGGTCGATGACCATTCCGTTGCCCAGATAGCAGCGCACCGCCTCCCGGAAGATCCCCGACGGGACCAGGTGCAGCACGTGCTCGCGGGCGCCGACCTGGATGGTATGGCCGGCGTTGGCGCCGCCCTGGTACCGGATGACCCAGTCGTAGCCTTCGCCGAGGGCGTCGATGACCTTGCCCTTGCCCTCGTCACCCCACTGCCCCCCGATGATGACCCGATTCTCCACGGCATCTCCTCGCCCGCTGGTCGGAATCGCCCGCCGGACGCCAAAAAAAGAGCCCACACCGGGGCCTGGCACTGCGGACCGGGCCGACGGCCCGGTCCCCGCTATTTCAGCTCGAACAGGGCCTTCAACTCGCCCCAGGTGCGGACGTCCACATTGGAACCGCCGCAATCGCCCGCGACGCCCGGGTTGCTCAACAGCGAGGTCACGTTGCCATCGACGTTGCCGTCCCCCCCGACGTCGCCGAGTTCCACGCCGTTGACGCAGGCGTCACCGTCGGAATCCACGGCCGCCAGGGTCGCGTTCCAGATCCGGCCATTGGCCAGGAAGTCGGACCCGAAGGAGTTCAGGTCGGCCGGGAGCGGGTCGCTCACGTGGCAGATCAGGCATTCGAACGGCTCGACCAGCGGCAATTGCTGCAGATCCAGCTCCGTCGCCCAGGACGGCAAGCTGAACCCGATCGCGGCCAGCACGGCCAGCCCCAGGGCCCGCCTCGCTCGCCGGCAGTCGCCGTAACGAATCATCGGTGCTCGATCCTCTCGCCGCAAAGCCGGTGCCTCTGCTCCCATTATATCGACCCCTGGCGGCTAAAGTCAAACACCATGATCGGCGGCTGTCAAGACCGCCGCCACCCAGCCCAGAACCTCGTCGCGGCCCTGCTTGCGGCGGGTCGAGGTCGGCAGGAACGGCACGTCCGGCCCGAGCCCCAGGACGTCGATGACCCTCCGGTAATGCTCGAGGCGGGCCGGGGCGCCGACCTTGTCGATCTTGGTGGCAACCAAGGCGAACGGACGTTCGCTGCGGACGAGCCAGCCGGAGACCTCGAGATCCTGGTCGCTCGGCGCGTGGCGGCAGTCCATCAGGTGCAGGACGGCCAGGGGCCGGTCCTCCGTGGTCAGGTAGCGCTCGAACAGCCGCCACCACTGGCGGCGCTGCGCCTGGCTCACCCGGGCGTAGCCATAGCCTGGCAGGTCCACCAGGTAGTAGCGGCCATCGACCAGGTAGTAGTTCAGGAGGCGCGTCTTGCCCGGTTGCCCGCTCGTCCTCGCCAAGCCCTTGCGCTGCAAGAGGTAGTTGATGAGCGAGGACTTGCCGCAGTTGCTGCGCCCGACGCAGGCGAACTCGGGCAGCACCGGCGCGGGCCGCTGCGCGAGATCCGGGAAACTGCCGACGAAGATCACCTGCAAGATCAGGCCCCGTCGATCAGGGCCAGGTCCAGGACAGTGTCCATGGTCTCGACGAGATGCACGGTCAACTGCTTGCGAATCAGCGGGCTGAGTTCCCGGAATTCCTTCTCGTTGTCGCGCGGGATGATCAGGTGCCTGGCCCCCGCGCGGACGGCGGCCACGGCTTTCTCGGGCAATCCGCCGATCGGCAGGACCTTGCCGCGCAGGGTGACCTCGCCGGTCATCGCCACGTCCTTGCGCACCTTGCGGTCGGTCAGCAAGGACACCATGGCCGTGGCCATCGCGACCCCCGCCGACGGACCGTCCTTGGGAATCGCGCCCTCCGGCACGTGGACGTGGATCTGGTGCTCCTGGAACCAGTCGCCGCCGCGATCCGGGCAGTGGACGCGGGCGTAGCTCAGGGCCGTCTCCGCCGATTCCTTCATGACGTCCTTGAGGTTGCCCGTCAGGACCAGCTTGCCCGAGCCCGACATCGCGCTCGTCTCGATCTCGAGGATCTCGCCTCCGGCCTCGGTCCACGCGAGGCCCACGACCACGCCGACCTCCGGATCACGGTCCACCTGCTGTCTCAGGTAGCGCGGGACGCCCAGGTAGTGCGACACGTTGCGGGCCGTGATCCAGCCTGGATACCGGTCGCGTTCCGCCCGATGCTTCGCCACCTTCCGGCAGATGGCGCCGATCTCGCGTTCCAGGTTGCGCACGCCGGCTTCGCGCGTGTAGCCGTCGATGATGGTCTGCAGCGCCTTCGCGCGGAACCCGGCGTCCCAGCTCTTGATGCCGCTGCGTTCGAGCTGCCGCGGGACCAGGAACCGCTCGGCGATCGCCAGCTTCTCGTGCTCCAGGTAGCCCGGCAGGCGGATGATCTCCATCCGGTCCTCCAGCGCGGGCGGGATCGCGTGCAGGCTGTTCGCGGTCGTGATGAACAGGACCTGCGACAGGTCGAAATCGACCTCGAGGTAGTGATCCGAGAAGTGCGAGTTCTGCTCGGGGTCGAGGACCTCCAGCAGGGCCGCCGACGGGTCGCCGCGGTAGTCGGCGCCGAGCTTGTCGATCTCGTCCAGCAGGAAGACCGGGTTCCGCGTGCCCGCCTTGCGCAGCGACTCGATGATGCGGCCCGGCTTGCTGCCGATGTAGGTACGGCGGTGGCCGCGGATCTCCGCCTCGTCGCGCACGCCGCCGAGGCTGATCCGCACGAACCGCCGGCCGAGGCTCCCGGCGATGCTGCGGCCGAGACTGGTCTTGCCCACGCCCGGGGGACCGACGAGGCACAGGATCGAGCCCTGCATCTTGCGCGTCAGCTTGTAGACGGCCAGGAACTCGATGATCCGGTCCTTGACCTTGTCCAGCCCGTAATGGTCGGCATCGAGCTGGCGGCGGACCTTGCGCGTGTCGATGCGGTCGCGCGAGCGCTTCTTCCAGGGCAATTCCAGCAGCGTGTCGAGGTAGTTGCGCACGACCGTGGCCTCGGGGGACATGCCGGGCATGCGCGCGAGCCGGGACAGCTCGCGCTGGGCCGCGTCGTTGACCTCCGGCGGCAGATCGCACGCCTTGATCTTCTCCGCGTACTCCTCGACCTCGGAATCCTCGTCCGAGTGGTAGCCGAGCTCCTTGCGGATGGCCCGCAGCTGCTCGTTCAGGTAGAACTCCCGCTGGTTCTTCTGGACCTGGCTCTGGACCTCGCTGTCGATCCGCCGCTCGATCTCGAGGATCTCCAGCTCGTCGGCGAGGATCTGGTTGATCCGCGACAGCCGCGTGAAGAGGTTGGCTTCGGCGAGCAACTCCTGCTTGAGCGAGGTCTTGCCGAGGATGTAGCCGCTGATGGAGTCCGCCATGCGGTCGATCGCCTCGAGGTTCAGCACCGAGAGCAACACCTCGTCAGGCAGCCGCTTGTTGAGCCGGACGTAGTCCTTGAAGCGGTCCTTGATCGAACGGCTGAGCGCCTCGATCCGCGGTCCCTCCTCCGTCTCCTCCACGCGCGGCGAGACGGCGACCGTCAGGTACTCGCCGGTGTCGCCGGTCTCGCCGAGGTCCACCCGCGCCAGGCCCTCGACGAGGATCTTCAGGGTCTCGTCCGGCGTGCGGATCACCTGCAGGACCTTGATCACGGTCCCGACGTCGTGGAGTTCGTCGCGGCCGGGCTCCTCGATGTCCGCCTCCGTCTGGGCCACGACGCAGAGCAGCTTCTCGGCGACCATGGCGGCCTCGACGGCGGCGACGGAGGCGGCGCGCCCGACCAGGAGCGGCGTCACCATGAACGGGAACACGACCACGTCGCGCAGCGGCAGTAGCGGCAGGAACGAGGGGACGGCGTGGTCCTCGTCGTCCCGGTGGATGACGAATTCGCGGTCGGCCATGGGGGCTAGGCTTCCTTGACGTCCACGTCGGGATCGCCGCTGATGACTTCCGGCGCAGCGCCCTCGGTCACCGTCTCGCGCGTGATGACCACCCGGCGAACGTCGTCCTGGGAGGGAATCTCGAACATCACGTCACGCATCGCGGCTTCGATGATCGAACGCAGGCCGCGGGCGCCCGTCTTGCGGCCGATGGCCTCGTCGGCGATCGCCTCGAGGGCTCCCGGCGCGAAGACCAGCTCCACGTTCTCCATCTCGAGCAGCTTCTGGAACTGCTTCGTGAGCGCGTTGCGCGGCTCGGTCAGGATGCGGATCATCGACGTGCGATCCAGCTCCTCCGTATGCACGACCACCGGCAAGCGGCCGATCAGCTCGGGGATCAGGCCGTACTGCATCAGATCCTGGGGCTCGACCTGCGCGAGGGTCTCGCCGCGCCGCGCGTGATGGTGGCGCTGCTCCGCCTCGCGGCCGAAACCGAGCGCGCCCTGACCGATGCGGCGGGTCACGATCCGGTCCAGACCCTCGAAGGCGCCACCGCAGATGAACAGGATATTCCGGGTGTTGACCTCGAGGTACTTCTGCTGCGGATGCTTGCGGCCGCCCTGCGGGGGCACGTTGGCGACGGTCCCCTCGAGGATCTTCAGCAGGGCCTGCTGGACGCCCTCGCCGGAGACGTCGCGAGTGATGGAGGGATTGCCGCTCTTGCGCCCGATCTTGTCGATCTCGTCGATGTAGATGATGCCCTGCTCCGCCGAGGCGATGTTGTAGTCCGCCGCCTGCAGCAGGCGCACCAGGATGTTCTCGACGTCCTCGCCGACGTAGCCCGCCTCGGTGAGCGCGGTCGCATCGGCGATCGCGAACGGTACGTTCAGGAACCGGGCGAGCGTCTGCGCGAGCAGGGTCTTGCCAGTGCCGGTATTGCCGATCAAGAGGATATTGCTCTTGTCGATCTCGACCCCGTCTCGGCTCGCCTTCTGGTTGATCCGCTTGTAGTGGTTGTAGACCGCGACCGCGAGCGAGACCTTGGCCTCGTCCTGGCCGATCACGTACTGGTCGAGGTGGTCCTTGATCTCGAGCGGCTTCGGGAACTCGGGCGGCGCGAGGCTCGCCTCGTCCATGAACTCGCCCTCGAGGATATCGTTGCAGAGCTTGATGCACTCGTTGCAGATGTAGACGCTGTTCGGGCCGGCGACGAGCTTCGCCACCTCGTCCTGGCCGCGCGCGCAGAACGAGCACTTGATCATCTGGGGGCTGCCGTTCTGCCGCCGCTTCATGTTGCCTCCCGGACCTGCCCGACTACTTCTTCTTGGCGTCGATCTCCGAACGACTCTCGATGACCTTGTCGACTAGACCATACGCCAGCGCTTCCTCGGCCGACATGAAAAAGTCCCGGTCGCTATCCTCGGCGATCTTCTTCTGGGGCTGGCCCGTGTGCTTGGCGAGGATGGCGTACAGCGTGTCGCGGATCTTGAGGATTTCTTTAGTGTAGATCTCGATCATGCTGGCCTGGCCCTGACTCCCGCCCAGCGGCTGGTGGATCATCACCCGGGAGTTCTTGAGAGCCGACCGCTTGCCCGCGGCTCCCGCAGCCAGCAAAACCGCGCCCATGCTCGAAGCCTGACCCATGCAGATCGTCACGACGTCATTGGTAATGTATTGCATCGTATCGTAGATAGCAAGACCGGCCGAGACGCTGCCGCCGGGCGTGTTGACGTACAGGTAGATGTCCCGCTCCGGATCCTCGGCCTGCAGGTAGAGCAACTGGGCGATGACGAGGTTCGCCACGACGTCATCCACCGGCGACCCCAGGAAAACAATACGATCCTTCAACAAACGCGAATAAATGTCATAACCGCGCTCGCCATGGCCCGTCTGCTCCACCACCATCGGCACCAGCATGTCCGCTCCTTTTGACGCGACGTCGCGTGTCCTGATTACCCCGTACTCCAGCGCCGGTTCCCATCCATGATACAGCGCCGCCGGGCAATCGTCAGTCCTGGTCTTCGACCGGCGCCTGGGTGATTTGAGCGCGGGATAGCAGGAAGTCGTACGTCAACCGCTCTTCCAGGCCGTGCCGGATCCGGTCCTTCTCGTCGCCATGTTCCACGAACTGGCGGTACTTCTCCAGATCGAAACCGTGGTCGGCGGCGATCGCCGCGATCCGGGCGTCCACGTCCTCGGCCGAAACCTCGATCTTCTCCTGGCGGCGCACCGCTTCGAGCAGGAACATGCCCTTGATCTGCCGCTCGGCGACCGGTCGCGCGGCCTCGCGGTAGCGCGCATCCTCCTGTTCGCTGTCCGGCCGTCCGAGCTGTTCGTTCCGCTGGTGCAGCTCCTGGAGACCCGAGCGCAACCAGGCCTCCACCATGCTGGGCGGCACCGGGACCTCGTTGCGGGCGATCAGGCCGTCGAACAGCTGCTCATCGAGCTCCTCCGCGGCGCGCCGGCGGGCTTCGGCCTCGAGACCCTCCCGGATGCGGCCGCGCAGCTCCAGGAGTGTCTGCCCGTCCTGCAGCCGGGACGCGAAGGCGTCGTCCGCCTCCGGGAGGATCTTGGCCTGCACGGCGCCGATCCGGCAGTGGAACGTGACCGTGCGGTCCCGCATCGCCGGGTTGGGGTAGTCCTCGGCGTACGTGACGGTGATGTCGCGCTCCTGGCCCGCCTCCACGCCGACCAGGGCCTCGTTGAAGGCAGGGAGATTCTGCTCCGCGCCGATGACCACCGGCTGGGCGGCCAGTTGCCTGTCCGTGTCGAGGCTCCCGTCGTCGCGCCGCGGCACGAGGTCCACCACGACCTGGTCGCCGGTCGCCGCCGGGCGCTGCACGGTCTCGAAGATGGCGCGGTTCTCGCGCAGGCGCTCGAGGACCTGGTCGACCTCGGAGGTCTTGACCTCGACCGCGCGCTCCGTGACCGGCAGTCCGTCGTAATCCGCGGCGGTCACGTCCGGGCGCACCTCGACCCGGAGATCGAAGGCCAGGTCCTTGTCCTCGTCGAAGACGAGGTTCTCGAGAGCCGGCTCGGTGATCGGCAGCAGCCGGTGCTCGATCACCGCGGCGCGGAAGGCCTGCGGCACGAGCGCCTCGAAGGTCTCGGCGCGCAGGCGGCCGCCCACCTCCTTCTCGACGATCGCCGGCGGAGTCTTGCCCTTGCGGAATCCCGGGCGCTGATGGCCGCGGATCGCGGCGGCGAGGCGACGCTGGTACTGGCGGTTGTACTCGGCGCGAGGCACCTCCACCTTGATCACCCGCACGCACGGCTCGGGCGCCTCGACCGCGAGGCGGAACGGAAGGTTGCTCGGTTCGGGCATCAGGGACCTACCTCACAAAGAGCCGACGCCGCCGGCGCCGGACGCGGTCGTGGTGCGAGAGGGGGGACTCGAACCCCCACGGGTTGCCCCACAGAGACCTAAACCCTGCGCGTCTACCAGTTCCGCCACTCTCGCAAAAAACGGCCCGAGACGGCCCGGACCTGGCGACCCAATGTAGCCCGGCCGCCACACGCGGTCAAGCCGGCGACAGCGGGCCTATCCGCCCGGTTCACTTCAGCTTGCGGTAGATCGTCCGCGCATTGATGCCGAGGATCCTGGCCGCGGTTTCCTTGTCGCCGCCCGTCGCGTGGAGCGTGGCCTCGATGAGCTGGAGTTCGGCCTGGTAGAGCGGAGTGCCGACCGGAATCACGACCTGCTCGTAGCGCGATTTGCCCGCCAGGACCGTCGGCGGCAATACGTCCACGTCCACGAACGGTCCCTTGCTGAGCACGACGCAGCGCTCGATGCAGTTTTCCAGCTCGCGGACGTTGCCGGGCCAGCCGTGCCGGCTCAGCGCCTCGACCGCCTGCCGCGTGAAACCGCCGAGGCTCTTGCCGTTCTTCTGGTTGTAGAGCTGCAGGAAGTAGTGGGCGAGCAGGATCACGTCCTCGCCGCGGTTGCGCAGCGGCGGAAGCTCGAGGTTGATCACGTTCAGGCGGTAGAACAGGTCCTCGCGGAACTGCCCGCGCTGGACCCGCGCGGCGAGGTCGGCGTTCGTCGCGGCGAGCAGGCGGACGTCCACCGTACGGGTCTCGCTGCTGCCCAGGCGCTCGTAGGTCCCCTCCTGGATGACGCGCAGCAGCTTGATCTGGGTGGTGGGGCTCATCTCCCCCACCTCGTCCAGGAAGAGCGTGCCCCGGTCGGCGAGCTCGAAGCGGCCGGTGCGGCGCCCGACCGCGCCGGTGAAGGCGCCCGGCTCGTAGCCGAAGAGCTCGGCCTCGAGCAGGGTCTCGGGCAACGCCGCGCAGCTGACCTTCACCAGCGCCTGCTTGCGGCGGTCGCTCCAGCGGTGGATCGCATCGGCGAAGATCTCCTTGCCGGTCCCGCTCTCCCCGGTCAAGAGCACGGTCGCGGTGCTGGCGGCGACCTGCCGCGCGGTCTCCACGACCTGACGCATGACGTCGCTGCGGCCGATGATGTCGTGGCGATCCTGGACTTCCTCCAGCCGCCGGCGGAGCTCGAGATTCTCCGCCTGCAATCGCTGCTTTTCCACCGCCTTGCGCACGGTCTTCAAGGTCAGGGCGGACGTGAACGGCTTCTCGACGAAATCGTAGGCGCCCAGCTTCATCGCATCGACGGCGACCTCGATGGTCCCGTGGCCGGTGATGATCACGAACTCGGTCCCGGGCGAGATGACCTTGCCGGTCCGCAGGAGGTCGAGGCCGCCCATCTTGGGCATCACGAGATCCGTCAAAACCAGGTGGATCTCGTGCTGCCGGAGCAGCCGCAGCGCCTCCTCGCCGTCGCCGGCGGTGAGCACCTGGTAGCCGTTGCGGGTCAGGAGCTTGCTCAGCGCCCGGCAGAGTTCGGGCTCGTCGTCGACCACCAGGACCTGGGGTTCTGGCCCGGAGATGGCGGCGGTTTCGCGGTCGGGCATGACGGCCTCCGGGGCGGTTGCGGATGGGCTTGGACAGATTGAGGGGGGCTGGTCCGGGTGTCAAGACCCGCGGTTTGGAGACACCCGTCTCTTGATGTAGATTGGGCGGATTCACGCGTTCGCCCAGCAAAGGAAGGTACGATGGCAGCCGCCGACTCCGACTCCCCCGCCGCCGGTCGCGCCACCTGGCGTTTCTCGAGGCCGTTCTGGGTCGCCAACGGCGTCGAGGTCCTCGAGCGCGCGGCCTGGTACGGGGTGTTCGTCGCGATCACGATCTACCTGAGCCGCGTCCTCGGCTTCAACGACGTGCAGGCGGGCGTGATCTCCGGGCTCTTCTCGGCCGGCCTCTACCTGCTGCCGACGTTCAGCGGCGCGTACGCCGACCGGATCGGGTTCCGCGCGTCCCTGCTCCTGGCGTTCGGCCTGCTCACGGTCGGCTACGCCAGCATGTGGGTGTTGCCGGCGCTGATCGAGGCGGGCGGCCTGGCCGCCTACGGGCGAGAGGTCGAGTTCACGGGTCTCGAGCTCACCTGGTACAAGTGGCTCTTCATCCCGGTGATGCTGGTGGTGATGGTCGGCGGCTCGTTCATCAAGTCCGTCATCACCGGCACGGTCGCCCGGGAAACCAACGAGATCAACCGGGCGCGGGGCTACTCGATCTTCTACGCGATGGTCAACGTCGGTTCGTTCAGCGGCAAGACGATCGTCCAGCCCCTGCGCGTGAGCCTGGGCGACGAGGGCCTGATCGTCCTGAACCTGTACGCCGCCGGCATGACGCTCCTCGCGCTCGTCCTCGTCGCGAGATTCTACCGGGCCAGCCGGCCGGCGCAACGGGCGAAGACCCTCGCCGAGATCTGGCGCTCGCTGGTCGCGGTCTGCACGCGCTGGCGCCTGCTCGCCCTGATCCTCATCATCACCGGCTTCTGGATGGTACAGGCGCAGCTCTACGCGACCATGCCGAAGTACGTGCTGCGCATGGCGGGGGAAGGCTCGGCGTTCTCCTGGTACGCCAACGTGAATCCGGCCGTCGTCGTGCTCACGGTGGCCTGGATCACCCAGTTGATGCGCCGTCGCAGCGCCCTCGCCTCGATGACGGTCGGCATGTTCATCATGCCGCTGTCCGCCTTCTGCATGGCGGCCGGCAACATGATCGCGAGCGGCACCCTGTTCGGCGTCAGTGCGATCGCGGCGATGATGCTGATCGGGATCGCGTTCCAGGGCCTCGCGGAGAGCTTCATCTCGCCGCGCTTCCTCGAGTACTTCTCGAAGCAGGCGCCGGAGGGAGAGGAGGGGCTCTACCTCGGATTCAGCCACCTGCATTCCTTCCTCTCGGCGGTCTTCGGCTTCTCGCTCTCGGGAGTCCTGCTGCAGCGGTGGTGCCCGGAGCCGACCACGCTCCCGGACGCCGTCCAGCAGCAGCGGCTGCGCGCGCTCGCGGGCGACGCTCCCTGGCCGGACGCGTACGCCCACGCCCACTACATCTGGTTCGTCTTCGTGGGCGTCGCCATCGTCTCGGCGGTCGCGCTGATCGCCTTCGGCGTGATCACCCGCCGTCTCGACGAACGGGCGGCGCGGGGCGCGTGACCCGGGGGCCGGCCCCGTTCACGCCGACGGCCCCGTTTCCGCAGGAACGGGGCCGTCTCGCTGGTCGCGGGCGCCGGCGTCGCGCTAGCTCCGCTGTCCCCGCCGCGCCGCCACAGCATCCCAGCCGGCGGCGAACGCGCGCAGGTTCATCTCCAGGAGGTCCCGCTTCTTGACGATGACCCGGAGCGTGTCCTTCACGTAATCCGCCGAGAAGATGCCGGTCGCCGCGCAGATCGCGCCGAGCATCACCACGTTGGCGACCTTCGCCGTGCCCACCTGGTCGGCGAGCTCCGTGGCGGGGAGCATGGTGACCTTGAGCCGCTTCGCGTCCGGCTCCGACGTGCAGATGCCGCTGTCCACGAAGATCCAGCCGCCGTCGCGCACGTCCTTCTCGAACATCTCGAGCGACGGCTGGTTCATCACGACCAGGACGTTCGGATGCTCCACGGTCGGCGCGCCGATCCGGCTCCGGCAGATGTTGACCGAGCAGTTCGCGGTGCCCCCGCGCATCTCCGGACCGTAGGCGGGGAACCAGCTGACCTGGTGGCCGGCCTTCATGCCGATCTGCGCCAGGAAGAGCCCCAGCGTGAGGATGCCCTGCCCGCCGAATCCGGCGAACTTGCAATTGAGATCCAGCGGCAGCTCGACGGGGTCGAGCGAGAGGGGAGTCTGCATCGCCTGGAGGTACTCATGCCGCTTCGCGACGTCGAACGGCTCGCTCGTGCGGTCCCACGCATTCGCTTCCACCTCGTCGCTGCGATCCTTGAACACGCCGAGCGGGAAGACCTCCTCCATGACGGTCACCAGGTGCTCGCGCGCGTCCGTCGGGTCCATCTTCCAGCCGGTCGGACAGGGCGACAGGATCTCGACGAAGCTGTAGCCCTTACCTTCGATCTGGTTCTGCAGCGCCTTGCGGATGGCCTTGCGGGTCTGCATGATCTGCTTGCTGTTGCCCAGGGCCACCCGGGTGATGTAGGTCGGCGCCGGCAGCGTCGCGAGCAGCTCGCACACCCGGATCGGGTTGCCGTGCACGACCTCCGCGCGCCCGCGCGGGGTGGTCGTCGTGCGCTGGCCGATCATCGTCGTGGGCGCCATCTGGCCGCCGGTCATCCCGTAGATCGCGTTGTTGATGAAGAACACCGAGATGTTCTCGCCGCGATTCGCGGCATGGATGGTCTCGGCGGTGCCGATCGCCGCGAGGTCGCCGTCGCCCTGGTAGCTGATCACGATCGCCCGGGGATTCGTGCGTTTGATCCCGGTCGCGACCGCCGGCGCGCGACCATGCGCGGACTGGACGTTGCCGCTGTTGAAGTAGTAGTAGCCGAAGACGGAACAGCCGACCGGGCTGACGAACACCGAGCGCTCGGCGACCCCGAGGTCCTCGAGCGCCTCGGCGATCATCTTGTGGACGTTGCCGTGTCCGCAACCGGGGCAGTAATGGGTCGTCTTCTTGCCGCCAGCGGACTTGCGTTCGAACTCGCTGTAGAAGCTGGCGGGTTTCTCGAATACCTTAGCCATCAGCGCTGACCTCCCGCCAGGATCTGCTCGTACTGAGCCAGGATCTCCGCGCCGCCCGGCACCATGCCGCCGCAACGGCCGTAGAAGTGCACGGGGCAACGCCCTTCCACCGCCAGCCGCACGTCCTCGACCATCTGACCGGTCGACAGCTCGATCGCCAGGAAGTGGTGGACGCGGGACGCCAGCTTGACGATCGCCGCCGTGGGGAACGGCCACACCGTGATGGGTCGCAAGAGTCCCACCTTGAGCCCCCGGTCGCGGGCCTCGTCGATCGTGGAGTAGACGATGCGGCTCACGACGCCGTAGGCGACGACCACCAGTTCCGCGTCATCGGTGCGGTACTCCTCGAACCGGACCTCGCGCTGCTTGATCTCCTGGTACTTCCGATCGAGCGCGAGGTTGTGCCGTTCCAGCACCTCCGGCTCCAGGTAGATCGAGCTGATCAGGTTGTCGCGGGTCGCGGCGTCGCCGCGGACGGCCCAGCTCGTGTGGTCGAAGGGCACGAGCTTGGGCTCGGGGATCTCGACGACCTCCATCATCTGGCCGGTGATGCCGTCGGCCAGGATGCAGGCCGGGTTGCGGTAGCGGTCCGCGAGATCGAACGCGAGCATCGTCAGGTCGCACATCTCCTGAGCGCTGTTGGGCGCGAGGGCGATCAGCCGGTAATTGCCGTGGCCGCCGCCCTTGGTGACCTGGAAGTAGTCGGCCTGCTCGGGGGCGATGTTGCCGAGGCCGGGGCCGCCGCGCACGACGTTCACCACGACGCAGGGCAGTTCGGCGCCGGCGATGTAGCTGAGCCCTTCCTGCTTGAGGCTGAATCCCGGCGAGGACGAGGCGGTCATCGCGCGGATCCCCATGCCGGCGGTGCCGTAGACCATGTTGATGGCCGCGACCTCGCTCTCCGCCTGGATGAAGACGCCGCCGAGCGCCGGGAAATGCGTGGCGGCGGCATGGGCGATCTCGCTCGCGGGCGTGATCGGGTAGCCGAAGTAGGAGCGGCAGCCCGCCGCCAGGGCCCCCATGATGATCGCGTCGTTGCCCTTCATGAACTGTCTGGCCATGGAGAATCCTCCAGTCCTCAAGGTTTGACGACCCGGATCGCGCCCGGCTCGGGACAGGCGTAGAAGCACAGGCCGCAGCCGGTGCAACCCTCGCCGGTGTAGTACGCCGGGTGGTAGCTGGAGCTGTTGAGCTTCTCGCTGATGGCGATGACGCTCTTCGGACAGACGTCGAGGCAGAGCTGGCAGCCTTTGCAGAGCTCGGCGTCGACTTCCATGAAGGGGGTTTGGATCGTCACGGGCATCACCTCGCGAGGAAGGATCGGGTTTGACCGTGGACCAAACATAATCAACGCGTCCGGCCCGCGAAAAAAGAAAGTTGCCGGGCTCAGCGGTGCCGGAACTCGGGAGGCCGCTTCGCGAGGAACGCCTGACAACCCTCGGCGGCGTCGGCGCTCGCGCAGGTCACGCCGAAGAGGGCCGCCTCCAGCCGGACCGCCGCATCGGCGGACATGCCCGCGCCCTCGTTGACGGCCTTGAGCGCCGCGCGCAGCGCGACCGCCGGCCGGCACGCGAGGCGCGCCGCCAGGTCCAGGGCCTGCGGCAGCACTTCGGCTCGCGGCAGGACACGAGTGACCAGGCCCCAGGCCAGCGCCTGATCGGCCGTGATCGGCTCGCCGCCGAGGATCATCTCCAGGGCGCGGCCGCGGCCCACGAGCCGCGGCAGCCGCTGGGTGCCCCCGAAACCGGGAATCAGTCCCAGACCGGTCTCGGGAAGGCCGAGCCTGGCGCTGTCCGCCGCCCAGCGGATCGTGCACGCGAGCGCGAGCTCGAGCCCGCCGCCCAGGGCGAAACCGCCGATGGCCGCGACGACCGGCTTGCCGAGATTCTCGATGCGCCACATCAGGCTCTGACCGGTGGCGGCGTAGCGCTCGGCGCCGGGCGGGTCGAGCGCGGCCAGCTCGGCGATGTCGGCACCGGCCACGAAGGCCCGGTCCCCCGCGCCGGTCAGCACGACCGCCCGGATCCCGTCGTCCTGGCCCAGCTCGGCGAAAACGCGGCCGAGGTCGCTGATCGTGGCGATATCGAGAGCGTTCAGTCGCTGGGGGCGGTCGACGACCACGGTCGCCACGGCCCCCTCGCGCCGGCACTGCAAGCTCGGACTGGACATGGATCGATTCCTCCTGTTTGATGTCGACCCGACCGGATCGCTTGTCACCCCGCAATTTAGCGCGAGTGGCGGGCGTTGGCTTCACCATCGGTTGGCGCGGTGTTCGACCCCCGTGGTATGATTGAGTCGGGCGAGGGGGCGAAGATCCAGGCGTCACCCGCGGAGAGCGAGAGACGGGGACGTATGCACGCGACAGGGATCGTCATCCTCACGATCGGCGCGAGCCTCGCGGTCGGGCTCGCCGCCGGCGTCTGGATCGGATGGCGCTGGTACCGACGGCGTGCGCGTGGCGGCGCCGACGGCGAGAGCGCCGACCTGCGCCAGCACCTCCAGCGCGCCCAGCGCATGGAAGCGCTCGGCATCCTCAGCGGCAGCATCATGCACAACCTCAACAACCTTCTCTCGGTGGTGATCGGGCAGGCGCGTCTCGTTCGCGATGATCTGACGGCGGACACGCCGCCCTGGCGCAGTCTGGGGCAGGTCATCCAGGCGGCGGAGGTCGCCGCCGAGTTGAGTCGCGAGGTCGACGGCTACCAGAGCGAGATCGACCACGACCGCCGGCCCGTCCGGCTGCAGGCTGTCGTGCGCGCGACGGTCAAGCTGCTGCGCGACATCCTTCCCGACACCGTCCACATCGAGACCGACCTCGATCCGGGCTGCGGCCCGGTGCTCGCCAGCACGACCCAGGTCCAGCAGGTCCTGATGAGCCTGTGCAGCAACGCCTACCACGCGATGTACCGCCGTCGCGGCCGCATCTCGGTCTCGATGACGCCGACGGAGATCGCCACGAAGCGTCCCGCCGTGCCGCGGGATCTCGAGCCGGGTTCCTACGTCCAGCTGTCGGTCGCCGACAACGGCCGCGGCATGGACACCGAGACGCTCCAGCACATCTTCGAGCCGTACTTCAGCGCGCGCTCGCCGCGACGCGGCGCGGGTCTGGGCCTGACGATGGTGTCGCGCCTTTTGGCCGCCAACGAGGGCGTGACGATCCCCAGCAGCTTGCCGGGACACGGCACGCGTTTCGACATCTACTTCCCGATCATCGCGCGGGGCGTGCGGGCCGAGAGGGAACCGGGGACGCCGGCGCCCGGCGCCGAGCCGACCGCCCCCGGCCTGCCGCCGGCCCTCGACGCGTACCAGGCGCCCGCGATCGCCGAGTTCGCGGCGGTGCCTCCCCAGCGCGCGCTCCGACCGGCCCACATCCTCGTGGTCGAGGACGACAGCATGGTGGCGGACACGGTTCGCACCTGCCTCGAGCGTTCGGGCATGCGGGTGACCACGCACGACGACGGGGCGGCGGCGCTGGCCGCCTTCGCGGCCGACCCCGGCGCCTACGATCTGCTGTTGACGGACCAGTTCATGCGCGGGCTCGACGGGCGCGAGGTCATCGCCGAGGTGCGGCGCGTGCGCCCGCGCTTGCCGGTCATCCTGATGTCCGGCCACCCCGAGGGGCTCCGCCGCGAGGAGATCGCGGCGCTGGGCATGAGCGGCGCGCTCGCCAAGCCGTTCTCGCCGGCCCAGCTCGTCGGGACGGTCCGCACCGCCCTGCGCGCCGACCAGCGCGTGCGCGAGGGACAGGCCTAGCCTCACAGCGGGATCAGGCCGTGCTTCTTCGGCGGCCGCGCCGCGCGTTTGGTCCGCAGGGCCGCGAGCGCGTGCACCAGGTACCGGCGGGTCTCCGCCGGTTCGATGATGTCGTCGACCATGCCGCGGCCCGCCGCCACGTAGGGATTGGCGAACGTCTCGGTGTACTCCCGGATCTTCTCCAGCCTCATTTCGGCCGGGCTCGCCGCCTCCTCGATGTCCCGGCGGTAGAGCACGTTGACCGCGCCCTCGGCGCCCATCACCGCGATCTCGGCGCTGGGCCAGGCGGCGACCCGATCCGCGCCCATGCTCTTGCCGCACATGGCGAGATAGGCGCCGCCGTACGCCTTGCGGGTCACCACGGTGACCTTGGGCACGATCGAAGCGCCGTAGGCGAAGAGCATCTTGGCGCCGTGCCGGATGATGCCGCCGTACTCCTGCTGCACGCCCGGCAGGAAGCCGGGCACGTCCACGAACGTCACGACCGGGAGGTCGAAGGCATTGCAGAAACGGATGAAGCGCGCGCCCTTGCAGCTGCTGTCGATGTCCAGCACGCCGGCCTTGTGCTGCGGATTGTTGCCGACGATGCCGACGGCGTGGCCGTCGAGGCGGCCGAATCCGACGACCAGGTTCGGCGCGAAATCCCGCTGGACCTCGAGGAAGTCCGCGCCGTCGACCACGCCCAGGATGACCTGGTGCATGTCATACGCCTCGCGCGGATTGTCCGGGACGATGGCGTCGAGCGACCGGTTCGCTGCGGCGGCGTCATCGCGCCGCCCGGGGACGACCGGCGGCTGGCCGGCGTTGCTGCTCGGCAGGAAGCTCAGGAGCTTGCGACAGATCGCGAACGCCTCGGCCTCGGTCTGCGCGACGAAATGCGTCACGCCGCTGTAGCGGGCGTGGCTCTGCGCGCCGCCGAGGTCCTCAGGCGTCACGCGCTCGCCGGTCACCTGCTCGATGACCTTGGGCCCGGTGATGAACATCTGGCCGATGCCCTGCACCTGGATCACGAAGTCGGTGAGCGCCGGCGAGTAGACCGCGCCGCCCGCGCACGGGCCGGCGATGATGCAGATCTGCGGGACGACGCCGGAGAGCTGGATGTTGCGATAGAAGATGGCGCCGTAGCCGTCCAACGAGTCGACGCCTTCCTGGATGCGGGCGCCGCCGGAGTCGTTGATGAAGACGAATGGGTTGCCGGTGGCGAGAGCCTGGTCCTGGATCTCGCAGATCTTCCGGGCCGTCGCCTCGCCCACGGCGCCGCCCGCGACCGTGAAATCCTGGCTCGCGGCGTAGAGCGGGCGCCCGTCGACCAGACCGTGGCCGGTCACCACGCCCTCGCCCGGGAACTCCTGGTTCTCCAGGCCGAAGTGGCTGCACCGGTGCTTCATGAAGAGGTGCATCTCGCGGAAGGTGTCGCCGTCGAAGAGCAGGGCGAGCCGCTCGCGCGCCGTCAGCTTGCCCTTCTCGTGCTGCTGGACGATCCGCTTCGCGCCCCCGCCCTGGCCGAGGCGTTCCTTCTCCCGCAGCAGCCGGTCGATCTTGTCCGAGCCCATGCGCCGCTCGCTCCTGTCATCTGGTTGCGCACCGTCCTCGTCACCCTCGCCCAAAGGTACCGGCGCGCGGCGACGCCGGCCACTGATTTGTGACAGGAACAGGCTGCTTTTCGCCGCGGCGGAGCGGCGCCGACCTTACTTGAGGTTCTCGGGGTTGAGGCCCTGCAGATCAGCCGGCACGAAGCGCCCGTCCTTGCGGACGAGGACTCCGTCGAAGGTGATCTCGCCGCCGCCCCATTCGGGCGTCTGGATCGAGACGAGATCCCAGTGCAGCGCCGACTTGTTGCCGTTCCAGGCCCTCTCGTAGGCATTGCCCGGAGTCAGGTGGAAGCTGCCGCCGATCTTCTCGTCGAACAGGGTGTCGAGCATGGGTCGCGTGATGTGGGGATTCACGCCGAGGGCGAACTCGCCGAAGAACCGCGCGCCCGCGTCGACGTCGAGGAACTCGTTCAGCTTGCGCGCGTCGCCGTCGCAGGTCGCCTCGACGATCCTCCCCCCGCGCACGACGAAGCGGATGTTCTGGAACTTGATCCCGCTGCGCATGGTCGCCGCGTTGTACGTGATCACGCCCTCGACACTGTCGCGGACCGGCGCCGTGTAGACCTCGCCGTCCGGGATGTTGCGGCCGCCGTCGCACTTCACCGCGCCGATCCCCTTGACGCTGAACCGCAGATCCGTGCCGGGGCCGGCGACCTGGACGCGGTCCGTCCGGTTGATCAGGTCGGCGAGAGGGTCCATCGCGCGCGACATCCGCGCGTAGTCGAGGCAGCAGACGTCGTAGTAGAAATCCGCGAAGACCTCCGTCGGCTGCTCCGCCAGCTGCGCCATGGCCGGGTTGGGGTAGCGCAGGACGCACCATTTCTTCTTCAGCCGGACCGGGATGTGGACCTCGTCCCAATACGCCTGGTCGTGCCACTTCATCCGCTCCGCCGGGACGTCGGCGAGATCGAAGGGATTCGTGGAGCCGCGGATGCCGAGGTAGGCGTCGACGGATTCCATGATCGGACGATGGAACCGGCCCCAGGCCTGGAACTGGGCCTGGCTGGCGTGGCGGATGAACGGCCGGCTCAGCTCCTCGTCGTTGTAGTACCAGAACGGCACGCCACCGGCCACGGTCGCCGCCTCGATGACGGCGCGGCCCAGCTCGAGCGCGTGGAGGCCCTTGATCTCGACGTAGAGCTTCTCGCCCGGCTGGAGCTTGACGCTGTAGGTAACGAGCTGCTCGGCGAGCCGGCGGTTGCGGGGGTCCATGGTTCCTCCTCGGCACGGTGGTGGCGGACGATCCAGCGATGGATCATAGCCAGAGACCGCCGGTCGAGGCAACCACCGAACGCCGGATCCGGGCTTGCCGGCGCCTCGCCGCGGCGCTTAAATACGGGCGACGCGAAGGTCTCCGAGCAAAGGAACGACCATGACCGCTTTCCCCGAGCTTCCGGCGGGCGCCGCCGGCTTCGTGGACCACATCGGCATCGCGGTGCCCGATCTCGACGCGGCGCTCCTGCTCTACCGCGACCTGCTCGGCCTGGAGCTGGAGCGCACCGAGGAGGTGCCGAGCGAGAAGGTCAAGGTGGCCATGCTGAAGCTCGACCGCGCCGGCGCCGCGGGCCACGTCGAACTCCTCGCGCCGCTGAGCGACGACTGCAACATCGCGCGGTTCATCGCCAAGCGAGGGCCGGGCCTGCACCACCTCGCCCTGGCTGCGGCGAACCTCGAACTCGTGGTCCAGCGCTGTCGCGCCGCGGGGCTCCGCGTACTCGACGAGTCCCCGCGCGGCGGCGCCGGCGGCAAGCGGATCGTGTTCCTGCACCCCAAGGATACCGCCGGAGTGCTGCTCGAGATCTGCCAGTAGGCGCTACTCGCGCGGCGCCCGGGCGCGGTAGATCCCGACGTTCGCATAGCCGATCTTGCACGGAGCGGCCGCGAGGTCCGGCTCGACGGTCGGATTGAGGACCGCAGGCGCGTAGCCGGCGCCGAAGAAGTAGTTCTCCTGGCTCGCGTCCGTGGTCCCCACGTAGCCGGCGTAGATGCCGGCGTCGCCGCATCCCTCCAGATCCGCGCAGGTCGGCACACCCGCCGGGTCGAGCGCGAACCGCACGTTGCTGGCCGGCCCGGCCAGCGTGACCGTCCAGTGGCAGAGCACGAGGCGCCCGTCCTTGATCAGCTCGCCGGGCACCGTGCCCACCCGGCACTGGGCCGGGCCGGACCCGAAGTCGCGGTGCGGGATGTCGACCGTCTTGGCGAGGGTCACCTCGTCGGCGCCCTCGACCAGGAGCGTGAGCTCGAAGCCGCCGAGGGCCAGGAACACGCCGCCGGGACCCTCCACCTGGGCCACCTCGTCGAGGACCGCCCAGACGTCCACCCGGACGACACCGTTCGAATCGGGCGGCGCGTCCTTGACCGCCTGCAGATCGGGCCCCGGGGTGAACGACAGCTTCACCACGCCGTTGCCGCCGCAGAAGATGGTCGCCGCGGCCGGGCCAGCCGCGATGAGGGCGCCCCCGACGAGCGCCGCGGCCAGGATTCTCGACGTCATGACCGTCTCCTCTCAGCTTCCGGTGCTCGTGTAGCGTCGCAGACCCGCGCGCCACACTGTGTAGGCCAGCGCCATCACGAGCACCCCCACCAGCGGGGTGCACATCGCCCAGCGCCGGACGTCGGGCCCGCCCACGAACCAGGTGGCGGGCAGGTAGGCCACCCAGGCGAAGGGCAGCACGAAGGTCAGGAAAGCTTGCACCCCGCGACCGTAGATGGTCAAGGGGTACCGGGCGAACCGGATGACGTTGTAGATCGGCGGCGCCAGGCCCAGGCGGTCCTCGAACCAGAACGAGACCGCGGCGAGACCGAGGAAGACGGCCGTGTAGACCAGCGCGGCCGACGGCACCAGCACGGCGAAGACGGCGATGTCCCAGGGCCCCGGCCGCAGCTCGAGCGCGACCGCGGCGTAGCCCATGATCCCGGCGCCCAGCATGATCTCGTTGAGGCCGGAGACGTTGAAGGACTCGAAGAGCACCTGGGCGAGCGGGTTGACCGGCCTGAGCAGCACGCGATCGAGATTGCCGTCGGCGATGTAGTGCTCGGCGAAGCTGTAGATGTTGATGCTGATCAGGTTGAAGAGTCCCAGCGGCAGCAGGCTGAATCCGTAGATGAACAGGACCTGTTCGAAGCTCCAGCCCTTCAGCGCGGTGACCTTGTCGAACAGCACGGTCAAGGTCGCGAGCTGCACGCCGACGGCGACGAGGTTCGCCGCCAGGTCGACCAGGAAATCGACGCGGTAGACCAGCCGGGTCTTCAGGAACTGCGCGAAGTACGCGACGATGATCTGCAGTTGCCAGCCGGCGCGCTGCCAGCGCGTCCGCTGCGGGCCGGCGGCGAGCTGGATCCCGTTCACGGCCGGCCTCCCGCGCGGAGCCAGACCGCGGGCAACAGGGCCGCCTCGACCACGCGGTAGTGCGGCGCCCAGCGCTCGGCGTAGCGTGCGCTGTGGTGGATCAGGGGCCAGACGCCGCGGACCTCGCGGTCGAGATCCCGCAGGGCGCCGGGAGCGACGCGCCCGCGCCAGAGCGCCGAGTCGGCGACGGCGGCCGACCAGAGCGCGGCCAGCTGGTCGGGATCGCCCCGCCAGCGCCGGGCCGTCCGCGTGAACGCCGCGGCCAGCGTGTCGAGCGCCGCGGGCCCGGCCGCGGGCCCCTCCGCCGCGACCAGGTGCCGGAGCCGCACGAGGTCCACCCGGACGAGACGGCCGTCGGGCCGCAGAGCGACGAAGAGCGGCGGTCGCCCCGCCGGCGCGAGCCGACCGGCTGCGTCCCACTCGTCCTGGAGCCGGCGGCGGGCCTCGCCCGCCGAGTCCACGGCGTGAGCGGGGCCCATCACTCCCTGGAAGAGGAACTTGTAGAGATCGGCCGGATCGTCGGCGCCCGTGCGGTCCAGCTCGGCGGCGAGCAGCTCGCGCCAGGCCGCGTAACCGTCGGGCGCCTCGTCGGCGCGGCAGCCGGCGATCAGCGCGATGAGCAGCGTCGCGGCGACGACCCGCATGGTCAACCTCCCTGCAGGGTCACCGAGCGCACGGCCCGGGCCCACAGCAGGCGACCCGCGAGGAAGAGCCCGATCGCCCAGGCCGCCTGCACGAGCAAAGCCGACGCGAGATCGGGACCCGCGCGCTTGCCGAGATAGATCATGACGGGCACGTAGCTCAGGCCCTGGAAGGGCAGCCAGGCCGCCAGCGTCTGGACCCAGCCCGGGAAGAAGCTGAACGGCACCAGGACGCCCGCGAGGAAATCGAGGGTGATGGCCTTCGCCCGGATCACCCCATCGATGTTCTTGAGGTAGAAGGCCAGGCAGCCGACGAGGAAGTTCAGCTGACAGTTGATCACCATGCCCAGCAGGAAGCTCAGGAGCGTCCAGCCGTAGAGCGCGGCGCGCGGCGGTCCGCCGATGTCGAAGAGCGGCACCACCACGATCATGATCGGCAGCGTGAACAGCAGCAGCCGGAAGCCGGCCTCCCCCGCCGCCTCGAACATCGTCACGGTCTGCACGTGGAATGGCTTGATCAGCTGCATCGCGATCTCGCCCTGCTGGATCTGGTGGGCCAGCGTGCGGTCGATGTTGTTGAACATGAAGCTGCGCCCGATCCACGAGACCGCGATGTAGGTGATCATCTCGGGCAGGGTGAAGCCGCCGATCTCGACGCCGCCGGCCGTCTCCGGCCGGCTGGCGAAGAGCGCGCGGAAGAGATAGGCGTTGCCCGTGACGAAGATCGTGTAGCTTACGACGCCGGTGTAGTACCGCAACCGGTACGCCAGGTATTTCAGGAACGCCAGGCGCGCGAAGCCGAGGTACAGGCGGAGGCTCGCGCCCGGGGCGCGCCGCCACGGCGCGAGGACGAGCTCACTCAAGGTTCGCCTCCTGCCCGGGCTGCAGACCCTCGCGGTAGATGCGGCGGACGACGTCCTCGATCGCCGGCTCGGTGAGCGCCATGTCGCGCAGCCGGTGCGCGGCGAGAACCCTCGAGAGGATGGCCGCCGCCGTCGTTTCCGCGCGGGAGAAGAGCGCGCAGTGGCGGTGGGCGCCGTCGCTCTCCCACTGGACCGGCAGGTCGCGCGTCGCCGCCGCCAGGGCGGCCGCGGTCACGGGCTCGGCCAGGTCCAGGCACAGGCGCAGGCGGTGGCCGGGGCCACGGCGCAGGTCCTCGAGGAGTCCATCGTAGAGCACCTTGCCGTGGTCGATGATGATGACGCGGCGGCAGAGCTGTTCGATGTCGCCGAGGTCGTGGGTCGTCAGGATCACGGTCACGCCCAGCGTGTCGCGCGCCCGGCGAAGGAACCCGCGCACGTTCTCCTTGGCCACCACGTCGAGGCCGATCGTCGGCTCATCGAGGAACAACACGCGGGGCTCGTGGACCAGCGCCGCGGCCAGGTCGCAGCGCATGCGCTGCCCGAGGCTCAGCTTGCGGACCGGCTGGTTGAGGAACTCGTCGATCCCGAGCAGCTCGGCGAAGAACGCCATCTGCGAGCGGTAGCGGTCCTCCGGGACCTCGAAGATCCGCTGCAGCAGGCGGAAGCTCTCGACCACCGCCAGATCCCACCACAGCTGGGTCCGCTGGCCGAACACGACGCCGATGTGCCGCGTGTAGCTCTGCCGCTGGCGATAGGGCACCAGCCCGCCCACCCGGACCTCGCCGGAGGTCGGCGTGAGGATCCCGGTGAGCACCTTGATCGTCGTGCTCTTGCCGGCGCCGTTGGCTCCGATGTAACCGACCATCTCGCCCGGGTCGATCGTGAACGAGACCTCGTCGACCGCCCGCAGGATCCGCTTGCGCGGGCGCACCAGATCGACGATCCCGCCCTTGACGCCCTCGCGGCGCACGGTGAGCCGGTAGTCCTTGGTCAGACGATCGACGGTGATCAGCGGCGCCATGTCAGATCTGGTCCGGCTCGTCGGCGGGAGCCAGCCGCACCACGAGGTCGCGGACCTCGCGGTCGGTCCGCTCCAGCCGCGCGCGGCAGGCCGCGATCAGCTCCACCGCACGCTCGACCTCGGCGGCCAGCTCGTCCACGTCCGTCTGTTCGCTCTCGAGCCTCGCCACGATGGCCTCGACCTCGGCCACCGCCTCGCTAAAAGAGAGCTTGCTGATCGGGGTCTTCCTTGCCGCCACCTCGGCCTCCCTTGCGCACCACGCTGGTGACTTCGCCGTCGGCGAACCGTGTCCGGAGCGATTGCCGCGGCCGGACGTCCGCCGCTCGCCGCACGAGCCGGCCGCCGGCGTCCAGGGTCAGGGTGAAACCGCGCTCCAGCAGGCGGCGCGGATCCAGAAGCCGGATCCGCTCGGACTGCAGCTCGAGCCGCGCGCGACAGTCCTGCAGCCGGCGGGGCGCTTCGCGGCGGAGTCGGCTGGCAAGATAGTCCGTCCGCGCCCGGGCCGCCGCCGAGCGCCCGCGCACGCCGCCCGCGAGCCGTCCCACGGCCAGCTGGAGCCAGCGGCTCGTCTCGCGCAACCGCCCGACCGCCGCCGCGGCGAGCCGCTCCGTCGCGTCGTCCAGGCGCTCGTCCGCGGCGCGCACGCGTTCCACCAGGAACTCGGCGGCCGCGGTCGGCGTCCTCGCGCGCGTGTGCGCGCAGAGGTCGGCGAGGCTCGTGTCGATCTCGTGGCCGATGGCGGTCACCACGGGCAGCGGACAGCGCGCGATCGCCACGCAGAGATCCTGCTGGTCGAACCAGCTGAGGTCGGCCCGGGACCCGCCGCCCCGGGTGATCACGATCACGTCGAGGTCGAGGCGGGCGAGGTGCGCGAGCGCGGCGGAGATCTGCGGCGCGGTCTGCTCGCCCTGCATCCGGCAATCGGCCAGCCGGACCGCGAACGGATAGCGGCTCGCCGCGAGCCCGCTGCAAAAATCCAGCTCCGCCGCGCTGCCCGCGCTCGTCACGAGCCCGACCCGCAGCGGCAGGTCCGCGAGGACCCGGGTCTGATTGAGCGCGAGCAGACCCTGCGCCTCGAGCCAGGCCAGCACCTGGCGCCGACGCCGCTCGAGCTGTCCCAGCGAGTACTCCGGATCGATGCCGACGACCTTGAGGCTGATCTTGCCGTACGGCGGATAGAAATCCACCCGGCAGAGCAAGCAGACCTCGAGCTGGTCCTGCAGGCGCAGCAGCGGGTCGGAACCGTCGAGATAGCGCGCGAGGCCGAAGCGATCGCGGTCCCAGCCGAGGATCGCGGCCGGGATCTGGAAACTCGCGGCGCCCCCGGCGCCGCCCTCGTGGAGCTCGAAGTAGACGTGCTTGCGCCGGGCCGCGTCGGGACCGAGGCGCTGGACCTCGCCCTTGACCCACAGGGGTTCGGGGAACGACGTCTGCAAGGCGGTCTGGATGGCCTCGTTGAGCTGCCGGACGCTCAGGATGCGGCGGTCGGGCGTGGTCAAGGACACCTCCTACAGGCGGATCCGCAGCCAGCGCCGCCTCAGGAACAAGCGGGTCATCAGGAACGCGTGCAACGCGAACCAGAGGGTCAGCGCCCACCACGCTCCCCGCAACCCGCCGCGGAACGCCACCGCGAACAACCAGGCAACCGGCAGCATGAAGCCGGCGCCGGTGCCGACGTCGACGGCGAGGACCCGGTCGGTCGCGCCCGCGCCGCGCAGGACACCGGCGAACGTCAGCCCCGCGGCGGCCAGCACCTGGACGAGGGCGGTGATCCGCAGGATCCCGCGCCCCGCGGCGAGCACCGGTTCGTCGACGGCGAACGCGCGCAGGACGAGGTCGGGCCACAGCAGGAACGGCAGGCCGAGCAGGGCCATGAGCGCCGCCGAGAGCCAGAATCCCGCGAGTCCCACGCGCCAGGCGCCCCGCGCGTCGCGCGCGCCCAGGCAGCGGCTCACGAGGGTCTGGACCGCCACGCCGACGCCGACCGCCGCCATCAGACACATCGCGGCGAGCCGCATGATGATGTTGCCGGCGGCGACGGCGACGGTGGACACCTGTCCGAGGATCCCGTAGAAGACGACCAGACCCCCGACCAGACCGAGCCCCTGCGCCGCCTGCGGCAAGCCGACGCGCAGCAGCGGCCGCAGCAGGTCGCGCCTCAGGCTGCCGCGGCCGAACAGGCGATGGGGGCGCCGCACCGACGGCCGCAGCGCGACGCTCAGGATGATCAGCGCCGAGATCAACGCCGACAGGCTCGTCGCCAGCGCGGCGCCGCCGACGCCCATCGCCGGCGCACCGAGCCGACCGTAGATCAACACCCAGTTGAGGACCACGTTGAGGCCGTTCATCACGAAGCTCGTCACCATGCCGACCCTGGTCAGGCCGAGGCCGTCGAAGCACGAGCGGCTCAAGGCGAAGAAGAGGAACGGCAGGAGCCCGGCGCATCGCCAGTAGTAATACTCCGCACCGAGCCGGATCACCTCGGGGTCGCCGCTCACGAGGGCGATCCCCAGGTGCGGCCAGCGCATCCCGGCGGCGGTCGCGATCGAGCCGGCGACGAGGGCGAGCAGCAGCCCGGAGCCCAGGACCGCCCCCACCTCGGGCGAACGCCCCTCGCCCTCCCGGCGCGCGGTGAACGTCTGCACGGCGACGTCGAGCGCGCGCAGAGTCGTCGCCAGCGCCGAGAAGAGCAGGGTGCCGATGCCGACGGCGGCAATCGCCGCCGTCCCCAGGCGGCCCACCATCAACGTGTCCACGAGACCCATGAGGGTCTGGGAGAGATTGGCGAGGACGACCGGGCCCGACAGCCGGACCAGGAGGCTCACCAGGCGGCTCCGCGGGAGCCGGCCCAGGCGCTCAGCCGACAAGGATCTCCACCGCGCGGGCGAGGAGTCGCGCCCCGAACCCGGTCCCGCCGCGCGGGCCCAGCGGTCCGCCCTTGTCGGTCCAGGCCGGGCCGGCGAGATCCACGTGAGCCCAGGCGATGTCCTCGGGAACGAATTGCGAGAGGAACGCGGCCGCGGTGAGCGCGCCGCCTTCGCGCGGACCCAGGTTCTTGAGGTCCGCGACCTTCGACTGGAGCGCCTCGCGATGAGCGTCGACCAGGGGCAGCGGCCAGACCCGCTCGCCCGTTTCGCCGCCGGCCTGCTCGAGGACCGCGACGAGTTCGCTGCTGTTGCCCAGGAGACCGGCGAAATCCTGGCCCAGTGCGATCACACAGGCGCCGGTGAGGGTGGCGGCGTCGATCAGGTAGTCGGGCCGCCGGCGGCACGTCCAGTGCAGGGCGTCGGCGAGGATCAACCGTCCCTCGGCATCCGTGTTCAAGACCTCCACCGTCGTGCCGCTGGCCATCGTCAGGACGTCCGACGGTTTGATCGCCCCGCCGTCCGGCATGTTCTCGGCCGTCGGCACCACGACCAGCAGGCGCACGGGGAGCCGGCGCGCGGCGACGATGACGGCGGCGCCCAGGACGGCGGCCGCGCCGGCCATGTCGCACTTCATCACTTCCATCTTGGCGCCGGGTTTCAGGCTGATGCCGCCCGAGTCGAAGGTCACGCCCTTGCCGACGAGCGCGACCGTCGGCGCGCCGCGCGGCGCGCCGCGCGACTCCAGGCTGATCAGGCGCGGCGCGTTGCGGCTGCCCTGGCCGACGCCGAGCAGGCCGCCCATCTTCAACGTGCGCAGCTGCGCCGGCCCGAGGACGGTGCACCGGTATCCGGACCGCTTGGCGATGCCCCGGGCCGCTTCGGCGAGCAGCTGCGGCGTGAGCTGGTTGGGCGGTAGGTTCACCAGCCGGCGAGCCTCGAGACAACCAGCGGCGGCGACCTCGCCCTGGCTCACGCCCCGCCGCAGCGCCTCGCGGTCCCGCTCGCGCTCGGCCACCACCTTGCCGACCAGAGGCCCGTGCGTCGCGCTGCGCCGCGCGTCGGCGGTCCCGGCGGGCGCCAGCCCCATCTCGAAACCCTCGACCCAGCAGCGCGCGACCGTCTCGGCATCGAGTCCAGTTTCGGCGGCGAGCGGCGCGACGACCACCGTGCGGGCCCGCATCGAACGGGCCTGTTGAGCGGCGGTGCCGGCGGCCTTGCGCACGGTCTCCAGCGAGATCCGGTCGGGTTTGCCCAGTCCGACGAGCAAAATCCACCCCGTCGCCGGGCCGGCGCAGAAGACCGGCAGCGTGCTGGCCGCCGCGCCGCGGAACCCCGCACGCTCGACGATGGCCGCCAGGTCGTCGCGACCGCCGGTCAGACGCTGGACGGCGGCGAGGTCCCCCTCCACGACGGGCAGGATCAGGAGATCCCCACCGGTTCGAGCCACACCACTCTTGACCACGCTCCAGCGCATCGTCGTCTCCTTCCGCACGCGGCCCGTGCAGGATGACGGTTTCGCTGGACCAATTCAACGGAAACCTGCCTGCTTCGCCATTGTGGCGGCTCCCCGGTCGCACTAGAATTCTGAAACGAACGGCGCGCCGCTGCGTAGGCGTTCCGGCCTCGACGCACCGAAAGGACCACCCTTGAGCCTGGCCAGCCTCGACCCTCCCCCGTGGGAACGGCGGCGCGAGTACGGGACGCTCAATGCCCTGGTCGTGACCATCCGCCTCGTCCTGTTCTCGCCGGACCGCCTGTTCAGCCGCATGCCCGTCGGACTCGGCCTGCTCCAGCCGCTGCTCTTCGCCGTGGTGGTGGCGCTCGTCGGCGCCCTGTTCGACTGGATGTGGGCGCTGGCGACCGGCAACCTGCCGTCCGTCCTGGCGCCGGGCCTCGCCCGTGCCATCCGCGGCCCTTACTTCACGGCCGCGCATTTCCTGCTGAGCCCGGCGGTCGCGGTGGTCGTCGTCTTCGTGCGGGCGGCTGTGTTCCACGGCGTCCTTGTCGTGCTCGGATGCAACCGGCTGGGCTTCGAGGCCACGTTCCGCGTGGTCGCGTACTGCCGCGCCACGCGACTGCTCTCGATCCTGCCGTTCTGCGGCGGCATCGCCGGCCTCGTCTGGGAACTGGTCGCGACGGTCATCGGGCTCGCGCGGATCCACGACTGCGCGACGGGCAAGGCCGTCCTCGCGGTGGTGCTGCCGGTCGTCGTGATCGCCGTGAGCCTCGGCGGCTGGATCCTGACCTTGCTCGGAATGGCGGCGTTGCGATGAGATTGGGCGCCGGCGACGCGCCGCTCGCGCGGCAGCTCGGGATCGCCGCCGCGATCCTCCTGCCCCTCGGGATCCGCTGGCTGGCGCACGACCCGGCGGCGCTGTCGGCCCTGACCGGGCCGTGTCCCCTGCGCGCGTTGTCCGGGCTGCCCTGTCCGACCTGCGGCGGGACCCGCGCGCTGGTCGCCCTGGCGGATGGCCGCCTGGTCGCCGCCGTGGCGGACAACGCGCTGGTCACCGTCGCCGTGCTCGCGGTCGCCGCCTGGAGCCTCGGCGCCCTGGCCGCCACCGTCGTCCCCGCCTGGCGGCGACGCATCGTCGCGGACGCCGGCGACCGGCGGCGGCTCGTGGTCCTGGGTGGCGGTCTGATCGCGGCCGGCTGGGTCTGGCTGCTGCTCTAGCCGACGCGGCCGGCCAGGGTCTGCCGTGCGATCACCAGGCGCTGGATCTCGCTCGTCCCCTCGTAGATCCGCGTGACCCGCGCATCGCGGTAGTACCGTTCGACCGGATACTCCTTCACGTAGCCGTACCCGCCGTGGATCTGCAGCGCTTCGTCGGCGGCGCGGCCCGCGGCCTCGGTGGCGAAGAGCTTGGCCATGGCCGCCTCGCGCGTGTGCGGGCGCCCCTCGTCCTTGAGCCAGGCCGCGCGCAGCGCCAGCAGGCGGGCCGCCTCGAGCTCGGTCGTCATGTCGGCGATCTTGTGCTGGATGACCGGCTGTTCCGCAAGCGTCCTGCCGAAGGTCTCCCGCTGCCGCGCGTACTTCAGCGCTTCCTCGAGGCACGCCCGGCCGATGCCGATCGCCTGGAACGCGACCCCGATCCGGCCGCCGTCGAGCGCGGTCATGGCGATCCGGAATCCGCCGCCCTCTTCGCCCAGGCGGTGCGTCGCCGGCACGCGCACACCGTCGAGGGCGATCACGACCGTGTCGCTCGCGCGCAGTCCGAGCTTGTCCTCCTTCTTGGCGACCGCGAGGCCCGGCGTGTCGCGCTCGACGAGGAACGCGTGGATGCCGCGGTGGCCCGCAGTCCCCGGCGTCCGCGCGAGGATCACGAAGAACCGCGCGCGCGAACCGTTCGTGACCCAGACCTTCGAGCCGTCGAGGATGTAGTCGTCGCCCTCGCGCCGCGCCGTGCTCGCGAGCGCCGCCGCGTCGCTGCCGGCGTTCGGTTCGGAGATGCAGAACGCCGCGAGTTCCCCGGCCGCCATGCGCGGCAGGTACCGCGCCTGCAGCTCGGCGCTGCCGAACCCGGCCACCGGATAGTAGCCCACGCTGTTGTGCACGGTGACCATGATGCAGATGCCGGCGCTCTGACGCGCCAGCTCCTCCACCACCAGGCCATAGGTGACCGTGTCGAGGCCGAGGCCGCCGTAGCGCTCGGGATAGGCGAGGCCGAAGAACCCGGCCTCGCGCATCTTCGCGAGGAGCGCGTCCGGGACCTCACCGGTCGCGTCCATCGCGTGCGCGAGCGGCGCGATCTCCCGGGCGGCGAAATCCCGCGTCATGTCGCGCAGCAGGCGCTGGTTCTCGCTGAGCTCGAAGTCCATCGGGCGTCCTGTCAGTAAGGGTAGAACCCGCGTCCGGTCTTGCGGCCGAGCTGGCCAGCGTCGACGAGCCGCCGCAGCAGCGGGCAGGGACGGTACTTGTCGTCGCCGAGGCCCGCGTGGAGGACCTCCATGATGTCCAGGCAGACGTCCAGCCCGATGAAGTCCGCGAGCGCGAGCGGGCCCATGGGGTGCGCCATGCCCAGCTTCATGACCTCGTCGATCGCCTCGCGCGTGGCGACTCCTTCCATGAGGCAGAAGACCGCCTCGTTGATCATGGGCATCAGCACCCGGTTGCTCACGAATCCCGGATAGTCCTGCACCGTGACCGGCACCTTGCCGAGCGCCTTCGCCGCCTCGGTGACGAAGGCGAGCGTCTCGGGACTCGTGGCCTGGCCGCAGATCACCTCCACGAGCTTCATGACCGGCACGGGGTTCATGAAATGCATGCCGATCGTGCGGTCCGGCCGCCGCGTCGCCGCGCCGATCCTCGTCAGGCTGATGCTGCTCGTGTTGCTGGCGAGGATGGTCTCGTCGGCGCAGACCTCGTCCAGGCGGACGAAGATCTGCTGCTTCACCGCGAGGTCCTCGAACACCGCCTCGACCACGAGCCGGCTGCCCGCCGCCAGCGCGAGGTCGGTCCCCGGGTGCACGCGCGCGCGGGTCGCCTGGGCATCCGCCGGCGTGATGGCTTCCTTCTTCACCTGGCGGGCGAGGTTCGCCTCGATGGTGGCCAGGGCGCGGTCGAGCGCCGCCGGCTGGGCGTCGATCAGGACGACCTCGTGCCCGTGCTGGGCGAAGACGTGAGCGATGCCGTTGCCCATGGTCCCGCCCCCGATCACCGCGACCTTCACGTCGTTCCTCCTTCGGCCCGCCTACCGGCGGCGGATGGTGAGCGCGACGGCGTCGCCGCCGCCGAGGCAGAGCGTCGCCAGACCCTGCTCCCCGCCCGTGTCCTCGAGGGCGTGGAGCAAGGTCACCAGGATGCGCGCGCCGGAGCAGCCGATCGGATGGCCGAGGCTGACGCCGCCGCCGCGCAAGTTCGTTCGCTCGAGGTCCAGCTCGAGCTCGCGCGAGACGGCGATCGCCTGCGCCGCGAAGGCCTCGTTGACCTCGTAGAGGTCGTAGTCGCCGATCTTCGTGCGGGTCCGCTCGAGCAGACGGCTCACCGCGGTCACGGGCGCCATCATCACCTCGTTGGGCTGGACCGCGCCGGTGCCGTACGCCGTGATCTCGGCGCGGACCGCGAGCCCGTGGGCCCTCGCGAACTCCTCGTCGCAGACGAGCAGGGCCGCCGCGCCGTCGTTGATCGTCGAGGCGTTGCCCGCGGTAACCGTGCCGCCGTCGCGCTTGAACGCCGGCCGCAGCGCCCCCAGACTCTCGACGGTGGTGTCGGCGCGCGGGCCCTCGTCGCGGTCGACCACCAGGGGATCCCCCCGGCGCTGCGGGATGCTCACGGGCGCGACCTCGCGCGCGAACGCGCCCTCGGCCCAGGCCGTCACGGCGCGCCGGTGGCTCTCGGCCGCGAAGGCATCCTGGTCGGCGCGGCTCACCCGGTAGGTGTCGACGACCCACTCGGCCGTCATGCCCATGTGGTAGTCGTTGTAGACGTCCCAGAGGCCGTCGTGGACCAGCAGGTCGACGACCTTGCCGTCGCCCAGCCTCAGGCCCGCGCGCACCTGGGGCAAGGCGTACGGGATGTTGCTCATGCTCTCGAAGCCGCCCGCGAGCACGCAGCGCGCGTCGCCGGCGCGGATCGCCTGGGCCGCCAGGGCGACCGCCTTGAGGCCGGACCCGCAGACCTTGTTGACCGTCATCGCGCTCACGCCGGCCGGCACCCCGCCGAAGATGGCCGCCTGGCGCGCGGGATTCTGGTGCTGGCCCGCCTGGACGACGTTGCCGAGGATCACCTCGTCGAGCGCGGCCGGGTCGATTCCCGTGCGCGATAGCAGGGCCTTGACCGCCTCGGCGCCGAGCTGCGGCGCCCGCAGGGGGGCCAGGCCGCCCTGGAACCTTCCGATCGGAGTTCGCACTCCGCCACAGATCACGACCCGCTTGCTCACGTGACACCTCGCCGTCGAGTGCCGGGACCGCGGAAACCAGGAGTCCGGCTCCGCCGCGGCGGCGGGGCCGGACTCGCGGTAGGATAACCACGATCGCTAGCGCCAGCGAGCCTTCACCGTGCTCCAGGTCGCGCCCTCGGCTGGCGTCTCGTCGCAGAGATTGGCGGCGGCGGGCGTGGGATCGCAGCCGTTGCCCTGCGGCTCGTCGTCGCCGTCGTAGGGATTCAGCCCGTCGAAGAGGGACCACGTCCCACCGTCGGGTTCGCGGCCGCCGGAGCGGTCGTCGGCGCCCTCGTGCTCCAGGTAGGTCTTCTCGTCGACGACGTCGAGCAGGTCCGGATTCTCGGGGTCGGTCTTGAGCAGCTGGATGGTGTCCCCCGCGTTGTTGAGCGAGAAGCCAGAGGAGCCGCCGCCGTTCTCCTGCTGCCACGCCACCGCGTGATGCCCGTAGAACACCGCGACCTGGTCCGGCTCGAGCACGCCGAAGAGGTTCAGGTGCGGCGTCTCCCCCAGTCCGTCGCGCAGCCAGTACGCCGTCAGGCTCACGGCGTCGGGACCGGGATTGTAGACCTCCACCCATTCGTCGAGAGTCGAGTGGACCTCGCCGTCGCCGTTCCAATCGGTGGCGGGGTCGGCCAGGAACTCGTTGATCATGACCTCGGCCCGGGCCAGGTCAGGTTCCAGGCAGAAGCTGAGCGAGAGGGCCCACAGCAGGATGCCCAGGCCCGTGCGCCAGGATCCGTCGCGCATGCGGTTGCTCCTTGCGGGAGGTGGATCTACGCTGCGGGCGGACCCCGGCCGCCCGCTCGGCCGGGGACTCGCACGATCCGGACCGGTCCGGCGGCGCCAGGGGCGACGTCGCCGATCGTGGTCGAGCGCGCTTCGCCGGCCGCCGGCTGACCACCCGCGACCTCGCCCCGGAAGTGACCACTCGCGATGACGCTCCGCGTGGGAATCGTCGGCGCCGGGATCCACGGCACCCGCTACCTCCGTCACCTCGAGCACGACGCGCCCGGACTCGCGCCGGCGGCGCTCTGCCGCCGCGACCCCCGCGCGGGCCAGGAACTCGGCGCGGGGCTCGGCATCCCGTGGTTCGCAAGCTACGAGGACCTGATCGACCACCCCGGGGTCGATTCCGTGATCGTCGCCACGCCGCCGGCGAGCCACTTCGCCATCGCCGCGCGCGCGCTCGCCGCCGGCAAGCCGGTCCTGGTCGAGAAGCCGATGACCGGGACGCTGGCCGAGGCGAGGCGGCTCGCGACGCTGGCGGCGGCGCCCGGCGCGCCTCTGCTCATGGTGGCCCAGACGTTGCGCTGGAATCCGGTCCTGCAGCGCGTCCGCTCGCTGTGGCCGCGGCTCGGGCGCGTCCACCTGGTGCGGTTCGCGCAGCGGCTCGCCCCCACGGCTCTGACCTGGCAGCGCGAGCCGGCCGAGACCGTCGGCGGCTCCGTCCTCTTGACCGGCGTGCACGGCTTCGATCTCGTGCGCTGGCTCACCGGCCGCGAGTTCCGTCGCATGGATTCTCGCCAGCGCCAGGTGCTCAATCCCGTGGTCGAGGACCTGTTCCTCGCGCGCGCCGAACTGGACGACGGCTGCTGGGTGAGCTGCGAGGTCAGCAAGTTCACGCAGAGCCAGGCGTGCTGGCTCGAGGCCGTCGGCGAGGCGGGACAGATCTGGGCCGACTACCTCGACGGCGGCCTCGTGCTGCGATGCGGCCGCGAGGAGTTCCGCGAGACGGTCGACGCGCGGTCGCCGACGCTGCCCTCAGTGCTCGACGCCTGGCGTGACGCGATCGAGCGCGAGCGGCCAGCCCCGGTAACGGCCGTCGACGGGCTGCGCACCCTCGAGGTCGCCGACGCGTGCTACCGCTCGCAGCGGCGCGGCGGCGCCGTGGGCCTCGAGCTCTAGGCTCGCGCGGGCCGCCGTGATGTCGCAGGAGTGCAGGAGCGAGCCGGCGCCGAAGTCGCGGATGGTCGCCTGGACCCAGGCGCGACCGTCGCGATCGGTCACGGCCATGGGCTCGGGCAGGAGCTCCACCTCCGTTTCGGCCGGCAGCCGCTCGCTGGCGGCCATCGCCTCCAGGATCAGGCGATCGCGCCGCCCCCAGCTGCGCGCGCGTCCCAGGGTCTCGCAGCCCAGCAGGCCGACGACCTCGCCGCGCCGCCGCACCGGCACCACCATCAGGCTCGCGATGCCCTGGTCGAGCCAGCGGGCCAGCTCGGGGACGTCGGCCGCCGACAGCGTACGCAGGTCGGGAACGAGGATCGCCCCCTCGTCGCGCAGCCGCGCGACGAGCCAGGGAAACTGCGCGAGGGCCGGCAGAGTCTGGTCGCCCGCGAGCGGAGAGACGCCCTCGGCGTACCACTGGCGCACGCTGACCAGGCTCGTCCGGTCGGCGCTGCTCTCGTAGTGGTAGCACCGATCGGCGCGGAGTTGCCGGCCGATCTCGGCCAGGCCGCCGCTGACCACGAGCTCGATCTCGTCCGGACTGACCGCCGCGGCATCCGGATCGGGCGCGAAGAACCCGCGCCAGCCGGCGACGCGGCCGCGCTCGAGGCTCGCAGCCAGCCGCAGCGACGCCGGGACGGTCGCGCCGTCGCGACAGCGGAGCCAGTACGAGTGGACCCGGACGCCCGAGCCCGCGCCGGCCCGATCGAGGTCCTGCAGCAGGCGAGTCCTGTCCTCGGGCGCGACGAGATCGCCGAGCGTCAGGCCGCAGTGCAGGTCGCGGTCCCGGTAGCCCGTGAGGACCTGGAACGCGCGGTTCGTGTACGTCACGACCAGGCTGGCGTTGGCCTCGAAGAGGACCCCGTCCAGGAGATCGCCTACCGCATCGAGACGGGCGGTGCTACGCTGGTAGATGCGACCGGTCTCGGTCCAGGCGGCCCGGACCTGGCGGCGCAGGCGGAGGATCAGGAGACCCGAGACGGCGAGGGCCGAACCGGCCGCGGCGAGCGCTGCGACCGGCCAGGAAGCGATCACGGCCGGCACCATGGCGCATCCACTTTCGTCTGGCGCCTTCCGTGCGCGCGACAGGCTCCCTCACGCGAGTTCTGCAGTATGATTAAGGATGTCACGTAGTGTCAAGAAGGAACCCCGAGGCCAGGCCGATGACGGACGTTCTCAAGGCCCTGGGAGCCACGATCCTGCTGGTTGCCGGGTGCTCCGGCGGACCTCCGGTCCGTTCGGATCTCTGGCGGGATCAGCCCTACGATCCCGGATCCCTCGACCTGCCGAGCGCCGCCGCGAGCGAGTGCCCCGACCGGAGCCGGTCCCGGACGGCCACGGGGTTCCGGCTCGCCCTGCCCGGAGAGATCGATCCGGCCGCCGCGCCGCTGCCACGGACCGAGGCCGAGCGTCACGTCTTCCACAACCTCTACGAGACCCTGGTGAGGATCGATTGCGAGGGCCGGCTGCGGGTGGGGCTCGCGGCGACCTGGCAAGCCTACGACGGCGGCCGGGTCTGGACGTTCACCCTTCGCGACGACGCGCGCTTCTGGGACGGCACGCCGCTCGGCGCGATCGACGTGATCGCGTCCTGGCGGCGCGCCCAGGATCTCTGCGAACGTCGAGGCGAGCCGTCGCCGTTCCTGCTCTTCGATCCCCGCGGCCCGGGCCTCGCGCCGGCCGGCGCGCGCGAGCTCGTGATCAGGCTGGACGTGGCGAGCGACGAGCTGCCTCTCGCGCTCGTGCATCCTGCGCTCGCGGTCGTGGGCGGTCCTGGCGGGAGGGGCTGGCTCCTGGGCAGCGGCCCCTGCCGCCCGGACAGCACGACCGGCGGCGGCGCACTCGTCCTGGTGCCGACGCCCGGTCACCCGGACGCGCCCCCCTGGCGGCGGGTCGAGGTCCTGACCGACGGCGGGCGCGATCCGCGCGAGTACCTCGACATCGGGGCGGACGCGCTCGTGACCCGCGAGCGGGAGGTCGTCGCCTACTACGCCGGACGCCGGGCCACCCGCGTCGAGCCGCTGCCGTGGGACCGCTGGTACTACCTCGTCGCCCCGGCGGGGCCTGACGCGGACCGACTGCGCTGGACTGCCGGGTGGGACCGCCTGGAGCTGGCGCGCGAGGTCGTGGCGCAGGATGCCGCGCCGGCCGACTTCTTTCCCTGGGAACCGGCCGAGGGATCCTGCCCCGCGATCCCGCCGCCGGTGGCGGCGCTCGGCGCCCCCGCGCTTCCGGACGCGGATGTCCGCGCCTCGCGCGACGCCGACCTGGTGCTCTGGCCCGGCGACGACGCCGACGCGGGGCGCCTCGCGGAGCGGCTCGCCGCGATCGCCGCTCGACCGATCGGCGCCGACCCGAACGTCGTCAGCCGCGGGCCGCTCGCCCGACCGTTCCCCCCGGGGCCGGGCGTCGCCGCGGAGGCGCTCGCCGTCCCCGAGCGGGACCTCACCGCCCACCTGCAGGCAGCCCGCGCCGGCGCGGTGATCCTGCCCTGGCCGCGCCGTCTCCCGACGCCGTGCGGCGAGCTCGCCCGGCTGCTCTCGCTCGCCGAGTGGTTGCGTGAGGCCGGCCTCGAGCCGGGTCCCGACACCGGCAAGATCCCCCCCGGAGCGACGGCGGCCCGCCCCCTCGACGCCGCGGAGCCCGTCCGGACCCTGGCCATCGCCCGCCGGCTCGAGCGAGACCGGACGGTCCAGCCGCTGATCCGCACCCGGGCGCACCTCATTCACGCGCCGGATCTCGCGGGATTCGGCGCCAGCTTCGACGGCGCGCTCGAGTTGTGGTCTGCCGGCTGGCAGTCGCGCTAGGAAGAATTATTTCTCAAGATTACGGACAATATGTCGAAATGGAACGAGATCTTGATGCGTGGATCCGCCAGCGACAAGGGGACCTCGATGTCGACGCGTCACGACGGTACGGCCGTGCTGGAATCCACCGAGGTGGGTCGCCGCCTGGCCGGCAAGTACATGGGTTTCAAGCTGGGCGCCGAGAACTTCGCCCTGGAGATCCTCAAGGTCCAGGAGATCATCGGCTTGATGAACATCACCGCCGTGCCGCGCACGCCGGAATTCGTCCGCGGCGTGATCAACCTGCGCGGCAAGGTCATTCCCGTGATCGACCTGCGCCTGAAGTTCGGCATGCCCGCCAAGGAGTACACCGAACTGACCTGCATCATGGTCGTCCAGGTGGCGCTGAACGACGACCAGGTGACCATGGGCGTCATCGTGGACCAGGTCTCCGAGGTCATGGACATCAAGGCCGACCAGGTCGAGGAGCCCCCGCACTTCGGGGCGGGAGACGCCGGGCAGTTCCTGCTCGGCATGGGCAAGTTCCAGAACACCGTGGTCATGCTCCTGGACGCGGACAGCATCCTCACCGCGGGTGAGATGACGATGGTCGACGCCATGAGCGACGAAGCTTGACCCCCCTGCTCCATCACTGTGGCGTCGCCGGGCCCCGCGGTCGTACCGCGGGGCCTTTCGTCGTATCATGGTGGCATGCGCACGCTCCTCGCCGCCACGCTCCTGGCCGCCGCCGCGGCCCGCGTCGTCTGGCCCGCGCCGGCCGACAAGTTCAGCGCCGCCGAGCCCTGGCCCGGCCGGATCCCCGCCGCTGACGACCGCGGCTTCGACGTGCTGCAGTACGACCTCGAGGTGGACCTGGACATCGACGCCGGCGCGCCCGTGGAACGGCGGCTCTGGCTCGACGGCGTGATGCGCGTCATCCTGCGTCTGGCCGCCCCGCTGCCGCCCGAGGTGCGCCTCGACCTCGTGGACTCGCTCGGGGCGATCGAGGTCCGCTGGCAGGACGTCCCGACGCCGTTCGTCCAGGCCGGAGACAGCCTGCGCGTCGCGACCGGCCCCGGCGCCGCGGCCGGCGACACCGTCACCGTGACCGTGACCTACGGAGGGTACGTCCAGCGCCATGGGCCGATGTCCGCCGGTCTCCTCACGCGAGCGCATGCCGGCGGGCGGCCAAGCGTGGGCAACGTGAACCAGCCGTATTCCAGCCACAGCTGGTTCCCGTGCAAGGACCACCCGTCGGACAAGGCCGCGCTGCGCTTCGCGGTGACGGTCCCCGACACCCTCGCCGCGGTCGCGAGCGGCCGGCTCCTGGGGACCGAGGAACCGGCCCCGGGCCGCCGCACCTGGCGCTGGGCGACCGACCACCCGATCGCGCCGTACCTCGTCGGCCTCGCGGTGAGCGACTTCGCGGTCTGGGACGAAGACTGCGACGGGGTGCCCCTGCAGTACCTCGTGTTTCCCGAACACCGCGCCGCCGCCGAGGCCGTGTTCGCCGAGACCTGCGCGATGATGCGCTGGCTCGGCGATCTCTGCGGTCCCTACCCGTTCGCCGACGAGAAATACGCGCAGGCCGAGTTCGTCTGGGGCGGCGCGATGGAGAACCAGACCGCGACCGTGATCGGTCAGACCGTGTTCGCGCAGCCGGTGCGCGACGCGCAGCTCACCGTGGTCCACGAGCTGTCGCACCACTGGTTCGGCGACAGCCTGACTCCGCGCCACTGGCGCGACATCTGGCTCAACGAGGGTTTCGCGCGCTACGTCGAGCTGCTCTGGCTCGAGCACACCGAGGGCCCGCAGGCGTATCGCGAGCGCCTCCAGGGACTGAAGCCCGCCGACCTCTTCCAGGGCGACGGCCTGCTCGGCGATCCGGATCCCGTCCTGCAGCGGCTCGTCTACGACAAGGGAGCCTGGGTGCTGCACATGCTGCGGCTGTACCTCGGCGACCCGACGTTCTTCGCGTTCCTCCGCGAGTACGCCACCGATCCCGACCTGGCGTACGCGCACACCGATCGAGCCGCGCTCACCGCCGCGCTCGGCCGCGCCGCGGGCCGCGACCTGGCGCCGTTCCTCGCACCCTGGCTCGACACGGAGGCGCTGCCCGCGATCGGCGCGCGCTGGCGCGCCGGCGGCGGCTCGCGCACCCTGGTGGAGGTCGTCCAGAGCCAGGGCGAGCCGTTCTTCCCGCTCGTGGTGCCCGTGCGCGTGCACGCCGGCCTCGAGACCCGGGACCTGCTGCTGCGCATGGACGACCTGCTCGCCAGCGCGGAGGTCACGACCACGATGCCGGTCGACAGTGTCGTCGTCGATCCGGACGACCTCCTGCTGCGCGTGACCGCGGCCACGCCGCAGCCGCGGTTGCTCGCGGCCCAGGTCCGGCCCAATCCGGCCTCCGGCGCGACCGTCCTGGCGTACTGGCTCGCGGGCGCCGACCGGGTCGCGGCCGCCGTGTACGATGTGCGCGGACGGCTCGTCAGGCGCATGGACCTCGGCGCGCAGCCGGCGACCGGCGACGGCGAGCCGCGCCTCTGGGTCTGGGATGGCCGCGACGAGGCCGGCCGGCGCGCCGCGGCCGGCGTCTACTGGCTGGAGCTCCGCACCCGCGACGACCGCGCGGCGCGCAAGGTCACGCTGCTGCGCTAGCGCACGAGGGTGATCTTGAGGATCGCCTGGCCGCCCGGTCCGGCCGCGCGGACCCAGTACACGCCGCTCGCGCAGTCGCGCCCGCGATCGTCGCGACCGTTCCAGACCTCGCGGTATCGCCCGCCGGGCCGGAAGCCGTCGGCCAGCGCGCGGACCTGCCGCCCCGCGGCGTCGTGGATGGCGAGGCGGACCGTTCCCGCGGCGGGGACCGTGAAGTAGATCGAGGCATGCGGGTTGAAGGGGTTGGGGACGCAGGGTCCCAGACGCAGCGCGGTCGCGTCAGGGACGTCGGTGGTCGAGCCGGCGATCGCGAAGACCGCGCTCTGATCCCAGCCGAGATTGCCGGCCGCGTCGCGGGCCAGCGCCCGCAGGCAAGCGCTGGCGCAGGCGAGGTCGGGCACCGTCCACGCCGCGCTGCCGTTCGCGGCGAGGCCGGTCAACGCCGTCGGCGCCCAGTGCTCGCCGCCGTCGCAGCTCAGCTCGAGGTCGACCGCGACGACGGCGACGTTGTCGGCCGATTGCCAGGCGACCGTCACGACGGCGCCGGGTTCGAGCACCGCGCCCGCCGGCGGGCCCGCGCTCCACAGGACTCCGGGCCCGTAGCGATCGCGCAGCGCGAAGACGCCGCTCTGGGCGACGCCGGCGTTGCCCTCGGGGTCGCGCGCCGTGACCCGCACCCGCAACGCCTCGCCCGGCACCGCGCCGAGGCTGCCGGTCCAGGTCCCCGCGTTCGCGAGGTTCCGCGCCAGGACCACCGGGTAGGTCGCGCCGCCGTCGCGGCTGAGGTGGAGGTCGACGGCGACGACGCCGCTCGCGTCCGTGGCCGTCCAGCGCACCGCCTGCGGATCGCCGAGAGTCCCGGCCTCGCCCGCGGCAGGCTGCAGGACGGAGACCGCGGGCGGCGTCTGGTCGAGGTCCACGACGCCGATCGCGACGGTGATGGTCGCCGGGTCGCGGGGCGCCAGGACATCGCGCACGTCGACGTCGGTGCGGGCGCCTCCGTTGGTCCGCGACGCCGGCAGCGTCGTCGCGGCGAAGCGCACCGCGCCGCTCGAGCCGGGCCAGGGATCGCCCGCGTCGCCGCGGTTCGCGCCGACCTGGTCCAGGCCGTCGGCCTGCTCCAAGGCGATCCCGGCGATCGGGCCCGCGTTGACCTCGTTCAGCGCCCGCGCGGCCGCGATCACCGACCCGTCGACGTGCCAGATCAGGAGGCCCGCTGCGGGGAGCGACGCGTCGAAACCGGTCCGCCGCCGGTTCTCGACCAGGAAGAGCTCCCCCGCAGCCATGTCCGGATCCCGGACCACGAGCACGTGGCCGGCCGGCAGGGTGACCGGGCCGTCCTCGCGCACGTCCACGACCGGCCCCCAGCCGAGGTCTCGCCGGCTCCAGGCGCACGGCAGCGACGGCGACGACGGCGTCCGCCCGTCGCCCCCCCAGCTGCCGGTCCCCATGAGCCCCCAGCCGCCGATGCCGGCGCCGCCGCCCACCGTGTCATAGAGGTCGGGCAGGCCCAGGACGTGGCCGTACTCGTGGCAGATCACGCCGATCTCGATCGCGCCGCCCGCGCAGCTCAGCTCGGGCACCAGGACGTAGTCGTCGACCTTGATGAAGCCGCCGCCCGCCCGCGCGGTCGCCGTGACGTAGGCGCCGTAGCCCCAGCCGGCGAGGAAGAAGCAATGGCTCCAGAGCTCGCTCGAACCGCATTCGCCGCCCTTGCCGGCGTGCATCACGACGACGCAGTCGACGTAGCCGTCGTCGTCGCCGCTGTTCGGCGCGCCGTCGGGACCGTCGTCGTCGTAGCGGCCCCAGTCGAAGCCCTGGACGTCGGCCGCCGCCACGACGTCGTACACGAAGCGGCCGGCGTTGTCGGGCGCGGCCCACACGTCCATGCCGTTGTGGTCGCCTGCGTAGTCGCCGACCGCGCGCGGTGCGCGCTTCCAGTCGATCACCTCGCCCACGACCTCGAGGGCGCCCCCGCTCGCCGCGAGGTAGTAGTCGCGGACGGAGTTCGTCCCGGTGAACCGCGCCTGCAGGGTCGCCTTCGGGATCGTGACCGCGCGGTCGCTGAATCCGCCCGGGATCACGAGGAGGCGCCTCGTGTCGGTCGCGCCCTTGTCACCGCCGGCGCCGACCGCCAGCCGCGACGGGAAGCCTGGGCGCGGGCCGGTCCAGCGCTCGAGCGCGGACGGCAGCGTCGCGCCCGAACCGGGGCGCGGCGGCGCGATGGCGAGGCCAGGCTGTGCGCCCGCCGCGGCGAGCGCCATCAGCGCCGCGCTGCAGAATGCGCGTGCACGGGCCGCTCGCTTGCGGTGGCCGCCTCGCACAACCGATTGCGACATCTCGCGCTACGCTCCCTGGTCACGCACCGCGCGGTGCGGTCCTGCACGGTCGGCAGATCGTGCCGGCGACCGGTGCAAGATGCGCGCCCGGGTCAGTCGACCGGGTGCAGGGGCGCGAAGCGCGGCAGGATATGCTTGCGGCCGTGGTCGAGGAACTCGACGGTGACCTCGAGGTCGTCGCCCGCTCCCTCGACCCGCACGACGGTGCCGGCGCCGAAGCTCGCGTGCACCACCGTCTGCCCCTCGTAGAACGGCGACACCTGGGCGACGTCGCGGTCCCAGCTCGACGCGGGGGAGCGCGCGCGGCGCCCGGCGATCGCGGACGCCGAATAGCGGTCGGCGTCGGCCGAGGCGGTCCTTGGCGGCGGCAGCCGCCAGCCGTGGTCGATCTGGCGGCGCTCGCAGAGCTCCGCGGGGATCTCGCCGAGGAACCGCGACGGCAGGCTGTCCTCGTAGGCGCCGTAGCGGCGGCGGCGCGCGGCGTGCAGCAGGTAGAGGCGGGTGCGCGCGCGGGTCAGGGCGACGTAGAAGAGACGGCGCTCCTCCTCCACGCCGGCCGCGGTGTCGCTGCTCGTCGCGTGCGGCAACAGGTCGTCCTCGCAGCCGGTCACGACGACCACGGGGAATTCCAGGCCCTTGGCCGTGTGCACGGTCATCAGGCGGACGGCGCCCTCGCCGTCGCGGATCGCGTCCTGGTCGGCCACGAGCGCGATCTGTTCGAGGAACTGGACCAGCGTGCCGCCGTCCGCCGCCTCGTGGAAGGCGTGGGCGCCGTTGAGCAGCTCGGCGACGTTCTCGAGGCGGCCGAGAGCGGTCTCGGGCTCGTCGTCGCGCAGGAACGCCTCGTACTGGATGTCGGCGATGATGCGTTCGAGCAGCGCCGGCACCGGCTTGCCATCGGCGGCGTCGCGGCGCCAGGCGGCGAGCTGGCCCAGGAACTGGAGCACGCGCTGGGCGGCCGCGGGCCCGAGCGCGTCGCGCAGCAGGTCCGACCGCATGACGAGATCGCCGGCCGCGATCGCGTGCTCGCGGGCGCAGGCCAAGAGGCGGGACACGGTCGTGTCGCCGATCTTGCGCTTCGGCTGGTTGATGATCCGCTGCAGCGAGACCTCGTCGGCGGGATTCGCGGTGAGCTTGAGGTAGGCCAGCAGATCGCGGATCTCGCGCCGCTCGTAGAACTGGACGCTGCCCACGACCTGGTGGGGCACGCGCGCGCGGCGGAGCGCGTCCTCCAGCAGGCGCGACTGCGCGTTCGTGCGGTACATCACCGTGATGTCGCCGCGCTCGCGGCCGAGCGACTGCTCGCGCCGGACGATCTCCACGACCCGCGCCGCCTCGTCCTCGGCGTCCAGGTGCTCCTCGACGGAGATCGGGTCGCCGCGGGCGGCCTCGGTCCAGAGGTTCTTGCCCTTGCGGCGCTTGTTGTTGGCGATCAGCGCGTTGGCCGCGTCGAGGATGATCCCGACCGAGCGGTAGTTCTGTTCGAGCCGGTAGAGGTGCGTGCCCGGGAAGTGCTGCTCGAACTCCAGCATGTTCTCCACGCGCGCCCCGCGCCAGCCGTAGATCGACTGGTCGTCGTCGCCGACGACGAAGACATTGCCGTGCACGCTGCTCAACAGGCGGACCAGCAGCAGCTGCAGCGCGTTCGTGTCCTGGAACTCGTCGACGAGCACGTGGCGGAACTTGCCGGCGTACAGATCGCGGACGTCGTCGCAGGTCTCGAGCAGATGGACGGTCTCGAGGATGAGGTCGTCGAAGTCGACGGCCTTGCACGCGCGCAGGGCCTTCTGGTAGCCCTCGTAGACCTTGACGTAGGTCTCCTCGACGAAGGTCTTCGCCTTGCTGCGAGCCTGCTCGGGCGAGTCGTCCTCGTTCTTCCAGGTGCTGATCGCCGCGCGCGCAGCCGGGATCGCGAACTGCTTCGCGTCCACGTTCAGGTCGGCGAAGACGTTCTTCAGGAGGCGTTTCTGGTCGTCCGTGTCGTAGATCGCGAAGTCGCGGGCGAGGCCGAGGCGGTCGGCGTGGCTGCGCAGGATGCGGGCGCCGGTCGCGTGGAAGGTGCCGATCCAGAACGGCGCGTTGGTCTCGCCGACCAGGGTCGCCACCCGCTCCTTCATCTGGTTGGCGGCCCGGTTGGTGAAGGTGTAGGCGAGGACCTGCGACGGATAGACGCCGTGCTCGAGGAGCCAGGCGACGCGCGTGGTGAGGACCCGCGTCTTGCCCGAGCCCGCGCCGGCGACGACGAGGACCGGACCGTCGGGCGCGGTGACGGCGGCGCGCTGGGCGGAGTTGAGGGACTCGAGGAGGTCGGTCACGGTCTGGGGAGGTCCTTCTCCGGAGGTGTCAGGGTCGCGGCGACGCGGGCACGCCGGCCAAGGATAGTCGCGCGCCCGGCCGTGTCAAACGCGGTTGTCGGTCAGCGCAGGAGCACCGCCTTCGTGGTGCGGATCGCGGACTCCGTGGTCAGGCGCACGAGGTACGCGCCCGACGGGAGGGCGCGGCCGGCGTCGTCCGTGCCGCGCCAGCTGAGGATGTGGCGGCCGGCGGGGCGGGGGGTGTCGAGGAGCGTGACCAGGCGGCGGCCGCGGAGGTCGTGGATGGTGACGGTGGCGTGGGTCGGGCACGGGAGATCGAAGGAGATCGTCGTTGCCGGGTTGAAGGGGTTGGGGGTGGCGGGGTGGAGGATGATGGCTGCGGCCGCCACGCCAACGGGTTCCTCCGGCCCCTCTGGGTGATCAACCGGCAGAATGTCGTGGCAATCGACCGGGAGAAGGTGACGGACCGCAGGCGAGGTAGACCTCTCCATCGAACTCGCGGATACGGATCTCCGAGTAGTCCGGCACATCGCAACGACGACCAGCGTGTGCCTTTCCGCAGCATGGGATTCTCCCTCCGGAACTCGCCCACGACCCCACGATGATACGTCGATCTCAGCAACATTGTCGATCGTCCGCTCTTACCCCATTGACAACGCGCCAATCTTTTCGTCTAATTTTCGCCATCACCCCCTCCCGGAACCCAGGCCCCGATGTCCTTCGTACCAGACGACTTCCGCCCCGGTCTGTCCGCCACCGAGGTCGACCGCGCCCTGCGCGGCGCCGTGTCGGCCTACGACCGCGCCCGCCGCAACGTCGCCCTCTGGTTCACCGACGCCCTCGAGCGCGGCCTCTACCGCGACCTGGGCCACGCCAGCATGGAGATCTACGCCCGCGAGGGTCTCGGCTTCTCCCCCGGCCGCACGCGACAGTTCCTCGCCCTCGCCCGCGACCTGCGCCGGCTGCCGCACCTGCGCGCCGCGGTCACGGACGGGCGCCTCGGCTGGACCAAGGCGCAGGAGGTGGCGCGGGTGGTGGCGCCGGCGAGCGAAGCGGCGTGGGTCGAGCGCGCCGTCGCGTTGCCGCGGGACGAGCTGCGGCGCGAGGTGGCGACCGCGCGGGCGCGGGCGCGCGGTGCGCGGCTCGCGGCGCGGGGCAAGGCCGCGGGCCAGCTGGAGTCGTCGACCACCCGTGCGACGTCGACCCGCGGCGACGGATCGTCGCGCGCGGCGGCCCCCGCAGCCGCGCCGGCGACCATCCCGCCGACCACGATCGCGATCCAGCTCGACGCCCTCGAGCTCGCCCGCTTCGACGCCCTCGTCACGGCCGCGAGGAGATCCGGCGCCGTCGCCGCCGACGCGACGCGCGCCGAGATCGTGCTCTCCGGACTCGCCGCCCTTACGAAAACTCCGCAGCGCGTACGCCGCGGACGTGGCGTCGGCCGCACGCACGGCAGCGCAAGCTGTCAGTATAACGGCGCGCGCCACCTTGCCCCGGCCGCCACGGTGATCGTGCAGCGATGTCCGGAGTGCGACGCCGCCTTCGCGCTCACGACCGCGGGACCCAAGCGGCTCGACCGCGCCGCGGACGCCGCGCTCGCCTGCGACCACGTCGCGCGGGACGCGCGCGGGCACAACCGCAGCGCGGTCCCGCCGGCCGTCCGGCGGCAGGTGCTCGATCGCGACGGGCATCGCTGCACGACAGCGGGTTGCGATAACACGCGCTTCCTAGAGGTCCATCACGTCGTGCCCAGAGCGCAGGGAGGGACCAACACGACGGATAACCTGACGACGTTGTGCGCGCGGTGCCACCGGTTCGCGCACGAGCGGGCCCCCGCCCCCTAGAAATCCGGTCCGATCGAGAAGTGGAACACGCTGCCGTCGACGTGGCGCAGGTCGGTCCGCCAGGCCCAGTCGAACTTGAGCGGCAGCCAGAACACGTTGGCGCGCAGGCCGAAGCCGAAGTCGCCGCGGAGGTCGCCGAACGCCCCGTCGTCGAAGAACTGGACCTCGTCGGTCCAGGCGCAGCCGGCGTCGAAGAAGACGGCGCCGCCGATGCCCGTGAGGCCCCACTGGCCGGGCCAGCCGAAGATCAGGTAGTCGACGAAGGGCAGGCGGTACTCGAGGCTCGCGAGGGCCATCTTGGTGCCGGCGAGGTTGTCGAGGGTCTGGTAGTCGTAGTAGCGGTAGCCGCGGAGGGTCCAGGGGCCGCCGATCACGAAGCCGCGCGGATCCTCGCCCGCCGAGTGGGCGTAGGTGAGGCGCAGGGCGAGGCTGTTGCGCCGCAGCGGCAGCCAGTATTTGCGGAGGTCGCCGACGAAGTTGAAGCGGTCGAGGCTGCTGTCGGAGAGCGGCAGGCCCTTGGCGACGCTCAGCGACCAGCGGCTGCCGGCCACGGGGCCGTGCAGGCCGTACAGCGCGTTGTCGTGGACGAAGCTGAGCGCCGGTTGCAGGAGGCGGCTCCGCCGCTTGGCGACCGGCACCAGGAAGCCGAACTCGTCGAAATCGTAGTCGGTGCGGTCGCTGTTGAGGATCTCCACATCGAAATCGACGCGCTCGAAGACCGACAGCGGGTAGCTCGCGCGGCCGAAAAATCCGTAGTTGCGCTCCTTGAAGAGGGTCTCGTCGGTCAACAGCTCGCCCACGCTGGTGATGACCGAGTTGTAGTAGTTGTTGTACAGGAACGCGCCGGCCGACAGGTCGACGCGGCGCTTGAGGAAGGTGTAGGCTGCGGCGAGGTCGCTGTTGTCGACGGCGCCGTAGAAATTCACCAGGAAGTCGAGGCGGCGGTCGCCGAGGTCGTCGGTCAGCGTGATGACGTTGGCGAAGCCGAGGCCGCCCGCGCTCGTCCAGTACACGGCGCCGCCGGCCCCGGCGCGGGTCGCGTCGAGGCGGAAGCGGGGGCGGTAGCGTTCGACGAGGCCGATGCGGTCGGGGTCGATCCGCACGGTGTCGGGGGGACCGGCGCGCGTGACGAGCTGCGGCGGTTCGATCACGACCGGGCCCGGCGCCGTGCCGCCCGGCGTCCGCGCCGACCAGCTGCCGCGGAACTGGTCGGCGGCGTAGAGATCGTAGCCTGCGTTATGGAACGCGCTGAAGACGAGGCGGTCGCCGGCGACCGCGTAGGTGAGATGCTGCAAGCCGCCGAGGAGGTTCGTCAGCGGGCGGTCGCTGGCCACGGCCGAGCCTGTCGAATCGAGCGCCACGAGCGACAGGTTGTCGATGCCGTTCGCGCCGTCGACCACGACGAGCGCGCGATCGTCGATCCACACGGGGTCGCGGCGGCGGTCGCGGGACGCGAAGAGGCGGCTCCGCGCGCCGTCAAGCGCGAGGACCTCGACCGCCGGCGGCGGCGCCGTCCGGGTCGTGTCGAGGGCCGCCTCGCCCACGAGGCGCGCCTGGCGCAGGCGCTTGGCGCCGTCCGCCAGCAGCTCGATCTCGAAGGCGACCTCGGCCAGCGGATTGAACGAGAAGGCGAGCCGCGAGCCGTCCGGCGACCAGGCCGGCGAACTCTCGTCGCCGGCGTCGTCCGTCAGGCGCACGAGGCGCGCGCCGTCCGGCAGTCGGCGCGGCGGCGCGGCGGCGGCGACCCCGAGGCTGTCGAGCGCGCCGGGGACCATCTCCACGAGGTAGAGATCGGTGCGGCCGCGGTCGGTGCCCACGAGGGCGACCAGGCGGCCGTCGGGCGACCAGGCCGGATCGGCGGCGACGTCGAGCTCGAGATCCCAGCTGCGGGTCACGTCGCCGTTCGCCGCGTCGATCGTGTGCAGCGTCTCCCGGTTGCCGCTCTTCGCGACCAGGACGACCTCGCGGCCGTCCGGCGACCAGCCCAGGCCCGAGCGGAAACTGTGGAAGCTCTCGAAGCGGCTCGCGCGCATGCTGCGGCCGAGGCGACGGATCACCTGGCCGTCGATGGCCGACAGGAGATAGAGGTCGATCAGACCGTCGCGGTCGGTGAAGCAGGCGACCAGGTCGCCGTCGGGATTCAGGGCGGGCCGACCGTAGAACGACGCCTCGTCCGTCTCGACGCCGGTCAGCGGCCGCGAGATGTCCTCCATCTGCTCGAGGTCGCTGAAGCCCGGCCAGTAGCGCTGGCGGAGGGACCGGTGGTAGAGCTCCTCGAATTCCTCCATCGTCAGACCGTAGGTGAGCGCGAGCGCGCGGTCGACGCTGCGCACGCGGCCGACGGTGCGCCAGAACTCGTTGAGGCGCTCGGCGCCGTAGCGATCGGAGAGCAGGCGCATCGCCGCCTGGCCCTGCTTGTAGACCAGGTAGCCGCCGACCCGCTCGAGCGGCTGCAGGTAGTCGTTGATCGTGGCGTCGCGGATGACCATGTCGGCGTTCGCGTCCCAGCCCGAGCTGAGCCACTCGGCCACGCCCTCGGCGAACCACAGGGGGATATTGAAGAAGGCGTTGCGGCCGAGGTCGACGCTGCGGGAGCCGAAGGCCATGTCGAACATGAAGACGTGGACCAGCTCGTGGCGGATCACGTGCACGAGGTCGGCGTGCGAGCCGTTGTACGGCAGGACCATGCGGTTGCGGAACGGCTCGGAGAAGCCGCCGGTGCCCTCGCCGATGAGGTAGTCGGAGATGTTGGTCTGCGCGAATTCGGCGTGGCTCGAGTAGAGGATCAGCGGCGTGCGCAGCGGCAGATCGCGGTCGAGGCGATCGGCGTACTCCTTGTAGGCGCGCTCGGCGATGATCGCCGCGCGGAACGCGAGCTCCTCGGCGCCGTCGTGGAAGTGCAGGTCGAAGTGCGGAGTCGTGAGCACGCGCCAGTCGTGGTCGCCGGTCTGGACCTTGTTCTTGCCGTACCGCTGCGCCTGCGCCGGTACGGCGCAGGCGATCGCGCACAGCACGACCACGAGCGCTCTAGTACTCGAAACGATACTTGAGATCGAGATTGTACGTCGCATCGCCCTGGTACTCGTCGATCCGGCGGCGGATCTCCGTCTGCAGCAGCAGGTGGTTGGTGATCTGGTACTCGATCAGCAGGTCCCGGTCGTTCTGGTTCACGCCCTGCGCGTACGTGATGTAGAGGTCGGTGCCGACATACTTGCCAACGCCGATCAACGGGTCGAGGCCGGTCTCGCCGCTCGTCTGCTGGCGCTGGATCTGCTCGATCTCGACCGTGTCGAAGATACCGATCTCCGAGGCGATCTCGCGCTCGAGGATGTTCAAGCCGGCCGAGATCGACGCGTTCGCGAGGACGTCGCTGTCGCCCTGCGCGTCCGGATAGGGCGAGAGGCCGAGCAGCATGCGCTCGATCGCCGCGCGCGGATAGCCGCTCTCGCTCGAATAGCTGATCTCCATGGCATCGGCCGGGCCGGTCGCGTGGACGGTGATCAGCTCGACCACGCTCGCGCCCTGGACCTGGCTCGGCAGGCGCACGCGGGTCTCGGCGTCGATGTCGACGTTGGGCACCACGCCGACCGCCCGGCTGAAATCGAGGCGGCCGCGCACGACCTTGAAGGTGTTGTTGAACACCGGCAGGCGGCCGTTGTCGATGTCCATGCCGCCCTTGATGATCATCCCGTCGGCGTCGCGCACGACGGTGACGTCGCCGGAGAGGTCGAGATCCATCGTGCGGTTGACGATGCGGGCGGTGCGCGGCGGACCGCTGACCCGCACGTCCGCGAGCCAGTTCGGCGCGACCGTGCCGAGGGTCGGATCGAGGGTGCCCTCGGTGGCGGCGAAGTTGCCCGTGTAGCGCCCGCGGATCAACTCGAAGTCGCCGGTGAAATGAGGCACCAGGGTGCTGTCCGGACCGACGGGCACGCCGGTGAGGCGGCCGTTGTCCGTCCGGACCAGGGCCCGCAGGTCGGGGATCGAGGCCACCAGGAATCGATCGGCGGCGAACGCGATGTCCCAGGTCTTCAGCACGAGTCCCGCGAAGGTCACGGAGCCGGAGCCCGTGAAGACGCCGCGCTGGCCTTCCTGGCCGCGCAGCTCCTGGACGATCAGCAGATCGTCCTGGAAGACCCCGCGCGCGCGGCAGTCATGGTAGACCTCCTCGTTGCCGCGCAGGACGAACGCGACGTCATCGACGGCGATCGTGCCCTGGTAGACGGGGTGCGAGAGCGGGCCGGACACGATCAGGTCGGCCTGGCCGCGGCCGGAGCAACGGCTGAACGCGTTGGTCGCGTCCAGAAGCGGCGCCAGGTCGGTTCCGGCGGGCACGACGAGGTGGCCGAAGAACGGGCCGTCCGGGGGCGTCGTCGGCGCCGCCAGCAGGTCAAAGCTCAGCGGCAGCTCGAGGCGGCCCTCCAGGCGGAGTTCGTCCTGGTTGCCGCGCAGATCGCCGAACGCGAGCTGCCCGTCCTCGGCGCGGACGGTGCCGGTGAGCCGATCCAGGTGCAGCCACTGGAAGTGGAAGGGCGCGCTGTCGAGATCGCCGGTCACCAGCGGGTCCTCGCTCGTCCCGGCCAGGTGCAGGTCGCCGCGGAACCGGCCCGCGAGCCGGTCGAGCGCCGGCAGCTGGAATTGCTCGAGGAACGCCCAGTCGCCGTCCGGGATCTCGATGTCGAGGTCCAGCGACGCGCCCGGCCAGAACTCGCGGAGGCTGGCGCCCCGGTGGCTCACCGTGCCGGCCAGACGGACCCTGCCGAACTCGCTGGCCACGTCGACCGCATCGATCGTCACCGTGCCGCGGCGGAGGTGCGCGGCCACCCTGAGCGAATCGACGCGGGCGAGCGGGAACCTCGCGTCCACGAGGTCGCCGCGCAGGGTGACCGTGGGCGAATCGGGCCGCCCGCCGACCTCCACGAGAGCGGTCGCGCGGCCGCCCGTCTGCACCGACCGGCGCAGCAGCGGGTCCAGCAGGTCGAGATCGAAGTTCGTCGCCTCCAGGCGACCGTTGAGCAGATCGTCGGCGGCGCGGTAGTCGACGGACGCGGTGAAATCGCCGTGGTCGGAGACGAGGCGCAAACGCGGGACCTGCACGAGGCCGTCGCCGACGGCGGCCGCCACGGCGGCGTCGGTGCGCCATTCGTTGCCGGCGAAGTCGATCGCGAGCCCGGCGACATTCAGATCGGCCCGCCCCGGCGACAGGTCGGCGCGGCCGCGGCAGGCGACGACCGTATCGCCGTGGACCGTGCGCAGGGAGTCGACCTCGACGCTGGTCGGGCCGACCCGGGTCCACAGGAGGTAGCGGCCGAGCGGCACGCCGCCGAGCGCGAAGCCGTCGCCCTCGGTCGCGGCGCTCAGGGACCAGTCCTCGCCCAGGACCCGCTCGGCGAGCACGTCCGCGGTGCCGGTCGTCGCGGTCAACGTGCCCACGGCGAGGTCGGCGAACTCGAGGGTGCCGGCGGCCTCGAGCGCATCGAGCGGCCCGTCGAGCGCGACCTGCCCGGCGAGCCGGCCGCCGAGCGCCGGCCAGCCCCAGCCGGGCGGGACGCTGCGCAGGTCGGCGCAGGCGACGTCGAGCCAGCCGGCGAAGACCTCGTCGCGATCGCTGGTGCCGGCCAGTCGCGCCCGCAGCGCGCCGTGGCTCAGGTCGACGGAGCGGAAATGGAGCGAGTCCCCCCGGGCCCAGACATCGACCCGGCACGTATCGAAGGGCATGATCTCGATCTCGCCGTCGACGATCAGCCCGCTCACCCGCGTCGCCTCGTCGGCGGTCGTGTGCACGATCTCGAGCCGGCCGTGGCCCGCGGTCCGCGGCAGGTCCGCGACCTCCGGGATCAGGCCGGCGCGCAGGTCGAGATCGCGCGCATCGCCGGCGATCGTGATGACCGTGCCGGCTGGGTCGCGGGCGTCGACGCGCAGCGTCCCGTCGAACCAGGCGCCGCCGACCCCGCCGCGCAGCACCGCGAACTCGGCCACCCCGCCCGAGACCACCGCCTCGCCCCGGACGGCGTCGAGGTTCCACTGCTCGAAGCGCCCGGAGAAATCGCCGGCGAAGCGCACGGTATCGTCGTGGGCCGTGACCGTGCAATCGACGTCGCCGGCCGCGTCGAAGTCGAGGGACAGCCCGACGAGATCGTTCACGGCCGCGACCGAAACGCCGCGCGCGGCCACGGCCACCGCCACGCCGGCCTCGGTGACGCCGCCGTCGACGGTCACGCGGCCGTCGTTCCACAGCGCGCTGAGGTCCCTCGCCCGCACGCCGTCTTTCGCGATGGTGAGCTCGCCGTAGAGCCGGTCCAACGTCGACCTGCGGGTGTCCCAGCGCACCGAGCCGCCCCGCGAGACCAGCCGGAGGCGCTCGCCGTCGCCACGGATCCCGCCGCGCCACCCGACGTCCTGCAGGAGCTCGCGCTGCCGGCCGTCGGCGTCGGCGATCTCGATCCGCGCGTTGCGGACATCGACGAGATCCACCTCGATCCGCGGGATCGCCCGCGGCTCGTCGTCCGCGGCCGCCGCCGGCTCGGTCGCCGGCGGCTGGTTGTGATAGACCTCCACCCCGCGCATCGCCAGCCGACGCAGCCGCAGCCGGGGTCCCAGGACCTCCCGCAGGCGGAAGTCGATCTCGAGCGTGTCCACCGCGACGAGCGTCAGGCCGCCCCGTTCGCCGCGGACGGTCAGGGTGGCGTCGTAGGCGTCCAGGCCGCCGAACGCGCGCACGTGGTAGGCGCCGACCCGCAGATGGCCGTTCAGGCGCGCTTCGAGCTGCCGGTTCACGAGGCGGGTCGCGAACGGCGCCAGGACCTGCGGATTGCGGTCGAGCAGGACCACTCCCCCCGCCAGCAGCAGGAGGGTGAGGATGGCCGGCCAGCGGATGCGTCGTCGCGCCATGATCAGAACACGTGCCCCAGCGAGAAGTGGAGCCGCCAGCGGTCGTCGACCAGGGTCTTCTCGAGGCTCTGGTACCGGGCCCGCTTCAGGGGGAAACCGAGGTCGAGCCGGAACGGCCCGAACGGCGTGTCCAGCCGCAGGCCGGTCCCGACACTGTAACGATAATCCCAGATCTTGGTGCTCGTCGGATCTTCCGGGTCGCCCGGGTACGAACGCAAGCGAAAGGCGTCGAGCGTGATGTCGTCGAGGTCCTCCCAGACGTTGCCGCCGTCGCAGAACAGGACGCTGCTGAGGTGCCAGCGTGAGAGCCAGGGCAGCGGGAAGCGCCACTCGGCGTTCGTGATGAGCTGGTAGTTGCCGCCGCGGGCCGGATCGTCGGGCAGCGGGACGTCGCTCCCCCAGCCGATCTCCGCCTGCTCCTCGGGGTCGGTGATCTGCGGACCGAGGCTGTTCTCGCGATAGCCGCGGACGCTGTAGGCCCCGCCCGCGAAGAAGCGGTCGTCGTACGGGACGCCGTCGCTGCCGAGCTCGCGCGAATCGCCGTAGGGACGGACCGCGCCGAGGCGCACGCGGGCCGCGACGACGCCGCCCAGCAACGGCCGGTAGTCCTGCAGGGAGCCGCTCCACTTCAGGAAGCTGTTGTCGCCGCCGAGCAGCCCGCCGGCCAGTTCGAGCTGGCTCGTGAAGTACTGTCCGCGGACCGGGTTGAAGGCGTCGTCGCGTCCCTCGCGGAACAGCGAGTGGATGACCGAGCGCGTCGTGCTGGCCGTGACGCCGGCCGCCTCGAAATCCTCCTGCAGATCGGACGGCGCCAGCGGATGGACCGCGGGATCGACCGTGCGCAGGCTGAGGTCCAGACGGTTGGTCCACAGCAGGTCGTCGCGGCGCTGGGTGCCGACCAGGATGCCGTAGATCGTCTGGATCAGGCCCGATTCGCCGCGCGTCGCGCGCTTGGCGTAGACGTTCACGTCCAGCGGGTAGTCGCGGCCGAACAGGTGCGGATTGTCGTAGAGGACGTCCGCGCGGTAGTTGAGGTCGCCCTCGGCGAAGATGCGCGGCTCGCCGATGATCTCCTCGACGTTCCAGTAGCCACGCAGCCGCAGCTGCAGGCGCCGGCCGCTCCCCCAGAGGTTGTTGTGGCCCCAGGCCACCATCGCGCGGATCCGCTCGCGGCTGCCGAAGCCCGCGCCGAACTCGTAGAAGGCCGGCTTGCGCTCGGTGACCCGGACCTGCAGCGTCGCGGTCCTGGTCGTGCTGTCCCACGCTGCGGCGGTCAGGCTCACGTCGCGGAACAGGGCCGTCTGCAGGAGTCGCTGGCGCGTGAGCTCGACCTCGTCCCACAGGAAGGCGTCACCCGGCTTGAGGCGGACGTCCCGGAGGATGAGTTCCGGCTTGGTGGTCAGGTCGCCGAGGATCTCGATGTCGCCGACCGTGTAGGGCGGGCCCGGATCCACGGTGTAGGTCACGACGGCCGAGCGGCGCAGCGGGTCGTCCGTCGCGGCGATCGCGAGGTCGGGGACGATCGTCGCGCGCAGGTGGGCGTGCTGCCAGCACGCGCGGCGCATCCGGTAGATGTCCTCGCCGAAGCCGTTGAGGTCCGCCGGCGCGGGCGAGCCCTCGTCGAGGACCAGCACCTTGCGGAGGTCCTCCTCGGCCAGGGGCGCGGCCCCCACGATCGCCACCCGGTCGATGTAGGTCCGCGGCCCCTCGACCACGCCGATGTAGAGGATGTCGCCGCGCTCGGCATCGTTCCCGATCGAATCCAGCGCGACGCTCACGTCGTGGAAGCCGCGGAGCCGGTACCACGAGCGCAGCTGGCGGAGCTGCGTGCCGATCAGCTCCGGCCGGTAGCTGGGCACGCTCAGGGGTCGCCGCCAGTCGCGCTCGCGCAGGCGCAGGACCTCCTTGAGGTCGCGCGCGGGAAAGGTCCGGTTGCCGCTGAATTCGATGCGCGCGAGACGGGTCTGCTCCAGGCCGTAGTCCAGCTCCTCGTCGGCGCGCGCCAGCCCGGCCGCGAGCGCGCCGAAGCAGAGCAGCAGCAGGCACGCTTCCCGGCGTCGGGAACCGCGCACTTCGACCGGCTGTTCGCGCTCGCGTTGTCGCAATTTCCGTTGTCGCCCGTCCGGCGGGCTGGTTTGATCTGGTCCGCGGCGCCAGGTCCGCCGCAAGGAGGCTCGCGTGTCACGCCTCGTTCTATTCTCGCTGCTGGCGCTGGCCGGCTGCGAGCGCGAACCCGAGTCACTCGGCATCGACCAACTCACTCCCAGCGAACTCGACTATGTCCGCCGGTACGTCGTCCTCGAACGCGCCCGCGCGGTCGGCCTCGCCGACCCGGCGCTCGGCGCGAGCCTGCTCGACAGCCTGGCCGCCGCCTGGGGCGATTCCGCTGACGTGACGGCGCGTCGCGCCCTGCCGACCGACCCTTCGCGCGCCGCCGCCGTGCAGGACCTGGTGCGGCGGTTGCTGGAGGCGGAGGCGGATTCCCTGGTCTTCGCCCCGTCGCCGCGACGCCTCGCCGCGCCCTTGCCGGCGCCGGTACCTCCCGGCAAGCCCGGCTAGCCGGCGAAGACCCGCACACCATCCTGCACCAAGACGACCGTCATGAACAGCAGCAGGATGATCAGGCCCAGCTGCGTCGCGATCCCCTGGACGCGCTCGTCCACCGGCTTGCCGCGGAGCACTTCCAGGACCAGGAACAGGACGTGGCCGCCGTCCAGGACGGGGATCGGCAGCAGGTTCAGGAGGAAGAGGTTGACCGAGAAGAACGCGATGAAGACCAGGAGCCGGTCGAACCCCCAGCGGGCCATCTCCCCGGCGACCTGGGCGATGCGGATCGGGCCGCCCACCGAATCGAGGCCCATGCGCTCCTTCACCCAGCGCGCGAGCTCGGCGGCGGTCTGGCTCGTGGTATGCCAGGTCTGGCGGTGACCGAACACCAGCGCCTCGCGCAGGCCGAGATTCCGGCTCTCCTGCAGCTTCTCGTAGTGGATGCGGCCGACCGTGGAATCCGGCAGGATCTCGAACGCCTCGGGCGTCACGCTGCCGCGCAGGGTCTGGCCGTCCCGTTCCCAGGCGATCGCCAGCGGCCGGCCCGCCGACGCCTGCACGATCTCCAGCACCTGCCGGTGGGACCGGACCGGCGCGCCGTCGAGCTCCACGATCCGGTCGCCGCGCTGTAGCCCGAGCCGGTCCGCCGGACCGCTGCGCTGGACCCGGCCGACCAGGTTGTCGTGAGCGTCGCAGCCGAGCTGCCACTCGCCGGTCTGCGGCTCGCGCGCGAGCAGGACCTCCGTGCGGACGATCGCCGCGTCGCGGCGGACCTCGACCTCGACGGGCCGAATCGTCGTGGCCGCGCCGTTGAGGCCGGCCGCCTCGCCCAGCCGGTCCAGCATCGCGTACCAGTCGTCCACCGGCTGCCCGGCGACGGACACGAAGACGTCGCCCGGCAGGAGGCCGGCCCGGTCGGCGGGACTGCCCGCCGTGACCGTGCCGATCTCGGTCACCGGGTTCAGCGGCACGCCCTCGTGGAGGTAGAGGCCGGTGTAGATGACGTAGGCCAGGACGAGATTGAACAGGGGACCGGCGACGAAGACCAGGAAGCGCTGCCAGCTCGGCTTGTTGAGGAACTTGCGGTCGGCCGGGATGTCGGCGTCCACGCCCGCGCGTTCGCGGTTGCCGGCCTCGGTCCCGAGCGGGTACTTCCGCTGGTCGAGCGTCCCGGTGTCCTGGATCTCCTCCATCATGCCCTCGCCGGCCATCTTCACGTAGCCGCCGAAGGGGATCAGGGACAGGGCGTACTCGGTCTCGCCCCAGCGCCGCACCAGGAGCTTCGGCCCCATGCCGACCGAGAAGGTCTTCACGTAGACGCCGAAGAGCTTGCAGAACAGGAAATGGCCCAGTTCGTGGACGATGACCACGAGACCCAGGGTGAAGACGCTCGCCAGGATCGTGATGCCGAGATCACCGTTCACTGCTCACCTCGCAGGGTTGTCGAACCGCCGCGACGGTCCAGGAGTTCCCCGGCGACCCGGCGCGCCTCGCGGTCTGCGGCCAGAGCCGCCGCCAGATCGGCGATCGGCGCCGCGGGCAGTCGGGCCAGCGTCGCCGCGATGACGCCGGGCAGATCGACGTAGCGGAGCGTCCCGCCGAGGAGCGCGGAGACGGCCACCTCGTTGGCGGCGTTGAGCGTGATCGGCGCCGAACCGCCGGCCTCGCCGGCCGCGCGGGCCAGTCCCAGGCAGGGAAACCGCTCGGCGTCCGGGGCCTCGAAGCGCAGCTCGCCGATCCGCAGCAGGTCGAGCCGCTCGCCGCCCAGCGGCCAGCGAGCCTCGCCGGTGATCGCGTAGAGCAGCGCCAGCCGCATGTCCGGCATGCCTAGCTGCGCGAGGAGCGCGCCGTCGCGCAGCCGGACCAGCGAGTGGATCCACGACCCGGGGTGCACGATGACCTCGATGTCGGCGTAGGGCAGTCCGAAGAGGTGATGCGCCTCGATCACCTCGAGTCCCTTGTTCATCAACGTGGCCGAGTCGACCGTGATCTTCGGGCCCATGGTCCAGGTCGGGTGGCTCAGCACGGCGTCGAGCGAGACCGAGGCCAGCTGCGCGGCCGGCATCTCGCGGAACGGCCCCCCCGAAGCGGTGAGGATGACCTGCTCCAGGTCCTCGCGCCGCCGCCCGCAGAGGCACTGGGCGACGGCCGAGTGCTCCGAATCCACGGGCAGGAGCTCGGCGCCGCCCGCCTGGACCGCCGCCTGCACCAGGTCGCCTCCCACCACGAGCGATTCCTTGTTCGCCAGCGCGATCCTGAGCCCGCGCCGGGCTGCGGCCAGGGTCGGACCGAGGCCCGCGGCGCCGACGATCCCGTTGACCGCGATGTCGCAGTCGGCCGCCGCGACCAGCTGCGCCGCGTCGGCCTCGGGCAGCAGCCGGTCGCCGAACACGCCGGCGCGCGCCGCCGCATCCCGCGCGCCGGGGTCGACGACCGCGACCAGCGGCTGCTGGTCTCCGAGCGCGCGCGCCAGGTCTTCCCAGCGCCGGTGCGCGGACGCCGCCGTGACCCGCAGGCGATCGGGGAAACGATGCACGAGGTCCAGCGTCTGCCGGCCGATGCTCCCGGTGGCGCCCAGCACGGCCAGCCGGAGCGGCTCCGGCAGCGGCCGCGGGCGAGCGAAGGGATACAGCGCAGGCGTCATGGGATCCTCACAGCACGACGAACCGGAACCAGTAGTACAGGATCGGGGCGCTGAACAGCAGCGAATCCACCCGGTCGAGGATGCCGCCGTGCCCCGGGAGCAGCTCTGCCGTGTTCTTGATGCCGGCGTCGCGCTTGAGCAGCGATTCGACCAGGTCGCCGATCTGCGCGAGCAGGGCGCTGAGCAGGCCCAGCATCGCGCCGGCGAACGGCGTGACGACGGGCAGGAACGAGCGGGCGCAGAGCCAGCCGGCCACGGCGCCGCCCACGAGACCCCCGATCGCTCCCGCCCAGGTCTTGGCCGGACTGACCCGCGGCAGGATCTTGCGCCGCCCCAGCAGGATGCCCACGAGGAACGCGAGAGTGTCGCAGGCCCAGTTGACGAGGGCGGCGAAGAAGACGAGCCGGGCGCCCCAGCCCGGCAATTCGCGCAACATCACGAAATGGCTCGCGAGCCAGCCGACGTACATCACCCCGAGCACCGTGACCGCGATGTTCGTGAGCGCCCGGTCCACCTGGGGTCGCAGGACCTCGCGGGCCATGATCATCAGCAGGATCAGCGTCACCACGAGGGTCAGCGCCGGGCCGCCGCTGTACGCGTGGACGGAGACGGCCAGCGCCGCCGCGTAGCCGAGCGTTCGCGAGGGACGATGTCCCCCGGCTTCCATCAGGCGGAAGAACTCGGTCAGGCCCAGCACGATGATGAGGTCGATCAAGAGCAGGAAGAAGACGCCGCCGCGCTCGGTGATGACGTACAGGCAGGGCACGCCGAGGACGATCACGACGAGCCGGGGCACGACACCAGCGGTGAGGAAGCGCTGCCGCAGCGACGGGCGCGCGGTCACGGGCGCCGTTTCCAGCGGAAGGGATCCAGCAGCGTCGGATCGCGCCGCGGCTCGGCGACGTCACCGGTCGGCGGCAGGCCGCCGAAGCGGCGCTCCCGGTGCTGGAAATCGTCGATCGCGAGCAGGAGCTGGCGCTCGCGGAAATCCGGCCAGAGCACGGGGCTGATCAGCAGCTCGGCGTAAGCGGCCTGCCAGATCAGGAAGTTGCTGAGCCGGCACTCGCCGCTGGTGCGGATGACGAGGTCCGGATCGGGCAGGTCCGGCTGGTAGAAGCCCCGGCGCAGCGCGTCCTCGTCGATCTGGTCGGGGGTGAGCTCGCCGGCGGCGACGCGCGCGGCCAGGCGACGGGCGGCGCGCACGATCTCCTGCCGCCCGCCGTAGGCGAGGGCGAGATTCAGGACCAGCCCGTCGCCGCCGGCGAGCTCCTCGATCGTTCGCTGGAGCGTCGCGCGGGCGCGGTCCGGCAGCAGATCGACCTCGCCGGACACGACGAGCCGCACGCCCCGCTGCCGGAGCTCGGCGCGCTCGACCACCAGCGCTTCCTCGAGGAAGCCCCACAGCGCCTGGACCTCGGCGTCGGGCCGGTTGAAGTTCTCCTGGCTGAACGTGTAGAGGGTCAGGACCTCGATCCCCAGGTGGCCGCAGACGTGGACCGATGCGCGCACGGCGTGGCGGCCGGCCCGGTGCCCGGCCGCCCGCGGCAGGTAGCGGCGGCGGGCCCAGCGGCCGTTGCCGTCCATGATGATCGCGATGTGCCGCGGCAGGCCGCCCTGCTCGCGCAGGCGGGCAGCCAGCTGCTCGTCAGCCAGCTCTCCGAAGGGATCAGCCATGGGCTAGATCTCCATGATTTCCGCTTCCTTGGCGCGGACGACCTCGTCGATGTCGGCGCAGAAGCGGTCGGTGAGCTTCTGGACACGGTCCCGCTCGTCGTGGTGCTGGTCCTCCGTGATCAGGCCGTCCTTCTGCTCCTTCTTGAGCTGATCGTTGGCGTCCTGGCGCGCCCGGCGCACGGCGACCTTGCCGTCCTCGCCGATCTCGCGGGCGAGCTTCGTGAACTCGCGCCGGCGCTCCTGGGTCAGCTCGGGAATCTGGATGCGGATCATCATGCCGTCGTTGGCGGGATTGAGGCCGAGGTTGCTGGCCTGGATGGCTCGTTCGATCGCGCCGATGGCGCCGCGATCGAACGGCTTGACCGCGAGCTGGCGGGCCTCGGGGGCGGCCACCGTCGCGAGCTGCTTGAGCGGCGTCGGCGCGCCGTAGTAGTCCACCATCAGCCCATCGAGCAACGCGGGCGACGCCTTGCCGGTGCGCAGCTTGCTGAGGCGGCGCTTCGCCGCGTCCAGGGCCGCGTCCATCTCCAGCTCGAGGTTCTCCAGCACGTCCTTGCTCATCGCGACGGCTCCTTGGTGATCCGGGTCCCCAGCGTCTCGTCCTGCAGGACCCGGAGCAGGTTCTCCGGATCGGAGATGTCGAAGACGGTCATGGCCAGGTTCCCCTCGGCACAGAGGGTGACCGCGGTGAGGTCCATGACGCCGAGCTTGCGGGCCAGCACCTCGTCGTAGGTGAGGTGCGCGAACCGCCGAGCGTCAGGATACTGGTGCGGGTCCTTGTCGTAAACCCCATCCACCTGGGTCCCCTTGAGCAGGGTGTCCGCGGAGATCTCCAGCGCGCGCAACGCCGCCGCCGAATCGGTGGTGAAATATGGGTTTCCGGTCCCGCCGGCGAACAGGACGACGTAGCCGGCCTTGAGCAGCTCGAGCGCCTGGTCGCGGACGAAGCACTCCGCGAGGGGCGGCTGGGAGCGAGGCGTGAAGATCCGCGCTTTCTGACCCTCGGCGCGGAGGTAGTCGCGCAGGACCGCGGCGTTCATCACCGTGGCGAGCATGCCGATCTGGTCGGCGGTCACCCGGCCCAGCACGCCCAGGTTGGCCTGGCGGGCGCGAAAGAGGTTCCCCGCGCCGCAGACCACGCCCACCTGGACGCCGGTCTGCACGACCTCGGCGAGCACCTGGGACAGACCGGTCAATTTCGCGTGGCTGAACTGCTCGTCCCCGTCCGCGAGGGCCTCGCCGCTGAGCTTCAGCAACACCCGGGAGTAGCGCAACCTCGACAAGATCACCCTCCCGTCGCCGGACCTAGCCGCCGATGCTGAAACGGGCGAAGCGCTTGACCTGCATGTTCTCGCCGAGCTTGCCGATCACCGACTTGATGTAGTCCTCGATCGTGAGGTCGGGGTCCTTGACGTACTTCTGCTCCAGCAGGACGACCTCACCGTAGAACTTGCCGATCTTGCCGGCGACGATCTTCTCGATCATCGGCTCCGGCTTGCCTTCCTCCCGCATCTGCGCGGCGTAGATCTCCTTCTCCTTGGCGACGAGCGCGGGGTCCACCTCGTCGCGGGCGATGGCGACCGGGCTGGTCGCGGCGATGTGCATGGCGATGTTGTGGACCATCTCCTGGAAATCGGCCGTGCGGGCGACGAAGTCCGTCTCGCAGGCCACCTCCACGAGGACGCCGACCTTGCCGCCCATGTGGATGTACGAGCCGACGAGCCCCTGGCTGGTGGCGCGGTCGGCCTTCTTGGCCGCCGATGCGATGCCCTTCTTGCGCAGGTACTCCTTGGCCTTCTCGAGATCGCCGGCGCACTCGGCCAGGGCCTTCTTGCAGTCCATCATGCCGGCGTTCGTCGCGTCGCGCAGTTCCTTGACCATCTTGGCGGTGATTTCCATGTACCTCGTCTCCCGTGTCAAGAGCCCGGCGCCGGTCGGCTCCGGGCTCGCGGCGTTTCCTTGGGGGCGCTAGGCCTCGGGGGCCAGATCCTCGACCGCCGGCGCGTCGACCTTGCTCGCGTCGCCTTCGAGCGTGGCCGTGGGATGCGGCTCGGCGGGCGCGGCGGCGGCCATGCCGACCACGTCGCGGCCCTCTTGACGAGCCTGGCGGCCCTCCTCGATGGTCTGCGCGATGACTCGAGCGAACAGGTTGATGCTGCGGATGGCGTCGTCGTTGCCCGGGATCGGGTAATTGACCAGGGTGGGGTCCGCGTTGGTGTCGACGATGCCGACCACCGGGATGCCCAGCTTGTTGGCCTCGCGCACCGCGGTCTCCTCCTCGGCCGCGCCGACCACGAACACGGCGGAGGGGATCTTCTTCATGGTCCGGATGCCACTCAGGTTCTTGTGCAGCTTCTCGTAGGACCGGTTGATCTCCAGCTGCTCCTTCTTCGAGAGCTTCTCCATGCGGCCGTCGGTCATCATGGCCTCGTAGTCTTCCATCTTCTCGACCCGCTGGTGGATCGTCTGCCAGTTGGTGAGCATGCCGCCGAGCCAGCGTTCGTTCACGTAGGGCATGCCGCACTTCTGGGCGTTCTCGCGGATCGCGACCTTGGCTTGCTTCTTGGTGCCGACGAACAGCACCGTGCCGCCCTTGCCCGCCACGTCGTGCAGGAAGTCGGTGGCGCGATTCAGCAGCCGCAGGGTCTTCTGCAGGTCGATGATGTAGATCCCGCCGCGGGCGATGAAGATGTACGGTTTCATCTTGGGGTTCCACTTGCGGGTCTGGTGACCGAAGTGGACCCCCGCCTCGAGCAAGTCACGCAGTCCGATGGTGGCCATGTGCGTCGTACCTCCGAGCCAGGTTGAGCCTCCCCGGCGGTCACCGGCACGGGATCAACGCTCGCGCGCCACCTGTCCCACGCCTCGCGCCGGGTGTGTGGTCCGGCCGCGGCGGACCCGCGGCCGGGATATCGCGACGTCGGCCTAGCGCTTCGAGAACTGGAACCGCTTGCGGGCGCCGGGCTGACCGTACTTCTTGCGTTCGACCATGCGGGAATCGCGGGTCAGGAAACCGCCCTTGCGCAGTGGCTTGCGGAATTCCTCGTTCGCCACGACGAGCGCGCGGGCCAGGCCGTGGCGCAGCGCGCCGGCCTGACCGCTGACGCCGCCGCCCTTGACGGTGCACCAGATGTCGAAGTCGCCCGCGACACCCAGAGAGCGCAGGGGCTGCAGGGCGTGCAGGATCTGCATCTCGCTGAAATAATCGCCGACCAGGCGTTTGTTCACGGTCACCTTGCCGTTGCCCAGCGTGAGCCATACCCGGGCGACCGAGGTCTTGCGACGGCCGGTGGCGTAGTACCTCTCCTCCAACTCCTACCTCCGTAACGTCAAGCGAGCTCGACGGTCTTGGGCTGCTGAGCCTGGTGCGGATGCTCCGCGCCGGCGTAGACCCGCAGGTGGGTCAGCTGGCGCCGGCCGAGCTTCGTCTTGGGCATCATGCCCCAGACCGCCTTGGCGATCACGCGGTCCGGGTGGTTCCGCAACATCGTCTTCAAGGGCGTGGCGCGTTGACCGCTCATCCAGCCGGTGTGGTGCAGATAGACCTTCCGCTCCAGCTTCAGACCGGTGAGCTTGACGTCCTTCGCGTTGATCACGACGACGTTGTCTCCCATGTCGAGATTCGGCTGGAACGTGGGCTTGTGCTTGCCCCGCAGGAAGGTCGCCACGCGGGTCGCCAGCCGGCCGAGCGGGACGCCGGCGGCATCGACCACCAGCCAGTCCTTGGCGATCTCGCTGGCTTTCATCGAATACGTCTTCACTACTGGCCTCCAGGACGGTCCGCCGGGCCACAACTCCAGCGGACACAACGATGACGAAACGCTGCGGACCCGTCCGCGGCGCCGGCATCTCGCGGCAGTCTTCGGCAAGCAAAAATGCCGCCCGTGCGGCATTCCGCCCGCTCCGTCACAGAACTCGGGGCTGGGAATCTAGCATTCCCCGCCGGGAGTGTCAAGGAATGGCAAGGGATTGCCCGTAGGGCGGCCGCAGCACGCCCCGCTCGGTGACGATGGCCGTCACCAGCTCGGCTGGCGTCACGTCGAACGCCGGGTTAAACGCCGCAACCCCTTGCGGCGTCGTCCGTAAGCCGCCAAAGCCGTGGACCTCCTCCGGGTCGCGCGCCTCGATCATGATGTCTTCGCCCCGCGCCGTCTCGAGGTCGACCGTCGAGCTCGGCGCCGCCACGTAGAACGGCACCCCGTGCCGCCGGGCAAGCACGGCGAGCGGATAGGTCCCGACCTTGTTGGCGACGTCGCCGCCGGCCGTGATGCGGTCGGCGCCGGTCACCACAGCGTCGACCCTCCCCTGCCGCAGCAGCGTGGCGGCGGCCGAGTCCGCCAGCACGGTGACCGGGACGCCCTGGTTCTGCAGCTCCCAGGCCGTCAGCCGCGCGCCCTGCAGGAGCGGTCGCGTCTCGTCGGCGAACACCGCGATGCGCTTGCCCGCCTGCCAGGCCGCGTAGACGATGCCGAGCGCCGTGCCGTAGCCGCCGGTCGCGAGGGCGCCGGCATTGCAGTGCGTGAGCACCGAGCCCGCCGGCGGCAGCAGCGCCTGTCCTGCCTGGCCGATCGCGCGGCCCATGGCCACGTCCTCGTCGTGGACGGCCCGGGCCTCGGCGAGCAGGGCCTCGCCGACTCGCGCCGGGTCCGCGCCGGCGGCCAGCGCCGCGGCGGCCGCCCCGCGGACCCGCCGCAGCGCCCAGAAGAGGTTGACCGCCGTGGGTCGGGTGGCGGCCAGCGCGTCGTGATCGCGCGCGAGCCGGTCGGCGAGCCGCGGCGGGTCCTCGCCTGCCTCGCGCCCCAGCCGCCACGACAGCGCCAGCCCGTAGCCGGCGGCGATCCCGATCGCGGGCGCGCCGCGCACGACCAGCGCGCGGATCGCCGCCCCGAGCTCGGCGATCGTGCAGCAGTCGAGGAACCCGAGCTCCCGCGGCAGGCGCGTCTGATCGAGCAGGCGGACGGCGGCGCCCGTCCAGGTCACGACGGGGAACGGGAACGGCAGGCGCGTCGGATTCACGCGTTCTCCTTCTCGCCGGTCAGGACCTCGCGGAGGGCGCGGCCGAGCAGCGCCAGCGGCAGACCCATGACGTTGAAGTAGCAGCCGCGCACGCCCTTCACCATCAGGGCGCCGAACCCCTGGATGCCGTAGGCGCCGGCCTTGTCGAGCGGTTCACCGGTCGCGACGTAACGCGCGATCGCGTCCGCCGACAGCGGCAGGAATTCCACCTCGGTGCGCTCGTGGCCGAGCCAGCGGCGGTCCGCGCCGCCGCAGAGCGCGATCGCCGTGACGACGGCGTGGCGACGGCCGGCCAGCCGGGCGAGGATCGCCCGGGCGTCCGCGTCGTCGCGCGGCTTCTCGAGGATCTCGCCATCGACCACCACGATCGTGTCGGCGCCGAGGACCAGGCGTCCCGGCGACACCGCGCCGACCGCCAGCGCCTTGAGCCAGGCGAGTTCCTCGGCGTACCGCGACGGCTCGGCATGGAGCGACCCGAGCCGCGCGGCATGCGCGGATTCGACGTCGCCGGCGGGTCGGACCTCGAACGGGATGCCGGCGATGCGCAGCAGCTCGGCGCGGCGCGGGGAGCGGCTCGCCAGCACGAGCGACTCGCCGGCGGGCCAGGGCAGGAATGGGCTGGTCGTCATGGCGCGTCCCGATCGACGATCACCGTCACGGGGCCCTGGTTGACCAGCGAGACGGACATCGCGGCGCCGAACCGGCCCTCGCTGACCTCGGGCCACTCCTGCCGCAACAGCTCCGCGAATCGCCGGTACAGCGCCTCGGCCTGGCGCGGCGGCGCCGATCCGACGTAGCTCGGCCGATTTCCCTTGCGGCAGTCGCCGTAGAGCGTGAACTGGCTCACCAGGAGGATACCCCCGCCCACCTCGCGCAGGCTCCGGTTCATCTTGCCCTCGTCGTCGAGGAAGAGCCGCAGGTTCGGCAGCTTGCGCGCCATCCAGGCCAGCTCGGCTTCGGTGTCGCCGGGCGCGAACGCGGCGAGGACCACGAGGCCCTTGTCCACCTCGCCCGCCACCACGCCGTCGATCGCCACCCGCGCCGGTCCGGACCTCTGCACGACGCACCGCATGCCCCTCACCCCACCTGGTAGCGGTCGATGCGCTCGATCCCGGGGATCCGCTGCACCGCCTTGAGGATCTTCTGCAGGTTGTCGAGGTTGTGGACTTCGACCACCAGCGTCGCCTTCGCGATCGCTCCCTCGCTGCCGAACTCGCCGCTCTGGATGTTGGCGCCCTCGTCCCCGATCACCCGGCTCACCTCCGCCAGGAGGTTCTTGCGGTCGCCGGCGTGGATGATCAGCTTCACGAGGAACACCTGGTCGGGCGACGCGTCCCAGGAGACCTCGATCTGCCGGTCCGCGAGCGCCGGGTCGCGCAGGTTCGGACAGCCGAGGCGGTGCACGGTGACGCCTCGCCCGCGGGTGATCACCCCGGTGATGTCGTCGCCCGGAATCGGGTTGCAGCAGCGGGCGAAGTTGACCATCAACTGGTCCTCGCCCGCGACCCGCACGCCGCCGGCGCGCCGGCGCAGGAGCGTATCGTACAGATCGCGGCCGCGATCGATGACCCGGTCCGGCAGCGAGCGCTCCGGCTGCTCGACGCGCTGCAGCACGCGCTGCCACGAGAGCTCGCCGCGGCCGACAGCGGCCAGCAGCTTGTCCAGATCGCTGTAGCCGAGCTCGACCGCGAGCGGCGACAGGTCACGCTCCAGGTTCAGCCGCAGCTTGTGCCGCTGCGCCTCCCGTTCGAGGATCTCGCGACCCAGGCGCAAGCTCTCCTCGAACTGCGTGCTCTTGATCCAGCGGCGGATGTGGTGCTTCGCGCGACCCGTCTTGACGATCTCGAGCCAGCTCGTCGACGGCCGGGCGGTCTTGGCGGTGAGGATCTCGACCTTGGCCCGGTTCTCGAGCGGCGTGCGCAGGCTCACGATGCGTCCGTTCATCTTGGCGCCCACGCAGTGCAATCCGACCTCGCTGTGGATCGCGAAGGCGAAGTCGAGGGGCGTCGCGCCTAGGGGGAGCTGGAACACGTCGCCCGCGGGGCTGAAGACGAAGACCTCGTCCTGGAAGAAGTCGATGCGCAGCGTCTCCATGAAGTCGCGCGGATCGTCCTCGTCCTGCTGCCACTCCATGATCTGGCGCAGCAGCTTCACCATCCCGGAGAAATCCGTCGAATCTCTGGAATCCTCCTTGTAGCGCCAGTGCGCCGCGATGCCCAGCTCGCTGCGCTCGTGCATCTCGCTGGTGCGGATCTGGACCTCGATGAACCTGCCGCCGGAGACCTGCACGGTCGTGTGCAGGGACTGGTACAGGTTCGGCTTGGGCTTGGCGATGTAGTCCTTGATGCGCTCCGTCAGCGGCGGGTACAGGGCGTGGATGACGCCGAGCGCGTGGTAGCAGTCGGTCTTGGTCCGCGTGATCACGCGCAGCGCGAGCAGGTCGAACATGCGGTCGAGCTCGATCTCCTGCGCCAGCATCTTGCGATGGATGCTGTAGAAGTGCTTCGCGCGTCCCGAGACCTCGCACTCGAGGCCGGCCGCACGCAGCGCGGCGAGCAGCGGCTCGCGCAACTCCTCGACGAGCCGCTCGCGCTCGGCCCGGGTCTGCTTGATCCCGGACTCGATCGCGAAGTAGCGCTCCGGCTGCAGGACCCTGAAGGACCGATCCTCCAGCTCCCACTTCAGGCGGGCGATGCCGAAGCGGTGGGCGAGCGGCGCATAGACGTCCATCGTCTCCTGGGCGATGTCACGCTGCTGATCGAGCTCCATGTGCTCGATCGTGCGCATGTTGTGCAGCCGGTCCGCGAGCTTGATCAGGACCGTGCGCGGGTCCTCGGCGGTCGACAGGATCAGCTTGCGATAGGTCTCGGCTTTGCGCGCCTCGGGGTTGGCGATGGTCAGCTTGTCGATCTTGGTGACGCCGTTGACCATGTGGGAGACGTCGGCGCCGAACCGGGTCGTGATCTGCTGGAGTTCGGCGTCCGTGTCCTCGACCACGTCGTGCAGCAGCGCGGCCGCCAGGGTGTCCTCGTCCAGACGGAGCTCGGCGAGGATCTCGGCCACCGCCAGCAGATGGGTCACGTACGGCTCGCCGCTGCGCCGGGTCTTCTCGGCATGGAACTGCGCGGCGAACGCGAACGCCTCGCGTAGCCGGTCGCCGTGCACGCCCGGGTTGTAGGCCGCGACCTGCCCGATCATCGCCTCCAGCCGCGCCTGGAGGTCGCCGCCGTCACGCGTCTTCATGAATTGCCGGCGGGGCGGATGTCGACCAGCAACTGCTGGACCGGATCGTAGCTGCCCCCGCGGGGACGGAAGTTGCTGCGGCCGACCTGGAAGAGGACGTCCCAGACGGTGGCCAGGGGATCCCGGCCGCTCTCCAGCAGCCGCGTCGATTCCCGGCGCCAGGCCTCGCCGGCGCCGAACGCGACGAATTCGCGGGAGAGGGCCGACGGCCCGTTGCGACCCTGGTTCGGGCAGCGGAACGCGAAGCGCAGGTGGGCGCCGCCGCCCATGACCGCGGGGGTCTGCTTCAGCTTGAGGCCCGTGCTGCGGAAGATCGGTTTCGGGTTGCCGGAGCCGAACGGCTCCATCTTGTCGAGCTCCCAGACCAGCTTCGCGACGTCCTGGGCGGACAGCTCCTCGAGAGGCAGGTCGAGGTCGTAGCCGACCGGGATCGGCCCGTGCTGCGGTTCCCGGCGCAGCGCCCCGAGGAACGCGTCGCGGAAGTCCCGGATGTCGCGCCGCCGCAGCGTGAGGCCGGCCGCCTGGCTGTGGCCGCCGTAACGCAAGAGATAACCGGCGCAGCGGTCGAGCACGGCCTTGACGTCGACGTTGGCGACGCTGCGGGCCGAGCCGCGCGCTTCGTCGCCCTCCTCGGCGATGAGGATCGTGGGCAGCTGGTAGAGCTCGACCAGGCGGGCCGCGCCGATCCCGATGACGCCCTTGTGCCAGGTGTGGGAATGCAGCACGAGGCCCGGGTCGCCGCGCTCGACGTAGGGCCGCGCCATCTCGACGGCCTCTTCCTTGAGCGCGAGGTCCGCCTGCTTGCGCCGGGTGTTGGTGCGGTCGGCCTCCTGGGCGAGACGCTCGGCATGGTCCGGGTCGTGGGTCAGAAGCAGCTCGAGCGCGGCCATCACGCGCCCGATGCGACCGCAGGCGTTCAGCCGCGGCGCGACCTGGTAGGCGAGGTCCGACGCGGTGACGGGGAAACCGCGGTCGAGTCCGCTGACCCGCAGCAGGGCGGCGAGACCCGGACGGATCAGCTGGCGGTCCGCGAGCCGCGCCAGGCCCTTGCGGACCAGCACCCGGTTCTCGCCGGTGAGGCTCATCTGATCGGCGACCAGACCGAGCGCGACGAGGTCGGTGATCGTCTCCAGGAAGCCGCTCGGCAGGCTGTCCGGCCGGTCCTGTCCGATCGCCTGGGCGAACTTGAAGGCGACCGCGACGCCGCAGAGATCGGGATTCGGATAGGGCGCGTCGGGCCGGCGCGGATTCACCAGCGCCACGGCGCAGGGCCGCTCCTCGAAGATGTGGTGGTCGAGGACGATGACGTCGATGCCCAGTTGCCGCGCCAGCTCGAGCTCGGTGAGGGCGGCCGCGCCGGTGTCGACCGTGATCAGCAGCGTCACGCCTTCGGCGGCCCACTGGCGGACCTTGCGCGCGGCGACGCCGTAGCCGTCCTGCGTGCGGTCGGGAATGAACGGGGGCACGGCGCGGACCTGCTGGCCATCGACCGTCAGGCTGGTCAACAGCAGGTGCAGGACGGCGCAGCCCGTGATGCCGTCGACGTCGAAATCGCCATGGACGGCGACCGCCTCCTGGAGGCGCACCGCCCGCAGGATGCGCGCGACGGCCTTGTCCATCTCCACCAGCAGGAAGGGATCGGAGAGGTGCTCGAGCGACGGGTAGAAGAAACTCTCGAGGTCGCGGCGGCTGGTGAGGCCGCGGCCCGCCAGCAGGTTCAGCAGCCGCTCGGAGACCGGCTCCATGAGCGGGACCTCGCGGCGCAGGCGGTCGATGGTCTCGGTCGCGGGGACATCGCACGCGAGCCAGGGACGTCCCGTGAACCAGCCGACCGGGCCGGCGTCGGCCGGCGCCGGACAGGGAACGGCGACCAGGTCGGCGCGACCGTCGTCCTCGGGGTCGGAGGAAAGCGGGATCTCGAACTGCACGCGACGCTCCCCTGCCACGGTCCAGCACGACGGGATCGGCGAGGGAAGCCGGTCGTAATCCGGGTTCTGTTACCACGCCGGCCGCGGCCGGCGGGCGACGACCATGTATCTCGGACCGCCGTTGCCGGCGGCCTCCAGCGACCTACCCGGGAGTCCAGCGAGGCGGGCCACCTCGTCCTCCCCTATTCGGTCTTGCTCCGGGGGGGTTTACCCTGCCGCTCCTGTCACCAGGAGCGCGGTGAGCTCTTACCTCACCGTTTCACCCTTACCTCGCCGCAGCGAGGCGGTTTGTTTTCTGTGGCACTTTCCTAGGATCACTCCTCCTGGGCGTTACCCAGGCACCCTGCCCTGTGGAGCCCGGAATTTCCTCGAGCTCGCGGGGAGCCCGCGGCCGTCTCTCCGACTTCCCTCGCGGTCCATGATACGGCCGACGAAGACGCTTGTCACACAGAAATCTGACCGAATGACAGCTACTTCGCCGGATCGAGCGCCTGGTTGGCGAGGTGATCGGCATGGGCGTTCTTGGCTCGCGGCACGTGGCGGATCCGGAACTCCCTCAGTCGTTTCGCCAGGTGGACCGCCTGCTGGTACAGGGGCAGGAGGTCCTGGCTCTTGACCCGGTAGGTGCCCATCAGCTGCCGGGCGACCAGCTCACTGTCGAGGTACAGGTGGACGCGGCCGACCCCCCACCGGTCACAGTGCTCCAGCGCCGCCAGCACCGCCCGGTACTCGGCCTGGTTGTTGGTCGCCCGCCCGATCGCCTCGCGATGGGCGCAGAGGTCCGGCCCGTCCTTCTGGCGAAAGAGCACGCCGATCGCCGCCGGGCCCGGGTTGCCGCGGCTGGCGCCATCGGTGAAGATCTCGAGGACGGGCGACCCCGTCGCAGGCAACGGGCATTCGGGAAGGTCGGCTGCCGCCGGCAGCCCCGGAAACGGCTCCTTCTTCGCCGCCGCCAGCGCAGCCGCGGGTTCCGCCTGGTCTTCCTTCAGCTCGCGCCGCCAGTGCGCCAGGCGTCTGCGCAGCTCGCGCACCGACAGGCCGCAGTCGCGGGCCAGCCGTCGCAGATCCTCGCTGCGCTCCAGGGTGCGCAGCAGCTCGCTGAGGGTCTCGGGTCCCTTGCTCTCGGTCATGATCCACTCCTGGTTCAGCGGGTCCGGCGGCTGCTGCGAGCCACCACGTAGCGGCCGCAGCCCTGGCAGACGACCAGCGCCGTCTCGCGGTCGGCGTTCACGGCCTCCTGGGGCAGCAGGCTCTGGCCGCAGCCGGCGCAGGCGCCGTTCACGAGATCGGCGACCGGATCCGCCTGCTGTCCGGCGACCCGGCGCAGCCGTTGCCCGATCCGCGGCGGGAGCTGGCGGATCTGGTGCTCGAGGTCGCCCTCGAGCTCGGGGATCGCGCGCTCGGCGCGCGCGGCCCGATCCGCGTGGTCCGCGCGCCGGCTGGCGATGCGTTCCCGCTCGGCGGTCGCGGCGGCGGCCTCGGCCGCGAGGTCGACGGCCGCATGGTCGTCGTCCTGCCAGACGGCCAAGAGCCGCTGTTCGAGCTCGTCGCGCCGCCGGCGCATCGCCGCGATCTCCTCGGCCAGCGCGAGGGCGGTCGACGCGTCGCTCGCCGGCCGGGAGCGCCGGTCGCGCAGCTTGTCCTCCAGCGATTTCAGCTCGTCTTCGAGCCGGCGGGTCTCGGCGCGGCGCCGCCGGTTCGCGAGGGCGACCGCGTCGAGATCGCCGGCGTACTCGGCGTCGAGCGCGGCGAGGTCCTGCTCGCGATCGGCGCCCTGCGCGCGAGCCAGCCGGGCCCCGGCGAGCAGCCGATAGAGCTCGGCGCACTCGCGCAAACGGGCCAGGGTCACGGCGAGCGGGCTGTCCACGGCGCGCTCCTTCACGCACGAAGGGGTGCGAGCGGCACCCCTTCTCCATCACTCGTCAGAGGATCGATGGTGGGCGATACTGGACTCGAACCAGTGACCTCTCGCGTGTGAGGCGAGCGCTCTAGCCAGCTGAGCTAATCGCCCATCCGTCGACGCGTTCCCAGTTTCCCGGGGGGCGCTGGTGGGCCCACCAGGACTTGAACCTGGGACCAGCCGGTTATGAGCCGGCCGCTCTGACCGCTGAGCTATGGGCCCGAAAATCCGGGATGCGGAAGATAACCCCTGCCCGGGTGACGGTCAACCCTCAGCTCGGCCGCGGCGGCGCCAGCTCCTTGACCAGGTTGACGTCCGCTCCCGCCCCGGCATCGTCGCGCACGAATCCGCGCCGCTCGAAGATCGCCAGCATGCGCTGGTTGTCCCGCGTGGTCTGGGCCACGACACGCCGCAGTCCCCACCGCCGCGAGACCTCGAGGCAGTAGTCCGTCAGCACCCCGCCGAGGCCTTGGTCCTGCCACCGATCGCCGACGAGGATCGCGAACTCGACGGTCTCGAGGTCGGGATCCGCGATGAGACGGCCGACCGCCATGAGCGTGCGCCTGCCGTCGAGCTCGGCCTCCGCCACGATCGCGATCTCGCGGTCGTAGTCGATGAAGCAGAAGCGGGTCGCGATCTCGTGCGTCTCCCAGTGGAACAGGTAGCGGAACCGCTGGTAGAGGGACTCCGGCGAGCAGCCGCGCAGGAGCTCGAGCCACAGCGGCTCGTCCTCCGGCTTGATCGGCCGCAGGACCACCGGCGTGCCGTCGTCGAGGGTGATCGGCCGGACGTACTCCTCGGGGTACGGCCGCAGCGCGAGGTGAGCGTAGGGGTCGGCGTTCGCCGGCCGCGGCGTCGGATCGAGGATGACCCGCGCGTCCAGCGCGACCACCCGGTCGGCGCAGACGAGCAGGGGATTGATGTCGAGCTCCTCGACCTCCGGGAAATCCGCCACCAGGTACGACAGCCGGAAGAGCACCTCCAACAGCGCCTCGACCGCGAGCGGCGGCCGGCCGCGGTAGCCCGAGAGGAGCGGCCAGATCTTCAGCGACTCGAGCATCCGCCGCGCCAGCCGCTCGTTGAGCGGCGGAAAGCCGATCGCGCGATCTTCGAAGAGCTCGGCGGCGATCCCGCCCAGGCCGACCATGATCACCGAGCCGAAGACCGGGTCCTTGCGCGCGCCGAGGATCAGCTCGACCGCGCCCTGGGACCGGATCATCGGCTGCACCGTGACGCCGGCGATCCGCGCCGACGGCGCGCGCCCGCGGGCGGCGGCCACGACCCGCCCGAATGCCGCGCGGACGGCGTCCGCGTCCGCGAGATCGAGCGCGACGCCGCCGACGTCGGTCTTGTGCGTGATGTCGGGCGAGAGGATCTTGAGCACCACCGGGTAACCGATCCGGTCCGCCGCGGCGACGGCCGCGTCGGCAGAGCCGGCCGGGATCGCGTCGGCGGTCGGGATGCCGTAGCCGGCGAGCAGCGACTTCGAGACATCCTCGCCCAGGCAGGTTCCCGACCCGGCGACGAGCCGGGCGAACCGCTCCCGGCACTCGGCCCGCGGCACCGGGAACCGCACCGGGATCTCCCGCGGCGTCTCGTAGAGGATCTCGAGATTGCTCGCGTAGTCCATGAGCGTCATGAACGCCTGGACGGCCTGCTCCGGCGTGGCGAAGGTCGCCACGCCGGCCTGATTGAGGATCTCGACCCCCTCGGTCATCGTCCGGCCGCCGAGAAACGCCGCGAGCAGCGGCTTGCGCGTGTCCTCGCCGACCCGCGCGAGCGCCTTGGCGATGGCGCCCGGGTTGGTCATCGCCTGCGGCGTGACGATGATCAGGATCGCGTCCACGCCCTTGTCCCGGGCGACGATCTCGACGGCCTTGGCGACCCGCTTCGAGCGGGCGTCGCCGAGCACGTCGACGGGGTTGCGGCGCGACCATTGCGGCGGGAGGTTCTCGTCCAGCTCGGCGAGCGTTTCCGCCGAGAGCTGCGCGAGCACGCCGCCGGCCGCGATCAGCGCGTCGGTCGCGATCACGCCGGGGCCGCCGGCGTTGGTCACGATCGCGAGGCGACGGCCGCGCGGCATCTTCTTGCGGCCGATCAGGTCGACGACGTCGAAGATGTCGCCGATGCGCGCGAGCCTCGCGATGCCCGCGCGCTGGAACGCCGCGGCGTAGACGTCGTCGCTCGACGCCAGGGCGCCGGTGTGCGAGGCGGCGGCCGCGGCCGATTCGGGGAACCGCCCCGCCTTGTACGCCACGATCGGCTTGGTGCGCGCGAACGCGCGCGCCGCGGTCAGGAACTTGCGCGCGTCGGCTACGGATTCGAGGTACAGGACGATCGACTTCGTGCGCTCGTCCTCGCCGAAATAGTCGATGAGGTCGCCGAAGTCGATGTCGAGCGAGTTGCCGATCGAGACGAAGTGCGAGAAACCGACATTCTCGGCGAGCGCCCAGTCCAGCACCGACGAGCAGAGGGCGCCCGACTGCGAAATGAACGCGATGTCGCCGTCGCGCGGCAGGCCGCCGGCGAAGCTCACGTTCAGGCCGAGGCGCGGCACGAGGAACCCCAGGCAGTTGGGGCCGAGGATGCGCATGCCCGGAAACCGTCGGCGCTCCGCCGCGACCCGGTCCTCGAGCGCCCGGCCGGCGGGGCCAGCCTCGCGGAAGCCGGCCGAGACCACGACGACCGCCAGGATCCCGGCCTCGCCGCACTGCCGCACCAGGTCCGGCACCTGCTCGGCCGCGGCGCAGATCACGCCGAGGTCCGGCGCGCGCGGCAGGCTCGCGAGCGCGGGGAAGCAGGGGATGCCGAGGACGGCTTCCGCGGTCGGGTTGACCGGATAGACGACGCCCTTGAAGCCGCCCACGAGGTTCAAGAGCAGCTTGCCGCCCACGCTCTCGGGGTTCGGCGTGACGCCGACGAGCGCGATGCGGCGCGGGTTGAACAGCTGCGCGAGGCGGTGGATCGCCATGGCGGTGCTACATCATCTCGCCGTAGCCCCGCAGCTTCCGCGACCGGCTGGGGTGCCGCAGCTTCCGGAGCGCCTTGGCCTCGATCTGGCGGACCCGCTCGCGCGTGACCTTGAAGATCGTGCCGACCTCTTCGAGGGTCCGCGGCGTGCCGTCGCCGAGGCCGAAGCGCAGCCGGATGACCTTCTCCTCGCGGCGCGTGAGGGTCGACAGGACCTTGGTCATCTGGACCTTGAGCATGCTCTGGACCGCCTCGCGCGCCGGCGAGGGCGCGTTGTCGTCGGGAATGAAGTCGCTGAGCGTCGAATCCTCGTCCTCGCCGAGCGGCCGGTCGATCGAGACGGGCTCCATGCTCGCCTTCATCACCGCCTGGACCTTGTCCAGGGGCATCTCGAGCCGGTGCGCGATCTCCTCCGGCGTCGGGTCCCGGCCCAGTTCCTGGAGCATGAGCCGGCTCGTCTTGGTCACCTTGCTGATCGCCTCGATCATGTGGACCGGAACGCGGATGGTCCGGGCCTGGTCCGCGATCGCGCGGGTGATCGCCTGGCGGATCCACCAGGTCGCGTAGGTCGAGAACTTGTAACCCTTGCGGTAGTCGAACTTCTCCACGGCGCGCATCAGGCCGCTGTTGCCTTCCTGAATGAGGTCGAGAAACTCGAGCCCGCGATTGGTGTAGCGCTTGGCGATCGAGATCACGAGCCGAACGTTGGCCTCGATCATCTCGCGCTGGGCGGCGAGCACCTCGGTGTTGCCGGCCGCGATCTCGGCGGCGAGCTGCGCCAGCTCCTCGCGGCTGAAGCCGACCTCGCGCTCGATCTCCTGGATCCGCTTGCGGTAGTTCTTGATCAGCCGGTAGTTCTCCTGGATCAGCTCCTTGCGCTCGGCGCCGAGCCCGCGCTCCTTGAGCGCGGACGCCATCGCGCTGAACGGAACGCCGCACTCCGCTTCGGCCACGGCGATCCGCTCTTCGAGACCGGTGACCTTGTTCTCGACCAGGTAGACCTTGCTCGAGAGCGAGTGGACCATCTCCGGAGCCAGGTTCAGCTCGAGGAACGCATCGATGGTCTTCTTCTCGCGCGCGTTGATCATGCGGGTCAAGGTGGCCACGCGCGTGCTGTTGTCGCAGGCGGCGAGCTCGCGCTTCTGGTCGGCGATCTCCTTGCGCCAGCGCTCGATGCCGTCGAGGCTGTGCAGGATGCGCTTCCCCTCGCGCCGGGCCGACTGGCCGGTGTTCCAGCTGCTGTTGTCCAGCTGCACCACCCGCTCGAGCGGCAGGGCCTCGCCCACGAGTTGATTCGCGCTGTGCCGCAGCTCCTTCATGGCGTGGTGGGAGCGGAGCGTCGCCCGGATCACGCGGACGCGCCCTTCTTCCATGCGCCGCGCCAGCTTGACCTCCCCCTGGCGCGTCAGCAGGGGGACCTTCCCCATCTCGCGCAGGTACATGCGGACCGGGTCGTCGTACTTGATGTTCGAGCGGACCGCCTTCTTCGCGGTGGCGACCTTCTTCTTCTCCTTGCGCTGCCGCGTCGCGAGCCGCCGCTGGGCCTCCTCGGCGGAGTTGAAGTACTCGATCTGCAGCTCCTGGAGCCGGCCGTACACGTTGTCGAGCGCGTCGACATCGACCAGGTCGTTGCCGAGCATCTCGTTGATGTCGTCGTTGAGGACCCAGCCGCCGCGTTTGCTGGCCTTGCGCCGGATGGTCTCGATGAGCTTGTCGAAGCGGACCTTGTCCATCGGAGTGCGGCTCCCTCTGTGTTCAGTCCTGGTGGACGCGCCGGGCGAGGCGGAGTCTGGCGACGGATTCGCGGACGGCCCGCTCCGTCTCGCCGCCTTCCGGCATGTCTCGCTCGAGCAGGTCGGTCACGTACGCCCGGTAGCCGGCCGCCCGGGCGTGCCACCGAGATTCGACGAAGGATCGGGGAGAATCGCCGCCGGGAGCCGCCGGCCAGGCGGCGAGCTCGGCGGCCAGCTCGGCCGCCGCGGGAGTCGACCAGTCGAGGTCGGCGCCGAGCTCGGCGAACAGCCGCACGGCCGCGCCGGAGGAATCGCGCAGGACGTGGGCGAGCAGGACAGCTTCGACGTGCTCGCGGCGCACGCCCGTCAGCGTCCGAAAACGGACTCTTCTCGCCGCGGGCTCGCCACCGTCCGCCGACGGCGCCGGCTCCGGCTCCGGCTCGCCGGTCGCGCGCGCCCGGCCCGGCGTGCCGCGCTTGAGCCCGTGCAGGGAGTCGCGGAGGATCGCGACGTCGAGGCCGAACAGCTCCGCGGCTTCCTGGAGCATGTACTCGCGGCGGATGGCGTCCGGCACCTCGGCGATCGTGGTCAGCACCTGGTGGACCCCCTTCTCCAGCGCCGCGCGGTCGCCACCCGCCTGGGCGACGGCCTCGCGCACGAACCGCAGGTACCCGACGGCGCCCCGGAGCACCGCCTGCAGGGCCTCCGGACCCTGGGAGACGACCAGATCGGCGGGGTCGAGCCCCCGCGGCAGCTCCGCGATCTCGGCCTCGAGGCCGGCGCAGAGGCAGACATGACTGCTGCGCACCGCCGCCTTCCGGCCGGCCTGGTCGCCGTCGAAGAGCATGACCACCTTGCGGGCACCGCGTCGCAGCAGGCGCGCCTGCTCGGCCGTGAAGGCCGTGCCGCAGGTGGCCACCACGTGCGCGACCCCGGCCTGGGCCAGGGCGATCAGATCCAGGTACCCCTCCACCAGCACGGCCACCTTCGTGCGGGCGATCACCATGCGGGTGGAATCGAATCCGTAGAGCAGCTTGCCCTTGCTGTAATGGGGGCTGTCGGCCGAGTTCAGGTACTTGGGCTCGCCCGGGCCGATCAGCCGGGCGCCGAATCCGGCCACTTGCCGGGCGATGTTCCGGACGGGAAACATAATCCGTTCGCGGAAATAGGCAAACGCCGGCCGGCCCTCCTGCCGGCGCAGCAATCCGGCGGCGACCGCGAGATCCTCGCTCACCCCGCGCTTCGCGAGCCTGGCGGCGAGCCAGTCGTGGCCGGGCGCCCAGCCCACGTCGAACCGGTCGAGGACCTCGGGCAGGAAGCCGCGGCCGGTCAGGTAGTCGCGGGCGGCGGCGCCGAGCCGGGGATCGTGCCAGGCCTCGACGAACAGCTCGCACGCCGCCTCGTTGGCGCGATGGAAGGCCCGCTTCTCCCCCTCGTCCTCACCGGCCTGCAGGAATTTCGCGAGGTCGATGTCGAGCGACCGCGCCAGGGTCTCCATGGCCTCGGGAAAGGTGAGGTTCTCGACGGCCATCAGGAAACTGATGGCGTCGCCGCCCTCGCCGCAGCCGAAGCACTTGTAGCTCTGGCGCGCCGGATTGACGTGGAAGCTGGGCGTCTTCTCGCGGTGGAACGGGCAGAGGCCCTTGTAGCTCGCGCCGGCGCCCTGCAGGCGTACATACCGGCCGACCAGTTCGACGAGGTCGGTCTCGTCCTTGACCCTGGCGATGATCTCGGGAGGAAGAACGGCCACCTGGAACCCTTTGTCCGCTAAAGGTCCGGAGGACCGCTGAACGTAAGAACGACTTCGCGATAATGTCAAGAATGTTGCAGATCCGTGCTCAGCGGAGCCGGATGACCGTTGCGCCCGGATTCGACTGCCGTTCACCCCCCGGGTGGAAGCCGGCCACGCGCGGGTCCGCGGCGAGGCGAGCGAGCAGCTGGTCCCGCAGCCGGCCCGGACCCATCCCGTGCACGATCGTCAGCTCGGACAGCCCGACCGGCAGCGACCGGTCGATCATCCGGTCCAGACGCTCCCACGCCTCCTCGGCGCGCAGACCGCGCAGGTCCAGCTCGGGCGGGATGCCCGGATCGTCCGCGGGCCACGTCCAGCCGACCGCCGATTCGCGCGGGGCGCCCGGCGCGGAGTCGTCCCCCTCGATCGGCACGAGCGTCTCGCGGTCCACGCTCAGGCGCATTCCGTCGGCGAGCACGCCGACCTTGTCGCCGCGGATCTCGACGACGCGACCCTGCAGGCCCAGGTGCGGCACGCGGACGCGGTCGCCCGGCTGCAGCTCGGGCGGCGGACCCACAGCGGGCTCGTCCGCGGGCAGCCGGGCCGCGAGCTCGCGCATCCGATCGCGCGCGCTCTGCACGACCGCGCGATCGCCGCCGCTGCCGCGGATCTCCCGCACCGCCTCCTCGAAGCGCCGGCGGATCTCGCGCAGCAGCTCGTCGCCGTCCCGGCGCACGCGCTCGCGCTCGGACTTCAGCTCGCGCTGCAGTCCGGCGAGGCGATCGTCGAGCTCCGTCTGCCGGCGACGCAGCCCGTCGACAAGCTGCTTCGACTCGACATCCTGCGCGGCCAGGTCGCGGGCCCGGCGCGCGAGGTCCTCGAGCAGGCGTTCGAGCTGGTACCGCTCCTCGCCCACGAGCGAGCGCGCCTGGGCCAGCAGCCCGGGGTCGAGGCCCACGCGTGCGGCGATGTCGAACGCGTGGCTGGCGCCGGGATTGCCGAGCCGCAGGGAGAACAGCGGCGCGAGGGATCCCTCGTCGTAGTCCATCGCGGCGTTGACCATGGCCGGGTGGTCGTGGACGGCGGCCTTCAACAGGCCGAAATGCGTCGAGGCCAGCACGAGGGAGCCGCGTTCGGCGAGCCGCGAGAGCGCGGTCAGCGCGAGGGCCGTGCCCTCCTGCGGGTCGGTGCCCGAGCCGATCTCGTCGCAGAGCAGCAGGCTGTGCTCGTCGGCCTCGGCGAGGAATCGGCGCAGATGGCCGAGGTGCGCCGAGAAGCTCGACAGCGAATCCTCGATGGACTGCTCGTCGCCGAGGTCCACGAAGAGGCGGCGCGCGAGGGGCAGGCGCGTGTCCTCCCGCGCCGGGACGTCCCAGCCGCACTGCGCGAGCATCACGAGCACACCGACGGTCTTGAGGGCGACCGACTTGCCGCCCGCGTTCGGTCCCGAGATCACGAGCACGCGCGTGTCGGGCGGCAGCTCGAGGTCCAGGGGCACGACCGCGCCCTCGCCGAGCGCCTCCTCGAGCAACGGATGGCGGCCCCGGCAGATCCGCAGCGCCGCGCGCGGCGCCAGCAGCGGCCGCTGCGCGCGGCGCTTCTCGCTCCACTGCATCGCGGCCCGGACGCGGTCGACCAGGAGGAACAGCTCGCTCGCTTCCTGCAGGGCCGGCACGGCGGCGCTCACGCGCCGGTTGAGGTCCAGCAGGATCCGGGCCTCCTCGGCGCCCACCTCGAGCCGCGTCTCGGCCAGGTCGTTCGCCAGCTGCACCGTCTCCGCCGGTTCCACGTAGACCGTCTGGCCGGTCTGGCTGCGGTCGTGAACGATGCCCGGGAGCTTCCGCCGGGCCGCGGCGTTCAGCGGCAGGCAGAAGCGATCGCCGCGCAGGGTGGCCTCGGCCGCGGTGGTCCAGCCCCGCCGGTTCGCCTCGGCCAGCGCCCGCGCCACCGACTGGCGGACCTGCTGCTCGCGCTCCCGCGCCGCGCGTCGCAGGCGGGCCAGGACAGGGCTCGCGCCGTCGACGAGGTTGCCGTCGCGGTCCAGGCACCGGCGCAGCTCGCCCGCCAGCCCGGCGAACTCGGACGACTGCGCCGCCGCCTCGCCCCAGGTCGGCATCGCGTCGCGGCCGCCCAGGAGCCACTGGCGGAGCTGGTCGAGGTCCTCGGCGAGTCGCATGACGCCGACCAGGTCCGGTCCCTCGAGCCGGCGCGGCGGCGGTTCGTCGAGCCGGTCCAGCACGGCGGACTGGTCCGACAGCGGCGGCCACTTGCCGGCCGCCGCGAGCGGCCGCAGCTCGTCCGCGAGGGTGCGGGCGAGCTCGATCGTCGCCGCGTCGGCATACGGCAGCTGCGCCTCGACCGCCGCTGCGGCCCGGCGGTTGCGGCAGTGACGCGCCACCTGGGCCGCGACGCGGTTCCAGCTCAGCAGGTCGCGGTCGCGGCGGGTCGCGACCGGCTGCTGCTCGGCTAGCCCGTCCGCCGCCGCGAGGCGCGCGAGCAGAGGGATCACTTGTCCCCGGCCTCCTCGATCACCTGGTCGCCCACCTCGACCGCGCGGCGCCAGACCTCGTCGACCTGGCCGCCGAACAGCCAGCGGGCTCCCTGGTACACGGCGGGCGCCGCGCGGTAGATCACGTTGCCGACGGGATGGCGCGTGAACGTCTCGCGGACCGGGCCGCCGAGGCGGGTCTGGCCGACCGCGATCAGGGCGACGCTCACCAGGAGCAGGCCGATGAGCGCACCGCAGAGCGCGCCGCCGGCGCGGTCGATCCAGCCGAGCGGGGCGCGGTGAACGAGCGCCGCCACGCCTCTGGCCGCCAGCAGGACCGCCACGAGGAACACGGCGAACAGGACGACGTAGGCGGCGACGAGCGCCGTCGCCTCGCCCATCGGCAGGCGCGCGTCGAGCCACGGCGCCACCGTCGAGGCGAGCCGGGCCGAGCCGACGATCGCCACGACCACTCCGAGGAGCTCGACGACGCGGCGGACGATGCCGCCCCGCCAGCCGAGGAAGCCACAGAGCGCGATCAGGACGACGCAGAGCCAGATGCTCATGAGCGGCCAGCCAGACGCGCCTTGACCATCGCGCTCACGCGCGCGCCCTCGGCGCGGCCGACGACGCGCGGCTGCACCGCTTTCATCACCTTGCCCAGGTCCTTCGGTCCGGCCGCGCCGACCTCCCCGATGGCGGCGTCGACGATCGCGGCGAGCTCCGCGTCGTCCAGCTCGGCGGGCAGGTAGCTCTTCACGAGCGCGAGCTCGGCCTGGGACGCCGCGACGAGGTCCTCGCGCCGGGCCTTCTCGGCGCCCTCGATGCTGTCGCGCACCTTCTTGGCGTACGCCTGCAGGACCTTGAGCACCCCGGCGTCGTCGAGCGCCACGCGCGTGTCGACCTCGACCTGCTTGATGGCGGCCTGCACCTGACGCAGCACGCCGAGGCGTTCCTTGTCCTTGGCTTTCATGGCAGCGATCACGTCCGCCTTCAGACGTGCCGCGATCTGGCTCGGCATGAACGGGTCCTTTCGTGAACGGGTCCGGCGGATCCGCCCGGGAGTCTATGCCGGCCCGCGAAGGCGGTCAAGCGAGCCAGGCGGCGCGGACCTGCTGCAGGCCCGCGAGGCCCGCCACCGCCGCGGTCTCGGTGCGCAACACGTGCGGCCCCAGGACGAGCGGCAGCGCCAGGCGCGCGGCCAGCAGCGACAGTTCCCCGTCCGTCCAGCCGCCCTCCGGGCCGATCAGCAGCCAGAGCGCCGGCGGCGGCGGCTCGCCCGCCGCCCGGCGGCGCGCCGCCTGCGCCGCCGCGGCGGCCGGCTGCTGCGGCTCTCCCGCCGCCGCGTCGCCCGGCGCCGCCCCGAAATACACGGGGCCGGACGCCCCGGCGAGCGCCTCGTCCAGGGTCGCCGGCGCGTTCAGGTCCGGCAGGTGGCACCGCCCGCTCTGCTTGAGCGCGCCGATCAGGACGCCTCGCCAGCGGTCGAGCTTCCCGTCGCGCGGATCGACGACGCCCCGCGCGGCGCTCAGCGGCGTGATCGAGTGCGCGCCGAGCTCGACGGCCTTCTCGAGCGCCAGCTCGAACCGCTTGCCCTTGACGATCGCGCACACGAGATGCAGGCGCGGCGCGGCGATCTCCGCCGCCGCGAAGCTGACCTCGGTGATCTCGACGAGGGCCTCGCGCCGACCGCCGCCGCGAAGAACGCCCCGCAGCGCGTGGCCGCGACCGTCGGTCAGGTCCAGGACCTCCCCGCCGGCGGCCCGCAGCACGGTCCGCAGGTGGTGGCTCTCGTCCCCGGCGAGCGCGATCGACTGGCCCACGCGGGGCGATGCGCCGCCAAGCTCGACGTAGAACCGCCGCCCGCTAACCATCGAGATCTCGGCGCGGACCGGGCACCTGCGCCGCCAGAGCGTCGCGAAGGTCCTGGAGCCGGCGGATCTGCTCGGTCGTGAGGTCCAGCGGGGTCCAGGCGATCACGCGGACGAGCTGGTCGCCCGCTCCCGGCCGGTTGAGGTGCGGCACGCCCTTGCCGCGCAGGCGGAAGATCTTGTGGCTCTGGGTGCCAGCCGGCACCTTCAGCGCCACCTTGCCGTCGAGGGTCGGCACGGTGAGCTTCGTGCCGAGCATGAGGTCGATCGGCGAGACCGGCAGGTCGAGCAGGATGTCGTCGCCGTGACGCTCGAAGAGATCGTCCTCGCGGACCTCCATGAGCACCCGCAGATTTCCCGCCGGCGCGCCCTGGTCGCCCGCATCGCCCTTGCCGCGCAATTCCATGTAGTTGCCCGTGGTCACGCCCGCCGGGACCTTGATCTCCAGGGTCTCCTCGCCGCGCACCGTGCCGGTGCCGCGACAGTCGCGGCAGGGATCGTCGATGATCTGTCCGCGCCCCCGGCAGTGCGGGCAGGCGGTCTCGGTGACCATCTGGCCGAGCAGCGACTGGCGGACCTGCCGCACCCGGCCCAGTCCGCGGCACGTCCCGCACGTCTGGGGCCGGCTGCCCGCCGCCGCGCCGCTGCCCTGGCAGGTCGGGCAGGCGACCTGCTTCTGCACCTTGATCTTCTTGCTCGCGCCCTGGGCGGCCTCGCGCAGGTCCAGCCTCAGGGTGACCTGCAGATTGCGGCCCTGCCGCCGGCCCTCGTCGCCGCCGCCGCCCATGCCGCCGAAGATGTCGCCCATCCCGAAGTCCTGCATGAATCGCCGCAGGGCCTCGTTGAGATCCATCTCCACGCCGCCGCCGAAGCCGCGGCCGGCGAATCCCCCGGGCTGGCCACCCTCGGCCGCGTGCCCGAAGCGGTCGTACTGCGCGCGCTTCTCGGCATCCTTGAGGACCTCGTACGCCTCGGTCGCCTCGCGGAATTTCTCGGCTGCGTCCGGGTCCTCCTTGTTGCGGTCGGGATGGTACTTCACGGCGAGCTTGCGGTAGGCCTTCTTGATCTCGGCCTCGGCCGCGTCCTTCTCGATGCCGAGGATCTCGTAGTAGTCGCGCTTGATCGCCATCATGCCTCGCTTACAGGGCGACGATGACCCGGCTGGCCCGCAGCACGAGGTCGTCGACGGTGTAGCCCGCCTGGACCTCGACGAGGATCGTCCCGGGCGGTGTCCCCTCGGGCGCCGGCTGCTGTCCCACCGCTTCGTGGATCGCCGGATCGAACGCGCGACCCTCGGCCTCGATCCGACGCACGCCGCCGTCCAGCAGAATCTGACGGAAATTCTGGCTGATCAGCTCCACGCCCTGGCGGAACGCCGGGTCGCCGTCCGCCGGCTCCTGCGCGAGAGCGCGGTCGAAATCGTCGAGGATCCTCAGCAGCGGGCGCAGCGCCTCGGCCTGCGCGAACCGGCGCGCGTCCTGGATCTCGCGCCGGGTTCGCTTGCGCAGGTTGTCGAGCTCGGCGAGGGCCCGCAACAGCCGGTCGTGCTCCTCGGCGAGCTCGGCGCGCAGCGCGACGATCTCCACCTCGAGCGACGCCGCCGGCTCGAGCGCCTCGCCGGCGCCGGCCGCCGCGTCGGGCTCGGCGATCTCCGGCCGTTCTTCGTCGTTCATGCAGGGACCTCTCTGGTGCTGAGACTGTGCAGACCGTCGCGCAGCGCGTGGATGCCGGTCAAGGCGCGCTGATACGGCATGCGGCGCGGACCCAGGACCGCCAGGATGCCCTCGCGCCCCGCCAGGGGGAAGCGATGCGAGACGATGGTGAACTCGTGCAGCTCGCCGACCGGATTCTCGCCGCCGATCCAGACGCCCAGATTGCCGTGGGCGTGACGGTCGAGGATCATGAGCGCCTCGCGAATCGTCCGCGGCGACTCGAGGAAACGCACGAGATTGCGGAGGGTTCCCGGCTCGCCGAATTCCGGCTCGCCCAGCACGTTGGTGACGCCGTCGAGCTCGAGCTCGCCGAGCTCGAAATCGAGGAACAGGTCGCGGCCCTGGTTCGCCAGGCGGCTCGCGCAGCGGCTCGCCGCGGTCACTCCCGGCCGGAAGGTGGCGAGGACCCCGTCCCGCACCTCGGCCACGGTGCGGCCGGTGATGCGTTCGCTCAGGAGCCGACCGGCCTCCTCGATGGTCTGCCGGGCGATGTCGTCTCCCGGGTCGGCGAGCGTGGTGCGGACCATCGCGTTCTCGAGGACGAGCACCATCAGCAGGCGGCGGACCTCCTTGGGGTAGAGCTCGACGCGCAGACACCGCACCTGCTCCCAGCTCGGACCCAGGATGATCGAGATGTTGGCGGTCAGCCGGCTCAGGAGGCCGGCGAGCGCCCTGACCATGGCGTGGCTCCCCGCGTAACGAATCAGGCCCTCCTCGACCTCGCGGGCGAGCGGCCGCGGCAGGTCCCAGCGCGCGAGCGGCCAACCGGCGAGCATGGCGTCGACGAACCGCCGGAAGCCGCGGTCGGTCGGGCGCCGTCCGGCCGAGGTGTGCGGCTGCTCGAGGTAGCCGTCCTCCTCGAGCTTCTTCATGACGCTGCGGACCGTCGCGGCGCTGTAGGCGCGCCGCAGATACCTCGAGACCAGGCCGGAACTCACCGGGCGGCCCGTCTCGATGTTGAGTCGGACCACGGCGTCCAGGATCGCGTCGGCGCGGGCTTCGTTCCTGATCATGACCTGCCAGAAACCGGGGTTATGCCACGGATTTTCTTTGGGGTTAACAAGTTAACTATGGCCGTCGGGGGGTGTCAACCGGCGGCCGCGGCGAGGCGCGCTTCGATGGTGTCGATCCGCAGGTAGCCGCGTCCGGTCAGCCGCAGGCAATCGCCCGCGATGGTCCAGAGGCCCTCCCGTTCCCCCTGGGCGAGGTCGAGCGCGCCGCGCGGCAGGCGTCGCAAGGGCAGACCGGCGCGGGTCCGCAGCGGCAGGACCAGCGCCTCGAGCCGGCGGGCGGCCCGATCCAGGGGATCGGTGACGGCCTCGGGCACCGCGCCCGCCTCGACCTGCGCGAGGTAGGCGGCGAGATCTGCCGTGTTCGTGTAGCGGCGCCGGCCCCAGAACCCGCTGGCCGACGGGCCCAGCCCGAGGTAGGGCCGGCCTTGCCAGTACGCCTGGTTGTGGCGCGATTCCCGGCCCGGCCGCGCGAAGTTGCTGACCTCGTACTGTTCGAATCCCCGCCGGGCGAGGTGCTCGATGCAGGCGAGGTAGAGCGCCTCGGTGGCGCCGTCGGCGGCGAGCCGCACCCGACCGGCGGCGACCGCCGCCGCGAGCGCCGTGCCGGGATGGAGCTCGAGGATGTAGAGCGAGAGGTGTTCGACGCCGCGGTCGAGCGCCTCGTCCAGCTCGGCGAGGAGCCGGTCACGCGCGAGGCCCGGACCGAGGATCCAGTCGGCCGAGACCCGCGCGAACGTGCGGCACGCGAGGTCGAGCGCCCTGCGCGCGGCAGCCGGCTCGCAGCGGCGGCCCAGGAGCCGCAGCACGCCGGGATCGAGGCTCTGCACGCCGAGGCTCACCCGGTTCACGCCCGCCGCGCGCCACGCCGCGGCGAGGTCGGCGGTCAGGGTCTCGGGATTGGCCTCGACGGTGAATTCGAGATCCGCCGCCGCCGGCAAGCGGCCGACCGTTCCCGCCAGCAGTTCGACGATCAGCTCCGGTTCGAGCTGCGACGGCGTGCCGCCGCCCACGTAGGCGGTCGCGAGGCGGCGCCGGCCGCCGCTCAGGATCGCGCAGCGCTGCTGGCGCAGCACCAGCTCGCGCACGACCGCGCCGACCACGCGCCGGCGCAGCGCGGGATCGTGCCGGGCGGTGCGCGCGAAATGGCAGTAGCTGCAGATCGAGCCGCAGAAAGGGACGTGCACGTAGAGGCCGGCCATCACGGTTCGCGCGCGTGCCGCCGTTCGCGCCGGCGGTAATAGACGATGCTCGCGAGGATCACGAGGGCCACGCCGATGCGCACCGCCGCCTGCACCCACTGGCGGCCGGGCGCCAGGTCGATCAGCTTCAGGAGCCGCTCGAAGCGCGGGATGAAGAAGGTGTTCTCGAACGACCAGTAGATGATCTCCGCCTTGCCCTTGACCAGCTCCACGGGCAGGGCGCCCCAGTACCGGCTGTCCTGGGAGTTGTAGCGGTTGTCGCCCATCATGAACAGATGGCCCGGCGGCACCACGAGCGGGCCGAATTCCCGGTTGTACGGTCCCTTGCCCAGGCTGACCGGATCGAGCAATGACCGCGGCTCGGGACAGCTGTCCCGCTCCCGCCAGTGCGGGATGCAGGAATGGTCGCCGTCACGGTCGGCGTAGTTGGACTCGTAGACCGCGCCATTCACCGTCAGGACCCCGGCCCGCACGAGGACCGTGTCGCCGGCCACGGCGACGCAGCGCTTGATGTAGTCCACGTTGCGGTTCTCGGGATACTCGAAGACGATGATGTCGCCCTGGCGAGGCTCGCGGACCGCCGGGAACCGGACGTGGGGAATGTCGTCGACCAGGGTCTTGCCCGCGAACGGGATCACGATCCGGTCCGGCGTCTTGGCGCCGTAGATGAACTTGTTGACGAAGAGATAGTCGTGGATCAGCAGCGTGTTCTTCATGCTGCCCGTCGGGATGCGGAACGCCTGGAACAGGAACTGCCGGATCAGGAGCGCCGCGGCGAGCGCCCAGGCGATGGCTTTCAGCCACTCCCAGGCGACCGCGCGCCAGCGCCGCTCGACCTTGACGTCCCGCCGGGCGCCGGCGGCGCGCTGGCGCCGGTTGGTCGTGGTGTCGCTCATGCGCGTCTGTCCTCCTAGCGTTCGACCCGCAGCACGGCCAGGAACGCCTCCTGCGGGATCTCCACCGAGCCCACTTGCTTCATGCGCCGTTTGCCTTCCTTCTGCTTCTCCAGCAGCTTCCGCTTGCGGGTGATGTCCCCGCCGTAGCACTTGGCCGTGACGTTCTTCCGGAAGGGCTTGACCGTGGTGCGGGCCAGGACCCGGGTGCCGATCGCCGCCTGGATCGCGACCTGGAACATCTGCCGCGGGATCAGCTCCTTGAGTTTCTGGCAGAGCTTCAGACCCCAGCTGTAGGCGTTGTCGCGATGGACGATGCAGGTGAGCGCATCGACCGGGTCGCCGTTGATCAGGAGATCCAGGCGCACCAGGTTGTCGGCCTGGTGGCGCCGGTACTCGTAGTCGAGGGAGGCGTAGCCGCGGCTCACGGACTTCAGCTTGTCGTAGTAGTCGACCACGAGCTCGGAGAGCGGCAGGTCGAACTCGAGGTTCACCCGCTCGACGTCGAGGTACACCATCTTGGTCTGGACGCCGCGGCGCTCGAGCGTGATCTGGATGACGGCGCCCACGTACTCCTTGGGCGTGATCACCGACGCATGGACGATCGGCTCGCGGATCTCGGCGATCTCCCGCTCGCCCGGCAGCAGCGCGGGATTCTCGACGCGCACCAGCTCGCCGCTCCGGTAGAGGACCTCGTACTCCACGTTCGGCAAGGTGCAGATCAGGTCGAGGTCGTACTCGCGCTCGAGCCGTTCCTGCACGATCTCCATGTGCAGGAGGCCGAGGAATCCGCAGCGGAATCCGAACCCGAGCGCCGCCGACGTCTCCTTCACCCAGGTCAGCGACGCGTCGTTCAGCTGCAGCTTCTGCAGCGCGTCGAGGAGGTCGTCGTAATCGTCGTTGTCGGTCGGATAGAGGCCCGAGAACACCATCGGCTTGGCGACCGCGTAACCGGGCAGCGGGGCGGCGCACGGTCGGTCCCGCAGGGTGATGGTGTCGCCGACGCGGACGTTGCGGACGTCCTTGGCGCCGGTCGCGATGTAGCCCACCTCACCCGCGGCGAGGACCTTCTGCGGGATGCGCGCCAGGCGGAACCAGCCGAGCTCCTGCACCTCGTAGGTGTCGCCGCCGCGGCAGAGGCGGACCACGTCGCGGTGGGCGATCCGGCCGTCGAACATGCGGACGTAGGCGACGGCGCCGACGTACGAATCGAAGACCGAGTCGAAGATCAGCGCCTGGGCCGGGGCGTCGGGGTCCCCGGCCGGCGCGGGGACTCGATCGCAGATCGCCTCGAGCAGCTCGGGGACGCCCTGCCCGGTCTTCGCCGACACCAGCAGGATCTGGTCGGGATCGCAGCCCATGAGGTCGACGAACTGCTCCGTGACGAACTCGGTGCGCGCGGCCGCCAGGTCGATCTTGTTGATGACGGGGATGATCTCCAGGTCGTGCTCGAGCGCGAGGTACAGGTTGTTGATCGTCTGCGCCTGCACGCCCTGGACGGCATCGACGACCAGGAGCGCGCCCTCGCAGGCTGCGAGACTGCGCGAGACCTCGTAGTGGAAGTCCACATGCCCCGGCGTGTCGATCAGGTTGAGGACGAACTGCGCGCCGCCCGGCCGCCGGTAGGCCATGCGGATCGGGTGGCTCTTGATCGTGATGCCGCGTTCCTTCTCGAGATCCATCGAGTCGAGGACCTGCTCCTTGAGGTCCTTGCCGGTGACCGTGCCCGTGTACTCGAGCAGGCGGTCGGCCAGCGTGCTCTTGCCGTGATCGATGTGGGCGATGATGCAGAAATTCCGGGCGTCTTGCATGCTAGAACCGTCGCCCCCATTGCCAGAGGACCACTTGCGGCGCGCTCCCCGCGCCGGGCGGCTCCGGGACGGAGGCGTCGAAGAACTCATCGAACCGGTCCGGCACCGGCACCGGCTCCTGGTCGAAGCCGTAGAGCCCGGCGCCCACGTAGGCGTCCAGGGCCACGATCAGCAGGATGGCGCCGGACCACCAGGCGAAATCGCGCATCTGTTCCCAGTATTCGGTCGCGTACTGATCGTACGGCAGCCGCGCGACCGGATCGGGCAGGCTCGCGGCGAATTCGCGGTGGCGAACCGCCTGCCGGTCGCGCGCGAGCAGGTTGCTCCAGAAGTACCACTGCGCGCCGAACGCGAGCATCGCCCGCCAGCCGTTCTCGGCGTAGAGCTGGCCCCAGCCGGGGAAGACCGGAGTCATCAGGACCGCCGCGGTCCCGTCGATGCCGGTGTCGAAGAAGTCGGGCACGGAATCGCGCGCCGCCGCGGCCGGCAGGGAGTCGCTCGCCGCCGCCGTCAGGCTGTCGGCGGGGGCAGGCGCCTGCCCCGCGGCGATCCCGGTCAAGACCATCAGCATTCCGGCGACGCCGACCCAGGGTGCTGTCCCGCCCGGCTCGACCACATCCGATCCTCTCGTCTCGAGCCTCAACCCTCCCCGGGTCGTCGGGTTCCGGACAGAAAAAATGGCGGGAACGTGTGGGAATCGAACCCACCTCGGACGGTATGACGCGCCCGACAGAGGGATTTGAAGTCCCCGGAGCCCACCAGGACCCATTCGCTCCCGCACCGGAATCGCGGCGCCGGCGCCGGCCGGCGGCTTCTCAAGGTTAATCCAGGGACCGGGATTGCACCAGCCGGGAATTCCGCGCCTACTCGACGGTCACGGCCTTCGCGAGATTGCGCGGCTGGTCCACGTCCTCGCCGCGCAACACGGCGATGTGGTACGCCAGCAACTGCAACGGCACCACCGACAACAGCGGCGTCACCATGCCCCGGCAGCGCGGGATCGTCAGCACGTGGTCGCTGAGCGAGGCGATCTCGGTGTCGCCTTCGGACACGACGCTGATGATCTTGCCCCGACGGGCGCGGACTTCCTGGACGTTGCCGCGGATCTTCTCGTAGCTGGCGTCGCGGGTGCCGATCACCACGACCGGCATGTTCGGATCGATCAGGGCGATCGGGCCGTGCTTCATCTCGGCCGCGGGGTAGCCCTCGGCGTGGATGTAGCTGATCTCCTTGAGCTTGAGCGCGCCCTCGAGGGCGATCGGGTAGTTCACGCCCCGGCCCAGGTAGAGGCAGTTCGAGTGGTTCGCGTAGACCCGGGCGATGTCCTTGATCGCCTCCGACTGGTCGAGCACCTGCCGGATCTTGTCGGGGACCTTCTGGAGCTCCTCGATGATCTCCATCCCGTACTCGGCGTTGATGTGGTTGCGCCGGCCGAGCAACAGCGTGATCAGGATCAGGATCGTGACCTGGCTCGTGAACGCCTTCGTCGAGGCGACGCCGATCTCCGGTCCGGCGTGGATATACACGCCGCATTCCGTCTCGCGCGCGATCGTCGAGCCCACGACGTTCGTGATGCCGATGACCTTGGCGCCCCGCCGCTTGGCCTCGCGCATCGCCTCGAGCGTGTCGATGGTCTCGCCCGACTGGCTGATCACGATGCACAGCGTGCCCGGCTCGATGATGGGCGAGCGGTACCGGAATTCGCTCGCGTACTCGACCTCGACCGGGATGCGCGCGTACTCCTCGATCAGGTACTCGCCGACGAGACCCGCGTGGTAGCTGGTGCCGCAGGCGAGGATGATGATGCGGCGGATGTTCCGAAGCTCCCAGTCGGTGAGCTGCAGGCCGCCCAGCTTGACGTCGCCCGACGCCGGCAGGATCCGGCCGCGGAACGCGTCGCGGATGGTCTCCGGCTGCTCGAAGATCTCCTTGAGCATGTAGTGGGCGAAGCCGCCCTTCTGGATCTGCTCGAGGCCCCAGGTGATCTCCTCGATCTCCTTGTCGACGGACTGGTTGTCGATGTCGAAGGTCTGCACGCCGTCCGGCGTGAGCACGGCCATGTCCCAGTCGTCCAGGTAGATGACCTGCTTGGTGTGGCCGAGGATCGCCGCCACGTCGCTCGCCAGCACGTTGAATCCATCGCCGACCCCGACCACCAGCGGGCTGCCGCGCCGGGCGCCGACGATCTTGCCCGGCTCGTCGGCGTGCATCACCGCGATGCCGTACGTGCCCTCGACGAGCTTCAGCGACCGGCGGACCGCGTCCTCGAGCTTGCCCTCGTACTGGTCGTTGATCAGGTGGACCAGCACCTCGGTGTCGGTCTCGGAGGCGAACTCGTGGCCCTTTTCCTCGAGCTTCTGCTTCAAGGCCTGGTAGTTCTCGATGATGCCGTTGTGCACGAGGGCGATCCGTCCGTCCTGATGCGGGTGCGCATTGACCTGGCTGGGCTCGCCGTGCGTCGCCCAGCGCGTGTGGGCGATCCCGCAGATGCCCGTCAACTCGTCCGGATCGACGGCGTCCGCCAGCTCCTGGATCTTGCCCTGGCGCTTGACACAGGCGATTCCCTCCGGCTGCTGGACCGCGATGCCGGCCGAATCGTAACCCCGATACTCGAGCCGCCGCAGGCCCTCCAGCAGGCTGGCCGCAACCTGGGAGTCACCGGTGATGCCGACGATACCGCACATGGCGCGAGCTCCTTACTGCCGGACGCGGGCGATGAGCGCACGGGCCGCCGCCTCGGTGGCGGCTTCCGCGATGATCCGGACGACCGGTTCGGTGTTCGACGGCCGGACGTGGACCCAGGCCTCCCGGCCGATCCACTTCACGCCGTCGCGTTCGTCGAGCCGGCCCGGACCGAGAGCCCGCAGCCGGTCGGCGAGCGTGCTCCCAGCCGGCACCGCCTCGGCCGCCAGCTTGTCCTTGACCATGACGACGGGCGGCAGGGCCGCCACGAGCGCCGAGAGAGGCTGCGCGCGCTCGGCGAGCAGCTGCAGGATCATGGCGATGCCCACCAGGGCGTCGCGCCCGGGATGCAGGGCCGGGTAGATGACGCCGCCGTTGCCCTCGCCGCCGATCACGCATCCCTCCGCGAGCAGGGTCGCGACCACGTTGGCCTCGCCGACGGGCGTCCGGTGGACTCGCGCCCCGTGCCGGCCCGCCACCTCCTCGATGAGCCGCGTGGTGGACAGGTTGACCGCGACGCCGCCGGGTTGCCGCGCCAGCACGAAATCCACCGCGAGCGCGAGGGTCATCTCCTCGCTGAGCGCCGTCCCGCCGTCGGCGACCAGCGCGAGCCGGTCGACGTCGGGATCGACCGCGAACCCCACGTCCGCCCCCGTTGCCGCGACCTGCCGCCGCAGCTCGCCGAGGTGGGCCGGCGTCGGCTCCGGGTCGTGCGGGAACCGGCCGCTGAGGCTGCAATGGAGGGGCGTGCACCGGACGCCGAGCCGCTCGAGCAGGGCCGGGACGATCCGGCCGCCGGCGCCCTCCACGGCGTCCACGACGGCGTGCAGGCGGCGCGCCGCGATCCGGTCGCGGTCGAGCCAGGAGAGGTTCAGGATCGCCGCCAGGTGGCGCTCGTCCGCCCCCGCCACGCGGGAGATCACGCCGAGACGGTCCCAGCCGACGTGCCCGTCCCCCGCCTGGTAGCGCGACTGCACGGCGGCGTTCTCGGCCGCGCTCAGGAAGAGGCCCTGCCCCTGCAGGAACTTCAGCGCGTTCCACTTCTGGGGATTGTGGCTGGCCGTGATGATCACGCCGCCCGTCGCGTCCGAATCCTGGACCGCCATCTCCGTGGTCGGCGTGGTCGCGATCCCGATGTCGCGCACGTCGTGGCCGGTCGAAGCCAGCGCGGCGCAGACGGCGTCGCGGAGCACGGGTCCGCTGGGGCGGGAATCCCGCCCCACGACGACCGGTCCGGCCGGCAGCCAGGCGCCGAACGCCGCCGCCCAGCGCGCCGCCGTCACGGCATCGAGACCGTCGCCGATCACGCCGCGTACCCCGGAAACGCTGACTCTCAGGACCACCGAGGCTCCTCTCCCGCGGCCGCGGATACGGCCGGAACACGACCATATAAGCAAAAGGCGCGCCGATTCCGCTACCTCGCCGACGGCGGCGGCGCGCGCCGGCGCCATTCTAGCAGGTCCCGACCCGGCGGCAAGGCGCAATCCGGACTTGCCGGCGCAAACCGATCGACGGTAACGTATGCGGCTGGAGGCCCGCCCATGGACGGAACCAGGCCCGGCTTCGCGTCTGGCCCCTGGCGGCGGTTCGGATCCGGCACCGTGTTGGTCGCGCTGATCGCGAGCCTCGTGCCGGCCGCCGCGGCGGAGGCCGGTCTGCGGATCGGCAATCGCTACAGTCCGGTGAATCAGGATCGTCCGGTCCGCGAACGCACCGAATTCATCGTGCTGCACACGACCGAGGGCGGCGACCGTCCGTCTCTGGAACGGATCCGCCGCGGCGGCCTCGCCCACTACGTGGTCATGCGAGACGGCCAGGTCTACCGGGTCATCTCGCGCCAGCGCGTGGCCCGCCACGCCGGTTGCAGCATGTGGGACGGCGTCGAGGACATCGACCGCGCGTCCATCGGCATCGAGGTCGTCGGCTACCACAACCAGCCGATCACCGACGCCCAGATCGCCGCGCTGCGGGACCTCCTCGGCCAGCTCCAGGACGTCTACGAGATCGGCGACGATCACGTCCTGACGCACTCGATGGTGGCCTACGGCAAGCGCAACCGCTGGCACCGCTACGACCATCGCGGCCGCAAGCGCTGCGGCATGCTCTTCGCGCGGCCGGAGCTGCGCGCCGAGCTGGGCCTCGACGCGCGCCCGACGACCGACCCCGACGTCGACGCCGGCCGCCTCCGGGTCGCCGATCCCTACCTCGCGACCGTCCTGTTCGCGCCGACCGACCAGGCCGAGCAGGTCGCCCAGCAGCGCTTCGAGGGGCCGGACGCCGACGTGATCACCGCCGAGCGCACCGCCTGGTTCATCGCTCGCGACGAGTACGACAGCGAGCGCACCGTCTACGTCTTCCCCGGCGGCCGGCGCCTGCGGGGCAACGAGATCACGGACTGGCTGCGGATGCCGGTGGGCACGCGCGTGCTCACCGGCCAGGACCCGCCCGCGGCCCCGAGCTGGCGGGTGCTCGGCCGGGACGGCGGCACGCCCGCCGATCTCGCGGGAGACGCCTACGACGCCCCCACCACCCTCTACATCCAGCCCAACGGCCGCGTCGACCGCGGCGACCGGCTGACCGAGCCGGAATTCGGCGCCCTGCCCGCCGGAACGCGCGTGTTCGTGGGCTTCCGCTTCGCGGGCAAGGTGACGTCGCAACGCAGCGCGTTCGAGATGTGCGGCCCGAGCTACCTCAACGAAACGACGCTCTACCTGCTCCCGGGCGGGGCCGTCCGCAGCGGCGCCGAGATCAGCGAGCGCAGCATTCCCGGCGGCACCCTCGTGCTCGTCGGCGGCTGAGGACCGGCACGCGGTCGCAGGATCGCGAGGGCGGGATGGAGCTGGTGCGCGGAATCGAACCGCGGACCTGCTCATTACGAGTGAGCTGCTCTACCAGCTGAGCTACACCAGCTCCAGGAGACGACGTGGTGCCTAGGGGCGGAGTTGAACCACCGACACCTGCATTTTCAGTGCAGTGCTCTACCAACTGAGCTACCTAGGCACCTGGCGGCCGGTATCTGCGGCCGGGACGGGCAATTAAACATGCGCGGACGGCGGTTGTCAAGCGACGCGGACTAGGCCACGGTCGCGCCGGCGAGGTGCTCGATCTCGCCGATCACCGTGTCGATGTCGAACGGCTTGTAGAGCGTCCGGTCCGCTCGCGACCAGGTGGCGACGAACTTCTCGCGCTCGGCGGAGTCCACCTTGCGGGCCGTCAGCAGCACGACCGGGAACGACCGCGCTTGCGGATCGTGGTCCATCCACTCCTTCAACAACCGGCTCACCTCGTACCCGTTGCAGCCGGGGAGCATGACGTCCAGCAGCATCACGTCGGGTCCGACCTTCTTGGCGAGTTCGAGCGCCTCCAGGCCGTCGGCCGCGGTGATCACGTCGAAACCGCGCATGCCCAGGCTGTAGTCCAGGGTCTCCAGGATATCCCGCTCGTCGTCGACGACGAGAATCCGCAGGGCCTTGTCCATCTCGCTCCTCCATTCGCAGGGCCTCGCCCCACGCATCCCGCCGCTAGCCGACGGGCTTCGCCGAACCCGGCGCGACCGGCTGGGCGATCGCCGCGGCGTCGTCGTCCAGCGCCTGCCAGCTCGTGCCGGCGAGCAACAGGGAACTCTCGGGCGCGGACGTGGCCACCTGCCACGCCGGCGCGAGGCGATCCGGATCGAGGGCGACGCCGGCCCACAATCCGGCCGCCAGTTGCCAGGAGACGGGCGTGTCCTCGCGCAGCACCCGCGGGGCCGCCGGGTGCCGGTTCGCGCGCGCCAGGTTGCGCAGGAATTCGCGCACCTCGGTGGCGGCCGCCTCCACCTCCCAGGGCTGGAACCGGCCGACCCGCGCGCGCACGTCCAGGCAGACCGCCACCTCCGGCAGGTGCGCGTTCGCCGCCGCCGTGCGCAGCCCGTCCAGCTGCCTGCCGGCGATCAGCACGCGGCCGCTGCTCGGTTCGCGCGGCAGCACCAGCCAGACCGTCGTGCCCTGGCCGGGATGGCTGTCGAGCCGGATCTCTCCGCCGTGCGCTTCGACCAGGCCGCGCGTGATGTGCAGGCCGAGTCCGGCGCCCGGCAGGCCGCGGGTCTCCGCGCGGTCCTCCCGGCAGAACGGCTGGAAGAGCGAGCCGAGGAACTCCTCGCTCATGCCCAGGCCGCTGTCCTCGACGACCAGCGTGAAGGCGTCGAGCGGCAGCCCGAAGCGGCGGGCGAGCCGGACGCCGGCGCCCGGGGCGACGTCGGGACGGTCGTGGAGCCAGATCCGGATCATGCCGCCGGCCGGCGTGTACTTGATCGAGTTGCTCACCAGGTTGTGCAGCATCTGCTGCACCTTGTCCGCATCGACGCAGGCCCGGAACTCCGCCGGGACGCCCGTCGCGTCGAACTCGATCCCCTTCTCCCGGCACGCGACGCCGAACATCGCCAGGTCCTCGCCGAGCAGCGCCCCCAGGTCGACGGTCTCGGGCCGGATGGCGAGGCGGCCAGCTTCGGCGCATTTCGCGTCGAGCAGGTCGCCGAGCAGGCGGTTGAGTCGCTCGAGATTGCGCCGGGCGGTGCCCAGGAACCGCGATTGGTCCGCCGTGAGCGCCCCGGCGTCGCCCCGGGTCACGAGCTCGAGGCTGGTCTGCATCGCCGCGAGCGGCGTGCGCAGCTCGTGGCTGAGCATCCGCATCGCCGCTTCCTGATCCGCGCTGTCGTCCTTGGTCTGGCCGACCTCGTGCAGGCAGACGAATCGCGGGCGTTCGCGGCCGCGGATCGGGCCGACCCTGATCTCGAGCTGGCGATTGCGGCTCTGCGAGGCCGTGAGGACCTCGCACTCGACGCCCGCGGCATCGAGCCGTTGCACCGCGCCCAGGAGCCAGGGCTCCCAGATCTTGCCGTCGCGGCCGACGTTGGCCGTCAGGAGCTCCCGTGCCCGGTCGTTGACCGCGACCACGCGCTCCGGCTCGACGAGCGCGAGGGCGGCCGGCGCGTCCTGCCAGCCATCGGCGCCGGACCGGGCGGCGCCGGGCGCCGAAACCGCGCCGGTCGCCGGTCGCGCGAGGCGCTCGCGCGTCAGCGACCAGATCAGCCGGGCCTCGCGCAGGAGCGGATGATCGAGGGTCGTCTCCGGCGCGCGGCCACCCAAGAACACGAACCCGACCTGCGTCCCATCGCCGGCGTCGATCTGGATCGGCAGGATGAGCGCCCAGTGCAGGTCGAAACGGCGCAACAGCGGCGAGCCGGGCTGGAACTGGTCCTCCGCCAGCTGGATCCAGCGCGGCTGCTCGCCCAGCGATTGCGCGGGACTCTGGCGCGCCGCGAGCGCCTCGGACAGCGCGCGCGCGTCGCCGTCTCTCGCCCTGCCGACCGGCAGCGTCAGGCGGTGCTCGTCGCCTTCGCCCGACCAGACGCCGACCACGGCCACGGCGCAGTCCGCGGTTCGCAGGGCCAGGCGGCACGCCAGGTCCAGGGTCCTCAGAGGTCGACCGGACTCGGTGAGCGCGACGGCCAGGCGCAATCCAGCGGTCCGCTCGTCTCCCCTGGGCGCCCGAGCGCGACCGAACAACCGGGTCAGGACGGTCGGCATATTTTGCTCTCCGGTCGCCGCGGCCGGGTCCGCACGACGCCGGCAACGGCATGGATCCCAGCGACATGGCTGGCCAGCCCGGCGCCCAGGCGGACGCCCGCGACGGACCGTGCAACGGCTGTGCCAAGGGAAGACGATCAGCCGGCGTAACCACGCGGGTGCGCGCTGTGCCAGGCCCAGGCGTCTGCGAGGAGGGTGTCCACGTCGCTGCGGCGCGGGCGCCAGCCGAGCAGGTCCCGGGCGCGCCGGTTCGCGGCCACCAGTCGGGCCGGGTCGCCCGGACGCCGTGGCTGCACGGGGGGCGCGACCACGCGGCCCGTGACGCGACCGGCCGCCCGGACGATGTCGTGGACCGAGTGACCGTCGCCCGTGCCGAGATTCAGGGCGGTGACTCCCGGCCCGTCCGCCCAGGCGAGCGCGAGCGCGTGGGCTTCCGCGAGATCGCGGACGTGGATGTAATCGCGGACGCAGGTGCCGTCGGGGGTCGGGTAGTCGTCGCCGTACACGGCAAATGTTTCCCCCGGCACCAGGAGCGACCGCAGCAGGCGCGGAATCAAGTGCGTCTCCGGGTCGTGGTCCTCGCCGCGGCCATCCCAGGCGCCCGCGGCGTTGAAGTACCGCAGCGCCACCGCCGCGAAGCCGGCCGCCGCGGCGGCGTCGGCGATCGCCTGCTCCATGGCGAGCTTCGTCCGCCCGTAGGGGTTGACGGGGCACAGCGGCGCGTCCTCGCCGATGGGGACGAGCGGCGGTTCCCCGTAGACCGCGGCCGACGACGAGAACACGAAGCGGCCGGCGCCGCCGCGGGCGACCCGCGCCAGCAGCGCGATCGTGCCGCCGACGTTGTTGCGCCAGTACCTGAGCGGATCGCGCACCGATTCCCCGACCTGGCTGAACGCCGCGAAGTGGACAACGGCGTCGAACGGGCGCGCGAAGACGCGGTCCAGAAGACCGCCGTCGTGGAGACTGCCGACGTGCAGTCTCGCGGGGCCGGGCACGGCCTCGCGGTGGCCCGTGGAGAGATCGTCGAGGACCTCCACCTCGTGGTCCTGCTCGAGCAGCAGCGCAGCCGTCACGCTGCCGATGAATCCGGCGCCGCCGGTGACCAGGATCCGCATGTCATCCCCTCAGTACGTGACGCCGGCCGCCGGCCAGGCGCACGGCCAGGAAGCGCCCGGTGACGCTGGACTCGTCCGCCGCCACCTCGCGCGGCGTCCCCTGCGCGACCAGGCGCCCGCCCTGCTCCCCACCGCCCGGGCCCAGGTCGATGACCCAGTCCGCCTGCGCGATCAGATCGAGGTTGTGCTCGATCACGACGACCGTGTGATCACGGTCCACGAGCTCGTGGAGCACCGTCACGAGCGCCTGCACGTCGTCAGCATGCAGGCCCGTCGTCGGTTCGTCCAGGAGGTAGAGGTTCTTCTTGCCCGACGGCAGCACGAGCTCGCGCGCGATCTTCAGGCGCTGGCTCTCGCCACCCGACAGGGTCGGCGCGGGCTGCCCGAGCTTCAGGTAGCCGAGACCGACCTTCTTCAGGAGCCAGAGCTTGTCCGTGATTGAACCCTGGCCGCCGAAGAACTGGAGCGCCTCCGCCACGGTCAACTCGAGGACCTCGGCGATGTTGCGCCCGCGATAGCGGATCTCGAGGGTCTGCGGATTGAATCGCTTGCCGCCGCACTCCTCGCAGGGGAGCTCGATGTCCGCCATGAACTGCATCTCGACCCGGTGGAAGCCCAGGCCCTGGCAGGCGGCGCAGCGTCCGCCCGCGGTGTTGAAGCTGAACCGTCCGGCGGGATAGCCGCGCGCCAGCGCGTCGCGCGTGCCGGCGAAGAGCTCGCGGACCGCCGCCAGCAGCTGCAGGTACGTCGCGGGATTCGAGCGGCTGGTCTTGCCGATCGGCGTCTGGTCCACCCGCACGACGCTGCCGATCGCGTGGCCGCCCTGGATGGCCGTGAACGGATGGGCGCGACCGGCGCCGCCGAGCGCGCGGCCGGTCAGGCCGTCGTGCAGGCAGCCGTTCAGGAAGCTGCTCTTGCCCGAGCCCGACACCCCGGTCAGCGCGGTGAAACGCTGCAACGGGATCTTGAGATCGAGCTCCCGCAGGTTGTGCAACCGGGCCCCCTTGACCACGAGCTGGGACGCGCGCCCCTCGCGCGGCGTGCGGCTGCGCACGGCGTCGACCTCGGCGCGCAGGTATCGCGCGGTGAGCGTCTGACCGTGTTCGAGCAGGTCCGCGAGCGGTCCCTGGTAGACCACGTGGCCGCCGTCGTGACCCGCGCCGGGCCCCAGCTCGATGAAGTACTCCGCGCGGCGCAGGACCTCGAGGTCGTGCTCGACGACCACGACGGTGTTGCCGCCCGCGACGAGGTCCAGGAGGGTCGCGACCAGCCGCTCGCAGTCGGCGGCGTGGAGGCCGCAGGTGGGCTCGTCGAGCACGTACAGCGTGTCGACGAGGCGCGAGCCGAGGCTGTTGGCGAGGTGGATGCGCTGCGCCTCGCCGCCCGAGAGCGTGCGCGTCAGGCGGTCGAGCGTCAGGTACCCGAGGCCGACGCGCTCGAGGAACCTCAGCCGCGAGATCACCTCGTCGAGGACCTCCCCGGCCACGGCCAGGTTGGACTTCGTCAGCCGCAGCCCCGAGACTTTCCGGAGCGCATCGCCGACGGCGAGGCGGCCGAGCTGCCCGAGGTCGAGGCCGCCGATCGTCACCGCGAGCGCCTCCGGCCGCAGGCGGGAGCCGCGGCACGACCGGCACTCGGTGTCGCTCATGTAGCGGCGCGTGAAGAAGCGGTGGTGCGCCTTCTTCATCTCGGCGCGCATCGCTTCGAGGTACGGGATGACGCCCGTGTACGACTTGTCGCGCGCCTCGAGCACGGCGAGCTGCTGCTCGCGCGTCAACCTCGACCACGGCCTGTCGATCGGGATCTTCCGGCGGGCGCAGAAGCGGAAGAGCCCGGACAGCTGCCGCGCGAAGCTCTCCGTGCTCCAGGGTTTGACCGCGCCGTCCCGCAGGCTGAGCGACGGGTCGGGCACGATGCGCGCCTCGTCGAACTCGAGCTTGTTGCCGAAACCGCGGCAGGCGGGGCAGGCGCCCTCCGGCGAGTTGAAGCTGAACAGGCGAGGCGTGGGCTCAGGATAGAGCCGGCCGCAGGCGTTGCAGACCAGTCGGCTCGAGAACGCGCGCTCGTCGCCCGTGTCGTGCCGACGGACCGTGACCCAACCGCCCGACTGCCGGAACGCGAGCTCGACGGCCTCCACGAACCGAGCCCGCGAGGCGGGCGCGAGGGTGAGCCGGTCGATCACCACGGTCAGTGCTTCGCCCTTGCGAGGCGGTTTCACGACGCCGGCCGCGGCGTCCTCCAGGCGCACCACCTCGCCCCGGAGCACGACTCGCTGGAAACCCTGCGCGACGAGCGAATCGGTCCAGCCCGTCTGTCCCGTCGACTCCTGGGGATAGCCCACGAGCACCGGCGCCTGCTCCTCCCAGAGCTGCCGGACCTGCTTCCAGACCGTGTCGGGCGTCTCGCGCGTCACGGGCTCGCCGTCCGTGGGGCAGACGATCCGTCCGACCCGGGCGAAGAGCACCCGCAGGTAGTCGTTGATCTCGGTGACGGTCCCGACGGTGGAACGCCCGCTGGTGACTGCGTTGCGCTGCTCGATCGCGATCGCGGGCGAGATGCCGTCGATCCAGTCGACGTCGGGCTTGGGCAGGCGGGCGAGGAACTGCCTCGCGTAGGTCGAGAGCGACTCCACGTAGCACCGCTGGCCCTCGGCGTAGAGCGTGTCGAAGACGAGCGACGACTTGCCGCTGCCCGACAGGCCGCTCACGCCGGTGAGCGCGCGGCGCGGGATGTCCACATCGACGTTCTTGAGGTTGTGCTGGCGCGCGCCCTTGATGCGGATCCAGTCGTCCATGTCCGCCTCGGCTGGTGGCGTCCGATGGCGGCGGCCTGGGCGGCCGTCGCCGAACGGAACAGGATAACAGGGATCCGGGCGCCGGGAAAGCCGAGGTTTCGCGGCGGGCGCAGGACCCGTCGCGGCGGCACGGAACGCGGCCTGAGTGTCCCGTGGCGAACAGCCGATTCCACCCGGTAGTTTCTCGAACGCGACCGAGGGCTTACCTTGTCCGGGTCGCGTGCCCCAGTCCCCATCACCGCGAGGTGCCCATGCTCGCCAACGTCCACGCTCTGGTCCGGACTATCGATATCCTCCGCTCCCCGGGCGGCTGTCCGTGGGACCGCAAGCAGACGCTCGAATCGGCCGCCCACCACCTGCAGGACGAGGCCGCCGAGGTCCTGGAGTCCGCGATCGCGGGCGACCCCGCGCACGTGCGCGAGGAACTGGGCGACCTGCTGTTCATGGTCTGCTTCGTGACGCGGGTCCTCGGCGAGACGCTGCCGACGGACCTCGACGACGTCGCCCGGCGCGGCAACGAGAAGCTGGTGCGCCGGCACCCGCACGTCTTCGGCGACTCCGCGGCCCGCGATGTCGAGGAGAGCCAGGCGCGCTGGGATGCGATCAAGGCCGAGGAGAAGCGCGGCCTGGGCCTCGATCCCGACGGCGAGTCGATCCTCAAGGACCTGCCCGCCAGCCTGCCGCCGCTGCACCAGGCGTACCGGTACCAGAAGGACGCGGCCGCGGTCGGCTTCGACTGGCCGGACGCCGACGGAGTCTGGGCCAAGCTGCGCGAGGAGGAGTCGGAGCTGCGGGCCGCAGTCGCCGCTGGCGACGCGGACGCGATCGAGCACGAGGTCGGCGACGCGCTCTTCGCCTGGGCGAACCTGGCGCGCAAGCTCGGCGTGCAGCCCGATGTCGCGCTGCGCAAGGCGAACCGGCGGTTCCGGACGCGGTTCCACCGGGTCGAAACCGTCTTCGGCAACGACCCGGCGGCCATGCGGGCCGCGGGCCTGGACGCCATGGAGGCCGCCTGGCAGGCGGCCAAGCGGAGCGAGCGCGATGCCGGCTGAGGTGCGCATCAAGATCTGCTGCATCCAGAGCCTCGCGGAGGCGCAGGCGGCGGCCGCTGCCGGCGCCGACGCCATCGGGCTCGTGTCGACCATGCCCAGCGGACCCGGCCCGATCGGCGACCGCCTCATCGCGACGATCGCCGCCGGCGCGCCGGCGGGCCTCCGGCGATTCCTGCTCACGGCCCGCACGACCGCCGTCGCGATCGCCGACCACGTCCGCGCCTGCGGGGTCGACACGGTCCAGCTGGTGGACCGCGTGCCCGCCGGCGAGCTGCAGCGCCTGCGCGAGTTCCTGCCGCGGACGCGACTGGTCCAGGTGATCCACGTCCGCGGCGACGAGTCCCTGGCGGAGGCGGCGACGGCGGCGCCGCTGGTGGATGAGCTGCTGCTCGACTCGGGCGCGCCCGACGCCGAGCGCAAGACCCTCGGCGGCACCGGCCGGATCCACGACTGGACGCTGAGCCGGCGCCTGGTCGCCGACTCGCCGGTGCCGGTCTGGCTGGCGGGCGGACTGCGGCCGGACAACGTCGGCGCGGCGGTGGCGACGGTTCGTCCGTACGGCGTGGACGTCTGCAGCGGGTTGCGGCCGGACGGGCGCTGGCTCGATCGCGACCTGCTCGCCGCCTTCTGCGCCGCCGCGCGCGCCGCCTAGCCTTCCTGCCCCTCCTCGCCTGCCTGCCCGGGCGTCTGGTCCGGACAGCCGTCCCCGTCGCGGTCCCCATCGTAGTCCTCGGGCTGGTCCGGGCATGCATCCAGCAGGTCGTCGATGCCGTCGAGGTCGTTGTCCGGGTCGGGACAGCCGTCGTGGTCCTGGAATCCGTCGCGATCCTCGGCGCGGGCGGGACACAGGTCGTCCTCGTCCGCGATGCCGTCCTGGTCGCGGTCGATGAACTCCTCGGGGCAGCCGTCCTGGTCCTTGTGACCGTCGAGGTCCTCGGGCTCGTCGGGACAGGCGTCGTGCTGGTCGAGGATCCCGTCGCCGTCGTTGTCGGGATCAGGCACGCCGTCCTCGTCCGAGTAACCGTCGAAGTCCTCGGGCTCGAGGGGAGAGTGGTCGATCCGGTCCTGGATCCCGTCCTCGTCGTTGTCGAGATCGGGGCAGCCGTCCTCGTCCGCGAAGCCGTCGGCGTCCTCGGGTTCAGCCGGGCACCGATCGCGCCGGTCGGGAATGCCGTCGCCGTCGTGATCGCGACCGCCGAGCGCGAACTGGCGCGACACGGCGAGCGTGGACCCCAGATCCGGGTGGCGCGGGTACCACTCGGTCGCGAGGTCGTCCTTCCAAAAGCCGACCTGGTACTCGGCGGCAAGCGCCCAGCCCTCCTCGAGGCCCCAGCGCAAGCCGGCGGCCAGGACCCGCTGGTCCTCCCGCCCGGACACGTTCTCCGCGCGGGTGAGAGCCCGCTCGCTGTACTCCAGCCAGAGCGAGGCGGCCGCCCGGCGGAATTCGACGGCGAAGCCCCACGTCCGGAAATCGTTGTTCCCGGTTCCGCCGGCCGACGCGGCGTCCGGATACTGCGGGTACCACGGTTGCGGCTGCGATCCCGCGCCGGTGCCGTAGCCCTCGTCCTCGTTGCGATTCCAGCGCCGCCCGAGGCTGGCGTGCAGGCGCAGCTCGGGCAGTCGGCTCGCGCGCCACACCGACAGCGACAGCGTCGCGCCGACCTCGGGCGAGACCTCGCCCTCCCCCACCTCGACGCCGCCCACCGGCAGGTTGCTCCCGGCCCAGCCGACGAGGCCGAGCCAGCGAGGCAGGCGCGGCACGGCGACGGCCGCGCGCCAGGCGCCGTCGGCGAGGCCCGAGCCGCTGGGAGGTTGCCCGCCGACCTGGTAATCGGCCCAGGATCGCCAGGCCTGCGACCAGGAGACGGCCACACCGGGCAGCGGCACCCAGTCAGCGAAGAATTCGGCGTGCATCACGCGATAGTGCGCGGGTCCGCCGGTGGGGTTGTAGCCGGGCGTATAGGTGCCGCCCCGGAGGCCGGCGGTCAGCAGGCCGTCGCCGGGCAGGAAGCCCGGTACGAGCCAGGTGAGCCGCGGCGCGTCCTGCAGGACCCCGGGGCGGCCCGCGCCGAGGGCGGCCGGCGCGGCGAGCATCAAGGCGAGCGCGAGCCGGACGATCCGGCGCGTCACGCTCCGCCGTCCCCGGCACCCGCGGCGTGCCCGGCGTCCCCGGCGTCCTCGTCGTCCGCGTCGTTCTCGTCGTTCGCGCCGTTCTCGTCCCCGTCGTCCGCCTGATCCCGCCCCTCTCGCCGGTCCTTCTTCAGCTCGTCCAGGTAGTTCATCTGCAGGTCGAGCACGGCCTGGTCCATCAGCCTGAGCAACGGCTCGGGCGTGCCCGTACGGCACTTGGCCTTCAGCATCTCGAGCAGGTCGATCGTCGCGCGCGCTTCCTCGAGGTCGCGCGCGAGCGCGCCCGACCCCGGGTGGGTCACCTTGCCGAGCTGGACCATCGCCATGGCCTGCAGGTTCACCACGAGCGACATGAGCACCTGGTCGTGCCTGGAGAACGGTTCGTTCATGCGGTGATCTCCTCGGGTTGGTCGAATTCGTCGGCGATGGCCCCGGTGACCGCCTCGATGAGGTCTTCGAGCGTGACGATGCCGAGCGGTCGCCCGGCGCGGTCGACCACGGCGGCGAACTGGGCCCCGCGCGCGTGCAGCTCCTCGAAGAGCTCGAACGGCGACATGGTGGAATCCACCAGGATCAGCGGCCTGACCAGGCTCGCGGGCACCGGTCGGTCGGCAGCGAGCTTCCCCTCGGCCAGCAGCAGGTCCCGAACGAGCAGATAACCGTCGAGGTCGCCGCCGGTTCCCCGCACGGGCAGCCGACTGTAACCGCTGCGGGTCGCCGCCGCGAGCGCCGTCGCGAGCGTCACCTCGCTCGAGACCGACACCACCGTGTCCAGCGGGCGCATGAGGTCGCCGAGGCGGCGGCCGCTCAGCTCGAGGAAGCGGCTCATGGTCTGCTGGAACCGGCGGTCCCGCTCGGCCGGCGCCGCCGCCGAGAGCAGCGAGGCCAGCGTGCCCAGGTCGAGAGCCGCCGCGGTGTCGCGCGTTCCGCCCTGCAGCTTCCGCAACCCGCGGGCGTACGCGCCGAGCGGCCACCGCACGGGGGAGATCACCCAGCGGACATTGTCGAACGTCGGGATGGCCGCCAGGGTCAGTCGCTCGGGATACTCCCGGGTCAGGATCTTGGGGACGATCTCCCCGACCACGACCAAAACCACCGACGTGACCAGGATGGCCAGCCACTCGCCCCGCGCCCCGAGCCAGGCCGTGAACAGCGCCGTCGCGACGGCGCTCGCCAGCACGTTGCAGAGGTTGTTGCCGACCAGGCACGTCAGGATCGCGTCGTCGAGATGCTCGCGCACGCGGCGCAGCCGGTCGACGCGCTCGTCGCCCGCCGCGGCCAGCCGAGCAAGGCGAACGCGGCTGACCGACATGAGGCCGGTCTCGCAGCCGGAGAAGAACGCCGAGCCGGCGAGCGCCACGGACAGCGCGAACGCCGTCGCCTCGGGGCCCCACGGAGCGCCGGTCGACTGGCTCATCCCCTGCCCTCCCGGCGCTCGGGGGGCCGTTCGACGCGGAGGGAAGCCACGCGCCGGCCCTGCATGGCGACGACGGTCAGCGCGGCTTCGCCGACCGGCACCCGGTCGTCGACGGCCGGGATGCGTCCCAGGCGCGCCATCACGAAGCCGGCGACGGTGACGTAGTCACGCGACGGCGGCAGTTCGAGACCGGTCGCCTCGTGAAGCTCGCGGAGGTCGAGCCCGCCGTCGACGAGCCAGCGTCCGGGCCCCAGGGCGAGCGTGCCGAGGCGGCCCTCGCTGGGGTCGCCGACGCGGCCGATCAACGCCTGCAGGCAGTCGGCCAGGGTCACGATGCCGGTGAAGTCGCCGTGCTCGTCTACGACCGCCGCGAGGTGGCCGGCGCCGGATCGCATCTCGGCGAGGACAGCCGCGACGTCCTTGCTCTCCGGAACGTACAGCAGGGGGCGCAGGGCGCCCTGCAGCGGCTGCCGGTCGGTGTTGGTCAGCAGGTCCTTGGTGTGAAACAGCCCGCCGGGCATCGCCCCGGCGGCGTCGACCACCGGGAACCGGTTGAAGCGGGCGCGGCGAATCACGGCCAGGATGCGTGCGCGACCCCAGCCGCGCTCGAGCGCGACCACGTCCGGACGCGGGGTCATCACGTGCTTGACCTCGAGATCCTCGAGCTGCAGGAGCCGCGCGAGGAAATTGCCCTCGGTCTCGGTCAGCGCGCCGTCCTCGGCTGCAAGGCTGCACGCCGTCTGCAGCTCGAGCGTCGTGAACGGCCGGCTGCCCGTGCGCTCCCAGGGAACGCGGCGCAGCACGCGCTCGACCGCGGTCGTGATCCGGCGCACCACGGGGCTGGTGACCGTCACCCACGCCCGCAGCGGCGCCTGCAGGGCGACCGCGAGCCGCTGGCGGCCGCGCAACGCGATGAGCTTCGGCGTGATCTCGGCGGCCATGAGGATCAGGAGCGTCGCCGCCGGCACGGCGACGGCCAGTCCGTTGGGACCGAACTCGCGCAGGCAGATGCTGGTGGCGACCGCGCCGGCCGCCACGTTCACCACGAGGTTCCCGAGGAGGATCGCGGACAGCAGATCGTTGGCGTGCCGCTCGATGAGCAGGGCCGCGTGGTGGGCCGCGCCGCCGCGCTGCCGGAGCTGCGAGCGTTCCGTGGCGGTGAGCGCGAAGAACGCCGTCTCCGAGGCGGAGAAGGTGGCGGACAGCAGCAGCAGCAGGCACAAGAGCAGGAATTCCAAGCCAGGCCTCCGAGCCGGGGGAGCATAGCGGGTTCCTTGACGGGCTGCAAGGCAGCGCCTAGCATCGCCGGACCATGCGCGAGATCCTCGTCATCCGCTTCGGCGCTCTCGGCGACCTCTGCCTGCTCGGCTGGACCCTGTCCCGGCTCGCCGCCGCGCCGGGCGGGGCGACCGCCCGCGTCACGCTCGCGACCAAGGCCCGCTTCGCCGGCCTCGCCGCGCGCCTGGCGGGCGTCGATACGGTGTTCCCGCTCGCCGAGCCCGGCGGCCTGCGGCAGCTCGCCGGTCTCGCGGCCCGCGTGCGCGCCGCGCGCTTCGACCTCGTCATCGACGCCCACGCGGTCCTGCGCAGCCGCCTGCTCGCCGGCCTCTGTCGCCGGCGCCCCGACGCGGTCCTGCGCAAGGACACCGCGGCCCGGCTGCGGCTGTTGCGCGCCGGCGAGGTCGCTCCCGCGCTCGAGCGGCACATGCGCGACCGGCTCGACGCGACCATCGCCGCGGCGGGCCTGCCGGCAGGCGACGCGACGCCGCCGCTCGCCGCGCTCGCCGCGCCGGGACCGCGACCGCTCGTCCTGGGCCTCGCCCCCGGTGCGCAGTGGGATCCCAAGCGATGGCCGACCGCGCACTGGGTCGCGCTAGTGCGCCGATTCCGCCGCGAGACGGCGGCGGCGGTCCGCGTGTTCCTCGGTCCGCGCGAGGAGACCTGGTTCGACGCGAGCGACCTGGCGGAGGCGCTCACCGACGCCGGCCATGTCGAGATCGTGCGCGGCCGACCGCTCGTGGAGGTCGCGAACCTGCTCGCAGCGTGCCGCGTCCTCGTCTGCAACGACAGCGGCCTGATGCATCTCGCCGAGGCCGCCGGCACGCCGGTGGTCGCGTTCTTCGGCCCGACGGTCCGCGCCTTCGGGTACACCCCGCAGCTGCCGGACAGCGTGATCCTCGAGACCGCGGACCTCGACTGCCGGCCCTGTTCCCGCAACGGCAAGCGGCCCTGCCACCGCGGCGACCTCGCCTGCCTCGAGCGCATCGCGCCCGAACGCGCGTGGGCGGCCATCGCCGCCCACGGCCCGTGGCGAGGGGAGCCGTGATGGGCGCGGCCCTGGGGCTCTACCGCGCGCTCAGCCCCGTGGCGGCGGCCCTCGCGCCGCTCGCCGCGCCGTTCGCGCCCAAGGTGCGCGAGAGCCTGGCCGGCCGGCGCGGCGGCCTCGACCGGCTGCTCGCCGCGGCGCCGGGCCTCCAGGGCTGCCTCTGGATCCACGCCTCCAGCGTCGGCGAGTTCCTCCAGGGAATCCCGCTCGTCGATGCGGTCCGGCAGGAGCTGGGCGGCGGCGCGCCGCCGGTCGCGTTCACCCACTTCTCCCCGTCGGGCATCGCCTTCGCGCGCAGGCGGCCGTGCGCCGACCTGCACGACTACCTGCCGCTCGACACCCCGCGCGCGATGGACCGCCTGGTCGCCGCCTGGCGGCCGCGCCTCCTGGTCTTCGTCAAGTTCGACGTCTGGCCGAACCTCGTCGTGGCGGCCCGGCGCGCCGGCGTGCCGATCTTCCTGATGGCCGGCTCGCTCGCGCCCGGCTCGGCGCGCCTGCGCTGGCCCGGCCGCGCCCTCTTCCGCGACGTCTTCGACCGCTTCACGCACCTCGGCGTGAGCACGGAGGAGGATCGCCGCCGCTTCGTCGACGGGCTGCGCGTGAATGCGCCGGTCTCGGTCACCGGCGACACCCGCGTCGAGCAGGTCATCGTGCGCTTCGAGCAGAGCCGCGGCGGCGCGGCCAGCGAGGCGCTGCGCGGGCTCGGCGGTCGACTGCTCGTGCTGGGCTCGACCTGGCCGCCGGACGAGCAGCTCTGGCTGCCGGTCCTGGGCGACCTCTTCGCGCGCTTCGCGGACCTGCGCGTCGTGGTCTGCCCCCACGAGCCGACCGTGGCGCGGCTGGCGGATCTCGAGGCGCGGACCGCCGGCCTCGGCGTCGCGGTCCGCCGCCTCTCCGCCATGCTCGACCATCCCGATCGCGATGCGCGCGTGATCCTGGTCGACTCGATCGGCGTGCTCGCCGAGATCTACCGCGCCGGTCACCTGGCGTACGTCGGCGGCAGCTTCACGACCGGCGTCCACAACACGATGGAGCCGGCGGTCGCCTCGCTGCCGGTGCTGTTCGGACCGCGGATCCAGAACGCCGAGGAGGCCGGCGTGCTGGTGCGCCGGGGCGCCGGCTTCGTGACGGCGCGACCCGCGGCCGCGCTCGCCCGCGCGGCGGCGCTCCTCGGCGACCCGGCGCTGCTGCGGCGCGCCGGCGAGGCCGCCCGTCAGGTCGTGCTCGAGCAGCGCGGCGCCGCCGCCAAGAGCCTCGCCGTCCTGCGGCCCTTCTGCTCATGAACACTGGCATCCACCCGCGGTCGGCCTTACCTTCCCCGCTCACGACCATGGGAAAGGATCCGCCGATGCGACCCAGCCAGGCCGACCTCGTCCAGCTCGAGTCCAACCTGCCCCGGCGCGCCGGCGCCGGCGCGCGGTGGCGCATGCCGTACGCCGAGCGGCCGCGCTTCCTCCAGCTCGAGACCGTCACGAAGTGCAACGCCCGCTGCCCGTTCTGCCCCCAGAACGAGATCGAGCGCGGCGTGGCGAAGATGCCGGACGAGATCTGGCAGCAGGTCGTCGAGCAGACCCGCGGCTGGGGCCTCACCTACCGGCCGTTCTTGACCAACGAGCCGTTCGTCGACGTGCGCCAGCCCGAGCTCTGCCGGTTCATCAAACAGAACGATCCCACCGCCAAGGTCGAGTACAACACCAACGGCGAGCTCATGACCGAGAAGATGGCGCGCGCGATCCTCGCCGCCGGCGTCGACATCATCCGGTTCTCGATCGACGGCCTCTCGCGCGAGACCTACGAGCCCAGCCGCGTGGGCGTCGACTTCGACCGGGTCTACGCGCGCGTCCCGGAATTCCTGCGGATCTGGCGGGACGAAGGCTACGAGGCGAAGGGCGTGTTCACCGAGGTGCGCTGCATCCGCGTTCCCGAGAACGAGCACGAACTCGCCGACTACCGGGCCTACTGGCAGCCGCGCTGCAGCGAGGTCGTGATCACCGAGCTGTACCAGTGGCCGTGGACCGGGCAGGGTCCCCAGGACGTGGTCGCCCGACCGTGCCTGAAGATCCTCGACGAGCTGTTCGTCTACGCCAACGGCAACGTCACGATGTGCTGCTGGGACGTCCACGAGCGCGCCGTGATCGGCAACGTGCTCGAACAGACCATCGCGGAGATCTGGACCGGCCACGCGGTCAACCACCTGCGGGCGCTGCTCGACGACGGGCGGCGCGACCTGATCCACCTCTGCTCCCGCTGCAACGCCTACAAGAACTACGATTTCTCGCGGTTCGCGGTCTGAGCGCGGGTCCGCCGCGGAGCCAGCGCGGCGAAACGCTCAGGGGTCTCCTTCGGAGGCCCCTTCGCACAGTTTCGCCGCGCTGGCTCCGCGGCGGACCGCTCGCCATCAGACGGAACGCGCGCTGTTGGACGTATCCGGTCCAGTCATGCGTACGGGATGGGATCGCTGGCGCCGGCGATCGCGAAGCCGCGGAGTCGGAGGCGGCAGCTCTCGCACCGGCCGCACGCCCGATCCTCGGCGACGTAGCACGACCACGTGAGGTACAGCGGGGCGCCGAGGTCGCGGCCGCGGCGGACGATGGCCGCCTTGTCGAGGTGCAGAAGCGGCGTGCGGATCGTGATCCGGGTCTCGGGGCGCGTGCCCTCGTCGACGGCCTGCTGGAACGCGGTGAAGAAACGCTCGCGGCAATCGGGATAGCCGGAGCTGTCCTCCTCCACCGCGCCGATGTACAGCTCGCGAGCGCCGAGGACCTCGGCCCAGCTCGCGCCGATGCACAGGATGTGCGCGTTGCGGAACGGCACGTAGGTCGAGGGGACGCCGGCAGCGGGAGCGGGCTCGCCGGTCTCGACCTCCCGCGAGGGGTCGGTCAGGCTCGAGCCGCCGATCCGCGCGAGGTGATCGAGGCTGGCCACCAGGCGGCGCGCGGCGGGCACCCGGTAGAAGTCGGCGATGTCCTGGAAGGCGCGCAGTTCGCGCGCCTGCGTGCGCTGGCCGTAGTTCACGTGCAGGAGCGCGAGGTCGGCGGCCCGGGCGGCCTCGGCGACGCAGACGCAGCTGTCGAGCCCGCCGCTTGCGAGCACCACGGCGAGGTCCCGCATCACACGCCTCCCTCGGCCTCGGGCCAGACGACCTTGTGCAGCTGCACCTGGAAACGCACCGGCAGGCGGTCCGCGAGGATCCAGCCGGCGAGGTCGCGCAGGGACAGGCTTCCCCAGGCGGGCGAGAACGTGACCGGCACGCCCTGCGGCAGGCGGCGACGCCGCCCGCCGACGTCCAGGCCGGCGGCGACCAGCTCGCGCGCCCAGTCGTAGTCGCGTCGGTCGGTGATCACGAGCTTGATCTCGTCGGACGCGTCGAGCGCCGCGAGTCCGTCCCAATCGATCTCGCCCGCCGCGATCCCGCTGCCGGGGGTCTTGACGTCGACGACCCGGCAGACTCCGGCCGGCACCGCGGCGAGCGGCACGCGGACACCGGTCGTGCCGCTCGTTTCCACCACCACCGCGAAGCCTGCCGCGAGCGCCTCGCGCATGAGGTCGGCGGCGGCCGGCTGCAGGAGCGGCTCGCCCCCGGTCAACAGGAGCATCCGGTGACCGAGCGCGTGGACCCGCGCGAGGACGTCGGCGACCGACATCTTGTCGCCGCCCTGGAACGCGTACTCGGTGTCGCAGTACCCGCAGCGGCGATGGCAGCCGGTCAGGCGCACCAGGACGCACGGCCAGCCCGAATGGCGTGACTCCCCCATGATCGCGGCGTATATTTCCCGGACGAACAGCATCGAGACCGATCCTCGGACGCGGGAGCACCCTGGCGTGCGAATGATAACTGGACTCGGCGAACGGCACAATCCGGCCGGCGGCCTCCTCTCGGCCGCGATGGCGATCGCCTGGCTGATCACGACCGGCTGCGGCGGCGACCGCCCGGAGGTCGCCCGCGAGCTCCCGGCGGCGCGCAGTCGCGGCGCGGCCGCCTGCCCGCTGGTCGCGACCGACACCGGACTCGCGGAATTCCTCGCCCTCGCGGACCGGGTCGCCGGCGGCGAAGCCGTCCCGGTCGAGGAGATGGGCGCCGTGGCCGGCCGCCCGGTCTGGGACCGCTGGCGACGCAGCTACGAGCCCGAGACGCTCCCGGCCGCGGCAGTCGGGCGGATGCTCTTCATCGCCTTGGTCGGCCGCGACGAGCTGCCCTCGCGGCTGCAGGACAAGACGATCCGCGCCGACCTGGTGCGCAGCTACGAGATCGCACTCGCCAGACGCGCCGAGATCACTGCCTTCGTCGAGGGGTTCATCGCCGAGGACGTCGGCTGCAGGGTCCGCGAACAGCTCGCCGGCTGGCTGCCGGCCGCCGACCTCCCGGACACGGTACGCATCGATTTCCTGGTCGCGCATCCCGAGATCCGGTACTACGAGGATCATCTCCACGTCGACGCCGGGCTCGCCTGGGCCGCCGGTCGCGACCAGCTCGTTCGATTCCTCGCCTCCACGCTGTACCGGGACCAGGCGGCGATCGCGGGGCGGCAGCCGGCGAGCGCGCACGGCCCGGACATCGTCCTCGAAACCCTGCGCCTCGTGTACAACGAGGCCGTCCCGGTCTATCTCGACGATCTGCCGCACCTCGCGTTCGATCCACGCCATCCCCTCCTGGCCAAGGCGGCGCCTGACGTGGAGGACCTGGGTGGCCAGGCGGCGCGGACCCTGCGCGCGTTCGACGCCGGGCTCACCGCCGTCCGCGGCCGGCCGGCGCCGACCGACGGAGACTGGCTCGCGCTCTACCGGATCTTCGTCGGCGCGCAGAGCTGGCGGGCGTCCGGCTGGTTCATGGCGCGCGTGATCGCCGGACACCTCGGCGAGCCGAGGCTCCAGGCGGCGGCTCGAACGGTGCCCGAGTTCCTGGCCGCCTACCACGAGGCCTGCGCCGCGGCGCCGGGAAACCGTGACGCGGCGCCGGGTTCGCTCGCGGCGCACCTCGCCAGCCCGCCCGCGTTCACCCCGGAGAATGCCGCCTGGCTCGACCGCGAGCTTCGCCGGCTCTTCCCCTGAGACGAGCGGGGCGGCGCCCTGCGGGCGCCGCCCCGGTGGCGGTCGCGTGCCGGATCGCGGCCTAGAGATCCGGGTAGTGCCTGAACACCGGCTGGATGTCGACCGGGATCCCCTCGAGCCGTCCGAGGGCATCGCTCAAAAGCTGCGGCATCTGCGCGTACCTCTCGATCAGCGCCTGGGCCGCCGGCTGGTCGCCCGCCGCCTGGATCGCCAGGATCTCGCGCAGGAGCTGCTCGATCGACGGCAGGAAGCGTTCGTGGACCACGCGGAACTTGCCGGTCGCGGGATCCTGGACGATCGCCCCCTGCTCCACCAGGTAGTTGAACTGGATGGCGTTGGCCTGCCCGTGCGCCTCGCTGATCCCGAAGCGGACCGACCGGAACAGCCCCGCCAGGAACGTCGCCGGCTGCTGGGCGGTGATCGTGGGGGGGAAGTAGTCGCGGCCCGCCCGATGCAGGGTCAGGATATCCCACTCGCCCATGAGGTCCGCCTTGGCCTCCTCGATCGTGGCATAGGTGTCCTTCAGCTCGAGCCGGACCTCGGTCTCGCGGCCGTCCTTGACCAGCTTGCCCGGCCCCAGGCCGTGGCTCATCTCGTGCCAGAGCGTGTGCAGGAAGAAGCTCTCCGCGGTGACGTCGCCGAGCTGGTCGTCGGCCACGAGCCGCGCGGCGATCGGCTGGAGGATCTGGCTGAACTTGGCGTCCATCATGTTGCGCAGCAGGACCTTCTTGCTGCCCTTGGCCTCGCGCACGCGCTCGTCGTTGGGGAGGTTGAACGCGATTGTCTGGATGCCCGCCCGGGTGTCGCCGCCGGCGTAGACCAGGTCGACGACCCGGATCGGCGACTCGCTGCCGCGATTGGGATTCTTGTGCTCGTCGGCGAGCGGCAGGTTCTGCTCGAGCCACGGCAGCTCGTCCTTGAACTTCGCGAGCCGTGCGGACTCCGCGGGGTCGGTCACGGTGACGAAGCACTCGAACGCCGCCTTGTAGCCGAAGAGTCCGTCCTCGTAGACCTCGTACGGGCCGATCGTGATCTCGATCCGCGAGTCGAGGTCCATCCACAGCATGTCCGACTCGTAATAGTCGTCGCTCAGGAAGCTCGCGGCTCGGGCCTCCAGAAACGCCCGGAGGCTCGGATTGTCCGTGAGCGCGGCGGCCTTGCGCAGGTGCTCCGCCGCCTGCGTGAGGCCGGGCGCGAAGAACTCCCGGTAGGGGATCGCGACCAGCTCGCCGTCGCCGTCGCGCCGGATCATCGTGAAGAGGCCGGAAAAATCGCCCTGCGGATCGGCCAGCTGGTCGCGGTCGGCGCGAGTCAGGTCGCGCGGATAGAAGTTGGCGCCCTCGGCGTGCTCCCACCCGCCGACGAACGCCTGGTAGTGCTGGCGGCGGTCCCAGGGCCCGGCGTTGATGGCGAAATAGCGCCGCAGCGGCGCTGCGTCGGCGCCCGCATAGGCCGCGACCCGGCCGGCGATGGCGTCGTAGCAGGGCGTCGCCTGGATCTTGAAGAGGTCGTGGACGATCCGCCCGGCCGCGACCAGCTCGTCGAGCACGGCCTTGTCCTGCGCACCGAGACCGGTCAGGTCGGGCGCGAGCTCGACCACGGCGTATGCGTCGGCCCACTCGGCGATCGCGGCCACCGGCTGCACGGACTCGTCGCCCAGCCACTCGCAATCCCGGTCGACGTGACTCTCGGCCACCCAGCGGTTCACGGCAGGGACTCCTTCGTTGCCGCCGCAGCCGGCCAGCAGGAAAGCGGCCAGCACCGGCAGGGCGATGCGGTGTGCGCTCGTCATGGGTCTCTCCTTGCACGGGGTTCGCGGAAGGATGTCGCTTGAGGCACCATAGACCCCTGCCCGCGCGGGGGTCAATGGCCGGCCGGCACAAAAAAACCGCCTCGCGGCGGTGGTCGGCGTGGCGGGAGCGACGAGACTCGAACTCGCGACCTCCGGCTTGACAGGCCGGCGTTCTAACCAACTGAACTACGCCCCCGCCAGGGCGGATAGGAGCCGGAATATAGCGCCCCCTCCGGACGCTGTCAAATGGGCTCAGGGCGCCGCGGCGAGGGCGCCGAGATCCGGTCCGGAGAGGTCGCGCAGGGCCGAGACGCGCCAGAGAGGTCCGGCGAGCCGCGCCAGGTCCTCGCCGAGGCTCGGATGGCCGGCGACGAGCGCCTCGCCCGCCGCCGCGAGCTGCGGTTCCAGGCAGCCGGCGTGCGCCAGCGTGAGCGGCCGGTGGCTCGTGACCAGAACCCTGGCGAACGCGCGACCGGGCGCGAGCCGCGCTGCGGCGCTGTCGAGGCGCACGAGATCGGGCCAGAGCGCGCTCAACGCCGGCCCAAGCGCGCTCGCCTCGCCGAGGCGATCGCCGGCCGTGGCGTCGAGCCAGAGCAGGCGCCCCGGACCCGGCCGCGGCGTCACGCCGGCTGCGGCGCGTCGCCGGGCCTCCGCGTAGGCGGGAGCGTCCGGACCACACCGGGCGAGATCCAGCGCCGGCGCGAGGGCTGGCAAGGCGGGGCCGGCGGCGCCGTCCGCGAGCGGCAGGGCGCGCCAGGGGATGCCCCGCAGCAGGAGGCGATCGCTGCCGGCGCCGGCGATGGCCTCGAGCCAGGAGGCCGTCAGGACCCCCGGATCGACGAGGCCCTCGCTCCGGCCGTCGCCGGCCTCGACGCCGCGCGCCGCGAGCGCCGGCCGCAGCGCGCCCATACTCACGTCGTCGCTGTAGATCCGGACCCGGGGACCGACCGCGCGTCTCAGGTCCGCGAGGCCGATCCCGTCCACCGTGAGCGGCGGCCTTCGCGGCGCCGCCGGCAGGTGTCCGACCATGAGGGCGTCGGCGCCCGCCGCGAGGACCGCGCGGAACGGCTCGCGGTCGGCGTCGTCGGCGGCGACGTCGGCGGTCTCGTCGTCGTGGGTATCGCCGCGCGTCGAGCCGTGGCCCGGCCAGTGCTTCGCGCAGGCGGCGAGCCCGGCGTCGCTCAATCCCGCGTACGCGGCCGCCGCATGGCGCGCCACCCGCTCCGGATCCGCGGCGAACGCGCGCGATCCGATGACCGGATTGCGCGCCTCGCGCAGGACGTCGCAGCACGGCGCGAGCACCCGGTCCAGGCCGAGGTCGCGCAGGCGGCGACCGGTCTGCTCGTGGACGCGGCGCGTGAGGTCGGGATCGTCGAGATCGCCGAGGGTGCGCGGCGAGGGGGGCCGGCCGGCGGCCGCCTGCAGGAAGGATACGGCGCCGCCCTCGTGGTCGGCGCAGATCTCCGCGTCCGCCGGCAGCACCGCGCGCAGATCGCGAACCAGGCCGCGGAGCTGTTCAGGTCCGCGACAGTTGCGCGCGAAGAGGATCACGCCCGCGGGCCGCCAGCGGGCGAACCAGTCGCGCTCGCGCGGGTCGAGCGAGGCGCCCGCCAGGCCCACGATCAGCCGGGCGGCGAACGGCGAGGACGGCTCGTTCACGGCAGCGCGGCGCCGTCGAGGGGCGCGAGCCGCGAGCCTGGGTAGTAGTGCGCGAGGATCGCGCGGGCGGTCTGACCCGCCCGCGCACGCGCGATGGCGCCGACCTGGCAGAGGCCGAGGCCATGACCCCAGCCGCGGCCCCGCGCGATGACCCGCCGGCCCTCGTCGGTCTCGAGGTCGAACCAGGCGCTGCGCAGAATCGCCGCGCCGGTCGCCGCGGGGCGCAGAACCCGCCTGGTCTCATCGCCGCGGACGCGATAGCGTCCCGCCTCCGTCGTGATGCCGAGCGCCGCCACCCGCCCCTCGCGCGTGCGCGCATCGATCTCGAGGCGCCGCAACGAGCCCGGCCGGCGCGGGTCGGCTCCCGCGTACGCCGGCGCGAACCCGTCCGTCTGCCACGCGGACCCGGGATGCTGCGCGAGCTCGTCGAGGTAGGCCGGCAACGAGGCCGCCAGCACGCGCTCCAGGTCGGACCAGCTCCAGGTCTGCTCCCAGACGGCATACCGGCTCTCGCCGCACCAGGCGACGCCATCCGGCCGCCGGTCCTCGACTCCCCGCAGCAGCGGATCGGGCGCGACCGGCCAGACCTCCGCGCAATCGGCGGTGTGACCGCCGCAGGTGGAGTGGAAGAACGTGTCGGCCAGCTCGTCGCCCCGGTACACCACGAGCCCGCCGGTGGCGGCGATCGCCGCCGCGGCGAGCGGGTCCTCGCCGGCCGCCCCGCCGTAGACCTGGTCACGGGTGTCGGCGAACACGTCGAAGCCGCGCGCACGCTGGGCCTCGAGACGCCCGATGACGTAGGTGCGGGCGACGATCGCCTGCGCCTCGACCGCCGCCCGGGCGTCCGGCGGCAGCGCGCGGCCGATCTCGCCCGGCACCACGCCCGCCAGGTAGCTCTCGAGCTCAACCACGTTGACGACGGTGACCCGGGTGCTGTCGCGCGGCGTCCGGATCACGTGCAGCTCGCCCCGCCAGGTCCGGTCGTTCCACAGCAGGAGGTCGCCGGGATCCCGCGGCGCGAGGACGAGCCAGTCGAGGAGCCCCCCCTCCAGGTCGCTCGCGAACTTCAGCTTCCCCGCGAACACGGTGGCGGAGACCGTGTCGCCGGCGGCGAGGTCGAGGAGCGTGCGATCGCGGGCCCCTGACCTCAGCTGCCAGGGCCCGGTGCAGGCGAATCGCTGCTTGGGCAGACCCTCGCCCAGGCCGACCCGCAGGAGCACCGGCTGGCCGGCGACCGGCCGCTCTGGAAACTCCTCCCGCCGGCCGTCGCCGCCGACACGCTTGGCGGCGAGGCAGCCCGCGACCAGGGGCAGGATCACGGCGAGCGACAGCCAGCGGCGCACGCGCACCTCCGGTTCAGCGCATGATGACCAGGCGCTGCATGTCGCTGCGCACCTGGCCGGCTCCACTCTCGACCTCGACGCGGTACAGGTAGGTGCCGTTGGCGAGGTGGTCGCCCTCGCGGTCCCGGCCGTCCCAGGCCACGATCTCCTGCCCGTCCCCCGCTAGGCCGAACGGGACCTCGGCCACCAGGCGCCCGCTGACCGTCCACACGCGGACGCTGCCGCGGCCGCCGTGCAGGCCGGTTTCGAAGAGGAAGCGAGTCTCGTCGCGCATCGGATTCGGGTAGTTGACGAGCTTGCTGATCGCCATCGTCGCCGGCGGCTGCTCGCCGGCCTCGAGCAGGACGTTCGTCGGGAAGCCCGAGATCGTGAGGTCGACGCTCCGCTCGGCCTTGCTGCCGGATGCGGTCGCGGTGAAGGCGACGCGCAGGGTGTGGTTGTCGACGACCGACCAGGAGACGGCCGCCAGCTCCAGCTGGTCGCTGGCGAGAGCCACGGTGGTCGCCTCGTCGAACCACGCGGAGCCGGCCACGGTCATCTCCATCGCCACCGGCTCGTCGATCGTGAAAACGAAGACCTGCGGATCGACGACCTCGCCGTCCGCCGCCGTCACCACCGTCACGTCCTGGGGGACGTGCAGCGTCAGCACCGCGTGCTGGTCGGTCGGCGTCCGGTCGGCGCTGTCGTAGACGTGGACCAGCAGATCGTGGTCGAACGGCCGCACCGGGAGGGTCAGCACGTAGTCGATGATCTGCCGGTTGCCGTTCTCGTAGTACGGGTCCTCCACGGTCGTGTCCGCGGTGAGATCGTCGCCGGCAGAGTCGAGGACCGCCAGGCGGTCGATACCGGCCTCGTCGCGGGCGCGCAGGGTGACCGTGCGCTGGTTCGACGCGTCGAGCGCGGTGAGGTCGATCGGGCCGGCGATGGCGCCGCCGCCGGGCCCCTCCAGCACGGCGTCGACCTCGGGATCGCCGCAGTCCAGAACCATCAGCGGATCGCCCAGGATGGCGTACTGGTAGACCATCTGCCGGATGAAGGAGTTCTGCGACGCCGCGAGCAGGTCGGCCTCGGTCGCCCACATCACCTCGCCCAGCAGCCAGCGGCTCGGCACGGTCTCCCCGGCTGCCGTCAGGTGCGGCGGGTCCATCATCAGGCGGTCGAAGGTGAGCTCGCTGAGGCTCTTGTTCGTGCTCAGGAATTCGTAGCCGCTGCTCGCGTAGACGGCCGAGGCGCCCGCGGGCGTGTAGAACAGGAGCTTCTCGCCGAACCCGGGCTCGACGAGGGAGGTCGCGCGTCCGGCGTGCTGGATGAAGTCGCCCAGGTGGCAACCCATGCCGAAGAAGACCCAGGGCCGGCCGGTGTTGGTCAATAGCGTGATGTCCTGGCGACCGCTGCCGATCCGGATGTCCCAGAGCCACTGCTCGTGCGTGATCAGCCAGTGATTCGCGTGGCCCTGGAAATGCGCGATCAGCGCGCCCCGGTTCAGGTGGGCCAGCAGCGCGGGGGTCGCGCCGCTCGCCGCGCAATCCTCCTTGGCCTGCGACCACGTCCAGGTCTCTCCCTGGGCGGGGTAGTAGGGCTCCATGAATGGCCTGAGCAGCATCGTGTCGGGTGAGAGCGAGACCATCCCGCCGTTATTCTGCCAGGCGTCGGCCAGGGTCAGCTGGCTGGCCTCGAACTGCGTCTCCGACAGCTGGAACGACATGATGAAGCCCTCGAGATTCAACGTCCCCGTCGACCAGGCGTCGTCGGCCATCACCACGAGCCGCCGCCGCCAGTCGCCCTGGTCCGCCGGATCCTCGACCTGCTGGACCTTCGTCAGGATCCGCGCCAGATCAGCGGGCGAGTTGCAGGGGATGCGCCCGACGTAGAGGTCCGGCGGCTCGGTCGTCGAGTTGGGGAACTGGCTCTCGCCCGCGTCGGGGTTCGCATACCACTTGTCCGAGGCGAGCACCTCGGGCGGCAGGTCGCTGCTCGCGGTCTGGACGTGATGGTGGGTCGGCACCCAGTCCCGCGACCAGTTGCGGCCTTCGCCGGTCACGCCGAGCTGCCGCGGATTCTCGTTGGCGTCCCCGATCAGGACCAGCGCCCACGAGCCCCAGTCGGGGCTGTTCAGGGCGTGATTGACGAAGTACTTGATCGCGTACGGGTCCTTCAGGCCGCCGCTGTACCAGTCGTAGAGGTCCTGCGGCTCGACGGCCTGGAACGTGAGCGAGGCGGCCCGCGAGCGGCGGTAGGCCATCCACGCCTCGGCCTGCTCGCGGAACTCCGGATGCACGACCACGAGCACGTCCGCCGACCCCTCGGCGCGCTCCGTCGGCACGACGGGATCGACCGCCAGCGTCGCCTCGTTGTAGGTGATGTCCGGCACGCCCGTCGACGTCATCCGCGCCGCGGTGTAGAATTGGCGGCGGCCCGCGCTCTGGTCGACCTGCAGCGAGAGCAGGTAGCCGTCGCCGTCGGCGACGAGGTTGCTGCGCGTGAGCGCGATGAAGACCGGGTTGCGCGGGTCGGTCGTTTCGATGAGCCCGATGTCATCGGTCGTGAAGCCGGGGATCTCCAGGTTGTTGACGGTCAGCGGCTCGCCGCCCGGGAAGAGCAGCCGGCCGAACGGAGCCTCGTAGAGCGCGTCGTAGGTGACGCGCACCCAGTCCAGGAACGAGAACACGCCGAGGACCGTGATCGAGTTCCGCACGCGCAGAGAAACTCCCGGAGTCGTCAGCGCGGCGGCGGGCAGGATCGTGTCGTAGACCCGCTCGTAGCGCGTGCTGATGACGAAATTGGGCAGCGCCGCCACCACCGCCTGATCCGCGACGATGTCCAGCAGCAGGGTCCGGTCCGTCTCGGAGAAGCCGGAGATCCCGGCCTCGAGGACCGCCCCGACCTGGTCCGGAACCGGCGACCAGAAGCTGAGGCCGGTCCGCGCCTCGTAGTCGTTCTGGGTGTTGAAATAGTACCGGTCCATGGTGATCGCCGGCAGGTACTCGCGGTACGCCAGCGCTTCGTTGTAGTAGTCCACGCGGCGGTAGGTCGCCTCCGGCGCGCCCTGCGAGCCGGGCAGGCCGATCTGGCCCATGCGCGCCCAGGACTCGCCCTCGTCGGGGTCGGCGAGCTGCAGCCAGTAGATGTTGTCGACGTTGGCGATCTCCAGCCGGTCGTTGATCGCGGCGAGATCGTACTGGGTGCCGCCGGCCGCGTACGTGAACGCGCCGTCGTCGCGCGGGCGCAGGCCCCAGAACAGGAAGAGATCGTCGCCGTCGAAGGTGTCGCCCTCGCCGACCATGTGGATCGGCACCTCGACCTCGAGGTAGGGAACGGCCTGGTCGTCGGCCGGATCGTCGAACTCGGGCACGTAGCGCCGCTGGTAGAGCCGGATCTGGCTCTCCTGGAGCGGAACGTCAGGGATGAGACCGGCCGCCACGAGCTCGCTCGCGCGCACGCGGTGCAGCTGGGTGCGGCGTACCGGCACGCGGACCTCGGGATAGCCGAGCGGCGTGCCCTTGGCGGCGGGCCGCGCGGACTTGAGCGGCCGGCTGTCCCGCGCCGAGCCCTCGGTCGGCAGTCCCTTCAGGATCCCGCCGTTGAGGAAGGTGCCGGCGAACCGCTCGTCGCCCTTGCCGCCCAGCCGCTCGGCGGCGCCGGCCGGAGCGTCCTTGCCCGCCGCCGCGTCCGGCACGAAGCGGACGCGCCATTCGCCGCCCGCGAGCGCTTGCCGCGCGACGCCGTCCTCGCTCGCGCGCACCGGATACACCGTGTAGGAGACGATGCGCCGGCCGCGCCACCAGGCGATGTCCCCCAGCCGCACGGCAGGCCCGGCGACCAGCGCGGGATCGCGCGTCTTCATGGCCTCGAGCACGAGCGGCGGGATCCGCCCCTCGGGGAGCGTCTCGCCCGGGCGCGGGATCACCGGCTGCTCGAAGCAGTCGCCGGAATCCGGGTCGCCCCGCATGACCGGCACCGGCTCGATGGCCAGCCTCCGCGCGTCGAGCGCCGTCCAGTCCTCGCGCACCACCTCCAGCCGGGGCGTCGTGCCCGGCGGCACGACGAGCCAGCCGCCGGCGCGCGGCAGCCGGACCGATCCGGGCGTGCCGAGCGCGACGTAGCCGGGCAGATCGGCGTCCCAGACGGGAACGGCGGGGTCGGCGCCGATGCCCGCCCGCCAGGCGACCGCGGGCAGCTCGAGGCTGAAGCGGACCTCGTCGCGATTGCTGGCCACGAGCCGCGGCTGCGGCGCCGCGCCGGCGGCCGTCGCGCCGACCAGGGCCAGCAGCAGCAGGCGGCGAACGACCAGCGAGATCCGGCGCACGGGAGGGCTGGCGGACATGGTTCGCGTCTCCATTCTTAGGGGAATCTCGAGATCCGATCAGGGGCGGGTTTCGCGATCACCCACGCATTATACCAATGGACATCGGCCCGGTCAAACGCGCGCGGGGCGGTGAGCACCCGCCCCGCACGCCGATCCGGATCCCTGACGCGGCTAGTCGAACAGGTTCTTGAGCTGGGTCCAGGTCGTCGCCTCGGTCGCGATGATGCCGCCGCCGTTGAACGTGGCGACGACGCCCGGAACCGTGGGGCCGCTGGTGAGGCCGCAGGCGATGAGGTTGTCGGGGTTCGCGAATCCCGCGAGGACGGGGCCGTCATGGCCCGGGATCGACGGCGGAGTCGCCGGCCCGAACGTGACCTCGACCAGGCCCGCTCCGCTGTACAGCATGTTGAGCGTGCAGAGGACCGCGGCGCCATCGACCGGGATGACCGCGGACTGGTAGCCGCAGAGGTGGTTCGTGTTGGAACCGAAATTCGTCCAGCCGTTGGGGCCGGTGACGCTGAGGATGAAGACCGTGTCCGAGAATTGCAGGCCGACCTCGTAGCCGCCGATGTCGGGCGACACGCCGGATTCGACGCCGAGGATGACGATGTACGCGAAGAAGGGCGCGCCGACCGTGTTGACGTTGGTCTGACCGCTGGTGAAGTCGCTGTTGCTGAAGAACAGTCCCATCCCTGGCTGCGCCATGGCACCGCCGGCCATCAGGGCCACAATGGCGAGAGCTAGCAGTTTCTTCATGGTTACTCTCCTGAAGCAACGCAGGTCCTCAGTCCATCGCCGGGGGAGATCCCTCCCTGCTGCCCCCCGCCCGCTTCGGCGAGGCAGCCTCCGGCCAGTCCGGGGCTCGGTACGTCCTTGTAGAGCCGTGTGGTCCGTGGCCAAGCTGTCCGGAATCCGGCACATCGACCGGTCTCTCGCGGTGAATATCCCCGTTGAGGTCGGTCCTGTCAAGCGTACAAACCTGCGCCGGCCGGGGCGGCGCGGCGCTCGCGCCGCGGCCGGGCCGCGGGTCGGTCTCGAGCGAAAAAGCGAGCCCCGGACGGGTGTCCGGGGCTCGCTGACCATCCAGGAACGAGGGTCGGAACTAGTCGAACAGGTTCTTGACGCCCGTCCAGGTGTGGTTCTCGGTCGCAACGACGCCGGCGCCGTTGAAGGTCGCGACGACACCGTTGATCTGGCCGGTCACCAGGAAGCAGCTGAGCAGGATGTCCGGGTTCGCGCCGTCGGCGATCACGGGGCCAGGGTGGCTGGGGATGCTCGGCGGGTTCGCGTTGTAGAACTCGACGACCGCGGGAGTGCCGGCACCGCCGAACAACTGCATCGTGCAGAGGACCGCGCCCATTTCACCGACCGGCAGAGGCTGCTGGTAGCCGGCGAGGTGGTTGACGTTGTTGCCGAAGTTGGTCCAGCCGTTCGGGCCGCTGACGCTGAGCACGAACACGGAGGCGGGCATGCCGATACCGACTTCGTAGCCGCCGACGGTCTCGACGTTGCCCAAGGGCAGCAAGACGATGTAGGCGTTGAACGGAACAGCCCCGGGATTGAAGTTCGTGTTCGCGGCGACGAACTCGGTATTGCTGAAGAACAGACCGAGTTCGGGAGCATCGGCGAGCGCTCCACCAGCCATCAGGGCCACCAAGGCCAGAGCTAGCAATTTCTTCATGGTTGCTCTCCTGAAGCAGCGCAGGTGAGTGTCTGGAGGAGGCCGGCGGGAGATCCCTGCTGCCCCGCCGCCTGCATCGGCGGGGCAGCGTCCGGCACGTTGGATCACGTCGTCTAGTTGCAGTGCGTTCCGATACCGGCCGTCATGCGCACGATGTCGGACAGGTTGATGACGTTATCGTTGTTGAAGTCGCCCGCGTACTTCGGGTTGTTCACGTAGTTGCCGCCGAGCACCTGGGTGAACGCGGCGATGTCGGACAGGTTCACGGAAAGGTCGCCGTTGATGTCCGCGCTGTTGAAGGTGAGGTTGAGGCCGCCACCGGCGAGCGGAGAGCCGGCGATGTAGACATTGACGGTCTCACCGATCGAGTAGCCGCCACCGAGAACCGGGTTGGTCCAGTGGGTGATGCCGTTGATGTCCGTCGAGGCGTCGGCCGCGGTGCCGTTCGCGCAGTAGGTGAGTCCATCAGCGGAGGTTTCCAGCCACATATCCTCGAAGGGATACTGGAAGATCGGGTCGCCGTTCGTGTCGATCAACGTCAACGTGATCGTCGCGTCGACGACGACCGCGCCAGCCGCGAATGCCGCGTCGAAACCGACGCCGCCGCCGTTGGGCAGAGTAAAGACCGACGCGCCTGCCGCGCCGGCAGGAATGGTCGCCGTCGACAAGTTCAGGTCGGGAACGCCAGCCCAAGCCAGGGAGGCCAGGCTCACGACCATGATGCCGAGCAAGAACCTACGAAGCATTAGGTCACCTCCAAAAGTGATCCGTTCGAGCGAGGGTGGCTAACCCAGGCGGAGTTAGTGTGAGAACCGCGTCGAGTCCTCCTTCCCACTCGGAGTCCATCACTTGACTGAATAAGAGTACCACAGTGACCAGGACGAGGCAACCCTATTTTTTCCCAGCGTCCCAGTTATTTGCAATACCATAACTGTTTCTGCCGCATCAAGATTCCCCCGAGTCCGAGCTTGGTCGTGGCCACCCGAAAATCAAAAAATCCAGGTTATGCAACCAATGGTGGTGGGCGAAACAGGGCTCGAACCTGTGACCCCCTGCTTGTAAGGCAGGTGCTCTAGCCAGCTGAGCTATTCGCCCACGCCACCGCGGAAGAGACGCCAGATGAACAGGGGAAGGGCCACGCAGTAGCCCGCCACCAGGAGCAAGGGCCCCCAGGACAGGTGCCGGCCGGCGAGCAGGATGTAGCCGGCCACGATGGCGGCGACACCGAGTGCAAGAAGCCAGAGGTGACGTCGAACTGCCATGAAGTCCTCCATCCGCGAAGGATAGGTCGCAGCCCTGCCGCCGTCAACGACGGCGGCCTCGCATCAAGCCGCGATAGCGATGCACCGCATCCTCGTGTTCGGCCAGGGTTCGCGAGAATACGTGGCCGCCGTCGCCGTCGGCGACGAAGTACAGCGCGCGGCACGACGGGTCCGGTCGCGCGGCCGCGACGAGCGCCGCCAGGCCGGGACAGCCGATGGGGCCGACGGGCAATCCGGCCCGGCGGTAGGTGTTGTACGGCGAATCGACCTCGAGGTCCTGGTAGAGCAGCCGCTCGCCTCGCTTGCCCAGCCAGAACCCGACGGTCGGATCGGCCTCGAGCCGCATGCCCCGCCGCAGACGGTTGTGATAGACGGCGGCGATCAGCGCTCGTTCCGGCGGCCGGCGCGCCTCGGCCTCCACGATCGACGCCAGGCTCAGCAATTCGTGCAGCGAGTAGTCGCGCGCGATCGGGTCCCGCAGGTCCGCGACGCTGTCGAGCCGGGAGAACTGCAAGCCGACCACCGTCCGCGCGACCGTGAATGCGTCCGTTCCCTCCGCGAAGTGATAGGTGTCGGGCGCGAGGTAGCCCTCGCACCAGTGCAGGAGCCGGCCGGCCGGGCGCCCGTTCCCAGCGATCGCATCGTGCAGGCGAGACCGCGCCGCCGCCGGCAGATAGGAATCAAGCCTGGCCGTCACCAGGGAATCGGCGCAGGCCAGGATGTCGCCCGCGGCCAGGCCCAGGCTGTCGGCGAGCACGGCGGCGAGTACCGGCGCTTCCTGCCCCTCGGGCAAGGTGACCACGACCGGCAGCGGCCGCCCAGCGAGGAAGGCGGCCAGGAGCTCGCGCGGCGAGGCGCCCGGGGAGATGGCGTAGCGACCGACCTGCAGCGCGCGGTCGCGCCCCGTCAACCGCGCCACGATCAGCCAGAGCCGCGGATACGCGAGCAGGCCGCGCCCGTGCAGGTCCGCCGCGACCGATCGCAGCGTCGCTCCGGGCGCGACGCGAACGAGGATCGTCGCCGGCGCCGCCGGCGGCGGGTCCGGCCGGGCGTCCCAGACGCGCCAGGCGGCGACGGCCAGGACGACGCCGGCCAGCGCGACCGCGGCCGCGGCGACGGACGCCGCCCGCTTCATGGCGGCCCTTCGTCGACCCGGCGGCGCCGATCGAGGTCGATCTGGAGGATGATCTGCGCAGCCACGGCGTCGATCTCGCCGCGTCGAGCCGGCCGGCCGCGCAGTCCGATCCACTGCGCGGCCTCCCGGGAGCTGTAGCGCTCGTCGAGCAGGCTCACGGGCAGCGCGAGCGCAGCCTGCAAGCGTCCGGCGAAGCGACGCGCGCGTTCGGCCATCGCGGCCTCCCGGCCGTCGGCGGTGAGCGGCAGGCCGACCACGACCCTGACCGCGTCGCGCTCGCGGGCGAGCGCGCGCAGTCGCTCGAACACCGAACCGTCGCGACCCTCGACGTGGGTGCCGAAGGCGAACGCCACCCGGCCGTCCGGATCGCTCACGGCGATGCCGATTCGGCGGAGCCCGTAGTCGAGTCCGATCACGACGGACATGGCGGCAGGATCATCTCGAGTTGGTCAGGTTCTTGGCGAGCGTCACGCGGAAGCGGCCGTCCGACAGGCGGTCGTAGTCGAGCTGGTCCGAGAATTCGCGCATGATCAGGATGCCGCGGCCGCGCTCGCGCAGGAGGCCCTCGGCCGGCTGCCAGTTGCGGTAGTCGAATCCGGCGCCCTGGTCCATCACCGAGACCACGATCCGGTCCGCGCCGACATCGATGTGGATCTCGACCTGGAGGCTCGCATCCAGCTTGTTGCCATGCTCCATGGCGTTGGTGCAGGCCTCGATGACGGCCGTGCCGAGTTCTTCGATGAGCTGGCGGGGGCAATCCAGATCGCTGCCGAGCTCGAGCAGCACGGCGTCCGGGACGCCGAGGAACGCCATCTGGCTCGGCAGTTTCAGCTCGATGCGGGAGTTCACGTTCGGCGCCCCCGTCCCGGGTTCAGGCAAAGCTGCGAACCGCTTCCTCTTCATCGTCGAAAGAGCGGAAGACGGTCGACAGCTTGGACACGATGAAGACGTTCTCGATACGCTCCGTGACGTTGAGCAGTTTCAATTCCCCACCGGCCCGGGTGACCGTCGTGTAGCCGGAGATCAGGATCCCGAGGCCGGTGCTGTTGACCCAGTTCACCCGTTCCAGGTTCACGATGAAATTGCGCACCCCCTCGTGCATGAGGGTCCGCAGGATCTCGTTGAAGGCCTCCGCGTCGGGCCCCCCCATGAGCTTGCCGCTCATGTCGAGGATCGCGATGCCGTCACGTCGGCGTTCCTTGATCTTCAAGTGCGCCTGCTCCTGGGTTTCCCGGGGATCGGCGATCCCGCAGCGACTCGCGCCAGGATAGTGCACGCGGACCGGCGTGTCCACCTCAGGCTGCGTCCTCGGGACCGGACGGCGGTCGGCCGAGGTCGCGCCGCAGGCCCGCCAGCGCCGCCGCGAAATCCGGGGGCAACGGCGCGCGGAACTCGAGCGGGCGCTGATCGACCGGGTGGCGCAGGTGGAGCGCCGCCGCGTGCAGCAGCTGGCGCCGGGCGGCGCGGACCAGGTTCGCGGCGGCCGCGCGATCGAGCGGGCGCAGATTGCGGGCACGCCGATCGTCGCCGTAGATCGGGTCGCCGACGACCGGGTGGCCGAAATGCGCGAAGTGGACCCGGATCTGGTGGGTGCGGCCGGTCTCCAGCCGGACCCGGCAGAGCTGGACGAAGGCGAGATCGTCGAGGACCTCGTAGCGGGTGACGGCCGCGCGGCCGCGGTTCTGGACCACGGCCATGCGCTGGCGATCGTGGGGATGGCGTCCCAGGCGCCCCTCGAGTACGCCCGCAGGCGCGGGCCAGGCGCCCCACGACAGCGCGAGGTAGACGCGGCCGAGGCTGCGGTCCTTGAGCTGGGCGGCCAGGGCCCCGTGGGCCTGTCGCGTCAACGCGACGACCACCAGCCCCGTGGTGTCGCGGTCGAGCCGGTGCACGATCCCGGGGCGCAGCGGGTCGCCGGTCTCGGCGAGCCGGCCGGTGTGGTGCAGGAGCGCGTTGACGAGGGTGCCGCCGGCATGGCCGGGCGCCGGATGCATGACCAGATCCGGCGGCTTGTTCACGACCAGGAGGTGAGCGTCCTCGTAGACGATGTCGAGCGGGATCGCCTCGGGCTTCACGTCCATCGCGACCGGCGCCGCCGTCGCCAGCCGGATCTCGGCCCCCGCGGCGGGACGGTACGACTTGGGGCGGGGCTGCCCGTCCACGACGACCGAGCCGGTCGCGAAGGACTTCTGGAGCTGGCTGCGGCTGAGTTGCCGCAGGCGGCCGGCCAGGATGACGTCGAGCCGCTGGCCGGCCTCCGCGGGCGAGACCAGGAAGGAAACGGCGGGCTCAGGCATGGTGCTTGCCGCGGGCGCGGCGTTCGCGAATCTCCTCGATGGCCAGGCACAAGAGGAGCAGGCAACCGCCGCAGCTGACGCCGATGTCCGCCACGTTGAAGGTCCAGAACCGGTGCGGACCGATCCCGAAATCGAGGAAGTCCACCACCAGGCCGTCGTAGAAGAGGCGGTCGATCAGGTTGCCGAGAGCGCCGCCGAGGATCAGCCCCATGGCGAGCCGGCGCGCGCGCTGCCGGCGGTCAGCGACCAGCAGGAACCAGATCAGGAGCGCGGCGGCGCCGGCGGAGATCGCGACCAGCATCCAGCGACCGAACGGTGTCAGGCCCATCGCCGCGCCCGGATTGCGCACGTAGGCGAGCCGGAAGAAGTCGCCGAGGATCTCCACCCGGTCGGAGCGCAGGAGGTCGGCGTTGGCGAGCACCAGGCGCTTGGTGACGAAATCCGCCACCCAGATGCCGGCGGCCCAGAGCCACGGTTCGCGTCTCTGCATCAGCCTTGACCGTCCTCCTCCTTCTCCTTGCAATCGATGCAGAGGCGAGCGTGAGGGACGGCCCGGAGCCGTTCGAGTCCGATGTTGCCGCCGCACTCCTCGCACTTGCCGTACGAGCCGTTCTCGATGCGCGCGAGGGCTTCCTCGATGTGGTAGAGGTAGCGACCCTCCGTGCTCGCGAACTGGATCGTGGCCTCGTACTGGAACTCGTCGGTGCCCTGGTCGGCGAGGTGGTTCGAGTGCGCCTTGCCGGTACCAGGACCCTCGGCGCCGTCGAGGCCGCGGATGACCTTGTGGTGCTGGGCCATCGACTGCATGACCCGCTCCTTCTCGTCCATCAGGAGCTTGCGAAACCGCTGCAGGTCGGCCTTGCGCATGCGTGTGCCCCTTCCGCCGCGCTCAGATCCTGGCGAGCATGATGGTGACGTCCGAATCGTCGATCCGGAACGTGTCGCGGTGCGGCAGCTCGCCATCCGCCGCGAGCGACTCGGCGAGGGTCTCCTGGCGGATCCTCTCCGCATGATCGGCGACCGCCGCCCGCGCGGACGCGTCGCCGACGATCACCAGCCGGATGCGGTCGCTGACCTCGAGCCCGCTCTTCTTGCGCAGGTTCTGCACCTTGTTGATGATCTCGCGGGCGACGCCTTCGGCGCGGAGAACCTCATCGACGGTCGTGTCCAGCGCGACGGTCAAGCCGGCCTCGCTGGTGGCGGCGAACGGCTCGATTCCTTCCTCGCGGACCTGGATCTCCGCGAAGCCGAGCACCTCTTGCCGGTCCGCGAGGACCAGCGCGATCTCGCCGCGCTCCCTCAGCCGGCTGATCTGCTCCGCGGTCATGGCCTCGATGACCCGGGCCCACTGCGGAGCCTGCTTGGCGAAGCGGGGACCCAGCGCCCGGTAGTTCGGCCTGGCCGTCACAACCACCACCTCGCGCGGATCCGCGAGCGCGCCGATTCGCTTGACATTGAGCTCGTTGGCAACGTAACCCACCAGCGTGGGATCGTCCAGCAGAGTCGCCGCCCGGTCGTCCGCGCTGTGCACGAGGAGCTGCCCCAGCGGCTGGCGGACCTTGAGCTGCGTGTCCTGCCGGAGGCTGCGCCCGAGGCTGACCACGTCCTGCGCCGCCCGCATGCGGCGCTCGAGGTCGGCGTCCTGCCGCGCCGGGTCGGCGACCGGGAAGTCCTGGAGATGGACCGAGACGTCCGCCTCGCCGTGCGCCCGCAGGCCGCGGTAGAGCTCTTCGGCCGTGAAGGGTACGAAGGGGGCCAGCAGGCGCAGCACCGTCTCGAGCACCGTGTCGAGGACGGTGTAGGCCGTGTGCTTGTCGGTGTCGACCGCGCCGTGCCAGAACCGCTTGCGGCAGAGGCGGACGTACCAGTTGCTCACGTCGTCGCAGACGAACGCGCCGAGGGTCCGGCCCGCGCGCGTCAGGTTCATCGCCTCGAGATCGTCGCGCACCGAGGCCGTGACCGACTGCAGGCGGCTCAAGACCCAGCGATCGAGCACGGTCGGGGCGACCGGGCGCGCCGGCTCCGGCGTCCAGCCGTCGAGATTCGCGTAGAGCGCGAAGAACTTGTAGGTGTTCTCGACCGTGCCGAGCAGCTTGCTGCGCGCCTCGGCGATGCCCTCCTCGTCGAAGCGGGTCGGCAGCCACACCGGATTGGCGGTGACCAGGTACCAGCGAAGCGGATCGGCCCCGTCGCGGCGCATGATCGCCATCGGGTCGACCGTGTTGCCCACGCTCTTGGACATCTTCTTGCCCTGGCGGTCGAGGACCAGCTCGTTGACGAGGCAGCGCTTGTAGCTGCTGCGGCCGGTCAGGAAGGTGCCGATCACCAGCATGGTGTAGAACCAGCCGCGGGTCTGGTCGATGCCCTCGGAGATGAAATCCGCCGGGTACTGGCTGGCGAACAGCTCCTGGTTCTCGAACGGCCAGTGGTACTGCGCGAACGGCATGCTGCCCGAGTCGAACCAGCAGTCGATGACCTCGGGCGTGCGGCGCATGGTGCCGCCGCAGCCGCCCGCGGCGCACGAAAAGACGATCGCGTCGACGTGCGGGCGATGGAGATCGAGCCCGGACTGGTCGCGCCCGGTGAGTTCGCCCAGTTCCGCCCGGCTCACCGGCAGGTGCAACCGTCCGCATCGGTCGCAGACCCAGACGTTGAGCGGCGTCCCCCAGAACCGGTTCCGGCTGAGCGCCCAGTCGATGTTGCCCGCGAGCCAGTTGCCGAAGCGGCCCGCCCCCACCTCGGGCGGCGCCCAGACGATGTCCGCGTTGGCCGCCACGAGCTGGTCGCGCATCCGGCTGGTGGCGATGAACCAGCTGGGCGTCGCGTAGTAGATCAGGGCGTTGCCGCACCGGTCGTGGAACGGGTATTCGTGGCGGTAGGTCGCCTGCGCGTAGAGCTGACCGGCGGCTTCGAGGTGCCGGATGATCAGCGGGTCCGCCTTCTTCACGTGCATCCCGCGCCAGGGCTCGACCTCGGCGGTGAACTCGCCATTCTGATCGACTGGCTTGAAGACGGCGAGGTTCTCGCGCTCGCCGGCCTTGAAGTCGTCCTCGCCGAAGGCCGGCGCCAGGTGCACGATGCCCGTGCCGGTGTCGAGCGTCACGAAATCGGCGGCCACGACCTTGAACGCCTCCGCCCCCGCCGGGACCCGGCAGAACGGCAACAGCTGGCGGTATCGTCGGCCGAGCAACGCCCGGCCCTTGAACCTGTCCACGACCTCGACGCCCCGCTCGCGGTCGAGCACGTCGAGCCGCGCCTCGGCGAGGATCAGGACCTCGCCGCCGTGCCGCACGCGCACGTAGTCGAAGTCCTCGCCCACGGCGAGCGCGACGTTGCTCGGCAGGGTCCAGGGAGTGGTCGTCCACGTCAGGAACGACTCGTCGGCGTCGGCGGCCTGCAGCCGCACGTAGAGCGACGGGTCCTGCACCGTGCGGTAGCTGTTCGCGAGCTCGTGGCTCGACAGCGGCGTCGCGCACACCGGGCAGTAGGGCACCACCTTGTGGCCCTGGTAGAGCATCCCCGCCGCGTGGAACCGCTGCAGGATCGCCCAGACGGACTCGATGTAGTCGTTCGTGTAGGTGATGTAGGGATCCTCGAGGTCGATCCAGTAGCCGAGCAGCTCCGTGAACTCGTCCCACTCGGCCTTGCAGGACCAGACGCTCTCGCGGCACTTGTCGTTGAAGGCGCCCAGACCATAGGCCTGGATCGCCTGGGCGCCCTGGATCCCGAGCTGCTTCTCGACCGACCGCTCGACCGGCAGGCCGTGCGTGTCCCAGCCGGCCTTGCGCAACACGCGGTGACCGGTCATGGTCTTGTAGCGGCAGATGATGTCCTTGCAGAGCCGCGCCATGGCGTGGTGCACGCCGGGCCTGCCGTTGGCGGTCGGCGGGCCCTCGTAGAAGACCCAGTCGGGACAGCCCGCCCGCTGGGTGATGCTGCGACGGAACACGTCGTGCCGGCGCCAGAACTCGCTGACCGCGTGCTCGGAGGCCGCGTCGTGGTATGGGCTCGCCGGCAATGGGTACAGGTCGGCCATCAGCGCGGCGCCTTTCGCAGGAAGCCGGTGACGAGGGCTTCCAGCCGCGGCTGGGCCTCGCTGGCGGTTCGCAGGATGTCCTCGACCTTCGCCGGCTGCAGGTTGTCCGGGAAGCAGGCGTCCGTGATGACCGACAGGCCCAGCACCTTCATGCCTGCGTGCACGGCCACCAGGTTCTCGGGGACGCTGGACATGCCGACCGTGTCGGCGCCCAGTTGCCGCAGGAATCGATACTCGGCGGCAGTTTCCAGGTTCGGGCCAGCGACCGCGACGTAGACCAGATGCCGCAGCGCGATCCGCTCGGCCAGCGCGACCTCGTCGCAGATCGCGATGTAGCGCCGGTCGTAGGCTTCGCTCATGTCCGGGAACCGCGGTCCGAGCCGCTCGTCGTTGGGGCCGATCAGCGGATTGGCGCCCATCAGGTTGATGTGATCGACGATCACCCCGATGTCCCCCGGGCGGTGCACGGGATTCATGCCGCCGACCGCGTTGCTCATGATCAACGAATGGGCGCCGAGAGCGCGCATGACGCGCACGGGCAGGGTGACCTGCTCCATGGAATAGCCCTCGTAGTAATGGACGCGACCCTGCATCACGCAGACCGCGCGCCCTTCCAGGGTGCCCAGGACCAGATTGCCCGCGTGGCTCGTGGCCGTCGACTCGACGAAATGCGGGATCTCCCGGAACGGGATCGACACCTGCCCCTGGATCCTGCGGGCGAACTCGCCCAGCCCGGTGCCCAGGATCAAGCCGTACTCCGGCTCCAGCGAGGTCCGGCTGCGGATGTGGTCGGCGGCCTGGCGTATCCGCGTGTAGAGATCACTCACGTCGAGCCTCCACGCCCAAATGAAGACAGTCCCCGGCCGTCGCGAGGCCGGGGTGACGGGATTTGCAGCGAGCAAAGTAAGTTAACACGGCCGCGGGCGCCAAAAAAGCGTAAAAGAACGCGGATCCGGGGACCCCGCTCTCGGCGACGCGTGCCCGGGGCGGATCAGAGGTGCGGCAGGTCCTCCGGGCGATCGCCCGCGGCGTCGAACGGCAACGCGGCCACCTGCCCGGCCTGCTGGAGCGCCGCCGCGATCCGCGCGCTCTCGGCGGCCTTCTCCGCCTCCCGGGCGGCGATCGCGTAGTCCCGCCATTCGTCCTGGCCGCGGTCGATCCGGGCGGCCGGAGTCGGTTCGCCGGGCGTGACGACCGGGCCCGCCCAGGGCGGATCCGCCGGCTGGTCGGCGGCGACGTCGCCCGACTCGAGCATGCGACCGTCCAGGTCCCGGAAGTCGCTCCGGTGGGACTCGACGAACTGGATCTGCGCCTCCGCCAGGCTGCGGAAGCGACCCAGGTAGGTCTCCTTCTCGCGGTGGACGGCGAGCGCCTCGCGCCGCAGGTCGTTCAGCCGCGTGAGGCCCTCGGCCAGCACCCGGTCGACCCGCTGGCGAGCTTCCTGCACCATCAGCTCGCCCTGCTTGCGCGCGGTATCCCGGGCTTCCTGGGTGACCCGCTCGGCCGTCATCAGGGTGTCCCGCAGGGTCCGCTCCAGGTTTCGGTACTCGCCCAGCTTCTCGTCCTGCTCGACGACCCTCTCGCGCAGTTGCTTGTTGTCGACCAGCACGGCCTCGTACTCGTCGGCGAGGTTGGACAGGAAGGCGCGGACCTCATCGCAGTCGTAACCGCGCATGCCGCGCTTGAATTCCTGCTTGCGGACGTCCAGGGGCGTGATCCTCATCGTGCTTCTCCTTGCCAGTGCGGCCAGCTCGCGGGCGCGAACGACCAATTCCCGACCACTCGAGCCGGAAAAATCCGTTCTGTCCGGCGATGCATCAAGACCGGTGCCAGCCCCGCCTCACCCGGGGCGCGGTCCGAAGATGGCGGTCCCGATCCTCACCAGCGTGGCACCCTCGAGGATCGCCGCCTCGAAATCGTCGCTCATCCCCATGCTCAGCTCGGGCAGGGGTAGCCCGCAGGCCGACCGGGCGCGGTCGCGCAGCTCGCGCACGGATCCGAAGGTCCGCCGCAGGTCGGCCTCGCCGTCCCCGTACCGGGCCATCGCCATCAGGCCGCGCAGGTCCAGGTGGCCGAACGCGGCCACCGCGCAGGCTACGTCCACCGTCTCGTCCGGGGCAAGCCCGTCCTTCTGCGGCTCGCGCGTTGCGTTGACCTGCAGCAGCACGGGCTGGCGCAGGCCCAGCTCGGCGGCCCGCCGATCGAGCCGCTCGGCCAGCTCGGTCGCGTGCACGCCGTGGATGAGCGCGAACCGGCCGGCCGCCCTGGCCGCCTTGTTGCGCTGGAGGTGGCCGATGAAGTGCCACCGGACCGGCGCCGCGGCCCGACCCAGCTGGCCGGCCAGGGCGTCCTGCCGCGGCAGCGCATCCTGCAGGCGGTTCTCGCCCAGATCGAGCTGGCCGGCCTGGACGACGGCCGCCACCAGCGGGAGCGGGATCCGCTTGGTCACCGCCACGAGCCCGACCGAATCCGCCGGTCGTCCCGCTCGCGCGCACGCGGCGGCGAGGCGTTCGCGCACGCGGGCGAGGTTGGTCGCGACGTCGACGTCGGGCACGGCGGGCCCTCCGGTTAACGCCAGCGCAGCAGGCGAGTGTCGGGGTCGAGCTCCAGCGAGACGCTGGCTGGCTGCTCGGTGTCGTGCTCCTTGAGGATCTGCAGGCGGATCCTGCCGCCGACGGACGCCAGGCTCAGGATCACCGCGAGGTGCTCCTCGTGCCAGGCGACCTCGCGAGGCACGCCGCGGTCGTCGACCTCCTGACCCTCGCGGTGCAGGTTGCCGCAGGTCCACACCTCGGCGTCCATCTCGCGGGCGAGGTCGCGCATGCCCTGGATCTCCCAGTCCTCGCTGTACTCGAACCGCGGCGTGCCGTCCATGATGAGCATGTCCGGCTGGAAGTCCGCGCCCTCGCGCAGGAAAGCGATCGACTGGCGCAGCTTGGCGAGGGTGAACGTCTCGCGGTTGAAGACCAGCACGTGCCGGCCGCGTTCGACCGCCAGGCGCCGTTCCAGCAGGTTGTCGAGCTGGAGCAGCTCGGCCGTGGCGTGCAGGAGCTGGTCGTAGTAGGCGATGACGTGCTCGACGGTCTCCTTGGTGGAGATGTGCAGCACGCGCTGATTCTGCAGGAGCTTGTCGATGGCCAGACCGATCAGGAAACCGGTCTTGCCGGCGCCGGTGCGCGACAGCACGACCCCGATGTTCCCGCGCCCGAGGCCGCCGCCGAGGGCGCGCTCGAGGATCCGCACCGGGCTCTTCTCGACGATGCTCTTGGTCATGGTCATGCTCCCCGCAGTCTACTTGCCCTTGGCGCGCTTTTCCAGATATTCCTTGCGCAGCTGCTCGGCGACGTCCTTCGGCGCCGGCGCGTACCGCGCGAACTCCATCGTGAACTCGGCTTTGCCCGCCGTCGCCGAGCGCAGGACGCTGGCATAACCGAACATGTCGCCCAGCGGCACGTGCGCGTCGATCCGCACGAACCCCGTGGCCTCCGTCGTACCCATGATGATGCCGCGCCGCTGCATCAAGGTCTTGAGGACCTCGCCCTGCTGCTCGCTCGGCCCCTCGACCGACACCAGCATCAGGGGCTCGAGCGCGATCGGCGCGCCCTCGAGATAACTCTCCCGGAACGCCATGCGGCAGGCAGTCTGGAACGCCATGTCCGACGAATCCACCGCGTGGCTGTCGCCATCCTCGAGGACCACCTTCAGACCCTGGACCGGCGCGCCGATCAGCGCGCCTTCATGGATGCAGTCATGGAAACCCTTCTCGCAGGCGCCGATGTACTCGGTCGGGATGCTGCCGCCGACCACGGCGTTGACGAAGTGGTACTGCCCGTCGTCGCTCGGCTCGATGCGCCCCATGACCCGCGCGTACTGGCCGGAGCCGCCCGTCTGCTTGCGGTGCGTGTAGCTGAAGGCGACAGCCCGGGTCATGGTCTCGCGATAGGCCACCTTCGGCTGCCCGGTCGTCACCAGCGCGTTGAACTCGCGGCGCATGCGCTCGACGTAGACCTCGAGGTGCAGCTCGCCCATGCCGCGGATGAGCGTGTCCCCGGTCTCGGGATCGACCGCGGTGCGGAAGGTCGGGTCCTCGCGCGTGAAGCGGTGCAGCGCCTTGGCCAGCTTGGCCTGGGACTTGGCGTCCGCCGGCGCGATCGCGAGCGAGATCACCGGTTCCGGGACGTGCATGCTGGTCAGGCTGACCTGCCGGCCGCCGGTGAAGGTGTCGCCGCTGGCGCAGTCGATGCCGAAGAGCGCGACGATGTCGCCCGCCTGGGCGGTCTCGATGTCCTCCATCTGGTCGGCGTGCATGCGGCCGAGCCGGCCGACCTTGACCTTCCGGCCCGTCCGCGTGTTGACGATCTCGCTGCCCTTGCGGACGTCGCCCTGGTAGAGCCGGATGTAGGTCAACTGGCCGTAGAGGCCGTCCTCCAGCTTGAACGCGTGCGCGATGAGTTCGTCCGCCGGATCGTTGGACAGCACGAAGCCCCGCTCTTCGCCCCCCCGCAGGATCTCCAGCGCCTCGTTGCGGACCTCGGTCGGATTCGGCAGGTACCGCACGACCGCATCCAGCAGCAGCTGCACGCCCTTGTTCTTGTAGGCGCTGCCGAGCAGGACCGGCGTCAGCTCGTTGGCCAGCGTGCCGCGGCGGATCGCGTCGTGGACCAGCGCCTCGGTGACGGCGCCCTCGAGGATCGCCTCGGTCAGCTCGTCGCTGTACATGCTGGCCGCGTCGAGGAGCAGCTCCCGGCGCGCCTCCGCCTCCACGCGCAACGGATCGGGTATCTCGGACCAGGCCACGGTCTCGCCGTGCGGGCCCTCGAAGCGGGCGACCTGCATCCGGACGAGATCGATCACGCCCTCGTGCTCCGCCTCCAGGCCCAGGGGCAGCTGGAGCATCACGGCGTTGTGCCCGAGCTTCTCGCGCAGCTGGTCGGTCACGCGCATGGGATTGGCGCCGGAGCGGTCGCACTTGTTGACGAAGGCCAGGCGCGGCACCCGGTACCGTCGCATCTGGCGGTCCACGGTGATCGACTGCGACTGCACGCCGGCCACGGCGCAGAGCACCAGGACCGCGCCGTCGAGCACGCGCAGGGCTCGCTCCACCTCGATCGTGAAATCGACGTGGCCGGGCGTGTCGATGAGATTGATGCTGTGGCCGTCCCACTCGCAGTGGGTCGCGGCGGACTGGATGGTGATGCCGCGCTCGCGCTCCAGATCCATGGAATCCATCGTCGCGCCCACGCCGTCCTTGCCCTTGACCTCGTGGATGGTCCGGATCCGGCCCGTGTAGAAGAGGATCCGTTCGGACAGCGTGGTCTTGCCCGAATCGATGTGGGCACTGATCCCGATGTTCCGGACCCGGCTGAGATCGGTCGCCATGCTCGTCCAGTCCCTTTCGCCCGCCCCCGCGGGCGAGCGGCCCGGCCGCCGGCGCGGCCCAGATAACAGAGGAGGTTGGCCGCAGCCAACCTCGCAGCGTTCGTAGCGGTGGCGGAAGCCGGCGGGAAGGTAAGTCGAGGCGGACCGGTCGGCAACCTCGCGCGGCGATTCCGGCGGGATTTCCGCCGGCGCCGCCGCGGTTCAGATGGCTCCGTGGCGCCGGCCGACGAGCGCGAAGGCGTCCAGGAGCTTGTCGATGTGCTCGCCCGTGTGCGCTGCCGAGGCCTGCAGCCGGATGCGCGCCTGGCCCCGCGGCACGACCGGGAAGCTGAAGCCGATGCAGTAGATCCCCTCGGCGAGCAGGTCGCGGCTCATCCGCTGGGCGAGGATCGCGTCGTTGGCGAACTTCCGGAAGTGCACCGGGACGATCGGATGGTCGCCGGGATCGATGTCGAAGCCGAGCGCGGTGAGCCCCGCGCGGATCCGCTTCTGATTGCGATCCAGCGTGTGCAGCGGCTCGGGATCCTGCTTGCAGATCCGCAGGACCTCGAGGGTCGCGCCGCAGACCACCGGCGGCAGCGAGTTGCTGAAGAGGTACGGCCGCGACTTCTGGCGCAGCCAGGCGATGATCTCCCGCGGGCCGGCGGTGGCGCCGCCGAGCGCGCCGCCGAGGGCCTTGCCCAGGGTCGTCGTGATGAGGTCGACCCGGTCCATGACGCCGAATTTCTCGGGGGTGCCGCGGCCGGTCGGGCCGGTGAAGCCGGTCGCGTGGCTCTCGTCGACGAGGACGAGCGCGTCGTAACGGTCCGCCAGGTCGCAGATCGCCGGCAGGTTCGCGAAGTCGCCGTCCATCGAGAAGACGCCGTCCGTGACGATCAGCCGGAACGGGGCGCCCTGAGATTCGCGTAGCCGGTGCTCGAGGGACTCCATGTCGGCATGCCGGTAGATGAGGCGATTCGCCTTGGCCAGGCGGACGCCGTCGATGATGGACGCATGGTTGAGCTGATCGGTGATGATGGCCGAGCCTTCGCCCAGCAGCGGCTCGAACACGCCGCCGTTGGCGTCGAAGCAGGCCGCGTAGAGGAGCGCGGCCTCCATGCCCAGGAATTCGGCGAGTTCCTGCTCGAGCCGCGTGTGCAGTTCGGTGGTCCCGCAGATGAACCGGACCGAGCTCAGACCGTAGGCCCAGCGATCGAGCGTCCGCCGCGCGGCCTCGACCACCCGCGGATCGCTGGCGAGGCCGAGGTAGTTGTTGGCGCAGAAATTCAGCACGGTCTTCCCGCCGACCCTGACCTCGGCGCCCTGCGCGCCCTCGAGGACCCGCTCGTCCTTGAACAGTCCCTGCTCCCGGAGCGATTCCAGTTCGCGGGCCAGGACCTGCTTGATCGCTCCGTACATCGCGCGCCTCCGCGGCAAGACGCCGGCGGTCGCCGCCAGGCGACCGCCGGCCTGGAACACGGTCCCGGTTACTTGGCGTACTTCGCCGCCATCTCGACCAGGCTCAGGCACCGGATCTTGTCGGCCCAGCCGGCCTGCCCGAAGGCGACCATGCGCTCTTCGACCACCTTGGCCATCGCCTCGCGCGCGGGCTTCATGTAATCGCGCGGATCGAATTTCTCCGGAGTCTCGGCGAAGACCCGGCGGATCGCGCCCGTGATCGCCAGGCGGTTGTCGGTGTCCACGTTGATCTTCCGCACGCCGTGCTTGATTCCCCGCTGGATCTGGTCGACCGGCACGCCGTAGCTCTCCTTGAGGGCGCCGCCGTACTTGTTCACGATGTCGACCAGCTCGCGCGGCACGGAGCTCGAGCCGTGCATGACGAGGTGGCAATTGGGCAGCTTCCGGTGGATCTTCTCGATGACGTCCATCTTCAGCACGTCGCCCGTCGGCTTCTTCTTGAACTTGTAGGCGCCGTGGCTGGTGCCGATCGCGACCGCGAGCGCGTCGCAGCCGGTGGCGGACACGAAATCGCCGGCCTGCTCGGGATCGGTCAGGTGGGCCAGCGCGTCCTCCCCGGACAGGCCGGCTCCGTGACCGTCCTCGAGACCGCCGAGGCAGCCCAGCTCGGCCTCCACCGTCACGCCGAGCGAATGGGCGACGTCGACTACCTTCCTCGTCACGTCCACGTTGTACTCGTAGCTGGCCGGCGTCTTCCCGTCCGCCTGCAGTGAGCCGTCCATCATGACCGAGGTGAATCCCTGCTGGATCGCGCTGTAGCAGGTCGCCGGGCTGTTGCCGTGGTCCTGATGCATCGCGATCGGGATCCGCGGATTGAGCTCGGCCGCCGCGAGCATCAGGTGGCGCAGGTAGTTGTCGTTGGAGAACGCCCGCGCGCCGCGGCTGGCCTGAACGATGACCGGGCTGTTGGTCTTCGTGGCGGCCATCATGATGGCCTGGATCTGCTCCATGTTGTTGACGTTGAACGCGCCGACGCCGTAGTCGTGCTCGGCGGCGTGGTCCAGCAGGATTCGCATGGGGACGAGTGGCATGGCGGTTTCCTCCACGGTCTTCGGGTCGCTACCGAACTCGCGGCGAGGGTCCACAGCGCGGTCGCCCGAGCCGTAGGCGAAACTGCCGCAACGTGGACCGGTCGCGGCAGCGGAGGTTTGGTGGTGGAGGCGGCGGGAATCGAACCCGCGTCCGTAACCGGTGCCCTGCAGGCATCTACATGCGTAGTCGTCTGTTGATCTCGTCCGCCGGCAGGTCAGTCGACACACCTAACGGCGGACCAGTCTCACTGAAATCTCACCCTCCGCCAGAGACCTGCTTCGGGCCAGTCGCCGGTGAACGGCGCCCCCATTGGCCAGGGCCGGTGACCCCCCCGACCGGGAACGGGCGGCTACTTAAGCCGCCAGCGCGAAGTTAGCTTCGTCGCTTGTTGGTTTTCCACCGTTTTACGGGAAGGGTGGGATCCCGGCATGCAGCCCACAGTCCCCCGACCACGTCGAGACCATGTCGCCCCCACCGGACGGTTGACCGCAGGGGTACAAGGTACCGCCACCGAGCCGCGACTGTCAAACCGGATAAGGAACGGGGCGGCCCGCAGCGGACCGCCCCGTTGCTCGCGCAGCCTGCGGCCGCTACCAGTGACCCTGGGCCAGCATGGCGTCGGCGACCTTGACGAAACCGGCGATGTTCGCGCCGGCGACGTAGTTGCCCGGGCTGCCGAACTCCTTCGCCGCCTCGACGCAGCTCCGGTGGATCGCCTTCATGATGCCGTGCAGGCGCTGATCGACCTCCTCGCTGGGCCAGCTCAGCCTCAGGCTGTTCTGACTCATCTCCAGCCCCGAGGTCGCGACGCCGCCGGCGTTCGCCGCCTTGCCGGGGCCGAAGAGGATGCCCCGGTCGAGGAACTGCGCGACGCCGTCCGGCGTGGTCGGCATGTTCGCGCCCTCGCTGACGAGATAGACCCCGCCCCGCAGCAGGTTCGCGGCGTCCTTGCCGTTGATCTCGTTCTGGGTCGCGCTGGGGAACGCGCACTGCGCCTTGTGATTCCACAGCGGATTGGACTCGGCGCCGGACTCGATCGGCGTGTACACGGCGCCCTTGAACTTGCTCGCATACTCGCTGATCCGGCCGCGCTTGACGTTCTTCAGCTGCATCACGAACGCCAGCTTCTCGCGGTCGATGCCGGCCTCGTCGTAGATGTGGCCCGCGCTGTCGGACAGGGTCACCGGCTTGGCGCCCAGGTCCAGCAGCTTCTCGACCGTGTACTGGGCCACGTTGCCGGAGCCGGACACGAGGCACGTCTTGCCCTCGAGGGTCTCCTTGCGCGTGGCGAGCATCTCGGCGGCGAAGTACACCGAGCCGTAGCCGGTGGCCTGCGGGCGGATGAGGCTGCCCCCCCAGCCGAGGCCCTTGCCGGTCAACACGCCGGTGAACTCGTTGACGATCTTCTTGTACTGGCCGAACAGGTAGCCGATCTCGCGGCCGCCGACGCCGATGTCGCCCGCCGGCACGTCGGTGAACTGCCCGATGTGGCGGTACAGCTCGGTCATGAAGCTCTGGCAGAACGCCATCACCTCGTTGTCGCTCTTGCCCTTCGGATCGAAGTCGCTCCCGCCCTTGCCGCCGCCCATGGGCAGCGTCGTCAGACTGTTCTTGAACACCTGCTCGAACGCGAGGAACTTGAGGATGCCGAGGTTGACGCTCGGGTGGAACCGCAATCCGCCCTTGTAGGGACCGATGGCGCTGTTCATCTCGATGCGGAACCCGCGGTTGACCTGGATCTGCCCGCTGTCGTCGACCCAGGGCACGCGAAACATGATGACCCGTTCAGGTTCGACGAGACGCTCGAGGATCTTCGCGGTGCGGTACTCGGGGCGCTTGTCGAGGACGGGCCAGATGGATTCGACGACTTCCTCGACTGCCTGGTGGAACTCGGGCTGCGCCGGGTTCCGGGACTTGAGGGCCTCCATGAACTGGGCAACGTTCTGGGCCATGGCGGATTCTCCTTCGCGGTGGAGCGGCGACGTTCGGGCGGCCGATCCCGGGGGCCGGTCGGCTGGCACAGGCGGAAATCTAGACCGTCTCGTTGCCAAAGCAAAAAAAATCAACCGTTGGACTTGGAGATTTTCGGCCGCCGGGCGGACCCGGAGCGTCCCTGGCGGGCGCGCCCGGCCAGAGCGGCGGCCGACCCGCCGCCGCGAGGTCGCGCTAGGACCTCAGACCTCCGGATCGGAAGACCCAGTCCCACAGGGGTTGGCTGACTCCGAACCGCCGGTCCATGTCCTTGAAGTGATGCGCCAGATGGTATCGTTTCAGGAACAGCAGCAGGCCGCCCCGGCACGGCGCGTGGTGCCAGGCGTAGTGGCCGAGGTCGTACGCGAGGTAGCCGCCGAGCAGGCCCGACATCGCGAGCATCGCGGGACCGGGCGCGAGCAGCGCCCGCAGGGCCGCGAAGAGCGCCGCGGCGATGGCGATCGCGCCCAGGATCGGGAACACGAGACGGGTCTGGTCCCAGGGGTCCTTGTGATGGATGCCGTGCACCAGGAAGTGGAACTGGCGTCCGCCGAGGCTCCGCGGCTCGTGGTGGAAGATCCCGCGGTGCAACCCGTACTCGACGAGGGTCCAGAGCAGGAAGCCGGCGACCCACCAGCCGCTCGCCACCCACCCTCTCGCGGCCGTCGCTCTGGCGCCCGCGACGGCCAGCGCGACGAGCGTGGTGCCCCAGAGCGCGAGCACGGCCTGCCACCGGATGTGGGTCTGGGCCTCGAGCCACGTCCGCGCGAAGATCGGGAAGGAGTCGGGCCAGCGCTCGCCCGCGCGGGCTGCCGCCAGCTGTTGCCTGAACTTCGGCGACAGATGGCGGTGAGCCCACTCCCAGTAGCGGTCGCCCAGCCCGGCGATCTGTCCGAAGACCGGAAGCGTGTAGTCGACGCCGAACTCATCGGTGATCCCGGCACGGATCGGCGGCAGCTCGTTCACGTGGTGCCTCCGCTCGGTCGGTGGTGTATCTTGGGTCGCTGAAATGCCGACAACCTACCACAAACCGGCCGGTCCGAAAGATACATGGTTCTTTACGTCCGATCTCCACGGCCGGACGGGACGGTACCGGGCGCTCCTGGCGGCGGTGGCTGAGGAGTCGCCGCGGGCGGTCCTGCTGGGCGGGGACCTCCTGCCGCACCCGTTCGCGGAGGCTGCGGACGCGGCGCGCTATCCGGACTTCCTCGCCGATTTTCTCGAACCTGCCCTCGCCGAGCTGCGCGACCGGCTGAAAGACGCCTTTCCCCGGTTCGTGGCGATCGCGGGCAACGACGACCCGCGGGCCAGCGAGCCGCGCTGGCAGCAGATCGCGGCGCGCGGCCTCTGGGAATATCTGGCCGGTGGCTGGACCGAGATCGACGGCGTCCCGGTGCTCGGGTATCCCTACGTGCCGCCGACGCCGTTTCGCCTCAAGGACTGGGAGCGGTACGACGTCAGCCGCTTCGTCGATCCGGGCTGCGTGGCGCCCGAGGATGGGGTCCACAGCACGCCGATCGACCGCCAGCGCCTCCAGCACGAGACGATCGCCGCGGACCTGCGCCGGCTCGCCGACGGGCGCGACCTCGCCGGGGCGATCCTCCTCTGTCATTCCCCGCCGTACCAGACGGTGCTCGACCGCGCGGCGCTCGACGGGCGGCTCGTCGACCACGTCCCTCTGGACCTCCACGTCGGGAGCATCGCCCTGCGGCGCTTCATCGAGAGGGTCCAGCCGGCGGCCGGACTCCACGGACACGTGCACGAGAGCGCGCGGCTCTGCGGAGCCTGGCGCGAGCAGCTCGGCCGCACGTGGTGCATGACCGGCAGCTGCGACGGCCCGGATCTGACCCTGATCGCGCTGGATCCGCGCTCGCCAGAGAAGGCGACGCGGCGACTGCTGCCGGTCCGCTCCGCCTAGCGGCCGAGCGCGAGCGGTCGCGCGGCGTCGGTCACCGCGCCGATCTTCGCGGCCCAGCTCGTCTTGCGCTCGATGTCCTCGTCCGAGATCAGATGCACGTCGAGCAGACCGTCGCAGCGGACGCCGGTGTCGAGGTAGTTCATCTCGGCCAGGCAGCGGCTCCAGCCGTCGAGCCAGGCCAGCAGCTCCGAGCGCTGCCGCGGATTGCCCCGGAAGTGGACCAGCAGATCGATGTCGCTGCCCGGACCGGCGTTGGCGTTCTTCGTCGAACCGAAGACGTACATCGCCGCGACGCCGAACGCGGCGGCGTCGAGTTCCGCGGCGATCTTCTCGGCCATGCGCAGCCGCCAGAACCAGTGCCGTTCCTGCGGATGGGCGACCTGACCCGGCCGCAGGGCCGGCCGGTCAGCGGGCACCTCGTCCGGCTCGGCCAGGAACGCGACCGCCCGCTCGAGGTCGGCGTTCAACAGGACCCGCAGGATCCGGCCGCCGCTGTGCCGGGGCACGTCGATCACCCGGACGCACTCGGCCAGGTTCGCGAACTCCGGCGCGAGCTCGGCCAGCAGGTTGTGGCCGTCGCGGAAGAAGGACGCGCGGAAGACGGTCCGGCCATCGTCCGGATAGAGCGGCAGGTACCGGATCCGCGATTCCACCAGATCCTGGAAGAAGTGGGTGCCGAAGGAGAGATCCGGCATGGTCTTGCCGGGTCCCCAGGCCATCTCGACGAGGAGCGACGTGTTGCAGATGTCCGCGTAGGTGACGTTGACCCCGAGCTTGAGGTCGCCGCGGCTGCCCCAGCGCCCCGGTCCCATGAGGACGAACTTCCGCTTGGGCAGCACCTCGTTCAACCGGCTGACCGCCCGGCCGATCGCGCGCAGGCTGGCCTCGTCCGGCAGGGCGGCGTACGCCGCCGGGTCGACGAAGACGACGTGGCTGAGGTCCGGCACGAAGCCGTTGGACACGTGGCGATGCGAGTCGAACACGACATCCGCGTTCGGGATCTCCTGGGGGATGGGCGCCGCGGCGACGTCCTGGGCCTGGCTCTGCGGCCGGCACTGCAGCAGGTAGAGGTCCTTGCCGTCGTGGGCGAATTCCACGTCCACCGGCGTGTGCATCGACTCCTCGAGCACCGCCAGCATCGTCTGCATGTCGCGCATGAACGGCGTGTCGTCGACGAGTCCGTTGAACGTCGTCACGACCTCCATCTGGCCCGGTTCGAAGAGCAGCGGCACCGGCTTGCGCAGCATGTCGCGCGACAGCACCGAGAAGACCTGGTCGAGCAACGGGTACTGGCCGTCGGCGTCGCGCAGCAGGGACTGGATGTCGAGGGTCTCGAACCGGTTCGTCTCCAGGTTCAGGACGTCGATCATGCGCGCCGAGTAGCGGATCATCTCCTCGGTCACCACGTTGACCCGCAGGTTCGGCTGCCCGGGAACCATCAGAGTCGGGTAATCCTCACCGACCCGGTCGACGGCGCGCGTACCGAGGCCGGGCACGAGGCGCACCAGACCGTCCTCGCGCCGGATCCGCGGCGACCAGCGGAACTCGTTGCGGCTGAACGCCACGCCCGCGAAGGCCGGCAGCCAGTACTTGCCCACGCGCTGGCCGACGACCGCCTGGACGAGGATGCCCATCTGCTCGTCGAATTCGAGCAGGCCGCGCTCGCGGCGGTATTCGATGGGATCGGGTCCGAGCAGGGACGCGTAGATCTCGGCGATCGCGTCGAGCAGCGCGGCGAGCCGCTCCTCCTTGCTGCCCTGGTTCGCCAGGAACAGGCTCTTGTACTTGCCCGAGAACGCCGTGCCGAGGCGATCCTCCAGCAGACTCGAGCTGCGGACCACCAGCGGCACCTGCCCGAGGTCGTCGAGCGCCAGCGAGAGCGCCTTCACGAGATCCGGCGGGAACGTCGAGTTCTTGAAGAGCTGGATGATGTTCGGGTACTCGCGGCGAATCGTCGCCAGGTCCTTGAATTTCTGCTCCCAAACGTCCTCGAGCTCGTTGTAGTTGATGAAATCGAGGACCGCGTCCGAAGCCATGTACCAGGTATGCGGGATCTTCAGGCGCGCGACGCCGGCCTGGCCGCTGCGCGAGAGGATCCAGCTCGCCAGCAACAGGCCGGCGGCCTTGCCGCCCAGCTTGCCGTGGGATTCGGCGGACATCACCACGCGCTGCAGCACGTCGCGGAAGTCGGCGACGCGCGCGACGTCGCGCGCGACCTGGCAGAACTCGAGCTGCTCGGTGAGCAGGCGATGGGTCAGCATCACGCGCAGGCTCTTGCACGAGCTCTCCGACATGGGGATCTCGTCGCTGAGCACGTGGTGCATCCGGTGCATCGCGTCAGCGATGTCGCCGAGCGTGCTGCGCGGGCTGTTGATCACCTTGAAGAGGAAACCGGCGCGGTCCTCCTGCATCCACTTCTGGATCCGCGCGAGGATGTCCTCGTCCGGGAGATAGGCTGCCGCCAGGGTGAACGGCCGGCCGGGCAGCACGACCTCGTCCATCTGCAGTCGCACGACGGGCGCGTTCTCCCGGCCTTCGCCGCTCTGCGGCTCCATGCGGTGGAGCACCTCCTGCGCCTCGGCGACGCCCATGGCGCAGAGGTGGTTGAGCATCTTGCGGCCCATCCGGTTCGCGAGCTGGGGATCCGTGTCCTTGAGCATCTGGATGACCACCTGCCAGCCCTTCTCGCGCGACGGGCTGGAATCGCTGGCCATCGCGTCGATGCGCTGCCAGAGGCTGCGGACCCGGTTGTAGAGCAGGTAGTGGCCGAGCCGGTCGGCGACGCTGCGCAGCAGCCGCTGCTCCTCCCGGAGGAAGGGGCCGACCGCCTCGTGCGGGCGCTCTTCGAGGTAGGAGACCCGGACGAAACCGACCTGCTCGTCGTGGATGAGGATCGGCGCCTCGATCTGCCAGGGCGTCACGACGTACTTCTGGCCGCGGCACGACAACCCCTCCAGCTCGATCGACACCGCGCAGATGTCCGGGTACTGCATCCCGGAGGGGAGGATCTCGGCGACCTGCTGGAGCACCCACTCGCGCGGTTTCGTCTCCTGCGCCAGGAGGTTCTCGATGCCATAGACGCAGTTGAGCTCCTTGGCTCGCTCGCGCAGCTCGCTGAACAGCAGTCGATCCGCCGGATCAGGCATCATGGTACGTCACCACCCCACGGCCGCGCCGGCCGTCCACCCGCACCGAGAGCGGACGGTCCAGGCGCACGTGTCGCACGAGTCCAGTATCGTCGATCGCCGGCAATCGGTCGAGCCGTTCCCAGGCGATGCGGCGCGGTCCCCGGTGGGGCACCGAGAGGTAGAGGATCCGCAGCCCGATGAGATTGTGGAAGAAGTGCGAACCCTGGCTCAGTTCCGGTTCCAGGCCGGGCAGGGTCGCCTCGACGATCACCCGCGCGCCGCCGATCTGGGGCCAGGTCACGGGGACCCCGAGCCAGGGATCGCTGCTGCCCCACCGCCCGAAGCCAAGCAACAAATACGGGCGGCCAGCCGCCACCAGGCCGCGGTTGAGCGTCTCCAGCTCGGCGGCGATCCGCGGCGTGTGCCTCGCGTCGAAGACGTCGGGCCTCAGGTAGACCACGTCCCGCAGGTCGTCCCGCGTGCCGTTGCCGAGGACGTGCTCGCTTGCGAGCAGCAGGTCGGGCGCGGCCAGGTCCGCCTCGCTCACCTCGACGTCGCCCTCGGCGACGGCCATCGGCCTCATCTGCAGCAGGCCCAATCGCGGCGGCGCGCCCTCGGCCAGCGTCACGGCGAACTCGAGCTCGACGGCCTGGCCGGCGGCCGCCTCGGCCGCGGCCAGCACCGCGCGGACGACGTCGTTGAGCGGCAACAACCGGTGCTGCAGCAGGGGTGAGAAGTCGAGCAGCCGCGGACCCTGGCCCTGGACGCCGGGGCGCAAGCGGCCGGTCTCGCCGTCGAACGTGGAGACCAGAAGCGGCAGGACGCCGTCCTCCTCCGCGGCGGTGAGGTCCGCCTGCACGAGGTGCTCCTCCTCGCGCAGCGGATCGGGCAGCGGCGGCGGCCCCATGTTGACCGCCCAGAACGTGGTCTGGCTGTTGCGCAGGAGATCCTGCGGACCGGCCGCCGGCGGCGGCGCCTGGGGCCGGTTCGGCGCGTAGGTCCAGCTCAGCCCGCCGTCGACGATCTGCTTGCCGAGCCCGAGCGCCAGGTTCACGACCCCGTCCTCCGGCCGCGACCGGCCCATCGGGTAGGGGTTCCACGACCGAGCCACGCCGGAGATGTCCGGGTAGAACCGCGCGCCGTGCCGCCGGCCGATGACCTCCTGCACCACCACCGCCATGGCTTCCGGGTGGTCAGCCACACCGACCGCCTCGCGATAGCTGCGGGCGCCGGCGAAGAAGGTCGAGGCGAACACGAACTTGAGCGCCGAATCGAGCTGGCCGAAGCGGTAGTCCGGGTCCAGGCGGCGGTTGGGAATCATCTTCGTGGCGTAGACGCCGGCGAAGGGATGGGCGAGCGCGTCCTCGAGCAGGCTCGACGACCGCACGGCGAGCGGCTGATGCACGGTCTCGGTGAGCGAGCGAAGGTCGCCCAGGCAGATGGGCGGCAGGTGCGCCTGCTGGCAGATCCCGGCGATGCGCCGGTCGGACAGCTCCGACCACTCGGCGTCCGCCAGGCCGTTGTCGTGAATGAAGGAGGTGAAGACGTCGGTCGCGACGACCACGAGCCGCGGCACGTCGATGACGAACTCCGCAGTGGCCGCAGGAGGCAAGCTGTGGATCACGTCCTCGTGCAGGGCCACCAGGCCTGACGCCTTGCCGCCGAGCGCCCCGGCGCCGATGCGGGTCGGTCCGGCTACCGGGTCGAGCAGCTGCCGGCGAAAGGCCGGTAGCGTCCTGGCCGCCATCGAGGACCTCCCCGCAGGCGGGGGCCCGGCGCTCGCCGCCGGGCCCGCGCACTGCTCGGTTCGCTCAGACCCAACCGCGTTCGCGGCAGGCCTCGGCCACCCGGTTGATCGCGACGACGTACGCCGCGTCGCGCATGTAGAGCTTGCGCTTGCGAGCGAGGTCGCTGATCGCGTGGTAGGCGGCCGTCATCTTGAGGTCCAGCTTGCCGAGAACCTCGTCCATTTCCCAGAAATAGTTCATGTTGCACTGGACCTGCTCGAAGTAGCTGCAGGTCACGCCGCCGGCGTTCGCCAGGAAGTCGGGAATGACGAAGATGCCGCGTTCCTCGATGACGGCGTCGGCCTGCGGAGTCGTCGGTCCGTTGGCGCCCTCGGCGATGATCTTCACGCGCTTCGCGATCTTCCCGACGTTGTCCCCGGTGATCTGGTTCTCGAGGGCGGCCGGGATCAGGATGTCCACGTCCTGCTCGATCCAGGCCTCGCCGGGCAGGACCTGGTACTTGAGCGCGCGCGCCTTGACCTTGTCGATGCCGCCGAAGCGGTCGGTGATCCCCCGCAGCTCGTCGAGATTGACGCCGGAATCGCGCTTGAACGAATACGACTTCTGGTCCTCCTGGTCCCAGCAGGCGACGCAGATGACCTTGCCGCCGAGCTGCTGGTACAGCTGGATCGCGTACTGCGCGACGTTGCCGAAGCCCTGGACGCTGGCGGTCGTCGCCTCGGGGGCGAGGTCCTTCTCCCGGAGCGCTTCGCGCAGGCAGTAGACGACGCCGTAGCCGGTCGCCTGCGTCCGGCCGAGCGAACCGCCCATGCCGACGGGCTTGCCGGTGATCATGCCGGGATAGTGGCCGCCGGCGAGGACCTCGTACTCGTCCATCATCCACAGCATGTGCTGAGGGCTGGTCATCACGTCCGGCGCCGGCACGTCGGACACCGGACCGATGTTCCTGGCGATCTGCCGGATGAAGCCGCGGCAGATGGCTTCCTGCTCCCGCTGGCTCAGGTGGTGCGGGTCGCAGATGACGCCGCCCTTGCCGCCGCCGAGCGGGATGTCCACGACCGCGCACTTCCAGGTCATCCACATCGAGAGGGCGCGAACGGTGTCGACGGTCTCGTGCGGGTGGAAACGAATGCCGCCCTTGGCGGGGCCCCGCGCGTCGTTGTGCTGGATGCGGAATCCCTGGAACACCTTGACGTTGCCGTCGTCCATCCGCACCGGGATGCTGAAGTGGTATTCCCGCAGCGGATTGCGCAGCAGTTCCCGCGTGGCCCCGTCGAGTCCGAGCAGATCGGCGATCTTGTCGAACTGGGTCCGGGCCATCTCGAACGCGTTGTAGGCAGTGCTGGTCGCCATGGCGGCCCCTTTCGGTTAAAGATGGGCCAAAAACGGTGCCCGGCGAGCGCGTTGTCAACCGGATATATTTATTTCCGCTCCTGCGATCGAGTGGTTAAATTGGGGGATTCGGCCGGCGCGAGCCGGATCAGGCCTCGCCGGCTCCTGCCATCGATCCGCACGTCCAGCGGCGCCGCGAATTGCAGGTGGCGCACGTACGTCCCCTCCCAGGCCGCCGCCGTTTGATCCAGCCGATCCCAGCGACAGACCGTGTGCGCTCGCCCGTGATTCACGGTCAGATAGCCCACCTGGAAACTCGTCAGGTTCTGGAAGAAGTGCGTGCCCTCGCTCGGCGTCACGAGGAAATCCGGGAGATCGGTCTCGACGATGACCTGGGCGCCGGAGATCTGCTCCCAGCGGACCGGGATGCCGAGCCAGCGGTCCGCGCTGCCCCAGCGGCCGGAGCCCACGAGCACATACGGCCGTTGCGCGCGCTTGAGCCGGCCGTTGATCTCGGCGATCTCCGCCGCGATCGCCACGGTCGCGCCGCGATCGAAACGGGCCGGCGGCACGTAGACGATGTCGCGCAGATTCTCGTAGCGCCCGTTGCCCAGGGCGATCTCGCAGGACACCAGCGTCCGGGCTCCCTCGAGATCAGCCGGCGCGAGCGAGACGCCGGCGCCGGCGACGGCGAGGGGACGGATCTGCAGCAGGCCGAAACGGTGCGGCCGCTGCGGCGCCGGCGAGAGCGTCACCGCCCACTCGATCTCCACCGGCGCGCTCAGGCAGTCCTGGCCGAGCTCGAGCAGGAAGCTCAGGATATCCGCCAGCGGAAAGAGATTCGACTTCAACACGTGGGCGAAGGTCACGAGGCGCGGCCCCGGCCGGCTGATGCCGTCGTAGATCGCGCGGTTCTCCACCGAATACGTGCTGCCGACCGCGGCCAGGGTCCCGTGCCGCTCGGCGACCTCCAGATCGAGACTGGCGACGTTGTAGGTCTCGCTGGCCTCGGGACAGGCGTCGGCCCGCGAGACGTCGACGGCCTGGAAGATCCGCTGGCTCCCCTTGAGCCAGGCCTCGATCGTGCCGAATTGCGGCAGCTTGCCCGGCCGGCGCGGGTTGAACCGCAGGACGTTGCCGCCCTCGACGACGAGGCGACCCAGGCCCAGCGCGGCGCAGACCACGCCGTCGGTCGACGGCGTGCCGGGCGCCGGATAGAAGTCCGTCGAGTACGCGACGCCGGCGAAGTCGGGATAGACGTAGTGCTCGTGCCGCCGTCCAACCACCTCCTGGAGGATGACCGCCATCTTCTCTTCCTCGACCCGGCTGCCCGAGGCTTCGAGATAGGCGCGCGCGCCGGCCTGGAACACCGACGCGTAGACGAGCTTGACGGCGTCGCCGAGCTGGGCGAGGCGCACGGCGAGGTCCGCGTGGCTGTTGGGCAGCATGTAGGTGGCGTAGACGCCGGCGAAGGGCTGGAACTGGCTGTCCTCGAGCAGGCTCGACGATCGCACGGCGATCGGGCAACGCACCTGCGCGAGGAACGCGCGCAGATCGGCCATCACGCCGTCCGGCAGCCCGTTGTCGAGAAACAGGCGCACGACCTCCTGATCGGCGAGGCCGCCGCCGAGCAGGCGTTCCCGCAGGCGATTGCGGTCGAGGTAGGCGTCGTAGACGTCCGTGCCGAGGACGGCCGTCGGCGGCACCTCGATCTCGACGCCGGGGAAACGGTCCGCGACGTGGGCGCGGCTGAACAACGTGTTCATGAAGGCCAGCCCGCGCGCCTTGCCGCCCAGCGAGCCGCCGCCGATGCGAGTGAACGCCGTGCTCGCGTCGAACGTCTCACGCGAGAAATCGGCCACGATGCCGCGCTGAGATTCGGTGCGGAAGCGCTCCAGGCTGCGGACCAGCCAGGCCCGCAGGTCCTCGGCGCTCGCGAACTCGTGGGTCTTGTGCGGCCGCAGCATGTCCGCCAGCGCGAACTCGGTGCGCGCGCGCATCCAGGTCGAGAAGTGGTCGTGGCTGGCGTGGTGCAGGATCGACTCGGCCGGCACCTCGTGCAGGAGCTTCACCAGCTCGCGGAGATCGCGAGCGCGGCCGAGCTCGCGGCCGTCCGCGAGGCGGAAGACGAAGTCGCCGAACCCGCAGTTCTCCGCCAGGAAATGCCGCAGGTCCTGCAGGAGCTGGGGGGAATTCTTGTCGATGAACCCCGCGCCGGCGGCTGCCGCCTCGGCCCGCAGCGTCGGATCCGTCGACTGGAGCACCGCCGGCAGGTGCGGATCGGCGGCCTTCGCCTGCCCGATGAACGCCAGGCCGGCTCGGTCCGCCAGCTCGCCGTGCCACGGGAAGCGGCCGTCCGCGATGACGCCCAAAAGCGACTCCGCGTACCGTTCGTACCAGCTCCACGCCTCCTCGAAGGTCGTCGCGAGCAGGATCTTCGGCCGGGCGCGCATGCGCAGGAGCCGGTGGCTGAGGTTGATCCCCTCGTCCATCAGGTTCTGGGTCTGGCGCATGATCTCGGTGTAGAGCAGCGGCAGGTACGCCGAGTAGAAGCGCACCGAGTCCTCGATCACGAGGATCACCCGCACGTCGCCGTAGCGGGTGTCGTGATCCAGGTTGCGTTGGTCCTCCCAGTTCTTGATCCCGGCGAGGAGGACCCGCACGTCGCCGTTCCAGAGGAAGACCCGGTCGACGCGGCTGGCGCGGTCCGGGCTCTGCATGACCTGGAGCTCCCGCGGGTTGAGCACCAGCGCGTAGACCGGCAGGTCGGGCCGGCGGTCCTTCACCCGGCACGAGAACTCGCCGGCCGGGAGATCGCCGAGACGGGACATGGTGAGGACGAGGTCGAACCGCCGCGTCTCCAGCAACTCGAGCGCCTCGCTGGCGCTGGTCGCCTTGGTGATGCGCGGGGCGAAGCTCAGGTTGAGCTCGCGATACTCGTTGAGCAGGAGCTCGGTGAGCCGGCCGCCTTCCTCCAGGGTGAAGGCGTCGTACATCGACGCGACCAGGAGGACTTCCTGGATGCGATACGGCATCAGGTGCCCGAAACCGCTGAACCGCTCCTCGCCGCCCGTGCGGAGCCGGCTCCAGAACGCGTCACTCATCGCGCGCCTCGACGGCCACCAGGAGCGCGACCGCGTGAACCGTGAGCGCCTCGCCCCGCCCTTCGGGCCCGACCTCTTCCCCGCGCGTGGCCTTGATCGAGACGTGGTCCGGCTCGATCCCGAGGGCGCGCGCCAGGTTGGCCTGCATCGGCGCGCGCGCCGGCGACAGGAACGGCTGCTCGGTCATCACGGTCACGTCGACGTTGCCGACCGCCCAGCCCCCGCGGCGCGCGAGCGCCGCCGTCCTGGCGAGCAGCGCCACGCTGTCGGCGCCGGCGTACCGCGGATCGGTGTCGGGGAAGTGATGGCCGAGATCGCCCAGGCACGCGGCGCCCAGGATCGCGTCGGCCACGGCGTGGCAGACCGCGTCGCCGTCCGAGTGGCCAGCGGGGCCGACGGGACAGTCGGGGAACTCGACGCCTCCCAGGATGCAGCGCACGCCTGCGACGAGGCGGTGACGGTCCAGGCCGAATCCGATGCGCATGGTCCGCGAGGTCCTTTCGTTGCGTCGCCCGGAGGCAGGATAGGTCAAGACGCCGCCGAGAGGAAGCCCGGCGGTTGAATGCCGGCATTCATCATGGACTCATGGACTCGTGATTCCGCCGGCCGCGGCCGCGGGATTCCGATCTTGGCCCCCCGTGCCGGCCCGGTTACGCTCCGCACCGGTGTCCGCGCACCTGCAGCCCGGGACCGGTGCCCATGCAGCTCGACCGCCTCGACGCCCTCGTCATCGGCCTGAGCCTCGCCGCCGCCTTCGCGCCGGCCGTCTTCTTTGCGCGCAAGGCGAGCCGCGGCACCGCCGAGTTCTTCGCGTCCGGTCGCGACGCGCCCTGGTGGCTGGCCGGCACCTCGATGGTCGCGACCACCTTCTCCACGGACACGCCCAACCTGGTGACCGACCTCGTGCGCAACGACGGGGTCGCCGCCAACTGGGCCTGGTGGGCGTTCCTCCTGACCGGCATGCTCACGGTCTTCGGCTTCGCCCGCCTGTGGCGGCGGTCCGGCACCCTCACGGACCTCGAGTTCTACGAGCTGCGTTACAGCGGCCGCGCCGCGGCCTGGGTGCGCGGCTTCCGGGCGGTCTACCTGGGCCTCGCGTTCAACGCCGTCATCATGGGCACGGTGACCCTCGCGGCCGTGAAGATCGCCAACGTGATGCTCGGCTGGCAGCGGCTGGAGACGGTCGTGTTCTGTGCCGCGCTGTGCATCGGCTTCTCCGTGATGTCGGGCCTGTGGGGCGTGCTGGTGTCGGACCTCGTCCAGTTCGTGATCGCGATGGCGGGCGTCACCGTGGCCGCGGTCTTCGCCCTGCGGCACCCCGCGGTCGGCGGGCTCGCCGGCCTGCTGGCGCAGCTCGACCCGGCAACCATCAACCTCCTGCCCGCCTGGTCCGACGGCGAGGCGCTCGTGACCCTGCTCGTGATCCCGCTCGCGGTGCAGTGGTGGGCCGTGTGGTACCCGGGCGCCGAGCCGGGCGGAGGCAGTTACGTCGCGCAGCGCATGCTCGCCGCGCGCAACGAGAGGCACGCGCTCGGCGCCACGCTCTGGTTCAACGTGGCCCACTACGCGCTGCGGCCCTGGCCCTGGATCATCGTGGCTCTCGCCTCGATCGTCGTCTTCCCCGACCTCGCGGACATCAGCGTCGCCCTGCCCGACCTCGACCCCGCCCTCCTCGGCCACGACATCGCCTACCCCGCGATGCTCACGTTCCTGCCGCACGGCCTCCTCGGGCTGTTGGTGGCCGCGCTGCTCGCCGCCTACGTCTCGACGATGTCCACCCACCTGAACTGGGGCGCGAGCTACCTGGTGCACGATCTCTACCGGCGCTTCCTGCGACCGGGGCGCAGCGAGCGCCATTACGTCCGCGTCTCGCGCTGGACGACCGCGCTGCTGATGATGGTTGCGAGCTGCGTGGTGTTCCTGATCGACACCGCCGGCGAGGGTTTCCGGTTGCTGCTGTCGATCGGCGCCGGCACCGGGCTGCTCTACCTGCTGCGCTGGTACTGGTGGCGGGTCAACGCCTGGAGCGAGATCGCGGCGATGGCGACGTCGTTCGCGACGGCGACGGTCCTGGCCACGACCGCGCTCGCCGCGCACTGGGCGCTGCTCGTCACCGTCGCGGTGACGACCGCGGCCTGGCTCGTGGTCGCCGTCGCGACGCCGCCCACGGATCCCGCGCGGCTCGTCGCCTTCTACCGCCGGGTGCGGCCCGCCGGACCCGGCTGGCGAGAGGTGCGCGCCGCCGCCGGCGCGGCCGCTCCCGCCGACAGCATCCCTCTGGCCCTGCTGGGCTGGAGCCTGGGCTGCCTCGTGGTCTACGCCGCGCTCTTCGGGACGGGGAACCTGCTCTTCGGGCGGACCGGGGCGGGCGTGGCGATGTTCGCCCTGGCGGCCGCGGGAGGCGTCGCGCTGTGGCGGGTGGTCCGATCGCTGCTGCGGTAGCGATCGCTCAGAACTCGAACTGCACCCCCTGCGCCAGGTGGATCTCGCGGTCCCAGTTGATCGTGTTGGTCTGCCGCCGCATGTACGCCTTCCAGACGTCCGAGCCGCTCTCGCGGCCGCCGCCCGTCTCCTTCTCGCCGCCGAAGGCGCCGCCGATCTCCGCGCCCGAGGTGCCCACGTTCACGTTGGCGATGCCGCAGTCCGAGCCGCGGTAGCTGAGGAACGTCCCGGCCTCGCTCACCGAATCGGTGTAGATGGCCGAGCTGAGGCCTTGCGGCACGTCGTTGTGGATCCTCAGCGCCTGCGCGAGCGTGCGGTATTTCATCACGTAGAGGATCGGCGCGAACGTCTCGCTCTGGACGATCGGCGCCCGGTTCGCGATCTCGATGATCGTGGGCTCGACGAAGGTGCGCCGCCGCTGCCGGCTCGCCCGCTTGACCTTGCCGCCGTACAGGATCGTCCCGCCCTGCGCCACCGCGGCGGCGACGGCGTGTTCGAAGTCCGCGACCGCGCCCTCGTCGATCAGGGGCCCCATCAGGGTCCGCGGATCGAGCGGGTCGCCGATGTTCACCCGGGCGTAGAGGTCGATCAGCCGGCGGAGGAACCGCCGGTAGATCGACTCGTGGATGATGAGCCGCCGGGTCGACGTGCAGCGCTGGCCCGCCGTGCCCACGGCGCCGAAGAACGCGCTCGCGAGCGCCCCGTCGAGATCGCAGCGCTCGCTCACGATCAGCGCGTTGTTGCCACCCAGCTCGAGGATCGTGCGGCCGAGGCGCGCGCCGACGACCGCGCCGATCCGCTTGCCCATGCGAGTCGAGCCCGTGGCCGAGACGAGGGGGATCCGCCCGTCGGCGATCAGCCGCTCGCCGATCATCGCGCCGCGGCCGATCACGACGGCGCTCGTGCCCTCGGGCAGACCGTTCCGGGCGAAGACCTCGTTGACGATGTTCTGGCAGGCGATCGCGCACAGCGGCGTCTTGCTCGACGGCTTCCAGACCGTCGTGTCCCCGCAGACCCAGGCGAGCGCCGTGTTCCAGCCCCACACGGCCACCGGGAAGTTGAAGGCCGTGATGATGCCGACCGTGCCCAGCGGGTGCCACTGCTCCATCATCCGGTGGCCCGGTCGTTCGCTCTGCAGCGTGGGGCCGCTGAGGAAACGAGCCTGGCCGACCGCGAAGTCGCAGATGTCGATCATCTCCTGGACCTCGCCGAGCCCCTCGGTGAGGATCTTGCCCATCTCGAGCGACACGAGCGCTCCGAGCACGTCCTTCTTCTCGCGCAGGGCCACCCCGACCTGGCGCACGATCTCGCCGCGGCGCGGCGCGGGCAGGGCGCGGAACTCCGCGAACGCCTTCTGGCTCGCCCGCAGGACCCGCTGGTAATCCGCCGCGGACGCCTGGGTCACCTTGCCCAGCAACTCGCCGGTCGCGGGGCTGCGGACGGTGATCACGTCCCGGCTCGACGCGAACCACTCGCCGCCGCAGTTGGCGCCGGGCATGGTCGCGCGCAGTCCGAGCTCGCGGAAGATCCTCGCCTTGGTCACCCGTGCCTCCTAGTACGCCTCGGCGTGTTCCCGGCATTCGATGTTCATGGTCGCGAGCTCGTCGAGGACCGGGCCGTAGATGGCGGGCTGCACGGGGCGCAGGACGCCCGTTTCCTTGATCGCGCCCGAGAGGACCAGGTGGGCGCCGATCGCGGCCGGCAGGGACACCGTGCGGCTCATCGAGCTGTCGCCGCCGGGAATCCCGTAGTCGACGAGCTGGGACGTGATGTGCTCCTTGTGCCCGTCGGGGAAGGCCGCCTGGAAATCGTGGTAGAGGACGAGCAGGTCGAGCTCGCCCGGCTTGAACGCGAGCTTCTCGAACATGAGGTCGCCCATCGCATCGAGCATCGTGGTCTTCTCACCCTTGACCCGGCGATCCGAGAACATGCCGAGCCAGTGCAGATTCCAGGCCGGCAGCGCGTCGGCCGGCAGGCCGGCCCGCCGCGCGAACGCCCCGCGCAGATCCTCGCCCGGCCCGGCCTTCAGGTGGTCGCGCATCAGCTCGGCGTAGGTCCGGCCCCGCACCGGGAACTCCTCGAGCTCGAGCAGACCCTGCTGCCGGTAGTGGAAGATGCAGTCGCACCAGCCCATGTTGCGCAGCGTGCCGCGGTACAAGGTCGCGATGCCCTCGAGCCCATACACCGACTGGTAGCTGATGCTGTCCCGGTTCGGGTACGCCTCGAAGTCGCCGCAGCCGGGCACCGCCAGGATATGCATGTCGCGGAACAACCGCTTGGGCTCGACCACGATCTTGCGCCCGTCGAGCAGGTACTGAGCGCCGTTGCGGCTCGCCATCAGCACGCCCCGCGGCGCCCAGCTGAACTTGTAGCCGAACGGGTTGTCATTGTGCTGGGGAGCCGGCAGGCCGCCGCAGTAGCTCCGGAACGCGACCACCTTGCCGCCGCGCCGCTTGACGTCGTCGATGATGCGCATGGCCGACATGTGATCGAGCCCGGGGTCGACGCCGATCTCGTTGAGGATGACCAGACCGCGCCGCCGCGCCTCGGCGTCGAGCGCCGCCATCTCGGGCGAGACGTAGCTCGTGGTCACCATGTTCTTGCCGTTCGCGAGGCAGTGGCGCGCCACCACGGGATGGAGCGGCGGGGGCACCAGGCTGATCACGAGGTCGGCGGCCTTGATGAAATCGACCAGCTTGCGCTCGTCCGCCAGGTCGAGCGGGAACGCCTTGCCGTGCGGGTGCTCCGCGACGAGCGCCGCGGCCTTGGCGACGGTCCGGCTCGCGCAGATCACCTCGTGACCCTTGTCCAGCAGATAGCGCACCAGCGGCCGCGCGACCAGGCCGGCGCCGAGAACCAGGACCTTCTGCATGATGTCGTCCTCCTCTGGGGATCGTGGCGGGCGTCAGGCACCCAGGTAGCGTTCGAGATATCGGTAGGGGGGCGTGAGCTCGCCGCGGTGCGTGATGACGGCCGTCTTGAGCTCGGGCGGCAGGTCGAGATCGGCGTAGTCCGCGGACCAGTCGCACCGGGCGATCAGCGGCACCCGGGACCGCAGGACCTTGCTGAAGTACTCGCTGGCCTCGCGGGACAACTCGCACGGCAGGTTGTCGACCGCCATGATCGCCGGGCCGCCGCCGCTGACGCCGAGCGTGATCGAGTCCGTGTCGGGGTCGTACGTGAAACTCGGCTCGTCCGGCAGCGTGGCTTCGAGCGTGAGCTCGATCCCGCCCTCGATGTCGCAGCTGATGTCGCCGATGGCCTGCAGCCGGGGGTCGCGGTTCTCCCGCGCCCACTGCCGGGTCACGAGGCGCGGGTAACGCGCGGTCCAGTAGGTGGCGTTCACGAGCACGTCGAGGTGGGGCAGGAAGCGCGCGAAGACGCCGCGGTAGCGGTCGGGGTGCGCGTAGTACTCCTGCAGGTCGAACGGCTGACCGGCGTTCGGCTCGACCATGTGCTCCTCGCGGAACTCGACGCACCGGATCGCCGGCGCGGCAGGGTCCCGCGCCGCCTTGGCGGCGAGGTCCGCGGGTTCGATCCACTCGACCGGCAGGCAGCCGAGCACGTCGCGGCAGCCGCGCGCCACGTTGCCGTATCCCGCCACGCCGATCGTCAGGGGACGCAGGCTGGCCGGCAGCTCGGCGGCGAGCCGGTCGCCGATCGCGCGCAGGTGCGCCTGGGCGTCGGCGAAGCTCGCGTACTCGTGGGTGAGCCGGACCTCGGCGAGCGGAGTCGCGATCCCGCGCGCCTGCAGCTTCTGGCCGAGGGTCCACAGGGTGTCGATCATGCCCGCGTGCCCGGCGTGGACCGAGAAGAAGATCAGCCGGCGGCCGTTCGCGTCGACGACGCGCTCGTAGTCGATCAGCGTGCATTGCTGGTCGAGGAGGCGCCGCAGCATGGGCATGTTGTAGTCCTGCCCCTTGATGACGTGCGCGAAGAAGACGTAGACCATGCCCGGCTCGAGCAGCCGCTTCGGGATCTCCTTGACCGCGAACACGACCTCGCACGGACGCAGATCCTCCGCGACCTCGATGCCGCGCGCCGTGAACTCCTCGTCGGCGAAGATCCGATTGGGTGACGGCTGGACGCGAAACTGCAGTCCGGTCCCTTGCAGCTCGGCGAGGTCGGCGGGCACGAGCGGCACCCGTCGCTCCCAGCGGTTCTTGTCCTCGCGGCGGATTCCGATCAACACGGCGGTCGCCCCCTCGCTGCTGCCAGGTCCAGAGGTCAATCCCCTAAGCTAGGTGGGGCGCCAAGGCGAGTCAAGTCACGCAAAAAAGCGGCTCAGAGGTACTTCGCGAAGACCACGTACACCACGGGCAGGAGCACGCCGAGGGTCAACAGGACGCCGCCGCGGCCGGCCAGCCCTCGCCGGCCCTTCACGAGCATGATGCCCGTCACAGCCAGGATCGCGAGGACCACCGCGTACGCATCGGCGATCCAGGTCCAGGCGCCCTTACCCTGGTTCAGGTGCAGGAAGTTCACGTCGCGCAGCAGCGGCCGCGGGGCGACCTGCACCGCGACGGCCTCGCCCGTCGTCAGGTTCACGTCGATCGTGCCGCTCTCGACGATCAGCCGCAGATCCTCGTCGCTCGCGCGCCAGATGTTGCGCACCGGCTCGGCGAGCGCGAGGCGCTCGATCACGACCGGCGCGACCTCCTCGGTCGGGCCTGTGCCGGGCGCCTCGATGGTCCGGCGGTCGACCGTCTGCTCGTAGCTCGGATTCCAGCTGTCGACGTGATTGACCGCGACGCCGGAGATGGCGTACGCCAGGGTCAGGCCCACGGCGAGGAAACCGAATTCCCGGTGCAGGAAGCGGCATACGCTGCGGAACTTGCTCACGGCGGCTCTCCCGGGAACGACGGCGGGCCCGACCACGCCGGCCGGGCCCGCCCGCGAACGCGTGCGCTAGCGGGCGGCCGACGCCAGGACGACGGCGCCGGTGCCCTTGATGCGGTAGAACGTGATTCCCTCGGCCGGCACCTTGGTCTTGTCGAACGTCTCGCCCTGGCACGTCGCTTCCTGCTCCAGGTACGCGCAGGCCTCCTCGTAGGTCAACGGGATGCCCTCCAAAACGCCCTCGACGATCGCGGTCTCGCCGAGGATCTCGGGCGGGAACACGATCTCGCCGTCGTTCACCTTCAGCATGATCTTCTGCTGCTCCCGGTCCGAGGCGAGCTCGAGCCAGCATCCGCGGGCCTTGCAGACGTTGACCACGGGACCCTGCACCCGCACGGTTTCGCCGAGGTGGACGGCCGGCGCGGCCAGCAGCGCGCTGACCAGCGTCGTGTCGCCCGACGAGACGCCGGCCCCGTAGATCTTGCCCGCAGGAACCGGGACGGAGGGGGTCGCGGCGGCCTGCTGCCCGGCGCCGGTGTCGCCACCGCTGCAGGCGGCCAGCGACAGCAGGGCGGCGAGGCCGAGGATCAGGGTCACGAGGCGCATGGTCTCCCTCTTTTCGTTCGGGGTCGGGACGGATCGGTCGCTCCGAAAAGTGGTCGCGGGCCGTGCGGATTTCAAGGCCGGATCGGCAGCGCGAAACGGAACCCCGCCGCGAGCCCGTCGCGCCAGTTGGTCCAGTTGTGCCCGGCGGTCCGCTCGACGTACTCGACGTCCAGGCCCGCCGCGTCCAGCGCCCCGGCGAGATTCCGGTTCGGCCGGTGGAGCCACTCGAGCACCCCCGTCTGCACCTGCCAGCGCAAGGGGCGCCAGGCTTCGGTCCGCACGCGGTCGGCCCACCACTCACGGCCGCCGTAGGGACCGGCGCCGGGCGATCTGCCCGGCGCGAAGAGGAACGCGCCCGACTGCGTCACGAGCGTCTGGAAGGTGAGCGGGTAGCGCCAGCCGAGTTCGGCGCTGCAGAGACCGCCCAGGCTCGCCCCCCACGCCGCGCGCCGGCCGTCGCCGGGCGCGCGCTCCTCGACGGCGGGCACGGCCTCCTCGACGAGGAACTCGAGATAGGCGTCATTGAACGCGTACTCGCGATCGCGATCGCTCGGCGGTACGAAGACCAGATGCGCGGGCGCGCACTGGCCTGCCGCGATCAGGCGGTCGAGGACCTGCGGCGCCTTGCCCCAGCCGTAATACGCCTTGCCGTCCTGGAACCAGACCTGCGGCAGCCGCGCGCCGGCCGTCCCCGGCGGCGAGTAGACGAGGAGGTGACGCGGCTGCCGCAGCCGCCTGCTCGCGAGCTTGAGCCTCGCGACCGTGCCCAGCGGGCCCGTCCCGTCGGGGACCTGCGCCCAGGGATCCGGCCGGTACCCGGGTCCGGCGAGGTAGCGGGCGTAATCCCACCAGGGATTGTTCGGCGGATTCGGATTCGCAGGATCGGGGCGGCGCCGGCCGTCGGCGTCGAGGTACGCGTACTCGAAGTAGGCGTCGTCCGGCAGGTCGAACGGCGCGACGGCCGCGACCGGCCGCGGGGCGCGCAGCCAGTCGTCGCGATCGCTGATCAGGTGGGTCGCCCAGGGCGGAGGCGCGAGGTCGACTCTCATCGTTCCCGGCAAGCCTTCGTTCGGCGGTCCAGACGCGGCGGCGCGTCGCACTCAGGTCCTGAGGTCGCGCCCCGTTCGCGCCTTCACCGCCGCGACCTTGCTCTCGAGGCGACCGCCGGGCCCCCGGCGGTAGTCGACCTTGATCGTGACGGCGACGCGCTCGCAATCCTGCCGCATCCGCTCGAAGCACCGCGTCACGACGGCGAGGACCTCGTCCCACTCGCCCTCGAGCGTGGTGCCCATCGGGCCGAGCCGGTACGGCAGGCCGCTGTCGTCGATGATCTCGAGGGAGCGCCCGACGTACTCGCTGACGCTGGCGCCCCTGTCCGTCGGGTACATGGAGAACTCGAGCAGGACCATGGCTCAATCTTCCTCCTCGGACAGCCGCCGTCGCTTCTCCTGCCGCTTCCGCTCGTTCTCGTCGAGGATCAGCTTGCGCAGGCGCAGGCTCTTCGGCGTGATCTCCACGCATTCGTCGCGAGCGATGTGCTCGAGCATCTCCTCGAGCGACATCCTCACCGGCGGCGCCAGGTTCATCTTCCGGTCGCTGCCCGCCGCGCGGATGTTCGTGAGCTGCTTCGCGCGCTGGGCGTTGACCGGCAGATCGTCGTCGCGGATGTGCTCGCCGATGACCTGGCCCGGGTAGAGATGCTCGCCCGGCCCGACGAAGAAGCGGCCGCGATCCTGCAGGGCGTCGAGCGCGTACGCGACGGCCGTGCCCTCGTGCATGCTGACGATGCTGCCGGTCTGGCGCTGCGGGATCGAGCCCTTGAAGAACTCGTACTGGAAGAAACGATGGTGCATCACGACCTCGCCGCCCGTGGCCTTGAGCATCCGCGAGCGGAACCCGATGAGACCGCGGCTCGGGATGTGGAACAGCAGGCGCGTGCGGCCGTCGCGCGGCGCCATCTCCCGCAGCTCCGCACGGCGCTTGGCGGCGGCTTCGATGACCGTCCCGGCGAACACGTCCGGCACGTCGACGGTCAGCTCCTCCACCGGCTCGGCCTTCCGGCCGTCGATTTCGCGGTAGATCACCTGGGGCTGGCCGACCATGAACTCGTAGCCCTCGCGGCGCATCGTCTCCATGAGGATCGACAGGTGCAGGATGCCGCGGCCCGAGACGCGAAAGGTATCCGGTGAGGCCGTGTCCTCGACGCGCAGGGCGACATCGCGTTCGAGGCCGCGGATCAGGCGTTCGCGGAGCTGGCGGTTGGTGGAGAAGCGCCCCTCGGTGCCGTAGCCGGGACTGTTGTTGGCCATGAAGGACATGCTCAGGGTCGGTTCGTCGACCGCGATGATCGGCAGCGGCTCGGGATGCTCGGGGTCGGCCATCGTGTCGCCGATGTCGACGTCCTCGAGGCCGACGACGGCGCAGATGTCCCCGCACTGCACGAGCGCAGCCTCCTGGCGGCCGAGGTTCTCGAAGGTGAACACCTGCGCGGCCTTCGTCCTGACCTGGCGGCCGTCGCGCTTGATGAGCACCACCGCCTGCCTCGCGCGCAGCTCGCCGCGCACCACGCGGCCGATCCCGATGCGGCCCACGTAGTCGTTGTGATCCATGGCGGCGATCAGCATCTGCAGGGGCCCCGGCCGGCAGGGCGGCGCCGGGATGTGGCGCACGATCTTCCCGAGCAGCGGCTGCAGGTTCTCGCGCGGGTCAGCGAGCTCCTCGACGGCCCAGCCCTCCCGCCCCGACGCGTAGACGCCGCGGAAGTCGAGCTGGCTGTCGCTGGCGCCGAGATCGACGAACAGGTCGAAGACCTCGTCGAGGACCTCCTGCGGGCGCGCGCCCGCCCGGTCGACCTTGTTGATCACGACGAGCGGGACGAGGTCCAGCTGGAGCGCCTTCTGCAGGACGAACCGCGTCTGCGGCATCGGCCCCTCGAAGGCGTCGACCAGCAGCAGCACGCCGTCCGCCATCTTCAGGACCCGCTCGACCTCGCCGCCGAAATCGGCATGCCCGGGAGTGTCGATCAGGTTGATGCGCGTGCCCTGGTAGGTGATCGCGAAGTTCTTGCTCGTGATGGTGATGCCGCGTTCGCGCTCGAGGTCGCCGGAATCGAGGAAACACTCGCGGACCTGCTGGCCCTCGCGAAAGACCCTGGACTGGCGGAGGATCTGGTCGACCAGCGTGGTCTTCCCGTGGTCCACGTGCGCGATGATGGCGACATTCCTGAGGTCCATGGTGCCGCCAAGATCAGGGCGCGCGACCGCAACGTCAACTTGACACGGGCCCGCGCCCGGGGCAATCTGGGAGTGTTGTCATCACACAACAAGGGAGACCGGCCATGGACCGAGAGCTCGCCGCCGACCTCGCGGAACTCGGGCTGACCGCCACGGAGGCGGAGATCTACCTCGCGCTGCTCGAGCAGTCCGCCGCTGGCCCCGTGAGCGCCTACAAGCTGGCGCAGGACATGGGGCGCGACCCCGCGAACATGACCAAGACGCTCGGCGCGATGGCCAAGCGCGGCGCCGTGCAGGCCACCCGGGGCAAGCCGCGATTGTTCGCGGCGGTACCGCCGGCCGATTTCACCGGCGCGCTGGTCCAGCGCCTCCAAGCGAAGCAACGCCAGGTCGTCAAGCGTCTGGAGACGATCGGCCATCCGCCGGGCGACGAGAGCCTGCACCCGCTGGACACGCGCCAGCAGATCCTGGAGGTCGCCCGCCGTCTGCTCGGCGAGGCCCGGCGGATCGTGCTCGTCGACGCCTCGGCGGATCTACTCGGCGAACTGGCGCCGGAGCTCGCCCGCGCCGCGTCGACCCGGAGCGCGACGGTCCTGGTCAAGAGCGCGGCCCGCGTCGCGATCCCCGGCGTGCGGGTGTGGATCGACCCGGGCGAGGACGCCCTCGTGGGCGCGGCGCCGGGCCCGTGGCTCCGGCTCGCCGTCGACGGCCGGGGCAGCCTCGAAGCGCTCGCGCATCCGGGTGACGCCGACCAGCTCCTGCACGGCTTCTGGACCCGCAGTCCGGCCCGCGCCTTCCTCGCCCACCGCGGTCTCGCCGCGGAACTGATCCTCGCCGATGTCGGGGAGCTCCTGCGCGCGGGCGCGAGCGCGGATCTCGTGAGCCGTCGTGCCGCCGACCAGGCGGCGCTCCTCCTGCGGCAGGTCGACTGGCGGCAACGCTGGCGCGAGGCGGGGCTGCCCGACTACCCGCCGGCCGCCGCGGCCGCGGCGGCCGAGGGCGAGGGCTTCCAGCCGGCCACGCCGGGCGCCGACGAGTCCGGCGGCGAGTCGCTGCAGTTCATCTTCCGGAAGCCGCGGCGGCCTTAGCCCGGTACCGCGGACCGACCACCAGGCGCACGGCCCGGGGCAGGATCTCGGCCGCCAGCGGCGTCGTGCCCGCCATCTCGCCGTCGATCTGAACCGGCAGGGGCGGGTCGGACTCGATGGTGACGCGCTCGGCCTTGAAGTGCTTCATGCGGGCGACCTTCGGGCTTCGCCAGGTGAGCATGCGGAAGATGATGACCGCGACGTCCCACAGGGAGCGGCTCGAGATGATGGTCACGTCGAGGCGGCCGTCCTGCGGGTCGGTGTCCGGGGTCACGCGCAGGTTGATGTCCGGCACCAGGCCGATGTTCGTCAGGAGCACCGTGTTGGCCTTGCGCCGGTGCTTGACGCCGTTGCTCTCCACGGTCACGAACGCGCTCTGGCGGCGGAAGAGATTGCTCACGGCGGCCCAGACGTAGGTGCCCAGCCCGAAGAAGTTCTTCAGCCGGCGCGGGCTGTCCTTGATGATGTTGGCCGGGTACCCGATCGCGGCCATGAGGATGAAGTACCGCTGGCGTGACGCCAGGTAGCCGACATCGAACTCGCGGACGGTGCCCTGGAACACGGCGCTCACGGCGGGGCCGGGGAACCAGGGCAAGGCGAGGGTCAGCGGGACCACGTTGGCCGTCCCGCTCGCGATGTGGGCGAGCGGGACCTTGCGCGGGGACTGCACCTGCCCCACGACGGCTTCCTGCAGGCTGCCGTCGCCGCCGAGGACGCAGATCAGATCGAAACCCTCGTCCGCCGCGGCGCGCGACCAAGCGATGATGTCGTCAGGACCGCGGGAATCCCGGCGCGTGACCCGCAACCCGCGGCGTTCGAGATCGCCGACCACGCGGCGGGCATACCGCGGGGCGAACCCCGGTCCCGACGCCGGATTGACGATGACGAGCGCGCTGGTGAATTCGGGCATGGCCCAATACTAGCCGCTGCGCGCGCGATGACCAGCCTTTATCACGGGACGTCGCGGTCCCAGGTGCCCTTCCACGAGCGGATGCGCAAGGTGACCCCGGCCTCCTTGTCCTGCGGGGGAACGGAACCGTTCTCCACCCGCACGGTCCAGGCGCCGAGCCACTGATCGCCCTCCGACGCGGTCACCAGGACCAGGCTCTCGGCGACGAACTCGCGGATGAAGTCGAGAGCGCGACGCCGGAAATCGTCCTCGCCGGGCTGACCGTTGACGCCGAAGCGGGCGTGGAAGTTCTCGCCGAAGCCGACGGAGACCTCCCACTCGCTGGTCGTGATGAACAGGCCGTTACGGCCGTCGCCGACCGGCCGCGGCACTTCGACCAGGAGCGCTTCGGGTTCGAATTCCTCGTAGGGGTCGAACCGCGCGTAGCGAAGCCAGTCGGGGAACTCGCGGAACAGCTGCTGGGCGAAGGTCCGGGAGTGGTCGTTCAGTCGGGACACATCGAGCATGGCAGCCTCGCAGGGATCGGCGGTGACGGACCGAGCCGTGATCGTACTGGGCCCGGCTCCGCGGGGTTCCGGCGCCAATCCCCTTGCCCTGAAGTTACGCCGAGAACGGCCGCCGAGGCCAGGGCCATTCGATCGCGACGGCCCGGCCGGCCGCGGTCTGGTCCGCCGGGCGCCGGCGGATCGGCGCGTCAGCCGAGGGTGAGCTGAGTTTCGCTGCCGCGCCGCGAGAGCAGGAGGCGCTGCTGAGTCATGACGTACTGGCGAATGCCCTGCGTACTCTGGCGGTCGCGCAGGGTCCGGACGAGGAACTCGATCCCGAGATTCGTCACGCAACGACCGCGGCCCCGCGGCGAGGTCGCGAGCCTGCGCACGATGCCGGTCAGCTGCAGCGGCTGGCTCAGGTCGTTGCCGGCGAGCCACAGGCCGACCAGGCCGCCGCGCTGCAGCTCGCGCGGCGGCTCGCCCGCGAACACGAGTCCCGCCCCCGAGAAGGAGAGGTCCTCCACCGTCGCCTCCAGCGCTTCGGCGGGCGGCTCGGCCGGGATCTCGACGGCAGGCGTCTCGGGCGGGGCGCCGGGATCGCCGGCGGCCTCGGCCGGCAGCGGCAGGTAGCGCACGGACAGCGGCTGCTGCGGGCGGATGCGGAAGTAGCGCCGCCGCTGATCGAGATGGAAACGCGCCGGCAGCTCGAACAGGTGGCATGGCAGTTCGCCGGCTGCGTCGAGGTTCAGGCCCTCGGTCCCGGCGCACGTCGTCCGGAAGCGGAAGACGCGCCCGGCCGCGCCGAAGGATCCCTCCAGCTCCTGGCCCGCGCCGAGCGCCCGGCGCAGGTCCTTGTCCAGGTCCAGGCTCAGGACCATCCGGTACCGCTGGTCCTGCTTGACCAGGCGCAACAGGACGCCGTTGCAGCTGTAGACGTTGCCGTCCGCGCCGGGGATCAGCAATTCGAGGTCGTGCTCGAGCCGCACCAGGAAACTGGCGAGCCTCTGCAGCGCCGCCGGCTCGTCCACGCAGTCGATCCGGCCGATGTCGGGCGGCAGGAGGTGAGCCGCCAGCTCCTCCTCCCAGGCGCCGCGGCGCAGGGACTCGAACTCGCCCCGCGACGCCACGTCGGCCATGAGATAGAGGTTGCCCGCCGCAGTCTGCTGGCGCAGGATGAAGCTGCGGACGCCTCGCAGCACCCGGACGTCGCCCTCCGGAGGCAGGATGTCCCAGGCGCCGATAGGGCGATTGGCCGGGACTCGGGCGACCAGGGCCTGCTTGAACTCCTCGAGGAGCGCTTCCTGGCCGGCTGGCAGGGGTCCCAGGATCCGACCGACCTGTCGCGCAAGCGGTTGGGACAGGCCCACGTATACCTGGTGGATGGGACTGTTGGCCACGGTCACGCGGCCGAGGTTCGGCATCGCGAACGACCATTCTCGCACCTGGGTGACCTGGGTCTTGACGGCGAGCCGGGGCGACAGGCGTTGCAGCGCTTGTTGACCGGCCAGGGCGATGGCTGTCAGGGTCTCCCGGATCATGCGGTCCTCTCCGCGATGGCGGTGCGGATATCGTATCGGCGGAAGCGAACGGATCTTGACTGGAATTCGACCCCAGCCGGGAGGCGGATCCCGATGACGCTCGGAGGTGACCCGCGGCCCGGATCGCCGTCCCCGCTCGGCGCGACACCGCAGTCGGCGGGCGTCAACTTCTCGGTCTATTCCCGGCATGCCGAGCGGGTGGACCTCCTCCTGTTCGCCGGCGCCGACGAGGACGTCCCGGCGCGGGCGATCACGCTTTCGCCGGAGACCAACCGCACCGCCGACTACTGGCACGTCTTCGTGCCGGGCATTGGTCCGGGCCAGGTCTACGCCTACCGGGCGCACGGGCCGGCCCGGGCGGAGGAAGGCCACCGGTTCGACCCCGCCAAGGTGCTCCTGGACCCCTACGGCCGGGCCGTCGTCGGCTATCGGCGGTACGATCGGCGCGCCGCGTCCCGGCCGGGTGACAATGCGCCCTGCGCGTTGCGGTCTGTCGTCGCCGACGACGGCGATTTCGACTGGGAGGGCGACCGCCCCCTGGGCCCGGCGTCCGGACGGGGTCTCGTCTACGAGCTCCACGTTTCCGGCTTCACCAAGCACCCGGACTCGGGATTGCCCGAAGACGTCCGCGGCACCTACGCCGGCCTCGTGGAGAAGATCCCCTACCTCGTCGACCTCGGCGTGACGGCCGTCGAGCTACTCCCCGTCCAGGCCTTCGATCCTCAGGATGCGCCGGCGGGCCTGCCCAACTACTGGGGATACTCGACCGTCGCGTTCTTCGCGCCCCATCCGCTCTTCAGCCGCGACCAGAGTCCGCTCGGGCCGCTGAAGGAGTTCCGATCGCTGGTCAAGGCGTGCCACCGCGCCGGACTGCGGGTCTATCTGGACGTCGTCTACAACCACACCGCCGAAGGCGGCGAGGGCGGCCCCACCCTCAGCTTCCGGGGCCTGGCGAACCGGTCCTACTACATCCTCGAGCGGGACCGCAGCCGGTTCGCCAACTACTCGGGCTGCGGCAACACGTTCAACGGCAACCACCCCGTGGCGCTGCGCCTGATCCGCGACTCGCTGCGCTACTGGGTCGAGGCGATGCACGTCGACGGGTTCCGGTTCGACCTCGCGAGCGCGCTGACCCGCGACGCGCGCGGCAATCCGCTGCTGCGTCCGCCGCTCCTGCTGGGCGTCGAGACCGAGCCCGCCCTCGCCGGCACCGACCTCGTCGCGGAAGCATGGGACGCCGCCGGGCTCTACCAGGTCGGGGCGTTCCCCGGCCAGCGCTTCCGCGAATGGAACGGTCGGTTCCGCGACGACGCGCGCCGGTTCCTGCGCGGCGACGAGCGCACGATCGAGCCGCTCATGGCGCGTTTGATCGGCAGCCCCGACCTCTACCGCGGCGCGCGGGATCGCCCATGGCGCAGTGTCAACTACGTAGCCTGCCATGACGGTTTCACGCTGGCCGACCTCGTGACCTACAACTGCAAGCACAACCAGGCCAACCTGGAGGCGAACCAGGACGGCAGCGACGTCAACCTCGCCTGGAACTGCGGCGTCGAGGGCCCCACCCGGTCGCCGACGGTCCGCGAGGTCCGCCGGCGGCAGATCCGGAACTTCCTCGTGATCCTGCTGCTCGCTCACGGGCGGCCGATGCTCTGGATGGGCGACGAGGTCGCGCGGACGCAGCGCGGCAACAACAACGCCTACACGCAGGACAATCCGCTGGGCTGGTTCGACTGGTCCGGCGTCCAGCGCCAGGCGGACCTGCTCCGCTTCACGCGGGAGCTCGTCCGCTTCGCGGGCAGCGTGCCCCAGCTGAACCGGAATCGCTTCTGGACCATCACGAGCCACCTCGAGCGCGGTGACCTGAGCTGGCACGGCGTGGAACTCGGCAAGCCCGACTGGACGCCGCAGTCGCACAGCCTGGCGTGGACCCTCGAAGGCGACCGTCCCGAAGATCGCGTCCACGTGATCGCCAACGCGTGGTGGCGGGACCTGACGTTCGCGCTGCCGACGCTGCCGCCGAATCTGCGCTGGCACCGCGTGGTGGACACGTCGCTGCCCGCGCCTGCCGACATCACGCCCGGAGCGCAGGCGCCGCCGCTCGACGCCGCGAGCCATCGCGTCTCGTGGCACAGCCTCGTCGTCCTCTCCGCCCGCCCGGCCTAGCTGCGGTCGGCGTGCCTGCGGCGGACTGGCTCGCGACCGGGTCCGCGCTTACGATTTCCGCCAACCCGCGCCGGAGGATCGCCATGGGCCCCGTCTACCTCGACTACAACGCCTCGACCCCCCTCGATCCTCGCGTCGTCGACGCCATGCTGCCGTGGCTGCGCGACGGCGCGGGCAATCCCAGCAGCCGCCACGTCTGGGGCCGCCAGGCCCGCGACGCCGTGGAGACGGCCCGGCGGCACGTCGCCGATCTCCTCGGCTGCGACCCGGACGAGATCGTCTTCACGAGCAGCGGCAGCGAGGCCAACAACCACGCGATCAAGGGCACGGCCTGGGCCCGTCGCGAAGCGGGGCGCCACCTCGTGGTGTCCGCCGTCGAGCATCCCGCGGTGGCGGAGCCCGCCGCGTGGCTCGCTCGCGAGGGCTGGCGCGTGACCACCGTGGCGGTCGACGCCGACGGGCGCCTCGATCCGGACGCCGTCCGGCGGACCATCGGCTCCGACACCGTGCTCGTGTCCGTCATGCTCGCCAACAACGAGACCGGCGTCCTGCAGCCGGTCGCGGCGATCGCGGAGCGATTGCGCCCGCGCCAGGCGTGGCTGCACTCGGATTGCGCCCAGGCCGCGGGCAAAGTGCCGGTGCGCGTTCGCGAGATCGGTCTCGATCTCGCCAGCCTCGCGGGCCACAAGCTCTACGCGCCGAAGGGCGTCGGCGCGCTCTACGTGCGGCGAGGATTGCAGCTCGAGAACCTCGTTCACGGCGCCGGCCACGAGGCGGGGCGGCGCGCCGGGACCGAGGCGGTCGCCCTCGTGGTCGCCTTCGGCGAGGCTTGCCGGCTGGCTGCCGAGAACCTGGCGGAGGAGAGCCAGCGGCTGGCCGGTCTGCGCGACGACCTCGCCGCGCGGCTGCGCGCGCTGGCACCCGGCGTGGTGGTCCACGGCGAGCGGGTCCCGCGCCTGCCGAACACGCTCAGCATCGCGTTTCCCGGCCGGCGGGCGCTCGCCGTCCTCGCCGCGCTCGAGGACCGCCTGGCGGCGTCGCCAGGAGCGGCTTGCCACGGGGCGGACGGCCGGGTGTCCGGCGTCCTGGCCGCGATGGGCGTTTCGGCCGAGATCGCGCGCGCGACCATGCGCCTGACGGTCGGCCGCTTCACGACCGTCGCCGAGGTGGCCCGAGCCGCGGACATGCTCCGCGCGGCGCTCGACCAGCCGGACCGCGCGGACGGCGACTGATCGCCCCTAGTGTCCGCCCAGCGCCACGCCGGCGCGCACGACGAGGTAGCTCCAGTCGTACTCGGTGTCGTAGACGCCGCCGGCGCGCGGGAGCATGCGGTTGTCGGTCTGGTTGTAGGTCCACACGGCGCTCAGCTCGAGCGGACCCATGGCCACGCCGCCGCCGATGCCGAAGGCCAGGTTGTTCGAGGCCGTGGTGAAGGTGCCCGCGAACTGCAGCCAGTCCTCGTAGCGGTCGTGGCAGAAGGCGGCGCCCACGGTGACGTACGGTCGGACGACGGCGCGGCGGGGCGCGAGATACTGCTGGAGGTCGACGCCGTAGCGGTACACGGACGTCCGGACCGCGTAGGCGTCACCCACCGGATCGGCCGAGACGTCTTCCCAGTCGCCGAAATTCGCGTAGTGGAAGGTCGGGCCGACCGCGGTGACGTCGCTCAGGAAGTACCGCAGCCGGATCCCGAGGTCGTAGCCCGTGCCGGCGCCCAGGCCCATCTCGGTATTCGCGAAATCATCCGCGAGGTCGCCGGCGGGCACGGCGGCGCCGGCTTCCAGCACGAGCTGCAGCGGCGACGGGGCGAGCCGCGAGGGTCCGGGGCGATGGACGAGCACGGTGTGCCGTTGAGCCAGCACCGGCTGCGCCGCCAGGGCCGCCGACCAGACGAGCCAGAGTACGCGTGCGCGCATGATCGATTCTCCTTTCCCGCCGACGTCGCGATCGCAGTCCTGGCCCCCTCCTGCACGACCGGTGCCAGGGCCGACGCCGGCCCGTGAAAGTCAGGATCTTCCATCATGGCAATTGTTTGCGCTCACAGCGCGAGAACGGCGCCGGTCTGGCGCCGTGTCCCTTTCCGGCGACAGGCGGTCTCCGGGAAAGACCTAGGCCGTCGCCCGCCGATCGAGCAGGGAGCGGACGCGCTGGAGCAGATCGGTCACGCGGTACGGCTTGCTGAGCAACGTTCCGCCGACCTCCAGCATGTACTCGGATTCCAGGATGTCGGCGCTGTAGCTGCTGCAGAACAGGACCGGCACGCCCGGACGCAGCTCGCTGATGTTGTCGTAGAGCATCCGGCCGTCCATGCGCGGCATGACCACGTCGAAGATCAGGAGTTCGACCTCGGCCGCGTGCGCCATGAAGAGTTCCATCGCGTCCTCGCCGTCGCGTGCCTCGAGCACCTTGTACCCCGCCCGCTCCAGCATCTGGCGGGTGAGGCTGCGCACCATGTCGTCGTCCTCGACCAGCAGGACGAGCTCGCCGCGCCCCGACGCGACGGGCGCCGCTCCGGCGGCCGGGGACTCGGGCTGGTCCACGGTGGCGGGGATCGGCAGGAAGACGTGGAACGAGGTCCCCACGTCCAGCTCGCTCTCGAAGTCGATGTAACCCTGGTGCTGCTTGCAGATGTTGTAGGTGGTCGCCAGCCCGAGACCGGTGCCCCGGCCGAAACCCTTGGTCGAGTAGAACGGCTCGTAGATGTGCTCGCGCGCATCGGGCGGGATGCCGCAGCCGTTGTCCCGCACCGTGACCTGGACGTAGCGGCCGACGCGGGCCCAGGGACGCGTGGCCCGGAACTCGCGGCCGAGGTCGCAGATCGCCGTCTCGATCTCGATCCGACCCTCGCCCGGCAGCGCGTCGCGCGCGTTCAGGACCAGGTTGAGGAGCGCCTGCTCGATCTGCTGGGGATCGGCGCAGATCTTCGGCAGCTGGTCCGCCTTGCGGACGACGAGCCGGACGGACGCCGGCAACACGCCGCGGCTCGTCGCCACGAGCTGATCGACCACGCGGTTCAGGTCGACCATATCCGGTTGCAGCACGTCGTAACGGCTGTACGCCAGCAGGCGCTGGACGAGTTCGCGCGCGCGGTCGACGGCGGCGAGCACCATGCCCACGTCGTCGCGCTGCCCGCTGTCGCGATCGAGACCGTGCAGGATCGTCTCGGCGTAGCCCTGCACGACCTGCAGCAGGTTGTTGAAATCGTGACCGACCGCGCCGGCCAGCCGGCCGACTGCTTCCATCTTGCGCGATTGCTGGAGCCGGGCCTGCAGCTGCTTCTGCCGCGTGACGTTCTCGACCAGGCTGAAGATGCGCACGACCTGGCCGTCGGCGTCCCGCACCGGGACCTTGACGATGTGCACGTCGAGATCGCGGTCGCGCAGAACGAGGCGGATCTCGCCGAGATCCTGCGGCAAGCCGCTGGTCGCCGCCAGGTGATCCTGCCGGCGCATCTCGGCGGCGATCTCGGCGGAGAAGAGATCGCTGTCGCACCGGCCGAGCGCCTCGGCCTTGGTCACCCCGAGCTCCTGCTCCATGTAGCGGTTCCAGACCACGTAGCGGAGATCCTGATCGAGGTCCTTGGCCACGATCCCGAGCGGCATTGTCTCGATCAGGGCGACCAGGATCTCCTGTTGGGCGGCGATCTCTTCGCCGAATCGGCGGATCCGGGTGAGGTCTTTGATGACGGTCAGCGTGCTCGGACCGGTGGGATCGGCGAGCGGCAGGCTGGTCACGGCGGCCGGGAAGAGCGTGCCGTCGAGGTGCCGCAGCCAGACGTCGTCCGGACCGCGCACGAGCCCGTTCCCGATGAGCCCCTCGGGAAGCGCGAGGTAGGCCCGGCTCTCGGCGGGGACGAGGGAGTCGAGGCTGGTCGCGGACAGCGCACGCCCTCCCGCTCCGAAAAGTCGCGCGCAGGCCGGATTGGCGTAGATCACGCGACAGCCGTCATGGACGAGGACGCCATCGGGCAGGAACTCGACGAGCCGCCGGTAGCGTTCTTCGCTGCGACGCAGCTCGGCCTCGGCGCGCAGGCGTTCGGTGACGTCTTCCAGGATCGAGACGAGCTCGGCGCGGCCTGATTCCGGGTTGACGGACAGGCCACACGAGACGTGGAGCTTCACCAGGGTGCCGTCGAGCCGTTGCATGTCCTGAATGCCCGACAGGCGCCCCCGCGCGTCCGCCTGCAGGGACGCCGCGAAGCGGTCGCGATCCTGCGGGTCGCGATAGAACGCGCGGATCCCCCCATGGCGACGCCCGTGCGAAAGGAGGTCCCGGACCGTGCCGCAGCCGTAGAGCTCCGCCGCGGCCGGATTGGCGAAGAGCAGGTTGCCGGCCAGGTCGGTGATCGTGATGCCGACATGGGCGGCTTCGAAGAGCGACCGGAAGCGGGCGGCCGTCTCGCGCAACGCATCCTCGGCCCGCCGACGGCTCGTGATGTCCGCCGCCACGCCGACCGCGACGGGCCGGCCGTCCGATCCGGTCTCCTCGTGGACCGTCCGCGCGTGCAGCCAGCGTACCTGGCCGTCCGGCCGGACGATCCGGAACTCCTCGTCGAGCGGCGCATGGTGCTCGATCGATTCGCCGACCGCCAGCCGCACGCGCTCTCGATCGTCCACGTGCAGCCAGGGCAACCAGTTGGCCAGGCCGCCGCCGCGAGCGACCTCGCGCGGCACGCCGAAGACCCGCTCGAAGGCCGTGTTCAGGTAGCGCAGCTCGGTGCCTTCGCGCAGCCAGAGGATCTCCTGCATGTTCTCCGTGATCAACCGGAGCCGCTGCTCGCTCGCGGCCAGCGCTGCTTCGGTCCGCCGGCGCTCCGTCACGTCCCGGGAGATCACGATGACCTCCGGCTCGCCGCGGCCGCCGGCCGTCGCCACGCGGCGGCCGATCGATTCGAACCAGAATTCGCGCCCGTCGTCGTGCCGCAGGCAGAAAGCCGCCGTGGCCGGCTGGTCGCTGTGAGCCATGCGCTGCCAGGCCAGGTCGAACTCGCCGGTGTTGACGACCCGCCACCCGGGCAGACCGCGCCGGCCGCGCAACGCCACGGGATCGGCGCCGAGGATCGCCTGGAATCCCGCCGACGCGTAGAGGAAACGACCGTCCAGGGCGTGGCGCGAGAAGAGGTCGCCCGCGCTCTCGAGCTGCCGCAGCAGACCGGATTCCCGGCGCGCGGCGCGGCCCAGGTAGAGCACGACCACGGTGGCGGTGATCACGAGCACCGCGAGGAACGTGGCGCGGCCGAGGAGCGAATGACGCGGGATCTCCGTCACCAGGGTTCCCAGCAGCGACGGTCCGGACTCGCCCGGCACGACCACCTCGCCGGACTGGAAGCTCGTGTAGAGGTAGACTGCATCGAGAACCCAGTGCAGGGCACCCAGGATCACGACGAGGATCACGGCGCGACGGGCGAGCGTGCTCATGCGGTCTCCGGCGGCGACGGTTGTGGCGGCGCTCTGTCAGAGATAAGCCGCAATCGCCGAACCGGCAACGCGACGCCGGCTGTCGCCGGCCCGCAGGCCCGGACCGGCGGAGCGTGGATTCACCCGCGGCCGTGTGTTATGATTGAGCGTCGCCTGTCACCTGCCGCCGTTGTCGGTGCGCGCTCATCCGGGGAGGCCCTGATGCTTCGTCTGATCATGGTATCGCTGGCCGTCGCGGCCCTGGTCGCGGCGGCTCCTGCCGCCGATCGCTCGCTCGTCTACCTGCGTACCGCCGGCGAGAACGGTCCGGTCTTCAGCGGGGTCGGGCTCGAGCTCGCGGCGGAGGTCCCCGGTGGCTTCCTCGCGTTCCTCGACGGCGCCGATCTCGCGCGGCTCGCCGCGTGGGGCGTCCCCCACGCCGTCATCGCGACGGACGACCCGGCGACGGACGTGCTCGTGCAGTACGAGGTCGCCGCCGGCGACCGCCGGACTATCGTCGGCCCGCCGGTGGAGGTGCTGCACCGCGAGGCCGGCTTCGCGGTCCTGCGCATTCCGCACGACGAGACGCGGATCCTGTCCTGCCTGCCGGACATCCAGCGCGTATTCCGGCGGCCCCTGCGGTTCGTGACGCGACCCTGGGAAGGCCCGGACCCGATCAGCCTGCGCGCCGTCGATCCGGACATCCAGGCGATGGTCGCCACCGTGAACCAGGCCTGGCTGCAGGAGCAGACGCAGATCCTCCAGGATTTCGGCACCCGCCACAGCCAGTACGCGGCCGGGGCGCAGGCCAGCTACTGGATCCGCGACCAGTTCCTGTCGTACGGCTACACCGACGTGACCCTCCACGACTACAACAGCTGGAACGACAACGTGGTCTGCGTCAAGCCCGGCAGCGCGTTCCCGGACAAGTACGTCGTCCTCGGCGGGCATTACGATTCGACGACCAGCAATCCCGCGGTCGCGCCCGGCGCCGACGACAATGCCACCGGCACCGTCGCCGTGCTCGCGGCGGCGCGCGCCTTCGCGTCCTACGAGTTCGAGACCAGCATCGTGTTCATCGCGTTCAGCGGCGAGGAGCAGGGTCTCTACGGCAGCGCCGCCTGGGCCGACCAGGCCGCCGACCAGGGCCTGGACATCATCGGCGCGATCGCCCTGGACATGCTGGGCTACCGCGCGGGCGGCGACGCGGCCGACATCGACATCATCTTCAACGGCGCGAGCGAGCCGCTGCGCGACCTGGTCGACGCGGCTGTCGCCGATTACGTCCCGGGCTACGTCGCCGTCGACGGCTCCCTCCCCGGCGGCGCCGGCAGCGACCACTCGAGCTTCTGGAACGCCGGGTACCGCGCCATCCTGTTCTTCGAGGACACGGGCAGCTACAGCCCCTACATCCACACGGCCAGCGACGTGGTCGGCACGAGCGCCAACGATTTCGCGTTCATGGCCAACAACGTGCGAACGGCCCTGGCGACGGGCGCCCTGCTGGCCCAGCCGTTCAGGATCGCCATCGAGCACGAGCCGCTCGCGCACTCGACGCAGTCCGGACCCTTCGCGGTCACCTGCCAGATCATCGCCGCCGAACCGCTCGACCCGTCCGCGTTGCTGCTCCACTACCGGACCAACGGCGGCGCTTTCACCACGGACGCCCTCACCGCGACCGGCGCTCCGGACACGTTCGCCGGCGAGATCGCCGCTCAGACGCCGGGCACCCTCATCGAGTACTACCTGACCGCCGCCGACGCGGCCGGCCACGCCGCCGCCGATCCCGCGGGTGCGCCGGACGCGCTCCACACCTTCCGCGCCGGCATTGAGATCGTGCTCGACGACGATGTCGAGACCGATCAGGGCTGGGCGCTCGCCGCGGCGGGCGACAACGCGACGACCGGCCGCTGGCTCCGCGCCGATCCGGTGGGCACGACCTACCAGCCGGAGTCCGACCACACGCCGGATCCCGGCGTTCTCTGCTTCGTGACCGGCAATGGCTCTCCCGGCGGCGCGGCCGGCGACGCGGACGTCGACGGCGGCCACACGACGCTGGTGTCGCCGGTCTTCGACCTCGCCGGCGCGACCTGGGCCGAGATCAGCTACTGGCGCTACTACGTCCTGGCGACCGCATTCGACGACGACTTCCGCGTGGACATCAGCAACGACGGCGGCGTCACCTGGACCAACCTCGAGACGGTGACCGCGACGTCCGGCTGGTCGCAACCGCGGTTCAACCTCGCCGGCTCGCTGGATCTGACCGGCCAGATGCAGCTGCGCTTCATCGCCGAGGACACCGGTACGGGCAGCCTGGTCGAGGCGCTGATCGACGATGTCCTGATCACCGCGACCCGCGGCGATCCGACCGCGGTGTCGCCGTCGCCGGACTTCGCGGCCTCGCTGCGGGCCCAGCCCAATCCGTTCAATCCCCAGACCACGCTGGGCTATACCCTGCCACGAGCCGGTTTCGCCGAGATCGCCGTCTTCGATCCGCGCGGACGACTCGTCGCCCGGCCGCTCGCCGGTCCACGCCCGGCCGGCGCCGGCGAGGTCCGCCTGCCGGCGGCGGATCTCGCGAGCGGGGTGTATCTCGTGCAGCTGCAGCTCGACGGCGAGGTGCTGACGGCGACCAAGTTGACCCTGGTGCGTTAGGCATCGCGCCGGAACGAGCGAGGCCCCGGACCGCCGGTCCGGGGCCTCCGCATTCCGCCGCCGACCATCCGGCGCATCATTTCAGCAGGGTCAGCTTGCGAGTCTCGCTGCCGGCCGGCGTCTCGAGACGATAGAAGTAGGTGCCCGACGGAACGGCGCGTCCCTGCGCGTCGCGACCGAGCCAGGTCACCTCGTGACGACCGGCCGCCTGCAGGCCGCCGCAGAGCTCGGCCACGAGGCCGCCGCGGCTGTCGAGGACCTGCAACCGGGCGATCAGGGGATCGGGCAGCGTGAAGGCGATCGTCGCGGCGGGATTGCAGGGGTTGGGCCAGCTCGGCGCCAGCTGCGGCGCTCCGGGCGTCGCGGCGACCGGCGTCTCGACGCCGGGCCAGCCGGCGAGCCGCGCCATCATCCACCAGAACGCCCGACCCTTGCGGTAGCAGTTGAAGCAGTGGGAGTGGGCGCAGCTGCCGCAGAGAGGGCAATCGGCGAGACTGCACCACGTCGTGCACCAGTTGCAGCCGTCGTCGTCGTCGGGGTACCAGTCGCCGTCCGGGTCGTAGCTCTCGACGTCCGCGAAATCGAACAGGACCTTGCCGTTGGCGACGCAGTACTCGCGAATCTGGTCGTTGCGGACGTAGAGGTTTCCGTCCGGACCGGAGCCGTCGAGGTGGCCGGTCATGTAGACGAAGACCACCTGCGGGTAGTCCTGCTCCAGGTCGGTCATCGCCGCGAGATACGACGCGATCCCCTCGGCGGTATTGCTGCTCACGCCGCCGCACCACGACCAGAGCACGCAGTTGCATTCCGGATGGCCGTCGAGGTAGGCCCGCGTCGGCTCGACCCAGCTCAGATCGCCGAGGCTGCCGAGATCGTCGCCGAATTCCTCCATCGCGACGTCTGCGTAGAGGATCGGATCCGCGTCCTCCAGCATCTGGATTCCAGTCACGATCTGGCTGCCGTGGGACGTGTGGCCATAAAAGAAATTGAACTCCGCGCGCACCTCGCCGAACAATGCGGCAGGCACCGCTGCGAATTGATCGGCCGCGTGGTGATCCGCAACGATGGCCTGGGCCAGCAGGGGACTCGTCCAGCCCGCGATGAAGAGCAGCAGGATCGCGTGGAGATTCGGGCGAGACATGGTTCCTCCTCCGGAACGTCGAGCGTCGTGGACCGCTCTCACGGGATGACAGATTCGAGCGGGCAATGATAGCAGATGATCAGGTCCGATTCGAGGACCGTCCTTAGCCGTCAATTCAGCAAAGATGTAGACTCCATTCAAACCCGTTCGGGGCCACCGCCGTCCAAAGTGCGTCCCGAACAAAGACCGTCGAGGTGCACCGATGCCGTCCGCAGCGCTTTCCGCGATCCTGCTTCCGAGCGGCGAGGCCGACCTGGTCAGCGCGGCGCGGGCGGGCGAGCGGCTGGCGTTCGAACGGCTCTACCGTCAGCACGTGGGGCGAGTCCACGGTCTCTGCTGGCGGCTCGTGGCGGACGCCGACCTCGCCGAACAGCTGACCCAGGACGCCTTCGTGCACGCCTGGCGCAAGCTGCACGGATTCCGGGGCGACTGCGGATTCGGCACCTGGCTGTACCGTGTGACGGTCAACGTGGTCCTGGACTGGCGGCGGGCGCAGGCGCGCCGCCAGCAGTGGGAGACCGTGCTGGATCCGGTCGAGCAGATGGATGCCGCGGCCGCGCACCGGCCGACCGCCCCCGCCCGCGTGGGCGATCGGCTGGATCTCGAGCGCGCCATCGCCGCGCTGCCGGACGGCGCCCGCACGGTCTTCGTTCTGCACGAGATCGAGGGCTATCTGGTCAAGGAGGTCGCCGACCTCCTCCAGATCGCCGAGGGAACGGTGAAGGCCCAGTTGTTCCGGGCCCGCCAGCTGTTGAAGGAGGCACTGCGATGACCGAAGGCGATCCGCTGCGCGACGCTCTCGACGGCCTGCCGCGCGAGATCCCGCCCCGGCGGGACCTCTGGCCCCTGATCGCTGCCCGGTTGAACGAGCAGGATCCGGCCTCGCCAGCTGTCGCCGCCTGGCGGCAGCGGCTGGGCCGGAAGATCGTGCCCGTGGCAGGTCTGCTGGCGGCCGCGTCGCTGGCGGTCGTGATGATCGCCAGGGAGGGCCGGCAGCCGGGCTCGGTCCACCAGCCTCTCGACCTCACGTCCCTCGAGCAGGACTACGACCTCGTCCGTACCGACGTCCTGGGCGTCCTGGCCACGACGTGCGGCCAGCGTCCGTCGGCGGGCTGCGACGGTCTGCGTTCGGGCCTCGATGAACTGGACAGCTCCGCCACCGAGCTGCGCCGCGCGCTCTCCGAAGCCCCCGCCGGCTCGCCGGAGTCGCGGTGGCTGGCGGTCCAGTTCCAGCGAACCCTCGAACAGGCGCGCGGCCTGGCCGGCCACGCGACGCGACTCTGAACCGGAGGTCCCATCATGACACGCCGCCTTCGCACCGTCGGTTTGCTGACCCAGGTCGTGGTCCTCCTCTGGACCCTTCCCGCCCTGTCCGGCCAGCCGATCGCCGAAACCCGCAAGGTCGACAAGGACGCGACGATCAGCATCGAGAATCTGGCCGGCGAGGTCACCGTGACCGGCTGGGACCAGAATGAGGTCAAGATCACGGGCACGCTCGACGAGAAGGCGGAGAAGCTGGAGATCGTCGGCGGCGGCGCCGAACTCTCGATCGAGGTCCGCTATCCCGACCGGGTCCGGAATATCAAGGAAGGCTCGGATCTCGCCATCATGGTGCCGCGGGGCGCCGACGTCGAGATCAGCACGGTCTCGGCCGACGTGTCGGTGGACGCGGTCAGCGGGGAGCTGGAGATCGAGACGGTGAGCGGCGAGGTGAGGTTGCGCGGCAAACCCGCCGCCGTCGAGGCCGAAGCCGTGAGCGGCAGCTTCGACGTGGACGTCGCGACGGACTCCGCGACGCTGACCTGCGTGTCGGGCGACATCGTCGTCCGCGGCGCCATCGGCGAACTGGAGTGCGGCGTCGTGAGCGGTTCGATCGACGTGGCGGCCGGGAAGGACCTGAGCGCGCTGGAATGCGAGACCGTCTCGGGCGACGTCACGGTCACGGGCGAGCTGCCGCGCGCCGCCGACTGGAGCCTCTCGGCGCACAGCGGCGACATCACGGTGAACCTGCTGGGCAAGGTCGACGCCGAGTTCAGGATCGGGACGTTCTCCGGCGAGATCCACGACGTGTTCGGCCACCAGGCCGAGCGGACCTCGCGCTACGCGCCCGGACGCTCGCTGGAGTTCACCGAGGGCGAGGGCAGCGCCACGGTCGAGATCGACGCGTTCAGCGGCGACGTGCAGGTCTTGAAGAAGTAGCGCGGCCGGCGGCGGATGTCGCCTAGCGCGCGGCTGGAAGCCGGCCTCCGGCGAATCGGACAGGGCCCGGGCGCTGAGCCCGGGCCCCGTTGTGGGATCCGAAGGCGACAGGGAATCCGCCGAGACTACCGGAACAGACCCTTGACGTCGGTCCAGGAATGGGCCTCGGTCGGGACAGCGCCGGCGTACCAGGTCCGGAAGGCGTAGTCGAAGTCCGGGAACGGATTGAAGCCCGCGTTGGCGAACACCATGCCATAGGGATACGGGTTGTTGACGTCACCAGCGATGCCCAGCGTCATGTTGCCGGTGAAGACGAGGTAGTAGGTCGTCGCGGGGTTGATGACGGTGTAGTCCCAGAAGACGTCGACCCACTGACCCTGCGTGCCCATGGCGCTCCCCGTGGCCAGGATCGAGCCGCCTGCGTTCGGCAGGGCGGTCCACAGCGTGATGGTCACGTTGTCGGTCCCGCCGATGTTCGGCTGCAGGAAGATGCCGGCGCCCGTGATATTGCCGTTCGTCTGCTGGAACGACTGGGCGAGATCTGTCTGCGCGAATCCAGCCATGTAGACGAACGCGTTGGGTTGATTCTGGTCGATTGAGTTCTGGGCGACGGCAGGCATGGCGATGCAACACGCGCAGATCGCCGTCAGAGCGAGCAGTAACATTTTCCGCATGGTCGAAACCCCCTATTCCGCGAGTGATGGCGTTCGAGCGCGACCAGAGATCTCGGACGATGACCTGGCGCGCCTCGAATCCCGCGTGCGAGGTGTCTATGTTCGCACAAAATCGTAAGAGTTTTGCAATAATTTTGGGAGTCTTCCGGAATTTTTCGCGGCGCCAGTCGACGTTGCATACGTAAAAACCGTAGTTGCGTTGACACTGCGATCGTGGCGACGGCTCGAGGGAGGATCGTCCTTTCAGCGGCGAATGGACCCGGGAGCAACGTCGTGGGAACGACTCGCCGCCAGGGTGCCAGCAGAGCCCGTCGATCTGCTGCCCCGGGACAAAACAACGGGTCACGCAGATCGCGTGACCCGTTGATCTTGTTGGTACGCCGCCAGGGACTTGAACCCCGAACCCGCTGATTAAGAGTCAGCTGCTCTACCAGTTGAGCTAGCGGCGCACCGTTGGGACGAGCTTGTGCCGGGGCGGAGGTCCGCGTATCCTGACCTGCGGTCCGGGACGCGGAATCTAGTACGCTGGCAGGAGACTGTCAAGACGCGGCGAGGTCAGGATCCCTTGGTTTCCCTGCGTGCCCGACGCCTGCGCGCCCGGCGCGTCATCGCCGAGCTGAGGCGGGCGTTTCCCGACAGCGGCTGCAACCTCGAGCACCGCGACGCCTGGCAGCTGCTGGTCGCGACCATCCTGTCCGCCCAGTGCACGGACGCGCGCGTCAACCAGGTCACGCCGGCGCTCTTCCGCGCCTTCCCCACCCCGCGGGACTTCGCGACCGCGCCGCTCGCCGCGATCGAGGACGCGATCCGCTCCACGGGGTTCTTCCGCACCAAGGCCAAGAGCCTCCAGGGCGCCGCCCGGGCGATCGTCGAGCGGCGCGACGGCGCGGTCCCGGACACCCTCGCCGAGCTCGTCGAGCTGCCCGGCGTGGGACGCAAGACCGCCAACGTGGTCCTCGGCGAGATCTGGCGACGTCCCGAGGGAGTGGTCGTCGACACGCACGTCAGCCGCATCGCCCGCAAGCTCGGCCTGACGGACACGACCGACCCCGGCAAGGCGGAACGTCAGCTCAATGAGGTCGTCCCTCGAGACGACTGGCGGGACTTCACCCACCTGATCATCGATCACGGTCGCCAGACCTGCCGTGCGCGAGCGCCGCGTTGCGACGAGTGCCCCCTCTATCGCTGGTGCGAAACCCGCGCGTGACGGCAGGAGCTCGGGGCTCGACTTCCGCTTGGCGCTCCCGAGTTCGCCGTGCTAACCTGGGCCTGGATGGTAGCGGCGCGGCGGTCTTCCGGGGGCGAAGACGCGCGGTCAGGCAGGAATCCACATGAGTGGCGGCAGGGAACCGGGCGCGAATCCGCACCGTGCTCCCGCGGGACTGGGTGACCCCGCCGTGCGGGTGACTGTCCAGGACCTCAGCCGACTCGCCGTTCTCGGATACGACGCGGACGGGACGCTTCGCTTCTGGAACCGCGGCTGCGAGCGCCTCCTGGGCTGGACGACCGCCGAGGCGCTCGGCCGGCGCATCGGGGAATTGGTCGCCGATCCCGCGGACCCGACGTCGCTAGCCGCCCTGCTCGGAGGGCAGGACCGCTTCCCCGGAGCCGGGATCTGCCGGTTGAAACAGCGGAACGGACAGCGGCTCGCCGCCGTCTTGCTCCCTGCGTCCGCCGCCCCGCCGGGCGGGCCCGGCACGATCCACTACGGCATCCTGACGCCGCTGTCGGGCGGCGACTCCCCGCCTGCGCGGACCGCCGCGCATCACGTCCAGTCGCACACGCTCGAGAGCTTGGCCGTGCTCGCCGGCGGCATCGCCCACGACTTCAACAACCTGCTCTTGGGCGTCGTCGGCAACGCGGACCTCGTGCTCACGGAACTCGACGCCGACCATCCCGCCCGCGGCTGGGTCGAGCAGATCGCGCAGGCCGGACTGCGCGCCGCCGATCTCTGCCAGCAGCTGCTCGCGTTCAGCGGGAAAGGGAAGATCCGGGTGGAGCCGCTCGACGTGACCGACCTCATCCGGAGCGTCGCGCCGTTGCTCCACCTCGGCCTCGGCACTGCGCGCCTCCGTCTCGATCTCGCGCCGGACCTGCCCATCGTCGAGGCGGACGCCGCCCAGATCCGGCAGGTTGTGATGAATCTGGTGACCAACGCCTCGGAAGCGCTGCCGGATCGGACCGGAACGATCGAGATCCGGACCCGGCTCTACGACGCGGCGCGGGAGCCGCTTCACGATCCCGTGAATCACCAGCCGCTCGCGCCGGGATCGTATGTGGCCATCGACGTTCGCGACGACGGGGTCGGCATGACGCCGGAGCAGGCCGCGCGCGCGTTCGAGCCGTTCTACACGACCAAATTCATGGGACGCGGGCTCGGGCTCGCGGCGATCCAGGGGATCGCCCGCGCGCACCACGGCGCCGTGGCCGTCCAGACTGCCGCCGGCGAGGGGTCGACCTTCACCGTGTTCCTGCCGACGCTGGGTGTGCGCTCGCGGCAAGCCGGCGCGGTCGCCGTGCCGCGCGCCGCGGTATCGCGTCCGGCCGGACGCCTGCGCGCGCGCATCCTGGTCGTGGACGACGAGCACAACATCCGGCAAGTCGCCGGCAACCTGCTCGCCGCCGCCGGCTACGAGATCCTGCTCGCGGCCGACGGCAGCGAGGCCCTCGCGGTCCTCGAGGACGATCCGCACGCGATCGACCTGGTGCTCCTGGACATGACGATGCCGGGTCTGCACGGGCTGCAGGTCCTGGATCGCATCCGCGGCCTGCGCGTCGACCTGCCGGTGCTCCTGTCGAGCGGTTACGGGCGCGAGAACGTGGACCACGTGCTCGGGACGGACGAGGCCAGCGGTTTCATCCAGAAGCCATATCGCCGCCACGAGCTCCTGCGCTCCACGGCGAGCCTGCTCGAGCGCCGCGCGCCGGGGCCCGAATGACGGAGGCCGCCCCGCGGGCGGCCTCCCGGCTCATGACGGCGATTGCGCGATCAGAACGGCAGGTCGTCGTCGTCCATCGGGCCGCTCTCGAGCGGCGGCGGCGTGAACGAGCCGCTGCCGCGCGCGGCGTGGTCGTCCTCGCGGGCGCCGGCACCCGCGCCCTGGCCGCCGTCGCCCTCCTCGCGCCGGCCCAGGATCATCAGGTCGCGCGCCACGATCTCGGTCGTGTAGCGGTCGTTGCCGTCGCGGTCCTGCCACTTGCGGGTTTCCAGACGGCCCTCGATGTAGACCTGCTTGCCCTTGCTGAGGAACCGCTGGGCCCGCTCGGCGAGGTGCCGCCAGGCGACCACGCGGTGCCACTCGGTCCGCTCCTGCCATTCCCCGGTCGACTTGTCCTGCCAGCGCTCGCCGGTCGCGACCCGCAGGTTCGCCACCGGCACGTTGCCCTGGGCGGTGTACTTGACCTCGGGATCGGCCCCGAGATTCCCGATCAGGATGACCTTGTTCACGCCAGCCATCGGATCCTCCTGGATGATCAGTGGCGGCCGGAAACGGCCGCCGGACTCGTGGGAGGCACCTTAGCAGAAACGGCCTGCGGTTGGAACAGGCCGTTGCGCGGGGCTGTCGTTGTCTGAGCGAGTCAGCCCGCGGAGAGCGATGGGGTGGATGGTGGGATTCGAACCCACGACCGCCTGGACCACAACCAGGAGCTCTGCCAATTGAGCTACATCCACCACCAAGAACCTGCCGGTGGCACGCCCGGCAGGACTCGAACCTGCGACCTGTGGATTAGAAGTCCACTGCTCTATCCAACTGAGCTACGGGCGCACCGTCGTATCCAGGCCAGGCGGAGAGCGGAATAATGGCGGCGTTGCCCGGCTGTGTCAAGCGTCCGTGACCAACCTGCCTGCATGGTCGGGGCGACAGGATTTGAACCTGCGACCCACGGCTCCCAAAGCCGTTGCGCTACCGGACTGCGCCACGCCCCGACCCGGGCAGGCATCGTGCCCGTTCCCGCCGGCCGGTCTGGACGCCCCGTGGCGACCCCCGGACGGGACCGAATTCATAGGGGCCCCACGACCGGCTGTCAATGCCCGCGACCGGCCGACCGTCGCTGTCGCCCGCCGCTGACGGCGGCCGTCACCTGGCGCCGTAGACCCGCGAGACCGCCGCCAGCAGCCGGCGCATCGCTAGCCCGCGGTGGCTGATGGCGTGTTTCTCGTCCGGCGCCAGCTCGGCCAGCGTCCGTTCGCCGCCGGCCGGGATGAAGATCGGATCGTAGCCGAAGCCGCGAACGCCCCGCGGTTCGCGGCCGAGACGCCCGAGCAGGCGGCCGGCGGCGGCGAGCTCGAGCCAGTGCGGCGCGTTGACGGCGCGTCCCGGCGCGTCCGGCGGCAGCCCCGACGGGGCGACCAGAGTCGGCGGATCGCCGCCGGTCGGCCCGTCCGCGGTCCACAGCCCGGGATCCGGCAGGCTGATCGCCGCCAGAGGAGCGCCGGCGGGCCGCCGGCCGTCCAGGAACGGCGCCACCAGCCGGTCGATGGTCTGGACCAGCCGCTCGCGATCCGTGCCACCCCCGGAGGGCACGGTGCGGATCCAGGCATGGTAGTCGTGCCAGATGCGCCGGCGGTCGCTCAACTCGTTCCAGAACGCGTCCTCGTCCTCGTCCGGCGCGAGGGCGATGGACCGGGCGAACGGATTGTGCAGCCACCGTTGCGCGGCCGGCGCCGCCGCCGCGGGCGCGAGGTCGGGGTCGGGCCGCGGGTCGATCCAGACGATCCCGGCCTCGAACCGGGCCTCCCGAGCGTCGTTGGGCACGCCGTCCATGAGCGCGAGCGCGAGCGCGACGTTGTCCGCGTACGTCGCCGCCGGTCCCGCGAATCGCGAGGCGAAGATTCCCGGCATGTCCCCGAGCGCCCGGATCTGGAGGCTCGTGTCGTCGGCCACGGCGATCTCGCCCGTGTAGGCGGCCGCGACGAGCGCCTTGCGAGCGGCGTTGCCGAGCGCGGTGGTCCCGTCCTCGATCACCTCGGGCGCCTCGGGGTAGTCGGCCAGCGAGGTCACTCTGAGCGGCAACCCCGCGCACAGCTCGCGCAGCTCGCGGAGCTTGTCCTCGTTGCGGCTCGCCAAGACGACCGTCCGTGCCGTGACGCCCATGATCGCCTCTCGCCGCGCCGGCGCCGCGTCCGACTCAGGTCGCGAGCACCTTGCGCTGCAGTTCGTTGATCTTCGCGATGGCCGCGGCCGAGAGATCGAGCATGCGCGCGAGCTGTTCGCGCGCGAACGGCTCGCGCTCGGCCGTGCCCTGGATCTCGATGAGGCCGCCGCCCTCCGCCATGACGACGTTCATGTCGGTGTCCGCGGTCGAATCCTCGCGATAGTCGAGATCGATCAGGACCGCGCCCTCGACCAATCCCAGGCTGATCGCGCCCACGAGCGAGCGCATGGGATGACGGCGCAGGCGCAGCCGGTCCAGCGCGTCCCAGAGCGCCACGGCGCTGCCGTTGATCGCCGCGCAACGGGTGCCGCCGTCGGCGCGGATCACGTCGCAGTCCAACGTCACCGTCAGCTCGCCCAGGGCGTTCAGATCGGTGACCGTGCGCAGTACGCGTCCGATCAGCCGCTGGATCTCCATCGTGCGCCCGCCCTGGCCGCCGCCGCCCGTGGCCTCGCGCCTCATGCGCTCGTCCGTGCTGCGCGGGATCATGCCGTACTCGGCCGTGATCCAGCCCTGGCCCGCCGTCTTCAGCCAGCGCGGGACGCCGTGGCTGATCGTGGCGGTGCAGATCACGTGCGTGTTGCCCATCTCGATCAGACAGGAACCCTCGGCGTGCGGCAGATAGTCGCGGGTGATGCGAGTCGGTCGGATCTGCGTCTCGCCACGGCCGCCGGCGCGTGCGCTCATGTGTCATCGCCCTTCCGGGCGAGGTCCAGCCGACCCTCGCCCTCGAGTTCGTCCAGGTTCACGGTCGTGACGTCGGTGATGGGCTTGCCGAGGAAGCGGGCGCCGACCTCGGTGAAGGTCCACGGGATGTCGCTGAGATAGAAGTCGAGCCGGCCCTGGCCGCCGCCGCCGCGGAGAAGGCCGGCGGAGCGCAGCGCGGACTCGGCGGCGCCTGCCAGCGTCTCGGCAGAGTCGACGAGCTCGACCTGGGGGCCGAGGAACGCGGCGATCGCCGGCTTCAGCAGCGGATAGTGCGTGCAGCCGAGGATCAGGGTATCGATCGACGCGTCGCGCAGTTCGGTCAGGTACTCCCGGCAGGCCATCTCGGTCAGGCGGTGATCGACGAGACCCTCCTCCACGAGCGGCACGAAGAGCGGGCAGGGGCGGGCGACGATCCGGTCCGGCGCGACCCGCGCGGCGAGCCTGGCCTGGTAGCGACCCGAGGCGATCGTGCCGCGGGTCCCGATGACGCCGATCCGGCCGCCCCGGGTCCGCGCGAGAGCGGTCGCGACGCCCGGCTCGATCACGCCCAGGACCGGGACCGGCAGCCGCGCGGCGAGGTCGTCAAGAGCGAAGGCGCTCGCCGTATTGCAGGCGACCACCACCAGCTTGACCCCGAGGCTCACCAGGAAGCGGCCGTCCTGCCAGGCGAATGCCTGCACGGTGCGCGCGCCCTTGGTCCCGTACGGCACGCGGGCGGTGTCGCCGAAATAGACCATGTCCTCGGACGGCAGTCGTCGGTGCAGCGACCGCAACACGGTGAGTCCACCGAGGCCGGAATCGAAGATCCCGATCGGCCGGCTGGCATCCGCCACTAGAGCCACCTCCGCAGTTCGAACACCTCGTCGAGCGAGAGGTGGCCGTTGAGCGTCTCGGCCGGCGCGCCAGCCACGAGGATCCGGCAGGACCGCACCTCGGGGAAGTTGAGCGCGACCGTGCGGAGGATCGAGGTCAGGGTCGCCGCTTCGGCGGCGCTGCCGCCGGGATGGCGGACGACGAGCTCGGCGCTGAAGTCCAGGACCGCTTCGCGTCCCTCGCGGTCGAGGAAGACCGCGAGGATCCTGGTGCCCGCGGGCAGGGCGCCGACCGCTCCGCTGCGGGTTGGTCCCGAACAGAGCGCGTCCAGCACGGCCTGCAGGTCCTCCTCGGGGTGACCGCGGCTCGGAATGCGCCGGCGCTCGACCACGTAGCCGGCGGCGTCCCATTCCGGGAAGACGAGGATCACGGCGCGGTCTCCCGCCGCCTCGTCTTCGGCGGCCCGGTCGCGGCTCACGACGAGATCCGGCGTTTCCGGCCTCCGGTCGCGCCCGACCTCTCGCAGGAGCCAGGTGGCGCCGGCCACGACCAGCGGGATCGCCAGCCAGAACAGCCGGCGCGGCACGCGGCGGGCCAGCCAGGATCTGGCCCCGGCGGCGGCGGACGGCGGACGACGGTCGCGTTCATTCATCGCGCGCCCTCCCCGGCCGCCGCCGCGCCGGCCCGCGCGACCTGGTCGCGATAGACGAGGATCGCGTCGCCGAGCGCGTGCGCGAGATCCCGCTGGTACCGGCGGTTGCTGAGGTCCTGGGCCTCGTCCGGGTGGGTCAGGAATCCCATCTCCACCAGGACCGCCGGCATCCAGGCGCCCACCAGCACGCGGAAGCCCGCTTGCCGGACGCCGCGGTCCGGCACGCGCAGGGCGCGGCAGACCTCCGCCTGGACCACCTCCGCCAGGTCGCTGCTGGCGCTGATGTAGCGGTTCTGGACGAGGTCCCAGACGATGAACTCGACGTCGCCGGGCGCAGCCTGGTCGCGATTCTCGACCGCCTCGACGCTCTGGCTCCAGTCGCTCTTGGCCGGCGAGAGGAAGTACGTCTCGAGCCCGCGCGCGCCGTGGTTGAACCAGCCGTTGCAGTGCAGCGAGACGAAGAGGTCGCCGCCGGCGGAGTTCGCGATCTCGGCGCGCTCGGCCAGTCCGAGCGTGCGATCGTCGTCGCGCGTCAGCACGACCTTCAGGCCGCGGCCTCTCAGGTGGTCGGCGAGTTCCTCGGCGACGGCGAGATTCACATCCTTCTCGAGGATCCCGCCGGCGCTCGCCACGCCCGGTTCGGTGCCGCCGTGGCCCGGATCGACGACGACCGTGCGGATCTCGAGCTGGCGCGTCACGTCGACCGGCCCTCCGCCCAGCGCGATCTCGGCCTGACCGCGCGGGACCGGCTCCGGCAGCGCGGCGACCTGTTCCTCCTCGACGATCAGGACGATCTCCCGGCCGGAACTCGCCGTCTCGGTGCGGTAATGCGTCACCAGCTCGTCGACCCGGACGGTGACGACCGCGTAGTCGGCGAACTGGCGCGTGGCAGCGCCGCGGATGAGCCCCTGCGGCTCGTCCAGCCGGACCTGGGCGAGATCGGCCTGGGCGCCGTAGATCTTCAGCTCGATCACGCCCGGCTCGGGGCTGCTCGCGCGGAAGCTCAGCGCCTCGCGGCAGAGCAGGCGAAGGCTCGCCGCCCGGGTCATCGGGGTGACCCGCAGGTCGGTCAGGTTGACCTCGGCCTGACCCGTCGTCAGGCGGCGAAGGTCGCGATCCCAGGCCAGGTACTGGCCCGCCTCCGGAGCCAGGATGTCCGAGACGAAGCCCAGGGGCAGCCAGAGATCGCCGTCGGCGAAGAGCACCGGGACCGGCAGCAGGATCTCCCGGTCGCCGAGGCTGACGAGGCGGCTCTGGTCGGTGAACCGGGCCTCGCGGGAGCCGATGCGCAGCGCCAGGCGGCGGCTCACCGCCTGCCACAGGCGGTTGGCCTGGAGGAGGTCCGCCGCATCGGCCGAGCGCACGTAGACTTCCTGGGATCCGAGCAGGAGCAGGCGGCCGGCGATCTCGCGCGTCCTGCGGGTCGCGCGGTCCTCGACGGCGATGGCGAGGTCCGCCGCCGCGGGATCCCGGCGCCGCCACGCCAGGGGATCGCGATCCTGATCGCCAGCCGGCGCCGCGGTCTGGGCCGAGACCGCCGGCGCGATCGACCCGAGCGCGAGCGCCACCGCCAGCCACCGCCAGCGTTCGCGGGCTCGCCGGGTGTGTGACCTGTCGCCGGTCGCCATGGTCCTCCTTCGCCTCCGCCGTGCTCGCGTCAGCCGCGGCGCCCGGTGATCTTCGCCATCTGCCGATCCGCGTCCCGCCGGGCGGTGTCCGCGCGCTTGTCATAGAGCTTCTTGCCGCGCGCGAGGGCAAGCTCGACCTTCACCAGGCCGTGCTTGAAGTAGATCTTCAGCGGGATCAGCGTGCGCCCGCCCTCGTCGAGCTTGGGAGCGAGCTTGCGGATCTCGCGCCGGTTGAGCAGCAGCTTGCGCGGGCGAAACGGGTCGTGGTTCTGCCGGTTGGCCATCTCGTAGGGACCGATGTGCAGCTTGAGGAGCCAGACCTCCCCGCGCTTGAGCTCGGCGTAGCCGTCTCCGAGGTTGACCCGCCCGTTGCGCAGGGCCTTGACCTCGCTGCCCAAGAGGACGATCCCCGCCTCGACGGTCTGCAGGATCTCGTATTCATGGCGGGCCCGGCGGTTCTGCGCGATCAGCTTGATGCCGGCCGGAGTCTTGGCACTGGCCATGGTCCCTCGGTTTCCGGTGCGATCCAGCGGGCAACCTAGCACGCGGTCGGTCGACCCTCAAGCCCGGCCAGCGCCGAGACGCGCCCCGGCCTCCGATCGGAACTCGCCAGTTGACAGTTTCCAGCCAGCAAACTAACTTCCCTCCCCGCCTCCGGATCGGCGGGCGTCTCGCAAATACGGTGCCCAGGTGGCGGAACTGGTAGACGCGCTACGTTCAGGTCGTAGTGGGGGTTACCTCGTGGGAGTTCGAGTCTCCCCCTGGGCACCAGGCCTCTCCCCGGATCGGCGAACTTCCCCCTGAATCCCGAGCACCACCGGCTCGAGCCGAGCGGACCCCGCCGTCGCGCGGCACGCGTCCTGCAGGACTCCAGGCAACGGAATCCGTACCTGACGGCTCGGCGGGACAGGCCATGCCGGCCCCGAGCGCCTGGAGGGCACGATGCTCTGGATCGATATCCCCCTGCCGGATGCGGGCACCTGTCCGGAAACTGATCGCTTGCTGGCAGAGGCCAGGACGCTCATCGAGTCGCTCCCGGCCGTCCAGGAGCGGCACGGGCTGGACACGCCGGCAGTCACGCGGTGCATGGAGCAGGTCGGCGGCCTCCTGTTCCGGGCCGTGACGGCCCACGATCCGGAAGCGTTCCACCCCGATCGCGAACGCGCCGGGGCCGTGTCGACGGACCCGGAATCGCCGGCGGACGACCAGACCATCGCGTACCACGTCGTCGCCGATCGCGACTTGGCCGGCCTCCCGTGGCACTGGCTGCACAACGGCGTCGCGTTCCTCATCGAGACCAGCGGCATTGAAGCCGCGAGCCACGGTTCCCGCGTCCCTCGCGACGACCCGCCCCGGCTCTGGATGCACAGGCACCGGAACCTGCGCGTCTCATCCGGCGAACGCGCCGACGACCAGCGGGTTCGCCCCGAGGTCCTCTTCGTGCCGGGTCACGGGCGGGACGAGATCCGGCGCTTGATCTTCCGCGAGGCCGAGGGGATCGACCGGGCGCTCGCGGCCTCGTCCCCGGCGCTCGCGCGCCTGCGCATCCCGGGAGCGGTGACCCCGGGTCTGCTCGCCTCGCGCGCGATGCTCTACCAGGCCCTGCACTTCGCCGCTCCCACGAGCCAGCCGCCCGAGGTATCGCAGGCTGGCGAGAACCGGTGGCTCGCGGGGCTGATCGCCGCCGCCGGTCAGCCCGACGCCGACCCCGACACCTTGGACGACCTCGTCGGCCTCGATCTCGAGGTCGTCGGCGTCGACCCGATCGAGGCGGCGCTCGACCAGGCCGTCGCGACCTACGCGCGGCGAGGGGTGCCAGCCGCGGTCGGCCCGGGCGTCCCGGCCGTCGAGGTCGCGTGGTGGCTGGATGACGGTCCGGTGCGGCCGGAGCGGCTGGGACGCGACGGCTGTCTGCCTCCCCTGGTCTTCTCCAACAGCTGGTGCAGCCTGGGCTGGCTCGGCCGGCGTTTTCTCGCCGCGGGCGCCTCGACCTTCATCGGCACCGCGATCCCCCTCTACAGCCGCCCCGCCCGCCACTTCGCCGCCCTGTTCTACGGCGCGCTCGGGGCCGGCCTGTGCGCCTGCGCCGCGCACCGCGAGGCCTCGCTCGCGCTCCGCGAACGGCTGGGGCCCGAGCATCCGAGCTGGCTCGCCTACGGGATCCAGGGCTACGGCTGCCTGCGGCTTGCCGATCTCTGACGCCTTCCTCGACCCGGGCCGGACCTCGCAGCGGCGCAACCCCATGCAACCCGTCAGGGGGTCCGTGCGTCTAACCAGCGACTGCGGCCGGCACCACGGGTCTTGATCAGACACAAGTCCGCCGTTACCCTGCTGGTATGGAACACCTTGTCGCGCCGTGCGCTGCGTAGATCGAGGAATCCGATCGGACGGGATATGCAATCGGACGCTATCGGGGAAACCCTGCTGGAACGCGCCGCGCGACTCGTCTTCTCGCGGCGGGTCTTCCTCGCACTGGGCGCCCTGGCCGTCGTCTTCTGTGGATTCGCCGCCGTGGATGCCACCAAGGTGCGGCCCAACGACGGCACGGTCTGGGTGCTCGGCCGTCCGACCGTACAGGTGCTCGAGGTCGTCCCCCGCGGCCCGGGCATACCGCCGACTCCCCTGCGCAAGGGGGACGTCATCACGGGCATCGCCAACCACGTCGTGACGACCCCCCAGGAAGCCGCCGACGTGCTCGGCGCCCAGCGCCCCGGCGCCACGGTCCCCTACCTGGTGGAACGGAAGGACAAGGCGCTCCTGCTGGACGTCCCGCTCTCTGGCTTCCGGGTGGCCGACCGGTCCTACGCGGTCAACGTCATCCTGGCTGCGGTCTACCTGGTCATCGGGACCCTGGTCTACCTCAAGAGCGGGAACGACCGGCCAGCGCGGCTCTTCTTCCTGCTCTGCCTGGCGTTCGCCATCTACTTCATGACCAACCTGGAACGGTCCAGCTACTTCTGGGGCGACATCATCACGCGCAACGGCGGCGCGTTCGCGCGGTTCATGCTGCCCGCCCTGTTCCTGCAGTTCTTCCTGGTCTTCCCGGGGAAGAAGCAGGCTCTCGCCCGGCATCCCTACCTCTCGCCCCTGCTCTACCTGCTGCCGCTGATGTTCTACCTCCGGTTCACCCTCGACCAGTTCTTCGGCGACCGCGCCGCGCACATCAACACGGTGACCTGGATCATCCTCGGTCTGTACTACGTCGCGGGGCTGGCGGCGCTCGTCCACAGCTACCTCAGCTACCGCGACCCCCTGCTCCGCGAGAGGGTGCGGATCCTCACCTGGGGCACGCTGGTCGGGGTGCTGCCGTTCCTCGTGTTCAAGATCGGCCTCGAGGAGATCACGGCGCGGACCGATCTGGCGCAGCTCGGGGTGATCCCCCTCGTGGCGATCCCGATGAGCTTCGGCTACTGCGTCGCGCGCTACCAGGTGCTGCAGATCGAATTCCTCGTCAAGCGGAGCCTGCTGTTCAGCATCCTGACCGGTCTGCTGGTGCTCGGCTGGGCGATCGTCGTCTTCTGGGCCGGCAGCCAGCTCGTGACGCTGATCGGCTCCGCCAACCCGCTGATCGCGGTCGGTGTCACCCTCGCGGTCGCCGGCGTGCTGTGGCCGGTGCGCAATCGCCTGCAGCGGTCGCTCGAAGCGCGGCTCTATCGCTCGCGCGCCAATCTCGCGGTGCTCCTCGAGCAGTTCAGCCGCGAGATTCCCGGCCTCATCCAGCAGCAGGCGCTGCTCGACCGGATCGGCCGCGGACTGCAGGAAGCGCTCGAGTTGCCGCGCCTCTGGGTCTACCTACCGGATGCCGGCGGCGACGCCGCGACCTGGACCCGCGCCTGGCCCCAGGCTCCGGCGGGCGTCCCGCCGGCGCTCCCGCGGCAGATCGAGCTGGGTGCGACGCTCAAGACCATCACGCAGCGCCTCGAGCCGTTCTGGATCGACCTCGAGGACGCTCTGCCCGAAGCGCAGCACCTGGCCATCTCGAGGGAACAGGTCGAGCTCGCCGCGCGGCGTCGCGAGCAGCGCCAGCTGGCCAGCGCCGGCGTCAACCTCCTGGTCCCGCTGGCCGCGTCGGGTCGCGTCATCGGCCTGATCGCCTTGCCGGCGAAACCGGGCGAGGAAGCCTACCAGCTGCACGAGATCCAGCTGTTGACGATCGTGGCCGGCCAGACGGCGACCCAGCTCGAGAACGCCCGCCTCTACGAGGAGGAGGTCGCGAAGCAGAAGCTCGAGGAGGAGATGCGTTTGGCGCGCGAGATCCAGAGCAGGCTCATGCCCGCCGCGCTGCCGACCTTCGCAGGGATCCAGTTCGACGCCGTGAACCTCTCGAGCAAGACGGTTTCCGGCGACTACTACGACGTCATCCCCCGCGTCGATGGCCAGGTGGCCATGGTCATCGCGGACGTGTGCGGCAAGGGGATGCCCGCGTCGCTCCTGGCCTCGAATCTGCAGGCCTCGCTGCGCGCCCAGTGCGACATCTGCGATTCGCCCGGCGACATCCTCCTGCGCGTCAATCGCCAGCTGCACGCGGCGACGGACAGCCGGCACTTCGCGACGGTCTTCCTGGCCTTCTTCGACCCGCGGACCCGCCGGCTGCGCTACAGCTCGGCCGGCCACGACGCGCCGGTCGTGATCGACGCCGACAACCGGATCTCCAGGCTCGCAGAAGGCGGCCTGCCGCTCGGCGCCTTCGATTTCGGGGACTACGACGAGGGCGCGGTCGAGCTCCGCGACGGCGATCTGCTGCTGCTCTATACCGACGGGCTCACGGAGACCAAGAGCCCGGACGGCGAGGACGAGTACGGCACGGCGCGCCTCGACCACTTCCTGCGCGAGCACCGGCACCTCGACGTCGGAGCGCTCCTGCCGCGCATCGATCAGGAACTGCAGCTCTTCCGCGGTCGCCGCGACGCCGAGGACGACATCACGCTCCTGGCGCTCAAGATCGCGCCGCCCTCGCGATCCGCCGCCGGTTCGGCCCGTGCCGCCGGTTCGGTCTTCGCCACGAACATCACGCCCGAGGAGGCGTCATGAAACGCATCGGACCGCTCATCCTGGTCGCCGCCGTCGTCTTCATCGCGGCCGGCCTGGTCCTGCGGCATCGTGATCCGGCGACCGCCTACACGGCCGACAAGGCCGCCTGGGACCTCTACGACCAGGGCGAGTTCTACCTGCAGGCGTTCCGGTACCGCGAGGCCGAGCAGAAGCTCGAGCAAGCGCTCGCCCTGGACGGGAACCTCGCGATGGCGCACGTGGCCCTCGCTGAGCTCCACTATCGTCTGGGCAGGAGCGAGCCGTCGAAGCGCCAGTACGCCATGGCCGACAGCCTGGCCGGGCTCGTCACTGACGATCGCGCGCGGCTCCTCCTCGAGGTCCGCCTCTCCCAGTCCAGGTCCTCGCGTTTCTTCGCGGACGCCGATTCCCTGCTCGCCGCCGCGCAGGCCGAATCTCCCGACGAGCTGATCGTGCTGGTGGCGCAGGCTCTCGCGGCCGACCGCGACCGGGACCTGGATCTCGCCGAGCGGACCTGGAAGCACATCCTGGAGATCAACCCGAACTACGCGGGGGCCTACAACTTCCTGGGCTACCTCTACCTCGGCCGCGGGCGGTACGACGAGGCCGAAGCGGCGATCCGGAAGTACGCCTTCGTGGCGCCAGACCTCGCCAATCCTCACGATTCCCTCGGCGAGGTCCTGATGACGGTCGGACGGTACGAGGAAGCCGAGGAGGAATTCAAGGCGGCCCTCAAGAAGCAACCGGACTTCTTCTATTCGCTCCGGAACATCGGTCGCATCTACATCGAACGCGGCGAGGTCGACCGCGCCCTCGCACTGGTGGACACGCTGGCGACCGTCGACGCGATCAAGGGTACCGCGATCCAGAAGGAGACGGAGCTGGATCTCATCCACCGCCTCTTCATCCACCGGGTGCAGGCCGATTTCGAGTCCTACGCGACGCGCTTCCTCGCGACCTACCCCACCGACGACAACGTCCCGTCCGTGCGGATCCGCCTGCTGCTGGCGCACGGCGAGACGGATCTCGCGCTCGCGCTCCTCGATTCGTTCCGCCGCGTTCGCGAGCAGGATCCCCAGTTCCTGGAGAGCGAGGCCCTGAGGGCCCGGCTCCGCCTCAGCGTCTCCCGGTGGCGAGGTCTGGCGGCGGAGCAGGCCGGGGACGCCGCCGCAGCCGCGCGGTACTTCCAGGAATCGCTGGCGCTCGCGCGGGATTTCCCCCCGCACGAGAGCTTGTTCGAGCGGATCCACCTGGCCTACAACCTGATCCCGCTGCGCGGATATGACGAGGCCCGCATCCAGGTCAGGGAGGCGCTCACGGTCAATCCGCGGATCGCGGAGGGCACGCTGGTGGCGGCGAGCATCGAAGCGGCGGCCGGACAGACCGCCGAAGCGCATCGGCTGCTGGATACCGTGGAACGGATCCTCGAACGCGCCGATCCGGATTATCCGGTCCTGCTGGACGCGAAGCGCCTACGCGAGGAGTTGCCCGACCGCGACGGGATCTGACGGGGCTTGCGGCCGCTCGGGGAAGTGATCGAGGACCCTGGTCCGCCAGCTCTGCGCGTTGTCGTGGAACCCGAGTTCCTCGAGGAGGCTGCAGCCTCGCTCCCAGGCGCGGACGTTCCACTCGCTGGCCGTGACGGCGCGGAGGTAGAGCCGGAGCGCCCGCTTGCGATCGCCGGCGACGCGCGCGCACTCGGCGAGCCCGACCCAGGCGGCCGAGTAATCCTGGTCTCGGCTCAGCGCCTGCTCGTAGGCCTCGGCTGCGTCGGCCAGACGGCTCTCGGCGAGGGCGAGGTCTCCGCGGCAGACCAGCGGATAGAGGTCCCGGATCCGCGAACTCTTCGGCGTCGCGGCCGGCGGCAGCGCCTCGATGGCGGCGAGATCCCGGCGGACGCGGCCGGCCAGCTCCAGGCGACGCGCGGCGACGTCGGTCGCGACCAGCTGGTCGAGCGCGGCGCGAGCCGCCAGGAAGCAGAGCCGCGCGGTGTCTCCCCACTCGCGCCGAGCGACCTCGACGATCGTGGCGGCTGCCGCGGGCTGGCCGATCGCGAGGTGGACGGCGGCCAGATCTCCCGCCAGAAATCCGCCGAACGCCACGAGCCGGCGCATCTCCGGCGGCAGCCCGGTCACCCTGCGCCAGGCGGAGTCGAGGTGATGCAGGCTCGTGCGCAGGCCGGCGACCGGCAGCACGTCGTCGTCGAGCCGCAGCAGCATCTCGCTCCCCAGCTGGTACTCGAAGTAGGGCTCGTCCTGGCAGTCGCCGACCGCCTTCCGCAGCAGGCGGAGGTTGCGGTCGCGCTTGCGCGCGCGCTGGTCGGCGCCTCCGCCGTCGTGGACGATCACGAGCGGCGAGTCCGCGATGACGAGCCCGGTCGATTCGGCGTGGACGGTCAGGCTGGGCACGATCTGTTCGTGAACCGGATACCGGTACCGGAGGTCCGGGTGGCTGCGGAACAGGCGGACGTCGGGGAACGCGCGCGAATGGTCGCTGCCGTGGGCGCCGAACAGGCGCACCCGGTAGCCGGCGACCCCGGGGTCCGCCAGGAGCCGCTGGAACTCGACCGGCCGGATGCTCTGGAGCTGCTCGTCGCAGTCCAGCACGAGGATCCAGTCGCAGGCGGCCGCGGCGAGGGCGGTATTGCGCGCGGCGGCGAAGTCATCGTGCCAGGCGTAGTCGAGCACTCGCGCGCCGTAGCCCTCGGCGATGATCCGGGTGTTGTCCCGGGAGCCGGTGTCCACGACCACGATCTCGTCGACGAGCGCCAGAGCCGACTTGATCGCCTTCCCGATGTAGGACTCCTCGTCGCGCGCAATCATGCACAGGCTGATCGTCTTGCGTTTCATGGAGCCGTAGGGTTCCTTTGGTCTGGAAATCAGCGGTCCCGACCGGTATCGGCCCGAACGGCCGCCGATTTAGGGCCGACCGGCTCCGACCCGCGCCCGCACGGGGCCTCAGGCCGCCCCCGGAGCGACGATGCCAGACCCGACTTCCCAGCAACGCTGCCCGATCTACGCCTTGCTGGACAACGTGCGGAGCGCCTGGAACGTGGGCTCCATGTTCAGGACCGCCGACGCGGCCGGTCTTTCCGGGCTCTACCTGTGCGGCATGACGGCCACCCCGCCGCGGACCGACCTCGAGAAGACCGCGCTGGGCGCCACCAGCACCATGCCCTGGGACTACTGGACGGACACCCTGGCGGCGATCCGGACCGTCCGGGAGCGCGGAATCCAGGTCGTGGCGCTGGAGTGCGCCCCCGGGGCGGCGCCGTTCGACGCCTACCCGTACCGCTTCCCCTTGTGTTTCCTGGTCGGGCACGAGGTCCGCGGCATCTCGCCGGCGGTGCTCGCCGCGTGCGACGCGGTCGTCGCGGTCCCGATGTACGGCGGCAAGGAGTCCCTGAACGTGGCCGTCTGTTTCGGAATCATGGCCTACGAGGCGCGACGCCGCTGGTCCGTTCAGGCGACGAATTCCAGCCGCCAGGCGTAGGCCCGCAGCAGGTGGTTGCTCGCGGCGCACACCCTGGCCGCCGTCACCGTCCGGTACACCACGGACCGTCCGACCTTGACCCGCAGGCCGGCTTCCGGGTACCGCCGGTCCTCCTCCAGGGCCCGCAGGGTCCGCAAGGCCAGGTAGTACGGGACCAGGCAGAACAGGCGCAGCTGGTACTCGGTTCGCGGCATGGCCAGGCAGTACTCCCGGGCGTGCTGCAGGCGCTCGCGGGCCCGCCGGGACAGCCACGCGAGCGCCGCGCGGGCGCGAGGGCGCTGGGATGGCTCGAGCAGATCGGCGACCGCCAGCCCTTCGGCCCGGCAGACGGTCTCGGGAACGTAGCTGACGCCACGCTGCCGGTCGCGCGCCACGTCCGCCAGGATGTTCACGAGCTGCAGACCGGCGCCGAAATCCTCGGCCAGCGCGTCGAGCCGGGCAGCGGCGCGGGCGTCGATGCGGGGACGCACGGCGGCGAAGACGGCGGTCAGGAGGTGGCCGACGGTGCCGGCCACGTAGTAGCAGTACCGGTCGAGGTCCGCCTCGTTGTCCAGACCCCGCAAGGTCCCGCCGTCACCGAGCTCGCGCACGGGTCTGCCCGCGAACTCGGCCATGCCGTGGCACATCTCCTGGACCCAGGGGACGACCGCCGCAGCCACCGCCGGTGGCTGCTCGCGGAGGAGTCCCAGGACGCGGCCGGCGCCGGCCGCGAGCCTGGTATCGGCGTCACCGCCCGCAGGCAGCGCCGTCTTGAGCGGCCCCACGTCGACGGACGGATCGGCGAGCGCTCGTCCGAAGAGGTCGAGCAGGCGTCGCTTGGTCGCCAGGTCCACGTCTGGGGCATCCTCGACGGTATCGGCGACGCGGCACAGCAGGTAGCTGAGCAGGACCGGCCGGCGGACGTCGTCGGGCAAAAAGCGGATGCAGAGCGCGAACGTCCGCGACACCTGCGTCAGCATGTCCTCGCACCACTCCCAGTCGTCCTCGAGCGGGCTCTGCATGCGATCGCCTGCCATCGGTTCAGATGAGGAGCCGGCGACGCCGGGCGATCTCCCCGGAGAACTGCGCACCCAGCGCTTCGAATTCCGCCAGGACCTGCTCGATCAACCGCTGCTTCTCGGCCAGGGGCAGGAACGCCGCCTTGAATCCGTTGAGCAACAGGCCGAGCACGTCATCGAGATCGAGGTCGAACGCCGCGACCGCCAACTCGTACTCGCGCGTGACCGTGGTCCCGCTGACCAGGCGGTTATCCGTGTTCAGCGTAACCCGCAACCCCTCGGAAAGGAAGCGTCCGATGGGGTGTTCCGACAGCGAATTCACCGCCCGCGTCTGCAAGTTGCTGGCGAGGCAGACCTCGACCGGGATGCGAAAATCGTTCACCCAGGCGAGCAGATCCTCATCCTCGGCCAGGCGCGTGCCGTGGCCGAGCCGGCGCGCGCCGGCGAAATGCAGGGCCTGGTGGATCGACGCGGGGCCGTAAGCCTCGCCGGCATGGACGGTCACCGAGACGTTGGCGGCGCGGACGATGTCGAACGCCGCCAGGTGCTCGCGGGCCGGGTTGTCGCGCTCGGCGCCGGCCAGATCGAAGCCGACCACGCCGCGGCCGCGCCAGCGCGCGGCCAGCCGCGCCAGCTCGACGCTGCCGCTGGGGTCCAGATGCCGGATCCCGCAGATGATCTGGCCGCAACGGATCCCGTACCGCCGCTGGGCCCTCGCGAGGCCGCGCTGGACGGCGGCGACGACTGCGTCGAGGTCCAGCCCCGCGCGCTGATGCAGGATCGGCGCGTAGCGGACCTCCAGGCACCGCACGTTCTCGAGGTGCGAATCCTCGGCCAGCTCGAAGGCAATGCGCTCGAGAGCCGCCGCATCCTGCATGACGGTCAGGGTCACGTCGAAGACCTTCAGGTAGTCCTCGAGGGAGGAACAGGCGGCAGGCGCCCGGCAGAACGCCTCGACGTCGGGTTCGGCCTGCAACTGAGGCAATACGCCGCGCTCGCGCGCGAGCTCGAGGACCGTCGCCGGGCGCAGAGACCCGTCCAGGTGGACGTGGAGGTCGGTTTTCGGCAGGGCATGCAGGAGGTCGTAGGGCGGACGGTCCATGGAGAGTCCTTCCCGGCGGCGTGAGGGAGAATCTCAACCTCGTCAAAAAATATCGATGCGGGCGAAGCCGGCCAGTGCGTGGCGGGAGCGACTCTTTCCCACCGCTGCTGGCGCGTCCTCGATTCTCCCCCGACGACTAGCCAGGAGGCCGGAGGAACCCGCATCGAAATGACCACGGTCAACGCACGCGAAGCACCGCGGCTAGCTAAGTATACAGATCCTGAACCGGTTGTTCAAGTCGCCGCAAACATTGGACATTGCATTTCCCAACCCATATATTCCAGCAGGCTTTCCGGAGCATCCCGACCCGGAAGGGAAGCGCGGGCCAGGGGCCGGGCGATCGCGGCCGGTCCAGCTGGCGGCGCAACCGATACGCAGGTATCCGTGCCGGACGACGACGAGGAGAACAGGCATGAACGTGGGTATGCGCCCCGGGACCTGGTCCATCTTGCTCTTGACCGTACTCGCCGTCCTCGGGGCGGCGCTGGTCGCCCGCGCCGCGGACCCGATCGCGGGAAAGTGGCGGACCGAGGTCGTCGACCCCGCGGGCAAGCTCGTGCTGATCATGGACCTGCAGCAGGATGCCACCGGCCTCTGGATCGGCTCCATCAAGAACAGCCGGTCCAGCGAGATCGATGAGCTGAAATCCGTCACGGTGGACGGCGGCAACGTCACGTTCTTCACGGACACGAAGATCCCCAACCAGGACATCACGGTCCGGACGACCTTCGAGCTGCGGCTCAGCGCCGCCGCCGACCAGCTTCGTGGCACCGCGTCGGTCAACTTCCAGGGGACCCGGCGCGAGACGCCGATGGAGTTCACGCGCATGGTCGAGAAGGCCGGCGCCGGCGGCATCTCGTTCGTGCCCGGACGCCCGATCATCGGCGCCTGGAGTGCGCGGCCCGACGACGACGACGAGGCGCGGGAGATCCAGCTCGAGATCGTGGCCGCCGGAGACGCCAGCACCGGCACGCTCACCGATACCGGCATCGACCAGACGGTATCCCTGCGCGACCTGGTGATCAACGACAGGGACGGGTCGCTCTCCTTCAACTTCCGCTTCGAGGGCGCGCCGTTCATGTCCTCGTACTGGGGCCGCTACGACGAGGAGCAGGACCGGCTGCGCGGGAGCATGTCGATCGGCGGCCGCAGCCAGCGCCTCGACTTCCGCCGAACGAGCGCCGGTCCCGAATCGCTGCGCGACGAGTTCGCGACCGAGAAGAAGCCGCTGGTCCGCAAGCACGGCAGCCGGTTCGCGGGCACGGCCCGGCTCGCCTACTGGCAGCCGCTGTACGTGCTCAAGGAGAAGGTCCGCAACATCAACGACATCACCAAGAGCAGCCTCGGGTTCGATGTCGGCGCGCGGTACCACATCCTGGATTACTTCGCCGTCCAGGCGCGCTACGCCCGCAACGGGCTGGGCTTCGACACCAACGAGACGAATCTCGGGCTCTTCGATCCGGCCGACGGCCCGCAGGGGGACGGCATCTCCAGCCCGCTGACGACCGAGTCCTACCTCACCCTGGACGGGCTCGAGTTCTCGCTGATCGGCTACCTCGGCCAGAACCTGTTCCCCACCAGCAGATTCAATCCCTACCTCATCGCCGTGGCCGGGCGCACGAACTGGGCCCTGACCGAGAGCGGACGCGGCAGCGACGCGATCGCCATCTTCGAGACGCCGCTCGAGGGCACGGACTGGACGTTCGGCGCCGGACTCGGCACCGAGTACGCCCTCGGTCCGCGGTTCGGGATCGAAGCCGAATGGGTCTGGGCCTACACGTTGACCGAGGACGAGACGAAGTGGCAGGACATCGTCGCCCAATGGACGAGCCAGCACGTGTTCCGCTGGAGCCTGGGGGGCGTCATCTGGTTCTAGGACCGCTGACCTGCCCGTCACGCCGGCGCCGCCTCCTCACGAAGGCGGCGCCGGCGTCTTCCGGACGATCACCGGGCGGCGCTCAGGTTCCGGCCGAGTAATCCGTGAGGTAGGCGGCCTGCTCCGGCGTCAGCACGTCGAGGCCCGCGTCCACCGTCGCCAGCTTGATGCGAGCGATGTCCTGATCCTGGTCCTCGGGGATGTCGTGGACGCCGATCGGGAGACGCTTGCCGTCGCGGGCGAGGCGGACCATGCTCAGGAACTGGTTGGCGAAGCTCATGTCCATGACCTCGCTGGGATGGCCTTCGGCCGCCGCGAGGTTGACCAGGCGTCCCTGGGCCAGCACGTAGATGCGGCGCCCGTCCCGCAGGGTGTACTCCTCGCAATTGGCGCGGATCTCCCGCTTGCCGACGGCGAGCGCCGCGAGATCGGGCAGGTTGATCTCGCAATCGTAATGGCCGGTGTTGCAGACGATGGCGCCGTCCTTCATTACCTCGAAGTGCCGCCGCGTGATCACGTCCTTGCAGCCGGTCGCGGTGATGAACACGTCGCCGACTTTCGCCGCCTCGTCCATGGTGCGCACCTGGTAGCCGTGCAGGGTCGCCTTGAGCGCGGCCGTGGGCTTGACCTCGGTACAGATCACCCGCGCGCCGAGCCCGGCCGCGCGCATAGCGCAGCCGCTGCCGCAGTGGCCGTAGCCGGCGACCACGAAGTTCTTGCCGGCCAGCAGCACGCTCGTGGCGCGCAGAATCCCGTCGATGCTGCTCTGGCCCGTGCCGAAGACGTTGTCGAAGTCCCACTTGGTCTCGGCGTCGTTGACGGCGATCACGGGGTACTTGAGCGCGCCGTCGGCGGCCATCGCGCGCAGGCGGTGCACGCCGGTCGTGGTCTCCTCGGTACCGCCGATGACGCCGTCGAGCAACTCCGGGCGGCGGTTGTGCACCGAGAAGATCAGGTCGGCGCCGTCGTCGAGAGTGAGCAGCGGCTTCAGGTCGAGGGTGCGGTCGATGCACCAGTAGAACTCGGCGACGCTCATGCCGTGCCACGCGTAGATGCTGACGCCGGCGGCGGCGAGCGCGGCGGCCACCTCATCCTGCGTCGACAGCGGGTTGCAGCCCGACCAGCTGATCTCGGCGCCGGCTGCCTTGAGGGATTCGACCAGGACCGCGGTCTCCTTGGTCACGTGCAGACAGCCCGCGATGCGCATGCCCGCGAGACTCCGCTTCGCCGCGTGCTCCTCGCGGAGCCTCATCAGCACCGGCATGCGCGATTCGGCCCAGTCGATCTTCAGCCTGCCCCTGGCCGCCAGGCCCATATCCCGCACCTGGTACCCCTGTCCCTTGCTGAACGTCTCGGACATGCAGTCACTCCTTGTCGGTTGCGCCCGTGGCGGGCGATGGGTGCGGCCCTGCGGCCGCGCGCGTCTCGGTGAAGGACGGTCGATCCACCACTGCGAGCAGCACGTCGGGCCAGGTGAAGCCCTCGCGGCCCGCAACGGCGGGAAGCTCGTCGGCGGCGGTCACCGTCCGCCGCCGCTGCAGCCAGCGCGCCGGCCCCAGACCGGCCGCCGCGAACCAGGATTCGAGTTGCTCGCGATCGAAGCCGAGCCAGCGGTGCGCCAGGCTGTCGCGCATCCAGGTCAGGTTGTGGCGCGTGAACTCCAGCACCACGACCCGTCCGCCAGGCTTCACGACCCGGGCGAGCTCCCGCACGGCGTCGAGCGGATCGGCGACATGGTGCAGGACCATGCTCGAGTAGGCGGCGTCGAACGAGCCGCTGCTGAACGGCAACGCGCGAACGTCCGCCCGCTGGAACGTGACGTTGGCGCAGCCGGCGTCGCGGCACCTGCGTCGCGCCCTCCCGAGCAGCACGGCGCTGTGATCCACGGCGACGACCGCGGCCGCCGCGGACGCCAGGATCGGCAGCAGCGCGCCCGAGCCGGTCCCCACGTCGATCACGCGCCGATCCGGCGGCACCAGCGCCGCGAGCACGCCGGTCTGGAGATCCACGTGCTCGTATTGGCCGCGGATCCGGTCCCAGTGGTCCGCGGCCCCCGCGAAGAGTTCGCGGCTGCGCGCCTCCCGGTCGGCGACCACGGCGGCGACGCGCCGGTCGTCCGCGGCAGCGCCAGGGACGCGATCGGCAGCCTCCGCGACGGCGATCTGCAGGGCGCGCCCACCCGCGAATCGGTCCGCCGGAACGGCGCGGTACCAGCTCCAGGTGCCCTCGCGGCGCTGGTCGATCCAGCCGGCGTCGCGCAGCACCGCCAGGTGGCGCGAGACGCTCGGCTGGCGCAACTCTAGGATCGCGACCAGCTCCTGGACGTTCAGCTCCTCCCTCTCCAGCAGCCTCAGCAGGCGCAGTCTCGTCGGATCGCTGATGGCCTGGAAGGCCGGCACGGGATCGATCCCTTCAATATTCATGTATTGGAATTTAGAGATATTTTAGGTGTCCGTCAAGGTGTTTCTCGACCGGGGCGCGCGCGACCCGGTCCGCCAGGCGTACCAGAGCAGATCGGTGAGCGGCAGGACGGGGACCGTGGGCGCGATGATGGCCAGGCTGTCCGCGATCTGTCCCAGGCACCCCGGATTCGTCGTCACGACGAGGTCGCAGCCGGTTGCGACCAGGACCCTCGCCTTGCGCAGGCCGATCTCGCGCGACAGCGCGGCGTGGCGCACGCCGTACACGCCGGCACTGCCGCAGCAGACCTCGGCCTCGGCCGGTTCCACGAGCTGCAGGCCGGGGATCCTCCCCAGCAGGCGCCGCGGTTCGGCCACGATCCCCTGGCCGTGTCGGGCATGGCAGGGATCGTGGACGGCCACCTTCAGCGGAACGGCGCCCAGCCCCGCCGGCGCGAGCCGCTCGAGCAACACGACGGCGTCCACGACCCTGGTCGACAGCTCCGCCGGGTAATCGCGCAGTTCGAGGCCGCAGCCGGCGGCGGCGACGACGACGTGGTCGCAACTGGCGAGTTCGGGCGCGAACGCGGCCAGGTTGCGACGGCGGAGACTCCGGACCCGACCGGCCCGGCCGGCATGCGTCGCGATGGCTCCGCAGCAGTCCTGGCCGTTCGGGTCGACGATCTCGCAGCCCAGCTCGACCAGCAACCGGCGCAGGCGCCCGGCCGTCGACGGCAGCAGCGCCGCATCCGCGCAACCGCGGAACCACCCCACCCGCGCTCCGGCTCTCGCGCTCGCGCCGGATGCCGCGGGGAGCGGTGACGCGGCAGGCAGCCCGCTCTTCGCGATCAGCTGCTCGATCAGCCTCTCGAGAGCCCGATCGGTCGGCGGCGCCGCCGGCACGGTCCCCAGGAGCCGTGCCACCCGGGCGACGAGCGGCTGGCCGTCGAGGCGACGCCGCCAGTGCATGCCGAGGGTCTGACCGAGAACGCTTGCCGCGACGTGGCCGACCCGGCGCAAGGCACGCAGGGCCGCGCCCCGGTCGAGCAGGGCGAGCGGATCGCACCGCCTGGCCCGCGTCGCCGCCCCGAGGTCCTTGAGCTGCCGGATCAGGACCGCGTCCGCGCCGCTCGGGCAGGCCGCGGTGCAGGCGAAGCAGCCGAGGCAGAGGTCGAATGGGCGGGTCACGTCCGGCGCCGCGGCCGGCAATCGGCCGTGGAGGACCTCGCCGAAGAGCAGCAGCCGGCCGCGGGGCGAGAGGGTCTCGTTGCCCGTGACGAGATAGGTCGCGCAATGCGGCAGGCAGAGACCGCAACCCACGCACGCGCGCAGCAGTCCGTCCAGCTCGACGTTATCGCGCGGGCCCGTCATGCCGCCGCCGCCTCCAGGTGCCGCTTCAGCCAGTCGGGACACGGCAGCCTGCCCTGGGGATCGAACAGCCGTTTGAGGCCGGCGAGCAGCGGCAACGGCACGCCCGCGGCCGGCTGCGGCGGCAGCTGCAGGCGACCGTCGCGGAAGATCCCGTCGGCGAACCAGCCGACCGGCTCCTCGGCGACGATCTCGGGCGTCCAGAGCATGACCGGCCGGCTCTGCCAGATCAGCCGGCGCGGCCGCGGCCAGTCCGGCTGGCGGTCGCGCGGCGTGAGCAGGGTCCAGTCCGCGGACGCGACGGCCCAGGCCGGCAGGTCGGCCAGCAATGCGGGCGAGGCCAGGGCCGCGCCGGTCCGGCGAACCGCGACGGGCTGGGCGAGCCCGTGGTCTTCGCTCCAGGCCGCGAGGTCGGCGCCGAGGCGGCCGAGGTCCCACTCCCTGTCCCGGCCAGCCGCCGCCACCCAGAGCGACGGACCGCTGGCCGCGCGCTCGCGGACCACGACCGCGGGCTGCGGATGGCTCCGCAACACGCGTACGAAGTCGCGCCGTTCCTCCGCGGTGAACGCGCCGGGCACGTCGGACCACGTCCACAGCTCCACGCACTCCGGCGCCGGCTTGAGCTGCAGGGTCGCGGCGAGGGGCCGCGCCAATATCCCTCCGCTACCCACGATCAGGCGGACCAGGTCGTAGCCGGCCACGTTCTTGAGCACCGGAGCGCCGGCGCGCAGGATCTCGCCGTCGCCGGTTCCCGCCCACAACTCGAGGACCGCGTCGGCTGGCCACAGATGCCCGAGCAGCGACGGCCCGCTGGTGCCGGCTTCGATCACGTCGCCGACCGTGAGGGCCCCGCCGAGTCCAGGACCCACGGCCCGCGAGCGCGACGCCGCGCCGAGCGGGATCCAGAGGCCCCGGGTCGCCGCTTCGGCCTGGAGCTCGGCGAGCGGGGTACGGGCAGGCGCGGTCACGGTCAGGCTGTCCCACCGGAAGCTCACCTCGCCGGGCACCTGGGCGGTGATCGCCGCCGCCGCCGCGAGCTCGCGCCGCGGCAGCGCCTTGCCGGGATTGCAGAGATCGTCGGGGTCGAACAGGTCCTTGATGCCCTGCATCAGGCGCAGCGAGGTCCGATCGAGCTGGCGGTGGACGAGGTGCCGCTTCTCGAGCCCGACTCCATGCTCGCCGGTGCAGCTGCCGCCGCGGGCGAGTGCGCCGAGGACGATCGCGTCGGCCGCGCTCTGGGCTCGGGCGATGAGATCCGCATCGCGATCGTCGTAGTGCACGCCCGGATGCAGGTTGCCATCGCCGGCGTGGAAGACGGTCGCGATCTCGACCCGATGCTCCGCCTTGATCGCCGCGATGTCCTCGACGAGCCCCGTCAACTCGCCGAGCGGCACCACGACGTCGATCGCGACGTAAGCCGGCGCGAGCCGGCCGACCGCGCCGAAGGCCCTCTTGCGACACTGCCAGAGGCGCGCGCGCTCGTCCGCGTCGCGAGCGGCCCGCACCCGCCGCGCGCCGGCCGCCTGGAGCAGCCGTTCCGCGCGCGCGGCGTCCTCGGCCGCGGCCGGGGCGCGGCCGGCGACCTCGCAGATCATCACCGCGTCGACGTCCGTCGCAAACCCGAAGCGGAAGGCCGCTTCCACCGCCTCGAGCATCACCCGGTCGACGATCTCGCAGGCCTCGGGCAGGACGCCCGAGGTCATCAGGTCGACGACCGCGCGCGTGGCGTCGGACAGGCGCGGGAACTCGGCCAGCAGCGTGACCGTCGCCTCGGCGAGCGGCAGCAGGTCCAGTTCGGCGCTGGCCACCACGCCGAGCGTGCCCTCGCTGCCGCACAGGAGCCCGCGCAGGCCGATACCGCGATCGAGGGCTCCGCCGCGACCGGTCGACCAGAGCCGTCCCTGCGGATCGATCCACTCCAGCCGCCGCACGTGCTGGGCCGTGACGCCGACCTTGAGGCAATGCGGGCCGCCGGCGTTCTCGGCGACGTTGCCCCCGATGGTGGCTGCGGCCTGGCTGCTGGGATCCGGCGCGAAATACAGGCCGCACGACGCGGCGTGCCGGCTCACGGCCTCGTTCAGAACGCCCGGCTCCACCCGGACGCGGCGTCGATCCGGGTCGACCGGGTCCAGGCGCTGGAGCCGGCTCGTCGCGATCACGACCGCACCGTCCGCGGGCAGCGCGCCGCCGGACAGGCCGGTGCCGCCGCCGCGGACCACGAACGGCCGCCGGTGCCGGGCGCAGGCGGCGACGACTCGCCGCAGGGCCTCCGGCGTCTCGGGCAGGACCACGCACAGGGGCCGCCCGTACGCCTGGTGCGACGCGTCGCGGGCATAGACCGTCAGGCTCGCCGGGTCGACCAGGACCGCTGACGTCCCGACCTCGCGCTTCAGGTCCTTGACGAGGTCCGCTCCCGCCATGTCACGCTCCCGGCCGCGCGGCGGCAAGCGCCGCCTGGATCGCCTCCAGGCGCTCGGGAGCGCGCGGGCCCACGACCTGGACGCCGAGCGGCCGGCCGCTCTCGGCGTCGAGGCAGGCGATCGCGAAGCCGTCCTCGGCGCCGCGGCCGTCCGGCGCAGCCGACGCCGACAAGCCGACGCGGCGTTCGCTCACCAGGTGCCCCTCCAGCCGCGCCTGCTCCGCGCTCAGGCCGACCATCGCCACGGGCGGCTCCGTGGCCAGGCAGCGCGGGATCTCGCGGTAGCGGATCGGCCGGCGCGGTCGGCCCGCCGCGTGGTCGACGGCCTGCACCGCCTCGCGGTCGGCCGCTTCCGCCACGCGCGGCGACACCATGTCGCCGATCGCGTAGAGGCCGTGGGTCGCGGTCTCCTGGTTGGCGTCCACGAGTAGGTGGCCGAACCGATCCGTCTCGACCGTGACCGTCTCGAGGCCGAGGTCGCGCGTCTTCGGCCGGCGGCCGATCGCGATCACGAGCGCAGCCGCGGCCAGGGTCGCCTCGGTCCTTGCCGCGAGGTCGAGCACCTTGCAGGTGACGCCAGCGCCCGCGGGGGCGGCGCGGATCGCCCGGGTCGCGGTGCGCACGGCAACGCCGGCGCGGCCCAGCCCGTCCAGGACGGCCTGCGCGATCGCCGGCTCCGCCTCGGGCAAGAGCCGCCCGGACATCTCGACGAGGGTGACCCGGGCGCCGGCCGCCGCGCAGGCGGTCGCCCATTCGAGGCCCGCGGCGCCGCCCCCGACGACCACCACGCTGGGCAGACGGCTGCCGGCTGTGAAGCGGCCGCGCCCGTCCAGGAATCGATGGCCGTCGACGGTCGCGCCGGCGAGCGCGACGGGCCGGGACTCCGCGGCGAGGACGATCCGTCCGGCCACGACGAGCGCTGGGCCGCCGCCCGCGCCGGTCGCGATGAACCGGCCAGGACCGGCGAGCCTCCAGGCGCCGGCGACCTGGGCGGTCCGCAACCCGAGGTCGACACCCCGGCGCGCGGCTGCGGCCGCACCGGGACCGGAGCCGAGCACGGCGAGATCACAGGTCGGCGACAAGGCCATGGAAACGGCTCCCGGAAAGTCGCGCGGCGGCGGTCAGGGCGGACAACATAACGGCAGGCGGGATCCGGCTCAAGTCGGACGGCCGCGGCCGGCCGCCGCCGGGTCGCACGGCACGTCGACCGTATCCAGGCGCGGCAGCAGGAGGGGATCGTCGCGGCCGATCCGCGCGACCCGGACCTCGACGGTGAAGCCGAGGCCGTAGCCGAGCTCGCGCGCCACCGCGACCGTGGTCGCGTCGTAGCCGCCGTAGGGATAGGCCACGACGAACTCGCCGTCCTCGTACCCCAGCTCGCGCAGCCAGTCGCTGCTCGCGAGGAGCTCGGCGTGCTGTGCGCTCTCGTCGAGGCCGTCGAGCCAGCGATGGCTCTGGCCGTGGGCGCCGAACCACATGCCGCCGCGGCGCATCGCCCGGACCTGGTCGACGTCGAGGTAGAGCTCCTCGGCGAACGCCGCCTCGTCGGCGGTGACGAACCGGCGGAAGAGCTCGTCCGCGAGACGGGCGCGGGCCGCCTCGGGCAGTCCGCGCTGCAGCAGCCGCTTGACGAAGAGCGTGCGCGGGTCGTCGAAGCGCGAGGCGCGCGGCAAGCCCGCCTCGTATTGCGCGGGCGCCTCGAGGCCATACTCGTCCCGCCAGTCGGCGATGCGCGCGAGGCAGTGCGCCGCGAGCAGTCCGGGATCGCCGCAGGCCGCCAGGGTGAAGTGGATCTTGTGGACGTCGAGGACCACGCGATCGCGCACGGCGCGCACCGGGGCGAAGAAACAGCCCTGGACGCCGCGCTCGTCCAGCAGCGGGAACACGTACCGCCAGTGGTCGGCATAGCCGTCGTCGAAGGTCAAGAGGACCGCGTCCGGCGGCAGATCATCCTCGCCCCGGCAGGCCGCGAGCACGTCCTCGACGCCCACGAAGCGGCCGTGCTGCTCGAGGTACGCGAGCTGGCCCCGGAAGCGGCCGACGTCGAGGCCCTTGATCGCGGGATAGCGCGAGCGCGCGAGCGCGCGCACGTAGTGGTACATCACGACGGTGAGCTCGTTCATCGCGCTGCCCTTTCCGTCACCAGGCCGTCAGTCCGCCGTCCACGACCAGGGTCTGGCCGGTGACGTAGCTCGACGCGTCGGAGATCAGGTACACGAGGGCGCCCACCAGCTCGTCCGCCTGCGCCATGCGGCCCAGCGGAACTCGCGCCGCGTACCGCTGCTGGAACGTCTCGTTCTGGCCGCTCTCGACCCCGCCCGGCACGAGCGCATTGACGCGGATGCCGGCGTCGCCCCAGTAGGCGGCGAGGTACCGGGTGAGGCCGACCACGCCAGCCTTCGACGCGCTGTAGACCGGGGGATTGCTGATCTGCATCCCCAGGTACCGCGACCCCTCGTAGATCCGCTTGTCCGAGGCCACGATCCCGTAGATCGAGGCGGTCTGGACGATGCTGCCGCCGCCGCCCTGCCGCTTCATCTGGCCGCCGACCGCCTTCGCGACGAGGAACAACCCGTCGAGGTTGACCGCCATGACCTTGCGCCACTCGGCGAGCGAGTAGTCCTCGACCGGCGCGAAGAACGCCGCCAGGTTCTCCGACTTCGACGCGGCGTTGTTGTGCAGGCCGTCGATCCGGCCGAAGCGGTCGACCGTCCGCTGGACGAGCTCGGCGACCGAGGCCTCGTCGGCGACGTCGCAAGCCACGCCGAGCGCGCCGGTGGCGTACTGGCGGGCGAGCTCGTCCGCGAACTCGCGCGCGAGGTCGCCGCGCACGTCGGCCACGACCACGTTCGCGCCGAACTCGGCGAGTCCCCGGCAGAAGCCGCGTCCGAGGATGCCGACCCCGCCGGTGACGACCACGGTCTTGCCGGCGAGTTCGAAGAGACGCCTATATCCCGAGCTCATCGATCGTCACCCTCCTGCGTTCATGCCGCGACATCCGTCCGGCGATCAGCACCCGCACGACGTCGAGGGTCCGCTCGGGCGGGATCGGCGGCTCGCCGCTCTCGACCATCCGCGCGAAGTGCCAGAGCATCCGGCGGAACATGCTGAAGTTGTCCGCAACCTCGTGGGTCGAATTGCGCCCGGAGCCGAAGAGGTCGATGCGAAAGCTCTTGGGCACCGCGCCGAGGGCGTCCACGAGCGCGAGGCAGCCGTCGTCCAGCTCGATCGCGACCGACGCGTGGTCGCAGCGGTGAGCGGTGACCGCGACCGGGCGCGCCGGCAGAAGCCCCAGGATCGCCTCGACCATGTGCACGCCGTAGCGCTCCCAGTCGAGCACCACCGCGCCGCGCACCAGCGCGAGCCGGCCGTAGGCGGCGAGCTCGGCTCGCGGCTCGTCGAGCTCCCTGGCGAAGCGCAGGCCCGACCCGGTCATCAGCTTGCCCGCCTCGAGGTACGGGCGGAAGCGGCGCACGTCCGTCGCGTCGAGCGAGAGCGGCTTGTCCAGGAAGACCGGCAGACCGGCCTCGAGGAACGGGCGTGCCAGCTCCCAGTGCCGCTCGTGATCGTCGCGGGCGATGATCACGGCCTCGACCGCGCGCGGCAGCGTAGCGAGATCGGCGACCGCGTGCGGGATTCGGCAGGCCGCGCACAGCTGCGCCGTCAGCGCCTGGTCCTGGGTCCAGGCGTGGGTGATCCGCAGCGGCGGCAACCCGAACTCGGACCGATCGCGGCGGCGCAGGTAGTCGTGGATGCCGGCCCAGCCCGCGGCGGCCATGCCGTGGTCGTCGTAGCCGTTGACGATGGCGGAGAACGAGAAGGGATGGCCGTTGCCCTCGGTCACGCCGAGCACCGCAGTGGAGATCTCGCGCACGTCGTTCCTTTCGCCTCAGGCGATGTTCCGGTACCGGACGTGGTCGGGGTCCGCGATCACGCCCGCCAGGATCGCCGCGCGGACCTCGCGGATGCCGTCGGGCACGCGCTTGGTGATCGCGAACCCGAGTTCGGCGCGGATCCGGCTGAAATCGACCCGGTAGTCCCGCGGATCCTCGATCCGGGGCACGTACTCGATGCGCGCGTCGGGGACCTGCGCGCGAATCTCGTCGGCGAGCATCCGCTTCTGGTAGTTCTCCGCGGTGTCGCCCACGCCGAAGACGCGCCGGCCCACCCGCTCGGGCGGGCTGGCGAGCACGAGCCCACAGGATCCGGCGAGGTCCTCCACGTGGCAGTAAGGTCGCCAGAACTGCTCGCCGAAGATCCGCAGCGTACGGCCGAGCGTCACGTCGCGCACGAACTCGTTGACCGTCAGGTCGAAACGCGGCCGCGGCGAGAGTCCGTGGACCGTGGCGAAGCGCAGCGCGGTGGGAGCGAAATCGGATCGCACGGCGGAACCGAGCAGGCACTCCTCGAAGCGGACCTTCAGGCGCGCGTAGAGCGAGACCGGATTCAGGGGCGACGTCTCGTCCACGAACTCGCCGGGCGTGGCGCGACCGTAATTGCTGCACGTCGAGGCGAAGACGAAACGCCGCACCGACGGGGTGGCGAGGCACCGCTCGAAGAGCGCCACGGCCGCGTCCAGATTGACCGCCTCGGCGAGGTCCGGCTGCTGCGCGCAGGCCGGATCGCCGACGATGGCGGCGAGGTGGACCACGGCGTCGATGTCCGCCAGGGCGGGGGCGAGAGCCGCCGGGTCGCGCAGGTCGGCGCGCTGGAATTCGAACCGCGGGTGCCCGAAGACGCTCAGGAGCGAATCGCCGCCGAAGAAGAGGGCGTCCAGGCCGCGCACGCGGTGCCCGGCGACGAGAAGCTGGCGGACGAGGACGGAGCCGATGTAGCCCGCGGCGCCGGTCACGAGGATGTTGCGTGCCACCAATGCAGCCTCCGGGACAGGGCGTGGACGCGCCAATATACCACGGACGCGGCCGCCGAGCGAATCTCCCGGGCCTAGTCCAGCGCGATCAGGCCCTTCGCCGCCCAGCGCTCGAGGTAGGCGGCGACCTCTGCCTCGGGCAGCCCGACCCGGACGGCGAGCTCGCGCGTCGTGGTGGGGCGCTCGAGGCCCGGCACCAGGTCCATGAGCCGGCGCAGCCGCAGGACCTCCTCGCCCGCCGCGGTGCCGAGGACCGCCTCGCCCGGGTCGACATAGAGATCGTAGTCGGGATGCGACAGGCAGACCGTCCCCGTGAAGCGCCGAGTCACCAGCCGAGTGGTCTCGAGGTCGTCCACGCCGGACACGAGGACCGCCGCCGCCTCGGCGAGCGCCTCCTCCGTGATCGCGCCGGCGTCGTCCAGCGAGCAGTGGTACTGGGGGTACGGGAACCGGGAGAGCGAGCACATCGGGATCCCGTAGGCCTCCCAGACGTGTTCGTCATTGATGAGGACCGACTCGAAATCGCCGATCCGGTGGCCGGCGCCGGTCGCCGCGAGCGCACGGGCGAGTCCCGCTCCGAACGCCCCCGCCCCGCCCCGCGCGCGCTGGAGCGCGAGCGGGGTCGGCGTGCCCAGCATCTCGAGGAAGACGCCCTCGAAGAGCGGCGCGCGGCGGCGGGCGGGCGACCGGCCGAGATAATACTCCGAGCCGATCGTCCCCGGCACGAGCACGAGCCGGTAGCTGAACTTCGTCGAGCGGCCGCGCAGTCGTTGCATCAGTTCGATCCCGACCGCGCAGCCCGACACGCCGTCGTTCGCGACGCCGGGGCGATCGAGATCGGCGCCGATCACGATGGTCGCGTCCAGCCGGCCGCGGTGCTCGTACTCGAGGACCTTGAGCCGGCCCGGCGCCTCGACGGTCTGGATCCTCACCTCGTACTCGCCCTCCGCCAGGCTCTCGTACAGCCGGCGCGGGACGCAGAATCCCCAGTCGCGCCGCCAGCTGCGGAATTGCTGCCGGTAGTGGAACGGGATCGCCTCCGGATGCCCGTGATGGTAATGGAGGTGGGATCGCAGCTCCGCGAGTGAGACGCGGCCGACGAACGGCGCCGACAGCGCGATCACCCCCAGCGGATGCTGCAGGCCGTCGTAGACGACCTCGCCGCCGCGCCGGATCACCGCCTCGGTCGCCTCCCACCGCGGCGGGATCACCCAGCCGTTGTGCGGCCGGCCCGCCTTGTACTCGCGCACCTCGAACGGCAAGAGGTTACGCAGGTGCGCGACCGCCTTGTCGTAGTCCGGCGCCGCGATGATCCGCCGCAGCGGCGCGAGCTTGCGAATCAGGCCGAGCATCGAGCTCATGGCACCTACCAGACGGCCCACCCGCCGTCGACGCAGAGATTCTGCCCCGTGATGTAGCTCCCCGCATCCGAGCAAAGCAGCGCGACCGCTCCCTTGAGGTCCTCCGGCTCGCCGAGCCGCCCCAGCGGGTTCTTGGCGCAGAGTCGCTCCACGAAGCCCGTGTGCGCGCGTGTCGGCGGGTGCGGGTAGGCGCCGGGACTGAGCGCGTTGACCCGGATGCCGTGCGGCGACAGGAAGCTCGCCAGGTAACGGGTGAACTGGAGCACCCCCGCCTTCGCCGCGCCGTAACTCGGGGGGTTGGCGAACTGTTTGCCGTCGTAGAGGCGGTAGTCGGGCGCGACGTGCCCGTACATCGAGGTGATGTTCAGGATCACGCCTCGCCGCTCCTTCAGCGTCTCGAACGACGCCTTGATCATCCGGAAGACGCTGTTGAGCGACATGTTGATGTCGTACTCCCAGTCGTGGTCGTCGATCGACTCCCAGGTGTTCTTGTTGCCGGACCAGGCGTTGTTCACCAGGATGTCGATGCCGCCGAACTCGTCGACCACGGCGGCGACCAACCGGTCGATCGAATCGCGGTCGAGCAGGTCGAGCTGGTGGGCAGCGAACCGGACGGGCTGCTCGAGCCGAGCGGCGAGTTCCTCGCAGCGCCGCCGGCACTTGTCCTGGTCGCGGCTCGCGATCACGACGTTGGCGCCGAGCTCCGCGAAGGTGGCGCTCATCGCGGTGCCCAGGAAGCCGGCGCCGCCGGTCACGACGGCCGTGCGGCCGCCGAGGTCGAGCAGTTGCTGGATGGTCTTGGGACTGGTCATCGGTTCGACTCCTTGAGCAGGGCTTCCGCCACGTGCAGGTCGCGGACCGTGTCGATGTCCAGCGACCGCTCGGGCGGCAGGATCACGGCGCGGACGTCCCCGCAGAGGACCTCGTTGCGCGGGTCCCGCAGGTTGTCGCGCCAGAACGCGTACGCCGCGCCGGTGAGCTCGTACGCCGGCGGGAGCTGCTGCCGCGGCAGCCAGGGATTCGCGCCGGCGACGAAGTGCTCCGGGCGTCCGTCGGTGATGCGCCAGGCGCGCCAGGGATTCGTCGCGGCCGCCGTGAACGTCGCGACCGCATCGCCGCCCGCCGCCAGCGTCTCGACGCACCGCGCGACGTCGAGAGCGGTGCGCAGCGGGCAGGTCGGCTCGAGCAGGACGAGCAGCGCATTGCCGGCGCCGGATGGGTCCAGCAACGTGTCGCAGAGATGGCGGATCGCCTCGATCACCTTGCTCGCGTCGGTCGCCAGGCGAGGCGGTCGCTCGTGGATCTCGGCGCCCGCCGCCCGCGCGACCCGGGCGATCTCGGCGTCGTCGGTCGAGACGACGATCCGGTCGACGGCCGGTACCTCGCGCGCGACCGCGATGGCGCGTTCGAGCAGCGTGACCCCGCCGAGGCGCGCGAGGTTCTTGCGCGGGATGCCCTTGCTGCCGCCGCGCGCCGGGATGATGGCGACGACCGGCCGGGATGCGATCACGGTATCCTCTCCTTGGCGCCCCGGCTCGGCGCTCAGCGCACGAGCCGGCTCTCGAAGTGTTGCAGCGTCGCGCGATAGGCCGCCCACTCGCCCGTGTCGAGCCACGCGCCTTCGCCGATCGGATAGACGCCGACCCGGCCGCCGGCCGCGCGCACGTCCGCGATCAGGTCGGTCATGTGATAAAGCCTGCCGGCGGGGACGTGCGGCAGGGCCGCCGGAGAGACCACGTACATCCCGGTGTTGACCATCAGGTCGAACTCGGGCTTCTCGGTGAGGGCGGTGAGCTGGCCGCCGGTGGCGATCTCGCAGACCCCGTAGGGGATATGGTACTTCTTCAGCGAGACGACCAGGGTGATCTGGTTGGCCTCGCGAACGTGGTGCTCCACGAGATCCGCGTAATCGGCCTCGATGACGATGTCGCAGTTGGTCAGGATGAACGGCCGGTCCAGCTGCGCCGCGAGCAGGCCGAGCGCGCCCGCGGTCCCCAGCGGCTCGTCCTCGTTCACGAAATGGACCGCGTACGAGCGGGTCAGCTCCTGGAAGAACGCCCGCATCAGGTTCGCCTTGTGGCCCAGGGTCAGGTGGAACTCGCGGATGCCGTGGGCCAGGAAGCGGTCGATGATGACCTCGATGACGGTCTTGTCGCCGACCGGCACCAGCGGCTTCGGCAGGACCTGGGTGAACGGCGCGAGGCGCGTGCCGCGGCCGCCGGCCATGATCACGACGGGCACCTGGATCTGGCGCGGGACCGGCGCCGCCTGGTCGCCGAGGAAGAGGTCCTCCCAGAAGACGAGATCGACGACGCGCCCATGCTCGTCCAAGAGCGGGACGCACGTCGCGCCGAGCTCGACCAGACGCCGGCAGAGCTGGTCGCGGTCGTAGCCGGGGCCGACCGAGAGCGGATGCGGGTTGACGGCGTGCCGCAGCGCCGCGCCGATGTCGCCGCCCTGCAGGAGCCAGCGGCGGATGTCGCCGTCGGTGACCGAGCCCAGCAAGTGCCGCTCCGCGTCGATCACGAACAGGGTCCGCCGCTCGGTCCGTTCGATCTGCTCCAGCGCGGCGCGGATCGACAGGCCATCGTCCACGAGGTAGTCCTCGATGGGATACTTACGCATGCTGACCGTCCAGTCTGCGGAACCGCTTCTTGACCACGTCCCCTCCCAGCGACACGGTGGCGAGGATCTCCTTGATGCGCTCGCCGCAGGACTGCGGTCCGGACGCCGCGTAGGGGTTCACGGCGAGCCGGCAGCGCGCCCGGAATCCGGCGTCGAGCGCCGTTGAGATCGCGGCCGCCAGGGACGCGTCGGCCGGCGCCGCCTCGAGGACGTTCGCGGCGCGGAGTCGCCCCCGCTGCCGGTCGCCGACGTTGACCACCGGCAGACCGAACGACGGCGCCTCGATGATCCCGCTCGACGAGTTGCCGATCATCAGGTCGAGCCGGCGCAGGCAGTTGACGAAGAGCGTGCGTCCCAGGTGCGGGCGGAAGCAGTAGCGGTCCGGCTGCGCGGCCGCCGCGGCGGCGAACCGCGCGTCCACGAGGCCGCCGTGCGCGTCGGCGCCCGCGCCGGTGAGCACGGCCTGCAAGCCGGCCTTGGCGATCGCCGCAAGGATCGCGTCCGCCTGCGCGGCGGCGCTGGCGCGCCCCTCGGTCGTGACCGGGTGGAAGCTGACGAGCGCGGTCGGCCGTCCGGCGTCGAGCCCGAATCCCGCCAGGAGCTCGGCGCGCGACAGCTCGGGCAGGTCGTCGAGTCCGTCGAGCCCCGGCGCGCCCACGGTGAAGACCCGCGCGGGATCCTCGCCCAGCTGGATGACGTTCTCGGCGTAGACCGCGGTCGCCACGAAATGGTACGTCGCGAGCTTCGTGAGGGCGTGGCGGATCGACTCGTCGATGGCGCCGCCCGTGACCTCGCCCCCGTGGATGTGCGCGAGCGGGATCCGCAACATGAGCGCGGCCAGCCCGAAGGCCAGGATCTCGCTGCGGTCGCCGAGCACGACCAGCACGTCCGGTGGATCCTCCGCGAGGATCGGCGCGACCGCCAGCACCGCGTTGCCGACCGTCACGAGCGCCGCGCGTTCGTCGTCGCCGCCGGCCTGGATCGGCAGCCGGCGCCAGATGGGCGCCCCGTCCGCCTCGATGTCCCGCACGGATTCGCCGCGCGCCGGATCGAGGTGGCTGCCGCTCACCAGCAGGCGCAGTTCGAGGCGCCGGTCCGCCTGGATCGCCCGGATGAGCGAGCGCAGGTGACCGTAGTCGGCCCGGCTCGTGGTCACGATGGCGATGCGGCGTTCACGACTCATGCCTGAAGTCATCCCAGCTGAGGACCGTGTCGCGGGCCACGGCCCGCGCGAGCCGCAGCCCGATCACGCGATCGCGATGCCGCGGCGCGATCCCGCCGCCGGGCCGCTTGACGACGAGATCGCCGGCCGCGATCACGGCGCCAGCGGCGAGGTCCCGGGCCGCCACCAGACTCTTGCGCGCGACGACGCGGTTGGGCAGCTCGCAGGCGGCGGGCCGCTTGACGCCGTCCCCCAGCGCCGCCTCGACGTTGCGGATCGCCCGCACCAGCGCGGCGAACTCGGCGGGCGCGCTCGACGCGGCGTGGTCCGGCCCCGGCGCGGTCGGATCGAGCGTCAGGTGCTTCTCGATGACGACGGCGCCGAGCGCCGCGGCGGCCACCGCCACCTCGATCCCCGGCGTGTGGTCGCTGTAGCCGACCGGCAGCCCGAACGCGCTGCGCAGCGTCGCCATGGCTCGCAGGTTGACCTGGTCGATCGGCGTCGGGTACTGGGTCACGCAGTGCAACAGGACGAGCTCGCGGCAGCCGGCGTCCTGGAGCGCGCGGATCGCCCGCTCGACCTCGCCCAGGGTGCTCATGCCCGTCGAGAGGATGACGCGCACGCCGGCCGCGCCGAGCCGTTCCAACAGCGGCAGGTTCGTGAGCTCGCCGCTGCCGACCTTCACCGTCGCCAGGCCGAGGGAGAGCAGGAACTCGAGGCTCCCGGGGTCGAACGGCGTCGAGAGGAAGCTGATGCCGACCTCGCGGCAGAATGCGCGCAGCTCCCGGAACGCATCCTCGCCGAGCTCCAGCCTGGACAGCATGGTCTGCTGCGGGCCGGCATGGTGGACGCGCTGGTAGGCGGCCGTCGGCGCCGTGTCCGTCGCGAGCTGGGCGGCCTTGAACGTCTGGAACTTGGCCCAGTCCGCGCCACAGTCCCGGGCGACCGTGACCAGCTGGCGGGCCTTCGCGAGCGACCCGTCGTGGTTGACCCCGATCTCGGCGATGATCTCGATCACGCTGGCCCGCCTCTCCGCAAAGGGACCGCCGGCGCGCCGGCGTAGGCGCCCGGCCGGTCGAGGTCGCGCACGACGACCGCGCCAGCGCCGACCGTGATCCCGCTCGCGATCTTGACGGCCGGCAAGACCACGGCGCCGGCGCCGATCAGGCAGTGGTCACCGACAACGACCTCGCCGCAGAGCGTGGCCCGCGGCGCGACGTGGACGTTGCGGCCCAGGCGGCAGTCGTGCTCGACGACCGCGCCGGTGTTGACGATGCAGAGCTCGCCGAGCACGGCGCCGGCATTGACGGCGGCGAGATCGAGGACCACGGTCCCGGCGTCGAGCCGCGCCTCGGCGGCCACGCAGGCGCGGCTCGAGACCAGCACGACACTCCTCGCGCCGGCCGCGCGGTGCTCCGCGTAGAGACGCCAGCGGTCCGCGGCGTTGCGCACCAGGCCGACGCCGAAGAGCAGGTCGACGCCGCCAAGGTCGCGGCGAATGGCCGCGTCGTCGCCCAGGTAAGGCAGGTCGTTCCAGGGGCCGCGGTCCTGCCGGTCGACGTATCCGATCAGTTCGCCGATCCGGTCCCGGCGCGCGATGCTCACGAGCACCCTCGCGTGACCGCCGCTGCCGATGACGACGAGCCTAGACATGGGCGAGCACCTCGCAGACCCGGTCGACGGCGGCCGGTGTCAGGTCGACGCTGCACGGCAGGTTCACCGTGTTCGCGACGAGGTCGCGCGCGCGCCGGTCGCCGACCACCCGGCAGCCACGGTAGGGGCGTTGCAGATGGTTGAGCATCCACAGCGGCCGGGTCTCGATCCCCTCGGCGCCGAGCGCGGCGACCAGCTCGCGGGCGCGTCCGCGCCACTTGCCGTCCCTCAGGTAGAGCGGATACATCCAGTGGTTGTTGCGGGCGTACGGCGGGGCCGGCGCGAGCTCGCACCAGGGCAGGTGCGCGAGCCGCTCGCCGTAGCGCGCCAGGTTCGCGCGCTTGCGCGCGACGAAGTGCTCGAGCAGCTCCAGCTGGCCCACGCCCAGGGCGGCCGCGAGGTTCGTGAGCCGGTAGTTGTAGCCGACCTCGTCGTGACGGAACGCGATCGGGTCGTCCTTGGCCTGCTGGGTCAGGTAGCGCGCGCGGCCGGCGTGATCCGCGCGATCGGTGACGATCGCACCGCCGCCGCCGGTCGTGATGATCTTGTTGCCGTTGAACGAGAAGCAGCCGAATTCGCTGTTGGTGCCCGCGTGCCGGCCCGACCAGCCGCCGGAGGTATAGCGCGTCCCGAGCGCCTCGGTCGCATCCTCGACGACGGCGAGGCCGCGCTCGCGGCACGAGGCGTAGAGGTCTTGCCAATCGCCGGCATGTCCGAACACGGCGACGGTCAAAAGCGCGCCGATCCGCCGGCCGGTCGAACGGTCGTGCAGGCTCCCTTCGCGCTGCTCCGTCTCGGCGTCCAGGAATTGCCGCAGCGGTTCCGGATCCAGGTTGTAATGGCGGTCGCAATCGAAGAAGACGGGATCGGCGCCCAGGTAGCGGATCGCGTTGATCGGCGCCACGAACGTCACCGTCGGCGCCAGCACGAGATCGCCGCGTCCTACGCCGGCGAGGCGCAGGCTGACGTGCAGGGCCGCGGTGCCGCTCGTGCACGCGACGGCGTGGGCGGCGCCGGTCGCGCCGGCGAGTTCCGTCTCGAAGCGGGTCACGAAGGGACCGGCCGACGACACCCAGCCCGTGTCCAGGCATTCGCGCACGTAGGTCCACTCGTTGCCCGCGAGGACCGGGACGGAGAGGGGAATGAAATCAGGACTCATGGCCCAGGTCCGATCGTTCACGATCCAGGTCGCCGGTTCGCCGCACCAGTGGACCGAGTCGGGCGACCTCGCCGGCGCGGGCAGCCGCGACGCCAGCGATCCGCTCGCGCAAGGCCGCGCCGGCGGCGAGCCGGTTCGCGGCCAGATCGCACAGCCGCCGCACGTCGTCGCTCCCGGGAACCGCCGGGAAGATCTCCTCGCTGCCGTACTCGAGCACGTCCGCCAGGCTCTGCATCTTGTGGGCGCCGGTCGCCAGGAAGATACAGGGGGTCCCGCCCAGAGCGGCCATGATCGTCGGGTGGTAGCGCCCGGACACGAACAGGCGCGCCCGACCCAGGATCGCCGCCGCCAGGTGGATCGGCACCCCGACCGGCACGACCGCCAGCTCGAGGTCCCCGGCGACCTCCTCGAGGAAGCTGTCGCGGCCGTCCGCCACGACGACGTAGACAGGATAACCCAGGTCGCGCAGGCTCGCGCAGAGCCGCCGGTAGCCGGCGGTCAGCTCGGCCCGCGCGCCCGGCCGCGTCGCGAGCGAATTGCCCCCGACGCAGACGTAGTGGGCGCTCAGGTCGAGCCGGCCGAGGTAGCGCTCGTGCTCCGGCGCGGGCAACACGAAATCGCCGTCGGCCGGCAGCTGCGCCCGCGCCGCGCGCTGGCGATCGTACCAGAGGAAGAGCGAGTCGGGGACCAGGTGGACACGATCGAGGCCCATGTCCTGCTGCGCCACCGCGAGAGACCGCCGATCGCGAACGGCGACCAGATGGCTGCGGCGGAGCGCCTGGGCGGTCAGCGCGAAGGCGACCGGGTCCCGGCCGGTCTGGGCGCAGTCGGAGAGCATCGTGTTGACGAACACGACGCGCTTGTCCAGCTGGCGGCCCAGTTCCGCCATCGCCGCGAAGAAACGGATCTGGCGCCGGACCGGCCGGCTGAAGACGACGTCGCCCTCGCCGTTGATCACGACCGTGTCCGCGGCCCGGACGCGCTCGTAGAGCCCCTGCAGTCCGGGGTCGCGCCGCCGGCGCCGTTGCAGGTTGCGGACGGAGGCGACCGGGTCGTCGACCAGGAAATCGCCAGCTCCCAGCAGGCGATCGAGTCCGCGCACCGCCACCACGAGCGGATTGCGGGTGGCGCGCCGCGCCAGCGAGCGCGCGAGCCACTGGCGATGCGGCGGGAACAACCGGCTGTGGAACCCGTAGTCGGCCGCGGTCGAGGACATCTCAGTCCCGAGCACGCTCTCGCCCGGTCCGAGCGATTCCTTCAACAGGGCGAAGAGGGCCAGGCTGCCGGCGCGCCCGCCCCAGTTGACGTTGGACCGGTTGTCGCCGACGAGCAGGAATGACATTCGCGTGGGCGGCTGAACGCCGGATGCCTAACTCGAAGAACTCCGTGATGTCAGACAGGATAGGACGGGACCGCCGGGAGCGTCCAGCGGAGAATCCACGCCCGGCGGCAGTCCGGCGCGAGCGACGAAGCGGGCGCCGCGCCGGCGGACATTGCGCCCGATCCGAGCCCGGGGTATCATCTTGGCGCCCTCGACGGAGTTCGTCGGCGCGACTCGGCAACCCAGGGACAAGACCGGTGGTCGTTCATGCCGAAATCCCGTGAAGCCGCCGCCAGTTTCGACGCCCTGGTCGTGGTCAAGACTCCCCTGCAGATCCTCAACGCGCTGGAAGCCCGCCACCACTTCGGATTCGCGCGACCCGCGCTCACGCTCCTGACGTCGCGCAAGTTTCCCCGCGAGATGCTGCTGCCCCTCGTCGACCCCGCGGACTGGGCCGCGATCCGCTGCTTCGAGCTGGACCCGTACCGGCGGCCGGTTCGACTGCCGCTCGTGCCGGCCGGGGCGAACGAGGAGCTGGCGGAGATCCGGTGGATCGCGCAGCAGTGGCGCCTTCGCCGCCGTTACACGGCCTTCTTCCGACCCTGGCGCGGCGCCGCGGATCTCGTGATCGGCAATTACCACCAGGCCCACTTCCGGCATCTCGCCAACCTGTTCCGCGATTCGCGGTGCATCCTCGTCGATGACGGTACGGACACGTTCCGGGTCGCCCAGGCGCGTCGCGAGCTCGCCGCCGGCGCCCTCGCGACTCCGGCGCCGAGCCCCTGGCGAACGCCGAAGAAGTGGTGGCTGGCGAGCGAGGTCGCGTGGAACGTCCGTCCCCGCAAGAACCTGGTGTTCTTCTCGACGTACGACCTGGACCTGGCCGCTGCCGACACCCTCGTGCGCAATCGCTACGAGCACGCCGGCCGGCAGATCGTCGCGAACGCCAGCGACGGGCGCGTGCTGTTCCTCGGCCAGCCCCTGGTGGAGGACGGCTACCTCGGACGCAGCGACCTGCGGGCACTCCTCGGCGACGTCCGCCGGTCCCACACCAGTCAGCCGCTCGCCTACGTCCCCCATCCGCGCGAAGACCGCGCCGCGCTCGCCGGCGTCCTCGGCGATTGCGGGATCGCGATGTACGAGATCGGCAAGCCCTTCGAATTCCACCTGCTCGATTCGACGTCCCTGCCGGGCACGGTCGCCTCGTTCTTCTCGTCCGCGCTGGACAACTGCCGCCTGATCTGGGGCAACCGGATCCGCTTGCTCGCGTACCGGATCGCGCCCGAGCGGTTGCGCACGAGCCGCGAGTTCGTCGCGGAGGTCTACGCCTACTTCGCCTCGCACGGCCGCGGCTCGATCGAGATCCTCGAGCCGGGGCAGCCCGCCTGATTGACTCGCCTGCGGCCCCTGCCTATCATGACCCGCTGAGCAGCGTTCGGCGCCCCGTCCCGGGGCGCCACGGCCATCAGCCACCGTCGCCGTCGCGCGAGGATCGCTCCCGCCGCCGGCAGGAGGAGTCCATGAAGATCGCGGTCTGTGTCAAGCAGGTGCCGGATTCGGAGACCCGGATCAACCTGCCGGGGCCGGTGCCCGACCTCGACCGGTCGGCCTTCACCCTGGTGATCAACCCGTATGATCAGTTCGCGGTGGAAGAGGCCGTGCGCATCAAGGAGAAGCGCGGCGCCGGCGAGATCACGGCCGTAACCGTCGGGCCCCAGGCCAAGGTCCGGGAGATGCTCAAGAAGGACTGCCTCGCCGTCGGTTGCGACAAGGCCGTGATCGTCGACGACGCGGCCCTCGCCGGCGCCGACCCGTACGCGGTCGCCCAGGTGCTCGCGTCCGTGCTGAAGCGCGACCGGTTCGACCTCGTGCTCTTCGGCATCAAGGCGATCGACGACGACGCGAGCCAGGTCGGGGTGATGGTCGCCGAGCTGCTCGGATTCCCGCACGTCAGCTACGTCGGCAACCTCGTGATCGACGGCGACCGGCTCACGGCCCGGCGCGAGATCGAGGGCGGGGTCGAGGTCGTCGAGAGCGGGACGCCCTGCGTGCTCACCTGCGGCAAGGGCCTGAACGAGCCGCGTCTGCCGAGCCTGCCCAACATCATGAAAGCCGGGATGAAGCCGGTCGAGGTGCTGGACTGCGCCGGGCTCGGGCTCACCCCGCCCGCGTCGCTCACGCGGGTCAAGCAGTACAGTCCGCCGCCTCCCCGCGGCGGGTGCACGCTGATCCCGGCTGACGATCCGGCCGCGGCCGCCCGCGAGCTCGCGCGTCGGCTCCACGAGGAAGCCAAGCTCATCTGACCGGCCCGCAAGGAGGCACGACCATGCCGAACATCGCCGTATTCATCGAGCAGCGGGCCGGCCAGATCAAGCAGGTCGCCTGGCAGATGCTCAGCGAAGCGCGCCGGCTCGCCGACGCCCAGGGGGGCGAGGTCTGGGGCGTTTTCCTGTCCGAGGGTGGCGAGGCGCCGCTCGCGGCCGCCGGCAAGTACGGCGCGCAGACGGTGTTCGCCGCCGCGGCGCCTCAGTTCGCGCGCTACGACAGCGAGCTATGGACCCAGGCCGTCGCCGCGTTCGTGAGGGATCACCACCCCGACGTGTTGCTCGTCGGCTCGACGGCGATGGGCAAGGACCTCGCGCCGCGCCTCGCCGCGCGACTCGGCGCCGCCTGCGTCAGCGACGCCGTCGGGCTGAGCTGGGACGGCGGGCTCGTGGTGCGCCGGCCCGTGTACGCCGGCAAGTGTTTCGCCGACGTCGTCGTGACGGGCGCCGTCGCGATCGTGGGGATCCGGCCCAACGCCTTCGCGCTCGCCGAGCGGCCGACCGTCGCGAAGGCCGTCACGTTCGCGCCCGTCCTCGACGGGAGCGCCGCGAAGGCGATCGTCACGAAGATCGAGACCGCCGCCGCGGGCGAGGTTTCGCTCACCGAGGCCGAGATCGTGGTCTCCGGCGGGCGCGGCATCAAGGGCCCGGAGAACTACAAGCTCATCGAGGACCTCGCCGCGGCGTTCGGCGCCGCCGCGGGCGCGAGCCGCGCGGTCGTCGACGCCGGCTGGGTCGCGTACAGCCATCAGGTCGGCCAGACCGGCAAGACCGTGGCGCCGAATCTGTACGTCGCCTGCGGCATCTCGGGCGCGATCCAGCACCTGGCCGGCATGAGCTCGTCGAAGTGCATCGTGGCCATCAACAAGGATGCGAACGCGCCCATCTTCAAGTTGGCCGACTACGGCATCGTGGGCGACCTCTTCGCCGTCCTGCCGGCGCTGGCCGAGGCGGTCCGGGAGATCCGCAGGCGCTAGGCGGCCGCCGCACGAAGAACCGGGGGCCGCCGCGGCGTCGCTGCCCCCGGTTCTCGCTGGCCGGATCGGCTCGAATCTACTCTTGCAGGAGACTCCAGACGTCGGACATGTCCAGTCCGGCCTGCTCGGCCTTCACGGCGTGGCTGTAGGCGCTGAGGAAGTCCTCGCAGTGGGCGCTCGCGAGTCCGAGCCACCCGTGGGCCTCGGCGTGGTCCGGATCGATGTCCAGCGCCGCTCGGCCGGCCTTGACGGCATCGCCGTACTCGCCCAGCCGGCAGAGCAGACCGGCGCGATGGCTGTGCGCGTCGGCGGAGCGCTCGTCGAGGATCAGGGCGCGGTCGTAAGCCGCCATGGCTTCCTGGTACCTTTCCAGCTGCTCGAGCGTCTCGCCGAGCGCGAGGTAGAGCGGCGGATTCTCTTCCTGGGCCAGGAATGCGCGGCACTCCTGCTCGGCGGCGCGCAGCCGGCCTGCCCGCGCGAGACAGGAGACGAGGCGATAGCGGGCGGCGGCCGCGTGCTCGTCGACCTTCAGCGCGGCCCGGTAGTTCTCGGTCGCGGAATCCAGCCAGCCGAGCTCGAGGTAGATGTCCCCCAGCTGCAGATGAGCCGGCGCGAAGGCCGGGTCGACGGCCAGGGCGTCCTCAGCGGCGGTGGTCGCCGCCGTCAGTCGACCCTGCTGCCGGTAGACGTCGGCCAGCATGGTGAGCAATTCCGGCGTCGGCTTCGCACGGGTCAAACCCTCCTCCAGGATCGCCGCGGCCTCGTCGAGATCGCCGGCCTGGAGCGGGATCGCGGCCGCGCACAGGTAGCTGGTCGCGACCTCGGCGGTCGAGGATTGACCGGCACCGGCCGGGAAGGGACCGAACAGGGCCGCGAAACCCGAAAGAAGGGTGAGGACTGCCAGATCGCGTCGGACAGCAAGCATGGTGAATCTCCCCGTAGCAGTTCATGACGGGCATTGTGCATGCCCGATCGCGTGCTACGGGAGACGGATCAAGAAGCGTACCGGACGCCCTGCGGGGCTCGGGTCAGGCGCGTTCCGCGTACTCGCCCCCGACGAGCCGCCCTTCGGCCCGGGACACCGCCAGGTCGGCGTCGCGCACCAGCTCCGCCAGGATCTCGCGCAACGGCTGGATCCTGTGGACCAGCCCCACGGACTGGCCGGCCATGAGCGATCCCGTCTCGACCTTGCCCTCGACCGCGCCCTCGCGGAGGCTGCCCACCCAGAAGTGTTCGACCTGGTACTGCGCTTCCTGCCGGGTGATCTCGCCCGCCTCGAGCCGCTTCAGCAGCGCCAGCTGCAGCTGGCCGAACTCCTCCATGGCGGGGTTGTTCAGCGCGCGGACCGCGACCACCGGCAACTTGCTGCTGTACTGCGGCGTGGAGATCGCCTCACGCGCGCGGGCCTTGATGAAGACCTCCTTGAACCGCGGATGCGCGGAGCATTCCTCGGCCACCACGAAGCGGGTGCCGAGTTGCGCGCCCGCCGCGCCCATCAGGCCGAGGTGCCCGATCATCCCGCCGTGGCCGATCCCGCCGGCGATGAAGATCGGCACCTCGTCACCGAACTCGAAGAGCACGTCCTGCAACAGCACGACGGTCGAGACGTGGCCGATGTGGCCGCCGGCCTCGCTTCCCTCGAGGATCAGCCCGTCCGCGCCGTAGTCGAGCATGCGGCGGGCGATGCTCGGGTTGGACGCGAAGCACAGGACCTTGGCGCCGCTCGCTTTCGCCTTCTCGACCTCGGTTCGGCGGGGAATCGAGCCCGCGAACACGATGTGGGTGAGCCTGGCCTCGCAGAGGATGTCCAGGTGGGTCAGGTAGTTGGGCGCGATCGTGATGAGGTTCGCCGCGAACGGCTTGCTCGTGAGCTCCTGCGTCTTGCGGACCTCGGCGGCGAAGAGATCGGGTGGCATGTTGCCGGCCGCCAGGCTGCCGAACGCGCCGAGATTGCTCATGAGCGATACGAGGCCCGACTCGCTGATCCAGGTCATGGCGCCGCACATGATGGGCACCTCGACGCCGAGGAACTCCCGGCCGCGGGCGAAGAGGCGGGCGAGGCGCGGGGTCAGGATCACGGGCTCGTGGTTGCTCATGGCTGGCTCGCTTTCACTGGAGGTGATCCAGGAATACGTCGATCAGCGCTCGGTCGCAAGCTCCCGGGCGCCGGGATAGAAGTCGTCGACCACCGGGAAATCCGCCAGCCGCCGCTGCAGCGCCGCTTGCAGGAAGCGGTCGACCCACCAGAACACGTCCTGCTTGTGGATGTTCTGACGGAGCCGGCGCATGCGTTGCCGGCGCTGGGGCTCGGGCAGATCGAGCGCGCGGCGGATCGCCTCCGCCATGCCCACGATGTCATGCGGATTGAAGAGGATCGCGTGGCGGTGGAGCTGGGCCGCGGCGCCCGCGAACTCGCTCAGCAGGAGCACCCCCCGCTCCTCGAGGTCGCAGGCGCAGTACTCCTTGGCGACCAGGTTCATCCCGTCCTTCCAGGGAGCGGCGATCAGGATCTCCGCCGTCCGGTAGTAGGCGAGCAACTCCTCGCGACCGAGCGAGCGGTAATGATAGTGCACGGGGACCCAGTCGGGCCGGGAGAACTCGCCGTTGATCTCGCCGACCAGCCGTTCGATCTGCCTCTTCAGCTGCTCGTAGTGCGCGAGCTCCCAGCGGCTCGGGATCACGATCTGGACCAGAGTGACCTTGCCGGCCAGCTCCGGCCAGCGGCGCAGGGCGTGCCGGTACGCCTCGAGCTTCTCGGGGATGCCCTTCGTGTAGTCGAGGCGGTCGACGCCCAGGACGATCTGGCGCTCGGGATAGTGCTCATGAAGGTACCACGCACGCTGCGCGACCGACGCGGCCGCGGTGTCGCGGACGAAGCCGTCATAGTCGATCCCGATCGGGAAGACCCCCGCGAAGGTGCGCCGGTCGAGCTCGCGATCCTCGATGACCGTGGTCGAGCCGCTCGTCTGGACCCGGTAGCGATCGTTGCAGAGGGCGTGCACGCAGCGCGCGAAATGGCGGCGGTCCCGCTGGGCCTGGAAGCCGACGAGGTCGTACTCGAGCAGGCCCTCCAGGAGCTGCCGCCGCCACGGGAGCTTCAGGAAGAGGTCGACCGGCGGGAACGGGATGTGCAGGAAGAACGCCAGCGGCTGCCCTCCGCGCTCCCGGCGCAGGTGCCAGGCCATCCGCAGGAGGTGGTAGTCGTGGACCCAGACGAAGTCGTTCGGCTGCAGCAGCGCGGCCGTGACGCCGGCGAACCGCGCGTTGACGGCCTCGTAGACGTCCCAGGCCTCGGGAGCGAAGGAACAGCGCGAGGCGAAGTCGTGGAAGAGCGGCCACAGGATCTCGTTCGCGAACACTCCGTAGTAGTAGCGCTTCTCGCGCCTGTCGAGGAAGACGGGCGCGAGGTCGTAGCCGGTCTCGCGCACGGCCGCCTGGATGCTCTCGCGGAGCCGCGCGGTCGGCGGTTCGACGGTTCCCGGCCAGCCGACCCAGACGCCGCCGCGGTCGCGCAGCACCGGGGCGAGGGCCGTCACGAGCCCGCCGGATCCCGGCGTCGCCCGCCAGGCGTCCTGCGTGCGCTCCATGACCACCGGCAGCCGGTTCGAGACGATGATCAGACGGGTCGTGTCCTTCACGGCTGCGACCTCCCGCGCACCTGCGACCATCGAACCAGGAATGCGCGCAGCTCGCCGGGCGGGACGAGGCGGCAGGCGGCAGCCGTCGGCCGCGGCGTGGGCGCCACGAGGACCGGCAGGCACCGCGGTCGCGCGACGAGCTCCCGGAACGCGTCCTCGTCCGTCGCGTCGTCGCCGAGGTAGGCGACGACCGCCCCGGGCTCCTCGCTCAGGAGCTGCTTTAACACGTGGCCCTTGTGCCACCCGCGGCAGCGCAGCTCCAGGCCGGCCGCGAACTCGAGCACCTCGAGCCACCGGCCGTCCGCGTACGGGGCCAGGATCGCATGACCCGCCGCCGCCGCGCGCGGCGGGTCCCGGTCGCCGCGCCAGTGGAGCGCCACGCTGGCGTGCTTGACCTCGAGCCGTTCGCGCCAACCGTCCGCGGCCGCCGCGCGCGCTGCCACGTCGAGCGCGGCCCGAGCCGCCGGCGGCACCGGCCGGCGGTCGATCGCGCCCGACGCGTGGAGCCGCTCCCAGCCATGACTGCCCCAGACCTCCGGCGGCGACGCGAGCCCCAGCAGGCCGGCCGCCTCGCGCGGCGGCCGGCCGCTGACCACGACCACCCGCGTGCCGGCCTCCCGGCTGATCGCGTCGATCAGCTCGCCGACGCCCGGGTAGGGCCGGGCCGCCCGGCGCTCCGCTCGAAACGGCGCGAGGGTGCCGTCGTAGTCGAGGGCGAGGAGCGCCCGCGGCGCCGCGCGCAGCTCGTCCCAGAAACCTGCGGGCACGTCCATCAGCCGACCTCGATCCTCTGCGCGCGCCCCTTGAGCAGGCAATGGAACAAGGCCAGGTACTCGACGAGGTGGCGGGTCAAGAGATAGTGCTCCTGCACGAAGGCCCGGGCCCGCTCGCCCATCCGCTCGCGAATCCGCGGGTGCGACAGGAGGTAGCGGATGCGCAGCGCCGCGCCCTCTGGCGTGTCCACCAGGAATCCCGTCTGGTGATCGTGGACCTGGAGCCGGATGCCGCCGACGTTGCCGCCGATCACCGGCTTGCCTTTCCAGAGTCCCTCGGTCACCGTGAGCCCGAACCCCTCGCGGGTCGACTTCTGCAGAATGAGGTCGCTCGCCCGCTGGAGCGCGTTGATCGTGCGGTGCGCGTCGGCGGGCAGCAGCAGGATCCGGACATCGGGATCGTCGCCGACCGCCGTCTGGACCTCGCGCAGCACCTCCGCGCCTTCGGGATCGTCCGCAGCCTCGCCGCCGGCGAGGACGAGCTGCAGGCCGGGCACGTGGAGCTTGGCGAGACGGTAGGCCCTGACCACGCCGAGCGGATCCTTGAAGCGGTCGAACCGGCTGACCTGCGTGACGAGGTACCGCGCGGGGTCGAGGCCGAAGCGCTCGCGGACCGCCGCGATCTCGGCCGGCTCCAGCTCGATGTTCTTGGCGGAGAGCGGATCGATGCTCGGCGGGATGAGGTAGCACGGGTGGGGGAGCCGCTGCACGAAATCGGGCAGCGAGAAGATGCTGGCGTCGAACCCGGCGACGCGAGGCAGCAGGTAGCGCCAGACCGGCCGGTGTGGATGGCTCAAGTCGATGTGGCAGCGCCAGACCCAGCGCCCGCGGCGTTCGGGAACGCACTCGCGCAGGTAGGCCGGCTGGGGATCGTGGATCACGACGACGTCGGCGTCGCGCAGCGCGGGTCGCAGCGACTCGGCGTTGTCCCGGTTCGTCCGTTCGTACACCGCCAGCTGTGCCGCTGTCGGCGTCAGGGGGAACCCCTGCAGCGCGTTGTGGAACAGCTTCGTGCACGCGTAGAACCGCTCGTCGCCCTCGATCACCTCCCACGTCGCCCGCAGCCCCAGCTCCGCGAGGAACGGCACGAGCTTCACGAGGATCTCCGCGACGCCACCGCCCACGCGGGTCGAGTTCACGTGCACGACGCGCAGGCCGGCCAGCGGCCGGGCCAGGCCCCTCAGCTGCTCGATCACGTCCTCGCCGGCGACCGCGGCGTATCTCGCGAGCAGGCCGCTCATCGCGCCACCTCCGCGAGCCCCAGCTCCACCGCGGCGATGACCTGCTGGCGCAGCCGCGCGAGCGACGCCTGGAAGGGATCGACCGCCGCGAGCCGCGCGGCCACCGGCGCGTAGGTGTCGCCGTCGTGGTCCTCGATCCAGGCGCGCAGGTCGTCGCGGTCGTCGTCGCGGCGCCGCCGCGCGTCGACGAAGTGATAGAAGATCGCGCCACGGCTGAAGAGCGCGAGCGCCGCCGGGAGGTCGTCCGGCGAGGCGACCGAGCGACCCGTCGGGATCACGACGATGTCCGCCGCGAGGAAATAGAACCGGCGGCGCCGGTCGACCCACGCGGGACCGTCGAGCGCATCGAGGCGATCGTCGCACAGGTCGACCAGCTCGGCGCGCAGATCCTCGAGGGTGGGGTGGACGACAGGATCGACCATCGCGAGGCGCTCGGCGAGCTGGCCGTCGCGCAGATCGCGTCCGACCCAGACCGCGAAGTCGTTCATGTACTCGGGATCGTCGAACGTCGGCCGCAGCAAGCCGCCCCAGAAGTGGTAGTAGAGGCTGGCGGGATCGACCGCGAGCAACGCGTCGCGCAATTCGCGCAAGCTCTGCGCCTCGAGGCCGGTCGTGCGGGCGAGGATTGAGCAGTCCATCACGCAGAACGGACCCGGTCCGGTAGTGCCGGCGGACATGACGCTCCTCCCGGTGGGATCAAGGGCGGATCGTCCCTGAACCCAACGTAGTCGATTCACCCGGGACGACAACTTGAAGCGGCCGCTTCAGCGCCGTGAAGCGGCCGCGGGCCCTCGCCGGCAGGCGCTCAGCCTTCGACCAGGTTGTCGGCGATCACCTCGGCGATGTCCCGCACGCGGAGCGTCTCCTGGCGGTCGGTCTCCTTGACCGCATCCTCGAGCATCGTCAGGCAGAACGGGCAGCTCGAGCACACCTCGGACGCGCTGGTGGACGCCGCCTCGGCGATCCGGTTCTGGTTGATGCGCGTGCCGAGGTCCTCCTCCATGAACATCCTCGCGCCGCCCGCGCCGCAGCAGAACCCCTCGCGGCGCGAGCGGGGCATCTCGACGCGCGTCAGGCCGGGCACGGCGGCCAGCACCTCGCGCGGAGCTTCGTACTCGCCGTTGTGCCGCCCCAGGTAGCACGAGTCGTGGAAGGTGACGTCGTGGGCGGCCTCGGCGCGCACCCGCAGGCGGCCGGCGCCGAGCAGCTCGCGCAGAAGCTGGCTGTGGTGCCAGACCTCCACGCCGGCGAGTCCGAAATCAGGATACTCGTTCTTGATCACGTTGTAGCCGTGCGGGCACGCGGTCACGACCTTCTTGACTCCGTACTTCTGCAGCTGCCGGATATTCGCCTGGGCCTGGGTCTGGAACAGATACTCGTTGCCGGCCCGGCGCGTCGCGTCGCCGCAGCAGCCTTCCTCGAGGCCGAGGATCGCGAAGTCGACGCCCGCGGCGTTCAGGCAGCGGACCAGGGCCTTCTGGACCGTCTGGTTGCGCGCGTCGAAGCTGCCGGCGCAGCCCACGAAGAGCAGCCACTCCGCCGACGTCTTCTCGCGCAGCTTGGGCACCGGCAGCCCGGCACACCAGTCCTCGCGCGCCTGGGCGCTGATGTTCCACGGATTGCTGTTGGTCTCCATGCCGCGCATCGCGTTCTGCAGGCTGGTCGGGAGCTTGGCCTCGGTCATCGCGAGGTAGCGCCGCTGATCGATGATGTTGGGCACGTGGTCGATCTGGACCGGGCAATGGGCCATGCAGTAGCCGCAGGTCGTGCACGCCCACAGCACGTCCTCCTCGATGATGCCGCCCGGCAGGATCGGCCGCGGGATCGCCGCCGCCAGGGCCTTGTACTCGGCGAGGCTGCCGCGGCCCTTGAGCCGCCCCATCGCGGCCAACTGATCGCCGATGGCGTAGACGTGGTCCCGCTCCTCGGTGATCAGCTCCCGCGGGTGCAGCGGCTTGCCGGTCACATGGGTCGGGCAGCCCGTGTTGCAGCGGCCGCACTCGGTGCAGGTGTACATGTCCAGGATCCGGCGCCAGCTGAAGTCCTCGACCCTGCCGACGCCGAAGCTCTCGGCGCCGGCGGCCATGAGCTGCTCGAGGTCCAGCTTGTCGACCTTGCCGGAAGGGGTCAGCCGTTCGAGGAAGACCGCGGGCAGCGCGGTCAGCACGTGGAAGTGCTTGCCGTACGGCAGGTAGTTCAGGAACGCCAGCACGAGCGTGACGTGCAGCCAGTAGTTCACCTGGTGCCAGATCCGGAGCGTCGACTCGGGCACGCCGGCGAAGAGCCCCGACAGCAGCGTCGCCGCCCACGCCCAGCCGCGCTCGGGCTGAGGACCGGGCAGCTGGAACTTCGCCGCGTCGCCGGCCAGATCGGTGATCATCAGAAGGCCGATCCAGGCGAGGATCAGGACCGCCTCGCCGCTGAACCTGAGACGTTCGGGTCGCGACACCAGACGCCGGAAGATGCCGTAGCCGACCGCGCCGAGTACGAGGAGCTCGCCGAGATTGTGCACGAGGAGGTAGGCCTCGTTGAGTCCGGGGATGCGCCAGCCCTCCGCGAAACCGCGGACGATCATGGTCAGCGTGCGGAACGCCACGACCAGGAAGCCGGCGAAGATGGCGGCGTGCATCCACCCCGGGCCCCGCTCGTAGAGCAACTTCCGCTGGCCGAAGCCGATCTCGAGCAACGATCGCAACCGCCGGCCGACCTGGTCGAGCCGCGGGTCGGGCTGGGCGGCGCGCAGGACGTCGATGCGGCGGATCATGGTCGAGGTGAACAGCGCCAGGCTGGACACGAGCAGGATGAGCATCGCCAGCGGATTCATCGGATTCCTTTCGGACACATCGGCGCGCGCGGTCGAGGCATGGTGGTCCACTATACCATGGGGCCGGCGGCGAGGAAGGGCAAACTGTTCTGCTGAAAGCGTCTAGCCAGCAGAGCCGGCGCGCGCGAGTTCGGCCAGCAACGCGCGGCAGACCGCGAGGCCGGCCGGGCCGTCGGCCGCGACGGCCTCGGCAGGCTCGGTCTCCAGCGGTGCGCTGCGGCCCCCGTGTCGGCTCCGCGTGGCCGCGAAGGTCGCGGTCGCGAGCAGGTAGAAGCCGCCGTCTTCGTTGAGCCACGGCAGATCCTCGGCCGGAGCGCCGAGATCAGGCCGCCGCGCCGGATCGAAGCAAGGCACGAGGCCCATCGCGGATCGGTGCCACAGCAAGGCGGACTCGCGGTGGCAGGAAAAGACGCAGTCGGCGCCCTCGCGCGCGGCCAGGGCCAGGGCCTGGGCCAGCCGCCCGGAGCGGCGCAGCGGCAGGACCGGATCGACGACGAGAACATGGCTGAAGTCGCCCCCGGCGAGCTCGAGCGCGTGGGCCGTGGCCGCCTCGAGCGAATCGGCGCCGCGCGGCCGGACCAGGGACTCGATCCCGGCCTTGCGCGCCAGGCTCACCGGACCGCCGCTCGGCAGCGACGCCACGAGCCGGTCCCCGCCGGCCTCCTGGACCTGGCGCGCCGACCGCGCCAGGAGCGATTCCCCGTGCAGGGTCTGACCGACGAGCTCCCCACGGCGTCCGTCGCAACCGGCGATGAGGGTGACCAGCAGCCGGCGCACCTCGCCTCCTCGTTCCCGCCGAGTTCCGGCCCCCGCCCGCGGCGGGGAACGACTGGACAATCCCGGCGGCTACCGGTACATTGGCGCCGATTCGCCGCCGCCGGCGGCAGAATCTGCCCGCCCCGATCCGCGACCGCCGCCGGCGTTCGCCGTCTTCCGGCGTCGGGGAACCCCCCGCGAACGGCCGGGCTGGCGGCGCCTTGCCGGTTCCCGACGGTCGCCTCGCCGCGAAGCGCCCCTCGGCGCCGGATCGCGCCATGCGCTCGAGTCGAGCTCGGTCCAGCGTGTCCGCCTCCGAGCAAGAATGGGCCCAGGGCCCGGGGTATCGACCATGGACGACCTGCAGATCCGACGGATCCTCACCGGCATGCGCCGCGTCGCCGTGGTCGGACTGAGCCCGAATCCCGAGCGAGCGAGCCACGGCATCGCCCGGTGGTTGGCCGGTCGCGGCCTCGAGGTCGTCGGGGTCAATCCTGGACAGTCGGAGATCCTCGGGATTCCGGTCTACCCGAAGCTCGAGGACGTGCCCGGACCGGTCGACGTCGTCGACATCTTCCGGCGCAGCGACACGGTCGGACCCGTGGTGTCCGCCGCCGTGGCGCGCGGCGACGGCGCGATCTGGATGCAGGAAGGCGTCGTGAACGACGCGGCGGCCGAGACGGCCGCGGCGGCCGGCATCCCGGTGGTCATGGATCGATGCATCTACAAGGAATGGCTGCGGTTGTTGAACGGTTGAGCGCCGGCGGAAGCTGACCAGCGGACATGACGATGCGACGCGTCCTCATCACCGGGGCCCGCGGCTTCGTGGGCCGGCACCTCGCCGCCGCTCTGGCCGCGGACGGGATCGCGGTCGCCGGCCTCGACGTTCCGCCGCCTGCCGCGGCCACGCGGTCCGATCCCCCGTGGATCGTCCACCATCACACGCTGGGCGCGCTGGAGACCGAGGCCGGAGCCCGGCGGCTCGCCGACCTGCTGCGCGCCGGCGGCCATGACGCCGTCGTCCACCTGGCGGGACAGAGCTCCGCCGCCGCCAGCTTCGGCGACCCGGCCGGCACGTTCCGCGCGAACGCGCTCGGCACGCTCGAGCTCCTCGAAGCCCTGCGCCTGCTGGCGGCGCAGGGATCGCCGGTCCCCCGGCTGCTGTCCGTCGGTTCCGGCGAGGAGTACGGGGCCGCGGCGACGCCGGCGCGGCCGTGCCGCGAGGACGACCCGGTCGTGCCCGTCACGCCCTACGGCGCGAGCAAGGCCGCGGCGACCCTCCTGTGCCGGCAGTACCACCGCTCGTACCGCGTGCCGGTGGTGGCGACCAGGTCGTTCAACCACACCGGGACCGGCCAGGACCAGCGCTTCGTCTTTCCCGGGCTCGCGGCCCAGATCGCGGCCGCCGAGGCCGGGCGGCGGGCACCCGTCCTGGCGACCGGCAACCTCCAGATCACGCGGGATTTCCTGGATGTCCGGGACGTCGTGGCCGCCTACCGCCTACTGCTCGAGCGCGGCGAGCCCGGCCGCGTGTACAACGTCTGCTCAGGCTCCGCATTGACGATCGGCCAGGGTCTGCAGATACTCCTGGGGTTTTCCACCGCCGCGATCGCCGTGACGCCGGATCCAGCCCGCGTGCGACCGGCGGACATCCCGCATCTGGTGGGAGACCCGGCGCTGCTCGGCGAAGCCACCGGGTGGCGACCTCGGTTCGAGTTCTCGGCCACGCTCCGCGACCTCCTGGAGGACGCGAGGAGGAATCTGGCATGATCCGCATCTGCATGATCGGCACCGGGTATGTCGGGCTGGTCTCGGGCGCCTGCCTTGCCGATTTCGGCCACCGGGTGACCTGCGTCGACATCCTGGCCGACCGGATCGCAGCCATCGAGCGCGGCGAGATGCCGTTCTACGAGCCCGGCCTGGACGTGCTGGTCGCGAAGAACGTCCGCGAGGAGCGCCTGTCCTTCACCACGGACCTCGCCACCGGAATGCGCGGCGCGGACGTCGTGTTCATCGCCGTCCAGACCCCGCAGTCGGAGAACAGCGGCGAGGCCGATCTCACCTACGTCTGGGAGGTCGGCAAGCAGATCGGCCAGCTGCTCGACAGCTACAAGGTCGTCGTCACCAAGAGCACCGTGCCGGTCGGTACCGCCCGCAAGCTGCAGGCGATCATCCGCGCGGCGCTGCCTGCGCCCGTCGAGTTCGACATGGCCAGCAATCCGGAGTTCCTGCGCGAAGGATCGAGCATCGAGGACTTCATGCGGCCGGACCGGGTCGTGATCGGGACCGAGAGCCCGCGAGCCGAGGCGCTCATGCGCGCGATCTACCGGCCGCTCTTCCTGCTGGACACGCCGATCTTCCACTGCCCGCGCATCGAGACCGCTGAGCTGATCAAGTACGCCAGCAACAGCTTCCTCGCCGTGAAGATCAGCTTCATCAACGAGATCGCGGCCATCGCCGAACGGGTCGGCGCGGACGTCTCCCAGATCGCCAAGGCCATGGGCCTCGATCGCCGCATCGGCGGCAAGTTCCTCCACGCCGGGCTGGGCTACGGCGGCAGTTGCTTCCCGAAGGACACGCACGCTCTCTGCCACATCGCGCGGGAGCACGGCGAGCGCATGTCCATCGTCGAGGCCGCCGTCGCCGTGAACGCCGGCTTGCCGGAACGCGCGATCGCGAAAGCCCGCGACCTGCTCGGCGACTTCGCGGGCAAGACCGTGGCCCTGCTCGGGCTCAGCTTCAAGCCCAACACCGACGACATCCGCTGCGCGGGCAGCCGGCCGATCGCGCGCCGGCTCCTCGACGGCGGGGCCCGGTTGCGCGTGCACGATCCGGTGGCGATGGACAACTACCGTCGCGTGTTTCCCGAGCCGACCTACTGCAAGAGCGCCTACGACGCCTGCGAGGGGGCCGACCTCGCCATCCTGGTCACCGAGTGGAATGAGTACCGGCAGCTCGACTTCGATCACCTCGGCGAGATCATGAAGGCGCGCCGCTTGCTCGATTGCCGCAACGTCTATTCCCGGGAGCTCGTGGCTCCGTTCGGCTTCACATACCGCAGCTTCGGCCGCCCCGAGCTCGCCGACCACGAGGTGAAAGCATGATCGACGGCGTCCACGTCAAGCAGCTCAAGGTCATCCCCGACGAGCGCGGCTTCCTCTACGAGATGCTCCGGGCCGACGATCCGTTCTTCCAGCAGTTCGGCCAGTGCTATCTGACCGCGGTCTATCCCGGCGTGGTCAAGGGTTGGCACTGGCACGAGCTGCAGACCGACCACTTCGTCTGCGTCAAGGGGATGGCCAAGGTCGTCCTCTACGACCGCCGGGAGGAATCGCCGACCCACGGCGAGGTCAACCAGTTCTTCATGGGCGAGCGCAATCCGATCCTGGTCGTGATTCCCAAGGGCGTCCTCCATGGCATGAAGGGGATCGGCACCGAGACGGCGATGATCATCAATCTCCCGACCCATCCCTATCGGCACAGCGAGCCTGACGAGTATCGCGTCGACCCGCACGACAACGATATCCCCTACGCCTGGGACCAGAAGGATTTCTGAGCCCGCACGGCCGAAAGGACCCCATGTCCGACCCCCAGAAGCAGCTCGTCCAGCGCTATGACCTCGTGACGCCGATGCTGCCGGTCAAGGACCAGATCCTGGCCGACTTCGAGCGGATCCTGATGTCCGGCCAGTACATCCTCGGCGACGAGGTCCGGCTTCTCGAGCGGGAGATGGCCGAGCAATGCGGGGTGGCCGCCGCGGTCGGCGTGGCCAGCGGCTCGGAGGCTCTGTACCTGGCGCTGGCGATGGCCGGGGTCCGCCCGGGCACGGAGGTGATCACGACCCCGTACACCTTCGAGGCGACGATCGAGGCGATCATCATGCTCTACGCGCGACCCGTGCTCGTGGACATCCGGCCGCACGATCTGAACATCGACCCGTCCCGGATCGAGGCCGCGATCACGCCGCGTACGCGCGCGATCCTCCCGGTGCACATCTTCGGCGCGCCGGCGGACATGGACCCCATCCAGGAGATCGCCAAGAGGAACGACCTGCAGGTCATCGTCGACATGGCCCAGGCTTGGGGCACGCTGTACAAGGGGCGTCCGTGCGGCAGCATGGGTCGCATGAGCACCCTCAGCTTCTACCCGACCAAGAACCTGCCCGGGATCGGTGACGGCGGCCTGATCTTCTGCCGCGAGGCCGAGGACGCCGAGCGCATCCGCCAGCTGCGCGGCCACAAGGCGCTCTGGATCAACAAGAACCTCTACTGCGGTTGGAACAGCCGCCTCGACGAGGTCCAGGCGATGGTGATCCGCCACCGGCTGGCGCGCTTCCCCGAAGAGCAGCGCGATCGGGACCGGGTCGCCAAGATCTACGACGACCTGATCCCGAAGGCCAACCGCCTGGCGGTCGAGGACCTGGACCGCGGCACGCAGGTCACCTACCACCAGTACTGGGTGCGCTGCAAGGCGCGGGACCGCCTGCAGCACCGCCTCGCGAGCGAGGGCATCGACACCGGCATCTACTACGACCCACCCTTGCACCATCACCCGTTGATGGAGTACTGTCGCTGCGAAGGCAGCCTGAACCAGGCCGAGGTCGCGGGTCGCGAGGTCCTGACCCTGCCGATCCACGCTGCCCTCCCCTTCGCCCAGGCAGAACGGATCGGCAAGTTGGTTGCCGAGTTTCTCGTGCGTCAGGAGGAGGCCGTCGACTGACGAACGCGGCCGCCTCGTCCTTCCCGTGGAGGCTTGGTCGTGAACGCGAGGGTCGTCAGTTTCGGCTGCCTGAACACCCAGCTCGCCAAGGACCAGACGAACGTCGTCGTGGACCGACTGCAGGAAGTCAATCCGCGACTCGCGTGCCGGCTGCAGGTGATCCCGTCGCCGGTGGCGGCGGAGGTCCTCGAGAACGAGTCGTTCCTCGCGGCGAGCACGCCCGAGGTCGAGTATCTCGAGACCCAGCTCCTGGCGGGAGACTTCCGTCTCGCGGTCATCCGCGCCCAGGATCTCGTGCTGCCGCTGCGCGACGGCCTCGCCTACGCCGCCATTCCGCAGCGCGACACGCCGTTCGATGCGTTCCTCACCCGTCAGAACGCCATCATCGACGACATGCCGAACGGATCGCGGATCGGCGTGCTGAACCTGCGCTCGCGGACCCAGATGCAGGCGTTGTGGCCGCACCTCGAGTTCCGGCTCCTGCGGGGAGGCGTCCAGGCGGCGCTCGAGGCCCTGCTGCGGCGCTGCGAGCTCGACGGCCTGATCGCGCCGGCGGCCGTGGCCGAGCATCTCGGGCTGCAGGGCGTCGTCGCCGAGATCTTCAATCCGGAGCTGATCCTGCCGAGCGGCGGCCAGGGCATCCTGGTCGTCCTGGGCCGCGCGGAAGACGCCGAGATCCGCGAGCTCCTGGCACCCTTGCACAGCGACGCGACGCAGTACGAGATGGAGGCCGAACACGCGTTCCTGCAGAGGTTCGCCAGCGATCTCGAGCTGCCCGTCGGCGTGCTCGCCCGCTGCACCGGCAACCGACTCGTCGTCACCGGCGCGGTCGGCTCCTCGCACGCCGCGACGGTGGCCTGGCAGCAGCGGGAGGGGCCGGCCGAGCAGGCGGCGGTCCTGGGCACGGCGCTCGCCGAGGACATCCTCAGCAGCGACGAAGCGTTGATCGGTCTGCTGGAAGCCGAGTTCCCCGAGGGGCTGCCGGCGGACGAGGACGAGTTCGAGATCGATCCTGACCTGGCCACGCTCCAGGAATTCCCCGAGCTGGACGACGATCGCGACGGATGATCAGCGCCGCAGCTCGGCGGCCAGGCGCGCCGCGGCGAACGGATCGCGCATCTGGGCCGTCCCCACCTGGACCGCGACGCAGCCGAGGGCGAAGAACTTGAGCGCATCGCGCGCGTCGACGATCCCGCCCACCCCCACGACCGGCACGCCGACCTCGCGGACGATCTCGTCGACCTTCGCGAGAGCGATCGGCTGGATCGCGAGCCCCGAGTAGCCGCCGAACCGGCGGGGCAGGACAGGCCGACCGCTCGCCGTGTCCACGTCGAGCCCGACCACGGTGTTGATGGCCGCGACCGCGTCGCAGCCGGCCTGGGCCGCGGCGGCGGCCAGCGGGGCGATCTGCGCGACATTGGGCGTGAGCTTGGCGACGAGGATGCGATCCGGGAGGTGCGGTCGCGCCGCCGCGACGCAGGCCGCGACCGTGGCGGGATCGCTGCCGAAATCGTGACCGCCCTCGGCCACGTTGGGGCAGCTCAGGTTCAACTCCACGCCGTGCCAGTGCCGGAGGCCGCGGCCGACCTCGTAGAGTCGCGCCGCCATCGTGCCGAACTCCGCCGGCCGGGTCGCGGCCAGGCTCACCACGTTGGGCACGCCACGGGCTTCCAGCTCCGGCAGCACGTCGCGCAGGAACGCGGCGAAGCCGACGTTCTCGAGACCGATGCTGTTGATGGCGCCGAACGGCAGCTCGACCAGGCGTGGCATCGGGTTTCCCGGCCGGGGCTGCGGCGTGACCGTCTTGGTCACCACGGCGCCGATCCCCTCGTACGGCGTCGCGAGGTCCGGGGCAGCGATGTCGTGGCCGTGCAACCCGTAGCCGAAGCAGCCGGACGCGGTCCAGATCCGGCCGGGCAGGGTGCGCGGGCCGAGCGCGAACGGCGCGCAGGGATCGAGACGCCACCAGCCTGGTCGATTCATGCGGGTCCTCCGGCAGCCGCGTGGCCGAAGCGGTCCCAGTCGATCAGGGCGGCATCGAAGACGGGGCCTTCGGTGCAGCTCGTCGCATGGCGCCAGCCCGGCGGCCCCGGATCGCGCACGGGGACCACGCAGCCCTTGCACACGCCGTAGCCGCAGCCCATGTGCTCCTCGAGCGACACCCGACAGGGCCAGCCGCGCTCGCGCGCCAGCCGCGCCGCGGCTCGCAGCAGCGGGGTCGGCCCGCAGGCCAGGACGAGTCGCGGCGTCGCGTCGCCGGGCTCGCCGACGCACGCGAGCGCGAGCTCGGTGACCAGCCCGTGAAAGACCGATCGCGCCGCCGCGCCGTCCAGACGATCCACGCTCACCTGCCACGGCGGCGGCACCAGGTCCCAGGGCACGTCGTCCAGGTCGCGTCCGCCGAAGCAGGCGAGGTCGGCCGGACGACGGTACCTGGCGAACCAGGCGTAGAGCGGCGGCAGGCCGACACCGCCGGCCAGGATCAGGACGGGAGGCGTCGCAGCCGCCGGAGCCGGGAACGGCTGGCCGAGCGGCGCCAGGCATTCCACCGCGGCCCCCGGCGCCAGACCGGCCATCAAAGACGTCCCGCGCCCGATCGCGCGATAGAGGAAGGAGATCGTCCGGCCCGCCGTCGCGAGGATGCTGAAGGGGCGGCGGAACACGAGCCGCGCGGGACCGGTCAGGTTGAGCATTGCGAACTGGCCAGGCAGGAAGTCGATCGCGCGCGGGAGCTCGACGTCGAGCACCCGCAGCCCCTGCGAGACCGGACCGTTGGCGACGACGCGACCCGCGAGATCCCAGGTCGCGGCCGGTGGTCGCGGTGCGGCGCCTAGAGGTCCCACCGTTTCGGCTTCTCCTTCTGCGGCGGTTCGGTCGGCTCGCGCTCGACGCTCGCCGAGTCCACGGGCGCCGGCGCAGTGCGCGGTACGGTCTGGCTGTCGGCCGGCGCCGGCACGATCGCCGGCGGAACGAGGCTGTCGGCCGGCGCCGGAACGATCGACCGCGAACTGAGGCTGTCGACCGGCGCGCCCTGGACGCTGCCGGGCGGGACGGATCGCGCCGGTGGTTCCCGGAAACCGAGCGTCTCGGCGGGGGCCGCCTGCGGCGTAACGGCGTTCCGGACGTCCTGTCGGGCCTGGGCCAGATCCCGCCGGCGGAGTTCGAGTGCCTCGACGGCCGCCGCAGGCGGCGAGTAGCGGAGATTGGGCCGTCGCTGCAGGTACACGAGCTGGCGGCGCAGGCCGAGGGCGCCGCCGCCGTCCATGGCGGCCGCCAGCTCGCCGCCGGCCGCGGCGAGCGCGCTGTCCCGGCCGGCCGCGCGCATCGCGGCCTCCTCCTGCGCCAGCAGGAACTCGAGCAGGTCCGCATCGACCCCCGCCGACACCTGATACGCCTGGGGCGATCCGGGATACCGCGCCTTCAGCTCGTCCCGGTAGATCGACGCCGAATCCGGGTGCCCGAGGTACTGATCCTGGACCAGCATCGCCCCGTAGAGCGCGCGGGACGCCACCGTGCTGTCCGCGGCCGTATCGGCCGCGACCGCGGCATACAGCTCGAACGCCGCGCGCGGGCGATCGAAGCCGAAGAGCAACGCGTTGGCCTGCGACAGGCGCAGCCGGGCGGCGCGGTCCGGCTGGGCGTCCGGCAGCTGGCCCGCGGCCGCGAGGTAGTCCCTGATCGTGTCGAGCAAGAGCCGGGTGCCGTCGGGGTCCTCGAGGAGCTCTCCGCCGGGGATCGCCTCCTGGAAGTAATCCCGCGCCTTCTCCAGATCCTCGATCTCGAGGCTGCCACCGGACAGATAGGAGTAGCCCAGCATGTCCGCCCTGACCGGCTTGACGTCGCGGCTGAGCTGTTCCGCGGGCATGTTCTCGAGCATCGCCTGGGCGCTGCCGACGTCCTCGCGGGCGATGAGATTCTCGGCCTCGACCAGCACGACGTCGCCCTGCTTGCTGTAGATCTCGGCCTCGGTCTTCAATTCCGGCAGCATCGCCTCGACTCTCGCCTGATCGCCTGTCCGCACCAGGCACCGGGCCAGCAGCAACCGGGCGCGGAAGACCCGGTCGGCGAGAGCCGAACCGGCGATGATGCGCTCGAGAACAGGGATCGCCTCGTCGAACCGGTCCAGTTCCCACAGCGATTCGGCCAGGCGCTGGCTGCTGTCGTCCCAGTCCTCGGCGTCGGGGTGCCGATCCAGAAAGAGCCGGAACGCCGCGACGGCTTCTTCCCAGTCCCGCAGAGCATAGGCGCTGTCGCCGCTCGCGCGGAGAGCTTCGGACTGGAATCGGCTCTCGGGGAACTGGCGCTCCAGGGTATCGAGCAGGTCCTGGCTGCGTTCCGCGTCGCCGAGCATGAGGTAATTGACGGCCTGCACGTACAGGCCCTCCTCGGTGAACGGGGACTGCGGGAAGTTGACGAACAGGAGGTCCAGCTTGCGGATCGCCATGCGGTAGCTGCCCAGCCGGTGATACGCCTTGCCCTGTACGAACAAGGCGTCGTCCGTCAGCGAGTGCCCCGGGTACTCGTCGAGGATCTTCTGGGCCTTGGCGATCGCGCGCTGGTAGTTCTGCTTCTGCGCGGTGGTGGCGCGCTCGACGTCCTCGCCCTTCTCGAGCGCGTCCTCGCGGGCGCGCTCGGCGTCAGCGAAGGCCTTCTGGGCGTTGTAGAACGTATTGTATTTCGCGCAGCCGCCCGTCACCAGCAGACCGGTCGCGACCACGACCGCTACCCGCGCCCAACGGCGCCGGCGCGGCCACGGCCGCGATTCCCCGCCGCGACGATCCGAGAGGTTCAAGACACGCTGCCTTTCCGCCCACAGGATTCAGGGGGTTCCTGCAGCGTCGTGTGCTCCGGTCCAACCCGGGTGCGGCTCCGTGGTTCCCGGAGCCTACCCAAGGCTAGGCTCCTCCTGGTGCCAGGTCAACCGGCCGCGCAGGAAGGTCGCCACGACCTGACCCTTCAACGTCTCGCCGAGGAACGCGGAATTGCGGCTGCGCGAGCGCAGACTGGCGGGCGTGACGACCCATTCCCGGTCGGTCGCGAGCAGCACGAAGTCGGCCTCGCCTCCCTCCTCGAGCCGGCCGAGCGGCAAGCCGAGGACGGCCGCCGGGCGCTCGGTGAAGCACTGGATGAGCCGGCCGAGATCGAGCTTGCCGCCCTCGACGAGGTAGGTGACCCCGACCGCGAAGGCCGTCTCGAGCCCGATCACGCCGAACGGCGCCTGGTCGAACTGCAGTTCCTTCTCGGTCGCGGTGTGCGGCGCGTGGTCGGTCGCGATGCAATCGATCGTCCCATCGGCCAGGCCGTCGGCGACGGCCGCCACGTCCTCGGGTTCGCGGAGCGGCGGGTTCATCTTGAAGAGCGGCGAGTAGTCGCGGCAGCGGCTGTGCTCGAGGCTGAAATGGTGCGGCGTGGCCTCCGCGGTGACCCGGACGCCCTCGGCCTTGGCGCGCCTGATGATCGCCACGGACCCGCGGGTCGACACGTGCGCCACGTGCAGGTGCGCGCCGCCGGCGCGCGCGAGCTCGATATCGCGGAACGTCGCCGCATCTTCGCTCGCCCGCGCCATGCCAGGAAGTCCCAGCCGCGTCGACCAGTAGCCGGCGTGCATGCAGCCGTCGCCGACGATGGTGAGGTCCTCGGCGTGGGTCATGATCGGCACGCCGAGCAACCGCGCGTACTTGAGCGCATTGCTCATGAGCTTGCCGCTCGCCACCGGCGAGCCGTCGTCCGTGAAGGCGACCGCGCCGGCCTCGGCCATCGCGCCCAGTTCGGCCAGGGTCTCGCCCTTGCGGCCGACCGAGATCGCGCCGGTGGGCAGCACCCGGCAGAGCCCGGACTCGACGCCGCGGTCGATCACGTAGCGCACCATGCCGGCGTTGTCGATCGGCGGGTCGGTGTTGGGCATCGTCACGACGGTCGTGAATCCGCCCGCCGCCGCCGCGCGGCTGCCGCTCGCGACGGTCTCCTTCTCCTCCTGGCCAGGTTCCCGGAAATGCACGTGCGTGTCGACGAAGCCCGGCGCCAGGACGAGCCCATCGGCGGCGAGGGCCGGCACGCCCTCCACCGTGGGCGTGCCGGCGCCGATGCTCTCGACCCGCCCCTTCTTCACGTGCAGGAACCCCTTGCGCGCGCCGATCTTGCCGCCCTGGGCGAGCTTGACGCCCGTCACGAGGTACTCGGCGGGGATGCGCTGCCAGCTCCACTCCATCGTCGCGTCTCCTCGTCTCGTCAGGCCGCCTCGCCGGAGGCCAGCGCGCCGGGGTCTCCCCCGGACAGGAGGTAGATGAGGGCCATGCGGACGGCGACGCCGTTCGCGACCTGGTCGAGAATCACCTGGCGCGGCCCGTCCGCGACCTCGCTCGCGATCTCCACGTTCCGGTTCATCGGCCCGGGGTGCATGATGAACGCCGCCGGCTTCAAGAGGCGCACGACGTCCTCGGTCACGCCGAACATGCGGTGATACTCGCGATTGCTCGGGAATCCGGTCCCGGCGCCGCGCTCGAGCTGGATGCGGAGCACGTTCAGGACGTCTGCGTTGGCCACGGCGCGCTTCAGGTCGTACTCGACCTTGACGCCCAGGCGCTCGATATGGCCGGGGACCATGGTCGGCGGACCGCAGACCGTCACCTCCGCGCCGAGCTTGCCCAGGCCCCAGATGTTGGAGCGGGCGACGCGGCTGTGCGCGATGTCGCCGATGATCGTGACCCGCTTGCCGCGCAGGTCGCCCAGACGCTGGCGCATCGTCATGATGTCCAGCAGCCCCTGCGTGGGATGCTCGTGGCAGCCGTCGCCCGCGTTGATGACCGGGCAGGTCAGCACCTTCGCCAGGTACTGGGCCGAGCCGCTGCTCTTGTGCCTCACCACCAGCATGTCGATCTTCATGGCCTGCAGGTTCTCGGCGGTGTCGCGCAGGGTCTCGCCCTTGGTGAAGCTGCTGTTGGCGACCGAGAAGTTCACGATGTCGGCGGAGAGACGCTTCTCCGCCAGCTCGAAACTGATGCGGGTCCGGGTACTCGGCTCGTGGAAGAAGTTCACCACGGTGCGGCCGCGCATGATCGGCACCGACCGGACCGGCCGGTCGAACACGGCACGGAACCGCTCGGCGATGTCCAGGACCATCAGGATCTCTTCGGCCGACATCTCCTCCAGGCCCAGGACGTCTTTGCGCAGGGAGCTCATCAACCCTGGACCTCCCCGACCACGACCTCCTGCTTGCCGTCGAACTCCATGACGCGGACCTTGATGATCTCCTTCTGCGAGGTCGGCACGTTCTTGCCCACGTAGTCGGGACGGATCGGCAGCTCGCGGTGCCCGCGGTCCACGAGGACCGCGAGTTGGATCGCGCGCGGGCGGCCCCAGTCCATGATCACGTCGAGGGCGGCCCGCACCGTGCGGCCGGTGTAGAGCACGTCGTCGACCAGGATGACGACCTTCTCGGTGACGTCCATCGGCATCTCCGTCGTCGCCACGCGGGGCGACGGCCCGAGGCGGGAGAGATCGTCGCGATAGAAGGTGATGTCGATCGCCCCCATGGGCACCGTGACGCCCTCGACCGCCTTGATCGCCTCCTGGAGCAGTCCGGCCAGGGGCACCCCACGCCGCTGGATGCCCAGGATGACGAGGTCGCGGGTGCCGTTGTTGGCTTCGAGCACCTCGTGGGCCATGCGCTTGACCGCGCGGCTCACCTCGCCCTGGTTCATGATGACGGCTTTCTCGGTGAAGCTCATGACTCTCCTCGCCGGCTGCGGGCCGTCCGGTGTGGACGCAGGCACGAAAAAACGGCTCGAGCGCCCGCGCGCATCAAGCCGCCGTGTCACCTGCGCCTCCTCTTCGGGCCTCGCGGGACCGCGTTAAAAAGGACCGTGGACCCGCTGAAGATAGCAGCGGCCGGCCGGCCGTGCAAGCGGCGTCGGCGGCTCAGCCGGCCGTGGCGGCCGGGGCGGCGAGACCGGTCGCGCCGAGACGCAGCAGGCGGCAGCCGCAAGCCCGCAGGAACGCCTCGTCGTGGGAGGCCACCACGAGCGCGCAATCCTCGTCGCGGCCGCGGACGAGCCGCGCCACGCGGTCGCGGCCGGCCGCGTCGAGGGCCGCCGTCGGCTCGTCGAGCAAGAGGAGCGGCCGGCGCGAGCGCAACGCGAGGGCGAGCGCCAGGCGGCGCCGCTGTCCACACGACAGGTCGTGCGGATTGCGGCGCGCAAGCGCGGCGTCCAGACCGACGTCGCCGAGGAAGCGATCGATCCCGACCCGGTCGAGGCGGGGATCCAGGCGGATCTCGCCGGCAACGTCGGCGCAGGCGAACAGGTACTCCGGGAACTGGGGCGCGAGCGCGGCCGCGCCGTGATCGAGGTCGGTCGGGCCGCGCCGGTAGAGGCGCCGGCCCGCGAGCACGACCGATCCCTCTTCGGGTCGCCGCAGGCCGGCGAGCACGCCGAGCAGCGTGCTCTTGCCGCACCCATTGGGTCCCGTCAATCCGATGCGATCGCCGCGGCGCAGCACGAGGTCGACCCCGGCGAATCCGCCGCCGTGGCCGAATCGGCAGCCGACGCCCGTGAGCGACGCGACGACCTCGCCGGCCCGGGCGCCAGCCGCGTCGGCCCGTTCGGCCGCGCCAGCCGCCGGAGGGTAGCCGGGCTCCAGGAGCGACCGGACCTCCGGTCGCGCCATCACCTCGGCGGCGGTGCTGCAGGCGATGGCCCGTCCGGCATCCAGCGCCAGGACCCGGTCGCAGAGCGAGGCCTCCTGGGGCCGCTGCGTGGCCCAGATCAGCGCACCCGGCCAGGCGGCGAGGCGATCGCGCAGCCAAGCCCCGTGGTCGCGGTCTTGCAGGCTGGTCGGCTCGTCGAGCAGCAGCAGGTCCGGCGCGCGCGCCAGGACGATCGCGACCTGCAGGCGCTGCTTCTGCCCCGCCGAGAGCACGCGCGGATCCTCGCCCTCGCAACCGCCCAGGCCCCAGGCGGCGAGATCCGGCGGCGGCGCGCCCGGCGGGCGACCGAGGTCGATCTCGTCCGCGACGGTCCCGGCGACGAACTGCTCGTCCGGATCCTGGAAGACGAGCCCCGCCCGGATCCCCGGCAGCGCGCCGGGCGTCGCGAGGTGCCGCAGCAGCGACGACTTGCCGGAGCCGTTGCCGCCGACCAGCGCGAGGCGCTCGCCGGGACCGAGGCTGAGCGTGAGATCCCGGAGCACCGCGAACGGCCCGTCGGCGCCGTCTCGCTCCAGGCACAGGCCGCGCAGGTCGACCAGGTCAGCCACCCTGCAACTCGCGCAGGTGGCGGCGAGCCTCCCCGGCCCAGGTGCTCGAGGGATCCAGCTCCAGGTACCGACGCCAGGCCTGGACCGCCTCCGGCCGGCGGCCGGCCTCCTGCAGCGCGCGAGCGTGGCCGAACGCGGCGCGGCGATGGGTCGGGTCGAGCGCCAGGACCTGTCCGAAGGCCGCAGCCGCCTCGAGGTAGCGGGTCTGCTGGAAGAGCGCGTTGCCGAGCGCGAAGCCGAAGTCCGCCTCGTCCGGCCGCTTGCGGACGAGGTCCTCCAAGAGATCGGCGGCGACCTCGGCCTGCCCCCGTTTCAGCAGCACGAGCGCGAGGTTGTACTGCGCGTCGGGCAGATCGGGAACCGCCCGCAGCGCCAGCCGGAACTGGCGCTCGGCCTCGTCGAGATCGCTGCGCTCCAGCGCGACGACGCCGCGGTTGTACGGCTCGAGCGCCGCGGCGCGGCGCTGCGCGCGGTCAAACTCGCCGGGCTCGAACTGCAGCCGCAGGATCGAACCCGGCGCGAGTCGCGCGGTCTCGCTGATGGTGTTGTCCCGCGCGATCGAACGGGCGCGGTCGGGGTCGCCGTAGTAGAGGTCGGCCAGCCGCCGCAGCGTCTCGCCCTCGCGGACGGTGTGCGTCAGCACCCGTTCGCCCGGACGCAGCGAGACGTCGCGCTCGGCCGGACTCTCGACGATCGGCGCGGCGCCCGGCTCGTACACTGGGACCAGGCGCTTGGCGCAACCAGCCAAGAGGCCGACCAGGACGATCGCGACGACCTGGATGGTCCTCACGACGCGAGATCCTCCAGGGCCAGGGTTTCCGGCGCGCCGAGGCCCGGGTCGGCACTGCGCGCCGCCTCGGCCAGGACCGCGATCATACCCGCGCTGGTCGTTTCGGCATAGAGGCGCCTGCGCAGGTGCGCGGCGCCGGGGTAGCCCCGGAAGCACCGGGCGATGTGCTTGCGTACGACCAGGCAGCCGGTCGCCTCGCCGCGTTGCGCGACCTCCAGCCGGATATGGCGGGCCGTGGTCGCGCACATCTCGGCGAACGAGGGCGGCACGTGGCGGCGACCGGCGTCCGCGGCCTTCATCTCGGCGAAGAGCCAGGGATTGCCGATCGCGCCGCGGGCGACCATGACGCCATGACAACGCGTGTGCTCGACCAGCGCGCGGTAGCTGGCGCCGTCCACCACGTCGCCGTTGCCGACCACGGGGATGTCGAGCCGATCGACGAGGTCGGCGATCGTGTCCCAGTCGGCGCGGCCGCCGTATTTCTGCGCGCGGGAGCGGCCGTGCAGCGTGACCCACACGCAGCCCAGATCCTGCAGCATGGCGCCGACCTCGCCGTAGTTGATGCTGCCTTCGTCCCACCCCGTGCGGATCTTGGCCGACACCGGCACGGGCGCGGCCGCGGCCACGACCTGGCGCGTGATCTCCGCGAGCAAGGGCAGATCGGCCAGAAGCGCGCTGCCGCCGCACTTGCGGACCACCTTCTTGGCCGGACACCCGAAATTGAGGTCCAGCACGTCCATCCGCCGAGCGCGAAGCAGCGCCGCCGCCGCCGCCATGTGGTGAGGATCGCTGCCGAAGATCTGGATGCCGACCCGCCCCGTTTCACCCTCGGTATCGATGAGGCGCCAGGTCTGCTCGTTCTCGTAGTAGAGGCCGCTCGCCGAGGTGAATTCGCAGAATCCCAGGTCGGCCCCGTGGTCCCGGCAGAGGGTACGGAATGGGCGATCGGTGACGCCGGCCATGGGCGAGAGCAGGTGGCGGACCGTCGCGAACCAGGCGATCCGGGGGTCGAGGCGGACGGGTTTGCGTTCGAACAACGAGCGGTCCTCCAAGGGATTGCCGTGACCGCGATCAAGATAGCACATCGGCTCCCGGCGCCGCCAATCAGATGATGTAATGTGATTTCTATCGGACATCAGATCATCCCCTCTTGCATCCGACACATGAGTTCCTGTAGTATCGTTTTCGATGCGGTGGCCCGCTCGTCGCCGCTTGGTGTCCATGCCTCGGAAAGGAGCTTCGCGTGATGAAAAAACTAATGATTTGCCTGGGCATCGCCGCCCTCGCAGCTGCGCCCGTGTTGGCCGCGGAGGGGATCTGCGGCAAGCATGGCGAGACTCTCCCCGTGATCGACAACCCGATCCCGCCGGTGAACAGCGGCATGCGCGCCGACGTCGAGTACAACACGGCCGGAGCCATCGACGCGCCCGCCACCCTCGGCGGCTCCGCGGACGGCTGGGGCTACTATTTCATCACCGCCTGGACCAACACCACCGGCCAGGACGTCACCCTCGCCGAGTTCGGCTGGCCCTGCGGCGGACCCGGCCCTGTCGACTGGGTGGTCTGGATCACCGCCGGCATGCCCGGCGCGCCCGGCACGGAGACCTTCGGCGGCCTGTGGACGCCGGCCAACCCGGACGGCGTGACCTATCCGCCCACGACCTACAGCTACATCGACGTGAGCGCCTCGGCGATCACCATCCCGGCGGGCGCGACGTTCTACTTCGGCTACGAGAACCCCGGCATCGGCGGCCAGGTCAGCTACAACGGCGTGATGACCTGGGCGTGGTACATGGGCGCGTGGGATGCCGACGACGCCTGGGGCCGCACGGCGGTCCTGCAGTTCAAGGGCAACTTCGGCGGCGTCGCCACCCAGTCGGCGACCTTCTCGCAGGTCAAGGCGCTCTTCGACTAGACCTGCTTCGCGCGGATGCGACTCATCTGGCGACGAGGGGCCCCGCCCATCCGGGCGGGGCCCCTTCGTTTGCGCGGCGGGACAGCGGACCGGCTAGCGGAACCTCTTCAGCAGCTCGGTCAGGTCCTGGTAACGGCCGACCCGCTCCCCGATGGCGTCCAGCCGGTCGTGGATCGTCTCGCGCTCCTCGCGATAGACGAGCCCCGTCCAGAACGTGCCGGTGTCCATCGCCTTCTCGAAGGCCGCCAGCTTGTTGGTCGGATCCCAGTCGTCCGGCAGCGGCTTGACGATCTCGTTCATCGTCTTGAACGTGATCTCCTTGTTCATGGAGACGCACGGCGAGAAGATGTGCAGGACCGAGAACCCCCGGTGCCGTATGGCCTGCACGAAGAGGTCCTTGAGGTCCTTGGGCTTGCCGCTGTAGCCGCGCGCGACGAAGCTCGCATTGTACGCGAGGAACATCTGGAGCGGATTGAGGGGCTCCTCGACGTAGGCATACGGCGCGGTCTTCGATTTCATGCTCAGCGGCGACGTCGGGGAGCTCTGGCCTTTGGTCAGGCCGTAGATCGAGTTGTCGATCAGGATGTACGTCAGATCGACGTTCTTGCGGGCGACGTGGGGCACGTGGCCGCCCCCGATCCCGAGACCGTCGCCGTCGCCGCCGACCGCGATCACCGTGAGCTCCGGTCGGGCGAGCTTGACCCCGGCCGCGGTGGGGACGGCGCGACCGTGCACGCCATGGAAGCCGAAGGTGTTGCAGAAGTACGGGAACCGGCCCGAGCAGCCGATGCCCGACACGATGACCGTGTCCTTGGGCACGGCCTGGACCTCGACGAGCGCCTGGTAGAACGGCGTGATCACGCCGTAGTCGCCGCAGCCCGCGCACCAGATGGGTTTGAGGTCCGACTTGTAGTCGGCGACCTTGAGGGCGGTGTCGCTCATCACAGCTCCTCCTTGATGGCCACGTAGAGCTCCTCGGCCGTGAAGGGAACCCCGTGGGCCTTGTGGATCTCGATCGGCTTGATGCCGAACTTGCCCTTGAGGAAGTGCGCGTACTGCCCGGTGTAGTTCTCCTCCGGCACGATCAGCTTCTTCAGCGGACCGAGGAACTGCCGGATGCGCCATTCGTTCAGCGGCGATAGGATGCGAGGGTGCAGATGCGCCACGTGGATGCCCGATTCGGTCTCGATCTGCTCGAGCGCCTCGCAGATGGCGCCGTAGGTGCTGCCCCAGCCGATGACGCCGACCTCGCAGCCCTCGGGCTCGTCCTCCTCGACCTCGGCCTGCTGCACGATGGCCTGGCCGAGGGTCTTCAGCTTCTGGAAGCGCTTCTCGGTCATCTTCTCGTGGTTGAGCGGCGTGTAGTTGGGCGCGCCCGACTCAGTGTGTTCCAGGCCGGTCGCCATGTACGGCAGGTCGTGGACGCCCGGGATCGGCATCGGGCTGATCCCGGTCTCGGTGAAGGCGTAGCGCAGGAAGGTCTCGCGCGTGGCGCCGGCCGGCGGCGCGAGGCGCACGCCGAGCTCGGCCCCCGCGAGGTCCGGCCGCGGGATGTTCTGGCTGGTGTAGGCCAGCGCCTGGTCCGTGAGCACGATCACGGGCAGCTGGTATTTCTCGGCGATCCGCACCGCGCGGACCGTCTGCCAGAAGCAGTCGTAGATGTCGAGCGGCGCCATGATGCACCGCGGCGATTCGCCGCTGGTGCCGTAGATCGCGAACTTGAGGTCGGACTGCTCGGTCTTGGTCGGCAGGCCGGTCGACGGACCGCCGCGCATCACGTTGACGATGGTGATGGGGCACTCGGTCATCGCCGCCAGGTTCAGCGTCTCGCTCATCAGGGAGAGGCCGGGGCCGCTGGTCGCCGTCAGCACCCGCGCCCCGGCGTAGCTCGCGCCGATGCCGGCCGCGAGCGTGGCGATCTCGTCCTCGAACTGGATCGCCTTGCCGCCGAACTTGGGCAGCTCGCGGCAGAGGAACTCGAAGATCGGCGTCGCCGGAGTGATGGGGTAGCCGGGCACGAAGTCGACTCCGGCGGCGATCGCGCCGAGCGCGACCGCCTCGTTTCCGGTCACCAGGATGTGGTCGCGGTCCGGCTGGCGCTTGAACGGACGCTGGACGCGGGCGAGGTGCTGCTCGCCGAAGCGGTACCCGGCCTCCACGGCGGCGAAGTTCAGCCGGATGACGTCCTCGCCCTTCTTGCCGAAGTGGTCCTTGATCGCGTCCTTGCCGAACTCGATCGGCGTCCCGAAGCAGTAGAGCAGCGCGCCCAGCGCCACGATGTTCTTGACCCGGTTCGAGCCGGCGATCTCCTTCGACAACGCCTCGAGCGGCAGCTCGATCCGGCTGCGGCCGCCGATCCGGTCGTCGAGCTGGACGACAGCGGGATCGTAAAGGAGCACGCCACCGTCCTTGATGTTCTCGACGTAGGCGTGGTAGCCGCAATGGTTGATGGCGCAGAGCACGTCGACGGACTGGCTGAGCGAGCGCGCCGCGCGGTCGTTCGCGCGGAGCTGGAACATCGCGAGCCCGCCCCGGATCTCCGCCGGGAACGTGCGGAACGCGTGGATGTTGAGCCCTCCGCGCGCCACGGCCTTGGACAGGATCTCGCCGCACGAGATGACGCCCTCGCCACCCTCGCCGCCGATCCTGACGACCAAATCCTGCGTAGCCAACGTGAACCTCCACGGTCGTTGCCGGCGCCGGGAGCCCGCCGCGCAAGCGAGACGCGCCGCGACTTCCCCCGGCACCCGAGTTCGGCTAAAGTAAGTACCGTCGTTGCCCGGTATCAAACAAAAGGTTGCGAATCCAGGCATGAGCTCGTCCCAGCTCGCGCGCCGGCCGCACGTCTGCTTCGTCAATTCGCTGCGAGGCCTCGGCGGCGCCGAACTCTGGTTCCTGGACGCGGCCCGGGGCCTGCAGGAGCGCGGGATCCGCACGAGCCTGGTCGCGCAACCTGGCAGCCCCCTGCTGGACCTCGCGCGGCAGGGCGGCCTCGACGCCGCGGCGGTGCCGATCCGCTGCGACGGCGCTCCCTGGACGCTCGTGCGCCTCTGGCGACGCTTCCGCCGGACCGGCGTGACCGCGATCGTCTGCAACCTGACCAAGGACCTCAAGGCGGCAGGCCTGGCCGGGCGGCTCGCCGGGGTCCCGGTGCGCCTCGCGAGCCGCGAGAGCGACTTCCCGCTGAAGTCGAAATTCTACTATCGCTGGTACTTCGGCCGGGTGGCGACCGGGGTGCTGGCCAACAGCGAGGCGACCCGCTCGACCGTCCTCGCGAGCGCGCCCTGGCTGCCCGGCGATCGCATCCACTTGTTGTACAAGGGCATCGATACGGACCGCTTCCGTCCCCTGCCGCCCGCGCCGTCGGCGCGCGGGCCCTCGGTGGGCTTCGTGGGCCAGCTCGTCGCCCGCAAGGGGCTCGCGACCCTGATGGACGCGTGGCGGAGGCTCGAGGCGGCCGACTGGCCGGTCCCGCCGCGACTGCGCCTGGCCGGCGTCGGTCCGCTGCGGCAGGACCTCGAGCGCTGGCGAGCCGGCCTGCGCCGGCCGGCGGCGGTGGAGCTGGCCGGTTTCGTCACGGACGTGCCGGGGTTCTGGGCAGCCTGCCGCTGCGGCGTGCTGCCCTCGCTTGCCGAGGGATTCGGACTCGCCGCCGCCGAGGCCGCCGCGTGCGGTCTGCCGATCGTCGCGACGCGCGCGAGCAGCCTGCCCGAGATCGTCCGCGACGGCGCCACCGGCCTGCTGGTCGCCCCGGGCGACCCGCGGGCGCTCGCCGCCGCGCTGGACCGCCTGCTGCGCGACGGCCCGCTCGCGGACGCGCTGGGCGCCGCCGGCCGGAACCTCGTGGTCCAGCGCTTCGATCGCGAGCGCTGCCTCGATCGCCTCGTCTCACTCACCTGCACGGAGGTGTCCCCGTGACCATGATCCGCGCGGCCGTCGTCCAGACCGACCCCGTCTTCGGCCAGGTCGCCGCGAATCTCGAGCGCGCCCTGGCGCTCGTGCCCCGCGAATGCGACCTGGCCGTCCTGCCGGAGCTGTTCGCGACAGGCTATCAGTTCCGCGAGCGCGCCGAGCTCGGCGGGCTCGCCGAACCGGTCCCCGACGGCGCGATCTGCCGCCGGTTGCGCGACCACGCCGCCGCGAGCGGCACGACCCTGGTCGCCGGCCTCGCCGAGCGCGCCGGCGACCGGGTGTTCAACACCGCGGTCCTGGTCCGGCCCGACGGATCCACCGACCGCTACCGCAAGGTCCACCTCTTCTGGGACGAGACGCGCATCTTCGACCCCGGCGACCTCGGGTTCCCTGTCTTCGCCGCCTGCGGGACGACGGTCGGCCTCCTGGTCTGCTTCGACTGGCTCTTCCCCGAGGCCGCCGGCACGCTCGCCCGGCGCGGCGCGCGCGTCCTCTGCCACCCGTCCAACCTCGTGCTGCCCCATTGCCCGGACGCGATGCCCGTGCGGGCGTTCGAGAATCGCGTCTTCACCCTGACCGCGAACCGGGTCGGCGCCGAGCGGCGCACCGGCAGCGAGCTGCGGTTCATCGGACGCAGCGTCATCGCCTCGCCGCGGGCCGAGCGGCTCGTCGAGTGCAGCCGGACCGCGGCCGAGGCCGGCAGCGCCGTCCTCGACCTCGCGCTCTGCGATCCCTGGATCACGCCCCTCAACCACGTGACCCGCGACCGGCGCCCGGAATACTATGCTTGAGGTAAACGCCGCGCCGCCCGTCTCCGTCTTGAAGGGCACACCCCGGAGGAGGTGACGGCGATGGCGACCGCGACCCATCGGCAGGATCGGGACCTCGTGCGGCGCGCGGCCCAGGGCGACGAGCAAGCCTGGCGCGCGATCTACGAGGACACCTGCCAGCCGCTCTTCAATTTCCTCTGCTTCCAGGCCGGCGATCGGGAGACCGCGCGCGACCTGCTCCAGGACACGTACCTCAGGGCGCTCCGCCACCTCGACGGCTACCGCGGCGACGGACCGCTCCTGTCGTGGTTGCGCGGCATCGCCCTGCGGCTGACCCTGGACTGGCGCCGCGGCCTGGGTCGCCGCCTCCGCCAGATGGTGGCGCTCCAGACCGAATCGGGCGACCTGGACCTGGCGGCGCCGGACCGCAGCGACGCCCGCGAGGCGGACCTCGGCGTGTCCGGTCACGTATTCCAGGACGCACTGCGCCAGCTTTCGCCGAAGCAGCGGGCTTGCCTGGTGCTGCACGAACTGGAAGACCTGCCGTTCGCCGACGTGGCGCGCGAAGTCGGCTGCGCCGAGGCCACGGCCCGGGTCCACCACCACCGGGCGACGCAGAGGATGCGGGAGCTGCTGGCGTACCCTGTCGACGAGATGGGAGGGCAGCAAGCATGACGAGGCAAGAGTACCGCAAGGCCTTCAGGCTCACTGATCGGGAGAAGGCCCAGGTCTGGCGAGAGATCAGCTCCACCTTCCGGCCCGCTCGCGCGCAACCCCGCCGCTGGCTGCCCGCGCTCGGCGGCGTGGCGGCCGTGGCCTGCGCGATCGCCGCCGCAGTCCTCCTGATGGATCCCGATCAGGGCCGGGGACCCCAGCTGGCGGCTCAGGACGACGCCGTCCACCCCTCCGCGCCGCCAGCTGCGGCGTCGCCGGCCCCTGACGCCGCCTCGCGAACCTCGACGGCAACGCGTGACGAGGCAGCCTCGCCGCCGACCCTCGTCGAGGATCCACAGGCTTCGCAGGCTCCACAGATCGCGGCCGGCCAGGCCGAGGCGAGTCAGCCCGCGCTCGCGCAGGCTGCGAAGTCGCATCCGGCCGGCGGCCCCACGACCCCGGCTCGCGCCCAGACCACGGTGCGCGACGTCACGACCGGCGACGGCGCGATCCGCGGCGTGGTCCGCGACGCGGTGACCGGCGCGCCGATCGCCGGCGCGACCGTCATCGCCGACGGCGGCAGCCGCGGCACGATCGCCGACTCGCTCGGCGTCTTCGTCTTCACCGGGCTCGTGCCCGGCGAGCACACGCTCGAGGTGTCGTTCCTGGGATACGAGACCGTGACGACGGCCCTGACGGTCGTTGCCGCCGACACCGCGACCACGGTGGTCGCGCTCGTCGAGCGGACCGGCGGGATTCGCTCGCCGATCGACGTCGACGCCGGGGGGCCGGACGTGGCGATCCTCGGCACCGGCGCCGCTCGCGATCCGGTGAAGGAGACGTTCGACCAGTACGCGATCGCCCCCGGCAAGGACGCAGCGTCTCGCGATCGCGCCGTGGCCAGGCCCAGCGGCCAGCCATACGTGGACGGCGGCCGCGGCGGCGAAGTCGAGTCCCGGATCGACGGGAGCGGAGTCAAGCCTCTTGGCGACCCCGCCGCCCCGGCTCCCACCGTGGGCCACGAATCCGGCGGCACCCGCAATCCGAACGACCGCCCGTACGACCTGGTCTACCACCAGCACTACGGCGTCAATCCGTTCGTCGCGACGGACGAGGATGCGCTCTCGACCTTCGCGGTCGAGGTGGACGACGCGAGCTGGACCGTGGCGCGGCGCTACCTCACCGACGGCCACCTGCCGCCGGCCGAGGCGATCCGGCTCGAGGAGATCGTGAACCGGCTCGCTCCCGGGTTCGCCGCGGACGGGCGCGACGATTTCACCCTCCACGCCGACGGCATGCCGAGCCGCTTCGGCGAGGGCTACCAGCTCCTGCGCATCGGCGTCCGCGCGCGCGACGTCGCCGCCGCCGAGCGCCGCCCCGCGCATCTGGTGTTCGTGATCGACGTCTCCGGCAGCATGCAGCGCGAAGACAGGCTCGAGCTCGTCAAGCGCGCGTTGCGGGTCCTCGTCGCCGAACTGCAGGAAGGCGACCGGGTCGGCATCGTCGTCTACGGCAGCGAAGCCCGTGTGGTCCTCGAGCCGACGGCGGCGGAGGACCGCGTTCGGATCCTCGCCGCCATCGACGCGCTGCAGCCGAGCGGCTCGACGAACGCCGAGGCCGGCCTGCGGCTGGCCTACGAGATGGCCCGCCGCAGCGCGACCCGCGGCGCGAACGACCGCCTGGTCCTCTGCAGCGACGGGGTCGCCAACGTCGGTGCGACCGGCGCCGAGTCGATCCTCGCCGCGGTGGGCCGCGAGGCCGACGAGGGCATCACGTTGACCACCGTCGGCTTCGGCATGGGCAACTACAACGACGTGCTGATGGAGCAGCTCGCGAACCAGGGCGACGGCACGTACCACTACGTGCAGCGGCTCGAGGACGCCGAGCGCGTCTTCCGCCAGAACCTCACCGGCACCTTGCAGAACGTGGGCCGCGAGGTGAAGACCCAGGTCGAGTTCGATCCCGCGGCGGTCGTGCGCTGGCGCCTGCTCGGCTACGAGAACCGCGACGTCGCCGACCGGGACTTCCGCAACGACGCGATCGACGCGGGCGAGATCGGCGCCGGCCACACCGCGGTCGCGCTCTACGAGATCAAGCTGAGCGAGCAGGCTGCGCGCGACCTCGCGCGCGGCGACCGGCGCGTACTCGGCGTCGTTCGGCTGCGCTGGGCCAAACCGCGCTACCACCCGGACGCCGGCGAGGTCACCGAGATCGAGCGCCGGCTCACCTCGGCCGACCTCGCCCCGAGCTGGGACCAGGCCGGACCCCGGCTGCGCGCCGCCGCGCTCGCCGCCGAGTTCGCGGAGATCCTCCGCGAGAGCTACTGGGCGCGCGACAGCCGGCTCGCGGACCTGGTCGATCCCGCCACGGCGCTGGTGAGCGAGTTGCCGGCCGATCCGGACGTCCTCGAGCTGGCGCAGATGATCCGCCGCGCCGCCGATCTCGACGCGCGGCGCGAGCCCGCGCGACCGGCCGGCCCCGACAAGGACGAGTGATCGCGCCGCCGCGCCTGGCTCAGTGCATCCGCGGCGGCGGACTCTCCGCCGAGTCGCCGCCCTCGAGCGCGTCGTCGGCGCCGCGGAACTCGGGGAACGGCTCGGAGTCGGGGTCCAGCTCGAGCCCGTGTTCCCAGAGCTTCAGCAGACCGTCGAAGGACAGGCGCGGCAGGACACCCATGACCTCGTCCTCGAGGAACGCCGTGAGGTACTCGATCCGGCGATCGCGGTCTCGCAGCTGCTCGACGAGCGGCAGGTCGCGGCGACGCTGCTCCGGCGTGACGCGCGGTCCCTGCAGGTAGTCGAGGTACATGTCCCAGTCCCCGCGGAAATACCGGAGGCAGATGAGGCTGACCTCGACCTCGGCGTCGTTGAGATTCAGGCCGTCGTCGCCGGCCGGCGCCTGTTCGATCCGTTCGCGAGACTTCTTGCCGTCAGCCATGACTCCTCCGGACGCGACGGGGCCGGCCGCCCGGTCGGCCCTGGCGACAATGTGGTCGCGCGCGGTCCGCGCGTCAACCGCCGCCGTGTCCGGAGAGGTCCATCTCCTTGGGGATGACCACGATCCCGTTCTGCGTGACGGTGAAGAGGCTGCGGTCCTTCTCCGGGTCGCGGCCGATCACCATGCGCTCCGGGATCACCACGTCCTTGTCGCAGATCACCCGGTGCAGCTCGGCGTAGCGACCCACCTGCACGCCGTCCATCAGGATCGAGTTGGTGACCTTCGCGAACGAGTTCACCTTGACGCCGCGATGGAGGATCGACTTCTCGACCCGGGCGCCCGAGACGATCGAACCGCCGCCGATGATCGAGTTGGCGAGGATGCCCGGCTGCGGTTCGTCCTCGTTGAAGCTGTGGACCGACTTGGCCGGGGGCACCGGCGGCTGCCAGGCGCGGAACGGCCAGTCGCGGTCGTAGAGGTCGAGGGGCGGGCGGCGCGACAGGAGGTCCATCGCCGCCTGGTAGAAGCTGTCCAGGGTCCCGATGTCGCGCCAGTAGAGCGGCGCCAGGGTCTGCGGATCCCGGAACGGGAACGCATAGACCTCGCCCTGCTGCACGAGGCGCGGGATGATGTCCTTGCCGAAATCGTGGTGGCTGTCGCTGCGGCGGGAGTCGTGGGACAACTCCTTGACGAGACACTGCGTGTCCACCAGGTACACGCCCATGTTGACCAGGCACCGCTCGGGATCGCCGGGAATGGTCTTCGGTTGCGGCGGCTTCTCCTCGTAGCCGATGACGCGCCACGACTCGTCGACCTCGAGGATCCCGAATTGATGCGCGCCCTCGCGCGGGACGACCGCGGCGCAGAGGGAGAACGCGCCGCCGTGGTCGAGATGGAAGACCATCAGGTCGGCGTAGTCCATCTTGTAGACGTGGTCGCCCGAGAGGAGGAGCACGTGCTCGGGTTTCGCCTTCTCGAGCAGGTAGATGTTGTGGTAGACCGCGTCCGCCGTGCCCTCGTACCACTTGGTCCCCACGCGGTGCTGCGGCGGAATCCGGTAGAGGTATTCATCGGCTTCGTAGTTGAAGATGTTCCAGCCGCGCTGCAGGTGCTTGTCCAGGGAATAGCTCTTGTACTGCGTCAGCACGTAGATCCGGCGCAGGCCGCTGTTGAAGCAGTTGGAGAGCGTGAAGTCGATGATGCGGTAGTTGCCGCCGAAGGGTACGGACGGCTTCGAGCGGTCCTTGGTCAGGGGGTAGAGGCGTTCTCCTTGACCGCCCGCCAGGATGATGGTCAACGTCCGACGCATGCGCTCGAGCATGTCCAACGGCCGTCACTCCCCGCGCCCCGCTGGCTCCTCTGCCGGCGCCGCGAGAACCGGGGGGTCAGCTCTCGACCATCTTCGCGTCCAGCAGTTCCTTGACCTTGACGAGCAACTCGGTGGTGTCCGACGACTTGGTGATGTACGCGTCGGCCGACCAGGTCAGGTAGTTCTCCCGGTAGCTCGAGTAGGCCGTGTTCAGGATCACTGGAAGGGTATTATCCATATCCAGGATCCGTTGCAAAGCCTCAATTCCATCCATTCCGGCCATGCGAATGTCGAGGATGACCAAATCCGGATGCATGGTCTCCACGTACTCGAGGCCCTGCTCCGCGTTGCTTGCGGTCATGGTCTCGTAGCCAGCCCGGCGGAGCTCCGTCTCGTAGAGTAGGCGAAGATGAGGTTCGTCGTCGACGATCAAGATCTTGGCCATCAGCGACCCTCCTGTGTCTCTGTCCGCGTGTCCTCGAGCCTAACGTACCAGAACGCGCCACGCGATGAAAGGGATAAAGTTTACTCCCCATTCTCGCCTTCCGGTTTGGGCCGCGGCAGGATGAAGCTGAAGCAGGCTCCACCTTCCGGGAGGTTCTCGCCCCTGAGGACCCCTCCGTGGGCCCTGATGATCTGGACGCAGATGGTCAGCCCGAGACCGGATCCCGCCGTCTTCGTGGTGAAGAACGGCGAAAACATCTTCTCGGCCACGTCCTTCGCAAGTCCCGGGCCGCGATCGGCGACCTGGATCAGGACGCCTCCCTCGAGGACGCGGCTCGAGATACGGATCCGCCCTCCGTCCGGTTGCGCCTGGATGGCGTTAAGCGTGAGATTCTGCAGGACCTGCTGGATCTCGCCCGGGTGACAGTTGACCTCGACGTCGCCGGCCTTCAGGTCCAGATCGAGCGCGACCGAGGCGTGTTCGAGGGTCAGGTGCATCTTGCGCGCGATTTCCTGGACGATCTGATCCGGTGGCAAATTCCTGCGCATCATCTTCTGGGGGCGGATGAAATCCAACAGGTCGTGGATGATGCGCTCCAGCCGGCCCACTTCCTCGGTGATGATCTGCGCGAACTGCCGGTTGGGGTCGTCTTCGGTCAGGTTGCGCAGGAGGGTCCGGGCAAAACCCCCGATCGCGACCAGCGGATTGCGCAGCTCGTGCGCGACGATGGCCGAGGTCTCGCCCATGACCGAGAGGCGTTCCATGCGCAGCAGGGTCTGCTGGTCCTCCTTCTGCTTCTGCTGGGCCTTGCGCAGGTCGAGCACTTTGCGGGCGAGCTCTTCGGTCAGGCGGGACGACTCGATCGCGTTGGCGGACTGGTTGGCGAAGAGCTGCAAGAACTCCAGGTCCAGCTCGGTGATCTCCAGGCCGCTGATCGCGTTGTCGGCGATCAGCACGCCGATCGAGCCGCGCCGGGTCGCCAGGGGCGCGACGGCGAAACGACCGACCCCCAGCCAGTGCCGCACGGCGTCGAGCCCCGGGCCGGAATCCTTCTCGGACACGTGGAGCACCCGCCGCGAATGCATCGCCTGGATGAGCACGTGATCGTCCTCGGCCAGATCCACCTTGAGGTTGCGGACGATGTTGTTGACGGCGACGTCGGTCTCCTTGAGGGACAGGTCGTAGCTGGTCATCATCTCGTACAGGTCGGTCGGCTGATCGGCCAGGTCGCGCCAGATGCGGTCGGCTTCCTCCCGGCTGCTCGGGCCGATCGCGATCTCGCCGCGCAGCGTCCGCGTGCGCTCGTCGACCAGCAGCAGGAACGCCCGGTTGAAGCGCAGCCCCTGGCCGGCGGTCATCGCGATGAGGACGGATTCGAGGACCTGGGGCAGGCTCAGCTGAGCGCCGTAGAGCGCCTCGCTGACCTGGTTCAGGAGGCCGAGCTTGGAGATGCGCGCCGTGCGCATGGCATCGCGGGTCGCCAGCTCGCCGGCGTCGTACAGGACCAGGTTCAGGAAGGGATGGCCCGCCGCGTCCCGGAACCGCTCGCAGTGAAGCTCGACCGCGGTGGTGGCGTTCCGCAGCTTGAGGTCGAGCTGGCGGAAGCACCCTTCGGGCGGACAGGTCCGGTGGCCGCAGCCCGCGAAGACGTCGAGGCTCGAGACGAGGCTCTCGAGCGCCGTCCCTTCCATCTGTTCGCGGGACCGACCGAACAGGCGGCAAGCGCCCTCGCTCACCAGCACGACCGTCCATTGCTCGTCGACGATCAGCTGCGGCACGCGGCAGGCAGCCAGGCCGCGCCGCGCGAGATCCGCCACCTCTTCGGTCGGCCGGAGCTTCGTCATCGTGTCCTTTCGGGAGCCGCGACGGCGGGGCTCAACCGCGCGTAGAGCGCCTCGTAGCCCGCCGCCGTGGCGTCCCAGCTATAGTCGCAGGCCATGCCCCGCCGCTGCAGCGCGCGCCAGGCGGCCGCGTCGGCGAATAACCCACGCGCCCGCTCCAGAGCCTCCCAGAGCGCTTCCGGGTCGTACTCGTCGAACACGAAGCCGGTTCCCGCCGGATCCAGCGCGTCGGCGACCGTGTCGGCGAGGCCGCCGGTCCGGCGCACCACGGGCGGCGTCCCGTAGCGCAAGGCGTAGAGCTGCGACAGCCCGCAGGGCTCGAAGAGGCTCGGCATCAGGAACAGGTCGCTGCCGGCGTAGATGGCGTGCGCCCACGGCTCGCTGAACTCGGGCACGAAGGCGATCCGCCGCGGATGCGCCGCCGCCGCCGCGCCGAGGGCCACGTGGAACGACCGCTCGCCCGTGCCCAGGACGACCAGCGTGAATCCGCCGGCCACGAGCCGGTCCAGCAACGGCACGACCAGACCGAAGCCCTTCTGGGCCACCAGGCGGCCGACCATGCCGACCACCGGCCGCGGACCGGCGTCGAGGCCGAGATCGTCGAGCAGCCGGCGGCGGCAGGCTGCCTTCCCCGCCAGATCGTCCGGGCGGTACGGTGCCGCGATCCAGCGGTCGTGCGCCGGGTCCCACGTCCCGTAGTCGACCCCGTTCAGGATCCCGGTGAAATCCTCGCCGCGAGCGGCCAGCACGCCCTCGAGTCCGCAACCGACCTCCGGATCGGCGACGACCTCGCGCGCATAGGTCGGGCTCACGGTGTTGACGAGATCGCACTCGACGATCCCGCCCTTGAGCAGGTTCAGGTGGCCGAAGAACTCGAACGGACCGGGGTAGCGGCCGAGCGACTGGGGCAGGCCGGTCCGGAACAGGCGCTCGGCGCCGTGGATCTCCTGGTGGGCCAGATTGTGGACGGTCAGCACCGTCCCGCCCGCGCCAGGCAGGTCGCGGCCGGCGTACCACCGCCGGCGGTAGACGGGTGCGAGGGCGGCCTGGACGTCGTGGGCATGGACCACGTCGGCGGGCCAGTCCAGCATCTCCGGCAGCATGAGCGCCACGTGACAGAGGCAGCTCGCCCGTTCCAGCGCATCCTCGAATCCGCGGCCCATCTCGTCCGCGTAGATACCGGGGCGTCCGAACAGGGCATCGCACTCGACGAGATCGATGGCGACGCCGTCCGGCGCGCCCCGCCAGACCCACAGACGGACCGTCTGCATCCGCTGCCCGATCCTCACCGGCAGCGAACGGAACTCCGGTCGCGGTCGCAGGCCCGGCGTGTCGCGATCGATCTCGCCATAGAGCGGAAGGACCACCCGCACGCGGTGCCCCCGTCGCGCGAGCGCCGCCGGCAGGGCTCCCAGGACGTCGGCCAGTCCCCCGACCTTCACCAGAGGCGCCAGCTCCGCCGCCACCATCAGGACGTTCATGACGTTTCCTCGGGCGCCGCCGCAGCGACCGCGCGACGCAGCGCTTCGGCTGCCGTCTCGGGGCCGACCGGGTTGATGTGGAAGCCCGTCCCGGTCTCGAATCCGGCCAGCGGCGCCAGTCTGGGTAACAGTTCCAGGTGCCAGTGGAAATCCTCCACCGCGACCGGCGCCGTGTGCAAGACCAGATTGTAGGGCGGATCGCCGGCGACTGCCCGCAGGGCACGGCAGACCCCGCCCAGGGTCCGCGCGACGGCGCCCAGCTCGTCGGCCCGAGCGCCCGCGAATCGGGCCTGATGACCTCGAGGCGCGACCAGCAGCTCCCAGGCGAACCGGCTCGCTCTCGGCGCCCAGGCCACGGCCAGGTCATCCCCGAGCACGATGCGCCGGTCGCGCTCCGCATCGACCGCCAGGTCGCACAGAAGGCAGCGGCCGGTCTCGGCTCGCCAGCGGCCGGCTGCGGCGAGTTCGGTCCTCAGGACGACGGGCACGACACCAGTCGCCAGGATCTGCCCGTGCGGATGGGTCAGGCTCGCGCCCGCCCCCGCCCCGGCATTGAGGAAGAAGAGGACCGAGGCCAGGGCCGGATCGCCTTCCAGCGCCGTGAATCGCTGCTGGAGCGCCGCCAGCGCCTCTGCGATCTCACCGGGCGACAGCGCCGCCAGGCCGCGCCCGTGCGCCGCGCCCAGGACGATGACCTCGTGCCGCCCCTCCTCGCCGGTCACGGCCGGGTATCGGTTGGGGAAGACCCGGACGCGCCAGGGCGGTCGATCGGGCGGCTGGTCGGCCGCGCGCCCCGTGGCGAGGATCTCGGGCGGGGTCTCGCGCTCGTTGCCGGGGCAGAACGGGCAGAGCGCGCCGGGATCCGGCACGACTTGCAGGCGGACGTCCTGCGGGCGCCGCTCCCGGTCGGGAGCGATGATGACCCAGGTGTCGTGCAGCGGATCGTGCCTTAGCCGTGACATCGCCATCCCCGGAGAATCGTGACGCCGGCGGGAACCTTCCGGACCCTCCGGCGTAGGATACAACGTCCCGACGAGAGTGCGAGAGCAATCCCCCCTTCGGACACCTCCAAGGATGCGAGCGACAGGCGCCGCGGGGTCCCCAGCCAGGGACCCCGCGGTCATTCAGCGGACCAGGGTGAGCTTGCCGCGGCGGGTCCCGGCGTCGGTCCGCAACACGTGGACGTAGACCCCCGATGCGCAGGGCCGCCCGGCGCCGTCGCAGCCGTCCCAGACCGCGGTCGACGGACCCGCCGGCCGTTCCGCCTTCACGAGGGTCCTCACCAGCCGGCCGCGCAGGTCGTAGATGGCGAGATCCACGCGGCCCGCGGCGGGCAGCTCGTAAGCGATCGTTGCCCGCGGATTCGCAGGATTCGGGCGAGCGGAGAGCGAGAGACGGTCAGTCACGGGTGCGGCAGTCGCCGTCATGTCCCCGATCACGGCCAGGACGTCGCCCAGGAGCAGGATGTGCGCGGCGACGCCGCCGGGCGGATCCTCACCCGGGACGGCTTCGTCCACCGCGACCAGGGAATAGGGCTGGTAGATCACGTCGCGCGACGGCGACACGGAGATCCGGCGCGTCGCGGCGGCGTAAGGATAGACCCCGCCGGAGCCGTCGACGGTCGTGAACTCGGCCAGCGTGGTGGTCGTGCCGGCCGCCGTCACGAGGTCGAACGTGCGCAGTTCGGGACACGCGCCGCGGACCGACCAGAGATCCAGCGAGACGAAGACACCGGAGCCGGAAAGGACCGCGATGGCCGGCGACCGCTGGCCATCCAGGAACGGCGCCGCGTCCGGGCCCAGCACGTCGACGCCCAGGACGCTGCCCAGCAGGAGCGATCCGGTCGCGCCGCCGCCGGCGAGATCGCTGGCCAGGTTGTCGCCGGCGAGGAATCCGTGGTGGCCCGGGCTGCCGAACCACTCGAGCAGCAGCGCCTGGTCAGGCGACGGATCCGTCGCCCAGTCGCCGCCGCCGAGGGTGTGGCGGACCGCATCGCCGCAGTCGTAGAGCAGCACGGAGTAGCCCCCGATCTGGCGCGCGACCGCCCGGGCGCCGAGCCCATTGCCCGCGCCGTCGCCAGGGGACCGGGTGCGGAAGACGTCATAATCGAGTCCGGCTTCGAGATCCAGGGCCGCGAGCGCCTCGTCCCAGGGGTCGAGCGCTCCCTCGCGCAGCGGGTAGTCCCGCCAGAAGAGGATGCTGGGCTGATCGCCGCTCGCGTCCGAGAAGACGGTCGGCAGGGCGCGCATCGTGGCGATCGTGGGCCAGACCGTCTGGGCGGAGAAGTCCGCGAACCCGCTCGTGTCCGCCGGCCACGTGACGAGCACGGGGTTGCCGGCGAACACGGCCTGGGCCTCCAGGAAGAAATGGACGACGTCGCCGGGGAAGATCAGGCCCGAGTCCGGCAGGTCGAACGCCCAGCGCGAGGGCAGGACGGCGCCGGCGGCGTTGCGGCACGAGTCCGCCTGGCCGGTCACCGTGTAGGTGCCGTCCGGACCGGGCGCGATCAGGCGGACCGGATTGAAGAGCGGATTGGCCCGCCCGCGCGCGACGAGGCGAGGGACGTCGACGAGCGCCGATCCCGCGCCGGCAAGGTGAACCTCCGCCACCAGGGAATCGCCAGGATCGATGCGCTGGTGCTCGCGCGGGCTGATGTTGCGGGCCATGTCGAACCTGCACGCGTTCCGCGAGAGGTCGTGCAGGTCGAGGATGCCGCCGGGCGGGAACGTGTCCTGCGCCAGGAGCAGGTCGTCGACCACGACGCGCGGGCCGGCCGCTGGCATGGCCTTGATCGCGACGTTGTCGAAATAGGGAGCGGGGGTGCCGTCGTCGCCCGGCAAGCTCCACGCCGTGCCGACGTCGATCACGGCGAGCTCGACCTGGATCCAGCTTGGCGCCTCGACCAGCAGATCGCCGCAGGGCTCCCGATGGCGCCGGTACGCCGGCCCGCCGGCGAAGACCTCGTTGCGCATCCGCCACGGCGCCTGGCCGAGGGCGCTCGAGTCGGGATCCGCGGTCGAGCGGACCCGCCACGCGTAGACGATGCCCGGCGAGGTCGGGCCGAGCGTTTCATGCACATAGACGTCGAACTCGAGCAGCAGGTCGTCGACACCAGCCGGCCAGGCGAGCGGCGGCGAGACGACGCCGTTGTCGAGAACGACGCCGCCGCCCGCCAGGCCGCCCGTGTGGTTGACCACGAAGCCGCCTGGGCCATAGCACCAGGTGAGGCACGGGGAACCGCCGGTCCCGGGCACGACCTCGCCGTCGTCCACGAAGACGACCTGCGGCGAGCCGTTGTCGAGGCAGGGATCGAGGTCCTGCAGACCGCTCGCCAGGTGCGCGAAATCGCCGGCCGAGTCGAAGAAGCGCGGCCACCAGGTCAGGGGACTCTCGGGTTCGAAGTCGTCGAACGTGGCCTCGGCGCCGTCGACGTAGACGCGGATGTCGTCGAGCTGGCAGGCGCCATCGGTCGGGTACAGGCCGTCCTCGTCCGACCACGTCTCGTCGGACGCGAACGAGAACCGCAGGCGGATCTCGTCGCCGGTCGGTCCGCCGAGATCCGCCGGCGAGACCACGACGGTCTCGTCGACCGCCCGATCGACGCGCCAGCCGGTCCAGGCGACGACGGTCTCCCACGCGCTGCCGCGCCAGACCTGCAACGACACGTCATCGAACCCCGGTTCCGTGTCGTGATTCAGCCGCGCGAGGACCTGGACCGTGATCGCCGCCGTGTCGGGCACGGTCCACGACCAGCCCAGATGCTGGTGCCACCCGTTGCCGTAGCCGGCGTCGCCGCCAGGAAACGTCGTGCCGCACCACATGGCATGGTTGCCGGGTCCGTGTCCGCCGAGAGCCTCGGCGTTGAAGGTCGAGATCGACCAGAAGGTGTCGACATCCGCCGTGTGGTCGACGCTCGTCCAGCCGTGCCACGCCGGCAGGTCGAATTCGTCCTGGAACCGCCCGTCGAGGCGCCCGGGGCCGCCGAGCAGGACGACGGTATCGCGGCTCGCGCCGGCCGGCGCGCCGGCGGACCAGTCGGCCGCGGGAGCCGTGCGTACCTGGGGTCGGGCGGAAGCCGGCAGCGGCCGCGCGACGAGCGGCTCCGCGCACAGCAGGACGGCGAGCAGGAACAGGATCGGCCAGCGGCGCGGGTCGAACATGATGCCCTCGTGGATAGATGCCCTCGCGCGAATTCAAAGGATTATTGTAGACCAGATCGTACGCCCCGGTCAAACGCGCGCCGCTGGTCGCGATGATCGGACGGATGCCCGGCCGGTCGGCGCCGCCGGGCGGCGTCAACCGCGTTGATCATTCATCTTATTATCAAATAGACAGATACAGAACCGCCGCGGCGACTGTAAACGCCGTTGACATCGCGCCGGCTGGCGATGCGCGCGGCCGGGGCGCCATCCAGAGCATCTCGAGTTCTATCAATGGCTTGGATCGATCGGCCGCCATGCGGGCGCATGGCACTCCCCTTGCAAATGATCGGGTGGCGAACAATCAGAACAGAACGAATCGCTTCTGCGACCGGGTTTCGCGTCCGGAAGGTAGGGGCGGCGCTCGCGGCCACGATCGCCGCGCCTCCTCCGGGCGCCGACCTGGTGTCCGGGCGCGCGCCCCGCTTGCCTCCCCTCCCCGCCGTCGCCGGATCCCGGAGGCGCCGGACCCCCGCGTACCTCTTGCGAACGAGGAAGCCCCGGGGCCAGGGACCCCGGGGCCTCGTCAGGTCCGCTGGACCTGTCACTTGATCATGGCGAGGCGCGTGACCCGGGTCTGGTCGAGCGCCCTGGTCTCGGCGAAGTAGACTCCGGACGCGCTCTCTGCGCCGGAGCCGTCGCGGCCATTCCAGACCAGGTCGTGGCGACCGGACTGGAGCAGGCCGTCGTGAAGCGTGCGCACGAGTTCGCCGCGGACACTGTAGATCCTCACCGACACCCGGCCGGCGCTCGGCAGGCTCAGCGTGAGCGTGGTCTGCGGATTGAACGGATTCGGGTGAGCCCGGACCGCGAGGACCGTGAGTTCGGGCGGGTCGACGCCGATGGGACCTTCGAGGATCTGGCCGAAGAAGTTCAGGACATCCCGCAGCACGATGGAACGCGCCGCGACGCCGCCCATGCCGACCGGCGGGACGTAGTCCGGCGCGTTGTACAAGAACATCAGGTCGTACGGCAGCAAGACCGCGTCGGCATCGCTCGCGGCGTTGTGGTAGTACGACGCGGCTGCGTAGGGGTACACGCCGGTATTCCCGTTCGCATCCGTGAACTCCGCGAGCCGGACCGCGCTCCCGATGGTCTGCACCGCATCGAAGGTGTTGATGCCCAGGCAACCGCCGAACGCGATCCACCGGTCGCAGGTCGCGAAGACGCCGTTGCCGGGCGCGGCCCGGACGAGCGGCGCCGTCTGGCCGCCGATGTTGGTGCGCACGTCGCTGTCGATGAGCTGCACGCTCAGGTACGAGTTCAGGAACGCGTGGCCCTCGGCTCCCTTCTGGGTCAGGTCGAAGACCAGGTCGTCGCCGCAGAAGAGCGCTTTCTTGTCGCCGTGCTGGAACCACGAGGTCAGCACCTGGATGTCCTGCGACGGATCGCTGGTGAAGTCGCCGTTCGACAGCGTGTAGGCGAGCAGGTCGCCGCACGTGTAGAGCAGGACGTCGTAGCCTCCGAGCACCACGCTCGTGGCGCGCCCGCCGAGCCCGTTGCCCTCGCCGGCGTCCGGAGCGTTGGTGTAGAAGAGGTCGTAACCGACACCCTCCCGCAATCCCGCGTGCCGCAACGCGAAGGACCACTCGTTCTCGCCGCCCCGATCCGCGAAATCGTTCCACAGCAAGATCTTCGGCTGGTCCCCCGGCGTCGCCGAGTGCAGCGACGGCAGGCCGCGGCAGATGAAGTCGCTGGGGAAGTCGAGATCGTGATCGAAGCTGGCGAATCCGGCCGTGTCGCCGGGCAGCATGGTGTGACCGATGTTGCCGCCGAGGTTGTCCCAGGCCTCGAAGAAGTAGTGGATGATGTCGCCCGGGTAGAAGAAGCCGGTATCCGGCAGGTCGAAATGGTACCGATCCGCGACGAGCGAACCGGTCGACGTGTACGTGGAGTCGCCGGCGACGGAGCCCGTGACGATCGCGCCGACGCGGGAGAAGCCGGGCGGCAGCGTGCGGACGCCGTCGAAGAGCGGATTGGCCTTCATGCGCACCACCATCTGCGGCATCTGCTGCAGGGTGGAGCCGGCCCGTACGGGCACGACGTCGACGAAGAGCGAGTCGCCCGGATCGTTCCGGAGGTGATCGTTCGGGCTGATGTTGCGCGCCATGTCGAAGCGGATCGAGTTGTTCGCCAGATTCAGCAGGTCGAGGTCGCCCGAGGCCGGGAAACCGTCCTGGGCGACGAAGAGCGGGTTGTAGCTGATGGCCGGTCCGCCGAACGGATAGGTCAAGACCCGCACGTTGTCGAAGTAGGGATGCGGCGTGCCATCGGACCCTTCGATGCCGAAGAGGTAGCCCGCTTCCCAGACCTCGAGCCGGATCTGGAACCAGCGCCGTCCCGGCACCAGGTAGGTGGTCAGGTCGACCGGATGGTTCACGTAGACCGGCGGCCCGTACCACACCGTGAGATCGTTCACCCAGTCGGCCCACTGCAGCATCGCCGGATCGTCCATCGCCGTGCTGCGGACCCGCCACACGTACATGATGCCGCCGGAAGACTGGGTCATGGGCTCGTGCATGTAGACCCCGAAGACGAGCTCGGCGGCGTCGCACGTGTCGTTCCATTCGAAGGGCTGCGAGTCGATGCCGGTCTGCAGATGGTAGGTCGGGCCGAGCAGGCCACCGCTGTTGTTCACGATGTAGGCCTCGGGTCCGTAACACCAGGTGATGCACGGGGAGCCGCCGGTGCCGGGGACGACCACGCCGTTGTCGACGAACGCGACCTGGACCGAGCTGTTGCTCCGGCATGGGTCGAGGTCCAGGAGGCCGGAGTAGAGCGCCGCGAAATCGCCGACGCCGGGCACGAGCTCCTCTTGCCAGCGCCCCGGGTTGCCGTCCTCGAAATCCTCGTAGTCGACCTGGATCCCGCCGACCCTGACCGTCAGGTTGTCCACCCAGCAGGCGCCGTCGGAATCGAAGAAGCCGTCCTGGTCCGACCAGCCGACGTCGGATTCGAAGTAGAACCGGATCCAGATCTCGTCGTCGCTCGCGCCGGCGTAGTCCGCGGGATGGAACGTCGTGGTGTAGTCGACCACCCACGTTCGCGTCCCGTCATAGACCGCCAGGTCGTCGATGAGCTGCCATTGGCCGCCCTGGTAGACCTGGATGTAGACGAAGTCGTAGTCCGGCTCCGTGTCCACCCGCATGGTGCCGGTCAGGCGGACCTGGCTGTCCGCGCCGGGATTCGCGACCGGGTAGGTGAACACCAGGGAGTTCTTCCAGTCGTTGCCGTAGCCGAAGTCGCTACCGTTCTCGGTCGGCAACTGGAGGCCGCAGACCATCGAGCGAGCGCCGCTCAGGACGTACGTCGTCGAGATGTGCCACGCTGCGACGCTCTCGGTGGTGATGTCGTCGTGGGTCCAGCCCTGCCAGCTCGGGACGCCGGTGGCGGATTCGAACTTGCCGTCCTCGCGGTCGGGGCCGCCCATGAGGTAGATGGTGTCGCCGGACGCTTTGGACAGGCTGGTCACCGCGGCGGGCGCCGGGCGATGCCCGAGCACGGTCCGGTGCGAGTACCTGTCGAGATCCGTCTCGATGTCGGCCACTGCGGCGCCGGCCAGCGCGAGAGAGGCCAGAATGATCGCCGTCTTGTGCTTGCGCGCCATGATACCCTCCAGCCAAGGTAGAGAGTTCACGGCCAACGCGGGGGGCGCCTGACGATACGGATGACGGTGGCGAGGTCGCAAGGCCGCTGCGGGAAAATCTCACGCGGAACCGAGCGGGAGACGGCGCCGCGGCAGCCCGCCCGCGCGGAGGAGGTCCGCCACGTGGTCGCCGAGCGTCCGGAAATTCCCGCGGCCCAGCAGGTCCGCGAGTTTGCGCGGCACGGACGCCTGCCCGACCAGGCTGCGCCAGCGCAAGAGCACGCTGCCGCCGGCGTCCGGCCGGAAGTCATCGAGCTCCCAGGGATGCAGGTAGATCACGCACGGCTGACCCTGGCGGCGCGCTCCCGCGCGTACGAGCCGGTACGCCCACGCCGGCAACAGGCGCAGATAACCGCCGCCGCTGAACGGCAGGTTGACGCCGGCCACCCGCCAGGTCGGCATCGGCACGACGACGAACGGCGGCGCGCCGGGCATCTGGATCGAAGGTTCGAGGATGAACGGCGACCGGGGCGAGTGCGGCTGTCCGTAGCGCGGATGCCTGATCGGGAACAGCGAACAGTCGTAGGCGAAGCCTCGGTCGCGCAGGAGCTCCAGGTAGCCATGGACCGGCGGCGTGATCGTGAAGCTCGGGGCGCGATAGCCGCGCGGCCGCACCCCGCAAGCGGCGAGCGCCGCCACGGCGCGGTCCAGATCGGCCAGGAACTCGCGGCGATCGAGCCGATGCACCTCGGGATGGCCGAACGAGTGGCAGCCGATCTCGTGACCCGCCGCAGCGATGCGCTCGATCAGGCCGGGATGGCGCTCCGCGGTCCAGCCGAGTACGAAGAAGGTCGCCCGGATCCCCTGCCGGTCGAGCAGGGCCAGGAGCCGGTCGGTATTCGCCTCGACCCGGGATTCCTGCCCGGCCCAGGCGGCCGGCGGGACGGACTCCAGGTAGTTGTGCCCGTGGAACCACTCCTCCACGTCGATCGTCAGGATGTCCGGCACGAGGGTCACGCGGGAGTCTCCGGCTCGGGAATGGCCACGCAGGCGTACTGGAGGAACTGCATGTCCCGCAGACGGCCCAGCGCCAGCGCGTTGGCGAGCCGGAAACGCCAGGACCTGGTCGGGTTGATCCCGGCCTGGGTCACCACGCGATAGCCGGAGCGGGCGAACAGCCCGCGCATGCTCTCGCGGGTGTAGAAGCGCAGGTGAGTCCGATCCAGGATCCCCTCCTCCCGGTATTCCCAGTCGCCGCGGACCGCCAGGTCCCAGACGTTCGGGAAGTGGCGGACGTTGGGGATGCTCGCGACGAGGCAGCCGCCGGGCGCCAGGACTCGCCGCAGGCTCGCGAGCAACGGCTCCGGCCAGGCCAGGTGCTCCACCACGTCGTTGAGGATGACGCAGTCGAAGAAGCCGGCGGGCAATCCGCGCACGAGGTCCTCGGCGTCGCCGACCAGGACGCGGTCCATCCTCTCGCTCGCCCGCGCCGCGGCATCCGGGTCCAGCTCGAGGCCCCAGACCTCGAGGTAGCGGCCCCGCTGGCGTCTCTGCTCGCGCAGTCCGTCGGCGAAGGCGCCGTCGCCGCAGCCGACGTCGAGGAGCGTCCGCGCCTGGTCCGGGACGAACGCGCGCATCTGGGTCCGCGGATGGCTGTAGTAGCCGGGGGCGACCACCTGGTTCACCTGCTGTTGGAGTCACGCAGCGCGGCCGCCCTCGCCGGACAGCTCCGTTCGCGCCGAGTCGAGCCGCCGATTCAGGTGCGGACCGGGTAGCGGGCGGGATCGTCCGACATGTCCACCACGACCGTCCGCTTGCTGAACACCGTCCGGTGCCTCACGCCTTCAGGAACGTGGTAGTGGTCGCCGGGCAGGTAGAGATTCGTACGTCCCTCGATCTCCATCACCATCTCGCCGGAGATGACCGTGCCGCGCTGGGCGCAGTGCGAGTGATCGGGGAAGGAAACGCCTTCCTCGAACACGAAGAACACGACCTGCTTCTCGTCGTCGTTGAGGGCGAACCCGGTGACGCCGTCGATCGGCACCTCGACCCTGGGCAGGGTGAGCACCTCGTCGGGCAGAAGTCCCGAGAACTGGCTGGTCCGCGCTGCCTTCATGGACGCCCTCCTTAGGTTCAGCCGGTATGGCCGCCCGCCAGGCGAGTAGCCCCTCGGTTCCATTCTAGCGGACGGCGGCCGAGATGCAACCCCCCCGCCGGAGAGGCATCAGGAAGCCAGGCTGAATTCCGCCAGGACCGGAAAGTGATCCGACGGTGGCAGGACGGCGCCGTCCAGCAGGCGGTCGAAATCGATGCGTTCGACCGAGTGGACTTCCAGCTGCGGCCGGAAGAACACGTAGTCGATCCGGCGGTGTCCCAGGAGCCAGTTGCCGATGCGGTCGCGCAGGTCCAGGCCGCGGAAGGTCGCGCCGCGCCGGCCCTCGGTCCCGCCGGCATGGATCCACGCGTCGATCAGGCCGGCCCGGTCGCGGGTCTCGCGGCCGAGGTCCCGGATCTCCGGGGCGTCGGCCTCGGCATTGAAGTCGCCGGTCAGAAAGACCGGCATCTCCTGCCCCATCTCTCGCAGCTTGCGGCTGACGAATTCCTGGATCAACCGGGCGCCGTGCCGGCGGTGGCCGGGCACGAAGGCCTCGAGGTGGGTCGTGCCGAAGAGGAACGGGCGTCCGGTCGCACGGTGCTCGAAAAGCGACCAGACCGCCACCCGCGGCCGAGACGCGAGGGCGAACCGGCTGGCCGGCTGTTCGGGCTGCGGCGACAGCCAGAACGCCTCGCCCGGGGTCGGCAGGCGGCGAACTGTCTCGCGGCGGAAGAAGATCGCGCTGTACCAGCTGTCGCCGTTCTGCGACTGCGCCGGACCGAGGTTACCCTCGCCGGTGAAGTCGTACTCCGGCAGCCGTTCGCGCAAGTCCTTGAGCTGCTCCAGGTTGGCTTCCTGGGTGCCGACCACGTCGGGCCGCAGCGCCCGGAAGACCTCGACGATGCCATCCCGCCGCTGGTCCCAGGGGAACTGCTTCCGCTTCTTGGAGGCCGAGAGCAGGTTGAACGTCATCACTCGCAAGTTGTTCTGGATCAAGCGTGGCTCCGGAGTATTCGATGCGAAGGGGCCGGTGGGGCGGCACGATGCAACGGGTTCCTGGTGTCTGGTCGCGGACCTGATTGCAAAACCCGGACCCAGGAAGGAGTTCCTGCTCCGCGAGCAAGATCGGGTCCGGATTCAGGTCGGGACAATATGGCTCGCGAATCTGCCGCCCGCAACTCCGATGTTGTCGCCACCGGAGCGCCGCCGGCCCTGGTCGCGGCCGTCACCCGCCGTCGTCAGAACAGATCGAGCTGCGGCGCGCGGCGAGGCAACGCGAGGGCGTCGATGACCGCCGGGACCCAGCCGGACCGGTCCGTCGGGGGCAAGCGCAGGCAGGCGAGCCGATAGTCGGCGAGCAGCTTGTCGATGACCTGGTCCACGGCGCGCTGGAATGCCACGGAGACGTCGCGCGTGCCGTCGAAGCTCGGCGGCGCGACCACGGGCACCTTGACCAGGAGATGATAGGTCCGCATCCAGTGGCGGACGAGGTCCTCGAGCTCCGGCTGCCGGCCGATCGCGTTGACGAGGTACGCGTAGTTGTCGAGGACGGCCCGGTCGCAGACGATGTAGTCGAACGACGGCTCGAGCGCGATCTCCTCGGCGATCTGCGTGTGCAGGATCCACTGCTGCGCCGCCCGAGTCGTCTCTCGGTTGATCGGCAGCGGACAGCGCCGCGCGACCTCCTTGACGAGATCGACACTGAGGTCCAGCCGCTTCAGGCTGGCGGCCAGGTCGTAGCAGAGCGTGGTCTTGCCCACCCCGTGGGTGCCCATGAACGCGATCTTCATGCGAGCAGGTTAACCCGGCGCCGCCGGCAAGTCCAGCCGGCGCAGCGCGCACGATCCGGATGCGCGCCGCGACCGCGTTCCGCCGGCCGGTCGCCCGGACCGACTACGGCCGGCGCGCCGCGTCGGGCCGGCGGTCCCCGCGGCGCGCCCGGAGCCGGCGCCGCTCGTCGAGCCACGCGGGCAGCGTCAGGCTCGCCACCGCGCCCGCCAGGATCGGCAGCCGCGCCCCCACGCCCCAGCGCTCCGCCGCCGCGAGGTAGACCGGGCCCAGGTGCATCTGCAGCAACGACTGCCACGTGAACACGGCCAGCGCATGGCGTCCGAGCAGCTCGAGCCAGCGCGACCACAGCAGCCGCGGCCAGCGATGAACGACCTGCGCCGCGACCCAGGCGACGAGCGCCACGTCGATCAGCCGCAGCCACCCGAGATTCACGCGTCCGGTCGCGAGGCGCTCCTCGCCGAGCTGCGGCAGGCCGACCCCGTGCCGCAGCCCGAAGCCGACCGCGACGCACGCGAGCGCCGCGCCCACGACCGGCCACGGCGCAGGCCGCGCCAGCGCGAACGTCCCCTCGCGCGCGCGCCAGCCGCACCAGGCGCCGGCGACGAAGAGCAGCTGCCACGCCAGCAGGTGGAAGTGGTTCGGCTGCCAGAACACGGGGACGCCGGCGATCGTGAATCGCAGCTCGACCGGATAGCCGGCGAGCGGCGTCAGCAGCTGGTCGAGACCCCAGAGCGCGCCGCTCGACGCGAGCAGCAGCCCCGCGCGACCGCTCTGGAACGAGCGGATCACCAGCGGCAGGCTGGCGACGAAGAGCAGGTAGAGCGGCAGGATGTCGAGCGGCGGCTCCTGGTTCACCAGCAGAGCGCCGCCCAGCGTGTTCCAGAGCGCCGCCGCGACGCCGCCGGCCGGACGCTGGCCCCGATCGAGCAGGTAGTAGGCACCCAGCCCCGCCACGACCACCAGGTGGTAGCCGTACAAGGTGACGAGCCGCCGCCGCACCTTCGCTCCGAGCAGGCCCGGCGTGGCCGCGTAGCCGCCGTAGACGACGCCCGCGACCATGCCCGACAGCAGCACGAAGCCCTCGGCGGCGCTCGCGAAGCCGATGGTCTCGTAGGTGAAGCGGTAGATCGGCCCGAAGAGGTCGAGGTGGTCGACCGTCATGACGACCAGCATCAGGCCGCGCAGCGTGTCGAGGGAGCGAAAGCGACCGGTGGCCATGGGTCGGCAGTAAACCACGTCCGTGCGCACGCGGCCACTGGAAATGCGGGCCGGCCCGAAGGCCGCCCCCGGAGGGAATCGGCGATCGGGCCGGATCGAGCAACGAGGACCGGACTACTTGACGAGGGACATCTTGTGTCCCGTCACCGTCCGGTCCGCGGCCAGCCGCGCCTCGTAGACCCCGCTCGGCAACGGGCGTCCCGCGTCGTCGCGGCCGTCCCAGACCACCGGGTGCCGTCCGGCGACGAGGTGCGCCCGGAGCAGGGTCCGCACCAGGCGACCCGCGCCGTCGTACACCGAGAGCTGCACGTCGCCGGCCCGCGCCAGGTCGACCGTCAGGGTGGTCTGCGGATTGAACGGGTTGGGGTGGCAGCCGGCGATGCGGGCGGCGCGCGGCACGGCGTCCGCGCCGCGGATCACTGCCAGCTCCTCGCTCCGGCCGATCTCCACGCCGCCCTGCACCAGCGCATAGGCGTAGAAGAGCCGGGTGCCGGGCGCCACGTCGGCTGCCGGGTCGTGGAAGCGCACGCGGCCGTCCGGGCTCGTGACGAGACCGCCATCCAGGCGCTGCGGCCCGGCCTCCGCCGTGCGGCGGTAGAGGTGGCAGCCGTCGAGCGCGTGCTGGTTGTAGGTCCAGCCGAGCGTCACGCCGTTCACGGTGTCGATGATCTCGAGCGGCGTCGCGAGCACCGGCACGACCCCGCCGCCGAGCGAGCCGTCCGGGTTCAGCTTCTTGGCCGCGATGTCCGGGGTGCCGGCGCGCTCGTCCTTCCAGATCGTGCGCACCGTACCATCGGCGTACCCCGCCACCACGAGGCTGCTCTTGACGCTGGGGGTCGAGCAGACCGGCGCCGTGGCGGGGGTCCAGACCGCGTGGCCGTCGCCGTCGACCAGCAGGGCGGTCAGCAGCTCGTCGCCCCAGACGTTGCCAGGGCTGTCGACCCAGACCAGCGTGACGCCGGCCGGAGTCAGCGACGCGCCCAGGAACTCGATGCCGGGCGTCCCCACCGCGACGATGGTGCGGCCGATCGCCTCCCAGAGGCGGGTGCCTGCCGGGGTCAGGCGCTGGCCCGAGATGCCGAATCGATCCTGATCGCCGTTGGTCTTGCGCCAGAAGCCGAGGACGTCCCCGGTCGCCACGTCGTAGCAGTACTCGGGGTCGACGTCGGAGTAGTTGTCGTCCGTGCTCAGGCGGACGCCGCCCGCCGCCATGAGCGGGACGCCCGCCGCGTCGACGTGCTGCGCGAAGGCGTGGATCGCGAGTCCGATCGACCCCTCCCAGCCGACCACCGCGCCGGCGGCCGCGTCGGCGAGCATCGTGTAGTTGTGGCCGAAAGGCAGGGAACCCGAGCTGAAGATCTGGACCGGCTGCGCCCAGACGCCGTTGCCGGCCGCGTCGAACTTGCGGATCGCCACCTGCCGGTTGCCCATGTACGCGTCGTTGATCACCCATGACACGATCACGTCGGAGCCGCCGGCCTCGATCACCTGGGGCCGGCCCGGCGATTGGTCCAGCGAGGAGTGGATGGCGAGCCCGCCGGCGGGATAACGCAGAGTTCCGTCCGGCGCCAACCGCTGGAGGCGGATCGCGTTCTCGCCCGTGTCCGCATGCTCTTCCCAGACCACGACGACGTCGCCGTCGCCGCACACGGCGAGGTTCGGGGGCCCGATGAATGCCGGAGTGGCGGCCACGGTGATGCCGTCGTCCCCCCAGGGGAAGGCGCCGGCGGCGGTCACCCGGACCACGCTGACCGACGGGTTGCCGCCGCTGCGGATATCGCGCACGACGACGACGGCGTCGCCGTCAGCCGTCGCCACGAGATCCCAGTCCATGACCCAGGAGTCCTGCGGCTGGTCGGAAACCAGGAGTCCGTTGTGAGGCCAGACAGCGTTGCCGAGCAGGTCGACCAGCTGCAGGGCGACGTCGTAGTTGCCGGACCGGTTGTCGTACCAGCCCGCGTAGAATCCGCCGTCGGGCAGCGCGGCGACGTGCGGGACGGTCTGTTCCCCGGGGCCGTCACCGATGAAGAAGTCCACGCCGGGATCTTCCGGCCAGATCGCGTGAGAGAGCTGGGGCACGACGAGGGCGAGCGTCGCGACGAGCGTCGCGATCGCCAACCGGGGGCGATGGCAAGAGAACATGGCGGTACCCCTTCGTTAGCAACCACCGTGGGACGGGACCGCCCTCGATTCTACTCCTCGCAACCGGCAAACGTCCATGGGGTCGGGCGCGGCGAGACGTTCCGCAACTCCCGGAACGGAGCGAGGGCGGACCTCGCGATCCGCCCCCTCCGGCGATACCCGCGCGCTGGCGAGCTCGGCTAGGCCGTGGCCTCCTCCTGGCGCAGCAGCGCCGCCCACTGCCTGTCCACCCATTCCTGGGCATGGACGAGGATATGCTCGTTGCCAGGCTTGAACAGGTGCTTGAAGCGCGCCTGCGGCTTGAGCCACTCGACGATGGGCACCCGGTCCTTGGGCTTCTTGTTGATGATGTACCGGCCGTTCTCCACCTCGAAGAGAGGCCAGAAGTTCGTCTCGACCGCCTGCTTGGCGACCTCGACGCCCAGCTCGGGCGGGAAGCCCCAGCCCACCGTGCACGGCATCAGGACGTTGATGAACGCGGGGCCGTCGACCGCGAGCGCCTTCTCGACCTTGGTCGCGAGGTCCTTCCAGTGGTACGGGGTGGTCTGGGCCACGTACGGGATGTTGTGCGCGACGAGGATCTTCGTGAGGTCCTTGCGGTCCTGCTCCTTGCCCTGCTTGACCTTGCCAGCCGGCGCGGTCGAGGTGTGCGCCCCGAACGGGGTCGCGCTCGAGCGCTGGATGCCCGTGTTCATGTAGGCTTCGTTGTCGTAGCACACGTAGAGCAGGTTGTGGCCGCGTTCCATGGCGCCGGACAGCGACTGCAGGCCGATGTCGTACGTGCCGCCGTCGCCGCCGAACGCGATGAAGTTCATCCGCTCGGCCTTGGCCGCCGCCGGCGGCAGCTCGCCGTGCTTCCTGAGGGACCGGTAGGCGGTCTCGACGCCGCTGACCGTCGCGGCGGCGTTCTCGAACGCGCTATGGATGAACGACGTCTTCCACGCGGTGTACGGGAAGATGGTGGTGATCACCTCCATGCAGCCGGTCGCGCCGCCGACCACGGTATTGTGGCCCGCGGTCAGCATGACCTGGCGCAGGATGTTCGCGCCCGTGCAGCCGGCGCACGCGCGGTGGCCCCCGGACAGGAGGTCGTCGTTCTGGACGAGCTGCTTGAGACTGACGTTCATGGGGTCCTCCTTCCTAGGCCCGGCAGCCGAGCAGGTTGAGGGTCGGAAGCTCGTGCCCTGCGGCGATCTTCTGCAGGGACTCGATGACCTCGGCCGCGTGGCCGAGCTCGAAGTCGCGACCGCCGAGGCCGTAGAGCCAGTTGTGGATCGGCGCCGGCTTGGCGTTGCCGTAGAGCGCGCTGCGCACCTCGTTGAACACCGGGCCGCCCCAGCCGCCGAAGCTCGCCGAGCGGTCCAGGACCGCGATCGCCCGGCGGCCCGCCAGGACCGGCCGCAGCTGCTCGGCCGGGAAGGGCCGGAACATGCGCAGCTTCAGCAGACCGACCTTGACGCCCTTCTCGCGGTACTCGTCGATCACGTCCTTGGCCGTGCCCGCGCTCGAACCGAGGACGATCATGACGAGATCGGCGTCGTCCAGGCGGTACTCCTCCCACAGCCCGTAGTGGCGGCCGGTGAGGGCGCCGAACTCGGCGAAGACGTCCTTGGCCACGTCGAACACGCGCGGGTACGCCTGCAGCTGCGTGAACTTGTGCTCGAAGTAGTAATCGGTCAGATCGAGCGGCCCGACCGTGATCGGGTGCGCGGGGTCGAGCAGCGTGTACTTGTGCCGGTACGGGCCGATGAAGTCGTACGCCGGGCCGTCGTCCAGCAGGTACAGGGCGTCTTCCTTGTGGCTGACGATGAAGCCGTCGTAGTTGACCATCGCCGGCAGGCGGACGTCCATGTGCTCGCTGATGCGGAAGTTGATGAGCGCGGTGTCGTAGGCTTCCTGCGCGTTCTCGCAGAAGTGGTGGATCCAGCCCGCGTCGCGTCCGCCCATCGAGTCGCTGTGATCGCAGTGGATGTTGATGTTGCCGGACAGCGCGCGGTTCACCAGCGCCATCTGGATCGGCAGCCGCAGCGACGCCGCGACGTAGACGATCTCCCACATCAGCGCGAAGCCGGCCGAGCTGGTGGCGGTGATCGTGCGCGCGCCGGCGGCGGCCGCGCCGACGGCGGCGGACATGGCCGAGTGCTCGCTCTCGACGAGGATCATCTCGGCCGTCGCTTCGCCGTTCGCGACGAATTCGGCGAACTTGTGCATCATCTCCGTCTGAGGGGTGATCGGGAAGGCGGAGGCGACGTGGGGCCGCGCCTGCTTGAACGCATAGGCGACGGCCTCGTTGCCGCTCAGCGCCACGAGCTCCTGTGCGATGGTCTTGCTCATCTCGGGCGCCTCCTTATTTCTCTTCGCGGACCATCACGAGCGCGGCCTTGCCCTTCGCGGCGGGCGGACACTCGTGGGCGCAGATTCCGCAACCCTTGCAGTGCTCGAGGTCGATGCCCACGACTTGCGGCTTGTCGCCGCTCGTGTCCACCTTGATGGAGGAGTCCGGGCAGTAGATCCAGCAGAACAGGCAGTGGATGCAGTTCTCGGCGTGGAAGACCGGCACGTACGTGCGCCAGTCGCCGGTATTGAAGGCCTCGGCGTTGCCTGCCTCGACGATGAGGCCGGCCTCGGGGAGGTCCTGGGCTCGCTTGAGAGTCATGCGGACACCACCTCGTTGTAGGCCTGCTCGACGGCGCGAAGGTTGCCCTCGACCACGGCCTGGGAGAATTTCTTGCCGAACTTCTCCTTCACGGCGCTCAGGAGCTCCGCCAGGGTGAGGACCGGCTTGGCGGCCATCAGCGCGCCGGTCATGGGCATGTTCGGGATCGGCTTGCCGAACGCGTCGAGCGCGATCTTCGTCGCGTCGACCGTATAGACCTTGGCCCCCTTGACGCCGAGTTTGGCCTTGATCTGGGCCGGGGTCAGCGACGTGTTGACCAGGAAGATCGTGTCCTTGTCGGTGCCTGCGGTCACGCCCGCCGCCGGCGAATCCAGCAGGGTCGGATCGAGGACGACCACGATGCCGGGGTTCTCGATGCCGCAGTGCCGGCGGATCGGCGTCTCGGCGATCCGGGTGTAACCGCGCATCGGCGCGCCGCGGCGCTCCGGACCATACTCGGGGAATCCTTGCCCGAACTTGCCCTTGGCAAGCACGGCGTGGGCCACGAACATGGCCGCGGTCTTGGCGCCCTGTCCGCCGCGCCCGTGCCAGCGGATCTCGACCATCTGTGCAGCCATCATCAACCTTCCTTGTGGCAAGATTCGGCACAATCGGAAGTCTTCGCGGGATCGTGCAGGCTACGCACGACCCAAAGTAGCCAGCGGGAACACGGGAAACAAGAACGAAGGGGCGTCGATATAGACGACGCCCCCGGTATGGTTTTCGGCGGTCGCCGGCCGCGCGGACACAGTCTACTTGGCCAGGACCGCCTTGTTGGCCACCGCTTCGCGGCCATCGTCGAGCCGGACGAAGTACACCCCGGCGGCCGCGTCCCGGCCGCGCGTGTCGTCACCGTACCACACGGCGACGTGATGGCCGGCGGCCAGCGCACCGTCGTGCAGGGTCCGCACCAATCGGCCGCGCAGATCGAACACCTGCAGGCGCACCGGACCCGGTCGCGGCACGGCGAAGCCGATCGTCGTCCGCGGATTGAACGGATTCGGCACCACGCCGGTGATGGCCAGGGATCGCGGCAGATCGTCCGGTGCGACCGGGGTCGAGCTCCCGGACACCACGAAGAGTTCGCTGAATCCGCCGGCATGGCCGGACGCGTCGACGGCGCCGACGACGTAGTACCACTCGCCGGCCGGCGGCGAGTCCTGGCAGGCGCAGGTCGGGGCCGCCACGGTCGCGCACAGGTTCGCGGGATCCGGGCTGAAGGCGACCGCCGAGTCCCGGTACACCGCGTAGAACGCGGCGCCCTCGACGGGGGACCAGGTGAGGCTCACGACGTCGGCGGCCACGCTGCCCTGCAGCCCTGCGACCGCCGCCGGACCCACGACGAGACCGTCCGGACCGCCGTGCAGCCCGCGATCGGCCTCGCTGCCGTCCCAGTCCGCTCCCGCGGCCGCCGAGCCGCTGTCGATGAGCGGGGAGTGCAGGCCGGGGGCGAAATCGCCGCCGGCAGCGTCCGCGAAGCGGGGATCGGCGATGCGGTCGTGCGCCTGCGCGGCGGAGACGAAGTCGGCGCCGCTGTTGCCGAACGCGAGGTTCCAGTCCGTCTCGAGACCGGCGCCGCTGAAGAAGAAGCCGCCCCCGGCGTTCGCGGTCGCGACGTTGTTGAAGATCGCGAACGGCCCCGCCGCCACGACGAAGGCGCCGCCCGCGCTCAGGGCGCTGTTGCCGTGCAGGACGCAGTTGCGCACCGTCCCGGCGCCGACGCTCTCGACGTACAGGCCGCCGCCGAGACCCGGCGTGCTGTTGCCGCTGAACCGGATGTTGCAGGCGTCGAGGGAACCCCCCACGACGCGGAGACCGCCGCCGCCGCCCGTCCAGCACGCGTTGTCGGCGATCGTGAGGCGCTCGCAGGCGAGGCTCGCGCCGTCCGCGTGCACGCCCGCGCCGCCGGCGACCGCGCGGTTGCCGGCGACCGTCAGGTCCTCGGCGTGGACCACCGCCCCGGCCGCGACCGCCAGGCCGCCGCCGACGCCGGCGCCGCCGCCGCGCACATCGCAGTCGAGGATCGTGGCCGCGCCCCCGGCGACGTAGATCGCCGCGCCGGGATTCGCGGCGGTGCTGTCGCTGGTCGCGTTCCGCAGGAAGGTGCAGGCTTCGATCCGGGCTTCGGCCGGCGACGACAGCGCCACGGCGCCGCCGTGGCTCGCGACGTTGGCGACGAAGACGCAGTCCCGGATCACCGGCGCGCCGCCGTGGGCCAGGATCGCGCCGCCCCAACCGATCGCCGCGGTCGGTTCGGCGCGGTTGTTCTCGAAGCGGCAGTGTTCGATGACGGGGGACACGTTGATGCAGATGATCGCCGCGCCGTGGCGCCCGTTGACCGGCACCGCGCCGAGCGAGCCCTGGCAGTCGTGGAAGGTCATGCCCGAGACGCCGCAGTAGTCCGCGGCATCGCCGCCGAATCGCAACGTGCCGTTCACGCCGCGCAATCGGGTCGGATAGACCTCCGGATCGCATACGGTGAACGCGTCGTTCCAGCCGCCCTCGAGGTGGCAGGGCGAATTGACCGTGATGCCGCTCTCGAGATAGTCGCCGCCGGCCACCCGGATCGTATCGCGGCCCGCGCCGGCGAGGACGGCATCGGCCAGGCTGCGCGCGGCCTTGGCCGGCGTGTCGTAGGGCGGCGTGTCGCTGCCGACGAGCGACACGTAGCGGGTCTGATGACCGACGATGGCGAACTCGCCTTCGCTGAAGCCGAATCCCCGGGCGGTGCCCTCGCTCGGGAAGACGACCAGGGTCGCCCGGTCCGTCGTCACGTTGGGGAGCAGCCACGTGTAGGCGCCCGTGTTCGGCACGTTCTCGGCGATCAGCTCGGTCTGGCAGCCTCCGGCGGTCCCGAAGTAGAGGTCGACCAGGTCGACGGTCTGGTTCTGCGTGTACCACTGGACCGTCACCTCGGCGTCGCCGAAGTACGCGACGTCGGGAGCGGGCACCGAGACGCCCACCTCGACCGGCGGCGGCGTGTAGTTGAGCGAGGTCACGCCGCTGCCGATGTTGCAGGCGCCGTACGCCACGTAGCAGTAGCCGCCGTCTCCCCAGCCCGCGCCCCAGGAGTTCTTGACGATCCAGGCGCCATCGCTGCCCAACCGGTCGTCCCAGCCCACGATCAGCACGAGGTGGTTCGTGCCGCTGCCGGGCGCCGTGATGACGCCGCCCGAGTAGCCGTCCCACGCGCCGTTCGCGTCGACCGCCGTGCAGACGGGGCCGTTGTTCTGGATCGCCGTCTTGATCTGGTCGACGTTGTTCATCACGTTGATCCAGTTGTCGAGATCCGCGAACTTCAGGTACTCGTCCTGCGTGCACGGCACCGCGCTGCTCCCCTCGTACGGCATGCAGGCTTCGAGCACCCCGCCGAAGTGCTGGAAGACGTAATAGGCCGCGCCGGCCCAGCCGCCGTTGCAGTCCGAGCCGTACGGGTTGCAGGAGACGACCTGTTGCTCCGAGAGGTCGAGGGAGAGGTGGTAGTAGATCCGGATCTTGCTCTCCATCTCGCCCGTCGCCGCGAACGCCCAGCACGACCCGCAATCACCCTGGTTCTTGACCGGGGTCGTCCCGCCGAGGGCGCGCCAGTCGAAATTCGACGGCAGCGGGACCTTGTCCATGGGCAGCAGGACGCGGTGCTCGGCGAGGATCCGCTCGTAGTCGGGCGGGGGGACGAAGCCGCGGGCGTGCACCTGGGCCAGGGCCTGCCCGGCGAACCCGAGGAGGCCGGCGGCGACGAACGCGGCGGCGAGACGCGAGGTGCTCGCGGAGCGTGCGCGCTTCGCGATCTCGGCGAGAGACAGAGACATGGATCCGGCCTCCTGGAACTGGAACCGGCAGGGCGCCCCCGGCTGCGGGCAACCTGCATCACGAGGACGGCCGGAGTGGGCATCCGGCACGCCCCGAGTATAAACAAAAACCTGACTCGCTATCGAATCAATTTCTGTGCCGAAACATCACCAAGATGCGCGGCCGGCGGCGACAATGCCAGGATTACCAGACTCCGACGGGGTCGATGTCGACGATGACCTCCAGGCCGCGATAGGCGTCGCGCAGCGCACGACAGCAATCGGCGACCCAGGCCTTCTCGCCGCGCGAGAGGTCGCCCTTCACGAGCAGATGCTCCCGGAACCGACCTTGCAGGCGGGCGAACACGGCCGGCGCCGGGCCGAGGACCGTGCGTCCGTCGCCGGCGAGCTGGCGGGCCAGCGCCACCTTGAGCTGCGCCGCGGCCTCGCTCGTTTCCCGTTGCCGGGGACCGCTCAGCCCGAGGCGCAGCAAGCGCTGGAACGGCGGGTAGCCGGCGACGCGCCGGTGCGCCGCTTCGAGCCGCGCGAACCCCACGAAATCGTGCTCTGCCGCGCAGAGGATCACCGGGTGGTCGGGCTGCCAGGTCTGCAGCAGCACGCGGCCGGGATCGTTGCGGCCGGCGCGGCCGGCGACCTGGGTCAACAGCTGGAAGACGCGTTCGCCGGCGCGGAAGTCGGGAAGGGAGAGCCCGTCGTCCGCGGCGAGCACGCCGACCAGGCTCACGCCAGGGAAGTGGTGCCCTTTGGCCACCATCTGCGTGCCGACGAGGATGTCGGCCTCGCCGCCCGCGAACGCGCCGAGGATCCGGCCGTGGCTACCGCGCTGCCGCGTGGTGTCGTGGTCGAGGCGCAAGAGGCGCGCGTCCGGAAAGGCCGCGCGCAGCGCCAGTTCGGTCTTCTCGGTCCCGCCGCCGGCCGGCAGGAACGCCGGCGAGCCGCACGCCGGGCAGGTCGCCGGGACCTCCCGCTGGAACGCGCAGTAGTGGCAGAGCAGGCGCCGCGGGCGCAGGTGCCAGACGAGCCCGATGTCGCAATGCGGGCACATGACGACCGCGCCGCAGTCCCGGCACTGCAGCTGGCGCGCGAAGCCCCGCCGGTTGTGGTAGAGGATCGACTGCCGGCCGGCCGCGAGGGTCTCGCCCACGGCCGCGAGGAGCCGCTCGCTGAATCCGTCCCGCGGCGGCTCGCCCCTGAGGTCCACCAGCTCGACCGCCGGCAGCGGACCGCCGAGCCGGCCGGAGAGGCTGTAGACCGTGTGGCGCCCTTCCGCGGCGCGCTGCCAGGTGCCCAGGTCGGGCGTGGCCGAGCCGAGCAGCACGACCGCGCCCGACTCGCGGCCTCGCACGAGCGCTACGTCGCGCGCGTGGTATCGCGGCTTCTCGTCCTGTTTGTAGCTCGCGTCGTGCTCCTCGTCGACGACGATCACGCCGAGGTCCGGCAACGGCGCGAAGAGCGCCGACCGCGGCCCCACGACGACCTTGATCTCGCCCGCCGCCGCCGCCTCGTGCACGCGACAGCGCTCGCCCGCGGACAGACCGCTGTGAAGCGCCGCCACGGCGTCGCCGAAACGGACCGTGATGCGAGCGAGCGCCTGGGGAGTCAGCGCGATCTCGGGCAGGAGGTAGAGCGCGCCGCGCCCGAGGCCGAGCGCCGCGTCGATCACGTGCAGGTAGACCTCGGTCTTGCCGCTGCCGGTCACTCCGTGCAGGAGCAACGAGCCGAACGCGCGCGCGGCGAGCAGGCGGCGCGCCGCGTCGACGACGGCCGTCTGCTCGGCGGTGAGGGAGACGTCCAGCGGATCCTGCAGGGGATACGGCGCCGGTTTCGTGCGGGCGCGGCGACCGCGCGTGCCCGGATTCGGCGGATGGAAGAGCGGCACGACCTCGCCCAGCGGCAGCGCGTAGTAGCCGGCGAGCCAGGCCGCCAGGCGCTGCCGGTCGGCGCCGAGCCGGTAGGCCTCGGGCAGGACAGCCTCGAGGTCGCGCAGCGGATACCCGGCGACCTCCGCGGCCCCGTCCGGCGCCTCGCGGACGTCGACCACCAGGCCGACGAGTCCGCGGCGCCGTCCGAACGGCGCGCGCACGAGGTCGCCGCTCGCGGGTCGTCGGGTCGAGAGGTCGGCCGTCCAGCGATAGGTGAAGGCGCCGGGCAGGGGAACCGGCAGGACGACGTCGACGAGCAGAGACGGCACGAGCGACCTCGCGGCTCGCGTGACGGAGCGGTCCGGACGGGGTCATGGTAGCGGGTCGCGGCCGTCGAGACAAGCCGCGCGCGTCAGTGCCGCACGCCCAGGATCCCGTGGACCTTGTCGACGAGCCGCTGGGGGCTGAACGGCTTCGTGATGTAGTCGTCCGCGCCCGCCGCGAGGCCCGCCTCGCGGTCCTTCTTGCCGGCGCGCGCGGTCAAGAGGAGCACCGGCAGGTGCTTGGTGCGCGCCTGCTGCTTGAGCTCGCGGCACACGGCGAGGCCATCGCTGCCGGGCATCATGATGTCGAGGATCACGAGGTCCGGCTGCTCGCTCGCGGCCAGGCGCCGCGCCTCGTCTCCGTCGGCGGCCGACACCACCAGGAAGCCCTCGGCTTCGAGGCTGAATTCCATGATGTTGCGAATGTTCGCGTCGTCGTCGCAGACCAGGATCTTCCGCAAGTCGTTCCCTCCGGGGGTAGGGTCACGATCGCACCAGCTGCACCGGGTGAAGCGGCGCGGGACGCTTGAGGTCTTCACCGTCGTCGGCGCGCTGCCAGAGGTCCTCGATGAGCTCGCGCCGCTTCTCGGTCTCCGCGAGGAACACCGCGGTCAGGCGCGGGCAGTAGCGCGTGCCGGCCAGGGCCTGGATCTCCGCCAGCGCGTCGCCGAGCGGCACGGCCGGCCGCCACGGCCGCCTCTGCAGGAGCGCCCGCAGGCTGTCGGTCAGGGCGATCAGACGCGAGCCGACGGGGATGGTCTCGCCGGACAGCCCCTTCGGATAGCCGGATCCGTCGTAGTTCTCGTGGTGGTGCAGGATGATCTGGCGCACCTTGGGCGGCGGCTGCAGCGGCGCCAGGGTCACCAGGCCGACCTGGACGTGGCGCTCGAGCTGGACCCGCTCCGCGTCGGTCAGGATCTCGACCTTGCTCAGCAGGTGCGGCGGGACGCAGCCCAGGCCCACGTCGTAGTACTGGAGCGCGAACGCCAGGTGGCGGAGCTCGCTCTCGGGCAGGCCCAGGCTCCGTGCGGTCGCGAGGCAGATCGCCTGGCAGACGCCCGCGACGTCCGCGTGCGGCAGGGTCCCGACCCGGGTCGTCACCCTCAGTGACGACTGGATCGCCGCGAACTCGCGGACCAGGTCCTCGTGCCCTTCGTACCGACCGATCAGGTGGACGAGCCGGGGCGACACCGCCTCCAGGAGCACCCGGTCGTCGTCGGTGAGCGGGCGACCGTCGACCCGGTCCCGCACGGCGATCACTCCCACGGCGTCGCTCTCGGTGAGCAGCGGCACGCACAGCACCGGCGAGTCGCCCGCGAGCGGCACATCGCCGGCCGACGGCGTCTCCAGCCGCGTCGTCTTCTCGAGCCAGACCTTGCCCGCGAGTCCCACGCCCGGCGCCAGGCGCAGGTCCTGGAGCTGGCCGGCCGAGACGCCCGTGGCGGCCAGGACGCCGAGGTGGGCCCGGTCGCGGTCGGCCACCAGGAGGATGACGCTGCGGACGCCGAGATTCTCGCCCACCCAGTGGACGAGCCGCTGCAGGAAGAGTCGCGGCTCCTGGAGGTTCGGGTTGACGGGCTGGGGCGGCTCGGGCATGACCACGTGCGGGCGCCGCGGGAGCAGCACGGTGAAGCGCGCGCCGCCGCCGGCCACGTTCTCGGCCCAGATGCGGCCGTCGTACCGGCTCACGATGTCCTGGCAGATCGCCAGGCCGACGCCCTGGCCGCCCACCTCGCGCGTGCTCGACCCGTCGACCTGGTAGAACTGCTCGAAGATGGTCTGGAGCTTCTCCGCGGGGATGCCGATGCCCGAGTCCTCGACCACCAGCCGCACCGCCGTGCCCTGCTCGCCGAGCCGGACGCTGATGCGGCCGCCGGCGGGCGTGAACTTGAGCGCATTGTCGACGAGGTGGCTGAACAGCTGCTGGCAGAGGACGGGATCCGCCTCGACCGCGAGGCGCGGGGCGCCCGTCTGCACCGTGAGCTCGCAGCCGCCGGCCACGGCGCGTTGACGCCAGTCTTCACCGAGCCGCCGCGCGATCGCGGCCAGGTCGCACTCCGTGCGCTCGACGCGCGTCGTGGCGTCCTCCATGCGATCGAGGTCGAGCAGGTCGTTGATGATCCCCTTGAACCGCTCGCCCTGCGCGCGGATCACGTCGAGGAATTCGTGCCGGATCTGGGGCGACATCTCGTCGCCGCGCTCGCGGAGGACCTCGGCGTAGCCGATGATCGACGTCAGCGGCGTACGCAGCTCGTGGCTCACGTTCGCGACGAAATTGCTGCGAAGGTCGCCCAGCGCCTGCAACCGCTCGGTCGCCAGCGCGAGATCGGTCCGGCTGGACGCGAGCCGCTCGCGCATGTCGAGCACCTCGAGGATCGCGGCCACCTGGCGCGCCAGCAGCTCGAGGTAGCGGATCCTCAGGAGGTCCGGCGCGCGTTGCGATTCGGGCTGCAGCAGCTCGAGGAAGCCGTGGACCGCGCCGGCGGGGTCGGTCAGCGGGACGATGAGACGCTGGCCCTCGGGCCAGGCGACCTGGTCGGCCGGCGCCGCGGGCGGCCACGTCGCCGACGGCGGCGGCACGAGGTAGCTGTCGGAGACGCGGAAGCGCGAGTGCACGAGCTGGTCGTAGGCCGCGCGGTCGGTGTGGGTCCCGCGCAGCTGCTGCTCCACCTCTGCGGGAACGCCGACCACGGCCTGAACCTCGAAGGCGGCGACCGTCTCGGACCACTGGTGCAGGAGAACCCGGCGGAAGCCGAACAGCGAGCTCGCGAGTTCGACCGCGTACCGGTGGAGCTCCTCCTGGCCCCGCCGCGCCTGCAGATCGACGGCGCCCGCGATCAGGTGCTCGAGCAGGCGGGTGCGGCGGCCCGCTTCGCGCGCCAGGTCCAGGCTCTGCGCGGTCTTGGCCAGCGCCTCGTCCCGCTCACCGCCCGCGACCGCGGCGGCCTGCCGCAGGCCGATCGTCTCGGATTCCCGGGCCCGGCACCGCGCCTCGGCGGCGTCGCGCTGGCGACGGAGGTCGAGCACGAGCTCGCGGAGCAGGAGGGTCGCCAGGGTCGCGAGCGCGAGCAGGTGGCAGGCGGCGGCCGGCAGGTTGCGCGAGAGCAGCGGCTGGGCGAGGTCTCCGCCGATCAGCCCCAGGAAGACAGCGGCCAGCATCGGCAGGTAGAGGAGGACCTTGTCGCGGCGGCGGCGACCCTGCGGCAGGTCCCGGGTCGCCAGCGCGATCGCCGCCAGCAGCGCCAGGTCGAGCAGCGAGAGCGCGGCGGTCACCACCGGCTGCGACCCTCCGAAGAGGCTGCCCGCCAGCGCCCGGCAGAAGCCCTCGGGGAGCAGCACGAGCCCCACGAAGCGCAGGCGGCGCCAGGCGTCCAGATGGACGTCGCGCCACGCCAGCTGCGCGAGCAGGGCGATCGCCCCTCCCAGCACCCCGACCGCCGCGAGGTAGACCGCGATCAGCCGCTCGCTCGCGAGCGGCAGCAGCAGGTCGGTCAGCGCCGGGATACTCGTGGGGATCTCCATGCTCACGGTCCGGTCTTCGCCCTCGCATCCAGGAGTTCGCGCACCCGCTCGACCAAGCGCGCGATGGTGAACGGCTTGCGCATGTACAGATTGGCGCCCGCGTCGCGCATGGCGTCGCGGGCGGCGTCGTCCGTGCGCGCCGAAAGGGCGATGATCACCGTCTCGGCGTAGTTCCGGTTGCGACGCAGCAACCGCGTGGTCTGGACCCCGTCGAGGCGCGGCATCATGATGTCCATGATCACGACGTCGGGCTTGAACGATTGCAGCCGGTTCATCGCGTCCATGCCGTCGGCGGCCTTCGCCACGTCGTAGCCCTCGTGGCGGAGCGCGTGCTCGAGGAGTCCGGCCACCGGAGCCTCGTCGTCGACGATCAGGATCCGCTCCCTCATGGCCTCACCTCCGCGCGCCTCCGCTCACCGGACTCTCGTTGGCCGCGTCCGACAGCAGGCCTTCCGCCGACAGCACGCCGAGGAAGGCGACGACGACCCGTTCGTCGAACTGGGTGCCGGCGTAACGCCGGATCTCCGCGACCGCCGCCGCGACCGGTAGTCCCTCGCGCCACGGACGCGAGCGGATCATCGCGAAGAACGCGTCCACCACGGCCAGGATCCGCGCGCCCAGCGGGATCGCCTCGCCGCTCTGGCCGTCGGGATACCCCCGCCCGTCGACCCGCTCGTGGTGGTGCCGGATCACGGCTTGCAGTTCCGGCAGCGCGACGAGGGGACCGAGGAGATCGATGCCGCGCTGCGGGTGGCGGACGACGTGGTCGCGTTCGTCGACGTCCAGCCGCTCCGGTTTGAGCACGACATCGGGGTCCAGCAGCACCATGCCGGCGTCGTGGAGCGCGCCAGCGTATTGCAGCAGGCGGATCTCGTAGGACGATAGCCCCAGCCGCCGCCCGGTGCGCGAGAGCACGCGGAACGCGAGCGGGTCGGCGGTCGGCACGCCGCTCTGGCGCAGGCCGGACAGGGCCGCGAGCGCCTCGGCGACCGCGTCGATCTCGCGCCGCTCGACGCCGGCGGCGAGGGACGCGGACCAGGCCTTGCCGAGGATCTCGGCCAGGATCTTCAGCAGGCCGAGATCGTCGACTCCGAAGATGCCGCCGCCGAGCCGCCGCGCGGCGAGGATCAGTCCGCGGTCCCCGGTCGCGCCCAGCTCGAACGGCGCGAGCATGACGGAACCGGCCGGCTCGCTCCCCTCGATCGCCAGGTCGTGCAACAGGCCGGTCCCGGCGACCAGCATGGCCGGTTCCTTGACCAGCTGCGCCAGCCGGCCGCTGGCGGGGATCTCCAGGCCGGCGGCCCGCGGGTCGAGGCCCATCGACCCGCCCACGACGAGGCCGCCCGGTTCGACGGACGGCAGCAGCACGCCGACGCCCCGCGCCACGGCCAGCTCGCCGACCAGCCGCAGGGTGTGCCGGCACAGCCGTTCCTGCAGGAGCGGATCGAAGCAGCGCGCGGTGAGTCCGGAGTCGGTCCCGGCATAGCGCCGCTCCTTCGGCAACAGCGCGCCGAAGGTCGAGCCGCGACCGAACCGGCTGTGCACGTCCACGTGGCCGCCGTGCAGGCTCGCGATCTCCTTGACGATGCTCAGGCCCAGGCCGATGCCCTCGGTGTGCGAGGCGGCCCGGGTGCGGTAGAAGCTCTGGAAGATCGCCCTCAGCTCCTGGGGCGGAATGCCGGGACCGTTGTCGGACACGGCCAGGCGCACCATGGTGGCGTCCTCGCGCGCCGTCACGACGACTCGCCCGCCCGGCGGCGTGAACTTGAGCGCGTTGCCCAGCAGGTTCAGCAGGACCTGGCGGATCAGATCGGGGTCGCCATCGATCCGGGGCAGGTCCGCCGGGACGCGCCCCACGAGCTGCAGGTCCCGCGCGGCGGCCTGGGGCGCCATCGTCCGCAGGACCTCTTCGACGAGCGGGCCGGCCGCGACCGGCGCGAGGTCCGTGAGCGCCGGCAGGCGACCGCGGCGGGACGAGTCGAGGAGGCGATCGACCAGGCGCAGGAGCCGGTCGGCCTCGCTGCGGATCACGCGCAGGAATTCCGGTCCGTGCGAGAACGCAGGATCCTCCCCCTGCTGCTGCAGGACCTCGGCGTAGGCCGTGATCGAGGTGAGCGGCGTCTTGAGCTCGTGGGCCGTGACCGCGGCGAGCCGCGCGCGGAGCTCTCCGAGCCGCGACAGGGTTTCGCATTCCGACCGCACCGCGGCCACCTCGGCGCTCAGGTCCGCCAGACGCCGGTGCTGGCCGAGCAGGGGGGCGAGCAGTCCGATCACGAGCGCGAGCTCGACGCCGAGCGCCCTCGCCGCCGCGCGGTCGTCGAGATCCGTGGCGAGGCCGACGACCAGCGCGAGATGGTACGATCGTCCGCCGGGCACCCCCTGCGCGAGCCAGCTGATCGACCGTGGTTCGGCCGCCGAGAACAGGCTCGAGTTCAGCGCCGGTTCGCCGCGGCCCTGGAGCTGACCGTGGGGAGAGTCGTCCAGGGCGGCCCAGAACGCCGGCGCGAACGGCTGGGTGCGCCAGGCGACCCGCCCGTCGGCGGCGACCCAGACCGCCGCCTGGTCCCCGACGTCCTCGCCGCCCGCCAGCCGTCCCAGCCCGCCGCGAGCCGCCACGGCGGCCCAGCGGACGCCCGGCCAGCACCGCCAGACCGAGGCCGTCTCCTCGCAGACGGCCGCCCACGCCGCGGGATCCTCCCAGCGACCCTCGAGCCTGCCGTGGGCAGCCGCAAGGATCCGGTGCACGACGCCGGCCTGCGAGTTCGGGGTTTCCGGCTGCTGATCCATGGTCCTCCCGTGGTTCAGGTCTGGCTGTCCGAACTGCTCGCGTCGAGGTACCGCAGCTCGGACACCCCGCTCGCCGAGCGCCGCTCCGACACGACGACCGATCCGCCGCGGCTCTTGCCGAAGCACTTGAGCTCCGCGAGCGCATCGCTCATCTCGGCCGGATGGCCGTAGCGTCCACGGACGTCCACGATCAGGGCGACGGTCAGCGAGATCAGCGGCGACCGCTCGACATCACCGGTGCGATTGCGGGTCTCCAGGTAGCCGCGGGCGAGGTCCTCGGTGTCGTGGAGGTCGCCGACGCCGGCCGCGAACTCCTGGACGACCGCGCGGGCGATCGGCTCGGCGCGGTCGCTGCGGCAGACCACTACGAAGTCGTCGCCGCCGACGTGGCCGACGAAGTCGCCGGCGTCGCCGAGCCGCGCCACGGCGTCGCAGAGGACATGGGCGAGGAGGCTGATGGCGCGGTCTCCGCGCGCGTAACCGTAGTGGTCGTTGAAGCTCTTGAAGCGATCGATGTCGAGGTAGAGCGCGCCGAAGGTCGCCCCCGCGGCGAGCCGGCGCTGGACCTCGCGCTCGATCGCCAGGTTGCCCGGCAGGCCGGTCAGGGGATTGGCCTCGCGCTGGATCTGGAAGGTCTCGAGCATGTTGGCGATCCGCACCATCAGTTCTTCGTGGTTGAACGGCTTCGCCACGTAGTCGTTGGCGCCGCCCCGCAATCCCTTGACCCGGGCGTCGCTCTCGTCGCGGGCGGTCAGCATGATGACCGGCAGCCGCTGGGTCTCGCGGTCCTGGCGGATCCGCTCGAGCACGGCGAATCCGTCCAGGCCCGGCATCATCACGTCCAGCAGGACCAGGTCCGGCCGGTCCCGGGCCAGCGCCTCGAGCACCTCGCGGCCTTGGCAGGCCGTGGCGACCCGGTAGCCGGCCTGGTCCAGCAGGAACTGGAGGATCCGCCGGATATGCGGATCGTCGTCGGCGACGAGGATTTTTGCGGGCTCGACCATCTCCCCATCCCGGTGATGGAGTGCAGAATGGCATACGGCTCCGGCCGGGAGCCGTCTGGCGTCGGATTCGCAAAGGTCGTGCCATCATGAGGAATCCGCGGAAATAGCCGTGGATCGGGAGACGTTCCGGTGCACCCCCGGCCAGCGGTCCGGACAGGGTGTCAGCGCCAGGATGTCAGGTCGCCACGGGCAAAGCTGTCGAGGCCCAGCCCGTCGCGGCGGCCCAGGCGGAGATGTTCCCAGCCGGCCCGGGCGATCATCGCCGCGTTGTCCGTGCAGTAGACCCGCGCGGGCGGGATGAAGTGGAGCCCGCGCCGGTCCGCCTCGGCCGCGACCGCAGCGCGGAGGCCGCCGTTCGCCGCGACGCCGCCCGCCAGGTAGACGGCGCGGACGCGCGTGCGGCGCGCCGCCTGGAAGAGCCGCTGGACGAGGATGTCGACGATCGCGTCCTGGACGCCGCGGCTGAGGTCGCAGACGTCCTGGTCGCGCAACGGGCGCGGCAGCGCCTCGGCCTCGATCTTCACCGCGGTCTTCAGGCCGCTGAAGCTGAAGACCAGCCGCGGATCCCTGGCCAGCGGCCGCGGCAGGACGAAGCGGGCGGGGTCGCCGGACGCCGCCAGCCGGTCGATGTGCGGTCCACCGGGATACGGCAGGCCCAGCAACTTGGCGCTCTTGTCGAAGGCCTCGCCGGCGGCGTCGTCGAGGGTGCCGCCGAGCCGCTCGTAGCGGCCGACCTCGCGCATCAGGATCAGTTCCGTGTGCCCGCCCGAGACCACGAGGACGACGGCCGGCAGCACCAGCTCGGCGCTCAGCGCGTTCGCGAGGATATGCCCCTCGAGGTGGTGCACCCCCACCAGAGGCAGGTCGGCGGCGCGCGCCAGCGCCTTGGCCGTGCTCAGCCCGACGAGCAGGGCGCCGATCAGGCCAGGTCCACTGGTCACGGCGACGCCGTCGAGGTCGGCCGGCGCGAGGCCCTGCCGCCGCAAGAGGTGGTCGACGAGCGGCAGCAGGTTCACGAGATGGGCGCGGCTCGCCAGCTCCGGGACGACCCCGCCGAACTGCTCGTGCAGGTCGACCTGGCTCGAGATCAGGTTCTCCGCGGCCGCGCGCTCGCTGTCGAAGAGGGCGACCGAGGTGTCGTCGCAGCTGGTCTCGATGCCGAGGATCTTCATGGGGCGGAGCTCTCCTGGCGGCGGCGGATCTGCGGCCAAGCTACTGGCCACGGGTGGCGAGGGCAAACGGATCGCCTGGTTCAGGCGTCGTCCAGGAGGGCGAGCACGGCCGACACGGCCGCCGCGATCTCCCGCGCGAGGACGCCCCGCCGCCCGCGGCGCTCGCCGGCACGTTCACCGGCGAGACCGTGCACCAGAGCGCCCAGCAGGGCGGCGTCGCCTGCCGGACAGCCCTGCGCGAGGAATCCCCCGATCACCCCCGTGAGGACGTCGCCGGAGCCGCCGCGCGCCAGGCTCGAATCGCCGACGGGATTGAAGAACAGGCGCCCGTCCGGCAGGCCGATGATCGTCGGGGACCCCTTCAGGAGCAGCACCGCGCCCCAGCGGTCGGCCAGCTCGGGCACGAGTTCGAGGCGCCGCTCGGCGATCGCGCCGGTCTCCAGTCCGGTCAATCGCGCCAGCTCGCCGGGGTGCGGCGTCAGGACGACCTCGCGCGAGCCGAACGAGGGCGCGCGGCCGAGACGGCCGAAGGCGGACAACCCGTCGGCATCGACGACCAGCGGGCGATCGAGGTCGCGCACCAGATCGCAGACCCAGCGATCGGTCGCGGGATCGGCGCCGAGTCCGGGGCCGATCGCCACCGCGTCCTGACGGACGAGCAGATCGGCCAGCACGTCCGGCTCGAGCCGCTCCAGCGTGCCCGCCGCGGTCTCCGCCAGCGGCCGCAGGATTGCCTCGGGCAGGCCCACGCGCAGCGCCGTCTCGAGGCTCGCGGGCGCTCCCACGGTCACCAGCCCGACCCCGCTGCGCAGCGCCCCTAGGCCGCAGAGGTGGACCGCGCCGCCATACGCGCGCGAACCGGCGAGCACGAGCAGGCTGCCGATGGCGTACTTGTGCGCATCGCTCGGCCGAGGCGGCAGCAGCGCGGCGTACTCGGCGAGGTCCAGGAGGTGCCAGGGAGGCGCGTGCTTTGCGACGGCGTCGTCGGACAGGCCGAGGTCGACGACCGAGAGTCGGCCGACGTGGTCGCGCCCCGGGGGCAGCAGCAGGCCGAGCTTGGGCACTCCGAGGGTGACCGTGACGTCGGCGCGAACGGCGCCGGGATCGGCGCGACCATCATCGCCGGAAACGCCCGACGGGAGGTCCACGCTCGCGAGCGGCGCCGCGAGCTCGTTCATCGCCGCGCACAGCTCGCGGTAGGGCGACCGCAGCGGCGGCTCGCTGCCGGTGCCGAACACGGCGTCGATGGCGAGGGTGCAGCCGGCGGCCAGGTCCCGCAGGCCGGCCACCCACTGGTGTGGCGGCGGAGCCACGACCGATGCGCTGCGCGGCAGGCGGTCGTAGTTGGCGCGGGCGTCCGGGCTGAGGTCGTCGCGCGCCGCGAGCAGGAGCACGCGCACGAGGATGCCCGCCTCCGTCAGCCGGCGCGCGATCACGAGGCCGTCGCCGCCGTTGTTCCCCTTGCCGCAGACGATCACGATCGGACCGCCCGCGTCGAGCCAGCCGCCCGCGTCCAGGGCGTCGCAGATCCCGGCCCCGGCGCGCTCCATGAGGTCGAGGCTCGCCGTCCCGGCGGCGATCGTCTCGCGATCGATCGCGGCCATCTGGCGGGCGGTACAGACGCGCATCTCAGCTCTCCCTGCCGGCCGCGTTCAGGCGGTCGAGGACCTCGAGCAACTGCGCGAGGTCGTCGATCACGAACTCCGCCTCGGCCGCGGCCAGCTCCTCGGCTGCCGCGCCGGAGCGGTCCTTGTACGGCACCGCCTTGTCGCCGTAGCGCGCCCACACCGTGTGCAGGCCGAGGTCCTTGGCGCCGCGGATGTCGCGCGTCGGCCAGTCGCCGATCATCACGGCCTCGCGGGGACTCACGCCGAGGTCGCGCAGCGCCAGGTTGAAGGGCAGCGGATCCGGCTTGCGGACGCCCGTGTCGTCATACGTGAAGACGCGGTCGAACGTGTGCTGCAGGCCGAGGCTGCAGAGGCGCAGCCACGCCTCGAACCGGGGCGCGTCGCTCACCACGGCGAGACCGTAGCCATCGCGCAGGAGACGGTTGAGCACCATCTTGGCGTGCGGGTACAGCACCAGCGAGCCGTCGCGGGCGCGGCGGTAGGCGACCACGGCGGCGGCGAGGATGCGGTCGTCGACCTCGCCGGCGAACGTCTGCAGGAAGCGGTTGAACACCTTCTGGTACTCGATGCCCTCGCGCCGGTAGATCTCGTACAGGCGCTGGTGCGCGGTCGCCGCGTCCAGGGGCAGACCGGCGTCGATCATCGCGTCGATCGCCGCGCGGATCGCGTCGTCCTTGGCCTTGAGGAAGTCGGTCAGGGTGTTGTCGAGGTCGAAGATCACCGCGCGGATCGGTCGCTGCTGCATGGCGGCCCCTTTCTTGCCGGCGCGCACCGGGCGCGATATTAATGGTTCGACGCCGACCCGTACAGGGAGGATCGCTTGCCGTTGATCACCCCCCCGCCGCGCCGACCTCGCCTGTGGCACGCCTGGACGCCGATCCAGCTCTCGATCTTCGCGGCGCTGCTCGTGGTGGCCGACGCGTTCTGGCGGCTGGCGCTCTACCAGCTGATCCAGGACGCGTTCGCGACCGTGATCGCCGCGTCGTTCCTGGCGGTGGTGCTGCCGTGCCTGGTACTCGCGCGATGGCACGGCGAGACGCTCTCGGGCGCGTTCGAGCTGCGGCCGCGGTCTCGCGCGGTGATCGGCGGCGTCGCGGCCGGTCTGCTCGGGTGGGCGCCGGCCGGTCTGCTGGCCGACTGGTCGGCCACGCTGCGGCCGCCCACGCCGGAGCAGCTCGAGCTGCTCGAAGCGCAGCTGCCCACGGGCACCGCCGGCATCGTCACGGCCGCGCTCGCGGCGGTGATCGTCGCGCCGTTCGCGGAGGAACTGCTGTTCCGCGGCCTGTTCTTCCGACTCGCGCGCGATCAGTGGGGCTTCGCCGGCGGCGCGGTCCTGACGGCGCTCTTCTTCGGCGTGCTGCACGACCAGCCGTGGAGCCTCTTCGGCCTGGTCGGACTGGGACTCCTGTTCGCCTGCCTCTACCAGTGGACCGGTTCGCTCGTCGCGCCGTTCGCCGCGCACGCGGCGCACAATGCGGTCACCCTGGTGGTGCTGCTGAGACTCGACGGGGATCTCGAGGCCGAGGTCTTGACCGGTCCCGCCGGCTGGGCCCTCCTGGCGGCGAGCGCCGCGCTCCTCGCCTGGCTGCTCGTCTGGCTGCGGCGGCGGGGACCCGTGCCGGCGGCCGCTACTCCTGGAGGCGACCGAGGCTGATCTCCCCGTTGTCGATCCGCATCGTGTGTCCGCAAGCCGGGTTGTGGCAGACCCAGGCCTTGTAGCGGATGGTCGCGCCGTCGCGGCCGTAGTCCGAAAGGGGCAGCAAGAGACCCTTGCCGCATTTCAGGCAGGTCGGGAATTCCATCGTCGCACCTCTGTGAGCGGTCGCGCCTCCGCGTCCGCCTCGCCGACAACTCCACCCGGCGTCCCCACCCGGGGCCACCCTCGGTCGCCGTCAACACAGAGTAGATCAATCGTGTATATTCTCAACCACCCGCCGCCGGAATGGCCGCCTCGCGCCGCGCCCCCTGCACCATGGCGAGCAGACCGGTTTCCATGGCCCGGGCCGTGGCCGCCGGGCCGGTCAGCTTGAAGAACAGGCTGCCCTGCGGACCCTCCAGCACGACCCCGACCAGCCGGTAGCCGGCCTGCGGTCCGCCGCTGCCGCCCGCCGGCATGCCCATGCCGCCGGCCTCGTAGGTGCCGTCGACCGCGACCACGTGCGCGGGCATGCCGGCCACCTCGAACGAGCGGCGCTCGGCCGTCGCGGCCGGATCGCCGCCGTCAGGCAGGCTCATCTGACCGATCCAGCGCTGCAGGTTCGCCTCGGTGCCGCCGCCGGAGGCAGGTCCGAAATAGAAGACGTTGACCTCGGCCGGCGCGGGGTCGCCGGCGACGGGCGCCAGCTGGTACTGCGCCTGCCGCATGCCGCTGGGTCCGAGGTCTCGCCATGCGGCCGGCGGCTGGAAGGTGACGCCGGCGAGGGCGACGGCGCCGGTCGCCGGGCGCGCGGGCGCGTCGGCCGGCGGCTGGACCGCAGGGCGGGGTGCGTCGGCCGCGGCGGCCGTCTTCTCGCCCCGGGTCCGGTCACCGCCGCCGTCGCCGCAAGCGGCGAGCAGCAGCAGGCCGGCCAGGCCGAGCAGGACCGCGCGCGACCTCGCGAAATCTTGCTGGGTGCTCATGGCCCGACACGCTACTCGTGGTCGGCCGGTTGGGCAACTGCCGGCGGCTCGCCGCCGAACCCGATGCCGGCCTGTCGCAGCAGGGGATACGGCGGCTCGCCGCCGGCCATGACGAACACGTAGTCGTTCGGCAGGCTCAACGCCTCGCCGCCGACCGTCAGGTCGACCACTCCGTCGCGGATCGTCCGGACCAGCGAGTCGCCGATGAAGCGGACCGTCCCTGCCGCGAGGAGCGGCTCGAGCCTCTCGGCGTTCCGCCGCTTGATGCGGACCAGCCGCGGCTTGCGATAGCTGATGGACACGCGGTTGCCCGACTCGCGCCCGAGCCCAATCGCCGCCTCGACAGCGCTGTCGCCACCGCCGACCACCAGCAGGTCGAGGTCCCGGTAGCCGGCGGCATCGACGAGCTGGTACGAGACCTTCGCCGCGTCCTCGCCCGGCACGCCGAGCCGGCGCGGCGTTCCCCGCCGGCCGAGCGCCAGGATGACGCGGCGCGCCGCATGATGGCCTCCCGTCGTGACCACGGCGAAGCGGTCGCACGATCCGTCCAGGGACGCGAGGCGTTCGCCCTTGCGGACGTCGAGCCGGTGCGCCCCCACCAGCTCCCGCCACAGCGCCAGCAGGTCCTCCTTGGCGTACTCTCCCGCCGACAGCGTCCCGTAGAGCGGGATCTCGAGCGGCTGGACCATCGCGAGCTTGCGGCGCGGATACTGCAAGATCGTGCCGCCAGCGTCTTGCTGGTCGACGACGACGCAGCGGAGCCCCTGTTCGCGAGCGGTCAGCGCCGCGGCCAGCCCGGCGGGGCCGGCGCCGACGACGACCAGGTCCCAGGGAGCGGCCTCCCGCCGGCCCTCCAGGGACCGCGCCACCGCGAGCGCCGCCCGCCGGCCCTGCGCGACCGCGTTGCTGATGAGCGCGTAGCCGCCGAGCTCGCCGGCGATGTAGACGCCGCGAACGGTCGTCTGGAGGTCGGCGTCCAGGCGAGGAATATCGTCGCGCCCGCCGAGATCGCCCAGGCCCACCGTGATGGCGCCGACGGGACAGGCCTCGGCGCACAGGCCGTGGCCGATGCACCGCACGCCGTTGATCACGGTCGCGCGACCGTGGACGACCCCGAGCACGTCGCCCTCGGGACAGGCCCGCACGCAGGCGCCGCAGCCGATGCAGGAGTCCGCCGCGATCAGCGGATACTGGCCGAGCGGGCGGTCGATCCCGAGGCGGGTCGCCTCGGCGAGCCGCGCGACGTCCTCGCGGCGCGCCCGCCTGAACCGGGCGGCGTACGGCAACCAGATCGCCAGGGCCACGAGGGCGGTCACGAGCCAGATGAGCAGCGGTTCCACGATCGCCGAACCTCCCGGGCGGACCCGCGCGTCAGAATCGCCGTCCGATCTCGGCAAACAGCCGGTGCCCACCGGGGTCGTCGCCCCATTCGTATCGGTAGTCGACGGCGGCGTAGGTCTTGCGGGCCAGCGCCAGATCGATCCCGCCGCCGAACCAGGCCGACCGGCGAACCTCCCACCAGCCCGCCGCGTCGTAGGCGTGCAGGCCGCCGGTCACCCGCAGGGCATTGCCGAGCCCCCAGGGGCGATGGGCCGCGAGACCGGCGCGCCAGCCGCGGGCCAGCGGTCCGTCGTAGCCGCCGGCGTCCGCGGTGACGTTCGCGATGGCAGCCTGGTGGGTCACGGCGAGGCTCCACGACCGGGTGTCGCGCCCGTAGGCCGGATGACGGCGCAAGCCGCCCTGCACGGTCAGCGCAGCGTGGCGCCCGGCCTGGATGCGACCACGCAGCCGCAGTCCCTGCCGGAGGGAGTCGTTGAACAGGCTGTCCGCGAGCGACCGGTTCTCGGCGGTCCGGGGCGTGCGCCGGCCGTCGTAGTCGAGGTTGATCCCGACGGCGCGGCCGGCCTGCCAGCGCAGACCGACGAACGCGCCGGTCAGGGAGATCGGATCGCCGCCGAGATCGCGGCGCCAGCGCCGATTGACCTCGATCTCCCACCCGGTCTGGACGCCGACGCGGCGGTCGAGCTCGCCGCGAGCCGCCACGTAGAGGAACTCGCGGCTGACCTCGCCGGCCCGATAGAGGCCGACTGCGGCCAGCGAGCCGGCGAGATAGCGTGCGCCAGGCCGACCCGCCTGGTGACGGACGAAGAACCCGCCCTTGCGCGTCTCGTCGCTGGGCTCGCTGCTATGCCAGTCGGGCTGCCAGCCGCCGAAAGCGCCGATCCACGTCCCGTCTCCGAGGCGCGCCTCGCCCAGGACACCGTCGACCCAGCCGGCTCCCGCGACCGCACGCGGCAGAGCGCGCCCGAGCGACCAGCGGTGCCCCGCCGCATCGGGCGCGTAGGCGAGGGCCGCCTCGTGGACCCGGCTGCGCCACTCGGATCGCGGGGCGACGCCGCCCGGTGCGTGGGCGCGATCCTGATGACGAAGGGTGCCCTCGAGGCGCAGCTCGAGTCCCTTCGCGACGAGGTCGGGCACGGTGAGCCGAGCGCGCAGCGACGGCTCGCTCGTCCAGCCGGACCGGCTGTCCGCGGCGCGCGCGTACGACCAGCGCAGGGCGACCAGGCCGCGGATCGGCTGCGCCGTCGCGCCGCCGGTCCGCGGTGGGGAGGCCGGCGCGTCCGTCGCGACCGCCGCCGGCGCGGCGGCGCCGGCAGCCGCCCCGGCGGACTCGCCTCGCGCCGCGCGCGCGACCACGGTCGCCAGGTCTCCAGCGGCGATCGACTCGATCTGGTCGATCGGCCGGCACGCGGTCGAATGGTCGGCGACATGGACGGCGACCAGGCGGGCGATCAGCCGTCCCTCCCTCTCGACGTCCAGCGAATCGCCGGTCGCCAGGCCGTCGAGCCGACCACCGTCGAGATAGACGTGCTCGGCCGACAGGTACCGCACGGCGAACGGTCCCGGCGACGTGGCGCCGGCCGCCGCCGCGAGCAGCGGCGAGACGGCCAGCGCGAGCGCCCAGCCGTGGAGACCTCGGGCTGGCGGTCCAGCGCGCATCAATCCTCCTCCCCGCGCGGATGGCACTCCAGACAGGCCGAGCTCAGATACGCGTAGCCGGAGACGTCCCCGTGATCCTGGTCGGTGTCGGCCTGGTTGTGTTCGTGACAGAAGATGCACTCGAAAATCGAGAAGTCGCTCGGCTGCACGTGGCAGTCGACGCAGGCGTTCCACTCGTCGCGATGCCGGCCGGAATCGATGGGGAACAGGGTGTCGTGGTCCCAGGTCGACGGGACCCACGCGCTCGTCGTGTGGCAGCGCTCGCAGTCCGTCGGGAAACCGGCCGCCGGGTGAGGGGGATCGCTGGTCGCGTCGTACTCGAGCTGGTGGCAGGCGACGCAGTCCCGGGGCGTGCCGGCATAGCCGGACTGATGGCAATCGCTGCACAGCGCGCGGGCGTGCGCGCCGGTCAGGGGAAACCCGGTCAGGTCGTGCCGGTACTCCGCCGGCGCCCAGGCGTTCTCGTCGTGGCAGACGCGGCAATCGGTGGGGAACGCGGCGGCGGCGTGGTCGGGATCCACGGTCGCGTCGTACTCGGCGGCGTGACAGGCGTAGCAGTCGGTCGGCAGCGAGCCGAGGCCGTCGGCGTGGCACGCGGCGCAGCGCGCCGCGGCATGAGCGCCGCGCAGCGGGAAGGTCGGCGGGTGCTGGAACGAGGAGGTCCCCCAGGAGGTCGCGAAGACCGCATGGCAGTCCTGGCAGGTGGTGGGGAAGCCGGCCTGGACATGGTCGGGGGCGCGCGCACCGAGGTAATCCGCTTCGTGGCAGGCCACGCACTCGGCGGAGACCTGCGTGTACTCGGCGCCAGGCTGGCCGCGGTGGCAAGCGCCGCAGTCGACCCAGGCGTGCGCGCCGCTCAGGGGGAACGCGAGCCCCTCGTGGCGCTCGATCATGTCCGCACGATTCTCCCAGGTCCCCACGCGATGGCAGGCCTCGCAATCGAAGCCCAGCTCGCCGTGATGGACGTCCGCGTGGCAATCGGCGCAGGCGACCCCCACGTGGGCGAAGACCAGCGAGCGGTGGCAGTCGCGGCAGGCAACGCCGGCGTGGCCGCCGAGCAGCGGGAAACCGACGGCGGCGTGGTCGAACCGCAGGGGCGCCGCCGGGACCACCCAGCTCGCGGTGTCGTGGCACTCGACGCACTCGCGATCGAAGTCGCCGTGCGGCGAGTCCTGCGCGACGCCGACCGCCGGCGCCGCGGCGATCAGGATCCCGAAGCAGGCGAACGCTGTGCGCCGTGAGTCGGCCGGCCTCATCATCCTTGCTCCTTGGCGGTCGACGGGACCGCGGTTCCGTGGCAATCGGCACAGTCCGTACCGCGCGGGCGGTACCGGGCGAACTCGCCGGCAGCGTCGCGCTCGAGGGGGTGGCAGCGCGCGCACGCGACCTGGCGGTGGGCGCCGGTCAGCGGGAACCGCGACTGGCGATCGTGGTCGAAGCGAGCGGGCCGCCAGGCGTCCGGCGCGTGGCATCGCGCGCAGTCATCGCCGGCAACCGGCGTCGCGTCGCCGCCGAACTGGCCGCGGTGCGGATCCACGTGGCAGCTCACGCACGCTCGCGGAACGCCCGCAAAGACGAGCGCCACCGCACTCGTCGGCGCAGCGACCTGTCTCGCGACCGCGGGCCCGGCCGACGAGGCGGCCGACAGCCCAACCGGCGTGTGGCAATCCCGGCAAGCGATGTCCGCATGACGTCCGGCGAGCGGCCAGCCGGTGCGGTCGTGCGCGAATCTGACGTCCCGCCACGAGTCCTCGCGGTGGCACGCGCGGCAGCCGTCGCCGCCGGACAGTCGCGCGAGCTCGGGCCCGTGAGGATCTCCGTGGCAATCCTCGCACGTCGCGTGGGGAAGGGCGAGCGGCGGGGCCCCCGGGGCGGAGCCAGAACCGGACGCCGCCCGGTGACACGCCACGCAGGGTTGCGCCCGGTGCGCGCCGACGAGGGGGAACGCCGTCGAATCGTGTTCGGCCAGGGTGAATCGCGCCGGCTGGAAGCCGGACTCGTCGTGACACTGCTCGCAGCGCAGCCAGCTGGCTTCGCCGGCCGTGCGCGCGGCGTGCGCGTCGCGGTGGCAATCGATGCAGGCGGCGTGCGGCAGCGGCTGACCGCGCTGGCGGCCGCCGTGGCACGCGGCGCACGCGAGCTGCGCGTGGCGCCCGCGGAGCGGGAATGCGGTGCGGGCGTGGTCGAAGGAGTCGCGCGCCCGCGCCGACCACGCCGCCGTCTCGTGGCAGCCGTTGCAGTCGGCGCCGAGGCGACCGCCGTGGGGATCCGTGTGGCAATCGACGCAGCCGCCGTGCGCGACGCCGCGATACCGGCGCGCGCCCGGTACGGTCCCGGCGCCATCGAGCGCGGGATGGCATCGCTCGCACGTCACCGCCGCATGAGCGCCCACAAGCGGGAACGCCGTCCGCGAGTGGTCGAAGGTCGCGGCGAGGCGCCACTCGGTCTGCCGATGGCAGCGAGCGCAGTCGCCGCCGAACTGGTCGCGGTGGGGATCCGGATGACAACCCGCGCAATCGGTCGAGAGGCCGAGGTAGGTCCGCTCGAGGTCGACCTTGCCTGAACGGAGGCGCTCCGGCGTCTCGATGCGCGCCGGCCGGTGGCACTCGCGGCACGCGACCGTCGCGTGCCGACCTTCCAGGACGAAGCCGACGCTGGCGTGATCGAAATCCGACGGGCCACGATCGGGCCACGAGATCAGCGCGAAATCGCGGCCGAGGTGCTCGTGGTGGCAGGTCTCGCAGGCCGCGTAGTTCTCGCCCGCGTGCAGGCCGCGTCCCTCGGCGACGCGCGCGGCGACCGCGTGGTGGCACGCGAGGCAACCCGCGCGCACGTCCTGGCGATCCGCATCGTGGCAGCTCGTGCAGTGGCGGACGCCTTCGAGATCGGCGTGCGCCTGGCTCAGCGGCCCTGGCGAGAGCTGGGCGGCCGACGGTTGCGCGAGGCCGGCGAGCGCCAGGACGAGCAGCGCCGGCAGGGCCAGCTGTCGCGTTCCGTCGCGCGAGGTCAGAAGATCCAACGATAACCGAGCCACAGCGCGACTCCGACGTGAACGACCATGACGAGGAACATCAAGCCTGCGAAGGGCTTGTGCACGACGTGCCAGTAGTGGAAGGCCTGCTGGACCTGGAACCCCAGGACGCGCCTGCGCCGCAGGAGCACGCGCTCGCGGGCCAGCGCACCGATCAGCCTGCGCTCGACGCCGCGGTCGAGCCCGCTCGCGCCCAGCAGGCGGTCCAGATCCCGTCTCAGAGCGAGATTGCGGCGGAACAGCCACACCAGGCCGGCCGACGCGGGACCACCGGGCGGTACGGCGAGACGGTCGAGTCCGGCCAGCACGGCCTCCGGGGCGGGCAGGTGCGCGGCGAGCTCCGAGCGGAGCTCCGCCTCGCGCAGGTCCATGTCCGCCGCGCTCAGCTCCTGGCCGGCGATCGTGCGCGGGATCTGCCGGTAGAGGAACCGACCGAGCACGCCACTGAGGGCGACCGCGACCATGCTCCAGTAGCTCGCCGCGACCAGTCCCTGGACCTTGAATGACGTGTGGAGCGTGATCAGGACCGGTCCCCAGATGCCCAGGAACACGTGGGCGCTCAGCCAGCGGGACATCCGGCCCAGGCGCCCGAAGAGTCGCGTGCGTTTGCGGACCGAGTACAGCTGCATCAGCAGCAGCGCGGCCGTACCGGCGAACCCCAGGCCGTGGCCGACCGAGCCGGTCGGGCGCCAGGTCGCGTAACCGTCGTGAAAGGGCCGATCCTGAAGCGGGGCGAGGTAGTAGGACCGCGCCCGCCACAGGATCGCGAGGACGCCGGCGACGGCAACGATGTGCAAGATCAGCATGACGGCGCGAAAACCGCCGTCGGCTGTGGCGCGGTCTCGGTCGTGACCCATCGGCCCAGGATACGACCGATATGGCTCCGAGACCAACAGGGCGCCGGCGCGCGGGATCAGCGGCGACTGGTTGACATGCCGCCGCGGTTGGGCCAGGCTGGGGATCGCTCGGGAGGCGCCGCCCATGACGCGCTGTCGCTCGCTCGCTGGTCTCGGCCTCGCCGGTGCAGTCGCCGCGGTCGTGGCGTTTCACCTCGGCGCTGGGGCGACGGCCGCCCGGGCCCAGGTCCGCGCTCAGGTCGACACGGTCGGCTTTGCGACCACCTGGACCGACATGCAGGCCGTGGTGGCCGCGAGCCGGGCCGCCGAGGGCCTCGCCGCGATGGGCGACGCGGGCCGTACCGCGTGTCTCGCCGCGATCCTGCCCCACGACGACTACCTCTATGCCGGCCGCACGGTCGTGCACGCCCTGCCGTACCTGCAGGCGCCGCGGTGGGTGATGATCGGAGTCTGCCACGCCTGTCGCCGGGCCGGCGTGCGCGACCAGCTCCTCTTCGACGCGAGCGAGGCCTGGCGGGTCGCGGGGCGCGACTGGCTCGTCGACGAGGCGCTGCGCGACGAGCTGCGCGACCGCCTGGGCTCGTGGGCCGTCGAGGCGGCGGACCGCCACGCCGCCGAGCACTCGCTCGAGTCGCTCTTGCCGTGGATCGGCGCCGCCGTCGCCGAGCCGCGGTTCGTCCCGATCCTCGTCGCGGGCATGGAGTTCGACACGTTGCGCGAGGCTGCCGGCACGCTCGCGGCGGCGCTGGCCGCGATCTGTCGGGAACGAGGCTGGCAGCCGGGGCGCGACCTGGCGCTCGCGATCTCGGCCGACGCCGTCCACTACGGCTGTGAAGGCTGGGGCGCGACGGGCTACGCGCCGTTCGGCTGCGACGAGCGGGGTCACGCCGCCGCCCGGCAGCAGGATCTGACCCTGGCCGACGCCACGCTGGCCGGTCCTCTCGACGACGCGGGCATCGCGAGCTACGTGCGCCTCGTCTGGAATCCCGCGCGTCCAAGCGACCCGGCCGATCCGTACCGGATCACCTGGTGCGGCCTGTACTCGATCCCGTTCGGCCTGACCGTGCTCTGCCGCTGGCTCGACGCGACCGGCGCGGCAGCGTGCCGCGGCGAGCTGCTGCGCTACGGCGACAGCGTGAGCGACGGGCGCCTCGATCTTCCCGCCGCTCGGCTCGGCGTGACCGCGCCGGCCACGCTCGCGCACTGGGTCGGGTATCCGGCGCTCGTCTACCTCGCGGACGAGTGACGCCCGGCCGGCCCTACCGCAGCAGGACCAGCCTCTGGGACCGGGTCGTCGCGGCCGCCGTCAGGCGGACCACGTAGGCGCCGGACGGGACCACGCGCCCCGCATCGTCGCGGCCGTCCCAGCTCACGAGGTGCTCGCCGGGCGGTTGCTGCTCGTCGACGAGGGTGCGCACGAGCCGGCCGCGAGGATCGAAGACGCTCAGGACCACCCGACTCGCCACGCCGATCCGGTAGGCCAGCTCGGTCTCGGCGCGGAACGGGTTGGGGCGGCCGGGCGCGAGCGCCGTCGGGAGCGCCGCGAGCGAGAACGTCACCGACCCGGAGCGGACCTGGCTGCCGTCCCCGCGGACCGCGGCCACGACGTAGCGGTAGACGCCGCCCGGTTCGACCCCGCCGTCCAGGAACGACTGCGTGGCGGGGTCGAGCGGACCGGCCGGATTCATCAGGACCTCGGCGGCGGCGCCGGCTCGCCGGTACACGTTGAATCCCTCGATCGGCTCGAGCGACCGGAAATCCCAGCTGAGCACGACAGCGCCGTCCTGCGGGGCGGCGCTCACCGACACGAAGCTCCCGCTCACGCCTGGATCGACGGGCCAGCCGACGTCTTCCAGCACGAAGATCGCCAGGCCAGGGTCGTGAATCGGGCCGGTGAATACAGGCTCCATGATCTCGTCGGGGGTCACGTCGCTCGTGAAGTGCGCGACGGACGAGCCCACGGCGAGAGGGTCCGGCGCGTGCAGCCGGACCCGGTCGCCGCTCAGGCCACCGGTGAGGTCGAAGGACGGAAGCAGGCCGGTCGTGTGTTCGCCGGTCCAGCGCAGGTCGGGATCGGCGATGTTCGCCGCGACGCGCTGGGCGTCCGTCATGTCCGCGTAGCTCGCGGGGCTGGCGCCCGCCCGTTCGAGGTGCACCAGGTACGCATCGTCGCTGCCCTGGAGCTTCGCCCCCGTCTCGAGGTCCGCGAACGTGATGAAACCGAGGCCATGGCCCAGCTCGTGCAGGACGACCGTGATGAAGTCGTAGTCGCCGGCCGGCGGATTGCCGTCGAGCCCGTAGTACCAGCCGGCACCGCCGAGGCAGCCCGCGTCGCCGGTGAGGGCGCTGTTGAACCGGGCGTCGACATCGCTGTCCGCCGGCGCGATGTCGGTTCCCGCCAGGGCATTCGCCAGGGCCTGCGGATACCAGGTATCGGCACGCGGCGCTCCGGCGAAGTTGCGATGGACGGTATTGGGCCCGGCCGAGCCGAGGACCGCGAAGTCGGGCGTGCAGGTCAGGGGATTCATCTGCGCCGCGATGCGGATCGTCACCTCGCTCGCAAGCAGGCTGCCCCAGACGTCCGCCGCGTGCTGGAACGCGACGAGGCGCGCCTGGCCCAGCGTCGTCGCAGGGTTGCCGCCGGCCGGCGTCCAGGGCGCGGGATCGTTGAAGCCCTCGCCGGGTGCGTCCCGGTTGACGATCTGGATGGTGGCATCCGCCCGGGACTGGCGGGACGCCGCCACGCAGCCGAGGGCCGCCAGCACGACGAGCACCGGGATCCGCAGGCGTCGTCGCCGGCCCCCCATCATGGCTGATCGTCCCCGCCGCCCCGCAGCGCCGCGTGCGGCGGCACGGCAGCCGGCCGGCACGCCGCCCCCGCGGTGTCGCCGCGCGCGACCGTGACGACGGCGTACTGGAAGCGCCCGCGCAGGTCGACCATGGTCCCGCCGCCGGGAACGGGGCTCGCAACCTCCACCAGGCCCGCGGCGGACGCGCTGAACGCACTGTCGCCCGCCGCCACGCCGGTCGCCGTCTCCGCGCCGCCGGGGCCTCGCCGGGCCACGAATCCGGCCGCCGGCGCCGGCGAGACCGTCGGGTCCGCCCGCCGGGGCGCCTCGGGACGATGGCCGGCGCCGAACGCCCAGAGGAGGGCGCCCGCCAGCGCGCCCGTCACCGCGATCGAAGCGCCTCCCAGGATCCAGCGGATTCTCACGATGTCTCCCGTCGCCGCCGGCCGTTCGCCGCGTCGTCGCACGCGCGTCCTCGCGCAATAGCTAATGCCGACCGGCGAGGACGGCCACGCGGCGGCGTCACTCGGCCCGCAGAGCCTCCACCGGGTCCAGCTTCGCCGCGCGGTTGGCGGGGTAGATCCCGCAGACCACGCCGACCGCGGCCGAGAAGACGACGGCGATCACGGTCGTCACCGGGTCGATCCGGAAGGGGAACAAGAGGAGCTTGGTCGCGGCCCACGACAGGACGTAGCCGAGCACGATCCCGACCACGCCGCCCAGGAGGGTCAGCGTCCCCGACTCGAGCAGGACCTGCAGGAGCACGTCGCGCCGTCGCGAGCCGAGCGCCATGCGCACGCCGATCTCCTTGGTCCGTTCGGTGACCGAGATCAGCATGATGTTCATCACGCCGATGCCTCCGACCAAGAGGCCGATCGACGCGAGCACGGTCAAGACGACGGCGATCGCGCCGGTGATGCCGTCCACCATCTCGCCGTAGGTGTCGCTCGAGACGATGTCGAAATCGTCGGGCTGGCTCGGGCGCAAGCGGCGGCCGGCGCGCAGGGCGCCCGTGACGCCCTGGCGGACCTCGTCGACGGTGCTGCCCTCCGCGACCGTGGCGGCGATCACGCGGTCCTCCAGGCCGCGGTCGAGGAAATCCTTCTCGTAGGTGGTCCACGGCAGGACCAGGTAGTTCTCGCCCATCGAGCCGGTGATGCTCTTGCGCTCGGCCATCGTGCCGACGATCAGGTAGGGGCGGCCGCGGATGCTCAGCGTGCTGCCGATCGGATCGAGCCGCGGGAAGAGGTCCTTGCGCGGGCCGTAGCCGAGGACCACCACGCGCTCGCGCGCGTCGAGCTCGCGGCGGGTGAAGAACCGGCCCTCGCCGACCTGGTAGCTGTACATGATGGCGAAGTTCTCGGTCGCGCCGACGGTCGAGACGAACTGGGTCCGCTCCTTCCCGTAGGTCAGCACGTCGCCGCGGTGGGTCTGGATCATGTAGTCGACCCGGTCCACTCCGGGCACCGCGGCGACGAGCGGCAGCAGCTCGGGGTCGAGCTGGCGCCGGCGCAGCTTCGCGTCGATGTCCTCGCCGCCGAGCCCGGTGTAGCGGGCGATGTAGAGGTAGGGGCGGGTCGCCGAGACGATGTCCTCGCGGATGCGGCCGCTCAGGCCCGAGACGATCGTCACGATCGCGAGGAGGGTCGCGACGCCGATCGCCACGCCGAGGATCAGCAGCAAGCTGCGCAGCTTGTAGCCGCGCACCGTCTGCCAGGCCTGCCGCCAGGCCTCGCGGGCGGAGAGCCGCACCAAGGGGACGCTACTCATGGCGCAACGCCTCCACCGGATCGAGTCCCGCCGCTTTCCAGGCCGGCCAAGCGCCGAAGAAGGCGCCGATCAAGAACGTCGAGCCCAGCCCCAGCCCGACCGACCACAGCGGGATCGCGAAGTTCAGGTCGCTGATCGCGCAGATGAGCCAGGTGATGCCGCCGCCGATCAGGATGCCGACCATCCCGCCGGTCAACGACAGGGTGACCGCCTCGACGAGGAACTGGCCGGCGATGTTGCGCCGCGTGGCGCCGAGCGCCTTCCGCACGCCGACCTCGCGCGTGCGCTCGGTCACCGAGACGAGCATCACGTTCATCAGGACGATGCCGCCGATGACCAGGCTGATCCCCACCAGGGGAGTCATCGCCGCATAGATCGCTCCCGCGATCCCCTTCCAGATCTGCAGCAGCTGGTCGGCGGTCATGATGCCGAAATCGTCGTCGACGACCGGCCGCAGGCGATGGCGCACCCGCATCTGGAACGCGGCCTCGTCTTTGGCCTCCTCGAATCGCTCCAGCTCGGCCACGGCGACCTTGATGTCGATCGACTCGCGGGCACCGAACACCTTCTGCCAGGACGTGATCGGCACGATCGCGAACGTATTCTGGTTGCTGCCGAGGACCGTCCCCTTGTCCGCGACCACGCCGACCACCGTGAAGTGCCGGCCCTGCAGCCGGAACTCCTTGCCGACCGGGTCGAGGCTGCGCGGGAAGAGATCGCGCGCGACGTCCCAGCCGAGCACCGCCACCTCCGCGCTCGTCCGCAGGTCGGCCGGCGTGAGGTGCCGGCCGCGGGCCAGCGGCAGATCCTCGAGCAGCGGGTACTCCTCGGTCTTGCCGCGCACCTGGCAGCCGCGGTAGGTGGCCGTGCCGGCGCGCAGGTCGGCCGCGGTCTCCACCGAGGCGCCGACCGCGCGCGCCAGGGTCAGCCGATCGGCGAGCCAGTCGCGGTCCTCGAGGGTGAGCTCGGGGTTGTTGAGCGACTCGAGGAACGCGTCGAAGTCCGTCAGGAAATTCACCGGGTTGACGCGCACGATCGTGAACACGTCGGTGCCCTCGTCGAGGACCTTGCGGCGCGCGTACTGGTCGGCGCCGTAGATCAGCGAGACCACGGCGATCACCGACATCGTGCCGACGATGTTGCCCAGCAGCGTCAGGAACGTACGCAGCTTGTGGCTCCGCAGATTCGCCAGCGCGATGCCGACGCCGGTCAGGTGCGCGCGGATCACGGCGTCACCGATCCGTCGCCTCGGCGTCCGCGCCGCGGTCCTGGGCATCGTCCTCGGCCTTCTCCTTCTCGTCGGTCTGGGCCGGCCGCACCTTCGCGCCGTCCTTCAGCTCGCGCAGGATCCGGAACGGACCGCCGACGACCGTCTGCCCCTCGGCAAGCCCGGTGGTGATCTCGAAGTGCTCCTCCCCGGCGATGCCGAGCGTGACGGGCACGAATTTCGCGTATCCGTCCTCGACCACGAAGACGCCCTCGGTCTCCTCGCGCTCGGCCTCGTCGTCCGGGACCTCGCTCGTGAAGCCCAGGTCCGCCAGCGCCCGGTCGCGCTTCTTCGCCTCGTTGCCCTTGAGCTGCTCGATCGCCGACTGGCGCAGCGGCCAGTCGCGCGCGGTGACCGCGCCCAGCGGCACCGCGAGGACGCTATCGCGCTCGGCGACGTGGATCCGCGCCTTGGCCGACAGCCCCGGGCGGATCGTCGCCGGCGCCTGGTCCATCGTCACCTTGACCTCGAAGTCGACCGCCTGCTGGCCGGCGCCCGAAGTGATCGGGCTGTTGCCGATCTCCGTGACCGAGCCCGGGAATTCCTCCCCCGGAAACGCATCGATCTCCACCACGGCCTTCTGGCCGAGCGCGACCTGGACGACCTCGGTCTCGTCCACCTCGACCACGGCTTCCATCGTGCCCATGTCGGCGATCGTGAGCAGCACGGTGCCCGGATTGTTCAGCGTCCCCATGATCGCGTTCTCGCCCTCCTCCACGTTGAGCCGGGTGATGAGGCCGGTCATGGGCGCGGTGATCGTGACCTTCTGCAGGTCGTGGCGGGCCTTCTCCAGGTTGGCGCGGACCTGGGTCAGGCGGTGGCGGGCGGCCTCGACCCGCGCCTGCTCGACCTTGGCGGTGGTGCGCGCCGCGAGGAGCGCCTCGTCCGAGGTCAACCCCTGGTCGAAGAGCTCGGCCGCCCGCTGGTAGTCCTGCTCCGCCTTCTCGAGCGACGCCTCGGCGAGACGCAGGTCCGCCTCGCCCGACTGCACGGAAGCGACGAGCGCCTCGACGGCGGCGCGATACTCGGTCGGGTCGATCTCCAAGAGGAGCGCGCCCTCGTCGACGTTCTGCCCCTCCGCGACCGCGAGCCGGGTCACCGTCCCCATCGCGTTGGCGGACACGTCGACCTTCTTCTTGGGCTCGATCGTGCCGGACGCGCGCACCTGCGCGCTCAGGTCGCGGCGTTCCACCGTCGCGACGTCCACGCGGAGCGAGCGGTCCCGACGGCTCAGGCTGAAGCCGATGAGCCCGCCGATCACGACCACGACGAGGACGATGGGGATCCAGATCTTCACGTTCCACCTCCGGCGTCCCGGACCCGGGTCGCCCAGTCGGACGAGCTAGCCTTGAGAGAAGAGCTGCCCCAGCAGCGTGAACCCGATGGGGAAGACGGACAGCAGCGCGAAGGTCGCCGCGACCACGATCACCGACCGGCTGACCGGCAGCCGGTGGACCTGGCTCACGCCGAGCACGACCACCCAGAGCATCCAGTACATGAACGGATCGCCGTAGAGGCTGGCGATCGTGTAGCTGACCGACTGGGGATTGGCGTCCGGCAGCAGCGAGGCCGCGGTGAGCCCGGCGCTGCGGCCCGATCCCGTCCCCACGAGGATCACCCAGCTCAGCACGGTCCGCAGGACGTACGGGATGATCGCAGCCCAGCAGACGACGCCGATCGTCTGCCTCGCCGCGCCCTGGCCCGAGGACAGCCTCAGGAACAGGTGCAGCACCCACGCCGGGACGAGGATGGCGAAGAGCACCACGCCCAGCCCGGCGCCGAGTCCCATGACGATCCGCAGCCAGATCGGCGGATCGCTGTACAGTTCGAGCTGCTTCTCGAGCGCCTCGGCCTGGGGACCGGTCGCATGCTCGAGCTGCGCTTCGGTCTGCTCGGGCATGAAGATGTGCATGTTGACCGCGGTGTAGAGGAGCATCAGGATCGCGATCACGAGGGCGGGAACGAGCCAGGCCGGCCGCGCGGCGACCGCCGCCATGGCCCGCGCCGGCGCAGTGAAGACCTGCACGAAGCGCTCGCTCACTGGTGCCGGCGGGGCGGCCGGAGGCGCGGCGGCAGGAGTCGGCGGCGTCGGTTCGAACGGCTCGGTCATCGGCGTGTCTCCTTTTCACGGTGCGGCCCATTCGCAGCGTCGAGCGCGGCGAGCCGGGCCTGCAGGTCACGGCCGGCGCGCGCGAGCGGGGTCGCCGCCTCGCGGTCGGCCAGGGTCCGGGTGCCCGCCGCCGGATCGGCGTGGCGGGACAGGTATTCCCGGGCGAAGCGTCCGTCCTCGATCTCGTCCAGGATCGCGGCCATGCGGTCCCGGACCGCGGCGTCGATCAACCGGGGTCCGCGCGTCAGGCCCCCGTAGGCAGCGGCCGGGCTGATGCGCTGGCGCAGCCCGTCGACGCCGTACCGCTGCAGCAGGTCCGCGATCAGCCTCAATTCGTGGACGCACTCGAAATAGGCGTTGACGCGATCGTAACCGCGCGCGGTCAGCGTATCGAACGCGGCCTGCAGCAGTTCGATCACGCCGCCGCAGAGCACGGCCTGTTCCCCGAACTGGTCGGCGATGCACTCGGCCGCGAAGGTCGTGCGCCATCCGCCGCCGTGGAGGCAGCCGACAGCCGCGGCATACGCGGCGCAGAGCGCCCAGGTTCCCGGCGGAGAGCCGTCCGTGACCGCGAGCAGGCCCGGCGCCCCGCCGCCGCCCGTGAACGCCTCGCGCAGCATGTCGCCCTGCGCCTTCGGCGCGACGAGGAAGCAGGGGCGCGATCCCGGATCGATCTGGCCGAAGGCGATCGCGAAACCGTGCGCGAACGCGAGCGCCGCGCCGCCTCGCAGGTTGGGCGCGATCTCCGCGGCGTAGACGGCGGCCATGGCCTCGTCCGGCAACAGCAGGGCCACGACGTCGCTCGCCCTCACCGCGTCCGGGACGGTCGCAACGTGCAGACCCTCGCGTCGGGCGAGGTCGCCCCGCGGAGAGCCGGGACGCGCGCCGACCATGACGGCGATCCCGCTGTCGCGCAGGTTCAGGGCGTGGGCGCGGCCCATGGTCCCGTAGCCGATCACGGCGACCGCGCGGCTCGCGAGGGCGTCGCGAGGCGCCTCGGCGAGTTCGAGCGATCGGTCGGACGGAGGCTGCCAGTCTGTGGCCACTTGCATCTCCTCGGAGCCGGGAGTCGGTGGTCTATCTGCCGCGTTCACCCGGACCTTAGGGCTCGGCGGCCCTCTTGACAAGATCTTGGGCAGCGCCTAGATTCCGGCCCTGCCCGCGAGGGCGGCGGGTTCGGCCCGCCCGCTGATCCCGGTGGCGCCTTAGCTCAGCTGGTCAGAGCAGCGGAATCATAATCCGCGTGTCCGGGGTTCGAATCCCTGAGGCGCCACCAGTTCGCCTGCCTTGCCGAGCCGCGCGAGCGGCTTTTTTCGTGCGTCGTGGAGGCGCCATGACCAGCAGCGACCTCGCCGGCCGCGTGCACGCCCGCCTGGCGGACCTGACCGCCGAGGCCGCGCGAGCCTTCGGCGAGGAGCCGCGGGCTGCCGGCCTCCTGGTCGCGCTCTCCGGCGGACCCGACTCGGTGGCGCTGCTCGCGCTGGCACGCGACTGGGCCGCCGCGGCGAACCGCCCGCTCGTCGCCGCCCACTTCAATCACCGGCTGCGCGGCGACGCCGCCGATCGCGACGCGGAGTTCTGCGCCGCGCTCTGCCGCGACCTCGGAGTGCCGCTCGCCGGCGGCGGCGGCGATCCCCGGCCGCTCGCCCGGCTGCGCGGCCGCGGCGTCGAGGAGGCGGCGCGCTGGCTCCGCCTCGCGTTCCTCGAGGACGCGCGGGCCGCCCGCGGTCTGGCCGCGATCGCGACCGGCCACCACCGGGACGACCAGGCCGAGACGGTGGTCATGCGGTTGTTTCGCGGCACGGGACTGGACGGGCTGCGAGGGCTGCGCCCGCGGAGCGGACGCCGGATCCGGCCGCTCCTCGACGAGTCGCGCGCCGATCTCCTCGCCTGGCTCGCCGGACGCGGGCTCGCCTGGCGCGAGGATCCCACCAACCTCGACGGCAGCAACGTCCGCGGCCGCGTGCGCCGCGAGCTCCTGCCGCTCGCGCGCGACATCTTCGGCGACGGCGCGGCGCTGGGCCCCGCTCGCCTGGCCGGACTCGCGGAGACGGATTCCGCTTTCCTCGACGCGCTGGCCGAAGCGGCCTGGGCCCAGCTCGGCGGACCGCCGCTCGAAGGCCACGCCGGGGCGAGCCTCGACGTCGCCGGCACGCTCGCGCTGCCTGAAGCGCTGGCTCGGCGGGTCATCCGCCGGTGGCTGCGGGACGCGCTCCCGGTCGACCTCGCCCTCGCTCACGTGTCCGGCGTGCTCGCGTGGCTGAGGTCCGGCCGGTCGGGGTCCAGCCTCGACCTGCCCGGACGTTTGCGGCTGGAACGCGTCTTCGCGCGGGTCGGCTGCGCGGCCGCCCCGCCGCCCCTCGACGACGCGGCCCGGTGGCGGGTGAGCCTGGAGCCTCTCGCGACGATTCCCGATCCGCCGGGCCCCCCGCGGCGCGACGGCGGCGTCTGGAGGCTGGTCTCGGCCGCCGATCGGCTCGACGGCAATCTCCGGGTGCGGCATCCGCGGCCCGGCGATCGCCTGCAGCCGTTCGGCCTCGCAGGACGGAAGAAATTGAGCGATCTTATGCAGGAACGGAGGATCCCGGCCGCCTGGCGGCCCGGCGTCCTCGTCGTGGAGGATCGGGCCGGCCCCCTCTGGGTCGTCGGGGTAGCCCAGGCGGAGCGGACGCGGTTGTTGCCGTCGACCCGACAGGCGGTTACCATCGTTCTCGAACGGCGGCGCGCGGATCCCTGCGATTAGCGCGGGAGGCGTGCTGCCGTTTATTCGCCTCTCGCCGCGCTTGGAAAGGACCTCGATGTCGAACAAGCCTCAGCGGAATCCGATTCGTCCCCCCCAGGGACCCGGCACGCCGCGACCCGGCTTCACCGGCCGCGGCGTGGCCTTCTGGCTGCTCCTGCTGCTGCTGTTGCTCGTGGTCTTCCGCTGGTACAGCGGCGAGCACACCGCGACCAGCACGATCAGCTTCAGCGCCTTCGCCGAGCAGGTCGAGAAGGGCAACCTGCAGGAGCTGACGATCGTCGGGCCCAACGGAATCGGCCGGCTCGCCGAGCAGGCGCCGATCACCCTGCTCGACGGGAGCATCCGGCCGGTCAAGGACTTCAAGGTCGGACTGATGCAGAAGGAGAACTTCTACGACTGGCTGAAGGAGCACAATCCCGAGGTCCGCGTCGTCGTCGAGGAGGCGCGCGATCCCTGGCTCACCCAGTTCCTGACCGTCTACATGCTGCCGATCCTGCTGTTGATCGCGGTGTGGATCTTCTTCTTCCGCCAGATGCAGAGCGGCAGCAACCGCGCCTTCAGCTTCGGCAAGAGCAAGGCCAAGCTCGTGAACATGGACCGGCCCGAGGTCACGTTCGAGGACGTCGCGGGCTGCGACGAGGCCAAGGTCGAGCTGCAGGAGGTCATCGAGTTCCTGCGTTCGCCGAAGAAGTTCCAGCGCCTGGGCGGCCGCATCCCCAAGGGCGCCCTGCTCGTCGGGCCTCCCGGTACCGGCAAGACCCTGCTCGGCCGTGCGGTCGCCGGCGAGGCGGGCGTGCCGTTCTTCAGCATGTCCGGCTCGGACTTCGTCGAGATGTTCGTGGGCGTCGGCGCGAGCCGCGTGCGCGACCTCTTCGAGCAAGGCAAGAAGAACGCCCCCTGCATCATCTTCATCGACGAGATCGACGCGGTCGGCCGCCACCGCGGCGCCGGACTGGGCGGCGGTCACGACGAGCGCGAGCAGACTCTCAACCAGCTTCTGGTGGAGATGGACGGGTTCGAATCGAACGAGGGCGTGATCCTGCTCGCGGCCACGAACCGTCCCGACGTGCTGGACCCCGCGCTCCTGCGTCCCGGCCGCTTCGATCGACAGATCGTGGTCGACCTGCCCGACCTCGGCGGACGCGAGGCCATCCTCAAGGTCCACATGAAGAAAGTGCGGCATGCCGCCTCGGTCTCGGCCAAGGTCCTCGCGGCCGGCACGCCGGGACTCGCCGGCGCGGACCTCGAGAACCTCGTGAACGAGGCCGCCCTGCTCGCCGCGCGCCGCAATCACGAGGAAGTCGTCATGGAGGACTTCGTCGAGGCCCGCGAAAAGGTCATGATGGGGCCGGAGCGCCGGAGCCGGGTGCTCACCGAGGAAGTCAAGAAGATCGTGGCCTACCACGAATCGGGCCACGCGATCGTCGCGGAGCACCTCGAGCACGCCGATCCGGCGCAGAAGGTCACGATCATCCCGCGCGGTCAGGCGCTCGGCGTCACGTTCACGCCGCCGGCCGAGGATGTCTTCCTGCACTCGAACGAGAAGCTGCTGGCGCAGATCTGCAAGGGACTCGGCGGCCGCGCCGCCGAGGCGCTATTCCTCGGCGGCATCACCGACGGCGCCGGCAACGATATCCGCCAGGTCACCGGCATCGCCCGCTACATGGTCACCCGCGCCGGCATGAGCGCGACGCTCGGGCCGGTCGCCTACGAGGAGGCGACCGAACAGGTCTTCCTGGGGCGCGACTACTCGCGCCGCCAGACCCACAGCGAGCGCACCCTGCACGAGATCGACACCGAGGTGCACCGGATCATCGACGAGCAGTACGCCAGGGCGCGCAACCTCCTCGAGCAGCACCGCGACGAGGTCGAGACCATGGCGGCCGCCCTGCTCGAGCGGGAGACCCTCGATCGCGCGGAGGTCGAGATGATCATCCGCGGCGAACGCCTGCCGGAACGGACGATCCTGAGCAACGCTCCGTCGGTCACCCAGGAGCACCCGGCGGATCTGCCGCTCGACCTGGCCGAGCTGGCCGAGACGGTCCGCAAGCAGCGCGAGGCGGAAAAGGCGGCCGAGCGGGACGGGACGTCCGGCGAGGCCGCCCCCGTGGACACCGGCGCGGAGTCTGACGTGGACGTCGATGATCGCCCGGGCCGATGACCGGGGGTGATCCCCACCGGCACCCCGCGGGCTCGCCAGGCGCGCGCCGCCCGACCCCGCGCTGGGACCTCGGCCGACTCGTCCTCTGCGCCGAGACGCGGCCGCTGGTCATGGGCATCTTGAACGTGACGCCCGACAGCTTCTATCCACCGTCCCGCGCGTCTGATCCAGCGGCCGCCGTCGCCGCCGGTCTCGCCATGCTCGCCGCGGGCGCCGACCTGCTCGACCTGGGCGCCGAGAGCTCGCGCCCCGGCAGCCGTCCGGTGTCCGCCGCCGAGGAGCAGGACCGGCTGATGCCGGTCGTGACGGCCCTGCGGCGCGAGACGGCCCGTCCGCTGAGCGTGGACACGGCTCGCGCCGAGACCGCCCGGCTCGCGCTGGCCGCGGGCGCGGACGCCGTCAATGACATCGCCGCCGGGCGCGATCCCGACATGCTGCCCCTGGTCGCCGAGCGGCGCTGCGGCCTGGTCCTGATGCACATGCGCGGACAGCCCGCCAATATGCAGGACAGTCCCCGCTACGCGGACGTCGTCGCCGAGGTCGCCGCCTGGCTGGCCGGCCGAGCAGCCGCCGCCGAGCGCGCCGGTGTCGCCGCGGCGAAGATCCTCGTGGATCCGGGCATCGGCTTCGGCAAGCGGATCGAGCACAACCTGGCTCTGCTCGCCAATTTGGATCGGCTGGGCAACGGCCGGGCCTTGCTCGTCGGGGCTTCCCGCAAGTCCTTCATTGGCGACCTCACGGGCGCTCCCGTCGACGCGCGGCTCTCCGGCAGCCTCGCGGCGCTCGCCGCCGCCTTCGCCGGCGGCACGACGGTGGTGCGGGTCCACGACGTCGCGGCTTCCGTGCAGTTCCTGGACGTGCTCGCGGCACTGCACGCCGCGCGCCGACCAGTCGTTGAGCCGCGGGCCGCCACGTGATATCGTGCACCGGCGGTCGCAGGGTCGCGGGCCGTCGCCGACCAACTTCTTCGGGGAACGCCCATGTGGGATACGATCGTCAAGGGCCCGATCATCGATCTGCTGGACATCCTGATCGTCGCCTGGCTGCTCTACCGGCTGCTGCGCTTCGTGCGCAACACCCGGGCGGTGCAGATGGTGGTCGGTCTCGCGCTGCTGTTGATCCTGAGCTGGGTCGCCAGCACGCTCGGGATGATCGTGGTCGGCCGGATCATCCGCTCGCTCCAGACCGTCTGGGTCGTGGCCTTCATCATCCTGTTCCAGCCGGAGCTGCGGTCCGCGCTCGCGAACTTCGGCATGCAGCGCCGGCTCCATCTGCTGCGCGGCCGATCCGACGAATTGCCGGGCGAGGGCGAGATCCTCAAGACCGTTGAACGGCTGAGCCGGCGCGGCCTCGGCGCCCTGATCGTGCTCGAACGCGAGATCAGCCTGGATCGCTGGGTCAGGACCGGCACCGCCCTCAATGCCGAGATCCACGCCGCCACGCTCGAGACCATCTTCACGGTGCCTGCCCCGCTGCACGACGGCGCCGTGATCATCCGCGACGGCAAGATCGCGGCCGCCGGCTGCACCCTGCCGCCGACCGAGCGCGAGGCGATCGGCTACACTCTCGGCCTGCGCCACCGTGCCGCGATCGGTCTGAGCGAGGTCTCGGACGCGATCGTGATCGTGGTGAGCGAGGAGACGCGGTCGATTTCCCTCGTCTACGGCGGCGAGATCAAGCGCGGTCTGACCATCGAAGACCTGCGCACCGAGATCGGCCGCGTGCTGTTCGCCGGCGGCCGCAAGCGCCAGCCGGCGGAAGTGCCCGCCTAGCCGCCAGGGCGGCAGGCCCCCGCGGGGCGCCAGCGGAGGCGCGGTTAGGGAGGGCCGCCGGGCGGCGTTGGCGCCCTGCCGCCGCGACGGCCCTGCCCGGCCCGCTGCCGCAGCCTCCCATTCCACGACCCCGGGCCGACCGCTCCGACGCAAGACCCCTGCCACGAACCGGCGCTCTGTCCGTCGGCGCCGGGATCGGCCGGTAAGCATCGGCCGGAAAACGACTCCATCGTCCGTTCGCGTGCGTCCAGGCGGCCGGCGCGCGGTGTCTCGCCCCCGCCGCGAACCCGCCGCGACCCCGCCGCTCGCAGCGCCGCTGCCGCCGCCGCGACCCGCGCCGTCGCCCGGAAGCGTCGTTTCCGGCGGAGGTGTCGCCGCCGGCACGCCGTCGAGACGCCGGAGACACTGGAGACAGGGTACGCTCAGACGGAGACGGGCGAGTGATCGGCCCGCTGGATGGCCTTGCTGAAGATCTCCACGAGGTCGGGATCGAGGGACTTGCCGGCCTCCCGGTGGAGGGCCTGGTGCGCCGCCGCCGCATCGTTCGCCACGAGGTGCAGGGCGTAGAACTGGGCCACCGCCACCAGCCGCGCGACCAGGGGGATATCCCGTCCCTTCAACCCGAGGGGGAAGCCGCGACCGTCGAACCGTTCGTGGTGGTGCCGGACGGCGTCGCGGACGGCCACCGGCGCGTTGAGGACCGCGAGCTTCCGCTCTCCCGTGTCGGGATGCGCGCGGAAGACCTCCCACTCCTGGCCCTTCAGCCGATCGATGGCCAGCTCGTCGACGCCCGGCTGGGCCTGGCTGTGATTGCGCAGCAACGACCCCAGGACGAGGTCCCGCTCCTGGTCGGGCCGCAGGCCGAGCTCCCGTGCGAGCAGGCGGACGGCGCGCGCCGTCTCGTAGGTCACGCGGTCGGGTTCCTGACCGGGCTGGCTCTCCCCGACCACCATCTGCTCCAGCAGGCGCAGGCTCAGGTCGGCCCGCCGCTGATTCTCGCGCAGGCGCAGGAACGCCTCGGCGGTGATCTCGGTCAACTCCTGGATCGCCTCGTGGAAGTCGCCCGACTGGCAGCGCCACCGCAGGCCGAGCGCGAGTGCGCCCAGAGGGGTCTGGTCGTCCGCGCGCAAGGCGATCAACCACTGCAGGCCGCGCGTCAGGAAGACGTCCCTCACCCCCGCGAAGGACGCCGGCATGTTGGCGACCTCCACCGGTTGTTCGAGGGTGCGGAAGAAGGTCCGGATCCGCTCGCCGCCCAGCGTGGCGCCGTCCAGGCCACGCCGCGCCTCGCCGGCCAGGAACGGCTCCGCCGGCGGGTCGTCGCTGTCGATGTAGACGAGGCTCGTGACCTCCGCCGCCTCGCGGAGACGCGAGACGAAGATCTGCCAGAAGTGGGGAACGTCCTGCGCGGCCTGGAGCCCGCGGGCCAGCTCGAGCTTGACGCCGAGAAGCGTCTCGGGACCGCGGCCGCCGGTCGGCACGACCACGGTGGCGCCCGGGTCCCGTGCGAGCCGGGGCGCCGGTTGCGCCCCGCAGGCCAGGAGCCGCTGCAGCAGCTCCAGAGCGAAGATCTCGGCGAGACCGTACTCCCGCGCGTCCCCGCCGCGCCTCAAGAACGCGATCCCGGTGAGCGCGTCGTCGCGGATCAAGGGCAGGAGGAGGTCGGGCTGCATGTCCTCGAGCAGCTGGGTCTCTTCGTCCCAGAGGGCGTTCTCCTCCAGGTCCAGCAGCGTGAGCGGACGACGGGACCTGATCAGCGAGCTGACGATGCCGCCCTCGGCGGGCAGGCGCCAGGGTCCTTCCACCGCCACGAACTGATCGCCGCGCGGATAGCAGTAGACTGTCTCGGTGGAGAGGTCGTGGCTGTCCAGCAGCATCGCCAGGGCCCCGCCGAACACGGTCGGATTGCTGTCCGCACCCGCGGCCTGGAGGGTATCGTCCAGCGACACGTAGACCGCCGTCACCAGGTCGGCGGCACGGCGCGCCGAAGCAGTCGCGGTGACGCCGGTCGCCTCGACGTCGTCGAGCAACGCGTCCAGGTTCGGCGCGTTCGCCGGCGCGGGCTGGACCGCGGGATTCGTCCCGAGAGCACGGGGCGATCGCTCGCTGCGAGCCGTGGCCGCCGCCGGCGATCCCGGTGCGAGCGCAGTCGCGGCGTCGCTCACGGAATCGAAGCAGCGCATCGGCAGATCCGTGAACTTCTTCTGCAGGAATCGGTGGATCACCTGCCCGACCGAGACGAAGACCACCTCGCCGCCGCGCGCCAGGAGCTGGCGCTGCAGATCGGCGAGGACACCCGCGCCGCCGCCGCCCAGCGAGTCGAGCCCGGCACAGTCGAGGATGAGCCGCGTCTTGTCCTTGTCGAGGCAACGCTGCTCCAGCTCGAGCAGCCGCTGCCGGTCGCCGCGGCCGAAGGCGCCCTGGAGGCGGATGCCGAAGAGACCTTCGGCGTCGAGAGGGAGGGATTCGAAGCGGGTGGCCAACTGCGCGCCTCCGGTCAGACCACCGTCGCGGCCAGCCAGTTGTCGAGGACCGAGCGCAGGAACCGCCACTCGCTGCCGACCTTCTTGGCGGGGATCTTCCCCTCCTTGGCCAGCCGGCACACGGTCTTCACGTGCATCTTGAGGTATTCCGCCGCCTCGACCGAGGTCATCACCTGGTGGGTGTTGTCCTCGGCGCCGATGACGATGTTGGGGCGGTCCTTTTGGTCGAGCATGAGGTGCGCTCCTCGGCCACGCTGACAAAGCTCCCGGTGCCACGTCGGTGAGCCCGAGTTCAGCAACTCCCATGCCTCGATGGACGGCCGCTGGCGGCGCGGAGGTAAACGACCCCTGGCGGGGAATCATCGGATGCCCGGTGACGGACGGCGTTCGGCGGCGGGACGAGGTCGATTGCGTTCTGCACGCTCGCAACCTGCCGTGTCGCGGATAACGCCCAGTATTCCGAAGAAGCCCGCCCTCAATCGCCGAGCAGCCGCAGGAGGTCCTCCGCGCGGTACGGAGGGGTCCAGATCGCCGGTCCCCCTCGCTGCGCGCCCAGGCTGCTGGAGACCTGGATGACCGGCGGCGCCGACGGCGGCAGTCGGCGACGCAGTCGACTGCAGTGCCGCATCGGCGCCGCGTCGTCGCAGATCAGCGCCGCCGGCGGTCGCTGATCGAGGCGAGCGAGCGCCGAGTCGACGTCCGCGTGGCACTCGACCTGCAGTCCCGCCGCCCGCAGCCGGCGCTCGAGCAGACGGCGCCGCAGCGAGCCCGCCGTGAGCAACCAGACCACGCGGCTCGGACCGACCGCCGGCGTGGCGGAACGGTCCGGAGGCCAGAGACGGTCACCGGCGCGCCGCACGGCCTCCCAGGCGTCGCCAAGCGCGCGCTCCTCGCCGCGGTCCCACTTGGCCGTCAGCGACTCGAATTCGCTCGCGAGCAGCCCGAGCTCCGTTTCGAGGGCGCTGCCTGGCAATGGCGGGGGCGACGCCGCGAGCGCAGCCGCGAGCATCGCGAACGCCGTCGCAGTCGCGCCGGACGCCGGCTCCTCGCGCGCGCCGAGGACCACCGAGAGCAGGCGCGCAGCCAGCGCCGATCGACCCGCCGGTCCCAGCGGGCCCGGTCCGCTCGCGGGCGTCGCGACCGCACCCGGTGGTCCGGCGTCGAAGTGGCGGAGCCGCTCTCGCAACTCCGCCACCAGCTCGGTCAGGCTCGCGTCGGACAGGGCCGTGACTCCGGAGTTACCCGATCCGCACGGCGCCGAACTCGCGCAGTTCATGGATTCGTTCGACCTGCGATTCGGCGACCCGGTCGGGCGGCAAGCGTCGTGCATCGAACTCCGCCAGATCATAGACCTTTTCCGCGACCGGCGGAAGCGGCGACGCGCCCAGGTCGGCCACGCGGCGCGGCGGCGGCGCCGGTCGCGCCTCGAACGCGGCGGCTCTCGGCGGTTCGGGCGCCGCCGCCGGTTCGGCCCGCGGCTCGTCGACGGCCCGCACGAGATCCTCCTGCCCGGGCAGGAACGTCCGCGCGAAGTCGGTCGTCCCGGATTCGGGCCGCACGTCGAAGAGGGATGCGCCGGTCGACGCGAACGGATCGGCGACCAGCCCGCCCTCCGGCAGCGCGCCGCTCCCGAACGGGTTGAAGCGATCGACCAGGAGCCCGCTGCCCGGCTCGGCCTGCGGATCGCCGGAGTCGTCGACCTGGATCCCCGTCAGCGCCGAGGCGAGGTCCAGCCCCTGCGCGAGCCGCGCGGTCTGGACGGGGAAGCACTGCGCGAGCCGGGCGAGTCCCGTCGCCGCGTCGGCGATCGCCGGCGCGAGGCCGCCGACCGCCGCGGCGAGGTCTCCCGGACCCCTGGCCGCCAGCGCGTCGGGATCGAGCTCGGCCAGCCGGCCGCGGACGTTCTCGAGGACCCGGATCCGCGGATCCTCGGCTCCGGGCTGGAGCTTGCCTTGATCCGCGGTCGCCCGCAGCTCTGTCGTCAGCTCCTCGAGGTCCTGCGTGAGCGGCAGCAGGCGCTCGCCCTTCGCGCCGAGCCGCGCCACTTCCATGGCGATCTGGAACGCGAGGCGGCTCGCGCGTTCGACCACCGCGGCGAACGACGCCGGGGCGCCGGCCGCGTCGCGGTCGCCGGCTCGCGCCGGCACCGACGCGATCTCGTGGCGCACCGCCTCGATCGCCTGGCGGAGCCGGTCACGCCGCAGCGACACGGCGTCGTCGGAATCCCGCGCGGCGACGAGCTTGCCGAGCTGGCGAGAGATCGACTCGACGGCTGCGCCCTGGTGGTTGAGTTGCTCGAGGGTGGCGTTCTGCCAGCTTCGCGCGTCGCGCAGGTTGGCGACGAGGTCCGCCCCCTGCTCCACCAGCCCCTGTTGCTGCTTCGCCGAGGAGTCGGCGAGTTCGTCCCTTGCGACCAGGAGGCGCAACGCCTGGTCCGCCAGGCTTCCGGCGACGGGATTTTCCCAGTCGCCGTTCAGCCCGTTCGCATCGTTGTCCGCCATGGCCTGTTCGAGGCGGTGGAGCTCGCCCTCCAGCCCCACGTAACGTTTCAACCTGGCCTGCTGCAGGCTGAAGTGGCCGACCACGCCGGTCGTCAGGGCGGCGAGGTCCGGATCGGCCTGCAGGTCCTCGCGCCGCCAGGATTCGAGGTCGTCGGGGTTCAGCCCGCGGTACTTCCCGAGCAGCGCGTCGCGCGCCTGGATGGCCCTTTGCAGCGCGCGCTGGGACCGGGCGACCACCGCCGCCGCCACGATCGCCGCCGCCAGCGTGACGAGCGCGCCGAACCAGAAGGCGTTCGCCGGGTGCGCGCGGACATCGCCGATGGTCCGCAGATCCCGGAATCCGGAACCGTCGATCAACGATCCGGGGGTGGCGCCGAGCGCGGCCAGCAGACCGCCGCCGAGGCTCGCTCCCACCAGGAGCACGAGCAGGAACACGAGCCAGCTCGCGCCGGTCGGGCGACTCCGCTGCCGGCGCTCGGTCGGGCCCGGGACCTTGGTCCGCGCCGCGGCCGGCGCGGCGACCTCGGGGACGTCCACCTTCGCAGGACGCGCCGGCACCGGGTCGAGCGCCGCGGGGTCGTCGGCCGGGAAGTCCTCCAGGAGGTCCTCGTTCCACTCGCCCACCGGCGCGTCGGAATCCTCGTCCAGCAACAGATCGTCGTCCAGATCCAGGTCATCCCGGTCGCTCATTCCGCATACCTCTCTCGGGCAGCAGTGAGATCGGAGCAGGCTACCCGAGGCATATCGGCCGACCGACCGGAAACCGTAGCAGGAATTGAGGCGGGGGCGGCGGGTTCCCGTCCGCCCGCCTCCCGGCGCGCCATCGCCTGCGGCAAGAAACCGTCTCAATCCCCAAGAATGACCGGGCACGCGGCGTGCTTCCGCCAGCCGGACCCTGCCGGACCAGGAGGTCGCCATGCCCGTCGCCGTCACGCCAGCCGCCGCCATCCGTTACCGCCGCCTGTTCCCCGATCCCGAGGGCGCGCGGCCGCTGGGCTGGTTCTTCGCCGAGCAGCTCCTGGAATCGCGTGCGGATTCCGCGTTCCCGACCAACGCCGCGGGCGGCGACGAGGACGTCAACGCGTACCTCGTCGGCCTGCTCAGCGCCTGGGCGACCGGTCCCGGCTCGGCCGGGATCCAGCCGGGCGACGATCCGTCGCTGCTGCCCCCGGACCCGGCGATGGGATCGCGAGCCCGCGCCGAGCACTTCCGCCGCCAGGCCGATCACCGGCTGCTCGCCCTGGGGCTATTCGACCGCGAAGACCTCGTCAGGCGCCGCCGCGGCGCCTGGTGGCTCGCGGACGGGGACTCTCGCGTCCGCGCCGCCACGGTGGCCCGCTGCGCGTACGAGCAGGCGGCAGCCTCGCTGGCCGCGCGGGCCGGCAACGAGGACGGGCGGGTCGTGGTCTGGCGGAAGCTGGCCCGGAGGCTGCCCGACTACGTGCACGTGCTGCAGACGCTGGCGCGCCGGCGCCTCGGGCTGGGAGCCCGCCTCGCGGACGCGGATCTCGCGCGGCTCGGGTTCGCCGGCTAGACGATGTCGCGGATGAACGCCAGGATGTCCCGTTCGAGTCCGGCGGACCCGTGCGCCGCCAGCACGTCGTGACCCCCGGTCGGGAACGCCTGGAAACGGCTCTGCGAGTGGTGGGCCCGCTTCTGGAGCAGGCGCAGCGACTGGGGCGAGACCTGGTCGTCGTCGTCGCACTGGACGCCGAAGATCGGGACCTTGACTTTCGCCGCCAGATCCTGGGCGTAGAGCATCCCTTCGCTGGCGTCGACCAGCATGCCGAGGCGGCGGCGCACCGGGCTCAGACGCAGGAGCCGCAGGGCGCGCAAGATCCTCACGCCCGGGCCGACCCGCGGCACCAGGGCCGGAGCGACGAGCACCAGGCCGGCGACCGGTTCGCGCGCGGCGAGGTGCAGCGACAGCGTCGCGCCGAATCCGACCCCGACCACGAAGACCCGCCGGCAGGTGTCCGCCAGCAGGCGATACCCCAGCCGCACCTGCTGGAGCGACGCGCGCCAGCGCGCTTCGGGGCGGTCCGTCACCCCGTGCCCGTAGTCGGCGAGCAGGAGCCCGTGCACCGTCAAGCCGGCCTCGTGCAGCGTGCGGGCCAGCGGCACGAGGTTCGCGGGTCCCTGATCCGCGCCGTGAACCAGCAGGACGCCCGGCGCCCGGTCGGCCCCCACCTTCAGGAAGGACCGCTGGTGCTTCGGCACGCCGAGCTCCGTCTCGGCGAGCTGGCGGAGCCGCTCGTGCGTCTTGAGGACCATCAGCCGCGTGCGCTCGTCCTGCGAGCGACCGCGGCGGGTCCGCTGCAGGTCCCACGCGGTGAGCGACAGGTTCACCATGCGCTCGCGCCGCTGCTCATTGCGGACGATGTCTTCGGCCGGGTCGTTCTTCACGGGCGCTGATCCCTCACTCGCTGGCCGAACCGGTCGCGGACCGGATCGGGCTCGGGTTCGTCGCTGATAGATAGCGTCTCGACCGGCGAGGCGCCAAGGGATTTGAAGCGCGGGCCGATCAAGTCCTGCCGCCGGCGGCGGCGGCTTCGCCCAGCAGCACGTCGTAACGAGGCGCCAGGCGGTCCCAGCAGAACTCGTCGAGATCGCGAGCGAGCGAGCACACGTGGCCGCAGCCCTCGCCGCGGATCAGATCGGCCAGGAGCGCCACCAGCCCGTCCTCGGTCTCGTAGAAATGGCGGCCGCGGCAGCGCGAGCCGTACAGGCTCGGATAGACCTGCCGGCGCGGCAAGACCGGGTAGCACCCGGCATGGACCGCTTCCGCCACGGCGATGCCGAAGTACTCCTGCTCGGCGCAGCTGACGACGATGTCGGCGCGCGCGAGCCAGCCGTCGTAGCGATCGCGGTCGGTCGCGAATCCCACGTCGAGGCACCGATCCCCCAGCCGGTCGACCAGCGGCTGGAACACGGCCTCGCGGTGACGGCAGTCGCCGAGCAGGACGACGGCGAAATCGAGGTCGAGGTCGAGCAGCTGCAGGACGGCCGCAGCGAACACCTCCGGCCTCTTGTCGAACTCCCAGCGGTGGTTCCAGAGGATCAGCGGGCGCCGGCCGTCCCGCGGCCAGCGAGGTCCGGCGTCGTCGTGGCAGGGCCCGCCGCTCCAGACCGCGCGGCCGTCCGCGCCGTGCGGTCGTCGCGGGATCCCCACCGGCAACACGCGGCAGCGCGGCTCCAGCCGCGGCCGGATCCCGCGCGGCACGGCTTCCGGCATCCGGCCGAGATAGTCCGGCAACGAATCGAGGAAGAGATCGCGGTGGAACTCGGAATTGAACACGACGAGGTCCGCCGCCAGGCAGCTGATGATGTTCGTGAAGCCGAAGTGGAAGTCGAACTCCTCCTGGGGCGACAGCGGGTAGGTGAGCTGGTTCTCGTGCATGTAGAGGACCAGCGGCCGCCGGTCCAGGGGCGGCCTGAGGAGGCCGCGCAGGTCGGCCGCGTTCAGGAGGCTGGTCACGAAGAGGAGGTCGCACGGTTCGGGCTCGGCGGCCAGGCGATCGGCGAACCAGGCGGCGGCGCCCCGCATCCGCCACTTCCAGAATCGCGGCGGCAACGTCAGCGACCGGAACCGGTGCGCGGAATGGCGGATCAGGCCCGCCCGGAACTCGCGGTGGGAGCCTCCGTCGTGGGACTCGACGAACACGATGTCCAGGACGCGGCGCTCTGCGGCCATGCCCGCAACCCCCTTCAATTGATCTTTCGAGCACTTTATGGTAAAATCATTGGCAGTACCAGCGACAACGTCCGGACGCGAGGTATGGCGCCCCGCTCGGATTTTCCGTGCCAAGATTGGAGTCGGCAATGAACCTGAAGATGTCTGCGATGATCGTCGCGCTCGGCCTCGCGCTCGTCTGCGGCATGCCCGACCAGATCGCCGCGAGCGAGACCGGCGCGGCGGCCGGCCGGGTCGTGGTGAGCTTCGAGTCCGGCCTCGCCCTTGCGGTCGACACGGTCGCCGGCGCCCCCCGCACCGGCATCGCGGCGCTCGACGCCGTGCTCGCGCGCCACGGCGCGGTCCGACTCGAACCGCTGTTCGGCGGCATGATCGAATCGTTCGCTGACCCCGCGGTCCGCGAGGATCTCGCGCGCCACTACGTGCTGGTGCACGCCGACAAGGCGGGGAGCGAGGCGTTGAATGCCGAACTGCGGGCGCTCCCGTTCGTCGAGGACGCGGTGACGGACGTGCCGATGCGGCAGCACGGCACCGCTTACCTGCCGAACGACATCCAGTCCAACCAGTGGCACCTGCGCAACCTCTCGCTCGGCGGCGGGGATACCCGCGCCGTCGGCGGCTGGGCCGAGTCTCTCGGCGACTCGAACGTCGTCGTGGCGGTGCTGGACAGCGGGATCGACTGGCATCATCCCGACCTCGGCGGCACGCATCCCGACGAGGTCAACGGGTCGATCTGGACCAACTGGACCGAGTACCACGGCACCGCGGGCGTCGACGACGACGGCAACGGCTACGTCGACGACATCCGGGGCTGGGACTACGTGAACGTCACGTCCGTCGAGGTCTTCCCGGGCGAGGACTACGGTCCGCCCGACAACGACCCCATGGACTTCGGCGGCCATGGCACCCTCGTTGCGGGCTGCGTCGCGCCGATCACCGACAACGGGACCGGCATCGCCGCGATCGCGCCGGGCTGCAAGATCATGGCCGTCCGGATCGGCTGGCTGACGCCGGCCGGCGAAGGAGTCGCCTACCCGAGCTACATGGCGCAAGCGTTCGTCTACGCCACGGCCAACGGCGCGGACATCATCAACCTCTCCTATTCCACCGGCTACACGCCGGCCTTCGCCAGTGCGATCACGGCCGCACTGAACGCCGGGCTCGTGATCTGCGTCTCCGCCGGCAACGACGACTCCAGTGACGCCGGTTACCTGCAGGGCCTCGCCGACGACCGCATCCTCGCGGTCGCCGCCTCCAACAGCGGCGATGCCAAGGCCGACTTCTCCAACTACGGCACCTGGGTCGATCTGACCGCCCCGGGCACGAACATCTACACGACTTCGTACTCGTACCAGTCGGGTCAGAGCGGCTACCTCGCGACCCAGGGCACGAGCTTCTCGAGCCCCATCGCCGCCGGCGCGTGCGCGCTGATCTGGTCGGCGCACCCTGAATTCAGCTCGGCCCAGGTCGCGGCGCTCGTCCAGTCCTCGTGCGACGACATCGATTCCGTCAATCCCGGCTACGAAGGACTCCTCGGCGCGGGGCGCGTCAACCTGCTCAAGGCGCTCGGCGACAACGTCCAGCAGGTGCCGGCCGAATTCCTGGTCCTGCAGGACGCGGTGCAGGAAGCCGCGCCGGGCGACACGATCAAGGTGCGCGCGAGCCACGCGCTCGGGGCCGCCACCCTGCTCGGCAAGGGCCTCCAGGTCCTGGGCGGCTATGCGGACGACTACTCGGCGCGCGACCCGCTGGGCACGCCGACGGTCATCACCGGCAACCCCAACAATCCCGGGCTGCAGTTCGTCGGGCCGGTCGACCAGACCTGCGTCGTGGACGGCTTCCGCGTGCAGGGCGGCGGGGGCCGCATCTTCTCCGACATCCCCTATGCCGGCCGGTATGGCGGCGGCGTCATGCTGAACACGACGTCGCCCACGCTGCGCAACCTGTTCGTCACCGGCAACAGCGCCGGCAGCACGAACGAGCTGGGCCTGGGGGGCGGCATCGCCCTGCACAACTCGCAGGCCGTGCTCGAGAACGTCACCGTGACCGCCAACACGGCGACGTACGGCGCCGGCGTCTTCGTCTACCGCGGCGCCCCGACGTTCACCGGCGTCGTGGTCGACGGCAACACGCTCATCACCGACGACCTCTCGCACCCGCCCCTCGGCGGCGGCCTGCATGTCATCGACGCCGACGTGACCTTGACCGAGGTCTCCGTCACCGGCCACCTGAACGCCGACAAGGGCGGCGGGCTCTACCTCGACGGCATCAACTCGGCCGCCAGCCTGACGATGAACGGCGGCTCGGTGAGCGGCAACACCGCCCGGGTCGCCGGCGCGGGCATCTTCATGGACGGCGGCTCGCTGGACCTCGCCGGCGTCGAGCTGACCGGCAACGTGCGCTCGCCGGCGGCCACGTTCCTCAACGGCGGCGCTCTGGCCGTCACGGGCGCGACGGTGACCCTCGACGGCGTGACCTGCGACCAGAACGAAGCCCACGCCGGCGCCGGCGCCCAGTTCGGCGGCTGTCCCAGCGTGGCGATCACGGGCTCGGTCTTCACGCGCAACACCGGCGCGCTGTTCGCCGGCAATCTCTATCTGTCCGCGTGCACGATCGCGACCATCACCAACGTGACCATCGCGGACAACCAGTGTCCGAGCGGCGGCGCCGGTCTCTACGCGGTCACCACGCCGATCACGGTCAGCAACACGATCAGCGCGTTCAACACGGGCGCGGGCGCGACCGCCAACGGCATGTACATCTCCGGAGGCGCCGCCACGCTCAGCTGCAACGACGTGTTCGGCAACGCGGGCGCCGCCTACGGCGGCGTGGCCGACCCGACCGGCACGAACGGCAACATCGCGCTCGATCCGCAGTTCTGCGACCGGGTCGCGAACGATTACCGGGTCAACCCCGCCGGTCCCTGCGCGCCGGCCCAGAGCGGCGGCTGTGACCTGATCGGCGCGCTCGAGGCCGTCTGCGGCGTCGTGAACGCGGTCGACGATCCGGTCGTCCCCGTCGCGTTCCGGGTCGACGCGAACTTCCCGAATCCGTTCAACCCCACGACGACGATCCGCTTCGCGATCCCCGCCAGTGCGCGAACCCAGGTCGTCGTCTACGACGTCCGGGGCCGGCTCGTCAAAACCCTGATCGACGAGGTGCTGCCTGCCGCCACTCACAGCGTGCAGTGGCGCGGCGACGATGCGAGGGGCCGCGAGGCGGCGGCCGGCATCTATGTCTACAAGGTCACGAGCGGCGAACACGCCGCGGTCGGGCGCATGGCGCTGATCAAGTAGCGTCTCCGCGGGACGTCCCTCGCGCGGGCCGGGCGGCGGTCGCCCGGCCCGCGGCGCGCCGGCGGCAGGCGGCCGGACGGGGGCCCCGGCCGTTGCCGGCCGGGGCCGAGGGGATCATCCGTTTCCGGGCTCGACCCGCCGCCGCGGATCACTTCACGAGGGTCAGGCGCCGGCTGAGCAGCTCGCCCCCGGCCTCCAGCCGGTAGACGTAGGTTCCCGAGGCCAGCCGCTGGCCGTCGTCGCTCCTGCCGTCGAACACGACCTCGTGCCGTCCCGCCGCCAGCGGGCCGGCGAGCAGCGTGCGCACGAGGCGCCCGCGCAGGTCGTGGATCCGCAGGCGGACGTTCGCGTCGCGCGGCAGCGCGAAGCCGATCACCGTCTGCGGGTTGAACGGGTTCGGCACGTTCTGGCCGAGCGCGAGGTCCGCGGCGACCGCGGGGACTGGCGTCACCGTGCCCACCACCAGGTGCACCGGCACCACGACCGGCGCGCCGCCATTCGACATCACGACCAGATCGAGATCGTAGACGCCCGGCGCGAGACCGTTCGCGTCGATCGTCAGCGGGATCTGCGCCGCCGATCCGGCGGGCGTCTCTCCAGCCACCTGACCGGGAATCACCCAGGACACCTCGTCCTCGATCGCGAACACGCCGTCGCTCACGTCGTTGATCAGCACGTCGACCTCGTCGAGCGCGCGGACGCGGCAGGTCGCGCTGGCCGGACCCGTGACCGGCCACGTCCACGACCCGGTCGCGGCGGCCAGGTTCGAGGCGAGCGTCTCCCAGCCGCCGCCCAGACCGCGATCGAGCTGGAGCGTCACCCGCTCCACGCCGCCGGCGGCGGACCAGGACACGATACGGTTCTGCCCGACGCCCCAGACCTCGCCGCCATTGGGCGCGAGCACGGTGATCGTACGCTCGCGTCCCCCCGCGCCGCGCGCGGCGATCCCCCCGTTCTCCTGCACGGCGAGCTGCCAGACGAGGATCGATCCCGCCTGGCCCGTGTTCTCGATCGTCAGCGTGCGCTCGCTCGTCTGATCCGGCTCGAGCACCACGCTGAATGAGGCCGGCGAGACGGACATCGCGGCCGGGATGGCCGGCGCGGCCGGCACCCACGCGATGGCGCGGCCGGCGGCCAGGGAGCGCGCGCCGGTCGCGTAGCGGTTGAAGTAGGTCCAGGTCAGACCGTCGGGGCCGTCCTGGATGCCGGCGGTCGCGTAGCCGCGCGAGCTGTCGTTGTTGGTGACCTGCTGGTACTGGAAGACGATCAGCCCGTCGCCGGTCGCGGTCGGGTGGACGAGAGGATCGTACAGGAGCAGCTCGAAGTTCTGCTGGCCGTTGACGTCGTTCCGCATGCGGCTCCACTGAACGACGTAGACGCCCGCAGCGGCGTCGTAGTCGTGGTAGACGCGGTTCGTCCCGCTCTGCAGGAGGTCGTCCCAGAAGGGAGCGAGCAGCGGGTCCGGCGCGCCAGCGGCCGGCAGGCCCCAGTTGCGCCAGTCCTGGAAATAGGTCTGCCCGAGCGCGGCCCAGCCGTTCGAGCAGATCGAGATCCGGTCGTAATCGGCGCCGTGGTAGCGGAAGGCGAAGGGCAGGTCGAACGTCCGCGTATCGTCCTGCGCGGCGCCGAAGTCCGTGAGACCGACGTCGGTGCCGGCTCCGCCGTGGTTGGGATCGATCTCGCGCCACCAGAAGACCGGCGCGTCGGGCGACGGGTCCTGCTCGTCCCAGGCCAGGTAGCCGAGCGTGCCCGGACCGACGGGGCTGTCGAGAGAGCCCACGCCCACGGTCAGGGGCAGCTCGATCACCTGCCGCGTGCCCGTCGCGGTCGTCACGGTCAGCGCGCACGGAGCCAGGTAGCCGCCCCAGGCGTCCGCGGAGACCGCCAGCTGGAACGGCGCGAGGGCGGTGCCCGCCGTCGGCACGTTGCCGAGCGCCGCCGCGACCGGGCCGGTCAGGATCAGGAAGCCGCTCGCGGTCGTGAAGGTCGCCACCGCGCCCACCGCCGGCGTCGAGCCCGCGTTGCGGAGCGTCACCTGCAGGGACCCGCTCCAGCCGGGCGCGCCCGACCACTGGATCGCGTCCACCACGAACGCCGGCGCGCTCACCGGCAGATCCACGCGCGATTGCCAGGTCTCGCCGCCGGCCACGGCCGCGAGGCTCAGGATCGCGTCCTCGCCGTCGGGAACGTCGGCCGCGAGGCTCACGGTCCACGGTCCCGCCGGCACGACGGCGCCCGCTGGCACACTGTCCACGACGACGTCGCCGCCGGCGACCTGCACCCCCGCGGACGCGGCGGCGAGCGAGGTCACGACCGCGGTGGCCGCCTGGTCGCCCAGGTTCCGGATCTGCACGGTCAGGTCGGCGGTCTCGCCCGGATCCGGCATGCCGTCCGCGCCGTCGCTCCAGATCCAGCCGTCCTGGACGCAATAGGTCGTCACGGCACCGATCAGCAACGAGCCGCGGTGAGGGAACAGATCGTCGCCGGTCACCGTGACCTGGACGGCGCCGGCGCCGGCGCCCGCCGGCAAGGGCAGCAGCACCTCGCCCGCCTCGCCGGTCACGCCGGACGACCTCAGCGAGCTGTCGCGGTACAGCGCCACGCGAGCGCCCGCGAGCGGCTCGCCACCGGGGCGCGTCACCGTCACCGGGATCGTGCCGGCAGCCGCCGGGACCACGGCGGGGTAGGTCACGACCGGCACGGTCGGCAGCGCCTGGCGCATCTCCGTCGCGGGGTCGCCCATGAGGTTGTTCCAGACAGACCAGATTTCCGGGATCGACGGTTCGCCGACCCCGTACTGCCGGAAGAGCTCGAGCTTGCCGCGAGTGTGCGCATAACCGAGGTGGCGGTCGCGCTCGTTGACGGCGCCTTCCCAGGCGCCGTGGAAGTAGCAGTTGTTGTAGCGGGTGTGGGTCCCGGACGTGGCCGTGCCGATCGCGCCGATCGCCGCACCCGTGGGGTTGCGCAACATCGCCTCGGAGTAGGTGTGGGTGGCGGCCGCAAAGCTGCCCGAGCCGCAGGTCGGCATGATCGCGAAGGCCAGCTCGCCGGCGTTGGCCAGGTTGTCGATGTAGCCGGTCGAGAAGCCGCTCATGCCGATGTAGCCGCGGTAGGCATAGGCGGAGATGCCCTGGTTGAACTTGGCAGTGATCTGGCTCGCGAAGGGCGAGGCGAACACGGTGTCGATCTGGGCGTAGCCGCGGTGCTGCAGTTCTTCCTTGAGCCACTGGTTGACGTAGATCGTGGTCTCGCCCGAGCTGGACTGGTCGCCGACCAGCAGGGCGCGCGAGTACCAGCCGGGGTCGGTCGCGAGGTCGGGCTCGCGCTCGTAGCGCAGGATCTTCTGCACGATGTTCGAGAGCTCGACGACCGAGCGGGCGCTGAGGCGGCCGAGGTGCACGTCGGACAGGTCGTCGCCGCCCTCCAGGGTGGTGTAGTAGTGGTCGCCCTCGCCGTTGTAGCCTGACACGCTCTCGTGCCAGGTCGCGACGGGGCAGGTGCCGTTCGCGTCGCCCGCGAGGCACACGTACGCCAGGGGATCCTCGGCGGTGTCGTAGACCTGCTGGATGTAGGCCAGGATCTGGGCGGTCGAGGTGCCGGTAGTCTGCGTGGTGACCGCTTGCACGGTATAGCCCTGCTGCCGCCGCCACTCCAGGAGCGGCTCGACCGCGGCGGCCGCGCCCGTCGTCGACGTGATGATCATCAGATAGGTGCCGGGAACCTCCTCGAACTCCTGCCGCACGGCCGCCCCGCCCAGGGCCTGCGACTCGATCAGTCGCGCGAACGTGGCCGCGATGCGCTGGCGCTGCGGCCGCGGGGCGCCGGGATCGGCGACGAACGCCAGGTCGAGGTCGAGGCCGCGGGGCGCCGACTTGTCCGGCTGGACGACCAGAGGCACGACCTGGACGCCGTGCATGACGGCCGGCGAGCCCAGGCTGACCCCGGTCGCGGCCGTCGAGAGCTCGACGCGCTTGCCCGCGGGCACGGCCACGAGGGTCTGCCACGGTTCGACCGCGGCCGGCAGCTCGACCCGCAGACTGAGGCCGCCGGCGCCGGCGGCTTTCGTGGTCACCGCCGGGGAGTCCTTGGCCAGGACGTTCCCTGCCGCGAGGACGAGGACGAGCACGAGCACGAGCAGCGCGAGGCCGGCTGGCACGCGAGCGGCAGCGCGAGAGCGGATCATGGTCACCTCCGGGATTACGGGAGCCTGCGAGAACTCATATTCTATAGCATCTCTAGGCCAAAAAGCTAATGAAATGCCTCATTCATGCGGCGATCTGCCGATGAGAGCCCGCGCGGCGCGGCTCAGCGCGCGTCGCCGATCGCCGAGAATGCGGCCCAGAGGTTCGGGTGAGCGAGCGGGATGCCGGTCGCGGCGACACCCGGATCGCGCGCGAAACCGCGCTTGGTCGCCGCGAGCGCCTGCGTCCGCGAGCTGGTCGCAGACGTGGTCAACCGGGCATAGTACCCGGCCATGAATTCGGCCGCGCCGTCGCCGCCGACGTCCCACAGAGCGGCGACGACGCTGTGCGCGCCCGCGTAGAGGAACGCCTGACTCAGGCCAACGAGACCCTCGCCCGCCACGAGCTCGCCGAGAGCCGACGAACAGGCCGACAGGACGACCTGGTCGCAGGCCAGGTCGAGGGCGAAGATCTCGGCCACGTCGAGGAACCCGTCGTCGCCTCCGGTCGCGGCCAGCACCAGGCCGGAGTACTGCGGCCGTTCCTCGTTGAAGAGTCCGTGGGTGGCCAGGTGCACCGACCGCCAGGGGACAGGCCCAGCAGCCGCCGTCCGCAGGCGATCGGCCGTGGCCGCGACACCGGTGTAGACCCGGGCCCGTTCGCCGTACAGGTCGGCCAGGCGCCGCGCCTCCGCGGTCGCGCCGGGAACCGGCGCCAATCCAGCGGCGCCGGCGACCCGCACGAAGACGCTGGCCTCGGCGGGGCTCGGCAACGCGGGATCCGCGAGCAGGAGCAAGGGCGCCGCGGATCCCGGCAGCGGCGGCAGCCGGCGGAGCTCGGCGAGCGCGCTCACCGAGGGCGTGGTCGCCAGCTCGACCAGCTCGACCAGCCACGGCAGCCGAGCGAACTCTCCGGCGTCCGAGTCGCGGACCGGCAGCGCCTCCAGCGGCAGGTAGTGGAGCAGACCGTCCGGCACGACGATCACCCGGCGAACACCGGCGAGCTCGCCGAGGAACGGATCGAGGAGCGCACGCGCCGCAGCGCGGGCAGCCGGCACGTACCAGGCGGCGTCGGCGCCGGTCAGGGAAGGATCCTGCAGCAGAGGCACCAGGGCGCGCACGAGGGACTCGATCTCCGCCTCGGCCGGCAACCGGCGGACGATGAACCGGTCGTCGGAGATCAACCAGGCGTGGGAATGGCGCGCGCCCAGCTGGAACTCCAGGATCGCCTCTCCCGGCTCCAGCACCGACTCGCGCAGCTCGGACAGGGTGACCGGCTGCGGGTAGCGCAGGTTCGCGTAGCGCGGGTCGGCGGCGCGCAGATCGGCCTCCAGCACCTCCAGGCGGGACTCCAGCCGGCGGATCGCGGCGTCCAGCGCAACCGCGCTGTCAGGCGCGGCAGCGCGCCGTTCCTCCAGCCCGGCAATGCCGTCGAGGATCGCGGTCTCGCGCTCGCGGAACGATGGATCGGCGCGCAGGCGCAGGTCGACCTCGGTCTCGGCCAGCAGGTCGAGCAGCCAGCGACCCCGCCCCTGCTGGGCCACCTCCCAGGCGCGCTCGGCGTGGCCGGCGGTCGGTTCCCCCACGTGGCGATCGTAGAGCACGTCCACCAGCGCATCGAACGAGCGGCCGACCTGGCTGAAGTAGCCGCTCTGCACGCTCGCCGAGCCGCCGCTGCGCCGGCGCACCTGCAGGACGGTGGCCACCGCGTGCTCGAGCTGAGCCTGCGCCACGTCGAGGCGGCCCTCGCGACGGGCGATCTCCGCGAGTCCCGCCCGCGCCGATTCCTGCAGGTCGAAGTAGCCGAGCGCATCGGCTCGTTCGGTGGCCGCCTCCAGCAGCGGCCGGGCCGCGGCGAGCAGATCCTCGTCGATCAGCGCGTGCCCCTTGACCTCGAGCGCCTTGGCCTCGTCCAGGGGAAGCTCGAACTCGCGCGCGTACGCGACGGCCGAGTCCAGATCGGCGAGTCCCCGCGCGAGGTCGCCCAGCACGCAACGGCTCTGGCCGATCGCGAGCAGGATCGTCGACTCGGTACGCCGGTCGCCCGACGCCCTCACGAGCGCGAGGGCCTCTTCGTAGCGCGGCAGCGCGGCCGCGTGCTGGCCCTGGAACGCCAGGATGGACGCCAGATTCGTCAGGTACCAGCCCTGGCGCCGCGGATCGGTCGTCAGGTCCCCGGCCTCTCGATACTGCGCCTGTGCGCGGGCGAAGTCGCCGGTCAGGAAGTGGATCCCGGCCTGGTCGCCCAGGCACCCGGAGAGCACCTCGGGATCGCCGCAGGAGCGCGCGAGGTCCTCGGCGGCCTGCAGCGTGACCATCGCCCGCGTGAGCTCGCCTCGCATCGCGTGGGTGGTGCCGATGAAGTGCAGGGCCCGCGCGCGTCCCGGCTGGTCGCCCGCCTCGGTGTACGCCGCATAGGCCTCCTCGCGCAGGGCGAGCGCGCCGTCGAGGTCCATGCGCAGCCGCTGGATGACGGAAAGGGACAGTGCCGCGTCGCCGCGCCAGCGTGGCAGGCCGAGGGCCATCGCGGCCTGGCGGGCGGATTCCAGGTGCTCGGCGGCACGGTCCATCTCGCGGGTGCGGACCAGGACGCGGCCGAGGTTGAGCCGGGCCAGCGCGAGGGCCATCGGCTGATCGAGCTCGGCCGCGAGGCGCTCGCACCGTTCGAGACGCGGCTCTGCCGCGGTCTCCGGTTGCGAGTCGAGCTCGAGGACCACCAGGCGTTCGAGGGCGACGAGCACCGCCAGGCTATCGCCCCGCGCCTCGCCGGCGGACAGCAGCTCGGCGTAGGCCGCGGCGGCCCGCGCGGGGTCCGCCGATTCCAGTTCGCGCAGCCGCGCATCGGTCCCGCCGACCCAGCGGGCGCGGGCCGAGCCCTGCGCTGCGGCCAGGTTCTCGAGCGGGACCGACTGGCCCAGCTCGAGCGAGCGCCAGGCTCCTTCCGCCAGATCGAGGTCGACGGCGCCGGACCGACCGGCGGCCGCGAGCAAGCCCACGAGGACAACGATCTTGCCATTCCTCACGCCGGCGGGGGATGATCTGTCGCGGAGCTTCCACATGGGCCACCTCGGTCCCTGGGTAGCGAATGTCAGCACGAGCCCCATAGCAGCAGTATCGCACGACCGCGTCGACCGGCAACCGACCCGGGAGCTGTCGTTGGACGAACCGCGCTTGCAGGAATCGCTCGATCAACTCCGCCGCCGCGCGCTCGACGGCGACGCGCGGGCCGAGGCCAGGCTCTTCACCGAGCTGCGCGTAAGGTTCCTGACCATCGCCAAACGCAGAGTGCAACCGGACCACGCCGAGGACATCGTCCACGAGGCACTCGGGATCGTCCTGGCGAAGAACCAGGACCTCGGCCGCGACCGGAGCATACTCCTGTGGGGGCTGACCGTGTTGCGCAATGTCATCGGCAATCACTACCAGGCCCGCCGCCGGGAAATCGCCCAGACCGTGCAGGTCGACGACTGGCGGACCATTCCCGAGGCGGCGATCGCCGCCGACCCCGTCGACCTGCTCGGCACCGCCGAGTCCGCGGCGCGGCTCGAGGCCGCGCTCGCCGAGCTGACCCGCTCGGCGCCGCGCTGTGGCGCCATCTTCGCGTGCATCCTGGAGAGCCTCGAGCGCGGCGGCGGCGCCCGCGAGATCAGCCAGCGCGCTCTCGCAGCAGTGCAGCGCCTCTACCCGGACCTGACGCACAACGCCTTCTACGTCACCCTCCATCGCTGCCGCGCGCGGCTGCGCAGCCTGCTCGACGAGTCCGAGGTGGCCAATGGCTGACCGATCGTCCGAACGCGAGATCCGCCCCGCCGACCTGCTCGCGGCCTACGAGCTGGGCCTGCTCGACCCTGCGGATTGCGCGCGATTCGAAGCGGCCACGACGGACGACCCTGACCTGCTGCTGGATCTCTATGACTCCGCCGCCGATGCGCAGGCGCTCGCCCGCGACCCCGGCCGCTTCGCGCAGGTGATGCGCGCCGCGCTGCGGCCCCCTCGATCCGGGCTCGTCGAGCGGATCCGCCAGCCGTTCCGCCGCGGACCGCGCCGCTGGGTCCTGGCGCCCGTCGCGGCGGCGCTGGCGCTGGCGGTGTTCCTCCTCGTGCCGGGCGGGGACGAGTCGTTGCGGTCCCTGGCCGTCCTGGAGCCCCTGCCTGCCTCCCGCGTGGAGGTGCGCGCCGGCGAGTCCCAGGCCGAGGTCGCGTATGGAGCCGCCCTGGACCTCTACCGGGCCAGTCGCTGGCGCGACGCGACCGGGGCGTTCCAGCGATCGCTGGACGCCGCCGACGCGACCTGGTCGCGCAGGGATCAAGCGCGGCTGTACCTCGGCAGCAGCCTGCTGCTGGCCGGCCGGATCGAGGCGGCCATCCCGGAACTCGCGGCCGCCGGCGCCTCTCCCCTGCCGCCGGTCCACGAACGCGCCGCCTGGCAACTCGCCCAGGCGTACCTGCTGCTCGACGACCTGGCCCGGGCTCGGGAGACCCTCGCCGGCCTGCGGTCGAGTCCGGTCTACGGCGACCGCGCCGCCGCCTTGCTCGAGACCCTCTCCGCCCGAGACTGACCGGCCGCGGCGGACGGCGAGCAGCGCGGCCGCCCGTCTGCCCGGTTGATCGGGGGGCCCGCCTCTGATACAATCGAAAATGACTCCAGAATCACCCACCAGACTGAGGAGACCGCCATGACCCTCGCCCGCTCCCCCGCGTTGACCGTCCTGGTCGTCCTCGCACTCGGCGCCGGCGCCGCCCTCGCGCAGTCCGGCGGCCGGATCGGCAACCTCAACGACCCCGTCCCGCCTTCGGTGCCCGGCCTCCTCGTGGGCAACCAGGTGTTCGCCTACTTGGTCATGCCCGACGAGCAGGTCGCGTGCCCCGACGGCGGCTTCATCCTGCAGACCGTCGCGATGACCCTCGACTTCACCGCCGAGCAGGTTCCCGCGACCATCACGGTCAATGCCGGGCTTCTGGACGCGCACCTCGAGGACAACGGGTTCTACGTGCCGGGCGGCGAGATCGGGACCTCGCCCGAGATCACGGTGACGATCGATGCGCCGGGTCTCCACGTGATCCCGGTCCCCCTGCAGGGCGCCTGCGGGTGCGAGCCCACGGACGCGCCGTACTTCCTGTCCTTCCGGTACCTCGGACCGGCCGTCGCCAACCTCGCGATCGACGACCAGCCGGCCCCCGGCATCGTCTATCTCGACAGCGGCAACGGTTACGTCGACATGTACGAGCTCGGCAAGACCTCGGGCGGCAAGGTGATCATCTGGGGCGACATCGTGTGCTGCATCGCGGTCGGCGCGGAGCCGACGACCTGGCAGGACGTCAAGTCGCTGTTCCGGTAGGATCGGCCGAGGCAGGCGACGAACCGCGACGAAGCTCCCGCGACGAAGCCCGGCGCTCGCGCCGTGAAGACGCGAGCGCCGGGCTTTGCGCCCTTCCGGACGGTGCTACTTCACGAGGGTCAGCTTGCGGCTGAGCACCTCTCCGTTCGCGAGCAATCGGTAGACATAGGTCCCTGACGGAAGCGCGCGCCCTCGCTCGTCACGGCCCGGCCAGACCACCGAGTGGTCGCCGGCAGGCTGCTCGCCCTCGACGAGCACGGCGACGCGCCGGCCCGTCAGGTCGTAGATCGCGAGCTCCACCGGACCCGCGGCGGGCAACGCGAAGTCGATGCGCGTCAGCGGATTGAACGGGTTGGGGCGGTTCTGCGCGAGCGTGACCGCCGCCGGCAGGTCGCCGACCGGCGTCACCGACCCGACCAGGAAGAGCACCGGGACGGTGAGCGCCGGGCCCGCGTTGTGGCTGATGATCAGAAGTTGCTGGTACACGCCGTCCGCGAGGCCCGCGGCGCTGGCGATCGCGGTCAGCGTCACGGCGCTGCCGGCTTGAACCTCGCCCGACCAGGCGTCGAGCTCGAGCCAGCTGAGGTCGTGCTGGATCGTGAAGTAGCCGTCGCTCTGGTCGGTGGCCTCGAGATTGACGCGGTCGGTGACCCGCGCGAGGCACGCGCCGCTGACCGGACCCGTGACGATCCAGTCGTGGTGGCCCTGCGAGGCCGGGACCGCGGCGGCGATGGTCTGCCAGTTCGCCCCGGCGTCGTGCGAGACCTCGACCGTCACGGAGTCGATATCCGGCGTGGCATGCCACACGATCTGCCGCGACTCGCCTTCGGACCAGCGTTCGCCGCCGTCGGGGGCCAGGAGGTCCACCGTCTCGACCAGGCAGGCGAGCGAGATCTCGCCGGTGAGCGTGTGCGGCGGCGAGCCGTACTGATCGCCCTGGAGGATCCAGGGCAGGGTGAGGTCGCCGACGCCGACGTCCACGACGATCGTGACGGTGCCCACGGCGGTGCGGCCCTCGTGGATCAGGTCGTAGCTGCTGCCCTGCCAGAAGGCGTCGGCGCCGTCGCCGCTGTGGTTCTGCCAGACGAGGTCGCCGTAGTCGTCCAAGAGATCCGTGCCGCCCAGGAGATCGACGCCCGGCGGCAGGGCGAGCGTCGCGTTCAGGATCCACTCCCAGTCCGGGCTGCCGTTGTGCACGGAGACATGCAGTGTGATCGGTTCGCCAGGGATGTAGCCGCTCTCCTGCACGGCGAGCCAGCTGCCCGTCAGCGACTTGTCGGGCTCCGCGGGCACGGTGGGATCGGTCTGGCTGATCGCGTAGAGCAAGGTGGTGCCGGGGACGCCGTTGTTGGCGATGTGCAGGGTCCGGCTCTGCTGGCCGCCGGGCGGGACCGTGAACGTGAGGTCGAGTGGGTCGACTTCACAGGTGGCGTCCGAGACGAAGCCGGCCGGTACGTAGGTCACCGCGAGACCGGCGGCGAGGGTCGCGGCGCCTGGAGCGTACAGGTTGGAGTAGGTATAGAGTACGCCGTCGGTCCCGGTCGGGTTCTGGATGCCGGCCGTGGCGTAGTTGCGGGCGTAGTCGTTGTTGGCCACGGTATGGTACTGGACGACGATCGTGCCGTCGCCGCTCGCGGTCGGGTGGTGGGCGGGGTCTTCCAGGATCACCTCGAACGTCTGCTCGGAGCCCGAGTCGTTGCGCACGCGGCTCCACTCCACGATGAACCGGTGCCCCGCCGAGTCGTACCACCGGAACACCCGGTTCGCGCCGTTCTGGTAGAGGTCGTCCCAGAACGCGGCGATCATGGCGTCCGGACTGCCGGCCGACGGGATGGTCCAGTTGCGGTAGTCGCGGAAGGTCGTCGCGCCCGGGGCGATCCAGCCGTTGGAGCACACGGCGATCGAGGAATACTCGCGACCGTAGTAGCGAAAGACGAACGGCAGAGCGACGACTTCCGTGTCGTCCTGCTCGTAACCGAAATCGGAGAGCCCGACGTCCGTGCCGAACCCTCCCCGGCTGGGGTCGATCTCGATCCACTCGTACGGCCGGGCGTCCCCATAGCCGGTGTCGCCGCTGTCGAAGGCGTAGTAGCCGTAGGCATCCGGTCCGGCGGGGTCGCCGTCGCCGACCGCACCGACGGCGATCACGAAGTCCACGCGGCGCCGGGCGCCGTCGGTCTCCGTCACCCGCAGGGTGAGCGGCGCCAGGTGACCGCGCACGCAATCGTCGGTGAACGTGACGCCGAAGGGGTCGCCGGTATTGGCGGCCTGGCCGTCGATCGGCAGGGCGTTCCAGGCGCCCAGCGAGTCGGTGATCGCGATCCAGGGGCTGCGCGAGGTGAGGACCGCCGTGGCGCCGGCACACGCGCGATGGCCGAGGTTCGCGAGCGTGACGGCGAGGGTCCCGGTCGCGCCGGGGAGCGGATCGCCGGCGGAGAACTCGGTGCCCACGACCTCGAGCCGGCTGCCGATCGTGGTCAGCGTCAGCTGCGAGACCCAGGCGCCGCTGTCGCCGTCGACCGCGATGCGCAGGCGGCACGGCTGCTGGTCCGGCGCGTCGGCGGCGACGGCGACCACGACCGGCTGGTCCCCGGCCTCGGTGCGGCCGGCGCCGATCGGCGGAAACGTCGCCTCGGGTTGCACGACGGCGATCCAGGGACTCTCGCTCGTCACCGTGGCCACGAGGCCGCTGGCGGGCCCCGAACCGAGGTTGTGCAGGACGAGGTCGATCGCGAGCGGCTCGCCGGGGTTCGCGACCCCGTCGCCGTCGCCGCCGGCGTCATCGAGCGTCCAGCTCTCGAGGGAGACCCAGGTCGCCTGGTCGCCGACCGTGATCTCGCCGCGGTACGGCAGCAGGTTGTGACCGCTCGCGGTGACGAGCAGGCTGCCGGCGTCGAGCACCGGTAGCGGCAGCGTGATCTGACCGGTCTGGTCGGTCAGGCCGACCACGCGGACCGACGTGCCCTGCACGGCAGCCACGCGCAGGCCCGCGAGCGGCGCACCGTCGCGGGTGATCGTGACTGGCAGGGCGCCCGCCGCTGGCGGCAGCTGCGCGGGGTGGCTCACGACGAGATCGGCCGGTTCAGCCATCCAGACGTCGGTGGCCGGATCGCCCATCAGGTTGTTCCACACCGAGAATCTCTCGACCGTATGCAGCTCGGTCAACGCGTAGTTGCGGAACAGTTCGAGCTTGCCGCGGGTGAGAGCCGGGCCAGTCCGGTGGTCGCTGCCGTTGATCAGGCCCTCCCACACGCCCTGGAAGAAGCAGTTGTTGTAGCGCGTGTGGGTGCCGCCCGTCGCCGTCGCGATCGCGCCGATGGCGCCGCCGTTGGCGTTGCGCAGGAACGCCTCCGTGCGGCACGACGATTCAGATTTGAAGTTGCCCGTGTTGCAGGTCGGAAACAGCGCGAAGGTCTGCGCACCGCCGTTGCTGAGAACGGCCGCGTGGCCGGCCGTGAAGCCGCTCATGCCGGCGAATCCGCGATAGCCGAACACGCTGCAACCCTGGTTGAGGTAGCTGATCATCGACGCGGTGAAGTTGCCCCCGAAGACCGTGTCCACGTGCGTATAGCCGACCGCGTCGAGCTGCGCGCGCAGCCACTGGGCGCAGTAGATCGTGGTGATGCCGCTGCTCGAGGGGTCGCCGACCGCCAGGCCGCGCGTGAACCAGGCTGGATTCTGGCGGGGTGGATCCGTCTCGTAGGCGACGATCTTGGCGACGATGGTCTGCAGCTCGGCCAGCGAAGCGCAGCTCAGGCGACCGACCTGCACGTCGGGCAGGATGTCATTGTCGGCGAGCTGGGTGTAGTAGTGGTCACCCTCGCCGCTGAGGCCCGAGACGGTCTCGTTCCACGTGGGCACGGCGACCGAGCCGTTCGCGTCGCCCACGAAAACCACATATTCGAGCTGCGGCTCGAGGGTCTGGTACTGGTTCACGAGCCAGTTCTTGATCGCCGAGTTGGTCGTGCCGGTCTGGGTGAGATCGGCGACCACGACGTGGTAGCCCTGGCGCCGCCGCCAGTCGACCAGGGGCTGCAGCGACGGGCTGACGGTGCTCAGGTTCGGACAGATCGCGAGCCAGGTGCCGGGTACGTCGTTCACGGCCGTCTCGCCGATCCGCGCGGCTGCGTCGCCGTTGATCGCCGCGGCGGCGACGAGCCGGAGCATCGACGGCGACACGGGGCGCGACGGCGCCGCCGCCTTGCTGACCTGCCAGCGCAGGTCGATCTCGACGGTGCCGGCGACCGTCGCCCGGCGCGCCGCCGCGTCGTAGCTCACGGGCCGCACGACGATGGGCGCCACCGTGACGCCGCCGAGGCTTGCCGGAGCGCCGACGGACACGAGCTCCGCGCCAGTCGGAGCGGCCTTGCCGTACCAGCCGGCGTCGATCGTGAACTCCGTCGCGCCGTCCGGCTGCACCGGCAGCAGGTCGAGATCTCCGAGCACGCGCTGGTCGCTCGCGATCGCCGTCGTCACCGCGGTCGCGCCGGCCGGCACCACGACGAGCCCGGTCCAGACCGGGACGCCGGGACGGCCGATCTCCCCCTCCACGCTGCAGTCCGGCAAGGTCAATGCTTGCCAGGTGCGGCCTCCGCCAGCGACGGTCTCGTGCGCGAGCGCGCCGACCTCGACGCGCAGCACGAGTCCGCCGGGCGTCTCCTCGACGACGGTCGCCTGGATGGCGGGACGCTCGGGTCGCGCGGGGTCGAGCGGCTGGACGACCGGAGCGGCCTGGGCGGCAACCGTCAAGGCGATCAAGATGACGAGCGGCAGACGACGCAGCGGCATGGCAGGATCTCCAGGCTGGCGAGATTCGACGGGGCGGTCCGCTCAATTCTAATCGATCGCGGCCTGAAGCTGAAGCGTGCGCGCGTAAATATCCCGAATAATTGACATTTGCCGTCGCCCTGGCTGGCGAGCGGCCGCCGGCTGGGCTAGGATTCCCGCCGGACCCTCGCGCGAAAGGACCTCCAATGGCCAGCGAACCCACCCGGAATCTCGAGACGTTCGACAATCCGGCCCCGGAACGGGACTACGAGATCGAGTTCGATTGCCCCGAGTTCACCTGCCTGTGCCCGCTCACCGGTCAGCCGGACTTCGCTCATTTCCACGTCACGTACGTGCCCGATCGAACGTGCCTCGAGCTGAAGTCGCTCAAGCTCTACCTGTGGAGCTATCGTGACGTCGGTGCGTTTCACGAGAAGGTCACCAACCAGGTCCTCGACGACCTCGTGGCGGCGGCGCGGCCGCGGATGATGGAGGTCGTCGGCGACTGGTTCGTCAGGGGCGGCATCACCACGCAGGTGCGTTGCACGCACATCGACCCCGCCTGGCACGCGGAGTGATCCGCCCGCGCCGCGAATGCGCGAGCGGACATTCGCGCCGCGGGCGGATCACTCCGCATCGCCGCGTCAGGTCGCTGTGCGCGGCGCCGGAGTGAGGATGATGGGTAATGCGGCGTCGCAGGCGGGACACTTCGGAGCGGTGAGGCGACACTCGGTCTGGTAGCCGCGGCGAGCGATCACCGCCTCGCCGCACGCCGGGCAGCGGGTGTCGTTCCAGGCGGGCAGGCGGACGTTGCCCGCGTAGACGTAGTGCAGCCGCTCGGCGCAGAGGCGGGCGGCGCGGTCGAGCGTGGCCGGCGGAGTGGCCGGCGCGTCGAACTTGTACTCCGGGCGATACGCCGACAGGTGCAAGGGGATGTCGGGCGAGAGATCCGCCACCCAGTCGCGCAGCCTCGCCAGCTGAGGGTCGCCGTCGTTGTGGCCGGGAATCACCAGGTTCGTGACCTCGACGTGGACGCCGGCCGCCACGAGCGCCGTGATCGTCGCGAGCACGGGGGCGAGCCGGGCCTTGCAGACCTCGCGGTAGAAGCGCTCGTCCATGCTCTTGAGGTCGATGTTCGCCGCGTCCAGAAGAGGGATCAGCTCCGCCAGCGGTTCCGGATTCAGGTACCCGTTGCTCACCACGACGTTGACGAGGCCCGCCTCGCGCACCAGGCGCGCGGTGTCCCGCACGAACTCGAACCAGACGAGCGGCTCGCTGTACGTGTAGGCCACGCCCATCGACCCGTGGCGGCGCGCGAGCCGGACGATGTCGGCCGGCGCGAGGTTCTCGCCCGCCGCGCCCTTCTGCTGGCTGATCTGCCAGTTCTGACAGAACGCGCAGTGCAGGTTGCAGCCCTGGGCCGCCACCGAGAGGATCGGCCGCCCGGGCAGGAAGTGGTAGAGCGGTTTCTTCTCGATCGGATCGAGGCCGGCGGCGACGACCTTGCCGTACTGGAGCGGGACCATCGCGCCCGCGCGGTTCCCGCGCGTGCCGCAGGGTCCGTCCTGGCCCTCGCGGAGCTGGCACGCGGTGGGGCACAGCTTGCAGGCGACGCGGCGATCGGAGATCGCGTCCCAGTACGCGGCGGCGACGCTCACGACCTATCCTCCAGTCGGGCGGCGGCCCAGGCGGCGACCGCGCGGGTCTCGGGATCGGGGTCGGTCTCGGCGAGGCGCCGCGCCACGTCCAGAAGATCGACGCGACCGGTGTTCGCTGCCACCACGAGGGCATTGCGCCGCAGCCCGGCCGGGTGGGCGCGCCACAACGGCGTGCGGCGCAGGCGCGCCCGGAAGGTCGCTTCGTCGAGCGCGAGCAGGTCGCCGAGGTCCAGCTCGCCATGGGCCGCGAGCGGCGCGTAGTCCGCCGGCGGCGCCGGCCGCGACGGCGAGAGCCGCAGCGCCTTGTCGTTCCAGGGACAGACCTGCTGGCAGACGTCGCAGCCGAACAGGTGGTCGCGCTGCCGCTCGCGGTCCGCCGCCGGCGCCCGCCCTCGCCACTCGATGGTCCAGGTCGAAAGGCAACGGCCGGCGTCGAGCACCCGCGGCGCCGCGAACGCGGCGGTCGGACACGCGTCGAGGCAGCGGGTGCACGTACCGCAGCGGTCGGAGTCGACGCGCGGCAGCCGCCCGCGCGGCGACACCTCGTACAGCGGCCGCGGCGGCGACGGCAGATCGACGAAGAGGAGGTTGGTGGGCGCCACGGCGAGGAAGAAGCCGGACCCGAGGGTCTCGTGGATCAGGCAGGTATTCTTGCCGACGAAGCCGAGCCCGGCGGCGGCCGCCCAGTCGCGTTCGAGGTACGGCCCGGTGTCGACGGCGGGATGGGCGACGAGCTCGGGCCAGTCCGCGCGAAGACCCGCGAGCACGTCGCGGACGTCCGCGAGCAGCACGTCGTGGTAATCGCGGCCGCGGGCGTAGCGCGCGACCCCGGCGAGCCAGCCGGGCGCCGGATCCGCGGCCGGCCAGCCGTCAGTGTATCGCTGGGCGAAGACCACGAGCGACCGCGCCCACGGATTGCGGCGTCGCGGGTCGGACCGCTCGTGGCGGGTCGCGGCGAGGTACTCGAGACCGGCGTGCCGCCCCGCGTCGAGCCAGGCGCGCCACGCGGCCGCGTGGGGCGCCTCCGCGTCGAGCGGTGCGGCGCCGGCGAGGTCGATCCGGTGGCGGGGGCACAGCTCGGCGAGCCGCGCGGCGAGGTCGGCGGTGCGGATCGCGATGTCCACGGCTAGCCCAGCCGCCCGGCGGCCTCGGCGTAGCCTGCTTCGAGCCGCGCCACGACCTCGGCCACCGTCGGGACGTCGCCGATCATGCCGGAGACCTGGCCGATCTCCAGCTCACCCTCGTCCAGGTCCCCCTCCAGCATGCCGCGCCGCGCGCGCCCCTGGCCGAGCAGCTCGACGAGCTCGTCGCGGCTCGCTCCGCGCGCCTCGAGTTCGGCGACCCGCTCGGTGAAGCGGTTGCGCAGCAGCCGCACGGGGATGTGCTTCTTCATCATCAGCATCGTCTCGTCGAACGCCGCCGCGGCGACGCGCGCCTTGAAGGCCGCATGCCCGCTCGATTCCTGGGTCATCGCGAAGCGCGTGCCGATCTGGACGCCGTCCGCGCCGAGGGCCATGCAGGCCGCCCACTGGGCGCCGGTCGCGATGCCGCCGGCCGCGACCACGGGGATCGTCACGGCGGCCACGCACTGCGGCACGAGCACCAGGGTCGTCAGTTCCTCGCGACCGTTGTGGCCACCGGCCTCGAAGCCCTCGCAGACGACCGCGTCGCAGCCGGCGTCCTCGCACTTGACGGCGAGCGCCGGGCTCGCCACGACGTGCAGCACCGTGCACCCGCGGTCCTTGAGCCGGCCGATCGCCCGCCGCGGCGAACCCGCGCTGGTGACGAAGAGCCTCACGCCCTCGGCGAGCGCGATCTCCAGGATCTCGGCGCTGTGCGAGTACAACAGCGGCACGTTCACGCCGAACGGCCGGTCGGTGAGCGTCCGGCACTTGCGCAGCTGGTCGCGAAAGAGGTCGGGGCGCATGCTGCCGGAACCGAGCAGGCCCAGGCCGCCGGCGTTGGCGACCGCGGCGGCCAGCCTGGCTCCGCTCATGTAGATCATCCCCCCCTGGATGATGGGCAGCCGGGTGCCCAGCAAACGGCAGAGTCGATTGGTCGACCAGTCCATCGCGTGGTCCTCGCTCGGGTTCCCGCAGGGTGAGCGGCCGCGTCACCCGGGTGCGGCCCTCGACGGTCAGGGTAGCGCGGGCCGACCCCGAATCCCACCCCCGATTCACTGGAATCGGGAGGAGCGACGGGGAATCCTGCTCCGCAGGCTGGAAAAGTCGACCGACTTGGTTGGCAAATAATCGCGGTGAACTGACGAAATCCGCCTTTGAATTCCTGGCCTCCCATCGACTATCGTACGCTTGTTGCGAATCCCTACCGATCGCCTGGAGGTGTTCATGCGGGGTCTCATCTGCCTGGTCGGCTGCCTGGCAGTCCTGCTTCCACTGCGGGCTGCGCGCGGCGGCGATTACCTGGGACGCTTCGAGGTGCCTGCCGGCGCGATCAACGCCGGCCCCGACGCGTGCGCCACCTGCCACGAGGACATCGCCGCGTTCTACGAACACTCACCCCACGCGCCGGCGCGGGGCCTCGCGGTTCCCGGAACCGGCACCACCGCCTGCGAGGCCTGCCACGGGCCCGGCAGCCTGCACGTCGACGGCGGCGGCGACGGCTGGATCCTCGGCGTCGAGGCGCTCGGGCGACTCGACGCCGCGGACAGGGCGGCGATGTGCACCCAGTGCCACGTCGACAAGGACCTGCACTTCGCGACCAGCGCGCACGCCGGCACGGAGGTCTCCTGCGCCGACTGCCACGTCGACCAGGCCCACTTCGCCGCCGGCGCGCGGCCGCCCCGGGACTTCCGCAACCGCGCCGAGTTCTGCCTCCAGTGCCACACCGAAGAGGTCGCCGACTTCCGCCAGCCGCACCGGCATCCCGTCCTCGAGGGCGACCTGTCCTGCAGCGCGTGCCACGATCCCCATCGGGGTATCGACCAGGCATCGTGGGACGGAGTGAACTCGACCTGCCTCGGCTGTCACGCCGAGATCGCCGGCCCCTTCGTGTTCGAGCACAACGGCGTCGACGGCGAGGCTTGCCTGAGCTGCCACCGGCCGCACGGCTCGCCGCACGACAAGCTGCTCACGCAGGATGGCAACGGGCTGTGCCTGCAGTGCCACTTCGAGATGACCTTCGCGGCCGGGGACGACCTCCAGCTCGGCGGCGTCAACCATGCCGGGCTGCTCGCGGGCGAGGCGCGCTGCTACGACTGCCACCGCGAGATCCACGGTTCCAACGTTTCACCCACCTTACGGGACCAGTGAAGGAGGCCGGGCCATGAGAGTACGTTCGACCACGACCGCGCTGAGCCTGGTCCTGGCGTTCCCCGTGCTGGCGTCAGCCGCGGAGCTGCCCGCCCAGGCCCAGCGCATCTGGGCTCCCACCGGCGACCAGATCGGCCTCTCGACGCACGCCACGGCGACGCTGGTCGCCGTCGATGACCAGGGCGACCGGACCAAGGCGGCCGAGGATCGGTCGATGCGCGGCGAGACGTTCGGGTCCGGCGTGTTCGGCTGGCAGTGGACCGCCGCCGGCGGCCACCAGCTCGTCGCGCGCGGCGCGGGCGGCAACGTCGAGGGTTCCGGCTTCGCCGGCAATGCCGGACTGTGGAGCACGGCTCCAGGCAGGTACAGCGCGACCTTCACCGCCAGCGCGCACGATCGCTTCTACGATCGGGACAGCGAGCTGCGCGCCCCGGCCTTCGCCTACCCGCCCGCGCCTCCCGCCCTCGGGTTCGATCCCCACCTCGCCTGGCGATCGGGCCGTGGCGAGCTGCGCTACCACGTCGCCGACGGCCTCGACCTGAACCTGGGCGTTGCCGGCATCCGGCGCGATGGCGAGAAGGGCAGCCTCCTGCGCGGCGCCGCCGGCGCGGCGGCGCCGGCGCGATCGACGGTCGATACCCGGCAATACGAGGCCTGGCTGGGCGCGGCCTTCCGCGCCGGCGCGCTGGGCTCGACGCTGCGCGTCGACGTTCGCGACAGCGACGGTGATCGTGACGTCGCCGGCCGGCACGTCTACGCCGACGATCGCCGCCAGTACGGCGGTCGCCTCGACCTGTCCTACGACGTGTGCCCGGCGACCCGGATCCTCGCCCACGGCGCGCTGGCGCGGCTCGAGTCCGGCGGCAGCGAGACGTGGAGCGCCGGCACGTCGCCGATCGACGGCGACACCGACCGCGCCGCGGGCCAGCTCGCCTTGCTCACCCGGCTCGGCCAGTCGACCACGCTGCGCCTGTCGGCCCGCGTCCGCGGACTGGACACCGAGATCCGCGCCGACCAGGGCAGCGGCGTGCTCGCGGCCACCGAGCGCGACGGGGACGGCCGGGACTTCCAGGTGATGGTCGACAACGGGTCGATCCCCTCCACGCGGCTGCAGCTGCAATACCGCTTCGGCACGGACGACCTGAGCAGCGTGACGGCCCAGGGCGGCCTGCCCGGCTCGGCGGACGCGGGCGACCAGCAGAGCCTCGACAAGGAGACCAGCCGCGAAGAGTTGTCCCTGCGCGCGCGCACGCGCCTGAGCCGCCAGGCGAAGCTCAGGGCCGCGATCCGCTGGACCCGCAAGAACGTGGACGAGGAGAGCAGCTGGACGACCGCGTCCGGCGACCCCTGGTACGGCACGCTCGGCGACCACGAGATCGAGCGCCTGGCCTGGGACGTCGCGCTGCAGACGCGGCCGCACCGGAACCTCCCGATCGACCTCGGCTACCAGGGTCGCGACCAGACCCTCGACCGCACCGTGGACGAGGCCGATCCGGACGATGGCGTCGCGACCACGTGGCAGGCCAACCGGCTCTTCCTCAACGCGAACTGGCTCGCGCACCAGCGCCTGTCGGTGTACGGCATGGTCGCCTACGGACTGGAGACCTACGAGCTCGTCGGCGTCCAGGAGCCCGCGGGCGGCCTGGGCGCCTTCGACTACGACGGCGCCACGTTGCGGTTCATCCCCGGCGCGGTCCTGCAGCTCGGTCACGGGATCCAGCTCGAGGGAATGTACGAGGCCGTCTACTTCGAGAATACCGGCGACGAATCGAGCAGCCTCGCCGCGGTCCAGTCGGACCGCGACAACATCCTGGCGCGGGCGCGGTGGCAGGCCCGGCCGGCGCTCGCGCTGAGCCTCGCGTACCGGCGCCACGAGCTCGATGAGAACCGCTGGGACGACTACATCCAGGACGTGTACTCGGTGTCGGTCAGCGCGCAGTTCTAGCGAGCGTGCGAGAGGATTGCTTGAGGATGGCGACTTCGATGTTCGAATCGGTCGTCGATTGAGTGACCAGACTGGACAGGAGCCTGGTGGCCGCGACGTTCGCCAGCAGACCCTGTCCGCGGAGAGTCCGACTGACGAGACGCCGCCGGTCGCGCTGCGAGCGGCCTGCGCCAGCCTGGGACCGGCGAGACGCCTCGCTCGCCGCCCGAACCGGGGAGATCCAACATGACGCCGCGCTCGATCCTTGGCCTGCTGATGCTCGTGGTCCTCGCGTCGATCTGGGGGTGCGACAACGACACCACCAACGACGTGGGCAGTCCGGCCGCGGGCACCGACAAGACGTGTCTCGGCTGCCATTCCAGCGAGGATCTGCTCAAGGAAGCCCTGGGCCTGGCGAAGACGGCGCCGGGGGAAAGCGCCAAGGGGTCCGGGCAAGCCGGCGACCTGCCGCCGCTCGAGCCGTGGGAGAAGGTCCTCATCGCCGGTGCGAACGGCGCCGCGTTCCTCGCGAGCGTGCACGGCCCCTTCTATGACGGCGATGCGAACCCGGCCCCGCACGTCCTGACCTGCCAGCATTGCCACGCCGGGCGCGCCGACGACACGTTCCTCACGATGGCCGAGGCGCACGAGGGGATGATCGCCGATCCGAGCGTTCCCGGCCAGTCCGGTTGCACGGGCTGTCACGCGACCGATTTCGCGGCGTCCGCCTGCGACGCGTGCCACGCGGACCAGGTCGCGGACGGGGCCACGAGCCTGCACACCACGCTGCGGGGGTTCAAGACCGCGATCGAGGAGCGCTGCCCCGCCTTCGCGAGCGGCGACTTCGACGGGTTCTTCACCGAGAGCTGCGCGAGCTGTCACGGCTCGTGCGGCCAGTGCCACGTGAGCCGGCCCGACGCCGTGGGCGGCGGCTTCGCGCGGCTCGCGGACCTGTCGCTCTCCCACCGGTTCGCCTCCGAGCCGTCGATGACCGAGCAATGCACCGCGTGCCACGGCGCCACCGTGGGCGCCGATTTCCGCGGCGAGCTGCCGGGCAACGCGCCGGACGCGCACCACGAGCGCGGCCTCGATTGCGCGTTCTGCCACACCGCGGCCGAGCTCCACGGCGACGGGACCGCCTACGACCACCGCTACGAGGTCGAGGAGATGCCCCGTTGCCGCGATTGCCATGAAGCCGACGTCGCCGTGAACGCCGGCACGAGCGACTGCGCGGTCTGCCACCCGGGCGGCGGCGTGACGGTCGTCCCGGCGGCCCGGCTGAACCACGCGCACCACGCGGGCGTCAGCGCGAACTGCATGCACTGCCATGACCCGGTGCCGCACGTGGCGCTGCCGACCGCCCAGTGCCAGGTCTGCCACTCCCAGCCCTCGACGGGCTGCACCAACTGCCACGATCTCGGCGGAGGACTCGACGCGTACGCGATCGATCCGAGCGCGATCCAGTTCAAGATCGGGCGGAACGCCAATCCGGCCCGCAGCGAGTACGACATCGCCGTCGTGCGGCACGCGCCCGTCGATCCCGAGACCTACGCGAACTGGGGGCTGGACGCTCCCGACTACGACAGCCGGCCGACCTGGCAGTACGCGTCGCCGCACAACATCGCGCTCGCGACGCCGCAGACGGCGGCGGTCGCCGGCCAGAACTGCGCCTATAGCTGTCATCGGTCCCCCAGCGGACCGGACGGATTCCTGCTGCGGGAGTCCGACCTGTACGAAGCGGACGGGACGACGCCTCTTCCCGACTACGAGGCCAATCTCGGCGTCGTGATCCCCGGGACCTTCCCGGGGGATCGGTAGGCGGAATCGGACGGAGACCCCGGGCGAGCGCCGGCGGAGAGCCGGCGCTCGGCGTTCGCGTCAGAGACCGAGGTCGCCGCCAATCGGCACCAGCGCTTCGAGCACGTGCTCGACGACCGCCTCGACCTCGAGTCCGAGGTCGGCCGCCCCCTCGGCGATCTCCTCCCGGTTCACCTTGGCGGCGAAGTCCTTCTTCTTGAGCTTCTTGAGCACCGACCTCGCCTGGACCTGGGCGATCTTGCGGTCCGGCTGGACCATGGCGCAAGCCATGCAGAATCCGCAGAGCTCGTCGACCGCGAAGAGCCAGCGCGCGCAGTCGTTCTCGCGCGGCACGCCGGTGTGGCTCGCGTGCGACAGGACGGTGCGCACGAATTCCTCCGGGTAGCCCCGCGCGCGCAGGATCTCCGCCCCCCGGAACGGATGGTCCTCCGTGGTCGGAAACCGTTCGTAGTCGAAATCGTGGAGGAGGCCGACCGCGGCCCAGTAGTCGGGGTCGTTGCCGGTTCGCGCCGCGGCCGCGCGCAGCGCGGCCTCGACCGCGTAGGCGTGGCGCCGCAAGGCTTCCCCTTTGGTATACTCATGCAGCAACGCGAGGACGGTCTCGCGGCGGTACAGGTCGGACATGGAATCGCCTCCGGTGGATGGGTCCGGGCCGCCAGTATCCCACGCCGGGGCGAGCCGACCAAGCTGGCGGTTGCGGAACTCTCGCAGTTCGGTTAACTCAATGCATGAGTTTACATATCCGGTTTCGCGACGGACCGCCCCGCCCCGGATCGAGGGCAGGCTGACCGCTGGCCCCCGTCGCGACCGGACCGGTCCCGGGCGGACGCGGAAGCCGTTGCCGACACGGAGGTTGCCATGCCAGACCACCTGATCCTGATGACGCGCTATCCGCGAGTCGGCCAGAGCAAGGCTCGCTTCATTCCCGCCCTGGGCGCCGACGGCGCCGCCCGCCTCCAGCGCAAGCTGACCGAACGGGCCGTCGCGACGGCCCGCGCCTGGAGGTCTGCCGGTCCCGCCCGCCGCGCCTGCGTCGCCTGCGAGGGCGCCACCATCGGCGAGTACCGCGACTGGCTCGGCGACGACCTCGATTACGAGGCGCACAGCGGCGGCAGCCTCGGAGCGCGCATGGCCGTCGCGTCGGTCCGCGCGTTCAGCCAGGGCGCGGATCGCGTCGTGCTCGCCGGCGTCGACTGCCCCGAGCTCGACGCCATCCAGCTCGCGCGCGCCTTCTTCGCGCTCGACCACGCCGACTGCGTGATCGGCCCCAGCCGCAACGGCGCGTACTACCTGATCGGGCTGGTCGCGCCCGCTCCGGCGCTCTTCGCGGGCATCCCGTGGGGCACCGGCGCGGTGCTGTCGCGCACCCTCGCCGCCATGCGGCAGGACAAGCTGCGCGTCGGCGTGATGCCGGAACTGCCGGTCCTCGGCGGCCCTGGCGATCTGATCCACGCCGCGTCCCTGCTCGAGGAGCATCCGCTCGCCGACCCGGTGCGCTGACGCCGGGCTCACAGCTCCAGGGCTCCCCCCTGCTCGCGCAGCCAGGACATCTGCGCGTCGTGATCCGGACAGTGCCGGCGCACGAGCGCCCGCCAGCGGGGCCCATGGTCGCCGTGCGCCAGGTGGCAGAGCTCGTGGATGACGACGGCGTCGACGACCGCCGGCGGCGCCATCACCAGCCGGTAGCAGAACGACAGCGTGCCGCGGGAGCTGCAGCTACCCCACCGGCTCGTCCGGTCCCCGACCAGGACGCGGCGCGGCTGCAACTGCAGCCGGTCGCCCAGATCGGCCGTGCGGGTCCGCAGGTGGACGCCTGCGAAGCGCCGCAGCCAGCGCTCCACGGCGGGTCGAGGATCCAGGATCTCCTGTGGCGGCAGCTCGAGGCGAAGGATCGTGTCCCGCACCGCGGCGCGCGGCCGCGAGCGTCCCTCCGCCAGCGGCGCCAGCTCGAGCCGCAGCCGGCGGCCCAGGACCGCGAGCTCGCTGCCGGTCGCCCACGCCAGTCGGCGGGGACCGTCCCAGACGCCGTGGCGATCCGCCTCGCGCGCGAGCCACTGCTCGCTCGCGGCGAGCAGCTCCTCGACGTCCCGCAGCGTGGCGCGGCGCGGGACCACCACCGCCACGCCGCCGCGCACGCTCACCTCGACGCGGACGCTGCGTGCGCGCGCGCTGCGCCGCAGGGACAGGCGCAGCGGACGGCCGCCGACCATGCGGACGAGCTCGTTCATCGCGGGGGCCGGCGCGCTGGCGCCATCCTCGAGAAATCGCCAATCGAGTGTTGATCTGCGCCCGCGAGCCGTGATAATATAAGATGGAAATTGTCGTAGTTTCTGCTGGAACCTACGGCACCGCCGGGCGGGGCCGAACCGCCCGTCTCACTCGCGAAAGGACCACCAATGAAGCGATCGATCAGGATCTCGTCCGTCAGCGCCATGCTGGCGATCCTCCTTGCCGGTGCCGTCCAGGCGGCAGATTACGACGTCACTCAGATCAACACCACCTTCAATCCCGCCAACCTGATCATCCAGGCCGGCGACACCGTGAACTGGATCTGGACCTCCCTCGATCACACGGTCACCAACGGCTTCGGCCCGGCCGACCCCGACGTCGGCACCCTCTTCGACGACCCCCTGAACGCCGCCAACCCCACGTTCAGCTACACGTTCAACGTGGTCGGCACCTATCCGTACTTCTGTCGGCCTCACTTCACGATGGGGATGACCGGCACCATCACGGTGGAGCCGGTCGTCGGCGTCGAGGCCGCCACCTGGAGCAACGTCAAGAACCTGTTCGACTAGGGTCGCGCCCCCCAGGGGTCGATCAGGCGGCGGCTTTCCGGGGCCGCCGCCTTCGTTTGCGCGCTTGCCAGCCCGGTCGCGCCTGCGGCACCATGGACAGTGTCCGCCGTCGAATTCCTGATCTTGCGGAGGGTTCCCATGTTCTTCCTGCGCGGACGGCGCCGCCAGAAGCTCCTGCGCACTCCGCTCGACGAAGCGCAGCGCCGCTCGCTCCACGAGACGGCCCCGCTGTGCGCCGCGCTGCCCGCCGACCTGCGCCCGCGCCACGAGGGCGTCGTCCAGGTCCTGCTCGCGGAGAAGCACTTCGAGGGCGCGGGCGGCCTCGCGCTCACCGACGCCATGCGCCTGACGATCGCCGGACAGGCCGCGCTGCTCCAGCTGCGCGCGCACGCCGACTACTACCCCGGGCTCGACACCGTCCTCGTGTATCCCGACACCTTCGTCGTGACCGAGCCGGAGTGGGACGACAGCGGCGTGGTGCACGAGGCTCCCGACGAGCGCGCGGGCGAGTCGTGGCAGCGCGGCGCGATCGTGCTGAGCTGGAAGGACGTCGCCCACGAGTCCAGGCGCCGCGACGGCTACAACGTCGTCCTCCACGAGTTCGCCCACCAGCTCGACGAGCAGGACGGCGGCGCCGACGGCACGCCCCTGTTGCCCACCGCCGACCTCACGAACCGCTGGCCCGAGGTCTTCCAGGCCGCCTTCGAGAAGCACCAGAAGGCGCTGCGCCGCCGCCGCGAGGTGCTCTTCGATGCCGACGCGGCCGAGAGCCCGACCGAATTCTTCGCGACCGCCGTCGAGGTGTTCTTCGAGTTCCCGCGCGACCTGCGCCGCGAGTTCCCCGACGTCTATGCCGTGCTGGCGGAGTATCTCGAGCTCGACCCCGCGGGGTGGGGGGTTTGAACGGTCCGCTGTCCGCGGGTGCTGCGCAAGCCCGCGGACAGCGGACCGTTCAAACCCCTGAGTGATCACCAGCAACGCTTACGCTGCGAAAACGACGCCGTCGAGCTACCTGCCTTCCGTCCTGAAGAGCGCTTTCACCTCGGACCAGGTGTAGGACTCGACGGGCATGGGGCCGCCGGCGAACGGCTCGTAGCGCACGATGACGTAGTGGGCGTCATCCATGGGATGGTGGTCGCGGTAGTCATCGATCCAGGCCGCGATCTGCGCGGGGTCGGTCGTGCCCCAGTAGTTCCCCGTGAGGTCCAGGTCGTAGGGCTGCTGCAGGCCACCGCGCCCCCAGAGAGCCCGGACGGACATGCCGCCGCCGTTGATAATGTGGTTGCCGTGGAAGTCCAGCGGGGAGTAGGCGACCTCGATCGAGGTGTAGCTGCCGCCCAGGAAGATGCAGTCCGTGACGGTCGTGACGGTACCGTTCGTCGCGAAGAACCCCGCCCAGCCATTGCCTTCACCGTCGAACACATTGTCCTGTAGCGTAAATACGGAACCCGTCAGCAATCCAATCGCTGGCGGATTCGCGCCGGTGACGCGGACATGGCATCTCTCGACGATGCCATGGGCCTGTTGTTCGAATTGGAAGCCGCCTTCGTAATCGTGGACGTTCGTGTCTCGAACGACCCACCCCATGCCCCCGACACCGGAGACCGCATAGCGCAGGCCGTCGGCGAACTCGCATTCGGTAATTGAGATGTTGTTTGCGCGGAATGCAGCAAGGCCTAGCTGTTGGGCGCCAAGAAACCGACAACGATCAAACGTGCTGCTTTCTAGCGACCATGTTGATACACCGATTTCGACGTCAGAGAACGCGCAGTTTTCGGCGCTGAGATTGGGGCCCTCGAAATGGACGCCTCTGTGCAGGCCGTTAACGGCCAGGTCCTTGACGTCTAGGTCGTCATTGTTGCAGGAGATGCCGATCACGAAGATGGGGTAGTGGGGGTCGAAGTGATCCAACCCAATGACAGTCGCTTCAGGACCGCTACCCAGGAGGGTCAATCCCGGCGTCGTGATATGTGCGCAGCACCATGTCTCCGAGACGTAGTCTGGCTCGAGCCGGTACTCCTCGAACCGGCCCGCGCCGATCCGGATCGTGTCCCCGGCTGCCGCTGCGTCGATCGCCTCGTAGATCACCGTGAAGTCGCCGCTGCCGTCCTTTTCGACCCGCCAGGTGCGCGCCGACGCCGGAGCTGCCGCCAGCACCCCCAGCACGACGACGATCCACCTGGCACTCACGGGATCCCCCTCTTCGCGGCTCCGGATCCGATGGCACGCCGATTCTACCACGCCTGCGGTACGACCGGGTGGCGATACTAGCAGACAGCATCGAGGATGATCCGGCGCCGCCCTCGGCCCCCTCGAAGCGCCCGCATCCGGCGAGCGGCGCGCCGGCCCCGACGAGGTGGGCGGCCGGTCAGCGCTCCCCGACGCGAGCAGGCTTGCGCAGCACCTGAGCGCGTCGGGGAGCGCTGACCGGCCGCCCACCTGGCCGCGGCATCACCGCCGCTTGCCGTAGTTCGGCGCTTCCTTGGTGATGTGCACGTCGTGCGGATGCGACTCGGCGTTGCCCGCCGTCGTGACGCGCACAAGCTGCGCGCGCTGGTGCAGGTCGGCGATGGTGCGGCAGCCGCAGTAGCCCATCCCCGAGCGCAGGCCGCCCACGAGCTGGTAGAGGACGTCGCCGGCCGCGCCCTTGTAGGGCACCCGCCCCTCGATGCCCTCGGGCACCAGCTTCTCGTGGTCCTCGACGTCCCCCTGGAAGTAGCGGTCCTTGCTGCCTTCCTTCATGGCCGCGAGCGACCCCATGCCGCGATACGCCTTGTAGACGCGGCCCTCGAAGAGGACCTTCTCGCCGGGCGCCTCGTCGGTGCCGGCCAAGAGACCGCCCACCATGACGCAGTCCGCGCCCACGGCGAGCGCCTTGGCGACGTCGCCGCTGTAGCGGATGCCGCCGTCGGCGACGATCGGCACCCCGGCCGGCCGCGCGACCGCGGCCACGTTCATGATCGCGGTGATCTGGGGCACGCCGACGCCCGCGACGACGCGGGTCGTGCAGATCGAGCCGGGGCCGATCCCGACCTTCACCGCGTCCGCCCCCGCGTCGATGAGCGCGCGCGCCGCGTCGCCCGTCGCGATGTTGCCCGCGAGGATCGGCTGCTGCGGGTACTTCGTCTTCAGCCGCGTCACGGTCTCGATCACGTTGCGCGAATGGCCGTGCGCGGTGTCGACGCAGAGCAGGTCGACGCCGGCGTCCACGAGCAGCTCGGCGCGCAGCGGCGTGTCGACGCCGACTCCCACGGCCGCCGCCACGCGCAGGCGGCCGAGCCCGTCCTTGCTCGCCAGCGGGTAGTCCAGCTTCTTCTGGATGTCCTTGACCGTGATCAGGCCGCGCAGTTCGCCCGCCTCGTTCACCACGAGCAGCTTCTCGATGCGGTGCTGGTGCAGCTTCTCGGCCGCCTGCTCGAGGGTGGTGCCGACCGGCACGGTGATCAGGTTCTGGCTGGTCATCACCTCGCGGACGGGCCGCGACGTGTCCTTGACGAAGCGCAGGTCGCGGTTGGTGAGGATCCCGACCAGCTTCTCGCCCACCGTGATCGGCACGCCCGAGATCTTGTAGCGCGCCATCAGGGCCAGCGCCGCATCGATCGGCTCGTCGGGGCCCATGGTGATGGGCTTGGTGATCATCCCGGATTCGCTGCGCTTGACGCGCTCGACCTCCGCCGCCTGCGCGCGCGGCTGCAGGTTCTTGTGGAGCGCCCCGATCCCGCCGGCGCGGGCCAGCGCGATCGCCATCTCCGCGTCGGTCACGGTATCCATGGCGGCCGAGACGAACGGGATGTTCAGCCGGATCGTACGCGTGAGCCGGGTCGAGGTGTCGATCGCCGACGGCACTACCTCGCTGTAGGCCGGCACGAGCAGCACGTCGTCGAAGGTCAGGGCCTCCGGGAAAGCGCCGCGGGCCGGCGTCCGCTCCTGGTTCGAGTCCATCCCGATCGCTGTCCCTTCCCGCCGGCAGGGCCGGCGCCCGTCGCGTCAGGGCCTGAGCACCCCGATGAACGGCAGGTTCCGGTACTTCTCCTCGTAGTCGAGGCCGTAACCCACCACGAACTCCTTCGGGATCTCGAACCCGCGGTAGTCGACCCGCACGTCCTTCTGGCGCGCCGCCGCCTTGTCGAGCAGCGTGCAGACGCGGATGCTGCGCGGCGTGCGCGTGTGCAGCAGCTCGACGAGATGGCTGAGCGTGAGGCCGCTGTCCACGATGTCCTCGACGATGATCACGTCGCGGTCGGTGATGTTGGTCCGCAGGTCCTTCTCGATCTTCACGACGCCGGTGGACTGCGTGCCGCCCTCGTAGCTCGAGACCGCCATGAAGTCGATCTCGTGGTCGGCCGCCACGCAGCGCGTGAGATCGGACAGGAACATGTAGGCGCCCTTGAGGATGCACACCAGCACCGGCAGCGAGCTGCGGTAGTCGCGGCTGATCTCGTTGCCCAGCTCGCGGACGCGCAGGCCCAACTCCGCCGAGCCGATCAGCACGCGGTCCAGGTGCGGCAGGCGGCGCAGGTAGTCCTGGTCATCGTAGGTCACGGCGTGTCTCCGTTCACCTCGGCCACGGCGGCCGGACGCTCCTCGCGTCCGCCGTGCCGCGCCCGGAGGATCTCGTTGATCTTGCTGACGATCAGGTCGATGGCGACCCGGTTGTGGCCGCCTTCGGGGATGATCAGGTGGGCGTGGCGCTTGCTCGGCTCGCAGAACTGGAGGTGCATGGGGCGAACGACCTCCCGGTACTGCCGCACGACCGACTCCAGGCTGCGGCCACGCTCGCTGATGTCGCGCGTCAGACGCCGGATGAGCCGCTCGTCGGCGTCGACGTCGACGTACAAGCGGATGTCCATCAGCTCCCGCAACGCCTCGTTCTCCAGGACGAGGATCCCCTCGACGAACACGATGTCGGCCGGCTCGACCCGGCGCGTGACGGCCGTGCGGCTGTGGGTCGCGTAGTCGTAGACCGGGACGTCGACCGTCTCGCCGGCGCGGAGCGCCTCCAGGTGGCGCACCAGGAGCTCGGTCTCGAACGCCTGCGGATGGTCGTAGTTGATCTGGGTCCGCTCGGCGGGCGGCAGGTGGGAGTTGTCGCGGTAGTACGAATCGTGGTGCAGGATCGCCACCGTGCGTCCCGGCGCCTGCTCGCGCACCCGCTCGGCCACGGTCGTCTTGCCGGAGCCGGAGCCGCCGGCGATCCCGATGACGACCGGCGGGAGCGGGTGTGCGTCTGGACGCGACATGGCCGAACAATATCCAGGCACCCTGCGACTGTCAACGCGCCGCGGGATTTCGCAGCCTCCGCCGCGATCCCGTCCGCGTCCGCCCGCCCGCCGGCGCCATTGACCGGCGGCGCATTATAGCGTACTAATTTGGTCCGTATTAGACGATGCGCTCGCCGGAACTCGTCCGGACAGGCAGGTCGATCATGATCACGTCGTCCCTTGCCGTGCTGGGACCCTTCGAGGCCATCCCCTACGTCGGCACGCCGCTCGCCCTGATCGCCTTCGTGGTGGCCGTCGCGGCGTCGGTCTACCGCGCCCGCCTCGCCGAGCGCCGCAAGCTGATCGAGACCGCCCCGGCGGAACAGCGCGGCGAGCTCATGGTCGCCGCGATCCGCGACTTCTCGACCGTCCCGCTCGAGAACCTGACCAAGGAGCAGCGCTTCCAGCTCGCGCTGCGGCTCATCGAGGAGCGCCAGGCCCGGTTCCGGGTCACGACGATCGTCGCCGTCACGGTCGCGGCCGCCCTCGCGGTGGCGGTCCTGGTCGCGGGCCGCGGCGAGGCATCGACGAACCTCGTCGTGCGGCTCCACGGACCGGGCGGCGAGGTCGAGATCGTGGACGAGGGCCTGGTGGTCCTCGACGCCGGCGGACTGCGCCTCGAGAGCGCGGTCGGACCGGACGGCCAGGCCCGATTCGAGAACCTGCCGGAGAACGCCTACGAGCACGGGGTGACGATCCTCGCGTCCGCGCCCGGCCTCGAGCCGGTCGCGCCGATGACGCTGCGGGAAGCGCCGGCGGGCGGCGCCGTCTACGTGGCGATGCGGCCGCAGTCGACGGTCCTGCGCGGCACGGTGCTCGCCGCGGACACGTCCCGGACGCCGCTGGCGGACGTGGTCGTGAACGTCGACAGCGGAGCCGCGTGCGACACCACCGACGCCCAGGGCAATTTCCGGCTCGTGGTCGCCCGGGCGCCCGGGACCCGCGTCCCGCTGCAGCTGGTCCGCGACGGCGAGCTCGGTTTCGACGACGCGGTCACCCTCGCCGCCGAGCCCGCCCTCGTGCTGCGCTTCGATCCGGGCGACGAGCGATGATGCGCCGCGCGCTCGTGCCGTGGCTTCCGCTGCTCGTGGCCGCCACCGCCGGCGCCCAGACGGCGATCCTGCGCGGCCGGGTCGTGACCCTGGACGGCCGGCCGGCGCCCGAGGCGCGGCTCGGGATCGTGGGCCACGCGGCTCAGCTGGCGATCCGCGCCCCGAGCGGCGAGTTCGAGCAGGCGCTGTCCGGAGCGCCGCCGCAGGTCTCGGTCACGAGTCTCGACGACGAACTCGCCGTGCTGTATCCGCTCGACGGCCTGGTGCCGGTCCCGCGCGACCCGGCGGTCCTCGTGACGCTGGTCGTCGGTGAGCCGGAGCGCGAGTCGATCGGCGACCTGCTCGCGGAGCGCCTCGTCGCGCTCGAGGCGACCCTCGCCGCGAACGGGGTCCGCTTCGACGCCGCGAGCGACAGCCTCAGCGCGTCGCTCGCGCGGGTGCTCGGCATGCTGCAGCTCGACGAGGCCGAGCTGCGGGAAGCGGTCGTGTTCCAGCGCGAGCAGGCCGCGACGCGGCCGGAGATCCTGCGCACGGTCGACACCTACCTGCGGGCGCTCGCCGACCTGCGGGACGGCTTCCGGACGTTCGCGCCGCTGGCCCGTAAGGAACGTCCGGCGCTCGACGCCCTGCAGCGGACCATGGCGGCGTACGACGCCGCGTTCACCGCCCTGCACGATAACCGCCACGCCTACGAGAGCCAGATCCGCAGCTACTGGCCCGCCCCGCGCGCGGACCTGCTGGCACGGTCCCTGGCCGACGTCTACCTCGAGGCGGTCGAGAACATCCACCGGGCGCTCGTCCTGCCCCTGAACCCGCGGCTCGTCGACCTGCAGCGGGTCCACGGCGCGGATCCGCCGCCGCGCGCCGCGGTCGAATCGGCCGTCGGCGAGATCACCGCGGCCGCGGACCGGATCGAGGTCCGCGAGGCTGCGCTCCTGCAGCGCGTCGGCGAGCTGCGCGAAGCGCTCGCGCGCGAATGACGCTGCGCCAACCCGGCAACGAGGTGACGATCATGACCATTCGGACCTGCGGCGCCGCCATCCTCGCGGGCGCGCTCGCCTTCGCCGGCTGCCAGGGCGAGGACGGCGCGGGCGAGCCGGCCCCCCTGTTGACGATCACCAACTCCTGGGCCGACGAGACGGACTCCGCGCACACCTTCGACCTGGTCGCGGACGACGAGGACGGGCGCGCTGCGGGGACGTTCACGGGCGTCGAGACCCTGCCCGACTTCACGCAGTTCAGCCTCGCCGGCTCCTGGGCGGACGGCGCCGTGCGCTTCACGGTCTTCCGCCTGGTCGAGGTCGTCTACGAGGCCGAGTATGCCGCGGACAATCCGACGCGCCTCGTATTCTCCTCGGCCGAGGGCGACCTGGTCCTCGTCCGCGACGCGGGCCGCATCCGCGCCGGCGACCCGGCGCCTTGACGCCCGCGCCGGCCGTCCGCTAGCATCTGCGGCCGAGGTCCGAGCGTGCGCGTATCTTCGAGCGAACCCGACGCCGACGCCGGCCGGCGCCGATCCGGCGACGGCGGGCCGGCCGTCCCGATCCACGGCCTCGGCGTCGACCTCTGCCGCGTGGATCGCCTGGCCCGCGCGCTGGCCGCCGAAAATTCGGAGTTTATCACGACCGTATTTCGGCCCGCGGAGATCGCCCGCAGCCGGCGCAGCCCCCGGCCGGCAGGCTGGCTGGCCGCCTGTTTCGCCGCGAAGGAAGCCGTCATCAAATCCCTTGCCGGAGCCGAGGGGCGAGGCGCATTTTGGCAGGACATCGAGATCGAAGACCGGGGCCGCGGCCAGACGATCGCGGTCCTGCACGGCCGGCTCGCGGCGATCGCAGATCAGCTCGGCGTGCGTTCGATCGGCGTCGCCTGCGCGCACGACCGCGACTATGCCACGGCCTGCGCCATCGCATCGGGCCCGTGCGGCCTGCCACCGGAGGTCGGAACATCGTGACCGTCACATACGCGGAGAGGCTCCAGGGATTCGACTGGTCGCTCGCGGAGAAGGACCTCGGCATTCGCCGCGGCGACCCGCTGAACATCGGCTGGCACTGCAGCGACCGGCTCTGCGAGCTGGGCCTCGCCCGGAAACCCGCCCTGATCTGGGAGGACCACACCGGCGAGAGCCATACCTACACCTTCGACGACGTCCGCCGGTACTCCGACGCCATCGCCGCGCACCTCCTCTCGGTCGGCCTGAAGCCCGGCGACCGCATCTGCCTGTTCATGGATCGCCTTGCGGAGCTCTACATCGGGTTTCTCGGCGTCCTCAAGATGGGCGGCATCGTGCAGCCGCTGTTCTCGGCCTTCGGCGAGGACTCGCTGTGGACCCGGCTCGACAACGCCGGCACCGCCGCGGTCATCACGCAGATGAAGCACGTCAAGAAGGTGCGCCGCATCAAGGAGCGGCTGCCCCAGCTGCGCCACATCTTCGTCGTGGACGGCGCGGGTCAGGCGCTCAAGGCGCCCGAGACGGCCCTGGCGATGCGCGAGCTGCCGCGGCCGGCGGGCTTCAAGGTCCACCCGACCACCGCCGAGACGCCCTCGGTCCTGCACTACACCTCGGGCACGACCGGCCAGCCCAAGGGTGCGCAGCACGTCCACTACTCGATCGTCTCGCAGTACCTCACGGCGAAGTGGGTCCTCGACCTGCGGCCCGACGACATCTACTGGTGCAACGCCGATCCGGGCTGGGTCACCGGCACGTCCTACGGCATCATCGGCCCCTGGGCCAACGGCGTCACGCAGGTCGTGCTGGACGCCGGGTTCAACGCCGAGGCCTGGTACCGCTTCATGGCGAAGCACCGGGTGACCGTGTGGTACTCGGCGCCGACGGCGATCCGCCTGTTGATGCGCGACGGCAACGAGCTCGTCCGCCGGTTCGACCTCTCGAGCCTGCGGCACCTCTGCAGCGTCGGCGAGCCGCTCAACGCCGAGGCGGTCATCTGGTCGCAGGAGGTGTTCGGCAAGCCGTTCCACGACACCTTCTGGCAGACCGAGACCGGCTGCATCGTCATCACCAATTTCCCCGGCATGAAGGTCAAGCCCGGCTCGATGGGCCGGCCGTTCCCCGGCATCACCGCCACGGTCGTGGACCCGGCGACCGGCGAGCCGCGCACCGGCCCCGGCCAGGTCGGCGTGATCGCGCTGCGACCTGGCTGGCCCTCGCAGATCCGGGGCTACTGGAACAATCCCGAGGGCTACCGCAAGAAGTTCGTCAACGGCTGGTACCTCTGCGGCGACCGCGCGAGCATCGACCCGGACGGCTATTTCTGGTTCGTCGGCCGCGACGACGACGTGATCAACACCGGCGGCCATCTCGTCGGACCGTTCGAGATCGAATCGGCGCTGCTCGAGCATCCGGCCGTCGCCGAGTCGGCGGCGGTCGCCACGCCCGACAAGGTGAACATGGAGGTCGTCAAGGCCTTCGTGGCCCTGAAGCCGGGCTACGAGCCGGACGACGACCTCGAGCTCGAGATCATGAACTTCATCCGCAAGAAGCTGTCTCCGCTCGCGATGCCGCAGTCCATCGAGTTCGTCGACTCGCTGCCGAAGACCCGCAGCGGCAAGATCATCCGCCGGATCCTGCGCGCGCAGGAGTTCGGCGAGCCGGTGGGCGATATCTCGACGCTCATGAACGATTGACGCCGCGGGCCGCCGGCCCGCCGACCGGAAACCGAAACCCGAACCGGGAGCGACCCATGGACGACCAGAAGAAGATGATCCTCGACTACGTGGTCCGGGAGTACCTCGAGGAAGACGACGACACCGAGATCACCTACGACACCGAGCTGATCAGCGGCGGGATCGTGGACTCCTTCTCGATGGTCTCGCTCAAGCGCTTCCTCGAGAAGAAGTACAACATCTCGATCCCGGACGCCGACGCCTCGCCCGAGGCGTTCGACACCGTCAACAGCATCTCGGCGCTCGTCGACCGGTTCAAGAAGGCTTGATCGACCACAACGGCAAGGGGACGCCATGGCATTCTCGACCACGATCCGCGAATCGTACCGCCAGGAGCTGAACGGCCTGCGCGCAGCCGGGCTGTACAAGGAGGAACGCTTCATCCTCGGCAACCAGGGGGCCGACATCGAGGTCGAGTTCCCCGCCGGCGCCGCCGGGCGCAAGGTCATCAACTTCTGCGCCAACAACTACCTCGGGCTCTCGAGCCATCCCGACGTGGTCGCCGCGGCGCGCGAGGGGCTCGCGAGCCACGGCTACGGCATGTCCTCCGTGCGCTTCATCTGCGGCACCCAGGACATCCATCGCCGGCTCGAGGATCGCCTCACCGCGTTCCTCGGCACCGAGGACACGATCCTCTTCCCCTCCTGCATGGACGCGAACGCCGGCGTCTTCGAGGCCTGCCTCGGCGCGGACGACGTGATGATCGCGGACCGGCTGGTGCACGCCTCGATCGTCGACGGCATGCGCCTGTGCAAGGCGATGAACGACACCTACAAGCACTCCGACATGAACCATCTCGAGGAGAAGCTGAAGGAGCACCAGGACAAGCGCATCCGCCTGATCATCACCGACGGCGTCTTCTCCATGGACGGCGACATCGCGAAGCTCGACGAGATCGTCGCCCTGGCCGAGAAGTACGACGCCCTGGTCTTCGTCGACGATTCCCACGCCTCCGGGTTCATCGGCAAGACCGGCCGCGGGACCCACGAGCATTGCGGGGTCTTCGGCAAGATCGACATCATCACCACGACCCTGGGCAAGGGCCTCGGCGGCGCCTCGGGCGGCTGCGTGTCCGGCCGCAAGGAGATCGTGGAGATGTGCCGCCAGAAGGCCCGGCCGTACCTGTTCTCGAACACGGTGGCGCCGATGATCGTCGCCGGCGCCCTCAAGGTGCTCGACCTGGTCTTCACCAACACGGAACGCCGCGACACCCTGGAGTGGAACACCAAGTACTGGCGGCAGGGCCTCGCCGAGGCCGGTTTCGACCTCAAGCAGGGCGACAGCCCGATCGTGCCGGTCATGCTCTACAACGCCAAGCTCGCGCAGGACATGGCCCGCGACCTCTTCGCCGAGGGCATCTACGTGGTCGGCTTCTTCTTCCCGGTCGTGCCACAGGGCGCGGCGCGGATCCGCACCCAGCTGTCGGCGGCGCACACCAGGGCGCACCTCGACAAGGGCCTTGCCGCGTTCCGCAAGGTCGGCGCGAAGCACGGGATCCTCGGCAAGGGCAAGAAGGAGATCACCGAGATGTTCGGCAAATGACCGCCGGCGGCTGCCAGCAAGGACGGTGACGCGATGACAGAGTCCCGGCGCACCATCGAGGTTGAGCTGCCGGACTGCCTGGCGATGGCGCCCGACGACATCGAGGTCCTGCGCACGACCTTCCAGACCATCATCACGCTCGCCAGCGGCGGCTGCGACGGTCCCGACGAGCACCTGCGCGCCATGCGCGACCAGCAGTGGGCGGTCCACTGGCGGCTCACCTGGGTCGCCCAGGCCCGGCGGGATTCGCAGTTCGAAGAAGCCAAGGGCGAGACGAAGCAGCAGGCGCTGGCGCAGCTGCGCCGGCTCACCAGCTTGCACGAGATCGAGGGGACGCCCTGACCCGGACGCGGCCGGCCGGCGTCCGTCCTGGCGCCGGCCGGTCCGCTCGCAGACGGCGCCGCGGCACGGCTGCAAGGCGCGGTGCGCCGCCGAGGTCATGGCCGCGCCGAACCCTGCGCTCCCCGACGTTTGCCAGATCTTTCCACGGGAGGACTGCATGCCGCGCTTGCAATTGACCCCCCGTTCTGCTTACCCTTTCAGTATCGAACTGGTCGTCCGGGTCACCGACCTCAACTACGGCGGACACCTGGGCAACGACCGGGTCCTGGCCCTGCTCCACGAAGCGCGCGTGGCGTTCCTGTCCGATCACGGCTGGAGCGAGATGGACTGCGCCGGCACGGGCCTCATCATGACCGATGCCGCGGTTCAGTTCCGCGGTGAAGCCTTCGCCGGCGATCGCCTGCTGATCGCGGTCGCCATGGGGGAGGCAGCCCGTACGGGCTTCCGCTTCTTCTATCGGATCACCCGCCGCGGCGACGACGCCGTGATCGCCGTGGCAGAAACCGGCATGGCCTGCTTCGACTACCAGCGCAGGCGCGTCGCCGCCGTGCCGGAACCCGTCCGCAGACTCTGCGAGGAGGACCGATGACCCCGCGCCCACAAGGCAACGACCCGGACAACCTGCCGGGGAACGAGCGTTCGCTCGAGATCGACATCAACGGCGGCGAGACCGGCGAGCGCCCGGGCGACCGCTCCGGCGGACGGTCCGGGCGGTCCGGCCGCCGCAACAGCGGCCGCGGCGGCCGCGGCGGTTCCCGCCGCCGCCGGAACCCGACCAACGGCGCCGACCCGGCGGCGAGCGCGGAGAAGCTCTCCAGCCCCCAGAATCCGCAGATCAAGGCCCTGGTGCGGCTCCGCAACCGGCGGACCCGCGACCAGGAGGGGCTGACGGTCATCGAGGAGCCGCTCGTCCTGCGGCGGGCCTGGGAGTCGGGCTACCCCCTGCTCGCGGTCTACTACAGCCCCGAGCTGATGACGGCCGAGGCCAAGGAGTTGCTCGAGGACCTGCGGGCCGCGATCCAGGCGGGCCAGACCAGCGTCAAGCTCGTCGAGATCAACGGCGGCCTCCTGCGCAAGGTGGCCTATCGCGATCAGCCCGAGGGCATCCTCGCGGTCGCGCCCCAGCAGCGGCGCAATCTCGAGGATCTCGTCCTGCGCGACAACCCGCTGTTGATCGTGCTCGAGAACGTCGAGAAGCCCGGCAATCTGGGCGCCGCCCTGCGCATCGCCGACGGCGTAGGCGCGGACGCGGTGCTCGTGACTGGCGAGGGCACCGATCTCTTCAATCCCAACGTCCTGCGCGCGAGCCGGGGCGCCTTCTTCACGGTGCCGGCCGTGCATTGCCACATCGGCGAGGCGCGCGATTTCCTGCACGAGCGCGGGCTGAAGGTGCTCGCGACCACGCCGACCGCGACGGACACCTACCTCAAGGCCGACCTGACCGGCCCGCTCGCCGTGGTCCTCGGCTGCGAGCACGACGGCCTGAGCGAGGCCTGGCTCAAGGACGAGGGCTGCCAGCCGGTCCGCATCCCCATGCGCGGCCACAGCGATTCGCTCAACGTGTCGACCGCCGCGGCCGTGATTCTCTACGAGGCCCTGCGACAGCGCGCGCTCGCCTGACGCATGCCGAACGCGTTCTACAACGAGTTCGACATGGCTCAGCCTGAGCCGGCGTCGCGCGACTACCGGACGCCGTTCCGGCGTAACCGCGATCGCCTGATCCACAACGCCGCGTTCCGGCGCCTGCAGGGCAAGACCCAGGTCTTCCTCTCGGGCGAGTACGACTTCTACCGGACCCGCCTGACCCATAGCATCGAGGTCGCCCAGATCGCCGGTTCGATCGGCCAGTTCCTCAACCACTCGTCGGCGGCGCTCGGGCCGGATTTCCACATCGACCCCGACCTCTGCGAGGCGATCGCGCTCGCCCACGATATCGGCCACCCGCCCTTCGGTCACGCCGGCGAGGGCACGCTGCACCGGCTGATGGTCCCGTACGGCGGGTTCGAGGGCAACGCCCAGACCCTGCGCCTGGTGGGCTCGACCATCTTCACGAGCGGCGGCGATCGCCGCGGCTTGAACCCCACGCGGGCGGTCGTCGATGGCGTCCTCAAGTACAAGACGCTCTGGGGCGAGGTCCCCGACCAGCGCCGCCACTTCCTCTACGCCGACCAGCAGCCCTTCCTCGACTTCGTCTGCGGCGGCCGCCCGTGGCCGGCCGACCTGCCGCCGGGCCCGGCCCGCAATCAGTTCCGGAGCCTCGAGTGCCAGATCATGGACTGGGCCGACGACACCGCGTACTCGCTCAACGACGTGGTCGACGGCGTGCACGCGGGGTTCATCTCGGTCGGCCGGGTCGAACGCTGGGCCGAGACCCACGCTGAGCCGCAGGACCGCGAGTCGATCCACTACCTCGCGGCCGCCCTGCGCCGCGGCGACGTCGAGCGAGCGCTGAACCGCCGGATCGGCCGCATGGTCGAGGCGGTCACGCTGGTGGAGCGCGAGAACTTCCTGGCCGACCTCTCCAACCGCTGGCGCTTCGGCATCGCGGTGGCGCCGGACGCCCGCCGCGAGCAGGCGTTCTACAACCGCATCGCCATCGACCTCGTGTTCCGCTCGCCGCAGATCTGCCAGCTCGAGCACAAGGGCGGATTCATGCTGACGCGGCTCTTCGAGACGCTCGCCGCGAACTACCTCGCGACCGGCTCGCCGCGCCAGCCGCTCCTGTCGGCGGACTTCGAGCGGGAGATCGCGCGGGCCGATCTCGACGAGCGCGGCCGGGCCCGCGTGCTCTGCGACTACCTCGCCGGGATGACCGACGGATTCGCGAGCCGCGTCTACAAGCGGATGTTCGACGCGGATTTCGGGAGCATCGTCGACCTGGTCTAGACCGCTTTGTGCGGGCAGACCGGATCCGGGGCGACCGAACGCTCGGATCGCGAACGGCCTGCCCGGATCACCGCCGCAGCGCCGCCTCGATCCGCAGGAACTCGCCCACGTTCTCCATAGTCACCATGCCCACGAGCTCGCCGCGGCCGTTGGTCACCGGGAGCGTGCGGCAGTTGCACTCGCCGAGGCGCCGGAACACCGACTCGACCATCTCGCCGAGGTTTGCGGTCAGGAACTCGCGCTGCATCGTGCTCGCGACCCGCGCTCCCGGCCCCTGCTCGTGCAGACCGCGCAGCATGTCCTCCTGGCGCAGCACGCCCACGAGCTTCCCGGCGTCGACGACCGGGAAATCCTTCTGGCTGCCGGCGAGCGTGAGCTGCACGGCGCGCAGGAGCTGGTCCTGGGCGTCGAGGGTCTGGAACTCGGTCAGCATCACCCGCTGGAGCGGGATCCCGCCGAGGGCCCCCTTCATCTGGACCATGCTCGCCTCCTGCGCCGCGCCGATCCAGACGAAGAACGCGATGAACAGCAGGAAGGGGTTCCAGAACAATCCCACGAACCCGAACACCAGCGCCAGGGCCTGGCCGATGTGCGCGGCGATCTGCGTCGCGCGCGTGTACTCCATGCGCATCGCGAGGAGCGCGCGGAGCACGCGACCTCCGTCCATGGGAAACGCCGGGATCAGGTTGAAGACCACGAGGACGACGTTGACGACCATCAGGCGCTCGACGAAGTCGCCGCTCGCCCAGCCCAGGGAGGCGACGGGCTCCACCGACCCGGCCAGGAACAACCAGGCGAAGAGCGCCAGGGCGATCACGACGTTCACGGCCGGGCCGGCCAGCGCGACCTGCAGCTCCTGGCGCGGGTCCTCGGGCATCCGCTCGAGGCGCGCGACGCCGCCGATCGGGTAGAGCACGATGTCTCGGGTCTTGATGCCGTAGCGCGCCGCCATGAGCGCGTGGCCGAACTCGTGCAGCAGGACGCACCCGAACAGCAGCAGGATGAAGCCCACGCCTGCCAGCACCGCGTCGAACGAGCGGCTCGCGAGCCAGTAGTTCACCGCAAGGAAGCCCAGCAGGAGCAGGAACGTCACGTGGATCGAGACCTCGATGCCGCGGAACGAGCCCAGACGCAGGGACCAGCGCATGGCCATCGGCCTCCGTTATCTCGGCGAGAGCCCCGGCCGCCACCAGGCGGCCGGAATTACTTGAGTGTTATAGTATGAATTGAATTCTGGGTTCCGGCAAGCAGAATGGTCCCTGGTGGCGCCTCGCGGACCCGATCACTATAATTAGTATCATGTTTGTCCGAAATCTAGCCGGCGTCGCCCTGCTTCTGGGTCTATGCCAGTTCCTGCCGGCGGCGGCCTCGCGCGCCGCGGCGGCGTCGAATGCGGTGACGGTCTCGGCCCAGGTCGTCGCCTCGGCCGACAGCGTCGTCGTGGCCTGGCGGTTCGACCTCGCCGAACGCTGGCATCTCTACGCCCCCTACTGCAATGATTCCGGTTTTCCGCCGTCCGTACGGCTCGACCTGCCGGCGGGCTGGTCCGCCGGTCCCCTCCGGTGGCCCGTCCCGGAACGCCTGGTCCTGCCCGGCGGGATCCTCGATCACGTCTATCACGACGAACTGGTCCTGGTTCAATCCCTCCATCCGCCGCGAGCCGCGGCCGGACGGACCGCGATCCCGGCGACGCTCAGCTGGCTGGCCTGCCGCCAGACCTGCGTTCCCGGCGACACGACGCTGACGTTGATCCTGCCGCCCGCGGATGGCGGAGCGGACGCCGTCCTGGCCGCCGAAGCGGCCATCCCTGGTCGTCTGCCCCCGGCGTCCGCGCGGTTCGTGCGCGGCGCCTCGACGGTGCGCGTGCGCGCTCCGGGCGCCCGCGGCCTCACCCTGATCCCCGCCGCCGACGGACCGGCCCTCGTCGACCTGGCGGCCGACGGCACGGTCCGCGGCGACGAGCTCGTGCTGCGCCTCCGGCCCGGCGCCGGCGCGTCGGCCCCGCTCAGGGGCTTGTTGATCATCGACCACACGAACGGAGCCCGTTCCAGCGGTTCCTTCGTCGTTCCCTGACCCGAACCCGCAGACACCTGGAGGTCGTCCACATGAAAGTCCTGAGCACCCTGGCCCTGCTGCTCGTCGCTGCCGCCGCTCTCGCGGGCGTCGTTCCCGGGGATAAGGCTCCCGATTTCGTCCTGCCGGACCTCGACGGCAAGGAGCACTCGCTCGACGAGTACCTCGACCAGGGCAAGATCGTGGTCCTCGAGTGGTTCAACCCGGACTGCCCCTTCATCAAGAAGCACCACCTGCAGGCGCACACCATGAACGAGACCTACGAGCGTTTCCGGGACAAGGGCGTGGTCTGGCTCGCGATCAACTCCGGCGCCGAGGGCAAGCAGGGCGCGGGCCGGGAGCGCAATCTCCAGGCGCGCGAGGATTACGACCTGGCGTTCCCGCTGCTTTTGGATCCGGCGGGCACGGTGGGCCAGAGCTACGGGGCGAAGACCACGCCGCATATGTTCGTCATCAAGGCCGACGGCACGATCGCCTACACCGGAGCGATCGATGACGACAACTCCGCCGGCACGTTCGGCAAGACCAACCACGTCGCCGAGGCGCTCTCCGCGGTGCTCGCCGGCGAACCCGTGGCCCAGCCGGAGACCCGACCCTACGGCTGCAGCGTGAAGTACGCCGACTAGCTCTCATCCACGCGGAAGCGGGAGCTCCGCCAGGGGCGGGGCTCCCGCTCCGCCGCGCGCCGCGACGTTCAGACCAGTTCCACCAGCAGGGCCCCCTTGGCCACCGTCTGACCCTCGGTGACGGCGACGCGCGCCACCTTGCCCTCCCAGGGAGACTGGACCTCGTTGCGCATCTTCATCGCCTCGAGCACGACCACGCCGTCGCCGCGCCGCAGGCGCTCGCCCGGCCGCACGAGCACGCGGACGACGAGGCCGGGGATCTCCGTGGTGATCCGGCTGCGGTCGATCGGCCGCCAGGGCCGGCGCTCGCGGAACTTGCGCGTGAGCCGGGTCTCGTACTCGGTGCCGTCGATGTGCAGGGGCACACTCGGCTGATCCGGAGGCGGGACGGGGACGTCGGCCATGGCCTCTCCTCGCAGTCAGGAGTCTAGAACGGCGGGATGCCGTGCTTGCGCGCCGGACGCGTCTCGGTCTTGGCAGCCGAGACGTGGATCGCGTGCATCAGGAAGTCCCGGGTCTCGTCCGGCTGGATCACGGCGTCGATGTGGCCGTCCCGCGCCGCGATGTACGGATTGGCGAACTTGTCCTGGTACTCCTTGATCTTCAGCCGGCGCATCGCGTCGGGATCGCGCGCCTCGGTGATCTCCTTGCGGAAGATGATGTTGGCCGCGCCCTCGGGTCCCATGACCGCGATCTCGGCGGTGGGCCACGCGCAGACGAAGTCGGCGCCGAGGTGGCGCGAGCACATCGCGATGTAGCCGCCGCCGTAGGCCTTGCGGAGGATGACCGTGATCTTGGGGACCGTGGCCTCGCTGTAGGCATACAGGATCTTGGCGCCGTGACGGATCACGCCCGCGTGCTCCTGGTCGACGCCGGGCAGGTAGCCGGGCAGGTCGACGAAGCTGACGAGCGGGATGTTGAACGCGTCGCAGAAGCGGACGAAGCGGGCGGCCTTGTCCGAGGCGTCGACGTCCAGCACGCCGGCTAGGTAGGCGGGCTGGTTGCCCACGACGCCGATGGTCTGCCCGTCCAGCCGCGCGAAGCCGATCACGAGGTTGCGCGCCCAGAACTCCTGGATCTCGAAGAAGTCGCTGTCGTCGCAGACCGCGCGCACGACGTCGCGGATGTCATAGGGCTTGCGCGGATCCTCGGGCACGATCGCGTCGATGTCGCGGCCGGGCCGCGGGGGCTTGCTCGGGAACGGGTCGCTGCGCTTGCGGTTGTTCCACGGGATGAAGGTCACCAGGCGCTTGATCTGCTCGACGCACTCCTGCTCGCTCGTGGCGAAGAAATGCGCGTTGCCGGAGATCTCGGCCTGGACGCGGGCGCCGCCGAGGTCCTCCATCGAGATCTCCTCGCCGAGCACGGTCTTGATGACCTCGGGTCCGGTGATGAACATCTTGCTGATCCGGTCGACCACGAACACGAAGTCCGTGAGGGCCGGCGAGTAGACGGCGCCGCCGGCGCACGGGCCGAGGATGACCGAGATCTGCGGGATCACGCCGGACGCCAGCGTGTTGCGGTAGAAGATCTCCCCGTAGCCCGCCAGCGAGTTCACGCCCTCCTGGATGCGCGCGCCGCCCGAGTCGTTGATCCCGATCAGCGGCACGCCCATCTTCATCGCGTGGTCCATGATCTTGGTGATCTTGCGCGCGTGGGCGAGGCCGAGCGAGCCGCCCGCGACCGTGAAGTCCTGGGCGAACATGCAGACCGGGTGGCCCTGGACCGTGCCGGTGCCGGTCACCACGCCGTCGCCCGGCAGCTTCTTCTGGTCCATGCCGAAATCCTGGCAGCGATGCTCCACGAAGAGGTCGTACTCGTGGAAGGACCCGGGGTCGCAGATGGCCGCCACGCGGTCGCGGGCGGTGAGCTTGCCCTGGGCCTGCTGTTTCTGGACGGCCTGCTTGCCGCCGCCCTGCATCAGGGACTGGATGCGCGAGAGGAACTCGGTGAGTTTCTGGCCGAGCGACACGGTCGGGACCTCCCATGGTCGGCGCCGGTCAAAGACGAAAACGACCGGACTTGCGCCCGGACCGCCTGTGAACCGCTTAACCGCCTGTCAACCTTGCCCTACCGGGCGCCGGCCGTCAAGTCATTCTGCGCGAGATCTCCTCTCGCGCCAGTGGGTGATCGAAATGATAGCCCTGGACGAGCGGACACTCGAGGGTTCGCAGGACCTCGGTCTGCGCCGCCGTCTCCACGCCCTCGGCCACGATCTCGATGCCCAGGCTGCGGCCGAGGGTGATGATCGAGGCCGCGATCGCGGCGTCGCGGCGGTCGCGATCGATGTCGCGGATGAATTCCCGGGCGATCTTGAGCCGGCTCACGGGCAGGTTCCGCAGGTTGACCAGGGACGAATAGCCGGTGCCGAAGTCGTCGATCGCCAGGCTCACGCCGTCCTGCCGCAGCGCCTCGACCGTGGCGACGGCGACGGCCTGATCCTGCATCAGGACGCTCTCGGTGATCTCCAGCTCCAGGTGACGCGCCGGCAGGTCGGCCTCGGCGAGGATCCGGCGGACCAGATCCACGAGCCCAGCCTCGGCGAATTGCCGCCCCGACAGGTTCACGGCGACCCGGAGGTCCGGATACCCGGCGGCGAGCCACTCCTTCACCTGGGCGCACGCCGTGCGCAGGACCCACTCGCCGATCGCGTGGATCATGCCGGTCTCCTCGGCGAGCGGGACGAACCGCTGCGGCAGGACCGTCCCCTGCTCCGGATGCCGCCACCGCAGCAACGCCTCGACGCCCACGAGCCGGCCGGTCGCGAGCTCGTATTGCGGCTGGTACACGAGCCGGAATTCGCGACGCTCCAGCGCCTGGCGCAGCCCCGCCTCGAGCTTCATGCGTTCGCTGGCGCGGCGGTGCATGTCCTCGCTGAAGAACTGGTACCGATTGCGGCCGCGGGTCTTCGCCGAGTACATCGCCATGTCCGCGTGCTTGAGCAGGGTGCTCACCGTGTCGCCGTCGTCCGGATAGAACGCGATGCCGATCGACGGCGACGTGTAGACCTCGTGGCCGTCCAGGTCGAAGGGCTGCGCCAGCTGTTCCTGGATCTTGCGGGCCACCATGACCGCGTCGCGATCGGCGGTGACCACGGGCAAGAGCAGGACGAACTCGTCGCCGCCGAGGCGGCTCAGGGTATCGCCCTGGCGGATGCAGGCCGACAGCCGCTCGGCGATCCCTTGCAGCAGCAGGTCGCCCTTGTCGTGGCCGAGCGAATCGTTGACGTCCTTGAAGTTGTCGAGATCGCAGAAGAGCAGGGCCGACCGCCGCGCGTTGCGCTTCGCGGAGGCCAGCGTGCGCCGCAGCTGCTCGAGGAAGAACGCGCGGTTCGGCAGCTTCGTGAGCGCGTCGTAGTAGGCGATGCGCCGGACCTCCTCCTCGGTGCGCTTGCGCTCGGAGATGTCGGTGACCGAGCCGACGTAGCCGCTCAGCTGCTGGTGGTCGTCGAACGACGGCTCGGCCTGGACGAAGACCCAGGTCGTGAGGCCGCGCGGGCGGCGGAAGCGGCATTCGGACCGGAAGATCTGGCCCTCCGTCACCGACTGCTGCCAGTTCCGGGCGACCGTCTCCTGGTCGTCCGGATGCAAGGCGCTCAGCCAGCCCTCGTCCGCGGCCTGGGCGGTCGTCAAGCCGGTGATCTCGCGCCAGCGGCGATTGACATACCGGCAGCGGCTGTTGCGGTCGCAGCGGAAGATGCCGACCGGCGACGACTCGGCCATGATCTGGTACCGCCGCTCGCTCTCGCGCAGGGCGTCCTCGGCGAGCCGGCGGTCGGTGACGTCGTGGACGGTGGAGATCATGAGACCCTGCTCGGGCAGCGGCGTGTTCACCGCATTGATGATCCGCAGCGCGCCGTCCCGGCCGCGCACCCGGATGTCGTCCCACTGCATGCGCTTGAGACCGCCCTCGCCGAGGTCGCGCACGAGGCGGCGCTGGAATTCGCGGCGCTGGTCCGGGTCCGGGCAGAGGCGGTCGAGGAATCCCGCGAGGTCGCCGGCGCCCGGCTGCGTCCAGGGTCCGTAGATCTCCTGGAACCGCGAGTTGACGAAGCCGACGGAGGACATGTCCAGCGAGTTGATCGCGAGGCCGATCGGCAGGTTCTCGAGGATCGCCTCGATGAGGGCGTTGCGGCGGCGCAGCTCGGCTTGCAGGGCGCCATCGGACAGGTCGGCGGGCAGCAGGAATCCCACCAGGCCGCGGACGTCGCCGGCCGGCGAGCGGAAGGTCGCGCCACGGCAGGAGAACGGCACGATGCCGCGCTCCGGCAGCGCGAGCTCGAATTGCCGCCACGCGGTCTGATCGCCGTGTTCGAGCTGGGCGAGCAGGCCGTGCAGCGAGGCCCGCTCCGCGTCCGCGAGGCCGGGCAGCGGCTGGCCGCGCAGCTCGGCGGCCGGACGGCCCAGCAGCCGGCCCAGCTCCCCGTTCGCGAGGAGCACCCGGCCGTCCCGGTCGAGGGCCAGCACGCCGAGCGGGATCTGCTCGACGACTGTCGACACCAGATCGGTACCCTCGTTTTGCTCTTCACGCCGGAGTCTGGGATCCAAGGTCAAGGACCTCCATGGCGGCAGCTCGCGGTCATCGGTAACTGCAGAGAGTACCATACTCGCAACGAAATCGTTCCGCACATCCGGTTCGGCGGCGGCGGGCGCGAGGCACGGCGGGATGGCCATCAAGGTCGACGTCGCCGACGCCCACGCGCTGGCCGGTGCCGGTCGAGGCCAAGAGCTGGAGCGAGGTCAAGGACCTGTTCCGGTGACGCCTCCCGGCCAGGGGCGCTCCCGGTCAATGACCGCGTTGGACCGGCCGATCCGCGGCTGCAGCTACCGCCCCGCCGACGCCCGCCGCGGCGCCGGCGCGGGCTCGCGGCGGACCGCGGCCGCCGCCGCGCGCATCAGCTCGACGGCCTTCGCGAGCTGCGGATCCACGTTCGCGAGCACCTCCGGCGGCCCGAGCGGCACCAGGTGGTCCGGCACGCAGCCGCCGTGCTCCTGGTTCGTGTCGTTGCGGCCGGGCTCGCGCGCGTCGCCCCAGACGTACCAGCCGCGGAACGGCAGCCGCACGTGGGCGCCGTCGAGCGTCGTCCAGCCGCCGGTCGAGATCACGTTGCCGCCGGTGGTCTGGCCCACGACCGGGCCGCGGCCGATGGTCTTGACGGCGTGGCTGAAGATCTCGGCGTTCGAGTAGCTGGACTCGTCGCAGACGACCGCGATCGGCTTGTTCCAGCGCTGCAGCGGCAGCCGCTCGGAGTCCGGATAGCCGGCCTCGCCCCCGCGCGGGATCGTGTACGCGTGCACCGGCTGGGTGAGCATGGTGAGCAGCAGGTCGGTGGTCCAGCCGCCGCCGTTCCAGCGCACGTCGATCACGAGGGCGTCCTTGCCGCTCGCCGCGGCGTACAGATCGCGCTCGAACAGCTCGACCTCGCGCTGGCCCATCCCCTGGATGTGGATGTAGCCGACCGTGCCGTCCGACATCTCCTCCACCTTGGCGCGATTGGCCTTGACGTCGGCCTCGTAGATGGCCTGGCGGAGCTGGCCCCAGGCGACCGGCCGCAGGGTGACCTCGCGCTCCTCGTCGCCGCGCCGGTAGGCGACCCGCACCGGATCGCCGCCCGCGGCCACGATCGGCGCATAGAGGTTCGCCGTACGCCCCACCGGCGTGCCGTCCACGCGCAGCAGCACGTCACCCGCCGCGAGGCCGACCTCGGCGAGATCGGCGGGTCCGCCCGGAACCACCCGGGAGATCCGCAGGTCTTCGCCTTCGTGGCCGGGATCGAGCTCGACGCCGAGCCAGGCGGCGGCGCCGCGCTCCCCGCGTCCGCCCGGGTAGTAGCCCATGTGGGATGCATTGAGGCTGCGCAGCATGATGTTCATGACGTCGGCGAAGTCGGCGTCGTGGTCCACGCCCGCCGCGAGCCGCAGCGCCTTCGCGCGCTGGGCCGGCCAGTCAATGCCGTGCAGCTCGGGATCGTAGAAGCCGTCCCGCAGGCGGCGCCAGGCCTCCTCGACGACCTGTCGGCGCTGCCCATCGCGGTCGGTGGTCAGGCGGGCCCGGAACGAGACCGTCTTGACCTCGCCGCCCTCGAGCGGCACGCGCGCCGGCCGGCCCTCCTTGAGCAGCCAGACCGTCTCGCCGTCGTCCGCGAGGAGCGCCGCGCGATCGCCGGCGCCGCCCTTGGTGAGCGCCTGCCGGTCCTCGCCGAAGCGGTCGACCGTGTAGAGGTCGCGCTGTTCGCCGATCTCGGCGCTGAACACGATGCGGTCGCCCTGGGGGTGGCTCGCGATCGCGCGCTCGTCACCCGGCAGATCGGTGAGGCGGCGGATGCGGAGGTGGATGTCCTCGAGGTCGATGCGGATCGGCTCGACCTTGCGGGCCTCCTTCCGTTCGTCCCGGTCGCGGTCGTCATCGTCAGGATCGCGCTTGCCGCGCCCTTTCTTGCCGGCGGCCTTCTCCTTGCCGTCGTCGCGCGTCTTCTCCCAGATCTGCCACTCCTCCTTCGACCGCTCGTGGTCGGCGCGCGTCAGGTAGCAGAAGACGACGTCGTCCTGGTTGCCGTAGCGGCGGCTCGTCCAGGCGAGCAGGGATCCCGACTCGTTCCAGACGGGACCCGAGTCGACGTCGGGATGCTGGCTCACGTTGACCGCCCGGCCGCCCGCGGCGGGCACCAGCCAGACGTCGGTGTTGAAATCCGGTCCGCCCGCCGCCGCGTAGGCGAGCCAGCGGCTGTCCGGCGACCAGGCGAACTCGGGATCGTCCCAGCCCTCGTAGACGACCGTGCGGCCGCCGCCGTCGGCGTCGATCACCGCGAGGGTGCCCGGGCCGTGGCGGTACGCGATCCGCTCGCCGTCGGGCGACCACACCGGTCGCGAGCAGACCACGCCCGGCGGGGTGAGCCACACGATGCGCAGCCGGCGCGCGGTGCGCAGGAGCGCGGACTCGGGATCGTCGCTCACGAGCAGGCCGATCCGGTCGTACGGCACGTCGCCGTCCCGCTCGCGGTCGCTCACGAAGACCAGCGTGTCGGCGGAGCCGGGCCGGAACGCGACGTGCCGCTCGCGCCACGGGGACGGCACCGCCACGGCGGCGCGGCCCTCGATCTGGCGGTTCACGAGCACGATCTCGCCGCGCACGACCATGGCGATCTCGTCGCCGCCGTCGGCGATCGCGAGCTCGTCGGCGTCCGCGGTCACGTCGGTCTGGACGGCCGGCTTCGCGATCTCGTCCGCCGCGACCTCGATCGCGAGAGCGCGCAGCTCTCCCGTCGCCGTCTCGAGGATGAAGAGGCCGTCGTCCGCCTCGCACACGATGCGCGACCCGTCGCGGCTCGCGCGCGCGTTGCGCACCCCCTCCTCGCGGAAATCGGTCAGCCGGCGGCGGCTCGCGCCGTCGGCGTCCCTGCGCCAGAGGTTGAACGCGCCGGTCTCGTCGTCCTCGGCGCGCCAGTAGATCGAGCCGTCGGGGCCCCACATCGGATCGGTGTCGTAGCCGGCGCCGTCCGTCACGCGGACCGGCGCGCGGCCGGGCTCGTAGAGCCAGAGGTCCGCCTGGTAGGTGCCGCGATAGCCGACCCGGCCGAAGGTCCGGTCCCCGACCGCGAGCAGCAGGCGGCCGTCCGGATGGACCGCGACCTCGTCGGCGAACAGGTCGCACAGCCGCAGCGGCGTGCCGCCTCCCACCGGGACCCGCTGGATCTGGGCGCGGACCGGATAGCGCCAGGGCCGCGCGGAGGCGAAGTAGACCTCCCGGCCGTCGGCGCTGAAATCCTGCGGCAGGTCCGCCGAGGGAGCGAAGGTCAGCCGCTCCGGCCGGCCGCCGGCGGCCGGCATGACGTAGACGTCGGCGTCGCCTTCGCGGTCCGACGCGAACGCGAGGCGCGCGCCGTCCGGCGAGAACACCGGCTCCTGATCGTAGGCCGGGTTGGCCGTGAGCCGCTCGGCGCGCCCCCCGGCCGCCGGCACGCGCCAGAGGTCGCCCTGGCAGGTGAAGACCACGGTCTGGCCGTCCGGCGAGATCGCCGGCCGCCGCGGGAAGAAGGCGGACTCGGCGGTCGCGGTCGCCGCGACGGCCAGCCCCAGGACGATCGCAAACAGGCTGCGCAAGGGCATGGACTCTCCTCGGGTTCCCCCGGTCGCGCCCGGCGGGGCCTCAGCGCTTCTGCCGGATCAGGTTCAGCGCGGAGCCCGCCCACAACCAGCCGATCTGCTCGGCGGTCAGGGAGTGCCGCAGGACGACCTCGTCGGTCCCGCCGCCGGCGTGGCGCAGCACGAGCGAGACCGTGCTGCCGGGCGCGAGATTGGCCAGACCTTCGAGGTCCAGGGTGTCGGTTTCCTGGACCGTATCGTAGTCGGCGGGATCGGCGAAGACCAGCGGCAGGATGCCCTGCTTCTTGAGATTCGTCTCGTGGATGCGGGCGAAGCTGCGCACGATCACCGCCGCGCAGCCCAGGTGGCGCGGGCTCATCGCGGCGTGCTCGCGGCTCGAGCCCTCGCCGTAGTTCTCGTCGCCCACGATGACCCAGCGGCGGCCGGCGGCCTTGAGCGCGCGCGCGACGGCGGGCACGCGCCCCGGCTTGCCGTCGAGCGGGTTGCGGGTGGTGCCCGCGTCGCCGCCGAACGCGTTGACGCCGCCGAGCAGGAGGTTGTCGCTGATGCGGTCGAGGTGGCCACGGAACCTCAGCCAGGGACCGGCCTGGGAGATGTGGTCCGTCGTGCACTTGCCCTTGACCTTGATCAGGAGGTCGAGCCCGCGGAAGTCCGAATCCCGCCAGGGCGCGAAGGGCTCGAGCAGGGCGAGGCGCCCGCTGCCGGGCTCCACGCGGACCGCGAGCCGCCGGCGATCGGCGGGCGGCGCCTGGTAGCCGGCGTCGGCGAACACGAAGCCGTCCGGCGGCAGGTCGTCCGCGGGCGCGGGCGGGGTCAGCCGGACCGGGCGACCGTCCGCGCCCGGCAGCGCGTCGACGAGCGGGTTGAAGTCCAGGCGGCCGGCGAGACCGTAGGCCAGCACGATCTCCGGGCTGCCCATGAACGCGTTGGTCTCGGGGTTGCCGTCGTTGCGGCGCCGGAAATTGCGGTTGAACGACGTGACGATGCTGTTGCGCTCGCCATCCTGGATGTCGTCGCGCTTCCACTGGCCGATGCACGGGCCGCAGGCGTTGGTCAGCACGGTCGCGCCCAGCTCCTCGAGCACGGCGAGCTGGCCGTCGCGCTTGATCGTCTCGTAGATCTGGTCCGAGCCCGGCGACACCCAGAGCGGCGCCCTCATCCGCAGACCGTGGGCGAGCGCCTGCCGCGCCACGTCGACCGCGCGGTTGATGTCCTCGTAGCTGCTGTTGGTGCACGAGCCGATGAGCGCGGCCTTCAGCTCGACCGGGAACTCCTCGCGCTCGCAGGCCTCGCGCATCTCGCTGACCGGACGCAGGACGTCCGGGCTGTGCGGGCCGACGAGGTGCGGCTCGAGCGTCGAGAGGTCGATCGTGACCAGCCGATCGAAGAACCGCTCGCAGTCGGCCTCGACCTCGGGGTCCGCGCGCAGGAGGTCCAGGTTGGCGGCGGCCAGGTCGGCGAGCTCGCCGCGGCGCGTGGCCCGCAGGTAGTCCTGCATGCGCCGGTCGCAGGGGAAGATGCTGGTCGTGGCGCCCAGCTCGGCGCCCATGTTGGTGATCGTGGCCTTGCCGGTGCAGCTGATCGCCTCGCAGCCGGGGCCGAAGTACTCGATCACGTGGTTCGTGCCGCCCTTGGTGGTCAGGAGGCCGCAGAGCTTGAGGATCACGTCCTTCGGCGCGGTCCAGCCGCTGGGGGCGCCGACCAGCCGCACGCCGATCACCAGAGGATGCAGCACCTCCCAGGGCATGCCGACCATCACGTCGACGGCGTCGGCCCCGCCCACGCCGCACGCGGCCATGCCCAGGCCGCCGGCGTTGGGCGTGTGGCTGTCCGTGCCGATCATCAGCCCGCCCGGGAACGCGTAGTTCTCCAGCACGACCTGGTGGATGATGCCGGAGCCGGGGCGCCAGAAACCCATGCCGTAGCGCGCCGACGCGCTGCTGAGGAACTCGAAGACCTCGCGATTGGCGTCCAGCGCCGCCGGCCTGTCCGCCGCGGCGCCGCGGTGAGCCAGGAGCAGGTGGTCGCAGTGGACCGTCGTGGGCACCGCGGTCTCCTCGCGCCCGGCCATCATGAACTGGAGGATCGCCATCTGGGCCGTCGCGTCCTGCATGGCCACGCGATCCGGCGCGAGCGCCAGGGTCGCCTTGCCGCGCTCGAGCAGCTGGCCGGTCGGGTCCACGAGGTGCCCGAAGAAGACCTTCTCGGTCAGGGTGAGCGGCCGGCCCATCCGGCGGCGAACGATCTCGAGGTTGCGGCGGCTGCGAGCGTAGGTGCGACGGACGAGATCCGGCGTGGTCGCGATGTCCATGGCGTCTCCTTGACGACTGGTCCGGTGCGGTCAGTGCGCCAAGAATAAGCGAATTCAGCCGGTTCGCATCACGCGGGCCTTCCTCGCGCCGGCCGCGACCGGACGAGCGTCACGCGGCGCCGTCCGCCGGGATCCGCGCCAGGCGATGGATCTCGAGAGCCGTCAGATCCCGCCACTGTCCCGGCGCGAGCCCGTGCAACGTCACCGGACCGATCCCGGTCCGCGCGACCCAGAGCACCTCGTGGCGCAGGGCGGTCAGCACGGGGCGGATCTGCCGGTGGTGGCCGCCGCGCAGCACCAGCAGCAGAGAGGTCCGGTCGTTCGCGGCGGCGACGACGTCGACGCGCAGGGGCTTGAACGGCCCTTGCGACGGCAGGTTCATCCCGCCGCGCAGCACGTCGAGCTCCATCGGGGACATCGGCCCCGTCACCACGACTTCGTAACGCCGCTCGAGGTCCGGATTCTCGGCGACCCGTGTGTTCCACCACTGGTCGTTCGAGAAGAGCAGCAGGCCCCGGGCCCGGGCGTCGAGCCGGCCCGCGGGCTCGAGGCCGACCGCGGAAGCCGGCAGATAGTCGAAGACCGAACGGCAGCCCCGGCTCGCCTGGCACTCCGTGCCCGGCGGCTTGAACAGGATCAGGTAGCGGCGTTGCGCCTCCCGCAAGACTTCGCCGTCGAGCCGGATCTCGTCGCCGGGCTCCACCGCGAGGGCGGGGTCGCGCACGACGAGACCGTTCACGGTCAGCCGCCCGGCGCGCACGAGAGCCTCCGTGCGGGGACGCGCGCCGAAGCCCGCCTTCGCCAGGATCCGCGCCAGACCTTCGGGGCGCGGCGGGCACCAGGCGCCGTCGGGACGGCGGTACTCGGCAAGCCGCGGGTTCGCGGCCGGGCGCCGGCGATCGGACACGGCGACAACCCCTAAAAGCTGGGGAACGAATCCAGCCTGACCTCTCGCCGGAGGTCGGCCACCTCGAAATCGCTGGCGAAGATGACTCGTTCCGCGCCGGCGAGCAACTCGTCGAGCCCACTGCTCGTCGCCGCCACCGCGCCCACGGCGAGGAAGGCGCGCTGGTGCAGAGCCGCGGGACCGACCTGCGCCACGGCCAGATGCCGGTTCAGCAGCCGTTGCACCAGGGACCGCAGCGCGCGCCGGCGGTCCTTGACGCTCTCGGCGTGCGGCAGGATCAGGTCCGCGATCAGCGTTCCGCTGTGGATCCTCACGTCGTCCATGGCACCTCCGGATCCGCGCCGGAATGTAGACGATCGCCAGCCTTCTGTCACCCACCCTCGCGGGGACGCGAGCGGGCCCCGACCTCGCGGTCGGGGCCCGCTCCACCTGCCTGAACCGCTCAGCGGATCACTTGGCGAGCACCAGCTTGTGGCTCGCGACGTGATCGCCGCTGGCGAGCCGGGCGATGTACGTGCCCGACGGGAGGCTGCGGCCCGCCTCGTCCTGACCGTCCCACATCACCGTGTGCCGGCCGGCGACCATGGTCGCGTCGACCAGGGTCCGCACCTGGCGGCCAGCCAGATCGAAGACGTCGAGCGTCGTGCGCCCCGTCGACGTGAGCGCGAACTCGATGCTGGTCGTCGGGTTGAACGGGTTGGGATGGTTGCCCGCGATCGCAAAGGCCGGCACCGCGTCGCCGACCGCCGACGGATCGAAATCGACCAGCTCGATCGTCACGTTGAAGGACTGGACCGCGCCGGATTTGGCCCCGTTGCCGACGATCAGGCCGATGGAGTACACGCCGTTGAGGTCGTACGGGATCGTGTAGACGACGTCATTGGTCGCGTTGAGCGGGATGGTGTAGAATTCGCCCACGTGCGTCACGTAGGAGTAGTTGACGACCGCGGCCAGGGTCAGTTGGGCCGCGTCGGCGCCGTTGAACGTGACCTGCATGCGCTTGTTCACGGCGGAGACGTTGAGGCACCGGATGAAATTCGCAGCCAAGTGCGCCACCGACGCGCTGTAGGTGTGCGGGTAGGTGTTCGGAGTGCGCTGGGCGCTGCCGGCAGGGTACTCGAGCGCGTCCTCGTACCCGCTGTCGAGGACGGTGCGCGCGCCGGTCGCGAAGTTCCACATGCTGAACTCGTTCCACGCGGTGCGAATGGAGCTGCCGTAGTCGGTGAAGATCTGCTCGTACGAATCGAGCATCGCCTGGCCCGTATGGGTCTTGCGCCAGGTCCAGAGGTCGACCACGAACTGGATCCCGTGCGTCTGGCTCTGGTAGTGCTCCCAGACGGCGCTCTCGTAGCCGCCGCCGCTGAGCAGGTCGAGCGAGGTGGTCGGCGCCGTGATCGGGCTGCCGATCTGGATGTAGTTGACGTAGTCGTTGGTGAGCGGGTAGGCGATGTCCTCCATCCACGTCGCGTCGACCTCGCCCCAGGCGCCCTCGGTCCAGCGGCTGCCCGCGTACTGCGACGAGTGCTTGAACTCGTGCGCGCAGGTCACCTTGGCCGCGCCGAGCGCGTCACCGTCGGGGTCATCGTTCGGCGGGAAGCCGGCGTAGTCGTTGTCCAGCGTGATGCGAGTCATGCCCGGAGGATTGGTCACGATCGAGGTAAAGCCGTACACGCCGGAGAGGGCCAGGATGTTGATGTTCATGTATGGGTAGCTGATCTGGAACGGCGGCGACTGGAAGCCGAGCGTGGTGCATTCGTAGTCGAGGCAGTAGTCGAGGTAGGCGCCGATGTTCTCGACGTAGTCGGGCACGCCGTTGCTGTTGCCGTCGGCCAGCGGCACGGCGTCGCCCCCGGCCACCTGGTACGTGATGTGGAAGCGTCCGCTCGGGCTGTCGTAGATGACACGGGAACCGTCCTGGGGCTCCGCGAGGTAGCCCTCGATCATGGCGGCCATCTCGGGAGCCATGCCCCCGCGGACCGCCTCGAACTCCTGGATCAGCGGCGTCGCGCATTTCATCGGGGCGAGCCAGGTCGGCTGCAGCTCCGTGGGGAGCTTCTCCCGGTCGAAGCAGTACTGGAACTTGAGCAGCAGGGCCTCGTCGGCGGTCACCTCGCCGCGGTCGACCATCTGCTGGACGCGGGCGAGGAATTCCGCAGCGCTATCGACCGCTGCCGTGGCCGAGACAGCGACCAGCAATGCCGCGACGATGATCCCGATCCTGAACCTGGATTTCATGTCAACTCCTTGCGGGACACGCAGGTGAACGACCAACCGCGACCGCCGGGCGAGCCTAACCAGGGACCCGGCCTCGAGCGCCGCCCCTCGGTGCGCGCTTGCAAGTTGTCGCGATTATATCACAAAACGTGAGGGCTTTTCATCCCTTGAAATCCCTCAAGACGATCTCGTGCTTTCCAGGCGGGGCGCGTTATGGTACAGCGTTCTTCGACACCGTCCTTTCCACCTCGAGGATGATGCCCATGGGTCCTGGTCCTCGCCGGCTGCACCCCAGCCTCGCCGCCGTCCTCGGGGCGGCCGCGGTGTCCGCCCTCGCCGGACTTGCGGCCTGCGAACGGATCGAGGATTTCGGCCGGTACGACGGACCGAACCGGCTGGTGCCGGCCGTGACCCACCCGGCGGTGGAACGCGACCTGGCCGAGATCCGCGCCACCGGCACGATCCGCATGCTCACCCGCTACAATGCGACCAGCTACTTCGTGCACCGCGGCGGCGAGGCGGGGTTCGACTTCGAACTGTTCCAGCGCTTCGCCCGGAGCCTCGACCTCGCGCTCGAGGTCGTGATCCCCGAGCCGGGCGAGGACCTGGTGAGCCTGCTCAACAGCGGCGCGGGCGACGTGATCTGCGCCGGCCTGACCCAGTCCCCGGACCTCGAGCGGTACGTCGCGGCAACGAGACCGGTGGGGTTCGTGCACAAGGTCGTGGTCCTGCCGCCCGCGGATACCCGCCCGGCGACCCTGGAAGGGCTGGCCGGCCTGACCATCACCGTGCCCGCCCACGATCCGTTCCTGATCGAGCTGTCGAACCTGCGGGATCGCAGCGGCCTGGACTTCGCCGTCCAGCCAGGCCTGCCGCTCGTCGAGTCCGAGGAGCTCGTGGCGCGGGTGGCCCGCGGCGAGCTGCCTGCCACCGTGGCGGACGACGCCGTCGTCGAGGCGGTGCGCTCGTACCTCGAGAGCGAGGTGAGGATCGGCCCGGTGTTGAGCGAGAACCAGCCGGTCGTCTGGCTGGTGCGGCGCAACTGCCCGCAGCTGCGCGCCGCGCTGAACGGCTACCTGAAAGACAACTTCCAGCTGCTGCCCGGCGGCCGCGAGAACCGCAGCCAGGATTACGGCATCATCTACGATCGGTACTTCCGCAACCCGCACACGATCCGCACCTTCCAGCAGGAGATCGACCGGCCCGACAAGAGCGGCCGGATCTCCCGATACGACGCCCTCGTCTTCCGGCAGGCGCGGCGCCACGATCTCGACTGGCGCCTCGTGTCGGCCCTCATCTACCAGGAGTCGCGCTTCTACCCGCGCGCGGTCAGCAAGGCCGGCGCCCAGGGCCTGATGCAGGTGCTGCCCTACGTCGCGGGTCCACAGGCGGACAGCCTGTTCGTGCCGGCCGCCAACCTCCGCGCCGGCCTGCGCCTGCTCAAGGGGACCTGGGACGGCTTCGCCTATCTCGACAGCCTGGAGCGCATCCGCTTCACCCTGGCCGCGTACCACGCCGGCAACGGCCACGTCACCGACGCGCGCCGCCTGGCGATGGAGATGGAGCGCGACCCCAATCGCTGGGAGGGATCGCTCGCCGAGGCCTTGCCTCGGCTCGCCCAGCGCCGCTGGTACAGCGACCTGCGCCATGGCTATTACCGTGGAGACGAGACCGTTCGCTACGTCGAGGAGATCGTCAACCGCTACCGGATGTACACGCGCCTGGTGCCGCTCGAGCTCGACCTGACGGCGATGGACGCCGATCCCCTCGCCGCCGGGGAGGTCGACAGCGTGGCGTTCGCGGCCCGGCCGGAGCCGGACTAGCCGGCTGACGCCAGCAGCTCGTCGAGCAGCTCGCGACCCCGCCGCACGTGAGGAATCACGATGCTGCCGCCCACGAGGAGCCCGATGTCGAAGGTCTCCATGATGGCGGCCTCGCCGGCCCCTTCCTCCAGCGCCCGGACTACGTGGTAGGTCACGCAGTCGTCGCAGCGCAGGACCAGGCTCGCGACGAGCCCGAGCAGCTCCTTGGTCCGCGCGTCGAGGGCGCCGTGGCGGAAGGTCGCCGCGTCCAGGTTGAAGAAGCGCTGGGTGGTCTGGGTGCCCGTCTCCAGCAGGCGGGCGTTCATCTTCTCGCGGTAGGCCCGGAATTCCTCGAGTCGGCCCATCGACGTACCTCCGGTCGGAACAGGGAAGCCAGCAGCACCGTTCCCGCATGATACCGCCGCGGCGGGCCGCGGCTACCTCCGGTGTTGTGCGGCGCGGGCGCACCGCGCATCTTGGCGCCATGCCCGAGCTGATCTTCTCCGGTTGGTGGCAATTCGCGGCGACGTGCGCCATCCTCGCCGCGGCGCAGCTCGTCTACGTCGTCGTCGGTTTCGGATCCGGCCTGATCGCGGTGGGCTCGCTCGCCCTGATCTTCCCCGAGGTCCGCGACGTGGTGGTGCTCCTGCTCCTGGTGAACCTGCCCGCGGAGGTGGGCGTCGCCGTGAGCGCCCGGCGGGAGATCCGCTGGCGATCGGCCAGCGGTCTGCTGCTGGGGATCGCGCCGGGGGTCGTCGCCGGCGCGTGGTTCCTCAGAGTCGCCTCGCCGACCCTGGTCCTCGCGGCTCTCGGCGCGTTCCTCGTGGTGATCTCCCTCGTCTTCTTGCGACTGCCCGCCGGCGCTCAGGTGCACTGGCCGCGCTGGGTCACGCCGCCCACGGGCCTGGCGGCCGGGCTGCTCACCGGCCTGTTCGGCGCGGGAGGACCGCCGCTCATCATCTACTACCACCTCTCCGACCTGCCCAAGAGCGCATTCCGCGGCAACCTGATGGCCCTGTTCCTGGTCATGACGCTGTGGCGGACCGTGAACTACGCGGCGCAGGGCCTCCTCACGGCGCCGCGCCTGTGGTCGAGCCTGGCGCTCCTGCCCGCCGCGGTCGGCGGCGCCTGGCTGGGCCAGCGGATCCACGTCTGCCTGCCCGAGCCGGTGTTCCGCCGCCTCGTGGCCGGCCTGCTCGGCGTGTTCGGGGTGCTGCTGCTGCTCCGCGATCTCGGCTGACGGCGAAATCGTCGAGGGCCCGTCGCGCCGCCACTGCGGCATTGACCTCGTGGCGCCGGGGCGTCAACGTCCAGGCGGGAACAATGCCCAGGAGGTCACCCATGCGCCTCGCCGCCGCCCTCGCCGTGATCCTCGGCCTGCCCTCGCTGGCTGCGGCCGCCGACCCCGTCACGCTCGCGTCGGGTCAGAACGCCGGCAGCGTCGTCATCACCCACGGCGGCGTCGGCTCGCCGCCCGAGTGGTCGGCCGATTGCAGCGACGCCGCCCTGGCCGGCGCGTCGGCGCCGGGCACGGCGCTGGACGCGGTCTGCGCCGCTGTGGTCCACCTCGAGGATCTCTGCCGCTTCAACGCCGGCACGGGCGCCAACGTGCGCCTCGACGGCAAGACGATCCAGATGGACGCGGCGGTCATGACCTCGGACGGGCAGTTCGCCGCCGTGGCCGCGATCGAGAGGGTGCTCAACCCGGTGCTCGTGGCGCGCGAGGTCCTCGCCACGCCGCACCGGCTGCTCGTCGGCGACGGCGCGACACGCTTCGCCCACGTGCGCGGATTCGCGGACCAGGTGCCGATCTGCGACGAGGCCGTCGCCAAGTTCCGCGAGCGCTGGGCCAAGCTGCTGCGCGGCGAGGCCGGGGGCGGATTCGACGATTTCGACTGGCGCGCAGCCTGGAATTACCCGACCGCGCTGCCGGCCGAAGCGGCGGCGACCGGCGCCGCCGACGAGTCGGCGGGCGACACCGTCGGCGCGGTCGCGGGAGCGGTCGACGGGACCTTCGCCGCCGCTCTCTCGACCGGCGGCACGAGCATCACCCTGTACGGGCGGGTCGGCGACGTCCCGATCTACGGTTGCGGTTGCTTCGCCGGCCCGGCTGGCGCTGTCGCCTGCACAGGCCACGGCGAGGAGATCATCCGCCTCGCGATGGCGCGGCTCGTGTACGAGCGCATGGCGAGCGGAGACACGGCGCGCGAGGCGGTCCGCGCCGGCTGCGAGATCTTCGGCCAGGAGTGGCCGCTGGGACTGATCGCCGTCGGACCGGTGGACTGGGCCGTGGGCGCGAACGCGCCGATGGCCTGGGGACAGGCGGCGCCCTGAGGTCGCGGCCGGCGCCGGATCGGCTCGGCCCGCGCCACGATCGATGGTCAGCGCGGGGCGCCGCTCAGCAGCTTCTCCCCCGCCTCCACCCGCATCGGCAACGTGTTCTCGGCCGGGGGCAGCGTGCAGTTCCACCGCTCCGGATCGTAGGCGCAGAGCGGGTTGTAGGCCTTGTTGAAGTCGACCTCGAGCGTGCCATCGGCGGCCAGCTCGAGATCGAGGTAGCGTCCGCCCGGGTACGTGGTCTCGCCATTGGTCTTGTCGTAGAACGGCAACCAGAGGTCGCCCTCGGGTTGGCCGGCGAGGCCGAAGACGGTGAGCAGGCAATCGCGGCCGGCGTGGCGGAACCGCACCGTGCCGCGCGGGATGTACGCATCCTGACCGCCCTTGCGCCTGGCGAGCCGGACCGTGTCGGCGCTCGCGGGCTGCTCGAGTGTCAGCCGGTAACGCAGCTCGGCGACGGGGAAGTAGTAGTCCAGACCCTCGAATCCGTCGACCATGGCCGCCGGCAACGGGCTCTGCGCGGCGTCCATGAACCGCTCGTTCTTCTCGATCCGCCACTCCACGAGCGCGATCTCCCACCGCTCGGTCTCGGCGGCGTCCATGGCGAGCGGTCCCGGGGCGTGCGCGCGCTCGCACCCTCCGAAGAGCAGGATCGAGCCGACAGCGAACGACACGGCGGCGGCAGGCAGTCTCGACGGCATGGACGGTCACCTCGCCGCGCCCGGGCAGCGGGCGCACGGAGTCGGGGTTTGCATCGCGGGAGCCAGACCCTACCATGGTGCCGGCCGGCGGGGCCGCCGGCCGCTGTTCGCGAGGCCCCCGAGGACAGTCATGCAAGATAGCAAAAGTCGCCCTGCGACAGGAGAGAAATTCGCCGCGGACGGCTGGACCGCGGCGTTCGTGACCGCGCTCGTGGCGTTCGCCTGTCGCCTGCCGGCGCTCGGCGCCTGGTGGAACCAGGACGACTGGGGTCTGCTCGGGCGCGCCGCCGGCATCGCGCCGCAGCCGGCGATCCCGGCGCGCTGGCTCACCCAGACCGCCTACTGGCGGATCCTGTGGCCGGTGGCCGGACTCGACCCCGCGCCGTACGCGTTCACGCGCCTCGGGCTGCACGCCCTCGCCGTCGCGGGCCTGGTGCGGCTGGCGGCCCGCCTCGGACTCGGCCGGCTCCAGCAGTGGGTCGCCGGCCTGGTGCTGGCCGCGTCCCCGCTCGCCTTCGGCCCCCTCTACTGGGCCGCCGGAATCCAGGACCTCGCCGCCGTGACCCTGATGGTCTGGGCGCTGGAGCGGTGGCTCGCTCCAGGACGGCTCGCGCGACCGGCGGCGGCGGCCCTCGCGGTGGGTGCGCTCGCCGCGAAGGAGACGGTGATCGGGCTGCCGGTGCTCCTGGCGATCCTGCTCGTGCGGGATTCGACAGCGCGCCGGGATCGCACCGCCTGGCTCCTGATCGCCGGGATGACGCTCGCGGCCGCCGCCGCCGCCGTTCTGGCACTGCGCAGCTTCTCGACGGGACCGGACGACCCGTACGCGCTCGCCGGACCGCTGGCCGGCCTCGGCCGCCTGCTCGTCTACGGATGGTGGCTGATCCTGCCGGGTCCGAGCTACCCCACCGTCCTGGGCCTCGGGATGGGGCTGGGCGGCGCGCTGGTCTGGCTCGCCTGGGGCGGCTGGGGCGCGCGACGCTGGCGCCGCGGGGACCGGACGCCGGCGTTCACCCTCGCTGGCGCGCTCCTCGTGCTCGCGCCACTGTTGCCCCTCGCGCGCCACGTGGCGCCGGACCTGGCCTTCCCCGTCGAGCCGTTCGGCTGCCTGGCCCTGGCCGCGCTCGTACCCGGGCGCTGGCGCCCGCGTGCCGTCGTCGTCGGCGCGCTCGTCGCGGCAGCGGCAGCCTGGGGCCTCTTCGGCATGCTCGCGCGCCTCGGCCTGCGGGACGCGACGGGCCTGCCGGCCGATCCCCTGGTCCGCCGCACCGCGGTCAGCGCCGAGGCCTGCCGGCAGCTTGCCCGCTGGCCGGTGCCCGCGGCCGGCCTCGTCTTCGTGCAGCCGCCTCTGACCGGCGCGACCGCGGCCATGGCCGCCGAGCTGGGCGAGAACTGGGTCACCGGATCGGTCGTCTACCACGGCCTCGGCGGAACCCTCGGCCCGCGCCTCGTGCTCGGGCCCGAGGTGCCCGTGGTCTGGGCCAACGGCCTGCGCGAGACCCCGGAGGGCGCGTTCGTGCTCCTGGACGCGGGCGGCGTGATCAAGCCCTGGGGTCTGACGGATCAGGCGCTGCTCTACCAGACGCTCACGGACGTCGGGCTGGGTCTGTACGACCGCGCTCGCGCGCATCTCCTGCGGGCGAGCCTGGTGTCCGGCCAGACCCTGAGCGTCTTCTTCGACCCGCAGCTGCTGCCGATCCGGCTGGAGCGCGTGCTCGCCAACGAGGAGGCGTTCTACCGGCACCTGGCCGCCGGCCGCCGGCCCGGTTCCGGCTCGCGGGTCGATGACGGACTGCAGACCAACTTCAGACGGCTGCTCGACGCGTGCGCCGGCCGTCAGTGACCGCAGCCGTGTCCCCGGCCGTGGCCGCCGCAGGCGGTGTCCGGCGTCAGCTCGGGCAGCTCGCCCGCCTCGAGCGCGGCGAGCGCCTCGGCGACCGTATGGCCCGCGAGCTGGAAGACCCGGATCCCCCGCTCGTTCATCAGCTGGACGGCGCGACGCCCCATGCCGCCGGTGAGCACGGCGTCGATGGCCTCGCCCGCCAGGGCCTGGAGCGGTTGACACATCCCGTGCGCGTGGTCGTGATCGCCGTTGGCGACCGTGCGGACCTCGCCGCTCGCGGTGTCGCAGATCGTGAAATACGCGGCGCTTCCGAAGTGTCCGGCGAGCCTCTCGGCCGTCCCGGCGCCGCCCATGGTCGGCATGCAGACCTTCATCGGTGGTTCCTCTCGTCGTCGTGGATCAGGAGCGCCTGCCCGGAGAGCAGGGCGCCGATCACGGTCTTTCGCCCGTGTTTGAGGAGTCGCTGGACGGTCCCCCGCGAGACGCCCATCGCCTCGCCCGCCGCGGCCTGGTCACGACCTTCCAGATCGCAGAGGCGCAGGGCCTCGAACGCATCGAGGCCGAGCTCGACGACCGTCAGGGAATCCATCGGCACCGCGCGCGGCTTGAATAGGCGTTCGCCGGGGTCGAGCGGGCGGCAGCAGCGGTGTTTGCGACAGCGGGGCATGGCGGCTCCATTTGTGCATATGCACAAAATAGGTCGCGACTCGCGGCGCGTCAAAGACGAATACCCGGGTCGTCAGCCGGCCGGGCGCAAGAAGAGGATCGCCCCGCCGGCGATCGCCAGGACCACGCCCGCCAGGGCCACCGGCGACGGGCGGTCGCGGTAGACGAGCCACGACGGCAGCAGGACGAACACCGGCACGGCGCCCAGCAGGACCTGCGCGACTCCCGCCTCGGCGTGGCGGATCGCGAGGATCGAGACGTAGACCGAGAGGTACGGGCCGAAGAACGTCGCGATCGCCAGGGCCTGGGTCCCCTTGCGGTCGCGCAGCGGCCGCAGCAGCGCGCGCAGCTCGTGACGCGGAACGATCACCGACCAGTAGGCGGCGAATGCGAACGCCATGCGCACGAAGGTCGCCGATAGCGGATCGACCGCGACCGCGCCTCCGGCCATCCCGATCTTGACGAACGCCGCGCCGATCCCCTGACCGGCCGCCCCGATCGTGGCCAGCGCGTAGCCGCGGCAGACGACGGCGCGGTCGAGATCGCGGAAATCGCCGCCTCCGGGGTCCTTCCCCAGGACCGCCAGGGCGATGCCGCCCATCACGACCGCGATGCCCGCGAACGCCTGCGCATCCAGCCGCTCGCCGAGCAGCGACCAGGCGGCGATCACCGTGAAGACGGGCGCGGACGCCATGCCGAGCGCGCTACGGCGGGGTCCGATGAGCGTGAACGCGCGCAGGAGCGCCGAATCGCCGATCGCGAGGCCGGCGATGCCGCTCGCGCCGATCCAGAGGATGCTCGATAGCGGCGCGGCCGGCCAGCATCGCCCCACGACGACGAGATGGGTCGCCCCCAGCAGGACGACGCCGCCCAGCAGGCGCATCAGGTTCAGCGTCGTCACGCCGAGGCGCTGGCCCGCGGTCGTGAAGACGATCGAGGTGCCGGCGAAGATGGCGGCGGCCAGGATCGCCATCGACTCGCCGAAATGCGGGAGGGCGGTCACCCGGCGCGCTCCGCCCTCAGATCGCGCGCGTCGCGCGCTTGAGCCAGGCCCGATGCGCCCGGTCGAGATGCGGCGACAGCGCCCGGTAGACCCGCTGGTGATAGGCATTGAGCCAGCCGACCTGGTCTCGCGACATCAGGTCCCGCTCGACCAGCGCGAGGTCGAACGGACACAGCGTGACCGTCTCGAACCTCAACCAGGTCCGGGCCGCGGAGGTCAGCCGCTCGTCGCGGACCACGAACGCGAGATTCTCGCAGCGGATGCCGAACTTCCCATCCTCGTAGCAGCCGGGCTCGATCGAGAACAGGTTGCCCTCGCGCACCGGCGGCGTGTCGAGGTCCTTCAGCGAGTGCGGACCTTCGTGGACGCCGAGGTACTGGCCCAGGCCGTGGCCGGTGCCGTGGTTGTAGTCGAGGCCGCCGAGCCAGAGGTTCCGGCGCGCGGAGATCTCGATGCGCCGGCCCGTCGTGCCGGCGGGGAACGGCGTCCGCGTGCAGTCGATCGTGCCCATGAGCACCCGCGTGAAGCACTCCTTCATCCGCCGCGACGGCGGGCTCAGCGCCACGGTGCGTGTGATGTCGGTCGTGCCGTCGGGATACTGCGCGCCGCTGTCGATCAGGTACAGGCCGCGCGGCTTGATCCTGGCGTTGCTCGTGTCATCGGCCGAGTAGTGGATGATCGACCCGTTGCCGGCGTACGCGCTGATGGTGTCGAAGCTGAGGTCGCGGAACTCCTTCGCCTCCGCGCGGAACTCGCGCAGGCGGTCGGCCGCCGAGATCTCGGTGACCCCGCCCGCGGGAACGGCCTTCTCGAGCCACCTCAGGAACTTCACCATCGCCACGCCGTCGCGGACGTGCGCGGCGGTGACGCCGGCGATCTGCGTCGGGTTCTTGACGGCCTTCATCGCCATGATCGGCGACGGCGCGCTATGGCACGCGCAGCCCTTGAGCTGGTTCTGGATCCAGCGGTTGGTCGTGGCGGGGTCGAGCCAGACCCGGGGCCGCTTGCGCGCCAGCGTCCTGAGGTCCGGTCCGATCTGCCGGTACTCCTTGATCGTGCAGATTTTGCCGAGATGCTTGAGGACCTGGTCGGTGACCTTGCGGGCGTCGAGGTAGAGCGTGCACTCCCGGGGGGTCACGACCACGTAGGAGATGGCGACCGGCGTGTAGAGGATGTCCGCGCTGCGGATGTTGAGCAGCCAGGCGACCGCGTCCAGGGCGCCGACCACGTGGACCGCGGCGCCGGCGGACGCCAGTTCCGCGCGCACGCGCTTCAGCTTGCTCCCGACCGTCTCGCCGGCGAACCGCGCCGAGTGCACGGCGACCGGCGCGAGCGACGGCGACGGACGGTCGGCCCAGAGCCGATCGACGAGGTTGCGCGCGAGATACTTGACCTTGACTCCGTGCGGGGCCAGCTCGCGCTCGAAGCGATCCGCCTGGGCGACCGACATCACGGTGGGGTCGACGCCGACCGCCGCGCCCTTGCGCAACCGCGCCGCGAGCCAGGCCGTCGGGCTCGGGGTCTCGGGCTGGCCCAGCTTCATCAGGTCGATGCCCGTGCCGGCGAGCTGGAGCGACGCCTGGTAGAAGTAGCGCCCGTCGGTCCAGAGGGCGGCGTCGCGCGCGCCCACCAGGAGCTCGCCGGCCGAGCCGGTGAAGCCGCTCAGCCAGGCCCGCCGCTTCCAGCACTCGGGCAGGTACTCGCTCAGATGCGGGTCCGCGCTGGGCACGTAGTAGGCAGCGACCTGCTGCTGCTTCATGAGATCGCGCAGGGCCTTCAGCTTCGCCACCGTGGTCATCGTCAGCCTCCGCAAGGTTGGGTGCTCGTCGGGTTCCGGCCGGCAGCATAGCATCGGCGCGGAGGTGCGCCAAGAGGGAGGGTCGGCGTAGATTGTGACGGCCTCGGATCGAGGCTCGCGTCCCTTCGCTCCCGGGAGCGTTGTCCGATGGACCGTCGTCTCCGGTGCGCGCGATGAAGACCTCGCGCGCGCTCGACCACATCTACGCGGTCGTGCTGGCGATCCCGCGCGGGCGCGTCGCGACCTACGGGCAGGTGGCCGAGCTCGCGGGCCTGCCGGGCCGCGCGCGCCTCGTCGGCCGGGCGATGCGCGAGCTGCCCGACGACAGCGCGATCCCCTGGCAACGCGTGATCAACGCGCGCGGGGCGATCAGTGCCCGCCGCGGCGAGCGGGAACAGCGGCTTCTGCTCGAGGACGAGGGTGTCGAGTTCGACGCGCGCGGACGGGTCTCCCTGGCTCGTTTCGGCTGGTCGGGCTGACCCGCGACCGATCGACCCCGGCGCCTTCCCCCGCGCGCCTTGAGATGCCGGCCGGAAATCGGTTACAATTCGTCGACTCGCACGCCTCGCTCGCCCCTCACGCTGGAGGTCCCGACCATGCGCCCCGTCCTGCTCGTCACCCTCGTCGCCGCCGCGCTCGGCACCGCGCTCGCCCAGACGCCCGCGGAGCTCTGGCGCTTCCAGGGCATCGAGGACGTCAACGCGTTCGCCATCCTGCCCGACGTCGACGGCGACACCATCGCCGACGTGCTCGTCGAGACCTATGACGCCGGCGCGGTCGGCGATCACCTCTACCTCCTCTCGGGAAGCAGCGCCGGAGCGCCCGGCGTCCTCTGGTCGATCCGCCCGTCGAGCGGCGCCAGCGACGGCGGCGGCTACGGCCAGGAGTGTCTCGTGTCCTGCGACGACCTCAACGGGGACGCCTTTCCGGACGCGTTGCTCGGCACCGCCTGGGGCAACCGCTCCGTGCATGCGGTCGACGGGATCACCGGCGCCGTGCTGTGGACCTTCGACACCTACGACGAGCCCGCCTCGGGCTGGATCTATGCCGTCCGCTCCCACCCCGACCGCACCGGCGACGGCCGGCCGGAGGTGGTGTTCGGCGCCGGCAGCGATTGCCATCGCGGCTATCTGCTGGACGGCGCGACCGGCGCGGTGATCTGGCGGTTCATCGGCAGCAGCGACGCCATCGGCCACACGGTCTCCCTGCCCGACGTCAACGCCGACGGGATCGCCGACGTGCTGTTCTGCGGCTGGGACAACGAGCACCGGGTCTTCTGCGTCTCGGGCGCGGGGAGCGTGGCCGGCGCGCAGCTCTGGGCGTACGACACCGGCGCGAGCAACCACTCGGCGACCGCGATCGACGACGTCGACGGCGACGGCGTCCCGGACGTCGTGGTCGGCACCTGGCAGGGCGCGAACCAGGTCAAGTGCCTGAGCGGGCGGACCGGCCAGTTCCTGTGGGACTTCGACAACGGGTCGTCCAACTACATCATGCGCCTCGTGACCGTCGGCGACCTGGACGGCGACGGCCTGCGTGACGTGGCCGTCGGCTCCTGGTCCAACGGCCTGGCGACGGTGAGCGCGCGCGACGGGTCCCCGATCTGGATCTCCTACGCCGGCGCCCTCAACGGCGGCGACTTCTGGACCGTGGCCGGGACCGACGACCTGGACGGCGACGGGGTCGGCGAGGTCGTGGGCGGCTCATTCGACTACAAAGTCTACCTGTTCGCCGGCGCGGACGGCGACACGCTGTGGACCTACGACACCGGCAACCGCCTGTACTGCGTGGCCGGCGCGCCGGATCTGTCGGGCAACGCGGTGACCGACGTGCTCGCCGGCACCCAGTACCTGAGCGGCGGCGGCCGCGCCTATGCGCTCGAAGGCGGCGAGGACGCGACCGGCGTCGGGGACCTGCCCGAAGCCGCGGGCGTCGCGGCGTACGTGCCGGAGGGCGTCGAGCTGCGGTGGCGCTGCGCGGCGCCGGTCGGCTGCGTCGTGGACCGCGTCGTCGACGACGGCGGCAAGGCCCGTGGCGAGCGGCTCGCGCTCGCGGCCTCGTTCGCGCGCGGCGAGCTCACGACTCGCGACGTGCTCGCGGCGGTCCACGCGGAGAAGGCCCAGGGCGTCGAGCGCCTCACGGCCGCTCCGGTCGCCGCCGACGGAGTGGTCGACGGCGCCTGGACCTACCGCCTCGTCGATGGCGAGGTCCCCGGCGGCGTGCGCGTCGCCTACCGGGTGTCCGCCGTCGACGACGGGGGCGTCGAGCGCCTGCTGCTCGAGCTCGTGCCCGGCCGTGCGGCCCCGCGACCGCTCCTGCCGCAGGCGGTGATCGTGCCGAATCCGTTCAACCCGCGCGCCGAGGTGCGTTTCACGCTCGACCGGCCCGCGGCGGTCTCGCTCGCGGTCCACGACATGCGCGGGCGCCAGGTCGCGGCGATGCCGCCGCGGCCGTTGGGGTCCGGCGACCACGTCCTGAGCTGGGACGGTCGCGGCCACGACGGCCGCGCGTTGCCGGCCGGCACGTACTTCTTGCAGCTGCGGGCGGACGGCGAGACCCGGACGCTGAAGGCGGCGCTCGTGCGCTGACCGGCGCGCGATCCCGAAGCTGGCGGCCGGGGAGCCCTCCCCGGCCGCGCCGCGCGGCGGGGTGGCGAAGGCCCGCGCCGTCGCGTAATCCCAGATAATCAGTATCCTATTGGCGCCAGTCTGCGGGACCGGCGCCGGCCGGTCGCCGCGCGGCTTGACCCCGGCAGGATCGAACGACCGTGGATGACGAGCGGACGCAGGCGTTCATCGCGCGAGACGACGGGGTGGACGCGGCCGTCGAACCGGACTGCGGCGTCTCCGAGCGGATGGGACCCTACCGCCTGCTGCGGCGGATCGCCGAGGGCGGCATGGGCGAGGTCTTCGAGGCCGAGCAGCTGGAGCCGCTCCGGCGCCGGGTCGCGCTGAAGATCGTCAAGCGCGGCCTGGACACCCGGGAGTTCGTCGCCCGCTTCGAGTCCGAGCGCCAGGCTCTCGCGCTCATGGACCACCCCTGCATCGCCAGGGTCTACGATGCCGGCGCCTCCGCGCGCGGCCGCCCGTACTTCGCGATGGAGTACGTCGAGGGCGTTCCCGTCACCGACTACTGCGACGCGAACCGCCTGGATCTCCGGCACCGGCTCGAGCTCTTCATCCAGATCTGCGAGGGCGTGCAGCACGCGCACCAGAAGGCGATCATCCACCGCGACCTCAAGCCGTCCAACGTCCTCGTGTCCGAGGTCGACGGCAAGCCCATCCCCAAGATCATCGACTTCGGCGTGGCCAAGGCCATGGACCAGACGCTGACCGACCTGACCATGCAGACCAGCCTGGGCCAGCTGCTGGGCACGCCGGCCTACATGAGCCCCGAGCAGGCGGACCTCGACGGCAAGGGCGTCGACACCCGCACCGACGTCTACGCGCTCGGCGTCCTGCTCTACGAGCTCCTGGTCGGCGAACGGCCCTTCACCCAGCAGGAATTCCAGAACGCCGGATTGCAGGAGGTGCTCCGCAAGATCCGCGAGGACGAGCCGCCGAGGCCGAGCGCCCGGTTGACCACGATGGCGGCGTCGCTGGACGGGATCGCGCGGGCGCGCGGTTGCGAGCCCGCGGCGATGCGCCGCCGCCTGCGCGGCGACCTGGACTGGATCACGATGAAGGCGCTGGAGAAGGACCGGACCCGCCGGTACGAGTCGGCCAGCGACCTCGCCGCGGACATCCGGCGGCACCTGCAGGACCAGCCCGTCCAGGCGGGACCGCCGAGCACGGCGTACCTGCTGCGCAAGTTCGTCAAGCGGCACCGCACGGGCGTCGCCGCCGGCGCCGTCGTGGCCATCGCGATCGTGCTGGGGATCGCCGGCACCGCCGTCGGCCTCGTCCGCGCGGTCCGTGCCGAGCGCACGGCCACCCTGGAGGCCGCGACCGCGACCCAGGTCTCCGACTTCCTCGTCGAGCTCTTCGAGGTGTCCGACCCCGACCGGTCCCGCGGCAATACCATCACCGCTCGCGAGATCCTCGACAGCGGCGCCGCGCGCGTCGCCGACGAGCTGGCCGACCAGCCGCAGACCCAGGCCAGGCTGATGAGCACGATCGGCAAGGTCTACCGCAACCTCGGCCTCTACGAGGACGCGGGGCCCCTCCTGCGCACCGCGCTCGACCTGCGCCGCCGGGTCCTGGGCGCCGATGATCCGTCGGTGGCCGCGAGCCTGATCGAGCTGGCCGACCTCGAGGTCCTGCTGGCGCGCTACGACCAGGCGGAGGTCCTGCTCCAGGAAGCCATGGCGGCCATGGAGCACCGGCCGGATGCGGATCGGCTCGCCCTCGCCGCGAGCATCACCGATCTGGCGAGCGTCTACCGCCGCCAGGGCCGGTACGACGCGTCGCGGCCTCTCTACGAGCGAGCGCGCGACCTCCGCGTCGCCGCCCTCGGAGCAGACCACCCGGAGGTCGCCGGAAGCCTGAACAGCCTGGCGATCCTGGCCTGGAACGACGGCGATTATGCCGCCGCCGAGGACCTCTACCGGCAAGCGCTCGCGATCTGGGAGAACGCGTATGGCGAGGATCACGCGGACGTCGCGAAGGGTCTGAACAACCTCGGCCTGCTCTATCACCAGATGGAGCGGGTCGCCGAGGCGGAGGCGTGCTACCGCCGGGCGATCGCGATCTACGAGAAAGTGCTCGGGCCCGACCATCCCCGGCTTGGCACCGCCGTCAACAACCTGGCCTTGCTGGACCAGTTCCGCGGGCGCAACGACGAGGCCGTGACGCTCTACCGGCGGGCGCTCGCGATCCGGGAGAACGCGGTGGGCCCGGACCATCCGGACGTGGCGCAGACGTTGAACAACCTGGCCAACGTGTTCCGGGATCAGGGCGATTACGATCAGGCCGAGCCGCTCTATCGACGCGCCCTCGCGATCCGCGAGAAGACCCTGGGCGAGGATCACCAGGACGTCGCCTGGAGCAAGCGGGACCTGGGCCTGCTCATCAGCCGGCGCGGCGATCCCGCGACAGCGCTGCCGTACTTCGAGAGCGCCCTGGCGACCTTCGCGAAGGCTCACGGACCCGATCATCCCGAGATGGCCGCGATCCTCGAGGACTACGCGGACGCGCTGCGCCGCCTCGGACGTCGCGCCGACGGCGATCGGGCGGCCGCGGAAGCGGCCCGGATCGTCGCCAGGGCACGATGATCGCGCCGGATCGGCCGGAGCGCTGAAGGTCTCCCTGATTGCCGATAATAATAGTCGTTTATACGTTGCCGGCTCGCGCGCGGGACGATCGCGACGTCGCGGCCCTCGCGCATCCAGAGACCGGCAACCCCGGCTACCCTCGTCATCACCCCCGACAGGGAGTTCGTCCATGAGGTCGATCCAGTTCATCCCGGCGGTTCTCGGCTGCCTCCTGCTCCTGGCCAGCTGCTCCCACGAGCCTCCGACGCAACCGGCGACGGATGACCTGTCCGCGCCCGGGCCGGCCTTTGCCGCGATCCAGTCGGCGGCGCAGGCGCTCATCAACAACTTCGTCGTGCAGTACGACGGCCGGACCTTCGACGGCGAGGCGACCACGTTCCGTTACACCGTCTTCGGCAACGGGGTCGAGCCCGACCTGAACCACTTCAGCCTCGAGCTGCCCGATTGCGCTCCCCCCCTGGCCAGCTACGACCCCACGGCGGGCGCGGTCATCCGCTACAACTCGCCGCCCGGGTTCTTCGGCATCAAGTGGCGCCTCACGATTCCAGCGGACGATCCGGTCGGCCGCCAGTACGCGATCAGCTTCCCCGGCGACGTGCCCGAAGGCGAGATCCGCGGCGCAGTCAAGGCCGGCACCAGCTGGGGCGTCGGCCTGGTCCCCGGCCCCTGCGCCGGCTACCTGATCTCCGGCGCGGTCTACGTCGACGCGGACCGGGACGGCGCGCGCGATCCCGACGAATGGGGCATTCCCGGAGTGGTCGTCGAGCTCCGGCAAGGCGATGCCGTCGTCGACACCGCGCGCACCGACGGGACCGGGGACTACAGCCTGCTCCAGGGAGCGGGCGACTACACGGTGCGGATCGGCCCCGGCGCTTATCCGGACGCCTTCAACGCCGAGCTGTTCGCCTCGTTCGACGCCACGACGATCGCCGAACTCGACGTCACGGTCGGGCCCGACTCGCCGGGCAACGACTTCGGCTTCGCGCCGCAGTCCGAGGAGATCGTCGAGGAGCTCGAGAGCGGCGTCCTGGTCTCCGACGGCGAATCGGCGCTGTTCTGGAAGCACCAGCTCCGCGCGATCCTGCGCGGTCGACCCCAGGACTCGATCTACGATCGCGAGACCCTCGAGGCGTTCGTCGCCCAGATCCAGGCGATGTATCTGACCGAGGTGTATCACTTCACGCCGGGCAACGAGCTCCAGGAGGCGTTCGCCATCCTGAAGTCGCAGTCCGAGGAACCGATCGACATCCTGCTGACGGAACTGCTCGCGACCGAGTTCAACGAGGTCAGCGGGCGAGGCCTGACCGGCGATGACGCCGCCCTGCAGGACATGCTGATCGCCTGGGGCGAGGCCGTCGTCGTCGAGAACGTCACCCTGGCCCGCGCCGGGGCGGCGAATCTCGACCTCGGCGCCGGCGGCCCGCAGATCGGACTGGCCGTCGACGTGAACGTTCCGATCGCCATCCAGCTCTTCCACCTCATCAACACCGGCGGCGGCGGCGGCGTGGACGAGAAGCGTTGACCGCGTCCGCGCGCCCTGCCATCCTCGCCCAGGAAGCGCCCCGCCGAGGGGCGCTTCTTTAGGCGGCCCGGACGCCGGGATCGGCACCGTCGCGCCGGCCTCCGATCGACGATATCATGGAGACCGCCGACCCCGCCGCTGGTCTCGCTCCTGGACCCCTTGGGAGTCGCCGTGATGGACCCCACCGAGCCGGTTCCCGCCCTGAGCCACGAGTCGATCGCCGGCGTCCACGTCGAGCGCGTGGACCTGCCCGGCGACTTCCTGGACGCGGCGGCCCGCTTCGCGCCACTGCGCGGCACCGTGATCCTCGCCAGCGGCGGCGACCATGACTGCGCGCGCCACCACGTGCTGGGATCGCTGCCCTGGCTCACCTTGACAGCGCGCGGAGGCGGCGGCGAGCTCGAGGTCGACGGCGGCAGGACGGCGTTCACGGGCGACCCGCTGTCAGTCCTGCGGAGGGTGCTCGACCACCACCGCCTGCCGGGCGCCGTGGGCCGCGGCGACGCGCCGATTCGCGCCGGCCTCCTGGGCTACCTGTCCTACGATCTCAAGGACCACCTCGAATCGCTGCCGCGCAGCTGCGTGGACGATCTGGAGTTGCCGACCATGCTGCTCTTCGCGCCGTCGGTGCTGCTGGTGCAGGACCGGCGGACGCTCGCGACGCACGTCGTCGCGCCATCCTTCGCGAATCAGCCGGGCCGCGCGGCGGCATCCATCGCCCGGTGCCGGGAGATCCTCGCCGGCCCCTTGCCGCTCGCCGACCCGCCGGTCGCCGGCGTGCCGGTCTCCAACCTGACCCGGTTGGACTACGAGCAATCCGTGCGCGAGATCCTCGGCGCCATCGCGGCCGGCGACGTCTACCAGGTCAACCTCTCCCAGCGGTTCCGGTCGGCCTTCGCCGGCGATCCCTACGCGCTCTTCGCCCGCGCCTTCGCCGCGAATCCGGCGCCCTTCTTCGCCTACGTGCAGGGCGGCGACCACCAGGTGATCTCGACCTCTCCCGAGCGGTTCCTCCACCGCGCGGGCGACGTCGTCGAGAGCCGGCCGATCAAGGGCACGCGCCCGCGGGGCGATACTCCCGCGGCCGACCGGGCACTGGCCGACGAGCTCCTGCGGAGCGCCAAGGACGACGCCGAGCTCACGATGATCGTCGACCTCGTCCGCAACGACCTCGGAAAAGTCTGCCGTCCCGGCTCGGTTCTGGTGCCGGAGCACCGGCGCCTGGAGTCGTACCGGAACGTCCACCACCTGGTCTCGGTCGTCACGGGCCGGCTCGAGCCGGGGCGCGACTCGGTCGATCTCGTCCGCGCGGCGTTCCCCGGCGGATCGGTCACCGGCTGCCCGAAGATCCGCGCGATGGAGATCATCGACCGGCTGGAGCCCCACCGCCGCCACGTCTACTGCGGCAGCATCGGCTACCTCGGGTTCGACGAGACCCTGGACCTGTCGATCGCGATCCGCACCGCCACCGTCGCCGGCGGCACCCTGACCTGGTCGGTGGGCGGCGCCGTCGTGCACGACTCCGATCCGGGCCAGGAGTACGAGGAGAGCCTGCACAAGGGACGCACGCTCGCGGAGGTCTGCGCGGCGCCGGCCGCGACCGCGGCGACCGGGCCGATCGCCTGGCACAACGGTCGCCTCGTGCCGCTCGGCGAGGCGTCGGTTCCCGTCACCGACCTCGGCCTGCGCCGCGGCTACGGGTTGTTCGAGACCCTGCGTGTCGATCGCGGCCGCGCTCCGCTGCTCGACGACCACGTCGCCCGGTTCAATTCGTCGTGGCTCGCGCTCATGCCGAGCCGGCCGCCCGACCTCGGCTGGGCCGACGTGATCGCCCAGGTCACGGCCGCCAACCGGCTCGATGACCGGCCGACCCTCGTGCGGATCCTCGCGACCCGCGGCAGCCGCGACCAGGCGCCGTGGGACCACTCGCTCACCGTGACGGCCGAACCCTACACGCACCGGCTCGCCCTGAGCGGCGCTCGCGGCCTGCGGCTCGGCTGCTACCCCGATCGGCGGCAGAATCCGCTCGCCGCCCACAAGACGCTCAGCTACATCCTCAACGCCCGGGCCGGCCTGTGGGCGCGCGCGCACGATCTCGACGAGGCGCTCATCCTCAATCCCGACGGCACGGTCTCGGAGGGCAACAGCACGGGCGTGCTCGCGATCTCCGGTCTGCGCGCCATCCGCCCCGAGTCCCCCGCGGCGCTGCCGAGCGTCATGGCGGCCGCGGTCTGCCGGCAGCTCTCGGCGTGGGGTTACACGGTCGAGACCGCTCCGCTGCGGCCCGGCGATCTGATGCGCGCGGACCATGCCCTGGCGATGAGCGCGCTGATGGGCGCCGTACCCATCATCGCGATCGACGGCCACGAGCGGCCCGACGACGACGGGCTCTGGCGCCGGCTCAACGACGCGATCCTCCCCGGCTGGGACGCGGGCGTGCCGTGCTGATCCGACCCGAAAGCCGGACCTCGCCGCTCTCCGCCGCCCTGCGGCGTTGCCGGACCTAGAGCGCCCAGGCCATCTGCCACCGCAGGAAGTGGACGGTGCCGACAAGCGGCGGCAGGTCGTGCCGGCCGTCGTGATACGCGCCGGGAACCAGCATCTCCCACAGGAGATGACCGTCCAGGCCGTGACCGAGCCCGATCTTCAGCTCGGCCTGCGTCAGGAGTCCGCGCGACTCCCAGGACGACGCGGGAGCCACCAGGCAGGTCGCGGCGAGCCGCGCGGTCATCCGCTCGCCGAGCGCGCGGCTGCAGGCCGCGCGCGGCGCGGCGATGTTCTCCCAGGCGGCCACGTGCGCGCGGCCTTGGGTGCTCTCGCCGAGCAACGTGTAGATGTACAGCTCGCTCCACTTCGGCCAGCGGCCCCAGGGGGCGCGGAACGGGCGCAGGCTCGCGGACTGGCCGGAATAATAGAATGCGCCGACCTCGAGGGTGTAGCCGTCGCCGAGTGGCGTGGTGAGCGAGCCCTCGCCCGCGAGCGCGTAACCCGTCTCGCCGGGATCGCGGTCCGTATAGGCCGCGGCGGCGGCGCCGTCCTGCCGCTGCAGCGCGGCCTCCACTCGCCAGGCGCCGCCGGCGCCGACCGTGCCCTGGCGCCGGCACGCCAGCGTGAGGGTCGCGAGATCCGCCAGGAGAGCATCGGGATCGCGTTCGAACTTGTAGACGGCGGTCCAGGCCCACGCGTCGTGCTGGACGAGGCAGGCCAGGGCCGTCTCGTCGGCGTCGGCCTGGGCACGATCCAGGTCGCCGGCCAGCACGAAAGGATCGCGTTTCTGGTTGCGGAGGACGGCGAGCTCGATCGAGCCCCGCTCTTCGCGCAGCTCGCAGCGCACGGCGTCCACGAACTGGCTGCGGCTGCCGTCCAGCGGATTGCCGTCCATGACCAGGAAACCGCCGAGCCAGACGAGATCCTGGCGACCGACGGTGATCCGCGCCCGGTCGTCGCCGCTCCACGACCAGAACGCATGGTCGACGAAGAGCTCGTCCCAGTCGAACTCGACGTCCTCCGGGTCGAGGACATGCCGGTGCTCGTTCCCGAGGCGAACCTCGAAGCGATGGGCGCCGGCGTCCAGACGCCCGCCGCCGCGCGTGCGGACGCGAAGCCAGTCGCGGTCGGGGTCGTCGGCGAAGTGGTACACCCCGTCGAGGAATTCCTGGCGCACGCGCAGGTCCAGAAGCGGCGTCACGACCAGCTCGCCGGCCTCGGCCGCCGCGGCGGCGAGGGAGGCGGCGAGGGAGGCGACGAGAACGAGGGCGAGCATCGACCGGGACATGGCGGTCCTTTCGCCGGCGGCGGGACGAGGAGAAGCGAACCGGGTCGCGCCAGGAGATGAGATGCGATCGCCACCGGAGATGGCAACCGGATTCTACGCTGCGATCAGCCGCGCGGCGCCGAACGGTCGACCCGATCGGCGACCTGATCGAGGAGCGCGGTGCTCTCGGCGAGGAACGCCGGCGCGAGCGGCCCGAACCAGTCGCGCGTGGCGAGGAACTCGCGCCGGAAACCGTCGCGGTCGCCGGCGCGGTAGAGGTCGACGGCAGCGGCGAAACGATCGCGATAGCGCTCGGCGAGGGCGAGTCCTTCGGGCGACCCGAAGATGATGTCGGCGTAGAGCGTGGGGTCCTGGGCGAAGAGGCGGCCGACCATCGCGAGCTCGAGCCGGTAGATCGGCGAGCTCAGCGCGAGCACCGCCGGGAGGTCGACGTCCTCCGCTCGCAGATGCAGGCCGTAGGCGAAGGTCGTGAAGTGGCGGAGCGCCTGCACGACGGCCATCGCGCGGTCGTGCGCGGCGGGCGCCGCGTCGACCACGATCGCGCCCCAGATGCGCAGCTGGTCGAGCAGCCAGGCGCAGGCCGCCGGGTCGCGGCCCGCGCAGTGGACGACGACTTGCTTGGCCAGGGTCGCGACCGTGGGACCGCACATCGGATGGAGTCCGGCGACGGGTCCGGGATGCGCCGCGAGCATGGCCGCGAGCTCGGCGTCCTTGCGGCTCGTGATGTCCGCCAGGACCGCGTCGCCCGGCACACGGTCCCGCAACCGCTCGATCACCGGGATCGTGACCGCGATCGGTACCGCCACGAGCACGAGTCCCGCGCCGGCGAGGATCTCGTCCGCGCGGTCCCAGTCGCCGGCCTCCAGGATCCGGACCGGGAAGCCCGACTGCGCGAACAACCGCCCGAGGAGCCGGCCCATGGCTCCGCCGCCTCCGACGATCGCGACCGGCCGCGGCATCGCGCGCGCGCAGCGATAGCCAGCCTCGCCCTCGGTCCGGTAGGACTCGCGCATGATGCGGCGCAGGAGATCCTCGATCAGATCCGGAGGCAGCCCGCGCGCGGCAGCCTCCTCGCGGCGAGCGCGCAGCAGGGCCGCCTCCCGCCCGGGATCGTACACGGAGGCGCCGTGCTCGGTCTTCCAGCGGGCGACCCCGGCGACGGCGTCGCGACGCTCGGCCAGCAACGCGACGAGGCGGCGGTCGAGGTCGTCGATGCCCGACCGCAGGCGGGCGAGATCGTGGTCGCGGTCGTCCATGGGATGGTTGCCTCCGCCGCTGCGCGCCAGCTCCTCACGCCGTACCCGGCCAGGCGAGCCCCGTCGAGCCGGACCGGCACCCTTCATATAACGTGCCGGACCGGGGGCCGTCTACCGGTACCGTCTCGATCCGGGGTGGCGGCGCCGCCGTCGAATCTCCATAAATCCCCATTGAAATAGTATGATAGATGAATACTTTTGACAATTAGTATCGTTTATGACTCTTGATTATCATCATTCCGATTTGGTAGGATCGCGCACCACGCACTGCCTCCGTAGGCTTGAGAGAACGATCTACCAGGAGGTCCGTCATGCAGCAGCGAGCCCCCATCCTCGCCATCGCTGCGCTTGCGGTCGCCGGCCTCGTGGCCGCCGCGTGCGCCCAGGAACTCACACCACTCGAACAGCTCGGGAAGATCCTCTTCTTCGACACCAATCTCTCGACCCCGCCCGGACAATCCTGCGCGGCTTGCCACGCGCCGGAGGTCGGGTTCACCGGACCCGACGAGACCGTCAACCAGTACCTGGTCGTCTACCACGGCGCCGTGCCCACGCGGTTCGGCAACCGCAAACCGCCCACGAGCGCCTACGGCGGCCAGAGTCCCGTACTCTTCTATGACGAGTTCGAAGACCTCTGGATCGGCGGCATGTTCTGGGACGGCCGCGCCACCGGCTGGACACTAGGCGATCCGCTCGCCGAGCAAGCCCAGGGTCCGTTCCTGAACACGTTGGAGCAGAATAACCCCAACGCCCGGCAGGTCGTTCGCAAGGTGAGCGAGTCCAGCTACGCCGAGCTCTTCGAACAAGTCTGGGGTCCCGGCTCTCTCGATCCCGTCCACGATGTCGACGGGTCCTACGAGCGGATCGCGCGCTCGATCGCGGCCTACGAGTCGTCGGCCGAGGTCAATCCCTTCACCTCGAAATACGACTACTACCTGCAGGGACTGGTCGACCTCACTCCTCAAGAGACCTGGGGTCTGGAGCTCTACGAAGGCGTGGCGATGTGCAACGCGTGCCACCTCAGCGAGCCGGGCCCGAACGGCGAACCTCCGCTGTTCACGGACTTCACCTACGACAACCTCGGCATCCCCCGTAACGAGGACTTGCCGTTCTACTCGATGCCGCGGAAGTGGAATATCGAGGGCTACGACTGGACCGACTACGGTCTTGGCGGTTTCCTGGCCACCGTGCCGGACCACGCCGATCATGCCGACGCGAACCGCGGCAAGCACAAGGTGCCGACGCTGCGCAACGTCGACCAGCGACCGTATCCCGAGTTCGTCAAGGCGTACGGCCACAACGGCTACTTCAAGTCGCTCGAGGAGATCGTCCATTTCTACAACACCCGGGACGTGGAAGACTGGCCCGCTCCGGAGGTACCGGAGAACGTCAACACCGACGAACTCGGCAACCTCGGACTGTCCCCGGAAGCGGAAGCTGCCCTGGTGGCCTTCATGCGAACGCTCACCGACGGGTACGTGTTGCCCGCGCCGCGGACTGTCGCGCCGCCCGCGTCCGTCCAGCTGAGCGCGATCCAGACCGGAGCGCGTGGCGTGGCGCCGCAGCTGGCGTTCAAGCTGCCGCGCGACGGCGATGTCCGGATCGAGATCTTCGATGTGAGCGGCCGCCGGGTCGCCACTCCGGTGAAGGGCTGGTACGCCGCCGGCGAGCACCGGCTCAATCTGCCGGTCGACGACCTCGCGAGCGGCGTTTATCTGGCGCGGCTCGCTCTCGGACCTCAGATGAGCACGACCAAGATCGCTGTCATTCGCTGACCAGGCAGAGTTGAAGGCGAGACGGCCGACTCCCGGCAGGGGGTCGGCCGCTCGTATTCGGCCGGCGTGCCAACGGCGACGTGGCTCAATCCCGGCGCCGGCTCGGGCTCAGCTTGAACGCCGTGCGGTTCTCCTCCGACCGGCGGTTGAACGCGAGCGGAACGACGGCCTCGGGATCCTTGAACTTGAACGCGTCCATGTGCAACCGGTGATTGTGGGCCGCCTCGTTGTTGCAGCCCTTGCGCCAGGCGCAGACCTTGCAATAGGGGAAGTAGGGATCGTCGCCCTCCATCGTGGAGCGGATCTTGCCGTAGGCCTCCCCGCGCCAGATGTCCGCGAATCCGTCGACGAAATTGCCGACGGTCTGGACCCACGCCATGTAGCAGTGGCGGACCGAGCCGTCGGCCTCGATCTGGGCGAACTCCCAGGGGAAGTCGCAGCGCTGGTTCTCCTTGTCCTCGCGCGGCAAGGGCGGCAGGACCATCTTGACGCCGTGCTGCGCAGCGGCCGCGCGCGCGCGCGCGAAGACGTCCGCCGCGTAGTCCTGGTCGTAGTAGAGCGAGTCCTGCGGCGACATGTCGTTGGCGAAGTTCACGTAGGAGACCAGGACCTCCTCGACGCCCATCTGCCCGGCGAGCGCCGAGATGCCGACCAGGTCCTCCGCGTTCGACCTCATCACCGAGAAGCGGATGCCCAGGCGCGGCAGGCGCTTGCGCGCCGCGTTGCGCAGGCGCGAGAACTCGGTCACGTTCTCGACGATCGTCTCGAAGCGGGCGCCGCGGCGGATCCGTTCGAGGACCTCCTTCGTGCTGCCGTCCAGCGAGACGTAGTAGATGCCGAGGGTCTGGTCCGCGACCAGCCACTCGCGGACGTCCTCCTTCAGCAGCATGCCGTTGCTGACCATCAGCGTCTTGACCCCGTAGTCGGACGCGATCCGCAGCACGTCCCGGATCCGCGGGTACAGGAGCGGTTCGCCGCCCGAGCAGATCGACAGCCGCGACGCCGTCGGGAAGAGCTCGGCGGCGATCCGCTCGTAGACCTCGAACTCGAGCCAGCGCGCATTCTCCAGGGTCGACGAGATGCAGAACGTGCAGTTCAGATTGCACGCCTTGGTCAGCACGATGTCGAGCGAACGCGGTAGGCTGCGCGGGGTGGGGACTCGCAACTTCGCCTCGAGGTGGTTCAGGGCGATGTTGGCGACGCGCCGGGGAGTGAGGTATCTTCCCACGGAGATTCTCCGGTTCTTGCCGCCGCGAGGGCGGTCGTCGATTCCCAGGTTGGCGGGGTCCAGTATCGTCGATCCGTAGCGACGATGATACCTCGTTGATCCCTCCAAGACAATGTGTTAAAATTTGTCTCTACATATTAAATTGATCAACCGGTTTTCAAAGAGGTCGGGCGGATGAATCGTACCTGCCGCGCGTTCCTCCTGTCTAGCTGGCTGCTTGCGCTCGCCGCGACGCCGGCGACAGCGACGCGGTTCCACGTGAGCATCGGCGGCACGAGGACTGCTTCGCCCAGCGATCCGGGCGACTGGTCGGCGGGCAACTGCTACTCCAGCCTGGCCCTGGCCCTCGCCCAGGCGGCGGCTGCCGATTCGGTGCTGCTCGACGATCAGATCCACGAGCTCGCCGACGCGGTGACCTTGACGGCCTTCCTCGGCAATCGCCAGCTGTCGGCCGATCCGGGTGACGCGCTGGTCCTGTACTCGGCGACCGGAGCCATGGCGACCAATCCCGCCGCGGCAGCCACGCGGCTGCAGGGCGTCACCCTCCAGGGCGGCGTCGCGCAGGCGCTCCCGGCCCTGCGGGTCCAGGACGCCGACGCCGCGCTCATCCTCGCCGGTTGCGATTTCCTCGACTTCGTCGCCGCCCCTTCCGGAACGGTCGGCGGCTCCGCCCTGCGCGCGACGGCCCTCGACTCGCTCGTGGCGACCGCCTGCCGCTTCGACGGCAACTCCACCACGGGCAGCGGCGGCGCGATCTACCTCGCCGGCGGCCTCGTCGCGGAATTCTCGGGCTGTGAGTGGGCGAACAACGTCGCACTCGGCGGCGGCACGCCGCGGGGCGGGGCGATCATGGTGAACGCCGCGACGGCCCTCAGCTCGCTCGCCTTCCGCGATTGCGAGTTCCGGGACAACGCGAGCGGCAGCGCCGGCGGCACGCTCTCCGCCCAGAGCGCCGACTTCCTGTTCGAACGCTGCCTCGTCGCGGGCAGCCGCAGCCATCTCGACGCCGCGATCGACTGGGGCGAGGGCGCCGGGATCCATCTGCGCCGCGCCGTCGGCGACCATGCGACCCCCGTGTCCGCGACCCTGCGGTCGTGCCATTTCGAGGACAACCAGATCGCCAATCCGATCGGCCTGACCGCGGGCGACGGCGGCGCCTTCTACGTGCGCGGCGAGGGGACCGCTCGCCTCTACGTAGGCGTGGTCGAGGACTGCACCTTCGTGAACAACTTCTCGCTCTGGGGCGCCGGCGCCCACTTCGCCCGCTGGGGTGTCGGCACGGTCCGCCGTTGCCGCTTCTACGACAATACGGCGTATTACCAGGGCGGCGCGGTCCTCAACGGCGGCGACGGCGCGCTGAACGACGGCGAGACCGTGGTCATCGAGAACTGCCTGTTCGTGCGCAACCAGGCCGGCTACCTGCCCGACGGCTCGCCGGGCGGCAGCTACAGCCTGGGCGGCGCCGTGCTCTGCCGCCAGCACCCGCGGATCGAGCTGCGCCACAGCACGTTCGTGGACAACCGGACCCGCGCCAGCAACTGGTACTTCGGCGACGCCTTCGCCAAGTACTTCGAAAGCGGCAGCTGGAATCCCAGCAACCTGTGCGTGATCCAGAACTGCGTCTTCTGGGGCAGCCGTGGCAACCACGTGCAGATCTACTCGAGCGACGGCGGCATGTCGGCCGTCGAGAACTGCGCGTACCAGCCGGGCGAGATCGCGATCGGCAGCCTCCTGCCGGTCGACCCGGTTCTCCTCGTCGCCGTGCCGTTCGAGAACCTCGAGACCGGCTTCCCCGCTCCCAGCGGCGTCCTGCTGGACGCTGGCCTCGCGACGGGGATCGACCACGACATCGACCTTCGCCCGCGGCCGGCCGGCGACGGTCCCGACATCGGCTGCTACGAACGCCCGGTCGTCACGCCGGTCGAGGTCCCGCTCGCCGCCGATCCCGGCTTGACGGTCAGCCCCAATCCGTTCAACCCTCGCACGACCCTGACCTGCCGCCTGGCCGCGAACGCCGAGGTGGCGCTCACCGTCTACGATCCGCACGGCCGCCGGATCCGGACCCTGTGGCGCGGCGCCCGCACGGCCGGCGAGCATGCCTGGACCTGGGATGGCCGCGACGAAACCGGACGCCCGTGCCCGACCGGCGTCTACCTGGCGCGGCTCGTGATCGCCGGCCATCAGGCGGCCATGCACAAGCTGTCCCTCGTCCGCTGAGGGGCCGGCTGCGAGGCGATGAGACTATGGCAAGACCGCTGGTCGTGTTCCTGCACCTGGCGAAGACAGGGGGCAGGACCGTGGACACGGTCCTGCGCTCGACCTACGGCGCGGGCTACGTGCAGGCTGAACCGTGGCAGCCGCTGCGGCCGATCGGCGGCCATTACCCCGACTTCATGGCCGTCACTTACGGTCCGGACGACCTCCGCCGGTGCCGGCGCCTGTTCCCGTGGCTCCGCGCGCTCGGCGGGCACACGCTGACGCTCTGGTCGGATCTGCACGCGGTCGAGCCCGTCCGCTACGTGGCGTTCCTGCGCGAGCCGCTCGCGCGGGGCGCGTCGCACTACCAGTACCACGTGGCCAATGTCCGGGACGCGCTCGACTGGCCCGCCTGGTGCGCGTGGCCGGAGCACCACAACCACCAGGTGCGGTTCTTCGACCGCGGCGGCGATCCGCTGGCGGCGATCCGCGCCATCGAGCGCCACGGCGTCTTCGTCGGGTTGCTCGAGAGGTTCGAGGAATCGCTCCTGTTGATGCGCAGACTCGCGGTCCCCGAGCTCCGCTGCGGCTTCCGGCGCCGCAACACGGCCGAGTCGAACGGGGTCGCCAGCGCTCTGCTCGCCGATCCTGTCCGCCGCGAGGACCTCCGCCGGATGTACGCCGCGGAATTCCCGCTCTACGATTGGGTGACGACCGAGCTCTGGCCGAGGTACGAGGCGGCGTACGGGCCCGGCCTGGCGGAGGACGCCGCCCGGCTGCGGGCCGACCCCCTGGCCGGGTTCCGCCCCTGGCACGACCGTGCCGGCCGCGCCGCTCACCGGTTCTGGGTCGAACCGTGGAAGCGCGCCGCGTGGCGGCGGTGGCGGACCACCGGCGCGGCGAGGTCGGGCGCCTAGCCGGCGCCGCCGGCGACGCGCGGCGGTCCGCGAAAACGCGAAACCATCGTCAATCCCGCGGAATTCCGGGGAATTCCCGGCCCGAGCGCAATCCGCGCGGCTGCATCGGCACGCCGAATATGTTACAATCACGAGCGATTGTGAACCGTCGGCCGCTCACGCGGAAGGTGACCCGATGCAGCGATTCGTGCGCCCGTGCCTCTTCGTTTTCGCCGTCCTGGTCCTCGCCATGAGCGGGCGGGCCGCCGGGCCAGCGTCCTTTCCCGCCAGCCAGCCCGAGATGCAGACCGCCGTCCCCACGGGACGCGTCGTGGTCCGGTACGCTCCGGCCGCCTCCGCCGCGGATCACCGGCGCGTGGCGGCGCTGGCCGGCGCGCCAGGCGAGCCGCGGTTCGCGGCGGCCACGCTGGCCGCGGTGGCGGCGAGGAGCGCGCGGTCGCCCGCCGGTCTCGCCGGCCTGGCCCGATACGCGCAGTTCGACCCGCCGGCGGCCGGCCGCGACGACCTCGTCCGCCTCGTGCAGCGCCTGGCGGCCGACCCGGCGGTCGAGCTCGCGTTCCTCGAGCCGCGCGCCGTCCCGGCCGCGCTCGGCTTCGACGCCTTCACGGGCGCGAGTCCCGCCGCCGCCGACCTGGCGGCCCCCCTGCCGACGCCCGATTTCACGAGCTACCAGGGCTACCTCGGGAACGCGCCGCAGGGCGTGGGCGCCTGGTCGGTCTGGGGAACACCCGGCGCGCGCGGCGGCTCGGTCCGCATCGTGGACGTCGAGGGCGCGTGGCTGTGGTCGCACGAGGATCTGCCGGCGCCGTTCGTCGACCTCGGGCAGCACTTCGACGACCTCGGCTGGCGCAATCACGGGACGGCGGTCATGGGCGAGATGCGCGGCCACGACAACGCCTTCGGCGTCGACGGCATCGTGCCCGACTGCCAGGTCGGCAACTCGAGCATCGGCGACCAGTCCGTCGCGGGCGCCCTGCTCAACGCCGGCGCGCACCTCGACGCGGGCGACCTGATCCTCATCGAGCTGCATGCGCCCGGTCCGAACAGCTACGAGGGCGGCGGCCAGTACGGCTACCTGCCCATGGAATTCTGGCAGGACAACTTCGACGCGATCCGCGCGATCACCGATCTCGGGATCCTCGTCGTGGAGGCCGCCGGCAACGGCCAGCAGAACCTCGACGACGCCGTCTACCAGGGCCTCTTCGACCGCGACGTCCGCGATTCGGGCGCCATCATGGTCGGCGCCACCGCCGGCAGCTCGCTCGACCCGGCCTGGTTCACGAACCACGGTGCCCGCGTCGACCTCTGCGGCTGGGGCCTCAACGTCGCGACCTGCGCTTACGGCGACCTGCAGGGCGGCGCGGAGACCGAGTGGTACACCGCGCAATTCTCGGGTACGAGCAGCGCCTCGCCGATCGTGACCGGCTCGGTGGCGTCCTTGCAGGGCATGATCGAGGCCGCGAACGGATTCAGCGTCGACGCTTCGCTCGCCCGCACGATCCTGCGCCAGACCGGCACGCCGACCAACGGCCCCCAGCTCATCGGCCCGCGGCCGAACCTCGTGGCGGCCTGGACGCTCGCCGCGCAGGGCGTCTGCCTGCTGAGCGGCACGGTCACCGAGCAGCTCAGCGGCGACCCCCTGGCGGGCGTGGAAATCCGCGTGCAGCCCGACGGGCCGCGCACGAGCACGGCCGCCGACGGGTCCTACAGCGTGAGCCTGCTGCCTGGCACCTATGACCTGATTTTCACCTCCTATTTCCACGCCGCGCGCACCGACGACGTGACGGTCACCGCGGGCCTGAACGTCCACGACACCGCTCTGGCCGTGCTGCCGCTCGAGGTGATCGCCGGCACGGTGCGCGGCGAGGACAGCTCCACCCTGGCCGGCGCGCGGGTCGAGCTGATCGACGAACCGGTCGCGCCGGCGGTCGCGGACGCGAACGGCGAATTCGCCTTCGCGCCGGTCCCCGTCGGCCTCGCCCATCGCCTGCTCGGCGGCCTGGTGCCCGGATACGGCGGCTCGTTGACCGAGCTCGCCGCCGGAGCGCCGGCCGGCGCGGTGAGCGTCGTGCTGCCGCCGGTCGATCACACGTTCGAGGCCGGCGCCGAGGGATTCACCACCGTCGGCTCGCTCTGGGTGCGCGGCAATCCCGGCCAGACCGGCTTCGGTCCCGGCTCGGCCTTCGACGGCGCGTGGTGCTGGGGCGTGGGCATCAACGACGGCGGCTACCCCGACGAGACGACCGCCGAGCTGCGCAGCCCCTCCTACCTGACCAGCCAGTTCCCCGGCGACCGTCTCTTCCTGAGCTTCCACTACTGGTGCGGCACCGAGGCCGGCTTCGACGGCGTGAACGTGGTCGTGAACCCGGTCACCGGCCCGGTCGTCGTCCTGCCGGTCGACGGGTACTCCGATCTCTCGCTCAGCGGTCTCGGCTACGGACCCGGCTGGTCGGGAGACAGCGGCGGCTGGCGGACCGCGGTCTTCGACATCTCCGACCAGCTCGGCTCGGCGTCGTTCGCGTTCGGGCTGCGCTTCGGCTCCGATCAGGCGGTGACCGCGGCGGGGTTCCTGATCGACGGGGTCTCGCTGCACTCGGTCGACACCAGCGTGGGGGTCGGCGAACCCGTGGCGGATGCGCGCGCCGGCGAGCTCGCGACCTGGCCGAATCCGTTCAATCCGCGGTTGAACCTGACCTGGGCGCTGCCGGCGGCGGGGCGGCTCGACCTCGCCGTCTTCGACCTGCGCGGCCGCCTCGTGCGCGAGCTACTGCGGGACGCGACGGTCGCCGATCGCGGGCAGGTGGCGTGGGACGGGACGGACCGCACGGGTCGGGCCGTTCCGAGCGGCGTCTACCTGGTGCGGGCCACCGTGGCCGACGGTCGCGAGCTGGTCCGGCGCGTGACGCTCGCGCGCTGAGACCGGGGCGGCTTCCCGCAGGTGCTGGTCGACCGGCCAACCTCCGGACGCTATATTGGGGCGTCCCGGGCGGCAGGACGCCGCCGCGCGGACTCGTCCTCAACCGTCGGAGGTCTCCCGTGATCCGCCGCTGTCTCGCGCTCGCGCTCCTCGTGGCCGCCGCCGCGACCGTCGCCCCCGCCGGCGAACCCCATCCGTTCTCGGTCCACGACCTGCTCGCGATGCGGCGCGTCGGCGATCCCCAGGTCTCGCCGGACGGCACGACCGTGGTCTTCACCGTGCGCGAGACCGACCTTGCGGCCAACCAGGGTCGCACCGACCTCTGGCTCGCGAGCACGGACGGCGCGACGCCCGCTCGCCCGCTCACCCGCAGCGAAGCCGGCGAGTCGAACCCTCGCTGGTGCGTGCGCAACGGCGAGATCCACTTCCTCTCGACCCGTTCGGGCAGCTCGCAGATCTGGTCGATCGATCCGCGCGGCGGCGAGGCCGTCCAGGTCACGCGCGCGCCGCTCGACATCAACGCCTTCGAGCATGCGCCGGCTCTGGGCGGCTTCCTCGTGGCGATGGAGGTCTACCCGGGGCTGAGCCCCGCCGAGACGGTCGCCCGCGACGAACAGAAGGCCGCGACGGCGCGCACGGGCCGGACCTACGACGAGCTGCTCTTCCGGTCCTGGGACACCTGGGAGGACGGCAAGCGCAGTCATCTGTTCGTGCTGTCGCCGGACGGAGCCCTGCGCGACCTGATGCCCGACCTGGACGCCGACGTGCCGACGCGGCCGTGGGGCGGGATGGAGGAGGTGCAGGTGGCCGCCGACGGCAGCGAGGTCCTCTTCACCGCGAAGCTCCTGCCCGGCAGCGAGGCCGCCTGGAGCACCGACTGGGACCTCTACGCCGTCGTTCCGGACGGGTCCGGCCAGATGCGATGCGTCACGGAGTCGAACCAGGCCTGGGACACCCAGCCCCTCCTGTCGCCCGACGGCAAGACCCTCGCCTGGCTCGCCATGGACCGCCCCGGCTTCGAGGCGGATCGCCACCACGTCGAGCTGCGCAGCTGGCCCGACCTGGGCGACCCGCGGCGCCTCGACCTCGATCACGGCGGCCTCGCGCTGAGCCCCCAGAGCCTGCTCTGGGACCGAGCCGGGACCACGCTCTACGTCTCCGCCGGTCACCTCGGCCAGGTCTCGATCTTCGCGATCGACGTCCGCAAGGGATCGACGCGCCTGGTCGTGCGCGACGGCAGCAACGGTTCCGCGACCTGGGCCGGCGATCGCCTGCTCTACGCGAAGCACCACCTGCGGTCGCCGGTCGAACTCTACACCGCGAAGCCGAGCGGTCAGGACGAACGCCGGCTCACTCGCCTGAACGACGCGCAGCTCGCCGCCTGCCGGCTGGGCGAGCCCGAGCAGTTCACGTTCGCGGGCTGGAACGACGAGACCGTGTACGCCTACGTCGTGAAGCCGTACGACTGGTCGCCGGAAGCGGCCGCCGACGGCAGGACGTGGCCGATCGCGTTCCTGGTGCACGGCGGGCCGCAGGGCAGCTTCGGCAACGACTTCCACTACCGCTGGAATCCGCAGACCTACGTGGGCGCGGGCTTCTGCACGGTCGCCGTCGACTTCCACGGCTCGACCGGCTACGGCCAGCCGTTCTGCGACGCGATCAGCGGCCACTGGGGCGACCGGCCGCTCGAGGATCTGGAGAAGGGACTCGACGCCGCGCTCGCGAGGTACGACTGGATGGACGGCTCGCGGGTCGTGGCCGCCGGTGCCAGCTACGGCGGCTACATGATCAACTGGATGCACGGCCAGCCGTTCGGCAAGCGTTTCAAGGCGCTCGTCTGCCACGACGGCAACCTGGACGAGCAGATGGCCTACTTCGACACCGAGGAGCTCTGGTTCCCCGAGTGGGAGCACGGCGGCACGCCGTGGACGAATGCCGAGGGCTACGACGAGCACAATCCGATCAACCACGTCGCGAACTGGAGCGTCCCGACCCTGGTCGTGCACGGAGCGCTGGACTACCGCGTCGTCGATACGCAGGGGCTGAGTACGTTCACCGCGCTGCGGCGGCGGGGCGTGCCGGCGCGGCTCCTCTACTTCCCGGACGAGAACCACTGGGTGCTGAAGCCGCAGAACTCGATCCAGTGGCACGAGGAAGTCATGGGGTGGTTGACGCGGTGGATCGAGTAAGGCCCCGGAGGTCCCGGCGGGCCGACCAGCGGACCCCCGAGCAGTTGCGCGAGCACTACGCCGTCGAAACGGAGCTCGCCGCGAGGCTCCGGAGCGCCTCCCGGGACGAGCGGCGCACCCTGTACGCGGCGGTGTACGACGAGCTCTACCGCCGGGTGCCTCACCATCCGCAAATGACCCGCAAGGCGAAGGCGGCGGACCGCGCCCGCTCGCTCGCCTCGCAGCTCGGGTTGCTGCGGCGGTTCCTCGGCCGGGATTCGACCTACCTGGAGATCGGGCCGGGAGATTGCGCCCTGTCGTATCTGGTCGCGAAGCGCGTGAAGCGCGTCTACGCGGTGGACGTCTCGGTCGAGATCGCCGGCGCGGCCGAGACCCCCGACAACTTCCAGCTCTTCATCTCGGACGGGAGCTCGATCCCGGTGCCGCCGGGCTCGATCGACGTCGCGTACAGCTACCAGCTCATGGAGCACCTGCATCCCGACGACGCGGTCGAGCAGCTCCGCAACATCTACACCGCGCTGGCGCCGGGGGGACGGTACGTGTGCGTCACGCCCAATCGGCTGAGCGGACCTCACGACATCTCGAAGTACTTCGACGATCGACCCACCGGCTTCCACCTGCGGGAGTACACCACGACGGATCTTCGCCGCCTCTTCCGGCAGGCCGGTTTCGCCAGGTGCGAGGTCTACGCCAGCCGCGGCGACCGGCCCTACCGCCTCCCGCTCGCGGGCCCGGTGACCTGCGAGTTCCTGCTGAGCCGGCTGCCGCTCCGCCTGCGGCGGACCATCGCGCGGACCCGGCCCGTGACCCTGATGCTGAACTGCCGGTTCGTCGGGATCAAGTAGCCCGGTGACCCCGCGGCGTGGCCCGGCCGTCGCGTCACTCGCCGCTTGCCCCCCCGCGGCCAGGTCCCGGCACCTCGATGAGGGCCGCCGACCCCGAGCAGGCGATCAGCTTGGCGGGTACGCCGACCACGACGCCGTTCTCCGGGACGTGCGCGGCGACCAGCGAATTGGCGCCGATGACCGCGCCGTCGCCGATGCGGACGCCGCCGGTGATGACCGCGTGCGGCCCGATCCAGACGCGATCGCCGATGGTGGGCCAGGCGGCGCGGCCGGCCGTCGTCCCGGCGCGCCCGATCACGACGCCCTGCGAGACGTGGCAGTACGCACCCAGGCTGGCGCCCGGGTTGATCCAGATGCCGCCCCGGTGCGCGATGTAGAGCCCCGGCCCGATGACGGCGCGCGGCATGATGTGGGTGTCGAAGAAGTTCGAGGTCAGGAAGAACAGGGGATGCCACAGGGCGCTGTGCAGCGGCCGCCACACGCGGGGACACTTCCGCTGGATCCAGGACCCCCAGCGGTAAAGGCACAGGAGGCCGATTTCGGGCTGGTCGAACCAGCTGCGCAGCTTCCGCCACCACGGCCATTCCGGCCGGAAGTACCACGCGAGGTCCGCGCGGAGCGCGTCCCGCGTGCGGACGCCGCTAGTCGCGGGCATGGCGGCGGATGGCCGCAGCCATCGTCGCGACCGATTCGAAATCTTCCAGGTTGCCCGTCACCATCAGGTCGATGCGCCAGCGTTGCTGGATGAAGCCCAGGATCAGCATCAGACCGAAGGAGTCGATGCGTCCGCTCGCGATGAGAGGCTCGTCGCGGGCCGGCGGCGCCGCTCCGCCATCCTGGAGGACCTCCTCCGCGATGAAGCGAATCAGCGTGCTCTCGATGTCCACAGGCGACTCCGTTGCGTTGCCGGATTGCGTGACTCGGCGAGGTCCCACGATCGCCGCGGCTGCCGCGCGGACCGCCGGAATCATGGCCGACGGAACCGGCGAGGTCAAGGCGAGGCGCGAGCGGACAAGGTCAGGCGCGCGCGTGCCGGCGGATGGCCGTGGCCATCGCCGCGACGGAGATGAAGTCGTCCGGGCTGCCCACGGCCATCAGGTCGGTGTGCCACCGCTGCTGGATGAAGCCCAGGACCTGCAGGAGGCCGAGCGAATCGACCCGCCCGCTGGCGATGAGCGGCTCGTCGACCGCCGGCGGCGCGGCGTCCGCGCCCGGGAAGATCTCGTCAGCGATGAAGCGGATCAGGGTGTTCTCGATATCCATAGAAGGCTCCCTCGGAATGACGAGACCGAAACGCGCACGACCAAGCGTCAGCCGGCCGTGGCCGCGAGCGCGACGCGGTCGATCTTGCCCGTCGACGTCCGCGGCAGCTGCGGCACCACGGTGATCTGTTCGGGCACCATGTACAGGGGGACGCGCTCGGTAAGGTGGGAGCGGATCGTCCCCACCTCGAGGCCCGCGCCGCCCGCGATCACGACGTAGGCGAGCAGGCGGTGGCCGTGGCCGTCGTCCGGGACCGCCACCACGGCGGCGTCGGCGATGCCGGCCAGGCCGTGCAGGACGCTCTCGATCTCGCCCAACTCGACCCGGTAACCCCGGACCTTGACCTGATGATCGCGCCGGCCGAGGAAGATCAGGTTGCCGTCGGCGCCGGCGCGAACCCGGTCGCCGGTGTTGAACAGGACGCCCGCGCGTCCGGGCCGCGGGTCCGCCCGCAAGCGGCGCGCGGTCAGAACGGGGTCGCCCCAGTACTCGGTCAACAGGTTGTCGCCGCCGACCAGGAGGTTGCCTTCCTCGCCCGGGGCGACCTCGCGGCCGGCATCGTCGCAGATCGCGCCGTCGAGGTGCTCGCAGATGCGGCCGATGGGGATCGGTCGCGTCTCGTCCGGCGACACGTCGCCGACCTCGTAGTAGGTGCAGACGTTGGTCTCGGTCGGGCCGAAGAGGTTGAACAGCCGCGGTCGCGGCAACGCGCGGCGCAGGCGGGCCAGCCATGGCGTCGGGAAGACCTCGCCGGCGAACAGGACGACGCGGGCCTGAGGCCACGATTCGCCGCTGAGCGCCCCGTGCTGCAGCATGCCGATGAGCGCGGACGGTACCGAGTACCAGACCGTGATCCCCCAGGTGGGCAGCATGCGGACGAGGTACGGATAGACCATCGATTCGACGGATCCGAGCAGCCGGACCGAGCCGCCGCTGCACAGGGTCGCGAAGAGGTCGAAGGTCGAGAGGTCGAAGTGGAACGGCGCGTGGCTCGTCGCGCGGTCGTCGGGGCCGAGCGAGAAGGTCGCGATCGACCAGTCCACGAAACCCAGGGCGGCCCGGTGGCTCAGCACGACGCCCTTGGGCCGGCCGGTGCTGCCCGAGGTGTACAGGATGTAGGCCGGATCCTCGGGCGACAACGGCGCGAGGTCGCCGGCCTTGGCGCCTGCGGCGATCGCCGCCGCGGCGCCCGGTCCCAGGGGATCGACGCCTTCCTGCAGGATCAGCAGGCCGCCGTCGATCTCGTCCCGGTGAGCCGCGATCTCCCGGGCTCGCAAGGCGTCGACCGCCAGCGCCGCCGGCCCGCAGTCGCCGAGGATCGCCGCCGCCCGGAGCCACGGCGCTCGCGGATCGATCGGCACGTACGCGGCGCCCGCGAACAGGGCTCCGAGCAGGACCGCGAGCGCGTCGAACGACTTCTCCATCCAGAACGCCACGCGATCGCCGCGCCCGATCCCGGCCGCGGCCAGATGCGCGCGCACGACCTCGGCGCGCCGCGCCAGGTCGGCGTAGGTGAGCAGGTCGTTTCCCGCGTACACGGCGGGCCGGTCGGCGTGCGCGGCGAAGGCCTCCTGGAGCCTGGTGCTGAGGGTTGCTGCCACGGCGGACCTCGCGTGCCTGGTCAGAGTTTGAGGTGGGCGGCGATCAGCTTGCGCTGGATGTCCGACGTGCCCGAGTAGAGGCGCGAGGCCACCGCGTCCCGGTGCTCGCGCTCGATCTCGTACTCGACCGTGTAGCCGTAGCCGCCGAAGATCTGGATCGCGGCCAGGGTCGCGGCCACGTATGCCTCCGACACCACGAGCTTCGCCATGGCGGCCTCCAGCGGCGCCTGTCCGCCGGCGTCCTTCAGCCGCGCGATCTTCGCCAGGAGCAGGGCCCCCAGCTCGATGTCGACCGTCATCTGGACCAGGCGGTCGGCGACGGCCGGGAACTTGCTGATCGGCTGGTCGAACTGGCGCCGCGTCCGCGCGTACTCGGTGCTGCGCCGGAGCACCCGGCGCATCGCGCCGAGGTGGGACGCGAAGATGAAGGCGCGCTCGTATTCCATGGAACTCTGGAAGAGCCGCAGACCGCCGCCCTCCGGCCCGAGCCGCAGGTCGGCCGGCACCCGCACGTCCTCCAGGACGACCTCGCCCATGGGCGACGTGCGCAGGCCCATCTTCTCGATCGGCGGACCGAAGGTCACCCCGGGCAGTCCGCGCTCCACGAGGAACGCCGTGATCCCGAGCGACCTCAGCTCGGGGCGGACATTGGCGAAGACCAGCGCGAAGTCGGCGATCGGAGCGTTGGTGATGAAGGTCTTGGTCCCGTTCAGGAGGTAGCCCCCGTCCCGCCGCTCGGCGCGGGTCGCCAGGGCCATGGCGTCCGAGCCCGACCCCGGCTCGGTCATGGCGTGGGCGCCGATCCGCTCGCCCCGGCAGAGCGGCTGCAGGAAGCGCTGCCGCTGCTGGTCGGTCCCGTAGTGGAGGATCGGCATGGCGACCGACCACAGCTGGGCGTTGAGGGAGAACACGAGGCCGTTGTCGGCGCAGGCCTCGCCGAGGGTCTCGAGGATCGCGAGGCTCGTCGTGAAATCGAGGCCGAGCCCGCCGTGCCGCTCGGGGACGGGCAGGCCGTGCAGGCCCATCGTGCCGCACTGCCGCCAGCCGTCGCGCTGGAACCGCCCCTCGCGGTCGTTCTCGATCAGCGCGCCGTTGAGCTTCTCGGCGGCGAGCCGGCGGACCGCGTCGCAGAGCATCGTCAGGTCAGGACTCTTGCCGGTCTCGAGGGACATCGTTCGGGAACCCCGGTCTGCCGCAGGTGTCGCCACGGGTGCACGCAAGATACCGGATGTTAATTCTATTGTATAATCGACGCAATCCCCGCGACGGCGCGCGGCGGCGATGACGGCCTGCGGGAACCAAAATCCACGTATTGCGGATTAATTTAATCGTGATTATTGCCTAGGCAGATTTTCGCCCGATCCAGCCCACCGCCACCAACCGAGGAGTTCGACATGCACTCGCCCAGGTTCCTCCTCGCCACCTCGGGGTCGATCTGCCTCGCCGTGGCGCTCGCCCTCGCCCCCGCCTCCGCACGCGCGGACGAGACCTGCCAGTCGCCGTACCTGCCGAAGATCACCGGCCAGGAAGAATTCGTGTACGTCTGGACCCTCGGCGTCGAGGGCCTCGGCGACGGCGAGGACAAGCTCGTGACCATCGACGCGCGGCCCGGCTCGAAGACCTACGGCAAGGTCGTGCACACGGCCTCGGTCGGCGGCCGGTTCGAGGCGCATCACGGCGGCTTCAACGACGACCGCAGCCAGCTGTGGCTCGGCGGGCTGGACACGAGCGAGATCTTCGTGTTCGACGTCCGCACCGATCCCGGGCGGCCCCGCCTGGTCAAGACGATCCGCGACTTCACCCGGGCGTCGGGCGGCGTCGTGGGTCCCCACGGGATCTACGCCCTGCCCGGCCGCCTGCTGATCTCCGGCCTGTCGAACGACCGCGACCACGGCGGCCGGACCGCTCTCGTGGAGTACAGCAACGAGGGCAAGCACATCGCCACGCACTGGAACCCGACGAGCGACAAGCCCTTTGGCGCGGCGCGCGGCGAGGTCGCCGACGGCTACGGCTACGACGTGCGCGTGTTGCCGCGCAAGAACGTCATGCTGTCGTCGAGCTTCACCGGCTGGTCCAACTACATGATGGACTTCGGCAAGATGCTGCAGGATCCCGAGGCGATGAAGCGGTTCGGCCAGACCGTCGTCCTCTGGAACCTGCACACCCGGCAGCCGCGCGAGGTCTTCCAGGTGCCCGGCGCGCCGCTCGAGATCCGCTGGGCGCTCGGCCCCACCCACGACTACGCCTTCACCGCTGCCGCCCTCACCTCCAAGCTCTGGCTGGTCCACGTCGACCGCGACGAGAAGTGGCACGCCACGGCGGTGGCCGACATCGGCGATCCGGAGCAGATCCCGCTGCCGGTGGACATCAGCATCAGCGCCGACGACCGGCTGCTGTGGGTCACGACGTTCATGGACGGCAAGGCCCGCGCGTTCGACATCTCCGATCCCTTCCACCCGCGGCAGACGTACGAGAAGGAGATCGGCCGCCAGCTCAACATGGTCTCGCAGAGCTGGGACGGCGCGCGAGTCTACTTCACGAGTTCGCTGCTCGCGAACTGGGACAAGAAGGGCGACGACAACGAACAGTTCCTCAAGGCCTACGCCTGGAACGGCAAGGAGCTCGACCAGGCCTTCGCCGTCGATTTCAACGCGGAAAAGCTCGGGCGGCCCCACTTGATGAGGTTCGGCTCGGCCAGCCTGTACCGATGAGGCGGAAGGGCATGACGATCGTCGCCATCGTCCGCAACGCGTCGATCGCGCTCTTCGCGCTCGGGATCGCCGGCGGCGGGACGGTCATGGCCGCCGTCGCCGGCGACCACGGCTCCGCGCCGCGGACCGACCGCCCCGAGCTCTCGCTCGGCCGCAGCGAGCAGTTCGACTTCGATCCGCCCGAGCCGGGCAGCTACTCGCTGCCGATCATCAAGGACGCCGGCGACGGCGACGTCCTCACGGCCGACGGACGGTCCCGTCGCCTACGCGACGTCCTCGCCGGCCGGATCTCGCTCGTGAGCTTCATCTACACGAGCTGCGCCGATCCCGCCGCGTGTCCGCTCGCCTCCGGGGTCCTCTACCGCATCAAGGCCGTCTCCAAGCAGGACCCCCTCCTCGCCGAGAACCTGCGCCTGGTGACCTTCAGCTTCGATCCCGAGCGCGACACGCCGACCGTCATGGCCAGCTACGGCAAGGGCCTGGCGCCGGACGTCGACGGCGCGGAGTGGATCTTCCTGACGACCGCGGGGCCGGCCGCGCTGCAGCCGATCCTGGCGGACTACGGGCAACGCGTCGACCGCAAACGGGACCCTGACGACCCGCTGGGGCCGCTGGCCCATCTGGTGCGGGTCTTCCTCGTGGACCGCGGCGGTCGCCTGCGCAACATCTACAGCTTCGACCAGCTCGACCCGCGGCTGGTCCTGACGGACGTCCGGACGCTGCTGCTGGAGGAAGCCGCGGTCGCTGCCGGGAAGTGATCGTGAGGCCCGCCCGTTCGTTCCTCTGGGTAGCCCCGGCGATCGCGGCGATGGCCGGGATCGCCGCGGGCCAGGCGGCGGCCGCGGAGATCGGCGCTGCGGGCGCCGGCGCCGCGGGCGCCGATCCGCTGCGGGACGAACGCGCCGTCACGCGGATCGTGGCGGGAGCGCTCGGCCTGCCGGCGATGGCGCAGCCCCCGGGCGGCCCCCCTGCCGCCGGACTCGTCGCCCTGGGTCGGAGGCTCTTCTTCGACCGCCGGCTCTCGCCCAGCGGGACCATGTCCTGCGGCATGTGCCATATCCCCGAGCAGGGGTTCACGAGCCAGGAGCTCGCGACTCCGGTCGGCTCCCACGGTCGCAGCCTGCGCCGCAACGCCCCGACCCTGCTGAACGTCGCCTGGGTGACGCCGCTGTTCCACGACGGTCGCGCCGCGTCGCTCGAGGGCCAGGCTCTGTCACCGCTCTTGGCCCCGGACGAGATGGCCAATCCGTCGGCCGACGCCCTCGTCGCGCGCCTCGCCGCGGACCCTGATATGCGCCAGGCGTTCGTCGAATCGGGGTCGGAGATCGCGATCGACGCGGTCGTGAACGCTCTGGCGGCCTGGCAGCGGACGCTCGTCGCCGGCGGGTCGCGGTTCGACCAGTGGCGGTTTGCCGGCGACGAGAACGCGCTCACCGACGAGGAGCGGCACGGGTTCGCGCTCTTCACCGGCGCGGCGAACTGCGCGGCCTGCCACACCGTGGCGCCCGATCACGCCCTGTTCACCGACCTGATGTTCCACGACACGGGGATCGGCGTGCGCGCCGACCTGGCGGCCGCGAGCGGCCTGCAGGTGCCCGTCGAGATTGCGCCCGGCCGGACGGTCCTGGTCGACCGCGCGCTGGTCGAGAGCGTCGCCGAGCCTCGCGCTTCGGACCTCGGCCGGTTCGAGGTGACGGGCGACCCGGCCGACCGCCATCGCTACCGCACGCCGTCCCTGCGCAACGTGGCCCTGACCGCGCCCTACATGCACGACGGCTCCCTCGCGACCCTCGGCGAGGTCGTCCGGTTCTACGCCAGCGGCGGCGTGCCCCACGCCGGGCTCGACCCGCGAATCCGGCCGCTCGACCTCGCCGAGAGCGATGTCCTGGCGCTCGTCGCCTTCCTGGAGAGCCTCACGAGCCCCGACGTCGCGGCGCTCGTGCGCGACGCCCGCAGCGTTCCGGTCGGCAATGCGGGGCCCTAGCGGCCGGCCCCGCCGGCCTTCGGCGGCGTGTCGTCGACGGGCGGCGCGATCGGCTCAGCGCGGCAGGCACCGCCCTTTCCAGTTCCACCACTTGCACAGCTCGGCATCCGGTTGCGGCGTGGACGCCTGGTAGACCGCGCAGCGGAATGCGTAGAGCACGCAGGGATCCTGCCGCCGGCCGGTCGCCTCGCAGAGGTCGTCGAACATCCGCTCCGGGTCCTGGCCGTGGAGGTCGGCCGGTTCGCGGAAGCCCAGGGAGCGCAGGTCTGCGGCCAGGCTCGGGCCGATGCCCGCGAGGCGCTGCAGGGGATCGCGCGCGCGCTTCGTCATGAGCGCTCCGCCGATCAGAGCCGGTCGACCGCGAAGGTGTCGCCCCGCGAGAGGTCGCCGGTCTCGAAGCCGAGACGGAACCAGCGGACGCGCTGCTCGCTGGTGCCGTGGGTGAAGCTGTCGGGGACCACACGGCCCTGGGTCTCGAGCTGCAGCGTGTCGTCGCCGATCGCGTTGGCCGCCGTGAGCGCCTCCTCGATGTCGCCGGGCTCGAGGATGTCGAAGCGGCGCTGCGCATGGTGAGCCCAGACGCCGGCCAGGAAATCGGCCTGGAGCTCGAGGCGCACCGAGAGTTCGTTCTGCTCGCGCTCGCTCACGCGACCGCGCTGCGCGTCGACCTGGCCGGAGATCCCGAGCAGGTTCTGCACGTGGTGCCCCACCTCGTGGGCGATCACGTAGGCCTGAGCGAAATCGCCGGAGGCGCCGAAACGCTGGCTCAGCAGGTCGTAGAACGAGAGATCGATGTACACCACCCCGTCGCCGGGGCAGTAGAAGGGCCCGACGGCCGCGCTGGCGAATCCGCAGGCTGACTGCACCTGGCCGCTGAACAGCACCAGGCGGGGTTCCCGGTACTGGTCGCCCATCTGCGCGAACAGCTCCCGCCATACCTCCTCGGTGTCCGCCAGGACGACGGACACGAACCGCGCCCCCGCGTCCGACGCCTCGTCCACCGCGACGCCGCCGGGGGCGCCGCTGCCCGCGCCGATCCCCTGCTGGAGGTTGAGCTGCGTCGGATCGCCGCCCATCAGCAGGTAGACGACCACGATCACGAGGCCCAGACCGCCGAGTCCGCCGCCCACCGCCGCGCGGCCGCTCAGGTGGCGTCTGTCCTCGACATTGCCGCTCCCGCGGCGACCCTGCCAGCGCATGTCAGGCGCGCCTCCCTCACTTCCGGTTCGGGTTGTACCGGGTCGGCTTGCCCTCGACCTTCTCGACGGGGTCGTTCACGTAGACCTTGCCGAGCCCGATCGGCGACGTGATGACGCCGCCCTTCTTGTCTTCGCGGATGCCCTCCGTATAGCCGAGGTCGACCGGCGTCTTGCCGCGGCCGCCCAGCGCGTCGATGACGTAGGTGGGCCGCAGGAAGCCGGTCGTGGCCCCGCACAGGTCGCGGCAGATCTCCCTCCCCCGGTAGACCTCGGTACGGAAATGGCCGGTGCCCTCGACGAAGTCGGCGTAATAGAGGTAGTACGGTTTGACGCCCATGCGGCCGAGACCGTGCATCAGGTCGCGCATGACGTCGGTATCGTCGTTGACGCCCTTCAGTAGGACGGTCTGGTTGCCGATCGGGATGCCCAGATCGCGGAGGATCTTGATGGCCTGATAGCTCTGCTCCGTGACCTCGTTCGGGTGATTGAAATGGGTGTTGATGAAGAACTGCGGCTCCTTCAGCGATCGGGGAGTGTGCCGGCGGAGCATCTCGACGAACTCGGCGTCCTCGAGGATCTTCTGCGGCCAGACGCAGGGGACGCGCGTCCCGATCCGGACGATATCCAGGTGCGGGACCTGCCTGACCTTGGTCAGGATCTCGTCCAGACGCTTCGTGCCGAGCAGGAAGGGGTCGCCGCCCGAGATCAGGACGTCGCGAATGTCCTCGTGGGACGCGATGTACTCGATCCCCTTGTTGATCTCCTCGAGGGATGGGTTCTTGAGCGTGTCGCCGACCTTGCGCTTGCGCGTGCAGAAGCGGCAATACATGGCGCACTCGGTCGACACGAAGAGCAGGACGCGATCGGGGTAGCGGTGGATGATCGTCCGCGGCCCGCCGAGGGGGATGTCGCCTTCCTCATCCAGCGGGTCGGCGGTCAGGTCCCGGTAGTGCTCGAGCTCCTCGACGTCGGGAATGGCCTGCTTCCAGATCCCGTCGTTCATCTTCTCGATCAACCCGAGGTAGTACGTGTTCACTCGCATCGGGTACTTGGCGATCACGTCCCGGAGCCGGGGATCGACGCGCGCTTTCTGGCCGATGAGCCACTTCTCGAGGTCCTCGAAGCTCTTGATCGAATTCCGGAGGACGTCCTTGTAGGCCATGGTCGATTCTCCTTTGGACTGCCGGGAATCTAGCACCTGGCGGATCCGAAGACTAACCGGAAAAACGGACACGAGAATCAACGGCCGGCGCGCCCGCACATCCGGCTCGACGGCGGGCGATGGGCCGCCTATGATCCGTCCCATGCCACCGACTCCCGGCTCGCCGCAACCTCGGAATCCGGTGCAGGCCCGCCTCCACGAGATCATCTTCGAGGCGGATACCCGCGCCGGCAGGTTCTTCGACCTGGCGCTGATCTGGAGCATCCTGATCAGCGTGGTCGCGGTCATGCTCGACAGCGTGCGCGAGATCCGGGCCGCCCACGGCGAGCTGCTGGCCGCGATCGAGTGGTTCTTCACGATCCTGTTCACGATCGAGTACGTCCTGAGGCTCGCCTGCATCGGCCGCCCGTTGCGTTACGCCACCAGCTTCTTCGGCGTGGTCGACCTGATGGCCATCCTGCCGACCTACCTGAGCATCCTGTTGCCGGGCAGCCGGTTCCTGCTGGTGATCCGCATCCTGCGCGTGCTGCGCATCTTCCGCGTGCTCAAGCTGGCGCAGTTCCTCGCCGAGGCCAACGTCATGGCGCGCGCGCTGCGCGCGAGCCGTCGCAAGATCCTGGTCTTCCTGTGCACGGTCGTGGCCCTGGTCGTGATCTTCGGCTCGGTGATGTACCTCATCGAGGGCGAGGCTCACGGATTCACCAGCATTCCTCGCAGCATCTACTGGGCCATCGTCACCATGACGACGGTCGGCTACGGCGACCTGGCGCCGCGGACGGCGATCGGACAGGCGGTCGCCTCGCTCGTGATGATCCTCGGCTTCACGATCATCGCCGTGCCGACCGGCATCGTCGCGACCGAGATGAGCCGGGCGACCGACAAGCCGGTGAGCACCCAGACCTGCCCCCAGTGCGCCAGCCAGGGCCACGAGCACGGCGCGCGGTACTGCAAGGACTGCGGCGCGCCGCTCTGAGCGCGGGCAGCGCGTTGGTCGTCGGCGCGCGGTCGCGCCGCGCGCCGGCACTCTTCCGGCCCCGATCTTCTGCGGCAACGAAATAAGACAATCATGCGTAAATTTATCGTATCGTTGATTTTTTAGGCCGACCGATCTGATTGCTACTTGAAATTCATCCTATCAACGTGCTATAAGTACTGCCATGTCGTTCAGTCGACGATCCTGCCCACCCCGCCCTGGAGGTGCCGCAATGACCTCGCGTTGCCGTGTCCTGCTGCTTCTCGTCCTCGCGATCGCAACCCTCGCCTCGGCGCCCGCCGACGCACGCAACCCCTACCGGACGGCGTTCTTCAACGTCTACCCGCAGGCCCTCGGTTCGCGGCTCGCCACCCTGCCCAGCGCGCCCAATCACTGCGGCGTCTGCCATTTCCAGTTCGGCGGCGCGGGACCACGCAACGACTACGGCCTGGCGGTCGAGGCCGGCATCCAGCAGTATGGCACCGCGACGGCGGCCATCAATGCGATCGCCGGGCTCGACTCGGACAGCGACGGCTACGCGAGCCAGGTCGAGATCACCGACACCGTGACCTACGCCAACACGCCGACCTTTCCCGGCCTGCGCGACGATGACCTCGGCCAGGTCTCCGGCGTGAACACGGCCGACCTCATCGGCTACCTGGTGCCGACGACCGGCGTCGACACCGACCCGCCCGCCGTGACCGTCCTTTCGCCGGCGGGCGGCGAGACCGCGACCCCCCGGACCCAGTTCGTCGTCACCTGGACCGCCGACGACCCGTCGGGGATCATCGACATCGCCGTGGACGCCAGCTTCGACGGCGGCGCGACCTTCAAGCCCATGGCGCGCGGCTTGCCCGACGGCGGATCCTGGTCCTGGTTCGTGCCGAACCGACCCGGACCGTCCGTCATCCGCGTGACCGCGCGCGACGGGGCCGGCAATTCAGGCAGCGACGACAGCGCCGGCTTCACGATCGCCACCGTGGCGGGCGGCGTGGTCCCCACCACGATGCGCGATTTCGATCTGCCCGGCAGCCAGCCGTTCGAGGCCGGCGAGCTGGAGGACCCGTCGACCACCTGCATCTCCTGCCATGGCGATTACGATACGAGCCACGAACCGTGGCACAACTGGATCGGCGGCATGATGTCCCAGGCCATGCGCGATCCGCTGTACCTGGCCACGCTCGTGATCGCGGAGCAGGACGCGCCGTCGGTCGGCGACCTCTGCCTGCGCTGCCACTCTCCGGGCGGCTGGCTCGAAGGCCACAGCAACGACACGAGCGGCGGCATGATGAACGCCAAGGACCGCCAGAGCGTGCAGTGCGACTTCTGCCACCGCATCGTGGATCCCGAGTACGTGCCCGGCCAGAGCCCGGCGCGCGACGAGGACATCCTTGCCGGTATCACGGCGGTGCCGCCCACGAGCGCCAACGGCATGTTCGTCGTGGACCCGGACCTGTACCGCCGCGGCCCCTACGCGGACGCCGTGGCGCCCCACGAGGTCATGCAGTCGCCGTTCCACCGGTCGGCTGCGCTGTGCGGCACGTGCCACGACGTGTCCAACCCGGTCTTCGTCCGGGCGGGCGACCCGGCGACCTACGTGCCGGGAGCCCTGGACGCGCCCCACCCCGACGCCGACCTGCGCAACATGTTCCCCGTCGAGCGCACGTATTCGGAATGGACGCTGAGCGAATACGCGACGGTCGGGGTGTACGCGCCCCAGTTCGCGGGCGCCCGTCCCGACGGCATCGTCTCGACGTGCCAGGACTGCCACATGCCGGACGTGGTCGGCCAGGGCGCGATCGACGGTCCGGTGCGCAACGACCTGGCCAAGCACGACCTGACGGGCGGCAACCACTTCGTCCCGGACATCCTGGCCGAGTACTATCCTGACGAGATCGACCCCGTCGCCCTGCAGGCCGGCAAGGACCGCGTGGTCGCGATGCTGCAGCTCGCAGCCACGATCGAGGCCGACCTCGCGACGGTGGATGGTCAGCGGCAGCTGACGGTGACCGTGACCAACGAGACCGCCCACAAGCTGCCGTCGGGCTACCCCGAGGGCCGGCGCATCTGGATCAACGTGAAGGCCTACGACGCGGCGGACGGCCTGGTCTACGAATCCGGCGCCTACGACGCATCGACCGGCGTACTCAGCCACGACGCTGCCGTCAGGATCTACGAGACCAAGCCGGGCGTGAGCCATCGTCTGGCCGCGGCGCTCGGAGTGACCGCCGGCCCGTCGTTCCACTTCGCGCTGGCCGACACGATCTGGCGAGACAATCGCATCCCGCCTCGCGGCTTCAACAACGCCGCCTTCGCGGCCGCGCAGTGCGCGCCGGTCGGCGCGGTCTACGCGGACGGCCAGCATCACGACCTGGTCGAGTACGGCCTGCCCCTCGCGGCTCGCCGCGCGGTGGTGACCCTCTTCTACCAGTCCACGTCCAAGGAATACGTGGAGTTCCTGCGCGACGAGAACACGACGAACGATCTCGGCGACCAGATCTACCAGTCGTGGGTCGACCAGGGTCGCGCGGCGCCGGTCGCGATCGCGACGGTCGAAGCGCTGCTGGACCCGTCCGCGGTCGACGAGGTCCCGCAGACCACCGCGCTGCTTCCGGCGGCGCCCAACCCGTTCAATCCGGCCACGACGCTCCGCTTCCGGCTCGCGGCGAGCGGTCCGGTCAGTCTGGCGATCTTCGACCAGGCCGGCCGCCGGGTCCGCACGCTGGCCGCCGGCCCCTGGGCGGCCGGCGAGCACGCGGTGCGGTGGGACGGGCGCGACCAGCGCGGCCGCGGCGTGGCTGCCGGCAGCTACCTCGCGGTGCTCGATACCGCGAGCGATCGACACGTGACGAAGCTGGCTCTGGTCAAGTGACCAGCACCGAGATGGCGGGGAGCGCGACTCCTGGGTCGCGCTCTCCGCTCGTCAAAACCAGCAGTTCAGGTTCGACGGAGGAATAGCGCTTCCGCCACAACCTGCAATCCCAGCAGCAGCCCGAACACGCAGACGATCGCCGCCCCGGTCGGCAGGTCGAGCCAGTAGCTCGCGCCCGCGCCCAGGACAACCGCCAGAACGCCGACCATAAGCACGAAACCGAGATGGCGGATCCTACCGACGCAACCGCGGCGGCAGGCCATCACCGTGGGGACGACCAGTAACGTGAACACCAGCAGCACGCCGGCAATCTGGACGCTGCTCGTGACAACCGTACCGAGGACCGCGTAGAACAGCAAATCCCAGCACGCCAGCCGCAACCCGCGCGCGCGGGCCGCGTCGGGGTCCTCGCTGATCAACGTGAGCCGCCCGTGCGCCCACCAGAGCACCGCGCCGAGGACCGCGTAGAGCAGCGCTGTCTTGGCGACCTGGTGCCAGGTGACCCAGAGAATCGTGCCCACGAGCAGGTGATGGATCTCCTCGCTACCGTGGGGCACTTGCGTAAGCACCAGGATCATCGCCGCGGAGAATACCGCGTAGATGATCCCGATATACGCCTCCTGGGGAACGGACGCCCGGAGGTTGCGCGTCGCTGAGATCAGAAGGGCGCCGAGAAAGGTGGCGCCGAGGCCGGCGAGCCAGGCGGTGTCCGTCCCCACCTCCGCGCCGAAGAACAGTGACAGCGCGACCCCGAACGCCGCCACCTGGGCGAGCGCGATGTCGACGAAGATCACACCGCGCCGCACCACGTGACCGCCCAGGTATCCGTGCATCACGACCAGCACCAGCGCCACGACGACGGGCGCGGCCATCATACCGATGAATCCGGCCATCGACGCCTCACTCTCCGGCCGCGGCCAACAGGCGCGCCAGGATCAGGTCGAACATCGCGACATAGTCGACGGCCTCGGGCAACGCGCCGACCGCGGCCGGGAGTTCCACGAGGACCGCGCCCATGCGGTCGGCGGCCTTCCTAGCCGCGTCGAGGTGGTTCCACGGCGCGGCGATCAGCTCTCGCACACCGGTCGCGCGGCCGCGCGCTTCGAGCTCCTCGACGTGACGCGGCGATGGTGAGATGCCAGGGCGGTGCTCCACCGCGCCGAGCAACTCGAGACCGAGCCAGTCCGCGAGGTACTCCCACTGCGTGTGGTACTGGACCAGCGGCCGCTCGCGCACCGGCGCCGCGGCTTCTCGCCACGCGGCAATTCGGGGTGTGAGGTCCGCGGCCAGCCGGTTTGCCCGGTCCTGGAACCGCTCCGCCGCCTCGGGCCGCAGCTCGCTCATCCGAGCCGCCATCAGCTTGGCCACCAGGACGCCATTACGCGGGTCGAGCAGATAGTGCGGATTGCCCAACGGATGAACATCGCCCTGCGCGCGGCTAACCGGGCCGGTCGGCACGTCGAGGACCCGGGAGAGCGCCTGCGAACAGTCGAGGTCCCCCGCCGTGCCCGGACGGATCCGCGGATTGCGCGCCTTCTCGAGCAGCGCCGGCAGCCAGCCGATCTCCAGCTCGAGCCCGTTGTAGCAGAGCAGGTCGGCCTTGCCCAGTTCGCGCGCGAGGGACGGGCGCGCGGGCAGGAAATGCGGATCGTACTGACCAGGGCAGAGAACGGCCACCTCGGTATCCTCGCCACCGACCTCGGCCGCGAGCCAGCCGAGGTCAGTCAGCGTGCAAACCACCTTCAGGGGCGCCGCGCCGGCCGCCCCGACGACGAGGCCGGCCACCAGACCGGCGATCACCGTTAATCGCGGCATGCTCCGACCTCCTAGTACAGATGCGCCGGGTGCGACCCGATCGTGACGTTGACCTGCAGCGAGACGAGCCAGTCGTCGTTGTCGCCGATCTGGTCGTCGAAGCGAGCACCCTCGAGACGCACGGCCGAAAATTCGCTCGGGACCCAGGTCAGGTTAGCTTTGTACTCGCGGACCTCTTCCCAGGCGAAGAGGCCGCCGTGCTCAGGCCCGGATTCCTCCTCTTCGGCTGGCTCGGGCAGGTCGCGGTCCAGAACGCCCGCGCCGAGGCCCAGCCACCAGTTGCGTGCGAAGCGGTACTGCGCAAGCGCATACCAGCCAATCGGATCCTGCGCGCCCTGGTCGGGTCGCGGCACAATCACCTCGCCTGTCATTGTCAATGCGGGACCCTTGCTCGCCGACGCGGAGATCCACTTATAGGTCAGGTCGGCGCCCCAGACCGCGAGGTCGCCGGCCAGGGTCACGTCGGGGTCCAGCAGCAGATAGTCGGCGGACAGCGGCCCCTCCAGCCACGAGCCGCCCACCTCGACGGTCGATTCCAGCGAGAGATCGAAGAGGTTGGTCCAGCGCGCGCCGTAGACCAGGTCGCGCGACGCGCCGTCGAAGATCTCGGCCTGGCCGTCGACGCCGTAAGCCGCGAGGTCGCTGTACCAGGGCAGCGGCAGGTCGTGCGACAGCCGCACGCCGACCTCGGTGAGGCCATGGTTGCCGAGGCAGGCCTGTATGGCGACCGGCGAGTCGACGAACGGGAACTGGTGTGTATGCAACGGCACGTGCTTGCCGAAAGGCAGGTAGTCCTTGCCCAGACGCAGCCCGAACCCGCCCGGGAGAGCCTGACCATCGACGTAAGCGACCTCGACGTCGCCCTCGTAGCCGCCGTGCGACTCGGTTTCGCCGCCCTCGGCGTTGTCTTGCGCGTGATCGTGGGTCGGATGGACGGCGAAGACCACGTTGGCATTCCAGTAGGGATCGACCACGGAGGTGAACTGCACCTCCGCCTCCTGCAAGTCGCCGCCGTTGTAGGCACGATCAGTCGACCGTTCGGCCACGCGGCCGATCACGAGGGTGTTGACGCTGATGGCAGGGTTGAACTCGGGGGAGATGCCGGTCGCCGTGGACTGAGCCAGCACCGGTGCCGCGGCTGCGGCGCAGAACGCCGCGAGCAAGCAGCATTGACGAGCACGCATGGCAGCCTCCTCGGGTCAGGAGTGTTGCGGATTTTCAGAAAGGATCCGAGTCAGGAATGCGCAACGATCCTCGGAGGCGAGCGGCTGCGGCAGGCGGGAACCGTTCGGCGGACGGGTTCCGGTGCCGTGGCGGGAGGGAGATCGACCTGAGCCGGCACGTTCGCCGTGGTCCAGCCCGCCACGAACGCCACCGGGTTGCCGTCCAGATGGCGACAGACCGCGCACTGGTCTCTCGAACCTGTGGTATCCGCCGCGTGAGTGCAAGCGTGCGCGCCGGCGAGCAGCCCGCCCACGATCAGGGCGAGAACGCTGGCCATCAGCAACAGCTGGCGCGTACGCGCGGGAATGGGGACGATATACGCCATGATTTCACCAGGCTAAGGTCGAACGCGACAGGCGCAAGCGGGTGCTCGCGAAGATCATCGACGAGTGACCGGGTCGCGCGGCCGCCGGGATTCAACCACCGGATCCGCTCGTCCCGCCGCCGGTCCGCTTGATCTCGCTGCCGCCCAGTCCGCCACCGCCCGACTGCTCGGGAACGTCCCCCTCGGTCGTCTTCTCGATCTGCTGGGTTTCTTTCTGCGGCTCGGGATCGCGTTTGGCCATCAGTTCATCCCCCTGGGGTACGGGTCGGGTTCGGCGATCCCCGACGAACCGCCATCCGACCCACGATAACATCGTCCGCCGGCTGGGCCAACTGTCCGGTCAGCCGCGCTCAGATCACCAGGTAGGCCACGAACGTCGCCAGCGCGGCCGCCCGCGCCGCGGGTGCGAGCCACGACGGTCGCGTGGCGGCGGCGGAGCTGCGCCAGACCCCGACCACGCAGATCAGGTTGAACGGCACCGCCGCCAGGTGGGCCACCACCGCAAATGCGCCCAGCAACGTCACGGCGCGCTCGCCCGCGGCGTCGCGATCCGTGTCGACGGCCAGAATGCCCAGCGCGACGAACGTGCACATCAGGTTGACCACGAGTCCCTTGACGACCAGCCAGCTCCAGAAGGCATCGGCCAACGAGAGGCGACCGTTCCAGAGTTCGCGCAGTCGTCTCATCGCGGATCCGTTTCCCGGTGGAGTGACGTCGGCTCGCCGGCTTGAGAGGTTCCGGTTCGTGATCCTAGCACACTGCCGGGGCCTGTCCCACGACTCGTCCGATCGGGATCGAGGCAGCGCCGCGCGACGACTCGACACGCGGCAGACCCCGCCTCCAGCGGGAGACGGAGTCTGCTCCAGGGTCCCGGTCGCCGGCGACCGCGGCCGCTAGCGCACGAGCACCAGCGGCTTCACGCTGCTCAGTCCGTCCGCTTCGAGCCGCGCGAAGTACGTCCCCGACGCCACCGACCGGCCGGCCTGATCGCGGCCGTTCCAGTCGACCTCGTGCGATCCCGCCGGATACAGGCCGCCGGCCAGCTCGCGGACGAGCCGCCCCTGCAAGTCGTACACGCGTAGCCGGATCGACTGGGCCGCCGGCAGGCTGAAGCCCAGCCTGGTCTGCGGATTGAACGGGTTCGGCACCGCCCCGAGCAGCGCGAAGGCGCGCGGCGCCTCGGCGACCGGGGTCGAGACGTCGCCGACCGTCAGCTGCACCGGCACCATGATCACCGGCCGCGCCGGATCGTTGCTGGTCAGGACGAGGTCTGTCTGGTAGGCGCCCTCGGCGAGCCCCGTCGCATCGAGCGCGAGCGTGACGATCGCGTAGCCGGCCCCGGCCAGCGTGCCGCCGCCGGGGTCCAGCGACAGCCAGGCGGCCGACTCGGCGAGCGTCCAGACGAGGTCGGTCACGCCCTCGTTCAACACGAGGACCTCGGCCGCCGCCTGGTTCTCCGGCGCCAGCTCGACCGCGATCGCGTCCGGACAGGGCACGGCCCGCGGCGCCGGCGCCTCGCCGCCGGGCAGGGTCACCAGGTCGACGAAACCGTGGTCGCCGTTGCCGCCGCCGCTCGACGTGCTGAACCGCCAGCGGAAGGTGTGCGCGCCGGCCGCGGCCGCGTAGGTGAAGGGCGTCCACTCGGTCGCGCCGTTCCACGACGCGATCGTGGCGAGTCCGTCCCAGAACGCCAGCGTGCCGCCGCCGCCCTGGGTCCGGTACCAGAAGGTCACGTCGCCGGCCTCGGCGAGGGTCACGGTCAACACGAGGATCGAGGTCTGCCCGCCGGCCAGGTCACCTGAACGCGCGGAGTACAGGCCTTCGTAGGCGTCGGCGCTCGTCACCGTCCAGAGCGCGTTACCGGAGCCGGTCCAGGCGAAGGCGTCCAGCGCGCCGGACTCGAAGCCGTCCTCGAGGTTCGCGCGCAGGTAGAGCGGGCAGGTGCGGTCGCGGTCGGCCGGCACGGCCTGCACGCACGTGGCGACGCCGGGAATGCCGGCCCGGAGGGTGTACTCCTCGCTCTGGGGCACCGTGATCGACCAGGCGCCGCCCGCCGCGGTGGCGACCGGCGGCAGCGGCGTGTCGGCGACCTGCACGATGACGCCCTCGGCCGGCAGACCTCCGGGACCGTACGCGATGCCCTGCAGGATCACCGGCGGCAGCGCGACGAGACCGACCTCGTGCGCGACCTCGTCGCCGGCCGGGACCTCGACGGTCTCCGTCGCCGTCGCGTAGCCGAACGCGCTCACGTGGAAGGTCAACGAGCCGGCCGGCGCGGTCAGCCGGAACTGCCCCGCCGCGTCGGTCACCAGGCGCTGGCTCGTGCCGTCGACCGTGATCTCGGCCCCCGCGATCACGGCCTGGCTGGCCGCGTCCACGACGGTGCCGGCGATGGTGCCGTAGCCGGCGAGGGCAGCCGAGACCGCCGCGAAGGCGTCGATGAAACCGTGGCCGTAGAGGTTCTCCTCGCCGGGAACGCCGAGATCGACGGCGGAGTCCATCAGGATCTGCTTGATGGTGATGCCGTCGAGGTCCGGGTTCGCTCCGCGGATCAGGGCGATCACGCCCGCGACGTGCGGCGTCGCCATCGACGTTCCGTCCATGTAGGTGTAGCCCCCGCCCGGGATCGAGCTGTAGATGCCCGAGCCGGGCGCCACGACCTCGGGCTTGACGAGGTTCTCGGCGGGGCCGCAGTTGGGGCCGGCGGGGCCGCGGCTCGAGAAGCCGCTGAGCTGGTACGGCGGATACCGCAACGTCGAGCCGACGCTGAAGCTCGAGTAGAGGGTGGAGGCGCGGTCGGCCGGCGAGCGCACGGTGCTCGCGCCGGGGCCCTCGTTGCCGGTGGCCCAGACGTGGATCACGCCCGCCGCCTCGCACGCGTCGATCGCGTCCCACCAGCCGCTGTAGCAGTCCGGGTAGCCGAAACTCTCGTTGACGCCCCACGAGTTGTTGGCGACGTCGGGCACGTCGTCGACGGTGAAGGGGTCGCCATCGGGGTCGGCGAGCCACTGCATCGTGGTGAGGACCTTCGCATCGAGGGAACCGCCGACGATCGTGTTCGCGGCGATCCACTCGGCGCCGGGCGCGACGCCGATCGTGTCGTTCGAGGCGACCCCGCACATCGTCCCCATCGTGTGCGTGCCGTGGCTGTTGCCGTCGTTCGGGAACGAACTCGGCGCGCCGTCGAGGTCGAGCCAGCAGGCGGCGGCGGGCGCGTGCGTGCCGCGCCAGCGGGCGGCGAGGGCGGGGTGGTTGCCGTCGACGCCGGTGTCCAGGTTCGCGACCAGCGCGCCGGTGCCGTCGATGCCGAGGTCGCTCCAGACCCGGCGGGCGCCCACGGCGACCACGCCCGGGGTGATGCCGATCGCGAGCGCCGGGCCTCCGGGAGCGCCGCGCTGGACGGGTTCGATCAGCTCGATCGCGAGCGGCGGCTCGATCACGGCGACATCGGCGCGAGCCGCCAGCTCGCGCAGCGTCGCCTCGTCACCGCCGGTGACGAAGACCGCGTTGGCGATCCAGAATTCCTCGTAGGATTCGATCTCGCCGAGCTGCCGGCGGACCTCGAGGTCCGCGAGCAGCGACGCCTGAGTTGCGCGGGCGCGGTCCTGCAACGCCGTCACGACGGCGAGGTGGCGTTCGGCGCGCCGGGCGCCGGCCACGTGGAGCTGCCAGTCGAGGGTCGCGACGTCGACGCGGTCGTCGAGGACGACCAGCGCCTTCAGCGGCTCGCCGGCGGGCCGGGCAGCGAGATAGGTATCCATGGTCGGCGCGAAGGAGCCGGCCAGGGCGACGCCGGCCGTCAGCACCAGGCCGAGGCCAGACAGGAGCGTGCGGATGGTCATGGGGTTCACGTCCTCGTGAGGAGAGTCAGGAGGGTACGACGACCGGGTTGTGCCGAGCCGCGGGACCAGCAATTTATATCATTTTCATCGTGTTTCTGCCAGCCCCCCGCTCACGACGACGCCGCCGGCAGCTGCGAGGCCACCGGCGGCGTCCGGAGCGAAGCGCGTGCAGGGCCCTAGCGGACCAGCACCATGGATCTCACACTCCGCTCGCCTCCCGCCTGGAGACGCGCGAAGTAAGTGCCCGAAGCCAGGCTGCGGCCGCTGTCGTCGCGACCGTCCCAGCGGGCTTCATTGAGGCCGCCCGGGCGCACTCCGCTCACGAGGGTCCGCACCAGCCGTCCCTGCACGTCGTAGAGGTGCAGGTCCACGTGCCCCTCCACGGGCAGCGTGAACAGGATGGTGGTCTGGGGATTGAACGGATTGGGGACCGCGCCCACGAGCGCGAAGGCCTGCGGCGCGTCGCCGACCGGCGTGGTCTCGCCGGTCACGTGCAGCAGGGCCTGGATCGCCAGCGTGGGGTTGGCCGGATCGTTGCTCGCGATCGTGATATCGGTCGTGTGGTCGCCGGGCAGCAACCCGTCCGTGTCCAAGGTCGCCTGCACGGTCTGGTAGCCGTACGCGGGGATGGTGCCCGCAGCGTTCGCCAGGCTGACGAAGGCGCCCGCCGTGGCCGTGAAGATCAGCGGCTGCAGACCCTGGTCCATGACCACCAGCGGGAGCGTCACCTCCTGCCCGGCGTCGAGCGTCGCCTCGAGCAGCCACGGCATCGCGACCGCCAGGGGCACCGGCGAGGCGCCGCCCGGGAAGACGATGTCGTCCACGTATCCGGAGTCGGTGCCGTTGGACACCGACCAGTCCTTCGTGTAGTTCCAGCGGAAGGTGTGGTTGCCGCCCGCGACGTTGGTCGAGTACTGGGCCCAGCCGACCTCGCCGGACCAGCGTTCGAGGCGGGCGCCGTCGACGTAGAACTCGAGGAAATCGTAGCTGGACTCGCTGGAGACCTTGTACCAGAAGCTCACCGCGCCGCCAGCGCCGCAATTGACGGTCACCTGCAGGTTGGAGCTCTGGTTGTCGCCGACGTCGCCGGACCGCGCCGCGTAGGTGCCGGTGTGGACCGTGGCAGTCTGGACGTACCAGACGGCGTTGCCGTTGGTCACCCACGACAGGCCGGACAGATTGCCTGTCTCGAAGCCGTCCTCGATCAGCGCATTGAGGTACAGTTCGAGGTCCAGGTCGTCGTGGACCGGCACGGTCTGGCTGATGGCGCCGGAGCCGGACTTGCTCGCCTGGAAGACGTAATCGGAGCCGACCGGCAGCGTGAAGCTGAACTGGCCGTTCGCGTTGGTCGTCGCCGCGGGGAGCGGAGTGCCGGCGACCATGACCGTCGCCCCGGCGGACGGCGTCCCGCCCGGAGGCGCCTGGCCGGACGCGTACACGACGCCGCTGACGGTCGCCGTGGCCAGCGGGCTGAGCCGCAGATCCTGGAACGTGGTCACGTCCTCGGTCACGTTGACCGTGATCTGGAGATCCGCGTAGCCGAAGGCCTCGGCGTTGAGGGTGGACTGGCCCTCGGGCAGGGTCAGGCGGTAGTGACCGTCGGCCGCGGTCGTGGCGCTCTGGAAGCCGCCCGCGACCGTGATGTGGGCATTGGCGATCGGGAAGCTGGTCGAGCGGTCCATGACCGTGCCCTCGACCCAGCCCAGGCCGCCCATGACGGCCGACACGGCCTCGAACGCATCGAGGAAGCCGTGCCCGTAGGTGTTGTCGTCACCCGCCTGGCCGAGGTCATTGGCCGTCTCCATGAGCACCTGCTTGATCGTGATCACGTCGAGGTTCGGGTTGGCCGAACGCATGAGCGCGACCACGCCAGCCACGTGCGGACCGGCCATCGAGGTGCCGTCCATGTAGGTGTAGGCACCGCCGGGATACGAGCTGTAGATGCTGACGCCGGGCGCCGAGATCTCCGGCTTGACCCGGTTCTCGACGGGGCCGCAGTTGACGCCGGCGGGGCCGCGGCTGGAGAAGTTCGCGATCGTGTACGGCGACGAATGCTGCGTCGCGCCGACGCTGAAGCAATTGTACAGGGTGGTCGCGCGGTCGGCGGGGGAGCGCAGGGTCCCGGCGCTGGATCCCTCGTTGCCGGCGGACCAGGTCACGACGACGCCGGCGGCTTCGCAGGCGTCGATGACGGCCCACCAGCGGCTGTCGCAGTCGGGATATCCGAAGCTCTCGTTGACGCCCCACGAGTTCTGCACCACGTCGGGCACGTCGTCGAGCGTCGCCGGGTTGTCGTCCGGATCGGCGAAGAACTGGAAGCAGTTCAGGATGTCGCTGTCGAACCCGGAGCTGGCGCCCTGGTTGATCGCGTTGGTCGCGATCCACTCGGCTGCCGGCGCGACGCCGATCGTGTCGTTCACGGCGAGGCCCGTCATCGTGCCGGTCGTGTGGGTGCCGTGGCCGCCGCCGTCGTTGGGGAACTGGGTGCCGCCGCCCAGGACGTCGAGCCAGCAGTGGTTCCACGGCGCGTGCGTGCCGCGCCAGCGCGCGGCGAGTGCGGGGTGGTTGCCGTCGACGCCGGTGTCCAGCGAGCCGATGAGCGCGCCCTCGCCCCGGATGCCGAGCTGATCCCAGACCCGGCGGGCGCCGATGTTCACGACGCCCGGGGTGATGCCGATCGCCCGCGACTTGCCGGGCTCCGCGGTCTGATCCGGCTTGATGAGCTCGGGCACCACGTCGACCTCGACGACGTCGACGTCCTCGCGAGCGGCGATGTCGCGGATCGCGTCCTCGGTGCCCACCACCACGACGGCGTTGATGAGCCAGTACGGGGTATAGCCGTCGATCCCGGCGCCCTTGCGGCTCTCGAGATCGGCCAGCAGATCGGCTTGCGTGTCCTCCGCCATCTCGCGCAGCGCCGTGATGACCTGGAAGTGGCGGTGCGCCAGGTCGGCACGCTGGTAGTGCAGATCGAGGTCCATGCCGGTGACATCGACCTGATCGCGCAGGATGACCAGCGCCTTGATCGGCTCGGAGTCTGCCCGGCCGGCGAGGTAGGCCTCGAAACCGGGGGCGAACTGGCCTGCCACGGCCGTGCCCGCCAGCACGATCGCTAGCAGGGTGAGCATCATCTTGACAACTCGCATGGGATCGCCCTTCAGGGATGGGGTGGGACCACGCAACCGCGTGCGGCCGACCTGGACGTCGGCCCCACGGCGCACACGATGCCAAGCATCATTGTGCCACCAACATGTTGCGAATTTGTCACAATTCTAGTGCCAATTACTGATTATTCCAAACCAGTTGCGTCGGCGAGCTGCCCGTTCGAGCGGCGCGTTCGGCTCGTACCGCGGGTTTCGCGGCCCGCCGCCCCGGGCGCGCGCCGTTCGGCGCGCCCGCCGGCAGGGTTGGCGGCCCTGGCGCCGTCGAACCGTCGCGTGGTATCGTCGCCATCTCCATCCGCAACCAGGCGCGAAACCGGGAGGATCCCATGCTGAAGGACAAGCTCGTGCTCGTCACCGGGGCCAGCAGCGGCATCGGCCGCGCCTGCGCCGAAGCGTTCGCCCGCGCCGGCTGCCGGTTGATCCTCGCCGCGCGGCGTCGCGATCGCCTCGCCGAGGCGGCGGCGCACCTCGGCGCGCCCGCTCACCTCGTGACCCTCGACGTTCGCGATCGCGCCGCCGTCGACGCAGCCATCGCCGGGCTTCCGGACGCCTGGCGGAACATCGACATCCTGGTCAACAACGCGGGCCTCTCGCGCGGCCTCGACAAGCTGCCCGGAGGTCTGCCGAGCGACTGGGAGGAGATGATCGACACCAACGTGAAGGGCCTGCTGTGGGTGAGCCGCGCGGTCCTGCCCGGCATGATCGCGCGGGACCGTGGCCACGTCATCAACATCGGCTCGATCGCGGGGCACCAGACCTACCCGGGCGGCGCGGTCTACTGCGCGACCAAGCACGCGGTGGCCGCGATCAACCGGGGCCTGCGCCTGGACCTGCTCGGCACGCGCGTCCGGGTCTCGAGCATCGACCCGGGCATGGTCGAGACCGACTTCTCGCTCGTGCGCTTCCACGGCGACCGGGCGCGGGCCGACCAGGTGTACCGGCAATTCCCGCCGCTGCAGGCCGCCGACATCGCCGACTGCGTCCTGTTCTGCGCGACGCGGCCGCCGCACGTGGCGGTGATGGAGATGATCGTGATGCCGCAGGACCAGGCGTCTGTCTACGCCTCCCACCCTCGTGGGATCGCGTAGTGCGCCTCACCGCCGTCCCCGGCACCGCAGGCGGGCGGCGCTTCGCGAGCCCGACTACGAGATGCCCGGAGCGATGGACAGGATCTCCCACTGGCGGCGGTCGGGTCCCTCGCCGTAGGCGACGGTCTCGCCGACGCGGCGGCCCATGAACTCCAGCGCCAGCGGCGCCAGGTAGTTGAGGATGCCGCGCTCGCTGTCGGCTTCCCAGGGGCCCAGGAAGGTGAAGGTCTGCACCTCGCCGGTCGCGAACTCGCGCGCGGTGACGCGGGTGCCGATGTTCACGAAGTTCGACTCCGCCATGTCCAGGTCGATGAGCTTCGCGCGCTTCAGGTCGTGCTCGAGCGTGTTGGCCCGGCTGAAGAGCTGGTCGCGCTTCTCGAGCGCCGCCGTGTACTCGCTGTTCTCGGAGAGGTCGCCGTGCGAGGCCGCCTCGCCGATCTGCTTCGCGACGGCGGGGATCTCGACCGCCGCGATGTGGGCGAGCTGCTCCTGCACGCGCGACCGGCCCGCCTCGGTCGTGTAGACCGCCGTCTCGTCCTCCCAGGGCCAGGCCTGATCGGTGAACAGGGAGGGGTGCTCGGAGCGGAGCATGAGCTTCAGACGCGAGCGCAGGGCCGGGTTGAGGCCGTCGTTGTCCTGCATGAGCGGACGCAGGCGGTGGAGCTGCTCCGGCGACGCCTCGCGGATCACCGCGAGCAGGGGTTGAGCCTTGCCGCTCGTCAGGTCGGCGCGCGCGGCCTCGAGCACCTTGAGGTGCCGCTCCTCGCCGCTGACGGCCAGCAGGTGCCCGACGGCGTGGGTCATCGTGAGCAGGGCCTCGAGACAGCGGTCGAGCGCCAGCTCCGGGATCTCCTGCAGCGCGCGGGCCAGAGGTCCGCTGCCGCCGCGGCTGCGCCACAGCCAGCTCACGAGATCGGGGCTCGCGGTCGGCCGTTCCAGGGCCTGGACCAGCGAGGCGCGCAACTCGGCCATCTTGCCGCCGTCGACCAGGCCGCGCGCCAGCAGGTCGCACTGGCGGCGGCCGGCCCGCAGGAGCACCGCGCACCAGACCTGGGCCCAGACGTCGGGCTGCGTCTCGCGCAGGTACTCGAGCGCCGGGTTGAGCAGGACCTCCGGCAGATCGGCCGCCAGGCTGCCCCTGTCGGGGATGCGCTCGAGCACGGCGAGCGCGGCGCGCGGATTCGGCCGGGCGATCGCGACGCCGCGCGCGGCCACGCGGGCGTGAACGGCGAGGCCTGCGAGCGCAAGCGCCGGCCGCCCGGCGAGCGCGGCGACGGCGATCTTCGCCGCGCAGTTGCCGTAGTGCACCAGCAGGTCCGGGTCGGCCGCGAACTGCGCATCCTTGCGCGCGGTCTCGTCGAGGTAGGCGAGGATGAGTTTGAGCTTCTCGGCCGGATCGTCCGTGCGGTCGAAGCGGCGCCGCAGGCGCGCCTCGTAACGGTCGGCGAGGCGGCGGATCGTGAACGTCGGCTGCGAGCCCGCGCCCACGCCGAGCAGCGGATCGTGGCGCAGGACCTCGCGGGCGGCGCGCCACCAGGCCTGCCAGCCCTTCTCTCCCAGCAAGCGCGTCACCTGCTGCTTGAGATTCTTATAGGTCAACTCGCCGTCGAGGTCCGCCTTGATGGCGAGCTTGACGAACGCCGACGGATCCCGGCCGGCGAGGGCGCGCAACCGCTCGGGATCGTAGAGGACGAGAGCGGGGAAGAAGTCCGCCGGCTTGGGAACGGCCTTCTCGAGCGTGGCCGGTCCATATTCGGCGTGGCGATCCTCGAAGCGGGCGTGCACGACGCCGTTCTGGGGATTGATCGACTCGACCACGCCGGGCATCACGAAGTTGTAGTCGACGAGGTAGCCGCCGGGGCGCAGCGCGCAATAACGGTCCAGCTTGCGGGCGGCTTCGGCCTGATTCGCGTCCTTGCCGCCCAAGAGCGAGATCAGGCCGGGCAGCTCGGCGAAGTCGGGTTGCGTGGCCAGGTACAGGCGGTGCAGGTGCCGGCGGACCTCCGGCGCGGCGGTGGGCATCTGCCGGGCCGCCTCGCGGGCCGCGTCGAGCGCGGCCGCCGCGCCGTCCCGGGTCTCGACCTGCTCGATCAACGTGCTCGCGAAGGTGTCGGCCTTCTGCTTCTCTCCCAGCCGGTAGACCTGTCCGGCCAGCGCCAGGAGGTCCTCGACCGGGTAGTCGGGATTGGCCACGGCTTCGGGCCAGTGGTCCGCCAGCCTGTCGAACTGCTTGGTGTTGGCGAGCTTGCCGAGCTTGATCAGGCTTGGCGGTTTGACGGCGGCTTCATCCTGCATGGGGTCGTCCTCGACGGCTGGCGGGCGCGTCCCGGTCGCTCGGGCGGATCTGGCGAGATCGCGCCCCAAGATAGCGTCTCGAGCCGCGATGCGAAAGACGGCGTTCGCGGTGTCGATCGCGCACGGTCGGCCAGTAGGGGCGCCCGCCGGCGAGAAACGGACCCGGCGGCCCCCAACGGCCGCCGGGTCCGTCCCGCTCGTCGATCGCGACGAGGCGCTACTTCACCATCGTCATCTTCGCGACCTCGACCTGATCGCCGCACACGTATCGCGTGAGGTAGGTGCCGGTCGACTGCGGCAGGCCGCGATCGTCCAGGCCGTTCCAGGTCACCTCGTGCCAGCCCGGCGTCGCGTCGATCGCGAAGGTGCGGATCCGCTCGCCGCGCAGGTTGTAGATCTCGAGCGCCATGCGGATCGTCGCCGGCGTATCGGCCGGCACGCCGTAGGCGATGTTGGTCTCGGGGTTGAACGGATTCGGATAGTTCGGCAGGAGCGCCGGCTGGGCCGGCGGCAGCCCGTCCGGGTTGCCGTCCGAGCGTTCGGGCTCGAAATAGACGGGGTCCGACCACTCGCTCGGGACGGACAGACGCCCGAGGTGGTCGACGCCCACGACGCGGATCCGCTGCACGATGCCGCGCTCGGCTTCGAGCGTGTAGGTCGTGTCGCCCTCGACGATCGCGATGAGCGCTTCCTCGCCCGAGGCCCGCTGCAGGAAGACCTGGTAGCGGACGGCGCGCGCGCAGGAGTGGCCGTCCTGGTCGGTCGCCGGGCAGCCGGTCCAGATGAAATTCACGGGTACGACCTCGTCCTGCGCCTGAGCCGCCGGGACCCCGGCGATCGCCAGGAACGCGCCGACCAGGATGAGTGCGGTCGTGCTGATGCGATTCATGATCGACACCTCTGCCGTTGGATATCCGCGCGGGCCGAGCGCGACCCGTCGCGGAGCTCGTGCAAGGCCGGGACCAGGCCTGGCTCGGCCCGGGTGCCCGACAAAGCTCGCGCAATGACAGCAGGTTACTAATTCAGATGATTTAAATCTTATAGAATTCCGACCGGCTTGTCAGCTCCGGTCGGGCAGGCGGCAAAAGAAACCGGGCGATCATCGTGCGGGTTGCAAGGAAGCTCGGGAAACCAGGAGCCGCGGCGGGACACGCCGCTCATCCGGCATCGAACGGCCCGCCATCGGCGTCCTCCGGCGGCTCCTCCTGGAGGCTGCGCCGGGAGCGCGCGATCTTGCGCGCGGCGCCGACAGCAAACGCCAGCGCCATCACGACGAACAGGGTCGGCCAGCGGAACAGCAGCAGGATCCAGCCGTAGCGCAGCCGCATCGCGTCGGCGAACCGCCCGGCGAACCGGCCGGCATCCTCGCCGGTCGCCGCCGAGAATCCGGCGTCGAAGTCCGCGAAGCGGCGCGACTCGGCCGCCACCCGGCGCACCGCGTCGGGCCCGTGTTCCTTCTCCAGCCAGTTCACCGCGAGCAGGCTGGTGCGGTAGGCGCGCTCGGCGGCGGCGGCGCCCCGCGGAAACGGTCCCTCGAGACTCGCGAGCGAGGGCAGGTTTCCCGACAAGAGGACGCCCACCGTGTCGGTGAATCGCCACTCGCCGCTCGCGCGCATCGCCGCGCCCTCGTGCAGCCAGGTCGGCAGCCGCGCCTCGCCGGCGGCCTGGAAGAGCAGGGCATGGGCCATCTCGTGCAGGAAGACCGCCTCCGTCCCGGGCCCGATCGAGGGCACGCGCTCCCAGTCGATCGCGATCAGCCGGCCGGGCGGCAGCGCCACGCCGACCCCCCAGTCCGGCAGCCGGTCCGCGAAGTACTGCGTGAACCGCTCGGTGCCGAGCACCAGGCAATGGACCGTGTCGGGGGCGGCGCCGGGCGGCAGGATCGCCGCCGCCGCCGCCGCGCCGCGGGTGGTCCAGGCGCGTTCGCACAGCCTGGCGACCGCGAGCCCCGCCTCGTCCTCGACGCGGAAGCGGACCGGCGGCGGCGCGGCGCGCGCAGGGACCGGGCCGTCGCCGGCGAGCAGGCCGAGCAGGCAGAGCAGCCAAGGCAGGCGACCGACCGGCACCGCGGGCGCTCCCGGTTGCAGAGTGACCGTGCAGCGGCGATCATGCCCGAGGACGGCCGGCTCGGCAAGCCGCCGTCGATCGCCGGCCCCGGAGACGCCAACGTGGACGACCAGACCCGCCGCCAGCTCGCCGACCTCCGCGACCGCCTCGGCCCCCACACCCCCGTGGCCGTCCTCACCGGCGCGGGGGTCTCGTCCGCGAGCGGCATTCCCACCTTCCGCGGCCGGGACGACAGCCTCTGGTCTCAGTACCGGCCCGAGGACCTGGCGACGCCCGAGGCGTTCGCCCGCGACCCCGAGCTGGTCTGGCGCTGGTACGACTGGCGCCGCGGCCTGATCGCGGCGAACCGCCCCAACCCGGCGCACGCGGCGCTCGCGCGGCTCGGCGAGCGGATGCTGCTCACGGTGATCACGCAGAACGTCAACGGCTACCACCAGCAGGCCGGCAGCCGCGACGTGGTCGAGTATCACGGCAGCATCTGGACCACGCGATGCACCCGCTGCCATCGTCGCGCCGAGGACCGCCGGGTCCCGTTGCCGATCCCCCCGCGGTGCCCCGATTGCGGCGGACTCCTGCGGCCGGGCGTCGTCTGGTTCGGCGAGGCCATTCCCCCCGAAGCGAGCGACGCGGCGACCGCGGCGACCATCCGCTGCCGCGTCTTCCTCGTGATCGGCACCGCCGGCGCGGTCTACCCGGCCGCCGGCCTCGTGGGGCTCGCCCGATCCCACGGCGCCTACGTCGCCGAGTTCAACCTGGAACGCAGCGCCGTCACCGCCAGTGCCGACCTGTTCGTCGAGGGCAACGCCGCCGACACCGTCCCGCTCCTGCTGGGCGCCTGACCCACGGCCGGCGGGTCGCCGGCGCCGGCGACGGAGGTCCCGTTCACTCCGTGGCGATCGGCACCTCCAGCACCAGCCGGCCCGCGGTGTCGCCGGGCCGCTTGTCGCTGGTCTCGCGATCCAGGAAGCGGACCCCGCCGAAGTAGGCCATCCCCTCGGGAGCGGCCGGCCAGGGATCGCGGAAGCGCAGCTCGAGCTTCGCCGGAACGCCGCAGTACAGCCGCACCGGCCCGGCGCCCGCACCTTCGATGGTCCCGGCGACCGCCGACGCGAAGCGATAGCGCTCCTCGATCTCGAAGCTCCACTCCTCCATGTCGGCCGCGACCGCGAAGGCGCCGACGACCTGGAGCGTGAAGCTCGCCTGCGCCGACCCTTCCGGCAACGACGCCGTGACCCGGGCCTCGGCGCCGTCGAACGAGTCCTGCACGATGGCCCGGCCGTCCTCGTCGAGGATGTTGACCGCGCAGTCGGTGAAGAGGTTCGCCGTCTTCTCGGCCATGGTGAGCGAGAACTCGGCGACCGGCGTCGTCGCGTCGAGCGTGAACGGCAACGTCCACTCGTCGGACTTCGCGACCGTCTCGGTGCGCTCCTTGCGCCACCCCTCGACCGCGGCCGTGACGTCGCCGCGGAAGACGCCGGGAAACGCTCGCGTGACCGTGAGCGCGGTCTTGGCCGGCTCGCCCGCGCCCGGCCGCTCGAGCGTCGAGAGCGCCGCCGGCTCCGTCAGGTAACCGTCACAGCTCGCGGTGAGGCGGTACGACCCGGTGTCGAGCGCGGTGATCGAGCTCGTCACGTTGATCTCCCAGGTGCCCGGGTAGAGCTCCGGGGCGAGCACCGTCATGTCCCGGATGGGATCGCTGACCGGGCTCGCGTACCCCGCGAAGCCGCCGCGGACACGGCCTTCGGGGTCGCAGATCTCGGTGAGCACCCGGGCGCCCTCGCCGGCGCCGGTGTCCTCGCTCGCCTCGAGCCTGATCCGCAGGGCGCTCGCCCCGGCCGGCACGTCGACGTAGTACCGGTGGACCCAGCTTGGCGGCAGGTCTCGGTCGGACCAGGTCGCCCGGTAGCCGTTCTCCGGGGTGAGCGGCACGCCGACGACCACGGTGTTCCAGAGGGCGAACTCGCGCGCGGCCGGCCCGCCGAGGTCGCCGCCGTCCAGGCTCGCGACCACGCGCGCGGCATAGAGACCCGGTTCGGCCAGCTGCTTGCCGTCGTACTGCAGGGAGACGGTCAGCGGACCGTCGCCCCGCAGGTAGTCCTTGCCGGTGACGAGCCGGAGCCAGCCGGCGTCGCTCTTGAAGGAGAAGCTGCGCAGGAAGCTGTCGCGCTGGTCGGGCGAGAGATCCGGATGGAAGATCGGCGTGACCGCGAACTCGACGCGGTCGGGCGCCACCGGCGCGCCGCCCGGCACGCGCCAGTACGCTGCCGAGGCCTTGCCGTCGTCCTGGAAGGGGCATCCGGTCTCGACGCGATACCAGAGGACCTGGTGCGCGGACCTGCTGCGGGCGAGGTCGACCAGGATCGGCCAGCTCGCCCCGACGTTCACCAGGCCGCCGCCCTGATCGACGAGCGAGAGGCCGTCCACGCGCGTGGCGCCGGCGATGAGCGCGCGCTTGACCATGCCCCAGTGCGTCGTCAGGCCTTCCTGGCGCGCGGCGGACAGGAGGAGCGCGACCGCGCCCGCGCACTCCGGGCTCGCCATGCTGGTCCCGTTGTACCGCCCGGAACCGTCGTCGAAGCCGGGCACCGTCGACAGCGCCGACCCCGGCGCGATCACGTCCGGCTTCGGCGTCTCGCCCCCGCGGCTGGAGAAGGCGAACATGGTGTCGCGGCCGAGGCGCGCGTCGTAGAGGTCGCGCGCGGTCGCGATCGAGAGGTAGGCGCCGACCGAGATCACGCTCTCGCAGGTCGCGGGCAGACCGATCGTCGAGAGGCCCGGCCCCTCGTTGCCCGCGCTGGTGCAGACGTAGACGTCCGGGGTGTCGGCCAGCAGCTCGTCGAGCCACCGGCCCATCGCGTCGTCGCCCTCCTCGACCGAGGCGACGCCGAAACTCATGTTGACCACGACCGGCACGCCCCAGCGCTCGCCGAACGCGACCGCGTGCTCGTAGGCCTTCTTCATCGAGGCGGTGCGCGTCGCGCCGCCGGACAGCCGATTGTCGCCCAGCTTGCAGCTGATCACGAACGCGCCCGGCGCGGCGCCGTCCAGGGATTCCTGGTTCCAGACCTTGTGGCCGGCGGCGATGCCGGCGCAGTGCGATCCGTGGCCGCCGCCGTCGAAGTGGAACTCGGCGACCGGAGGCTCGGGCGCGCCGAGGAAATCGGCGTCCTGCCGCACGTTCACCGACCAGGCCATGAGAGTCCGGCTGTCCGGCGCGCTGGGATTCCGCAGCCCGAAGCTGTCGTAGTTCACGTGGTAGTCGCGCAGGACCTGCTCGCCGCCGAGGTCGCCGTCGCCGTCGGTGTCGACCGCGACCAGCCAGACGCGAGCGCTCGCGCGCTCCTCGGCCACGGACTTGCTCGCGGCGTCGCCGAGCGCCTGGAGTTGCGCGTAGCCGCGCCCGACGCCGAGCGCGGACTCGACGGCAGCCCGTTCGGCCTGCCAGACGAGGAACGCGAAGACGTCCCCGGTGTCGCCGTCGTCGTTGAGGTCGTTCACGTCGGCGTTGTTCCGGAACTGCAGCTCCCGGATCGCGCCGATGAAGACCTCGCCGCCCGCGGGCGGGACGACCGCGAGCGCGCCGGCTCCCTTTAGCCGGCGACCATCCTCGGCCTGCCAGACGCCCGCCGCGGTGTCCCATTCGGCCGGTTCGGTCTCGCCGTCGCCCTCGCCCGAGAAATCCCGAACGTCGAGGACCTTCACGAGGCCGGTCGACGTGGTCTGCATGCCGGGGGCGAAGAGGTCGACGCCCGTGTCGAGGATGGCGACCACGATCCCGCGCCCGTCCCACTGGGGATGGGCCTCGCGCCAGGCCACGGCGCCGATATCGTTGTTCGGCAGGTAGTTCCAGGCTTCGGCCGCCGAGGCCGCCGCCGGCGCGCAGAGGATCGCGGCCAGAGCGATCAGGTGGTTCGCTTGCACGACGTACCGCAGAGACATTGCGCTCCTCCAGTGAACACGTGGTCGGACGAATCCGCGAGGCAGCGGCGGCGGCCTCTCTCGATTGCCGCGAAGGTACGCTACGGACCAGATCAAGTCCACTTGCGGCGACGACGGCCGGGCGCGGCCTGCGGCGTCGCGATACTCTGTGTTGGTCCGCGAAGCGGATCGATTATATTTGCCGGCAGGGTCCCGGGGACGGATTCTCCGTCCGGCCGAGCCGTGTCGGTTCCAGGCCGTGGACCGCAATCACTCCAGCGAGAGAAGGAACCGCCGTCATGCACGATTTCGAGAAGAAGGGCTGCCAGACCCGGATCATCCACGCCGGCCATCGTCCCGACCCCGCGACCGGCGCGGTGTCGACCCCGATCTACCAGAGCAGCACCTTCGCGTTCAAGAGCGCCGACCATGGAGCAGCGTCCTTCCGCGGCGATCCCGACGGCGGCTTCATCTACACTCGGCTCGGCAATCCCACGATCATGGCTCTCGAGGAGAGCCTGGCCATCCTAGAGAAGGGTTGCGGCGCGATGGCCTGCGCGACCGGCATGGCGGCCGTGAACCTGGTCTACTACGCGCTCCTGTCCCAGGGCGATCACGTGGTCTGCACGGAATCGCTCTACGGTCCCAGCCGCATGGTCCTGGAGACCGAGTACCCGCGCTTCGGCATCGCGGCGACGTTCGTCGACTCGGCCGATGCCCACAACGTGGCGGCGGCGATGACGCCCGCGACGAAGCTGGTGTATCTCGAGACGCCGGCCAACCCGACCCTGAAGCTGGCTGACCTCACGGCCATCGCCGCGATCGCCCACCGGCACGGCGCCCTCGTCTGCGTGGACAACACGTTCGCCAGCCCCTACCTGCAGAACCCGCTGGAACTCGGGGCCGATCTCGTCCTTCACAGCATGACGAAGTTCATCAACGGGCACTCCGACGTGGTGGCGGGCATGGTCGTGGTGAAAGACCGGGATCTCCACAAACGGCTCCTGAAAGTCCATCGCAATCTCGGCGGAACCATGGACCCGCACCAGGCCTGGCTGGTCCAGCGCGGCATCAAGACCCTCGGGCTGCGCATGGACCGGGCCCAGGACAACTGCCTCAAGCTGGCCCACTTCCTGGAGAAGCACCCGAAGATCGCCTGGGTGCGGTATCCTTTCCTCGCCAGCCACCCCCAGTACGACCTCGCCCGCCGGCAGATGCGCGGCGGCGGCGCGGTGATGAGCTTCGGCGTCAAGGGCGGGCTCGCGGCCGGCAAGAAGCTGATGGACAACCTCGACCTCTGTACGCTCGCGGTGAGCCTGGGCGGCATCGAGACCCTGATCGAGCACCCGGCCAGCATGACCCACGCCGGGATACCGGAGGCCGATCGCCGCGCGGCGGCGATCACCGACGACCTCGTGCGGATCGCCGTGGGCTGCGAGGACTACGCCGATCTGGAGGCCGATCTGGCCAGGGTCCTCGCCACGATCTGAGATCCGCGGGGAGCCGCCGCCCGGCGGCTCCCCGCCGGGGAGCGCGATGAACGAGCAGTGGATCCGCGCCGACAAGATCGTCGACCCGTCGACCGACATCCGCTGGGACACGGACATCTCCGCGCACCCCCTGCTGGATCCGGAATTCCTGCAGGGTCCCTCGCGCCTCTACCGGTTCCTCCAGCTCACCCTCGACCAGATCCGGGCCGACGAGACCATCTACCAGCGTGAGGCCGCACGCCTGGTGCGACCCCTGCGGGGCGGCTCCGCGGAGATCCCGCCCTGCGCCGACGACGTGTTCATCGTCGCCGAGTTCCTCCACGAGGCTGACGTCTACCTGCAATCGACGATCGAGCTCCTGCCGGACGCGGCCCGCGCCCACGTCGCCCCGCTGCCCGCAGTGGTCGCGACGAACGACCTGCGGGAGCTCCTCGGCCTCGCCTTCACCGGCGGCGATCGGCGGCTCGGCTTCGAGGCCCTGCGCAAGATCCACCTCGCGAACCTGCTGCTGGACATCGACCACTCCCGCCACGTGCAGGACGGTCCCTTGCACCTGGCGTATTTCCAGGAGCTGCTCGATCGCTGTCTGTGGCGCTACAAGACCCAGGCCTACCCGGTCAACGTCGGCTTCCACATCGACCAGGACGGCGAGACCATCCGCTACTCGACCAAGCCGCGGCCCGACGACCAGGTCTGGCACTTCGACTCGGCGTTCCTCGAGAAGCGCGGCGGCAGCCGGCCCGTCTCCCTGGACGTCCTCTACCACAGCTGCCGATTCAAGCGCTCGGTCGACCGCGTCAGCTACGAGATCGTCGACGGCCAGCACCGGGTGATGGAAAAGGTGCGCTGGCAGGAGATGAAGCAGCACCGCAGCGGCTCGATCCTCTCGAAGATGCTGCGCAAGGGGATCAACAATCCCGACGAGATCGGCGACATCCTCGGCGCCGTGTTCATCGTCCACGACGAGGATGCGCTCGACGACCTGATCTGGCTGCTCGACTCCGGCATCGGCAATCCCTTCGGCTGGCGCAACATCAGCGACACGCTGGGGCCGGAGCCGGCTGGCGCGCGACTGAACCTGGACAGCGGGCGCGGCTTCCGGGTGTTCAAGGGCGACGTGGACATCCTGTTCCCGGGCCGCTTCCCCGGGCAGGCGCCCTACCGCTTCACCGTGGAGATCCAGGTCCACACCCTTGAGAGCTTCCTGCGCACGGTCTGCGGCGCGCACCAGGCGAACCACGTCGCGCTCAAGCTGCGCCAGTTCCTGCTGGGCCTGGTCCCCGTGCTGTTCCCTGCGGCGATCTACGGCAAGACCTGGCTGCGCCTGCCCTAGGCGAGCTCAGTCCGCGAGGACGCTCCCCGGGCCGAGCGCGAGCCGCGCCAGCGCGACGGCGTGCCGGCGGTCGCTCGCCGGGTCGGCCGGACGCGCGGCGGCCGCGATCCGGGTCAGCCGCTCGTCGGCCGGCAGGTCGGTGAGGCGCGCTTGCCGCACGGCGATCGCGAGCCGGGCCCCGGTGGCCGCTGCCAGCTCCTGCAGCTCGCGGATCCGCATCAGGTGCTCGATCCGCTCGGGCCAGGTCTCGAGGTGGCCCACCAGCATGACCGGCGACAGCGCCGCGCCACCGCGCAGCGCGGCGACCAGAAGGCGCCAGTGCTCGGCGAGGGGCGGCTGCCAGCCCAGCGCCGCCCACACTCGCGGGCTCAGCAGGCGTGGCGCGACGAGCAGCGCCAGGAGCGGGTCGGGTTCCACCGCGGTATCGACAGCTCGGGGCGCCGCCGGCGAGACCGCGGCCGCCGCCTGCTCGAGATCCCCGAGGCTCGCGTCCTCGCTGATCAGCAGGAGCTCGCCGCTCTCCAGCCGGCGCTGCGCCGACTCGGCGAGCAGCGCCCGGGCGAGGTCGCCGGTTCTCAGCGCCGGTTCCCGCACCGGCACAGGCTGGAGCGGATCCGGCGCGCCGGCAGCCCGCCGGCGCTGGACCAGCTCCGCATATCGCTCGGCAGGCATGGGCAGATCGAAGGGATCGCGATCGCTGGGCACGTCGAGCCGCCTCGCGTACGCCGCGACGCCTAGTCGTTGAGGACTCGATGGAACGTGATCAGCCCCAGCGCTTCCAGGCGCGCGGCGGTGGACTCCGCGTCAGCCTCGACAGTATAGGGGCCGAGAAGCACGCGCAGCCAGGGCTCGCCGTCCGGCAGCACGACCGGGCGCAGGGTGGCCGAGCTGCCGGCATCGCCCAGGATCGCCTGATAGCGCGTCGCGCGCGTGCTGTCCTGGAAGCTCGCGACGTGCAGCCAGAGCGTCCCGGCCGGGTAGGCTCCGCCGTCCGGAGGCTCGACCGGACCGGACGTGGTTGCGGTCTGGCTCGAACCGTCCTCCGCGCCTGACGTCGCGTCGGCCGCGCTCTCGGCCGGCGGCCCGCCCGCCGGTTCCGTCGCCGGCGCCGCGACCGATTCCCGAGAGGTTTCAGCGGCCGCCGGCGTCCGCCGCCCGGCCGCCGAGGCCCGGTCGCCCGGATCGCCCCGCAGGAGCGCCCAGGCGCCGATCGCTCCCAGGCACACGATCGCGAGCCATATCAAGACGAAGATCCGGGACCGCTGTCGCGATTCGGCCTCGCGCCGCGTCAGGCGAAAGTCCCTGGGCGGTGTGCGCATCGCCGCGGACGGCGGCGGCGGCGCCTGTGGCGCCGCCGCGGGCCGTGCCTGCGGCGGCGCTGCGGGCGGCGCTGCGGGCGGCGCCGCGGGCGCGGCGACGATCGGTTCCACGTCCGCGGCCGGATGCGAGCGCGCGGCCTCCGGCGCCGCCGGCGCCGCCGGCGCGGGTTCGTCCACCGGCAGGGGAGCCGCGGGCAGCCCTTCCGCCGCCACGTGCGACGCCTCGACCTTGGCATCCTCGTCCACGTACGCGGCCAAGAGCGCCTGGCTCGCGAGGTGGTTCACGAGCCGGGGCACGCCGCCGCTCAGCGCGTGGATCCTGGCGATCGCCGCCGGGGCGAAGAGCGCATCGCGCCGCCCCGCAACGGCCAGGCGATGGTTGATGTACTCGACCGTCTCCTTGGCCGTCAACGGTTCCATCCGGTAGTGGATGCGGATCCGCTGGCGCAGCTGGGCGAGCTCCGGCTGGGCGATGACCTGTTCGAGCGACGGCTGGCCGGAGAGGACGATCTGGAAGATCTGCTTGCCGGGTTGGCCGATGTTGGTCAACAGCCGGATGCCTTCCAGGGTCGCCGGCGCGAGGTCCTGGGCCTCGTCGACCACGAGCAGGAGCTTCTTGCCGTCGGCGTGGACCTTCTCGGCGTGGTCCTTCAGGATACAGACCAGCTCGGCCGTGTCGGCTCCTTCGGGCCAGGTCTCGCCGAGCTCGTGCAGGACCAGCTTGAGGAACTCCGGAAACGTGACGTTCGTGACGTTGACCAGGACCTGGCGGAATAGCTGCGACACCTTGGCCTGGAGGTTCTGGAGGGCCAGGGTCTTGCCCATGCCGATCGCGCCCGAGATGAGGATGATGTCCTCGCCCTGCTCGAGGCCATAGCCCAGGTGAGCCATGGTCTCGGCGTGAGCATGCGAACGGAAGAGGAACCGCAAGCTCGGGCCGAGCGCGAATGGATCCGAATGCAGTCCGAAATGGGCCTGGTACATGAAACTCCTGCCCGCGGTCGCCTGGGTCCAGGCAGCCGGCCGCACGACCGTTGACGCCAGGAAGATCGGCCAATCCGGCGCCAAACTCAACTGCGATTGTGGAATCGACAGCCCAGATGCTGGTTGCCGCCCCCTCAGGGCGGGGCTAGTATTCCGACGCTGACTGCGCCCGCGAGACCCCCGGCTCTGACCCGGACAGGCCCCCAGGATGACCGACCAGTTGAAAGCGAAGGTTATTCGCGGGGTGGGCTGGAGCGCGTTGCAGAACTGGGTCATCCGGATCATCTCGTTCGCGATCTTCCCGGTCCTGGCCCGGTTGCTCGGCCCGGAGGCCTACGGCCTCATCGCCATGGCCGGCATCTACGTCGCCTTCCTGGAGATCTTCTCGGACACGAGCTTCGCCGCTTCGATCGAACAGCGGCAGGATCTCGAACCCGAACACCTCGACTCCATCTTCTGGACCTTCGCCGGCGTCGGCCTCCTGTTGACCGGTGTGTCCATCGCGACCGCCCCCCTGATCGCCCGTTTCTTCGGGGAGCCGGAACTCTCGGCGGTCATCCGGTGGCTCTCGCTCGGCGTCATGATGCTCATGGTCAGCGGAGTGCAGACCTCCGTCCTGCGGCGCGACCTCGAGATGCGCAAGCTCGCCACCGCCAACCTCGTCGCGGTGATCGTGGGCGGCGTCCTCGGCATCGGGATGGCGCTGGCGGGATTCGGCGTGTGGAGTCTGGTCGCGCAACGCCTCGCTCAGCGGGCGATCGTCCTGGTGATGGTGTGGCGGGCGAGCGCCTGGGCGCCCCGGCTGCGTATCTCGCCCCGCCACCTGCGCGACGTGTCGGGCTTCGGATTCTCCGTGATGGGCAACCGCGTGCTCGTGTTCCTCAACGGCCAGTTCGACCGCCTGGTCCTGAGCCGGACGATGGGCAAGGAGAGCCTCGGCTTCTACAGCGTGGCGAGCCGCCTGGCCCAACTGCTGATCGACGTCCTGATCGGCGGCAACACGCAGGTCGTGATCCCGGCACTCGCCAAGCTCCAGGACGACCTGCCGCGATTCCGCACCGCCTTCGACAAGGCCTGTCGCTTCACCTGCTTCCTCGCGTTGCCGGTGTTCGCCGGCGTCAGTCTCTTGGCCGGCGAGGTCGTCGCCGTCATCTTCGGGCCGCAGTGGACGCCGAGCGTGCCGGCGGTGCGGATCCTCGCCCTGCTCGGGTTCATCCAGGCGCTGCAGTACATCAACAGCGCGGCGATGCTCGCGCTCGGCCGCGCGAACCTGCGTCTGGCCATCCAAGTCGTGCATACTGTGGTCAACGTCGTGTTCTTCCTGATCGCGGCCCCTTACGGCTTCGTCGCGGTGGCGGCCGCCTACGTCATCCGGGCCTACCTCGTGGGACCGCTCGATTTCCTGGCGCTGAAACGCCTGCAGGTGATCGCTTTCAGGCGGACGCTGCGCGCGATCCGGGCGCCCGTCGTGGCCACCGCGATCATGGCGGCCGGGGTGTACGCGCTCGACGCATTCGTGGCTGACGGCTGGTCCGACCGGGGACGGTTGCTGGCGGGTGTCGCGCTGGGCGCCGGGCTGTACCTGGGGGGAATCGCCCTGATCGAACGCCGGCTCCTCGGGGAATGCCTGGAGCTCGTGAGGTACCTGCGGCCGGCCGGCGCCGCCGACAAGGCCGGAGCGCGATGAACATCCTGGTCGTCAACGTCCAGCTGCCATGGCCGGTCGAGGACGGCAATGCGCTACGGGTCCTGGAGCTGGCCCGCCACCTGCCGTCCGGATACCGATGCCAGCTCGCGTACTTCCCTCACCGGGGCGAGCACCGTGACGCGCTCGCGGATCTGGGAGTGTTCGACCGCCTCCACGCCCTGCCGGCGGCGCCCGACGGCAACAGCTGGCGGCGGTGGTTCCGCCTCAGCGACCGCGACTACTACCGGCGAGCCAAGCCGGAGTACCTGCGGCGGGTCACCCGGCAACTGCAGGAGATCGTCGAGACCGAGCGCATTGACGTCGCGGTCGCGATGCTCGCCCCCTGCGAGGAGTTCACGCGTTCGCTCCGCGGCGTCCGGCGTGTCGTCGACCAGTACGACTGCCTGACGCTGGCCCGCGAGCGCGAGCTGGTTTTCCGCTACGCGTCCCTGTCGATTCGCGAGCGTCTCGCCGCCCGGCTGCGCATCGCGATGGCGCGACGCACCGAAGAGGATCTCGCCGCACGGAGCGACCTCGTCACCTCCATCAGTCCCGCGGACGTCGCGCGCCTGCAGGAACTCAATCGTCGCGGCGCGCCCATCGAGCTCGTTCCCAACGGGGTCGACGCGCGGCTGGTGGGACGGCCGCTCGGTGATCTGCCGCGCTGCCGCGGCGTCGCCTTCTGGGGCAACCTGAGCTTCCCGGTCAACATCCAGGCGATCGAGTACTTCTACTCGCAGGTCTGGCTGCCCCATCTCGAGCCGCTGGGCGTCCGCTGGGCGATCGTCGGTCCGCATCCCGGAGCGGCCATCCTCGCCCTGGCATCGCAGCACTCCCTGATCGAGGTGCCGGGTTACGTGTCCGACCTGTTCGGGTACCTGGACCGCTACCCCCTGATGGTCAACCCGATGGTCACCGGCAGCGGGCTGAAGAACAAGGCGCTGGAAGCATTCGCCGTGGGCCTGGCCGTCGTGTCGACGCCGATCGGCGTCGACGCCTTTCCGGTCCACGACGGTATTCACTGTCGCATCGAGGCCCGGCCGGAGCGATTCGCGGCCGCAGTCCTGGAGCTGCTCGACCAGCCCGAGTCACGCCGTGCGATGATCGAGCGCGCACGGGCCCTCGTGCGCGCCGACTACACCTGGGAGGCGGTCGCCTCGCGCTGGGCGCGCAGCCTGTCGAAATCGGGCGGCGTCCAGAACCGGAAGTGATACGGCTCCGGCGGGTGGACCGGCACCTGATAACCGTAGAGGATGCCGGCCATCAGGTACGGCAAGGCGTTGACCAGGTCGAAGTACCGGTAGTCGATCGCCATGCCGCCGACGAGGTAGCAGACGAAGACAGCGGCGAACACGGCCAACCCGTCCCGGTTCAGGAAGTCCCGGTCGCTCACCCGCGCCCAGAGGTACCGGAAACGGAAGTAGACGATCGCCGTGGCGGCGAGCAGCAGCGAAACGCTGACCAGGCCCTCCTCGGCGAGCCGGCCCCAGTAGATGTCGTGGACGACGATCCCCTTGCCGGCGTAACGGCTCACGTAGCCGTAGAGTGGGATCTCCTCGCCCCGGCGGTAGAGCGGGTAGACGTCTTCCCAGTTGTAGTAGCCGATCCCGAACAGCGGATTGTCACGCCACATCCGGAGGGCCGCGGACAGCGCGGCCAGCCGGTTGTCGAGGGTCTGGGTATTGCTGACCCGGTTCTCCAACAGCTCGGAATCGGCGAACTGCAAGGCGCCCAAGAAGGCGGCGACGGCCAGAAGGACGCCGAACGCCGCGATGAGCTGGCGGTAGCGCGGTCGCATCACGGCGAGCAGGATGATCCCCATGGCCGCCGCGATCCAGGGCGCCCGGGTGTACGTGAAGAGCAGCGCCAGGCCGCTCGAAACGATCGACCCCAGGATGAGGATCTTGGCGGGCCGCATCCTGACGCGGAAGAAGAAGTAGAACTGCACGAACATGAAGATTGCGATCATCTGGCCGAAGAGCGGCGGGTGCAGGAACGGCCCCCGCGAGCGGCCGGCCGGCCAGAGGCCCTTGTCGAGGTTCAGGATGGCCTTCGGCCAGATCAGGAAATGGAGGTCGTATTTCTGGGCGATGCTCTGGAGATTGTAGTAGAGCGTCACCAGGAACATGAAGATGAACAGGACCCGCACGTCACGGTCCCGGTACATGATGTTTTTTCCGACCAGGTAGCCGAGGAACGGCGAGGCCCCGCTGATGGCCCACTCGTGCAGCCGGATCTTGTTGCCGATGTACACGACGTTGGCGAGGACGTACAGCGTGTGCGCCAGCAGGATCACGTCGAGCGCCCACGGGCCGTGCAGCTGGTCCCGGCGCATCAACAGCCGCAACGCGAAGAGCATCGCGATCCAGAGGATGACGATCCGCTCCAGCGACACGTCCGGCAGGAACGGCATGTAGATCATCGCGTACGTGCGGAAGCCGGACATCGCGAAGAGCCAGATCGCCACCAGGTACGCGAGGTTGCGCCAGGAGATGTAGCTCATCACCGAGCCGACCACGACGGTGCCGAGCAGCGTCATGACGGTCGTCAGACCGGCGCGTCCGAGCAGCAGCCAGGAGAGTACGCCGAGGATCACGCCGAAGACGATCGCGATCGCGGCGCCAGCCTGCGAACCGCCGACGCCGGTCGGCGCCGGCATGAACTGGTACGGCTGGTGTCCCCGGCTCTGGTCCATCAGGCCCTGGTCTTGGTCGTGGTGTCGGGCAGGCTGCCGAGCACCGGCACCTCGAGGTAGAGCTCCGCCCGCCGCCGGTCATAGATCCGATGGTCGTTGCTCTCCACGAAGAACGCGGCGACCAGACCCATCGCGATCGCCAGCACCACCGAGATGATCAGGTAGAGCATCTTGCGACCGCGTCCGACCGGCACGTCCATCACCGGCTCCTCGATCAAGAGGACATCGCTGACGCGCAGGTCGCTATCCGAGGACATGCGGACCTCGCCGCGCTTGAACTGCAGGTTCTGGAGCAGCTTCTTGAGACCGTCGATCTGCAGGTCGAGCACCTCGATGCGACCGTTGATGTCGGGATACTCGTTGAGCGAGTGTTCCTGGGCGATCTGGGCGCTGCGCAGGGATTCTTCGACACCGCGCGCCTGCGCGAGCTCGATCTCCAGCGACTCGACATAGCGCGCGCGTTCCTTCGTGAGTTCCGTCCGGGCAGCCTCGATCTGATCCAGCGCGCGCTGGACGAAGTTGGAATCGTCGGTGTAGCGCAGCCGCAACGCGGCGAGCTTGGTCAGCTGGTCGTCGAGCTCTCCCTTGAGCCGGAAGAGGCTGCCGGCGTCGTTGAACGAGACCGACGGCACGAAATCCGGGTCCTTGGCGACGGCAGCCTTGAGACCGAGCAAACGCGCTTCCAACCCCTCGCGGCGCGAGCGCGCGGCGAAGTACTGACTCTCCAGGTCGCGGATCTGCGCGAAACTCACGCGCAGGTCGGCGGCCAGGCCGAGCATGCCGGTCCCGTCCAGGATCGCGGTACGCACGGCCATCAGGCTGTCGATCTCGGCCTGGGTCACGCTGATCTGCTCCGTGAAGTAGCTGACCGCGGGCGAATTCCGCTTGGTCGAGATGTTGAACTCGATGAACGCCTGGGCCAGCGCGGCCGCGCCGATTATGGCGAACTGAGGATCGGGGTGGGAAAAGCTCAGGTTGAGCAGGTTGCTCTCGCCGACGTGGCTGCAGTTCGCACCGCCGTGAATGACGCCCTGCAGATCGGCGAGGGTCTGGACCGGGCCGAGGTACTTCGGCATCCGCTCCCGGAAACTAGGCAGCGAATCGATGAGCGCCCGGGCCGCCTCCATGGCGACCGGCGCGCTCATGCCCAGTTCCGCCGCGGCGGCGAGCACGACGTCATAGTTCGGCGCCGGCCGATAGAACGAGGTGTTCGCTGGACTCGATACTTCGATCATCAGCGTCGTCCGCGCGCGGTACATCTGGGTGCTGCGCATCGTGCCGATCACCGCGACGAGGACCACGGGCAGCGCGACGGACAGGATGATCCAGCGCCGGCGGATCAGCACTTCCATCAGGGAGCGCATGTCCATGCGCTCCTCGGTCTGGTGCGCTACGGGATGGTGGATGTCTACCATGATCGTCGCTCCCTATCGCCAGATGGTCTCGACCCGACCGATGTTGGCGATGGCGTAGATGTCCCAGAAGATCTGCGAGACCTTGACCAGCCCCTCGAGCACCGACCGCGAGAAGTAGCTGAAATCGCCGATGGCGGACCGCGGAACGTAGATGACGTCGTACGGTTGCAGGTCCAGCGCGGCCATGTCCGGAATGCCGCGACGCTGGAGGTGCGAGAGGTCGATCTGGCGGAGCAGGAATCCGCCGGGAGTCACGCGCATGACCACGGTCTCGTGGGGTCGGGCGTCGTCGTCGAACCCGCCGGAGTACGCGATCGCCTGCAGGACCCCCATCCCGCCGGGCGGCAGGACGACCTGGCCCGGCTGCTTGACCTCGCCCATCACGTAGACGTGCAGATCGCCGAGGTTCTCGACGATGACCGAGAGGTCGGGGTCGCGGTAGTCGAGGGCGTAACAGGCGGTCAGCGTGCTGTCGAGCTCGACGACGGTCAACCCCCGCGCCAGGACCGGGTCGACGCCGCCGGGCAGGGTCAGGCGTCCATCCGGCAGGATGACCAGGTTCGTGCTGTCCAGCTCGTCCTCGTATTTGAAGTCGATGGCGAGCTTGTCGCCGTTGCGCAGGCGGTACTCGGCGCTCTTCGCACGGGCGAGCTCCGTCTGCTGCTCGGGAGTGAACGGCACGAGGTCCGTGCGGACGACCGGCGACGGCGCGGAGCCGCAGCCGGCCGCCAGGCCGAGCGCGAGCAGCAGCAGGCTGCAGCCCGCCGTGCCCGAGAATCGTGAGATGCGCGCGGGTGCGATTCCATTCATGTGACAACCGTCCTGCCGGTCGTGGGGAACGCGCATGTCTACAGCTTCCGGTAGAGGAAGCCCGGAATCTGGAACGTGCGCTTGTTCAGCACCGTCCCGAAGATGTGTCCTCCCTGAGATCGCAGCTGCGTCAGGCCGTGGCGCACGACCTCGTACTTGAGGCGGCGCGTCTCGACCACGAGGACCGCGCCGTCGCAGTAGCGCGCCATGTGCGCGGTCTCCATCGCGCTGAGGATGGCCGGACCGTCGATGATCGTGAAGAAGAACCGCCGGCGAAGCGTGTCCAGCATCCGCTCGTAATTGCCGCAGGTCAGCAATTCGGTGTGCTTGATGTCCTGGTCGCCGTGGCCGACGACCGTGAGCCCGGCGCCGCTCGGCAGATCCTCCGCCAGCTCGGGCTGCAAGAGCAGCGTGCGATAGCTGGGCTCGCGTCCCTGCAGCCGCGGATGCGGCGAGATGTAGTTCGAATCGATCCAGGCGACGCGGCCGTCGAGCAGATAGGCCAGGTGCCGCGCGACGCAGTAGGAGACGAAGCTCACGCCCTCGCCGCTCGTCGCGGACGTGAAGACCAGGACCATGCCGATATCGGAACTCCGCCGGCTGATGAGCGAGCCGGTGATGTGGTCCAGCTCCAGCAGCAGGCTCTCCGGCGGCGGCGGGAAGAGTCCCGCCTGATCCATGGTCCCGAGCTGGTACTCGATCCGCTCGCTGCGCTCGCCGAACTGACCCTGCATCGCGTCGAGGATCTTGCTCATACTACTCCAGCCTCGCGGTGCGATCGCCCGGGGCCGCCGCCGACTCGCGCCGAACGGCCGGTCGCGTTGACGGCGTCGATATCAACGGCTTGGCGAAGTCCTTGCTGAACCGCCCGTGGTTGGCCATACTCCGGTTGTCCAAAGGGTTCGGTCTCTACCGAAAGAACTTTAACAATCGTCCGTCTGGCCGACCTCGGTGTGGAGGGGGAGGTACGAGAGGGCATTAACCATCTGTCAAAACAAGCGATAACATTATACTCTGCTCTCTCGTCAGATGTCAAGCCTACGCACGATTGCCTGTTCTGGCAAGCTGGAGTCGAAGGAGAAGACCGGTGCAGATCGTGGCCTTGACCCTCGCCGACGGCGTGGTCTCCGTCCTGGAGGCGCCGGCGCCGGCCCTCGCCCCCGGTTGTCTGCGGGTGAGGACGCTGCACTCGGCGGTGAGTCCCGGCACCGAGGGCAACAAGATCCGCACGGGGCGCCGGAACCTGCTGGAAAAGGCGCGATCGCGCCCGGATCAGGTCCGCCAGGTCCTCGAGCTGAGCCGCCAGGTGGGCTGGAAGGGCACCATCCAGAAGGTCCGCGCCAAGCTCGAAGGCGCGCAGCCGCTGGGCTACAGCCTGTGCGGGCGCGTGACGGAGGTCGCGCCCGGCGTCGTCGACTTCCGCCCGGGCGACCTTGTCGCCTGCGCCGGCGGCGGGTACGCGAATCACGCGGATGAAGTCGTGGTCCCGCTGAACCTCGCCGTGGCGGTCCCCGCGGCGGTCGCGCCCGACGCCGCCGCGATGGCCACACTCGGCGCCGTCGCTCTGCAGGGCCTGCGGTTGGCCCAGCCAGCCGTCGGCGAGAACGCGGTCGTGATCGGCCTGGGCGTGGTCGGGTTGCTGGCGGGCCAGCTGCTGAAGGCAGCCGGCTGCCGGGTCATGGGCGCCGACATCGCGAGGCCGGCGCTCGAACTGGCCGCGCGCAGCGGCAGCGTCGACCTGGCGATCGACTCGCGCGCCGAGTCGCTCGAGGACGCGGTGAGCGCGTTCACGCGGGGCTACGGCGCCGACCTGGTCCTGATCTGCGCCGCGGCCGAGAGCAACGAGCCGGTCGCCCAGGCCGGCCGCATCTGCCGCAAGCGCGGCCGCGTGGTCGTGGTCGGCGCGGTCGGGATGGACCTGCCGCGCGACGACTACTACACCAAGGAGATCGCGTTCGCCGTCTCGTGTTCCTATGGTCCGGGCCGCTACGACCCAACGTACGAGGAGGGCGGGGTCGACTACCCGCTCGGCTTCGTGCGGTGGACGCAGAAGCGCAACCTGGAGGCGGTCCTGGACCTGATGGCCGCCGGCAAGTGCAATCCGCTCACGCTCGTGACCCATCGCTTCCCCTTCGTCGAGGCGCCCCGGGCCTACGCGCTGTTTGCGGGGGGTGGCGAGCCTTACGCCGGCATCCTGCTCGACTATCCCGCGGAGCCCGCCCCCGGCCGCCGCGAGATTCCCTGCGGCGGCGTGGCGGCGGGGCCGGGGGATCTGGGCGTGGGCTTCATCGGTTGCGGCTCCTACGCCCAGTCGTTCCTGTTGCCACCGTTCCGGAGCGCCCGCGGGGTGCGCCTGACCGCGATCCACACGCGGAGCGGCCTGAGCGCGGCCGACGTGGGTCGCCGCGCCGGCTTCCAGCGCGCCGTCGATTCGGCCGCCGCCGTGATCGAGGATCCGGACACGGTCGCCGTGGTCATCGCCACCCGGCACGACCAGCACGGTCCGCTGGCGCTGGCGGCGCTGGCGGCCGGCAAGCACGTGTTCGTCGAGAAGCCGCTCTGTCTGACCCTGGACGAGGCGCGCGCGATCGCCCGCACGCTGCGCGAGCGCGTCGCGGGCGGCCGCTCGCCGGTCCTGCAGGTCGGCTTCAACCGCCGGTTCTCGCCGGCGGCCCGCGCCGCCCGCGGCCACCTCGGCGCCGCCTGCGGGCCGTTGACCATGGTGTACCGGATCAATGCCGGTCCGGTCCCGCCGGAGCACTGGACGCACGACCCGGCCGTCGGAGGCGGCCGGATCCTCGGCGAGGTCTGCCATTTCGTGGATCTGCTGCAGTTCTTCTGCGGGGCGGACCCGATCGAGGTCCACGCGGTCCGCGTCGAGGGAACGGGTCCCGAGACGAACCCCGAGGACAACGTGATCCTCACGCTGCGATTCGCGGACGGCTCCATCGGCACCGTCGCGTACTCCGCCCGGGGCGGCAAGACCATGCCCAAGGAGGAGCTGCAGGTCCTGGGCGCCGGTCGCAGCGCGATCATCGACAATTTCGGATCGGTCCGCCTCTTCGGGCGAGGGCGTCGCGTCCAGCGGTGCGCCGGCAAGGGCCAGGACCAGGAGGTCGCCGCGTTCCTCGCGGCCGTGCGCACCGGCGAGCCGGCGATCCCGCCGACGAGCCAGCTCGCCACGACCCTGGCCACGCTGGCGGCGCTCGAGAGCCTGCGCACGGGACTGCCGCAGCCGGTTCGTGTCGACTCGCTGCTGGACGACGCATGAGCGCGACGCCGGGTCAGGCCGCCTGCGACCTGCAGTCCGTGGCCGACGCCGTCTGGCGTCGGTGCCGGGACGCTGACTTCGCCGGCAGCGACCCCTACGACGGACTGAAGAGCCGCCTCCTCGCGCCGTTGTTCGATCGCTCGCGGTTGTTGCGGCTGGCGGTGATCCAGGGAGTCAAGCGCAGCCCGATCGACCTGCGCCCCCTCCTGCGGATCCCGCGCGGCCGGAATCCGAAGGCGCTGGCGCTCCTCCTCCTGGCGGGAGGCGCCCTGCCTCGCCTCGTCCCGGCGGCGGATCGCCGGCGGCTCGCCGACCTGCTGGCCGGCCAGGCCTCCCTGCCGGACGGCTCCCCCGTATTCGCCGATCGACCGGCGCAGCCGGGCCAGGCGGACCGGCTGATCGCCGCGGCGCCGGCTGCGGCGGGCTGGGGTTACGACTTCCCGTGGCAGGCCCGGGCGTTCGAGCAGCCCGCTCATTACCCGACGGTGGTCTGCACCTCGTTCGTGGTCGATGCCTTCGCCTCGGTCGGGCATCCCGCGGCGGGAGCCGTCACCCGCGCCGCCGCGGGTCTCGTCGCGGACTACCTGCACCGAGGCGAGGACACGACCGGCGTCTGGTACAGCTATTCGCCCCGCGACCGGACCCGCGTCTTCAACGCGAGCCTGTTCGCCGGCAAGATCCTGGCGAGGTCCGCGGTCACGGCGATCCCGGACGAGTCGGCGCGCCTGCGCGGCGAGGCGATCCGCGTCGTCGACTACGTCGCGGCGCGGCAGCGTCCGGACGGGAGCTGGTTCTACGGGGAGGCCGACCACTGGCAGTGGATCGACAACTTCCACACGGGCTTCGTGCTCGAGACCATCGCCGGGATCGCGGAGCTGATCGGCGAGCCGGCGCGCTGGGACGACACCCTCGCCCGCGGCCTGACCTACTACCGCCAGCATTGCTTCGCGTCCGACCTCACGCCGTACTACTACGCGGACCGCCCGCTCCGCCTCGACAGCCACACCGTCGCCCAGTCGGCCCTGACCTTCCTCGCCCTCGCGCGCTTCGACCCGGCGCTCGACGCCGCGGCCCGGCGCGTCCTGGAGATCGGCGTCGCGCGGCTCTACGACCCCGCTCGCCGCGGCTTCGTCCACCAGCGGAGCCGCTGGCTCTCCCATCGCGCGATCCACCTGCGCTGGTCGCAGGCCTGGATGCTGCGCGCGCTCGCGACCTGCCTCGCCCACGAGGAGCATTCCGCGTGAAGATCTGGTTCGACGCCGACAACGGCCCCCACGTGCTGATCATGAAGCCGCTGGTCCACGAGCTGGAGCGCCGCGGCCACGACGTCCGGTTCACGGCGCGCGATCGCGCGGGCACCTGCCAGCTGCTGGACCTCTATGGCCTGCGCTACCGCCAGGTGGGCGGCGTGTACGGCAAGGGGATGTGGAACAAGGTGCGCGGGACCCTCGGACGGGCCGCCGCCCTGGCGGCCGCGATGCGCGGGGAGCGCTGCCAGGTCAGCTTCGGCCACGGGTCGCGAGCGCTGCCGCTGGCGAGCCGGCTGGTGGGTGTGCCCAGCGTGACCATGTACGATTACGAGTGGGTCGATCCGCACCTCTTCAACCGATTCTGCCGGACCATCCTGATGCCCGCCGCGATCGGCGCCGCGCGCTGCCGCGAGGCGGGCATCGCCGCGACGAAAGTGGTCCACTACGCGGGCTTCAAGGAAGAGCTGTACCTCGCCGACGCGCCGCTGCAGCCTGACGCCGTCGCCGCCGACCTCGCGCTGCGGCCCGCGGCGCTCAAGGTCCTGCTGCGGCCGCCGGCGACGGACGCCCACTACCATAATCCCGAGGCGGAGGCGATCCTCGCGGCGGTCCTGCAGCGTCTGGCGTCGCGACGTGACCTCGACCTCGTTTACCTCGCCCGCAGTCCCGACCAGCTCGCGTTCCTCACGCCGTACGACCTCGAGCGGGTCATCGTGCCCCAGAAGGTCTACGACGGACCGAGTCTCGTCGCCGCGATGGACGTCGTGATCGGCGGCGGCGGGACCATGACTCGCGAGGCCGCCGTGCTCGGCGTGCCGGCGTGCAGCTTCTTTCGCGGCCGCGACGGCCGGGTCGACGATCAGCTCGAGGCGGAGGGTCGCCTGCTCAGGGTGCGCCAGGCCGCCGAGGTCGCGCGGATTCCCCTTGCCCGGCGCACGTCGCCCCCGGTCGCGCCGGACAACACGGCGCTCGTCCGCTTCATCTGCGACCAGATCCTGGCGGCGGCTCAGGCGTAGCGGGCCTGCAGGACCTCGGCGATGCGCTCGGCGGTGCGGCCGTCCCAGAGGTCGGGCACGCGGCCGCGCTTCCAGTTGCCCGCCCGGATCGTCTGGACTTGCCCGGGAAGGGTCGCGAGGGTGGCCAGCTCGTTCGTCCCCTCGGTGATCGTCACCGGCCGCTCGGTGTTCGGACGCATCGTCAGGCACGGGATGCCGAGGTACGTGGTCTCCTCCTGGATGCCCCCCGAATCGGTGATCACGAAGCGAGCGTGGACCGTGAGGTTCAGGAAATCGTCGTAACCGAGCGGATCGCACAGGCGCAGCGGGCCTCCCTCCGTGAAGAGGCGCGCGAGCCCCGCCGCCGCCATGACCTTCCGCGTCCGCGGGTGCACCGGGAAGATCAGCGGATAGTCGAGCGCCCGCAGGCCGTCGAACAGGCGGCGCAACAGCGCCGGCTCGTCGACGTTGGCCGGCCGGTGGAGCGTCACCAGGCCGTACTCGCCGGCGCCGAGGCCGAACCGGTCGTGGCACGCGCGGTCGCGCACCCGTGCCAGCGCGTGGACGAGGCTGTCGATCATGATGTTGCCCACCCGGGCGATCCGCGAGGCGTCCACGCCCTCGCGCAGCAGGTTCCCGTCGGCGTCCGGCGAGGGCGTGAAGAGCACGTCGGCGATGCAGTCGGTGAGCACCCGGTTGATCTCCTCCGGCATGGTGCGGTCGCCGCTGCGCAAGCCAGCCTCGACATGCGCCACGTCCAGGAGCAGCTTCTTGGCGGCGATGGCGGCCGCCATGGTCGCATTGACATCGCCCACCACGATCACGCAGGCCGGCCGGTGCTCGCGGCAGGCGGCCTCGAAGCGGAGCATGACGCCGGCGGTCTGCTCGGCGTGCGTGCCCGACCCCACGCCCAGGTGGACGTCCGGCGCGGGCAGCCCCAGATCGGCGAAGAACACGGCGGACATGTTCTGGTCGTAGTGCTGCCCCGTGTGGACCAGCAGCGGCGCGAAGGCGTCCGGACGCGCGGCGAGCGCCCGCCACAGCGGCGCGATCTTCATGAAATTCGGGCGCGCGGCGGCCACGAGCAGGATCTTGGCGGGCACGGGCGGTCACCTCGTTTCGAAACCGGCAGTTGGTCGGCGACCTGCCAATGTAGTATCGTTCCCGCCGCTCGAGCAAACCCGGGGCCAGCGAGGTGATATTGGCCGAGTCGCAGCGTATCAAGGTCTGTCAGGTCCTCAATGCCTATCGGGTCGGCGGCGCCGAAACGGTCGCCCTCGACCTCGCCCGCAGCCTGGACCCGGACCGTTTCGAGTCGCTTGCCGTCGCGCTCATCGAACCGCGCGACCAGCGCGAGCCGGAGATGCGCCGCCGCTTCCGGGAAGCCGGGGTCGCCGCCTACGCGCTGCACGGCCGTTCGTTCCGCGATCCGCGCACGCTCTGGCGGATCGTCCGGTTCCTGCGCCAGCACCGGCCTCAGGTCGTGCACGGCCACAACCGTTTCGCCGACCTGTGGGCCGGCCGCCTGGCCCCGCTGGCCGGCGTCGGGGCGGTCCTGTGGACGCGCCATTCCGTCTACAAGGACATGCAACGGCGGCACCGTTCGAGCTACCAGCGGCTGGCCCGACGCGCGGTCGCCGTCGTGGCCGTGTCCGACGCGGTCCACCGCTACTGCCTCGAGGTCGAACGGCTGCCGGCAGCGAAGGTCCGGACGATCCCCAACGGGATCGACACCGAGCGGTTTCGACCGGCGACCGCGACCGAACGGCAGGACGCGCGCGCGCGACTCGGCGTGGCCGGCGACGAGCATGTGCTCCTGTTCGTCGGTCGCCTGTCGGAACAGAAAGGGCCCGACGCGTTCGTGGCGCTCGTTCGCCGCCTTCGTCAGCGAGGTCTGCGAGTCCGCGGGTTCGTCTGCGGGCACGGCGAGCTGGCCGCGCGGATGCAGGCTCTCGTCGCCGGCGAATCCGGCGTCGAGCTGCTGGGGTTGCGGCAGGACGTGCCGACCCTGCTGGGCGCGTGCGACCTGTTCGTGTCGACGTCGCGGAACGAGGGCCTCCCGCTGAACGTGATGGAGGCCATGGCCGCCGGCGCGCCGATCACGGCTCCCGACCTGGCCCAGATCGAGCAGCTCGTCGCGGGTCATCGGGAGCTGGAATCAGGATTGTATCCGAGGCCGCCGGAGCACGGCCAGGTGCCGGCCGGTCAGATCGACGCCTGGGCCGATGTCGTGGCGGCCAGGCTCGCCGATCCGGATCTGCGGCATCGCTGTGGCGCGGCCGGCCGCGCGGTCATCACGGAGCGGTTTCCGCTCACGCGCATGGTCGAGGAGTACGCGGCCATCTACGAGTCCATATCAGCGGGCAGGTTGGTCGGGCCCCGTGGCTAGGCAGGTCGTACCGGTGCAGAAGACAGTCGTCATGGCCGAGTCCTCGGACATCTATCATGACTACCGCGTGCAGAAGGAGGCCGCCTCGCTCGCCGCGGACGGCTGGAAGGTCGCGGTCTTCGGTTTCCGGAACGGCCGGCGCCGCCCCGACCGGTCGCCTGGCGCATTCGCCCTGACCACTCTGCCGCTGTTCCCGCGCACGCGGCGGCGCCTGCGCAACCTGTCGATCGTGGTCAACGCCGCGCTGATCAACCTGCGCCTGCTCGTCGTGGGGGCTCGCGTCTATCATGCCCACAACACGATGTTCCTGTGGGGCATGTGGCTCGGCGCCCGGCTCCACCGGGGGCGATTCGTGTACGACGCCCACGAGGTCCAGTGGGAGCACGGCCGGCTACTCGCCTGGCTGGAGCGGCAGTTCATCCATCGCGCCGACGCGTGCATCAACGTCGCGCGCGGGCGCGCCCGCGCCCAGGCCGAGCGGTACGGGCTGGCGGCGGATGCGATCACGATCATCGCGAACTACCCCGTCCTGGACCCGGGCGCGCCGCCGCCGATCAGCGTGGCGGCGGGCGGCCCGATCCGACTCGTCTACAGCGGCGGCTACGACCTCGCGTCGAACCGCCTCGACTTGCTGGCGCGCGCCATGCAGCGCGTCCCGGCGATCGAGCTCCACCTCGTCGCCTTCGGTTATCGCGACTCCGAGCAGGTCCTGCGGCGGCTGGTCGGCGAGCTGGGGCTCACCGAGCGGGTCCACTTCCATCCCCTGGTGCGGCCGGACGAGGTCATGGCGACGGTGGCCAGCTACGATGTCGCTGTCAACATGCTGACCAATCCCGGAGGGCACCTCTCGATCCGCCACTGCAGCGTCAACAAGATGTACGAGTACCTGGCGGCCGGACGGCCGATCCTGTGTTCCGACCTCGAGTCCTTCGTGGAGGAGTTCGTGACCGGCGGGGCCGCATTCGCCGTGGACGCGACGGACGTCGACGACATCGCCCGGGGCCTTCGCCAGCTCGTGGCCGAACGAGAGCGCCTGGCGGCGATGGGCGCGCGCGCCTGGGACCTGGCGCGCACCCGCTACAACTGGGCAAGCCAGGAGGCGCGGCTGCTCGAACTCTACGCCGGGCTCGCCGCCGGCGGAGGTTGACGGTGCGCCTGCTCTACCTCACCACCAACTTCCACAGCCTGACCCTGACCTTCGTCACGCGCGAGGTCGATCAGCTGCGTCGACAGGGCCACCACGTCAGCCTCCTGTCCCTGCGGCGCCGGAGCGCTCACGAGGCCGATCGCCCGGAGTGCGATCTGACCGGCTGCCTCTACCTGTTCCCGATCCCGCCGGCGCGCCTCGTGACCGGCACGCTGCGCACGCTGGTGATGCGCCCGCGCCGTTCGTGCCGCGCGCTCCGCCTCGCGCTCACGTCGCCGGCCGAGCGCTGGCCCACCCGGATCAAGCTGATCGGACAGCTCGCGGCGGCGACCACGATCGCGCCTCTGGTGAGCGCGCTCGAGGTCGAGCACCTCCACGCCCACCTGGCCAGCCCGCCGGGCAACTACGCGCTCTTCCTGTCGATCTTGACCGGTGTCCCGTTCAGTTTCACCGGCCACGCCGCCGACCTTTTCCGGAAACCAGAGGCGATGCGGCTCAAGCTGCGGCACGCGGCCGGCGCCGTCGCGATCAGCGAGTTCAACCACCGCCACTACCTTCGCTGGCATCCGGAGCTGGCCCGCGCGGCGGTGATCCACTGCGGGATCCGACTCGCCGATTTCCCGTTCCAGGCTCGCCAGCGGACCGGCGGTCCCCTGCGCATCCTCGCCGTGGGACGGGCGGCCGAGAAGAAGGGTTTCACGCACCTGCTCGACGCGCTCGCGATCCTCTCGTCCCAGCGGATCGACTGGACCGGCCATCTCGTCGGCGGCGGACCGCTGCTCGACGATCTCCGCCGCCAGGCGGCATCCCTGTCCTTGCGGAACCTGGAGATCGCCGGTCCGCTCCAGCAGGCCGAGATCCGGAGCCTCCTCGCCGCAGCCGACGTCTTCGTCCTGCCGTGTGTCGCGGCCCGGGACGGCGACGTCGACGGGATCCCGGTCGCGCTCATGGAGGCGATGGCGAGCGGCTGCCCGGTCGTCTCGACCAGGATCTCGGGCATTCCGGAACTGGTCGTGGACGGCCGGACCGGTCTGCTCGCCGAACCCGGCGATGCCTCCGGCCTGGCCGCCGCGATCCGCCGGCTCGCGGACGAGCCGGAGCTGGCCGCGCGTCTCGCGGACGCGGGTCGCACCCACGTCGCGCAGTCGTTCAACCTCGAGACGGAGACGAGTCGACTCGCCGACTTCTTTCGCGACTTGATCGCCGCGCCGCGACCAGGCCGAGGACAGTGACCACAGACGGCGGCGGATCGAGCGGGTCCGCGGCGAGACCTGGGATGCGCGCACGGACCAGATGCTGGCGTTCTACGAGGACGCCCGCCGGCGCGCCGCGAGCCGCCAGCAGCCCAGCACCACGCCGTAGGCCGCGACGACGATCGCGGCCTTGATCGCCCCCGCCGCGACGGCCCCGCCGAACCCGCGATCCGCGAGGTCCGCCAGCGACCGCTCCAGCGGCAGCGCCCAGTAGACCGCCGCCGCCAGCGCGCCCACCACGTAGCTCTGCCCCACGACCGCGAGCAGCGGCCCCGTGTACAGCCCCGACCGCCGCCGGTGCAGGACCCAGAGCGAGAGGAGCAGGTGCAGGTTGATGGCGAGGCTCGAGGCGAGAGCCAGTCCGCGCACCTGGAGCGGGCCGATCAGCGCGAAGTTCAGCAGGGCGTTCGTGACGAGGAACTGCACCGCCAGCCAGACCTTGTCCCGCAACAGCTGCAGGGAATGGAAGATCCGGGCCACGAGGCCGTTGATGATGAGGGCCGGCAGGCCGAGCATGTACATGACCATGGCGCCGGTCGTGCGGACCGTGTCCGCCGCGTCGAAGGCGCCGCGCTCGAAGAGCACCCGGACCAGCTCGGGCGCCGCGAAGGCGATCCCCAGCGAGGCCGGCACCACGAGGTGGCAGAGCCTCACGAGGTTGTGCCGGATGTACTCGCTGCAGGCGGCGAACTCGCCGGCGGCGATGGTCTCGCTCATGTGCGGGTACATGACCGTCACCAGGCTCGTCGAGAACAGCATGAAGCCGAAGGTGACCAGGGTGTAGGCGAAATTCAGCGAGGCGACGCTGCCCGGCTCCAGGGCCGTGGCGAACCACCGGTCGACGAATGCATTCCCGGTCAGCAGGACCTGCCCGACGAACATCAGCCAGATCAGGTCGCGGATGCGGCCGAGGTCGCGGCGGTCGAGCCCCGGCCGCACCGGCCGCAGGGCGCGCACGGCGAACGCGCGCAGGTGGATCACCGGCCACTGCAGGACCTGGCCGATCGCGAAGCCCAGCGGCAGCGACCAGATCCCCAGGCGGTCGTGCCAGAGCACGAGCGCGGCGAGCATGGCCGCCGCGTTGAGCACCGGCATCGCGCCCGCGACCCGGAAGTACTGGTACAGGTTGAGCACCGACATGCCCAGGTTGTTCACGACCAGGAGCAATCCGGGCAACGCCATGGCCACGGTCATCCTGATCGTGAGGTCGCTGGTGATCGGCGGCAGGTCCGGCCAGACCAGCGGCAGCACGGCGGCGACGAGGGCCGCCAGGCCCAGCAACCAGGCGGCGCCGCCGCCGATGAAGAGGCCGAGCACGCCGTTCTGGTAGCGGTGGAAGGTGTCGATGTCGACAGCGTGCTTGAGCTGGATCAGGTAGGGCGCCATCGCGCCGCGGAAGACCTGGGAGAGCGTGCCGTCGCCGAACGTCACGAGGAAGAGCGCCAGGCCGTAGGCGTCCACGTCCTCGCCGGCCCCGAACCACCGCGCGACGAGCACCTGGCTCAAGAGGCCGATCGGCTTCACGAGCAGGCTGAGGCCCATCAGCCCCATCACCTCGCGGTCGAAGAGCAGGCGGCGCGGATCGAGACGAATCATGGGCCGCATGATGCGCCGCGTGCCGCGGCCTGTCAACGAACCCACGGCGGTTGATGCGCGGGGCGGCACGGGTTACCATGGGGAGGCCACCCCCGATCGACCCGCGGCCGGCTTTCACCAGGAGGACCAGCTTGCCCAGGCGCTCCCGTCGCGGCGGCGCGATCCTCGCGCTCACCGCTCTGGCATCGCTCGGCTTGCCGGCGCTCGCCGGCGATCGGGCCGTCACCGGCAAGGACCGGCATCCCGACGGCCGCGCCGCGGACTACGCGCGCGACGTGGTCCCCTGCGACGCGCCCAGGCAGGAGCTCGACCTGTCGCCCGGCCTGCAGCTCGCGTTCGCGGACACGACGAGCGGCGCGGGCGCGGTCGCTGGCTACGCCTGCGAGCCCGGCTGGGTCGAAGCCGGCCCCGAGCACGTCTACGCGCTGACCGCGACCGACGACCTGGTCCTCGACGCCTGGCTCGCCGGCAACGAGCCGGACCTCGATCTGGTCCTGCTGTCCGCCTGCGACACCGACAGCTGCCTCGCCCAGGCGAACACCGAGGTGAGCGCGCTGCTCGCGGCCGGCCGCACCTACTACCTGGTGGTCGACGGCTTCCAGGAGGCGGCCGGTCCCTACCTCCTCAGCCTCGAGACCCGCCACGCGGGGCTCGCCGACCTCGTCTGCGAGCCGGGCGGCGCGGTGCCGGTGGCCATCGACGGCGCGGGACTGGACCTGCTGCAGGGCGACCTCTTCGGCGCGCCCAACCTGGTCTCCATCTTCGACTGTGCGGAGATCGCCGCGCGCGGCGGCGAGGTCTGGTACGCCCTGACCATGGCGGCCGCCGACACCGACACCACGGGCGCCGGCTACGGCGAGTACCTGAGCGTCGCCTGCACCGTCGCTCCGGCCGCCGCCACCCTCGACGTCGCGCTCTGGGTCTTCGCCGGCTGCGGGCCCGACGCCGAGTGCCTCGCGTTCGTCGACGGGGCCAACGCGGGAGGCGACGAGTCGTTGATCTGGGCGAACCAGGATCCCGAGCCGAGGACCGTCTACCTCGCGGTCGACTGCCTGCGGCCCGCCGGCGAGAGCGGGGGCGCGTACGACCTGACCTTCAACGCGACGGTGCCGGTCGAGCCGCGGACCTTCACGGACGTCCGCCGGCTCTTTCGCTGAGGCCACGACCAGCCGGGCGGGCAGGCGAGGCGCGGTCAACCTGCCCGGCGCCGCCGCGGGCCGCGTGCAGCGTGCACGGCGCGCGCTCGTCGCCACCGACTGCTCGATCGACCGGGCGAGGCGTCACGCGCCGTCATGGCACGCCGTCCGCCGTCTCGGCCCCGCCGCGCGGAGCGGGTCCGCGTCCTGCAGGACCGGAGCGACGCCTCCCGGGGCCCGATGCCCGCTGATCCTGCCGACGCTTCCGCTGGTCCTCCGGTCGCCGTCGGGAGGCGTCACCCGCCAGGGGCCCCGCGTGGGCGGCAGTCCGTAGAACTTGATTCTCCCGGCCGCGAACCTATAATCTGAGCGTGGCGGCCGATCCCCGCCCGGCACGGACGCACCTCCCGGAAGGAACCCCGGCATGCCCCCGCGGTCCCGCACCAACGGCACGGCCGAGACCCTGGCCCAGAAGCAGCGCGAGATCTCGATCAGCGAGTTCTTCACCAAGAACCGCCACCTGCTCGGCTTCGATTCGCCGGCCAAGGCCCTCCTGACGACGATCAAGGAGGCCGTCGACAACAGCCTCGACGCCTGCGAGGAGGCCGGACATCTGCCCCGCCTCCACGTCGAGATTCGCCCCGAGGAGGACAAGTTCAAGGGCCTGGACCTGCCGAGCCTCGCCGAGACGGCCGCCACGGGCGCGACCGCGACGGGCAACGGCAACGGCAACGGCAAGAGCAAGGGCAAGCTTCCGGTCGTCCGCGAGGAGCGCTACCGGGTCGTGGTCGAGGACAACGGCCCCGGCATCGTGGCCGCCCAGGTGCCCCGCATCTTCGGCAAGCTGCTCTACGGCTCGAAGTTCCACTCCCTCAAGCAGAGCCGCGGCCAGCAGGGCATCGGCATCTCGGCTGCCGGCATGTACGGCCAGCTCACCACCGGCAAGCCGGTCACGGTCTACACGCGGACCGCCCCCGACCAGCCCGCCCGGCGCATCCAGCTGCACCTGGACATGAAGCTGAACGAGCCGGTGGTCCAACGCGACGAGGAGACGATCTGGGAGAAGGACCACGGCACGAGGGTCGAGATCGTCCTGACCGGCAGCTACAAGCGCGGCCAGCACTCGGTCGACGCCTACCTCGCGCAGACCGCCATCGCCAATCCGCACCTGCACCTGACCTATGTCGACCCGAAGGGCGAGGCGCACGTCTATCCCAACACCGCCGACCAGCTGCCGGCGGAGGCTCGCGAGATCCAGCCCCATCCCTACGGCGTCGAGCTGGGCCTGCTGGCCCGCCTGCTCAAGGACACGGCGTGCCGCAACCTGGGCAGCTTCCTCAGGGAGGAGTTCTGCCGCGTGGGGCCCAAGACCTGCGAGCAGATCCTCGGCGCGGCGGATCTGCCGGCGAACAAGCAGCCGAAGCGGCTCTCGCAGGACGACTGCCGGCGCCTGCTCGACGCGATCGCCGCGACGCGGATCCCCGCGCCGCCGACCGATTGCCTCTCGCCGATCGGCGAGTCGCTGGTGATGGCGGGCCTGAAGAGCGGCGTCGCGGCCGATTTCTACACCAGCGTGACGCGCCCGGCCGCGGTCTACCGCGGCAATCCGTTCCAGGTCGAGGTCGGCCTCGCGTACGGCGGCCAGCTGCCGGGCGACGAGCTCGCGACGCTCATGCGCTTCGCCAATCGCGTGCCGCTGTTGTACCAGGCGTCCGCCTGCGCCATCCACAAGGCGGTGCTCACCAGCAACTGGCGCGCCTACGGCGTGCAGCAGAGCAAGGGTGCCCTGCCGACCGGCCCCCTGGTCATTCTCGTCCACATCGCCTCGGTCTGGGTCCCGTTCACGAGCGAGAGCAAGGAAGCCGTGGCGCACTACCCGGAGATCGTGCGCGAGCTCAAGCTGGCCCTGCAGGAGGCCGGCCGGCAGCTGGGCCGGTTCTTGCGGCGGCGCCAGCGCGAGAAGGACGCGAACCAGAAGCAGAGCTACATCCAGAAGTACATCCCTCACATCGGCGACGCGCTGCAGGACATCCTCGCCCTCGACGCCGCCGACCGCGCGAACGTGATCACGGTCCTGACCGAAACGCTCGAGAAGAGCCGCAAGTTCTGAGCCCTGTCGCCACCGGAGCCGCCATGCCCGACGCCTACGCGAGACTCCTGGGCCACCTCCAGCCGATCCAGCGCCTCAACGGCGCCCGGGCCCTGCTCGGCTGGGACCAGGAGGTCATGATGCCGCCCGCCGGCGCCCGGTCACGGGCCGACACCTGCGCGGCGCTGGCCGAGGTCGTCCACGCCAGGCTGACCGACCCCGAGCTGGGCTCGCTGCTCGCCGACCTCTTGCCGGCCGACGGCCTCGCCCCGGCCGCCCGCGCCAACGTCCGCGAGGCCCGCCGCGCGCACGAGCGGGCCGTGCGCCTGCCGGTGACGCTCGTGCGCGACCTCGCGGAAGCCGCGTCGCTCGCGCAGCCGGAATGGGCGCGGGCCCGCGACGACGACGACTGGGATCGCTTCGCCCCCCACCTCGCTCGCGTCCTGGACCTGAAACGCCAGGAGGCGGCGGCGCTCGGGATCGGCGACGAGCCCTACGACTCGCTGCTCGACGAGTTCGAGCCGGGAGCCCGCACCGCGGATCTCCTGCCGATCTTCCGGCGCCTGCGCGTCGCGCTCACGGCCCTGCTCGACCGCCTCGGGCCCGCGCTGGCCGCCCCGGTCGAGCCGCTGGTCGGTGATTTCCCGGTCGGTCGCCAGGACGAGCTCAACCGCCGGGTCCTGTCCACCGTGGGTTACGATTTCGACGCCGGCCGCCTCGACGTCTCCACGCACCCCTTCACCGAGTCGATGGGACCCGGGGACGTGCGGATCACGACGCGGTACAGCGAGGACGACGTGCTGCCGGGCCTCTTCTCGACGCTCCACGAGGCCGGGCACGCGCTCTACGAGCAGGGCCTGCCGGCGGAACACCGCGACACGCCCGCCGGCCAGGCGGTGAGCCTCGGCATCCATGAGTCGCAGTCGCGCCTGTGGGAGAACCACGTGGGGCGCTGCCCGGCATTCTGCCACTGGCTCGCGCCGGTCCTGCGCCAGACCTTTCCCGAGCGGCTCGGCCGTCTCGCGCCGGACGAGCTCGTCCGGGCGGTCAACCGCGTCCGCTCGACCCCGATCCGCATCGAGGCGGACGAGGTCACCTACAACCTGCACATCGTCCTGCGGCTGGAGATCGAGCGGGCGCTGCTCTCGGGCGACCTCGAGGTCGCCGGTGTCCCGGCGGTGTGGCGGAGCCTGGCGCGCGAGTACCTCGGCCTCGAGATCTGGGACGAACGCACGGGACCGCTCCAGGACATCCACTGGAGCATGGGGAGCCTCGGGTATTTCCCGACGTACACCCTGGGCAACCTGTACGCGGCGATGTTCTGGAACGCCGCCCGCAGCGCGCTGCCGGATCTCGACCGGGACCTCGCCGCCGGACGCACGGCCGGGCTGCTCGGCTGGTTGCGCGCGCAGATCCACGGCCGCGGCAGCGTGCTCGCCGCCGCCGATCTCTGCCGCGCGGTGACGGGACGTTCGCTCGACGCCGGCGACTTCATCGCATACCTCGAGGTGAAGTACGGCGAGTTGATGGGCCACTGACCAGCGGCGCCGGGACCGCCGGCCGCCGGGTGAGGATCGAGCCTTGGCCAAGCGCAAGACCACGAAGAAGACGGCGCGCACGACCCCGCCGAGAACCGCCGCCGGCTCGCCGGCGCGGGCGCAGGCGCGGTCGGCCGCCGGCCAGGGCGAGCTGGTCTTCGGCGCGCCGCGCGGCCGGACGACCGGCAGCGAGTCCGGAACACCGCCGGCGCCCACCGCGACTTCGCCCTCGTTCCGGCCGGTCGCGCGCAGGATCCGCAGCGAGTGCGGCCTCATTCACCAGACGATCCTGCTGGGCCAGAAGCCGAGCCTGAAGTTCCCGCTGCGCTCGCTCAACAACGTCAGTTACGATCCGCGCACCGGCTACTTCAAGCTCAAGGGCAAGCGCAAGGAGCGCGCGCTCACCGTCGGCACGGTCAAGACCTTCGCGCAGACGCTGAAGATGATGGCCCTCGCGAAGACGCTCGTCGAGACCGACGACATCGCCACCAAGCGAGAAGCCTACTACGTCTCGAAGAACTGGGCCGAGGCGCGGTTCAGCGAGCAGCCGGAATCCGACACGGTCATGGAGGACGTCGAGGCATTCTTCGGCGTGAACCGCGAACAGCTCGGCTTCGTGCCCGAGGAGAAGGGCGGCGACGTCGCGGGCCGGCTCGTGGTCGTCGACCATGACCGGGAGACCGGCGAGATCCTGCGCATCGACTGCACGAAGTTCGGCAGCGGCGCCTACTCCGTGCCGATCTCGGTCGAGGAACTCCAGTTCGAGACGGACGCCCAGTTCATCCTCTGCATCGAGACCGCCGGCATGTTCCAGCGGCTCGTGAAGCACAACTACTGGAAACAGGCCGGTTGCATCCTGGTCTCGATGGGCGGCGTGCCGACGCGCGCCTGCCGCCGGTTCGTACGCCGTCTCGCGGATGAAAAGGGCCTGCCCGTCTACGTGTTCGTCGACGGCGACCCCTACGGCTACAGCAACATCTACCGCACCCTCAAGGTCGGCTCGGGCAACGCCGCCCATCTCAACGAGTTCTTCTGCGTCCCGCAGGCCCATCTGCTCGGCATCACGCCGCAGGACATCGTCGACTACGAGCTGCCGACCCACCCGCTCAAGGACGTCGACATCAAGCGCGCGCGCGATGCGCTCAAGAACGATCCGTTCATCCTGCACTACGCCGCGTGGCAGCAGGCCCTCGAGCAGATGATCAAGATGGGCGTGCGCGCCGAGCAGCAGGCGCTCGCGAGGCACGGGCTCAACTACGTGATCGAGGAGTACCTGCCGCGGAAACTGGCGGATGTGAAGGCGTTCCTTCCCTAAACCCGGAGCCATTCCATGCGCGCCATCCTGGTCATCGACCGCCGCCATCTCTTCCCCGGCCTCAGCCCCCAGGGCTTCCTGCCGACTCCGGCCATCGACCTGGGCGCACTCTCGGCCCACCTCTTCTTCGCCGAGCGGGAGTACATGGAGACCTGCTCCCACTACAAGCAGATCATCCCCTACCTCGTGCTGGTCCGCGGCGACGGCCGCGAGCGCCGGGTCCTCGCCTACCAGCGCCAGGTGAAGCACAGCGAGCGGCGGCTCGGCGGCCTGTGGTCCGTGGGTTTCGGCGGGCACATCGAGCCGATCGACCGCGCGGACCGCGAGGTCGCGATCCGCGGGCTCGTCGAGGCCGCGGCCCGGCGCGAGCTGGCGGAGGAGACGGGTCTCGACCCGGCGCAGGCCGTCCTCGAGCCGGCCGGCTACATCAACAGCGACCGGGAGGACGTCTCCAGCGTCCACCTCGGCGTGGTCTACCGCGTGGACGTGGCGGCGATCGGCGGCAGCGACGCCGCGTTGCTCGCCACGGTCAGCGCGCAGGCCGAGCCCCACCAGGCGCGATGGCTGCCGGTCGCCGGCCTCGCGACGCAGCAAGGTCCCGCGCGCGGGCCGGACTCCGGCACCTTCGAGGACTGGACCCGGATCGTGGTCGAGGCCGGCGCGATCTGAGCGGCCCCCGGCTTGTCGGGAAGCCCGAGTTCGCTTATCCATGGCGTTCAGCGTGTGAGCTCACCCGAGCGGGACGCGGGCCGAGGCGAGGCCGGCGTCGAGCGGCGAGGAGTCCGGCATGGTCGGCAAGATCGGGATCATCGGCGGCGGCAACATCGGCGGCGTATGCGCCGCGGAGATCGCCTCGAGGCGCCTGGCGCGCCGCGTGGCGCTGGTCGACGTCAAGCCGCCGGAGTTCGCCCGGGGCAAGTGCCTGGACATCGCCGAGGGCACGCCCGTGATCGGCACGGACACGGTCCTCGAGGGCAGCAAGGGCTACGAGGTGCTCGCCGGCGCCGACTTCGTGATCAACACCGCGGGCGTGCCGCGCGCGATGCGCGCCGACGGGACGTTCCCCTCGCGCGAGGAGCTGCTCGCGACCAACCTGCGGATCACCGACGCCGTGGCCGCCGGTATCCGGCAGTACTGCCCCGACGCCTTCGTGGTCTCGATCGCCAACCCGCTCGACGCGATCGTCTACCGCCTGCATCAGCAGCTGAAGGACCGGCTTCCCGTGCGCAAGCTGATGGGCATGGCGGGCGTGCTGGATTCCGCGCGCTACAAGTACTTCGTGGCGCAGGCCGCGGGAGTCTCGGTCGAGAACGTCGAGGCCGTCGTGCTCGGCGGCCACGGCGACACGATGGTGCCGATCCGCAGCGCTTGCCGCATCTACGGTCTGCCCGTCACCAAGTTCATCGACGAGGATGAGCTCGCCGCCATCGAGGACCGCGTCCGCAAGGCGGGCGGCGAGGTCGTGAGCCTCCTCGGCAGCGGTTCGGCGTTCGTCTCGCCGGCATGGTCGGCTCTCGAGATGATCACGAGCATCGCCTTCGACAAGAAGAAGATCACGTCGGTCTGCGCCCACCTCGACGGCGAGTACGGCGTGACCGGGCTCTTCGTCGGCGTGCCGGCGATCCTCGGCCGCGAGGGCGTCGAGAAGATCATCGAGATCGATCTCTCCGACGAGGAGAGGACGGCGCTCGCGAACTCCGTCGCCGCCGTGAGCAGGACCTGCGCCGAGGTCGACAAGGTGGGCAAGTAGAGCGCCGGCGCCGCGCGCTCAGGCGCGCCGGCCGGCCAGGCGGATCAGGGACCAGCCCACGATCCCGGCCGTCAACGAGGCGCCGAGGATCCCGAGCTTCGCCCCCGCGACCAGATCCGCGTCCGCGAAGGCCAGCTCGCTGATGAACAGCGACATCGTGAAGCCCACGCCGGCCAGCGCGCCGGCGCCCCAGAGCTGGATCCAGGAGACGCCATCCGGCAACCGGCCGCGCCGGCTCCGTACGGCAAGCCAGCTGAACAGACCGATGCCCAGCGGCTTGCCGACCACCAGCCCGAGCATGATCCCCAGCGGCACCGTCGCCGGCGCCGTGCTGCCGCCGGCGAGGTTGACGCCTGCGTTGAAGAAGGCGAAGAGAGGCAGGACCAACCAGGCCTGGACCGGTTGCAGGCGGTGCTCCAGCGCCAGGCCGGGCGGCACCATGTCGCCGGCCGCGTCGTGCAGCGCCTCGAGGCAGGCGAGCTGGCGATCGTCGCCGAGCATGCTCTCCCGGGTCAGGTCGCCACGTTCGAGCTCGGCGAGCGCAGCGGCGCTCGTGGCCCGGAACTCCGCGGGATCGCGGCGCGCCCGGACCGGCACGGTCAGGGCGACCAGGACGCCGGCCACCGTGGCATGGACGCCGCTCGCCAGCACGGCCGCCCAGACGCCCAGCCCGAGGGCGACGTACACCTCGGGCCGCCGCACACCGGCCCGCGCCGCCAGCAGCAGCAGTCCCAGCAACGCGGCCGCCACGAGCAGCGCCACGACCGCGATCTGCTCGGTGTAGAAGAGCGCGATCACGAGGACGGCGCCGAGATCGTCAGCGATCGCGAGCGCGGTCAGGAACACCTTCAGGCCGAGGGGCGCCCGCCTGCCGAGCATCGCCAGGATCCCCAGCGCGAACGCGATGTCGGTCGCCATGGGCACGCCCCAGCCCGGCGCGCCCGGACCCCCGGCATTCAGGAGCGTGTACAGCGCCGCCGGCACGACCATGCCGCCGAGCGCCGCCGCGACCGGCAAGGTCGCCTTCTCGACGCTCGACAGCTCGCCGACGAGGACCTCGCGCTTGATCTCCAGGCCGACCACGAAGAAGAAGAGCACCATCAGCAGGTCGTTGACCCAGTGCTGCAGGCTCAGCGTGAAGGCGGCCGATCCCCAGGACACCCCGAGGGGCGTGTGGGCCAGGTCGTCATACCAGCTGCGCCACGGCGAGTTGGCGAGGGCGAGCGCGAACGCCGTACAGGCGAGCAGGACGACGCTCCCCGACACCTCCGAACGCACGAAGTCGAGGAAGAAGCCGGGTATCCGGCCGCTGCGGTCGCGCTGGTCCATGCTCGACCCTCCGTGGCGTCGATGTGCTCTCGCCGGCGGCCGCCGCCGACCCGTGGACTGGGAATGTAGACGACCTGGTCGCCGATCGGCAAGACGGCGACGTCGGGACCGGCACTCCGGGCCGGCCGGTCGCGCTCGTCTCGGCGATCCCCGGTTGCGGTGCGGATCTGTCACGAAACCGGGATTCTTGTCGATTTGAGCGCGGCGGGGATTCCTGTTACAATGGAGGGTGCCCGTCGCCCCGGACGGTCCGTCCGTCCGCTCCTCATGCCCTTTCCGGGAGGATCCCATGCATCCCGTGTCGCGCTTCGCGGTCGGCCTCGTCCTGCTGCTGGCCCTCGGCGCCGCCGTCGCGACGGCGTCCGACTACTCGCTCGTGCGCGTCTGGTTCGACGGCGCCGACCCCGCCGCGTTCTTCAAGGCCCATCCGGAGCTGGACGTGGCGACGGGCAAGGCCGGCGTCTGCGCCGACATCGTCGCGACGCCGGCGACCATGGACGTGCTGCGCGCGAGCGGTCTGCGCCTCGAGGTCCTCCACAAGGACCTCGTGGCCTTCTACGCGTCGCAGATCCTCGACAAGGACACGAATTTCGGCGGTTGGCACACGTACACCGAGAACATCGCCTACCTCGACAGCCTGCGGATCGAGTACCCGGACCGAATCAGCGCCAAGTGGTCGATCGGCCAGACCGCCCAGCTGCGCAACCTGTGGTGCGTGCGCCTGTCCGACAACCCGGACGCCGACGAGACCGGCGAGCCGGAGATCCTCCTCGACACGATGCACCACGCGCGCGAGATCATGGCCGGCGACTTCGGCCTGATGTTCGCCGACCACCTGTGCCGCAACTACGGCAGCGATCCCGTCGTGACCTGGCTCATGGACAATCGCGAGCTCTACCTCGTCTCGATCGTCAACCCCGACGGCATGGTCTACAACGAGCTGACCGACCCCGCCGGCGGCGGAATGTGGCGCAAGAACCGGCGCAACAACGGCGGCGGGGTGTACGGCGTCGACCTGAACCGCAACTACACCTACCAGTGGAACGGATCAGGCAGCAGCGCCGACCCGTCGGACGAGACGTACCGCGGCCCCTTCGCCGGAAGCGAGCCCGAGATCCAGGCGCTCATGGGTCTCATCAACAGCCGCCAGTTCGTCACGCACCAGTCGCTGCACACCTTCCACAACGCGACGCTGTTCCCCTGGGGCTATACCACGACGCTGTGCCCCGACCGCGCCACCTACGACCACATGGCGGCGCTGATGACCAGGGACAACGGCTACGTGGCCGGCACGGCGCCCGAGATCCTCTACCTGGTCAACGGCGGCGCGAATGACTGGGCCTACGGCGCCCAGACCGAGCACGCCAAGATCTTCTCGTTCTGCAACGAGGTCGGCACCACCGGCTTCTGGCCGAGCTTCGCGGAGCGCGACGGCCTGTTCCACGACAACCTGTGGCCGATGCTCTACCTGATGATGGCGGCCGGCGGCTTCGCGCACGTGACCGACGCCGTGGCGACGGACGCGGCCGGCGGCCTGCTCGAGCCCGGCGACAGCGGCCTCTTCAGCTGCACGGTCACGAACCAGGGCGTCACCGAGCCCATCTCGGCGGTCCAACTGACGCTGCGCTGCGACGATCCCTACGTGCAGTTCACGAGCGCCGAGCGGTCCATCGGGAGCCTGGCGCCCACCGCCGGCGTCGCCGTCGATCCGGCCCTGCCCTTCACGGTCGACCCGGCCTGTCCCGACGGCCACGTGGTCGGCGTGACGGTGACGGTGAGTTTTACCGGCGGGACGATCGCGTACCCGCTCACGTTCATGGTCGGCGAGCCCGCCCAGCTGTTCTTCGACAGCTTCTCGTCCGGCACCGGCAACTGGACCTTCAGCGGTGGCCAGTGGGGCCTGACCTCCACCGCGCACACGGCGCCCTACGCGCTCACCGACTCGCCGAGCGGCGAGTACGGCGACAACTGGAACGCGTCCGCCACGCTCAACGGCTCGTTCACCGCGAGCCAGCTCTCCTTCTGGCATCGCTACGTCCTCGAGGAAGGATACGACTACGGCCGCGTCCAGGTCTCCGCCTCCGGCGGCAGCTGGCAGACCGTCGCGAGCTACGACGGGACGCAGTCGCCCTGGCAGCAGGTCGAGGTCGACCTCGCGCAGTTCGCGGGTCAGAGCCTGCGCGTTCGCTTCCTGCTGCAGTCCGACGTCTGGGTGACCGAGGATGGCTGGTACCTCGACGACGTCCAGCTGCTCGGCGACGGTTCCGACAACGAGGCGCCGCCGGCGCCCGCGCTCGTGGCGCCCGCCGACGGCGCCGTGATCGACGGCGCCGTCCACCTCGTGGTCGCGAACGTCAGCGATCCCGACGGGGATCCGGTCACCTATGGCTTCCGGGTCTACGGCGACCCCCTCCTGACCGAGTTCCTGGCCGGCGCCGACCAGCTGGCGGCCGGCGCGGGCGGACAGACCGGCTGGACCGCGCCCGCGCTCGGTCTGGGCACCTACTACTGGCGGGCGTACGCAGCGGACGACCTCGAGCGGGGACTGCTCGGCGAGACCCGGAGCTTCACGGTGGGAACGACGACGCCGGTGGATCCGGTGGTCCTCGGTCCACGCCTGCTCGTCGTGAACCAGGGCGCCGACCGCGCCGAGCTGCAGCTCTCGCTGGCGCAGGCCGGCGAGGTCGCGGTCAAGATCTACAACGCGCGCGGCCAGCTGGTCCGCGACCTCTTCGACGGCCGCCTGGAGTCCGGCTCGCGCGTCCTCGTCTGGGATGGCCGCGACGGCCAGGGCCGGCCGGCGGCGTCGGGCGTGTACTTCGTCCGCGCGACGACCGCGGCCGCGACGCTCGGCGGCCGGGTCGTGCTGGTGCGTTAGCCGGGCGACCGGGTCGCGCAGGCAACGGACGGGGCCCCCGCCAATCGACGGCGGGGGCCCCGCGCGTTCGCCCGCCAGCCCAGGCGGCCGGCGGCGAGGTCGTTCGCGAACCGCTCACATGGTCCGCCAGTCCTTGGGCTCCGCCGGCCGGTTGCCCGCGAAGGCGTCGATCCGGTCCATCACCTCGGGGGTGAGCTGCGCCGCCACGGCGAGCGCAGCCAGGTTCTCGACCACCTGGGCGGGCCGGGACGCGCCGGTGATCACCGACGAGACCTGCGGATTCTTGAGGCACCACGCGAGCGCCAGTTGCGAGGGCGTGCAGCCGAGCTCGGACGCGAGCGCGGCGAGGTCGCGCGCGACCCGCAGTCGCCAGGCGCCCTCTTCGCCTTCGAGGGTCCGGCGCAACCAGGCGTACCGTTCGTGGCCGAGGCGGCTGTCCGGCGGAATCCCGTCGTTGTACTTGCCCGAGAGGATTCCGCTCGCGAGCGGGGACCACACGGTCGTGCCCAGGCCGAGGTCGCGATACAGCGGCGCATACTCGGATTCGACGCGCTCGCGCACGAGCAGGTTGTATTGCGGCTGTTCCATCGTCGGCGCGACCAGATGCTCGCGCGCGGCGATCTCCGCGGCGTGGCGGATCTGCTCGGCCGACCACTCGCTGGTGCCCCAGTAGAACGCCATGCCGCTGGTCACGACGTCGCTCATCGCCCGGACGGTCTCCTCGATCGGCGTGTGGAGGTCGGGCCGGTGGCAGTACACGAGGTCGACGTAATCGAGGTCGAGGCGGTCCAGCGAGGCGTACATCCCCTCGAACACGTGCTTGCGCGACAGGCCGCGATCGTTCGGACCGGCGCCGCCCCAGAAGACCTTGGTCGAGACCACCAGATCGCTGCGGGCCCAGCCCGCGCGCTTGAGGACCTTGCCCATGATGGTCTCGGCCTCGCCCATCGCGTACGCCTCGGCGTTGTCGAAGAAGTTGACGCCGGCGTCGTAGGCGGTCTTCATGCACTGGTACGCGGCGTCCTCGCCGAGCTGATCGCCGAAGGTGATCCAGCTGCCGAAGCCGAGCGCCGAGACCCGCAGACCGCTGCGGCCGAGGTGACGGTATTCCATGGAGGTCCCTTTCCCGCCGCCGGCCCGCGGGCGGCGACGGCCCCGCAACGCGCCGGGGCCATGCACGCGGCGGTCGTCCGGTTCACTTCTGCAGGACGGCCTCGATCTCCAGCTCGATCTGGACCTCGTTGCCCACGGCGAGGCCGCCGTTGTCCATGACGGTGGAATAGCTGACGCCGAAATCCTGGCGGTCGATCGCGCCCGTCGCCATGAAGCCGACCCTGACGTTGCCCTGCGGATCGGCGACTTGGCCGATGAACTCCAGGTCCAGCGTGACCGCCTTGGTCACGCCGCGGAGCGTGAGATCGCCGACGAGGGAATAGGTCCCGTCGTCCTTCGCCGTGACCTGCGTCGACTTGAACGTCATCGTGGGAAACGTCGCGACGTCGAAGAAGTCCGAGCTGCGGAGGTGATCGTCCCGCTTCGCGTTGCCGGTGTCGATCGACGTCATCTGGATCGTCGCCTCGACCGACCATGTCTCGGGCTTGCCCTCCTCCCAGACGAAGCTCCCCGCGAAGTCACCGAACGAGCCGCGGACGTTGCTCACCATCAGGTGCCTGACCTTGAATCCGACCGAGCTGTGGACGGGGTCGATCGTGTACGTGGCGGCCGACGCGGCGGCCGCCAGCGCGAGCGCGAGGACAGCGACGAGCGGAATCAGCTTGCGCATGAGCATTGCCTAACCTTCCTGGAGCGTCTTGTGGGTCCCGTCGCAACGCGGCTGGTTGCGGCTACGTTTGCACTGGCAGAATGCGATCCTGGCCGGATCGGCCAGTTCCACCTTCAGCGGCCGGAACTCGCCGCCCTTGTGACTGCCGTCGCAGAACGGCTGCTTGGCCGAGCCACCGCAGGCGCAGAACCAGTAGGTCCCGGCCGCCATCTCGAGCACGGCGGGTTTCCGGTCCGCGATCTTCGGTTCGGTCATCACCACACCCCCCGGAACCGGGCTTGCAGTCCCCGGCCCGCGAGCGGCGGCATCGCCGCGCCCGCGAGCCGGCACGTCCGGTCAATATACCAGGATTCTTCAGGCCCGCATGCGGGATCCCCGCGGTCAGATCCGGGCGGGCTCGCGCGAGAGACCGGCCAAGAGCTCGATCAGCTCCTGCTTGCGGATGGGTTTCGTGAGGTAGCCGTCCATGCCGGCGTTCAGGCACTCGGTCCGGTGGGACTCCAGGGCGTTGGCGGTCAACGCCACGACCGGCACGCGGGCGAGACGGCCACCCATGCCGCGCAGGCGGCGCACGGTCTCGGGGCCGTCCATGCCGGGCATCATATAGTCCATGAGGATGAGGTCGAAGTCCTGCCAGCCGAGGAGGGCGAGCGCGGCGGAGCCGTCGTCCGCGACGGTGGCCTCGCAGCCGAGCGAGGTGAGGAGCTTGCGGGCCACCACCTGGTTCATCGGATTGTCCTCGACGATGAGGACCCGGCAGCCAGGGGCGATGTCCGGCCGCTCGGCAGCCGCGGTCGCCAGGTCTCCGCCGCCGGGCTGCGCCGCCACGGCGACGACGTCCAGCGGGACCTCGAGGGCGAAGACCGACCCCTGGCCGACCATGCTGGCGACCGCCAGGGTCCCGCGCATCAGGCCCGCCAGGCTGCGGCTGATCGCCAGGCCGAGGCCCGTGCCGCCGTAGAGCCGGGTCGTCGAGGCGTCCGCCTGGGTGAAGCAGTCGAAGATCGTCTTCAGCTTGTCGGCGGCGATCCCGATCCCGCTGTCGATGACCTCGAAGCGGATCCGCATCTCGGCGCCGCCGGCGCCGGCGGCGGCGACCGGCGCGACGGACAGGCAGATCCCGCCCTCGTGGGTGAACTTGACCGCGTTGCCGAGCAGGTTCGTGAGCACCTGACCGATCCGGGCCTCGTCGCCGCGGACCACTGCGGGCAGATCGGACGCCAGGTGCAGATCGAGGACCAGGTCCTTGGCCTCGACCTGCGCCGTGAACATCCCGATCGTGTTGCGGAGCAGCCGGGCGAGGTCGAAGTCCTCGTGCTGGATCTCGATCTTGCCCGCCTCGATGCGCGAGATGTCCAGGACGTCGTTGATCACTTGCAGCAGCACATCCGCCGAGTGCCGGATCATCTCCAGGCACTGCCGTTGCTCCGGGGTCGGGCCCAGGTCGTCGAGGTGCTCCGACAGCCCCACCACGCAGTTGAGCGGGGTGCGGATCTCGTGGCTCATGTTCGCCAGGAACTGGCTCTTCACGCGGCTGCTGGCCTGGGCTTCCTCCATGGCGGCGTGGAGCGAGATCTCGGCCTGATGCCGGCCCCAGGCGCCGCTCATGACCTCGGCCACGACGCGCAGCAGGTGGATCTCGAGGTCGTTCCAGCGGCGGCCTTCGCGCCGGCTGTGCACGCCGGCGGCGCCCCACATCAGGCCGTGGTCGAAGACCGGCACGAGCAGCAGCGATTGCAGTTCGATCGGATTCCAGACGAAAACGGCCGCCTGCCGGCCGGCCAGGAATTTCCGCACGCTGTCCAGGGTCACCGGTTCGTCGGCCTCCAGCTGCGGGATCGCGTCGGCGAACACCGCCTCGAGGATCTGGTCGGGGATCGGCGGCGCGCCGGACTCCGTCGCGCAGGCGATGACGCTGACCCCGCCGTCCGGCTCGTGCCGGCAGAGGAATCCACATTCCGCCTGGCAGAACGCCGCGGATCGCCGGAGCGCTTCCTGCAGGTCGGTGTCGAAGGATTGCTCGCCGCCCCGCACCAGCAGCTTGAGGATCTGGGTCTGGATCCGCTCGGCCTCGAACCGGCGGTTCAGTTCGTTCAGCGCGTCTCCCCGCGACCGCAACAGCCCGAACCCCAGCCCGGCAATGACCAGCGTGATCATCACCCGCACGGCGAGCCCACCGCAGAGCTGGGAGCCCAGGATGAGCACCAGGAGCGCGAGGAGCAGGCAGGTCCGCCGATCCAGAGCCATCATCTCCCTCGATCCCAACCCATCGCCGGCGCGCGGGAAACCCGGTTCCGGGAATCGCAACAGAGGAATTCGGCCGGCCGGATCCGGGCTTGAGAGAGTATATCCATGTCCCCTGTCAGTAGTCCGAGGCCAGGCTGCGGAATCGAGCTGCGCCCGCCAGCCGCGACCCCTACCAGGGGTGCCAACCCCAGCCCGGGTACCAGCGATTGGCGATCCAGTAGAAGAGGATGCTGTCGATCGCGAGGTGCAGGACGACGACGTAGAGGAGCGAGCGGGTCCGGTGGTAGGTGATCCCCTGGATGAGGGCGAACGCGAAGATCACGACCGGTCCCCAGCCCACGAACGCCATCTCGTGGAGGAAGCTCGTGAAGAACACGGCCTGGGCGAGCAGCGCCGTGATCAGCCCGACGCGGCGCGCGAGCAGCACGAAGACGAAATTGACGAAGCACAGCTCGTCCCAGAAGCCCACGAAGTTGCAGCCCCAGAACAACCGCCACATCTCCTCGGTCCGGCGCGGATCGTCGGCGGGCGGCAGGGGCCAGGACTCGTGCAGACTCGGGGTCCAGCTCGTGAAGTACTGGCCGAGGATCGCGTACGCGAGCAGGAAGCCGACGCCGAGCCATACCCACATCCGCAGCGACCAGCGCCCGGTGATCCACTGGTAGTCCAGGGGCTCGTCGAGCCAGCGCCGCGCCGCGAAGGCCGGCACCAGGAGCGCCCCCACGCCGAGCTTGAGCAGCAGCTCGACGACGTGGGCGTCCCGGGTGTCGCCGTCGATCCGCGTGAAGAAGAGCAGGACGATGAGGTACGCGAGGAGCACCGCGGTCCGCCACCAGCGCGGGTCGGGATCCCGGCGGGCGAGGACGAGCCCGGATCCGAGGGCGGCGAGCGCCGGCAGCGACCAGGGCACCCCGAGGTATGCGGGGTGGGACTTGAGGCCGATCGCCAGGACCATGCTCGCGACGAGGCAGAACACCGACCCCGAGCGCCCGGCGGGGACGATCCCGGCCGGATTGGCCGGCGAGCGCCAGGGTCCCGCAGGCTCAGTCATGGACGCCGGCCCCGAGCACGTGGCGTTCGAACCAGGCCAGCAGCTGCTCCAGGTAGAAGACCTGGTTGGCGCGATCCCGGATCCCGTGGCCCTCGTCATGGAACCGCAGCAGGCGCGTGGGCACGCCCTGGGATTGCAGCGCCGAGTACCAGATCAACGACCCGCTCTCCGGGCAGCGGAAATCCCGCAGTCCATGGCTGATCAGGGTCGGCGTCACGACCCGCGCGACGTCCCGGAACGGATCGTTGCGCAGGTAGGCCTCGCGGGCGCCCGGATCGAACGGCCGGCCGCCGAATTCCCACTCGGGGAACCACTTCTGATCGGTCGCGCCCCAGAAGGACTCGAGCTGCGGGTACATGCGATCGACCGCGGCCGCGCGGAAACGGTCGGTCTGGGTCGTGAGCGCGGCCGCCAGGTGGCCGCCGTAGCTGCCGCCCATCACCGCGAGACGGTCCGGCTCGGCCCAGCCCTCGGCGACGGCGCGGTCGACGACAGCCAGCAGCTCGCGCGCGGGACGACCGGTCCAGTCGCCGCGCACGTCGTTCATGTGCTCGCGGCCGTAGCCCGTGGACCCGGTCGGATTGGCGGCCAGGACCGCGTAGCCGAACGTCGGCAGCACGTGGAACTCCGGCAGGAAATAGCCGCCGTACATCCATTCCGGTCCGCCGTGGATCGAGAGGACGGTCGGCAGCCGGAGGCCGGGTTCCCAGTCGTCCGGCAGGAAGATCCAGGCGTCGATGGTCCGTCCCGCGACCGCGACCGTGAAGTGCTGCGGATCCACGAGGCCGACTCTCTGCGACCAGCGCTCGTTGGGATCCAGCAGCAGCGCACGCGAGCCGCTCTCGAGGTCGAGATCGAAGAGCGCGCCGGGCGACGTCTGGCTGGTCGCCAGGACGATGGCGCGCGTTCCGCCGAAACGGATGTCCGAGCAATTCCAGCCGAGCTTGCCGAGGAGCCGGCCCTGTCGCCCCTCTGCGCGGAAGATGGCGGCGCTGCCGCGCGCGGCGCCGCGGACATAGTACGCACCCTCGTGGCGCCAGAGCCCCCAGACGCAGTTGTCGAAGTCCTGCAGGAGGCGATCCGTCTCGCGGCCGCTGGCCACGTCGCGGATCACGATGGTCGCGGGCTCGCTCTCGTGAAGGCTGTCCGCGTGGCTCTGGCAGGCGATCGCACCGTCGTCGAACCAGATCGGGTGCTCGTCGGGCCCGGGATTGTCCGTGAAGCGGCGGAGGGTCCCGTCGCCGCGCAGTTCCAGGAGGTAGAGGTCCGTGTTCAGCGTGCGGTTCAGGTCGCGCCGATGCTTGGCGCTGATCGCGAGCCGCAGGCCGTCCGGCGACCAGACGACCTCGCGCACATCCAGGTTCGGGGTTGCGAGCGCGCGGTCTTCGCCCGTCGCCAGGTCCAGCACGTGCACCTGCCGCAGGCGGCCTTCGCGCTCGCCGCGGTCGAGGGTCCGCCAGCCGAGATCGTCGGCCACGGTGATCTCGCCGGGCACGCCTTCGTAGCGGGGATCGCGGTCGTCCACGACGTGGGCGACCGCCGTGCCGTCGGGGGACCAGACGAGCGCGCCGAAGTCGCCGGGGCCGGCGACGCGGCGGCGTTCGGTGCCGTCGGCGTTCATGAGCCAGACCTCGGTGCCGGCCTCGGTGTCGCGCGTGAAGGCGAGCGCGAGGCCGCCCGGCGCGAAGACGAAGCCGCCCGCACGATCGTCCGGCGTGAAGAGCACCTGCTGCACGCCGGTCTCGAGGTCGCGCAGGCGAACGGTCTCGAGCGTACGGCCGAGCTCGCGATCGTAGACCCCGACGGAGTACACGAGCAGGCTGCCGTCGGGGGAGAGCGCGCCGATGGCGCACGTGCGTTGATCGAAGAGATCGGTCGGGACGAGGCCGCAGGCGGCGGTCGCCCACGCGCCGAAGAGGGTGATCAGGAACGGGCGGGCGCAGGAACGCATCGCGCGGCTACCCTCCAGGTGGGATGCGCGGGTCCTCCTCTTGGCAATCGCGAACCATCCCATGGTAGGGCTCGGACCCGCAGAGGAGCAAGCGGCAGCTCGACCGGCACCCCCGGCGTTCCCTTTGACGCCACCCACTCTGCAAGGTAGCCTGGGTGCATGATCGTTCGCCGCCACTGCGGCCGGTTCGCCGGCCTGCTTCTCTGGCTGCTCGCTGGCGCCTGCAACCGCGACGTCCCGCCGGTCGAGAGCGGTCCCGGCGAGCCGGGGGAATCGGCGCCCTGGGCCGACGCGCCCGACTGCGCACCGATCCCGGGCGACCCTGACCGCGGCGGCGACCTCGTCGTCGTCCTCGGCGAGCCGGTCGACCCGTCCCGGGCGCCGGTGCCGTCCAACCCCGGCGAGCGCACGGTCTTCGCGAACCTCTACGAGACGCTCACGCTCGTCGGCTGCGACGGCGAGTTGACGCCGGGCCTCGCGGACCACTGGCGGCGCCTCGACGACGGCCGTCGCTGGCAGCTGCGCCTGCGCGACGGGGCGGTATTCTGGGACGGCACCCCCGTCACGGCCGGCGACGTGGTCCGCGCCTGGACCGAGAACGAGACCCTCGCCCGCGACCTCGGCCGCCCCTGCCCCGGCCTGTGGCTCGCGGCCGGCGGCGGGCTGTTGACCGTGGACCGCCGCACGATCGAGATCCGGCTGCCCGAGGCGCAGGACGACCTGCCCCATCTGCTGGCCCATCCGGACCTCGCGGTGGCTGCGCACCGCGAAGGTTGGCGGTGGCCTGTCGGCAGCGGTCCCTGCCGCCTTGCCGCGGACTCCGCGGCGCCGGCGCCTGACCTCGTCTGCCGGCCGAATCTCCATCACCCGCAGCCGCCGGCCTGGGCGAGCCTGCGGTTCCGTTGCCTGCCCGGGCGCGACGCTCGCGAGCTGCTCGGCCCCGGCACCGACCTCGCCGTGATCCGCGATCGACGCGCGGCGGAGTACTACGATCAGCTCCCCGGCGTTCGATCGGCGCCGCTGCCGTGGGACCGCCTCTACGCGCTGCTGCTGCCGCCGGGTCGCGAGATCAGCGACGCCGGACTCGCCCTCGCGGCCCAGGGCGCGGCCACCGTGGCCGAGAACCGGCCGTGGCGGTCCCTCGATTTCCACGGCTGCCGGGCGACGCCTTGTCCTCAGCTGCAGGGTCCGACGCTCGGTGGGCCGGCTCGGCCCGAGGGTCCGGAACCTCCGCTCCTCGCGGCGCCCGGGGCCGGGAGGCTCGCGTATCGCGACGACGACGCGGACGCGCGCGCCCTCGCCGAGCGCGCCGCGGCGTTCCTCGGCGCCGGCTTCGCGCTGGGGCCCTGCGATGGCCCGGCGCTCGCCGGCGCCCTGCAGGCAGCGGACGCTGCGGCATACGTGGTCCGCCTCGACGCGTGCTATCCGACGGCGTGTCTCGCGCTCGCGTCGCTGCTCGCGCGGGCTGACTGGCTGCAGCGGGAGGCGGCCGGGACCACGGACGCCTGCGCCGCGGCCGCGCGACTCGTGGCGAGCCGGCGGGTGGTCCCGCTGGTCGTCACGCGCAACCGCCTCGTGTGGCAGGCGCCGCTCGCCGGTCTCGCCTTGACCCACGACGGAGCGATCCTGGTCGGCCACCTCGGCCGGGCGCGTCCCGCGGAGACGCCGTGAGGACGACGTGAGCACGCGCTGGCGCATCTTCCTGGCCGCGGTGGCGCTGTCGGTCGTGCCCTTGGCCGGCCTGAGCTGGGCGCTGCGCGGGCGGCTCACGACCCAGTACGAACGCGAGTTCACCGCGCGCGCCGGCGCGCAGCTCGCCGCGGCGATCGCCAGCCTGCAGTCCGACGGACAGCGCATCCGCGACACGCTGGACGGAATCACGACCGCCTTCGTGAACGACAACCCTCTGCGCCTCGCGATCCTCGGTGGGCGCGACGACTACCTGCCGCACCTGCGCGATGCGGCGGGCGAGGCCATGCTGCTGGCCGGACTGCAGGTGCTGCAGCTCCAGGACGCGGACGGGGTGATCCTCAGCTCCGGCCACTATCGGAACGAGTTCGGTCGCGCCGAGCCGGAGCTGCCGGCCCTGCTCCGGCAAGCGACCTGGTCCCGCGATCGCGCGAGCGGCGTCAGCCTCGCGCTCGTCCACGATCGCCTGCCCGAGGCGGACGTCCTCGCCATCGAGGTGGCGGTCCCGTTCACGATGGCCGATCGGCAGTTCGCCCTGATCGGCGGCGAGATCGTCTCGCCGATCCGTCTCGCGAACCTCGAGAACGGCCAGGCCGCCCTCGACATCGTCGCCGCCGCCGGGCCGCAGCTCGCCGCCGGCTGGTACGAGGAGCACCTGCCCGGGTTCGCAGCCTGGTCGGATCCGGTCGCGCTCGTCGGCGCGCTCGAGGATGCCGGCTACCTGGTCCGCACCGACGCCGTGCCGCTGATCACGGACGGGGAGCTGACCGACGCCACGCTCGTCGCGAGGGTCGACACTGCGTCGCTCGACCGCGCGCTTCGCGACCTCGACGTCACCGTCGCCGTCGCGCTCGCCGCCGCGCTCAGCGGCGCCTTCCTGCTCGCCGCGTGGCTCAGCGCCCGCCTCTCCCGTCCCCTGCGCGATCTGTCCGCGCGCGCTGCGCGGATCGACCTCGACCAGCCGGCGGCGGACTTCGCGACCGCTCGGCAGGACGAGGTGGGCAAGCTCGCCCGCGTGCTCGACGCGATGGTCGCGCGGCTGCGCGACGATGCGCGCCGCCTCGCCGACCTCGAGCACCGCGCGACCCTGGGCGAGGTGGCGCGGCAGGTGAACCACGACCTGCGCAACGGGATCACGCCGGTACGCAACGTATTGCGCCACCTCGGCGAGACGGCCGAGCGCGAGCCCGACCGCCTCGCCGCGGTCTTCGCCGGGCGCCGGGCGACCCTCGAGCAGAGCCTCGCCTACCTCGAGGAACTGGCCGGCCGCTACGCGCGACTCGCGCCGGAAGGTCGGAGGCTGGCCTGCGATCTGGGCGCGGTCGCGCGCGAGGCGGCCGCCGGCGCGCCGGACGTGGTGGTGCAGGCGGGGGCCGACGCTCCGCCGGTCATCGCCGATCCGGTGGCGCTGCGGCGCATCGTCGACAACCTGCTGCGCAACGCCCGCGAGGCTCTCCCTCCGGCCGGCGGTGCGATCACGGTCACCGTCACGCGGGCGAACGACCCGGACCTCGGCCCCCAGTGCCTCCTCGCCGTTCGCGACGACGGCGCCGGGATGACCGCCGAGGTGGCGGCGCGGATCTTCGAGGATTTCTTCACGACCAAGCCGGGCGGCACGGGCCTCGGTCTGAGCATCGTCCGCCGGCTCGCCGGCGACGTGGGCGGCCGGCTGCACGTGGACAGCGCGCCCGGCGCCGGCACGACCATCACCATCGCCTTTCCCGCGGCGGAGGCCCACGCATGAGCCTGGTCTTGATCGTCGACGACATCGCCGCCATGCGCGAGCAGTACGCGTATGACCTCGCCCGTCTCGGCGGTCACGAGACCCTCACGGCCGCCGGCGGCCGCGCGGCGCTCGACCTCCTCGCCGACGAGCCGATCGACTGCGTGATCCTCGACCTGGAGATGCCCGACCTCGACGGCTTCCAGGTCCTCGCCGAGCTCAAGCGCCGTGGTCTGCGCACGCCGGTGATCGTCTACACCGGCACCGGCAGCTACGATCGCTGCACCCGCGCGGTGAAGCTCGGCGCCTACGCGTTCCTCGCCAAGGACGAGCCGCTCGAGCGGGTCGTCCAGGAGGTCGAGAACGCGGTCCAGTGGGCCCGGTTGCGGGACGAGGTCAGCCGGCTGCGGCGGGACTCCGGCAAGGACTCGCCGCTCGTGGGCCAGAGCCGCGCCATGCAAGAGCTGCGGACCCGGATCGACCAGCTCGCGGCCATCCCGTCGGCCGTGCTCGTGGTCGGCGAGAGCGGCACGGGCAAGGAGCTCGTCGCCCGCCAGCTCCACGATCGGGGGCCCCGCGCACGCCAGCCGCTCGTCGCGGTCAACGGCGCGGCACTGCCGGAGTCGCTCGCCGAGAGCGAACTCTTCGGCCACGAGAAGGGCGCCTTCACCGGGGCCGACCGTACCCGGCGCGGCGCCTTCGAATCGGCCGATGGCGGGACGCTGCTCATCGACGAGGTCGGCGAGCTGCCGCTCGCGGCGCAGGCCAAACTGCTGCGCGTCCTCGAGACCGGCCGGGTCACGCGCGTGGGCGGCAGTCGCGAGCTCAGGGTGGACGTGCGCACCGTCGCGGCAACGAATCGCGATCTCGACGCGGACGTCCACGCCGGACGGTTCCGCGAGGACCTGCTCTTCCGGCTCAACGTGCACGTGATCCGGGTGCCCGCGCTGCGCGAGCGGTTGAGCGACGTGCCCCTGCTCTGCGACCATTTCCTCGCGGTCGTCGCGGATCGCTTCGGCCAGAAGCCCAAGACCCTGCTGCCCGAGACCCGCGAGCGCCTCGCCGCCCACGACTGGCACCGCAACAACGTGCGCGAGCTGCGCAACGTGATCGAACGCCTGGTGATCGCGAGTCCCGGCGACCTGATCGGCCCCGAGGCGATCCCCGTCGACCTCGGCCCTGCGCCCGCCGCGGCCGGCGGGCAGGCGGGCGGCGGCACGCTCCGCCAGCAGAAGGCGCAGGCGGAACGCGCCATCGTGCTCGCGGCCCTCGAGCGCCACCAGTGGCACATCACCGGCGCGGCCGCCGATCTCGGCCTGGCCGACCATAGCTCGCTCCTCAAGATCATGCGCCGCCACGGCCTGAAGAGGTGATACCGGTGCACCGCCTGCCGACACTCTCGCTGCTGCAGGTGTTCGCGCTGGCCGCCTGGGCCGCGCTCTTCAACGTGGTCGGCCTCGAGACCTGGCGGCACGGTCGCCAGACCTTCGGGCTGCTCCTCGTCGCCGCCGCTCTCGTGCTCGTCCTGCCGCGGGCGCGGCGGTGGCGGACGGCCTGGCTGTGTCGGCCGCGTCGCGGGGTCGGGGCGGTCGTCCTGGTCGCGACGCTCGCGATGGCCGGCCACCTCCTCTGGGGCGCCGGACGCGCCCTGGCCGAGCGCTCGAGCATGACCGACATCCCGCGCAACACCTGGCACGCGGGCACGGTCCTGCTCCAGGGGAAGAACCCCTATGCGACGCGCTGCCAGCTGTGGGCGGATCTCGACCGCGGCGATCACGTGCGGCACACCGGAGCCGGCGTCGAGCTGTACGGCGTGCCGTACCGCTACGGCTTCCCCTATTTCCCGGGCATGCTGCTCGGGTACCTGCCGGCCCGGCTCTGCGGCCTCGGCGAGGAGGGTCTGCGGCTGTGGAATCTGCTCCTGACCGCGGCGACCGGCTGGATCCTGTGGCGCCTCGTGCGGCGTCTCGCGCCCGACCGGTCCGGCGCGCCGCTCGTCGCCGTCGCCGCGTTCCTCTGCGTGTGGGTCTACCCGCAGGAGATCTTCGAGTTCGCGGTCGTCGACATCCTGATCGCCGGCCTCCTGGTCGCCGCGTTCCTCGCGCTCGACCACGATCGCTGGGGGCTCGCCGGCGTGCTGCTCGGCCTGGCCCAGGGTTGCAAGTTGCTGCCGGCGCCCGTCGTGGTCCTGGCGCTCGCCGCCTGGGCCGGTGGCCGACCTGGCTGGCGACGCCTCGCGCTCGGCTTCGTGCTCGCGGCCGGCCTGGTGATCCTCCCGTTCGTCCTCTGGGACCCGGCGGAATTCCTGTCGGCGACCGTGCTCTTCTACCTCGTGCACCACGCCCGCGGCGACACGACCGCCCTCTATCCGTACCTGCCCGCCGCACTCCGGCTGCCGCAGCAGATCCTGGGCTTCGCCTTGACGATCCTCGCAGCGGTCCTACCCGTGCGGCGTGAGGACCGCGACCTCGCCGCGCCCCTCGCCGCGGGCTTCGCGGCCTACCTGGTGTTCATCGCGTTCGGCCGCATGTCGCACCTGAATTACCTGTGGTCGGTCTGGCCGCTCGGCTGCGCGGCGCTCGCCGTGTCCGTCGCGCGCGCGGCGCCGGCGAGCGAGGTCGGATCTTGAACCGCCGCGCCTCGCTCGGCGCGGCGATCGCGGTGATCGCCGTCACCGGCCTTCTCTGCGCCTGGCCGCTTCTCGGCCAGGGGGGCTGGCGGACCTACCAGGACAACCCCTGCCACCTCGCCACCCTCGCCGACCTCGCGCGCGGCGAGGGAGGCTGGTGCGACGCCGCGTTCCTCGGATTCCCGGCGACCGCCATCCACTCGCCTCTCTGGTACGGAATGCTCGGCAAGCTGGTCAGCCTCGGCGCGCCGCCCGGCGCGCTCGTCGCGCTCTTCGACCTCGCGGGCTTCCTGGCGCCGGCGTTCGCGGTGCTCGCGGTCGCTCGCCGCCGCCACCCGCTGTGGGCCGCGACGCTCGCGGCGTGGCTCCTGCTCGTGCAGCGGCCGTGGCTCGCCGGCTTCGAGTCGCCGCTCGGCGGCATGGCGCCGTTCGGGCTCGCCGCCGCCTGCCTGATCCTGATCGTCGGCGAACTCGCGCGGGAATCGACCGCTCCGGCCCGCGTCGCGCTGCTCGGCGCGCTCTTCGGAGTGCTGGGGCTCACCCATCTGTTCCTCGTGCTGCCGTCGGTGCTGGCCTTCGCGCTCGCTGCGGTGTCGGACCTGCAACGGGCCCCGGGGCGCGCCCGGACCGCGCGGAGGCTGGGCGCGGCCGTGCTCGGCGCAGCCGCGTCGGCGCCGTACTGGCTGCCGGCCTGGCTCGACCGCGCGCACCTGGTGGTTCGCGATGAGGCATTGCCGCCGCACCTGGGCGTGCTCTACCTCTTGCTGCCTCTCCATCCGCTCGCGCTGGCGGACGGACGGCTGGTGTGGCAGACCGAGCTCGCCTTCACCGACGTGATGCCGATGGCGCTGCTCGTCGGACTCGGGGTCGGCGGCGTGCGCGCGGCGCGGCGCGATCCCGCCGCGCGGCTCGGCCTCCTCTTGGCGGCAGCTCTCGCGGTCCTCGTACTGGTCGTGATCCCGGCGAGCGGGCAGGCGCTCGCGGGACCGCACTCGTGGCGGCGGCTGTTCCTCGTCCGTTGCTGTCTCGCCCTGGCCGCGGTGCCCGCGCTGGCGTCGTTGCCGCGGATCTCGAGGCTCGCGACGCGGCGTCGCCTGGCGGCGGCCGGCGCCCTGTCGCTCGTCCTGTCCGGCCTCTGGTGGCAGCGACCGCTCGCGCGCGAGACGCCACGACCGGACTCGGTGGAAGGCGCGCAGCTTGCCGAGGTCTGGCGCTGGCTCCGCGACCACCGCCCGCCGGATGGCGGACGACTCTACGTCCAGGACACGTTCTACCTGGCCGGCGACTCCCGGGAGCTCTTCCATTCGCACCTGCCCGCCCTCACCGCGCGCGAGACCGGGTGCTGGCAGGTCGGCGCGTGGTACGGCGGCATGCCGCTTCCGACCGAAGACTGGACGTCGAGCCAGTTCGGCGAGGTCTGCGGCGAGTCGCTCCTGGATACCGACCAGCTCCTGCGCGTCGGCCGCTTGCTGCCGGCCGCCGCCGTCACGCGCATGCTCCTCGCCAATCCGGTGCTCGCCGACAAGATGAGCGCGACCGGCCTCTACCGTGAAGTCTACCGGCTGGGCGGCTTCCGGGTGCTGGACCCGACCAGCCCCGGACCGGGTTGGGTCGAGGCCAGCGCGGGCGTCGCGGCGGCGCTGACGCCCGCCGGTCCGGGCCGGTGGCTCCTCGAGGTCCGGAGCGACCGCGCCGGCGGCGTCGCGCGGCCGAGCGTCGCGTGGTCGCCGGGGTGGCGCCTCGAGGGAAGCGCCGGCGTTCACGTGGCTCGGGCCGCTGACGGGCGCCTCGAGCTCGCCGAGTTGCCGGCTGGCAGCGCGCGCCTCGTCCTGGAGCACCGGCCGGCGCGGTGGCCGTGGTGGCTGGCTGGCTGCGCGTGGCTGGGCCTGGCGGCGATCGCGCTCTCGCGCCGCCGCTGAGCCAGGTGGACCGACGGACACGACCGCCCCGTGTCCGGCAGGACACACGGCGCGGAGCCGTGGCTCCATTTTCCATTACAAAATATTGATAAATAACAACCTATGAAATCGGCCCGGCATGGCGTCTTCCTTGCGGTGGGTCGGACGATCGATGGATCCACCCGGCGCAAGGACGCGCCAAGCCAAGGAGGCCGACCATGAACGACCGCAAGCAGATCATCGAGAGCATCACCGGTGACGAGAACCGATCCCGCCGGGCCAGGCTGGCCGAAGGGGCGGTCGTCTTCGTCCTGGTGCTCGGGCTGTGCATCTACCTGGGCGTCCGCTTCGCCCACGACCCCGGCGACGACCCGGTCGCGGCCGGCACCTCCGCCGCACAGCAGGCCTCGAGCGGGCTAGAGACCATCGATCTGATCGCGCCGGCCGGGACGGAGCCCGCCGGCGTGGTCTCATCCGAGATCTCCGGCGCCACCGGCGAGACACCGCCGCTCGAGGAGGTCTTGCCGGGAGTTCCGCTCGCCGTGACCTTCGCGAGCGCCGAACAGACCTATCGCGCGGGACGCTTCGGCGAGGCCGCGCGGATGTTCGCCGTGTACTGCGACGAGCACCCCGGGAACGCCTGGGGCCACTACCTGCGCGGCCTCTCGCTCTGGAAGGCCGACCGCGATCAGGAGGCGCGCGCGGCCTTCGACGAGGCCCTGGCCATCGCGCCGGACCACCTCAAGAGCCTCGTCAACCTGGCGCGGGTCGAACTCGAACTGGCCGAGCCCGACGCTGCCCTCGCGACGATCGAGCGCGCCCTCGACCTGGCGCCGCTGGACGTCGACGCACGGCGCGTGCTCGGCCGCGCGTTCCAGAACCTCGGCCGCCCGCTGGACGCGATCGCGGCGTATCGCGAGGCGCTCCGCACGAAGCCTGACGATTGCTGGACCCTCAACAACTTCGGCCTCGCGTGGATCGAACTCGGGCAGTTCGAGCGGGCGCTCGCGCCACTGGCTCGGGCCTGCGAGCTGGCGCCCGACATCGCCCTGATCCACAACAACCTGGCGACCGCGCTCGAGCGCACGGGCCATCTGGCCCAGGCGCGCGAGCAGTTCCAGACGGCGGGCGAACTGGGTTCCGAGCGGGGCGAAGCCGGCTACGCCCGCCTGGCCGGGGTCGAGATCCCCGCCGGCGATCTCACGGTCGACCTCGCCGTCCTCGCCGCGGCGTGGACCGTGCCAGCCGCGGAGAGCGAGGGGGAGAGCGAGACGGTGGCCACGGCGTCGGCCGAACCGGCCGCCGCCACCGACGCGCGCTGAGCGACGCCGCGGAACGAACGAACCGCCGGGTCCCCGTGGGGATCCGGCGGTTTCGTACGCCTCGATTAGGCGAACCGCTCAGGCCAGGCGATCCCAGTCCACCCCGGCGAGGGTCCGCTGGAACGTGGTGAACTCGGCCCGCAAGCGCGCGAAGATCTCCGCCGCTCCGGCCAGCCCGCCGCCCTTGGCCAGCATCTCGAGCTCGCGCGCCGTCGCCGAGACCTTCACGGCGCCGACGTTCGCCGCGCCGCCCTTCATCGCATGGGCTTGAAGGTCGACCGCTGCGACGTCGCCGGCGTCGACGACGGCCTGGAGATCGTCGAGCTGCTTCGGCGCGAGCTCGAGAAAGAAGTCGATCAGTTCCCGGAGCAGCGCCAGATCGCCACCGAGATTGTCGAGGGTTCCTTCGACGTCGAGGACGCGCGCGAGATCGGGAGCGACATCAATCGTTGCCATGCCGTTCTCCTGGGGACCATCCGGTTCGAGCGGTCGCCGCGGCGCGAACGCCGCGGATCCGACTTCTAGACCCCATCATCGGCAGACTTGCCGTTTTTCTTTAGTCCTTGTCGCCCGCACCCGATACCGGCGCCCCGCTCGCCTTGTCGGGCATCCGCGTTCCCGCGGACTTCTTGGCGGCCTTCTTCGCGGACTTCTTGGCGGATCTGCCGGGGGCCGCGGTCCTGGGCGCTTTCTGGTCGCTCTCGGCGGTTGCGCGACGGGGTCCGGTCTTCCTGCCACCTCGCTTGCCGGCCTTCTTCTGGGCCCTCGACGCCGCTGGTTCGCCGCCCCCGGCTCCGCGCGGCGCGCCGCCGGTCTCCGCCGGGAAGGCAGGCGCCGCCGGCGGCGGAGCAGCCCGGTCCAGAGCGCCGGGGTCTCCGCTCGCCGGCGCCGACGTCGCGGCGGACAGCGGCGCGACGCGCGGCTCGCCTCGGTCCTCGCGGCGCTGCCGGTCGCGCCGCCGCCGCCGCGTCTTGCCGGACGGCGACTCGACGCCGGGCTCGCCCTTGCCGAGGCCGATCACGACGAGCGTTCCGCCCGCGCGGCTGTCCCGCTCCACCTCCAGGAGACCGCGATCCCGCGCGTCCTCGAGCAGCTCGCCGAACGTGGTGTAACCGTACTTGGTCTCGTTGAACTCCGGCTGCTTCCGCTTCATCGTGTCCTTGATGAGCGACGAGTACAGGACGCCGCGGCTCTCCTGGAGCAGGCTCTGCGTGGTCTGCAGCAGGAAGTCGAAGAGGCGGCGCATGTCCTGCGGGACCGAGGACACCTTCTCGCTCAGCTTGGTGACGGCGGTGTGGTAGATGTCGTCGTAGAAGATGAACTCGTCGCAGTTGGCGATCAGCAGATGGCTCGAGCTGCTGCGCACGCCGATGCCGATCACGCGCTTGTCGTTCTCGCGCAGCTTGGACACGAGCGGCGAGAAGTCCGAATCGCCGGAGACGATCACGAAGGTATCGATGTGGCTCTTCGAATAGCAGAGGTCGATCGCGTCGACGACCAGCCGGATGTCGGCGCTGTTCTTGCCGCTGATCTTGGGAGCGGGCACCTCGATGAGCTCGATGGCGGCTTCGTGCAGCGGCGTCATGTGCTCCTTGTAGTAGTGCCAGTCGGCATACGCTCGCTTGACGACCACCTTGCCCTTCTCCAGCACGCGCTGCATCAGCAGGCGCACGTCGAAGCGCTGGCGCGAATCCCGGGCGCCGAGCGCGACGTTGTCGAAATCGATGAAGAGCGCGAGATTTCTCTCGCCCGATTGGCTCATGAATGACTCCTTTGCTGGACTGCCGGTCGGACCTCGGGGTGGTTGCCCGGTCCGGCGCGGCCACCATAGGCCATAATCCGGCACGCGACTAGAAGAACTGTGGCGCCGCCGGCGCCGATCCCGCGGAGCGAGTGGCATGCCCGAGAACCTCACGGGGGCCGACCTGCGGCTCCTGATCCAGCGCGTCTTCCGGCCCGGTCCGGCCGACCGGGGACTCCTGATCATGGTCGACCTGCCCGACCCGCACCGCCCCGACAACGAGGGCTGGCGGACCCGCCGCCGGCTCGCTGCCGACTGGGCCGCCAAGCTGGCGGCCGAGCGGACCGCGCTCGGCCTCGAGCGGGTGACGCTGGCCTGGTATCCCAATGTCGGGGGGAACAACGCCGATCTGCCGGGGGCGGCGGTGCCGGGCGACCCCCACTGGGTTCCCGACCTCGCGGAGGACCTCGCCGGCCGCCCGGCCGAACCGTTCCGCGACCTCCTCGCCCGCCATTCGCTCGTCCTGGCGCCCACGGAGCTGTCGGCGACCGCGCCGCTCAAGCTCGCGGCGCGCGACGGCGGATTCCGGGCCGCGACCATGCCGGGGTTCTTGCCGAGCATGATCCCCGCGCTGCGGCTCGACTACGACGAGATCAACCGGCGCGTCAAGCTGCTGAAGGACCTCTGCGACGCGTCCGAACGCTGCGTCGTCGTGACCGAGACCTCGGCCGGCCTCCATGAGCTCGTCCTGGATCTGCGTCACCGTCGCGGGCATGCCTCGGGCGGATTGTTCCTTGCCAACGGCGTGGCCGGCAACCTCCCGTCGGGCGAGGCCTATATCGTCCCGTACGAGGGTGAGATCCCGGGCGACCCGAGCCTGACGGCCGGGGAATTGCCGGTGCAGCTGGGCGGCGAGCTGGCCCTGCTGGAGATCTCCGGCAATCGAGTTCGAGACGTCCGCGGTCGCGGCCGGCTGGTCGACCTGGAGCGCGAGCACTTCGCGCGCGAGCCGGCCTACGCCAACCTCGCGGAGCTCGGTCTGGGCGTGCTCGGCGACTTCGGCCTGCAACCGACCGGGAGCATCCTGCTGGATGAGAAGCTCGGACTGCACATCGCCTTCGGCCGCAGCGACCACTTCGGCGGGTCGGTCGGTCCGTCGGCGTTCTCCTCGCCGTCGGCGGTGGTCCACCAGGATCGCGTCTACATCCCGGAAACCCAGCCTCTGGTGCAGGTCCGCGAGGTCCGGCTGGAAGGGGAAGAGGATGCCCGAGCGATCATGGTCGACGGGAGCTACGTCGGGGTCTTCTGAAACCACGGACCGAGAAAAGGGCCGGGGTCCCACCCCAGTAGCTCTCGCCCAAAGCTACCGAGAAATCTGGGACCCCAGTCTGAGATGGGTGGCCGGGAACCAACCCTCGACGACTCTCGCCCAAAGTCATCCGGGTTTTGATGGCCCCGGCCATGGACTCTGATTCAAACACATAATCTTCAGATCGATTCCGGTAAAGATATATTTACTAAAATCGCGAGGTCAGAGCCCGGTCCGTTCCGGTGGAATCCGGCACTGCGATTGGTCGATCTACTGAGTCAAGATATTGTCAATAAATATGATATACCAATCCGTCAGGCGCTGGCCGGCCTCGTCGGCGACCGGCGATCCGGGGCCGGCGGACCCAGAAATCTCGCGATGATCGGGCAAGGTCCTTCCGCATTACCCTGCCGGAGAGCCCGCACTCAATCCGGTCCCTGACAGACAGAGGGGGTGGGAGCTGCCGCTCCCACCCCGCCGCCCTCTCGCAAAGCCGCGTTCGATACCTATCGATAGAGGCTCTTGACACTACTCCACGTCGTGGATTCCGTCGGGACCACGGCGCAGAAGAAGTCGACCGCGGTGGTCAACTCGGATTCCTCGATCGCGCTGCCGAACGGCGCCGCCGTATGGAAGGTGACGTCGACGTGATACTGGCCCGGAGGCGCCGTCACGGTCCACTCGCCGTAGAACTGGAATCGCTGGGTGGGGTAGGTGTCCTGGGCCCGCGTCAGGGATCCCGCCCAATCGATGACCTCGAGGGGATTGCCGCGATCGTCCGAGAGGACCACGGTGTAGTCGAGGTCGAGCTGGAACACCGCCGCGCGGAACCGGACGATGATCTCGGCCGACCAGCCGAGACAATCGGCGGAGGCGTCGAGATCCGTCAACCTGGTCGCGGACGCGGCCGCCGGAAGCAGGAGCGACGCGAGCAGGGCCGCAAGGAGCATCTTCTTCATGGCCGGATACCTCGTTCTCCGAATCGTTCTGTGGAGCGAACCGGACTCGTGTTGACCGGAAACCAGGGAATGATATTAACATTCGAGGCACAGAAACGCAAGAATATAAATAATCCGTTTTCGCTCTCGTAATTAATCCTCGCTCGTCAGCGCATCCCGTCCAGGGCGAGATGGATGGTCGAATCGAGTTCATTATCGAGACCGATCCTCAGCAGGCGCCAACCGCCGTGACCGGCGCGCAGGGCCACCAGGGGACCTCGGCGCGCCGGACCGGCCAGAAACGAATCGAGGGCATCGCCCGCGCGGGCCGGCGGAGTCGGGGGCAATCCGGCATCCCGGAGACGCTCGGCCCACGGCGCGGGGTCGGCTGGCCCCGCGAGCCGGACTTGCAGCATCGCCTGGTCGTTCGCCAGCCGCGGCCACACCCGGCCGAGCGCGGTGATCAGGCGCGCGAGATCCTCTCCGGGCGTGGCCAGCAGCATGACCGTCGGCCCCGCGCCGGCGACGCTCCCGTCACCGGCGCCAGCGGCGAGCGCTCGTTCCAACGGTTCGATCAGCGCGGTCTCGACGAGGACGGCGGGGTCCCAGCCGGCGGTATCGACGTCGAGCGGAAGCGACACGCGGGTCGTGTCGCCGGGCTCGACGCGGAAGGACCGCAGCCGGCCGCACGCGCTGCCGCCGGGAACCCGCGTCACCGCGCCGAGGACGTAATCGCCGGCGTCCAGCGGCTGCAATCCGAGGTGGAGGTCCCACCACCGGTGCTCCAGCACGCCGTCGCCGGGCTCGGCCACCATGAAATGGCGGTAGGGCTCGGCGTTGGCGACCGGCAGACCGCCGCGAGTCAGCGACACGTGCAGCCACCCGCGGCCGGCCGGGCCGGCTTCGTTCGGCCGCTGGGGATCCGGCGCGAGCGGATCCACCTCGCGCCAGTCGCCGTCCCAGATCTCGACCCGGCCGAGACGCCAGCGGGCCGGCACCCCCGCGCGCCGGCACAGGCCCACGAAGCAGACCTCGAGGTCGGTTCGCCGGGCGGCGCGGAGGCGCCACGTCTGGTGCGGCGCGAGCGGCTGGCCCAGCGGTCCGTCGGGCGCGACCTCCAGGCGCGCGGCGAAATCCGCGATCCACGCGGCGAGCGTCGCGTCGGCGCTCGCGGCGAGACGCCAGACCGGCAGCGCGGTCCGCCAATCGCACCCGGGCTCGTCGGCGATCCGGCCGGGCAGCACCCCCTCCCGCCAGATGCTGTCGGGGACCGCGCGGCCCCAGGCCTCGTGAACGGCGTCGCGGACGGACAGCGCGGCCGTCACCTGGGCGCGCACGTCCCGCTCGCTCCACTCCAGCAGGTCCTTGTCGTCGGCCGCGGCGAGGAACGCCGTCAACGCCTCGCGCTGCTCGGGATCGTCGGCCCAGGACAGCATGCGCACCCAGACCGAGGGCGAGTCGAGCGGTTTCGCGAGGATGGCGTCCCACCGGGACCGCAGCGGCGCGGGCAGCGAGTCGACCAGGGCCTTCTCCTCGGCGTCGAGCTCCCTTACCTTGCGGCGCTCGGCGGCGCGGACCGCGACGAGTTGCCGGTGGCGCGCCAGCTCCGCGCCGGACACGAGGTCCAGCGCCCGCGCAGGCGGCGCCGGCGGCTCCGGATAGCGCAACCAGAACGGGGCCGAGGCGACCAGATCGTAGCGGTCGTCCCGGCCGAGCTCGACCGTCACGGCGCCGCCGGCCTCGCCGCGCACCACGCGAAGCAGCATCTCGCCGTCGGACGCCGCGGTCAGGGCGTACTCCCCCGGACCGAGATCGAGGCAGGCCCCGGGCTCGAGGCGGGCGATGGCGCGCAGAGTCCCGTAGTTGAGCACGTTGACGTGGATCGGAGCGTCCGGCGCGCCGGCCACGGTCGCCCGCAGCGTGAACGGCCGCGTGTAGACGGCGGTCGAGTTGACGATCGTGGCTCCGTCCGCGGCCCGGTACAGCGGTTCGCCGGCCGGCGTGAATTCCCCGTAAGCCTGGCTGCGCACGAAGCCGGCGCGGCTGGCCGGCCCCGAGAACCAGGCGTCGTCCAGGCAGGCGCGGTCGTCGCAGCTCTCGGCATAGTGCCAGCGTCCGTCGGCCCAGACCTCGACCCAGGCGTGGTTGTCGTCGGTGAAGGTCCAGTACGGGGTCGAGCAGGGTCGCGCCGGCAGCCCCGCCGCGCGCAGCGCGCAGATCGTGAGGATCATCTCCTCTTCGCACCGGCCGAGACCGTGCGCGAGGGTCGTCAGGGGTCCCTGATCCCGGCTGCTGGTCGGCGTGTACGTGGCGTGCTGGCGGCACCAGCGGTTCACCGCGAGGGCGACCTCCTCCATCGAACCGCAACCGGCGACGAGCGGCGCCAGCTCCCGCGCGAGGCGCCCGCGCCACGGCTGGACCGGCTCCTGCGACACGCGATGAGGCACCACGTAGTGCAACCAGAGGTCGTCCGAGAGCTGGTCGCGCCAAGGCGCCTGGCGGCGGGCGGCGCAGGCGAAGGCGACGTGCTCCTGCAGGGTCACGAGGTCGAGCGTGACGAGGTCGGACGGCGGCAGCCAGGCGAGCAGCCAGTCCGCCGCCGCGCGCTCAGCCGAGGTGTCCGGCAACGTGGCGTGCCACGCCGCGAGTGGCCCGGCCTCGACGTGAGCGGCGATCGCCGCGCGGACCCGGTCGCCGAGATCGTCGCCCGGGCCCGGCGCGTCGCCGGCGGCGAACCCGGCGGCAGGTATCGCGAACGTGCAGGCTGCGAGCAGCGGGAGCGCGAGGCGCCTGGCGAAGCGATGCCGCACGGCGGGTCCTTTCGGCAGAGGATGGCCGGCGCCTACCGGCGCGCTCGGCGCAGCGTGGCGACCGCGACGGCGATCAGGCCCAGCACGACGAGCCCCGCCACGACCGGCACCAGGATCGCGAGCAGGCCGAGCCCGGCGGAGCCGCCGGTCTCGCCGGCCGCCACCGCCGGATTGCCGAGACCGCCGGTGGTCGTGGTGGATGCCAGGCGGACGCCGACCGTCGCCGCCTGGACCAGGCTGGCCACTCCGCCGCCCGCGATGATCGCAAGCGGCCAGCGCACGGCTGGGCCGAGATCGAGCAGGGTCGCCGCCATGATCAACGTGCCGGCGACCGCGGCGAGCGGCGTGGCGATCACATCGAGCAGATGATCGAGCCAGGGGATCTGGTAGGCGGCGATCTCCAGCACCGTCGCGCCCGCGAACGCGACCAGCGCCGGCGTCGAGGTCAGCCAGGCGAAACCGCCCGCGAGCTCGAGATGGCCCAGGCGAGCCGCGAGCCCGGCGATGAGCAGCGGCAGGAAGACGCGCAGGCCGGCCGCCGCCGCGAGGCCGAGTCCGAGCAGACCGGCCGCCAGCAACTCGAAGTTCATCGCACCTTCCCCGCGATCGCTCGCTTTCCTCTGGCAGGCGGACCCGCCCCGCGATACGCTCGCGACGCCCGGGTCGGACCGCCGTCGCCAAACGTATCGCACGGCATCACGCGGGTCCAGCCCGCAGTGGGAGATCCCATGGACGAGTTCGTGCGCCCGGCGTCCGGAACGCCGCCGACCCTGCCGACGATCACGCTCTGGGCGCTCGCGGTCGCCCTGACCGCGGCGATCGCCATCGTGGTCGCCAGGTTCCTGTCCGGCGTCCTGGCCGGGCTCGCGCTTGCTCTGTCGCGCCGGAACCGCGTCGGCAACCTCGTGCGGATCGGCGGCAGGTTCGGTCGCGTCACCGCTCGCGGCTTGCTGGCCAGCGAGGTCCTGACGGAGGAAGGCGACCTCGTCACGGTCCCGCATCGTGCGGGCGCCCTCGCTCCGCTCCTGTCGGGTCGGTCGGCGCCGGTGTCGATCGCGACGGACGTCACGCTGGGGCACGACGTCTCGCGGGCCGCGGCCGAGGCCCTGCTGCGCGCCGCCGCCCGCGACGCCGACCTGGCGGCTCCCGCCGTCTTCGTCCTCGCTCTGGGCGATCGCGCGGTGACCTACCGCGTCGCCGGGTCGCTGGCCGACCTGACGCTCGCCCTCGACGCCCGCGCCCGCCTGCGTGCGGCGGTGCTCGACCGGTTGCAGGGCGGCGACGTCGCGACGACGGCGCCCGAGATCGCGGCGCCGTCCGCCGCGGTCGATGGCGCCGCGCGATCGGCTACGGACGAGGATCTGGACGCGGCGACCGTCGAGCAGCTCCGGCAAGCCCACGAGAAGACGCGGGCGGCGATCGCGCGCCTCGCCGACCCGCCCGCCGACCAGGATCTCGCCGAGGCCAGGCGCCGGCAGGAGACGTTGGTTCGCCGGCTGGCGCGGATCGAGAAGCTCATCTCGGCGCGCCTGGCGGCGTCCCCGGACCGGCGGTCCGACGAACGGGCCGGCCGGCCGGGCTGAGGCAGATCCTACGCGTCCAGCACCTTCAGGATCTCCGCGGTCCGGCGGCGCATGAGCGCCGCGTCGCCGCGGCTCTCCACATTCAGACGCAGCAGCGGCTCGGTGTTGCTCTGACGCAGGTTGAAGCGCCAGTCGGCGAACTCGCAGGACAGCCCGTCGGTGCGATCGACGGCGACGGCGGCCCCAGCGTAGCGGGCCTCGATGCGGGCGAGCGCGCCGGCGGGGTCGGCGAGGCGGCGGTTGATCTCGCCGCTGGCGGGAAACGCGGCCTGCATCGCGCCGACCAGCTGCGACAGCGTCCGCCGGCTCGTGGTGATCTCCTGCAGGACATAGAGCCAGGGCAGCATCCCGCTGTCGCAGTAGGCGAACCCGCGGAAGTAGTGATGCGCCGACATCTCGCCGCCGTAGACCGCGGTCTCGGCGCGCATCCGCTCCTTCATGAACGCGTGGCCGGTCTTGTTCATGAGGGGGATCCCGCCCGCCGCGCGCACGACCTCGATCGTGTTCCAGACGAGGCGCGGATCGTGGACGATGCGCCCGCCGGGCTCGTCGCGCAGCGCCGCGCGCGCCAGCAGGCCGACGAGATAGTAGCCCTCGACGAAGTCGCCGCGCTCGTCGAAGAAGAAGCAGCGATCGAAGTCGCCGTCCCACGCGAGGCCCAGGTCGGCGCCGTGGCGGCGTACGGCTTCGGCGGTGGCGGCGCGATTCTCCGGCAGCAGAGGATTCGGGATGCCGCTCGGAAAGGTCCCGTCCGGGGTCTCGTGCAGGTGGTGCCACCGTCCCGGCACCTCCGCGGCGAGCGCGCGCACGACCGGGCCGGCGCAGCCGTTGCCGCCGTCGGCCACGATGGTCAGCGGGGCGAGGCCTGCGACATCGACCATCGCGAGCAGGTCAGCGACGTAGGCCTCCTGAATCTCCTCGCGCGACACGCGGCCCCGGTTCGGCGCGACCGCGAGCGCGCCGCCGGTCGCGAGGTCGCCGATCTCGTCGAGACCGGAGTCGCCGCTGATGGGGCGCGCGGCATCGCGCACGAGCTTCATCCCGTTGTAGTCCATCGGATTGTGGCTGGCGGTGACCATGATGCCGCCGTCCAACCGGCGCCGGTCGGTCGCCCAGTAGACCATCTCCGTGCCGCAAAGGCCGATGTCCAGGACGTCGCAGCCGGCGTCGCAGACGCCCCGGATCACGGCCTCGGCCAGGCCGCGGCTCGTGAGCCGGCAGTCGTGGCCGACGCAGAACGACCGCGCGCCGAGGAAGCGCGCCGCGGCGAGCCCGACCCGGTACGCGAGGTCGGCGTCGAGCTCGTCGGGCACCCGGCCGCGGATGTCGTAAGCCTTGAAACAACTGGGCCTCGTGCCGGCCATGGTCGACTCCTCGCGCCGGCGCGCCGGCGCCGCGCTCGTGGTTTGCTGCAGACACAATCTGGCACACGCGCTAGATTCGAGCCAGCAGACAAAACCCGACCGGCCCCGGACCCGGCGCCGGCTCCCCGTTCCCGGCGGAAGGAATCGCGATGCGCACATTGTCGGTCCTGATCGTGGCGGTCGCCCTGGGTCTCGGCACCGGCTGCGTGAAGATGCAGATGGAGACGGTCATCGAGTCCGACGGATCCGGAACCTGCACCGTCGCCTACGGCATGAGCCGGGAGGTGGCGGACGCCATCGCCAAGATGAGCGAGCTCGATTCCGGCACGATGGGCGGCAGCGCCGAGATGCCGTCGCTCGAGGACATGACCCGCGACAACATGGAAGCTGCCTGCCGAGAGGCCGGTGTGAAGCTGGTCGACCATCAATACACCGACGACGCGAGCGGTACCCACCTGACCATGAAGCTCGCGTTCGACGACGTGGCGAATCTGTCCGGCGCCCTCGACGCCCTCGGCGCGAATGAAGACGGCGGACGGGAGCATCTCGGCATCTTCCAGGCCGGCGACGGCAACCTGATCCTGAAGGTGATCGCGGCCTCCGACGAGGAAGCCGCCGAGGAGCCGGCCGAGGAGGAAGAGACCGCGGACGAGGACGAGGCCGGCGGCGAGGAGGATATGGCCAAGATGCAGGAAGCCATGCAGTACATGGGCGTCCTGATGGCCCACAGCAACGAGCTGGACGTGCGCATGACCGTCACCGTGCCGGGCGACGTGGTCAGCAGCAACGCTCCGGAAGTCGAGGGGCGGACCTCGATCTGGGCGATCAACGCGTCCAACATGATGGCGGCCCAGTCCATGGACATGGAGCCGGAAATCGTGTTCTCGGGCAAGGGGCTGAAGATCAAGGCCGGCGAGGAAGAGTAGTCGTCGCTCGGGGCCAAGCGCGAGCCCCGGCCCGCGGGCCGGGGCTCGGTCATGCCGGCGGGGACGCCCCGACCAAGGTCAGCCGCCCCGGCCCGGGTCCGCGAAGGCGCGAGCGCCCATCTCCCGATCGATCATGAACAGGCCGGGCCCCTGGGCGCCGACCATCCGCAGCTTGCCGACCAGCGCGACGACGTTCGCTTCCTCCTCCACCTGTTCCGAGATGAACCACTGGAGCATGGCGTGCGTGGCGTGGTCCTTCTCGCTGATCGAGAGATCGGCCAGCGCATTGATGCGGCCGGAGATCATCCGCTCGTGCGCGAGCGCGGCCTCGAACGCGGCGAGCGGCGACGGCCAGTCCCGCTGCGGTTTGCCGATCGCTTCCAGCTCGACGCGGCCGCCCCGCTCGGCGATGTAGCGGTAGAACTTGAGCCCGTGGAGCTGCTCCTCGCGAAACTGGACGGTCATCCAGTTCGCCATGCCGACCAGCCCCTGGTCCTCGAAGTACGCCGCCATCGCGAGGTAGAGGTAGGCGGAGAAGAACTCTGCCTGCAGCTGGTCGTTGAGAGCCTTGTGCATTCGTTCGGTCAGCAAGATGGTCCTCCTTGGGGTACGCGGCAGTCTAGGCTTCGAGAAAACCGTCGAGAGCCGCGAGCAGCTCCTGGTGCTTCTCCTCGTCGCGGCGCAGGAAGGTCATCAGGATTTCCTGGATCATGAGCTCGTGGCCCGCGAGCGCTGCCAGGCTGGCCTCCGCCAGCCTCACCGTCTCCTTCTCCATCGCCAGGTGGGCCGCCAGCTTGTCCCGCACGAGGTCGACATCGGCCTGGGTCAGGCCCACGACGGTGGATTCGAGGCTGTCGATGATCAGTTGCTGGACCCGGTGATGCATCTCGCTGTCCCGCTGGACGATCTGCATGATCAGGGTCACGATGGGATTGCTCGTCAGTTCCATCACGCTGCCCGTGAGCGTGATCTGCGCGTGCTCGAGCTTCTGCCACTCCCGCAGGTTCTCGATCAGCTGCCGCTGGAGTGCCCTCGTCGACATGGCCGTCCTTTCGCCGCGCGATCGTCCGGACGGAGCATCCCGTCGTCCAAAGAGTAGAATGAGACGCGCGGTTTGCAAGTGGCGTCCGTCCGTCCCGGGATGATGCCACGCCCGGTTCCGGTTTGCGACGGCTTTTCCTGTCCGTATCATGTGTCATCGGTACGGCCCGCCCGCCGCCAGGGCGGGCCTCCCGTCTGTCTACGCCGGGCGGGTCGGCGATCGCGCCGCGAGCTGGAAAGGACGCGCCCATGCCCAGGAAGACCCTCGCCGAGTTCACCGTCGAATTCCTGCAGATCCTCGACGAAGACGGCAACTTCGACGCCGACCTCGAGCCAGATCTGCCGCCCGCCGAGTTGCTGCGCCTGTACCGCGGCATGGTTCGCGCGCGCGAGCTGGACCAGCGGATGCTCAAGCTGCAGCGCCAGGGTCGAATCGGGACCTTCGGCCCGTGCACCGGGCAGGAAGCGCCGAGCGCGGCCGCCGCCCTCGCGATGCAGAAGGACGACTGGTTCGTCGGCGCGTTCCGCGAGCTCAGCGGCCGGCTCCTGCGCGGCGAACCGCTCACCAACCCCCTCTACTACTACAACGGCTGGGAGGAAGGCAATGTCCAGCCGCCCGAGGTGGGGCGGCGCATGCTGCCGCTCGCCGTCGTGGTCGCGAGCCAGGTGCCGCAGGCCGCGGGACTCGGCTACGCCGTCAAGTACCGGGGCGAGCAGTCGGCAGTGGTCTGCTTCCTGGGAGACGGCGCGACCAGCGAGGGCGATTTCCACGAAGGCCTGAACTTCGCCGCCGTCTGGCAGGCGCCCGTGGTCTTCGTCAGCCAGAACAACCAGTGGGCCATCTCGATTCCCCGCGCGCAGCAGACCCGGTCGCGGACCCTCGCCCAGAAGGGCATCGCCTACGAGATCCCGTGCCTGCAGGTGGACGGCAACGACCCGCTCGCGTGCTACGCGGCGATCAAGGAAGGACTCGACCGCGCCCGCGCCGGCGGCGGTCCGACCTTGATCGAGGCCGTGACCTACCGGCTCCTGATGCACACGACCGCCGACGACCCGCGGAAGTACCGCGACGAAGCCGAAGAGCAGGAATGGTGGCGGAAGGAACCACTCTTGCGGTTCCGCAAGTACCTCGAAGCCAAGCGGCTGTGGGACGAAGCTCGCGAGAACGCCCTGCGCGACGAGGTGCGGGCCGAGGTCGACGCGGCCGTCGCGACGTTCGAGGAGACCGCCCCGTGGCCGCCGGACCGCCCGTTCGAGCACGTGTTCGCCCGCAGCGAACCGCACCTCGACCAGCAGCGGCGCGAGTTCCTCGCCGGCCTGAAGGAGGACGCCGATGCCTAAGCTGACCATGGTGCAGGCGATCAACCTCGCCCTGCAGCAGGAGATGGCGAAGGACGATCGCGTGCTCATCCTCGGCGAGGACGTCGGCGTCGACGGCGGCGTGTTCCGCGTGACCGAGGGGCTGCAGGACGCGTTCGGTCCGACGCGGGTACTCGACACGCCGCTCGCGGAATCCGCCATCCTCGGCACCGCGATCGGCATGGCCGTGGCGGGCCTGCGGCCGGTCGCCGAGATGCAGTTCTCCGGCTTCAGCTACCTGATGGTCCACCAGTGGGAGGGCAACGCGACGCGGATGCGCAGCCGCACCCAGGGCCAGCATACCTGCCCGCTCGTGGTCCGCATGCCGTACGGCGGGGGAGTCCGCGCGCTCGAGCACCACAGCGAGAGCCGCGAGGCCGTGTACGCGCACATTCCCGGCGGCAAGGTCGTGATCCCGAGCGGCCCCCGCAACGCCCGTGCGCTGCTCGTGGCGGCGATCCGCGACCCGGACCCGGTGGTCTTCATGGAGCCCAAGCACAGCTACCGGAGCTTCCGCGAGGAGGTGCCCGAGGCCGAGGAGGTCATGCCGATCGGGCAGGCCCAGGTGGTCCAGCCCGGCAGCGACCTGACCGTGGTCGCCTGGGGCGCCATGATGCGGCCGTTGCTCAAGGCCGTGGAGCAGGTCGGCGGCGAGACCGGCGCGAGCATCGAGGTCATCGACCTGTTGACCGTCAGCCCGCTCGACAGCGCGACCATCTGCGACTCCGTGCGCAGGACGGGCCGCTGCGTCGTCGTCCAGGAGGCGCCGCGCAGTTTCGGCGTGGCGAGCGAAATCATCGCCCGCCTCAACGACGAGGTGCTACTGTACCTCGAGGCTCCGGTCAAACGGCTGACCGGCTACGACGTGGTGACGCCGTACTTCGGGCGCGAGAAGGCGTACATCCCGCCGCTTCCCCGCATCGTCCGCGGCCTGCGCGAGACCCTCGCATTCTAGGAGGCGAGCCGTGTTCGAGTTCAACCTGCCGGACCTGGGCGAAGGCATCGCGGAGGGCGAGATCCTCAGGTGGCACGTCGCCGTCGGCCAGACCATCGCCGAGGACGCCCCGCTCGTGGACGTGGAGACCGACAAGGCCGCCGTGACCATCCCCTCCCCGCGGGGCGGCAAGGTCACGGCGCTCAGCGGCAAGGTCGGCGACGTCGTGAGCGTGGGCGCGCTCGTGGCGGTGATCGACGACGGCGCGGCCGTGGCGCCGGCGACGCCCCGCCCGCGGGGTGCGGCCAGGCCGCCGGCCGGTGTCGCCGCGCCCGCCGCCACCGCGCCCGCCGCGGCGGCGTCCTCGCCGGCGGCCGCCGCGCCCGGCGGCGGCCGGCGCCCCGTGCCCGCGACGCCGGCCACGCGCCGGCTCGCGCGCGGGCTGGGCGTCGACATCGATGCCGTGCCGCCCAGCGGCCCGGCCGGGCGCGTCCTGCCCGAAGACGTCCGGCGTTTCGCCGCGGGCCCGTCCGCCGAGGTCGCGAGGCCGGCGCGCGCCGGCGCCGCCGGCGCCGCCCCAACGCCCCCCGCGCCCGCCGAGCCGCACATCCCGGCCAAGGCGGTGCGCGACGACCAGGCGTTCGCCGAGTTCGCCGCGCACGCGTCGGCCACGATCCCGTTCCTCGAGCTGGAGCCGATGCCCGACTTCGCGGCGGACGGCCCCGTCGTCAGCGAGCCGCTGCGCTCGATCCGCCGCAAGGTCGCGCGCAAGATGGTCACGAGCATGGCGCTCGTGCCGCACGTCGCGCACATGGACGACGCCGACGTCACCGCGCTCGAGAAGTTCCGCCGCGCCCAGAAGGCCGCGCGCAGCGACGACCCCGGCATCGGCAAGCTGACCTTGATGTCGTTCGTGATCAAGGCGGTGACGGCCGGCCTGCGCGCCGCGCCCGCGTTCAACGCCAGCCTCGATCCGTTCAAGGAAGAGATCATCTACAAGAAGTACTACAACATCGGCTTCGCGACGGACACCGGCCGCGGGCTCGTCGTGCCGGTCATCAAGAATACCGATCGCAAGAGCATCCGCGAGATCTCGGCGGAGATCGCCGACAAGGCCGCGCTCGCCCGCGAGGGCAAGCTGCCGGCGGAGGACATGCGGGCCGGCACCTTCACGATCACGAACGTCGGACCGCTCGGCGGGACGGCGCTGCTCGCGACGATCAACTACCCCGAGGTGGCGATCCTCGGCATGGGCAAGGTCCAGGAGAAGCCCGTGGTCCGCGACGGCCAGATCGTGATCCGCCAGATCCTGCCCCTGACCCTGGCCTTCGACCATCGCATCGCCGACGGCGCCGATGCCGCCCGATTCGTCGCCGAACTGATCCGCCAGCTGTCCGATCCCAACCTCCTGCTGCTCGAGACCTGAGAGGTGCCGACATGGTGATGGGGAGCTTGCGCCAGGAGACCCAGGTCGCGGTCATCGGCAGCGGACCCGGCGGCTACGTCGCCGCGTTGCGCCTCGCGGACCTCGGCAAGGAGGTCGTGCTCGTCGAGGAGCGCGACCGGCACGGCGGCACCTGCCTGCTCGAGGGCTGCATCCCCTCGAAGACGCTGATCCACGCGGTCGAGGTCAAGGAAGCCGCGCTCGCGGCCGTCAGCTTCGGCCTCGGCTGCACGGGCACCAGCATCGATCTGGACCGCCTGCGAACGCACACGGACGAGGTCGTGCAGGGGCTCAGCCAGGGCGTCGCCGGCCTCTTGAAGCGGCGCGGCGTCACCACGGTCCGCGGCCGCGCGAGGTTCAGCTCGAACCACAGCCTGGAGATCGAGAGCGGCGAGATCAGCGGCGTGGACTTCGAGCACTGCATCATCGCGACGGGTTCGAGCCTCAACCGCCTGCCGCCGGGGATCACGAACAAGGTCTGGTCGAGCGCCGACGCGCTAACCCTGCCGCGGGTCCCGTCGACCCTGCTCGTGGTCGGCGGCGGCTACATCGGCCTCGAGCTCGGACTCGTCTATCAGGGCCTGGGTTCGCACGTCTCGGTCGTCGAGTTCAGCCCGCACCTCTTGCCGGGCGCGGATCACGATCTCGTCGAGGTCATGGTGAAGTCGGTCAGCCGGCGGCTCGACGAGGTCCTGCTCGAGTCGAAGGTCGTCGCCATCAGCGAGGAGGCCGCCGGCGGGTTCAAGGTGCGGATCGCGCACGATCTCGAGGAATCCGAGCGCACCTTCGACATGGTCCTGGTCGCGATCGGGCGCCGGCCGAACACCGAGAACCTCGGCCTCGAGCACACGGGGATCGAGGTCGGTGTGCGCGGCACGATCCGGACCAACCAGGAATGCCGGACGACCGAGCCGAACATCTTCGCCATCGGGGACGTCGCCGACGGCCCGATGCTCGCCCACAAGGCCAGTCGCGAGGCGAAGATCGCGGCCGAGGTGATCTGCGGGCAACCCGGGGCGTTCGACAACCGCGCCATCCCGGCGGTGGTCTACACCGACCCCGAGATCGCCTGGACGGGGCTCACCGAGCGGGAGGCCGCGGCGGCGGGCACGGAGATCCGCGTCGGTCGTTTCCCGCTCGCCGCGCTCGGCCGCGCCCGCACCCTCGACCGCACCGACGGGCTCGTCAAGATCATCTGCGATCCCGCGACCGGGTTGATCCTCGGCGTCGGCATCGTCGGACCGCACGCCAGCGAGCTGATCGCCGAGGGGACCCTCGCGATCGAGATGGGCGCCACGCTCGAGGACCTGATCGCGACGATCCACCCCCACCCCACCCTGTCCGAGGCGGTGCTGGAGGCGGCCGAGGCGGCGCTCGGGTCGGCGATCCACATCCACCCGCCGCGCCGGCCGTGACCCGGCCGACTGGCCGCGGCGACCCGGGTCCCTGGAACCTGGACGACGGCCTGATCGCCGCGGCGCGCGCCGCGGCCGCTGCCCGGGTCGCGGTCTACGCCCATCCCGGCACGGCCGTCGTCCTGGGTCACGGCAGCGACCCGGACCGCGAGACGCGCGCCGACCTCGTCGAGCGCGACGGCGTCGCCCTCCTGCGCCGTCGCGGCGGGGGGTGCGCCGTGGTGCTGGATCCTGGCAACCTGGTCTGCTCGATCGCGTTGCCCGTACCGGGGCTCGGGGGGATCACCCGCGCGTTCGCGGCTCTCTCGGACCTCGTCGCTGGCTCGCTCGGCGACCTGGGCCTGGCTGGCGTCGGCCGGGCCGGCGTCAGCGACCTCGTCCTGCGCGACCGCAAGGTCGGCGGTTCTTGCATCTGGCGGACCAAGGGATTGCTCTACTACTCGACGACTCTCCTCGTGGATCCCGACTGGGATCTGATCGATCGATACCTGCCCCACCCACCACGGGAGCCGGCCTACCGGCGAGGCCGACCGCATCGGGATTTCCTCACCAGCCTCGTTGGGGCCGGCCTGGACGGCCCGCCCGATCGTCTCGCCGGCCGGCTGCGACCCCGGATCGAGGCCGGCGTCGCGGCGCTGGCGCCGATACCGGGGTGATCCGCACCGACTCGTCGGTTGATTCGGATAGAATTAACTGTATACTGGGTCCGGGAATCGCGACGCTGGGACCATCCCAAGAGGCGAATACCATGGACGCATACCGTATCCTGATCGTCGACGACCACCCGCTCGTTCGCTCCGGCATCTGCGCGATGCTCGAACTGGACAAGGATCTGGCCGTCTGCGGCGAGGCCGAGGACGTCCCGAGCGCGATGGCCGCCATCCAGACCCTCGACCCCGATCTCGCCCTGGTCGACATCTCCCTGAAGGGCGGCGCCAGCGGCCTCGAGCTGCTCAAGACCATCCGCCAGAAGCACCCCGACCTGAAGACCCTCGCCGTCTCGATGCACGACGAGGAGAGCTACGCATTGCGCGCGCTCAAGGCCGGCGCCCAGGGCTACGTCATGAAGCAGGAAGGCACCGAGAAGATCCGCGAGGCGATCCGCTGCGTGCTCGAAGGTCGGACGTACCTCAGCCAGACCATGACCCAGACCGCGGTCGACCACCTCGGCTCCGGCGGCGTCCCTCGCGACACCACGCCCTCCTCGGTGCTCAGCGACCGCGAGCTCGAGCTCTTCGAGCTGACCGGCCAGGGCCGCGAGATCGCCGAGATCGCCCGCATCATGAACATCAGCCCGCGGACAGTCGAGGTCCATCGCTCCCACATCAAGAAGAAGCTCGGCCTGAAGACCAGCACCGAGATTTTCCAGTGCTCCTACGAGTGGTTGCGGGAACGCGGCATGAAACCCTGACGTCCGGTCGTCGAACGACTCGATCGGCGGGCGGTCCGACCCCGGGCCGCCCGCCGCGTTGTCGACTCCGCGCCTTCAGCGCTCGAGTTGGTCGAGCAGGATCGCCGCCACGAGTTCGATGCCGACCTCGAGGCTCCGCTCGTCCGGGTCGAAGCTCGCCGAGTGCAGCGACATCGCGCGGTCCGGGCGGCCGACGCCGAGCCGGAACTGCATTCCCGGCACCTCGCAGGAAAAGCGGCCGAAGTCCTCGCCGCCCATCCCGGGCAGGTAGGTGAGCACGTTCTCAGGGCCGAGGATCCGGCGAAGCACCGCCTCGACCTCGCTCGCGACCGCCGGGTCGTTGTAGCCCGCGGGCGTGCCGAGCTGGTACTCCAGCAGGGGCGCCGGCGCCCCGGCGGCGGCGGCCAGCCCGTGGACGGTCCGCTCGATCTTGGCCTGGATCGCCGCCCTCGCCTCGGCGTCGCGCGTCCGCACGGTGGCCTCCACCACCACCTCGTCCGGGATGACGTTGCTCTTGGCGCCGCCGTGGATCGAACCGATCGAGACGACGGCCGGATGGTCGGGATCCACCTCCCGCGCCACCACGTCGTTGAGCGCGAGCACCATCCGGGCGGCGAGGCTCACGGGGTCGACCGTGCGGTGGGGATAGGCGCCATGGCCGCCAGTCCCGCGCACGGTGAGCCGGAAGCCGTCGACGTTCGCGGTCGCCGGTCCGGAGCAGACCGCGGCCTGGCCGGCCAGCAGCGTCGGGTGGTCGTGGAGCGCGAAGACCCGGTCGGGCGCGAACGGCCCCGCGAGGACCCCCGCCGCGATCATCGCCTCGGCGCCGGCACCCGTCTCCTCGGCGGGTTGGAACACGAAGACCACGCGGCCGCGCAGCTCCCGGCGCAGGTCCGCCAGGATCCGCAGCGCGCCCAGGGCGACACTCATGTGGATGTCGTGGCCGCAGGCGTGCATCACCCCGGTCACGAGGCCCGACTCGAGGGTGTCGGCCCGGATCGAGCGGAACGGCACGGCGACGTCCTCGGCGATCGGCAGCCCGTCCATGTCGGCGCGCCAGAGCACGGTCGGACCGGGCCGGTCGCCGGCCAGGACGTAGACGAGCCCGAGGCCCCAGTCGCCGGGCACCGGCACCGGCCCGTCGATCGCGGCGACGCGCCCGGCCAGGTAGGCTCGGGTCGAGTCCTCGCGACCGCTCAGCTCGGGGTGCTGGTGGAGCCAGCGGCGATCGGCTACGGTGGCGGGCAGGTGGCGCTCGACGAGCGCGGACAGGTCCGGCGGACCGGCGTGCGCGCGAGTCGCCGCCGCGGACAGGAGAAGCAGCGAGAGCAGCAGACGGCAGGGAGCGGGACGGGGCGCCAAGCTGGACCTCCGTTCGGGTTGAATCGGCAGTCTAGCGCCCCGGCGCCGGGCGCTCAAGGCGTTCTCCCGGAGACATCAGGGCCCGGGCCCCCCCAGTCCCCCGCGGGGCGCGCCCGGGCACGTGGCGCGCATTCGCGGCTGCGTTGACGCCGTCGTGAACGCGCTTATCCATGACAGGGACGCAACCCTCGCCGGAACCACCCGACTCCGTCCGATTGGAGAGGATCCATGGCTGACAATCCCGCCCCGGATCGCGACGCGCTTCGCCAGGTCGAGGACCGCGAGTGGCGCGAATCCCTGGACTACGTGCTCGCGGCGCACGGGCCGGACCGGGTGCGCGAGCTGCTGCGCTCGCTGCAGACCCGCGCCCAGGAACAGGGCGTCAGCATCCCCTTCACGGCCAACACGCCCTACCTGAACACGATCCCGCGCAGCCAGCAGCCGGTCTTCCCGGGCAACCGCGAGATCGAGCGCCGGATCAAGAGCCTGATCCGGTGGAACGCGATGGCGATGGTCGTGCGCGCCAATAAGGAGAGCCCGGGCATCGGCGGCCACATCTCGACCTACGCGTCGGCGGCCACGCTCTGGGAGGTCGGCTTCAACCATTTCTGGCGCGGCCCCCACCACGAGTGCCTGGGCGACCAGATCTTCTTCCAGGGCCACGCCTCCCCCGGCGTCTACGCGCGCGCCTTCCTGGAGGGCCGCCTCGGTGAGGGCGATCTCGCCCGCTTCCGCCGCGAACTGGACCCCGCCGGCGGCCTCTCGAGCTACCCCCACCCGTTCCTGATGGGCGATTTCTGGGAGTTCCCCACGGTCAGCATGGGCCTGACGCCGCTGCAGGCGATCTACCTGGCGCGCTTCAACCACTACCTCGTGGACCGCGGCCTGCGGCCGCGGTCCGGCCGCAAGGTCTGGGCGCTCCTGGGCGACGGCGAGATGGACGAGCCGGAGAGCCTGGGCGCGATCACCCTGGCGTCGCGCGAGCAGCTCGGCAACCTCATCTTCGTCATCAACTGCAACCTGCAGCGGCTCGACGGCCCGGTCCGCGGCAACGGCAAGATCATCCAGGAGCTCGAGGCCGCCTTCCGCGGCGCCGGCTGGCACGTGATCAAGGTGATCTGGGGCAGCGACTGGGACACCTTGCTCGAACGCGACGAGGCGGGCTTCCTCAAGCGACGCATGGAGGAGGTCCTCGACGGCGAGATGCAGCGGTACACGGTGTCGGACGGCGCCTACATCCGCCAGCACTTCTTCGGCAAGTACCCCGAGCTGCTCGCGATGGTGGCCGACTACAGCGACGAGCAGATCCGCAAGCTCGCGCGCGGCGGCCACGACCCCGTGAAGGTCTACGCGGCCTACAAGGAGGCCACCAGCCACGGCCGCGCGCAGCCCACGGTGATCCTGGCCCAGACGATCAAGGGCTACGGCCTCGGCGAGGCCGGCGAGGGCCGCAACGTCACCCACAGCCAGAAGAAGCTGAACCTCGACGAGCTGCGCGCCTTCCGCAGCCGGTTCTCGATCCCGATCTCCGACGCGGATCTCGACGCGACCCCGTTCTACCGTCCGGCCGCCGACAGCCCGGAGATCCAGTACCTGTTGCGGCGCCGCCAGGCGCTCGGCGGCGGACTGCCGCAGCGGAAGGTCGAGCTGAAGCCGCAGGCCTGCGACACGTCGGCGATGTTCCAGGAGCTCTACGACGGCAGCGGCGACCGCGAGGTCGCGACCACGATGAGCTACGTTCATCTGCTGTCGCGGCTCGTCAAGGACCCCGAGATCGGCAGGAACATCGTACCGATCGTGCCGGACGAGGCCCGCACCTTCGGCATGGAGGCGTTGTTCCGGCAGTCGGGCATCTACAGCCACGTGGGCCAGCTCTACGAACCGGTGGACAAGGGCAACCTGCTCTTCTACAACGAGAAGAAGACCGGCGCGATCCTCGAGGAGGGCATCAGCGAGGCCGGCAGCCTCGCCAGCTTCATCGCGGCGGGCACGGCCTACGCCAACAACCACGTCAACACGATCCCATTCTACACCTTCTACAGCATGTTCGGATTCCAGCGCTTCGGCGACCTCGTCTGGCAGGCCTGCGACCACCGCGCCAAGGGCTTCCTCGTCGGCGCCACGGCGGGCCGCACGACCCTCGCCGGCGAGGGACTCCAGCACCAGGACGGCCACAGCCACGTACTCGCGCTCCCGTCGACCACGATCAAGGCTTACGATCCCGCGTTCGCCTACGAGCTGGGCGCGATCATCCACGACGGCATCACGCGCATGTACTGCCGGGGCGAGGTCTGGATCTACTACCTGACCGTGACGAACGAGACCTACCGGCAGCCGCCCATGCCGAAGGACCCGCTCGTGCGCGAGGGCATCCTGCGCGGCCTGTACCGCTACCGGCCGAGCCCGCTCAAGGGCGCCAAGGCGAAGCTGCGCGCGCACCTGCTCGGCTCGGGCGCCATCCTCAACGAAGCGATCAAGGCCCAGGAGCTACTGCACGAGCGGTACGGCGTGGCGGCCGACGTCTGGAGCGTCACGAGCTACAAGGAGCTCTACCGCGACGCCATCGAGGCGGAGCGCAAGCACCTGCTTGACCCCTCCGCCACCGACGTGCCCTGGGTCCAGCAGGTGCTCGGCGAGGAGACCGGGGTGTTCGTCGCGGCGAGCGACTACCTCAAGGCGCTGCCGGCCACGGTCGCCCGCTGGGTGCCCGGCCGCTTGCACCTGTTGGGCACCGACGGCTTCGGCCGCAGCGACAGCCGGGCGCGACTGCGCGACTTCTTCGAGGTCGATCACCGGTACATCGCGCTGGCGGCACTGCACGAGCTGGCCCGCGACGGCGCGCTGGAGCTCGCGGTCGCGCAGCGGGCGATCAAGGACCTGGACATCGACCCCGGCAAGCTCAACCCCCACGTCGATTAGCGACGGCGTGAAGGAGACGACATGACGCAGGAGATCCGCGTGCCCGAGGTGTCCGACGGCGTGACCAAGGGCAAGGTCATCGGCCTGAGCGTCGCGGTGGGCGACCGGGTCGAGGTGGACCAGACGCTGCTGGAGCTGGAGACCGACAAGGCCGTGGTCGCGCTGCCCTCTCCATTCACCGGGACGATCACGGCGATCCTGGTCGGCGAGGGCGACGAGGTGGCGATCGGCCAGGTCGTCATGGCGGGACAGCCGGAGAGCGCCGCGGACCCGGCGGCGCCACCGGCGGCGGCCGCGCCCGCGCCCAAGCCCGCGCCGGCTGCCGCGCCCGCTCCCAAGCCCGGGCCGGCGGCCACGCCCGCTCCCGCGCCGGCGGCGCCGGCGGCGGTCAAGCAGGCGGCCGCAGCCGCGCCGCCGCCGCCGCGGACCGAGAGCTTGCCCCCGGGCGAGGTCGCCCCCGCGTCGCCGGTCGTGCGCCGCATCGCGCGCGAGCTGGGCGTCGACATCGGCCGGGTCACCGGCAGCGGACCCGGCGGGCGCATCTCCGAAGAGGATGTGCGCGAGTTCGTCAAGCGCGTCATGACCGGTTACGGCGCGGCGGCGGGCGGCGTCGCCGCGGTCGCGCGTCCGCTCCCCGCCTTCGCGAAGTGGGGCCCGATCGAGCGCCGGCCCCTCTCCCAGGTGCGCCGGATCACCGCCGACGCGATGGCCTACGCCTGGGCGACCGCCCCGCGCGTGACCCAGGACGACCGGGCCGACGTGACCGGCGTCGAGGCGTTCCGCGAGGACTACAACCGCAAGGCCACCGCCGAGGACAAGCTCACGATGACGGCGATCCTCGTGGCGGTCGTGGCCCGCGCGCTGCGCCTGTTCCCGCAGCTCAACAGCAGCCTCGACCTCGCGGCCGGCGAACTCGTGCTCAAGCAGTACGTGCACATCGGCGTGGCGGTCGACACGCCGGCCGGTCTGCTCGTGCCGGTGATTCGCGACGCCGACCGCAAGGGTCTCGCCACCATCGCGCGCGAGCTCAACGCGATGGCGGCCAGGACTCGCGAGCGACGCATCGCGCCCGCCGACCTCGAAGGCGGCTCGTTCACGATCTCCAACCTGGGCGGGATCGGCGGCACGCACTTCACGCCGATCGTCTACGCGCCGCAGGTTGCGATTCTCGGCGTCTCGCGCGCCGAGATGGAGCCGGTCTGGGACGGCCGCGAGTTCCAGCCCCGCCTGCGCCTGCCGCTGTCCCTGAGCTACGACCACCGCGTGGTCGACGGCGCCGACGGCGCGCGCTTCGTCCGGTGGCTCTGCGCCGCCCTCGAACAACCCCTGCTGCTCGCCGTGGAGGACCGCTGATGACGAAGACCCTCGACAAGGCTGCCCTCGTCGTGATCGGCGGCGGGCCCGGCGGCTACGCGGCGGCGTTCAAGGCCGCCGACCTCGGCCTCGACGTCACGCTCGTCGACCCGGCCGAGAACCCGGGCGGCGTCTGCCTGTATCGCGGCTGCATCCCGAGCAAGGCGCTCCTGCACGCGGCGAAGCTGGTCCGCGAGACCGAGGAGGCCGGAGCGATGGGGCTCGCCTTCGCGCCGCCCGCGATCGACGTCGACAGGCTGCGCAGCTGGAAGGACGGCATCGTCGCCCAGCTCACCGGCGGCCTCGGCGGCAAGGTCAAGCAGAAGAAGATCCGGCACGTGCGAGGTCACGCGCGCTTCACGGGGCCGCGCGAGCTCGCGATCGAGCTCGTCGAGGGCGGTCAGGCGACGCTGGCCTTCGACCAGGCCATCCTCGCGAGCGGCTCGCGGCCGGCGCTGCCGCCGTTCGCGGGCGAGCTGAGCGAGCGCATCCTCGACAGCACCGGCGCCCTCGCGCTGGGTTCGGTGCCCGGATCGCTGCTCGTGATCGGCGGCGGCTACATCGGGCTCGAGCTGGGGTCGGTCTACGCGGCGCTCGGCTCGCGCGTCACCGTGATCGAGATGCTGCCGCAGCTGATGACCGGCGCCGACCGCGACCTCGTCTCCCAGCTCAAGCGCCGCCTCGACGCGCAGTTCGAGACGATCCTCACGAGCACGAAGGTCCTGGCGCTCAAGGAGCAGAAGAACGGCGTCAAGGTCACCTTCGCGGACAAGAAGGGCGAGGAGACCAGCAAGCTCTTCGAGCAGGTGCTCGTCGCGGTGGGCCGGCGGCCCAACGTCGAGAACCTCGGGCTCGAGGCGGCCGGGGTCGCGCTCGAAGGCGGGTTCGTGAAGGTGGACGCCTTGCGCCGCACCACGGCGGACGGGATCCTCGCGATCGGCGACGTCACGGGTCAACCCATGCTGGCACACAAGGCGACGCACGAGGGCCACGTGGCGGCCGCGGTCGCCGCGGGCAAGCCGGCGGCGTTCGAGCCGCGCGGCATCCCCGCCGTATGCTTCACCGATCCGGAGATCGCCTGGGTCGGCCTCACGGAGACCGAGGCCAAGGAAGAGAAGCGCGCGGTCAAGACGGCGAAGATCCCCTGGCGGAGCATCGGCCGCACGCTCACGCTCGGGCGCGACGACGGACTCACGAAGATCATCATCGACCCCGAGAACGACCGCGTGCTCGGCGTGGGCCTCGCCGGCCCCGGCGCGGGCGAGCTGATCGCCGAGGCGGCGCTCGCGATCGAGATGGCGGCGCGGTGGCAGGACCTCGCGCTGACGATCCACCCGCATCCGACCCTGTCGGAGTCGATCATGGAGGCGGCGGAGACGTTCTTCAGTTAAAGAGCCGCTTGACCGCGGTCCAGCTGTGGGGCTCGACCGGGGTCGTGAGGTTCAGGAAGAGCACGTAGTCGTATTCGTAGGTGGCGCCGTCCCAGAAGGTCTGGGAGCCGACCCAGATCCACACCAGCGAGCCAGGCCCACTCCAGGTGATGGACATCGTCGTCGGGCTGCATGGTAAAGTACTCACCACCTGGATTACGCCCAAACCGCAGTATTGAGGGCCAATCTCGACGATGTACGAGCGTTCCTCGGCGTCTCCCGTGATTTCGAGTTCGCCGCTCTCCGGGATGATGACGTGGAACCAGTCTGTGTCGCGCGAACTCTGGCCGCTGGCGTTCAGGTAGTACCCTGACTTGCCGCAGAAGATCGGGCTCGTGATGTCCTGGAAGGGGTAATCAGGCGGCGTATTGCACCCACCGTTCCAGTGGTCGACGTAACCATCGACGATCGGCGGCTCCCCCTCCAGCGCGGCGCCAGCAGGGCACTCGAGGACGCAGGGAACGAACTCCTCGACGTAGCCTGTGTAGATGCCGTGGTCGCCTCCCCACCCGTCGATGACCAGGAAGTACTGCACGCCGCCGAAGACCGGGACGTTCTCGAGCCGCGACGTGTAATCGCCGTAGTAGAAATCGTCGTTGCAGGCGACCAGCGCGAGGTCCGAGTCGTAGATGTAGATCTTGGTGTCGAGCTCGGAACCGAACGTGTCGACAGTGATCCCGAAGTCGTCGTCGGGCGTGAACGTGTAGACGACGTCCGGCGACGTCGAGCCGGCGTACGGGCAGACCTCGTCGTAGTCGTTCGTGTAGCCCGTGGTCGTCCCGTCGAATGTTGCCGGGATCGTGACCGCGACCGCGTCCGCGATGGTGTCGCCGCCCTGGCGCAGAACGTCACGATCGGGCGATGGCGGCGTATTCGGCACGGCCGGCTTGGCGGGACGCGTGACGCCGAGATCGTGGGCCGCAAGCGGCCAGGCGAGCGCGAGCAGGACCAGGTACAGCGCAGCGGCGCGCATGGTCGGTCTCCTCTCGAGCGGCAACACGACCGGGCGATGCAGCACCGGGCCGCAGGTCCCGGCGGCACCGTGGAACGCCGCGACCGCCGTGCGGCTCCTCCCCACAGCCGAGTGTACACCGTCCCGGCAGCGAGGTCCACGACGCCGCCTCTCCTGCCGGTCGGTCCGGCGCGGCGTGGTTGAGTACCCCCGTGACCACGCGCCCTCGGCGACGAACGTCCACGTCCGCTCGCTGTACGTCCGGGCTGACTGGTCGCTAGCTCCGATCGTGACCCCCGCGCCGGCCGCGCCTTTCATGATCCTCGCGGTCCGCAGGCTCGCCCTGCTCGCCGCGTGTCCGCAGCCTCGGCGCCTTCTCGTGCGTGAACCGGTGGCAGCGCGAGCAGAGCGTCACCAGGTTGTCCGGCGCGTTGGTCCCGCCGCGATCGCGCGGCACCCGATGATGCACCTCGAGGAAGCGCGTCGCGCCGCAGCCCGGGGTCGTGCAGCGGTGGCCGTCGCGCGCGAGCACCTGCGCGCGCGTCGCTGGGGGAATCGACGAGCGGTTGGGCTTGACGCCATCGTGAACCCTGGCGTCGCAGGCCAGCGCCTCGGCCTGTGCCGTGGACAGGACCTTCTCCCCCGCGCTGGTGATGACCGCGGACCGCCCGCAATCGGGGCAGCGGCGCACGATGATCTGAATACCCGGCAATGACTTACGAGAGTTGCGCCGGCGCAACTCGGGCTCCGCGGCGGACCTCGGAGCACTGGCCTCGGCAGCAGATCCGGCAGCCTCGATACCGGTCGCGTCATCGGCATCATCATCGACATCGGCAGCGCCCTCGACCAGCGTCGCGAGGCCGGCGAGCAGGATGTCCTCGCGGGTCGCGTCGCTCGGTACGAGGCGGAGCTTGCGCACGCGCTCGACGAGTCCCTCGAAGCGCGCGCGCTGCGGGCCGTCGAGACGCAACGTGAGGGTGGTCGGCGGGTCGGCCACGGCCGGCGCACCGGCGGGAGCCGGTGTCGCGTCCGGACCCGTCTCGCCGCAAGCAAGCCCGAGCGACGGAGCCGCATTCGCGTCTCGTCGGCGCCTGGCCGCGGCCCGCGCCTGGCGGACCCGGACCTCGAGCTCGCGGCGGCCGACCTTGCTCGCGGTCGCGATCCAGCGCGTCTCGCTCGCCGACGTCGCCACCCGGGCGACCTGCTGCGCCTTGGTCCAGCCGAGCTCGCCCCGGACGACGGCCGCGCGCAAGCGCGGCAGACGCTCGAAACCGTCCGCGAGGCGCGCGAACTGGAAGTAGCGGTTGCGCGAGAAGCCCAGACCCTGGGTCGCGTAGAGCTCGAGGCTCGCGAACCCGAGATCCCGGAACAGAGAGCGGCGGGCGACCTCGGCGAACCACAGGACCGCGCATTCCTGCGCACGGTCGGTCGCCGCGATGGCCTGGCGGAGGGAGGCGTCGACCTTTGCCGCGGCGAGGCCGGGCGTGAAGGACGGGTAGTCGATGGCGGCCATGGTGGGACGCGCATTCTGGGAGGAGGTCGGGGGAGGACGATGGCGAATATAACGCGAAAACCCGGCCGGCGCAAGGTCGATACTCAGTGGTCGATGGATCTGCCCTCCGCGAGTGCCTTGGCGTCGAGCGCAGCGCCGGGAAAAGGTTCTAATCGAAGAGCCGCTTGACGCTGGTCCAGGTCTGGCGCTCGACCGGGACGGGCAGGTTCAGCCAGAGGACGTAGTCGTACTCGTAGGTGGCGCCGTCCCAGAAGTGCTGCGGGCCGACCCAGTACCAGATGAGCGAACCGGGAGTGCCGGTGATGGTCATCGTGGCCTGGGTGCAGGGTCCGATCAGCACGTTCTCGTATACCCCCATGTTGCAGTTCAGCGGAAGTTCGAACGTATACGAAGCCTCCTCCGCATCGCCCGTGATCTCGAGCACGCCGCCCTCGGGGATGAGGATGTGGAACCAGTCCGTGTCGCGAGAGAAGCCGCCGCTGGCGCTCAGGTAATAGCCCGACTTGCCGCAGAAGACCGGGCTCGTAATGTCCTGGAAGGGGTAATCCGGCGACGTGTTGCAGCCGCCGTTCCAGTGGTCGACGTAGCCATCGACGATGGGCGGCTCCCCCTCCAGAGCGGCGCCGGCCGGGCACTCGAGGATGCACGGCACGAAGATCTCGATGTAGCCCGTGTACGTGCCAGCCTCGCCGCCGTACCCGTCGATGACGAGGTAGTACTGCACGCCGCCTGCGACCGCGACGTTTTCGAGCCGCGACGTGTAATCGTCGTAGAAGTCGTCGTTGCAGGCGACCAGCGCGAGGTCTGAATCATAGATGTAGATCTTGGTGTCGAGCTCTGAACCGAACATGTCGACCGTGATCCCGAAGTCTTCGTCGGGCGTGAAGGTGTAGACGACGTCCGGCGACGTCGAGCCGCTGTAGGGACAGACCTCGTCGTAGTCGTTGGTGTAGCCCACGGTCGTGCCATCGAAGGTGGCGGAGATCTCGATCGCGACGGCGTCCGCGATCGTGTCGCCGCCCTGGCGCAGGATATCGGGGTCGGGCGGCGGCGGCGTGAACCGCGCCGCGGGCTTGTCCGGACGCGTGGCGCCCAGATCATGCCCCGCGACCGCCGACGCGAGGGCGAGCATCGCCAGGATCACCGTGACGTCGCGCATGGTCAGCCCCCTCTCGACCGGCGAATCAACCGGGCGACGCAACACCCAGGTGCGGTTCCTGGCGGAACCGGGAAGACGCGCGACGATCGTGCGGCTGCTCGCCTCCGGGATTGTACACCCTCGCGACATGAGAGTCCATGGCTCCGGTCTTCCCTCTTCGCCGGACCGCGAGTTCCCGCCTGGCGCGGCGCACGCGGCGTCCGTTTGCATCCGCCTCGCCCCCGCGCACACTCCAGCGCCGGCAATCGTCCTCGCACACGCACGACGGGCCCGACCGTGGTGGTCGGGCCCGTCGTGTGTGTGCGAGGACGGTTCCGCGCTATTGCACGATCACCATCTTCTTCGTCTCCACGAATCCGCTACCCGTCAGCTTGTAGAAGTACAGGCCCGAACTCACCCGGCGGCCGCTGTCGTCGCGGCCCTCCCAGGTGCGGGAGTAGCGGCCCGCCGGCAGGCTGCCCTGCGCGAGCGTGCGGATCTTGCGGCCGCTGACGTCGAAGATCGCCAGGGTCACCGTGCCCGCGTCGGCCGGTACGTCGAACGCGATCGTAGTGGCAGGGTTGAACGGATTCGGCGCGTTCTGCGCGAGCGCGAAGCGCGTCGGCGCCAGCGCGTCGGGCGCGCCGGTCACGTCGAGGTCGCAGTCGAAGTCCGCGATGTCGTAGAGGGCCCAGTAGTTCAGGCTGCCCGTGCCGTTGGCGCCGCCGTCCCGGATCCGTAGCGTCCAGTCGCCGTCCAGCGGCTCGCCGATGAAGCGGTCGAACGACTGGCCCGGGGTGAGCGTGAGCGGGTAGTTGCCGATGATGTTGTCGGCCGACCCGCCCGAGAACAGGTGCAGGTAGGCGAGCGTACCCGACGGCGAGACCAGGATCAGCACGAGGTCGCCGATGTACGTATGCGTGACGTTGATGTCCATGTTGAGGCCCGCGGACACCGTCGCGCCCGTGCCGGCGATGGTGATGACGCTGTAGATCGTGGTCCCGTCGTTATCGGGCAGCGGGACGTAGGGCGTCTGGATGCCGTACCCGCCGACCGGCACGCCGGTGAAGAGCTGCAGGTGACGGTTCACGACCGCCGGCGAACCGCCGGCCGTGTAGCTCACCTGCAGGTTGAAGGTGATCAGGGTGCCGCACGGGACGTCCGCCGCCACCGAGAACTCGTAGTCGACGTTGCCGGTCGCCACGCCGCTCACCGGCAGGTCGGCGAACGTCGCCGAGTTCTGCGTGACCGTGACGCCGTCGATCGCGGTCGAGAGGACGGCGCTCACGTTGGTCGCGCCGGCGAGGCCGCTGTTGCTGAGCGTGACGCTGACGTCGACCGACTCGTTCGGGTCGGCGGCGCCGTTGCCCGACGGCTCGGCCGTGATCGTGAAGGCGTCGACGCCGATCGCCGGCAAGGGCGCGAGGATGATGTTGTGGACGAGGAACTTCTGGACGAGCACCTCGGCGTGCGGCCCCGACGGCTGCAGCTCCTGCGCGGTGGCGATGATGACGTTCGCGAGGTCGCGCATCTTCAGGCCGCTGCCCAGGCCGAACTGCGATTCGAGCATGATCTGGTCGACCGATTCGCGCGTCTGGCCGTGCGTCTCGACGAGCGTCCGCAGCGACTGGTAGATCGGCGTGCTCCACAGCTCGTCCGACCAGTAGCCGCCGGGGATCTGCTGGTGGGCCTGGTAGTAGGTCGAATGGACGTACTGCGCGCCGGTGGCGTTCAGGATGCGGCCGGCCCAGCACTGGTTGCCCGAGCCGTGGCCGTCCCAGCTGTAGATCCAGTCCGGGCGATACAGCGGACCGTTCGGTGTGGAGTAGCTGTACGAGGCGCCCCAGTAGTCGCCGAAGCCCTCGCCCATGGCGCCGGTGTCGCCGCCGGACCAGCTGTTGTTGATGTCGTGGTTGATGGCATGACCGTACTCGTGCAGGATCACGTCGGCGTCCTCGTTGTCGTCGACGCAGCCGTGGCCGAAGGTGAGCCGGTTGGTGCCGGGATAGTAGGCCGAGTTGTCGGCGCCGCCGAAACCGTCGGTGTCGGCGCCGATCGAACCGTACTGGATGCCCGTCGCGCCGACGAAGCCCAGCGACTGCATGTAGCGCTGGTTCTGGTCGAGCTGGAAGTAGGTCATCGCGTCGTTGAACGAGTTGTTGCCGCGCAGGCGGACCCAGTTGCCGTCCGGCGTGGTGCTCGGCGGGGTGGCCGGCGAATCCCAGTCGAGGATGTTGACCCAGGGACCGTTCAGGCGATAGACCGTTCCGTCGAATGCGATGTCGAGCAGGGTCCGTGTGTAGTAGGCGGCCGTGAAGGCGGACGCCGGCGACCCGTCCTGCAGGCTGTCGAGGCGCAAGGTCGTGCGCGGATCGGGATCGAAGACGACGCCGCTGCCGGTGGCGCGGCTCGCGGGAGATGCGAGGTCGCCGGCGCGCTCTAGCTCGCGCGCGGCCACGGCGGCGAAGGCAGCCGGCCTGTAGGCGAGGGGACCCTGGTGCTCGGCGATGCGCTCGGCGAGCGGCCGGTCCGTCTCGTCCGTCTTGAAGCGGACCACGCGGGTATCGGCGAGCTCCACGACCTGGCCCGTCTGGGCGTCGACGCGCACCTGCCAGGCGCCGTCCGGGCCGTCGAGGTCCAGGTCCACGAGCCAGTTCAGGCGGAACGCAGCTCCCTCGGGCGTGTACACGAGGCGGGCGCGCGGCGCCGACCGCAGCTCTCCGTACGCGCGGACGTGGCGCCAGGCCACGTCGTAGGCCGCCTCCTGGTCGAGGGTCGGCTGCGCCAGGGCCGCGTCCTCGTCGGCCACCGGGTACGTGTTGTTGAAGGCCCGCAGGACTCGCCCGTCGCGCTTGGCGATCGAGACGATGGCCTCGGCCTTGTCGACCGGGATGCCGCCCAGCATCTGCTGGAACCGGACATGGCGGGCGAGGAGGCTCTCGCGTTCGCCCGCGAGGGTCAGGTTCGCGAGGTCGGCGGGCAGACCGAAATCGGCCGCGCGCGCCTCGAGGAACGCGCGCGCGGTGCCCTCGGTGGTCGTGCCGAGAATCGCCGGCCATTCGGGGTCGACCACGATCTTGAACGTGGTCCGGTGATCCTGGTGCCGGGTGTCCAGCGGGACGTCGACCGCGAGCGCGGCGCCCGCGCCGGCGGCGAGCGCGAAGAGCGCGGCGCAGAGAACGGCGGTAATGAGGCGATTCATCGGCTTCTCCTTAGCGCGACAGGTTACGGACGCGAACTCGCGGGGTCGGCGGGTCGCGGACAGCCCGACGAGCGCCGCCGCTCAACGAGGCGGCGGCGTCAGATCAGCTAATATGATATCACAATTCGGTAGATTCTGGCACGCACTGTCGAGAACGTGCGCCCGGAACGGCCTCAACGAAGACTGAAACGGTAGGGGACCGCGACCCAACAGGGGACGGGCTGTTCCCGCTGGGTTCCCGGCTCGAAGACCAGCCTCCGGGCGGCGGCGAGCGCCGGCCTGTCCACGAGCGGGTGCACCCCTTTCAGGAGCTCGACCCTGGTCACGGTGCCGTCGACGTCCACCAGCACCTTGACGATCACGGTCCCCTGCAGACCTGCCAGGCGCGCCATCTCCGGGTAGTCGGCGGGGGCGCTGCGCACGAGCCGCGGCGTCCGGGAGCTCGCCACGAACGGCTCGGGCGGGGCGGGCTCGGTCCAGGATCCCGCGCCGGTCGGGATCGCGATGAGTTTCTCGTACTCGGTCACCTCGGGAGCGCCCGGGTCGAGTTCGGCGACGGGAACCACCGTCAGCAGGGGCGGGGGCGCCGGCTGCTCGTTCAGCGGAGCGACCGGCGGCGCCTCCAGCTCGATCTCGACGACCCGGATCTCCTCTTGGCGCAACCGGTAGGGGGTGGGCCGGTACTCGGGGACGACCAGCGCGGCGACCACGACCACGGTCAGGGCCCCGATCACGGACCAGCGCAGGGTCTCCGCATACTGTCGCTTGAAGAGATCGTTGGCGGTCGGTGCGCGAGCGCAGGCGAGGGCGGACACGGGCATCCTCCCGGAGATGTGGGGAGGCGGAGCCCGCGGCGCCGGCAGGGATCGCGACCGGCTGGGAGGCGACGGCGCCGGGGCTTGCCTGACGCAAAGGAATCCGCGTCCCGCAGTCAAGTTCCCCGCTCAGGTCGCGTTCACCGGACCTGGGCCACCGACCAGCCGCGCCTCGCGATGAGCGCCGGAACCCCCTCGTCGCCGCACAGATGGAGCGCGCCGACGACCAAGAACCAGGTGCCGCGGCGCCCCGCCAGACCGTCCGCCATGCCGCGATTGCGCTCGACCAGGAGCTTCTCGTGGAAACGGACGAGCCGCGACTCGTCGCTCCAGTCCTCGCGGTAGATCCTCTCGAGGGTCGCGGGGTCGCCGTCGCGCCAGGCCGCGAGCAGCCGGCCGAACATCGCCTGCATCTCGGCCGGATCCTCGGCGAGCGCCTCGTCGAGCAGGAGCCCGTCGATGACCGCGTCCGGACCGACGATGAGCGCCACCTGTTGCGCCGGCGTCTCCAGCGCGACCACGGGTTTCTCGAGCTCCTTCGCCCGTTCGAGCAGGTGCTGATCGACGCCCCGCGCCGGATCCAGGCCCAGGGTCGACAACATGGACTGCACGACGAGCAGCGCCGCGAGCCCGGGCCGCAGCCGATCGAGCATCGCCGCCGGGACCGGCAGTCCCGGCAGGGTCTGGAGCCGCTCCCAGGTCGCCGCCGCGACGTGCTGCCGCAACGACTCGCCGGGCGGGTAGGTCCCCTCCCTCATCGCGAGCGCCGACACCTCGAGCGCGACGGTCGGGTTGGACACGTCGATCTCGCAGGCGACGGTCTCGGCGGCCGCGAACGCCGCCTCGATCCGCGCGTCGAGCGGATACCAGGCGTCCCGCCCGGCATGGACGGTCCCGAACAGGTAGAGGGTGGCGCCGTCGCGGTCGGCCCGCCACATGAAGAGAGGCTGCGCCGTGCCGAGGGCAGGCACGAGCAGGACGGCGACCATCAGCACGGCGACGAGCAGCCGGCCACGCGACACGAGATGCCCTCCTGGTCGCCGCGCGGCCCGGCGCGACGCCGGGCCCCCGCGGCGCGCTCGCCCTAGCGGCTCTGCTTCAGGTACTTGTAGAAATCCGCGTCGGTCGAGAGGATCAGTCGGCTGCCCGGATCGATCGCGACCTCGTAGCTCTCCATCGTCTTGAGGAACGCGTAGAACTCCCGCGCCTCCGGATTGCGGTCGTAGGCGTCGGCATAGATGCGGGTGGCCAGCGCATCGGCGCGGCCCTTGATCTCCTGGGCCTGCTTGTACGCGCCGGACTGGATCCGCTGCAGCTCCCGCTCCCGTTCGCCGTTGATGCGACTGGCTTCGCCCTCGCCCTCGCTGCGGAAGCGGTCGGCGATGCGCTTGCGCTCGGCCACCATCCTCTCGTAGACCTTCTGCTGCACGTCCTCGACGTAGTTGATGCGCTTGAACTGCACGTCGAGGATCTCGATGCCGAGATCGGTCGTGCGAGCCTGCGCGTGCTGGAGCACCTCCCTTCGGATGTCGCCGCGGCCCGACTGGATGGCCTCGAGCAACACCTCGTCGTCGGCCTCGGACTCGGTCGGCTGCGCCTCGCGGTTGATCGAACGCACGACCTCCATCACGTCGTACTTCGCGATGGCGTTGCGGGTCTCGCCGTCGAGGATGTCGTCCAGGCGTGTCTTGGCGCCCCGCTCGTCGCGCAGGCGCTGGAAGAAGAGCAGCGGATCGGTGATGTGCCACCGCGCGTAGGTGTCGACCCAGATGAACCGCTTGTCCTTCGTGGGCAACTGGTTGGGGTCGCCGTCCCACTCGAGGAACCGCTTCTCGAAGCGGTGGACCTTCTGGATGAAGGGCAGCTTGGTCTTCAGCCCTGCCGTGTTGACCGGCTTGCCCACGGGCTTGCCGAACTGGGTGATGATGACCTGCTCGTATTCCCGCACCACGTAGAACGTGCCGGAGAGCGCGAGCAGCACCAGGATCCCGACCACCAGCCACAGCATGCGGTTCATCGCGCACCTCCCTCGGTCGGGGCCTTCGCCGCGGGCGCGTCGAGGTTCAAGAGCGGCAGCAAGCTCCGGAGCTCGGCGTCGACGATCACCTTGCCCTCGATCTGCGGCAGGACCTCGGCCATCGTCTCGAGGTAGATCCGTTTGCGGGTGACCTCCGGCGCCTTGCGATACTCGTCGTAGAGAGCCACGAACCGCGCCGAGTCGCCGCGCGCCTGGTTGATCCGCTTGAGCGCGTAGCCCTCGGCTTCCTGGATCGTCTGCTGCGCCTCTCCCAGCGCCCGCGGGATCACCTTGTTGTACTCGCTCTGGGCCTGGTTGATCAGCTTCTCGCGCTCCTGCTGGGCTTCGTTGACCTCGTTGAAGCTGGGCTTGACCGCCTCGGGCGGGTCGACGTCCTGCAGCACGACCTGGTCCACCGAGATGCCGATCTCGTACTGATCGCACAGCTCCTGCAGCGCCACCTGGACCTCGTTCGCCACCTCGGCGCGGCCCACGGTGAGCACCTCGTTGACCGTGCGGTCGCCGACCTTGGTGCGCATCACCGCCTCGGTCATGGAGCGGAACGTCCCCTGCGGATCGCGAATGCGGAACGTGTACTTGTAGGGGTCGACCACCCGGTACTGCACGACCCACTCGACCACGGCGGCGTTGAGGTCGCCGGTCAACATGTTCGATTCCTCGCCGAAACCGCGCGTGGCGAACTGCGAGCGGGCGGTGGTCGCGACGGTACGGAATCCGAACTCCTCCTTGAGCTGCCGCTGCACGGGGACCTTCTGGATCGACTCGATGCCGAACGGCAGCTTGAAGTGCAGGCCCGGCTCCGCGTCCCGCACGAACTTGCCGAAGCGGAGCACCAGCGCGACCTCTTCCGGGTCGACCGTGTAGAAGCTGGTGAGCGCGACGACAACGGCGGCGACGCCGACCAGCACGTTGCGGACCAGGCGCCGGTTGGGCTGGGGGAACCGGATCTCCGGCCCCTGCGGCGAGCCATCGAATTGGCGTGGATCGGTCATCATCGTCCTCCGCGGTCCAGGGGGGTTCGCTCGCACCGGACTCTACCGCGCGCGCCGGCGTGCGGCCAGCCGTAAGTCGGGCGCCCTCCCTTGGCGGCCCGGCGTTCGTCTTCCTATCATGGGCGCGCCCGAGATAACCGTCGAACCAGCGATCTATTCGCTCCAGCCCGAGGAGGAACTCCATGACCCACGCGCTGCCCGCCCTGCCCTATCCCCATGACGCGCTCGCGCCGTACATCTCCCGGGAGACCCTGGAGTATCACCACGACAAGCACCACGCGGCCTACGTGAACAACCTCAACGGGCTCGTGCCCGGCACCGAGTTCGCGGGCATGTCCCTCGAGGACATCGTCCGGAAGGCGCCCGCCGGCGGCATCTTCAACAACGCGGCCCAGATCTGGAACCACACCTTCTACTTCAACGGCATGAAGGCCAAGGGCGGCGGCGAGCCCGGCGGCGCGCTGGCCAAGGCGATCGACGCCAAGTGGGGCACGTTCGCCGCCTTCAAGGACGCGTTCACCAAGGCCGCGGTCGGCCTCTTCGGCAGCGGCTGGACCTGGCTCGTCCGCACCAGGAAGGGCGACCTGGACATCGTCTCGACCAGCAACGCCGGCTGCCCGCTGACCGACGGCCACACGCCGCTTCTGTGCATCGACGTCTGGGAGCACGCCTACTACGTGGACACGCGGAACGCGCGCCCGAAGTACGTCGAGAACTGGTGGCACGTCGTGAACTGGGACTTCGCGGCGAAGAACCTGGCCGGCTAGGGCCCCTGCCGAGTGCGACCTCGCGGCCCCCGCCCTTCGGCGGGGGCCGCCTCATTCGCCGGCGAGCAGGTCGGCCGCCGCCGCGGCCAGCGCGAAGCCGAAGATCCCCGGCAGCATGAGATTGCTGGGCTGCCGGCGCGTCCCCGGCGCCTCGTCCGGCGACGCGGAATCCGGCGTCCCCGCGACCGGTCCAACCGGCGGTTCCACCGACCACACGGCCGAGACCTGGCCGGGGCCGACCCCGATCTCCCGCAGCCCCTGCCGCACCTTGCGCGCGAGCGGGCAGACCTCCGACTCGAAGATGTCGCCGCAGCGAAGGCAGCCAGGGTCGCGCTTCCCGGCGGCGCCGAGACTGCTCAGCACTCGATAGCCGATCTCGACGCCGTGCGCGAGGAGCGCCACCTTCGCGGCCACGCTGTCGATGCAGTCGACGAGCACCGGAAACAGCTCGCGTTCGCCCGACGGCACCAGGTCGGCGACCGTATCGGGCTCCACGCGCGCGACCACGCCCTCGACCCGCGTGTCCGGACACATCCGGGCGATCCACGCCGCGAGGATCTCGGTCTTCGGGCGGCCCACGTCGGCCGGACCCGCGATCGGGTGGCGGTTGAGCGAGCTCGTGGTGATCCGGTCGAAATCGATCAACTTGAGCCTGCCGATGCCGCTGCGGGCGAGCGCCACCACGCAGTGGGCCCCGACGCCGCCGAGCCCGACCACGGTCGCGCCGCCGCGACGCAAGCGGCCGAATCCCGCGGGGCCGTAGAGATCGACGGTCCGCGTGAAGCGGGGCGGGAAACTCGCGGCCATGCGCGACCTCCGGCTGCAGAATGGGCTCGTCGCGCGACGGAGTCCCCGGTAGCATGCCGTAAGACGCTCCCGTTCGCCACCCGCTTTCGCGGGCCGGTCGCGCCGGCTAGCCGGAGGTCCCCCATGCGGTCCCTGATCTTCGTCTGCGCACTGCTGATCGCGAGCCTCATCGCCGGCGGAAGCCGGTGCGCCCCCGCGCCCACGGACGGGCCGCCGGACGATGCCGCGATCCGTGCGGCCGCCGCCCTGATCGGGCTCGACTTCGACCGCGCCGAGCGCGATTCGCTCGCCGTCGACCTCGCCGACCAGCGCGAGAGTTACGACGCGCTGCGGGCGAACGTGCCCGACAACGCGATCCCGCCCGCGCTGCGTTTCGACCCGCTGGTCGCGTGGCCCGGTGCCGCCGACAGCCTGGCCGCGGCGGCCCGGGCGCCCGGCGCGGCGCCAAACTGGCGGCGGCATCTGCCGGCCGGGGTGGAGCGACCCGCGGATCCGGCCGAACTCGCCTGGCTGCCGCTGCCCGACCTCGCCGCCCTCCTGGTGTCGGGTCAGACCACGAGCGAGGAACTCACGACCCTCGCTCTCGCCCGGCTGCGCGAACACGGTCCGCGGCTCGAGTGCGTCGTCACGCTCCTGGACGATCGGGCGCTCGCGCGAGCCCGCGCCGCCGACCGCGAGCTGGCCGCCGGCCGGTGGCGCGGACCGCTCCACGGCATCCCCTGCGGCATCAAGGATCTGCTCGCAGTCCCCGGCCACCCGACCACCTGGGGCGCCGAGCCGTACCGCGATCAGGTCCGGCCGGAGCTCGCGACCGTGGTCGCCCGGCTCGATACCGCCGGCGCCGTGGTGGTCGCCAAGCTCACGCTCGGCGCCCTGGCCTGGGGCGACGTCTGGTTCGGCGGCAGGACCCGCAATCCCTGGAACCTCGAGGAGGGCAGCAGCGGCTCCTCCGCCGGCTCGGCCGCCGCCGTCGCGGCGGGCCTGGTGCCGTTCGCGATCGGCACCGAGACCTGGGGCTCGATCGTCTCGCCGTGTACGCGCTGCGGCGCGACCGGCCTGCGCCCGACCTTCGGCCGCGTGAGCCGTCACGGGGCGATGTCCCTGAGCTGGTCGATGGACAAGATCGGCCCGATCGCCCGCACGGTGGAGGGCTGCGCGATGGTCCTCGACGCCATCCGGGGACCCGACGGCCACGACCCGACGGTCATCGAGGCGCCCTTCGCGGTGCGCGCGAACGTCGATCCGCGGTCGATCCGCGTGGGTTACCTGGCCGCGCTCTTCACCGACCCCCCGGACTCCGCCGCCGACGCCGATTGGGACCTCGCGCTCGACCGCGCGGCCCTCGACGTGCTGCGCGGGGCGGGATTCACGCTCGTCCCCGTCGCGCTCCCGCCGCGCGATCCCTACCCGCTGGCGTTCATCCTCTCGGCCGAGGCCGCCGCGGCGTTCCAGGACCTCACGCTCACCGGCCGCGACGACCTCCTCGTGCGCCAGGTGCGCGACGCGTGGCCCAACGTCATGCGAGCCGCTCAGTTCATCCCCGCGGTCGAGTACCTGCAGGCGAATCGCCAGCGCCTCCTGCTGATGGAGGACTTCGCCGCGCTCTTCGCCGCGGTGGACGTGTACGTGACGCCGTCGTTCGGCGGCGACGGCCTCCTGATGACCAACCTGACCGGCCACCCGCAGCTCGTGCTGCCGGACGGATTCACCGCGAACGGCTCGCCGCGCTCGTTGAGCTTCGTGGGCCGGCTCTACGGCGAGGCGGAGCTGGTCGCCGTGGCGCGCGCGTACCAGGACGCCACCGACTGGCACGTCCGGCGGCCGCCAGGATTCTAGAGCCCGAAGAGCTGCGCCGCGTTCCGTGTGGTCGCGTCGGCGATCCGGTCCGGCTCGACCCCGCGCAGGTGCGCGACCGTCTCCGCCACGTCGCGCACGTGCCGGGGCTCGACGGCTTCCGGAGGGATTCCCTCCAGTCCGATCGACGGCGCGTCCGTCTCCAGCAGGAGTCGCTCGAGCGGCAGCGTGTTCGCCGTCGCGCGCGTGTTTCGGGCTCGCGGCCGGGTGACCGAGCCGCCGATCCCCAGGTGCAGGCCGAGGCGCAGGAACCGGCGCGCGAGCTCGGGGCTGCGCGAGAACGCGTGCAGCACGCCCTGCAGGCGGGGCGAGAACCGCTCGAGGACGTCGGCCAGCTCGGCGAACGCGCCGCGGCAATGCAGGATCACGGGCAGGCCGAGGTCGCGCGCGAGCTCGAGCTGCTGCTCGAGCGCCGGAATCTGCACGAGCAGGTCCGGCGATTCGATCCTGGTGTCGAGGCCCACCTCGCCGATCGCCACCGCCCGGCAATCGCGCAGGCGGTTGGCGAGGTCGCCGAGGTCGAGCCGCTGGTCGGCGACCCAGGGGTGCAGGCCGAGCGCCGGGTAGATCGTGCCGGGATTCGCCGCGGCGAGGGCCTGGACGAGCGGCCAGGACGGCGGATCATACGCGGGTACGACGATGCGGGTGACGCCGGCCCGCGCGGCGCGGTCGAGCACGGCGGCCAGCGACTCGCACAACGGCCGTTCGGTGAGGTGGCAGTGGGTATCGATCAGATCCATGATCCGCGCCCTTCACTCGGCCCGCAGGTCGCTTCCCGGCACCGTCGAGCGGCGTCGCGCTCGCCGGCAGCCGCTCTCATTGAACAGGGAACGACCCCCGGCTGACAAGCGCGGATGGCCAGCCGGAGCCGGCGCCTCGAGCGGATCCCGGCGGAACATCACGACGGGACCCCCGCAGGAGTCCCGTCGCTGCCTCGTCCGTTCTCGCCTCGCCGCCTTGCCAGTGCCTCGTCCCTGAGTGCTTGCTCGTCCACCTAGTCGAAGAGACCCTTGACGTGGGTCCACGTCTCGGCGTCGACGCCCACGATCACGAAGGCGAAGTTGCCCCGGATCGCACCGCCGGGCCAGTCCTCGCTGTAGATCTGGATCGCCAGTTCGTCCGCGTCCAGGGCGTCCGCCAGAGCGGTCGTGAAGTCCAGGGTCAATGCGAGCGGCGTGCCGGTCGGCAGCGGGATGATCTCGACTCCGACCGCGTCCGCGGCCGCGCGCAGGAGGTTGGCTCCGGTCTGGGGCGTATCCAGACCCGCGAAATTGACGGTCAGGTACGCCAGGGTCCGGGAATCGTTGATGATGAGAGTGGCTTGCCCGTAGGCGGTCGCGCCGCTGCCGGGCTGGACGGATTCCGGAATCAGTTCCGCGTCGTAAACCGTTGCGGCCAGGGCCGCGCCAGATCCGAGCGCCAGGACCGCGAGCATGAGACCCATCGTCAGCCTGCGCACCATACGTCAACCTCCCGAACGATTGGTTAATCCAGGGTGGCCACGATCATACCAGACAGAATCATCTCAATCAACAAAAAATCAAACGATAACTTCAAAACTCAACCGACTCGGCCGTCATTGAGCAGGACCCCGAGTTGCGCCGGGTCGGCGGACGGCGCCAGGCACGTCCCCTCCAGGCAGACGAACGCGGTCGCCCGACCGGATTCGGCCCTCTTGCCGGCGACGAGCGGCGCCAAGGCGAGCAGTTCGCTTGCCGCGCCGTCCGCGGGCAACGGGACGACGACCGTCGCCGGCGAGAGCGCCGACCATGCCGCCGCGAGCAGCTTGCCACGATCCGGGTCCCGGGGATCGCCCGCGATGACCGCCGCCCGCAACGGACTGGCGAGCCGCAGCGCCGCGGCAAGCCACCCGGCCATCTCGAGGCCGGCCCGCTCGAGCAGGCCTGCATGCCGGGCCACCTCGGCGCGGGCTTCCGCCAGCGGCTCCGACTGGCCCGTCACGGTCCCGAACGCCACGAGGGCGTCGACCGTCGCGGAGGCGCCGCCGGGCGTCACGCTGTCGAAGAGGTCCGCGCGCCGGCCCAGGGGCGACTCCGACCAGTCCGCCGTCGCGTACCACCCGCCGGCCGGCCGGCGGAAGTGATCGCGGATGGTCTGGAGCAGGATCCGCGCCCGTTCGAGGTGGGCGGCGTCTCCCGACGCCTGGAAGAGATTGAGCAACCCCTGCGCGAGCAGGCCGTGGTCCTCGAGGATCCCGTCGCCGACCGCCCGGCCGTCGTTGCTCGCGCGGCGGAGCCGGCCCACGTCGTCACGGTGGACCCGCCAGACGTAGGCGGCGATGCGCTCGGCCTGGTCGCGGTACCGTTGGTGGCCGGTCGCCATGAATCCGTGAACGAACGCCGACAGCGCGAGAGCGTTCCACGCGGTCACGACCTTGCGGTCCAGACCCGGCGGCGTGCGCTCGGCGCGCACCGACCGCAAGCGGTCGCGGTGGCGATCGAAGAGATCCGCGAGGGACGCCGGCGCCAGCCCGTGGCGCGCCGCGACCGCGGCGTGGTCCGCCCGGCGCGTCACGACGCTCGCGCGTCGCTCGAAGTTGCCCTCCGCCGTCACGCCGAGCAGATCCGCGAGCGGCGGACCGTCGGCCGGCCCGACCGCCGCCACGAGCTGCGCCCGGGTCCAGACGTAGTAGCTGCCTTCCTCGCCGCCACTGTCGGCGTCGAGACTGGCATAGCAGACGCCGTCGGCGCCGCTCATCTCCCGCGCCAGGAAGTCCAGGGTGTCCACGCCGACCGCGGTGAAGTCAGCACGGCCAAGCGCGGCTCCGGCCGCCAGGAAGAGGCTGGCGAGCTGGGCGTTGTCGTACAGCATCTTCTCGAAGTGCGGCACGGTCCAGGCGGGGTCGACGGTGTAGCGGTGGAAGCCGCCGCCCACATGATCGCGCAGGCCGCCCGCCGCCATGGCCTCGAGCGTGCGCACGACCATCGCCAGGGCGTCCGCGTCGCCGGTCGACCGGTACCAGTCGAGGAGGAAGCGCCAGCGGATCGGCACCGGGAACTTCATCGCGCCGGCGAAGCCGCCCGCCCGCTCGTCGAATCGCGCGCGCGCGCCGGACACGTGCCTGGCGAGCGCCTCGCGGGCGACGCTCGCCTGGGGATCGCCGTCCACGGCCGGCTCGACCAGAAGCTGCTGCGCGATCTCGCCGGCTTGGCTCGCGACGTCCGCGCGGCGGGTCGCCCACAGGTCCCGGATCCGCGCCAGGATCGCGAGGAAGCGATCGCGCGGGAAATAGGTGCCCCCGAAGAACGGCTGCCGGTCCGGCGTCAGGAAGACTGACATCGGCCAGCCCCCGCCGCCGGTGAGCAGTTGAACGGCTTCCAGGTACGCCGCGTCCACGGCGGGCAGCTCCTCGCGGTCCACCTTGATCGCGACGAAATGCCGGTTGAGGATCTCGGCCACGCTGTCGTGCTCGAAGACCTCGCGCTCCATCACGTGGCACCAGTGGCACGAGGCATAGCCGCTGCTCAGGAAGATCGGCAGATCCTCGTCGCGGGCGCGCTGCAGGGCGGCGGCCCCCCAGGGATACCAGTCGACCGGATTGGCGGCGTGCTGCCGCAGGTAGCGCGAGGCCTCGTCCCGCAGGCGGTTGCCAGTGCGGCGCACCTCGCCGGGCGCGCGGTAGGCGCTGGGCATCGCCGGATCTCCTCTCGGCGGGGCTTCACGGCTCCGACGTCGAAACGCTCGCCGGCTCGGCGCTTGCGGCCCCGGCGGGATCAGATTTAATTAGTATACACTTTTGGTAATGATTCAGCCAGCAGTGCGGCGCCGGCCTCGGTCGCCGCACGGACACAGGAGTTCGAGACGATGATCCATCTGAGCGACAACGCCGCGGCCGAGTTCCGTCGGTTGATGGCCGAGCGGGGCCTCGACCGCGCCGTGATCCGCATCGGCGTCGAGTCCGGAGGCTGCTCGGGCCTCCAGTACAACCTGGACTTCGACGAGACCATGCGCGAGAGCGATCAGGTCTTCGACCAGGCGAGCGGTCTGCAGGTCGTCTGCGACAAGGAGTCGCTTCCGTACCTGGACGGCCTGAACGTCGATTTCTCGAAGAAGCTGATGGGTGGGGGATTCCGCTTCGAGAATCCCAACGCGGCGCGCAGCTGCGGTTGCGGCACGTCCTTCCGCCTCTAAGGCGCGGACGCGCGGCCGGACGAAACGACCTGGCGATTCCTCGCGATTGGCAGTTACATGGACCGTTGACCGGGCGGTATCACCCCGCCCGGTCGCCGTGCCGGCCCTGTCCGCGAGCGATCCGGACTGCGTGGTCCATCTGGCCTCCGGAAGGACGTCCCTCTTGGCTGACCGAAATCGACAGCATTCCTCACACCGTTCGGCGAGGCCGGCGCAGGGGAACCGCGGCGGCGACCGGTTCACCTTTCCGCGGTGGACGAACCTCATGGGTCCCGCCACCGCGGTGGCCGCGGCCGGCGGTCTCGTGTACGTCACCGTGCTCGTGACCGCGGTCTTCAACCCGCACAACTCGGCCATCGGCTACGCGCCCACGCAGCCCGTGCCGTACAGCCACGCGCTGCACGTCGGCGAGCTCGGGCTCGACTGCCGGTACTGCCACACCACGGTCGAGCACACGGCCCGCGCGAGCATCCCGCCGGCCGAGATCTGCATGAACTGCCACAAGTCGATCTTCACCGAGAGTCCCAAGCTGCTGCCCGTGCGCGAGGCCTTCGCGACCGGGAAGCCGCTCGCCTGGGTCCGGGTCCACGACCTGCCGGACTTCGCCTACTTCGACCACAGCGCCCACGTCAACGCCGGCGTCGGCTGCGTCACCTGCCACGGTCGGGTCGACCGCATGGAAGTCGTCTCGCAGCAGGCGAAGCTGACGATGGGCTGGTGCCTGGAGTGCCATCGCGATCCTGACCGGAACCTGCGGCCGGCTGCCGAGGTGACCAACATGGAATGGGTCCCGGACGAGGACCCCGCCAGCCTGGGCCGGCGGCTCCGCGAGCAGCACGACGTCAATCCGTCCACCGACTGCACGACCTGTCATCGCTAGTTCGCCTGGCCACGCTCGGCGACGACGGAGGGATCCATGACCACCGCGAACGACGCCCCGCTCGGCGGCCGCGGCTACTGGCGCAGCCTGGAAGAACTGGCGCAGAGCGAGGAGTTCCGGCGGCAGCTCGAGAACGAGTTCCCGGGCGGCGTCGACACGCCGATCGGCGGCGTGAGCCGCCGGCGCTTCCTCCAGGTCATGGCCGCGTCGGCCGCGATGGCGGGCCTCGCGGGCTGCCGGTGGCCGCAGGAGAAGATCGTCCCCTTCGCCCGCCGCCCCGAAGGCTACGAACCCGGCGAGACGCGCCTGTTCGCCACGACCAGGGAACTCGGCGGGATCGGCTTCCCGCTGCTCGCCACGAGCTACGACGGCCGGCCGATCAAGATCGACGGCAACCCGGATCATCCACAGAGCTTGGGAGCCGCGAGCGCCCTCATGCAGGCGAGCGTGCTGGACCTGTGGAACGTCGACCGCAGCCGTTCGGTCCTGCGCCGCGAGCGCGGCCAGGAGATCAGGGCCACCTGGGACGACTTCGCCGCGTTCGCCGGCGAGCATTTCGCGACGCTCGCCGGCGGCGGCGGCCGCGGCCTGGCGTTCCTGAGCGGCGCGACCGGCTCGCCCAGCCGCGCCCGCCTGCGCCGGGAGGCGCAGGCGCGCTTCCCCGAGGCGCGCTGGTTCGAGCACGAGCCGGTCGCCGCGGACGCAGCCCGGGAAGGATCCCGTCGCGCCATGGGTCGCGCTTATCGCGACGTGCCCGACCTCGAGCGCGCGCGGATCATCGCCGATTTCGACGCCGACCTCCTCCAGGCCCACCCGGCGGCGATCCGCAACGCCCGCATGTTCGCGCGCGGGCGCCGGCCCGAGCGCCACGGCATGAACCGCCTCTACGTCTTCGAGCCCGGCGTGTCCCAGACCGGGACCGTCGCCGACCACCGGCTGCCGGTCGCGCGGACACAGGTCGTCACGGCGCTCGCCGCGCTCGCGGCGGAGATCTTCCTGGGCGGCCGCGTGCCGGTGCCGGCCGGCGCGGGCTTCGCGGCCGGCGACCTCGCCGGGTGGCGCGGCCAGGGACCGCGGCCGGACGTGATCGCAGCTCTCGCCGACGACCTCGTCGCGCATCGCGGCGAGGGCCTGGTGGCCGTGGGCGCGCGGCAGCCGGCTGCAGCGCACCACCTCGCGATCGTGCTGAACGCCGCCCTCGCGAACACGGGACGCAGCGTGGCCTACCTGCCCGTCGAGGAACCGGCGGCCCGTCTGCCGGAGCTGCTCCGCGAGCTGGCGACCGGATCGATCACGACCCTGGTGATCCTGGACGGGAACCCCGTGGCCACCGCGCCGGCCGACCTCGACGTCGCGGCCGCGTTCGCGCGGGCCGGCGTCACGATCCACCTCGCGGACCAGGTCGACGCGACCAGCCGCTGCTGCACCTGGCACCTCCCGCGCGCGCACTTCCTCGAGACCTGGAGCGACGCCGTGGCGGCAGACGGCAGCGTGCTCTCGGGCCAGCCGCTCATCGAGCCCCTGTTCGGGAGCCGTTCCGACCTCGAGCTGCTCGCGCTGTTGCTCGGCGACCCCGCGCCCCGCGGTCACGACCTCGTGCGCGCGACGTTCCACCAGTTGACCGGCGGCAGCGGCCAAGCGCCCCAGAACAATCCGCGCTTCGAGGAGCGCTGGCGCCGGTTCCTGCACGACGGCTTCCTCGCGGACGCGCCGCCGCCCGAGACGCCGCCTCTCGCCGGCGGAGCGCTCGACCTCGGGCCCGGCCCGGCTCCCGCGGCGGGCGATCTCGAGCTGATCATCGCGCCCGACTCCCGCCTCCACGATGGGCGCTTCGCCGACAACGCCTGGCTGCAGGAGCTGCCGGATTTCGCCACCAAGGTCGTCTGGGACAACGTGGCGGCGCTGAGTCCCGCCACGGCGGCCGCCCTGGACCTGCGCCACGGCGACCTCGTCGAGCTCGAATTCTGCGGCCGCCGCCAGCTCATGCCGGCGTACGTATTGCCGGGGCACGCCCCGCATGCGGTCACGATCACGCTCGGCTACGGCCGCCGGGACTGCGGCCGGGTCGGGCGCGAGGTCGGCCACGACGCCTACGCCCTGCGCCCGAGCGACGCTCCGCACGGCGGACCTGGCCTGGCGGTCCGCAAGACCGGACGCACGTATCCGCTGAGCTGCACGCAGGATCACCACGCGATCGATCCGCGCGGGTATCAGGAGCGCGAGCAGCGCGTCGGCTCGCTGGTGCGCGAGGCGGAGCTGGAGCACTACCTCGCCGACCCCGAATTCGTCGACCACCTCGGCATCCACCACCCGCCGCTCGTGTCGCTGTGGACGGAGAAGGAGTACACGGGGCACAAGTGGGGCATGTCCATCGATCTCGGCGTCTGCACCGGCTGCAATGCCTGCGCGGTCGCCTGCCAGGCCGAGAACAACATCCCGGTGGTCGGCAAGGTCGAGGTGGGACGCAGCCGGGAGATGCACTGGCTGCGGATCGACCGCTACTTCCAGGGCGACCCCGAGCAGCCGACGATCGCCGCGCAGCCGGTCGCCTGCGCGCACTGCGAGCTGGCGCCGTGCGAGAGCGTCTGCCCGGTGGCTGCCACGGTCCACACCGAGGAGGGCCTCAACGCGATGGTCTACAACCGCTGCGTCGGCACCCGGTACTGCGCCAACAACTGCCCCTTCAAGGTGCGGCGGTTCAACTTCTTCAACAATCTCGACGCGCTGACGGAGCTCGACAAGATGCGGCTGAACCCGGAGGTCACGGCTCGCTCGCGCGGCGTGATGGAGAAGTGCACCTACTGCGTACAGCGGATCCAGAAGGCGAAGATCAAGGCGAAGAACGCGCGGCGACCGCTGCGCGACGGCGACATCGTGCCCGCCTGCGCCCAGACCTGCCCCACCGAGGCGATCGTCTTCGGCGACCTCAACGACCCGGCCAGCCGCGTGAGCCAGGCGCGCGCCGACAAGCGCAGCTACGACCTGCTCGCGTACCTGAACATCAAGCCGCGGACCAGTTACCTGGCGCGCATCCGCAACCCGCATCCTGCGCTGGCCGCCTCGCCCGATCAGGCGACCGGCCACGGAACCGGAGCTTGACGCATGAATCGCGCGACGATCGCTGCGGAGATCGACAACACCGCCTACGACCCCGCCCGCCCGACGGAGCTGGTGCTGGGGGGCGAGACGTTCACGAGCGTGACCGACAAGATCTGCGGCATCGTGGAGAAGCCGCGCCCGCCGCGCGCGTGGTACATCGCCATCACCGTGACGGGCGGCCTGACCGCGGTGCTCCTCGCCGCGGTGTTCCACCTGATCACGACCGGCATCGGCATCTGGGGCGTCAACAGCACGGTGGGCTGGGGCTGGGCGATCGTGAACTTCGTGTTCTGGGTCGGCATCGGCCACGCCGGCACGCTGATCTCGGCGATCCTCTTCCTGCTGCGCCAGAAGTGGCGGACCTCGATCAACCGGTTCGCCGAGGCGATGACGATCTTCGCCGTGATCTGCGCCGGCCTCTTCCCGGCGATCCACGTCGGCCGGATCTGGCTGGCGTACTGGCTCTTCCCGCTGCCGAACTACCAGGGCATGTGGCCGAACTTCCGCAGCCCGCTCTTGTGGGACGTGTTCGCCGTGGGCACCTACGCGACGGTCTCGGTGCTGTTCTGGTACACGGGCATGGTGCCGGACCTGGCGGCCCTGCGCGACCGCGCGACGACCCGGTGGCGACAGATCGTCTACGGCGTCTTCGCGATCGGCTGGCGAGGCAGCCATCGCCACTGGCACCGGTTCGAGAAGGCGTACCTGATCCTGGCCGGGCTCGCGACGCCGCTGGTGCTGTCGGTGCACTCGGTCGTGAGCTTCGACTTCGCCGTGAGCAACCTGCCAGGGTGGCACACGACGATCTTCCCACCCTACTTCGTGGCGGGCGCCGTGTTCTCCGGTTTCGCCATGGTGGGCACGCTGCTCGTGCCGGCGCGGCAGTGGTTCGGCCTCAAGAACTTCGTGACCCTGCACCACCTCGACAACATGAACAAGATCGTGCTGGCGACCGGCAGCATGGTCGGTTTCGCCTACGCGACGGAGTTCTTCATCGCCTGGTACAGCGGCAACCCGAACGAGACGTTCGCCTTCGTCAATCGCGCGTTCGGCCCCTACGCGTGGGCCTACTGGATCATGGTCACCTGCAACGTGGTCTCGCCGCAGCTGTTCTGGTTCAAGCGGATCCGGCGATCGCTGCCGGCGATGTGGATCATCTACATCTTCGTGAACATCGGCATGTGGTTCGAACGCTTCGTGATCACCGTCACCTCGCTGAGCCGCGATTTCCTGCCATCGAGCTGGGCGTACTACCGGCCCACGATCTTCGACGTCCTCACGTTCGCCGGCAGCGTCGGCCTCTTCCTCACCCTGGTCCTGCTGTTCGTCCGGTACCTGCCGATGGTCGCGATGGCGGAGGTCAAGACCGTGATGCCGGCCGCCAGCGTCCACGGCGGTCCCGCTCACCCGGTGGGCGATTACCACGGCGACATCCCGCACGGCGCGGCGCCGGCCCTGGGCCAGGAGGTGCGGCCATGATCCGGGACGGCCTGTGGGGCCTGCTGGTCGAATTCGAGGACCCGCGGCGCCTGGTCGCCGCCTGCGCCCGGGTGCGCGACGCCGGCTACCGGCGGTGGGACGCCCACACGCCGTTTCCGATCCACGGCATGGACGAGGCCATGGGCCTCCGCGGCACGCGCCTGCCGTGGATCATCCTCGGCGGCGGCGTGACCGGGCTCGGCGCCGCGCTCCTGATGATCTGGTGGATGAACGCCGTCGACTATCCGTTCGTGATCGCCGGCAAGCCGCTGTTCGGCCTGCCGGCGGCGGTCCCGGTCGCGTTCGAGCTCACGGTGCTGCTGAGCGCGTTCGCGGCGTTCTTCGGGATGTGGCTCAGCAACGGGCTGCCGCGCCTCCACCACCCGCTGTTCGGCAGCGAGCGGTTCCGGCGCGCGACCAGCGACCGCTTCTTCATCGTGATCGAGGCGGCCGACCCGCAGTTCGACCGCGCGCGGACCCGGACGCTCCTGGAGTCGCTCGGCGGCACCGTCGTGGAGGAAGTCACCGACGAGGCGGAGGACTGAGATGCCCCGACCGCTGATCTACGTCGCGGCGATCCTGCTGGCGCTGACCGTCGTCCCGATGGCCTGCATCGTGAAGAACTGGTACAGCCCGGTGAAAGCGGCCACGCGGATCCAGATCGTCCCGGACATGGACGACCAGCCGCGGTTCAAGGCGCAGACGGCGAACCCGTTCTTCGCCGACGGCCGGGCCATGCGCCCCTGGCCCGCCGGCACCGTCCCGCGGGGAATGCTGCGCGAGGACGGGCGTCTCTATCGCGCCATCGAGCCGGACAGCACCTTCACGACGGCGTTCCCGCTGCCGGTCACCGAGTCGCTGCTCTCCCGCGGCCGGGAGCGCTTCGACATCTATTGCGCCACGTGCCACGGCCTCGGCGGCGCCGGCGACGGGGTGACGCACCGGCGCGCCGAGGCGCTCCAGCAGGGCACCTGGACGCCGCCGACCGACCTGGCGAGCGAGACCGTGGTCGGCCGGTCGTCCGGCCACCTCTACCAGACCATCACCAACGGCTTGCGGACCATGCCGGCCTACGGCCACCAGATCCCGCCCGAGGATCGCTGGGCCATCGTGGCCTACGTCCGCGCGCTGCAGCGGGCCCGCAACGCCACGCTCGACGACGTACCCGAGGCGAACCGGCGCCAACTGCGCTGACCGAAGAGAGGACGATTCGTGAACGAGCAAACGACCGCGACCCTCGGCGCCGCGCGCATCGATCTGGGCGACCTGGGACCTCGCCTGTTCCGCGGCGGGCTGGTCGTGGGCTTCGCGGCCCTCGCGGCCGCCGTCGCCCTGGGCTGGCGGGACGGCGACCAGCTGCGCCACTTCTCCTTCAGCTGGCTCGTGAGCTTCGCGTTCTTCCTGAGCATCAGCCTGGGCGCGCTGGTCTTCCTGCCGATCCAGTACGTCACCCGCTCGAGCTGGTCGGTCGTCGTCCGACGTCTGGCCGAGGTCATCGCCATGGCGTTGCCGTTCCTGGCGATCCTCGCCCTGCCGGTCCTGCTGAACCTGGGCCGCGTCTACGACTGGGCCAGCCCGCAACCGCGCCTGCTCACGCCTGATCTGGCGGCGCACAAGGCGCCGTTCCTCGATCCGACCTTCTTCGTCGTCCGGTGGGTGTTCTACTTCGCGGTCTGGACCTGGCTCGCGCTCTTCTACTGGCGCACCAGCCGCCGGCAGGACCGCACCCGAGACGCCGCGTTGACCCGGCGCCTGGTGAACCGCTCGGGCGCGGCGATCCTCATCTTCGCCCTCACCTGCTCGCTGGCCGGCATGGACCTCCTGATGACCCTCGATCCTGCCTGGTTCAGCACGATCTTCGGCGTCTACTACTGGGCCGGCGGCTTCGTCGCCTTCAGCGCCGTCCTGACGCTGATCACGGTCGGCCTGCAGCGCAGCGGCCGCCTCGTCGGCATCGTCACGGCCGAGCACTTCCACGACTACGGCAAGCTGATGTTCGCGTTCACGTTCTTCTGGGCGTACCTCGCGTTCAGCCAGTACATGCTCTACTGGTACAGCAACATCCCGGAGGAGACCGCCTGGTACCTGGTGCGCCAGCAGTCGGGCTGGCAGCGGCTCGGCCTGCTCCTGGTGGTCGGCGCCTTCCTGTTGCCCTTCGCCGGCCTGATCTCCCGGTTCGCCAAGCGGAGCCGGCCGTTGCTGGTCTTCTGGGCGGTCTGGATCATCGTCCTGCAGTGGTTCAACCTCTACTGGGTGGCGATGCCGGTCTTCAGCCCCGACCATGTCCCCCTGGGACCGGTCGACCTCAGCTGCTTCCTCGCCGTCGGCGGATTCTGGATCGCGAGCGTCAGCCGCCTGGCGGCCGCCGATCGCCTGGTGCCGGTGGGCGACCCTCGCCTGCAGGACTCGTTGAGCTTCGAGAACGCCTGAGCCAAAGGACTTTCGTCGATGACCGCCGCGAAGGACAGCCTCGACACGGGATTGATCGTGACCATCGGCGCCCTGCTCGTGATCCTGACGTTTGCCCTGATCCTGCTCGTGCAGGGGTGGTTCTACCAGGCTCAGACCGAGGAGTACGTGCGCAAGGTGGTCGAGCCGCGCAGCGCGCAGCTCAGTTCGGCGCTCGCGGACATGCAGGAGTCCCTGCACACGTACCGGGTGCTCGATCCGGAGGCGGGCCGCGTCGGGATCCCCATCGAGCGCGCGATGGAGCTGGTCGTCCGCGAGGGTCTCGAGACGGCCCGGTGAGACCGCCGCGACCGAATGCCGGTCGAACCCGCGCCCGACCGCACACGAGGAGATGATGATGCAGCGATGGCTGCCCATCCTGGCCGCGTGCGCCCTGGCCATGCCGGCGTCCGCCCAGGATCACCTACGGAACACCGACCCGCGCGGCGAGCCGCTGCCGGACGAGCTCGCGGGCGTCGGGGTCACCGAGAAGCTGGCGGGCCAGGTGCCCCTGGATTTGCGCTTCCGCGACGAGGACGGCCAGGCGGTCGCGCTGGCCGCGTACTTCGACGGCGCGCGGCCGGTGATCCTCAACCTCGGCTACCTGGGCTGCCCGATGCTCTGCGGCCTCGTGGCCAACGGCCTGGTCGACGCCCTGCGCGCGATCGACCACACGGTCGGCGAGGAATTCACGGTCGTCTCGGTGAGCATCGATCCCACGGAGACCCCGGTCCTGGCCAAGGCCAAGAAGCAGGGCTACCTGCGGGAGTACGGCCGGCCGGCCGCGGCGCAGGGCTGGCACTGGTTGACGGGCGACGAGGACCAGATCCGCGCGCTCACCGACGCGGTGGGATTCGGCTATCGCTGGAACGAGCGGCGGCAGGAATACGCGCACGCCGCGGTCCTCGTCGTGCTCTCGCCGGACGGCCGGGTCATGCGGTACCTCTACGGCATCCAGTTCGACCCGCGCACCCTGAAGCTGTCCCTGGTCGAGGCCGCCGACGGCCGGACCGGCAACAGCCTCGACCGGTTCCTGCTCTTCTGCTTCCACTACGACGCCGAGACGGGCCGCTACGGTCCCGCCGCGCGCAACCTCATGAAGGTCGGCGGTGCCGTCACCGTGCTCGTGGTCGGCGCCTCGATCCTGGCATTCCGCCGCCGCGAGCTGCGGGCTGCCCGCAGCGGGTAGTCGGCGGACAGCCTGTCCGCGCCGGCCACGGGAGTTGCTAATTGGAGTTTTTTAGTCGATATTCATCGGCGTTTCCATCGCCCCGGGAACGCCGACCTCGAGGAGAACGCCGAGTTGAATGCCCTCGCTCACGCCGCCGGCGGTAGCACGCCCGCCTCGCTGCGACCCTTCCTGGCCCAGCTGCCGGATTCGTTCTGGATGCCCGCGCAGGCGTCGTCCGCGGCCGGGGACGTCGACACGGTCTTCTACGCCATCTACTGGCTCTCGGTCTTCTTCTTCGCGGTCATCGTGGGATTGATGGCCTGGTTCGTCGTGCGTTACCGCCGCCGCGGTCCCGACGACGTCGCAGGCAGGACGCCGAGCCACAACGTCGCCCTGGAGATCACGTGGACCGCGATCCCGGTCATCGTCTCGGCCGTGCTGTTCGTGGTCGGATTCAAGGGTTTCCTGAACCTCGCGACGGCGCCGCGGACCGCCTACGAGATCAGCGTCACCGGCCAGAAATGGCAGTGGTTCTTCACCTATCCGAACGGACACGTCAGCAATGAGCTGCACGTCCCGGTCGCCCAGCCGGTCAGGCTGACTATGACCAGCGAGGACGTGATCCACTCGCTGTGGATCCCCGCCTTCCGCGTCAAGAAGGACGTCGTGCCCGGCCGCTACAACCGCACCTGGTTCCAGGCCGAGACCGCCGGCACCTACCCCCTGCTGTGCACCGAGTACTGCGGCACGGGGCATTCGGACATGCTGACCTCCGTGACCGTGCACGAGCCCGGTCAGTTCGAGGTCTGGCTCGACCAGGAGAGCAACCTGCTCGCGGACCTGCCGCCCGCCGAGGCCGGCGCGGCGCTGGTCAAGCGCAACGGTTGCCTGCAGTGCCACAGCCTCGACGGCTCGGCGCAGATCGGTCCGACCTTCCGGGACCTCTTCGGCTCCTCGGTCGCGATCCGCGACGGCGGGACCATCATCGCCGACGAGAACTACATCCGGCAGTCCATCCTCGAGCCTGCGGCCTCGGTCGTGGCCGGCTTCGAACCGGTCATGCCGACCTACGCCGGCAAGCTGAAGGACCAGGACATCACGACCATCATCGCGTTCCTGAAGACCCTCTCGGGTCTCGGCGGAGCCGAACCGGAGGCCCAGGCCGGACCTGGCCCGGACGACAGCGGCAACGACGGCGCCGCCGCCGTCACGGAGGTGCCCTAGATGACCACGATCCCGACCACCGCCGACAGGCCGATCCACGCGGCCGAGCCTCACCACGGCGGCAACTACCTGAATCATGCCGCCGGTTTCCGGTCCTGGCTCTTCACGCTCGACCACAAGCGCATCGGCGTGATGTACCTGGCGGCGATCCTCTTCTCGTTCCTGCTGGGCGGGATCTTCGCGCTGCTGGTGCGGACGGAGCTGCTGACGCCGGGCCGGACGATCATGACCGCCGAGGACTACAATCGCCTCTTCACCCTGCACGGCGCGGTCATGACCTTCCTGTTCATCATCCCGGGCATCCCGGCCGCGCTCGGCAACTTCGTCCTGCCGCTGATGCTCGGCGCGAAGGACGTCGCCCTGCCCCGCCTGAACCTCGCGAGCTTCCACATCTACGTCGTCGGCGCGCTGCTGTCGGTCGCGGCGATCCTGCTGGGCGGCGTGGACACCGGCTGGACGTTCTACACGCCGTACTCGACCTCGACCGGCGGCCCGGTCATCCTCGTGACGCTCGGCGTCTTCGTGCTCGGTTTCAGCAGCATCTTCACCGGCATCAACTTCATCGTCACGATCCACAAGATGCGGCCCGCGGGCATGGGCTGGTTCCGCATGCCGCTGATGCTGTGGGCGCTCTACGCCACCGCGATCATCCAGGTCCTGGCGACGCCGGTGCTCGCGATCACGCTGCTGTTGCTGATCGCGGAACGGGCGCTCGGCATCGGCATCTTCGACCCCGCGCTCGGCGGCGATCCCATCCTCTTCCAGCACTTCTTCTGGTTCTACAGCCACCCGGCGGTCTACATCATGATCCTGCCCGCGATGGGCGTGATCTCGGAGCTGGTCTCGATCCACAGCCGCAAGACGATCTTCGGCTACAAGGCGATCGCCTACTCGAGCATCGCGATCGCGATCTTCAGCTTCCTCGTCTGGGGCCACCACATGTTCGTCAGCGGCCAGAGCGAGCTGGCCGTGGTGATCTTCTCGGCCCTGACCTTCTCGGTGTCGATCCCGTCGGCGGTCAAGGTCTTCAACTGGTTGAGCACGATGTACAAGGGGTCGATCAAGCTCGAGACGCCGATGGTCTACGCGCTCGCCTTCATCGTCCTGTTCGGCATCGGCGGCCTGACGGGCCTGTTCCTGGCGACCCTCGCGACCGACGTGCACCTGCACGACACCTACTTCGTGGTCGCCCATTTCCACTACACGATGGTGGGCGGGGTGATGATCGCCTTCCTCGCGGGGCTCTACCACTGGTGGCCGAAGCTGTTTGGCCGGCTGTTCTCGCAGAGGTGGGGCAACGTCGGCGCCGTCCTCGTGTTCATCGGCTTCAACCTCACGTTCTTCGCCCAGTTCGTCATGGGCGCCAAGGGCATGCCGCGGCGGTACTTCAACTACCCGCCAGAGTTCGAGATCTACCACCAGATCTCGACGGCCGGCAGCTACCTGCTCGCGGTCGGCCTGTTCGTCGCGGCGGGCGTGCTCGTCCACAGCCTGCTCGCCGGCCGGCACGCGCCGGCGAATCCGTGGGGCGGCGCCACGCTGGAGTGGCAGGCCGCCTCCCCGCCGATCCATCACAACTTCGACGGGCCGCTCGTCTTGACCGACCCCTACGACTTCAGCGGCCTGGTCTGGAACGACGCCGAGCAGGGCTACGATCGCCGCGACCGGGACAAGGAGACCGCGAACCCATGAGCGCCACCGCCACCCCGCGCTACGAGGGCAAGGCCCGCCTGGCGCATTATTTCGACACGCGAGCCCAGCAGTACGACAGCCACAAGCTGGGCATGTGGCTCTTCCTGGTGACCGAGGTCCTGATGTTCGGCGGGCTCTTCTGCGCGTACGCGATCTACCGCGCGAACCACCCGGAGATCTTCCTCTACGCCCACACGCTGCTGGACAAGAACCTCGGGGCGATCAACACCGTCGTGCTGCTGTTCAGCTCCTTCACCATGGCCTGGTCCGTGCGGGCCGCGATGCTCGGCCAGCGGCGCCTGCTCGCGGGCCTGCTCGCGATCACGCTCCTCTGCGGATTCGCCTTCCTCGGCATCAAGGGCGTCGAATACAACCACAAGTGGCAGCACGGCCTCCTGTGGGGAGACCGTTTCGACTACGCGGCGCTGCAGGAGCACGGCGCCGGCGCGGGCGCGGCAGCAGCCGGCGGCGCCGGCGCGGAGGGCCAGGCGGTGATGTCCGAACTCGACCGCGCCGCCGAGGTCACGGTCGCGCACGGCCACGAGCCCGCCGCGATCCCCCGCAACGTGCACATCTTCTTCGGCATCTACTTCGTGATGACCGGCCTGCACGGGATCCACGTGATCGCGGGCATGGTCGTGATCGGCTGGCTGCTCCGGCGCGCCGTGCGCAGCGACTTCGGCAGCCGCAACTACACGGCGGTCGACCTCGGCGGCCTGTACTGGCACCTGGTCGACCTCATCTGGATCTTCCTGTTCCCGCTGCTCTACCTGATCCACTGACGGAGGACGCCATGGACGAGCCCGGCACTCCCCGCGACCCCGCCGCGACCGACAGCGTCCTCGACGAGCCGGGCGGCGGCGACCTGCGCCCCCATCCGGTCCCGCTGCGGCTGCTCGCCGCGACGTTCGGCGCCCTCATCGCGCTGACCGTGGCCACGGTCGCCGTCACCTACGTCGACCTCGGGCGTCTCAACCTGATCCTCGCGCTGTCGATCGCGACCGTGAAGGGCGTCATGGTCGCCGAGATCTTCATGCATCTGCGCTGGGACCGCCCGTTCCACCGGTTCCTGCTGCTGAGCGCGCTGTCCTTCGTGGCGCTGTTTATCGGGATCCTGCTCCTGGACTCGACGAGCTACCAGGCGGACCTCATCCAGGGGTTCGCGCCGGGGGTGTCGCAGTAAGGGCTCGCCGGTCACGGCAGCCAGGCGTCCACGCCCGGCGCCAGGGCCGCGCGGCGCCAGCCGCGGGCCCGCGCGGCGTCGACCAGCGGCCCGTCCCACGGCGCCGCCGCCTCGACCACGATCGCGGCGGGCGGGCGCTCGGCGATCAGCGCGGGCAGGGTCCGCGGCGACACCAGGCGAAACCGCCGTTGCGCCTCGTCGTCGACGAGGTCGCCCACCCGCCAGGCGAACTCGCCCGTCGCGAACGCCGATTCGAGCGGTCGCCCCGCCGCCAGGGCGTACAGGGGATGCGTGGTCGCGATCGGCTGGTCGGGCCGATCCGCGGTCAAGGCGGCCAGCGCTTCGCCGGCCTCGTGCAGTCGCGCGACCGGCCAGGCGGCGGGCCGCGCGGCAGCGCGAAGGAGCCGCAGATCCGCGGCGCCGTGATGCGCGACGGCCACCAGGCAGGCTGCGGCCGCGACCATTCCGAGCGCCCGGCGGGCGCCGCCCGCCAGCCGCGCGGCGCACGACGCGGCCACCGCCGCCGCGCCGACCAAAAGGGGAGCGTAGTACGCGGGCTGCACCGGGCTCGGCACGGCCACCATGACAACTCCAGCGGCGACCAGCAGCCAGCCCAGGCGGCCGCCCGAATCGCCGCGAGGACGACCGCGCCACCCGGTCAGCGCCGCCGCGACCAGGGTCAGGACGGCAAGCGCGGCGTGGTCGGTGTCACGGTAGAGGCGCCGCGCGTCGTGGACCCGGCCGGCGAGATCGAGGCCCTCGCCGGCGCCCGCGCGGACATGCCACGTCCCGTTCAGCAGGTGATAGTCGAGCAGATTGAAGCGGAGAACGGCGGGGTCGACCCCGAGGCAAGCGCCGCCCAGCGGCAACAGGCCGGCGACGCAGCCGATCGCCGTCCACGCGAGCGCCCGCCGGCCCGCGACGAAGCAGGCCGGCGCGACGAGCGGCCAGCCGACCGCCGCCAGCGCCAGGGGCGCGTAGGTGAGCTTGCAGCCCACGGCCGCCCCCGCCAACGTCCCCGCCAGCACGAGCCGGAGCCGCCCCTGGGGATCGGTCCGCCGCAGCGGCAAAAGCAGCAGCGCGCCGAGGATCGCGAGCTGAGCGAGGTCGTAGTTGCGCGCCAGCCCGACCATGCCGCGCACCACGCTGTCGTGCACGAGCAACGCGACCAGGAGCGCCGCGAGCACGGGGTCGCTGGCGAGGCGGCGCAGCAGCCGGAAGAGCGCCACGAGCAGGCCGGCGGCGACGAGCGCCTTGAAGAGCCTCGCACCGAGCAGCACCCGGTCGCCCGGCGTCAGCTCCTGCACGCCGGCGTAGATCCATACGGCGTAGGGCGGCTGCAGGAACGCGTAGTCCGCATAGAGCCGCTCGTGCGCGAGCAGGGCGGCGGCGGCCTGGTACATGTGCTCGTCGCGGTTGACCTCGCTGGTGAGCGCGGCGCAGAGGCACAGCAACCAGCACAGCGCGAGCGCGCCGGCGACGAACCGGCGATTGCCGATCACTGCGCGCGGCCTCGCGTCAGATCCCCGTAGATGGCGAGGAATCGATCCGCCTGGCGAGCGAGCGTGTAGCGATCCGCCTCGACGCGCGCGGCCAGGCCCTGGGCGCGGCTCAGCGTCGGGTCGGCGGCATACCGCCGGATCGCGGCGGCGAGCGGCGCGGGCTCGGGCTCGACGAGCGCTCCGGTCTCGCCGTCGCGCACGACCTCGGGAATCCCCCCGCGCCGCGAGCCGATCACCGGCCTGCCGTGCATGTAGGCGTCGAGCAGCGTGCGCGGGAAGTTGTCGTGCCAGACCGAGGGCACGACGACGAACGCGCAGTCCCTCAGCAGCGCCTGCTTGGCGTCGCCCTGGACCATGCCATGGAACCGCACGCGGTCCGGATGCCCGGCGGCGAACGCCTCGACGTCGGCCTGGAGCGGACCCCGCCCGGCGAAGTCGAAACCGAAATCCGGCGGCGGGTCGGCGAGGACAGACCGGAGCGCCGCGAGCAGCACGCCGACTCCCTTGTGGTGGTCGAGTTGACCGAGGAACAGCCCGCGCCGCGACCCCGCTGGCGGCTCGCGGTAAGCGGGCGGTTCCCCCTCGCAAGCGTTCGGCACGACCTCGCGGCGGATCTCGCGGAAGAACCCGAAGGCGGCGTGCCGGTCGAGGACGTAGCGCGACGGCGCGGTCACGAGCGAGACGCCGTCGGTGTGCCGGCGCTTGAGGTACCGGAGCATCTGGCACGGCAGCGGCCCGCCGGCGCACTGCGCGCCGCTCGAACGCTGCAGCGTGGTGCGCGGGCAGAGCAGGTGGTAGTCGCGCAGGGTGTGCACGACCGGCACGCCCCGCGCGCGCGCGGCCTCCCACACCGCGGCGCTCATGCCGACGATGGTGTTCGTGTGGACCACATCCGGCCGCGTCCGTTCCAGAGCGGCGAGAGCGAGCCGCCGCCAACGCTGGTCATGGACCTGCTGGAAGTGGTGCAGCCCGCGGGTCACCAGGCCGGGCGCCGCCTCGCCGGGCCGGGCCAGCAGGTGCTGGCGGCCTCCGCTCGCGGCCTCGAGGATCTCGCCGGCGATGCCGTCGAGGCGCCGCGACGCCAGCGTGTCGCGCGGCCCGGCGTCGAGGAAGCCCGTGGTCGCGAGCGCGTCGACGTGCACGCCACGCGCGCTCAACTCGCGCGCCAACAGCCAGGTCGACATCTCCGCGCCGCCGACCACCTGCGGATAGAACGTGCTGTTGGCGATCAGGACGCGCAGGCTCACCGGCAGGCCTCCGGGTCGACGACCACGACCGCCGCGCCGTCGAACCGGCCGCGCCGCAGGTCGTCCAGCGCCGTGTTGACGTCGGCGAGCGGGTACGTGGTCACCGTGGTCGTCACCGGGATGCGGGGCGCGAGCGCGAGGAACTCCTCGCCGTCCTGCCGCGTGAGGTTGGCGACCGAGACGAGCGACCGCTCCTGCCATAGATCGCGGTAGGGGAACGAGGGGATGTCCGACATGTGGATGCCGGCGCAGACCACGCGTCCGCCGCGATCGACGGCGCGCAGCGCGGCCGGCACGAGCGGGCCGACCGGCGCGAAGACGATCGCCGCGTCGAGCGGCACGGGCGCCGGCGCGTCGCTCGGCCCGGCCCAGACGCAACCCAGCGAGCGGGCGAACGCCTCGCCGCGCCGGTCGCCCGGGCGGCAGAACGCGTAGACCTCGCTGCCCGCGTGACGGGCGACCTGCGCGAGGATGTGGGCCGCCGCGCCGAATCCGTAGAATCCGACCCTCCGCGCGCCACGGCAGAAGCGCCAGGCGCGGTAGCCGATGAGCCCCGCGCACAACAGCGGGGCGACCTGCAGGTCGGAATAGCCGGGCGGCAGCGCGAAGCAGAACCGGGCGTCGGCCACGCAGCGCTCGGCGAAGCCGCCGTCGCGCTGGTAGCCGGTGTAGACCGCGCGCTCGCAGAGGTTCTCGCGCCCCGCCGCGCAGAACCTGCACTGGCCGCAGGCGCCGCCCAGCCAGGGCACGCCGACCCGCTGGCCGATCGAAAGACCGGTCACGCCCGCGCCCAGGGCGAGCACCGATCCGACGATCTGATGCCCGCCGACGAGCGGCAACCTGGGTTCGGCGAGCTCGCCGTCGACCACGTGCAGGTCGGTGCGGCAGACGCCGCAGCAGTGGACCGCGAGCAGGACCTGGCCCGGCCCCGCGACGGGATCGGGAAGGTCGGCTGGTTCGAGCGGAGCGCCTTGCCGGCGCAGGATCATCGCGCGCATGAGTACGATCCTAGGCGGAAGGCCCAGGGCAGGCAAGCCGCGGATCGGGACCGGTCGCGGCGTCAGATCAGGCCGGCGGCCTCGAGCGCGAAGCGGAATCCGTGCACGCGCGCGAAGACGAGTCCCTGCCGCTCGGCCGCGCCGACCAGGAGCGGGTCCTTGAGCTGCGCGCCGGCGGGCAGCGGCGGCAGCGGCCCGATCGCAAACCGGATCCGGTCGCTGCTGCGATAGCTGCCGTAGGGGTCGCGCTGGTAGGCCGCGCGCCGCGCCGGAACCGGCCAGGGGACGGTCGTCGCGGGAAATGCCGCGCGCCACGCCGCCCAGTCGACCAGCGCGCTGGGAACGACGGCCAGCGTATCGCCCGCGGCCGGGCCCGCGACCGCCGCGCCCAGCAGCGGCGCCCACAGCGCGCCGTCCCCGTCGTGCAGCAGGTGGTGGGAGTTCCAAACCAGACCGCTGACCCCGAAGGACTCGACCTCGTCGCCGCGCCGCCGGTCGAGCACGACGGCCGAGCCGCTCAGCGGGTGCCAGCACACCGCCACCGGGACGCCGCCCAGGGTGTCGTTGGCGACCTCGTGCCAGTCGAGCACGCGCACCGGGTAGGCCCGGGCGGCGCCGCCGACCGCGACGCCGATCACGAGGTCGCGCGACACGAGGTACTTGCCGCGCTCGGCGCGGTTCAGCGAGTCGACGCCGGCCGCGGTCAACAGGCGCGGAGTATCCAGCGGTTCCAGCGAGTCGCGCGGCAACCCGGCCGCGAGCCAGGACCGCTCCAGCGTGAACGAGTCCAGGTCGAATCCGTAGGACGCGGGGTCCTTGCCGTCGCCGACCACGGTCCGCTCACGACTGCGCGCGACCTCGCGGATCTGCACCGCGGCGACGGCCACGAAGAAGACGCCCGCCGCGAGCGCGACCCACCAGGCGCCGCGCAGGCCGCGGCGCGGCGCCGCCGACGGGTCGAGCCTCGTCACGGGACGATCGCCGGCGGGTCGGCGCTGACCACCGAGGCGACCGGCGACGCGCGCAGCCAGACGTCCTCGGCACGACCGGGACCACGGTCCGCGACCATGAGCAGGAGCACGAGCGGCAGGTAGGCGAGGCTCGCGAGGAAGACGCGGCGCGCATCGCGGTCGCTGTGACTGCGGTAGAGACGGAGCCCAAGCCACCCCCAGCCGATTCCCAGACCGAGCGAACCGAGCGCGAACCAGGGACCCGCCACGCCCGCGAGCGTGACCATCAGGCCGAGCGGCAGGTGCAGCGCGGCGAAGAGCACGGTCACCGGGAACGTGAGGCGGCCGTCCGCATCCACGACCGGCAGCATGCGCAGGCCGCCGCGGGCGTAGTCGGCGCGGTACAGCCACGCGAGCGAGAGGAAATGCGGCATCTGCCAGACGAAGAGCAGCGCGAACAACAGCCAGCCGCCGACGGCGAAGGCGCCCGTGGCGGCGGTCCAGCCGATCAGGGGCGGGATCGCGCCGCATACCGCGCCCACGAGCGTGTTCACGGTCGAGATCCGCTTGAGCGGCGTGTAGACCAGGACGTACAGGAGGATCGTCGCGGCGGCGAGCGACGCCGGCAGAGGTCCCGCAAACGCGAGGAGCACGAACGCGCCGAGCGTGCTCACGCCGGTTCCGTAGGCCAGGGCGACGCCGGGAGCGATCCGGCCGGCCGGCAGGGGCCGGCGCCGGGTGCGCTCCATGAGCGCGTCGACGTCGCGCTCGCGGTACTGGTTCAGGGCGGCCGCGCCGAACGCGGTCAGGCCGGTTCCGAGCAGCGTGAACGCCAGCCGGGTCCACTGCGGCTGCGGCGCTCCCAGCAGGAATCCGACCAGGGTCGTGAGCACGACCATTCCGGAAAGCCGTGCCTTGGAGAGCTCGAGGACATCGCGCACCATCGGTGGAACCGGTCCCAGCTGGAGGTCGGGTCGCCGCGCGGGCGGACTGGTTGAATTCGGTTATCATTAGTAATCTATTGTCGATTCGAATTTTCGCCGGTGGATTTTCCGCGGGAGCGACCGACGCCATGGAGATTCGGGAACCAGACGCCCTCGGTGTGCCTGGACGCGGCAGCGACCTGCTGGCGCTCGCCTTCGGCACGACGGTCGCGATGTGGGCGGTGGGCTACGTCTGCCGCTTTCCCGGGGTCGCCACGCCGCCGTGGCTGCTCCTCGCGCTGCTTCTCGTCTGCCTGGCCGCGGGCGGCTGGGCAGCCGGACGTTTCACCGCGCGCGGCCTGCGGGGCGGGCTGGAGGTCGGGCTGCTGGTCGGGCTGCTGAACCTGCTCGTGCTCGGCAGCGTGCTTTCGAGCGGGGACGATCCGAACCGCCTCGTGCCGGCGGCCGCGTGGTGGATCCCCGGTTCGCTGCTGCTGGCAGGCGTCGTCGGCGGACTCGGCGCCCTGGTCGGCCGCCGCCGGACGCCGGCCACCCCGCAGCTCGCGGACCACGGGCTGGCGGGCTTCGCGGTGGTGGCCGCCGGCGCCACCTTCCTCTTGCTCGTGGCCGGGGGCATCGTCACCGGCAGTCGCGCGGGGCTCGCCGTCACCGACTGGCCGAATTCCTACGGGTACAACATGTTCCTGTACCCCCTCTCGCGGATGACCGGCGGGATCTACTACGAGCACGTGCACCGGCTGCTCGGCTCCCTCGTGGGGCTGACGACCCTGGTGCTCGCCGTGCACCTCCAGCGGGTCGAGGACCGGCGCTGGGTGAAGAACATGGCGCTGGTCGCGCTGGCTCTGGTCGTGATCCAGGGCGTGCTCGGCGGCCTGCGGGTGACCGGGCGCTTCACCCTGAGCGACGACCCGGCGGCGACGCGCCCCAACCTCACCCTGGCGGTGGTCCACGGCATCGCCGGCCAGCTCTTCTTCGCCACGGTGGTCGCGATCGCCGCCTTCGTCACGCGGCGGTGGCGCGACGGCCCGCCGGCGATCGCGCGCGCCGGCGCCGGGCTCGACCACCGTCTCGGCGCGTGGTTCCTGGGCGCGGTCGTCCTGCAGCTCGCGCTCGGCGCGCTCCTGCGGCACGCGGACGCGGCGTTGCACGCGCACCTGACGCTCGCGGTCGCCGTCCTCGTCCTGGGCGGCCTCAGCGGCAGCCGGCTCTTGCTCAAGCACCGCGACCTGCCCCTGCTCCGCCGGCTCGGCCGGCTCCTGCATGCGGGCCTCGGCCTGCAGCTGGTCCTGGGCTTCGCCGCCCTGGTCGCGCGCAACCTCGCGGGTCCGGGCGGCGGCCCGCACCCCGCGGACGTCGTCGTGACCACGTTCCACCAGGCCGTCGGCGCGCTCCTGCTGGCGCTGGCGGTCCTGTGCCTGCTCTGGTCCCGCCGCCTGCTGCAGCCGGCGGACCGCTGACCTGGCTTGATCGTGACCTCGAGCGAATGGTGACCCGGATCGGATGGGAGGCGTCATGCGCGTGCAGGATCTGCTGAACGAGAAGGCGAACGCGGCCGTCTACAGCGTCGCGCCGGATCAGAGCGTGTTCGAGGCCGTCACCGAGATGGTGAAGAAGAACGTCGGCGCGATGCTGGTCGTGCAGAACGACGAGCTGGTCGGCATCATCACCGAGCGCGACTACCTGCGCCTGGTGACCGTCCAGGGCCGCACCGCGCGCGACACGCCGGTCCACGAGATCATGACGCGCAGCGTGATCTACCTGACCCCCGACACCAGCGTCGAGGAGGCCATGGCGATCGTGACCGAGAAACGCATCCGCCACCTGCCGGTGCTCGCGGACGACCGGATCCTCGGCGTGCTCTCGATCGGCGACCTCGTCAAGGCCACCGCGAAGACCCGCGAGATGCACATCCGGACGCTCGAGGCCTACATCGCCGACGATTATCCCGGCCCGGTCAAGTGACGCGCCGTCGAGACGCGAGCCGGCGCCGGCTCGTCCCTTGCCACGGCGGCTCCCGTTGACCACCTTGGACGCTCTGGCGACCGCGCGGACCACCGTCGAGGACGAGGCCAACGGGATGCAGATCACAGCTCTCTCCGACGTCGACAAGGCCTGGGTCCGGGAACGGACCGAACTGCTCTTCAGCGGCGCCTTCCTCGTCAGCCGCGATCTGGTCCACGACCCGACGCAGTTGCCCGGTTTCATCGCCGTGCAGGACGGCGAGCGCGTCGGCCTCGCGACCTATCACATCGCCGGCGACGCCTGCGAGATCGTCAGCCTGGACGCGCTCTGCCAGTACATGGGGATCGGCAGCGAGTTGTTGCTCGCGGTCGAGGCCGTCGCGCGCGCCGAGGGATGCACGCGCCTGTGGGCCATCACGACCAACGACAACATCGACGCCTTGCGCTTCTTCCAGCGCCGCGGCTTCACGATCACCGACTTCCGCCTCGACGGGATGGCGAAGATCCGGATGCTCAAGCCGAACATCCCTCTGGTCGGCGCCCACGGCATCCCCATCCGTGACGAGATCGAGCTCGCGAAGCCCCTCGATCCCGGCAAGGGCTGGCGCGTGGTCTAGGCGGGAACCCGCGGCCGGTGTTCGGGGTTCACGGCCGACACACTCGACCTGGAGGCTGTCCATGACGGAATTCGATCCTGCGCGAAACCGCACCGCGACCGTGGGCGTCGAGCAGCTCGCCAGCATGCGCGGCGCGTTCCTGCAGCGCGTGTACGGCCACCTGGCCGCGGCTGTCGCCGTCTTCACGTTGATCGAGGTGTTCCTCTTCAAGAGCGGCATCGTCTATCCGTTGACCAACGCCCTGGTGGGGGTCAACTGGCTCATCGTGCTCGGCGGCTTCATGGTGACGGGCTGGCTCGGGCGCAGCTTCGCGTACCGCGCCGGCTCGGTCGGCAGCCAGTACCTGGGGCTCGGCCTCTACATCGTCGCCCAGGCGATCATCTTCGCGCCGCTGCTCGCGGTCGCGAACGTCTACGTGCCGGGCGCGATCCAGAATGCCGCGCTGATCACCCTGCTCGGCTTCACGCTGCTGACCATGCTGGCCCTCTCCATGCGACGCGACTTCACGTTCCTCGGCGGGATCCTCCGCTGGGCCGGGATCGTGGCGCTGGCGGCGATCATCGGCAGCGTCGTCTTCCATTTCTCGCTCGGCACCTGGTTCTCCGTCGGCATGGTCGCGCTGGCGGGCGCCGCCGTGCTGTACGACACCCAGCGCATCCTCGTGACCTTCCCCGACGATCGCCACGTCGGCGCCGCCCTCGAGCTCTTCGCCAGCATCGCCCTGATGTTCTGGTACGTCCTGCGCCTGCTGATCGGGTCGCGCCGCTGACCCCGGCGCGTCGCGACTCGCCCGCCGCCCCCGCGCGCGCCCGCGCCGGGAGCGGCGGTTTCGCGTGACGGCCCCCGGATTTGCGCTATCTTGATCCAGCGCGAGGGAGAGCGGCTCCGGCCCGATCGAAAGGCAACCATGCTCGCGGAGAACCTGGTCGAGAGCGTCGCCGCCGCCATCCGGGACAACTGGGATCGCGAATGCTACAGCGACTGGGAGGGCACGACCCTCACCTACGCCGACGTCGCCCACCGCATCTGCCAGCTCCACTACATCTTCAGCGAGTCGGGAATCGAGCGGGGCGACAAGATCGCGCTCGTCGGCCGGAACAGCTCCCGCTGGGCCGTGACCTACTTCGCCGCCCTCACGTACGGCGCGGTCGCCGTGCCCATCTTGCCGGACTTCACGGACGAGGAGATCCATCACGTCGTCGGCCACTCGGACGCGCAGCTGCTCTTCGCGTCCGATCCGCTCTACGATCGCCTCGAGAACACCCGCATGAGGGGCCTGCGGGGGATCCTGCGGATCGAGGATTACAGCCTCCGCCACCACAACCAGAAGCGCCTGCCCGACATCGTGGCCACGGCGCCGACGGCCTACCGGAAGCGCCACAGGAACCGGCTGGCGCGCGGTGAATTCCAGTTCGAACCGGTGCCCGGGTCAGACCTCGCCACGATCGTCTACACCAGCGGAACCACCGGTTTCAGCAAAGGCGTGATGCTCAATCACCACTCGCTGATGGTCAATGCGCGTTACTACCTGGACAACCTCGACCTCTCCCGCAACCGGCGGATCGTGAGCTTCCTGCCGCTCGCCCACAGCTTCGGCTGCGCATTCGACCTGATCGCCCCGACGGTCGGCGGCTGCCACACCACGTTCATCGAGAAGACACCCACGCCCAAGGTCCTGCTCGAGGCTTTCGCGAGGGTCCGGCCGGTCGTCGTGCTGTCGGTGCCGCTCATCATCGAGAAGATCTACCGCAACCGGATCAAGCCGCAGCTCGAGTCGCCGACGCTGAAGACCATGATGAAGATCCCCGCCGTCAACCGCCTGGTGTACAAGCGCATCCGACGCCGGATCCGCGACGTGTTCGGCGGCCAGTTCCAGGAGGTCGTGATCGGCGGCGCCGCGTTCAACCGGGAAGCGGAGCAGTTCTTCCGCCAGATCGGCTTCGACGTCGCCAACGGCTACGGCATGACCGAGTGCGGCCCGATCATCAGCTACTCGGTGGTGCGGGACCGGCCGCCGCTGGGCTCGGTGGGCAAGATCATCCCGTACCTCGAGTGCCGGATCGACGTCTCCGACCAGGCGCACGGCGTCGGCGAGATCCTCGTGCGCGGCGAGAACGTCATGCTGGGCTACTACAAGGACCCCGAGGCCACTCGCGCCGCGATCGACCAGGACGGGTGGCTGCACACCGGCGATCTCGGCCGGATGGATGAGAACGGTATCCTCTTCCTGACGGGCCGCAGCAAGAACATGATCCTCTCGCCATCGGGCCAGAACGTGTATCCCGAGGAGATCGAGGCCCGGCTGAACGAGCTGCCCTACGTCATGGAATCGCTGGTCATGGAGAGCGGCGGCAAGATCTGCGCGCTGATCCACCCGGATCTCGACCGCACCGACCAGGACGGCATCGGGGAGAAGGAGCTCGAGGCGATCATGGAGAGGAATCGGCTCGAGCTGAATCGCCAGGTTCCCGCCTACGCCGCCGTGTCCCGCGTCCGGCTGATCTACACGGAGTTCGAGAAGACCCCGACCAAGAAGATCAAGCGACGCCTCTACGACGCGTTCCGCTGAGATTCGACGACGGCCCGGGCCGCGAAGGCGCGGGTCGGGGTCTCGACGGTCGCGAGAGCTAGTCGAGCTCGAACACGATCGGCAGCTGCGCCCACATCCGGACCGGGCGGCCATTGACGGAGCCTGCGGCGAAGACGCACTGCTTCGCCGCCGCGAGAGCCGCCGCCTCCAGCTCGACGTTTTCGGACACGCCGCGCGCGACCTCGGCCGTGACGATCGCGCCATCGGCGTCGATCAGCAACCGGATCAGCACCGCGCCCTCGATGCCGTCTCGGCGCGCCGCCTCGGGGTACTCGGGCGCCACGTACTCGACCAGCCGCGGGGGTACCGCCATATCCGCCTTGCCCGGGTCGGCCGGCCGGGGCGCCTCCGCGCCGGTCGCCGGGGGCGCCGGATCCCCCGCCGCGAGATCCACGGGCACGAAGCCGGCCGCGACGGCGGCGAGCACCGCGGCGGGCAGGAACCAACGCTCGAGCTTCATGGACGGCCCTTCCTCTCATCCGGTGGGGACGCTGACATGATGCGAACGCGAAGGTCCCCTGGCAAGCTCCCGCGTCAATCCCGCGCCGCGTACACCGCGTATCCCCGCGGCGGCGCCCAGAACTGCGCCCGGCCGTCGCGAGCGCTCCAGCTCGCGAGCGGCGCGTTCAGGTCGGCGCGGCCGCGCCACGCCACCGGCTCCCAGAGCGCGTCGCCGCGCCGGGTCGGCACCCAGCGGCCGTTCCAGCCGCCGAGGTTGTTGAGCACCAGGACGAGGCCGGGCTGCCCGCCCCACCCGAGGCGCTCCATGATGTAGAGGTCGTCGTCGAGGTAGCGGGTGACCGCCGGTCCGGCGGCGTACCTCTCGTGCGCCGAGACCAGCGCGTCGATGCCGCTCGGCTCGCCCGGCAAGGCGAGGCCGTGAACGAAGTAGTCCTGCCAGAACACGCACGGATAGCCCGGATGCGTCAAGACGAAGGCGTACGCGAGCATCTTGTCGTTGACGATCGGCGGGGCGTCGCCGCCGCGGAAGTCGTGGTTGTCGACGAAGGTCACGGCCTCCAGCGGGCGGTCGAAGGCGAGCGCGCCGGGCGCGACCAGCTCGCGCAGCGAGAAACCCGGCCGATCGCACAGGTCCTTGAGCCGGTAGCGGAGCGGGAAGTCGAACGCGCAGACCGGATTGTCGCTCCAGGCCTTCGCCGAGTCGAGCCACTCCGCGATCTCGCGGTCGCCGGACCACGACTCGCCGCAGCCGAATGGTCGGAAGAACCGCCAGCCGCCGTCCTCCCGGTTGCGCCGGCCGTCGCGCGGCTGGTAGCGCAGCTCCAGCAGCGCGGTGACGATCCAGGTGCCGTAGCCGTTGACGAGGTCGAAACGGAAGCCGTCGAAGCCGACGTCCTCGATCAGGAACCGCGCATGGGCGACCAGCCAGCGATAGACCTCGGGGTTGCGGTGGCAGAGATCCGGAAACCCGCCGAAGCGCTGGTGGCCGTCATACGATTCGAAGCGGCTGGGATTGAAGCTTGCGAAGTCGCGCGGGAACCGGCCGCTTGCGGGAGCGAAGCGGGTCCAGTACTCGCCGCCCGTGTCGGGGTTCGCTTCGAGCTCGCCGCCGCTGCAGTGATTGTAGACCACGTCGGCGTAGACCTGCAGATCGTGCGCGTGCGCGGTCGCGACGAGCGAGTCGAGCTGGCAGCGGGTGCCGAAGCCGGTGGCCGCGCCGCCGCGCTGGTCGAACTCGCCGAGGTCGAAGTAGTCGAAGGGATCGTAGCCCATGCCGTGGCGCGCGTCGCCCTTGTGCGCGGGCGGCAACCAGAGCGCCGTGAAGCCGGCGCGGGCGAGGTCGGGCACCTTCGCCTCGACGTGGGGCCACCAGCGTTCGAGACGATTCTCCGCGCGGTGGCAATCCCAGTAGAAGGCCTGCATGAGGACACCCATGGTTCACTCCCCGTTGAGGGCGGCTGCCTGGCCGGCGCGCGCTCCTCGATCGCGAGGCGGGCGCTGCGCCGGTTCCTAGGTGTCCTGGTCGCAGATCAGTCTGCCGAGGTATTCCTCGAGGCGGTCGAGGCTGGAGTTCCAGCCGGCGACGACCCCCAGGTCCTCGTGCTTGCGGCGATCCTCGGTCGTGGGGTGCGCAATCTCGAGGGTGACGCGCGTCCGGCCCGGCTCGCCGGCGACGTCCGCGAAGTTGACGGTCATGACGATCCCGCTGGGCAGTTCGGCCGGCGACGGCAGCGCGAACCCCTCGTCGAACTCGTCGGTGGTCACGATCCGTCCGCCGGGGACGATCTCGCGAAACTCGCCGACGGACGGATACTCGGCGCCGTCCGTTCCGCTCAGGAGGTACCGCCAGCGGCCTCCGGGTTCGAATTCCAGCTCCGTCACCCGGGTCGTGAATCCGCGCGGGCCCCACCACCGGCAGATGTGCTCCGGTTCGGTCCAGACCTGCCAGACGAGGTCGCGCGGCGCCGCGAAGACGCGCGCGATCTCGAGCCGGAGTTCGCCCTTCTTGTCGACCGGCTGGCGCTGGGGTTTCACACCGCCGCTCCCTTCCTCGCAACGCCAGGACGCGCCGCCAGCCCGGCGGGTCGGGTCCGCGAGCGCCGCGAATATCGGACTGCACTGGCCGGTCGGCAGGGCATCCTAATCCCGTCCAATCTCGGCCAATCGGCAGGATACGACGATCCAGCCGCCGTAGCAAGAGTCGTTATGTCCGGTATTTGGCCGCTCGCGCCCGACCAGCCCGGCGGCGAGCGGCCGGGCGGCCCCACGGCCGGACGGCTAGCGATGGACCCCCGCCACCTCGCTCCCGGTCCGCGCCACGAACTCGGAGTAGGAGCCGTCGTACACGAGCGGCGACAGCGGCGACTCGCCGTCGCGGTCGCCGGGCCGCAGTTCGAGCACCCGGTTGCTGAGGCCGCGCAGGAACGCGCGGTCGTGGCTGACGAAGAGCATCGTGCCCGCGAAGTCGCGCAACGCGCCGACGAGCATCTCCTTGGTCTCGAGGTCGAGATGGTTGGTGGGCTCGTCGAGGATCAGGAAGTTGGGCGGATCGAACAGCATCTGCGCGAGCACGAGGCGCGACCGCTCCCCCCCCGACAGGATGCGGACCGGCTTGTCGACGTCGTCGCCCGAGAACTGGAAGGCGCCGAGCAGGCTGCGCAGCGCGCCCTGGCCCGCGGCCGGAAACGTCTTCTGGACTTGCCCGAAGACCGTGAGGGCGGGGTCGAGCTGCTCGAGCGACTGCTGCGCGAAGTAGCCGATCTTCAGCCCCACGCCCAGCCTGATCGATCCGGCATCGGGCTGCAGGACGCCGGCCACGAGCTTCAGGAGCGTCGACTTGCCGGCTCCGTTGCGCCCCATCACGCACCAGCGTTCGGCGCGGCGGATCATCAGGCTGAAGTCGTCGTAGACGACGCGCGCGCCGAAGGCCTTCGTGAGGCCCTTCAGCTCCGCCACGTCGTCGCCGGAACGCGACGGTTGCCGGAACTCGAAGTCGACGACCCGGCGTCGCCGCGGCGGCTCCACCAGCTCGATCTTCTCGAGCTTCTTGACCCGGCTCTGGACCTGGGCGGCCTTGGCGACGTGCGTCTGGAACCGCTCGATGAACCGCCGCTCCTTCGCGAGCATCGCCTGCTGCCGCGCGTAGGTGGCCTCCTGGTTCGCGGCCACGAGCGCGCGCTGGCGCACGAAGTCGTCGTAGTCGCCGGTGTACGACACGAATTCGCCGGCGTCGATGTCGAGGACGCGGCCGACGACGCGGTTCAGGAAGTCCTTGTCGTGGCAGGTCAAAAGAACGGCGCCCGGGAACCCCTTGAGGAACCGCTCGAGCCACAGGATCGACTCGATGTCGAGGTGGTTGGTGGGCTCGTCCATCAGCAGCACGTCCGGACGTCCGAGCAACACGCGCGCCATCCCCACCCGCATCTTCCAGCCGCCCGACAGCGCGCCCGCGTCGCCTTCGATCTGATCGGGCGCGAACCCGAGGCCCTGGAGGATCTCGCGGGCCCGCGCCTCGAGCTCGTAGCCTCCGCGCGTCTGGTAGGCGTCCTGGACCTCGGCGTACCGGCGCAGGATCTCCGTCAGGTCGCCGGCGCGCTCGGGGTCGGCGAGCGCGTGGCCCAGCGCCTCCAGTTCGTGGTGCAGCTCCCCGAGGTCGCCGCTGCCCGCGATCGTCTCGTCGAGGACCGAGCGGCCGGACATCTCGGCGATGTCCTGGCGGAAGTAGCCGATGGTCGTTCGCTTCGGCACCGAGACCGTGCCCTCGTCGGGTTCCTCCTCGCCCACGATCAGGCGGAAGAGCGTCGTCTTGCCCGCGCCGTTGGGGCCGACCAGGCCGACCTTCTCGCCGGGATTGAGCTGGAACGACGTCTCGACGAACAGGATCTGACGACCGTGGCGCTTGGAGATGTTCGCGAGGGTGATCAAGCCTGAGTACCGCCGCCGGGTCGATGGAACGGAGGAAGCGCGACGGCGGGGAATATAGTCCGGCGGCGGCGCGGGCGCCAAAGCGCCGGCGAACCGCGGCAAGCGCGGCGGCGGTCGCGGATCATCGCCGCTAGCGCTTGAGACCGGCGAGCGAGCTCAGGACCATCGACAGCAGGCTCATGACGATCGCGCCCAGGAACGCCGCGCCGAATCCGTGGACCGTGAACCCGGGCACCAGCGCCGACGCCAACCCGAAGAGGATCGCGTTGAGGACGAGGTAGAAGATGCCCAGGGTGAGGATGGTCAACGGCAGCGTGAGCAGCACGAGGACCGGCTTGAGGATGGCGTTGAGGAATCCCAGGACCAGGGCCGCGACGAGCAGCGCGCCAGGCGACGTCACGTCGACGCCGGGCAGGACGTAGGCCGTCAGCCCGAGCGCCGCCGCCAGGACCAGCCAGTGCAGAAAGAACTTGGACATGCGAAGAGTCCTCCCGCCGGCCGGCGTGCCGGCGCCGGCGCGTTCGCGGTCACCGTGCGATGAGACAGCGATATTCCTCGATGCCCCCCCCATCCTGCAGGATCTCGTCCGCGAAGATCACGTGCCGCTCGTGGCACGCGACGGGCCCCACCTCGGGGACGAACACGGTCGTGCCGTAGACGTACGGGTGGACATAACCGATCACCTCGCCGCCCTCGTCTGTCGCGGTCTGAACCCCGAGATCGACGACGTAGAGGTACTCGAGCGCGTTCGGCCAGGCGATCCCCGAGATGTCGCGGTCCTCGACCGACCAGACCCGGCCATGGAGCCAGATGTCGTCGGCGATTTCCGGGACCAGTTGCAGCGAGAACTCCGAGCCGACCGAGAGATCGCCCTCGAGGTACGTCCAGGCGTGCTCGGTGTCGAGATCGCCGTAGGCGTAGTATCCGGAATCCTCGAAGGCGAATGCGTAGGCGCCGAGGAAGAATGGTGAGCGGGCGTCCGCGAGGTCCTTCGACCAGTCGGCCGCGCCGCCGAGCCTCTTTAGGATCGCCGGCCGCAGGTCGGGCCGCGCGCGCGCGAGCGTCCGCAGGAGGCGCTGCTCGCAGGACCGCGCATCACCAGTCTCGCGCAGGAGCGGGTCCACCTCGCTGTAGAACGCCTCGACGAGATCCTGCCCGACGACACCGGTCTCCGTGGTCACCTGGCCGTCGAACAGCAGGCGGTAGAGACCCACGTCCAGGCCGAGCTGATCCGCGTCGACGGGCTGCTGCAGCGCGGCATGCAGATCCTCCATCGACGGCAGCGGCGGCGGCTCTTCGCTCACGTCCGGACCCTCGAACTGGCCGTACTCCAGATCGTAGACCCACTCCGTCCCGTCCTCGTGCGGCCAGATATTCGCAAGCGTCGGTTCGGGATCATCCGGAAGGTCCGGACACCGAGCGCATTCGTCGTCCTCATCGCAGCCGGCGGCCACGAACAGGAGCACGCACGATACGGCCAACAGCTTCGACACGGTCGATCTCCTTTCTTCTCGGCGCAGGCGCGCGGCGAACCCGCGCTGGCGAACGCGATGATATCACTTCAGGCCGGGCCGCCACAGCCGAAAGCTGAGCAGCGCCACGCCGCCCGCGTCGCCGACGGCGCGGTTCGCCCCGCCGAGCCGCGCCGGGTCGCGTCGCGCAGCCGGCATTCGATCGATCCAGCGGAGGGGGCTTCGCGTGAACCTCATCGCCGCCTGCGGCCTCGCCTTCGGCGCCGTGATCGTGCTCTTGGGCGCGCTCGCCGCACTCATGCGCGTGATCACGGCCGTCCTGCCGGTCGCCCGGCCCGGCCTGGACCCCGTCGTGGCCGCCGCCATCACCAGCGTCATCACCGCGTTTATGCAGGGAGCCCGCGCCACCCGCATCGAGGAGGAGTTGTGATCTCCACCACGCAGTCGAGGTCCATCCGGGTGCTGTTCACCCCGTTCCGCGATGGACTACAGAGCTCGTTCGGCGGCAAGGTCCGCCGGGACGACGTCCTGCCCGCCCTGACCTACGCGGCCAGGCAGGCCGGGATCCGCCACCTCGAGTTCGGCGGCGGCGCGCGCTTCCAGGCTCCCTACTTCTATCTCGGCGAGGACCCGTTCGCGACCATGGACGCCATGCGGGACGCGGCGGGCCCCGAGGTCGACCTGCAGATCCTCACCCGCTCGGTATCGGGCGTGACGCTCACGACGCAGCGCCTCGACGCGCTCGCCCTGCAGGCCCGGCTCATGGCCCGCCACGGCACGACGTGGGACCGCAACTTCGACTACATGAACGACGTCGACAACCTGATCAGGACGGGCCAGCCCGTCGTCGACGCGGGCCTGCATCACCAGGTCTGCGTCGCCCTCATGGGTCTGCCCTTCGCCGACGATTCCGTCCATACCCCGGAATTCTACATCGACGTGGTCCGCCGCCTGCTCGCCTCCGGCCTGCACTTCGACTCGGTCTGCCTCAAGGACGCCTCGGGCACCACCGATCCGCGGACGTGCTTCGAGACGGCCAAAGGGATCAAGGCCATCCTGCCGCCCGAGGTGCTGCTGTGGCAGCACACGCACGACACGGCGAGCCTCGGCGTCGCGCAGTACCTCGCCGGCATCGAGGGCGGCGTCGACGGCGTCGACCTGTCCTGCCGTCCCCTCGCGTCGGGAACGGTGCAACCGGACGTGCGCTCGCTCGCGCACGCGCTACGCGGCACCGGCTACGCCCTCGACCTCGATGTCTCCCGCATCCAGGCGATCGAGGACCTCCTCGCCGAGGGCCTGCGCGACTACGAGTTCGACCCCACGACGACCGCGGCGGACGCCCGCGTCGTGAACTTCCCGATGCCGGGCGGCGCGATCGGACCCAACGTGCTGATGATGAAGGACGCCGGGATTCTCGACCGCTACGGAGACGTGCTGGCCGAGTTCGCGGTCGTGGTGAAGGCCGGCGGCGCCTGGACCAGCGTCACCCCCGGCAGCCAGCAGTACTGGTTGCAGGCGTTCAACAACGTGCGGTACGGACGCTGGCAGAAGATCGACCCGGGGTACGGCCGGGCGATCCTCGGTTACTTCGGCAAGACACCCCTGGCGCCCGATCCGAAGGTCGTGAAGATCGCGTGCAGGCAGCTCGGCCTCGCGCCGTTCCAGGGCGATCCGCTCGAGGCGGCCCCGGACAACCTCGAGCTGGCGCGGCAGGCGCTGGCCGAGCGGGGGCTGCCGTTCACCGAGGAGAACGTGTTCCTGGTGGCGGCCGCGATCGTGCCGGGCAAGAACCTCGAGCTCAACGAGGGCATCCGGCTGCTGACAGGCAGGGCCAGGATCTCGCTGCCGCTGAACAAGGGCGAGAGATCGGCGACGGCGTCCGCGCCGGCGCCGGCGAGCCCGGCGGCGCCGGTCGCGCCGGCATTCCTCGGCCCCGTGACCACCCACTGCACGGTGGTCGAGGGCAGGACGACGCGCCGCTTCAAGGTCACGATCGAGGCGCCGGCCGGCGCACCGGCGGTGCCGGTGGCCGCCCTCGCGGCCGCGCCGATCGTCCAGGCGACGATGGCGCCCGCCGCCTCCGCCTCCGCCCCCGCCCCCGCCCGGGCCGGCGCGACGACCGGCGCGACGACGGCAGTCTACTCGCCGTTCCAGGGCAAGACCGAGCTCGTCGAGGTCAACGTAAAGGTCGGCGACGCGGTCCAGGAGGGCCAGGTCGTGGCCGCCGTCGAGGCGATGAAGGCGAAGCACGACGTCATGGCGCCCGTCAGCGGCACGATCCGTTCGGTCGACGCCGCGCCCGGCGACGCCGTCGGGTCCGAACAGCCGATCCTGACCATCGGAGGCTAGGCATGGAGGCGCTCCAGTCGCTCTTCGAGACCTCGGGCTTCCCGAGCCTGACCTGGCAGAACCTGGTCATGTTCGGGGTCGGCGGGCTGCTCATCTACCTGGCCGTCGCCAGGCAGTACGAGCCGCTCCTGTTGATCCCGATCGGGTTCGGCGCGATCCTCGCGAACCTGCCGCTCGCGTGCCTCGGGGCGGCGCACGGCGCCCGGGCGAGCGCCGACTCCGAGATGCCCCACCTGCTCCAGCTGATCTACGACACGGGCATCCGCACCGAGTTCCTGCCGCCGGTCGTGTTCCTCGGCGTCGGCGCGCTCACCGACTTCCGGCCCCTCCTCGGCCGGCCGATCACGTTCCTGCTCGGCGCCGCGGCGCAGTTCGGGGTCTTCGCGGCCGCGATCGGAGCCTTCTACCTCTTCGGCGACACGTTCAACGCCCAGGAGGCCGCGACGATCGGCATCATCGGCGGCGCCGACGGCCCGACCTCGATCTTCCTCGCGGCGAAGCTCGCGCCCCACCTGCTGGGCGCGATCGCGGTCGCGGCCTACAGCTACATGGCCCTCGTCCCGGTCATCCAGCCGCCGATCATCCGCCTGTTGACCACCAGGGCCGAGCGCGCCATCGACTCGGGCAACCCGCGCGAGGTGTCGCGGGCGGCAGTGATCCTGTTTCCGATCCTGACCGCGACCGTCACGATCCTCGCCGTGCCCTCCTGCGCGCCCCTGCTCGCGATGCTGATGTTCGGGAATCTCCTGCGCGAATCCGGCGTCACGGAGCGGCTCGTCACGACCGCGGGCGGCCCCTTGATCAACGTCGTGACCATCTTCCTCGGGCTGACGGTCGGCGCCACGATGGAGGGCGCCACCTTCCTGAGCCCGCAGACGTTGTTCATCCTCGCCCTGGGCGCCGCAGCCTTCGCGTTCTCGACGCTGGGCGGCGTAGTTGCGGCGAAGCTGATCAACACGCTGCTGCCCGCGGGCAAGAAGATCAACCCCTGCATCGGCGCGGCGGGCGTGTCGGCCGTGCCGATGGCGGCCAGGGTCGTGCAGACCCTGGTCAGCAAGGAGACGCGCGGCCGCGTCAACCCCCTCATGATCGCCATGGGGCCGAACGTGGCCGGGGTCGTCGGGACGGCGGTGGCGGCGGGAGTGTTCCTGGCCGTGCTGAGGTAGGGCCGGGCCCTCCGGACACGGATTCGCCAGGCAACGACCGCGGACGCCGTCATTCGATGACCACGAGCCGCCCCGTCGACAGCGCTCCCGCCCCCGCCGGCGAGAACTGCAGGAGATACACCCCGGCGGCGGGGTCGCGACCGCAGAGCGCGCGCAGCGGCACTGTGGCGCTCGGTCGATCGCCGACCGTGGCCGCGCCCACCCGCCGGCCTGCGAGGTCGAAGACCGCGATCCGACCGCCGCGCGCCCCCGGCAGCCGCAGCGACAGCGAACCGCCGCGCGAGACCGGATTCGGGAACCAGCGCAGCGGGGCCGCCGGATCCGGATCCAGCGCGACCCCGGTCACGACCGGCGCCGGGCAGAAGCCGGTGTTGTGCGGATCGCGCCGGATCTTGGGCCAGTCGCTCCGCTCGTGCTGGTCGTGCCACTGGCTGCCGTCGACCTCGTAGACCCGGACCTGCCCCGCGCCGAAGGTGCCCCCCTGCGCGCAGAGGTCGAGGTCGCCGTCGCCCTCGAGGTCGGCGAGGTGCGCCGAGGTGTGCGCGTCGAGCTCGGAGCTCGCGAACAGGAGCTTGGGGAAGCCCGCGAGCGTGGTCCCCTCGAGCCGCCAGCCCGAGACCCACTGGCTGCCCGCCTGCCAGTAGCAGAGGAAGAACTCGGCGGTCCCGTCGGCGTCCATGTCGGCCACCTGCACCGACGAGACCGCGCCGCCGCCGGGCACCGTGCGCGGGAAGCCGGGCCACTCCTGGCCGGTGGCGTCGATGACGTGCAGCTTGCCGTCGCCGGACTGGATGACGATTTCGAGCGTTCCCTCGCCGTCGACGTCGGCGATGGCCGGATTCGAGCGCGACGATTCCCACTGCGGCGCGATCTCGAGCGGGAAGCCGGCGGCGTCGGTCCCGTCGTGGTGCCAGACGTACAGGCGATTGCCGTACCAGGTCGAGTCGCCCTCCTGCAGGACGATCTCCAGGTCGCCGTCGCCGTCGAGGTCGCCCAACGCGGGCGACGCGAAGATGTTCTCGGTGGAGCGGGGCCAGCCCGGCCGGGCCGTCCCATCGGCGCGGATCACGTGGACGCCGCAAGCGCCGAGGTTGTTGTTGCCGACCACGACCTCGGGCGAGCCGTCCTGGTCGAGGTCGGCAACCGCCGGCGCGGACCACGGGATGTTCTGCGTGGTCTGCCAGAGGTACGGCCAGCCCGGCAGCGGCTGACCGAAGCGATCGAAGAACGCGACGCCGGGCTCAGCCTGGGCGCCGACGTCGAGGTGGCCGTCGCGATCGAGATCGGCGACGACCGGCGCCGTGACGTTGAGCCAGTACGCGTACGGGAGAAGGACCGGGAACCCCGCCTGGACGCTGCCGTCGACGTTGAAGCAGCGGATCTTTCCCGGCGCGCCCGGCGACGCGACGAGGATCTCCGGCGATCCGTCCTCGTCGAGGTCGGCCACGGCCGGGATGTTGTCGCTGCCGCCGGGCCGCGGCCAACCTGACCACGGCGTGCCGTCGGCAGCGAACACGTACGTGAACTGGCGGTCGGTCGCGATCACCTCGAGCACGCCGTCACGATCGAGGTCGAAGAACATCGGCGAGGAGAAGTTCTCGCCGATCGCGGCCGGCCAGCCGCGGCCGCCCGGCGGTGGCGCCGGCCGGTCCAGCGTGTCCGCGACGACCGCGCCCCCGGCGAGCTCGGGAGCCTCGCCGCAGCGGACGAACGGATCGGCGACCGACGGCACGGCCAGCGCGACCGACGCGGTCACGGTCGCGACCAGGAACCAGAAGCGAAGAGTCATGGTGCCCCCCTTGTCCGGTCCGCGCGGGGGCGCTTCCATCCGCTCGCGTGGCTCGTCCCGCGCGGAGCTCACAGGATCATGATCATAACATGACGGCAGCGCGGCCGGCGCCGGGAATTCGGATCCCGGGCGGCGTCTAGAACTCCGCCAGCTTCGGCGCCCGCGGAAACGGGATCACGTCGCGGATGTTCTTCATGCCGGTCACGTAGTTGACGGCGCGGTCGAACCCCAGGCCGAACCCCGCGTGGGGACAGGTGCCGTAGCGCCGCAGGTCGCGATACCACCAGTACGAGCGCTTGTCGAGCCCCATCCCGTCGATCCGCGCGTCCAGCACGTCGAGCCGCTCCTCGCGCTGCGAGCCGCCGATGATCTCGCCGATCCCCGGCGCCAGCACGTCCATCGCGGCCACGGTCCTGCCGTCGTCGTTGAGGCGCATGTAGAACGCCTTGATCTCCTTGGGATAATCCATGACGACGACCGGCGTCGTGCACAGCTCCTCGCACAGGTAGCGCTCGTGCTCGCTCTGCAGGTCGCAGCCCCACTGCACCGGGTATTCCCAGGTGCGGCCGGCCTTCTGCAGGTGCGCGATGGCCTCGGTGTAGGTCATCCGCTCGAAGCTCGAATCGACGAAGCGCTCGAGCCGCTCGATGCAGGTCGGCTCGACGTGCTCGGCGAAGAACGCCATGTCGTCGCCGCGCTCGTCGAGCACGGCCTTGAAGATGGACTTCAGGTACGCCTCGGCGAGGTCGGCGTCGGCCCGGAGGTCGGCGAACGCGATCTCCGGCTCGATCATCCAGAACTCCGAGAGGTGCCGGCTCGTGTTGCTGTTCTCGGCGCGGAAGGTCGGCCCGAACGTGTACACGCGCGTGAGCGCCTGGCAGTACGTCTCCACGTTGAGCTGCCCCGACACCGACAGGAACGCCTGCTTGCCGAAGAAGTCCTGGGACCAGTCGATCGTGCCGTCCGGGTTGCGCGGCGGGTTGACGAGGTCCAGGGTCGAGACCCGGAACAGCTCGCCCGCGCCCTCGGCGTCGCTCGCGGTGATGATCGGCGTGTGGATCCAGTAGAAACCACGCTCGTGGAAGAAGCGGTGCGTGGCCTGCGCGAGGCAGTTCCGCACGCGCGCCACGGCGCCGAAGGTGTTGGTCCGCGGTCTCAGGTGCGCGACCTCGCGCAGGTACTCCAGCGTGTGGCGCTTGGGCTGGACCGGATACGTCTCCGGGTCCTCGACCCAGCCGACCACGCGGACCGCTGCGGCCTTCAGCTCGACGGACTGGCCCTTGCCCTGGCTCGCCACGAGCTCGCCGTCGCATTCCACGGCGCAGCCGGCGGACAGGCGCACCACCTCGGTCGCGTAGTTGCCGAGGTCACCCGGCGCCACGACCTGCAGGGCGTCGAAGCAGGTCCCGTCGTGGACCCCGACGAAGCTCAGGCCGGCCTTCGAGTCCCGGCGGGTGCGCACCCAGCCCTTCACGGTGACCTCGGCGCCGACCGTCACGCGGCCGCCGAGCAGATCGGCAATTGTTTCCCAGGCCATGGTCGATCCTCGCGTTCCGCGACGTTGCGAGCCGCGATACAGGCCGGGAAGATAACACGTTGCGGTGGTACGGACAATGCATCTCGTACGCAGCGATCCGGCAGTTCGGGCTCAAGTCCCGCCGGGCCCGGACGAAGATCCATCAAGGCAATGGCCACTTTCACTTCCGGGAGGACCGAACCATGCGCAAGTTCTTGATCACGCTCGCCTCCGCCTGCCTGCTGACGATGCCGGTCCTGGCGGAACAGTCCTACTTCTACGACTGGTACGACAGCAGCGCGGATTACCTGGGGTGTTTCGGCTTCGACCTCGTGGCGCAGGTCACCGCGGCCGCCGATTACCCGGAGATCCGCAAGGACGCCAACGGCGGCAGTCGCGAAGACTGCGGCCTGGAGCTCGTGAAGAACACCTCCCTGGCGGACGGCGTCGCCCTGGGCTTCCTGGCCACCGTCTGGAACCTGCAGGAGGGCGATCAGGTCACGGCCAGCATCTGGCGGTACGACCCCTACTCCGGCATGCCGTATTTCCGGTTGTGGGCGCACTACAACGACGCTCTGGTCCAGGCAAGCGACGCGCGCGGCCAGGACATGGAAGCCTATGACGGCAATTGCCAGGGCAACAACAGCTTCGGCCTGCAGAACGGCTGGGAGTACTTCGAGCACACGTGGACCATCGAGGCCGGCCATACGGGCCTGGTGATCGACGCCGCGATCTTCGGCGACCTCTACGCGACCGTCTACGTCGACGACTTCTGGATCTGGGTGCCCGACCACGCGGATGTCCGCCTGCCGGACGCGGTCTACTCGTCCGGCGGCGAGGTGACGCCCGTCGAGGCCGCGACCTGGACCTCGGTCAAGGCGATCTTCCAGTAGGGCTCGACAGCTCGTCAGCGATCTTGCGCAGGGAGCGGAGGCCAGACGCCTCCGCTCCTGCGTAACCGGTGAGCTCGGCGTAACCGCGGCAACCAGGGCCCGCGACCGCGCCTTCCCAGTACCGCAGGCCGGTGTGCGGTCCCACGTTCTCCTGATCCTCGACGAGTGCCGCCAGCACCAGCTCGATACCCGCCTCGGGCAAGCTGAGCCGCCATTTCACCGGGTAGCCCCGCCAGCGCTCCAGCGCCGTGAGAACGGGCGCTCCGGGCTCGAGCCAGCTCACGGCTCCGGACGGCTCGACCACGGTCGCGCGCGTCACGTCGCCCGCGCCGTCCCGGCCGCGAAGGCTGAACACCATCACGTCGCGGCCGTCGGCGAGCTGCAGGCTCAGCCAGTCCCAGCCGACATGGCGCGCGGCGAGCTGGCTCGTGAAGATCTCGCGATCGAGCCAGGCTCGACCGGCCACGACGCGACCATCCAGCGTGCCGGTCGCCGCCAGCCGCGTGACGCTGTAGTAGAGGCTGCCCGCTTGCGAGGTCGGGTCCTTCACGCTGAATCCGCCCGGTCCGTGGAACACGAGCGGCCTCTCGGGCGCGAGTCCGAGCGCGAATGCCAGCCCCTGGGCGCTGTCGACCGCCGCGATGGCGAATCCCTCCGGCGTCGTGCGGATCTCCCAGCGACCGGCGGTGCCCGCGGGCGCGCGGCACCACGCGAGCACGCTGTCGCCCACCGCGGGGAAGCCGCCGAGCCCCGGACCCGTGCGGGTCAGGACCTCGCTGAAGCGGTGGCCGCCTCCGCGCAGGTCGGTGACCGCGGCGTGGCCGAGCACGAGGTCGCGAGCCGTCCAGCTGCTGTCCCACGGCGGACGCTCGGCCAACAGCCCGATCCTGAAGAGCGTGAACTGGAAGCCGTGGGTGGGCTCGCTCGCTCCGTCGACGCTCAGCTGGCCGGTCACGTACCACCACTCGTGGCGAAACTCGGGGTGGGCGTGATGATCGCGCGGGAAGGCCCACGCGTGACCCGGCGCCGCTTCCCGCCACGCGGTCAACGCGAACGCCGCCAGGATCGCGAGCCAGGTCACAGCAGATCCTCCCGCGTCAGCTCCGCAACCGGCGTGCGGCTCGACCGCAGAGCCGGGTAGACCGCGGCCGCCAGCGCGCCGGCCAGGATCCAGGCGGCCTGGACGGCGAGGTCAGAGGCCGGCAGCTCGAAGCGGATGGTCCAGCCGAACCAGTCGCGGTTGATCAGCAGGATCAGGATCGCCGCGAGGACCGCGCCGCCCGCCAGACCGAGCGCGAACCCGAGCAGGCCCAGTCCGGCGCCCTCGCCGAGACCGAGTCGCACGAGCTGCCGTCGAGTGGCGCCGAGCGACCGGTAGAGCGCGAACTCCGTCGCGCGCTCGCGGCCCATGATCAGGAGCGTCAGCGAAACGCCGGCGACCGCGATCACGAGCGCCATCGCCTGCAGGATGCGCGTGACGGCGAACGTCTGGTCGAAGATGTCGAGCACCTCGGCCCGCAGGCGCCGGTTGCTGCGCAGCTCGACCGCGCGGCCCGCGAGCGCCGCGCGCATGGCGTCGAGCGTGGCGTCCACGTCGCGATCCCGCGCGAGCGTGAGGGCCAGGCTCGAGGTGCCGCCCGGGCCGTAGACGGCGTCCAGCGTCGGCCAGCCGAGGAACACGAGGCCGCCTTCGGTGCTGTAGTCGTACCCGATCCCCGCGATCGGCAGCGGGACCGGGCCGTCCGCGCCGGCGAGCCGCAGCGTATCGCCCACCGCCAGGCCGGCGTGGCGCGCCAGCGGTTCCGTGATCACGCAGGCGCCGTCGTCGCGCAGCGCGCGCTCGACCCGTTCGGGGTCGCCGGCCAAGAGCGGCACCCGCGACAATTGGCGCGGCCCGGCCTCGCCCGTCCGCCGGAACGCCGCGAGCCGCAGCGCGCGCCCGTCCGTCGTGCGCCCCGAGATCCGCCGCTGCCGGTCCGCCGCGCGCACGCCGTCGAATCCGGCGAGCAGCGCGACCACCTCCTCGGACAGCCAGGTCGCGCCGTGGTCGCGGTCCCAGCTCGCGCCGGTCACGTAGATGTCGGCCTGGAGAGTGTCCTGGATCCACGTGTCGAGCGTCGCGCGGAAACTGCCGATGAGCAGCGTGATGCCCACGAGCATGGCGACGGTGACCGCGAGCGCAGCCACGGCGAAACTCGTCGACTGCAGCCGCGACGCGAGCCCGCGCAGCCCGAGCCGCCAGCCGAAGCCGCCGGGCGGGAGGCGGCCGCAGAGCTCCCTCAGGAACAGCGGCGTCAGGAGCGGCAGCACGACCATCAGGAAGAACGCCAGCACGAACCCGCTCTCCTTGAGCCGCCGGCCGCCGCCGGCGTACCAGGCGACCACGGCCGCGACCAGCACCAGGCCGGCCAGGGCGAACCGCGGCGCCAGGCGCGACAGCCGTTCCGGCAGCCCCGCCGCGCCCAGCAGCGCGACCGGGTCGCGGCGGGCGATGTCCAGCGCGGGCAGGAGCGCCCCGAGCAGCGCGCCGCCCAGGCCCACGGCGACGGCGATCGCGACGAGCAGGGGCGGCAGCGTCAGCTGCTCGATCTCGCTCAGCAGGTAGATGCTCGTGAGCGTGGCGCTCACCGCGTCGACGTTCTGTCGCGCGGTCACGAAGCCCAGCGGAAGGCCGAGCGCCGTGCCGGCGAGCCCGAGCAGCGCAACCTCCAAGAGGATCATCCCGAGCAGCTGACCGCGGCTCGCGCCCAACGAGCGCAGGAGGCCGAAGTCCCGTCGCCGGCGCACCAGCGAGGCGTGTACGGCGCTGAAGATCAGGAACACGCCGACCAGCACCGAGATCAGGCTCAGCGCCGTGAGGTTGAGGCGGAAGGCCGCAAGCAGCCCCGTGGCGTCCTGGGCGCGCTGATCGGGCGTGAGCACGCGCACGCCGGGGCCGAGCGCCCGCTCGAGCGCGGCCGCGACGTCGGCCGGCCGGCGCCCCGCTGCGACCTTCACGTCGATCTGGCTCACCCGCCCGCGCCGGCCGAACCAACTCTGCGCCTGGGAGATGTCCATGAGCCCGAGCTTGGCGCTCGCCAGGGGCGCGTGGGCGCGGAAATCCACGAGCGCGCCGATCACGAGGCCGACCGTGCGATCGCCGGTCGCGACCGATAGGGTGTCGCGCACCGCGAGATCCAGCTCGCGCGCGAATTCCGGCGTGAGCGCGATCCAGCCGGGCTCGGCGAGCAGGCCGTCGAAGCGCGCGAGGCCCTCGCCACCGAGGCGCACGGGGAAGCTCACGGGCGCGAACACGTCGACGCCCAGGATCTCCAGGTACGTCGCGGGCCGCCGTTCGACCCTGACCCACGCGCGCACCAGCGGCCACGCCGCGGCCACGCCGGACTCGGCCAGGACCGCCGGGTAGACGGATTCGGCAAGGTCCGGCCCCTGGCCGAGAACCACGAGATCCGCCTCGCCGGAGACGGCCTTCACCCCCCCGCCGAACGCGGCGAGCGCCCCCAGATTCAGGGTCTGGATGCACACGACCGAGGCCACGCCGAGCGCCACGCCGCACACGGTCAGGAGAGTCAGCGTGCGGGCCTGCCGCCAGTGCGCCAGGCCGGCGTTCAGGAGGCGGACGTTCACGCGACGGCCTCCAGGCGCCCGTCGCGCAGCCGCAGGACCGTGCCCGCCAGCGCCGCCTGCTCGCGACTGTGCGTGACGAAGAGCAGTCCCGCGTCCGCGTCGCGCGTGAGCTGGCGCAGCAGGTCCATGACCTGCCGCCCCGCGGCCTCGTCGAGGTTGCCGGTCGGCTCGTCGGCGAGCACCAGCGGCGGCCGCCTCAGGAGCGCGCGGCACAGCGCGACGCGCTGCATCTCACCGCCGGAGAGCTTTCCGGCCGGATCGCCGGCGCGATCGGACAGCGCGACCTGCGCGAGCAGCTCGCGGGCGCGTTCGCGCGTGGCCCGCGGCGGGTCGCCGGCCACCCAGCCGGGCAGGCAGACGTTGTCGGCCACCGAAAGGTGAGGCAGCAGGTGGAAGAACTGGAACACCAGACCGACGCAGCGGCGCCGCAGCAAGGAACGGTTCCGATCGCTCAGCGGACTCAGCGGCGTCCCGTCGAGCACGACCTCGCCGCGGGTCGGCAGGTCGATCCCGGCTGCGAGGTGCAGGAGGGTCGACTTGCCGCTCCCGCTGCGGCCGACCATCGACAGGGATTCGCCGCGGTCGAGACGGAAGCTGACGCCGGAAAGGACCGTGCGGCCACCGAAGGCCCGCGCGACGTCGCGGAACTCGAGCAAGGGTCTCTGCATGCGCGCCATGGTAGCATGGGCCGTCGGCGCCGGCATCGCAATCCGCGACCGCGGTCGGCGATCGGATTCCGAAATGGCTAAATCCGGGTAAAGCCCGCCCGAACAGCCGGTTGCCCGCGCGCTCCCCCGCCCGGCCGTTTTGCGGATCGACTCGCGCCGGTCCCGAATTCGGCACAAAGACGGCCGGAGACGGCGCGCGAGCCGGACGAACGAGCAAAAATTACACACTTTAACGGTCTTGTTTGTGGCGCGAGATGCGTCTAGCCTTACTAGGTTGCCTGCCGAGCGATCACCGACGACCAGCAACAGGGAGTTCGCATACCATGATCATGCCCAGGCGGATCCCCGACATCGCCGTGATCGGCGCCGGCGTCGCCGGCCTCGCGTGCGCCGAGCGACTGGCCGAGAACGGGCTCCAGGTCGTGGTCTTCGACAAGGGACGCCAGCCGGGCGGCCGCGTCGCGCACCGCAGTCGGTTCGGCCTGTCGTTCGAGCACGGCGCGCCTGGCCAGCGCCCGCTCGTCGAGCGGCTCGCGAGCCGCGTGCCGGTCATGAACCGCTGCCGCGTGACGTCGGTCGAGCAGGTCGCGGGCGGTTGGCGCCTGTTCCTCGACGGACGGCCGCTGCCGCGCGTTCATACGGGTCTCGTCCTGGCGATGCCCGCGGTCCAGGCGGTGTCGCTCGCCCCCGAACTCGCGGACGTCCTCCGGGATGTCGTCATGCAACCGACGCTGTCGGTCCTCGTCGGCCTGCCGGGGTCGCTCGGCCGCGCCGTCGAGCGCATCCAGTTCCGCACCGGCAGCCTCAAGCTCGCCATCCGGCAGCACAACGACCGGCCGGGGTCGTCCGAGGCGTGGGTCCTGCACGCGGCCGACGATTTCAGCCGCGACAACCTCGAATGCGATCCCGACGCGGTCGCGCGGCACCTGTGGGACCGCTTCGTCGCGGCCCTGGGCATCGCCGCTCCCAACCCCGTCTACCTCCGCGGTCACCGCTGGCGGTACGCGCGGACCGAGAAGCCCCTGGGCCGCAACTGCTGGCAGGATCCGGCGCGGAATCTCGGCGTCTGCGGAGACTGGTGCCTGGGCCACGGCGTCGACGAGGCGCTGGCCAGCGGTCGGGCCCTCGCCGCCCGGATCCTCGGCATCCCGGAACGGCCGGTCCGCCAGCCGCTGGCCCTCACCGAACGCCGCGTCTGAGACGTGGCCGGTCAGCGCGCGCGGGCGCCGACCCGCGCCTCGATCTGCGCCCGGAGCGCGCGCAGCGCCGCGGCGCCCGCGCGCCGCAGCCGGGCCGCGCCGTCCTCCGCCAGCATGGCCGTGGTCGGCAGCAGGACCGTGGTCAGGAACGTCGACAGCAGCAATCCCCCCATGATCACGAGCGCCATCGAGTAGTAGTAGACCCCGCCGAGGCTGGGCCTCTGCACGACGATCGGCACCAGACCGAGCAGGGTCGTCAGCGCGGTCATCATGACCGGGCGCAGGCGCTCGCGACCGCCCAGGAGCATCGCCTCGTGGCGGGGCATGCCGCCGCGGCGGTACTGGTTGATGTGCTCGAGCATCACGATGCCGTTGTTCACCACGATGCCGATCAGCAGCAACAGGCCGATGCTCGCCGGCTGGTCGAAACCGGTGCCCGTCGCGAACAGCGTCCAGAAGGCGCCCGCGATCGCGAACGGCAGCGCCACCATCAGCGCGACCGCCTGGGGGACCGACTCGAACAGGCCGGCCATCACGGCGAACACCAGGAGGAGGGCGAGCAGCACGTTGTCCCGCATCTCGCGCGACTGCTCGCGCCGCTCCCGCTCCCAGTCGCCGTACGTCCAGCCGTAGCCGAGCGGCCAGTCGAAACCGTCGAGGATCCCGGCGACCTGCGCTCGCCACTGGTCGCCGGTCGCGCCCTCGTAGCGCGCGAAGACGCGGACGTTGGTCAGCCGGTTGTTGCGCCGGATCTCGAGCGCGCCGGGCACGATCTCGAGCGCCGCGACCGAGGCCAGCGGCACCTGCTCTCCAGCGTCCGTGAAGAGCGGCAGGTTCGCGAGGTCCTCGACGTTCCGCTCCTGCCGCTCGTCGAGCGCCAACCGCATCTCCCGCTCGCCGTCGGGGGTACGGAAGCGCGGCAGGCGGCGGCCGCGAAACGTCAGGCCCACCATCTGGCCGACCTGTTCGGGGGCCAGGCGGTAGCGGCTCGTGAGCTCGCGGTCCACGGCCACATGCATTTCCTGCGCCGCGTCCTGGCCCCAGGAGCTGACGTCGGTGAGCCCCGGCTCCTGTCGCAAGCGGTCGACCACGCGCTCGGCGAGCTCCGTGAGCACGGCGGTGTCCTCGCCCACGAGGTTCACCATGAGCCGATCGCGGCCGGCGTGGCGCCAGCCCATCGCGTTCTCGTCGATCGTGATCTCGACGCCGGGGTAGACGGGCAAGAGGCCGCGCACCGCGTCGCGCATCCTCGCGAGGGTGGCCTCGTCGGTCGCGCCCTCGGGCGGGTAGAGCCGCATCATCGACCAGTCGTCGGACCAGAACGAGTAGACGGCGCGCGCCCCCAGCTCCTCGCGGTGCGGCTCGAGGTGCTGCTCGATCCGGGTGATCAGGTCGCGCTTGCGGTCGAGACTGGCCTCCTCGGTGAAGCGGATGCGGAGCTGGACGAACAGCTCGGCCTCGCTCACGCCGAAGTTCTTGTCCACCCGGGAGAACGGATACCAGGTCGAGGCGAGGATCCCGAGGCCCACGACCGGGGTCAGCCAGCGGTGGCGCAGGTTGAACGCCAGGATCCGCGCGTAGCCGGCCTCGACCGCGAGCAGGAGCCGCGACTTGGGGCGCGGCCGCGAACGGATGAACCGCGTCATCGCGAGCGGGATCAGGGTCTGCGAGATGAAGAGCGAGGCGAGCAGCGTGAGGCACACCGTCATGCCCAGCTCGCGCAGGATCAGGTTCATCTCGCTCGGCTTGTTGAAGATCAGCGGCAGGATCACGATGACCGACGTCATCGTCGCCGCCGTCACCGCGACGGCGACCTCGCGGCCGCCGCGCTGCGCGGCCAGGCGGCGTTCCACGCCGTTCTCCCGGTGCCGGAAGATGTTCTCCATGATCACGACGGCATTGTCCACGAGCATGCCCACGCCGACGATCAGCCCGAGCAGGACCAGCGTGTTGAGCGTTCCCCCGCGCGCCCAGACGACCGCCAGGGCCGCCACGATCGAGAGGGGGATAGAGAGCGCCACGAACACCGTGCTGGCGATCCGCCGCAGGAACACGAACAGCACGAGCGACGCGAGCAGCGCGCCGTAGATCCCGGTCGTGACGAGGTCCTTCAGCGCCTTGGTGATCTCGTCCCCCTGGCTGAACCAGGTGATGAAGCGGACGCCCTGCAGCTCGGGGTCCTCGTTCATCGTCGCGATGCGCTCCTGCAGCGCCTTGCAGACGGCGACGGTGTTGGCCTTGCTCTCCTGCGCGACGGCGACGCCGACCGCGAAGTCGCCGTCGAGGTGGCGTCCGTACTCGAGGGGCGGTTCGGCGTAAAGGACATCGGCCACGTCGCGCAAGCGCAAGCCGTCGGCGCGGAGCGGCAGCGCGGCGATCTCGTCGGCGGTCCGGAAGGCGCCGACCGTGCGCAGGGAGTACCGCAGCTCGCCGGTGTCGATGCGGCCGAGGGACTGGTCGAAGTTGCTCCCGCGCAGGATCCGGCTCACCTCGCGCACGTCGATCGCGTGCCGCTGCAGGTCCTCCGGCCGCAGGTTGATGCGGACCTCCCGCGGGTTGACGCCGTCCAGACTCACGGTCGCCACGCCGGGGACGCGCTCGAGCGGGCGCAGGATCTTGCGCTCGATCAGGTCGTAGCTCTCCGAGAGGTCGCGCTTGCTCGAGAGGCGGCCCTCGAGGATCGAGACATCCTCCGCACCCCCGCCCCAGGACCTGCTCACCACGATGTCCCCGAGGTCCTCCGGGAGGTCGTCGCGGATCCGGTCGATGCGCTCCCAGATCTCGACCCGCGCCAGATGCAGGTCGGCGCCCCACGCGAACCCCAGGCGCAGGCGCGCGCCGTCGGCGTCGCAACTGGCCCAGAGATCATCGAGCCCCTTGACCGAGCCGACGGCGTCCTCGAGCGGGCGCACGATCATGCGCTCGACCTGCTCGGGCGAGGCGTTCGGATAACCGACCTGGATGAACAGCTCGGGCTCCTGGATGTCCGGCATGAACGCCAGCGGCAGCCGGGAGACGGCGACCGCGCCCAGGGTGAACAGGCTCACCAGGGCCATCATGGTCGTGACGGGGCGCTTGATCGCGAGGTCGGGCAAGGACATCGACGGGCTCCCGGGCGCGAGGGTAGGGCCAAGATAGGGGGGGAATCCCCCGGCGTCACGCGACGGATCGTTGTCGGCCGGCCCGCGGCGCATTCGAGGCGCAGCGACGCGTTCGCGACGTGACGCTGCCACTGCTCGTCGGCGGCGGTCGCGACGCCGAGGGCGGAATCGCCGCTTGCGTGCGCACTCTTGCAAGAGCAATTCCTGGTTGGGTTTCCGGGAATCTATCCGGAAACAAAATCCTCCGGATGGTGTATGAACGCCTCCGCTTCGATCCACGAGCCACCGACCATTGAGAGGAAGGAATCCTCGTCATGACGCGCGAGATTGGCGACCGCCCGGCAGACAACCTCGAGGTTTCATCGTTCCTCCACGTTCACCGTCGGCCGGTCATGCGAACGCGGGGCACGCAGAGGCCGTGGGTCCTGCTCGCGATGGGCCTCAGCCTCGTCACGGTGTCCGCCGCGCCGGCCGAGACCGGGACGGCGGCGCCGGGCCGCAATGCGCCCGCGAACGCGCTGCGCGTCGACCCGCTGCTGATCGCCGAGGCGGCCGAGGTGTGGGCGCTGATCGCGTCGCCCGACAATCCCGTGTGGCCGGGGTGGGATGCCGCCTCGACGCCCCTGCTGTTCTACCTGCCGGGCGTGCAGGACGTCCTGATCAACCACCCCAGTCCGCCCGAGGGATTCCTCCCCTACGACGGTCCCGTCGCGTTCCCGGGCGGGCGGATCTACATCCGCGGCGAGCCGACCTTGATCGAGTGGGACGGGCAGAACACCTCGTACGACATCGAGGGGACGACGACGCTCGTGGTCGCCGACCCGCTATCGAATCTGAGGGTCCAGGTCTCGAGTCTGCTGCTGGACGAACGGGCGGCGGACGAGAAGATCCAGGGCCTGGAATTCGCCGACCTCGCGACGGACCCTTACGACCAGCTCGCCACGGTCGCGCACGAGGCGTTCCACGTGTACCAGTCCGAGCGGGCGCCCGACAAGGGAGCCAACGAGATGCTGCTGCTGCAGTACCCCGTGCTCTCGGTCCAGAACAACGTCGGCTTCGCCCTGGAAGGAACTGCTCTCGCGGAGGCTCTGCGCGCCCGTGACGACGCGGCCTTCCGCCGCGGCGCCGTGCGCTGGCTGGCCGTGCGGCAGGACCGCCGCGCGAGCCTGCCGCCCGCGGCGGTCGAGTACGAGGACGGCGGCGAGTTCACCGAGGGCCTGGCGAAGTACGTCGAGTACCGGTTGTTCCAGGTCCTGGAAGGCCGGCCCTCGGGACCGGCCATGGCCTGGGCCCAGGGGTTCGAGGGCTACGCCGACCTGACCCGCCAGCGCGAGTCCCTGATCGACCAGCTGGTCGCGCACATGAGCGGGGCGGCTCTGGTCAACAACGACCCCTACGGAACGGCGCCGCTGCGGATGCGGCTATACTACTCGGGAATGGCCGCCGGCGTCCTGCTCGACCGCCTGTCGCCCACGTGGAAGGAGCGGATCCTCCAGCCGGAACCGTCTTTGACCTCCCTCGCCGAGGAAGCGCTGCAGCCCACGCCGGCCGAACTCGAGCAGGCCCTCGCGGCCGCGCGAGCGGACACGGGGTACGCGGCGCTCGTCGGCGCGAAATCGCGGCTGGCCGAGGCGGGTCGGGCGCGAATCGCGGCCATGCTCGCTGCGATCGAGGACGGCCCGGGCATCGCGCTGGTCGTCGACTATTCGCAGCTGGGGTCCCCCCGGCTCGGCATGGCCTTCACGCCCTTCGGGATCACGGCCGTGGACGACCAGCGCACCATCTTCGGACAGGCTCCCGTCGCGGTCGCGTTCGGTGAGGACGGCCAGGTGCAGCAGACCGCGCCGTCCCCGCTGCTGCGGGACACCGGCCGCCAGCAGGTGCGGTTCCGGCTGCCCTCGAACGTGACCCGGACCGAGGTCGCCGCCACGCTGGGCGCCACGCCGGTCGGCGGCGAGCTCGTCGCCGACCTGGCCGTCGAGCTTCCCGGCGCGAGCCTGACCGCGGCCCTCGCCCGGGTCACGCTGGGCGAGCGGGAACTCGTGGTCGTCCTGCACGAAGCCGGCAGCGACTGACGAGCGGTTTTCGACGGGCTCGGTGACTCAGATCACAGACACAGCGCCTCTTTTATAAGATAATAAATATCCTGTATTATCGTCCCAGCGCCGATCTTCCGAAATCCAATCCCGGAAAGAGGTTCCACCATGTTCACCGAGAGACGATCGATGTTCACGCAACCGCCTCCGCGCAGCCAGGTTCATGTCGCCACGCTCTGCGTGGTCGTCATCGGCCTGATGGCCCTGCCGGCAACCGGCATCGCCCAGATCCACCCGGGCGACATCGTCATCGAACTCATCCCGCTGGTCGACGGCCTCGTGTCCCCGCTCGGGGTGACCCATGCCGGCGACGGCTCCGGCCGGCTCTTCATCTGGGAACAGACCGGACAGATCCGGATCGTGGAGAACGGGGTGCTCCTGCCGGCTCCGTTCCTGGACATCTCCGACCACCTGCCGGCCCTGAGCAACATCTTCGACGAGCGCGGCTTGCTGGGCCTCGCCTTCCACCCCGACTACGCCAACAACGGTCGCTTCTTCGTCCGCTACAGCACTCCGCGCGACGGCGATCCCGAGGAGCCCTGCAACGACCCGGGCGGCTTCATCGTCGGCTGCCACAAGGAGGTCCTCGCCGAGTTCCACGTCTCGGCAGATCCCGACGTGGCCGATCCCACCTCGGAGATCGTCCTCTTCGAGGTGGACGAGCCCCAGTTCAACCATAACGCCGGCGCCGTGGCCTTCGGGCCCGACGGCTACCTCTACTTCACGCTCGGCGACGGCGGCGGCGCCAATGACGGCCTCGCCGACGTTCCGCCGTCGCACGGGCCCATCGGCAACGGCCAGAACATCGAGACGGCGCTCGGCGGGCTGCTGCGCATCGACGTCGACTCACCGCCCGAACCGGGCCTGCCGTACGCCATCCCGGACGACAATCCGTTCGTCGCGCTGCCCGGGCTCGACGAGATCTACGCCTACGGCATGCGCAATCCGTTCCGGTTCTCCTTCGACGACGGCGCCGGCGGAGACGGCCGGCTGTTCCTGGCCGACGTCGGCCAGGACCTCTACGAGGAGCTCAACATCGTCCAGCTCGGCGGCAACTACGGCTGGGTGATCCGCGAAGGGTTCCACTGCTTCGACCCCTTCAATCCCGGCACGCCTCCCGATACCTGCGCATCCACCGGACCGCTGGGCGAACCGTTGCTCGACCCCATCGTCGAGTACCTACACAGCGACGGCGGCCTCTCGATCATCGGCGGATTCGTCTACCGGGGCACGGAGTCGCCCACGCTCACGGGCACGTACGTCTTCGGCGACTGGAGCATGGACTTCTCGACGCCCCAGGGCCGCCTCTACTATCTCGTGGAGACCGGGCCGGGCGCGTACGAGATCCGGGAGTTCCAGATCGCGCCGAACAACGAGCCGTACGGCCGTTTCCTGAAGGCGTTCGGCGAGGATGAGAACGGCGAGATCTACGTGTGCGGGACCACGGCGCTGGCGCCGAACGGTACCACCGGCGTGGTCGAGCGATTGCAGGTGCAGGCGTCGGTGCCGGCCATGGCCGCGCTGCTGACGGCGGCCGACGGCCAGGAGGGAATCCTCCTGACCTGGGAGTTCGCCAATTTCTATCAGGTGAACGACGTGCGCATCCAGCGCTGGACCGACGGCGGCGCGCCCCAGGACGTGGCCTCATGGTCCGGAGCGGCTGCAGCCGAGCGGCGGTCGTGGATCGACCAGGACACGGCCCCCGGCCGCCATTACAACTATCAACTCGTCGCCGCGGGCGGCGGCATCGAGCTGAAGTCCAACGAGGTGGGGATCGAGCGGGCCACCCCGGCGGCGATCCGCAGCAAGCTGCTGGGCGCCGTGCCGAACCCCTTCAACCCCAGCACCGAGATCCGCTTCCTGGTCGCCTCGCCTGGGCAGGTCGTGCTGAGGATCCTCGACACCCGGGGCCAGGTCGTACGGACCTTCACCTGGGATGCGGTCCCCGCCGGCGAGAATTCCGTCCAGTGGGACGGCCGCAGCGACGCCCGGCAGGCCGTGCCGAGCGGCGTCTATCTCGTCCGCCTCGAGACCCGGCAAGGGAGCGATTTCCGGACCGTCACGTTGCTGAAGTAGCGCGCGGCGATGTCGACCTGCGGCAGCCCGGCCGTCGAGTCCACGTGGACCGAGGGCCGGGCTGCCCGGCCTGCCGGTGGTCCCTCTCGGCCGCTCATCTGGCCAGGAACTCTCGGGTCCAGGACAATCAACGCACCGTTCCCGAACTCCCGGCCCCTCTCTCCCCCCTGATCGCCGTCACTCCGGGCGCCAGGATTCGCAGCGGATCGCCGCAGCGGGAGCACTGCAGCGGCCGGTTCTCGTAGATCTGCGCCAGCAAGAGCGCCCAACTGCGCGACGCCGGCCGGCGGTGAGCTTCCCGGCTGGCAAGCCCCATCGCCCCGCGCGCCGACTCCGTTTCCTGCAGCACCGTACCCGCGGGGCCCGCCGTCGCGGTCACCGCCGCCCGCAACCGGGCGCTCGGCGCCAGCACCTCGCGGTACCGGTGACGGTGCCGGCTCAGGCGGTACAACACTGTGCCTCGGTTGCCATTATCGCCACGCAACGGGTCGACGTCATTCGGGGACACCCTGAACGGCGGGACTGAATGCCGGCTAGCGGAGTGGAACTTCCCAGTGGTTGGTGCCCGCCTCGAGGGCGCGGATCTCGCCGCCCGGCAACTGAGCCCGGGCCTCGACACTTTCGGGAATGGTGGCGGTGATCGCGACGCTACCCTCGACGTGGCGCCAGGACACCGAGACGCGTCCAGCGGGGCTCGCGAATGAGACCTTACCACTGGCGAGCGGGCCCGGGTCCGGGGCGATCAGGATGTTGCGCCAGCCGACGCTGCCCGGTTGTTGCCGGATCCCCCCTACGTACGCATAGTGCCACTCGACCAGGTGCCCAAACATCAGGTGATTGAGGCTGTGCGTTGACCCCGGCGCGGCCTCCCAGCTCTCGGGCAACGTCGTGAAGCCCTGGTCGACGAGGTGGCCGTAGCTGGCGAGTTCGCGGCGGGCGAAGACGCGGTGCAACACGTCGCCGCGTCCATGCTCGGCAAGCGCGCGGATAAGGAAGACCTGCGTCACCTCGCCGACGGTTTGCTGCCAGGCGCGGCGTTCGAGGTCATCGACTATGGCCTGGACGACCGCGCGCCGGTCCGCGTCGGGAATCAGACCCGCCGCCAGCGCGAGGCTGTGGGCGCCCTGGCAGGAGCCGCGATTGCGGACCATCTTCGTCGCGGCGTCGTAGAATCGGCGCTGGAATCCCACCGCGATGGTCGCGTGGAGCGCGGAGTATGCCGCGGCATCCGCGGACCGGCCGAGGACCTCGGCGGCGCTGGCGACCGTGCGTGCGCCGAGCGCCCACACCGCCGTGGCTGTCACCTCGGGCGACGTCCACCAGGACGGGCCGCGCTTGTAGGGATGGCCCCAGTCGTACCAGTCGCCGAAGGGGCTCTCGAGGCTGCCGTCTCGCGCTCGCGCGGTGAGGTAGTCGACGTAGCGCCGCATGCTGTCGAAGTTCGCCCGCAGCGCGTCGACGTCGCCGTACCACTCGTAGAGGTGCCACGGCACGAGAACTCCGGCGATCCCCCACTCCGGCGCCTCGTTGAACGACTCATGGGGGCCGACACCCACCAGATACCGCGGGCAGTTGGTCGGGATGTGCCCGTCGGGCAGTTGCGCGTCGCGAAGGTCACGCGTGACCTTCACGAGCAGTTCATGGGTGTCGAAACGGTAGCTCGCGGACCGCGCCATGTGCCAGACCTGTTCCTGCCAGCCCAGCTTCTCCCGGTGCGGACAGTCGGTCACGACGTAGCTCAGGTTCGAACGCAGCGACCAGTCGACGAGGCGGTGCGCGCCGTTCTGCAACGCGTCGCTGCACGCGAAGGCGCCGACCTCGGCGCATCCCGCGCGCACGTGCACCAGCTCGAGTGACACGATCGTCGGTAGGCCGCGCGGATTCGGCACCCCCGCGGGGACTGCCCCCGCCACGCCGACGTACTGGCCACCGACGTAGCAGAACCGCGTCTGGTGCGTCTCGGGCGCGTTGCCGCCGAGCGTGTAATCGAACCAGATCTCTTTCGCGTCCCGCCCCGTGTGGCGAAAAGTCGGGCGACCGTCGGGACCACGGGCCTCGCTGGGCCGTAAACGGATGGTCTGCCCGGCCGTTCCCACGACCGTGAAACGCAGCAGTGCCGAGCAGTTCTGGGGAAATGCCCAGGTGTATGTGTCGTCGCCGGCGACGTCAACCCGTTCGGATTTGAACACGCCCGCCGCAACCAGGGGCGGTCCGGCGAAGTCCTCAACCGCCGCGGGCGGTGGCAGCACCACCGTAACCGGTCGCCACGCGCGATCGTCGAAGCCGGGCTCCGCCCAGCCAGCGGGCAGGCGGCGTGCGTCCCAGTCCTCGCCTCCGTGGACGTGAGAGAAGACGAGGGGGCCATCGATCCAGCGCCAGCTGCCATCCGACACCACGCTGACCGTGCGGCCGCCCTCCAGGGTGATGGTGGCCTCTAGCCAGAGCAGGAACGGGTGGCCGGCCGAGAAGTCGGGCATCGCGTTGAGCTTGAGGTGGCGGCGCGGATCATTCGACGGCCCAACGCTCCAGAAGCTATTGCCGAGCAGGATGCCCCAGGCATTCTCGCCAGCGCGCAGCTGGGGTGTGATGTCGTACCGTTGCCGGTAGAGGGTGCGGTCGTACTGCGACCAGGGCTGGCCGACGAGCGCGTCGCCGATGCGCCGGCCGTTGAGCCACACCTCGTGGTGACCGAGGCCGACGACGCTCACGGTGCCGCGGATCGGCGTCTCTTCGAGGACGAACGTGTTCCGCAGGAGTGGGCACGGCGCCGCCGCGTGCGGGCCTTGTGTGGCCGCCGGCACGATCCAGGCCGCTGCCGGCATGGCGCGGCGAGTAGCCAGGAGAACCACGCCGGCAACGACGACCATCACGGTCAGGAGCAGGAAGAGCAGGCGGCGCACGGTCGGCAGTATCCCCGATGTGGGTCGACCGGGCTAGAAAAAGTGCCATCGCAACGCGCCCGCGTGAACCTCGGAGGCCAACCGACCAGCGATCGCAGCCGTCCACGTGGTATACGTTGTAGAGCTATGTATAATACAACAACGTTCAACGGATCCGGGCTTGTGAGTGCCGACCTGCAGGTGAATCGCGAGGTCGACGACAGCCGCAATGCGAGCACTGCAGCGGCCGGTTCTCGTAGATCCGCGCCAACAGGAGCGCCCAGCTGCGCGATGCCGGCCGACGGCGCGCCGCGTCGCCGCTGAGCCCCACCGCCACGCGCGCCGACTCCAGCTCCTGCAGCACCGTGCCCGCCCGGCCGGCGGTCGCGGTCACCGCGGCCCGCAGCCGGGCGTTCGGCGCCAGCACCCCGCAGGACCGGTGCCGGTGCCGGCGCGGCGGCGCCAGCAGATCGACCAGCCTGGCGAGGAACTCCACCGGGCTCAGACCGGCCAGACGCTGAGATGACCATGATCGGGAAGCGATTCGCGCCGAGGGCCCTGCCCGGGGAACCGGTGTTTGTTCCAGGGGAATCCCGCGGGGCGGAACGTCACCGGCTGGGCCGCACGGGAGCGAGCAGGTCAGGGCTATAAACTCCTGGTATTGAATGGTTAACGACGATAATCTCCCGATCGATACGGACCCGGATTCCGAGGACGGTCCGTCCCGTCGGACGCGCCGCAGCCGCCCCCTGGTCTCACCCAGTTTCGCACGTCTTCTGTCGCAGTTCCTCGAAGGGTGAAGCGCCGATATCGGATGCCCCGACGATTCGAGGTGGCGAATTCAGAAGTCCACGGGGCGCGACTGGGATGTCGTCCTTGCCGCCAGTCGGTCCGCGACCTAGTCTCCTGGGCAACGCTCCCGAATGGAAAGCTCGAACATGCGATCATCCGTCTACTACGACGAGATGAGGATTGCCGGCGCGCTGCCGGCCGGGGGGACGCTTCTCTACCTCGCCGGAGCCTGGATCGATCCCGGGCGGGACGTTCGGGTCGGCGTGGGTGTCGCCCTCGCCATGATCCTGGCCGGGCTCGTGACCACACGCCGCCCGCTCGTCGGTCGCGTGCTGGCGTCTGGAGCGCTGGCGATCTGGGTCCTCGTCACGGTTCAGCCGCTGTCGACCTCCCCGGCGGCTGCGCTCGTGGTCTGGCTACCTGTCCTCTGGTTCCTGACCGCACTCTGGATCATACCGGGTCTGCCGGGTTCGCGACGCACGCCATCGAATGTCTCCGATAGCGGAGCGCGGCTGGCCAGGCTCCGCGTGTCGCTGCGGATCACCGCCTTGTTGGTCATCGCCGTTGCCTTATCGCGCTCCGAATCGGACGCGGACGTTCACGCGGCATTGATCGCGTCAATACTGATGACTCTGTTCTGGGCCGTACGGGCGACGCTTCTGCAGACCGTCCGACGCCGATGGCTGGCGCTATTGGTCGCCGCACCATTACTGGCCGCGGTGGCGGTATTGGGCGGTCAGGGCGTCGGCGATATGGCCAACGTCCTACTCATGCTGGTGGTGCTCTTTGCCTCCGTCGTGGTGCGCGAGCGCAGGCGTCCGGGGCAGGTCCAGTCCTTCTGGTGGGAGCGTTTGTTCGATCATCCCGCGCGGCAACTGGTCACGACTTTCCTCTTCCTGATCCTGACGGGCACGCTGCTGCTGGAATTGCCCCTTGCCGCCGCTGGCGACGAGCCGGTGCGAGTCGTCGACGCCGCCTTCACGTCGGTCAGCGCAGTCTGTGTGACGGGACTGATCGTGCTCGATACCCCGGTCGACTGGAGTATCTGGGGTCAGGGAATCATCCTGGTCCTCATCCAGCTGGGAGGACTGGGGATCATGAGTTTCGCAACGGCCTTTCTGAGCGCTCTCGGACAGCGCCTGCCGGTACGGCAAGAAGGTGCTTTCGCCCAGCTCACGAGTGGCGAGGACCGACGCGAACTCTACACGGCAGTCAAGACTGTCCTGTACGTGACCTTCACCGCGGAGTTGGTCGGTGCGGCGCTCTTGTTGCCCCGGTTTTTGATCGCCGGCGACGCGTTCCGGCATGCCGTGTGGAGCAGCATCTTCACCGCCGTCTCGGCCTTCTGCAACGCGGGATTCGCATTGCAGTCGGACAACCTGGTTGGTTTCGCCCGCGATCCGTGGCTGCTGCATATCGTGGCGATTTTGATCGTTCTCGGAGGGCTGTCGCCAGCGGTGATCGTCGCCTTGGTGCGCCGGCGCGGTATCTCCTCTCTCCAGTTACGGCTTGTCCTCTGGACGACGGTTGCTTTGCTCGTCGTCGGCGCGATGCTGTTCGCGGCCTCCGAATGGAACAATACCCTGGCCGCGCTCGGGCTCTGGGACAAGCTCCATAATGCCTGGTTCCAGTCCGCGACCCTTCGCACGGCCGGTTTCAACTCGATCGATTTTGCCGCCTTGCGTCCGGCGACCGTGACGCTCTGTCTGCTGTGGATGTTCATCGGCGGTAGCCCCGGCGGTACGGCCGGCGGGATCAAGACCACGACGTTCGCCGTGCTGGTGCTTGCTGTCGTTGCGACCGTCCAGGGGAGGCACACGGTGACGGTATTCGGCCGCACCATCTCCCAAGCCTCTGTCTTTCGCGCGGCGAGCGTGGCGACGATCGGCTGCCTCGCGCTCATCATCTTCGTCCTGGCCATTCAGCTGACCCAGGTGACCGAGATCATTCCGGGCATCTTCGAGGTCGTATCGGCCCTCGGCACCGTTGGCCTGTCGATGGGCGCGACGGCGACCCTGGACACGGTCGGCAAGATCATCATCATGGTGGCGATGTTCGCCGGACGTGTGGGCTCGCTCACCCTGATCATGTTTCTCATTGCGCAACGAGACTCGGCCCCGTGGCGCGTGCCCGAGGAAACCGTTGCCGTCGGTTGAGCGAAAGGAATCCTATGGCCAAGCAGGCACTGGTGATCGGACTCGGTCGTTTCGGCGTCTCCGTGGCGCGGGCATTCGTCGCGCGCGGAGTCGAGGTCCTGGCGGCCGACATCGACGCGAACCGCGTGCAGGCAGCGGCCGACGCCGTCACCGAGGCCGTGGTGCTCGATGCCACGAACGCGGATTCGCTCGGTCAACTCGCTCCCGACCGCCGCGACCTGTGCCTCTGCGCCGTGGGCGACGATTCGATCCGGGCGTCGATTCTCTGCACGGCGTTGCTACGCGAGATGGGAGGCAAGCGGGTGGTGGCCCGAGCCTCCGATCCGCTGCATGCGAGGATCCTGCACTGTGTCGGCGCGCACGAAGTCGTCGATCCCTTGCGCGATTTCGGAGCGCGCTTTGCCACTCATCTCCTGCACGACAATGTCCTCGGCGAGTTGCCCTTGGGCCCCGAACTGGTCATCACCGAAATGCGTCCCATCCCGTCTATGATTGGTCAGACGCTGATCGACCTCAATCTGCCGAGGCGGGCGGGTATCACGGTCGTGGCAGTGCGCACCGGCGATGCGAAGGTCACCCTACCCGAGCCGCAGCGACCGCTCGCCGAGACCGACGTCTTGATCGTAGTATCCCGGCCCGAAGCTGTCGGGATACTGATCGACGGGGGAAAGAAATGACGTTACGAGGGAGTTACCTGGCTGGCATCGGGATCCTGGTATTGATTCAACTCGTGACCGCATTCGGGGCGATCGGACTGTTGATGCGCATGAGCCCTGCGGTCCAGGACATTCTTGCCCAGAACGTGTACTCGACCGCAGCCGCCGAGGATGCCATGTCGGCGATGTTGTTGGCCACCGCGAGCGATGAACGCGACCAAACGATCCGGCTCACGGACGCCCTGAGCAGAGCCAGGCAAAACGTGACCGAAGCGGATGAAATCCCGGCAATCGACGATCTCGAGCGCTTCAGTCGGCAAGCAATCGACGGTGATCTCGCGGCGATCGTCGGAGCCGTGGAGGCCGCGGAGCGGCTCACTGCGATCAACCGTGCCGCGATGCAGCGTGCCAATGCGCGAGCCCTGCGTCTCGGTAGCACTGGGGCCTGGGCCGCAGTGACCCTTGCGCTCGTCGGTTTCGCGGTCAGCATCCTGGTCGTGCGGCGAACGATCTTCGGCGTCGTCGAGCCGGTCGAAGAGCTCGAGGCTGTCGTCGCCGCGTACCGCGGGGGTGACCACTATCGCCGCTGTCAGGGCCGTGCGGCATCCCGGGAAATGAGACACGTCCTTGATGCTGTCAACGACCTGCTGGATCGTGCTCATCGGACCCAAGGTGACGAGCTGGCTTCCCGTAAGGACTGACCGCCGCTCGAGCTCGCGTCGAGAACCTCTTGATCTCCCAGACGCGCCCCACGGCACTCAAGGTCTGCGAAGGACCGTGAACGGTTCGTGGGGGACGGTTGCCCAATGGATGACCTCACCCCAAGGGTTCGCTTATGCTATGATCCGGCCGTCGTAGCACGATCGATCTGACACCGCAGGGCATGCCGTTCTAGGGATAGGACGGACAAACCACCTTTCCCCCGGCCCGCTCCGTCGCCCAGGACCGGCGCGAATTCGTCTTACCACATCGGCGCCTCCGATTTCGCGGCCGACCTCGCCGGGGTCGCGATAGCGGGGCCGCTTTCGACCACCTCGCAAGCTCGCGGCGCCCCCCGAACCCACATCTCGGCGCCTTCGACACGCACTCCGCCCTCCGGCCCGCTCATCGCGGCCGCTGGCACGTTCCTCGACTGACCGGGAACCCTCTCAGACCTCGTCCAGCAGCCCCGCCGTCTGGCCCATGTCCGCCCACTCGCTGCGGCCGGCGGCCTGGTCGAACTCCAGCTCCCCCTGCGGCGGTCCCCGCGCCGGCAAGAGCGCCTTGCTGCGCGACGCCGGCCGGCGGCGAGCCTCCTCGCTGGCAAGCCCCATCGAGGTGCTCGCGCACGGCGCGGTGCAGGACCGTGGCGGCGGGGCGGCGCGGGCGGTAGACGGCGGCCGCGCCTGGGCGCGAGGTGACGTGGCACGTCGGATTCGCGAGGCTTGGCGGCAGGGCGACTCCCTGCGCACGGTCGCGCCGGGAGGTCGTGAGCAGGCAGCGTGTCAACCAGGAGGGACGGAGCGATTCCGCAAGCGCCGGCCGCAGGCACCGGCATGCAAGGACGAAGCCCGGCCGAGGAAGGGTCGTGCCACGTCTTCTCGCGGGACCGTGAGTCTCTCCTGCCGGCGCCTCGTTGCCTGCCCCGCGGTCCGCCGGGAGTTGCTCCGCCGGGGCCGCGCGCGTTACCTTGGCGCGGTCCTTCGCAAACCGGAGAGGAAGCCGATGTCCAAAAGCAAGGTCGCCATCCTGCGCACGGCGCCGGCCACGGTGCGGCGCGACTACCACGAGCTGTTGAACCTGGCCGACTATCAGCAGACCCTCAGCAAGACCGTCGACACCGCGCTGAAGATCAACATCAGCTGGCACTTCTTCTTCCCGGCCAGTTCGACCACGCCCTGGCAGCTCGACGGCGTCGTCGGCGCCATGCTCGCCGACGGCTACCGGCGCGACCTGATCCACGGCTGCCACAACCGCACCGTCGTGATCGACGCGCACCTCGGCGAGCGCGAGAACAAGCAGCTCGACGTGATCGAACACCACGGCCTGCGCAACGTGCACCTGTACGAGGGCGAGGAGTGGATCGACATCCGCGAGGCGGTGGGCGACCTCGCCCGGCAGTTCCTCTGCCTGAACGAGGTCTACCCGCGTGGTTTCGCGATCCCGCGGCGCTTCCTCGGCGAGAACATCGTCCACCTGCCGACGATCAAGACCCACGTGTTCACGACCACGACGGGCGCGATGAAGAACGCGTTCGGCGGCCTGTTGAACGAGCACCGCCACTGGACCCACCCGGTGATCCACGAGACGCTGGTCGACCTGCTGCGGATCCAGCAGCGGATCCACCCCGGCGTGTTCGCCGTCATGGACGGCACCTTCGCGGGCGACGGCCCCGGCCCGCGCTGCATGACGCCGCACGTCAAGAACGTCATCCTGGCGAGCGGCGATCAGGTCGCGATCGACGCGGTCGCGGCCACGCTCATGGGCTTCGACGCGCTGCGCGACTGCAAGTACATCCGGCTGGCTCACGACGCCGGCCTCGGCTGCGGCGACGTGCGCGAGATCGAGCTCGTGGGCGACCTCGCGGCGGCGGCGGAGCGCTGGGATTTCGCCGGTCCCTTCCGCAACATGACCTTCGCGAGCAGGATGCAGCACAAGATCTACTGGGGACCCTTGAAGCGCCCCGTCGAGTGGTCGCTCAAGACGTGGCTCGCGCCCTGGTCCTACGCGGCGAGCGTCGTCTATCACGACCTCTACTGGTATCCGCGCTTCAGCCGTCCGAGCATGCAGCGAGCGCTCGCCAGTCCCTGGGGCCGGCTCTTCCAGAACTGGAACGAGGCGGTCGCGCGCGCCGACCATGACGGGTTCCCCTGGGTCGGCGACGCGCAGCCGGACTTCCAGCGCAACCTGTCGGCGATGCTGAAGCAGGGCGGCCGCGTGCTCGGGACCTGCCTCAAGGAGGCGCCGGAAGCGCACGCGCGGCAGCGGCGACCCGTGGTGGGGATTCAGGAAGCGCCGCCCGCCGATCTCACTCCTCGGCACGATCCGTCGCGAGCAGGAGCACGCCCGCGAGATCGCCACGGGTGATGTGGCCGTTCTCCTCGAACCAGGTGATACGCTCGATCTGCAGGGTCGCGCGCACCGTCGCCGACTCGCCGGCGACCGCGAGCAGCGCGGTGGGCACCGCCCGTTCGCCGTCCAGGCTCTCCCGCTCGCGGAGCGCCGCCAGAACCGACGCGAGCGGCAGCACGAGCGCCGGTTCGCCGCCGCGGGTCACCGTCACCGCCGCCGGATCCCAGCCGACCGCCACGCGGCAGCTGTCGCCGGCGAGCGTGAACGCGACCGCGCGGTCGCCGAGGCCCGCGAGTCCGACGAATCGATCGTAGCCGCGGATCGCCACGGCCTCCGCGCCCGTCTCGCGTCGGAACGAGTAGTTGCCGCGCGCCAGCCGATCCCAGCCCGCGATATACGGCACGTTCACCTGAGCCGTGACCGCGCGCGTCAGCTCGCCGGCCGGCGGTCGTCGCGGCGCCGACCCGGCGGCGATCGCGGCGAGCGCATCGCGCAATCCGCCATCGACGCGGCCGCCGAGCGCCGCGGGGCCGAAGTGGTCGAACAGGTAGTCGAGCACGGCGCTGATCTCCCGGCGGTCGTCGGCCGAGATCGGCGCCTCGCTCGCCACGAGCACGCCGCCGGCGAGCCGCGCGTTCGCCGCCAGCAACGAATCCAGGCGATCGAGCTGGCCGTGCCGCGAGACGCTGAACGCGCCCCACGGGCCGAACGCGGTCACGAACGCGAGCGCGCAGAGGCTGGCCGGGATGGCCTTCAGGAACACCTCTCGGCGCAGGCAGCCGGCCACCGTCAGCGCGGCGAGCCAGACCGTCAGCACGATCAGGTAGTAGCGCGGCTCGGTCACGCCGTACTGGTCGGTCCGCTTGAAGATCGCGAGCGCGAGCATCGCGACCGCCGGCAGCATCAGCGCGTGAAAGGTCCGCGCGTAGCGGCGGACCCAGCGGTTGTCCGGCCGCTCGGACAGCGGTTTGAGCAACAGGAGCGAGAGCAGACCCGCCGCCGCCACGCACGAGACCAGGTAGCCGATCCAGCCGCTCGGCCACTCGGCCGTGACGACCACTTTCACCAGGTAGACGAACAGGATCGCGAGGTAGACCCCGACCAGCGGCGCCAGGATGTACTGGGCGAAGATCCTCACGACCTTCGGGTCGTCCCGCTTCTGATCCAGCGCCGCGAGGTCCTGCGGGACGCCGCCGAGGAAATATGACGTGTTGAAGACGAACGCGATCAAGCACCACAGCTGCAGGTACACGTCATCGTCGATCCGGATGTCGAGCAGCGTCTTGAGCGCCACGATCGCGACGCTCAGCCCCGCGAACAGCACCGCCGAGAAGAACGCCGCCGTCAGGAAGCGCAGCAGGAGAGCCAGGTTGAACTGCCACATGCCGTTCGACTCGCCCCGCCGCGCGAACGGCAGGACGGCCACCAGCAGGTGAAGGCCGACGTTGAGCTGGGTGAAGCGCAGCATCTGCGCCGGGTCGACGTCGCGCGGCAACATCAGGTAATAGGCGACGAGCAGGGCGGCGCCGATCGCGCGGGCCACGATCCCCGTCGCCGCCGGCAATCCCAGGCGGGCGCGGCGCTCCGCCAGGAGCGAGGCCGCCAGGAAGAGGGGAATGCCGAGCTGGGCCGCCAGCAGGACCCTGGGCAGTTTCGTGGAGTCGTGATCGTCGACATAGGCCGCTGCCGCGATCCCGGCGACCAAGGCCGAAAGCAAGGTCAACGGGAAGCGGCGCAGCGAGCGTCGCGTCGATTCGCCGATCCGCCGCAGCGAGAAATGCAACATGGCCGACCTCCCGTCAAGCCGGCGGTCCCCCGCGGCGGCCGCCGAGTCCGCCGGGGAGGATACCACCGAGGGGAGCGTCTGCCTAGCGGGCGCCGGCCGCCGGTCAGGCCGCGTCCTCAGTGCGCACCCGCGAAGGCACCGCCAGGTACGCCGCCGGGATCACGACCAGCGTCAACAGGGTCGACAGCGTGAGGCCGCTCGCGACCGTGATCGCGAGGGGCGATCGCAGCTCGCTGCCCTGGCCGAAGCTCACCGCCATCGGCACGAGTCCGAGCACCGTCGTCGCGGTCGTCATCAGGATCGGCCGCAGGCGGCTGTGGCCGGCCCGGATCACGGCCTCCTCCTTGGCGAGTCCTCCCCGCCGGAAACGGTTGACGGTATCGATGAGGAGGATCGCGTTGTTGACCACGATCCCCACGAGCATCACGGCGCCGATCAGGACGATCACGGTCACCGTGGTGCCGGTCGCCAGCAACGCCGCCACTACGCCGATCAGGGCGAGCGGGATCGTGAACATCACGATCAGCGGGTGCAGGAAGCTCTCGAACGTCGCCGCCATCACCAGGTAGACGAGGAACGCGGCGAGCGCGAGCGCGAACCGGAGGCTCCGGAAGCTGACCTCCATTTCCTGGTTCTGCCCCCCCAGCTCGACCGTGAGGCCGGGCGGCGGCGGCGTGTCCCGGAGCTCGGCCCACACGTCCTGGACCGCGCCGCCGAGGCTTCGCTCGTCCAGGCTGGCCGACACCACCGCCGCGCGCTGCTGCTGGAGCCGGTGCACCTCGGCGGGACCCCGGTCGAGACGGACGTCCGCGACCGTCACGAGGCGCAGCGGCTCGCCGTTCGGGCCGGGCACGACCAGGTTCGCCACGTCCTCGAGGCTCCGGCGATCGTCCTCTCGGTTGCGCACCCGGATGTCGATCTGGCGGTCCTCCTCGCGGAACCGCGTGGGAACGGCACCCTGGACCCGGTCCTGCAGCGCCTGCGACAGCGTGGCCATGTCCAGCCCGAGCGCCGCCAGCCGGTCGCGATCGAAGACCACCTGCAGCTCGGGATTGCCGGCCTCGAGGCTCGAGCGGACGTCGACCAGGCCGGGGATCCCGGCCAGCCGCCGCGCGACGTCGAGCGAGTAATCGCGCAGCAGCTCCAGGTCCTCGCCGAAGAGCTGGACCTCGATCGGCGTCTTCAGCGTGAAGTAGGCCGGCCGGCCGAACTTCGGCTGGAGATCGGGGATCGTCGCGAACTCCCGCCGCAGGCGCTCGGCGACCGCCAGCTCGAGCTCGGCGTCGGCGCGGTCGGTCACGACGACGTTGAGCTGGCCGAGATTCTCGGCCTTCGTGTTCGCGGACACCCCGCCCGCGCCCGACCGGCTGCCGACGGTGGCGTAGTAGAGCGCCACGCCGTCGTCGCGGGCGGCGGCCGCCTCCATCTGCTGCACGACACGGTCGGTGGCGGCGAGGCTGGTGCCCTCGGGCAGCTCCGCCTCGAAGTAGAACTCGCCCTCGCTCAGCTCGGGGATCAGCTCGACGCCGAGCCCCAAGACGCCCGCCACGCTGGCGGCGAACAGGCCGAACGCGAGCAGCAGGGTGCGCGCCCGGTATCGCACCGCTCGCACGAGGAAACGGTCGTAGAACCGGCTGAGCGCGCCGAGCGTGAACAGGACGCTGCGGTCCTCCGTGTTCAGAGTCTCGTCGTCGGCGGGACCGGCCGCCGCGCTCTCGCCGCCGCCCCCGACGGCGCTCAGCATCGGGATCAGGGACACCGCGACCGCGAGCGACGCGAGCAGCGAGAAGGTCACCGTGAGCGCCTGGTCGCGGAAGAGCTGGCCGGCGATGCCCTCGACGAAGACGATCGGCAGGAAGACCGCGACCGTGGTCAGGGTCGAGGCGGTGACCGCGGCCGCGACCTCGCTCGTGCCCTCGATCGCGGCGCGCGCGGCCGGCTGCCCTTGCTGCCGGCGGCGCGCGATCGCCTCGAGCACCACGATGGAGTTGTCGACGAGCATGCCGATCCCGAGGGTGAGCCCGCCGAGGGACATCAGGTTGAGCGAGATGTCGAGCTCGTAGAGCAGCACGAACGTGGCGACCACCGACAGCGGGATCGACAGCGCGATGATCAGCGTCGAACGCAGGTGGCGCAGGAACGCGAAGAGCACGATCACGGCCAACAGTCCGCCCAGCAGCGCCGAGTCGCGCACCTCCGCGAGGGCGCGGGCGATGAACACGGACTGGTCGAAGAGGACATCCAGGCGCAGGCCGGGCGGCAGCTTGCCGCCCTCCCACTCGGCCAGCCGCCGGCGCACCTCGCGCGCCACCGTCACGGTGTTGGCGTCGCCCTCGCGGTAGATCGCGATCTCCACCGATTCGCGGCCGGCGACGCGGGTGATCTCCTCGCGCTCCCTGGCGCCCAGGTAGACGTCGGCCACGTCGCGGACGCGCACCTGGCCGCCGGCGCCGGCGCTGACCACGATGTCGGCGATCTCGGCGACGTCGTCGTACTCGTTGATCGTGCGCACGAGGAACTGCTCGTCGCGGCCCCGCAGCGCGCCGCCCGGCAGGTTCAGGTTGCCGGCGCCCACGGCGTCGCGGACCTGGCCGAGCGGGATCCCCAGCGCAGCCAGGCGCTCCTGGTCCACGGCGACCTGGATCTCCTCCTCGAGCCCGCCCCTGACCTGCGCCGAGGCGACGCCGAGCACGGTCTCCAGGTCGGGCTTGAGCTGGCGGTCCGCCACGCGGCGCAGGACCGCGAGGTCCTCGTCGCCGGAGAACGCCAGGCGCAGGATGGGGTCGAGGCTGGGGTCGTAACGCAGCACGAGGGGATTGCGGGCGCCCTCGGGCAGGACCAGGCGGTCGAGCTTCTCGCGGACCTCGAGCGAGAGCAGGCCCATGTCGCTGCCCCAGTCGAACTCGAGGGTCACCTCGCTGAAGCCGGCGCGGCTCACCGAATGCACGGTCGTGAGCCCCCGCAACACGCCCACGACCTCCTCGATGGGGCGCGTGACCAGGTTCTCGACCTCCTGCGGCGCCGTGTCGGGGAACTCGGTCTGGACGACCAGCGACGGGTAGCTGATGTCGGGCAGCAGCTCGAGCGGCAGCCGCTGCAGGGCGACCCAGCCGAACGCGACGACGGCGATCGCGGCCATGATGACCGACACCGGCCGGCGCACCGACAGCTCGACGAACGGGCGCATCAGTCGCCGCCGTCCGCGGCGGGAGCGCCGGCGTCCGCCCCTTCGAGGATCTTGAGCGGCTGGCCGTGCTCGAGCGAGCGCTGGCCCTTGACCACCACGAGGTCGCCGACGGCCACCCCCGAGAGGATCTGCGCGCGGTCGTCGTCGGTGAAGCCGACCTCGACGACGCGCCGTTCGGCCGAGGCGGCCTCGCCGCCCACCGCCACGAAGACGAAGGTCTCGCTCTTCTCCGTCACGACGGCGGCGCGCGGCACCAGCAGGGCGCTCGGCCGCAGCTCGGTGACGATGTGCACGTCGACGAAGTCGCCGGGGCGAGTCTCGGGCGGGTAGCTCGGCACCTCCACGGTCACCTTGATGGTGCCGCTCGCGGGATCGATGACCGGGCTGATCAGCGAGATGCGCCCGGCGAGCGTCTGGCGCGAGCTGTCCAGCACGATCTCGACGTCCTGGTCGAGCCGGAGATGGCGGAACTCGCGGCTCGGCACGTGGACTCGCGCCAGCAGCGGGGTCACGTCGACGACGGTGAAGACCGGACTGCCCGCGCTCACGTTCTGGCCCGGATCGACGGAGCGCCGCGTGACGACGCCGGCGAACGGCGCCGTGACCGTGGTGTACGAGAGCTCGAGCCTGGCGAGCCCCTCGTCCGCCTCGGCGTTGGCGAGGCTGGCGCGAGCGGTCTCGTACTCCTGCTCGCTCGCGAGCTCCTCGGCGCGCATCTGGCTGAGGCGCTCGTAGGCCGCGCGCAGCTGGGCGGTCGTCGCCGCCGCCTGCTCGACGCGGAGCCGGTACTGGTCGTTCTCGATGCGCAGCAGCGGCGCGCCCTGGACGACTTGGTCGCCCTCTTCGGCCAGGATCGCGGCCACCACGCCCTCCACGCGCGCGAGGACCTCGGCCTGCTTCTGCGCCTCGAGGCTCGCCGTGGCGTTGTAGTAGCTCGCGATCGGGCCGACCGTGACCGGCATCACCGCCACGGGGGCCGGCGGACGGCCGCCCGGCTGGCTTGCGCCCGGGATGCCGGCGCTGGCCGCCGGCGCCGCGTCGCGATCGCCGCCACATCCCGCCGCGCCGAGGCACGACAGGACCAGGAGCCAGACCGGGATGCGCATGGAATGCCTCTCGCCAGCGGATCGAGGATGCCGGCAGCAGGACCGCCCGGCACGTCACGGCGTAGAATATCGCGCACGTCGCCGATCCCGCCAAGGTCCGCGAGGATTCAGATGTCCCGCAACTCGACGACGTAAGCAGCCCAGCCGAACGGGTGCCGGACCCGGCCGCCGGGGTCGACCATGACCGTGCGGCACGCCGCCGCCAGCGCGGCGACCGGACTCTCGCCACCCAGGCGCCAGCCGCTCAGGACCAGGGCGGGAATTCGCGCTGCGTCCTCGTCGCGGACCCGCCAGAGCGTCTGCAGCGCCGCGCCGGCGCCGGCGTCGAGAAACGCGTCCCCGAGGCTCGGCGCCCAGACCCGCCCGGACACGTAGGGGGCGCCGCTCGCGCAGCTCGCGAGCACCACGAGCTGGCAGCCCGAGAAGTCGGCCCTGCGGATCTCCGCGATATCGAGGTACGCCCGCTGGAGCGGCGACTCGGCGCCGTCGCTGAGCGGCAGGAAGGTGCGGAACGGCGATTCCGGGCTTCGCACGGTGTGGCAGGCGAAGTAGAGCACCGCGACCTGCTGCCAGCGCGCCTGGAGGTTCGGAAGAGTCGCCGCCTCGCCGCACAACACGGTCGCGCGGGGCAGGAGACGATTCACGGCGTCCACCTCGCCGTCCGTCGCCGCGAGGTCGGTCAGGCCGGGGTGGCGGCGGCGCAACCGCAGCGACACGATCGGATCGGCGACGATCACGCCGGTGTCCGCGTCCATCCTCGACGCCGCCCCGCCGGCGTCGCGCACCGTGGCCGTCGCCACGGTCAGGGCGAGCGGCGAATAGCCGGGGCCCGCCTCGAGGTCGAGCACGCCGAACGGGAGCTGGGCCAGCGCGCCGTCGCCCGAGACCAGCAATTCCCGGGGACGCCGCCCATCGCGCCACGGCGCCGGCAGCAGCAGCCCGGCCAGCGCCTCCGCCTGCCGGGCCAACGACGGTGGGACCCGCGCTCCGGCACTGCCCGGGTCGCGGGCCGCCTCGCCGATCAGGCTGTCCACGCGAGCCTGCAGCGCGACGGCCGAAACAGCAAGCGTGTCGCAACGCAGCACCCGCTCGTCGACCTGCCACCGCACCACCCGTCCGCGGTGTTCGGTGAACAGCAGGTGGACCCGATCGGCGCCCAGCGTGGCGCGACGCGCCCGGGTGAACTCCCGCGCCAGGCCGGCCGGGTCGGCCGCGAAGGCGTCCGGGAGCGTCCGGTCGCCGAGCCAGGCCGGCAGCCGGCGCCACAGCAGCTCGAGCCCGTAGGCGACCTCGGGATCCTCGCCGACGACCTCGCGCAGCGCCCGGCGCAGCAGTCGATTGCGCTGGAGCTCGAGGTAGGCCAGCCCGCTGCCGTCGCTCGCCGCGGTCGACGCCGCGAGCTGGGCCAGGCCCGCCGAGAGCGCCGCCCGGGCGTCCGGTCGTCCCTCGCGGTGCCCCAGGATGGCGCGCAGGGCGTGCGCGTCGAGCTGCAGATCCCGCGCCCATCCCGGTTGGCGGGTTGCCACGGTCTCGAAGCGGACGAGCGCCGCACGCGCCGCGTCGAGCCGACCCAGCTCCAGGTTCGCCTCGACCTCGGCAAGCAGCAGGTTCAACAACTCGGGCTGCTCGCGCGCCTCGGCATGCGCGAGGGCGGCCGGCAGCACGGCGAGCGCGGCGTCGGAGCGGTCGACCGCGAGCAGCGCTCTCACCAGGCGGTCATGGATGTAGGTCACCTCGGCGAACGGCAGGCGGCGCGCGGATTCGATGAGATCCGGATAGCGGGCCAGCGCGGCGTCCACGTCGCCGGTCTGCAGCCGGAGCCGCAGCCGGAGCTCGCGCAGCCGCAGGCCTTCGCGCTGGATCATCAATGCGTCGGCGCCCGCGTTCTCGGCCTCGCGAAGCAGGACCTCGGCCCGGGGCGCGAGGACGGCGACCTGGCGCCAGTCGTCGAGCCCCGCGTGGAAGCGCATCAGGTAGACCAGGTAGGGCAGCCCTTGCCAGGCCTCGCCCATCTGGCCGCAGGCCTCGACCGCTTCCTCCATCAGGTCCATGGTCCCCGCGAAGCGTCCCTGGTCGCGAGCCTGGATGCCGGCCACCGTGAGCGCCCGTCCGACGCGACCGGCCAGGTGGGACCGGCGCGCCAGCGCCAGCGCCTCGACCAGGTAGGCCTCTCCGGCCGTGTCGTCCTCGATCAGCGCGAAGAGCGCCAGGCTGTTGAGCGCGTCGCAGATCTCCGCCGTGAGGCCCCACTGCCGCGCCTCGTCGAGGACCTCGGCGAACCAGCGACGGGCCTCCGCGAGGTCGCCGAGCGTCAGGCAGATGTTGCCCAGATTGTACCCGGTCTGCGCGATGCCGAGGCGATGGCCCGCCGCCCGGAACGCCGCGTGATGGTCGAGCAGCAGCACCTTCACCGAATCCGCGGGCAGGCTGCCGTCGCCGAACCCGCCCTGCAGGCCGCGCCAGTGCTCGACGAGGTCGGCCGTGGCGGCCGGACCGAGCCCCCGCCAGTAATCCGCGTCGATCACGTATTCGGGCAACTCGTGCGCGGCGGCCAGCGCGCCGGCCCAGCGTTCGAGATGGGGCAGGATCGCCGCCCGTCGCCGCGGCGCGTCGCGGCCATCCGGGTCCGCGAGCGCGTCGCGCAGGTGTTCGTAGATCCGGATCGCCGTCCAGGAGCCGCAGTCGGTCGCGAGCCGGACCAGGCCGGCGTCGTCGTCGTCGCGCAGGGCGCGCGCGATCTCGCGGTCGAGGCCGGGGACCAGCGACGCCAACGGGTCCTGGGGCCGCAGCCGGAACCAGACCGACAGGACGAGTCCGGCCACGAGGACGAACGACAGCACGGCGGCGCGACGGCTCATGAGCCAATAGTACCGAACAGCGCCCGGCCGGGAAAGCCGACCTTGTTCGCCGCGGGGATGGCTGCTAGCATGCGGCCGGGGTACCGCACCGATGGACCGTGACCACGTCCCTCACGAACCGAGCGAGCACGCCGCCGATCTGGAGCTGGCCGAGGCCGTGCTGCGCGGCGACGTCGCCGCCTGGCACGAATTCATCGAGACTCGCAGCGGCGTGATCCTGGCCGTGCTGCGGCGGTACCTCTTCGATCACGATGAGGTCCGGACGGTCTATGTCGACGTCCTCGCGCGCCTGCGCCGCGGCCAGCTCGCCACGTACGAAGGCCGCTCCAAGCTGACCACCTGGCTCACCCTCGTGGCGCGCGGAGCGGCTGCCGATCACCTGCGGCATCGGCTCGGCCGACGCGACGAGCCGCCCGGCCTGTCGGCGCTCGACGAGCGCGCCCGCGAGGTCTACCGCCTCTATTACGTGGAGGGGATTCCCTACGAGGACGTGCGCCTGCGCTTGCGCGAGAGCGGGCGGCTGGCGCCGGACGAGAGCCTCGCGGAGATCCTGGCCGGGATCGAGGAGCGGCTCTCCGACCGGACGCTCCGGCGCATCGCCTGGGACCTGCACGCCGCCTCGGTCGGCGCCGCCTCGGGCCGCCTGCTGGAATACGCCCAGGCGGCGCAGGACGACGCGCGGCGCCGGCACCGCGAGACCGGGCCCGAGGCCGAGTTGCTGGCTGCCGAGGCAGCGCGCACGCTCGCGAGGCTCCGCGAACTCGTCGCCGAGCTGCCGGGCGAGGAACGGCGCGTCCTCGAGTTGCGGTTCGACCACGGCTGGACCGCGGACGACATCGCGGTCGAGCTGGGTCTGGATGGCCGCCGCCGGGTCTACACCATCGCCGAGCGGGCCCTGAACCGGCTGCGGCGCTGGCTCGGCGGCGCGGCCGTGCTGGGGTTTTTTTCGTAATCCGGGGGCCGCCTCCGACCAACCTTGACCGTTGGCGAGGCGAACCGGGCGGAGGCGCCACAGGAGGCCGCGGGTGAACTATCGTGACGGGCATCCGGACTGGAACGATCTGGCCGCGCTCGCGGAGGGGCGCGCGCCGGCGAGGGTGGCGGACCTGCACCGCCACCTCGCCACCTGCCGCAACTGTGCGGCGGCGTACGCCGAGGCGGTGCGCCAGGAGACCCGGCTGATCACGGCTCCCGAGAGCCTCGGCGTCCCGGCGTCGCTGAGGGCGGCTGCGCGCGCCGCCGGCGGCTCGACGCCGCTCGCCGCGCGGCGGGCGCGACCGTCCCTGCGGGTCGCCGGCGCTCTCGCCGGCGTCGCGGCGCTGGCGCTGATCGCCGTGGCGCTGCGCCCGGACGCGCCCCTGTCGGCGCGCTATCCGGCGATCCAGGCCGCCCTGCTCGCCCAGGCGCCCTCGGGCATGGTGCTGCCTGGACTGACGCCGGCGGCCGGCAGCGAAGCGACCGTCTATCGTGACGGCGGCGCGATCGACCTGGATCTCGAACTCGAACGGATCGCGACGAGCTATCGCCAGCGTCCCGAGCCCGCCGTGGCCTTCTGGCTCGGCGCCGGCTACCTGGCCGCCGGCCGCCTCCAGGCGGCCGAGGCGCTCGTGCGCGAGGCGCGCCATCGCCACCCCGACGACCGGCGGCTGCAGCTCCTCGACAGCATGGCCAGCTACCGCCGCAGCGATCTCGGGCGATCCGAGACCTTGCTGCGGGAGATCCTGGTGAAGGAACCCGCCGACCTCGCCGCCCGGTTCAACCTGGCGCTCCTGCTCCAGGAGACCGGCCGACTCGGCGAGGCCCGCCAGTTGCTCGACGCCGGATCCTGGAACGGCGACCCCTGGCTCGCCCGGCGCGCCTCGGCGATGCGCGACACGCTCCGCTGATCCGCTCCCACGGCTTTCCTGGCACCCGACCGGGGTCTCCGCTATGCTGAGCGGCGTTTCCAACCGCCCTGCCCCGGAGGTCGCCAATGCCGCGCCTGATCCTGCACCTGCTCGCGCGTTCCGCCCTAGCGTGATCACGATCGCGCGGCGGCGGCTGTCGGCCTGGCCCCTGGCCATCCTGCTGGCCCTGCTGCTCGTCCCGCTCTTCCTCGGGATCCCGGCCGAATGGCGGCACGATCCGCTGGTCGGGCCGCTCGGGGACCGCTATCACATCGTGCTGTTCCTCCTGCTGCCGGTGATCCTCTACCGGCACGGACCGCTGGCCGGCCGAGGGGCCGTCACGATCCTCGTCTGCGTCGCCCTCGGCGGCGCGACCGAGCTGCTGCAGATCCCCGCCGGCCGTTCGGCCGCCCTGTGGGACTGGTACCAGGACGCGCTCGGCGTCGGTCTCGGCGCCTGCTGGCTCTGGTTTCGCGAGACGGGCCGCCGGCTGTGGCCGGGGCTGGTCGCCGCGATGCTGGCGCTCCTGGTCGTGTGGCCGCTGCGCCAGCTGCCGGCCGTCGTTCGCGAGTGCCGGCGGGCCGAGGATCGCTTCCCGGTGCTCGACGACTTCGAATCGCCGAACGCGCTGATCCTCTGGTCCGGCCACGATGGCGCCGAGCTGGCGCGCACCCCGGTCGCCGGCCGGGGCCACGCCCTCCAGATGCGCAGCGGCGGGACCGAGCGCTGGCCGGGCGTGACCACCAATCGGCTGCCCTGGGACTGGCGCGGTCATTCGGTCCTGAGGCTGGCCTGCCGCGCCGTGACGCCGAGCGACAGCCTGCGCGTCTCGATCTGGCTCGAGGACCGTGCGGCGGGACGGGATCGCGACCGGGCCGTGCGGACGTTCCTGGTCGGCGGCGAGTGGCAGGCGCTCGAGATCCCCCTGCGGGACCTCCTGACCCGCGAACGGGAACGACCCCTCGCCCTTGCCGAGGTGACGGTGATCGCGATCTACGCGAGCCGCCGCCAGCCCGGTCCGATCGTTCTCTTCCTGGACGATCTGCGCCTCGACGACGGTTGACGCGCTCGCCGCGGCCTGCTATCGTGCCGGTGATCCTTTAAGCGTGGCCCGTGAGCCCGGAAGGAACCAGCCATGGACAGCACCGCCGATTCGATTCCCCGCAGCGTCAAGTTCCAAGCCCCCGGCCGACCCCTCGAACCGCCGCTTTTGGCGCGCGCGCGCCGCGCCCTCCTCGACGATCTCCACGCGCACGTCGCCGCTCATGGCTTGCGCCTGGAGGCCGGGGCCGATCCCGACGAGTACTCGTTCCGCCGCGCGGGCTCGGCCCTGCCCTGGTTCTGCGATTTCGCGGAGACCGGTCTGAAACACGCCGTTCGCCGGCTTTCGGCCGACCTGATCGGCGGCGCCAACGTGACGCGTCTCGATCGGACCATCAGCCATCACCATCCCCGCCTGCCCTATCGCCGGGCCTTGCGGATCGTCGGCGGCCGCGGGTGGCGGCTCGCACTGGGCGACGACCTGCCAGCCGAGGCGCAGGCCTCTCTGGTCCGTTTCTGCGGCCTGCTCCCGGTCCAGGTCATCGTCCTGCCGGGACGCCCCCGGCCGGCGACCTTCGCGGCCGATCGTCAGGGTCTGGCCTATCTCCTGCCGTGGGCCGGCGAGACGATCCGCGCCGAGCTGCCGCTGCCGGGCGGACCGGGCGCCGGGGTCTGCCGCTTCCGGATCGACCGCCTGCTGCAATTCTGCCTCGGCCTGGCGGATGCGGCGCCGGTCCGGTCGCCGGCGCCGTGATCCGGCGGCAGCCGGCGTGAATCGACCGGGCCGGCGGGCGGTCTTTTCCGGAAACCAATTCATGGCCGGTTCGTATCACCATCTGGCTTTTCCCGGTATCCCCCGTTGACGTCCGGTTGCGAAAGGCACCGCCATGAGCCGCCAACCCTCCCGCGTTCTCCTCGCCGCCGTCGCCGCGGCGCTCGTCGCCGGCACGGCGACCGCCGGCGACGTGTACCTCGGCATCACCATGTCCAGCCTCTCGGCAAGCATGTCCCGCGCCCTGCAGCTCGACGAGAAGGAGGGAGTCCTCGTGGACTCCGTCGTGGACGACTCGCCGGCTTCGGCCGCCGGCCTCGCCGCCGGCGACGTCATCGTCGCGATCGAGGGCGACCGTATCGACGGGACCGCCGGCCTCTCGCGCGCCATCCGGAAGTACGAGCCCGAGCAGAAGGTCGCCATCGAGATCCTGCGCGACGGCAAGCGGCAGCGACTCGACGTGACGCTCGGCGAGCGGCCCGAACGCGTGATCCGGATCTGGGGCGACGGGGACGATCTCAGCAAGGCCTGGAAGGACTCCGCCAAATCCTGGCAGGAAGCGGCCAAGTCGTGGTCGTGGCAAGACGAGGACGGCAACCCGAAGATCGTCATCGAGGGGCTCGCTCTGGACGGCCTCGATCGCGGCTTCCTCGGGATCGTCCCCGAGGACGCGGGCGACGGCAAGGGCGTCGAGGTCGCCGAGGTGATCGAGGACGGTCCGGCGGAGTCGGCGGGGATCGAGGAAGGCGACATCATCATCGCCCTCGACGACGAGGAGATCGGCGATTCCGCGGATCTGCACGACTTCCTGGCGGATACCGAGGCCGGGCAGGACATCGAGGTCCGCGTCCTGCGCGACGGCAAGAAGCAGGAGTTCGCGCTTGAGCTCGCGGAGGCGCCGGACCGGGTCGGCCTCGCCGAACTGTTCATGCCGCATGACTCGCGGCATCCCGCGATGCCCCGCTTCTTCGGGTACCACGGCGCCCCCGTGCCGCCGGACGCGCCCCAGCTCGAGGCGGAACGCGAAGACATGGACGAGATGAAGCGAGAGCTGGAGGAGCTCAGGGAGGAACTGGCGAAGCTGCGCGAGGAGCTCGAGAAGAAGAAGTGACCGGACCGGTCAGGTTGCTCGGACGCGGCCCCGTCGCCGGCGGCGACGGGGCCGCGGTCATGAGCGGTCGCCGCGGCATCCCGCGTCACGCCCCACGGGTGGACACCGTCAGCCCCTCGAGCCAGCGGCGCAGCGCGTCGACGTAGCGTGGTCCCCCTTCGACGCAGCCTCGCGCATGCGCGCCGCGGATCCTGAGCAGGAGCCGAGGCGGCGCCGCGCGTTCCACCAGTCGCCGCGCGTGGCCCACCGGCACCGTGGCGTCGTCGACACTGTGAACGATGAGCTTGGGACAGCGGATGCGCGCCAGCCGGTCGGCATTGGCCAGGTCCAGGCGGATCACCTGGCGGACCGGGAGCCAGGGGTATCGGCGCGCCGCGACGTCGGCGGCGCAGGTGAACCCCGCCTCGAGCACCAGGGCGGCCGGACGCGCCGCCAGCGCGAGGTGCGTGGCGAGGCTCACGCCCAGACTCTCGGCAGCGATCACGATCCGGCCGGCGGGCACGCCGCGTGCGGCGGCGAGCCAGTCCCACGCAGCCCGCGCGTCGAGGTACAGACCCTTCTCGGAGGGCCGGCCGGCGCTCCGGCCGAAGCCGCGATAGTCGAGGGCGAGCACGTCGAAGCCCAGATCGTGCCAGAATCTCAGGGCGTCGACGCGGTCGCCCAGATTCGTGTTGGCGCCGTGCAGGTAGAGCAGGGTGAACGGCCGGCCGGGCAGGGTCGCCGCCGGCTCCGGCGGCCCTGGCACCCACCACGCGTGCAGAGCGACACCGTCCGCGGCGACGAGCGCGAGGTCCGTGAACGCGAGGCCGGCCGCGGCGGGCGTCGCCGCCAGGCCGCGCTTGGGCTTGAAGAAGAGCGTGTCCTGCCGGACGGCGAAGGCGAGGACCAGGGCGAGGTAGCCGAACCCGATCGCGAACAGCGCGACCAGCCCCGCCGTCATCCGGTCACCTCCGTGATGCGGTCGCCGGCCCGGGCCGGGTCGGTCCAGACCAGCCAGCAGCGGATCTCGCGATCGGGATAGAGCACGGCGAGCGCGTCCCGATAGGCCCTCAACTGCGGGCGGTAATGGTCGACGAGGCTCGAGAACTGCTCGGGCGCGACCCGGTTCGACTTGTAGTCGATGACGTCGACCCGGCCGGGACGCAGCACCAGCCGATCGATGTAGCCCGTCACCCGACGCTCCGGTCCAGCGCCGCCCAGCCGATGCATCACCGGGACCTCGCTCAGTCCCCGGCCGCCCTGATCGGCGGGAGCGAAGATCCAGCCGAGCGCAGGATCCTCGTAGACCGCGCGCGCCTCCTCCCAGTCCGCGCGGAGCAGCGGATCCGCCGGCGGCTGCGTCGGCAGTCCACCGAGCGCGCAGGCGCGTTCGAGCCAGACGTGGACGCGGGTGCCGCGGCGGATCGCCGGCGTGTCGCGGCGAGACGGCGGCGACGGCGGCGTGTCCGGCTCGTCGGCATCCTCGCGGCGCGCCGGCGACGCGGCGCGGTCGTCGTCGAGGTCCGAGGGCCGGACGAGCTGGTACCGCGGGGCCAGCGGCGGCGGCGTCCAGACGAAGACGCGGTCGAGGGTGGTCCGGGCGCGCGTCTTTGGGTCGGCGACGGGCGCCGAGGCGCCGTCCGATGGCTCGCGCGCGGACGTCTCGGCCTGGAACGCCGCGACGGTACGCCAGCGGCCATTCCGGCCGGCCTGGCCCTCGTCGGCCTCGGCGAGCCAGTCCAGGTAGCTGCGCTGCTCGGCGTCGCCGCCGGCCCGATCGCCGCGACCGCCCAGGACGTAGAGGCGGTCGCGGGCTCGCGTCATCGCCACGTAGAGAACGTGCGCCTCCTCCTCGCGCAGGCGCGCGAGCGCCCGCTCGCGCGGTCGGGCGAGGGGAACCGGCAGCGCCGCGCCGCCCGCGAGCCGGGGCCCCGAGTAGTCGGGCGTTCGCACGTCGTGGAGCCACGGGCCTGACGACGACGCGGGTCCCAACAGCAGCGCCTCGGTGGTTTCGCGGACCGGGACCGCGGCGTCGACCAGGATCACGACCGGTCCCTCGAGGCCCTTGGACGCGTGCACGGTCATCACCCGCACCCGGCCCGTCGTGACGTCTCCGGGCAGCGAACCCTCCTCCTCGCCGCCGAGCCGGTCGGCCAGTTCCAGTTCCGCCACGAAATCTCGCAAGCTGCCGCCGCGCGCCTCGGCCGCGAGTGCGAGGTCCAGGACCCGCAGCAGGTTGAAGCGCGCCTGCTCGCCGCCCGCGGTCTCCGCCCGCTCGAGGAGTTCGCCCTCGCGAAAGATCCGGCGCAGGAGGTCGTGCAGCGGCAAGAGGCCCGCGAGCCGGAACCAGCCGTCGAGGTGTGCGGCCGCGGCGCCGGGCGGCGGCGCCTGGCGCAGGACCTCGCGCAGGCTCCGGCGGCGGCCGCCGAGCCGCGCGGCGAGGAGCGCCTGGACCTCGGACTCGGGCACGCGGCAGAGCGGCGAGCGGAGGACGGTCGCGCCGGCGGTGTCGTCGGCGGGGAAGGTGAGCCAGCGCAGGAGCGCGAGCAGGTCCTGGACCTCGCGACCGCGGGCCAGCAGCCCGCGGCTGGCGGGCGTGAACGGAATGCCGGCCTGGCGAAGCGCCGCCTCGTAGGTCGCGAGGTGGGTCTTCGTGCGCGCCAGCACGAGGATGTCGCTGTAGAGCAGCGGCCGCGCGACGACGCCGGCCCCCGCGGGATCCTGGCTCCAGGTCGGGACCGAGCCGTCGACCAGCCGGCGCACGAGGTCGACCACGGCCGCGGCGGCGCGTTCATGGCCGCTCTTGTCCTCGTCGGCGGTGAACGGCTCGACGAGCCGGACGGTCCCCCGATCCTCGCCGCGGCTCCAGCTCTGGCGCACGCCGGCCGCCGCCGCGCCCAGGAAGCCCGCCAGCGGCTCCCGAGTGAAGAGATCGCCGACCGCCTCCACGATCCCGGGCAGGCTCCGGTAGTTGATCGGCAGGCGCTGGACGGCCTGCTCGCCGCCGGCGTGAGCGCCCGCCGCCTGCGCGACCAGGTCGCAGGCCTCGGCGAAGACCGCCGGCTCCGCGCCGCGAAAGGCGTAGATCGACTGCTTGACGTCGCCCACCACGAAGGCCGTGCGCGGCGGGACGCCGCCGGCCAGGAGCTCCGCGACCAGCGGCCGCAAGAGGTCCCACTGGTTGCGATTCGTGTCCTGGAACTCGTCGAGCAGGATGTGGTCGAGGCGCGCGTCGAGCCGGAAGTGGATCGTGTCGCCGATCGCGGGATCGGACAGCAGGCGCAGCGCGAGCTCCTCGAGGTCCTGGAAATCCACGACGCGGTCGCGCCGCTTGGCGAGGGCGTAGAGATCGAGGGCGCGCAGCCCGTGGCGAAGCAGCGCCCGGTTGCGCTCCAGCAGGTCGAGCAGGCGCGCGCGGGCGATCAGATCGAGCACTGGACCGGCGACCTGCGCGAAGACCGCGTTGCGGGCGGCCTTGGTCGGACCGCGCCCGTTGACCGCGCGCAGCTTGCCGTCGTCCGTCACCAGCAGCGACCACGCCTCGGCCGCGACCTCGGCGAACGCGGCGGGATCGGCCGCCAGGCGCGCCGCCGCGGCCCGCGCGCCGTCGCGCAGACCGTCCGCCTGCCGGCGCAGGCCGTCCGTGACGCCAGCGGCGGCATCGACCGCCACGATCGCGCCGACGCCGGATCCCGCGAGGTCGCGGAGCGCCGCCGCGAGCTCGGGCGCGATCCGCTCGGGCCGCGGCTCCGCCTCGTCCTGCCACGGCGTGCCGGCGAGCAGCGTGCGCTGCAGGTCCGCGACGAGCGCGCCGGCGCACGCGGCCAGCGGCCGTCCGAGCGTGGCCGCGACCGGACCCGACGGCGGCGCGACCCGGTCGAGCCAGCGCTGCAGGTGCACGCGCCGCGCGAACAGCGCCGCGACCCTGGCGCGCGCGCCCGCCGCGGTGTCGGCAAGGCCGGCATAGCTCGCCGCCGCCTCGGGGTCCCGCGCCAGCTCCAGCTCGAGACGGTCGAGCGCCTCGGCGCGGTACTCCGCCTCCTGCCGCTCGTCGAGGACCGCGAACCGCGGATCGAGCCCCGCCTCGACGGCGAACCGGCCCAGGACCTTCTGGCAGAACGCGTGCATGGTGTCGATGCACAGGCCGACCGGGTCCTCGAGCAGGACCTCGTGGAACCAGGCGGCGCGCTCGCGCTCGGCCGGCGTCGGCGAGCGGCCGAAGAGCTCGGTGAGAGCCGCCGCGAGGCCCGGACCGTCGAGGCTCGCGAGCCGGCCAGCCTGCGCCTGCAGCCTCGACTGGATCTCGACCGTGGCCTTGCGCGTGAAGGTGATCGCGAGAACCGCGCGCGGGTCGACCCCGGGATCGGTCAGGCAGAGCCTCAGGAACCGGTTGACGAGCACCGTGGTCTTGCCGGAGCCGGCGCCGGCCTCGAGAGCGAACGACCGCCCCGGTCCGGCCGCGAGGCGGTGGACGTCGGCCGCGGATCGCTGCTGGTCGCTCACGGCTCCCCCTTCCGGGTCGCGGCGAGCATGGCCGCGACGCGCGCGGCGAGCGCGGACCCGCCGTCGCGCTCCTCGAGGCGGCAGACGCCGCGGAATTCGCAGGCGCGGCACGGCAGCTGGCCGGCGGCCTCCGCCTCCTTCCAGTCGGGGACCAGCGCGTACGGCACGGCCGGGTCGAGGATCGCCAGGGCCTGGTCGAGGATCGCGCTCACGCCGGCCTGCAACTCGTCGCCGGGCTGGAGGTGCGGCCGGGCGGGCAGGCCGAGTCCGCGGCGGCTCAACCCGTAGAATCCGGCGTGGTCCACCCGCCAGCCGCCGCCGCCGGACGGTGCCGGCAGGCCGGCCACGGTGCCCGCCTCGACGGCGAGCGCGTAGAGGGCCAGCTGCAGATCGCGACCGTCGCTGACGCGCCGCCGCGCCGGGATCGCGCCGGTCTTGTAGTCGACGACCGCGGCGAACGGCGTGCCGTCGACGCGCACGTCCACGCGGTCGATGTAACCGCGGAGCTGGACGCCGCCGAGCGCTTCCGGCACGGCCGGCGCGGGGACGCCGCGCGTCGCGAGCCACGCCGCGGCCGCGGCGAGGGTCACCGCGAACTCCGCCTCGAGGGCGAGCGGGCGCCACACGGCGGCCCGCGCGCTCTCGAACGCGACCAGCTCGGGCCCGAGCGCGAGGAACGAGCGGAGCGCGACCGCCGCGCCCGGCAGATCCCCGCCGCAGCGCTCGAAGACCTTGACGGCTCCGGCATGCAGGAGATCGAGCGCCTCGCCGGGCTGCCCGGCGGCGAGGACCTGCTGCGCCGGTCCGGCCGGCTCGAGCCACCGCTTCATCGCCGCGTGAGCGAGGTTGCCCAGGGTGAGCGGCGTGAACGCGGCCTCGAGCGGGTCCGGCCGCCGCAGCCCGAGCGCGCTCGCGAGCAGGAACCGATACGGGCACTCGCGATAGAGCTGCATCGCGCTGTGGCTGAGCCGGGCCGGCGGTCGGACCGCCGGCGCCGGGATCGGTTCGGGTTCGGCCCGGAATGCCGCCTCCGGCGCGGCGAGCTCCGCCGCGTCCGGCACGCGCCGGCGCGGCAGCGGCTCGTCGCCGGCGTCGGCGACCGCTCCTGGCGCCACCATCTGCAACCGCTGCACGAGCGGCGACGGCAGCGCGTCCTGCGCCTCCCTCGTGCGGGACCAGGTCAGCGTGACGCGCGGCGCGACGTGCAACAGGCGCAGGAAGAGCTCGGCGTCGCGCACGGCGCGGTCGCGCCAGGTGTCCAGCTCGAGCGCCCGCCGGAGTCGGTCCCCCAGAAGGAGCGGCCGCGCGAGCCGCCCCGGAAAGACGTCCTGGTTGAGGCCGGCGAGGATCACGTGGTCGGCGTGCTCGAGACGCGCCTCCACGAGACCCATGAGACGCACGGGCAGGTCTCGCTGCCGGTGCGGGCGGACCTCGAACGCCGGGTCGGCGACGAGGGCGGCGAGCGCGGCCGAGAACTCCTCGATCGTCGCACGCTGGAGGCGCGCCGCGACCTGCTCCAGCGCGCCGAGCAGGCCGTCCACGGCGCCGAGGTCGGCGAAATCGCCGCGCGGCTCGCGGTCGCCGCCGAGCGGGTGGTCCGGAGCGAGGCGCGACCACGCCGACCTCAGGTCCCCGAGGAGGACCGGCCATTCGCGGCGGATGTCGTCCGTCGCGGCGAGCGGCGCGAACGCCGCCGCGAGGTCCGACACGAAGGTCCTCAGCCTCCAGCGCCGCTGGCCCCGAGACAGCTCGTCGTCGTCCCGGGCGATCGCTTCCAGCGCGCCCAGCCCGCGCCGCGCGGTGCCGGCGCGGCGCACCGCCGCCTCGAGGACCTGCACCTTGACCGCGTGGCCGGGGCGCTCCGCGGTGGTCCCGATCCGGACGTACGGATGCGTGAGCACCTCGAAGAGCGCGGTGAAGGACCAGCCGCCGGCCACGGTGGCGACGAGGTCGCGCAGCAGGCGGCCGGCCGCAAGACTCGCGAGGGGCCTGCCGCGAGTATCGTCCACGTCGACCCCGGCGTCGCGCAGCTGCGCCGCGATGCGGGCCGCGAGGCCGCGATCCGGGCAGGCCACGAGCACGGTCGGGACCCTGCCCGGCTCGGCGCCGGCGAGGGCGCGACACACGGTCCGCGCCACCTCGCGGCTCTCGTGCTCGGGCTCGCGGCACCGGCAGAGCCGGATCGGGCCGCCGGCCGCGAGCTGCCGGCCCGCGGCCGCGAGGCCGCCGAGGCGCGCCGGCAGATCCGGGGCGGCGAACGAGCTCTCGAGCGGCGCGCGCGCGCACAGCCGCTCGGCGAGGCGGCGGATCGCGCGCAGCGGATGAGCCGGCGAGTTCGCGTCGCGGTACGTCGCCAGCAACAGGCGGGACCGCGGATCGTCCGCGCTCGCGGTGAGCCAGTGCGTGGGGACGCCGCGCTCGACGAGGCTCGCGAGCAGGTCGGCCGTCATCCGGTCGAGCCGGCCCAGGTGCGCGGCCGCGACCAGCGCCGGCAGTCCGCCGGGCCAGTGGCGACCGGCGCGCTCGGACGCCTCGCGACGCCGGTCGACGTGGTCGTGGGGCAGGATCTCGCGGTACAGGCGCCAGGCGACGCGGACCTTGTCGAGGTCCGCGAGCAGAGCGTCCTCGCCGCCCTCCTCGGCGTGGCCGAGCACGCGGGCGTCGTCGCGCCCGGCGAGCACGAGGTCCTCCTGCCGCGCGAGGCGCACCTCGTCGAAGAGCGCCAACAGCTCGCCCGCGATCCCGGGCGCCGCTTCCGGGCGGCCGCGCAGCCAGTCCAGGCACGCCAGCCGCGGTCCCAGCAGCAGCGGCCGCAGCGCGGGGTCGGGCAGGTCGCCGCCGTCGAGCCCCAGCAGGTCGGCGAGGTGATCAGCGAGCCGCGCAGGGGTCAGGATCCGCGGCAACAGGAGGGCCGCCGTCGAGGACGCCTCCCCGAGCGCGTGCGCGAGCTGGCCGCAGGCGCGACTCGACGGCAGCAGCACGAGCACGCTCGCCAGGTCCTCCGGGGCCGGACCGGGACGGTGCGCGAGCAGCCAGCGGGACAACGCCGGCAAGATCGGCTCGCCGAGCGGCAGTGGATCGAGCTGCAGGGGCATGATCGGATCCCCGGTGCGGGCCACGCGTGGTCGCCATCGTACCATGCGCGGCGAGGCTGGACACCTGTTGAATGCGCGCGCCTGCGCCTGCTGCAGCCGTCACCCCCCGCGCGCAGATCTTGCCGGTTCCGGGTCGATCCTGCCCACCCGGCAAGATTGTCCTCAAGGTCTCGCGCGGTGGTGCCGAACACACTCGACGACCAGGTCAGCGGCACCCGGCTCTCGAACGGCATCGGCAGCGAACGGAGCAACCCATGCGTGCCATCGTCGCGTTCCTCGCCTGCGTCTTCGCGGTCGCCCTGCCCGCCTCCGCGGTCGACCTGGCGACCAACGCGGTCGTCGACATCGTCCTCGGCATCACGATCACCCAGACGACCTCGCTCAATTTCGGCGTCCTCGTGCTCGACAACGGCGTCGTGACGGTCTCGCCCGTCGACGGGACCTACACCGACGCCGACAACCTGATCTTCGACGCCACGGACATCAACCAGGGCGTCTTCGACGTCGCCACGAACCCCGGCGTCGACATCACGGTCATTTGCACGGCCGGCGCCCTGCCGCCGGGCCTGATCATGGGGTCGTTCACCGCCGACTGGGCGAACGGCGGCGCTCCCGGCCCCGTGCCGCGCCCCCGCACCACCGCCGCCGCCACCGAGGTCCTCGAGATCGGCGCCAGCCTGGCCATCGACCGCACCGTCGCCACCCCCACCGGTGGCACGCCGGCCCTGCTGCCCTACACGGTCTCGGTGACCTTCCAGTAGTCTCCGGGGTCGGGCGTCCCCGGACGACGCCGGTCCGCAAGGATCGGGAACGCGAGACCGGACCCGGCCGCTCCGCGGGGAGTTGGTCGGGTCCGGTTTTTCGGATGGGCGCACGCACGATTCGGCACTATGCTCTGGCCGGTCACCGTGACAAGGAGAAGCCCATGAACCAGTCGTCCACCGGTCTGAGCGAGAACGTCGCCGGCGCCCTCTGCTACTCGCTGCTCTGGATCACCGGTCTCATCTTCCTGCTGGTCGAGCGGAGCAGCGGCTACGTTCGTTTTCACGCCATGCAGTCGCTGCTGGTCTTCGGTCTGATCTCCGTCGCCGGCGTCGTGGTCCAGCTGCTGCCCGGGGTCGGCGCGTTCCTCGGCGGCGTGCTCGGCCTCCTGGCCGTCGTGCTGTGGATCGTGCTCATGGTCAAGGCCTGGCAGGGCGAGCGCTTCAAGCTGCCGCTGATCGGCGACGAGGCCGAGCGGCAGGCCGCGCGCATGGCGCCTTGACCGGAGGCGTTCGGATCCGCTGCGGCTGGTGCGGCGACGACCCGCTCTACGTCCGCTACCATGACGAGGAATGGGGCGTCCCCAGCCGCGACGACCGCCATCTCTTCGAGATGCTGATCCTCGAGGGCGCGCAGGCCGGGCTCGCCTGGATCACGATCCTGCGCAAGCGCGAGGGATACCGCCGGGCGTTTCGCGGCTTCGCCGTCGAGCGCGTCGCGCGGCTCACCGCCGCCGATCAGGCGCGCCTCTGCGAGGATCCAGGCATCGTGCGCAACCGCCTCAAGATCGCCGCCGCGGTCGGCAATGCGCGGGCCTGGCTGAAGCTGACGGAACAACGCGGGTCATTCGCCGACTACCTCTGGGATTTCGTCGACGGCCGGCCCATCGTCAACCGCTTCCGGTCGCTGCGGGACATCCCCACGTCGACAGCTCTGTCGGACCGGCTCAGCAAGGACCTCAAGCAGCGCGGTTTCGGCTTCGTGGGCTCGACCAGCATCTACGCCTACGCGCAGTCCGTCGGACTGGTGAACGACCACCTCGTCGATTGCTTCCGACACGCCGAGGTGGGACGGCTCAGCCGGGCGAGCCCGTGACCGTCGCGCGGCGACGGACCGCCGGCAGCACCAGGGACGCGGAGACCGCGAGCCCCGGGAAGATCGCCTCGACGCCGAGGTACGGACCGCCCCGGCCGGCCAGGAGCCAGCCGCCGGAAACGAGGCCGGCGAGCGCCATCCCCCACGCGACCCGCCGCCGGGCCGCCGCGTCGTTCGCGACCCAGCCCAGGTGCGCGAACAGGAGCGGCAGAAGCAGCACGGGCGTGCCGAGCGAACCGAGGGTCTTCCACAGGGCCACCACCGATTGCGACCACAGGGCGAGGGCGGTCGCCACGAGCGCGGTCGCCGCGAGCGACCACCGGACCGAGCGCAGGTTGCCCGGATCCTCCTGACCGAGCAGCGCGCCGGGCGGCAGCCGGCGCCGGCGCAGCAGGTCGCGGCCCAGGGTCGCCGCCGCGATGAACGAGTAGCTGTCCACTGTCGACATGATCGTGGCGAGGAGCGCCACGATGAAGAGACCTTCCCAGAGGTCCGGCAAGGCGATCGAGGCCAGGGCCGGGAACGCCGCCACGGGGTCGGCGAGATCGGGCACGAGGGCGCGGGCGTAGAGCGCCGCCGACGTCGTCAGGAAATCGAAGAGCACCCAGAAGCCGATCGACACGAAGATCCCGGTGCGGGCCGTGCGCTCGTCGACCGCGGCGTAGCAGCGCTGGTAGAACGCGGGTTCGGCGAGCGTGGCCGCGGCGATCGCGTACCACACGGCGACCGCCTGCCAGCCCAGACCGCCGTCCGCGGTGAAATGGGCGGGCGGAATGTGGGCCCGCAGCCAGCCGATCCCCCCGAACTTGACGGTGCAGACCGGCACGATCATCAGGAAACCGGCGAACATGAGCACGAACTGCACCTGGTCCGTGGCGACCACGGCGCGCAGTCCGCCGCGGAACACGTAACCCACCGAGAAGGCGGTGCCGACCGCGACCGCGGCCCAGAGCGGCCACCCGGTCGCCATCCGGATCAGGACGCCGAGCATGAGGACGTAGGCGGCGGGCGCGGTCATGACGAACAGCATGCCGGCGCCGACGAGCGCCGCGGGGCGGCCCCAGGCCGCCTCGAGCTGGTCGCAGGGGCTCAGGGCGCGCGTCCGCCGGGCGCGACGCGCGAGCACGAGGGCGAAGATCGCCGCGTAGAGGTAATAGGGAACTCCGAAGACGAGCCAGTTGCTCACCCCGTGCGACCAGCCGTACTCGCCGACGCCGAGGATGCCGCCGTACCAGGTGGCGACGAGCGTCGCCACGAAGGCCGGCAGCGTGAGGCGCCGGCCCGCGACCAGGTAATCGGCCTCGCCGCTCGGATAGCGGCGGAACAGCCGGACGATCACCCACAGCAGGTACAGCCCGTACGCCGCCGCGACGGCCATCTCACTCCTCGAACGCGCGGTGCTGGCCGGCCGGTTCGCGATCCACGAGCACGAGCAAGGGGCCGTCGCCGGCGCGGATCAGGAGCGGATCGTAGGTCACGCGATTGCTGATGCCGCCGACCCCGTCCGGCCCGAGGTCGCCGTCGAGCAGCGGGTACTTGGCGCCGTCGATCGTGACGCCGCGGCTCTGGCCGCGGAGCGGCAGCAAGCTGAAGTTCGTGCCGAGGTCCAGGGACCACGACACTGTCTGGCCCGGCGCCAGGCGCACGCCGTCCGCGCGCAATCCCGCGATCGCCAGGCGCATCCGGCCGGCGAACCGTTCGAGCAGCATGGTGTTGTAGAGCGTGTGGTCGAGCCGCCAGCCGACCGCTCCCACGAGGACCGCTTCCGTGAACCCCTGGTCCAGGAGGTACAGGAGCGCCTTCTCGCTGTCGGTCGTCTCCTGCTCGTCGACGCGCAGGAACTTCGGGCCGGCGCGGCCGTCGAGGACCCGGCCCGCCAGGGCGTCGAAATCGCCGATGACGATCTGCGGCGGAACCGGCAGTTCGTCGTACGGATGGCCCGCCGCGTCGGTGCAGACGAAGAGGTCGGCGCCCCCGAGCCAGTACTCGAGCACGCCGGGCGGCGGCGGCGGACCGTCGCAGAGGATCACGGCCCGGGGTCCCTTCTTCGGGAAGATGGGGCACGCGGCGCCGCCGGTCTCGAGATCGTACAAGGACATCGCCAGCCTCGACCGCGCCGCGTCTCGCCGGGCGGTCCGTCAGAAGTCGTAATCGACGCCGGCCAGGAAGCTCCGGGGCGCGCCCGGAATGTACATGTTCTCGCCGTCGCTGTCATACCATGGATCGTGGTAGCCGGCGGTCTCGTACGCCTCGTCCAGCAGATTGAGGATCCGCAGGTGGGCGTCCAGGCCGGCGAGCGCGTGCGCGCCGGCGCGACCGAGATCCAGCGATACGCTCAGATCGACGACGGTGGACCCGTCGATCGTGCGGCCCTCGTCGCCCGTGTTGTCGAGGTACTGCCGCCCCACGTGGCGGAGGCGCAGGCCGCAAGTCGCCGCGCCGACCTCGCTCGTCCAGGCGGCCGACATCAGGATGTCGGGGAACAGGGCGATCGGGTTGCCCGAGAAATCGTCGCGCGTCGTGTCGGACGTGGCGTAGCTGAAGCTGTCGTACTCGTTCCAGCTGCGGCTCGCGCCGACACTCAGCTGGTGGTCGGGGTGAGGCCGCCAGCGCAGGCCGAGCTCGACCCCGCGGTGGAGCGCTTTCTGCGCGTTCGCGCGCAGGTAGCCGCGGTCCGGATCGTACACGCCCGTCGGCACGATCTCGTTCGTGAAGTCCATCCAGTAGCCGTTGACGGTGACGCTGAGGTCCTGCGCGCGGACGGCGACTCCGCCCTCCCAGTTCACGACCTTCTCCTCGTCCAGCAGCGGTCCGGACCACTCGACGTACAGCGGCGCCCCCTCGCCGTCCCGGACGACCTCGCCGTGCGCGAACAGCGGCGCGCGACCGAGCTCGTCGGGGCCGCCCCAGGCGTCCCAGTAGTCGCTGTCCGCGGGTTCGCGGTGGGTCACGCCGGCGTGTCCATAGAGGCCGATCTCGCTGCCCGCCACCCGCCACGGGGTCTGCCAGAAGAGGCCGCCCTTGGGGTTGAGGAAATCGTGCGCCACCGAGTACGCGCTGCGCGCGGCGCCCGAGAAGTTCCCGACGTCGGCCTGCAGGAAGTCGTACTCGCGGTGCTGGTACTGCAGGTCGGCGAGCAGGGTGAGGCCGGGCACGAACTCCCAGCGTTCGTTGAGGTAGAGAGACCAGGCGTCCTTGTCGCCGGTATAGGCGTAGTACTTCAGTCCGCCGGGGATCTGGTCGGGGGTCAGCGCCTCGCCGCCCGTGCCGGCGCCCGCGGAGAGCACGTCGCCCCAGTGGTCGCTGTGGAACCGGTAGGCATCGCCGCCGGCCACCAGGCGGCCGCCCGGGTGGCTCCATTGCAGCGACGGCACCCACCCGGTCTGGTCCTTGCGGACCGATTTCGTGCGCACGAGATCGACCTCGTCGCCGGGCTGGTAGAGGTCGGGACGGTAGGCGTCGAGGCTGAAGGACGCCGCGTCGCGGTCGCCCCGGAAGTTCTCGTAGAACCCCTCGCCGTGGATCGTGTAGACGCTGTTGCGCAGGAGCAGGTCCGGCGCGAGGTCGAACTCCCAGTGCAGCTCGTAATGCGGCTGGCGGAAGTCGTCGACGGCGTTCCAGTAGGTCTCCGGGTTGAACCGGCGGTCGACGGCGAGGACCGACGCCGGCGCCGGGTCCCAGGCGTGGTGCGTCAGCTCGTGGCCGGTGTAGACGTTGGCCTGGAGCCGATGATGCCCGTGTCGCCACCGGCCCGACCAGAACACCGCCCACTGCTCGCTGCCCGAGCGGGCGCGGTAGCCGTCGCTGGCGAGCTGGCTCAGGCGCAGGCCGGTCGACAGGCCACGGCCCAGCTCGCCGGTCTGATAGCGCACGACCCGGCGGCTGGTGCCCCAGCTGCCGGCCTCGAGCGTCGCCCGCCCCTCCGGCTCCTCGCCGAGCACGTCGGTCACCAGGTTGATGGTGCCGCCGATCGCCGTGACCCCGCCCACCCCGTTCGAGACCCCGCGCTGCACCTGCACGTCCTGGAGGCTCGACGCGAGGTCCGGAAGGTCGACCCAGTAGACCTGGTGGTCCTCGGGATCGTTCAGCGGGATGCCGTTGACGAGCACGCCGACTCGGCGCTGGTCGAAGCCGCGGATCTTCAGGTAGGTGTAGCCGATGCCGTTGCCGGCGTCGCTGTAGGCGAAGACGCCGGGGATGTCCTGCAGGAGCAGGGGAAGGTCCTGAGCCGACTGGCGGCGCCGGATCTCGACCTGCGGCAGGTTCGTGTGGCTGAGGTGGACGTCGCTGCGGTAGCGCGACGCGGTGACGACGACCTCGTCCGCCTGGTAGACGGGAACGGCCGTCGTGTCGGGCGCCGCCTCCTGGGCGGAGACGGCGGCGGTCCCGGCCGCGGTCAGGACGAGGAATCCCGCCGCCGCCACGGTGAGCAGGTGTTCGGACATCGCGAACCTCGCTCGTGGATCGGTGGTCGGGAGCCGACGAAAAAACCGGCTCCTGGTTCAGGGCCGGTGGCGGAAGAAGAGAGATCCTGCGGTTTCCGTTTCCCTACGCCGGTATGATCCGGGTCAGGTGCGGAGGGTGTGATCTCAGGCTTTCCAGCCACCCCTAACGGACGCGCCCACGCTAGGCGCGCGAGTCGCGGTTGTCAAGCGCGATGGCTCGACTCGCGGCCCGCCACGCATTATCATGCCCGCGCCGGAAACGCGGCGACGTGCCCGGGCGAACGACCGGAAGGTGGTGCCGTGCCGAACGAACTCGACGACCTGTCCCGACCGCTCGAGCTGCCGCAGGGCACCGTCGCGTTCGACCGCGATGCGCGGTTCTTCGTCACCCACCGGCAGCGCGCCGACCGCCTGCGCGAGGAGTGCCGCGTGGTCCGGCTGGTTCCGGACGAACTCCTGCACCCGGCGCCGCCCTGCGACTTCGTGCTGCGCCGGGGCAACCTGCGCGTGAGCGAACTGCTCGCCGACGGCCGCGAGGTCGCGCGCGCCGTGCTGCAGGCGGGAGCCGTCTGCCAGGTCCGCGAGGGGGCGCCGGCGGGCGTTGGCGACGACGGCGGTTCGCCACTATATAGCCTAGGGAATACGGTGTTTATGGCGCTCGGCGAGACGGAGATCTGGTACCTGCCGGCCGGCAGCCTCGACGCCCACTGACCTCGCGACGGGATCCCGACGATCCACCAGGAGTCCGCCAGCATGCCCGACCAGCCTCGCCCCCGCCTCGTGCTCTGCATCCTCGACGGCGTCGGCTACCGGGAGGGTCCCGACCGCGAGCGCGGCAACGCCGTGATCGCCGCGCGGCCCCGGTACCTCGAGAGCCTCTTCGCGCGCTTCCCCCACACGACCCTCGACGCCTGCGGGCTCGCCGTCGGCCTGCCCGAGGGCCAGATGGGCAACAGCGAGGTCGGGCACCTGACGATCGGCGCCGGCCGCGTGATGTACCAGGAGCTGGTGCGGATCGGCCGCAGCCTCGAGAGCGGCGAGTTCGCCCGCCAGGCGGCCTGGCGCGATTTCGTGGACCGCGGGCTCGCGGGGACGCGACGCCTGCACCTGATCGGCCTCGTCTCGCCGGGCGGGGTCCACAGCCACACCGATCACCTCTACGGGATCGTCGCCACGGCGAAAGCGGCTGGCTTCACGGACATCTTCGTCCACGCCCTCCTCGACGGCCGCGATACCGACCCCCGCAGCGGCCTCGGCTACCTGCGCGACCTCGAGGCGAAGCTCGCCGGGATCGGCGCCGGGCGCATCGCCACGGTCATGGGTCGTTATTACGGCATGGACCGCGACAAACGCTGGGACCGCAGCGCGAAGGCCTGGGACGCGATCGTCGACGCCGTCGGACCGCGGGCCGGCGATCCGCTCGCCGCGATCCAGGCCAGCTACGACGACGACGTGACCGACGAGTTCGTCGTGCCGGTCGTGATCGCCGGCCCCGACGGCGGTCCGCTCGCCCGCGTCGAGGACCGCGACAGCGTCTTCTTCTGGAACTTCCGCGCCGATCGCGCCCGCCAGCTGACCTGGGCGTTCATGGATCCGGCGTTCGAAGGGTGGAAACCCCCGCGGCGGCCCCGCGTCAATTACCTCACGATGACGCCCTATGACGAGAAGCTCGCGAACGTGCCGGCGGTCTTCACGCCGGAGCAGCCGCACCGCTCGCTCGCCGAGATCTTCGCCGAGCGCGGGATCCGCAACCTGCGCACGGCCGAGACCGAGAAGTACGCGCACGTGACGTACTTCCTCAACGGCGGTCGCGAGGAGCCGTGGCCCCACGAGGTCCGCAAGCTGATCCCCTCGCCCAAGGTCGCCACCTACGACCTGCAGCCGGAGATGTCCGCCCCCGAGGTCGCCGAGGTCGTGGCCCAGGCGTGCCGCAGCGGCGACTACGACGTGATCATCGTCAACTTCGCGAACGGCGACATGGTCGGCCATACCGGCGTGTTCGACGCTGCCGTCCAGGCCGTGCGCACCCTCGACCGGCTCCTCGGCGAGATCATGCCCCCGAGCCTCGACGCCGGCACGATCTGGCTCGTGACCGCCGACCACGGCAACTGCGACGAGATGGTCGACCAGGACGGCAAGGTCCTCACGCAGCACAGCCTCAGCCGGGTGCCGTTCATCGTGGCGGGCAAGGCGTTCGAGGGGCAGGTCGACCGCATCCCCGCCGCCGACTGGGGTCTGACCGACATCGCCCCGACAATCCTCGGCCTGCTGGGCCTGCCGAAACCCCAGGAAATGACCGGACGATCCATCATCAAGCCTGACGAGTACTTGTAAATCGTCAAGGAATTTTAACGCCCGGCGTCTTGGAATTCCCCGGTTCCTTGTGCTATAATGCGGACGTTCTTGGCAGCTGGACCGGTCGTGACCAGTCCGCGATGGGTGTCCATACGTCTCGAGCAGCGGTTCTCGTCCCGAACCTCAAGGAGTGCCCAGGATGACGAAATTCTTAACGTGCATGCTCGCCGTGCTCATGACGGCCGGTCTGGCTGCGGCGCAGACCATCGACGACATCCAATACTACAACCCCGTGACCGGCGCGCCGGAAAGCCCGTACGCCGGGCAGGTCGTGACGGTGTCCGGCACGGTCTACGTCGTCGCCGGCACCTACAACACCGGCACCCAATACATCCAGAACGAGACCGGCGGTATCGCGTTCTTCCTGGCGTCGACCGGCCTCGAGATCGGCGACGTCGTCGAGGTCACCGGCACGGTCGGCCTGTTCCAGGGCGAGATCCAGATCAGCAGCCCGAGCTTCTCCCTGACCGGGTCCGCCCCCGAGCCGACGCCAATCCCGCTCACCCCGGCGGCGCTGCTCGCCGACTACGAGTACGTGGGCAGCTTCGTGGCCGTCACCGGCGTCGTCGCGTCGAAGACCACCGGCCAGTTCACCCTCGAGGCCGGGACGGACGACCTCGTGGTATACATCGACGCCGACACCGGCATCGACATCGGCGCCGTGGCCGTCGGCGACGAGTACCTCGTCAAGAGCCCCGCCGTGGTCTTCAACGGCCTGATCGAGCTGAAGCCCCGCATGCAGAGCGACCTCGTCGAGGATCCGAGCGGCGACACCGTGCCCGTGATCAGCGGCATCCGCGCCGAGAACTACGTGCCGATGGCCAACGAGCCCATCGTGATCCGCGCCACCATCGAGGACAACAGCGCCGTGGCGAGCGCGATCCTCCGCTACCGCAACAGCGACGGCACCACGCCGGGCGCCTGGAACTCCGTGGCCATGGTCGCCCAGGGCGGCGACCTGTACCAGGGCACCATCCCCGCCAACCATCCGCAGAGCCAGGTGGACTACTACATCGAGGCGACGGACGACGGCGCCCAGACCGTCACCAATCCGGGCGATGCGCCGGACGGATTCTACAGCATCGCCGTCGGCCTGACCTCCATCTACGCGATGCAGTACGCGCATCCGGACAGCACGAGCCAGAACACGCCGTACCTCGGCAAGGTCCTGAACATCGCCGGCGTGGTGACGGCGGGCACCGGCGAGGCCGGCGCGCCGAGCAAGTTCGTCGTCCAGGCCCAGAACACCGGTCCGTACGGCGGCTACGCCTTCGGCGGCGTGCTGGTCTACGAGGGCACCGCGGCCAACGAGTTCTACCGCGGCGACGTGGTCGAGGTCGGCGGCTACGGCAACGAGTACTTCGGCCTCACGGAGATGGAGCCGCACAACGGCGACGCCATCAACCTGCTCGCCTTCGGCGCCGACCTGCCCGTGCCGGCGCGCGTCAAGACCCGCGTCATCGCGGACGACGTCCTCACCGACGGGACCGGCAAGCTCGGCGAGGCGTGGGAGAGCGTGTGGGTCAAGACCTGGGCGTCCCAGGTGCTCGGCGTCTCGGCGTTCGACGAGTACTACATCAGCGACACTGCGGCCTGGTCCGACAGCTGCGAGGTCGAGCCCGCGCTCGAGCTGACCTACGTGCCGACCGTGGGCGACGTGATCCTCGTCGAGGGCTACGTCGACTACGCCTTCGGCGCGTTCCAGGTCACCCCGCTCGCCGACGAGTACGTCATCCTGACGGACATGGTCGGGGTCGACGACACGCCGACGATCGAGGCGGCCGGCGGCTTCAAGGGGATCTACCCGAATCCCTTCAATCCCGCGACCAAGATCAGCTTCGTCCTCAACCGCGACGAGCTCGCGCAGCTGAACGTCTACAACCTGCGCGGCGAGCTCGTGCGCACGCTGGTGAACGAACGGCTGCCGATGGGCGACTACGAGCTCGCCTTCGATGGTCGCGACCAGTCCGGCCAGAGCCTCGCGAGCGGCGAATACTTCGCCAGGTTGCGGATCGGCAAGACCGTGATGCAGGTGCGCAAGCTGAGTCTCGTGAAGTAGGACCACCGGCGCCGGTCCTCGCGAACGGCGAACCTCGGCAGGGCCCCGATCGATCGATCGGGGCCCGCTTCGTTCCCGCGCCCGTCCGGCGACCCTGGCGGAATCGGCCGATCTGGCAGACCATTATCGGTCAGGATCGCTCGCATCTCGGTCTCCAGCGCGGAGAGAGCCATGGCCGCCCGATTCCACGAACTCGACTTCGCCCTGGGCGAGGACATCGACCTGTTGCGCGCCCACGTGCGCGAGTTCGCCCGGCGCGAGATCGAGCCGCTCGCCGAGCGCCTCGATCGGGACAACGAGTTCCCCCAGGCGCTCTGGCGCAAGCTCGGCGACGCGGGACTCCTGGGCATCACCGTCAGCGACGAGTACGGCGGCGCCGCGATGACCTACCTGGCCCACGTGGTGGCGATGGAGGAGATCAGCCGCGCCTCGGCCTCGGTCGGCCTCAGCTACGGCGCGCACTCCAACCTCTGCGTCAACCAGATCCACCGCAACGGCACGGCGGAGCAGAAGCGCCGCTACCTGCCGAAGCTCGTCTCGGGGGAGCACGTCGGCGCCCTCGCGATGAGCGAGACCGGCGCCGGCAGCGACGTCGTCGGCATGCGCCTGCGCGCCGAGCCGCGGGGCGACCACTACGTGCTCAACGGGACCAAGATGTGGATCACCAACGGGCCGGAGGCGCACACGCTGGTCGTCTACGGGAAGACGGCGCCCGAGCGGGGCGCCGGCGGGATCACCGCGTTCGTGATCGAGCGGGGGATGCCGGGCTTCTCGACCGCCCAGAAGCTGGACAAGCTCGGCATGCGCGGTTCGCAGACCTGCGAGCTGATCTTCGAGGACTGCCGGGTGCCCGCCGCCAACGTGCTGGGCCCCGCGGACGAAGGCGTGCGGGTCCTCATGAGCGGGCTCGACTACGAACGCGTCGTCCTCGCGGCCGGACCCCTGGGCATCCTGCGCGCGTGCCTCGACACGGTCGCCCCCTACGTCCACGAGCGCGAGCAGTTCGGTCAGCCGATCGGCGAGTTCCAGCTCGTTCGCGCCAAGCTGGCCGACATGTACACGCAGGCCAACGCGGCCCGAGCCTACGTCTACACGGTCGCGCGCGCGTGCGACCGCGGCGGCACCACGCGCAAGGACGCGGCCGGCGCGATCCTCTTCGCCGCCGAGACCGCGACCCGCATGGCGCTCGAGACGATCCAGATCCTGGGCGGCAACGGCTACATCAACGAGTTCCCCGCCGGCCGCCTCCTACGGGACGCCAAGCTCTACGAGATCGGCGCCGGCACGAGCGAGATCCGCCGCCTCTTGATCGGGCGCGAGCTCTTCGAGGAATCCGCTGCCGAGGGCGCGGCGGCGGCGCGCGCGCGCCGGCCGGCGGGAGGTGGCGCATGAGCGTCCTGCGCAGCCAGATCGTCGCCCGCAGCGACCGCTTCCGCGAGAACGATCGCGCCATGCGGGAACGGGTGGCCGACCTGCGCCGGGTGCTCGATACCGTCGAGGGCGGCGGCGGCCTGAAGGCCCAGGCGCGCCACCTCGCCCGCGGCAAGTTGCTGCCGCGGGACCGCATCCAGGCGCTGCTGGATCCGGGGTCGCCGTTCCTCGAGCTGAGCCAGCTCGCCGCCCACGAGGTCTATCCCGAGCCCGTGCCGGCTGCCGGCCTCATCACCGGGATCGGCCGGATCGACGGCCACGAATGCATGGTCGTCGTGAACGACGCCACCGTGAAGGGCGGCACGTACTATCCCCTGACCGTCAAGAAGCACCTGCGCGCCCAGGAGATCGCGGCGCGCTGCCAGCTGCCTTGCGTCTACCTGGTCGATTCCGGCGGCGCCAATCTGCCCTACCAGGACGAGGTGTTCCCCGACCGCGACCACTTCGGCCGCATCTTCCGCAACCAGGCGACCATGTCGGCGGCCGGCATCCCCCAGATCGCGGTCGTCCTCGGGATGTGCACGGCCGGCGGCGCCTACGTGCCGGCGATGGCCGACGAGGCGATCATCGTCAGGGAACAGGGCACGATCTACCTCGGCGGCCCGCCGCTCGTGAAGGCGGCGACCGGCGAGGACGTCACGGTCGAGGAGCTGGGCGGCGCCGATCTGCACACCCGCACGAGCGGCGTCGCCGACCACTTCGCCCTCGACGACCGCCACGCGCTGGCCCTCGCGCGCCGGGCAGTGCGCAACCTGAATCGCCGCAAACCGGTGGACCTGGTGCTGCGGGAGCCCGCGGCGCCGCTCTACCCCGCCGAGGAACTCTACGGAGTGGTCGGCACGGACCTCAAGAAGCCGTTCGAGATCCGCGAGGTCGTCGCGCGGCTGGTGGACGGCTCGGATTTCGACGAGTTCAAGACCCGCTACGGAGACACGCTCGTGACGGGGTTCGCCCACCTGCACGGGTATCCGGTGGGCGTCCTCGGCAACAACGGCATCCTGCACAGCGACTCGGCCCTGAAGGGCGCCCACTTCATCGAGCTGTGTTGCCAGCGCCGCCTCCCGCTCGTCTTCCTGCAGAACATCACCGGCTTCATGGTCGGCCGGAAGGCCGAGGCCGAGGGCATCGCGAAGCACGGCGCCAAGCTGGTGACCGCGGTCGCCTGCGCGCGCGTGCCGAAGTTCACGGTGCTCGTGGGCGGCAGCTACGGCGCCGGCAACTACGGGATGTGCGGGCGCGCGTACGATCCGACGCTGCTGTTCATGTGGCCCAACGCCCGCATCTCGGTCATGGGCGGCGACCAGGCCGCCAACGTGCTGGCGATGGTGAGAGCCGAGAGCCTCGCGCGCGAGGGCAAGACCTGGAGCGACGCGGAGGCCGAGGCCTTCCGCCAGCCGATCCGCGACCGCTACGAGCTGCAGGGACATCCGTACTACGCCAGCGCCCGCCTCTGGGACGACGGCGTGATCGACCCCGCCCAGACCCGCGAGGTGCTGGCGCTGAGCATCTCGGCCGCACTCAACGCGCCGATCCCCGAGACCAGGTTCGGCGTCTTCCGGATGTAGGAGACCGCATGCAGGAAATCCGCTCCACCTGCCGGGCGACCGCCGACGAGCGCGGCGTGGTCGAGCTCGTCCTCGACCGGCCCGACAAGCACAACGCCCTCTCGGCCGGGATGGTCCGTGAACTCGACGAGCTGTTGCGGTGGGGCGCGGCGGTCCCCGGGCTGCGGGCCCTGGTCGTGCGCGCGACCGGCAAGGTCTTCTCGGCCGGCGCCGATCTGGCCGACATGCAGCTCATGGCCGGCGCCGAGCGCCAGGAGAACCTGGACGACGCCGTGCGGCTGGCGAAGCTGCTGCGCCGGCTCGACACCTTCCCGCGCCCGGTGCTGGCGGTGGTGCAGGGCTCGGCCTTCGGCGGCGCGGTCGGACTGTGCTGCTGCTGCGACACCGCGATCGCGGCACCGCAGGCGCGGTTCTGCCTGAGCGAAGCCCGGCTCGGCCTCGCGGCCGCCGTGATCTCGCCGTACGTGGTGCGCGCCCTCGGGCCGCGCCTGGCCCGCCACTGCGCGCTCACCGCGGAGATGGTCGACGCGGCCGCCGCCCTGCGCTATGGCCTCGTCCACGAGGTCGTCGACGACGTCGACGCGGGCGTCCGCCGCTGGCTCGCCGCCGTGCTCCAGGGCGCGCCGGGCGCCCAGGCGGCCGTGAAGGACCTGGTGCAGCGGGTGCACGGCCACCCCGTGAACGACAGCCTGATCCGGGAGACCGCGCTGGTGATCGCCGATCTGCGCGCCCGCCCCGAGGGTCGCGAGGGGCTCGAGGCCTTCCTCGCGAAACGACCGCCGGCGTGGGCGCCGCGCAAGGAGTAGGTCGTGCTGCGCAAGCTCCTGATCGCCAACCGGGGCGAGATCGCGTGCCGGGTCATCCGCACCGCCCGCCTGCTGGGCATCCGCTGCGTCGCCGTGTACTCGGACGCCGACGCGGAGGCCCTGCACGTGACGATGGCCGACGAAGCGGTCCGGATCGGACCGGCGCCCAGCGGCGAGAGCTACCTGAACCAGGAGCGGATCCTCGCCGCCGCGAAGCAGACCGGGGCCGACGCCGTGCATCCCGGCTACGGCTTCCTCTCCGAGAACGCCGGCTTCGCGCGCCGGTGCACCGACGCGGGACTGGTCTTCGTGGGACCGCCGCCCGGCGCGATCGACGCCATGGGCAACAAGAGCCGCGCGAAGGCGATCATGGCCGACGCCGGCGTGCCGATGCTGCCCGGCTACTACGGCGAGGACCAGGCTGACGAGACCCTGTCCGCCGCCGCCGCCGCCGCGGGCTACCCGATCCTGATCAAGGCGGCGATGGGCGGCGGCGGCAAGGGGATGCGCGTAGTCGAGAGCGCCGATCACTTCGCCGACGCGCTGCGCCTCGCCCGCGGCGAGGCCCGCAGCGCCTTCGGGGACGACCGCGTGCTGCTGGAGCGCTACCTGGCGCGGCCCCGGCACGTCGAGGTGCAGGTCTTCGCCGACCTCCACGGCCACTGCATCTACCTCGGGGACCGCGATTGCTCGATCCAGCGCCGCCACCAGAAGATCATCGAGGAAGCGCCGGCGCCCGGCCTCGCCGACGCGCTGCGGCGCGAGATGGGCGAGGCGGCCGTGCGCGCCGCGCTCGCCGTCGGCTACGCGGGCGCCGGAACGGTCGAGTTCCTCCTCGGGGAGGACGGCAGCTTCTCGTTCATGGAGATGAACACCCGCCTGCAGGTCGAACACCCGGTGACCGAGCTGGTCACCGGACAGGACCTGGTGAAGTGGCAGCTCCTGGTCGCCGCAGGCTCGCCGCTGCCGCTGGCGCAGGACGAGGTGCGAGTTCACGGCCACGCGATCGAGGCCCGCATCTACGCCGAGGACCCGGACGACGACTTCAAGCCCGCTCCCGGCCGGATCACGTTCATGGCCGAGCCCGAGCCGTCGCGCCACGTGCGCGTCGACAGCGGCGTGCGCGAGAACGACGTGATCTCCAGCCACTACGATCCGATGATCGCCAAGCTGATCTGCTGGGACGAGGACCGACCGCTCGCGATCCGGCGGATCAACCGGGCGCTCGACGATTTCCGGATCGTCGGCGTCACTCACAACCTGAATTTTCTCGCGAACGTCCTCGACTCGCGACCGTTCATCGCCGGCGACCTCTCGACCCGGTTCCTGGCCGACCACGCCGGGTTGCTGGTCGGCACCGCGGGACTCTCGCCGATACGCTTCCAGGCCCTCGCCGCCCTCTACCTGGTGCTCTGCCAGGGCCGCCAGGCCCGCACGGCCGACGAGCTGACCAGCGATCCGCGCTCGCCGTGGTCGGCCCTGCCCAACTGGCGGCTGAACCGCCCCGCGCGTTGCACCATCCGGCTGCTCGATCACGAGGGCCACGAGATTCTCGTGGGCGTGGTGTGCGAACCCGACGGCTCGTTCCGGCTCGACGTGGCCGAGCAGGAGATCCGCGCCACGGCCCGCCTGCACGATCGCGACCTCTTCGCCGAGCTGGACGGCCACTCGCTCAAGGCGACGGTCACCGCGTCGACCTCCGCCGTGACCGTGCACTTCCGCCATCACGTGCACACGTTCGCCTTGCCGCTGCCGGCCCTGGCCGCCGAGGAGGCGGCCGCCGGCGGCCAGCTGAACGCCCCGATCAACGGCATCGTCGTCGGCATCCACTGCCAGGAGGGCGACGACGTCAAGCGCGGCTCGACCCTGGTCGTGGTCGAGGCCATGAAGATGCAATACAGCATCTGCGCGCCGGAGGACGGCACGGTCAAGGCCCTGCTCTACGCCGTGGGCGATCAGGTGCAGGAAGGCCAGCCGCTCCTGATCCTGGAAGGCAAGGCGTGATGGGCCGCCGGCCGCGGCACGCCTTCGTCGTCGAGAGCTGCCTGAGCGGCCTGCGATCGCGCGCGCTGCCGATGTCCCTGGACGACCGCGTCGAGCTCGTCGAACGCCTGCTGCACGCGGGCCTCTGCGACGTCGAGGTCGGAGGATGCCGGCCTGGCGCCACCGCGCGCGAGCTGCTGGCGCACCTGCCCCGCCGGCCGGACATCCGGCTGCCCGTGGTGGTCACGGACCCCGCTGAGCTCGCCGAGACGCTGGCCGCGGACATCGACGGGCTCACCGTCACGGTCCCGAGCACGGAGAGCGCCGCGCGGCATGAGTTCGGCTGCTCGACCGAGGACAGCCTCCGCCGCCTGGAGCCCGTGGCCTTGCTCGCCGAGAGGCGCGGCGTGCGCCTGCGCGGGATCCTCAGCGGCGCGGTGGCGTGTCCGCACGAGGGTCCGGTCGAGCCGCGCGCGTGCGCCGAGCTGTGCAGCGAGCTGCGCAACCTGGGCTGCTTCGAGGTGAGCCTGGCCGACACGACCGGCGCCGGCGACCCCGCGAGCGTGCGCCGGCTGTGGGACGCGTGCGCCGGTCGCATCGGCCCCGACCGTCTCGCCGCGCGCTTCTGGGACACGCGCGGTCTCGCGCTCGCGAACCTCGGGACGCTCCTGCCGCTCGGCCTGCAGACGATCGACGCCGCGCTGGGCTCCGTTCGGGGCGGGATCGGCCCGATCGCCACCGAGGACGTCGTGGCGCTCCTCGATTCGCTGGACATCGAGACCTGGATCGACCGGGAGCTGCTCGCGGAGACCGCGTGGTGGCTGGGCGCTCACACGGGGCGCGGTCCGGCGGGCGCGCGCCGGTGGGACCACCGGAGGTCGGCCATGACCCGCCGTCCTTCCCGGCAGTTTACACGGCACGTTTCCGTGGATTATCCTCGCGGCACCTAGCAACCGGGACGACGTGGTGTTCGAGCCGCGGCACCGACCGCGGCCAGGAAAGGGGACGATCCGTGAAAATCAACCGCAACCCCCACGAGAAGGCCATGGTGCTTCAGCTTTCAGGCGACATCCTGGGAGGCCCCGATTACGAGCTGTTCACCCGGACGATCAAGGAGCTGATCGACGAGGGTCACGTGGATCTGGTCCTGGACATGGGCAAGGTGCGCTACATCAATTCCACCGGTCTCGGCGTCCTCGTGAGCGGGTTCACCACGTTGCGGAAGAACATGGGCCAGATGAAGATCTGCAACCTGAGCACGCGGATCGACCGCCTCTTCTCCGTGACCAGCCTGACCGCGGTCTTCCCCACGTTCGAGAGCCTGGACGACGCGCTGGCATCGTTCGAGGAATGAGCGCAGAATCGAGGGCCGGTCCCGCGGGACCGGCCCCTCCACTCGCCGCCGATTCGCTCCGCTAGAGTCCGTCGCCGAACCGACCCCACCGCGGTCCCCAGTGGCGATCGCGGTCGAGGCTGAAGGCGACGCCTTCCACGCGACCTTCCAGCTGGTCGCTCGGCACGAAGCCGAAGACCCGGCCGTCGGCGCTGTTGTCGCGATTGTCGCCGAGGACGAGCACGCTGCCGGCGGGAACCTCCACCGGTCCCCAGTTCCGCAGCCTGGGGCCCCGGTCCGTCGTCATCACCGGGTGCGCACGACCGGCGAGGTCCTCGGTGAACCAGCCGTGCTCGTGGCCGTCGTCCGGGCGCAAGGGCCACGCGGGCGCCGGCGCGGGCGTGTAGACGAGCGGGGTGCCGTCGAGGACGAGTCGCCCGTCGCGCATGGCGACGACGTCCCCCGCAACGGCGACCACGCGCTTGACGAGGCGCTGGCCATCGGCCGGGGACGGGAACGTCACGATGTCGCCGCGGACCGGCTCCGCCCAGGTCGCCACGCGCAGGCGCGTGAACGGCACCTTGAGGCCGTAGGCGAGCTTGTTCACCACCACGCGGTCGCCGACCAGGATCGTGGGCTCCATCGAGCCCGAGGGCACGTCGTACCAGTCGGCCAGCGACGAGCGAAACGTGAACAGGACGCCGATCATCACGAGAGTGATCGACCATTCGCGCGATTGGCGCCGCACTTTCGGGGAAATTCGCATGGCGCTCCTTTCGGCCCGGGCCGTGCGGTTGAGAACCCCGCCGGGCCGCGCCCGTTCCCGCTCGATGGCGGGTCGAGGAATGAAACGATATATTCAATGTTCGCCGACGATCGGTCGTTGGATCCACGGTACTCAACGGAAAGGACACCCGTTCCACCGCCGCAGGAGCTGGTCGCGGCCCCTGTGCGGCGCCGGGGTCTCGCGGAGGCCGCCATGACGACGTCCACGCTCGACACGACGACGCTCTATCGGATTCCCTGGACCCTCGCCGACAACGGCATCTCCTGGCTCGAACCGACCGCGCTGTGCAATCTGCAGTGCGACGGATGCTACCGCCGCCAGGCGGAGGATCCGCACAAGTCCTGGGACGAGGTCATGGGCGAGCTGGACACCCTCCAGCGCCTGCGGCGTTGCGACTGCATCTCGATCGCCGGCGGCGATCCGCTGCTCTACCCGCGGATCGTCGACCTCGTGGCCGACATCGGGCGGCGCGGCCTCAAGCCGATCGTCAACACGAACGGCGTGGCCCTCTCGGGCGGGCTTCTCGCCGACCTCAAGCGCGCCGGCGTCTTCGGCTTCACCTTCCACGTCGACAGCCGGCAGGGCCGCGGCGGCCGCTGGGCGGGCAAGAACGACAGCGAGCTGAACGACCTTCGCCTGGAATACGCCGAGATGGTCGGCCGGGCCGGCGGCATCGCCTGCAGCTTCAACGCCACGGTCTACGCCGAGAACCTCGACCACGTCCCGTCGATGCTCGCCTGGGCCCACCGTCACATCGACCTGGTCCAGACGATGGTGTTCATCTGTTTCCGCCACGTCGTGCCCTCGCTGCCGTTCGACTGGTACGCAGGCGATCGGCGAGTCGAGTGGGACGACATCTGGTACAGCAGCGAGCAGGACCGCGAGATCGAGATCGACGCGCGCACGCTCGTCGCCAAGGCCCGCGAGCAGGACCCCCGCTTCCAGCCGGCCGCGTTCCTCAACGGCACCCACGACACCCAGGCCTGCAAGTGGCTGCTCACCGAGCGAGCAGGCAACCGCCGGGCGATCTTCGGCTACCTCGGCCCTCGGTTCGTCGAGGCGGTCATGGGGACCCACCACCTGCGTCACGGCAGGTATCCGAGCTACATCGCGCCGGCGGTCGCCCGCCACGGCAGGACGGCGATGCTGCTCGCCGGCGCGGTCGACCGCGACGCCCGGCAAGCCTGGCGGACCTATCTCGGCGCCGCACTGCGGCGCCCGGCGCACCTCCTGCGTCGCGTCCACCTGCAGAGCGTCATGTTCATCCAGCCGGTGGACTTCCAGAGCGATGGCGAGCAGAGCATGTGCGACGGCTGTCCCGACATCACCGTCCACGAGGGCAAGCTCGTCTGGTCGTGCCGCCTCGAGGAGATCAAGCAGTACGGTAGGTTCCTGCGCACGGTGCCGCGCGAAGGCCCCGGCAGGTGCCGCCCGGCGAGCTGCCGGAAGGCCGAGGGATGAATCCGGCGTGCTCCCGGCTCGGGCTCGGTGAAGATGAAAAGCGAGGATTAGAACCTCGATTTCTTGAACATAACTGTCCAACGCGGTAACATCGATCAGCGCTCCAGTGCCGAACCAGGGAGGTCGGACCATGTCCCGCACCGTATCCTCTGGACGGACTCGCCCCCGCTGGTGGCTCTTGCCGACCCTGTCCCTTCTCTTCTGGCAGGGCCCTACGCTCCCCCCCGGGACGGCTGCGGCCGCGACCTGGCGGGAGGGGGATTCCGTCATCATCACCCTCGACGAAGCTGCCGCGGCGCTCGCCGCGCACCTCGACGCCGAACCCGGCGCCGACGTGCCCGGCGACACGCCGATCCTCCTGTCGGGGACCGGCCTGCGGCCCTCCGCCAAGGAGTGGCGCCGCGCCCTGATCACGAGCGGGCTCGCCCTGCGCGACGACGGCGGCCGCCGGGTCGTCGTGGCCCGCTCCGATCTGCGCGAACGCCGCGAACTCCTCTCCACCGCCGCCTCCGCCGCTGGGGCGTCCGCCCTCCCGCGCGGCGGCTCCGGTCGTCTCACGACCGGGCTCGTGGGGGTGGGCGGGCGGATCCTCCCTGCGCCCTACGACGTCGAGATCGCCGCCGGCGAGGTCCGCGTCAACGGCGTCAGGGTCTTCCCGGCGCCGGAGATCGACCGGCCGCTGGCGAGCCCCGACGCCGCGAGCCGGCGCCGCGACGAGGTCATCGCGGGCGCCGCGCGACAGTATCGCGAGGACTTCGACCGGGCGGCGGTCCTGGACCGGCTGAGCGCCGCGCCCGGGCTGACCGGCGCCGAGTGGATCAACGAATCGCGCCTGCGACTCGACTGGCAAGGCGAGGATCCCTCGTACCTCGAGCTTGCGCCCTCGAGAGAACCCGAGCCGCCGGATCCCGGGGCCTGGCTCCGCGTGATCGAGCAGTACGCCGCGACCGTGCGCGATCTGCTCGCGGGCGACGGCGTGCTGCTCGCGGGCGTGGGGTACTGTCTGCAGCTGCCGGACGCCGAGGCGGGCCCGTGGCGGTCGCGCGTCGAGGCGATCCTGGCGGCCGGCGAACCGGTCGCGCTCACCGTCGTCCGCCTGCAGGCCCACACCTCCCACCGCGACGCGGCCCTGGACCTGTTCCTGGCCGCGGAAGGGAGGTAGGCCATGCGCACCACCGTGTTCGCCATCGCCGGCGCGGCGATCCTCGTGACCGCGGTCGCGGCGGCGCCGAACCGGACCCCCGGCCGGGACGGCGGCGTCCGGACGTTCGGCGCATACGCCGCGAATCTCTGGGAATTCGGCGCGCCGGAGATCGCGATCTTCCAGGAGATCGTGGTCGGCCACCAGCATTACCGGCAGGGACCGATCTACGTCGACCGGGACGACGACGGCAATCCCGACGGCGCGGGAATGATGAACTTCTTCGCCTTCTGCAGCGACTGCGCCGCCGACGTGATGTTCCTGTCGACCCACGGCCGCCAGGCCGCGACGACGCTGGTCGAGAAGTACCCGATCGGGGGTCGCGCCGCCCGCGACTCCTCGTATGCCTGGTTGCGCACGATCTTCCCGGCCAACGAGGTCATCAGGGTGGATTACGCGGACGGCACCTACGGCATCGAGGTCACGCAGCCGTTCTACACCAGCTACTTCCAGACCCGCCAGGCCATGGCCTGGTGGTCGCACTGCTACAGTTCCCTGCTGGACCTCTCCGGCCCGGCCGAGGCGCGCGTCCAGCTCGGTTACGACGGCGCCGTGTCCGTCGGCAAATGCAAGTGCGACGAGCGGACCATCCTGCGGCGCATGGACGGCCAGTCGGGGATCCCGCTGCGACCGCTCCGGGCAGCCGCGGCCGGCGTCAACGCCACCTGCCCCGACGGTGGCACCAACCTCGTCATCCGCGGCGCGGACAACACCACGCTCTCGCCCGCCGTGCTCGCCGAGGACCCGCACGGCATCGTCTGCACGACCACGCCGGGCTTCATCCAGTTCGACACCGCGCTGGACACGTCGGTCGACCCGGCCTCGGCGATGGTCGCGCTCTGCGACGCCGACCTCGTCGCCCACCGCTGGACCGGGGACGACCGCATCGATTTCACCGTGGTCCCGAACGTACCGGATCCGCACATCGCCTACTGTGCCAAGCAGACCCTGCTCGCGAGCGAGGCGAACCGCTCGCACCTCGACGGCAACACCGATCCCAACGGCAGCGACGGTCTGGGCCCGAACGAGGACAATTACCTCTGGTTCACGACCTGCCCGTCGCCGGCCATGCCGGTCCGCGTGGGCTATCCGGCCGGACCGCCGACGCGCGCCGCCCGGTCCGGTCGCACGACGACCATCCCGGTCACCGTGACCAACAGCGGCGGCACACCGGTCACGGTGACCTCGACCGCGTCGGACCGCCGCGGCTGGGTCGACGGCATGCCGGGCACGGTGACCGTCCAGCCCGGCAGCGGCCAGGTCATCTACCACAACATCGCCGTACCGAACGGCGTCTGGCCGGGCACCGCCGATACGGTGTCCGTCAGTGTCGACACGCCGGAAGGGGTGCAGCTGACCGAATGCATCTTCGCGGTCGCGTCGTGGTTCGACGCGTGGTGGTGGGAGCAGCCGGTTCCCGCGCCGGGGCAGCTGCTCGCCGCCACCGTCGTCATCGACAACGAATCGGGCGACGCCGTCACGGTCGACGCCGCGACCCTGCTGATTCCGGGCGCCGGCCCGGCGGTCTGGACCGCGGGTGCGACCGTCCCCGCGGAGACCGGCGTCGAGCTGGCCTTCGTGATCCCGCTCCCGCCGGAACTGCCCGCGGGGATCCCGCTCGAACCCGTGCTCACCGTCACCGTGGGAGGCGTCGACGTGCCGCACGAGCTGCCCGCGATCCTGGCGGGACTGCCGCTCCAGGCGCTCGACACGGCGGCGATCGACGTGGCGCCCGGCTGTCCGCTCGCCCGGGTCGTGGCCCGGATCGTGAACCGGGGTTCCCAACCGGTCGAGGTGACCTACACGGCGCTCGACGTGAGCGGCTGGCCGGCCATCGCGAGTGGTCCGCCGCTGGTCTCGCCCGGGGAGATCGTCGAGGTCGTGACACAGCTCGAGCTGCCTGAGGATGCCAGCCTCGTCGGCGGGGATGGCCTCGTGATCCTGAGCGCGAACGGGCTGGGCCCGCACGCCGGCCTCGTGCGCGAGTTCCCGCTTGCGTATCGCGTGGAGCCCGTCGTCGCCCTGCTCGGCGACCCGGCGCGACCGCTCGTCTTCTCGGACTGGACCGGCTCCTCCGCGCCGCGGCTGCTGCCGGTCCACTTCGACCTGCGCAGCCGGCTCGCCCGCGCGCTCGAGGTGACGGCCGCGGTCGAGAGCGAGCAGTACGAGCCCGAGCCGCCCTACCAGTCGGTCACGATCCCGCCGCTGGGAACGACACCCGTCGACTTCGTGGTCGAGATCCCGCCCGACGCGCCGCTCGGGACCTTCGCCGGGGAGCTCTCGCTCGACACCTTCGACGGGCTGGGCGATCAGACCGTCCCGCTCATGTTCGAGGTGACCTCGCCGGTGGTCGTCGATTTCGAGGTCAAGGGAATCGGCGGCGTGTCGGGCGACACCGTCTCGTTCGAGGCGCGCGTCCGCAATCAGCGCGCCGACGCGCCGATGGCGGGCGAGTTCTCGTGGGAGCAGGATCAGCCCTGGTTCGACCTGCCGCCGCTCGCGCCGTTCGCAGCGGCCCCCTTCGAGACGATCCACTTCGCCGTCGGCGGCCGCCTGCCGCCGGGGCGCGCGGTGATCGATTCCAACCGCGTCGTCGCGGTGGTCTCCATGGTCTATGACACCGGCACGCTCGTCACGGTGAGCGACGAGCTGTGGATCCAGATCGTGAGCGGTGAATCGTCGGCGGTCGAAGGCCCGAGCCTCGGCACGGCGACGCTCGACCGGGTCGCGCCGAATCCATTCAACCCGACGACCACGATCCACTACCGGCTCGACCGGGACACGCGGGTCGACCTCGCGGTCTACGACCTGCGCGGCCGCCGCCTGGTGACCCTGCACCGGGGCTGGACCGTCGCGGGGATGCACGCGGCGAACTGGACCGGCGTCGCGGAGGACGGCAGCCGGCTGGGAAGCGGGGTCTACCTCGTCCGGCTGGGCACGGACGACCGTGTCCTGTCGGCCAAGGTCACCCTCGTCAAATAGTCTCCAGCGGCCCGCTCTCCGCGTTGAGCGAGGAGGCCCGCCTCGATCGAGGCGGGCCCTCCACTGCCGGTGTCCGGCAGGCGTCCGGGCGGACCGCCGCTCAGCGCGCCAGCGCCAGCTTGGTCGTCGCGGACGATCCCGCCGCCGCGACCCGGACCAGATAGGTGCCCGCCGCAACCGGCCGGCCCGCGCCGTCGCGACCGTCCCAGGACACGGCCCCCGCGCCCGCGGGTCGCGCGACATCGAGCAGCTCGCGGACGAGGCGGCCGCGCGCGTCGTACACCCGCACGCCGACGCGGCCGGCGCGCGTGGTCGTGAACCCGATCACGGTGCGGGGATTGCAGGGATTCGGCCAGGCGCGGACCACGAGCGGCGCGATCGCCGCGGGCGCAGCGGGCGCCGCGGTCGCCGGCGCCGCGATGTCCACGACGACGCCCTCGAAGACCGTCAGCTCGTACGGCAAGCCGGACGGCAGGAGGTACCAGCCGTCGTAGGAGCCGCCCCAGCCGAAGTTCACGTGGAAGTAGCCGTCGGTGTTGTAGCCGTCGACCACGACGTTGTGGCCGGCCTGCCAGTCGGGCGTGACCACGGCCAGGTGGGCGGGCCGCGCCCCCTGCATGTCGGCGGCGAGGCGGTCGAGCAGATCGGGAGCGTCGGGCGCGATCAGCTCGCAATCGGCGAAGCCGAATCGCTGGTACGCCAGGTAGGCCTGATCGACGCCGTACGTGCCGGACCCCGAGGCGCTGTAGACCTGGTGGGCGGCGACGCCGCACGCGTACACGAGCGCTCCCGCTCCCGCCGCGTCGGTCGCGAGCCCGGCCTCCCACCGCGCTTCGAGGGTGGCGAGGTAGGTGTCGAGCTGCGGCCACGACGGGAAGCCGTAGGCGAGCCAGTCGTCGTCGATCCGGAAGTTGTTGCCGTAGTAGTTGTGGTTGTAGTCGTCGGCGTCGTCGAACCGCACTTCGGCCCCGGCGCGCAGGTAGTCGAGGATCTGGCCCATCGCGACGGCCGGACAGCCGGCGAGGCTGCGGGCGCCGCCGTGAGCGAGGTCGCGCGGACAGTACTGGTTGTAGGGACTGCCCTGGCTCCAGCGAACCTCGACCCAGCCGCCGGTCGCGGTCGAGCCGGCGGGCGGCCACTGCTCGAATCGCGCCCGCGCCGGCGGCGCGTCCCAGGCCGGGTACCGGGCCGTGGCCTGGCCGGCCGCGAGGCGGGCCGCCACGTCCGCCCGCAGGAGCGCCCGGAGCGGGTCGCCGTCCGGTCGAGGCGGCGCCGCGGCTGCCGTCGAGTAGGCAAGCACCGGCGGCAGGCCATCGTCGCCGGCGACGGCGACGTAGCCGGTCGGCTCCAGCGCCACGAGGTATCCGAGGACCTGGCCGCGACCGTCGATCAGCGGCTCGATGGCCGGCTCGGCGCCCAGCGCGACGCCGAGTTCGCGGGCGTGCCGCCAGGCGACCTGCCAGGCGAGGTCGGCGGTGACGGGGGCGGCGGCTGCCTGCGCGGCCAGCAGGCCGAACGCGCAGCCGAGCAGGACGGCAGCGGGGCGATGACGCATGTGCGGACTCCCGAGGCAATAGGGTCAGGGACCGCTCGCGCGGTCTGTCGCGATCGATGATACGCCATATTCATCCCGTTTCCATCACCGTTTCGAGCGGCCAGGCCGCGGTCCGGTCCCCGCGCCGGCGTATTAAGGTTGCGCAGAATTGCAACAGTGACGATCTTGAGGGCGCGAGCGAGCACTTCCGCCGCGGGCGATCCTGGCGGACTGGCACCAACGGGAGACCTCAAACGTGAGCAGTACCCAGCTGATCCAGGTGACCGAGGCCGCGAATGCCGCGTTCGGCGCCTTCGACTTCGCCGCCCACGGCAGCAAGGGCGTGCGGGTCTTCGTCCAGGGATTCGGTTGAAGCGGTCCGGCCCTGGGCATGGCTCTGGACGAGCCGAACGAAGACGATTCCGTGATCAACCAGACCGGCTACACCATCCTGGTCGACCCGCAGACTCGCGACGTCGTGGACCAGTCGGGCGGGCTCACGATCGACTACGTCGACGAGGATCACCAGAAGGGGTATCTGCTGCGCTTGAACAAGACCGCCGACGGCGGCTGCGGCACGAGCGGCGGCGGTTGCTCCGGTTGCGGCTAGCGGGAGCGCGCGCGAATCCCGGCGCGATGACGATCGGTGGGCCGGAACCGCACGGTTCCGGCCCTTGACACGCCGGGTCCTCAGAGATCCTCTTCGTCATCGGGAAGAAAATCGTCATCCAGCTCGTCGTCCTCCAGCTCGTCGTCGTCCAGGTCCTCGGCGTCGAGGTCGAGATCGTCGTCCACCACCTCGCCCTCGGCGAGATCCGTGGGATCCGGTTCGCCGCGGACGAGGAAGCTGTCTTCGAATGCCTCGCAGCACTCGTCGCTGCAGAAGAGTCGGCGGCGATGGCGGATCTCTGTCTCGCCGAGCTCGCCGCCGCAGTAGGCACAGATCCGGGATTCCACGGCGTTCACCCTCCTCGGGGGATCGAGGTCAGCGCTGGTCGGGTTGCTCGGAGGCGCACTCCGGTGGACCGGCTCGCGAACGACTCTCGCTTTACCGGAAACCGGTCGCGATCTCAAGCGGTAAATCACCGGCTCAGCCGCCGCGCCTGACGAGCTGCGGCAGCAGCGCGAGGTCGTCGCGGTCCACGACGCGCAGGACGTACGCCGCGACGGCGTAGAACACCAGCCAGAGTGCGGTTCCGCCGCCGAAGGCGAGCCAGCCCCGATCGGTTGCGAGGCCGAACCACCCCTGGGTCCACCCGGGCTGGACGAGGCGGAGCACCGCGACCGCGGCGAACCAGCTGACCGCCAGGACGGCTGCGGGCAGGACCAGAGCGCGGCGCACGGGCGTCCGCAGGCCGGTCCGGTTCACGTTCCAGACGTGCAGGACCATGGTCTGGGCGAGGCAGACGACCGTGGCGACCGAAGCGCCGTAGTACCCCCAGCGCGGGATCAGGAGCAGGTTGAGAGCCACGTTGGTCACGAGCGCCCAGAGTCCGATCCCGATGAAGACCCGCTCGCGCCCGGCGGCGATGAGCGTCCGGTTGAGCAGGTTGCTCGCCGACTGGAACGGCACTCCCCAGATCACGAGCTGCAGGACCACGATCGAATCCGCGAACTGGCTCGGATCAGCGGCGTCGGTGCCGCGGGCGAACCACTCGATCACCGGCCGCGCGGCGAGTCCCACCAACCAGGTCAGCGGCAGCATGACGACGACCATGTAGCGCAGGCCGCGCTCGCTCAACCGGCGCGCGTCCGTCTGGTCGCGTTCGGTGTAGCGCATGAGCGCCGGGAAGATCGCGGTCGCGAACAGGTTGGGGACGATCAGCATGATGTCCAGGGCGCGGTGGCCGAGCACGTAGATCCCGGTCGCGGCCTGACCCATCATCTCGGTCAGCATGACCGTGTCGATCTTATAGCTGATGATGCCGAACGTCGTGGCCATGCACAGCGCGACACCGAGCTTCAGCATGGCGCGCATGCCGATGATCGGCTCGCCCGGCAGCGCCCGCCGCCACGGTCCCGTCTTCCAGAACATGAGGGGCGCCATCACGCCGAGCCGCACGATCCGGCTCACGACGTTGGCCCAGATCACCCCCATGATGCCCCAGCCGAGATCGAGCCACCAGTACGACAGCCAGAAATAGACCACGGCGGAAGCGAGCTGTCCCCAGGTCTGGTACTCAACCTTCTCGTGAGCCTGCAGGACGGAGTCGCAGGCCATGGCCGTGGTCTCGGCGAACAGGCCCAGCGCGGTCACGAGCACCGCGGTCGTGGTGAGGGCGTCCTTCGCGGTCGTGTCCAGGTAGAGCCAGAGGAGCAGGAAGCAGCCCAGTCCGAGCAGCCAACGGAGGCGCAGCGCGGCCCAGAGCAACGGCCAGCTCGAGCCGCGGTTGCGGGTGACCTCGCGGGTGAGCAGGACGCCGAGCCCGAAGTTGACGACGGTCAGGACGATGATGCCGAGATCGTTGGCGAAACCCCAGATCCCCAGGCCCTCGGGCCCCAGGATGGGCGTCATCTTCTTGGTGACGAAGACGGCGAGCACCCGTCCGCCGAGCAGGCCGAGCGTGAGCAGAAAGGTGTTCTTGGCGACGCTGCGCGCGGCGGTGGGCGGCACGGGGGCTCCTACACGCTGGTGGGCTCGTGGCGCGTCGATCATGGCACCGGCCCGCGCCGCCCGCTAGAAGAAACCGCGGGCGACCGTGGTGATCACCAGACCATCCTCACCGGTCAGGTCGTACGTCAGGTCGACGCGCGCGAGGTCGCTCGTGCCGGCCCGGGTGGGGCCCAGGCGCAGCCCGCAGCCGATCTCGTGCCGCAGGCCGGCGAGGTCGCGCGCCTCGTCCTGCCAGCGGGCGAGGCCGCCGCCGTAGTACACGCCCCAGCCCGTCCGGACCATCCCCAGCGCGACCCACGGCAAGGTCCGCCCGAGTTCCGTGTTCCAGCGCACCAGGCGGTCTCCCGCCATGCCGTCGACGTCGAGGGTCCGCAGTCCCCGATCCAGGCCGAGCACCGGCGCCGCGTCGCCCCGCAACCCGTCGCCGTGCACGACCTCGCCGAAGGTCTTGAGGAGCCAGGGGCGTTCGGGCTCGCCGAACCTCACGTAGCTGCCGAGGAGCGCGCCCAGCACGTGATTGCGGTCGGCCGCCTCGCCGAGAACGGCCTGACCGGTCACCTGCTGGAACCAGAAGCTGCGGCCGAGCCGGTCCCAGTTGGCTCCTGAGAATTCCAGCCTCCAGCGGTCCGCGGTGCCCCTCGTCGAGCCGACGGCCGGACCGGCGGGGCCCGCCCTCAGCTGCCACGAGGGATCCAGCGCCACATCCTCCTCGTCGCCGTAACGCACGAGGTACCGGGTCTGGATCCAGCGGCGCCCCTGGCTCGAGACGATGAGCTGGGGCCACACCTCCGTCCCGCGATCCCGCGCCAGCGGTTCGCCGGGTTCGCCGAGGAACGAGAGGTCGGCGAAACGCCCGTCCGAGAGCTCGAAGATCCCGTCGCCCAGATCGAAGTCCAGCCAGAAGACCGCGAGGCCGAGACCCGCGCGCCAGATCCGCCCGCCGCCGGACGCGCTGATCCGGCGATGTCCCTCCAGCCGGACATAGGAGTCGGTATAGGGCAAGACGGCATGGAGGCTCCGGTTGCGGGCCGGATCGGCGCCCGCCGGCCCGGCGTTGCTGAGGTACCAGCGCGTGCCGAGCGACCGGCTCCCGGCGCGCGACGCCCAGGACCAGAGCTGGTCGTCGGCGCGAAACGGCGCCGCGACGGCCACCCAGCGGTCGTGACCGTCCGACCGGATGTCGACGTTGAGCTCGCACGTCAGCGGCGAACGGGCGACGCGGTTCCAGCCGAAGTACACCCGGCCGTAGCCGGCGTCCAGCCCGCGGCCGCCACCCACGCGCACCAGCAGCCCCCGGCCCAGGAAGTTGCGCTCGCTCGCGGTCAAGCTCCACCGCAATCCGCCGCCGGACGCGAGCGCGAAGCTCAGCGCGGTCGACAGCGTCCAGGCGTCATGGGCGGACACCCGGATCCTGACCTGGCCGTCCCGGGTGGTGTCGACCGGGGCGATCCGGACATCCCGGAAGATGCCGAGCCCCCGCAGATTCCGTTCGGACTCGGCGAGCTTGCCCGCGTCCACGGGGTCGCCGGTCGCGAACAGGAGTTCCTGCTGCACCAGCCAGGGCCGGCTGTTGACGTGGAGCGTATTCACCGCGCGGCGCAGGGTGCGGTTCAGACCGGCTGCGTTCGCGATCTCGCCGGCCGCGAAGACGTCCGAGAGATCGAGCTCGATCTCGCCGATCCTCAGGGCCGGATCAGCCGCAACCGGGGTCTGGTCGCCCGCGGGCGCGGACGAGGCCAGGACGGCGAGAAGACAGGCTGGCAGCGTGAATCTGCCAGCCGTGCGGAGACCCATGTCAAGTTGACAGCTTATGCCTGCCAGGATCGTCGGCAGCTGCGTGACGATCACGACCGCCACTCTTCGGGCATCCAGCATATATCCATGTTTTCATTGAAGTTACTGTTTCTCACGGGGACCGCCGCCGGGCTGGCACACGGGTTGTATAGGAGTTGGTACAAGACACCAACAGGAGCCCGGCTCCTCGAACCATCCGATGACGATGGACCTAAACCCAGGAGGAAGAACCATGTACCCGATCGCTCAATTCATCAACGCGGCCCTCGACGCGAACCCGGCGGTCTGCAGCCCGCTGCCCTACCGCGAGCACCTGCCGCGGACCAACATCCTGGAGGGCGACAAGGACTACCGTATCGTCATGGATCTGCCCGGCGTCCGCAACGAGGATCTCGACATCAGCGTCGAGGACACCACGCTCACGGTCAAGGCCGAGCGGAACCTGGAAGCCCCGGAGGGCTACGCGAGCCGCCGCAGCGAACTGACCGGCAAGATCAGCTGGCGCCGGAGCTTCGACCTCGGCGCGGCAATCGACGCCGAGAAGATCGGCGCCAAGCTCGAGCAGGGGATCCTGACCGTGACCCTGCCGAAGAGCGAGAAGACCATGCCGCGGCGCATCGCCGTCCAGTAGCCCGGACCGGCCGGGCCGGCCAGCAACCTCCAGACAGTCAGCGCGTCCCGGCGAGTCGACTCGCCGGGACGCGCTGTGCCCGGGTCCGGTGCGCGCCGACCGCCGGGCGCGGCGACCCCCGCCGAGATCCCTGCAGACACGCCGCCCGCCGTGCCCCATCATGGACGCCATGAAACTCATCACCTTCACGCAGGGGGCGAACCCGCGGTGCGGCCTGGCCCTGAGCGGCACCGTCGGACTCGATCTCCTGGCGGCCGATCCGACGTTGCCGGCGAACTGGCACGCTCTCTTCGGGGAGATGGACCGCATCCGCGAGCTCGGCGACCGCTTCGGCCCGCGCGCCGAGGACGCGGGCGACCACCCGTCGCTGCCGTTGTTCCGGCTGGCCGCGGCCCGGCTGCTGCCGCCGATCGTGTTGCCGTCGAAGATCGTCTGCGTCGGCCTCAACTACCGCGATCACGCCGCCGAGCAGAACAAGCCCTTGCCGGACCTGCCCATGCTGTTCAGCAAGGCGCCGAGCTGCTTGCAGACTCACGACGGTCCGATCGAGCTGACGCCCGACCTCACCGAGGTGGATGCCGAGGCCGAGCTGGCGTTCGTGATCGGCCGGCCCTGTCGCGCGGTCCGCCGCGAGGACGCCGGCGCGTACATCGCCGGCTATATGTGCTTCAACGACGTGTCGAACCGCGAGGCGCAGCGCCGCGACAAGCAGTTCTTCCGCGGCAAGAGCATCGACACCGGCGGTCCCTGCGGCCCCTGGATCGTGACCCCGGACGAGTTGCCGCCGGAGGCCATGGGCCTGCACATCCGGTGCCGGTGGAACGACACGGTCATGCAGGAAAGCACGACTGACCAGCTCGCCTTCGGCCCGCGCGCGCTCGTGGAGCACGCGAGCCGCCACATGACCCTGTTGCCGGGCGACATCGTCGCGACCGGCACGCCGGGCGGCGTCGGGGTGTTCCGGGAACCGCCGGTCTTCCTGAAGCCGGGCGACCTGGTCACCGTGGAGATCGAGGGGATCGGCAAGCTCGCCAATCCGGTCGTCCGCCGCTAGACGCGGCGGCCCGGGGGGCCGGTGCCGGATGGAGGACCTCGGGTGCATTTCGCGCCCCCGAGGGTTCCCGGGTTGCAAAGCGCACCTCGACGCGGGCCGTCCGGCCGCGGGGCTCCTCGCCCTGTCGCGCCGCAACGTCCGGTTTCGCCGGTCTGCTCGCGCCATCTCGCGCCGGCTCCGTTCTCCCGCCACGTCCGGAACATTCCTTGATGTTTCCTCACGCAGATGCTGTCCAGCCGGGCAGACCGCACGTCGGGAAGCCCGCTCCTCGGCCACCGCAACACCCGGGAGTCCACCATGCCGGCCGCCAGCGTCAGCCTCAACGAGATGACCAGCCTCATGGCGCACCTGCCCCGGTACGCCAGCTACGGGTCCGGCGGCAGGGCCGTCGACGCGGAGAGGATCTTCCGCCGCAGCCTCGGCAGGCTGCTCAAGGACTGCGGGGACCACCTGCTCAACGTGGCGGAGCAGCGCGCCGAGGTGCTGAGCACGGAGCAGGTGGAGATCATCGACCTGCTCGTCGACCACATCAGCTCCATCTTCCGGCGGCTGGATCGCGAGGGGATCGTGGCCATCGCCGGCGACCCCCTGGTGACCGTGCCCGAGCTCGAGGAGCTCGACAACCGTCTCCTGCTGCTCGCCGAGGCCTCGCTGAGTCTGACCCGCGCGCTCGACGTCGATCAGCCTTCCGAGAACTGGTTCCGCAACCAGGCCATCCAGCTCAGCCAGATCCTGGCCGACCTCAGCCGGACCGCCGAGGAGCGGAACTACCTGCTCGGGCTCGGCTGGGAGTCGGAGTTCGCGCGCATGCGCCGGAGGTAGCCCATGCGTGACCACCGCAACGAATGGCAAACGCGCGAGCCCGACAGCGTGGTCGTCTGGCGCCCCGCGAGCCCCCCGCGACTGGTGGAAGGTCCGCTGGCGCTCGACTTCTTCGCGGACAGAACCCTCGTCCTGGAACTCGCCGAGTCGCAGGTGGCGTGCCGCGAGGTGGGCGGCCGCCTCCAGCAGATCTACCTCGGCGGCAGGCACGAGCTCTCGGTGGGCCACGGTCCCGGCAAGGTCGATCCCGCGAGCCTCGTCTACTTCGTGCGCACGGACGTCGAGGTGTCCTGGCGCTGGCGCGAGCGAACCGTGCTCGAGGTCGCGACCGGCGGGCGCTCGCCGGCCAGCCTGCCGATCCGCGGCGCCTGCCGCCTGCGGATCGCCGACCCCGCCTGTTTCCACGCCGCGGTCCTCCAGGGCCTGCCGGCCGTGGACACGACGACCTTGACCCGCGTCCTGGACACGATGGTCCGGAACCAGCTCGAGGTCCGCCTGGAGCCGCTCGGCGACCGACGCGGGGTGGATCCCCTGCGGGCCCAGGTCTTGCTTGCGGACCTGCAGGCAGCGGACCTCGCCGAGGAGCTGGCGGAGATCGGCCTCGAATGCGTGCGCCTGGCGGTCTACACCCCGGCCGCTCAGGACGAGGTGCCGGAGCCCGCGCCCGCGGCTGGCCCCGGGATCGGGTCGTTCGACGACGTCATCTGAGGTCGGGGTCGCGCCTGGACAATTCCGCCACCGCCGCCATAATAGCCGGGGATGGGCCGCCACAGTGGCGCGCCGCCGCGGTTTCCGCAAGGGAGTTGCCATGGTCCGCATCCACGCCGGGCTCTGCGCCCTTCTGCTGGCCTGCACGGCCGGCGAATCGATCCTGGCGCAGGAACCGACGCCTGTCCTGGGCGAGATCGTCCTCGAAGGCAACACCAAGACGGACCGCGGCGTGGTCGAGCGGGTCATCGACCTCGGGCCGGGCGATCCGTGCGATTTCGCGGCGATCGACGCCGTCTGGGATCGCCTCGAGGACTGCGGCTACTTCGCGTTCGTCGATATCGAGAGCGAGGAGGACGAGAACGGGCTGGTCACGCTCCACATCTCCGTCGAGGAGGAGAAGACGACGCGCTATACGCCCTACGTCCGCTACAGCCGGCGCCACAAGTTCCTGCTGGGAGCGATGCTGACGGACCACAACCTCGGCGGTCGGGGCGAGATCCTCGAGCTGCAAGCGATCGTCTACCGCATCCAGCGCGGTCGCGCGACCTGGACGAAGCCCTGGCTCTTCGGTCAGGACCGGTTGAGCCTGACCGCGGATGCGCTGTGGGAGCGGGGAGGATTCGTCTGGCGCCCGTTCGACTATGCGCGATGGCACACCAAGCTCTCGGCGCGGTCCGAGATCGCCGGACCGGTCTACGCCGAGGCAGGTGGCGGATTCGAGAGCTTCGACCAGAAGGACGACTACCGCTGGGACGAGGGCGCGGGGCTCACGACCTTCGCCGCCGGCCGCCGCGATACCTGGCTTCTCCGCGGCCTCGTCGGCGTCGACACCCGCGACAACCCCTATTACCCGGGACGCGGCGTCTTCGCCACCTACGCGCTCGACTACCGCGCCGGCCTGGACATCGACGGCCAGGTCACGCACGAGGTCGATCTGCGCGCATTCGTTCCGCTCCCGGGCGCGCCGGTCCTGGCCCTGCGCGGCTTCGGCACGCGCAGCGACCCGGTCCGCGCGACCGAATACGTCCTGCGCTGGGGCGGTCCGGAGACCGTGCGCGGCGCTCCCTATGCCGGACGGGAGGGCGACACGGCGTACCTCGCGACCGTCGAGCTCCGCTGGCCGCTCGCCATGATGCCGGTCGCGACGACCGGTGAGAACGTCGGCGTCGGCGTCCACCTGTTCGGCGACGTCGGCGACGCGTTCTACGCGGATGCTCCGGGGGCCGATCCTCGCGCGCTCGCCAGCTTCGGCGGCGGCGCCCACTTGAACCTCCTGAGCTGGCAGCTCCGCTTCGAGGCGGCCAAGGAGCGCGACCACGACTGGACGTTCGAGTTCATGGACGTCTTCAACTTCTGATGAGCCGGTTCCACATCGACGACTCGGCGCGCTGGCCGCTGGGGAGATTCGGGGCGCTCGCCGGCGTGCCGGGCGTGGCCCACGCGGTCACCACGCGGGCCGGCCCCCACTTCGGCCCGGACGCGCGGGCGGCGCCGACCGCCCGCGCGGCGGCGGCGGTCGCGGCGGAGCTGGGGCTCGCCGGAGCCGCGTGGGTCAAGCAGGTGCACGGCGGCACGGTCCTGCGGGCGCGCGAACCGGGCATCGCCGGCGAGGCGGACGCGCTGGTGTGCGACACGCCCGGCCTCGCCGTGCTCGGCCGGAGCGCCGACTGCCCGCTGGTGCTCCTGGCGGGGCTGCGCGCCGACGGGACCCCGGCCGTGGGCGTCGCCCACGCATCCTGGCGTTCGACGGTGCGCCGGATCACGGTCGCCGCAGTGGAGCGAATGCGGGACGAGCTGGGCGTGGACCCGGCCACGATCAGCGCCGGGATCGGCCCCAGCGCCGGGCCCTGCTGCTACGAGGTCGGGCCCGAGGTCCGCGACGAGGCGCTGGCGCGGCTGGGCGGCGGCGGGTCGCGGTTCTTCGCGCCGGCCGGCGACCGGTGGCATCTCGATCTCTGGGCCGCCAACCTCGCCCAGCTCGCGGCGGCCGGCGTGCCGGAGAGCCGGGTCTGCGCGTGTCGGATCTGCACCATCTGCCGCGGCGAGCGGTTCTGGAGCTGGCGGGTCCAGCGCGAGGCAGCCGGGCGGTTCGCCGCCGTGATCGGCCTCGTCGCGCCATGACGGCGCTCGACTGGCTGCCCGTCGCCGGCATGCTGGCGATCCTCGTCGCCGGCCTCGGGCTCAGCCGCGGCCAGATGCGCAGCGTCGCGGACTTCCTCGCGGCCGGACGCAGCGCCGACCGGTACCTCGTGTCCGTGGCGAGCGGGGTCGCGGCCCTCGGCTCGATCACCATCATCGGAAACCTGGAGATGCACTACGTCTCCGGGTTCACGCTCGTGTGGTGGGGCCTGAGCCTGAGCATCGTGGTGCTCGGCGTGCACCTGAGCGGCTGGGTGCTCTACCGTTTCCGGCAGACCCGCTGCTTGACGGTGGCCGAGTTCTTCGAGCGCCGCTACGGCCGCAGCTTCCGCGTCTTCGCCGGATCGCTCGCCTGGCTGTCGGGAATCGTCAACTTCGGGATCTTCCCGGCGGTCGGCACCCGCTTCTTCATCCACTACTGCGGCCTGCCCGCGACCGTGGCGGTGGCCGGCGAGCCCGTGTCGACCTTCGCCCTGCTGATGGCGGCGCTGCTCCTGCTCACGCTCGGGTTCGTCTTCCTCGGCGGCCAGGTGGCGGTGATCGTCACGAATTTCCTGCAGGGCACGCTCGTGAATCTGATCTTCCTCGCGCTCGGCGCCTACCTGCTCGTGCGGGTCGTATCGTGGGACCAGATCGCGGCCGCGCTCGGGTCGGCGCCGGCGGAAGCCTCGCTCGTGGATCCGTTCCGGGCGAGCCGGGTCGAGGACTTCAACGTCTGGTACTTCGCGATCGGGGCCTTCGGCGTGGTCTACGGCCAGATGTCGTGGCAGGGCACGCAGGCCTACAACGCCTCCGCGTCGAGCGCGCACGAAGCCAGGATGAGCCAGGCGCTGGCCCTGTGGAAGACCGTGCCTCAATCGCTGTTCCTGCTCGTCGCCGCCGTCGCGATCTACACGATCCTGCACCACCCCGACTTCGCGCGTCTGGCGGCCGAGGTCAACGGCGTCCTCGCCGGCCACGACCGCGAGGCCCTCCGCAGCCAGCTGCGCCCGGCGCTCGTGCTGCGAGCAGTGCTGCCGCCGGGACTGCTGGGCGCCTTCGCGGCGGTGATGCTGGCGTGCTTCCTCTCGACCCACGAGTCCTACCTGCACTCGTGGGGCAGCATCTTCGTGCAGGACGTCCTGCTGCCCCTGCGCCACGACCGGCCGCTCACGCCGCGCCAGCACCTGCTCGCGCTGCGGTTGTCGATCCTCGGCGTGGCCGCCTTCGCCTTCGCCTTCTCGCTGCTCTTCCGGCAGAGCCAGTACATCTTCCTGTTCTTCGCGATCACCGGCGCGATCTTCGCCGGCGGCAGCGGCGCGGTGATCATCGGCGGCCTCTACTGGCGGCGCGGCACGGCCCGGGCGGCGTGGTCCGCGCTCGCGGTGGGCGCGCTGATCTCCGTCGGCGGGATCGTCCTGCAGCAGCTCGACCCGGATTTCCCGGTCAACGGGCAGGTGTTCTGGGGGATCGCCATGGGCGTGTCGTCGGTCGTCTACGTGGTCGTATCGCTGGTCGGACCGCGGGCGCAGGCGCCCGTGGACCTCGATCGCCTGCTGCACCGCGCCGCCTCGACCGCGGCGCCCCCGGCGCCAGCCGCGCACGCCGCGCCGCGCGGCTGGGGCCGGCTCGCCTTCACGAGCGAGTTCACTCGCGGCGACAAGGTCCTCTACGGAGTCACCGGCGCCTGGATCCTCGGCTGGTTCGCCGTGTTCATCGCCGGCACCGCGGCCGGTTGCGCGGGTCGGCTCGACACCGCCGCCTGGCTCCGCTTCTGGCGGGTCTACCTCGCGATCCAGTTCGTGGCCGCGCTCGTGGTATGCGTGTGGTTCACGGCCGGCGGCACGCGCGACCTCGCGCGGATGCTGAGGCGACTCGGCGCGCAGGTCCGCGATCAGGGCGACGACGGGATCGTGCGTTGAGCGGACGGCGCGCGCTCAGTACCCCAGGCTGCGCAGGGTCTTGCGCTCCTGCTCGGAGAGCGTGCGCCCCGTGGCCGAGACCGCGTGGCGAGCGCCGAGGACCGCACGCATCCGGCCGATGAGGTCGCGGTACAGCTCCGGGCGCTCCGCGCGCAGGTCGAGCGTTGCGCCGGGGTCGGCCGCCAGGTCATAGAGCTCCTGGCCGCGCAGCCCGTCGAAGACCGCCAAATAGCGTTCGGTCCGCAGGCCGAAGGTATGCGCGTGCCAGTTCGTTCGCAGCACGAGGGTCGCGGGTTCGGGGACCGCGCCGGCCAGCAGCGCGCGGGTGCGACCGGTCCACTCCAGCTGCGGCGGCACGATCACCCCCAGACGCCGCACCAGGAGCGGGAAGACGTCGGCCAGCGAGAGCAGCCGCGTCCGCGCCGGCTCGAGGTCGGCCCACGCCGCGCGCGGCCAGAGCACGAGCGGCACGTGGAGCATCTCGTCGTAGACGGTGCTCAGGTGCTGCCACCAGCCGTGCTCGCCGAACGCCTCGCCGTGGTCCGACAGCACGAGGACGAGCAGCTCGCGGTCGCGGTCCAGCGCCTGCCAGCCGTCCAGGATCCGCCCCAGGGAGGCGTCGCTGCGGTGGAGGTTGCCGTCATAGAGCGCGACGATGCGCGCGCGGTCCGCGGCCGAGAGCTCCGGGTGGCTGGCGTCGATCTCGTCCAGCTGCTCGGCCGATCCGTCGTAGGGTCCCGCGTAGGCCGGGTCGCTCCACAGGTCGTGGTCCGGGCCCGGAAAATACGGCGCGTGCGGCGGCATCAGGTGGAGGTAGGCGAAGACCGGCCGGTCGCCGAATCCCTGCCGCGCCCTCGCCAGGAAACGCCGTTCGGCCAGCTCCGGGGTGAAGCCGGGGCCGCCGAACTCGGGATCGGTCCACATCTCGCTGAACTCGGCGAAGCCCTGCGACGCCCCCGTTCCGTGGGAGACGAAGGGGTTGTCGCTGTAGGCGACCGTGTGGTAGCCGGCGGCGGCGAGGACCTCGGCCAGGGTGACGAACGAATCGGCCAGAGCCTGACCCTTGCCGTGCACGCCGTGCTCGCGCCAGCTCTTGCCGGTCAGCAGCGAGGGCACCGAGATCTGCGTGAAGGGAGCCTCCGCGAAGCAACGCTCCATCACCAGGCTCTCGGCCGCCAGGGCATCCAGGCGCGGCGTGGTCTCGCGCTCGTAGCCGTAGCACGAGACGTGGGTGGCCCGGGCGGCGTCCAGCAGGATCATCAGCACGTCGGGCCGGTCCTTGGGATCGGCCGGCTCGGCCGCGACTCCGGCAGGAGCCAGCGCGAATTCGGCGGGAATCTCCGGCACGGCCAGCAGCTTTCGCCAGGACTCCCGCTGGCGACTCGAGAGCTGAGCGACGACCTGCAGCTCGCGCAGGTACACGGCGTTCGGCGCGCCTGCCTCCGCCCACCGGCTGGAGCGCAGCGTGAGCAGGTTCTCGCCCTGGCGCAGGGCGCCTCCGGGGATGCTCGCGGTCAGGACGTGGTCGGACCAGGCCCTGTCCACGGCGACCTCGCCGAGCAGGCGGTCGTTCAGCAGGACCTCGCAGCGCTGACCCGCCCGCGAGAGCTCCGGCGACGTGCTCACGACCAGCCGCAAGGTGGCGTCGCGGCCGACCAGCTGCAGGCGAGCCGTCGCCTCGGGGCCGAAGGCCCACACCCCCTTCGCGGAATCGGCGTCGGCGTCCCAGTGGTCGCTCAGCCAGTGCAGGACCCAGCCGGGTTCTGCCAGCGGCACGGGAGCGGCGGGGTCATCGGTGAGCTGCCGCAGGTCGAAGTCGACCAGCGTCACGGGCTCGGTGTCCTCCGGACCGCAGCCGACCAGCACCGCGGCGGCGAGGCAGCCGGGAAGGAGGATGGCGGTCAGGGCATGGCGCATGGTCGTGGTCCTTTGCGGGAAGGCCCGCATCCGCGCGCGGCGGGGCGCTCCCGGCGGGCACGTCGCGATGGCGACGGCCGCCACTGCGCGCTGCAGCCTCCGGACGAACACACCGTCACCTCCGCTGGCCGACGATTTCCAGCCACGTCGGCTCGAATAGCAGGATCGTGCCCGTCGAGCCGTCGCCGCCGCCGATCCGGACCGTGAACTCCGACCCGTCCCGCGCGGTGGGTGGAATCGCGACACTCAGCTCGGTCGCCCGCCCGCGCGCGAGGTCGCGCGGATCCCGCGCAGCGACCACGGCCCGCGACAAGAGAGTGTCAGGCCGGCTCGCCCCGACCAACCAGAATTCCACGGTCCAGGGTTCGCGACCACGCGCGACACCGACTCGCAGCTCGGCGGCCTCGTGCGGCCCGCGGTGATCGAACGCGATCGTCCGTCGGCCCTCCACCTGAAGCGCTCCGTCACGGTTGGATCGGACCTTGCCATCCGTGGCGATATGGCCGCCGGCGACCGGCACCGCGACCCTGACGGCCCCGTCGCCGTCGGCGCGGCGGCGGAACACGCGCCAGGACGTCCGGCCGTCGCAGGACCGCCCGAAGAAGCTGACCTGCAACTCGTACCGTTGCGCGGTCTGGAATTCCGCGGTCCACAACCCCGGTCGGATGGACCACTCGGGCCGGAGCTCGGCGATGGGACTCTTGCCCTCCCGGCGCAGGTCGGTCACCACGGGGGAGTTGAGGCCGGAGTAGTCGAAGGTGTAGAGGCCCGCGGCACGGGCGGTGTAGCCGTGCCCGGTGTAGAGCCGATCGCCCGGGGCGGCATGGTCGCGGACGAACTCGCCGACCGCCGCGCGTTCCGGTTCGGTGTTGCGGATGGTCAGGATCGCCGCGCGGGCCTGGACGAGGGTGTGTCTCCAGCAGACCGGCATCAACGCGCCGAAGACCGCGACGCCGAGCGCCAGGCCAACCCAGAGGCGCCGGCGCAGCAGACGGGCTTGCAGATCCAGAGCGGCCACGAGCGCCGCGACCACCAGCAGCACTTGCGGGAGCACGTAGTACCACGGCATGCGCTCGGCGGGATTGTAGGCGCTGTAGAGAACGAGCAGCATCGCGCTGCCGAGCGGCAGCCCGAGAGTCGCGAGCCGCGAGCCGCCGAGAGCCGGCGGGCGGACGGCGGACACCAGCGGCAGCGCCAGCGCCGCCGCAGCCGGCACGACGAGCAGCCAGCCATCGACCCGCCACCATTCCTGCACGAACGCGAGGCGGCTGGCCGGATGATCGTGGTACATCAGCTTGGCGTAGGCGGACTGCGGAAACGGGCTGCCGAACAGGACGATGGTCGAGCCGACCCAGGCCAGCAACGGCAACCCGCACCAGACGAGCGCGCGCCGCGCCTCCCGCCGCCAGGCCCGCCGTCCGTCGGGCGCGAACCGCTGCCCGAGGATCCGCAGGAGACCGAGCACCGCCACCACGGCGACGGCGTCCAGCTTGGACACGACGGACAGCGCGCAGCAGAACCACAGGGCGCGCGAACGCCGGGCGAGGAAGGTCCAGCTGGCGAGCAGCACGAGTCCGAGGTGCAGCGGCGTCTCGAGCCCCTGGAACGCGGTCACGATGAAGTAGTGGGATGCGACGAGAGCCAGCAGCCACGCCAGCAGGATCGACATCAGCGACGAGGAGTACACGCGGAAGATCAGCAGCAGCGCCGCCGAGGTCACGACCACGCCGAGCGTGTTGCTCGCGAGGACGCTGGCCTGCGGCGACATCGCCTGCGATCGGGCGAGCCCGCCGGCCAGGATCCCGTGGATGAACCCCGACATGCCGTACACCGGCGGATCCTCGAGATTGTACTGGTAGAAGCCGCCCTGGGCGAACACGTCCATGTACCGCAACACGATCGCGCCGTCGTCGAAGAACCACTCCGTGGGCCAGATCGACCGCGCGGCGAGAGCGCAGACCAGCGAAAGGCCCAGGACGGTCCCCTGCCAGACCCGACCGGGCCACCGTTCCAAGTCGTCCCACCGGACACTCCGGCCGTCTGCCATCGACTGCGACCTCGCTGGGATCGTCCCGGCCCGTTCCTCGCGGGCCTCAGGATCCCAAGGAACACCGCCGTCGTCGAGGCAAAGGTTTCGCGCACCCAGCCGCGATCCAGAAGCGGCGAGAAGGCAGCCGCTCCGCATCGTTCGCCGGCTCGCGCTAATGTGTGCTACAGAATCACTTATCGCAAAATCCTGCGTCGGCACCACGCGCTCGTGCCCGGCAGCCGGTCGCTTTTGACGCCGGTTCGATTCGTGCCTAGCATGTCGGCCATCGAGCAACACGCGGAAAGATCGAATCCCCTCGATCGCCATGACGCACAGTATCCTCGCCCGACTGGCGCGCTCACTGCTGGAGGAACCGTTGTTCGCCGTCGAGCCGCGGTTGCGGGGTGGTCTGAAATGCGGCCGCCCGGACGCGGGCCTCCTCCAGGACTTCACGGCGCGCGCGCTCCACGTCCCCGCGGATTGCCAGATCATCGCGGAGAATCCCCACAAGTGGGTCGTCGCCGCCGGCCGCACGGAGTACGTGGTGCGTGACCGCCGGCGCGAGCTCGCGGTGTCGCGCCGCAAGTTTCCCCGGATCTCTCACCTGGTCCATCGCGCCGAGCGGCTCGCGCACATCGCGCCGACTCGCGTGCGCCAGACCATCCGGTGCGAGCTCGCCATGGTCCGCAAGCGCGTCTTCGAACGACCGTCGCGAGTGATGGTCAACATCGGCGCCGGCCGCTGGCAAGCGCGCAACTGGCGCGTGCTCGACCACCAGGGCACCTGGTACCGCTACGCGCCGTTCTTCGTCGATTACGACCACGACCTGACGAGCCCCCATCCGCTCCCGTTCGCCGACCACAGCGTCGATCTCTTCTATTCCGAGCACGTGTTCGAGCACCTGACCGACACCTGCTGCGCGGCGGTCTTCCGCGAGCTTCGTCGGTGCCTGCGCGACAGCGGCGGCTTGCGGATCGTGGTGCCCGACGCCGAGCTGATCCATCGCCGGTTCGCCGAGCGCAACGCCCGGTTCTTCGCGCCCTGGATGCAGATCCACAACGCGACGTTGACCGAGGCGTTCCTGATCCTCGTCGCGCACCCGCGCGAGCCGTTCGACGAGGACGAGGTCGCCCGCCGCCACGCGACGATGCCACGCGGCGCGTTCCTCGACCACTGCCGCAGGAACCTGGCCTACGACCGGGACCGCGCCGGCGAGCACATCAACTGGTTCGACGAGGACAAGCTCGCGCGAATGCTGCGGGATGCCGGCTTCCGTCGCGTCGAGCGGTCGGCCGGCCAGCGCAGCTGCTTCCTCGAGATGCGCGGCCCTGCCTTCGACCGGCGCGCCTGGTACTCGCTGCACGTGGACGCCTGGCCATGAGCGGGAGCCGCCGGCCTGCGGCCCGTCGCGGGCAGCTGGTCCCCGTCCTCGTCGGGCTGCTGCTCGGCGGCTGCCAGGCCGATCGGATCCCGGCGCCGGCGCCCGGCGCCCTCGTGGAGCAGACCCTCTTCACGAGCGGCGAGGGCGGCTACGACACCTACCGGATCCCCGCGCTGCTGACCACGCAGGCCGGCACTGCGCTCGCCTTCAGCGAGGGCCGGCGGAACAGCCGGCGGGACCACGGGGACATCGACATCCTCCTGCGCCGCTCGACCGACGGCGGCCGGACCTGGTCGCCGCCGCAGGTGGTGGTCGATCTCGGTCCCGACACCTGCGGCAATCCGACCGCCGTCGAGGATCGGGAGACGGGAACGGTCTGGCTGGCCTTCTGCTGGAATCTCGCCGACGACGAGGAGAATCTGGTGATCCGCGGCGACTCGCGCGACACGCGGCGCGCGTTCGTCACCGCGAGCGCCGACGAGGGCGTCAACTGGTCGCCGCCGCGTGAGATCACCGAGGGCGTCAAGTCGGCGGAGATGAGGTGGTATGCCACCGGCCCCGGGATCGGCATCCAGATTCGCCACGGCCCCGACCGCGGCCGGCTGGTGGTGCCCGGCGACCATAGCTATCCCGCTTCGGACGGCGATCTCCGCGGCGCGCGCGCGGCTTTCGGGGCGCACGCCATCGTCAGCGACGACCACGGCGCATCCTGGCGCCTGGAGGGCGTGATCCGCCCCGGAGTCGGCGAGCCGCAGGTGGCGGAGCTGGCCGATCCGCCCGGCCGGCTGCTCGCCAATCTGCGATCCTACGCCGGCCGGTCCCGCCGCGCCCAGGCGACGAGCGACGACGGCGGCGCGAGCTGGACCGCGCCGCGCGACCAGCGCCGGCTCGTCGAGCCGGTCTGCCAGGCGAGCCTGCTGAGGTACTCGTGGCCCGGGGAGCCGACCGGCGATCTGCTCGTGTTCAGCAACCCGGCGAGCCGCCGGCGCGAGAACCTCGTCCTGCGCGCGAGCGCGGATGGCGGCGCGAGCTGGCCGCGGGCGCTCGTGATCCACTCCGGCGCCGCGGCGTACTCCTGCCTCGCCCGATTTCCCGACGGCCGGATCGGCTGCCTGTACGAGGGCGGCGACACGGATCCCTACGAGCGCATCGTCCTTGCCACCCTGCCGGTCGCCGCGCTCATCGGGGACGGATTGCGCTAGGTCATATTGACATGATGGGATATCATCCCGCGGCGCCGACCGCGAACCCGGTCCCCCGCGCGAAAGGATCAGTGATGCCGGAAATCGCCGCCGCCGGCCGAATCCGCAGCCTGACCCATCTGGTCGGGAACACCCCGCTGCTCTGCGTCGAGTTCCGCTACCGCGGACGCGGCCGGCGGATCTTCGCCAAGGCCGAGAACCTGAACATGACGGGCAGCATCAAGGACCGCATGGCCCTGCACATCCTGCGCCAGGGCCAGGCGCGAGGACTCCTGCAGCCCGGCAGCCGGATCGTCGAGGCCACGAGCGGCAACACGGGCATCTCCTTCGCGGCGATCGGCAGGGCGCTGGGGCACCCGGTGTCGATCTTCATGCCCGACTGGATGAGCGCCGAGCGCATCGACCTGATCCGCTCGCTCGGCGCCGAGATCCGCCTGGTGAGTCGCGAAGAAGGCGGATTCCTCGGCAGCATCGCCCTCGCCGAGGAGCTCGCGGCCTCGGTGCCCGGAGCGTTCCTGCCGCGGCAGTTCTCCAACGCCGACAATCTCGACGCCCACGCGCTCACGACCGGCCCGGAGATCTGGTGGCAGCTGCGATTCCTGTCGCTTCGCCCAGACGCGCTCGTCGCCGGCGTGGGGACCGGCGGGACGATCATGGGCGCCGGCGCGTACCTGCGGCAGCAGCATCCGCAGATCCGCCTGCACCCGCTCGAACCGGCCGACTCCCCGACCCTGTCGACCGGCCGCAAGGTCGGCAAGCATAGGATCCAGGGCATCTCCGACGAGTTCATCCCGCCGATCCTGGACCTCGCGGCGCTCGACGCGGTCATGAGCGTGCACGACGGCGACGCGATCCTCATGGCGCAGCGCCTGGCGCGGGAGCTCGGCATCGGCGTGGGCATCTCCTCCGGCGCGAATTTCCTGGGCGCCGTGCTGGTCCAGGACCACCTGGATCCCGACGCGGTCGTGGTCACCGTGTTTCCCGACGACAACAAGAAGTATCTGAGCACCGATCTGCTCGGGCGCGAGCCGGTGCGCGACGAGTACCTCTCGCCGGCGATCGAGCTCTGCGGTTTCCGCGCCTACAAGCGGGTCTGCCACACCTGCTGCGATCCGGTCGATTGCCTGCCGGACGGAGGGCGCCCGCTCGGCGACGACGAGCGGTTGCCGCCGTGCTCCCGGCGCCCGTAGCCTTCCTTTGACTGCGGCCCCGGTTGCGATTAGCCTTCCCCCACGTTGGCCACACCGCCACTCGTAGACGCGAGGACAGACATGAACCGTCCCGACGATCCTCCGCTGGGCACCTCCGGCGACGCCGCCGAGCCGCTGAAGGAACGCGACTTCATCCGTCAGATCGTGGCCGACGACGTCCGGGCCGGCCGCAACGGCGGCCGGGTCCATACCCGCTTCCCGCCCGAACCGAACGGATACCTCCACATCGGGCACGCGAAGAGCATCCACCTGAATTACGGGATCGCCCAGGAGTTCGGCGGCAAGTTCAACCTGCGTTTCGACGACACCAATCCCGAGACCGAGGAGACGGAGTACGTCGAGGCGATCAAAGCCGACGTGCGCTGGCTGGGCGCCGACTGGGAGGACCGGCTCTTCTACGCCAGCGACTACTTCGACACCCTCTACGCGTGGGCCGTCCACCTGATCGAGAACGGCAAGGCCTACGTCTGCTCGCTGAGCGAGGACGAGGTCCGCGCGTACCGCGGGACGGTGACCGAACCCGGCCGGCCGAGTCCCAACCGCGATCGCCCGATCGCTGAATCGCTCGACCTGTTCGCGCGCATGAAGGCCGGCGAGTTCCCCGACGGCACGTACACCCTGCGCGCCCGGATCGACATGGCGCACCCCAACATGAAGATGCGCGACCCTCTCCTCTACCGGATCAAGCACGCGCATCACCACCGCACCGGCGACGCGTGGTGCATCTACCCGTTCTATGATTTCACGCACGGCCAGAGCGACGCCATCGAGGGCATCACGCACTCGATCTGCACGCTCGAATTCGAGGTCAACCGACCGCTCTACGACTGGTTCATCGAGAATCTCCCGGTTCCGCACGAGCCGCATCAGTACGAATTCGCGCGGCTGAACCTCACCTACACCATCATGAGCAAGCGCAAGCTGCTGCGGCTGGTGCGCGAGGGTCACGTCACCGGTTGGGACGACCCGCGCATGCCGACGATCTGCGGCCTGCGGCGACGCGGCTACACGCCGGAGGCGATCCGGGAGTTCAACAACCGGATCGGCGTCGCGAAGGCCGACTCGACGGTCGACTACTCGCTCCTCGAGTGGTCGATCCGCGAGCACCTCAACCGCGTCGCGCCGCGCGTGATGGCGGTGCTGCGGCCGCTCCGGGTCGTGATCACGAACTACCCGGAGGGCCAGGTCGAGTCGATCGAATGCCTGGACAATCCCGAGGATCCGGCAAGCGGCACGCGCCAGGTTCCCTTCTCCCGCGAGATCTACATCGAGCGGGACGACTTCCGCGAGGACGCCCCGGCGAAGTTCTTCCGCCTGACGCCCGGCCGGGAAGTCCGGCTCAAGCACGCGTACTACATCAACTGCGATCAGGTGATCAAGAACGACCGCGGCGAGGTCGTCGAGCTGCGCTGCACCTACGACCCGGCGACGCGCGGCGGCGATTCGCCGGACCACCGCAAGATCAAGGGCACCCTGCACTGGGTCAGCTGCGCGCACGCGATCGATGCCGAGGTGCGGCTCTACGACCACCTCTTCAACCGGCCGCTGCCGGAGGAAGGCGACGGTTTCCTGGCGAACCTCAATCCGGGCTCGCTCGAGGTGCTCACCGGCTGCAAGCTGGAGCCCTCGCTCGCCGGCGCGCAGCCCGGCGACCGCTTCCAGTTCCTGCGCAATGCGTACTTCTGCGTGGACACGCGGGACTCGCGGCCGGGCGCGCTGGTGTTCAACCGCACGGTGACCCTGAAGGACACCTGGGCCAAGATCGAATCGAAGGGCTAGCGGCCGGTCACGGCGCGACCGGCAGACCCTGGCGGCGCCATTCGGCGAATCCGCGGCGCAGATTGGCCACGCGCTCGAACCCGGCCTCGATCAGCAGCTTGGACGCGACGGTGCTGCGGTTGCCCGATGCACAGTAGACGAGCAGCGGCCTCTCCTTGTGCGCCGCGAGCTCGCCGAGCCGATCCTGCAGCTCCTGGATCGGAACCAGGACGGCGCCCGCGAGGTGGCCGGCCGCGAACTCGCGCTCGGTCCGCACGTCCAGGATCAGGGGGTCGACTGTCTCGATCATCGCCGCGGCGTCGCGCGCCGAGACCTCGCTGTAGCTGGGCGCCGAGTACTCGATCGCCTCGATGACGCCGCCGGCGGCACCGATCCGGAAGGCGAAGGCGCCGGCATCCGGGACCTTGAAGTAGCCGGGCTCGCCGGCAGGCGCCGGGAAGGTCCGGGACAATTCGAGCGCCGGGATCTCCAGCGCGAACGATCCGCCGCCGGCCAGCTCCGGCAGCACGTAGTCTCCGCGGTAGATGGTGAGGCGCTGGTCGGTCGCGACCGGATCGAAGGTCACGACGCGCAGGCCTGCCTCGAGGCGGCCCGAGACGACCGGCCCACCGCCGGCGGCGCCGGAATCCCGGGTCGACGATCCGCAGGCCGCCAGTGCGAACAGGAGCAAGCCGGGAATCAGCGATCGGCAAACGGCCATCATCACGGTTCTCCCTCGATTCGAGATGGGTCACGTCGCGTGCACCCAAGTAAGCGCGTCGGCCATCGCCAGCGCAACCACTCCGGGCGCGGCGGCGCCGACCGTCGCGGGCCGGCGGCCGCCGGCCGGGCGGTCGGCCGCCGGGTGGGGTGAATCGCGAATCCACCCTAGATTGAGCGAAACGCCGGCTTCATTCCCCGCCCGAGGAAGGCCCATGCCGAGGATCCGCTCCGTCGCGACCGCTGTCCCGGCCCACCGGGTCGATCAGGATCTCGCGCGCGAATTCGCCCGCCGCCAGTTCGGCGGGAAGATCGCGGGGATCGAGCGGCTCCTGCCCCTGTTCGACCATGCCGGCGTCAGCACGCGGTATTTCGTCGCTCCGCCCGAGTGGTTCGAGTCCGCGCACGACCTCGCCGATCGCAGCGCGCTGTACGCGGCCGCGGCGACCGAGCTGTCCGCCCAGGCGGCTCGTCAGGCGATCGGCCGGGCCGGCATCACGACGACCGACGTCGACTACGTGATCTACGTCAACACGACCGGGCTGGCGACCCCGTCGATCGACGCCCGCCTCATCAACGCGCTCGGCCTGCGCCGCGACGTGTACCGGACGCCGATCTGGGGCCTCGGCTGCGCCGGCGGCGCCGCGGGCCTGTCCCACGCCTACCGCCACGCGCTGGGCCATCCGCGCGCGCGAATCCTGCTCGTGGCGACCGAGCTGTGCGGGCTCACCTTCCTCGCCGACGACGCCTCCAAGTCGAACCTCGTGGCGACCGCCCTGTTCGCCGACGGCGCCGCGGCCGCGGTGGTCTGCGGCGACGCCGTCGAGGGCGGCGGCCTCGCGATCCTCGACACGAGCAGCCGCTTCTACCCGGATTCGCTCGGCGTCATGGGCTGGACCGTGCTGCGCGACGGCCTGCAGGTCGTGTTCGCCAGGCGCATCCCGGACATCGTGCGGGACAACGCGGCCGCCGAGGCGGCCGAGTTCCTGGGCGGCCACGCTCTCTCGGTCGCAGACATCGACGCGTTCCTGCTCCATCCCGGCGGAACCAGGGTCCTCGAAGCCTACCAGACGGCCTGGAACCTGGAGCCGGCGCAGCTCGAGTGGTCGCGCGGGGTCCTGCGCGACTACGGCAACATGTCCTCGACGACCGTCTTGTTCGTGATCGAGCGGTACCTGCAGGCCCGCGGCAGCGGCGGTGGCGGCTACGGGCTGATCTCGGCGCTCGGGCCCGGCTTCTGCTCCGAGTCGCTGCTGGTCGCCCTGTAGTCCGCGCGACCGGTCACGGCGCTCGTCGCCGCCCCCCGCTATCCCTGCGACTGACCAGCCTCCACGCCGAGACGGTGCCGGTTCGCGGCGAGCCACGACCGGAACGTCTGCAGCCCCGGATAGAGAGCGCGCGCGATCTCCGTCGTGCGCACGCCGCAGTAGTAGTCCTCGAAGTCGTGCTTGAACTGGAACATGTTGGCGAGGTCGTCGGCGCCCGGAAAACCGAAGCGGCGATACGCCTCCGGCGACACCGCGTGATAGCGCACCTCCTGGCCCAGCGCCCGGCCGAACTCGGCCGCCATCTGCGCGCCGGTCAGATGCTCGCCGGCGATGCCGACGGTCTTGCCGATCGCCCGCTCGCCCTGCTTGAAGACGCCGAACGCGCAATGGCCGATATCCTCGGCGGCGATCCCCGGGAGCTTGCGGCGGCCCATGGGCAATGTGATGGCGAGCTTGCCGTCGACGCCGCGCCGGGGTCCCATGCCGAAGTTGATGAAGTTGTCCCAGTAGAAGGACGTCAACAGGAACGTCGTCGGGACGCCGAGGCCAGTGAACACGTGGTTCGCCTCGCCCTTGGCGTCGAAGTGCGGCACCTTGTAGCGGCCCATCAGCGTGGGCATCCGGTCGTCGTCGAGCGGCACCCAGCGGCGGGTGTCCTCGAGTGTGGACCAGACGACGTGAGCGGTGCCCGCGGCCTTCGCCGCCTGGGCCAGGTTGCGCGCCTGAGCGAGCTCCCGCTCCGGTGAGAGGTGGTCCCAGTAGAACGTGACGAAGTAGGCCGCGTGCGCGCCGTCGAGCGCACGCTCGAGACTCGCCTGGTCGTCGAGGTCGGCGGCGGCGACCTCGGCGCCGAGCGCGGCGAGCGCTCGGGCCTTGTCGCTGCCGGGGTCGCGGGTGATCGCGCGAGCTCTGTATCCTGAGCCGGGATCGGCCTGGATGGCGCGGACCAGGCCGCCGCCCTGCGCTCCGGTGGCGCCCACGACCGCGATGATCTTGTTGGCGTTCATGATGTTCGTCTCCTTGCCCGTGATCGGTGGTTGGGATCTCGGTCGCGGCACTCCGCCGCGAACGAGGTGATCGACGTTGGCGGCGCACGGCGGCGAACGCTGGTTCAGCCGCGGGCCCGGCGCGCCCCGGCCAGGGCCTGGCGCGCCTCGGGAGTCCCGATCCGGTCGAGCGCAAGCCGCACGGCCTCGACGAATCGCCGGTCCGCATGCTGCAAGTGGCGCGCCAGCGCCGGCACGGCGGCCGCGGCGCGCAGGTCCCGCAGCGCGCCGACGTAGGCGCGCAGGACGCCGTCGTCGGTCTCGCGCGCGAACGCCTCGACGATGCTGGGAACCGCGGCGGGATCGCCGCGCTCGGCGAGGGCGCTCACCGCGAGAGCCCGCGTGTCGGCGTCCGCGCCGTCGAGCAGAGAGGCCAGCGCGCGGGTCGCGGCCTCGCCGGCGAGTCGACCGAGCCCGCGGACCGCGTGGCGCCGGACGAGCGATTCCGGGTCGCGCGCGAGGTGGAGCAGCGCCGACGCCGCCTCGGGGCGCTGCGACTCCGCGAGCGCGTCGGCGCAGCGGCGGCGCCGATCGCCGTCCTCCGTGTCGGCCACCTCCGCGAGGACCTCGACCGCGCCGCCCGAGCGGATCTTGCCGAGCGACGCGATCGCGGCGATCCGCACATCGTCGCTCGCGTCGGTCCGCGCCAGGCGGGAAAGCGGCGCGAACGCGGTCGCGGCGTCGACATCGCCGAGCGCGTGCGCGACGGCGAAGCGCACGTTCGCGGCGACGTCGGTCGCCCGGTCCACGAGCGCGGCCGCGGCGCGCGCCTCGTTCGCCGCGCCGAGCAGTCCGCGGACCGCTCGCTCCCGCACGTCTGCCGCCGGATCGGCGCAGGCGGCGACGAGGCGGTCGAGCTGGCCGCGCGGGTCGATCGCGCCGAGAGCCGCGACCGAACTCGCGCGGAGCGCGTCATCGGGATCGTCGCAGAGCCGGACGAGCTGCGGCACCGCGGCCGGGCCGAGCCAGCCGAGCGCGGCCTGCCACAGTCCGTGGCTCTCCCAGGCCTCGGGATCGCGCAATCCGGCCACCAGGACGTCGAGGGCCCGCGGGTCGGCCCGGCGCGCGAGGACCTCGGCCGCACGCCGCCGCACCGCGACCACCGGGTGCGCGAGCGCTCCGGCGAGGGCCTCCACGGCGGCTGGGTCGGTCATCTGCTCGAGCGAGTCGAGGGCTGCGTCGCGTTCCTCGGTCCGGACGCTGTCGAGGGCGCTCGCCGCCGCCTGGACAGCCGCGGACAGGCCGGGCCGCAGCTTCCCCCGCGACTGCTGGACCTCGTCGGCCGCGGCCTTCACGGCGTCCACGAGCTCGGACCAGGGGCGCGCCTCGTCGTCCGAGAAGTCGAGCACGTCGAGGTTGCGCAGCCGCGCGTGGAGATCGCCCGCGCTCAGCTTGCGCAACAGGGGGATCACCCGGACGCCGGCGCCGAGGGCGAACGCCCACTCGTAGTTGACGTAGGCTGACTGGGTCGCGCCCGGCGAGAGGATCACGACGAGGGCGATCGCCTCGCGGATGGCGGCGTCGATCCGGTCCTGCCAGGCCTGGCCGGCCTGGATCTCGTCGTCGGTCCAGACGGCGAAGCCGGCCTTCTCGAGCGTGCGCTGGACCGTGCTCGTGAAATCGAGGTCCGTGCGCTGCTGGTAGGAGATGAAGACGTGTGGCACGGCTTCTCCCGGCGAGTCTCGGCGCGGCAGCGCGCCGCCGCGGACCGCGCGCTCGTGGATCGATCGGTCCCCCGCGCCCGGGCACGCGATCCGGCGCGCCCCGGGCGCGGGCACCGTCTCAATAAGATTGAAATACTATGATTTCGCATCAACCGATTTCGGCGGGCCCCTCGCGCCGCGGGCGTAAGGATCGGCGCCCGAGCCAGAGCGCGACGTTGACGAGGCCGATGAGGACGGGCACCTCGACGAGCGGCCCGATGACCGCCGCGAAGGCGGCGCCGTGATCGATGCCGAAGGTCGCGACCGCGACTGCGATCGCGAGCTCGAAGTTGTTCGAGGCGGCGGTGAACGACAGCGTCGCCGTCTGGCCGTAGGTCGCGCCGAGCTTCCTGGACATGACGAAGGAGATGGAGAACATCACCACGAAGTAGATGAAGAGCGGGATCGCGATGCGGACGACGTCGAGCGGGAGCTCGACGATCGTCTGGCCCTTGAGCGAGAACATCACGATGATCGTGAAGAGCAGCGCGATGAGGGTGATCGGGCTGATCTTCGGGATGAACCTCGTGTGATACCAGATCTTGCTCTTGAGCTTGATCAGCGAGAACCGGGTGATGATCCCCGCCAGGAACGGTATGCCCAGGTAGATGAACACGCTCTTCGCGATCTCGCCGATCGTGATGTTGACGGCGACACCAGCCAGCCCGAACCAGGTCGGCAGGACCGTGATGAAGACGTAGGCGTAGACCGAGTAAAGGACCACCTGGAAGATCGAGTTGAAGGCGACCAGGCCCGCGCAGTATTCGGTGTCGCCCCTGGCCAGATCGTTCCAGACGATGACCATGGCGATGCACCGCGCGAGCCCGATCAGGATCAGACCGACCATGTACTCCGGTTTGTCGTGCAGGAAGACGACGGCGAGACCGAACATCAGGATCGGGCCGATGACCCAGTTCTGGACGAGCGATAGCGCAAGGACCCTGGTGTCGCGGAAGACCCGTCCCATCTCCTCGTAACGGACCTTCGCGAGCGGCGGGTACATCATCAGGATGAGTCCGATCGCGATCGGGATGGAGGTCGTCCCGACGTTGAACCGGGTGATGAACGGGACGACGCCAGGAACCAGGTAACCCGCGCCGACGCCGACCGCCATGGCGATGAAGATCCACAGCGTGAGGTAGCGATCGAGGAAGGACAGGCGCTTCGCTACGCCGGGGTCCCGGGTCCGGCTCGCGCGACTCGCGGGGGACGGTACGCTGCCCATGGATCGCCTCCTGTCAAGGGTCGTGCGCGGGGCTCGTCACCGCTCCGGTCCCATGAACGCAACGATCTCGCGCCTGATGTAATCCTGGAATTCGTCCTTGGCCTGGAGCAGACCCCAGACGTCGTCGAGGCTCTTCCAGCGCGCGACCTCGCCGTCCCGCCAGGCGGCCAGGATCACGGCCTGACTCGTGAGCTGGTATCGAGCGGCGTAGTGGGCATTGGCGTCCTCCTGGGCGTCGATCGCCAGCCAGTCGACCAGGCCGGACTCGATCTCGCGCGCGAATTCCCTGCGCACCGCTTCTTCGGTCCAGGCCTCGATGCGCAGGCAGGACTCGCAGCGATAGGTCCCGTGGAAGTAGTAGATCGTGAACGCCGGCGCCGTCGATGCGGCGCTGTCGGCGGCGGCCGCGGCGCCGTCGGCGGCGGCTGCGGCGCTGTCGGCGGCGGCCGCGGCGCCGGGCGCCGTCTCTCGGGCGGCGGCCAGCACGGCGAGCACGAGCGCGAGTCCTGTCTGGACGACGGCGAGACGCAGGCGATGAGCACAAGTCATGGTCGCGGTCCTCCGTTCACGTCAGGGTGCCGTGTAGATCATGTAGATCCCCGCGGCCAGGACGAGCACGCCGCAGACCCGACGCAGCATCACCGTGCCGCGCGACCGCTCGCTCCAGGCGAGATACCGCTGCACCAGCTCGGTGCTGGTCCCCGCCAGGACGATCACGGAGCAGTGGCCGATCCCGTAGGCCAAAAGCAGGGCGGCGCCGAAGACCGGGTTGTCCGCGGCGACCTTGAAGGTCACGGCGAGCATCGGGGCCATGAAGGCGAACGTGCAGGGACCGAGGGCGATCCCGAACACGAGTCCGAGAACGAACGCCGCGACCAGGCCCCGCCCCTTCGTCCGCGCTTCTCCCGGTCCCGAGCCCGGCATCGGGATCACGTCGAGCAGGTGCAGGCCGACCACGAAGAAGACGAGGGCGACGAGATAGTTGCCCAGCGGCCCGATGTCCCCCGCGATGCGGCCCGCCGAGGCGGTGACGATCCCGATCGCCGCGATCGTGACCAGGATCCCCACCGCAAACGCCGCGGCCAGCGAGGACGCCCGCCGCGCCGGCATGGGACCCCGGCCGCCGATGAAGCCGACGATCAGCGGGATGCTGGCCAGGTGACAGGGACTGAGCAGGATGCTGAGGATGCCCCAGGCCAGCGAGGCCACGAGGGCGATCGCCGGAGATCCGCCGACCGCGTTCGTGAGCGAGACGAAGACGTCGTGGAGCACGCTCAGGACTCCGTCTTGGCGGCGGCCGGCGCCGGAAAGTCGTAACCGTGGGCCCGCCAGGCGGCGAGGATGTCTTCCTTGGCAAAGAAGCCTTCATGCCGCATCAGTTCCCGGCCGTCCGCGCCGAAGAAGATCTGGGTCGGAATGACGCGGATCCCGTACTCCTGCCCTTTGGTCTGATCTTTCCAGACGTCGATGAAGACGACCTCGAACCTGCCCTCGTACTCGCTCCGCAGTTCCACCAGGATGGGAGCCATCATCTTGCAAGGGACGCACTTGTCTGCGCCCAGATCGACCAGACGCGGGAGCGCGGCCTGGACGCCGGCCGGCGTCGGCGCGGTCTCGACCGCCTCGTCCTTGCCGCCGCCCCTGAGGGCGAATGCAGCGATCACAGCCACGGCAAGCGCGCCGGCCACGATCAGGCGCCTGCTCCCGTTCCTGAACTTCGCTCGCTCACTCATTGCGTACTCCCGTTCCGGTGTTCACGCCTGCGCGAGGACGTCCGCGCAGTGGGCCGTGAGTTGATCGAGGGGGTCGCTGACCTCACCGGGTCGTCCAGGGTCAACTCAGCATCCTCTTGATCTCGTCCAGGGACGGCACCTTGCCGACGCTCTTGACTTCGCCGTCGACGACGAGCGCCGGCGTCATCATCACGCCGTGACTCATGATCGCGTTCAGGTCCGTGATCTTCTCGAGTTGGTAGTCGAGCGCGAGTTCGCCAGCGGCCTGCTTCGTCAGTTCCGCCAGCTTGGTGCACTTCGGGCAGCCCGTGCCCAGGATCTTCACGATCTTCATGTCCCGATCCTCCTTGTGTCCTTCGCGATCGCTCAGCCGGCGAGCGAACCGAAGATCAGTCCGGTGATCGTCGCCATGACCACCACCAGGCTCACGAACGTGAGAGTCTTACGCCAGCCGAAAATGCTGCGCAGGACCAAGATGCTCGGCAGCGACAAGGCTGGACCCGCGAGCAGGAGCGCGAGCGCCGGCCCCTTGCCCATGCCCGAACCGAGCAGGCCCTGGAGGATCGGAACCTCGGTCAACGTGGCGAAGTACATCAACGCGCCCGCGACCGAGGCGAACAGGTTGGCGCCAGGCGAGTTTCCGCCGACGGCCTTGGCGACGACCGACGACGGGATCAACCCCTCGTGATCCGGCCGTCCCAGCAACAGTCCGGCAACCAGAACGCCGACGAGCAGCAGCGGGAGGATCTGCTTGGCGAATCCCCAGCTCGCTCCCAGCCACTCGTTCAGTTCGCCCTTCTCCGTGGCCAGAACGGCGGCGAGCGCCAGCGAACCGGCGGCGAACGCCGCCAGATGTCCGGCGCCGGGCAGGATGGCGACGACCGCGGTGACCGCCGCTGCCAGCAGGATCTTCCACCAGGTCAGCCCGAACCACGCGACGAGCAAACCGCCGAGCAGCATCGCGGCCAGCGACGTGATCGGCCACTTCACGCTGTAGACGGCGTTCCAGAACCCGACCGGCTGCGCGGGCTGGCCCCAATTCGCGAAGACCAGCACCGCGATCATCGTCGCGAAGTAGGCTGCCGTGCGGCCCAGAGAACGGCCGTCGGGAGCCTCTGGCAGCGCCGCCTGCGCTGCCGCTTTGGCCGCTTCCTCCTTGCGGTAGATCACGTGCATGAGCAGGCCGATGACGATGCTGAACGCGACCGCGCCCACGGCCCGCCCCACGCCGATGTCCATCCCGAGCACCCGCGCCGTGAGGATGATCGCCAGCACGTTGATCGCCGGGCCGGAGTAGAGGAACGCGCTGGCGGGCCCCAGGCCTGCGCCCATCCGGTAGATCCCGGCGAACAGCGGCAGCACGGTGCAGGAGCAGACTGCGAGAACCGTGCCCGACACCGAGGCCACACCGTACGCGGCGACCTTGGGCGCACTGGCGCCGAGGTGTCTCATGACCGACGCGCTGCTGACGAAGACTGAGATCGCCCCGGCGATGAAGAAGGCCGGCACCAAGCAGAGCAGGACGTGCTCGCGCGCGTACCATTTCACGAGGGCCAGGGACTCGGTCACGGCGCCGTCGAAGCGCTGCTGACCCACGGGCAGGTAGTAGACGATCAGGAATCCAGCGATGATCCACAGCGCGGGTTTCCATTCCTTGCGCCAACCCACGACGTCACCCCACCAGATCGATGCTCTGCCGCGCTGCGGTTTGCAGCACGGTCTCGATGCAGCTGAAGAAGTTCATCACGCACGGCACCGTCAGGGTGCAGAGGACCTGGTTCCCGCGCCGGCTGCGGGTGACGAGACCCGCCTCGCTCAGGATCGCCAGGTGCCGCGAGACCGTGGAGACATCGGCGCCGACGATCTCCTGCAGGTGACCGACGCAGCGCGCCTCGCGAGACAACTCGTCCAGGATGAGGAGCCTCGTCGGATGAGCCATGGCCTTGAGAATCCGAGCGCGCGCCTCGAAACGACTCTGGGTTCTTGGATCCACTCGGGAGCCTCCTCGCCGTAGCATCTATTTGCGTATTTGCCAAATTAGCCAAAATGCGTATCAGGTCAAGAACATTTCCTCGCATATTCAGCGAGCCCGCCGGTCAGTGGATCTTCGCGAGCAGCGCCAGGTGGTGGATGGCGAGGACCCCGTACACGACGACCAGCAGAATCAGCGCCGCCCGCACCCAGCGGAAGTAGCGGTGGATCGAGAGCAGCAGGAACGCCACGGGCAGCGGCGCCAGCTTGATCAGCAGGAACCAGCCGACCCCGCGGTCCAGGGCGTTGGCCATGAGCGGGTTGACCTCGCTGCCGCCGCGCTCGAGGATGTAGAGGGTCGAGGCCGCGTCCAGCACGATGAAGATCAAGAGCAGGAGGATCGATCCCAGATGACCGCCGGTCGAGCGATCCACGTACCTCCCGCGCGCGAAGTCGGCCCGGCGCCGGATGCGCGCGCGATGCCCCCGCAGGGTGAAGCGTGAGAAGATGGGCGTCGGGACGCGGCGGCGATCGGCGGGAGCGCGGCGCTGCTCCTCGGCGGATTCGCGCAACGGGTCGGGTCGTCGATCATCAAGGGTCAAGGCGCCGGTCCTCGGGTCGGGCTCGGTGATCGGGATCTCGGGACGACCGGATGGTGATCGGCCGCGGCCGCTCGACATTGACACCCGCGTTGCCCTGGCGGACATTGTCCTGTCGGATCGCGGCCCGTGCAAGACGCAACCGAGAGGTATCGGCATGTCGGCTGCCGAACAATTCCAGCTGACGAAGTTCGCGAAGAGCGCTGGCTGAGCGGCGAAGCTGGGTCCGGGGGACCTGGACGGACTGCTCGCCTACCTCGGCGGCGCTCGGCCGCCGTCGCTCCTGGTCGGCTTCGAGACGGCCGACGACGCCGGAGTCTATCGCCTGGACGCGGAGCGCGCGCTCGTGGTGACCGCCGACTTCATCACGCCGGTCGTGGACGACCCCCGCACGTTCGGGCGGGTCGCCGCCGCCAATTCGCTCAGCGACGTCTACGCGATGGGCGGGACGCCCCTGGTGGCGCTCAACCTCGCCGGCTACCCCCAGAAGCTGGTGCCGGGCGAGGTCCTGGGCGCGATCTTCGCCGGGGCGGCCGAGGTCTGCGCCGAGGCGGGCTGCGCCGTCGGCGGCGGCCATACCGTGCGCGACGACGAGGTGAAGTTCGGCCTCGCCGTGACCGGGCTCGTGCACCCGGACCGCATCCTCCGCAACAGCACCGCCCGCCCCGGCGACCGGCTCGTGCTGACCAAGCCCCTGGGCACCGGCGCCCTTGTCGCCGCGAACCGCGCCGGCGCGCTCGCCCCCGCCGAGTACGAGGCGCTCGTCGCCAGCATGACCACGCTCAACCGGTGGGGCGCGCGGGCGATCGCGTCTGGCGCCACCGCCGGCACCGACGTGACGGGCTTCGGGCTGACCGGCCACGGTCTCGAGATGGCCCGCGGCGCCGGCGTCCAGCTCGTCGTCGAGGCCTCGGCGATCCCGCAGCTGCCGCGCGCCGCCGAGCTTTGCGCGAGTGGATTCACCTGCGGCGGGACCAAGGCCAATGCGACATTCACGGACCCGTGGACCAGGTTCGCGCCGCACCTCGACGAAGGCCTGCGCGGCCTCCTGCACGACCCCCAGACGAGCGGCGGCCTTCTGCTCGCGGTCCCTGCCGACCGGTGCGGGGAGCTCTGCCGCGGCGTGCTCGCCGACGGCGCACCGTGCGCCGCCGTGATCGGCGAGGTCCAGGCCCGCGCGGCCGCCAGCGACCCGTATCTCGTGTTCCACTGAGCGGTTTCCTGCTCAAGCTCCTCCGCCGGCGACCGATCGAAACGGTGGGCAGAGTCCGTTGGGTCCGCGCGTCCGGAGGCCCGCCGTGTCCGAGATCGTCCAGCTTCGCTCCTTGACGGAACTCCAGCCGCGCGAGCTGAAGCAGTTCGCGAGCGACCTGCCGACCCTGCCGGTCGTCTTCCAGGAACTGTTCTCGCGGATGCAGGATCCGGACACCCAGATCAGCGAGCTCGCGGAGGTGATCGCCCGCGACCCCGCGCTCACCGCGAAGATCCTCAAGCTCGTCAACAGCGCGTTCTACGGCCGCCCCAGCCAGATCACCACCATCAGCCGCGCCGTGATCATCATGGGCTTCCAGGCCGTCCGGTCCGCGGCCCTGGCCGTGTCGGTCTTCGACCACTTCAAGGATCTGCCGGCGTTGGCCGCCGGATTCGACCTCGAGCGATTCTGGCGCCACGACGTGGCCGTGTCGTGCGTGGCGAAACAGCTCGCGCTGGTGCTCGGCGCCGGCGAGCCCGAGGACGCGTTCGTCGCCGGCCTGCTGCACGATGTCGGCAAGCTCGTCATGCTGCAGCATTTTCCCCGCGACGTCGACGACCTCGCCCGCGAGGTCTCCGAGCGGCGGTTGACCTGGCGCGCCGGCGAGAGCGCGCTGTTCGCGATCGACCATGCGGAGCTCGGCAGGACCGTGTTCCGGGCCTGGGACTTCCCCGAGTCCGTGGTCGAGGCCGTCGGCCGGCACCACGAGCCCGACGGCGCGGGCCGCCATGCGGTCCTCGCCGCCCTCGTCCACCTGGCGGACTACTTCAGCTACCACCTGGACGCCGGCTGCCCTGGCGGCGTCGCGCCGCGCCTGCACTCCCAGGACGCGGCGAGGATGGTCGGTCTGACGCCGGAGCGCGCGAGCGAGGCGCTCCAGCGGGCGAGCGGCGAGCTCGCGGAGTCCCTGGAGATCCTCAAGCTGCTGGACTGACGGCCGCGGCGGCGGCATAATCGCGCCTCGATCCCACTCGACGCAGGAGCGCCGCGCCATGCCCGATCAGGACACCCGCTTGCTCGCCGTCGGCGACATCCACCTGGGACGTCGCCGTCGAGCCGGGCAGGTGCCGGCCGACCTCGACCGGGACGACCTCGGCCCGCGGGGCGCCTGGCGGCGGACGGTCGACGTCGCGTTGCAGATCCCGGTCGACGGCGTGCTGCTCGCGGGCGACGTCGTCGATTCGCTCAACGACCGCTTCGAAGCCTTCGGCGCGCTCGCGAGCGGCGTGCGCCGGCTCCTGGACGCCGGGGTCCGCGTCCTCGCGGTTGCCGGCAACCACGACGGGCACGCCCTGCCGCGCCTCGCGGACCTGCTGCCCGGCTTCGAGCTGCTCGGACGCGGCGGGCGCTGGGAATCGCGGGTGATCGACGGCCCCGGTGGCGCAGTCCGGGTCGCCGGCTGGTCGTTCCCCGCGGACAGCCACGGCGCGAGCGCTCTCGCGGCCTGGCAACCGCTCGAGCGCGACCTGCCGACGATCGGGCTGCTGCACTGCGACCTCGACGCGAGCGGCGGCCGCCACGCGCCGACCCCGCGCGCCGATCTGGCGCGCGCCGGCTGCGACCGGTGGCTGCTCGGGCACGTCCACCGGCCATCGGCCGCCGACGAGCCCATCGGCTACCTCGGTTCGCTCGTCGGCCTCGACCCGACCGAGACCGGCGCGCACGGCCCGTGGCTCGTGACCGTCGCGGACCGCCGGATCTCGCGCCGCCTCCTGCCGCTGGCGCCGCTGCGCTGGGAGGCGCTGGAGGTCGACTGCACGGGGCTCGAGGAGCCGGCCGCGGGCCTGGTCGAACGCGTCCTCGCGAGGATCGACCGGTTCCGGCGAGATTGCGCGGACGAGCTCGGCGAGGTCGAGGCCCTGGGTCTGCGGTTGCGCCTCGTCGGTCGCTGCGCGCGCGTGCAGCAGCTGCACCGGGCGGCCGCCGCGCTGGCCGCCGCCGTGACGTTCGACGACCTCGCGGTGTTCCTCGATCGCGTGGACGTGGCCGTCGCGCCGGCGCACGATCTCGACGAACTCGCCCGCTCCGACACGCCGTTCGGACTGCTCGCTCGCCGCCTGTGCGATCTGCGGGACAGCCGGTCGCCGGCGCTCCTGGGACGCGCGGCGGCGGCGCTCGCCGCCGTCGACCAGCGGTTCCTCGGCCTCGAGCCCGGCCCTGCCGTCGCCGCGGCGACCGTCGAGGACCTGCTGCAGGCGGGGTACCGGGCTCTCGATCTGCTCCTCGACCAGCAGGAGCGCGGCCATGCGCCTCGCTAGGCTGGACGTTCGCCGGTTGCCGGGGCTCGAGACGCCGTTCCCGCTGGAGCCAGCGCCCGGGCTGACGATCGTCCACGGCAGCAACGGCAGCGGCAAGTCGTCGGTCTGCCGCGCCATCCTCGGCCTGCTCTTTCCCGACGGCGCGGTCGACGCCGCGTCGGCGGTCCGCGCGGTCTTCGCGCGCGGCGAACGGATCCTGCACGCGTCTCGCGAGGCGGCGGGGACCACGCGCTGGACCGAGGACGGCGACGAGGTCGACCCGCAGATCCCGGCCGGACCGCTCGTGGGCGCGTACCGGCTCGGTCTGCTCGATCTGCACCATCGGGCGGCGGATCGCAACGAGGACGACCGGCTCCTGACCCAGGAGATCCGCAGCCGGCTCGCCGGCGGATTCGACGTCGAAGGGCTCCTCGAGTCCGACGAGCTGTGGATCCCGGCCCGGCCGATCCAGAATGCGGACCTGAAGATCGCCCGCGAGCGGGTCGAGGAGATCCGGGTCCGGCAGGCGCGGATCGCCCGCGACGAGGACGATCGCCTGCCGGAGCTCTCGCGCGAGATCGAACGCTGCGACGCGGCGCGCCGCACGCTGCTCGCGTTGCAGGCGGCTCGCCAGCTCCAGGCGGCGGACCGCCGCCGCGCGGCGGCCGAGGCCCGCCTGCGCGAGCTGCCGGTCCAGCTCCCGCGCCTGCTGGGGAACGAGGACGAGCGCCTCGACGGGATCGAACGCCGGCTCGCGGCCGCGGACGAGGCGCGCGGCGCGGCGACGGCAGCGCTGGCGGTCGCGCGCCAGGCGCTCGCCGCCTGCGGATTCCCTTCCGGGCCGCCGGATCCGCAGCGGCTCGCGGTCGCGCGCAAGCACCTCGAAGCCGCCCGGGATGCGGCTCGCGACCTCGCGCGACGGCAGGAGGATCTCGCCGGGGCCGAGCGCGAGCTGGCGGAGCGCGCCGCCCACCTCCTGCCCGGCTGGCCGGCGGACCGCGCGCGAGTCGTGATGCCGGCTGAACTGCGCGAGGCCGAGGAGCTGTTGCGGCGTTCGGCCGGCGCGGCAGCGCGGGCCGAGGAGCTGTCGCGCCTGCTCGCCCGCCCGGAGTTCGCGGATCTCGACGCCGGCACCAGCGCGACCGCAGGGGTCGAGGTTGCGTTCCTCCTGGCCCGGTGGCTCGCCGCCGGCGCGGCCGGCGACCGGGCCGCGCTCGTGCTCGCCGGGATCGCTGCCGTCGCGGCCGTGGGTCTCGGCGCGGTCCTGTTCGCCGGCGGCGATCCGCTGGCCGGCGGCTGGTCGCTCGCAGCCGGCGCCGTCGCCCTCGGCGCGGCGATCCGACTGGGTTTGCGCGACCGGGCCCGCGCCGCCGCCCGCCGCCGCCTGCAGCGGGAGTTCGCGGCGACCGGCCAGGAGCTCCCGGCGGCGTGGACCGAGGCGGCGGTGCGCGACAGGTTCGCGGGCCTCGTCGACCACCTCGCCGCGCAGCGCCACGCGGACCTGCGGCGCCGCTGGCGCGACGAGCTCGCGGGCGAGGCCGAGCGCGAACGCCGCCGGCGGGCGGAGAGCGAGTCGCGCGGCCGCGAGCTCGGCGAGGCGGCGGGCCTCGCCGGCAACGCCGGCCCGATCGAGCTGGTCGAGTTCCTGCGCCGCGTCGGCGAGTATCACGACGCCGGCGTCGCCGCGGCCGGCGCGGCAGCCCGCGCGCGCACGGCCGACGACCGGCGCGCGGCGGCGCTGGCCGAGGCCGGGGCGATCCTGGCCGAATGCGGCGTGGCCGGCGACCTCGCGCTGCCGGCCGCCGAGGCCGCCCTCGTCGATCTCGAGAGCCGGGCCGCGCGCGCGCGCGAGGAGATGGCCGCGATCACGGCCCAGGGACAGCGACTCGCCGAGGCGACCGTGCGGCGCGACACGGAGGCCGCGGAACGAGCGCGGCTGTTCCGCGAGCTCGAACTCGCCGAGGGCGACCGCGCCTCTCTCCTGGCGCTCGTCGAGCGGCACGCCGAGTTCACGCAGGTCCGCGCCGAACTCGACGCGGCGATCCAGCTGCGCGCGGCGGCGGAGGTCGAGGTCGCCGGCCTCGATCCGGTCCTCGGCGACCTCGCCCTGCAGGCGGCCGCCACGTCGATCGATGCGATCGATCGAGAGGCGGCCGAGGCGGCGCGGCAGATCGCCCGAGCGCCCGCCCTCCACGAGGAGAAGGGCGGCATCGAGCGCGAGCTCGCGCAGGCTCGCGGCGGCGCGGAGCTGGAGGCGGCCCTCGCCGCGCGCGAGCGCGCGCGGGAGTCCGAGCGCGCCAGGCGCGAGCAGGCCCGCCGGAACGCCCTCGCGAGGCTGCTCCTGCAGGACGTCGCGGACGAGTTCCGGTCCGCCACGCTGCCCGGCGTCGTCGAGCGCGCCCGCCTGCTCTTCGCGACCTTCACGCGCGGCGCTTGGCAGGTGAGCGCGCGGCGCGACGGGACGCTCGTCGCCACCGACACGGCCCGGCAGCGCGAGCACGAGCTCGACGAGCTGTCCGACGGCACCCGGGCCCAGCTCCTGCTCGCCGCGCGCCTCGCGTTCATCGAGGACCTCGAGCGCGGCGAGCCGCTCCCGCTTCTGCTCGACGAGGCGCTCACGGCGGCCGACCCCCACCGCTTCCGGGCGATCGCCGAGGCCCTCGCCGCGCTCGTCGACGGCGGGCGGCAAGTCATCGTGTTCACCGCGGACCCCGGCGTGATCGGCGCCTGGCGGGACCTGCTGGCCGAGCTGGACGCCACGCCCGCCCGGGTCCTCGACCTCGACGCGATCGGCGGCCGGGCCGCGCTCGCTCCCGCCGCGGTCCGGCGGCCGGTCGCCCTGGCACCGCTGCCGGATCCGACGCTGCCCCCGGAGCAATACGCCGAACGGTTGCAGGCGCCGCGGCTGGACCTGCATGCGGAGCCGACCGCAGCCCACCTGTGGCACCTGCTCTGGGACGACCAGCCGGCGCTCGATTCGCTGCTCCGCCTGGGGCTGCGCACCTGGGGCGCCCTGGCGAGCCTCGCCGTGCCGCTGCGCGCGGCCGGCGATCTCGACGAGCCCCTGTTCGACCGCCTGCAGGCGCGCGCGCGGGCCCTGCAGGCGTTCCTGAGCGCGCGGCGCCGCGGTCGCGGCCTTCCGGTCACGCGGGACGTCCTGAGCGAGGTGCCCCGAATCGGCGTGAAGCTCGACGAGCTGGCCGAGCTGGCCGAGTCTTGCGGCGGCGACGCGAGGCTGCTCGTCGCCGCGGTCCACGGCCCGCACCGGATCGCCGGCGTCGGGGAGCGGCTCGAGGTGCGCCTGCGCGAGCACCTGGCGTCGGTGGGTTGTCTGGACGATCGCCATCCGGCCGACCGCCAGGAGATCCTCGCGGTCGTGCTGGAGGCCTCGGCGGGCGGCCTCGCCGCGACCGAGCTCGCCGCGCTGGTCGACCGGTGGTGGCAGCTCACCGAGCCGCCGGCGCGACCGGCCGCGGCCGAGAGGTGACCATGCTCGACGCCGTCGTCATCAACTCCGCGATGAGCGTGCTCTTCCTGGTCGCCCTGGCGTTCTGGGCCGACCGGTACGAGCGCGAGTCCGGACGGCTCCTCGTGGCGATCTTCTTCGCGAGCGTGCTCGCGACCGGCGCGTTCGCGCTGGTCAAGTGTCTGGCGCTCGGGCTCTGCGAGGACGGCGCGGTGGCGCCCATGGTCGACGCCTACGTGGTGACCGGCGCCGCCGAGGAGGCGCTGAAGTTCGCGATCCTCGCGGCCATCCTGCCCAGGCTGCGCAGTCTCGACGAGCCGATGGACGCGATCATCTACCTGGGCGTCGTCGCGCTCGGGTTCTCCTTCCACGAGAACGTCCAGTACTTCCTGCAGTTCACGGCCGAGGGCGGCCGCATCGCGCAGGAGACCGGCGACGCGACCGTCTACCGCGAGCAGCTCCGGTTCATCTTCCTGGTCCGGGCGATCCCGGCTCATCTGCTCTTCGACACCTGCGCCGCCGCGCTCCTCGGCTACGCGCTCCAGCGCGGCCGCCTCGCCTGGTGGCTCGTGCCGACCTACCTGCTGGCCTCGTTGCTGCACGGGACCTGGAACGTGCTGGCCGGCACGTTCGTGTTTCCGCTGTACGTCCTGTCGCTGCTGGCCGGCTCCGTCGCGGTCCTCCTCTGGGCCGTGCGCCGGTCGCCCTACCGGCGGCGCCAGTTCGAGCTCCAGCGCGAGCTGAAGCACACCGGGTTGGCGGACACCACCCTGCCGCGACGGCTGCTGCGGGCGATGCGCCGCACGAGCGGCGCGAGGCAGACCGAGCTGGCGTACCTCGTGCGGGCGGCGCTCGTCGACACGCCGGCCACGGCCGAGGCGCGGATCGCGGACCTCATCGACGAGGAGAACCAGCTGAACGGGCCGGGGCTTCAGTTCGGGCAGTTCGTGGCGGGGATCCTGCTGGCGGGATTCTCGGCGGAGCTCGTCCTCGCCCTGGTCGTGATGGCGCTGGCCGGCACCAGCGTCACCTAGCGGCGAGGCAGGGAGACGCTAGGGGTTCTTCATCATCGCCATCTGATCCTCCAGGCGCTCGACCAGGATCTGGCGGGTCAGGGCGCAGGCCTCGCTGATCCGGTCCGACCTCAGGCTGTAGAAGACGTTGATGCCGTCGCGCCGCGTCGTGACCACGCCGGCCTGCCGCAGTACCGCCAAGTGCTGGCTGGTATTGGCCTTGGGGATCTCGAGCTGATCCGCGAGGGCGTTCACCGTGATCTCGCCCTCCGCTTTCAGGATGTCGAGGATCTCGAGCCGCTTCGGGTTGGAGAGGGTCTTGCAGAGTTGCGCCTGCATCTCGTAGAGCTTTCGATCCATGACGGGATCCTCCGGACGCGCGATGGGGTGGACACCGTGTCCACCCCTGGACGATACATGAAAACTGCATAATGTCAAAGATGCAAAGATTCTTAACTGTCCGGTGTACCGGCCGTCCGCGAGAGGATCGCCAGCTCCGCCGGCATCTTGAATCTCACGTTCTCGGCCGCTCCCTCGACCTCGCAGGGCCGCCAGCCCGCGCCGGCCAGCTTCGCGGCGACCTCCTGCAGCACGCGCTCGGGGGCCGACGCGCCGGCCGTCAGGCCGAGTCGCGCGTGAGCGGCGAACGCCCGCGGATCGACCTCGCTCGCGCCGTCGACGAGCGTCGCCCCGGCGCCGCGCCGGCGCGCGACCTCGCACAGCCGCACGCTGTTGCTGCTGTTCGTCGAGCCGACCACGATCACGTGAGTGGCGCCGCGATCGACGATGTCCTTGACGGCGTCCTGGCGGTTCGTGGTGGCGTAGCAGATGTCGTCCTTGCCGGGGCGCAGGAGGTTGGGAAACCTCGCCTGCAGGGCCGCGATGATGGCGGCGGTCTCGTCGATCCCGAGCGTGGTCTGGGTGACGTAGGCGATCTCGGCGTCGGCCGGCAGGTCGAGCGCCGCGACGTCGCCGACCGTCTCGACGAGCCGGACGAGCCCCGGCGCCTCGCCCATGGTCCCGATGACCTCGTCGTGGCCGGCGTGTCCGATCAGGACGATCGGACGCCCGGCGCGGGCGTGGTCGAGAACGCTGCGGTGGACGCGGGTGACGAGAGGACAGGTGGCGTCCACCGTCCGCAGGCCGCGCCTCGCCGCCTCTTCGCGCACCGCGGGCGCGATGCCGTGGGCGCTGAACACGACCAGCGCGCCGTCCGGCGCTTCGGACAGCTCCTCGATGAAGACGACCCCGCGCGCGCGGAACCCCTGGACGACGGACTGGTTGTGGACGATCTCCTTGCGCACGTACAACGGGGTGCCGTGGAGCTCGAGCAGGCGCTCGACCACACCCACCGCGCGCTCCACCCCCGCGCAGAAGCCCCGCGGCCGCGCGATGAGCAGTTGCCTGTCGTCTTGCACGATCGATCCCGCTCCTTTGCCCCTCCACCGGATCCCGCCGCCAAGTAAACCCCGACCGGCGGCGCCCACAAGCGCTGGTCACCCGCGCGATTTTTTCCTTGCACCGTAGAAAATCTAGTGTAGAATATCTATTGTTTAGAAACTTCGAAATCGTATATCTTCCAGAAGGAGTCCGCCATGACCATCGACCGCTGGTTGCGTGCCATCGCCGGGACGTTCGTGATGCTCAGCGTGGCGCTCGCCGTCACGATCAGCCCGAAGTGGCTCTACTTCACCGCGTTCGTCGGCCTGAACCTCTTCCAGAGCGCGTTCACCGGCTGGTGCCCCATGATCGCGATCCTGCACAAGCTCGGCGTCCCTGACCTGGCCGCCGCCGGCCGCAATCGCTGAGGTGACCCCATGATCCGACCGTCCCCCGTGCTGTCCGCGGCCCGTGTCGTCCTGATCGCGGGAATCGTGGCGGGCGCGACCGTCGCGCCGGGGCAGACCGCCGCACCGGCGATCGCGACGCCCACGCCGGCGGATGCGACCCGCCTGGGCGAGGTCCGCGGAGACACCCTCATCGTGTCGCTCGAGCGGCTGGTCGACGCCGCGCTCGAGCGCAACGAGATGCTGCTGGCGAGCGGCGCCTGGGTCGACGCCGCCCGTGCTCAGGCCACCGGCGCCTGGTCCGGCTTCCTGCCGCGCGTCTCCGTGAGCGAGTTCTTCCTGCGCTCGGACGACCCGCTGATGGCCTTCGGCTTCAAGCTGAACAACCGCAACGTGCAGGCCGCGGACTTCGCTCCCGACCGCCTGAACGACCCCGGCGAGACCGACAGCTGGGTCACCCGGCTGCAGCTCTTGCAGCCGATCTTCAACGGCGGCATGGAGTGGAACGGCAAGGCCGCCGCGAACGCCGCGAGCCGCGCCGCCGTCTTCGACCATGCGCGCGCTCGCGAGACCACCGTCCTGCAGGCGGTCGAGGCTTACGAGGGCCTCGCGCTGGCGCTGTCGTACCGCGGCGTGGTCGAGGCCGCGATCGTGAGCGCCGAGGCGCACGAGCGCCAGGCACGGTCGCTTCTCGAGGCGGAGATGGCGACCGAGGCGGACTTGCTGCAGGCGAGGGTGTTCCTCAGCAGGCTCCGGCAGCAGCGGATCATCGTCACCAATCAGGTCGCCGCGGCCGGCGAGGCGATCCGCCTGTTGACGGCGATCGAGACGCCGCTCGCGCTCGCAGCCGAGCCCGGGCCGGTGCGGAGCGACCCCGGCGACCTGCCCGCCGCGGGCGACGTCCGGCAGCGCAGCGACCTCGAGGCGCGCCGCTTCGAGGCGGTCGCGGCCGGCAAACTCGTCGGCGTGGCGACGGGCGCGATGCTGCCCCACGTGAACCTGAGCCTGCAGCGCGACTACTACAGCCAGTCGGACATCTTCGGCAGCGACGCCAAGAGCTGGGGCCTGGGCGTGTACGCGACCTGGGACCTGTTCAAGGGTCTGCAGGACATCGGGGACCTGCGCCGCGCCAGGGCCCAGGGACGCGCCGCCGAGCACCGTTACCAGTTCGAGCTGCGGCGCGCGCAGCACGAGGCGCACCAGGCCTGGCGGGACGCCGCGGCGGCCCGCGACCGGATCGCTGTCGCCGAGGACGCCGTCGAGGCCGCCCGCGCATCGCTGCGGATCGTCGCCAACCAGTACCGAGAAGGCCTCGCGAGCATGGTCGACCTCCTGGACGTCCAGACCGCCGCCACCCAGGCCGAGGGCGATCTCGTCCAGGCCCGCCACGACTACCGGGTCGATCTGGCCCGGCTCGCCCACGCCGCCGGGAGCGGCATCCCCGAGGGAGGGATCCAGTGAGCACGCTGCAGTCCATCGGTCGCGCCCGCCGGACGGCCGGCGCTCTGTTCGTGGTCGTGAGCATCGCCGCCGTCGGCTGCGGCCGCGACGACGAGCCGGCCAGCTACCAGCCCAAGGAGGTCCGCGCGGACCTCGTGACCGCCGCCCGCACGACCGTGCCGCGCACGGTGCTGGCGACGGGCGAACTCGAGGCCCGCAACGCGGTCGAGGTGTCGACGCGCCTGATGGGCCAGGTCCGCGAGGTCCTGGTGCGCGAGGGCGACACGGTCACCGCCGGCCAGTGCCTGGTGCGCATCGACGACACGGACATCGTGGCCCGCAAGCAGCAGGCGGACGCGGCGATCGCGGAGGCTCGGGCCGTCCTGGAGAATGCGGAGACCAATCTGGCGCGGTTCGAGCGCCTGTATGCCGAGAGTTCCGTCTCGAAGGCCCAGCTCGACGAGGTGCGGACCGGCCGCGACCGCGCCCTGGCGACCGTCCAGCGCGCGGAAGCCGGCCTGGCCGAGGTCGACGTCCAGCTCGGCTACCTGCGCATCAAGGCGCCGGCCGGTGGCACGGTCACGCGCCGCCTGGTCGATCCCGGCGACATGGCCAGCCCGGGCATGCCGCTCGTGATGCTCGAGCAGACCGGCGTGATGAAGGTACGAGCGGGGATCGGCGAGAAGGACGTCGACCTCGTGAACGTGGGCGCCGAGGTCCGCGTCAAGGTCACCTCGCTGGACCAGGCCGTCTACACGGTGCCGGTCGCCAGGATCATCCCGTCGGCGAATCCCCAGAGCCGCACCTTCGACCTCGAGGCGTACATCCCCAACGAGGATGGCCGCCTGCGGACCGGCATGTTCGCCCGCGTCGAGGTGGCCGTCGGTTCCCGCGACGCCGTGCTCGTGCCCGCCGAGGCGCTGCACGCGCGCGGCCAGCTCACCGGCGTGTGGATCGTCGACGACACCAGCACCGCCCACCTGCGCTGGATTCGCAGCGGCCGCGCGATCGGCGACGAAGTCGAGGTGCTCTCGGGCCTCCAGGGCGGCGAGGTCCTGGTCCTGAGGGCCGATCTGCCCCTGGTCGAGGGCGACAAGGTGGTGAAGTAACATGACCGCCAGCGACAGGACCCCGCCCGCTGCGGCCGGCGACCTGCCCCCCGGCGCCGGCGCGATGACGCGGCTCGCCCACCTGTTCATCGACTCGCGGCTGACGCCGCTTCTGGCCCTCGCGATGCTGCTCATCGGCCTGTTCGCGCTCGCGCTCACGCCGCGCGAGGAGGAGCCGCAGATCGTCGTGCCGATGATCGACGTCATGGTGATGCTGCCCGGCGCGACACCGGCCGAGATCGAGAACCTCGTCACGAAACCGCTCGAGCAGAAGGTCTGGGAGGTCGAGGACGTCGAGTACGTCTACAGCGCCTCCTACTCCGGCTTCTCGCTGGTGACGGCGCGCTACACGGTCGGGACGGATCTGGAGGCGGCGATGACCCGCCTCTGGAACAAGATCCTCGGCAACATGGACCTCGCCCCGATGGGCGCCCTGCAGCCGATCATCAAGGTCCGCGCGATCGACGACGTCCCGATCCTGACGCTCACCCTCTGGAGCGACCGGTACGATCTCTACGACCTGCGCCAGCTCGCCGGGGAGCTGCGCGCGGAGATCGCGGCGGTCGAGAACGTGTCGGTGGTCGACATCCACGGCGGCCGCCGCCGAACGGTGCGCGTCGAGCTGGACCCCCAGCGCCTGGCGGCCTTCGGCGTGACGACCCTGTCCGTGCTGCCGGCGCTGCAGATGCAGAACCAGAGCCTGCCGGCCGGCTCGCTGAGCATGGCCGGACAGGAATTCGCCGTGGAGACCGGCGCGTTCCTGCGCGATGCGGACGACGTCCGCAATCTCGTGGTCGGCGTGTTCGGCGAGCGCCCCGTCCGGCTCATGGACGTCGCCACGGTGACCGACGGGCCCGCCGAGATCGACAGCTACGCCTTCTTCGGCGTCGGACCTCGCGCCGGCGAGATCGGGCTCGACACCGGCACCTTGCCGGTCGGCAGCGAGTATCCCGCGGTCACGCTCTCCGTCGCCAAGCGCAAGGGGAGCGACGCCACCCGGGTCGCCGAGGCGGTCCGCGAGAAGGTCGCTCACCTCGAGGGCCGGTTGATCCCCGCCGACGTCGAGGTGACCGTCACCCGCGACAACGGCGAGACCGCCAACGAGAAGGCCAGGCACCTGATCGAGAGTCTCGGCCACGCCATCCTGCTCGCCATCGCGGTCGTCTTCCTGGCCATGGGCTGGCGCGGCTCGCTGATCATCCTCGTCTCGATCCCGACGACGTTCGCGCTCACCCTGTTCGTCTACTACATGTTCGGCTACACCCTCAATCGAGTGACGCTGTTCGCGCTGATCCTGGTCACGGGTCTCGTCGTCGACGACATGATCATCGTCGTCGAGAACATCCACCGGCACTTCATGGAGACCGGCAAGCGGTCGGTCAGGAACGCGCTCAAGGCGATCGAAGAAATCGGCAATCCGACGATCCTGGCCACCTTGACGGTGATCGCCTCGCTGCTGCCGATGGCGTTCGTCCGCGGCCTGATGGGTCCGTACATGCGGCCGATGCCGATCGGAGCGTCGGCTGCCATGGCGTTCTCGCTCTTCGTCGCGTTCGTCTTCGGACCCTGGCTCGCGATGCGCTTGATCAAGCCGCACGCCGCCAAGGGGACCGAGCCCGGCGCGGGACGGCCGCTGCAGGCGACGCGCACCTACCGGCTCTATTCGCGCATCATGAGGCCGCTCATCGAGCATCCGGCCCGGGGGGTCCTGGCCCTCGCGGTCATCGGCGCGCTGACGGTGGCCAGCACCCTGCTGTTCTTCTCGCGCACGGTCGAGGTCAAGATGCTGCCGTTCGACAACAAGAGCGAGTTCCAGGTCATCGTCGACATGCCCGAGGGCACCACGCTGGAGCGGACCACCTCGGTCGCGCGCGAGATCGGCGACTACCTGGCGACCGTGCCGGAGGTCACCGACTACCAGGTCTACGCCGGCACGGCGGCGCCGATCAACTTCAACGGGCTGGTCCGCCACTACATGCTGCGGCGCGGTCCGAACGTCGCGGACCTCCAGGTCAACCTCGTCGACAAGGGCGAGCGCAGCGATCAGAGCCACGCCATCGCCACCCGGGTGCGCGGGCCGATCCAGCAGATCGCCGCGGAGCACGGCGCGGCCGTCAAGGTGGTCGAGGTCCCGCCCGGCCCGCCGGTGCTGGCGACCCTCGTGGCCGAGATCTACGGCCCCGACGCAGCCGGCCGACTCGAGACGGCGCAGCGGGTGAGGGAAGTCTTCGAGTCCACGCCGGGCGTCGTCGACGTGGACTGGTTCGTCGAGGCCGACCAGACCCAGTACCGCTTCGAGGTCGACAAGGAGCGCGCGGCGGTGCGGGGCGTCAGCTCCCAGCAGGTCGCGCAGACCCTGGCGGTCGCCCTGGCCGGCTTCGACGGCGGGCTGGTCCACGTGGACGACGCCGCCGAACCGGTGCCGGTGAACCTGCGCCTGCCGATCGAGGACCGCAGCAGCCCCGACGCCCTCGGCGATCTCTTCGTCGGCAGCCGGGACGGAGGACTGGTCCCGCTCTCGGACATCGTTCGCGTCGAGGAGCGGCCGATTCCCAAGAGCCTCCACCGGCGCAACCTCAAGCCCGTCGTGTACGTGACCGGCGACGTCGCGGGCGCGCTCGAGTCGCCGATCTACGCGATCCTCGACATGAAGCCGCGCATCGCGGCGATCCCGCTGCCAAGCGGCGTCGAGCTGGCGCAGCATTTCGCCGCCCAGCCGGGCCTGACCGAGGATTACAGCCTCAAATGGGATGGCGAATGGCACATCACGTACGAGGTGTTCCGGGACCTCGGCGTGGCCTTCGCGGTCGTCATCGTGATCATCTATCTGCTGATCGTGGCCATGTTCCAGAACTTCACGATCCCGCTGCTCATGATGATCCCGGTGCCGCTGACCCTGATCGGAATCATCCCCGGCCATCTCCTGCTGGGAGCGTTCTTCACGGCCACCAGCATGATCGGCCTGATTGCGCTCGCCGGGATCATGGTCCGCAACAGCATCCTCTTGATCGACTTCATCGTCGTGAGACGGCGCCAGGGACTGCCCCTCGCCGAGGCCGTGATCGAAGCCGGCGCCGTGCGGTTCATGCCGATCGCGCTCACGGCGGGCTGCGTCATCACGGGCAGCTTCGTGATGATCTTCGACCCCATCTTCCAGGGGCTCGCCATCTCGCTGATGAGCGGCGCGTTCATGAGCACCGTCCTGACGATGGTCGTGATCCCGCTCGCCTACTACCTGTACGCGCGGTCGGCCGAGCGTCGCCGGTGACGCCGGCGACCTCGGTTCCGACCGCGACCACCGCAGCGGCCTCCGCCAACGCGGCAGAGGCCGGCGCCGGCACGTTGAACCCGGCTGGATCCGCGGAGGGAGCGGTCGCGCAGAAGCTAATGCAAGGGAACACTTTGCGCGGGCGCGCCGCGGCCGTGGCCGGATGCGTCCGACCGGCCGCCATTTTAAAAATTGCTACCGATTAGCCGCGACCGTATATTCATCTCTGATACGCGTGTTCATTAGAAGCACGGCGTGTCGGTTTCTCCCTCCAATCCCCCACCGGCATGCCGTCCCGGCCGGGATTCGCTCCCGGCCGGTCTTATTTTCACTCCCCGTGGATCGCCGCCTCGAGGATGAGTTCGCGCTGCTGCGGCCAGCGTGGATCCACCGGCGCTGCGGCCATCGCGCGCCGGATCCAGAGCATCGCCTCCGGATACCGGCGCCGCTGGCGCAGCACGTCGGCCAGAGCCGCGAGCGCGTCCGCGTCGGTGCGATCGGTCAGGGCGACGGCGCGGCGCGCTGCCGCCTCGGCCTCGGCCAGAGCCGTGTCGCCGAGCGCGAGCGAACGGGCGGCGGCGGCGCGCGCGAATTCCACCAGCGCGTCGGCCCGGACCGGCTCGATGAACGCCGCCTCGCGCAATGCTGCGACCGCGCCCAGCGAGTCGCCGCTCTCGCGACGGCACGCCGCCAGCATCTGCCAGCTGACCCGCGGGAAGGCATGGTCGGACCTGGTCTCGACCAGGCGCTCGAGGACAGCGACCCCGGCGCCGGGCTCGCCCCGCCGCCGGTGGATGTCCGCCAGCGCCCGCGCGCCTTCGGCGACGAGGGTCTCCGGCACCGCCGCGGCATCCTGCCACGCCCCCGCGAGCAACCTCGTCGCCGCGTCGAAGTCGAGCGATTCGTAGCAACGCAGGCCCAGCTCGATCTGGAGCCGCCGGTCGAGAGGCGAGGCGGCGAGCTGTTGCTCGAGGGCCGCGCGAGTCCCCTCGCCGCTGCGGAACCGGGCGAGGTCCCGCAGCAGCAGGCGACGGCTGCGATAGCCGCGGATCCGCTCGATCTCGCCGCCCCCGGGAGCCAGCATCACGAAGGTCGGCACCGTGGCGATCCGGAAGCTGTCCGCGACGGCCCGGCCGGCCTCGTTCTCGAGATCGAGGCGGACGAGCTCGTAACGGGCGAACTCCTCGCGGCCGGCCGGATTCGCGAAGACCTCCTTCTCCATGAGCTTGCACGGACCGCACCAGGGCGCGGTGAAGTAGAGCAGAACGGGCCGGCCGCCGCCCGGGGGCAGTAGCTGGTCGACCGGAGGATTGTCGCGCCAGGCGAGGCCGGCGGCCGGCGGCGCGCCAGGCGGCTCGGCGGCGCCGGACGTCCCGGCGCCGGCGGGCGCGGCGGCGGGCGCGGCCGCGGCGAGCGAAGCGCACGCGAACGCCAGCCCGAGCGCGCGTGAACGGATCATCCCGCGCCTCCGGCGTCGGGCGCGCCCGGCAAGCGCTTCACGAGCGCGGTCAGGGCCTGCTCGATGAGGTCGATCAGGTCGGGCGCCTTCAGGAAGTCGCCCCGGCGCGACAGCCGGCGCGGGCCGCCAGCGGCGGCGAGACGCTCCTGGAGATAGGCCGTCCCCTCGCTCCCGAGCTCGTCGCGATACTCGTACCGCGCCCGGTCGCGAGATCGGGACTCTCCCTGCCAGACCGTGCTGCCGTCGGCCAGGTCGAAGATCGCGAGGGCAACCGTGATCGCCCGCTCGGTCAAGACCGTCGGCGGCAACGAGATCCGGTGCTCCGGCAAGCCCTCGGCGCGCGCCTCGGGATCGGCGAGGTCCTGGCGCTGCGCGTTGGAGCTGATCGCGTCCTCGCTCAGGCGAGCGATCACGAGGAACCGGCACTCCGCGAGAGCCCCGGCCAGCGGCGTCACCTGGTCCGGACGCAGGCGGCCGTAGCTCGCGAACTCCGCGACCACGGCCGCGAGCGTGTCGGCGCCGGCGCGCCGGCCGACCGCGGGCGCTGGCCAGACCACGAGGTCGGGCCGCGCGGTCAGGAAGGCCCGGTACAGCGCGTCGTCGGCATCCGGGGCGTCCTCGGGCGCGAACTCCGCGTCGAGAGCGGTCGCCACGGTCACCCCGCCGAGCGCCAGCGAGCCGGCCGACGCGAGCCGCGCCGCGAACGCTGCGTCCGTCTCGGCCAGCTTGACCCGGTTGGCGCAGCCGACGCTCGCGATCGCGATCAGCAGGAGCATGCCGACGTGGTATGTGCGGAATCGGTGCATGTCCAGCCTCCCACTCGAAGCCGGGAGAAGGTTGCCAAAGATCCGACCGTGAGGGATGCTTCGCGGGTCGTCACGAGCGCCTGCACAGCCAAGATACGCCGCCGGTCGGTCCCTGTCACCGACCAGGCCGCCCGCCGGGAGAGCGATGCCACGCCGCCGCCTGTCCCTCCTGCTGCTCTGCGGGGTCTGCCTGCACCTCGGGGCCATCGGCTGGTTCGCCGCGAATCGGCCGATCGACGGCGACGAGGGATATTACGGGCTCGCGGCCAGGCTCGTCGCCGAGGGCAAGCGGCCGTACGCCGACTTCTTCTACCCCCAGGCGCCGCTCCTGCCGTACCTCTACGCCCCGGCGGCCGCAGTGGTCGGCGCGCCGCAGCTGCCGGACCTGCGCTACGTGTCCGTGGCGCTGAGCGGGCTCTGCCTGGGCGTCGCCGCCTGGTGGTTGCGCCGCACGCACGCCGAGCATCCCGGCGCGGCCCTGGCCGCGCTCCTCCTGCTCGGACTCTCGCCCGAGCTGATCCTCTGGCACTCGACCGTCAAGACTTTCGCCTGGACCGGCCTCGCGACCCTCGGCGGGCTCGTGGCGCTCGACTGCGCGCTCACGCGCCCCGCGCGGCGCGGGCCGTGGCTGCTGGCCGGCGGGCTCCTGTTCGGCCTTGCCGTCGCGAGCCGGCTGCTCTTCGCGCCGGTCGCGCTCGTGCCGGGGCTCTGGCTGCTGGGGCGGCGCGTCGGCCGCGATCCGCGCGGCGCGCTGTGGTGGTTCGGCGGACTCGCGGTCGGCCTCGCGCCGATCTGGGTCGCCCTGGCGCGCGACCCCGCGGTCTTCTGGTTCAACAACGTCGGCTACCACCGGCTTCGCTTCAGCGAGCTGGAGGACGAGCCGGCGTTCGTGCGCCGGCTGGCCGCCATCGGGATGCTGGGCCGGTCGCTCGCGACCAACCCGGGCCTCCTCGCCTTCGCCGTCCTGGCGGCCGGCGGCGCGATCGCCCGCCGGCGGCGGGGCGACCCGGCCGCCGCGGAGAGCGCAGGCGCGCTGCCGGGGATCTCCCTCGCCGCCGCCGTGGTCCACTGTGTCGCCTGCCTCGTGCCTGAGCCGGTCCACATGCAGTACTTCACCGGGAGCCTGCCCGTGCTGCTGCTGCCGGCAGCGGCCGACGGCCTTGTCCGCCTGCCGAGGGCGACGGCCGGGCGCTGGCGGCTCGGTCTCGGGCTCGCCGCGCCCGCGATCTGCGCGATCTCGCTCGGGATGATCCGCCACGACGTGGACCCGGCGCCCTGCTGGCGGCTCGACCACTACCGGCGGGTCTGCCGGCGGATCGTCGAGCTGACGCGGCCCCGGGACACGGTCCTCGGCTTCTGGTCCGGCTACGTCGGCGGCAGCGGCCGGCAGCCGCTTCCCGGTTTCGAGAACCATTTCGCGGTCGGGGTGAGCGAGCGCCTCGACCCGGTCCGGCTCCGACGATACCGGATCGCGGGTCGCCACGAGCTCGCCGACGCGTTCGCCCGCGAGACGCCGGCCGTCGTGGTCATCGGCGTCTGGATGAACGAGATCGACATCGCCCTCGACAACCGGCAGATGACCGACCTGCTGGCGGTCTTCAACGCGCACTACGTCCTGAGAGAGGAGCTGGACGGCGCCAAGCTCTGCGAGCGCGCGACCGGCAGCCGGCGCTGAGCGGCGGGAGGAATCGAGTGGCGGATCCGGACGATGTCGGGTATCCGTTTCCGTCCGGATGTGGTTAGATGACCTGGTGTCGCGCGACCACCAAGGAGCGAATCATGGCCGACGTCAAACTGATCCTGTCGATCCCGCAAGGGGTGATCACCGCCACGTCCCTCGGAGTCGAGGGCCTGGCCGTCCACCGCAGTCCGGGCTCCGGCAAGTACTTCACGGGGCGCCGGGTCTTCGTCGAGCTCGCCATGCGGGACGGCCGTCCGGATTTCCGGTACCTCGACGAAGGCGGCTGGCGGGACGCCGCCGGCGACACGGCGGCAGCCCTCGCCGCGGTCGGCGACGGCAAGCGGACCAAGACCGCGCTGTCCAACAACGGCTTCTCCTGCACCCCGCTGAGCGCGTACCGCCGGGTCTTCCTGGTCAAGACCGCCGGCGAGGTCCTCGAGCTGGCGGCCTACCAGGTGCTGCACGGGTTCGCGAGCCACGAGTGCCGCGAGGAGATGAAACCCGACGACGTCGCGCGCACCGCCGGCCTGTCCGTGCCGGCAGTGCGGCAACCCAGGCTCTACATGGTGCTCAGTCCGATCGAGCTGCTCGTGCTCTCGAACCTGACGCCCGAGGAGTACGCCTGGTACTCGACCCACCGGCCGGGCAAGGTCTTCCGGCAGGTCGTCTTCGCGGAGCTGCAGACCGATCAGCCGCAGCTCGCGGCCCTGAGCCGCTTCACCGACGCTCGCGCGGAGCTGCGCCAGCAGCCCGGCAAGAAGACGAAGACCGTGGTGTCGGGAGACAACCACGGCACGGTCCCGTACCACTCGTGGGTCGGCTATGCGGACCCCCAGGCGGGCGGCCTCTACATGGCCGGCCGCGACGAGATCGGCGTGTGGCGGTTCCCGCCGGAGATCCCCCGCGCGTGGGAGCGCGCGACGGGCTGATCGCCGTCACTCGCCCCGAGGCACGGCGGGCGGCGCCGGGGCGGGCCAGACCTCGTCGCGGAACGCCCCCGCCAGGGCGATCACGACGCGGCACCACGACCGCACGGCGTCCGCGCTCGTGCCGGGTCCGAGCATGAGGTCGCTCGCCAGCACCGGCGCGCCATCCTCGTCGATGTAGGCGCGACCGAAGCGCCGTCCGGCGTTCCAGGCGGCGACCCGCTCGGGATCGCCGGCGCCGCGGCCGGTGTAGGGCAGCACCGCCTGCAACGACTCGCCGGCGTCCTCCACGAAGATCAGGATCTGCAGGCCGTCCTGCTTGAGCATCACCGACGCGTCGTCGAACCGGAGCGCGGTGAGCCGTCCGGCGACGAGCACTTCGGCGAGATCGGCCGTCGACAGCGGCAAGGCGAGGGCCGTTCCGGCGTCCGGCGAGCCGGGACGCGAGCCAGCGCAGGCGCCGAGCGCGAGCACTCCGGCGACGGTCGCGCCGAGCCGCCAGGCGGAACGTCGAGCGCGGCGACCTCTCATCCCCCGTACTCCAGCTCGTAGTCCGCGACGGCGGCCCGGATCACCGCGAACGCCTCCTCGTGGCCGTAGGTCTCCTCGACCGTGAGGGCCGTCTGCTGTCCCGGCACCAGCTTGTAGGTCGCGAAGTAGTGACGCAGGCGCTCGACGATCGCGGGCGGCAGTTCGCTGATGTCGTGCAGGTCGCCCCACACGTTGTCGTTGTCGAGCACGGCCACGATCTTGTCGTCCGCCTCGTTGTGATCGAGGCAGCGCAGGCCGCCGACCACGCACGCGCGCAGGAGCACCTCCGACTTGTCGATCGGCCGCTCGCTGATCACGCAGATGTCGAGCGGATCGCCGTCGCCGAGCGACGCCTTCGGCGTGAGCGCGCCGACCCGCGCGCCGCAGAACGTGCGCGGGATGAAGCCGTAGAGGGCGGGCGGCTGGCTGCTCGTACGTTGAGGCCGATCGACCAGGAGGTAGCCCGTCTTCTTGTCGATCTCGTACTTCACGCGGTCGTACGGTGTGATCTCGATGTAGGCGTTGACGAGGCGCGGCGGGTCCTGGCCGACCTCGAGGCCGTGCCACGGGTGGGGCCGCCACCGGAAGAAGGTCTGCGGGAAGGCCATGGAATCTCCTTGGGGTCGGGCAGCGGGTCGCGGGCGCCCGACAGGATACCGCCGTTCTGCGGATCGGCACGCGGCGGGTCAATCGAGGTACCAGCCCGGCCGCAGCAGGCCGGCGCCCCAGGCGAGCACGATCGCGAAGAGCGCCGCCGCCACGAGGCTCGTGACCGCGAGCGAGCCGGCGCCGGCGGGCGCCGCCGGGGCGGCCTCATCGAGGGGCGGCGGTTCCGCGTGCCCCCGCCAGAGGCCGACCAGCGGCCGCAGATAGACCACACAACCGAACAGGGTCCCTGCCGCCGCCACGCCGCCGAGCAGGTAGCGATCGCCCGCGACGAGCGCCTGGAGCAGCTCGAACCGTGGCCGCCACCCGGCGAGCGGCGGGACGGCGGCGAGCGAGACCAGGAAACCCGCGAGCAGAACCGGCAGCGCTCCTCGCCGCAAGCCGACGTGCCCGGGGCCGGCGATGGCGCCGGACAGCAGCACCGCGCCGAGCTGCGCGGGCGCGAAGGTGAGCACGCACCGCATCGAGATCGCGAGCCCGCCGCCGGACGACGCGGCCGCATGGCCCAGCAGCGCGAGGCCGACCTGGCCGGCCGCCGCCCAGGCGAGCCGCCGCTGCAGGCGCGACTGGACGGCGGCGGCCAGGAACCCGCCGATGACCAGGACCGCGGCGAGCGCACCCATGAAATCGGACACCGCCGGCGCCGCCGAATCCGTTGCCGGCACCAGCCGGTGCACGAGCACCACGAGCCCGACGAGCGGCGCCACCGTCAGCCATCCCGTGAGCGCGGCCGGCACGACCTCGAGATCGCCGTCCTGGAAGCGGCCGGGCTCGCCGAGCAGCGAGAGCACGAGCCCCACGCCGAGACACGACAGGACCAGGGGCAGCGCGAGCGGCGGAAGCGACGGTCGTGCGGCCAAGTTCGCGGCCGCCTCGCCGAACTCCAGGGTCCCGGCGAGACCGCTCCAGAGCGCCAGTCCGTACGCGAGCACGGCGAAACCCAGGGCGGCCGTGAGGTGCCAGCGCCTGACGGCGCGGCGCTGACCGCCCGACGCCGCGAACCAGGCGGACATGCTGCCGCCGACCACGGCGGTGCCCACGGCGAGCAGGACGGCGGCGGCGGTCGTCGCTTCGGTCAGCCAGACCAGGCCCAGGGTCGCCGCCACGAGCATCGTCGCGCTGCGGTGCTGGCCTCGCGGCAGGACACCGGCGACGAGCGCCGCCAGCGCCGTCAACGCGAGCCGGGCCAGCGCCGCCGGGCCATCCACGACGAAGTGAGCGCCCAGCGGGTGGGACGGCCGGCCAGCCGGACCGCCGCCGTCCTGGTCGATCGCCGCCAGCACCGCGGCGACCACGAGGCCGGCGACGACGGCGAACTGCACGTGGCGCCGCGCGCGAGCGCCGGCCAGCAGCCCGAGCACGAGCGTGGCCGCGAGGACGAGCTCGGGGCGCCACGCAGCGAACGTCACGACCGGTACATCAAGTGTCTGGCCAGGACCCACCGTCATCCTCCCACCACCCGGACGAGACCCGCCAGGGTCGTGCTGGTCAGATCAGCGAGCAGCCGCGGATAGAGACCGAGCAGGAGGACCAGCAGGGCGAGCGGGACCAGCGCTCCGAGCTCGCGACCCCGCGTGGCCGGCAGATCGTCGAGATCCGCGGACGGCTCCCCGAGGCAGACCTTCAGGATCACGCGGCTCGTCCACGCCGCCGCGAGCAGGAGCCCGACGGCGCCCGCCAGAGCCGCCAGAGGATGCCGGACGAGGGCTCCGGCGAGCGTGAGCGCGGCGCCGGGGTAGATCGCGAGGCCGGGCAAGCCCCACGCCGCAAGCAGCGCCAGCGTGAACAACGCGCCCAGGACCGGCGCCCGCTTGTAGAGGCCGCACCAGCGTTCGAGGTCCAGATTGCCCTTGCGATCGTACAGGCCGCCGGCGGCCGCGAAGAGCATCGCGTAGACGAGGCCGTGGGTCACCAGGAGGAGCCCGGCCCCCTGCACACCGGACAGCGTGAACGAGCCGAGGCCGATCAACGCCAGGCCGAGCAGGCTGAAACTGCCGTAGCCCAGGATGACGGCGAGGTCGCGCCGGCCGAGCGCGCCCAGGCCGCCGTGGATCGCCGCGATCCCGCCCAGCGTCATCAGGACCGGACGGGCCCAGGCCGCGGCGTCGGGCAGGACCGGCCAGGCGATCCGGAGGATCCCGTAGAATCCGAGCTTCGCGACGAGCGCGGCGACCAGCAGCGGAACCGCGACCGGCGACGACCTGTGCAGGCGCGGCTGCCAGACGTGCAGCGGATAGATCGGGATGAGCACGCCGCAGCCGAAGACCAGCGCGGCGAAGATCCAGTGACGCACGCCGGTGCCGCTCAGCCACTGGTCGTGGTTGGCCTGGTCGAGCTGCAGGATCAGGTTGAAGGTGGGGCCGCCGTCGAGGGGATCGGCCACGTGCTGCCGCAGCGCCAGCAGCGCGAGCAGGATCGCCAGGGCGCCGGTCTGGGTCAGGATCAGGAACTGCCTCCCGGCGCGCCTGCCCTCCTCGCCGCCCCACAGGGAAACGAGGAAGAACGTGGCGGTCAGGACGAGCTCCCAGAACACCCAGAGCAGGGCCGTATCGAGCGCGCAGAACACGCCCAGCACGCCCGTCTCCAGGATGAGCGCCAGCGCGAAGAAACCCTTGGCGCCGGATTCCACGCTCCAGGCGGTCAGCAGGGCGAGGAAGGAGACCAGCGTCGCCAGGACGACCAGCGGCAGCGACAGGCCGTCCACGCCCACGAAGTACTCGAAACCGAGGACCGGCGCCCAGGTGTAGTGCTCGACGAACTGGAACGCGGTCTCTCCGGGGTCGAACCGGAAGACCATCAATACGGCTTGCACCACGGGCAGGGCCGCGGTGCAGAGCGCAACCGTCTTGATCGCCTCGCGCCGCTGCGGCGCGAGGCACAGGATCACGAGCGCGCCGCCCAGGGGCAGGAAGACGATCCAGGACAGGGTGTGAGCAGGAACCACGTCGCGTCTCCTCGCCAGACGATCACCGACCTCGGGCGCCGGTCATCAGCCGGCCGTCCGCCACAGCAGGATCAGCGCGAGGACCGCCACCACGGCCCAGACGAGCACGCGGGCCGGATGACGCCCCAGCGCCCCCGCCGCTCCATGCCCCAGGCGCGCTGCCAGCGACCCCGTGCCCTGGTCGATCAGGTCCAGGCCGCGGCGATCAGCCCAGGCCGCGAACCAGCCGAGGCCGAGACCGATCCAACCCAGGCCCTCGACGATGCCGTCGAGGACCACGCGGTCGATCTCCGCCGCGAGCCGCCCGAGGACCCGCGCCAGCCACTCGAGCGGAACGTAGGCCAGGCCCGGCCCCTGGCCCAGCCGGGCCAGCGGGGCCATCATCGCGATCGGCGGCCGACGCGCGCCGGCGCCGGTCTCGGCTTCCTCCGGCCTCGGCCGCTCGCCGAGCCAGTGCCGCAGCACCCAGAGCGCCACGAGCGCCGCCCCCAGCCGGAGGATCGCCGCCGGATCGAGGCCGGTGGAGAGGCTGCCGACCACCACGACCGCGATCGCTCCGGCGACCCCGACCGGCAGCAGGGCTCGACGCCAGGCGAGCGACAACCGCGGAACGGCGACCGCCACCTCCACCAGCGCCAGCGCCCCGACGAGCAGCCAGACCAGCGAGGTTCCCACCGGTCCGCCGGCGGTCGCGGCGAACAGGCTGGCCCACAGGCTCGCCCCCAGCCACGCCGCCCTCCGCGCGCCGTGCCGCTCCCCCGCCGCGGCCAGGATCAGGGCGACCGCGCCGATCGTCCCGAGCCAGACCGCCGTCGTCCGGTGCCACGGCAGGACCCAGAGGTCGACCCGCTGCCAGAGCAGGAGCGCCGTCGCGGGATGCAACCCGGCATGCAGGACGACCCTGACCGCTGGCGGCGCGCCGGCGAGCCGCGGCGACCAAGCGGGCAGCGGCGGCAGGCCGAGGCGCGCGGCGACCGCGAGCAGGACGCCGACGCCGGCCCAGGGCAGGGCCAGCTCGGTCTGGTCGAGCGGCGCCAGCCGCTGTGGCAGGAGGTCGAGCTCGCCGGTGCCCGCGGCCAGCGCGAGCGACAGTCCACCCATCGCCAGGCACCAGGCTCCGAGGATCTCCGCGAGGAACGCCTGCCGCGCCGCATCCGCCGTCCGCTGGCTGCGCGCGGCGGCGGCCAGTCCCACGTGCAGGACGGCTCCGATGGTCCAGCAAGCCAGCAGAAGCCGGAGGCTGTCGGTGAGCAGCACGCCAGCCGTGGCGAGACCGGACAGCAGCAATCCCACCGCCTGGGTCACCGCGACGCCTCCCGTCCGTCCATGACCATGGCGATCAGCACCAGGATCGAGCCGAGGATCAGCGCGAGCAGGAAGCAACTCACCGCCGAGACCGACAGGACCCCGTACTGTACGAAGGCGGCGAGGGTCACGCCGGTGCCCGCGAGCATCAGGACCACGCCCGCCGGCGTTCCGCCGCGGCGGCGGCCTGTCATGGCCGCGAGCACGCCCCAGCAGAAGAACGCGGCGCCGACGGTCAGCCACGCCGCGAGGCCGAGGCCGTTCACGTCTCCTCCTTCCGGCCGGCGCGATCCGACGCGACCCAGATCGCCGCGCAGATCGTCACGGCCACCACCAGCGCCGCGCCCAGGAACACGCCGAGGTCGGCGGTGAGCAGCCGACCACCGACCTCGGCGGTCAGCGCCCGCGGTCCGGCCGGCGGCGCCGGCCGCCAGTCGACCTGCAGCACGACCCGGTAGAACGCGGCGAAGACCATGGCCACGAGGACGCCGAGGGCCGCGAGCGACGTCGCGCGCAGCGGCGCCGCCGGCGCCGCGGGAGCATCGCGGACGAGCAGGAGCGACGCGCCGGCGAGCACGAGCCAGGCGATCGTCGCGAGGTCGGAACCCAGGATCACGAGCAGGCCGCCGGCGGCCACGACCGCGACCGTGAGGCCGCCGGCCCGGCGCGGCGACCGGCTCGAAAGCGCCGCCAGGCCGGCGCCCGTCATGGCCGCGGCCGCGATCAGGGTCCAGAGGGCGACGATCATCGCGGGTCACCTCCGCTCATCGCGCCGCCCCCGAGACCACGAGCCAGATCGCCGACCCCAGGCAGCCGAGCAGGGCGAGCAGCGGCAGCCGGCGGTCCAGAAGACGCGGATCGCGCCAGGCGGGCCGCCGCCGCAGGGCGATCACGAGCGCGACCACCGCCAGGGTCTTGACCGTGGTGTGCAGCCAGCCCGCGACGTCGAGCGCCGGCACGGCCGCCCACCAGCCGCCGAGGTAGAGGACGACGAAGAGATGTGACAGAACGAGGGGCACTCCGGCGCGCAGCGAGTCCTGGAGCCACCCGTCCCCGGCCGCGGGCTGCGCCGGCCGCGGCGGCCACAGGACCGCCGTGCTCGCGAGGAACACGATCCCGGCGAGGCACAGGAACGGATCCCGGACGACGAACCAGTTGGCGATCCCCCCCTGCTGGGCGATGGCCAGGTCCGCGAGCTGCAGGCTCGCCGCGCGCAGGACCACCGGCGCGGCGCTCACGGCGATGGCGAGCAGGCCCCCCGCGGCCGCGGCCGGCACCACGGCGCCCTGCAGCGCCAGCGAGGTGACCGCGAGAGCGACCAGCCAGAGCAGGCCGGCGTCGAGGTCCGCGGCCGACCACGCCGTGCCGACCGGGATGATCGCGGCCGCCGTGACGAGACCGAGCCAGCCGGCGAGCGTGCCCATGCGCGGTCGCCCGGCACGCCGCAGCGCGGCGCTCAGCTCGCCGGTCGAGACGACGTCCGTGCCCGCGAACCAGGCCGGCGATCGCCGGCGGCAGACCGCGAGGGCCCAGGGCCACCCGAGCAACACCGCGGCGGCTGCGATGCCCCAGACCAGCGCGCGGAACGGCGCCCCCTCGCTCACGCGTCGCGCCTTTCGCCGGCCGCGAGCCTGGCCAGCGCCAGCCAGGCCACGACGAGGGTCGTTGCGCCGAGCAGCCACCAGCCGAGCAGGCGCCAGCCGAGCGCCGGGTGTGGCCAGAGCTGGCGAACCGCGGCGGCGGTCGGCCAGAGCAGTAGGACGGCAACGGCGGCGCCCAGGAAGAGGGCGCGGGCCGGCAGGCGGTCGGGATCGGCGCCGGTGGGCGCGCCGGCCGCAGCGGCCGGGCCCGGCTCCGCCCCGCCGCGGTGGCGGCGCCACCACAGCAGCGCGCAGGCGAGCGACGTCGCGAGCAGAGCCCCTGCGAACGCGGCGGCGAGGGCCGCCAGCTGACCGGCGGCGCCGGGAGCGATGGGTTGGGGGGCTCCGCTGCTCATGGCTCCTCGCTGGCTCGGCGGCGGGTCGGCGAGACCGGACTCTGGTCCATTACACCGATTCCCGGCCGGCTCCGCAAGCGCCATTCTGGAGCTTCGCTTTACGGCGCTTCGCCGCGCGGCTATGGTCGCCCGCGGAGGTGAGCGCATGATCCGCATCGTCGCCGTGGGCCGTCTCAAGGACCGGCGCCTCGCGGACCTCGCCGGCGAATACCGGCGGCGGATCCGCCCCCTGGCCGCGCTCGAGGTGGTCGAGCTCAAGGACCAGACCCCCGAGCGGGAAAGCCGGCGATTCCTGGACCGCCTCGGCCCGGCGGGCAACGAGGTCATCATCGCCCTGGACGAGCGCGGGGCGTCGATCGACTCGCAGGGCCTCGCGCGACTGCTCGGCAGGCACGGAAGCCTGGCGTTCCTGATCGGCGGCGCCGACGGCCTCGCCGATCCGGTGCGCGAGCGCGCGAATCGACAGCTCAGGCTGTCGCGCTTGACGCTGACCCACGAGTGGGCCAGGGTACTGCTCCTCGAGCAGATCTACCGCGGCCTGAGCATCCTGCGCGGCATGCCGTATCACCGTGGTTGAGCCGAGCTTCGCCGCTTTCGCGGCGCGGCCGATTCCCCTATACTTGCCGGCGACCGGCCGGCCCGATCGCCGGCGTCCCGCGGCTCTCCACGACAGGTGCTGTCCGTATGTTGTCACCCGCCCCGCGTCGAGATCTCCGCATCCTCGTCGTCCTGTCCATGTGCTGTTGCGGTGCCGCGGCCGCCGCGGCGGCGACCCTGCAGCTCGCCGGTCCGCCGGGCGCCGCCGTCCGTCTCGGCGACCGCGACGTCGGGCTGCTTCCGCTGCCGGGACCGCTCGAGCTGGCGCCCGGGGTCTACCGGCTCGAGTGTCGCGCCCGCGGCTACGAGGATCTCTCGCAGACGGTCGTCGTGAGCGAGCCGGACAGCTGGCTGCACCTGCGGCTGCGGCCGCTGCCGCTCAGTCGGAGCCAGGCCGTGTCGAGCAGTCTCCTCTTCGCCGGCCTCGGTCAGTGGTACCAGGGAGCGACGGTACGGGGCTGGGTCTACCTGCTAGGCGAGAGCGGCGGACTCGTGGCCGCCCTGGCCGGCGAACTGCAGCGGACGAACGACCGCGACGACTACATGAACGCGAAGGCCGCGTATGACGCGGCGGTCGCCCCCAACGAGATCGCGTTCTGGCGCGCCCAGGCCGATCAGGCCTATCGCGACATGGACGACATGGCCTCGCTGCGCGACACCGGCCTCTACGTCGCGGCCGGCGCGTACGTGCTCAGCCTGCTCGATGCGTGGCTCTTGTTCCCGTCCGTGGACATCGGACCCGGCACCGTCGTGCCCGACGCGCACGGCGCCGTGCCGGCCGGTCCGACCCTCGCGGGCATCCACGCCGCCGTGACCGTCGGGTTCTGACCGTGACCAGGAGCGACATAGCGATGAAGCCGAACCGCCTCTCGCGCTGCCTGACGACGCTCGCGTGCACGCTGCTGTCGATCGCCGCGTTCGTGCCCGGCTGCGCCGACGATCCGGCGGCGCCCGCGTTCGACAACCCCTTCGATCCGCGGAACCCCGCGGCCGCCGATCCGCTCGACCTGCGCGCCGTCTACGCCGACGGCAGGGTCACTCTCTCCTGGATCACGCCGCCGGGACGCGGGATCACCGGTTACGTCGTCCACTGGGTCTACCTGGACAACAACTACGAGATCGGCCGGCTCACGACGGTGACCGCCGCGATGACCTTCGTCGTCGAGGAGCCGGTCGCGAACACGATCAACGAGTACCGGGTCCAGGCGCTGGGCGCGAACGGCGCGACCGCCGCGATCAGCCACGTCGTGCCGGCTACGGTGATGGTGCCGCCGATCGTCCGCCTCGCGAGCGGTCTCGGGGAAGTCCGTTCGCGCCATCAGGACCTGATCGTGCGCGCCGCCGCGGGCGATTACGCGCAGATCGATGTCGATGGCGGTTTCACCCAACCCGCGCAGGCCGAGATCCAGGCCGACTCCACCGTGTTCTTCGCCTCGTTCGACCTGGGACCCCGCCCTGGCACCGCCCCCGCCTGCACCGTGTTCGCCCGAGCGGCGTTCGACCTCGGCGGCGGATTGCCGCCGGCCTGGTCGCTGACCGACACCCTCCCGCTGACGATCAACTTCGCGCCGACCATCCTGCGGCCGGACTCGACCACGACGGTGGCCGAGCCGCTGACCGACCTCGCGGTGAGCCACGGGGGCGCGGGCGTGGACAGCATGCGCTTCGGCACGAGCCCCGAGGACGTCGCGGCGGCGCCCTGGCGACCCGGCGCGGCGCTCGCAACCGCTGTCGAACTGCTGGACACCGTTCAGGAGCAGACGGTCTACGCGGAGTTCCTGGCCGATTTCGGCTTCATCCGCTCGTCGACCCTCGCGCTCGTCGCCGACCCCCTGACCGCCGCGGAGTTCCGCCTCGTCCTGCCGGGCAACCGGGTGTCGCTGGTCCGCGAGGTCCCGGTCCGCAGCGAAGCCCAGGCGACCGAGATGCGGATCAGCCAGTATCCGGACTTCGCCGGTTCGGCGTGGGTCCCCTACGCCGACCGGTTTGAGATCGTGCTCGAAGGCGAGCCCGGGCTCAAGGTGATCTACGCGCAGTTCCGCAACCACTGGTACGAATCGCCGATCCTCACGGACTTCGTGATCCTGTCCGGCGCGAGCGTGCAGGTCGCCTTCACGCACCCGACCGACGGCCTGATCCTCGAGGGCGGCACGACCATCGACGTGGCCGGCGTCGCCACCACCTTCGACGGCGACTTCCCGATCACCCGGGTCCAGGTCCATCTGGGCGACGGCTGGCAGGACGCGAACGGCGGCGACAACTGGGAAGCGGTCTGGGACGTGCCGCGGCTCGCCGCGGACACGACCTGGCCGATCGGCGCCCTGGCGAGAGCCGAGAACGCCGGCGGCGTCTTCTATACCGGCGTGGCCTGGATCAACGTGACGATCAGCCAGCTCACCGTCGCGATCACGGCGCCCGCCCCCTTCGCCGAGATCGAGCGCGGCACGACCGTCGCGATCGCCGGGACCGCCACGCCATTTCTCGCGGGGGCGCCGCTCGACTCCGTCGTGGTCGACGCGGCGGGCCAGCGGCTGAGCGCCGCGCCGCCCCTCGACGACTGGACCGTGGACTGGACGACGCCAGAGGGCGCCGGCACGACGCCGGTTGAGATCACGGCCTGGGTGTACGCCGGCGCGGACAGTCTCAGCGACCGGGTCCAGGTGACCCTCGTTGCGCCGGCGCCTGGCCGGTGAGGGAGAAACGCGTGATCACGACGCCGGAATACCGCTCCACCCGCTCGAGGTAGGTGAGGATCGGCACGCTCACCACGCCGGTCCGCCCGTACCAGCCTGGCAGCGGCCAGCTCGCCGCGTGCACGAGCAGCGCCGTCGTGTCGTCTCGGATCACGATCCCCACGTGGCCGATCACGAGGCCGTGCTCGGCTCGCAGCGCGCGCGCGTCCTTGTCGTCCGGATCGAGCACCAGCCACGCGAGATCGCCCTCGCGCAGCTCCGCCGGGTCGAGCGCCGTCTCGGGCACGTAGCAGAAGCTGCCCGGCGGGTAGCGCGAGCTGCCGACCAGATCGAGCGCGGCGCCCGTCAACCCGGGAGTGACGTCGGCGCCCCACCGTCCGCTGCGGACCATGTCCAGGGAGTAGTCGAGGTGCTCGGCCCGGTCGTAGTCGACCTGGCCATCCGGCCCGACCACCTGTTCGGGGTCGGCGCCGGCGAAGCGAGTCGCGAGCGCGATCCGGACCGCGTCGCGCGCGTCGGCGGCGCGGGCGAGTTCGGTCGTGCGGTAGAGCAGGCTGATGCAGTCCTGCCACTTGCCGGCGACCAGCAGTCCCTCGGCCGCGTAGCCTCCCGCCGCGAGACCGAACCGGTACTCGGTCTCGGACCACGCCAGGTACCGCCGGGCCCAGCGACCGATCCGCGCCGGGACCGCCAGGTCGCGCTCGGCGGCGAGCACGCTGTCGATCATGGCGGGCGTCATGAGGTCGGGGACCGCGAGGTTGAGCGCGATCGCCCGGTCCAGCGCCGGCGGCGCGGCGCCGGCGACGGTCAGGGCCAGTACGAGGACGGACAGCATCTCGGCGTTCCGCTTCGTTCGGGGAGGTCGCACGTCGGCCAACGTCAGTGTACCGCCGTCGGTTGCGCCCTGCCAATCTCCCGGCGGCGGGGACCCCGATCGGCGGTCCGGCCGATCGTCGGCGTGGTTTTCGGGAATGTCGAGCTATATTCCGACTAATATAATCTGATTTAACCCCCAGGACCCCCGATCGCCCGGTCCCGGGCGACACGTTCGAAAGGAGCCCCGCCATGCGCCGCCAGCTCGAGATCACCGTCATCCTGTTCGGCATCGCCGCGGCCCTGGCCCAGCCGGCGTCCGGCGCGCAGCGCGCCCGGCCCGGCGCCGGTCACGACGGGACCGAGGCCGCGGCCGTCACCGTGGCCGGCCCCGACGACCTGATCCGCGGCAGGTCCGTCGCACCGGCCAAGGCGACCCGCGACACCATCGTCGTCTACGGCGGGCAGGGCACCCTGGAAGGCAAGTTCGAGCTCGCCGACGGCAATCCCGACCGCCAGGGCTGGGTCGGCCAGGACTTCACCGTCGTGGACGAGATCTACTGGCACACCTCGACGTTCCACGCCGCGCACCTCGACCCCGATACGCCGGACAACCACGCCTGGTGGTGCGGGACCGTCTACGAACCCTGCGAACCGGACGACAACCCCGAGGGCTACGGCGACGGGTGGGAGCAGCTCCTCGCCTGGACCGGCCCGGTGACCGAGCCCTCGCAACCGGTCACGGTCCGGGTGACGGCCCGGGTCGCGATCGACACCGAGCCAGGGTACGACTACCTGTTCCTCGAGGTCGTGACCCCGGACGGCTCGCGGCCGATCCTGATCCTGGACTCGTACCACGAGCTGCTCATGGTCGACGAGACCTTCGTCGTCGCCCCGGCCGAGTTCAGCGATCCCGCCGGCGAGGTGACGCTCCGGTGGCGCGTCTCCACGGACGGCGGCTGGTCGGACGTCGACTGCCTCTTCCCCAGCGACTACGGCGCCGCCCAGATCGACAAGATCGTCGTCACCTTCGACCAGGGCGACGGCCCGGTGCAGATCGGCCCCGAGGAGACCGCCGAGCCGGGCGCGCCGTCGACCTGGCAAGCCGGCGTCCTGCCAGGGGTCGGCGACTACTCGCAGGTCTGGCCGGACCTCGAGGAGATCGACCCGTGCTCCGTCGAGCGGTCGCCCCATCTCGCGTTCATCGACGACGGCGTGGTCGTGCCCGGGACCGGCGGCTCGCCCTGCATCACCTGGTGCTACGGACCCGGCGGCTACGTCGTCAACTCCACGGGCGGCCTGCGCGGCGATGGCGCGATCCTCCACAACGTCGCCTGGTCGCCGCCGATCCCGCTTCCCGGCGATCCCTCGACCGGCGCCCTCCTGGAGTTCGATGTGTTCACGCACAACGGCACCGTGGTGGCCAACTCGGCCGACATCTTCTGGATCTGGTCCGTGCGCTCGACCGCGGACCCCACCGGCGCCACGGGCTGGTCGGCGCCTCGCGACCGCAACTTCGTGTACGAGGGCGGTCCCGGCTGGCTCCGCTGGCGCGAGGAGGTCGGCGACCTGCTCGAGCCCGGCGCGCGGTGGGTCCAGGTCGCCCTCGGCGTGCGCCAGTACTTTTTCATCTTCGGCAACGAGAGCACGCCCGCGCCGTACTTCGACAACGTCCGGCTGACGTTGCACGCGCCCGACGGTCCGCAGCTCGCGCAGTCGACGCGCTTCCTCGCCCAGGATGCGTTCCCCACGAGCGGCGCGCTCGACCCCGGCGATCTCGGCGCCGCGAGCGTGCGCTTCGACTGCGCCATCGACGTCGACGCGAGCGCGCCGGTCATCACGGCGGGCGACTCGCTCATCCTCTCGGTCCAGCGGTCCGCCCCCGACGCCGTGCTCGATCCGCCGCCTCAGATGCACTACCGGCTCTTCCCCAATCCCCTCTTCGACACCTACCGCAGCGCCGGCCAGCCGACCGAGGGCGTGGTCGCCGGCGATTCGGTCGGCACCTCGTCCCTCGGCACGACCTTCGCGTTCGACCTCCCGGACGAGGGGTTCGTGTTCCCCGGCGACGTCGTGCACTACTTCTTCACGGCGACCGAGCGCCGCGGCGCGGAGGTCACGAGCGCGATCATCCCCGCGGACACCGCCGGTTTCGGCCGCGTGCGCCCCTATGCCGCGCCGCTCGGGCCGGCCTACGACGTCCGGTACGTCTTCCGCGCGCTGCCCGGCTTGCGCTCGACCGATCCCGCGGACCGGCCGGCCGTCCTCTTCTGGGACCGCTCCGAATCCAGGCTCGAGCGCCAGGCGTGGCAGCTCAGCCTCGCCCAGATCGGCATGCAGGAGGGCGTGGACTACGACCTGTTCGCCACGCGCAACCCGAGCGGCATCGAGGCGAACGGCCTGGCCTACACGGGCACGATCGACCTGCTCGCCCCCTACGACCTGATCCTCTTCACGAACGGCAACCAGGTGGTCGCCTTCGGCGGGCCCTTCTACCAGTGGGGCGCTCCGAACCCCGCGCCGGACACGGGGCTGCTCGAGGCCTGGCTGAACCTGGGCGACCGGGCCCTCGCGTTCGCCGGCGACCGCCTCGTCGAGAGTCTGAGCGCGGCCGACAGCGACTTCCTGCAGACCTGGCTCGGCGCCCAGGACGCGCTGCCGAACCGCTTCCCCGATTACCTCGACGGCCAGCACTCGCCGCCGGTCGTCGCCCTGCCGGACGCGCCGTGGCCGCTGGGCGTCGACGGCTGGATCGCGTCGGGTTGCGCCGGCAATCGCGGCAACGCGGGCGCCCGGGTGCCCGCCGTGCTGCCCTACGGCCCGAACGCGGCGCGCCTGGCCGGCTACGCCACGCCCGATCACGATCCCGATCCGTATCCCTACGCGGCCGCGCTCGTCAACGTCGAGCCGACGTCCGGATCGCGGGTCGTGACCGTCGCCCACGCTCTGCTCCGCGTCGAGAGCGACCGCTACCATGGTGCGCCGGGCGCACCGCTGCCGGCGCGGGCCCTCCTGCTCGGCGGCATCCTCGCCGGGCTCGGCCAGGCAGGGTCCTCGCCACCCGTGGGCGCCCCCGACGCGCCCGCGGCCCTCGCCCTGGCGGCCAGACCGAACCCGTTCAACCCTGCGGTCATGATCACCTACGGCGTGCCGCGCGCCGATCAGGTCCGGCTCGTGATCCACGATCTGCGCGGCCGCCGCGTCCGCTGCCTGGTCGACGAGCGCCTCGCCGCCGGTCCCCATGCCGTCCGCTGGGACGGGCGGGACGACCAGGGGCGCCAGGCCGGGTCAGGCGTCTACTTCGCCGTCCTCGAATCCGGAAGGGAGACCCGCATCGCGAAGCTCACTCTCGTCAAGTGATCGCGGCCGGCGACGGATTTCCGGAACGCGCCCGGCGGCAGCCGGGTGCGATCCGGAAGGGCGTTCCGCCACTCACTTGACGAGGTTCATCTTCCGGGAGAGCGTCTGACCAGCCGCCACGAGCCGGTAGACGTAGAGCCCCGAGGCGGCCGCGCGGCCCTCATCGTCCCGCCCGTCCCAGCGGACGGAGTGGGGACCCGCCGCGAGGTCGCCGGTCACGAGCGTGCGCAGGCGCCGGCCAGAGAGGTCGTAGACCGCCAGCTCGACGGGTCCGCGCGCGGCGAGCGAGAAGCCGATCCGCGTGCCGGGGTTGAACGGGTTGGGCACGTTCTGGCCGAGCGCGAACGCCGCCGCAGGCGGCTGGTCGCCATCGACGCCGGCCACCGACCCGCCGCCGGCGCCGGCCGCGACGACGTTGGCCAGGAAATCGCCGACGTCGGCTCCATGGGCGATGGCGAAGCGAACCTGGATGGACGCGCCCGGATCCAGCTGGAAGGGACCGGCCGCCACGAGCGCCGAGAGGTCCGTCGGCTCGTTCGCAGTCGTCTGCTGGAGCATACCGTTGAGGAACTGGAACTTGTGGGCGTCCGCGACGTGGTTTGCGGGGAACACGTACGTCGGGTTGTCGATCAGGGTCAGGTTGCTCACGGGCGTGGCGCCAAGCAGCGCGAGGCCGAACACCGGGCCGTCGGGCATGCCGATCCAGACCGCGCGCGCGTCCTCGTCGACGCCGCCGACGTTGCCGAACACGTCCACCACGTCGAGGTCGACGAACAAGCCGGCGAAGTACTGGTTGAGGTAATCGCCGCCCGTGTTGCGAATCACGTATTCCAGGATGGCGACATCCGCGAGGGCCGGATCCGCGAAGACCCGGCTGATGAGCTCGACCTCGACCCCGCGAGGATCGGCGTGGCCGCTGTCGGTGAACGCCATCGCGAACACCTGCTCCGCCGGTCCGTCGGCGACCACGGCCACGTTCCCGTTCGGGGTGGTTCGCGGCACCCACTCGCTTGGATCAGCGCCATCGGCGGTCAGATCGTTGTTGCAGACGTAGGCGAAACTCCCGCCGCCCCACAGCGAGCTCACGAAGAGCGAGGACGGCTCGCCGACCACGCCCAGACCCTCGCCCTGGAGCCGGTCGCCCGAGAGATAGCCGAGGCTGCCGCGCGCGGTCGTCGTGAGGTAGACGTTCCCGAGCCCGTGGGTGCGGTACTCGGGTAGCCCGACGTGGGCGACCACGTCGAACATCCTCTCGAATCCCTCGGCGGTCGAGAGGGTCAGGTACATCACGAATCGGAAGCCCTGCGGCGCGAGCGGCGAGACCGCGAGCCGCAGCGGCGCGCCGGCGTTGCTGGCGGTGCCGCCGGCCGGGATGACCGGGTATTCCGCGACATCCAGCGCCACGGCGATGTGCGGATTGCTCTCGACCGTAAGACGCCCGATCACGCCCGTCGCCGCGATCTGACCGGAGTTCGCGACCTCGAAGACGAGGTCGACGATCTCTCCGGGATCCAGCACGCCGTCCCCCGCGGGGTCGGCGAGGCAGACGGCGCTGGAGAGGTCGGGGAGCTGGTCCGCGGGCACCGCGGCGACCGCCGCGTAGGCGTCGACCAGTCCGGCGCCGAAGACGTTGTCCTTGCCCGCCAGGCCCAGATCGACGGCCGAACGCTCGAGCGTGCTGTCGATCCCCGCCGGCGACAGCGTCGGATTCCGCTGCAACATGAGCGCCGCGACGCCGGCGACCTGCGGGCAGGACATCGAGGTGCCGCTCCAGGTCTCGCCGCTGTAGAGACCGCCCGGCAGGGTCGAGCAGACGCCCACCGCCGGCGCCACGAGGTCGGGTTTGATCAGACCCGGGCCGGGAATGTACGGCCAGTCGTACCACGGGTCGATCTGGTCCCAGGCGGCCGGTCCCTGGCTGCTCTGCGGAAAGACCTCGGCGGACTGGTAGCCGGTGCCGCCCACGGTGATCACGCCGCCGTGGCTGCTGTGAGGGACCGGCAGGGCGCTCCACGGCGCCGGGATCCGCGCCGTCATGCCCAGTTCGATCGGCGGATTGTACTCGTCGTGGTAGTTGCCGGCGCTGTTGAACAGCACGACGCCGGCTGCGCGCAGCGCGTCGGCATTGAAGCGATCGTTGCGCAGGTAGGCCGCGGGGATCTCGCCTTTCACGCCGAGGGACATCGTGATGATCCGGGCGCCGTTCTCCGCGCAGTACTGCTGCGCAGCCCAGATGCGCCCGAGGCTGCTCACGCCGGCGCTCGTGAAGACCTTGGCCGGCAGCAGCCGCGCGCCCGGCGCGACGCCGGTCTGGATGCCGCCCCGGCCATCGCCGACGACCAGGCCGGCGGTGTGGGTGCCGTGGCTGCCGTTGCTCGCGTCGTCGCCGGGGTCGGCGTCGCGGTCGCCGAAATCCCAGCCGCGGACATCGTCGATGAATCCGTTGAGATCGTCGTCGACACCATTGCCGGGGATCTCGGACGGGTTGGTCCAGACGCGCTCGCGCAGGTCAGGATGCGCGGCGTCGACTCCCGTGTCGATGTGGCCGATGATGATGCCTTCTCCGGTGATCCCCAGCTCGTTCCACACGCGGTCGGCCCGGATCGCCACGAGGTGCCAGGCCGGCGCCGACGGCGTCGCCTTCTGTCCCTCGGCGGGCGGCGCCGCACCGGCGAGCAGATCGAGTTCCTTGTCGTAGAAGAGGATGGCGCCATCGTCGCTCTTGTCGCCGGCGAGAGCGAGGATGATGTCGGCGTCGCCGCCGAAGGCGATCGCGTTCGAGAAATACAGCATCTCCGCGTACTCGAGGACGCCCGGATGATCCGGGTCGTCCAGGATCGTCCAGGAGTCGGCCTGCGCCTTCCTGATCTCCCGCTTCAGGGCGGCGATGGCGGAGTTGCGGCGCTTGGTCGGCGTGGCGCCGTCCAGCTGGATCTCGATCTCGTCGAGATCCACCTCGTCGGGGAACACCATCAGGACCGGGATGATCTCGCTCTTGACACGCTCGTCGAGAATCCGCTGCAGCTCGGGATCGATGCGCGCAGCCGAGGCCGAGCAGACCGCGCACCCGACCAGGACGCTGGCTAGGCCGACGATCAGGGTACTACGACCCATAGTGACTCCTCGTCCAGGCTCACTACACGGCACGCGAGCGCAGCGCCGTCGCCGGCCACAGGGCTCGGCACGGTCGTCGAGAAATCTTTACCGTCTGTAACGGTAGCAGATCGCTGGCGCGGCATCAAGTGGCGGGATCATTTTTGTGACTCGATGCCCGACTTTGATCTTAGGAACCTAGTCCGTCGCGAGGATCTCCCAGGTCGGGACGATCTGAGCGGTCCCGCGGATCATGGCTCCCACAGAGCAGTATTCGTCCAGGCTGAGGCGCATCGCCCGCTCCAGCTTGCGGGGATCGACAGCGCCGCGGACCGCCACGTGGAGCTCGATCCGGGTGTAGACCCGCGGGTGGGACTCGGCCCGCACCGCCTCCGCGGAAAGCTCGATCCCGGTGAATGGCTGCCGCATCTTGGCAAGCATGAGCGCAAGATCCACGCCGACGCAACCGATCAACGCGTGCAGGACGAGGTCCATCGGGGAGGGCGCGGTGCCCGCGCCACCGGCCGACGCCGGCGCGTCGGTGACCAGCGCGTGACCGCCGGGGGAAGTATGGACGAAGCGGACACCGTCGGTCCAGGTGGCTCGGCAACCGGGCATGGCAGCCTCCAGACGACTCAGCGCAAGGGACGGAACAGCGACTGGTCCTCGGCCGCGTCCAGCCGTTTCATCAGGGCGTTGATCTCGGCGCCGACCAGGAAGATGAAGCCGGTCAACCAGAAGTACGCGAGGAGGATCACGACGGCGGCCAGAGAGCCGTAGGTCGCGTTGTAGCTGCCGAAATTCTCCACGAACAGCCGGAATCCATAGGATGCGAGCAGCCAGAAGACCATGGCGGTGATGCTGCCCGGCAGGATGTGGATGAACCGCTGCCGGGCCTCCGGCGCGAAGAAGTAGAGGATGGTCACGGCGCCGAACGCGAGCAGGGCGGCGATCGGCAGACGCATCGTCGTCCAGAACGTGTTGGACTCGCTGGCGAGCTGCAGGTACTCGAACACACCCTGCGTGACCTGCCGCCCGAGCAGCGTGATCACCATCGCCAGCAGCAGGATCGCCGCGAGGACGAGCAGCAACGCGATCGACATGAGCTTCTGCACCAGCATGTTGCGTCTCGGGCGCAGGTTGTAGGCGCGGTTGATCGTCGTGATCATGGCGCCGATCGCCATGCTCGCGCCCCACAGCGAGATCGCCGCCGAGGCCAGCGTGACCTCGCGACTGCGGGTCGGCAGGATGCCCATGACCGTGTCGACGACGTAGTCGCCCGCGTCCCGCGGCATCTGCTCGCGGAATGCGTCGAAGAGCTGTGTCTGGAGATCCTGCCCGAGCGGCAACTGGCTGATGATCGACAACAGGAAGATCAGGAAGGGGACGAACGAGAGCATCATGTAGTAGGCGATCTGCGCCGCCATCCCCATGCAATCGTCGTAGGCGATCTCCCGCCGCAGCCGATCCAGGAAGGCGAGGGCGCGTTGCCAGTGCCGTTTGAACATAGGACCACCAGCATGCCCCGGCGCGCCGCCGATGGCAACCCTGCTTTGCGCACGGCGTACGCCGTGCCATGATTGGATCGCGCGCAACGCGCGAGCTCGACCCTCGAACCAGGAGCCGGACATGTCCCGTCGCCTCTTCCTGATCCCCGTCCTGATCCTCGTCGCGTGCTTCGCCAGCGGCCCGGCGCTGGCTGCCGACGCCCCTGCGGAAACGGTCGTCCCGGTGAATCAGGCCCTGCGCCTCGGCCCGGTGTCCCTGCCCTTGCCCGCGTTCCACGACGCGGCGCGCTTCGGCACGACGCTGGATCAGCTGCTGGAATCGCGGTCCCTCGACGTGGCGACCCTGCGGCCGGCGGCGGGCCTCACGGTGGCGCTCGGCCGCGGCGAGGCCGTTCGCTGGCGCCGCAGCGACGCTCCCCTCGTCTGCGATGGTTCGGCCGGATCGGCGCGCGAGGAGTGGTTCGCGTGCTACCTCCGCTGCGATCGCTGGCAGAAGGCCACGCTCACGATCGACGCGCCCGAGCCGGTCCTGCTGCAGGCCTGGCTCGATGGCGGGCCGGCCACCCTGAAAGAGGTCTTCGCCGATGGCGGCGCCAAGACGCGGCAGGCGGAGCTCAAGCTCGAGATCGGGACGCGGCTCCTGGTGATCCGCAGCGTCGCCCCCGCGGACCAGGCGACCGCCTGGACCCTGGCGCCCGGCCTGAAGCTCGCCGCCGGCTCGCCGGCGAGCGCCCTCGCGGTGACCTGCGAGAGCCGCCGGCCCGCCGACATCCGCCTCGTGCTCGACACGCCGCGGGTCCAGACCGCCACCATCTCGCCCGACGGCGCGCTGGCGGCGATCCAGCTCGCGGAGTTCCCGCCCGGGGGGAAACGTCAGACCTGGCTCGAGATCCGCCGGACCAAGGACGGTTCGCTCGTCGACACCTGGCGCGGCAGCGACGCCGGGTCCGTGCAGTGGGCGCCCGCTGGCCAGCGGCTGAGCTTCACGCTCGGCGAGGACAAGACGAGCGACCTCTGGCTGCGCGACCTCGAGACCGGCGAGGCCACGCGCCTGCTGCGCGGGATCGCGGACCTGCAGGGCTACCGGTGGGCGCCCGACGGCTCCTTCCTCGTCTACGAGGTCCGCGTCGAGGCCAAGCCGGACGAGCGCAAGATCAAGCGCGTCACGACGCTGGCCGACCGCCAGCCGGGGTGGCGCGACCGCAGCTACCTGGTGATGGCGTCGGTCCCCGCCGGGATCTCCCGCCGGCTCACCGCGGGACCGCTCAGCCCCGGGAGCTGGTCGATCAGCCCGGACAGCCGGCGCATCCTCTTCTTCCTCGGGGACGAGGACCTTGCCGGCGGCCGGCCCTACGCGACGAGCGAGTTGTGGGAACTCGACCTCGAGACCTGCCGCGCCGAGAAGGTCCTCGCCGATCGTTGGATCGGCAACGCCGCGTACGGCCCCGATCCCCACCGGCTGCTCCTGCAGGGCTCGCCGTCTGCCTTCGACGGCCTCGGCCGCGAGGTGCCCGCGGGCGTGCAGGTCAACGACTACGGCGGCCAGGTCTACCTCTGGGATCGGCGCCAGGGCCGCGCGACGCCGCTCGGCGGCGACCTGCGCCCGGACGTCGACTCCTGCTGGTGGTCCCTCGACGACGGACTCGTCTACGCCCTGTGCACGGACACGCAGTTCGCGAACGTCTGGCGTTGCGACCCCGCGCGGGGGGTGTGGGAGCCCGTCGAGACGGGGCTCGAGTCCACCAGCCAGTTCGACCTCGCTCGGCGCGGGCGCGCGGCCGTGGCCCGCGGCACCGGCGCCACGACGCCCAACCAGATCTTCGCGGTCGATCTGGAGCGCGGGATGGCGCGGCAGCTGCTCGCGCCCGGCGCCGACGCGTGGCGGGACGTTGCCTTCGGCGAGGTCGAGTTCTGGCAGGCGCCCCTGCCGGACGGCGAGCTGCTGGACGGCCGGATCTACTGGCCGCTGGACTACGACGAGTCCCGGACCTATCCGCTGATCGTCTACTACTACGGCGGCACCACGCCGGAGACCGTCGATTTCGGCGGCCGCTACCCCAAGAACGTCTGGGCCGGGCAGGGCTACATCGTCTACGTGCCCCAGCCGAGCGGCGCGATCGGCTACGGCCAGGAATTCGCGGCGCGCCACGTCAACGACTGGGGCGAGCGCACGGCCTGGGAAGTGATCGAGGCCACGAAGGCGTTCCTGGCCGCTCACCCCGGCGCGGAACCCGGGCGCGTGGGCTGCATCGGGGCGAGCTACGGCGGTTTCCTCACCGAGTACGTCATCACGCAGACCGATCTCTTCGCCGCGGCGGTGAGCCACGCCGGCATCTCGTCGATCGCCAGCTACTGGGGCGAGGGGCTATGGGGATACGTCTACGGCGCGCGGGCCCTCGCGAACGCGTTCCCGTGGTCCGACCGCGACGTCTACGTGGAGCACAGCGCGCTCTTCCACGCCGACAAGATCACGACACCCCTCCTGCTCCTGCACGGCGACGACGACACCAACGTGCCCGTCGGCGAGAGCGACCAGCTCTTCACGGCGCTCAAGCTGCTGGGCCGCGACGTCGAGTACGTGCAGATCCAGGGACAGAACCACCACATCCTGGACCACGACCAGCGCATCGTCTGGAACGACACGATCCTGGCGTTCTTCGCCCGGTGGTTGAAGGACCAGCCCCAGTGGTGGGAATCGCTGTATCCGGAGGACTGACCGGCGCGCCGGCGACTCCCCAGGGCGACGGCTCGCTCCGCGAGGAGCGAGCCGTCGCGGCTGGGTCCGGCTAGAACGACGCCCCGATGGCCACTCCGGCGCCGGCGGCGATGAGCGTCGTGAGCCAGCCGCCGCCGACCTTGACCTGCGGCGGCTTCTCGAGCAGGGCCACGTATTTCTCGTTGAGGGACGCGTACTCCGTGTAGCAGCTGTCGTAGACGGCCTGGTAGATGCCCTCCTTCTCGCGAACCAGCGTGATCACCGAGTCCTGCAGCGCGACGACCTGGACCTGGACCGCGTCGAGGTCGTGCAGGCGGTCGCGCTGGGCGCGGTAGGAATCGGCGTTCTGGGCGTCGAGAATGAACGTCTCGAAGAACCACAGCGGCGCGCCGAGATACTCGAGCGTGACGTCGTTCTCGCGGTCCGCGACCTCCGTGCGACGCCAGAGGTCGCCGCCGACCTCCGGGAACGTCTCCTCGAGGCGGGCGAGCAGTTCGGCCGGCGTGCGCAGGAGCCTGACCTCGAGTTGCGCCGCGGCGCGCGAGGACTCGAGCGCCGCGACCTCGTCGCGCAGCGCCTGGGCCTGGATCTGCAGCGTGTCGACCTTGACCTCGAGCAGGCGCTGCAGGGAATCGCGACGCGCGACCTCCATCTGCAGCATCTCGCGCTGGGCCTCCAGCCGGGCGGCGGCCAGCTTGGCGCGCAGGATCTCCTGGTGGTCGATGAACCGGGACGTCACGAACCCGATCCCCAGGCACACGAGCACGACGATCACGCCGACCACGAGGACTGGCTTCTTATCCACCCCGCACCTCCAGCTCGGTGTCCGTGACCCGGGCGAACCGCAACGCGCGCGCGAGGCGGCCGACGAGGTCGGCCCGCCCGCGCACGAACGTGTAGCGGACGCGGTGGCCGCCGGGCACGGCGTCGTGAAGGCGGATGTACGTGCTGCGGGCGTCGCGCTCGAGCTCCATGATCAGGCACTTGACGAGGCTGCCCGCCGCCGGCTTCAGCTTGTTCAGCTCCGTTACGTTGTCCGCGAAGAGCTGCGCGGTCTCGTCCAGCGGGGTGGGGCGATCGTCCGGTATTCCGGCCGCCACGGCCGCCACGGCCGGCGCGGCCGCGGGCGGCGCGCCGCCGCCGTTCACCGCGACGATCCCGATCTCGCGGGTGAGCCGTTCCCAGAGCTCGGGATCGGGCGCGGGATCGGTCTTGTCCGCGCGGACCATCGCGTGACCGATGACGCCGGTGAAGCGCTCGAGCTGTTCGCCGTGGAAGTCCAGCGGGCGGTCCGGGCGCCGGCGCGGAATGCCGAACCGGCCGAGCAGGTCGTCCACGAGCGCGACCAGGGAGTCGAGCTGGGCCTTCTCGTAGCGGTCGAAGTAGCGATAGCCGCGATAGGGATGGCCGTGATCGAAGGCATCGGCGCGGCTCTTCTCGCAGCGCGGCGAGATGCGTTCGAAACAGTAGAGCTTGCCGTCCCGCTCGATCAGACCGCCCTCGCTCGCGAGCTCGATGCCGATGAACCGGCGCTCGAAGGCGATCTTGCGGGCGGAGGACCACTTGAGGCCGAACTGCCAGGCCCAGGCCTCGGGGGGGAACACCTCGTGGATCCTGCCGTCGCGCTCGATGAGGTAGGCGGTGCCGATCTGCTCGCCGTCGCGCAGCCACCAGTCGAAGGTCGAGCGCGCGCTGCCGCCCACCGTGTGGTGGATGGCGATTCCGGTCTTCGGTCCGGAGGGTGGCAGGTACTGGTCGGGCGGTAGGCGAAGCGAGCGGTCGATGGAAAGAGGCATGCCGTTCTCCTTGCACACGGGGCGAGATAAAGGAGATAGAACTAATCTACTTTATCACGAAGTGCAGGAAACGGCTACCCGCTGCTCTCGCGCCAGAGCAACGCGGCCAGAGCCGAGCTTTCGGTGAATCGGCCGGCGCAGTCGGCCCGACCCGCAACCTACGACGACTTGCCCTTGTCCAGCTCGCGCTTGTAGGCGTCCTTGCCCTCGGCCACCGCGCTGCGCAGGGCGTCGATCTGGTCCTTCGCGCCGCCGGCGACGCCCGAGACAGTGTTGCGGGCCTTGTCCGCCAGGTTGCGCGCGCGCTCCTCGGCTTCGTCCGCCTTGAGGTCGACCCAGTCCTTCATGCGACCGGCCTGGCTGGCGGCGCCTTCGCGGATCTTGCGGCGCGTCTCGCTCCCCTTGTCCGGAGCCACGAGCAGGGCCACGACCCCGCCGGTGACCACGCCCAACAGGAACGCCAGCGCCGTGTTCGTCGCTTTGCTCATCGTGAGAACCTTCCTTGAAACTGGTGTCCCGGCGGCAGGATCGCTGGCGCGGCTGCCGCTGGCTCGCTAGGCGTCACGCTTCCGCAGCACGTTCCAGGCCGCCAGGCCGGTCTTCACGCCGACCAGCGCGGCTTCGACCTGGCGGATGTGTCCGCTGATGTCCCGGATCGCTTCGATCCCCGGCGACACCGCGCGCTGGCACGCCACCACGACCTCGTGGACCGTTCCGACGATCAGGTCCGCGCCGTCGGCGACGTTCTGCAACGAGCGCGACACGACCTGGAATTCCCCGAGTCCCGCCTCCGCGCGATCCAGGACCCGCTCGAGACGCGGGAACAATTCCGATCTCAGGGTGGCGGCGACACCTTCCACCGCGGCCGCCGTCCTGGTCAGCTGTCGGGCCAGCTTGACGAAGCAGATCGCGGCGATCACAATGGCGACAGTGACGATCAACAGCAGAATCGAGGCCACAGTTCCATTCATGTCCTGATACCGTTCCTGGCTGGGCTTGGCGGTCGATTGCGAGCATTATTCGCCTTTTACGGCGCAGAAGTCAACCCTCGGACCATGGAGTCTGGACCGGAAGGTAGACCTGTCGTGGGACCCGCAGTCATCGCCTTGGTCGTCCTCGCGCTGATATTCGTCGCGGTGCTGGCTTACCGGCACGACCGCAAGCGCCGCCGCCTGCTGAGCGCCTGGGCGCACGCCAGGGGATTCCGGCTCTACGAGACGAGCCAGCGCGGCTGGGACGAGCGGTACCCGGGGCTCTCGCTGTTCGGCCGGGGTCGCTCCCGGCATACCGCCCGCCACCTCGAGGGAGAGGTGGACGGCCGGCGTGTCCGCTGCCTGGACTATCGCTTCACGACCGGGTCGGGCAAGAACAGACGGAATCACCGGTTCGGCGTGGTGGTCCTGGACGCGGGCACGCCCGTCATCCCCCTGTGCATCCGGTCCGAGCACATCTTCGACAAGATGGGCGAATTCTTCGGCCACGACGACCTCGATTTCGAGTCGGCTGAATTCAGCCGGCGATTCCACGTGTCGTCGGCCGACCGCCGGTGGGCCTACGACGTCATCCACCAGCGGACGATGGACTACCTGCTCGGCGCGCCGCCGGGGACCGTCGAGTTCGGTTTCGCCGAGGTCGCGGTCTACCGCCGAGGCGCTCTGGCGGGGCACGACTGCCAGGACATGCTCCAGATGGCCCGCCGGATGCTCGATCTCGTGCCGCCGGACGTGCTGGCCCAGATCAAGGGAGAACCGCATTGACCCTCCTTCTCATCGCCGCCGGAGCCGTCGCGATCCTCGTCCTGTGGGCCGTCCTGACCTACAACGGCCTCGTGCGGGTCCGGCAGCACGTCCGGGAATCGTGGGCGGACATCGACACGGAGCTGAAACGTCGCTACGACCTCGTCCCGAACCTCGTCAAGACCGTTCAGGCATACGCGACGCACGAGCGGGAGCTGTTCCAGCGCGTCGGCGAGGCCCGGGCCCGGGCGGTTGCCTCGACGGGGAGTCCCGGCAGCCAGGCCGCGGACGAACGGCCGCTGGTCGAGGCCGTGCGCCAGCTCCTCGCCGTCGCCGAGGGCTATCCCGAGCTCAAGGCCAGCGAGAACTACCTGGCCCTGCAGCGCGAGCTCGCGGCGACGGAGGACCGCATCCAGCGTGCCCGCCGCTACTTCAACGCCAACGTCCGCGACCTCAACACGCGGGTGGAGATCTTCCCGTCGAATCTCATCGCGGGTCTGTTCGGGTTCGGGCGGGAGGACTTCTTCGAGGTCGATTCCTCCGTGATCCGGCAGGTCACGGACGTCACCTTCGGGGGTTGAGCCGACGCGATCGCCGGGGCAGCTCGCGACCTCGCAACCAGCTCGCCCCCGCGCGCTGATTCGGCAATCCAGTTCGGGACGGCCGTCACTGTGCGCCCTGTACGCCGCGGTCAGCGAAACAGCGTCATGATGCGGCTGAACGAGGCCGCCGCCGCCGGCACCGAGTCGTCGTAGTGGACCTTCAGCCGCCACTGGTTCAACGTGCCGACGAAGCCATTGGAATAGTCGCGGCAATCGAGGACCCAATCTCCCTCAGTGTATTCGCCGACGTACAGGTCGAGATCATCATGCGGCGTGAAATCGACCGGGAACCAGCCGATGATGTCGGTCTCCGGAATGCCGCCTTCCCCGATCCACGCGATCCCGAGGGTCGTGCCGGCAGGCGACGTCAGCCGGACGATCAGGTCGCTGGTCCAGTTCGCCATGGTGATGTCGAGGTAGACCTCGATGCCCTCGACCACGGAGCGGATCGGCACGTTGATCGTGTCGAGGAGCGCCGGACCCGAGCCGCCTCCGGCCGGGCCGTCGGGAATCACCTGGCCGACGATGCTCGTGTAGGTCGCGGAGGTGATGACCCGGAATCCATCCGTCCCGGCCGTTGCAGGACCGCCGGCAATGGCGAGGCCGGCGACAAGAAACGACAACGCAATCAGAGTTTTCATGGCAGACGTCCTTATGCTAGGCAGACCATCTTGACGTTGGACGCAGTATTTTTGCACCGGCAATCCACGTATTGATTATATATCATTCATTTGAAAATCTATATCTAATTGTCGATTGCGCGGCAAGATCCAAGTTCGCGTCTCGCAGCGAGCGCCCGCCTCGCTCACGGGCAGGTGACGCCGAGCACCGCGATGCAGATCACGATATCAGAGAGGTTCACGATGCCATCGTAGTTGAAGTCCGATCGGTAGTTGGGCGTCCCCATGTCCGCTGCGAAATTGGCGATGTCCGAGAGGTTGATGGCGCCGTCGCCATTGTTGTCGAAGCTGTTCATCAGGACGGGCAAGAGGCCCGGGATCGCCGCGAACTGCCCGTTCGCCTCCCGAACCCAGACCTGCGAGCCGGTCGCCTCGATTCCGCCGCCGTGGTAGGCCTGGGTGAACGTGGTCACGCCGGCGGCGTCCGTGTCGGCGTCGGCGCAGTTCGGCCCGTGGAACGGCGGCGGGTAGAAGGTGTCGGGACACCAGTTGATCCCCGGTTGCGCCTGGGCGATCCGCACGTCGCGGTTGGTCAACCCGGCGACGGGCTGGCTGTTGGCGTCGCGCACGATCACGGTGATGGACGCCTGGGTGATTGCTCCCCCCGGCCCCCGGCAGGCGCTCAGGGGCGTGCCGGCGCCGTTGGGCACCAAGTACATCGAGACGAGCGGGTGCGGGCTATTGAACTGGACCGTGCAGTTGGCCGCCACGGGCTGTGCCGGGGAGTCGATCGCGACGAGCAGCGCCGGCAGCACGGTCACCGAGATGGCGAGGCGGAACGACGATGACATGAGTGGACCTCCGCGGTCGGGATCGCGTGGATTGCGAGCGTTCGACTATATAAGAGATATTTAATCGCTTTTCAGATCCTACCGGCACGCTCCCGCTCCGTCAATAGGGATTGACCTCAACCCGCCGCCAGCTCGCCCGCTCTCCCTCCGGGCCGCACCGAACATGCCGAGGGCCGCCTCCCGCGCGGAAGGCGGCCCTGCGACTCGGATCAGGATGGAATCTAGCGGAAGAGCCCCTTGACGCCGCTCCAGGTCGCGGACTCGACCGCGATGACGTCGCCCAGGTCGACGAACGTGATGTTCTCCCACTCCGCCAGCAGGTAGGCATCATCGGCGCCCTGCTGCAGGAACAGCTGCACGTTGCCGCCCGCCGTCGCTTCGTCGAGGATGCCCCAGATGCCGTACGGCTCCTCCGGGTTGCCCATGTCGAACGGAAGGGGGCCGCTGGTGAAGCCGCCGTAGATGTACTCGATCGTCGCCGGATCCAGCTCGGTGAGGCCGTTCGGCTGGTAGACGATCTCCAGGTGAACCGTGGTGCCCTTGACGTAGGTGACGCCCTGGTTCGCCGTGAACGAGTAGAACGGCAGCCGGCCGCCGAAGCAGGCGACCTCGCCGTCGGTCGACCGCAGGTTGAAGACGCCGTCCACGAGCTGCGACCACCACGGGGAGATCCCGATGCCGAACTCGCCCTCGCCCGTGCCGCTGAGGGTCACATCGGCGCCGAACCGGAACCCGTTGTGATTGGCGAAGAGCTGCGCATTCGCCCCATCCTGCGAGAACCGCCAGGCGTGGCGATTGGCGAACCCGACGGTCCCGCAATTGCTCTTGACGTCCTCGAAGGCCACATAAGTCGGGTAGTTGTTGGTCTGGGTCAGGATGGAGAACGGACAGTCGTTGAAGACGCGGGGGAACATCGCGGCGCTGTTGGGAACGTCCGTCGCGAGCGCGGCGCCCGCGACGACGACCGCCAGCAGGGTGATGATGAGCGTTCTCTTCATGGATCAAGCCTCCTGTTGGTTGTTGCAGGCAAGTCGGACTTCAAGGCGTTGTGTTAGCATTCCTGCTCTTCGCTTTCACCTCCTCGCGCAACCACTCCATTTGGTCGCCTTCATCGCACGATAATACACCTTTTCAACTCCCGGTTTCCACCGGCTTCGACGCTGTAGAGATAGACGCCGCTCGGCAGGCCGCGCGCATCGATGCTGAACCGATTCAACCCCTGACCGGCGCCGGGCTGGCTGATCGTCTGCAGGCAACGTCCCCGCAGGTCGAAGAGCCGCAGCGTGGCCGGGCTCGCCTCTGCCAGGCGATACGCCACGGTGGTCGTCTCGCGGAACGGATTCGGCGCGTTCTGATCGACCACGAGGCGAGGATCGCCGGCGAATTCCCCGGGAACCCCGGTGACGGTCGCGAATCCGGCGCGCAGAAGACCAGTCTGCACGTACGGATTCGTCATGAAGCGATCCCATACGCGCTCGTTGAGGTAGTTCTCGATCATGATCACGATCGGACCCTCGTCGATGCCGATGTAGTCCTGCCCGAACCAGAAGCGCTCCGGATTGAAGGCGTCCTTGAATCCGTACTGGCCCCAGATCGCGCCGCCGTAGGTGTCGTACAGGTTGTGCAGCGTCGGGATGACGACCTCGGGCGCGAAGGGGATCGAGCTAGCGGGCGCGGTCGGCGTGATGGTGCCGTTGTCGTTCTGCGCCGGCGGCGCCCCGTGGGCCACGTAGCCGTCGGGGTCGTCCGAGGCCGTCAGACCCCAGGTTTCCGGACCGTAGTCCGCCCAGCCGAACGGATTGGCGATGCAGTACTCCCGCTGGGCGAGCGTCGCGCGGCGGGAGTTCTCGAAATAGGTGATCCCGCGCAGCTCCATGTACTCGTCCCAGATGTTGCGGAAGTCGACCCAGCAGTGAGAGTACTGGTGTCCGAAGAGCGGCGGGAAGATGACGTAGGTGTAGCCGTACTGGGTCTGCCACTGGTAACCCGTGGTCCAGTAGCCCCAGGTGAACTCCGGCACGGGATAGGTCGGCGACCCGAGCGCGAGCAGATAGAGGATCATCGCCTCGTTGTAGCCGAACCAGTAGCTGAAGCCGTTGAATCCCGTGCCCGGGAGCCAACCCATGCGGATGGCGCCGCCGCCGCTGCGCATGAAGTCCCAGTCGACGCGCAGGTACAGCGCGTCGGCCAGGTCGCGCAGCGCGACGTCGCCGGGATCCTCGGTGTCGAAGTACTGGCGCGCGTCGAGGATGCCCGCCATGAGCAGCGCCGTGTCGATCGTGGACAGCTCGCAACTCCAGGTGCGATAGCCGGTGTCGATGTCCAGGAAATGGTAGAACAGCCCGCGGTAGCCGTTCACGCCCGAGGCCGCGTCGCCTTGCGGACCGTTCCACAGGGTCTGCATCCCGAGCAGGATGCGGTCGCGGCCGACCTCGCGGCTCACCCACCCGTGGTCGATGCCGATGCAGATGGCCGTGATGCCGAAGCCCTGCGCGGCGATGCTGCACGGGGACCAGATCTGGCTGCGGTCGCGGATGAGCCCGTTCGTCGGATTGGCCTGCTCCCAGAAGTACTCGAACGCCGTGCGCTGCAGCGAGTCCAGGAGCGCCTCGGTGGTGAGCGACCGGCCGGCCAGTCCCGGATCGAGCCCGGCGGCGGCCGGGGTCGCGAGGCCGGTCGCGAGGCAGCTCAATCCGACGACGATGACGAGCCTGGAGATCCTGGCGATCGGATTCATGTCTTCGACCTTCTTGCGCGGAGGCCGCGGCCCCCGGTCACAGCCCCAGCACCAGCGTGATGCGGTGCGTGTCCTGCAGATGCTCGTGCGCCGCCCAGGCGTAGTTCAACTCGTAGCGGTTGTTCCCAAGATAACCCTTCACGCCGAAACCGGCCGTCGCGCCCAGCTCGCGATCCTCCTGGAAGAGCGTCTGGTAGCCGATCCGCAGCGCCAGCAGGTCCGCCCAGGTCCACTCGACGCCCAGATTGGCGGATTCGCTGTTGTCGTTGGGATGGAGGGCCTCGCCCAGGAACAAGAAGCGGCTCTTGTTGGACGCGACCAGCGGCGCGCTCAGGCCGAGACGGAAGACTCCGGGCAGCGGGAACTCGTCGGTGAACTGCTCGGCGGGCAGCGCGCCGTTGGTGCCGTGCTGGCCCGGGTCGGGATCGTACTGGATCGCCAGGTCGCCGCCCGTGTAGCGCGCGCGCGGGCCGATGTTCGCGAGCGAGAAGCCGAGGATCGCGCCGGCCTCGTTGAGCCGGTAGATCGTGCCCAGATTGAAGGTCACGAGGCGATTCGACGTGTGCCAGATGCGCTCGGTGGCGTAATTCACCTGGATGCCCGCGGCGAAGCGGCTCGTGATGCGCCGGCCGTAGCCGAGGCCGAGCGCCACGTTGGCGACGTCGTACCGCTCGCCGGTTCCGAGCGGCTGCTCGACGGTCCGGACGTCGATCTCGCCGGAGTTCAACGCCGTCACGCTGGCGAAGAGGTTGCTCGTGCCGCTCAGGGGCAGCGCGAAGGCCGCGTAGTCGTAGCTGATGTCGGCGAACCAGAAACTGTGCGTGTACTGGACCGTGGGGCGTTCGAGCAGGCCGGCGACGCCGATGTTGTAGTACACGGCCTCGATGCCGTCGGGGAGGGCGACGCCCGCGTTGCCGAGCGCCGCGCCGCGCGCGCCCGGTTCGATCCGCAGGAAGGCGCCGACCGTGGAGCCCACCTTGCTCTGGGCGTGGACCGGCGCGGCGGCCACGAAGAGGAGCAGGATCACGACCGCCGTGCCGAGCATCGTCCTCATGTCACGCCTCACCTCCGGCCCTACTTGATGATCGCGAACTTGCCGACGCTCTTGCCGAGCGAGCCGCCGTCCACGTGGAAGATGTACAGGCCAGGGGCCACGTCGAGGTTGTCCTTGGTCCGCAGGTCCCAGGCCACGAAACCGTCGTGCGAGCCGTCGTGCGACAGCGTCTGCACGAGCTCGCCGCGGATGTTGTAGATGCGGATCGAGCAGCGCGCCGGCAGGCCGCGGAATTCGAGCCGGCGCTCGCCGCGGCCGGAGACGGCGAAGCGCTCGGGTTCGAATTCGGCCGAGGCCACATAGGGATTCGGAACCACGTACGGCTCGAGCTTCGCGCCCGCCGCCGCCGCGTCCACGTACTCGCCGTGAGTGCCGAAGACGAAGCGGTCCTCAGCGCTGAGCGGCCGGACGAGCCGGAGATCGACGATGTCGCCCGCGCCCGGCGGTCGGGTCGGGGTCGGGCTGTCCTCGACGAGCGCGAAACGCCAGGTGAAATGGGGCACCGCTGGGAGGCTCGCCGGATAGGTCACCACGTCGATGATCTCGTCGACGTCGCTCAACGTGTTGTCCCCGTCGAACTCGCGGAAGTAGAAATCGAGGCGCCGATCGCCGTCGAGCGTGTGGGCGATCACCTCGAACTTGGCCGGTTTGGCCGCCCAGCCGTTGCCGCCGCGCTGCAGCGACGTGTCGACGACGACGTCGTGGAACACGAGCGAGAGGTTGTCGGGATAGCCCGGCCGCCGCTGGTTGTGGGGGAGGCCGCCGGCGCCGAAGAGATAGGTCGCGGTGATCTGCGCGTCCGTGGTGCTGCCCGCGCGCAGACCGATGGAATCGATCGCCACGGAGGCCGGACTCGCCACGATGGGCAACAGCCCCTGGCCGACCGGTCCGAGCCCGGCGCCCGCGAAGTCCACCCCGGATTCGAACAGGATCTCCTGCGTCGTCGTGTTCGTGAGCACGTAGCTCGCGGCGGGGAACGAATCGGGATGCGCCGCCGCGAAGGTGACCGCGAATTCCTCGCCGTCCGGCACGAGATTCGAGTTCACGACTTCGACCAGGACGCTGCCCTGGCCCTGCCCGGCGACCTGGCGCGCGGAATCCGCGCTCGCCGGCACGTAGCCGAGCACGCGGGGATTGGGCCTCACCGCCACCACGTTCGACGGCAGGACCAGCCCGCCGCGGGGCGTGCGGGAGGGCGCGATCGCGTTCTCCGACGGCGGGAAATCGAACTTGTCGGGCGACGAGCCGAAATCGTAGGCCGTCACCGCGTAGTAGTACTGCATGCCGTTGGTGACGCCGTAGTCGGTCCAGGTATGACGGATGCCGCTCTCGTTGCCGAGATACTCGGCGCGGCCGTCGACGACGTGCTCGGAGAACCCGGACCGCCCGTCGATCAGGTCGTAGGCGGTGATCCACTCGCCGTTCGTGAGCGAGATGATCGCGGCCGGGTCGTCGACGTCGCGGGTGTCGACGAAATCGGGGTCGGTGGACCGATAGATGCGATACCCCTCGAAATCCTGCTCGCTCGTGACCGGGTCGATGCTGCGTTCGGCGGCATCGTCCCACGACAGGCGCACGAAGCCGTCGCCAGTCTCGGCGGTCACCGTCGGCAGCTTCGGGGGCACCGCGAAGCGATAATTGGCGTTGTAGATCTTCTGGACGGTCTGCGTGTTGCGGGACAGCTCCTGCAGGTCGGCTCCGTAGGCGAGCGCGAGGCTGAATCGCTCGGTCTGCCCGGCGGCGAGCCGGAAGGGACCCGAGGCGAAGAGGAAGCCGATGTTGTAGTTCGAGGCGAGCGGGGGATCGAAACGATCCGCCGGAACGGGCGCCGTGAACTGCTCGTAGAGCCGGCGCGGCCATTCCTGGGCGTTCGTGAAGAACAGAACGCCGTCCACGTCCTGGTTCGGATTGCCCTGGCCCGGGCGGATCCGGTTGAGCTTGAAACCGGTCAGGCCGATCTGGTCCGATTCCTCGAGGTCGGTGCGGTCGAAGTTCGGTTCGCCCTCGCTGGGCATCCCATCCCCCTCGCCGGCGTCGGGCACCGCCGGCGGCTCCGCCCACACGCCGTCGGCGCCGACGTCGTGGTTCTCGGCGATCCAGTCCATGTCCTCGTCGCCCGTCCACCAGATTCCCGCGAGGTAGGCGGGGAGTTCCTCGAGCGGGCCGAAGTTGGCCTCGAAAGCCCCGCGATCGTAGTTGACGTCGACGTACGCGGCGATCTGGGCCTGGCCGATCACGGGTCCGCCCGGGCCGCCGTCGCGGCGCTCGTCGGTGACGCCGTCGAGGTCGTTGTCGAGGCCGTCCGTCGGGTTGCCGGGCGTTTCCATGTACGCGTAGCCGAGATAGCCGGTGCGCGCGCAGGAGCTGTTGAGGCTGCGGCCGTGTCCGCTGCGGTCCCACGTGTAGACCAGGTTGATCCGCTGGCCCTCGAACTCGTCCTCGTAGAAGGCGTTGTCGTCGTCGGACTCGGGGATGTTGTCGCACGAGATCGCCGACCCGCCCACGCCGGAATCCATGTAGAGGCCGAAGATGATGTTGTCGTCGAAGTCGGTCGTGCCCTCGTTGGTGATGTCGTAGTGCCAGAAGATGACGTTGCGCGCCTGCGGATTCGCCCACTGGAAGCCGCGGACCTCGACGCGCAGGCCGAGACCGCGCCGGGTCGAGTCGCGGCTGTCGGGGTAGAAGTCGAACGCGTCGTAGTACTCGTCGTCCATCACGGTGTAGCTTTCCTGGTCGGCGACGATCTGCTTCCCGAAATAGCCGTTCCAGTCGCCGGGCCAGCCGGGATCGTCGGGATCGTCGAGCTGGTCCGGCCACGCGTCGGGCCAGGTGCGCGGGTCGCTGCTGATCGCCGGCGACCGGCCGGGGTTCAGGTCCTCCCGCTCCTGGAAGTATCCCGGCCGCGGCTCGAAGCGCATGTCGCGGTTGCGGAAGGGCGACGTGCCCTGCCGCTCGCGGAAGCCCGTCTCCATGATGTACACGGAATCGCCGCCGGCCTGCGCGATCCTGGCGAGCACGAACGGCGTGATGCCGTCGCTGTAGTTCAGGCCGGTGCCCTTCGGCACCTCGACCGAGTGGAAGACGCTCAGGTCGACGTTGATCGGGTCGGCCGGATAGTCGCCGACCATGCCGTAGCTCCAGAACTTCGTGCGGATGTTGTTGGCGTCGTGCTGGCCCTCGCGCTCGTAGAGGTGGTGACCCCGCTGGTCGACCGGCACCGGCGTCGGCACGTCCGCGAACAGGCCCGCTGCCGAGAGCAGCGCGCCGGCGGCGATCACGGTCGCGAGCGTACGTCGAGTCATCGCCTCAGCTCACCTCCAGCCCATGCGCAGACCGAGTTCGACTCGGCGCGGCGGGTAGAACCACAGCGGATCCTCGAGCGAGTTGCGGTCGGTCGAGGGGAATCGCGAGTAATACGGGCTGCCGGTGCTCGCGAACACCGAGCCGTTGTTGTAGCGCGCGTCGAAGAGGTTGAAGACGCGCAGGAAGACGCCCGCCGACAGGTCCGGCGACACGGCGAACGCCAGGGTCTTCTCGGCGCGCAGGTCGACCAGGAACGCGGTCGGCTTGCGGCCGGAGTTTGCCTCGAGCCCGAAACCAAACCCGGATTCGATCTGCGGCGTGTACGGCTGGCCGCTGCCGATCCTCAGGACGGTGCTCACCGTGTAGTCGCCGGGCTGGGTCAGGGCGGCCGTGAGGTTCACGGTGTGCCGCTGGTCCCAGTTGAACGGCAGCAGCCGCGGGCGCGGATCCTCGCCGTTGGCGGCGCGGGTCGCGGTCTCGTGCGGATCGCTGGCATTGCCGAGCGCCTGCAGCAACGTGTAGTCCATCGCGAGGGAGACCGGGCCGAGCCGCCGGTGGTCGATCGCGAAGGTGATGCCGAAGACATTGCCGAAGTCGACGTTCGTCAGCCGCGCGTACTGCGCGCCGGTGTAGGTGTCGATGAACTCGACGCCGATCAGGTCGCGGATGTCCTTGTAGAAGATCGTCAGGTCGAAGCCGAGATCGGGCGTGAGGATCTGCTTGTAGCCGATCTCGTACTGGATCGTGCGCTCGGGTTTGATGTCGGGATTGCCGAGCACGCCGTAGTCGACCGTGCCCGCCTGCAGGTTGCGCAGGATATCGTAATTCGAGTTCTCGAAGATCGTGCCGATCGACGGCGACTGGTAGAAGTGGCCGTAGGCGAAGTGGATCGCGGCCTTGTCTTCGATGGGATAGGCGACGCCGAGTCGCGGCGAGACGGCCGACTTCACCGAGGTCTCCCGAGGCACGGACTCCGGAGCGCCGGGAATCGCGTTGGCCGGGTTCGCGAGGTCGCTGGGCACGGTCGCCCGCGCGTCGAAGTAGTCCAGGCGCAACCCGGCGCGGACGGTCAGGTGCTCCTGCTCGAGCTGGTCCTGGAAGAACGCCGCCCCGCTGACCGGGTAGTTCGTCTGGACGCCGGGAAAATCCGGCGGCTCGTTCTCGTGGCGCACGATCTGCTCGACGCCCTGCTCCGTGGCGAAACGAAGCGTGACGGGCGAGCCGAACTGCACCTTGGGGGCGGTGAACTCGAAGCCGGCCTTGATCCGGTTCTCCGGGTCGACCTGGCTCGTGAGCGCGCCCTTGACCACGACGCTGTTGGTGCGCTGGACGTACTGGTTGAACTGGGCGCCCTGGACGATGGCGCCGTTGTTGAAGTTGTCGCTGCCTTCGGGGCTGCCGGCGGCATCGTAGGCCGGGCTGTAGGCGTCCCAGATGCGGTCCCGGTAGTCGAAGTAGTTCTGGCGCACGCTCGTCTCGAGGAAGGTCGCGGCGCCGAAGGTGTGCGTCCAGTCGACGCCGTGCACGATCCCGTACGACCGCTGCAACGAGAGGCCGTCCGGGTTGAGCCGGTAATCCCAGCTCGCGCGGCGGCCGTTCTGCTGGTTGAAGATGACCTGGTAGCTGAGCTTGTCGTTCCCGAGCGAGCGGTTGGTGACCTGGGCCGCGCCGGACCACTCCCCCGAGTAGCCGAGGGGAACTTCGGAGCCGTCGCCGGTGCCGTCGTAGACGTTCGTCTCGAAATTCGCGCGGTCCGACGTGCGGAACGTCTTCGTGCCGTAGATGAAGTCCTCCCAGTCGTAGCGCCGCAGACTGAGCAGGAATGTCGTGTCGCGTCCGACGAGCGGACCGCTGAGCGTGGCCTGGATGCTCGTGGTCCCGAGGGGGCGGAACTCGTCGCTCGTACGCCGCTCCTCCTCGCGGCCGGGGAAGTAGAAGCCGCCGGCGTAGGCCTCGCCGGTCACCTCGAAGGTCTCGCCGCCCTCCTTGAGCACCGCGTTGACGACGCCGCTCATCGCCTGGCCGTACTCCGCGTCGAAGGTCCCGCTGATGACCTGCACTTCCTGGAGCAGCGAGCGATCGAGCGTGAGGGTCGAGGAGTTGTCGAAGGCGTTGTTGACGCTCACGCCGTCGACCTGATACTGGACCTCGCCCTCGCGGCCACCGCGGAAGTGGTTGTCCACGACGCCGGCCTGCAGGTTCACGATGTCGTCGAGGGTCTGCACCGGCAGCTCCTCGATCTGCTCCGTGGTCAGGTTGGCCTGGGAGCTGGTGAGGCCCAGCTCGACGGGCGGCCGTTCCGCCACGATCACCACTTCCTCGGCCTGCAGCGTGGTACCGCCGAGCCGGATGTCCAGGCGGGCGGTCTGGTCCGCCGAGACGATCACCCCGGTCATGGAGACCGGGTTGAAGCCGAGGCGGCTCGCCTTCACCTCGTAGGTGCCGGCCGGCACGTTGAGGATCGCGAACTTGCCGTCGGCGTCGGTGTACGCGCCGAGGCGCGTCCCCACCACGACGATGGTCGCGGCCACCACGGGTGCCCCATCGGCGTCGACGACGCGCCCGCTGAGCGTGCCGGTGGTCCCGGCCCAGGCTGCCGGCGGCGCGATCGCCATCCCCGCGAGAATCGCGAGCGCGCCGCCCGTCACGACTCGGCCCACACCCCTCACGTGCCTGCCCTCCGCTCTACTTCAGCAGGACGGTCTTGCCCTGCAGGGTCGTGCGCGGCGCGCCCGTGGCGGGATCGACGAGCCGCAGCCGGTAAAGGTACACGCCGGCCTCGGCCCGGCGACCGGTGAAGAGCGGGACCTCGCCGACCTGCTGCACGCCGAGCTGGCGGCGCTCGACGAGGCGGCCGCGCAGGTCGTAGACCTCGAGGGTCACCGAGTTCTGGTGCGGCAGGGCGAACGAGATCCGCGGATCGCGCGAGGGGTTGGCGACGTTGAACACCTGCGCGTACGCCGGCGCCGCGAACGGGTCGTCACCGACGCCGATCGGATTCGGCGCCAGATAGGCCCACGGCGCGCAGCACGTGAATTCCCGCTCCCGGTACCACCAGGTGCGCGTGCCGTAGCTGTCGATGATCGGCAGGTAGGAGTCGCCGTCGTACAGCGTCACGCCGAAGTGCAGGGTGCGGTCGCCGAGATCGGCGGGGTACGACAGCGCAGTGAGGTCGATCGCCAGCTCGGCCGTGTAGCCGGTGTCCGTGTCCAGACCGAGCGTGTCGACGGTCGTGCCAGCCATCAGGTTAAGCGCGACCTCGGCCGTGCCCGCGAGGACCATCGTGAGCAGGTAGTCCTGCGCCGAGGCTTCGCCGTCCGCGCCCACCTGGAACGCCAGTCGGCGTTGCAGAAGGTTGTTGTCGGTGTGCCGCAGCACCTGGTCCTCGATCGAGACCACGAACCCGTCCCAGCGGTCGGGCACGGTGTGGTACTGGACGACCTCATCGCGCACCTCGAAACCGAAGTACAGCGTCGTGCCGTTGTAGAAGACCTTGACCGTCCCGTCGGCCGGGTCGGAGACGAACGCCTGGTCGCCGTGCACGGGCGGCTGGTACTGGCCGGCCCGGTAGGGGCCCACGCCGTCGTAGGTCGCGCGCAGCGCGTCGTCGTCCCAGCGCAGGTCGAAGGTGTAGACGCCCGGGTCGTTCCAGAGCGGCTCGGTCAGGGCGCCGTCGATCACCGGCGCCGCCGCCAGCGGCCGGATCTCGAGTTCGGGGTCGATCGCCGGCACCGGACCGGACGTCGTCGTCACGTCGGGTCGCGCGTGGATGCGGACCTCGTTGTACCAGCCGGTGTTGCCCCAGGGATCCTGCCACCAGACGCGGTTGGAGGAGAACAGACCGACGGCCGGCGGCCAGAAGTAGTCGGTGTCGTAGATCGAGACGTTCCACTCGATGACGTCGCCCTCGGGACGAGTGATGTCGTAGCCCATCACGGCGAGGTCGAACCGCATCTCGACCGTGTAGCCGGTATCCAGGGTCGCGTCATTGTTCGACAGGCCGTGAACGACGGTGACCGCGTCCCAGGCGGCGATCTGCTCGGGCGTGCGCGGGACCGACGGGTCGTTGTTCGACCAGTAGCCGCGGAAATCCGGCAGCTGCCCGGCAGGCTGGGGGTCGTTCAGGTCGGGATACCACCACGAGTAGAAGTACTCTGCGGGCGCCTTGGGGAAGCCCTCCGCCGCGTGATTCTTGAGGTCCATCAGGAGTCCGTCGAAGCGGGTCCACTCACGGCTGCCGCCCACCGAGATGTCGGGGATCTCGGCGCCCAGATAGAGCTGGTCGCCGCGCACCAGGAACTTGAGCGTGGCCTCGGTCGGGTCGGAGGCGTCCCAGCCCGTCTCGGCTTTCCAGCCGCTGCCGGGATCGCCGGCGTTCTCGCCGTAGACGACGACCTTGGTCTCGGCGGCCGCCCACGCCGCCTCGTCGAGCACGCCGTCGAGCACGATCGGGTTGGGCGAGACCCGCGCCCAGATGACGTCCTCGCGCGGTGCCTGCGCCGCGGCCGGCAGAGCCAGCCCGAGCAGGACGGCGAGGAGCACGAGCAGGGATGTTCTGGTCATCTTCGCTACCTCCTCAACAGGGGCGACTGCGCGACCGCCGCACGGCGCGGCGTCCCGCAGGATTCACGAACTGTCAGCACCGCCGGAAGCGTTTCGCGCACGGCCGGAGATCCGGCGTCGCCTTCCACGGCGGCGAGCATCAGCGCGACCGCTCGACGGCCGAGCCCGTAGGCGTCGATCGTGACCGTGGTCAGCGGAGGGTTCAGGTAGCGGGCGATCGTCAGGTCGTCGAAACCGACGACCGCGACGTCCTCGGGGACCCGCACCCCGCATTCCCGCGCCGCGCCGAGCAGACCGATCGCCATGCTGTCGTTCGCCGCGAAGACGGCCGTCGGTCGCGGAGTCCGCCCGAGGAGCTGGAGCCCCGCGGCGTGGCCGGCGGTCTCGCGGAAATCGCCCGGCTCGATCACGGCCCGCGCCGGATCCAGTCCGAATCCGGCGAGCGCCGCCTGGTAACCACGCCGGCGCCCGTCCGCGTCGGAGTTGCCCGCGGGTCCGGCGATCATCGCGATCTCGCGGTGGCCGAGCCCCAGGAGGTGCTCGGTCGCCGCCTTGGCTCCGGCGAAGTTGTCGACCGAGACCGCGCCGCAATCGGCGGCCAGGAAGCCGGGATTCAGCAGGACCACCGGCAACCGCTTGCGAATCCGTTCCACCGTCTCGACCGACGCCCCGTCTGGCGTCATCATCATGAGTCCGTCGACGCGCCCGAGCATCGCCCGCGCGGCGTTCAGGACGTCCTCGTTGCTCGCATGCGAGCTGGACAGGAGGATCTGGTAGCCGGACTGGCGCGCCCGGTGGTCGATGCCGCGGATGATCTCGGAGTAGAATTCGCCGAAGAGGTCGGGCAGCAGGACCCCGAAGGCATTGCTGTGGCTCGTGGTGAGGCTCTTGGCGGCCTCGTTCGGCCAGTAGTCGCACGCGACGGCGGCTTGCATCACGCGGAGCGCCGTCTCATCGTTGACCAGATCCTGGTTGTTGAAGACTCGCGAGACGGTCGCGATCGAGACGCCGGCTGCGCGAGCAACATCGCGGATTGTCGCCACGTTCGCCTCCCGTCTGGGTCTCGCGGGTTCGCCGGGGTCGCCGGGGTCGCCGCTGCACGGCGATGTAAACGGTTTCATAAAATTGAGAATCTGTCAACGGTAATTTGACAAATCGGGCGGTCACGGCTAGAAAGACCGCGGACAGCGCAACCAGGCGAGGAACGTCCGATGACCCAGCCTCCCGACCGGTCCGCACGCGCAAGCGACCTGGCCGCACGCCGTCCGGGCCCCGCGGCCGCCGGCCGCGGCTCTGGCGCGTCGCGGTTCGGCGACCACGCCCTCTGCGGGGACGAGGGCCTGGCGATCCTGATCCGCGACCTCACGAGCGGGGACTACTGGGTCGCGGGCGGCGGGAGCGAGCGCACCGGCGGCGCGGCGACCTACCGCGACGAACGGGCCGGCATCCGCGCGACGCTCGACGTGAGCGGCGCCGCGGACGCGGCATCCACGCTCTTCCAACTCGCCCTCGTGAACCTCGGCGCCGAGACCCGGCACGTCGACGTGACCACCTTTGCCGAGGTCGTCCTGCTCGACCCGCGCGCTCACGCGGCGCATCCGGCGTTCGCCAAGCTCTTCCTGCAGACCGAATTCGTGGACGGCGCCGCGGCCATCCTGGTCCGCCGGCGACCGCGGGAGCCGGGCGAGCGACATCCCTGGCTCGTGCACGCGAGCCTGGACGGCGGCCCTGTCGAGTTCGAGACCGACCGCGCGCGCTTCCTGGGGCGGGGCCGCCACCCGGGACGTCCGGCGGCGATGGTCACCCGCGCGCCGCTCTCGGGAACCTGCGGGAACGTCCTGGATCCGTGCCTCGCCCTGCGGCGGACGGTGACGCTGGCGCCCGGCGAGCCCGTCACCCTCGGCTTCCTGCTCGGCGCAGCGGCGGATCTCGCCGGCGCGCTGGCGATGGCGCGGCGCGGTAAGGGCCGCGCCGTCGCGGTCGAGCCGCCGGCCGAATCCGGCCCGGCCGTGACGCCCGAGGCGCCCAACGGCTTCGGCCGGTTCGACCCGGACGGCCGCGAGTACGTGATCCAGGTACGCCGGCGGGCCGACGGCAGCCTCGTGGTGCCCCCGCGCCCCTGGGTCAACGTGATCGCCGGCGAGTCGTTCGGCTGCCTCGTGAGCGAGACCGGAGCAGGCACGACCTGGGGCGGCAACAGCCGCGAGCAACGCCTGACGCCGTGGTTCAACGATCCGGTGCTCGACCCTCACGGCGACGCGGTCTACTTGCGCGACGAGGACCAGGGCGCGTTCTGGTCCTGCTGGCCCGGCCCGTCGCCGGCGCCGGCCGACTACGAGGTGCGCCATGGTTTCGGCTACTCCGGCTGCCGCGTCGCTCACGGCGGGATCGAGACCGATACCCTCGTGTTCGTCGCGCGGCGGGACCCCGTACGCGTGACGCGGGTCCGCGTGCGGAACGCCGGCGCGGCGACCCGTCGCCTCTCGCTGTGGGGCCACGCCCGGCTCGTGCTCGGGACCACGGTCGAGGACAGCGCGCCGGCCGTGACGGCATCGTACGATCCCGAGTCGGGCGCCCTCCTCGCTCGCAACGGCAAGGCCGGCCCCTGGACCGGGCACGCCGCATTCGGCGCCCTCGTGAGCGCCGAACCTGGCCTGACGATCGCGCACGACACGAGCCGCGCCGCGTTCCTCGGGCCCGCGCTCGACCTCGCCACGCCCGCCTTCGCCGTGCCGTCCGGCGACCCGACCGCCACGACGGGTCTCGACGCCGCGTTCACCCATCGCGCGGCGTTCACCCTCGCGCCCGGCGAGACGCGCGAGGTCGCGATCCTGCTCGGCCAGGCGTCGAGCGCCGGCGGCGCGCGCGAGCTCGTCGCGCGGTTCGCGCAACCCGGTGCCGGCGAGGCCGCCTGCGCCGAGAGCCGCGACTTCTGGCGCGACGGCCTCGCCGGCCTGCGCGTCGAGACCCCGGCTCCGGCGATCGACCTGATGGTCAACGGCTGGCTCGGCTACCAGACGCTGAGCTGCCGGCTGCGGGGGCGCACCGCCCTCTACCAGTCAGGCGGCGCGTTCGGCTTCCGCGACCAGCTCCAGGACGCGCTGGCTCTCCTGCCGCTCTGGCCCGACCTCGCGCGCGCGCAGATCCTCCTGCACGCCGCGCACCAGTTCGTCGAGGGCGACGTGCTGCACTGGTGGCATCCGCCCCTGGATCGCGGCATCCGCACGCGCTTCGCCGACGATCTGCTCTGGCTGCCCTACCTCGCGGCGCAGTACGTCGCCGCGACGGGCGATGCCGCCGTCCTCGCCGAGATCGCGCCCTATCTGGCGGCGCGCTCGCTCGCGCCGGGCGAGGACGAGGCGTTCCTCGCTCCCGAACCGGCCGGCGAGTCTGGCGACATCTACGACCATTGCTGCCGCTCGCTCGACCGGTCGCTCGCGGTCGGCGCACACGGCCTGCCGCTCTTCGGCACCGGCGACTGGAACGACGGCATGAACCGCGTCGGCCGCAAGGGGCGCGGCGAGAGCGTTTGGATGGGGTTCTTCCTCGTCGCGACGATCGATGCGTTCGCGCCGCTCGTGGAGGCGCGCGGCGATCTGGAGCGGCTGGACCGCTATCGCCGGCACCGGCAGGCGCTCGCGGCGGCGCTGAACGACGTCGGCTGGGACGGCGGCTGGTACCGGCGCGGCTACTACGACGACGGCGCGCCGCTCGGGACCGCCACCGACCCGGAGTGCCGCATCGACGCGCTCGTTCAGGCGTGGTCGGTGCTGAGCGGGGTCGCGCCGCGCGAGCGGGCCGCGCAGGCTCTCGACGCGGTCGAGACGCACCTCGTCGACCGCGAGGCCGGCTTGATCCGCCTCCTGACTCCGCCCTTCGTCGACACGCCCCGCGACCCCGGCTACATCAAGGGTTACGTGGCCGGCGTGCGCGAGAACGGCGGCCAGTACACGCACGCGGCGCTCTGGGTCGTGCGAGCGATGGCCGAGGCCGGCCGGCGCGATCGCGCGGCAGCGCTGCTCGAGATGCTGAGCCCCGTCTCCCACGCGGACACCCCCGCGCGGGTCGCGCGCTACCAGATCGAGCCCTATGTCGTCGCGGCGGACGTCTACGGCGCCAGTCCGCACGTGGGCCGCGGCGGATGGTCCTGGTACACCGGATCGTCGGGGTGGATGCTCCGCGTGGCTCTGGAGTCCGTGCTCGGCCTGCGGCTCGAAGGCGGCCAGACGCTGGTCGTCAAGCCGTGCATCCCCGACGGCTGGGAACGCTACGGCGTGCGCTGGCGGCTGCCCGGCTCGGAATCCGTCTACGACATCCAGGTCGTGAATCCGGACGGCTGCGCCGCCGTCGTGGTCGCCGCGAACCTGGACGGCAAGGCCCTCGCCGTCGCGGATGGCGTCTGCCGGATCCCGCTGCGCCGGGACAGCGAGGTCCACCGCGTGAAGATCGTCCTGGGCGCTGCGCCGGAAGGTCCGCCGTGAGCGCATTCCCCCCCGGCTTCCTCTGGGGCGCCGCCACCTCCGCCTATCAGATCGAGGGCTCGCCACTCGCCGACGGTGCCGGGCCAAGCAACTGGCACGTCTTCTCGCACACGCCCGGCAAGACCGCGCGCGGCGAGACGGGCGACCTGGCCTGCGACCACTACCGCCGCTTTGGCGAGGACGTCCGGCTCATGCAGGAGCTGGGCCTCGGGGCCTATCGCTTCAGCCTGGCGTGGAGCCGCGTGCTGCCCGACGGCACCGGCCGGGTCAACGAGCGCGGGCTCGACTTCTACGACCGCCTCGTCGACCAGCTGCTCGCCGCGCGGATCACGCCGTTCGCGACGCTCTTCCACTGGGACTGGCCCGCGGCGCTGGACGAGCGCGGCGGCTGGGTCCATCCCGACAGCGCGCACTGGTTCGCGGACTACGCGCAGGTCGTCTGGCGGCGGCTCGGCGATCGCGTCGCGCACTGGACGACCCTGAACGAGCCGTGGGTCGTGATGGACGCCGGCTACGTGCACGGCGTCCACGCGCCGGGCCACGCGAGCCTCGCCGAGGCGCCGCGCGTCGCGCACAATCTGCTGCGCGCCCACGGGACCGCCGTGCAGGCGTACCGCGCGCTCCCGGCCGCGTTGCGCGCCGGCGGCGCCGGCCAGATCGGCATCGTGGTGAACCTCGAGCCGAAGGACGCTGCGAGCGAGGCCGCGGCCGACCTGGCGGCCGCGCGGCGGGCCGACGCCTACATGAACCGCTACTTCCTCGACGCGCTGTGTCTCGGGCGGTATCCGGACGAGCTGGCGGAGATCTTCGGCGCCCACTGGCCGCAGTACCGCGCCGGCGATCCGGCGGCGGAGTTCGCGCTCATCGGCGAGCCGATCGACTTCCTCGGCATCAACTACTACATGCGGTCGGTGAACCGGCACGATCCGTCGGTCCCGCCGGTGTTCGCGGCGCCCGTGAAGCAAGCCGGCGCGGACTACACGGACCTGGGCTGGGAAGTGCATCCGGAGAGCCTGCGGCGGGTGCTGGCCTGGGTGACGGAGCGCTACGGGAAGCGCCCGCTCTATGTCACCGAGAACGGCGCGGCCTACCTGGATCCGGCGCCGGTCGCAGCCGGCCGCGGTCCGGCGCGCGTCGCCGACCCGCGGCGCGTCGCGTACCTGCGGTCGCACCTGGCCGCCATGCGCGACGCGATGCGGCAGGGCGCGGACGTGCGGGGCTACTTCGTGTGGTCACTGCTCGACAACTACGAGTGGGCGTGCGGCTACGCGATGACGCTGGGGATCGTGGCGGTCGACCGGGCGACCCAGGCGCGCGTCGTCAAGGACAGCGGGTGGTTCTACCGCAACGTGATCGCGAGGGGCGGGGTCTAGGCCGATCCGCCGCGCCGGTCACCGCGGGCACACCTCACCACCACCGCCTCGCGCATGTCCACGCCTCCCTTCGCCGTCAGGCGCAAGACGGATCGGCTGGAGTCCATGGGGAATGACCGCCGGCAGGGGTAGAGTGCTCGACGGCGCGCAATCGAGGTGGTAGTATCAAGATCGATCTGGTCCGGTGCGCGATCTGGGGGACGTATCATCGAGCAATACAGCTGATCGGGCGACTTGTCCAACGGGCACGACCGACTCGGTGATTGTTCGGTGAGGCGCACGTGCGGTCTCGACGATTGGAGGGGGAAATTACCATGGCAACATTGAGAATTAGACGCGCTTGCGGCGACGGCGGCAAGCACGGGCGCGTCGTCGCGGTGATGGCATTCGCGACGTGCACCCTGTCCTACGCAACTCTGGGCGGAATAGCCCGCGCCGAGTGCATCGATTGCGGCTCCTACCTGCACTGGGTGGGCGGCGTGGACACGCCGGGCTATGCACACGGCGTTTCCATCTCCGGAAGCTATGCCTACGTGGTGGACCTGGACGCTGGCCTCCAGGTGATCGACATCACGGATCCGGCGAGCCCGCAGCTGGTAGGCGGCGTGGGCACGTCGGACTGGGCTTACAGCATCGCCGTCTCCGGGAGCCACGCCTACGTGGCGGCCCGGGAAGCTGGCCTGCAGGTGATCGACATCACGGACCCGGTGAGCCCGCAGTTGGTGGGCGGCGTGGACACGCCTGACGCTGCTTGGGGCGTCGCCATCTCCGGGAGCCACGCCTACGTGGCGGACGGTTCCGCCGGCCTTCAGGTCGCGCCGCTGCAGTGCAACATAGTGGGCGTCGAGTCTCCCGATCTCATGAACGTCAGCGGTCTCTATCGGCTGGCAAACCACCCCAATCCTTTCAACCCCAGCACGACGATCGTGTACGAGATTCTCACGGCCGGTCCTGTACGATTGCAGGTGTTCGACCTGCGTGGACACCTCGTGAGGACGCTGCGGGATGAATGGTCGCTGGCGGGACGCCATGCAGCGCAGTGGGACGGCCGCGACCGCGACGGCCGCGATCTACCGAGCGCGGTGTACCTCTCGCGACTCCATGCTGGCGGGAAGGTCGCGTTGGGGCGGATGACGTTGGTGCGGTAGCCTGGAAACGGCTCTTGTCGACACCCCCAGGAACGGGGGTCGCGAGGAGAGTACTCGTCGCCGACCTGTCCTTGGCGGTGACCGGGATGAAGAGGGCGGCGGCCCGGGGCACGCGCCACGGCGAACCGATCGTGCGGGGCCGTCGCGCGCCGGTCACCTTCATTCGGACCAGACCACGGTTGCGGGCGTGTGCGCGAGGAGAACACCGCCGATCTCTCCGCCCGCGACCGGCGCGCCGTCGACCGTGACGCGCGCGCCGACCTCCGGCGGCCGCAAGGCGAGCCCGCCCGCAGGCACCTGCAGCCCGCCCCCGACCTCCATGACGACGGCTCCGCCCTCGCGCCGCAGCGCGTAGTCCAGCGTCCCGTACGGCGTCGCCAGCCCGCGGACCCGCACCCCGCCCTCCTCGAGCCACGCCGCCGGCAACCCCGCCGCGAGCACCAGCGCCGCCGCCTCGCCGCTCTCGCCGCGGCGTTCGTACGCGAACATGTCCAGGACCGCCCGCACGTAGTCCGACCCCACCCAGGTGTGCGGCATGTCGCCGATGAACCGCGCCGCCCGCTCGTCGCTCCAGACCACCTCGGCCCAGTGCCGCCACCCGGCGGGGCGGCGCTGCGCGAGGAACCATTCGAGCAGGATGCCCGCGCGTTCCCGCCAGCCGAGCCGGACGAACGCGCCGAGATTGCGCAGCTCGTACGGCGTGAACGCCTCCCACGGCTCGCCGGTCCGGCGGGCGGTGAAGTTCTCCCAGTATCGCTCGAAGGTCCGCTCGATCGCGCCGGCCGGCGCGAGCTCCGCGGCGTCCGCCGGCGCGAGCGCGATCGTGGTCGAGGTGGCGTCGAAGTCGCCGAGGTCCGCGCAACCCGGGACGAAATCGATGGCGTGCCGTTCCATCGCGGCCGCGATCGATGCGGCCAGATCGGCGGCGAGGCTGTCGCGCGCGGCGGCGAGAATGGCGGCCTCCGGCGCCTCGAGCTCGCCCGCGAGCCAGGTCGCGTCCCGGAGCCCGCGCAGCGCCCAGAAGTCGTCCCAGTACGAGTGCATCGGCTTGGCCGAGTAGCCCTCGTGGCTGATCGACGGCGGCAGGATCCCGTAGAACTCGGTGCCGCGGAATTCCGCGGTGCGGCGCTCGGCGAGCAGGGTCTCGAGGTAACGGACCCCGGCCGTTACGCGCGGCCACAGGCGCGCGAGGAGGGCACGGTCGCCCGTGTACCGATAGCATTCGCAGACCAGGTGGATAAACTCGCCCGTCGAGTCGTGCTCCGGCACCGGGTCGGCGCCCCGCCGGTCCACGACGCAGGGGATCTTCCCGCTCTCGTACTGGTAAGCCGCGAACCATTCGAGAAAATCGACCGCAGCCTCGGGGTGGCCGAGCCGCAGCAGCGCCTCGCCGGTCAGGGCGCCGTCGCGGATCCACGAGCGCGCGTACGAGCGCGCTCCCGGCTGGATCGCCACGCCGGCGCGATTGACGAGGATGTAGCCGAGCTGCGCGCGCAGGGTCGCGAGCGCGTCGTCGGCGGCGGGCGGACCGGTGATGGAGACGCGCGCGAGGGCTTCGCGCCACGCCGCCGCCGGATCGGCCGTCCACGGATTGGCCGGCACGGCGTCATGGAGCGGCAGGAGCGCCTCGACCGTGTCCGTCTCGCCCGCCGCGAGGGACAGCCGATACGCCGCCGCCGCCGAGGCCGCGCCGAACGGATCGTCGGCGGCCGCCGTCGCCGGCAGGCGTCCCGATTCGAGGTGCTCGGCCACGATGTCGCCGGCGGCGAACGTCGCCGCGCCGAACGCCGACGGCTTGTCGCGCAGCAGGACGCGCGGGCGGCCGTCGACCACGATGGCCCGGTCCGCGAGTGCGAGGGTTCCGATCGCCGAGGTCCCGCCGCGGATATTGAGGAACTGCGACGGCGGATTGACCTGGAACGGACGCACGGCGAGGTAGAGCGTGGTGGTGTCGCGCCAGGCGCCCGTATTGGCGACCGTGTAGCGCGCGCGCAGCGCCGAGGCGCCGGGCGCGCCGACCGGCGCGACGTCGATCTCCAGCCGCCACGGCTCGGCCACCCAGACCACGCGCGGCAGCGGCAGCTCGCCATCCACGAGCGACTTCACGGTCCCGACGTCGGCCCAGGTGAGCAGCGAGTCGCCCGTCCAGAGGAACGGCTCGACCGAGAACCCGCCGGGGCCCGCCTCGATCGCGCCGTCCTCGCTCACGAGCCCCTCGCGTGGGTCGCGATCGGCGCCCGCCACCGTCCAGTAGACCTGCTCGGGCACGAATCCGCGCGGGTAGAGGCCGCGGCGCTGCGCGCTCGCGACGTACCGGAAGAAGGCCTCTGGAGTGGCCGACCACTCGACCGGCTGCAGGTCGATCTCCGCGATCGCGACCCCCTCGGCTGCGGCCGGTCGCAGGACGCGGAGGCGCAGCCGGCGCGCCTCGGACCCGGGCAGGCAGAGATCGTCGCGGCCGCCGTTCGCGCCGTTCACCGCGAGCAGTTCGCGCCACGGTTCGCGCTCGTCGTCGCGGGCCTCAACCACGTAATCGACCGCGTGGCGGCCGGCGAGCCAGGACACCGTCAGGCCGCCGAACTCGCGCGCCCGGCGCAGGTCCAGCGTGAACGCCGGCGCCCGATCGGCGGGCGCGGACGCCCAGTACGACGCGGGGTCTCCGTCGAGCGCGAGCGCGGCGCGATGGTCGCCGTCCCGCGACGACGCTCTCGCCGCGGGCGCGGGCGGTTCGCCGGCGACCCTCGGCCGCTCGACCAGCTCGAGTCCGTCGATCCAGACCGTCCCGTCGCCGCCGTTTCCCGCCGTGATCGCGATCTCGATCGCCGCGATCCGCGCGGGGTCGCCGCCGCCCTGAGGTCCCCACGCGAACTGGACCTGCCGCTTGCGGACCGTGAAGGCGCGCCACTGGTCGGGCCACTCGACGTCGCGCCACACGTGCCACCAGACGTTCTCGCCGCTCGGATCGACGAGCTTGAACTCGAGGTGGTTGGCCGGAGCCTCGCCCCGCAGCCGGAAACGGAACTCGTAGTTCTCGGGCAGCGCGAGGTCCACCTCGCGCCGCGCGATGGCCCAGCCGCCGCCGGTGAAGCGGAAATCGAGGCGCAGGGCGCCGCCGTCGTCGCCGACGCGCAGGGCCACGCCATCGGCCGGGTGGGCGGACCAGGCCGCCGGCTCGCCGAGCGCGACGGGCGATCGCGGCCCCTGGCACCCGGCGAGGGTCACGAGGCACGCCAGCGCGACGAGGGTCCTCATCCCTTGATCCCCCCGGCCATGATGCCGCGCACGTAGGTGCGCTGGAACACGAGGAACACGCCGAGCGCCGGCAGGATCGTCAGGAGCGACCCCGCCATCATCAGCTCGGTGTCCTGCACGTGCTCGCCGACGAGGCTCGCGAGGGCGACCGGCAGCGTGTGCTTCGCGCCGTCGGACAGGATGATCAGGGGCCACATGAAGTCGTTCCAGGCGCTCAGGAAGGTGAACGCGGCGATGGTCACGAGGATCGGCTTGATCACCGGCAAGGCCACGAGCCGGAAGACCTGGAACTCGCCGGCGCCGTCGACGCGCGCCGCGTCGAGCAGCTCGTCCGGGACGCCGAGCGTGTACTGGCGGACCAGGAAGATGCCGAAGATGCTCGCCAGGTACGGCACGAGCACGCCGGCGTAGGTGTTCACGAGGTGCAGCTCGCGCAGCAGCAGGAACAACGGCAGCATCGCGACCTGCGCCGGCACCACGAGGCCCGCCGCGAGCCCCCCGAACAGCCGGTCGCGGCCGCGGAACGGCAGTTTGGCGAAGGCGTAGCCGGCCAGGGAATTCACGAGGACCGACGCCACCGTGGCGGCGACCGCGATGAGCGCGCTCGCCAGGAAATGCCGGAACATGTCCAGCCGCGTGAAGAGCGCCGTGTAGTTGGCGACCGTGGGCGCGCTCGGCCACAGCGGCGGCGGGAAGGCGTTCGCCTCGCCCGGCTGCATGCACGAGGCCGACACCATCCAGAGCAGCGGCGCCAGGGTCAAGACCGCGCCGGCCGCGAGCGCCGCGTGCAAGAGCAGGGCCTCGACGCTCCCGCGCTTCACGGCGACCTCCGCTGCAGCCGCAGCTGGACGAAGGCCGCGACCACGGTGATCGCGAGCAGCAGGACCGCGACCGTCGACGCGAGACCCATCCGCCACCAGCGGAACCCTTCCTCGTACATCATGAGCACGAGGCTCCGCGTCGCGCCGAGCGGACCGCCCTGGGTCATCACGTACGGCTCGGCGAAGAGCTGGAAGAACCCGATCAGGGTGGTGACGCCGACGAACAGCGCGGTCGGCGCGAGACCCGGCAGCGTGATGTGGCGGAACCGCCGCCATGCCCCGGCGCCGTCGATCGACGCGGCCTCGTACAGCGCGTCGGGGATGGTCTGCAGGCCGGCGAGGAAGATCAGCATGTTGTAGCCGAAGTTCTTCCACACGGCGAGGATGATGATCGCGGGCATCGCGAAGCGGGGGTCGCCGAGCCAGTCGATCGGCTCGAGGCCCAGCAGGCCGAGGCCGTGGTTCAACAGCCCGTAGCGCGGGTGGTAGAGGTAGCGCCAGACGATCGCGACCGAGACGAGCGTGGTCACGACGGGCACGAAGTAGATCGTGCGGAACAGCCCGCGCAGGCGCGCGCGGCGGTGGTCGAGCAGGAGGGCCGCGGCGAGCGACACGGCGATCGAGAGCGGCGCGCCGAGCAGCACGAAGGTCAGCGTGTTGGCGAAGGTGCGCCAGAAGGCGCCGTCCGCGAGCACGCTCGTGAAGTTGGCGAGGCCGACGAAGCGGGCGGCGCCGGGATCGGCGACGGCATAGAGATCGAAATCGGTCAGGCTGAGGAGGAGGCCGCCCACGACCGGGAGCGCGAAGAACACGGCGAGCAGGAACAGGGCCGGCGTGATGAAGAGCCAGCCCGCGCGGGCCTGGGCGCGCCCGGTGCCGGCGCTCATGGCGCTCCCGCGGCGCCGGTCGCGGCGCTGGCCGCAGCGCGTTCGCGCAGCCAGCGGCGCTTGGCGAGGATGCGATCGACGTCGGCGTCGAGCGCGGCGAGCGCCTGGTCCAGCGAGGCGTTGCCCCGCACAGCCTGCTCCGCGCGCCGCCAGACCTGGTCCGCGATCTGTTCCCACTCCGGGAGCTTGGGCGTGGACACGACGTGCTCCAGCTGCTCGCGGAACGCCTGGATCCGCGAGGCGGCGAGGGTGCTGTCGGCCCACGCCGCGCGGTGGGCCGGTAGATCCCCGGTCAGGGCGAAGAACCGCAGCTGCTGCGCCGGCTCGGACAGGAACTCGATGAACCGCCAGGCCGCGTCCTGGCGCTCGCTCGCGCGGAACACGACCAGGCTCGACCCGCCGGCGAGCGAGACGCCGGGCGTCCCGGGGTCGGGACCCGGCAGGGGCGACGTGGCCCAGTCGTCCTGCAGCTCGGGGGGCAGGCGGCGCTGGAACTCGCCGAGGTTCCACGGTCCGGTGACGTACATCGCGAAGGTGCCGCGCGCAAACTCCTGGTACAGGTTGGCGACCTCGTTGTTGGTGACCGGCGGCGCGAGGCCGTCGTGGAACAGACCGACGTAGAACGCGAACGCCCGCCGGAACTCCGGCTCGGCGAAGGCGCCGCGCGTGTCGCCGTCCCGCAGAAGCGGCGAACCGGCCTGCAGCCCCAGGGCGATCGGTTGCGCCCACTCGTTCACCGGCAGCAGGACCCCGTACGTGCCGGCGCCACCGCGCTGCACGACCGCGGCCATCGCAGCGCGCCACTCGGCCCAGGTCGCGGGCGGCGCCCCGACGAGGTCGGAGCGGTAAAAGAGCAGCCGCGTGTCGACGTACCACGGCACGCCGTAGAGCTCGCTGTCGATGACGTTGGTGTCCCAGATGCCGGCGAAGTGGTCCTCGGGGTCGACCGTGCGCGAGGCGGCCACCCGCTCGTCCAGTGGCGCCAGCGCGCCCAGCGCGTGGAATTCGCTCACCCAGGTGTTGCCGAGCTGCGCGAGGTCCGGCGTCGCGCGACCCACGAACGCGGTCAGCAGCTTCTCGTGCGCGGCGGTCCAGGGGATCTGCTGGACGTCGACGCGCAGGTCGGGGTTCGCGGCCTCGAACGCGCGCGCGAGCTCGGCGACGACCTCGCCCTCGCGCCCCATCGCCCAGAAGCGGACCACGGTCACGCCGCCATCGTCGCCGCAGCCCGCGAGGGCGAGGGCGGCGGCGAGGACGGATGCCGCGCCGACCGGGCAGGGCAGCCGGCGGCCGGGTCGCGGCGGCGTCACGGTCGCCCCGCCGGCGCGTCGAGCCAGCCGCCCGTGAAGCCGGCGGCGCGCAACCCGCGCACCACGTGCGGATTGCGTCGCATGCGCTCCCACACGAGGCCGCTGCGCCAGTTCTCGGCCATCGCGAGGATCGGACCCTGGTCGATGCCGAGGTAGTCGGTGTCGTACCAGCCGTATTCGGGGTCGACCCGGCCGTGCTGCACCGGGACCGCGAGCGTGAACGTGGGATTGAGCGCGTCGCGGAAGCCGTATTCGTCCCAGAGGCGATCGCCATGGTCCTTGCGCAGGGCGACGAGCAGGGGGACCACCAGTTCGGGCGCGAACGGCAGCGACCCCGCCGCGGCGGAGGGGCAGACCGTTCCGTCGTCGGTCACCCAGTTGAACGAGGCCCCGCGCGCGTCGTAGGTCTCGAACGACCGCTCGCGGCCGTCGATCGTGAAGGTCCCGTGGACGGGGCCGTCGCAGGCCGTGAGGCCCCACAGGCGCGGTCCGTAGCCCTTCCAGCCGCCGGGGTTCTCCAGCGCGTACGCGTACTGGGCGAGCACGGCCCGTCGCGAGTTTTCGAAGTAATCGAGGCCTCGCGCGCCGAGGTAGGCGTCGCGGATGCCGCGCAGGTCGAGCCAGACCTGGCTGTACTGGTGGCCGAAGAGAGGCGCGAAGCCGACGTGCGCCTGGCCGTGGAACGTCCCCCACTGGTAGCCGGCCGTCCAGGCCTCCCACGCCCGCGGGTGTGCGGGATGAGTGGGCGAGCCGAGCGCGAGGACGTAGAGGATCATCGCCTCGTTGTAGCCGCCCCAGTCGTACGGCAGGTGGCCGTTCTCCGGGGTCCAGCCGTGGCCGATCAGGGGCGGGCGGACCGAGGCCCAGGTCCAGTCGGCGCGCAGGTAGAGCGAGTCGGCGAGGGCGCGCAGGCTGTCCTCGACGGCGGTGGTCCGATCGAAATACGACTGGCAGGCGAGCGCCCCGGCGAGCAGGAGAGCCGTATCGACGGTCGACAGCTCGACGTCCGCGAACCGGGCGCCCGTCGCCGGGTCGACGAAGTGGTAGAACAGCCCGTGGGTCCCGATCGTCCCCGACGGGGCGTCGCCCTGGGGCGCGGTCCACAGGAACCGGAGCGCGCGGAGCGCCCGGGTCGCCGCGGCCTCGCGCGGCACCCAGCCCCGTTCCGCTCCGATCGGATAGGCCGTCAGCGCGAAACCGGTCGCCGCGACGCTCGCGTACGATCGGGTCGGCGCGCGGTCGGGCGCGAGTCCCGTCACGGGATCGCAGAGGTCCCAGAAGAAGCGGAAAGTCCGCTCTTGCAAACTGTCGATGAAAGCGGTTTCATAAGCTGACAGAGCGAAATCGGAGGTCGGAGCGATCGCGACGTCCCCCGTCGCGCCGCGCTGGTGGCACGAGCCCAGGCCGCCGGCCAGGACGAGCCAGGCGATGGCCGTGAGCCGCCGGCCGTTCCAGCCTGCGCGCTGGACATCGCGAGCGAATTCGCGTGGCCTCATGCGGTGAGTATAGGGGCCGCCCCTCCCGGCGCAACCGAAAACGGAGGCCGATGTCCTCCCGCCGACGCACCTGGTTCCTGATCCGCCTGGCGTTCTACGTGGCCGTCATCGCGGTCCTCTTCCTGGTCAAGGGCGTGCCGGACTGGCAGGCTTTCCGCCGGCTCGCGAGCGGCAAGGCGACCTCCGATTCGCTGCTCACCGTCGCGGGGCGGGACCTCGCGCCCCGGCTCGTCGACTCGCTGGTCGTCCAGTATCGCGCCGACTACCCGCAGGTGACCGTGACCCTGACGGCGGGCGGGACGAACCAGGCGCTCGAGGATCTCGTGAACCGGCGCGCCGACGTCGCCTTCCTCTACCGGCCCCCGACCGCGGCCGAACAGGCCCAGCTCAGGACGGTCGACGGGGACACGGCCGTCGTCGTGCGCGTGGCGGTCGGCGGCGTCGCGCTCGTGGGAGCCGCCGGCGCCGATACCGCGGCGCTCGACCTCGACGCGGTGCGCGAGCTGCTGCGGACCGGTCGCGCGGCGGGTTGCGCGCGCCTCTACGCGCCCGACCCCAACGACGGCCTGTGGGACGCGGCGCGGCTGCGCTGCGACCTCCCGGACCGGACCGGGGGCGACGTCGTCTTCCTCGCCGACGAGACAGCGGTCGCGAGCGCGGTCGCGAGCGATCCGGACGCCTGCGGGCTGGTGAGCACGTTCACGATCGACGTCGCCGAGGACGACCAGCTGGTCGCACGGCCCGTGCGCGCCGAGTCCGGGGACCCTGCGGCGCGTCCGACGTATACGAACCTGGTGACGGGAGCGTATCCTCTGCACCACTGGTTATATGTCGCCTGTCGCGGCCGAGGCGGCATCGAGGGCGCGAAGTTCGTGAATCACCTCGCGAGCGCCCGCGGCCAGCGACAGGTCCGGCGGGCCGGCGCGGTGCCCGCCCAGCAGACGGCGCGGGAGATCGTGATCACCCGCGATCCGCCGGGCAGCTAGAAAGAGGGGAGCCCGATGACCGTTCGACGCTGCAGGCTGGCTCGCTCGCGGGCGCTCGCGGCGGCCCTGGTCGTCATCGCGTCGATCGGGGCGGGCGCTGCCGCGGCCGGCGACGAACCGTCCTACACCCTCGACGACGATCCGCTGCGGCTCGGCAACCGGGCTCTCGAGGAGGGCCGGCTCGACGACGCGCGCGCTCGATTCGCGGAAGCCGTCGCCGCCGGCTACCGCGTCGCCGAGGCTCATCGCGGCCTCGCCGACGTCGCGCTGCGGCAGGGGCGCCTCGACGACGCCGAAGGCGAGTACCGCCTCGCGATCGCCGCGGGCGGCGAGCACGCGCCCGAGGCCCAGGCCGGCCTCGGGGTCCTGCTCCTGCGGCGCGGGCGCCCGCTCGAGGCGAGGCCGCTGCTCGAGCGGGCGCTCGCCGCGGACGGCGGCAGCTGGCTCGCGCAGTACGGACTCGCTCGCCTCGACCTCGCGGCCGGCGATCTCGAACGGGCGGCCGACCGGCTCGAGCGCGGCCGCAAGCGGCGCGGCGTCGCCGAGGGCGAGGACCTCTACCTGCACGGCCGCGCGCTCCTGCTGCTCGCGGGCAGCGACCTGGCGGGCGCCGAGACCTCTGCCCTGCGCGCGATGCACCTGAACCCCGCCGACCCGGAGCACGCCGAGCTCGTCGCCCGCGTCTACGAGCAGCGCGGCGTCCCGGCGCTGGCCATCCAGGCCTACGAGCAGGCGCTTGCCGCACCCGGAGCGACCGCAAGCGCGCCGCTCCTGCACCAGCTCGGCAACCTCTACCGCGCCCAGCAGCGCTTCAACGACGCGCATCAGACCTACCTGCGCGCGATTGCGGCCGATTCGACGTACGCCCCCGTCCTCGCCGACCTCGCCGACCTGCTGAGCCGCGCGGATCGCCACGACACCGCCGCCCGCACCTACCTGCGGTACCTGGAGACGGCGGACGGCGACACGAGCGCCTGGCTCGGCCTCGCCGGGTCGCTCCAGGCGCTGCGCCGCTATGACGAGGCCGCGCAGGCCGCTGCGAAGGCGCGGGCCCTGGACGCCGCGAGCGACGAGGCTCGCCTCGCGTTCGCGCGAGCCGCCATCCACGGCAGCGACTCGGTGGCCAGAGACGAGGCGGCGGCGATCCTCCTCGCGCTGCCCGACAGCGTCGTGGCCGACGCGACCACGCTGCTGAGCCTTGCCGCCTGGCAGGGCGACCGGGCGCGGATCGCGGCAGCCGAATCCACGCTCGCGCGCGCCGCCGCCGCCGACTCGACGCTCTACCAGGTCCCCTTCCAGCAGGGGCTCCTCGCCCTGCGCGCCGGCCGGACCGACGACGCGATCGCCGCCTTCGGCCGCGCGCTCGACCTCTCGCCGGACACCGCCGCGATCCACCTGAACCTCGGCATCGCGCTCTACCAGGCCGGGCGCCTGGCCGACGCGATGCCGTCGCTGCGCAGGGCCGCGGATCTCGACCCCGGCTTCACGGTCGCTCGCGTGATGCTGGCGCAGACCCTCGCCGCCACCGGCGAGATCGCGGCCGCGGAAGACGAGTACCGCCAGGCGCTCGCGACGGCGCCGAGGCACGCCCCGGCTCTGCGCGGGCTGGGCTTCTGCCGCCTGCGGCAGGCCGACTACGCGGGCGCGGCGCGGTATTACGGCGACGCGACCGCGGCCGAGCCCGACAACGCCGACGGCTGGGCCGGGCTAGGCAGCGCCCGGCTCGGCCAGGGCCAGCTGGACGCGGCCGCCGCCGCCTTCGACCGCGCCCGCCGGATCGATCCCCGCAACGCGCTGCTGCTGAGCGGGGCCAAGCTCCTCGAACAAGCCCGCAACACCCAAAAGGAGAACGAGCCGCGATGAAGAACTGGATCCTGATCCCCATCACGATCGCCTTCCTGGTCGTGTCGTGGTTCATCTGGCAAGCGTCGCCCGAGTACATCCGCCGCGGCGGTCCGCTGCTCGTGCTGGGCCTGACGCTCTTCTTCCTGGCCGTCACCTTCGCCATCGAGCGATCGGTCGTCCTGTGGCGAGCCGGCGGACGCGGCAACGTCTCGAGCTTCGTCAAGAACGTCAAGGGCGCCGTCCACGGCGGCGACCTCGCGTCGGCGGTCGCGGCCTGCAAGGCCCAGGGCGGCAGCCTCGCGAACGTGATCGGCGCCGGGCTCGAGAGCTACCGCCGCCGCCAGGCGGCGCCCGCCGGCGCCAGAGACGATGCCGTCGAGAAAGCGCGGCGCGCGTTGCAGGAGGCGAGCGCGCTCGAGTCGCCGAACCTCGAGCGGAACCTGACGGCGTTGTCGACGATCGCCTCGATCGCGACTTTGATCGGCCTCTTGGGCACCACGATCGGCATGATCCGCTCGTTCCAGGCGATGTCCCGGGCCGGCGCGCCCGACGCCACGCAGCTCGCGCTCGGCATCAGCGAGGCGCTCGTGAACACCGCCCTCGGCCTGATCACGGCGGTCATCGCGACCGTGCTCTACAACTACTTCACCACCCGCGTCGACGCCTTCAACACGCGCGTCGAGGAGACCAGCTACGAGATCATCACGCTGCTCGAGACCGGCAAGGAGTCCTGAGCCATGACCCGACGCACGCGCGTGCGAATCGACATGACGCCGATGGTCGACGTGGCGTTCCTGCTGCTCATCTTCTTCATGTCGACCACACAGTTCCGCCCGCCCGAGACCGTCGCGGTCGACCTGCCGCTCTCGCAGTCGGAGATCCACGTCCCCGAGACCGGCACGATCATCCTCACGATGAACCAGACGGGACAGGTGTTCATCTCCAGCGAGACCGGCCGGGACATCCAGGAGCTGGCGCCGGACAACGTGCTGGAGGCGATCGTCAACTGGCGCAGCCGCAATCCCGGAGCGGTCGTGGTCGTCAAGACCGATCGCGACGCGCCCTTCGGCGCGATGGCCGACCTGATGGACACGCTCGGCCACGCCAAGACGTTGCGGTTCAACCTGATGACCGACCTCGCCAAGGAACCGGCGGCCGCGCGCCACACGGCCGCGGCGCCCGTCCAGGAGCGTACCGATGGCTGACGTCTCCACCCCCGACAGCGGCGCGAAGCCCGCCCGCGCGACCGGGATCCTCGGCCGCGCCCAGAAGAAGCGGCCGGGCATCCGCATCGACATGACGCCCATGGTCGACGTGGCGTTCCTGCTGCTCATCTTCTTCATGGTCACGACCGTGTTCCGGCGGCCGCTGGCGATGGAGGTCAACCTGCCCGAACCGGACGCGAAGGTCGAGGTGCCCGAGTCGAACGTCGTGACGGTGTTCGTCGACCGCGAGGAGGATCTCTTCGTCAAGGTCGGCAAGGGCGGGATCGAACCCATCACCTGGGCCGACCTCACGCCGACCCTCCAGGCCAACGCCGCCGCCAATCCGAACCTGATCGTGCTCGTGAAGATCCACCGCGAGGCGCGATACGAGCCGATGGTCGACCTGATGGACACGCTCGAAGACGCCAAGATGGAGCGGTTCAGCCTGATCGCCATGAACGAGCGCGACCAGGAAGCCCTGGAGGCGGCGCCATGAGCCACGATGTCCGGCACGTCCCCTGGGCCTACCGGCTCGAGGGCGCGCCGAGCCTCCCGCTGGTCGGTGAACAGCACCCGTTGCGGCGGGAGTTCGCCCGCTGGCTCGCCTGGGCGAGCGCCGCCGCCATCGCGCTCGGTCTCGCCGCGTTCGGGCTCTGGACCTGGTGGTCGCAGCGCGAGCCGGAGGCGGCCCCGGTCGCCCGGGAGATCAAGATCGTACGCTACACGGACCTCGGCGTGCCGCCCTCGATCGCGCGACCGTCGGCGCCCCAGATCAACGTCGCCCAGGAGGTGGCGCGGCTCGCCGCGCCGCCGCCCGCGATCGCGGTGCCCGAACCCGTCGCCGACGAGCGCGCGACGACCGAGACGATCGCCACCGTGTCGGAGATGGCCGAAGCCCTCGCGCCGGTCGACCTGAGCGACCTCGGGACGGGGACCGGCGTGGGCGACTCGCTCGTCGTCGACATCGACGTCGACACCTCCCCCGCTCCCGACGAGTTCATCGCCGTCGACGAGGAGCCGCAGCGGATCAGCATCGATCCGCCGGTCTACCCCGACGTGGCCCGCCAGGCCGAGATCGAGGGAACGGTGATCGTGCGCGTGCTGGTGAGCAAGGACGGCCGGGCCAAGGACGTGATCGTCATCGACGGACCCGTGCCGCTGCGCGAGGCGGCGGACCGTTGCGCGCGCACGTCGACCTGGCGCCCGGCCATCGTCGACGGCAAGCCGATCGAGGTCTGGGTCATGATGCCGGTGACGTTCAAGTTGCGGAACTAGCGGCCTGCCGGGCCGGAGCGACGCCTCGGTGGGCGAGGTCCGCGCCTCAATCCGCCGCCGCCCTCGCCAGCCTCAGCAGGAACGCGCACTCCAGCGCCGTCTCCTGGTGCCGGCGGAAGCGCCCCGACGCCCCGCCGTGCCCGGCCTCCAGGTTCGTGTGCAGAAGCAGCAGGTGATCGTCGGTCTTGCGCGCGCGCAGCCGCGCGACCCATTTGGCCGGCTCCCAGTACTGCACCTGCGAGTCGTGCCAGCCGGTGAGGACCAGGAGGTTCGGATACGCCTTGCGCTCGACCTGGTCGTACGGCGAGTAGGACAGCATGTAATCGAAGCAGGTCTTCTCGTTGGGATCGCCCCACTCGTCGTACTCGGACGTCGTGAGCGGGATCGACGCGTCGAGCATCGTCGTCACGACGTCCACGAACGGCACCTGCGCCACGACGCCGTTCCAGAGGTCCGGCGCGAGGTTCACGACCGCGCCCATGAGCAGACCCCCGGCGCTGCCGCCCATCGCGAACAGCCTCGCGGGGTCCGCGTAACCGGCCGCCACGAGGTGCTCGCCGCACGCGACGAAATCGCTGAAGGTGTTCCGCTTCCGCATCAGCTTGCCGTCCTCGTACCATGCCCGCCCCAGCTCCGAACCGCCGCGCACGTGGGCGATGGCGAAGACGAAGCCGCGATCGAGCAGGCTCAGGCGCCAGCTCTCGAATTCGGCGTCCTGGCTGTAGCCGTACGAACCGTAGCCGTAAAGCAGGCACGGGTTGCGGCCGCGCGAGAACCGGTCGAGGCGATAGACGAGCGACACGGGGACCTGCGCGCCGTCGGGCGCCGTCGCGTGGACGTATTCCGCGCGGTACCAGGCGGGATCGAACGCGCCGACGACGCGGTCCTGCTTGCGCAGGGTCTTCGTTCCCGTCCGCAGGTCGTAGTCGTAGATCGAGTCGGGCGTGGTGAGCGAGCTGTAGCCGAAACGCAGCGTCGTCGTCGCCAGCTCGGGGCTCGCGACGATGCGCGCGCTGTACGTGGGCTCGTCGAAGTCGAGGTCGCGCTCGCCGGGACCGCGCCACGGCTTCACGTGCAGGCGGGTGAGGCCGTCGCGCCGCTCCGCGACGACCAGGGCCCCGGCGAAGATCTCGAAGTCCTCGACCAGGACGTCCGCGCGGTGCGGCACCAGATCGCGCCACTGGGACCTGCCGGTCGCCGACTCGCCGCACTCGACGAGGCGGAAGTTCACGGCGTCGAGATTGGTGCGCACGATGAAGCGGCCGTCGAGGTGGTCGACCGAGTACTCGAGACCTCGCTCGCGCGGCTGGAAGACGCGCCATTCGCCGGCCGGGTCGTCGGCCGCGAGGAACCGGACCTCGTCGGCCAGGGTCCGCGAGGCCTGGATCAGCAGGTACCGCCGGGACTTCGTCATCGCGACCTGCAGATCGAAGGTCTCGTCGGCCTCCTCGTACACGAGGACGTCGCTTGCCGGGCCGCTGCCGAGCTCGTGGCGCCAGACCTGGAAGCTCCGCAGCGTCTCCGGGTCCTGGCGCGTGTAGAAGAACGTGCGCCCGTCCTCGGCCCAGACGCCGTTCGGCGTCATGTCGGCGATCGCCTCCGGGCGGTCGAGCCCGGTCGCCAGGTCGCGAAAGCGCCAGGTATATTTGCGCCGCCCGACCGTGTCGGTGGCGTAGGCGACGGTGCGGTTGTCGCTCGACACCGTCACGCCCCGGAGCGCGAAGTACTCCGTGCCGGCCGCGGCGGCCAGCGCGTTGCCGTCCAGCATGATCTCCTCGGGCGCTTCGAGGCTGCCTCGCCGGCGGCAATGGAGCGCGTACTCGCCGCCCTCGACGAATCGCGTGGAGTAGAAATAGCCGCGCGAGAACTCGGGCACCGACGCGTCGTCCTGCACGAGCCGGCCGACGATCTCCGCGTACAAGGTGTCGCGCAGCGCCGTCGCGGGCGCCATGACCGTGTCGAGATAGGCGTTCTCGGCCGCGAGGTACGCGAGCACTGCCGGGTCGTCCCGCTCGCGCAGCCAGTAGTACTCGTCGAGGCGGGCTTGCCCATGCGCCGTCAGCACGTGGGGAACCGGGCGGGCGACCGGCGGGACCGGCGTTCCGGCAGCGGCCACGACCACCAAGGCCAACAGGCACAGCAAGCTCCGTGCGCACAGGTTCCAGCCTCTCATCGCGGCTCCTCGGTCGGTTCGAGTTCGGGGTCGGGGCGCGGCAAATATAGCCGGAGCGGACCGGTTGCCAAACCCGCGAGCGGCGCTATATAGCTCGAGCGCACACTCGGCGGCATCCGACCGGGCCGCCAGCACGACGACAGGAGGCCGAACCATGATCCATGCGTACGCGGCGACGGCGCCGGGCGGTCCTCTGCGGCCGTTCGACTACGATCCGGGCCCGCTCGGCGTCGACCAGGTCGAGATCGACGTCCTTGCCTGCGGCGTCTGCCACTCCGACCTCTCCATGCTCCACGACCACTGGCATCTGACCAAGTTCCCGCTGGTCCCCGGCCACGAGGTCGTGGGCAGGATCGGCGCTGTCGGGACGCACGTGACGCACCTCGCGAAGGGCGCCCTCGTCGGCCTCGGCTGGTGCAGCGCCAGTTGCCTGACCTGCCGGCACTGCCTGGCCGGCGATCACAATCTCTGCCGCAGCGGCGAGCAGACCATCGTCGGCCGCCACGGCGGCTTCGCCGACAAGGTCCGCTGCAGCGCCGAGTGGGCGCTCGCGCTGCCGTCCGGCCTCGACCCGCTGAAGGCCGGTCCGCTCTTCTGCGGTGGGATCACGGTCTTCAATCCGATCGTGCAGTTCGGCGTCCGGCCGACCGATCGGGTCGGCGTGATCGGCATCGGCGGGCTCGGCCATCTCGCGCTGCAGTTCCTGACCAAGTGGGGTTGCGAGGTGACCGCGTTCACCTCGAGTGACAGCAAGCGCGACACCGCCCTTGCGCTGGGCGCCCATCACGTCGTCGACTCCCGCGACGAGAGTCGGCTGAGCGAGATCGCCGGCACGCTCGATTTCATCCTCTCGACGGTCAACGTGGACCTGGACTGGGCGAAGTACCTGGACGCGCTCGCCCCGCGCGGCCGGCTGCACACGGTCGGCGTGGTGCCGTCGCCGTTGCTGGTGCCCGCATTCGGCCTCATCGGGTCGCAGCTGAGCGTGTCGGGCTCGCCGCTGGGATCGCCGGCGACGACGGCCACGATGCTCGAGTTCTGCGCGCGGCACGGAATCGCGCCGATCACCGAGACATTCCCGCTGAGCAGGGTCAACGAGGCCCTGGCCCATCTCGAGGCCGGCAAGGCCCGTTACCGGATCGTGCTCGAGAACGACCTGGGCTGACGGGAGGTCGACCGTGACGGCGCATCTCTTCAGCCCGCTCGCCCTGCGCGACGTGCTCCTGCGCAATCGGATCGCGGTGTCGCCGATGTGCCAGTACTCCAGCCGCGACGGCCTCGCCGACGACTGGCACCTCGTGCACCTGGGCGCCCGCGCGGCCGGCGGCGCGGGGACCGTCCTCTCGGAAGCCGCGGCGGTGACGCCGGAGGGCCGGATCAGCCCGGACGACCTCGGGATCTGGAGCGACGGCCACGTCGAGCCCCTCGCGCGGGTCTGCCGCTTCGTCGCGAGCCAGGGCGCGGTCCCGGGAATCCAGCTCGCCCACGCCGGCCGCAAGGCGTCGACCTTCGCGCCCTGGCGCGGCAAGGGTCCGCTCGCTCGTGGGGACGGCGGCTGGCCGGACCGGATCGTCGCCCCGAGCCCGATCCCGTTCGCGGACGGCTACCCGACCCCGCGCGCGCTCGACCTGGCCGGCATCGCCCAGCTCGTCGACGCGTTCGCGGCCGCGGCGCGGCGGGCGCTGGCCTGCGGGGCGCAGATCGTGGAGATCCACGCCGCCCACGGCTACCTGCTCCACGAATTCCTGTCGCCGCTCTCGAACGAGCGCAAGGATGCCTACGGCGGCTCGTTCGACGGCCGGACCCGGTTCCTGTGCGAGGTCGTGGCCGCGGTGCGGGAGGTCTGGCCCGGGCGGCTGCCGCTCCTCGTGCGCATCTCGGCCACGGACTGGCTGGACGGCGGCTGGACGATCGAGGACTCGGTCGCGCTCGCCCGGCGGCTCGGCCCTCTCGGCGTCGACCTCGTCGATTGCTCCTCGGGCGGGCTCGTGCCGAGCGCGGCGATCCCCGTCGCGCCCGGTTACCAGACGCCCCTCGCCGCGCGGGTTCGCGCCGGCGCGGGCATCGCGACCGGCGCAGTCGGCCTGATCACCGAACCGGCGCAGGCCGACGCGATCGTTCGCAACGGCGAGGCGGACCTGGTCCTGCTCGCTCGCGAGATGCTGCGCCGGCCCCACTGGCCGCTGCACGCGGCGCGCGCGCTGGGTCAGCCGCCGCCAGTCCCGCCGCAGTACCTGCGGGGGTTCTGACGGCGGCTGGCCGAAAGCGCCCGTTCACGATCTTGCCTAACCTGTTCGCCCGCCGTCCGCGCGGGACGACGCTTCCGACAACCCCGAGCCGAAGAGGAGACCGACCGCCATGCCGACCGTGACCCGCCAGCTCGCCGACTGGGCCGCCAGCGTCCGCTACGAGGACCTGCCCGCCGACGTGGTGACCGCCTGCAAGCGTTTCCTGCTCGACAGCGTCGGCTGCGCGCTCGGCGGTCTGCGCCAGCACGACTGCCGGATCGCCCTGGCGGTCCTGGACGAGATCGCCGCGGCCGGCCCGGCGACCGTGCTCGGCACCGGCCGGCGACTCGATCCGGTCTCGGCCTCGCTCGCCAATGCGCTCTTGATCCGTGTCCTGGACTACAACGACATCTACTGGCAGCAGGACCCCTCGCATCCGAGCGACCTCATCCCCGCCGCCCTGGCCATCGCCGAGCGCCAGGGCCTCGATGGCCGCGAGCTGATGGTGGGCATCGCGCTCGCCTACGAGATCGAGCAGCGCCTCTGCGAGGTCTCGTTCCCCGGCGTGCGCGAGGTCGGCTGGCACCATGCCACGCTGACCGCAGTCGCCTCGCCCCTCGTCGCCGGCCGGATGCTCGGCCTCTCGGGCGAGCGGATCCAGCACGCGATCGGCATCTCCGCGTCGCGGCACTGCACGCCCGGCTCGGTCACCGCGGGCAAGCTCACGATGATGAAGAACACGGTCGACCCCCTGGCAACGCAGAGCGGCGTGCTCGCCGCGCTGCTCGCCGAGAAGGGCTACACCGGCCCCGAGCACGTGCTCGACGGCAAGGAGGGCCTCGCCCACGTGATCCACACCGAGTGGAAGTGGCCGGTGCTCACCGCGGGCCTCGGCGAGAGCTGGCGCATCCTGAAGTGCGGCATGAAGTCCTTCCCCACCGAGGCACTCACCCACGCGCCGATCTCGGCCACGCTCGACCTCGTCCACCGGCACGACCTCGCCCCCGACGCGATCCGCGAGGTGCGGATCCGCAGCCTCGCGCGCGCCGCCGACATCCTGGCCGACCCCTCGAAGTACGATCCGCGCACCAAGGAGACCGCGGACCACAGCCTGCCCTACTGCATCGCCGCGGCGATCGTCGACCGCAAGGTCACGCCGCAGCAGTTCGAGATGGACCGCATCCTCGACCCGCGCATCCGCGCCCAGCTCGCCAAGGTGAAGGTCACGGCCGACCCGGAGATCGAGGCCGCCTTCCCGAAGCTGCAGAAGGTCTCGGTCACGATCGTGACCACGGACGGCCGCGAGCTGACGCAGAAGCTCGACTACCCGAAGGGCGACCCGCGCAACCCGATGTCCGACGAGGAACTGGCGGTCAAGTTCGACGCCCTCGCCGCGCCGGTCTCTTCCCCGGCGCGCCTCGCGCGGATGAAGGACGCTCTGGCCGGCGCCGACATGGTCGCGCGGGTGAGCGACCTGATGAGCGACCTGGTGGCGGACCGGCCCGCATAGAACCGGCCGGCGGGTGATCGATCGGGACCTAGTGGATCAACGTCAGCTTCCGCGACGTCACCGTGGTCCCGATCGCGAGGCGCACGATGTAGTCTCCCGAGCCGACGGCGCGCCCCTTCGCGTCCATTCCCGACCAGGTCAGGTCATGCGCTCCAGCCGGCAGCCGGTCGTCGACCAGGGTGGCGAGGCGCCGACCGGCGAGGTCGTGGACGGTCGCCACCACCCGCTCGGCGCGGTCGAGGGCGAACGAGACGGTCGTCCGGGGATTGGACGGATTCGGGTGGACCGACACGCCGAGCTGCGATCGCGGCGCTTCTGCGGCATCCCGCTCCCGGTCCGCGTCGCGCGCCCCGGCCCCCGGCGCGCACTGGGCCGGGAAGATCTGCAGACCGGCGTTCGAGCTCGCCAGGCAGACCAGATCGCCGTTGGTCGCGATGCCGCGGGTCAGGCCCGGCGCCATGGCGTCGCTCACCAGACGGGGGTGGGACGGATCGGCGATGTCGACCGCTTCCATCCCACCGTCGGTCGCCGCGAGGTAGGCGAATCCGCCCGCCACGGCGACGTCTTCCGCGCTGCGACCCATGACCGAGGCGATGGTCTCGGGAGACGCCGGATCCTGCAGGCTGACCACGTGTAAGCCACCCTGGGTCGCGACGTACGCGTACGGTCCGTCGGCCACGACCCCGCGCGGGATCCGTCCTCCCCCCAGGCTGGTCCCGCCGCGCGCGTGGGGGTGCCACGGATCGGTGACGTCGAAGCTTCTCAACCCTCCGTATCCGGTGTGCGGGTCGATGATCGTGGCGTAGGCCCAGCCGCCCGACGCGGCGAGCCGGACGCCCTGCCCGGAGAAGCTGCACTGTCCCCTCACCTCGGGCATGCCGGGGTCGGTGACGTCCACGACGCAGAGCTGGCTGGCCGTCGGATACCCCGTGAGCACATAGACGGAACCACCGTCCAGGGCGAGCGTAAAGGCCGAATCCGGCAGCGGCGCGCTCGCGACGAGCTGGGGATGCCGGGGATCGGCGACGTCGACGACCGACAGCCCCGCGGCTCCGTCGGCGACGTAGACGAGACGGCCGGCGACGGCGAGGTCGAGCGGCGTTCCGGGCATCTGCAGGGAACCGACGACACGGGGCGCCTGCGAGGACCAGTCCGAGAGGTCGACGACCCTGAGCCTTCCCGCCGCGGCGACGTAGGCGTGGGATGCGGCGACGCCCACCCGGCTCGCGCTCCCCGGGATCGGATAGCGTCCCGCGAGCGGCGGACCGGCGGGATTCGCGATGTCGATCACGTACATGCCGTACCAGCAATCCCCCGCGTAGGCGTGGCCGCCGGCGACGGCCAGGCCACCGCTCGAATCGCGCCGATGGACGAATAACGATCCGACGATCTGCGGATCCCGCGGATCGCGGGCGTCGATGGCGTGGAACCCGCGCTCGCCGTAGACGAACACGTGGGTGCCGGATGCCGCCACGTTGTAGACGATGCCGGGTAGCGACACCAGACCGACCAGCTGCAGGTCGAAGGGATCGGCGATGTCGAATACCGTCAGATCGAGATTCGCGACGTAGGCGTGGGTGCCGGAGACCGCCACGTCGGAGGCCCAGGTCAGGGGATGGGTGGCGATGATCGCCGGGCATCGCGGATCGGACACGTCGACCGCCACGAGCCCGCCGTCGCCCGCGCTGACGAAGACGTGGGAGCCGGAAATCGCCACGCCGGTCGCCGGTCCGGGCGTTTCGAGGCTGGCGACCACGCGGGTGCCGGACAAGTCGGCGATGTCGATCACCTGGAGACCGGCCTCGCCCGCGGCGACGAACGCGTGGTTCCCGGCGATCCCGACCGCGCAGGGACCGCCGGTCAGACGCAGCGTCTCCAGGATGCGGGGCGCGCGCGGATCCTGGACGTCGATGGTCGTCAGGCCGGTGCCGATGGTCAGGTAGACGCGCGAGCCCGCCACGGTCAGTCCCGCGCCGAACGACGGGAGGTCGAGGGAGGTGAGGCGGGACGGGTGCTCGGGATCCGCCACGTCGATCACGCTAAAGGCATAGCCGTCGGACAGATAGGCGTAGGGTCCGGCGAGCGCGATCTTGCACGCCGCACCCGTGTTGACGAAACCATCCCTGTGCAGGTAGTCGCGGTAATCGATACAGTGCGTCGAGGTCCGTGCGGAGCTGATCAGCGATCCCAGGGCGGCGACGAGCAGGATTGACCCACGCGCGAGCATGATCAACCTCCTGACGACGACACGGGTCTTGCGGCCGGCGATGCCATTATAGCGCGATCCGGTCGGGCGGTGGAATGCCGTCAAATCACACGGATGTAGGGGAATATGAGGCCCTCGGCCGGAATCGGCGGCCGCCGGCACGCGGGTGTCGTGAGGATCTCACGTAGCGCGTACGCCGCGGATCCGGCCGGTTGACTCGCTCGGGGCCGTGGGCGACTATTCACCCGTGGTCGGCCGCCGGCGGGGAGTCGTCGGCGTGCCCGCACCGTCGGCGAGGCCGTTCGCCTTCCGCCGCCGTCCGCCCATCCGGAGCAGGGAACCATGGCCCAGACCGTCATCGAGAAGATCACGCAGGCCCACGCCGTGGGCTGGCCCCAGGGACGCGAGGTGCGCGCCGGGGCCTACGTCACGATCCGGCCGGACCACGTCATGACCCACGACAACACCTCGGCGGTCCTGAAGAAGTTCAAGGGGCTCGGCGCCGCGAGGGTGAAGGACTCGCGCCAGCCGGTCTTCGCCCTCGACCACGAGATCCAGAACACCGCGCCGGACAACCTGGCCAAGTACGCGTCGATCGAGAAGTTCGCCGGCGAGCAGGGCATCGTGTTCCACCCCGCCGGGTCCGGCATCGGCCACCAGCTGATGGTCGAGAATGGCTTCGTGAAGCCCGGCGGCTTCGTCGTGGCGAGCGACTCGCACTCGAACATGTACGGCGGGATCGGCGCCGTGGGAACCCCCATCGTGCGCACCGACGCCGCCGCGGCCTGGGCGACGGGCACGTTCTGGTGGCAGGTGCCGCCGATGGTGAAGGTCGTGCTCGAGGGCCGGCTGCGGCCGGGCGTCACCGGCAAGGACGTGATCGTGACCCTGTGCGGGCTCTACAACCAGGGCGAGGTCCTCAACGCGGCGGTCGAGTTCACGGGGCCGGGGGTGGCGAGCCTCTCGATCGACGAGCGCCTGGCGATCGCCAACATGACCACGGAATGGGGCGCCCTCGTCGGCTGGTTCCCGGTCGACGAGATCACGCTCGCGTTCCTGCGAGAGCGCGCCGCCGCGCTCCGCGGCCGCGGCCTCGGCGACCGCCTCCGCGACGCCGAGCTGAAGCGGTGGGAGACCGACCCTCCGCGGTCCGATCCCGGCGCCGGCTACGCCGCGGAGATCGTGCTCGACCTCGCCGAGGTGAGCCCCTACGTGAGCGGTCCGGACACCGTGCAGAAGGCGCAGCCGCTCGGCGAGCTGGCCGCCCGCGACGTCGCTGTGCAGAAGGCCTACCTGGTGTCCTGCGTGAACAGCCGGCTCAGCGACCTGCGGGCCGCGGCGGCCGTGGTGCGGGGCAAGAAGGTCGCCAAGACGGTCGAGTTCTACATCGCGGCGGCGTCGCAGTCGGTCCAGCAAGCCGCCGAGGCGGACGGCACCTGGCAGACCCTGCTCGACGCCGGCGCGCGCCCGCTGTTGCCCGGCTGCGGACCGTGCATCGGCCTGGGGACGGGGCTGCTCGAACCGGGCGAGGTCGGCATCTCGGCCACCAACCGCAACTTCAAGGGTCGGATGGGCAGCCGCGACGCGCGGTGCTACCTGGCGAGCCCCGCGATCGTGGCCGCCTCGGCGCTCGCCGGTCGCATCGCGGGGCCCGCGGACCTGCGGGTCGAGGCGCGCCCCCTGCGGAAGCGCCACCGCACGTTCGCCGCGCCGCAGCCCGCCGGCGAGACCGAGATCCGCGACGGCTTCCCGGCGGGCCTCGACGGACGCGTGCTCTTCCTGCCGCAAGACAACCTGAACACCGACGGCATCTACGGGAAGGACTACACCTACCGCGACGACGTCACCCGCGAGCTAATGGCCAGGGTCGTGATGGAGAACTACGACCCGGGCTTCGCCGCGCGGGTCCAGTCGGGCGACGTCGTGGTGGGCGGCTTCAACTTCGGCACCGGCAGCAGCCGCGAGCAGGCCGTCACGGCGCTGCAGGCGGCCGGGATCGCGCTGGTGATCGCCGGCAGCTACTCCCAGACCTACCTGCGCAACGCCTTCAACAACGGTTTCGCCTGCGTCGAGTCGCCCGACCTCGTCGCGGCGCTGAAGGCGGCGCTCGCCGATCGGATCGAGGCCGGCGAGAAGACGATCGTTCCCGGCGACACGGTCGCGCTCGATTTCGTGCGCGCGGTCGCGACCTGGCGCGGCGCCCGGTACGCGTTCACGCCGCTGGGGACGGTCGTCCAGGAGCTGGTGATCGCGGGCGGGGTCGAGAACCAGGTCCGGCGGCAGCTGGCAGCCGGCTGAGGGCGGTCATGGCCCGGGAGCGCGCCGTCGCTGCGCGCTCCCGCGGCCGCTCAACCGTCGAGCACTTCCCGCACCTTGCGCGCGAGATCGGCCGGCGAGAACGGCTTCTGGAGGAACTGCGTCCCCTCGCTCAGGATCCCGTGGTGGGCGATGACGTTGCTGGTGTAGCCCGACATGTAGAGCGCCGGCAACTGCGGCCAGCGCGCGCTCAACGCCCGGTGGAGCTGCGCGCCGTTCATCCCTGGCATGACGACGTCCGACAGCAGCAGGGCGAAGGGATCGGTCCGGGCGGCCATCAGATCGACGGCCGCCGCCGGCGACGCCACCGCGACCACCTGGTAGCCGTACGTCGTCAGCACCGCCGCGGCCAGGGTCCGCACGGCATCGTCGTCCTCGACGACGAGGATCTGCTCGCTGCCGCGCAGTTCCCGGGGCGCCGCCGGCACGAGCGGCAGCGGCACCGCGACCACTCGCGGCAGATAGATCTTGAACGTCGACCCGCGGCCGGGCTCGCTGTAGACCCAGACGCTGCCCTGGTGCTGCTTGACGATCCCGTGGACGGTCGCCAGGCCGAGCCCGGTGCCGCCGGACTTCGTCGTGAAGAACGGCTCGAAGATCAGGTCGATGGTCCGCTGGTCCATGCCGTAGCCGTCGTCGCTGACCGCCAGCTGGACGTGGGGCCCCGGCTGGCTTCCCGGGTGCGTGGCGAGGTAGGTCTCGTCGAGGTCGACGTTGTGCGTCTCGATGGTCAGGGTGCCGCCGTCCGGCATCGCGTCGGCCGCGTTGACGACGAGGTTGATCAACACGTTGTGGATCTGCGACAAGTCGGCGCACACGGCACCGAGATCGGCGGCCAGGCTCAGCTTCAGGTTGATGTTCTCGCGCAGCAGCCGCCTCACCATCGGCTCGCTCTCGAGCACGACCTCGTTGAGGTCGAGGACGAGCATGTCGAGCACCTGCTTGCGCCCGAACGCCAGGAGCTGCGCGGTGAGGTCGCGGGCCCGGCTCGCGGCGCGCACGACGGTCGTGAGGTCGGCGCGCCGCGGATCATCGGCGGCCAGCGATTCCAGGACCAGGTCGGTGAAACCCAGGATCGGCGTCAGCAGGTTGTTGAAGTCGTGCGCGATGCCGCCGGCCAGCCGCCCGATCGCCTCCAGCTTCTGGGCCTGGCGCAGCTGCTCCTCGAGCTGGCGCACCGCGGTGATGTCCCGGCCGACGCCGCAGATCGCCGTCACCTCGCCCCGGTCGTCGCGGACCGGGACCTTGAGCATCTCGATGACGACGTTCTTGCCGCGGATGTGCCGCGCGTAGGTCGACCGCTCGGTGTTGCCCTGCAGCACGGAGAGGTCGAGCCGCCGGTTCTCCTCGGCGTGTTCGCTGCCGAAGAGAGCCGCGTCGTTCTGGCCGACAATCGCCTCGAACGGCAGCTGGAGCAGCTCCTCGCAAGCGCGGTTCACGTGCGTGTAGTTGAGGTCGCGGTCCTTCAGGAATATGAAGTCGCGGGCGGAATCGAAGAGGGTCCGCAACCGGATCTCGCTCACGCGGAGCGCCGTCTCCGCCTGCTGCAGCACCGTGATGTCCTGCAGGACGCCAAAGGCCACGTTGCGCTCGCGGTCGAACTCCGCGACGGAGTGAATCACCGCGATCCTCCCGTCCACCGGCCGCTGGATGCGGAACGTGACGTCGTAGGGCGCGCGCCCGTCGATCAGCGCCGCCAGGGCCGCATCGAGGCGCGGACGGTCCTCGGGCAGGGGAAAGCTCTGGGCCCAGGCGATCGTCATCGGATCGGATCGGCTGGCGCCGTAGATCTCCAGCGTCTGCGCGGACGCCTCGACCGTGCGCGTCGTGAAATCGAATTCCCACCAGCCCACGCGGGCGATGTCCTGCGCCCGGGCCAACCGCGCCCGCTCGCGTTCGAGGTCGCGCCGCAGCCGCCGCCGCAAGCCGACTTCGACCGCGAAACCGGCGTACCGGCCGGCGTCCAGGCGCACGGCGTCGAGCCAGCACCACCGCAGCGACCCGTCGCGGTGCAGGTACGGGATCTCGCCCGACAGGCGGCCGGCAGCCCGCAGGCGCTCGAAGCGGGCGCGAGCCCGATCGCGCCACGGCAGGGTCACGAGGCTCGTGAACTCGAGCCCGAGCAGTTCGTCCGGCGAGTGGCCGGTGAGTCGCGACGCCGCGCGGTTGATCAGGACGAAATGGCCGCCGGCGTCGACGACGAAGACTCCGTGAGGAGATTGGTCGAGAAGGGCTCGCTGGAGGTCCTGGTCCGGAGATGCGCGGCGAGATTCATGGATCGACATCGACCTTGCCTTCCCTGGCCTCTCGGCCAGCCTGGCGACTGCTGGCCAGGCTAGACTGATTGCGCTGACGTGTCAAATCGCCGCCGGCGGTGGGATCCCGCCGCAAGGTGGGTGGAATATCTGTTGACGTCGTCAATCACATTGCATATAGTTGACTTCGTCAACAAAAGGAGCTGGTCGTGTCCAATCCCCTCCACGCGGACCTGATCGAGATCGGCTGGTTCGTCCGGCCCCACGGACAGGACGACCGCGGCGGCGGCGATCTCGGCGCCGCCGAGATCCGCGCGCTGGCGACGGCCGCGGGCGGCTGCTGCGGGACGATCCAAGACATCGCGCGCGCCCTCGGCGTGACCCGCAGCGGCGCGACCCGGGTCGTCGACCGCCTCGAGCGGAGCGGATTGGTCTCGCGTTGCTGCTCCGAAATCGATCGACGCTGCACCAGCGTGGAGATCACGACGGCCGGCCGGACCGCTCTCGCGGCGGCCTCGCGCCGATTCGCCGAGCGCCTCGACCCGGTGTTGGCGCCGCTCGCAGAATCCGAACGGGAAGAACTCCGGCGTGCGTTGGCCCTTCTGGCCGGCCTGCTCCGGAATCGCCAAGAAAGGTGAGAAAGACATGAACGACCCCCGCACCTACCAGCAACACCTCGACGTGGTCCGCGAACGCTACGCCACGATTGCCAGCGGCGCCGAGTCGTCGTGCTGCAGCGGCGGCCAGCCCCTCGAGCTACGCGACGCCGCCCGCGCGCTGGGCTATTCCGAAGACCAGCTCGCCTCGTTGCCCGACGGCCAGCACCTCACGCTCGGCTGCGGCAATCCGCTCGCGGCCGCCCTGCTCGAGCCGGGCCAGACGGTCCTGGACCTGGGATCGGGCGCGGGGTTCGATTGCTTCCTCGCCGCCCAGCAGGTCGGCGAGACCGGCCACGTGATCGGCGTGGACATGACCGCGGAGATGATCGCCCGGGCGCGCGCCGCCGCGGCGAAGGCAGGCCACGCGAACGTGGAGTTCCGGCTGGGCGAGCTGTCTCACCTGCCGGTCGCGGACGCGACCGTGGACGTGATCCTCTCGAACTGCGTGGTCAACCTCGTCCCGGACAAGGCCCAGGTGTTCCGCGAGGCGCACCGGGTCCTGAAGTCGGGCGGCCGGCTCGCGATCAGCGACGTCGTCCGCTTCGCCGACTTCCCCCCGGACGTGCTCGCGAACGACGCCGCGCTGTGCGCGTGCATCAGCGGCGCCGCGACCGTCGGCGAGTACGAAGCGGCCCTGCGCGCGGCGGGATTCACGGACATCCGCATCGTGGTGAACGACCGCAGCGGGGAGTTCATCAAGGACTGGGAGCCGGGCTCGGGAGCGGAGCGCTACGTCCGCTCGGCCCTGATCGAGGCGCGGCGTTGATCTAGTGCGCCGCGCCGTCGTCCCACGATTCGCTCTCCGACGCGGGGTCCCATTCCTCGCGGATCAGGACGAGGATCGCGGCGTTCGGCACGATCAGATACTGCTTCTTCTCGAAGGTGATCTCGATGGCTGCCTTCTTGAGGAACAGGGCGTAGTCGCCTTCCTGCGCCTGCATCGGCAGGTACCGAGGCGGGGTGTGGTCGTCCGGGTCCTCGTCCACGTCGGCCGGCTCGGGTATGGGCACGCCGGGACCGACCGACACGACCCAGCCGCCCTGCGCCTGGCGCGCCGAGAGGGCCGTCTGGGGCAGGTAGAGACCAGCGCCAGTCCGCTCCTCGCCGTTCTCGGGACGGACGAGGATGCGGTCGCCGACGACGATGAGCCTCTTCTTGAGGTCGGCCATGGCGTGCCCTCTCTCGAATCCCCGAACGCGAAGATATCCTCCGGTGGCGGTCGAGCGCAAGCCGACCGCCGGCCGGGGGACCCGGCGGGCAAGTTGCCGCTGGCGCTATTCCCGTTGGTCCTGATGGTCAATTGATATTGAGTATATTCACTATCAAAATATCCTATAAAAATGCTGTGCATCATGATAGAGTGTCCTTGGTTTCGAGGATTCCGACGGCCTTCGCCTTCCGGATCGCCGGTTCCCCCGCCCGCGGTCCGCCGAGGAAGTGGCCCCGATGAAGGAACCGCGGCTGGATTCGACCCAAGAGGCGCCAGGACTCGCCGAGACCGTGGCTGCGCTCACCGAGCGAGTGGCTCTCCTCGAGGCGCGCCTGGACACGGTCGCGCCGGGGATCCCCGCCGCAGCGGCCATCGCCGCATCCGGTCTCGCCGACCATGCCGCCAGGTCCAACACCACGTCGCTAGGACTCGAACTCCACGCGCCATCGATGGGCGCGGCCGTCCTGATGGTGGCCGGCGCATTCCTGCTGCGTGCTGTCACCGAGGGGGGAATCCTGCCGTCCGAGGTCGGAGTCTCCCTCGGCGTGTCCTACGTGCTGGTCCTCATCCTGCTCACCCATCGCGCCGCTGCCGGCGAGCGACGCGGTCGAGCCCAACTCTTCGGTGCGGCAACCGTCCTGGTGGCGTTCCCGTTCGTCTGGGAAACCGCCACCAAGCTGCAGCTCCTACCCGCCGTCGGCGCGGCGGTCGTCACGCTGGTCTTCACCGGGCTCGGCCTCGCTGTCGTCATGCACCACCGGCTACGCGTTCTATCCTGGTTCGTGCTGCTGGCTGCGGTAGCGACGCTCAGCGGCCTTTACTGGACTGCCGGTGCTCCGGAGCTATATCTCGCCACCATCGTGGCCGTGGGCGTTGCAACCGTGTGGTTCGGCTACCTCGGCGGCTGGCCGGGACCACGATGGCTCACGGCCTCCGTCGCCAACGTGCTCGTCCTCGTGACGGTGATCCTCGCTGCCCATCCCACGAAGCAGGCGATCGGTCGACCCCAACCGGATGCCGCGGCTGTCCTACCCATCGCCATCGCCTTGCCTGCGATCTACCTCGGCAGCTTCGCCTGGCGCACGCTTCTCCGGCGTCGGGAGGCCGGGCTATTCGAGATCCTGCAGTCCCTCGGCTCCATCCTGGCCGGATACGTGGGCGCGATCCACTTGCTCCGCGTGGGACAGCGGAGCCTTGCCGCCCTGGGCTGGACAACCCTAATCGTGGCCCTCGCGGGCTACACCGTGGCCTTCGCCTTGGTCCGCAAACGCCAGGGGCGCAATCTGAATTTCTTCTACCACGCCTGGCTCGGCCTGTTGCTGACCCTGATCGGCACCGCGCTGATCGTTCCGAGCGTCTGGCTCGCCATCCTCTGGGGAAGTCTGGCGCTGGCGGCAGCAGTTACGGGCGCACTCTTCGACCGCTGGACGCTGCGGCTGCATTGCGCCAGCTACCTGATCGGGGCCACCGTTCTCTGCGGCGCGGTCGAGGTATTCCTCGACGCGTTCGTCGCGCCTGCAGCCGCAACGTGGCGGCGGTTGACCGCGCCGGGCGCGGCGGTGTGGGCCATGAGCACAGCGAGCTATCTCCTGCTCGTGGCGGCCCCGCGCGGCGACGAGTCCTCCCGCTGGCGGCGGATACCTCGCTTCCTGGTCGCCGCACTGTTGCTCATTGGCGTCGGCAGTCTGCTGGTGCCGTTCCTGGCCGGCTGGTTCTCGCGCCAGGTGCCGGGCCCGCCGGCAGCGATGGTCGCCGTGGTTCGCACCGCCGTCCTCGCTGGCACGGCCGTGTTGATGGCTACCGCGGCGCGCCGACCGCCGGTCGCCGAACTGGGGTGGTTCGTGAGCCCGTTGCTGGTCGTGACGGGATTCAAGCTGGTGGTGGAGGACCTGCGTCGCGGTACGCCGATCTCGCTCTTCGCTGGATTCGCCTGCTTCGGCATCGCGCTCATCATGGCGCCGCGCCTGCGGCGGCGAAAGGTCGAAATCACCCCCTGAGCGGGATCCAGCCGCACGTTGATCGCGCCAACGCTTGAAGGAGCCCCATGGACAAGAAACCCACGAGCTACCGTCACACCATCTGGCCCTTCGCGCTGATCGGAGCCGCACTCGTCGTCGCCCTCGTCGCGCGTTCGCAGCTGGTGCCCGCCTCATTCGGCGACGCCGGCCATTTCCGGGCAGACGCCATCGAAGAGGCGCGGCGGATCGCGCCTCGGCACCTGGGGCAATCAGACTGCGAAGAGTGCCACGACGACGTGGCGCATCTGCACGACAAGGACGCCCACGCCGGCGTTGCCTGCGAGACCTGCCACGGACCTGGCGCCGACCACGTCGCGGCCGGCGGCGACGGCGGCATCCAGCGGCCGGCCGGCCAGCAGCCCTGCCTGGTCTGCCACGAACTCATGCTCGCCCGACCCGGAGATTTCGCCCAGATCGTCCCAGCGGAGCACTACCGTCTGGTCGGTGTGGGCGACGAACGGACCGAGTGCATCGCCTGCCACGACCCCCATGAGCCGCTATTCATGGACCACGATCTGCGCACTGCCCGGCTGCACCCGCTCATCCACCGCTGCCGGGACTGCCATGCCGGCCGCACCGACGAGACGATGGCGCGCCCCGCAGGGCACCCGGCCATCTTCCAGTGCGACTACTGCCATGGCGAGATCGCGCGCGGCTTCGCTGACCGCCCGCACCATCGTATGCGCTGCGCCACGTGCCACCTCTTCTTCCGCGAGTCGGAGTCCGCTGGCCGCATCCTGCGTGACACCGATCCGCGTTTCTGCCTGCTCTGCCATCGCGGTGCCGAGTTCCGGAGCAGCGACGCGCCGCCGAGCATCGACTGGCCCGACCATCGCGCGGACATGGCCGAGCACGCCACCGACCTCACCAAGCGCTGCATCGACTGCCACCAGGACCGCATCCATCCATTGCGGACCGACGCTGCCGCTCCCGGCGACACGCCGCGCGGTGGGAAGGAGTCGTGATGAAAACCAGGAACCGGAAGTCCGATCGGCCGGACGAGTCGCGTCGCCATTTGCTCAAGCTCCTGGCGGCCGGCTCCGGACTGCTGGTGTTTCCCCTCGGCAGCCTCCCGACGAGGGCCAGCGCCGCCGACGGCACCGGTGAGCGCCCACCGTACTGGGCGTACGCCGTGGATACCACGCGCTGCATGGGCTGCTGCGCCTGCATGCGCGCCTGCCGTGATGAGAACGGCGTGCCGAAAGGGGTCTTCCGCACCTGGGTCGAACGCTACCGGATCGATCTCGACGACGAGGTCCACGTCGACGTGGCGATGCACGACGATTTCGTCTTCGCTCCGGCGCCTGGCGACGTCGCTCGGGCATTCTTCGTCCCCAAGCTCTGTAACCACTGCGAGAAGTCGGTGTGCAACCAGGTCTGTCCGGTGGGCGCCGCCTACCGCACCGCCGACGGCGTGGTCCTGGTCGACGCCGAGCACTGCATCGGTTGCGGCTACTGCGTCCAGGCCTGTCCGTACGGCTCGCGCTTCATCAATCCCGAATCCCACGTGGCCGACAAGTGCACCTTCTGCTACCACCGCCTCGCTCGCGGCCTGGCGCCCGCGTGTGTACTCACCTGCCCGCGCGAGGCCAGGCTCTTCGGTGATCTGAACGACCCCCAGAGCAAGCTGAGCGTGCTGCTGCGCCAGCGCCCCTACCGTCTGCTCAAGCCCGAGCTGGGGACGCACCCCAAGTGCTATTACCTGGGACTGGACCGCGAGGTGGTCTGACCCGCGATCACACCGGGAGGTGAGCCGTGGATTTCGTCTTCCCGAACGAGTTGAACGTCACCTGGACGGTGATGATCGTGCTGTACCCGTACATCACGGGACTGGTGGCCGGGGCGTTCATCGTCTCCTCGCTGTACCACGTGTTCAGCAGGACCGAGCTGAAGGCGGTGGCGCGCTTCTCGCTAGCCTCCGCGTTCGTATTCCTTCTGTTCGCTCCCCTGCCGCTGCTGATGCACCTGGGGCAGCCGCAGCGCGCGTTCAACATCATGATCACGCCGAATTTCGCCTCGGCCATGGCTGGCTTCGGCTTCATCTACACCGCGTACCTTTTGGTGTTGGTGCTGGAGATCTGGTTCGTCATGCGGAGCAGCTTCATCGAACGGGCACGGTGCCGCGGGGGCGTCGCCGCGCTCTGCCGGCTCATTCTGCTGGGTAACCTGCACGAGGACGAGGGCACCCGACGCGCCGATCACAAGATCGCCCGGTTCCTCGCCGGCGTCGGCATCCCCTTGGCCTGCCTGCTCCACGGCTACGTGGGATTCCTGTTCGGCTCGCTCAAGGCCAACCCGTGGTGGTCGACGCCGCTGATGTTCGTGATCTTCATTTTCTCGGCGATCGTTTCGGGCATCGCCGTGCTCATCTTCCACTACATGGTTGTGGCACGCCTCAACGGCTGGAAGCTCGATCAGCCCTGCATCCGCTCGCTGACCGGGTACCTCTGGGGCTTCATGATCATCGCGGTCGCGCTGGAGTTGCTGGAGGTTCTGTCGATCGCGTATAAACAAACCGAGGAATGGGAAGTCCTCGGCATGCTGATCCGCCGCAAACTCTGGATCTCCTACGTCATCCTGCAGTACCTCGTGTTTTCGCTGATCCCGTTCCTGCTGCTGGGGATCAACACGCTGTTCAAGCTCCGTGACCGCCTCGCCAACGCCATGATCTGGATCGCGGCCACAATGCTTCTGGTGCAGGTCCTGCTGATGCGCTGGAACGTGGTCGTGGGCGGCCAGCTCGTCTCGAAATCCATGCGGGGATTCACCGACTACCTCCCGGGCGTGTGGGAGAAGGAAGGCTTGGCCGTGGCTGCGGCCATCTTCACCTTGCCATTCTGCATCCTGTGGCTGTTCAATAAGATCGTGCCGCTATTTCCCGAGGCGAAACCGCGAACCTGACCCGGCGGCAAGTCCGCGTGACGGCGCGCGGATTCCCGTGTAGGGTGAGTCTCCGCCATGGTCGACCTCAGCAATCGACGCGCCGGGCTCGCGCTCGTGATCGTGTCGGCGGCGTCGTTCGGCGCCATGCCGATCTTCGCCCTCTTCGCCTATCGGGACGGAGTGGACGCCGTCACGATGCTGAGCCTGCGTTTCGCCATCGCGACCGTGGTGATGTCCGGCCTGATGGCAGCGCGGCACCTCGCCTGGCCGCGCGGACGGGCGCTGCTCGGCCTGGCGGCCCTGGGCGCGCTCGGCTACGTGGGTCAGTCCTTCTGCTATTTCAGCGCGCTGCGCCACGCGCCGGCCGGGCTGGTCGCATTGCTTCTCTACCTCTACCCGGCCCTCGTCGCCGTCCTGGCGGCGATCGTCCTCGGAGAGAGCATCACGCGCCGCCGGGCGGTCGCCCTCGTCCTCGCGTTCGGCGGCGCGGTGCTGACCGTCGGCGTCGCGCGCGGCGGCACGGCCGCCGGCGTGGCGTACGGCGTCGCGGCAGCCGTGATCTACGCGGTCTACATCATCGCGGGCACCCGCCTCCTGCGAGCGGCCCCGGCGATTCCGGCCTCGACGGTGGTCATCGCCGCGGCCGCAGTGGTGTATGGCGTCGCCGTCGCGGCGCGCGGGCCCCAGTGGCCCGCCTCGGCGGCCGGCTGGGGCTGGATCGCGGCGGTCGCCGTGATCGGGACGGTCGTCGCCATCGTGACGTTCTTCGCCGGCGTGGAACGGATCGGCCCGACCCGCGCCTCCACGATTTCCACCTGCGAGCCGGTCGTGTCGGTGGTCCTCGCCGCCGCGGTCCTCGGGGAACGGCTCTCCCCCGCGAGCCTCGCCGGGGGCGTGCTGATCCTCGCGGCGGTGGCCCTGCTCGCACGGGAGCGTTGAGCGCAGCGGGCCGTCACAATACAGTTGATAATTTTCCTTCAATGGTGTAGCCTCAGAGTTGTCGGCCGCTCGAATTATTGAACTTTCGAGCGTTCGCTCGAGGTTTCGACCACGGAGGCGTTCCAAACGGCGCCGCGGATCGACGGTCTCGCGGTTTCGTTTGCGCTTCGTGTATCGAAGGGGCCTTTGCCAAAGGAGATACAGATCATGAAGAAGGCTACCGCTCTGATCCTCGCCCTGCTCGTCTGCGCGGCCTTCGCGTCGGCAGCCGAGAAGCCGGAGGCCGAACACGGTCCGACCGTGATCCTGCCGATCGCTGTCGAAGGCTCGCGGGCCGTCGGGGACGACTGCACCGATCCGATCGTGATCGGCAGCCTGCCCTTCAGCGACCTGAACCAGACCAACTGCGGCCGCGGCAACACCTACGCCGAGACCTGCCTCGGCAGCTATGACGGCGGCGAGGACATCATCTACCGCCTGGACCTCGCGGTCGAGACCACCGTGGAAATCACCATGGATCCGCTCGGCACGACCTGGACCGGCATCGCGCTCGACGAGGTCTGCCCGCCGGACGCGACCTGCATCGCCGTGGTCACCGGCTCCGCCGCCACGCCGCGCACGATTCTGGAGACCCTCGCGGCCGGCAGCTACTACATCATGGTCGACACCTGGCCCTCGCCGGCCTGCATCCCTGCCTTCAACCTGACGGTCGAAGAGGCGGTCCCCTATCCCAACCCGACCTGCGAGACCGCGATCGACATCCAGGAGCAGGGCCTGACGACGTGGGAAGTCGACAACTGCGGCAGCGGCGCCGACTATAGCCCGACCAACGGCTGCACCGGCTATGCCGCCAACGGCCAGGACGCCGTCTGGAAGATCTACCTGCTGGCGGGCGACACCTTCACGGTCACCCTCACGAACGAGAGCTACGACGCGTCGCTGTACCTGCTCACCGACTGCGCGGACATGAACTCCTGCGTGGCCGGCGGCGACGACCCCGAGGAATTCACGTACATCGCTGCCGCCGACGGCTGGTACTACCTCATCGTCGACGGCTATGCCACGGGCGCCTGCGGCACGTCCACGATCACGGTCGAGACGCCGGTCGCGACGAAGACGGCGACCTGGGCCACGGTCAAGGATCTGTTCCGGTAGGGCTCCGGTCCTTCGGGACCTGACGTCACGGCGGTTCCCTCTCCCGGCGGGAGGGGGAACCGTTTTTTTATTTGGCAGGGGAATCCGCCGGCGGGATGCGCCGCCGGCCGGGCTCAGCCCAGGTCGACGTCCGGTCGCGGCCGCGGCCAGCGGGCGGGGGGCGTCTCCGCCTCGAGATCCCGCGCGATCGCGGCGAGCGTCCGCCCGTCCACCGGGTGGACCAGCCGAGGCGCGAGGTCCGCGAGCGGTCGCGCGGCGTGCAGATGACGCAGGATGTCCGGATCGGGCACCGGCGACCCGGACACCGCGAAGGCCGCATCGTTCCACAGCGCGATGTCCACGTCGATGGTCCGCGGTGCGAACTTGTCGAGCGGGTCGCGCCGGCGTCCGAGCGCGCGCTCGACGCCGCCGCAGACGTCGCGCTTGACGTCCTCCGGACCGAGCGCGGTCACGAGCAGCGCCGCCGCGTTGAGGAAGGGCGCCGGGTCGCCGGTCCCGACGGGCTCCGTCTCGTACGCCGGGCTCGCCGCCGTCAGACCATGGCCCCGCAACAACCGCACGGCCGCCGGCAGGTTGCGCTCCCGGTCCACGTTCGAGCCGAGCAGCAGGTAGACCCGATTCATCACGGCCCTACGCGAAATCGGCACGGGTTCGCGCGATCACCACGCCGACCGATTCGGCGAAGCGCGGCGCCCCGGGCTTCTCGACCCGCACGGTCACCGCCTCCACCGGGTAGCCGACGAGGACCGCGCGCGCGATCTCCGTGGCGAGCGTCTCGATCGTGTGGAACGCCGATCCTTCCACCAGCGCGATTACGTCCTTGGTCACGGAGCGGTAGTTCACGCTGCGCTCAAGGTCGTCGCTCACCGCCGCCGGACGCAGGTCCGCGGCGAGCTCCAGGTTGACGAGGATGTCCTGCCGCTTCTCGCGCTCCTCGGCTTTGACGCCGAGGATGCCGCGCACGAGCAGGTTCTTGATCTCGATGCGGTCGGACATGGTCGCGGACCTCCTCACGCCCCGTGGCGGCCCCCGTCGACATGGATGGTCTCGCCGTTGATCGACGGCGTCGACACGAGGAAGAGCAGCGCGGCGGCGACGTCGGCGAGCGTCGGGAAACGCCGGGTCGGGATCTCCTCGCGAAGCGTGCGCAGATAGCCCGCCTCCTCGCCGGCCGGCGGCAGGACCGCGCCCAGCGCCAGCTCGTTGACCCGGATCCCCCGCGGCCCGAACGCCAGGGCCAGGCTCTGCGTCAGACCGTGCAGCGCCAACTTGCTGAGCGTGTAGGCGAAGTGGTCGGCGCCGGGCCGGCCGGCGCGCCAGTCGTTGAGGTTGACGATGACCGCGTCCCGGCCCGCCGGCGCCTGCTTCGCGAACTCCCGGCTCAGGAGGAACGGCGCGTCGGCATGGATCGCCTGGAACCGCCGCCACTCCGCGAACGTCGTCTCGAGCGGGTCGCCCGGCGCGAACAGCGAGGCGTTGTTGACGAGGATGTCGAGCGGTCCGAACGCGCGCGCCGCCGTCGCGATCAGGTTCTCGGCGACCGCGGGATCGGTGAGATCGCCGCCGACGAGCTCGGCGCGGCCGCCGGCCGCGGCGATCTCCGCGGCGAGCGTTTCCCCCTCCTGGCGGCTCCGGTTGGCGTGGATCACGGTGCGCACGCCGGCAGCGGCCAGCGCGCCGGCCAGGTGCCGGCCGATCCGCCGCGCCGCTCCGGTGATCAGGGCCGTGCGTCCAGTGAGGTCGGGCCGCTGGATCGTCATTCGCCTCGCTCGCTTTCAGGTCCTGAGCGTGAGGATCTTCGCCCCGTCGCCGCCCCAGGCGGGCGGCGCGGGTCGCCACTCGATCACCAGGTCAGGGTGCTGGCTGCACCAGTCGCAGACCGCGCTGCCGAGCACGCCGCGGCCGTCCGGCGAACCGAGGCCCTTGCCGTGCACGACCAGGATCTCCCGCCGCCCCTGCCGCGCGTGCGCGCGCACCTGCTGGTCGAGGCGCAGCATCGCCTCGGCCCAGGTGCACTTGCGCAGGAAGATCTCCGGGGGGCGGGCGGGGCGCACGCCGTCCGGCGCGCCCGGCGCGGGCGCTTGCGTTTGCCTGCCGGATCGCCGCGCCTTGAACCGGCCCACGTCAAATCTCCTCGCGCGGACGCAGTTCGACCACGGTCGCGCCCCACGAGCCGCCGTCGGCGGGATGCCCGTAGCGGACCACGGCCGGATTGCCGCGCAGCAACCCGTGCACGATCTCCCGCTGCACGCCAATCCCCTTGCCGTGGATGATCCGCACGGTGAGGATCCCGCGTTCGCGGCACAGGGTGAGGTAATCGGACACCAGCTCGCGGATCTCGGCGGGCTGGAACATGTGCAGGTCAAGCGTCCCGTCGATCGGCAGTTCCACCGGCTGGTCGTCCGGGATCTCGTCGCACACGGTCGGCCTCCGGGCTCACGGGTCATCAACAGGATAGCGGCGCTCGCGCTGGTCGTCACGGGGGTGCGCGTCCCTCGGCGTGGACCGCGCCGGGCGCGACCCGGGCCACAGCCGGCTTGGCCGGAGCGTAGCGTGCCGCCGGGTCCACGACAACCGTCGTCGTGCGGACACTACGTCCGCCGGTCGCGCCACGCCGCCGCGGCGAGTGCAGCGGCGCGCTGCAGCGCGCGGGTCGCCCCGATCGCGACGAGCACGGCGACGGTTCCCGCCGCCACCCACCGCAGCCTGGCCGGGCCGGCGACGCCCGGCGCCAGCGCGTCCCGCAAGCGGAACGGCGCAGCGGCGACGATCCCGACCAGCGCGCCGGCTGTCGCGACCCTCAACGCGGCAAGCCAGATCCGTCGTTTGCGGAAACCTGCCGGCGGCGGCGCCTCGAGCGCCTCGATCCCGAGCAGATCACACGCCAGCCAGTAGCCGTCGGTCCGGATCAACGGAAGCAGGCTCCAGGCCACGGCGATGAGGGCGCCCGTCGCCGCGAGCTGGCCGCTACGCGACCCGAGCGCGGCGGCGGCCAGTGCCACCGCGCCCGCCGCCGCGAGCTGGAACGCGACGCCACCCAGGTCGACCCTCACCCGGCCCCGGCGCGGCAGCGTGGTCACCCCGCTCACGTCGCACCAGGCGACCGGCAGGACCCAGAGCAGGCCGGCGCCGATCGCGCCGGGCGACCAGCCCTCGCGGCTCAGCGCCGCGGCATGCCCGAGTTCGTGGGCGAGCACGGTCGCGACGAAGAGCAGGAGCCCGAGCGGCCCGTCCTTCGAGGCCGGCGGCGGCGCAAGGCCGCGCGCGACCCAGATCGCCGCGAGGCCTCCACCCGCCAGCAACGCGAGCGAAGTCCACGTGGTCAGCCGGCGAAGCCGGGCAGCCAGGGCGCCGACCAGGCGATCCGGCACCAGGGTCACGCGCAGCCAGACGGACGAGCGGCCGCGGCCGGGCTGACTCGTCCACGCCTGGTCCGCCGTCAACTCCCGCCATGCCGCCAGCCGGTCGGCGCCGCGCCGGCCGGCGAGCGGCGCACCGACCTCGGCCGGGACGAGAAAGAGCCGCCCGCCGTCGCGCACCAGCCAGCGCCCGTCATGGCCGGGCCGCACCTCAAACCGCGGCACGGGCGGTCTCGCCGGACAGGCGCGCCAGTCCGAGCAGGCAGAGGCGCAGGACGTGACGCTCGACCCACTCGCGACCGTGGTCGTCCGTCAGCTCGGCGAGCGTGGGCCGGCCGGCGCGCAGCGGCTCGAGGTCCTGGTCGCGCAGTCCCGCGGCGTCGAAGAAGCGGTCGTCGGTGGAGTCGACGAGGATTCCGCCCGGCCACACGGCGACCTCGGCGTCGAGCTCGACCCGGACGGTCTTGGCGGCGCGAGCCAGGCAGGTCTCGAACGCGCGGCGGTCATGGTCGCGCAGGCCCGCGGCGTCGCCGCCGGCCGGCTCGGTCGCGAAGCAGGCGGCGGTCTCGACGAGCATCTGCCAGTACGACCACTCGTTCGGCGTCTGGCGGATCTCGTGAAACACCCAGTCGAAGAGGAGGCGAGTCACCTCGTCCGGGTCGTCGCGGCGCGTCCACCGCTGGGTCGGCTGCCGCCGCCACGCCACCGACCGGCCGTCCTCGTCCCAGCGCACGGCGACCGGATGGACGGGACACTCGGTCCGGCAGATCAGCCGAGCGAGCCCCGTGCGGACCCGGATCTCGCGGCCGGGCAGGCGGTAGGGGATGCCGCGGCGGCGAGTCTCGGCGAGGCCGCCGCGGCCCTGGTTGCCGTCGGCAAACGCGAGGACGGGGCCGTCGCCGCGCAGGGCGCGCAGGAGCTGCCGCCCGGCGTCCGGCGCCTCGGCGACGACCCAGCGCAACTCGCCGGGCAGCCCGAGCCGCGCGCGCAGGTCCTCGCTCGTCGCGCGCAGGTGGCGCTCGGCGGCTGCGTTGACGAGCAACGTCAGGACGAGCCCTGCCGCGAGGAACGGCTCGAGCACGAGCTGGTAGGGTCCCAGATGGAGAGTCAGCACGAGCCCCTGCCGCAGCTCGGGGGCGTCGGTCAGCATCCGGTGGCCGCCCGCGAGCGGCGTGCGGTCGCCGGCGAGGAGCCGCGCCACGATCGCCCGCTCGCGGACGTAGTGGCGGGCGCGCGCCTCGCGGAGCTCGCGGACCTGGTCGGGGCCGGCCAGCGGGTCGATGGCATGCAAGACCCAGAGGTCCCAGGGATGGACCGCGTCGGCGTTCATTCCGACCTCGGCAGGCGGGAGGCGGTGACGCGGCGCCGGATCGGGGTCCGGCGCCGCAGTCGGCGAGCTAGTCGTCGGGATCGGTGGGGTTGTCGGGATCCGGCTGCGGCCAGCGGTTCTTGCAGGTGCAGCAGATGTCGGCCTGCGAGTCCTCGGCGTCAGCGGCGCCGATGCCGAAGAGCGGGCTCATCTCGAGGCGCTCCCTCAGCTCCTCGATGCCGAGGCGGCGCAGCGGATCGGTGCGGGGACCCTGTCGGGATTCGGTCATGGCTGGACTCCTTTCGCGGTGACGCCGGACCGTCCATCGTCCGGCTCGCCGACCATGGCAAGATCCAGGCCCCCCCCGGTGGCGTGCGCGCGACGCCAACGCGCGGCGCGAGGCCGCCGCGGCGACAGCCCGGAGCCCCGCGGGATCACGTCACGTCGCGGCGACGGTCGAACGCCGACCGTCACGTCGCGTCGACCGTGACCTGATAGCCCGCGTATTTGCGCAGGTTGATGACGCCGCCGTCGAAGATCAGGTACTGCCCCTTGATCCCGGCGAGGACCCCGCCTACGCGGGGTTCCTTGTCGAGGTTGAAGCTGGTGACCTTGGCGGGGTAGCGCAGCACCGGGTAGCGGAAGGTCCGAATCGTTCGCTCCTCGGGCGAAAGGAGCGGCACGCCCCAGCCCGCGAGCAACGCCGCGACGCCGCCGGCGAACTCACCGAGATCGCCGTCGCCCTCGGGCTGCTTGAGCAGCCTGGTCCAGTGTGTCCTGTCGGCGACGCCTTCCTCGTCGCGCAGCCGCGCCTCCAGCCGGCCGACGGCGCGGCGGTCCGGCAGCTCGGCGAGCGGCACGGCGGCCGTTGCGCCCTGGTCCAGCCAGCGGGCCGGGAGGTTCGCCCGGCGCGTGATTCCGACCTTCAGGCCCGACGTGAGCGCCGCGTAGAGCACGTGCGGCTGGAAGCAGTGCGAGCGGGCGAACGCATCGTCGCGGCACGGATTGGCCGGCTCGTGGTAGTGGCAGAGCTCCGGTTTGACGATGCAGACGTCGGCCTCGGCGCGCGCCTGGAAGCAGGGATAGCAGAACCCCTCGCCGAAGGTCTTCTTCGTCGCGCGCCCGCAGTAGACGCAGGCGATCTTGCCCCCGAATTCGAGGTACAGCTCGCGGTCGAGATATGGCGCGAGCGAGAGGTCGGCCGCGCGCTCGGCGGGGTTCCAGAATCCGTCGGCCAGCGCGTAGACGGCCGGCAGGCCGCCCTCGCCCGGGACGGCGCGCATCTTGCGCAGGGTGCCTTGCCAGACCGCGGCCAACGGAGACCTCCCGCAGCCAGGGTAACACGCCTGGCGGCGACCGCCCAGGGCCGCTGGCGCCGCCGTCCGGTCAGGACCCGCCGCCACACGCCTTGACCGGCCGGCGTCCGACCCGATATACCTGACCGCGATCGATCGCCGCGCACCATCACCGAAGCCTGACCCGAGGAGGCACCGCATGTCTCACCAGATCGTCGCCACCAGGAACGCCCCCGGCGCCATCGGCCCCTACAATCAGGGCGTCAAGGCGGGCGGTTTCCTGTTCACCGCCGGGCAGATCCCGCTCGACCCCGCCACGATGCAGGTCGTCGGGGCGACCCCGCCCGAACAGGCGCGCCAGGCCCTGCGCAATGCCCAGGCGGTCGTCGAGGCCGGCGGCCTGAGCCTGGCCGACGTGGTCAAGGTCACGGTCTTCATCAAGGACATGAACGCGTTCGCCGCGATCAACGAGGTCTATGCCGGGTTCTTCCCCGAGAACCCGCCGGCCCGCTCGGTGGTCGAGGTCTCGCGGCTGCCGAAGGACGTGCTGGTCGAGGTCGAGATGATCGCGCACCGGTGACCCGGCGACGAGCGGCGCACTCCCGGAACCCCGGCCGCCTCACCGGACGCCGTCAGCCCAGTCGATCGGGAAATCCGGCCCGAATCGCCGCACCTCGAACAGCGTGGCGATGAATTCGTCTCGCTCGCCGGCGCGGTGGGGATTGTAGAACTCCCAGACCTTCGTGCCGTCGGGCGCGAGCTCGAAGGCGCGGCCGTTGTCGGACTCCGTGACGAGGAGGCTCCCGTTCGGCAGCGGCTGGTTCGTGCCGCAGGTGCGCGTATAGAACGGGTCGGCGTCGGATCCCGTGTACGCCGACAGCAGCTCCTTCGTGGCCGGGTCGAACACGAGCACCGCCGACCGGCCCGGCGCGTGGTAGTTGTCCAGCAGCATGAGGTTGCCGTCGGGCAGGAGCGTGGCGTCGTGCTGGTGCTCGAAGCCGCCCTGGAGCGCCCACACGACCTCTCGCCGAGCGAGGTCGACGACCGCCACCGCGTCCAGCGCCAGCACCGAGAGCAGAAGGCGACCGGCCGCGAACTCCGGCACTCGCGCGGCGAGACGGCCGTCGAGCACCTCGAGACTGTTCGTGTGGAAGACGTCGCCGCTGCGCTCGCGCCGGTCGTCCCAGATCGTCCGGTACTCACGCGAGTTCTCGAAGCACTCGAGCAGGGAGACACGGCTCTTCTCGCGCCCGTCCGGGCCGAGCCGCAGGACGAAGTCTTCGAGCAGCGGCGTGCTGGGATGGACGCGTCGCAGCACCTTCGCCTCCCGCGCGAGCACGAGGATATCCCCGTCCGGCTGGACCTCGAGGTCGTGATGAGCGCGGCAGTGGTTCGCCCACAGCACGCGCGAATCCCGATCGAGCTTGATGAGGGCGAGCCCTTCGAAGATCGCGAGCAGGTCGCCGTTGGGGTACAGCCAGGCGCGCCGCCAGTGCTCCTCGCTGCGCTCCGACCGCTCCAGCACGGTGTCGGGCCACACCTCCCGGTAGGCGCGGGCCCAGCGGTGCAGGACGCGGCCGTCCATGTCCATCAGCACGGCCTCGGGGCCGTGGCCGGAGGTGTAGAGGTTCACGCCGGCCCAGGCGCGGTCGCGGTCATGCCGGACGACGTTACGCCACTCGGGAGCGGACCGGGAGCCGCTCACGTAGCCGAGGGACTCCAGGCGGCGGATCTCCTCGCGCTGCTCGGGCGTGAGCTCGTCGGCTGGCGTCTCGTCCTCCGTGTCCCGCCGCACGCCCGCCCAGCGGCCGGGCAGGCCGTCGCGGTAGTAGACCCGCTGCAGGTCGACGATCTCGTCGACCGACGGCCGCGCGGCCCGAGTGGAATCGGCGCGCGAACCGGACCCGCCCGCCGCGTCGTCGCGACCGGAGCAGGCGGCGACGAGGGCCAGGACGGCGATGGCGGCGGTCGCGACACCCGCGCCGCGCTGACAGGGGACTGTCGCCACGTCTTTCGGCTTCCATTGGACGGGAACGATCGTCGACGGCCGAGGGTAGACGGCGGCGGCGGGATCGTCAATCGCCGCCCGCCGCGAGCCGGCAGCAGTGCGTCCAGTGCTCCCCCGGCGCCACCGGCTCCGACCACACGCCATACCCGGCCTCGCGGACTCGATCGATCAGCGGCGCCGGCTCGAACGACGTGACCAGCGCCAGGACCTGACCGGGGGCGAGCTTCGCGAGAGCGGCCATCACGGCCGGCAGGGGGGCCTCCCCGGCGTCGATCAGCGGCCGTGCGTCGAAGACGCCGACCCGGGCGCCCTCGCGCAACCAGCCGGGACGCGGCGCGCCGTCGCCGCCGCCGGTCTCGCCGCCCGCCGCGACCCCGCCGGCAGCCGCGGGGTCGCCGATCTGGCCGGCCGCGTCCGCCTGTCCCGCGGCCATCCGCAACGTGCGGATCAGGTCGCCGACCGCGACGCCGCCGACCGCCGCCGCCTGCCGCAGCGAGGTCAGCCTGGCGACGGTGCGGCGCAGCACCGGGCTGCGGAGCTTCGCGAAAGGCGGCGCGGCGGCGATGAGGGTCTCCTCCAGCTCGGGGTAGGCGTCGAGGAACGCGGCCACGGTCAGCTCCGGCGTGATGAGCGGCCGCTCGGCGGCGTCAGCCACGGCTCGCCTCCGGGTCGTCGTAGCTCAGGAGGCGCCGCTCACCCGAGAGAGCGCGCTTGGCGGTGAGGTCCTGGCTGACCTCGAGCGTGCCCAGGTACTCGCCGTCGCCGCCGCGCAGCGCGAAGTACTCGATCGAGATGAACTTGCCGCCCATCTGGATCCAGAACGCGGCGCGGCTCTGCCTGCCCGCCTTGAAGTCGCCCACGATGCGCTCGACCGTGTCGACGCTCTTGGGCGGGTGGCAGTACTGCACCTTGCGCCCCAGGATCGCGTTCGAGCGGGCGAAGATCCGCTCCTGGCCGTGGCTGAAGTAGCGCACGACGTCGTCGGCGTCGACGAACGTGATGTCGAACGGGATCGTGCCGAGAATGGCCTCGAGCTGGCGAGCGTCGAGGGCGCCGGTCGACAGGCGGATCCCGCCCTCGTCGCCGGCCGTCGGCGCCGGCGCGGCCGCGCCCTCGGGCCGCCAGACGACCTCGGGGGCGTAGAGGCAATAGCCGATCTCGTCGGTGCCGAGAGCGATCTCGTACCATTCGGCATCGGTGAGCTGGTCCAGGCACATGGGCAGCAGGATCTGCGTCTCCTTGTCGACCATGCCCGCGACGGACTCCGCCGCCGGCTCGAGCACGAGCTCGGCGAGCGCCTGCAGGTCCTGGACAGCCGCGCCGCCGGCGTCGCCCAGCGCCGCCTGCGCGCTCTTCAACAGCGCGCGCGTCTCGTCGTGCTTGCCCCACATGACCGTCGGCGGCCCCGTGATGCCCTTCTTCTCGAGGAACGGGAACAGCAGGTGTTCCTTGCGCAGGTAGTGCTTCTCCACGTCCATCAGGTTGTTGAAGCGCCCGCGGATGGCGTGCAGGACGTCCGTCGGGTCGTCGCCGTCGGCGAGGCCGTCCAGCGCGGCGAACTGCTTGCGCAGCTCCTGCACCTCCCAGCTCAGCGCCGCGTTCTCCTGCGCGAAGGTGTGGGCGGGGTGGCCGGCCGGCGCCGTCCGGGCGCCGCCGAGGTCGATCGCGCCCTGCAGCGCCTGGTGGTGGAGGTCGCAGAGCTGGAGGACCTCGGCCTGGGGCAGCCCCTCGGCGATCAGCTCCTGCTCCACCTCCACGACCTCGTCGTACGGCACCTTGCCGAGCAGTCGCACGAGCTGCGTGCGGACCGCGTCGGGAGCGCCGCCGGTATGCAGCTGCAGGATCATGTGCTTGAGCAGGTTCTTGCGTTGCTGCTGGTCGCGGATCAGTTCGCTCATCGCCGCCTCCGATTCGGGCCCGGATTTTGGCCGACCTGCAGCCAATCTAGCCGGAATCGCGGCCGACCACCTTGACCCCGGTCAATTCCCCATGACATCGCGGACCGGGTCCCCTACTCTCGCCCCGGAAAGCGAGGTCGCGCGTGCTCAACCGCATCTGGACCGGCTTCTTCCTCGTGGCCTTCGCGGCCGCGCTGGTGCGCTGGCTCGCCCTCGGCGATGCCGCGGTGTGGCAGGACATCGTCGGCAGCACGTTCGAGACCGCCAAGACCGCCTTCGAGATCTCGCTCGGGTTGACCGGCGTGATGGCGCTCTGGCTCGGCATCATGCGGGTCGGCGAGCGGGGCGGCGCCGTCGACCTGCTCGCGCGCGCCTTCGGGCCGCTGTCGCGCCGGCTGTTTCCCGGCATCCCGGCCGGCCACCCCGCCGAGGGCGCCATCGTCATGAACATGGCCGCCAACCTGCTCGGCCTCGACAACGCGGCCACACCGCTCGGCCTCAAGGCAATGCGCGAGCTGCAGACCCTCAACCCGCGCGAGGATACCGCGAGCGACGACCAGATCCTCTTCCTGGTCATCAATACCTCGTCGGTCACGGTCATCCCGGTCACGATCTTCACCTACCGCGCCCAGCTCGGCGCGGCCGATCCCACGGACGTCTTCCTGCCCATCCTGATCGCGACGTTCGCGTCGACCCTGGTCGGCCTGCTCGTGACGGCGGCCGTGCAGCGGCTTCGCCTCGGGCAGCCGGTCGTGCTCGCCTACCTGGGCGGCCTCACGGCGCTCGTGGCGGGTCTGGTCGTCTACTTCTCGCGCCTGCCCCAGGCGGCCATGGAGCGCCAGTCGGCCGTGCTCGCGAATCTCCTCATCTTCACCGTGATCATCGGCTTCTTCGCCCTGGCCGTCCGCCGGCGCGCGAACCTCTACGAGGCGTTCGTCGACGGCGCGAAGGACGGCTTCACGACGGCGGTGTCGATCATCCCGTACCTGGTGGCGATGCTGGTCGCGATCGGGGTGTTGCGCGCGAGCGGCGCCCTCGACCTCGTGCTCGACGGTGTCCGCGGCGCCGTCGCGGCGCTCGGCGTGGACGCGCGCTGGGTCGACGGCTTGCCGACGGCGATGATGAAGCCCCTCTCGGGCAGCGGGGCGCGCGGCATGCTCATCGAGACGATGCAGACCCACGGGGCCGACAGCTTCGCCGGCCGCCTCGCCTCGGTCATCCAGGGTTCGACCGAAACGACCTTCTACGTGCTCGCCGTGTACTTCGGCGCGGTCAAGATCCGCTACACGCGCCACGCGGTCGGCTGCGGGCTGGCGGCGGACGCGGCGGGAATCACGGTGGCGATCCTGGTCAGCTACCTGTTCTTCGGCTGAGAGCCCAGATACCCGTCAAACCCTCGGAATTAACCCCAGTCAAGGGCTGCTACCGGTTCACGGAGGCAGCCCTCGACTGGGGTCACTCCATATCACCGGAACAGCGCCTTGACCTCGCCCCAGGTACGCGACTCGGTGCCGATCACCGCCTCGCAAAGCTGGAAGTGAGCGTCGAAGACAGTCCAGTCGTACCTCACCAGGCCGAATCCGTTGACGTAGATGTAGCGACCCATGATCAGCGCGCCACCGGTGGCCCAGTCCATGTGAATGGCCACCCCCAACACATAGCCGAACATGGTGTCGACCATCTCCGGCCCCTCCACCGTGAAGCTAAGGTACTCCATTCCATACTCATCGAACTGGTTAGTCCAGCTCTTGCCGGTCGTCAACGGAACGTCCAGCCACAGTTCGGGGGAACCGTCCGAGTATTTCGTCGGGGACACCCGCCAGACGTCGCCCTCGGCGTCGATTCGCCAGCGTTCTTCGAACGTCGCGGGCGATGGGTAGTACCATTCGCAGAATACGATGCTGTCGCCGCCATCGTATCCGGTCACGGTCTCGCAGTACATCACACCGTACCAGCCGCAGTAGCACCGGTAGTTGCCCGGTTCGAGCAAGACATAGTAATGCGGCTGGTCGCCGCGAACGCGTTCCGCGCCGGCGACAGCGCACAAGACCAGCAGGACTACGATCGCTGTACGCATGCTGAACCTCCAGTCGCCTGGGCACCAGCCGGAGAGCATACGCTGACGATAAATTCAGATCAATACCATCGTTCTTTATCTGATCGCACATTTTCCTTAAGACACGGGGCTGACTGGCGACCCCACGGAGATGAATCCAGCACCCGCGCGGCCATCAGGGTACGGTGGCCGCGGCGCGAGTTGTTGGCGTTCGAGCGACTCCGTCGTACCCTGGTGCGGAATCGGTCGATCCATATCAACGCCCCCCGGTGACTTCAGCGACCGGAGATCCGCGCTGTGAACCTGCTCTTCTGGCTCTGCGTTATCCTCCTGGTCTACGTCTACCTCGGCTACCCGGCGGCGGTCTGGCTCGTGGCGCGCCTGCGCCCCCGGCCGGTCCGCCCCGCGGCCGGCGACCACCTGCCCGTGGTCACGGTCCTGATCGCCGCCTACAACGAGGCGGCCCACATCGAGCGCACGGTCCGCAACAAGCTCGACCAGGATTACCCGCGCGACAAGCTCGACGTGATCGTCGTTTCCGACGAGAGCGACGACGGCACCGACCAGATCGTCGCGGCGATCGGCGACGGCCGCGTGCGCCTCGTTCGCCAGTCCCCCCGCGCCGGCAAGACCAGCGGCCTGAACCTGATCGCGCCGCTTGCGCGCGGCGAGGTCCTCGTGACGAGCGACGCCAATTCGTTCTACGCGCCGGACACCGTTCGCGAGCTCGTCAAGCCGCTCGGCGACCCCGCGGTCGGGTACGTCACCGGCCGCATGCTGTACCGCGCGCCGGACGGCTCGCCGACCGGCGAGGGCTGCTCGGCGTACATGCGCTACGAGAACCAGCTCAGGGTCTGGGAAACGCGACTCGGCTCGATCGTGGGCGTCGACGGCGGGGTCGACGCGATCCGGCGGTCGATCTGGGAGCCGATGCGGCCGGACCAGCTGCCCGATTTCGTCGAGCCGCTGACGGTGCGCGAGAAGGGTTATCGCGTCGTCTACCAGCCGAGCGCGCGCCTCTACGAGGACGCGCTCGCGGACGCGGGCGACGAATTCCGCATGCGAGTGCGGGTCTCGCTGCGTGCGTGGTGGGCCCTCAAGGACAAGGCCGCGCTCCTGAATCCGCTGCGGTACGGCATCTTCGCCTGGCAGCTGTGGTCGCACAAGGTCCTGCGCTACCTGGCGCCGTTCTTCCAGCTCGGCGCGCTGGTCGCGAATCTCGCGCTCGCGCCGCGCGGCGGCGCGTGGCCGCTGCTGCTCGGCCTCCAGCTCGTCTTCTACGCGACCGCGGCCATCGCGCATGCGCTGCGCGACCGGTCCCTGCCGGCGCCGGTCACGGCCGCGTACTACCTGTGCGTGCTGAACCTCGCGAGCGGCCTCGCGTTCGCGGAGTTCCTGCAGGGCAAGAAGAAGGTGATCTGGAAGCCGCGCACCTGAGCCCGGGTCACTGGCGCAGCAGGACCGCCTTGGCGATCATCCCGGCCATGTCGGGGTTCTCCTTCAGGCGCCGCGAGGAGTAGCCGTACCAGTCTTCCCCGAACGGCACGTAGACCCGGAGGTGGTGACCGGCGGCGAGGATCTGGCGCCGGACGTTCTCGCGCACCCCGAGGAGCATCTGAAACTCGTACTGATCCTTCCCGAGCCCGTGAGCCGCGACGACCTCCTTGGCGTCGGCGATCAGCGGATCGTCGTGGGTGGCGATGCAGGCGTACATCCCGCTCTCGACGATCAGCCGCAACAGCCGCTTGTAGCTCGCGCGGACGTCCTCCCTCCCGGTCCAGGCCACGCTCCGCGCTTCCTTGTAGATGCCCTTGCAGAGGCGGACCGTGGGCCGGTACTCCCGCAGGGAGCGCACGTCCTGCTCGGTGCGGTGCAGCATGGCCTGCAGCACGATCCCGACGTTGTCGATGCCCTCGTCGCGCAAGCGCCGGTAGGTGCGCAGGGTCAGGTCGGTGTAGGGCGTGTTCTCCATGTCGATCTGCATGAACATGCCGAGGCCGCGCGCCTTGAGCGCCAGCTCGCGGATGTTGCCGAAGGCGAACTCCTCGTCGACGCCGAGCCCCAGGCTGGTCGGCTTGATCGAGAGGTTGGCGACGCCGTGCAGGCCCTCGCGATCGATCACGCTCAGGACCTCGGTGCAGTCGCGCAGGGTGGCGACCGCGCGCTCCCGGTCGTCCACGAACTCGCCGAGCACGTCGATGGTGGTCCAGGCGCCCTCGTCGCGGTTGAGCCGGCGCGTGGCGGCGATGGCGTCAGCGAGCCGGTCGCCGGCGATGTAGCGCCTCGAGATCTTGCGGATGATGGGCCTGGGCACCAGGGGCAGGCCAGCGACGATGAGCTTGTTGAGCATGGGCACCACCAGCTTCCGCGAAACGTCCGTGTTGGTCGGGCCGGAGGGGACGCGGGCGAGTGCCGTCCGGGCCTGGCGACGGCGCAAATATGGCCACCGGCGTCGGCCAGGGCAACTCCCGCGAGCCGGTCCATGGACACAACTATATTTATCCGATATCGTGCCGGTCGACGGTGGGGAAGGAACCGCAGAGGAGGCTCGCCCGTGTACCTGATCACCAACCGCAAGCTGTACGCGCGCCGCTCGGGGCTCGAGATCTTCGGCGATCAGCCGAACACCGACCGGGGCCCCAACGAGCTGCGGGTCGTGCGCTGCGAGCGGTCCGGCCGCGGCTGGACCGCGGAGATCCTGCCCGACCGGGTGACCGGTCCCCGCCTGGCCGAGTTGCGCGAGGTCCTCGGTCTGGACCGCGACGGCGGCGAACCGATCTACACCAGCACCGAGGTCGCCGAGCGGGTCATGAGCCAGGCGCGGGCCGAGCAGCGCAACGTGCTGCTCTTCGTCCACGGCTACAACAACGAGATCGCCGACGCGCTCGCGACCGCCCGCCAGCTCGAGCGCGAGTTCAACGTCATTCCCCTGCTGTTCAGCTGGCCGGCCAACGGCGGGGGGATCCGCGGCGTCGCGAGTTACCTGAGCGACAAGCGCGACGCGCAGCTCTCCGCCCCGGCCTTCAGCCGCGTCCTCGAGAAGGTCAACCAGCTGATGACCCGTTTCACGCGCCTGGCGATCGATGAGCTGGCGCCGCAGCTCGCCGATCTGGCCGCGAAGTCGCCTCCGGGCAGCTCCGACTACCACGAGGCGCGGAATCGCCTGCTCGAGGCCTACTGTCCCGTGCGCTTGACTCTCCTGACCCACAGCATGGGCAACTACCTGCTGAAGAAGACGCTCGAGACCAGCACCAACGCGCCGTACACGGCCGCCTTCGACAACGTCGTGCTCGCCGCGGCCGACACCAACAACCTCGATCACCGCCTCTGGGTGGACCGCCTGGAAGCCCGGCGCCGCATCTACGTCACGATCAACGAGGACGATTTCGCCCTGACGGCTTCGCGCCTCAAGCCCGGCGATCGGCAGCTTGCCCGGCTCGGCCACTACCGGCGCCGGCTCGACTCGGAAATCGCCCGGTACGTGGATTTCACCGGAGCCGACCGCGTCGGCAACAGCCACAGCTACTTCGCGGACAAGGCGCTCGGGAATCCCGCCGTCAAGGCGTTCTTCACGGCGGCGCTCAACGGGCAGGAGGCGGAGGCGGGACTCCAGTACAACCTGGCGGAACGACTCTACCGGGTGTGAGCGTGCACGAGCCGGCTGGCCTCGGTCACCGGCCGCAGCAGCTCTTCGCGTTCCGCGACCAGGTCCGACCAGGTCCAGCCCAGGCTCGCCAGGCGTTCGAGGCAGCGGGCCGGCGGCCGAGTCGCCAGCGTGAGGCTCTCGGGGCGCTCGGTGACGACCCGGTCGATCCCGTCGGCGACGGCCACGAGCAGCACCTCGCGCGGATCGCCGCCGTAACGCTCAGGCTCGTGGTGGACCTCGACGATCGCTATGACCTCGCGCGGAAACCGCCACTGGTCGAGCAGGTAGGCGCTCACGCCGGCGTGGTCCACGCCGAGGCGCCGCCGTTCGGCGACGATCGCCGGAAACGGGCCGCAGCGGTGAAGCGCGTCGTAACGCTCCTGGAAATGGCGGGCGAGCGCGAGCTGGCCGACGTTCTGCGTGAGCGCGGCCAGGAAGGCGTGGTCGCGCTGGCGGGCCGGCAGGCGGCGTCCGAGCACGTTGACGAGACCGGAACAGGCCAGCGCATTCCGCCACACCGCGCACAGGCGGTTCGGGTCGAGTCCCGGCTGGTTGCGAAACGCGTTGAGCAGCAGGAGCCCGGAAACGAGGCTCACGACCACCGGGATGCCGAGCAACACGATCGCGTGGTTCGCCGCCGAGATCGGCGTGCGCAGTCCATAGCGCGTGGAATTGACGGTCCGCAACAGCTCGATCACCAGACCCGGATCCTCGCGGATGACCCGCTCGAGGTCGCGGCTCGAGCTGCGGGGGTCGCTCGTGACGTCCAGGACGCGCCGCAACAGGTCCGGCAGGGCCGGCACCTCGAAGCCGGCGCTGGTCGCGCGCAGCGTGTCCTGGACCGCGGTCATCGGACCCTGAGCGTGCGGACGTTGTTCATGACTTCCTCCCAGCGCTGCAGCTTCTGGTAGGCGCGATCGACGACCGCGGTCACCGCGTCCAGGTCGTCGAACGGCTTGAGCAGGTAGTCGGCGGCGCCGTAGAGGCGGCAGGACAGCACCTTGGCCAGGCTGTCGGCGGCCGTGATCATGACGACGATCGTGTCGCCGTGCTTCTCCTTGATCCGCATCAGCAGCTCGACGCCGTCCATCTCCGCCATCATGATGTCGGAGAGCACGACGTCGTAGCGGTGCCGTTCGAGCGCCGCGAGCGCCTCCGGTCCGGACCCGGCGGTCTCGACGGTGTAGCCCTGCATCTCCAGGTGGAGCTGCAGGGCCTTGACGATGCCCTCCTCGTCGTCGACGACCAGCACGCGGACGTCTCGCTTATCCATGGCGATCCTCTTCCCGTCTCGGCAGGCGAACGGTGACTGTGGTCCCTCGGCCCCTGGCGCTGGCGATCGCCACGGTCCCGCCGTGGCGCTGGATGATCGAACGGCAGAGCGGCAGGCCCAGACCGTCGCCGCCGCCCCCCGCCTTGGTCGTGAAGTACGGGGTGAACGCGCGGGCGAGGTGGTCCGGCGTCATGCCGCAGCCGTCGTCCCGGATCCGCAGGACCACGTCCCGACCGTCCTCGCCCAGTTCGACGTCGAGCCGTCCGTCGCGGCCGCCGCCGGTGCCGTGGCGCGCCACGATCGCGTCGTGAGCGTTGGTGAGCAGGACCGCGATCGCCTGCTCGAGCAGGAGGCGGTAGCCGGACACCACGCAGGCGCCCGCCGCCGGCGCGGCGAAGGCGACCCGGGTGTCGGCCGCGAAGAGGAACTCGTGCGCGGCGACCATGTCGGCGACGACGTCGCGCAGATCGACCGGCGCGCGATCGTCGAGGGCCACCGCCGTACACTGCTTGAGCCGTTCGGCGATGGCGCTGAGGCGCACGGTGGCGCCGAGGATCGCCTCCAGCTGCTCGTCGATGCGGACGCGCAGCGCGGCGAGGTCGTACGGGCCGAAGCGAACGTCCGGATGAGCGGCCGCATACTCGTCGCAGCAGGGGCGCAAGAGCCACACCATCTGCCGGAGGTTGGTCGCGCCGAGACGGATGAACGCGTTGGGGTTGTTCAGCTCGTGGGCGATGCCGAGCACGAGCCGGTCGAGGCGCTCCTGCTCGGCGATCGGGGGATCCTGGACGTCGTTCATGACCGGACGCTCTCACGTTCGCCGGATATCCCGCGGGGCCGGCTCGGCGGGTGAAACGCCCGCGCTCGAGGGTGTCTTCGGTCGGCCCGGTTCTGGCTTGAGTCCGAATTGGCTGAGCCCGCGGCGGCGCGGGATGAGGGTGCGATCCCGGCGAATCGTGAGGAAAAGCCGGCGTGCGCGACGATAACCGCCTGATCACCGAGGGGCGCCGGCGTCCGGCTCCCTCACGATTCCCTCGACGCGCGCCTCGAGCACCTGTCCGCCAGCGGCCTCCGTCCGGTCCGCCGCCCGCCGCACGAGGGGCAGCGCCGCGCCAGCCAGCGCGATGCCCAGCAGGAAGGACCACAGGTCGCGCAGCGGATCGCCGGCCGCGAAGAACCGCGCGCCGGCCGCCGCGCCCACCAGCAGCAGCAGCAGGGGCAGCCCGTAGACGAGCAGCGACACCCGCAGGACCGCGCCGCCGGGAACCGCGACGCGGACGCGGTCGCCCACCGTCACGCCGACCTGATCGATCGCGTCGAGGAGGCGGCGATCGCCGCTGTCCGGCTTGCAGAGTGAATGCGCCGAACAGCCCTCGCAGTGCTCGCCTGCCTCCAGGCGGACCCGCACGCGCGCCGGGCGCCCGCCCGCGGCGGGGATCAGCGCCAGGACGACCCCTTCCTCGAGCAGGACCTCGCCGCGCTGACCGGTCGCCATGCGGTCAGTCCTCGGTCGTCGCGCCGGCGGACCCGCCGGCGGCCCCGACGGCCGCGGGCTCCGGCTGCGGGTGCAGCCAGCCGATCGCGCGGGTCTTGCACTTCTCGATCGGGATGATCGCCGGGTTGATCTTCTCGTGGTCGATCACAGCGAGGTTCTCGACCATGGTGATCGCGCCCTCGCTGTTGCGGGCGCAGATCGTGCAGCCGGTGCAGGCGACCTCGCAGACGTCCTTCGCGGTCTTGGGGTCGTCGTGGTTCTTGCAGAAGACGAAGAACTCGCGCGTGACCGGGTGCAGCTCGAAGAGGTCGCGCGGGCACGCGGTGACGCAGGCCGCGCAGGCCATGCAGAGGTCTTCGTAGACCACTGGCAGGCCATCGGGGCCCATCTCGAGCGCGCCGAAGGTGCAGACGCTCACGCAGTCGCCGCCGCCGAGGCAGCCCCACTGGCACGCCTTGGCGCCGCCCGAGACGAGGTCCTGGACGGCACAGCTCGTCGGGCCGTCGTAGTGAGCCTTCTCCCTGGCGAGGCTCGCGGTGCCGCGGCACATCAGGCGCACGACGTGCTTGACGGCGGTCGTCGCCTCGACGCCCATGATCAGGGCCAGGCCGTCGATCGCTCCCTGCCCGCCGACCGGACAGCGGTTGATCCCGGCTCCCGCCGTGACCACGGCCTCGGCGTAGGCGTTGCAGCCGGCGAAGCCGCAGGCGCCGCAGTTGGCGCCCGGCAGGACCTCGACGGCCAGGCCGATGCGGGGATCCTCCTCGACCCGCAGCTTCTTGTCGGCGATGGCGAGCGCGGCGGAGAAGAATACGCCGAGTCCTCCCATCGTCAGCAGCGAGTAGACCAGCAAGGCGTCCATGGTGCGTTCCTCCTGCGTGACCTTCGGTCAGTCCCCGGCCAGGTAAGCGGCCAGTCCCGAGCTGTCGTGTCGCCTGCCTTCCGCGTCGACGATCAAGCACTCGACGCCGGGCAGCCGCTCGATCAGGTCCAGGCCCTTCGCGGGCCCCAGCACGAACACCGCCGTCGCGAGGGCGTCGGCGCGGGCGCACGTGGACGCCAGCACCGTGACGCTGCGGCAGCCCCGGGCCGGTCGTCCGCTGTGCGGGTCGAGCAGGTGGTGGTAGCGGACCCCGTCCTGCTCGAAGAACTGCTCGTAGTCGCCGCTGGTGGCGACCGCCATCGCGCCCGGTCGCAACCGGGCCATGATCGCCCCCGGCAGGCGCGGGTGCCGGATGCCCACCGTCCAGTCGCGGCCGTAGCCGCGGACCTCGCCTCCGGCGTTGACCAGGGCGGCGGCCTGCCCTCGCGATTCCAGCACGCCGACGGCCCGGTCGACCGCATAACCCTTCGCCCAGGCACCAAAATGGAGAAGCTCGGGCCGGCTTTCAAGTTCCGCCGCGTCGGCGGGCGCGCCGAGGCTCGCCAGCCGGTCCACCTCGCCCGCCAGCAGGGTCGGGTCCGGCAAGCGTGGCTGGTCGCCGTCGAAGCCCCAGAGATCCACGAGCGGCCGGATGCGCGGCTCGAACGCGCCATCGCTCTCGCGCAGGACCTCGAGGCCGACCGCGAGCACCGCCAGCCGCTCGCCGGCTCGCGCGGCTGACGCCGCCGGCGCGGGCGGCGCCAGCCGACTGGAGAACAACGTGTCCACGCGCGCCACCTCGTCCAGCGCCGCCTGCACCGCACGCGACGTCTCGGCGCGCGCGTCGACGCCGCCGGCAGCCGGCACCCGGATCTCGACCAGCGTGCCCATGGCCGGGCGGACGCAGCTGAGGGTCTCCGGCTCGGCATCGCCCTGGCGCCAGCGGTTCACCGCGAAGCCCGCGCCGAGGCACACGGCCAGGATCAGCAGCCCCGAGCCCAGGCGACCTGGGGTCTTGCGGTCGGTGCGCGCCACGTGACTCAGGCCGTCTCGACCCGCAGGACCACGCGGTTGGGCGCGCAGGCGATCAGTTCACCCGGGCGCGCGACGACCCCCTGGAGGCGGCAGGTGGCGTGACGGCAGCACGCTGCGGCGACGCGTGCGCCGGCCGCGTCGACCGCGACCACGGTGCGGCCCGCCGGACCGGCGATCTCGAGGCGGCGGCTCGCGCCGGCGAGGGGCAGGCGCTCCTGCACGCCCCGCTCGTCCTCCACCACGAGCACGCGCTCCTGCGCGAGCGCGTCCGGCCGGTTCTCGAGGCGGCAGCTCACCACGAGGGCCGCGCTCGTCCCGCGGAAGCGCTCCCGCAACGCGAGGATGCGATCGTCGACGCCGCCGGCGGGATCGAGGATCCGGCCCTCGGCCTGCACCAGGAGGTCGGCGGGCAGGGCGCGCTCGAGGGCGCCGAGCTGGACGGTGAGCACCTGGCGACCGCCGCGCGCGTAGCGGCGGGCGCCGCCGCGCAGGGCGCCGCCGACAGCCGCCCGCCACGCGGCGGGAGCATCGACCTGAGGCACCGGCAACGGTCCGGCCGAGAGCGAGAGAAACGCGTCCACGAGGTCGCGGACCGCGGTCTCGTCGCCGGGTACGAAGCCGTGCAACACCAGGCGGCGGCCGGCGTCCGCCCGGCCGAGATCGCCGAGCTTGAACCCCGCGCCGAAGGCGGCGCCGCCGATGACGGCGGCCTTGAGGAAGTCACGCCGGTTCAACATCTCCGATTCTCCTTCTCGCGCCTGCCGCCGACGACTCGGCGGGCTAGAACTTCATCCCCGCGAAACCCATGAAGCTGAGGGCCAGGATCCCGGCCGTCAGCAAGGTGATCCCCGCGCCGCGCAGGGCGCGCGGCACCGAGGCCAGTTCGAGCTCTTCGCGGATGCCGGCCATCAGGACCAGCGCCAGCGTGAAGCCCGCGCCGGCGCCGATCGCGAAGACGATGCACGCGATGAACGAGAGGTCCTTCATCGCGGCGAAGATGCACAGGCCCATGATCGCGCAGTTGGTCGTGATCAGCGGCAGGAAGATGCCGAGCGCCCGGTAGAGGGCCGTGCTCACCTTCTTGATCACCATCTCGACGAACTGCACCAGCGCCGCGATCACGAGGATGAACGCGACCGTCTGCAGGAACCCGATGCCCAGCGGCAGCAGGATGAAGTGCTGGACCAGGTAGGTCACCATGGCGGCCATCGTCAGCACGAACGTGGTCGCCATGCCCATGCTCACGGCCGAGCTGAGCTTGCCGGACACGCCCACGAACGGGCAGATGCCGAGGAACTGGCTCAGCACGAAATTATTGATCAGGGTCGCGGTGATGAAGATGCCGAAGAGCTCCATCGCCTACGCCTCCTTCGCCGCGCTCGCCACGCGAGCGGCTCTCAGGGCGGACTGCTCGCGCCAGCGATTGATGATGTTCGCCGCCCCCAGCGTGAGCCCGAGCGCGAAGAAGCCGCCCGCCGGCAGGATCATCACGATCCAGGGGTCGTAGTCGGCCGGCATCACCGCGACGCCGAAGAGCGATCCGTTCCCGAGGATCTCGCGGACGCCTCCCAGGAACGTCAGCGCGGCGGTGAAGCCGACGCCCATGCCCAGCGCGTCGACGACCGAGCGGAAGGGACCGTTCTTGGAGGCGAAGGCCTCGGCGCGGCCCAGGATGATGCAGTTGACCACGATCAGCGGGATGAACGCGCCGAGGCTCTTGCTCATCGCCGGGAACTTCGCCTTCATCGTCAGGTCGACCACGGTCACGAACGCGGCGACCACCACGACGTAGGTCGCGATGCGCACCTGGCCGGGGACCAGCTTGCGGACGAGCGAGATCATCAAGCTGGCGCAGACCAGCACGAAGGCGGTCGCCAGCCCCATGCCGACGCCGTTGGCCGCCGCGGTGGTCACGGCCAGGGTCGGGCAGAGCCCCAGGAGCTGGCGCAGCGTCGGGCTCTGCTCCCACAATCCCTTGAGGAACTCGGCGCTGATGCTCGTCTGCTTGCTCACGACGCACCTCCCGGTTCCGCCAGGACCGCGTTCAGCCTGGTGACCGCGTCGTTGACGATCTGGACCACGGCCTTCGAGCTGATGGTCGCCGCCGTGATGGCCTGCACCTCGGTCTCGCCGAGAGCGCTGCGCTTCTTGCCCTTGACCACCACGAGATCGCCGGCCGCGCTGAGGCGCCGGCCGTCGCCCCAGCCGAAGAACTGCAGAGGGAAGTTCTTGGCGTCGTCGGCCGCGGCGCCGAGGTTGCGGTCGGCCGCCGCCGCGAGCGCCTGCTCGTGCTCGGCGCTCAGGCGGATCCAGGTGCCGAGTCCGGGAGTCTCCGAATCGCCGAGGACCTTCAGCCCGCGGATCTCCTCGCGACCGGGATCGAGCGCGATCATCAGGTCGATCTTGTCCTGGAAGCCCGCGCCGCTGCAGCGCAGGACCCAACCGCTGGTCGCGCCGTCCGCCGTCACTCGCCAGGCGGTCAGGCCGGCCTGGTCGACCACCTGCTCGGGCGTGCCGCCGGGGACCAGGAAACCGATGGCTTCGTCACGGGCCCGGGCCTGGTTGGCCTGGATCAGCGGGTCGGCCCAGCCGTTGACGAGGGAGAGCGAACCGCCGGCGAGCGTCCCCGCCACGACCAGCGTGGCCAGCATGTGCAACGTCGTCTTCATCGTTTCGCTCCATAGATGCGCGGACGAGTGCCACGGTTGATCAGGGGGACCGCCGCGTTCATCATGAGGATCGAGTACATCACGCCCTCCGGCAGGCCGCCGAACTCGCGGATGAGGATCGTCAACAGAGCGATGCCGAGGCCGAAGATCCACTGGCCGCGCGGGGTCGTCGGGCTGGTGACGTAGTCGGTGGCCATGAACACGGCGCCGAAGAGGAAACCGCCCGACAGCACGTGGAAGAGCGGGCTCGGCCCGACGCCGCCGAGGTGCAGGACACCGCCGAAGACGAACCCGCCGAGCACCATCGAGACCATGATCTGCCAGTGAGCGATCCGCGTGACCAGGAGGATCGCGGCCCCGGCCAGGATGGCGACGGCGCTCGTCTCGCCGAGACAGCCGCCAACGTTGCCGACCAGGAGTTTCTGCGTGGCGATGTCGCTCGCGAACTGAGACGGGTCGCCGAACTTGTAGAGGCCCAGAGGGGTCGCCTGGCTCACCGCGTCCACGCGCGCCACCGACGCGGACCAGTCGGTCATGCCGGCGGGGAAACTCGCCTGGAGGAACGCGCGGCCCACGAGCGCCGGGTTGAAGATGTTGTCGCCGAGCCCGCCGAAGACGGCCTTGCCGATGCCGATGCTCACGACGCCGCCGAGCAGCGCGTGCAGCGGCGAGAATCCCGGCGGCACGATCAGCCCGAGCAACAGGCCGGTCAGAAACGCGCTGCCGTCGGGAAGCGTCTGCGGCTTGTGGTTCAGGCGCGCGACGACCCACTCGGTAGCCGCCGCGCCGATCACCGCCCCGGCGACCGGCGCCAGCACCCCGGCGCCGAAGAACCAGACGGCGCTGGCGAGGCAGGGCACGAGCGAGAGCGACACGGTCCACATGATGCGGGCCGTGCTCCAGCCGAAGTGCGCGTGCGGAGACGTCACGAGGCTGAGATTGCCCTCGCCGATGACCTGGAGGGATCCGCCCTTGCTGCTCTCGGTGGCCATGGTTCAGGCTTCCTTACGCGGCAGGTTCCGGACGTTCTTCTTGCCGAGCCGCACGTATTGCACGAGCGGGATGTTGGCGGGGCAGGTGAAGGCGCAGGTCCCGCATTCCATGCAGACCTCGATGCCGAGATCGCGGGCCTCCTCGTCTCGCCGCAGCCGGGCGAGGCGCGCGAGCCGCGTCGGCATCAGGCCGACCGGGCACGCGGCGACGCACTTGCCGCAGTTGACGCACGCGCTCTCGGGATTCGCCGCCACTTCGGCATCCGACAGCACCAGGATGCCGCTGGTCGCCTTCACGACCGGCGCGTCGAGGCTGTAGGCGGCGAAGCCCATCATGGGCCCGCCCACGACCACGCGGCGAGCGTTCGGGCGCACGCCTCCGCAGTATTCGAGCACTGCCCGCAGCGGCGTGCCGATCGTGACCCGCAGGTTCTTGGGCTCGACCACGCCGAGGCCGCTGACCGTGAGGGTCGCCGCGCGCGGCACGTCGCCGAGCACGACCGCGTCGCGGATCGCGAGCGCCGTTCCCACGTTCTGGATCACGCAGCCGACGGCCATCGGCAGCTCCCCCGGCGGCACCCGTCGACCCAGCGCGGCGTCGATGAGCATCTTCTCGCCGCCCTGCGGATACTTGGTCCTCAGCGTGAAGACCTCGATCCGCGCCCCGCGCGCGGCGATGGCCTCGCGCATCGCCCGGATCGCCGCCGGCTTGTTGTTCTCGATGCCGATGCCGAGGTTGACCTTGGCGCCGAGCGCCGTGCCGATCAGGAGGATGCCCTCGACGAGGTCGGCCGTCCGTTCGAGCATGAGGCGGTAATCGCGGGTGAGATACGGTTCGCACTCGGCGCCGTTGACGATCATCCAGTCGATCGGCTTGTCCGGCGGCGGGCTCAGCTTGACCGCCGTCGGGAAGGCGGCGCCGCCCTGGCCCACGATGCCGGCCTCGCGCACCCGATCGACGACGTCCTTGCCCGAGACGGACCGTGGATCGAGCGGCGGCAGGAAGATCGGACCGTCGTCGGCGATCGCCACCGGCGCGCCGGCCTCGGGCGCCGGGGCCGGGCCAGGCTGGATCACGAGCAGCTCGGCGGTGGTGCCGCCCACCACCGGTCCCTTCGTCTTCTTGACGACCGTGCCCCCGACCGGACTGTGGACGGGCGCCGAGATGAAACCGGAAGCCTCCGCCAGGACCTGACCCTGGCGCACCCGGTCGCCCTTCTTGACGAGCGGATTGGCCGGTTTGCCGAGGTGCTGGCCGAGGGGCACGCAGATCTCGGCCGGCGGCGGCATCACCTGCAGGGCCTTGTGCTCCGTAAGTTCTTTGTGTTCGCGGGGATGCACCCCGCCCCGAAAGCTCCGCAGAGCCATGTCGGGTCGCTCCTCGCTGGGGCTGGAAGCCGGGATCGCGCTGTGCGGGAAAAACGTAGATCGCCGAACGTGGGGAGTCAAAATATTCGCAATCCTCGCGGATTGCGCCCCGACACGGTCTGCAGGTTGCTCTGCTGCCGACGGACGGACCCGTTGACCGGTTCGTTCCGGCTTTGGAGGTGGACGCGTGCGGTGTTTCCGACTCCTCGGGTGGACGCTCCTGATCCTGGGAGCGGTCGGCCGGGCGCAAGCGACCGAGCTGCTGAACGACCGACCGTTCGCCGTGGGCGAGGTCCTTCGCTATCGGATCCGGCTGGGACCGGTGACGGTGGGCGAGGCGATGCTCGCGATCCCCGGGCTGGCGGCCGGCGGCGGCCGGGCGGCCTTCGAGGTCTGCTACACGGCGAGGTCCGGCGGCGTGCTCTCGACCCTCTATCCGGTCCGCGACCGCATCACCAGCTGGGCCGACACCCTGGACTACCGCAGCTACCGCCTCCAGAAACGGATCCGCGAGGGTACCTATCACGAGGCCTGCGACTGGCGCATCGACCACGCCCAGGGCCGAGCCGTCGAACGCGACGGCGTCTCGATTCCGGTCGAACCGGGCGTGCACGACGTGTTCTCGGCGTTGCTGCGCGTTCGCGCATCGCAGCTCGTGAGCGGGACGGCCATCACGATCCCGGTCGTGCTGGGCTCCGACACCGCCGAGATGCGGGTCAGCGTCGGCCCGCAGCGCTCCGTCGCGACCCCGGCGGGCGAGTTCTGGTGCGTCGCTGTCCAGCCAGACCTGGGCGGCCAGGGGCCGTTCCAGCACGACGGCCCGGTCGTGATCGACCTCGCCCTCGATCGGCGGCGGTGGCCGGTCCGGATCCGGCTGAAGGTGCCGGTCGTGGGCGCGCTGGTCGTGGAACTGGTGGAGGCGATCGGCCCGGCGTGAACGCTCCGGCGGGACCCAGCGCACTCGGTTCAGAGGGCCGCGGCCGTTCCTCCTTGCCGGCCCGGGCGGCATCCACTACGGTCGCCACCAAGCGAGGTGTCCAGTGGCCGCGAACTACGTCTTCACGCTCACCGCCGGCCGAACCGGCACCGCCTGGCTCGCGGCCATGCTCGGCGCGAACCTGGACGACTGCGAGGCGCACCACGAGTTCCTCGGCTGGGACTGCTTCGGAGTGGACACGCCGGACCTCTCCCACCTGACCCTCTTCAACAGCCGGGGCGTCTGCGAGGAGGTCCGCGGCTTCTGGCGGCGCAAGCTCGCGCGGGTCGCCGCCTGCCCGCGCCGCTGGTACGTGGAGACCGCGCACGTGCTGATGAAGGCCGGGCTGGTCGAGCACCTGGATCTCATCGCCGATCGCGGGCGGATCCACCTCGTGATCCTCGGTCGCGACCTCGTCTCGACCGTCGCGAGCTACAGCCAGCGGGGCGATTTCAGCAACAAGGGCAACCAGTGGCTCTGGTACCTCGACCCGGACTATCCCCAGAACATCCTGAATCCGGTGCCGTTCAAGCAGCATGGAGTCATGGGGATCCGCGTCTGGTACTGGATGGAGATCGAGGCGCGTCAGGCCTACTACGCGGCGCTGCTCGCGGACCGCGCCGGGGTCAATCTCCTGCGCTGCACGCTGCTCGAGGTGACCCGGGAACCCGGGGCGCGCCGACTCCTGCGCGGCCTCGGCTGCGAGCCCGCCCAGGTCGCGCTGCCGCCGCCGCTCAACGTCACGCACCAGGCGCGCCAGCTCGGCGAACGCGAACTCGCGATCATCGCCGAGCTCTGCCGCAGGTTCCCCGACGATCCCCGGGCGCTCGGCGCCGAGCACTACCGGCGGGGACGCCGCCTGGGCGCGGCGCGGGACTGAGTCGCCATCACGAGCCGGTCACCGGCGGGTGAACTCGATCTCGCCGCGGTTCGCCTGCGTGGTCACGCGGAGCACCGGCAGCGCCACCTCCGGATTCTCCGGCCGCAGGTGAGGACGGTCGACGATCACTCCCTGCACGTCGAGCCCGGCGGGCACCTCGACGTTCATGCCGCCCATGTCCACGGACAGTCGGACGTCGCAATCGCGGAGCCACTCGCCGCCCAGATCGAGGTCGGCGCCGCCCATCTTGCAGTCGACCGCGAGGCGGCGCGGACTCGCGTTGCCGAGGCCCGTCGCCTCGAAACCGCCCATGTGGCCGCCGATCACGAGCTGTTCGAGCGGCTCGCGCAGAGGTTCCGCGATGTCGAGCGCGAAACCGCCCATGCCGAAGTCGATGACCGCGTCGGTCAACCACAGTCCGCCGAGCTGGGCCTCGGCGCCGCCTTGCCGGACGCGCACCTCCAGCGCGATCGGCAGGTCCGGCGGCAGGAAGACGTCCACCCGGGAGTCGTTGCCGCCGCCCAGCAGCGAGCGCAGGATCGACTGCAATCCCGAGATCGTCCGGCGGTACTCGACGCGGTAGACCCAGGTGGAATCCGGCAGGATCTCGAGGCTGTCGCTGAGCGCGTACGCATCGTGGTCGAACCGAGCCTTGACCAGGAGGCCCTCCCCGGGACCCGCGGGATGCACGTAGAATTCGCCGTGGGAGAGGTCGAGGACGACCCGGCCGGGCGCGCTCGCCGTCAGGGCACCGGCAGCTCGGTCGCCCGCCGCGAGCTCGGCGTCCTCGATGCGCTGCCGCTCGAGCCCTTGGCGGGCCGCCAGGAGAGCGACACCGACGACCACCACGAGCAAGGCGACGGCGGCCAGGCAGCCGAGGCAGGTGACCTTGATGAACCGGCCGGCGCTCATGAATCCCGTCCCGGATCAGGTGGCCCATGGCGCAGCGGTTGTGATCCGCCGAAGCGCGCGCCTACCCTACCGGAATCGATCCAGGACTGAAACAGCAAATCGGCAGGGCGACCCATGAACCGGCCAGCCGATCATCTCCTGCCTGACGGCCCGGCGGGAAGGGGTCGCATTGGATTCGCGATATCGACCGATCAGCGATTCCAGCCACCGCTCTCGTGGCCCCAGCCGAGCGCCGGGTCGGCGAAACCCGGGTCGTCCACGCCATAGTCCCCGAACACACCCAGCTCGAACCGGATCGTGGTCACCGTCGGCTTTTCATAGGTCTTGGCCAACTGGGTCGCCTCCTCGGACCGGGACGGCGGCAGGTGTCGTCGCCGGGTCCGCTATTCGATCATAACACCTGGTAAGGGATTATGCGAAGACATTTTCATTATACCGAGCAATGCAGTCCGTTTTCTCGCTCAAGCCGGACGGCGCCCGCCCGATAACGATGGCAGTCATTCACCCGAGACCTACCCAGGAACGGAATCCGGAGGTTCACCATGAAGATCGTCGCTCAGAACCCGGCGTTGCTGGCGGCAACGCGACCCGAGAAGGCCGGTCCGGTCGGCGACCGGGACGGCGGCGAGCGGGTGTGCCAACCTGGACGCCGGCACGTCCAGCGCGGGTTGAAGCACCTGTCCCGGGACATTCGCCACCAGGTCCGCGACGAGATCAAGGAACTGCGCGCCACCGGCGCCGACGCTCAGGAGAAGATCCAGGCCGTCCGGGAGCTGAACCGCGCGTTCCACCAGGAGCTGCAGGACCTCTTCCACGCGGCCGGCAGCGGCGACACGATCGACGCGGCGACCATCGCCGAGGGACTGCGCCAGGCGATGATCGACTTCACCGCGGCGCTGCGCGAACTCAACGGCTCCCCGACCCAAGACAAAGTCGAGGACCCGGAAACGCCGATCCTCGACGAGACGCCGCCGGCCGGTGAGCCGTCCGCGCCCGGCGCGTTGCTGGACGTCGCGGTCTGACCCGCGCGCACCGCGGAGCGCCGGCCGCCCTGCCGGCGAACCCGCTCGGTCGAGCGAGATCGCCTTGACCTTCTCGGCCAAGCGGACCGCGCCCGGTTCGCGGACCTGGCGCCCCACCTGCCGAATCATTAACATGCAGCGGAGCGACGCGCTCGCGGATCGTCGTGGTTCGCCGCTCTGGATCCCGGCCGCGCTCGCGCGCCGCCGAAAGGACCGTCGTGCCGGATTCGACCAACCCCGCCGCCGCAATCCCGGCCGGCGCCCCCACCGCTGTGCCCCAGACGCTGTTCTTGAACCGGGAGCTGAGCCTGCTGCAGTTTCAGTCGCGGGTCCTCGAGGAAGCCACCGACCCGGCGACGCCCCTGCTCGAGCGCGTGAAATTCCTGGCGATCCTCGGCTCGAACCTCGACGAGACGGTCATGGTGCGCATGGCCGGGCTCGTGGCGCAGAAACAGGTCGGCGTGACCGAGCTGTCGCCGGACGGCCGCTCGGCGGCCGAGCAGCTCGTCTCGTTGCGCAAGGAGATCGGCGAGCTGCAGCGGCGCGCGCTCGTCCACTGGCGCGGCGAGCTCAGACCGGCGCTGGACGCCGCCGGCGTCCATGTTCTCGACTACTCCGAGCTCACGGAGAAGCAGCGCGCGCAAGCAGCCCGCATCTTCCACGAGGAGATCTTCCCGGTCCTGACGCCCCAGGCCCTCGATCCGGGCCATCCGTTCCCCCACGTCTCCAACCGGAGCCTGAACCTCGCAGTCAGCGTGCGCGATCCGCAGGGCGAGGAGCACTTCGCCCGCCTGAAGGTCCCCTCGCTGCTGCCGCGGCTCGTCCCCCTCAAGAGGTCGTCGGGCGGCGAGCGACGCGACGGGACCATTCCCCAGCACCACTGGTTCGTCTGGATCGAGCAGCTGATCGCGGCGCACATGGCGAGCCTGTTCCCCGGGATGCAGGTCGCGGGCGCCGACGCCTTCCGCCTGCTGCGCGACGCCGACATCGAGATCCAGGAGCTCGAGGCGGGCGACCTCCTCGAGACCATGAGCGAGCGGATCTACGACCGGCAGTTCGGCGACGCGGTCCGGCTGGAGACCGCGGCCAGCATGCCCGACGAGAATCGCCGGATCCTGATCAGCAACCTCGGGCTCGACCCCAAGGACGAGATCAGCCTCGACGGCCCCCTCGACCTCTCGGGCCTCATGCAGCTGCACGGGATCGAGCTGCGCGAGCTGAAGGACCCGCCGTTCAGCCCGGTCGTCCCGCGGCGGCTGCGGCCCGACGCCGCCGACGGTCAGAGCCTGTTCCAGGCGATCCGGCAGGGCGACATCCTGCTGCACCATCCCTACGAGAGCTTCGACCCCGTGGTCGAGCTCATCCGCGCGGCCGCCCGTGACAAGCAGGTGCTCGCGATCAAGCAGATCCTCTACCGGGTCGGCCGGAACTCTCCCGTGGTCCGCGCGCTCCTGCAGGCGAGGCGCGAGTATCGCAAGCAGGTCACGGTGCTCGTGGAGCTGAAGGCCCGGTTCGACGAGGAGAGCAACATCGGGTGGGCCCGCCTCCTGGAGCGCGAGGGCGTCCACGTCATCTACGGCATGGTCGGCCTGAAGACTCACGCCAAGACGCTGCTCATCGTGCGACGCGAGGCGGACCGCGTCCGCCGCTACATGCACCTCGGTACGGGCAACTACAACGCGATCACGGCCCGGCTCTACGAGGACTTCGGCCTTCTGACCTGCGACGACGCGATCGCCGCCGACGTCAGCGACCTGTTCAACTACCTGACCGGCTACTCGGCCATCCGGGATTTCCGCAGGCTGCTCGTGGCGCCCATCAACCTGCGGCGCCGATTCACCGAACTGATCCGGCGCGAGGTCGCGCACCAGCAGGCGGGCCACCAGGGCCATCTCATCCTGAAGTGCAACTCCCTCGCGGACCCGGCGTTGATCCGCGAGCTGTACGCCGCCTCGCAGGCCGGGGTCCGGATCGACCTCGTCGTGCGCGGCATCTGCTGCCTCCGGCCCGGGGTCGCGGGCCTGAGCGAGACCATTCGCGTCCGCAGCATCGTCGGCCGCTTCCTCGAGCACAGCCGCATCTACTGGTTCGCCAACGCGGGCGAGCCCAAGGTCCTGCTGGGCAGCGCCGACCTCATGTTCCGCAATCTCGATCGGCGGGTGGAGGTCGTGTTCCCGATCAGCGCGCCGGACCAGGTCAGGCGGCTCCAGACCGGGATCCTCGCCGTCTACCTGCGGGACGATCAGAAGGCGCGGTCCATGGCGGCCGACGGCACCTACCACCGCGTGCGCCGGGCGCGCCGCGGCAAGTCGATCAACGCGCAGGAGGAATTCCTGCGCCGGGCAAGCGAGGACGCCGAGTGAGCGAGGAAGGCCGGCGCTTGTTCTTCCTCCGGCATGGTCCCGCCGACCGCGACCGGTTCACTGGCTGCGACGACGCGCAGCGTCCCCTGGACGATCCGGGGCGCGAGCAGATCCGGCGGGAATCCGAGGTGTTCGCGCGCCTGGACCTCGCGCTGGACGCCGCGATCACGAGCCCGTATGCGCGGGCCGCCGAGACGGCCGCGATCGTGGCGGCGCGCCTCGGCCTGGGCGACCGGCTCCGCGCCGACCCGCGGCTGCGGCCGGGATTCGCGCTGCCGGCGCTCGTCGACCTGCTGGCCGCGACGCCCCGGGAGCACCGGCGCCTCCTGCTGGTCGGCCACGAACCCGATTTCAGCGAGATGATCGGCGCGCTCACGCGCGGGCAGGTCGTCATGAAGAAGGGCGCCCTCGCGCGGGTCGACCTCACGGCGGGCTCCGCGCCGCGCGGCCGGCTCGTCTGGCTGCTGCAGCCGAAGGTGATGCTCCGCGGCCTCGGCTACGCGACGCCGACGATGTAGGCCAGCCAGCCGGGCTGGTTCCGGGCCCGCGTCGTCCGGCGATAGCGGTCCTCGTCGGGATCCGGCGAGGTGTCGAAATACACGTGACAATCGGCGAAGCCAGCCGCCAGGAGAGCGTCGCGCGCTTCGGCCGGCGTGTAGAGGCGCCACTCGTAGGTGAACGCCTTCTTGAGCTCGTAACCGCCGGCGAGCTCGAAGTGGATGTGACAGCGCGCCAGGTTGTCGATCGGATTGTAGGACGCCTGTTCCCAGGTGTACGTGAACATCCCCTCGGGCGTCTCCACCAGGCGCGGCTCGTAGCTCTCCTGCTGCGCTTCCCACCCGCCGTAGCAATCGAGGAACACCAGGCCGTCGGGAGCGAGGCTCGCGCGCACCTGGCGGAAGTAGTCGACGAGCTGCTGCAGCGGATGCACCATGAACCAGGAGAAGTTGTAGGCGCAGACGATATCCGCCGGAGGGATGGTGACGGTGCGCACGTCGCACCGGCGGAGCGCGACCCGGGTCGAGGCCGGGCCGAGCCGGTCGATATGGCGCGCCTGCCCCCAGGCGAGGGTCTCGGCGTCGAGGTCCAGGCCGACGGCGGTCCGCTGGCGGTGGCTGCGGACCCATGCCGCGCACAGGTAGGCCGTGCCGCAGAAATCCTCCCGCAGGTGCAGCGGCCGCCGCTTGCGCAGCTGGTGGAAGATCCGGTTCATGAACTGGACCTCGAACACCGGAACCTGGACCGACCATTCGTAGAGCTGGTGCCGGTCGTTGAAGGTGCGCGGCAGGGTGTTGTCGCAGTCGCGTGTCATCGTGACCTGGACCGTGTTCCTTTCCGGATGCTCGCGCTCAGGCGTCCATACGCCGGCGTAGCTCGCGATCGGTGACGCCCAGGCAGGTGCCGAGCGCGCGCGCGGTCCTGAGCCAGTGATGGTCGAGCGGGACCTGCTTCTTCTGACCGGCGACCTCGCCCAGCGGCACCGGCACGCACAGACCGCCGCGCACGGCGACCATCACGTTGTAGGTGCCGTCCGCCAGGAACCTCGCCGCGCTCGTGCCCAGGAGCGTGGTCAGCAGGCGGTCGGCGGCCGAAGGCACGCCGCCCCGCTGGACGTGGCCGAGGCTCGTGATCCGCGCCTCGGTGTTCGTCAGACTCTGGAGATTGCGGGCGAGTCGGCTCGCGAGGCTCTCCTTCACGAGGCGGAAGCCCGTCTGGTCGGCGACCGCGTCCGCGGTCTCCCCGCCGGCGTCCGCCTCCGACTTCTTCGCCTCTTTCTTGGACGCGGCCTCCGCCGCCTGCGCGGCGACCTCGGCCTGCGCGAGAGCGCCTTCGGCGACGCAGACGATCGAGAAGCGCTTGCCATACCGCCGCTGGCGTTCCTTGAGGTAGTCGACGACGGCGTCGATGTCGTACGGGATCTCGGGGATGAGGATCACGTCGGCGCCGCCGGCGATCCCGGCGCCGAGGGCGAGCCAGCCGGTGTTGTGCCCCATCACCTCGACGACGATGATCCGGTCGTGGCTCGTGGCGGTCGTGTGCAGCCGGTCGATCGCCTCCGTACAGATCTGCATCGCCGTGTCGAAGCCGAACGTCACGTCGGTGCCCGCCACGTCGTTGTCGATCGTCTTCGGCAGGGTCATCACGTTCAGCCCGCCCGCCTTGTGCAGGTGGTAGGCGTTCTTCTGGGTGCCGCCGCCGCCGAGGCAGACCACGCAGTCGAAATCCTGCTTGCGCGCGTTCGCCACGGCCGCCTGGGTCATGTCCAGCAGCGCCCCGCCGATGAGCATCTTGCGCGGCCGGTCGCGCGAGGTGCCCAGGATCGTGCCGCCGCGCGTGAGGACCCCGCTCGTGGTCGCGAAATCCAGCGGGATCGTCCGGTTCTCCACCAGACCGCGAAAGCCGTCGAGGATGCCCACGACCTTGATGCCATAGTCCTGGATCGCAGCCTTCGTGATGCCGCGAATGGCCGCGTTCAGGCCCGGGCAGTCGCCGCCCGACGTCAGCACGCCGATGCAGCGGGTCCGGGAGGGGAGTGGGCTCATGATCCAGCGCTCCTGGGTCGCGTGAGGGACGCGGCGGGTCCGGCCGCCGAGACGTGCCAGGAATACTAACGTCCGCGCGGTGGTTCTCCCACCCGAAAAGCGGCGGCGCCGTCCAGGGGCGTGTTAGAATGGGCTCAACGAAACCCGCCGCATCCCTCGGAAGCAGGCGTCGCCTGCCGGACGGAGACCGTGGACCCGATCGTCCTCTACCTGCCCGCCGAGATCGACTCGGAGCGCCTGCCTGCGGTGCTGGCTGCCGGCCACGTCTGCGCGCTCGAAGCACCGCGCCGTGTCCACTGCCGTTACGTGGACTCGGCCGACCGGCGGCTGCTGGCCGCCGGGCTCGTGCTCGTCGGCGACGAAACCGGCTGGCGCCTGACCGCTCTGCGCACCGACGAGGTCGTCGCCTCCTGCTCGGCCGCCCCCGGCGACCCGCCCCGCACGGTCGATGAGTTTCCCCCCGCCGGCGACCTTCGCCGGCGGCTGCGCGAGCTGCTCGGTTCGCGGGCGCTGGTCGACCTCCTCGCCGTCGCGAGCGAGGTGCGCCCCTGGCGGCTTCTCGCGGCCGGCGGCGAGGTCGTCCTGCGCGCGGACCTGTGCCGGCTCGTCATCGAGGGCTCCACCGGCGGAGCGCCGCTGCGGCTGGTCACCCTGCAGGCTGCGTCCGGCCGCGAGGACATCGCGGCGACCGTCTGCGCCGGCGCCGAGGCGCGCGGATTGACGCGCATCCCCGGCGCGAAGACCGGGTTCCTGCTGTCCGCGGCAGGCCTGCGTCCGGATCCCTCGGCGGGCGGGTTTCGCGTCGAACTCGCGCCCGACTCGACGGCCCGCGAGGCGGCGGTCAGGATCGGCCGGGCGTTGCTCCGGGCGATCCGCGCGAACGAAGCCGGCGTCAAGGCCGGCGTCGACGCGGAGTTCCTGCACGACCTCCGGGTCGCCGTGCGGCGGACTCGTTCAGCGCTCGGCCAGCTCGGGGGCGTGTTCCCGCGTGACGACACGGACCGCTTCGAGCGCGAATTCGCGGCGCTCGGCCGGCTCACGGGACCTCTGCGCGACCTGGACGTCTGCTTGCTCGGCGAGCGCCGCTTCCGTGAGCTGGTCCCGCCGGCCCTCGCTCCCGGTCTCGACGGCTTCTTCGAGCAGCTGCGCACGCGGCGAGAGTCCGCGCTGCAGGAGATTCGCGAGGCGCTCGACTCGCCCGGCTACCGGCGGCTGCTCATCGACTGGCGGGATTTCCTGGCGGCGGCGCCCGCCGGACCCGCGGCCGAAGAGCCCGTGGCGGTCTTCGCCCGCAGCCGGCTCGACCGCCGCTACCAGCGGGTGATGCGGCGCGGCAGCGCGATCACGGCCGCGTCGCCGGATCGCGACCTGCACCGGCTGCGCATCCAGTGCAAGAAGCTCCGCTACCTCCTGGAGTTCTTCGCGTCGCTCTTCGCGGCCGACGTGATCGAGGACCTCGTCCAGCGGCTCAAGGACCTCCAGGACAACCTCGGCGAGTTCAACGACCTCAGCCTGCAGCGAAGGCGACTTTGCGGGGCGCTCGCCGCGCTGCCGCCGGACGGCGGACAGCCGACGCCCGCGGCGGCGGCGCTCGCCTGCCTCGCCGCCGCGCTCTCGGCGAGGCAGGGCGAGGTCCGTGCCGATTTCGCCGCCGCGTTCGCCTCGTTCGCAGCCGGCGAGGCGCGCCGGCGATTCGCCGCGCTGGGCGTCTCGACGCCGGCGACTCGCCCGGCGGCGGGGCGGACCGGCAACGCCGATCCGCCGGGCTAGAACGTGTAGGCCAGACCGATCGACATCGTCTGCTTGAGCTGGCCGCTCTTCCGCACGGCGCTGCCGATCGCGACGGGATTCACGATCGTGCCGTCCTCCACGATCGGCTTGACCGTGCTGTCGTACTTGTCGTAGAGCCAGCGCAGGTGGAACTGGACGTTGACCACCTTGGTGATGTTGGCCTTGAAGGTGTTCTCGAAGTCGACGTCGATCGTGAGGAAGTAATCCACCAGGTCCTCGGCCAGCCCGGCGTCCACGAGCGCCTCGCGGCCGAGATCCTCTAGATCGGCTTTCCCGGTATAGTAGAACGGTTTGTAGAAGCGGAGCCGGCCCTCGTACTCGACACGGTCCGCGACGAGCCGGTTCGTCGAGTGGAACGCAAGCTCGGCGCCGCCGTCGCCGGCCGTCACGCTCTCGGTCAGGTCGTCGGGCGGCGCGGCGAGGTACACGTCACGAAAGCTCTGGCGGGCCGTGAAGCCGAGGCGCGCCAGGAGCGTGCTTCGCTCCCGGTCCACGAGCAGGCGACTCACGCCGATCGACTCGAAGATCTCGAGCGGATTGAAGGCGAGGTCGCGGTCCCAGGGGTCCGTCTGGTCGAGGAACTGGCTCTCGAGCCCCACGGCGACGTAAGGATCCAGCACCGAAGGCAGGTAGCGCAGCAGCGACTCGGCCTTGATCTGATCGGTGGTCTTGTCGGGGCGCTTCCAGGAGAGGTCGCCGTCCTGATCGCGGTCCTGCTGGTGGTTCTGGCCGAACGCCAGGTTGGCGGTGTTCTGCCAGCTCCACGCCGTGCCGAGCTGCTTCTGCGCGAGCGCGTCGAGCGTCGCGTTCCAGATGATCGATCCCTTGTCGCCGCCGTTCCAGTTCCGCGTGTAGTAGCTCTGCAACATGTTCACGCCGAGTGTCGCCTTGGTCCCCCACTTCCCGGCGGCGAGTTCCTCGTCCACGTTCTCGGCTGCGGCCGCGGAGAGCGGCGCCAGCACCCCGACGACCGCCGCCAGGATCGCGACGATCTCGACGTCACGACGAAGATCCATGCTCACTCCTTCTCGAACCGCCCGCTTCCCGCGACTCGGGCGGCCACGGGCCGGGAGCCTGGGCAATCACGGGCCTGGGATCCTGACAAACCGCGCCGCTCGCGGCTGCAGGTACGTCCGCGAACGCGACGCCTCCTCGCGCAAATGTCGGACACGCGGTGCGAACTGCCAAGCGAAGACCGTTCTCTGCGGTCGGAAACCGCGGTGACATCGCGGCGGAGGGCCGGCGCCAGCCGACGTCCGTGCCGATGCGCGGACGTCGCACGGCACAATTCTCTTTGGTACTTCCGCGCGCGTGCATTAGTCTTGCGCTGATCGTCGGCCTGGCGTGCGCCGGGCATCCTTTCCATCCGAGGAGGATCGTGATGTTGCGATGGTTCATACTTGCGACAGCGATGACGATCGCCGCTGGCGCGGCGACCGCCCAGGGCTGGGATGATCGATGGGGCGTGGGCCTCGAAGGTGGGCTCTGGAAGCAGATGGGCGGTGACAACGATTACAGCAACGTCGACCAGTTCGGCAGCTTGAAGATCCGCCACGGCCTCGACTCCCGCTGGACATTGGATATTGGCCTCAAGTATGGCTGGTTCCGCCCGGGAGTGGACACGCCAGGCGAAGACGCCGGCTTCACGTTCGACAAAGCTGGCCGCCTGTATACACGCACGTGGCAACCGAACCTGACCGGCACCTACCGCTTCGCTGACGACGGCACGTGGCGTCCGTGGGTGTCCATCGGCGCTGGCGTCACCCGCTGGGACGTCCGCGACCTGACGGACGAGAGCAGCGTCGGCTTCTGGCCGAAGGGCGAGGGGATCGACGTCTATGACGAGGACGGCGAGCTGGTCAACGCCCACGGCGTCAACGTCACGGGCATCGTCGGTCTCGGCACCGAGATCGTCGCGAGCGAGAACTGGTCGTTCGACGTCGGCGTCCGCTACGACCTGCTCCTGAACCAGAGCCGCGACAGCGTCGGCTTGAGTTCGCCCCTGGTGTGGGACGACGCGGACGAGGCCGACGTCAACAAGGGCATCCTGGAAGGCGTGGTCGGCATCAACTACTACTTCGGCAACAGCGACCGGGACGGCGACGGCATCCCCAATGATCGCGACGCCGCGCCCAACGAGCCCGAGGACTTCGACGGATTCCGCGACGAGGATGGCGCTCCCGATCCCGACAACGACGGCGACGGCGTCCTCGACGCCGCCGACGGCGCCCCGAACGATCCCGAGGATCGCGACGGATTCCAGGACGCGGACGGCGTGCCCGATCCCGACAACGACGGCGACGGCGTCCTCGACAGCGCCGACGGCGCTCCCGACGAGCCTGAGGACCGCGACGGTTTCCAGGACGCGGACGGCGTGCCCGATCCCGACAACGACGGCGACGGCGTCCTCGACGCGAAGGACCAGTGCGCGAACACCCCCGCCGGCGTCGCGGTGGACGCGAACGGCTGCCCGATCGCGGAGGAGATCGTGGCGACGGTGGTCCTCGAGGGTGTGACGTTCAAGACCGGCAGCGCGGAGCTCACGCCCGAGTCCGCGGCCCGGCTGGACAAGACCGTCGAGTCCGCCAAGGCTTATCCGGAAATCACGATCGAGGTGGGCGGCCATACCGACAGCCAGGGCGCCGCGGAGGCGAACCAGAAGCTGTCGCAGGAGCGCGCCGAGAGCGTGCGGAACTACCTCATCGTGAAGGGCATCGCGGCGGAGCGCATCACGGCCGTCGGTTACGGCGAGGACTACCCGATCGCCGACAATGCGACCGCGGCAGGTCGCGCCGCCAACCGGCGCGTCGAGATCAAGCGCACCGACAAGTAACGAAAAACCGAGGTTTGCACTAGAGGACGCCGCGGATCTTCGGATCCGCGGCGTCTTGTCGATCGGCCGGCCGCAGGGCTCAGCCGATCTTGAGCTCGACTCCGCCGGTGGACAGGCGCCGGGCGTGCCGGTCCTCGATGTACCTGCGCAGGGCCGCGAGCGCGGGGCTGTCCTCCGGCTCATGGAATTCCACGCCGAGCGTGGCGCCGCGGCGACCGGGATCGTCCAGGTCCACGTGCAGGCGGCGGACGATCGCGTGCAGCGTCACCTCGCCGAACGGATCGGGCAGGCTGAGGGCGCATTCCACCAGCGAGCCGCCCTTGAACCCCGAGATGATCGCGTTGGAGCCCAGGTGCAGCTTGGCGCCCGTGAAGCTGACGTCTTTCACGCGGACCGCCATCCGCTTGAAGATCAGTCCGGCGTCCGAGTTCTCCTCACTGACCCGGCGGACCGTCCCCGTCAGGCGCTCGGGCGGTTCGAGCCGGAACGCTCCGCGCCGCTGGCCGTAGGTCACCGCGTCCGGATAGGCGAGTTCGAGCGTCGGCAGCGCGATGTCGTCGTCGAGCCAGACGTGCCCGTGGTCGAGCACCTGGCAGGTGCACTGCAGCAGCTTGTCCTGGAGGATGAACACCAGGGTGACCTTCTCGGGGATGTCGTCGGCGCTCTCGAGCGAGGTCCGGCGCGCGCAGGTGAGCGACAGCCGCTCGCCGTCGACCTCGGCAGCGCGCGAGAGGAAGGTCGCCTGCAGCAACTCGAGACGGTCGCCCTCGCCGGGGACCTTGATCTCGACATCGGCGCCGGCCTCGGCCAGATGGCACATGATGCGTCGGATGACGTCGCGCTCGGTGATGGAGGCCTCACCCGCGCCGACCTGGGTGCGGCCGCCGCGCGCGATCTCGTCCTGCAGCCATTCGCAGCCGAGGATCCTCGGTGCGAGGTCGATGATGAGGTCCAGGCGCCCCTCGGCGACCGCCGCGCGAAACAGGAAGTTGCGCACCCCGTCGCACTGGACGCGGAACTGCTCGTGATCGTGGACGACGAAATCCTGGTCGCCGGCCCAGGGCAGGCCGCTGTCGGCCAGGCTGAACTGGACCGATCGGCAGAACATCTCCAGGCCGGCGCGAAGATCCGGGGACCCCGTGCCGGCGGGGGCACCCAGCGCGGTCGCGAAGTGCTCGGCCAGGCGTTCCTCGCAGCCCAAGAGCAGGCGACGGACGGGGCCCCCGGGAAAGTGCGCCGCTGCGACGGCCTGGAAATGGAACTCGCGATGATCGATCTGGACCAGGTCGCAGGCCAGGAGTTCGCCGGGCACGGCCCTGGCCAGCGCGTTGAGCACGGCTCGGCAGATGGCGTGCAGGTTTTCGGTGAGGTGCTTCTGCATGCTCGCGAAACCCTTGGGCCAGGGACTCTCGGGGCGACGCGAACCGTGCCGCGGATCGCACCGACCTCGGTCTCTCGCCCCGGTTATCGACACGCTGCGGGCAGGGTTGAGCGAGACTTAGCGATCGCCGGCGGGGCCGAGCGCTCCGGCGAGGATCGCCGCCAGGCCCTCCGCCGAGGGCTGCTCGGCGACGACGAGCCGCCGCCAGCCGGACTCCGCCGCCGCGCGCGCGGTCACCGGCCCCAGGCAGGCCGCGAGCACGCGTTCGCCCAGGCCGTGGGCCGGGAAGGCAGCCGCGAACCCGGCGACGGCCGACCCCGAGGCGAAGACGACGGCGTCCAGATCGCGGCGCGCGACGACCTCGGCGGCGGCGGGGGGCGGCGGCAGGATGAGCGTCCGGTAGACGGTCAACACGACCACGCTGGCCCCGACCGACGCGAGCGCGTCGTCCACCTCGGTCGAGGCCCTGTCGCCGCGCACGCGCAGGACGCGGCTGGCGGGCGCGAGGCCAGCCGCGCGGAGAGCCTCGCCCAGTCCGGCCCCGGTCGCGGTCGCCGGCACCAGGTCCGCGGTGCGCCCGAATTCGGCGAGCGCCGCCGCCGTTCCGGGACCGACGGCGGCGATCCGCAGTCTCTCCGGCAGGCTGGCGACCGGCCTCGCCGCGGCGAGCAGATCGTGGAGGTGACGCACACCGTTGGGACTCGTGACGACGAGCCACTGGAACGAGCCGAGATCGGGCGGTCCAGCCGGCGACGGCAGCGGTTCGGTCCTGAGCAACGGACACTCGATCACCGCGGCGCCGCGGGCGGCCAGCGCCGCGCGAAGCGCCGCGGACTGAGCGGACGCGCGGGTCACGAGGATCCGGCGCCCGGCAAGGGAGCGCGCCGCGCTGGCGGCGCCGGCGTCCCGCTCGCCGGTCATTGCGAGCGCGCCGTCGGTTCGACCGGCACCGGCGGTTCGGCGCCGGCGGCGGTCTCGTCGCCGAGCAGGTAGTGGCGGAACCAGTCCAGCTCGCGGGTCTCGTAGTCCAGCATGTGGCTGGGCTTGTTGATCCCGTGACCTTCGCCGGGATACAGCACGAGGCGGCTCGGCACCCCGTTCAGCTGCAGGTAGGTGAACAGCTCGATCGATTGCCGCGGGTCGACCGGTTCGTCGTCGAGCCCGTGCATCACCAGGGTCGGCGTGGTGATCCGCGCGGCGCGCGACGCGGGACTGTGGTCCCACAGCCGCGGCAGGTCGGCCGCCCACGGCTGACGGTAGGCGTCGATGAACAGCTGCGGATTGCTCTGCCCCAGCGCGGACGTGTAGTTGAAGATGCCGGCGATCGAGACGGCGCAGCGAAAGCGGTCCGTGCGGCTGATCACCGCGTTCGTCATCAGGCCGCCATAGCTATAACCCGTGAAGCCGAGGCGATCGGGGTCCATGGTGCCCCGTGCGACCAGGGCGTCGACCGCAGCCATGAGGTCGTCGTAGTCGTCGGTGCCGAAATTGCGGTACACCCCGCGCAGGAACGCCTCGCCGTAGCCGACACCCCCGCGGGGATTCGCGATGAAGACCGCGAATCCGTGCCGGCTGAGCACGTGCCACGGGTAGCGGGCGGACCAGGCGTTGCCGTAGCGCGAGAACGGCCCGCCGTGCATCTCGACGATGCCGGGCAACCGGTCGGCCTCGCCCGCTCCCGGCGGCAGGAAGAGGAATCCCTCGACCGTGACGCCGTCCTTGCCCGGCAACTCGAGCGCGAGCGGCGGCCGCAGGTCGAACTCCGCCACCGAGTCGTTGACGGTGTCGAGGACCTGCGGCCGATCCTGCGCGAGGGACCGCGCGAAGAGCGTGCCGGGCAGGTGCAGGGCCGTCTCGACATAGGCCAGCGTGCCGCCGCGGATCGACCACAGGGCGAGGTCGCCCGCGAGGCGCGTAACCGCGGCGAGGGTCCGGTCCTGGACGGTCACGCGGTACAGGTCGTGGCGGGTCCCCTCGGCGGCGTCGAGGTAGAGCGTCGCGCCGTCGGCGCTCCAGACGGGAGGCCCCGCGGGCGTCGAACCGGTGCCGCCGAGCGCGAGCTGGGTGCCGGGAGTGAGGACCTCGGTCGCGCGCGTCGCGAGGTCGCACACGACGAGATCCTTGAGATTGAGATAGGCGCGGAATCCGGCCTCGCGGTCGGTGAAGAAGGCCAGGCGGCGCCCGTCGGGGCTGAACGCGGCGAACGAGGCGTGACGCTCGGGATCGCTGACATCCGTCCAGGCGCCGCTCGCCACGTCGACCAGCGCGACGCGCTGCTCCTCGTCGACCAGGCTCGAGAACCGCGGGTTGTAGGTGACGGCGAGCGTCGCGCCGTCGGGCGACCACGCCGCGTGGTAGACGTGGCAGGGCGGTTCTTTGAGGCAGCGGGGCGCGCGATCGTCGCGGGGCGTGGACCAGTCTCCGGCTGGCACGAGCCAGAGCTGGGGGAACTCGTCGGGCTGCTCGAGGCGGTCGAAGACGGTCCAGTCCGCGCGCGCAGCGGCCTCGTCCTCGCCGCTTTCCCCGGTGGCAGCGTCGTCGTCCGCGTCGTGGGCGGGGTCATCCGGCGCGTCGTCGTTCGAGTCGTCGTCCTGGTCGTCGGCGGCGTCGCCACGCGGCGCGAGCACCGCGAGCCAGGAACCGTCCGGGCTCCACCAGTAGCTCTGGACACCCTCCGCGAAATCGGTCACCGGCCGCGGTTCGCTGCCGTCGAGCGGGTTGATCCAGACCTGCATCTTCTCGTCGACAGCGCGCAGGAAGCTGAGCGCGCCGTCGCCACGCCAGGCGAGTCCGGCGGTCCCCTCGCTCTGCCACGTCAGGCGGCGACTCCGCGTGCCGCTCCGGTCGCCGAGCCACAGCTCGCTCAGGCGCTCGTCCTTGGCGAGGTCGCGGCGGGTCCGGGTCCAGGCCACCTGCGCGCCGTCCGGCGAGACGGCCAGGGCGCCGATGGTCGGAGTTTCGAGAAAATCCTCGAGCGTGTAGTCCGCCGGCGCCTCCTGGGCCCGCGCGACCGGTACCGCCGCCACGAGCAGCGCCAACAGGGCCCAGTGGACGAGCCGCGAGACCGGACGGCGGCGCAGCATGGACATGCCTCCACGGAGAAGGGGAACGTCGGGGACGAACCAGTCGGTATCAAAGCAAGAGGACCCGCGCCGCACAAGGGCCAACCGGCGGCGCGGCGACCCCCCGGGCGCCCGGGAGCGGCTGGCGGGCGGCCGCAAGCTGCCGCCTTGTCAATCCCGTCCGCCGGCCCTATCGTCCCGGCATCCCGTGGAGGAACCCCATGATCCGCCGCCCGCTCGTGACGGTCTGCCTTGCCCTGGTCGCCGCCGGTCTCGTTGCCGGTTGCGCCCGCCAGGACAGCCGCGAACTCGTCGTGGCGCGCAAGCTGGTCACCGAGAACCGTAACGAGGCGATGGCGCTGCCGGGCCAGGACATCCCCGCCGCAGTCGACACGGTGACCCTGTGGATCGGTCCCGCCATGGCCAGGCGCGACACGCCCGACGGCACGTTCCTGATCGACGCGGCGCAGGGCCGCCTCACCTTCGTGAACGAGCGGACGCGCACCTGGACGACGCTGACCACCGCCCAGGCGGCGCAGCAGCTGATGGCGCTCGCCGCCGACACGTCGGCCGCGTCGCTGGGCGGCGATCCCGACGAGCGGCTGCGCCACCTGCTCAAGGTCTCCGCCCGGGTCACCGACACCGGCGAGGAGGCCGTGATCGACGGCTATCGGTGCCGCCGGTGGATCGTCGAGCAGCTGCTGGGCGAGCAGTTCACGATGACCGAGCTGTGGTTGACGCGCGAGATCGACGTCGACTTCGGATTGCTGCACCAGGCGACGCGGCCCGCGCTGGGCGCGCTCCCGGGCGGCGCGGCGGCGCTGGCCGAGCTCTCGCGCCTCGACGGGGTGCCGGTGCGCGCGACCGGAGCGCTCCGTCTCTTGAACCGGGAGGGCCGCCTCGAGAGCCGGCTCCTGTCCGTCGAGACCGTGACGGTGCCCAGATCGTTCTTCCAGCCGCCGGCCGGCTACCGGCAGGGTGAACCCGTCGATGCTCCCAGGAAATAGGTCGCTTTTCTTGCCGGTCCTCTCCGTGGTACCATCATTCCGGTGACGACGCTCACGTCACGGCGACCGGCGACCCCGGGATCCGTCCGTATTCCCTGGCAAGGAGCCCCCATGAAGAGAACCTGGATCGTGGCCGCGGTCCTGGCCGCGGCGTTCGCGCCGGCCGGCCCGGCGTCCGGCGGCGAGCCGACCTTCGCATGGTCCCTCGTCCACGATGGTGGCGCCGGGCTGCTCGACGACGGCACCGCCGTGGTCGCCGACGCGGCCGGCGACGTGCTCGTCGGCGGCATGCAGACGCGTCCCGGCGGCCACGCGGACCTGCTCGTGCGCAAGTACGATCGTGTCGACGGCTCGCTGGCGTGGAGCTACACCTACGTCGACACCGCCGGCAACGACCTCACCCTGGCGGATCTCGTGCTGGATCGTCGGCAGGACGTCCTGGTCGCCGGCTATCGCACGCTCTGCGGCAGCTGAGGGGGCAGCGGCGACGACATCATCGTCCTGCGAGTGGACGGTGAGACCGGGCAGTTGGTCTGGTCCGAAACCTACTCGACGCCCCAGAGCGAACGCCTCGTGGCCGCGGCCTGCGACCAGGACGGAAACCTGTACGCCGTCGGCCGCGCGTTCGGCACGGGGTACTTCGATATCGTGGTCCAGAAATATGCCGGCGACGACGGGCACAACGTCTGGACGCGGTCCATCGCGAGCGACGCCTCCCTCGACGACGTGGGTTGGGACATCGCGGTCGACAGCCAGGGCCGACCGGTCGTCTGCGGCATGGTCGGCACGACCCCGTCGACGGCCGACGTCGTCGTGGCGGCCTTCGACCCGGTCAGCGGTCTGGAAGACTGGCGCGAGCTGGTGCCCGGCGCGGTCGCGAACCCCGAGGTGATCGCCGGGTGGGTCGCCGTCGCGAGCGACGACGACGTGATCCTGGGCACCCGCACCTGGTCGAGCGCGACCGGCTACGACCTCGTCCTGCGGCGGTATACCGCGGCCGACGGCGACGTGGTCTGGGCGCGCCAGTGGAACAGCAGCGGCGCCGTGGCCGACGACCCGCGCGCTCTGGCCCTCGATGCGGCCGGCGACGTGCTCCTGGCCGGCGTCAGCGGCGGCGACTACCTGGTGGCGAAGTTCGCCGGCGCGACCGGCGAGCCGGTCTGGCAGGGCCATTACGCCGGACCGCCCGACTGGTACGACGTCGCCACCTGCCTGGCCGTGGCGCCGGACGGCACCGTGGTGGCGAGCGGCTACAGCGACGGCTCGGGGACCGGCTGGGACGTCGCCACCGTCGGCTTCGCGCCCGCGGACGGCAGCCGGGTCTGGTCCCTGCGGTTCGACGGTCACGGCGAGAGCGACGAGGCGCGGGCCCTCGCGATCGGCCCCGCCGGCGACGTGCTGGTGGCCGGCTACTGCTACAGCTATGAATCCGGTTACGACCTCCTGGCGCTCTGCTACGCAGCCGGCGCGCCGACGCAGGCGCCCGCGATCGCGGCCCCGCCCGCGGTCGAGCTGGACGGCGCCTGGCCGAACCCGTTCAACCCCCGCGTGACGCTCGCGTTCACGTTGCCGCGACCGGGTCCGGTCCGCGTCGCGGTCTGCGACTCGCGAGGGCGGGAGGTCGCGGTGCTCGCGGATGGTCCGCGCCCGGCCGGCCTGTCCACGGTGGACTGGGACGGGCGCGACGGCGCGGGGCGGGCGCTGCCGTCCGGGCTCTACGTCGCGGTCGTGGAGGCGGCTGGCCACCGATCGTCCCGGAAGCTCACGCTGCTGCGGTAGGGTGCGGCACGTCGGCCGCCGCTCAGCGGTAGATGGCCTTCAAGGCGCTGAACGAGGTCGACGCGATGCCCGCGGCGAGCTGCCGGGTCACCTGCACCTCGCCGCATTCGCCGGCGGTGTCGACGTACAGGAAGAGCTGGCCGCCGATCGTCAGCGCGTACGTGAAGGCCGCGGCCGGACCGGTGGTCGCGGCGAGGCAGCTGCCGCCGGGATCGTCGCAATCGGTCGCGAGGTAGAGCCGCACGTCCGCATCGCCGCTCAGCACGGCGACCTCGACGTGGATCACCTCGCCGGCCTGCCCGTCCAGCTGCGTGACGATCTCGGGCCCGGGCAGGGCGCAGGGCGAGCAGCCGAAGGCGCCGGGATCGTAGTCGTTCCAGGCCTGGCAGAGGTCGACCCGCAGCGACTGGCCGCGCCCGAGCGGAACGGCCGAATCGCAGAGATCGCCGTCCACGGCGCGCGTGATCGGCGGCGGGAGCGCGCCGCCGGGGCGGTTGCGATTGGCGGCAGGCGCGCCGGCGGCGAGGGCGATCAGGACCAGAACGGCAGCGGGACGGACGGCGTGGAGCATGATGTCCTCCGGGCGTCGGTTCTGCGGACGACGGGCGATGATACCACACCAGCGCCTCGAGCGGGGAGAAATCGCCGGACCGCGCGGCGCCGTGCCGGCGGCGGTCAACGGCTGTAGCTTGGTGGGCGTGGCGTCGCGGGCGAGGCCGCCGCGCGCTCGACCATCGCCCGCGACAGTCGGCGGTTGACGCCGGACTGGGCGCCTGCGAGGCTGCCAGTCCATCACCAACCCGGAGACGCGAATCATGGCCCAACCCTACATCTTCACCATGAAGGGGCTCCGCAAGACGGTTCCCCCCAACCGGGTCATCCTCGACGGCATCTGGCTCAGCTTCTTCCCGGGCGCCAAGATCGGCGTGATCGGCCTGAACGGGTCCGGCAAGAGCACGCTCCTGCGCATCATGGCCGGAGTCGAGACGGAGTTCGAGGGCGAGGCGTTTCCGGATCCCTCCGTCAAGGTGGGCTGGCTGCCTCAGGAGCCCGAGCTGGATCCCGCCCTGGACGTCAAGGGCAACGTCATGCAGGCCGTCAAGCACGTCCAGGGCATGGTCGACCGCTTCAACGAGATCTCCCAGCAGATGTGCGAGCCGGACCTCGGCGAGGAGGCCATGAACGCGCTGATGACCGAGATGGGCAACCTCCAGGACCGGATCGACGCGGTGGACGGCTGGGAGCTGGACCGCCACCTCGAGGTCGCCCTGGACGCCCTGCGCTGCCCGCCCGGCGACCAGGACGTGCGCACCCTCTCCGGCGGCGAGAAACGCCGCGTCGCGCTCTGCCGGCTCCTGCTCGAAAAACCCGACCTGCTGCTGCTGGACGAGCCGACCAACCATCTCGACGCCGAGTCGGTCGCCTGGCTCGAGAAGCACCTGCGCGAGTACCACGGCACGGTCGTGCTGGTGACCCACGACCGCTACTTCCTCGACAACGTCACCGGGTGGATCCTGGAGCTGGATCACGGCAAGGGCGTACCCTGGGAAGGCAACTACTCCAGCTGGCTCGAGCAGAAGCAGAAGAAGCTGCTCGAGCAGGACAAGCAGGACCAGAAGCGCCTGAAGACCCTCGAGCGCGAGCTCGAGTGGGTGCGGACCGCGCCGCGCGCGCGCCACAAGAAGAGCAAGGCGCGCCTCACCAACTACGAGTCGCTCGTCAAGCAGGAGCGCGAGCTGCGGCAGAAAGCGGCGCAGATCCGCATCCCGCCCGGCGCGCGCCTCGGCGACGTGGTCGTGCACGCCGAGGGCCTGCGCAAGGCCTATGGCGACCGATTGCTCTTCGACGGCCTGGGATTCGATCTGCCCCGCGGCGGCATCGTCGGCGTGATCGGCCCCAACGGCGCCGGCAAGACCACGCTCCTGCGGTTGCTGATGGGCCAGGAAACCGCCGACGCCGGCGTCCTCCGGCTCGGCGACACCGTGCAGCTCGCGTACGTCGACCAGACGCGCGACGACCTCGACCCGGACAAGACCGTCTACGAGAACATCGCGCGCGGCGCCGAGGAGCTCGACCTCGGCGGCGTCCTGGTCAACAGCCGCGCCTATTGCGCCGGCTTCAACTTCAAGGGCGCCGACCAGCAGAAGAAGGTCGGCGTCCTGTCGGGCGGCGAACGCAACCGCGTGCACCTGGCGAACCTCCTCAAGTCGGGCGCCAACGTGATCCTGCTGGACGAGCCCACGAACGACCTCGACGTCGACACCCTGCGCGCCCTCGAAGATGCGCTCCTCGACTTCGGCGGCTGCCTCGTCGTCGTCAGCCACGACCGCTGGTTCCTCGACCGCATCTGCACGCACATCCTGGCCTTCGAGGGCAATAGCGAGGCGCGATGGTTCGAGGGGAACTTCAGCGACTATCTCGAGGACAAGCGCCAGCGCCTCGGCGAGGAGGCCGAGCGGCCGCACCGGATCGTGTACCGCAGGCTGCGGGGGTAGGTCACCCGAACCGGCCCGTGATGTAGTCCTCGGTCTCGCGGAGGTGCGGCCTGGTGAAGATCTCCACCGTGGGACCGTACTCGATCAGCCGGCCGAGGTACATGAACGCGGTGTCGTCGCTCACGCGCGACGCCTGCTGCATGTTGTGGGTCACGATGAGGATCGAGTACTCGCCGCGCAGCGCCGCGATCAGCTCCTCGATCTTGGCGGTGGCGATCGGATCGAGCGCCGAGCAGGGTTCGTCCATCAGGAGCACCTCGGGCTCCGCCGCGATGGCGCGCGCGATGCAGAGACGCTGCTGCTGGCCGCCGGACAGGCCCAGGGCGCTCTCGCCCAGCCGGTCGCGGACCTCGTCCCACAACGCCGCCCCGCGCAGCGACCGTTCGCAGACCTCCTGGAGCACGTTCCGGTTGCGCTCGCCGTCGATCCGCAGCGGGTAGACGACGTTCTCGAAGATGCTCATGGGGAACGGATTCGACTTCTGGAAGACCATCCCCATCCGGCGCCGCAGCTCGATCACGTCCACGGAGCGGCCGTAGATGGAGTCGCCGTTGAGCCGCATGTCGCCCTCGATGCGGACCGAGTCGATGAGGTCGTTGAGCCGGTTGACCGAGCGCAGCAAGGTCGACTTGCCGCAGCCCGACGGACCGATCAACGCCGTCACCTTGCCGCGGGGTATCGGCAGCGTCAGGTCGAAGAGCGCCTGCTTCTGGCCGTACCACAGGTTGAAGTTCTCGATGTCCAGGACCGCCGGCGACGCGAAGACGCCGGCGTGGATATCGGCGGGGACGGCCGCTCCGGCGGCGATCGCCGCCAGGCGATTCTCGCCCGAGCCCGGCCGGCGGCGGAGATCGACGGCGTCCGGGGGCGACGGTCTGGTCACGATGCTCTGCGTCTCCATGTCCCTCTTTTCTCTCACGCCGCCCTCGCGCTGCTCGGCTCAGAAGTGTCCGGCCGCGAACCTTCGCCGCAGCCGCGCGCGCAGCCAGATGGCTGCCAGGTTCAGACCGGTGATGATCGCGACCAGAAGGAGCGTCGTCGTGAACACCATCGGCTTGGCTGCCTCGGAGTTCTGGCTCTGAAACCCGAGGTCGTAGATGTGGAAGCCGAGGTGCATGAAGCTGCGCTCGGGGTGGAGGAAAGGCGCGACGCCGTCCAGCGGCAGCTCGGGCGCGAGCTTGACGGCGCCGACCAGCATCAGGGGCGCCACCTCGCCCGCGCCGCGAGCCATGGCCAGGATCGCGCCGGTCATGATGCCGGGCAACGCCCGCGGCAGCACGATCCGCTGGATGGTCTGCCACTTCGAGGCTCCGCAGGCGTAGCTCCCCTCGCGCAGGGAGCCCGGAACCGCAGCCAGGGCCTCCTCGGTGGCGACGATCACCACCGGCAGGGTCAAGAGCGCCAGGGTGAGCGAGGCCCAGAGCAGCCCGCCCGTCCCGTAGGTCGGGTTCGGCAGCCTCGCCGCGAAGAAGGCCTGGTCGATCGCCCCGCCGGCGAGGTAGCAGAAGAAGCCGAGCCCGACCACGCCGAAGACGATGCTCGGCACGCCGGCCAGGTTGTTGATGGAGATGCGCACGGCGGCCACCAGCGGTCCCGTTTTCGCGTACTCACGCAGGTAGAGCGCCGCGAGCACGCCGAACGGCACGACCAGCGCCGACATGACCAGCGTCATGACGATGGTGCCGAAGATCGCCGGGAAGACCCCGCCCTCGCTGTTCGCCTCACGGGGCTCGTCGGCCAGGAACTCCCGCCAGCGGGACAGGTACACCCCCCACTTCGCCGCGCCGTCGAGCTGGTTGGCCGGGTAGGCGCGCACGATGTCGCCGAGCGCGAGGTCGGCCTCGCGCCCGTCGCCCGTGCGCAGGCGAACCACGGATCGCTCGTTCTCCCGTTTCAGCGCGTCGATGCGGTCCGTGAGGTCGGCGAACGCCTGGCCCATCGCCGTCTCGATCCGGCTCGCGGCCGCGACGGCCTGCCGCCAGGCGGCCGAGTCGCGACCGTGATCGAGCTCGGCCTGCCGGACCGCGAGGCGCGCCTTCTCGACGCGGGTGTTGAGACGGTCCATCTCCCGCCTCTCGAGGTCGCGTTGCCGGGCGACCCGCGCGAGGACGGCCGGCTGCGCGGACCGGACGGCGCGCCAGACGGCCGCCGCGTCGGTCGCGACGACCTTTCCGTCCTCGAGGTAGGCCACCGGTTCGCCGTAGAAACGCCCCCACGATCGCCGCTCGACGACGAGCGCCCACCGGGGGCGCGCCTCGCCGTCCGGGGCGATCTCGTAATCGCTCACCCAGGTGAAATGCTCTCCGGACAGCTCGAAGTTGCCCGAGCGCACCAGGCGGCGAGCGAGCCGGCCGCCGCTGGCGGACAGCTCGCGGCCGGCGGCAGCGCGGGCCTGAGGAGCCAGGGACCCCATCAGCGATGGGTCCGGCTTGAACACGTCGCGCCGGGTGATCTCGCCCCACACGGTCCGCCCGTCAGCGGTCGTGATCGAGACGACGGGCGCCGGCCAGAAGGTGAGCGCGCCCTGCCAGACGATGAGGGCCACCAGCCCGACGATCATGGCGCCGGCGACGACGAGGCCGCCGCCCGTCAGCCACAGCATCGGCTCGCCCTGCGCGAGCAGGGTCACGGCGGACCGCGCCCGGCGCGCCGCTCGGCGCTGGCGGCTCGCCAGGGGCGGCGCCGCCGGGTCGCCCGCGGCCCGGTCGCCGGCCAGGCCGGTCGTGACGGCGCCGGCGCTCATAGCTGCAGCGATTTCCGGCGGAAGCGGGTGCGGACCGCCTCGGCCACGGTGTTGAGCAGGAACGTCAGGACGAACAGAGTCAGCGCCGCCAGGAACAGCATGCGGTAGTGGGTGCTGTTCTGCACGGCCTCGGGCATCTCGACGGCGACGTTGGCCGACAGGGTGCGGAAGCCGTTGAAGACGTTCCACTCCATGATCGGCGTGTTGCCGGCCGCCATCAGGACGATCATGGTCTCGCCGACGGCGCGCCCCAAGCCGATCATCATCGCCGAGAAGAGGCCGCTCAGGGCGGTCGGGACGACGACGCGCAGGGCGGTCTGCCAGGGCGTGGCGCCGGCGCCGAGCGAGGCCGCGCGGAGGTGGCCCGGGACAGCCGCGAGCGCGTCCTCGCTGATCGTGTAGATGATCGGGATGATCGCGAATCCCATGACCATGCCGACGACGAGCGCATTGCGCTGCACGTAGGTGTCGAGGAAGCCGCCTCGCGGATCCAGCGCCATGGCGGCGAACAGGCTGGCGCCGCCCCACGCCAGCGCCACGGCGAGCGCGCTCGAGAGCAGGAAGCGGAGGAGATCGAGCAAGGCGACCTCTCGCGCAGTGCGGCCCGTCGACGAGTTGCGCAGCCACCCGTCGACGATCTGGACGTTGGCGGCGACCACGGCGACGGCGCTCAGCGGCAGGAGCAGGAGCATCCAGCCGCCGGTCCCCTCGCCGACCTGGCCGGCGAGCCAGGCCGTGATGTCGCCGGCGAAGAGCGTCCGCTCCACGGTCGGCCCGAGCGCGAAGGCCAGCCACAGACCGGCCGGCAGGCCCAGGACCATGCCGCCGAGCCTGCATCTCGACCGGCGCAGCATGATCTCCCGCGGCAAGAGCTGCCACAAGTGGGCGCCGAGCAGGAACGCGAAGGGGATCGTCACGACCGCGGTCAGCGATTCGGGCACCCACCGCTCGAGAGCGGGGGCGAAGACCAGCGCGGCCAGGAAGCCCAGGACGACCGAGGGCAGGCTCGCCATCGATTCGATGACGGGCTTGACCCGGGACCTGGCGCCGGGCGCGAGGAACTCGGAGGTGTAGAGCGCGGCGAGCCAGGCGAGCGGCAGCCCGAACAGCAGCGAGTAGAACGTCGCCTTGAGAGTGCCGAAGACGAGCGGCATCAAGCTGTACTTGGGCTCGAAGCTATCCGTCGCCGCGGAGGACTGCCAGATCCACGCCGGCCCGCCGTAGCCTTCGTACCAGATCTTGCCCGCGAGCGCTCGCCAGCTGGCCTCCGGGTGCGGCGCGACGATTCGCCAGATCCGCGCCGCGCCGCCGGTCTGGGCGTAGAGCAGGTCGTCCCGGGGCGCGAGCGCCAGGAATTCCACCGGCTCGCCGTCCCCAGTTGCGTCCACGGTCACGAGGCGCCGTTCGCTCGTGAGGTGGTAGAGCGCGGCGGTACCGTCGGCGAATCCCACGGCGACCATGCGCGTCCGCACCGAGGGGGTGATCGCCGTGGCGACGGCGGGAATCCCCGAGAGGTCGTGCGCCAGGACGAGCGCCGTCCCGTCGCGGCTGTCGCCCTCGGGGTCCTTCACCCGGAACCAGACCCGCACCCGGCCGAGGTCGTCGCCGGTGACGAGAGACGCCTTGCCGCTCTGGAAGGCGATCGCCGTCAGCCGGCGCCCAGCCTCGGGCACCAGGTCGACCTCGCCCGCCGGCTGCGGATCGGCCGGGTCGGTGGTATCGACGCGCAGCAGCCTGCCGTCGGGCCAGGCGAGCATCACGTTGTCGCCGAGTCCGGTCAGGAGCAAGTGCGACGGTGCGATGCCGCCAGCGGGCAGCAGCCCCGCCGCGCGCAGGTCGAGGCTTCCGCCGCGCACCTGGGTGGCGAGCTCGCCCGTCAGCAAGTTCCGCCGCTCGCGCCGCTCGCCGACGTGCAGGCGGCCCTCGACGTCGAGAGCCGCGACCAGCGATCCTCCGGGACCTCGACTCTGGTCGATCCGGACGAGAGTCCCGGCGGCCAGGACGAGCGGTTCGCCGAGAGCGAGGACGATTTCCCGATAGCGAAACTGGTCCTCCGGAGTCCGCTCGACCATGCCCCGCCGGAACGGCACGGCCTCCCCGATCGCCGGCTCCCGCCCCGCGGCCCGCACGTCGTCGGCGTCGACATATTCGGTCGCGAACCCGAGCGTGCCGAGTCGGACCGAGCCGTCCGCATAGCCGAGCGCGCACCGGTCGCCCTCGAGACTGAACGACCAGCAGGTCAACGAAGGTCCGTCGGGCACCCTCAGGCGGTGGATCGTGCGGCCGTCGCGCAGGTCGCGGACCAGGACCGAGCCGTCGCGATGGAACGCCCAGGCCATCGTGGCGGACTCGTCGACCGCGACGTGGACCACCCCCGCCGGCGGTTCGCCGGTCGCGACGGCGCGCTCGGCGTCCAGGCGCGACGGCAAGAACAGCGGCGCGGCGACGTAGACGAGGAACAGACCGACGAGCGAGACCGCGCCGATGCCGCCGATCCCGCCGAGAGTGATCACCGAACGAGCGACGCGGTCCGCGACGACGACGGTCGCCTTCGGCTTGCGCAGCCGGCGGCGACCCGTGAATCCGTTGCCTGCGTTTCGGTTCTCGCCGGCCATCTCGCTAGAACCCGGGCGTGATGCCGACCGTCTTCAACTCCTCGCGCGCGATCGCCGCCGTGATCGGGTAGTAGCCATCCTTGATCACGTTCTGCTGGCCTTCGCTCGAGAAGATGTACTTGACGAACTCGCGCCGCAGCGGATCGAGCTCGCTGCCGGGTTTGTAGTTGATCGCCACGAAGAGGAATCGCGCGAGCGGATACTCGCCCGTGTAGGCATTCTCCGCGGCGGCGCTCACGTAGGCCGGCGCGCCGCCGGTGTCCGCGCTCAGGGGGACGGCGACCACGTCGGCGTTCTTGTAGCCGATGCCGCTGTACCCGATCCCGTACCTGTCCGAGGCCACGCCCTGCACGACCGCCGAGCTGCCGGCCTGCTCCTTGACGGTGTCCTTGAAGTCGCCCGCGAAGAGCGCGTGTTCCTTGAAGAAGCCGTAGGTGCCGCTCGCGCTGTTTCGCCCGTACAGGCTGATCGGCCGGTTGGACCATTCGCCGGTCAGCCCGAGATCGCCCCAGGTGACGATATCCTTCGGGAAGCCACCCTTGCGCGTCGCGGAGAAGATGGCGTCGACCTGCTGCAGCGTGAGACCCTCGAGCGGATTGTCCTTGTGGACGTAGACCGCGAGCATGTCGATGCTCGTCCGCAGCTCGGTCGGCTGGTAGCCGAACCTGGCCGCGAACCCGTCCCGCTCGGCCGATTTCATCGGGCGGCTCATCGGGCCGAAACCGGCGGTGCCGGCGATGAGCGCCGGGGACGCTGTGCTGGAGCCCTTCCCCTCGATCTCGATCGTCACGCCGGGATAGAATCCGCGAAAATCTTCCGACCACAGCGCCATGAGGTTGTTCATCGTGTCCGAGCCGATGCTCTTGACGGACCCCGCAACGCCGGTGGTCCTGCCGTAGCGGGGCAGCTCGGGATCCACGGCGACGGCGGCGACGGCGACGCCGCCGAGGACGCTCGCGACGCCCAGCGCGGCCGCCGACCTCGCCATTCGCTTCCAGATGGTCATCTCTCGCATCCTTGTTGAAGTCAGCCGCGCGCTGCGGCGCGGACCCGTTCGCGAGCGACAGGTTAGCCGCAGCGTGTGACGGCCGAGTAAGGAACGAGTAAAAATCGCGTGAAATCGTCAGCGGCCGGCGTCCTCGACGCTCGCCGGCGGCGCGGCGAGGGGCAGCGCGTCCACCGCGCCGCGATCGTCGAGGCAGCCGATCGGATAGACGAACGCCCGCTGGTCGTAGTACGGAGTCCGCCGGTAGAACCAGGTCCGGATGGCCCAGGGGTCGCCGGCGAATTCCGGATCGGCCGCCTTGCGGGCCGCGAGGGAATCGATCAGCGACGGGTTGTCGGCCACCATCCGGCTCATCATCCGCTCGATGACGTAGCTCTCCACGTACTCGACCTGGGTCATCGCCGAGTCGAAGAAACCCCAGCGCGCGAAGGAGTCGGGCGCCTCGGGCTCCAGGCCGTGGGCGATCGCCGGCGCGGCCGGCTGGGCGAGGTCGACGACCGCCGTTCCCGCCGGGAACAGCCAGCTGACCGTGAGCGGCTCCAGCGCGAAATCGACGGGATGGCGACCCTCGAACGGCCGCGGTTCCCACACCGGCTCGCGGAATCGCCAGGTCCGCACGGTCAGCTGGACCGGCTCGCGAAGGCGGCGGACTGCGGCGCCGTGCAGGCTCAGCCGCTCGACGACCGCCTCCCATTCCGGCGGCACGAGGTAGGCCTCCGGCAGCGCGACGGCGGCCGCGACCGCGGGACGGTTGTAGAACGGCACCACGAAGGTATCCGGCCGTTCGGGGTGGTAGACGAAGTACTTGCCGCCGCTCAACGCGCTGGTCGTCTCTTCGTAAGCCACGCCGAGGAACCGGAAATCCTGGCTCGCGTCGGTCTTGGCCCACCGCACCGGGTACGGCGCGTCGCGAAAACCGGCCGACGCCGCGCGGCGATCGGCCCCGGCGGTGAGCTCGCGCAGCTCGCCGCGATGGTCGGCGAGGTAGGCCAGGGTGTGGTCCAGGAGGGCCCGGGTGGCGGCGACCCGCACCGGATAGGGCTTGAGCATGTGGGCCTCGATCAGGAGGGCGGGGCGATTGCGGACGGCAGCGTACCCCTGGCTGAACCGCGGCGTGGCGACCCAGCTGTCCACGCCGCTGCGGGGGTCGTGCCATTCGCGGAAACTCACGTAGGGCGCGATCGGCAGGCCGGCCTCGGCCATCGCCGGCTGGACGGCCGCGAGGTAGCGCTCGAGCCAGGCGGTGAGGCCGGGATCCAGGCTCCCGGCCAGCTCGAGCCCGTACGTGAGGGCATACTGGTAGTCTGCGCCGTCGGTGGCGTGGACATCGATGAGGAAGTGCGGCTGCCAGGCGTTCCAGAGCCGCAACCAGGCCTGCATCTCCGGAGTGTCCGCCTTGTAGTAGTCGCGGTTGAGGTTCAGATTGGCGGCCGTCGTCCGCCAGCCCATCTCGCGCGGACCGTTCTGGTTGATGCGGCCGTACGGTCCGAAGCGCTCGTGACCGTCGACGTTGAAGATCGGGATGAACAGGACCGTGATCCCGGAGGGGCCGTCCGCGCAGAGGTCGCGCATCAGGGTCATGCCGGCGTCCTTGCCACAGCTCTCGCCGGCGTGGATGCACGCCTGGACGAGCAGCACGAGGCGGCCGGCTTCCCGGCAGGACCCCGGATCCGCGAGGCCGTCGCGATCCCAGATGACGAGGGGCAGCTCGCGACCCTGGGGGCTGGTCCCGAAGGAGGTGTACGCGATGCGGTCCTGGGAGCCCGCGAGCGCGCGGCACCAGGCGATCGTCTCCGGATAGCGGGGCGTGGCGTCCGGATCGAGCTCCCAAGGAGTGGGTTGCGCAGCCGCCGGCGACGCGGCGGCGGCGAGCTCGAGCAAGACGACCAAAGAGAGCCAGGAATGACGACGCATCGCGATCCTCGTCGGGGCGAGAGGCCGGGTCCGTTAACGTCCTATTGACGAAAATCTAACGTTGTCCCTGCATTCTCTGCCTATACTGCCGTCACCGCAATCACGGTCCGCGGTCGAATAGGGACGGGTCGGCGAGGAGATTGTTGCGATGACCGATGAGCTCATCCTCGTCGTCGAGGACGAAGAGGACATCCAGGAACTCGTTGAGTACACGCTCCTGAGGGCCGGCTACCGTGTCGATGTCACCGACCGCGGCGAAGAGGCGCTGGAGTTGATGCGGGAGAACGCGCCGGCGCTGATGGTCCTGGACCTGATGCTGCCGGGCCTGGGCGGACTCGAAGTCTGCCGCCGAGTGAAGCGCGACGAACGGCTGAGCGGGCTGCCGGTGATCATCCTGACGGCCAGGGGCGAGGAGGAAGACATCATCGCCGGGTTCGCGGCCGGCGCCGACGACTACATCACCAAGCCGTTCAGCCCGCAGGTCCTGGCGGCGCGAGTCGCGGCCATGCTGCGGCGCACGGCCGACACGCGGCCGAACGGGGAAGGCGTTCTCGAGTACGACGAGCTGCGGATCCACCCCGGCCGCTTCGAGGTGCGCGTGGCCGGCGCGCCGGTAGCCTTGACCCATACGGAGTTCCGGATCCTGCAGTACCTGGCGTCGCGACCCGGCTGGGTCTTCAGCCGGATGCAGATCGTCCGGGCCGTCCACGGCGAGGACTATCCCGTGACCGGCCGCTCGATCGACGTCCAGGTGGCCAGCCTCCGCAAGAAGCTAGGCGAGGCCTCCCGGCTCATTGCCACGGTCCGCGGCGTGGGTTACAAGTTCGGCGATTGACATGCGACGCAAGAGCTTGCTCTGGCACATCTTCCTGCCCTTCCTCGCGGTCGGACTGGCGTCCCTGGTCCTGATCACCGGCTACACCTCGCGGACCCTCCACGACTTCTACTACGACCGGATCCGGGAAGACCTCACCGAGCGAGCGCAGCTGGCCGCCGTCGCCGTCGGCCCCCTGCTGGCCGCGAACGACCTCGCCGGCATCGACGCGTTCTGCCGCTCGCAAGGCCGCGCGGCCACGACCCGGCTCACCGTGGTGGCGGCGGACGGGACGGTGTTCGGCGATTCGCAGGAAGAGCCGGGGCGGATGGAACGCCACGACCAGCGGCCGGAAGTCGTCGCCGCGCTCGGCGGGCGGGTCGGCGTCGCGGTTCGCTACAGCACGACGCTCGGCCATCGGCGGATCTACGTGGCCACGCCGGTGGACGCGGGCGGCGAGATCAAGGGCGTCCTGCGCACGTCCCGCTCGCTCGCCTCGCTCGACCGTACGCTGGCCGCGATCCAGCAGCGGATCGCGCTGGGAGGTCTGCTGCTGGCGATGGTCGTGGCGGCGATCAGCTACTGGCTGGCCCGGCGTATGAGCCGGCCGTTGCGCGAGATGAAGGAAACCGCGGAGCGGCTCGCCGCGGGCCGGCTCGAGTCCCGGCTCGCCGCGATGCCGGACAGCGAGGAGATCGGCGCGCTCGCCGAAGCCCTGAACACGATGGCCGGACAGCTGGACGAGCGGATCCGGACGATCGAGAACCAGCGCCAGGAGCAGGACGCCGTCCTGTCGAGCATGGTCGAGGGCGTGCTGGCCATCGACTGCGACGAGATCATCATCGGCGTGAATCCGGCGGCCTGTCGGCTGCTCGACGTGCAGCCCGCGGCAGCGGTCGGACGCACCCTGCAGGAGATCGTGCGCAACCCGGACCTGATCGCCCACGCCCGTTCGGCTCTCGCGGGAGAGGCGACGGTCGACGGCGAGATCGAACTGCGCCGCGACGGGGAGCACCACCTCCAGGTCCACGCCACGGGCCTCCAGGCGCCCGATGGCAGGCGTCTCGGGGCGTTGCTCGTGCTCAATGACGTGACCCGCATGCGCCGTCTCGAGAACGTGCGGCGCGATTTCGTGGCCAACGTCTCTCACGAGCTGCGCACGCCGATCACGTCGATCAAGGGGTTCGTCGAGACGCTCCAGGACGACCCGCCGGCCGATCCGCTCGCCTTCGCGCGATTCCTGGGCATCATCGGACGGCAGGCGGATCGCCTGCAGGCCATCATCGACGACCTGCTCACGCTGTCGAAGCTGGAGCAGGACGGCCCGCAGGCCTCCCTCGCGCGAGAGGACTGCCGGATCGCCGATGTCCTCCACGATGCGGTCGCCTTATGTACCGCGCGGCTGCCGGGGGACGGTCCGGGCGTGCGGATCGACTGTCCAGCCGACCTCAGGCTGCCCGTCAACGTCGCGCTCCTCGAGCAGGCCGTGGTCAATCTCGTCGACAACGCGCTCAAGCACAGCGGTGCCGCGGCCGAGATCCTGGTGTCGGCCCGCGAGGAGCCCGGCCGGGTCATGATCGCGGTCCGCGACGAGGGGCGCGGGATCGCGGAGGCTCACTTGCCGCGCCTGTTCGAGCGGTTCTACCGGGTCGACCGCGCCCGCAGCCGCACGCTCGGGGGAACCGGTCTGGGCCTCGCCATCGTCAAACATATCGCCGGGGCCCACGGCGGCGAGGTCGGCGTGACGAGCCGGCCGGGGCAAGGCAGCACGTTCACCATCACCCTGCCCCGTCCGGCGCCGGCAGGCGGCGAGACATCTTGATCGCGGGCCTTCGGTTTGCCGTCGGCGAGCACTCGCGCTACATTGCCGCGCCGTCGCCCCCGGAAGCGGGCGTCGGCGGCAACGCTGAAGGAGACGTCGCATGCATCCGCACCTGGCGCCGGAGTTCCGCAGGCTCAAGGCCTCGCTGTTCTCCCTCAGCGCGGCGGTCGAACAGAACGTCCATCTCGCCGTCAAGGCGGTTCTGGACGGGGACGCGTCGCTCGTGGAGCGGATCCGCGCCCGCGATCAGGAGATCGACCTGATGGAGGTCGAATTCGAGGAAGATTGTCTCAAAGTGCTGGCGCTCTACCAGCCCGTGGCCGTCGACCTGCGCTTCGTGGTCGCGGTCCTGAAGGTCAACAACGATCTCGAGCGAATCGGCGACCTGGCCGTGAATATCGCCGAACACGCACCCACCTTTGCGGGTAAAGATCCTGTTGACACGGCGCGTTTGCTCCCCACAATGGCGGGGAATGCGCAGGCCATGCTGCGCCGGAGTCTGGATGCGCTGGTCGAAATGGACCCGGAACTGGCACAAACAGTGCTTGCGGCCGACGACGAGGTCGACAACGATTACCACGAGCTGGCGGCCAGGGCGCGCGCCGAGATCCGCGCCGACGGATCTAGGATTGACGAAATGCTGCCGCTCATGCTGGTATCGAAGCATATCGAGCGGATCGCCGATCTGGCGACCAACATCGCCGAAGACGCGATCTACATGGTCAGAGGCGAAATCGTGCGCCACGGGCGACACCACGCGGCGCGCGAGGAGTGATGCCCCTCTCTCCGGGGGGCCCTGAGGTTTCCGGGAAACAAGGTGGTACCCGGAAACGAACCCGAGAGGACTGCAAGGAGGTCCCGCATTGAGTAAGAAGTTGTTGACTTCCCTCATGGTCATGGCCGTGCTGCTGGCCGGCGCCGCGATGGCCGGCGAGATGCAGTACAAGGTCTATGGCAAGGCCCACGTCTCGACCGAGATGCTGGACAACGGCCAGGATTCGAGCATCTTCATCTCGTCCAACAGCACCCGCCTGGGCGTCAAGGGCTCGTATGCGACCAACTACGAGTACTTCACGGTCGTCTTCCAGTACGAGAGCGCTGCCGACTTCAACGGCGAGACCTACACCGGTCTGTCCACCCGCAACAGTTTCGCCGGCTTGAAGGGCGACTGGGGCCGGTTGATCTGGGGCCGGCACGACACCCCGCTGTACTCGCTGGGCCGCAGCGTCGACTTCTTCGACTCGCGGATCGGCGACATCCGCAACGTGACCGCGTTCGACTTCGGGCCCGAAGGCGACAGCTTGCTGGGCTACGACCTGCGCGTCCCCAACATGATCATGTACACGACCCCGCTGCTCGGCGAGTGCGTGACCGTCGACCTGCAGTACGTCCCCGAAGAGGGCGCGGACAGCGAGGCGACGCTCTTCAGCGGATCCGCCGTGTACGACAAGGACGGCATCATGGTCGGCGTCGGCTTCGAGAACCACGGCAAGGGCACCTTCGCCGATCCCGATGACTTCGAAGACATCGACGCGAGCAATGCGATCCGCGCCGTGGCGGGCTACACCGGCGACGTGTTCTCGATCAAGGGCCTGTTCCAGACGGTGTCGAATCTGGATGGTGACGAGGACCTCAGCGGCACCACGTTCGGCATCGGCGCGAGCTACATGGCCACGTCGGCCTGGGAGCTCAAGGGCCAGTACTACATGATGGACTTCTCCATCGACAACGTGGATCCCGAGCCCGAGGACCTCGGCAATGCCCTGCTGGCGCTCGGCGTCGATTACCACCTCAACGAGCAGGCTCTGCTGTACCTGGCCTTCGCCATGAGCATGAATGAGGACTTCGCGTACAACGCGCCGTACTACGGCGGCCATGGCCAGGATTATCCGGTCGACTTCGACGTCGACGAGAACGACGACGATATCCCCGACATCCTGGGCGAGAGCGCGATGGGCATCGCGTTGGGCCTGATCGCTGACTTCTAAATCGGAACTTTTCCCATGTGGCAGATACGGGCCCCCTCCGGGGGGCCCGTTCTCGTGTCTTTTTCCCGGGGACGCCAGCTAGAAGTTGACAGGCCAGAATCGATTACTGAATATTGTACTGCTCGCCCAATGTCAGGAATGATTGCTTCAGGGGGGATCATGGTCAAGATCCAGTGCCAGCGGCGCAATACCCGCCAGCGCCAGGTCGTGCTCGAGGAGCTGCGTGCGAGCTTCAGCCATCCGACTGCCGGTGACCTCTACCGGACCGTCGTGGCGCGCATGCCCCAGATCAGTCTCGGCACGGTGTACAGGAACCTCGAAATCTTGCAGGAGTCGGGCCAGGCAATCCGCCTGGCCGGCTGCACCGGGCAGGAAGCCCGCTACGACGGCCGGACCGATCCGCACCTCCATTTCCAGTGCTGCAAGTGCGCCAGGATCAGCGACCTCGACACGATGCTCCCCCTGCTCGACGAGCTGGTCGGTACGACCGTCGAGGGCCACGAAGTCACAGCGTACCAGGTGGTCCTGCGGGGGACCTGCCGCGCCTGCGGTTCGTCGCGCTGAACTGGGGGAGCGCTGCGCCGTCCTGGCCCGATCCGTGCGTCTCTGAACGTTCACGAGCGATCGGAGGCGCACCATGCAACGGATCGTCGGATACACCGCCGCGGTCGTCGCGAGCGGTGTCGGCTGGAAGATCGGTGGTCTGGTCGGCCCCATCGGCGCGTATTTCGGGGCGCTGGTCCTGGCGGCCGCGACACTCTGGTTGACCAGGCGCTGGTTGCGGGAACTCCTCGGCTGATCCCGCCGCCAGGGCGTTCGCCCGCCGCACCCGGAGGCGCGGCGGGTGTCGCGATTTGCCCGATGCCGGGGCGGTGCGGCTCGGCGCGCGACCGCTAGCGTCAGTCCAGCGCGCCCCACCCGGCCGGCAGGCACTCCGGCGGGAGTACGGCGCGCGGCCGGCCCATGTCCCCGCCCACGATCTGCAGGTACCAGCGCCCGTAGTCGAGAGCCTCGCCGTCCGGACCGGCGTTCTCCCCGGGTCGTTCGGCCGAGAGGTCCGCCAGCCTGGACCAGGGGTCCGACCGATCGAACCACCCGAACGGGAAGGAGAAGGGCAAGGCGCCGCGACCGAACAGCGCGCTCAGGTCGACCAGCCCCCGTTCGGGATACTCGACCAGATCCACTTCGCGGCGCGGTGCGATCCCTGCCGCCGCGCGCGCCCTGGCGATGGCGTCGCCCAGCCCGCCGAACCGATCGCAGAGGTCGCGCTCGATGGCGTCGCCTCCCATCCACACCCGGCCCTGGGCGATCTCGCGCACGGCGTCCTCGTCGAGACCGCGGCTCGCAGCCACCTTGGCGATGAATCCGTCGTACGCTTCCAGGATGTAGTCCTTGGCCAGCCCGAGTTCCTTCTCGCTCAGCTCCCGATACGGGATCCGCAGGTCGAGCCCCGGCAGCCTCAGGGTGCTCAGCAGATCGGCGTGCTCGCCCCGTTGGACGCCGTCGTAGGCCAGTCCGACCTTCTCGTCGAATTCCTTCGCCCAGATCCAGGCGGCGATCACGCCGATCGACCCGGTGATCGAGAGCGGCGTCGTGAGGACCTCGGCGCCGTCCTTGCTGAGCCAGTAGCCGCCGCTCGCCGCGACGTCGCCCTGGCTGACGATCACCGGCTTGCCGGCTTCGCGCAGGCGCTGCACGGCCGCCGCGACCATCTCGCACGGCAACGGGTCGCCGCCCGGCGAGTCGACGCGCAGAACGACGGCCTTGACTGCGGGGTCGGTCACGAGCTCGTGCAGGTAGCGCGACGTCTCGCGGCCCTTGATCCCGGTGTCCATCGCGCACTCGCCCACCGCGAAGACCACCGCGATCCGGTCGGGTCGACCCCACTGCTGTTCCGGCAGCTGGCCGGGGAAATAGCCCCGGTAGGGAGCCCGCAACGAGCCATGCCGCGTGTCGGTGATCCAGCGCTCGGCGTCCTTGCGGCTGCCGAGCGCATCGACGAGCCCGCGAGCGAGCGCGCGGCTGGCCGACAGGCCGACCGTGTCGTCGACCAGGGAGTCGAACTCCGCCGGCGTGAGCCCCCGCGCCTCGCAGATGCCCCGGCGGGCCTCGCCGTAGATGACCTCGACCAGGCGATCGCGCTGCTCGCGGTCGCCCTCGCTCATGTCCATGCGGGAGCCGACTTCGGCCGCCGACTTGTACTTCAGGTAGCGCAGCTCCTGGTAGCCGAGGCCCAGTTTCTCGAGCATCGCGGCGAAGTAGGTGCGGCCGGCGGCGACGCCCTGCAGGACCAGATCGCCTTGCGGTTCCATGATCAGGTGATCGGCGACCGACGCGAGGTAGTAGCCGACGAGGTCGATCCGGCCGACGAGGGCCACGACCTCCTTGCCCTGGGCCTGGATCGCCTCGAGCCGCTGTCGCAGTTCCCAGATCAGGGACGGGTGGCCGCTCAGGTCGGTCAGGTTCAGCACGAGACCGCGGCACTGGGGATCCCGCTCGGCGGCGTCGAGGTAGGCCATCAGGTCGAGCCAGGCGACGCGGCGCGAGTCGAAGTGGCGGTACTTCTGGTACGTGAGGTAGCGGTTCTCGAGGTTCACCGGCGCATAGAAGTCGGCGCCCCCGCGGGCGACCGCGGGCAGGCCTTCCAGGCGATGGCTCGCCGGATTGAACCGCACCAGGAACGAATTGCGATCGAGCTCATCGTCCGTCAGGCCGCCGAGCCAGTCGAGTCCGAGGGCGTCCCCCGTCACGCCCACGCGGGCGATCCAGCGCAGGTCGTCCGTGGCGGGCAGATCGCGCGCCGTCAACCCGAGGGTCAGGCCGCGGAGCGGACGGACGGTCACGCCCGCGCCCCAGAGCCCGTCGTCCCACCGGTCCTTCTCGTTCAAGGTGAGGTCGCCGTACACGGTGAGGCGGTCGTCGCCCAGGGGACGCACGCCGACGTCGAACACGCCCTGCCGGCTGCTCGAGCCCGTCGCGAAGGTCCCCGCCGCGCCTGCGGACAGCAACGGTCCAGGGCGCCAGAGCCAGCCGGCCACCAGGGCTTCGGCCCACCCCAACTCGCCGGCGTCGCCACCCGCCCAGCGATACGCCAGACCGAGTCGATTGCTGCGACTGCCGCCCGACAGGCCGAGTTGCCAGTCCGTCACGCGGAAGGTCCGCCCGCCCACCTCGAAGACCTGGCTGTTGACCCCGAAGCCGAGCAGGCCGCTCGCGGCCATGCCCCAGTTGTCGAGCGCGTCGTGGCGCACCGAGCGGTCGTTCCACCAGAACGCCGCCTCCTGGACCGCACCCTCGAGGGAGGACCACGCCGCCGGATTGATGAATCCGCCGACCGCGCCCGCCGCCGTGCCGGGGGTCCCCGGCAGCCACTCGGTCTGCGATGGGTAGTCGAGGAAGTGGACCGGCGACACCACGGACGCATCCTGCGCGGCGACCGCCGCCGGGAGTGTCAGCGCGAGCACGAGCCCGATCAGGGATCGATTCATCGAAGACCATCCTTGCAGAGACGTCGGGCCGGGAAACGGCGACAAAGACCGGCGCACCGTAGCACCGCTCGCGGCCCTGGATCAACCGCTCAGGCACCGGTTGCTCCCTGAGCGGACCGGGCGCGCTGGCCGGGTCGGCTCCTGGATCCGGACCGGGCAAAACGCACCGGCGGCGGCGGGCTCGTCGCTCCAGCGAACACTGGCCATGAGCGCCGAACCGGTCAGAGGCCGCGGGCAAGGTACGATGATCCACCACGGGACGGTCGCGGATTGTCCAAGGCCGCCGGAAGATATGGCCTGAATCCTGCTAGCTCTTCGTTGCTCAAACCGGAGGGCACGCCATGCTGCTGAAAAAGATTATTAATATCTTCTGTGCGGCCGCGCTCCTGGCGGCGTCCGTGGCGCTCGGGCAGGAGATCTGCCAGGTGCCGCGTTTCGTGGTCCAGGGCACCGGCGAGGGAAACGTCATGATCCTCGCCGACAACTCGGGCAGCATGAACCAGGTCATCTGGCACACCGACTACGATCAGGCGATCGCCTATCCCGGCCGTTTCACCCGGACGAACGATTATTATGTCAGCCGCGACGGGGACTATTCGCCCCGGAGCTTCAACCGCTTCTGGGAGTCCACGCCAGTCTGCCGTCTCGTCAATTCCGACAACGGCGAGGATGGCCGGTACGTGGGCAACTACCTCAACTGGCTCTTCTACAACGCGACCGACACGCAACGCGCCGAGGCGCCCCGGACGACCCGGATCCAGGTCCTGAAGGAAGTGCTCGTCGACGTGCTGGACATCTCGTCGCGCCTGCACTTCGGCATCACGGTCTTCCAGAACGACAACGGCGGCAGCATCGAGTCCAAGTGCGGCGGTAACATCAACTCCATCGCCGCGATCATCAACGGCATCACCGCGAACGCCTGGACGCCCACCGGCGAGGCCATGGCCGAAATCTGCGAATATTTCCAGGGCAGCTTGCCCAGCTCCCCCATCCAGTCGCCGTGCATCCACAACTTCCTGATCGTGATGACCGACGGCTACCCGACCATGGACGAGGATTTCCCCGCGGCACTCTGGGATGCCGACGGCGACGGCAACGACCCGGGCAACTGCGCCAGCATCGGCGCGCCCTATCCCGAGTCCAATCACTGCACCGATCACATGGACGATGCGGCCTACTACATGGCCCACACCGACCTCCGCCCGGACATGCCGGACGACCAGTTCGTTTACACGTACGTGATCGGCTACGACATCGACGCGCCGCTGCTGCAGGAGACCGCGGACAACGGCGGCGGCGTATACTACAACGCCAATAACGCCAGCGAGCTGCGCTACAGCCTCGAGTGGGCGCTACAGGACATCATCCGGCGGATCTCCGCCGGTTCGGCCGTGGCCGTGGTCTCGACCGAGCGCGGCTACGACGACCGACTGTTCCGCGGCAAGTTCATGCCGGTCGACTGGGCGGGCTACCTCGAGTGCTACTCCCTGCCCTACGAGGACGGCGAAGCGCCGATCTGGGAAGCGGGCGCGATCCTCGCCGATCGCGACCCGGCCTCGCGGACGATCTTCACCGCGCTCGGAACCGACGTGCACGACTTCACGACAGCCAACGCCACCGACCTGACGGTCGCGATGGGCGTGGCCGACCTCAGCGAGGCGCAGAACCTCATCGACTGGGGCCGCGGCGTGGAGGTCGCCGGTTACCGTAGCCGCCACGACTGGCGCCTGGGCGACATCGTCCATTCCACGCCGGTCGTGGTCGGCGTTCCCAACGAATTCTACGCGACGCCGGAGTACCAGACATTCGCCGACGCCCACGCCGATCGCGAGAAGACCGTCTACGTGGGCGCAAACGACGGCATGCTCCACGCGTTTGCGGCCGCCGACGGCGAGGAGATGTGGGCCTTCGTGCCGGAACTCGCGCTGCCGTACTTCGCCGTCATGGCCGACTCGTTCTACTGCCACCACTACACCGTCGACCAGACCATGACCGTCCGCGACTTGCAGCTCAACGGCACCTGGCGGACCGTCCTGGTCGGCGGCAGCCGCGAAGGCGGCCCCGGACTCTTCGCCCTCGACATCACCGAGCCGCGGAGTCCCGAGGTCCTCTGGCAGACGGAAGCCCCCAACGGCGCGTCGTTCCCGTCCCAGGCCACGCTGGTCAAGACCGGCGGCGCCGCGGTGGCGGTCGTCGGTTCGGGCCTCGCCGTCGATCCCGGCCAGGCCTGGCTCTACGCCTTCGACGTCGAGTCCGGCGACCTGCTCGGTTCGATCCAGCTGAGCTCCATCAACAACGGGCGCAACAAGGCGACCCAGCCGGCGGCCTTCGACCGCGACGTCGACGGTACGTCGGAAGCCCTCTACGTGGGCGACATGCTCGGCAATCTGTGGCGGATCGAGCTGAACGACAGCGAGTACCCCGCCAGCTGGGACGTCACGAAGATCTTCACGAACAGCAACGCCCCCATCACCGCCACGCCGGCCCTCACGTTCGATGAGGCCGGCAACGTGATGGTCTTCGTCGGCACGGGCTCCTACCTCGATGACGACGACATGGATTCGACCGACCTCAACTACTTCTACGGCGTTATCGACCGCGGCGACGGCAGCTGCGCCACCCTCGCCTCGCTGGTCGACCAGACCAACAACATCCAGGATATCGGCGCCGCCGACGGCTGGTACGTCCGGCTGGTCATGGACGACGGCGAACGGATCACCAACCCCGCGCTGGTCGCGGCGGGCAACGTGCTGGTGACCTCGTTCGCGCCGTCCCACGATGCCTGCATCGCCGGCGGCCAGTCGTGGCTGTACCGCTTCTACTACGAGAACGGCGGCGGGCCCGACGAAGGCGAGAACGGCGAGGAGTATCCGCGCGTCGAATCGCTGGGCGACGGCATCGCTTCGCACCCCGTGCTGGACCTGGCGTCCGGCAACGTGGTGATCCAGGGCTCCGACGCCGTGCTGCACGTGGAAGAGGTCGGCGCGACCTTCTTCCATCTCCTCGTCCGTTCGTGGCAGGAATCGTTCGACTTCGTCACGATGCCCAGCCCTTGATCCGGAGGTTCGACATGTCCCGAAGGCGTCTCAGTCCGCGAACGATCGTCCGGACGATCATCCTGGTCGCCCTGACGGCGCCCGTGCTGGTCGAAGCCGGGATGCTGGACAGCTGGCTGAAGAAGGGCGAGGCGAAGCCGATCCAGGCGGTCCGCTACGAGTTGGACCCGCCGCTGGTGTTCGATGCCGGCTCGCTGGCGCTCGACCCGAGCGGCAGGTGGCTGGTCGGCGCCTCCCGATTGACCCTGACCGACAGATCCGTGATCTCGCGGGACGGCCGGCGGCTCGACCGGCGGGATCTGCGGTTGGGCGAGGACGCCCGCATCATGGGCCATCGCCTGGCCGACGGAACCGTGGCCGTCAAGCGGCTGTCGCTGTTCACCCTTCGTCCGGCGCCGGCCCAGTTCGGCGTCGACGCCATGGACGCCGCCGTCGTGGGCGAACTGTCCCCCGACGCACCGAACTGATCGTCCGCTCAGCCAGCGTTCGACTCGCGACCCCGGCTCGCCGAGCCGGGGTCGCGTTCCATCTGCCGCGGATCCCGCCTCCGCCGGGACCGCAACGACACCTCGCCGCCGCCGGCAGACGATCGTAATCGCATCATTCACCGGGTCCACGGTGCGATAGCCGGCCGAGGTCGATTGCATTCTGCGACAGATTCTACGACTCGCCGGCCAGCCGCCCTGTCAGGCGACCCCCATCGGAGGATCTCGCGGAGCCTCCCGCCACGATCGGTAGCTCCGAGTGCGGCCCGGACGCCCCTGGCACGCGCCTTGAGACGCGTACGCGACGGAGACCCCGATCGCAGCGGCCGCTCGCGGCGCGGTCGGGACCGCCGGGATCAACCGGGCCACCGTGCCGGTCCAACGATTGGAGATGCTCGTGTCGTCGCCTCGTCGCATCATCATCATCGCGCTGACCGTCGCGCTCGCGAGCGCGGCAGTGAGCCCGGCCGCGCTGGCGGGACCGTTCACGCGCCTGCAGGTCCTGCTGCCGGGCGAGAATCCCGCGCCCGGCACCGTCACCGGCAAGACCGGCACCCCCGAAGCCCAGGCAGTCGGCACGCCGTTCTCCGTTCGAGTTCGCGCGTGCGACGACACCTGGGCGACCGTCACCACCATCACCGACCTGGTCGAGCTCGGGTCGTCGGACGCGAGCGCCGAGTTGCCGGCGGCAGCCGCCCTGGTGGCGGGGCAGCTCGAGTTCAGCGCGACGTTCGGCGCGGCCGGTGACTTCACCGTCTCCGCGTCCGACCTGAGCGATCTCACGATCCCTCTCGCATCCTCGGCCACCGTCGAGTCGATGCTGTTGCAGGGATTCGTCTTCTCCACGATCAACCAGAAGAACCAGTACGCCGGCGTTCCCATGCAGATCCGGGTATCGGCCGTCTCCTCCAGCGGCGACGTGGTGACCGGCTACGACGGACCCGTCCAGTTGCAGGAGCTGACGAGCTACGGCGTCGGGCGGATCGAGCCGGCCCAGGTGAACCTGCAGGGCGGCACCTGGCTCGGCAACGTCACCTGCTTCCGCGCGGACGAGACGAGCATCAACCGCGGCGCGGTCAACATCTACGCCTACCTGGCCGATCAGCCGGCCCGGAACGGCACGAGCGACCCCTTCACGGTGCATCCGGGACCGCTCGCGCGCCTGCAGCTCGTCGTGCCCGGCGAATCGCCGATGCCCGGCAGCCTCGGCGGGCTCGCCGGCCATCCGGCCACCCAGAGTGCGAACCAGGACTTCCTCGTCGACGTGTTCGCCACCGATGCCTACTGGAACCCGCTGCCGAGCGACCACACCGTGCGCATCACCTCCAGCGACCCCGCCGCGTCGACGCCGATCTCCGGCGCCCTGACCAACGGCCATCGGCAATTCACGATCGCCCTCGGCACAGCCGGCGAGCAGACGCTGACCGTCAGCGATCTCACCGCCGGCGGGATCCAGGGCATGACCACGGCGCCGATCCCGGTGATGCCCAACGCGGTCCACCACTTCCTGGTCGGCGCCCTGCCGGACATCGTCGTCGCCGGCGAACCGGTGACCGTCACGATCCACGCCGTCGACAGCGCCGACAACCCGCTCACCGACTACGCGGGCGACGCCCACCTGGCCGCCAACACGGGCGCCGGCACCATCGCGCCCGAAGCGATCACCTTCGCCGGCGGCGTCTGGTCCGGGGCCATGGTGTTTCGGGGCGCCGGCGGCGCGGTCTCGTTCACCTGCTCCGACTACGCATCGCCGCCGCATATCGGCACCAGCGCGAACTTCGTCGTCGCGCCCGGCGCCTACGTCGGCCTGCAGGTGCTCGCGCCTGGCGAGCAACCACAGAGCGGATCCGCCGAGGGATACGACGGCGTCGCCGAGGCCCACGCCGCGGGCGCCTCGTTCAACCTGCGCCTCCGCGCGGTGGACCAGTACTTCAACCGCGTGCCCGAGATCGCCAGCGCGCTGCAGCTGACGGCGACCGATCCGTTCCTCGCCGCGCCGGTCGAGATCCTGCTGGTCAACGGCGAGGTCACCGTGCCCGCAACCCTCTTCCGGGCCGGCTGGCAGACGTTCACCGTCGCCGACCTCGACAGCGCCGGGATCGCGAACGGCGAGTCCCGCCCGATCGAGGTCCTGCCTGGCGCCTTCGAGCGGCTCCTGCTGCTCGCGCCCGGCGAGGAGGTGGCGCCCGGCGCCGAGAACGGTCGCAGCGGGTCGGCCACGGACCAGTCCATCAACTTCGCCTTCACCGTCACCGTCCTCGCGACCGACCCGTGGTGGAATCCCGTGGGTGGCGTCGCGGACCTCGTCGAGCTGACGTCGACCGACCCGATGGCCCAGTTGCCGCCGCCGACCGGCCTGGTCGACGGTCAGGTCGGCCTCAACGTGCGCCTCTCCACGGGCGGCTTCCAGCAACTCACCGCGACCGACCTGACTCAACCGACCGTGGCGTCGAGCACGACCCAGGTGCGGGCGATCTCGAGCGGTCTGCACCTGGAGGCCACGGTCACCCCGACGACGGTGCAGGCCGGCGAGCCGTTCACACTGACGGTGATGGTCACGAACGACGCCGGCAGTCTGATCCAGGAGATCAACTCCGAGGTGGACGTCGAGGTGCAGAACGCATCGACGCAGGAACCCGGCTTCGGCGTCCTGTCGACCGCGCACTTCCAGCTGCTGCAGGGCCAGCGGACGCTGCAGGAGACCTACACCGGCGCCGAGACGATCGTGCTGATCGTGCACGACGAGGCGGGCAACACGCCGGCCGTCACCGAGCCGCTCACGATCCTGCCCGGGCCGCCGGTCGAGTTCACCCTGACCTGCGAGCCGGCGTGGGTGCGCGCCAACCGCCGCGCGAGCGTCACCGCGAGGCTGGCCGACGCCTTCGCCAACGGCGTGCCGCAGAGCCCGGTGACGTTCGCGGTCGCGGCCGGCGGCGGATTGCTGACGCCCGTCGACGAATCCACCGGCGCGAACGGCGCCGCGATGGCCGATTTCCTCAGCCCGCGGGCGGCCGGGGTCACGACCGTGGTCGCCTCCTGCGCCGGGTTCACCGCCGAGGTGAACATCGAGACCGCCCTGGTCGACAAGGATGCCGCCGCGGGCTCGCTCTTCAACTACCCGAACCCGTTCTACCCCGGCGAGGCGCCCACGACCATCGCGTACGTGCTCGCCGACGACGCGCGGGTCCGCTTGCGGATCTACACGCTGAGCGGCGGGCTCGTGCTCGACCGGGAATACGCTCCCGGCGCGGCCGGCGGCACCGCCGGACTGAACGAGGTCACCTGGGACGGCCGCAACGGGGACGGCAAGTCCGTCGCCAGCGGCGGCTACGTCCTGTACGTCCAGGCCGACGGCGACGGAACCACCATGCACGTCATGCGCCGCAAGATCGGCGTTGTCTGGTAGGAGGCTGGTCATGCATCGCAGACAAACCAACGTTCGACGGGGCGCGTTCACGACCCTGCTCATCGGCGGCCTCCTCGCGACGATCACGTCGCCGACCATGTCCGCCGAGCCGGATCAGGGCGCTCCCGGCGACTGGCTGACGCGCTACGCCGGCGCCCGGACCGTCGGTCTCGGCGGCGCCTTCGTGGCCGTCGCCGACGAGGCGGGCGGCGCCGTGTGGAATCCGGCGGGCATTCGCTGGCTCGACCGTAACGAGCTGCAGGGCAACAGCGTCCGGCTGTTCGACGACACGACCGTCAACGGGCTCAGCTTCGCGCTGCCCCTGAGCGGGCGGACCACCGCGGGCGCGACGCTGCTCACGCTCGGCTCCGGCGGGTTCGAGCGGACCAACGAGTTGAACGAGTCGCTCGGCGAATTCAGCGCCGACGACACGGCGTTCCTGCTGAGCGCGGCTTACGGCATGACGCCGCGCCTCGCGCTCGGCGCCAACCTGAAGGTCCTCCACCATGCCATCGAGGAATTCAGCGCGACCGGCGTCGGCGCCGATCTCGGCGCCCAGTACGTGGTGACCGACGATCTACGCCTCGGCGCCGCGATCCTGAACGTCGGCGGCCCGACGCTCACGCTGCGCGAACAAGACGAGACCGTCCCCACCGAGGTGCGCGGTGGTCTGGCCCTGCAGGTCCTCGGCGATGCCGGACTGCTGTCCGCCGAGGTCTCCCAGCGCGACGGCTGGGGCTCGCTCCTGCGCGCGGGCGCCGAAGTCTGGCTGCTGTCACGCTTCGCATTGCGCCTGGGATACGCCGACGACAACGTCGCCGGCGGCGTCGGCTACCGGCTGCCCCAGGGCTGGCAGTTCGATTACGGCGCATCCGACCACGAGCTCGGAGTCGTGCACCGTTTCGGTCTGAGCGTCCGCTTCGGCGGCTACCAGGCGAGCTCGCAGGCGACCCCGGAAGTGTTCTCGCCGACGGGGACCCAGCCGGTCACCAAGTTCGTGCTGCACTCGCGCACCAAGTCCGACGCCAGCGACTGGAAGCTCGTGATCGCGGACGCCGACGGCGCCGTCGTGCGGACGTTCGGCGGTCGCGGCTCGACGCCGGCGCACGTCCTGTGGGACGGCAAGGACAGCTCGGGTCTGCCGCTGCCCGACGGACTCTACCGCTATCGATTGACCGTCCACGACGACGCCGGCCGTGAGTTCGCCGGGGTGGAGCGGACGGTCGAGATCAGCACCGGCGGTCCCGATATCTCGGTGCCCGTCGAGGTTCACTGAGGCCAGGCCAGGATCGCTGGCATGAGGTGATGACATGCGAGTCTTCCAGGTGAGATCGGTGAGCGCGAGCCTCTGCGTCGCCACGGCAGCGCTGATGCTGGCCGGACCGGCCCGCGCCGCCAGCGCGGCTGAAACGCAGTCCGACGACGCGCTGGCCGTTGCGGGACTCGAGCTGCAGCGCGCGCGCCGGCTCGCCGACGCCGGTCGCGCCGACGCTCTCGGCGCGATCCAGGAGATGCTGAGCCGCGCCGCCGCCGGGGCTTCGGCCGACCGCCGCGCCGCCGTTGCCCTGCTGGACGGCGAGCTCCAGCTGGAGCTCGGCGATCTCCGCCGGGCGGAGAAGGCCTTCGCGAAGGCTGGAGACGTCGCTGACGGCGGCGACCTGGCCGCCGCCGCCGACTTCGCGCGGATCCGCTGTCGCGAGGCCGCCGGCGAAGACACGCGCGCGGCCGAGGACTGGCAGCGCTGGCTAGCCCGCCATGGCGAGACCTCCCTGGCGCCGGATGCCGAACTGGCCCTGGCGTGGAACCGCCTGCGCCGTCTCGAGGCCGCCGCCGCCGGCACGGGCCTCGGCGCGGCACGCGACCGCTATCCCTGGCTCGCGTCCGACCCTCGCTTCCGGCTGCTGGCGGCGACCTCGGCCTATCTGCTGGACGACTTCGCCGGCGCCCTCGAATCCTTGACGCAGACCACCGAGACCGCGGCGTCCGCATATCTGCGTGCGCTCTGCCAGGGCGCCCGCGGCGAGGTCCTCGCCGCCGCTGCGTCCTTCCAGCAGGTGGCCGCGCGGTACCCCGCGTCGCCGCTGCGCGATCACGCCCTGCTCGCCAAGGCGAACCTGTTCCTGTCGACCGGCGCGCCGTCGAGCGCCGCCGAGGAGTTCGCGCGCCTGGTCGAGGTCGCGCGCGACGATGCCGTGCGTGGCGAGGCCAGGTTGCGCCACGCCGCTTGCCAGCTGCTGGCCGGCGATGCCGAAACCGCGGTGGCGGCTCTCCGCGCCGTCGCCGATGCCCATGCCGGGACGGATGTCGCCGCGCGCGCGCAGTTCCTGCTCGGCGAGGCCATGGTCGCGCTCGGCCGCCACGCCGACGCCATCATCGAGTATAATCAGGTGCTCGCCGTCTACTTCGAGGAATCGGTCGCCGCCAGCGCGCAGTACCGGCTCGGGCGCTGTTTCGACGCGCTCGACCGTCCGGCGGACGCGGTGAGCGCCTATCAGGCCGTCGTGTCGGGCTATCCGCTCGAGCCCGAGGCGCCGGCGGCGGCGTACCTGGCGGGGATCGGTCTGCTGGCCGCGGGCCGACCTGCCGCGGCGGTACCCTATTTTCAGCTCGTACTCGACCGCTACGGTCCGACGGACAACGCCGACCGCGCCGTGGTCTTCGCCCGGCCAGAGCACCAGGAACTGGTGGAGGCCGCGTTGTGCCTGCTCGAGCTGGCCTACCATCGCACCGGCGACCTCGGCCGCCTCTCGGGCGTCGCGCACGTCCTGCTGCAACGCATGCCGACCAGCACCTCGCCCTGGCGGGCCCACGCTCTGTTGATCGACGCCGACGCGCTGGCCGCGCAGGGTCGTCACGACGAGGCGCGCGAGCAGCTCGAGCGGCTCTTCGCCGAGTTCCCCGCGCATCCCGCCCTGGCGGCCGCGCGCCAGCTGCTGGCGTGGACCTACGCGCAGCAGGGCGAGAGCGAGCGCGCGATCGCGGTCACGGAGCAGTTGCTGGCCGATCCCACCGCGAGCGACCTGCCGGCCCAGACGACTGCGTTGCTCAACCTGGCTCACGTGCGCTTCAACCAGCAGCGATACGAGGAAGCCGCCTCCGCGTACGAACGATTCCTGGCCCAACGGCCGTCCGACCCGCGGTCCTCGCTCGCGCTATACCAGGCCGGGCTGTGCTACGAACGGCTCGATCGCGCCGGTGACGCCGTGGACCGGTGGGAGACCCTGGTCGCGCGGGAGCCGGCGGCCGAGGTGGCGGAGCGGGCCTGGGCCCGCGCCGGCGACCTCTATTTCCGGACCGGCCACTACGATGATGCCAAGCGTTGCTACGAGGGTCTGCTCGCGAACTTCGCGGGCGGTCCGGGCTCCGGGCTCGGCCGTCTGCGCATCGCCCAGTGCGACTACAACGCGGGACGCGACACCCTCGCGCTGGCCGGCTACGCCGCCGTGCTCGAGCAGCAACCCGACTCGCCCATCGCGAAGGACGCCGGCCGCGGTCTGGAGCTGACGCTCTACCGGCTCGGCCAGGGCGCCGACGGCGTGACGTCGCTGCGTCAGCTCGTCGAGGACTACCCCAACAGCGCCTTCGCCGCCGACGCCCAGTTCGAGATCGCCCGCCGGCTCTACGAGGCGGAACGCCATGCCGAGGCCGCCGTCGAGTTCCGCCGCGTGGTGAGCCGTTTCCCCGACTATGCGGCCGCCGACCGCGCCCAGTTCCTGCTCGCGGAATCCTGCGCCCGCGCCGGCGATGCGGCGCAGGCGCGCGAAGCGTATCAGCAGTTCCTGCTCCTCTTCGGTCAGAGCGAGCTGCGGGCCACGGTGGCCCTGCAGCTCGGCGGCCTCTATTTCGCGGCCGGCGACTACCTGCAGGCCGCCGTCCAGTACACGGACGCTCTGGCGCAGTCCCCGCCGCCGGAGACCGCCGCACCGGCCCTGTTCAATCTCGCCCTGTGCCGTCGCCTGCGCGGCGAGCACCAGCAGGCGCTCGCGAACCTCGAGGCGTACCGGCAGCAGTTCCCGGGCGACGAGCGGGTCGCCGAGGTGGCGTACCAGCTCGGCGACGTGCACGCGCAGCTCGGCGACAACGAGTCGGCGATCACCGAGTGGCGGACCGCTCTCGCCGCCAAGCCCGCGCCGGTCCTGACCACCGAGATCCAGTTCCGGATCGGCGACTGCTACGAGCGGCAGCAGCGGACCGAGGACGCGCTGGCGTGGTATGCGCGGGCCGTCCGGAGTCCTCAGCCGGACGACCCCTACCGGCTTTCCGCGCTCGCCCGCGCCGCGTTGCTCTACGAAAGCATCGAGTCCTATCCCGAAGCGCTCGCGGCCTACCGAGACCTCGCGGCGCATGCCGGCGATCCGAGCCTCTCGGCCGCCGCGTCCGACCGGGCGGCCGAGCTGGCTGCCGCGATCGAATAGCGGGTCCCCCGCTTCAAGGAGCGATGACCATGTTCACCGAACTCAACTGGATCAAGACCTTGTTCGAGAGCCCCACCATGCTGGCGCTCATCGGCTGCAGCGTGATCGCCCTCGGGGTCGCCATCGAGCGATGGCTCTACTTCCGGCGCCGGCAGAGCAATCCCGACGCCGTGCTGCTCGAAGCCACCTCACACCTGCGCGAAGGCCGCGTGGGCGAGGCGCTCGAGATCTGCCGGACCGCCGCACACCCCGTCGGCCCCGTGAGCTACGAGGCGATCGTCGCCGCGCACCTGCCCACGGCGGATGGCGACGAACGCCTGCAGGTCTCGCTCAGCCAGCAGAAGCTGCTGCTGGACCGCAACGTCGGCACCCTCGGCACGATGGCGGCCGTGGCGCCGCTCATCGGTCTGCTGGGAACCGTCTGGGGCATCATGCGCGCGTTCCACGACATGGCCAGCACCGGCTCGGCCGCGCCGTCGATCGTGGCCTCCGGCGTCGCCGAGGCCCTGATCACGACCGCCGCAGGCCTCGTGATCGCGATCCCGTCCGTCATGCTCTTCAACCACTTCACGCGGCGATTGAACGTGATGCTGACGGTCGCGGAGAACCACGCGCGCAGTCTGCGCGCCGCGACGCGCGCGGCGACGCCGGCGAGCGCTGAACGCCCGCCGCGGACCGGGTCCCGGACGCGGACCGATACCGTGGTCCACGAGCCCCAACCCGCGCTCTGAGGTCGTCCAATGAAACGCTGGAACGAGTCACGCGAATCGGCTTCGGGCTCGGGCGACATCAACCTGACCCCACTCATCGACGTCTCGCTGACGCTGGTGGTGATCCTGCTGCTGGCCTCGCCGCTGACCTTCGAGTCGGCGTTCGCGGTGCGCCGCGCGGCGGCCAGCGCACGGGAGGCCATCGACGACAACGACCAGGCCCGCATCGAGGTGACGATCCTCTCCGCGGACAGCTTGCGCGTGAACCGCGCGGTCGTGCCGCAAGACGGCCTCGGGCGCGAGCTCGCGCCGCTGCTCGAGCGGAGTCCGGACGGCGTCGTCGCCGTGACCTGCCGGGACACGGTGCAGCACGGGACGTTCGTGGCGGTGCTGGACGCGATCAAGCTGTGCGGCGCGCGGGACATCGCCGTCGCCGGGAGATGACATGAGACCACCAATGGTGCAGGGCGACGAACCCATGACGCGCATCATCCTCACGCCGATCATCGACGTGGCGCTGACACTGGTCATCATGCTGCTGATCACCGCGCCGATGCTCGCCGTGGCCGACCTCGAGGTCGATCTGCCGCCGGCCCATGTCCGCGACGCGGAGGACGAAGTCTTCGTCAGCATCACGCTCGACGCAGGCGGCAATGTCGCCGTCGACGAACTGGTGCTGGCCGACCCGCAGGCGCTGGCCGCCGCCGTTCGCGACCGGCTCGCAGCCAGCGAGCGGGAGAACCTGCTGGTCGTCGTGCGCGCCGATTCGCGACTGCCCCACGCGGCGGTCCGCTCGGCCATGAGCGCCGCGCGCGAAGGCGGCGCCGTCCGGTTGGCCGTGGCCACCCGGCAAGGGGACCGGCCATGAGCGCAACCGTGTTCACCATCGCGCGCGAGATGGACGCGATCGGGTCGCGGACCCGGCGCAGCCAGGGCATCAGCCTGGCGCTGCACGGCGCCTTGTTCCTGTGGCTGATCCTGCACCGCCAGCTCGCGCCGGTCCCCGAACAGCTGGTCGAGGTGACCTGGCTCGATCCGGAGCCGGTCGCGGTCGAGCCGGCATCGCCCGCGTCGCCGCCGGTGTTGCCGGAGGTCAGGGTCGACGAGCCCGCGCCAATGATCGCGGCGGCGCCGAATCTTCGCGAGGCGCGCTTCCCCCGGCCGACCGAGACCGCGGATCTGGCGCCGCGGCCGCAGGACATCCAGGTCACGCGCGACGCGGTGCGCAGCCAGCTGGATCGGTTCCGCGCGTCGCGGGAGACCGCCGTCGCACTCGCGGCGGCCGCCGATCCCAGCTCGCGACTCGCCGCCGCCGCGGCGCCGCCTGCCACGGGTCTGCCCGGAGGGACCACGCCGGCCGAGCTCGCGCGCAACGCCGCGCCCGTGTCGGCGGCGCCGCTGACGCGCAGCGGCACGCCGGCCCGGCAACCTGCCCTGGCGGTCGCCGCGCCGACATCGTCGGCATTCACGCGGGTATTGCCCGAGACGCCGACCTCATCGACCGCGGAGCGAGTGCTCGGTTCGGCCCGGCTCAGCGGCGAGGTCGCCGATCGGCCGGTGATCCGTCACGAGATGCCGGGTTATCCGGATTGGGCGACTCGCCAGGCGGTCGAGGCCGACGTGACGCTCGGCTTCGTGGTGCTGGCCGACGGCAGCGTCAAGTCGGGCGTCCAGGTCTCCCGCACCGCGGGGTTCCTGGATTTCGACGACGCCAGCGTCGCGGCGTTGCTGCGCTGGCGCTTCGCGCCGCTTCCGGCGGGCAACACCGCCGAGCAGCGGGGATCGATCACGTTCCACTTCCGAATCCGCGATCAGCGCTGACCAGGAGAGCCATCATGTCGACGCCACGACAGCCCAGGCGATGCTCGCTCACCAGCTTAATCCTCGCCGCCTCCTTGCTGCCGGCCACCGCCAGCCCGGCCGGCACGACCGATCCGGCCGACGCGGCGCCCGACTCTTCGCTGATCCTCACCGGCGACGCGGAGGGATCGGTCCTGCGCAGTCTCACCGTCGAAGGTGAGAACCGGATCAAGTTCGACTTCGAGCGGCCGGAACTGACGGTCGACCTCGATCCGGCTCAGGCGCCCGGACTCGTCTGGGGCGATGCCAAGGACGTGCTGGACCGTACGGTCCCTGACCGGGTCGGCCCGCTGCTCGCCCTGTCCGTCGCGGGTCTCAGCCCGTATCGGCCGCAACCATGGCTCGCCGCCTTCCGGTCGGGACCGGTGGCGCGTTTCCGGCCGCAGACGGGAGACATCTCGCACTGGGAGCTGGCGGTGGTCGACGCCCGCGGCGAGGTCGCCCGCGAGTTCTCTGGCGACAAGGTGCCCGACGAGATCACCTGGGACGGGCTCAACCAACAAGGCGAACCAGCCACGCCCGGCCTGACCTACTCGTACGTGTTCACCGCGCTCGATCGAGCCGGCAACCGCAAGCGTTACGTCGGCGAGGGTTTCCAGGTGCCTCCGTTCAGGCTGGAGACCAAGCGCGGCCCGCTGCTCGTCTTTTCCGGAGCGGATGTCGGCGCCGGGACCGGAGCGAGCGCTGCGCCTTCGCCGCTCGTGCAGGAAGTGGCGAGCTGGCTGAACCGAAGCCTCGGACCCGACACGCCCATCCTGATCACCGTCACAGCCCCGAGCGCCGCGGCAGCGGAGATCCTCGGCGAACGCGTCCGCGGCGCACTCGTGCCACTGCTTCCCGGCGACCCGGCGCGTGTCGTGCTTCGCTTCGACGTCCTGCGGGGCGGACCTGATTCGGGAAGCGTGCGCGTCGAACCGGCCGCGTAGTCGCGCCGGCCGGCCGAGAACGCCCTATCCGCGGCGGGGACGGCCGAAGAAGACCCGCAACCGACCGGCGAGGATGTTCAGGGGATGGTCGCGGGGGAGCGCGGCGATGACCGGCGCTCGCCGCGGATCCACGCGTTCGAGTCGCCGGGTGAGGGCCCGGTCGCGCCTGGCGAGCTTGCGGGCCCGCTGAAACATGCGGAAGGCTTCCCGGCGGCGCGACGCGAGCAGATAGACGTGCCCGAGGGCGAAGTACGCGACCGGATCGGTCGGGTGCAACGTGACGACCTCGCGCGCGGAGCGCTCGGCGGCGCGGGACCGCGGGTCGCGAGTCGCGTCACACACGGCGAGATAGGCCTGGCACTGGTGGTCAGCGGGGTTGCGCGACAGTCCTTGTCGCAGGTACCGCTCAGCCTGCTCGATATTGCCGTTCTCGAGCTCAGTGGCGGCGAGACGCACGAGCTCGCCGACAAGGGAGTCCGCCGCGTCCTCGACGGCGACCGTCGATCGGATGAACAGTTCCCGCAAGTGGTTCACTCGAGACCCCATTCTCTCACTCATGGCGGAATTCCTCCGGTCCGTCCCGACTGCGGATCGCTGCCGGCTCTGGTGCGTCGATTTAGTATCGCCGTTTTCGCGGGCTCCCTGAGCGTTTCCTCGGGTCGCCCCGGCGGACGCCCCGGGGCCTGATCCGCGGTCCCTTTACCACTGGTGATGGCTTGCCTATCTCGCTACACTATGAGCCTGGCCACCCCTGCCCAGACAAAGGAGTGTAGTCATGCGCCGATATTTATGGATTCCCTTGCTCGTGGCCGCCGTGGTCCTGATGGTCGTCGCCGTGGGCCTGAATCGGAATCTCGAACAGAGCCGTTCCGAATACGCAGCGCTGCAGGCCGAGGAAGCCTCGACGCGCGAGCAGTACAACCAGGCGATCGGCGAGATCGCCGCGATCCAGGACAGCCTCGAAGCCATCGTCATCGGCGAGGAAGGCGCCCGCAAACTCAAGGAGCAGCTCGACGCGGAGCGGAGCCTGACGCGGGAGCGCTCGGATGAGACGATGGAACGCATCGCCGTCATCCGGGCCGGCGTCGAACGCGCCAAGACTCGCCTCCTGGACCTGGAGGCCCGCCTGGACGAAAGCAACGTCAAGATCGCGGGCCTCGAGAAGCTGGTCCAGAACCTGCGCGCTTCGGTTGCGGACAAGGAGCGAATCGTCGCCCAGCTCACCACCCGGGTCGACGAGTTGCAGACGCAGGTCGCCGGCCTCACGACAAAGGTGCAGGAGGGCGAGCAGGTGATCGCCGAGCAGGAGATGACCATCGAGACCCAGACCGCAGCGATCGAGGACCAGCGACGCGAGATGGGCACGGTCTTCTACGCGATCGGCACCAAGGACGAGCTGAAGGACGCCGGCCTCGTCGTCTCCAAGGGCGGCATCCTCGGTCTCGGACGGACGTTGACGCTATCGGGCAAGTTCGAACCGTCGATGTTCACCCCCATGGACACGGACCAGCAGACCGTGATCCGCATCCCGGCCGAGGAAGCTCGCCTCCTCAGCGACCAGCCGATCGAGAGCTATTCCCTCGTGCCGATCGGCAAGGAGATGGAGCTGCAGATCCTCGATCCGGAGGCCTTCCGCGCGGTGAAGCACGTCGTGATCTTGAAATCCTGAACCGCACAGGGGGGAGGGCGACCGCGTCCTCCCCCCGCGCTCCCACGGCCTGAAACAAGCATATTGAAGCGCCATTTATCAAAATATGCGCCCATCCGCATGACGCCTGCGATCGCGTCACGACCGGACGAGGAAACGACCTCAAAAAATGTCGGCTTCCCAGTGGTTGCAGGTTCTTGACGTTTATTCACGTTTTGTGATACACTCGCCGCGGCTGATTCCGAGCTGGCCGGGATCCTCTGCATGGCGCCAGCGACCCAGGCATCCCGAAAGGGGGAATGCGATGAACAAGGTTATCGTCCTCTTGCTCACCCTGCTCACGGCGACCGTCGCTTTCGCCGATAAACCGATCGACGGCGTCGTCGACGTGAACCAGATCGCCGCCCGCATCAACTGCCCGTTCGGTGTCCAGACCTACGTATGGGACTTCAACCAGGGCAGCCATGGCTTCACCACCTCGACCTGCGACGCCTCCGGCGGCGTGCCCGCGTGGGCCTATGGCGCCGAACCCAACCTGGCCGGATACACCGTCTGGGGCACGGTCCTCGGCGGCAACTATCCCGCGAGCACCGGCGAGGCTCTGGTGTCCCCGAGCTTCCTGGTCACCCCGGCGACCTCCCTGGTGCAGGTCACGCACTACTTCGACACCGAGCTCAACTATGACGGCTGCAACCTGATGGCTGGCGACCAGGTCATCATCCCCATGGAGGGCTACACGATCCCCGCGATCAGCCCCAGCACGTCGTACTATGCCTACTGCGTCGAAGGACAGCCGGGCTACTCCGGCCATGATCTCGCCGACTGGACCCTGATCACGAGCTGCTTCGACATCAGCGCGCTGATGGGCGAGACGGTCGACCTGCGGTTCCAGTTCGGCGCGGACACCAGCGTCCAGTATCCCGGCTGGTACCTCGCGAGCGTGATCGTGGGCGGCGAGACGGGGGTTCCGGTCGAGGCCCAGACCTGGAGCGCGGTCAAGGGGCTGTTCAACTAGACGACTCGGTCGATCGAATCCCTGCGAATCCGGCGAGGGGACCCGGGGCGACCCGGGTCCTCTCCGTTGTGGGTCGTGCCGATTCTGAATGGCAGCTTCCGGCGTCGCGATCGTGTATACTCCCAGGCGTGGACCGTCACGAGACTGGGAGGTGATGAACCATGCGCTTCCTGTTCATCGTTGCCTGTCTGACGCTGCCCGCCGCCGTCGCTGCCCAGCCCTGGTGCTGGAATCTCGACACCTTCGAGGTCACCGTCGTCGACTCGGACGTCAAGATCGCCCACCATTCCGACCTGATCAACTGCTGCCCCGATCCCATCACCTTCGACGTCCAGGTTGGCGACGTGACGATCTTCGTCGAGGAGCAGTGGGAATCGCCCTGCGATTGCGACTGCTGCTACGACCTCGCCGTGGTGCTCGAGGAGGTGCCGGCCGGCTGGTGGATCCTGAGGTACCGCTGGTTCGACATCGAGAGCGGCGGCTGGACCGACCGCACGTTCGAGGTCGAGGTGCCGGACCTCGGTCAAGGCTACGTGCCGGTGGTCGGGGAGATCGCGGACTCCGGTTGCCTGGAGGCGACGGCGGTGCCCGAGGAGCCGGCGCCGGCGCGCTCCTGGAGCGCGCTGAAGATCAGGTTCCGGTAGCCGCGTCGGGGTTGCCCGCGGGCGGCCAGGACGCGCGCGGGGCGAGAACGCTGTCCGGACCCGCGAACGCCGGACCGGCACGGTGCCGCTCACTGGCCGGCGGGGGGATCCGTGCTCGGCCAGTACTCGACGGTGTACCGGATCTCGGCGACCTCGCCCGGCTGCAGGGTCAAGAGAGGCGTTTCGAGCTCGAGGTTGATCTGCCGGTAGTGCGGGGCCCACCAGGTCCGCAGTTTCGCGAGATCCTGCGGCTCGAACCGCATCACCAGGCCGTACCGCTCGCGGTGGTTGTAGAACCCGATGGCGCCGCCCTCGAGGCCCTCCTCCAGCCGTCCGACGTCCGGCCCGCGGTCCTGATGCAGGTCGCGATTGAAAGCGAGCCAGCGGCCGTCGACGTCGACGTACGCGCCGAGATCGCGATGATCGGCGCTGTCGGTCCCGGCATCCCACTCCGGATGCACCACGAGCCGCCGCGTGCGCGGCTCCGCGCTCCGGTTCGCGAGGGTGCTCACGCAGCGGATGACGCCCCCCTCGAGGCCGAGCCGCCGCGTGTGGTCCACGCCATCCTCGCCGCGCCGGATCAGGACGACCTCGCCGGGAGCGCAAGCGGCCGCGTAGGGTCTGACCGGCGCGTTCTCGTCGACGGTGCTCGCGTCCCAGTCCTCCCAGGTCCCGAAGCGCAGGTTGTTCCGGTAGGCGCGCAGGAAGCTCCGGCCGGTCGGCTTGTGCACCAGCTCGACCACGCGGCCGTTCTCGCCCGGCAGGACGACCCCGCGCCAGACGTCGTTCTCGAGCAGCACGGCCGGGCGTTCCGCGCGCAGCCGCTCCGCGAGCGCCGCGAGCGTGGTCCGCTCGTCCGGCATGGCGAGGCCGTGCGTCGCGGCGAGGCGCAGGTAGTCGTCGACGATGGTCTCGTACGGATGCGGGTACGATCGCTTGACCTGGCCGACCGCATATGCCAGCGGCGCGCCGGCCTCGAGCAGGGCGCGATGGGCCGTGAGCGACGCCCGTTCGACCCGGACGGCGAACGCCGGGCTCTCGGCGGCGGCGATGGCCTGGGCCCGGGCGAAGCGCTCCATCGCCTCGCGCGCGAAGTCGGCGTCGAGTCCCAGCTCTTCGGGCGTGGCGAAGCAGGTGGGGTGGATGCCGAGGCTCTCCGCGCGGTCGTGCAGGCGCTCGAGATACGCCAGGATCTCGGACGCGGCGAGTCCGTAGTGCAGCCGGCAGAATTCCTCGATGAGCGGCTGCGCATCGAGGTAGGGATTCCAGAGCAGCCGCGCCAGGACGTAGTTGCGCAGATCGCTCAGGTCGCCGCTCGTGCTGCCGCCGTGCGATTGGGCGAAGACGCCGCGCACGCCGAGGTCGGCGAAGAGGCGCAGGTTGGGCCCGAGGCTGCGGAAATTCGGGAACGGCAGGTCGTAGTAGCGGAAATCGGTGACGTAGGTCCAGACATACACCTGGCCGGCGATCGCGCTCCAGCCGCGCAGGTCGGCCAGGAACTCCGCGTTCTTCGCGCAGGATGGGTCGGTCAGCGCGTGCAGGCAGCAGCACTCGATGTTGGCGAGCTGGATCTGCACGTTCCCGGCCGGACGCAAGGTGGCGGGCGGCTTGCGCGTGTGCCAGTAGGCGAGGGTGCCGACCTGCTTGCCGGGCCAGCGCCGGGCGACCGTATCGGCGATGGCGTTGACGAAGGCCAGGGTCGAGCCCATGGGCGAGCCCTCGGCCTGGTGGATCGCCTCGCAGGCGGGACAGCGGCAGTAGAGGTCGTTGTCGGTCTGCGACACGCTGACGTTGTCGCGCTCGGGGTGTTCCGCGATCTCGGCGAGCACGGCCGCGGTGACGATCGACCGCACCGCGGGATTCGTGAGGCACGGCTGCGGTCCGCCGCCGAACGCCTCCACGAGGCGCGAACCGCGCACGAACGCGTAGTACTCCGGGTGCCCCGCGCCGTAGGTGGCGACCGGGAGCTGCTCGCCGAGGGTGTGGCTGATCAACCGCTGGGGGGTGACGCCGCCGAGGCTGTCGGCCTCGGTCACCGTGTTGCACCGCAGGCGCGCGGCGAAGGCCGGGAAGAGGCCGGTCTCGCCCAGGTACGGCCAGCGGAACGAGAACGGCGGCGTGTAGGCGAACGTCTCGCGCGGCAGCGGGCGCGCCGCGGCGCCGTCCGGCACGTGCGTGTGGCCGGCGGTCAGGAAGCGCACGCCGAGGTAGCGCTCGGCGAACTCGTACACGCCGTAGAGCACGCCGCGGGGCGAACCGCCCTCGACACGCAGCCGGTCGGCTTCGAGGCGCAGGACCAGCCCTTCCGCCGGCAGCGACGGATCGACGGCGAGGTTGACGGTGCGGGCGCCGCCGGTGTCTTCAGATGCTGCCGCGATCGCGACCTCGACCCCGGCCTCGTCGAGCAACGCGCGCAGCTCGCGTGCGGCGTACGCGACGGCAGGCGGAGCGTCCGGCGGGACGCGGATGCGCCAGCCGGCGAGGTCGGCCACGCGCCTCTCCTCGTTGTCCTGGTCGACACGCCCGAGTCGGAACGCCCAGGCGTGCCGGCACGGCGGCGCCGCCACCACGGCCGCGGGCACGCGGATCCGCGCGCCGCCGGCCACCGGCTCCCAGTCGAGCGGTTCGGCGTGACCGAGCAGGCGGACCTGCTCGCCGGGCCGCGGTTTCAGCCCGCCGATCACGAGCTCGGCCGGCAGCGGCTCGTCCGCCTCCGGCAGGTAGATCGCGTGGACCACACTGTCGGCGCGCCGCCGCGTGAAGCAGATCTTGCCCTGCTTGAACGGGGCGATCGGCCGGGTGGCGTAGATCGCGTCGCCGTTGACCTGCAGCCACTCCCCCAGCTCCCGCAGCCGCGCGACCGCATCGGGATGAAAGGTGCCGCGCCCGTCGGCGCCGGCGTTGAGGAGCAGGTTGCCGCCCTTGGCGACGACGTCGACGAGCAGGTGCACGAGCTGGCGCGTCGGCTTGTAGACGTCGTCCGCGTTGTACGACCAGGCGCCCGCGAGCGGCATGCACGTCTCCCACGGGTGGTCCCAGGGTTCGTCGGGGACCTTCTGCTCGGGCGTGCGGTAGTTCTCGTAGCGCCCGCCGGCCCAGCGGTCGACGATCAGCAATCCGGGCTGGTGGCGGCGCGCCATGGCGGCCAGACGGTCCATCTCGAGGTCCTGGTCGCGATTGTCCGGTGCGACCCAGGCCCCGTCGAGCCACAGGATGTCGAGCGGGCCGTAGCCGGTGCACAGCTCCTCGACCTGGGCGTGCGTGAAGTCGACGAATTTCCGCCAGATCTCGGGGTGGGCCCTGGGCCGGTAGTTGACGTTCCGCGTGCCGTGCTGCCAGTGCGGCGACCAGTACCACGGCACGTGCCAGTCGGGCTTGGAGAAGTAGGCGCCCACGCGCAACCCCTCGGCGCGGAACGCAGCGAAGAGCTCGCGGGTGACGTCGGCGCGCGGATCGTCGTGGAACGGACAGCCGGGGTCGGTGATCTTGTAGTCGGTCTGGCGGGTGTCGAACATGCAGAAGCCGTCGTGGTGCTTCGTCGTGAACACGAAGTAGCGCATGCCGGCGTCGCGAGCGAGCCGGGCCCAGGCGGCGGGGTCGAAGTCGACCGGGTCGAAGGTGTTCTTCAGACCGACGTAGGCGTCGTGATACGCCTGGTACGACGGCTCGGGCGGCGTGAGCCAGTCGACATCCTCCGAGCACAGGCCCCACGACTCGCACCAGCCCTTCTGGCTGTACGTCCCCCAGTGCACCAGGAAGCCCAGCTTGAGGTCCTGCCACGCCTCGAGCTTCGCCTGGACCGCGGGGTGGCCCTCCCTCACGTAGGGCACCCCGTCGTACTGGCCGAGCGCGACGATCGGCAGCAGCGAGAGGCACGCGATGGCGACGGCCGCAAAGCGGCGGCGACGGCAGCGACCGGCGGTCATGGACCCCTCCTCGGCTGGAGACCGAACTGCCACGATTCCCCCATCACCACTGGACGACCGCGCCAGCGCCTCGCGCGGTCACGGCGCCGCCTGGTGACCGACCGGCACGATCGCCAGCGCACCTTCCCCCGGGGCGAGGCGGACCGCGCGTTCGACGGCGGCGTCGTCGAAGGCGCCGACGAAGGTGCCGCCCAGGCCGAGGGCCACGCACTGCAACAGCACGTTCTGCACGGCCGCTCCAGCTTCCATATCGACGTACCGCACGGCTCGCGCCCCGTAGCGCAGCTCCGTCCGCTCGACGACCGCCGCGACGACGAGGATCGCCGGTGCGGCCTGCAGCCAGCGCTGGCCGGCGGCGGCGGCGGCCAGGTCCCCGCGAACGTCCCCGGCGGCGACCGGCGCCAGTCCATGGGACGCAGGCAGGTAGCGGTACACGCCGGCGTCGAGCCCGACCACGTGACCGGCCACCAGGTAGATCTCCAGGGGATAGGTTGCGCCGGCGGACGGCGCCGTCCGCAAGCCCCGCGGATCGGTCACGCCTTGGCCGGCCCAGAGCATTTGCCCGACCTCGGCGAGGGAGAGCGCGCGGTCCGCGAGGTCGCGAACCGAACGCCGATGCCGCAGGGCATGATCCAGCGTCACGGCAAGGTCCGTCCGCGGAGCCGGCAGCGCGAGAATCGCCGCCGCCTGGCCGGCCGCGCCGGCGGCCGCCTGACCGACGTCCGCAAGCAGCCCGGCGGCCACGGCCGCGGTCGCGGCCGCAACGGCCAGGAATACGCCGAGCAGGCACCGAGAATCGAATCGATTCGTCATGTCAACCTCCCCGATCCAGGTTGCCGGCCGGCGGCGCCGCCGCCGGCGGGACGCGGCCATTCCAGGTCGGCGGCGCCGTTCACTCGGCGACCGTCAGGATTCCCCGCAGGCGAATGTCCTGTGACGACGCACCGACCATGACGCGCGTCGCGCCGGGTTCGAGGACGAGGTTCAGGTCCCGGTCGAGAAACCTCAGCATCTCGGGCGAGATCGTGAAGCTCACGTCGCGGGCCTCGCCGGCGGCGAGACGGAGGCGGCGGAAGCCCTTGAGCTCGCGGACGGGCCGCGCCACCGAGGCCAGCTCGTCGCCCAGATAGAGCTGGACCACCTCGTCGCCGGCGCGCCGCCCGGTGTTGGCGACCGTACAGCGGACGATCGCGGTGTCCGCGGCGCCGATCGCCGGCGGCAGGATGCGCAGGTCGGTGTACCGGAACGTCGTGTAGCTCAACCCGTGGCCGAACGGGAAGAGCGCGCGGCCCGTGAGGTCGGCGTAGTCGTCGCCGCGTCCCGTGGGTTTGTGGTTGTAGACGAGGGGGAGCTGGCCCTCGGCCACCGGGAAGCTGATCGGCAGACGCCCGGCCGGGTTCTCGTCGCCGAACAGGACGCCGGCGACGGCGTCGCCGCCCGCCTCGCCGGGGTACCACACGTCCAGGACGGCCGCGACCTCGTCGAGCCAGCCGTCCATCGTGACCGCGCTGCCGCCGATGACCACCACGACCGCCGGCGTGCCGGTGGCGGCGACCCGCCGGATGAGCTCCTCCTGCCGGCCCGGCAGCGCCAGGACCGCCCGGTCGCGAAACTCGCCCTCTTCGATCCCGACCACGATGACGGCGATGTCGCTGCGCGCCGCGAGGTCGACAGCCACGTCGAGGTCGCGGTCGGCGGTATGGGGCGCGCCGGCGTTCCACACCAGGCGCAGCCACGCGTTGCCCACCGGTTCGTGGTACTCCAGGCGCAGGTCGTACTCGCGGCCGGCCGCGAGGCGGACCTCGGCGAGACTGGTGCGTCGCGTGACCTTGGTCCAGCGATCGATGAGGACGACGCCGTCGAGACTGAGCCGGTAGCCGTCGTTGCCGTCGATCCCGAGCTGGACCTCGCCCGTGACCGGCGAGGTGAGGGTGCCGGTCCAGCGCGCGGAATAACCGTCGTACGGGAGGCGCGCGGGGTCTGGAGAGAAGAGGGTCCACTGGAAGGCGATCTGCGGGTCGATCCGCGTGAACGCCGGCTCGCCGGCGAGGTCGGGGCTGGCGAAGTATTCGCCGCGGAGGCCGGGGCCGTCCGCACACGACAGCTGCGCGGCGGGCACGGCGACCAGCGTCGTCTCGACCCGCGCGCAGCCGCGCGCGTACGCAACGGTCACGTCGCCGCCGGCGCGGGCGGTGACGCCCGCGAGGATGCTGACGGCCCGGTCGCACGGGGCGCTGTAGCCGCCGAGGCGCCGATCGACGGCGTCGGGGCCGAGGACGGCGATCGAACGGACCCGCGGCCCGATCGGCAGCGCGTCGCCGTCGTTCGCGAGCAGCACGATGGACTCGACCGCGGCCGTTCGCGCGAGGGCGCGCCGGTCGACTGGCGGCGAGACCGCGCCCACGTACGGGTTCTCGAAGAGCCCCAGCGCGAACTTGGCGCGCAGCACGCGGGACACGGCGCGGTCGATGATCTCGACCGGGATGCGGCCGTCCAGGAACGGCGGCTGGAAGAGCGCGTAATGGTCGAAGGACGTCTGGAAGATCACGTCGAGGCCGCCCGCGAAGGCCGTCGCGGCCGCCTCGGCGTAATCGGCCGCCGTCCGGTGCAGGACGTTGGCGCCGCCGACGGCTCCGGCGTCGGAGATGACGAAACCGGTGAAGCCGAGCTCGTCCTCGAGCAGCGTACCGATGAGCCAGCTGTTCGCCGTGCATGGCGTGCCGTCGAGCGAGTTGTACGCCGTCATCACCGAGCGCGAGCCGCCGCTTCGGATGCACCCCGCGAACGGCGGCAGGTGGATCTCGCGGAGGGAGCGCTCGCTCAGCTGGATCGGATAGCTGTCGCGGCCGCCGTCGCCGACGTTGGCGAGGAAGTGCTTGGGCGTCGTCAGGACGCCGGCGCGCTCCAGCGGCGTCACGAACGCGACACCCATCGCCGTCGCCAGGAACGGATCCTCGCCGTAGGTCTCCTCGGTGCGACCCCAGCGCACGTCGCTCGCGACGTTGACGACCGGCGAGAGGACCTGCCGGACGCCCCGCGCCCGGCACTCGGCCGCGATGGCGGCGGCCACGTCGCCCATGAGCGGCGCATCGAACGTGGCCGCCAGGCCGATCGCCTGCGGGAAGACCGTGGCGCCGGGCTGCACGAGTCCATGCAGGGCCTCGGCGAAGAGGATGACCGGGATGCCGAGGCGGGTCCGCTCGACGAAGTGGCGCTGGACCGCGTCGGCGCGCGCCGAGGCCCAGGTCGCGTCGGCGCCGCCGGAATCGCCGATCTGGAAGCCGAACGCGCCGTCGGCGTAACGGTCCAGCTCGCCGTCCTGGCCGCCGGCGAGCATGAACAGCTGCCAGAACTTCTCGCGTGGCGTCATCCGCGCCAGGAGGTCCGCCACGCGCGCGTCGATGGGCAGGTCGGGATCACGGTAGGGCTCCGCGCGGAGCGGTCCGGCGGCGACGAGAGCCGCGGCGACCAGCACGGCGAAGGCGTCACGGCCGGCCCGCGCCGCGGCGGGAACAGGTTCGCGGGACATTCCAGGTCGCACGACGGCAAGCCCTCCGGACGCCGAGACTACCAGACTTGCGACGAACAACCTAGCCCGGAGGTCGTGGCGCCGGAGAAGTCGGCGCAGGCGGGCGGCGGGCGCCCTCCTGCGCCGAGGTCGCCGTCGCGCCGGCGTGCGCCCTCGCCGGATCGCCGCTATGCTGTCCGGCGACGTCGGACCAGCCAACGAGAGGTTCTTCCCATGAAGCTCAGCGCGCGCAACGTTTTGAAGGGCAAAATCAAGTCGATCGGCGAGGGTGTCGTCAACAACGAGGTCGTCATCGAGCTCGCCGGCGGGGAGACCATCGTATCGATCATCACCAAGCAGGCGTGCGAGTCGCTCGGCCTCGCCGTCGGCAAGCCGGCGTACGCGGTGATCAAGGCGTCCAGCGTCATGGTCGGCGTCGATCACTGAGCCGGCCGGCGAGCGCCGGCCGTCGCGGCGCCGCGTGGCGATGGTCCAGACCGGCGGCGGCCGGGCGGTGACCGCGACCGCCGGGTCGATCCTCGCCGACGCGCTGCGATCCTCCCTGGCCCGCGAGAGGGAGTCGCATCCCTCCCGCGCCGTCCATTGCCCGCCAAAGACGAGTCGCCGCGTCGTCCCCGGTATGCTCTGGCCCAATTCGAAGTTGCGCGCGCTGCGCCGATGAGACTCTTTTGTCCGGGAGAACCATCGTGATATAATGCCGTCCGATCCAGGTCGGATCGTGTCGTTATTATCCGGGCGGCCGGGATCGCCTGGACTCGCTGGTGAGTTCGATTCGACGGCGACGGTCACCATGGCCGTGATTTCTTGACTGGAGCCACTACCGGACGCGGGGGACAGACCGCATCATTACCTGTCAGGCCAGCGGTGGGATCGGCGATCGATCAGGCGTTCGCACGGGATCAATTCAGGAGGACCGACATGGTGAGGCGATCGACACGGCTAACCGGACTACTCGTGGTATGCCTGCTCATCTCGCTCGCAGGCTGCGGCGATAATCTCGGCTTGATCCCGCCGGAATCCGCGACGGGAACGGTGGTCGTCGATCCTTCGCCCGACCTCCTCTACGCGCCGTGGACGCTCACCGGCCCGGACGACTTCATCCGGAGCAGCGATGGCGACGACGTGTTCGAAAGGGTCGCGCCGGGGACGTATACGATCACCTGGGGACAGGTCGACGGGTACATCACGCCGGCGGTCGAATCCCAGTCGCTGCAACCCAATTCGACCGTGACCTTCAGCGGGAACTACGTGGCCGGCGGGGGAACCGGCACGATCGTGATCCACCAGATTCCCGACGACCTGGCGGGAGCCGGGTGGTCGCTCGTGGGACCGCAGAGCGAAACCGGCTCGGGGAGCACGACACTTGGCGACATGCCGGTCGGCGATTACCTGGTCGTCTGGACCGATGTGAGCGGCTACGCGATTCCGATCAGCACGCCCCAGACGCTGGATGATAACGAGACCATCACCTTCGTGGGGGAATACGTCGAAGCGGGCACGATCCAGATCTTCCAGACTCCGGCCGACCTGCCGGCAGCTGGGTGGTCGTTGACCGGACCGCTGGGGTTCGCCGAGACCGGGTCCGGCAACGCGACCCTGACCCGGGTGCCGGTCGGCGACTACACTCTGAGCTGGGCCGAGGTGGTCGCCTATACGACGCCCCCGGACTCGACGCAGACACTCGAGGCAGACGGCGTGATCACGTTCAGCGGGACCTATGAGGTCGCGCTGGGTACGATCGTGATCAACCAGACTCCCGACGGATTGCCCGGTGCGAGCTGGACGCTGTCCGGTCCGTTGGGGTACGAGGAGACGGGTTCCGGCGACGCGTCGCTGCCGTACCTTCCCGTCGGCCTCTATACGCTGACCTGGGGCGCTGTGAGCGGCTACCTCAAGCCGCCGGCCCTGACCCTGGGTGTGGCCATGAACGCCGCGACCACGTTCCCGGGGACCTACGTGCAGGTCGGCAATTTCGTCCTGTGCGAGGGCGGCACCTTCACCATGGGCAGCCCGACGGACGAGCCGCGGCGGATCGCGGACGAGGCGCAGCATCAGGTGACCCTCAGCCGCAACGTCTATATCCAGACCACCGAGGTGACGAACCGCCAGTACCTGGAGCTGGCGCAGTGGGCGGTCGAAAGCGGTCATGCGATGGTCACGAGCGACAACCTCTACGACAACGTCGACAGTTCCGTGCAGGTGCTGCTCCGCCTCAGCTCGAGTTTCTGCGAGATCGAATACGTCAACGGGGTCTTCCGCACGGACTATCCCAATCGCCCGGTGCAGGAGGTGACCTGGTACGGAGCGGCGGCGTACTGCGATTGGATCAACAAGCACGAAGAGCTGCCGCTCGCTTACGACCATCGGGATTGGCGGTGCAACGATGGCGACCCGTACGGGGCGGTCGGCTACCGCTTGCCGACGGAGGCCGAGTGGGAATTCGCCTGCCGGGCGGGCGGCGCGGCCGCGTTCGCCAACGGGCCGATCACGTCCTTCGATTGCAGCCCGATCGAACCGAACCTCAATCTGCTGGGCTGGTACTGCGGAAACGCCGGCGCCTCGGCTCACTCCGTCGCGCAGAAAGGGCCCAACGATTGGGGCCTGTACGACATGCACGGGAATCTCTGGGAGTGGTGCAACGACTGGTACGGCTCCTACGGTGGCGATGCGACGGATCCGGTGGGCCCCTCGTTGGGCGAATACCGCGTGATCCGCGGTGGCGCCTGGAACACTTACGCCCAGTGGTGCCGTTCGGCGTTCCGGCGCGGCTGGAGCGTGTCCGGTTCGTACAATTGCGTCGGCTTCCGGACGGTGAGAACGGCCGAGTGAGCCTCGAGAGCGGCAGCCGCGTCCAGCGGCTGCCGTGACGGCGACCCAGGTCGCGGCACCGCGCCTGCCGGCGCGGCGGCCGTCGCCGATCGGTACGCAGGCGGACCTCCGGGGTCGGCGTCGGCTCCGATCGCCCTATCCTTCCCGGAACACGTCGTAGACCGCCGAGAAGTCCTCCCGCGCCCGTCCCTTCAGGATCAGGCGCGCGTACTGCTCCTTCACGACGCCTGCCAGGTGCTGCGGCCGACCGATCTCGCGGGCGAGGTCCTGCAGGCAGTGCAGGTCCTTGTGAATCGTGCCGACCGCGAACTGGGGCGACCAGTCGCGATCCAGCAGCTTCTGGCGCTTGGCGTCGAGCACGAGCGATTTGCCGGCGCCGTCGCCGAGGATCGCGACCGCGCGGGTGCGGTCGATCCCGGCGGCCTCGGCCGTGGCGAGCGCCTCGCCGAGGACGGCCATGAACGTGGCGAGGCAGAGGTTGTTGACGAGCTTCATCCGGGTGGCGAGGCCGGGCGCGCCGAGCACGTGGATCGTGGCTGCGAGCCTGTCGAGCAGCGGTCGCGCAGCCTCGACGTCGGCTGGCTCGCCGCTCGCCATCACGACCAGCTCGCCCCTGCTCGCAGGGACCACGCTGCCCGCCACCGGCGCCTCGACGTACCTCGCGCCCTTCTGGCGGCAGAGCTGGTGGAAGAGGAGCACCGGCGCGTGGTGGTTCGTCGTGGTGTCGATGACCAGCTTGCCGGCGCAGTCACCGGACAAGAGGCCACGCTCGCCGCGCAGGACCAGCTCGACGGCGTCGCTGTCCGCGAGGCTCATCACGACCGCGGGAACCGCCGAGATCAGCTCGGCGGGGTGAGCCGCCGACCGGCCCCCGAAGGCCGCCGCCTTCGCCGCGGTGCGGTTCCAGACCGTGAGGTCGACGCCCGTCTCGCGCAGCCGTCCCGCCATGGCGCGGCCGAGGTTGCCCAGTCCGATGAATCCGGCTTGCATCAGCGCTCCCTTCGGGTGGTCCGCCGGCAGGATAATCCGTTCCGCGCCGCTTGCCCACTCCGTTGACAGCGGCGCCCGGCGCCCTCACATTGGTCCGACCATGGACCGGTCTCTCGTCCGTAGACGCCCGCTGGTCGTCGTGGGCCTCGTGCTCTTCCTCGCCGTCTGGCTGAAGAACGCGTGGGTCTGCGACGACGCCTACATCAACTTCCGTTCGCTCGAGCAACTGCGCGCCGGACACGGGCCGATTTGGAATCCCCACGAGCGCGTCCAGGTCTACACCAGCGTGCTCTGGTACTGGCTGCAGGCGCCGCTGCGCCTGGTGTCGCCCGACGTCTACCTGAACGTCCTCGCGCTGTCGCTAGCCTGCTCGCTCGGACTGCTGGCGGTGACGCGGCGGCTCGTGCCCAACCCCACGGCCTGGCTCTGCCTCATCGGGCTCATGGTCGGCGCCGGCGGCTTCATGGATTTCACCAGCTCCGGTCTCGAGAATCCGTTGCTCCTCGTCGCGACCGCCGTGCTCTGCGACCGCTACCTCGCGGCGATGGCGCTCTCCGCGGGCGATCCCGGCGCCGCGGCGGCGGTCCGCCGCCTGCTCGTCGCCGCCGGCTGGTCGCTGCTGGTGCGGCACGACCTCGTCGTATTCTGGCTGCCGCCGGCCGCCCAGGCGATCTGGCGTCATCGTCGGGCAGCGGGCGTCCGGACGTGGCTGCGGTGGCTCGCGATCGCGGCGGCGCCCCTCGCCGCCTGGAGCGCGTTCGCGGTCTTCTACTACGGCTCCCCCTGGCCGAACGCGGCCCTCGCCAAGCTCGCGCTCGGCGTGCCCGTCCGCGAGCTGTTGCCGCAGGGGCTGCGTTACCTCGGCGCGACGCTGCGCGATCCGGTCCTGCCGGTGGTCATCGTGGCCGGCACGATCGCGGCGCTCGCGCGTCCCGCGACGATCGCGCTGGCGCTCGGCGCGTCGCTGCACGTGGCCTACCTCGTGCGAGCAGGCGGGGATTTCATGCAGGGCCGGATGCTCGGCGCGGTCTTCCTGGTCATGGCAGTGGTCCTCGCGCGCGCGCTCGCGGACCGCGGGCCGCAGCTGCGCCGGGCCGCGGCCGCGGCCGCCTTCGTGACCGCGGTCCTGCTGCCGCGTACGCCGCTCAACACCGGCTCCGGCCTCGACCAGCAGGACTTCCCCGATGGCATCGCCGATGAGCGCGCCTACTACTTCCAGGCGACGTCGCTGTGGGTGCGCCTGCGCACGCCTGCCGGCGAGTTTCCACCGCACGAGTGGGCGCGCGACGGCCGCCGCGAGCGCAATCGCGACGCGCCGGTGGTCGGCTCCCCCAATGTCGGGTTCTTCGGCTACCTGGCGGGCGTCGACAAGATCGTCGTCGACCGCTACGCCATCGCGGACCCGTTTCTTTCGCGCATCCCGGTCGGCACGCTGGCGGACGACTGGCGACCGGGGCACGTGCGGCGGCCTGCGCCGCCCGGCTACGCGGCGAGCTTGCGGTACGAGGCCAACGACCTGAAGGACCCGGCGCTGCAGGCGCTGTACGAGGATGTGCGCCTGGCGACCTCGGCGCCGCTCCTCGCGCGCGGCCGGGCCGGGGCGATCTGGCGCCTCACTACGGGAGCGCACGGAAGGCGCGGCGGGATGGTCGATCCGCCCTGACGCCCGGTCGTCTCATCCCTGCGGATTCGACGACCGGGCCGGGTCGCGCGATGCTGCCTATCTGAGCAGCGTGATCTTGCCGGTGCGGACCTCGCCCCCGCTCGCCACGCGAACCAGGAAGATGCCCGACGGAACGGCCTGGCCGCCGTCCGTCCGCCCCTCCCACGTGACGGTGTGTCGTCCGGCGACGAGCAGCCGGTCCACGAGCGTCGCGACCAGCTCGCCGGAGGCGTCGTGGACGGTGACCAGCGCCGGGCCCGATCGGGTCATCAGGAAGGCGATCTCCGTCCGCGGATTGAACGGGTTCGGGACGCCCGGCTCGAGATGCAGGCCGGAGTCGAGCCGCGGATCGGCGGGCGGCGCGCCGACGGTCGATTCGGCGACCAGGAGCAGGTAGTCCTCCGTCTCGCCGTCGGCGAAGGTGCCGGCGCCGTCCCAGCCGCTCACCTGGACGGGCTGGTCGCTGATCGTGAATCGCGACCAGACGTAGCCGGCGCCGCCGAGAATCTGGAGGCTGCCGGGACCGAGGGCGGACAGCGGACCGTCGTAGCCGCCCGGGATCGGGAAGTCGACGAGGGCGTGCTCGCTCCCCGTGTCGCCGTTGCTGCAGGTGACCGTCTGCCCCCAGTCGCCGCTGCCGTCCCAGTCCACGAGCACGTTGACCCAGCGGGTGAAGGCCGTGTTGTTGACGACGCGGAGGTCGATGTCCTGCCCCCAGACCAGGCGCCCGCACGACTCGCCGACGGGATCGGTGGCGTTCGCGGTGCACGGCACGATGTTGAAGCCGGGCTCGATCGTGAACACGTCAGCCAGGAGCAGCCCGGCGTCGCCGCCCGCGGCGTCGCACTCGTCGTGGTCGTAGAGCGAGAAGCTGCAGAGGTCGGCGTTGCCGTCGCCCTCGAGATCGACCGCGTCGCCGAACCAGGCGCCGGCGTTGCCGGCGTGCAGGACGTGACCCGGCGAGCCGAAGAGGCAGGTGGGGAAGTTCCCGCCGACGCCGGTGAGCGGGTAGGCGAGGACGCCCTCGGGCGCGTCGCCGAGTTCCCCGTAGAGCGTGGTCTCGCCGACGGACAGCAGATAGTCCTCGGTCTCGCCGAAGTCGAACTCGCCGGCGCCGTTCCAGCCCGGCAGCGGCGCGTCGATCAGCGCGCAGATCGAGAAGCGGACCCAGAAGTATCCCCGCTCGGGCCCGGTGAAGATGTCCGGGGGATTGAGCGCCGAGAGCGGGCCGCGGAAGCCGTCGGGCACGGGCAGGTTCTGGACGACGGGCTCGTCGATCTGGCCGACGTTCGGACAGTCGATCGAACCGTACCAGAGGCCGTCGCGGTTCCAGTCGACCAGGACGTTCACCGCGCAGGCCTGGCCCGAGAGGTTCGTGACCCAGATGTCGATCGCGGAACCCCAGGACACGATCTGGCACGCGTCGCCGATGTGGGGCGCGAGCGACGGAGCGCAGGCCACGACCACGTTGCCGGCGGGGTCGATCGTGTACGCGGTCGCGATCTCGAGGCCGGCGTCGAGGTCGTTCGGACCGCTGCACTCGTCCAGGTCGTAGGGTCCGAACTGGCAGAGTCCGGCGTTCCCGTTGTCCTCGAAGTCGACCGCCTGGCCGAACCAGGCGAGCTGGACCGGACCGTGGGCGACCCAGTCGCCGAACGGATCCAGGCAGGTCGGGAAGTCGCCGAGGACGGCCAGATCGGGATACGCGGTGCCGTCCTCGGGCGCGTCGCCGTATTCGCCGGGCTGGGGCTGGGCGGCGGCGAGCGCCGCGCCGAGGCTCAGGGCGAGCGCGCAGGCCGCTGCGGTGAGCCTGCGGCGGTCGTTCGATTCGCGGATCGTCATGGCTGCCTCCTCGGGTCGGGCGATGTCGCCGCGCTGAGGGACGCGCGACGGCGTTATTGATAGTATTTTACTCGGAAATCGGTCATCTTACGATACGGGATGACTCATGAGCCGGTCGTCGTCGTAAGTCATTGTAATTTATGGAAATGAAAGAAACGCCTCGACCGGGCCCTGCCGCTCGGAGACGTCCCCGGCGCGCCGGGAACGACGCCGGCGCACAGGTCCCGGGGGTTCCTGCACGCCGGCGCCGTCCAGAGGTCCGTCAATCGATCAGCGTCGCGCGGTCTGTCGCAGCCTGGCATCGCGCTCGAGATCCGCGCGGGCGCGGGCGGGCGCCGCGGGCGGCGCGACCATCGGCGCGCTCGCCGTCGCCGCAAGGTACCGGCCGGACGGGGCCATGGTCCCGCCGAGCGCGCGGAGCGCGGGGAGCGCCGCCTGATCGAGCACCAGGTCGAGGTCCGGCGCGTCGTCGGCAGCCTGTCCGTGCAGGCTCGAGAGCCAGTCCAGGGTCGGCTGCCAGGCGAGCGCCGCGGCGTTCTCGGCCGTGAACAGGTCGACGTGGCCGAAGTCGAGCAGGACGTCGTCCGGGCCCAGCAGCTGGACGACGTGCCGCGTCACGTCGCAGCCGACGAGGCGATCCAGGGTGCCCGCCATGCCCGGACCGCCGCCGCCCGCCGCCTCGAGGCTGAACACCGGCAGGTCGATCGCGGCGAGGTTGGCCTCCCAGACCGAGTCCTCGCAGTTGATCGCGTAGAAGTCGGCCCACAGATGCGTGGGCGGATGCATCGGCGCCCAGTGGATCCAGAACTCCGTGGCCATCAGCCGCGTGGTGTGGACGAGGTCCAGCGGGACGCCGAACTCGTCGAAGATCGCCGCCCAATAGTGGACCGTGTTGGGGGGCGTCGCCGTCGCGGTGAAGAACAGGAAGACCTGGAGATTGGTGAAACCATCGTAGTACGGCGACGGCCCGTCGGGATCGGTCTGCGCGAGCTGGCCCAGGCTGGCGTAGAATCCGTCCGGATCGTCGTCGAAACCGTAGACTCCATCGCCGTAGAGGCCGACGTAGCCGCCGAGGAATTCGCACTCGCCCTGCTGCACGTCGGGATCGTCGTACCCGAGCCCCCAGTCCACCGGCACGAACGCCGATATGCTGCGGCGGACCGGCGGCAGGTCGGCCTCGCCGTCGAGATAGGCGTAGCCCATGATGGCGCCCTGGCTGTAGCCGACCAGGACCATCTTGCGCCAGCCGTTGCCCGTGAACAGCCGGACCGAGCGCGCCACGGCCACGCCCGTTGCGATGTCGGCGACGCACTTGTCCATGCCCCAGCCGGCGGCGAAGCTGAAATCCTCGAGGCCGGCCGGCACCAGCGTGTACGAGTTGTCGACGCCCCAGACGTCGAGGCCGTTCTGCGCCATGAACACCGCGAAACCGAAGTCATCCGGCAACAGCGGCGACTTGACGCCCGGCAGGAAATTGCCGACGAAGTCCTTGCCCATGCCGTGCACGAGGAAGAGCGACTTGCGGGCGCGGATCGGGGTGAACGGCCTGGACTCGCGCACGACGCGGTGCAGGCCGATCACGTCGTGCTCGCCGGGGCCCACGGCGAGGACGATGCCGTAGTGGGCGATGTCGCCCGTGATCGCCTCGCGCTGGAAGTCGACCACGATTCCCGGGCCGCACTTGTCGCCGAGCGCCGCCAGGCTCGCTGGCAGCTGGACGTCGGGGTCGAAGTCCCAGCCGAAGGCCAGCATCAGCTCGCCGGCGGCGAGCGCCGGATCGACGGCGCGGTCTGCGGCGTCCGGCGAACGGTCGAGCGGTGAGACGGGCGGCTCCTGCTGGCAGGCGAGCAGGGGGCACAGGAGCAGCAGGGCGGAGAACTGTAGGATGCGCTTCACGGCGGTTCTCCTTTCGAGGAGCGGATACGGGCACACGATATGAGGAAGGTCCCGGCGCGCGACGGGCCGCGCGTCACCAGGCGACGACGTCGCAAGGACCGGGTGCGATGGCGGGATCCTACCACGAACCGGACCAGCGCCGCAATTGACAACGCCCCCCTCCGGCGACCACATTTCCGGACAATAACTCTCCCCGGTCACCGATCCGAGGCCTGTCCATGCCGCGTCGCTCCCGCACGCCCCCCTTGCCCGCGCCGTTCCTGCCCACCTCTCGGCAGGAGATGGACGCGCTCGGCTGGGACGCTTGCGACGTCGTGCTCGTCAGCGGCGACGCCTACGTCGACCACCCCGCATTCGGCGCGGCCGTGATCGGCCGCCTGCTCGAGCATGCGGGCTGGCGCGTGGGCGTCCTTCCCCAGCCCGACTGGCGCGTCCTCGAGGCCTTCGCGGAGCTCGGGTCCCCCCGGCTGTTCTTCGGCGTCACCGCCGGCAACGTCGACTCGCTGATCGCGAACCTCTCGGCCGGGAAGCAGCGCCGGCGCACCGACGACTTCAGCCCGGGCGGCCGGGCCGGCCTGCGCCCCGATCGCGCGACCCTGGTCTACGCGAACCGGCTGCGCGAGGCTTGCCCGGGGGTGCCGATCGTTCTCGGCGGCCTCGAGGCGAGCCTGCGCCGCCTCGCCCACTACGACTTCTGGGACGACGAGGTCCGCCGGTCGCTCCTCGTCGACGCGCGCGCCGACATCCTCGTCTACGGGATGGGCGAGTCGCAGATCCTTGCGATCGCGGAGCGGCTCGCGCGGGACGGCGCCGGCGCCGACCTCGACGGCATCCCCGGCACCGCGGTCGTCCGCGCGCGCGGGGCGGCGCCCGCCGCTGCCGTCGCGCTGCCGTCCTTCGAGAGCGTCGCCGCCGACCGCGACGCCTACGTGGAGGCCTTCCGCCTCGCCGAGCGCGAGCTCGCGCCCGCGACGGCGAAGCCGCTCGCCCAGCCGCACGGCGATCGCGTGGTCGTGCAGTGGCCGCCGGCGCCGCCGCCGTCGCAGTCCGAGCTGGATGAGATCTACGACCTGCCGTTCCGCCGCGCCTGGCATCCGCGCTACGACGCCGACGGCGGCGTGCCCGCGCTCGAGACCGTGCGCACGTCGATCACCGCGCATCGCGGCTGCTGCGGCGACTGCTCGTTCTGCGCGATCACGTCGCACCAGGGGCGCATCGTCACCTCGCGCAGCGAGCGGTCGATCCTCGCCGAGGCGCGTCGCATCGCGGCCGACCCCGGCTTCAAGGGCACGATCACCGACGTCGGCGGACCGACGGCCAACCTCTACGGCGCGCGCTGCAAGCGCTGGGACCAGGGCCGATTCTGCCACCACCGGCACTGCCTGTTGCCACAACGCTGCGAGCACCTCGACCTCGGCTACGAGGCGGCGATCCGGCTCTACCGCAAGGTGGCCGAGGTGCCCGGCATCAAGCACGTGTTCCTCGGCAGCGGCCTGCGGTTCGACCTCCTCGTGGAGGATCGCGACCGGCGGTACCTCGAGCAGATCGCCGCGCACCAGGTGAGCGGGCTCTTGAAGATCGCGCCCGAGCACTGCGACGACCACGTGCTCGGCCTCATGGCGAAACCGCGCTTCGCGGTCTACGAGGCGTTCCTCGAGCGCTTCCGCGCGGCGTCGCGCAAGGCCGGCAAGCAGCAGTACGTGGTCAACTACTTCATCGCCTCGCACCCCGGCAGCACGCTGCGCGAGGCGCTCAAGCTCGCGCTCTACCTCGCCAAGCGCCGGGTCAAGCCCGAGCAGATCCAGGACTTCATCCCGACGCCGATGACCCGCGCGACCTGCATGTACCACACCGGCGTGGACCCGCTGACGCGCAAGCGCGTCCACGTCCCGAGGACCCTCGAGGAGCGCCGCATGCAGCGGGCGCTGCTGCAATACGACCGGCCCCACAACCGCAAGCTGCTGGAGGCCGCGCTCACCGAGCTGGACGCGCTGCACGTGCTCGCGAAGTTCGTCGCGGCGGCGGGACCGCGAGCTCCCCGCGCGACCGAGAAGGGACCGCGCCGGAAAAGCGGCACCGAATCCCGCAGCGGCTCGGCGAAGCCTGTCCGTCGTCTGCCCCCACGGCGGGACGAGGGCAGGCGTCCCGAGCCTGGCATCGGCAAGCGTCGCGACCGCCGGGGCCGGTCGTGACCGCGTCGCGGCCGCCACGCCGCGTCCGCGCTCCCGGCTCGCGTCCACCGGGGAGGCGGCCGACCCAGCGCGACAGCGCAGCGCTCCTGCCGGTCCTCTACCGGCTCTGGTCCGCCTACGTCGGCGAGCCAGAACCGCCAGCGCTCGATCGCTGGCTGGCGCGGACCCTTTCGCGCCTCGACGGCTACTCGCGCGAACAGCGCCTGTGGCTGGGCGCGGGCCTGGCGGACGGCGTACGCTTCGCGTGGCTCGCCCTGCTGTGCGACGAGGCTCGCGGCCGGACGCCCGGCGCCGCGCTGCGCCACGTGCTCGCCGGCGTCGGCGACACCGGCGACGCGTGGCGGCGCCTCCGCGCGGTCGCGCCGGAGTCGCTCTTCTTCTGGGTCTTCCTGCGCCTGCGCGAGGCGGGCGCGCAACCGCCGCGGCTCGCGGAACCGGGGCCGGGCGCCGTCGTCGACTGGCACCGGATCCGCACCGGCCTCGCCGGGAACCCGTCGCTCGCCGCGCGCCTGGCGTGGTCCGGACTGCCGGCCACGCTGGCTGCGCCGCTCGAGCAGCGCGCCGCGCGGTCCGGCTGGGTCGAGGGCGAGCTCGCGCTATTCCTCGAGCGCCAGGTCACGCGACCGCCGCTGTGGCTGCGCCTTGCCGACCTCGCGACCCTCAAGCCCGTGCTCGCCGAGCTGCGCCGCGCCGGCTTCGCCGTGAGCGGCGAGGGCGACGCGATCGCCGCGGTCGGCGACCGCGGGATCTTCGAGCTGGAGTGCTGGCGCGACGGCAGGGTCGAGATCCAGGACCTCGCGAGTCAGGCGATCGGCCGTGCCGTCGCGCCGGAACCCGGGCACTTCGTGTGGGACGCCTGCGCGGGCGGCGGCGGCAAGACCCTGCAGCTGGCCGGCCTCATGCGCGGCAGCGGAGCGGTGTACGCCACCGATCCGCGCAAGGCGGCGCTGGCCGACCTGCGGCGGCGTGCGAAGCGCGCCGGCCTCACCAGTGTGCGCGCCCACCCCTGGAACGGCGATGCGCTGCCGGACTTCGGCAAGGCCGTGGCGCGTCACGGCGGCTTCGACCGCGTGCTCGTCGACGCGCCCTGCTCGGGCAGCGGCACCTGGCGACGGAATCCCGACGGGCGGCTGTGGGCCGATCCCGCCGCGCTCGGCGACCTCGCGGCGACGCAATCACGATTGCTCGACCTCGCCGCGGGCGGAGTCAAGGCAGGCGGTCTGCTCGTCTACGCGACGTGCTCCTGGTACGTGGTCGAGAACGAGGACGTGGTCGCCTCGTTCCTGGGCGAACACGCGGAATTCGCGCTGGTCGGACAGCAGCTGCACGGCAATCCGCGCGAGGACGCGGATACGACGTTCAGCGCCGTGCTGCGCCGGCGATAACGCCGACGATCGGCGGTCGGTCAGGGACTCTCGTGAGCCTGCAGCACGGGACGAGCGAGCGCTCGCAGCGCCGGCAATCGGTTCAGGAACCGCGCCGCGCCCAGCAGGAAGAGCGCGGCGCCCGCCGTCAGCGTCCACGGCGCCCCCCAGCGCTGCGCGAGCGCGCCGGCCGCCAGGTTGCCGAGCGGCCCGAAGCCCATGAAGGCCATCGTGTAGAAGCTCATGACGCGACCACGCTTGTCGTCGTCGACGAGGGTCTGCAGCAGCGTGTTGCTCGCGGCGAACAGCACGATCTGGCCGAAACCGACCAGCGCGATCATGACGAGCGACAGCGCCAGCGACCGCGACCACGCGAAGCCGACGAGGCCGCCGCCGAACACCGCGCTCGCCGCCACGATCACGTTGCCCAGTCCGGCCGCCGTACGGCGCGAAGCGAGATACCAGGCGCCGGCCAGTGCGCCGACGCCGGCCGCGCCCATCAGGAACCCGAGCGCGTCGGGACCGCCCTGCAGGATATCGCGGGCGAAGACCGGCATCAGGACCGTGTACGGCAATCCCGCCAGGCTCAAGAGCGCGAGCAGCAGGAGCAGCGCCAGGATCGGTTCGAAGCCGGCCACGTATCGCAGGCCGGCGGCGAAGCCGCGCAGCATCGGCCCGGCGGGTTCGGCCGCCGCCGGCCGCACGCGCATCGCCAGCAGCGAACCGATCACAGCGAGGTAGCTCACGCCGTTGATCAGGAAGCAGACGCCCTCCCCCACCGCCGCGATCAGGAGCCCGGCCACCGTCGGACCGATCAGGCGGGCGCCGTTGACCATGGTCGAATTCAGCGCGATCGCGTTGCCGAGGTCGCGCCGATCATCGACCATCTCGATGAGGAACGACTGCCGGACCGGCATGTCGAACCCGTTGATCGCGCCCAGCCAGATCGCGAGCGCGATCACGTGCCAGATCTGGATCGTGCCCGTCAGCACGAGGCCCGCGAGCACGAGCGCCTGCGCCATCGACAGGGTCTGGGTCACGAGAAGCAGGCGATGGCGGCGAACCCGGTCCGCGAGCACGCCGGCGACGGGCGCGAGCAGAAACGACGGGATCTGACCGGCGAACCCGACGACGCCGAGCAGGAACGGCGAATCGGTGAGCCGGTAGACGAGCCAGCCGAGCGCGAGGCGCTGCATCCAGGTGCCGATGAGCGACAGGCTCTGTCCGGCGAAGAACAGCCGGAAATTCCGGTGGTGCAGGGCGCGGAGGACGAGCAACGATCGCATCGCCCCCAGGGTACCGCGGGCGGGTGGAACGGCAAGGACGGAACGCTGCCGCGGCCGGCTGCGCGCCGCGGTACGGACGGCGGCCGCGCCGATCCCGGGGCGGGGCGAGGACCGAGGCCGGGCGCTGCCGATGGCGGCGGCTGCCGCCGCGGAGGTTTCGACATCGTAAAGATAATTATTACAACTGGTTGGACATATATGGATTGACTTTATCGTTTATATCGAGATACACTCGGCGCCAGGCGTTCCAGCGTGCGTTCGGCGAACGGGGGCGGTCATGTCGAAGGCGATCCGGGCGGTCTTCGTGGTCATCGCGCTTGCCGGTGCGGCGCGGGCCTGGTGGATCGAGGATGGGATCCGCGTCACCGGCAGCACCTCGAGTCCGGCCGATCAGGCGATCTGTTCCGACTCGGCGGACGGTGTCATCGTCGTGTACCAGGCCAACGTGCAACGCATCGACGGCCATGGCCGCCTGCTCTGGGGCGAGGGCGGGATCGATCTCTTCGAGCCTCCCGTCGGTGCGGGGATCTCGGAGATCGTCGGCGACGGCGAGGGCGGCGCCATCGTGGTCTGGCTCGACTGGTCCGGCGGCTCCCCGACCCTGCGGGGTCAGCGCGTGACCGCTGACGGCGCGATCCTCTGGGCGGGGGGCGGGGTCGCGATCGCCGGCGTCCCGACGCACATCTACTACCCGACCGTCGCCGCGGACGGCTCGGGCGGCGTCCTCGTCGCGTGGGCGGACGACCGGACCGGGACCTACTACGTCTATGCCCAGCGGGTGAACGGCAGCGGCACGGTCCTGTGGAACGAGGGCGGCGTCCCGCTCTGCACCGACCCGACCGGCCAGTGGGGCCCGCAGGTGTGCAGCGACGAAAGCGGCGGCGCCGTCGTCGCCTGGACCGACTACCGTCCGGGTATCAACGCCAGCGACATCTACGCGCAGAAGGTCCGCGACAACGGCTCGGTGGCCTGGGCGACCGACGGCATCCCGATCTGTGCCGCCGCTTACTCTCAGGACCTGCCCGCGATCGTGACCGATCGAGGCGGCGGTGCCATCATTGCCTGGCGCGACTCGCGGGGTACGGGCGGGATCTTCGCCCAGCGCGTCGACGCGTGGGGAACGACCCGCTGGACCGCGGACGGCGTGGCGGTCGGCGGGACGACCACCGCCATCGACGACCTCAGACCGGCGGCCGACGGCCACGGCGGCGCGTTCCTGGCGTGGATGGAGGTCCGGACGGCGGGCAATCCCGATATCTTCGCCCAGTGGGTGGACTCGGCCGGCAACGTCCAGTGGGCCGCGGCCGGCATCGCCGTCTGCAGCGAGATCGATGCCCAGGAGGAGCCGCACGTGGTGCCGGACGGCGCCGGCGGCCTGATCGTGACCTGGCAGGATGCGCGGTACGGCTATTCCGACATCTATGCCCAGCGTCTCGACGGCGGCGGCTCGGCCCGCTGGAGCGCGCGAGGTGTGCCGCTGTGCGAGGCGCCCAGCTACCAGCGCGTGCCCGTCGTGGCGACCGACGGCGAGGGCGGCGCGCTCGTGGTCTGGGAGGACTTGCGGCCGGGCGCCCCCGGCCTGCACGCCCAGCGGATCGATCGCCACGGTTACTGGGGCTACGCCGCCGGCGAGCTGGCCGGCGTGACGGACGTGCCCGGCGACCAGGGCGGCCAGGCGGAGGTCGCCTGGCAAGGGAGCCGGCTCGACCAGTGGCCCGATCTCGTGATCGAGAGCTACTCCGTGTGGCGCGCGATCGTCCAGGCCAAACGGGCGCCGGTCGATGTGGCGACGTCGCCGGCCGCGGCGGCCGCGGCGACCAGCCCGCTCGTCTGGAAGCAGCGCGCCGGCGGCCGGACGTTCTACTGGGAACTTGTCGGCTCGCAGGCGGCGCACCACCTCGAGAGCTACGCGTTCACCGCCGCGACGCTCTTCGACTCGACCGCGACGGTGGACGCCCCGCACTACTTCCAGGTCGTGGCCCACGGGACCGCGTTCGACCAGTACTGGGTCTCGGCTCCGGACAGCGGCTGGTCGGTCGACAACCTGGCGCCGTCGACGCCGGCGGGGCTCGCGGGGCACGCGATCTACGATCCGCAGGGTCTGAACCTGAGCTGGCTCGCGAATCCGGAACCCGATCTCGCGCAGTACGTGCTGCATCGCGGCGCGACGCCCGACTTCGAGCCGGGCCCGGGCACGATCGTCGCGGCGGTGTCCGAGACCGAGGTCGTGGATCCCGACTGGACGCCCGGCAGCTACTACAAGCTCGCGGCCGTCGACCTGCACGACAACCTCAGCGCCTACGCGGTCCTCTCGCCCCTGGACGTCACCGGCAGCGGCGGCGAGGTCGTCCCCGCCGTGACCCGCCTGGAGTGCGTGAATCCCAATCCGTTCAATCCGCAGGTCACGATCACCTACCGCCTCGCCGAGACCGCGATGGCCACCCTGCGGATCCACGATCCGGCTGGTCGGAGCGTGCGCGTTCTCGTCGGCGGCATCGAGGAAGCCGGCCTGCACCGAGTGACCTGGGATGGTCGCGACGATGCCGGAACGGCGCTGGCGAGCGGGGTCTATCTCTGCCGGCTGGAAGCGGCGGGCGCGGTCCTGTCGCGCAAGCTCACGCTGGTCCGGTAGCGGCGCGGTGGAGCTGCCTCGTCGGCCGGGCGCCCTCTGCCGCGACGCGCGGCCTCACGCCGGCGGATTGAAATGCCGCCGCGTCTCTGCGGCGATCACGCCCGACAGCAGCAGCAGCGACACCAGGTTGGGCACGGCCATGAGGCCGTTCGCGACGTCGGCGAAGGCCCAGACCGCCGGCAGCGAGGCGACCGAGCCGACCATGACCGCCGCGACCCACGCGACGCGGTAGGGCCGGATCGCGCGCGGGCCGAAGAGGTACTCGGCGGCCCGCTCGCCGTAGTAGGACCAGCCCAGGATCGTCGAGAAGACGAAGGTCACAAGCCCCACCGTCAGCACGGCCGGACCGACGGCGGGGATGTGCGCGAACGCGGCCTTGGTCAGCGCCGCCCCCTGCACGCCCTCGCGCCAGTCGCCCATGTTCACCAGCACGAGCCCGGTCATCAGGCAGACCACGACCGTGTCCCAGAAGGTCCCGGTCGCCGAGACGAGCGCCTGCCGCACCGGGTCGCGCGTGCGCGCCGCGGCGGCGACGATCGGCGCGCTGCCCAGGCCGGACTCGTTGGAGAACAGACCCCGGGCGACGCCGAAGCGGAGCGCCTCGCGCACCCCCGCGCCGACGAAGCCGCCGACCGCGGCCTGTCCGCTGAACGCGCCGCGCACGATCAGCGCCAGCGTGTCGGGGAGAGTATCGGCCCGCAGGAGCAGCAGAACGAGGCAGCCCAGGACGTAGAAGACGGCCATGAACGGAACCAGCCGCGCGCACACGGCCGCGATGGAGCGGATGCCGCCGAGGATCACGACCGCGGTCAGCACGGTCATCACCGCGCCGGTCGCCCAGAGCGGGAACCGGAAGGTCTCCCAGGCCAGGCTCGACACCGCGTTGGCCTGGACCATGCAGCCGATCCCGAAGGCGGCGACGGCCGTGAAGACGGCGAACACGCGGCCCAGCCACCGCAGGCCGAGGCCGCGCTCGAGCGCGTACATCGGCCCGCCGGCCATGGAGCCCCGCGGCGTGCGAACGCGGTACTTCACCGCCAGCACCGCTTCGCCGTACTTCGTCGCGATGCCGAAGACTCCGGTCAGCCACATCCAGAGGACCGCGCCGGGGCCGCCGTACCCGATCGCCGTCGCCACGCCCACGATGTTGCCGGTACCGATCGTGGCCGCCAGCGCGGTCGTCAGGGCGCCGAAGTGCGAGACGTCGCCGTCGCCCTCGGTGTCGCGGCTGAAGGTGATCCGGATCGCCCGCCAGAGGTGGCGCTGGATCACCCCGGTCCGAAAGGTCAGGAAGAGATGCGTGCCGCCCAGCAGGATCAGCAGGGGAGGCCCCCACACGACATCGCTGGCCGCCAGCAGGACGCGTTCGATCTGCGACATGGCGCGTATCCTGGCCGCCGCGGCGACCTCCTGTCAAGCGCGACCGGTTCCGGCGGGAGCCGGGCGCGTCCGCCGGGTCGAGATGGACGTTCAATCGGATCGGCCCGTCCCGAACACCCGGTACAGCGCCGGCAGCACGAACAGCGTCAGGACCGTCGAGCTGAGGACCCCGCCGATCACGACCGTGGCGAGCGGGCGCTGGATCTCCGCGCCCACGCCGCTCGAGACCGCCATCGGCACGAAGCCGGCCGCGTCGGTGATCGCCGTGGCGATGACCGGCCGCAACCGCAGCACCGCGGCCTCGACCACGGCGACCGGCGGCGCGAGACCCGCGCCGAGCCGTTCCCGCAGCGCCGCCACGAGGACCTGTCCGTTGAGCACCGCGATCCCCGCGAGGGCGATGAAGCCGACCGCCGCGCTCACCGAGAACGGCAACCCGCGCAGGTGCAGGGCGACCACGCCGCCGAGGAACGCGAAGGGGATGCCCGTGGCGATGATCGCCACGTCGCGCACCCGGCGCAGGCTCAGGTAGAGCAGCCCGAGCACGAGCGCGAGCGCCGTCGGCACCAGCACGCTCAGCCGGCGCTGCGCCCGCTCGAGGTGTTCGAACTGGCCGCCCCACTCGACGAAGTAGCCGGTCGTGAGCGGGACCTCGGCCGCGATCCGCCGCCGCGCCTCGTCCACGAAGGACATCACGTCGCGACCGCTCACCGAGCACTGGACCCGCACCAGACGCCGGCCCCACTCGCGGTTGATCGTCGCCAGGCCGTCCACCTCCTCGACCTCCGCGAGCTCGCCCAGCGGCTGCCGCGCGCCGGTCGCGCTGGTCACGAGAAGGCCGGCGAGGGTCTCGCGGTCCTCGCGAAACCGATCGGGCCACCGCACCACCAGCGGGAACGGCCGCAGGCCTTCGTAGACCTCGCCCACCTCGATCCCCCCCATGCCCGCGACCGCCTGCAGCACCTCGTCCGCAGCCACGCCGTGGCGCAGGAGCGCCTCGCGGTCCACCCGCACGACGATCTCCGGCTGACCCACGACCTGGTCGATCGCCACCTCGCCGTGGCCGGGAATCTCCTCGAGCACGCGCGCGACCGCCTCGCCGAGCCGGACGAGCTCCGCGAAATCGTCGCCGAAGATCTTCACGCCGAGATCGGTGCGGATGCCCGATGCCATCTCGTTCAGCCGCATCTCGATCGGCTGCGTGAACGCGAAGCTCGCTCCCGGGAACTCGCTCGCGACCCTGGTGATCGCCGCCGTCAGTTCCTCCTGCGTGCGGGCGCGCCGCCAGCGGTCGCGCGGGTGCAGGGCGAGGAAGATATCGGTCAGCTCGGGGCCCATGGGATCGGTGGCCACCTCCGCCGTGCCGATGCGCGACCAGGCGGAGCGGATCTCGTCGGGGAACTCCTCGAGCAGGAGCCGCTCGAGCAGCGTGTTCTGGCGCGCCGATTCGTCGATCGCCACGCCCGCCAGGCGGACCGTGTTGATGACGATCGCGCCTTCCTTCAGCCGGGGCAGGAACTCGCCGCCCAGCCGCGCTGCCGCCGCCGCTCCCGCCGCGAGCAGCCCGGCCGCGACCCAGAGCACGAGTCCCCGCCGCCGCAGCGCGCGTTCGAGGAGCCGCCGGTAGCCGCCCTGCATCGCGTCGTTGACCCGGCCGCCGAGCGCCGAGGGAGCCTCCGGCAAGAACGAGGCGGACAGCACCGGGGTCAAGACGAGCGCGAGCGCGAGCGAGGCCGCCAGCGCGAACATGAAGGTCAGGGCCATCGGCCGGAACAGCTTGCCCTCGGTGCCCTGCAGGCCGAGGATCGGCAGGAACACGATCAGGATGATGACCATGCCGAAGACGACCGGGCGGCCGACCTCGGCGCTCGCGTCGCGCACGGCCTCGCGTCGCTCGCCGCCGGACAGGGCGCGGCCCAGCGCGCGGCGGCGATCGGCGAGGCGGCGCATGCTCGCCTCCGCGACGACGACCGCGCCGTCGACCAGGATCCCGAAGTCGATCGCGCCGAGCGATAGCAGACTCGCCGCGATCGCGGCGTACTGCATGCCGAGCGCCGCGCCGACCATCGCGAGGGGGATCGTCGCCGCGACGATCAGGCCGGCGCGCAGGTTGCCCAGGACCAGGTAGAGCACCGCGACCACGAGGAGCGCGCCGAGCACCAGGTTGTGCTCGACGGTGTGGATCACCGCCGCCGTCAGCTCGGTGCGGTCGTACACGACCTCGACCTCGACGTCCGCCGGCAGCGACCCGGCGACCGCCGCCAGTCGCTCCTTGAGCGCTGCCGTCACGTTCGCCGGATTCTCGCCCATGAGCGTGAACGCGAGCCCCAGCACGACCTCGCCGCCGCCCTGCGCGGTGGCGGCGCCCCGGCGGATCTCGTGACCGATCTCGACGTTCTCCGCCACGTCGCGCACGTAGATCGGCCGGCCGTCGCGGCTCGTGACGATCACGGCCGCGATGTCGTCCAGACTGCCAACCCGCCCCTGGCCGTGGACCACGCGCGAGAGGCCGGCCGCGGTCACGACGCCGCCGCCCACGTTGCGGTTGTTCGCCTGGAGCGCGTCGACCACGTCGCTCACGGTGAGGTCGTAGCGGGCGAGGCGCTCCGGCGAGATGACGACATGGAACTGCCTCACCTTGCCGCCCCAGCTGTTGACCTCCGCGACGCCCGCGACCTTGCGCAGCTCGGGCTTGATCAGCCAGTCGTGGATCGTGCGCAGGTCCTCGAGGCTGCGCTGGGGATCGGTGCTGCGCACGAGGTAGTGGAAGACCTCGCCGAGGCCGGTCGCGATCGGCCCGAGCTCGGCCGCGACCCCGTCCGGCAGCTCGACCTGCGCGAGCCGCTCGGTCACGTGCTGGCGGGCGTCGATGATCGGCGTAAGGTCGGCGAAGGTCACGACGACCTGCGAGAAACCGAACTTCGAGATGGACCGCACGTCGACGAGCCCCGGCAGGCCGCCCAGCGCCAGCTCGATCGGCAGGGTGATCTGCTGCTCGATCTCCTCGGGCGCGAGCGCTGAAGCGACCGTGTTGATCTGGACCTGGATCGGCGTGGTGTCCGGGAAGGCGTCCAGCGGGAGTCGCCAGAGCGCGTACCCGCCGAGGCCGGCGAAGAGCAGCGTGCCGAAGACGACCAGCGACCGGTTGGCGAGCGCGAAGCGGAGCAGGCGTGACACCATGCTGATTCTCCAGCCGCTCGGGCGGCGTCAGTCCCCGGCGCAACCGGCCCCGAGGCGGGACTTGAGCAATTCGGTCGCGACGACCTGGATCCCCGCGACGACCACGGAATCGGCGGCGCCCAGTCCGGCCACGACCGCGACCCGGTCGCCCCGGCGCGCCCCCAGCTCGACGCGGCGCAGCGCGAAGAGGTCGGCGTCCTGCCTCACGAAGACGAACTCGCGGCGATCGAGCTGCTGCACGGCGGACGTCGGCACGGTCAGCTGGCTCGCGCCGTCGCCGGCCAGCCGGATCTCGACCGGGCCGAACAGGCCGGCCTTCAGGCGACCGTCGGGATTGCCGACCGTCGCCCGAGCGCTGAGCAGGCGGGTGCGCTCGTCGAGCCCGCTCGAGATCCAGGTGAGGACCCCCGCGACCTCGCGGTCCGGCAACGCGTCGAAGCGGGCGGTGACCGCGAGCCCCGTCGTGAGGTCGGCAACGGCCGACGCGGGCACGGAGATCTCGAGCCACATCTGCGAGAGGTCGGCGAGCCGCACCAGTGGCCGGTCGTGGCCGGCCACCTCTCCGGCCGCCGCGTCGCGCGCGATGACCTCGCCGGCGAACGGCGCCACGACCACGAGCCGCGACGAGGCGTCGCCGGTCGCGGCCACGGACGCGATCGCCGCGGCGTCGAGGCCCAGGTTGGCGAGCTGCTGCTCGGCGGCCGCCGCCGCGGCCGCGGACCGCGCCGCTGCCGCCTCCGCCGCCTGCAGCTCGCGCTCGGCCGAGATCCCCTGCTCGCGCAGGCGGCGTTCGCGGTCGGCGTCCTGCCGGCGGAGATCCGCCTCGAGGCGGGCGGCAACGAAGGTCTGCTTGGCGTCGGCGACCGCCACCGACGCGATCTCGACGAGCGGCTGGCCGGCGGACACGCGGTCCCCCACGTCGACCAGCACCCGCCGGACGACCCCGTCGACGCGCGGCGAGATCCAGGCGAGGCGGTTGCCGTCGTAGGCCAGCTCGGCATGCGCCTGGATCACGCCGGCGCTCGCCCGCAGCTCGGGTCCAGCCACCCGGACGCCGGCGAGCGCCGCCGACCGCGGCGACGCGAGGCGCACCTGGAGGGCCTCGCCGATCGAGAGGTCGGCCGCGCTCTCGGGATGGCAGATCCCGCACACCGCCTCCGCCACACGATGCTCGCCGCAGAACGGCGCGCCGCCCGCGGACGCTCGAGCGCCCTGATCGTGATCGTGGTCGTGGTCCTGGCTGTCGACGGCCCGCGGGTCGCCGACAGTCGCCAGCGTGATCACGACGACCGCGATCAGCGGCACGGTGACCAGCTGGCGGCGATGGTTGTCGATTCGCTTCATCGCGTTCCTTTCGACGGCGCCGGCTCGGCGGCGCCCGTTGTCGGACCGATCGGACCCAGCGGCGGCAGTGCGGCGAGCGTCGCGACCTCGAGGGCGGCGAGCGCCGTATCGAGGCGGAGGTCGAGCAGCTCCTGGCGCGCGTCCAGCACCTCGCGGCGGACCGCGAGGACGTCGCCGAGGCCGAGTTTGCCCTCGCGGTAGCCCAGCTCGACTAGGTCGACGCCCCGCGCCTCGCCGTCGCGCGCGGCGATTTCGTAGGCGGCGAGCGCCGACTGCAGCTGCGCGTGCCGGTTCCACGCGCGCTCGAGGCGATCGGCCAGGGACCGCTCGAGGGCGGCGAGCTCGACGTCGCGGGCGGCCGCCTCGGCAGCCGCCGCGAGCCGTTCACCCTTGCCGCGAGCGAACAGCGGCAGGCTCACACCCAGGCCGAAGCCCGCGATATCGGCATCCTCCTCGCGGCCGATCCCCGCGGCGATCGACAGCTCCGGCCACCGTTCGGCTCCGGCGGCGTCGCGCCGGGCCTCGGCCTCGGCCCGTCGCGCGGCGAACGCGGCCTGCAGCGGATTGCTGGCCGCCGCCGCGAAGACCGTCCCGCGGTCGGCCGGCAAGGTCCAGGCGAGATCGCCCGTGACCGACAGGACCGCGCCTGGCTCGAGCGCGAGCAGCGTCGCGAGTTCGGCGAGCGCCGCGTCGCCGGCGGCCGCCGCCCGCGCCAGGCTCGCGAGCGCGCGAGCGAGCGCGATGGCGGCGGTGTTGACCTCGATGAGGCCGACCTCGCCCGCGGCTTCACGGCGAACGGCCACCTCGTGCAGCCGCGCCTGCAGCGCGACCGCGTCGGACGCGACCGCCCGCTCCGCGGCGGCGTGAAGGGCGACGAGATAGAGCCGGACGGACTCGGCGACGACGTCGATCTCCGTCGCGCGCTGTTCCGCGTGCGCCGCGTCCAGACCCCAGCGGGCGGCCGCGGCGCGGGGGCCCCGGCCGGCGAGGTCGAGCCGCTGGCTGAGCCAGAGCGAGCGGTCCCAGGTCTCGCCTTCGGGCGTCGTGCGCGTCCCGGCCTGAAGCTCGACCTCGGGATTGAATCGCCACTGCGTCGCGCGCGCGACCTCACCGTCGGCCGCGCCGAGCCGCGCTCGTCCGGCCAGGATCGCGGACGACCGCGCCCGGGCGAGCGCGATCACCGACTCGCGGTCGAGCGGCAGCACCGGCGTCGCCGACGCCGCGCCGGCGAGCCCGGGCGCCGCGACAGCGAGCGCGATCACGAGGGTGACGATTCGACGACTCTGACGGGACTCCATGGACGACCCTCCGCGAACGGACCGGAGACGGCCCCGCGACCGCGCGGGGCGGCGGCGGGGCGGCGACGGGCGGCAGGGTCAGCGATCAGATACGCAGGACCAGGCGGTCGACCGCGGCCACGGGGGACCGTGCAGGCGCGGCGGCAGGCGTCGGCGCGACCGCCGGCGTCCAGGAAGGGATCTCGCCGGCCGGGGTCGCCAGGTCGGCGACGACCGGCTGGGGCGCGAGCGAGGTCGGCGGCTCCGGCGATGCCGCTGCCCCGCCCAGGTCGTGCAGGCAGCAGGTCGAGGCGGGAATCGCGACGCCGGTCTGGCAGGAGCAATCGGTCTCGCAGCCGGACGTCGCGGCCGTCTCGCAGGCGTCGTCGCAGATCGCGACGGACGGCACGGCGGCGCACACCACGCTCAGCAAGGCGAGGACCGCGAGCCAGCGCGCGCCGCGCGCCGCGGTACGATTGCGTCCGGTCCAGGCTGCCGTGCGTTTGCGCATCCGTAAAAGATAAACGACGGCGCCGTCGCGGCAAGGCGCCGGCGCCTGGCGACGGCTACATCTGCGCCGTTGCGCCGGGCCCGGATCTGCCCGATACTCGCTCGCGAACATCCGGCGAAACGTCCAACCGCTCGAGGTATCCATGCCGGGGATCTTCGCCTTGCAGCTGCCGCCGGGCTACGCGGACGGCGCGGTCGTCGCCGACCGGCTGGCCGCCGCGATGACCCTGTTTCCGTGGCAATCGGCCCGCGTCGAGGAGGTGCTGCCCGAACGCCTCTTCCTCGGCGTGATCACGGACCGCGACCGGGGGCCGGGCGCCGCAGGCTGCCGCGGACGCGCAGGCGCGGTGAGCTGTGTCGTCGAAGGCCACATCGTGCGGTCCCGCAGCGACTGCAACGCCGAGGCGCCGCTGGCGGCAGGGGACTACGCCGAGGCGGTGCTACGCGCCTACACCGCCCACGGACCGACCTTCGCCGAGCATCTCGAGGGGCAGTACGGCGTCCTGCTGGTCGACCGCGCCTCGCGACGCCTGCTCGCCGCGCACGGGCGGATCGGAGAGAAGCCGCTGTACTTCGCGCGCCGCGACGGCGCGACGCTCTTCTGCTCGCAGCTCGGGCCGATGGCGGCCTGCGGGCTGTGGCGCGCGGCGATCGACCCGGACGCCGTGGCGACCTTCCTCACCTACGGCCAGCAGTTCGCGACCAGGACCCTCCTGGCCGGGGTCGACCTCATGGATACCGCCACGATCTGCGAGGTCGACCTCGAATCGGGCGCGCTGCGGAAACGTCGCTACTGGACGCTCCTCGAGGCCGGGCCGCTCGATGAAGCCAGACCGCTGCGGCAGCACGTCCGCGAGCTGTCCGACGAAGTGGTGGCGGCGGCCAGGCGCGCCGTGCGCCGCCAAGCGAGATACGTCGCGGGCCTTTCCGGTGGAGCGGACACGCGGCTGATGGCCGGCGCCGCCGCGCCTCTCGTCGACGGTCTCGCGGCCTGGACGCTGGGCGCGCCTGGTTCGAGCGACGTCATCGTCGCGTCGCAGGTCGCGCGTCACCTCGGCCTCGAACACTGGACCTTTTCCGCGCGCCCCGACCTGGTGCCGGAATTCGCCAGCGAATTCGTCGCGACGAGCGACGGCGCGCTGCCGGCCGACTGGGCGTATGCGAACGGCCGCGCCCGCGAGTTGCGCGACCGGGGCGCGGGAGTGGTCCTCACCGGCTATGCAGGCGAGTGCTTCCTGCGCGGCGATTTCCTGACCCTGCGGTTCGCGCAGTTCAAGCCGTACGCGCGTCACCGCCTCGGCATCGGCCCGGCGGCGCCGCACCCGGTGGTGGAACGAAACCGCGGCAGCGCCTCGGTCGCCCACTACATCGCCGTCAAGTACGGCAAACGGGGGCCGCTCAGCCGTCTGGCCGGCACGGAACCGCCGGATCTCCGCGACACGATCGAGCACGATCTGACGACGCTCTATGATGGCATGGCGCCGTCGGCGCAGGTCGACGAGTGGGTGCTCGAACAGCGCGGCCGCCGTCGCACGCTCGTCGCCACCAACAGCGATCGCCACTTCTATTCGGACGGTAGCATCTTCTACGACTACGACCTGCTCGACCGCTGCACGGTCGTCCCGCCGCGGCACAAGCGATTCAATCGCCTCTTCAACGGGGTCATGAATCGGCTGATGCCCGATCTCGGCCGCCTGGTCTCCGGCAACACCGGCCTGCCGATGACGGCGCCATACTGGCGATTCGCGACGCGCGAGCTGGTGGCGCGGGTGGTGCTTCGCCGCGAGCCGGCCATTTCCACGGGCATGAACGTCGACGCCTGGGTCCGCGACGAGCTCCGCGAGTTCTACGGCGACCTGCTCCACGACGCGCGCACGCGCGCGCGGACCTACTGGAACGGCGAGGGGATCGCCGCGCTCTTCGACGCGCATCAGAGCGGCGCCGAGCGCGTGGGAGCCGCCCTGGGACTGCCGGTCACCGTCGAGCTCTTCGCGCGCCGGTGGGTCGACGCGCCGTGGACGCCCCGCCCGCCGGCCGCCGAACGCGTGGCCGGGGAGTGAGTTGTCGATCCGGCGACGCGACCCCGCCGATCCGGTCGCCGCTGCCGAGGTGACCGGCCGGCGCCGCGCGGCCCGGCGGAGGCTCAGCGGGCCGCGTCGAGGATGCGCTTGACGTTGGCCGTGGAGAAATACTCGGCCGGCGACGTCACGCCAGCGTTGACGCGCGCGAATCCGTCCATGGCCTCCTGGTTGCCGTGCGCGGCCGCCAGGACCTGCTGGAGCTCGGGCGGCGGCGGCTCGAGGGTGGCGAGCTGCGCCGTGAACTCGTACATCGGCAGCACCTGCTCGTCCCGCGCGGCCTGGTAGACGCCCATCGCCTCGTCGAATGACCGGGCGCCCGAGAATACACCGTCCAGGGCGCCGGCACAGAGCTCCGCGTCCCGGAACGCGTCGCTGATCCCCTGGGCGGTGATGAAATCCTTGCTGTAGCCGGCGTCGCCAACGAGCGACCACCCAGGTCCGTAGGGCTTCCGGAAGAACCCCGGCACGGCGAGCCCGAGGAACCGCTCCTCGCGCCGGGCGGCGCGAACGCGCTCGGCGAAGGCGGGGACCATGTCGATGACGCGGTGGTAGTTCCCCTCGACGTCCGTCCGGTTCGCCTCGAATTCCGCGTACGGCCAGCCCGCGATGACGATGGTCAGGTCGTCGTTCGTGGGCCAGGCCGCCATCCCTCGGCGGGGCAGGATGTAGTTCTCGTTGCGGCCCTCCATCGGCAGCCCGCTCCAGTAGGAGTAGTAGGCGGCCAGTGACCGCGGCTTCTCCCGGTAACTGGGAGCGTCCACACAGCGGGCGACGATCGAGTTGCCGCCATCCGCGCCCACGACCACGCGCGCGTGCTCGGTCACGGGCGGCTTGCCCTTGGCGTGACCGCGAATACCGGTGACGCAGCCGTCCTCGCGCAGGACCGCATCCACGGTGAAGCCCTCGCGGACCTCGACCCCCGCCGCGGCGGCGGCGTCCACCAGCAGCTTGTCGAGGACCGTACGGCGCGGGGCGTAGGCGGCGGTCTCGCCGTCCATGCCGGGCGAGCCGGTCAGCGTGAAGGCGCCGAAGTCGAAGGCGTAGGTGTCGATGGGGGGGCAACCGGTCGCGACGACGCTGTCGCGCAGGCCCCATCGCCGCAGCGCCGCCATGCCGGGCGGGTGGATGAGATGCGTCGAGATCGTATCGCTGGGGAACGTGCCCCGATCGACGAGCAGGACCCGGTAGCCCCGGCGGGCGAGCAGCATCGCCGTGGGTGAACCGGCGCACCGTGCGCCGACCACGATGGCGTCGAACGGATGAGCGGCCATGAGCCCCTGCTCCTTCCGCGGCGCGTCGAACGCGGACCGGGCGATCTTGCCATGTCGCGGCTCGACCGTTCCTGGATGGCGGAAGGCCCGGACCATAAACAGGATATTATTTATCTACTATGATACGGTTCGCGCCCGCCGAGGGCAAGTCACGGTCGCGCCGGGGCAAGCGACGCCGATTCCGCGCCTCGAATCGAGGCGCCGGCCGACTGACTCGTCACCGCAGGAGCAGCATCTTCCGGACGAGCGACCCATCCTCCGTGACGAGCCGGTACACGTACGTGCCGCTCGGCACCGCGAGACCGTCATCATCCGTGCCCTGCCAGGCCAGCTGGTGGACGCCCGCCCCGCGCTCGCCGTCGGCGAGCGTGCCCCGGCAGCGACCCTGCAGGTCGTAGACGCGGAGCGAGACATGCTGGGCGCGCGGCAGGGTGAACGTGATCGTGGTCCGCGGATTGAAGGGATTGGGGTGGTTCTGGGCGAGGTCGAGCGCGGCCGTGGGCGGCACGTCGACGGTGTCCGGATTCTCGGCCAGGATCGGCCGGAACGTGATGGCGCGGTTCGCGGCGACGACGGCCGCGCCGGACGCGTAGCGGTTTCCGTAGACGTAGTTCAGGCCGATGGTGCGGGTCTGGTCCTGGATGCCGACCGTGAAGTAGCTGGTCTCGTCGCCGGAGACGGTCACGCTCTGGTACTGCACCGTGATCAGGCCGTCGCCCGTGTCGGTCCCGCTGTAGGCCGGATCGGTGAGGATGATCTCGAAGGTGCAATTGCCGGTGTAGTACTGGCCGGAGTTCCAGGTGCGGAAATTGTCCCACTGCACGATGAAGCGGTGGTTGGCCTCGTCGTGCCAGGTATAGACCGTCCCGTTGGCGAGGTCGTCCCAGAACGCGCACACCATGGCGTCCGGCGAGCCGTCGGCGGGCAGGTACCAGCCGCGGTAGAGGACGAGCCCGCTCCTGCCGAAGGCGAGCCAGCCGTTGGAGCAGACGCTGATGGTCCCGTAGACCTGGCCGTAGTAGACGAATTCGAAGGGCAGCTCGACCACCCGGGTCTCGTCGTCCCCGCGCGCGAGGTCGCGGATGCCCGTGTCCGCACCCAGACCCGCGAGCTCGACCCAGGCGTAGTCCGGCGCGTCCGGGCCGTCGTCGTCGTCGCTGAACGCCCAGTAGCCGTAGGCGTCGGGACCGGTGGGATCGCCGGCGACCGCGGTGCCGATCGTGACGGTGAACTCGACGGTCTGCTTGCCCCGCTCCGCGAAGTCCAGAGCGAGGACGAACCGTGCCGTCTGCCCCGGGTAGCAGGTCGCGTCGATCGCGATGGCGAAGGGATCGAGCTGGGTCGCGCTTGCGCCCGCGCTGGTCGGGCCCCAGGCTCCGGCGGCATCGGTGACCGTGACCCAGCGGCTCTCCGTGCTCAGCGTGCCGGTGATCCCGCCGGTCGCCAGGTCGCCGACGTTCAGGAGCACCACCGAGAGCGCGCCCGACTCGCCCGGGTCGGGCGAGCTGCCGGGCAGGCCCCAGACCGTGGACTGGATCGACGCCTGCGGTCCGCTGATCGGCAGCACGAGGCGGCTCGTCCAGGAGTTGGCGCCGCTGGTCGCGACCAGTTCGAAGACCGCGTCCTCGCCGCCGGGAGCGTCGGGGTCGAGCTGGATCACGAAGGGCGACCCGCCCCAGACGGTGGCGCCGGCGGCCACCGTGCCGTACGCCACCCCGCCGGGTGAGTACGTGGCCCACGCGGGACCGTCGACGAGGGTGGCCATGACGCCGGCGGCGGCGTTCGTGCCGCCGTTGACCAGAGCGGCGCCGACCTGCAGCGACTCGCCGGGGTTGGCCACGCCGTCGCCGTTGCCGACGACGTCGGAGAGCGAGAGGTCGATCAGGTCGAGGGAGCTGGCCACCGTCCCGATGGTGGCCACGGCGCGGTAGGGGTAGAGGTCGTGGCCGGTGACGGTGACGTGCAGGTCGCCGGCGGCGACGCCCGCGAGGTCGAGGACCGCGTGGCCGGTCGCGTCGGTGAGGGCCCAGCTGCGCACCGTGCCCGCCTGGTAGGCCGCCACGCGGGCGCCCGCCACGGGCGCCCCCGCCGCGGTCACCGTCACGGGCAGCGCCGTGGCGGTCGAGGCCAGCGCCGCCGGGTGGACGACGGCGAGGGCCTGCGGGACGCCCGTCCACATCTCGGTGACCGGATCGCCCATGAGATTGTTCCAGGTCAGCCAGGACCACACCCTGACCGGCTCGGCCTGCCAGTAGTTCACGTAGAAGTTGAGCTTGCCGCCGGTGAGCGCCGGGCCGAGACGGAAGTCTTCGCCCGCCAGCAGATGGTCGGTGATCCCCAGGAACATGCAGTTGTTGTAACGCGTGTGCGTCCCGGTGGTGGCGGTGCCGACCGCCCCGATGCCGCCGCCGTTCGCGGCGCGCAGCCAGGCTTCGCTGCGGGCGGTCGTGTCGTCCTGGAAGCTGCCGGTGTCGCAGGTCAGGATGATGGCGAAGGGCAGCTGGCGGCCGTTGCTGGTGGCGAGGATGTGGCTGGAACCGAGGCCGCTCATGTACATCAGGCCGCGGTAGGTGAAGAGAGTCTCGCCCTGGTTGATCGTCGCGAGCATCTGGGTGACGAAGTTGCCGCTCCAGATGGTGTCCACCCGCGTGTAGCCCAGGCGCAGCAGCTCCTGCTTCACGAACTGGTTCGTGAAGATGCAGCTGTTGCCCGAGTCGGCGGGGTCGCCGGTGAGACCGGCGGTGGTGAACCAGCCGGTGTCGCCGAAGTCGGGCGCGCTCTCGTAGCCGACGATCTTGTCCACCGCGAGCTGCAACTGGGAGGTCGACTGCACGGACAGGCGTCCGACGTGAACGTCAGGGAGCACGTCGGTGCCGTCGAGGCGCGAGTAGTCGTGGTCGCCCTCGCCATAGTAGCCCGATTGATTCTCGTTGAAGGTGGGGATCGCGACGGTGCCGTTGGCGTCGCCGACGAGAACGACGAACTCCAGCGGCGGATCGCAGGTCGCGTAGCGCCCCTGCAGCCAGGTCCGGATCGCCGCGGCGGTGGTGCCGGCCGTCGCCGTCGTGACCACCTCCACGGCATAGCCCTGCTCGCGACGCCACTCCGCCAGCGGCTCGATGATCCCGACCACCGTCGAATTGTTGGGACACACGTAGATCACGGTGCCCGGTCCCGCCTGCACCGTCCCGCCGCGCTCCCAGCCGATCACCATTCGCTCGTAGACGGTGGCGAAGGACTCGGGGATCAGCCGCCGCGCAGCCGGCGTCGGGGCGCGGTCGTCGCGGCCGGCGAAGGCGAGCGACGCGACCATGCGCGAGGCGACGGTCGTCTCGCCCGTCGCCGGGTCGTAGCCCACGGGCGTGAACGTGACCGGCACCACCCGCAACCCGTGCAACAGGGCGGGCTCGCCGACGGTGACGGTCGTCTCGCTGCGCGGAGCGCGCGCGTACGAGGCGGCGTCGAAGCCCGGCGCGGCCTTGCCGCTCTCCTGTACCGGCAGCACCGGCGCCAGGTCCAGCCTGCCCAGAGAGCGGACCTCGCGGCCGGTGACCTGCGCCGACACGGCCACGCCGTCGGGCACGGCGACGAGGCGAGTGACGGTGGGCAGGGCGGGCTGGCCCTCGGCGCCGCGGAAGCCGCCGCCGGGGATGTCGAGCTGGTCGAACCGGCGAGCGCCCACGGTGACCGACTCGCGTTCGATTCCGGCAAGTTCGAATTCCAGCACCATGCCGGAGGCCGTCCGCTCGACCAGCCTCACCTCGGCGCCCGCGCTCGTGGCGCCGGTCGCCACGGGAATGACCTGCGGCGCGGGATCGGCGACGTAGGCGTAGGCCGCGGCGGCGAGGCCGCCGAGAACGACGAGGGCGAGGGTCGCAGCGAGGTGGGAACGCATAGGGATCTCCCGGTGGCGAACGGCACGAATGACCCGGCCGGACGGCCGGGGCTGGAGACGTGATTATACCACCGCCGCCGACTGGGATCTCGCCCGAAACTGAGGTTTCGTGAACCTACGTTTACCCTTAATGAGAATCGGTCTTCGACAGGCGCCCGATCGACCCGGCAGCGACGAGGGCGAAGGGTTTCGCCGGCCGCTCGCCCGGACGGGACCGCCGCCCGGCTCGCCTCAACCCCGACCGAGAAGCCGGAACATCTCGCGCTTGTACGCCTCCACGCCCGGCTGGTCGAACGGATTGACTCCGAGCAGCCGGCCGCCGATCGCCACGCCCTTCTCGAACAGGTACAGCAGACCGCCGACCGCCTCGGGCGTGAGGCGGTCCAGCTCGAGCGCGAGGCACGGCACGCCGCCCTGCACGTGCGCGGTCCTCGTGCCCTCGTACGCCTTGACGTTGATCGAGTCGAGGCGCCGGCCGACCAGGTCGTCCAGGCCGTCGAGTCCCTCGACGCCGCCGGGATCGGCCGGCACGACGACCTCGGGAGCGTCCTCGCGCACCACCAGGAAGGTCTCGAGCAGGCTGCGGCGTCCATCCTGCAGATACTGGCCGAGGCTGTGCAGATCCGTCGTGTAGACCGTGGACGCCGGGAAGATCCCCTTGCCGTCCTTGCCCTCGCTCTCGCCGTAGAGCTGCTTCCACCACTCGCCGAAGGTCGCGAGGCCGGTGTGGAAGGTCGCGAGGATCTCCGTCTGGTAGCCCTTCCCGTACAGGCCGAAGCGGGAGGCGGCGTAGAGATGCGCGGGATTCGCGCGCAGGTCGTCCGTGAGGCAGGCCCGGCGCATGTCCGCCGCACCGGCCACGAGCGCGCGGATATCGATGCCGGCCATCGCGAGCGGCAACAGGCCGACCGGGGTCAAGACCGAGAAGCGGCCGCCCACGTCGTTGGGGATCGGCCACGATTCCCAGCCCGCCCGGTCGGCCAGCTCGCGCAGGGCGCCGCGGCGCGCGTCGGTGATCGCGGTGACGCGCGCGGCCGCCGCCGCCGTGCCGTACCGCTCCTCCAGCAGGCGCCGCAGGACCCGGAAGCTGAGCGCGGGTTCGAGCGTCGTGCCGGACTTGGAGATCACGACGAGGCGGAAGTCCCGGCGCTCGAGCCGCCGGGTCACCTGGCGAAGCGCGCTCGCACAGAGGCTCGTGCCTGCGAAGATCACCTCCGGCGCGCCCCGGCCGTGACCGAGCGCGTCGAGGACGGCGCGAGCGCCGAGGTAGCTGCCGCCGATGCCGACCACGACGCAGGCCTCGCTGTCCCGGCGAGCTTGCGCCGCGGCGAGCTCGAGCGCGGCGAAATCGGCGGCCGCGAGGTTGGCCGGCAGGTCGAGCCAGCCGAGGAAGTCGCTGCCCTCTCCGCGGCGCGCGGCGAGGTCGGCCGCAGCCGCGGCGACCCGAGGCGCGAGCGCGTCCACGTCCGCGGGCGGCAGGAAAGACTCGGTGCGGCTCGTGTCCAGCAGGATCCCATTGACCTTGTCCATCGCCGGCTCCTCGCATCGCTGGGCTTGCGCGGTCCCGTTGCCCGGGTTAAATCTCGACGCTACAGGATACACGACGGGACGCCGCGATCAACCAGCGAGCCCGGCCTCCCGGCGCCGAAAGGACCGTTCGTGAACCACCCCGCTTCCGTCCTGGTCGTCACCTACGCGGAGATCGCGCTGAAGCGGAAGAACCGCCCGGTCTTCCAGCTGCGGCTCCTGAACAACATGCGGCGGGCCCTGGCCGGCGAACCGATCGCCGGCATCAATCACGTCGAGAGCCGGTATCTTGTCTGGCTCGACGATCCTGGTCGCGCGGAGATCTGCGCGCAGAAGCTGGAGCGGGTCTTCGGGATTCGCTGGCTCTCGCCCGCGGTCTCGATCCCGAAATCCGCGGTCGGGCCCCAGCTCGCCGCCGTCCAGGCCGTCGCGGTCGACCTCGCCCGCCGCGACGTGGGCGACGCGCGCACCTTCAAGGTCGAGACACGGCGCAGCGATCGCGGCTTCCCTTTCGACAGCCAGCAGATCAACCGGCTGGTGGGCGACGCGGTCGGCGCCGTCCTCGGTCTGCCGGCCAAGATGACGCGCCCCGATTTCACGGTGAACGTGCTGGTCCTGCGCGAGCGTCTGCTGGTGTTCACGGCCAAGCGAGCCGGCGCCAGCGGACTGCCCTCGGGCACCGGCGGCCGAGTCTGCTGCCTGCTCTCGGGCGGCATCGACTCGCCGGTCGCGGCGTGGCTGCTCATGAGACGCGGCTGCCGGCCGACCCTGATCCACTTCTACTCCGGGCGCACGTACCGCGAAGCCGACGCGGGCAAGATCGTCGACCTCGCCCGGGTCCTGGCCGGCTGGTCGCCGGTGCCGCTCACGCTCTGGCTCGTCCCCGTCGTGCCGTACGAGGCCCGCGCGCTGGACCACGTCAGCGACGCCTACGACATGCTGATGTTCCGGCGGTTCATGGTCAAGGCCGCCGCCACGATCGCGCATCGCGAGAACTGCCTGGCCCTGGTCACGGGCGACAGCCTCGGCCAGGTCGCGAGCCAGACCCTGCACAACCTGGCGGCCATCGCCCCGGACGTCGGCCTGCCGATCTTTCGCCCGCTGATCGGGATGGACAAGGAGCAGACCACGGTCATCTCCAAGCAGATCGGCGCCTTCCCGGTCTCGATCCGACCGTACCGCGACTGCTGCTCGATCCGCTCGCCGAGGCCGGTCCTCAATGCCCGGCCCGACGTCCTGTGCGAACTCTCCGCCGCCATGGACCTGCCCGGCGCCGTCAGGGACTCGCTGGCCGCCGCCGCTCGCCTCGTGGTCGGTCCCGGGGGAATCCTCAAGGAGATCGACCGCGCCGGACCAGTCGCCCCCGGGGCCTGAAGCGTGCCGAGCGGCCGCGCCCGGCGCCAGCGGCGCCGAATTCGCTCAATCCCCGCCGTCCGGAGTCGATAGAGCTCGTGGCGAGAGCCCGCGCGTCCCGTTGGCGCTGGCCGCCCCACCGACCGCTATGGACAGGGAGGACAGGACGATGAAGATCCTCGTCGTGGACGACAGCCGCGCCATGCGCCGCATCGTCTCGCGCACGATCCGCCAGGCGGGTTATGAGGGACACGAGATCCTGGAGGCCGAGAACGGCAAGGAAGCCCTCGAGGTGACCAAGTCCCAGCAGCCGGACCTGATCCTCTCCGACTGGCACATGCCGGAGATGACCGGGATCGAGTTCCTGCAGGCGCTGAACGCCGAGAGCATCGAGATCCCGTTCGGATTCGTGACGTCCGAGAGCACCGCCGAGATGGTCGACGCCGCCACGGAGGCCGGAGCCCTCTTCCTGCTCGCGAAACCCTTCACGGCCGAGGACATGGCGCAGGTCCTGGGAGCGTTCATCGCGTGAGCGGCCATGCCTCCAGCCTCACTCCGGAGCACCAGCAGGATCTGCTGTGCAAGCTCGATGCGATGCGCGACGCCGTCACGGCCGCGTGCGAGGCGTTCCGCCGCCAGCTCGGCCTGAGCTTCGCTCCCGTGGGTCTACCCGGCGCGCCCGACTGCGCTGCGGTCTGCTACGGCAGTGCCGTCGCGCTGACGGGCCAGGACACGAATTTCATCTACGCCGTGGTCTGCCCCGAGACGACCGCGGCCTGGCTCACCTGTCGTTTCCTCGATCTCGAGGCCGGCGCGGCCCCGGCGCTCGCGCACCTCGCGGACGCGCTGAACGAGATCCCCAACGTGGCGGCCGGTACGTGGAAAGCCCGTCGCCGCGGGCATGGCGAACACTATCAACTCGGTCTGCCGCTCTTCATGCGGGGCAGCAGTTGGCTGAGATTCTTTTCCAAGGGAGTCAATGCGCTCGCGCAGCGCTTGATCGATCCGGAGGGTCACTCCCTGCAAATCGTTATGGTCTGGCAGAGCGGTGTCAAACCGGGAGGCATACTGTCCATGGCAACCCAGAACTCCGCCGTCGCCGACGCGACGGCCCATCTGCCCATGAACGTCCTGCAGGAGGCCACCAAGGCCGTGATCGAAACCTGCGACGTCCAGATGGGACTCAACCTCGAGATCGAGGCCAATCCGGGCGACCCGCGCGAGGCCAACGTCGCCTACGGCAGTAGCATCGCCTTGACCACGGAGGTCGGCGGCGGGTGGAATCTGGCCGTCATGTGCGACAAGGCGAGTTCGAACAAGCTGACCCGGATCCTCTTCGCGATGGACAGCGGGGAGGATCCCGCCATGGAGGACCTCGCCGACGGCATCGGCGAGATCGCCAACGTGGCGGCAGGCGTGTTCAAGGCGAGCCGGCTCGCGGCCGGCGAGCGCGTGCAGATCGGACTGCCCCTCTTCATGGAAGGCCGCGGTTGCATCGATTTCTTCGCGTCCGGCCTGCGCGGCCTGTCCCAGAGCCTGAACGGTCCCGACGGGATCGTCGTGCACGTGATCCTCATCTGGCAGGAAGGTTGATCGTGACCTTGACACTTCCCGAACCCAAGGCCGTCCTCGATCTCCTCGCGATGTTCATCGGTGATCGCCCGCCCATGGCGCCGGCGCAGGGAGTCGATCTGACCATGCCCGCCCGCGGCACCTACGTCTCCTGGCTCACGACAGCCGACGGGACCGTGGAGGGCGCCATCCTCACCGACCTCGCCGCATCGCTCTATTTCGGCGGCGGCCTGATCATGATGCCCGAGGGAGCCCTGCGCGATTTGCACAAGTCGGGCGAGGTCTCCGAAGCGGTGCTCGATGGTCTCGGCGAGATCTTCAACAACCTGCGTGGACAGCTCAACCGGATCACGCAGAATCCGCACGTGACGCCGACGGATCCCCAGTGCTACGAGCCGCCGGCGCCGGACGGGCCCCGGGGTTGGCTCTACAAGCCCGGCAAGCGGATCGACCTGCGCGGTCAGACCGCGTTCGGACCGGCCACGTTGACGCTGCTGGGCCGCTGAGCGGCGGAGCCGGGACCGGGCGCGCGCGGCCGGCGGTCAGAATGCGTTCACGCTGGGCCGCTTCGCCACGGCGCGCAGCAAGCAGGCGGGAATGTCGTCCAGGGCGACTTCCTCGTCGACGCCGCCCTGCAGGACCGCCTCGCGAGGCATCCCGTAGACGACACAGCTTGGTTCGTCCTGCGCGATCGTCCAGGCGCCGGCCTGGTGCATCGCGAGCAGGCCGCGCGCTCCGTCGCCGCCCATCCCGGTCATGATCACGCCGACGGCGTCGGCGCCGGCGGCCTTGGCGACCGAACGGAAGAGGACCTCGACCGCGGGCTTGTGGGGACCGACGCGGGGGCCGTCGCGCAGCTCGACCCGATACCGCCCAGGCCGCCCCATGAGGAGCAGGTGGCGATCGCCGGGGGCGACCAGGGCCAGGCCGGGTACGACAGCGTCGCCGTCGCGCGCCTCGCGCACGCGCAGCGCGCCCAGCCGGTCCAGCCGAGCGGCCAGCGAGGCGGTGAACAGCGGCGGCATGTGCTGGACGATGACGATGCCGGGCGTCTCGGCCGGCAGGGGCGCCAGCAGGCGCGACAACGCCGCGGGCCCGCCGGTGCTCGCGCCGACGGCGATGACGCCGCGGGTCGGAACACCCCTCGGCGCGACGAGACATCGCGACGGTGTCGGCGCGCCGGCGACGACCGGCGGCCGCTGTTCGAGGCGGGACGCCGCCGCGGCCTTCACCTTGCGGATGAGCTCGTTCACCATCGCCGGTCCAGCCTCCTGGCTCTTGCTCATCACCTCGACGGCGCCCAGACTGAGCGCCGCCATCGCCTTCTCGCTGCCGTCGTGGGCCCCGGACGAGCAGATCACGACCGGCATCGGGTAGTGCTTCATCAGCTTGCCGAGGAAGGTCAGGCCGTCCATCCGCGGCATCTCGATGTCGAGCGTCATGACGTCCGGCTTGTACCGGAGGATCAGGTCGCGGGCGCGATAGGGATCGGGCGCCTCGCCGACGACCTCGATCTCGGGATCGCTGCCGAGCCCGTCCCGGAAGAGTTTCCGGACGAGGCGCGAGTCGTCGACGATCAGGACGCGAATCATGGCCACCTCTGTGCGAACTTGAGGTTGAGCAGCAGCGGTTCGTCGTCCATCAGGTAGCAGGTGGTATCGGGATCGCCGAGCATCTGCGTGACCTGGTCCAGCGCGAGCGCCGCGTTGCGCGGCGGGGTGAGATCGAAATCCGTACGGTTGCCCGCCAGCGCCACGATCACGTGCCCGCAGACGACGTTGAGCAACTCGCGCAGGGCGTCGTCGAGGACCTCCGGCGAGGGCTCGCCGTCGGTTTCCAGGCCGAGGATGTTGGCGGCGATCTCCGGTTGCAGCGACTGGGGTACGGCGACTTCCAGGCTGCCGTGGACGTCGCCCGAGAATTCCATGCGCGCCGAGACCCACGGCTCGGCGTTCACGGTGATCTCGTCGGCCACGACGTGCTCGCCGAACATGAAGGTCAGCTTCTCGACCACGGCGAGCACGGTCACCTCCATCGTCGGCCGTACGTTTTCAGTCATGGCTCGGCACTCCCATCACATTCTCGACCACCTTGCGGATCTGCTCGGGGACGAAGGGCTTCAGGATATAGTCGCGAACGCCGAGCTCTTTGAGGCGTCTGATGCGCGGCTCGCCGCCGGCCGAGGACACGATGACCACGGGCAGCGACTTGATCGCCCCCGAGGCGGCGAGCTGGGCGACCAGCTGTTCGCCGTCCATCACCGGCATGCTGATGTCGGCGAACATGAGGTCGATCCATTCCTTGTCCAGGACCTGCAGAGCCTCGACCCCGTTGCTGGCCTCGTAGAGCTGGCCGATCTCCACCCCCGCCAGCTTCAGGGCCTTCGTGATCACCGCCCTGACGGTCTGCGAGTCGTCAACGAGCAGGATGTTGAACGCCATCGTGGGCCCCCTTCGTGAGCGGAGAGAAGACCTGGAGCAGCTCTTCCAGGCCGATCATGACTTGAGCCGCGGCCTCGTCAGCGTCTCCCGAACGCAGATTCAGGCGCGACGCCGCCTCCTCGTCGAGACGGTACTGCAAGCCATCGGAACCCAGCCCCCAGCCGCAGTCGAGACAGATCATGTCCGACACGTGGATCAGGTCGATCAGGTCCTGGTAACGCGGATCACCATGCCGGGTGTCGTGATGCGCGCGCGTCGCCGCGACCACCTCCGCGGGCAAGCGCCACTTCTCGAGGAGGTGGGCGCCGACCTCGGCGTGGTCGACGCCGAGCACCATCTTCTCCGCCTCGTTGAAGGTGAGGTTGTCCATGGCCACGAGCTCTTTGATGGGCTGATCGTCCACGTCGATGAAGGTGCCGAGCAGCACCTTGCCCAGGTCGTGGAGCAGACCGACCGTGAACGCGTGAGGCTGGTTGGCCAGGCGCTTCCTGGCGCCGATCTTCTCGGCGCAAATGGCCACCGCGATGCTGTGCCGCCACAGACCGTCCGCCTCCAGGTCGTAGCCGCGAATCGGTTTGCGGACCATCGGCGCCACCGACATGCAGAGGACCATCTGGAAGATGCGCTTGGTGCCGAGACGGGCGATCGCGTCGCGGACCGTGCCGATGTTGCCTTGCCAGCCGAAATAGGCGGAGTTGGCGAGCTGCAGCACGTTGGCGGTCAGGCCCGGATCGCACTCGATCACGCGCGACAGCTTGTCGAAATTGACCTCGGGGTCGTTGAGGAATTCCTGCAGGTGGCAGACGACAGCGGGCAAGGACGGCACCGTGGTCACCTGGGAGAGGATCTCGTCGCGACGGCTCATAATGGCACCTCCTGGCCCTCGCTCTTGACGGTCACCAGACCGTCTGCCATGTAGAGGTACATCGTACGCGCCTTGGGGCCGCCGATGTCCTCGGCACTGATGAGAATGCTGTTCTTCCACAGCAGCTTGCGCAGGATCGTGTAGTTGCGCTCGCCGATGCGGAAGGTCTCCTCCTTGCCGAGCGGTGATCCCGCGCCGGCCAGTTTCGCGATCAGGTTCTGGCGTTGAGCGCCGCGCTGGAAGAGGTCCGTCAAGAGGCGACTGACACCGCTGTCGACGAACATACACGGCCTGGACCTGGCCTTCTGGGGATCGATCTTCGACAGCGGCAGCATGCAGTGGATCAGGCCGCCGAGACGCGCGACGGGGTCATAGAGAGCCAGGCCGACGCAGGATCCGAGGGAGTAGGTCACCAGAACTTGATTGCGATCGCTCGATAGCCCCATGTCCGAGATGTCGACGGTGACCGACTGGATCCCCGGGTTCGCCTGCCGTCTCTCGAGCAGCACATTCGACACGATGCACTCCGATCGAACTTCCGCGGCCCGGCCGCGGCGTGGCGCCGGCTGCTGGGCGACTTCAGCGACGGCTAGTGGGCGGCCTGGGCGACGGCTGCGAGCTCCTCGCCCTTGAGGACACGATCGGCATCGAGCAGGATCACGACCTTCTTGCCCAGCTTGCCCATGCCGATGACGTACTCGGCTTCGTCCATGCCGCCGCCGAAGTACGGCGCCGGTTCGATCTGATCCTGGGTGAAACTGAGAACCTCGGACACCTCGTCGACGATCACGCCCATGGTCACGCTGAGGTCCTGCTGGCCGACCTGGACCACGATGACGCAGGTCTTCTCGGTGTCGGCGAGGATCGGCATCCGGAATTTGCTGCGCAGGTCGACGACGGGAATGACGCGGCCGCGCAGGTTGATCACGCCTCGCACGTACGGCGGCGTACGCGGCACGCGCGTCACCTCCATGATGCCGATGATCTCCTGCACCTTGAGGATCTCGAGGCCGTACTCCTCGCGGCCCAGGACGAATGAGAGGTACTTGCCTGGCTTGGCCAGGGTCGCGCTCTGGACATCGCTGGACATTCCGACAACCTCCGAGTTTGCGGGCCCCCGCGGCGGGCGAGCCCCCAGAAACGCCGGCGCTAGACGCCGGCAGCCGGCGCGGGCGCGTTCGCCAGCGCGGGAATCGCGGTCATGGTCGAGTGGGCGACCCGGATCAGGCCGGCCACGTCGAGGATCAGGGCCACGTTGCCGTTGGACATGATCGCACCGCCGGCGACTCCCTCGATGTCCTGCATCGACTCGCCGAGGTTCTTGATCACGATCGATTGCTGGCCGAGCAGGTCGTCGGCCAGGAGCCCGATCTTGCGCCCTTCGTCCTCCACGACGACCACCACGGCGTCGACCGGGTCCTGCTTCGCCGTCTTGACGTTGAAGAGCTGGCCGAGACGGAAGAGCGGCAGGTGCTCGTCTTCGAACGCGAGCATCTCCCCGCGGTCGAAGACCAGCGCGACGTCGGCGGCGGTCGGCCTGACGAGGCGCACCACCGAGAGGGTCGGCACGATGTAGTGCTCGGCGCCGCAGCTGACGACCATGCCCTCGATGATCGCCAGGGTCAGGGGCAGCTTGATGCTGAAGATGGAGCCCTGGCCGGGCTCGGACTGGATCTCGCAGGTTCCGCGCAGTTCCTCGATATTGCGCCGCACCACGTCCATGCCGACGCCGCGACCGGAGATGTCGGTGACCTGTTCGGCCGTCGAGAAGCCGGGCTCGAAGATCAAGGCGTGGATCTCGCGGTCGGTGAGCAGATCTCCCTCGCGGGCTAGCCCGCGCTCGATCGCCTTCCTGAGGATCTTCTCCTTGGGCAGGCCGCGGCCGTCGTCCTCGATCTCGATGCAGATGTTGCCGCCCTTGTGGAACGCGCGCAGCTCGATGCGGCCGACCTCAGGCTTGCCGGCGGCGCGGCGCTCGGCGGCTGTCGGCTCGAGTCCGTGATCGACGGCATTGCGGACCATGTGCACGAGGGGATCGCTGATCCGGTCGACCACGTTCTTGTCGAGCTCGGTGTCCTCGCCGGCCATCACGAACTCGACCTGGCGGCCGGTCTTCTTCGCGAGGTCGCGCACGAGGCGGGCCATCTTCTGGAACACCGGCCGCACCGGCACCATCCGCAGCGACATGCCGATCTCCTGCAGCTCGCGGGAGATCTTGTCGAGGTGGTCGAGGTCCTTCGACAGCTTCACCGACATGCTGCGGCGGACCTCGGGGCTCTGGCTGACCATCGATTCGGCGATGACCATCTCGCCGATGGTTTCGATGAGGCGGTCGAGGCGCTCCGCATCGACCCGCACGGCTTCCTTGACCTTGACCGAGCCGGCGGCGGCGATGCGGGCGGCCGGTCGATCGGCGCCGGCGTCAGCGTCCTCGGCCCGATCGGCGCGGGCCATTCTCTTCCGCAGGTTCGCCAGCGGCACGAAGCCGCTCTTGCCGGCGCGGGACGCGCTAGCCGGCGCCGCAGCGGGTTGAGGGGCCGGTACCAGCTCTGGCTTCGCGGCGGACTCGCGCCGGGGCGCGCTGAACGGCGCGCCGCACGTCGCCGCGATCAGCCGGGCGATGAGATCGGCAAGCCCCGGCGCCTCGCGCTGATATCCGGTCGCGGCCAGAGCCTCGACCACGCCTTCGACCAGCCGCTTCATCATGTCGACCGACTCGAAGACGAGGTCCATGGCGCTGCCGCGCAGGTCGAGCTCGCCCTTGCGGGCCATGTCGAGCAGGTTCTCGGCCTTGTGCGCGAGCTCCTGGATGTGGTCCAGCTCGGCGAAGCCGGCGAGGCCCTTGATCGTGTGGAAGGCGCGAAACACCGCGTTGAGAGCTTCCATCGCGCGCGGATCGGCTTCGATCGCCAGCAGGTGCGCCTCGGAGGCATCGAGGTGGTCGCCCGCCTCGGAGATGAAGTCCTGGAGAAGCCCGACGTCGCCCTCGCGCAGGTTCTTGCCGGTGTAGTCGGGCAGTTCGACCGCGGGCAATTCGACGAGCGGACCGGTGACCTCGTCGTTCGCGACGGGACCGCGGAGCCGGTCCCGCAGCTCCGCCGCGGCGGTCGGCTCCGGCCCCTGGCGGGCCAGGTACCGGAAGCAGGCCTGCAGCCAGTCCATGACGGCCAGCAGCCGGTCGGCGCACGCGTCCGGCGATTCGGCCAGGATCATGTCCTCGGTGGCGTGGCAGACGTCCGCCACGGCGGTCAATCCGAGCAGGCCGGCCTCGCCCTTGAGCGTGTGGAACCACCGCTTGAGCTCTTCCATCGCCTCGCCGTCGGCGTGCTGTTCGCACAGGAGAATCAACTTCTCGATGTCACCGCTGGCGTCGGACTGGCGGCCGAGGAACTCCGTCACGATGGCTTCGTCGACCAGGGGCGAGAGGACCAGGCCGTTGTCGGAGGTGGCCGCGTTCCCGGGGGGCGCGGCCGGCGCCGGCGGTTCGACCGCTCTGGGCGGATGCGCGAGAGACTCCTGGAGCGCCTCGATCGACTGGCTCACCGACGCGATCACCGCCGACCCGACGGCGCCCCGGCCGGCGGCGTCCGCGACGAGCGATGCCGCGTTGCCGGCCGTGACCGCTTCGGCGACCCGGCCCGCCTCGCGCAGTCCCGCCGCGAGTTCGTCGAGCTGGCGACCGATCTCGGCGACGCCCGCCGCGTCCTTCGGATCGAGCAGCACCATGCCCTGGGCAATTTCTTCCACGTGGACCTGGACATCCATGATCGTCATGTGCCACCTCTGGGTCGTCCGAACGGTGGTCCCGCGGCGACTCGCAGTCGCTGGAGGCCTGCAGCCGCATGGCTTGCCTCCACCGCCGCGCGCGGCCGGCCATGGCAAAATCGCAAGCAACGTGCCTGAATCGCCCGCTCGAAACGAATTCCGATTTCGGGAATCCCGGGCTGAATGACCGAGGATCTGGCCGATCAGGGCAGGCGCGATCGCGGCCAGGGGGTGCCGATCGCGGGGACGAGGATCCTTGCGAGTGCGCAGATCAATCGCCGATCACCCGGCGCGATCCTGACCACCGGACTCGCCACCAGGGGTCGTCGAGCGAGTCCTCTCGGACCGGCTCTCCGGAGCGCGGCGCGTGCACGAATCGACCCGCACCCAGGTAGACCCCGACGTGCGAGGCTCCGCTGCCATAGGGTTCGAAGAACACCAGGTCGCCGGGCCGGAGCTGATCGGACCCGATGGCCTTGCCGACCAGCTTCTGTTCGTCGGCCCGCCGGGGCAGCTCCAGGCCGACACACCCATAGGTCCACCGCACGAGGCCGCTGCAGTCGAACCCCCCCCTGGGATCCCCGCCTCCCCATCGATACGGCTGGCCGACCTGCTCGCGCGCCAGGCTCGCGGCCTGGACTCCGAGCTGCAGCCCGATCCTGGTCGGCGGCGCGGTCGGGACGGACGCTGGCGGACCGCCGTCGCGCGGGCGAGAGTCCGGCGAACCGATCAGGCCGCCGGAGCCGCGGGGCTGCGGCGCGGCGTGCGACGCCACGCCGTCGCCCGCCGGGGCCAACGACCATGGCGGGGGCTGGCGCAGGACGCGTTTCGGAGCGCAACCGACCAGAACGGGCAGGCAGGCGGCGGCCACGACGACGCGGATGAAGAGGCGCGACGGCAAGATCTCCTCCGGGCTCGGGGCGATCGCGATCTTGCGCTAGACGCTGGCCTCGATGCAAGTCGAATGCTAGAGTAGCGCGATGGACAAGCCGGCCGAAACCACGATCGAACTGGTGATCGACAAGCTCGTCACCGGCGGCAGAGGCCTCGGGCGGCACGAGGGCCAGGCGATCTTCGTGCCTCGCACCGCGCCCGGCGACCGCGTCCGCGTCCGACCGTCCCGTTCCCACAAGGGATACCGGGAAGCGGACCTGCTGGAGGTCCTCGCGGCGGGCCCGGGGCGTCACCCGGCGCCATGTCCCCACTACGAACGGTGCGGCGGCTGCGATCTGCAGCACCTCGACGAGCAGACCCAGGCCGCGGCCCGGCGCGACATCCTGCTGGACTGCTTGGGGCGGCTGGGAAACCTCGACGTCTCCGGTTGCCTCGACGAGGCCGACGCCGGACCTGCCTTCGGATATCGCAACCGCCTGCGGCTGACGGCCCACCCGACCGGGCCCTATGGCCTGAAACGGAGCGGCACTCGCGAGGTCGTACCGCTCGACGTATGCCCCATCATGGCGCCTCCGTTCACCGAGACGGTCCTGCCCTGGCTGCGGTTTTTGCCCCCGGTCGACCAGATCGTGGTGCGCCTGGACGGCCGGGGAGGTTGGCTCGTGTCGCTCTACGGCCCCGTCGCCAGGCAGCGCGCGCTCAAGCGGCTGCTGGCCGAGACTCCGGACGGCGGTGAACCGGTGGCCGGCCTCCAGGGCGTCTTGCTGAACAACCGGCCCCAGTGGGGTCGCATGTACCTGATCCTCCACGTGGCGGGACACAAGTTCCGCGTCTCGCATCAGAGCTTCTTCCAGGGCAACCTCGCCGCCGCCGAGGCCGCGCTCCGCACGGTCCGCAGCTGGCTCGAGGCCGACCACCCGGCCGGCGGGGATCTCGCAGACCTCTACGGCGGCGTCGGCCTGTTCACCCTCGGGCTGGCCGACCGTTTCGATCGGATCCTCTGCGTGGACTCCGACCCCTCGGCGGCCCTCGACGCCCGCGAGAACGTCCGCCGCGAACCTGCGGCTCGCGACAAGGCGGTGATCCGCGAGGGAGCGGTCCAGGCCGTCCTCGCGGATCCGGACGTCCGCGCCTCCCTCGCCTGGGAGCGCGCGTGTGTGGTCGTAGACCCCCCGCGCGCCGGTCTCGGCAAGCCGGTGCTCGCGGCGCTCGCCGAGATCAGACCGCGATCGGTGATGTACCTGAGCTGCGACCCCGCCACGCTGGCCCGCGACTGCGCCGCGCTCGTCGCCGGCGGCTACCAAGTGCGCCGGGTGCGTCCGGTCGCCATGTTCCCCCAGAGCTCCCACGTGGAAACGCTTGTTCATTTGGCACGCGAATCGCTAGAATACCCCGGCCGACTCTCCTGACCGCGCGGCGATCGCGACCCCGTCGGCGCGGCAGGCCAACCCCGTCCCGGAGGCACCGCAATGCGTCGTTTCCTTTTCGTGAGCCTGCTCGTCATCGGCGTCGCTCTGGTGGGATGCAGCGACGACGACGAGGATGTGACCCAGCCACCCACGCCCGAGGAGCAAGCGCAGGCCGAAGCCACGGCGACGGCGGCGCTCGGCGACCTCGTCGACGCGATGGAGGAGGCGATGTCGGGCGGCCTGGATCCCGACGCGCTCATGGACATGGACATGGATCCGTTCACCGACGGGGCCGACGATGCGCTCGACCTCGATCCCGACTGCGTGACAGCGCATTTCCTGATGGCCGTCTGCGAGTTCATCCTGATGGCTCAGGACGAGGAACTGGCGGCGTGGCTGGACGCGGTCGAGGACGAGTTCGGCGACCTCGGCAGCGGCTTCGCCCTGCAGCTCTCGCCGCTGCGGCAATTCCAGCTCTTCCAGGGCGGACTGCTCGGCCGCAGCTTCGCGATCATGAGCCGGGCGCCGCTCGCGCTGCCGCCTGCCGAGCTGTCGCTGGCGCCCCGGAGCGCCGACAAGGCCGACGGTCCCCTGATCCGCCAGCTGCAGACCATCGTCCACGACCGTCTGCTGCCGGCCACCGCGAGCATCGCCAATCACCTGGGCGTGGTCGAAGACCATCCGGATTGGCGGATCCTGATCATCGACGAGGCGGCGGAACCGGACACCAGCGAGTTCGACGTCGGCGAGGTCTACGTGCTGGACGCCTGCGTCCGCGCCCTCCGCTCGGGTCTGCTGGTGGCGACGGCCTACGACGTCGAGGTCGCCCCCGAGGGCGACTACTCCTGGATCACCGACCAGCTCACCTATTACGGCTACACCGACTACGAAGTCGTCCCCGGGGACGAGAACGGGAACTATCTGATCATCCACGACGACCAGGAAGTGTCCGCGCGAAGGGCCGAGGCCTTCATCGGCGAGGTGGCGGGCCTGCTCCAAGAGGACAGCGATTTCCTCACGCTGTGGACCGACCCCTGGTCCGGCGCCAGCGCTCTCGAGGACGGGTACGGCGAGATGGGCGAGCTCCTCGGCAAGCTGGAGGCCGCCTACGAGTTCATCAACGACGAAGAGGACGACCAGGCTGACGACATCATCAGTCAGCTGGCGATGGCGGAGCTGGACTCCGCGATCGCGGACCTCGGCGAGGGCCTGCCCGAGTGGATCGGCACCTGGGAGACGATCCCCGACGTCATCGACTGGGTCGAGGAGGTCATGGACGGTCCGTACACCATCCCGGTGGAGCTCGAGCCGGAGGTGACGTTCGACCTCGTCGTGGACATCTCGGCCCTCTTCCTGGAGCCGGTCGACGACTGGAAGACGAAGCTCCCGTATCACGAATTCCTGGCGTTCGAGCAGTGGGCGACGTTCGTCGGGCCCATCGACACCGACTTCATCCCCTGGAACCCCGCCTGGCCCTTCGACCTGACCGTGGCGGGCGAGCAGGTTTCCATCCCGAACATCAGCTACTACAAGTACGTCGGCGAGGAATGGGACATCGCGAGCCCGTTCAGGTTCCTGGACGGCGAAGACGGCGATCCGATCGAGGAAGGCTTCCCCTATTTCCCGGACTACACGTTCGGAGGTCTGTTCCCCGAGATGAACCGCGACGCCTGGCTGACGCTGCTCGAGGTCGAATGATCGCTCGGACCTGAACAGTCGTTACTCGCGGGCGCCGTACCAGCGGCGCCCGCGACCTTATCGAGGTTGATTCCCAGACTGCCGCTGATCTCATAACTTATTGATATTCAAATAATTACCACTACCAACTGAACGATGAGAATTATCATTGAAATTTTTATTAGTCAATTTCTATAACATCTGGTAACATGTTTCCCATCGATTCGCGTATCGGACCGACCAAACCCGTGGAGGAACCAAGACACCATGAAAACGACAACCGTGTTTCTCGCCCTCTCGCTCGCGCTCGCCGGCGCGGCGCAGGCGACTCACCTGATCGCCCTCGAAGGTTCCGCCGATTGTGACGGCTGGAGCCTCAACGGCGTCGTCCGGTTCGGCTCGGCCGTGTCGGAAGTGACGATCACCTACAACGTGGATCTCGTCCAGGACCAGGTCGTCGTCCTCAACGCCACGGCGTCTTTCCCCGTGACGACCGATGCGCCCTGGCAGGAAGTGCCGTTCGTGGCGTCGGGGACCTGGGGCGAGGACCTGTGCGGTACCTACGTCGTCAACGGCAGCGCCACGATGACGTACCCCGGCTTCGAGGAGACGATGACGTTCACCACGCCCGAGCTGGTCTGCGATTGCCCGCCGCCGCCGGATGAGGGCTGCTACCGGACGCCGGGCTACTGGAAGAACCACGACTGGCCGGTCGAGGGCCTGACCATCGGCGGCGTTGCCATGACCCGCGACGAGCTCATGGCGATCCTCTGGGCGCCGGTGGGCGGCGATGCGACCGTGATCCTCGCCAAGCACCTGATCGCCGCCAAGCTCAACGTGATCGCCGGCGGCGACGCAGGCATCCAGGACGTGATCGACGATGCCGACGCGTTCCTCGTCGAACACCCGGTGGGCAGCAGACCCAGCGGCGCCGACAAGGACGAGGCGCTCGCCCTGAAGGACGAGCTCGTGGCGTACAACGAGCAGGGCTGCCCGGGCGACGACACCGACTATGGCGACAAGGCGGCGTCGGTCGAGAGCAGATCCTGGAGCGACGTCAAGTCGCTGTACCGCTGATCTGGAGTGACCTTGAGTCAAGGGCCGCCTTCGCGTCGCGGAGGCGGCCCTGATCGTTCCCGGTCGTGACGCGGACGGCCGGAGGCGGCGGGCGGGCGGCGAGCACCTACCTGCGGCGATTTTGCGAATACGCTGGCAATCGAGCGGAACTTGTCGATACGCTGGCGATTCAAAGCTGCACCTGAAGGCGCGGGCAGCGCCTGCCACTCGGTACCCCTGACGGCCCGCGAGGCGATGACTCCACCGCGCGTACCCATCCGCCAGTTGCCCGTCGCGACCGGTCTCGTCCTGGCCGCGGCGATCAACCTGCTCGCCAGTTGCGGCCAAGGCGACGAACCCGGCGATCCGGACGCGGCCGCCCCTGGCCGGCGCGCCGCTCCGGCCGCCCCGGACACCAGCGAGATCGCGGCGAGCCACATCCTCGTCGCCTGGACGGGCGCCCGCGACTGTCCGCGCGGCCTCCAGCGCACGCGCGACGAGGCCGAGCAGCGCGCTCGGCGCATCGCCGTGCTGCTGAGATCCGGTCGCGGCGAGTTCGGCGAGATGGCCCGCCAGTATTCCGACGACGCCACGGCCGACCGCAACGGCGGCTACCTGGGCGTCTTCCGGCGCGGCCAGATGGACCCGGCCTTCGAATCCCTGGTCGGCTCCCTCGCCATCGGTCAGGTCGGCGGCCCGGTGGCGACTCCCTACGGCTGGCATGTCGTGCGCCGGGAACAAGTCCGCAAGGTCCGGATCCATCACCTCCTGATCTCGTACCGCAAAGCCGCGCAGGCTGCGCCGAACGTCAAGCGGGACCGGGACGAGGCGGCCCGCATCGCGCAGGCCCTGCGCGCGAAGATCGACCAGGAGGGCGCCGACCCCTGCGTGCTGGCCGCCCAGTTCTCGGACGATCCGCAGAACCGACGCGTCTGCGGCGATCTGGGCTGGATCGAGCCGGGGCTCCTCGAGCCGGCGGCCGAGGAAGCCGTCTTCGCGCTCGTTCCCGGCGATGTCTCGCCGGTGGTCGAATCCGTCTACGGATTCCATATCTTCTGGCGGGACTGATCCGCCGGACGGGCTGAGGATCATGGACGACAGGCCGGCAGATCCGAGCGTGGTCGAGGCGAATCCGGACACCGGCCTGGTCGGCGCCGGCGCGCCCCCGGATCCGGCGAACATCGTGATCGTGCTGAGCCGCACCACCGAGCCGTCGAACGTCGGCGCCACCTGCCGCGCCATGAAGACGATGGGGCTGACCAACCTGCGGCTGGTCGAACCGCTCAATCCGAAGGGCCGCACCGCCCGCGCCCTCGCCCACGGCGCCGAGGACGTCCTCGACGCCGCGCTCGTTTGCGACACGATGGCGGCGGCGGTTTCCGACTGCCTCGTGGTCTGTGGCACCACCGCCCGCCGGCGCCAGCTCCGCAAGAGCGCGCTGATGCCGCCGCATCACCTGGCGCGGCGCGTCGTCGAGCACGCCCGCGAGGGCAGGGTCGCCATTCTCTTCGGCACCGAGCGTACCGGCCTGACCAACGACGAGATCGACATCTGCCGTTACCTCTCGATGGTCCCCACGGACGAGGCGCAGCACTCGTTGAACCTCGCCCATGCGGTGATGCTGTACGCGTGGGAAGTGCGCAAGGCCTGGCTCGCCGTTCAAGGCAGAGAGGACTGGGTCGGTACTGGCGCCGGCGCCGGCGCGCCTCCCCCGCGGCCGGAGATGGCGGTTCATCATCCCCATCGCGCCACGAAGCTGCCGACCCAGCACGAACTGGAACTCGTCTACGCCCACCTCGCGCGCGCCATGGCGGCCATCGACTTCTCCGAGTTCGAACGACGCAAGTTCCTGAACTACCTGCGCCAGCTCCACAACCGCGCCGGCCTGGTCAACTGGGAGCTGCAGATCTTCCACCTGCTGGCCAATCGCATCCTGAAGGCGGCAGGCGCCCCGAAGTTCGACGGGCTGGAATGACTCCGGGCGGCGGACCCGTCCCCGGCCTCGCCGCGAGCCAGCGAGACCGGTGGACGGATTCGCTGATCAACTGCAGTTGGTGCCGATGCCCTGGACCATGCGCACGATGTCCGACAGATTGATGGTGCCGTCGTTGTTGAAGTCGCCGGCGAACTCCGGATTCTGACTGAAGTCGCCGCCCAGCAGCTGAGTGAACGCGACGATGTCGGACAGGTTGACGACCAGGTCGCCGTTGATGTCGGCGCTGTTGAAGACCAGGAGCAGGCCGCCGCCCGCCAGCGGAGAGCCGGCGATGATGATGATGACCGTCTCACCGATCGTGTAGCCGCCGGCCTTGAGCGCCTGGAGCCAGAGCGTCTGGCCGTTCTCGTCGGTGTCCGCGTCGGCGACGGTGCCGTCGGTGCAGAACACGAGCGAGCCGAACTGCTGCAGGACGCCCGAGGTCTCGAGCCAGATGTCCTCGGCGGGGTAGTTCGCGATCGGGTCGCCGTTGGTGTCGATCAAGGTCAGCGTGATGGTCGCGTTGACCGTGGCGCCGCCGGGGGCGAATGCCTCGTCGAAACGGGAACCGCTGCCGCCGGGCAGGTTCCAGACCGAGGCGCCGTTGGCGGCCGGGTCCATGGTGGCGGTCGAGAGATTGAGGTCGGGGACGCCGGCCATCGCCAGGCTGGCGAGGCAAGCGAGCAGGAAGCCGGGGGCGAGTCGAGGGAACATACCGATACCTCCAGATGATCGGGGTAACCGAATGTCCCAGCCTAGCGGAGTCGCGTCGGGAATCGTTCGAGGAGCATGTCCTCCGATTCGGTTGGACCACGGCGGCATTATACCAGATTAATATTCTCTTGTAACAAGGAAAATGCCGTCGGCCCCAGCCGCGCCCGGACTCGCCGGCGACCGCCCCCGGGGCGGGCCCGCCCGCCCCGCCCCGCCGCCGCGCATCGCCCTGGTCAGTACCGATCGGGCACGTGGCGCCGCCCCGCGAGGGATTCCACGTCGTCGTAGCGGCCCTCGAATCGCCGCTCGCCCAGCACGATCGGCTGCCGATCGACCTTCTCGTACGGGATGAGGCTCAACAGATGAGCGATGCAGTTCAACCGGGCCCGCCGCTGGTCGTCCGCCGGCACGACGTACCACGGCGCGTCGTCGGTGTCGGTCGCGGCGAACATCGCGTCCCGGACCCGCGAGTACTCGTACCAGCGATGGTACGAGGCGAGGTCGATCGCGCTGAGCTTCCACAGCTTGCGCGGATCCTCGATGCGATCCTCGAACCGGCGCTGCTGCTCCGCCATGCCGACCTCGAACCAGTACTTGACGAGGTGGATCCCCGACCGGACCACGGCGCGCTCGAAGATCGGCGCGAACTGCAGGAAACTCTCGTATTCGTCCTGGTTGCAGAAGCCCATGACCTTCTCGACCCCGGCCCGGTTGTACCAGCTCCGATCGAAGAGGACCACCTCGCCGGCCGCCGGGAAGTGGGTCACGTACCGCTGCAGGTACAGCTGCGTCTTCTCGCGCTCCGATGGCGCCGGCAGGGCGACGGTCCGGAACACGCGGGGGCTGACCCGCTCGGTGATGGCCTTGATGACGCCGCCCTTGCCGGCGGCATCGCGGCCCTCGAACACGACGACGGCCCGGTAGCCTGTCGCGGTCACCCACCCCTGCAAGGCGACGAGGTCCTCGTGGAGTCTGCGCAATACCGCGAGGTACGTCTTGCGCTTGAGCTCCGGCGCGCGACCGGCCCGGCCTGCCGAGGCGCCGGCTCCGGCGGTCGCGTTGTCGCCGCCGCCGCGAGGCGGCCGCCGTCGCTCGTCCCTGCTCCGCTTCGCCATGGCCAGACCTCCTCGCGTTCGGCCGCCGGGCGCCGGGACGGCGCTACGTCGCGTCGGTCGGCGGCGCCGACCGGCGGCGCACGAGCGACAGCAACACCGACAGGGTCAGGATCCCCGCGACGATCGCCAGCGACACCGGCGTGGCGATGTGCACGATGTCGGCGACGAGCATCTTCACGCCGATGAACACCAGGACCAGCGCCAGGCCGGCGCGCAGGTAGTGGAATCGGTCCATCACGCCGGCGAGCAGGAAGTAGAGCGCCCGCAGGCCGAGGATCGCGAAGATGTTCGAGGTGAGCAGGATGAACGGGTCGGACGTGATGCCGAAGATAGCCGGGATCGAATCGAGCGCGAACATCACGTCGGATGCCTCGATCGTCACGAGCACGACGAACATCGGGGTGGCGAGGCGCCGGCCGTCGAGATGCACGAAGAAGCTCTCGCCGTGGAATTCCCGCGTGATCGGGAACAATCGCCGCGCGACCCGGACCGCCACGTTCCGCTCGGGGTGGACGGTCTCGCCGCGCGAGGCGGCCAGCTTGACGCCGGTGTACACGAGGAACGCGCCGAAGATGTAGAGCAACCAGTTGAAGCGCGAGACCAGCGCGGCGCCGAGCACGATCATCACGGTCCGCAGGACGATCGCGCCGATGACGCCCCAGAACAGCACGCGATGCTGGTAGCGCGGCGCGACGCCGAAATAGGAGAAGATGACGAGGAAGACGAAGAGGTTGTCGACCGACAGGGACTTCTCCACGAGGTAGCCGGTCAGGAACTGCAGGGCGGGTTCGGGCCCGAGCAGCCGCCAGATCCCGCCGCAGAAGGCCAGCGACACGGCGACCCAGACGGCGCTCCAGGCGGCGGCGGCGCGGATGCTGACCGCGTGCGCGTGCCGATTGAAGACGGCCAGGTCGAGCGCGAGCAGCGCGACGACGGTGACCCAGAAGCCGATCCAGAGTTCGGCGTGAACCGGATCCCACACGACGCTCACCTCCGCGGCCGGCGCGCAGCGCGCACGCCGGCCGAGTCCAGCCCGTGGTTCAGTGCCCTTCGGTCCGGTACCGCCGCAACAGGTCCCTGGCGGACCGGTTGTCCGGGTCGAACCGCAGCACCTGCTCCAGTTCCCGGATCGCGTCCGCGCGCCGGCCCTGGCGATCGAGAGCCACGGCGAGGCGATTGCGCGCGACCGCGTCCGCGGGGTCGGCGGCCACTGCCCGCTCGAGGTGCGCGAGCGCGCCGGCCGCGTCGCCCTGGTCGAGCAGGATCTGGCCCAGATTCGACCGTGCTCGCACGTGGCCGGGATCGTGCTGGAGCGCGGCCTCGTAGGCGGTCGCGGCGGCGGCTGGTCGGCCCGCCTCCATCAAGGCGACGCCGAGCAGGTAGTGGGCGCGGGCGAGGTCCGGAAACGTCCGGGTCGCCGAGGTCAACGCCTCGATCAGGTCTTCCTCTCGCCCCTGCTCGCGCAGGAGGTCCCACAGATTCTCGTGAGCCTTGTCGTTCGTCGGCTGGAGCGCGATCGCGCGCCGGAAGCACGCCTCGGCTTCACCGTACCGCTTGGCCTGCAGGAGCACCCAGCCGCGGCCGTTCAGAGCGATGGAGCTCTCCGGGGACTGCCGGGCCGCGTGGGTCCACAGGGTGTCGGAGTCGCGCCAGACGCCGATCTGCCGGACCGAGAGGAACGCCAGGCAGGCGAGCACCGCGACCACGCCGAGGTGGATCGCCCGCCGCCGCGCATCCGTCGCGCGCCGCAACAGGACCGCGACGCCCGCCCCGCAGCCGAGCGCGACCGGGATCGCCGCCAGCGTCGCGTAGCGGTCGGCGGCCAGCTGGTTGCCGGCCTGGCCGAAACCGAGCACCGGGACGAGGAGCAGGGCGTAGGCGGCCGCGACGGCGGCGACGGCAGGCCAGCGCCGCCGCTGGATCCAGACCAGCCCGACCAGCAGGACGACCGCGGCGATGCTGAAGAGGAAACGTGCCTGCACGGCCTGCAACGGCAGTCTGATCTCGTAGATGGGAGACAGCCCGAGCGGGAGCAATGTCTTGCGCAGGTAGAAGACCAGACCGTAGCAGGCCTGGACGACGCGATCGAGGGGGCCGTGCCAGGCCAGCGGGGTCAAGGACCCGACGCTGGCCTTCGCCTCGACGGCCAGGACCGAGAACCCCGCCGCGAGCACCGCGAACGGGACCTTCTCCAGCCAGACCCGCCGCGCCGCCGGGGTCGACCACCCCGCCGCGCCGCCCAGCCGGCGCAGCGGGAACACGTCGAGCACGACCAGGACGGCGGGAAACGTGATCGCCGATCCTCTCGCCAGCGAGGCGAGCGCGTAGGCGACGAGCGAAACCGTGAACCACGAGGTCGCCCGGCGGGCGGAGCGCCGCGAGCGGACGTAGGCCAGCGTCGAGAACGTCAGGAAGACGGAGACCAGCACGTCTCCGCGACCAGTGGCCCAGGCGACCGCCTCGACCCTGAGCGGGTGGAGGCCATAGACGAGGGCGGCCGTGCCGGCGGCGAACGCCGCGACCCGGGGCGGGGCGGCCGTCTCGAGCAGCAGGAGCCCCAGCCAGGCGACCAGGGCGGCCGCCACCGCGTGCCAGAGCACGCTCGTCGCGTGGTAGGCGGCGGGTTGTCCGCCCGAGCCGAGCAGGCTCGCGGACCACGCATGATCGATTGCGTACGAGAGCCAGACGAGCGGCTGGTAGTGCCCCCAGTAGGTCGTGCCGAACATCCAGGCCAGGTTGTCGCCGCCGAGCGAGCGGAGGTGGGGATTGTCGCGGACCGTGAACGGGTCGTCCCACTCGACGAAGCCGTTGCCCACCGCCGGCAGGAACACGGCGAGCGTCGCCGCGAACACGAGTGCCGCCACGACCAGTGGACGGTTGGCCGCCCGCATCGGGGCACGGTCATCGGGTGGACCCAAGACGCACCGCCTGCCGTTCGCAACTGTGATCGCCAACCGCGACCGCCGGCCGGCGGTCCGCCATCGCCCGGAACCGCGAACCCGCTCGCCGGGTGCGCCGGGGAGCGCGCGACGAGCGATCCTAGCATACCCCGACGCGGGCCGGCGCCGGGAAACGGTCCGGGCGTGGCGTCCCGGCTCCGTTGAGGCTCACCGGGCGCCGAGGAGTCTGAAGGCCGCCCAGGCGATCGCCGCCGCGGCCGGCCCGGTGAAGATCCACGCCCAGACGATGCGCCCGGCCACTCCCCACCGCACCGCCGAGAACCGCTGCAGCGATCCCACGCCGACGATCGCGCCGGTGATCGTGTGGGTCGTGGACACCGGGATCCCGCCGAGCGACGCGCCCACGAGCGTCAGCGCGCCGGCGGTCTCGGCGCAGAAACCGCCCACCGGGCGCAGTTTCGTGATCCTCATGCCCATCGTCTTGACGATACGCCAGCCGCCGGCCATGGTGCCCAAAGCGATGGCCGCGTGGCACGAGAGGATCAACCACAGCGGGATCCGGAACTCCGCCAGGTGGAGGAAGCTGTCCGGCGGGATGAGGTGGCTCGAGGACACCAGCAGGATCGCGATGATGCCCATCGTCTTCTGCGCATCGTTCAGACCGTGGCCGAGCGAGTAGGCGGCGGCGCTCAACAGCTGGAGCCGGCGGAAGTGACGGTCGACCTTGCGCGGCGTGGAACGACGGCAGATCCAGGACACGATCAGCATGATCGTCAGACCGAGGATCATGCCGAGCACCGGCGCGATCACGATGAAGGCGCCGATCCGGAGCAGGCCCGGCGCGATGAGCGACGCGACACCGCCCTTGGCGACCGCCGCGCCGGCGAACCCGCCGATGAGCGCGTGCGACGACGAGGTCGGCAGCCCCCACCACCAGGTCAAGACGTCCCAGATGATCGCGCCCGCGAGCGCGCAGAGGATGACCGTCGCATCGACGGTCGACGGTTCGATCACTCCCTTGCCGATGGTCTGGGCCACGTGTGGCTCGAAGGTGAACGCGGCCAGGAAGTTGAAGAACGCGGCCCAGAGCACCGCGACCTTCGGCGACAGCACGCGGGTCGAGACGACGGTCGCGATCGAATTGGCGGCGTCGTGGAAACCGTTGATGAAATCGAACACCAGCGCGACCAGGAGGATCAGGACGACCTCGGTCATCGCTGACCCGCCGGGCGGACCTGACGGAGAGATGCGCTCGTCACGCCGATCACCTCGCGAGCTAGGAGTTCTTCAGGATCACGGATTCGATGACGTTGGCGACGTCCTCGCAGCGGTCCGTCGCCTCTTCGAGGTTCTCGTAGATTTCCTTGAGCTTGATGATCTGGATGGGATCCTTCTCCTCGTCGAAGAGGCGCATGATCGCATCGCGATGCAGGACGTCGGCGTCGTTCTCCAACCGGTTGACCTCGACGCACAGCTCCAGGATCCGTCGCTGGTGGCGCATGTTGTCCAGCAGCAGCAGGGCCGACTTGAGGGTCTCGATCGGCTTGACGAGCTGGGCCGAGATCACGACGAGCTCGGGCGTCGGCGCCGCGATCCGGTAGCCGAGGAGGCGGTGGGCCGCGGCGTCGATGAGGTCGAGGATGTCGTCCAGCTTCGAGATCAGCGCGTGGATGTCCTCGCGATCGATCGGCGTGATGAACGTCTTGTTGAGGGCGTCGAGCGTCTCGTGGGTGATCCGGTCTCCCTCGCGTTCGATCGACTTGATCTGCGCGGCCTTCGCCTCGAGGTCCCGGTAATCGGCGATCATCGCCTGGAACGCCTGCGCCCCGGCCAGGACGTTGTCGGCCGCGCGCTCGAAGTACTCGAGGAAGTTGATCTGATTCGGCAGGAGGAACCTCATCGACATCTCGCTCTCGTCCGTGAGGATACGGGTTCGCGCCGGGCAGCCCGCGGCGCGGGGATTCTAGCGATCCGAACCCGGCGAGGCAAGGGATCCTGAACAATCGCGTGAATTCGCGCCAGCGGCCGCGATCGGCGATCGCCGGGAGCCGCCGGGCTGCCCGCGCAGCCAGCCGAGGCCGCGCCGGATCCGACCGGAATCGACTCCGCGATCCCCGGGGCGCGTCGCCGGCGCCGTCAGCGGTGGACAGCCCGGACGCCGGCGCCGATACTCCGCCATCATGGCGCTCCTCGACGTCGTCATGCCGATCTTCCTCGTGATCGCGCTCGGCCGCTTGTTGCGCGCCGTCCGGCTGATCACGAGCGACGCCGACGAAGCGCTGTCGCGCCTCGTGTTCAACGTCTGCGCGCCCGCGCTGCTCTTCCGCAGCACGGCGCGCGCTCCGCTGGACGAAACGACGGACAGCCGCACGCTCCTGGTCCTGGTCCTCGTCTCGATCGCCTTCGCGCTCGCGGTCTACCTCGCGACGGGGCGTCTCGAGCCGGCGCGCCGGGGCGTGGTGGCCCAGGGCGCCCACCGCAGCAACATGGTGTTCGTGGGCTTGCCCGTCGTCGCCAACGCCTACGGCGAGGCGGGGCTCACGTTGAGCGCCGTGATCATCGGCGTGATGGTCGTCCTCTATAACCTGCTGGCCGTCCTCCTGTTGACCCTGCCGCACCAGACCCGGAGCGCGCGCTCGGCCCGCCTCTGGGTCGACGCGGCGCTCAGGAGCGCGCGCAATCCACTGATCGTCGCCTGCGCCCTGGGCATGCTCTGGTCGGCGGCCGGGCTCGACCTCCCGGTGAGCGCCGACCGCGCCCTGGACCTGGTCGGGCGGGTCGCCCTGCCGGTCGCGTTGCTGTCGGTGGGAGCCGGTCTCGAACTCGGCCGGCTCCGCGCCGCGCTGGCGACGACGGCGGCGACGAGCGTCCTCAAGCTCGCGGTCTATCCCGGCGTGATGTGGCTCGTCCTGCGCGCGTGCGGCGTCGAGGGGATCGCGCTCGCCGTGCCGGTGCTGCTGATGGCCGCTCCCACCGCAGTCGTGAGCTACGTCATGGCCCGCGAGATGCAGGGCGACGAGCGGCTCGCCGGCGCCATCATCATCGGCTCCACCGTCTCTTCGCTCGCGACGTACCTCGCCTGGCTCGCGGTCCTGCAGGCGGCGTGAGCCCGGGTGGCCCCGCAGGCCGGAGCGTGACCGCGGACTCGGCGCACGGCGGCTCGCGGTCAGCCCCGGCGCCCCCCGACGACGTGGGCGATGCCCAGGGTCAACCGCTCGACGAACACGTCGCGACAGCCGGCCTGCCGCATCAGGTCGGCGAACTCCCCCACGGACAGGAACCGAGCCATGCTTCCGGACAGGTAGGCGTACGCTGCGTGATCGCGCGCGACCAGGCGCCCGATGGCGGGAATCAGCGTGCTGAGCGCCCAGTTCACGGGCGCGGGCGGTCCGCGCCGCACGCCCACGGCCGCCAAGTCGGCGCGGAAGAAATCCAGCACGAGGATCCGCCCGCCGGGACGCAGCACGCGCAGCATCTCCCGCAGGCCCGCCGCCGGGTCGGTCAGGTTGCGAACGCCGAAACCGGCCACGACCGCATCGACGCAGTCTGCGCGCAGCGGCAGGCGCAATCCGTCGCCGACCACCGGCCGGACGTCGTGCGCGCCCGGCTTGGCGGCGATCCCGGCGAGCATCTCGGGCACGAAGTCCACCGCGATCACGCGCCGCGCGCGCCCAGCCGCGAGACAGGCGAGGCCCAGGTCGCCGGTGCCGGCGCACAGGTCGAGGACCGTGCCGGTTTCCGGCGCGAGCCGCGCGGCGACCCGGCGGCGCCACCTGCGGTCGCGGTCCAGCGACAACAGGTGATTCATGTGGTCGTAGACGCCGCTGATGCGAGCGAACAGGCTGCGCACGGCGCGGGCATGCGCGGCGGGATCCGCCACGCGACCGGTCACGGAGTCGCGCTGATGAGGATCGGTCGTGGTGCCCATGGTCTCGATCCGGCCGGACGCGTCGGCGGCCGGGCATCGGACCCGGCCGCCGTCAACTCTCACCCGGTCATGGTAGCGGCCGCGTCCCTGGAGGGCAAGCGGCACCGCGGCACGGCGTGCCGCCCCGCGCCGGCCCGGTCAAGCCCCTCGGTTCACGCCTGCGCCTTGCTGAACCGCCGGTGGTGCTTGAGCTCGAAATCGACCCACCGCTGCAGGCCCTGATCCACGCCCAGCACCTCGAGCGAGCGATCGTAGGCCTCCGGCTCCACGTGCAGGATGTACCGGTAGCGGCCGCGGCCGTCGGTCAGGCCGGTGCTGCTCGTCACGTTGATGTCGGCGTCGCAGAGCTTCTGGTGGATCGACAAGAGTGCGCCCAGCTCGTCGTCGCCCTGAACCAGGAACGCGTGGTGCGGGCCCTGCAGGTGCAAGCCCTGTCGCCGGGCCAGTTCGCCGAGCCACGTGGAGTTCTGCGGGTAGATCACCAGCTGCGTGTGTTCGGGGCTGACGGGAAACGCATTGAAGGCCAGCAGGTTGACCTCGCCGGCCGCGAGCGCCTTCAAGAACGCGCACCCTTGCCCCGGCTGGTTCGCGACGGTGGTGTAGTAGTAGTCGACACTGAAGATCCGGGCTGGCATGACTGCTCCTCCTTGCGAAGCGGCCACCGGCGGACCGGGACGCGCGGGTCGGGCAAAGGATCCGGCTGGCGGCCGGAGGAGGAACGCAGGTCACTGGTGTCTGGATGGGGCTGGGTCTTCGGTTCCTCCGGACGTCTCGGATCCGCATGACGCTGATCCCAAGTACGGCTGGTACGCTGGACTGTTGCCTATATTTTACCACGAACAATCGCGCCGGATCAACGTCCATGGCGGTCCGCCGGGCGGGCAGCGATCCGGGATGAATCGAGTATCTACTTCAGCAGCAGCAGCTTCTCGGAGTCGACGAGCGCGCCGCTATCGAGGCGCAGGAGGTAGACTCCGCCCGGCATGCTCTCGCCGCGCATCCCCCGACCGTTCCAGGTCGCGCGATAGGGCCCCGCCTCCCGGTACCCGCTGACGAGCGACGCCACGAAACGGCCATCGAGACCGAAGACCGCGAGGTGGACCGGGCCGCTCCTCGGGAGCGTGAAGGCGATCTGGGTCGCCGGATTGAAGGGGTTGGGATGCACGCTGGTGATTGCGAGAGCCGGCGCGAGATCCGGCACGTCGCTCAGGCCGTCGCCGTAGAGCAGGTCGACCCACTCGGGGTGATCGATGAACGGGTTGCGGTTGTGCTGGAACTGGTAAACCACATCGTTGCGCGCCAGCTCGCGCTGGTCGACCGGGTCCTCCTCGTGCCATAGCAGCAGGACGGACACGAGCCCCATGTAGCCGATCGGCTCGTTGTCGCCGGTCTGGCAGGATACGATGAGATCGAGGTCGTCGGTGGCGATGAGATCCGGCTCGGTGCCGTCCCCCTCGTACCGCACGTCCATGTAGAGGATGGCGCGAGCCACGTCGCCGCGCCGGCCGCTCCAGGTCTCCCATACGCCGACCGGCGTTCCGCTGCGGAAGTAGTTGACCCCGCTCTGGCCGTCGTACTCGTCGGTGGGCCGTGCATTGCAGCCGGACACGCAGTCGCCGAACACGAGGCTGCCGCGGTCGTTGTTGTAGCCGATGTCGCAGAGGAACAGGTGGTGGCAGTCGCTGTACGGCAGGTTCGTCGAGCCTTCGTCCGGAAAGCCGTAGCTGTTCGGCCAGGAGTGTTCGCGGTTGTAGTAAACGTTGCCGCCGCCCTGCTTCGGGTAGACCCGGTTGCGGTACAGGTCGAGGATCCGGCCCGTGTCGTACGGATCCTCGTCCGCGAGCTCGAGCACGTCCCAGGTGTCCGTGGACGAGGACGTGTAGGGAATCCGCGTGTGGCCGTCGATCACGGCGTGCAAGGTGGCGCGCAGCGTCGCCTGCGAGGTCAGGTCGACGGTGTCGTAGTAGCCCGGCGGCGGGTCGGCGACCGCCGCGCCGCTCGCCGAGATCGCGAACAGGAGGACTGCGACGAGGCGCTTGGGCTGGGCACTGCATTCGGACACGGGACCGCTCCTCGTGACGGCGTGAGCGAGGCGAACCGGCGAGACATGATTATATCGCAATTTGGCCGGTCAATCATCAATCCGTTTCCGCCACGATCCGGCCGGGTTCCGGGGCCCGAATTGGCCCCTTCGCGCGCTCGACGGCCGCGATCACGATGTCGGTCAGCGTCTCGCCCGTCTCGCGGACCGGACCAAGGTCGGCGCCCGCCAGGTACGTCCGCCCCATGCCGCTCACGAAGTCGGGCATCGCGACCTCGTACACGGCAGTGTCGTCGAGCGGCTCGCCCCCGACCGAGATTTCGAGCACCTCCTCGCCTCGATGGCGATAGGCGACGCCGCTCACCTGCAGGATGCCGTAGCTCCAGTTCGCGGCCGCCGCGGCGTTGGCGGCGATGATCTCTCGCAGGCTCGCACCGGACATGGAGTGCACCACCAGGGTGTTGCCGAACGGGAACACCTCGTGGATGTCCAGCAGGGTGACCGGACCGGCGCCGAGGTTCTTGCGGATGCCGCCCGAGTTGACCAGGCAGACGTCGGCGCGCGCATGCTGGCGCAGGACGTCGCACAGCCAGTCGCCGAGAAGCCCCTCCCGGCGGCTGTCGTTGCGCAGCTCCGTCGCGAGCCGGCCGATCTCGCGCCCGTAGACCTCGCCGACTCGCCGTTCGTACTCCGCGCAGAGCCGTTGCAGCGCGAGCGGCGCATCGCCCGCAACGTCCGGGGTCAGCGCGATCAACCGGCCGCGGTAGTGGGTCACCCGCCCCTCGGCCAGCCTCAGATCGAGCCGCCCGAGGTGGCGCAGATTGCTGCCGGCCTGCACGATGATCACGCCCGATTCGAGCAGCGGTTCGGCGAGCCGGGTGTGGCTGTGGCCGCCGACGATCACGTCGAGGCCGTCACCGGCGAGGGCCCGCGCGAGGGCGCGATCGCGTTCGACGCCGTTGTGCGAGATCAGGACCTGCACGTCCGTGTGTTCCACGAGGTCGCCGAGCTGCTCGCGCAGGCGGGCTTCCTGGTCGCGGCTCACGGCGCCGGCGAGCCGACCCGGCGTGCAGACGTCGACCAGGCCGGCGCAGGAAACGCCCATCAGGCCGATGCGCAGGCCGGAGCGTTCGAACTCGAGGGGACCGGTGGGGAACAGCGGGCGGCCGTCGACCTGGTCGACGAGGTCGGCCGCGATGATCGGGTAGGGAAACTCCCGCACCAGCGCCTGCGCCGCTGCCCGGCCGACGTCGAACTCGTGATTGCCGACGGTGCCGGCATCGTAACCGACCGCTGCCATCAGCTCGACCAGCGCGCCGCCGCGGAGGCCATGGATCTCCAGCTCGCACAATGGATTGCCGGTCATGACATCGCCGGCATCCACGAGCAGCGACGGCCCGGCATCGGCGCGCTCCCGCGCGAGGTGCCCGGCGAGGGGCACGAAACCGCCCAGCCGCGGCGCCTGGCCGCGAGGAGGGGCCGTCGCGAACGCGCCGTGGATGTCGTTCGTGTGGAAAATGGTCAAGGAGAACGGTCCGCCGGCCGCCGGTTGCGGCTCCGCGCCGGCGGCGGCGGCGTGCAGCAGGCTGCAGACCGACCAGAGCGCGGCTGCGACAATTCTGCGGGTCAAGACTGGACGCGGGACCGTCATGATGGCACCTTTGGCGGGTTCAACTGGTCAGGTCGTTTCGGATGAACAGCATCAATACACACGTTCGACTCATCTGGCGATTCCTCCGGATCCACGGGCCGGTGTTCGTGCTGTTGCTCGCCGTGGTGTTCCTCGCGTTCGGCCGCCTCACGACGGGTGAATTCTGGAGCCCGCTCGACTACGAGATCCTGCTCGACGCCCATCAACTCGCGCCGAATCCGTGGGCCATGTTCCGCCATATCGGCGCCTGGTTCAGCCAGCCCCTCCTGCAGCTCGCGTTCCTGCTCGAGTTTCGCACCTTCGGCCTGGACTACAGCGGTTATATCGCGGTCAACCTCGTCCTGCACGCCCTCAACGCGTTCATCATCTACATGCTGGTGAACATGCTCTTCTACCGGGAGCGGCTCGCGGCGCTGGCCGCCGTGCTGTTCGCTCTCGGCGTCGGCAGCTACGGCCGTTCGTTGCAGACGGTCGCCGGCCAGGAGAGCCTGCTCCTCGCGCTCTTTCATCTGCTCGTGCTCTACCTCTTCATCCGCAACGATTTCCGGCACGCGGGCCGGTTGCGCTCGCCGCTGTTCTGGGCGGGGCTGGCGATCTATAGCCTGACCGGGCTCACGAAAGCGTCCACGCTCTCCCTGCTCGCCTGCCTGGTCGCGTACAAGGCGTTCTTCTTTCAACGGCGAGAACGGCGGCCGATCTTCTCCAACGACCTGCTGGTCTTCCTGGCCGTGGGCCTCGTCTTCCAGTTCGGCCAGAGCCGCTGGGGCTTCCGGACACCCACCGTGCTGACCGAGGTCGACGGGCCGCTGGTCTACACCTACCTCTCGGCCGTCAACGTGTTTCGCTACCTGAATCTGATGGTGTTCCCGTTGCAGGAGAGCAGCCTCCTGCGCGAGGCCGGGGACGTGGTGCAGACGGTCTACGCCGCCCGCGTGGTGATCCGCACGCTCCTCGTGCTGGGCATCCTCAGCTTCAGCTTCTTCGGGATCGTCTTCGGCAGTCGGCCGCTGCGGTTCTTCATCGCCTGGACCTATCTCACGCTGATCCCCTTCAGCGCGCAGGCGCCCGGCGCCAGCTGGCTCAACCTCACGCATCTCTACCTGGCGAGCCTCGGTTTCTGCGTGGTCCTGGCAGCGGGCGCCATCGGTTGCGCCAACCTGCTGATCGACCATCGGCGGAGGCGATTCGTCCCCTTCGTGGTGCCGTTGTTGTTCGTCGTGACCGCACTGTCGCTCAACTACCGGCTCGACGCGCGCAACCGCGAGGCCGCCCTCGACCCCGAGCTCCAGGCGATCCGCCAGGAGACCGTCGAGCGCATGCAGGAGCGTCCCGTCCGGCTGCAGGAGGCTCGGTGAGCCGGGATCCCGGCGACCTCAGGGTCCCGCGCCCTGCGCGAGTTCGCGCAGGAACTCCGGGTTCCGCACCCTGATCGCGCCGCGGCCGAGGGCGATCGCGCCTTGACGCTCGAAGGACTTCAGCAACCGGCTGACAACCTCGCGGGCGGTACCCAGGTCGCCGGCGATCGCGTCGTGAGTCGTGGCGATCTCGTCGTCGGCCGCCGCGCGCGCCGAGCGCTGGTAGAGGTAGCCGGCGAGCCGGCAATCGAGCCGCTGGAAGGCGATCTCCTCGATCAACGCCATCATGGACCCGACCCGCGCCGCGACGTCCCCGAACACGAAGGCGCGAACGTCGGGCCGCTCCGCGAGCCAGTCGACGAAGACGCGACGCGGGAAGAGCACCGCCTCGACCGGTTCCTCGGCGATCGCGGTGACCGGGCTGGAGGCGCCGGCGATCAAGCAGAGCGCGTTGATCATGCAGCTTTCACCCGGTCCGACGGAGTACAGCGTGATCTCGCGCCCGGTGCCGCCAGCCGTGAACACGCGAAGCGACCCGGTGACGACCACGGCGAACACGTCGACGTCGTCCCCGGTGCACAGGAAGGTCTGACCGACCTGCAGCCGGGCGCGCCGCGGACACCGCCGGATCTCGCGATTCAGGAACTCGGGCATGGCCGGGGGATTGGCAGGAAGGCGTTGCTGGGCGTATTCCATGATCGGTCCCTCGGTTGGTCGTGTGGGGTGCGGACGGGGACAATGCACAGGAATACGCACGATCCCGCAAGTCGGCGAACGCAGGCCGGCGCGGCGCGATCCCCTCGCGCCGCGCCGGCCAGCAACTCCGACGGCTATTTCAACAGCGTCATGCGTCCGACCCGGCGCTCCCCGCCGGCCTCGACGACGAAGAGGTAGGTCCCCGACCCCATCTCGCGACCGAGGTCGCTGCGGCCGTTCCAGACGACGGCCTGGGCGCCCTCGCCGAAGACCTGGTCGGCGACGGTCGCTACCCGCCGCCCATCGACGGCGAGCACGGTCACCCGCACGTGCGCGGCCGCGGGCAGGGCGAAGCGGATCTCGGTGCGCGGATTGAACGGGTTCGGCGCCGCGCCGAGCACGGTGAACGCCGGTGGCGTATCGCCCACCGCGACGCCCGTGTCCTCGGTGCTGCCGAACGAGGTCGCGTAGATGCGGTCGCCCGCATTGGTGTTGCTGTTGTTCGCGGCGTTGCCCGCCACGTAGAGCGTGATCGCGCCCGTTCCCTCGGCGGGCGCGGTCCACTCGAACGGCCAGGTGCGCGACACCGGCGTCCCGGGAGCGGTGCCGCTCGAGGTGTGCTTGAGGTAGGTGCGGTTGCCCGTGGTGCTGGTCTGGGTGCCGGGATCGGTCACCACGATCGTGCCGGCGCTCGAGCCGCCGGCCTCGAGGACGGTCAGTTCGAATCCCCAGCGCAGGGCGTTCGGATCGCTGAGAGTCAGCTCGAGATCGTACGTCACGCCCGGCGAGTAGTTCGTGGGAAGGCCGGCGAGGCTGAGCATGCCGCTGCCGGAGTTGAGAGGGAAGGTGGTGTGGCAGGCCGTGCAGTTGCCCTCGCCGGGGGCGTTCGTGAAGCCGTCGGGCGGTCCGCTCGAGAAACCGAGAGCGGAGCCGGCGACGAGCATGAGGGCTCCGGCGGCGGCCAGGCGAAACGCGCGAGTCCGATGACCGTGATCCATGGTTCTATCCTCCAGGGGTGGGCCCGCAGCGGGCGTGGTTGGCATGGGGGACGCTGGTTTCAATTGTCCAGGGCTCCTTCCTCGATCCAGGTGCGGACCAGTTCCGTGAGGTCCGCGCTCAGCGGATCGCCCGGCGGCATCGACACGCCGACGTTCTGCTGGCCGGTGAGCTTCAGGTACAGCCAGCTCGCAGAGGGATCCCCCGGCTCGATCCGGGCGAGGGAGGATTCGGTCGCGATCACGCCGACGAGGTTCGCGAGACTGCTGCCGGCCCGCAGGTCGAGACCGGCGTTGCCGCCTTCGCCGTGGCAGCCGACGCAGTTGCCGTCGAAGATCGGCTGCACGTCGGCGGCGAAGCTCACCGTCTCGGGCGGCGGACCGACGGGGTCGCGGTCGTGGGCCGCGGCCGGCTCGTCGCCGAAGTCCCCGCAGCCGACGAGCGACAGGCACGCGAAGAGCGCGGCCAGCCGGAGCGCTCGCATCACGGCACCTCCCGCCGGGCCACGAGGCGGACCGCGACCTGCTGCTCGTCGGCGAGCTTCATGACCAGGAATTGCGGCCGGTCGATCGCGTGGTCCGAGAGCTTGACCGGGAAGGCGGTCGTCGCGGTGAGGACGCCGTCCGTCGCGAGGACCGTCGAGACCACGACCTCGAGCGGCCTCGCCACGCCGTGGAGGTCGAAGGTCCCCTTCACGGTGACGTCGACGGGCTGCCCGAGCACGAGCCCGGGGCTCGAGGCCGCCGTCACGGCCTCTCCGGTGAAGACGGCCAGCGGGTACCGGTCGGTCTGCAGGTGCCGCTCGCGCATGTGCGTGTTGCGCATCCCGATCCCGGTGTCGAGGCTCGCCAGATCGACCTCGATCCGCAGGTCGACCGGCCCCACCAGCGAGGCGGGATCGCACGTCACGTGGCCGCGCACCTGCTGGGTCTTGCCGTCGAAGCTCTCCATCGGCGCCTTCGAGGTGAAGACGACCTCGCTCCCGGAGCCGACCTGCCACGTCTCGGCGGCCGCGGCGGTCGCGATCGCCGTCGAGACGATGAGAATCGTGGCGCTCGAGTACCGTGCCATGACGCCCCCCGTCAGTAGAGGAAATGCAGGACGAGCTCGCCCTGCCAGTAGTCGGTTCCGTCGACCAGCTCGCCCGAGCGGACGTGGTAGTAGTTCGCCATCAACAGCGCCCCGAAGAACGGGCTGATGAGCGAATCGACGCCGGCACCCCAACGGTTGCGGGTGCCGCTCTGGCTGCGGTGATCCGGGTCGTGGTAGCTGTAGGTGCCCCGCGCGTGGATCCCGCGCGCGACCTGATAGGTCAATTCCTGGGAGATCAGCAGACCGTTGCGCGCGCCGTTGCCGGTCTCGTCCGCCTCGAAGACCCAGGTCGCCGGGCCCGCCGACGCGTAGCCGAAACCGCCCCACGCCCGCGTGTGGCCGACCGGCAGCTCGCGACGCACGACCGAGGCGCCGAGCGCGAGGTTCGCGGCCCCGACGCTCCGCCGCAGGGCCAGGCGGCCGGCGTAGCTCTGTCCGTTCTCGGCGCCGCCCTGCAGGAGCGAACCGGTGGCCTCCCACCACTGCCCGTGCGCGCCGAGCTCGACGCCGGCCTCGGTGAGCGCGGCCGGCGACGGGCTGCCGTTCTCGTCGAGCAGGAACTCGCGCGACGCCATCGTGTGGTCGTCCCAGTGCCAGCCGTAGTCGGGCGTGAAGCGGCCGGCCTTGAGGTAGCCGCCGCAAGGAAGCACGTACGCCAGGCCCGCATACTCTTGCGCCCCGCCCTTGCCGACCTCAACGTAGGCCGCGAAGCGACGGTCCATCTGCACACCCACCGAGACGTCGGCCTGCATGTCGAGCTGCCCGCTGCGATCGTCCTCGCCCTGGTAGATCAGGCTTCGCAGGTCGAGGCCGACGGTCACGGCCTCGCTGAGGTCGGGCCGGATCGCGGCGAGCTCCTCCGCGGTCGGCTTCAGGACGCTCAGTTCCTCGGGGACCAGCGCCATGGTCGCGTAGGTCGTGCGCAGCCCGCCGCCGGTCGGCTCGACGTGGCAGAGGGCGCAGCGCTGTCCATACCGGGCCGAGTAGCGCGGCAGCGCGCCCGCCGACGGCGCCTGGAGCATGATCGCGGACAGGGCGAGCAGCAGAACCCAGGGGATCGCGCGAGCACTCACCGAACACCTCTTTCCGTCACTGTCGAGCCGGGCGTCGGCGGCTGGCGCCTCCGCCCTCCAGTGGCGAAGCGATCGAAGATTGGAAGACTATGATAATCGTAAATAGGGCCAGGCGTGTGTGACCTGGGTCACAATTTTCAAAAAAAACTACGCGGGATCGTCAGCGATGGGTCTCCAGGAGCCGCGCCAGCGCCGCCGTGTTCGATTCGACATCGTAACGCGCCACGATGGTCTGCCGCGCGGTCCCGCCGAGCCGCCGGCGAAGGTCGCGGTCGGTCAGGACGCGGGCGAGCGCGCTCGCGAGGCCCGCCGCATCCTCGGGCGCGACGAGAAGACCGTTCGCGCCGTCGTCGACCAGCTCGGGAACCCCCGAGATCCGGGTCGAAACGACCGGCAGGCCGCGCGCCATCGCTTCCATCATCGCGACCGGGATCCCATCCATCTCGCCGCCCGCGCCCCGGCAGCAGGGCAGAACGAAAACGGCCGCCCGGGCGAACTCGCCGGCCATCTCGCCGTGAGGGACCACGCCGACCAGCTCGACCACCTCGGCCAGGCCGAGCGCGTCGCGCCGCCGGCGCAGCGCAGCTTCCTCGGGTCCGCTGCCGACGAGCCGGCAACGAAAACGGCAGCCCTGGTCGCGCAGCAGGCCGCAGGCGTCGAGGAGGTACCGGAAACCCTTATAGTCGACGAGACGGCCCACCGCGAGCACGAGCGGCGGCTCGTCGTCGCTCGGCCCGGTCGCGGAGAAGGCGCCGGGGTCGACACCGCAGCGGATCACGGCGCAGCGATCGGGCGGTATGTCGAGGCGCTCCTGGAGCCACCGCCGGTTGAACTCGCTGATCACCCGGATCGCGCGCGCTTCGCCGATCCGCCGGCGCGACAGGCCGCGCGGAAAGCGGCGCATGAAGATGTCGTGGGCATGGACGGCGACCGTATACGGGATGGCGAAGACCCGGTGGACCACGCAGGCGTAGGTCGCGGCACTGTCCGCGAACTGGACGTGCACGAGCCGGCAGCCCTCGGCCGCGAGCTGCTCGCCCCAGGCGACGGCCTCCAGCACGTGGAGCTTGGTCTTGACCATCTCGACCGGATCCGGCCCGGCGGCGAGGACCAGCTCGGCGACGGTCCGCCACCACCGGATCGCCCGGCGGCCGCACGCCGCGCGTAGGTTCGCGGCCACGATCCGGCGGAGGCCCAGCGGACGCAGATAGCGCGTGCGTTCGATCTCGCCGCGCAGGTCGGCGGTCAGGAACGCCTCGGGCGGCCGGCGCACGGACCACGCCACGACGTCGAGCCGATCCAGCTCGGCCCGGGTAAACGTCGTGCTGTAATTGGGGTAGGTGTGGGTGAGGTACGCGATCACGCGCGCCGGACCTCCTCGTAAACGGCCCAGGTCTCGCGGGCGCAGCGTTCCCAGCTGAACGCGCCGGCGGCGGCCGCCCGACCCCGTTCGCCGTACTCAGCGGCGCGAGCCGGATCCGCGAGCAGGTCGGCGAGCGCATCGGCCAGCGCCTGGTCGTCGCCGGCTGGCACGACGCGCCCGCAGCCGGATTCGCGAACGGTGTGGCCGAGCGCGCCGGTGTCCGTCGCGACCACCGGGCGGCCGGCCGTCATCGCCTGGAAGACCACGCCGCTCTGGGTGATGCCGCGGTACGGCAGGGCGACCACGTCGGCAGCGGCGAAGTAGGCGTCGACCTGCGCGTCCTCGACGAAGACGGGGCGGAAATCGACGGCGCCGCGCAGGTCGAGCCGGTCGATCTCGGCGGTGATCACCGCGGGGTCGAGATGGCGCAACCTGCCCGCCGCGAGCAACCGGGCATCCGGCACGCGCTCGCGGACGGCAGCCATCGCCCGCACCAATCCGTCGAGGTTCTTCTCCCGCCGGATCTCGCCGAAGAAGAGCACGAGCGGCGCCCCGGCCGGGATTCCCAGCAAACGCCGAGCTGCGCCGCGGTCGACCGGCGTCGTGCGGAACCCGTCGTAACTGCCGTGCGGGACCACGCGGATGCGGTCGGCCGGCAGGTCGAAGCAGCGGGCGAGCTCGGGCGCATTCGCCTCGTGGTGGACGATGAGGCGGGCGGCGGCGCCGTACGTGCGCCGCAGCATTCCCGGCGAGCCCGCCTTCACGGCCTCCCAGGTGTTGATGTCGTGGACGGTCAGGACGAGGCGCCGGCGCAACGGGCCGAACGCCTGCGCCGTGAGCGCCTCCAGCGGCGGCAGCACGTTGAAGTGTTGCCAGTGGACCACGTCGAAGCCGCCACGGCGAACGGCGGCGACCATGCGCACGGTCGCGGCGAGGTACCGCAGGCCCTTGGCCACGAGGTTGGGCTGCGCGCGCAGGTCCGGAAATCCGCGCCAGACGCCACCCTGCGGCTCTTCACCGCGCGGAAAGCACGCAGCGGAGAAGATGGTGACGCGGCCGCCGAGGCGCTCCAGCTCGCGGGCCAGGCCGAGGTCGTACTTCCACATGCCCGGCATGGCATGCGTCTCGACGAGGGCGATCTTCATAGACCGAGTGTAGTACGTCGGCGGCGCCAGGGAAACTGCCCCTTCACGTCGCGGACGATCGGCGGCACCCCGGACGCCCGGCCGTTGATGGGGCGACCGCCGCATGGTATCCTCCACCGGCCACCCCGGTGATCCCGTTCGAGGTGAGGCGCCATGGGTCGCCCGTATCTACTGTGGTTGCTTCTCGGCCTCAGCGTGCCGTCGGGCGCCGACCAGGGCGGCGGCGACCCGGGACGATTCATCGCGGTGCCGGCGCACGGCGAGGTCCAGTTGCTGTGGCAATCGCCGGGAGCTCAGGCCTGGCAATTCCGGGTCGAGGCTCGCCGCGCCGAGAACGCGTGGACGGTCGCGGTCCGGGGTGACGCCGCCGGATTCACGGCCCTCGACGCCGATCCGCGGCTCGAGCAGGGCGGCCGGATCCTCTACAGCCTGTACGAACTCGAGGACGAGACCTGGACCCTGGTCACCGAGGTCTGGGCGACGGTGCCGGCAGCCGAGACGATCGAGCTCGTGGGCGCGAGCCCCAATCCGTTCAACCCGCGGACGGAGATCGTGGTGAGCGTCGACGGGCTCGGCTCGCTCGATCTGGCGATCTTCGATCTGCGGGGCCGGCGCGTGGCGACCCTCGTCGCGGGCGAACTGGCGGCGGGGGTCCACCGGGTCGGCTGGGACGGACGCGACGACGCGGGACGGAGCGTTCCCGCGGGCACCTACCTGTGCCGCCTCAAGGTCGACGCGGTCCAGCGCTCCCTGAAACTGACCCTGACCCCGTGAGCAGGTCGGCCCGGCCAGCCGCGCCGGGCCCGGTCCGCGCTACTCCGCGGGCGCCTGCGCGCCGCGGGAGCGGCTGCGTTCGATGCTCTGCAGCGCCAGGTAGTCCTTGCCGAAGCGCGCGAGGTTCGCCAGCTCGGTGTCGAACTGATCGTAATGGCGTTCCTCGTCCGCCACGAGCTCCTCGAAGATCTGCTTGCTCATCGCGTCGGCGTTCTGCGAGCACTCGTTCGCCCAGCGATTGTAGTCTCCAGCGCTGTGTTCCTCCATGCTCGCGGCCAGCTCGAGCATCGCCTTGACATCAGTGATCGGCTTCACCGGATCGGAGACGGTCATCGCGACGTCGCCCTTGAGGAACAGGATCCGCTCCGCGAGCTTCTCGACGTGCAGCATCTCCTCGACGGCGGTCCGCTTGAAGAGCAGCGCGAGCAGGTCGAATCCCTGGTCGTCGCAATGGAAATGCCAGTACATGTACTGATGGACGGCGCTCAGCTCGTCGCCGACGGCTCTGTTCAGCAGATCGATGCTCTTTTCGTGCATGACGTCCCCTCTGGACTGGTCGTGGATCGCGCGGCGCGCCAGCGGCGCGCGGCTCGGTTTCGTCGGGATCCAACGTAAGCCCCGGCCTGGCGGGGGGCAACCGCGAAGCGCCGGCCCGCCGCCGGGCGGACAGCCTCTCGCCGGGCGATCACGGACGATAGTACTCGAGCGCCTTCGGCAGATGCTCGTTCAGCTTCCGGATACGCGTCTCGTCCGACGGATGGGTGCTCATGAACTCGGGCGGACTCGCGCCGCCCTGAGCGCTCATCCGCTCCCAGAACGCCGGCGCTTGCCGCGGATCGTACCCGGCCATGGCCATGAAGATCAGCCCCATCTGGTCGGCCTCGCCTTCCTGCAGGCGGCTATACGGCAACAGGGCACCGTACTGGGCGCCCACGGCAAAGGCTGTCATCCAGAGCTGCTGGGTCGCCTGCGGCTTGCTCTGGAGCGCCTCGCTCAGCGCCATGCCGCCCAGCTGCGCGAGCAGTCCCTGGCTCATCCGCTCGCCGCCGTGCTCGGCGATCGCGTGGGCCACTTCGTGGCCCATCACGACCGCGATGCCGGTCTCGTCCTTGCAGACCGGCAGGATCCCGGTGTAGAAGGCGACCTTGCCACCCGGCATGCACCAGGCGTTCACGTCATCGCTCTCGATCAGGTTGAACTCCCAGGCATAGCCAGCGAGCTGGTCGCCGAGACCCTCCTGGGTCATGTACCGCTCGACCGCGCCCTGGATCCGCGCCCCCACGCGCTTGACCATCGCGGTCTGGGCCGCATCCTTGGACAGCTGGCTGGCCTGGATGACCTCAGTGTATTGCTGATAGCTCATGGCCTGCATCTGGCTCGCCGGAATCAGGCTGAGCTGCTTGCGGCCGGTCAGAGGGACCGTGGCGCAGGCCGTGATCAGGGCGATTGCGGCGAGCAGGATCACGAGTGATCTGCGGGTGGTGGGGTGGGTCATGGCAACGACCTCTGGGTTGGAGCCGATCCGCCGGATACTCCGGAATCAACATATCCGACGGTTCCGCCGGAAGCCACCGGGAAACCGCGACTCACGATCTGCCTGGCGCGGCGGCGGTTCCGGCGCGAGGTCGAGATCGTGCCGCTCCCGGCGCCAGCCGGCGCGCGACGGGTCTCTGGTTTTCCCCATCACGGCGATGTGTTACGGTCCGCGGGGGCGGGCGATTCGATCCGGCGGCTTCGACGATTCGAGGAATCCGGCGCGTGTGCGGCATCTGCGGCATCTATCGGCTCGCGGCCGGAGGACAAGACGAAGCGGTTGTCCGCGCCATGAACGGCCGGCTGGTCCGGCGCGGCCCCGACGACGAGGGCGTGGCCGTGATCGGCCGGGCGACCCGCGGGAATCGCCGGCTCGCGATCCAGGATCTCACCGCAGCGGGACACATGCCCATGGCGAGCGCGAGCGGCCGCCTCGTGGTGACGTTCAACGGCGAGATCTACAACCACCGCGAACTCGCGCACGAGCTGGACCTGTCCCCGACGGCTCGCCGGTCCCGATCGGACACGGAGGTCCTGCTGGAAGCGTGGGAGCGGTGGGGCGAGGCCGCGCTCGATCGTCTCGTCGGACAATGGGCGTTCGCGCTGCACGATCGACGGGACGACCGTCTCTGGCTCGCGCGCGATCGGTTCGGTGAAAAGCCGCTCTTCTACCATCTGGACCCGGCCACGCTGACCTTCGCCTCGAGCATCGCTGCGTTGCTGGCCGCGCCGTGGGTCCCGCGCGAGCTCGATCCGGAGTCCCTGATCGAGTACCTCACCCTCCGCTACGTGGTCGCGCCCCGCACCGTCCTGCAGGGAGTGGCGAAGCTGCCGCCCGGGCATCTCCTGCGGGTCGATCCGGGCGGCATGGAGATGCGGCGCTGGTGGACGCCGCGCTTCCGGCCCGCCGCCGCGCGCCGCAAGAACGGCGAACTCGTCGAGCAATTCGGCGAGCTTCTCACCCGGGCCGCCCGTCGCTGCCTCGTCGGCGACGTCCCGGTCGCCCTGTTCCTCTCCGATGGGATCGACAGCAACAGCATCAAGCAGGCGTTGACGGCGAGCCGCCGCGACGTCCCCAGCTACACGTTCGTGCCCGTCAGCGGAGAGGGCAGCCCCCACCTGGGCGGAACCACGGCCGAGGGCGCGGTCGAGGTGTGCGTGCCGTCGGCTCATCGAGTGGAACAGATGGTGCCGGCCTTCGCCTCGCTCACCGAGCCCGTGGGCGACGGCGCCGCCCTGGCGGTGTGGCTGCTGGTGCGCGGCGCCCGCTCGCAGGCGACGGTCTTCCTGTGCGGTCACGGCGGCGACGAGGTCCTCGGCGGTTATCGGCTGGGCTACGACGGCTTCCGCCTCGCTCTCCTGCGCGCGCTCTCCGGTCTACCGGCGCGCTGGCTGCGTCGCCGCACGGAACGCTACGTCCACGGTCCCGAACCGTTCGCCTTGCGCTGGCAGCGCGTCCGGCGCGCACCGCGGGGTCGGACGCCGGACGCGGTGCGTTACCTCATCCACAAGCCGCTGCCGCTGGACGATCTCCGCGCATTGCTGGGGCGGACGGAGGGGCCGTCGCAGTACCTGGAGACCGTGGACCGGTTATACGCCGCGAGTGGAGGCGAACACGCCCTGGACCGCATCCAGGAGGTGATGCTGCAGACGTTCCTGTCCGCGAATCTCGTCTCGTGGGCGGACTCGGTCGCCATGGACGCGTCGGCCGAAATGCGCCTGCCGTTCCTCGACCGCGACCTGGTGGAATTCGTACTCGGGCTGCCGCCGGGCCAGCGAGCAGCGTTCCGGCCGCGCCGCGACTGCACCAAGCTGATCCTGCGCCGCTGGGGTCGCGGGCGCCTCGACGAGGCGATCCTGCGGCGCGGCAAGCGTGGATTCCCTTTCGGCAACCTCCCGCAGCTGCTGGCCAGCGACGGCGCGACGCTGCGCGGCCGGCTGCTCGACTCCGGGCCGCTGAGACGCGACTTGCCCGGCCTCGAAGCCTGGCTCGGTCATCCTGCCGAGTACTTCCGGGAACCGTGGGAGGGGACGCTCTGGGCGCTGGTCGCCCTGGGGATCTGGTGCGACGAACTGGGGATCGGCTAGGCGTCAGCCGGCGAGCGCGGCGCTGGCCCCGAGGAGCAGGTGCTCGGTGGTCTCCCAGTCCAGGCAGGCGTCGGTGATCGACTTCCCGTACTCCAGACCGCCCGCGGCCGCGCTCGTCGGATCCTGGTTGCCGGCCTCGAGGAAGCTCTCCAGCATGAAGCCGCAGATCGCGCGCTGACCGCCGGCGACCTGCGCCAGCACGTCCTCGAGCACGGCCGCCTGCTGCGTGTGGTCCTTCCGGGAATTGCCGTGGCTGCAATCGACGAGGATGCCGGGGGCCAGGTCCTTGGCGGCCAGGCGTCGCGAGGCCTCGGCGACGTGGCCGGCGCCGTAGTTCGGACCGTCGTCGGCGCCGCGCAGGACGAGATGGACGTGGCGGTTGCCGCGCGTGGCGATCACCGCGGCCCGGCCGTCGTGGCTGATCCCGGTAAAGGTGTGCGGGTGCCTGGCCGCTTCCATGGCGTCGAGGGCGACGCCGAGGTTGCCGCTCGTGGGGTTCTTGAAGCCGACCGGAAAGGAGAGTCCACTGACGACCTCGCGGTGCGTCTGCGACTGGCTCGTCCGCGCGCCGATGCCGCCCCAGCTGATCAGGTCCGCGTAGTACTGCGGATTCGTCGGGCTGAGCGTCTCGGTCGCGACCGGCAAGCCCAGGTTCGACGCTTCGCAGAGCAGCCGCCGCGCGACGCCCAGTCCCTTGGAGATCGAGTTCGAGCCGTCGAGGTCCGGGTCGCTGATCATCCCCTTCCAGCCGACCGTCGTGCGCGGCTTCTCGAAGTACATGCGCATGATCACGAGCAAGCGGTCCTCGACCCGGCGCGCCAGGCCGGCGAGGCGGCGCGCGTAGTCGAGAGCGGCGTCCGGATCGTGGATCGAGCAGGGGCCGACGATGGCCACGAGCCGATCGCTGCGGCCGTTGATCGCCTCGATCACGGCCCGGCGCGCACGCTGCACCAGCTCATACGCTCCGTCCGGCGCCGGGAACACCCGCTTGAGATCCTCCGGCGCGACGATGGGGATCACGGAGACGACGTTGACGTCCTCGGTCGGTCGCTGACTGTTCACGGGGCTACGGCCTTTCGGATCCGGGGTTCGCGCTCGCCTGCCAGCTTCCGCCAAGAAACAGCAAATTGGCGTCGACCGCTCGAACCGCAGCCTACCGGCCCGCCGCCAGCCCGATCGCGAGCGCGAAGAACACGCCCGCGGCGAGCCAGTCGAAAAGTCGCTGGATCCAGGGGCGGCGCGCGATCGTGTCGCCCAGCACACCGGCGAACAGCCCGAACATGGTGAAGATCACGAACGCCTGCGCCATGAACAGCAGACCCAAGGTGATCATCTGGAGCCAGACCGGCGTCGCGCCGTCGCGCCGGACGAACTGAGGCAGGAAGGCGAGGAAGAACAGCGCGACCTTCGGATTGAGCACGTTCATCAGGAATCCGCGGCGGTACAGCGCCCAGCCGCCGATCGGCGCGCGATCGGCTCGGGCGTCCGGTCCTCGGCCGCGCTCGCGGAGCATGCGCCAGGCGAGATACACGAGATAGGCGGCCCCCCCGAACTGGACCGCGCGGAAGGCGAGCGGGCTGGCCGCCAGGACGGCGCTGATGCCGAGCGCCGCCGCCGTCGTGTGCACGAGCACGCCGGAGACCATGCCCCAGGCCGCGAGCACCGCCGGCCGCCGGCCGCGGGCGAGTCCCAGCGAGACGACCAGGACGTTGTCCGGCCCCGGCGCCACCGTCAGGAGCACGCACGCCAGCAGGTAGGGACCGAGATCCGCGGCCGTCACGTCAGAGCTCCTGGCCCGGGAGATCGGCGAGGCCCAGCCGGCGGGTGACCCGGGTGATGACCTCGCGGGCGCTCGCCTCGATCGGCTTGTTGGTCACGTCGACGGTCGGGATGTGGCGCAACCGGAAGAACGCTCGGGCCGCCTCCACCTCGTGATAGACCCGGCTCGGCTCGGCATACCGGGCGGGCAGGGTGCCCAGGCTCGCCTGCCGATGCGTCCGGTGCTGGACCAGGAGCTCGCTGGTGATCGTGAGCCCGACCAGCCGGCGGTGATCGCACAGGTCGAGCTGTCGAGGCGGATCCGCGTCGGGCACGAGCGGGAGGTTGGCGACCTTCCAGCCTTGCATGGCGAGGTACATGCTCAGCGGCGTCTTGCCGCTGCGCGAGACGCCGAGGAGGACGACCTCCGCCGCGGGAAGCGTGTCCGGGTTCTGACCGTCGTCGTGGCCGATGGCGAAGTCGATGGCTTCGACCCGCTGGAAATACTCGCGGTGCAGCCGGCGGTAGAGTCCGGGGCGGTACCGGCTGGGCTTGCCGAGGTGCCGGCTGAGCCCCTCGAGCAAGGCGCCCGTCAAGTCGACGCTCGCCAGGCCGACGTCCGCACAGCGCGCCTGCAGGTGGAATCGCAGCTCCGGGGCGAGGATCGTGTGGACCACCATGATGGCCCGGCGCCGGCGGGCCGTGTCGATGGCGTGGTCGATCGCGTCCGTGCGGTCGACGCCCGGCAGCGTGATGAGCGGGACGTTCGCATCGCCGAACTGGACGAGCATGGACCGGACGAGCCGCTCGGCGCTGGCGCCGGTGCCGTCGCTGACGATGAGGATCGGCGGGTGCTCCGGCCGGTCGAGGTCCACGGCGTTCCTTCCGCAAAGGGCGGCGGCCATCCGGGCCAGCCGCGACCGGCGCGCCTGCCGCCTGGCCGGGCGACGCGGGCGACTCTACCACACGCCCCGGTTCCGAATCACCGGCCGCGCTCGGTTCACCGTCCCGGCGACCGCGAAAATCTGCACAATCGACGACAGAAATGTGGTAATACTTGTACTATCATCCTGGCAACGCCCTCGGAAACTCGTGCGGAGGGCAACCGTGGCCGTCCCGTCGGTGAGTATTCTCCATCGCGACCGATCGGTCAGGCGAGCATTTCGCCGCTGGAGCGTTTTCGCCGCGATCGGCTCGAGTCTGCTGGCAGGGCCCGCGACCGCTCTCTTGCGCATCGACTTCGAGCAGGCCTACTTTGCGCACCCGGGCATGCAGGTCTGGGACTTCTGCCTGGTCCACCACCAGGGCGTGTACAGCATCTTCTACCACGCCATCCCGGTCGCTCGACCCTACCCGAGCCAATCCGATCACATCTGGCGGGCGACCAGCGAGGACCTCGTCCACTGGTCGGCGCCGACCACGGTTCTGTCAGTGTCCAATGCCCCTCACGAATCCCTGGCGGTCTGGTCGCCGGACGTGATCTACAACGCGTCCGCGAATTCCTGGTGGATGGCTTACACCAGCGTGGATCAATCGTACAACCAGACGATCTCGGTGGCCTGGTCGGCAAACCAGCAGACGTGGGGCAAGTACCTCGACAACCCGGCGATCGTCCCCGATCCGGACGTCTTTTTTTACGATCCGGCCGGCGACTGGAGTGTCTGTCGCGATCCCTTCCTGTACCGGATCGGCTCCCTCTGGCACATCCTGGTCTCGGTCGAGACGCCGGATCTGCCGACCGGCCGGGGCGTCCTGGCCCATGCCACCGCGCCCGAGATGCTCAGTTGGACTCCCCTCGAGGTCTTCGCGGTCAACGACGGAGCCACGCCGGACAGGATCCTGGAGAGCAGTTCCTATATCGTCCGCGACGGCATCCACCATCTCGTGTTCGTGCAGGAGGGGATACCCGGGGTGATGCATTTGGCCAGCACCGACCCCGATACCTGGACGTTCGCGGACGCGGACTGGATCGGCCTGGGCGTCGCGCCCGAGGTGGATACCTTCGACGACGGCGACCACTTCCTGCTGTCCCGGGTCGGAGCGTTCCGCGTCCATCCCGACTCGACCACGATCCACTGCGTGGCGCGGTTCGACACGCTGCTGTTCGGCGGCGGCCTGGCCCACCCGACGATCCAGCCGGCGACGCCGCTGGCTCGCGATTTCGCGGTCATCGAGGGACCAGCCTGTTCGGCGAATCCGACGTTCGGCGACAACCCGGCGAGGCGCGGCGAACCGGCCGTGGGCCTCGTCGGCAACGGCTACTTCGGGTCGGCCGAGTTCTTCCAGGGACCGCTCGGAGCCGGTTCGCCTGCCAACCGGATCGGGGACGCGGCCGAGGGATTCCTGGAGAGCCGGCCCTTCACGATCGCGGGCGATTCGCTCTCGCTTCTCGTCGGCGGGACCGACCATCCCGACCACTGCTTCGTCGCGTTGATGGATGCGCAGGCCGATACCGTCTTGCGCCTGGCGCACGGCACCGGCAATCCCACGATGGTGCGACAGCACTGGGACCTCCAGGACCTTCGGTGGCGGGAGGTCTATCTGCGGATCGAGGACTCCGACACCACGGGCCACATCAACGTCGACGACATCATCGAGTCGCCGTACGACCCCACGACCGCGGCCCCGCTCGCGGCGCCCTCGCCGCTGGTGCGCGATCTCGGCCCGGCTCCCAATCCCGGCAATCCGCGGGTCACGCTGCGCTTCTGGCTCGGTCGCCCAGTCGAGTACCGGGTCGCCGTGCACGACCTGCGTGGCCGGTTGATCTGGAACACCGGACCGCAGGCGGGACAGGCGGGTCTCAACCGGATCGACTGGGACGGGGTCGACCTCGGCGGACGCCGCGCGCCGGCCGGCGTGTACCTCTATCGGATCTCGCCGGCAGAAGCGCCCGCGACGAGGGGCAGGCTCACGCTCGTCCCGTGAGCGGAGCCGCGACCGTCGCCCTGCCGCCAGCCGCGGGATGCTCCGGATCGACCCCGGTGATGATCGATCGTTCCCGGAGGGTTGGCGACGTCCTGGCAGCGCCGGCGCCCGGTCGGACCGCAGCGTCGATCCGCGACCCGAAATGGGCGTCTGGTAGCGCTGCAAAGACCGGCCGGTGGCTGGATTTTTACCGGTTTTTGAGTTTTAATTGCATTTTCTATATATATTTTAACTTCAAGTTATCTGCCGCTCGAAAACCCGGGCGCGAGCACGAGGAGGCCGTCGGAATCGGAGTTGTCTCTCGAAATCGCGCGATTGATTTTTCGCCTTGTCAGGATCGAGTTGTGGTATACTCGCGCCGTCAACACAGGGTCCGGATGGTGACGATTGCTGGGACCGGGCGCTCGTGTACCTGGGATCGCTGGTAGCAGTGTCGGTCGACGACCGAAGATTTCGACGTACCTATAGTGGAGCAAGCGCATCACACTCCCGCTTACGATCAGGAGGTCAACATGAACAAGGTTAGCGTAGTCGTCCTCGCCCTGGCGGGCCTGCTGGCAGGTTCAGCCCTGGCGACCTGCCCCGACGTTCTGGGAATCTGGAGCAGCTGTCCCGAGCTCAATCCCGATTTCCCGATGCTCAACGGCCGCTACAGCGAGGGCTGGTGCTCGGCCGTCGGTCCGCTGCAGCCCGGCAACGCCATCAACGCCATGTCGTGGGACGGCGCGGCGCTCGGGCTCGAGTGGAAGATGTGGGGAATGAACATCAATGCCGCCGGCGCCACCCTCACCTTTGACGGCGTCACTGGTGGCAACGGCGTGCGGGTCTACCAGATCCCCTACGACGGCGGCGAATTCTGGCTCAGCGGCGAAGGCTCCTGGAATCAGGGCGACGATGACGACCTCTACGGCACGATCAACGATTTCCTCGTCGTCGCGTCCGTGACCTACATCGGCGGCCAGGTCGTCGCCGAGGTCGCCAACATCACGTTCACGGGCGTCTTCGACGCCTGCCCCGAGCAGAACGCCTGCGTGATCGAGTTCGGCATCACCAACGCTCAGCTCATCTGGCGGTCCGACTGGGCCGCCCCGATGCCGACCGACTACCCGGCCTTCCTGTGCGACGCCACGACCGGCGAGCTGTTCATCACGTGCTGCATCACGATCAGCATCAACTGCGCCGTCGAGGCCGAGGCCCAGAGCTGGTCTGCGGTCAAGGAGCTGTTCGACTAGACGACCCTGGCACGATGGGTCCGCACTGGCGAGCCCCGGTCTCCGCGAGGAGTCCGGGGCTCGTTCTTCGGGCGCTCGCGCGTCCGGTCAGCGGATCAGCACGCCGCTGCACCGCGCCGAGCGGCCGTCGTCGCCGAGCAGACGGAAGCAGTAGACGCCGCTCGGCAACGCGCGGCCCCACTGGTCCGTGCCGTTCCAGTCGACGCGCACGGGCGCCTCGCCGGCCGTCCCGCGCCAGGGGATCGCGACCACCTGCCCGCGCAGGTCCAGGATCTCGACGCGGCCGCCGCCGCCTCCTGGCAGCGTCAGCGCCAGGCGCGTGCGGGGATTGAAGGGATTGGGATAGAGGTCGAGCCGCGGCACGAGAGGTCCGGCGACCGGCGCCGCGACGAGCTGGCCGACCCGGATCACGCCCATCGACAGGTCCGCGTCCGGGAAGTCGCCGCCGCCGGGCGGCAGCAGGGTCAGGTCGACGGTCACGAGCAGGGAGGTGCCTTCGGCCAGCCCCTCCACGGTCCAGCGGAACAGCTCGCCGGGGCCGGTCGTCCAGTCATCGGCGCCCAGGATCACGCAGTAGCCGTGCCAGGTGTCGGCTGACTCCTCGACGAATCCGGGAAAGGTCGTGAATCCGTCGAACAGGGCGCCGGGTTCGCCGCTGATGGACGTGACGATCGCCGGGTCGAACTGCACGGTGACGTCGAGGGTGCGGACGTCGACCGTATCGGTCAGCATCACCGAGAGGGTGATCTGCTCGGCGACGTCGATGCGCGGACCGACCGGCGACCACTGCAGGGTCGGCTCGGCCGCGCCACCACCGGCGCCGAACACGATCAGACCCAGAGCGAGCGCCTCGATGCGCCGGATCAGGGATGGCTCCCGTCGCGAATTCCTGGTGCTCCGCCTCACTTGATCAACTCCAGCTTGCCGGTCGCCGACCACGGCCCGGCGACGACACGATACAGGTACGTCCCGGCGGCGACGGCACGGCCGGCGCCGTCCCGCCCGTCCCAGCGCGCGGCGTGTCGCCCGGCCGGCAGCTCGGCGGCCAGCACCGGGCGAACGCGCCGACCGTCGAGCCCGTAGATCACGATCTCGACGAATTGACCCGCCGGCAGGTCGAAGGCGATCTCGGTCACGGGATTGAACGGATTCGGCGTCGGCGGTCCCACGCGAAAGACCGCCGGCAGCTCGGCGGGGCCGACGACGCCGGTCGGCAGGTTGCCGGCGAGCGGCGCGTTGGCCGTGTCCCGCAGCTCGACCGCCGGCGTCGCCAGCGCGATCGGCGACGCGGCGACGAACCGCAGCAGCTCGCCCGAGCCGCGCAGGCCGACGCCGTGGCCGAGGACCGCCAGGTGCGCCTCGCAGCCGCCGCGGCCGGGATGCAGGAACCACGGGCCGGGCTGCGCGCGCAGCAGCGCGCCCGGTTCGAGATGGAGGGCGGCGCCGCCCGCGTCGCCCTCCAGCCGCAAGCCTTTCAGCTCGGGGCACGGCGCCGCGAGCACGAGCGCCCAGGCCTCCGGCGCGACCTGCTCCCACCGCAGGACCGGCGAAGCGCCGTCGCCCGGCAAGGGCGGCGGATTGTCGAGATCGAACTGGTCGGCGAAGATCATCAGGTCGTCGAAATCGATCGATTCGTCAGGGATCGGCACGCCGGTCGACCCGCCGTCCGCCGGCGCGACGTCACATGCCCCGTCGAAGCCGGGGTCGCTGCGCACGAGCTCGTAGGTGTCGCCGAGGCGGGTGATGTCGTAGAGGTCGACGACCCCGTCGCCGGGCGATCCGCTCGGCGCCGAACGGACGTCGCCCAGGCGGTAGTTGGTCGCGCGGGCGCGCGAGCTGGCGCCGAGCAGGCTCGTGTTGCCGGCCATGTCCATCGCCATGGCGCCGAAGTAGAGGATGCCGCGCTCGCTGCCGTCCGCCGCGTAGGTCGGCGTGACCGCCGTGCCCTGGCCCGCGAAGACCTCCGTGCCCGCGTTGGCGGACGCCGGATAGCTCGGTGCAGGACCGTCGTAGAACGGGTAGCCCGGCCAGACGTTCGCGCGCACCATGGTCTGGCGGTAGTAGAGGTCGCTGGCGCTGGCATCGTTCCAGGTGAGGCCGACCTGGTTGTGGCCGGTCACCGCGACCAGGCCGGTCACGGCCGCCGGCCGGGTGTTGTCCGCGATCAACGTGTCCGCCACGAGCGGCGAGGTCACGTTGCCCGAGGGGTCGGTGGCTTCGACGAAGAACGGCGCGAAGCCGTCGCGGGGCGTCAACAGCGCGCCGCGCGCCGTCCAGGTCGCGAGTCCGGACGCATAGAGGTCCGGCGGGAGGATGAGGTACACGGCTCCGTAGAGGTAGGCGCCGATTCCACGGACGCCGCCGCGGCCGAAATCCGGATCGGCGTCGGTGATTCCGGCCGTGACCGACAACTGGTCGCCATCCTTGGCGAACTCGTCGGTGTAGCCCAGGGTCTCGTTGTGGATCTCCACGCCGGCGATCACCGGTCGCTGCAGGTCGACCGTCACGCGGCCCAGGTCCGGAGCGAGGCCGATCACCGGCTGGTTCTGGGGATTGCGTGCCTGGAGCACCGTCAGCGCGACCGGGCTCGGCGTCCAGTCGGGCGAGCCGATCGCCTGGAAGCGGGCGGTGAAGAGCGGTCCGGACTCGATGCCGGCTCGATTGCCGCCGACCGCCGCATCCACGATCGCGTCGCTCGCGTCGGGTAGGACCTGGAAGAACTCCGCCTCGCTGAACAGGCCGCGGGCGGGGCGTTCGATGTCCACCAGCGCGACGACCTGGGGGTCCCAGGAGACCTGGATCGAGTAGCCGTACAGCTGATCCGTCGCGCCCCCCAGGTACTCGACGGACAGCGTGTCGATGTAGGCCGACCCCTCCAGGTCCTGGAGGGAGATGGCCTGCGGCAGCGGCAGCGGCGCGAGGTTGCCGATGAGCCACGGATCGTAGAGCACGTGATCGCTCACGGGATCCGCCAGGCCGGCCGGGTTGGTGACGGCGTGGAACGGGCCGGACGGATCGCCCCACCGGCAGCCTCGAGCGTCGAACGGCGTCGAGGTCATGGCCCGGATCCCATACGAGAGGTTGCCATCCACCAGGCAACCGTTGAACCGGCCGAAGACCGCGCCGAAACCCTTCTCGAGCGACAGGAGGCCCTCGTGCCATCGCTCCAGCCGGCAACGCTCGGCCGTGAAACCCTGCGCCTCGGCGGTGTAGGCGCGCACGACGAGTCCGCGAGAGGCTGGCCGCTCGGCGCCGTCGAACGTGCAGTCGTGAAGGTCCACGTCGAAGGCGATCGTCGGCCGCTCGTTGAGCTGCCCCGGGACGAACAGCGGTCTGGGCGCGCGGATCGCATCCGGCCCGTTGTTCGCCTCGTCGAGCATGATCCCGCCGATCGAGACCAGGCCGTAGTTCGGCGACGCGGCCGGGTTCGGCGACGTGACGGAGATCCTCTCGACGAGCCCCGGCGAGCGCACGAGGTAGCAGCCGGTCTGGCACCCGAGGAACGAAATGTCCCGCAGGTGGATGCTGACGCACTGGTTGGCCAGGAAGCCGACCGCGGTGTACTCGGGCCGGGGCAGCCCGTCGAACGTGACGTTGCGCACGACGCAGTCCGACGCCGTGACCGAGGCGACGCGCGTCAGCTCGATGCCATTCTGGACGATGTCCGAGTAGATGATCTCCGGATCGACGACGACGCCTTCGAGATCGACCGTGTAGCCGGAGCCGTAGACCACCAGGCCGGCCTTCTGGAAGCGGCGGATCTGGACGTTCGCGACGGTCAGGCTGGTCGGCGTGGTCTGCCCGTCCAGGGTCGCGAGCACGCCCAGGCCGGAGTTCGTGACCGCGACGGGCGTGGCGTGGACGTTGCGGATCTCGAGATCGGCGATCCGGCCGCCGGCGCGGTAATACAGGACCCCGACGAGCCGACCGGACGGCAGGTTCCGACCGAGGCCGTCGACCGCGAGCTCGGCGACCGTGGCGTCGTCGGCTGCCTGGTCCACGCAGATGATCCCGCGATACTGGTCGGTCCCCAGCGCATAGGGCAAGGTCACTGGCGCCTGGACCACGGTCTGCGCGACGCCCGCGCCGAGCAGGACCAGATCGACGCCGATGACCACCTGCTCCGCGTAGACTCCCGCCGCCACGGCGACGGTGTCTCCCGACGCCGCGGCGTTGACGCCTGCCTGGATGGTCGGGTAACCGCCGGGCACGTGATGGGTCACGGCTGCGGCGGCCGGCGCCAGCAGCACGAGCACGAGCAGGACGCTGCAGATCTTCGCCATCGAGACCTTCCCGGCGGCGGGGCCCCGTTCCCGGCGGGGCCCCGCTCGCCCGGTCTATTTCGCCAGCGTCATCTTGCGGACCTGCCGGAAATCGCCGGCCCGCAGCGCGTAGAAGTAAGTGCCGGTCGCCACCGGCTGACCCGCGTCGTCGCGGCCCGACCAGGTCACTGCGTGGAGCCCGGCCTGCCGCTCCTCGTCGAGGAGCGTCGCGACCAGGCGGCCATTCACCGAGTAGACGGCCAGATGGACGTGCCCGGCCCGCGGCAGGCTGAAGGTGATCGTGGTCTGCGGATTGAACGGGTTGGGGACGTTCTGGTTCAGCTGGTGCGCCGCGGGAACCTCGACCCCGGTCGGCTCCGTCAGGTCGACCAGCAGCTCCACGTTGTTCAGATCGCGGGCGCCGATCGCCACGTTCAGCTGCTCGACCGGCGGGTCGACCGTGACCCGGAGCAGTTCGCCGCTGCCGGTGATCGCCGCGCCGAAACCGATCGCCGCGAGGCCGGCGTCCAGACCATGCGCGGCGATATTGCGCAGGAACACCGGCGTCGACTGGGCGTCCAGCAGCGCGCCCGCCGTGACCTGGCAATGGACCCCGTCGGGCAGGTTCGCCCGGAGGTTGACGCCCTTCAGGCCGGAGCACGGCTCGGCCAGCTCGAGCACCCAGGTGCGTTCGTCGCGCTGCTCCCAGCGCAGATCGGGCGGCGTGCTCGGCGCGAACTTGAGCGCCGGATCGACCTCGCCGAAGTTCAGAGCGAAGACCATCATGTCCTCGAACTGGATCTGGTAGCCGTCGGTTTCGGGATCGGGCACGCCGCGCGGGCTGTAGTCCATGGTGGGGCCCACGTCGCACACGGCGTCGTAGCCCGGCTCGCCGAGGCTCAGGCCGTAGGTGTCGCCGAGCGCCGTGACGTCGACGATCGGCTCGACGTAGCCATCGCCGTCGACGTCGCCGAGCCAGTAGTTCGTGGCTGCCCCGGTCGCACCGAGGGCGCCGGGGTTGCCGACGAGGTCGACCCCGAAGCCGGCGATCACGTAGACGTCCCGCGGGGCCACGGCCCAGTCGTAGGTGGTCTCGCCGAGCAGACCGGCGCCGATCGAGGCGCCCTCCGTGATGGCGGCCGGCGCGGCGGGCAATGGGCCGGCGTACGCCGGGTAGCCGCCCCAGGTCACGTACCGGAATTCGACGCCCTGGAGCGGCGAACCGCCGTCGGGACCCGGCGCGGTCCAGGCGAGGTGGATCTGCTGGTGGCCGGGCGTGACCGTGAGAGCGCCGAGAGGAGCCGGGCCGGTGTTGTCGGCCGTGATGGCGTCGCCGAGCGCGACATTCGCCGCGTGGGTGTCGGTGGCGGTCACCGTGGCGGTCACCAGGCCGTCGCCGGTGCCGCTGGTTGCGGCGAAGGTCCAGGTGTACTGGTCGCCTTCGACCGTCGCGTCGCCGAGCTCGAGCACCGGTCCGCCGAACGCGGCGAGATCGCACGTCAGGGCAGCGAGGCTGCTCTCGACCAGGCTGGCGACCACGCTGATCGCATGGCCGTCGCCCGTCCAGTCGACCGAGCCGATCGTCGTGTCGGTCACGAGCACGCTCTGCACCACCGGCCGGCTGTCGACGAACACCCGGCCGGGGTCGGGCACGAGTCCGGCCAGCTCATGGTTCTGGTTGTCGCGGATGGAGCTGACCGTGATCGTGAACACGGTCTCCGCGCTGTCGGCGGCGCTCGCCAGGAACGTGAAGGCGCCCTGGAAGAGCTGGTCGGCGTAGACGCCGGGGCCCGAGCCGCCGAGCGCGGCGTCGATGCGCACGTGGCCGGGATCGAGATCCTCGGCCGAGAAGAAATTGGCGCCCGCGAACGCGCCGGCCGGCGGCCGCTGGAAATCGTCGGCAGTGGCGAGCGCCACCGCCGGATCCCAGGCGACGTGGATGCTGTAGCCGTAGATGCGGCCGCTCGCTCCGCCAGTGTACTCGAAGACGACGGTGCCGGTGGTATCGGTCTCGGTCAGGATCAGCGTGTCCGGCGAGCAGACGAGGTTCGTGAACTCGGTGAACCAGGGATCGAAGTCGACGTTGCCGCTCACCGTGCTGCCCGAGCCCGGGCCGCCGCCGCCCGGGCCGTCGACCGCGCCCCACCAGCACAGCTCGGCGGCGACCGGGATCGACAGCTCCGAGACGATGCCGGCGTCGCAGGCCTGGAAGACGTTGTCGCCGAAGCCGGCGGCGAGCCAGGCGCCGCTCGTGGGCGTCGTCTCGGCCGCGATCGCCGCGGTCGCGAAGCCGGTGAACGTGTTGCCGGTGGCCGTGACGTCGAGATCGTCGTAACCCAGCCGGTTCTCGGCGAGCAGGCCGACCGTGCCGTCGCTGGCGTCCAGCGACGGGTCGAGCGAGATCGAGTTGCCCGTGACCGCCATCGCGAGGGTGGCCTTGGCCGCGCGGCGAACCCTCTTCTCCGGCGCGAAGGGATTCGCGAGGCGCCAGTCCGAACGCGCGGATTTGGTATAGGTCGGATCGAAGTTGTCGAGCACGACGCCGTGGCCGAAATCGGTCGGACGTCCCACCGTGATGTCGCAGCTGGAGACGGACAGGGAGGCTGCGTTCAGGTTCACGCCGGTCTGGCAGGCGACGAGCGTGTCGCCGGTGACGCTCCCGCTGCAGTCCTGGAGCAGGAGGCCGGTCGCGGTGAACGTGTCGCCGAGCCACGCCAGATCGTCCACCGTGTTGCCGGCGAGCGTGGCGACGATGTCGCCGCCCGTCACCTGGATCCCGTTCTGGACGATCGCGCCGGTCGGGCCCGCGCCGACCGTCGCGTTGCCGTTCAGGCTCAACGTCAGCGGCGTGCCCGCCGCGGTGATCACGGCCATGGCGTTGATCTGGTAGTCCTGCACGAGGCACCCGGAGACGGCGAAGCTGCGCGCGGTCGCGTCGTCGTTGTAGAGGGAGATCGCGACTCCGTGCGGCACGCCGTCGAGCGGTTCGTTCCGCACGTGGACGACCGTCACGTCCTGGACCGAACCGCCGGCGTTGTGGTAGTGGATCCCGTAGAAGCGCACGTGCGCGTTGCCGGCGCCGCCGCCGTCGACGGTCAGGCCGTCGATGTCGACGAGGCCGTCCTGGACGCCGACCACCGGGTAGTGGTCGGTGCCGTCGTTGTAGAAGACGGACAGCGCGAGCGGCGACGCGATGAGCGTCGATCCCTGGCCGGCGCCGGTCAGCGTCAGATCCTTGCCGTCGATCAGGACCTGCTCGACATACGTGCCCGGATCGACGTGGATCACGTCGCCGCTCGTCGCGGCCGCATCCACGGCGGCCTGGATGGTCGTGTAGGTCTGGCCCGGGCCGACGTAGAGGTCGGCCGCGAGGAGTGGTCCGCCAGCCAGGGCGCCGGCCAGCAGGCTCGCGAGCAGGAGGCAGCGCAGATGGTCGTACTTCATGTCCGGGATCCCTCTCGTTGGGCTCGGGACCAGCGTCGCTCGCGCAAGCGGTGGGACGACGGCGCGCGCGGACCGGTCCATCGGTCGCAGGTGACGGAACGCGATGCAGGTCTTGGTGCCGGCGAATTCCGACGCCGCCGGCGGGCGCGACCTCCTCATTCTAACCGAAATCAGCGGCGCCGACGTCCCTGTACTAGCGCTATCTTCAGACTGACTCTCGATAACTGCTACGATCCGGACTGCTTTTTAATCTATGAATTCTACCTGATTTCTGACCGTGGTTCAACTGCGGACCACAATATGAGGATTATACTTAAGACGGTCTCGCCCCGGTTGGCGGACCGGCGACGCCGCACCGGCGGCGGCGGCGTCGCGAGACGCGGCTGCCGCCGCCAGGAGTCGCCATTCGGCTTCGGTCGCGTCAGGGGCCGCTGAATTCGATCACCGTCTCGGCCACGCCGGCGTCGCGGGAGACGACGTGCCCGCCGACCACGAGCGTCCGGAGCCGCTGCGCGAGCGGCGCGGGCACCTGGGCCAGCGTCCGATCGATGGGAATGTCCCAGGTCGAGACGAGCCCCGCGGCGTCGAGGTAGAACCAGGCGTGACCATCGGCCGCGAGCTGGCGCCGCGCCGGCTGGACGGCCGCCTCGGGCAGCGCCCCGCCGCCGAGCCCGACCAGGAACGCGTCCAGGTCGGCCGGGGACCGCGGACCCACGACCACAAGCACGGTGGCGTCCTTGCGGCCGAGCGCGATCGCCCGCCCCTTCGGGTCCATGACGGCGGTGAACGTCCGCATCGTCACGCCGCCGGCCTGGCGCGACTCGCCTTCGGCGAGCAGGCCGAGCAGCGGCGCGCTGCTGATCGCTCCGAGCAGGCGCTCGGCATCAGCCTCGCCCCGGGTGCGCGCGAGAAGCACGAGGCCGGGTCCGGGCGCCGCCGCGATCGCGAACTCCTCGACCAGGTCGGCCAGGTCCGCCAGCTCGATGCCGAGCCCGACGTCCAGGGCGTCGAACGGATTGGCGGCGAGCGGCATCGCCTCGCCGGCCGGGACGGCGGCCAGGAGGTCGCGGTAGAGCTGCTCGATCAAGGCGAGCTTGCGCGCCCCGTCGTGCACGCACACGACCTCGGCCGCATAGGTGTCGGCGGGCAGCCAGTCGATCAGGCGGCTGCGGCGGGATGGATTCTCGAAGAGCGGCGCGAGCGCGCTTTCCGGCTCGAGCGCGGTGCGCGACACGACGGTGGTCAGCAGGAAGTCGGCGCCGAAGTAGCAGGTCTGGGAGCCGTACTTCTCCATGAGCGCCAGGATCGCCGGCGCCGGCATCGTCGCGGGACCGCCCAGCGGCCACCGCGTGGCGCTCTGGAAGGCCGGCGTGAAGTAGACGCTCACGTCGCGATCCTCGTCTCGGGCCAGCCGGCGATAGGCGTCCGTGCCGGCCAGCCCGCGGTCGGGCGGCGACGCGAGGCGAGCGAGCAGCCGCTTCATCAGCGCGGCGTCGTTGGCCAGCAGCAGGCGCGGTCCTTCCCGGAGGAGATAGGCCGGCCTGCCGGACGTCTCCAGCACCTGCACGGTCGTCTCGTCCCAGACCTCGGTCCGCGCCGCCGCCCCGGAGATGATCGCAGCGATCTCGCCGGCGGCCGCGGCGTCCCGCGCCTCGAGGCAGCCGAAGAAGCCCAGCTCGGCGGGTGCGGCACCGGCCGCGACCGGATGCAGGGTCAGGTCAGCCCGACGCGACATTGCCAGCACCGCGTGCACGTCGGCACGCGGATCGTCCGACAGCGCGAGGCCGAGCTTGTCCTGCAGCCCGCGACGGACCTCGGGTGCCTGGAGGCGAGCCACGAGCAGCTCCCAGAGGCCGAGTCGATCGAGCGACGCCTCGAGCGTGTCCAGTCGCTCGAGGCGAAGCCAGAAGAGCGTGTCCGCGGGAAGAGCCCTGCCGATGTCCTCGCGCGACGGCGCGCAACTGACCGAGAGGACGAACGCGAGCAGGAGGACGGCCGCCAGCCGCCGGCGGGGCGTCACGCCTTGCCGCCAGCGGTACCGGCGGGATCGATCGCGTGCTCGAGCAGGTCGAGGTAGGAGACGACCGCGAGCGCGTGCTCGTTGGTGGCGGCCAGGATCACCGGCGGCGCTTCATCGGCTTCGAGCGCTTCCTGCCAGCGCGCCGCGCACAGGCACCACCGGTCGCCGGGCTTGAGACCCGGGAAGCCCCAGCCGGGATTGGGGGTGCTCAGGTCGTTGCCCCTGATCTTGCTGAATTCGAGGAATCGCGTCGTCATCACCGCGCACACGGCGTGGACGCCGATGTCGTCGGGGCCGGTGTCGCAGCACCCGTTGCGGTAGAAACCGGCGAGAGGCGACCGGCCGCAGGGCTCCAGGTCGCCGCCGAGCACGTTCTTCTGCTGACTCATGGAGCGCTCCTTGGGCTCGTGCCCGCAAGATCGCGTCCGGCGGTTGCGATCCCGAGCAACCGCGGCGCCGGGGCACCGGTCGATTATTGGCATACGATCACGCGACGTCAAGGGAGTCGGCCGGCACGGCGGGGCGGGGACGTTCGCCGGCGCGTCCGCCGACGATTGTCAGGGCGCCGGCGACGATCTAACATGGCGCGACGACTGCCGTCTTCACCTCGGCGGCGGTCCCGACACCTACTTGCGCAGGGAGATGCTCATGCCTCAACGAATCCGCCGCGCGTCGCTCCTGGGGGTGCTCGGCCTCATCGCCGCGTGCGGGTCGACCCGGGTCGACGCGCCCGCCTCGTTCGCCCCGGCCAAGGCCGCGGTCGCCGGCCAGCCGGCTGCGGCCCCGATCCTCGCGGGCCGGATCGACCTCGGCGATCCGATCCCCGTCGACCCGGGCGTCCGGATCGGCACCCTCGCGAACGGTCTCACCTACTACGTGAGGGAGAACCGCATGCCCGAACAGCGGGCGTCGCTGTTCCTGGTCGTGGGCGCCGGCTCGGTGGACGAGGACGATGACCAGAAGGGGCTCGCGCACATGTCCGAGCACATGGCGTTCAACGGCACCGAGCATTTCCCGCGGCAAGCGCTCATCGACTACGTCGAGTCGGTCGGCATGGCGTTCGGTCCCGAGGTCAACGCCTTCACGAGCCTCGACCAGACCGTCTACATGCTGCAGGTCCCCACCGACGATCCCGAGCTGCTCGACACCGGCCTGCGCATCCTCGAAGACTGGTCCCACCGCGTCACCTTCGAGAGCGGGGAAATCGACAAGGAGCGCGGCGTCATCACGGAGGAATGGCGCTCCGGTCTGGGCGCGGACGAGCGTATCTACAACCAGCAGATGCCGGTGCTCTTCCACGGTTCGAAGTACGCCGAACGCCACACGATCGGCGACATGGACATCGTCGCGAGCTTCCCGCACGACACGATCCGGCGGTTCTATCGCGACTGGTACCGGCCGGATCTGCAGGCCGTGGTCGCCGTCGGCGACTTCGCCGCGGATTCGCTGATCACGCGGATCGAGGCGTTGTTCGGCGACAACCCGGCGCCCCACCACCCGCGGCCGCGCGAGGATCCTCCCGTCCCCGGCCACGCCGGGACACTCTTCTCGGTGGTCACCGACCCCGAGGCGACCCGCACGACCGTCGAGCTGATGTGGCAGAGCGAGCCGCGCCCGGTCGAGACCGTCGCCGAATGGTGCGAGCTGCTCGCGTTGGATCTCGGAACCGCCATGTTGCGGAGCCGTTTCGACGAGCTGAGCCAGGCGGCCGATCCGCCGTTCAGCTTCGCGATGGCGGACTACGGCCAGCAGGTCCGCACGATGAGCGCGTTCACGATCCTGGCGATGACGGCGGAGAACAAGGTGGCCCGCGCGGTCGAGGTCGTCGCCCGCGAGGTCGAACGGCTGCGCCGCCACGGTTTCACCGCCGGCGAGCTCGCGCGCGCCCGGGCGGATCTGCTGCGTTCGCTCGAGAGCCGCACCGAGGAGGCCGCCAAGACCGAGTCGCGGCGCTGGTGCTTCCAGTACATGCAGCACTTCCTCTACGGCGAGCCGATTCCCGGCCCCGCGAACCAGCTCCAGCTCGCCCGCCAGCTGCTGCCCGGCATCACCCTGGACGAGGTCGCCGCAGCGGTCACCGGGCTCGTGACCGATGGCGACCAGGTCGTCCTGGTCTCGGGGCCGCGGAAGGACGGACTCGCGTGGCCCGACGAGTCCGCGCTCGCCGGGATCCTCGCGAGCGCCGCGACGGCCGAGGTCGAGCCCTACGAGGACGCCGCGCTCGACGCGCCGCTCGTCGCCGCGATCCCCGCTGCGGTCGAGATCACCGCGCGCGAAGTCGACGCCGAGCTCGGCACGACCACCTGGACGCTGACCAACGGCGTCACGGTCGTGCTCAAGCCCACGGCGTTCAAGAACGACGAGGTCCTGCTCGCGGCCACGGCCTGGGGCGGGACGTCACGAATCGCCGGCGTCGAGCAGCTGCGCCGGATCGCCAGCGCCGCCGACATCGTGGCCGCGAGCGGCGTCGGCGCGTTCGGACCGGTCGAACTCGACAAGAAGCTCGCCGGCATGGTCGTCAGCTGCCAGCCGCAGATCTCGGCGTACGAGGAGGGCTTCCGGGGCCGCGCCTCTCCCCGCGACCTCGAGACTCTCTGCCAGCTCGTCTACCTCTACGCGACCGAGCCGCGCGAAGACCCGGCAGCGTTCGCATCCTGGCAGGACCGCCTGCGGACGTGGCTCCGCAACCGCGACGCCGACCCGGTGAACGCGCTGCGCGACACCGTCGAGGCGCGCGCCTCGAGCCGCGACCCCCGCAGCCGGCCGGTGACCCTCGCGGAGGTCGACGCCATGGACCTGGCCGGCTCGCTCGCGTTCTACCGCGAGGTGTTCGCCGACTGCAGCGACCTGGTCTTCGTGCTGGTCGGCGCCGTCGACCCGGTCGCGTTCGAGCCCATCGCGCGGACGTGGCTCGGCAACCTGCCGGGCGGCGGCCGTGCCGACCGCTGGACGGATCGAACGACGGCGCTGCCGGACCGGGTGCTCACCGACACGCTGACCAGGGGCCTCGACCCGAAGGGGGTCGTCCAGATGGTCTTCCAGGGCGAGGACGCGTGGTCGCCCGAGCAGGAGTACGCGTTCGAGTCGACGGTCGCCGCCCTGCGCATCCGCCTGCGCGAGGTCGTGCGCGAGGAGATGAGCGGCACCTACGGCGTGCGCCTGCGCGGTCGCTACGTGCCGGTGCCGCGGCCGCGATACCGCCTGGACCTCGGCTGGGGCTGCGACCCGGCGCGCGTGGAGGAGCTGACGGCGGCGGTCTGGCAGGTCATCGAGGACTTCCGCGCGAATGGTCCGGACGCCGACACCCTCGCGAAGGTGCGCGAGACACAGCTGCGCGAGGACGAGACGTCCCTGCAGGACAACCGCTACTGGCTGCGCCAGCTCGCCGAGCACCGGCAGCGCGGCCTCGACCCCCACCGCATCCTGCGGCGCGCGGAGGACGTGGCGACGCTCAGCGGGGACCTGGTTCGCGACACGGTCCGGCGATGCCTCGATCCGCAGCGATACGTGAAGGTGGTGCTGCTGCCGGAACGCGCATCGACGGAGCGGTGAGCGGCGCCGTTGCCGAAAACCGAACGCCCCCCGTCGCGTGACCGCGCGGGGGGCGTTCGGTTGGACCCAGCCAGGTCAGATGGACCCAGCCAGGTGAGCGTCGCGGCTAGAGCATGTCCTTGATCGCCTTCATCGGGCGGACGCGGACCGAACGCGAAGCCGGACGCGGCTTCTGCTTGACCATCTCGCCCGTGAACGGGTTCTTGACGAGCTTGCCGCCGGCGATCGCCGGCTTCTTCACGAGCGTGAGCTTGAGCAGGCCCAGGTAATTGAAGGACCCGTGCCTCTTGACGGACTTGGCCATCACGTCGGTCAGGGCGTCGCACACGCCCACGACGTCCTTGCGGGAAAGACCGGTCTTGGCGCTGATCTCGCGGTAGATCTCGGACTTGGTCGGCGGCTTGTTCGAGTTGGCGAGCGTCGAGGCCTTCTTCGCCGAAGCCTGCTTGGCCGCGGCCTTGCGATTCGATTTCTTAGCCACTGCGCCGTTCCTCCTTGGTTGGTGCTCTCGGAAGCTTTTCGCTTCCATTCTTGGCGGAATGCTAGCGCACAAGCGACCCCGTGGTCACGAAAATACTTGGTTTCCAGGCTTTTTTTTTGGCGTCGGCCGCGCGGGCGCGCCGACTCCCGGCGAGGCCGGCGGACGAGCCGGTCGACCACGGTGGGGACCGGGCCAACTCGGCGTGGCGTTTCCCGCCCGGGATCGCTAGTATTGCCGCGGTCGATCCCCTACGTCTTCCGGCACCCAACCTGGAGCTCCGCGTGAACGCGAGTGCCTGTCTGGCCGTGATCCTGCTGGCGGCGCTGCCGGCCGCCGCCGGCACCCCGTGGTCCCTCGATTTCGAGGCAGCCATGGTCACCGCGACCCGCAACGACGTCGCGGTCCCGGGCGACGCCGGCACACCGTTCTCCCTGGTGGACGACCTGAGCACCGACGACGACGTCGCGTTCCGGGTGCGGCTCGGTCGCCGCCTCGGCGGGCGGCACAGCCTCGCGGTGCTCTACGCGCCCCTGCGGCTCTACTCCCATGGGCAGATCGATGCCCCCGTCGATTTCAACGGCACGGGCTTCCCGGCCGGCGCCGACCTCGACGCGATCTACCAGTTCGACAGCTATCGTCTGACCTGGCTCTATGATCTGGTCGTCCGGCCGAAGCTCGAGCTGGGACTGGGCCTGACGGCCAAGGTGCGCGACGCCTTCATCGAGCTCGACGACGGCGGCGGGAACGTCTCGCGAAAGGACGACCTCGGGGTCGTGCCGCTGGTGCACGTCCAGCTGGACTGGCGCCTGCGCCGCAAGATCGGCCTGTTGCTGGAGGCTGACGCCCTGGCCGGCCCGCAGGGGCGCGCGGAAGACGTGCTGGTCGCGCTCGCGCTCCGGCCCTGGGGCGAGGGCACCCTGCGGCTCGGCTTCCGGGTGCTCGAGGGCGGCGTCGACGTCGATGCGGTCTACAACTTCGCGCTCGTCCAGTACTATGTATTCGGCTGGGGACAGCGCTTCTGACGCGCCGGGACGGGCGCGGCGCGGATCGCCCCCGGGTCACCGGCATCCGAGAGGTCCGGCGTGACGAATCCGACCCTGACCATTCGCGGCAGCCTGGGCGGCCGGACGCTGGCGTTTCCGCTCGGCGACGGCGTCCACGAGATCGGCCGGGGGTCGACCTGCGAGATCCGGCTCGACGAGCCGTCGGTCAGCCGATTGCACGCCCGATTGCAGGTCGCCGGCGGTTCGGTCCGCCTCGAGGATCTCGGCAGCTCCAACGGCACGCGCCTGAACGGCCAGCGCCTGACCGGCCCGACCGAGGTCCGCAGCGGCGACACCATCACCCTGGGCAACGTATCGCTCAAGGTCGACGACAGCGCCGGCGACGCCGGCATGTACCTCGCGCAGACCCAGGTCCGCGCCGGCCTGGCGGTGAGCCTCGACGAGGCGCGCGAGACCCGCGCCAGCGAGCGCAGCAAGAAAGCCTATCTCTTCCGGATCCTGGCGGAGGCCGGCGAAGTGCTCACCCGCCGGCTCGAGCCGCGCGAGATCTTCGAGCCGCTCGTCGAGCTGGTCGACAAGGCGTTGCAGCCGGACCGGATCTTCCTGCTCCTGCGGGACGAGGGGAACACCGAGCTGCGCACGGCGGCCTCGCGCGTCCGGGCGGGCGGCCCGGGCGGCATGATCCTCAGCCGGACCCTCGTCACGCGGGTGCTCGAGCAGCGGACCGCGTTTCTCACGGAGGATGCGAGCCAGGACCAGCGCCTGCTGGGCGGCGACAGCATCGTCGGCGCCGGAACCCGTTCGGCCATGGCGGCCCCGCTCTTCGACAACCAGGCCGTGATCGGCCTGCTCTACGCCGACACCAGCGATCCGGCGGTGCGCTACGACCTCGACGAGCTGAAGGCGTTCGTGCTGCTCGCCAACATGGTCGCGGTCGCCATCACCCAGGCCCGGTATCACGCGATCGAGGAGGAGCGCCGGCGTCTCCGCACCGAGCTCGATGCCGCGCGGCGGATCATGGTCCGCCTGCTGCCGAGCGACCTGCCGCCGGTGGCGGGACTGCAGATGGTCGGCCATCTCGACGCGTGCGAGGAGGTGGCGGGCGACCTCTACGACGTCCGCCCGCTTCCCGATGGCCGGGTCCTGCTCGTGGTCGGCGACGTGTCCGGTAAGGGGCTCTCGGCGGCGCTGCTCGTGGCCGCGCTGCTGCCGGCCATCCGCACGGTGGCGCTGGAATGCGGCGATCTGGGGCGACTCGCGGCCCGGGTCAACGAGCAGCTCTTCGAGTCCACGGACGCGGTCCGCTTCGCCACCCTCTTCCTGGGCCAGCTCGACCCGCGGACGGGCCGGCTCGAGTACGTCAACGCCGGGCACAACCCCCCGCTGGTGGTCGGTCCGGGAGGCGAAATCACGCCCCTGGCCGCGGTCGGCCCCCCCGTGGGCATGTTGCCGGAATTCACGTACCCTGTCCGGACCTATGACCTGGCGCCTGGGTCCAGGCTCGTGCTGTACAGCGACGGTCTGACCGAAGCGATGAACGGGAGCGAGGACATGTACGGTGACGAGCGGCTGCAGGCGCTCCTGAGCCTCTGTCCCGATTGCAGCGTGACCGAGCTCCGGGGCCGGGTGCTCCAGGACGTGGCCGCGTTCGTCGACGGCGCCCCGAAGACCGACGATCTGACCCTCCTCGTCGTCGAACGCGATCGCGAGCCGACGTGAAGCTCGCCCTGATCAGCGACATCCACAGCAATCTCGAGGCCCTCGACGCCGTGATCGCCGACGCTCGCGCGCAGGGCGCCGACGCGTTCGCCTGCCTCGGCGACATCGTCGGCTATGGCGCCGACCCCGTCGCGTGCCTCGAGCGAGTTCAGAGCCTGGCGCCGATCGCGGTGATCCAGGGCAACCACGACGCGTATGCGGCCGACGAGCGCGATCTGGGCGACTTCAACCCGCTCGCGAGCAAGGCGACGGTCTGGACCCGCCGGCAGCTGACCGCCGAGCAGCGCTCGTGGCTCGCGGGCCTTCCCCTGGAGGCGCGGATCGGCCGGGAGATCACGCTGGTCCACGCGAATCCGAGCGAGCCGGACTCCTGGGCGTACGTCCGCTTCCCGGCGGACGGCGCCCTGGCGCTCCTCGACCAGAAGACCCGGCTCTGCTTCTACGGCCACACCCATCTGCCGATGGCGTTCCGCCAGCTCGACGACACGGTGCTGCAGCTGACCGCCGACGCCTACAACCTCGCGACCGGCGAGCGCTGGCTCGTGAACGTCGGCAGCGTCGGCCAGCCGCGCGACGGAGACTGGCGCGCCGCGTATTCCCTGCTCGACGAGGACGGCGATCGGCTCAGCGTGCACCGGGTCGAGTACGACCTCGCGACCTGCCAGCAGAAGATCGTCGCGGCGGGCCTTCCCGCGCGTCTCGCGGAGCGTTTGGCCGTCGGCCGCTAGCGGACTAGCTGCGCCAGACGCCCTGGCCGACGAGTTGACTCGCGGCCTGCTCGGCCCAGCCGCGGTTCGCCGTCGGACTGGCCGGGCTCGGATGCAGCAGGCGACCGACCGCCGTCGCGCCGCCGCACACCGCCCGCAGCCGCGCCTCGGCGTAAGCGCCCACGCCCACGCACCACCGCGGGCGATAGAGGTCGACGAGCGCGGCGAGGGCCTCGTCGCAGGCGGCGAGCAACGGCTCTCGCTCCGCGGCGGGCAACTGGACGGGCGTGCGGTTGCGCCCGGTCGCTTCCAGGAAGACGAGCGGACAGTGGTTGAGCACGAGGTGGTCCGCGAAGAAGCGCTCGGGCGTGCCGAAGCGGTCGGCGAAGAACCCCCAGAGCCGGCGCCCGGAAACCTCATGGCGCCGGCAGGCGAGTCCCTCGACCGGCCGCCGGGGGTGTTCCCGCGACGGCTTGCCGATCTCCGCGTCCAGTCCGAGCCAGTCGCGCACGGCCGCCACCTCGCCGAACGGCACGCCGGTCTGCGCCATGCCCCACGGTCCGGGATTCATGCCGACGAACAGCACGCGCTTGGGCCGGTCGCCGTAGCGTTCGAGGTACTGGCGGACCGCCGGGCGGGCGTAGCCAAGCGGGTCGTAGACGTGCGTGACCGGCGGGCCGAAGTCGAGGCGGTCGACCTGGATCCGCAGGTCGTCCAGGATGCTGAGGGCTTGGCTCGCGAGCGTCATGCGGCTACCTTTCGGAGGTCCGGATACAGGCCCATGATCCGGGAGGTGGCACCGTGAAGCCAGCGCTCGTTTTGCACGGCGTCGTGATCCTCGCGCTCGCCCTCGGCGGCTGCGCCGACCGTGACGACAGCGCGGGATATGTCCGCTCGGTCGACGCCTGGCACGCCGACCGCATCGAACGGCTTCGCGCCGAGGACGGCTGGCTCACCCTGGTCGGCCTGCACCCCCTGGCTGCGGGCCCGAACACCGTGGGGACCGCCGCGGACGCCGACGTGCGGCTCGGGGGAGCGGCGCCGTCGCTCGTGGGCACGATCACCGTCGCGCCCGACACCGTCAGCTTCGCCGGCGCCGCCGGCGTCGCGGTGCTCGAGGCGGGCACCGGGCGACCCGCGCCGGCGCTCCTCGCGACGGACCGCGACGGGACGCCGACGGTGCTCGCGATCGGCACGCTGCGATTCCACGTGATCGTGCGCGGCGCCCGGCACTTCTTGCGGGTCAAGGATGCGGCGAGCCCGGTCCGCCGCGATTTCCGGGGAATCGACCGCTATCCCGTCGATCCGAGATGGCGCGTGACGGCGCGGCTCGTGTCGCGCGGCATGCCGAGGACCGTACCGATCGTCGACGTGCTCGGCGACGTCGCGAACGAGCCGAGCCCCGGCGTGCTCGAGTTCACGCTCGAGGGGCTCACCTGCCGGCTGATTCCGACCGGCGAGCCGGGCCAGCCGCTCTTCATCGTGTTCGCCGACCGGACCAACGACGAGGCGACCTATGGCGGCGGCCGCTTCCTGACGACCGAGCCGCCGGCTGCCGACGGCACGGTCGTCCTCGATTTCAATCGCGCCATCAACCCGCCGTGCGTGTTCACGCCCTACGCCACCTGCCCCTTGCCGCCGGAGGAGAACGCGTTGCCGATCGCCGTGAAGGCCGGGGAGATGATGTGGGGCGGGCGGCACTAGGCCCGATGCGTCCCCTCCTCGTCCTCTCCCAGCGCCCCGAGCTGACCGGCAGCGGGATCACGCTCGACGCGCTCGCGCGCGAGGCGGTCGCCGCAGGGCACGAGCCCTGGGTCCTCTGCGGTGTCCCGGCCGGCGAAGCCGTTCCCCGCGTCGGCGGCCTGCCGGCCGACCGCGTCCTCACCGTGACGTTCGGCGACGGCGGCGACCTCCCGTTCCCCGTGCCGGGCATGAGCGACGTGATGCCGTACCCGAGCACGGTCTGGTCCGCGATGACCACGGACCAGCTCGCCCGCTACCGGGAGGTCTGGCGGGCGCGGCTCGCGGACGCCGTCTCGCGCTGCCGCCCGGATGTCGTCCACTGCAACCACCTGTGGCTCGTGAGCTCGCTCGCGGCGGAGGTCGTCGGCGACGTTCCCGCCGTCGCGCACTGTCACGCGACCGGGCTGCGACAGCTCGCGAGGTGCCCGCATCTGGGTGGCGAGATCCTGGCGGGGCTGCGCCGGCACCGGCGCTTCCTGGTACCGCACGCGGACCTGGGCCGGCTCGTGGCGGCGACCCTGGGCGTCTCCGCCGACCGCATCGTCGAGGTCGGCGCCGGATATCGCGAGGATCTCTTCCACTGCCGCGGCGCGCCCCCGGCTCTCGCCCGGGCCGGCCAGGTCCTGTACGCCGGCAAGTTCGCCGCCGCCAAGGGCGTCCCCTGGCTGCTCGACGCCTGCGAGGCGGCCTGGCGACACGACCGCGCGTTCGCGCTGCACGTCGCCGGCGACGGGGCCGGGATCGAGGCCGAGGCGCTTCGCGCGCGGTTCGCCGCGCTCGCGCCGCGAGTCGTCCAGCACGGTCGGCTCGACCAGGCGTCCCTCGGCGAGCTCATGCGGCGTTCGAGCGTCCTGGTGCTGCCCTCCCTCTACGAAGGCTTGCCGCTCGTGCTGGTCGAGGGACGAGCCTGCGGCTGCAGACTCGTGAGCACCGCCCTTCCCGGCGTCGTCAGCGGCCTGGCGCCGACGGTCGGCAACGCCCTGCATCTCGTCTCGCCGCCGCGCCTGGTCAGCTCCGATACGCCGGTCGCCGCCGACCTGACAGCGTTCACCGTACGCCTCGGCTCGGCGATCGACGCCGCGCTCGCCGCCGGTCCGGTCGCGCCGGCTCCGGGGGAGCTCGCCTCGTTCACCTGGACCGCGGTCTTCCGGCGCGTCGAGACGGTCTGGTCGGCCGTCACGGGAAGCACAAGCAAGTAAACGATATCGTCGATCCGTCCTGGCCGCGTCGCGAGCGATCTCGCGGTCGGGCCGATCCGCCGCGTAAGAGAATCCGCGGAATCAAAACTCAGGTTCCGGCAGTTGACATCCGGCTTCCAGTCGCCCGAAAGGAGCCCGTCATGCAGACCAAGCTGATCACCGGAACCGTCGCGTTCACCCTCGCGCTCGCCGGAATCGCCCTGGCCGACGATTTCATGCCGCCGGACTGGCGCGGCGACCCGCTCACCGTCCTGGCCGAGTGGGAATTCACCGTGGACTTCACGCCCGATCCCCTGAACGTCCCGCCCGAGAACTTGATCACCGCCGGCGACGGCACGCACCTGCTCGGCGACGCCTGGACGCATGCTCACGTCGGCGAGAACGTGTTCTGGGAGGTCGATCCCGGCGATCCGAACGACGGACGGGCCTACACCCTGGACCTCCCCGGCCAGATCGACTTCTTCCTCGTCAACTGGATCGACGAGTACGAATTCAAGCACATCTGGATCCAGATCACCTACGGCGGCCAGGGCCGGCCCGTGGTCAGCGGCGTGCTCGGACCGAATCCATTCGACAACGGCTGGGTCGATCCGACCTTCGGCGTGTTCCAGTTCGCGATCGAGGTCGACCCGAACCACCGCGTCGAATCCTGGATCCTGATGCCGAATCCGGACCGCGAGCACGTCTACGTCGACGTGCCGCCCTGGACCTGGGTCGACCAGGTCGTGATCGACACGATCTCGACGCCCGAGCCGGTCGCGGTCGAGTCGCGGAACTGGAGCGACGTCAAGGCCCTGTTCGACTAGCCAGGCGACCGAATCCGGATGCGGCGGCCGCCGTCCCCCGGCGGGATGGCGGCCGCCGCGCGTTCAGTCCTGGCCGCGGGCGAGGTGGGCGACCGACTGCTCGATCAGCCTCTCGAGCGTGGGCAGGTGGAGATCGGCGAGTCGCTTGACGTAGAGGCACGCCTTGCCCGTCCGGAACTTGCCGAGGCCGGCGAGCAGCTCGTCGTACGCCGCGAACCCGGTCATGATGTACAGCGTGAGATCGTTCTTGCGCGGCGAGAATCCCGTCAGGAACCAGTCGCCCTCGCGACCGCTCGCGTAGCGGTAGCGATAGCGGCCGAAGCCGACGATGCTCCCGCCCCACAGGACCGGCGGTTGGCCGGTGATCCGCTGCATGATGGCCAGGACGGCGCGGCAGTCCTCGCGCCGGCTGTCGCCGGGCACCCCGGCCAGGAAACTCTCGACGTCGCCGTCGCCGGGCCTGGTCTTGAGTTCAGCCATGGGCAGACTCCTCGTGAAGTTCGCGAACCTGGGCTCGATCGCGCTGCGCCGGTCGCGAGCGGCCGGTTCGTGACAGGTTTCCGCGCTACTCCCAGCGAAGTCGGAGTGATATGCTCCTCGCTGACCCGCCCGACGGTCCGTCGGGCGCGCGCCCGACCGAACCAGGGAGTGAACGCGATGCCGTCGCAGGATGTGCTCGATGCGAGCGACCCGGGTGCCAAGCGTGCCTATCTGCTCGAACGCTACGGGGACAAGATCCGCTACTACTGGGCCGCCAGCCGGTCGAACAAGAACTACTACAAACGCAGCCGCTTCCTCGCCATCGTATTCGGCGCCCTGGTCACGTTCACGGCTGCGCTGGCATCGGCCGACTTCGTCGCCAACTCGCCTGGACTGGACGTCGCGTTCCGGATCGCCACGCCGGTCCTCGCGCTCCTCCTGACGATCATCACCGGATTCAGCCAGACGTTTCACTGGGGCGCCACCTGGCGGGATATGGTGATCAACGCCGAGTACCTGGAGAAGGACAAGGACCGCATCGCGCTCACCACGCCCGCGGAGCTCGATTTCCCGGCCGAGAGCGACCACCTGAACGATCTGGTCATCGCGGAGAGCCGGGGGTTCTTCGAACGCATCCTCGGCGGCGGGAAGCCGCCGCAGACCGGGACCGCGGCCGGCGCCGACGACTCCTGAACGGGGCCGGTCGCGCCACCGAGGACGGAAGCCGGTCGCGCGAGGCGCGAGGACCGGATGGCGAAACATGAGCGAAAATCGGGCTCGTGCCCGGCGGGAGGAGAATCCGGCGCGATCGGCGCATCGGCGTCATGACCCGCCAACTCGTTCGTGGTAGATTGTCCGCTCGATTGCCGACGATACGGGCGTCCGACCACCGCGAACGGAGCCGACATGGACTGGATCACCGACCCGCAGGCGTGGATCGCGCTCTTGACTCTCACGGCCCTGGAGATCGTCCTCGGCATCGACAACATCATCTTCATTTCGATCATCTCGGGCCGGCTGCCCGAATCGAGGCGCGCGCGTGCGCGCACGCTCGGCCTCGCGGCCGCGATGGTCTCCCGCATCCTGCTGCTGGCGTCGCTGGCGTGGATCGCCCACCTGACCCGCGAGCTGTTCACCGTCGCGGGGCGCGATGTCACCGCGCGCGACCTCGTGCTCCTCGGCGGCGGGCTGTTCCTGCTCGCGAAGGCGACGTTCGAGATCCACCACAACCTCGAGGGCGAGGTGGAGCACGGCCGCGGCAAGGCCGTCGCGTCGTTCGCGTCGGTGATCGCCCAGATCATGGTCCTGGACCTCGTCTTCTCGCTGGACTCGGTGATCACCGCCATCGGCATGGCCGACCACCTCCCCGTGATGATCGCCGCCGTGGTCATCGCCGTCCTGGTGATGATGGCTGCCGCGGGTCCGATCAGCCGCTTCGTCGAGGGCCACCCCACGGTCAAGATGCTGGCGCTGTCGTTCCTGCTGCTGGTGGGAATGTCGCTCGTCGCCGAGGGTTTCGGGCAACACATCTCGAAGGCGTACATCTATTTCGCCATGGGATTCTCGGTCTTCGTCGAGATGCTGAACCTGCGGATCCGGGAGCGGGGCGATCGCCCGCCGGTGAAGCTGCGCGGCGCGCCGGCGCTGGAAGAGAATTAGTCCGGCGACCCCGGACACGGGCCGGCGTCGCGCGATCCGCTCGGCTGGACCGCCGCGTTCGCGAGCGCGGCGTTCGAGATCGCGGGAACTCACACCTAATTAATATGATTGAACTCCGACACCGTGGACGACCACGGGCGACCACGCGGAAGTCGGCGATCGGCCACCGTCGTGCGTGACTGGGTCGAGCGGGGTCCGAGCCGAGCGCGCATGGCGAGACTTCTGCGGGATGGACCTTCCAGCACGAAAGGACCCTACGATGAACAAGCCTTTCAAGACCATCCTCGCCGCGGCCATTGCCCTGATCCTGGTGGGTAGCGCCGCGCAGGCGCCGGCGGCCGACAAGGACAAGCCGATGGCCGAATCGACGGCGGCTGGCAAGACCATGGACATCTATCGCACGATCGCGGCGAAGGAGTCCTTCGACACTCTCGTCAAGGCGCTGCAGACCGCCGGTCTGGTCGAGACGCTCGAGGGCAAGGGCCCGTTCACCCTCTTCGCCCCGACCGACGAGGCGTTCGCCAAGTTGCCGCCGGGGACGCTCGACGCGTTGCTCGCCGACAACGCCGCGCTGACCAAGGTGCTTCGCTACCACCTGGTCGACGGCAAGCTCCACGCGGCCGAGCTGGCCCAGAAGAAGGAGGTCACGACCGTCCAGGGCGGCAAGGCGGCGATCGCAGCCGCCGGCGGCGTCACGATCGACGGCGCCAAGCTCGTCAAGACGGACATCGTCTGCACCAACGGCGTGATCCACGTGATCGACGTCGTGATGATGCCGTGACCGGAGGCGACCACGGCCGCCTGCGCGCCGCCACCCGGCGCCGCCAGGCGGCCACAGCGCATCAACGGACCTCAGGCGAGGCCCCGCCAGCCTCGCGGCAGCACGATCCGGCGCGCACCGACGAACTCCCCCAAGCTTCGTAACGCCGCGGCCAGGCCCCGGGCGAGGCCTTCGTCGCGCCGCCGCCCGGGCTCGAGGCGCACCGCCCTGATCTCCAGTTCGGACCGCTCACGGTGAAACTTCGGATCGAGCCGCCCGACCAGCCGGCCGCCGTGCAGGATCGGCATCACGTAGTGGCCGAACTCGCGCCGGGCGGCCGGCGTGTAGAGCTCGACCCGGAAGCGGAAATCGAGCAGGTCCTCGGCGCGGCGGCGCTGCCAGAGGAGCGAATCGAACGGACAGACCAGGGTGGTGCCCCCGGGTTCCGGCGACGCGCCCAGACCGTCGAGATGCTCGGGCAGCGCGTAGAACGGCTCGCGCCGCCCGGCGACGCGCACCTCGACCACCTTGCCCCGCCGCAGGTTGCGCGAGATCACCCGGCGCCTCCCCCCCGCGTCGAGATCGTGCGCGGTGAAGTAACCGGCGAGGTGCCGTTCGCTCGCGATTCCCTGGGCGCCGAGGGCGCCAAGCAACCAGCTGTCCTCGTACGCCGCGGGCGAGACCGGCTTGACCGCGGGATGGACCCGCTCAAAGAGGTCGTAGACGCAGCGGAAATGCCGGCGCCCGCAGATCGCCACTCGCCCCGCGTGCCAGAGCAGCTTGAGGGAACGCCCGTCCTCCTTCGCCATCGGGTAATTCCCGCCGGGGCGCTCGACGCCCCTCCACTCGTCAGGATCCGCGGCAAACGCCGCGCTCTCGAGCGGGCCTTCCCGGCGCAGCCGTCCGAGGACCCGGCGCTTCGAGGCCGCCGAGGTCTGGTAGCGTTGCCACCACGATTGGCGCAGCCAGCCGCGGGGCGGGAAGGCGAGCATCCGGCGGCGACCGAGCGGCAGGTGGGCGATCGGCAGGATCGAAGCCTCGTGCGCCCAGTACTCGAATGCGATGCGATCGCGATGGACCCAGTCATCGACCAGCGCCCGGTCATAGGAACCGTACCGGCTCCACAGGGTCAGGTAGTGGGCGCGGTCCACGACGTTGAGGGTATCGACCTGCAGGCCGCCGGTCCGCTCGAGGTGGTCGGTGAACGACTCCGCGGTCAAGGTCCGGCCGGACAGCGGCATCGCCAGGCCCTGCAGGTGGAGCCAGAGGCGAACGACCTGATCGACGGGAACGGTCGGCGGCGTCGCGCGAACGTGCGGCATGCGGTGGTCCCGGTCGCGGGTATCGAACGGGCTCGCTCCGGTGGACACGGGGATCCGGCGAGCGCGATCGTGAATGTCGCAAACCGCAGCGCGCGGCGCAATGGAGTCGGCCCGGGCCGTGCCGCCCGGCCGCCGGCCGTGCGCGGACCGCCGAAACGATACCGCCTTGTCCCTCGACCGGATCGTCGCTAGCTTGCCGCCTGGCCGAGTCCTCGAACCCACCGGGAGCTGGACGATGAATCGCACGATCCGCATCGGCAACGCCGGCGGTTACTGGGGCGACGACCCCCTCGCCCTGCGGCGCCAGCTCGAGGGCGGCCCCCTCGACTACGTCACGATCGACTATCTCGCCGAGATCACGATGTCGATCCTGCAGGAGCAGCGGTCCCGCCGCCCGGACCTCGGCTACGCTGTCGACTTCCTCGATCAGCTGCATGACTGCCTGCCGCTCATCGTCGAGCGCGGGGTCAAGGTGATCACCAACGCCGGCGGCATCAACCCGCTCGCGCTGGGACGCGAGATCCGCGCGCTGGCCGACCGGCTCGGCCTGCAGGTGACGGTCGGCGTGGTCGACGGCGACGACATCGCCGGCCGGCTCGCCGAGCTGGACGCGGCGGGCGAGACGTTCGCGAACCTGGAGACCGGCGAGCTGCTGGGCCCTCTGCGGGACCGGGTCCGGGCGGCCAACGTCTACTTCGGCGCCGAACCCGTGGTCGCCGCGTTGCGGGCGGGCTGCCGGATCGTCGTCACGGGGCGCGTGACCGACACCGGGATCACGCTCGCCCCCATGATCCACGAGTTCGGCTGGGCGGACGACGACTGGGACCGCCTCGCCGCGGGCATCGTCGCCGGCCACATCATCGAGTGCGGAACGCAGGCGACCGGCGGCAACCTCACGGACTGGCGCGACGTGCCGGACCTCGCCGGCATCGGCTTCCCGATCGTCGAGATGCGCGAGGACGGCGTCTTCACGGTCACCAAGCACAAGGGCACCGGCGGCCTGGTGAACCTCAAGACCGTCAAGGAGCAGCTGGTCTACGAGATGGGCGACCCCGCGGAATACATCTCGCCGGACGTGATCGCCCGGTTCGACACCGTCGAGCTGGAGCAGATCGGCCGCAACCGCGTGCGGGTCTCGAATGCGCGCGGCCTGCCGCGGCCGCCGCGGTTCAAGGTCTCCATGGCCTACGACGACGGCTGGAAGGCGCTCGGCCAGCTGCTCGTCTGCGGCCCCGAGGTCGCGGCGAAGGCGGCGGCCGCGGCCGCGGCGTTCTGGAAGCGGCTCGGGATCGCCTACGAGGAGACCCACACCTCGGTCGTCGGGACCGGGTCGATCTGGCCGCGGACCGTGCCGGGCGGCGAGCCCAACGAGGCGCTCCTGCGCCTCGGCGTGCGTGACCACGATCGCGACAAGGTCGAGGCGTTCGGCGTCCAGCTGCCCGCCCTGATCCTCTCCGGGCCAGGCGGCATGGCCGTGACGGGCGGTCGACCCAAGCCGCACCCGGTCGTCGCCTACTGGCCCGCGCTCATGGGGCGCAGCCGGGTCGCCGCTCGCGTGGTCGCGCTTGCGCCGGACGGGACCGAGGAGGTCCGCATGATCGAGTTCGCCGACACGGTACCCGCGCGGCCCGACCCACCGGCCGGCCCCGCCCGGCGGCCGCGGGTGCGCGCGTGGCCGCAGCGGACACGGCGCACGAAGCTGCGCACTCTCGCGTTCGCCCGCTCGGGCGACAAGGGCGACACCTGCAACATCGGCGTGCTCGCGCGCTCGCCGGAAATCTACGACTGGCTGCGCGAGGCGCTGACGCCGGCAGTGGTGAAGCGGTTCTTCCGGGGGATCGTGAAGGGCAAGGTCGTGCGGCACGAGGCGGACAACCTGTTGGCGCTGAACTTCCTGCTCGAGCGTTCGCTCGGGGGCGGCGGCACGGTCTCGCTGCTGCTCGATCCACAGGGCAAGACGCTGGCGCACGCGCTCCTGGAGATGGACGTCGACGCGCCGGCGAAGATCATCCCGTAGACGATCCCGGTCGCCGCGACCCCGGGGACGCGGCGACCGAGACCCTGTCGTCAAGAAGCGCGCGGGCTCGCTCGAGCGGCCTCACCTGGCCCGGTTGTATTCGATCTCCATCCACTTGACGTTGTCGCCGGCGGGGCTGGGACCCCACATCTCGAAGACGTGCCGGTCGTCGCTGAGGAAGCGCGTGACCATCGTGCAGGCCATCGCCTGGCCCGTCGCCGCGTCGGCGAACTCGCCCTTGCAGACCAGTTCCTTCTTCGCGGAGTCGTAGTCGCCCTCGTACGACATGATGCCCGTCCCCATGTTGTCGAGCCAGGTCCCGACGTACTTCTTCTTCACGTTGTCGTAGCCCATCAGGCCGCGGCCCGTGAACGGCATCCCCATGTTCTCGCCGTTGAACTCGGTCGAGAGGAAGCGGCCATCGAGGATCATCTTGCTCTCCTCGACGCCCTGGCTGACCATGGGTTCGCCCGCCGGATCCATCCAACTCCTCATCGTGCAGTTCCACTTGCCGGCATGCTTGGCGATCCAGGCGTGTTCGGGACCCGGCGCGGCGGCCTTCAGGTAGATCTTCATCATCTCGTCGTGGGTCGGTTCGTCGGCGAAGGCCGACCCGGCCAGCAAGACCAAGACGGTCGCCGCGAGCAGGCCGGCTCTATGCAAAAACGTCGCTGACATCGCGTCCTCGTTTCATTGACGGTGGTGAGCGGAGAAGCATGCGCCAGGTCGTCTCACCTGGCCAGGGGTACCGCTACATCCTACAATAGACGGCGATCCCGGCCAGCGGCCCGGCGCGGATTCTCGCGACCGGCGCCGTTCCACGACGCGAACCGTTCGCGCGGACAGCGGACTCGAACTCGTGCCTCGACGGACCCGACCCGCGCGCGCGACCGTCGCCGCGCTGACTGCGCTGACCCTCATCGCCTTCGCCGCCAACTCGGTGATCTGCCGGCTGGCGCTCGGCGAGGGGAGCATCGGCGCCTCGGCGTTCACGGCCCTCCGCGTCGTGGCGGGAGCCGCCGCGTTGCTCGCGTTGCTCGCCGTGCGCGCGGCGCGGCGCCGGCCGCACCGGGAGCGGCCAGCCGGCAGCTGGATCTCGGCCGGATGGCTCGTCGCCTACGCGGCGTCGTTCTCCGCGGCCTACCTCGACCTCGCGGTCGGCACGGGGGCCCTCATCCTCTTCGGGACGGTGCAGATCACGATGATCACCGGCGGCCTTCGCGCCGGCGAGCGGCCGCTCCCCTCGCAGTGGGCGGGTCTCGCCGCGGCTCTGGTCGGGCTCGTCTACCTCGTCCTGCCGGGACTGGCCGCGCCGTCGCCGGTGGGCGCGCTCCTCATGGCGACGGCCGGCGTGTCCTGGGGATTGTACTCGTTCCGCCGCGGCAGCGGCGACCCCGTCGCGACGACGGCGGGCAACTTCGCGCGGGCCGTGCCCCTGGCCCTCATCGTCGGCGTCGCCGGTCTCGCCGGATTCGGCGAGAGCTGGCCGACGCGCACGGGCGTCCTGCTCGCCGTGCTCTCGGGCGCCGTGACCTCAGGGATCGGCTACGTGCTGTGGTACACCGTCCTGCGCTGGCTCACCGCGACCCAGGCGGCGGTCGCGCAGCTCGCCGCGCCCGCGCTGGCGGCGCTCGGCGGCGGCGCGTTCCTGGGGGAGACAGTGTCGGCGCGGCTGGTGGTCGCGGCGGCGGTCACGCTGGGCGGGGTCGCGGTGGCGATGCTGGGACGGCAGTCCGCATCCGGCGAGACGATGCGGCGGTAGCCCCGGCCGAGCGGAACGCACCGCCGGACCACGCCCGTTCGTCCGTGGCCGCGAGCCGGGCAGGGTGGCGCCGGATCGTGCGCGTTTCCGCGCTTGTGCCCGCTCCACCGCGGCTCCATCATTCGCCCCGGCCCGCCAGCCCGCCGGAGGTCGCATGGAGAACTTGAGCGTATTCCTCGCTATTCTGCCCGTGCTCGTGATCTTCCTGCTGCTCACCCTGCGGCGGACGCCGGCCGACATCGCCGGCCTCGTCGGCTGGGTCGTGACGCTCGTGGTGGCGATCGCCTACTTCCGCACGGCGCCGGCGGTGGCGATGCGCGCGTCGGCGGCGGGCGTGGTGGCGTCGCTGCCGATCAGCCTCATGGTCGCGGCGAGCATCTTCCAGATGACCTTCATGATCGAGGTCGGCGCGGTGAGACGCATCGTGCTGGCGATGAAGTCGGTCGCGCCGAACGATCGCGTCGCGCAGATCCTGATGATCAACGTGGGCTTCGGCACCCTGGTGACCGCCCTCGGCGCGACGCCGGTGTCGATCCTGCCGCCGATCATGATCGCGCTCGGCTACTCGAGCTACGTCGCGATCGCGCTGCCGGCGATCGGGTACGACTCGCTGTGCACCTACGCGCTGCTCGCGATCCCGGCCGTGGTATTCACCGACGTGCTGGCGCCTCTCGTGGCGGACGCCGGCATCGCGCTCACCCTGCGCGACACGGGTCTGCTCTTCGCGCGCTTCATCCCGCTCGTGACGACCTGCATCGCCCTGGGCATGTTCTGGATCGTGGGGCGCTGGGCGATGGTGGTGCGCGGGTTGATCCCCGCGATCCTGACCGGCGTCGTCGCGGGCGGCTGCTGCTGGGTCATGGCGGCGGTCGATCTCGTGCCCCTGACCGGCGTCGTGGCGGGCGCGGCCATCATCGCCCTGCTCGCGCTGACCTTGAAGCTGCGCCGCCGTCCCGTGTACGCGGAGGGCGAGCTCACCGCGCAGGACCGCGAGACCAAGGCCGCGATGTCCCTGCGCAAGGCGGCGAGCCCGTGGCTCCTCCTGCTGATCTTCGCGACCCTCGTCAACGTCAAGGAGCTGCCGTTCTTCGCGCTGTTCTTCCAGAAGCTGCCTCTGGCGGTCGAGGCCGTCCCCGGCAAGCCGATCGCCACGCGGGTGCTCTGGCAGGCCTACACCTGGGTTCTCGTCGCGACGCTCGTGTCCGCCGCCTTCTTCCGCCCGACCGGCCGGCAGTGGCGGACGGTGCTCGCCAGGACCTGGCAGCGCGCGCCGCGACCGGTCGTGGCCGCGGCGGTGTTCTTCGCCATCGCCTTCGTCATCGACCACAGCGGCAAGGCCGTCGCGGCCGGGGGCGCCTGGATCGCGGATCCCGACCGCAACATGATCCACGTCGTCGCCGCCGCCGCGGCGGCGACCTTCGGCGGACTGTACGGCCTGGCGGCGCCCTACCTCGGACTGCTCGCCGGCTTCATCTCCGGTTCCGAGACGAGCGCCATCGCCATGCTCAGCCGGTTCCACATCGAGACGGCGAGCGCGCTCGACCGCACCGCCGCGATCGGCCTGCTGCTCGCCGCGGCGAGCGGCGTCGGCGGGGGCCTCGCGTCGGTGGTCTCGCCGGCCAAGCTGCAGAACGCGGCGGCGATCATCGACCGCATCGGCGAGGAGGGCAAGGTGCTGCGCACGACGACGGTGATCAGCCTCCTGATCACCCTGCTCACGGCGGTCGCGACGCTCGTCTGGGTGAGGTAGCCCAACGGATCGCCCGGTTGTCGCGCCTGGCGGGCTCGACAACCGGGCGGTTGGTGGGTTAACGCTCAGACTACTTCAGCAAGACCATGCGACCCGTGTGCTGCGCGCCCTCGGCCGTGAGCCGGGAGAAATACACGCCGCTCGGGACGTAGGCGCCGTCGTCGTCGCGGCCGTCCCAGATCGCGCTCTGGCGGCCTGCCGGGACCATGGCGTCCACGAGCCGGACGACGCGGCGGCCGTGCACGTCGTACACGTCGAGCTGGACGTGGCTCGTGCGCGGCACGTCGAAGCGGATCGTGGTCTGCGGGTTGAAGGGGTTGGGGTAGCTGCCGACCAGCGAGAACGCGGCCGGCAGGAGGTCGTCGCCGACCGGTGTCGGGTTGCCGAGCACGATCGTGTAGGTCCGCTCGCCGGTGCCGGATATCGCGAGCGAGGCGACGTCGCGCATGTCGGCGACCACGACGGGTCCACCGGCGCTGAGCCCCTCGCGCAGCACCCACGCCACGTCCGCGATGGCCCGCAGCGCATCCGGATTCCAGGCGAGCGTCGTGCCCGCGTTGCCCGTGTTGCCGCTCGGCTGTACGGCTAGGTGCCAGAGCACGACTGATCCTCCCATCTGGGCGTCCGTCCGCAGGTCGCTGTACAGCGGCGTGGTCGCCGTGTCCGCGTCCAGCAGTCGGACCAGGGTGGTGTAGGCCGGCGGGGCCGGCGGGAACGGGAGCTGCTCGGGCGCCGGCGCGCCGCCGCCGATCAGCACCTGGAAGACGTGCGGCACGCCCGCCAGGTTCGCGCCGGTCGCGGTCAGGACCGCTTGCGCGAGCACCTTGTCGCCCGCGCCGCGCCGCGCGGCGTGCTTGGCGCCGCCGGCCTCGACGCTCAGCGTGAACGGCTCGGCGGCGTGGAACCAGACGCCCTGGCCCGGCTCGATCTGGTCGACCGGGACGTAGCCCTGGCTTTCGACGAACGCGAACATCCCGTCCATCGCCGCCGCCGGCGTGACCAGCGGGACGGCCGACTCGTCGAACAGACCGCCCAGCAGGTACCAGCCAGCCGGACCGCCGCGCGAGTAGGCGCCGAGCGGGTCGCCCGTCACCACCTCGTAGCTGTCCGGTCCGCCATACTGCAGCCACATGCCGTCGCCGCCGGCGGGCGAGGGGGTCGACACGTAGTTGCCGCCCTGCCAGCCGAGAACCTGCTGGACGGCCGGCAGCTGCGCCGACAGCGGCACGCCGGGGCCGAGTTGCACCGGCAACGACCGCAGGTCCCAGCCGTTCACGACCGCGTAGGGAACGGGGGTCTGGTCGGGTATCGACGACCCCACGGCGATCGAGCCGTCGCCGGGGTCGACCGGCACTGGACTGCCCGCGGTGTCCTTGACGTCCAGCTCCGTGAAGACCAGCGGCGAGATGTCGCCGAGCGCGCCGACGATCCCGAACTTCAGCCGCATCAGGACGCCCTCGCCCTGCAGCGGCGCACCGGCCGCGTCGACCACGACGCCGTTGCCGACGTTGGTCACATTGAACTGCCAGCCATCCATCATGGTGCCGGAGAGGTCGCCGAGGCCGGCGAACTGGACGACCAGCGGGTCGAAGAGGATCCGGGCGTGCAGGGACACGATGTCCAGCGGATCGACCCATTGCGCGGCCAGGATCGGCAGGTCGAGGATCGAGCCGGGCAGACCCACGCCGGTCGGCAGGGCGACCGGCAGCGGCGGGATCTCCTCCTCGCGAGACAGGACCGTGGTCGCGATGTCGTACCGGGTGAACGGGAAGTTGTCGTAGGTCGTGCCCGACGCCTCCGTCTCGACGACGAAGCTGCCGTCGTACTGGGTGGCGGTCAGGAGTCCCGTGTACACGCCGTCGTTCGGCGCCTGATCCCCGTTGCCTCCCGCGTCGTTCAGGGCCATGGGGAACGACTCGCCGTTCGGCAGGGTGATCACGGCCGTGACCTGCGCGTTGTAGATCGGCTTGGGGCCGAGCTGCGCGATGAGCTGGGTCAGCGCGAGCTCGATGAGCATCGGCTGGCCGAAGCCGTGCGGAGTCAGGGTCAGGATCGACTGCACGCGCGTCGACGCGGCCAGGTTCAGGTGGTAGTTGCCCTGGCCGTCGCCGCCGCCCACGCGGCGCACGATCGCGAGCCAGTTGCCGGGAACGGGTCCGTTGATCCGCTGGGCGGAGACCGTCTCGTCGCCGACCCACTCGGGGCTCGACGGGTCGAAGACGTGGCCGGACGGATCCTGGAGGATCAGCTGGAAGGCGTTCGGGTCCCGGTAGTTCCACAAGAGGCCGATCAGGAGCTGATCGACCGAGGGATCGACCAGGAACTCGTGCCGGTGCTCGCCCTGCCGGAGCTGGCCGTTGATCCAGCCCAGCCCCTCGCGGTCCGTCGCCGCCATCAGGGACATCTGGTAGGTCTGGATCAGCGGCAGGATCCCGCCCGTGACCTTGGCGCCGGAGGTGCCGGCATAGTAGTACTGCCCGCCCGTCGCCGCGGCGACGGCCTCGAGCGTGACCTCGTCGGCGAAGGGACCGAAGCCGATCGTGTAGACCGTGGGTTCGGGCGCTTGCAGGGGCAGGACGTCGAACGGGTCCGGCGGGTGCGTGTTGTTGCCGTCCGAAAGCAGGATGATCGACTGCGGGAACTGCGGTGGAACGGCGTCGTGCAGCTCGTCGCGCGCCTTCTCGAGGCCGGCGCCGATGGCGGTCAGGTTGTAGACGTCGCCGCCGGTCTCGATCGTCGCGATCGCGGCGTTCTTGTCGGCCTCGCCCGTGATCTCGGTCATGGGGAAATCGGTCCAGGCCGGCCAGTCAGGCAAGGTGCCGGGGTCCGCGCCGCCGCTGTAGCTGGTGACGGCGATCTTGTCGCCGACGTCGAGCAGCCGCACGACCTGCGCGGCCGCGTTCTCCGCGGCGAGGATGGGGTCGCCGACCATGCTGAACGAACGGTCGATGGACAGCGCCAGGTCGACCGGCTCCGGCAGGACCGCCACGAGGTTCTCGGCGATGAGCTGCTGCATGGCGAGGTTGACGTTGAGGCGGCCGTTGCCCAGCTCGTTGGAAACGCCATCGACGTAGACGTAGCCGCCCACATCCTCGGCCGACTCCTCGAGGATGCGCTGCAGGTCGTTGGGGGTGAGCGCGGCGCCGGTCAACGCGAGCGCCTCGGACTGCACGAGCGCCGCGGCGCCGGCGGTGAACGGGCACGCCGACGACGTGCCGTTGAAGTTCGCCACGTAGTCGCCGCCGGCGTAGCCGTTGAAGCCGGCGATGTCGGTCGTCTGCATCAGCACGCCGGGCGCCGCGAGACTCAGCCCGACGCCGAAATTGCTGCCCCACCAGTTCTCGCCGTCGCAGCTCGCGGGGTTCTTGCGCTCGTCGCAAGGGCTCGAGGCGCCGACCGCCATCGCCGCCGCGAGGTTGGCCGGGAACTGCACGGCGCCGTTGGCGTTGCCGGCCGCGAACAGGGGCAGCACGCCGGCCGCCCGCGCCGCGACGACCGCGTTCTGCACGGAGATCGTGCTGCCGCTGCTGCAGATCCAGGAGCAGCTGATGACCATGGCGGAGTAGTTGGGCGCCTCGCCGACCGCGTAGTTGATCGCGTCGGCGCGGTTCTGATTCACGCCGCTCGCGAGGTTGACCCGCAGCGGCAGGATCCGGCAGCCGTTCGCGACGCCCGCGATGCCGGTCGTGTTGTCGGCCACGCCGGCCGCGAGGCCGGAGCAAGCAGTGCCGTGGGCGTCCAGGCCGGAGGGATAGGGGTCGTTGTCGTTCGCGTTGAAATCCCAGCCCACGAGGTCGTCGACCTGGCCGTTGCCGTCGTTGTCGACTCCGTCGAGATCGCCAGCGTCGAGGACCCAGGCAGCGCCATTCCACACCATCGTCTGGCCGTCGCCGTCGTCGTCCTCGCCCAGGTTCTGCAGGATGTTGGGCTGGAGGTCAGGATGGCCCCAGTCGACGCCGGTGTCGATCACGGCGACGATCACGCCCGGATCGCCGCGCTGGATGTCCCAGGCCTCCTGGACGTCGGCATCCGCATCGGCGGTGAAGCCGCCGCCGCCCGCGTTGTGGATCGCCCATTGCGTCGCGTACAGCGGGTCGTCGGGAACGAACGCGTGGTCGTTGAACGAGATCGTGCTCAGCTCGGCGAACTGCACGGATGCGAGGTCGTTGAACGCCCGCACCTGATCGAACACGTCGCGGCCCGCCGGCACCGATACGGTGAAGAAGCCCGGCGTCCAGTGGTCCATGACGACCTCGGAGCCCAGGCGCGCGATCTCGGCCAGCATGTCCGCCTCGGACAGGCTGGGCGCGAACTGCACGACGACCTGGTCCGGCAGGAAGTAGCGGGTCGTGCCGTCGTCGTTGAGGAGCGCCGGGTACGCGAGCGCGACCCGGGAATCCGCCTGCAAGGCGGCGATGGCGGCCGCCGCGGACTTGCCGGGCGGCGTGCGGTAGACGACGAAACCCTGGTCCTCGACGCCCTCGGCGTGGACGACCGCGAGGTCCTGGGCGACGGCCAGCTGCTCGGCGTCCGTGACGGACGCCTTGGCGCCGGGCGCGACCGCGAGGCGGACCATGATCTCGTCGGTCTTGACGGTGAATGAATAGCGTCCCCCGAAGAGCTTGTCGGGGTACGAGTAGTCCATGACCTGCGCCGCCGCCCCCCTTGGCGAACCGCTCACGGCAAGCAGGGCCACGAGACTCCAGAGCAGCGGCTGAAACGTGAATCTACGAGCGCCCATCGGGCACCTCCTTGGCAACTGACGCGGCGGTCAGCGTCTCTTGTCATTGCGAATCGCGATGTCACCGGCGAGGTCTGGCAGCTGTCGAAGCAAGCGAATCGGGCGATTCAGCAGTCATTCGCGGTGATACACGAGCGGAACAGTCAGATTAGTTTGACGCCGGGTCGCGGTCTTACGTCACAAGAAAAATCGGGGAGCCCGGAGGGCTCCCCGTCGAGGCTGCGGCCGCGGCGCGTCGCGCTCGGTCGCGCGGCGGCATCGCCAGGATCTCAGCGCACCAGGTTCAGCTCGAGGCTCGTCGTGCCGGCGCCGGTCGCCAGACCGGCGATGTACACGCCGCTCGGCAGGGAACGACCGCCGTCGTCGACGCCGCGCCAGGTGACCGCGTGTTCGCCGGCCATCAGGGCGCCGGCGGCCAGGGTCGCGACCTTCCGCCCGCGCAGGTCGTGGATCACGAGCTCGCCGCGAGTCGGCACGTCGAGGCTGAACGAAAGAGTGGTCTGGGGGTTGAACGGGTTGGGGTGCGCCGCCAGCCTCACCAACGGTACGGGCGTCTCGGGCGCGGCCGTGGGCGCCGCGACGAGGCCCGCCACGTCGGCCAGGGTCGCTGCGGCCGCGCGCGAGATCTGCAGCGCGATGGGCACGGTCGGCTGGATGGCCGACCAGGTGTCGGTCGTCCGGTGGTAGTAGGGATACGAGTCGTAGTCCATGTCGATCGCCAGGAAGGCCGCGATCCCGGCCTGCTGGAACGGCACGTGGTCGCTGCCCCAGCTGTAGTAGTCCTTGCGGTGACCGATGGTGGTATACGCGACCACGTTTTCGGCCATGGCCGTCATCAGCCATTCCCAGGCGCTCTGGCCCTCGATGATCACGGCGACGTTGCGGTCGTAATAGGACACCATGTCCGCCGTGATCGCGCCGACGATGGTGCGCCCGGCCGCGACGGCCTCGGCGACGAAGTGCTGGCTGCCGCGCAACCCCGGCTCCTCGGCGTCGAAGAGCACGAACTGCACGGTCCGTTCGAAGTTGCGTCCGGCGCTCACGCGCGCGATCTCCATCACCAGGCAGGTGCCGGACCCGTTGTCCTCCGCCCCCGGGGCGAGGGATCCGGGCTGCTGCGACGTGCTGTCGTAGTGCCCGCCAACGACCACGATCTCGTCCGGGTACACCGTGCCGGTCTTCGTGGCGACCACGTTCTGGCAGGGGTGGCCGTTGACCGTGAACGCGTCCAGCTCCACGCCGTAGCCGTATCCCGCGAACTTCTGCGCCAGGTACGAGGCCACGAGGTCGTTGCCCGCCGTGGTGTAATACCGCGTGGCGACGGTGTGCGCGGCGCCGCCGTACCAGAACGGGGAGTCGCCGGAGATCTCGCGGAGGAACTGGTCGTACGCCATCTGGTCGAGGTCGTCGACGTAGGCCGCCTTCACCGCCGCGTCGACGGTCGCCGGCGCGGGCCAGGACCTGCCGTCGGCGCGGGACCGCGGCGCTGCCGCGACCGCCGAGCGATCGAGGAACTGCAGACCGAAGCCGGCGACGTGGAACGCGTCCAGGCGCGCGCGCGGCACCTCGACGACCCAGGCGGTCTCCGCCGCGAGGTGCACGTGGCCGAACGCGGCCGGGTCGGCGGGCGCGGCGAACGCTCCGCCGCCGGCGCGGCGCGTCCGGTCGACCAGGTACCACTCGGCGTCCGCATACCGGGGCGTGAAGGGTTCGGCGCCGAGCGGCGGCTGGCCGGACGGGCGCCTGTCGACGACGAGCAGTCCCGTTCGCAGGTCCCAGGTCAGGAGATCGAGGGCCGGCCGGTCGCCGGCAACCTGCTCGGCGGTCGCCCCGGGCAGGAACAGAACGTCGCCGAGCTCGGCTGCGGCTGGGGCCGCCAGCGCGAGGGCGAACAATCCGAAGAACACGAGTCGCGAGATCATGGGGTCGTCCTTGGTCAGCGGAGTGGAGCCGTTCCCGACGGGTGTGAACGGACAATGATAACGCATGGCGGGTGTCTTGACCATATCCCTGCGCGGGCGCCCTGCGTAGGGGCGATCCGGCGGAACGCCGGAAGGCCGCGGTAACGTCTGACCGCGATGTTCAGTAGTACAGCTTGACCAGGAACGGCAGTTCCTGGTCGTCGGGGTCGGCCGCGCAGGCCTGCTGCAGGAACCGGAGTCCGCGCGCGTCGTCGCCGCTCAGCTTGGCCACCAGGCTCTCGCAGAGCAGCCGGTTCCCCTGGACGGCGCGCGCCAGGCGCTCCGGGTCCGGCACGTCGGCGAACACGGCGCCGGGGTCGACGCGCGCGTCGGCGAGGAAACGGAGATTGCGCGCGAGGTTGTCCGCATCGAGGCAGCGGGGCGCGAAGAACTCGGTGTACGAGCAGTCGTCGGTGTTGAGCGCGCTGCGGGCGCCGAGCGCGGCGACGGCGTCGCCCGAGAGCATCAGGGTGGCCGCGAGATGGTAGGGCTCGAGGTAGAAGTGGCGGTCCTGGCCGAGCGCGGCCACGGCGGCGGCCCAGTCGGCGAAGTCGACCTGCAGCGGCGCCAGCGCTCCGATCAGCACCGCGTGGTAGTGCCCGAGCCAGACCGCGCAGTGCGGGAACACCGACTGGAAGGTCCGCAGGAGGCCCAGGAACTCCGCGGTCCCCAGCTTGTGCAGCGGCAGGTACTGGGAGACCATGCCGCCGGGAGCGAGGTGCGCGCGGCAGAGCTCGAAGTAGTCGGTCGTGTAGAGGTTGCCTGAGCCGAGGATCGGGTGCGTGGGGTCGCAGGAGATGAGGTCGTAGGTCCGTGCGGTCCGCTGCAGATGGTGGCGGCCGTCGCCCGCGATCACGCGCAACCTCGGGTCCCGCGCGACGTCGTGATTCAGGTCGCGGTAGTAGACGGCCGCGTCGACCAGCCCCTCCACCAGCTCGACGCACTCGATGGACTCGACCCCGGGGTGCGCGGCGATGGCGGACGTCGTCACGCCGATCCCGAAGCCGATCACCAGGATGTTCTTCGCGTCGTTCCCCAGCAGGAACGGCAGGTGGCCGACCATCTTGACGACCTTGATCGCGTCATACGAGGAACCGATCACGGCGCTGTTGTTGACGAACGTGTACTTCGTGCCGCCCAGCGCGCCGCGGTCCTGCGCCACCGAAAGCGTCCCCTCCACGGACTCCCGGTAGAACAGGACCTCGCGGTCGTAGCGCACGAACGACGGCGGCAGGACCTGGACCGGCGGCCGCAGCGCGACGAACACCAGCAGGACCGCGGCGCCGCCGCCGAGCGCGTACCGCGCCGCCGCGCCGCCGCCGCGCTTCGCCTGCACGAAGATCACCGCGCTGAGGACCAGGGCCAGGACGACCAGCCCTGACCGCACCGCGCCCAGCCCTGGCAGCAGCACGAACGCTGCCAGGAGCGGGCCGACCACCGACCCGGCCGTGTTCACCATGAGCGTGAGCCCGACGTCGCTCGCGATCGTCGAGCGGCCGCGGGTCGCCAGGCGGCACGCGAGCGGGAACGCGTAGCCGGAGCACGCCGCCGGCGGCAACACGATCAGCAGGGAGGCGACGAGCGGGATCCCGAGCACGCGCAGCAGCGGGTCGGCGAGCGCCGACTCGAAGGGGAAGAGCAGGACGCGCGGCAGCTCCACGAGGAGCGCGAACCCGAGCCCCGTCGTGGCGGCGAGGAGCGCGAGCGCGCGCTGGAAGGACCGCAAGCGGTCCGGCGAACTCGCCGCGTGCCGCGCGTAGAGAGCGCTGCCCGCGAACGCGCCCAGGATCACGAGCGACGAGACGAGGGCGAAGGTGTAGCTCGTGTTGGTCAGGTAGATCCGGAAGATGCGGAACCAGACGACCTGCAACGCCAGGATGCAGAAACCGCAGACGAAGGTCCCGACCAGCGCGGCGCGGCGTCCGGCGGCGGGGTCGGCCGGCTCGGCGCGGCCGGATCGCCGGCCGGCCGCGGTCTTCTCGGCGGGCGCGGACGCCGGCGCCGGCTCGGCGCGGCCGCCGCGGTGCGCCGCGAACAACCAGGCGGCGAGAGCGAGATCTATGACGACCGCCACGGCCACCGTGCCGCCCTGCCCGAGCGTTCCCAGCAGCAGGAAGCCCGCCGTCAGGCCGCCGAGCGCGCTGCCCAGCGTCTCGACGGCGTACAGGCGGCCGAGCGACGCGCCGATCGCGCCGCTCGCGGCGACGGCGAGGCGGCTCGCGAGCGGCAGGACGCCACCGATCAGGAAGGCCGGGCCGAGCACCACGACGGCGGCGATGGCGTAGGCGATGGCGTCGGCGAGCGGCGGACCGACCCCGCTTGCCGCGAGCGATCGGTAGACGGCGGGCAGCGCGAGCGTGACGGCCAGGTAGCCGAGCGCGGCCAGCGCCGCGACGCCCGCGAGCAACCCGGAGAGCATCCGCGCGGTGCGGTCGTACCCGCCGGTCGTGCGGCCCCAGATCCAGGCGCCGGCGCCGAGTCCGGCCATGTACGCCGCGAGCACGATCGTCGAGGCGGTCACGGTCGCGCCGAGGACGAGCGCGAGCGACCGCTGCCAGCTCACCTCCAGGACGAGGAACGTGAACCCCGCCAGGCCGACGACGAACAGAAGCGTGAGGGGATAGCGGTTGGTTCGCTGCATCGTGCCCGTCGCCGTAACGGATTGTGAGACGATCGTCCGCCGGCGGAAGCCCGCTCCCGGGGTTCCCGGTTGGACCACCGGGCGCGTCCCCTCGCCGCGCCGCGCGACTATAGCACCGCCGGGCGCGGCGACGATACCTCCCGCTCCGATCCCCCCGCCGCGGCGGGTGGCCTGAGCGGCCGGAAATTAATCGATTGACTAAATCGGTCGATCGATTATATTCTGGGTCCAGCACGACCTGGAGAACGTTTCCGTGAATTTGAACCTCGATTCCCTCATCGATCTGCCCGACGGCCTGCGACCGCCGGATCCCGGCTCACCGCCCGCCCGGATCCTCGCCGCGACCCGCGGCTTGCTCGCGGCGCACGGTCCGGCCGGGATTTCCATGCGCGCGGTCGCCGCCGCCGCCGGCGTCAATCAGGCGATGATCCACTACTACTTCCACAGCAAGGACCGGCTGCTCGATGTCCTGATCGGCCAGGAGATCCTCCAGATCCTGCGGGACGTGGCCGCCGGACTCGCCGGCACCGAGCGATCCGCCGAGCTCTTCGTCCAGCATCCGCTGCGCCTACTCGACGCGCTCCGGCGCGATCCGGTGCGGATGCGCATGCTCCGTCTCGTGCTGGCCGCCGAGCCGGACCGGCTGCGGCGCGTGATCCGCCAGCTCGGCCAGCACGGGATCCTGGGGTTCGCCTCCGCGATGCGCGAGCTGGCCGATCGATTGCGAGCCAGCGGCGAGCTGGCCGACGTCGAACCGGAATCGGTGCTGCTCTTCCTGCTCGCCTCTGCGTACGGGCTCGTCTTCATGGCGCCCGTGGCGAGCGAGGTCACCGGCTTCCAGCTCGAGGACGACGACCACTGGCGGCGTCACCGGCACAACCTGGAAGTGCTGCTGCGCAGCGGGGTGCTCGCCCCGGGAAAGGCCTGGCCATGTTGATTCCGATCGCGGTCCTGGCCCTCGCCTCCGGTCTGCCGGCCACGACCCTGGACCTCGCGACCTGCCTCGACCTCGCCCGCGCGCACGCCCCCCGCCTGCGCGAGGCGACCGCCGTCGAGGAGCAGGCCGCGGCCGCCTCGCGCGAAGCGCGGGCCCGGCGGGCGCCGACCGTCAGCCTCGGCGCGTCGTACCGCTACACGAGCGAGGTCATGGAGCAGCATTTCGAGCTTGGACCATATTCGCGCAGCCTCGAGTTCGGCGACGGCCACGCGGCCGACCTCAACGTCGGCGTGAACGCGCCGCTGTTCACCGGCGGCGAGCTGCGCCGGCAGAGCGAGGCGGCCGCCGCCGGCGTCGAAGCCGCGGCGCAGCGGGCGGCCGCGACTGGTCTGGACGTCGCGCGCGACGTGCGCGCGGCGTTCTACATCGCTCTCGGCCGCGAGTCGCAGGCCGCCGCCTCGCGGCTGGCGGTCGAGCGGCTGCAGCGGCACGTCGGCGAGGTCGCCGGCACCGTCGACGCCGGCGCGGCGACCGAGGAATCGCGGCTACGCGCGCTGGCTCGACTGCGCGAGGCCGAGCAACTCGGAGTGCGCCTGGTCGCGGCGCGCGATTCGGCGGCCGTGGCGCTCGGCCGCCTGGTCGGGTCGCCGGACGTCGCGGTCACGCCGGCCGGCGAGCTCACGGAGTCCCTGCTGACCGGCGGAGACCTCTCCCCGGCGCGCGTGGCCGAGCGGCCGGACCTCGTCGCCCTCGCCCGCGAGGAGGAGCGCCAGACCCTGCTGGCCGAGGCGCAGCGCGGCCGGCTCTGGCCGCGCGTCGGCGCCGACGTACGCGCGCATTACGGCCGTCCGGGCGTCGACCTCATCGCCAACGAGTGGACGCCCTACGCGACCGCGGCCGTCAGCCTGGACTGGCCGCTGTGGGACGACGGCGCCCGTACAGCTGCCGCCAGCCAGCTCGCGGCGCTCGCTCGCCAGGCGGCCGCCCGGCGCGCGGAAGCGGCCGACGCGCTCGCCGCGGCCCACGCGGCCGCGCGGATCGAGCTGGACGCGGCCGTCGCCGCCGAGACCCTGGCCGGGGAACGGGTCGAACTCGCGCGCCGGATCCTCGACCTCGTCGGGGGACGGCTGCGCGCCGCCGCAGCGACGGAGAGCGAGTTCCTCGACACCCAGGACGACCTGACGGCGGCGGAGCTCGACCTCGCCCTCGCGCGCACGCGCGTTCGCCTGGCCGAGGCAGTCCTGCTCTGGACGGTCGGCCAATGACCCCGAGGAGAACCACCATGGACCGCTGCTGCCTCGCCACGTTCCTGCTGCTCCTTGCCGGCTGCTCCGGCCGCGAGCTGCCGAATCCCTCGGGCACCTTCGAGGCCACGGTCGTCGACGTGGCGCCGGTGATGTCCGGTCGCGCCCTGGTCGTGCGACCGGACGAGGGCGAGGCGGTCGCCCTGGGCGACACGGTGATCGTGCTCGATACGGAACTGCTCGCGCTCCAGCGCGCCGAGACGGCCGCCCGGCGCGCAAGCCTCGAGGCGCAGCGCCGCTCCGCCGCGGCCGACCTCGCCCAGGCGCAGAGTCGCCTCGCCCTCGTCGAGACGACGCTGTCGCGCACGACCGAGCTGCGGAACCTCGGCACCGCCACTCAGCAACAGGTCGACGACCTGACGGCCGAGCGCGACGTCACCCGCAGCGCCATCGAGGCCGCCCGCGGCCGCCTCGCGACGGTCGACGCCGAGCTCGCGCACCTCGAGGCCGCCCTCGCCGTGCTCGACCGGCAGCTGCGCGACGGCGTGGTTCTCGCGCCGGTGGCGGGCACCGTGCTGACGCGCAACCTCGAGCCGGGCGAGGTCGCGGCGGCCGGACGGACGGCGATGCGCGTCGCCGACCTCTCGGAGCTCGAACTCGAGGTCTATCTCGAGGCGGGCGACCTGGACCGCGTGCGCCTCGGCGACACGCTGCCCGTGGTGATCGACGCGACGCCCGGCGAGCGGCGCCAGGGTCGCGTGACCTGGATCAGCGACGAGGCCGAGTTCACGCCCAAGAACGCCCAGACCCGCGACGCGCGCGCGCAGCTCGTCTACGCGGTCAAGCTGCGCGTCGCCAATCCGGACGGGCGACTCCACGTGGGCATGCCGGCCGAGGTCGAGCTGCCGTGATCCGGATCGACGACCTGCACAAGAGCTACGGCGCGACCGCCGCGGTCCGCGGCCTCTCCCTCGCGGTCGGGCCCGGGCGGATCTGCGGGCTCATCGGCCCCGACGGCGCGGGCAAGACGACCACGATGCGGATCGTGTGCGGGTTGCTCGCGCCGGACCGCGGCACCGCCACGGTGCTCGGCCGCGACTGCACGCGCGAGGCGCGCGCGATCAAATCCCGTCTCGGCTACATGCCCCAGCGGTTCAGCCTCTACCCCGACCTCACGGTCGCCGAGAACCTGCGCTTCTTCGCGGACCTCTTCGCGGTCGGGCGCCAGGAGCGCGCGCGGCGCGAGGCCGAGCTGATGGAGTTCAGCAAGCTCGGTCCGTTCCGCGAACGGCGCGCCGGGCGGCTCTCCGGCGGCATGAAGCAGAAGCTCGCCCTCAGCTGCACGCTCATCCACACGCCGGAGGTTCTCGTGCTCGACGAGCCCACCACGGGCGTCGACCCCGTGAGTCGCCGCGAGTTCTGGCGCATCCTGCGCGACCTCGCCAACCGCGGACTCGCGCTCCTGGTGAGCACCCCGTACCTGGACGAAGCCGACCTGTGCGACGACATCGTCCTGATGCACGGCGGCCGCGCCATCGCGCGGGGCACGCCGGCCGAGGTCGCGGCCGGCTTTCCGCGCCGCCTGCTCGAGGTCCGCGGCCCGGGGCTGTCCGCCGCCATCGCGCTCCTGCGCGAAACGCCGGTCGCCGGCACGGACGCGAGGCGATACGGCGATCGCCTGCACGTCGTCTACACGGATCAGGACCAGGCGGCCGCCGTCCGCGCGCGGCTCGCGGGCCTCGCGGTCGAGGTGTCGCCGGTCGGCCCCGGCATCGAGGACGCGTTCGTCGCCCTGCTCGAGGGCGCGTCGTGAGCGGCGAGGCGGTCCTCGCGCGCGGTCTCACGCGCCGGTTCGGACGGTTCACGGCCGTCGACGGGATCGACCTCGCGGTCGCGCCGGGCGAGATCTTCGGATTCCTCGGCGCGAACGGCGCCGGCAAGACCACGGCGATCCGCATGCTCTGCGGACTCCTGCCGCCCACGAGCGGCGAGGCGACCGTCGCCGGCATCCCGGTCGGGCGGCGCGCCGTCGAGCTGAAACAGCGCATCGGCTACATGAGCCAGCGCTTCAGCCTCTACGAGGACCTCACCGTGCGCGAGAACCTGGAGTTCTTCGGCGGCGTCTACGGGCTCAGTCGCCACCGCATCGCCGCGCGCGTGGCGGCCCTGCTGCCGTACCTCGGCCTCGCCGGCACGGAGAATCGCCTGACCGCCTCCCTGCCGCTCGGTTACAAGCAGCGCCTGGCGCTCGGCTGCGCGCTCCTCCACGAGCCGCGGGTGGTGTTCCTCGACGAGCCGACCGGCGGGGTCGATCCGCTCGCGCGCCGCCGGTTCTGGGACCTCATCTACGAGCAGGCCGCGGCCGGCGTCACCATCTTCGTGACCACGCACTACATGGACGAGGCGGAGTACTGCGGGCGCGTGTCGATCATGGTCCAGGGCCGCATCGTCGCCCTCGACACGCCGGCCGGTCTGAAAGCGACGACCGGCGGTCGCGACATGCAAGACGTCTTCCTGAGGCTGGTGGATCGATGAAGAGGGTCGCGGCCATCGCGCGCAAGGAGCTGGTCCACATCGTGCGCGACCGCCGCAGCCTCGCCGTCGCGATCCTCATGCCGCTCGCGATGGTGCTGATCTACGGCTCGGTCATCGACATGGAACTGCGCGACCTCCAGGTCGGAGTGCTCGACCTCGACCGCAGCGACGCGAGCCGCGAACTGGTGCGCGAGATGACCGCGAGCGGATTCATCGTCGAGGCGGCGCGGCTCGCGAGCCGAGCCGAGGTGGAAGCGGGCTTCCGGCGAGGACGGTTCCGCGCCGTGCTCGTCGTGCCCGCCGGTTACGCCGCCGGCGACCGCACCGGCATCCAGATCCTCGTCGACGCCGCCGACGCCGCGACCGCCGCCACGGTCGACAACTACCTGCAGGCCGTGGTCCTGCGCGCGGCGCGCGAGCGCCTCCCGGCGGCCGGCGCGCCGCCGCCGCCCTTCACCGCGCGCACCCGGATCTGGTTCAACCCCGAGCTCGCGAGCGCGCATTTCGTCGTGCCCGGCCTGGTGGCCCTGGTGATGATGATGATCTGCGCCCTCTTGACGAGCATCGCGATCACCCGCGAGAAGGAAGTCGGCACCCTGGAGCAGATCCTGACGACCCCGGTCGCCCCGGCGCAGGTCATCCTGGGCAAGGCGCTGCCCTACGTCGGTCTCGGCGCCCTGGACGCCGCGCTGATCCTCGCCGTGGGCCGGCTCGCCTTCAAGGTGCCGATGAACGGCTCCTGGCTCGCGCTCGCCGCCTACACGCTCCTGTTCATCGTGATCGCGCTGGCGGTCGGCCTGCTGATCTCGGCGCGATCGTCGAGCCTTCGCGTCGCGATGATGGCCGCGATCATCGTCACGATGCTGCCGACCATGGTCCTCTCGGGCTTCGTCTTCCCGATCGCCAGCATGCCGCGGGCCCTGCAGGCCGTCTGCCAGCTCATGCCGGCCACCCACTTCCTGGTCGTCGTACGCGGCATCCTGCTCAAGGGACAGAACTGGTATCCGCTGCAGACCGCGATCCTGGCGGCGATGGCGATCGTGATTCTGACCCTGGCGGCGCGCAGCTTCCGCCTGCGACTGGAGTGACCGCCGTGGGCCCGCTCGCCAGCCTCATGCGCAAGGAGTTCCTGCAGCTGCGGCGCGACCACGCGATGCTGCGCCTGGTGCTCGTGCTGCCCATCGTCCAGCTGCTGGTGCTGTCGTACGCGCTCGACAACGACCTGCGCAACGTGCGCGTGAGCGTGCTCGACGAGGACCGGACGCCCCTCTCGCGCGGGATCGCGGATGCTCTGTGGGAGTCCGACGTCTTCGTGCCGGGACCGCCGCTCGCCTCCGGCGACGATCTGGCTCGCTCCCTGAAGGTAGGCCGCTGCGACCTCGCCGTGCGCATCCCCGCCGGTCTCGCCCGCGACGTCGCCGGGAACCGCTCGGCGGCGATCGGCGTGCATGTGGACGGGACGAACAGCAGCACCGGCGGTCGCGCCGCCGGTTACGCGGAAGCGGCCATCGCCCGGGCGGCAACCGGGCGGGACGGTCGAGTCGGCGCCGTCCGCTTCTTCTACAATCCCGAGCTGGAGAGCCGGCTTTACATGGTGCCGGGCATCATCGTCATGATCGCGACGATCGTCTCGGCCATGCTCACCGGCATGGCCATCGTGCGCGAGAAGGAGCTCGGCACGCTCGAGCAGGTGCTCGTCACGCCGCTCGGCTCCCTGCAGTACGTCGCCGGCAAATCGGCGCCGTATGCCCTGATCGCGCTGGTCGACCTCGCGCTGGCGACCGGGTTCGCCGCGGTCTGGTTCCACGTTCCGCTGGCGGGTTCGCCGCTCGTGCTGCTCGCCGGAGTCCTGGCGTACCTCGCCGTCACGCTCTCCCTCGGCCTGATCGCGTCCGTGGTCTCCGACACCCAGCAGCAGGCGATGTTCACCGTCTGGTTCTTCCTCGTCTTCGCGATCATGCTCAGCGGGTTCTTCTTTCCGATCGAGAACATGCCCCCGTGGGCCCGGGTCCTGACCTGGCTCGATCCGATGCGGTTCTTCCTGGCGATCGTGCGCGGCGTCCTCCTGCGCGGCGCGGGATTCGGCGACCTCGCCCGCGACCTGCTGGTCCTGGCCGGCATGGGCGCCGCGTCGTTCACCGGCGCCGTGCTCGCGTTCCGGCGGGCCACCTCGTGACGGGCGCCGCTAATCCGCCACGCGCGCGGCGCCGCGACGCCACGACCGCCGGCCAGCCCAGGACTGGAACCGGTCGAGGTAGGTGAAGAACACCGGAGTCACGAAGAGGGTCACGAGCTGCGAGAACAGCAGGCCGCCGACCACCGCCAGGCCCAGCGGCCGCCGCGACTCGGCGCCGGCGCCGAGGCCGAGCGCGATCGGCAGGGTGCCGACCAGCGCGGCGAGGGTCGTCATCATGATCGGCCGGAAGCGGACGCTGCAAGCCTGGAGGATCGCCTGCTCGGCGCCGAGGCCCGTCTTCTTCGCCTCGAGCGCGAAGTCGATCATCATGATCGCGTTCTTCTTCACGACGCCGATCAGCATGAGCAAGCCGACGTAGCTGTACAGGTTCAGGTCGGAGCCGAAGACCATCAGGGTCAAGAGGGCGCCGAAGAGCGCGAACGGCAGGCCGGTGAGGATCGTGATCGGGTGCACGAAGCTCTCGTACAGGATGCCGAGCACGATGTAGATGACCGCGATCGCGAGCAGCAGCATGCCGGCCATGCCGGCCTGGGAGGACCGGAAGGCCTGCGCGGTGCCGGCGAAGCTGGTGACGATCCCGTCCGGCAGCGTCTCGGCGGCCGCCGCGGTCACGGCGGCCACCGCTTCGCCGAGGGACACGCCGTCCGCCAGGTTGAACGACAGCGTGACCGCCGGCAGCTGGCCCGCGTGGTTCACCGCGAGCGGCCCCACGCCGGTGTCGATCCGCGCGAGGGCGGACAGCGGCACCAGGTCGCCGTCGCGCGCGCGGACGTGCAGGAGATCGAGCGCCTGGGGCTCGCGCTGGTACTCGGGCATCACCTCGAGGAGGACGTAGTACTGGTTGTCCGGCGCGAGGATGGTCGAGATCTGCCGGGCGCCGTAGGCGGAGAAGAGAGCGTCCTCGATCGCGCGGGGCGTCAAGCCGAGCGACGCCGCCCGGTCGCGGTCGATCGTGACCCGGACCTCGGGGTTGCTGATCCTCAGGTCGCTGTTCACGTCGCGCAGCAGGGAGCTCTCCCGCAGCTTCGCCTCGAGCGCCGGCGCCGCCGCGTAGAGCGCGTCGAGATCCGACGACTGCAGCGTGAACTGGTAGAGGCTCGTGGCGCCGCGACCGCCGATGTTGATCGCCGGTGGGTTGACGACGAAGATCCGCAGGCCCGGGATCTGGGCCAGCTTCGCGCGCAAGCGGCCCACGATCTCGTCCGCCGAGGACTCGCGTTCCCCGCGCGGCTTGAGCCGGAGGAAGAACCGGCCCTGGTTGCTGGCCGACGGCCCGCCGCCGCCGGCGACGTTGGACATGAACGTGTCGACATCGGGGTCCGCCGCGATTACCGCCGCCGCCGCCTGCTGGTGCGCGACCATGGCCTCGAACGAGAGCCCCTCGGCGCCCTCGGTCGTCGCGCTCAACAGGCCCGTGTCCTCGCTGGGGATGAAGCCCTTGGGCACGGCGCCGAACAGGAGGATCACTCCGGCCAGGATGGCGAACGAGACCATCGCCGTCGCGAACTTGTGCCGGATGACGAACGCGAGACCGCGCTCGTAGGCGCCGAGCGATCCGGCCCACGCGCGTTCGATGGCACCGTAGAGTCGGCCGTGGCTCAAGGTCTGGGAGGGATGCAGGAACCGGCTGCACATCATCGGCGTGAGGGTCAGCGAGACGACGCCGGAGATGAGGATCGCCGCCATGATCGTGACGGCGAACTCCCGGAAGAGGCGGCCCATGATGCCGCCCATGAACAGGACGGGCAGGAAGACCGCGGCGAGCGACAGCGTCATCGACACGATCGTGAAGCCGACCTCGCGCGCGCCGTCCAGCGCGGCCTGGCGCGGCGCCTTGCCCTGCTCGAGGTGCCGGTAGATGTTCTCGAGCATGACGATGGCGTCGTCCACGACGAAGCCCAGCGACAGCGTGAGCGCCATCAGCGAGAGGTTGTCGAGGTTGAAGTTCGCCAGCGCCATCACCGCGAAGGTGCCGACCACCGACATCGGCAGCGCGATGCTGGGAATCACCGTCGCCGGGATGTTCCGCAGGAAGACGAAGATCACCAGGACGACCAGGCAGAGGGTCAAGGCGAGCGTGACCTTGACGTCGTGGACCGACTCCTGGATCGCCAGCGAACGGTCGATCATCACATCCAGCGAGGCCGCCGCCGGCAACTGCTCCCGCAGCTGCTGCAGCAGCTCCTTGACGGCCCGCGTGACCGCCACGGTGTTCGTGCCCGGCTGCCGCTGCACGGCGAGCATGATCCCACGCCGGTCGGCGCGCCACGCCGCGGTCTTGTCGTTCTGGACCGAGTCGAGCACGTGGCCGAGGTCCTCGAGGCGCACCGGCGCGCCGTCGCGCCAGGCGACCACGATCGGCCGGAACTCCGCCGCCGTCGCGAGCTGGCCGCTCGCCTTCACCGTGTACGCCTTCTCCCGGCCCCAGAGCGTGCCCGTCGGCAGGTTGACGTTGTTGCTGGCGACCGCCGTGACGACCTCGTCGATGCCGATCCCGCGCGAGGCGAGGGCCTGCGGATCGACCTGGATCCGCACCGCGTACTTCTGCGAGCCCCAGACGAGCACCTGGGCGACCCCGCCGACCATCGACAGGCGCGGCGCCAGGAGCGTCTGGCCGTACTCGTCCAGCGTCGACAGCGGCAGGGTCGGCGAGGTGAGCGCGATGAAGAGGATCGGCGAGTCCGCCGGATTGACCTTGCGGTAGGACGGCGGCGTCGGCATGTCGGCCGGCAGCTGGCGCTGGACCGCGGCGATCGCCGCCTGGACGTCCTGGGCGGCGGCGTCGATGTCGCGATCGAGGCTGAACTGGATGGTGACCTGCGTGCTACCGAGGGAGCTCTGCGAGGTCATGTTGTCGATGCCGGCGATCGTCGAGAACTGCCGCTCGAGCGGCGTCGCGACCGCCGCGGCCATCGTCTCGGGGCTCGCGCCGGGCAGGCTCGCCGAGACGGCGATCGTGGGGAAGTCGACGTTGGGCAGGTCGCTCACGGGCAGCAGGCGATAACCCAGGATGCCCGCGACGAGGATCGCGACCATCAGGAGCGTCGTCATCACGGGCCGCCGGATGAACAGGCTCATCGCGCCAGGCCCGCCTTGATCTCGACCGTGGCGCCGGGCACCAGCCGCAGCTGTCCGTCGGTGACGACGGTCTCGCCGGCGGCGACGCCGCCCGCGAGCACGGTCGTGCCGTTCACCGTCCGGCTCACCTGCACTACCCGCTTCTCGACCTTGCCGTCGCCGCCGATCACGAAGACGAACGGTCCCTCCTGGCTCGTGACGACCGCGCCCGCGGGCACGGTGAGCGCCGTCGGCTCGACCGTGAGCGCGAGCTCCGCCGCCACGAATTGCCCGGGCCAGAGTCGCTCGCGGTCGTTCGCGAACTCGGCCTTGAGCATGATGGTGCCCGTCCCGGCGTCGACCGCGTTGTCCACGAAGACGACGCGGCCCTCGAGCGGCGGCTCGCCGTCATCGCGCGAGGGCCGGACGGTGACCTGCAGGTCGCCGGCCGCCCGGTGATCGAGCACCTCGCCCAGCCGGTCGCCGGGAATCGCGAAGCGGACCCTGATCGGCCGCAGCTGGTTGATGACCACGAGCGGCGCGTCGGCGGCCCGGGCCAGGTTGCCCTGTCTGACGAGGACCGCGCCCGTGCGCCCCGCGATCGGCGCCTTCACGGAGGCGTACGCGAGGTTCAGGCGCGCCTGCTCGACGGCCGCCTCGTCAGCGCGCACGGCGGCGTCGAGCGCGGCGACACGGGTCCGCGCCTCCTCGGCCTGCTCCTTCGTCACGAAGTCGCGCTCGACGAGGCGGTCGTAGCGCTCGGCCTGCACCCTGGCGTTGTCGGCCTCGGCGCGGTCCTGCGCGAGCTGCGCCTCGGCGCCCGCGAGCGCCGCCTCGAGCGGCCTCGGATCGATCTGGAACAGCCGCTGGCCCTTCTGGACCTCCTCGCCTTCGCGGAACGCCACCTCGGTGATCACGCCGGTCACCTGGGCGCGGACCGCGACCGACTCGATCGGCTCGACCGTGCCGACGGCCGCGATCACCAGCGGCATCGGCCGCGCGGTGACCTGGGCGGCGAGCACGGGCACGGGCGCAGACGAGCGGCCCTCCCGAGGCGCGGCGGTCCCCGGCGCGGCGAGCGCCAGGACGGCGAGGGCGAAGGGTGCGGTGCGAAGCGGCAGCGTCATCGGGTCACCTCGGGGAACTCGACACCGGGCGCCAGCGCCGCCTGGCCGGGCAGGCCGAGGACGCCCACGTCGCGCGCCAGCGTCGCCAGCGCCGTGAACCAGTCCAGGCGGGCCTTGATCTCCAGGGCCCGCGCGGAGGCGAGCGCGCGCTGGGCCGAGAGCAGGTCGAGGATGTCGCCGACGCCCTCGCGGTAGCGTCCGGCGGCGACCCGCTCGGACTCGGTCGCGCTCGCGAGCAGGTCGGCCGCGGTCGCGACCTGCTCGGCCGCGGTCAGGAAATCGCTGTGGGACGCGAAGACCTCGTAGACGACCTGCTGCGAGTATCCGCGCGCTCGCTCGGCCTCGGCATCGGCCTCGGCCTGGGCTGCCCGCAGATCGTAACGGCGCGTGAACCCGGCGAAGAGCGGGATGTTCAACACGAGCGCCGCGCTGTAGAGGTCGGTCGATTCGTGCGACCCGTCGAGCCAGTTACGGCCGGCGAATCCCGAGACCGAGAGCGATGGCCACAGGTCCGACCGCGCCGCTCTCGCCTCGGCCCCGCGTTCGCTCGCCCGCGCGCGCGCAGCCTGCAGGTCGGGCCGCGCGGCCACGGCCTGCTGGATCAGCTCGTCGACGGTCTGCGAGACCGCGACGCCGGGGACGGCCGGCGTCGCGATCGCGATGTCGAGGGGCAGGTTGGCGGGATAGCCCATGGACACCGCGAGCGCGCCGCGGGTCGTGCGGACCTGTCCCGCGGTCGTCTGCACGGCGAGCTTCACCTCGGAGAGCGCCGTGCGGGCCTGGAGGACGTCGGCGATCGTCGCGAGGCCGAGATCGTGGCGCTCCTCCGCCGCGACGAGGCTGCTCTCCGCCTGGGCCTGGGAGATCCGGTTCGCCTCGAGGATCGCCTTGGCCCCCGCGTAGCGGAAGAACGAGACCTCGACGTCGAGGATGCGGTCCTGGATGACCGCGCTGTGGGTCCAGTTCGCGTCGATGAGCGCCTGCTTCGCGGACTCGACGTCGTTCGCCCGTCCGCCGAAGTCGAACAGCAGGTAGGAGAGGTTCGCTCCGAGGCTGTAGGTCGTCGTCGCGTCGAGGGCGCCTTCCGTGCCGTCGGCGCGCGTGGCCGCGCCCCGGGCGTCGATCGTCGGATACCGGGCACCCCGCTCGGACCCGTAGCGCGCGGCCGCGGCGAACGCGTCGTACCAGGCCGCCCGCGTCGCGGGGCTGTTGCGCAGCGCGAGGTCGACGACCTCGGCGAGCGTGAGGCGCTCGAGCCGGCTCTCGATCTCCGAGACCGACACGGCCGGCTCGCCCGCGATCGGCGCGGCCGTCCGCTCGGCCGGCGCGCTCCACGGCACCTCCGGCGCCGGCGCGGCGCCCGCAACGCCGTCGATCCGCGGCGGTTGGTGGGCGCAGCCGGCGACGAGGACGAGCAGGACGGCGGCGGCCGACGCCGAGCCGACGCGCCCGCGCACCCTGTTTGCGCGCCAACCGGCCGCGTCCCCGTCGACCTGGAATTTCTTGCGAACAGGCTGGATCAACTGGACACCCCTGGGGGACGGGCACCGCCGGCGACGATCGAGCGGTCATCATGGCCAGCGGCTGGTCGGAGGTCAAGCCTGGCGGAGGTCGCCGGCGATCGGCGATGTCGCGATCTCGCGAACGTGGGGCTGTTCCGTGCCGTACGGAGCGCTGTCGTTCAGCGATCGTCGCCGGACCCGGGACCGCCGCGCCCGCCGCGTCCCCAGAGCCAGTACACCGGCACCCCGAGCGCGACGATGACGAGGCCGGGCCACGTGTAGCGCGGCTTGACGATCAGGAGGTCCACGCAGATCGCGAGCGCCACGAGAACGTACAGCGCCGGCAGGACCGGGTACCCGGGCGCTCGCCAGGGGCGCGGCGCGTCCGGCCAGCGGCGTCGCAGGATGAAGATCCCCGCCACCGACGCCGCGTAGGAGAGCAGCACGGCGAAGATCACGTAGTCGAGCAGGTCGCCGAATCGGCCGGACAGGCAGAGGACGCACGACCAGACGCCTTGCAGGAGGAGCGCCACGGCGGGCACGCGCCGGGCGTTCAAGGTTCCGGTTTGGCGGAAGAAGAGGCCGTCGCGCGCCATCGCGTAGTAGACCCGCGCGCCGGTGAGGATCATGCCGTTGTTGCAGCCGAAGGTCGCGATCATGACCAGCACCGCCATCACGCCCGCCGCCGCCGGCCCCAGGATGATCGAGGCGGCAGCCGTTCCCACGCGGTCGTCGGTCGCGAACTGGATGCCGCGGCCGGCGGCGTCGGCCGCGTCGGGCGTGCCCGCGATCGGCAGGGCGAAGACGTACGCCAGGTTCGTCAGCAGGTAGAGGACGACGACCACCGCGACGCCGCCGACCAGCGCGCGGGTGATGGTCCGCTGCGGATCCACGGTCTCGCCGCTCGTGAACGTGACGTTGTTCCAGGCGTCGCAGGCGAAGAGCGACCCCACCGAGGCCGCGCCGAGGGCCATCACGAGTCCCAACCCGCCGATCGTCTCGCGGATCACGAGGCCATCGCCGCCGGCTGCGGTCCGGCTCGCCGCCCAGATGTCGCGGAAATTCGCGGCGATCGCGTCGGCCTGGCGCCCGATCACGAGACCCGCGACGACGAGCCCGAACAGGGCGACGACCTTGGCGACGGTGAAGCCGTCCTGGATCAGCTTGCCCTCGCGCAGGCCCAGGGTGTTGAGCCAGGTCAGCAGCGCGATGCTGGCGATCGCGACCAGCTGCGCCGCATTGACGTGGAGTCCGCCGACCACGAGCACCACGTGCTGCTCGCCGAGGTCGGGCGCGGGCAGCGCCAGGTGTTTGGCGAAGGCCATCCCGACGGCGGCGATCGAGCCGGTCTGGATCACCATGAACAGGGTCCAGCCGTAGAGGAAGCCCGCGAGCCGACCGAAGATCTCGCGCAGGTAGATGTACTGGCCGCCCGCCTGGGGCATCAGCCCCGCGAGTTCGCCGTAGCATGCCGCGGCGAGGAGGGTCACGAGGCCGCTGAAGAGCCAGACGGCGAGCAGCCAGCCCACGCCGCCGACCGTGCGGGCGATGTCGCCGCTCACCAGGAAGATGCCCGACCCGACCATCACCCCGACGACGATCATCGTCGCGTCGAAGAGCCGGATCTCGCGGCGGAAGCTCCGTTGACCCTCGGTCATGGTTCACCTCGGCCAACATTGGAACCGCCGTGCGGCCCGAATGCAAGCGCCACGTGCAGATCCCGGTTGCGGGCGGCGGCGGCGGCGGCGAAGATGGACGGCGGATCGCCGCTCCAGGCAGGGAGGCCTCGTGTCCGATACGCCGCGTTCACCGTGGACCTGGGTGCCGACGCTCTACTTCGCCGAGGGCGTGCCCTACATCCTCGTCAACACCGTCTCGGTCATCCTCTACAAGCGCCTCGGCGTCGAGAACGCCGCGATCGCCTTCTGGACGAGCCTGCTCTACCTGCCCTGGGTCGTGAAGATGCTCTGGGGACCGCTGGTGGACTCGCACGCGACCAAGCGATCCTGGATCCTCGCGACCCAGCTCGCCCTGGCGAGCTGCCTGGCCCTGATCGCGGCGTCGATCAGCCTGCCGGCGTTCTTCGCCGTCTCGCTCGCGGCCTTCACCGTCGCCGCCTTCGTGTCGGCCACCCACGACATCGCGGCCGACGGCTACTACCTCCACGCGCTCGACGCGCGCGAGCAGGCGTATTTCGTGGGCGTGCGGACGATGTTCTATCGCGCCGCGATGATCTTCGGCTCGGGGTTGCTCGTCACCTTCGCCGGGAGCCTCGAGGGCGGCGCGGGCGGCATCGCGCGCGCCTGGACCACCGCGTTCGCGCTCGCCGCCGCGATCTACGCCGGGTTGTGGCTGTACCATCGCGCGGCCCTGCCGCGCCCGCCGACGGACGTCCGGCGGGATCCCGCCGCCGCTCGCGCGGCCGGCGCCGACTGGGCGCGGGTCTTCGCGACCTGGCTGCGCCAGTCCCGCGTCGGCGTGGTCATCGCCTTCATCCTCCTCTACCGGCTCGGCGAATCCATGCTGCTCAAGCTCGCGTCGCCGTTCATGCTGGACGAACGCGCGGCCGGCGGGCTCGGATTCACGACCCAGCAGGTCGGAGTCGCCTACGGCACGGTCGGTCTCGGCTGCCTGATCCTGGGCGGGATCGCGGGCGGCTGGCTGATCGCGCGCTACGGCCTGCGGCGCCTGCTCTGGCCGCTCGCGCTCGCGCTCAACGTCCCCCACCTCGCGTACCTGTACATGGCGCACGCGCAGCCCGGCCCGCTCGTCGCCTACCCGCTGGTCGCGATCGAGCAGCTCGGCTACGGGCTGGGCACGACCGCCTTCATGGTGGTGCTGATGCGCATCTCGCGGGGCGAGCACCGCACCTCGCACTACGCGATCGCGACGGGCCTGATGGCCCTCGGCATGATGCTGCCGGGCATGGTCAGCGGGGCGATCCAGGAAGCGGTGGGCTACCGGACCTTCTTCCTGATCGTGATCCTCGCCGGCCTGCCCGGACTGCTCACGCTGCCGTTCCTGCCGCGGGTCGTCGCCGACGAGGAGTGACGCCTACCTCAGCAGCGTCATCGTCTCCATCGTCGTGATGCCGTCCGCCTCCAGCCGCAAGTAGTAGCTGCCACTGGCCAAGGGCCGGCCCTGTTCGTCCCGGCCTTCCCACCGCTCCACGTGCGGGCCGGCGGCCAGATTGCCCTCGTAGATCGTGGCCACGAAGCGTCCCACGAGATCGAACACGCACAGGCGCACCGGCCCCGACCGCGCGAGCTCGAACGAGATGTTCGTGCCCGGGTTGAACGGGTTCGGATAGACCGGCAGCAATCGCGTGGCGCCAGGGATCTCCGCGGCGGGATCCGCGCTGAAGCGCGCGACCACGTGGTCGGGGTCCGCGGTGACCGCCGCGGCGAAGCGTTCGGCGTCCTCCGCCAGCGCGTAGACGACCCAGTCGCGACCGGCGCCGCCATGCGCGCTCACCACGACCTCGCCGCCGCCGTCCGCCGCCACGGTGAACGTGGCGAGAGTGACCGAGCCGTCGGCGGCCGCGCGCAGCGGCGTCCCGGGCAGGATCACCTGCGGCGCTCCCGCGGGGCTCGCGACCACGACCGCGTCGCCCGCCGGCTGCCACGCGGCGAGCGAACCGCCGGCGCACTCGAGGACGCACCGCCAGGCCACGATCTCGGCGGCCGGAGCGAGCCCGCTCAGGCGGAGCTGGCCGACCGGCGAGGTGCCGCCGTCGATCTGCCGGACCTTCCCCGGCTCGTCGGGTCCGTCGGGCCAGACCACGGACACGACGGGCGCAAGGTCCGACGGGTCGCGGCCGACGGCGATGAGGGCCACGTCGGGATGGCCGGCCAGGCCGAGGCTCAGGCGCCCGCGCAGCTCGCCGGGTCCCTGGGGCGCGCAGGTGACCACGACCATCACGTCCGACCCAGGTTCGAGGGCCCGCGGCTGGGAGTCGTCCGCGAGACCGAAACCGGCGCCGACGACGGCGGGCGTGACGACGACGACGTCGTCGCCGTAATTGGCGATCGTGAGCGCGAGCCGCCCGGTCTCGCCGACGTCGAGCACCCCCAAGTCGAGGCGCCGGGCCAGGGCGACCACGCCGACCGGCGACGCCACGGCGGTGCCTTTCAGCAGCGCCGGGCCGCAGCTGTCCGGGCCGAGGTCCAGCGGCTCGAAGTACTGGCCCGGCGCCGACGGCGCGAACGTCGCGCCCGGCCGCAGGTAGTTGTAGGGACCCAGGTTGCGCGGTCCGCCTCCCGAAACGAGGAACGGCCCCGCCTGCGTCGCGATATCCAGGTGCAGAACGGTATCCGTGACGTTGCGGATCGAGAACCGCTCGAAGTGCGTCTGACCCACCACGAGGGTGCCGTAGTCGACGATGTAGGGTTCGATCTCGCAGGGGTAGGCCGGGGGCGTGCCGTAACCGGTGACCGGCAATGCGCAATCGACGTCGCCGAAGGCGACCTCGTAGGCGAAATCACCCTCCTGAGGGGCGTAGAAGCGGGCGGTGAACGACAGGCCATCTCCGGGCTGGAGGAGGTGCACGCCTTCCCCGGAGGTGAAGTCGACCTGACCCGCGACGTCGAGCAGTTCGAGCTGGAGGGGAGTGCTGCCGGCGTTGGTGACCGAGCCATAGCGCGTGATGAAGAGGCCCACCGGGATCTCCCCCAGATCGATCAACGACGGCACGATCTCGCACAGGCCGGGCGGGAGATCGCTCGCGACCGCGGTGAACGGCACGACGGCGCAGCACTCCGGCCCGAGGATGAGTGTCGCCGCGTAGGTCCCGGGCTCGGCTGCCTGGAACTGCGCGGCGAGATCGGCGTGTTGCCCCGGCTGCAGGATCCGCGGCTGCGTGTCGATCGTGAACGGCGTACCGGCCGGATCGATCGCCGGGGCGAGGGACAACGGGACGGTTCCCTCGTTGGTCACCTGGATCGTCGTTGCGTAGAGCGTCCCCGTGTAGACGTTGCCGAGCGACCAGCTCTCCGGGGTCACCGCGCATGCGACGAGGGAATCGAGCGCGGTCGCCGCGAGGTCGACGTCGCTGCAAGAGTCGAGACCGAGGTCGAGGATGCCCGCATAGTCGCCCGGCGAGTCGGCGAGGAACGTGACCTCGATCGACGCCGATTGCGCCGGCGGCAGGTCGAGGCTCTCCGGCGTCGCCGTGAACTCCGGATGGTCGCATTGCGGCGTGAGCAGGAAACTCTCGGGCGTCAGGTTGGTGACCAGGACTGCGGCGGTCAACTCTGAGCCGTAGACCCGGGTCGGGAATTCGATGCTGAGAGGATACACGGAGCAGTCGGTTGCCAGGCCCTCGCCGAAGAGACCGACCGGGCCGCAACCACCGTCGGCGACGTTGAGGTGCTCTTCGTAGATCCCCGGTGCCTGCGGCGAGAAGCGAACTGTCAGCCAGACCGCCGTGTGCGGTTCGAGCACGATGTCCGCCCCGTATACGACGGTAAAGGCCGGGTCGCTGGTGCTGGCGTCGATGGCGAGCGGATAGGACGTATTGTTGGTCACCGACACGTCGCGGTCCACGGAGACGCCCGGCGGAATGCTCCCGAAGTAGAGATTGGGCGGATTGACCATGCAGTCGTGCGCGTGATCCACGTGGAAGACCCCGTTTGCCAGCAACGTCACCAGCGGGCAGGCCGAGTGGCCCAGATCCAGGCTGCCCACGAACTCGCCGGCGGCGTGGCAACGGAACTCGAGCTCCACCGACGCCGTTGCGCCGGCCGCCACCGTGTCCGGTCCCGCCTCGCCCGCGAGCCGGAACGGGTCGCCCGTGACGACGGGATCGATGACGAGCGGCAACTCGCCCGGATTCTGGACAGTCACCTCCGCTGTCAGGATGAAGCCGACGTAGGCCGTACCGAAGCCCACGACTTCCTGGTCCACCGCGCAGAGCGGCGCGTGGGCGCGCCCGGTTCCCGCGACGGGCACCGGGCCGCAGCTCGCGTCGCCGAACTCGAGGACGGCCGAGTACTCGCCGACGGCGCCGGGTGCGAATTCCACCTCGATGACCAGGAATTCGCCGGGCGGTACGGCGAAGGGGCCGCCGCCGAGCAGGATCGTGAACTCCGGATCGCCGTTCAGCGCCACCTCGCCCACGAGGTCGACGTTCCCGGTGTTCGTCACCGTCACCGCTTGCTGGGTCGCGTAGCCGATGGGAACGCTGCCGAACCCCAGCGAATCCGGTTCGATCTGGCAGCCGATCACCTCGTCCTCGGCCGAGCAGCTCAGCGGCACCGTGGTGCACCCGGCCGGTCCTACCAACACGCCCTGCCAGAAACCGGCCGACGCGGGGGCGCACCGCACGACCACGGTGTGGCTGGCGCCGCCGGGTACGACCGTCGGTCCGCCGCCGGAGACGATGACGAAAGTGGCCGTGTCGCCGTCGATCCTGATGTCGCCCGCGAGATCCCAGGAGCCGTTGTTCGTGAAGGTCGCCGCGATCTCCTCGGGCCAACCGATGACGACCACGCCGAAGTCGCCCCCGGTCGGAGCGTCCACGTCGACGTCGCAGGCCATCGTGCCGGAAGCGAAGGCATGTCCGAACAGCGGCGGCAGGCCTGCGCCGAGATCCAGCTCGAGCAGCCGCAGTCCGGGTCCCGACGGGATGAAGGCCACCGTCAGGGTCTGTTCGGCGCCGGGCTCGAGGTCGAAGGGACCCAGCGGGTCCAGCAGCGCGAAGTCTGCCGACGGCGTACCCGGCGTCACGGTGAGCGTCGCCGCGCCCACGTTGCGCAGAATCACGGCGCGCTGGCTCGACCCGCCGGGCGGGACGGAATCGAACTCGAGATGGTCGGGCGCGAGCACGAGGGCTGGCGCCTCGCCGCCGCCGCCGGTGAGCGGGATGACCTCGAGGCTCCCGCCGTCGGCAAGGACGAGCCGGCCATAAGCCGGTCCGCCGCCGAGAGGCGCAAAGCGGACGTCGACCGCGACGTCCTCGCCGGGCGGCATCGCGAGCCAGCGACCGTCGCCGGTCCACGGTCCCCCTTCGATCCTGATCGAGTAAGCGCCGCCCGAGGCTTCGAGACGGCCGTAGACGGTCGCGGGGCCGGGCTGGCTCACGACGATCGTCCGCACCGCCTCGCTGCCGGGCGCAACCGCTCCGAAATGGCCATCGCCGGTCGTCGTGACCGTGGGCGGAAGCACCGGCGCGCCGGGATTCACGCGCGCAACCGGGTGCCAGCTCGCTCCGGAGGCCGGCTCGACCACCTCGAGGATGTCGCCGAAGTTGGTGCGGGCGATCACCGGCCGCCATACGGGATACCCGTCGGCGTCGCGGACCGAAGGATTGGGGTACGGCTGCACATGCAGCCCGATGGACTGGCCCGCCGCCGCCGGATAGATCGTCACCCGGGCCAGGGCGATGTCGTCGGCCGCCGGAAACGGAACCTGCAAACCCACCGCGAAGACCGGCGGCGTGGCGAAGTTGTACGGGCCGCCGCCCAGCAGCTCCCAGACCATGGCCGGCGCCGGGCCCTCGGCCACGGTCTCGATCGAGCATTCCCAGCCGGAGACGGTATTGTCGGGCGACACCTCCCGCAGGACGAGCCATGCGGTCACGGGGCCGTCGGACTCGGTCTCGGTCGGAAAGGTCACCGGATCGAAGTAGAGCCCCAGGGTGGCGGCGGCGGACGGCATCGCGAACAGGACGGCGATCGCGAGCGCCGCGATGAATGTGCGCTGGAGCATGGTGGACTCCCCCCGGCTGAGACGATCGGCGGCAGGCCGCAACGCTCCATTTTGACACAACGGAAACATTTTTTCAACGCGGTGCTCGCGGTGTGGTATCATCCGGATGGCAATCTCCAGGAGGAAGGGACTCCATGTCGGGCCAATCGCGCAGGGTCTTCAGCCTGATCGGGCTGGTCGTGCTCGCCGTCGCGGCCCTTGCCGCGCCGTCTCCGCAGGTATCGGCCACTGCGCCGCGGGTCGCAGCCAAGGCGGCGGTCGCGGTCCCGCTGACTCCCGCGGCCAGTACGCCCATCAGCGGCGGATTGCGCCAGGGAGGCGACACCATCCTCGAGGCCGTGTTCCTCGCGCTGCCCGTGGACTGGGAGGGAACCACGACGGGCTACACCAATGACTACGACGAGATCTGTCCCTACGTGGGCTCCACGGCGCCGGACGTGGTCTACACGTTCACGCCGATCCACGACATGGCGATCGACATTGACATGGCGGGATCGGCCTACGACACCAAGATCTACGTCTACGACGAAGACCTCGCCGTCGTGGCCTGCAACGACGACTACTACAGCGACTACACGTCCAGGCTCGAGAATGTCCCCCTCGCCGGAGCAGAGCAGTATTACCTCATCATCGACGGTTACGGCGAGGCGAGCGGAGACTACCAGTTGCGGATCACGGAGTACGAACCCTGCGAGCTCAGCATCCCAGTCAACGTGACCGAAGAGCTGGAGCCGCCGCTGGGAGACGACTACGTCGATGATTACAACGGCGGCTGCAACACGGACGACCAGAATCCGCCCTTCCAGCCCGACTGGGGCTTCGGTCCGTTTCACGGCCGCTCCGGCTGGTATCTCTACTTCGGTGCGGCGCGCCGCGACACGGACTGGTTCGAGCTGTGGTTGCCTCCCTACACCCCGCTCGAGATCGAGGGCGACGCCGAACAGGCGTGCTACATGTTCGAACTCGCGCCTCAGGATTGCGGCAGCGTCAGCGTGGTCCAGTCCGCCGCCATCGGCCCCTGCAGTCCGGCCGTGCTCACCATCACGGGTTCAGGAAGCGTCTGGTTCTGGGTCGGCCCCCAGGCGTTCACGCCTCCCGATGGGTTCGTAGGCTACGAATTCGATTACCTCCTCGTCCACAGCGGCGGTGCTGTCCCTACCGAGAACCGGACCTGGACCTCCGTCAAGGACATCTTCCGGTAGTCCCGCCTCGACCGTGTAAGACTCCATCGCCCACCAAAACTGTCTCCTTTGTCGACCCTGACGTTCCGATCGTGACCCGAGACAAAGGAGCCCCACCATGCTGTCCAAGCGAACGACTCGACCCTGGTCGCCGGCCATCGGCCTGGTCGCGCTGGCCGTCGCCCTGGCCGCCTCCCTGGCCGCCGCACCGTCGCGGGCCGACGTCATCAACGGCGATTTCGAGAACGGCGGGTCCGACTGGTCGCCGAACCTTCCCCCCGACTGGAGCGCGGTCTTCCCCCCGGCCGGCGGCAATCCGGACGGCTACGCCATGATCCGTTCGCCGTTCGCCGGTCCCGGCGGCATCGGCTGCATCATCCAGACCTTCCTGTGCGGCGAGCCCGAGGGGGGCACCGAGTGCACGATCGGCTTCGACTACCGGCTCGAGCAGATCGACGCCTCTCCCGGGTCGGCGCGCATCAAGGTCCTCATCGACGGCGCCGAATCCGTGGTGACCGACGTCCCGACCGACTGGGCATCGATCAGCTACGTCGTGCCGTGCGGCGTGCACGTGATGGCGCTCTGCCTGGAGGTCGACCCCGAGAACAACTCCTGGGTCGCGAGCTTCGACAACGTCCGCGCCGAATGCACCGGCAGCGTGCCCGTCGATGCCTCGACCTGGACCAGCCTGAAGGGGATGTTCCGCTAGACCGCGTCTCCTGCCTCGCGGTCCGGCACGGCCGGCGGTCCTCGGTGCGGAGGGCCGCCGGCACGGTTCTGCCAGGATCTCCGGCAGCTACTTCAGCATCACGAGCTTCGCCGCCGCCTGACGGCCGCCGCTCGCGACGCGCGCGACGTAGACGCCCGCGGGCGCGGGGCGCCCGCCGTCGTCGCGGCCGTCCCAGCGGACCTCGTGGTCGCCCGCCGCAAGCGAGCCGCCGACCAGCGTCCGCACGAGGCGGCCGCGCAGGTCGTGCACCGTCACGCGCGCCGGACCGTTCGCCGGGGCGCGAAAGCGCAGGACGGTCGCGGGATTGAACGGATTCGGCGCGACCGCGAGGCGGAGCGCGGCCGCTGGCGCCGCCTCCGGCGCCGCGGTCGCCGGCTCCGAGCGCGCCACCAGGAGCCGGTTGCGGCTGGCGCCCAGGACGAACCCGCCCGGGATGGCGACGGCGGCGGTCGCCTGGTCGGATTGGCCGGGAAACGCGCTGCTGAGCGGCGGCTGGACCGGTTCCCAGGTCAACCCGCCGTCCACGGTGTGCAGCGTCCCCTGGCCCCACGGTCCGATGGCGAGGCCCTCCAGCGCGTTGCGGAACGCCAGTTGCTGGATCCACGTCTGCGCGACCTCGTCCCAGGACTGACCGCCGTCGGTCGTCCGCATCAGGAACGCGTCGCCCGACCAGTTGGCGCCCGCCAGGGCCGTCAGCTCGTCCAGCCAGACCCAGGTGTGGATCGGCACCGCCAGGCCGGTCGTCACGACCGGTTCCCAGGTCGTGCCGCCGTCGACGGTGCGGTAGAGGCGCGGCGCGCCCGTCGACGTGCGTCCCGCGAGGTAGCCCAGGCTCGCCGTCGGGAAGTCCAGGGCGCCGAACGCCACGCCGCTCGCGGGCAGGCCGCCGCCCACCGGCGTCCAGGACTGTCCCTGGTTCACGCTCAGGAAGACGCCGCCGCCGGTGGTGTTCGACAGGTAGGTCGCGACGTACCAGCGGCCGAGCGCCGGCAGGGCGAAATCGATCGCGCGGTGGTCGAGGGGCAGAGTCGCCGCGATCCAGGTCGCGCCGCCGTCGGCGGTCGCGCGCGTGAACTCGTATTGCCCGACCACGCCGCGCTGCGCGTCGAGGAACTCGCCGGCGGTCACCCAGCGCAGGCCCGGCGGAGTGGCGGGTTCGGTCCAGGTCGCGCCATGGTCGTCGCTGCGCAGCCAGCTCTGGACCTCGAAGCCGCTCGACGGCTGGTTCTGCGCGAAGAGCACGCCGTCGGGGCGCGCGACGAGGAAATCGATCGGCGAGTACACCGCCTCGATGGCGAGGTTCTCGGTCGCGTTGACGACGTTGACGCCGAAATCGTCGGTCCAGAGGAGGTCGGCGGTGTCCGACCCGAAATGGACGCGGCCGCCGGCCGCCTGGACGATGCACGGATAGCCGACGTTCTGCTGATTGAAGCGGAGTTCCCAGGTCGCGCCGGCGTCGGGAGTCTCCCACAACTCGCCGCCCTCGCCGTGGCAGGCGGTGAGCCAGTGGGTTGCCGAGAGGACCACCGTCCGGTAGCGGTACAGCGGCGCGGTGAACGTGTCGACCTTCGTCCAGGTCGCGCCGCCGTCGACGGTGTACGTGTAGGCGAAGTCCTCGACGACCCAGCCGTGGTCCGGGTCGGTGAAGTAGACCTCGTTGTAGCCGAAGAACGAGTCGGTGACGAACGGAGTCCAGTCGGCGCCGCCGTTGATCGTGCGGTGGGCGACGCCCTGACCCACGGCGTAGCCCTCGAGCGCGGTCAGCCAGCAGTGGTGGCGGATCGTGCCCGCGCCGGGGCCGATCTGGGTCCAGGTCAGGCCGTCGTCGGCGGAGACCACGACGCCGCCGTTCACCCCCGCCGCGGAGATGCGGTCGCCGGGCACGAGCGCGAGGTCGCGCAGCTCGCCCGGAGCCGGGTTCGCGACGGGTGACCAGTTCGCCCCGCCGTCCGTGCTGCGGTAGATGCCGGCCCCGTCGCCGCAGGCGAGCAGCGTGCCGGCCGGCGTGATCACGACGTCGTAGAGATTCGGCGCGACGGCGAGGGGACCGTGCTGGAGGGTCCACTGCTCGCCGCCGTCGGTCGTGTGCAGGATGAAGCCGCCGCCGCCCACGGCCCAGCCCTCGAGCGCGGTCGCGAAGGCCAGGCCGAACACCGCATTGCCCTGGGGACGAGGGTGGCCCCAGGCGTACTCGAAGGCAGCGGCGGGGAGAACGAGGACGATGGACGCGAGAAACGCGCCGAGGGCGGCGCGGAGGGTCCGCGGGCGAGAGGTCGGGAGCATGAGGTCACCACCTGGAAAGGGGATAGACAGGATTAAAACACTCGGATTATAACCGACGCGCGCGCGATCGGCTATCCCGGGAATGGACGCGGCGGAGGGAGGCGGCGCATACCGCCCTAATCCGGGGCGCGGGTGCTCGGCCCGGGCGACGCCGGCGGCGCTAGAACTTCTTCCACAGCTTCTCGGCCCTGTCGAGGTCGTCCCCCGGCTCCAGGTGCTCGCCGCCCCCGGAGTAGGGCGCCCCGAGCTTCTCCAGCTCGGCGACGAGCGCCGGGATCTCCTCGAGCGCGACCCGGTCGAGCCGCGGCGCGACCAGCGCGAACTCCTCGCGCGCATCCGCGATGTTCTGCCGCTGCGTCCCCGTCGGGCCCATCGTGGTCGCGCCCAGCGACCAGCGCACGCGGCCCACGCGTTCGCGCACCGGCACCGGCGCCGCCTCGTCGCGGTTGATGATCGTCTCGTCTCCGCCCAGGACGATCCACACCTCGCGCAGCTCGCTCTCGAGCCCGCCGATCCGGTCCTGCAGGTCCGGCCCCGCGACCGCCGCCGCGGCGACGCGCAGCCGTTGCAGGCGGTCCATCGCCAGCCGCCAGCGCCGCGTCGCGCCCTCGACATCGCGCGAGAAATCGCGCACCTCGAGCTCGAATGCGAGCTTGGCGGCCTGGTCGCCGGCCAGGGGATTGAGCCCGAGGTCCTGCACCTCGAACGGAACGGGGCCGGCGAGCCGGGTCTCCACGCCCTGCACGCGGCTGTGCAGCTCGACCGTGTAGGCGCCCGCGATCGCGAGCGGTCCGTCCTGGATCTTCTCCCACGGCGATTCCTCGGTGGGATCGACGGCATCGACCGGGCCGCCGCCCGGCCAGCGCAGGTTCCAGGTGGCGCGCTGGATGCCCTTGCCCGTGGGACCGGCAATGCGCCGCACGACGCTGCCCGACGGATCGCGCACGGTGAGCAGGATCTGCGGGGTCTCCTCGCTCTCCTCGGCGCGCAGCGCGTCCCAGGTCGGATACGCGACCGGCTCCTCGGCCTTGACCTTCGCCTTCTCCGCCTCGTGGCGTTGAGCCTCGAGGGACTTCAGACCGACCTTCAGGTAGTAGGTGAACGTCGCGCCGTAGGGCGGGTTCTCGGCCGTCCAGTCCTGCGAGCCGTCGCTGCCCGGGTCGAGCCGGTGCGGGATGTAGCGCAGCGCCGGCTTGACGGGGAACAGGATCGCGTCCTGCTCGAGCTGCGCCTCGGTGAGGCCGCGCAGGGGCGTGTAGTCGTCGAGCACGTAGAAGCCGCGACCGAAGGTCGCGACCACGAGGTCGTTCTCGCGCCGCTGGATCTCGAGGTCCGGGACCTTGATCGTGGGCAGGCCGGCCGACAGCTCGACCCACCTCTCGCCGTCGCGGGTGAAGAACACGCCGAACTCGGTGCCGACGAAGAGCAGCGACGGGTCGATCGCGTCCTGGCGGATCGTGAACGCCGTGCCGCGCTCCGGCAGGTCGCCGGTCAGGTCCCGCCAGCTCTTGCCGTAGTCGCGGCTCACGTAGACGTACGGGCGCAGATCGTTCTGCTTGCGGTTGTCGAGGCAGGCGTACACGACGCCCTTCTCGTGCACGCTCGCCGTGAGGCAGGCCACGTAGCTGCCCTCGGGAGCGTCGCCGACCTGGTCGAGCCGGGCCCAGCGGCCGCCGCCGTCGCGGGTGACCTGCACGAGGCCGTCGTCGGTCCCGGCGTAGAGCACGCCCGCCTCGAGCGGCGACTCGCTCAGGCTCACGATGTTGCCGTAGATCGAGGTCGATCGGTTCTTGGCGACCGAGTCGATGCTCCAGACGCGACCCATCACGGGCAGCGTGTTGCGGTCCACGCCGGAGCTGAGGTCCGGCGAGATGCGCGTCCAGGTGTCGCCGCGGTCGTCGCTGCGGAAGACCTTGTTGGCGGCGAAGTAGAGACGCGCCGGGTCGTGGGGGCTGATCACCAGCGGCGAATCCCAGTTCCACTTGAGGATCTCGCCCGGTTCGGGCTGCGGCTGGATGTCGAGCCGCTCGCCGGTCGCGCGGTCGAAGCGCACCAGGTTGCCGTGCTGCCACTGGCTGTAGACGATATCCGGGTTGCCGGGTTCGACCGCGGGCTCGAAGCCGTCGCCGCCGAGCGTGACGAACCAGTCGGACGTCGCGATGCCGCGGCCGGACAGCGTGCGCGAGGGACCGCCCTCCGTGTTGTTGTCCTGCGTGCCGCCGTAGACGTTGTAGAACGGCGCGTCGTCGTCGACCGCCACGCGGTAGAACTGCGTGACCGGCAGGTTCTCCAGGAAGCGCCAGCGTTCGCCGCGGTCCCAGGTCTCGTAGAGGCCGCCGTCGCCGCCGACGAGCAGGTGGTCCGGCGTGGCGGGGTCGATCCACACGGCGTGGTCGTCGACGTGCTTGCCGTCGATGCCGACGCGCTCCCAGGTCTTGCCGCCGTCCTCGCTGCGGCTGAAATAGGTGTCGAGGCTGTAGACGCGGTCGCTGTCGTGCGGGTCGACGTGGATCTCCTGGTAGTACTGCGGGCTCTGCGAGACGTAGTCGCTGCGGCGCGACCAGTTCTCGCCGCCGTCGGTGGAGCGGTAGAAGCCGCTCTCGTCGCCGACCGCCTCGACGATCGCGTAGATCGTGTCGGGGTCGCGCGGCGCGAGCGCGAGGCCGATGCGGCCCTTGTCGCCGCCCGGCAGGCCCTTGTCGATCTCGCGCCAGGTCGAGCCGCCGTCGGTCGACTTCCAGACACCGCTCTGCGGTCCGCCGTCGATCAGCGTCCAGGTATGGCGCCGGCGCTGGTACGCCGCGGCATAGAGCACGTCAGGGTCGCGCGGATCCATCTCGAGGCAGACGACGCCCGTGTTCTCGTCGATCTCGAGGATCCTCTCCCAGGTGGTGCCGCCGTCGAAGGTCTTGTAGAGGCCGCGGTCGCCGCCGGGGCCCCACAGGGGGCCCATCGCCGCCACGTAGACGATGTCGCCGTCGCGCGGGTCGACGAGGATCTCGCCGACGTGCATCGACTCCTTCAACCCCACGTTCGTCCAGGACTTGCCGCCGTCGAGCGACTTGTAGACCCCGTCGCCGTAGCTCACGGAGCGCTGGCTGTTGTTCTCGCCGGTGCCGACCCAGACCACGTTGGGATCGGTGGGATCGATCGTCACGCAGCCGATCGAGTAGCTGCCCTGGTCGTCGAAGATCGGCGCGAAGGTGATGCCGGCGTTGCGGGTCTCCCAGACGTTGCCGCTGCAGACCGCGACGTACCAGTGCGCCTTGTCGCGCGGGTCGACGGCGAGGTCGCCGATGCGGCCCGACATCATCGCCGGGCCGAGCGAGCGCCACTCGAGGCCCGCGAACGTGCCGGAGGACCACACCGATTCGGGGGCGCCGTCGTCGTCCTGGCCATTGTCCTTGGCGAGGACGGGTGCGGCGCCGGCGAGCGCGACGGCGGCGACGAGGCAGAGGAAGCGCTTCACGGGGTATCTCCTTCGGGGAGCGTGGAGGCGAGAGGAACCGGGCAAGAGTAGCCGGACGCGCGATCCGGAGCAAGCGCCGGCGAGCCGCGCCACGGCGTCGAGCACGGCAGCGGGCGGACGAGCGTGTTGTTTCGACCTCGGCCAATCTGGTATCCTCAATGGGCGCGGCATGTCGACAGCCGCGGTCACTGCTCGACCGTTCACGCCTCGTCTGTCCCTCCGGGGGGAGGACCCGTCATGAAGACCAGCCTCGCGGTCGTCCTCATACTCGCCCTCGCCAGCGCCGCGTCCGCCCGGATCTGGAACGTGCCTGGCGACGCGTCCACCATCCAGGCGGGCATCGACTCGGCCGCCGTGGGCGACGTGGTGTCCCTGGCCGCCGGAACCTACCACGAGATCGGCCTCGTCATGAAGCCCGGCATCGCGCTGCGCGGCGATATCGGCGCGAGCGCGGTCATCATCGACGGCCAGGACGCGGGCCCGATCATGACCCTGGACCCGGCCGAGCAGGCCGATCCCACCCGGATCGAGGACCTCACCTTCGCCAACGCCGACAGCGGCGCGCTGCGGTGCCGGAACCTCGGCGACCTGGTGGTCGAACGGTGTGTGTTCGCCGGCAACACGGCGTACGCGCAGCAGGGCGGAGGGATCACCATCGCCAATTCGGTCAACGGCTCGGTCGTCGTCCGCGATTGCGTCTTCGCCGACAATCACGCGACGTACACCGGCGGCGCGGCGGCTCTCTGGTGGATGAGTTCGGTCCGCTTCGAGCGCTGCCTGTTCGTGCGCAACCACTCGGACAACTGGGGTGCGGCCGTGTCGGTCGGCTACGTCCACAATTACCCGAGCGTCGTGTTCGACCAGTGCACGTTCACCGCCAATACCGGCGCCCACAGCGGCACGGCGGTGTTCCAGATCGGCTGGGGCACTCTCCTCGTCACCCGCTCGATCGTGGCGGGCAACGCGGTCGGGTTCGCCACCGGCGGTCCCGCCCATCTCGGCACCATCGAGTGGAGCTGTAACGATCTCTACGAGAACGGCAGCGACGACTACTCGAACCCGTTCTGGGACTTCGACAACGGCGACGGCAACTTCTCCGCCGACCCTTGCTTCTGCGACCCGGCGTTCGACGATTACCACCTCGCCGGCGACTCGTGGTGCCTGGCCGGCCACCACCCCTGGGGCTGCGACGATCTGGTGGGCGCCTACGGCGAGGGCTGCCCTGCCGTCGGCTGCGCCGGCCCGGTGTCGGTCGCGTCGCGCACCTGGACCAACGTGAAGGACCTCTTCCGCTGATCCCGCCCCGGACGCGCGCTCAGCGGGCCGCGAACACGCGCACCCAGTCCCGCCGCATGCTCACCGCGATCGCCGCCGGATGCTCGCGGCAGAGCGCGGCGATCCGATCGACCCCGCCGTCCGCCAGGTACTCCCGCTCGGCATCGTCGTGGTCGATCCAGAGCGCGAGAGCCCGGCGCTCGCCGGCCAGGGTCCAGCGGCACATCGGCTCGTCGTTGTCGCTGTTGCCGGCGGCGAAGATCGGGCGGCGGCCGATCCGCGTCTCGATATTCACCGGCTTGTGCTCGCGGCCATTGTAGGTGCGCGCGGCACCGCGGATCATCGCGACCGCGCCATCGTCCGCGACCGAGTAGACCGGGGTCGTCCAGGTACCGATCAGGCGCTCGGGCGGGAGCCCGGTGACCGGCTCGAGGTACGCCCGCACGAAGTCCTGCTCGGCGCCGGTGGAGACCCAGACCTGGAAGCGCCGCAGCTCGAGGAGGCGGACGAGGTCCAGCATGGGCAGGTAGTAGAGGTCGGGATACGGGACGCCGAACTCCGGGTGCCGCGCGCGGGCGAGGAACGACCGTACGGAATCCCGGTACGCCGCGACCGGCAGACCGGCGAACGCGGCGTTCAACGCCGCGTAGGCGTCGGACATCCCGTGGCGGCGCAGCGCGTCGTCGTCGCCGGCGAGCCACGCGGAGAGCGGCATCTCATCCGCGTCGATCCTGCCCTCGCGCGCGAGGCTCCGCAGGAGGGAGACCTGGAAGAGCGTCGACGGGTCGGCCGGCTGCTCGCACCACAGGGTGCCGTCGTTGTCCACGACCGCGATCCGCTCGGCGACCGGCACGAAGTCGGGGCCGGCCGGATCGGTGACCGCGTCCAGGTACTCGACGATCGCGGCCTTGGCCGCGCCGTCGCGCCAGCTCGGCAACGGGTCGGCGGCGCCCGCGGTGTCCGCGGCGCCGGTGGCGACCGTGGCATCGCCGGGCGCAGCGCAGCCGGTGTGGCCGAGCACCGCGGCAAGGACGACGAGACTCGCGAGAACCGAGACGCGGCGAGGCATGCGGCACCTCCGGGCAGACAGGATCCGGCGCGAAACGCCATGACCGCGGCGACGCGCCGACGCCGGGATCGTACCCGAGAGCCGCTCGCAGGTCACTCGCCGAAGCGGCGCCGGCGCGCGGTCGTCGTTATCCTGGATCCATGAGTTTCTACGCGCAATTCGCTCCGCATTACGAGCAGATCTTCCCCTTCCGTCCGGCGACGCTCGACTTCCTGCGCGCGCGTCTGCCCGAGCGCGGCCGGGTGCTCGACCTCGGCTGCGGTCCGGGCCATTACGCGGGCGCCCTTGGGGCCGGCGGCCTCGAGGCGATCGGGCTGGACCTCGACCCCGCGATGATCGAGGCGGCCCGCGCGCGTTACTCGCAGGCGCTGTTCGCGGTCGCCGACGTCGGGGAGGTCGCGACGATCTGCGAGCGGGCCGACGGCGCCTTCTGCATCGGCAACGTCCTGCCGCACCTGTCGCCCGACCGGCGCGACGCGTTCCTGCGCGACCTGGCCGCGCTGATGCCGGCCGGGGCGCCGTGGCTGGTGCAGACCGTGAACTTCGACCGCTTCCTACCGCTAGCCGGGCCGTACGACTTCCCGCCGCTCGACGCCGGCGGCGGTCTCGTGTTCCGCCGGCGTTACCTGCCGGGCGCCGACAGCACCGTCATCTGCTTCCTGACGGCGCTCGCCCGGGACGGCGCGACCGTGTTCGAGGGCGAGGTGGCGCTGTGGCCGGTCACGAGCGGGGACCTGGCCGCGGTGCACGCGGGCGCCGGGTTCAGCCTGGTCGACGAGTGGGGCGGATTCGCGGGCGAGGCGTTCGAACCGGCGAAGTCCGGCGCGTGCGTGCAGGTCTACCGGCGCGCCTGAACCGCATCGATCACTCCTCGTCCATCTCCCCCTCGCAGCGCGGGCACGGCCGGGCGGTCGGCCAGGGCATGAGGTTTCCCGAATTGCAGTGCGGGCAGAGAGCGGCGACCGCATGCCAGCGATCGACCGGCAGACCGAATTCGGTCTCGCCGGCAACGAGCCTCGCCACGACGGCGTCGACGACGGTCTTGCAACTGCGGCAGACCATCGTCTTGAGCTTGGCCTCGTTGTCGCGATCGCCGCCGCCGATCACCTGAGCCCGATAACCGCATGCGGGACAGCGGAATAGTATGGTCTGCATGGTCGGACCGCCTCGACGTCCAGGACTGCGGGCCGGCGCGCGTGCCGTCTCGGGAAACGCGGGGAGTTCGTTGTCCCACCAACAGTCTAGCCGCGCCGCGCGCCGCTGTCACCAACGGACCGGCGCCCCGTTCCGGGTTGGCGAATTGACACAATATTGATAAGATTTATGGTCGTGTTTCCGGCCGCGGAACCAACGAGGGAGATCGCCCATGGTCTACACCGACGTCCAGCACCGCACGTGGCACAAGCTGTTCGGCATGCTGGAATCGCGGATTGGACGTTTCGCGTGTCGCGAGTACCTGGACGGCTTCGCCGCCCTGGCGATGTCCCGCGACCGGATCCCCCACCTCGCCGAACTCAACAGCCGCATCACCCCCGCGACCGGCTGGGAAGTCGTCCGCACGCCGGTGCGCTACAGCGACGCCGTCGACTGGTACAACCAGTTCGCCCAGAAGCATTTCCTGATCACGGACTACATCCGCGAGGAGAAGGAGCTGGAATTCACGCCCGAGCCCGACATGTTCCATGACATCTTCGGACACCTGCCGTTCCTGATGATCCCGGAATACGCTCAGCTCGAGGAGCTGTTCGCGCCCGCCTTCCTGCGCGCCGACGACGCGACGCGCGAGCAGATCAAGCGCCTCGCGTGGTACAGCACCGAATTCGGGATGATCCGCGAACGCGGCGAGATGAAGATCCTCGGTGCCGGCCTCCTGTCCTCGGCCGCCGAGATGGACCGCGTGATGTCCGGCGAGGTCCCGATCGAGCCGTTCTCGTGCGAGCGGGTCATCGAGCACGCGAAGTCCGTCTGGGAATTCAACAGCATCCTGTTCGTGGCGGACGATCTGCAGGCCTATCACGACGACCTGAAGCGCTTCTTCGACGCGATTCCCGAGCGCGTCAACGAGCCTGATCCTCCGGCGCGGTCCGCGCCGCCTGCTCGGCCCTGAGCTGCGCGTCCTTGGCTGCCGCGCCGAACGACTGCGGCCCGCCCCCCTCGATGGACGCGATCGCCCGCCGCAGGTCGGCCCGGAACGGCCCCGGCCGGGTCAGCATCGGGAAGTGCCCCACGTCGTGCAGGACCGTCACGTGCGGCTCGACGCCGTATTCGCGCCACTGGTCCAGATTCACGGGATTCTTGTCGTCGTTGACCAGGTAGAGCGGCCGGCGGTAGACGCGGGCCGCGGCCGCCAGATCGTGCCTGTACAGGTTCTCGATCGCCGAGACCCCGACGGCCGGCGGCGTCATGGTCATCCTCGCGATCGTCTGCTCGACGAGCGCGCTATCGACGCCGGCCGGGAACAGCGCGCGCAGGAAACCGGCCGCCGCGGTCGCGAAGTCCGCGTGCAGCGGCGCGAAGAACCCGGTGAGCTGTTCGGGCGTGTAGGGGTACACGACCATGTGCAGATTGTCGACCCCCACGACGCCCCGCACGCGGTCCGGCGCAAGCCGGGCGACCTCCAGACAGATCGGGCCGCCCAGAGAGTGCCCCACGAGGACTGCGGAATCGACGTCCGCCGCATCCATCGTCGCGAGCACGTCGCCGGCGAAGGCCGCGACGGTGTAGTCGACGCGCTCGCGCCCGGAACGGCCATGGCCGGCGAGGTCGAGAGCGACGACCGAGTGATCGCGCACGAGGTCGGCGACCGTCTCGCTCCAGAGGTCGCTGCTGCCGCACCAGCAATGCACGAGCACCACGGCGGGACCGCTGCCGCCGGCGGCATACCGGATGACGACGCCGTCGGGACTGCGCGCGGCGCCGTTGCGGACGACCGACGCGGAGCGGTCGCCGCCGCCGCGATCGTCGCGCGGGACGTCGCCGCCGCCGCCGCCGCATGCTGCGAGCAGGAGGGGAAGCGACAGGGCGGCGAGGGAGAGCGGCAGACGCTTGGCGGTCATGGGATCCTCCTGGGCGAGACGATGATCGGCCTGGGTCCACGATAGGACCGGGATCCGCCGCCGTACCAGCAAAAAACCCGATCGGCGCGGCGATTCGGCGATTGCCAGCGGGGCGCCGAGGTCCGACGATGAGCCGTGAGATCCGCCGCTGCCCGCACCGACCCGGGAGTCCGCGATGCTCCACGACCTCGTCCGCCGCTGCCGCAGCTACCGGCGATTCCGTGCCGGCCGGGCGGTGTCGACCGCCACGCTGCGCCGGCTCGTCGACCTCGCGCGCCTGAGCGCCTCGGCTGGCAACAAGCAGCCCATCCGGTTCCTGTTGAGCTCGACTCACGAGCGCAACGCACTCATCTTCCCGCACCTGCGCTGGGCCGGCTACCTCACGGACTGGCCGGGTCCGCCGCCGCACGAGCGGCCGTCCGCCTACCTCGTCATCCTCGGCGACAACGAGGTCACGACCAGCGTGCGCTGGGACGACGCCATCTGCGCGTGGAGCGTCCTGCTCGGCGCGACCGAGCAGGGTCTCGGCGGCTGCATGATCGCCGCGTTCGACCGGCCCGGACTCCGCGCCGCCCTCGCGATCCCCGACCGCTACGAGCCGTTGCTCGTCGTGGCCCTGGGCGAGCCGCTGGAGACAGTCATGATCGACGAGGTCGGCGACGACGGCGATATCCGTTACTGGCGGGATCCTCAGCACGTCCATCACGTCCCCAAGCGGCGGCTGGACGACCTGATCGTCGATTTCGATTGAGGGCTGCCGCCGTGCGGCCGCACCCGTCGGCGGCACGGCTCTCGCCTTGGCTGCTCTCGAGTGTTATCTTCCGGCCACTCGAAAGGAGCCGGCATGCTCTTCGAGGGCACCGAAAAGAAGTTCGAGATCCTGGTCGAGCCGGACGCGCCGGATCTGCGCGGGCTCGGTCCGGAATTCTGGCGCGAGATCGTCACGGCGAGCCGCGCCACGATCCTCAACCATTCCGCGAGCGATCACCTCGACGCCTGGCTGCTCAGCGAATCGAGCCTGTTCGTGAGTCGTCGCTGGGCCGTCATGATCACCTGCGGCCGCACGACGCTCATCGAGGGCCTGCTCCGGTTGCTCGAGCGCATCCCGGCAGCGCAGATCGTCTCGCTCATCTACGAGCGCAAGAACGAGAACTTCCCGACCGAGCAGCGGACGACGTTCGCGCAGGACGTGGCCCGGTTGCGCCGGCGGATCGACGGGGATGACCAGGTCTTCGGCGATCCTCGCGGCGACCACATCAGTGTCTTCCACCTGAACAACCGCCTGGAGCCGGACCGCGAGGATGCGACCGTCGAGCTGTTGATGCACGGCATCGCCGGCGAGGTCGCGGATCTCTTCACACCCGACGGACCTGGCCGCCAGGCTCTGAGGCGATGCCTCGGTCTCGACGACCTGTTGCCCGGCTTCGCCCTCGACGACCACGTCTTCGCGCCCCAGGGCTACTCGCTCAACGCCGTCCGCGACCGCCGCTACGCCACGATGCACGTCACGCCGGAGCGTGAGGCGTCGTACGCGAGCTTCGAGATGGGCTGGGGGTTCGACGACGCCGAGGCCCGCCGCGCGGTCGATCACCTGCTCGCGGTCTTCGAGCCCACGCGGGCCGACCTGCTGCTGTTCGCGCGCCGGTTCGACGAGAGCGCGCGCCTCGCCGGTTACGCCACCGACCGCCGCTGCAGCGAGCGCCTGTCGTGCGGTTACCCCGTGCAGTACCTCCACCTGGTCAAGGAGTAGCCATGGATCTCTGGGTCGAGGAACGCAACCAGGACACCCACGCTGTCCGCTTCCGAGTCGAGCGGGTGCTGTTCCGGGGCGAGAGCGAGTTCCAGACGGTGGAAATCGTGGAGACCGCCGCGCACGGCCGCATGCTGCTCAACGACGGTCTGATCATGCTCACCGAGCGCGACGAGTTCGTGTACCACGAGATGATCGCCCACGTGCCCCTGCTCGCGCATCCCGGGCCTCGCCGGGTGCTCGTGATCGGCGGCGGCGACGGCGGCACGGTCCGCGAGTGCCTCAAGCACCGGGACGTCGAGCACGTGCGCCTCGTGGAGATCGACGGACTCGTGGTGGACGCCTGTCGCGAGCACATCCTGCGGACCGCCGCCTGCCTCGATGACCCGCGCGTCCAGGTCACGATCGCCGACGGCGTCGCGTTCGTCGCGGAGACGGCCGAGCGGTACGACGTCGTGCTCGTCGATTCGACCGACCCGATCGGGCCGGCGCAGCCGCTCTTCGGGCGGGAGTTCTACGGCAACGTGCGTCGCGTGCTCACCGACCAGGGCATCGTCGTGTCCCAGTGCGAGAATCCCTGGTACGAGGGTCCGGCGCAGCGCGCGCTGCTGGATATCCTCGGCGAGGTGTTCCCCGTGGTCTCCCTGTACAACTACTACAACCTGACGTATCCCGGCGGCATGTGGTCGTTCAGCTTCGCGAGCAAAGGGCCGCGGCCGGACGGCGAGCTGAACCCCCCTCGGGTCGAGGCGCTCGGCGAATTGCAGTGGTGGACGCCGGCGATCCAGCGGGCGGCGTTTGCCTTGCCGGCGTTTCAGCGGCGGGCGCTGGGGCTGGAGACATGACAGGGCGGCGTTCGTGACGGTCTATTGTAGGCGTCGGTCCGCGGCCGGGCTGACCTGTTCAGTCGATCAATCGGTGAATCCGACCGCCGCCATTGCTTCCTTGGCACACTCGGGACAGTAGCCGTGGGAGAACTGCGAGTCCGAGTGTTTGATGATGTAGGATTCCAATTGTTGCCAGCTACCGTCCTGGTCGCGGATCTTCTTGCACCGGCAGCAAATGGGGAGAACACTCTCGAGCACCTTGACTTCGGAAAGGGATCGCCGCAGGTCTTCAACCAGAACACGCTCGTGGTCGAGCAACTGCCGGATCCTGGCCAGCGACCCTCCAATCGCAATGAACGAGGCAAGACGAACCATCGTGTTCCAGACGGCATAGAAGTGGATCGAATGCAGGTGTCCGGACCGCGCATCCGCCCCGTACCAGACGATGGCGGAGAGAATACCCAGCCATACGGAAGCACTCAGGCCTATGAACCAGGCCGCCAGCGATACCGGGAGAAAGTAGAATACAAAAAAATTCAGCTCATACCCGGTGATCAGGTCGACGTATCCGATGATGACGACGCTGAATACAGCGACTAACCCTAATAACCATTTTGATGGATTCGTCTTCATGAGATGTGCTCCCGGTCAAGAGAACGGGACCGGCGACATGATGGGCAACGCCGGCACGATATGGTGTCCGGTACCGCGAGTCCAGTGGTTGCCTCGCCGGCAAAACGAGTCGATTCCACGTGATTCGATCGAATCGGTCGTCATGCCTTCTGCAAGACGTAGAAGATATACCTATAACCGTCTTCCGAGCACCCGAAGGCTCGGATTTCCTCGATCGTCTCCGCCGCGAATCTCCTGACTGTCTCGTCGGGATGGTCGAGCAGAACTCTGGCCCGGGGTCCCAGAATGTCATCGTAGCCATCGACCCACGTCTCTCTCAGCAGCGTAAGCGTTGCGAGGACGGGGGGCGGGCGGACCACGCGACCGAAGTCGCGGCGAGCAGCGCGGTCACCAGCAAGATGGCAGTATCCACGATCCGGCCTCCCTCCGCGCGGATCACCAAAATAGAGAGGCGGCGGGCCGCGTCGCAGCCCGCCCGCCAGAACCAGTTTCCAGATGACGTCAGGAAGGCTTCTTCGTCATGGCCTGCCGGATCAGTCCGATGACCGCCATCAGCACGCCACCACCAACACCGCCGCCAGCCACGCTCGAAATGATCGAGCCGACATCGAGCCCACCGGCGGCTGCGCCCGCGCCGCCACCGGTCAGCACGCCGAGCAGCTGCCCACCCAGTCCGCCACCGATAATCCCGACGATCGAATTGCCGATCGACCCCAGACTGAACTTCTTGAGCGCCGCGCCGGCGAGATTGCCGCCGGCAGCACCGCTCAGCAACTGGATGATCAAGCTCACGATGTCCATGGTTCCTCCTTCTAGGAAGAGTGAGTGACGGTCTCGCGTCGGTCCTTCCGGTGGCTAGAGTGTTGAGCATCTCCGAACTGAGGGACGAGCAGCCACGCCGGTATCCTAGAGCTTAGGGCATGGGCATTCAAGCACTCACTCGTTGGCTCACTTGACGAGTAGAATCAGCGTCGATCGGCGCTCCGGCGGCGTGGCAATCGTCGCGACGTACGCTCCAGCCGGTAACATCCGACCGTTACCGTCGCGCCCGTCCCACGTCACATGATGCCACCCCTCGCCCAGCGGACCGGCCACGAGGACGCGCACGCGCCGGCCGGCGAGGTCGTGGATCGCGAGCTGGACCGGCGCGGGACGCGCGAGGTCGGGCGGCGGGCGGCCGGCAAGACCACGAGCGGGGATCGGATCGTCGAGGTGGAGTTCGGGAAACGGTAGTGCATAGGACACGAGCGTTCGCCGCCGCCACAGCGAACGCTCATCGATCGAACGAATCGAGTTCGAGCTTATTTGACCAGCGTCATCGTCCTGCTTTCAGTTCCCCAAGGGGTCGCGAGACGGCAGAGATACGTCCCCGACGGCACCGGATCACCGGTTCGATCCACGCCGCCCCACTCGCAGCGATGGTTTCCGGCGTCGAGGTCGTCGTCGACGAGCCTGGCAACGATACGGCCCTTGACGTCATAGACGTCCATCGTGACCCGACCAGCTGCGGGAATGGTGAACTCCACCGTCGTCCGCGGATTGAACGGATTCGGGTAGCAGGAACTCAGCCGCAATTCCGGCACGGTCGCCTCATCGGCAATGTCCGTCGACGTCGGATACACGACCTCGCTGAATTCGCTGAGATTGCCGTGCGTGTCCACGAATTGGACGCGGAAGTACACCATCGTGGTCAGCGGCTCGGTATAGCCGATTCCCGTCGTACAGATGATCGGATCGACGGGAACGAAATCGATCGTCGTTCCCCGGTATACGCACGCTTCGGCGAAATCCGGAATGTCATTGATCGTCCAGACGATCGCCACGGCGTACGCGAACTCGAAGAACTGGAGCTGGGGCTGAGGCGGCGCGAGGTTGTCGATCGAGTAGGCGCTCGCCATTTCCGATACGAAATGCGTGCCCGGGTCCTCTGTGTACGCCACGACGCGATAACGAGAGAACGGCTCGGTCCCGCCGACGATCAGGATGTCCGAGGTTTCGAAGTCGACGGCATAGGAGTCGGCTCCGCTAGCCTCGACGACTGCAACTACGATCCACCCGATGCCGACCTTGCGGACCTCGACCTCGTACCTGACAATCGGCAGAGGATCAGAAGCGCTGTCGCTCGGGTGCTGATTCCATGATGCGCGGAGCCAGCCGCCCTGGTCGGCGGGAACGTCGGCGACCTCAAAGCCTAACAGCGAGCCCGGAATGGCCAGGCTATGGTATCCCCCTGCCGCCACGGCAACATATCGATCGTCGGGCGCCGGCAGATCGCATTGCCTTTCGGAATTTCGGCCCCACGCGAGTACGGATCCGTCTTGTTTCATTCCTAGACTGTGGTAGCCACCGCCGGCAACGACAGAATACGCCGTATTCGGCTCGGGCACGTCGCCTTGACCGTATGCATTGCCGCCCCAGGCCAGGATCGACCCGTCGGACTTGAGGCCGAGGCTGTAATAGCCGCCGGCCGCCACCTCGACGAACCCCGTGTTAGGTTCCGGTACCTCGCATTGGCCGTATTCATTCGAGCCCCACGCGTCGATCGAGCCATCGAGCTTCAATCCCAGGTTGTGATAGTAGCCCGCCGCGATGGCAACGAATCCCCCGTTTGGTCCCGGTACTTCGGCTTGACCGTAGTCATTGCGTCCCCACGCGATGACGTTGCCATTGAATCTCAACGCGAGGGAATGATGGCCACCGGCAGCCACTGCGACGTAGCCGGTCTGGGGCTCTGGCAGGTCGCATTGTCCGGAAGAATTGTCGCCCCAAGCTGCAATGGTCCCGTCATCCTTCAAGGCAAGGCTGTGATAACCCTTGGCCGACACGGCGACGAATCCCGCATTCGGTGCAGGAACGAAGCACTGCCCCCGGGAGTTGTCGCCCCAGGCCACGACAGTCGCATCCTCCTTGAGGCCGACACTGTGCAGATAGCCACCCTCGACGGCGACGAAACCGGCGTTGGGCTCTGGCACGTTGCACTGCCCATCACTGTTCGAGCCCCAGGCGATGATTTCACCTGAGGCGAGCGCCGCCGACGCATGGCCGACCAGAAACAGGAACGTGAACAACGCCACGGCTCCCGCGGCCATGCGCACGAATTGCGAATTGTGGCGATCGCTTGTGACCATGGAATTCCCCCCGTGCCTTCGGACAACATGAACGCGATGGCAGTGCTGCCATGATACCACATGTGCATCTCGCGCGGGTTCGTTACTAGCGCCACGCCATCGGGAACAACAATACTGATTCTCTATGATTTTTCCGCTGCTTGGCTCGACTGCGATCGGCTGACACCCCCTCATTGTCCCTGGACTCCCGCCCGCAAACCCGCGACTATTCCGCCATGCACGAACTGGCCGTCACCCAGGGCATTCTCGACCTCGTCCTCGACGCCGCGCGACGAGAAGGCGGCGGTCGGGTGACCGCCATCGACCTGGTCGTGGGCGAGCTCGCGAGCATCGTCGACGACTCGGTCCAGTTCTACTGGGACCTCATCGCCGAGGACACGCCGGCGGCCGGCGCGCGGCTGCGTTTCCGCCGCGTTCCACTGCAATTCGAATGTCGATCGTGCCGGGCGCTCTTCGAGCGCAAGGGCGACGTCTTCGCCTGCCCGGCCTGCGGCCACGACGGCGTCCGCGTCGCGGCCGGCGACGAGCTGCGGGTCGAGTCCTTCGACCTCGAGGATGACGTTCCCCGCGAACCCTGACCAAGGAGACCTGCCTCATGAACCGCCGCGTCGCCGTGGTCGAGAAGATCACCAAGGCCAACGACCGTCTCGCCGAGGTCAACCGCGCCCTCCTCGCGCGGCACAAGCTGGCGAGCCTGAACCTCATGTCCTCGCCGGGCGCGGGCAAGACCACCCTCGTCGAGCGGACGGTGGCCGGCCTCGCGGGCAAATACCGGCTCGGCGTCGTCGAGGGCGACCTCGTCACGAGCCTCGACGCCGAGCGCGCCGCCGCAGCCGGCGCCGAATCGGTGCAGATCAACACCGGCGGCTCCTGCCACCTCGACGCCGGCATGGTCGGCGACGCCCTCGGCCAGCTGCCCCTCGCGGACCTCGACCTCCTGATCGTCGAGAACGTCGGCAACCTCATCTGCCCGGCGACCTTCGACCTCGGCACCGACCACAAGGTCGTCGTGGCCTCGGTGCCCGAGGGCGACGACAAGCCGTTCAAGTACCCCACGATGTACCGCGGCGTGGACGTGCTGATCATCAACAAGATCGACCTCTTGCCTTACGTGACGTTCGACATGGATCGCTTCCGCAGCGGCGTCGCCGCCCTCAACGAGAACGTGACCGTGCTGCCGATGTCCTGCCGCACGGGCGAGGGTCTCGATGCCTGGCTCAACTGGCTCGGCGACCAGGTCGTCCGCACGCGCGCCAGACGCTGAAAGCCGCGATGGAAGCCCGCCGGATCCACATCACCGGGGTCGTCCAGGGCGTGGGATTCCGGCCCTTCGTCTGGACCCTGGCCCGGCGTTTCGATCTCGGCGGCTGGGTGCGCAACAGCTCGTCGGGCGTGGACATCCACGTCGAGGGCGACGTGGCCGCGCTCACCGCGTTCGAGCGCGCGCTCGCCGGCGACGCCCCGCCGCTCGCGGCCATCGACCGCGTCGCGGCGGAATCGGTCGCGCCCCAGGGCCACGCCGCCTTCACGATCGTGCCGTCGCTGCCCGAGCCGGGCGAGTCCTTGCCGGTCGCCGCCGACGTCGCCACCTGCGCCGACTGCCTCCGCGAGCTGAACGACCCGAACGACCGCCGCCACGGCTATCCGTTCCTCAACTGCACGAACTGCGGCCCGCGCTTCACCATCGTGCGCGACATCCCCTACGATCGCCCGCACACCACGATGGCCGGGTTTCCTCTCTGCCCCGCGTGCGCCGCCGAGTACGCGGATCCCGCCAACCGCCGCTTCCACGCCCAGCCGGTCGCCTGTCCGGCCTGCGGGCCGCAGGTCTGGCTCGAGCGGGCGGGCGCGCGCGCGAGCGAGGGTCCGGCGGCGGTGGCGGAGGTGCGGCGCTTGCTCGCTGCCGGCCAGGTGCTCGCGATCAAGGGGCTCGGCGGTTTCCACCTGGCGTGCGACGCCACGAACGCGGCGGCGGTCGCCCTCCTGCGCGAGCGGAAACGACGTCACGGCAAGCCGTTCGCCCTGATGACCGCCGACCTCGCGTCGCTCGCGCAACACGCCGAGGTGAGCGCGGCCGAGCGGGAGCTGCTGCTCGCGCCGGCCAGGCCGGTGGTGCTGCTGCGCCGGCGCGCGGACTCGCCGATCGCCGCGGACGTTGCGCCCGGCCGCGATCGGTTCGGGTTCATGCTCCCCTACACGCCGCTGCATCACCTGCTCTTCGTGCCCGGCCCGCACGCGCCCGCGGTCCTGGTGATGACCAGCGCCAACCTGAGCGACGATCCCATCGCCTACCGCAACGAGGAGGCCCGCGAGCGGCTGGCCGACCTGACCGACGCGTTCCTGCTGCACGACCGCCCCATCCACGTCCGCTGCGACGATTCGGTCGCCACCGTCTTCCGCGACGCGCCGTACCTGCTGCGCCGCTCCCGCGGCTACGCGCCGCTCCCGGTCACCCTGCCGTTCGCCGCGCCGCAGCTGCTCGCGTGCGGCGGCGAGCTGAAGAACGTCTTCTGTCTCTCCCGCGATGCGCGCGCGTTCCTCGGCCACCACATCGGCGAGCTCGAGTATCACGAGACGCTGCGGGCGTTTCACGAGGGCATCGCCCACTTCGAGCGGCTGTTCCGCGTCCAGCCGAGCGGCCTCGTGCACGACCTGCACCCCGACTACCAGGCCACGCGCTACGCCCGGGAGCGCGCCGCGCGCGACGACGTGCCGGCCATCGCGGTCCAGCACCACCACGCGCACGTGGCCGCCTGCCTCGCCGACAACGGCTGTCCCGCGCCCACCCGCGTGATCGGCGTCGCCTTCGACGGCACCGGCTACGGGCCGGACGGCGTGATCTGGGGCGGCGAGTTCCTCGTGGCCGGATACGCGGACTTCGAGCGGGCGCTGCACCTGCGGCCGTGCCCATTGCCGGGCGGAGACGCGGCGGCGCGCCATCCCTGGCGCGCGGCGCTCGCCTGGCTGCGCGAGATGGACCTCGACTGGTCCGCGGACCTGCCGCCCGTCGCGGCGACCGGCGAGACCGAGCGCGCGGTGCTCGCCGGCCAGCTCGCCGCGCGGATCAACACGCCGCTGACGACGAGCATGGGCCGGCTCTTCGACGCGGCCGCGGCGCTGGCCGGACTGGCACCCAGCGTCACCTACGAGGCGCAGGCGGCCTGCGAGCTCGAGGCTGCCGCGGCGCCCGGCGAGGACGGGGCGTACCCATTCGCGATCGCGGACCGGGAGATCGATCCGCGCCCGGCGCTCGCCGCGCTCGTCGGCGACCGCCGGCGCGGCGAGCCGCTGGACATCCTCGCCGCGCGGTTCCACAACGGCGTCGCCGCCATGGTCGCCGCGGCGTGCGACCGCCTGCGCCGTGATCGAGGTCTCACCATGGTGGCGCTCAGCGGCGGCGTCTGGCAGAATCTGGTCCTGCTCGAGCGGACCGTGGCGCGCCTCGAGGCGGCCGGCTTCGCGGTGCTGGTGCACCGCCAGGTGCCCGCCAACGACGGCGGCCTCTCGCTCGGGCAGATCGCCGCCGCCGCCGCGCGGCTGGCAAGGGAGTGAGTCGTCATGTGCCTGGGCATCCCCGGCCTGATCACCGCGCTCCGCGACGACGGGCCGCCGCGGTTCGGCGAGGTCGATTTCGGCGGCACCACGCGCGAGGTCTGCCTCGCCTACCTGCCCGACGCCGAAGTCGGCGACTGGGTGCTGGTCCACGTGGGCTTCGCCATCAGCCGGCTCAGCGACGAGGAAGCCCGGCAGACCCTGGCCGACCTGCGGGCCCTGGCGGAGATCGACCAGCCGCCGGAGGCGGCGCCGTGAGCCGATTCGACGAATACCGCGATCCCGCCCTCGTGCGCGCGGTCGTGCGCGACATCGCGGCGACGGTCGACCGGCCGGCCGTGCTGATGGAGATCTGCGGCGGCCAGACCCACGCCATCGTGCGCAGCGGCCTCGACCAGCTGCTGCCGGCGACCATCACCCTGGTCCACGGACCGGGCTGCCCCGTCTGCGTCACGCCCCTCGAGACCATCGACCGCGCCCTCGCGATCGCCGCGCGCCCCGAGGTGATCTTCACGAGCTTCGGCGACATGCTGAGGGTGCCCGGCAGCACGGGCGACCTCCTGGGCGTCCGCGCCGCGGGCGGCGACGTCCGCGTCGTGTACTCCCCCCTCGACGCCCTCCAGCTCGCCGCCGACCGGCCGGACCGCGAGGTGGTCTTCCTCGCGATCGGCTTCGAGACCACGGCGCCGGCGAACGCGATGGCCGTGCTCGAGGCCGAGCGGCGCGGCGTCGGCAACTTCTCGGTCCTCTGCTCCCACGTCTGCGTGCCGGGCGCCATGCGCGCGATCCTCGGCTCGCCGCGCAACCGGGTCGAGGCGTTCCTCGCCGCCGGCCACGTCTGCGCGGTGATGGGAACGCGCGAGTACGAGCCCATCGCCCGCGAGTTCCGCGTCCCGATCGTCGTGACCGGCTTCGAGCCGCTCGACCTCGCGCGGGGCATCCTGGCCGCCGTGCGCCAGCTGCGCGAGGGCCGGGCCGAGGTCGAGAACGCCTACGGCCGCGCCGTCACCGCGGCCGGCAACTGGCACGCCCAGGCGGCGCTCGAGCGGGTCTTCCGGCTCGGGGACCACAAGTGGCGCGGCATCGGCCCGATCCCCCTAAGCGGCCTGCACCTGCGCGAAGCCTACACGCGCTTCGACGCCACCCGGCGCTTCGGCGTCGGCGACGTGGCGCCGGCCGAGCCGTCCGTCTGCATCGCGGGCGAGGTCCTGCAAGGCCAGCGCAAGCCGTTCGAGTGCCCGGCCTTCGGATCGACGTGCACACCCGAGCGGCCGCTGGGCGCCACGATGGTCTCGGGCGAGGGCGCCTGCGCCGCCTACTACCGCTACCGAAGGGACGCGACGCCATGAAGGATCGCGGCGATCTCGCCGGCGGACCGATCTGCCCCGTGCCGCTGGTCCACGACGAGCGCATCGTCCTCGGCCACGGCAGCGGCGGCCGTCTGACGGCGGACCTCATCGCGCGGGTCTTCCGCCCGCAGCTCGCGAACCCCTCGCTCGCGGCCGCCGAGGACTCGGCGGTCCTACCGGTTGCGGCCCTCGCCGGCGCCGGCGAACTGGCGCTGACCACCGACACCTACGTCGTGCGGCCGCTGTTCTTCCCCGGCGGCGACATCGGGCGGTTGGCCGTGTGCGGCACGGTCAACGACCTCGCGATGGTGGGCGCCGAACCGATGTGGCTCACGGCGGGATTCCTGCTCGAGGAGGGATTTCCGATCGCCGACCTCGAGCGCATCGTCGCCTCCCTGCGCGACGCTGCCGCCGAGGCCGGCGTCACGGTCGTGGCCGGCGACACCAAGGTGGCCGAGCGCGGCAAGGTCGACGGCGTGTACATCAACACGGCCGGCGTGGGGCGGATCTCGCCCGGACGCGCCGCAAGGGCGGCGCAGATCCGCCCCGGAGACGCGATCCTGCTCAGCGGGACGATCGGCGACCACGGCATCGCCGTCCTGGCGGCCCGCGGCGACCTCGCGTTCCGGACCGAGATCCGCTCGGACGTCGCCCCGCTCGCGGGTCTTGTCGCCGCCATGCTCGCGACGGGCGCGCCGGTGCACGCGCTGCGGGACCCCACCCGCGGCGGTGTCGCCGCGACGCTCAACGAGCTGGCGGCCCAGAGCGCGACCGCCATGATCCTGCAGGAGAGCTCCCTGCCGGTCCAGCCGGCGGTCGCGAGTGCCTGCGAGATGCTGGGCTTCGATCCTCTGCACGTGGCCAACGAGGGCAAGCTCCTCGCCTGCGTGCCCGAGGCGTCGGCCGAGCGCGTGCTCGCCGCCATGCGCGCCCACCCGCTGGGCAGGAACGCCTGCCGGATCGGTCGGGTCGCGGCCGAACCAGTGGCACGGGTCCTGCTAGAGACGGGGATCGGCGGGGTGCGCATCATCGACGTCCCCGCCGGGGAGCTGTTGCCGCGGATCTGCTGACGGACGCGCCGCGGCGGGCAAGGAGGCTCGGAATGCCTGACGAGCTCGTCATCCTGCTCGGGTCGGCGGCGAGCATCGGCGTCGTCCACACGGTGATCGGACCCGACCATTACCTGCCGTTCACGGCCATGGCCAGGGCCCGCGGCTGGAGCCTGCGGCGCACGCTCTGGATCACCGCCGGCTGCGGCCTCGGCCACGTCCTGAGCTCGGTCGTCCTGGGAGCGATCGGGATCGCCGCCGGCATCACGCTGCGCAGCCTGAAGCGATTCGAATCGGGGCGGGGCGAGGCGGCCGGCTGGGCGCTGATCGCCTTCGGGCTCGTCTACCTGACCTGGAGCCTGGTCAGGTTGTTCCGGGGCCGAACGCACGCCCACACCCACGTCCATCCCGACGGCACCCGTCACGCCCACAGCCACGCTCACCAGGACGAGCACGCCCACGCGCACACCGCGAAGAGCGGCAACCTCGTGCCGTGGTCGCTCTTCGTGATCTTCGTGCTCGGACCCTGCGAGCCGCTCATCCCCCTGCTCATGTTCCCCGCGGCGGTCCTCAGCCCGGGCGCGGTCGCGCTGGTGGCGGCGGTGTTCTCGCTGGCGACGATCGCGACCATGCTCGCGCTCGTCGGGCTGACGACAGCGGGCCTGCGGGTCGTCCGGCCGCGGAGCCTCGATCGATTCGGCCAGCCGATCGCCGGAGCGCTGGTCGTCCTGTGCGGAGTCGCCATCAAGCTCGGGCTCTGATCCTCCCGTAACGGCAAGGTGATAAGTCGGGTATCTGGGCAGCGGGGAGAAATTTCGCTAATCGCGCACTGAAATCTACCGATCAACCGGTCCGACCAGACCACCATCGGCTGCTCGGCCGACAGGGCCGGCCAACGGAATGGAGAGGGACGTGTCCAGAACCGTCAACATCAGCCCCGTCACCCGCATCGAGGGTCACCTCGCGATCCACACCGAGACCGAGCCGGTCGCCGGCGGGCACCGGGTGACATCGGCGCGCTGCGAGGGCGAGATGTTCCGCGGCTTCGAGACCATCCTCACCGGCCGCGACCCTCTAGACGCCCAGCAGATCACCCAGCGCATCTGCGGCGTGTGCCCGATCTCGCACTCGATCGCGTCGGTGCGAGCGCAGGAGATGGCGTACGGCATCAAGCCCAACCGCAACGGCCGCTTGCTGCAGAATCTGGTCTTCGCTGCCAACTACCTGCAGTCGCACGTCCTGCACTTCTACGTCCTGGCGGCGCTGGACTTCGTGGACGTCACCGCGGTCCTGAAGTACACCGGCTCGAGTCGAGCGCTGCGTGACCTGCGCCGCTGGGTCAAAGCCGCCCTCGACCGATCCGACGTCTTCCCCGCCGCGCCGTTCCTGCCGCGGTTCGAAGCCGACTACGTGAAGGACGTCAACGTCAACTGGACGTTGCTGGCGCACTACGTCGAGGCGCTGGAGATCCGGCGCCTCGCGCACGAGATGGCGGCGGTGTTCGGCGCCAAGCTGCCGCACAGCACCGCGATCGTCCCCGGCGGCGTCACGCAGGCGCCGACCCTGGAACGGGTCCTCGCCTACCGGACGCGCCTGAAGGAGATCGGCCGCTTCGTCGAGGACGTGTACGTGCCCGACCTGGTCACGGCCGCCCAGGCGTTCCCGTCCTACTGGAAGATCGGCGGCGGCTGCAAGGACGTGCTGAGCTACGGCGCCTTCGAGATGGACGACGCCGGCGCGCTGCGGTTCCCGTCCGGGGTCGTCCGCGGCGGCGTCTGGGCGCCGCTCGACATCGCCCACATCACCGAAGAGGTGCGGTACTCGCGTTTCGACTCCGGGACCGGGCTGCACCCGTCGCGCGGGGAGACGCGGCCGGCGCCGCGCAAGCCCGACGCCTACTCCTGGCTCAAGGCGCCCCGTTACCAGGGCCAGCCCATGGAGGTCGGGCCGCTCGCGCGCGTGCTCGTCGCCTACCACTCGCCGGACGGACAGGCGGTGCGCACCCAGGTCGACGCGCTCCTGAAGAAGCTGGCGGTCAAGCCCGCCCAGCTCCATTCGGTGATCGGCCGCCACCTCTGCCGCGGCCTGGAGGCGCAGTGGCTCGTCGCGCAGGCCCACCAGTGGCTGGACGAGCTGGAGCTCGGCGCCGCTCCGGCCAAGGACTTCGTCATCTGCGACCGCGGCGAGGGCCACGGGCTGACCGAGGCGCCGCGCGGCGCCCTCGGCCACTGGCTCTCCGTCAGGAACCACCAGATCGAGCGCTACCAGTGCGTCGTGCCCACCACGTGGAACTGCTCGCCGCGCGACGACAAGGACCAGCCCGGCCCGGTGGAGCAGGCGCTCACCGGCGTCGTGATCGCCAATCCCGACCATCCGATCGAGCCCGCGCGGGTGGTGCGTTCGTTCGACCCCTGCATCGCCTGTGCCGTGCACTGAAAAGGTGACCGCGCGGAAGGACCGAAACCATGCGTAACCTGACACGTCGCGAATTCCTCCAGCTCAGCGGCCTGATCGCCGCGGCGGCGGGGCTGAGCAGCCCGCAGGCGCGGGCGGTGGCCGCCGGCCTGGACCGTCTCGCGCGCGGGCTGCCGCGCGTCGCCTGGCTCCAGGGCCAGTCGTGCAGCGGCTGCTCGATCTCGCTTTTGAACTCGGAGCAACCGGGGCCGGCCGAGCTGCTCACCGAGTACATCTCGCTGGTGTTCCACCAGAACGTCGGGGCGGCCCAGGGAGCGGACGTCGGCGGGCTGCTGAAGCAGATCGGCGACGCCGGCGACTTCATCCTCGTCGTGGAGGGCTCGATCCCGGCCGCCATGCCCGAGGCCTGCCTGATCGCCGGCCGTCCGGTCGCCGAGTGGGTCCTGGAGCTGGCGCCGCGCGCGCTCGCCGTCATGGCCGCGGGAACCTGCGCTGCCTACGGCGGCATCCCGGCCGCCGAGGGCAACGCGACGGGCGCCACGGGCGTCGCCGACTTCCTGCGCACCAATGGCATCGACCCGCGCGGCCGCGTGATCAACTGCCCCAGCTGCCCCACCCATCCGAACACGATGGTCGGGACGCTGGCCTACACCGCCGCGCAGGGCTATCCGCCGGTCGACAGCGAGCTGCTGACGCCGAAGATGTTCTACAGCCATTCGACGCACGACGACTGCCCGCGCTTCCACTACTACAGCAAGCACGTGTTCGCCGAGAAGTTCGGCGACCAGGAGGGCTGCCTGTTCAAGCTCGGCTGCCTCGGACCGCTGACGTTCACCGAGTGTCCGCGCCGGCAGTGGAACGGCGGCGTCAACTGGTGCATCCGGGCCTCGGCGCCCTGCGTCGGCTGCAGTTCGCCGCACTTCGCCCGCTACAAGAACTTCCCGTTCTACCGCAAGGGCGAGCAGTTCCACACGGTCGGCTACGGCGAGGATGATCGCCTGGGAGGGTCGTCATGAGTCTCGGCAAGAAGCTCTTCGTCGGCATCCTGTCGCTCTTCTGCGCGTCGGTCGTGGTCCAGCAGTTCGTGACCATGGCCGCCAACCGGCGAGGGTTCCAAACGGTGATGTCCGGGTTCGAGCAGTCCCTGGCGACCATGCAGCAGGAGACCGCCGCGAATCTCAACGAGCTCAGCGTGCAGTCCGCGCGCGACCTGATGGCCGAGATCAAGATCGGCATCGGCGAGGCGCTGCAGCCCGGTGAGGGCAAGCGATTCCTGCATATCGCCGAGAAGCAGAAGCAGCTCTCCGAGCTGCGCGAGTTCTCCTTCTTCGGGCCGGATGGTCGGGTGGAACTGTCCTCCGACGCGGCGTCGGAGGGGCGCGCCATCGACCCCGAGGTCTGGTCCGAGGGCGAGCGCACCAAGGAGCTCGTGATCCGCGACCGCGGCGACGCGCTCGAACTCTACGAGCCGCTCTTCGCCGGCGTCGACATGGTGCGGTTCCGCCCCAACTGGCGCGTCGGTCAGTACTACGGGATGATCTACGTCAAGCTCGCCAAGGACCGCATCAACGGCGTCCTCGCGGCCGAGCAGACGATCATCGCGCAGAGCCTCGCCGACGGCAAGGCGACCCATGCGCGCGCCGAAAAGCGGTCGACGTGGTTCAGCCTCGGCATGGTGGTCGCGGGCGCGCTGTCCATGGCGGTCGTGCTGCTCCTGGTGATCCGCTTCCAGGTCCACAAGCCGGTCCATCGCGCGGCGTCGCGCATGCTCGCCGCGTCCGCGCAGCTGGACCACTCGTCCAACCTGGTGGCCGAGGTCAGCGGCGCGGTCGCCGAGGACGCCGGCCAGCAGGCGTCGAGCCTGCAGGAGTCGGCGGCGGCGCTCGAGGAGATGGCCGCCCAGACCCGCCAGACCGCCGTCGACGCCGCCCAGGTCAACACCATCTCGACCGAGGTGCACGACTCGACGCAGGCCGGCCAGGCGGCGATGGCCCGGATGTCCGAGACCATCGGCAGCGTCAAGAGCGCGGCCGACGACACGGCCCGCATCGTCAAGACCATCGACGAGATCGCCTTCCAGACCAACCTGCTCGCGCTGAACGCCGCCGTGGAAGCGGCTCGCGCCGGGGACGCTGGCAAGGGCTTCGCGGTCGTGGCCGCCGAAGTGCGCAACCTGGCGCAGCGCAGCGCCGAGGCCGCGCGCCAGACCGCGGCGCTCATCGAGGAGTCGGTGCAGCGGTCGGAACAGGGCGTCACGGTGTGCGCCCAGGTGGTCGCCACGCTCGACAAGGTCGTCGCCGGGGTCACGCAGGTGAGCACGCTCATCAACAACGTCGCGGCGGCGACCGATCAGCAGGCCCGGAGCGTCGACGAGGTCAACCGCGCCGTCAGCCAGATGGACCAGCTCACGCAGTCCAACGCGGCGCGTTCCGAGGAGTCCGCGGCGGCAGCCACCGACCTGACCGAACAGTCGCACGTGGTCAGGGAGGTCGCTTGCGAACTGCTGCGCCTGGTCGACGGCAACGGGGCGAACGCGGAGGTCAGCGAATCGGCGATCGAATCGGCGATCGAGCCGGCGACCGCCAGCACCATCCGCCCGCGGCCGTCGCTCGCGGTGGCCGAGACGGAGGTCTACGAGGAGGAGCTGGCGGAGGTCTAGTCGCCGTTCGCCCACCCAGCGGCGGCAAGGCGCGCGCCTTGCCGCCGCTGTCGTTTCTGGGTTACAATCAACCGGAACTCCCCCGCGTCCCCGCAACCAGGCGGTGAGATCATGCTGCGATTTTCGTCTATCCTCGCGGCACTTGCCGCGTTGACCCTCGGCGCCGTCCCCCTCGCGGCCCAGGACCGCGCCGCGCTCGAGGTCTCCGCCGACGGCCACGAGACCGTCACGCTCGGGCCGGACGCGACCGGCGGTCTGGTCACCGTCCGCGACGACGAGGTCCCTTACGGCGTCCAGCCCGACTGGCAGAACGCGATTCGCCGGCAGGTCGGCGGCCTGCAGGTCGCGGACATGAACGGCGACGGCTGGGCCGACGTCGTGGTCGGCTGCTACATATCCAACAGCTACCCGCCGTACACCGACTGGGAGAACCTGATCTACTACAATCAAGGCGGCGCGCTGGAAGCCGCGGCGTCGTGGGTCTCGGCCGACGAGGTCTCGACCGGCGACGTCGAGGTCGCGTTCATCAACGACGACGTCTATCCCGACATCTTCGCCGCCAACGGCGGCGGCACGTCCTACCCCTCGCGGGTCTACTTCGGCGGCCCCGGCGGTCCCGACCCCGTGCCCGACTGGGCGAGCCAGGAACCCGGCGGCGCCTGGAACAACGACGCACTCTGCGTCGACATCGACCACGACGGCGACACCGACGTGATCACGGCCAACCAGGGTTCCGGCACGTCGGACCCCTATCGGCCCATGTTCATGTTCGTCAATAACGCGGGCGTGCTCGCCGCGGTGCCTGCCTGGCAATCCGCCGAGACGTCGATCCAGAACTACCTCGCCGTCGCCGACTACGACGGCGACGGGTGGGAGGATCTCGCGGTCTCCAAGTGGGTCAACTTCGCGAGCGCGATCTACGCCAACCGCGGCGGCGTGCTGCAGACCGTGCCGGCCTGGACCACGGGCGACACCGATTCCGACAAGGGCGTCGCCTGGGCGGACGTCGACCACGACGACTGGCCCGACCTCGCCCTCGGCCACGACCCGACCCAGGTCTGGTTCAACGACGCGGGCGCGCTCGCCGTGGGCTGGGAAGCGCAGGCCGCCTACTTCGGCCACAGCGAGCTGAGGTTCTGCGACGTCGACCGCGACGGCGACGAGGACCTCGCCGAGGTTCATTTCTCCAACGGCCAGGTCCACATCTACCTGAACCGCGCCGGCGTCCTCGACGGCCCGCCGTCCTGGACCTACGACTCGCCGACCGTCGGCACCGCCCTCGCCTTCGGCGACATCAACGGCGACCTCTGGCCGGACCTCGTCGTCGGCAACTCGGGCGAGCCGTGCGTGAAGGTGTTCCTCGCCACGCCGCCCGCGACCGGCGCGCCGGCCACGACAACGCCCGCACGGCCGCGCCTCGTCGGCAACTACCCGAACCCTTTCAACCCGTCGACGACGATCGTGTTCGAGCTCGCGTCGCCGGCGGCGGTCGACCTCGAGATCCACGACGCGGCGGGACGCTTCGTCCGCGCGCTCGCGCGGGGTGCGGCGTTCGACGCGGGGCGGCACGAGGTCGGATGGGACGGACGGGATGCGCGCGGCCGCGGCGTGCCGGCGGGCGTGTATCTCTGCCGGCTGGGCGCCGGAGCCTCCGTCGAGTCGCGGGCGATCGTGCTCGTGAAGTAGGCACGGGCGCTCCACGCGGACTGCAACCGCCGGTCCCGGAACCCCGTAGGGACTGGGACCTGCGTTCGCCGCGCGGCGCGGTCGCGCCGGCGATCGCAGTCGTGAGCCCCGGGGAGCGACCATGCGACGGATGATCCTGCGCGCCATGATCGTGGGGTTCGGTGTCGGCGGCCCGCTGATGGGCTGCGGCGACCGCGATCAGGCATCGCCCACGCGGCCGCTGGACACGATCCCTCCCGCCGCGATCGCCGACCTCGTCCACTGGGCGAGCAGCGACCATTCGGTGACCCTCGCCTGGAGCGCGCCGGGAGACGACGGCGCGGCAGGCCAGGCCGCCGAATACGCGTGCCGCCATGCCAGCTCGCCGGTCACGGAGGCGACGTGGGACACCGCGGTGCCGGCGTCCGTGCCAGGCGACGTCGTTCCCGGATGCGCCGGCGCGCGGGATCGCCTCACCGTGACGGGCCTCGAGGGGGGCGCCACCTACTGGTTCGCCGTGCGCACCCGCGACGAGGCCGGCAACTGGTCCGGCGTCTCGAACTCGGCGAGCGCGGTCACCGAGCGGTTCCGCACCTGGTACGTCGAGCCGGATGGCACGGGCGACGCGGCGACCATCGCCATCGCCTGCACGGACTCGGCGCTCCCCGGCGACGTCGTCCTGCTCGCGCGCGGCCGCTACACCTGGACCAACCAGGGTTCGGAGGATCCGCGCTACGGCATGATCACCTTCTTCAGGGACGAAGCGGGCTTCATCCTGCGCGGCGAAGCCGGTGCGGCCGAGACGATCATCGACGCGCAGGGGCGCGGACGAGTGTTCTTCTTCCAGGGCGTCACCCTGGATGACAACATCAACACCACCTTCGACGGCCTGACGATCACCGGCGGCGACGCCTACCAGAGTCCGCTCGGGGAAGGAGACGGCGGGGGCGTGGAGATCCACGTCTGCTCGCCGACCTTCAAGAACTGCATCTTCCGCGGCAACCGAGCGCGCTACGGCGGCGGTCTGGGGCAGGTGGGGGTCGGGTCGCCGATCGTCATCGATTGCGTGTTCGAAGACAACGAGGCCGAGGTGGGCGCCGGGATCGGACTCTACACCTACACGTCCTTCCCCGAGGTCCGCGGCTGCGTCCTGCGGCACAACACGGCCTCGCGGGTCGGCGGCGGACTGTACGCCGGCCACGTGACCTTGACCATGACGGACTGCCTCGTCCACGACAACAGCGCGGCCGACAAGGGCGGCGGCATCTACCTGGCGGAGATCGGCGCGGGATCGGCCATCGAGGGCTGCACGCTCGTCCGCAACGTCGCGGAGACGGGCGGCCACCTCCGCATCGCCGAATCCGCCCAGGTGACCGTCGACCGGTCGATCCTCGCGTTCGCCGGGCTGGGCGGCGCGATCCAGGCGATCGCGGTGGACGCCCTCTCGGTCGGTTGCTGCGACGTCTACGGCAACGTCGGCGGCGACGACCTGCCGGCGAATTGCGTGGACCTCGGCGACAACTTCGCCCTCGACCCGCAGTTCTGCGACGCCTCGGCCGACGACTTCGCGCTCGCCCCGGATTCGCCGTGCGCGCCGGCCGCGGCGCCGTACGGCCTCAGCTGCGGACTCATCGGGGCGCTGGCGGCGAGCTGTCGCTGAACCAGCTCGTCCGCCCGCGTGCGACTTGCCGCGGCACGGATCGCGGCCCATCATTGCACCGGCGCCAGCTCCAACTCCGAGGTCTCTCGTCGTGCGCAAGACCGCCCGCTCCCTCGTGCGCATCCTCGCCCGGACGTTCGCCGGCGTCGCGATCATCGTCGCGGTCCCCGCCGCGACTCGCGCAGCCGATCCCGCCGCCGCAGGCGCCACCGGCAACGCCCTCGTCGACAGCAGCGGCAGCGACCACGCGCCGACGCCGGCCGACACCGTCCTCGTCGTGTTGCCCGCCGTCGTCGTGAGCGGCGAGCCCCCCGTGGTCGCGGCGTCCGGCCGCACGGAGCTCGGCCCCGCGGAACTCGCGCGCCTGGACGCGCCCTCGCTCGCCGCGGTCGGCAGCGCGCTGCCGTCGACGCGTGTCGCGGTCAACTCGCGCGGCGACGCCCTGCCGATGGTGCGCGGCGCCCCCGAGCGGCACGTGCAGACCTACCTCGACGGGATCCCCCTCAACGTGCCCTGGGACGAGCGTGTCGACCTCGAGACGGTGCCGGCGATCGCGGTCGGCGCGGCGGTGGGCACGCGCGGCCCCGTGACCCTGCTCGACGGTCCCGGCACCCTGGCCGGCAGCCTGCGGCTCCTGCCCGCGGTGCTCACCGGCGAGGGCTCCGCCACCACCGTGCGCGCGGCGGGCGGCGGCGACGGCCTCGGCCGCGCCGAGGCGCGGCACCTCTTGCGCGCCGGCTCCTGGAGTGTGCTGGGCGCGGCGTCGCGGCAAACCCGCGACTCGTGGCCGCTGCCCGAGGACGGTCCGGCCCGCGAGAGCAGCGATCTCGAGCAGTGGTCGCTCCTGATGCGCGGCTCGCGGCGCGTGCGCGACGGCGGCCAGCTCAGCCTGATCGCGACCGGCTGGACCGGAGCGAAGGGCGTCCCTGCGGAGATGCAGGTCAGCGCCGACGACGCCCGCTACTGGCGGTACCCGGTCCGCGAGCGCGCGCTCGTGGGCGCAGCGCTGACCCTGCCGCTCGACGAGCGCGGCGACTGGGACCTCGGCGCCGCCGCCTCGGCCGACTTCTTCCACCAGGAGATCGACCCCCGCGGTCCCGGCGGATGGGGCGCACCGCTGGAGGCCGGCCAGAGCTTCGAGAAGAACTGGGATCGCACCGGCTACGGTCGCCTGCGCCTCGGCCGCTCCGTGGGCGACCACGGGACGCTCGTGCTCCAGGGATCGGCCCGCTACACCCACCATCGCGAGAGCCTCGAGGCAGGCGGACCGATCCTCGCGTACGCGCAGTGGCTCTCGTCGCTCGCCTGCGAGGTCGAGACGCGGCCCGGCCCGCCGTGGACGGTGCGCGCGGGGCTGGGCTGGGACCACGCGGCCACGCCCGAGTCGGGCGACAAGCCCGGCAACCCGGCCGGCGACGCCGTCGCCGTCGATCTCCGCGTCGCTCGCGACCTCGGTCCGCAGGCGGGCGCCTACGTCGCGCTCGGCCGGCGCAGCCGGTACCCGTCGCTGCGCGAGACCTATTCCGGTGCGCTCGGCCGCTTCGCGCCCAATTTCGGGCTCAGGCCCGAACGGAACGACCAGGTCGAGATCGGCGCGCGGCTCGACGCCGCGGCGACGTCGCTCTCGGTCGCCGCATTCTACGGCCGCCTCAGCGACGGCATCGAGCGGATCGTGCTGCCCGACGGCCGCTACCAGCGCGTGAACCGTGGCGAGATCCGCGTGCCAGGGGTCGAGCTGATCGGCGCCTGGCGCCCGCTCGCCGGCGTCGAGGTCCGGCTGCAGCACACGATCCTCGACGCCCGCGTGCACGGTGGCGGCGCGGAGGGTCCCGCCGAGGACCGCGCCGCGTACCTCTCGCTCGCCGGGATCGCCTGGGAGCGAGCGGTCGGCCCCGGCGCCCTCGTCGAGGCACGCGCGACCGGGCCGCGGTGGAGCGCCGATACGACCAGCGAGTCCGGCTTGCGCCGGCTGCCGGCGGGCGTGGTCTGGAGCCTGCGGCTGGCCTGGACGTTCGGCGCCAGCCAGGCGCCGCTCGGCCTGCACGTGCGGGTCGACAACGTCTTCGACCAACGGGTCGACGACCAGACCGGCCTGCCGGGTCCGGGCCGCGTGGTGAGCGGCGGGGCGGAGTTCTCGCTGTAGGTCAGGCTCCGGAGATCTGCGCGAGCGCGCGGAACTCGGCGCTCGTTCGCAACAGCTCGTCGTACGTTCCGCTCGCGACCAGGCGGCCCTTCTCGAGCAGGTAGATGACGTCGCAGCCGCGTACAGTCGACAGGCGGTGCGCGATCATGATGGCGGTTTTACTGCGGCCGATCTGGCGGACCGCGTCGAAGATCGCTTCCTCGGTCACGCTGTCCAACGCGCTGGTGGCCTCATCGAGCACGAGGACGGCGGGATCGTCGTAGAGCGCGCGGGCGATGCCGAGGCGCTGGCGCTGGCCGCCCGAGAGGCGCACGCCGCGCTCGCCGATCATCGTGTCATAGCCCTGCGGCAGGTCGCCGACGATGAAGTCATGGATGTTGGCCAGCCTGGCCGCGCGCTCGACCGCCGCCGGGTCGATCTGACGGGGGCGCACGCCGAGGGCGATGTTGGCGGTGATCGTGTCGTCGGCCAGGAAGATCTGCTGCGGCACGTAGCCGATGTTCATCTGCCAGCGCGGCGCCGTCGCCTCGTCGACCGCAACGCCGTCCACCGTGAGCCACCCGCTGTCCGGGAAGAGCAGCCCCAGCAGGAGGTCGATCGTGGTCGTCTTGCCCGAACCGGTCGCGCCGACGAACGCGACCGAGGTGCCGGCCTCGATCGTGAGGTCGAACCCGTGCAGGACGGGACGGTCCGCGCCGGCGTAGCGGAAGGTGATTCCGCACATCTCGATTCGCCCATAAAACGGCAGGGGCGCGAGCCGTGCGCGGTTCACCACGTGGCGGGAGCGGAACTCGGCCAGGTCGTCGTAAACCTGCTCGAGCGCGGGCCCGCTGAACCGGATCGACGCCACCGACGTGAAGATCGCCTGCATAGACGGCAGCAATCGATAGGTCGCAAACCCGTACAGGCCGAGGACGGGCAGGACCTTCGTGAGGTCGCTGCCGCGCACGAGCAGGAAGAGAACCATGAAGAGCATGCCCCCGAACGCAACCGTCTCGAGCGCGTACCGTGGCAGCTGGCCAACGGTCTGCTGCGCCGCCATGTAGCGCGAATAGCGTCGTGACCAGAGGCCGAATCGGCGCAGGAACACCCCTTCGCGCCCGAGTAGCTTGATGTCCTTGACGCCCGTGAGGGCCTCCGTCGCCGCCTGGAACATCTGGCGGTTGGCCTCGCTGCGCAGCTGGCCGATCCGCTTGAGCCGGCGGCGGACCGCCAGAAAGATGGCGAGGTACACGGCGGACAGCATCGTCAGCACGGAGATCGCGAGCAGCGGATTCGCGACGACGAGCAGCGCCAGGATGAAGATCACGACAATGGCGCGGGCGACCAGCTGCATCAGCGGCAGGACGTAGCCCGTGACGGTCTGCTTGACCTCCGCCAGCAGGTTCTTGACCAGTGCGGCGGTGTTGTGGTCGAGGAAGTAGCTGTATGGCTTGGCGAGGAACTGTTCCAGCATCCGCGCCGAGAGCACGTGGTTCAGCCGCCAGGAGAAGCGCAGCATGAGCCAGTCCGTCAGGGCGCTCAGACCGTTGGTGACCACCAGGATGACCAGCGCGGTCGCCCCCGTGAAGACCAGGAACGAGGCGTGGCTGGAGAAGCCGAAGAGCTGGTAGACCCGGCGGAGCGTCCCGCTGCGGTCGATGATCGTCGGGTCGGCCACGAGCGACAGGAACGGCAGTACGGAAGCGATGCCAGCGACCTGCAGGATCGCCGTGATCGTGAACGCCGGCACGAGCAGGAGCACGCCGCGGCGCTCGCTCCGCTCGAGCAGGGTCCACGCCAAGCGGAGGTCGGAGGGGTTGGCATCGGCGCGCATCGTCTCGAGGACCCCTCTTTCGATCCGGCCTCAGAGCGTGCCGGGACCGGCGGTCAGCGGCGGCGGAAGACTAAGCACGGCGGCGGATTTCGGCCAGCCGCGCCCGCGTGCGGCCGGACGCTGCCGACATTACCATGAAGCAAATGGAACCGGACGCCGCAGGCGCCGGCAAGACCCCGAATCCGGAGGAAGGCACGATGACCGAAGCCGTCAACGAGGTCAAGGTCGGCATGCAGGTACCCGACTTCACGCTCACCTGCTACGACCCCAGGAAGCACGATTTCACGAAGGTGTCGCTCGGCGAGCTGAAGAACAACGGCAAGTGGACCGTGCTCTTCTTCTATCCCGCCGACTTCACGTTCGTCTGAGCGACCGAATTCGCTGCTCTGGCAGAGCAGCAGGATCGTTTCGAGAAGATGGGCGCCGCGCTCATCACCGTCTCCACCGACACCGAGTTCACGCATCTGGCGTGGAAGCGCGACGAGAAGGAGCTGGCCCAGGTCAAGTACCTCATGGGCTCGGATCCGACCGGACGCGTCTCGCGGCTGTTCGGCGTGTGGGACCCCGCGTCCGGCCTCGCGCTGCGCGGCACGTTCATCATCGCGCCGGACGGGACCCTCTACAACTCCGAGGTGAACTTCTACAACATGGGCCGCAACATCGACGAGCTCATGCGGAAGTTCAAGGCCAACATCTACCTGTCGCGCAAGACGAACGAGGGCTGCCCGTCCAAGTGGAAGGACGAGGGCGACAAGACGCTGCGGCCCGGGCCCGAGATGGTCGGGAAGGTGCACGAGGCGCTCAACGGCTGACGTCGGCGCATTCGTCGCGCAGCGCCGCGAGCCCCCGGGCGAGCGCTGCCGGCTCGGCGAGCAGGCTCACCACCACCGACCCGGCGATCGGCAGATCGAAGAAGTGGCCGGGATGCACCAGTTGGCCGTGGCGTTCGACGAGCGCCACGGCCAGTTCCTCGTCCGTCCGCATGCCCGGCACGCGCAGGATCGCCGACCAGCCGGCGTCGGCGCGCAGGACCGTGAGCGGCGAGTCGCCGCCGGTCCCGGCGTCCAGGACGGCGAGCGACGACCGCAGCCGCCCCTGGATCGCGGCGCGGATCCGCGCGCCGATCGTGAACAGCGCCGGCAGGGCGGCCTGCACCGGCGTGCCCGCCGAGAGGTAGGTGTCGGTCACGATCTCGAGCCGGCCGGCCGCCTCGCGCCGCGCCGTCGCGGGGCCGCTCAGCGCGATCCAGCCCAGCTTGTAGTGCGGCAGGCCGAGACTCTTCGAGATCCCGTCGAGCGTGAACGTGAGGCAGCGCGAGTTCGCCGCCGCCGACGGCGGCACGGTCGATTCGCGGCCGTGGGGATAGTCGCGGAAGACCTCGTCGACCACGAGCCCGAGCCCTCGCTCGGCGCAGAATCCGGCGAGCGCGTCGAGCTCGTCGGCCGCGAGGTACACGCCAGCCGGGTTGTGCGGCGAGACGACGATCGCGGCCCGCGTGCGCGGCGTCATCGCGGCGCGCAGCGCGGCGAGGTCGACCTGCCAGGCGCCGTCGTAGCGGAGCGGATATGCCACCGGCCGCACGCCGGCTAGCCGCAGCAGGTAGTCGAAGAGCGGGTAGCTCGGCACCGGCACGAGGACCTCGTCGCCGGGATCGCAGAGCACGGCGAGCACGTGGGCGTACGCCTCGCTCGTGCCGGCGGTGAGGAAGAGGTCGTCCGGCTCGACCGCGACGCCCGCCCGGGCGTAGGTCTCGCTCACCGCCTCTCGCGCCGAGCGCAGGCCGCGGGGCGCCGGGTCGTAACGCTCGGCCGCGCCGAGGGCGATCGCGTCGCGCAACGCCGCGACCGGATACTCGAGGCCGCAGATCGTGGGATTGCTCACGGTCAGGTCGCTCAGGGGCAAGCCGGCCGCGTGCCGCCTCGCGACCGCGAGCGCGAGCGCATTCGGCTCGCGAGGCCATGCGGTCCGCGTCGAGAACACGGCGTCAGCGCCGCACGCGCACGAACGTCCCCATCGGCAGGTCACGTCCGTGGCGGGACGGCAGGATGAACTCGCCGTACTCGGCGCCCGCGACGTCGCAGTGGCCCTTCACGACGTTCAGGCCGACCGTCGGCGACAGGCCGGCCGCGTACAGGCTGAGCACGAGGAAATGACGATCTGGATCGAGGAGCTTGCCGGCGAGCCGGACCAGCTCGTCGAGCTTCTCCGCGAGGGTCCACTTCTCGCCGCCCGGACCGCGGCCATAGGGTGGCGGATCCATGATGACTCCGTGGTAGACGTTGCCCCGCTTCACCTCGCGCCGGACGAACTTCAAGGCGTCCTCGTGGACCCAGTGGATGTCGCCGAGGCCGTTGAGCTGCCGGTTCTGGTTGGCCCAGTTGAGCCCGGGCCGCGAAGCGTCGACGTGCACGACCTCGGCGCCGGCCTGCCGCGCGACCAGGGACGCCGCACCGGTGTAGGCGAAGAGGTTCAGCACGCGCGGCTGCGGCACCGGCCAGCCGGCGAGCGCATCGTGGACGAAGCGCCAGTTCGCCGTCTGCTCGGGGAAGACACCGACGTGTCCGAACGCGGTGAGCGCGAGGCGCAGCTGCAGGCGCAGGTCGCCGTGGGTGTACGTCACGCGCCAGCTGTCCGGCATCTCCGGGCGCCGCGCCCAGCCGCCGCCGGTCTCGTCGGCCGCCCGGTATCGTTCCGTCTGCTTGCGCACGAAGTGAGCCGCGGCCGCTTCCCGCCACACCTCGTCCGGCAGCACTCGCCGCCAGATCGCCTGCGGTTCCGGGCGAATGAGCGTGTACTGGCCGAAGCGCTCCAGCTTCTCGCCGTCGCCCGCGTCGATCAGCTCGTATTCGGACCAGTCCGGTGAATCTGTCCGGGCCAACTCGCGGCTCCTCGGCGCCAGGGTCGTCACGGAGTCTAGCCGACCGAGCCCGCGCGCGCACGCCGAATCTCGGCGAATCGGCACCCGCGTCGGAGACCGCGCTCGCGGCGTCTCGCGAGCCCGGTCGAGCAGTTCTTACGCGAACGGGCCGGCGCGCGTTCAGAGATCCACCGTGAATCCCACGTCGAACCCCGTGTGCTGCCCGGGATAGCCGCGCGGGTTGCAGACCACCCGCGTCCCGCCCAGCCGGTAGTCGCGCGCCCGGTGGATGTGGCCGTGCAGCCAGAGTGCCGGACCGCTCGTGGTGATCAGCGCCTCCAGGTTCGAGGCGTAGGCCGGGCTGAACGGCTGGTCGTCCGGCGCGACGGACACCGAACCCGCGCTCGGCGCGTGGTGAGTGACCACGACGGTGCGGGCATTCGCGCCTGCCAACTCCCGCGCGAGCCAGGCTCGCGCTCGGCGGTGCCAGCGGAGGGTATCGCGCGGTCGGGCGGCGCGGAGGCGCGGCGAGATGCGGATCTCGCGATAGTCCCACATCCTCTCGGCGGCGAGCGCCCGGGCGGCGCGGGAATCGCCGTGCAGGTCGAAATCGGTCCAGAGCGTGCAGCCGAGGATGCGCACCGAGTCCAGCTCGAGGACTCCACGGTCGAGCACGCGCACGCCGGTGCCCTTCGCGGCGCGACGCAGCGCGCCGAGGTGCCGCGGGAATGCCTCGCCGTAGTACTCGTGGTTGCCGGGAACGTAGACGACCGGACGATCGCCGAACGCGGCGGCCGCCCAGGCGACCCCCGCCGTGCCCGTGCTGATGTCTCCGGCGAGGAGCACGAGGTCGGCGTCGACCGCGGGCGGAGCGAAGTCGGCGAATTCGAGGTGCAGATCGCTGAGCAGGAGCAACCGCATGGTCCCGAGAGTAGCCGCGAATCACGGACCGGCCAACCGGCAAGTCGGTTGCGCCCGACCCTAGGCCGGCCCGGCGACCCTGGCCGCGCGACCCGCGAGCAGCAGGACGGGGACGGCCGCGAGCTGGGCCGCGACCGAGAACGCGACCAGCCAGCCGACCGACACGTCGTAGAGCACGCCGATCAGGGCGCTGCCGAGGAACCAGGCCAGGCCGTACCCCGCGTTGAAGAGGCCGTACGCCGTCCCGCGGCGGCGCGCCGGCACGAGGTCGGCGATCGCGGCTCGCATGATGGACTCCTGGGCGCCCATCCCGACGCCCCAGCAGACCATGCCGGCCACGACGAGCGGGAAGCCGCCGAGGAACACCAGCGGCGCGAACGCCGAGGATACGACGACGACCACGGCGAGCACCCGCAGGCCGTACCGATCGAACAGCTTGCCGAACAACAGGGCGGCGAGCGCGTCGACGCCCATGGCGACGGCGTAGAGGATCGGAACCCAGGCGGCGAGGGCTATCCCGTCCTTCTGGAGGCGGAACGCGATCAACGGGAAGTCGGCGTACCCGGCCGCGACCAGGGCGGTCGCCGTGCAGTAGAGCCAGAACGGTCGGCCGAGCCCGCGCCGGTCGGTGGCGACGCGTCCCCCCTCGAGGTCGCTCGGACTGGGGTAGGCGACTCGCGCGACGACCAGCGCGCCGAGCGCCAGGAACGCCGCCACGCCGAGCAACGCGAAAGCTTGCCGGTAGCTCCCCCGCGCCGACAGCACGCCGGCCGCGAGCAACGGTCCCGCGACGGCGCCGATCTGATCGAGCGCCTCGTGGAGGCCGAACCCCCACCCCCGGCCGAGCCGGGAGGTCGCGTGCGAGAGCATGACGTCCCGGGACGGAGTGCGGATCGCCTTGCCCGTCCGCTCCAGGATCATCAACAGGGCGGCGACTTCCCAGCGTCCCGCGAGGGCGATCGCCGGCACGGCGAGCAGGTTGACCGAGTACCCGACGAGGGTCAGCTCCCAGTAGCGCCTGGTCCGGTCGGCGAGATATCCCGAGGCGAGGCGCAGCCCATACCCGATGAGCTCGCCGAGTCCCGCCACGAAACCGACGACGGCGCCGCTCGCGCCGAGGAGGGCGAGGAAGGGGCCCGTGATGCTGCGGGCTCCCTCGTAGGTCACGTCGGCGAAGAGGCTGACCACGCCGAACAGCACGACGAACCCGAGCGCCCGGCGCATCAGCGCGTCGTCACGAACCCTGGCCGCTCCGGGTTCGCTCCGCACGCCGATCCCCTTTCACCGACGCAGTCCTGGGCGGCCGCCGGCGTGCCGGCTCGCCGGCCAGCCGACGTCAGTAGAGCGCCTCCGCCAGCCCGTCCGCGCCGGCGCGCCAGGGCACCCAGGCGATGGCGATCTCGCCGACCGTGATGTCCGACTTCCGCGGCCTCACCAGCTTCGTCTCGACGGCGACCGCGGCCGGGTCGAACCGCCCCGTCAGGATGGCCGTCTCCTGGGCGAATTCCTGCTCGAGCGTCGCGAGGCGCTCCCGCAGGGCGCCCACGCTCTCGCCGGCGCGCTCGACGTCCTCCTTCTCCTTCCCCACCCGGCCGGCGCTCTTCATGGCCGTCGAGGCGCGCCCGACCGTGCCGGCCGAGACTGCCTTCCGGCCGAGGAAGGCCCCCAGCAGCGTCGCGCCGACGGAGATCGCCGTGTGCATCTTCTGCTGGCCGTACTGCGCCTTCTCCCGCTCCACGCGTTCCTCCGCCCGCCGGACGCGGTCCTGCAGCGCCTGCAGCTTGGGCGCATACTTCGCGCGCAGCTTCTCGACCGCGGCGTCGCGCTGCTCGCGCTGCGCCTGCGCCACCCGCGCGGCGAAATCGCCCGCCGTCTCGCCGGGCTGCGAGACCAGCCTCAGGGCCGGGCAGGCGTGGAGATCGAGCGTGACGTTCTGGTAGAGATGCGACACGAGCGCGTTACGCCACGCCGCGAGGTTCTTCGCGTTCGCGGCCGCGGCGGGCAGCGCCGCGAAACGAGCGCCAGGTTGGGCCTCGCGGAGCAAGTCCTGGCGGATGTCGCCGTACTGCGACGCCTGCTCCCATGCCGGCTGGTCGCCCTCGTCCGCCAGCGGCGCGACGTGGGTGTAGGGCACCCAGGCGTCGACCTTGGCCTTCGCGTCGACGAAGTGGAGTCGGCTCACGCCGACCAAAGCTGGCCGGTAGGTGACCTGCGGCGCGGCGGCGCGGGGCCGCAGGAAAAACTCGGAGACTCCGGCGGGCGCGATCGGTTTCGTCTCGGCCGGCCCGGCAACGTCGACCGCGGCCGGCGCGGACGGCGCGGCGGGCGCGGTCGCGGCGACCCCGCCGCGCGTCAGTTGCTGGATCTGGGGCATCGCCAGCGGGCCGCGCAGGTAAGACAGCGCCCACCGGCTCTGGAACACCACCGCGTCGTCCTCGTGCACGTTGCGCATGAGGAACACGCGATTGCCGAGGCCGGCGAGGATCGCCTCGATCCTTGCCCGGTCGAAGGACCCTCCCGACCCCGCGAGGGCTCCCTCGAGGCCCTCCATGACGCGCGCCTTGTCGCGCTCCGTCTGCAGCCGGCCGACGAACCACGTGCCCGCGTTGGCGAGGCCCTTGTAGTCCAGGTCCACCGGGTTTTGGGTCGAGAGCACGACGCCGAGCCCGAATGCCCGCGCCTGCTTGAGCAGCGTCAGCATGGGCGTCTTCGACGGCGGGTTCGCCGTCGGCGGGAAGTAGCCGTAGATCTCGTCCATGTACAGGAGGGCGCGCAGGCTGCTCGTACCCGACTGCCCGCGCATCCAGGCGACGAGCTCATTCAGGAGGATCGTGACGAAGAACATCCGCTCGGCGTCCGACAGGTGCGCGATCGAGAGGATCGAGACGCGCGGCTTGCCGTCGGGCGTGTACAGCAGCCGCTGGATGTCGAGCGGATCGCCCGCCAACCAGGCTGAGAAACCGGGCGAGGCGATCAGGTTGTTGAGGCGCATGGCGAGCTCGAAACGGTCCCGGGCGGGGAAGAACGACTCCACGTCGAAGACGCCGAGCTTCGTGAACGACGGCTTCTGGATCTCCTGGATCATCCCGGCGAGGTCGAGGTCGCGGCCCTCGTGCCAGGCGCGGTCGAGGATGTTCGACAGCAGGATGTGCTCGCGGCTCTGCACGGGATCCGCCTCGATGCCGATCAGACCGAGCAGACCGGAGACTGCGGACAAGACCCGGTCCCGCAGCGCGGCCGTGTCGGCGGCGAGGGCCGGCGGCGGCGCCGCGAGGGAGCGCAGGACCGCGAGCGGCCGCACGGCGCCGTTGCCGGGCGTGTAGATCGCCATCTCGACCGAGTCCTTCAGCCGGCGGATGCGCGCGCCGTCCTGCCCCCATTGCGCCAGACCGCTGCGCCACGTCTCGGCCGTCTTCGCCGCGTACTGGTCGGGGGTCAGGCTCCGCCGGCCGGCCTCGGCCTCGTCGATCCAGGGCCGGAAATCGCCGGGCTGCAGGTCGGGGAACGTGAGCAGGAGGTTGCCGATGTCGCCCTTCGGGTCGATCGCGATCGCCGGGATCCCGTCGATCGCCGCTTCCTCGAGGATCGTCACGCACAGACCGGTCTTGCCGCTGCCCGTCATGCCCACGCAGACGGCGTGCGTGGTGAGATCCCTCGAATCGTACAGGAGGAGATCGTCCGTCACGGACGCCGTGTCCGGCGCGAATCGCTTGCCGAGATAGAACACGCCGAGTGTCTCGAAATCAGCCACGGCTCGCCTCCCGGGTTACGAGGATCCACCTGGAGATTACTCCGAAAGAACCGGAGCACAAGCCCGGGATTCCGGCGTTGACGTCGCGCGATCACGACGGCGGGAACGCCCGAGGGCCGCCTCAGCCTTCGCTGGCGGCGGCCCTCGCCGGTTGCGGGAATCAGGCGCCGATCAGCGCAGGACCGTCACCTTGCGCGTCAACGTCTCGTCGACGCCCGGGCCGCGGACGCGGAGCGACACGAGGTACTGGCCGCTCGCGACCGGATGTCCGGCGTCGTCGCGTCCGTGCCAGGAGATCTCGTGCCGGCCCGCGAGCCGCTCGGCGCGATCGACCGTGGCGACGAGACGGCCGCGCACGTCGAAGATCGCCAGTTCGATCATCGCCCGCACCGGCACCGCGCAGGCGAAGGTCGCCTCGCCGGCGACGGGGTTCGGCCACGGCGCGGCGAGACTCACGCGGGTCACGCCGTCCACCGCCTCCTCGACCGGCACGAGATCCAGCGCGCAGTCGGCGCACCCGCTGCGCTCGGGATCATGGCCGGCCATGCCCCAGGTGGCGACGGCGGACGTCGGCGAGATGCCGATGTCGACCACGGCGAGCTGACCGGTCGTGAGGAAGACGATCTCGGCGTTTCCGTCGAGGTCGAGGTCGCCGTAGGCCGGGGTCTGGTAGACGTGGTTCTCGAACGTCTTCGGCCAGCCGGGGATCGAATTGGCGAGGTTGCTCCAAGCCCAGCCCCGGTAGCCGCGGGCGCCGACGATGACGTCGCTCGCCTCGGCCTCGACCCGCGCGATGATCGGCTTGCCGTAGACCATCCAGCCGTCCGTGTCCCGCGGCCAGCCGTAGCCCACGTCGCCGTCGTACCACAGCAGGCTGACCAGCCAGCTGCGGGCCGTCACGGCGACCTCCAGCTCGCCGCCGCCGAGGCAGTTGGCGATGGCGGCTCCGTTGAGCTGGCTCGTGGCCACGGTCACCGGCCAGGCGCCGGGAAACTCCGTGCCGTCGCCCTCCAGCAGGTGGACCACGCCGTTGCTGAGCGAGGCCACGGTCTCGACATCGCCGTCGAGGTCGAAGTCGCCGAGGGCGACGCCGCCGGACACGGAAGCCTCGAGGTCCTTCAAGAAGTTCCACCCGGTCGCGTCCATCGGGAACGCGTAGGCGACGTCGGAGAGAGCTGCGACGACCTCGTTGCGACCATCGCCGTCGACGTCGCCGACGGCCGGCGCGCTGCTGATGGTCGCGCCGGGCAGGGCGCGGATGACGGAGCCGGGGTAGCGCTCGCCGTGCCAGTCGGCGAAGCCGAGCCAGCTGCCGGCGCCGATGACCACGGCGCGCGGGTACGGTCCGCCGACCGAACCGATGGCCACGTAGGTTGCGACCGCGTCCGGCGTGGCGAAGGGCCACCCGTCCATCAGCGTCCCGCCGGCATCATAGGCGAACACGCGTCCGTCCATCGTTCCCGCGACCACGGACAGGGCGCCGTCGCCGTCGAGATCGCCGACGGCGATCGGCGAGGGCGAGAGCGTGGCGCCCGGATAGACCGGCCAGCCGGGCTGCACCGTTCCGTCGTGGCGATGGACGCGGATCGCGCCGGCGTTGTCGCCGAAGACGATCTCGAGGTAGCCGTCGCCGTCGAGATCGACGACGGCAGGGTCGGACCTGGGCTCGGCGGCGAGGTCCAGCGGGAAGCCGTCCTCGAAGTTCGGATAGCCGGGGTCGGTGCGCCATTCGGCGTCGAAGAGCCACGTGTACGAGTCGTCGTAGTTCGCCTTCCCGCCGACCATACCGACGCGGCCCTCGTGCGCCGGATCGAGGACGATCTCCGGCTCGCCCGCCGAATAGTAGTTGTCCGAGAACACCTGCAGGCTGCTCCAGTCCGTCGGCGAGGCGACCGGCGACCAGTGGAAGCCCCAGCTCGCGGAATGGTACATGCCGAGGAGCCACCGGTCGTTCACCTCCTGGTGGACCACGTCGCCGACGAAGGCCCAGCCCGAACCGGCCTGGCCCACCGTTCCCCAGCCGGCGCCGGCATCGGCGGAGGACCGGGTGCCCGCGCCGTCGTACACTTGCGAGCCGTCCGGCTCGCGCACGCGGCGCAACCAGGCGACCATCACGTCCCCGGAGGCGAGCGAGGCGTCGACGGTCGTATCGAACACGTCCACGTCGTCGGTGTGGCTGGTCAAGCTCTGCAGGTTCTCCCAGCTTGCGAGGCCGCCGCCGGCCCAGCTCGCCGCGCGGCGATAGCGCACCGCGTTGTCGTACTCGTGGTCGTACGCGAAGCCGAGGTACCAGACGACGTGGACCCAGCCGCCGTAGCCTACGGCGACCGTGGGGTTGTAGTAGCCCCGGTCGCTCACCCCGATCGTGCCGATCACGTAGGAGGATTCCCAGGTCGTGCCCTGGTCGGTGCTGCGTACGAAGTGGATGTCGTTTCCGTCGCCGTCCTCCGACGAGAAGGCAAGGTAGACGTAGTACGCGCTGAAGCTCTCGGCGTCGGTCGTGAGCGAGGCGCTGAAGGCGTCGTGCGGCGCGGTGTGGATGATCGTGTCGTTGCTGAAGTCGCCGGTCTCGAGGTCGAGGGGCGACCAGGCCACGTGGACCTCGGTCGGCCAGCCGCTGCCCGTGTCGAGGACGTAGGTGACGAAGCAGCGATCCTGGGCCCCCTCGGCGACGTGGATGCGAGGGTCCCAGTAGCGGTAGTCGGGCGTCGGGTCAAAGAACGTGCCCCAGTCGCGCCAGGTCGTGCCGCCGTCGTCCGAGCGGCGGACGACGAAGCGGTACGCGCCGTCGTCGTCGACGTCGTACCAGAAGATCGCGAAGAGGTCGCCGTTCGAGGCCACGGCCAGGTCGGAGTCGTACGCGCCCGTGAACGTGTTGATCGGGAGGTCGTCGCCTCCGAGGTCGGGATCGCGGGCGCCGAGCGGCAGCTGCGGCTCATATTCGAGGCGACGAGGCGACATCGGCTGCGGACCCGGGACATCCAGCGGGTTCACCTGATCGGCCGGGAACAGGTTCACGCCGGGGCCGCCTCCCGGCGGCGTGGGCACGATGTCGCGGCCTGACGCGGCCGCGGCGAATCCGGCGAGCAGGACGACGGCCAGCGCGGCGGTTGCGTGGCAGCCGCGGCCGGGGCGAACGGGTGTTCGACACATGATCGGAACCTCCGGGTCTAGCGCTCGTGATCAGACGCGTCCATCCTCGTAATGAGACGAGAAAGTCAACTGCGAAGCACAGATGGGACCGCTGGAAATCGATGAAGATTCCACGTAATCCCAGGTCCCGGCGCGGTCCGCGTTCCCTTCTTGATCGCCGACGCTCGCTGGCGCAGACTAGGTTCGACTCCCCTGCGTTTCCAGATGGGCTCGCCCGGCCAAGTCCGCTGCCGCCCAGATTCCGCTCGCTCGACGCGAGGTCGGTGTCCGTGGAAGCTGGAACCCGACTGGGGCCGTACCTGATCCTCGGTCCGCTCGGAGCAGGCGGCATGGGCGAGGTCTATCGCGCGCGAGACGAACGACTCGCCCGCGACGTGGCGATCAAGGTGCTGCCGGCGCCGTTCGCGGCCGACGCGGACCGGCTGCGCCGCTTCTCTCAGGAGGCGCGCGCGGCCGGTGCGCTCAACCATCCGAACGTCCTGGTGGTCCATGACGTCGGCGCGCACGAGGGCGCGCCGTTCCTGGTGACCGAACTGCTCGCCGGCGAGACGTTGCGCGAACGCCTGCGAGCCGGCGATCTGCCGCCGCGCAAGGCCGTCGAGTTGACGGCCCAGATCGCTGCCGGGCTGGCGGCCGCCCACGAGCGCGGGATCGTCCACCGCGATCTCAAGCCCGAGAACCTCTTCCTCACCAGCGACGGGGTGGCCAAGATCCTCGACTTCGGCCTGGCGAAATCCGCCGTCGGCGACCGTGCCGCTTCCCCGGGGGAAGATGACGGGAAGACGAGCGACCTCGCGGATCGCAGCACCATCCCCGCCAAGGCCGGCCTCACGCTTCCCGGATCGCTGATGGGCACACCGGCGTATCTGGCGCCGGAGCAGGCTCGCGGACTGCCGGCCGACCACCGTGCGGACATCTTCGCGCTCGGCTGCGTCCTTCACGAGTTGATCGCCGGGCGACCGCCGTTCAGCCGCGCGACCCTCGCCGGCACCCTCGGCGCGATCCTGACCGAGGATCCGCCGCCCCTGCCGGAGCGCGCCGTGGACGCGCTGCCCGGCATCGACCGCGTGATCGCGCACTGCGTCGAGAAACGGCCCGAGGACCGGTTCCAGGCCACGCGGGACCTGGAATTCGACCTGCGCGCGATCCTGACCGGGACCGAGCCACGGGCTCCGGCCGCGGGCGGCCCAGACTCCGCGTCGCGACGTTCCCGGCGTCGATCGACCCGCCTGCTCTCGATGGGCCTCGTCTTGGGAGTCCTCGCCGTGCTGGCGTTCGGCTGGCTCCAGCGCGACCGTGCCCCCTGGCGCATCGCCGGCGTCAAGTCCCAGCGCATCCTGGTGACGATCCTCGAGAACGAGACCGGCGATCCCGCGCTCGATCCCGTCGGCAGGATGGCGTCGGACTGGATCACGCAGGGCCTGCTGCGGATCGAGGGGCTCGATGTCGTGCCGAGCACGACGTTGCTGTTCACCCGACCGGCGGGCGAGCGCGCCGCGGGCGCCGGCAGCGAATCGTGGCGACAGCTGGTGAAGGAGACCGGCGCCGGCACCGTGATCTCGGGAGCCTACTACCGGCAGGGCGAGACCCTCCAGTTCCAGGTCAAGGTGACCGACGCCGCGGGCGGCACGCTGTTCCTGGCCCTCGATCCGGTCATCGGATCGGCGGCGGAACCCATGCCGGCCATCGACGAGTTGCGCCAGCGTCTGATGGGCGCGATGGCAACGCAACAGGAAGCGGAGCATTACCTCGGTCCGCGCCAGGAGCCCCCGCTCTACGACGCCTATCGCGAGTTCATCGCCGGTTTCGAGCTCTTCATGACCGACGATGCCGAGGCGCTCCGCCATTTCCAGCGGGCCTGCGAAATCGATTCGACGTTCTACGCGCCGCTCCTGTTCGAGGCTTACCTGTACAACGAGCTGGGCGACCACAGCGGATCGGAGACGACCCTGCGCCGGCTCGCCCTCAAGCGTGAGCAGCTGGCCCCGCTCACCCTCGGCTGGCTGGACGCCCTCGCCGCCTACGGCGCGCACCGATACCCTGAAGCCCTGCGGATCCTGCGCAATGCCCAGACGCTGGCGCCGCGCGATCCCCTGCTGAATCACTGGATCGGCTACCTCGCGCTGAGCAGCAACCTGCCCCGCCTGACGGTCGAGACGTACGCGCAATTCGATGCCCACCCGTGGTCCCGACATTCCGGGCATCCGCTGGGCGCCTCATGGGTGATGCTCCACTGTCGCGCGCTGCACATGCTCGGCGATCACCAGCGCGAACTGGTCGAGTCGCGGCGAGGGCGCGAGTCGTTCCCCGATCGTCTCGATCTCGTGGTCTTGGAGGTCACGGCGCTGGCGGCACTGGGCCGGCTCGCGGAGGTGAGCGAGATCGTCGCGCGGAGCGAGGCCTCCGCGTTCACCGGCGCGACGCCCGGCGACGTGATGCTCCGGGCCGCGATGGAGCTGCGGGCCCACGGGCACCGCGAGGAGTCCCTGGCCTACGCCCGGCGCGCCGCCGCCTGGTTCCGCGAACGGAGCGCGGACCCGTCTGCACGGCAAGACCTCCGCGAGGAATACCTCGACGCGCTGCGCTGGGCTGAAGAGTGGGACGACCTCGCCGATCTCTGCCGCGCTCGCCTGCGGGAGTCGCCGGAGGACGTCGCGGCTCTCGGGACGCTGGGCGCGATCGCCGCCCTGCGCGGCGATCCGCAGGAGGCGCTCCGCTACTCCGCGGCGCTCGGCGAGCTCAAGGGACCCTACCTGTTCGGAACGCACGTCTTCCAGCGGGCCTGCATCGCGGCGCTCCTCGGCGACGAACCGGCGGCGATCGAGCTGCTGCGCCGGTCGTTCGCCGAGGGAGTCGCCTACGATCTCGGCCTCCACCGTCAGATCGACCTCGAGCCTCTCTGGGACGCTCCCGCGTTCACGGAACTGCTGCGGCCCGGCGCGGACCGCTAGTAGAACGTGAAACCGATCGTGATCTTGGCGTCGGGTGAGTCGACCGCGCCGATCTTGAGCTCGAAGAAGAACTCGTTGCCGCTCGAGAGCTGCCGGAACATGCCGCCCAGGAAGTTCAGGCCGAGGTCGGTATCGCTGTGGTCGTGGCCGTCGTCACCGGGGAAATCGTCGTCGTGGTCCCAGTTGACGATGTTGATGCCGAGCCCGCCGCCCACGTAGAAGCCCCAGCGCGACCGCGTGCGGTGGTCGAACCGATAGACCAGCTCGGGATTGAGCGCGATCAGGGTCAGATCGTCGCCGAAGCCGATCTCGGCATTGGGGAGGAAATAGCCGTTATTGAACAACTCGCCGGCGTTCACGTGGGCGCCGACGTGGATCTGATCCGGATCGAAGGTCACGCCGCCGCGCAGGCCCCAGCCCGCTGCGGTGACGAGGGAAGGGGTGGTCAGGGCGATTGCGAGGAAAGCGAGCCCCATGATCTTGCGCATGCTGAACACTCCTTGCCGAAAAGGTTGAGGTATCTACAGACCAGTATAGTGCGACCGGCGCCGACCGGCCCCCGGTATTGAACGGCGCCGGTCAACGGGCAGGGCCCCGGCCGAAGCCGGGGCCCTGTCGCGATCGGCGGGCTCGGACGAGCCGATCACGATTCCACGACCGCTCCGCGCGGCAAGGTCGGCCTGGACCGCGCCGGGGCCATCGCCCGGTCGAGGCTCCAGCCGAACTTCAGCCCCGCCATGAACCAGGCGAAGGCGGCGACGCCGACCAGGAAGATCGTGTCGCCGACGATGCGCAGCCAGCGCAACGTCTGCACCCACGGCTGCTGCAGGAACTCGGCGCTGCGCGCGTACCAGAGGCCGTGGTCGACGCTCGCCGCCGTCTGCGCGAGGCCGATCGGCAGCAGGCTCAGCCCGATCATGAGCGCCAGGCCGACGTTCAGGCACCAGAAGGCGATCGCGAGCGGCCGCTCCTTCCAGGCGTGCTCGCCGGTGAGGCGGCGCGCGACCAGCAGGACCAGGCCGAGCGACAGCAGCCCGTAGACCCCGAAGAGCGCAGCATGGCCGTGCACGGGCGTCGTGTTCAGACCCTGCATGTAGTAGAGCGCGATCGGCGGGTTGATCAGGAAGCCGAAGACGCCCGCGCCGACCAGGTTCCAGAACGCCACGCCGACGAAGAACGTGATCGGCCAGCGCATCCGCGACACCCAGGGCGCCGCGTGCTGGAGCCGCCAGGTCTGGAAGGCCTCGAGGCCGATCAGCACCAGCGGCACGACCTCGAGCGCGCTGAACGAGGCGCCGATCGCCATGATCGAGGTCGGGGTGCCGCTGAAGTACAGGTGATGGAACGTACCCGGGATGCCGGCGAAGAGGAACAGCGCGCTCGAGGCGATCACGGCGCCGCCGGCGTGGCGCTCCTTCACCAGGCCGAGCCGCGCGAAGACGAAGGCGAGGGCGGCGGTGGCGAAGACCTCGAAGAAGCCCTCGACCCACAGGTGGACGACCCACCACCGCCAGTACTCCATCACCGACAGGTGGCTGCGCGCGCTGAACATGAAGCCTGACGCATAGAGCAGCCCGATCGCCGCGCTGGCGCCGGTGAACATGAAGATGAGCGACCGCGAGCCGTCGCGGCGCTTGAGCGCCGGCCAGAGGCCGCGCAGCATGAGCCCGAGCCAGAGCACGAGCCCGACGAAGAGCGCGATCTGCCAGGCGCGGCCGAGGTCGACGTACTCGTAGCCCTGGTGGCCGAACCAGAAGCCCGCGTCGAGCCCGAGGCGCTGGTGAATGGACAGCGCTTCGCCGGCGAGCGAGCCCGCGACGACGAGCAGCAGCGCGCCGAACAGGACGTTCACGCCGAGGCGCTGGAAACGCGGCTCCCGGCCGCCCACGAGCGGCGCCAGGAAGAGCCCCGCGGCCAAGAAAGCGGTCGCGATCCAGAAGACCGCGGTCTGGATGTGCCAGGTCCGGCTCAGCGCGTACGGCAGGTACTCCGCCAGCGGGAGGCCGAAGAAGCTCTGGCCCTCGACCGTGTAGTGCGCCGTCAGCGCGCCGAGCAGCGCCTGCACGCCGAACACGGCGACCACCACGGCGACGTACTTGCCGATCGCGCGCATCGAGGGGGTGACCGGGGTCATCAGCCAGGGATCCCGCATGGGCGCGGTGACCGCGGGCTCCTCGTCGCGCCGGAACGAGCGCCACCAGACGATCGCGCCGACCGCCGCGAGCAGGAGCGCGACGCTCACCACCGACCACAGGATATTGGCGCCGGTGGGCCGGTTGCCCACGAGCGCGTCGGCCGGCCAGTTGTTCGTGTAGGTGATGGTCTTGCCGGGCCGCTCGGTCACGCACGCCCAGCTCGCCCAGAAGAAGAAGTCGGTCAGGCGGTCGAGCCGGGTCGGATCGGCGAGCGTGACGTCGCGCATCGCGTAGTCCTCGCGCAGGGCCGCGAGCTCGGGATCGCCGCCGAACAGAGCGGCGTAGTGCGCGGCCGTGCGGCGGATCGCCTCCGCGCGGTCTTCGCTCACGGTGAGCGTGCCGGTCGCCGCGTCATAGGTGTTGGGACGCAAAGCCCGGGGCACCTGGGCGGACAGTTGCTCCTGGACGGCGCCCGGCAGCGCCGCGAACGACACCGCGCCCTGCCGCTCGGCCCAGATCTCCCGCAACGCGAGCGCCTCGCGGTGCAGCCAGTCGGCCGACCAGTCGGGAGCCTGGTAGGCGCCGTGGCCCCAGATCGAGCCGAGCTGCTGGCCACCGGTGGATTGCCAGACCTGCTGGCCGGTGAGGATGTCGTCGCCGGTCATGAGGATCTTGCCGTTTTCGGCGACGACGCGGTCCGGGATCGGCGGCTTCTGCCGGTACACCTCGCGGCCGAAGACTCCCAGCAGGGTGAAGGCGACCATCAGCGCGGCGCCGAAGATCCACCAGAGTCGCTTGTGTCCGTTCAGCATGCCTGGTTCCTTTCGCACGGTTGAGCGTTGGGACTACTGACCGCGCTCGCACATGGCGCGCGGGAAGAGGACGTTGTTCTCGAGGTGGACGTGCTCGGTGAGCTCCTGCGCGAAGCGCGCGAGCCCGGACATGAGCGCCCGCCACGTGGGGCAGCCGTCGGCGGGAGCCGTGTAGTCGTGGGTGAGGACCCGCAGGCGGGCGAGGGCGGCGCCCGCTCGCTGATGATCGTCTTCGAGGCCGCGGACGGTCGTGCCCGACGCGGCGGCGCGGGCCGCGAGGACCTGCGGGAACAGCAGCTTCTCCTCCACGGCCATGTGGTCGACGAGGTCCGCCGCGAGGTCGACGAGCAGCGGCGTGACCTCGGGGCTGTAGGACGGATGCTGCGCGTGCGCGCGGTCGACGGCCGACGCGAGGCGCACGAGTTCGGGGAGATCGTCGCGCAGGCGCGCGTGCACCACGTCGGTGAGGTACGTGACGAGATCGGCGAGCGGCGCCGTGGCCCAGACGGAGAGATCGCCGCGGTCGGCGCCGCCTGGTCCGGCCGAGAGTTCGTCGAGGATCGCGCGGGGATCGAGACCGGCCGCGCGGCAGGCCTCGGCCAGGGTCCGCCGGCCGCCGCAGCAGAAATCCAGACCGAAGCGTCCGAAGACGCGGGTCGCGCCGGGCCAGCTGGTGGCGATGTCGCCGAGCGTGAGAGTCTGGAGATCGTCCATGGTTCACCTCCTGGTGATGTCCGATCCTTCGCACGCCGCGTGCCATGTGATATCTCGTTCATTGACAGCGACTTGTATTTCGTGTTATATATATAGACACACCGGTTTGTTGTTGTGGTCATAACGTTGTTATCAAGGGGATAACGATGACGTCCTCCCATCTCGCCCCGCTGCTGGAGATCGCGCGCGACCTCACGGCGTCGCTGGCGGCGGCCGACCGGTACCAGCGCCTGCTCGAATCGGTCCGGCGGCTCATCCCGTTCGATGCGGCGTGCGTGCTGCGCCTCGATGGCGACGAGCTGGTGCCGCTGGCGGCGGTCGGGCTCGCCCCGGAGGCCGTGGTGAAGCGCTACGCGCGCGGCGAGCACCCGCGACTCGACGCGATCCTGAGCGCCCGCGGTCCGCTGCGCTTCGCCGCCGACACCAGGCTGCCCGACCCCTTCGACGGCATGCTCGCCGGCGAGCACAGGCAGTCCGGCACCGTCCACGCCTGCCTCGGCTGCCCGTTGCTCGACGGCGAGCGCATCGTCGGCGCGCTGACCGCGGACGCGCTCGATCCCCACGCGTTCTACGGCGTGGACCTGGAGTTGCTCGCGACCTTCGCCGCCCTCGCCGGCGCCGCGATGCGCACCACGTCCCTCATCGAAGCCCTCGAGACGACCGCCGCCCAGCGCGAACTCGTCGCCCGCGACCTGCAGCGCTCCGCGAGCCAGGCCGCCGGCGAGCAGATCCTCGGCGCCAGCGCGGCGGTGAAGGCGCTGCTCGACGAGCTGGCGGTCGTCGCCGCGTCGGACCTCACCGTGCTGATCACCGGCGAGACGGGGGTCGGCAAGGAGCTCGTCGCGCGCCACGTGCACGATCAGTCGCTGCGGCGGCGCCAGCCGCTGATCCAGGTCAATTGCGCGGCCTTGCCCGAGGCCGTCGCGGCGAGCGAGCTCTTCGGACACGTCGTCGGGGCGTTCACCGGCGCGACGCGCGACCGCGCCGGCAAGTTCGAGATCGCCAACGGCGGCACGCTCTTCCTCGACGAGATCGGCGACCTGCCGCTGCCGTTGCAGCCGGTCCTGCTGCGCGCGCTCCAGCAGGGCGAGATCCAGCGACTGGGCTCGGACCGCGTCCACCGCGTCGACGTCCGCGTGATCGCCGCGACCAACCGCGACCTCCGCGCCGCGGTCGCCGACGGCCGTTTCCGCGCCGATCTCTTCCATCGCCTGTCGGTGTTTCCCGTCCACGTCCCGCCGCTGCGCGAACGGCGCGAGGACATCCCGCTGTTGGCGGCCCACTTCGCGGAGGCCGCGCGCCGCCGGCTCGGCGTGCCTCACGTGCGAATCGCGGAGGCCGCCCACGCGGCCCTCCGCGCAGCCGACTGGCCCGGCAACGTGCGGGAACTCGAGAACGTGGTCTCCCGCGGCGTGCTTCGCGCGGCGCGCGAGCGGCGGGACCCGGTCCTCGTGGAGATCGGCCACCTGGATCTCGGTCCAGGCGCGTCGCCGGTGCCGCTGGCGGAGACGGCGGCGAGCCGCGCGGCGGCCGCCCCGGCGCTCTCCCTCGCCGCTCGCGTCGAGGGATTCAAGCGCGCGCAGATCCAGGAAGCGCTGGACCGCCACCGTGGCAGCTGGGCCGCGGCGGCGCGCGAGCTGGGGCTGCACCGCAGCAATCTCCACAGCCTGGCGAAGCGGCTCGGGCTGCGGTGAGCGCGGCGCCCTAGCGCAGCAACGCGAGCCGCCCCGTCACGGTCGTGGCGCCGCAGGAGAGGCGGCTGAGGTACACGCCCGCCGCCACCGCCCGCCCGCCGTCGTCGCAGCCGTCCCAGCTCGCCTCGTGGCGGCCTGCCGGGTGGATCGCGTCGCTCACGAGCGTGCGCACCAGCCGGCCGGACGGGTCATAGATGCGTAGGTCGACCGGGCCCGCCCGGCCGACCTCGTAGGCGAGCGTCGTGCGCGGGTTGAACGGATTCGGGGCGCAGGGATACAGGCGCACGGCCGGCGGCGCGCCGGCGGACGCCGCGGTGACGTCCGCGCAGGCCGCCGCGACGTCGATCCGGCCGTGCCCGTAGACGTTGTTGGGCACCGCGTCGCCGTCGCCGCACTGGTTGCTCGCACGCGGCACCGCGGTCGCGTCCAGGCGCGCTTCGATGGCGCCGGGATCGCCGCCGAGCACGGGATCGGCGGTCACGACGAGCGCCACGGCGCCCGCCACGTGCGCGACCGCCATCGCCGAGCCGCTCCAGACCGAGTAACCGCCGCCCGGAATCGAGGACAGCACGTCCACGCCGGGCGCCGTGATGTCCGGCTTGATCAGCACGCCCTGCTCGGTCACGGCGGGGCCGCGGCCGCTGAACGAGGCGATGAGATCGCCAGGCCCGGTCGACCCGGCGGTGTACGACTCGTCGTAGACCTCGGGCGGGTAGACGATCGTGCCGCAGCCCGGCCCGCCCCCGCCCGCCGTCGCGACCACGACGATGCCCGCGGCCCGCAGCGCCGCGACGGCCGGCAGCAGCGTCCCCCAGGCGCAGCCGACCGACGGCGGGCAGTACCAGGCGGTCGTGACCACGTCCGGCGCGCGATCGGGATCGCCCTCGCCGCCGCCGACTGGCGCCGGCGCCAGCATCCACTCGAATCCCTCGAAGAGCAGCGACGGCGAGCTCCAGCCGCCGATGATGCTGCGGCAGGCGATCCAGCGCGCGCCCGGGGCGACGCCGATCTGCATGCCCGCGCCGTCGTCGCCGACGGCGGTGCCGGCGATGTGGGTCCCGTGACCGTCGGCGTCGACCGGCACCGGCGAGTCGCCGCCACCACCGTGGATCGCGTCGTGCCAGCTGTAGTCGTGATTCGCGACCGCGCCGTCCCAGCCGCGGTACTGGTCGTGGATCGCCGGATGTGTCCAGTCGCAACCGGTGTCGAGGATGCCGATCACGGCGTCCTGGCCGGTGTTGCCGGTCGCCCAAACCACCGGCGCGCCGATCTGCGCGACGTTCCAGGGCACGGTGCGCGCCGTCTCGGCCGGCGCCGGGCGCTGGCCCGCCGGGGCGGATTCGAGCGGCATGAACAGGTCGGCCTCGATGCGCGCGACGGCGGGATGCGCGGCGAGCAGGGCGACCGCGGCGGCGTCCGCGTCGGGCACGGCGAGCGCGTTCAGGATCCAGAACGGACGGTAGGCGATCCCCGCCGCGTCGAGCGCGGCGCGGAGGCCCGGTTGCGTGCGCGCGACCGTCGCGCGCAGGGCGGCAGCGACGGCGTGACCGCGGTCGTCGCGGTCTACGCCCAGCGTCGCCTTGTCCAGGTCGGTCTGTTCGGCGAGCAACACGACGACATCGATCGTGGCCGCCTCGACCGCGTCGAGGACGCGTGGATCGACGGTGGCGCGCCGGGCGTCCGCCGGCCGGGCGGACGCAGGTACGAGGATCGCGGTCACGGCGAGGACGATCGCAAGACGGGCGAGTGCACTGGGCGACATGGCAGCGACCTCCGGAAGGTGGGGCGAGGTCATTGTAACACGTCGGGCGACCGGGATCTCGTTCGAAGCGGCGATTGCGAGTTTCCCAGTACTGCCATAATGAGAATTGCTTCGCTCTGGACGCCCAGCGATCTCTCGGCCGCGGTGCGCGAGTGTCGTCCTGACCACCGTCGGGATCGCGACCCCCGATAGGCGCCAATCACTTGAGCAGCGTCACGCGCAGCGACCGCCTCTCGCCCCCGGCCTCGAGGCGGACGAGATAGACACCGCTGGCAACGCTGCGACCGTGGTCATCGCGTCCCCCCCAGGCCGTCTCGTGGCAGCCTGCCGCATAAGCCCCGTCGATCAACGTGGTCACAACGCGCCCGTCGAGGGAGTGGATGCGCAATCGCGCGACCGATTCGCGAGGCAGGTCGAAGGCGATGGTCGCCCGGGGGTTGAATGGATTCGGTGCCGCTCGCAGGGCGAGCAGGCCGGGCGCCGACGGTACGTCCGTCGTGGTACCGAGCGATCCGGTGAGCGTGAACCGTCGGGGGCCGACGCCCCAGCTATCACAGACCAGCCAGGCGGTCTGGTCCTCGAGCGACGTGTAACTCAGGTGGACGCTGTCGCCCTCGGTCACGCCGGCAGCGAAGCAATTGCCGAGCGGCTGCTCGCAGTCGCGCACCAGGTAGAGCGCTTCATCCCACGCGCCGTCGCCGGCCATGACGATATCGAGCGTCTGGCCGGCCGCGAAGTCGACGCGGTAGACCGCATCGCGCGAGGTATACATCAGGTCGCGGCGGCCGCCACAGCCATCGCGACCGGGATCGACGGCATTCGTGCAGTTGGTCAGGTCGTCGTCGATCGCGATCGCTCCCGGCGGGATCGCTGCTGCGCCGGCGCAGTCGTCGTGCGCGGGCGGCGGCGGGGGCGGTGTCGCGGGGTGGTAGATCTCGGCCCAGCCGAGGTTTAGATCCGTGTCGCGATAGTCGGCAACCAGGAAGTACCACCCGCTCTCGGCAGCCGGCGCGAACGAGTAGTACTGGTTCCAGTAACATGCGTGTGCGACACCGAGACACGTGGCGTCCGGATCGCGCAGGTCGCTCACCAGCGCGAGACTCAGGGACGCCACCCTCGCCTCCCGCCGAGCCGGCTCTTGGGCGATGTAGTACGGGAAGAGAACACCACCCACGTGGTCGCCGGCTCCGAGATACACGCGGGCGAAATAATCTGGCCCTGGCGTCGGCACGCCACCACAAAGAACGGCGAGGTCGACATCGTCGATGCACGCACTGTCGGGGTCAACAACCAGGTTGGTCTGCGGGTAAACCACGGCGGGAGCAGGAAGCGTGTAATCGTTGGCCGCCCAGAAATAGACCGCCGGCCACTGGAAATCCCAGACCTCCAGGAGGTAGGAGTACTCGTGTCCGACGAAACCCGACGGCGGCGTGAAGGTCGTCGGTCCCACCCACAGCCAGATCTCCGCGAACGGCTCGCCGGCGACATCCATGCTGACCCGGGAACACGGGCCGGCGACCACCTGCTGCAGCACCGCAAGGCTATCGCAATCGAGAGGTCCGAGCTGGAACAGATACGTTTCCTCCTCGGCGTCGAGATAGAACCGGAGGTGACCGTCGCTATCGAGACGGGTCAGGAACCAGTCGGTGTCCCGGGAGTTGCCGGGCCACCCCCCGCTGAAGTACCAGCCACTACGCCCACCCAGCCGGTATTCCGTGGACGGGAATCCCGGCCCGAACGCCTGGAACGGGTTGCCATACTGCGGGCTGTTGCAGCCGCCGTTGTGGGCGTCCACGTAGAAGTCCTCGAGCGGCGGTTCGTCCTCGTCGACGATATCCCACTCATCGAGGTCAATCACGCACGGAACGTATTCGGTCATCTGCAGCACATACTCGCCATGTTCGCCGCCGTAGCCGTCGATGATCAGATGATACGGGGCCGCGGCCGGATCGACCGGTATGCGGCTCAACGCCGATACGTAGTCTGGATAGTAGTCGTCGTTGCAGGCTACCAGGTTCTGGGCGGCGTCGTAGAGATAGATCTTGGTGTCATATGACGAGCCGAGCATGTCGATGTCGATCTCGAGTGGGGAGATGGGCACGAAGGCGTAGACGACGTCCGGGCTGCCTGGCGTGTTGTTGGGACAGACTTCGTCGTAGTCGTCCTGGTATCCGGTGGTCGTGCCGGTGTCCGCGAATGGCAGGCCGGGTACCATGATGGCGTCGGCGATGGTGTCTCCCCCCTGGCGGACTGCGGCCGGTACATTCGGAGGAAACGGTCGACTGACCTTGGGCGGCGCCGATCCGGCGAGGCTCGTGGCGCTCGCAGTGCCGCCGAGCAGGATCAGCACGAATGCTGTCGTCAGGATGGATCTCATCTGGGCCTCCCCCGGCGCAGTGGTCGGACAGTTCAAGTTCGTTCCTTCGTCTTCACCCCTCGCCAAACTGAAACCGACGCGTTGATTCTACCATAGATACGCTCGCGATGCTCATAGGATCACGATCGGCGCGCAACGCCGACGCCGGTCGTGGTGCGGCCGATTACGTTCACATCCGTGGCAGGATCCGTCTGGTCGAACGCGCAGGCGCTACGCCGAACAACTGCTCTGGTCGGGGCGATTCAGGCGAGTCCCAGGAGCGTCCGCATCATCCGCTCTCCTTCCATGACACCAAGAGAGCCGCGCGCCGCCTCCGCCTCGTCGTAGCGCTCGGTCGAGTCGGGCGCGACGCCCGGCCGACGAATCGCGACCGGCACCAGGTCGCGCCCGTGCTGGCCGGTCTCGACCGGCGTCACGTGATCCGGCAAAACCGCGATCGCCGCCTCGATGCCGCGGGCGTCGAGGCCGGCGAGTACGAGCCGGACGAGCCGCTGGTCGAGGTACTCGATGCAGCGGATCTTGAGGTCGAGATCGCGGGCGTGGCCGGCCTCGTCGGTGGCCTCGACGTGGACGTAGACGAAGTCGTGGTCGCGAAGGGCGTCGAGGCAGGCCGCGGCCTTGCCCTCGTAATTCGTGTCGTGCAGGCCCGTGGCGCCCGCAACGCGGACGAGATCCATACCGGCATAGACGCCCAGACCCATCACGAGGTCGACCGCCGAGATCACGGCGCCGCGCACGCCGAAGCGCTCCCGCAGCGTCGGCAGCTCGGGTCGCCGGCCCGGCGACCAGAACCAGATCGAGTCGGCCGTGTCCTTGCCGGACGCGCGGCGCGCGGCGTTCACGGGATGCTCGACGAGAATCCGGCGGGACCGCTCGATGAGGTCGCGCAGGTGGGCGGCGGTCGCGGCGGCGGCGGGGTCGCCGGCGTCGCTCGGGCGGGGAAGCAGATCGGCGACGCGCTCGCCGACGTGATCGTGCGGCGGCGCGCAATCGACGGCGGTCGAGGCCCAGTCGCCGGGCAGGACCGTCAGGTGCCGGTAGCTGATCCCGGCGTGGAAGCGGGCCGGCCGGGCGCCGCGGCCACCGCCCAGCTCGCGGTCGATCGCGGCGATCAGGACCGCCGCTTCCTCGCTCGAGACGTGGCCCGCGCTGTGGTTCTTGATCGTCGGGTCGGCGGGATCGCCCGCGAAGCTGACGAGGTTGCAGCGCAGCGCGACGTCGCCCGCCACGATCGCGATCCCCATGCTCGCCGCCTCGAGCACGGCGCGGCCCTGCGACACCTTCGCGGGGTCGTAACCGAGGACCGCGAGGTTGGCGACGGCCGAGTCGGCGGGACCGGTCTCGCCGATCGTGCGCGCCTGGCCGAGACGACCCTCGCGCGCGATGCGGTCGATCGCCGGCTTCTGCGCGACCATCAGCGGCGTCTTGCCGCCAAGGCGAGCGATGGGCCGATCGCTCATGCCGTCGCCGATGATGACGATGGCCTTCACCGGATCGCCCTCCCGTGGTGCCGGAGCAGGTCGGCCTTGAACGCCTGGTAGTCGGTCGGCAGCTTCTCGTACGTCTCGCGACGCCCTTCGAGGCCGCGCAGGCTCGCCGGCGGCGCCGGCTCGAGTCCCAGCAGGGACGCGATCTCCTCCGGGAACTTCGCCGGGTGCGCCGTCTCGAGCGCGATCGAGGTGATCAGGCGATCCTCGGCATGGAACGCGAGGTAGCGGTCGAGTCCGGCCCAGCCGACCGCGCCGTGCGGCTCGAGGATCGTGCGGTGGCGGCGATAGGCGTCGACGATCGCCGCCCGGGTGTCCTGGTCGACGATGCTGACCGCGTAGAAATCGCGCCGCATCGCCCCGAGGTCGGGCGCCCGCAGCAACCGCCCGGTCTCGTCGAGGTGGCCGCCGTAGAGGTCGACGATGCGGGCCAGGTTCGAAGGATGGCCCACGTTCATCGCGTTGGAGATGCATTTGCGCGAGGGAACGATCTTCTCGTAGCGGCCCGTCGCGAGGAAACGCGGGACCTCGTCGTTCGCGTTGGTCGCGATGACGAAGCGGCGCACGGGCAGGCCCGACCGCTTGGCGAGCAGCCCGCCCATGAGGTCGCCGAAATTGCCCGACGGCACCGAGAAGACGACCGGCTCGCCGCCCGGGAGATCGACGAGGCGGCTCGCGGCGTAGACGTAGTACACCGACTGCGGCAGCAAGCGGCCGATGTTGATCGAGTTGGCCGAGCTGAGGTCGAGCGGCGCCAGGTCGGGATCCGCGAAGGCCTCCTTCACGAGCGCCTGGCAGTCGTCGAACTTGCTGTCGAGGGCGAGCGTCCGGATGTTGCCCCCGAGCGTCGTCATCTGGCGGCGCTGGCGGTCGGAGACCTCGTTGATCGGGAACAGCACGACGACCTCGATCCCCGCCACGCCGTGGAAGGCGTGCGCGATCGCGGAGCCGGTGTCGCCGGAGGTCGCGGTCAGGATCACCAGCCGGCGTCCGCGCTGGCGCACCAGCCGGCCGAGCGCGCGGCCCATGAACCGCGCCGCGAAGTCCTTGAACGACGCGGTCGGACCCTGGTCGAGCCGCATCACCCAGCGTGGCGGGTCGACCGACTCGAGCGGCACGTCGAAGTCGTAGGCGTCCTCGCAGATCTCCTCGAGCTCGGCGCGCGAGAACGTGCCCTCGCAGTAGGGCGCGAGCAGCGCGGCGGCGAGCTCGGGATACGCCAGCGACCCGGCCCGCAGCAGCAGCTCGCGGCCGTACCTCGGGATCGCCCGCGGCAGGAAGAGTCCGCGGTCGCCCGCCTGCCCCGCCAGCAGCGCCTGGCCGAGGTCGACCTCGGGAACCGACCGGTTGGTGCTGTAGAAGAGCGGCGCCGTCATGCGTCGCCGTCCCCGAGCGCGCGCGAAGCGCCGCCGATCGACCAGGCCGACGGCGCCACGCGGGTGGAGCGGCCGTCGACCGCGTCCAGGGCCTGGTCGAGGTCGGCGATGACGTCGTCCGGATGCTCGCCGCCGACGCACAGGCGGATCAGGTTGCCCGGGATGTCGGCCAGGGCGCGGCCCTCCTCGCCCTGCTGCTGGTGCGTCGAGATCGCCGGGATCGTGGCGACGGACTTGACGCGTCCGAGGTCGGTGGCGCGCCAGATGCGCCGCAGCGCGTCGAAGACCCGCCGTGTCGCCTCGACCCCGCCCGCGACCCGGAAGGACATGAGGTGGCCGTAGCGATTGACGGGCTGTCCATACTGCGCGTCGTGCTCGGCGTCGACCAGGAAGAGGTAGCGGCTCGCCAGCTCGTGCAGCGGGTGCGAGGCGAGGCCCAGGTAGTCGACGCGCTCGACCCGCGGGTGCTGCTCCAGGAATCTCGCCACCTGCATGGTGTTGCGGCTGAAGAGGTCGACCTTGGAACGCAGGGTGCGCATGTCGTTTATCGAGAGGACGGCGTTCATCGGCGACAGGTTCGGCCCGTGGTCGCGATTCGGCAACGTCTTGAGATACATCGCGAAGTCGGCGCGCAGGTCCTCGGGAGCGTAGTGGCAGGTCAGGTTCTTGCGGGCGATCACGGCCCCGGCGATCCCGAAACCCGAGGAGGTCAGCGTCTTGGTGACGGACTGCACGACGACGTCGGCGCCGAAGGACAGCGGGCGCAGCAGCGCCGGCGTGGCGACGGTGTTGTCGATGATCAGGGGAATGCCGCGGCGGTGCGCGAGGCCGGCCACCGCGGCGAGGTCGAAAAACGCCTGGCCGGGATTCGACGGCAGCTCGCCGTAGAGGAAGCGGGTGTTGTCGTCGATGCGCTCCTCCCACTCGCCGAGGTCGGCCGAGTTGCGGATCCAGCGGCATTCGACGCCCTTCTCCCGCATCTTGCGCGCCGCGAACAGCTGGAACGTGCCGCCGTAGACCTGGCAGGTCGAGACGAAGTTGAAGGGCCGGTCGGGACGGCGCGGGTCGCGGGCCAGGAACGGCTCGGTCGCGGCATCGATGGCCGCCATGCCGGAGGCGGTCGCGCAGCAGGACGTCTCGACGGTCAGCTGGTAGCCCTCGAGCAGGGCGAGCACGTTTTCGAAGTAGTAGAGGCTGGGGTTCGCGATCCGCGAGTAGCACCAGGTCGGCACCGCGTAGGCGAGGGCCGCCTCCATCTCGTCCGAGTCGCGATAGGCCTGCGAGGTCGCCATGTAGATCGGTTCGATGATCGACCCCTGGTTGAAATCGAGCGCCTCCTGCATGGTGTACAGCCCGTGCACCGCGATCGTGTCGAAACGGCACGCGCGCATTCGCGCCAGGTCGGCGGCCCGACGCTGGGCCGCGGCCTCCGCGGCGGCGATGTAGCGGGCGACGCCCGGCGTGTGGGTGGCGAGCGACATGGCCTAGGCCTCCTCGGATTTCGGGGGGACGGCGTTGGCGGCGATCAGGTCCAGGGGGTAGCCCTGATCGGCCTTCGGCGTGGCCAGCACGAGGAAGGTCTCCTGCTTGTCCACGCCCTGGATGGCGGCGAGGGTCCTGGTGACGAGTTCCCGCAGATGATCGATGTCGCGCGCGACGACATGGAGCAGGTAGTCGTAGCGCCCGGTCAGGTGGTGGCAGGCCACGACCTGGGGGACGGCCAGGATCTGCGCCTCGAAGTCCTCGATCGACATCGTCTGGTGATGACCCAGGTTGATCATCACCAGGGCCTGCACCCCGAGCCCGAGCGCCCGCGGGTCGAGTTGCGCGCGATAGCCGCGGATGACGCCCTGGTCCTCCAGGCGCCGCACGCGATCGAGCGTGGTCGAGGGTGCGAGATCGCTGCCGCGCGCGAGGTCGGCGTTGGTCGTGCGCGCGTTCGCCTGGAGCGCCTGCAGGAGGTGCAGATCGATCCGGTCCATGGGTGCGACGATAGCACGACGAATTCAACCGATCAACATCAATCCGAATATGTTTCGGTGAAATCGTTGTTCAATTGGCGATCGTGCGGGTAGACTGCGCTAGATCCGCAGAGTATTTGGCGCTCACGCCCCGAGGGCGCGGCGCAGGACCGCCGTGAGGTCCTCGATCGTGTAGGGCTTCTTGACGAAACCGGCCAGGCCGGCGCCCGCGAATCGCCGGGTCGCCTCCAGCTCGTCGTAGCCGCTGACGAGGATGACACGCACATCGGATCTCAGCCGGCGCAGCTCCCGGTAGGTCTGCTCGCCGTCCATCACGGGCATCGAGAGGTCGAGCAGCACGACCGCGATCTCGTCCGCGCGAGCGCGGAAGAGGTCGATTCCCCGCTGGCCGTTCTCCGCCGCCAGCACGCCGTAGCCGAGATGGGTCAGGATGCGGGCGGCGACCTCGCGCACCGTGTCGTCGTCCTCGATCACGAGCGCGGTGCCGGCGCCCCGCCACCCGGGCATGGCGGTCGCCGACGTGTCGCCAGCCTCGCTCGACGCGCCCGGGGCGACGGGCAGCAGCACGCGGATGCCGGTGCCGCGGTCCGGCGCGCTGGTGATCGCGAGCACGCCCTGGTGCCCGCGCACGATCCCCTGCACGGCGGCGAGCCCGAGCCCTCGCCCGAAGAACTTGGTCGTGAAGAAGGGATCGAAGAGCCGGTCGCGGACCTCGGGCGTCATGCCGCACCCGGTGTCCGTGACGGCCAGCTCGACGTAACGGCCCGCCGGCTGATCCTCGCCGATCGCCACCCCGGGCAACCCCGCCGGTTCGATCACGAGCTCCCGCACGCAGAGCGTGATGGTCCCGTCCCGCTCGGTCGTCTCGATCGCCTCCGAGGCGTTCGTGACGAGGTTCATGACCACCTGGCGCAGCTGCGCCGCGTCCGCCTCGACCGCGGGCAGCCCGCCGGCGAGGTCGCAGACCAGGCGCGCCCGTTTGCTGACGGACACCTCCAGCAGCCGGACCATCTCGCTCACGACGGCGCTGACGTCGACGTCCTCGATCACGAAGCGGCCCTTGCCCGAGTAGGCGAGCAGCTGGTTCGTCAGCTCGGAGGCGCGGATCGCCGCGCGCCGGACGTCCTGCACGGCGTCGCGGCCGGGCGCCAGCGGCGCCATCTCGATCATCGCCAGCTCGGCGTTGCCGAGGATGGCGACGAGGAGGTTATTGAAGTCGTGCGCGATGCCGCCGGCCAGGACGCCCAGGCTCTCGAGCTTCTGCGCATGCAGGATCCGCCGCTCCAGGTCGAGCCGCTGTTGCTCGTCCTGCCGGCGGCGCGAGATGTCGCGGTCGATGCCGCGATACCCCTTCCAGCGACCCTGCGCGTCGAGGATGGGAACCGCGCTCGTCTCCAGGACGATCATCCGGCCGTCGCGGTGGCGATTCACGTTCTCGAGGGCGATGAACGGGCGTCGCTCGCGCGCCGCCGCCTCGTAGAGCGGCGACACCCGGGCGATCTCGTAATCGGGCATCAGCTCGAAGAAGCTGCGGCCGAGCATGGCGTGCGGCTCGTAGCCGAGCAGGTCGCGGACCCGGGGGCTGCTGTAGGTGTAGATCGCGTGCTCGTTCATCTCCCAGATCCAGTCGCTGGAGGCCTCGACGAGCGCGCGGAACCGCTCCTCCGATTCGCGGAGGTTCTCGTTCAGCGCGACCACCTCCGCCACGCGCTCCGCGAGCCGGCGCACCGACACGTCGTAGTCGCTGCGGGTCGCCGCGAGGTCGGCCCGCGTGCCGGCCAGCTCGAGGTCCCGGCTTCGCGCGAGCGCGGCGGAGGCGATCGCCTGCTCGACGACGTCCAGGCACCCCGCGAGCCGATCGCGCGCCTCGGCCAAATCCGGGATCTCCAGATGCCAGAGGACCGTCCCCAGGCGCCGCCAGCGCCAGCTGTCGCCGACCGTCACGACCAGGCCGCGCAGCCGTTCGGCCGCGCCGGGCAGGGCGAACGTGACCTCTTCCACCCGCGACACGAGTAGGACCAGCGTGCCGCACATCAGCTCGCGTTCAACGAGCGACGTTGCGGCGAAGCCGTCGGGCGCGGGGTTCAGCGTCGTCAGGAAGCGCGCAGGCATGCCCGTTGTACCTCGGTTCGGGTTTCCGGCTTGCCGCCCGTTGACGGTCGTCCTACATTGACCACCTGGTCATTGACCACCCGGTCAACCTCCGGAGGGCGCCGTGGCGAACCCGACCGCCGACCCCACGCCAGCCATCTCCGCCGGCACCCCGGCCTGGAACCTGTTGCCGGATCCCAAGCAGCGCCAGATCCTCGACGCCGCGGTCGCCGAGTTCGCGGCCCGCGGCTATTCGCGCGCCTCGATGAACACGCTCGTCAAGGCGGCCGGGATCAGCAAGGGGTCGCTGTTCCACTACTTCCGGTCCAAGAGCGACCTCTTCGCGGGCCTGGTCGAAGCCGCGTACGACCAGGCGAAATCGCGAGTCCGCGAGGTCCGCGACACCACCGACGGCCAGCCGCTGCCCCGGCGCCTCGAGCGCCTGCTCGAGACGGGTATCGATTTCATCTCCGCCCACCCGCGGCTCGCCAGGATCTACTTCCACCTGCTGCGCTCGGGCGACGCGCCGTTCGGCCAGCGGCAGCTCGAGGAACTGAGACGGCACAGCCGGCGGTTCCTGCAGGAGCTGATCGAACGGGCCCAGGCGGACGGCGAGGTCGACCGGGAGCTCGACGCCGAGCGCACGGCCTGGCTCATCGATGCGATGATGGAACGGCTGCTCGCGGCCTGGCACGAGGAGCACGACCGCGGGCCGGCGGCGCTCGAGGATCGCCGGGCGTGGATCGCCGCGTTCCGGACGTTCGTGGAGCGGGGCCTCGCGCCCTCGACGCGGGAGGCGGACCGTGGCTGACCTCGACGGCGCGCGCTGGCTCGTCCTCGACCTCGATCGACCGCCGCCGGGCGGCGACCCCTTGCTCGCGGACGCCCGGGCGATCGCCGCGGCGGAGCCGCGCGTCCTCGACGCCGGCTGGGCCTGCTACCTCGCGGCGCCGCTGCGCGCGGCGGGCGGCCGGCGCGCGGGCGACGCGCCGCTCGACCTCGACCAGTGGCGGCGGCGCCCCGGCGTGCGGCGCGCCTGGATCCAGGACGATGACACGATCCTCGCCGGCCTGCCGTGGCGCGACGGCAAAGCCGGCTTCGAGGCGGGCGGGTGGCGCACGGGCAGGGACGACCTGCTGCTGATCGCCGGGCCGTGCGCCGTCGAATCGCGTGAACAGCTCGACGAGGTCGCGGCCGGCGTCGCCGCGGCCGGCGCGCGCTGGCTGCGCGGCGGCGCCTGGAAGGCGCGCACGAGCCCGTACGATTTCCAGGGGCTCGGCGCGCGCGCCCTCGAGCTGCTGCGGGACGCAGCCGATCGCCACGGCCTCGCCGTGGTCACCGAGGCGATCGGCAGCGACGAGCTGCGGGCCGTCGCCGAGCTCGCCGACGTCGTCCAGCTCGGGTCCCGCAACGCGCAGAACTTCCCCCTGTTGCGCAAGCTCGGCGCGGTCGGCAAGCCGGTCCTCCTGAAGCGCGGCTTCGGCTGCACCCTGCGCGAGCTCGAGTACGCCGCCGAGTACGTCCTGGCGCACGGCAACCCGCGCGTGCTCGTCTGCGAGCGCGGCATCCGCAGCTTCGAGTCGGCGACGCGCTTCACCTTCGACATCAACGCGGTCCCGCTCCTGAAGCAGCGCGTGCACCTGCCCGTGATCGCCGACCCCGCGCACGGCACCGGCCAGGCCGCGCTCGTCGAGGCGGTGGCGCGGGCCGCGATCGCCGCGGGCGCCGATGGACTCATGCTCGAGGTCCATCCGGATCCGGCTCGCGCGCTGAGCGACGGTCGCCAGGCCGTGCCGCTTCGCGACTTCGCACGCGTCGTCGAGAGCCTGCGGCCGGTCGCCGCCGCGGTGGGACGGCGGCTGTGAGCTCACCGGCCTCGACCGTGGCGGTGCGCCGCCTCGACGAGGCGGCTGACCTCGCCGCCGGCGTGCGCTCGCTGTCGGCGGCGCTGGCCGCGCTGCCTGTCGCGCCGGGCAGGCTGCGGCGCCTCGAGGTGCCGCTCGCCGCGCCGGTAGCGGCGCTCGATCTCCCGGCCGGGTTCGCGCGCGGCTCGCTCGATCCGCTCGCGCTGCTCGGTCCCCGCTGGAGCGGCGCCGGCGCGAGCCTCGAGCGCGAGCTGGGTTCACTCGACCGGCTCGCCGATCCGGACCGCTGGCTCGCCGCGCTCGGCTGGCCTGCCGACGGCCCCGAGCTGCGTTTCGCGCTGAGCGCCCGCTTTGATCCCGGCCGGCCGCCCGCGCCGGAATGGGAGGCGTTCGGCAGCTGCCGCGTCTGGCTGCCGGCGATCGAGTGCGACGGCGACGCGGCCTGCCTGGCCCTCAACTGGATCGACCACGCCGGGAAACCCGGCGAGCGCGAGCGCCTGCGGGCCGCCCTCGACGGCTGGCGCCCCCACGTCGCGACGGGTGCGCGCGAACCGCTGGCGATCGCCTGGAACGTCGACGCCGGCGCGCGCCGCAGGTGGCTGGACCTGGTGGCCGCCGCGCTCGCTCGGATCGGCGACCAGGCCGCGGCGCCGCCGCTCGTGAAGATTGTGCTCGCGCGACGCCTCGACGGCGCGCTCGCCTCGGCCGTCCACCCGGCCGACCTCCTCGGCGGAACGGCGCTCGGCACGGTCGGCTGGCCGTGGTGGATCGCGCGCTCGGGACGGTCGTGGCTGGGCGAGAGCCCCGAGGTGCTCGGCGTGCGGGCGGACGGACGCCTGCGGACGGTCGCCCTGGCCGGCACGCGCGGGCGCGCGGCCGATCCGGCGCGCGACGCGGCTCTGGGCCGCGAGCTGCTCGCGTGCGACAAGGACGGCCGCGAGCAGGCCGCCGTCGCCGACTGGCTGCGCCGGCAGCTCGCGCGCCTGTCGGGCCGCGAGCCGGTCGTGGGCGCCCTCGAACTCGTGCGGCTGCCGTCGCTGCAGCACCTGGGCCGGTCGCTCGAGACGGCGGTCGACCCCGCGCTGCCGGACCGCTGCTGGCTCGACGCGCTGCACCCGACGCCGGCGCTCTGCGGCGCCCCGCGCGCCGAACTGCGGCGCTGGCTGCGCAACGTGGAGTCGTTCGACCGCGGACTCTACGGCGGCGTGGTCGGCCGGATCCAGCGCTCGCGCGCAGAGGCGCACGTCGCGATCCGCGGCGTGCTCGTGAGCGGAACCGACGTCGCCGCCTACGCCGGCGCCGGCCTCGTGCGCGGCAGCGACCCCGTCCAGGAATGGGCGGAGACCGGGACCAAGCTCGCCGCGATCTGCCGGCGGCTCGGCCTCGCCACCCCCGGCGGCGAGGGAGAGTCATGATCTTCGATCGCGACGCCGCCCTCAATCCCGGCCGCTTCCTGGCGGCGCTCGTCGTCGAGGAGCTGCGGCGGCACGGGCTCGGCCTCGTCGTCGCCTGCCCCGGCGCGCGCAACCAGCCGCTGCTCGCGGCGGTCGCCGCCCGCCCGGACCTCGATTGTCGCATCGCGGTCGACGAGCGCGCCGCGGGCCATCTCGCCCTCGGCTGGCTGCGCGGCCGCGCGGCCGAGGGCGCCGCGCCCGCTCTCGCCGCGGTCGTGACGACGTCGGGCACGGCGCCCCTCCTCGTGATCCCGGCCCTGGCCGAGGCGCGCGCGATGGCGCTGCCGCTCGTGCTCCTCTCCGCGGACCGGCCCGCCGAGCTGCACCAGGTCGGCGCGAACCAGACCCTCGACCAGCTCTCGCCGGTCCGTCCCTTCGTCGTCGCCCAGCACGACCTCGCCTGCCACGAGGGCGGCGCCTCGCCGCGCACTGTGCTCGCGGCGGTCGCGGAGGCGGCCTCCGCGGCGCTGACCGCGCCGCAGGGACCGATCCAGATCAACCTCGCCCTGCGCGAACCGCTCGCGCCGGATCCCGCGCCGCTCGGCGAGGGCTGGACCGACGCGGTCGCCGACTGGGCGAACGACAGCGCGCCCTACGCGACCCGCGTCGGCGGCCTGCGCGGCGTGCCGGCCGCAGCGCTCGCCCGGCTGCGCGACGAACTGGGCCGCGCGCGCCGGCCGATCGTGTGGGTCGCGGGGCTCGAGCGCGCCGCCGACCGCCGCGCGGCGCTCGCGATTGCCGCGCAGAGCGGCGCTCCCTGGCTCGCCGACGCGGGTTCGGGACTGCGCCTCGCGCCCGCCCAGCCGCACCGGCTCGCCCATGCCGAGTTCTACGCGGACGAGCTCGCGCGCGCCGACCTCGTCCTTCAGCTCGGCCGCCGTCCGGTCTCGCTGCGCGTGGGCAAGCAGCTGTCTCACGCGCGCCGCTGGCTCGTCGACGACCACCCCGAGCGGCAAGATCCCTGGCGCCAGGGCGGCGAGCGCCTCGGGGTGACCGCCGCCGAGCTCGAGACCGCGCTCGCCGGCGTGCCGCTGGCGGCCGGCCCCGATCCTGCCTGGCGGTCCGACCTGCTCGACCGCGACGCCGCCTGGCGGACCCGCCTCGCCCGGCGCATCGACGAGTCCGGCGAGTTCGCCGAGGCCTGGGTCGGTCGCGAGCTGGGCCGCCGGCTGCCCGCCGCTTGCGGCCTGTTCACGGGCAACAGCCTCGCCGTGCGCCACCTCGACACGATCGCCGACCCGTCCGGCCCCGGCGCCGTCACCTTCACGAGCCGCGGCACGAGCGGCATCGAGGGGCTCGTCGCGCAGGCGGTCGGCATCGCGCGAGGATCGGGCCGTCCCCTGGTCGCGCTGCTCGGCGACCTCACGGTCCTCCACGACCTCGGCAGCCTCGCGCTGGTGGCTCGCGAGCGGGCGCCGCTCTGCGTGGTCGCGATCCAGAACCGCGGCGGCGCGATCTTCCGCCAGCTGCCGGGCGGCCGCCACCCGCGGCTGCTCGAACCGTGGCTCGTCGCCGACCAGCAGATCGACCTCGCCGCCGCGGCCGCGGCGCTCGGCGTGACTTCGCAACGGGTCGGCGACCGCGCGGCGTTCTCTCGCGCGCTCGACCTCTTCCTCGCCGCGCCGGCGCCGCGCCTGGTCGAAGCGGTCGTCGACCCCGCCGGCCACGCGCGCCTGCTCGCCGATCTCGACCGCGAGGTCCGCCGATGAACGTCCTGGCGCTGCACGGTTTTCTGGGCGACCGCGACGACTGGAACGCCTTCCAGGCCCGCGCGAACTACCGCCTGTCGCAGCTCGAGTTCGATCGCGCCGACCTGCCTGGCCACGGCGTCGCGCCCGCGCCGGTGCCGGCCGATTTCGACGGCTGGGTCGCGTGGGTGCGCGCGCGCCTGGCGGCGCGGACGGGGCCGGTCCACCTCGTGGGTTACTCGCTGGGCGGGCGCCTCGCGCTGGCCGCCGCGGCCGCCGAGCGCGGCAGCGGCCGCGTGGCCTCGCTCGCGGCGTTCGCCGCGTCGCCGGGGCTCGCCGATCCCGCCGAGCGCAGCGCGCGCCTCGCCGCCGACCGCAGGCTCGCCGACACGCTCGAGCGCGACGGCCTCGCCGAGTTCCTGCGCGGCTGGTACGCGCAGGCGCTGTTCGCGCCGGCCGTCGAGACCGTGGGCCGCGAGCGCCTGATCGCGCGCCGCTCGCTCGGCGAGGCGGCGTCACTCGCCGCCGCGCTGCGCACGGCGAGCCAGGGCGCGATGCCCGACCTGAGGTCGCGGCTCGCGAGCCTCGACGTGCCTGCGCTCGTCCTCGCCGGCGACCGCGATCACCGGTACCTGGGAATCGGCGCCGAGACCGCGGTCGTTGTCCCGCGCGGTCGGTTCGTCGCGGTCTCCGACGCCGGCCATAGCTTGTTGCTCGAGGCCCCCGAGCGCTGCGCCGACCTCTGGTGCGTCTTCCTCGAGAGCACGGTCCAACCGAAAGGCCCCTCGACATGAGCGACATCCGCTGGCAAGCCGCCGCCGCGTTCACCGACATCCGCTACGAGACCGGCGTCGCGGGAAGCGAAGCCGCGAGCATCGCCAAGATCACGATCTGCCGGCCCGAGGTCCGCAACGCGTTCCGGCCGCTCACCGTGCAGGAGCTGCGCCGGGCGCTCGACCTAGCGCGCGAGGACCCCGCGATCGGCGTCGTGATCCTGACCGGCGAGGGCGACCAGGCGTTCTGCAGCGGCGGCGACCAGAGGATCCGCGGCGACGCGGGCTACGTCGACGAGGCGGGCGTCCACCGCCTCAACGTCCTCGACCTGCAGCGCGAGATACGCGCGTGCCCGAAGCCGGTCGTGGCGATGGTCGCCGGCTACGCGATCGGCGGCGGCCACGTGCTGCATCTCGTCTGCGACCTCACGATCGCCGCCGACAACGCGCGCTTCGGCCAGACGGGCCCGAAGGTCGGCAGCTTCGACGGCGGCTTCGGCTCGAGCTACCTCGCGCGCGTGGTCGGCCAGAAGAAGGCTCGCGAGATCTGGTTCCTCTGCCGCCAGTACGACGCCGCGCAGGCGCTCGCGATGGGCCTCGTGAACGCGGTCGTGCCGCTCGCGCAGCTCGAGGCCGAGACCGTCCAGTGGTGCCGCGAGATGCTCGCCCACTCGCCGCTCGCGCTGCGCTGCCTCAAGTCGGCGCTCAACGCGGACTGCGACGGCCAGGTCGGCCTGCAGGAACTCGCCGGCAACGCCACCCTGCTCTATTACATGACCGCCGAGGGGCAGGAGGGTCGCGACGCGTTCGTCGAGAAGCGGCGACCGGACTTCGGCAAGTTCCCGAGGCGGCCATGAAGCTCGCGTGGCGGATCGTGCGGTGGCCGGTCGAGCTGCCGCTTCAAGTCGGTGGTCGCGAGGTGACCGAGCGGGTCGTCCTGGAGCTGCGGCTCGAGGACGCGCGGGGCCGGACCGGCGGCGGCGAGGCGGCGCCCCTACCGGGGCTCCACGTCGAGCACGTGGACAGCCTGCCCGCACTGCTGCCGGCGGCGCGACGGCTGCTCGCGGACGCCATCGCCGCGGGCCCCACCGGCTACCCTGACCTCCTGTCCTCGCTCGCCGCACTCGAGGCCTGGCGCGCGCTGCCGCCGAGCCTGCGCTGCGGGCTCGAGGGAGCGACGCTCGACCTGCTCGCGGCCGGCGGCGAGCCGGCGGCGTTGCTCGGCCTTCCGGTCGGCGACGTGTCGCCGGCGTGCTTCCTGTCCGATGGGACGGTCGCGGACATCACCGCCGAGCTCGCCGGCCGTGGCTGCCTCAAGGCGAAGGTCGGCCGGGATGACCGGCAGCGCGAGGTCGCCAGGCTGCGCGAGCTGCGGCACGCGCTCGGCGATGCGGCGGAGCTCCGGCTCGACGCCAACCGCGCGTTCACGCTCGACGAGGCGCTCGCGTTCGCGGACGCGGTGCGCGATCTGCATCCCCGCTGGATCGAGGAACCGCTGCGCGACCCGCGCGAGCTGCCTGCGTTCGCGACGCGCAGCGGGCTCGCGGTCGCGCTCGACGAGACGCTGCGAGAGCCGGACGGCGCCGACTTCGCGATCGCGGATGGCGTCGTGGCGTGGGTACTCAAGCCGGCGTTGTTCGGCGTCCACGGCACGCTCGAGGCGTTCCGGCGAGCGGCGGCAGCGCCCGGCCGGCCGGTCTGCGTGGTCAGCTCGAGCTTCGAGGGCCCGCGTGGGCTCACGCTGCTCGGCGTGCTCGCCCGCTGCGCGCCGGGTCGACCGGCGCCCGGACTCGGCACGGCGCGGTGGCTGGGCACGGCGCTCGTCGAATCCTGGACGGAGTTCGATGAAGCCGCGTCCTGACCGCTGGCTCGCGTCGCTCGCGGAACGTCCCGGCGATCCGTTCTGGATCGAGGCGACTCGCACGGTGACGCGCGGCGAGCTGGCCGGGCTCGTCGACGACTTCGCTTCACGGGTGCGCGCGGCCGGGTGGCAGGCCGGCGACCGTCTCGCGGTCGAACCGCACGCCTGCCTCGACACCGTCGTGCTCGTGCTTGCGGCGCTGCGGGCGGAGTTGTCGGTGCTGCTTCTCCCGCTGCGCGAGCCAGCGACGATCCAGGACAAGCTCGTCGCGGACGCTGGCGCACGTCGGTCGTGGCCCGAGGGACCGGCAGCGTTCGCCGCCGTGCGCTGGCCCGGCGCGCTCTGGGTGCGCAGTTCGGGGTCGCTCGGCCGACCGCGCTGGATCGTCCACACGACGGCGTCGCTGATCGCCGGGGCGACGGCCGTCGCCCAGCGGCTCGCGTTCGGCCCCGGCGCGCGGTGGCGCGTGTCATTGCCGCTCGACCACGTCGGCGGCGTGTCGCTCATCTTCCGCGCGCTCGCGGGCGGCGGCGCGCTCGCGGCAGGCGACGGCGTGACGCTGCCGGGCGAAACGCACCGCTCGCTGGTCGCGACGCAGCTGCGCCGGCTGCTCGCCGGCGGGCACGCGAGCGAGCTGCACCCGCTGCAATGCCTGCTGCTCGGCGGCGGCCCGCTTGCGAAGGCGCTCCGCCGCGAGTCGCTCGCCGTGGGCCTGCCGCTGGTCGTTTCGTACGGATTGAGCGAGACCGCCGCGGCGGTCGCGACGAGCGCGCTCGACGAGGAGCCGGCGTCGCTCTGCCGCGCGGACTACGCGGGGCGCGCGCTCTGGCCGGACGCGGTCACGGTCGACGCAAGCGGTGGCATCCAGGTCGGCGGTCCGTCGCTCTGCGCCGCGATCGCCGGTGACGACGGAGTCGCCTCGCCGCTCGACCTCGTGGACGGCCGGCTTTCGACGGGCGACCTCGGCCGGCTCGACGGCGACGAGCTGTACGTCGCCGGCCGGCGTGACAACGTCATGATCTCCGGCGGCGAGAAGCTCGGGAGCGAGGAGCTCGAGGCGGCGCTGAGCGAGCTCGAGGGCGTCGAGGACGTGATCGTGGTGCCCGTCGAGGACGCGGAGTACGGCCAGCGGCCGGTCGCGTTCGTGCGGTGGGCGGCGGGGTGCGCGCGATCGGCCGCGACCGTACGCGAGGAGCTGGCCGGGCGGATCGCGGGGTGGAAGCTGCCGGTCGCGGTCTGGGAGCTGCCGGGCGGCCCGGGGCTGAAGGCCGATCGGTCCGCGCTGCGCGCGCTCGCGGCGAGGCTGTCCGGCGAGCGACGCTGACCGGTGTCGACCGGCGCCGGCCCCGGGGCCCACGCCTCGCCGGCCGGCCTTCCGTCAACTCCCCGTGAGCGTCGCAATGTTCCGCCTGACCCCGAACGGCAGCGGCACCGGCCGGCCGCCCATCTTCTCCACCGCGACGTGGACCGTCTGCGCCCGCGCGACCTCGGCGCCGTCCTCGCTGCGGAACACGTAGCCGAGCGTGAACGACGTCTTGCCCTCGCGCACCACCGAGATCTCGATCGCCAGGGTCATCCCGACGCGGATCGGCGCGAGATAGTCCGCCTCGCAGTGCGCGATCGGCAGAAGCGGTCCGCCGCCTTCGAGCCGGGGACCTAGCGGCGCGCCGAGGTGGTCGATCAGGGCCTCGTAGGCGTCCTGGGCGAGCTCGAAGAGGCGCGGGTAGAAGATCACGCCGGCGGCGTCGGAGTGGCGCAGGCGCACGGGCAGTCGGCACGTCCAGGGCACGGTCGATCCTTTCGTGGGAGAGGTCGGACTGGCCGACACGATACACGTTCGCCGCCGCCCTGTCTCGCCCTGCACGCAGCGACTGGGTTGTCGTGCTCAGGAGTGCATGAATCCCGTGGCCCTGAACATGCCGACGATGCCCACCCCCACCCAGAAGACGTTCAGGAGCGTATACGCCCGGTCCTGCTTGATGATCGCGCACCACGAGAGCAGGACCGCGTCGATGGTGTTGAATGTCCAGACGAAGAGGAAGGGACTCTGGGGACCGAGCCAGCTGACCAAAGAGAAACTGAAGATCCTCATCAGCACGCCGGTCATCTCGATGGCTCGGATGTTCCGCGTCACGACGGCGTTCAACTGGATCAGCAGGTCCATCGCGCGACTCCATGCGTTCCTGTCTGGATATCAGCAGCGGGGTATAAAGCAATCGACCCGGTCGCCGGATCCGTACGGAAACGACGACCGGGCGAGGAGCCCGTCGGAGCGTACCCCAAGGGGGGATGGCTATCAGCCATCGCCAGCAGAAGCAACGGCGGGCAATTCATCGAAAAATTGTCCTGATCGCCGACCAGCTCGCCGCCGCTGTGGGTGACGACGTCGCCGCGACCCAGCCGCCGATCTCGCCGCCCGGATACTCGTCGCTGTGAATGGTCACGTAGAGGTTGCCGGCGACCAGCTGCCCGACGAGCACGGCCGGGATGTCCCAGGTCCCGATCTTCGGCGTGCCAAGCGGCAGGTCGTGGACGATGCGTCCGAGTTCCCCCGGGGGCGCGTTGTGGATGTGCGCCAGGATCTCGACGCCGACCAGCCCAGCGTAGGTGATCTCGTACGCGACCTGCGCCTGCGCGTCGTCGAGCACCAACCGCGCGAACCCGGTGGCCGGCGAGTCGGTGCCCATGGCGGGGCCGTCGAGATCGCCCTCGAAGACTGTCGCGGCGACGACGACGGCGGGTAACCAGCACGCCAGCACGACCAGGGAACTCACGAATCGGCTCGAACGCATCGATCGACCTCCGTAGCCGCGGTATCTTCACGGCGTCACTTGAGCAGCTTGAACGCGTGCGCCCACTCGTTGCGCAGGAAGCCCGGGATGCACCAGAGCATGCACAGAGGCTCGATGGCCCGCGCGGCCACGGCGCGACCCATGTCGGCAGCCTCCCAGCCGAACTGGTCGAGGATGCGGGTCACCACGAGCTTCGCGTCCGCGTCGTCGCCGCAGATGAACATGGTCGGTTTGCCGCCCGCGAAATGCGGGTCCACCATGAACGCATTGCCCACGCTGCTGAACGCCTTCACGAGTCGCGCCTGCGGAAACTCGCGCTGCAACCGCTCGAGCAGCGAGTCCTCCAGGGTCGTGAAGAACTTCAGCACCCCGTCCTCGGGCGGCGCGTCGGCGATCGGATTCGTGGTATCGACGACCGTCTTGCCGGCGAGGTTCGCGGCGCCGGCCAGGTGCAGGACGTCGGCCGCCGCCGTGCCCTTGACCGAGAGAACGACGACCTCGCCGAACTGGGCGGCCTCGGCGAAGGAGCCAGCCGTCGCGCCCGCGTGCTCATCGACCCAGCCCGCCAGCTTCGCGGACTCGCGCGTGCCGAACTTGACCGAGTGGCCATACTTGTGGAAACCGCCGGCGAGGGCGCGGGCGACGTCACCGGATCCGAGGATACCGATCTTCATGTGGGGGGCCTCCGAGGAGATTACCGAGGGCGTTAGTCGATTCCGGCGGTCGCCGTCGAACAAGAAAATTCAGAATCCCCAACGCCCGTTTGCTCGTATCCAAGACTAATATACTTGTCTTTCTCTCGCCGCCGAGTACCATGTCCCCCGACGCCAGTGAAAACGCGTCGAGATCTTCTTCGCCGTGAGCGCAGCCTGCAGTCGCAACTTCCGGGATCGGCGAACGTGTCGGCGGGCGCAGTGCGCGCGTGATCGCTCGGTCAGAGACTGGATGTCGAATTCAGCAGGCGGGTCGTGATGAGCGCTTCTCGGGACGTGACCTCGCTGGATGCCTGGGCGCCGGACGACGAGACGCTGCTGCAGGCGCTCCAGAGCCGCCCGCCGCGCCGCATCCTCCTCGCGAGCGACCTCCACCTCGGCCCCGGCCATCCCGGCGCCGACGGCGTCTACGACCACAGCGAGAATTTTTTCGCCGGCGAGGCGTTCAGCAACTGGCTCCGTCGCTTCGCGCAGGAGGCGCCGGGCGCGCCGGGCACGCTGCTCGTGCTCGACGGCGACACCTTCGACTTCGTGCGCCTCGGTCTCGCGCCGCGCGACCGCGATTACGACGCGTGGTCGCGGCGCCTGGCGAGCCTGGGAGTCGCGCTCGACGCGGACGCGCTGCGGCGCGCGGTCGACGGCTCGGACCGGCGCTACGGGCTGGGCAGCGAGGAGTTCAAGGCCGTCTGGAAGCTCGACCGTGTCCTGGACGGCCACCCCGAATTCCTCGCGGCCCTGCGCGAATGGGTTGGCGCCGGCGGCCGGCTGCTCGTCCTCAAGGGCAACCATGACCTCGAGATGCACTGGCCGCGCGTGCGCCACGCGCTGCGCCAACGGATCTGCGACGGCCTGTCCGACCCGGATGAGGCGGCGCGGCGCATCGCGTTCGTGGACGACCGGATCATCGTCGCGAACCTGATGATCGAGCACGGCCACGAGCACGAGCCGATGACGGCGGTCCGCGGGCCGGCGGTCCTCGGCCGCGACCGCCCGCAGCTCCGCTATCCCCTCGGGAGCTTCCTCAACCGCTACCTCATCAACGCGCTCGAGCGCATCAACCCGTTCCTCGACAACCTCAAGCCGGTCGACGAAGCGCTGCTCGCGATCCTCCGCCGGCGCCCGGTCCACGTGGTCAAGCTCTACGTCCGCGGCTGGAAGTTCGTGAAGCGCGCGCTCGCCATGCGGCGGTTCGGCGACGGCCCGACGTGGAGCATCCTGGCGGGCCTGGTGCTGCCGCCGCTCACCGTGCTGTTGATCGCGTTCTTCGTGTGGCGGCCGGAGGCGTGGCAGGCGGTCGCGCGCGCCGTGCCCTGGCTCGCCCGGCCGTCGGTCGCGGTGAGCGGCGGCATCCTCGGCGTGCTGTCGCCCGTGCTCTTGCCCTACCTGATCGGCGCCGGGCTCGAGATCGTGCGCAGCCTGAGGCCGCGCCGACCGCTCGACGAACTCGCCGCCGCCGCGCGGAAGCAGCTCGCGGAGTGGTCCGCGGTCTCGCCTCCCTGGCGGCGGCTGTACAGCGTCATGGGCCACACGCACCGCCAGGATGTCCACGCATTCCCGCTCGGGGAACGCGAGGGATACTACCTGAACACCGGGACCTGGATCCCGCTCTGGTCCCGCGAGCGTCCCGATCTCGCCGGCCGCGTCTTCTACAGCTTCCTGCAGCTCGACCTGCAGGACGACGGCGAATATCGCCACCGGAGCCTGATCTGGGACGACCAGGCCGGCGCGCCGCGGCAGGCGATCATTCTCCGCTCCCCCGACGAGGAGTCGCCCGATGCCTGAGTCGATCGACCGTCCGCTCCTGCCCGAGGAGCGCCGCCTGCGTCTGCTGCTCCGGATCCTCGCCATCGCGTTCACGCTCGCGATCTTCGCGTATCTCCTGCCGGCGCTGGTCGGCGGCTGGCGACCGGCCTGGCTGCAGTTGCCGTTCGTCACGAACTCGGTCGTCAAGATCGCGACCCTCGGCCTGCTCGCGTTCGTCGCCTCGGGCGACGTCCGCCGGTTTCGCGCGCTGGTGCTCATCCTGATCTGGGCGCACGCCGTCAGCGAACTCGCGATGGTCGCCTGCCTGATCTGGGCCGACCTCGCCGCGCCGCTCTGGCAGGCTCACCTCGGGATGTCGATGACGGCGACGCTCTGGGGCGCCATGGCCCTGGACGGCGTGATCCTCGTGCTGTTGATCGGCGCGTTCACGGCCGCCGACCGCGCCCATTACGAGCTGCACTACCTGTCGCCGCTCGAATTCCGCTCGCTGTGCGCGCTCGCCGACGTGGTCGTCGAGGGGCGCGACGAGCGGATCACGCCCGAGGACATCGCCCGCAACGTCGACCGCTACCTCGGCAGCTTCCGCGCCCGGCGCAAGTGGCTCACCAAGCTCGCGCTCACCGGACTCGAGCTCTATCCCCTGTTGAGCTGGCTCGCCCCCCTCTCCTACCAGCACCGCGAGGAGCGCGCCGCGTTCGTGCGCCGCTGCCTCTACCAGGACGTCGACCGCCGCCTGCTGCCCGCGTGGTTCCGCACGCTGGTCCAGGGCATGTCGCGGCTCGCCAACCAGCTCACCTATCTCGGGTACTACAACGACCCGCGCACGTTCGAGTCCGTCGGCTACACGCCGTTCCTCTCGCGGCCGGACACCCCGGCGCGCCTCGCCCAGGACCCGCCCCCGCCGCGCCGCCCGCTCGCGACCTTGAGCCCGGCGGACGTCCGGCAGGAGACGCTCGACGCGGACGTCGTCATCGTCGGGACCGGCGCCGGCGGCTCGATCCTCGCCCACGAGCTGGTCCGGGCCGGTCTCGACGTCCTCATGCTCGAGCGCGGTCCCCACTACGACCCCTCGGAGTTCAACGAGGACGAGGTCGACATGCTGGGCAAGCTGTACGCGGACGGCGCCCTGCAGCTCTCGCGCGACTTCCGTTTCCAGGTGCTGCAAGGCAGCTGCGTCGGCGGCACCACGGTCGTGAACAACGCGGTGAGCTTCCGGCTGCCCGACCGCGTTCTCGAGCGGTGGAACGACCGCGATCAGCTCGACGCCCGCATCGACGAGCGGGAGTACCGCGCCGCCGAGGACGCCGTCTGGCAGCTCATCCACGTCACCGAGCAGGATCACCGGCACCTGAACCCGAGCGGCTACCCGATCCACGCGGCGATCGCGCGCCTCGGGCTCGCCGGGTCGCCCAACCGCAGCGGTCCGGTCGCGGCCAACATCGCCGGCTGCCTCGGCTGCGGCTACTGCAACATCGGCTGCGCGTACGGCAAGAAGCTCAGCATGCTCGACGTCGTGTTGCCGCTCGCGCAGCAGGCGGGCCGCGGCCGGCTGCGGATCCTCGCCGGCTGCGACGTCGGCCGCCTCGAGGCCACCGGCAAGCGCATCACCGCGGCGCGCTGCGAGCTGTCCGACGGGCGGACGATCCGGGTCAAGGGGCGCACGTTCGCGCTCGCGGCGGGCGCCGTGAGCTCGAGCCTCATCCTGCTGCGCTCGTCGATCCAGTCCCGGCGCGCCGGCCGCGAGCTGTGCTTCAACATCGGGGCGCCGGTCTCGGGCATCTTCCCGCAGCCGATCCGCTCGTACGCGGGCCTGCAGATCTCCCACTACGTTGACCTGGAGCCGTCGCGCGGTTACGTCGTCGAGAGCTGGTACAATCCACCGGTCGCGCAGGCGCTCACCATGCCGGGCTGGTTCGAGGACCACTTCGAACACATGCGCCAGTACGACCGCATCGCCTCGCTCGGCGTGCTCGTGGGCTCGGAGTCGAACGGCCGCGCCACGACGGGCGGGCTCACCGGCCGCGAGATCCAGTACGAGCCGACCCCGGGCGACCTGCGCAAGCTCCTCGACGGCATCGTGCTCGGCGGCAGGATCCTGCTCGAGGCGGGCTGCCGGCCGGTGATGCCGCACACGTTCCGCCTCCGCCGCTACTCGACGCCGGCGGAGCTGGAGACCTTCCCGGCCTCGGTCCGCGACCACGCCGACCTCACGATCGGCACCGGACACCCGCAGGGCGGCAACCCCATCAGCGCGCGCGGCGACCGCGGCGTCGTCGATCCCGACTTCCGCGTCAAGGGCTACGCGAACCTCTTCGTCGCGGACGCGAGCCTGTTCCCCTCGAGCGTCGGCGTGAACCCGCAGATCACGGTCATGTCCCTGGCCCGCTACGGCGCGCGGTTCGTCGCCGAGGCGGCAGGCCGCGCCGGCTAGCAAGGAGACGCCATGGAACGGATCCTCGGTCCGGGCAACACGATCGTCCACTACCTGTGGGTCCTCGTCGTGTACCTGATGATGCTCGTGCTCATGCGCTACGGCAACCAGACGGTGGAGCTCAGCTATCGGCGCACGCGCGCGTTCCTGATCTGGACCCTGGGGCCGATCGTCTTCATCGCCAACTGGCTGCTCTTCCGCGCGGGCGCGATGAGCTTCCTGCCGTGGCTGAACAACGTCCTGCACGCGCTGGTGTGGGTCGGCGTCGGGCTCACGTTCCTGTACGCCGGCTGCCGGACGCGCGCCGGCTGGGAGCAGTTCGCGCTGTTCGCGGTCTTCAGCTTCGTGGTCAAGGTCGCCGAGCACCTGCTGCTGGGAACCTGGGAGCACGACAACTTCTTCGGCATCCCGGGCCAGACCACCTACATGGCCGGCTGGAGCGCGCTCGACGGTCTCTTGCCGTTCGTGATCCCGGTCGTGCTGCGGCAGGTGGCGCGGATCGTGCCCGGCATCATGCCCTGAACGCGGCGGGTCCCGCTTCGACCTCGAGCCGGGCTGGCACGGCGGCGTTCGATCCGCTAGTATTGGCAGCCGAGCGCCGCGCGATTTGCGGCAGCGTCCCACCATCGCGGCTCGAGGAGGCTCTCGTGATGAGACGAATCTACGCCGTCCTGGCCACCGTCGTTCTCGCGCTCGCGACCTGCGCCGTCCTGGGAACGCACGCCCCGGCAGCAGCCGCGGAGAACACGCTCATCCTCGCCACCACGACCAGCACCCAGGACTCCGGCTTGCTGGACGTGCTGATCCCGATCTTCGAGAAAAAGACCGGCTGCTTCGTCAAGACGATCGCCGTGGGCTCCGGCCAGGCCATGGCGATGGGTCAACGGGGCGAAGCGGACGTCCTGCTGGTGCACTCGCCCGCCGCCGAGGAGACGTTCGTCGCCGACGGCTTCGGCCTCGCGCGACGCCTGGTCATGCACAACGACTTCATCATCGTGGGACCGGGCGCGGATCCGGCCCGGATCAGGGGGACGCCGTCGGCAGCCGAAGCCTTCGTGAAGATCGCGGCCAGTCGCGCGCTGTTTTTGAGCCGCGGGGACAACTCCGGGACGCACGCCCAGGAACAGCGCCTCTGGAAGGCCGCCGGGATCGAGGCCGAGGGCCAATCGTGGTACCAGCAGACGGGGCTGGGCATGGGCCAGACCCTGAACGTGGCGGCCGAGAAGAAGGGCTACACGCTGGCCGACCGCGGCACCTACCTCGCGCTGCGCAGCTCCCTGGGGCTGGAGATCCTGGGCGAGGGCGACCCCGCCCTCGCGAACATCTACCACGTCATCGAGGTGAACGCCGAGCGGTTTCCCAAGGCGAACGCGGCCGCGGCGAAGGCGTTCGCCGACTTCATGGTGTCCGAGGAGGTCCAGACGATCATCGGGACGTTCGGGGTGGAGACGTTCGGATCGCCCCTGTTCTTCCCGGACGCGGGCAAGCCAGAATAGTCGATGGACCTCATCTGGGAAGGCATCAAGCGGGCCCTGCACCTGCTCCTCACGCTCGATCGCGAGGTGCTGGGCATCACGATCCTCTCCCTCCGGGTCTCGCTCCTCGCGACGTTCATCAGCCTGGTGGCGGGCATCGGCGCGGCGCTCCTCCTGGCGCTGAACCGGTTCCCGGGCCGGCGCCTCGCGATCGCCCTCGTCAACACGGGCATGGGCTTCCCGCCGGTCGTGGTGGGCCTCGTGGTGACGATCGTCCTGTGGCGCAACGGTCCCCTGGGGTTCCTCGAGCTCCTCTACACCCCGACGGCGATCGTCGTCGCTCAGGCGATCATCGCGACCCCGATCATCGCGGGCGTCAGCCTCGCCGCCCTGCAGCAGCTGCCGGCGGATCTCCGCCTGCAGATCCTCGCCCTGGGCGCCTCGCGCGCGCAGATGCTGTGGCTGATCGTCAGGGAGGCGCGCCTGCCTCTCCTGGCGGCGGTGATGGCCGGGTTCGGCGGCGTCATCTCCGAGGTCGGCGCCGCGATCATGGTGGGCGGCAACATCAAAGGCTACACGCGCGTGCTCACCACGGCCACGGTCATGGAGACCAGCAAGGGCAACTTCGACATCGCGATCGCCCTCAGCGTCATCCTCCTCCTCCTGGCGTTCGCGGTGAACGCTCTGCTCACGCACGTCCAGCAGCGGAACCGCCAGCGATGAGCGGGGAGATCCTCACGGTCCGGGACCTCGTCGTGCACCGGGGGAACGTTCCGGTGCTCGCCCTCCCGGCCCTCGGCGTGCGGGCCGGCTCCGTGCTCGCCCTCGTCGGCCCCAACGGCTCCGGCAAGACCACGCTCCTGCAGACCCTTGCCGGCCTCCTCGAACCGCGGTCCGGCGTGGTCGCGCTCGCGGGCGAGCCCCTGGATTCCCGCGGCGCGCGGGCGGCCTACCGCAAGCGCGTGACCCTGGTCTTCCAGGAGCCGCTGCTCTTCGACACGACCGTGCGGGCGAACGTCGAGTCGGGGCTGAAGCTGCGCCGGCTGGGCGCCGCGGACCGGGCCGCGCGGCTGGCGGACGTGGCGCGCCGCTTCGGCATCGCCCACCTGCTGGACCGCTCCGCCCGGAAGCTCTCGGGGGGCGAGGCCCAGCGCACGAGTCTCGCCCGGGCGTTCGCCCTGAAGCCGGAGATCCTCTTCCTCGACGAACCCTTCTCGGCCCTGGACGCGCCGACGCGCGAGGCGCTCATCGACGACCTCGCGCGCACGCTGCAGGAGACCCGGACGACGGCGGTGCTCGCGACCCACGATCAGCTCGAAGCGATGCGCCTGGCGGACACCATGGCCGTGCTGCGCGAGGGCCGCATCGTCCAGTCGGGCCGCGTGGCCGAGGTGATCAACCACCCCGCGGACGAGCTCGTCGCCGCCTTCGTGGGCATGGAGACGGTGCTGGAGGGCATCGTCACGTCGTGCGTGCGCGGCGTCCTCACCGTCACTGTCGCCGGTCGCGACGTGCAGGCCCTGGGCGAGGCGCGGCCCGGCGAGACCGTCCTGTTCGGGGTGCGCCCGGAGAACGTGACCCTGGCGCTGGAACCGGGACGAGACACCAGCGCGCGCAACAGCTTCCGCGGCGCCGTGGTCCGCCTGGCGCCGCGCGGACCGATCTTGAAGGTGGACATCGACTGCGGTTTCTTCCTCACCGCGATCGTCACGGTGCGGTCCGCGGAGGATCTTGCCCTGCAGCCGGGCCGCGAGGTCGTCGCCAGCTTCAAGGCGACGGCCGTTCACGTGATCCGCCGCTTTCCGCCCGCCTGCGGTTGACGTCTCCGGCCGCCGCTGCACATATTTGCCTCTCGATATGCACCGTCATACATAACGAAGGAGGCCGCGCATGGATCCCGAGACCAGGCTCGCCGACGCGATCGAAGGCCGCTCCCAGCGGCGCCCGGACGGCAAGCTCGCCCTGCGTTGCGAGGACGCCTTCGCCCTGGCGAAGGAGTACTCGGTCCCGCTCGAGACGATCGGCCGCCTCTGCAACGAGAACGGCGTCCGGATCGCCGCCTGCCAGCTCGGTTGCTTCGCGTGAAGCGGGGCGCGCGGACCGCGGGCGGCGGGCTCAGCCCGCACGTCCGCCTGTGGCTCGTGACCGCGGGCGACGCGACGCCGTTCGGCCAGGGCCGGTGGCTGCTCCTGGCGGCGATCGACCGCACGGGATCCCTGCGCGCGGCGGCCGCGGAGCTGGGCGTCAGCTACCGCAAGGCCTGGGGCGACCTGCGCAAGACCGAGAAAGCGCTCGGCGTCCAGCTGATCGAGACGCGGCGCGGCGGCCGCGACGGCGGCGACACGCGCCTGACCGCGAACGGCCGGCGCTGGCTCGTCGCTTACGGCCGTTTCCGCGCCCGGGTCGAGCGCTCGGTGATGCGCGCGTTCGCGGCGACCTTCAAAGACCTGCAGCCATGACCCTGGGGATGACATGGGCGAGATGATCACGTTCGAGCAGGCCACGGCCATCGTCCTGGGCTCGGCCCGGTACCTCGGGGACGAGCGGGTGCCGCTCTCCGCCTGCCTCGGCCGCGTCCTCGCCGCCGACGCGCGGGCGGACCTCGACCTGCCGCCGTTCGACAAGTCCGCCATGGACGGCTTCGCTTGCCGCCGCGCGGACCTGCCGGGGCCTCTCGTGGTCGTCGCGACCGTGGCCGCCGGCGCGACCCCGACCGCGGCGCTGGCGCCGCGCCAGTGCGCCCGCATCATGACCGGCGCCCCGATCCCGCGCGGCGCCGATTGCGTCGTCAAGTTCGAGGACGCCGAGGTCCTGCCCGACGGCACGGTGCGCAGCGGGGTCGCGGCGAGGTCCGACAACATCTGCCGGCAGGGCGAGGACGCGCGCCGCGGCGGCACGGTCCTGCCGCGCGGCACGCGGATCGGACCGCAGCACGTCGCGGTACTCGCGACCGTCGGCTGCGCGCAGGTGCCGGTCGCGCGCCGGCCGCGCGTCGCCATCCTCGCGACCGGCGACGAGCTGGTGCCGGTCGACGCGCGGCCGGCGCCCGGCCAGATCCGCAACAGCAACGGCCCGCAGCTCGAGGCGCAGGCCCTCGCGGCCGGGGTCCTGCCGGCCGTCTACGGCCCGGTCCGCGACGACCGCGAGGACCTCACGCGCGCGCTGAGGCAGGCCGCGGCGGAACACGACGTCGTCCTGCTGTCGGGCGGCGTCTCGGAGGGCGACTTCGACCTCGTGCCGCAGGCGATGCAGGACGTCGGGCTCGTGATCAGGTTCGATCGGGTCGCCGTGAAGCCGGGCCGGCCCACCACCTTCGCGGTCGGGCCGGACGTCTGGTGCTTCGGCCTGCCGGGCAATCCCGTGTCGACTTTCCTGCAGTTCGAATTCCTCGTGAAGCCGCTGCTGCGCCGGCTCATGGGGTGCGACCGGGAACCGCCGGTCGTGACGGCGCGGCTCGCCGGGCCCGTGTCCCGCCGCCACGCCGATCGCGAGAGCTGGCTGCCGGTGATGCTGACCGACGCCGGCGACGCGCAGCCCCTGGAGTATCACGGTTCTGGCCACATCAACGCCCTGTGGCGGGCCGACGGGATCATCGCCGTGCCCGCCGGCACGAAGAGCCTCGCCAAAGGAGCCCTGGTCCGTGTTCGACCGCTTTCAGCGACGCATTGACTACCTGCGCATCAGCGTGACGGACAAGTGCAACCTGCGCTGCGTCTACTGCATGCCGGCGGAGGGAGTGCCGCCGCTCAGCCACGACGACCTGTTGACGTTCGAGGAGATCGTCGCGTTCACGCGCGCGGCGGTGGCCGGCGGCATCACGAAGGTGAGGCTGACCGGAGGCGAGCCGCTCGTGCGCCGGGGCATCGTCGACCTCGTGCGGATGCTCGCCGAGATCGAGGGCATCGCGGACCTGGCGATGACGACCAACGGGATCCGCCTGCCGGCTCTGGCCGCCTCGCTCGCGGCGGCCGGCCTGCAGCGGGTCAACATCAGCCTCGACGCCACCGACCCAAAGCGCTACGCGGCGATCACGCGCGGCGGCGACGTCCGGCAGGTCCTGGCCGGCATCGCGGCGGCCCGGGAGGCCGGCCTGCGGCCGATCAAGCTCAACTGCGTGATCGCCGATTCGCCGGAGGAGCCGGACGCGCGCGACGTCGCGGCGTTCGCGCGCGAGGTCGGCTGCGAGATCCGCTTCGTGCGCCGCATGGACCTGGCGACCGGCCGATTCCATCAGGTGATCGGGGGGGCGGGCGGCGACTGCCGGCGCTGCAACCGGCTGCGCCTGACCTGCGACGGCCGCCTGCGCCCGTGCCTCTTCGACGACCTCGAGTTCGACGTTCGCGCGCTCGGCGCCGAGGCCGCCCTGCGCCGGGCCGTATCCGCCAAGCCCGCCGCCGGCAGCAGGAGCGTGGCCTGCATGAAGGCCATCGGAGGTTGAGATGAATCGCCTGTCGCACCTGGACGACGAGGGCCGCGCCCGCATGGTCGACGTCGGCGGCAAGCCGCCCCAGCGCCGCACCGCCCGCGCGCGAGGACACATCCGCCTGGCTGCGGCGACCCGCGCGATCGTCGCCGAGAACGCGGCCGCCAAGGGCGACGTGCTCGCCGTCGCCGAGATCGCCGGCGTGCAGGCCGCCAAGCAGACCAGCTCGCTGATCCCGCTCTGCCACCCGCTGCAGCTCGACTGCATCCGCGTCGTGGCGCGGCTCGACGACGACGGCGTCCGCGTGGACAGCAAGGTCTCGTGTGTCGGTCCCACCGGCGTCGAGATGGAGGCGCTGACCGCGGTCACGGTCGCCCTGTTGACCGTGTACGACATGTGCAAGGCCGCGGACAAGGCGATGGCGATCCACGACATCGTCCTGGTGGACAAGCGCAAGGAGGATCCCGCGTGACCGAGGGCCGTTTGGTCGCCGTCAACGTGTCCCAGCGCACGGGGACGAGCAAGACGCCGGTCGAGCGGGCGCTGATCGACGCGCGCGGACTGGTCGGCGACGCTCACGCCGGCCCGTGGCACCGCCAGGTGAGCCTGCTGGCCCAGGAGAGCATCGAGCGCTTCGCGGCGACGGCCGGCCGCTCGTTCGCGCCGGGCGAGTTCGCCGAGAACCTCACGACGCGCGGCCTCGACCTCGCCGGCGCTTCGCTGCTCGATCGCTTCACGATCGGCGCGGTCGAGCTCGAGGTCACCCAGATCGGCAAGCGCTGCCACGGCGACGGCTGCGCGATCTTCCAGGCCGTGGGTCGCTGTGTCATGCCGAAGGAGGGGCTGTTCTGCCGGGTCCTCTCGGGCGGCGAGGTGCGGCCGAACGAGCCGATCGTCCATGTCGAACGGTGGCTGCGCTGCCTCGTCGTGACCTTGAGCGACCGCGCGAGCCGCGGCGACTACGAGGACCTCAGCGGCCCCTGCGCCGAGAAGCGCCTGCGCGAGCACTTCACGGACACCCGCTGGCGTCTCGACGTACGGCGCGACGTCTTGCCCGACGACGCCGACCGGCTGCGCGCGCTGCTCCTCGACGCGGCCCCGCAGCACGACGTCATCGTGACGACCGGCGGCACCGGCCTCGGCCCTCGCGACGTCACGCCCGACGTGGTCCTCGGCCTCGCGGATCGGCTGGTGCCGGGCGTGATGGAGGTGATCCGCGTCAAGTTCAGCGCCGCGCATCCCGGCGCGCTGCTCAGCCGCTCGGTGGCCGCGCTGATGGGCCAGACCCTGGTCTACACGCTGCCGGGCAGCGTCCGCGCGGTCGAGGAGTACCTGGGCGAGATCCTCCTGACCCTCGAGCACGCGATCCGGATGGTGCACGGGCTGGACACGCACTGAACCAGCGTTCCGATCCGTTCGCTTGCGCGCGGTCGACCGCGAGGCGTACCCTGGGTCCGCGCGATATCGCGTGGCCCCGACCCCGGCGAGGATGAGATCATGGATTTCGCGACGCCGTTCCTGCAGCGGCACGACCAGCTCCACGGCTTCTGGCTGGGCGGCCTCTGGGACTCGGTCAGTGATGAGTTGATGCGCGCCCGCGCCCACCCGCGCGCCAATCCCATCGCCTGGAACGTGTGGCACCTGGCGCGGATCGAGGACGCCAGCCTCAACCGCTTCATCGCCCGCCGCCCGCAGGTGCTCGACGAAGGGGGCTGGGCCGGCCGCCTGAACCTCCCCTGGCGCAGCAACGGCTTCGGGATGACCGCAGCCGAGGTGGACGATCTCTGCCGGCGGGTCGACCTGGCGGCGCTGCGCGGCTACGTCGCGGCGGTGGGCGCGCGCACGCGCGAGATCGTCCTGCAACTGGATCCCGCGACCCTGGACGACCCGCTGGACGCCGGGCAGGTGCGCGCGACGCTCTTCGACGAGGGCCTGGCGCACACCAAACCTGACGAACTGCTCGCCTATTACCGGCGCTGGACCCGGAGCGCGTGCCTGCTGAACCACGGCCTCACGCACCCCTTCTACCACGTCGGTCAGATCGAGCTGGTCGCCCGGCTGCACGGCCTCGAGTTCGACTAGCGGCCTGGCGACGACGACCCCGTCCGGTCTGCAGCCTCGCCCTGGGCGCCAGCCGGACGCATGATCCCTCATGCGCCAAGTGCTGCTGCGATCCCAGCCGGGCCGCCGGTTTGATGAATCGTCCGTAGCGCCGGGCACCACCAACTGCCGGCGCAGGCTTGGGCGATCGTGCCGCGCTCGCTCCCGCGGGACCGGAGAAACGGATCGAAATGCGAACCGCCGATTGGGCTCCGCGCTCGAGTTCTGGGTTGATTCGCACCTGACCTCAGAAGATAATGAACTGCAGATTTCGGCGCCGCGCTCTCGCCGCCTCCCATCTCCATCCGGCGTCGACTGCACCTTCACGTCACCGGGACCGCACGATCCCCGGGGCGACCTCACTCGCCTCGGCGACCCAGGTCCGGCCGCGTTCCTTCCACGACCAGGAGGTCACGCCCATGTTCACGATCTATGCCCGACAATCTCTGAAGGTGGCACCAAGCCTCTCCGCATCACTTCTCGGCTTGCTCTTCGTGCTCGGCGCCTTCGGCCTCGGCGGCTGCGGCGACGACGACCCCACGTCTCCCGAACCGACCGTCAACACCGGGTTCACCAACGGCTACGAGTTCGTGAATTGGAGCAGCACCGGGATCGAAGACGGCACGACGAGCATGGGAGTCGAGCCGGGCACGCAGGACGAAGAGGCTCATTTCTCATACAACGTCAACCTCGGGAACCCGGGCGGCGGGGTCTCCTGGCGCACCGCAACGTTCACGGTCCCGGCCCCGAAATCGGGAACCGTGATCGTCGAGTGGACCTACACCGGCTACCATGCCTTCTTCCAGGCCTACGCTGGGCTCACCTTCTTCGCCAATCAGGGCGACGGGGTCGATCCCGTGACCGACATCGCCGTCGATCACGCGGCAATCGGCGGCGGGAGCTTCACCCGCACGGGCACGGACACCCTCACCGTGGTCGCGGGAGAGGACTTCGGGATCACGATCGGGGGCGGCAATTTCGACTCGGACAGCCAGATAGTCGGCAACCTCCACGTCACGCAGTTCGTGTCGCCACTCTGAGATCCGGCGAACCGGTCGACCTCGCGTGGACGACTCTGGCCTCGGCCCCGCCCGGCGCTCAGGCGCCGGGCGGTCCAGATCCGGCGCGGCTCAAGCCAGCGACAGACCGCCATCGCCGCGGGCGTGGGTCGGCACGCGGTCGTCCGTCAACAGCTGGTGGCGAGGGTTCCGGCATTCGCGGTTGACATACATAGATATTCTATGTATAGTGGTTCTAGGTAATCGGCGCCCCGGACCCCGGCACTCCCCGCGAGGCGAGTTATCCATGGACATCAACAAGGACCTGATGGCGGCCTCGTCCACGCCCATCGTCCTGGCGATCCTCGCCGAAGGCGACAGTTACGGCTACGCCATCATCAAGCGCGTACGCGAGCTGTCGGGCGGGTCCATGGAGTGGACGGACGGCATGCTGTACCCCGTGCTGCACCGTCTGGAACGGCTGGGCCACGTCGAGGCGCGGTGGGAGGTCGCCGAGACCGGCCGCCGCCGCAAGTACTACCGGATCACCGCGGGCGGCCGCACGCAGCTCGCGGAGGAACGCAAGCAATGGCAGGCGGTCGATGCGACGCTGCGCGGTCTCTGGCCGGCGCTGCCCGCCGCCATTCCCAACCTGCTGACCCAGGGAGCCTGACCGATGATGAACCCCGTGCCGGCGGCAAGTCTCGAGGACCAGATCGACCAGTGGCGAGGCTATCTCCGCCGCCGGCAGGCGATCCACGCGGTCGACGTGGCGGAGCTGGAGGATCACCTGCGCGACCAGATCGGGGGCCTCGTCGAGGCCGGTCTGGCGGAGGACGAAGCGTTCCTCGTGGCCGTCAAGCGCATGGGCGATCTCGACGCCCTGTCGCGGGAGTTCGCGCGGGAACACTCCGATCGTCTGTGGAAGCAGCTGGTCGTCGGTCCCGAGACCGCGGGCGAGTTGCGCGGCCGCGCCGCCACCGACGCCATGATCGCCTGCGGCCTCGCGGTCGCCGCGGCCCTGTTCATCAAGCTGCCGGCGGCCTTCGGCGTGCGCTGGGGCGAGGACGACGGGTTCTATGCCCGCAACCTGGGCTTCTTCGTGCTGCCGCTGCTGACGGGCTATTTCCTCTGGAAGCGGCGGCTTGCGGGCCGGACGGCCGGCTGGCTCGCGGCCGGCTTCGTCGTGGCGGGCGTGTTCGCCAACGTCTACCCGTTCACGCGGGGCGGACACCTCGAGGTGCTCACGGCGCTGCACCTGCCCATCGCGCTCTGGCTGGCCGTCGGCATCGCCTACGCCGGCGGCCGCTGGAGCGAGGTGAACGGCCGCATGGACTTCATCCGGTTCTCGGGCGAGCTGTTCATCTACTTCGTGCTGATCGCCCTCGGCGGTGGCGTCCTCACCGGGTTCATGGCCATGATCTTCCGCGCCATCGGCATCGACGTGGAACCGTTCCTCGTGCAGTGGCTCGTGCCGTGCGGCGCCATGGGCGGAGTGGTGATCGCATCGTGGCTGGTGGAGGCCAAGCAGAGTGTGATCGAGAACATGGCGCCCGTGCTGACGCGCCTGTTCACGCCCCTCTTCACCGCCGTGCTGATCGTGTTCCTGGCGACCATGCTCTGGACCGGCCGCGGCATCGATATCCAGCGCGACGTGCTCATCGGCTTCGACCTGCTGCTGGTGGTCGTGCTCGGCCTGATGCTCTACTCCATCTCCGCCCGCGACCCGCGCGCGCCCGCCGGCTTCTTCGACGTGCTGCAGGTCGTCTTGCTGGCGAGTGCGCTGCTCGCCGACGTCATCGCGCTCTGGGCCATCGCTGCGCGCATCTCCGAGTTCGGTTTCACTCCCAACCGCGTGGCGGCCCTGGGGGAGAACATCATCCTGCTCGTCAACCTCGCCTGGTCCGCCGTGCTCTACCTGCGCTTCCTGCGTGGCCGGGGCACGTTCGCGCGCCTCGAGCGCTGGCAGACGGACTACCTGCCGGTCTACGCCGTGTGGGCGGCGATCGTGGTGATCGCTTTCCCGCCGGTGTTCGGGTTCATCTGACCGGCGTTGCCACGGATCGGATACGCCACTCCTCGCCGAACCGGATGATGCGATGGGCCGATGAAATCCCGGTTCATCGCGCCAGCATCATCGACCGCGTCTCGCGGAACTCGCCGGCCTCGAGCCGGTAGAGATAGAGCCCCGCTGCGACCGGTCGCCCGCGCGCGTCGCAGCCGAGCCAATCCACCTCGTGGCGCCCCGCCGGTCGAAACCCGTGCAGCAGCGTCGCGACCAGCTCGCCCGCGACGTTGTAGATCTGCAACCGCACCGCCTGCGCCTGCGGCAGATCGAAGCGGATGGTCGTGCGCGGATTGAACGGGTTCGGCGCGTTCTGCGCCAGCCCGTAGCTTGCCGGCACGCTCGCCCCTTCGTCCGGTCCCTCGACGGCGACCACGACGCCGTCGTGGTCGGCGTTGGCGAAGGGTACGTAATGGACGCGTCCGAGACCGGGGTCGTCGATGAGGTCCCAGATGCGCTGCTCGATCTCGAACCAGTTCATGGTTCCCCAGTGCACGTAGCGCGCGTCGATGTCGGTCTCGCCGTTGCGGAGGTCCCGGCCGGGTTGGCCGCCGCCGTTGCCGTAGATGTCGTTCCACTCGTCCAGGCCGCTGCCGAAGTCCGGCATCGCACCGTCCAGATACAGCCCGTAGGTCGTGTTGTCGACGATGCGGCTGTTGATCAGGCTCAGGGTGCCGTCGAGGGCCTGGACGCCGTAGCCGCAGTGCTCGATGGTCGTGCCGTCGAGCGCGACGAGGCCGGTCGACTGCGCGTCGACGCCTACGTTGACGCCGCTGATGGCGCACTGCGTGAGCGACGCGCTGCCGGGGCCCGTGGCCTGCACGCCGTTGCTGCAGTCCGTGATCGTCGTGTGGGACGCGTCGACCACGCCGCTCGAGCCGGCCCAGATGCCGGAGACGGCGCCGGAGATCTGGCAATGCGCGAGCGTGCCGTTGCCTTCGCCGGTGAAGCGCAAGCCGTTCCAGGGAAGACCGGCGAGGCGGCTGAACGTGATGCCGGCGCCCGGCGTGCCGACGGCCGTGAGGGTACCGCCGACGCCGAGGCTCTGGCCGTTGAAACGCACGTCGACGCCGTCCTCGATGGTCAGGCTGCCGCCGCTCGCGACGCTGGTGGCGTTGGTCACCACGTAGTCCACGTCCGGGAACTTGCGCCAGGCGCCGCTGCGGCTGCTCGAGCCGCCGTTGACCCGGATGCCGTCGTTGGTGTTGCCCGCGGCCGGGATCACGGAACCGGCGGCGGGATAGGACCCGGCCGTGATCGTCACCGCCCAGCTGTTCGCGAGTCCGCCGCCGCCGATGACGTTGCCCGCGCCCAGGGTGAAGTCGCCGACGTCTTGCAGGTACAGGGCGCCGAACGCGCCGGTGTTGCCGGTCACGGTGAGGTTGTCGAGCGTCGGGGTGTCGCAATCATCCAGGAAGATCCCGCCGATGGCGTTGTCGCGAACGGCGAGGGGCGTGGTGAGGCTCAGGCCGGCGACGTTGCGGACGTCGAGACCGAGGCCGCTGTTCTCGATCACCGTGGCGCCATCGAGCAGGGTCGGCGCCACGCCGAAGCCCTGGAAGCCGCGGCTGGCGCAGTCGGCAACGGTGACGCCGGTCAGGCGCACAGCGCCGGCGACGGCGTAGATGCCGTAGCCGCAGTCCTCGATGGTCGTACCGACGAGGTCGACGGCGCCGCTGGAGCTCGTGTAGACGCCGTAGCCGCCGCCCGAGATCGTGCAGTGGGCGAGCGTGCCGCTGCCGGCGCCGACGAAACGGACGCCGTCCCAGGCGACCTCCGTGGCGCGGTCGAAGGTGATGCCGGCGCCGGGCGTCCCGCCGGCCGCGAGAACGCCCGAAACCGACAGACGCACGCCGCCGTTGAACACCACCTGGACGCCGTCCTCGAGCGTGAGCGTGACGCCGGGATTGACGCTCACCGTTCCGGTCGCGACGTGGGGATTGTCCGCGGCGAACCATGTCTCGTCGGACGCGATCGTCCCGGCGTGGTCGAGCGCGAGACCGATCGCCGGGACAAGAACGGTCGCGGCCGCGGCGCACGCCGCAAAGATGCGCAGGGCAAGCCCGGTCACGCCGGGCCCGAGGCAGCGGCGCGCGAGACGGCGCACCGCCGAAGCCGAACAACGAGCGAGCATGAGCTGTCCCCCCATCGGTATGGTGAAAACCTCGATCGAGGCTGCAATAGCAGGACGCGCGGGCCGCTGGCGGCCGAGATGATCGGACGGCGGCGCCGCCGATCGGTCCCGACACCGTACGCATCGCGGCGCGGGATTCGCAACCTGGCCGGAGGCAGGGTCGGCAGCGACAGGATCGAGGCACGAGCCCGGAAGCACCCCTCGCCTACTGGAAGGGGGCCGCCCCTGCGCTGCACGGCCGCAGGAGTCCGCGGGCGGCGCCCGTCACGACTGCCCCGGCCGGGGGGGCGTGGGATTCTCCACCCCGTCGCGGATCTGTTCGAGCATCTGCCGGCCGTTGCCGTTCTCCGGGTTCAGCTCGAGCGAACGCTCGTAGCTGGCGATCGCGCCCGCGCGGTCGCCGGCCCTGAGCAGGCCTTCCGCCAGGCTGTCGTGGGCGTTCCAGGACTCCGGGAAGAGATCGGCGTTGAGCCGGAAGACCTCGACCGCCTTCGGGAACTCGCGGATCTCGATCAGCCAGTAGCCCATCATGTTGAGCGATGGCTCGTCGTAGTAGTAGGTCGGCGACTTCGCCCGCACGCGGGCGATCACGTCCCTGAACGCGGCCTCGTCTCGCATCGCCGCGTTCAGAGCGTCGGACGCGTACTGTTGCCCAGTCACCACGCTCCACATCTCGCGGATGGTGCCGCGGTTGAGATTCGGGTCGCAGCCCGGGCTGCCCACCAGCTCGGGGAAGCGCGTCGGCAGCGCGTACTCCTGCTGGACCTGGTCCACGGTCGCCCCCGCGGCGGCCATCCGCTGGACGCCCTCCCAGAGCGCCTCGATGTACCTGACCCGCGCCTCGAAGCCTGCCCAGGTCAGCTCACCGTTCCAGTGGCCGGGCAGCAGCGTCTCGACGTCGGCCTTCCTGGCGAGCAGCAGGTTCCAGTTCTCGAGCAGGAGCGGGAAGTCGTGGCGGACTCCCGGGTGGGCGGCGAAGGCGCCGAGGCAGCCGGGCGTATCGGTCAGCCAGACGTCGGCCATGGTGTCCCCGGTCAGCAGCAACTCGTGCTTCGGCACGAGGATGGCGATGTCGCTGGAGGTGTGCATGCCGCCGATGTAGAACAGCTCGAGCCTCGTGTCGCCCACCTCGAGGTCGAGGCGGTCGTTGAACGTCCGTGTCGGCGGCGCCACCACGGGCGCGTCCGCCAGCCATTCGGCGTGCATCCGCTGGATGACGAGCTCCTCGCGCAGGCGAGGCAGCTCGGGAGCGTCCGCGGCGAGCCCGGCGATCTGCGTCTCCAGCTCGCCGACCGCCCGCCTGCTCCACTCCAAGCGGCGCGGGACATCCTCGGCCTGCCGCGCCATGGCCGCCGCGACCAGCTCGTGGCCGACGATCTCGCAGTCGGCGTAGACCCCATTGCCGCCGGTGTGATCGCCGTGCTCGTGGGTGTTGATGAGCATGACGAAGTCGTCCCGGCCCAGTTCCCGGGCGATGACCCGGCGCAGCTTGGGGTCGGTTTTCGGCTCGCCGGTGGTGTCGACGACGATGACCCCCGCGGACGTGGGGATCGCCACCGTGGCGGTCGAGGAGATGTGGTCGCCCACCCAGACCCGGATCGCCCCCGAATCGAACCGGTGCACGTGTACAGGCAGCCCCTCGATCGTCTCGCCGGAGGCGTCCGCGGCCCCCAGGAGCAGCAACGACAACGCGCACGGAACCACCAATGTCGTCATCATGAGGTTCACTCCTTGCTTCAGGATCGGAAGCTCGGCTCCGAGCGCGCGCGTGGGGTGGAAACGCGGGAGCCCAATATGATCGAATACGATCAATTGGCCCTCCGGGTTGCCTTCAAGTGGGAGCAATCCGTCAGTCTTGCGCCTGCCTGCGGTCGCGGATGACGTCCATCGCCGCGCCGTCACCGCTCAGGGCCGGGGCGCGAACGATGGTCCGCGCCCCGGCGATGACGTCGCGATCTCAGTGTTGATGCGCGGCCTCACCGGCGCCGGCTTCGGCATGGTGCGCCCCGGTCGCCACGATCGCGTCGTGGAGGCCCTCGACGTAGTGCATGTAGGTGACGTACGCCGCGACGTACGCGCGGCCCGCCTCGACGCTGTCGTCCTTCTCCTTCGCGGCGTTCACGACCCCGGCGAACCGCTCGCGGATGACCATCGCCATGTGGCGGTTGAAGCGATCGACCAGCTCGTCCGCCGAGCCTGCCGCGAGTGCGTCCTCAGCCATCGTGACGACCGGTCCAGCCGGCTCGTCCTTGATGCCCGTGTACGGCGCGCCTTCGCCCGCCCGGTGGAGACGGATGAGCGTCTCGAGGAAGTACTGGTCGGCGAGCTCCTTCGCCTCGGGTCCCTGGGACCGGACGGCGAGCGCGTTCGTGAACGCCGCCGTGATCGCCGCCTCGTCGTCCTTGTGGACCCACTTCAGGACCGGGGTCACGTCGCCGCGCTCCAGGGCCGCCTTGGCTTCCGGAATGATCGGCCCGCTGGTCGTGTCGCAGTGCGCCAGGGCGGCCGCCGCGAGAAAGGTCGTCATCGCGGCGGCAAACGCCGCCGTCGCTAACCGTCTCGTCCACATCGCTGACTCCTCGCATGGGGGTTGCCGGTGAGACCCACGATCCGCTGGAACGCCGTCGATCGCCGAAGATTCCCGCGCATACCGCGGCGCGCGCTCGTCCCGCGACCGACTCGAGCAGGCGGCGGCGGGCGGGCGGCGGCCGCGCCGCCGCCGCCGCGCCGCCCCGTTCCTGCGGCCAGGCTCAGCGCAGCAGGGTGAGCTTGACCTGCGCCGTCCCCGCTTCCCCGCGCACCCGAGCGAGATAGACGCCCGTGGCGCAGCCGCGACCCGCCTGGTCGCGACCGTCCCAGGTCACCGCGTGGCGACCGGCCGCAAAGGTCCCCTCGGCGAGCGTCCGCACCCGGCGACCGCCCAGGTCGAAGAGGTCGAGCCGCGCCGTCTGGGCCCGCGCGAGGGTGAAGGTCACCGTGGTGCGCGGGTTGAAGGGGTTGGGCGCGGCGGCGACCGAGACTGTGAGTCCGGGCGGCACATCCGGTACGCCAACCCCGAGAGCGCAGTGCGCCGCCATCGCGATGCCCAGATTCAGGCTCGTTCCGAGCAACCCGAAGTCGCTGGATTCGCCCCACACCCCGTACAGGCCGTCCACCGGCGGGCCGCTGTAGCCGAGGTCCAGGACCTGCGTCCCGACCCCGGTCACGAGCGCCATCCGCGCGCCGAGTTGCCCCTGGGCAGCGTAGACGTACCCGCCGTTGGCGACGAGGCTCGTGACGGGCAGCTCCGTGTCCAGCAGGTGCAGGACGTCGCCGTGGTCCTTGTCGGGGTAGACGATCTCGAAGTAGTCGATCGCCTCGACCGCGTCGTCGGTGCCCACCAGGATCAGCTCGGCGTCCACGGCCAGCGCGCGCACCGGCCCGTCGACCTGGAAGGTCTCGAGGTCCATGCCCATGCCCCAGAAGTACGCGTCCACGCGACCGCTCGCGTTGCCCGCGATCAGGGTCGAGCCGAACGGGGAGTAGAGGCAGGTCGGCTGCGCCTCGAGCGGGTGGGCGCTCGCCACGTACGGCGCCGCCGTGTTCGAGCAATTGATCCGGAACAGTGTGTCGGCGGTGGCGACGAACGCCCAGACGCCCGACGCCGCGAACTCGCCGCTCGCGGGCAACGCGGTGCGCAACGCGGACCCCTCGATCGGGCTGACCCAGATGGTCCCATCGGTCCAGCGGAAGTACACGCGATCGTCGCCGGGGCCGAAGCCCTCCGCCACGACGAGCGGCTCGGGCGTCTCTAGGTAGTGCGTCGTGCTCTGCACGTAGAATATCGTAACCGCGGAGTCGTCGGCGAGGTCGTAGGCCTGCAGGGAGGCCGCCCAGCCCTGATAGCCGCTGAATCCCCAGTGGTAGCTGAGGCCCTCGACCACGTACCGGTCCCCGCCGGCGTGGCGCGTGAAGCCGCCGTAGATCAACTCCCGGCGGAACCAGCGTCTCGGCGCGAGCGTCCGCGGGTTGGCCACGGCGTACAGCCGGAAGCCGCCCGCCGTGACGGCCGCCGCGGCGCGAAGGCCGGTCGCAAGCGCGGTGACCGTCTGCGTGCGGCTGAGCGTCCCCTCGATGGCGGGCGGCGTCCCGCCCTCCAGCCGGACCGCCACGAGGCTGGCGCCGTTCCACACCAGGCCCAGCGGACCGCAGGCGCAGAGCGCCGGATAGTCGGAGGCCGGCAGGAGCGTCAGGCCGCCCAGGACGGGCAGCGCGGGATCGGCGATCGAGCACGCGCGCAGGCGCCGTTCCGGGAACGGTTCCAGGCCCCCCCCCGTGTCGATCCACCGCACGTATTCCTCCTCGATCAGCAGGGACTCGCCGACCACGGCCACGTCGTACCATTGGCTGTCCGACGGCGGCGCGAGCGCGTGCGTGGGCTCCGGCGTGTCGTCGCCCGCGTCGAGCGTGACGAGCCCGAGATACTGGCCGACCACGTAGGCGTTCGTCGGCGTCAGGGCGACGCCGGCCACGGTCTGCGCGAGCGTCGTCGTCCAGACGACCGCGGGCGCGGCGCCGGCCGAGAGCTGCAGCAGGTACAGCGTGCGATCGCCGGTGACGGCGGCAAGGCGGTCGCCGGCCATGGCGACCAGGCGGACCGGCGTCGGCAACGGATCGCCGACCGGCGCCGCGACGGGCGCGGCGGGGTCCGCGAGGTCGAGCACGTAAACCGTGCCGTCCGTCAGCACGACCGCCGCGAGATCGCCGGCCGCGGTCACCCTCGCGATCGTGCCTTCCGACGGCTGCCAGACGGCGAGCAGTGCCGGCGCCGCGGGGTCGGACGCGTCGTGGATCTCGACATGGTCGGCGCTCGCGAGGAGCGCGAGGTCGCCGGTCATGGCCGCGTCGCAGGCGGACACGTCGGCGAGGTACGCGCCCTCGGCGAACGTCGCCTCGGGCAGGGTCCGGCAGTCGAACACGAGAGCGTGGGCGGTGACGGCGAGCGCGACGAGCGCGGTCGCCATCGCGACGAGGCGAAACTGGCTCATGATAGTCCCCCTTCGCGGATGCGATTCGATCCGGCCGGTCAATGATACCATGCGCGGCGGGGCGCCGTCCAACTGCCGGTCGACGAGACATCCTGTCGCGCGCGCCGGACGTTTCGTGGTATGATCGGACGGGGATGATCCGCGACCCGCGGCCAGACGTCACCCGCTGCGCACCCTCGGCCTCTTCACCAGCGCGACCGGCGGCGCGGATGACTCGAACCGGGAGGGTCCATCATGACCGCGACGCGCCTCGCCCGCGCGATCCAAGGCGTCCTGTTCCTCGTCGTCCTCGGCCCGCTCGCCGCCACGGGCGCGCTGGCTGACGACATCTCCGTCCTCGGCTACTGGGAGGTGGGCAGCTGCCTCGGTCTGGACATCGCGGGCCTGCAAGCCTTCCACGCCAACGGCTCACACCTCGAGATCGTCGACGTCGCGAACCTCTGCGCGCCGGCGCCGCTCGGCCGCATCCAGCTGCCGTCCAGCGTCGACGACGTGGTGGTCGCCGACGGGATCGCCTACGTCGCCAACGGCTGGTGGGGCCTCGCGATCGTCGACGTCCACGACCCCGCGGCGCCCGTCTTGCTCGGCTCGCTGGACGTCGGCACCAAGGCCGCGGCCGTGGCCGTGTACGCCGGCTTCGCCTACCTCGTCGACACCTACGAGGGTCTGTTCGTCATCGACGTGCGCGACCCCGCCGCGCCCGCGCAGGTCCTGCTGCTCGACCCGGCGGAGTTCCCGCAGGACATCGCGATCGCCGGCGGCCGCGCCTTCCTCGCGACCTGGAACGGGATCTTCATCTACGACCTCGCGAATCCCGGCGCGCCGGCGCAGCAGACGTTCATCCCCGAGGGCGCCTACTACGGCTACGAGGGGATCGCCGTGCGCGACCAGATCCTCTACGCGGCCTCCCGGCAGGGCGGCCTGCGCGTGTGGGACGTGTCGAACCCCTATCTGCCGGTGTTCCGCGACGACCAGAACGTCGGCGACGAGGCGCTCGACGTCGACCTACACGGCGACTACGCGGTGGTGTCCTGCCGGCACACGGGGCTCAAGGTGATCAACGTGGCCAAGCCGGACAACCTCGCCATCGTGGGCGAACTCGATCCGCCGGGCGCCTCCTACGAGGTCCTCTGCCGCGGCGGCCTCGCCTACGTGGCAGCGGCCAGCGAGGGCGTGCAGATCGTCTCGCTCGCGGACCCCGCGCAGCCCCAGGTCGTGGGCGCGTGCCCGGTGGGCGGCACCGGCGTCGGCCTGCAGGTCCGCGGCGACCTCGCCTACGTGGCCGAGTACAACGGCGGGTTGCGCGTCCTCGACGTGAGCGATCCGACCGCCCCGACCCCCCTCGGCTATCTCGCGCTCGACGCGGACGCCCGCGGGATCGCCCTCTGCGGCGACTTCGCCTGCGTGGCCAGCGCCCGCGGCGTGCGGATCTGCGACGTCGCCGATCCCGCCGAGCCGCGCGCGGTCTCCTTCCACGGCGTCAAGGCGGGCGTCGACGACATCGCGGTCCGCGACCACCTCGTCTGCTGCACGACGGGCGGCGCCGGCGTCGAGGTGCTGGACGTGAGCGATCCCGCGGCGCCGGTCGTCTTCGGCCGCCTCGACCTGCCGGGCGGCAGCGGTCTCGTGATGGGCGAGCGCTACGCGTACTACGCGGTCACCGATTACGACGGCGATCTCGGCGGCCTCTACGTCCTGGATCACACCGTGCCCGGCACGCCCGCGGTCGTCGGCCGGTACCGGACCTGGAAAGCGGTCCGGCCCGCGATCGACGGCGACCTCGTCTTCTACTGGGGACGCGGTACGGCCAGCGAGAGCGGCCTCGTGGTGCTCGACGTGTCCGACCCCGCGGAGCCGCGCGAGGTCGGATTCCTCGCGATGTACGCGATGCCGTTCTCGATCACGGCGGGCGACGGCCACGTGTACCTGTACCAGGCCTTCCCGGAGCGGCTGCTCGCCGTCGACGTCGCCGACCCGACAGCGCCTCGCATCGTCGCCGAGTTCTCGCGCCCGGGCTGGGCGGCCCACTGCCTGCAGGCGGCCGGTGGACTCCTCTACGCCAACGGCGTCTGGGTGCTGCGCCACGCGCACGCGACGGGCGTCGAAGGGACGCCGTCCGCGACGCCGCCGGCCGAGGTCCGCCTCGAGCAGCCCTGGCCCAACCCGTTCAACCCCGCGGTCTCGATCGCCTTCGCGGTCGCGCGCGAGCAGCGCGTCCGCGTCGACGTGTACGCGCTCGACGGCCGGCGCGTGGCCGAGCTGTGCGACCGCGTGGTCGCGCCCGGCCGCCACACGCTGACCTGGGACGGCGCCGACGCGCGGGGACGCGCGCAGGCGTCGGGGATCTACCTGGTGACCGTCGAAGCGGCGGGGACGCGGGTGAGCCGGAAGGTCGTGCTGAACCGGTGAGCCGGGTCGCGGCGCGGTCACGGACCCGTCGCCGCTCTCACCGAAGCAGGACCAGGCGACGCCCGTAGCGCTCGCCGGCGAACTCGAGGGCCGCCACGTACGTTCCCGACGGCAGCGCCCGCCCGGTTCGATCCCGCCCACGCCAGATCACCTCGTGAGCGCCCGCGAGCTGCGGCCCGTCGACCAGCTCCGCCACCAGGGCGCCATTCAGGCCGAAGATCGCCAGCCGGACCGGGCCCGCCGCGGGCAACGTGTAGCGCAGCGTCGTCGCCGGGTTGAAGGGATTCGGGACATTGGGCGCCAGCGCGGCGGTCGTGGCGGCGGTCGTCGCGACCGGCACCGGCCAGGAGCAGCCCACAGGCCAGGCCCCGATCTGACCGCAGCCGCCGCTGTGCGCGGGCGCGCACGGCGAGCCATCCAGGATGGTGAAGTCGCGCGCCGGCGCGTCGCAGAAGTGCGGATCGGCGCAGATGTTGCCGTCCTGGCCGAGCTGGTCGGCGAACGGGACCGTCCAGTCGCCGTCCGCGTTGCCCCAGATGTCGGTGCAGCTCAGCTGAGCGGTGCAGTAAGGCGCCTCGCCGACGAAGAGGCCGATCCCATCCGTGCAGGCGGCGATGATGCAGCGATCGACGGTCACGTGGGCGCTGCAGTCGGCCGCCACGTTGCCGCCCCACTGGGCATCGTTGGCGAAGAAGGTGCACTGGACCAGTGCCGTGGCGGCCATTCAGGTCCGGTGCCCGCCGCCGTAGCCCAGGGCGACGTTGTCCACGAACGTGCAGCGCGCGAAGACAGCCGTCACGTCGAAGGCCACGGTCGTGGCCGCACCGCCGCCGCCCATGGCCTCGTTGCCCGCGAACCAGCAGTCCTCGACCACGGTCGGACCGCCGGTCTTCAGGCCGCCGCCGTCGCCCGAGGCCCAGTTGTCGACGAACCGGCAGTTCCGCACGGTCGGATAACCGAGCAGGCAGGCCATGCCGCCGCCGTCGCCATCGGCGTGGCCACCGGTGACGGTCACGCCCTCGACGATCGAGTCGAGGCCCTCGTCGTCGAGGAAGATGAACCCGCGGTGGTACGCCTGGTTGGAGCCCTGGCAGTCGATGGTGCAGGCCGCGGGATTGCCGCTCTGCGACCGCACGGTGATGGCCTTGCCGTGGAACTCGAGGTCGCGGTTGCCAGAGCCGGCGTAGACGCCGTCGAGCAGTTCGACGACGTCGCCGTCCGCGGCCAGGTCGATGGCCTGCTGGATAGTGTACGGCCCGGTGGGACCGATGACGATGGTGTCGGCGACCGCCGGCGCGACGAGCGCGGCGGCCAGACACGCGAGAACGGAACGGACCATGGTCGACCTCCCGGATCGGGCGAAGGACACGGGCTGTCGGACGGTGCGGCAGCCGGCCGGCCGGGCGCCGCGCCGCGCACGCTCAACCTGGATTCAACCAGGGGATAGGACGTTCGATCCAACCATCCCCCGGCCCCCCCCGCCCGCGATCGACACGACGCGATCATACCACATCTCCGCCGCCGATCGCGGCCCCGAACTCGCGGGGTTCGCGAGGTCGAGTCTGCATCGAGCACGTGCTCGGGGAGCAGCTGGACGGGGCCGACGCGCACATCGAGCGTGCGCCGGCGCCTTCGCTCCGGGTCAGTCGCGCGCCACGGGCACCTGCAGCTCGGTCACGTAATCCGCCGGGTCGCGCCCGGGCTCCGGTCCCCGCAGGTAGACCTCGCGGTCCGGTCCGGTGATGCGGTAGCCGTTGCGCTCAACCCAGCCGAGCAGGGCGGCGTAGGCGTGACGGAGCTCCTCGTAGCAACCGTGGTGGACAGTGCAGGCGAGGCTCGCCTCGGCGGGCAGCTCGCGTTCGCGCACGCGCGGATGGGCGGGCAGCGCGCCGGCGAACGGCGCGGCGACCTCGATGTCGACGTCCTGCTCGCGGTACTCGCCGTCGTGGTAGAGCGCCAGCGGCGGCCCCGTGAACTGCACGCGCGCGCCGCCGAGGAAGCCGCACAGCTCGCCGAAAAGCCGCGTGATGTCGGGATAGTGCGGGACCGTATCCCGCAGCGACGCCACCCGCAGCGCGGGGGCGCTCTTGATCGTCACGTCGTACCGGGGCATCTCGCCCTCCCTTTCCAGTTGCGCCAGGTAAGCCTCGACGCGTCCGAGCCGCGCGCGACCGTCCGCGATCTCCCGCTGCAACCGCGACAGCTGGTCGGCCGAGTAGAAACGGTAGCCGCTGGAGCGGTCCACGTGCGCGGGCACGAGCAATCCACGCTCGTCGTAGAGCCGCAGCGCCTTGACCGTCACCTGCGCCAGCCTCGAGAACTCACCGATCTTGAACACGCACCCCTCCCGGGTCGGGGTCCTGGCAAGCTTGCTGGGAGAATGGTCGGGTCTGCCCCTGGGGGAGGGTCAAGGAGGAATTCGCGCCGGCCCGACCCCTCACCGGAAGAGGGCCCGCACGGCGCTCCACGTCCTCCGCTCGACCGCGACCGGTCCGGCGGCGAGTCCGTCGAGGGTGAGCAGGTAGTCGTACTCGTCGATCGGCGGGAATCCGGACGGTTCGATGGTGGTCGGTCCGACCCATAGCCAGACGATCGCGCCTGGCTCGCCCGTCACCTGCAGGACGGTCGCCGCGCAGCGCTCGGACATCCCCTGCTGGGCGACGTCGACCTGGCCGCAATCCTGCGGCCACAGCTCGAACAGGTAGCCGTCGCGCTCGGCGAGCAGGGTCGCCTCGATGATCCCGGTCGTGCCGACGGTGGCGGTGAACCAGTCCGTGTCGCGCCTGCTCTGGTACTCCCACCCGTACCACCCGCTGCGGCCGGCGAACAGCAGACGGCCCGCCTGGTCGCCGACCAGTGCCTGGAACGGGAGGCCGAACTCGGGGCTGTTGCAGCCGCCGTTGAACGCGTCGAGGTACCCGTCGGCAAGCGGTGGCTCGCTCTCGGGAACCGCCCCGGCGGGCAGTTCGACGACGCACTCCACGAACTCCGTCAGCGCGAAGACATAGGTCCCGGAGTCCCCGCCCATGCCGGTGACGACGATGTAGTAGAGCGCCCCGCCCGCCAGCACGGCGTGTTCGATGCAGGAGACGTACATCCCGCACGGCGGGCCGAAGTAGTGGTCGATGTTGCAAGCCACCAGGTTCCGGTCCTCGTCGTAGACGTACAGCCCCGTGTCGTAGTCCGAGCCGCAGAGGTCCACGCGCACGACGATGTCCTGGGCCGGTGTGAAGCTGTAGAAGACGGCCGGTCCCCAGGCCTCGTAAGGGCACATGTCCCAGCAGCAGTTCGTCGAGTAGCCCACGGTGGTCCCGGTCGTGACGTACGGCACGCCGGGAATGGGGACGGCCTCCTCCCAGGTGTCGCCGCCCTGGCGCACGACCTCCGGATCGACCGGCGGAGGGACAGCGGTCCGGACCTCGCGTGGCGGCAGCGCGACGCCCAGGGTCTGCGCGCCCGCGGCGGCGGCGAGGATGCACCCGAAGACGAGTCCCGCGATCGCGCTTTTCATGACCTATCTCCCGCGAGCAAGGGGCACGACAGGCGTGCCAGCAGGAGTATGGTGGGAATGCGCATGATATCCTCCGCGATCGAAAGATTCGTGGGAGAGGAGTTGAACGTGTTGGTCGGTGATCTTGCGCGCGATCCTATCACCGGGAGCCGGCTCGACGGTCCACAGATTTACCCACGCCCATGCCGGCGTTCCGCGTTCCCGCCGTGCGGGGACCAGACAGTCCTCCGTGTTGTCGAGCAAGGGATGGGGATGTGACGATCGCACCACCTTCCCCCGGGCTCTCCCCCTCGCCCGCCAGCCCTGCCGTCTGGTCCAACTCCGGCCACGCGTACCGACCGGCGGCCTGGTCGAACGCGAACTCCCCCCGCGGCGGACCCCGCGCCGACTCCATTTCCTGCAGCGCCGTGCCCGCCGGGCGTCCCCGCGAGAATTCTCCCCCGCGCGTACCGAAAAGGTGATACCATCAGGCTGCCGGCGAGTCCCGCCGGATCCTGCATCCCACCGAAGAACTGAGGAAGGGGCGGTCATGAATCGCTCGGCATTTGCCGTGGGCGCCATCTTGACCGTGATGTGCATGTTCGCGCATCCGGCTACGGCGGACTGCCTACCCTATGGCGACTACCTGCACTGGGCGGGCGGAATGGGGCGGACCGGTGTGGCCTGGCGCGTGACCGTCGCCAACGGCTATGGGTATCTCGCCTCGGGCGACTTGCAGGTCGTGGACGTGACCGATCCCCAAGACCTCCACGTCGTGGCGACCGTCCCGTGCCCGGGGTGCACGGACGTGACCGTGGTGGGAACCAGCGCTTACGCCCTGATGGACGCCGGGGAACTCATCGTGGTCGACGTCGCCGATCCGCGCGAGCCGCGGATCCTGGGCACCGCGACGCTCGGCGGTTTGCCGTACGGAGTGGTGGTCGCCGGTCCGTACGCCTACGTCGCGAACGCCCACCTGGGCCTGCAGATCGTCGACGTCGCGGAGCCCGCGAACCCGGTCTATCGCAGCCGTATCGCGCTCGCGGGCGAAGCGCACCACGTCGTCGTCGCTGGTGGCGTGGCCTTCGTCGCGACCTACGAGGCCGGCCTCACGGTCATCGATGTCGCGGATCCCGGATCTCCGCGGGTGATCGCCAGCCTGCCGACCATGGGCTTCGCCTGCGACGTCGCCCTCGTTGCCGACCACCTCTACGTCGCGAACGCGGGGCTGACGGGCGGGACGATCTCGGGCCTCGAGGTGGTCGACGTGAGCGATCCCGACCAGCCGGAGATCGTCGCCGCCGTGATCACCGGCGAGTGGGCGGAGGGCGTCGCCGTCGCGAACCAGCGTGCCTTCATCGCGAACCGCCACAGCGGCCTCCAGGTGGTCGACGTTACCGATCCACACTCACCGCAGCTGGTTGGCGCAGTCGCCGTGGGGCCGCTCTGGGGCGTGGCGGTCGACGGCGATCGAGTCTACGCCGCCGGCTCGAACTGGATGCTGCATGTGATCGAGATCGGTTGTGGCGAGAACGCGCCCCTCCTGGGCAGTGTCGGCATGCCGGACAGCGTGTACGGGCTGGCGCTGATGGGCAAGCACGCCGTCGTCGCCGACCGCGTCTCGGGCGTCGAAATCGTCGACGTCAGCGATCCGCATGCCCCGGCGATCGTCGCTCATGTCGACCTGTTCTGGTCGCTCGGCGCCGCTGTCGCCGGCGAGTACGCTTACGTCACGGCCGATTACGGCCCGCGTCGGTTGTACGTCATCGATCTCGCCGATCCCTTGCAGCCGCTGGTGGTCGGTGCGGCGCTCCTCGCTGACTGGGCATTCGGTGTCGCCGTCGACGGTGGGTATGCCTACGTCGCGGACAGTGCTGCCGGGCTGGATATCGTCGACATCACGGACCCGTCCACGCCGCACGTGGTCGGCGTCGTCGACACTCCGGGCTCGGCGTACGCGGTCGCCGTGGCGGGCAACCATGCTTATGTCGCCGACTTTTTCGGCTTCCAGATCATCGACGTCTCCGTCCCGAGCCACGCGTGGATCACGGGCAGCGCGGCGATTCCGGCCACCGGCGTCGCGGTGCGGGACGATGTCGTGTTCGTGACCGACGCTCTCGGCTTGCACATCCTCGACGTCTCGGACCCGACGTCGCCGCAGGAGATCTCGCTGGTAGCGACGTCGGCGCCCGCGGTGAGCGTCACGGTGGTTGGAGATTGGGCGTATGTAGGCGCCGAGGCGCTCGAGGTGATCGACATCGCGGACCTCGCACGACCGCAGCTCGTGGGCAGTGTCGGGCGAGGCGGCGAGGTCGCGGTCGACGCCGAGCATGTCTATGTCGGATCGGTTGACGCGCGGTTTCAGGTCGCGTTCCAGCAATGCTTGTTGACACCGGTCGCGCCAGGTTCGGATTCGAACGAGACTGCGCCCGGCTGGCTCCTGGCCGTCCCTAATCCGACGCGTGGCGAGGCGAGGTTCCATCTGAACCTGACCGCCCCGGTCGAGGTCAAGGCGACGGTCTACGACGTGGCTGGACGCCGGGTGCGCAGCCTGCCGCCGCGCGCGCTCGCCGCCGGCGCGAACGACGTGATCTGGGACGGACGGGACGACCGCGGCCGCGACGTCCCGGGGGGCGTCTACCTGATCCGAGTCACGGCTGGACAGGTGACGCGCGGCGCCCGGATCGTGTTGGCGCGGTGAGCATCGCCCGTTCTTTCAAGATCGACAGCACGGATCTTCCCGGTCCGGCGGGGCTGCCTACGGCAACCCGATCTCCTTGACGAGTTCTCCGAAACGTGGCTCTCGACGCGGCCGTCCCAGCGCGGTTCGACGCCGATTGCACCGCCGTCCTCGCTGGACTCGCTGCGCCGCGCCTTGCCGATCACCGGACGATCGCGACCTTGAGCCACCGGACGAAGCTCTCGCCGGACAGGCGCGCGAGGTAGATCCCGGCGGCGACCGCGCGACCGGCCGCGTCGCGACCGTCCCACGCGACGGCATGCGGACCCGCCGCGAGCGAGCCGTCCCGCAGCGTGGTCACGCGGCGACCGCGCAGATCGACGATCTCGAGCCGCGCGTGGCCGTCCGCCGGCAGCGCGAAGGAGAAGACCGTCGCCGGATTGGGAGGATTCGGCGAGCAGGCGAGAGCGACCGACTCTCTCGCCGCCGGCGCGAGTGCCGGGCCGTACCAGTCGGACTCGCCGCCCGGGCCCTGCACCTCGAGCCAGTACCGCAGCCCGCTGGCCGGCGCGGTCGCATCGACGAACTCGTGCCGACCCGAGGGCTCGAACGGAACCGCGCCGACCGCGACGCGAGAACCGCCGGCCGTCTCTCGCCAGACCGCGAAATCGGCGGCGGCGAAGCCCGGCCCGACCTCCCACTCGAGGCGGCAGCCGCCGGTGATGCGAGTCGCCGTGAAGCCCAGGAACGCAACCGGCGTTCCAATGAGGTCGTTCCGCAGGATCCAGAAGCCGTTCTCACGATCGGCGACGTAGACGACCCCGCTCTGGACGCGCACGGCGGCGGCGGAACAGCCCGTCTGGAAATGACCGACCTCGACCGGCGCGGCGGGATCACTCACGTCGACCAGCCGTACGCCGGAGGCCCCGCAGCACACGTAGGCGTAGGACGCCTCGACCGCGACCGCCTCGACCGGCACGCCGAACCGCAGGTGGCTGATCTCGACCACGGCATCCTGGTCGCCGAAGTCGATGATGCGCAGGCCGCCGCCGCGGTCGGCGACGAACGCGTGGTGTCCGCTCACCGAGACGCCGGCCGCGTCGCCCGGCGTCTCGACGACGGCGATCGGCTTGGGATCGGCGGGTTCGGCGATATCGACCACGAGGCAGCCGGCGTAGCCATCCGCGACGCACGCGACGTCGTCGCCGAGATCGACATCGAAGGAAAGGTCGCCGTTCGCCAGGCGGCCGAGCGGCACCGGGTGGGCGAGGTCGCGGATGTCGATGGTCTGGACGTCGCCCATGCTGCCGTAGGCCAGATAGGCGATGTCGCCCCGACAACGCGCCTGCATCGCCTGCGCCTCGGGCCCGTCGAAGTAACGGCCGACTTCCCGGGGCGCAGCCTGATCGGTGACGTCGATGAGAGCAAACCCGTGCATGTTCTGGGCGACGATCGCTCGATTCCCCTCGATCGCCACGCTCCAGGACGGGAGGGGGCTCGGACTCGTGCCCAGGGCCACGAGATGGCCTGGATCCGTCACGTCCACGAGCAGCAGACCGGCCGACGAGCATGCCGCGCCCAGGACGTTGCCGTCGACGTCCAGTCCCAGGACGTTGCCGAACGTCGCGATCCGGTAGGTGAGGAACGGAACCGCCGGATCGACCGCATCCCAGACTTCCAGGCCGGTCCCTCCGTTCGCCAGGTAGACCAGGCGACCGTCGAAGTCGACTCCGTTCTGGTCGCCGGAGAGATCCTCGACGAAGGAAACGAAGCCGGGATCGGCGGGATCGCTCACGTCGACCAGGTAGAATCCGACCAGCGAGCCGGTCGCGCAGGCCAGGTCGCCGCTCACGGCGATACCGGTCACCCAGGGATACGGATCGAACGTGCCGGTGAGCACCGGGTGATACGGGTCCGTGAGGTCGTAGATCATCAGACCGGCAGTGAATCCCGCCAGGTAGACCAGATGGTCGCGGATCACGACGTCGACGACGCTGTCGGACACGCTCTCGCTCGCGACGAGCACGGGCGCCGTCGGTGACGAGATGTCATAGATTCGCAGCCGGTTCTCGCAACCGACCGCCATCAAGTCGCCGGCGGCGGCGACGTCGTAGACATAACCTCCAGGATCCACGGTCGTCGCGATCACTGGCTGGGCCGGGTCGCTGACGTCGACGACGAAGAATCCCGGCGTTCCGCAAGCCACGAACGCGTGGTCGCCTCGCAACGTGACCCCGCGCGCGATTCCCTCCAGCTCCAGGTGGCCGATGACCTGCGGCGCGGTCGGATCGGCGACGTCGGCGATCCACAGACCGGCGTGGTACCCGGCGACGAAGAGCAGTCCATCCCGATAGGCAAGGCTCCGGGCCAGGCTCGGCAGCTCGATCCGGCCGATGCTCGGCGGGACGCGCTTCTCGCCGCCGACCGCGAGGATCTCGACGATCCCGCCGCGAGCGTGGTAGGCGACGTCGCCGGCGATCAGGATCGAGTTGCTCGCGCCCTCGGCCCATCGGCCGAGCACCGACAGGTTGAGTCCCTCGCCGACCGTGCGGCCCTGGGGGCGCGCGAGATCCTCGGTGAGTGTAGACGGACGTTCGATGACCGTCCGCGGCGCACCGTAGCCAGGCCAGGCCATGGCGACGCAGACGACCAGGACCAGGATGCCGGACGGAACGATGACGGAATTCCCCCGCGTACGACTCATGACGATCCCCCGGGGACAGACGCCGCGCGAGCAGTGGTCGGCAGGCATCGCTCGCCGTTGGTCGGCGGCGGGAACATGCCTGACGTTACGGGCCGGAGAGCCGCGCGGCCAGATGTCGACAACGGAGAATCGCCCGCCGCCGATATCCGCCGGCGCGAACCGGCCGATCAGACCGCAGTGCCGAAGAAGGACGTGTTCCGGAAGCCGTCCACCCGCACCCGGTAGGTCCGGCCGGGAACGCCCGCGGCGAGCGGCGCGAGGATCTTGCGGTTGTTCAGGGTGCGCAGGCGCCACGCCCCCTCGGTCCGGCGCGCAGGCTCCTCCGCCACGGCGCTCCAGGTCTGACCGACCTGGGCGGCGGCGATCGCCTGCCAGACCTCGTCCTGCAGCGCCATCACCTCGGCCAGCCGGCGCTTCTTCGTGTCCGCGGGGACATCGTCACCCAGGCGTACAGCAGGGGCGCCGGGGCGCTCGCTGTAGGTGTAGCAGAAGAGGTTGTCGTAGCCGACCTCGCGGACGAGCGAGAGGGTCTGCGCGAAGTCCTCCTCCGTCTCGCCCGGAAAGCCGACGATGATGTCGCCGCTGATGGTCACGTCGGGGACCACACGCCGCGCGTAGGCCACCATGTGCAGGTACTCGGCGCGCGTGTAGCGGCGCTTCATGCGCGCGAGCACGCGGTCGCTGCCGCACTGCCCCGGAACGTGCAGGCCCGGGCACACCTTCGGCTCGGCACCGATCACGTCCATGAGCCGCTCGTGCATGTCGCGAGGGTGGCCGGTGAGGAAGCGGATGCGCGCGAGGCCGTCGACGCGCGCGACCTGCGTCAGCAGGCCGGCGAAGTCGAGCTCGCCCCGCCAGCGGTACGCGGTCACGTTCTGCCCCAGCAACGTGACCTCCTGGCCGCCGGCGGCGACGACGGCGCGCACCTCATCGAGGATGGCCGCGGGCGCCTTCTCGCGCTGAGGGCCGCGCGTGTAGGGAACGATGCAGTACGTGCACCGGTAGTCGCAGCCCTTGTGGATCGTCACCAGGTGGCTGCCGTTCTGGGGGTAGAGTTGCGGCGGGGCCACGTAGTGCGCGTCGTCCCGGTGGCCGGTGACGACGGCGGACCCCGCACCGCCCGACCCGGCGAGCGCGGCGGTGAGGATCCCGGGCAGCGACTCGTAACGGTCGACGCCGACCACGACGTCGATGCGCTGCCGCTCGCCGGTGAGCGCCTCGCCCAGGCGCTCGGCCATGCAGCCGAGGATGCCCATCACCGCCGGACGGCGGCCGGCCTCCTCGCGGTCGCGACGCAGCTCGCCGACGCGGCTCAGCACCTTGTGCTCCGCGTGGTCGCGCACCGAGCAGGTGTTGATGAGGACGATGTCCGCCGTGAGCGGGTCGTCGCCCCGGGCGAGACCGGCGCGCCCGAGCAGGGCGGCGATGGCCGCGCTGTCGTACACGTTCATCTGGCAGCCGTAGGTCTCGATGTAGACCGTCGGCGCGCCAGCGGGCGCCGCCGGCCGCTGCGGCATCATCGGCAGGTTCTCGATCGGCTTGTCGTTCAACCCGTCGCCTCCGGCCAGTCCACCTCCGGCTCGTCGCGCCGGCATCGATGACGTTCCACTCGTCCAGGCTGCTGCAGAGGTCGATCGGGCCGACGCCTACCCCCCATGCGCCAGGTGGAACACCGTCACCCGCGCCCCGTCGGGTATCTCGCGATGGTGGTAGTCCTCCTGCGGCACGAGGACGTCGTCGACCATGACAGTGATCAACACGTACGTGTAGTTCATGGCGCCGAGCAGGTCCTGCACGGTCATGCCCGCGTGCCAGGGGACCCGGTCGCGGTCGTTGACGAGGATCATGGCTCTTCCACCAGGCACTCGATCGCGACGTTGGCCTGCATCGCGGCCACGAGCAGCACCCGCGCGGCGCACAGGCCTTCCGTCTGATCCGATGCGAAATCGCCGCACATGATGATCCGCCCCGACCGCCGCACCCGGATCTCCTCGCTGCGGCCGATCCCCGCCAGGCCGCTCGCCGCGATCACCCATCGCTCGGGGAACTCCCGGCACCAGGCCTCGAGCAGCCACCGCTTCGCCTCGGCGCGGTCGAAGGCTTCGACCAGGAGGTCGGCCGCGCCGAGGGCGGCGACGTCTGCAGGCTGCAGCGTGCGCTCCCGGAGGTCGAGGCCGATCGCCGGCTGGATCCGGCGCAGGTGGTCGGCGAGCGCCGCGACCTTGGGCCGGCCGACGTCGTCGCGGAAGAAGTGCTGGCGGTTCAGGTTGTCGGGCGCCACCACGTCGTGGTCGATCAGGATCAGGTGTCCCACGCCGGCGCGCGCGAGCGCCACCGCGACGTTCGAGCCGAGGCCGCCGCAGCCGGCGACGGCCACGGTCCGCCGCTGCAGGAGGGCCGTCGAGCCGGGCACGTTGCGGGCGAAGATGTCCATCGGACCTTCTCACCAGGCGTCTTTGACCACCGCCACGATCTCCGGCAGGTCGATGCCCAGCTCCCGCAGGCGCTCGCGGGTGGGGACGCCGTTCCGGGTCCAGCCGCGGCGCTCGTAGGCGGCGTCGACCACCTTGTTGTACTGCGCCTCGCGGTACTCGCGCAACAGCGCCATCTTCTGTTCGGTGCTCTTGCCCGCGATGTCGACCCCGACCGTCTCGACGAGCTGCTTGTCGTAACGGTCCTGCCGCGATTCGTACTCCTCGCGCGTCACTGGACCGACGGCGCGGTAGGGCGGCATGTCGTGCTCGCGCGTGCCCCGGCCCAGCATGTAGGACATGATGCGCTGCAGGTTGTGCACGCGCGCCGACTGGTCGATCATCGTCTTCTCGTCGAGCGGGATGCCGGTCATGCCCTCGAAGAACTTCTGGAAGTTGAGGACGTGGCCGGGGACCTTGGCCGCCTCCTGCGGCCGGTACTTCTTGTTGTCGGCCGGCACGACGTCGTTCCAGATCAGCTTGCAGAGGCCCATCAGGCCGAACCAGGTGCGGAACAGCGGGAAGTAGTAGAGCGCCTCGGCCTTGTCCTCGAACGACGGGATCTGGTTGTTGACCATGTCCATGAAGATCAGCCAGGCCTCGTCGTGCTGCGGGCCCTTGTTCGACATGGCGTAACCGGCCTGCTGCGCGAGCGATTCCTTGGAGACGTACTCCGAGTACTCGAGACCCTTGACCTCCATGCCGATGTCCTGCAGGAAGGCGCGGTCGGCGCCGTACTCGCGCACCCACTTCTCCTTGAGCCAGCGGACGCCCTTGCCGACGTCGACGCCGAAGCCGCTGCCGGCGGCCATCTCGTGCAGGACGGCGAGAGTCTCGCTGGTGGCGCCGAAGCGCAGCTCCTTGCCGCCGGTGTGCTTCTTCGTGATGACCCCGGCCTCGTAGGCCTCCATCACGAACGCCATCGTGGTGGCGAACGAGATGGTGTCGATGCCGTAGGTGTCGCAGTAGAAATTGTACTCGGCGAGGAACTCGGCGTCGAAGCAGCCCATGTTGGCCGCGCCGGCCGCCGTCTCGTACTCGGGGCCGTCGACGGTCACCTTCTGCCCCCGGTAGGGACCGGTGCGCAGCTCGAAGCCGTCGATCGTCTTGGCGCAGGCCATCGAGCAGCCGTTCCAGCAGCCGTCGGGCATCTTCTGCGTGAAGAACTCCCGGCGCAGGCGCTTGGAATCGATGTTCGGCGTGTCGACGTGCTTGCCGAACCTGTAGTTGTGCACCGGCAGCAGGTCGTAGGCGTCCATGACGTCGACGATGTTCGCCGTGCCGACCTCGCGCATGCAGCACTGCGACCTGTCGAGCGTGGCCATCTCGGCGTTGATCTTCATGCCGTGGTCGCGGATCAGGACCGGGTCGACCGGGCCGTTGAGGTCATCGACGATCTTGATCGCCCCGGTCGGGCAGACGTACGCGCACGACGTGCAGCCGATGCAGTGCGGGTCGACCTCGCCGTAGGGCATCGTCAGGTGCCGCTTGATGCCGCGGCCGGCGAAGTCGAGGATGCGCTCCTGGATGAACTCCTCGCAGGCCTTGACGCAGTGGCCGCAGAGGATGCACGCCGTGGGGCTCTCGTCGGTGAGCTCGCTGCGGAAGCGCTCGGCGTCCGTGGCGCCGCACGCGCGCGCGACCTCCTGGATGACCGGCACCCGGGGCCAGCGGCCGAGGTACATCTCGGCGAGCAGCTTGCGGTGTTGCTGGACGCGCGGCGACTGCGTCGCGACCGCGATCGGCTCGCGCACCGGGTAGTTGCACGACGTCACGAGGCGCTTCTTCCCGCGCACTTCGATCTCGCACGTGCACAGGCGGCAGTTGCCGGTGGGCGTCAGGTCCTTGTGATGGCAGAGGGTCGGGATCGTGATCCCCGCCTCCTGCAGGACCTTCAGCAGGTACGTGCCCGGCACGGCGTGGACGGACCGGCCGTCGACCGTGATCTCGAGGCGGGCGACGGTGGCTGGCTGGGCGCTCATCACTTCACCTCCACGGCGTCGAACTTGCAGACTTCATGGCAGATGCCGCACTTGATGCAGAGGTCCTGGTCGATGACGTGCACCTGCTTCTTCACGCCGCTGATGGCGCCGGTCGGACAGGGCTTGACGCAAGCGAGACAGCCGGTGCAGGTGTCGAGGATCGTGTAGGCGATCAGCGGCTTGCAGACGCCGGCGCGGCAGCGCCTGTCCCGGATGTGCTCGAGGTATTCCTCGCGGAAGTACTTGAGCGTGCTGAGCACCGGGTTGGGCGCCGAGCCGCCGAGCTGGCAGAGGCTCGTCTCGGCCACGGTCGCCGAGACCTCGGCGAGGAGGTCCAGGTCGCTCTCCTTGCCCTCGCCGCGGCAGATGCGGTTCAGGGTGTCGCTGAGCGCCTTGAGCCCCTCGCGGCACGGCGTGCACTTGCCGCAGGACTCGTCCATCAGGAAATCGATGAAGTAGCGGGCGACGTCGACCATGCAGGTGCGGTCGTTCATCACGATCATGCCGCCTGAGCCCATCATCGACCCCGCGGCGGTCAGCGAGTCGAAGTCGACCGGCATGTCCAGCAGCGACGCCGGCAGGCAGCCGCCCGAGGGGCCGCCGGTCTGGACGGCCTTGAACTTGCGGCCGTCCGGGATGCCCCCGCCGACGTCCTCGATGATCTCGCGCAGGGTGATGCCCATCGGCACTTCCACCAGCCCGGTGTTGCGGATGTTGCCCACGAGGGAGAAGACCTTGGTGCCCGAGCTGCCGCGCCAGGGGTCCCGGCTCACGTCGCCGGTGCCGATCGCGGCGAACCACTCGGCGCCCCTGTCCATGATCACCGGGATGTTGGCCCAGGTCTCGACGTTGTTCAGGACCGTGGGCTGGTCGCGGTAGCCGTATTCGACGTTGTGCACGTACTTGGCGCGCGGCTCGCCCGCGCGGCCGGACATCGACGCCATCAGCGCGCTCGACTCGCCGCAGACGAAGGCGCCGGCGCCGCGGTGGACCCGGATGTCGAAGGCGAAGTCGCGGCCGAGGATCTTCTCGCCCAAGAGGCCGCGCTCGCGGGCCTGGGCGAGCGCCTTCTGCAGCCGCTCGAGCGCCAGGGGGTACTCCTTGCGGATGTAGATGAAGCCCTGGCGAGCGCCGACCGCGAAGGCGCCGATCAGCATGCCCTCGATCACGGTGTGCGGGTCGGTCTCGATGATGCTGCGGTCCATGAACGCCCCGGGGTCGCCCTCGTCGGCGTTGCAGACCACGAAGATCTCCGCCTGCCGCTCCCGGGCGGCCTTGCGCCCGGACTCCCACTTGAGACCGGCGGGGAAGCCGCCGCCGCCGCGGCCGCGCAGGCCGGAGCGGATGACCTCGCGGATGACGTCGTCGCCGCTCTTCGCGGCGAGCGTCCGCGCGAGGGCCTCGTAGCCGCCGCGGGCGATGTAGTGGTCGATGTTCTCCGGATCGATCAGCCCCTTGTTGCGCAGGGCGATGAGCTGCTGCTTGGAGAAGAACGCGATGTCCCGCATGGTCGGGTTGATCTTGCCGCTGAGCGGGTCGCGGTGCAGCAGCCGCTCGACCGGCCGGCCGCCCTTGAGGTGGGTGTCGATGATCTCCTGCAGGTCGGCTTCCTGGACCATCTGGTAGAAGGTGCCCTCGGGCTGGACGACCACGATCGGCCCCACGGCGCAGAAGCCGTTGCAGCCGGTCGGGACCACCAGGTAGTCGCGATCGAGCTGGTTCTCGCGCAGCAGCTCGCGGAGGCGGTCGCGGACGTCGAAGCCCTTGGCGGCGACGCAGCCCGTGCCGGTGCAGACCATCAGCATGCCCTTGTAGGCGGCGGTCTTCGCGCGCTCGCGCTCGCGGATCGCGCCCAGGTCGCAGGCGCAGGCGCCGGTCGCGGCGGGGGCCTCGGCCGCCGCGGCCGCGCGGTCGTGGTCGCGCCGCGCCGGCTTCCCCTTGCCCGCCTGGCGCAGCAGCTTCTCGAGGTCCTTGGCCTTGACGTTGCCGTGCACCTCGTCGCCGATCTTGACGACCGGCGCGATGCTGCAGGCGCCCAGGCAGGCGACCGCGTCGAGCGTGTACTTGTTGTCCTTCGTGGTGCCCCCGGCCTTGACGTCGAGGATCCGCTCGAGCGACGCCAGCAGGTTGGCGCCGCCCTTGACGTGGCAGGCCGTGCCGAGACAGACCTGGATCGTGGTCTCGCCCTTGGGCTCGAGCGAGAAGGCCTTGTAGAACGTGGCGATGTGGTAGAGGTAGGCCTTGGGCACGCCGGTCAGCCGGTTCAGATGGTCGATCGCCGGCTTGGGGATGTGGCGGAACTCTTCCTGCACGTCCTGCATCATCTCGATCACGTAGTCGGGGTCGCGGTGCCAGCGGTCGGCGATCCGGCCGATCTTCGCGAGGTCGGCGGCGGGCAGCGTCTCGGCGACCCGGCGCGGCGTGATCAGGTGGGCGACCTTGTTCTCCTCCACGTGCCAGGCCGGCGTGACGCCCCGGTTCCTGATCACGAGCGCCTTGACCTTCTTGTGGCGGAAGACCGTGCCGATGCCGCCGCGGCCCGCCTGCTTCAGGCGCACCGCCTGGCGGCGCCAGTCGTAGAACGAGAAGTTGAGGCAGCCCATGTAGGCGTGCTCGGCGCCGCGGCCGGCCGAGACGACGGCGATGTTCTTCTTGTCCAGGTCGCCGTCGGCGTACATCTCGGTCAGCTCCTCGGCGACCAGATGCGAGTCGACGCTCTCCAGCGGCGCCTTCTCGATGGTGATGCGGCGGTCGACGGCGTCGAGGTAGACGATGACCTCGCTGTCGGCGATCCCCGTGAGCACGAGCGCGTCGAAGCCGGCGAATTTCAGGTACGGTCCGAAGTAGCCGCCGACGTTGCAGTCCATCACGGAGTGTGTCTGGGGCGAGATCGAGGTCACGAGCGTCTTGCCGGAGCCGGGGAACGAGAGCGTGCCGCCGAGCGGACCCGACGCGAAGCAGATCGGATTCTCGGGACTGTCCCACCGCGTCGCGGCCGTGATCTCCTGGAACATGTACCAGAGATCGAATCCCTTGCCGCCGACCCAGAGGTCCTTCATCTCCTGGGTCACCGGCAGCTCGCGGAAGCTGCGCTCGCTCAGGTCGATCCGCAGCGCGCGATTGGCGTAGCCCCGCTCCAGCCGGACCGGCGCGAAGCGGTACTCGGCCAGCACCTGGTGGGCCGCCTTGATCGTCTGGACGGGATGGCTTGACATGGTCGACCTCGTTGCGGGAGGGATGCGCGGCGGTGGACTCGCGAACCACGTGGACGCGCTCAAACATAGGGTCCGAAACCCGCATTTCAAGGGATTGCTGACCGGCGGGCGCCAGTTGCCAGGAAACCGGCGATCTGATACGCTAGCATTATGAGCGACATTCTCAAGGATCCGCTGCAGATGGCCTCCCTGGTCGCCCATCAACTCAAGGGGCCCGTGGCAGCCACCAGCACCATCCTCGAGACCCTCCTCGGCGAATTCGCCGGGCCGCTCTCCGCCAAGCAGCGCGACATGCTCCAGCGCGCGCTATCCCAGTGCAAGGACTCCCTGCTGACGGCCCATCGCCTGCTGGCCATCTCCAAGTCCGCCCAGGAACCCGGCGCCTTCGTGGGGAGGACCGAGCTGGTTTCGATCGTCCGCCGGGTCGCGGCGGGTTACACCGGCCGGGCCGCGGACCAGCACCTGACCTTGACCGTCAAGATCGATGCCGAGCCGGCCTGGGCGGTCGCGCACGAGGCGGCGACGGCGGAGGTCGTCGAGGCCCTGCTCTCCAACGCGTTCAAGTACACGCCGGACAACGGCAAGATCGAGGTCCTCGTCCTGTACGACGAGTCGCTGGACGTCTTCCAGATCCGGGTCTCGGACTCCGGCGTCGGTGTTCCCGAGCACGCCCGCGAGCTGATCTTCCAGCCGTTCTACCGCACGCCGAGCGCCCGCGATTCGGCGCGACCGGGCACGGGGCTCGGACTGGCCTTCGTCAAGGCCGTGGTGGAATCCGTCGGCGGCACCGTCTCGGTGGCGCCTTCCCATCTCGGCGGCGCAGCCCTCGTCGTCGAGTTCAAGGCCGCCGGCGAGGCGACGCCCGTCGCCTCCGACGGCAAGCCGCCGCTGAAGGTCGTGATCATCGGCGGGGTCGCGGCCGGCCCGAAGGCGGCGGCGAAGATCAACCGGCTGGACCCCGACGCCGACGTCACCATCGTCGAGAAGGGCCAGCTCCTCTCCTACGCCGGCTGCGGCCTGCCCTACTACGTCGCGGGCATCGTCAAGTCCCAGAGCGAGCTGATGAGCTCGCCGGTCGGCATCGTCCGCGACATCGTCTTCTTCCAGCAGACGCTGAACCTCCACATCATGAACCAGACCGAGGCGCTGGGCATCGACCGCGAGCACAAGCAGGTCCAGGTCCGGAGCCTGGTCGACGGCCGCCGCACGACGCTGGACTACGACAAGCTCGTCGTGGCCACCGGCTCGACGCCGATCATCCCCGACGTCGAGGGCGTCCGCCTCGGCCGGATCTTCACGCTTCACGGGGTGTCGGACGCCGAGGGCATCAAGGCAGCGCTGGAACGCGGCAAGGCCCGCGACGTCGTGATCATGGGCGGCGGGCTCATCGGCCTCGAGGTCACCGAGGCGCTCGTGATGCGGGGCTGCCGGGTGACGATCGTCGAGAAACTCGACCAGATCCTGCGCCGCGCCGACCGCGAGATCGCCTTGCTGATCGAGAAGCACCTCGAGTCCCACGGGGTCAGGGTCCTGACCGGCACGGAGGTCAAGCGCTTCATCGGCGATCGCCGGGGCACGGTCGCCGCCGTCGAGACCAGCGCCGGCACGTTCCCCGCCAACCTCTGCATCATCGCGGTCGGCAACCTGCCCACGGTCGACCTGGCCGCCCAGGCGGGGCTCGAGCTCGGCGAGACCGGGGCCATCAAGACGAACTCGCGCATGCAGACCAACGACGAGGACATCTACGCCGCCGGCGACTGCGTCGAATGCGTGAACCTGATCACCGGCCAGCCGTGCTGGGTGCCGCTCGGCTCGAACGCCAACCGGCAGGGGCGCGTCGCCGCGGTCAACATCTGCGGCGGCGACGAGCACTTCGCGCCCATCGCGGGGACGACCGCCTGCCGGATCTTCGGCTGCGTCATCGCTCTGACCGGGTTGACCGAGCAGCGCGCGCTGCAGGCCGGCTTCGACACGGTGAGCGTCCTCGTTCCCGGTCCGGACCGGGAGCACTTCGTGCCGGGGGCCGGGCTGCTGCTCCTGAAGATCGTGGTGGACCGCAAGACGCGGCGTCTGCTCGGCGCGCAGGCCACCGGCGCGGGCGGCGACAAGCGAATCGACGTCGCGGCGGTGGCGATCGCCGCCGGGATGACCGTCGATCAGGTCGCCAACCTGGACCTCGGGTACGCGCCGCCGTTCGGGCAGGTCATCGACAACCTCGTCATGGCCGCCAACGTGGCGCGCAACAAGCTCGACGGGTACCTGGACAGCATCGGACCGCTCGAGCTCAAGCGGATGATCGACAAGGGCGAGGATTTCGTCGTCCTCGACGTCCGCACGCCGACCGAGTACGACCACCGGCGCATCGCGGAAACGGTCTTCATCCCGCTCGCGTCGCTGCGGAGCCGCTATCGGGAACTCGACCAGAACCGCCCCATCGTCGCCATCTGCAACTTCTCCTTGCGGGCCTACGAGGCGGCCATCATCTTGCGGAAACACGGCTTCCGTAACGTCAAGGTCCTCGAGGGCGGGCTCGAGATGTGGCCGTACTGACGGACCGGCTCGGGTCCTGACCGCCCGGAAATCCGGCTCATGATTCCCTGCCCACGGGTCTTGTTGATCGGCGCCGCCCACCGCAACGCGGGCAAGACGGAGTTCGCCTGCGAGGTGATCCGGCGCCAGGCGGCGGCGCGCCGGGTCGTCGGGGTCAAGGTCACCACGATCAGCGAGCGCGAGGGCCTGTGTCCGCGGGGCGGCGAGGGCTGCGGCGTCTGCGGCTCGCTCACGGGCGAATTCTGCGTCACCGAGGAGCTGCGGCCGGACCTGGCCAAGGACACGTCCCGGCTGCTGCGCGCCGGCGCCGCCCAGGTGCTGTGGCTGCGCGTGCGCCAGCCGCACCTCGCCGAGGGTCTCACCGCGACGCTCGCCCGCATCCCGCCGGATGCGCTGATCGTCTGCGAGTCGAACTCCGCCCGACGCGTGATCGAACCCGGGCTGTTCCTCGTCCTGCGGCGCGCGGACGACCCATCGCTGAAGCCGTCCAGCGCGACCGTGGCGCACCTCGCGGATCGCGTCGTGAGGTTCCACGGCGACCGGTGGGACCTCGCGCCGGACCGCGTCGTCCCCGCGGGCGACCGCTGGGTGCTGCAACCCGAGGCGACCGCGGTGATCCTCGCGGGTGGCGAGAGCCGGCGCATGGGCACCGACAAGAGCCTGTGCGACGCCGGCGGCCGTCCGCTCATCGCCCACATCGCGGCTCAACTCGACTACTTCCCCGAGCGACTGATCGGGGCCTCGGCGGCGGACCGGTTCGCGTTCCTCGGTCTGCCCGTCGTGCCCGACCGCGAGCCGGGCCGGGGACCGCTCATGGGCATCCTGTCCTGCGTGGAGCGCGCCGCGTACGACCTGAGCTTCGTGACCGCCTGCGACATCCCGCACCTGGACTCCGCGTTCGTCCTCGGTCTGCTCGCGCAGGCTGGCGAGGTGGACATCGTGCTGCCGCGTCTGCCCGACGGTCGGACCGAGCCCCTGCTCGCCGTCTACCGCAAGACGATCATCCCGGCGGCCGAAGCGGCCCTCCGGGACGGCCAGCGCCGGATCGTCTCCCTGCTCGACCACGTCCGGGTCCGCTTCGTGCCCTTCGGACCCCCGGCCTGGTACCGGAATCTCAATTCACCGCACGACTTGGCGACCTGGCGCCGCGATCTCGCGGGACCGAGCGAATCCGCTTGATCAGACCGTGTCCAGATACTTCCTTTGTCCGGTCCCACCGCACTCGGCCCGTTGGTTGTTAATCAAATAACGTCAACAGGCCGACCTGGATCGCGGGAGACCGAAGGAGGAGACGTCGTGCAGTTGACGGTCGACGGGCGGAAGATCGACGCGGTGGCCGGCCAGACGGTGCTGGAGGCTGCGCGCGCCGCGGGGATCTACATCCCGGCGCTGTGCTACCATCCGAAGACCGGCAAGGCGGGGCGTTGCCGCGCCTGCGTGGTCGAGATCGAGGGGATGCGCGGCCTCAAGGAAGCCTGCGCCCAGGAAGTCCGCGACGGGATGGTGGTCCACACCGACACGGACAGGGTGCAGCAGACCCGCCGCCTGGTGGTCGACCTGCTCCTCGCCGAGGGTCACCACAATTGCATCTCGTGCCAGGCCAACGGCACGTGCGAGCTCCAGGAGATGGCCTACCGCATCGGGGTCGAGCGGCCGGCGTTCCTGATCGAGACCGAGCCGGCGCCGCTCGACGTCTCCTCCGAGGGGATCGTCCGCGAGGCCGACAAGTGCATCCAGTGCGGCCGCTGCGTGCTCGCCTGCCAGAACCACGTGGTCAACGAGGTCCTCGCCTTCGGTTACCGCGGCAGCCACGCCGCGGTGGTCTGCGACGACGACCGGCCGATGGGCGAGTCCTCCTGCGTCCTGTGCGGCGAGTGCGTCCAGGTCTGCCCGGTCGGCGCGCTCGTGCTCAAGCAGCCCCGCGAGGCCAAGGTGCGCCCGAGCGAGACGGTCGCGACCAAGGTCACCTGCCCGTTCTGCGGCGTGGGGTGCCAGATCGATCTGCACACCAAGGACAATCGCTACGTGTTCGCCATGGCCCACGAGGGCCAGTGGCTCAAGCAGCCCAATCGCGGCAGTCTCTGCGTCAAGGGCCGCTTCGGCCTCGACTTCATCGACGCCCCTGATCGCCTGCGCACGCCGCTCGTGCGCAAGGACGGGGAGCTCGTCGAGGCGAGCTGGGACGAGGCCCTGGACCTGGTGGCGGCGGGCCTGAAGCAGGCCAAGGATAAGTACGGCCCCGACTCCGTGGGCTTCTTCACGTCGGCCAAGGTGACGAACGAGGAGAACTACGCCCTCGGTCGCCTGGCGAGGGCGGTGATCGGCACCAACAACATCGACCACTGTGCCCGTCTCTGACACAGCTCCACCGTGGCCGGTCTGGCCACGACGCTCGGTTCCGGCGCGATGACCAACAGCCTGGAGGAGGTCCTCGAGGCCAAGGTCATCCTCGTCATCGGCTCGAACACCACCTGGAACCACCCGGTCTTCGGCTCGCTGCTCAAGCAGGCGGTCAAGCTCCGCGGCGCGAAGCTCATCGTCTGCGATCCGCGCCGGATCGACCTCGTGGACTTCGCGGACATCTGGCTGCAGCAACGGAACGGCTCGGACGTCGCCCTGCTCATGGGCCTGCAGCACATCATCCTGCGCGAGGGCTGGGAAGCGGCGCAGTACATCAAGGAGCGCACCGAAGGTTACGACGAATACCTCAAGGCGCTCGAGTTCTACACGCCCGCCAAGGTGGCGGAGCTGACCGGGGTCGCGCCGGACGATCTCCTCGCCGCGGCGAAGCTCTTCGCCACGTCCGGCGTCGGCGCGCTCTACTACTGCATGGGCATCACGCAGCACAGCCACGGCGTGGACAACGTCAAGGCGTGCGTCAACCTGCAGCTGATCACCGGCAACCTCGGCGTCGCGGGCGGCGGCGTGAACCCTCTGCGCGGCCAGAACAACGTGCAGGGCGCCTGCGACATGGGCGGTCTGCCCAACGTCTTCACGGGCTACCAGCCGGTGACCAATCCCGCGGCGGTCGAGAAGTTCTCGAAGTACTGGCGGGCGCCGCTCTCGGACAAGGTCGGCCTGACGCTGACGCAGATGGTCCCCGCCGCCGGCGACTCGATCCGCGCCCTCTACATCCTCGGCGAGAACCCGCTGGTGTCGGACCCTAACCTCCACCACGTCGAGGAGTGCCTCGCGAAGCTCGACTTCCTGGTGGTGCAGGACATCTTCCTGACCGAGACCGCGAAGCTCGCCGACGTGGTGTTGCCCGGCGTGTCCTTCGCCGAGAAGCTCGGCACGATCTCCAACACCGAGCGCCGGGTGCAGCTCACGCAGCCGGCGATCAAGCCGACCGGGAGCGTGCGGCAGGACTACGAGATCATCGCCGACGTCGCGGCCCGGTTCGGCCACGAGTTCCCCCGTACGCCCGAGGCCCTGTTCCAGGAGATCCGCGATCTGACGCCGGCCTACGCCGGCCTGACCTACGAGCGGATCCGCGAGGTGGGCATCCAGTGGCCGTGTCCGGCGGTGGACCACCCCGGCACGCGGTTCCTGCACTCCGGCAAGTTCGCGCGGGGCCTCGCCCTCCTCTCCCCCCTCGCGTACCGGCCGCCGGCAGAGGTGCCTGACGGAGACTTCGACCTCGTGCTCAGCACGGGCCGCATCCTCGAGCACTTCCACACCGGCAGCATGACGCGCCGGTCCCGGCTCCTCGACGTCCTGGTCGAGGCCGGGCACGTCGAGCTGCATCCCGACGACGCGACGCGATACGGCGTCGCCGACGGCGACCGGGTCGCGGTCTCGACCCGCCGCGGCCGCATCGAGACCACGGCCCTGGTCACCGATCGCGTGGCCCCGGGCTCGATCTTCGTGCCGTTCCACTTCGCCGAGGCGGCCGCCAACGTGTTGACCAACGACGTGCTCGATCCCGTGGCGAAGATCCCGGAGTACAAGGTGTGCGCGGCGAGCCTGGAGCGCGTGGGCAGCGGACGCTGAACCAGAGGTGGCAGGACGATGACGCCAGAATTGCAGGAACGCATCGAGCAGATCGCCTCTCGCTATCCGTCGCGCCGTTCGGCGCTGCTGCCGGCCTTGCACCTCGTCCAGCGGGAGTCGAACGGTTACGTCGACGGGGCGCAGCTCGCCGCCGTCGCCGAGCTGATCGGCGTGCCGGTGTCCGAGGCGTTCGGCGTCCAGTCGTACTACACCATGTTCGAGCGCCGGCCGGTCGGGAAGTTCCACCTCCAGGTCGACACGAACATCCCGGCCATGCTCGCCGGCGCCGAGGAGATCGTCGCGCAGCTCGAGCGGAGCCTCGACATCCGGGTGGGCGAGACCACACCGGACGGCCTGTTCACGCTCTCGACGGTCGAGTGCCTGGCGTCCTGCGGCACCTGCCCGGTCATCCAGGTCAACGACGGTTATTACGAGTCCATGACCCCGCAGCGGACCGACGCGCTGATCGCCAGCCTGCGCCGGGGCGTGCTGCCGGATCTGCCGGTCCAGGCGAATTTCGGCTCGGTATGCAACGTCCTGCTGAAGCGGCGCGGCACGCCGAACGCGACCAGCCTCGCCGTGTACCGGCAGACGGGCGGCTACCGGGCCCTGCCGATCGCCCTCGCGAAGAAGCCGGCGGAGATCGTGGCCGAGGTCAAGGCCAGCAACATCCGCGGCCGCGGCGGCGCGGGGTTCCCCGCCGGCGTCAAGTGGAGCTTCCTCGCGAAGAACACCGGGAAACCGACCTATCTCATCTGCAACGCCGACGAGGGCGAGCCCGGCACCTTCAAGGACCGGCAGATCATGGAGTACGACCCGCATCTGCTGATCGAGGGCATGACCATCGCCGGCTACGCCATCGGCGCGAACCTCGGATTCATCTACATCCGCGGCGAATTCGCCTGGATCGCGGCCATCCTGGAGAAGGCCATCGCGGAGGCGCGCCAGGCCGGAATGCTCGGCCGCGATATCCTGGGTCGCGGATTCGACTACGACCTCGTCGTGCACGTCGGCGCCGGCGCCTACGTCTGCGGCGAGGAGACGGCGCTCATCGAGTCCCTGGAAGGCAAGCGCGGCAATCCCCGCCTCAAACCGCCGTTCCCGGCGGTCGTGGGCCTCTACGGTTGCCCGACCATCGTCAACAACGTGGAGACGCTCGCCAGCGTGCCATTCATCGTGGAGCACGGCGCGGCCGCCTTCATGCACATCGGCACCGCCAACAACTTCGGACCCAAGATCTTCGGCATCTCCGGCCACGTACGGCGCCCCGGCACGTACGAGTATCCGCTCGGCACGCCGCTCGCGACGCTGCTCGACGCGGCCGGCGGCGTCGACGGCCGGCTCAAGGCCGTCATCGTGGGCGGTCTGTCCGTCCCGATCCTCACCGCCGCCGAAGCCGAAGGGCTGATCATGGACTACGACTCATGCCTGAAGTCCGGCACCATGCTCGGCTCCGGGGGCATCATGGTCATGAACGAGTCCACGAGCATTCCCCGGGTGGCGCTGCGGGCCATCCGGTTCTACGCCCACGAGTCCTGCGGCCAGTGCACTCCCTGCCGCCAGGGATCGCATACCGTCGCCACCCTGCTCGACAAGGTGGTCGCCGGCCGCGGGACGCTGGCCGACCTCGACCTGGTGGTCCGATTGTGCCGGACCATCAAGGGCACCACGCTGTGCCCCACGGGCGAGGCGTTCGCCACGCCGATCGAGGCCATGGTCACCAAGTTCCGCGACGAGTTCGCGGCGCTCGTGCGCTGAAGGGTCCCGCCGCGCTCGCTCGCGGGCACGCAACCGGAGGATGGTTTGCCGATGACGAACCAAGCGAAGATCCTGGTGATCGACGACGATCCGGATATCCACGAGATCTGCCGTCTCGTTCTCGAACCGCAGGGTTACGCCGTCGCGGTCGCCTCGTCCGGCGCCGACGGCCGCGCCGCCATGGCTGCCGACCCGGCCGACCTCGTCGTCCTCGACGTGATGATGGAAGAAGCCGACGCGGGATTCCAGACGGCCCAGTGGCTGGCCGAGAAGTTCCCCGCCGTGCCGGTCCTCATGCTGTCCAGCATCGCCGACGCCGCGGACAGCCTGTTCGACACGGGCACGCTCAAGCTCGCCGATCTCGTCAACAAGCCGATCGCACCGCGGGCCCTGGTCGAGACAGTGCGGAGGCTGCTCGCCGCGCGCCCGTGAACCAGCCGGGGGCTGGCCGTCGCGCCGGCGACGCCCGCTGCCCCCCGCGCCGCCACCGCGACCGGATCGGTCGCGACCCAAGGAGCCTGACATGGACGTTCACAAGGTGCTCGAGTACGCCCTGGACCGCGAACGCGAAGGATACGTGTTCTTCAGCGACCACGCAGCGTCCGCGAAGCACGCCGCGGTCGCCGGCGTCTTCAAGCGGCTGGCCGCCGAGGAGCAGGCCCACATCCACTACGTCGAATCGCTGATCGCCGCTCTGGCGAGCGGCGCCGCGGTGGCGAGCCCGCCGGTCGCCGAGGAGGACCGCCGCTTCTTCAGCGAGCGCGCCGCGTCGGAGATGATCGAGCAGACGACGAGCGAGGCGATGGTGCCCGATTTGCCGGTCCTGCGCATGGCCTACCTGATCGAGCGCGACCTCGCCGAGTTCTACGCCGACCTCGCGCCGAAGGCGACGGGGGCGGCGCACGACGCGCTGGTGAAGCTCGCCCGCTGGGAGCGCGAGCACGAGCGGCTGTTTCGGACGCTCCACGACCGCGTCTTCGCCGAGTATTCCAACATGCCGTGGGGCGGCTGAGCGATCCCGTCGCGGGCGGCCGGAGGGCGAGCCTGCGCTTGTTTAGATTTTGACAATTGCCGGGCAAACCTACCAGATTTGGGCGGTTAGCCGCGGCCAACAGCCGAATCGACTCGTAGGTTTCAACGGAATGCGGGTCTTGGCGACCGGAGGTATTCGATGTCTCAGCAGAATCAAGGGAACCGGTGGCTCATCGCGATCATGGGCACCGTCCTGCAGCTCGTCCTCGGAACGGTGTACGCGTGGAGCTTCTTCCAGAAGCCCATCATGGCCCAGTTCGGCTGGACGAACCAGCAGGTCATGTGGATCTTCAGCATGGCGATCTGCTTCCTCGGTCTCGCCGCGGCGTGGGGCGGGATGAACCTGCCCAAGTACGGCCCCAAGAAGCTGGCCACGCTCGGCGTCATCCTGTACGGCGCCGGCTACCTGATCGGCTCCTGGGCGATGACGATGAAGAGCCTGCCGATCTTCTACCTCGGCTACGGTGTCGTCGGCGGCATCGGCCTCGGCCTCGGCTACGTCACACCGGTCGCCACGGCCGCGAAGTGGTTCCCCGACAAGAAGGGGTTCATCACCGGCATGGTCGTCATGGGCTTCGGCCTGGGCGCGCTCATCATGTCGAAGATCATCGCGCCCGCCGTGATGTCGATGGTCGACAACCAGATCATCGTGTCGTTCGTCTACATCGGCGTCATCCTCCTGATCCTCGGGCTGCCGGCGGCCTTGTGCATGAAGAACCCGCCGGCGGGTTACGTGCCGGCCGGCTTCACGCCGCCGGTCCAGAGCGCCGCCAGCAAGTCCTCCGAAGACGCCATGACGGCCAGGTCCGCGATCCTGTCCGGCAAGTTCGCCCGGATGTGGCTGATCTTCTTCTTCAACATCACGGCCGGCATCATGTTCATCGGCCTGCAGTCGCCGATGCTGCAGGACATCCTCAAGACGAAGAACCCGACCATGGACACGGCCGCCCTGGCCGCCGCCGGCGCGACGCTGATCGCGATCAGCTCCCTGTTCAACGGCATCGGCCGGTTCTTCTGGGGCGGCACGTCGGACCGGATCGGCCGGATCCAGACGTTCCGCCTGATCCTGGGTTCCCAGGTGATCGTCTTCGCCGCCTTGACCATGATCGGCAGCCCGTGGCTCTTCGGGATCCTGGTCTGCTACGTGCTGCTCTGCTACGGCGGCGGCTTCGGCACCATGCCGTCGTTCGTCCTCGACGTGTTCGGCGCGCGGTTGATGCCGGTCGTGTACGGCACCATCCTGACCGCGTGGTCGGCGGGCGGCATCGTCGGCCCGCAGATCGCATCCTTCATCAGGGACCGTTTCCCCGAGAGCGCCGGGACCTACACGTTCACCACGGGCGCGATCATCCTGGCTCTGGGCGTCATCTTCGCGTTCACGCTCAACAACAAGCCGCTGGCCGAGAAGGCCTGACCCTGGCGGCCGGGTGTCGGATTCGCTCCGGCACCCGGCCGTTCCCGCCGGCTTCCGCCCCGCTCGCAGGCCGCGGCCATGTCTTCTCGCCATGCCGGCTCCCCTCTGCTAACCTGGGTCACCGCGGATCGCGCGGTCACCGGGTGACGGACCTGCCTCGGGAGGAGACGCGGCTCTCATGGATCTCCCCACAGTGATGTTCTACGGGAATCCCGTACGCGCTTGGCTCATCGCTCTCGCGATCGCGGTCGTGCTGACGCTGGCGGCGAAGGTCGTCGTCTACGCGGTCATCCGGCGGCTGCGCAGACTCGCCGACCGCACGGAGAACCAGGTCGACGACCTCGTGATCGGCGTCCTCGAGCGGACGAAGCTCTTCCTGCTGTCCGTGCTCGCCGTGTACGCCGGAGCGTCGAGCCTGGTCCTGCCGCCCCGCCTGGGCACCTGGATCGGGACGATCGCGGTGTTCGCCCTGCTGCTGCAGGCCGGCTTCTGGGCGGACCGCCTCATCAACCTGCTGATCCTGAAGTACCAGGAGAAGAACCTGGAGACCGACGCCGGCCGCGTCACGACGATGCGCGCGACGGGGTTCCTGGTGCGCCTCGTGGTCTTCAGCGTGATCGCGCTGATGGCGCTCGACAACGTGCCCGGCCTCGACATCACGACCCTGATCGCCGGCCTGGGCGTGGGCGGCATCGCCGTCGCCCTCGCGCTGCAGAACGTCCTCGGCGACCTGTTCGCCTCGCTGTCCATCGCGCTCGACAAGCCGTTCGTCATCGGCGACTTCATCGTCCTGGACACCTTCTCCGGCACGGTCGAGCAGATCGGCCTGAAGACGACCCGGGTGCGCAGCATCTCCGGAGAGCAGCTGATCTTCTCGAACAACGATCTGCTCGCCAGCCGCATCCGCAACTTCAGGCGGATGACCGAGCGGCGGTCGGTCTTCAACTTCGGCGTGACCTACCAGACGTCGCCCGAGAAGCTCGCCGCCATCCCGGTCATGCTCCGGGAGATCATCGCGGCGCAGCCGAACACGCGGTTCGATCGGGCCCATTTCAAGGGCTTCGCCCCGTCGTCGCTGGATTTCGAGGCGGTGTACTTCGTGCTGCAAGCGGAATACGGCGTCTTCATGGACGTCCAGCAGGCGATCAACCTGGACATCTGCCGCCGGTTCGCCGCCGAGGGCATCGAGTTCGCCTACCCGACGCAGACGGTCTACGTGCGGCGCGGGGCGAGCGGCGAGCCGGCCCGCGACGCCTGACACGCGACCGGAACGGGATCGCGCCCGGCGATCAGTCCGCTCGCGCCGCGTCCCGCGGCGCGATGGCGTCGCCCGCCCATGGCGCACCCCCACGAGATCCTACTATTGAACCATGATATTCGCTGGCCAAAATGCCGCTGGTCGCCAGGGGTCCGGAGCGGGGATCCGGCCCGGGGCCGGCGTGGGTTCCCGGCCGATAATCCTCAAGGGGCCCGTCCTGGTTGACGATAGCGAGGTCGACGCAGCGAGGCACCCGCGCTGTGATCGCGTCGCACCAGGCTTCGGCAGGATCATCGGGTGTAAAGGACAGTCGTACAGGCATGCTGGCCATCATCGGAGCCCTTGTCGTCATCCTGTCCGTCATCGGTGGGTATGCGTTCACCCACGGTCCATTCAGCGTCCTCTTCCAGCCGGCTGAGCTGATCATCATCCTCGGCGCCGCGATCGGGACCATCCTGCTCGGCACGCCGCCCAAGGTGCTGCGGCACTTGACGCGCGCGATTCCGATCGTCTTCAAGGGTTCGCCGTACACCAAGGACACGTACCTCGAGTTGCTCATGATGCAGTTCGAGGTCTTCTCCAAGGTCCGCAAGGGCGGGCTCCTCGCGATGGAGGAGGACGTCGGCGATCCGTACGGCAGTCCGACGTTCAAGAACTACCCCAGGTTCATCCGCAACCAGATGGCGGTCCTCTTCTTCTGCGATTCGATGAAGCTCCTCATCGACGGCACGGACGTCGCCGAGGTCGACCACATCATGCAGTCCGACCTGTCGACCCTGCAGGAGGAGGGCGCGCTGCCGGCCGGCGTCCTCCAGAAAGTCGGCGATGCCCTGCCTGGACTCGGGATCGTGGCCGCCGTGCTCGGCATCATCGTGACGATGCAGAAGCTGGACGGGCCGCCGGAGGAGCTGGGTCAGCACGTGGCCGCGGCCCTCGTCGGCACGTTCCTCGGCATCCTCGTGTCGTACGGGTTCTTCCAGCCCCTTGGCGCCGCGGTCGAAGCGCTCGCCCGCGACGAGCACAAGTACCTCCAGTGCATGATGGTGGGGCTGAGCAGTTCGACCGTCGGCTCGTCGCCGCGCGCGTCCGTCGAGCAGGCGCGGCGGGTGATCTACGCCGCCGACCGGCCGTCCACCGAGGAGCTCGCGGCAGCCATCAACCAGATCAAGGCGACCAGCGACTAGTCCGCGTGGTGAGGGTCGGAACCGATGTCCAAGCCGGAGAAGTCGAACCACCAGCGTCAACGCGGCGGCCACGAGGGCGGCGCTCACGGCGGCGGGCACCATGGCGGCGCCTGGAAGGTCGCCTACGCCGACTTCACCACGGCGATGATGGCGTTCTTCATGCTGATGTGGATCCTGGCGGCGAGCTCGCCCACGCAGAAGCACGCCATCGCCCGCTACTTCCGCTCGGAGGGCGTCCTGCGCGAGGGCGGCTCGGCCATGTCGGGCCAGTTCGAGGGCGGGCCCGGCCTCATGCAGATGCCACCGCAGAACAGCGTGCTGGCGGAGTCGAAGGCCCTCGAACAACTCGCCGAGGACGTGGGCGAGTCGCTGGATGTGGCCGGCGGGGAAGGTCTCGGGGATCAGGTGAACCTCACCCTGGGCGACGAGGGGCTCGTCATCGAGATCACCGACGATCCGCACGACGAGCTCTTCGCCGTCGGCGGCGACGAGATGAACCCCGCGTTCGAGAAGGCGCTCGACGCCGTCGCGGCGCACCTGAAGACGGTGGCGAATCCGGTCCGTCTCGAGGGGTACACGGACGCCCGCCAGTATCCGGCCGGCGTCGACTACTCGAACTGGGAGCTGTCCGTCGATCGCGCCAACGCCGCGCGCCGGCGACTGGAAAGCCATGGCCTCGCGCGCGAGCGCTTCGAGAGCGTTGTGGGCTACGGCGACGGTCGCCTGGCGCTGCCGGAGGCCCCGCTCGCGCCGGCCAACCGCCGGATCACGATCACCGTCCTGCGGCAGACGCCCGTGGCCGCGGCGTCCGAAACTCCGAGGGAGGAGTCCCCGACCGGCTTCCGGCCGATCGGGGACCCGTTCGTTTCCAGGCGCAACGCCCAGGTCTCGACCGAATCGGCCGCGCGCCCGTTCTCCGCGCCGCGCAACGACGGTCGCTGAACGCCGGCTACCGGAAGAGCTCCTTCAGCTGCGTCCACGTCCCCGCGTCGATCGCGACCGTGTCCATCACCAGGGTGAGGTCGTCGATCATGCCGCGCGGCATCGAGTACTCGCCACCGTAGGTCGCGTACAGGTGGAGCTGGTCGAAGGCCAGGCCCGCCACGGTGAGCGTCGCCCAGGTGGGGTTGTCGCGGTCGCTCACGCCGGCGATCGTGAACTGGTCGCTCGCCACGACCGCGCCGCCCAGCAGCGCGTCCAGGTGGTAGACGATCCCGCCCCAGGGGCCGTTCTCGTAGTAACCGAGGTCCAGCGACGCCTCGCTGACGGGAACCGGCAGGTCCATCGTCACGGTCGCCAGCGGCCCGATGGTCAGGTTGTCTCCCGGGACGTACGCGATCCCGAAGGTCAGGACGTTGACCGGGCTGCCGAACTCCGGGAACTCGGCGTAGAAGAGCCCGGCGTTCTCGGCCACGAACTCGTCCGCCGGCTGGGGATCGAACGTCGAGCCGTCGGGGAAGACCCCGCCGACCGTGTTGAGGTCGTGATAGGTCACGCCCAGGTGGGTGAACGGATCGCCCAGCGAGCCCTCGGCGAGGTCCTCGTAGTCGATCACGAGCGTGGTTGCGGCCGCGACCGACGCGAGAGCGAGGCCAACGGCGCCGGTCAGACACGTACGCAAGATCTGCATGACAATCCTCCGTGGTCATCGGGTGGACGGGGAATACCAGACCGCGATGATCGGAAAGATCGCCGGGAATCGCCAGCCGAGCGCACCCGCGCTCAGATCCGCTCGGCCTCCAGCGACCGCTTCATGAACTGCACGCGGTCGTAGGCCTCGCCGTCCGGCCAGCCCTGCTGCTTCATCTTGGCGCGGAAGGCGCCGACGCTCGCGAAGTGCTTGCGCGCCATCCAACCCCGCAGGTCCGCGTGCATGGTCGCGAGGTATCCCACCTGGTGCCGGTACAGCGCCGACGCCACCTGGACGACCGTGGCCCCCGCGAGCAGCTGCTTGACGACCGCCGCGCCGTCGTGAATGCCGGTCGAAGCCGCGAGGTCGCCCTCGAACGTCCCGGCGAGCTGCGCCACGGTGCGCAGCGTGAGGTGCATCTCCTCGGGCGCGGAGAGAGCGGGTCCGGCGACCACCTGGAAATTCTCGATGTCGAGATCGGGCGCGTAGAAGCGGTTGAAGAGGACCACGCCCGCGGCGCCCCTGGCGCACAGCCGGGTCACGGTGTCGGAGATGCTCGAGAAGTAGGGACCGAGCTTCATGGCGATCGGGAGCGAAACCTGCTTGCGCACGGCGGCGAGAACGTCGAAGTACACCTTCTCGTTCTGAGCTCCGGTCCGGTCGCGCACGGCCGGCGGCACGAATACGTTGAGCTCGAGCGCGTCGGCGCCGGCAGCTTCGATCTGCCTGGCGAACTTGACCCAGCCCTTGGGAGTGGCGCAGCTGATCGAGGCGATGACCGGGATCGCGACGGCCCCCTTGGCGGTCTCGATCAACCGCAGGTACTCGCTGACCGCGTTCTCGGTGCCGTAGGCGGCGATGTACTCCGCAGCCTCGGGGTGGTAGTACGGGTGCTCCGACTCGGCCTGGATCCGGCCGACCTCCGCCGCGATCTGCTCCTCGAACAGCGACTTGAGCACGACGGCGCCGGCTCCCGCCTCGGCGCACGCGCGGACGCCTTCGCTGGTCGCGGTCAGACCGCTCGAGCCGACGACGATGGGGCTCGGCAGTTGCAGACCGAGGTAACGGGTCGCGAGGTTCGCGGTAGCGTCGGTCATGGCGAGCGGACTCCCGGTTTCGGGTTCGGCGGATCTGGCGCGCCGCAAGGCGCAGCGCCCTGCCAAACCTGATTCATCGGGGTCGCGAGGGCAAGCGCCAAGGCGTCGCCGCGGCGGCGACGACGAAAACCCCCGGCCGGCGGCCCGCTCGGAGGAGGTGCGAAACCGCCAGCCGCCGCGTTCGTGACCGGCGCTAGAGCGAACCCTCGGGCAGTTCGCCGGCCCTGATCCGCCGGACCTGCTCTGGGTCGAAGGGACTCGCGAAGAGCTCAGGGCGATCGTGGAACACCGCGAACAGGTGCAGGATGTAATGCATCCGCTGCCCGAGGTCGCCCCAGTCGTCGGCGCCGCAGTCGTCGGGCGCGCGATCCCGGGTGCAGCCGGCCCAGAACTCCCCGAGCTCGGCGACGGAGGAGGCCCGAAACTCGCGCGGGACCGCGTACGGCAGATGGCGGCCGAGCGACAGCTCCAGGTCCGGCGGCACGCGCAGGACCATGAGCGACTCGGTGACCGCCTTGCGCGTCGCCTCGCGAGCGTACCGGCAGTAGCGGCGCGCCGGCGCGGCCAGCACCGCGCTGAGAACGCGGCAGAGCGTGCCGCCCCGCCGCGCGACGCCGGGCACCAGACACGCCAGCGCGCGCGACCCGAGGTCTTCCGCCGCGTCCGCCCCGGACTCCAGCGCCGCCACGATCGCGGGTTGAAGGCGCGTCTGCTCGTGCAGGCCGATCTCGAGGTTGGCCAGCAGGACGAGGGCGCGTCGGGTCGCGGGATCGGGCGTGCGGCGCTGCTGCTCGTAGTGCAGGAACGCATGGCGCAGGCCGTCCTGGCCGTCGGGCGCCGGCCCCGGCCGCAGCGCGGCGAGGAATCCGTCGATGGACTCGTTGGTCCGCCGCATCGCGAGGTAGCGAGCGAACTCGCGCCCGATCTCGGCGAAGACCGCGAGGTTGCCGCGCGCGACCGCCTGGCTCGCCAGCTCGAACGCGTCGAAGGGCGTGTGGACCTCGCGCACGACCCGGCCGAGTCTCGTCGCGGGGCGGAACAGGCCGCGCCGCAGGAGCCAGCGCCACAGCGCGCGCAGGGGATGCCGAGGCGAACCCCGCGGCGAGCCGGCCGCCAGGCGCTCGATGAGGTCCTCGCCGCGAATCGTCCGCCCCGCCTGCCGCGACGCCCAGGTCGCGAACGCGCACCAGTTGGCGCCGTCGACGCCCGTGGCCGCGAAGGCCGCGGCGAGCCGGCCGTAGCATTCGGTGATGCGCAGGTTACGCACGGCGGGATCGACGATCGCACAGATCTCGTCGATCTCCGCCACGTCGGGACCATGGATCTCGACAGCACGAGGACCAGCCATGGCGCCAATAATGCGCCATTCGCGCAAATCGCCAGCGTGCGCGGACCCTGCCGCCCGCTGTCAGGGCGAAGAGGCGAGAGGAACGCCGAGCAGCTCGCCGACTTCGGCGAGGACCAGATCCCGGCAGGCCGGGTAGCGCGGCGCCAGGTCGGCGCTCAGCTCGGTCCCGAAGGTCCGCTCATCGGCCACCTCGACGGCGAACACGTGGATGTCCTCGTCGGCGGGCAGCGCGTGGCCGAGCGCGCGACCGAGCTCGAGCGCCGTGGCGAAGTTGGCGTCATGGACGTTGGTCAGATTGACGGTGTCCCGCAGCGCGGCGGCGGTGAACCGGTAGCAGTCGCCGGGCCGGCCGCCGCGGGTGCGGATGGCGTCGAGCACGATGGCCCGCTCGTACCCGGTGAGCCGATCGAGCAGGTCGAGCCCGCCGACCGAGCACTCTTCGACGACGGTCACGTCCGGGCGGTCGCCGAGCGCGGACTTGACCGCGCCCGCCAGCCGGACACCGACGGCGTCGTCCGTGAGGATGGGATTGCCCAGGCCGAGCACCACGGTTCGCAGTCGACGCACCATACGGCCTCTCGCCGGTCAGGACGGGTCGCGCCGGAAGGTCCGCGTCACCTCGCCGCCCTGGATCAGCGCGACTTCCAGCGGCATCCGGCCCGGCAGGCTGTGGGTGGCGCAGCTGAAGCAGGGGTCGAACGACCGGAACGCCATCTCCACGAGGTTGAGGATGCCCTGGTCCGGCTCCACGCCGGGTTTGATCATCGTCGCCGCCACCTTCCGGGTGACCATGTGGATGGCGGCGTTGTTGTTGGTCGTGCCCACGATCAGGTTCGCGCTCGTGCAGATGCCGTTCTCGTCGCAGGTGTAGTGATGGGTCAAGGTGCCGCGCATGGCTTCGACGATGCCCACGCCCTCGCCGGTGATCCGGTCGGGGACGATCCGGTAGTCGCGCTCCGTGATGTCGGGATCGTCGCAGTACCGCTGGAGCATCTCGGCGTTCTGGACCATCTCCACCAGGCGCGCCCAGTGCGCCGCCAGCAGCGCCTTGCAGGGCTTTCCGCCGAGCGTGGCGAACATCTCCTCGTAGGCCTCCTGCGCCTTCGGCGTGGCCATACGGTCCGCGACGTTCAGGCGGGCGAGCGGCGTGGCGGTATAGAGGCTCGTGTCGCGGCCCTCCTTGAACCCCTGCCAGCCGCGCTGCTTGAGGTATGGGAACTTCAGGTAGGTCCACGGCTCCACGTGCTCGGCGACGTACCGGGCGTAGTCGGCCGGCGCGTACTTGCAGATCTCGTGGCCCTCGAAATCGACCACGCGGACCTGGCCGTCGTAGAAGTTGACGGCGTTGTCCGCGTCCACCAGCCCCATGTTGTGGACGTCGAGCGTGTACGGGCCGTTCAGGATGAGGTCGACGTACTCGGGATTGCCGAGGACCACCTCTCTGAAGAGCCGCAGGGAGAACTGCGTGAAGTCGGCGAGGTTCGCGACCAGCGGTCTGATCTCCTCCAGCTCGCCGTCGTTCAGACCCTTGGAAACGCCGCCCGGCAGGCACCACACCGGATGAGTGGACCGCCCGCCCAGGATCGTCTGGATCCTCTGCGCTTGCGACCGCGCCTCGATGACCTTGCCGCCGATCGCCAAGCCGACCTTGGCCACGACGCCGAGGATGTTGCGCTGCGCCGGATCGCAGCCGGGGCCGCACACGAAATCGGGAGCCGCCAGCGCGTAGAAATGCGCGATATGGCTGTGGATGAAGTGCGCGTGGTAGTACATGTCGCGCAACTTGAGCGCGAGCGGCGCGACTTGCCCGCCGAAGCACGCGTCGACCGCCTTCGCGCTGGCCAGGTGGTGGCTCGCCGGGCAGACGCCACAGATCCGCGTGACGATGCGCGGCAGCTCCTCGATCGGCCGGCCCTCCACGAAGCGCTCGAACCCGCGCAGCTCCGGGATCTGGAAGTAGCAGTCCTCGACGGCGCCGTCGTCGTCGAGGAAGATCTGGATCTTGCCATGCCCCTCGAGCCGCGTGATGGGATCGATCTTGATGGTACGCGCCATGACTAGAGACTCCTCGCGGTGCCTGGGATGGTGGCGGCCGGCAGGCCGAACCGGTACGCGTAGCCCATGACGTCGGGAATCTGGCCGAGGATCGAGGCGATTTCGTCCGGGTCGCGGCTGTCGACGATCGAGGCGATGGCGCTGATGAACTTCGCGCCCTGGTCGCGGACCCCGGCCGTCGGGCCATAGCAGCCGCGGCAGGGCATGCCGCTGTTGGGGCAGCGGACGCCGCAGCCCGAGCGGGTCACCGAACCGGCGCAGACGATGCCTTGCTCGAGCAGGCAGCGTTCAGGGTCCTGGAGCACCTGCCACGGGCGGTAGAACCGCTTGACCTTCTTCTCCTCCTTGCGCCGCTTGCAGTCGTCGCACACGGCGCGTTCACTGCAGCCGACCACCGATCCGCGCGCCGGCAGCTTGCCGCTGATGACCGCCTTCAACACCGCCTTGACCTGCTCCGGCGCCGGGGGGCAGCCCGCCACGTAGTAATCCACGGGCACCACGTCGTCGAGCTTGTGGACGCGGCGGTAGAGCTTCGGGATCTCGAGGGTCCCGGACGCGACCTTCTTCTCGGTGACCGGCAAGACGACGTTCCCTTCCTCCAGCGACGGATTGGCGAGGTACGCGCGGTGGAAGATCTCGTCGCGGCTCGCGGCGTTCGCGAGACCCGGGATCCCGCCCAGGTGCGCGCAGGACCCGAACGCCACCAGCAGCTTCGCCTTGCGCCGCAGCAGCTCGGCGACGTGCTGGTTCTCCGTGTTGCGCACCGCGCCGTTGAAGATGGCGAGGTCCAGCTCGCCGTCGGCCATCGCCTCGACGTCGTCGTACTTGCCGTCGACCGCGATCGGCCAGAAACGGAGGTCCGCCGCCGCGGCGAGATCGAGGATGAAGGCGTCCGTGTCGAGCACCGCCACGTCGCAGCCTCCGCACGCCGCGCCCCAGTAGAGGGCCACCTGGAGCTTCCGGTCAGCCATGGGTCACCTCCCCGGACGCGGCCACCTGCGCCGTCACCGCCCGCGACAGACCGTCGAAATCGTTCGCCAGGGCCGCCACGGTCGGACGCAGCTTGCAGGGTCCGAGCTGGCGCAGTTCGAGGGTCATCTCGTCGACCAGGCGCGCGAACCGCTCGCCCTCGCTGGCGCTCACCCACTCCAGCCGCACGCGGCGCTCGTCGATTCCGTAGGCGCGGACGAGCTGCCCGAGCAGTTCCATGCGACGCATCGTCTTGTAGTTGCCCTCGATGTAGTGGCAGTCGCCGGGATGACAGCCGCAGACGAGCACCCCGTCGGCGCCGGCGGCGAACGCCTTCAGCACGAACGTGGGATCGACCCGCCCCGAACACATCACCCGGATCGTGCGCAGGTTCGGCCGGTGCTTGATGCGGGCGGTGCCCGCCAGGTCCGCGCCGGTGTAGGAGCACCAGTTGCAGAGGAAGCCTACGATGATCGGCTCGAACTCCATGCCAGAACTCCTTCGATCTGCTCGAAGATCTGCTTGTCCGTGAAATGACGCGCGGTGATGGCCCCCGAGGGGCAGGCGGCCACACAGGTGCCGCAGGCCTTGCAGAGAGCGCTCTGCACCGAGCTGCGGCGCTCGTCCGGATCGAACGTGATGGCCGTGTACGGGCAGAGCTCGTTGCACATGCGGCAGCCGCTGCAGCGATCGGGATCGATCTCGGCGAACCGGGCGTCCACCTCGATCTTGCCCTGCGCGACGTGCGCCAGCACCATCGCCGCCGCCGCGCGCGCTTGCGCGACGGAGTCCGGGATGTCCTTGGGCGACTGGCAGCAGCCGGCGATGTACACCCCCTCGGTCGCAGTCGAGACAGGCGCCAGCTTGGGATGACTCTCGATGAACCAGCCCTGCCGATCCTGGCTGATACCCACCGTGCGCGCGACGTCGCCGCCGTCCGCGCGCGCCTCCATCCCGACCATCAACACGACGAGGTCGGCCGGCACGTCGATGACCTCGCCCGACAGCCGCTCGTTCACCTGCACCAGCAGGCCGCAATCGTCGCCGGGCTCGGCGGCGCGCACCCGCGGCGGATCGCCCTTCTCGTACATCAGGAACATCGTCTTCAGCTCGGAGGTGCGGCGGTAGAAGTCCTCGCCGCCCTTGCCGAAGGACAGCATGTCGACGTAGAGGTCGGTGACCATCGCGGCGGGCAGCGCCGATTTGATCTCGTGACCGTATTTCAAGGCGGTCATGCAGCAGACCCGCGAGCAGTACGGGTGGTAGCGCGGGTTGCGTGAACCGACGCAGTGCACGATGGACACGTAGCGCGGGATGCGGCCGTCGTCCGTCTCGAGGCGGCCCATCCGCAGGCGTCGTTCGAGCTCGAACGAGGTGATCACGTCCGGGAAGCGGCCGTAGCCGAGGCGTTCGATCCGGGTCGCGTCGAACTCCTGGTAGCCGGTGCAGACCACGACGGCGCCGACAGCCAGGTCCCGCGTCGGGCCGCCGGTCGTGCGGACCGTCGCGCGGAAGTTGCCGACGAAGCCCCGCAGCTCGACCAGCTCGCTCCGCAGCAGGATGTCGAGCTTCGGACTCGCCTCGGCCCGGGCGATCTTCTCGGCCAGGATGTCGCGCGCCGAGTCGAGGTATGGCGCCGTCAGGTCGGCCCGCCCCACGTTGCCGCCGAGCTTCCCCTCGCGCTCCACGAGGTAGACCGGCTGGCTCGCCTCGGCCAGCTCGACCGCCACGGTCAGACCGGCGATGCCACCGCCGAGCACGAGCGTGGCGGGCGCGTAACTGGCTTCGACTTTCTCCAGCGGCTGGTGGTAGCGGACCCGGCGGACAGCCGCGTGCGCGAGGTCGCAGGCCTTGGCCGTGGCGGCGCGCGGGTCATCGTGGACCCAGCTGCACTGCTCGCGGATATTGGCCATCTCGAGGAGGTACGGGTTCAGGCCGGCGGCCTCGAGCGCCTTGCGGAACGTGGGTTCGTGCATGCGCGGGCTGCACGCGGCGACGACGACGCGATTGAGCCCGCGCTCGCGGATGTCGCGCGTGATCATCTCCTGGCCCGGGTTGGAGCACATGTACTTGTACGCGCGGGCGCAGGCCACGCCGGGCAGCCCGGCGATCCGCTCGCACACCTGTTCGGCGTCGACCACCTTGGCGATGTTCGTCCCGCAGTTGCAGATGTAGAAGCCGATCCGGCAATCGTCCTTCATGGCACCTCTCTTCACGCGGTCTGGGCGACGGCGGCCCGCTTGTCCGCGGGCGCCGACTCGACGGCGACCGCCTTCTCGCGGAGCGCCGACAGGTACATGGCGAGCGGCCGGTAGGCCATGTGCGACCATTTGCTGAACGGCACCTCGAGCACGAGCATCGGGACCACCCCCATCATGTGCGCCACGTAGAGAACGTTGGCGGCGGCTGGCTGGCCGGTGCGGTGCAGGACGTGCTGGATGATGCCGGTCGCCGACACCAGAGCGAGCAAGCCGAGGAAGATCCAGTCGGTCTCGTGGGAGTGGCGATAATGCGTCTCGGTCTTCTTGATCCGCCCGTGCACTGCGTAGATGGCGGTCCCCACCAGGCCGAGCGCCGCCGCGTAGCCGAAGCCGTGCGCGACCCAGTTGATCGCGGGACCGTCCTGCAGGTAATGCAGGAAGAACATGATCAGGATCAGCATGGTGAGGTAGCTGAACATGAGCACGAGGTGCACGGCCCAGGGCCGCTTCTCGTTGCACTGGCGGAAGCGCTTCTGGGTGAAGAAGTGCAGCGGCACCAGGAAGGCCAGCTTGAGGTACTCGCGCAGCGGCACCCGCACGCCACGGTCGCCGCCCACGGTGAACCACCACATGCGGACGCAGTTGATCCCCAGCAGGATCACCAGCACGATCGCCATCGCCCAGTCGAAGCGGTGGATCGCCGCCGCCGGCAGGAACGCTCCCTCGCCGTCGTACACGTTCAGGTCGCCGTACGTCAGGCCGAAGATGGTCAGACCGATCCCGGTCAGGAGCGCGACGACCACGATGGCGATGAGTTCGGCGCGCCAGGAGCGGTAGAAGAGCGCGGAGATGCCCGTGAAATCGTACCGCGACGTGAGCCACCGGCGCATGCTCATCATGGTCTCGCCGGGCTCGGCTTCCCGCGGACACTGGTCGGAGCATTCCCCGCAGTAGTAGCACAGCCACGGCTCGAGCGTGGCGCGCAGGCGCGATTCGAGCCCCATCTGGAGATACCGCATCGATTTGCGCGGGAACAGGTAGGTTCCGCCCGAGAAGGGGCAGGTCGCGCTGCAGTTTCCGCAGTGGTAGCACTTGACCACGTCCTGCGCGCCGTACTTCTCGAGCTCCTCGATCAGGTGCGGATTGGCACGAACGGCCATGGCTACGCCTCCGGGCGCGCCGCCGCCATGGCGGCGGCGCGCTGTTCGACGGCGGTGGTGGAGATCGGGTCGCGGCTGATCTGGATCGATCCGCAGATCACGCTGCTCAGCACGCGCGCCGCCACTGCCGACGCTTGCGCGACGGTGTCGGGAATGTCCTTCGGCCCCTGGCAGACCCCCGCGACGAAGATGCCGCCGCGGTTGGTCGCAGTCGGATCGCTGTTGTAGTTGAGCTCCGTGAACCAGCCGTCCGCGCCGGGACTGACGCCCAGGGCCTGCGCGAGGCGAGGCGTGCCGACCGCCGGCTGGAGGGCCGCGGCCAGCACCACCATGTCCACGGGGAACTCCATGATGCGGTCGTGGACGATGTCTTCGCCGCGCACCACCATGTGGCCGTCGCGGGCGTCGACGCGGGCCGTGCGGCCGCGCACCACGAACACTCCCTCGTCCTTGATCCGCTCGAAGAACTCCTCGTAACCCTTCCCGAACGCGCGCATGTCGATGTAGAACTGGTAGCACGTGGCGCCCGGCAGCTTCTCCTTCACCAGGTGCGCGAACTTCAGCGAGTACATGCAGCACACCCGGGAGCAGTACGAGTTGTAGTTCGCGTCGCGCGAGCCGACGCAGTGGATGATCGCGACACTCGTCGGCGCCGGCGCCTCGGCGTCGAAGACCCATTCTTCCTGCTTGGTGCGCTTGTTGAGCCGCGGGATGCGCGTGACGATCTTGCCGCCGGTCGGCCCCGAGGCGTTGGTCAGACGCTCGAATTCGAGAGCCGTGAGCACGTTCGGCAGCCGGCCGTAGCCGTAGCGCTCGATCCGGTGGGCGTCGAAGATGTCGTAGCCGGTCGCCACGACGATGTTGCCGACCGCGATCTCGATCGTGCGCGGCTCCTCGTCGAGGTGGATCGCATCCTGGGGACACCGCTTGGCGCAGGCGCCGCACTTCGCGCCCTCTGTCTGCACCCACGTGCAGTGCTCCCCGTCGATCACGTAGGCGTTGGGGACCGCCTGGGGAAAGGACATGTAGATCGCCTTGCGGTCGACGATGCCGACGTCGAACTCGCTGGGCACGTGCACGGGGCAGACTTCGCGGCACGCGTGACAGGCCGTGCACGCGTCGGGATCGACTCGCCGCGCGCGGCGCAGCACGCGGACCCGGAAGTCGCCCGGCGTGCCCTGGATCGACTGCACCTCGGCGCAGTTCAGGATCTGGATGTTCTCGTGCTGGCCGACGGCCACCATCTTGGGCGTCAGGATGCAGGCGGCGCAGTCGAGGGTGGGGAAGGTCTTGTCGAACATCGCCATGTGACCGCCGATGGTGGCGGCGCGCTCGACGAGGTAGACCTTGTAACCGCCGCCGGCGATGCGCAGGGCCGTCTCGATGCCGGCAACGCCGCCGCCGATGACCAGGGTCGCCGGGTTGACCGGCACCCGCACGGGCGCCGCCGCCAGACCGAGCGGAACGCCATACACCGCGCAAGCCACGATCGCCTTGGCGACCGCCGCCGGGCTGGTGACGTTGGCCCCCGCTTCACCGAAGGACGCCAGTCGGACGGCCCGCGGGTCGCCGCCGGCCAGCGCCATCGCGCGGGTGAACACCGGTTTGAAATGACCCGGGGAGTCGCCGGCGACCACGATGTCCGTGAGCTGCCGCTGGCGGATCTCGGCGGCCAGCCGGTCCGGCTGGAGCCGCGGCCGGACCCCGAGCTCGACGGTCGCGGCGACGGTGGGGAGCTCGTGGGCATACGCGGCGACATCGCCCAGGTCGATGCCGTCGAAGCGTCCGGTGCCCGCGTGGCAGAAGTAGACCCCGACTCGCGTGGTGGACGCCATGAGCACGTTCCTTTCTCGTCCGCTACGAGCGCGGGTCCGCGAGAGAGGTCGTTGCCCACCGGCGATGGCGTCCTGGATCGACTCGTGTCTGAACTCTGTTGCGGATGCCACCGCCAGCGGCGGCGCAGTCTCGAGACCTCCTTGCCTCCGGCCATCAGGCTAGCGAAATGCTCGCTATTTTTCAATAGCAATTACTAATATTTTAACAGATCACATATCGATAACCCATTTGAAATATTGGACAATTGTCTGACGTCTCGCTCACGTCGACCGAAAAATGCCGTAAAAACGTTAATATATTAACGTTTTGGCGTTCCCGGTGAGTTCCGCGCCGCCGTCGGCCGGTGCATTCAGACCCGTCCGAAGTGGCGGACCTCTCCCACCTCGACTACGGTGCCGCCGGTCGACCGCTGCCCACCGCCCTGGAGGAAAGCCGTGAAACACGAAGCCGCGCCCGCCGTCCAGGACCACTATCCCGAGGACGTCGCGCACTGTTACGGCTGCGGGAGATTCAATCGCGACGGGCTGCAGCTGAAATCGCGGCAGGAAGGCAGCGACACCGTCGCGAGGATCACGCCCCGCCCGTACCACACCGCGATGCCGGGGTTCGTTTACGGCGGCCTGATCGCCTCGCTGGTGGACTGCCACGCGATGGGCACGGCCGCGACCGCCGCCGAGCGCGCGGCGGGCCGGCAGGTCGGCGACGGCCCGGCCCCGCGCTTCGTGACCGCCCAGCTCAACGTGACCTATCTCAAGCCGACGCCCCTCGGCCCCGAGCTGGAGGTGCGCGGACGGGTGCGCGAGCTCGGCGCGCGCAAGGCAGTCGTCGAGGTCACGGTCGCCGCGGACGGCGAGATCACCGCCCGCGGCGAGGTCGTCGCGGTGCGCATCCCGGATACGATGCTGGCCAAGCGGGACTGAGCGCGCCGGCGGCTCGCACCATCGATTGGACGGGCGGACCCGGTCGCCCCGGCGACGTCCGGCCGGTCGCGTCGACGGCCGGCGGTCAGCGCGGAGTCTTGCCGACCATCCGCAGGATGTCGTCCAGCGGATTGCCGTCGCCGTTCAGGTCGATCATCGAGCCGATCGCCGCCGCACCCGTACCTGCCGCCGCGTTCCTGGCGCCTGCCCGCTGGCCGCCGAACAGGCTTCCCAGCAGCCCGCCGAGTCCGCCCCTGCCCGGTGCGGACGGCGACGCGGCGGCGCCGCCGCGCTGCTTGGCGAGGTAGCCCGCAACCACCATCGCCAGCATCGGCAGCATCTTCTTGAGCACCGACGGCTCGAGGCCCGACGTCGACGCCGCGTTCTGCGCGACCGCCCGGCTCACGTCCTTGGAGCCGAAGATCTGTCCGAGCACGTCGTTGCCGCGATTGACGTTGGTCGGCTGCGGCGACAGCACGTCGTCCAGGAGGCCGCCGCCGCCGAGCTGGCCGAGCAGTCCGCCGAGCCCTTCGAGGCCGGTGGGCTGCGCCTGAGCTTGCTTCTTGAATCCGCCCAGGATGGCCGGAAGGAGCGCCGCCGCCCCATTGGCCGCCTGAGCCTCGTCGATACCCAGTTCCCGCGCCATCGACTGGAGGCCGCCCGTCTGCGCGAGAATGTCGTTGATCTGCATCGTCCCCGCTCCTTGGGTTCGTTCCACGTCCGGGGAGGACCTGGCACCAGGCCCGGGACCTCGGTCCGCGCCTTCCCCTCCTCGCGCGTATCCTAGCACACCGGCGTCCGCGAATCGCGCGCGACATTTCGCTCGCGTCGGCGCGAAACCGGCCGATGAGATCCAGGCGCGCGACCGCGTCCTGCCGCCGCGAACGCGCCGCGGCGCGGCGCAGCGACCACCCCGGACCTCGATCGAGCGAGGATGATCATGCGTTCCGCCAACCGGCGTCCCCCCGTCCCGTTCCTGTTCGTATTGGTGACCATCGGCGCGCTGACGGGACTCTGCCCGCCGGCCGCCGCCGAGCCGGTGGAGATCCAGGGTGGCACCGTCGTCCTGGCGGCGACCGGGCTCGAGATCGACCTGCCCGCGGCCACGAGCGGGCGGGCTTACCGGATCGCGGCGAGCTTCGCCCTCTCGGCGGACGGCTTCGACGGTCGCGACGTGATCGACGAGGTCGCCGGCGAGGACCTCGTCGCCGGCACCTGGGTCCAGATCGGATACTTCGATGCAGGGGACCCGGCGGCGGTGGTCGCCGCGGTCGAGCTCGCGGACGACTGGACCGCGCAGGTCGACATCTGGGGCGCGACCTGGCGCGTTCGCGGCGGGATCTTCACGTTCGAGGGCGACCTGGGAGCGCGGCCGGCGCTCGTCGCCTGCATCCAGGCCGGCGACGGCAAGGCTCTCATCCTCCACCGGTTCTTCCTGACCGAACCGCTGGACATCTCGCAACCGGCGATGCTCGCGGCGTTCGAGGCCGCGGCGGTGGCGCGCGCCGCGTGGACCTCCTACGACCGGAACCGCACGGGCGCGGTCCGGCCCACGACGCGTCCCGAGATGCGCAATCGCGGCGACCTGCAACCCACGCGTCGGGCGTACCTCGAGAACGCGCTCATCGAGCTGGAGCTCCCGGACGACGGCTTCGTGTGGCTCGTCCGCAGCGATCCCGACCAGGCCGTGGACTTCCTCGAACGGATGGCGCCAGCGCTGCCGGAGGTCACCATCGAGGTCGTGGTCCTGTACGACGTGGACTGCGACGCCGTGTTCGAGTCGCTCACGCTGGAGAAACGCGCGGTGCAGCCCCAGAACCTGCCGGTCGGCTGGACCGCCGGTCCGCAGCTCGTGGTCGACGGCGATCTCGAGCTCACCGCCTGCAGGGAGACCGTCGAGGGCGTGGCGCTCGTCGGCATCTTCCAGGGTCCGACCGACACGGACGTCGGCTATCTCGCGCCCATGCTCGCAGCGATCGCCCGGGCGGTGGACGAGCCCTGATCCGCCGGCGCCGGCAAGGCTGCCTCCGCGTCGATCCCCACCGCCCGCCGCGGGAGCGGCGTTTCCGGAACGACCCTTGCTGACATTCCGTTTTCGGTGCGGTAGATTCGCGCCGTCGCCGGTCCGCTGGGCCGGAATCATCCACGCCTGCGAAAGGACTCACCATGCCGTGTTGCAAGCCGAAGACCGCCGCGAGCGCCGCGGGCGCCGCGAAGAAGCCGACCAAGAAGGCGGTCAAGAAGACGGCGAAGAAGGCTGCCAAGAAGACGGCGAAGAAGACCGCCAAGAGGTAGCCGGCGGACACCGCGTGGCGCCGCAGGCGCCCGCGACCAGGGGCGGCCGGCGTGCGCGGCCGCCCTTTTTCGTTGACCTCGCCGGCGGCCCGTGGTCAGTGGAGCGCATGACCGCGGGCACCCAGGAACTCGATCGTCGGCTCGGTCCACTCGAGGCCTTCAGCCTGGTCGTCGGGCGGATCATCGGCTCGGGCATCTTCCGCACGCCGGCGCCGATCATGGCCCTCACCGGCGCCCTGGGACCGTTCACCGCGGTGTGGATCATCGGGGGCGCGGCGACGCTGCTGGGAGCATTCTGCTTCGCCGAGCTGGTCGCGATGCTGCCGCGCTCGGGCGGACCGTACGCCTACCTGCACGCGGCCTACGGTCCAACCTGGGCGTTCCTGCGCGGCTGGGCCATGTTCGCGGTCTCGGAGACCGCAGCCATCGCGGCGGTGGCGCTCGTCTGCGCCGAGTACACCAACTCCCTGTGGACGCTCGCGGCCGGCCGGTCGCTCGGCCGGCCGATCGAGGTCGTCCTGGCGCTCGCCGTGATCTGGAGCCTGACCGCGGTGAACTGCCGCGGGGTGGGCGCGGGCGGCCGGTTGCAGAACGGGATCACGGCGCTCAAGCTGGTCGCGATCGCGGTCGTCGTCGCGGCGGGCTTCGGACGCGCGGGGCAGGCCGGCGGCCTCGGCGGCGGCGGCGCGTGGTGGCCCGAGCGGCTCGACTGGGGCGGCGTGCTCGCGATCGGGGCGGCGCTGCGCTACGCGTTCTTCGCCTACAGCGGCTGGGAAGGGGCCACGTACGTGGCCGAAGAGGTGCGCGAGCCGAGCCGCAACCTGCCGCGGTCGATGCTCGTGGGGATCGCCGCGGTCATGGCCCTGTACCTGGCCACGAACGCGGCCTACCTCAACCAGCTCTCCGTCGCGCAGGTCGCCGGGGCGAAGTGGGTGGCGGCTGACGCCATGCAATGCGCGCTCGGGGCGGCGGGAGCCGCCGTCATCGCCGCGGCGGTCGTGATCAACACCTTCGGCAACGTCAACGCGCAGGTCCTGGTCAAAGCCCGCACGTGGCACGCGATGGGCCGCGACGGGCTCTTCCCGGCGGCGCTGGGGCGGGTCAGCGCCTCCACGCGGGCGCCGGTCGCGGCGCTCGTGGTGCAGGCGGCGTGGGCCTCGGTCCTGCTGATCGTGGCGGGCTTCGCGGCCAATGCCTACGAGACCATCATCGACTACTTCACCTTCACCTCGGCGGTGTTCAACATCTCCACCTTCGCCGCGGTATGGGTGCTGCGGCGCAAGTGGCCAGACGCCCCGCGGCCGGTTCGGGCCTGGGGATATCCGTACAGCCTGATCGCCATCCTCGTGATCCAGGTCTGGCTGATGGTCAGCGCGGTGATCACCGCGCCGGTGCCCTCGCTGCTGGGCGTGGGGTTGACGGCGGCGGGGCTGCTGTATCGCTTCCGCAGGGGAACGCCCGGATCCGCAGCGGTCCGCGGCAGGTCCTAGGTGCACGGTCTGCGGCGAGGCCGATCGATCGCCGGCGATCGCAGGTCGCCGATGGTCGTGTTGGCCAGCATCCCCTCGAAGCTGCCGCGAACGCGACTCCATTGTTCGTGGAGGGGACACGGCGCGGCGTCGTCGCAGGTCTCGAAGCCGAAGACGCAGGTATTGAGCCCGGCGGCGCGCGTCCCGTCGATGATGGACAGCACGTCCCGGATCGGCCGGCCCAGCGACGCCGGACTGATGCGATACCCTCCGTTCCGCCCCTTCAAGGACTCGACGACACCGTCCTTGGCCAGCCTGACGAGGATCTTCGAGAGGTAGTTGGCCGGAACGCAGGTCTCGGTGGAGATGCGCTCGACGGGACGCCAGTGCGGCCCCGCGTCGACGAGGTTGCCGAGGATGATCAGCGCATAGCGCGCGGTCTGACTGAGCATGGTCAAGCGTCCGTCCGTCTCCATTCGCGTCTGGCGCTCCGGAGGGAGGCGAGGATCACCCCCGCCGCGAACACGACGAGGCAGAGTGTACCGAGATTCGGCAGGGAATGGGTCGTGAAATTCGCGATCTGCTTGGTGCCGATCACCGCGGGCATGAACGGTTCGACCTCGATCGCCGCCTCCGGCGCCAGGTTGTGTCCGTAATTGTAGAGCATCAGGACGAAACGGCCGAAGAAGAAGAGCGTGACGTAGCCGATCAGCACGCACAGATCCACGAGATCGCGGAGCGTTCCCAGGACGGCTGCGCGCAGGGCGAGCAAGGCCAGGAAGCCGAATGCGAACGGAATCCAGCCGAGCTCCGGGATGGTGCTGCGCTCGATCTTCTTCATCCCGATGTAGTGATTGAGGTTGTTGATCTCGGCGATGTCGCGCCCATCGTGTCCGCCGTGCAGGCGGTAGGCGTAAATATCCATGCGCAGGCCCTGGGGATACTGCGGGGCTTCCATGCGGATGGTCCAGAGCGGGAACAGGAAGCTGGCCGCCAGCGGGAGCACCAGCGACGCGACGCCGATCCGGACACCGGGCGCGATCGGTCTGGCGATGACCCGCGCCCACTCGCTGAAGATTGCCGCCATGGCACCTCCGTCACTACAGATGCAATGGTTCAGACCAGATCGCCGCCCAGGAATCGCCGCCTCGCGAAGCACCAGGCGGCCGTCCCGACGGCGATCGGCGACGCGAGACCCAAAATCAGGACCCAGGCGGAACCCAGGCGATGTGCCAGGTAGAAGCCGACCGGCCCGAGAACCGACAGGGTGGGCTCCGCGGCGCCCAGCAGGGCCACCCGAGCCGCCTCGACCGGGTTCAGAGCGGCCAGAACGATCACGGACGGCGCGTGGAGCCGGTACCGCAGCATCAAGCCGATCAGGCCGAAATCCAGCAGCACCGTGCCGAGGACCCAGATGGACATCAGGACGAGCACCGCGCGCGCCGGCTGCCGCACGACGACGCTCACCACCAGCCCGATGCCCGTGAAGGCCCAGATCAGAGCCCCGCAGACGGCCGTGCTCCGCACCAGCATCCCCCACGGGACCGGGCTCGACAGGAGCAAATGACAGAGCGCCGCGGCTGACAACATGAGCACGGCGAACGGCAGGAAGAGCACGGCGAACCGGACGAGCGTCAGCGCGATGAAGTACTCGTGCCGCGAGAACGGGTGGCTGAAGAGCAGCTCCAGCGTGCCGTCCTCGCGCGCGCGGTTGATCAGTTGGCCCGTGGCGATCAGCGCGAGCAGGGGCAGCAGCAGAACGAGGGCATGGCTGACCGATAGCAGGACGCGACCCGTGCCGGTGAACCCGAGAACGGTCGATTCGCGCAACCCCACGAGCACGAACAGGCCGGCGAGGGCGGCATAGAGCGCCACGGAGAACAGCAGCCACCGCGAACGAAGCACCTCCGCGAGGTCGAGCCGCGCGAGGGCGGCGATGCGTCGGCGGTCAGTTCCCGACACGATGATCCGCCTTTGCCGGTGCCGCCGCGCCGTCTCGCACTTCGGCGAAGGTGAGACCGCCGTCGCGCGCCCGCTCGACCGCGCCCAGGTTGGAGGCCATCGGCGAGGGACCCGCCGGCACGAACCCGACCCGTTCCCGCGTCAGCCACCGTTCCTCGCGCACGTGATGGAAATAGACGGCATGGATCGGCGCGTCGTTGGCGGCAAGGTACCGGAAGAGACAACCCGGATCGTCGAAACCGAGGACCCGGCCGTCCGTCAGCTGCAGCTGGGCCGCGAACGACGGCTCGCTCACCGCCATGCGGCAGTGCGCGCACGGAGTCTTGTCCCACACGATCGTCTGCGGTCCGTCCGGCAACGACTCCGCCCGCGCGATGAACAGGAACAGCCCGCCCGCGAGGACCGCGACCGCGGCGACCGCCGGCAGCAGGGAACGCAGCATGCTTCCGGATCGCATCATGCCTCCGCTTTCTGCAGGATCGTCTCGTCGATCGTCTCGAGGTCCCGCACGCGGACCGATTCGAGATCGCCGCCATGCGCGGCGAACAGCTGGCCCATCACGGCGAGTCCGGCCGCGCGCGTGAAGATGCACGTCCAGTCGCCGGCGCCGCCGGGCACGAATCCCCGCGCGCGCAGCCAGCTCGCGGCGGCGGGCACCGACGTCTGCACCTCGATCATGCTGTGGGCGGACCCGTGCAGGTATTCGACGATCGACCCCCGCCAGGCCACGCGCCCTTCCTCGAGCACGATCACCTGCTGCACGAGATGCCGGACCTCGTCGAGCCGGTGGGAGCAGAGCAGCAGCGTCGAATCGCCGGCCCGTTCGCGTACGAGCCGGTAGAACGCGAGCCGGCTCGCCGCGTCGAGACTCGCCGTGGGCTCGTCGAGCAGCAGCAGTCCCGCGTCGCTCGCGAACGCCAAGGCGAGCATCAGCTTCTGCTTCATCCCGCCGGAGAGCGCGCGGACCGGCCGTTGGGCGATCTCGGCGAAGTCGAGGCCGAGAACGGCCAGACCATCGACGAGACGATCCGGATCGAGGCGGCGAACGGCGACGATCGCGGCCACGATCTCCCCCGTAGCGGCCTGCAGCTGGGGCGGCGACTGCGGCACGTAGGCCAGTCGCCGGGCGATCGTCTCGCGCTCGCGTGACGGGTCGAGGTCGTCGATCCTGACCGTTCCCTCGTACGCGAGCATCCCCATCACGATCCGCGTGAGCGTCGACTTGCCGGAGCCGTTCGGGCCGACGAGCGCCACCTGCGCGCCCGACGGGATCTGCAGGGTGCAGGCGTCCAGAGCAATCGTGCGCCCGAACCGGCGGGTGACGCGATCGAATTCAACGCGCATCGACTGCCTCCTGCCCCGCCAGCCAGGCGGCCGCGGGCGGGAACGCCGAGCCGAGACGGGGGGCCGGATCGCGCATCACGAGCGCCGGGGTCAGCAGCGGGAGGATCCGGCCGACGAGGTCAAGCAAGGCGAGCGCCGGCGTCCCGTGGAAGAACTCCAGGTCCTCGCGATTGGCGGTGAGCCGGTCGGAGAGCCGGTGGAGTTCATACGGCACGTCGCCGATCCCGTCATGGTCCAAATCGTAGCCCTGGTAGTCGTCGAAGCGGTTGCCCTCCCACGCGACCCGCAGGGCGTCGCCGCCGCCGTCGATCCTCGCCGGCGCGCCGCAGTCCCGGAACTCGTTGTCCGCGATGCGGCTGTTCTCGCCGCTGCGGTGGAACGAGATGCCGGTCGCGCAGAAGAGGAACGAGTTGCGCGCCAGGACGTTGCGGTGATGGCGCTGCAATGGCGACGCGTCGAGGTAGACCCCGTGGCGATTGGCGAGAAAGAGGTTGTCGGTCGCGACGAGCTCGCCGGATTCCTTGACCCCCAGCCCCATGCCGCCGGTCGGATCGGCGAACGCCAGACGGTTCGCGCGGATCTCCACCGTATCGCTGTACATCACGAAGATGCCGACCAGGTTGCCGAGGAACGTGTTGCCGATCGCGGCGTTGCGGTGACTGTACATGTAGTGGACGCCGTAACGTCCGCCTTCCACGAAATTCCCGGACACCTGGTTGCCGGGCGAGTACCAGATGACGACATCGCGGCTGTCGAGGATCAGGTTGTCGGCGATCGCGGAATCGCGGACTTCCCAGAACCGGATCGCGTCGCCCCGCAGACCCAGGTCGCGCCCGCCGAGGCCCGTGATCACGCTGCCACGGATCCGGACATCGCCGGCATCCTCGACCGTGATGCCGAACAGCGCGTCGCTCACGTGGAGACCCTCGATCCGCACGTGGTCGGCGTACACGCCGACGGCCGCGTCGGTCGTGTCGAACCGCCGTCCGCTCCCCTCGACGGCGAATCCCAGGAGGCTCACGCTGTCCGCGCGGACCTCCACGGTCGTGCCGGTCCCGGACGAACGGATGACCGCTTCCGGCGTCCCCCAGACCGTGACCGGGCGGGTCAGGCGGAGCGGTCCGCGATGGACGCCCGGCGTCAGCCGCAGGCAGGCGCCGGCGGGCAGCGACGCGAGCAACGCCGGCAGATCGTCCCCGGGGCGCGCGTCGAACCAGGCGCCCCGGGGCGGCAGAGGTTGCGAGGGCACCGGGCGCGGCCAGACCTCGGCCCGGTAGCGGCGGCCGGCGGCGGCCGGCGGCGCGGACGCTTGCCCGAACACCGCGTGCTCGTCGGCGCTCTGACCTGCGGCCGGGATCGCGCAGACCTCCGCCAGCGCGATCGCACCGAGGACCAGGGCCCGCACCGTCGCCCTGACCCGGCGTCCGGGCGCGTCACCGACAGCGGCGACCGGCCGACCATCCATCACGAACCACCGATCACGGTTTGACCAGGAGATAGCCGGCCATCTCCAGGTGCAGCGCTGAACAGAACTCCGTGCAGTAGAACGGGAACACGCCGGCGCGGTCGGCCACGAACGCCGCGTCGGCGGCCTTCCCCGGCTCGACGCTCAGATTGACGTTGTACTTGTCGACCGCGAATCCGTGCGTCGCATCGCGCGCCTGCTCGAGGTTCGTCACGTGGAAGACGACGCGATCGCCTCGGCGCACCTCGACGATGTCGGGATTCAGGTGGCTGCGGACCAGCGTCATGTAGACGTGGACGCCGTCTGCGCGCCGGTCCACCCGCGCGTCGGCCTCGCGCACGACGGCGTCGGGATGCAGCTCGCCGGTGACGGGATCCGTGCCGACGGGCGTGTACATCTCGATCGCCTTGATCTTGTCGGCGCTGATCATCTGCGCGTAGTGGGGCTCGCCGAGCGGGATGGGCAGGTCGTAGAGGACCTGCATCTTGTCGCCGGAGATGTCGATCAGCTGGAAGTTCTGGGGCAGCAGCGGCCCGACGTCGCTGAAGCGGTCGATCGCCCACTTGTTCATGGCGACCAGGTACTTGCCCCGGGGATGCAACGCGTCTCCCTCGGCCGCGCAGAGATGGCCGATGTTGTAGTGGACCGGGATCTTCTCCTGCAGCGTCAGATCGGCGAGCGACCAGCGGGCGACGTTCGATTCGATGAATACGGACGTGTAGGCGGACCCGCGGTCGTCGAACTGAGTGTGCAGGGGACCCAGACCGATCTCGACCTGGCCGCGGATGGCGTCGCGGAACGGGAGGATGGGCACGCCGTACGGATCGACGCCGTCGTAGCGCTTCTGCTCGATCAGCTGGCGGATCTTCGCGAAGTCGTAGACCGTCACGTGCGTGTCGAGCTTGCCGGAGACGCAGATCGCGTTGCCGTCGGGCGCGATGTCCACGCCGTGCGGGCTCTTCGGCTCGGGCACGAAGTGCAGCAGCCCCTCCTCGACCAGGACCGGCAGCGTGAGCACGCGCATGCCCGCGATCAGCGTCGTGCGGCCCTGCTTCACGACCGCCTCGGCCCGGCGCAGATCGAAGATGTGCAGGTAGTCCATGTCGTTCTGCGACGCGCCGGACTCGAGCGCCGGATTGCCCTGCTGGATGCCGCCGTAGGCGCGCTCCGTGTTGAACGAGTTGCAGAAGATCCAGCCGTCGCTCGCCAGCTTCCCGGCGTCGGCGAGGTCCTGCATGTACGGAGGAAGTTCGATCGCCCACGACTCCTCGGGGACGATCCGGCCGCGCGTCCGGTCGAATTTCCAGAAGATCTGCGCGCCGCGATACTCGTCGTCGTAGTCCGACAGCGGCGCGTAGCCGCCGCCCAGAGGCGCCGGGAACTGGGCCGTCTCGATCACGTACTCGGTGTTCGGCGTCACGAAGGTGCCGCCGTGGTCGCCCTGGATCAGGTCGCTCATGACGATCTGCTTGGTGGCGAAATCGCGCAGGCTCACGACCGCGATCCGCGCGTTGGCCTTGTCGTTCACGAAGATGTACTCGCCGTCGTAATCGCCGTTCGTCTCGCTGAGCGCGGGGTGGTGCATGTCGCCCCAGGTCAGGGGCAGCCCCGGTGGCGAGCCGTCCCGGATGATCCGGCGCGTCTCCTCGTCGAATCCGTAGCCCTGCCAGGGTTCGGGCGTGAAGACGCCGACGTACTTCAGGATCCGCATGCTCGGCACGCCGATGACGAGGAGGTTGCCGCTGTGTCCCCCGGACGCGAACAGGTAGAACTCGTCCCGGCCGCCCGTCGGCGTATAGGTCTTGAGCGCGGCGGCCACGTCGGCCTCGCTCAGGTTGCGGGCGCTCATGAGCGCGCGCAGGTCCGTCGACATGCCGCCCTGGTTGCCGGTTCCGCACGACGTCGCCAGCAACGCCAGGATCAACACCGCGGCGGCGACCGCGCCGCCAGTGGCTAGAAGACTCTTTCGCATGCTCGCCTCCTCGGCAGATCGCCCCTCGCTGTCGCTAGCGCCCGAAGCCGCGGATGATCTCCCGCAACGCGGCGACGACGCCCGGTTTCGCCTGCAGGTCGGGATTGGCCACCATCTGCGGGCTCTTGCCGATCGCCGCCCCGCCGTACACGATGGCCTTCTCGATCTGCTCGTCGCTCGCGCTCCGCTGCCAGGCGCGATCGCGGTAGTTGCGGGGCTTCGGCGTGAGCGCCATCGCGCCGGGGCCGTCGCCCATGCCGGTCGTGCCGTGGCAGGCGGCGCAGCGCTTCGCGAACAGTTCCTGGGCTTCGGCGCGGTCGGCGGCCGTGATCGCGGTCTTCGCCGCGCTGTCGGCCGCGGACGTGTCGTTGCCGCCGCAACCTGCTGCAACCATTAACATTGCGGCTGTAACCGCGACCAGGAATCCCCGAGTCTTCGAGCGGATCATTCCTTCGCCTCCTCTTCCGGAGATCGGCGGTCTCGATCCCCCGCAGGGATCATTCAACGGGGGTAGGACCGTATTTCAGATAACCGGATGAATATATCTGTTATATTCGCCGCCGTCAAGCGTGGAGTCAGCCGTTCGGGTCATTCACAGTCGCGGCGGGGGGCCTTGGCGGCAGGCGGAGACTCCGGGCGCTGCCGAGAATCGAGGTGCCGGGCGCCGTGCGCGGCACGCACCCGGTCCCAATCAGGCAGCGTCTCCTGAGCATACCCCTCTCATGCAGTCGCGATACGAGCGGAAGAAGCCCTTGTATACGGGGAGTCGACCCAGGTCAGCGCGGGGCTAACCCTCATCGCGCGCACTGCAGCCGCGGAGGCCGGCACCTTCGGCAGAGATCGAACAATCGTCGTCGAAGCTACCGGACTCGCGCCGCAGACTCGCCATGGAGTCGCGTAACCTGACTTTCGACGTCCTCGCTGCGGCGCGCGGTGAAACCTATCGGTGATTATAGAAATATCCCGCCATCATTACAGATTTCAACACATCGCTGACGATCGCGAGTCGCTCTTCGCAGTTGTACGCGCGCCTTGATCGCAGTACAATGCCATCCAGCGCGATGCCCACGGACGCGTGCTTCTTGCGTCGAATCAGGGGCGTGCCGCGTGACACCATATCGCGACGTGGATTCTTACTTCTTTCAGACCACCGAGCGGACACTTCCGATTGCGGCTCGTTGGTTCCGACCGTCTTGCCCATTCTGCCGGAAATCCTCCGGAACCTCCGCGTCGTTGCCCGTCCCTCGCCTCGGTTTCGCGGCGATGGACTCGCAGGCGCGGGCTGAGAATTCCCGCCAGAACGGCGCGAGTCTCGCAGTCATATCGCGATCCGCGTGCCAAACCACGTAAAGGAGGACATCTATGAACCGCCCGATTCTACTCGCATTGATTTTGTCCATGACGGCCGCCCAGGCGGCGACGGGAACGGTCAGGGTCGTGTATCCCAACGGCTCCGGCGCGTATCCGAACATCCAGGCCGCGCTCGACGCGTCCACCGATGGCGACATCGTCGAGCTCGCCGACGGCGTCTTCACCGGGTCGAACAATCGCGACCTCGATTTCAACGGCCACGACATCATCGTGCGCTCACAGAGCGGCGATCCTGAGACCTGCATCATCGATTGTGAACACGCCGGCCGCGGCTTCAAGCTCCACAGCGGCGAGTCGAATGACGCCGCGGTCCAGCACATCTGGATACGCAACGGCAACGCCGGCAGCCAGAATGGCGGCGGCATCTACGCTGACGACAGCTATCCGACGATCGAGGGCAATATCATCTCCGATTGCGACGCTCTCTACGGCGGCGGCATCTTCGCTCGCGAGTGGACCTCCGAGTCGACCGTTCATTCTCGGATCATCGGAAATGTCATACGTAACAACACTGCGCGCCAGGGTGCCGCCATAGATTTCGGGACGGCGGATGTCTATCACGAAGATCCTATTCCAGCGCTCATCCATGACAACGTCATCGTCGACAACAGCGCCGAGATGGGTACGGGCGGTATCTCTCTGACGACCCGGACTGATGGGATTTTCGATATCTCGGGATGCACTATTGCCAACAACCGGAGTTGGACGGCCGCCAGCCCCCCCGGCGGGCCGACGATCACGCTCGGGAATCAGACCGGCTGGGGCCACTCTATACTCAACCTCGCCAACACGATCATCTGGCTCAACGACACCAATGGAATCACGTACGGCGACCAACCCGAATGCACAGGCGCCATCACCGTCGATTGCTGTGCCATCGCGGACGGCCAGGCGATGCTCTCCGGAGATTGGACGACGATCGACTGGGGAGACCACAACATACTCTATGATCCGCTCTTCTGCGACCCCGACTCCGGCGACTACCTGGTGGCAGCGAACTCCAAATGCCTGCCCGGTCACGCCGACGGATGTCCCACGGGAATCGGAGCGCTGGGATCGGGCTGCGGCGCGATCAATCGCACACACTACGTGACCCCGGACGATACGATTCAGCAAGCGATCGACGTGAGCTACAGCGGCGACACCATCGTAATGGCAGACGGTGTCTACCGCGGAGGCGGGAATCGTGATCTCGATTGCGACGGTAAGAAAATCGAACTGCGTTCACACAGCGGCAACCCCTACGCGTGCATCATCGACTGCCAAGGCAGCCAGATCCTCTTCCATCGCGGTTTCGACTTCCACAACGGCGAGAACGGCGGGTGCGTCCTGTCCGGCTTCTCGGTGATCAACGGAACCACCGGCGGCAATGGCGGGGCAGTCATCTGCCGCAATGGATCCTCGCCGATCTTCGAGAACTGCGTGTTCCGCGACTGCTGGGCGCGGTTCGACGGCGGCGCCGTGTCCTGCGAGCAGACCTCGAGACCCAGGTTCGTGGAATGCGTCTTCCTGGAGAACACGGCCCAGGACGACGGCGGCGCGATCATGTGTCGAGATGATTCCAACGTCATCCTGGACGGGTGCACGCTGGCCCTCGACTCGGCTGGTGATCATGGCGGCGCTTTGTATATCTATGCGGCTTCGCCGGTCGTGACCGGGTGCACGGTGAGGGCCTGCCTCGCGCCGACGGCGGGGGCGGCGATCACGACCGGCCTGTTCGCCAGCCTCACGATGCAGAACACGATCATCGCCAGCTGCCTCGTGACTGCACCGATGGAATGCGTGGGCACCCCCGTGACGCTGGCGTGCTGCGACATCCACGGCAACGAGGCCGGGAACTGGACGGGACCGCTCGCGTCGCAGCTCGGCCACAACGGCAATATCCAAGAGGATCCGCTGTTCTGCAACCCGGAGGCGATCAAGCTCACTGTGCGCAGCGACTCGCCGTGTGCGGCGGACAACAATCCCGATTGCGGGCAGATCGGCGCCTGGGGCGTCGGCTGCGGCTCGCCGCCCGACATCGCCGTGAGCCCCCCGTCCCTGGCTTTCGACGTGGCGCCTGGCTACACGCAATGCATGACGCTGACGATCGACAACACGGGCGGCACGAATCTGCACTGGTCGCTGTCCGAATCCTCCGCGAAGCGCGAGGACCTCCTGTGGTTGACGGCAAGTCCCACGGAAGGCACGGTTTCGCCCGACGCGTCGATCGCGGTGGAAGTCTGTGGCGAGGGCAACGTCGATCCCGGCGCGTATAGCGCCACCTTGATCGTGACTTCCGACGACCCCGACGAGCCGACGGTGGAAGTGCCGGTCACGCTCTACGTCGGGATGCACGACATCCTCGGCGTGTTCACCGCGCACGACGGCAGCGGCGTGAATCACCTGATGGTTGCGCCCGAGACGCCGTTCGATGTCTACCTGACGCTCGCGGACGCGTCGCACACTGAGGGACTCGGCGGCTGGGAGGCGCGCCTGACCACCTCGGCCAATCTCGAGGTCCAGGACTGGACGTACCAGGGCACGGGGATGTCGCTCGGGGACTTCCCGGGCGATTTCACCGTCGTCTTCACGACCGTCGTGCCATGGGCGGAGACGATCTGGCTGGGGACGATCCGGGCCGTGCTCACGGACAACGACCCGGGCTACCTCTACCTCGCGCCGCACCAACCGCCGTCGATCGACCCGCCGGCGCCGTGTTACATCCCGTGGCAGAACCCTGTCCCCGTGCCGATGGTGATCGCGTCGGGCTCGCCCGAGCTACCCGTGTTCGTGGTCGAGGCGGCGCCGAGCCGTCACTACCTGGTGCGCCCCGACGGGTCGGGCGACTACCCGACCATCCAGGCGGCGATCGATGCCTGTGCCTACGGCGACGTGGTCGACCTCGTCGACGGCATCTACAAGGGCCCGGGCAATCGCGACCTGCGCTGCAACGGCACGGCCGTCACCGTCCATTCGCTGAGCGGCAACCCGGAGAGCTGCATCATCGACTGCGAAGCTGACGAAAGCTCGCCCCATCGCGCCTTCGACCTACAGTTCGGCGAAGGTCCGGACACGATCATCGAGGGTGTGACCATCACCGGCGCCTACATGTCGTCGTCGGCCGGGATGCTGATCAGCGGCGCGAGCCCGACGATCCGCAACTGCGTATTCCACCAGAACTCGGCCGCGAACGCCGCCGCGATCCAGATCGCCGCGAACAGCAGTCCGCTCCTGGAAGACTGTCGCTTCACGGACAACCACGCGACGGTCAGCGGCGGAGCGGGCGCCGTCGTGCTGAGCACGCCGACGTTCCGGCGGTGCTCGTTCGCGGGGAACAGCTGCGGCAACAGCGGTGGCGCGCTCCTGATCTACCAGGGCAGCGCCATCCTCGAATACTGCGCGTTCTTCGGCAACGCCGGGCAGAACGGCGGGGCCCTGAACTGCGGCGCGAGCCCCAACCTGACCGCCGTGAACCACTGCACATTCGTCAGCAACACCGGCGTCCTCGGCGCCATGGTCTGCACGTCCGGCGGTGCGACGCCGCAAATCGACAACTGTATCCTCGCCTTCGGACTCACCGGCGCCGCCGTGCACTGCGTCGTCGGCTCCACGGCCGCGCTCTTCTGCACGGACGTCTACGGCAACGAGGGCGGCGACTGGGTCGGCTACATCGCCGACCAGGCCGGTACGGATGGCAACCTGGAGACCGACCCGCAGTTCTGCGACTGGGGGGCGTACAACCTCATGCTGCAGGAAGACTCTCCGTGCGCGGGCCAATCGTGGTGCGGCCAGATCGGGGCGTTCGGCGTGGGTTGCGGCGATGTCCGCTACGTCGCCCCGGACGGGTCCACGGCGTACCCGACGATCCAGGCTGCGGTGACCGCCGCCGAACCCGGCGACATCGTCGCGCTGTATCCCGGGATCTACCGTGGTCTGGAGAACCGCGACGTCGACACTCAGGGCAAGGCGATCACGATCCAGGGCACCGGCGCCTCGCGGACAGATTGCGTCATCGACTGTGAAAGCCTCGGTCGGGCGTTCTACATCCACAGCGACGAGGGCCCCGCTACCGTCGTGCAGGGACTCACGATCGAGAACGGCCATGCCGTCGACGGCAACGGCGGCGCCATCCTCTGCGGGACATATCCCACCGACTCGGCGTCGCCGACGATCCGCGATTGCGTGTTCCGCAACTGCATCGCCGACAATAGCGGCGGGGCGATCTGGGCCGTGTTGAATAGCGACGTCACGGTCGAGAACTGCGTCTTCTACGACAACCACGCGCTCCGGTACGGCGGCGCCTGGGGCAACGATTTCTACTCGCAGCCCACCGTGCTGAGCTGCACGTTCTTCGCGAACACGTGCGAGGGCGACGATTCGGATGGCGGCGGCGTCTATTCGAGCAGCGGGAGCCTGACGATCGACGCGTGCCTCCTCTGGGGCAACCGCGCGGAGATGGGCGACCAGATCGGAATGCAGAACTCGACGGTGGTCAGCGTCGATTGCAGCGATGTCGAGGGCGGTCTGGATGGTATCCACGTCGAACAGGGCTGCGATCTCGAATTCGGCGCCGGGACCATCGCCACCGACCCGCTGTTCTGCAATGGACCGGCGCGCGACCTGACCCTGAGTACGTCATCCTCCTGCTTGCCGGAGAACAACGATTGCGGCCTCCAGATGGGAGCGTACGGCGAGGGCTGCGAGGACCCGACGACGGTTCCCGAGCTGGATCTGCTGCGGGCGTCGTATCTCGCTCAGAACGCGCCGAATCCCTTCAATCCAGCCACGCGGATCAGTTTCGGACTGGCCGAGCCGTCGCTGGTGGAACTCTGTGTCTACGACCTGACGGGTCGCCGCGTCCGCCGACTTCTGGCCGGGACGATGGTCTCGGCCGGGGAGCACACGATCACTTGGCGCGGCGATGACGACCACGGCCGTGAGCTCGCGGCGGGCGTGTACCTCTACCGGCTGAAGGCCGGCGACATGGTCGCGACGAGGAAGATGCTGCTCGTCAAGTAACGTCGCTCGGCACGCGACTCGGGAGATCAGGGGCCGCCGCCTCGCCTCGGCGAGGCGGCGGCCGTTACTCGCAGCGGTCCCCAAGCGAGGCGGCCAACACGACGACGTCCGACAGGTTGAGGACGCCGTCGGCGTTGAAGTCGTGACGGAAGTCGACGATGCCGCCGCCCAGCAGATCCTGCGTGAAGAACACGATGTCGCTGAGGTCCACGACCAGGTCGCCGTTGACGTCAGGGCTGTTGACGGTCAAAGGCAAGTCGCCGAAGGCGATGGGTTGACCGCCCACGAACACCCGCGGCTGGTCCGTGGGCGGGACCTGCCCGCCGGCCCGTAGCGGACGCGAGATCGTGGTCTCGCCGTTGGCGTCCGTATCGTCGTCGGCGACAGTCCCGCCGGCGCAGTAGGCGAACGGGACCCCGACCGGGGCACCGAGCCAGATGTCCTCTGCCGGATAAGCCACGATCGGGTCGCCGTTCTGGTCGAGCAGTCGGACGTGGATCGTGGCGTCGACCCCGTCCGGCCATCCGGGGAAGTACGCGTTGCTGAGCATCGGACCCCGACCCGCGGGAGACACCCACACGTGGCCCGCGTGGTTCATCCAGGCCGTGCAGACGGGCGGCGGATCGCTGGCGGCGACGCCGACGGAGGCAAGAGCAGCGGCGGCAGTGCAGATCAGAACGATACGCATGGTCGTCCCCTTCCGATGCTGGTTCCCTGGCACAGTCGGATGTCGCGCACCAATTGACGACAAGGGATTCGATCGGCGCGACCTCTTCGATCTCTCATACTTGGCTGAAACCGCCGCCACCGTGCCTTGAAACCCGGAGCCGACGATCTCACGACGGAATCGTCTCGGCGGGCATCAAGACGCCCATCCGGATTCGCCGCGGTCGCGCCGGACGGCTACGGTGGACCGTCGCGGGGTCACGGGACCGCCTTGAAGCTACGCCCCGCAATCACCGGAACAGCCTCTTCACCGCCGCCCACGAGCGAGGCTCGACACGAACCACCGGATCGTCCCAGCCCGCTACGTACAACCAGTACTCGTAGGGGCCCGCTGGATCGCATTCGACGGGGTCGGGCGGGTCGAAGCTAGCGGGCGCCACCGCGAGCCACATGATGGAGTTTGGCGCGGCCGAGAAGAAGTGCCATTGCTCCTGGCAGGGGCCGAACGCGACCATGTCGAGGACGATCGCCGGCTCGCACTCGCCCGGCTGCATCTGCCAGAGCAGGCACGGCACGTCGGCGTCCATGCCGACCTCGGTGACACCGCTGGGATCGGCCGGGATCCTGAACCAGTCGGTATCGCGCCAGAGATCTCCCCCGTGGTAGTACCAGCCTGTCTGCCCGCAGAACCCGTACCAGTTGAGGTCCTGCAGGACCGGCACACCCACGAAGTCGACGGAGTTGCAGCCGCCGTTATAGGTATCCTCGTAGCCATCGATCAGAGGCGGCTCGTATTCCTGGGAAATCTCGTCGCAACCGATCTCGCAGGGCACATACTCCGAGATGTTGAGCACGAAGGCGCCGGCCTCGCCACCCCAGCCGTCGATGACGATGTAATATTTCACTCCGGGTTGGAGGATCACGCCGGTGATTCGAGACACGTAGTCGGCGTAGAAATCATCGTTACAGGCCACGACGGTCAGATTCTCCCGATAGATGTAGATCTTGGTGTCGTAGGTGGATCCGTAGAGGTCGAACTGGAGGCATTGGCTGCTGGCGGGCGCATAGCGGTAGACCACGTCGGGCGAGTCGGAGCCGGCATAAGGGCAGGCCTCGTCGTAGTCGTCGGTAAAGCCCACGGTGGTGCCGGTGTAAGTTAGCCCGATGTCGGTGATGAGGATGGCGTCGGCGAACGTGTCGCCGCCCTGGCGGACGCGGTCGGGCTCGGGCGGGGCCGGCGTGACGATGCTCGCAGCCTTGGGAGGGCGCCTGGGGACTGGCGGACCAGCCGCCAGCGCCGCGAGGTCGGCGGCCACAAGGAGCAAGGTCAACGTCACTACGAGCAGGGTCCGCTTCATACCGGCATTCCGCCTGCGACCGCCGCCGAGTCGAGCGCCGCTTCAGGTCTCCTCCAGACTCGCAGGAGCCGTTTGATCATATCACATCCGGACGCCTCGTTCCCTGCCATTCGGTCACGACGTCGCCACCCTGTCCCGAGGGAATCCAGGAAGGTGCTTGCCGTGGAATCCGCCATCGTCCTCCAGTCGGTCCTTGTCGCCGGGCCGGCCCTCGCCCGGTCGCCGGACTCCCAGTTCTGGATGGCGAACGACACCGTCGCCAGCGTCGCGTCCACGCACGTGGTCAGGTTCGGAACCAGCGGTCCAGCCGCTGCAGGTCCCGGTCCGTGAGACCGCCCGGGCGCACGAGCTGGGCGAGCGGACCGTAGAGGGGGAAGCGGCGCCGGTCGCGATCCGTCAGACGCTGGAAGAGGCAGTGCGCGTCGGGCACCCGGCCCGGCACGGGTCCGGCGAGCGGGCAGGCCCGGCAGGTGGCGACGAGCGGGCAAGCGCGGCAGGGCTGGCCACCGCCCGTCCAGCCGGCACGGTCCTGCAGGATCGCGAACTCGTCCGCCGGCTCCGCGGACCGCCGCCAGCGCGCCGCGAACCCCGCATCGGCGACGTCGCCGTGCGCGAGCGCCGCCGCGAGCCGGCGCGCCCCGCGGCCGAGGCGCGACCGCGGCGAGCGCGCGAGGAGCGAGCAGCCGTGGACCGTGCCGTCGGTGTCGACCACGAGGCTCGCCCGCGTCCCAGCGCCGCAGACCGCGGCGGACGTCGTCTCGTCGGCGGCGCGCAGATGCTGCACGGGGACGCGTCCGGTGCGGCGCCGGTGCGCGACGGCGAGGTCGAAGACGAGCGCGAGCTGCCGCTCGAGCTCGGCACAGCAGGTCTCGCCCCAGACGGCGGGCCGCCCGCAGGCCGGCGCGACGGCCAGGGCGGGGACGTCCCGCTGCAGGAAGCAGGCGACCGCGCGGGCGAGGTCGCCGACGGTGGCCGGCGTGAAGACCGCCGACACGGAGACCCGCCGGCGCCAGTAGCCGGGATGGCGCCGGCGGATCTCCTGGAACAACCGGTCGAGCGCGGGGAAGGTGCCGGGGCGGCGCTCGTCCTGCCCGCGCGGGCCGTCGCAGCTCAGTTGCAGGGCCACGTCGTGATCGACCAGCAGGTCGAGCGTGTCCCGGTCGAGCAGGAGACCGTTGGTGACCAGGTGGCAGCGAACATCCGGGCCGCCGGACGCGAGCCCGCGTACGCGCGCGAGCACGTCCCGCAACCGGTCGGGCGCGAGCAGCGGCTCGCCGCCGCTCAGCTCGAGGTCGAGCTGCGGCCCGGCGAGGTCCAGCACGAGGTCGAGGGCGCGGCGCAGCGTCGCGGCGCGCATGGATTCCCGCCGCCGCCGGTCGCGCGGGCAGTACCGGCAGGACAGGTTGCAGGCGCGGGTCACGAGCAGGGTGACCGCGCGCAGCTCGCCGGCCGCGCTCACCCCGTCGCCTCGTCGGCCGGCGCCGCCGCGGCGATTCCCAGCGGCTCGACGACCGGCGGCACGGTCAGGGCCTGGTCGTCCGGCAGGCCGGAGAGGACCGACCAGGGCAGCTGCAGCAGGATCCGCAGCAGGGCGAGCGCGCGGTCGAGGTCCAGCGTCTCGTCGAGCGTCGGGACTGGCGCCACGATACGGCAGCCCTTGTCCTGGACGATCGGCGGGATGCCCGGCACCAGGACCGGACTGTCCGGCCGGCGCAGGACCGGGATGGCCTCGAGGGCGCCGAGGCGCTCGCGCAGCGTCGCCTCGACGCCCGCGAGCAGGTCGCTCTGGATCCGCAGACCCTGCTTGATGTCGCCGCAGAGAACGGCGGCGGGATCAGCGGTTGGCGGCATGGTCGTGCTCCTTTCGGTTCCTCGCGATACGGCTCAGGCCTCGTCCGCAGCCGCCGATCCGCCGAGCGGCTCGATGCCGGCCGGCACGGCGAACGAGTGGTCCTCGGGCAAGGCCGCCACGACGCACCACTGCAGCTGGACCAGGCACTTCAACGCCTGGACGGCGCCGATCAGGTCGAGGCCGCCGCCGGTGTCCTGCCAGCGATCGAACCGGACGTGGCAACCCCGCTCCTTGACGATCGGCGGCGGCCAGTTGCCGGGATCGAATCCGCCGGCGATCCAGTCGCGCAGCGGTACGGACTGGGGACGGGGCAGCACGCCGCGCAGCGTGCCCTCGAGGCTGGTCAGGAGCTGGTACTGGAGGCGGAGACCCCGCTGGAGATCGCCGCCGCGGATCGTCTGCGTGGTCGGTTCACCGGCCATGATCGGCCTCCCTTTCGTACGTTCAGAACATCCCCCCATCGGCTCGCAGCAGCCAGATCCTGCCCCGCGGATCGTCGTCGGTCCGCGCGAGCACGGCTCCGTCGCCCGAGATGTCGAAGAACAGGCTCTGGGCCGGATGGGCGGCCTCGACGGCCGGCTCGACCGCGCGCGGCGCGTCCCCGGCCGGCGACACGGTCTGCAGACTGAAGCACGGACGGCCCCACCGCCCGGCGACCCAGATCCGGCCGGACTCGCGCTCCCAGCCCAGGCGGTCGGCATCGGCGCCGGTCGTGATCGCGCGCGGCGGGGTCGCCCCGTCGGCGGCGACGATCCAGACTTCACCGCGGCAGGTGAACGCGATCGCCGATCCGTCGGGCGACCACTTCGGCAGGAACGCGACGAGATCATCGCCGGTCAGGCGCCGGGGCGGACCCGCGGCGCGGCCGCCGGAGACCGGCAGGCACCAGATCGCGAAGCTCCCCGTGCGATCGGAGGCGAACGCGAGCTCGGAGCCGTCGGGCGACCACGCCGGCTGCACGTCGGAAGCAGGATGGTCGGTGACGCGGCAGGGCGCGCCGCCGCCGGTCGCGACGATCCAGAGGTCCCGCGCGTCGCCGTCGAAACGGTAGTAGGCGACCCAGGCGCCGTCGGGCGAGATGGCCGGATGGGACGCGTGACCGGCCTGCTCGGTGAGCCGGCGCGGCTCGCCGGCCGGCTGGCCGTCCGCGAGGTCCTGCAGCCACACCTCGGCGCGGTCGCCCCAGCGATCGGAGACGAAGGCGAGGCGGCGGCCGTCGGGCGTGAGCGACGGGTAGCCGTCGTCGTGCTGGCCGGAGAAGCGGGTCGTGCGACCGGTGCGGCGGTCCTCCACGAGCAGGTCCAGGTTGCCCTCGGCCTGCGTCGCGTAGGCGAGGACCTGGATCGTCGCGGCGAGGCTCGGGTGCATCTCGGCGCTACCGCCGAGGGTGAGGCGCTCGGCGGCGCCCGCACCGGGGCGGACCCGCCAGAGCGCGCGGACGTTGTCGCGGTACGAGGAGAAGTAGACGTGGCGGTCGCCGGCGGACCAGCAGGGTTCGCGGTCCTCGCGACCGTCGCGCGTGAGCGGGCGCGCCGCGCCGGTCGCGGGATCCAGGAGCCAGAGGTCGTTCTTGGTGCTGTAGCAGATCCGCTCGCCGTCGTGCGACCAGGCCGGCTCGCGGTGATCCCAGAGACCGTCGTCAGGGCCGGTCACGAGGCGCGCGCTCGCGGGGTCGGCCAGGTCGGCGACGCCGATCCGGTCGATGTCCAGGGAGTCGGCGCGGACGAAGGCGAGGCGGCGGCCGTCCGGCGAGACGGCCGGATCGCGGGCGTCGGCGAGCAGCAAGGTCGCGCCGCCGCCGAGCTGGCCGATCTTCCAGACGTCGGGCCGGCCGAGGCGGTGGGAGACGAAGGCGAGGCTGCTGCCGTCGGGGAACCACGCCGGCGAGGTATCGTCGGCGGGGTCGTCGGTCAGGCGCAGCGGCTGGCCGCCGTGCGCGTCGACGACGTAGAGGTCGGCCTGGCCGTTCACGCGCGACGCGTAGGCGATGCGGCTGCCGTCGGGCGAGATCGCGGGCTCGGTGTCGAGGACCGCGCCGCTCGAGACCGGCACCGGCCGGCCGGGCGGCAGGCCGCGCGCCGCCTCGGCGGGCGGGCGCAGGAACGCGAGCGCGAGGCCGGCGGCGATCACCAGCAGTACGGCGCCGCCCGCCCAGGCCAGCCAGCGTCGCCGGGCGACGATCCAGGACGGCAGGTCTCGCCGGTGCCGCCGCAGATCGTCGAAGAGAACGCGCAGGTCGCCCAGCAGGGCCCCGGCGTCGGGATAGCGGCGGGCGGGGTCCTTCTGCAGGCAGCGGGCGATGATCCAGGCGAGCTTGGCGGGCACCCTGCGGTCCGGGTGCGCGACGAGCTGCGGCTCGGCGTGCTGGATCGCGGACATGACCGCCTCCGGCGTGCCGCCGGCGAACGCCGGCGCGCCGGTCGCCATCTCGTGGAGCACGGCGCCGAGGGCCCAGAGGTCCGTGCGCGGATCGAGCGGCCCGCCCGCGATCTGCTCGGGCGCCATGTACGCGGGCGTGCCGACGCGGCCGCCGAACGCGGTGAGACGGGTCTGCTCGGGCAGGACCGCGAGGCCGAAGTCGATGATCTTGGCCTGCTGGCGCGGCGTGCCGCCGGTCGTGATGACCGCGGTCGAGGCGTCGGGGTCGCCGGACGGGGACTGGCAACAGGTGTCCGGCCTGCTGATCACGATGTTGGACGGCTTGATGTCGCGATGCACGATCCCCCGCGCATGGGCGGCCGCCAGCCCCTCGGCGATCTGGATCGCGAAGAGCACGGCCTCGTCGGTCGGCAGGCGACCGTCCGCGATGCGGTCGCGCAGGCTCACGCCCGCGCAGTAGCGCATGACCAGGTAGGCGCGCTCCTCGAACTCGCCGGAATCGACGACGGGACAGATGCCGGGATGGTCGAGCGAGGCGGCGATGGCGGCCTCGCGCAGGAAGCGGGTGCGGGCGCCTTCGCCCTGCATGAGCTCCGGGCGCAGGAACTTGATGGCGACCAGGTGGTGCAGCGTCGCGTGCTCCGCCTGGTAGACCACGCCCGTCGCGCCCTCCCCCAGGCGCGCCAGGATCGTGTACTGCGCCACGGTCCGACCGATCACGACGGCACTCTCCTCCGAGGGGGCGATGTGGAGAGTCGAGGCGTCGTCGCTCGCCGGCGATCGGTCACAGGATACGGCAAATAGGAATGAATATCCAGGCTTCGACAGCGGAGTGCTCGGGGACCCGTCGCGACACCGACTGGTACACCTTGTTCGTGCCCGCCGGCGGAGTGATCGAGATCACGGGCAAGGTCGAATCCGACACGTACCTCTACGACGTGTGGCCGCAGAACTGCGGCAGCCTCCAGGTCCAGCAGATCCTGCATCTGCGGCCCTGTGCCCCCCAAACGCTGACGGTCGCCGGCGCGCCCGGCGACCCGAGTTGCGCCGGCGCAACTCGCGCTGGATCGCCAAGAGCGCCGCCTCGTCGAACAGCCGCCGCGCCGCGGTTCGCGGTCGAGCGGCGGCTCCGGCCGGCCGCTCGCTGTAACCAGGTCCCGCCGTTACCCGTCTTGTCGCTTGCCGGCTCGACCCTCCTCGACGAGAGAGGCGATCCCATGCTCATCTCAAGTGAGGCGCCCCGTTGCGTCGGCCCGTTGCCCTGCGTGCTGGCGATTATGCTGCTCGTTCCCGCGATGGTGAGCGCGGGGAACGTCACCCTGATCGACGGGGTCCTCCACGTCATGAATCCCGCCCGGCCGCCCCGGGGGGTGCAGACCGTCGAATTGGAGGAACTGTGGCGCGCCGGCGGGGAAGACGATGACGTCTTCTACGGGCTGATCGGCAAGGTGTGCTGCGACGAGCAGGGCAACATCTTCGTCCTGGACAGCCAGGTCTGCCAGGTCTACGTGTACTCGCCGCGACCGCGAATTCGGGCAGGCGCGATGCAATCGCCGCACCTGACATCGCCTACCGATACATCCCCTTCACGCCGCTCCAGCTCCTCCCTTCCACCGCCACCGGACCTTCGATTCCCGTGATCGCGAGGCGGTATTCATCGACGAAATCGCCGCACGGCTGCATGTCCTCGTGCAGCGGCCGCACGCGCAGCGTCACCACCTGCCCCGGCGCGGTGTCGACGACGATCGTGCCTGAACCGCAACTCCCGTATTGGTAGGGAAGCAGCGAGACGTCGTCGCAGCCGTCGAGGAAGAGCACATCGAAGCTGGCGGACCAGGAGTACGGCGCGAACGCATCGATGGTCACCTGGGTACCGGCGGCCGTGAACTGGAACCAGTCGCTGTCGCGCTGCCAGCCGTTCTCGCTCGCGGCGTAGCCGGTGATGCCGCAGAAGTGGAGGGTCGGCGAGCCGGCCGGCCGCTCGAGTTGCTGGAACGCGGGCGGGTCGACGTCGCAGCCTCCGTTGTAGGTGTCGACATAGCCGCCGTGAAGGGACGGCTCGCCCTCGAGGACGTCGCTTTCGGCGCAGCCGAAGTCGCAGGGCAGGATCTCGCAGACGCTGACCACGTACTCGCCGCAGTCGCCGCCGTAGCCGTCGATCACGAGGTAGTACCGCATTCCGCCCGCGAACATCACGGCCTCCAGCTTGGAGACGTAGTCAGGGTAGAAGTCGTCGTTGCAGGCCACGAGATTCAGGTCCGCGTCGTAGACGTACACCTTGGTGTCGTAGGTCGAGCCCAGCAGGTCCACGTCGGCGACCGTACTGTACGCCGCGACGAAGGTGTAGACCAAGTCCGGCGAGGTCGAGCCCGTGTACGGGCAGGCCTCGTCGTAGTCGTCGACGTTGTCGCAGGTGGCGCCGGTGTCGCTGAAGGGGATCGCGACCTCGATGGCGGCGGCGATGTCCTCGCCGCCTTCGCGCGAGTCCCCGGCCCAGTGGGCGCCGACGTGGCCGGTGGGTTTCTGGGCCAGGGCCGGCGGCGTGGCGAGCGCGAGCAGCAGGCCGGTCACGAGGGCGAGGGTGCGCATGACGGGTCCTCCTGGCTGGATGAGGACCGTCATTGTACCGCGAATCGACTTTCGATTGCCAGGGCCGCGCGCCAGGATTGACCTTCAGCCCGCCACGCGCCACCTTGGCGGCGACCCGACCCGCCAACCCTCCGGAGGCCTGGCCCATGCCCAGCCGACTCCTCGCCGCGCTCGCCCTAAAGCACCGTCCCCTCGCCATCCTCCTCGCCAACGACCGCCCCGACGGCGCGTTGCAGTTCAAGGAGCGCCGCTGGGGTTGCGTCGCCGCCATGCTGCTCGCGGCCGAACAGGGCAAGACCGTCGTCTTCGACCGCGAGACCTACGGCTGTCCCGGCGGCGGGGTCGGCCTCGGCTTCGGCTGCGCGTACAAGGGCTTCCCCATCGACCATCTCCTCTCGACCGGCGGCACGTTCGACCTGCCGGGCGGACAGACCCGCGACTTCGGCGAAGGCGAACGATTCCTGGCGAGCCCCGCGGTCGCGCGCCGCTGGGTCGCATCGGTGCCGATCCGCGACGTGCCGGCCGAGTACGTCGTCGTGAAGCCGCTCGACCAGCTCGCCGCCGGCGAGACCCCTATCCTGGCGTGGTTGCTCGTGAATCCGGACCAGCTGTCGGCTCTCGTCACGCTCGCGAACTTCCGCCGCGGCAGGCTCGAGTCCGTGATCGCGCCGTGGGGCGCCGCCTGCCAATCGATCCTCTTCGCCATGGTCGAGGCCGAGCGGCCCGAGCCGCGCGGGGTGATCGGGTTCTTCGACATCTCGCAGCGCCACCGGATCGGCCGCGACCTGCTGTCGTTCACGTTGCCGTGGCGCACGCTGCTGGAGATGGACGAGGACGCGGCGGCGAGCTTCCTGCGCTCGGAGCCGTGGCTGAAGCTGCGCGAGCGGCAGTAGCTTGCGGGATGCGCCGACCCAATCTCGGCGCGGTCATGGTCGCGCTCATGGCTGGCACGGCTGGACGCCTTCCGATTGGACTCTCTGACCGACTGGCGGGCCGGTTCATACACGGCAGACGCTGAAAACGGACCGTATCGAGCGGTTTTGATGATATCGACATTTCGATTTCTTCCCGGCCGTGATAGAATCCCCGTTGATTGCGGTAATCTTTACTTCGTCGATTTCCGAGTCCCCGGGCCCTCGCGGCCCAGCGCGCACCTTGGCGATATCGCAAATGTGCAGATGAATGACCGATAGCATCTTCCGTAATCCCGCCCGGAGGTATCCGATGCGCCGTTCTGCATTGGCATCCGCCGTCCTCCTGCTTGCTGCGCTCGTACCCGCGTCCGTCAGCGCCCAGAGCGCAACAGCTCTTCCATACAGACCGCCCCACGTCGTCAGTGCCGACACCGGCCAGCCGCTGGCGCGACCCCAGACGCCCGAGGCTAAGCCACATGACGGCGTTAGCCGCGAGATGTTCGATTACGTCGTGTCTGGCGATCGCGGCGGAACTGCGCAGCCCCGTGCCGTGATCATCGACGAAAACTACGGTGGTTCGTATCCGAACGGATGGTCCATCGGCCACGATGGCGGAGTCGGCGGCTATTCCTGGGCTTGGCCGTTGGATTACGCCTACTGCTATGCAGACCCCAATGGCAGCAACTACTACTATCCTGATGATCTGCATGTGTTCATGGAGAAACGGAACGTCAGTTTCGTGGGATACGATACGGCAACGCTGCAATTCCTCCAGTACGTCGACTGCGAGGACACCTACGATTACTTCACCGTCAACGTGAGGGATCAAAGCGGCAACTGGTACTACCTGTATGGCGATTCCGGCCCGGATAATCAGTGGCGCACGGTATCGATCAATCTCGACCAGTTCGCCGGCCAGTCCGGTCTCTACATCCAGTTCCGCTTTGATAGCGATGGTAGCATCAGCGGCGAAGACGGATATTTGGGAGTCGCGGTCGATAACATCCTGCTCACCGCTTCCAACACGAATGACGCTCCCGATTATCCGTACTTCATCACGACGCCGCCCGACAAGCTCTACCCTACGCTCGAGTACCAGCTGACGATTGACTACACCGATCCCGACGGCCGCTCCGATCTCTCATTCGTCTACCTCCGCCTCGCCCAGTCGGATAGCGAGCTGACCCAGCGTCAGACCTTGGGCTGGCAGTTGACCGACGCACCGTTCCAGTTCGCGGACGAGACCGCCCATCTCTACGACCTGAGCGCAACCAAGACCAATATCACCAACGGCTACCGCATCGTCTGGCACTTTCGCATCGACTGGCAGTGGGCCGAATCGACGAACATCGACTATTACGCCTGGGGCTTGGATCTCGGCGAACTGGAGGGTCCTCATGTCATTTACGACCGCAACGCCGACTACGAGAATGATCTGGTCATCGCTAGCAGCACCGAATCTCAGGACCCCGTGACCGCCGGCGACACCTACAACGTTAGCGGTCAGATTTTCTTCGAGGGATCCTCGCTCTCGCCGACGACCTGGACCGGGATTTCCGCCGAGATGCGCCAGGGCAGCGCCACGGGGACCCTGCTGTACACCGATACCAGCGTCGCCAGCGGCTATTCGCTCGACTGGGTCACCGATGCGAACGACGTCGGCAATCACAGCATCTACATCCTGCCCAAGAATACCAGCCACCAACCGCCGAACAACAGCGATACTTATTGGGATCTCGAGACGATGGCGGTCCTGCCCGATCTGATCGGCACGCAGTTCGCCGGCAGTTATTTCATCGACAAGACCGCCAAGTACGGAATCCCGGTTCTCCTGGAGGCGAAGTTAGAAGATAGCTCTATTTTTCACTTCGATCTTCAAGGCAAGACGGTACATTTCGATATCTACTATGGCGGAAACTGGCACGAGATCGCCGACGATGGTATCTCGGCGACCAGCTTCGTCACCGACGACCAGGGGATCGCCAGTGTCTATTACACGGCCCCGACCGCGCTCGCCGAGGCGGTGTACCCGATCCGTGCGCGCTTCGATGGCGACTCGGAGTATGCGCCGTGCACCCTGAGCCGGGAGCTGACCCTCAACAAGCCACAGTGGCTCTATCTCGTATATCTGTGCGCGGATAACAACCTGGAAGCGTACGGTGAAGAGGATTTTTATGACGAGATGTGGCAGGCGCGGGCCAATACGGAGGTGAGTGTCGTCGTCCTTTTCGATCGCGCCGAAGGGGATGAGGACGACAACACGCAACCGGGCTGGGCGTATAGCTCTGGCCACAGCGATTGGAAAGACACCCGGTGCTATCGAATCTGCGAGAACTCGCTGGTCTATTCCAGCTGGGGAGAACGAAACCTCGGCGATCCGGCGACCCTGCAGAGTTTCTTGTCGACAGCTGTCAATAGCTGCCTGGCACACAATACCGCGGTCGTCCTCTGGAATCACGGAAGTGGATTCCGCGGCGCAGCGGTACCTGATACGGTCGTGATCCCGGAGGTTGAACAGCGCTTCGATGTGTCTTCATTGTTTCCGGAGAGCGAAATGCAGCAAGCCGAGGACAGCGGGCGTGGGATCTGCTACGATGATTCCCATTCGAATGACGGTCTGACCCTCGTCGAACTCAGCTCCGCCCTCGACCCCTTCTCCGTGTTCGAAATTGTCGGATTTGACGCCTGTCTGATGGGCATGGCGGAGATCGCCTACCAGATGTTGCCGTACGCAGACATGATGATCGGATCCGCGGAAACGGAATCCGGAAACGGCTGGGCTTACGACGAGTTTTTGACTCCCGCCCACCTCGGCGCCACGACGACGCCGGCCCAGCTCGGCGCTCGCACGGTCGCGACGGCGGACCAGGCGACGCTGGCGTGCTGGGATCTCGGTTCGCAGATCGTCAGCCTGAAGGACGAGATGTCTGATTTCGCTCTCGCGATTGTCAACCATTTGAACGAGCCGGGCGTGCGCAATCTGGTCATTAGCAGCGCCTCGGCTAGTTTCGCGTACAACTGGCCTGCGTTCTACGATCTGCGCGACTTCGCAAACGAGATTGCCTCGCGAACGCAGATCGCGGAGATCGATCAGGCAGCGGCCGCTGTCGCGGCGAGACTGATCAATCCGGCGTTCCGGACGTCGTTCGATACGGATTATGGCGGCGATATCGGTGGCATGTCCGCGTGGCTGCCGGTTCTCGTGCAAGACTACAACGACGGGATTGTCGCCTATGAGACTCTCGATTTCACCATCGATAGTAACCAGTACTGGGACGACCTGATCCGCTATCTGACCGACCTCGAGCCACCCACGTGCATGCTCACCGCACCGACTCCGGGTTGGTATCGTAGCACCCTCATGGTTTCGGCATACGCCAGCGACGCCAAGTCCGAGGTCCGGTACGTCGCTTTCGAGTACTCGCGCGACGCGTCGAGCTGGCATGCGTTGCCCGGACCCGATAGTGCCGATGGCTACGATTACTATGGCGGCAACGGCTGGGGACTCAATTTCGACACCGTCGGCACTCCTCAACACGGCACGCTGAACGACCCGTCGGTATTTATCCGCGCTCAGGCTGTCGATTTCGCCGGCCTGGCGAGCGGCTGGACGACACCGGTCGAGATCGGCGTCGACAACGGCGCGCCGAGCATGGGATGGGTCGCGCACCAAGCGCCTCCGCTGGCCGGCGAACATCACATCGGTGCCTCGATCAGCGACGCGCTCGCGGGCGTGCTCGACGATGCGTCCCACCCAGAATTCTTCATTCGCTGGAACGACGACTCCATCGATGCCAGCAACAACGACGGCGTCTACTACGGTAGCTGGGATGCCGAGCTCGGCGGCTACGCGGCAGTCGTGCCGGTGTCCGAAGACCGCGAAGGCCAGACGCTCTACTTCCGGACGCGTGGCCAAGACCTCGCCGGCAACACCGCGTGGTCGATCGTTAGCTCGGGCGCTCTGATCGAGGATGACGACGTCGCGGGACCGACTTTCGCCGACTATTCCGACAGCGGCGACGACGAGCCCGGCGTCTATATCTGCGTGGCGGACATCACCGACGCGAGCGGTGTGCGGGACGACAGCGTCTATCCACGTCTCTACATCCGCTACGACGACGAGATGATTGACGAGAACCACTACGACGCGTACTGGAACATGGATCGCGCAACCTACGACACGTTCGTAGGCGAGGTGACCGTCGGTCCGGAGCGGATCGGCCAGACGCTCTACTGGCGTGTGTTCGCGCAGGACCTCGACAACTCGCCGATGACCGCGTGGAGCGAGATCCAGCACGGCGGCGTGATCATCGACAACCGGCCGGTTGACATCTACATCGCGCCGACCTCGTTGGTTTTCGACGAAACCACGCGGCGGCCAGCCGCCGGTCAGCGCGAATCGGACGCGGGAGTTCTGGCGGCTCACGACCGCGGCCTGCGCACGCGGCCCGACGGCGTCGGCCTCGGCTCCCTGCGCGCCGAGCGACTGAATGCCAAGATCCTCGGCGACGTCCCTTGTTACCACTGGTACAATGGCTGTGCGCCGACGGCGGTGGCGATGATCCTCGGCTACTGGGACGCGCGCGGCTTCGGCGATCTGTTCCCCGGCAACGCGGCGATCCAGAACACGACGATCAACCTGCACGTCAGCTCGGCCGGCAATTACGACGACTACTGCCTACCGCTCGACGGTGATGAATACGAACCGATCCTGCCGGATCGCTCCGAACCGCCGTTCGGTGACGAGCACGTCGACGACAGCCTCGCCGATTACATGCTAACAAGCCAGAGCTATCACGATCTGCACTACGGTTGGAGCTCATTCGCAAACGTCGGGCCTGCGTTCGCGAGCTACGCGACCAGCGTGAACCCCCAGTACCTCGCCTGGTACGAGAACCAATCATGGAGCCAGTTCACCTGGGCCGACCTCAAAGCGGAAATCGACGCGGGCCGACCCGCGGTTTTCCTGGTCGACAGCGATGGAAACAACGACACCGACCATTTCGTGCCGGTCATCGGCTACGACGAGAGTGCTGACGAGTACGCTTGCTACGACACGTGGGACGGTCAGATCCACTGGTACGAGTTCGCCGGGATGAGCCAGGGGCAGGAATTCGGGGTGGCTGGGGCAGTGCTCCTCGGGTTCGCGAGCGCGCAATCGTTCACGATCACCAATGAAGGCGGAGGCACGCTGCAGATCACCGGGATGACGCTCGAGCAGAGCAGTTCCTGGGTCACGTCGATCATGCCGGCTGCACCGCTGTCGATCACCGCCGGCCAGAGTCGCGCCATCGTCGTGACCGTGGATCCGACGGCCGGCGCGCCTGGCGAGAATACCGACCGCGTCCTGGTGACCTCGAATGACCCGGACGAGAATCCTTATCCCGACGGTGTCTACCTGACCCTCATCAACGACGCGGGCCCGCCGCCCGCAGCGCCGCTCCAGCCGATCCTCACCACCAACCCGGCTTGCCAGTCCGCCGCGAACGAGCTCAGCTGGAACGCGGTCGCCGGCGCAGATTACTACGTCGTCTGTCGCGACGGCCTGACCATCAGCGAAGAGCTCTACGGTGTGCTGGTCTACGCGTTCGCGTCTCAAGCCGGGACATACGCGGTTCGCGCCGGCAACGCCTACGGCGAGAGCCCGCTCAGCCCCGGGATCGCGCTGACCATCAAGCCGGTGCCGGCACCGCCGGGGGCACCGCTGGTGATTCCGAACCCGTATCCACCGGACACCCAGGACCTGACCGTATCATGGGACGCGATCGAGCACGCCGTCGGATACAGCCTCTGGCTCGCTGGCGAGGCTGTGGCCACGACCAGCGCGACGACGGTCCAGGTCGCAGCGCAGCCGGGCATGTACTCCGTCAGCGCTATCGGTGAATGCGGCGAGAGCGATCCCGGCGCCGCGACACTCGCCGTGCTGGAACCTCATGCCGGCCCGGTCTGGTATGTCGCGCTCGACGGCGACGACGTGACCGGCAACGGCAGTGCCGACTATCCGTTCAGGTCCATCGCGCACAGCCTGACGGTCGTGCCTGCAGGTGGCACCCTCCAGCTCATGCCGGGCATCTACCAAGAGTACGGTCTCACCATCCCATCCCGCGTCACCCTGCGTGGATCGCCGGCGGATCCGACGACCGTGGTGATCGACGCACAGAACAGTGGTGTCGGCCTGCGGATCGAGAACACCTACCCTGGCCCCACCAACATCCTCGGCCTCACGGTCGCCAACGCCACGTCGGCGCTGCAGTGTTATATATCCGGCGACGTGACCTTCGAGGACTGCCGGTTCACGGGCAGTTCCAGCCACGCGTTGATCGGTTCGGAATACGGAGACATGGTCTTCCGCCGCTGTGACTTCGCCGAGAACGCCGGCGACGGTGTCAATACCTCGGGAGAGGGCCTGGTCTTCACGGATTGCAAATTCTACAGCAACCGCAATGGTGCAGATTTCAACCTCTTCACGCCGCTGACGCTCAACGGTTGCGAGTTCTACGGCAACTCGGAATCGGGGTTGCTGATCCGGGGTGGTACCGTCACCGCCACCGCGTGCGAATTTCACGACAACGGCAGCGTCGGCGTGCAGATCACGGAGTACAGCAGCACGACGCTGTCGCAGTGCATGGTTTCGGGCAACGGTGTGGGTGTGAAGATCACTGGCGAGGCCCTGGGCTGGCTCGTCGATTGCCAGATCCTGGACAACGACGAGGGCCCTGGGATCGAGCAGACCTATCATTCCGACCTGGTCATGAGCGGCACGCTCATCGCCAGCAACCATGATGGCGCCATCGCGGCGTCCGGTGGCTCGGTCATCGACGTCAGCACGTCGACCATCGTCGGCAATGAGGGTTCGGCCGCCATCGAGTGCGCCGCCGCGGGCCAGATCGCGTCCTCGATCATCGCCTTCAATCCCGGCGGGCAGGCCGTCGACTGCATGGGCACCGGCTCGGTCGCGTTGAACTGCAGCGACCTTCACGGCAACGCCGGCGGCGACTGGGTCGGCTGCATCGCGGGACAGGCGAACAGTAACGGCAACATCTCCCAGGACCCTCAGTTGTGCGACTGGCCCTCCGGCGACTTCACCGTGGCCTCAACCTCGCCCTGCCTGCCCGATAACCACCCGGACGAATGCGCGATCGGTGCGTTCGCCGACGAGGCGGGATGCACGCCGGTTCCGGAGTTCGTCGCCACGCCGGCCTCCCTCGTCGTGCCCGAGGGCGGCACGGCCGCATTCGACCTGACCCTCAATTGGCCGCCGAGCGGGACGGTCAGCGTGGATCTCGAGTTCACCACCGACGATCCGGGCCTCTCGCTGCTTGGCCCCATCAGCCTGGTCTTCGACGGTCAGAACTGGAGTCAACCGCAGGCGATCACCATCGCAGCCACCGAGGACGACGACTACTGTTCCACCGGCAGCACTCTGCGCGTACGCGACACGGCGGGCAACCTCGCGGATCTAGAAGTGGCGGTCACGGAGGTCGACAATGACGATCTCGGTCCCGACACGATCGCGCTCACCACACTGACTGGTTGTGTGTCGCCACAGATCGAGGTCGGTCCGTTCGTGCCCCTCAACCTGTACATAGTCCTGGTCAATCCATCGTTGCCGACCATCAGTGGTTGGGAGGCGCAGCTGACCATCGATCCCCCGAACGCCATGGTGGTCGGCGTCTCGTTCCCCAACGGGGGCACGAACTTCGGCAGCTATACCTCGTATCTTGTCGGCTACCAGTGGCCGGTGGACACAACCCCGATAACCATCCTCGCCAACCTATCGTTGATCGTCATGGGCGACGGGCCGGTGACCATAGGAATCGAGCAGCTGGACGGCGGCAGCTTCGGGTACTACGACGACGGCGGGCAGTACGTCGCCTTCACCAACGCGATCGAAGTGATCATCAACGGTCAGCCCGAACCGCTTTCGCCCTGGACCGACATCACCGCCGCCACCCCCCTCGGCGATCCCGGCGCCAGCCTCGGCAGCTGCTGGGGCGACTACGACCTCGACGGCGACCCGGATCTCTACGTCACCAACGTCCTCGAGCCCAACCACCTGTACCGCAACGACGGTAGCGGCGTCTTCACCGACGTGACCGGGCCACCCCTCGACGATTCGGCCGCCAGTAGCGGCGCCGCCTGGGGCGACTACGACGGCGACGGGGATCCCGACCTCTACGTCGCCAACAGCACTATCTCCAACCGCCTGTACCGCAACGACGGCGGTGGCGTCTTCACCGACGTGACCGCACCCCCGCTCGACGGCACGGCGATCGGCGGCTGCACCTGGGCCGATTACGACCAGGACGGTGATCTCGACCTGGCCTTAGCTAACGTCAACGGCCCGAACCGCCTGTTCCGTAACGACGCCGACGACGGGTTCGTCGATGTCACGCCGGCCGCATTCGCTAACGCGGGCCCTTCCCGCGCCGCGGTCTGGGGAGACTGCGACGACGACGGCGACCAGGACCTTTACGTGGCCGTTGAGGGCGCCAACCTGCTGCTGGAGAACGTGAACGGCGTCCTGGCTGCCGTCACTCCGCCGCTACTGGCGGACACCGGCTCGGCCATTGGCGCGGCCTGGGGCGATTACGACAACGACGGCCGCCTCGACCTCTACCTCGTCAACCAGGACGTTTCCAACCGCTTGTTCCACAACGACGGCAGCGGAGCCTTCTCCGACGCCACGGCGGGCCCGCTAACCGGTGCCGTGAACGACCGCTCGCCGGCCTGGGCCGACGTGGACAACGACGGCGACCTCGACCTCTTTCTCGCCAACAACGGCCAGTCCGACCGCCTGCTGCGCAACGACGGCGGCACCTTCACCGACATCACGGACGCAGTCATCGGCGATATCGGTCCCAGCCACGGCGCGTCGTTTGCCGACATCGACGGCGACGGCGATCTCGACCTCCACGTGAGCGAGTACGACGACACCAACCACCTGCTACGCAATGACCATCTGGCCGACAATCACTGGCTGCAGGTGCGCCTTACCGCCAATAGTGGCACCGGCAACGTGGTGGGCGCCCGCGTGTCGTTGACGGCGGAGGGCGTGACGCAGATCCGCGAGCTACCCGCCGGCTCGGGCTACCTCAGCCAGCAACCGCTCGTCGCATACTTCGGGCTCGGCGCAGCCGCGGTCGTGGACGCGCTGACCGTGCGCTGGCCCGACGGCGTGACGACCAGCCATGACGTGCCGGCCGTGGACCAGGTGTTGGCGATCGAGCGCCGGACGCGGTGGCACGTGGCCGTGAATGGTGACGACGCCACCGGCGACGGCTCGTCCGAGCTGCCGTTCCGCACCATCCAGCACGCCGTCGACGTCTCCGCCCCGGCCGACACCGTCCTCGTCGAACCTGGCACTTATAATGAGAACATCTCCGTGCGTGCTCGCGCTCTGGCGTCTCGATACCTGGTCGACCCGGATCCAGCCCACATCGCCGCCACCGTCATCGACGGTAGCGGTGGCCTGTGCGCGCTGAACGTCTATCAGTCGCCCGGCGATCCGCCGGCCGAAGTCGTGGGATTCACCATCACCGGTGGCGTCAGCGAAGCGGACTACCACGGCGCTGGGGTCTATTGCACCTGCGACGCCGCGTTCCGGAACCTCGTCATCACCGGCAACCACGGCTGGGGACTCGCGGTGTTCGAGGGATTCCCGCTGGTCGAGGACGTCCTCATCTCGGACAACACGATGGCCACCACGGATAACTTGACGTTCGGCGGCGGCATCAACTGGCACAATTGCGGCCTGCCGGCCACAAGTCCATGCCTCGTCGGCGTCACCATCGCCGACAACGAGGGAATTGGACTGGTCGCCGACGCTAAGTCGCTCCAGATGGACCGGGTCCTCATCGCCGAGAACACCGGGCAGGCAATGACCGTCACCTACGACCTCGATCCGACCTACCTACCGGTGATGTCCTGCGTTGACCTCTTCGGCAACGGCGGCGGCGAATGGGAGGGAGCCATCGCGGCATTCCTCGGCGAGGACGGCAACATCGCCCTCGACCCGCTATTCTGCGGCGACGACCACCCCGACGATCCCTACACGCTTCGTGCCGATTCGCCCTGTCTCGCGGTGAACAACCCGGACTGCGGTCAGATCGGCGCCTGTGGCCAGGGCTGCGAGACCGTGACGTTCGTGATCGCCGGCACCATTCTGGATGAAGCATCGCATCCGGTGGCCGACGTCCTGCTCAGTGGCTTCCCGACGTCGGTGTATACCGACATTGCCGGCCACTACGAGACCGCGATCTCGCTCGGCTGGCCCGGCGCCACGATCACGCCCATCAAGTCTGCCTATGCCTTCGACCCGACCTCGCGCACCTACGGTCCACCCTCCGGCGATCTGACCGCCGAGGATTACACCGCCACCAACGACGGGTCCCATGATTGGTACGACGTCGCGGCCGATCCATGGGCTAGCGCCACGCGAGGTACTGCCATGGCTTGGGGAGACTACGACGACGACGGCGATCCGGATCTGCTGCACGTGGTCACCTCGGAATACGGCGAGACCATTTATCACACGTTGTACCAGAACGACGGCGCAGGCGGCCTGAGTCCGATCGACGTGCCGGTATTGCAGGTCAATGGCTACGGATCCAGCGCAAGCTGGGCTGATTTCAACGGGGACGGCCTCGTCGATCTCTACCTGGGGCACCTCGGCCAGGCGAACCTGCTGTTGCGTAACGAAGGCGGCGGTGCGTTCACCTCACTAGACCTCGGTTCGGCCTGCACGGACTGGAATACTTTGCGGACTGCGTGGGTCGACTGGAATCTCGACGGGGTGCTGGACCTGTTCATGACGACGTATCAGGACCCCCCCGCCGACCAGACGAACCTGCTCCTCGACGGCGCTCACGGCTTTGCGATCGCGGACGAGCCGGCTGTCGCCCGATCGGGTCCGTATCAGGGATTCGTCTGGAGCGACCTCGATGGCGACAACGATCCGGATCTGGTCGTGGTCAATGAGAACGCCTACGTGGAGGTTTACGTCAACCGTGCCGGACACGGCCTCGACGATCCGATCCAGTTGTCCGGGTATTCGGGAGCCCAGGGGGTTTCGGCGATGGACTGGGACCTCGATGGTGACCAGGATCTGCTCATCACGTACTGGGATTATGGTGCGAGGCTATGGCTTAACCTGGGGAACCTGCAGTTCGGCGAAGCGGACGATTCCATCTTGGAGGCGGACGGGCACGGCCAAGATGCGGTGTGGGGCGACTACGACAACGATGGCTGGCCAGATCTCTACATCACCATGTACGACTACTACGGCAGCGGCGGCGACAACGCACTTTTCCATAATGAGTCTGGCCAACGCCTCTCCAGGGTTGACGAGCCGCTCATCGCCGATTCGGGCAAGGGCAAGGGGGCGGCATGGATCGATGTCGACGGCGATGGACAGCTCGATCTCGCTCTGAACAACTACAATGGCCCGAATCATCTCTGGATCAATCAGATCGAGAACGAGAACGGTTGGCTGCAGGTCGATCTTCGGGTACAACCAGGCGATGATCTCATGCCGCGGACGCCGATCGGAGCGAAGGTCACCGTGACGGTGGCCGGACATTCACAAACGCAGGAGGTCAGGACCACCTCCGGATACTGTAGTGGCTCGACTTCGTTACTACACTTCGGCACTGGATTGGAAAGTCTGGCCCCGCGCGTCTACGTCGTGTGGCCGCGGCGATTCCCCGGCGGTGGCTATAACTCGCAGACGCTGTTCGACGTGGCCCTCGGCCAGCGCCTCGTCATCCACGAAGCGATTGGCGATTTCACCGGCGTCGACGAGGTGGGACCACAGCCGACCGACCTCGCGCTTCACAATTTTCCCAATCCCTTCAACCCACAAACGACGATCGTCTACGAGTTGCCGGAGGCCGGGAACGTCACCTTGCGAATCTACGATCTTCAAGGGCGCCTGGTACGAACGCTCCTGACATCCGAAGCGGTGCCGGTCGGCCGCCATGAGGTCGTGTGGCGCGGTCAGGATGGCGCGGGGCGAGCCCTCGCGACCGGCGTTTATTTTTGCCGGATCCAGGTTGGAGACAGGACACTCGTGCGTCGCATAACGCTCGCGAAGTAGTAACGGTCAAAAGCCGGGTCGAGAACGGAAGGCGTCACCACTCAAGTTCTGGTCCGCCTCTCGCCGCAACGGCTCACTGATATGACCACATCTTCGCCACCGATTCGCGGCGGTGAACGAGCGTGACCACCCCCCGAACTCCCGGTTCCATCCTCGGCTCACGCGCAGCGCCACCCGGTTCGCTCGGTGCGACCACCTACTCCATCGAGGACATCGATACCAGCGCACAAACCCATAGGGTCTGGGTCCAATTTACGCAATCCTGGGCATTCGCAACGGTTGCGATCAACAGGGAAGCGATGAGGAACAACAAACGCGAATGATGATGGTACCGAGTGGACACACTTTCCCTTGGGACGACCGGACGATCAAGGCGCCTTGCCCCGTGAATCGACTCGGTGTCATTCGACGCCGATGGCCGCATCGACTCCGCCGGTCTAACCTCGGGATGCGCCGTCCCCGGGCGCGCGGCGGCCGCTGCCAGCCCGGGGACGCCACCCCCCACCGGCTTACCCTACTCGAACAGGGCCTTCACGCCGCTCCAGCTACTCGCCGCGGTTGGCACGGGCACATCGTTCAGGCGCGCGACCACCGGCGTGCCGAAGGGATAGCTGCACGGATGCAGGTCGCCGCCTCCGAAATCCACCACCGGCACGCCGTCAGGCAGGCTCGACGGCTCGGAAGGGCCGAACGAGATCGTCTCGGGGTCGGTGCTCTCCGTGGTGAAGATGATGGTCGCGAGAACCGTTCCCCCCGGATTGACCGGCACCGGCGAGGCGAATGTCACGATCTGATTCTCGTTCGTGCCCGAGTTTTCGCCCCAGAACAGGCTCGTGAGGATGATCGTGAAATCGGGCGCCGTCGACGAGATCGCGACCTCGTAGCCCGCGACGATCGTGCCGGTGGCCTCCGTCAACACGATGTAGGCCACGAGAGCCGCCCCCTGCGTGACCATGGCGTTCGCCGTCTCGTAGGTGAATTCACTGTCGCTGAAGTAGAGCCCGAGCGCGTTGGCGTCGGCCTGGGCCGCCCCGCTCGCCAACAGAGAGATCGCGACCGTTCCCAGGATGATCAAGCGGTGCATGGCTGCCTCCGTCGCAAATAGGTCCAGGATGCTGGCAGGCGCGGATCGGGTGGGGTCTCCCCGTCCCTTGAATTGGAAATATGAGTCGGAGGGACGGCGCGCATTCCCGGCGCGATGCGGCGGGCGGCCGACATCTGCCGGACGTCCCGGCGGGCGTCGGTCCCGAGCGCGGCGCTCGCGCGGGAGCGCGGCAGCTACGGCCCGACCTCGCCGACGAGAGCGGCCTTGGGCGACCGATCCGCACGGAACAGTCCCCAGTGCTTCTCGACCTCGTCCGGTCGGTCGCCGCCCTTCCAGTTCTCGTCGAAGGCCTCGAAGACGAACAGGGGAACGCGCTCGGCCGCCGCCCACGCCCGCGCCGCCCGGTAGAACGCAGCCTGCTCGGACTCGCCGGTCGCCCCCCTGATCAGCCGGGCCTGGTCGCCGACGTCGGCCATCGCGGTGGCCCAGCCGGTTTCCCCGATCACCACCGGACGGTCCGCGTGCATGGCGACGACGGCGGCCCTCTGATTCCGCAACCAGGGCACCGCCTCGTCCAGCTGGCGACCGTTCCACAGCGGGTGCGCGTGGACGGTGACGAAGTCGATCTCACGGGCGAGCGCCCGGCTCGCGGGCTCGGTCCAGTACTGGTAGTCGTCCGCGGCGGTCACCGGCACGGCGACCGCCGCACGGACCTGGCGCAGGTAGGCGACGAGGAGATCGAGCGGACATGGATTGGGGGACCAGGAAACCTGCGTCTCGTTGCCGACGCACACCGCGACGACGATGTCCGGGTACGTCGCGGCCAGTTCGATCGCGGCCGCGACCTCGTGCTGGTTCGCGGCCACGGCCGCGGTCGACCGATCGCGCACGGCGCCGCGCTCGTCGCGCTGCTCTTCGGCGGCGATCCACACGCCCAGCATCACCTTCAGGTCCAGACCGCTCGCGCGGATCTCGGCGAGCAGCGTGCGGGCGAATTCGCTCGCACCGTAGGTCCGCAGCAGGTTCCAGTGCGGGAGCATCAGGGCGAGATCCTCGCGGATCTCGGCGGCGGTGGGCGACGGGCCGCCGGGGCGCTGGCCGTCGCGATGAGGTCCGTAGCACACCGCGCCGCCGAACCACCAGTCCTCGCTCACCGGTCGGAGCGGACGATCGCCTCCCGCGGCCTGACCGGCGGCGGGCGAGACGTCCCGGTCGCCGCCGCAGCCCAGAAGCGAGAGGATGATCATGGAGGCGGCGACACCCGCCGAGCCGAGGGGATGGGCCTGCATCGTGTCACGACTTTCGCCGAGGTCCTCGTCCTCCGGGATTCGCGACCGCGATCCGCTTCCGCGATGGTCTGCGCCGGCGCTCGCCGTCTTTGTCAGTACACCGCACAAAGTATCCGAGGGCCGCGTCCGAGGCAACGTCGCTCCCAACGCGAATCGAATCCGGCGATCGTCGTTCCGCTCGGCGGGACGACCGGTCGCGCAAGGGCGCGGCCCGCTCAGGCTTGCGTAGTCAAACACATGATCGCTCACAAGCGATCAGTATAAAACAATTTAAACCGTTCAGCCCGGGATGAAGAGCGAACGGGCGCCATCGCATTTTCGACTTGATTCGGTCTCCGAACATAGTGTATGATGGTCGCGTCGGAATCGGTCCTGACGATCCGCCTCGGCTGTGCCCGGATCCGGGATGCGCCGCGCGTATCGGCTCTCTCTGACGGAAGGTGGTCACCATGAGCAATCGAGTGAACGCGTGCTTCGCGGTCGCGATCCTGGCTTGCCTGATCCCGGCGGCCGGCGTCGCGCTGATGCCGTACGGCCAGGATTTCGAGGGGTTGGCCCAGGGCGATGCCGGTGCGCTCGCCGCGGACGGCTGGCTTGTCTACGGCAACGTCTTCGGTCCCGACTGGTCGTACTGGTACGGGTACGGTTCCTTCCCCGCCCCCAACGGCAGCGGAGCCTTCTGCCAGATCGTCGCCGGCGAGGGCGGCGCGGAGCAGGGCGCCCAGCAGCTGGTCGTCTATAGCGACTACAACAACGCCAACCACGCCGACGGCGCCCACATCGAGTCCAACGTCTTCCAGGAGCTGCTCATCCAGCCCGGCGACGTCACCGAGACCTGGGTCTTCAGCTTCCAGGCCAAGCGCGGCAACATCGAGGGCGACACGACCGCCCTGGCGTTCATCAAGACGCTGGACCCCAACAACGGCTGGGCGACGACGAACTTCATCACCGTCGACCTGACGGGCGTCCCCACGACCTGGGGCGACTACTCCCTGTCGATCCTGATCGACGCCAGTCTGGACGGACAGATCCTCCAGTTCGGCTTCTCGAACACGGCGACGTTGTACCAGGGATCGAGCGTGTTCTACGACAACATCAACTTCTACATTACGGGTCCGGTCGCGACCGAGGAGACGACCTGGACCGAGGTGAAATCGCTGTTCCGCTAGATCCGACCGGCGGCGCGAAGAACGGACGGGGCCCGGCGAAGCCGGGCCCCGTTGCGTCTCCGGTCGCGGCGGTCACTCGATCAAGGCGACCCGCTGGCTCGCGGTGAAGCCCTCGCCCCGCAGGCGGACGAGGTACACGCCGGACGCGACCCGCAGGCCGCCGTCGTCCCGCCCGTCCCACGTCGTCCGGTGCTGGCCCGCCGGCGCCTGGCCGCTCACGAGGCCGCGCACGCGGCGGCCGGCGAGGTCGTGGACGTCGAGCGCGACCGTCCCGCCGCGGTCGAGCTCGAAGCGGATCGCGGTCTGGGGGTTGAACGGGTTGGGCGCGGCGGGGAGCAGCCGCCCGCCGGCCGCGGCCGGCAGACCGGACAGCCGATCGTCCGCCACGGCGACCGGGCCGCCCGCGGGCACGAACCTGAAGTCCGCGAACACGACCTCCTGGTCCGCCGCCGGCACGCCGCCCGCGAGCTTCCACAGGTTCAGGTGCAGGCGCGGCTGCTCGGGTCGCGGGACGTGCGGGCCCTGGTAGGTCCAGGCGTGGATCGTGGTCGCCGCCGACTCGTCGGCCGCTCCGCCGCGCCAGACGCGGAACTCGACCCGGTCGGCGAGCCAGCGCATCGCGTGGCTGACTTGCTCCCCGGTCGCGAACGAGGCGTCGAACCGTTCGAGATTGCCGGGATAGTCGTAGGGCTGCGCGACGAACTGGCCGATGTCGCGGCCCGGATCGCCCCAGCGGCTGTACTCGATGTCGACCTCGTCGTAGGGATTCCACCAGAGGTACGATTCGTCCCAGCAAGGTCCGTACTGCCAGAGGAAGATCCCCAGCACGGCCGCCGGATCGAGCTCGTCGAGCCGGCCGACCGTCGTCACGATGTAGTCGCCGTAGCCGAGCGCCGTCTCGGCGACGACCTCGGTCGCGACCCACGTCCCGCCGCGCTCGGCGAGCGACAGGTGCAGCCGGCCCTGGGGGTCGACCCAGACGCAGTTGGGATCGTCGTCGAAGACGTTCGGTCCGGGACCGTAGTAGCCGGGGCCCTTGACGCGCCAGACCCGACCCGCGAAGTCGAGCGTCGTGCCGCCCGGGAAGTCGGACCACTGCAGGTCGTCGATGGTCGGAGGACCGGCGTGGTCGACGGTCACCTGGTCGAAGAAGACGTCCGGCGAGGGATCGCTCGGGCCCTGGAGCACGCCGAACAGCGCGTGGATCGCGGCCGTCCCGGCCGGCGCCGGCGCGCTCTCCACGGAGAACTCCACGTACGTATCCGCCGCAGTGGCGGCGGTGGCGACCGGGAACGAGTCGTAGTCGAGCAGCTCGCCGCCCGCCCCGCGCCACTCGACGTTCACCAGCGCGGCGCACTGGCCCACGAGGGGCCTCGCGGCGGGGTGCCGGACGTGGCCGGTCACGACCCACCGGTCGCCGGGCGCCGCGTCCAGGCGCTGCCAGTAGCCGGACATCGCCCACCCGCCGTTATCGGGTCCGCTGACCCGCGCCGCGCGGGCGCCGTGGGACGCCGTCGTCACGGCGCCGATCGCGCCGAACTGGTTCCAGCCGCCGAACACGGCGCCGCCGGACCCGCCGAGCTCGAAGCTGGGATTGGCGAGGATGCACTGGCTGGCCGCCGGACCGACCAGGGCGATGCCGAGCGCGAGGACGAGCGCAGCGGAGGCGAGGGACAGAGCGGGTGTCGATGGCATGGCGGACTCCGGTCGATGGTGTCGATCCGTTTCAGTGTAACACGCCGGCGGGGACGGCGACGCGGAGGCTCGCGATCCGTCCGCTCCGCGCGAAGACCTCCGCCGCGAGGTCCACCGGCAGCGCGGCGCCCGGCTCCTCGCGCGTCGAGCCGTCGGTGAACGCGATCGCGATCCGCGCGGTCCCGTCCATCCGCTCGTAGACGACCGGCACCTGGCAGAGCGTGAACGCCAGGCTGCCCTCGCCGAGCGCGATCGTCCGCGGCTGTCCCTCGACGTCGACGTACGGGAAGTCCGCGGGCGCCGGCAGGAACTCGCCGGCCTCGAGGAGCACCGGCTGGAAGCGCACGGCTCCGCCCTCGACGCGCACGCCGAGCTCGCCGAGCCGGGTGAGGATCTCCTCCTTCACCTGGCCGGTCATGCCCGGCTGCTTCGCCCCGCCCACCGCCGGCGTGTGCGAGTAGGGGTCGGTGGGGAAGGCGCCGTACTCGGCCACCGTCTTCCGGTAGCCGAGCCCGGCGCGGATCCGGACGTACATCCGCGCGAGGCCGCGGCGCACCGTCGCGGGCCGGCCCTCGCGCTCGGCGCGCAGCACGTTCTCCTGGGCGGCCAGGAGCAGCTTGGCGACCATGTGCCAGTAGATGCAGCCAATGCCCTCGTAGGCGTACATCGCGCCCGACCGGCCGGTGTAGGACCGGTGCCGGAAGACGCGCTCGAAGAGGTCGAGGACCGCGGTCCGATCGCGCGCCACGGCGGCCGACCACTCTGTCTGCAGCGCGAGGTCGTCCAGGGTCGCCGCGACGTCGCGGGCGCTCTGGACGTCGCCGCGGAACCGGTAGATCCCCTCCGCGTCCCGCGCCAGCAGCGACGCATCCCCGGCGGCCGCGAGGTCCCAAAGCAGCGGGATCGCCCGGACGTCCGCCTCGGTCACGACGTTCCGGGCGAGGAAACCCGGCCGCTCGTGCGCCGGGTAGAGCAGGAAGCTGCGCTGGTCGGACCGGTACAGGGCGCTCGCGAACAGCCGCTCGAGGATCGCGAGCCCGTCGTCCGGCGCGAGGGCGCCGGAACTGAGGACCGCGACCTGGCCCTCGAGCATCTCCGGCAGGTGCGCGACGGTGACGGCGGCGCCGTCGTCCGCGAATTCCAGCAGGTTGTAGGTGTGGTAGAGCCCGTCCTCGCGACGGTTGGCGACGATGCTCCGGTCGACCCAGCGCAGGGCCGTCCGGCAGAACTCGGCGGCCTGGCGCCGCGCGAGCGTCCGCCGGCCGGAGAACCCGCGCGCATACACGGCCTGGCGGTAGGTCGAGAAGGCCTCGCCCAGGGCGTCCATCAGGCGCTTGCGGTCCCGGCCGCCGAGACGATCCGCAGCGAGCAGGCGCTGCTCGCCGGCCAGGATGGCGAACACCCGCTCGAACCAGTCGGTGACCTCGGCCGAGACGGGCAGACGCGCGCCCGCCGCGTCGCCGAACCGGCCGGCCAGGAACGCCAGGTAGCGCCGCAGGTAGCAGAGCGTGACGACCGAGACGCCTCCGCCGCCGAGCGCGTTGTTCGCGTCGTTCCATTCCGGGCGCTGGGTGTTCATCCAGATGCCGGCGTCCGGGATCAGGTTCGACAGCTTGGACAGGGCCGGCACGAGCAGCTTCTCGAACAGATTCGCGTGGTAGACGGAACCGTCCCCACCGGCGAGGAGCTTGCCGTCGGCGCCCACGCGCGCGACGCGTTCGGCGATGCGCGCGGCGCGCGCGGTGTCGAATTCGATCGTCGCCCGCGGGTCCCGGAGCAGGTCCGCGTACGGCTTGAGGCGATACGGGACCTCGGCGTAGCTGAAGATCTGCACGGCGAGCATCGCCTCGATCGCGGCCGGATCGTGGCGGTCGAGCGACTCCAGCAGCTTGAGCAGGTAGATGATCTGATGGTCGCCCCAGTAGCCGAGGTTGCTCCAGGGGTCACCCACTGCGGGGGTCTCCCAGTCGACGCCGTCCCGGGTGATCCGGTAGGGATTGAATCCGTCCACGGTCGACGCGTTGACGAACTTGGCGACCAGGCTCGGCAGGAAGGCCGGGAACGCGGTCGCCAGGGCCTCCCAGTTCTGGAAGATGTCCCGCCAGTTGCCCTCGTAGTGCAGCGCCCGCTGGCCGTGGCGGTCGCGCACGCGGATCGCGAAGCGATTCCAGGGGCGGCTGGGGTCGCCGTGGCGCCGGCCGAAGAAGAGCGGCAGGTACTCGTGGCTGAGCCGCGCGAAGTCGGCGTCCCCGGTCGCGCAGGCCTCGGCGCGGAGCGCCTGGACGGGTCGCGAGGCGGGCCACCCGGCGATCCGCTCGCGCTGGCGCGCGAGGACGGCGCGGTTGCGGACACCGAGGAAATCGGCGAAGTCGGCGCTCGGCACGTCGTGGTTCTGCGCGAAGACGCCGCCGCGCATCGTGTTGAACAGGACGTTCGCCAGGTGGTGGCTCCACGATTCGGCGCGGCCGCAGAGCTGCAGACCGTCGGCGCTGGCGACGATGCGCCGGAGTGCGTCGCTCGCGGACGCGAGGCAGGCCTCGATCCGGCCGGCAAGGTCCTCGCCGCCTTGCAGCCGCCGGCGCAGCGCGGCGATCTGGACGTGGTCGCGCCGGCTGTCCGCCACGAGGTGCCAGGTCGCCCCGTGGCCGGGCGCGAGGTCGAGAGTCGAGCTGACCAGGTAGTTGCCGCGGCGGCCGTTCAGGATTCGCTCGCCGGAGAGGACCCGCCCGTGCCGGAACGCGGCGACCACCGCGCCCGACAGATGGACCCGGAAATCCTCCAGGCCGCAGCACCAGACCGTGTTGGCCCGCAGGACCTCGAGCGCCTCGGCGCGATCGGTGATGCCGGTGGTGAGCGAGAAGATCCCGAGGCCGGTCGCGGGATCCACCTCGGCCGACTTGTAGGCGTCGACGAGGGTGCTCGCCTGCTGGTACAGGCTCAGGGGCGCGCCGAAGGGCAGGATGTTGCGCAGGCCGTCCAGCACGTCGACCCGGACGAGCGCCGCGCCGCGGTTCTCGAGGGTCGCCGTGCGCACCCAGCCGAACTCGTCGCAGGCAGCCCAGCGGTAGCGGAAGATCAGCCCGTGGCGGTGATCGATCGCCTCGAAGACGAGCCGGTTGCCGGCGGCGTTCTTGTAGAGATTCCGCTCGACCGCGGGATCCTCCCCGCTCGCCTCGCCGAACGGTTCCCAGAGGATGGGCTCGCCGTGCGGGTCCGCGATCCTGATCAGGGTCAGCGGCCCCGTCTCGTGATGGGCGTCGTGGAGCTGGTCGACGGTCCGGTAGGGGAACAACGCGCCGTCGGCGTCGACGCGCCCGGCGGTGAGCCCACCGCCGGAGGTGACGAACATCCAGAGGTCGCTGTCGCTCGCCAGGCTCACGAGGAACGGCTCGAGACGGTGGCTGGCGGAGATCCGGTAGAACACCTCTCCGTCCAGGTGGACGAAGCCGCCGGCGGGAGTCCCGGTCGGGTCCCCCGGCGAGCCGGAGCGAGGCGCGCGTACGGGTCGGCTTTCCACGGTCCACCGTCCAGCCGGGAATCTCCGGGGGCCGAGCGGACGGCCCCCGGAGCGCGAACGACGTTACTTGAGCAGGATCATGCTGCGGGACAGGGCCCCGGTCGCCGTCGTCAACGTGTACCGGTACTGGCCGCTGGGGACAGGCTGTCCGCCGGCGGAAAGACCGTTCCAGACGGCCTGGTGATCGCCGGCCGCAAGCGTGCCCTCGCGCAGCGTGGCGATCCGGCGTCCCGCGAGGTCGAAGACCGCGAGCTCGATGCGGCCGGGCTGTTCGAGCGAGAACTCGATGCGCGTCGCCGGATTGAACGGATTGGGAACGTTCTGGCGCAACGTCGCGCCGGCGAGCGCCGGACCCTCGGGCACGCCGACGTGGCCGGCCAGGTAGAAGACGAGGTTGTCGTAGAAGACTGCGCTCGACTGATAGGCCGTCGCCGTGTTCGCGAAGCCGAACTGGAACACCTGACCCACCAGGCCCGCGTCGATCGGGATCGTCAGCGAGTAGAAGCCCCAGGTGGTCGGGATCGACGACGTGTCCACCGAGAGGAAGTTGGTCAGGGCATAACCGTTGGCGGGATCCAGCGTCTTGATGAACGCGAGCGCGGTCGAGGGCGGCAGGAGGTTGCCCAGCTTGGCCTCGAACTGGAAGCGCCAGATCTCGCCGACGTTCTCGGCACCGACCACGCGCTCCTGGAAGACGTTGGATTCGATGAGGAATCCGTTGGCGTGATCGGTGTTGTTGTAGTCGCTGAAGACGACCAGCTGCTGGGCGCCCTGGTCCGGTCCGCCTTCGCCGGCCACGATCTGAGAGAACGCCAGGTTGTGGTTGGGCGCAGGATACGGTCCGTATCCGTAGTAATAGACGCTGCCGTCCGGCGAGAAGACGTTGCCGTAGACCAGCCAGCCGTCGTTGTCGAGGGCGGCGGGGTCGGACTGGACCAGCGACTCGAAGTCCTGGACGTACTCGCCGAGTGCGGCGTGGCCGGCAGCGGGGATCAGGCCGATCACCACTGCGGCCGTCACGCAAGCGATCGCTCGATCTCGCATGGTCTGGCCTCCCGATGGGGTATCTCGCTCGACTCGAGAGAAGTCTTGACAGGAACATCCCTATCATACACTATGTTCGGTAGCCGAACAAAGGTTTTTTTGACCGGTGTCGGACACCGCCGCGACCGGCGCATCGCGGCCCGGGTCCCGGGAGCCGAATCGCATGGCCCTTCACCGATTTCCGGCCGGATTCCTCTGGGGCGTCGCGACGTCGGCCCAGCAGATCGAGGGCGCCCGGAACGAGGGCGGACGCGGGGATTCGATCTGGGACCGGTTCGCGGCCATGCCGGACACCATCGAGGACGGCTCCCGCCCCGACACGACCTGCGACCACTACCACCGCTGGCGGGAGGACCTGGGTCGACTACGCTGGCTGGGCGTGAACGCCTACCGGTTCTCGACCGGCTGGTCACGGATCCTGCCGACCGGGCACGGCGCGCCGAACCCGGCCGGCCTCGACTTCTACGACGCCCTCGTGGACGAGCTGCTCGCCAGCGGGATCGAACCGTTCCTCACCCTGAACCACTGGGACCTGCCGGACGCGCTGCAGCAGCGGGGCGGCTGGGCGGCGCGCGAGACGGCGCGCGCGTTCGTCGCGTACGCCGAAGTGGTCGCCCGGCGGCTCGGCGACCGCGTCCGCTTCTGGACCACTCACAACGAGCCCTGGTGCATCGCCACCCTGGGCCACGAAGAGGGCTCCCACGCCCCCGGCCGCCGGAGTCCCCAGGAGGCCTTGCGGGCCGCGCACCACCTGCTCGTGTCGCACGGCTGGGCCGTCGAGGCGATCCGCGGCCTCGTGCCCGCGGCCCAGGTCGGCATCGTCCTGAACCTGTCGCCGGCCTGGCCGGCCTCGCCGGCGGAGGCGGACCGCGACGCCGCGCGGCAGTTCGACGGCTTCTTCAACCGCTGGTACCTCGACCCGCTGCTGCGCGGCCGGTATCCCGCCGACGCGGTCGCCGACCGGATCCGCCGCGGCCATCTCGCGAGCGCGGACCTGCCCTTCGTCCAGGATGGCGACCTCGACCGCGTCCGGGCGCCGCTCGACTACCTTGGCGTCAACTACTACAGCCGCACGGTGCTCGCCGCCGGTCCCGACGGCCTGCCGAAGGCGGTGCCGGCCGCGCCGCGCGAGGAGCTGACCGAGATGGGCTGGGAGGTCTACCCGGACGGACTCGACGAGGTGCTCGGACGCGTCACCGGCGAGTACGGCGTGCGATCCGTCCATATCACCGAGAACGGCGCCGCCTTCGTCGATCCGGCCCCGGCGGACGGCCGCATCGCCGATCCGCGACGGATCGCTTACCTGCGGGACCACCTGCTCGCAGTCCATCGCGCCATCGCCGCGGGCGTGCCGGTGCACGGCTATTTCGCCTGGTCGCTGCTGGACAACTTCGAGTGGGGCCAGGGATTCACCCGGCGCTTCGGACTCTACGGCGTGGACTTCGCGACCGGCGAGCGCACTCCCAAGGACAGCGCCTTCTGGTATCGAGACTCGATCGCGGCGCGCGCCGTCGCGGACGGACCCGAATCCTGCATCGCGAGGAGGAAGCCTTGATGACCCGTTGCTCGTACCGGAACCGGCATCGCGGGCGCCGCGGGATGGGCGCCGTCGCGGGATTCGCGCTGCTGGCCGCGCTCGGCATCCTGCCGGCGGCGGCCGGCGCGGAGACGGTCCGCGTCGTCCAGGATGCGGACGGCCAGCGCCTGCAGATCGACGGCCGCGACGTCCTGGTCTACGGCGTGAACTGGGACTACGTGCCGATCGGCGAGAACTACAACTACAGCCTGTGGAACCAGCCGGACGACGTGATCATGGCGGCCCTGGCCCGCGAGATGCCGCTGTTGCAGGACCTGGGCGTCAACGTGATCCGGCAGTACGTGGGCGTCCCGCCGCGGTGGGTGCGGTACATCTACGAGCAGTACGGCATCCGCACCGTGCTCAACCACACCGTCGCCCGCTACGGCTTCACGCTCGACGGGACCTGGATCCCCGCCGTCGACTACTCGGACCCGCGCCTCCGCGCGGCGGTCAAGGCCGAGGTCGCCGGCCTCGTCGACGAGTTCCGCGACACCCCCGGCCTGCTCATGTGGCTCCTGGGCAACGAGAACAACTACGGCCTGTCGTGGTCGTCGTTCGAGATCGAGGCGCTGCCCGTGGGCGAGCGCGACGCCGCGCGCGCCCGCCATCTCTACTCGCTCTTCGACGAGATCATCCGGGAGATCCAGCAGCGCGACCCGGCCCACCCGGTCGCGATCGCCAACGGCGACCTGCAGTACGTCGACATCATCGCCGAGGAGTGCCCGACGCTCGACGTCTTCGGCGCCAACGTCTACCGCGGCATCTCCGCGCGCGACCTCTTCGACGTGGTCGCCGCGAAGCTGGGTGTACCGGTCCTGTTCACCGAGTTCGGCGCCGACGCCTGGAATGCCCGCGAGATGCGGGAGGATCAGTCGACCCAGGCGCGCTACCTGATCGGCCAGTGGCGCGAGATCTACGAGCAGACCGCCGGCAAGGGCCGGGCCGGCAACGCCATCGGCGGCCTCGTCTTCCAGTGGAGCGACGGCTGGTGGAAGTACCGCCAGGAGGAGCGCCTCGAGATCCACGACACGAACGCCTCCTGGCCCAACGGCGGCTACGCGGAGGACTTCGTGGAGGGCGAGAACAACATGAACGAAGAGTGGTGGGGCATCACCGCCAAGGGTCGGCCCGACCACCGCGGCCTCTACGAGGTCTACCCGCGGGCCGCCTACTACGCCCTGCGGCAGGCTTTCGCCCTCGACCCCTACGCCAAGGGCGCCGACCTGGCCGCGATCCGCGCCCACTTCGCCACGATCCGTCCGGTCGCGGCCGAGGTCCAGGCGCGCGGCGATCGGGCGGCGCTCGCCGGCGAGTCCCGCGAGCGCGTGCACCTGTCCGGTTTGCGGATGGAATTCGAAACGTTCAGTACCGGCGGCGACCTCACGACCACGCCCCCGGCCGGCCAGCCGCAGTCGACGTACCCGGCCTTCCGCGGCTTCGACCACCTGCAGTCGTTCTACGTCGATGCCGAGGTCCGCCCCGCCGAGAACGTCCAGGGTAACGTATCGCTGAACATCCTCGGCAACGTCCCGGTCAATCCCATCGACGAGATCCTCTACGAGAACCGTGGACGCCGGCGCACCATCGCGGCCGGCGACGACGTCCTCGAGCTCGAATCCCTCGAGAGGGTGGCGCTGTACAACGCGTCGGTCACCTGGGACGACCGCTGGTTCCAGCTCGACGCCTTCTACCGCGCCGGCCACCTGCACTGGGGCCACGAGGGCGACTTCTTCGGCCTCTACCGCAACGCCTACTACGGTGAGAACATCGACATCTACAACGGCATGGCGCCCGTGGGCGTGGAGATCGACGGCAAGCGCGCTCTCTCCGGCCTGACGTTCGCCTTCGGCCCTCAGCTCTGGTGGGGCGCCAACCCGGCGATCTTCGTGAAGTACCGGCGCCAGGTGGGACCGTTCGACGCGACCGCCGTCTATCACGAGGACATCGCCCCGCAGTCGACGGTGACCACGTCGATCGCCATCCCGCTGCCCGAGACCCGCAAGATCTCGCTGCAGGCCGTGACCGCGTACGGCCCGTTCGGGATCGAGCTCGGCACGCTCTGGTCCGGCAGCACGAAGCTGGACCAGCCGTTCCAGATCGCCGACCCGACGCCCGGCGGCTACCGCATCCTCCAGGACACGATCAAGGGCGGCGACACGTGGGGCTTCAAGGCCAAGTTGACCCTCGAGCGCGGCCGCTGGCACTGGTACGGCCAGGGCGCCTACATGGGCCTCGTCGCCGACGCCGGCCCGACCGAGACGATCACCTACACGGGCTGGAACCTCGAGGACTCGGGGTCGGGCAACCAGAAGAACGTGCTGACCGGCGTGGCGGTGAACGTGGGCCGGTTCCAGATCGGCCCCAACGTGCTGTGGCAGAAGCCGGTCATCGGCCCGGTGCCGGGCGACGCGCCGGCGCCCGGCCGGCCGCGCAACGTGCTGGACGACCCGTTCGCGGTGCGCGGCAACCGCGAGACGTTCGGCACCGAGCTGCTCGTCACCTTCGACCCGACGCCGGCCACCTGGATGTGGGCCTGGGACAACGACGTGCGCGAGGACGCCCGCCTCGCGGCGGCGCTCGGCTTCGTCTACCGCGACCACCGCACGACCCAGGACGCGGCGATCTTCATCGCCGAGGACGGACGCACCACGTATCCGTTCCCGGGCGCGCCGCCGGCCGAGGACCTGTGGGAGATGCGGGCGCGGGTCGTCTCGCGGCTGGGACCGCAGACCCGTCTCGTGGCCAACGTCTACGGCGGCATGGTCGAGCCCAACGGCTGGAATCCGACGGCTGACCAGCCCGCCCTCAATCGCTTCCTCCACCGCTACGGGATGGACGCCCGGATCACCCACGGCCCGCTGGCCTTCGCGACCTTCGTGAAGGTCAACGACTGGGGTCCCTACGACTACCACCGCGACTTCAACCTGACGTTCCCGCTGCAGCTGATGGGCGACGTGTCCTATTCGCTGGGCTCGCCGCGCTGGTTCGGCTACCCGCAGACGCGCCTCGGCGTGCGCGGCAAGTGGCGCTCGCTCGACCACTTCTCGCCGCGGTACAGCCTGACCGGCGGGGTCCCCGGCCTGCTCGAGGGCGAACCGCACGGCAGCGAGTGGGAGATCCAGACGTACCTGCACCTGTCGCTCTAGCGCGGAGCGACCGGTCGGACGACGAACGAGAGCCCGGGCCGTGGCGGTACGGCCCGGGCTCTCGTTCGTCGTGGCGCGGGCGGTCGGCTAGTCCGGGACCCCGTGCACGCGCACCCAGTCCACCAGCATGGTCTGCGGGAACTGCGTGCTCGCGTCGGGCGCGCCGACGTAGTTGCCGCCCACGGCCACGTTCAGCAGGATGAAGAACGGGCGGTTGAAGACCCACGGCGCGCCGGACGGCAGATCGGCGATGCCGCGCCGCTGGTAGACGAGGTCGTCCACGAGCCAGGTGATCCGGGTCTCGTCCCACTCGATCGCGAAGACGTGGAACCCGGCATCGAAGCCGTCGCCGGGCAGCGTGAAGCGGCCGGTGATGGCCGCGCCGCCCGAGTAGCCGGGCCCATGCAGGCTGCCGTGGACGACGTTCGGTTCCTGGCCGCGGTACTCCATGATGTCGATCTCGCCGCACGCGGGCCAGCCGACGGTGGCGACGTTGTCGCCGAGCAGCCAGAACGCCGGCCAGAGGCCCTGCCCCACCGGCAGCCGGATGCGGGCCTCGAAGCGCCCGCGCGCGCGGCCGAACAGCCCCTGAGTCTTGATGCGGCCCGAGGTGTAGGCGCAGCCCTCGTACGCCTCCTCGCGGGCCGTGATGGCGAGGTTGCCGTCGCCGTCGAGCGAGACGTTCTCGGGGCGCGCGGTGTCGTACTCGAGCTGATCGTTGCCCCAGTCCGTGCCGACGTCGAAGCGCCACCTCGCGGGATCGGGCAGCTGGCCGGCCGGGCCGTCGAAGTCGTCCTGCCACAGCAACGTGATCTCCTCGGGTCCGGGGTCGGACGAGGAGCACCCGCCGCCGGCGAACGCCAGGGCCAGCGCGCCGATCGCGACGGCGGATGCGGCGAGCCGATGCGTCACGAGCGGGGACCTCCCGTCGACGCGCGCGCCGGGCCGTCGACCGCGGACAGCAGGCGGCAGTCGGCGAGCGCCTCCTTGAGCACCATGGTCGCCGCGCCGACCGCCACCGACCGCGGACCGAGCTCGCTGGTGCGCAGCTCGGCGGCCGCGACCAGGCTGACCAGGGTGCGGCGGCGCACCGTTTCGCGCACCGGCTCGAGCAGCAGCTCGCCGAGGCCAGCCAGGTCGCCGCCCAGGACCACCATCGCCGGGTTCATGAGGTTCAGGAGGCCCGCGACGGCGATCCCGAGATAACCCGCGGCCTCGGTGGCGACCCGACGCGCAAGGACATCGCCGGCGAGAGCCGCGTTCTCGATGTCGGCGATGGTCGGGCGATGGCCGGCGAGCATGCTCTCCGGATGCTCGGCCACCAGCTCGGCGGCGCGCTCGACGAGCGCCTGCGCGCCCACGAGCGTGGCCAGGCACCCGCGCAGCCCGCAGATGCACATCTTGCCCTGCGGGGCGATCGCGAGGTGGCCGATCTCGCCGGCGACGCCCGTGGCGCCGCGGTAGACGTCGCCGTTGATCACGTAGCCGCAGCCGACGCCGGTCGCGACCTTGATGTAGGCGAAATCGTCGACGCCGCGGCCGGCGCCCCACCAGCGCTCGGCGAGGGCGCCGAGGTTCGCGTCGTTGTCGACCATCAGCGGCGCGCCGAGACGCGCGCCGAGGGCGTCGAGTCCGAGCCGCCCTCGCCACGCCGGCAGGACCACCTCGGACAGGTGATCCGGCTGCGAGGGGTCGACCGGACTGGCGACGGCCACGCCGATGCCGACGAGCGGACGCTCGCCCGCGCCGTCCGCGAGGCAGGCGTCGCAGAGCGCGGAGATCAGCGCGCGGGAACCGTCCGGATCGGTCCGCACCGGATGCTCGCGCGCCTGCCAGGCGAGGACGCGGCCGCGCAGGTCGGTGAGCGCCACGCCCACGTGGGCGGCGCCCATCTCGACGCCGAGGATCACGGCGGCGTCGTCGCGGAACTCGAGGATGATCGGCCGCCGCCCGCCGCGCGATTCGCCGATGCCCACCTCGGCGATCAGCCCGGTGGGCAACAGCTCGCCGATCACCTCGGACACCGTCGAGCGCGACAGCGAGGCCCGCTGGGCGATCTCGGCCCGCGAGATGCGCTGCTGCTGCCAGATCAGGCGCAGGACCGCATCGGCCAGGGGCCGCGGGCGATCAGGGTCCTCGCGCCGGACGCCCTTCCATCTCAGTCCGCTGTCGTTCACGCCATCCTCTCCTGTGACCGGGGGCCGAGGGCCGCCCGCCAGTCTAGCGGTGGAAGAGCACGTTATCCACGAATACGGTGCGGGCGTCCGGCGACGAGATGACGATCTGCGCCAGATGCGCGCGACTGAGGAGCGTGAACCGCTCCAGCGGGATGTCCAGGACCGACCACTGTCCGGCCACGAACGCGGGATCGGACGCCCCGTGGAACGTGAGCTCCGACTGGTCGATCGGCAGGTTGTACACGCCGTCCTCGCCGAAATCGACCAGCTTGACCCGGAAGATCGTGCCGGACGGCGCCCACACGTCCAGCCGCACGTGGGTCATGGCGGTGGCGTCGATGAGCTGCGTCGTGAACTCGATGCCGGCGTACACGAGGCCGGTGTAGACCTTGGTGCCGTCGTCGCCGATCGCGAAGTCGTCGACCGGACCGCACTGGCTCCAGGTCGCGCGCCAGGTGTCCACGGGCACGGTCTCGTACGCGTCGCTGAACAGCGCGATGACGTCCGCCGCCGGCAGGTCGGGCACGGGTGCCGGCTCCAGGGGCGGCGCGAGCACGTTCACGGTGATCGCACCGGCGACGGAAACGGTGTCGAGCTTCGCCGTCACGGTGGCCGTGCCGCCTCCGACCGCCATGATCGCGCCGCCCGCGGCCGTCGCCACCGATTCGTCCGACGAGAGGTAGTCGAAGTAGCGCGGGGAGTGCTTCACCTCGACGTCCTCGCCATTCACGGCGAACGTGACGCGGGTCTCCTCCGCGGTCACGGTCGCGCCCACGAAGGTGTCGACGCTGCGGGTCGCCATGGCCGGACGCGGGCTGACGATGGTGCCCACCCGGGCGAAGCGGATCTCGTCGAACCAGATGGTGAAGCCGGCGTTGTTCTCGTGGCCCTCGGCGAAGAAGAACATCCCGCGCTCCAGGACCAGTCGCGACGGATCGGGAATCGGGATGACGACGAGCGACCACTCGGTCGCGAGGGGGATGGCGAAGCGCTGGACGCCGTAGAGCGAGGTCCCCGTGTTGTCGTTGCCGAATCCGGCCTCGTTCAGGGTGGAGTTCACGCTCGACTTGGCGTAGAAGACGAGCGCGTCGTAGCCCGTCAGATCGCGATGATCGACGCTCGTGAACGCGCCGCCGGCGTAGGTGCCCCCATCGCCGCCGGGACCCGGCACGGTGACCTTGAGCGAGGCGGAGCCCGCGTAGGCCTCGGTGTCGTCGATGGTCACGGCGGTCAGCAGGGAGCCCAGGAACGCCTGGAAGTCGATGCCGTCGCCGAAGGTGTCGTCGAAGACGACGGGGTCGTCGTTGATGGGGGCCGGCGCGAGCTCGGACAGATCGCGCTCGCTGCAGCCGGCGAGCGCGGACAGGCCCGCCAGGACGATGGCGAGCCGGGAAATCACGAATCTCGGGCGCACCTTGGGCCTCCGCCGCGGTTCGAGGACGGTCGTCGCGGACGAACCTGTGGCCCGCGAACAACTTTGTACGGATTCCGATCAAAGAATGATGGATCACGACCGTCCTGTCAAGAGGTTCGGTCATTCGTGGCCGTGCGGCACTCCCCGCTCGCCTATTGACTTCGGGCCGCCGGGAGGAATACTTTGTTCGGGTTTCGTACAAAGCTTTCAGACCCTCCGAACACGGCCCGGATCGCCGGACCAACCGAAAAGAGATGGCTCGATGAACGCCGCCGCCCACGCGATGACCGCGCCCGAGGATCGGATCCGTTTCGGGCACAAGCTGGCCTATGGCGCCGGCGCGTTCGTCAACAACCTGCTCGCCGCCGCCAGCGGCGGCATGATGATCGTGCTGAACCTCGGGCTCGGCATGAACCCGGCGCTGGTCGGCCTCCTGGGCGCGATCCCTCGCCTGACCGACGCCTGCACCGACCCGCTCATGGGGTACATCTCGGACAACACGCGCAGCCGGTGGGGTCGCCGGCGACCCTACATCTTCGGCGGGGCGATCGCCGCCGGCGTCCTCTTCGCGCTGCTCTGGCAGCTGCCGCGCGGCCACAGCGATCAGTTCTACTTCTGGTTCTTCATGGTCGGTTCCATCCTCTTCTACATGGGCTACACGGTGTTCGCGACGCCGTGGGTCGCGCTCGGCTACGAGCTCACTCCCGACTACCACGAGCGAACGCGGCTGATGGGCACGCAGAACTTCATCGGCCAGCTGGCCTACGTCGCGTCGCCCTGGTTCCTCTGGATCATGACCAACCAGCAGTTCTTCGCGGACCAGGTGGCCGGCGCGGCCGGCCTGGCGATTCTCGTCGCGGCGGTCGCCATGGGGCTGGGCGTCGTGCCGGCCATCGTGCTGCGGGAGCGCATGCAGGCGATCGCGACGGGCGAGGCGGCGGCCGTCCAGGCCGCCGCCGACGGCGAGGCAACGGCTGCGGACTTCCGCGGCGTGTCGGGTTTCTTCCGGGGTTTCGGGGCGACCCTCTCCTCGCGGCCGTTCCTCAAGCTCTGCCTGGCCACGTTCCTCGTGTTCAACGGGTTCATGCTCATCTCGTCGTTCCAGTCCTACGTGATCATCTACTACGTCTGCGGCGGCGACCAGGCCCTGGGCGCCAAGTACGTCGGCCTGGCCGGCACGGTCGGCGGGATCGCCACGTTCGGGGTGGTCGCGTTCGTGGCCTGGCTCGGCACGCGGATCGGCAAGCGGCACGCGTTCTTCGTCGCGACGGGACTGTCGATGGTCGGCTACGCGATGAAGTGGTTCTGCTACAACCCGGCCCACCCGCTGCTCGCCGTGCTGCCGGCCCCGCTCCTGGCGTTCGGGCTCGGCGGTCTGTTCACGCTCGTACCCTCGATGGTGGCCGACGTGGTCGACACCGACGAACTGCGGACGCGCCGGCGGCGCGAGGGCATGTACGGGTCCATCTTCTGGTTCATGGTGAAGCTCGGCATGGCGGCCGCGCTGGCCGGGGGCGGCTACCTGCTGAACGCCACTGGCTTCGACGTGGCGCTGGGCGGCGCACAGTCCGCCCGGACGATCATCCTGCTGCGCCTCTGCGACGCGGCCATCCCCATCGTCGCCTCGGCCGTGGCCATCTGGGCCGTCGCCACCTACCCGATCACCGAGACGCGGGCCAACGAGGTCCGGCGGGAGCTGGAACGACGGCGCGGCAGGGCGGTCGCGCCGGGATCCGCTTGACGGCGCTTCGCGACGTCCCGAGGATCGATCGACCTCCAACAGGGGCGGGATGCCGGTGAACACGCGCGCGCTGCTCGGTCTGGTCGGCTGGCTCGCGGTCTCCTTCGCCGCCGGGGGGATCGGATCCCGGTTCCTGCCCGGCGCCTGGTACGAATCGCTCGCCAAGCCGGCCTGGAATCCCCCGGCCGCCGTCTTCGCCCCGGTATGGACCGTCCTCTACGCGTTGATGGGAGTCGCGGCCTGGCTCGTCTGGCGCCGCGCGGGATTCGGCGGCGCTGGTCCGGCGTTGAGCGCGTTCGTCGCCCAGCTGGTCCTCAACGCGCTCTGGTCGTACCTGTTCTTCGGATTGCGGCGACCCGACCTCGCGTTCCTCGATGTCGCGATCCTCTGGGTCCTGATCCTGGCCGCCGCGGTCCTGTTCTGGCGGGCGGACCGGCTGGCAAGCGCGCTGCTCTGGCCGTACCTCGCGTGGGTCGGGTTCGCCGCGGTCCTGAACTTCGCGGTGTGGCGGTTGAACGCCGGCCCCGCGGCCTGAACGCGAAGGCGCTCCGTGATCCGCAGCCGGCTCGGCGCGATGGCGACGAACATCGGTTGACTCCCCCATATCAAGATCTGGTGGCCCCTCGCGCGGGGGGCCGCGGAACGAAGCCGGTGTATCCGGTGCGCGGATCTTGCCCGACCCGATGGAATTCACTCAACCACCTGTAGTTACGAAGAGCGGCACGGATCCGAGCGGCTCTGCGGCCCTGGCGCCGAATCGCCTCGGAGGACGGGATCGCGGCGGCGCGTCCCGCAGCCGGGTCGATTCCCTGTTCGGCGGTCGTGCACTACCGGCGGCGAATTCGCGCATGTGGGAACGACAGAACACGAGGCTCGGCGGACGGTCTCCGGACAGATCCCTGCCTCCGCAGCGAGCCGGGCTCAGAACAGAAAGGACGCCGCCATGGCGAACCGGATCCCGATCCTCACCGCCGTCCTCGCGCTCGTGGCGATCGCCGCGAGCCTCGTCGGCTGCGGCAGCGACGACTCCCCCACCGCCGTGCCCCCGGCCGATGTCGCGACGTACCTCGCGGCCCTGCCGTCCTGGATCGAGTTCTCGCCGCCGGCAGCGGACGCCGAGGGTCCGGTCGGCGACCCGGAAATCGAGTACGACGAGGTCGACGGGGTGCCCTACACCTGCGAGTCCACTCCCCACTCGCTGACCCGGACGCCGGACCGCATCGTCACCCTGAATCCCGACGTGGAGATCCTCTGGCCCGGCGTCCTGCTCCAGGGCTCGGGCCACCTGAACGGGATCGGTTCGCTGGCGGAGCTGCCCATCCGCCAGCGCGCGCCGCTCACCCTGAGCATCGACCTGTTGACCGGCGAGAACACGCGCGTGGTCGACCAGCCGGACCTCGCCTCGGTGAGCCAGGCGATCGGCGACCTGATCCAGGCCGCCGCCGACGCCGGACACACCGCCGGCAGCTCGATCAACTACCTCGAAACGTCGATGCACTCGGTCAACCAGGTCGCCCTCAAGCTGGGCCTCTCGGCGTCCTACATGAGCGCGTCGATCAAGGCCAACCTCGAGGCCAGCGTGTCGGCCGACGAGAGCTCGCTGACCGCCAACTTCACCCAGCGCATGTTCACGGTCTCGATGGTGCTGCCCCAGACTCCCGCCGAGGTCTTCAACGACGACTTCACCGAGGAACGGCTCGCCGAACAGATCGACCTCGGCCGCCTCGGCCCGGACAACCTGCCGGTCTACATCTCGTCGGTCGTCTACGGACGTATCCTGATGTTCTCGATCACCGCCTCCACCACCGAGGACAGCCTGCGCGCCTCCCTCGAGGCGCTGTACAATGCCGGCGAGTTGGGCGGCGTGGCCGAGGCCGCGTACACGCGGATCCTCAGCCAGTCGGAGCTCAGCGTCGTGACCGTCGGAGGCGACGCCGCCGCCGCCGAGGCGCTCATCCGCAGCGGCGACCTCAGCGACTACTTCGTCGCCTCGGCGCCGTTGACCACGGCGCGACCGATCTCGTACACGGTCCGCAACCTCGCGGACAACACCATCGCCACGGTGAGCGAGACCACGGAGTACAACCTCCGCGCCTGCGCCACCGAGCCGACTGGCGCGGAGTACCAGCTGCACCTGCAAGAGATGACGGCCACCGAGGTGGGCTGCGACGTCTTCAATCCCAGCAATCTCACCGATCATCTGACCGTCGACGCCTACTACCGCATCCGCGTCCAGGACTTCTTCACCGGCAACCAGGACCTGGGCTACTGGGCCTGGAACGCCATCTGCCCGGTCGGCCTCACGCTCTGGGAGGACGATTCGCAGGCGGTGGTCAACAACGGTGACACCAACTGCCAGCTCTTCCCCACCGAGGCGAAGACGTTCCGGATCCACTTCGACGGGCGCGACCACGTGCTCCTGTACGGCGAGGTCTGGGACTGGGACGCCGCCAGCGCCGACGACCGGGTCTTCCACACCAGCCTGCGGTTCGAGTACCCCGACTCGCCGCTACCGACGAACCCGAACTACGTCATCACCGGCGCCCGGGAGAACGATACCGTGATCCGGCTCTCGCTGCGGCTCGAGAAGGTGCGGGACCTCTACGACTAGCGGGGCCGGTCCGGCCCGGCGGGGTCCGCGGCCGCGGCGGCGAGAACCGCCGCGGCCTCGTCGTCGCGCCCTGCGGCCCGCAGCACGGCGGCGAGCCCCTCGCGCGAGAACCGCGTGTGCGCATGGTCGGCGCCCAGGACGCGGATCCGTGCGGCAAGCGTGCGCCGGTGCAACTCCTCGGCCTCGACACGGCGACCGGTCTGGCTGTAGAGGTTGGCCAGGTTGTGCGCCGTGATCAGCGTCTCGACGTGATCGGTGCCGAGCTTGCGAGTCCGGATCGCGAGCACCCGGCTGGTCAACGACTCGGCCTCGGCCACGCGGCCGACCTGCGCGCAGGCCCAGCCCAGGTTGTTGAGCGTGGTCAGTGTGATGCGGTGCTCGTCGCCGAGCGCAGCGCGCGAGGCCGGAAGCAGCCCCTCCAGCGTCGCGATGGCGCGGTCGTATTCACCGCGGACGGACTGCAGTCCGGCCACGTTGATCATGGCCTCCATGGTGCGCGGGTGGTGGGGACCGTCGGTTTGCTGCCGGAGCGCGAGGACCTGCGCGGCGATCGCGGCGGCCTCGTACAGGCGGTCCTGATCGGCACGCAACATCGCGAGGTTGTTGAGCAGGGACACCGTCAGCGCGTCGGTTTCCCCGAGCGATTCGCGACTCACAGCGAGGGCGTCCAGGTAGAGGCGTTCGGCGTCCGCGTAGCGACCCAGCAGCGCGTACACGTTGGCGAGCCCGTTCATGGCGCCGGCGGCGGCCGTGCGCTGCGCGTCGCCGTGCGATCGCAGCCCGGCGAGGGCCGCCTCGAAGCAAGCGATCGCCTCCTCGTAGTGACCCGCCTTGTCCAGGCTCCCGCCGAGGTCCCGCAGGGCGTTGAGGGTCGGGACCGCGCGGTCCCCGGCCAGCCGGCGCCGCGTCGTCACGACATCCCGGCGGTGGGCGATGGCCGCTTCGTAGTCGCCGAGCGCGTCGTACGCGGAGCCGATCGTCGCCTGAAGCTGCGCCCGCACCGCCGGCGCATCCGCGAACTCGGTCGCGATCGATGTGGCCGCCGCATCGAGCACCTTGAGCACCGTGACGTCGCGCCCCTGTTCATCCGGCTGCACCGACGCGAGCATGCTCGAGAGGAACTCCGTGACCGACTCCGCCTCGTTCCTCGCCGCGTCCGCGAACAGGCGCTGGCGCTGCGACTCGACCAGTCCGCCGGCGAGCGAGACGAGGACGACCGCCGCGACGGCCAGCGCGGTCCGGTGACGGCGCGCCGCCTTGCGCAGCCGGTAGAGTGCGCCGGGGGGACCCGCGACGACCGCCTCGCCGGCCAGATACCGCTCGAGATCGAGCTGCAGTTCCTGGACCGTCGCATAGCGCTGCTCGGGCCGGGGGGCCAGCGCCCGGGCGACGATCCAGTCCAGGTCGCCGCGGAGCCGGCGTTGCAGGGTCACGGCGTCGGTGCGCCGGTTGGCCGCCACCTGCGTCGTGCGCCGGCGGTCCGCTCGCACGGCCGCCGCGAGCCGCGGCGGGTCGACCGCGCCGGTCGCCGCGCCCGGCGCAGCGGGCGTGAGACGGCCCAGCGCCGAACGATCGAACGGCAGGCGGCCGCTCAGGAGCTCGAAGAGCATGACCCCGAGCGAGTAGACGTCCGCCCGTGTGTCGGCGCCGTCGTCTTGACCGGCGATCCGCTCCGGGCTGAGGTACTCGAGCGTGCCCAGCATCTGCCCGGCCATGGTCGCCGGCGCCGTCGCCGCGTAGGGTTCGGCCAGCGCCTTGGCGATCCCGAAATCGATGATCTTGGGCACCGGCTCGCCGGAACTGCCGCTCACGAGCACGTTGGTCGGCTTGAGGTCGCGGTGGATGATGCCCTTCTGGTGGGCGTGCTGCACACCGCGGCAAACCGCGACGAACAGACGCACGCGATCCCGCAGGTCGAGCCGGCGCGCGTCGCACCACGTGTTCAGGGGTTCGCCGTCCACCAGCTCCATGGCGAACCAGGGTCGGCCGTCGGCCGTCGTCCCCGCATCGAACACGCAAGCGATGTTCGGGTGCTCCATCCGGGCGAGCGCGAGGCGCTCGGTCGCAAAGCGGGACACCACCCGCGGGTTGCTCCAGCCGGCCCGGATCAGCTTGAGGGCGACCGTGCGAACCAGGGCGCCCGACTGTTCGGCCCGGTAGACGACGCCCATGCCGCCCTCGCCGAGCTGGTCCAGGATCCGGTAGGGCCCGACCGTCTCCGGACCACGGTCGGCCGTGAGGACGACGTCCGCCGCGGCGCGGATCTGCTCGGCCGCCGCCCCGGTCAACGCGCCGACGTCGCGCTCCAGCGCCACCAGCGCGCGCGCCTCGGCGAGGAGTTCCTGGTCACCGGCGCAACGACGCTGGAGTTCCTCGTCGCGCTGCGCCGGCGGCTGAGAGAGCGCGGCTTCCACCGCATCGCGGAGGCGGCGAAAGCGAGTTGCGTCCACATCAGCCTCCACCGCCGAGTTCGCGGGCCAGCCAGAGGCGCGCGAACGACCAGTCCTTGGCCACCTTGCGACGCGAGACGCCAAGCACGAGCGCGGTCTCGTCGAGCGTTAGGCCACCGAAGAAACGCAGCTCGGTCATGCGCCCGAGCTCCGCGTCCAGCGCTGCCAGCCGTTCGACGGCATCGTTCACGTCGAACAGATCGAACCCGTCGCCGTCGTCAGATAGGACGTCGTCGGACAGCGTGACGCGCCGCGCGCCGGCGCCGCGCTTCGCCGCGGCCCGCCGGCGGGCGTGGTCCACGAGCACCTGTCGCATCACGCGGGCGGCGAAGCCGAGGAAGTGGGCGCGGTCCCGCCAATCGACGGCACCGGAGTCGAAAAGACGCAGGTACGCCTCGTGCACGAGCGCGGTCGGCTGCAGCGTGTGGCCAGGCTGTTCGCGGCTGAGACGACGGGCGGCGATCCGCCGCAACTCGTCGTACAGGAGTTCGTGGAGACGCGCGGTCGTGTCCGGATCGGCAGGGTCGAGCTGCCGGAACATCCGGGTCACGTCGTGGGCGCGGTCGTCCATGGGCCTCCGCTGGCGGTGGGACAGGCTGGACAGGCGCGAGCGCGTTCCAATTTACTCCTGTTTCGGGGGTCCCGCTCGCGCGCCGGCGTCGTGGGCGAAGGCGGGGAACCTATCTCGCCGCCGCGCGTCCGCTCGCTCCGGTCCCTCGCGGACTTCGCGGATCGCCGAATCATCGCGGTCGGCCGCCGGGTGATGGATCGCCTGCCCGGAGTCGGTGGGATCAAGGCTGGACGGGTCCCTGGCAGCATCCGGCAACAAGGCGCGGGGCGACCCGGTGGGCCGCCCCGCTTCGCTCTCGGTACTCGCGACCGTCGAGTCCGGCCGCTACTTGGTGGTCGACGCCACCGCCTTGGCCTCGGCCGCGGCAGGCTTGGCCTCGCTGTCGGTCGAGGTCTCGGCGCTGGCCTTCTTGTCCGCGCAGCAGCCGGCCTTGGCCTCGGCAGCGGTGGCCTTCGCGGCGCAGGCGCCGGACTCGGTCGCGGCCGCGGTGGTGGCCTTCGCGCCGTCGCAGGCGGCCTTTGCCGCGCACTCGCCGGAAGAAGTCATCGCCGCATTGGACGCCTTCGCGCCGTCGCAGGCGGCCTTCGCCGGGCAGTCGCCGGAAGAAGTCATCGCCGCATTGGTGGCCTTCGCGCCGTCGCAGGCGGCCTGAGCGGCGGCCTTCGCCGCGCAATCGCCGGAAGCGGTCATCGCCGCGGTGGTGGCCTTCGCGCCGTCGCAGCCAGTCTGAGCGGCAGCCTTCGCGGCGCAGTCGCCGGCCTCGGTCGCGGCCGCGGTGGTAGCCTTGGCGCCGTCACAACCGGCCTTCGCCGTGGCGACCTCGGCCTTGGTCGCGCAATCGCCGGACTTGGCGGCGGCGGACTCGGCCTTGGCCTTGGTCTTGTCGCAGTCGACACCCGCCAGCGCGGCGGTGCTCAGGGAGAGGATGGCCAGGATGGTCAGGAGGACGTAAAAACGCTTCATGGTCTTTCTACCTCTCTATGGTGCGCCCGCTCGGGCGGGACGGGTGGCTCGAGATTGTGGCGGGGAGATATATCCTACAATACATATCGGGATTAGTTCCAGCCAATTTTTCGCACCGTCTTTTTCGCGCCGGACCCACGCCGCCGCCGCCGAAAGCGCGCATTCAGGACGGCAAGTCTCGCCAGCGTCGCCTCCACCGTGCGGAGTCAGACGAGGGGGCTTCCATCTGGTGACCTGGCCCCCTGGAATCAGTCCAGGCCGAGTGTTAGACTCCGGCTTCGATCAAGGGGGTTCGAGCGGCCGCTGCGGAGCCGAGGTCGGGGCGCAATCCGGGCGATCGGGCGCCACGACGGGGTGCGTCGCGGACATGGCCGGCCAGCCATCAAGATCGTCAGCGAATCAGTGTCATACGGCCGATCGCCGACCGGCCGCCCGCCGAGACACGCGCAAGATAGATGCCGGCGGACATCGCCCTTCCAAGCCGATCGCACCCGTCCCAGACCATCCGCGCGTTGCCGGGATCGACACGGCCCAGGTTCTTCTTGATGATCAGCCGTCCGCGCAGGTCGTAGATCCCGACCACGACATTAGCGGGTTCGCTGAGATCCCATGCGATGGTGGTCTGCGGGTTGAAGGGATTCGGCGACATTCGCACATCCAAAGGCACCGAGTTCGGCGCGCCCTCGACGGCGGTCACTGTGCCGCACCACGGCGCCGCGACCATCAGGCCGTGTTGCGCGCTGACCACGACGACATGACCATCGTCGAGAAGCTGCAGATCCGTCGCCGCGCCGGTCGCCGCCAGGCAGCCGATCTCCACCGGCTCCGCGGGGTTGGTGTAGTCGACGATCCGCATCCCGTACCGCCAGCTGCTCGCGCCGACGTAGGCCGCACCATGCCGCGCGGTCACGCACGTCTCCTGACCGGTGAAATCGAGTTCGCCGGTCAGGATCGGTACGGTGGGATCGGCCAGATCATAGATGCGAAGACCGACGTACCGGTCTGCGACCAGCAGGTGACCGTCGGCAATCGTCAGGTCAGCCGTTTCATGGCACACCGGATCGCTGGAGACGATCACCGGCGCACTCGGGTCACTCACATCGACGGCCGCCAGACCTTGATGTTCGCTGGCCACATAGAGGCAGTTCCCGCTCAACTCCAGACCGTACACGGTGCCGAGAGTACCGATCGTGGCGAGGTCCGACGGCAACATCGGGTCCGACGCGTCGACGATCCGCAGGCCTCTGTAGTGGCATGCCAGATAGACGGTGGAACCGGCGGCCGCGACATCATACACGGCGCCCGAATCGACGTTAGGGATGTGGCCAAGATGCTGCGGACTCCACGGCACGGCGATGTCGTAGATCTCGACTCCGTTGGTCGCGCAAGCGACGTAGAGGCGATCACCCGATACCGTGGCGGCCCTCGCCGCGGGAGCCGGGAAACTGGCGACGACGTTGGGTCGGGCCGGGTCGTTGACGACGACGACATCGACCCGGGAACTCGCGGCCGGCGCAAAGAGCGTGGTACCGACGATTCCCAGGCGTTTCGCGTAGTGGGTTGCGCCTTCCGCCGCCGCGATCGGGGTCGCCAGATGTCCGGGAGCGCGCACGACAGTCAAAGCGATGTTGTCATTACCTGCCTGGCCAGTGAGGATGAGTTCCCCCTGCACTGCGAACGAAAGGGTCCAGCCGGTTTCGACCTGGCCCACGTGCCAAGGATGGAGCGGGTCGGACACGTCGATGACGAGCGCACTATAATTGTAGGAACTCCCGTCATCGACGCGGGCGATCAGGTGGTCGCCAGATTTCCGCACGTCGAAGAACCGCTGCCCCCAATCCAGTTGCGAGATGCGAGTCAATACAGACGGGCCTCCGGGGTGCCATGCCGGGACAATCGTCAATCCATCGTGTAGATTCGCGATATACACCAGACCGTCTTCGACGACAAATCCCCGAACCTGCCTGGCCAGCACCGTAGCGACCTGGATGGGTGCGGACGGATCGCTGAAGTCGTAGACCCGAATGAACGGTTCCGAGTCATAGCCGTCCGCGACACTCAGATAGAGGTGTGAACCGTCCAGCGCAAGGGCTTGCACATAATCGGGCAGCGGAAGCGTGCCCACGGTGACGGGGCTGGTCGGGTCGCCAAGATCGAGGATGACCAACGAACCCCCCCTCAAGCCTGCGAAAAGGAACCCGCCTTCCGTATAGATCCTCATCAGGTTGTCCAGATGGATGGTGCCGGCCGTCTCGAGCGCGAGAGGATTGCTGGCATCGATGATCCGGATGTATTCGTAGTCGTATAAAACAAAGAGAACGTCACCGTGCTGAACCAGCCGACGAGGATCGTCCGTAAGCGGATAGGTGGCCACGAGTCGGGGGGAACTCGGATCCGAGATGTCGATCGTGTTGACGCCCGTGTATGTCTCGATCACGAAGGCATAATCACCGTTGATGACGACTCCCGCGGTCCCTCGCTCGAGGTCCATGGTCGCCACCATCGTCACTGCGGTGTCATAGGATTCGCACTCGATGGCCGGAGACGAGGCAACTGCGAGCACGATCATGGCCAATGCGACGATGGACCCGGAAGCTCGCGCCCCGACGGGAACGGCGAACCGTACCGTCTCTCGATCCTGTCTTCGTTGCATGATCCCCCCAGTGTCATCGTGCAGGCGCGACAGTCGAGCGACCCGGCCCACTGATTCTAGCACGACAGCCTCCGCGATGCGCGCTCGATCTTGCCGTGATCGCGGTAGCGCGTTCGGCGCCAACACGCCACAGTATCGATGCCGGTGCCGGCGCGGCGGCGCCAGCAGATCGACCAGGCGCGAGAGGAACTCCACCGGGCTCAGCATGATCTCCTGGCGGCCGTCGGCGAGCGGGCGGCGCAGGCGGTAGACCAGCGTGTCCACATTCAGGCGGCCGAGGCGGCTCTCCGCCAGCGCAGGCCGCGGTGGCGCAGCTCGTCGCGCACCTTCTGGACCGCGTCGGCGTCGAGGTCGACCGCCGAATGGAAGATCGCCGGCCCGAAGTCGGCGGGGTCACCGCTGAACACCCCGTCGGTCACTAGCACGTGAAAGTGGACGTGGCTGTCGAGCGAATCGCCGAACCGGTGCGCGAATAGCACGGCGCCGAACCGGGCGTCTCGTGGCGCGCCGGGGCTAGCCCGCCGCAGCGCGCCCTCCACCAGCCGCAGGAACACCGCCGCCAGGCCGTCCAGCGTCGCCGGCTCGTGATTGAGGAACCACCACACCCGCTTGGGCACCGACGAGCGACGCGTGCCGGCGCGAGTCCAACAGGGCCCGACCGCACAGGTCGCCCGGAGACCTGACGCCCGAGGAATCTCGACGGCAGCGTGGGGAGGCCCGGGGATCTCTAGTTCGGCGTGACAGCTCTCGGGGGGCCGCCGGTACGACGACCCCCCGCCGCGGACGAAGAGACCGACACGTCATTTGACAAGCGTCAGCTGGCGCGACACGGTCTGGTCGCAGGCGTTCAGGCGCGCGACATAGACGCCGGAGCCGACCTCCTCTCCCTGATCATCGCGACCCATCCAGGTTACGCTGTGCGGGCCGGCCGGAAGCGGCTGCGCGACGAGCGTCGCGACCAGTCGACCTGCCAGGTCGAAGATCTCGAGCGTCACGGGCGACCTCGCCGGCAGGTCGAACACGATCGTCGTCGCGGCATTGAACGGGTTCGGCGTGTTCTGGCCAAGCACCACGGTCGCGGCCGGCACCACCTGCGGCACCGCCGAGGAGGGATCGTAGATCTCCACGATCGTGCTGTCGTAATGGTCCGGGCTCCAGCCGAACTCCGGGTCGCCGATCATGGCGTGCGCCCAGCGGGTGACGTCGCCCTGGTAGAGACCCTCGATCAGCACCTCCACCTCGAACGTGGAGTCCGACAGCGCGTAGCCGTCGAGCGAGAAACCGTACCATTCGTAGTCGGGCCACGGCCAGTTCTGCATGAGGTCCGCCGTGACGGCCGGGTCCGGCACGAAATCCTGGGTGATCTCGCGGCCGGCGCCGTCGCCGGAATGGGCAATGACCTTCGCGACCGCTGAACCCTCCGACTTGGCGTCGATCGGCCAGGCGAAACCGAACCAGATCGGGTAGGCCGGCCGCGGGTACTCGTAACAGTTCCACCAGTAGGGGTAGGCGACCCGGTAGTAGTAGTACGGCCAGCCCCAGGGGTGCATCACGAACGAGAACTGCGGGACCGGGGTCGGCCAGATCGAATCGTGCCAGTACCACCAATCGTTGGCCCAATGCCAGCCGTGGTGGGCCCGGATCGCCAGGCCCAGGACGACCTCGTGGACGAGCTGCTCGCCGGGCTCGAACGCGGGGTCGAGGTACCAGTTCTCGGCGCCGGCGACCTGCTGGCCCCAGATCGGGTAGGTGGGCGGGTAGAGCGTGCAGGGCAGTCCCATCGGATTCAGGTTGTGTTCCTCGAGGTCCCAGTGCACGCCTGGCCGCGGCGGTTTGCCGGGGCCGTGTCCGATGTAGTCGCCGAGCCCCCATGGCGACGGGGAGCGCTGGGACGCCGGCGGCACGGCGGAGCTGAAGCTGATGAAGTGGGTCGACCAGCTGCCCCAGTACGGCTCATACCACGGCCAGTGGTCGATGTACTGGGAGCCCCACTGCGTCACGTCGTGGCAGAATTGATCGAAGATGTCCCAGGGCTGCCACTTGCGGAACGGATCGAAGACCTCCCAGTCGCCCCACACCGCGCTCTCGTTGTGGTCGCCGGGGTGGCCATGCAGGAACTGCGCGAATTCCACGTTGGTCAGGGTCTGGTTCGAGACGTTCACGATCGTGTAGGTCACGTGCAGCACGTAGCGATCGCTCCCGACATAATCGTTCCAGGCGAACGGCCAGCTCGTGCAGCGCCCCATGGCCATGCCGCCGCAGTCCACGATCATCGACACGATCGTGATTGTGACCTGGCCGTTGGTGATCGTGCTCGACGCCGTGTCGAGATACGGCAGCGGCAGGTGGCCGCGGTTCCAGCTCTGGATCGGATTGACCACCACGAAGCCGCTGTTGGTGAACCAGGTCGGGATCACGAAGTTCGGCTCGAGCCACATCGTCTCGGGCTGGCCCGCATTCGGACCCTGCGCGATCGGGGGGGTCTGGATCTGATCGTAGTAGATCGCCGCCGCCCATTCGCCCGAGAGCCAGAAATCCGATCCCCAGGACCACTGCCAGGGCCAGGCGATCGGCCAGCGCGGCCGGTACGACTCCAGGTAGTCGGAGTAGCCGTAGTCGTCGATCTGCATCCGCCAGTCCGGGCAGGTGATCAGGGCGATGGCACGGTTCGGATCGGGGTCGCGCGGGCTGTTCGCGAAACCGGGCGTGGTGGGGGCGAGTTCGCCGTCCGCGGCGGCGGCCGCGCCGAGGGCCATCGTCGGGATCGACGCCGCGGCGATGAGCAAGAGCGCAACCCACGCATCGAGGGGACTCCTCTGCGGTGACGTGCTCATGGGACTGGACCTCCTGTGGGCGACACGGGCGAAGGAGGACGGGCGGTTCGCGGTGCGGGGGCAAAGATGTCGGTCGGTAGCGAATTCGCGATCGCCATGATACTAAACTATTGCAACCGAATTTTCAATCGGCGCGCCGCGACGCCATCGCCTCGCTCGGTCGCTTACGCGACGCGGAGAGCCTCGAGCTGATGCGGTGGGTCATCGAGCACTCGGACGAGGATGTCTGTACCGAGGTCGAGGCGGTCAAGCCGGTCGCGGCCATGGGCACGGGCGAGGCCGGTCGCCGGCGCCTCGCGGCCATATCGCGGAGATATGTTATCCTGATTAGACGCCCGAATCGTCACCCCCATCGGGAGGTTGGCCGTGATCCGTTGCGCCATGCTCGCGTTCGCCCTGATCGTATCCGCCGCCGCCGCCGCCCACGACCTCACCGGGCCCGCGTCGGTGGTCGCCGATGCTGCCGGCCATTTCGCCTACGAGGTCACGCTGGTCGTGACGTCGCCGACCGAGTTCGCCTGGTCCGAGATCGACGGCAGCGAGGGCACCGACCTCGGCTGGCAGATCTTCGACGGCTTCTGCCTGGAGACCATCGAACCGGGCACCTACGCCATCCCGATCGAGGGCAACCTGCTCGACCCGCAGGTCCCCGGCGTCGTCCACTACTCCCACTTCCTGTGCGACGGCTGGGAGGAGACCGTCTCCACGACCATCGTGCCGCTGTCCGTCGGCCTCGAGCCGGCGACGTGGGGCGACGTCAAGAGCCTGTATCGTTGAGACCTCGTCCGCCAGCCCCGCCGTCTGGTCCATGTCCGCCCACTCGCTGCGGCCGGCGGCCTGGTCGAACTCCATCTACCCCTGCGGCGGACGCCGAGCCGGCCACACCGCCGGCGGCTCCCACTCCTCGCCGACGTGCCGCAGAACGAGCACTGCAGCGGCCGGCGATCTCCGCCTCTCCGGCCGTCGGCGTGACAAGCCGGTCAGCATGCGCAGGGTCGTTGTCTTGCCGGCGCCGTTGGGGCCGAGGAAGCCGAAGAACAACCCCGAGGGTACGCTCAGGCCGCCGCGCCGCCGCTAGCGGTACTTCGCCGCCTCCGTCGCGCGTCCCGTCGACTCGTAGAACTCGATCAGGCGATCGCGCGCCTTGCGCATGATCCGGTCGTCCGCCCCCTCGTTCGTGCGGAGACTCTCGTAGGCGCCGACGAGGAGCGTCTCGGCCTCCGCGACGCGTCCCTGCCGGGCGAGGCAATCGCCGAGGAAGCTGCGGATATCGGCAAGACGCGGATGGGTCGGGGGGTAGGCTTTCGCGAGCACGGTCGCGGCATCGCGCAACGTGGATTCCGCCCCCCGGTAGTCGTGCCGCAGGTGCTGGATCTTCGCCAGATTGTAGAGGCTCGCGCCGTAGTGCCAGTGTTCCTTGCCCGATGTGCGGCCGACGAGTGCGAGGGCCTCGCGGATGAACCGCTCCGCTTCGGCGAGGTCCCCCTGGTCGCGCCGGAGCACGGCGAGATTGTTCAGGTTTGCCGCGACGTCCGGGTGATCCGGTCCCAGGACCCGCTGGTTGATCGCCAGCGCCCGCCGCTGGGCAGCTTCGGCCTCATCGAGGCGGCCGCACTCCTGGAGCAAGGCGCCCAGGTTGCGCAGGTGACCGGCGGTATAGCGGCTCTCCTCGCCGAAGAGCCGGGTGTCCAGCGCGAGCGCGCGCCGCAGGAGCGTCTCCGCCTCGCCGTACTCGCCCTGCGCCTGCAGGACGAGCGCCAGGTTGTTGAGGCACGCGCTGATGTCCGGGTGGACCTCGCCGTACCGCTCGCTGAAGATCGCCAGGGCCTCGCGGTTGAGCGCGGCCGCCTCTTCCAGGTTGCCTGCCAACCGCAGCAGCTCGGCGAGGCTCGTCATGGTCGAGGCCGTGGTCTCGTGGCGAGGACCGAACCCCTGGCGCCGCAGGTCGAGCGCCTCCCGGTAGGCGGCTTCGGCTTCCGGCAGCTGTCCCATTCGCTTCAGCACGATGGCGAGATTCTGGAGGCAGCTGGCCGTCTGGAGCCGCGGCTGTTCCTCGATCCGGCGCATCATGGCGAGCGCCTCGCGCATGAGGCGCTCCGCCTCCTTGTCGTCGCCCGCGCGACCCACGATGCTTCCGGTCAAGAGCAGGCTCTCGGCCGTGTCGACGTGGTCCTCGGGGTGCAACTCGCGCTCGATCCCCCACGCTTCCTGGGCGAGCGCTTTCGCCTCGGCGTACAGTCCGAGATTGGAATAGACCTCCGCCATGGTTCGCATCAGGCGGGCCCGTACGGCCGGCTGGTCCGTCAGCTCCTGGCGGATGCGCTCGGCGCCGCGATCGAGCACCTCGCGGGCGGTGACGCTGTTGCCGCGGGACTCGCCGGGGTCCGGGACCTTGAACACGTCCGCGAGGAAGGTCGAGACCTGCCGCGCCGCCTCCGCCTGCTCGTTCGCGCGGTCGCGCTCACGGGCGATGCGGCCGGCTTGCACGGTCATGCCGACGGCGAACGCCACGAGCAGCACCAGGACCGCCGTCGCCAGCCCGAACTCGGCGCGGTGCCGGGCGATCATCTTGCGCAGCTGGTAGACGGCGCTCGCCGGCCGCGCATGGATCGGCTGGTCGTGCAGGTAGCGGTCGAGGTCCTCGGCAAGCGCCGAGACGCTCTGATAGCGTCGCGCGGGCTCCTTCTCGGTGGCCTTCAGGATGATCGTCTCGAGGTCCGCGTCGGGACGGCGCGCGCCGGTCCAGACCTTGCGCAGCGGCCGCGGGGTGTCCTCGTTGATGATCCGCGCCGCCTCGTGGAGCGGTTTGCCCCGGACTTCGAATGGCAGCGCGTGCGTCAGCATCTCGTAGAGGACCACGCCCAGCGAGTAGACGTCCGTGCGCAGGTCGATCTGGTCGCTGTTGCCGGCGATCTGCTCGGGACTCATGTAGGGGAGCGTGCCCTGGACCTGGCCGACCTCGGTGGCGACGGTGATCGTCGCGAGATCGGCGTCGGTGATCCGGGCGAGACCGAAATCGAGGATCTTAATCCGCGGCGAGACCTGGCCCGAAGGCGTCTCCGATGCCGGCGGCAGCACGAGCACGTTCGATGGCTTCAGGTCGCGGTGGATGACGCCGCGCTGGTGGGCATAGTTCACGGCGTCGCAGATGCGCAGGAACAGCGCGATGCGATCGCGGATCGCCGCCGGCGACAGGCGCGGCCCACGCTGCCGGTCGAGATGATGGGCGAGCGTCTCTCCCCGCACCAGCTCCATCGCGAAGAAGTGCTGGCCGTCCGCGGTGGCGCCCGAGCCGTAGATCGCCGCGATGCCCGGATGCTTCAGACGGGCAAGGGCCTGCGCCTCGCGCTGGAACATCCGCAGGCGCGTGTCGTCGACGAACTGACCGCCGCGGATCACCTTGAGCGCGACGGCGCGACGCGGGTGCTGCTGCTCCGCCTCGTAGACGACCCCCATGCCCCCCTCGCCGAGCTTGCGTACGATCCGGTAGTCCCCGATCAGCGATTGGGGCTGGGGTGCGCCCTCGATCGGTCGCGTTCGCGATTCGCTCTCGTCGGCGATCGGGGACTCGTCCTGCGGCGGGACCATGGCCCCACCTCCGAGGTGGTCGCGGTTTCCTGGCGGACCTCGCGGCGGTTGACCCGACCGCGAACAGGCTCCCCGCGGGCGAGGTCGAGTCTCGACAGGGAATGATGGACGAAACGGATTACGAAATTGTCACTGAATTCGACTGGATTCTAGCGCGGCGGGGGCGGCGCCGGCAACGGAATTCGTCGCCGGGCCGGATCGCTCGGCGCGCGCATCCCGGCGGCTTCGCGACTCGCCGTTCTAGACAAATCGTAATCCGGTATAGCAAAATCGCGTCAGTTCTGCATCTCCGCACCCCACGACGTCGCGGAAACGTGAAACACTGCAGCCGGTCTACACGGACACAACCGATCCCATCGAACGTCCATGGTGCGTTCCGCCTGGGTATCGGACGATCAAACCACCTTCCCCCGGGCTCTCCCCTCGCCAGCGGCCGACACAAGGCTGTTGTACCACATCGTCGCCGCCGCTTTCGCGACCGACCTCGCTGGGTTCGCGGCACCAGTCTGCTTCGAACCGCTACCGACCCTCACGGCACCCTCTCGATCCTCCATTTCCGCCCCTTCCACGCGCACCCCACCGTCCGGTTCGCTCCTCGCGGCCGCGAATCCGACCTTCGGCGCGGTTGACTCCCCTCAGACCTCGTCCACCAGCCCCGCCGTCTGGTCCCTGTCCGCCCACTCGCTGCGGCCGGCGGCCTGGTCGAACTCCATCTCCCCTTGCGGCGGACCCCGCGCCGGTGACACCGCCGGCGGCTCCCACTTTTCGCCGAGGTGCCGCAGGATCTTCGCGATCACCTCACGGTCCAGGATGAACGCCACGATCCGCAGCGGGCCGCCGCAGCGCGGGCTCTGCAACGGCCGGTTCTCGTAGATCCGCGCCAACAGGAGCGCCCAGCTGCCGGAGGCAGGCCGCCGGCGCGCCGCGTCGCCGCAGAGCCCCGTCGCCGCCCACGCCTGTTCCAGCTCCTGCAGCACGGTGCCCGCCGGGCCTGCCGTCGCGGTCACCGACGACCGCAGCCGGGCGTTCGGCGCCAGCACCCCACAGTACCGGTGCCGGTGCCGGCGCGGCGGCGCCAGCAGATCGACCAGCCTGGCGAGGAACTCCACGGGGCTCAGCAGGATCTCCTGGCGCCCGTCGGCGCGCGGCCGGCGCAGACGGTACACCAGCGTGTCCGCGTTCAGGCGGCCGAGGCGGCCCTCGGCCAGGGCTGGCCGCGCGCAGTACCGCACCAGTCGCTCCAGTCCCTGCCGGTCCCAGTCCGCGATCCGTACGCTCGCGTCCACCGACCAACCGCCGCCGTGCTCCCACTCGCCCATGTCCGCGGCGGCGGCGGGGTCCAGGTGCTCGTGGCGCACGAGCCAGCGCAGGCCCCGCCGGCGCAAACCGTCGCCGACGCTGCGGATCGCCGCCTCATCGAGGTCGACCGCCGGATGGAAGATCACTTGTGCGGGATCGGCGGGATCACGGCTGAACACGCCGTCGGTCACCAGCACGTGCTGGTTGATCCGGAGTGCACGTGGCTGTTGAGCGCGTCGCCGAACCGGTGCACGAACAGCACGGCGCCGAACCGGACGCCTCGTGGCGCGCCGGGGCTCGCCCGCCGCAGCGCGCCCTCCACCAGCCGCATGAACACCGCCGCCAGGCCGTCCAGCGCCGCCGGCTCGTGCTTGAGGAACCACCGCACCCGTTTGGGTACCGACACCACCCACTGCCGGTATCCGACCCGCGGCAGCACGGCGTCCACCAGATGAGCGGCGGTCTCGACCATGCGGCGAGCGCCGCACGACGGACACAGGTCGCGCACCTTGCAGTAGAACACCACCAGGTACTCGTGCTTGCAGGCAGCGCAGTGGACGCGCGCGAAGCCGTGGGCCGGGATCCCGCAGCGCAGGTACTCGCGCAGGGCGCGCTCGGCCGCCGGGCGCAGCGACCGCAGGTCCGGGTCGCCGGCGCGGGCCGAAGCCAGGAACGTCTCGAGGTGTTCGCGCACGGCACGGTGCAGGACCGTGGCGGCGGGGCGGCGCGGGCGGTAGACGGTGGCCGCGCCCGCGGGAGCCGGGCGGTGGCAGGTAATGGCGGCGGGGCTGGACGGCAGGAGTTTACAAAACCCGGCCGCAGCCACCTCATCCGCGCTGCCAGAAGTCTCCACCGGGCGAGTAAAAATCGAGCCCCGGACCGGGATCCGGGGCTCGTTGACCAGTGACGCCGGAATCGAGAACTACTCGAACAGGCTCTTGACGCCGGTCCAGGTATGGTTCTCGACCGCGATGACGCCGCCACCGAAGATGGTCGCCACGACGCCGTTGATCTCGCCGGTGACCAGCCAGCAGCTGATCAGGTCGTCCGGGTTCGCGCCATTGGCGATGACGGGGCCGTCATGACCAGGAACGCTCTGCGGATTCGCGGGACCGTACTCGATCACGGCCGGGTTCGCAGCGCCGTACAGGACCTGCAGCGTGCAGAGCACGACGCCTTCCTCCGGGGCCGGCAGGGGGAAGCCATAGCCGGCGAGGTGGTTGACGCTGCTGCCGAAGTTCGTCCAGCCATTGGGGCCGCTGGCACCGAGCACGAACAGGGACGCCGGAACGGTGATCCCGACCTCGTAGCCGCCGACCAACTCGACGTTACCCATCGGGAAGAACACGATGAACGCGTTGAAGGGCGCGCCGGCGGGATTGAAGTTCGTGTGCTCCTGATCGAAGGCAGTCGCGGAGAAGAACATGCCCAATTCGGGGGCATCGGCGAGCGCCCCACCAGCCATCACGGCCATCAGGGCCAGGCCTAGCAATTTCTTCATGGTTGCCCTCCTGAAGCAGCGCAGGTCAGTGTCTCAGGTAGGCCGGAGGGAGAACCCTGCTGCCCCGCCGCCTGCATCGGCGGGGCAGCTTCCGGCACATTGGATCACACCTGCTAGTTGCAGTGCGTGCCGATATTTTTCGTCATGCGCACGATGTCGGACAGGTTGATGAAGTTGTCGTTGTTAAAGTCACCTGCGTACTTCGGGTTGGTGGTGTAGTTGCCGTTGAGAATCTGCGGGGAATAGGACGGACAAACCACCTTTCCCCCGGCCGGATCCCTCGGCCAGGACCGGCGCGAGTTCATCTTACCACATCCTTGCCTCCGATTTCCCGCTCGACCTCGCCGCGATCACGGCCGCGGGTTCGCTCCGGCCCGTCGCGAACGGCCGCGACCGCCCTTTGAACCCCCATCCCCGGCCCGACCACGCGCACCCCACCGTCCGGTTCGCTCCTCGCGGCCGCGAATCCGACCTTCGGCGCGGTTGATTCCCCTCAGACCTCGTCCACCAGCCCCGCCGTCTGGTCCCTGTCCGCCCACTCGCTGCGGCCGGCGGCCTGGTCGAACTCCATCTCCCCTTGCGGCGGACCCCGCGCCGGTGACACCGCCGGCGGCTCCCACTCCTCCCCCAGGTGCCGCAGGATCTTCGCGATCACCTCACGGTCCAGGATGAACGCCACGATCCGCAGCGGGCCGCCGCAGCGCGAGCACTGCAGCGGGCGGTTCTCGTATGTAGATCCGCGCCAGCAGATCGACCAGCCTGGCGAGGAACTCCAGCGGCCCGAGCAGGAGCTCGGTGCGGCCGGCGGGGCGGCGCGGGAGGTAGACGGTTGCTGCACCCGCGGGGACCGGGTGGTGGCAGGCGGTGTTAGCGGGGCCGGGCGGCAGGGCGAACGTCCACGCAAGGAACGATACCGGGCGTGGCAAACGGTTAAATCTCCGGCCGTCCCGTCGGCCCCCTACACCTGCAGCGCCCGCGCCTCCGCCAGCGCCGCCTCCACGTCCACCTCGGCCCCCACCGCCACCGCGAGGTCCCGCACGAGCTCCCAGTTCGCCCGCCGACCCGACCGCCCCGGTCGCAGCTCGCACACGCGGCCGTCGGTCGCCACGACCGTGCCCGCGTCGTCGAGCGCGTGGGTGCGCGGCAGCACCAGGTCGGCCTGGACCTTGGCCGCAGCGGTCACGCTCTGCGCGGCGAAGAACCCGCGCGGGCGTGCGAGATCCGCCGGCGCGTCGCCCAGAAGCAGGGTCGCCGCGCCGCCGCCCGCCAGCTCGCCGTCCGCGAGCGGCTCGATCCCGAGCGCCTCGAGTCCGACCGCGTTCGCGCCCTGGCGCAGCGCGAGCACCTTGACGGCATGCTTCTTCACCAGCGCGGCCAGCGGCTCCGCGAGGTCACCGACCTGCGGCCCCACCACGAGCACCGCTCCCGGCTGGGCCAGCAGCGCGCCCATCCGGTCCAGCGCCTTGCGCTCGAGTTCGCGCGAGGTGCCCAGCCGGTGGCTGCCGCAGTCGACGAGGGCGATCTGCGCCCCGCGGTGCGCGGCCTTGCGCAGCAGCACGCCCGCGACCGGGAAGGCCTCGCCCACGTCGGCGCCCACCACGAGGATCGCCGGGGCGGACGTCAGCCCGGCCACCGTCGCCTGGCCCGCCGCCTCGGCCACGACCAAGTTCTGCCACCCGTGGGCCACGGCGTCCGGCGCGAGCCAGCGGACCTCGCCGCCCAGCTTCGCCGCGACCGCGCGCGCGAGCACCGCTTCCTCGTTCGTGCAGTCGGGGCCGAGCACGATGCGTCCGCCCGCGAGCTTGCCGGCGAGCTCGCGCACCGCCGCGACGAGGTCGACCACCGGTGCTGCCGCGTTGGCGTCCGTCCACTCGAAGCGCCCCTTGCGGCACATGTGGACGTCGTTCCAGCCGTCCTCGCGCGGCGTGACGCGGATGACCTTGTCCGCGAGCGCGTGCACGCCCACGTCGCAGGCGAGCGAGCAGCTCGTGCACACGGTCGCCGCGGCCACGGTCGGGTACGGTCCCGGCTTGTCCAGCGGGACCTGCTCGGTGAGCGCGCCCACCGGACAGGCGGCGACGCAGTCGCCGCAGGCCTCGCAGGCGGTCTCGACGAGCGGCTGGTTCAGGGTCGGGCCCACGGTGGATTCGAAACCGCGCGAGGCGAATCCGAACACGGCGAGGCCGCGGCCCTGGTCGCAGACCTCGACGCACTTGCCGCACTTGACGCACTTGTTCGGGTCGCGGCGGATGTCGGGGTGGCTCGCGTCGACCGCGTAGTCGTGGCTCGCGCCCGCGTATCGCCGCGGGTTCACCTGGTACTCGTCGATGTACTTCTTGAGCTTGCACTCGACGACGTCCTGACAGCCGCAGCTCAGGCAGCGGCTCGCCTCCTGGACGGCCTCTGCCGTGCTGAATCCGGTGTCGACCTCGGCGTCGCTCGTGATCCTCGCGGCCGGCTCGAGCACGACCGGCTCCAGCCGCGGCCGCTTTTCGTACTGCGCGAACAGCGAGTCCGGCACGTCGCGCCGCGTCGAGACGACGTCGAGCCGCTCGACGTAGGGCTCGCCGCGCAGGAAGAGGTCGATGCCCTCGGCCGCCTTGCGGCCCATGTAGACCGCGTCGACCACGAGCTGCGGACCGGTCACGAGGTCGCCCGCCGCGAACACCTTCTCGCGGTTGGTGCGGAACGTCGGCCGGTGCACGTTGACCGTGCTCCACCTGGTCTGCTCGACGTCGCCGGGCGGGACCACGCCCGGCTCGATGTCCTGGCCGATGGCCTTGATGACCGCGTCGGCGGGCACGAGGAACTCGCTGCCCTCGATCGGCACCGGGCTGCGGCGGCCCGAGGCGTCGGGCTCGCCCAGCTCCATGCGCTGGCATTCCATGCCCACCAGCCGGTCGCCGGCGAAGCGCAGGCCCGTGGGCGCCACGAGGAACTCGTACTTGACGCCCTCGGCGCCGGCGTCGTCGATCTCGCACGCCTCGGCCGGCATCTCGGCGCGGCTGCGGCGGTAGACGAGCGTCACCCGGCAGCCCTGGCGGCGCGCGGTGCGGGCGGCGTCGATCGCCGTGTTGCCGCCGCCGACCACGACGACGTTCCGGCCGAGGTCGACGCGGCGGCCGAGCGCCACCTCGCGCAGGTAGTCGATGCCGCCGAAGACGCGCGGATGGTCCTCGCCCGCGACGCGCAGGCCCTTGGCCTGCCAGGCGCCGATCGCGAGGACCACGGCGTCGTACCGGTCCTCGAGCTGCTTGACCGTGAAGTCGCGGCCGAGCGCCTGGTCGCACTTCACCTCGATGTGGCCGAGGCCGACGATCTGCGCGATCTCCCAGTCGAGTACGGCCTTGGGCAGCCGGTACTCGGGGATGCCGTAGCGCAGCATGCCGCCGAGCTGCGGCATCTGGTCGAAGATGACCGAGCCGTGACCCTTGACGCGCAGGTAGTAGGCCGCGGTCAGGCCGGCCGGTCCGCCGCCCACGATGGCGACGGTCTTGCCCGAGAACGGCTCGAGCTGGGGCAGCACGACGCCGTGCTCCATCTCCCAGTCGGCGACCCAGCGCTTGAGGTTGCGGATCGAGACCGGCGCCTCGACGCGCGCGCGACGGCAGTCCTCCTCGCAGGGATGCGGGCAGACGCGGCCGAGCGAGCCGGGCAGCGGGATCTTCTTGCGCAGGATCTCCATCGAGGCGGCGTAGTCCTCGTTGGCGATCGCGCCGACGTAGCCCTGCACGTCGGCGTGCGCCGGGCACTTCTTGTGGCAGGGAGCCTTGCAGTCGGCGTTGTGGTCCGACATGAGCAGCTCGAGGCCGGTCCGTCGCGCGGCCCGCACCTTGGCGCCGTCCACGTCGATGACCATGCCGTCGCGGACCGCCGTGCCGCAGGCGGGTACGAGGCGGCCCATGCCCTCGATCTGCGCCAGGCAGACGAAGCACGAGGTGAACGGGCGGTCGTGCGCCCGGTCGCGGCACAGGGTCGGGACCTCGGTGCCGGCCAGGGCAGCGGCATCGAGGATCGTCGTGCCCACCGGAACGTCGAGCTGCTTGCCGTTGATCGTGACCTTGACGCTCATGTCCTCACCTCGTGTAGACGGCCCCGGTGGGGCACACGTCGCGGCAGGAGCCGCACTTGATGCAGTCGTCGAGCGCGATCTCGTGCGGCTCGCCCTTGGCGCCCGTGATGCAGTCGCTGGGGCAGGCCTTCTTGCAGGCGCCGCAACCGGAGCAGTCGTCCGCCTTGATGTGGAACGTGATCAGCGGCTTGCAGACCCCGGCCGGACACCGCTTGTCGCGGATGTGGGCCTCGTACTCCTCGCGGAAGTACTTGAGCGTGGTCAGGACCGGGTTGGGCGCGGTCTGGCCCAGGCCGCAGAGGCTCGCCCCCTTGATCTGGCTCGCCAGCTCCTGCAGCTCCTCGATGTCGCCCTGGCGGCCCTCGCCCTCGCAGATCCGGTCGAGGACCTCGAGCATGCGCAGGGTCCCGAGCCGGCAGAACGTGCACTTGCCGCAGCTCTCGCGCTGGGTGAAGCCGAGGAAGAACCGCGCCACCTCGACCATGCAGGTGTGCTCGTCCATGACGACCATGCCACCCGAGCCCATGATCGCGCCCGTGGCGGTGATCGACTCGTAGTCGACGGGGGTGTCGAGGAGCGACGCCGGCAGGCAGCCGCCCGACGGCCCGCCCATCTGGACCGCCTTGAAGGCCTTCTTCTTCGGGATGCCGCCGCCGATGTCGAAGATGACGTCGCGCAGCGGGATGCCCATCGGCACCTCGACGAGGCCGCCGCGCTCGATCTTGCCGGCGAGCGAGAAGACCTTGGTGCCCGCCGACTTCTCGGTGCCGAACGCCCGGTAGGCCGCGGCGCCGTGCCGGATGATCCAGGGCACGTTCGCGTAGGTCTCGACGTTGTTGTTGTTGGTCGGCTTGCCCCAGAGGCCGGCCTCGGCGGGGAACGGCGGGCGGATCCGCGGCATGCCGCGCTCGCCCTCGATACTTGCGAAGAGCGCCGTCTCCTCGCCGCAGACGAACGCGCCCGCGCCTTCCTTGAGCTTGATGTCGAAGGCGAAGTCGGTGCCGAGGATCTTCTCGCCGAGGAAGCCGCGCTGGCGCATCTGGTCGATCGCGATGCGCAGGCGGCGGATCGCCAGCGGGTACTCGGCGCGCGCGTAGACGTAGCCGTGCGAGGCGCCGATCACGTAGGCGGCGATCGCCATGCCCTCCAGAACGGCGTGAGGATCGCCCTCGAGCAGGTTGCGGTCCATGAAGGCGCCGGGGTCGCCCTCGTCCGCGTTGCAGACGAGGTACTTCTCGGTCCCCGGGGTCTTCTTGCAGAAGCTCCACTTCTGACCGGTGGGGAAGCCGGCGCCGCCGCGCCCGCGCAGGCCCGAATCGATGACGACCTGCAGCGCCTCGTCGCGGGTCATGGTCGTCAGAACCTTGCGGAGCGCCTGGTATCCGTCCTTCGCGAGGTAATCGTCGATGCACTCGGGATCGATGACGCCCGAGTTCGCGAGCGCGATCCGCTCCTGTCGTTTGAGCACGTAGTGGCTCGGCTCGCGTCCGCTCGCGCTCAGCTCGTGGAAGAGGAAGCCCTCGACGGGCCGGCCGCCCAGGACGTGCTCGGCGAAGATCCGTTCCGCCTTGCGTTCGTTGACCTTGCGGTAGACCCAGCGGCCTTTCGCGTCGTGGACCTCGACGATGGGCTCGTCGTAGCAGACGCCCAGGCAGCCCGTCTGCTTGACGACGGCCGCCGCGCCGTTCTCGGCGACCTTGGCCTCGAGCAGGGCGCGCACCTCGCGGGCGCCGGCGGCGATGCCGCACGAGGCGTAGCCGACCAGGATCGTGGTCTTGTCCATGGTCTAGACCTCCCCCGCGCGGTAGCTGTCGAGAATCTCGCGGGTCTTCTCGAGGCTGAGGCTCCCGTAGGTCGTCTCGCCGACCATCATGACCGGAGCCAGCGAGCAGCAGCCCAGGCACGCCACCACCTGGACCGTGAAGACCCGGTCCTCCGTGGTGTCCGCATCCGCGAGGTGCAGGTAGTCGCGGATCGCGGTCAGGATGTTGACCGCGCCCTTCACGTGGCAGGCCGTGCCGTCGCAGACCTTGATCAGGTGCTTGCCCACCGGCGTCGTGCGGAACTGGGCGTAGAAGGTGGCCACCCCGTAGGCTTTGCTCGCCGGGATGCCCATCTCCTGCTCGATCAGGGCGAACGACTCCGGCGGCAGGTAGCCCACATTCGTCTGGATGGCCTGCAGCACGGGGATCGTCGCCCCGGTCTGGCCTTTGAACGGTCGGATGAGTTCGAGGAGCTGGCTGGTATTCGCGTCCATGGGTGCCCCCACAGGGTGTGGATCCGGCGTCGTAACGTCGCCGCGCGGAAGAGCGCCAGGGTTCGCGATCAAAGATAGTCAACCAGTGGGCGATTCCAAGGAAACTCGCGCCCTCAAGACAGCCGTGGAACAGCCGATCCTTCAGGGCGGAACCCGCTCGTCCACCGGTCTGCCGCCGCATCGTCCCGGAGGCTGCGTCTCATGTTCAAGGGGGACATCGCCCAGTTCGCGCCCGCCGACCTGCTCCTCTTCCTCTGCCACATGAACAAGGAAGGCGTGCTGACGGTCGGCAGCGGCGCCGAGGCGATCTCTCTCGGCTTCCGGCGCCATCTGCTCGTCGACGCGTACTGCGAGGCGTCCGATCGGCTGATCCTCGAGTGCCTCGAACGCAGCGGCACCGCCACGACGGACGCGATGGCTTGCCTGCGCCAGGCCCGCGAGGAGACGGGGCTGCCGCTGCCGCGCATCCTCGAGGATGTCGACTGGCTCCCGGCGAGGGAGATCGGCGAGGCTGTCGCGGCGGGCGTCCGCGAGACGGTCTTCCGCCTCCTGCTGAAGGAGAGCGGCGACTTCCAGTTCACGGAGATCGCCGTCGACGCGAATCGCTTCTTCACTCCGGTCGACGGCCAGGCGCTCGTCATGGACCTCACCGGGCAAGTCGACGAGTACCGCGAGCTGCTGCGTGGCATCGGCCTGCTCGACCGCCGGCCCGTGCGCGCCGCCGTCCCCGGCCCGGCGGAGGCCGCGGCGGCCGAAGCGTACGTGCTGGCCCTGGCCGGGTCGCCCGCGTCGGTGGAGGATCTGCTCGCCGCGGCGCCGTTCCCCCGCTACGACGCCGTGCGCGCGGTCGCGACGGCCGTCGACCGCGGCTGGCTCGAGCTTGCGTCCGCGGCCCCGGAGGTCGCGGCCCCGGCGGAAGTCCCGGTCGAGCCCGGCGCCTTCGCCCCGTACCGCCAGGCGCTGCGCCGTCTGCTCCAGGCGCCGGACCCCCAGTCGCGGGTCCGCGAGCTCCTCCAGTTCGCGCAGGCCCACTGCCTGGTGACGGTGCTGCTGGTCGTCCAGGGCGGTCGCTTGCGGCGCGCCACGGTGTACCATCGCGACCCTGCCGGCCGCCTTTCCGCGCGCGACCACCGCGAGCCGACGGTCGCGTTCGCCGACGACGCCGTGTTCCAGCACGCTCTCGAGCACGGATTGCCGTTCCTCGGCGCGGTCTTCGCGTCGCCGGTGCTCGCGGCCCTCGAGGTCGACGAGTGCGGCACGGATTGCGCCCTGCTCTCCCTCGGTCCCCTGTGTGGGTGCGACCTGATGATCTACGCCGCCACCGCGGACCGCTCGCCGGCGACGGGCCCGCTGGCCTGCCTCGAGCTGCTCGCGTGGCAGCTGCGCGCGCCGCGGACCGAGGCGCCGGCCGCCGCCGTCGACGTGTCCGTCCAGGACGCGTTCCCGAGCGTGGGCGCCGACGCCGGCGGCGTCGCCGGGCCGGGTCGCCCGCAGACGGATGCGCGCCACGACACGCCGGTCCTGGATCGCATGCTGGCGTCGATCAAGGACCTGCCGCCCATGCCGCAGGTCGTGTCCCGGATCCTCGAGATGCTGGCCAACCCCGAGTGCAGGATGACCGAGCTCACGACCGCGCTGTCCCACGACCCGGCGCTGGTCGCCCGCTTGATCAAGGTCGGCAACTCGTCGCTCTACGGCGGCGGCAAGGAGATCGGCAGCCTCAACCAGGCCATCGTGCGCCTCGGCATGCGGACCACGCGCAGCGTGGTCGTCGCCGCCTCCACGCGCTCGCTCTTCCCCACCGACAGCACGCGCGTGGGCTTGCTCGGCCGCGCCCTCTGGCAGCATGCCGTCGAGACCGGCCTCGCCGCGCGGCGCGTCTCCGAGTTCGTCCGCCGCGCCGACCCCGACGAGGCGTTCGCCGGCGGCGTCCTCCACGATCTCGGCAAGCTGATCGTCCTCTTGAACCTGCCGGACGAATCCCGCGAGATCCAGCGGCGGCTGGACGCGGGCGCCGGGGACGCCCTGGCGGTCGAGCGCAGCGTGCTCGGCTTCGACCACACGCTGGTCGGTGAACGCCTGCTCGCCAGCTGGGGACTTCCCGGGGGGCTGCGCGCCTGCGCCCGCCATCATCACGACCCGGAGGCCGCCGAGGCCTCGCTGGACCTGGTCCGGGCCGTGGCCTGCGGCAACGCGCTCAGCCATGCCCTGGGTCGAGCCGGCGACCGGACAGCCGGCGCGGCGGATCCGGCCCTGCGCGCGGCGACCGACTCGCTCGGGCTGGACGAGGCGGCGAGGTCGGATCTGCTCGCGCTGCTCGCCCAGGACCTCGAGCAGAGCGACCTCCTCGACTGAGGCGGCGCCCGAGCCGGGGAATCCGTCGTCTACGAGCTCGTGCCAGGACCCCCCGCCTGCCGGAGCCGGGGATCCGCCAGGTTAGATGAAGATCAGAATCATTGTTTGCAAGCAGTTCACGGGCCGAGGCTGCGCGGTCGCGTGATCCAGCTCCGGGCCGGGTGGTCGCGGCCCTTGACACCCAAAAATTTACCGGCGAAAATATGCGCCGCGCCCTCCTGGGCGGGGAGATGCCTCCGGCAGCAGGTCGCGCTGGAAGCACTCCGGTCCACGTCGGCAGGTACCATCCTGCCAGCTCGACTCAGGGAGCGAGCCAATCATGGCCAAGCGTCCGGTACACCACAAGAGCGATAGTGACGAGGAAAAGCCCCGCAACAAGCGGCGTTACGACCCCAGGGACAAGCGCGAACCGGAACCGGAATCGACGGTCGACCGCAGTGCGAACCGGACGCGCGGCCGGGGCGACGACTGGGACGACGACTGGCAGGGCACCGAACTCGCCGAGGTCGACGAGGAGCTGGACCTCGAGGAGACCGACGAGTGGGATGAGGTCGATCCTGAATCGGAAGACTGGGAAGAAGACGATCCCCTGGAATACGACGACGACGATCGATGACCCCACCGCTTCACGCGAATCCCGGCGCCTTCGGGATGCTGCCGGAGGCGCCTGATTACGCAGCCTCGCGGTTCGCGATCCTGCCTCTCCCGTACGACGGCACGACCACGTGGCAGAACGGCGCGGCCCGCGGGCCGCAAGCCATCCTGGACGCGTCGCCGGCGCTCGAATACTACGACATCGAGACCGGCACCGAGCCGTACCGCGAGGGTCTGATCACGATGGCGCCGGTCGAGCCGGCCGGCACCCCCGAAGCGACGATCGAACGGATTCGCGCCGCCGCAGCCGCCCTGCTGCGCGACGGCAAGACCGTCGTCGGCCTGGGCGGCGAGCATTCGGTCACGATCGGACTGGTCCAGGCTCACGCCGCGCATTTCCCCGGTCTCAGCGTCCTGCAGTTCGATGCCCACACGGACACCCGCGATAGCTATCTGGGATCGCGGTGCAACCACGCCTGCGCGATGGCTCGCGTCGCCGAGCTCTGCGACTACGTGCAGGTGGGCATCCGCAGCATGGACGTCGCCGAGACGGCGCGCCTGCGCCCCGGCCGGACCTTCTACGCCCACGACCATGACGAGGCGGCGATTCTGGCCGCGATCGAGCGCGAGCTGCGCGATCCGCTCTACGTCACGATCGACCTCGACGTGCTCGACCCCTCCGAGATGCCGGCCACGGGCACTCCCGAACCCGGCGGCCTCCGCTACCGGCAACTCACCCGCCTTCTGGCCGAGGTCTGCCGGCGCCGCCGCGTCGTCGGCTTCGATGTGGTCGAGTTGATGCCGATCGAGGGCTTTCGCGCCCCGGATTTCCTGGCCGCGCGCCTCGTCTACCAGCTCCTCGCGTTCCTGACGGCGGGAGGCCGGTGATGCCTACCCGCCGCCGCGCCCCGGGCTGGCGACCGGAAATGCGGTCCCGGCGCCTGCAGGCGTGTATTCCCCCCCTGTTCCTCTGCCTGGGCGCGCTGGCCATCCTCCTGCTCTGGCGCGAGGCGGACCAGGCCGAACAGCGGCGGCGGTTCATGGAGACCCGGATCACGGCAGCCCAGATCGGCCTACGCCTGGAAGCCTGGATCGACGCGCGCACGTCGCTGATCACGTTCCTGGCCGACAACCACTTCGCCGGATTGCCGGACGTCGCCACCGAGTTCCCCGCCGACGCGCGGCGACTGGTGAACCTGTATCCGGGCGTCCAGGCGCTCAACTTCATCGACCGCGACTGGGTCATCCGGATCGTCGTCCCCGAGACCAGCAACGCCCCCGCCCTCGGCCAGGACCTCCACCGCCACCCGTCGCCGGGCGTGGTCGAGGCGCTCGCGCAGGCTGAGCTGACCGGCTCGATCGCCCGCACTCCCGTCGTCGACCTGTTGCAGGGTGGGCGCGGCGTCGCGACCTACGTGACCCTGCGCGGCACGGACCAGCAGCCGCTCGGCTTCCTCAATGCGGTCTTCCGCCTCGACACCCTCCTGGACATCTGCATCGCGGAGCCAGAACTGCGCGAGCGGTTCGATTTCTGCCTCATCGCCGAGAACGACATCGTGGCCATCAGCTACCCGGACTCGCTCGACCGCTCCTCGCTCGTCGACCCCGCGTCCTTCCCGGTACGGGTCGTCGACCGGCCCTGGCTCTTGACCGTCGCGCCGCGACCGGGGACAGCGTCGCTCGACCGCGACTGGGCCGGCCGGGTCCTCGCCGCGGCAGGGCTGATCCTGGTTGCGGGAACGGTCCTGCTGCTGCACGTCCTGCTGCGGCGGCAATGGGCTCTGCATGACAGCCGGGCCAAGTACCAGCTCCTCGTGGAGAACCAGAACGAACTGATCGTGAAGATCGACACGGCCGGACGGTTCCTCTACGCCAGCCCGAGCTACTGCGAGACCTTCGGCAAGACCGAGGCCGAATTGCTGGGCCGCGAGATCACGTCGCTCGCGGATCCGGACCACCCCGCCGCCGCGGCCGAGACCCTGCGGAGCATGATCCGGCCGCCCCACCGGGTCGAGATCGAGCAGCACGCCTGGACGCGCGACGGCTGGCGCTGGCTGGCCTGGTCGGGCGCCCCGGTCCTCGACCGCAACGGCGACGTGGAATCCGTCGTCGCCGTCGGCCGGGACGTGACGCGACACAAGGAGCTCGAGGAGCAGCTCAGGCAGTCGCAGAAGATGCAGGCCATCGGCCAGCTGGCCGGGGGCATCGCTCACGATTTCAACAACATCCTGCAGGTGATGAGGGGGCACCTCGAGCTGCTCTTCGACGAGCTGCGCCCGGAAGGCCAGGTCCGCCAGGACCTCGAAGCGGTCCAGCGCAGCGCCGTACGCGCCACCGAGCTGACCAAGCAGGTGCTGGCGTTCAGTCGCCAGCAGATGCTGAACCCGGTGGTCGTCGACCTCGACGAGGTCGTGGTCGAGATGCTCCCGCTTCTGCGCCGGTTGCTCCGCGAAGCGATCGATCTGGAGCACCGGCCGGCCGGGCGCCGGCTGCTGGTGAGGGCGGATCGCGGACAGCTCGAACAGGTCCTGATGAACCTCTGCGTGAACGCCCGCGACGCGATCGCCGACACCGGCGTGATCACCGTCTCGACGAGCGTGCGTCAACTGGGCCCCGCGGATTGCCGCGACCACCTCGGCCTCCAGCCGGGGTCGTACGTGAGTCTCGAGGTCGCCGACACGGGTCGCGGGATCCCGGCTCACCTGCACGAGCGGATCTACGAACCGTTCTTCACGACCAAGGCCGTGGGCACCGGCACCGGTCTCGGGCTCGCCACGGTGTACGGCATCGTCCGCCAGCACGGCGGCCTCGTGGAGCTGGCCAGCGAACCGGGCCATGGCGCGCGGTTCACGATCCTGCTGCCGGAGGCCACCGGCGAACCGACGGCCGCGATCGGCGGCACGGAGCCCCTGGCTCCCGGCGGACCGGAGACGATCCTGGTGGCGGAGGACGATGCGACCGTTCGCGACCTCGCGGTCCGCGTGCTCGAGCAGGCCGGATACCGGGTCCTGACCGCGAGCGACGGCCAGGAGGCGATCGATCGGCACGCCGCGGCGCAACCGGCGGTCGACCTCACCCTGCTGGACATCGTGATGCCGCACGTGGGCGGCCGCGAGGCGGCGACGCGGATCCGTGAACGGGATCCGCACGCCCGCCTGTTGTTCGTGTCCGGATATGCGGCCCAGGAGTCGTATCCCGCGCCCGACGCCGATCACCTGATGAAGCCCTACGACGCCGGCGCCCTGCTGAGTCGAGTGCGCGAGATGCTGGATCGCGTGCGGTGACTCCGTTCAGCGCCCGCGAGAGCCCGGCCTGCCGGGGAAGTCCCAGTCCACGACGTGAGTTCCCGTCTGCTTCTGGCCCGCCGCATCCGTGCAGGTGATCGTGATCACGTTGACGCCGCGGAAGAGTTCCACGTCGCGGATCAGCCACTCGACGCCTGCCTCGCCCGCGCCCTTGCCGCCGAGGCTGTTCGTCCACTCGACCTTCACGGGCACGAATCCGCCGGCCACGGTGCCGGTGATCTCCAGGTAGTGCGGCGGCGCGAAGGAGGGCGGTTCCGACCCGGTCCCGAGCACGCGGTACTGCCCCCCCGGCGCGGGCAGGCCGTAGGCAGTGCCGTAGACCCGGGTCTCGACGACCTCGATCCCGGACTCGTCGGAACGCACCAGCGGCACCTCGATGGCCTGCCAGAAAGAACGCTGGCCAGCCTCGTCGCGCGCCCGGACCCGCACCCAGACGCTGCCGGTTCGCGGCGGAAGCCCGGTGTCCCACGTCTCGCCCAGCTCGACCTCGCGATCGGCGGTCACGGCGGGCGGGCTCCAATCATCGTCCTCGGCAGCCCGGCAACTGCGTTCCCAGGTCACCGGTTCGCTGGCAACCGCGATCAGCGCGACGCGGACCGCGTTGTTGAATCCGGCGGAGTCCCACGCGGTCACGAAGAACGCCTCGAGCTCGGGTGGGCCCCAATGAGGAGACTGCCGCGCCGTCTCGCCGCCGACCGTCACGCGGTACTCGAAGCGGTCGCCGCGGTCGCAACGGAAGCCCGTCGTGTCGGCGATCACGACCTCGACGTCGCCGTGCTCGAAGGGGCGGCTCCAGACGAGCCCCCCGTCGAACCGCAGGCCACGCGAGAACGGCTGCAGGGCGCGGCCCAGGCCGTGCAGGTCGAGGTAGCCGTCCGCCATCGGTGTCCGCCAGGAACGGTCCGACTCGGCGTGGCGGTTCGACCACACCGGGTACAGGTGATCGACCAGCAACGCGTAGACCTCGTTGTAGACCGGGTCCTGCATCTCGTCGTTGCAGGTGCCCCGCCCCTCGGGGGTCACGAACGGTCCCCCGGCGGAATCGCGCATCGCGGCGGCGAGGTTGGGAAAATCCGAGGTGAAGTCCGGCGGCGAGGGGATCAGGATGCCGTCGATCAGGGAGTAGCTGGGGAACTCGGTCCGTACGTAGTCCGGGTCGAGACCGTTGTGGTACGGCAACGCCCCGAGACCCGTCCCGCAGCCACGGGGACATTGCAGGTCCTCGACGAAGATGTGGTCGAGCAGCCCCGCCATCTCCGCATCGCAGCGCGCCGACACGCTGTTGCCGCCGATCAAGAAGTGGCGACCCACCGCCGGGTCCTGAGCCGAGGCGTAGAGACGCCGGCGCAGGCCGCGCACGAAATCGAGCCGCGACGAGCGGCTGCCCGCCTGGTCGTCGAAGTCCTCGATCATGGGCACGCCGTCGAGGTCGCGATCGAGCAGCTCGGGCGAGAACCGCACCTCCCCTTGGTAGTAGATCGGGTACTCCGACGCATACTCCCAGACGTCGAACATGAGTCCGACGTTCGCGACCCGGTTCTCGAAGTGGTTCCATTCGTTGACCACGTACCAGGCGAGGGTGTCGCGCGCGGATTCATGCAGGAGGTTGAGCAGGCGGCTGCCGACCTCGATGTTCGGATGCAGGACCACCGCCAGCGATCCGTCCACGAGATGGGCGAGGACGTTCGTGTCCGGGCTCGCCGCGGCCTGGGCGTCGCGGTAGATCCGGTCGATCAGCTCGTAGCAGCGATAGGCAAACGGGATTTCCGGGTTGTTCCACAGGGCGACGCCGCCTTCGAAGGCGACGACGGCGACGTTGCGCGACCCGGGCACCGCGCGGAGATCCCGCACCCAGTGCCGGTACTGGGGACCCTCGGACGTGTCGCCGCTGAGCAGGTGTTGGGACGAGCAGATGATGACGTCGGCCTGAGCCCACTCTTCGATCGTCGCCGAATTCGGCAGAGCGCCGCCGACCTGCGCGGCCGTGAAGCCGTAGCCGTCGCCGGCCGGGCTGGGAATCGGTCCGAGCGGCATCTCGATCGTCTCGTTCAGGACCGTCTGGGGCAACGAGCGGTTCCCCGACGCGTCGACCGCCTCGACGAAGACCCGGAGCGTGTCGGAGTGGTAGCAGCGCGGGCCCACGAGCAGCTCGAGATCCGTCACCGACAACGCCGGCGCGAGGGAGCTGGCGGAATGGGCGCCGACCGCCGCCGTCTTGTAGAGCCAGTGCGCGTCGGGCTCGGGGGCGAAGAGAGGATACGAGCTGGCGTACTCGCAGGTCACGACGAACGTCGCGAGTTCGTCGGCAGCGGCGTCGACCAGGATCGTGAGCGGTTCGCCGTTGGTGGTCGCCGCGACGCTGGCCGAGGCCTGGGTCACCAGCGGCGCGGTGACGTCCTGGGCGGGCGCCGCCGCGAAGTGCCCGGTCAGGGCGAGCGTCGCGAGCAGCGGCGTCGCGACCGAACGGATGGAATGCTGAGCGCGCATGGCATCCCTGGGGCGTGGGTGAGAACGCGGGAGCGATCGGATCGCCGGAGTCTATCAAGATCCGTGCCGTCGCGAGTTGAACGGTCGCGCGGCCCGGCGCCGTCCCCAGGATACCGCCGCGGCGGGAGCGTGGCGAGCGGACGTCGGCCGGGACCGTTGAACGGGCGATATCAGATGTGGTACGATGGTGGGCGGCCGCCGGCGGAACGGAGGCGGGCTGCCAGTCGGCTCCGGTCGGAGACGACCTCGCCGTCGCGCCGCGGTGTCCGTCAGGGGGATCTCATGAAACCACGGCAGACGATCCTGGTGCTCGCGCTCGCCGGCCTGGCCACCGTGGCCGCGGGCAATCCGCTGCCCGGGTGCGGCTGGGAGGACTGCCCCGAAACCGTTCTCGGTCTCGCCGGACCGGGCATGGAACCCATCATCGCATCCCTCGCCATGGCGCCGGACCCGGTCCTCGAGGGCATCCGCTCCCTGCGGCTCGTGCACAATGCCCCGGGCTGGGCGCCCCGCGCCTACCTGGCTTACGTCGACGGCGTCGGCAACGGTGACCGGATCATGGTCGAGATCGCGCGCTACGCCGCGGCGCCGGGCATCGCGCCGTGCCGGATCCGCGGGCGCTACAACGACTCGCTTCCGGACCTCGACGTGAACGACGGCGACGCGGGCGGTCCGGACGATCCGGGAGGCTTGGGCTGGCAGTGGGTCTCGTACACCTGGGAGATGGCCGGGGGCCACTCCGGCCTCGTCATCGACGTCGAGATGACCGGCGAGGCCGGCGACACGGTCTGGCTGGACATGATGATCGTCGTGCCACCTGGCGATTGCACGCTCGCGATCCCGTGCTACACGGTCGTGCCCGCCCAGGGGCGCACCTACAGCGCGGTCAAGGACCTGTTCCGGTGACGAAGGCCGCGCCGATCGTCCTCGTGACGCTCCTGGGGCTGGCGACGGTCGCGGCGGCCGGGGATCGATCGGCGCTGCCGGTGGTCTTCGACTCCGAGCTGGTCGTTCTCGAGATCGAGTCGGACAGCCTGCGGGTGGACGGAACCTATGTCCTGCTCTGCCGCCCGGACGCCGCGGGCACGCCGGTGAGCCTGGTCTACCCCTATCCGCAGGACCCCGAGCTCGGCGGCGCGCGCACGGTGAGCCTCGCTTGCCGACTGGGCGCGGGCTCGTGGCGGCAGCTGGCCGTGCACGAGCTGCCCGGCGGCCGCGGCGCGCTCTGGTCGCTGCCGGTGGCCGCCGGCGACACGCTGGAGGTCCGCACCACCTATCGCCAGGCGTTGCGCACCGCCTACGCCCGCTACATCGTGACCACCACCGCGGCGTGGGGCCGGCCGCTGCGGAGCGCGCGCTTCGAGATCCACCTGCCGCCGGGCGTCGTGGCGGAGGAGTTCAGCTTCCCCTTCGAGCCCTGCGATCGCGGCGGTCGCGACTGCTGGTGCTACGAGGCGACCGACTTCCTGCCCGATCGCGACGTCACCGTGCGGTGGCGCCGTCCCTGACGGGCGCCAGCCATCACTTGATCAGCGCCACGCGCTGGGTCCGGACCTGCGCGCCCGCCTGTAGCCGCACCACGTAGACCCCGGCGGCTGCCGGCCGGCCGTGCATGTCGCTACCCGACCACATCGCCGTCTGGAGGCCCCGCGGTAGCTGGGCATCCAGCAAGGTCGCGACGACGGCGCCCCGCAGATCGAAGACCACGAGCCGGACGCGCGCGGGTTCCGGCACGCTGAACTCGATCGTGGTGCGCGCATTGAACGGATTCGGCAGCGGCGGCCAGAGCGTGGCCACCGCCGTCGCGCCCGCCGGCGGCACGCCCGTGTAGCTGCAGCCCTCACCGCGGGCGCCGATCTGGCCGCACGCGCTTTCGCCGGCGGCGCACGGCGAACCGTCGAGCAATGCGAAGTCGCCGTAGTGCTTGCGACAGAACCAGGGATCGGCGTTGATGTCCGTCGGGCGCGGCAGGGCGGGCTCCGCGTCGAACACGCAGCCGCCGGCCGGATCGTAGAGGTCGTTGCAGGCGACCGTGCCGGTGCAGTTGGTCAGCCGGACCTGACAGGCGCCGCCGGAGTTGAACGCCACGATGTTGCGCTCCAGCCACAGGTCGCTCTGCAGGGCCTCGAAACCGCTGCCGTTGACGACGGCCGTGTTGTGGGCAATCGTGTTGCCCGCCAGCCGGCAGGTCACGTCGGGAACGCTCGGCGGCAGGATCCAGATTCCGCCCGCCTGGCGCTCGCTGTGGTTGTGGTGTACGAGGCAACCGTAGACATCGAGGGCGTGATTGCTGCGGTGCATGACGCCGCCCGCGCGAAAGCTGTCGTTGTCGAAGATCTCGCAGTCGACCAGCCGAAGGTAACTGTGTTCGCGCGTGTGGACACCACCGCCAGCGGTGGCAGTCTCGTCGAGCGGGGTCTCGTTGTCGTTCACCCGGCAGCGCTCCATGACCAGCCGTGACTCGTAGACCAGCACGCCGCCGCCCGGATTGAGGCCTTCGTAGTCGCCCTGCTGCGGACGTCCGCCGGAGATCCCGAAATCGAGGACGCGCACCGTGTCCGGCGCGGCGTGGATGGTCAGGACGCGGTGGCCGGGAATCCCGGCCAGGACGCACTGCTCGGCGTTGCCTGATGCCGAGTACAGGCAGAGTCCCTTGGCGATCGCCAGCGCTTCGGGATAGGTCCCGTCATAGACGACGACCGAGTCGCCCTGAGCGGCAGCGTCGATGGCGACCTGCACGGTCCGGAAAGGGCGATCGGCGTCGCCGGTCCCGGTCGTGTCGTCGCCCCAGGTCGCGACGTGCCAGAGCGCAGGCCGCAGGCAAGCCTGGTCCCGGGCGCCCATCAGTCCGCAGCCGGTGGCCCCGGGCAGGCATGGCGAGTCCGCACGCAGGCCGTAGTCGCCCGCCGCCGGCGCGCAGAAGAGCGGATTCGCGCGGATGTTCAGGTTGAGGCCGGTCTGATCGGCAAGCCCCGCGTAGTCGCCGCCGGTATTCTGCCAGAAGTCGTTGCAGGCGATCGTCCATGTCGCCGATCCTGCTTGCCAGTCCAGACCGGCGCCGCCATTGCCAGCGACGATGCAGTTCTCCACCGTGGCGCCGCCGAGCGCGGCCACGACCTCGAGCGCATCGGCGAGATTCCCGGCCAGCGTGCAGCCGGACACGAGGAGCGAACCCGCGCCAGCCGCGTTGGCGTATCGCACCGGCGCGCCGTTGCCGGTGTAGAGGCAGTCGATCAGCGCCAGCGTCGCCTGGCCCGGGCCGAGGAGGATGCCGCCAGTGTTGTCGTGGATGTCGCAGGTGGTGAACGCGAGCGACTCGTAAGCCTCCTCGCTGGGACCGCCCGCATGGATGTCCCCGACGTTGCCGTCGATCTCGCAGCCGGCGACCTGGATCTCCTGGGCATCGCCGAAGACCGGACCGGACAGGCCGGTGAAGCGGCAGTCGGTCGCCCGGATCCAGTGCGGCAGGCCCTCCAGTTCGCCGTCGCAACCGCCGCCGCCGGAGATCGCGCACCGATCGAGTTCGACCGATCCCCACGTGGCCAGCCCATTGCCGCTGAAGTCGCAGTCGGCGATGCGGCACATCGGCTCGAGCGGCCGGTCGCAGTCGACTCCCGTGCCGTTGCCGGTGAACGTGCATCCGTCGATGACGGCAAACGGGTCGCGCCGCGAGGTGGTGGCGCCCTTGACCGTGAGGATGTCGAGATGGATGGCGTCTCCGGGGTGTCCCGCGAAGACGCAGTCGATGATGTCCAGCGCGCCGAGCGACGGCGCGAGGACCTGGTAGCGGATGCCGGCCAGCGCGTTGGCCTCGAACACCAGATCGGCGAGGATCGGTGCGGTGCCGGCGAGGTCCATCCGGATCCCGTAGCGGCCGTTGCGGATCGTGAAGCTCTCGATCCGGGTGTCCTGGTCCTCGCCGGAGTCGTCGAGGAAGAATCCGTCGTGCAATGGGCTCGCGACGTCGATGATCGTGTAGGCTGCGCCAAGCTGGCCGCGTACGGTGACTGCCTTGCCGAGCGTCGCGAGGTCGTGGTTACCGATCCCGCTATAGGTGCCCGGCATGGCCACGACCTCGTCGCCGGCGGGCGCGGCGGCGTCCAGCCCCTGCTGGATCGTCAGGAACGGGTCGTCGATCGTGCCGGAGCCGCCCGGACTGCCGCTCGTGGCGGAGACGTAGTAGGTGGCGGCGGCGGCGGAACTCGCGAGCAGAACGGAGACGCAGAACGCAAGCGCGGGGTGTCGCATGGCAAACCTCCGTGACTAGGTGTGAGGAGGTTGCGACCGCGACCAGTGGCGATCAGCGACGCGGCGCCAGCGCGCGGGCCGCGATCCGGAGCCGACGGAACCACTATACCACCTGCGCCTGGCCGGGGGAATCTCCCGCCGCGGCGGTCAGTCCCCGGCGCGGTCACCGTACACGCCCGCGTCCCACTCGCCCTCGCTTCGGGCGACGATGCAGGCGACCAGGCTGTCGCCGGTCACGTTGACGGCGGTGCGCGCCATGTCCAGCAGCCGATCGATGCCGATGATCAGACCGATGCCCGCCACCGGCAGCCCCACCTGCTGCAGGACCATCGCGAGCATGATCAGCCCGACGCCGGGCACGCCGGCGGTGCCGATCGAGGCGAGGGTCGCGGTGAGCACCACGGTCACGAGCTGCGAACCGCTGAGGTCGACGCCGTAGACCTGAGCCACGAACACGGTCGCCACGCCCTGCATGATCGCGGTGCCGTCCATGTTGACCGTGGCCCCGAGCGGGATCGTGAAGGCGGCGATGGAGTTCTTCACGCCCAGGCCGGTCTCGACGACCCGCAGGTTGACGGGGATCGTCGCGTTGCTCGAGGCAGTCGAGAAGGCGAAGACCTGCACCTCCCGCATCTTGCGGAGGAAGGGCCGCGGGTCGATCCGGCCGAGGATCCGCAGGATGGCCGGATACACGACCAGCGCGTGCAAGGCGAGCACGAGGATCACGAGGCCGGCGTATTTGCCGAGCGGCGCGAACGCCCCAAAGCCCTGCGTCGCAAAGGTCCGCGCCACGAGCGCGAAGACGCCGACCGGGGCGAGCAGCATCACGAGCCAGACCAGGCTCATGACGACCGCGTTCGCGTCCTGAAGGACCGCGAGCAGGCGCTTCCCGGGCGCGCCCGCCATCGTGAGGGCCAGACCGAAGAGGATGGCGAAGAGGATGATCGGCAGCATCTGGCCGGCGGCCATCGCGGCGAAGATGTTCGACGGCACGATGTCCAGCAGGACGTCGCCGAGCGGAGGCGGCGGTTCGGCCTTGAACTCGACGTCGGCCGCCAGCGGGAAACCGGCGCCGGGTCTGACCAGGAGCGCCGCCGCGACGGCGAGGATGATCGCGAGTGCCGTGGTCGCCAGGTAGAGCACGAGCGTCTTGACACCGACGCGGCCGACCTTGGCCACGTCTTCCATCGCCGCCGCCCCGCAGATGAGCGAGACCAGCACGAGCGGGATGACCATGACCTGGAGGAGCCGGACGAACGCCTGGCCGACCACCCGCAGGATCCCGTCGGTCAGCCACTGCCGGGCCCACGAGTCGGCGACCGCCGGCCCGGCCGAGGGGTCCGCGGGCGGGTCGGCCAGGCTCAGGATCACGCCGGCGACGATCCCCAGGGCCATGCCGGCGAGGATCTTGACGGTGAGTGCGCGACCGGACGGCGCGGGCGCCGGGGCGTGTGCCATCGTGACTCCACCGGGATCGGGTTCACCGCGTCTCGGACTGCGCGCGGCGGCGGGCGGTCTCCGCACGGATGTAATCGACGATCTCCCGGGTGCTCGCGCCCGGGCCGAAGAGGCGGCCGACCCCCAGGGCCTGCAACTCGGCCATGTCCTCGTCGCCGATCGTGCCGCCGCCGGTCAAGAGGATGTCCCCGCCGCCCCTCGCCGTCAACTGTCGCAGGACTTCCGGGAAGACGTGCATGTGGGCTCCCGAGAGCACCGACAGGCCGACCGCGTCCACGTCCTCCTGCACGGCGGCTTCGGCGATCATCTCCGGCGTCTGGCGAACCCCGGTGTAGATGACCTCCATGCCCGCGTCCCTCAGCGCCCGCGCCACCACCTTGGCGCCGCGGTCGTGGCCGTCGAGACCCGCTTTGGCCACCAACACCCTGATCCCTCGCTCCATGGTCCGACTCCTCAGATGATGATGGGCTCGGTGTACTCGCCGTACACCGCCTTGAGCGCACCGACGATCTCGCCCAGGGTCGCGTACGCCCGCACGGCGTCGAGGAACCGCGGCATCAGGTTCGCCCCGTCGCGCGCGGCCGTCTCGATCTGGCCGAGCGCGGCCCGCACGGCGGCCTCGTCGCGCCGCGCCCGCAGGGCGGCGAGCTTCCGTTCCTGCGACCGCGCCACGTCCTTGTCGATGCGCAGGAGCGGGATCTGCTGCTTCTCGTCGGGATTCACGTACTCGTTGACGCCGACCACGACGCGCTGCTTGCGCTCGAGCGCCTGCTGGTACCAGTGAGCGGCGTCGGCGATCTCGCGCTGGAAGAAGCCCTCCTCGAGCGCGGGGATCACCCCGCCCACTTCCGCGATCCGCGCGAAGTAGGCCTCGGCGCCGGCCTCCATCTCGGTCGTCAGCTTCTCGACGAAGTAGGACCCCGCCAACGGGTCGATCGTGCTCGCGACCCCGATCTCGTGGGCGAGGATCTGCTGCGTCCGCAACGCGATCTCCACCGCCTCCTCGCTGGGCAGGGCGAGCGCCTCGTCGAGGCTGTTCGTGTGCAGGCTCTGGGTGCCGCCGAGCACGCCGGCGAGCGCCTGGTACGCGGTGCGCACCACGTTGAGCTGCGGCTGCTGCGCCGTGAGGCTGCAGCCGGCAGTCTGCGTGTGGAACCGCAGAAGCCACGAGCGCGGGTTGCGCGCGCCGTACCGCTCGCGCAGGTGGCGCGCCCAGATCCGGCGCGCCGCGCGGAATTTCGCGATCTCCTCGAAGAGGTCGAGGTGACTGTTGAAGAAGAACGACAGCCGCGGCGCGAACTCGTCCACGTCGAGACCGGCCGCGATCGCCGCGTCGACGTAGGCGAAGCCGTCCGCGAGGGTGAACGCCAGCTCCTGGACGGCGGTCGAGCCCGCTTCGCGGATGTGGTAGCCCGAGATGCTGATCGGATTGAACAGCGGCATCTCGCGGCTCGCGAACTCGATCGTGTCGACCACGAGCTTCAGCGACGGCACGGGCGGGAAGATGAATTCCTTCTGGGCGATGAACTCCTTGAGGATGTCGTTCTGGAGAGTCCCGCGCAGCTTCGCGCGGTCGGCGCCCTGGTTCTCCGCGGCCGCGATGTACATGGCCCAGATGATCGCCGCCGGGGAATTGATCGTCATCGAGGTGGAGACGTCGGCCAGCGGGATCCCGGCGAACAGGGTCTCCATGTCCTCGAGGCTGCTGATCGCCACGCCGCACTTGCCGACCTCGCCCGCCGACCACGGATCGTCCGAGTCTCGGCCCATGAGGGTCGGCAGATCGAAGGCGACCGACAGGCCGGTCTGCCCGCGCGCGAGTAGGAACCGGTAGCGCTCGTTGGTCTGCTCCGCCGTGCCGAAGCCGGCGAACTGGCGCATGGTCCAGAGCTTGCCGCGGTACATGTCGGCGTGGATGCCGCGGGTGTAGGGATACTGGCCGGGGTCGCCCAGGTCGCGCGCGTAGTCGAGGTCCGCGACGTCCGCGGGGGTCGCGACGAGCGGGATCTCCTGGCCGGAGACCGTCACGTGGCGATTCGAATCGTCCGGCCGGCGGTAGAGCCCGCCGAGCAGGTCGCGGCCCGAGCGGGCGGCGGGATGGTCGCTCATGCTTCGTCCTCCAGGAACGCCGCCAGCAGCGCGCGGGCGGCGGTGTACGGCGTGGCGTGACCGGCCTCGACCCGCGCCACCCAGTCGGGCAGCCGGTCGGCCAGGCGCTCGTGGACCCGCTGCCACAGGCGGTCGCGCAGGATCGCCACGATCTCGGCGCGGGCGCGCGCGTGGCGTCGCTCGCCCAGCGCGCCGCTCGCGCTCAGGTGCTCGCGGTGACGGCCGACCGCCGCCGCGACCTCGTCCGTGCCTTCCCCGCGCGAGGCGACCGTGACGAGCACGGGTGGCCGCCAGCCGCCGGCAGGCCGCATCGCGAGGTCGGCCTCGAGCGCGCGGACCATCTGGCTCGTGCCCGGGCGGTCGGCCTTGTTCACGACCAGGAGGTCCGCCACCTCCATCAGGCCGGCCTTCATCGCCTGGATCGCGTCGCCGGACTCGGGCGAGACCACGACCACCACGGTGTCGGCCGCGCTCGCGATGTCCATCTCGGTCTGCCCCACACCGACCGTCTCGATCAGCAGGATCTCCTGGCCGAAGGCCTCGAGCACGTCGACCACTTCCTTGGTCGTGCGGGCGAGCCCGCCCAGGCTGCCGCGGGTCGCCATGCTGCGGATGAAGACGCCGAGGTCGGTCGCGAGGTCGCTCATGCGGACCCGGTCGCCCAGAACCGCGCCGCCCGTGAAGGGGCTCGTGGGATCGACCGCGACCACGCCCACCCGCCGGCCCTGCCCGCGGTGGTGGCGGACGAGCGCGTCGACCAGGGTGCTCTTGCCGACGCCCGGCGGCCCCGTGACGCCGACCCGCGGGGCCCCGCCGAGCCGCGGGTAGAGCGCGTGGAGGACCGCCTCCGCGCGGGGACCGCCGTTCTCGACCACGCTGATCAGGCGCGCGGCGGCGCGGCGGTCGCCGGACAGGAAGGTCCCGAGGAGTGTGTCCAGCGCGGTGTCCAGCCCGATCTCCCGTTCGCCCGATGTGAGGCATCGACAATTTGGACAATTTAAGTTAATCAACTCTACGGGCCAGGCCGGATCGTTGTCGTCGTTCATAGCCCCCGCAGGCTGAGGAAGGACCGGGCATGGATCTCAAGCTGACCGAACAGCAGCAGATGCTCCGCGACGCGACGCGCCGGTTCACCGAACAGAGGTTGATCCCCCACGCCGAGGCCGCCGAGCACCGGGGCTCGATCGCCCCTGAGCTGCTGGCCGAGCTCGCCGCCATGGGCTACTGCGGCATCGGCACGCCCGAGCAGTACGGCGGCGCCGGGCTCGACGCGGTCTCGTACGCACTCATGATCTCGGAGCTGTCGTACGGCGACGCGTCGGTCGGCGTCACGGTCTCGGTGACCAACAGCCTCACGGCCGACCCCATCCTCATGTTCGGCACCGAGCAGCAGAAGCAGCGTTACTTGCCGCCGCTCGCCCGCGGCGAGGTCTGGGGCGGTTTCGCGCTCACCGAACCGTCGGCCGGCACGGACTCCGCCGGCACCCGCACGACCGCGATCCCGGACGGCGACCACTACGTCGTCAACGGCACGAAGAACTTCATCACCAACGGCGGCTTCGCCGACACCTTCGTGGTCTTCGTGCGAGGCGACACGGCGGACAAGCACGCCGGCATCTCGGCGTTCATCGTCGAGAAGGGCACGCCGGGATTCTCGGTCGGCAAGCACGAGAACAAGCTGGGGATCCGCGCCTCGTCCACGACCGAGCTGGTGTTCGAGGACTGTCGCCTGCCGAAGACCAACCTGCTCGGCGACTGGGGCCAGGGCTTCAAGGTCGCCATGAAGACCCTCGACAACGGCCGCATCGGCATCGCCGCCCAGGCTCACGGGATCGCCGCCCGCGCGTTCGACCTCGCCCTCGCCTACGCGAAGGAGCGCGAGCAGTTCGACCGCCCCCTCGCGACCTTCCAGCACGTGCAGTTCCGCCTGGCGGACATGGCGACCGACCTCGAGGCGGCGCGCCTGCTTTTGATGCAAGCCGCCTGGGAGAAGGACCAGAAGCTCAGCCACTCGAAGGCGGCGGCGATGGCCAAGCTCTTCTGCTCGGAGGCCGCACACCGGATCTGTCACCAGGCGCTGCAGATCCACGGCGGCTACGGCTACATCAAGGAATACGAGATCGAGCGTCTGTACCGCGACCAGCGGATCACCGAGATCTACGAGGGGACGAGCGAGGCCATGCGAATGGTCATCGCGGGCGCGCTGCTGAAGTAGCACCGCGTCGTCGAGCGGCGCGACCGGCGATCGACGGCGGTCGCGCCGCGCGGCAATATTACTAGACTAGATTAATCTGAATATTACCGGTCCACGAGTTTAATCGAATACCGTTGTCATTATTGAATAAACAGGAATGAACCATCGACAATTTTCTTGATCCTGGAATCATGCGGCAGATACCATTGTAGCCGAGGTCCGATATTACTACTTGGATCTCCGACGAAGTGGCGGCGCCGCCGCGACGTGACACGCGCACCGTTCAAGGGAGGCCACCCATGAAGCTAGCTTGTCTCGCGAAGGCCGGAGCGTTCCTGCTCCTGGCCCTGCCCCTGATCCTGATGGGCTGCGAGGGCGACGAGGGCCCCAGAGGCCCGGCGGGGCCTCCGGGAGACGACGGTACGCTCTTCGACTTCACCTACGTCGGCGACAAGGGCGAGGCGTGCAACCATTGTCACAACAGCACGGTCGACGCCGTGCTGCTGACCGCCCACTCCGATGCCTATGACGATCTGGAGGGCGAGAGCGCGGCGAACCCCTACTGCCTGCAGTGCCATACCACGGGCTGGGACCGCGCGGTGACCTACACGGGCGTCTGGGCGACCGAGAATCCCGACACGAACGGTTATGATGACTACTTCGACGTCGCCGGCGCCGACGCCGCCGCGCGTCGCGCGTCGCTCGAGGGCGTGCAGTGCGAGAGCTGCCACGGCCCGATGGGACCGGACTTCAACGACCACCGGCCCATCGTGAAATTCGCGACGATCGACGAGCACGATCCCGCGAACATCACCGAGGATGACATCGTCTCGAGCTGCTACCCCTGCCACGGCACCCAGTTCGAGGGGCCGTCCGGCGACTTCGCGACCGGCTACGCCACCTCGGGCCACGCGAATCCGGAGTTCGCCGACGACCTGGTCGCCTTCAGCGACGAGTTCGGCGGCGGCTCCTGCTCCGTGTGCCACACCTCCGAGGGATTCATCCGGGCGAACGACCCCGCGTTCGCGACCTATGAGTTCGGGGAGCTCGTCAGCTTCATCGGCTGCGTGACCTGCCACGACCCCCACATGGGCGCCGAGAGCGGCGGCAACGAGGCCCAGCTGCGCAACCTGACCGCGGAGCCGGTCCAGTATACCTTCCCTTACGATCCCGACGACCCCGAAGTCCCGGAAATGGACGGCTACGGGCCAGGCCAGCTCTGCGCTCAGTGCCATCACGCGCGCCGCAACACGACGAGCGTGCTGGGCCAGATCGACAACGGCAACGCCCACTTCGGCCCGCACGGCAGTCCCCAGATGGACATGTTCATCGGCGCCGGCTGCTACGAGATCCCGGGCTACACCTACGATCGCGAGGCGATGCACCAGGGGTACGAGAAGGGGTGCGTGAGCTGTCACATGCTGCGCGAGACGACCTTGCACGGCGAGGAGAACGTCCCGCACGCCTTCCACAATTTCCGGCCGAGCAACCAGTCGTCCAATACCGGACCGAACTGTGCCGGCTGCCACGAGGATCCGCCGGCGGGCGATGACGAGTTCTTCGATTTCGGCAGCGGTCAGACCGAGGTCGTCGCCCTCATGGACGAGCTCTCCGTGCTGTTCGGCTACGCCGACCATGAGGGGTTCCTTGCAGGCCTCGACGAGGACAACCTGACCTGGGAGCGGTGGCAGCGCGAGGCGGCGTACGCGCTGATCTTCGTGTACAACGACGGGAGCATGGGCGTCCACAACCCGGTCTACGCGAAGGACCTGCTCGAGAACGCGATCGCCTACTACAACGACAAGAAGTGACGGGGCCGCCCGGGGCCCTGGATCCCGGGCTCGACCTGGACGGATGCGCAAGACCCCCGCGGCGATCTGGCCGCGGGGGTTTTCGCTACCTCCCGGCGCGAGCGCGCGGCCGGGCAATCCCGGCTAATGCGTCCCCTCCTGCCGCAGCTTCTCCAGCACCTGCTGGACCTCGGCGTCCTGAGCCTCGCGCGCCATCACCTTGACGACGGCGCTGGCCATCGAGAGGTCGTCCTCCTCGAGACTCGCCTGGCGCAGGTTCGTCGCGATCAGACCCTCGACCTTGCGGATGAGCGCCCTGGAGAACTTCTCGAGCTGCTCGTGGTCCTCGGGCCGGAAGCGCTTCTGATTGCGCCGGATCTCCTGGGCGCGCAGCTCTTCGAGTACCGCGTGGAGCTGCTGGATCGTCGGTGCCACCCGGTTCTCCCGGTACCAGGCCGAGAACTCCGCGACGTGCTTCTCGGCGAGATGCTCGGCGCGCCGGGCCTCGCGCTCTCGGGTCTCGAGGTTGGCCGCAACCAGCTCGTCGAAGTCGTCGACCGTGTACAGGTACACGTCGCCGTGGCCGGCCAGGGCCAGGCCGGGATCGATGTCGCGCGGCACGGCGAGGTCGAGCAACAGCAGCGGCCGCTTGCGCCGGCGCACGGCGGCCAGGGTCTCGGGGCCGCCGATCACGGGCTCGCTGGCGCTCGTCGCGGACACGACCAGGTCGGCCCATTCGACGTCCGCCGCTGCCGGCGGGAACCCGACCACGCGGCCGCCGAGCAGGTCGGCCACGACCTGCGCGTTCGCAGCGGTGCGGTTGGCGACCCGCCAGTCGGCGACGCCCACGCCCTTGAGGTGGTTCGCCGCCAGCCGCGCCGTCTCGCCCGCGCCCACGAGGAGCACGCGCCTGCCCTCGAGCGAGCCGAAGATGCGCTGGGCCATCTGCACGGCGGCCGACGCCACCGAGACCGCCCCCTGGCTGATGCCGGTGCGGTTGCGGAGGTCCTTGCCCGCCTCGATCGCGCGCAAGAGCGCCTTGTTGAGGATGTTGTTGGTCGCGCCCGCGTCATGCGCGCGCGTGAAGGCGTCCTTGAGCTGGCCCAGGATCTGGACCTCGCCCAGAAGCTGGCTGTCGAGCCCGGCCGCCACGCGCACCAGGTGCCGCATGGCCTCGTCGTCGCGCAGCAGGTACGCGCTCTGCACGTCCGCCTCGCCGAGACCGGTGATGCGGCAATAGAGACGCCTCAGCTCGTCCGGCTCGTGGTGCTGCCGGGGCGAAACGTAGAGCTCGGTGCGGTTGCAGGTCGAGAGGATCGCCACGCCTTCGAGGTTCGCGCCGTCGTGCAGGTCGTGCAGCGCCTCGTCGATCTGGGCCGGGGACAGCGCGGCTCGCTCGCGCACCTCGAGCGGCGATGTCCGGTGGTTCAGACCGATCAGCTCGAGCCTCACGCGAACCTCCCGGCGAAGATCTCGACCACCGAGACCGTCAACAGCGCCAGCACGAGCCCCGACATGACCACGCACCCCACCGCCAACCGGTGCGCGGACAGCCAGCGCTGGCGGTCCGCCACGACGAGGACGGCGAGGATCACGGCCAGGAGGACCATCGGGTGCAGGTGGCTGATCACCGTCGGCTCGGCGGACGGCCGCACGCGCGTCCACACCAGCGCGGACAGGAGGCTCGCGGTCACGAGCGCCCAGCCGGTCACGAGCGTCAGCCGGCGCAGGCGATCGAGGTCGCCGAGGCTCGGCAGCCGCTGGAACCAGGCGTCGAAGCGCCGGCGGCGGATGTGCCAGTCCAGGATCACGTGCCCGGACGCGTAGACGCCGCAGCCGAGCAGGAGCGCCACCCCTGCGAGCGACATGGTCACGTGGACGGCGGCGCCGGCGCTCAACAGCGATTTCGTCGGGACCTCCCCCGGCCGTAGGCCCATCGCGAGCCCGAAGGCCATGAGCCCGGCCACGCCCACCAGCGGCAGGACCGCGAACAGCCGCTGATCCACGTGCCGCTGGGCGTAGCACTGGCCCAGCCAGACGAGAGAGCCCAGGAAGAACGCGAGCTGCCCGGGGCTGAGCATCGGCAGCTGTCGCTGCAACGCGGTCACCGCCACGAGCCACGCCAGGAGGCACGCCGCACCGATCCAGCCGATGCGCACCGCGGCTTTCTCGAGCCCCAGGTCCGCGCGCCGCACCAGGATGCCCCAGATGCCCAGCAGGGCGCCGAAGAGCAGCAGCAGCGTTTGCGGCAGGACCCGGTAGAGCAACTGGTCCATGACGTTCGACCTCGGATCTGACGCCGGCGGGAGCGGCCGGCGGGACGCGAATCCGGCCAGGGACCCCAATCTAACACGCCGCGGGCGATCGTGCCCGGGATGTCGGGACGCGGCGCCGGGGCCGCTCCTCGCCGCCTCGCCCGGAGGCAGAAACCCCGCCGGCCGCGCCGGGCCGGCGGGGTTCGTGGTCGGACCGAATCTACGCGAGCTACCTGTTCTTGGCCTTGAGCGCCTTGTCGCCCGAGTAGACTCCGGTGTCGCTGAACCTCGGCTGGAATTCCATGATCGATTCGACGGACAGGACGCCGCCGTCGACCACCAGGTCGAAGACGTGCCACCAGCCGGTCGTGTCGGCGCCCGTCAGCGAGAGTGCGGACGCCTCGTAGATCCGCAGGTCGCTTCCGACCTGGAGCTGGACCCTCGCGCCGGACGCGCGCAGGTTCGCGCTGCTCTCGGGATCGGGCTCGGTCGGCGGCTCTCCTCCATCCGCGTAATTGTGGACCCAGCACTGGAACCGGCCCTCGTACAGGCGCGTGCCCCTGATGATCTCCGGCCCGTAGGAGTATTGCGCGTCGGTGTCGAGGAACGCGTACGGATTGTCGCTCAGGGTCCCCATGTTCCCGTAGTAGAGGTGGTAGTGATCGAAGCCGAGGTCCCACGTCATCGGCACGAGCAGATGCGCGTCGAGATCCTCCGGCGTCTCGCCCCAGGTCAGGCTGATGGTGAACAGCTCCAACGTCAGGACCAGCGGCTCCTCGAGGACGTACGGGCAGACGTCGCCGACGGTGACCCGGACGGCGTCGCTTGCCATGCTGCCCATGATCGCCCAGACGTCGGTCGCGGCGTTGCGGACCGCGCGCACCGTGAATGCGCCGGCGGCGTTCGTCACGACCTCGTCCATGATCGCCCAGTCGACGCCCCGGCTGATGATCCGGGCGCCGGCGATGGGGAGTTCGTCCTCGCCGAGTACCACGCCGGAAATGCCGCAGATGTCCTCGACGGGAAGATCCCAGTTCCAGGTCGTGAAGTGGCTGACGCTGGCGAGGTAGACGTTTTCGTCGAGGGTCGCCTCGCCCTCCTCCCTCCACACGCCCTCGGCCTCGTCGAAGAACCACAGCGGAATCGTGGCGGGCGCGTCGGGGATCATCTCCTGGGCGACGCCGAGTTCCAGGGTGGCGGTGACGCCGTCGGCGAGCTCCAGGGGCGCCTTGTCCTCGCCCGCAATTTCGACGCTCATGAAGCCGAACGAGACGAACGGGACCTCGGCGCCGTCCAGGTCGATGCCGGCGAACTCGCCCGGGAATGCGCCGTAGAATCCGCCGTCGCCGGGCCGCAGGGCGTTCAGCTGGACCGTGACCTCGCCGGTGTAGGGGTTGCCCGCGCCGTCGACGAAGCTGTTCGGCCCGAATTCGACCCGACCGTGGCCGTCGGCCGTCTCGACGCTACCGCCGGCGGCGCCGTCGATGGTGCCGGTCTCGACCAGGATCAGCACGAGGTCCGCATAGTGCAGGGAGCCGCCTTCGGTGACCGCTTCCACGCGGAAGGTCGGCAGGTAGCCCGTCTTCGAGGCCGCGAGCAGACCCTCGCCCGCAGGCACCTCGGTCAGCACGAAGAACCCATCCTGGTTGGTTGTCGTGGCCCGGCCGCCGGCTGCGATCGTCGCCCCCTCGATCGGGTCGCCGTCGCTCTCGGCGACGACGCCGGAGATCGTGCCGCCCAGGTAGTCGTCGCCGTCGCCGGGATCGGCGGGGTCGTCGTCGTCCGAGCAGCCCCCGACGACGGCCAGAACCGAGGCGATCGCGAGCAAGGCGAGAAGGTGGATGAGCTTCCTGTCCATTCGGGTTTCCTCCGTGGTGGGGTCGTTGCGCAGGGTCGCGACGGATTCTCGCCGCGGGCGGTCGTCCCCGCGGCGAGCGGCGCGATGCCCCGCTCCAGATCACGGAGGTATCTTGTACTGTATCGCGCGAGCCGGCAAGCGGAAACGCGCGGCGCCCGGAGCGGCGGACCGCCCCGGGCGCCGTAGCACTCGCGCGCGCGCTACTTGAGAAGCAGCATCTTGGTCTCGGCCACGCCGTCCTCCGCCTCGAGCCGGGCGAAGTAGACCCCCGACGCCACGAGCGCGCCAGACCACGGCAGTGCGTGCTCGCCGGCCGTCAGCGATCCGTCGTGGACCACGTCCACGAGGCGGCCCGCGGCGTCGTGCACCGTCAACCGCACGCGCTGGTCGCGTCCGAGAGTCAGGAAGATCTCGGTCCGTGGGTTGAACGGATTGGGCTGCGCTCCCACGAGCACCACGCCCCGCGGCAGGTCCGGCGTCAGCGACTTGCTGGCCAGTTCGACCCAGCCTGCGCCCGAGTCCAGGAGCAGGCGGTAGATGACCTCGCCCGCGCCCGGACGGTCCTCGGCGCGGAAGCGCTCCGGGCCGTCGGAGGCGACGACCAGGTCGCGGACCTGGCCGCCCTGGTGCGCCTGCACGGCGAAGTCCTGGACGCCGGCCTGGCCGTTGATCCGCCAGTTCAGCTCGACCCGCGCGCCTCGGCTCGTGGCGTCGAACGCTGCCAGGAACACCGGCACCGTTCCTTCGGGCACGAGCACCATGCCCATCTCGATCGCGACCCGGCCGTCCGGATCGCCCGGCACGTCCTCCTCGAGACCATCTTCTTCGTTCGCGACGATCGGATCGCCGGCGCGCGCGAAGCCGGCCGCCGGAACATCGACGTCGGCCGTGAAGTAGACCTTGGCGCGACTCTGCGCGTCCCGGTCGGCCACCGCCACCGAGGCGATGCCCGTGAAGTCCAGCACCGACGTGCCGAGGTCGGGCTGCATGTCGCCGTCGATATCGACCGGCATGCCCTCCATGAGCACGATCTGGCCGTTGAGGATCAGGACCTCGAGGTTGGCGCCCTCGCTGTCGACGTCCCAGACCACCGCCCAGTCGCCGTCCTCGTTCATCGCGCCGGATTCGATGGCGCCGTTGATCAGGAAGCCGTCGATCAGGTCGCCTTCGCGCAGGACGACCATCCCGTCCACGAGCACGAATTCGTCGACCGCGGTGGCGGCGTCGGTGTCGCCGGTCAGGAACCAGTGGCCGTCCTCGGTGATCCCGCAGTTGTCGAAGTTGTCCCAGTTCTCGCCGGGCAGGCCGCCGGCCGCGGCGGGAACCGGGCTCGCCTCGGTCACGGGCTGGCCGTCGATCAGCACGACCGCGCCGTCGCTGACCATGCTGTTGTCGTTGGTGGTCGAACCGGTCGCCGTGGCGACCTCCGCGAGGTAGTGCGTGCCGTGCGCGGAGAACCGGTAGTCGAAGCTCACGGCCTCGCTGCCGTTGACCACGGGGTTCACGAGGCCGCCGATCATCATCCCGCCGAGGACGTAGGGCTGGGCGTCGAGTCCGTAGAAGAGGCCGCGATTGTCGGTGGCTCCGCCCTGCACGTCGGTGATGCCGCCGACGAAGTACGGCACGCCGTCGAGGGTGACGTCGGGCCGGCTGCCGAAGCTCCAGAACCAGCCGGCCAGGTGGGGATACGGCGCCTGCTCGATCGCGACCACCGTGTCCTGGTACCAGACACTGTCGAGCCCGGTCTGGCCGTCGGAGATCCGCGTGCACAGGGGGCTGTAGGCGACGCCGTCGCTGGCGATCCCGAAGAAGCCTTCCCAGGACGTCTGCTCGTAATCGCCGACCGTGTGTTCGAACTCGAGCACGTCGGGCGCGGCGATGCCGTCGTAGGTGCCGTAGGCGAGGCTGATCGTCGCCCCGGCCAGCGTGGCGTTGAGGTTGAAGACCCAGCCGTCCGCGCCGGCGACCGCGGGCCCGGAGAGGGTGCTGACGACATAGTCGGGGCTGCCGGAGAGCGGCGTTCCTTCGGTGACCAGGGCGCTGGCCACCTGGCCCTGCGCGGCGCCGGTCGAGAGCGCGGCGAGGGCGAGAACGAGCAACATTCGCATGGGTCTCATGGTGCGTCCCCTTTCGTGAGGCGAGGTGGGCGTGGGATGACGACGAATGGCGCACTGGGCCTTGAGGCAAGTGGCGACGGCAACAGTGCGGCGGGATGATATCACAAATCGAGATCGAATTGGGTAAAATTTCATCCGACCGCGGCGTGGAACGGGCCGGCCCCGGGGAGCCGGCCCGTCGGACGAGAGCGGCCGGGCGCGGCGGCGATCAGTCGCCGGGCGCCAGCTGCGCGACCTGGACGATCGGGCCGAACTTCGCCCTGAGCGCGAGCAGCCCCGCCTTCATGGTCTCGTACTCCCGGAAGAGCTGCGGCGGGAGGTTCGCTTCCTTGGCGTAGGCCGCGGTCTGCAGGTCGATCCGCGCCACGATGTTGTCGACATAGAGCGCGAACTGCAGGTCGTACAGGCTGCGGGGATACGGCTTGCCGATCTCCGCGAAGAGGACCTTCAGCTCGGCGTACCGCGGGATCATCCCGATCGGCGTCTCGATGCCCCTGGCCTCGCCGTGCACGTAGCGCTCGAGCCAGCCCAGCCAGACCCTGACGTCCTTCTTCTCGCCCAGGAGGCCGCTGCCCCGGCTTCCGCGGTTGGCGTGGGTCAGGAAATAGTTGAGCCCGGCGAGCACCGGCCGGCCCTCGTGGCTGAACTTCGGCGAGTTGAAGAACTGGAACTGGGCTTCCATGTAGTCGGCCAGCGGCCCCGGGATGAACGGCGCATTGGCCCACGGCTGCCGGTTGACGCCCGAGGCGCCGACCTCCGTCGCAGTGGCCTTGGATACGATGGACGCGCCGATCGCGACCCCCGCGTCCGCCGTCCGGGCAACCCAGACGGGCGGCATCGTGTCGGAGTCGCGACCGCTGTAGGTGATGACCTTGATCGGGACTCCGGCCGGGTCGGCGTTGGCCGCGGCGTCGTGGTTGGCGATCTCCCGGCAGTCGAGCGTGCAGCGGCTGTTCTTGTGCGACGGCGGGACCGGATTGCCGCTCGCGTCGGTCTTGCCGGAGAACCACTCGCCTTGGAAGTTCCGGCCCTTCGGCGGCATGGTCTCGCCGCAGCCGGTCCAGTAGGGAACGCCCTCGTCGTCGACGAGCACGTTGGACCAGATCACCTCGGTGTCGTTGTCGCGCAGCGCCGCCATCAGGTGCGGGTCGCCCTCGCGATTCACGTCCTCGACGATGCCGAAGATGCCCTTCTCGGGGTTCACCGCGCGCAGGGTCCCATCCCGGGCGATCCACATCTGGGCGAGGTCGTCCCCCACGAAGTTGGTGCCGACCATGGCGGTCGTGGTCTTGCCGCAACCGGACGGCGCCGCCCCGGCGAAGAAGGTGCGGCGGCCGCGGGGCCCGGTGAGCCCGGTGATGAACATGTGCTCCGACAGCTCCTCGCCCCGGCGGTAGTAGGTCGCGTAGTCGACCGCGGACCGGTGATTGCCCTTCTTCATCAGGAGCGTGTTGCCCGCGTAGGTGCAGAACGTGGCGTAGGTGGTCAACCACGAGCGGTCCATGAAGATGCGGGCGTTGGGGACATCCTCCGGGCGGTTCGGCCCTTCGGAGTGGACGTTGGTGAAGAAGATGCCCCTGCGCTTGGCTTCCTGGTCGAACGCGTCGTAGCAGTTGCGGTAGAGCAGCTCGGCCGAGTGGACCACGTACGCCGACGAGGTGATCTCGATCGCCGGGATCGAGGCCTCCGCGCCGACCGGACCGCGGGAGTAGAAGCCGATCATCATCGTCATGCCCTTCATGATGCCCTTGACGTGCTTCTCCACGTAGGCGAGGGCTTCTTCGCGAAGCACGTACTTGGCCAGGCTCGAGACCGTCTCGCCCGGATTGATGATGTAGAACGTCTGGTTGACGAGGCGGGCCTGGTCCTGGGGCAGATCGAAGTGGAGCGTGTGCCCCTTCTTGGCCAGCGGAGTCTCCTCGCCCTTGGCGAGGGCGTGGTCGCGGACCCACTGGACGTCCTCGGGGCTGCCGGAGTTGACGAACACGCCGTCGGGCTCGCACATGACGATGGCGTTCGCGATCTTGAGCAACGCCTCCTCGTTCCTGATCGGGGCGAGCTTCTTCTGGTTCGCACCGTCGAGGTGGGTGGCGATGACCGTCCTGGCGGCCGCGATCGTCGTGACGCCGCCCACCGCGCCGAGGATGTCGACGCCCTTCTTCAACTCCAGCATGCCATCTCTCCTTGGCTCGACGTGAATCGTCCGGGTCCGCCGGCGAGGCGCCGCGGCGCGGGATCGACCGGTAAAGTATTGTCGAATTTTCGGCTCGCCTCAAGGTTTCGCTGGCGGTCGGCCCGGCCGGCCGGCCGCGCCGAGCGGCCGTTCTCGGCGCGAGCCGCGCAGAAAGCGCGCCGCGCAACCGCTCAACAGCGCGAGCCCCGCCACGAACGCGCCGAGCGGATACGGCTGCGGCAACGCCCCGCGCAAGCTCGCGTCGAGGTCCCGCAGCCAGGTCCACAGCAGCACGAGTGCTCCGCCGGCGCCCAGGAGCCAGGACCAGCGGTCCGCGCGGCACGGCCGGCGCTCCTCGCGGCGGAAGACCGCGATCCCGGAGCCGATCATGAGGATCGCCACCGCGACCGGCGCGTAGACCGGCCCGAGCCAGGGCCACGGCACGAGGAAGAGCACGTCCCAGTCCGCGAGCGACGCAGGCCAGTCCAGGGCGAGCTTCAAGCCGAGATAGTAGGCGACGTCCCAGACGCCGAATCCGACGAGGAAGGCCGCGAATCGCTGCCAGCGCGTACGGCCGGCGAGGCCCGCCACCGCCGCGAGCATCACGACCGTCGCCGCCTCGCGCGCCAGCTCCACGGCGGCGAGCTGCGGATCGATCGGCGAGAGCGGCAGGGCGAAGCCATCGGGATAGAGGATCCGCCGCAGGTAGACCACCACGGCGGCCTCGAGCCAGCCGAAGGCGATCCCGAAGACGGCGATCCAGACGAGACGAGCGTTGGCGGTCATGGCGCCCATCCTAGCATCGGCGCGCGCCGGGCGACAGGCCGCGGACCCGGCTCTTCACTTGCGCTTGCCGGCCCGCAGGAAGTCCGGCAGATGAAGGAACGAGCGGCGGGGCCGCGACACCTGCGCCTGGGACGGCTTTTTGACCTCGTTGAGGGTGCAGACGGCGGTGGGGTCGATCGCCGCGACGCGCCGCAGCAGCTCGGGGACCCGCCGGCGCCGCTCGATCACCAGAAGCACCTCGACCGGCTGGCTCGCGTTCTCCACGCCGACGAGCGCCGTCACCTCGTAGCCGAGGTCGCGCAGCTTCCGCGCCAGGTCCGCCTGGCGATCGTGGCCGAGGATCCGCACCAGCTCGAGGCCCATCGCCAGCGTCTGCTCGAGCACGCTGCCGACGATGTTGCCGACCGCGAACCCGCCGGCGTACGCCACGACGAGGTACCAGGTATCCAGGTGCCGGATGACCTGGCCGGCGGCGAGCAGCCAGACGATGATCTCGAAGAAGCCGAGGCCTGCCGCGATGAACCGGTGGCCCCGGATGACCAGGATCGTGCGCAGGGTGCCGATCGAGACGTCGGCCACCCGCGCCGCGAAGATGACCGGAGTCATCACCAGGGGATGGGTCTGCAGGAACTCGAGCACGCGGTCGACCTCCGAGGGACTCGCCCCAGGCGGCCGGCCTGGGTCCGGCGCGAGCATACACGCGCCGCCGGCTGCCGGAAACGGATTGTGACGGCAGGAACGGCCGGCGGAAAAACCGTGCGACGCGGCCGGAGGCGATGATAGAATCGCGCGACCGACGTCGCGCCGGCGCCTCGCGCCGACGATTCGCGCAGCCGGGGAGGCCAGCATGGGCAGCGTCCGATCTCGCCACGCCGACCGGATCCGCACCTTCGCTCTCGCCCCCGGCGACCTGCTCGCCGGCAAGTACCTGGTCCAGGAGCGCCTCGGCCGGGGCTGGGAGGGCGAGGTCTACCTCGTGCGGGAGCGAGGCACGGGCGTCGAGCGGTCCGCCAAGCTGTTCTTCCCGCACCGCAACGCCGGCGGCCGGACCGCCCGTTACAACGCCCGCAAGCTGCACAAGCTCCGCCAGTGCTCGATCCTCATCAAGTACCACACCCAGGAGACCATCCGCCACCAGGGCCGGAGCGTGACCGCCCTGATCTCGGATTACGTCGACGGCGAGCCTCTCCCGGCGTTCCTGCGTCGCCAGCCGGGCGGTCGCCTCGACGCCTTCCAGGCGCTGCACCTGCTCCACGCCCTCGCGGCCGGCATCGAGGACATCCACGCGAGCGGCGAGTACCACGGCGACCTCCACGCCGCCAACGTGATCGTGAGCCGCCGGGGCCTCGGCTTCGAGGTCAAGCTCGTCGACCTCTTCCCGCCCGGTCGCCCCACCGCGGGCGCGGTCCAGGACGATGTCTGCGATCTCGTGCGCCTGCTCTACGACTGCGGCGGCGGCAAGCGCACCTATCGGCGGCAGCCGCCGGAATTCAAGGATGTGTGCTGCGGGCTGAAGCGGTCGCTCATCGCGCGGAAATTCCGTACCGCAGGCGAGCTGCGCTGGTACCTCGAGAACCTGGAGTGGTCGACGCGTTAGCGGCTCTCAGCGAATCGGGTCCGGCGTCTCGACCGTGAAGCGCCCCTCGCGGATCGCGGCGACGACCTGCGCCGCGTCGCTCGCCACGACCGCGAGCCGGTTCGCGTAGGCCCCGATGCCGCTCGCCCAGTGCGCGTCCGAGTTCGCGACCACCGGGAGGCCGAGCCGCTCGGCGTCCTGCCGGATGCGGCCGCGATGCCGCGACGGGACGTTCGGCGAGTAGGCTTCCAGGGCATCGGGACGACGGGACTCGAGGTCGATGCCGATCTCCGCCTGATAGCGGTACGGATGGGCGAGGACGAGGAGCCCCCCGTGCTCGCGGACGTGGTCGTGCAGCTCGGGCCAGGACCAGGCGCCGCGCTCGAGGCGGGGATCGTCGAGGCCGACCACGAGGATGTCCTCGCCCTCGGCATCCAGCGTGATCTCGATCCCGGGCAACAGCAGGATCTCCGGGAACAGCTCGCTCCATTCCCGCCGCTGGCGCGTCGGCACCAGGCGATGATGGTCGGTGATCGCGACCGCGCCGAGGCCGGCGTCGCGCGCAGCCGAGAGCTGCTCGAGCGTCGTCGACAAGGCGCAGCTCGAGCGCTCGCTGGTGTGGATATGGAGATCGACCCGCATGGCCGGTCCAAGCTACATCGGGCACCCCCCCGGCGCCAGGCACCCGTTCGCTCCGGTCGCGGAATCGCCCGACAGCAGCGATATTGGCTCCTCATCGCGCCTGCCGAGACCCCCACCGGAAGCCGTCGATCGTGACCGACACAGCCCGCCTCAGCCGCCCTGGGTTGCTGAACCTCTCCGTGGTCTACGTGGTCTGGGGAAGCACCTACCTCGCGATCCGCGTCGCCGTGCGCGACGGCGCGGGATTCCCTCCCTTCACGCTCGCCTTCCTGCGCGTCTTGACCGCGTCGGCGGTCCTGCTCGGCTGGGCCAGGCTGAGCGGCGAGCGGATCCGCCTTTCCCGCCGGGAAATCGTGCTCATGGCTGCGACGGGCAGCTTGCTGTGGCTCGGCGGCAATGCCCTGGTGAACCTGGGGGAGCGGCGCGCGTCGTCCGGCCTCGCCGCCCTGCTCGTGGCGGCGATGCCGATCTGGGCCGAGCTGATCGCCATCGTCGTCGACCGGCGCCTGCCCCGCTGGAAGTCCGCCGGATCCGTGCTGATCGGGTTCGCCGGCGTCGGGCTGCTCTGCCTGCCGGTCCTGCGCGACGGCACGCGCTCCGACGTGCTCTCGCTGGCGGCGCTCCTGATCGCGCCGCTCTTCTGGGCGATCGGATCGGTCTGGCTGCAGCGAAGCAGGCCCGATCTCGGCGTGCGGGCGATCTCTGGCTGGCAGCAGCTGCTCGCCGCCGGGTCCCTGCTCGTGATGGCCCTCGTGACCCGCGAGCCGCTGCCGGCGCCGTCCGGCGAGGCATGGCTCGCCTTCCTGTACCTGGTCGTCTTCGGCTCGGTGATCGCCTTCACGGCGTACATGGCGACGATCCGCGTGTTGCCGTATCGGGTCGTTGCAACCTACGCGTACGTCAACCCCGTGATCGCCGTATTCCTCGGCTGGCTGATCCTCGACGAGGCGATCACCGCGTGGACGCTGACCGGAGCGGCGCTGGTCGTGGCCGGGGTGATGGGGATCTTCCAGAACCACGCCTGAGCGGCCGACAGCTACGTGTCGTCCCGATCCGGCACCGGCCGCCCCAGATCGGCGCACAGGCTCGCCAGCCTGGCCCGCTCGGCGGGGCGGTCGAAGTCGAAGAACTCGCGGTACGGCCGCCTCAACGCATCGACGACTTCGCCGGTCTCCGGCTCCGCGCTGGCGGGCAGCTCGCGACGCACGGCGGCGAGGTCCACGCCGCTCAGCTTCAGCGGCATGAACTGCTTCACGAGGCCCACGTGCACGAGCAGTCGGCCGAGCCCCTGCGAGAGGATCACGCCCTTGGCGAGGTTGAGCTTGCGCTCGCCGACGTCGCCGAGGATGTCGCGGTACTTCTGGTGCAGGACCCATTCGTTCAGCACGAGGCCGACCTCGTCGGGAGCGAGACAGCGCCAGAGAGCGGCCGGGGCGTCGGGTGCGACGAGCGATCCGATCACGAAGGCGCCGGCCTGGTAGCCCGTGCGCCCCCGGTCGCGGCCCGCGCGGACTGCGGCCGCGAGCAGCGCGGCCTGCCGGTCGACCGAGAGCAGGCGGAATGCCACCTGGTTGGACAGGTGCATGCCGAGGGTCGTCTCGAACAGCCGCTCGACCATCCGGTCCCGGTTCGCGTCGAAGCAGCGGTCGACGAACTGGGCTGACTGGTCCGGCTCGGCCCGCAGGTTGCCGGAACGGAGCGCATGGCCGAGGTCCTGCAAGCTCGTGAACTCGCTCTCGGTCGCGTTCTCGACGAGGCGCCGGTACTCGCGGAAATACGTCGCGAGCAACTCGAACTTCTCGCGCTCGTGCGGCCCGAACTCGACATCCTCGCCGTCCATGAAGCGCAGCAGCCTCGCCGGGGCGAACACCGCCTTGCCCATGTAGAGGGTCTTCTGGCGGCTCGAGACCGTGACCCAGTCGCCCTCCGCCAGGCACCGGCCCGCGCGGTTGACGAGGGTGCGCCCGTCGCCGCCGATCCGCACGCCGTCCTTCTCGAGATCCAGGAGCGCCGGGATGCCGAGGGTCTGGGCGGTCGTGACGACGTGGATCGCGGCGGGGCTCAGGCTGCAGATCCCCTGGACCGTCTGCATGGTGATCGCGTCCGTGGGCTCGAACCGCGCCTTGACAAGGATGATGCTGTCGCCGTCGCGCCGGCGATGGCCGTGCGCGACGCGCTCGGACGCGAAATAGACGCGGCCGCTCACCGCGGACCGCGGCAGCACGGAGACGCCGCGGCAGAAGGGCTCGAGGCTCTCGAGCGACCGCGGATCGATCGCGTCGGACTCGAGCTGCCGCACGTGGTACGGCTTGATCAGCTCGCGCACGCGCTGGGCGCCGATCTCCCCCGCGCGGTAGAGATTCATGACCGCGGTCAGCATGCCTGCGCCCGACAGCTCGGCCTCGTTGACCTGCAGGATCGTGAACGTGCCGTGGACGCCGGTGAACTCGACCATCACCGGCCCGCCGAAGATCTGCTCGAGCTGCGGCAGCCGGCGCCAGAAGTGATGGACTGCTGGGAACGACGCGCGCGCGGCCTGGGCGTCCTGCAGGTGGATCTCCTGGGGCACGAGGCGGCCGGTCATCAGGTCCTCGCCGTAGATCGCGCGGGCGTATTGCAGGTGGACGCCGGTGCCCAGGCGCGGGTGCCGGCTGTAGAGGACGCCGGCGTACGATTCCTTGTCGATCACGCTGCAGACCATGCGCTGCAGGATCACCGTCGGGTAGACGATCGCGTCGGTCATGAAGCTGCGCAGGGCGTCGAAATGCCGCTCGTAGTAGGCGTAGATGCGCTCGAGGAAGAAGTCGATCTGGTGGTAGGGGTCGTCGAGCAGCCGGGGGTCGCTGGCGGCGATCAGGCTCTCGATGGCGGCGGAGAGATCGTCGTTCGCCTGGCGCGAGAGGTCGGGCCGGATCGCGTCGACGTAGCGGTGGGCGGCCTCGGGGTCGAGCGCCTCGAGGAGCGTGCGCCGGGCGTTGAGCCGTATGCGGGCGGCGGCATCGTCGCCGTAGCGCGCTGGCAGCCCCGGCAGCAGCGCCGGCGTGAGGCCGACGTTCAGGTACGTCGGCATGAAGCCGGGCAGGTACTGCGGCATCGCCGAACGCATCGCGATCAGGAGCGGATTGACCGGATCGCCGAGAATGCGGCCACTGAGCTTCTCGAGGTTGTGGATCGCGTCGCGGGTGCAGGAACGACGCTGGTCGGCCGGCAGCCGGTAGACGCCGCCCGCCAGCAGGTTGAAATCGGGAGTGGCGAAGCCCTGGCGGGAAAGCTGCAACAGGATCGCGCCCTTGTGGCTGATCTGGGTCTGCGGATGATCGCGCTCGGTCGTGTAGGGGATCACCCAGTCGTTCTCGACGAGGCCGGGCCCGGCGAAGCGGGCGGCGATCTTCGGGTACAGGTCGGCCGTGATCCGGCGCAGGTCCGCCTGAGCGTCCTCGTCGCCGCAGCGTGCTCGACGGATCAGGTCCACATGGGCGGCGGCGCGGTCCACCACCACGCGGTCCAGGAACCGGACGTCGTAATCGCGCACCTGGATCGTCGCGAGTCGACCGTCGCTCGCGCGGTAGTCGATCTCGGCCGGCAGGTACCCCGGGGCTCGCTCGTACCGGGTGCCCCTCACGCGGTGCTCGAGATTCGCGCAGATCAGGCGGGCGGAGGTGTATTCAGATCGGACCTCGGTGATCCGGGTGATCGGGGGGTCGAGATCGTGGCCGTGGGACATCGGGAGCCGCCTGGAACTCGGGGTGCCGCGCGCGGGCGTCCTGGATTGGTGTTACTCCGCGGCCCGGGACCATGTCAATCGAGGGATGGCCGGCGCGCCTCGAGGCCTCATGCCCGACTCCAGCCGCCGAGCCCGCTCAGACGCGAACCCCGCCTCCTCGCGGAAGCGGGGTTCCAGTCGTCTCGACGACCTTGTGGGTAGCAGGAACTACCAGCCCCCACGGCCACGGCCACCACCACCGCCGCCGCCGCCGCCGCCAAAGCCGCCACGGCCACGGCCACCGCCGCCGCCGCCGCCGCCGCGCCGATCCTCGGCCTCGTTGACGCGGAGGTTACGGCCGCCCATCTCGTACCCGTTCAGGGCCGCGATGGCCGCCTGGGCCTCGGCATCGTCCATCTCCACGAAACCAAAGCCCCTGGGACGGCCGGTCTCGCGGTCGTTGATCAGGGCGACCGAGTGTACGGTGCCGTGCTGGCCAAACAGTTCGGTGAGGTCCTCGTCAGTGGCCGAGAAAGGCAGGTTACCCACGTAGATCTTCTTCACGATCACGAACATCCTTTGCCGGTTGCTCCGGCAAACGTAAGCGTCTGGTGCCGCCGGCCATCTCCGGGAGGTCCCTCGCGCTTCATCCAACGATCCGGCCGCGTGCCGGATCCACCCCACATCGCGCACCTGATCCCGGCGCGCTCGGCGCCGGGAATGCGGAGACTCCGGGACGGTCCTCGATCCGGTTACGACGTTCCTGCTGGTCTCCGGATGACTCTGGCGACGGGCGAGGTCTCGTAGCGGAAAAAGGCAGTGTTCCCGGGTGGGACGGCGAAATGGTATGCCACCGGCCCCGGTTTGGCAAGAACAAATCGTGTCAGGCGGCGGGGATGACGTACCAAAGCACGCAGGCGCAGTGCAGTGCGGTCCCCGCCAGGACGAACAGATGCCAGACCGCGTGGTGGTAGGGAAACACCCGCCACGCGTAGAACACGGCTCCGCCGCTGTATGCCGCCCCGCCCAGGCCCAGGAGCCAGAGCGCGGGCGCGGGCAGGGCGGCCGCGAGCGGCTTCGCCGCGATCACGACCAGCCAGCCGAGCGCCAGGTAGAAGACCAGCGACAAGCGCTTCCAGGGCCGCCGCAGGACCACCTCGTAGACGATGCCCAGGATCGCCAGCCCCCAGGCCAGTCCGAAGAGCGTCCAGCCCCACCGGCCGCCCAGGACGTTCAGGCAGAACGGTGTATAGGTGCCCGCGATCAGCAGATAGATCGCGCCGTGGTCCATCAGCTTGAACACGCGCTTGGCGCGCCCCGCGACCAGGGCGTGGTAGAGCGTCGAAGCCGCGTAGAGGGTCACCATGGTGGCGCCGAAGACCGCGACGCCGACGACGAGCCGCACGTCGCCGCGCCTCACCGCCAGGGTCACGAGGACCACGAGGCAGGCGAGGCAGCCGAGGGTCCCCAGACCGTGGGTGACGGCGTGGGCGACCTCCTCTCCGGTCGAGAAGCGATCGTGCCGGAACGCGCCGCGCATCGGCTGGCTCTCGGGCATGGGCTCAGTGCGGACGATCCACGACGTCCCGCAGTGCCCCGCCGGCCGCGGCGACCGCCGGCTATTCGCCATGCCTCTCGATCACTCGCAGGATCCCTCGCCGGCACGCCGCGCAGAACGGCTTGACGCCCTTGGTGAACATGATGCAGTCCAGCTCGGCGCGGTACATGCCCTCGCTGCAGTAGCCCGCGCCCTCGAACGCACCGACCTGGCCCCGGAACCGGCTGCGCGCGAAGTAGGCGTCGACCCGCTCCTGGTGCGACCGCGACAGATCCTCGCCCTCGGCCTTGGCCGCCGCGATCTCGCCCGCGGGTGCGCCGGCGCGCATCAGCTCCGCCACGCGGTCGTTGATCGCCGTGCGGGTCTGCTGGTACTCCCGGTCCATCGCGTCGTAACCCGCCTTCTCCCACGGCGTGGGCACCACCGTGCCGGCGGTGGCCAGGTCCGCCCATTTCAGACCCGACGCGCCGAGTAGACGCGTGATGTTGGCCTCGCGCGGTTCGCGACTCGCCGGGTAGAACTCGTCGTACGCGGTCTGCGACGTGTAGTACTCGTCGGCGAGGCCGGCGAAGTGATGGCCGAACTCGTGGAGGAAGACGTATTCGCTCCACTGGTTGTCCGTCGTGAAGGTGTTGAAGAAATTGTAGATGCCACCGCCGCCATAGCGGTCGTGGTTGACCATGATCGAGAGCGCGTCGCAGGGCGCATGAGCGGCGACGTCGTGGAGGGCGCGGTTGTTCTCGGTCAAGAGATAGCGCTCGGAGCCGAACGAGTCGAAGGAGCAGCCGAGGGCCGTGCGGGCGCCGACGCCCCGGCTCGGCTCGTCGCAGCCAGGATCCTGGCTCGGGGCGAGCACGCCCCAGATGTTGAAGCGGTCCGCGTGCGAGGCGTAGGGCTCGTGGTCGAGCATCGCGGCGGCGAAGCGGCGCAGGTCGGCCTCGAACTTCCCGGCCTGGTCGCGCGTGTAGCCCTCGCCGAGGATCGCGATGTCGACCACGGCGTGCGGGTCGCCGCTGGTATGGACGGGCACCACCAGGACGTCGTTTCGCAGCGGTTCGCGGCGCACCGCGAAATGGTCGGGGTCGATCGGCGCGCGGAAGATCTCCGCCAGGACGTCGTCGTCGCCGCGCACGGCGAGCACGAATTCGCACGGCCGGCGCGGGCACGGCGCGAGCACCGTCTCGTGGTACGTGCGCCAGACACCCTCGGCGGCAGGGCCGGTCGTCCGGTACTCGCCGAAGTACGAGTCGAAACCGCGGGACCAGAGGAGCCGGCCGGTCTCGGCGTCGTAGAGGTACCCGTAGTAGTTCCCGAGGTCGAGGTCGTCCACGAGGTGCACGCGGCTGCCCGCCCACGCTCCCTGCCGGTAGACCTGGTCGAGCGCGATCGCCTCCTCGTCCGCGTCGCCGCTATGGTAGTAGTCGACGCGCAGGGTCTCGTCGTGGAAGCGGGCCGCGAAGTCGGCGACCGGGTCGGCGGCGGCGATGAACGGCAGCGCCGCGATCAGCCCCAGGCAGGCCAGGCAGTGGCGAGGCATCATGAGAGGTCCTTCAGCGCTCGCAGCAGGTCCTTGGCGAGCGGGCAACCGGCCGGCGTCGTTCCCGTGAATTCCAGACCGACCACGTAGGTCGCAGGTTCGAGATCCTCTTCGCACCAGCGCACGCGGACCTCGATGCCGGTCGTGCGCTTCTCGCCCCCGGCGAGCGGCAGCTCGACGACCAGCCGCAAGATGCGGCCGCGACCGAGTGGCTTCTCCGCGCGCAGCATCAGGCCGCCGGCCGAGATATCGGCCACGAGGCCCACGATCCGGCCGGTCTCGCGGTCGGTGACCTCGGCCGGGAAGACAGTGGCGAAGCGCTCGTGACGGCGTCGTTCTTCCATCGGCGTTCCCTCCCGCAACGCGCGGGGACCCCGCGTTGCGGCCGGAGGATATCACACCTGACGGTCGAACGCGATTCCGGGATCCCGCCTGGTCCGTCGCGGCGGTCTCGCCGAAAATCGAGACCCCGCCTCCAACCGGAAGCGGGGTCCCCTGCGTCCGCACGCGGGCGTGGGTCGGAAATCCCTACCAGCCGCCGCGGTTGCCGCCGCCGTAACCGCCGCGGCTGCCGCCGCCGAAGCCGCCGCGGCTGCCGCCACCGGAGCGACGGTCCTCGGCCTCGTTGACCCGGAGGTTGCGACCGCCCATGTCGTGCCCATTCAGGGCGGCGATGGCGGCCTGGGCCTCGCTGTCATCCATCTCCACGAAGCCGAAGCCGCGCGGGCGGCCGGTCTCGCGGTCGTTGATCAGGGCGACCGAGTGCACGGTGCCGTGCTTTCCGAACAGCTGGCTCAACTCGGCGTCGGTGGCGGAGAAAGGCAGGTTACCCACGTAGATCTTCTTCACGGTCTCGATACTCCAGTGGCCGGATGCGCCGGCCCAAGCAAGCGCTCCGGTCCGCCGGCTCAGTCCGGAGGTCCCCTCGCGCAACGTCACGGTCCGACCGTTTGCCGGACCATGCCCCCTCGCGTCGGCGAGTTCCACGCGCGCGGCGCGGCCATCGCCTCGACGATGCCGGGTCACACGCGGTTCCCGTACTTGGATCCTGCAGGCCGCTGGCTGGACCGGAATGGCTGACCAGGTAGGCGGGCGGAGCGCGTAGCGGAAGGCTGGAGTGTCCCGGTTGGGCGGCGGCAACATAGTCGTCGAATCGCGCCCCGGCAAGGACTAATTATCCCGGTACGCTCAGACGGCTGGCCGGATCGAGCGTAACAGCTCGTCATTGGTGGGGTATTTCTCGATCAGCTTGAGCATTCCCTCCATCGCCGCGACCGGCTGCGCCTCGACCGCACGCCGGCGAAGGAGGTTCAGGGCCTGCAGCTCCTCCCCGCTGTACAGCAGCTCGTCGCGGCGGGTGCCGCTCGTGCGCAGGTTGATCGCGGGGAAGACGCGGCGGTCGGCGAGTTGCCGGTCGAGAACGAGCTCCATGTTGCCGGTCCCCTTGAATTCCTCGAAGATCAGGTCGTCCATGCGTGAGCCTGTCTCCACGAGGGCGGTCGCGACAACGGTGATCGACCCCCCGTGTTCCACGTTGCGAGCCATGCCGAAGAACTTGCGCGGGATCTCGAGAGCCCGCGAATCGAGCCCTCCCGTGAGCGTGTGGCGCGAGCTCGTGCCGTGGGCGTTGAAGGCACGGCCCATGCGCGTGATGCTGTCGACGAGCACGACCACGTCGTGCCCGCATTCCAGCTCGCAGCGCACCTGCGCCAGGCACAGCTCGGCCAGCCTCACGTGCGACTCCACGCTCAGGTCGCTGCTGCTGGCGAGCACCTCGGCCGGCACGTTGCGCCGGAAGTGGGTGACCTCTTCCGGACGTTCGTCGATCAGGAGCATCACGATCCGGGCCTCGGGCGAGTCGGCATGGATCGCCACCGCCAGCTCCTCCAGCAACCGCGTCTTGCCGGTCTTGGGCGGCGCCACGATGAGCCCCCGCGTCCCGTGGCCGATGGGCGCGATCAGCTCGAGGATGCGCATCGACGGATTGCCGCCGTCGCCGACGCGAAAACGGCGTTCCGGGTTGATCGCCAGGAGATTCGCGAACGGCGTTCGCGCCCGCCAGGCGACCGGCGCGAGTCCGCACACCGATTCGACCTCGACGAGCTGGGGGCCCTGCCTGCCGGGCCCGGTCGCGCCGGTCACGGTGGCCCCGGCCACGAGCGCGTGGTGCTGGATCAAGGTCGCCGGCACGAACGGGTCTCCGGTTTGAGGCCGGAACGAGCGGGCGGGGTCGCGCAGGACGCCGCCGCCGCGGGAGAGCAGTTCGAGGACGCCGGTGGTCGTGTCCGTCATGGTCTCTCGTTCGCTGGAAGGAATCGGGGAGGATCGGCGCGGAAGCGTCTCGAACGAGTCGCCGATCCACTCGCATGATAGCACGCCAGCTCCGCGTCCACCAACCGGCATGTCCGGGTGGCGATCCGCCCCAATCAGGATAAAATTGATCCTCAAAATGCGCGCCGGTTCGTACCCCGCCCTCCCGGAAGGAGATCCGACATGCGTCTTCCCACCCCGATCCTGGCTGCTGGCGTGGTCCTCGCCGCCTCGGCCTCGACCGCCGCGATCGTCACCGAGACCGTCGAATACCGCCACGGTGATGTCGTGCTGGAGGGCTACCTGGCCTGGGACGACGCGATCGCCGGCGCTCGTCCCGGCGTGCTGGTGGTCCACCAGTGGCTGGGCCTTGGCGAGAACGAGCAGATGCGCGCCCGCCTGCTCGCCGAAATGGGCAATGTGGCGTTCGCGGTCGACGTCTACGGCAAGGGCGTCCGCCCCCGGGACGCCGCGGAAGCCCGGCAGGAGGCGGCCAAGTACTACGGCGACCGCAGGCTGCTGCGCGGGCGCCTCGCGGCGGCCCTCGCCCGACTCGTGGAAAGCCCCCTGGCGGACTCGCGGCGCATCGCCGCGATCGGCTACTGCTTCGGCGGCGCCGGCGCTCTCGAGCTCGCGCGTTCGGGCGCCGATCTGGCCGGGGTGGTGAGTTTCCACGGCAGCCTCGACACGCCCGACCCGACCGAGGCCCGGACCATCAAGGGCAAGGTCCTCGTCTGCCACGGCGCGGCGGATCCTCACGTCGGGCCGGACCAGGTCCGCGCCTTCGTCGAAGAGATGGAAGCCGCCGAGGTCGATTACCAGCTGGTCATGTACGGCGGCGCCGTTCATGGATTCACGCAAAAGGAGGCAGGCGACGATCCGAGCCGCGGCGCCGCCTACGACGCCGCCGCAGACCGCCGTTCCTGGCAGCACCTGAAGGTCTTTTTCGACGAGATCTTCGACTGACGGCGCCGGGCGCCGGTGGAATCGCTAAACCCATCCCGCCGACGACCGATCATCAATACCAGCGATCTGTATGACCCTGACCCGGGAAGGTCCGCCCGTGAAACGACGCACCGGTTTCACCGTGATCGAGTTGATGGTCGTGGTCGTGATCATCGGCATCCTGGCCACCCTCGCCATACCCTACTACTTCTCCATGCAGGCTCGCGCCATGGAAGCGGACGTCAGGTCGATCGCCCACATCGTGGCGCTCGCCGCCGAGGACTACGCGACCCAGCATGATGGCATCTACTCCGTGGCGGCGGCGGACCTGACACCGAAGTTGCCGGGAGCGCGGCTGCTGAAGAATCCGTTCACCGGCGCACAGACCGAGCCGCAGTTCGGCGTCGCGGCGGCCACCCGCGGCCAGGTCGGGATCGTCGGAGTCGTCCAGGCCGGCACGACCGTCGGCTACACGATCACCGGATTCGGCAAGGACGCGATCGTCGTGACCCTGCTGAGCGGACGTTAGCCGCCGGAGTAGTAGAAACACGCGACCCCGCCTCCCTGGGAAGGCGGGGCCGCGCGTTCAACGTCGTAAAAGAGACCCTGACTCAGTCGTCGTCGTCGTCGTCTCCGTCGTCATCGTCATCATCGTCGTCGCCGTCATGATCGTCGTCGCCGTCATGATCGTCGTCGTCGCACGGATAGGCGTTCGCCAGATCGATCGCCAGACCGAGGACCACGGCGCCGATGACCTGATCTTCATCGCCGGTGACCACCTCCTGGACCTCGCCGCGAACCCGGTCGAAATGGCCCTCGAAGCCGTACAGGCGGCAGGCGGCGAGCCAGACCGTGTCGCCGTCCTCGACGACCTCCACGTGGGCGCGGACGCGGTCGCCGATCGCGACGCCGGCGAGATCGAGGTGAACGTCGTCCGCGACGTGGAGCTCGACGCCCATGACCTCGAGCAGGCCCGCGTCCGCGTCGACGGCCGTGACCGGACCGCTGATCCGCTGCCAGCAGGAAGAGTGGTCCCAGCCGCCGTCCCCGTCAGACTGATCGTGATCGTCGCCGTCGCAATCGTCGTCGTCGTCGCAGAGGCAGTAGATCCCGGCCGCGAGCCGCGCGGGATCGGCCATGAACCCACCCTTGGCGTGGAGGCAATCTCCGACCTCGATCGTCTCGCCGGGGGTGCCGAGGACGCGACAGCCGAAATTGGCGGCCAGGAAGTCGGAGACGACCCCGGAGGTATCCACCAGCACGACCTGCATCTCGCCGGGCGTCGTGCCCTGCAGATCGGGGCGCGGCTGGCGGGTCACCGTGTAGAAGCCGGCCGCGAGTCCGTCGACCCGGTAGGTGCCGTCCGCGGCGGTCTCGGCAAGCCAGACCAGGTCCGGCGGCGTCGCGACCCTAACCGTCACGCCGTCCAGGCCGTTCTCGCCGGCGTCGATCACTCCGTCGCCGTTGCGGTCGTCCCAGACCAGGCCGCCGATCGCGCCGCCGTCCGGCAGCATGGCCACGTCGACCCGCGCCACGAACGCGATCCCCGCACCCGGCGCCACCGCGAACTGGACCGTGCGGGCCAGGCTCTCCTCGCCGGGGGTCCACATGGCGTCGTCGTTGGCGAACAGGCACTCGATCGCCGCGCCAGGGCCTGTCTCGCCGTTGTCGGCGTTCAGCACCGTCACGCCGGCGGGCGAGAGTTGCAGGAAGGTGAGACTCACGGTCTCGGGGTAGGTGCCGTCGCCCGCGTTGGCGACGGTGAGGTCGACCAGCAGCGCACCGAGCTCGCTGTCGTAGACGATGTTGCTCCCGCGGACGAGGAAGGGTCCGGGACGGTCGCCCGATCCGTACTGGCCGGCCTGGCTCATGAACTCGAAAGCCGCCGCGTCGTCGCCGATCGCGCCGCGGACGACCGCCGCCGATGTGTTCTCGGGCTGGGCCGGACGGGTCGGGTCGTGATCGTCGCCCTGGCAACCTGCGAGCAGCAGGATCGCCAGGAACGCAAGCGGGGAGAGCCGTTCTCGGTACTGCATGGGGCTATCCTTTCGTCGTGGCTGCCACTGCACGCTTGCGGACAGCGCGGTCCGAGCGCGGCCGACGGGCGCAGGAGCCGTAATTCAAGGTCGTCTCGACAGCGAACACATTGTCCAGTGATCACGCAACCACCGGTTCCCGAGAAAAACCGGCAGACGTCCGGGAGCTGCTGCGCTCACTCTCCGGCGAGCGGTCGCGGCCCGCCGGGCTCGCCGAGCAACTCGGCGATCGTCGAATTCGCGAACGCGAATTCGACCTGCGCCATGGCGTCGTCCAGACGCCGATGCAGAGGACAGAGATGCTCGCCGTGCCCGGCCAGTTCGAGCGGACAGCTGCGGATCCGGCCGATCGGATCCACGGCGTTGATCACGTCCAGGACCGAGATCGTCGCAGGGTCGCGGGTCAGGCGGAAACCGCCGTTGCGACCCGGCGCGGAGACGACGAGGTCGGCGCGCGCGAGCATCTGCATGACCTTGGCCAGATAGCCTGACGGCACCCGCGCCGCCATCGAGATCTGCGGCGTTCCCAGCGGACGGTCCGGATGCCCGGCGAGCCAGGTCACGGCGCGGAGCGCGTACTCCGCGGTCTGCGAGATCATCATCGGGCGCCCTCCTCGCCACGCCGGTCGGACCGCGACGGGCGAATGTCACCAGACACGATCGTAGTCAGCAGGCAAGATCGTGGATCGGGATCTTGACGTCCAGGTTCGATCCGGGGAGAATTCGATAACCAGAATCTCCAGGTATATTATGATCGCGGTCGGCAGAACAGACCCCGCGCTCGCTATTCCCCGGAACGGAAGGACCGGCCATGGGCGATCGGAACCTCTGGCGGACATTCATCGTGATCGTCGCCGGCTCGTTTGCGGTCCTGGGCTATTTCGGCCGCGAGATCTACCGGGAAGCGCCCCCGGTGCCCGAGCGCGTGATCGCCGCCGACGGCCGCGTCCTCTTCACGGGGCGGGACATCCGCGACGGCCAGAACGTCTGGCAGTCGACCGGTGGTCACCAGCTGGGATCGGTCTGGGGGCACGGGTCGTACGTCGCTCCGGACTGGACGGCGGACTGGCTGCACCGGGAAGCTGTCGACCTGCGCGAGCGGCTGGCGCGTTCGCAGCACGGCGCGGGTGCGGCCGAGCTCGCCGCGCCCGAGCTCGCGGCGATCGAGACCCAGGTCCGCGAGGAGATGCGGGCCAACACCTATACCGCCGCCACGGGCGACGTCGTGATCTCGACGGCCCGCGCGGCGGCCGTCGAGGCGGTGGCCGACCGCTACCGCCGGCTCTTCGGCGATGATCCCGCGCTCGCCGCGGAGCGGGCGGCCTTCGCCATGCGCGACGGCACGGTCACCGATCCGGATCGCCTCCACGACCTCACCGCGTTCTTCTTCTGGGCATCCTGGGCTTGCGTCACCGAGCGTCCCGGCGCGGACATCACCTACACCAACAACTGGCCGCCCGACGACCTCGTCGGCAACCGACCCGCGGGCGACCTCCTGCTGTGGACCGGCTTCTCGGTGATCCTGCTGCTCGCCGGCGTCGCCGTCCTCGCCTGGTACCACGCGTCCCACCGCGGGGAGAGCCTCGACTCCGCCGCGGTCCCGTCGTTCGACCCGCTCACGGCCCTGGCCCCGACCCCGTCGATGCGGGCCACGCTGAAGTACTTCTGGGTGGTCTGCGCGCTGATCGTGGTCCAGGTCCTGCTCGGATCCGTGACGGCGCACTACACCGTCGAGGGGTCCGGATTCTACGGGCTCGACCTCGACCGCATCCTGCCGTACAGCGTGTCGCGCACCTGGCACGTGCAGCTCGGCATCTTCTGGATCGCGACGTCATGGCTCGCGACCGGCCTGTTCATCGGGCCGGCGGTCTCGGGTCACGAACCCCGCTTCCAGCGGCTGGGCGTGAATGTCCTGTTCGCGGCGCTGCTGGTCGTGGTGGGCGGCTCGCTCGCCGGCCAGTGGCTCGGCGTGATGCAGAAGCTCGGCCTCGTCGAGAACTTCTGGTTCGGCCATCAGGGCTACGAGTACGTCGACCTCGGGCGTCTGTGGCAGATCCTCCTCTTGGTCGGCCTGTTCCTGTGGCTCGCGCTGATGATCCGGGCGCTCGCGCCGGCCCTGCGCCGGCGCGACGAGAGCCGGTCGCTCCTCGTGCTGCTCGTGGTCTCGTGCGTGGCGATCAGCGGATTCTACGGCGCCGGCCTGATGTGGGGACGCCAGACGAACCTCGCGCTGGCCGAGTACTGGCGCTGGTGGGTCGTGCACCTGTGGGTCGAGGGGTTCTTCGAGGTCTTCGCCACCGTGGTGATCGCGTTCCTGTTCGTACGCCTCGGCCTCCTCCGCGTGAAGCTCGCGACCGCCGCGGCGCTCTTCTCCACCAACGTGTTCCTCGCCGGCGGGATCATCGGCACGTTCCACCATCTCTACTTCACCGGCACGCCGACGTCGATCCTGGCGCTCGGAGCGACCTTCAGCGCGCTCGAGGTCGTGCCGCTCGTACTGCTCGGCTTCGAGGCCTACCACAATCTCACGCTCAGCCGGGCGAAGCCCTGGCTCGCAGCCTACCGCTGGCCGATCAACTGTTTCGTGGCGGTCGCGTTCTGGAATCTCGTGGGCGCCGGGATCTTCGGCTTCCTCATCAACCCGCCGATCGCGCTCTACTACATGCAGGGACTGAACACGACTCCCGTCCACGGCCACACGGCGCTGTTCGGCGTCTACGGCATGCTCGGCATCGGCCTGATGCTCTTCGTGCTCAAGGGCCTGGCCGCGCGCCGCGCCTGGAAAGAAGGCATGATCCGCTTCGCATTCTGGTCGATCAACGGCGGCCTCTTCCTGATGGTTGCGATCAGCGTCCTGCCGATCGGTCTGGCGCAGACCGTCGCCAGCGTGCGCGACGGACTGTGGTTCGCCCGCTCCCCCGAGTTCCTGCAGCAGGATTACCTGCAGACGTTGCGCTGGCTGCGGGTCGTCGGCGACACGGTCTTCGCGGTCGGGGCGCTCGCGCTCGGGTGGTTCGTGGTCGGCCTGAAGACGGGCTGGTCGGTCGCGGAGCGCCACGACCTGCCGGAGCTGGCGCCGGCGCCTGACGGCACGTAGCGGGAAGTCCCCGGGCGCGGTTCCGGCCGCGGCCGCCCGCCCGGACCCACCGCATCCCGCCGTTGACGGCCCGCGTCGCTTCTGGTTGATAATCCCTACAGTCGTCCCCCTCCCGACCGATGAAGGGCGGCGCAGCGAGCGCGACCCCGAGACGCCGGCGAAGCGGAGAGGCATGCACAAGTACGTGATCATGGGCGTCCAGGGCTGCGGCAAGGGCACCCAGGCCAAGCTGCTGGCGGACCACCTCGATCTCGTGCACATCTCGGTCGGGGACATCTTCCGCTGGAACATCCAGAACCACACGAAGCTGGCGGCGCGGATCCGCCGGATCGTGGACTCCGGCCGGCTGGTGCCCGACGACATCGTGGCCGACATCATCCACGCGCGTCTCGGCGAGCACGACTGGAACTTCGGCTTCATCCTCGACGGCTTCCCGCGCAACCGCGCGCAGGCGGACTTCTTCCTCGAGAGCTATGACATCGACGCGGTGATCAACATCGAGGTCCCGGATCGTGTCGTCCTCGACCGGGTTCTCTCGCGGCGGCTCTGCTCGGCCTGCGGTCTCGACTACAACTTGATCCACCACCGGCCGGCGGTGCCGGACCGCTGCGACGTCTGCGGTGGCGAGCTCGTGACCCGGGCCGACGACACGGAAGCGGCGATCCGCAAGCGGCTCGCTGATTTCCACACCCAGACCAAGCCGGTGCTCGAGCTGTTCGCCCGCAAGGAGCTGGTCGTGACGATCGACGGGACCGCGGCGGTCGACACCGTGCAGGCGGAGATCCGCAAGCGTCTGCTGGCCCAGTCGCGGCGCTGAACCCCACGTCGCGGGGTTCACGTTCCGGCCCCTGCCGGAGGCCAAGGGCGAGGTCTGAAGGTCCCGGCCGGCGCGGACCGGAGGCGGCCGCAATACTGCAAATCATTGTTAAAATGAGAAATATACGCGGCACGCGGCGAGAAATGAGATTCGCCGCCGCCGATCGCGTGTTATCGTTGTCGGGTCGCTGAAGTGAACTCTTCGTTGTTGCGGCCGTGGGGCACTGCGTCGATCTCGCCCAGGGGGTGGAGGGCCCATGGACAGGCAAGCCGGTGTCCTTCCCGTCGCGGACGACTACCGCCAGCTGCGGCTCCGTTACGACAGTCGCCATCGGGCGCTCTGGTACTATCTCCTGCCGCGCGCGCGTCCTTGCTTCAATTCCGATCTGCTCCGCGAGCTGCGACGTTTCCAGACCGAGGTGGTTCAGGTGAACAGCTCGGCGCTGGAGCGCGGCACGGCGCTACCCATCCGCTACACGGTCCTCGCGAGCGGCGTGCGGGGCGTGTTCAACCTCGGCGGCGATCTCGAGCTCTTCGCCCGCATGATCCAGAAGCAGGACCGCGATGGCCTGCTCAGCTACGCGACCGAGTGCATCGACGTGCTGTATCCCAACGCCGTGGCGTTCCACCAGCCCGTGACGACGCTGAGCCTGGTCCAGGGCGATGCGCTCGCGGGGGGTTTCGAGGCCGCGATCTCGAGCAACGTGGTGATCGCCGAGCGGAGCGCCCGCTTCGGCCTGCCGGAGGTCCTCTTCAACCTGATCCCGGGGATGGGCGCCTACTCGTTCCTGATTCGCCGCGTCAGCCCGGACATCGCCAAGGAACTGATCCTCAGCGGCGAGATGATCTCCGCCGAGCGCATGCGCGAGCTGCGCCTGGTCGACGTCGTGGTCGACGACGGACAGGGCGAAGCCGCAGTGGACGACTACCTGGCGCAGCACTTCAAGCGAGCCAATGCCCATGCGGCGCTGGACCGGGTCCGCAATCTGGTCAATCCCGTGACCTACGACGAGCTCATCGCGATCACCCGGATCTGGGTCGACGCGGCCCTCCAGCTCACCGGTCGCGACCTGCGCGTGATCAGCCAGATCGTGAAGGCCCAGGACCGCTGCTTCGTGGCGAACCAGGCTTCCCGCGAGCTGAAGGCGACCAGCTGAGCGACGGCCGGCGAGATTCCGGTTCATCTCCCCGCGACGCTGCCGATACAACCCACGAGGCCCCCGGGAATTCGGCTGGTGCGTCCATCACCGTCGAGGACGGATCTGCGTTGACCAAGCTGCCGGTCGTCACCGTCGACGAGGAACGATCCCAGAGCCGTGCGCGGCTGGCGATCTGCGCCGTCTGTGTGCTCGGGTTCTTCGTCATCGCCCGGACCCAGGCCGACCTGGATTCCCGGACGCTCAACCACGGCTTCGTGACGGTCGTCGGCTACCTCGCCTTCGCCGTCGCCTGGCACTCCTTCGTGGTCAGCCGTCCCGGCCAGCTCCCCCGACGCCGTTACGTCTCCATGTTCGCCGACATCGCGATCATGGTGTTCTGGATGCACCTCGGCGACAAGTACGTCACGTCTTACTATCCCATCTTCCTCTGGGTCATCATCGGCAACGGCATCCGCTTCGGCACGCGGTTCCTGGTCATCGGCATCACGATGGGCGCCCTCGGGTTCACGTCCCTGCTCGCGTTCGACAGCTACTGGCGGGAGAACCAGGGACTCGGCATCGGCCTGCTGCTCGGCGTGGTCGTGCTGCCCACCTTCTTCCTGACCGTGCTGCGCCGCTTCCAGGCGGTTTCGCGCCTGGAGATCGAGCTGGCCAAATCCCGGCTGGCGGACCGGGCCAAGGATCAGTTCCTGGCCGCGATGAGCCACGAGCTCCGCACGCCCCTGAACGGAGTGCTCGGCATGGCCGAGTTGCTGCGGGATACGGACCTCGATCCCGAGCAGCGCGAGCAAGTGAGCATCATCACCCGCTCGGTCGACTCCCTGCTGAATATCATCAACGACATCCTGGACTACTCCAAGATCTCGTCCAACCGTCTGACCCTCGAGGCGGTCCCCTTCGACCTGAAACAGGTGCTGACCGACGTCCACCAGCTCCTGGCGCCGACCGCCGAGAACAAGGGAATCCAGTTGACCTTCGACTATCCCGACGACGCCCCGCGCGGCTTCCGCGGCGACCCGACCCGCGTCAGGCAGATCGCGTTCAACCTGGTCGGCAATGCCGTCAAGTTCACGCTGGAGGGAAGCGCGCGGCTCGCGTGCACGGTCGCGCCGCATCGCGCGCGCGGCAATGTCGTCATCACGGTGGCCGACACCGGCATCGGCATCCCCGAGGACCGGCAAGCGGCGATCTTCGACGTGTTCGAGCAGGTCGACAACTCGGTCACGCGCAAGTTCGGAGGTTCGGGACTCGGCCTGGCCATCAGCCGCCAGCTCGCGGAGCTCATGGACGGCGAGATCCTGGTGCGCTCGGAGCTGGGCAAGGGCTCGACGTTCACGGTGAGCCTCACGCTGGCAACCTGCGAGTTGCCGGCGGCGAGGCAGATGGCGGACCAGGCCGAGCTGCCGCATTACGGCCTGCGCGCCCTGATCGTGGAGGACAACTCGTTCAACCAGCTGGTCACGCGCAAGACGCTCGGGAAGATCGGTATCCGGTCGGACATCGCCGAGAACGGCGCCCTGTCGCTGGCGATGCTCGATCAGCAATCCTACGATCTGATCTTCATGGACATCCGGATGCCGGTCATGGACGGCTACGAGGCCACCCGCCGCATCCGCACCCGCGACGACGATCGTCGCCGGATCCCGATCATCGCGCTCACCGCCGAGGCGACGGTTTCGGCCCGGGAGCGCTGTCTGGCCGCGGGCATGGACGGCTATCTCGCCAAGCCTGTCCGCATCGGCGAGATCGTCGCGGCGATCGAGGCCGTGCGCAGCCTCCCCGACCGCAACACGTTGCCAGTGCCCGCGATCGCCGATGCGGTCGTCGAGGTCGTCAGGTAGTTTCCTATCATTTCACGAGGGCCATCTTGCGCGTGAGGACCTGATCGCCGCAGGCGAACCGTGCGAGGTAGAGGCCTGTCCCCGCGACCGCGCCGTGCTCGTCCGTGCCGTCCCAGTAGACCTCGTGCTGACCGGGCTCCCGCTCGACGGCGAACCGGCGAACGCACTGCCCCCGCACGTCGAAGATCGCGAGCGTGACCGCCGAGGTCGGCGGCAGATCGGCCGGCACGGTGTAGGCGATCCAGGTCGCCGGATTGAACGGATTCGGGCGGTTGGGCGGGAGGGCCGCCTTCCCGGAGGCCAGACCGTTCAAGCCGAAGGGACCGAAGCTGACCGGATCGGACCACTCGCTCGACTCCGAGGCGCGACCGGACGCGTCGAACCCCACCACGCGGACGCGATAGGTCACGCCGACGTGGAATTTCGCGACGCAGCACGTGTCGCCGGCGACCTCGGCGAGCCGGAACTCCTGGCCGCCGTCGCGGGTCGCGTAGACTTCGTACCGCGTGGCCGGCGCGAGAGGCTGGCCATCCTCGTCCACGGCGGCGCTCGGCGACCAGGCCACGGTGGCCTGGATCGGACGATGGCCGAGATCGCTCGCGCCAGCGGTGCTCACCGCACCGGCGAACGCCAGGCACGCGATCGGCGCGAGACGGAAGACTGGATCGATCAGGCGGCGCAGCGACATCGGTGGCACCTCGCAGTCGGCTCAGGACGCTCGGGCGAGAACGAGATTCGCCGGACCCATCGCAAGGTCGAGACCGCGACCGCGAGACGGGACATCAGCGGGCAGGACCGGCAACTACGGGATACCCTTATGCAGGACCGTCGATCGGAGGAGCCGGCGTCGGGCGGCGGAGCGCGCCCGCCGATCGATCACGTCGCACGAATCACGAACGACCGGCCTGCATTGCGCACGCAGCGACAGCCGATGTCCGCCATGGTCCGGCGGACGCCCGCGAATCGTGGTCCCGCTGCGGGGGGTTGTCTGCTACAATGCGCCGCGAATCCGCGACCCACGTCGCTGCCTGTCTTTCCCAACAGGAGACCACCCATGCGTCCAGGACGAACTGCCATGATCTTGCTGTCAGTATTCATTCCCCTGATTGCCGGCGCCGGCGACGAGGACCCCTATCTCTGGCTCGAGGAGGTCGAAGGCGAGAAGGCCCTCGAATGGGTCAAGGCGCGCAGCGCCAAGGACACCGCCGAGATCGAAGCCGCGCCCGAGTTCGCGGCGATCCACGCGGAGCTGCTCGAGATCTTCAACTCGCGCGAGCGGATCCCGAATCCCGCCATCCGCGGCGCCTGGCTCTACAACTTCTGGCAGGACGCGGAGCACGTCCGCGGCGTCTGGCGGCGCACGTTCCTCGATCAGTACCTCGTCGAGTCGCCGGCCTGGGAGATCGTCCTGGACGTCGACGCGCTCGCCGCGGCGGAGGGCGAGAACTGGGTGTGGGAGGGTGCGAGCTTCCTGCCGCCGGACTACCGTCGCTGCCTCGTCACGCTCTCCCGCGGCGGCAGCGACGCATCGGTCGTCCGCGAGTTCGACTCGGCGACCAAGACCTTCGTAGCGGATGGCTTCTTCGTGCCGGAGGCCAAGTCGAACGTCGCCTGGAAGGACGCCGACACGGTCTGGATCGGCACCGACTTCGGCGAGGGCTCGCTCACCACATCGGGCTACCCGCGCATCGCCAAGGAATGGAAGCGCGGCACGCCGCTGGCGTCCGCGCGGACCGTGTTCGAGGGCGAGGTCGGCGACGTCTCGGTCGGCGCGACCAGCACCTACACCCCGGAGGGCCGCTACGACCTGGTCTATCGGACTCCCGAGTTCTACCGCGGCACGCAGTATCTGATCCTCGGCGAGCGGCTCGTGAAGATCGACGTGCCGGAGGACGCCAACCTGAACGGCATCTTCAAGGACCATCTCCTGGTCTCCCTGCGGTCGGACTGGACGGTCGGCGGTGCGACCTATCCGCAGGACGCCCTGCTCGCGATCGATCTCGACGCATTCCTCGCCGGCAGCCGTGCCTTCACGGTGCTCTTCGAGCCGGGCGAACGGGTGTCCCTGGCCGGCGTCTCGTCCACGCGCAACCACCTGCTTTTGTCTACCCTCGACAACGTGCGCGGGCGCCTCTACCGGCTCACGCCGGGGCCCGACGGCTGGGCGAACGAGGAGATCCCGCTGCCGGGGCTCGGCAACGCCGGCGTCGGCAGCACCAGCGACGATGACGACACGTTCTTCTTCACGTACAACGACTTCCTCACGCCGCCGAGCCTCTATCTCGTCCGCGACGGCCAGGCGCCCGTCCAGGTCAAGACCACGCCCGCATTCTTCGACACCGCCGGCATGCAGGTCGCGCAGTACGAGGCGACCAGCAAGGACGGCACGCGGATTCCCTACTTCCTCTTCACCCCGAGCGGCTACACGGCCAACGGCGAGAATCCGACCCTGCTCTACGGTTACGGCGGCTTCGAGATCCCCATGGAACCGGGGTACTCCGCCGCGACGGGCAAGGCATGGGTGGGCCGCGGCGGCGTCTACGCGCTCGCGAACATCCGCGGCGGCGGCGAGTTCGGTCCGAAGTGGCACCAGGCGGCGGTGAAGGAGAAGCACCAGACCGCGTTCGACGACTTCATCGCGGTCGCCGAGGACCTCATCGCCCGCAAGATCACGTCGCCCCGCCGCCTCGGCATCGTCGGCGGCTCGAACGGCGGCCTGCTGGTGGGCGCCTGCATGGTGCAGCGGCCCGACCTGTTCGAGGCCGTCGTCTGCCAGGTACCGCTGCTCGACATGAAGCGTTACAGCAAGCTGCTCGCCGGCGCGAGCTGGATGGCCGAATACGGCGATCCCGACACCGCCGACTGGGAGTACATCAAGACCTGGTCGCCCTACCACAACGTGGACGCCGCGCGGGATTACCCGCGGGCCTTCTTCTATACCTCGACCCGTGACGACCGCGTCCACCCCGGGCACGCGCGCAAGATGGTCGCCAAGCTGACCGACCTGAAGAAGCCGGTCTACTACTACGAGAACACCGAGGGCGGCCACGGTGTGGCGGCGAATCTCAACCAGCGCGCTTACATGTGGGCGCTGACGTACGCGTACCTGTGGAAGATGCTCAGGTAACCCCAACCGCTGGAGTGACCATGTTCCGAGCCGACCTCACGCCCGCCAAACGACGATCTTCCGCCGTCCTGTTCGCGCTCGCCGTGACGGCCGCCCTGTCCGCGGCCGGATTCGGCGCGCCGCCTGCCGCCGCCGCCGAGCGCGAGACCGCGCCGCCCGCCGTCCAGGAACACGTCCTGGCCAACGGGATGAAGGTCCTGATGGTGCCCCGCCACCTCGCGCCGACGGTGGCCGCCGGCTGGGTGGCCCGGGTCGGCTCGGCCAACGAACGCCCCGGCATCACCGGCATCTCGCACCTGTTCGAACACATGATGTTCAAGGGCACCCGCACGATCGGCACCCGCGACGCCGAGCTCGATGCGCTGCTGATCGAGAAGCAGGAGGAGATCCAGACGCAGATGCGGGCCGAGATGGCGATCCAGCGCGACCGGCTACGCCGTGGCGAGATCGCCGACATCACCTCGCCAGACGCCAAGACGCCGCGTTTTCGCGAGCTGGAAGCCAGATTCGATTCCCTGGTCGCGCAGCAGCGGGACAACATGGTCAAGAACGAGTTCGACCAGGTCCTCTCGCGCCAGGGCGCCTCGCGGATCAACGCCTTCACCAGCGAGGACATGACGTTCTACATCATGTCCGTCCCGGCGAACAAACTCGAACTCTGGTTCTGGATGGAGTCCGATCGGCTGATGAATCCGGTGTTCCGCGAGTTCTACTCGGAACGCGACGTGGTTTACGAGGAGCGCCGCCTTCGCGTCGAATCGACACCGCTCGGCAAATTCCAGGAATCGTTCGACGCCCTGTTCTGGGACGCGAGCCCGTACACCTGGCCGGTGATCGGGTACGCCAGCGACCTGCCGTTCATCACCAAGCAGGACGCCGACGAATACTACGCACGCTACTACGCGCCGAACAACGTATGCGCCGTGCTGGTCGGCGACTTCGACCCCTCGCAGGCGATCGACCTGGCAGAGCGGTACTTCGGCCGGATCCCCCGCGGCGAGGTCGCGCCGCCGCCGATGATCACCCGGGAGCCGCGGCAGAATGCCGAGAAGCGGTTCTACGGCGAGGCCGAGACCAACCCTGCCGTCACCGTCCGCTGGCACACCGTCGCCCAGGTGCATCGCGATACGCCGGCGCTGCTCGTGCTTGCCGAGCTGCTCAACGGGCCGACGGGACGCCTCCAGCGCAACCTCGTCCTCGGCCAGGGTCTCGCGACGAGCGCCCGCGCCGGACAGGATTCGCGCAAATACGAGGGCCTGTTCGAGATCGACGCCGAGTGCAGGGACGGCCGCGCGCCCGAGGAGCTGGAGCAGGCGATCTACGCCGAGATCGCGGGGTTCCAGCGGGAGCCGGTGGCCGACGACGAGCTGCAGAGCGTCAAGAACCGCTACTTGACCCGCACCTGGCGCCAGCTCGATGGCAACTTCTTCCAGATGATCCGCTACGGATCGGCCGAGGCGCTCGGGTCGTGGCGGGACGCCGATCGGATCGACCAGGAGGTCCTGGCGACCACCGCCGCCGACGTCCATCGGGTCGCGACGGAGTACTTCACCCGCGAGAACCGCGCCGTCGCGATCTGGACCCGCATCGCGTCCGCCGCGCCCGAGGATCCGGCGCTCGCCGGCCTCTCGCCGCAGAGTAGGGAGATGGTCCAGCGGTCCCTGGCGCGCCTCGAAGGAATGACCGGCCCCGCCCAGGTCGAGGAGATGCTCGACAGGCTCTCGGCGATGGGCGATCGCATGCCGGCCGAGATGAGGCCCGCCCTCGATCTCGTGCGAACCCGGGCGGAGGCGAGGCTCGCCGAGCTGCGGAAGGAGGCTCAGTGATGCGGAGGCACCTCATGAACCGCGATCCGCGGACACCCTGGCTCGCCGCGGCGGCGCTGATCGCCGTCGCGACCGGCGTCGCGCGTGCCGGTGAGATCCCCGAACGGCCGGAGGGCCTGGTCTTCCCGGATCTCGACTACGAGCCGCCGCTGGCGGCGGATTACCGGACGACGCTGGAGAACGGCATGGTCGCCTACCTCGTCCCCGATCCTTCGACGCCGCTCGTGACCGTGAGCGTGCTCTTGCGCCTCGGGCCGGATCAGGACCCGGCCGGCAAGGAGGGCGCCAGCCGTCTGATGATGGGACTCTTGACCGAGGGCGGCGCCGGCGCGCTCAGCGCGGAGCAGCTGGAGGACCGCGTGGCCGCGCTCGGCGCCCAGCTCAGCTCCGGCCTGGGCGGCGGTCGGCGCGGCATGATGGGCATGGGCGGCGTCCGTACGGGTCCGGCGGAATCCTGGGTCACGCTGAACCTGCTGAAGAAGGACCTCGACGAGGGGCTCGCCCTGCTGATCGCCTGCCTGAAGGAGCCCGCGTTCCAGGAGGATCGCCTGCGGCTCGCGAAGGAGCAGGAGCTGCAGCAGATGAAGGAACGCAACGACGACACCGCCGGCATCGAGCGCCGCGAATGGGGCTATCTCATGTACGGCGAGGACCACTGGACGACGCGTTGGACCACGCAGGCGTCGGTCGAGAGCGTCGGTCGCGCTGACCTGACGGCGCTGCACCGGCGCTACGTCGGTCCCGCCAACTTCCTGCTCGCCGTGAGCGGCGACTTCGAGCCCAAGGCGATGAAGAAGGCCCTCGACCGGGCGTTCGCCGGCTGGCCGACCGTGGCGGAGACGCCCGGCCCGCCTGCGGCGCCGACCCACGAACCGGTCTCCGGCTGGTTCGCCGTCGACAAGGACGTCAACCAGGCGCGCGTGTCCTTCGGGATCAGGGCGATCGACCGTTACGATCCGGACTGGTACGCGGCGCTCGTGCTGAACGACATCCTCGGCGGCGGAGGCTTCAGCTCTCGTCTCGTCAACCGCATCCGGTCCGACGAGGGGCTTGCCTATTCGGTCCGCTCGGCGCTCGGCGGCGGGACCTACTATCCCGAGGCGTGGTCGGTGACGTTCCAGACGAAGGTGCGCTCGACCGCCTACGCGGTCAGCCTCGCCCTGGCCGAGATCGCGGGGATCCGCGACGAGCCGGTCACCGACGACGAACTCGCGCTCGCCAAGGCCAGCCTCAGCGAGTCGCTGCCGGCCGGCTTCGAGACGGCAGGGGCGATCGCGAACGCGCTCGCCCTGGAAGAGCTGACCGGCCGCTATCAGCGCGATCCCGGCTACTACCGGGAGTACCGCGACCGCATCGCGGCGGTCACGACAGCCGACGTGCAGCGCGTCGCCCGCCGGCTCCTCGACCCGGCGGCGATGACCTTCCTGGTGGTCGGCGACGTGGACGAGGCTCTGCTCGGGGATCCCAAACACGATGTCACCATCGAGAGCCTGGCCGGCGGGGCGCCGACCCGGCTGCCGCTGCGGGATCCCCTCACTCTCGAACCGCTGACCGAGTGACGCGGTCGTCTCGCGCGCGCGAGGGCTTCCGGATCGACCATCGTGTCGATCCGGAAGCCTCGTCGCGACCAGCAGGCCGGCCCGCTCAACCCAGCCCGAAGAGCCGGCTCTTCTTCAGAAGATAGGGGTAACTGACCCGCAGGGCGCGCGCCGCTGCGGCCTTGTTGCCCGCAGCCGCCTGGAGCGCGCGGGCGATCTCCCGCGCTTCCACCGCGGTCAGGGTCTCGCGCAACGGAACCGCGTTCCGGGTCCCGCCGGCCGCGAGATAGGGCACGAGCTCGCGCGGCAGGTGCTCCGGCCGCAGGCGGTCGTCGCCCCGAGCCAGCACCAGCGCCCGTTTCAGGCACTTCTCCAGCTCGCGGACGTTGCCGGGCCAGTCGTGCCGGGCGAGGATCTCGAGCACGTCCGGGCGCACGTCCGTGATTCCGCCGCCGAGTTGCTCGCCGTAGGTCTGCACGAAATGACGCGCGAGAAGCGGGATGTCGCCGCGGCGTTCCCGTAGCGGCGGTACGACGAGCGGGAAGTCGAGCAGACGGAAGAAGAGGTCCTCGAGGAAGCGGTCGCTCTCGACCATCCGGCTCAGGTCCGCCTTGCTCGCGCAGACGATCCGCACGTCGACCTCGCGCTCCTCGTTCGACCCCACCGGCCTCACCACCCGCGTGTCGAGGAACTGCAGGAGCTTGCCCTGCATGGCGAGCGGCATCTTCCCGATTTCGTCGAGAAAGACCGTGCCGCCGACGGCCTCGAGCAGCAGACCCTTCTTGTCGATGTCCGCGCCGGTGAAAGCGCCGCGAACGTGGCCGAAGAGCTCGCTCTCGAGCAGAGTCTCGGGAATGGCGGCGCAGTTGATCGACTGGAATCGCGCCCGGCCGCGCGGGCTCAGCCTGTGCAGCGCCTGGGCGAGCATCCCCTTGCCGGTGCCGGTCTCGCCCCGCAGCAGGACGGTCAGGTCGCTCGGCGCCACCTTGCGGATCAAGGCGAGCATCTCCAGCATGCGCGCATCGGCCGTGAGGATGCTCTCGAACCCCTCGTGCCGGATCGCGGTCGGCTCCGCGGTGCGGCCGCGCGACTTCTCCGCCAGGAAGATGCCGAGAACCCCCAGGTAGTTGACCAGGAAATCCAGGGTCGCCTGCGCGATGGCGGGCCGGCTCGCGTCCGCGGCGGCGAGGCCGAGGAAGAGCAGGCCCAGGCGATGCTCGCGCGCCGCGATGGGCAGGAAGACACATCCGGCGGGCCGTCCGGCGAGCGCCGGAACGCCGTCGAGGGGAGGACCGCCGGCGTCGACCCGGCTGCAGATCAACCGGGCCGCGCCGCCGTCCGCCCGCTCGGCGTACCACCGCAGCAGCCGGTCGGCCGCGTGGTCCGCGAGGTCCTGGCGAGCCGCGACCCTCAGCGCGCACGGGTCGGCCGGACTCGCGAGCGCCAGGAAACCGCAGGCCGCGCGCGTCCGGTCCGCCACGGTCGCCAGCACCCGGTCGAGGTGGGTCGCGAACCGGCCGTCGCCCGCCTGGAAGAGCCCCGGGACTCCCGCGAGAGTCGACACTGGCGACTCGTGCGCGCGGACCATGCCGAGCAGGCCGACCTCGACGAGTCGCCGCAAGCGCGCCGCCTCGGCAAGCCGCGGCGTATCGGCGCCTTCGCGCGCCACGCGCTCGAACTCGAAGACCGTCAGCAGCGCGTCATCGTAGTGGCCGAGACGCAGCTGCACGCGCGTCAGCCCCGACAGGCCGGCGAGTTGCAGACCGCGACGACCACGAGCCGCGGCCTCCTCCGGGACCGCCGCCATCAGACCGCGCAGGGCGAGCAGGCACGGCCGGTCCGCGCTCGCGAGGCGGATCTCGAGATACCGGCACGCGGCGTCGCCCCACTCCCGCACGAGCGACTGCGCCTTGAAACGACCCAGGGCCTCGCGGAAATGTCCATCGGCGCGATCCCAGTCCGCGGCCGCGGCATGCGCCTCCGCGAGCGTCAGGTGGCAGAACCCGAGCTCGTACAGCTCGCCACAATCTTCGCCGACCGCGATGGCGGCATGCGCCTCGGCGATCGCAGTCGCGAGGTCGCCGCGACGGCGGTGCACCTCGGCAAGTCGCCTCAGAAGCTCGGTCTCCAGGTCGCCGGCGCGAACGAGAGACCGGACCGGCGCGAGCCCGCGCTCGTAGAACGCGAGCGCCTGGTCCAGGTCCCCGCGCGCGAGACTCGCGTCGCCGAGAGACTCGTCGGCGATGACGACGTCGCGCCGCATCCCCTCCCGCTCGGCGAGAATCCGACCCGTACGGAAGCGCTCCTCGGCTTGGTCCAGCCGCCCGCGCCGCAGGTCGAGTCGGCCGAACGCAAGCAGAGCGCGCGGCTCGCGGAGGCGGTCGCCGAGGCGACGGCTCAAGGCGAGGCTCTTCGCCAGCGCCTGTTCGGCCTCGTCGAGGCGGTCCACCTTGGCCAGCACGATGCCGCGGTTGAGGTCGAATACGGCGAGGAGCTGCGGCGCCCCATGGCGTCTGGCGAGCATCGCCGCCTTGTCGAGCAGGGCGAGGGCTTCGTTCCAACGGCACGCGGCCTTGTGGAGCATCGCGAGCGCGTTGTCGAGGGTCGCTTCGCCGATCTCGTCGCCGATCCGGCGGTACGTGCTGAGGCTGTCGAGGTAGTATTCCTCCGCCTTCGCGAGGCGTCCGAGCGAGTGATGACAGGCGCCGAGAGTCAGCTGCAGCCCGGCGATCTCGGCGTGCCGATCGGTGAAGGCGAGGGTCGCGAACGCCTCGCTGGCGACCTCGATCGCCGCGTCGTAACCGGCGCGCTGCATGAGCAGCACGGCCTCGGGCACCTGGAAGCAGGCGCGCTCGATCGACCGCGTCTCCGGCGGGAGATCGGGCGCGTCCGCGAGGTACCCGCGGGCGACGGCGAGGAGGCGGTCGGCGCGGTCGGTCCAGCCGAGGTGCAGACACGCCTTCACCGCATTGGCCAGGACGGCGAGCGCGCGGACCGGGGTCAACCGGCCGATCACGTCGTCGGCCAGGATCCGTCCGTAGTAATCGAGAGCAGTGGCGTAGGCGGCCGCGTGGAAGTACAGGTCCCCCACCGATTCCAGTCGCTCGAACTCCTGGGCCAGCGCCTGGCCGGGCAGGCCTTCGCGCCGGGAAGTGCCGTGATCGTGTCCGTCCAGGTCGGCCATGGCGTCCGCTTTCCCTGGCGTTGCACCCGATCGCCACCGGTGCGGCGTGCGGCGGCGTGTGCCGCGGCGCGCGTCCGGCTTCAGACCGACCGCATCAGCAGCAGGATCAAACGCGTGATCAAGGAGATCTCGTCGATCTCGACCTGCACCGGCGGATTCGCATGATCGCGGAAGCCGCCGCCCAGATCGTGAGGATCCCCCAGAGCACCCTGAACGTCCTCATCGCGGTCGTCGCTCGGGGGCGCCGGCGAGTTCAAGCCGTCGGCCGGCGGCGACTGCAACTCCGGATCGGTGGGCTGCTCGATCGCTGCTGCCGCGAGGGTCAGGACGAACGTGAGGCAGCCCGCGGCGAGGATGAATAGGACTCGTTTCATGCCACTCTCCCGCGCTGTCGCGGTCGCCGCGGAGGCGGACCGCATGGACAATGGGCATCGCGCCGGCCCCGTGCACCGCGCGCTAGCGTGCCTGACGTTACGGATTCCCGTCCGGACGGCCAATCCTCGAGCCGCCATTGGTCGTGCCGAGGTCCGGGGCCAGTGCCACCAATCCCGGTTCTTCGCGGCGGGGATTGCCGGCAGCTTGCCATCCATACGCGAGGCAGAGCCGGCTGTTCGCTTGCATCTCGAGCCGCCCCAATCGATTTCGTGATAATATTTGAAAATTGTCCTCATTTGGAGCCCGGGGCCACTCGTCCCGAATTATTCTATGTAATCGTTAGATATTTTGATGTATAATTATTGCATGGACGCACCGATCGAACGTCTGTCCAGGCGCGATCAAGAGCCGGGCCGCATTCGCTGCTCCCGAATCGAGACCGATCGAGTGAGCCGGGATCGAGAATTCGGTGGCGATTCGGAGGAATTTTATTCATTGATATTCCTCACCATTTGTGATTCCAAGGCCGCCACCGACTCCAACCGCGCGATCTTCAAGCTCCACTGGAACTGAGAGGGACACACCATGGCGTCGAATCATCGTCAGGGCGTCGGCAATCTACACCAGCAAAAAGCCGGGATCCTCATCGCGATCCTCGCCACGGTGATCGCCGCGCTTGCGAGCGCCGCACCGTCGGCGGATGCGCCAGATGACGACGTCGCGCTCGCCGTCACGTCGATCACGGAGACATCGACGGCCGACTTCGCCGGTGGCAGTCTCGCCGGGGCCATGGTCGCCGAGACCGACAACGGCGCCGCCGGCGGACAGCTCCGCCTCGCCGCGCCCCTGGGCGACCTCTTCCTCGCGGCGACCCTCGACTCTCTCTGGCACATCACCTATCCCACGTCCGGCTTCACGCCGGTGATCGAGGACGGTGTCCTCGACGTGCAGGAACGCAACGACGCGAACTACCAGGCTTCAGGCCTCGAGACCTGGGCCACCTTCGAGAACGGTGTCGTCTGCGAGGTGCGGGCGATGTTCCTTCCGGGCAGCGCGTTCGTGAACCTCGGCTTCACGTCGACCACGACCTCGGTCGGTCAGTGGATGTTCTTCTCGACGCGCGGCACTGGCAACCAGCAGGTACCGGTCATCAAGACCAGCCTGCGCAGCGCGGCCGGCAGCAGCGTGGACGTCCCCACGTCCACGACCTTCGGCGAGTGGCACGTCTTCCGGATCGTCTGGGTCGGCAGTACGGTCACCTACTACGTGGACGACGTCATGGTCGACCAGCGCACGAACGTGAGCATCACCCTGCCGCAACGGGTCGCGTTCTACAAGACCGGCGGCTCGGATTCTCCGTTCTTCGTCGACTGGGTGCGCGTGACGCCCTACACGACGAGCTCCGCCGCCTACGAGTCCCGAGTCCTCGATGCCGGCACGCCCGCTTCGCCGTGGACGGCGCTCGATTGGGCCGGCTCGACTCCGGACACGACGACCGTGACCTTCGAGACGCGCACCGGCGAGACGGCCGTCCCCGACACCACCTGGTCGGCTTGGTCGGCGCCCGCCGGCGACGACGTCACCAGTCCGGCCGGCCGCTACCTGCAGTACCGCGCGGTGATGAGCTCGACCGACCCGGCCGTGAGTCCCGTGATCGACGAGGTCAGCGTCGCCTACACGTATCCCGACGTGACCGCGCCGACCGTGACCGGCACTACCCCGCCGGACGGCGCGACCGACGTGGTGGTCGGCGCGTCGATCCTCGCCGGCTTCGACGAACCCATCGACCCGGCGACCCTGACGGCGGAGAGCTTCACCCTCGCCCCGACCGGCGGCTCCGCTCTCCCGGCGACCGTGAGCTACGACTCGATCGGCGACGTGGCGATCCTGACCCCGGCTGCGCCGCTCGCCTACGCGACCACGTACGAGGCGCGTGTCACGACGGCGGTGACCGACCTGGAAGCCAACCCACTCGCCGCCGATCACGTCTGGACCTTCACCACCGCGGCTCAGGACACGATCCCGCTTGCCGTCGTGTCGACGGTACCCGCGGCCGGCGCCACGAACATCCTCGCCCGCCGGCTCGTGACGGCGACCTTCAGCGAGGCCGTCGATCCAGCGACCCTGACCGCCACGAGCTTCACGGTCGCCCCGCTCGGCGGGTTGCCCGTGGACGCCACGGTGAGCTACGATCCCGCGGGATTCCGCGCGATCCTCGACTCGACGGTCGATCTGGACTGGGCGACCACCTATGAGGTCCGGCTGAGCACGGCCGTGACCGATCTCTCGGGCAATCCGCTCGCCCAGGATGAGGTGTGGACGTTCACGACCCGCCTCGATGCACCGGTGACGATCACGGCGACCACGGACACCGATTTCGCTGCCGGCGAGCTCGGAGGACTCGCGATCTCCGAGGTCGACAGCAGCGCCGCGGCCGGCCAGCTGCGCCTGGACAGCCGCCTCTACGACTCGTTCCGCGAACCGACCCTCGATCCGCAGTGGCACGCGACGAACCCCGACGGCTACGCGCCGATCATCGAGAACGGCGTTCTCGACGTCCAGGAACGCGATGGCGAGACGTTCGATCTTTCGTCCATCGAGTCCTACCAGACCTGGGGACCGGGCGTCGTGCTCGAGGCGCGTGCGATGTTCGTCCCCGGCAGCCGCTTCATCGATGTCGGTTTCGACGGGAGCACGATCAACAACAACCAGTACGCCTGGTTCTCCACGGCCGGGACCGGCGACCAGCCGGGCAACGAACGGATCTATGCGCGGTATCGCGAGTGGGACCACAACACGATCGCGCTGGAAACGACCGCCACCTTCAACGAGTGGCACGTCTTCAAGATCATCTGGGCCCACGGACAACTCCAGTACTTCGTCGACGGCGTCCTCGAGGCGGAAGCGTCCAACGTGCTCATCACGACGCCGATGCGAGCGGCGTTCTACAAGTCGGCGTACTCGGACACGCCATTCTACATCGACTGGATCCGGGTGACGCCGTATACCGAGTCGATCGGCACCTACAAGTCGCCCATCTTCGATGCCGGCGAGCCGGACGCGAACTGGATCGACCTGGACTGGTCCGGCTCGACGCCGGCCGCGACCGGGATCGCGTTCACGACTCGCAGCGGCGACACGCTCCCGCCCGATGAGACCTGGTCGGGGTGGTCGCCGGTCGACGGCGGCGACATCACGAGCCCGCCCGGGCGTTACGTCCAGTATCGAGCCGACCTCACGACGAGCGACGACCTCGTGAGCCCGGTGATCGACGAGATCCACCTGAGTCGCGACCCCGTCCCTGACATGACGGCGCCGGCGGTGATCGCGACCGCGCCGGCGGACAGCGCGACCGGCGTCCCGCTGGATATCGTGGTCACGGCGACCTTCAGCGAGCCGCTCGATGCGGCCACGGTCACGGTCGAGACCTTCACCCTGACGCCGGAGGGCGGCGAGGCGATCGTCGCCATGGTCGCCGTGGACTCCACGTCAACCGTCGCGACCCTGACGCCGCAGGCCCTGCTCTCGAACGCGACCCTCTACGAGGCCCGCTTGACCACGGCCATCGCGGACACCGCGGCCAACAGCCTCGAGACCGACCACGTCTGGACCTTCACCACCGCGCCGCTCGACACCGTGGCGCCGGCGGTGATCGCGACCGCGCCGGCGGACAGCGCGACCGGCGTCCCGGTCGATGTCGTGGTCACGGCGACCTTCAGCGAGCCGCTCGACGCGGCCACGGTGACGGTCGAGACCTTCACCCTGACGCCGGAGGGCGGCGAGGCGATCCTCGCCACGGTCGCCATGGACTCCACGTCGACCGTCGCGACCCTGACGCCGCAGGCCCTGCTCCTGGGCGCGACCCTCTACGAGGCCCGCTTGACCGCCGCCATCGCGGACACGGCGGCGAACAACCTCGCCTCCGACCACGTCTGGACCTTCACCACCGCGACGCTCGACACCGTGGCGCCGGCGGTGATCGCGACCGCCCCGGCGGACAGCGCGACCGGCGTCCCGCTCGACGCGGTCGTCACGGCGATCTTCAGCGAGCCGCTCGATGCGGCCACGGTCACGGTCGAGACCTTCACCCTGACGCCGGAGGGCGGCGAGGCGATCCTCGCCACGGTCGCCATGGACTCCACGTCGACGGTCGCGACCCTGACGCCGCAGGCCCAACTCTCGAGCGCGACCCTCTACGAGGCCCGCTTGACCACGGCCATCGCGGACACCGCGGCCAACAGCCTCGTTGCCGACCACGTCTGGGCCTTCACCACCGCGACGCTCGACACCGTGGCGCCGGCGGTGATCGCGACCGCCCCGGCGGACAGCGCGACCGGCGTTCCGCTCAATGCGGTCGTCACGGCGACCTTCAGCGAGCCGCTCGATGCGGCCACGGTCACGGTCGAGACCTTCACCCTGACGCCGGAGGGCGGCGAGGCGATCGTCGCAATGGTCGCCGTGGACTCCACGTCGACCGTCGCGACCCTGACGCCGCAGGCCCTGCTCCTGGGCGCGACCCTCTACGAGGCCCGCTTGACCACGGCCATCACGGACACCGCGGCCAACAGCCTGGCCTCCGACCATGTCTGGACCTTCACCACCGTGGCGGCCGACACCGTCGCGCCGGCAGTGATCGCGACCGCGCCGGCGGACAGCGCGACCGGCGTCCCGCTCGACGCGGTCGTCACGGCGATCTTCAGCGAGCCGCTCGATGCGGCCACGGTCACGGTCGAGACCTTCACCCTGACGCCGGAGGGCGGCGAGGCGATCCTCGCCACGGTCGCCATGGACTCCACGTCGACGGTCGCGACCCTGACGCCGCAGGCCCAACTCTCGAGCGCGACCCTCTACGAGGCCCGCTTGACCACGGCCATCGCGGACACCGCGGCCAACAGCCTCGTTGCCGACCACGTCTGGGCCTTCACCACCGCGACGCTCGACACCGTGGCGCCGGCGGTGATCGCGACCGCCCCGGCGGACAGCGCGACCGGCGTTCCGCTCGATGCGGTCGTCACGGCGACCTTCAGCGAGCCGCTCGATGCGGCCACGGTCACGGTCGAGACCTTCACCCTGACGCCGGAGGGCGGCGAGGCGATCGTCGCCATGGTCGCCGTGGACTCCACGTCGACGGTCGCGACCCTGACGCCGCAGGCCCAACTCTCGAGCGCGACCCTCTACGAGGCCCGCTTGACCACGGTCATCGCCGATACGGCCGGAAACCCGCTGGTCACCGAAGTCGTCTGGTCGTTCACCACGAGGCTCATCGATGCCGCCGCCCCGACGGTGACGGCCACCATTCCGGTCGCCAGCGCCGTCGGGATCCCGGTGGGCGTCGTGGTCACGGCGACCTTCAGCGAGCCGCTCGACGCGGCCACGGTGACGGTCGAGACCTTCACCCTGACGCCGGAAGGCGGCGAGGCGATCGTCGCGACGGTCGCCGTGGACTCCACGTCGACCGTCGCGACCCTGACGCCGCAGGCGCCCCTCCAGGAGGGAACGGAGTACGAGGCTCGCCTGACGACGACGGTCGCCGACACCGCCGGCAATCCCCTCGCCAGCGACCACGTCTGGACCTTCACGACGGTGTATCCCGTCGGAGTCCCTGCGGAGGTTCTGCCCGCGGCGACGGCCCTGCTGCCCAACGCGCCCAATCCGTTCAATCCGACGACGACAGTGTCCTTCGACCTCGCGCGCGACCAGCAGGTGGCGGTGCGGATCTACGCGGTCGACGGGCGGCTGGTCCGCACGCTGGCGGCCGGTCACCTCGCCGCCGGTCGCTACACCGAGTTGTGGAACGGCACGGACGACGGCGGACGCAGCGTGGCGACGGGCGTGTACCTGCTGCGTCTCGAATCCGCGGACCTCGTCCAGACGCGGAAGATGTCGCTGGTCAAATGACACCCGCGGTTCCGCATCCGGTCGACGAAAGGGCCCCGGCTCGCGCCGGGGCCCTGATCGTACGCACCATGAGTCCAGCCCCCACGGGCGTCGATTACTTCAGCAACAGCATCTTGCTGGTCAGCAACTCGCCGTTCGCGCTCAGCCTGCTGAAGTAGACGCCGCTCGGCACGACGCCGCCCCGTTCGTCGACGCCCTGCCAGACGACCTCGTGCCGGCCCGTGTCGACCATGCCCGTCACGAGCGTGGTCACGCGTCGACCGGACACGTCGTACACGGCGAGATCGACCTCGCTCGCGCGCGGCACGGTGAACGTGATCCGCGTCTGCGGGTTGAACGGGTTCGGGAAGCAACGTTCGAGCGTCAGGACTCCCGGCAGGTCGGGTTCATCCCCGACCGCCGTCGAAACGCCGTAGTACGCATCGAGCAGGAAGTCGTCGACCGCCGCCTCGACCAGCGACCCGAGGTTCGCGTCGCTCGCGACGAAGCGCAACTGCACCTGGTCGGTCAGCTCGATGTACGCGTCGAGCATAAACGTGAACTGCTGCCAGGTCGCGGCGGACGCCTGCGTGTGCTCCAGTACGACCCAGGTCGCCCCGTCGTTGGTGACCGCCACGTCCCACCAGTCCTCGCCCGGATTGTTGCCCAGGTTGTTCGTGTACCAACGCCAGTAGCTGACGGTAGCGCCGAGCGCGTTCGAGAGATCGAAGACCGGCGACAGCAGGGTCGTCGTGCCGCCGTCCACGTCCGCGGCGCCCGCGGCCTCGCCCGCGCCCGCGTTGCCGGTGACGAAACAGATCGTCCCCGGTGCCGGCGTGTGGTCGTCTTCGGTCTGGACAACCGCGCTGTTGTACGTCGTGCCGACCGGGTCGGCGCGGACCCACTGCCCCGACGTCGCCGTGTCGCCCGCGATGCCGACGAGCCAGCCGCGATCGACCTCGACGTCGTCGAACCAGCCGCCCACTGGCAGGTTGAACTCGAGATCGGCCTGGTAGCCCGAGACGGTGGCGACCGCCAGCGCGAAGGTCAGCATGCTCGGCTCGGGACAGGCCGCGAGCACCTCGACGTCGAAGGTGCCGATCCACCCGTTGTGGCCCGCGGCCACCAGCGAGCAGCTGCCGCCGGAACCGTGGACGATCACGTTGGGATCGGCGCAGCTGAGGATCCCGCTCACCGCCGTGGCGTCCGAACCGCCGCTGTTGTGGAGCGCGATCTGGAGCTGGAAGACCTCGCCGGCATCCGCGGTGCCGCTGCCGTCGCCGCCGCTGTCGTCGTCGACGAGGCCATTGCCCGCGGCGAGCACCGGCGCCTGGACCGGCAAGGTGAACGGCAGATTCCACGATCCGTTGCTGCCGGTCACGAGCAGGGACAACTGGGCGAGGTAGCCGTCCGGAGCGGCGCCGAGCACCGTGATCGTGAACGGCGTGTCGCAGCTCGCGCTGGCGCCGGCCGGGATGTCCGCATAGGTGGCGTCGGCGGTCACGATCTCGATGTACCGGTCGATGCTCGCGATCTGGGCGGTCAGGTTCTCTGCCGGATCCACGCCGACGTTCTCCAGCGTGACGACGAGGTCGAAGGTCTCGCCGGCGTCCGCGAGGTTGTCGCCGTCGCCGGCCGGATCCCAGACCGCGAGGCCGTCGAACACCAGGAACGGACCTTCCGGCGGCAGCACCTCGACCGGCGCCTGAACGGTGACCTTGTTGTAGGCCGTCACCGTGAGCGTGAGGGCCATGGGGTCGGCCGGCGGTTCGGCGATGACGATCGTCGCGTGACCGCCGGCGTCGGCCAGCGCCGTGCCGTAGAGCACGCCGTCGCCGTAGAGCGCGCAGAGGGCGCCCGGGGTCCCGGTGTCCACGCTGTACTCGTTCATGCCGATCAGGAGCACGCCCGAGTGCGCGACGGTCATCGTCGCCGCGGCCTTGGTGCGGACGGCCAGCGACGGGTCGCCGAAGATCGTCCAGTTGAGGAACTCGTTGACGCCGGCGGTGCCGTACTCGTCCATCATCTGGCAGGAGCCGTTGAACCACAAGCCGCCGATCGTGCGCATCTCGTCGCCGACCAGGAGGTCGATCGCCGCGTCCTGACCGCACATGGGCGGATCCCACGACTGGCTGATGTAGGACATGTACGTGGCGATGGCGCCGGTCGGCACGCCGCCGTTGGCGGCGCGCAGCCACGCCTCGGCGAAGCAAGTGCCCGAGAAGGTGCCGTTGTTGCAGGCGACGCTCAGGATGAACGGCAGCTTGTTCTGGTTGGTCAACGCCGCCACGTGCGTGTTGCTGAAGCCGGTCGAGCTCCAGGCTGTCTGGCTGCCGTGGCCGGTGTAGTTGACGATGCCGCGCCCGGCGTTGAGCGCCGCCGTGACCATGGCCGCCGTGCCGGACGGATCGTAGATCTGGTCGACGCCGAGATAGCCGTAGGCGAGCAGCTTCTGGCGGATCACGTCCATGTGCTGGTTGTCGTACTCGTTGTCGTCGCCCGGCCCCTGGTTGGACGCGATGCCCGTGCCGTACTGCGGCCAGGTGAGATCCGCGGCGTGGTCGCGCTCGTAGGTGATGGTGCGCAGGACCTGCGTGGCGACCTGGGAAGCGTTCTCGGCCGAGAAGCGTCCGACGAAGAGGTCGGGATAGCTGTCGCTGCCCAGCAGCGTCGAATACTCGGGGTCGGAGTCGGCGCCGATCGGGATCTGCGCGAGATCGCCCACCAGCAAGACATAGGCGGGCGCCCAGCTCGCCAGCGCGTTGCCGATGTAGCTCTTGATCTGCGAGAACGTCGAGCCGGTCTCCGAGAGGGTGACCAACCGCGTGTCGAGGCCCTTCTGCAGCTTCCATTCGACGAGCGGCTGCATCGACGCCGCGAACGCGTCGTAGGCGACGATCAGCAGACCGCCGTCCTCCTCCACCGGGACGTAGCGCGACGGCAACCCATTCAGGAAGTGGCTCTCGTAGAGCCGCGCAAACTGCCGGTCGACGGTCGTGAACGGACTGGTGCGAACCAGGACGTTGGCGCCGGAGCCGCCCGAATCCGCGACTTCGATGACCAGGCGCCGGTGGACGCGCAGGATCTGATCGGCGGGCAGGTACTGGAACACGTTGGCCGCCACGACCATCCCGCGCAGGTCGCGCACGATGTGGGGATCCTCGCCCATGACGACCGTGTCGGGCCAGGTCCGGTCAGACTGGTAGAACGGCGCGAACACGTAGGGAACGCTGGCGGGATCGATCGCGCGCGAGAGGTTGCCCTTGGACGGGGCCACCGGCATGTCCGGCAGGTCGACATCGTCGGCCGAGAGCACGGTGACGGACATGGCGCGGTCGTCCGGGATGCAGAGCGCCGTGCGGACCGACGGCAAGGCCGGGTATCCGGCCTCCAGGAGCCGGGCGATTCCCGGCACGGTGATCTCGTAGTAGGTCTCGCCGCCGATCAGGACCGGAGTCGCCTCGAAGCCGCCGACCGTGACCGAGTAGACGATGCGGCCGTCGTCGTTCGCGAGCAGCTCCACCGCCAGCGGATCGCCGCCGCCGAGGTCGATCCAGGCAGCGAACGCGGACATCGGGGCGAGGGCGACCGCGAGAGCCAGCGCGCCGAGCAGGCGGGCGCCGGCAATGCGGGTGGGGTAACAAGTGCGCATAGGATGACCTCCGTCCGGACAGGCGACGATTCGGCGAAAACGACCACTCGCGCCGGCCCCCGGGGTGGTGGGCCGGACGTTTCTTGTTGATCATAGCACTTCCAAGGATTTCTGAGGGGCCATTTTCCACTGGCGGCCCATCGTCCGGTCGGACCATCCGCCATGGTCGCTGCCGGTCGGCGAACAGGCCGGCCAGTCGCCACGGGCCCGGCGGTTGACCCCGGGCGCAGCAAGGGGTTTTAATCGCCGCTCAACCCGATCCCCAGAGAGGTCGCCGATGCTGAACATCGCGCTATTCGGAGCGCCGGGAGCCGGCAAGGGCACCCAGTCGGAATTCCTGATGAAGAAGCACAACCTGGTCTACATCGCCACGGGCGACATCCTGCGTCGAGAGATCGCCGCGGACACCGCGCTCGGCCGCGAGGCGCGCGCGATCATCGACCGGGGCGAGCTCGTGCCTGACGAGGTGATCGTCCAGGTCATCGAGAAGACGATCAACGAGAATCCCGACGCGTCCGGCTTCCTGTTCGACGGCTTCCCCCGCACACTGGTCCAGGCCTACATCCTCGAGGGCTTGCTCCAGAAGCTGCACACCTCGCTCACCTGCCTGCTCAGTCTCGAGGTCCCGATCGAGGAGGCGACCCGCCGGCTGCTCGCGCGCGCCAGGACGTCGGGCCGCGCCGACGACACGGCGGAGGTCATCGAATTCCGCCTGCGCGAGTACGCCCAGAAGACCGCGCCGGTCGCCGAATTCTACCGGGAGAAGGGCATCTACGTCTCGATCCCCGGCGTCGGACCGATCGAAGAGATCCACCAGAATCTCGAGAACGCGATCGCCGCCGAGCTGCGCAAAGCGCTCTTCAACGTCGTCCTGCTCGGCTATCCCGGAGCCGGGTGCGGCACCCAGGCGCGCCGACTGGCCGCGAAATACCACCTGAGCTACGTGTCGTCGCGCGAGCTGATCCGCAACGAGATCGATGGCGGAACGGAGATCGGCCAGGCCGTCAAGCCGATCTTCGACCGGGGCGGCCTCGTACCTGACGAGATCGTCATCAAGCTGATCGAGCGGCGCTTCCGCGAGCACCCCGAGGCCCTGGGGTTCGTCTTCAAGGGATTCCCCCGTACCATCGTCCAGGCCTACATCCTCGACGGCATGCTGCGGAAGATGGGTTCGTCGGTGTCGTGCGTCGTGGACATCCAGCTCTCGATGCTCGAGCTGATCAAACGCCTCGACGCGCGCGGCAAGACGGATCGGCGCATGAGCTACGACCTGGAGACCGCCACGATCGTCAAGCGGCTCGAGGAACACGAGCAGAAGTGCCTGCCGCTCGTCGGCTACTACCAGAAGCACCTGACCGTGACGGCTATCAGCGGCGAGGGAACCGAGGACGAGGTCTTCGCCCGCCTCGCGGGACCGGTGGAGCAAGCCTGGCGGCGGGCGCGCTAGCGGGGCCGCCCGGCCGGCTGCCGGCGTCGCCGGCCGTGCTCTTTGATCGCGATGCTGCGGAATGCTATCTTGGACCGGTTGGAACCCGGATGTCGCGGCCGGAAGCCGCGGCCAAAACGAGGACCGCAGGCTGGAGGATGAACAAGATGGCGAAGTACCGGATCGGCTGGCTGCCGGGCGACGGCATCGGCGTGGAAGTGATGGAGGCCGGGCGCCTCGTGCTGGACAGGCTGGGCCTGGACGCCGAATACCCCCACGGCGACATCGGCTGGGAATTCTGGCGCCAGGAGGGCGACGCTTTCCCGGCCCGCACCATCGACCTCCTGAGGAACGTCGACGCCGCCATGTTCGGAGCGATCACCTCGAAACCCGTGAAGGCCGCGGAGGCCGAGCTGGTCGCCGATCTGCGGGGGAAGGGCCTCGTCTACCGCTCCCCGATCGTGCGGATGCGGCAGCTCTTCGACCTCTACGTCTGCCTGCGGCCGTGCAAAGGCTACGCCGGCAATCCGCTGAACTTCAAGGAAGGCATCGACCTCGTCATGTTCCGCGAGAACACGGAGGACCTGTACGCCGGCGTCGAGTTCAATCCAGTGCCGGACGCCCTGCGCGACACCCTCGGCGCCCTCTCCAAGAACTTCGCGCCGTTCGGCAAACTTGCGGGCGACGAGTATGCCGTCTCCTGCAAGATCAACACTCGCAGGGGCTCCGAGCGCATCATCCGCGCCGCGTTCGAGTTCGCGAAGCGGCACGGGCGCAAGAAGGTCACGATCGTCCACAAGGCCAACGTGGTCCGCGCGACCGACGGCATGTTCCTGGAGATCGGCAAGGCCGTGGCGCGGGAGTATCCCGGGATCCAGGTCGACGACGCCAACATCGACGCCATGACCATGTGGCTGCTCAAGAACCCGTTCAACTACGACGTGCTCGTAGCGCCGAACCTCTACGGGGACATCATCTCGGACCTCTGCGCCCAGATGGTCGGCGGCCTCGGTTTCGGCTGCTCCGGCAACATCGGCGACAAGGTCGCGGTCTTCGAGCCGACGCACGGCTCGGCGCCGAAACACGCCGGGAAGAACAAGGCGAACCCCTTGGCGACGATCCTGTCGGCGAAGATGATGCTCGACTACCTTCAGGAAGACTCGCTGGCCAGGCGCCTGGAGGCTGCGGTGGCGGCGGTCATCAAGGACGGCAAGGTCCGCACCTACGACATGGGAGGCTCGGCCACGACGATGCAGATGGCCGAGGCCGTCGCGGCGCGCTGCTGAGCTTCATCGGCCGGGTGCGTTTCGCCGCAGATCACGCACCCGGCCGTCTCCCGTGATTGAATGGTTCTGATTGTTGAAATCGATATTACCCCATACGACTTCCTCCGCAATTTCTTTAATCGCTGTTCAGGCCGTTCTCCTGGCTGCCGATACCGTCGACAACGTCGTCAACCATAGACGTCCGTCAACCGTCGGCTCCTCGATGTGCCGAGATGAGGTCACGGTCCATGGTGCTATCCCTTAGCAGGAATCCGTACGCCATCCGCCGGACCGCGATCGGGATGTTCGCGACTCTCGCGACGCTGGCGGTCGCCGCTGGCGCGGCCGACGAGTACCAGGACTTCGCCGAGCTCAACCTCGAGGCCTTGCTCGACCAGACGATCGTCACGGCCGCAAAGCACGAGCAGAAGATCAGCGAGACCCCGGTGGCGGCCACCGTCATCTCCGCCGAGGAGATCGCCGCCAGCGGCGCCCGCAACATCCCGGAATTGCTCGATCGGGTGGCCGGCCTGAGCGTGATCCAGTCCTCCAGCTCCAGCTTCGAGGTCTCCGCGCGCGGTCTCAACGAGCTCGCGTCCAACGCCATGCTCGTCCTCATCGACGGCCGGTCCGTGTATGAGGAGTTCTACGGCGTGACCGTCTGGGAGGCCCTCGCTGTCTCGCTCGAGGACATCAAGGCCATCGAGGTCATCAAAGGCCCGGGATCGGCCATGTACGGAGCCAACGCGTTCGCTGGCGTGATCAACATCCTCACCTTCGCGCCGGACGAGAAGCCGGGCACAAGCGCTCGCACCTTCGTCTCGAACCTGGGCGAGAGCCAGGGCACCCTGCGCGCGGCGGGGCGACAGCGGGCGCTGGCCTGGTCCGCGTCCACGACGTGGGACCGGTCGCTCGACTGGGAGCACGACCTGCCGGAGGCCGAGGCCGTCCGCACGCGCGGCCGGTTCACGTACGACCTCGGCGACCGCACGACAGTCAGCTGCGAAGCTGGCCATTTCAACGGCTCGCTGGAAATGCTGCCGACGAACACCACGCTGCTGGCCGACGGTCAGACGCACTTCCTGCGTTCGGATTTCACTCACGGGAACCTCGTCGCTCGCTGGTACCTGAACGACTGGACTCTGGACATCGAGCCGCGAGACGTCGCGCTCGTCGGCGTGACGGCTGCGATCGAGAGTCGCCTCCACGACCTCGAGTTCCAGCACTCCTTCGCGCCGAGCGACGACAGTTTCGTCCTCTGGGGCGGCAGCTACCGGCACAAGCGCTTCTCGTACAGCCTGCAGGACGGCAAGGTGACCCAGGACATCTACGCGGCGTTCGCCCTCGGAGAATGGACGCCGCGTCGCGCCTGGCTGCTGTCCCTCGGCGTGCGCTACGAGGATCATCCGCTCGTCGGCGGCCACGCGGCACCACGCGGCGGGGTCGTCTTCAAGCCCCACGCTGATCACGCCCTGCGCTTCTCGTACAGCCAGGCGTACCGCGACCCGTCCTACCTGGAGACCTACTGGCGCACCGAGACCGAGCTTGCGCCCGGCATGGCCAGCGTGGTCCGCGGCGATCTGGACGTGGCGAGCGAGGAGATCCGATCCTGCGAGATCGGTTACCAGGGTCTGGTCACGTCCGGCGCCCTGGTGAACCTCGCCGTCTTCCACAATCAGCTCGAGGACCTCATCCAGGCCGCGCCCGTCGCGTACTTCTCCTCGCCGCCGGCGCCGCATCCCGGCATCCCCTCGGAGATCGTGTTCCAGAACCTGAACTCGTGGGACGCCACCGGCGGGGAGCTCGCCTGCGAGGTCGACGTCGACGGCGGCTTACGCCTGTCGGGCTTCTACGCATATACCTGGCTCGAGGACGCCGCGACCGGCGCGCGGATCGTCCAGGCGCCTCTGCACAGTGCACAGGCACGAGCGACGTTGCGGCTCGGCCGGCAGCACGAGTTGCGGCTCGCGGGACGGTATCGCTCGGTGGCGGAATGGAACCTCGACCTCTACGGCGGCACGGGCACGGTCGCGGGCGACGAGCGCCTCGTGGTCGACACGGCGTGGCAGGTCCACCTCGCGCCCGCCGGTCATCGGTTCACGCTCGCGATCGAGAATATCCTCGATCGCCGGTACCGGGACCACCCGCTCGCGATCGAGCAAGGTCGGCGCCTCTACGCATCCCTGATGGTCGGTTTCTGACGGCGAAGCCGCGACGCCGCGGCGAGGATGGCATGAACGTGGCGAAGACGTCGAGCATTTCGACCCGGGGAGCCGGCCGCTCGTGGCTGATGCGGCCTGGCCTGCGCCGTCTGGTCGCGGCGGGGATGCTGCTCGGACTGCTCTCTGCCGCGGCGCGTCCGCAGGACATTCCCGAGGCGAGCCAGCTGCCGATCTTCTTCAAGTTGTTGACCTACGATCGCACGCTCTGGGAGCAGCCGCGGTCGATCCTGCGGATCGGACTGCTCCACCGGCCCGGCGATGCGGCGTCGCAGGCCAACCTCGTCGCCATGGTCGAAGCCCTGACCGCCGCCGCCGACAAGACGATCAACGGCGCCCGTTTCGTCACCACGACTCTCGCCTGGTCGCCGCCCGACGAGTTGGCCCCGCTGCTCGCCGGCGCCCAGATCGATGTGCTCTACGTGACGGCGGGCAACGGCGAGTACCTGGAAGCGATCCAGAAGGAGACCCGTGGGCGCGACATCCTCACGCTGGCGGCCATCGCCGAGGACGTGTCCGCCGGACTCGCCGTCGGACTCGGCATCTTGAACGGACGTCCCGTCGTGCGCGTCAACCTCGGCGCGCTGGAAGCCGAAGGCCAGCAGCTCGACGCGCGAGTGCTCAAAATCAGCGAGGTGGTCGATCGATGAGCCGCGGCCTGGCACGTCAGTCGATCCGCAGCAAGGTCACCCTCGCGATCGTCGCCGTGTCGCTCTTCGGTGCCGTCTCGATCGCCTTCTACTTCCCGCCGAGGCTGACGCAGCTCGCGCGCGCGTCGCTCGCGAGCAAGGCGGTCGGCATGGCCGAGGTCCTCGCCTACAACCTCGTCGCTCCGCTCGAATTCGAGGATCAGCGCGGCCTCGACGAGGCGCTGGCGGGGATTGCCAGCGATCCGGATCTGGTCGGCGTCCAGGTGACCGACGTCGACGGTAACCTGCGCGCCGGTCAGCGCCTGCTCACCGGTCCGCGGTCCGTGCCGACCGCGACGACGATCACGGATCTCGGCGCCGCCCTGCAGGTGGCGACGCCGATCCAGGGCCTCGACCATCGTCTGGGCACTCTCGTCCTGCGCTTCGACACCGCCGAGGTCCACGACGAAATCGCGCGCAACCGGGAACTCACGCTGCTGGTGAGCGCCCTCGTCGCCGTGATGGGCGTGCTGGCTGGCGCCGTACTATCGCGCCGTCTCGTCCGCCCCATCGCGGCGCTCTCGGTCGCGACGGATCGGATGGCCGCCGGCGACCTTTCCGTGCGCGTCGATTCGAACTCGAGCGACGAGCTGGGGCGACTCGCCGGCGCATTCAATCACCTTGCGCGCAGCTTGCAGAAGTCGCGCCAGGACATCGATGCCTACAGCCGTAACCTCGAGGCCATGGTGGCCGAGCGCACGGCCGAGCTGGTATCGGCCAAGGAGGCGGCCGAGAGCGCCAACCGGGCCAAGAGCCAGTTCCTGGCCAACATGTCCCACGAGATCCGCACGCCGATGAACGGCATCATCGGCATGACCGAGCTGACCCTGGCCGCCGATCTGCCGCCCGAGCACCGCCGGAACCTCGTCATCGTCAAGGACAGCGCGGAGGCCTTGCTGCACATCATCGGCGACATCCTCGACTTCTCCAAGGTCGAGGCCGGGCGCCTGCAGCTCGAGCGCGTCGAGCTGGATCTCGTCCAGCTCGTCGACGGCCTCGTCGACACCTTCGCGCTCGAGGCGTCCCGCAGCGACCTCGAGTTCGTGTGTCGCTTCGATCCGCGCCTGGCGCGCGCGCGCCTCGGGGATCCCGGACGCCTGCGGCAGGTGCTGGTCAACCTGGTCGGCAACGCCATGAAGTTCACCCGCGAGGGCAGCGTGACCCTGGTGGTGGAGCCGGCGGGGGATCCGGCGGCGGCGGCAGTCCATTTCGCGGTCACCGACACCGGCATCGGCATGAGCGAAGATACCCGGCGGACGATCTTCAGGGCATTCTACCAGGCCGATTCGTCGACGACGCGCCGCTTCGGCGGCACGGGACTGGGCCTCGCGATCTCGCGCCAGCTCGTCGGGCTCATGGGCGGCGACCTGGAAGTCGCGAGCGAGCTGGACCGCGGCAGCACGTTCGAGTTCACCGTCGAGCTGCCGGTGACGGGCGCGCAAGAGCCTCCCCGCGGAGACGGCGAATCGCTCGTCGTCATCGGCCGCGAGAATGCCGCGCAGCGGGCGCTCGTGGCGCAGCTGGCCGCGCTCGGCTGGAGCGTCCAGAGCCGGCTCTCCCCTTTCCCCGCCGACACCCTCCGCGACCTCTTCGCCGACCCGCTCCACTTGCCGAGGTTCGTCCTGTACGAGGCGGCGGCGCTGCGGCTCGTCGACGACGACACGCGACGGGAGTTCCACCGCGTTCTCGCGCGCGACGGCGTCCACCCGATCGCGCTCGTGCCGGTGGGCGTCGACGATCCCGGCCAAGCCCGGCATACGCTCACGGTTCCGGTCAGGCCGGGCGCGCTCCTCGCGGCGCTGGCGCAGCGGGACGGAGCGCAACCTGATCGGCGGACCGCAAGCGCCGGCCAGGCCCCACAGGCGACTCTCGAGGGGATCCACGTGCTCTTGGTCGAGGACAATCCGGTGAACCAGACGTTCGGCCGCCTGCTGCTGCAGAAACAGGGTTGCCGGGTGACCGTCGCCGAGCACGGTCAAGCCGGCCTGCAATGCGCGACGAGCGAGGTGTTCGACGTCATCCTCTCGGACGTGCAGATGCCGGTCATGGACGGCCTGGACATGACGCGAGCGCTGCGCTCTCGCGAAGCGGGCTCGAACAGGCGCATCCCGATCATCGGCGTCACCGCGCACGCGCTGCAGTCCGATCGTGAGCGCTGCCTCGCGGCCGGCATGGACGGGTACGTCGCCAAGCCGATCAAGGCGACCGAGCTGATCGCGGCCATCGAGAAGGTGCTCGCGCTGGAGGTCGTCGCGCGCTAGTACTCCGCGGGCAGTCCAGCGAGCTGCGCCATCGTGAAGACCGGTCCATCCTTGCACACATAGACGGGCCCCACGTTGCAGCGGCCGCACTTGCCGACCCCGCACTTCATCCGGTTCTCCAGCGTCGTGAAGATCTGGTCGGGTTCGAAGCCGAGCCTCGCGAGCACCGGCATGGTGAGCTTGATCATGATCGGCGGCCCGCAGACGATGGCGATCGTGTTGGCGGCGGCCGGGGCCGCCTGTTCGAGCACCGTCGGCACGAAACCAACGCGGCCCTGCCAGTCCGCCGTCTGGCCGCCGGGATCGACCGTCGTGTAGAGCGTGACGTCCGGGCGGGCGCCCCATTCCGCCAGCTCGTGCTTGTACACGAGGTCGGCGACCGTGCGGGCACCGTAGATGATGGTGATGTCGTCGTACTGGTCGCGCAGGTCGAGACAGTTCCAGATCACGCAGCGCATGGGCGGCAGCGCGATGCCGCCGGCGATGAACAGGAGCTTCTTGCCGCGCCACTGTTCGATCGGGAACACGTTGCCGTAGGGACCCCGGAAGCCGATGATGTCGCCCTCGTCGCGGTCGGCGAGCGCCGTGGTGACGCGGCCGACTTGCCGAAACGTGCACTCGATATAGCCCTTGCGGGTCGGCGGCGAGGCGATGCAGAAGGTCGACTCGCCCTCGCCGTAGACCGAGTACTCGCCGAACTGCCCGGCCCGGAAGTCGAACCGTTCCGCGTCCGCGGGGTCGACGAACTCGAGGCGGAACGTGACGACCGAGGGCGCCTCCGCCGTGACCTTGGCGACCCGCATGCGATACGGAACGTACAGGTTGTGGCCGTTGCCGCACTCGTGGCTCATGTCATTCGCTCCCCGCGGCCGTCGCGGCCAGCCGCTCGAGGTGTTCGCCGAGGTTCATGTCCACCGGACACGAGCGCGAACAGCGTCCGCAGCCCACGCAGCCGAGGACCTGCAAACGCGCCGGCTGGTACGCGAACTTGTGCATCACGCGCTGGCGCCAGCGCTCGCTCTGCTTGCCCCGTGGATTGTGGCCCGACGCGTGCAGCGTGAAGTGCCCGAATCCGCAGGCGTCCCAGGTGCGCACGCGCATCGCGTCGTAGCGGCTGCGCTCGTCCTGGATGTCGAAGCAGGTGCAGGTCGGGCATACATAGGCGCAGCTGCCGCAGCCTAGGCACCGTAGCGACTGCTGGCGCCAGACGCTCGCGTCGCCGAACAGCTCCGGCAGCTTCTCGGTGAGCTCGGCAGCCGCGAACCGCGGCAGGATCGCCGCGACGGGCCGCGGCTTGGCGCCGGCGCCCGGCTGAAACGCGCCCGGCGCGAGGTCGACCAGCGCCCGGCCGCGCTCGGTGAGGATCTCGGCGCGGTAGGTCTTCTCATCCAGGGCGCTCAGCAGGATGTCGCAGCCCCGCGCGTCCGCGGGTCCGCCGCCGACCGACGTACAGAAGCAGAAGTCGTCGCCCCGCGCGCAGCTCAGGCCGACGACCGTGAGCGCCGCCAGCTTGGGTTCGCAGTACGCATCGCCGCTGTCCCAGGTGAAGACGGCGCGCAGCGTCGCGAAGCTGGCCGCGTCGCAGGGATGAGCGCCGAGAAGGACGGTCGGCGGCGACGCTGGCGGGACCTCTTCGACCGTGACGTCCTTGCCGCGCATCGCGAACCGAAGCATGCGCTCAAAGCGAGGAAAGACCACGGCTTTCGCCGACGTGACGGTCTGCACGTAGTCGAGCGCGAGACGGTCCGCGTCCGTGACCTCGCGGAACTCGACGCGCCCGTCGTCTTCCACCGGCGCCAGCACGCGCTGGCCGGCCGCGGTGAGCGCCGCGATCAGCTCGCCGAGCGCCGCGCGATTCAGGATCCTGGTCTCGCTCATGGCCCTCACGACCTCAACGGATGAACTCTTCCTTGTCATCCGGCTTGAATGATGCCAGCGCGTAGTCCTTGCGCCTCGAGACGCCTGCCGCGACGCCGAAGTCCACGACCGCTTCGCGCGCGAGGACGCGGTTCAAGAGGTCGATGCGGATCCCCTGGGGACAGGCCTCCGCGCAGGATCCGCAATCGACGCAGCGGCCCGCCAGGTGCATGGCGCGCACGACATTCCACTCGAGATTGCCCAGGGGATCGGCCGCCACCGGGATCCACTGCGGCTGGTTGACGTCCGTGATGCACCGCGAGCAATAGCACAGCGGGCAGGCGGCGCGGCACGCGTAGCACTTGAAGCACCGCCCCAGCTCCCGCGACCACCACTGCCAGCGCTCGCCGAGCGGCAGGGCGTCGATTCGATCGATCTCGGCCTGTTGCTCGGGGGTGAGCCCGCGCGGCTGCCGCGCCACGTGGGTTTCGACCGCCTCGAGATCGGCGAGCTCGGTCACCGTGCCATCCGCATCGACCGCGATGGCCACGACCGCGTCGGCCGCGATCCGGTTCTCGGCGGCGTATTGCAGCAGCGTGCGCAGCGTCGCCGGGCCGCAGACCACGGCCGCCCGGCCTGCCGCCCTCACCTCGGGCTTGAGCAGGTACACCGCCAGGTTCTGCCGGCAGCGGTCGTCGTAGATCAGGCTCGCCGCCTCGGCGGTGTCGCTGACGAAGGCCGGACGGGCGCGCGTCGCGTCGGATCCCGCCTGGTAGCCGATGACGATCTTGACCTCGCCCGCTGCGAGCTTGGCGCTGGCGAACGTCTGCAGGGTATCCATCAGGCGACCTCCGCCCGGCTGTCCGCAGCGGCGAGCCGCCGGGGAAACTCGCGATAGGGACCGAGCTTGCGCACATCCTCCACGACCTGATTGACCAGCTCCGCCCACTTGGCGCCCTCGGCCGCCGACACCCAGGCGAAATGGACCCGGCGGAGGTCGACGCCGAGGAACTCGAGGAGGCGGCGGAAGAGCATCCAGCGGCGTCGCGCGTGGAAGTTGCCGGAGGTGTAGTGGCAGTCGCCCGGATGACAGCCGGAAACGACGATGCCGTCCGCACCCTGGCCGAACGCCTGCAGGAGCAGCATGAAGTCGATGCGGCCGGTGCACGGCAGCCGGATCATGCGTACGTTCGGCGAGTACTTGATCCGGCTGGTGCCGGTCAGGTCGGCGCCGGCGTACGTGCACCAGTTGCACACGAAAGCGACGATCTTCGGTTCGAACTCGGCCATCAGGCGGCCTCCCCTCAGAGGATCACGATTTCCGAGAAGACCTGCTCGTTGGTGAATCCCTGCAGGTCGATGGATTTCGACCGGCAGAGCGCGACGCACGTCCCGCAGCCCTGGCAGACGCCCTGGTTCACCTTCGCCACGGTCTTGATCGCACTGCCGTCGCGCGCCCTGATCTCCTCGTGTTCGATGGCCTGGTACGGGCACGCCGACTCGCAGAGGAAGCAGCCGACGCACGTCGAGAAGTCCGGCGGCGCGCAGCGGTTCACCACGGCGACCACCGGCTCGCGCGACAGCTCGTCCTTGCTGAACAGACCGCTGACTTTCGCGGCCGCGCCCGAAGCCTGCGCCACAGTTTCCGGGATGTCCTTCGGCGCCTGGCAGGCGCCCGCGACGTAGATGCCGGCCGTGTTCATCTCGACGGGCCGCAGCTTCGGGTGCGCCTCGCTGAGGAACCGGTCCTCGTCGTAGCTGATCTTCAACTTCTGCGCGAACGTCTCGGCGTCCGGCTGCGGGATCATCGCCGTGGCGAGCACGACGAGGTCGGCCTGGATCTCCACCGGCCGGCCGGCCAGCAGCGTGTCGGTTCCCTTGACGACGAGCTTGCCGTCGCGTTCGAAGATGCGCGAGACGCGGCCGCGCACGTAGCGGACGCGGTCCTGCTCGATCGCGCGGCGCACGAACTCCTCGTACATCTTGCCGCCCGCGCGGATGTCCATGTAGAACACGTAGGCGTTGCCCTCGTGGACCTTGTGGCGATAGAGCATGGCATGCTTGGCCGTGTACATGCAGCAGATCTTGGAGCAATAGTCGCGCCCCCTCGCCGCGTCGCGTGAGCCGGCGCATGCGATGAACACGACCGTCTCGGGCACCTTGCCGTCCGACGGGCGCCTGATGACGCCCTGAGTCGGCCCGGAGGCCGACGCCAGGCGCTCGAACTGCAGCCCCGTGATGACGTCGGGATATTCGCCGTATCCGTACTCGCCGAACTCGGCCGCGCCGGCGACCTGGTAGCCGGTGGTGACCACGATCGCGCCGACCTCGACCTCGACGAGCAGGTCCTCTTGGTCGAATCGGATGGCGTTCGCCGGACAGAACTTCTCGCACACCTTGCACTTGCCGGTACGGTAGTAAGTGCAGTGATCGCGGTCGATGACCGGTTTGTTCGGCACCGCCTGAGGGAACGGCACGTAGATCGCCGTGCGCGGTCCGAGGTCGGCGTTGAACTCGCTGGGGATCTTCTTGGTCGGACATTTCTGGATGCAGGCGCCGCAGCCGGTGCAGGCGCTCTCGTCGACCGAGCGAGCCTTCTTGCGGATCACCGCCCGGAAATTGCCGATGAATCCCTCGACCCTTTCCAGCTCGCTGTACGTGTACAGCGTGATGTTCGGGTGTTGCGCCACCTCGACCATGCGCGGCGTGAGGATGCACTGCGAGCAGTCGAGCGTCGGGAACGTCTCCGATAGCTGGGCCATGTGCCCGCCGATCGATGCCTCGCGCTCGACGAGGATCACCCGGTGCCCAGCGCCGGCGATGTCCAGGGCCGCCTGGATCCCGGCGATCCCGCCGCCGAGCACGAGCGCGGTCTTGGTGATCGGCACGTTGATCGGGTAGAGCGGACGGTTTCGCTTGACCTTCTCGACCATCACGCGCACCAGGTCGGCGGCCTTCTCGGTCGTCGCTTCGCCCTGCTCGTGCACCCACGAGCAGTGCTCGCGCAGGTTCGCCATCTCGCACAGGTACGGATTGAGTCCGACTTCCTGGCAGGCGCGGCGGAACGTCGGTTCGTGCATGCGCGGCGAGCAGGCGGCCACCACGACACCCGAGAGCTTCTTCTCGCGGATGGCGTCCTTGATCAGATTCTGGCCCGGGTCCGAGCACATGTACTTGTAGTCGACGCTGTGCACGACGCCCGGCAGGTCGGCGGACGCCGCGGCGACGGCCGCGGTATCGACCGTGGCGCCGATGTTCTCGCCGCAGTGGCAGATGAAGACGCCGATGCGCGACATGATCAGATCTCCTGCGCGACGGTGGGCTGGGGATCGGGGCGGAAACGCACCGGGACGTGGTGCCGGTGCAGTCCGAGAGCGCGTTCGTCGAGGCCGAGCGCAAGGCCTATCAGCTGCGTGAGATAGAGCACCGGGAGGCGGCTACGCCGGCCGCGGTGCGCGTCGATGGCGTCCCGCCGCAGATCGAGGTTGGTATGGCACATCGGGCAGGCGACCACGATGGCCTCGGCACCGCGCCGCTCGGCGTCGTCGAGGACTCGGCCGGCGAGCTCGGCCACGAGGTCCGTGCGCGTGATGCTCAGGCCCGCGCCGCAGCACTCGGTCTTGAACGCCCAGGCGACGGGCTCGGCGCCGGCGGCGCGCACCAGGTCGTCCATCTCGCGCGGGTCCTCGGTGCGCGCGAGCGTGCTCAGCTTCGGCGGGCGCGTGAGATAGCAACCGTAGTAGCAGGCAACCCTGTGCGCGAACGGCCGGCTGACCCGGCCGGCGACACCGTCAGTCGACAGGACGTCGAGGATGCTCACGATCTTCGGCCCGGCCTGGAGCGGCAGCTCGATGATGTCCGCGATCTCGCGCTTCCGCTCTTCGTCGCGATCCAGCTCCTCATGCGTCGCCATGAGGCGCGCGTAACACGCCGAGCACGGAACGAGAAGGTCGGTGATCCCGGCGCGTTCGGCGAGCGCGAGGTTCCGCGCCGGCAGCGCGAGGGCGAGCTTGGCGTTGAGACTGTGCGCGGCCGTGGCGCCGCAGCAGTTCCAGTCGGGAACCTCGGTGAGCTCGAGCCCGAGCTTCGGCGCGATCGCGGTCAGCGACTCGAGGTACTCCCGCGAGGAACCCTCCAGCGAGCATCCCGGGAAAAGTCCCAGCTTCATGGCTTCTCCCTCCTGCACTTCGCGAAGATCCGGGCGACGGCGCCCCTGTCCTCGATGCCGTGCGGCAGCGGCGCGAGCTTGCCCCGCGCCATGAGCCGGGGCGCCACCGCCACGTCCTGCAGCAGGTGCATGGTCTTGAGCTTGTAGGCCGCGATGAGTCCGACCTCGTGCAGGCGGCCGCTTCTCGCGATCGAGCCGAGGAACGCGTCGTGGAACGCGAGGATATCCTTCGCCTTCGGGTGTGCAAGGCCGCGCTCGCGCGACTCGTCGCGCAGGCGGTCCATGATCCTGGGCAGGTCGACCTCCTGCGGACAGCGGCTGACACACGTCTCGCAGGTCAAGCACAGCCAGATCGCGGCCGACGCCAGCACCTCCTGCCCGGTGTCCGGCAGATCGAGCTGCAGCAGGCGGAGGATCTGGTGCGGCGCGAGGTCCATCTCCGCGGCGAGGGGACAGCCGGCGGTGCACTTTCCGCACTGGTAGCACCGGAACGCGGACTGGCCGGTGTCGGCCTCGACACGATCGGCGAGTGTCTGGGGATGGACACCCGAGTGGTGGCCGGAGTCGGACATCTTGGACCTCCCGAGTTGCGCAGACGCCTCGACGATAGGCGGCGGGATCCCGGCGCGCAAATTCCGATATTGCATAGTCAATTCGTATTTCTTCGGGGTTCTCGGAGGAGTTGGCGCCCGTCAGCCCAGCAACGTCCGGAGGAAGTCCGTGCGGTCCACGTTGGCGACGTGCGTGAACCACTCGTCCTGGGCCTTGTAGACGAGGATGCCGAGCCAGATCCACCCGCGCCGGGCGCGGTAGATCGTGTGGACGCGGTCCCAGCCGCGGAACTTCGCGATGGTCACATAGACCAGGAACAACGGTTCGAGGAGGTTCGGAAACCAGAACAGCATCAGCTCGTCATGAGTGGAGAAGAACAGCGCCTGCCCCACCGTGCGCAGCGCGAAGGTCGCCGCGAATTCGGGGCGGATCGGCCGGCGCCAGCCCCAGAGGAAGATGAACAGGTAGCCGACCCAGTCCGCGGCCTTGTCCAGGTTCTGGTACAGACCGAGATCGAGGCCGGCCGGGACGAGGATGTCGCCGTCCAGCGAATCGAGCGCGAAGTTCGCCCAGCCCGCCGCGAACGGGAACCGAAGGTACAGCACCGGCAGGAGGAACTTCAAGCCGACGACGATGATGACGGCTGGCAAATTCACGGGCTTCCTTCCGGCCTGGTCTCATCGCCGAATCCTCTCAGCGCAAAGGACTTATAGCACGTTCGCGGCGGTTCGACTATCTTGACCCATAGACTCTCCATCCGATCGTGTCGATCAACCCACATCGGCAGCGGAGATCCGGCGAATCGAGGAGTCCGGTGCGCGCGCTCCGTGTCGGTGTCATCGACCTCGTCCATAAAGCGCCGACGCGAGCTCTCTACGCCCGCGTCATGCATGCCAACCTCACCTCGATCATGCCGCAGGTCGTCGCGACCTGGTGCCAGGAACTGGGACACCGGGTCGATTTCGTCTGCTACACCGGCCTCGAGGATCTGACCCGCGAACTGCCCGACGACTGCGATCTGGTGTTCGTCTGCGGGTTCACCCAGTCCGCCCAGCTCGCGTACGCCCTGAGCAACCTGTTCCGGTCGCGCGGCGCGGTCACGGTCCTGGGCGGCCCCCATGCGCGCTGCTATCCCGAGGACGCGCAGCTCTACTTCGACTACGTGCTGGGCTTCACGGACCGGTCGCTGATCAAGGACGTCCTGCAGGATTGCGCGCGGCATCGCCCGCTGGGCCTGCACATCTCGGCGGAACGTCACCCGGCCACCTTGCCGGGTCTCGCTGAACGGTGGCCGTTCGTCGAGCAGACGCTGCGGAAGGCGCCGTTCCTCAAGCTGGTCCCGCTGATCGGCAGCCTCGGCTGTCCCTATGCGTGTCCGTTCTGCATCGACTCGACGGTCCCGTTTCAGCCGCTCTCCCTCGTCGGCCTCAAGGCCGATTTGCGCTTCCTGCGCCAGCGCCTCCGGCATCCCCGGGTTGCCTGGCACGATCCGAATTTCGGTGTGCAGTTCGACAACTGCCTGGACGCCATCGAGGACGCCGTGCCGCCCGGCAGCATCGAATTCGTCGCCGAGAGCTCGCTCACGTTGCTCACGGAACCGCACGTCGAACGACTGCAGCGAAACGGGTTCAAGGCGCTGTTGCCGGGAGTCGAATCCTGGTTCGACCTCGGGCAGAAGTCGCGGTGCGGCAACGTCGCCGCCGAGGATCGGGTACGCCGCGTTTCCGATCAGATCAACATGATCATGGGGCACGTGCCCTACGTGCAGGCGAACTTCGTGCTCGGCCTCGATTGCGACAAGGGAGGCGCGCCGTTCGAGCTCACGAAGCTGTTCATCGACCTCACGCCCGGCGTCTTTCCCGGCTACTCGCTCCTGACCGCGTTCGGTCGTGCCGCGCCCCTGAACCTGGAGCTGCAGTCCAGCGACCGGGTGATCCCCTGCCCTTTCCACTTCCTGGACAACAACCACGCGATGAACGTCCGTCCGCTCAACTACGACTGGCGCGAATTCTACGATCGCGTGATCGATCTGACGGACTACACCTTCTCCTGGCGGGCGATGAGACGGCGGTTCCTCGCGAACCGCGGGGCGATCCCGCGCTGGCTGAACCTCGTGCGGGGAGTGTCGTCCGAGGGGTCCGGACGGTTGAAGCAGTTCCGCCGGCTGCGGAAGCAACTCGACACCAACGGCGACCTGCGCGCGTTCCTCGATCGCCGGAGCGACGTGCTCCCCGAATACTACGCCGAGATCGTGCGACGGGACCTGGGTCCTCTGTGGAAATGGCTGCCCGCCGGGGCGCTGAGCCACGACCCTCACGCATACCTGAAAGCGTCGCGGCGACGTCCGGCGGCAGTGGCCGCGACCGTGGCCGAGGCGTTGCCGCGGGCGGAATCGGCGCCTGCCGGCTGAGCGGTCGGCGCGCGCACGAGCGCGTCAGCGCGTCAACTCGTAGTACCGATAGCCGGGAGCGGTGGCGATCCCCTGATACCCGCGATCCGCCAGCGACCGGCGCCAGAATGCGACGCGCTGCGGCGGCGCGCCCACTTCCGCCAGCTCCGCACCGGTCACGCCCTCGGTGACGAGACTGTCGAACAGGGCCGACAGGTCCTGGCGTCCCGCCTCGCAGTCAGCCAGCCGCGCCCGCAACTGTCGCGTGACCGGCGGTACCCACCCTGACATGCCGCCGGTCACGGGGCGACCCGTGGCCAGCGCCCGGTGCAACCAGAGCGCATCGAACGCCTCTTCGTCGGCCTCCGTCGGCGGCGCCGGCAGCGAGAGCACGGCGCCCGCCGCGCCGCCGTCCGGAAGCGGGTAGCGGTTCTCGCGCCCGTCGACCCCGACCGGAACCGCCAGCATCGCGATCGGCACGGACTCCAGCCAGACCAGCGTCCAGACCGCCGCGACAAGCCACCGCCGCCGCCGCGGCGCCGGGTCGCGCCGTGCACCGTAGACTCCCAGGCAGGCCCACCACGCCAGCGCGATCGTTCCCAGGTACACGAACCGCGAGGGTGCCCGGAATGCCTCGAACGGCACCAGCAGTTCGCGCAAGATCCCGAACGGGAGGATCACCCGGCGATCGCTGCCCGGGGGCAGGCCGCCCGAATCCCCGAACGACATCACCAGGCCGACCAGTCCGACGGCCGCAACGAACAGACCGTATTGCCGCCAGGCAGCCGGCAGCCGCCGCCAGCGCCAGGCGCCCAGGATCGCGCAGGCCAGGGTCAGCCAACCGGGATGCAGGACGGCGTCGGTGTTGCGCATGGCACGCTCGGCGGCCGGTTCACCTCCGCCGGCCAGGTCGGCCCACGTCCAGCGGTGCGGACCGGGGTTGCCGAGCCCGTGCAGGCTGGTGCTGTAGTACTGGACCGCCTGGAGGTCCCGGGTGTACTCCGGCACCTCGGTGCGCAGCCGGATGTACGGCCACGCGATCGCGAGCACGAGAACCGCGGCGACGAGCGCCGGCAGCGCGGTCTGCCGCGCGAGCCTGCGCACCTGGCGCCGGCGGAACGCGATCCACGCCCCGCAGACCGCGCCGGTCATGAGCACGAAAACCGCGTCGGCGAACCCGTACCAGCCCCACGCCGCCTGGCAGACCAGGCACGCCGAGGCGAGCCACCACCACCCTCGGCCATCGACTCCCCCCGCGAACCGACGCCAGCCGCGCCAGAGCGCCACCATCAGGAGCACGACCCACGGCGGAGAGATCTGGTTGAGAAGTCCGAGCTGCCAGGTCGTGAAGGGCGAGCCGACCAGGAACAGGGCGGTGAGACCGGCGCCGGCCGCGCGCGCGCCGGGGCGCTGCCCCTGGCTACCCGCGAGCCACAGCGCCGCGCCGGTCGCGGCGGTCAGGACGAGCGTCGCGATCACGGCCAGGTTGTAGAGCAGCGCCGGGGTCGGATCGGCAAGGTAGAGTACCGGCGCCACCAGGATCGCCTGGCCGAGCAGCGGGTCCATGCTCAGCAGGGCGTGGGACGACGGGAAGAAGATCGGCAGACCGATCCAGGCGACCGGATCCCAGAACCGTCGCGCCGTCCAGGTGAGGATGCCGCTCTGCAGCAGCGCGTCGCCGCCGTCCAGCGTGGCGAGAACGGCGCGGTCGAGGCAGCCGAGCACGGGCCAGACCTGCACCACGATCAGCGCCGACACCGGGATCAACGAGGAAACGTGGCGCCAGCGCCATCCGTCCTCGCGAAGCCGGGTCGTGAAAGACGAGAGGAACGAATTCAAACCGTGTCGTCTCCCCCTGGTTCGTCGCGGGAGCGCGGGTGGCGTCCGGACGCAATGATACGCTGGCAGGGCCGTTGGCTTCAACCCGCGAGATCATCGCCGGTTGCGTGGCCGCAGGCTCGGGGCCGCCGGCCTCTTCTACCCCACCGCCCGCATCGCCTGCAGTCCGCCGACGAGGTTCAAGACCACGTGCATCGCGATCGGCGTCCACAGCGAACCCGACTTCAGGCGCGCCGCGCCGAGCAACAGGCCGAGCAGGAAGACCCAGGCCAACTCGACCGGCCCGTACTGGAGATGCGCCAGGGTCCACAGGAAGGAGATCAGCGCGACCGCGCCCCACGGCCCGAGCGAGGTCGCCTGCCATCCGGTGAGCAGGAACCCTCGGCAGAACGCCTCCTCGAACAGCGGCGCTGCCACGACGATCCCGAGCCAGAGCCACGGCGCGCGGCCGCCGGTGCTCACCGCCTCGCGCATGAACTCCGGAACCTCGTCGACGCCGAGCCGCGGCGCCGCGAAGTCGAAGGCGAGCCCGGCCAGAAGACCAGACGCGAGCCAGAGCACCAGCGCCGGTGCCTTCACGGGACGCAAGGCAAGGTATTCGCGCCAGGTACCGCTCCGGCAACACCGCACGGCAGCCAGCATGACCAGACCGCCGAGCAGCGCCGAGGCGATCGAACAGGCACCGAGCACCGAACCGTGGACGGCCAGCTCTCGGACCACGGCCGCCGCCGCGCGCGAGTCCGACACGGCGCCGCCGTGATTTGCGATCGTGGCGAGCGCCACGATCGTGACCACCACGAGCTGAGCGATGACGAACGCCGCCGCCACCGCCGCCCCCCAGCCGGCGGTAGCCCAGAAACGCCAGGGTCGGAACGGGCCGTCGCGATCGTCGTCCATCGATCGGCTCCTGCCAGGGACCGAACCGGGAAGTTGGCGGCGGCGCGAGGGTATCACGCGCGCCGCAATCTCGCGAACAGGAAGATCGCGCCCGCCAGCAGCGGCAGGGCCGCCGGCCACAGCGGTCGACGCGCCTCGACCGGCACAGGTCGGCTGCCGTCGCCGACGATCACGAATCCTGCCCAGTGACGGGGCGCCGCCGTGGCCGGATGGCGACGGCACCGCTCCCGCGCGCGCACGAGCGCTGTCGCCGGCGGTTCGCCCGTCACGAGAGCGTCGTAGAATGCGGCCACGAAGCGCGCTGCGGCGTCATCGTCGACGTCCCAGAGGGTGGCGACCACGGCCGGCGCTCCGGCGGCGAGGAATCCCGACGCGAGGCCGAGGAGTCCCTCGCCGCCGACCACCGTCGTGCCGGCGGTGCGACAGCCCGACAGCACGGCGAGCTGCGCGGAGATCGGCTGATGGGCGATGTCGGCAGCCCGCAACCGCCCGCGCGGGCCCGGCCCGAGATCCACGCGAGTCTGCCATGGCTGCTCCGGATCGAGAGTCACATGGGCGGCGAGGTGGATCACCGCCGCGTCCCGCCAGGCGAGGGAATCCCGCGCGCCCGGCGAGGCGCCGTCCAGCCGGCGCACGTGCCGCAGCCGGGCCGCGAGCCGGCGGGTCTCCGCGGCTGCCCCCGGGAGCGGTCCCGGGCCGCCCGGATCCTGGCCGTGCACGGCCAGCACCGCCGGCGACGGCGAGGACGCGACCGAGGTCCTCAGTTGCGCCAGCACGCTGGCCGCCGGCAAGGTGACCAGCGCGCAGTCCGCGGCGAGGAGTCCGCCGTCGCCCGTCAGGAGCGCGAGCGGCAACCGGTGGTAGCCTCCATCGGGGCACCAGTAGAGCCGGCGCGCCGCGGCGAGCTGCGCCCGGACGGCAGGCGAGAGATCCGCAAGCAGCGCGAGCGCGAGGTCGCGGGCCGGGGCCGGGTCGGTCACCGCCCGGCTCGCCAGGGCGTCCTCCAGCCGTCGCACGATCGGCAGCGCGGTGCGGCTGCCGGCGAGGTCGCAGGTCAGGGTCGTATCGACCGTCACGCAGACCAGGAGACCTCGTTCGCGGCCCTGCACGACGTCGAGCAGCACCTCGCCCGCGGTGAGCACGTCGCGGCGCAATCCGCCGAGGCTCGGCGCCAGCGTCGAATCGGGCAGGCGCCGCCCCGGCCCCACCATCCGCTCGCGCAGCGTACGCCCCTTGTACCGCTGCAGCAGCGTGAACGCTTCCGGCTCGCCGGCCGGTCTGGCGAGCTCGGCCGCGACCGCGTGAGCGAACAGCTCGCCGGCATCGGCGCTCCGCCGTTCGCGCCATTGCGGATCCTCGGGCAACGAGCGTGCGGCTTCCCACAGGGCGACCGCCTCGGCGAACGCCGCGCGCGCGGAATCCGGCCGACCGCACGCCAGCCACGCGCGACCACGAACGGTCAGGACTGGAATCCGCAGGGCGGCGCCATCGGCGGCGGCGCCCGACGAACCCGCCGATCCGGTCGCGACGAGCGCTTCGTCCGGTCGCCCGAGCGACAGCAACAGCTGGCCCCGCGCCGCAGCCGTCCCTTGCCGCAACGACTCGGCGCCCGAGCCGCGCTCCGCCACCGCGTCGAGCACGGCCAGGGCGGCGGCCGAGCTGTCGCGATCGGCCAGGGCCTGCGCGAGCCGCAGGGTGGTCTCGGTCAGCGACAGGGTCGAGACGTCCCGAGCCCTCGCGAGGCTCCGGCGGCACAGCGCCGCCGCGGCGCCGGGACGATCCTCGGCGAGCAGCACGTCGGCGAGCTGGTTCGCCGCCAGGATCTCGAGGTCCGCGAGGCCTTGGTCACGCGCCGCGACCACCACGGAATCGAGCAATGCCGCCGCGGCCACGGGTCGACCCTGCAGGATGCGCGCCACCGCGATGTCGATACGCGGCAGCAGGACCTCCCTCGCATGCCGGAGCCTCTCGTGGATCTCCACCGCGTGCTGCAGCATGCGCTCGGCCTGGCCCGGGTCGCCGTAGTGCAGCTCGAGGCGCCCGAGATGGGCCAGCGCCATGGCCTCGTTCAGGCCGTCCTGGTTGGCGCGCGCCGCCGCGAGCGCCCGCCGGAATCCGGCCGCCGCTTCCGGGAACCGGCCGGCCTTGCGCAACGCGAGCGCCTGCCCGTTCCACGCCCAGATCGCGCCCTTCGCGATGCCCGAGCGATCGAGCACGCCGGCCGCGCGTCCGTAGAGTGCGATCGCCGAGTCCGGATCGCCGGACCCGTAGTGCTCGAACGCGCGACCGACCCATGCCCACCCCAGATGGACCGAGTCGCCGGCCGCCACGGCGAGCGCCTCGAGGTCGCGGTAACCGCGAAGCGCCTCGGCCGCGCGTCCCTGCTGGCCGAGCGCGACGGACAGCCAGCGCAGCGCGTCCAAACGCGCCATCGCGTCGCTGGTCGCGACCGCCAGGGCGAGCGCCTCGCGCAGGTCGGGCTCGGCCTGGCGGGCGAGTCCGAACGCCGCCCGCGTGCGACCGCGGGCGAGCAGGAGCGCGGCTAGGTCTCGGTCCGTGCCCGTCTGGCGCGCGCCGGCGATCGCTGCCGTCGCGAGGCTGTCCACGCGGTCCGGCCGGCTCGCCGCGTGCCAGGCGGCGAGGGAGTCGAGCGTTGCCTGGTGGGCGGGAATCGCGCCGGTCGCGGCAACCGGCGCGCTCACGATCAGCCCGAACAGAGCGACGCGGAGGCGGCCCGGCCGGCCCACGGCGTCACGATCCGCCAGGCCGCGCGGCCAGGATGGCGCTGCGGGCCACGGTGTCGCCGGCGGCCACGAAGAGCAACTGCAGGTACTCCGCCCCGGCGGGCACCGCGTCCCGCGCGAGGACGCGCGGCGCGGTCGCGGTCGCGGTCGACCGGCCGACCTCGTGCAGACCGCCGTCGTAGAACACGACAACGGTCGATTCCGCGCCGGCGACCGCGGGCCAGCTGAGCCGCCAGAGATCGCCGTCACGGGTCCATCCGGTCTCGACCTGCCCGTCGGACCCGTCGGACCCGTCGGACCCGCCACGCTCGAGGCCGGCGCTCCCGGCCGGCAGACGCGAGTCCCGCAGCAACACGGCGTCGCGCGCGAGGAAGATCCCTGCGCAGACCGCGAGCACGACCGCAACGGCGAGAACGGCGCGCGGCCGGCAAGACCAGGCGCGACCGGTCGGCGCATCGGCCCGCGGCGCCGGCACACCGCCCTCGACGATCGCGGCAAGACGGTTCGCTAGCTCGGCGTCGACCGCGGCGAGGTCCCCGAACGCTTCGGGATCGGAGGGATCCATGAACTCCGTGTAGGCGTGCAGGAGAGCGCGGCAGTGCAGGCAGGTCTCGAGGTGTCGGCGCCGCGGATCGGCGGGAGGCAGTGCGAGGATCGCCGGGAATTCCTGCGGATCGAAACACCTTCGCTTCACCGCGAATCTCCTTTGCCGCCATCCAGCGCCGCCCGCAGCTTGCGTCGTGCCCGCTGGAGCACCGCCCGTGCGCCGGTGGCCTCCTGGATGTCCAGGCGCCGCGTGATCGTCTCGACCGGCAGCCCCTCGTAGCAGCGCAACCAGAGCGCGTCCTGCTCCACCGTGGTCAGCGTCGACCGGACGAGATCCTCCAGGGCTTGCCCCAGCAGCTTGCGCTCCAGGACCTCGTCCGGACGCGGACCCGCGTCGACCAGGAACTCGAGCACCGCCTCGTCGGCCAGCGGCACCCGGCGGCGGCGCAGCTCGCTCAGGCACCGATTCCGCGCGATCATGAACAGCCAGGCGCCGAACTGGCTCTGGTCACGGTACTCGGGCAGCTTGCGATACGCGCTCACCAGAACGTCCTGCGCCAGGTCCCGCGCAGTCTCCTGGTCCCTCACCACTCCCAGGCACCACCAGAGCACCCGCCGGCGGTAGCGTTCGAGAAGCCGTGCGACCGCCGCGCGACCAGCCGGCCCCTGGGGATCGCGCTGGAACGCGAGCACCAGGTCCCGATCCGCGGGTCGTTCCTGGTCGCCGCTGTCGTGATCGGGCGCCGACCAACGGGCCGCCAACCATCTTGAACGCATCACCGCCCCTGCCGTCACAAGAACATCCCCGTTCATCGTAGACCACGGCTGGTCGCCTGCCAAGCCGCGGTGCGGCCGAAGGACCTTGCGTGTTCAGCCAGGCGTGCTACGATGACGGCCCCAGGCCCCGGAGGTGTCGCCATGGTCCTGCGCCGCCGCCAGGACGGACCGCTGCTCACCCGCGAGGACATTCCCGACGTTCCCCCGCTGCTCGTCGACCCCACGAGCGTCTTCAATCCCGGCGCCTGCCGTTTGAAGGACGGGCGGCCGATGCTGCTCTTGCGGGTGCAGAGCCGCGGCCGGCACACCTTTTTCATGCGCGCCTTCGGCTGCGACCAGAGCGGCTGCGAGGTCGAGCGGCAGATCGTGGAGATCGCCGGCCTCGAGAAGCTCGGCGGGCCGGTCCATCACGTCTACGACCCCCGCATCACCCGCCTCGAGGGGCATTGGTACGTGGTCTGCGCGATCGACCTCGATCGCGGCAGTCGCGTCGGCATCTTCACCACGGACGACTTCACGAAGCTCGAGTTGCTGGCGGTCACCGGCAACCGCGACGCCCGCAACGGGGTGCTCTTCCCGGAGAAGGTCGGCGGGAAGTACCTGCTGCTCGAGCGGCCCAACACCGTCAAGCCGGCGGTCGGGACGGCGAGCGGCGACGTGATCGAACTGCGCGCGTCTGACGACCTGCTGCACTGGGCCACGGTCGGCCCGCTCCTGAGCGGCCGCTGGCACTACTGGGACGAGCTCGTCGGCGCCGGCCCGCCGCCCGTCAAGACCAGCGACGGCTGGCTCCTCGTCTACCACGGCGTCGCGACCCATCTCGGCGGCGCCATCTATCAGGCCGGCGCCGCCCTGCTCGACCTCGCGGATCCGGGCAAGGTGCTTGGCCGCACGCGCGACAACATCCTCGAACCGCGCGAGCCCTGGGAGCTGATGGGGCAGGTGCCGAACGTCGTGTTCCCGACCGGGCTGTTGACCAGCCCGCCGCGCGAGGACGGCACGCTGTCGCCCGAGAGCCAGGTCCTGGTGGTGTACGGAGCGGCGGACACCTGCGTGGGGATCGCGTCGGCGACGGTGACCGATCTCGTGGCGGCTTGCCGCGAGGGCGGCGTCTGACGCGCCCGGGGGAACCATGACGGCGTTCGCGGGGATCGTCGCGCTCGAGCCCGAGGCCCTGGCGGCGGCGGCGGCGATCAGCGCGTCGCTGCGGTCGGGCCTGTCGCGACATCCTGGCGAGGCCATCCGCACCGGGGCGACGGACCGCGCGGTCGTCCACTCCTTCGACCTCGACGCCTGGGCGGACGGCCCCGCCGTGCGCGACGGCGACGGCCGCTACATCGTCGTCTGCGGCGATCCCGCATATGGCGACGCGGCGAGCCGGCAGGCGGGCGTCGACCTCTTCGCCGATCACCTCGCTCGAGATCCCGCGGGGGCGCTCGCCGCGACGACCGGGACCTTCGCGCTCGTCGTCGTCGCGGACGGCGGATCGCTCCTCGCCGCGGACAAGTTCGGGTCGCGACCGATCTACTGGGCGCGACGCGGCGATCTGCTCTGCTTCGCGACGAGCTTCCGCGCCCTGCGGGACGCATTGCTGGACGGACTGACGGTCGACGGCCGGGCGCTCCGCGAGACGATCGTGGCGGGGCAACCGCTCGGCGACCGGACCCTGTTCGCCGAGATCCGCCTGATGCGTCCCGGGCAGATGCTGCGCGTGGTTCGCAACCGGTGCGACCTCTCGCAATACCATGATTGGTCTGGAATTACAGCGTCGTCCGCGAGCCGGGACGAGGCGGTGAATACCGTATACGAGAGGTTCCTGCACGGGATCCGCCGGCGCTCGTACACGCCCGTCGCCGACGCGTTCCTCTCCGGGGGGCTGGATTCGCGCGCGGTGGTCGCCGGTCTCCTCGATGCCGGCCGGAGGGTGAACACGTTCAACAGCTCGTACCCCGGCAGCGCCGACCACGTGCTCGGCGAGGAAATCGCCCGCCACCTCGGCACGGCGCACCGGACGGATCTGCGCGACCCCGTCGAGAGCCTGCGCTACACGATGGAGACCTTCGCGAATTACGCGCGCCGGGCGAGCGTCGCCTTCCCGCGCAGCGACGGCCGGCCGGGGTCCGCCGGGCGCCTGCTGTGGTCGGGGGACGGCGGCAGCGTGCTCATGGGCCACGTCTACCTGACCGACGACAGGGTGCGGGCGTTTGCCGCGGCGCCGATCGGACTGGAAGCGGTTCGCGACGTCTGCCGCGGCTCCGGCAGCCGGATCGTGCGCGGTTCGCGGTCCGCCGCGTTCCGCGAGAAGGCGCATGCCGAGATCGCCGCCGAGATCGACGCCATCGCTTGCCCCCGGCCCGCGCGGCGCCTCTACCTGTACCATCTGCTCAACAACCAGGCCCGCCACCTCTACTGGCACCACGAGCAGGCCGACCGGAGCCGCGTCGAACTGGTGACCCCGTTCTTCGACGCCAAGCTCGTCGAGACGATCATCAGCCTGCCGACCGAATGGTTCGTCCGGCACGGCTTCTACAACGACTGGATCGGCCGGTTCGGCGTGCGCGCGGACGGGGTCCCGTGGCAGGTGTACCCCGGGCACCTCCCCGGACCGCACCCGCCCCGCCCGGAGCTGCGGCAGCAGTGGCGCGGCGACTGGCAGGGCCGGCGCGAGATGAGCCGGATCTACCGCCGGGTCGCGGGGAAGATCCTGAAGGATGGGGGCCGGTTCTCCCGCGCCGTACTGGACTATCGCTGGCTCGCCGTGTACTACGCGACGTTCGCCCTCTGTTCCGACCGGTTCGGATACGAGATCCCCGTCGCCAACAAGCTGTCCGCGGAACTGGACCGCCGGTACTGAACCCCGGCGTCGATCCGGTTCGCCGGCGCGTTCTGCGTTCCGCAGCCGGTCGCACGCCCGACTCCCCCGTCGAGTTGATATTTGACTTATCGATTCTCGAAATTTACAATACCTACCGGTAGTAAAAACCGATCGGTAAACGCTGGATCATCAAGGATACGTATGAAAATGCAGTCCAATTCCGACGCGAGGGACCTTCTCCTGGCGGCCGCGATCGCGCTCTTCGCGCGCAAGGGCTACCACGCGACGTCGGTGCGCGAGATCGTCGAAGCGGCCGGAGTGACCAAGCCGGTTCTCTACTACTGGTTCGGGAGCAAGGAAGGTCTGTTCCACGCTCTGGTGGAACTGGCGGTCGCAGCCCACCGCGAGGTCCTCGCGTCCGTCCGCGCGAGCGGTGGAACGGCGACCGAGCGCATCCTCCTGCTCGGCGAGCGGGTCATCGAGCTGGTGTGCGCGCACGCCGACGTCGTGCGTGTCTTCGACGCGGTCTACTACGGCCCGCGCGAGGGCGCGCCCGCGGTCGACTTCGATCCGCTCTACGGCGAGTTCAACCGATTCCTGCGCGACCTCGTCGTCGACGGCGTCCGGACGGGAGAATTTCGCGACGGGGACGTCGTGCCCATGCACGCCGCGCTGCTCGGGGCCTTCCTCGTGTGCGACACCGCCGCCGTCGCCGCCGCCGAGCACGCGCCGCCTCCCTGCGCCGGCGCCCTCGCGACCCAGGACGTCCGCCAGGTGCTGACGATCGTGCTCGACGGCATGCGTGCCGGCGAAGGAGGAGCGTGATGAAGACGATGCAGCTCGCGATGTGGGGTCTGGTCGGATTGCTGGCGCTCGCCGGTTGCGGGCGGGAGGCGGAGGGGACCGCGGCCGGGCGGTCGAGCGGACGGCCGGCTGTCGCCGTCGAGGTCGTGACCGCGACGCCGGACTCGCTGGTCGAGACGGTGCCGGTGGTCGGGTCGCTCGCGCCGAAGCGCCAGGCCGACGTGCGCTCGGAGGTATCCGGAACCGTCACGGAGGTCCCGGTCACCGAGTGGGTGGCAGTCGAGCGCGGCGAGGTGCTGGCCCGGATCGACCCGCGCGAGACGGAGGCGTCACTGGCCCTCGCGAAGGCCGAGCTCGCCCGCGCCGAGGCCGGCGAGGCGCGCGCCGCCCGGGAGCTCGACCGCGGCGAGCGCCTACGCGCGGCCGGCCTCGCCACGCAGCAGAATCTCGACGACGCGCGGACCGAGCGCGAGGCGGCGGCGGCCGTGACCGCGGCTGCTCGCGCGCAGCTCGACTACGCCCGGAGCCGCAGCGACAAGGCCGTGCTGCGGGCGCCGATCGACGGCGTCGTGGCCTACCGCGGCGTCAATGTCGGCGACTACGTCGAGACCATGGGCGCGCCGCCGCTGTTCCGCATCGTCGACAACCGCCTGCTCGATCTGACGGTCACCGTTCCGGCGAGCCGGAGCTCGCGGCTCGCCGTCGGTCAAAACGTCCAGTTCACCACCGAGGCCGTGCCGGACCAGATCTTCACGGGCAAGGTCGCGCACATCAACCCGACCATTGACGAGACCAGCCGCACCCTACAGCTCATCGCCGAGGTCGCCAACGCCGGCGGCGCGCTGCGCGGCGGCCTGTTCGTCAGCGGTCAGGTCGAGGTCGGCGTGCGCCGCGGCGTGCTGAGGGTGCCGCTGGTCGCTCTCCAGGGATGGAACGTCGCGGCCGGACGGGCGGATGTCTTCGTCGTCGCCGATTCGGTCGCCCGGCGGCGGCCGGTCGAGGTGGGCGTGGTGGTCGATGGCCTCGTCGAGGTCACAGCGGGGTTGCGCGCCGGCGATCGCGTCGTCACGCGCGGCGCGTTCAACCTGCGGGACGGCGACCGGGTCACGATCGCCGGCGGGACGGAGGACTGAGCCATGTTCCTGTCGAACCTGTCGATCAAGCGGCCGGTCTTCGCCGCCGTGCTGATGCTCGCCCTCGTGACCCTCGGCCTCTTCTCGTACCGCCGCCTGGCGATCGACATGTGGCCGGACGTCGAGATCCCCTACATCACGGTGATCACCGCCTTCCCCGGGGCCGCGCCCGAGACGGTCGAGCGCGAGGTGAGCAAGCGCATCGAGGAAGCCGTCAACCCGATCTCCGGCGTCCGCCACGTCGGGTCGGTGTCCCGCGAGAGCATCTCGACCGTGTGGATCGAGTTCGCGCTGGAAATCGACGTCGCCGAGGCGGTCCAGGAGGCGCGCGTCAAGATCGGCGCGATCCGTGACGAGTTGCCGGCGGAGATCGCCGAACCCGTCGTCGAGAAGATCGACTTCTCGTCGATGCCCGTCGTCTCGCTCGCCGTGCGGGCCGCCGAGCTGGCGCCGCGCGAGCTGACGGACCTCGCGGAGAAGCTGGTCCAGCGCCGCGTCGAGAACATCGAGGGTGTCGGCAAGGTCGACCTCGTCGGGACGGCATTTCGCGAGGTCGCGGTCGAGATCCAGCCCGAACGCCTGCTGGCCCTGGACCTCGGCGTGGACGACGTCATCGCCGGCCTGCGGGCGGAGAACGTGAACGCCCCCGTCGGGCGGCTCAATCGAGGCCTGGCGGAAAGCTCGGTGCGCGTGGCGGGCAAACCCGCGGCGGTCGAGGACTACGCGAGTCTGGTGGTGGCGGACATCGACGGCCGACCGGTGGCGCTGGGGGATGTGGCCCGCATCGTCGACGGCGTCGAGGAGCAGCGTACTCTGGCCCTGGTCGACGGGCAGCCGGCGATCGCGCTCGACATCGTCAAGCAGAGCGGCGCCAACACGGTCGCTGTCGTCGACGCCGTACGCCGCGAGCTGGCGGCGCTTCGCGGCGACCTGCCGGCGGGCGTGCAGGTGGAGATCGTGCGCGACGGATCCATCGCGATCCGCGAGGCGGTGCGCGACGTGCAGGAGACGCTCGTGATCGGCGCGCTGCTGACGATCCTGATCGTGTTCTGCTTCCTCAACTCCTGGCGTTCCACGGTGATCACCGGGCTCACGCTGCCGATCGCGGTGATCTCGTCGTTCATCGTGATGCACTTCGCGGGGATGTCGCTCAACACGATGACCTTGATGGCGCTGTCGCTGTCGATCGGCCTCCTGATCGACGACGCGATCGTGGTGCGCGAGAACATCGTCCGCCATCTCGAGCGCGGCGACGATCACCACTCGGCGGCGCGCAACGGCACCGCCGAGATCGGGCTCGCGGTGCTGGCGACCACGCTGTCGATCATCGCGGTCTTCGTGCCGGTCGCGTTCATGAAGGGGGTCGTCGGCCGCTTCTTCCGCGACTTCGGCATCACCGTGGCGTTTGCCGTCGCGGTCTCGCTGTTCGTGTCGTTCACCCTCGACCCCATGCTCTCGTCCCGGTGGTACGACCCCGACGTGGCGCGGTCGGGCAGACGCCACCGCCTCGCGCGCGCACTCGACCGCTTCAACGCCTGGTTCGACGCGTTGGCCGACCGGTATCGCAGCCTCATCGGCTGGGCGCTCGCCCACCGCAAGACCACGGTCGCGATCGCCGTCCTGGCTTTCGTCGCCGGCCTGGCCGTCTTCGGGAGTCTCGAGTAGGAGTTCTTGCCGCGGTCCGACCAGGGCGAATTCTACGTCGGGGTCGTCTCGGCGCCGGATGCGTCGCTCGCGGAGACCGAAAGCCGCCTGCGCGCCGTCCTCGAGGAGATCCGCGAACTGCCCGAGGTCGCGAGCACGTACGCCACGATCGGCGCCGGCGACGACGGCACCGTGCGCGACGGCGGCATCTTCGTCGACCTCGTGGACCGAGCAGAGCGCGACCGCAGCCAGGACGAGGTCGCCCGAGAGGTCCGCGCGCGTCTTGCGCTGGTGCCGGGCATCAAGTCCGCCATCACCGGCGCCGAGGCGATGGACCAGCAGAAGCCGCTGCAGATCGGCGTCCGGGGCGAGGATCTCGCCATGCTCAAAGCGTACGCCGCGAACCTCCGCGACGCGCTGTACGAGGTGCCGGGAATCGTCGATCTCGAGACGTCGCTCGACACGGACACGCCGGAGTACCGCCTGGTCGTGGACCGCGAGCGCGCCGCGGACGTCGGACTGAACAGCGGCGACATCGTGCGCACCGTCTCCGTCCTGCTCGGCGGGCAAGCCGTGACGACCTACGAGGAGGCGGACGGCGACGCCGTGCCGGTGCGCGTGCGTCTGCCGGAGTCCCTGCGCGCCGACATCGCGCAGGTCGAAGCGCTGCGGCTGTCCGGGGACGGGGGCGGCGGGCGGTCGGCGCTGGTGCCGCTCGGCGACCTCGTGAGCCACGAGGTCAGCACGACGCCGTCCCAGATCGACCGGCAGGACCTGTCGCGCGAGGTGATGGTCACCGCCAACCTCGACGGCCTGGCGCTCGGTACGGCGGGCGAGCGAGTGGCCGAGGCGGCGGAGCGGCTCGCGCTGGCGCCCGGCTACCGCGTCGTGCTGTCGGGCGACACGGAGATCATGCGGGAATCGTTCGGCTACATGGCCGAAGCGCTCCTGCTCGCCATCATCATGGTCTACCTGATCCTCGCGGCGCAGTTCGAGTCTTTCGTCGACCCCCTGTCGATCATGCTCTCGCTGCCGCTCGCGATCGTCGGCATGGCGGCGATGCTGGTCGCCACGGGCGACCGCCTGAGCATCATCTCGCTCATCGGCCTGATCATGCTCATGGGCCTCGTGACCAAGAACGCGATCCTGCTCATCGACTACACGAAGACCCTGCGCGGGCGCGGCCTCGATCAGCGCTCGGCGCTGATCGAGGCGGGCCGGACCCGTCTGCGGCCCATCATGATGACCACCCTGGCGATGATCTTCGGCATGCTGCCGACCGCTCTGGCGCTCGGCTCGGGGGCCGAGATGCGCGCGCCGATGGGCCGCGCCGTGATCGGCGGCCTCATCACGTCCACGATGCTCACGCTGATCGTCGTTCCGGTCGTCTACTCGCTCTTCGACGACCTGGCGACGCGCCGCAAGCGCGCTCGCGCGGTCGCGCAGACCGCGCCTACCCCGGCGAGAGTCGACCCGATCGCCGGCGTGCTGCTGCTCGCCGTCGCAGCCCTGGCGCCCGCGACAGCGCGCGCGCAGGCGGCCGTCGAGTCGGACGTGCTCGCATTGTCGCTCGGCGAGGTGGTCACCTTGGCGACCGAGCGCAACCGGGACGTCCAGCGGGCACAGGAGTACTGCGAGTGGGTGCACGGGAGGTACGTCCAGGAGCGGGCCGGCGCGTTGCCGCACATCGGTCTGAACGGATCGCTGACGCGCCAGCGTGATGAGAGCCAGCAGGCGCTGTTCGGCGGATTCTTCCCGCCGCAGCAGGACGTACTCGCCGCCGACGTGACGCTCTCGCAGGCGCTGTTCACTTGGGGCCAGGTCGGCGCGGCGATCCACGCCGCTCGCGAGGGCATCCGGGGTGCGGAGAATCAGCTCGAGACGGTCCGCCAGGCGGCGATCCGCGAGGCGACGGAGGCGTATTGCGACGTCCTGCTCGCGCGCGAGCTCGCGGCCATCGCGGCGCGCAACCTCCAGCTGAAGAGGGCGCATCTGGACCAGGCCCAGCGCAAGTACGACGCGGGCACGGCGACCGACTACGACGTCCTCGCCGCCCGGGTCGCCGTGCAGAATGCGAATCCAGTCGCGATCAAGGCCGACCACGCCGTGCGGACGGCGCGCGATCGGCTGCGGTTCGCCCTGGCGCTGGACGCCGAGGTGGAGGCTGTCGGCACGCTCGCGCCGGCCGACTCCCTGGCGGCGGCGCCCGACTACGCCCAGGCTCTCGCCACGGCCTTCACGCACAGGCCGGAGCTCGCCGCGATCGGCCACGAACTGGCCCTGCGCGCCGACCTCGTCAAGATCTACAGCGCTGACACCAAGCCGCGCCTCGACCTCCTCGGCGCGTACGGCCACCGCGAGTACGAGATCGACGGGCAGTCCGTCGACGGTCCGTACTGGAGCGCGAGTCTCGCGCTGTCGTTCCCGATCTTCGACGGCCTGCGGACCCGCGGCCGAGTCGCCCAGGCCCGCAGCGACCTCCGCTCCGCTCAGATCGACGCGTCACAGCTGCGCGACCGGATCGCCCTCGAAGTGCGCACGGCCGTCAACGCGGTCAACGAGGCGCGTGAGATCGAGGGCGCTCTGGCTGGCACCGTCGAGCAGGCCCAGCGACTCCTGCGGATGGCGGAGGACGGCTACTCCCTCGGCGTCAAGACGCTGCTGGACGTCGAGGACGCGCAGCTCAACCTGCTCTCGGCGGCGGGCCATCTCGCGCAGGCGCGGCGGGACCGAATGGTCGCCGAGGTCGCCCTCGAACAGGTCCAGGGGACGCTCCGGTAGACGAGGCGATCGACGTCGATCGCAGCGCGGGAGCCTCACCTCACCAGGACGACCCGCCGCAGGCCCACGGACCCCGCGGCCTGCAGCCGCGCCACGTAGACGCCGGACGCCAGGTCGACCGGCCGCCAGGGCACCCGCTGCGCGCCCGGCGCGCGGACGCCGTCCACGAGCCGTGCGACGTGGCGGCCGGCCAGATCGTGGACGTCGAGACGGACGTGACCCTCGCGCGGCAATTCGAAGGCGAACGTCGTCGCCGGATTGAAGGGGCTGGGGAAGGCCACGAGATGCAGCGAGGTCGGCGGCCTCGGCGGCGCCGACGACACGGTGACGGAGAGGAGCTCGTGCACGGTGCCGGCCAGCGAATCCTCGAATGCCAGGACCGTGCTCGCCGCGGGCGGCTCGAGACGCCACCGCGCCAGCCGCTCGCCGGCCGCTGCCAGCGCGGCCGATTCGGCCGGCTGCAGGATCGACCACAAGCCGCCGCCGATGCCATCGAGAAGTGCGAAGGAATCGACGATCCGCGGCCGGTCCGGAAGGTGGAAGACCACCTGCCGCCGCAGCTGGCCGGCCAGGTCGCAGAGCGGCGCCGTCAGCGGTCCGTCGGCTGCAGCGGGCGCCGGTCCCACCGGCCAGTACGGCAAGGCGACGGCGCAGGCCGGCTGGCCGAGCAGAACCCAGAACGTGGTGAGCCAGGCCGGCTCGCTGGCGGGCGATCGCGCGACTCCCTGGATCACCGCGGCCGACACGCTGCCGCCGCCACAGATGCTGAAGTAGGTGTCGAAACAGCCGTAGAGGCTATCCGGCTCGCCGCAGTCGTAGCAGGGAACGGGATACGGCAGGCTCGCCCAGTTCGAGAAGTCGCGCGCCAGCCGCCCGGCGAGTCGAGCGTGACTCAGCTCGCCGGCGTCGACCCAGGCAGTCACGAGATCGGTCGAACGAATGAACCTCTCCGCACCGGCAAGTCCGTCGATCCCCGCGCCGGCGGTGTCGGCGCAGGCGAAGTTCGTGCGGATGATGAAGCCGCGCTCGGTATCCTCGGCGTCGTAGATCCAGAATTCGTCGCGGGACGCTTCGATGATCACCGCGGCGCCGGTCGTGTCGATGACGCCGAAATTCGCGTGGGTGTCCCGCAATCCGTTCGTGGCCTCGAGCAGGGTCGTGAATTCGCTGGCCGACCGGCAGCAACCGAGAGCCGCCCGCATGAACTCGCCGTTCGCCAGGGACAGCGGGTCGGCCAGGTCGCGGACGTCCGCGTTGACCAGGGCGAAACCGTGCGCGTTGACGCCCATCCAGGCGGGCGAGCCCGGCTCGCCGTTGGCGGTCACGACCGCGATGAACGGCATGGGCAACGCCGAGTTGTAGTAGACCTCGTTGTCCGGCACGCCGCCGTTGTCGCGGACCTTCCACAGCAGGGGCCGGCCGTCGGCGGTCGCCCGGCCGCTCGCCACGCCGATCGTGCACGCCCCCGCGGCGCCCACGCAGGTCGAGACCAGGAGGACTGCCACGAGACTGCCACGGAGCGAGCGGGACCGGCGGCGAGCGGACATCGCGAGCGACCTCCGGAGCACGGGCCAGGATCGCGATCATGCGATTCTAGCACACCTGCGGGCCGGTCGCGTCACGATCTCGCTGACCCAGCGCCAGCGTCCCCGTCCTCGCGCCTATGCGTCACCGCCACTCGATGCGGTACAGGGATGCCTCCCCCTCGCGCAACAGGAGGGTGAACCGCGAATCATCGTCGAAGCGATGGCGGCCCCAGCCGGCATCCGTCAATTCCTGGCCGTAGCGGCGGTCCCAGCGATCGCCGACGTAGAGATAGCGAACGCCTTCATCGCGCAAGGAGAGCGTCTCGGCAGGCCAGGTCGCCTCCAGGAAACCCAGCACGCGCTCGCTGCGCCGCCACTCGCCGGGCAGAGCGAGCCGCCACGTGGCCGGCAGGAGGAAACGCTCGCCGCTGGTGTGCCAGGCCCACACGCTGCCGTCCTGCGGGATATTGGCGACCACCTCGCCGTCCTGCACGACCCCGGCGATCCCGCGCGCCAGCGCGTGCTGCGCCGCGCCCCAGGGTTCCTCGTGAGCGTTCCGGCGGATATGGCGTCCGTTGTCGACGAGGCCGGGCACCAGGACCGCGGCCGCGACGACCCAGCCGGCGAGTCGCAGAACGCGGCCGGAGCGTTGTGTCCCGTCGAGCAGCGATTGGATCGCCACGCCGAGCAACGGCGGCAGCAGGAACAGCTGCAGCATCAGGACACGGGCGGGCTCGCGATAGAACGGCGCGGCCAGGAGGCGGCTCACCGGGTCGCGAAGCGAGGCCAGGGTGACCTGAAGGACCGCCACCGCGACGGAGGCGACGGCGAGGGCGCGCAACGCCGGGCGCCGCCAGCCGAGCACGATGCCGGCGATCACGAGGACGCGGGTGGGTCCCCAGTGCCAGCCGGCGGAGCTGGCGGTGTCGATGGCGTGGCCGAGCTCGCGCCACGGTTGCCTGGCGCCGCCTCGCAGCGCTTCGCCGTAGTCGAGACCCACCCCGGCGACAACGACCGCAGCTGCCGCAGCGGGGATCACGACGGCCAGCACCAACCCCGTGGCGTCCGGCCGCGCCCGGGGATCGGCGCGGCGGTGCGCAAGCCAGGCGCAGAGCGTCATCAAGGCGACGGCGGGCAGCTCCGCGCCGTGGACCAGCAACAGGCCCACGAGCAGAAGACCGGCGAGGACCCCTCGCCTCCAGCCGCCGTCGGCGAGCGCCGAGATCGCGGCGAGCGTGGCGACCGGCACGCCGAGCCACCCGATGATGTGCCCGAGGGCGCCCCACTGCAGCGCGCCGGCCGGAAATCCGCGATTGGCCGCCACGAAAGCAGCGCCCCAGATGGCCGCGGTCGCGGGTACACCACACCGCCGCCAGAGCGACGCCAACGCGATCGGCAGCAGCGCGAGACAGAGCAGGGGCAGACCCCACGCCACGAGGTGCGGCGCGATCGCGAGCGCCTGGGAGACGAGGGCCGCTCCCGCGTGCCAGCCCATGAGATAGACGAAACCTGGCGAGCCGAGGGGCGGCGCGAAGACCTCGCCCTGCGCGACCGTGCGGACGTCGGCGATGCGGCGCACCATGAATGCGTGGTTGGCGGCGTCGCCGCGCGGAGCGTCATACCCGGCGAGACCGGCGACCACCACGGCGATCATCAGACCGCACGCGCCGGCGATGAGCCACCTCGACCCCGGCGCCGGATCGACGGTTCGCGTCCCGCCGCGCGCGAGCATGGCGATCCCGGCCGCGATCGGCAGCGCGAGCCACCAGCGCAGCGCGGCCCCGGCTGGAACCAGCGCGTAGCTCGCCACGGCGACGAGCAGGATTCCCGCCGGCAGGGCCAGCGCGAGCGTCGTGAGCGGATCGCCGGCACGCGTCCAGGGGCGAACGACGAGCAGGCCGGGCACGACGAGCACCAGGGCGGTTCCCGCGAGGATCCGGAGCCAGACCTCCACATCGAGCGGCGGTACCACCGTAGCGACTCCCGTCGGCTGGCCGACACGAAATCCGCGGGCGGCGGACCGCGGGCGAACGGTCAGCCGCCGTCACGGACGCGCCCCGCCGCGCGATGATATTCCGGCGTCCGGATCGGTGTCAAAGCAAGCGAGGCGCTCCGCGCGGGAACCGACGGCACGGACGCCGGGCTGGCTTTCCGACCCGGCCGAACCCATTCCGCGCACTCGACCGGGGCCGACCCTGGTCGACATCACCCAACTTCTCCCTCCCGTCTCGCCCCCGGCCTGCTATCATCGCGGCCAGCGCCACCCCAGCCCCGGAGTCGCCATGTCCGCCACCCCGCAACGCGCGTTCCTGGTCTCCCACACCCACTGGGACCGCGAGTGGTACCTCACGTTCCCGCGATTCCGCGTCCAGCTGGTGGAGACCGTCGACGCGGTCCTCGACCTGCTCGAGCAGGACACCACGTTCACCCACTTCTGCCTCGACGGCCAGACCCTCGCCCTCGCCGACTACCTCGAGGCCCGCCCCGGACAGGCCGATCGCGTCCGCGCGCTCGTCGAGTCGGGCCGGCTCGCGGTCGGCCCGTGGCACGTGCTGGCCGACGAGGTCCTCGTGTCGGGCGAAGCGACCGTCCGCAACCTCCAGTTCGGCCACGCGATGGCCGCCCGGTTCGGCGGCGTCCAGAAGGTCGGCTATCTGCCCGACACCTTCGGACACGTCGCCCAGATGCCCCAGATCCTGCGGCAGGCGGGCATCGACAGCTTCCTCTACTGGCGCGGCCACGGCGACGAGGTGGACCGCCTCGGGCTCGAGTGGTGGTGGGAGGCGCCCGACGGCAGCCGCGTCCTCGCCGTGAACGAGGTCGACGGCTACGCCAACGCCGCCGCCCTCGGCCACGGCGAGCTGTGGCATGCGCACACGCGCCGCGCGCTCGATCCCGCGGTCGCCGTCGCGAAGGTCCGCGATCTCTTCGCGAGGATGGCTGCACGCTCGCGCACCGCAACCTGGCTCTTGAGCAACGGCTGCGACCACCATCCGCCGCAACGTGATTTCGCCCGCATGCTCGCGGCCCTGCGCGACGCGTTTCCGGCGACGACGTTCACGCCCGGCAGCCTCGCCGACTTCCTCGCCGCCCTGCGCCGCGATCTGCCGCCCGACCTGCCCGCCTGGCGCGGCGAGCTGCTCGGCGGCAAGGATGCGCCGATCCTGTCCGGCGTCTGGTCGGCGCGGATGCCGCTGAAGCAGGCGAACGCGCGCTGCCAGGGCCTGCTAGCGCACGAGGTCGAGCCGTTCCTCGCCTACGCGCACTTCATCCACGGCCAGCCTGCCCGCGCCGGCCTCGCGGATCTCGCCTGGCGCAAGCTCGTGGAGAACCACCCTCACGACAGCATCTGCGGTTGCTCGATCGACGCGGTCCATCGTGCGATGGCGACGCGGTTCGCGGAGGTCCGCGACACGGGCGAGCACCTCCTGAGCCGCACGCTGGCGAGTCTCGCGCCGGCCTTCGGACCCACCGCAGGCGACGATCGCGACACGCTGATCCTGGTCGCGAATCCCTTGCCCTGGCGCCGCAGCGAGGTCGTCGACCGGCTCGTGATCCTGCAGCCTCTCGGTTACGACCTCGACGATTTGCAGCTCCTGGGACCTGGCGGCAAGCCGGTGCCGTTCGTCGTCAAGTCGCGCCGCTTCCTGCAACGCTTCTGGGGCATCGACTACCGCGGCGAGCTGCGCGCGGGCGACCAGCGCGCTCTTCTGCAGACCTACCTCGACACCTTCGCCGACCGGATCCTCAAGACCGAGGCGGACCGGGACGCCGATCTCGTCGACTGCTTCCTGGAGATCCAGTTCCTCGCGCGCGACCTGCCCGCCTGTGGCCACGCCGTCTTTCGCCTCACCGACCGCGGGCCGTCGCGCGAGCGCGCGGACCTGCGGACCGGCGAGCTCGTGCGCGCCGATGGTCCGGTCCTCGAGAACGGCCGGCTGCGCGTCACGCTCCATCGCGACGGCCGCGTCGACCTGGTCGACAAGTACAGCGGCCTGGCGTTCTCGGGTCTCAACCGCCTCGAAGATACCGAGGACGCGGGCGACGAGTACGACTACTCGCCCTGCCAGGAAAGCCGGACCGTCGTCGCGGACGGCGCGGCGGGCACGGTCGCGACGGTCGAGGACACCGGCCTCGCGGCGACCCTCCAGGTCGGCTTCGACCTCGCGCTGCCGCGGTCGCTGGCCGCGGATCGCCGCGCGCGCAGCGCCGAGACCGCGACCAGCGCGGTGACCATCTCGGTGCGCTTGACCGCCGGCGGCGATACCGTCCAGGTGCTCACGCGATTCGAGAATCGCGCCGAGGACCACCGCCTGCGGGTGGCGTTCCCGACCGGCCTGCGCACGGAGACGCTGGTGTCGGACGGCCACTTCCTCGTGGTCGAACGGCCGCTGCAACCCCCGCGCGGCCGCGACTGGACGCAGCCGCATCCGGGAACCTACCCGCAGCAGGATTGGTCGCTGCTCGCCGACGGAGGCGGACGCGGGCTCGCCGTGATCGCGGACGGCCTGCCCGAGGTCGCTCCGCGGCGAGAACGCGACGGCTCGGCCACTCTCCTGCTGACCCTGCTGCGCTGCGTCGGGTGGCTCTCGCGTGACGACCTCCCCACGCGGCGCTGCGCCAATGCCGGCCCGACCCTCGCCACGCCCGACGCGCAGTGCCGGGGCGCTCACGAGTTCCGCTATGCGCTGGCGCCGCTCGAGGCAGGCATCGGCGAGCTGCGGCGGCGAGCGTGGGGATTCCTCTCGCCGCCGCTCACGAGCCAGGGCGTCGCCGCGGGCGCGGCGATCGGCGGCTCGCTGCTGGCGGTGGCGAATCCCGCGGTCGCCGTGAGCGCGGTGCGCGTGCATCCGCGCCGGTCGACGCTCGTGGTGCGCCTCTGGAATCAGTCGGCACGACCGCAACGGGAGATCCTGACTCTCGGACTGCCGGCCGAGCGCGCCTGGCTACTCGACCTGCTGGAGGACCGGCAGGAAGAGCTCGCGATCCCGCGCGCTCCCGCGCGCGAGGTCGCGATCGACCTACTGCCGCACCGGATCGTCACCGTGGAGATCGCGTTCGCCGGTCACGATCCCCGGGACGGCGAATGACCGGCCGTGATGCAACCGGGCCGGCGTCGCGATCGTCATTGACAGCTCCGATCGTCCGGCGAACCAGCCGGCCGGCGGAGGTCGAACGCCGAAACCCTTGACGAAAGCATCGAGCATGATCAAGCAGTCGCAACCGCCCGTCGCCGCCTCGCTTCTCGCCAGCTTGCTCCTGATCGCCGCCCTGCCGGCAGCCGCCGCCGACAAGGCCGCCGATCTCGATGCGTATCTCGGCGCCGCCCAGGACGTGCGGCAGTTCCAGGGCGCGGTGCTCGTCGCGAAAGACGGAGTGCCGGTGCTCGCGAAGGGCTACGGCCTGGCGAGCGTCGAGCTCGCGGTGCCCAACACGCCGCAGACGAAGTTCCTCATCGGTTCGATCACCAAGCAGTTCACCGCCACGGCGATCCTGCAGCTGCAGGAACAGGGCAAGCTCTCCGTCGACGACCCGATCACGAAGCACCTGCCCTGGTACCCGAGCGCTCCCGGCGACGTCGTCACGATCCACCACCTGCTGTCCCACACGTCCGGACTCGGCAACTACACCGAGGACGCCGCGCTGATGGCGCGCCGCAGCGTGGAGATGCCGATCGAGGACCTCGTGGCGACCTTCCGGGACCGACCGCTGCTCTTCGCGCCCGGCACGCAGTGGCGGTACTCGAACTCGGGTTACGTCCTGCTCGGACTGATCATCGAGGCGGCCTCGGGATTGTCGTACGAGGATTACCTGGAGCAGCGTATCTTCGCGCCGCTGAAGCTGACCGGCAGCGGCTACGCGCACAACGAGACGATCCTGCCCCAGCGCGCGTGCGGCTACGCCGTGGCTGACGGCGCGCTGGTCAATGCGGCCCGCATCGCGATGTCGCTGCCGTACTCGGCCGGCGCCGTCTATTCCACGGTCGGCGATCTGTTCGCCTGGGTTCAGGCGCTGCACGGGGACGCGGTGCTCACGGCTGGATCGAAGCGGCAGATGTTCACGCCCGTGCTGCAGGACTACGGTTACGGCTGGATGATGCTCGAGCGGGCGGGCCACCGGCTGATCTTCCACAACGGCGGGATCGACGGCTTCACGAGCCACCTCGCGCGCTATCCGGACGACGGGCTGACCATCGTCGTCCTCTGCAACAACGAGGCCGTCGACGCTTCCGGCGTCGGCTTCGCCCTCGCCGCCATCATGTTCGACCAGCCGTACGACCGGCCGATGCGCAAGACTCCCATCGCGGCGGACCCCGCCTCCTTCGACGACTACGCGGGTGTCTATCGCCTGGGCGAGAGCCAGTACCGGGTGATTCGCCGGGAAGGGGATGCGTTGACCTCGCAACGCACCGGCGGCCCGGTCTTCAACCTGCTGCCCGAGGCGCCCGATCGCTTCTTCTTCACCCACGACCACGCCATCACCGTGACGTTCGTTCGCGACGGCCAGGGCGCCGTCGTCGCCCAGATCATGCACCAGCAGGGTGAGGACACGCGGCACGACAAGATCGCCGGCGCCGTCGCCGACAGCTTGATGGCGCTCCAGGAGGTCAGCGAGATCGACCCGGCGATCTCCGAGCGCTACGTCGGCGAGTACGAGCTCGAACCGGGGTTCACCCTGATCTTCCGCGCCCGCGATGGCCGCCTCTACACGCAGGCGACCGGCCAGCCCGAGTTCGAGGTGTTCGCCGCGAGCGAGACCGAGTTCTTCCTGAAGGTGGTCGATGCGCGGATCACGTTCGACGTCGAGGGCGGCGTCGTGCGGGGTCTGACGCTGCGCCAGAACGGCCGGGACCTGCCCGCGCCGAAGATCCGCTGAGGGCGATCCCCGCCGCGAACCTGACCGCCGGCGCGCCGGCGCGAACCGCAAGGAGACTGACCCATGCCCACCCGCCGCGAATTCCTCGCGACCTGCGCCCTCGCGGGCGTCGCTGTCGGCGCCGCCGGCAGGGCGGCCGCCGGCGCTGCGGACGCTCGCGAAGCGGAGGAACAGCCTGAACCTGACGCGGCGTCGCGCGCCGGCCGCCCGCTCGTCGTGAGCACCTGGAACTTCGGAGTCGCGGCGAACGCCGCCGCCTGGCGCGTCCTCGAGGGCGGCGGCGCCGCTCTCGACGCGGTGGAGGCCGGCGCCCGCGTGCCGGAATCCGACCCGGCGAACCACTCGGTCGGGCTCGGTGGTTATCCGGACCGCGACGGCCACGTCACGCTCGACGCGTGCATCATGGACGACCGGGGCCGCGCAGGCAGCGTGTGCTTCCTCGAGGGCATCGAGCACCCGGTGTCGGTCGCGCGCCTGGTGATGGAACGGACGCCGCACGTCATGCTCGCGGGGGCCGGCGCGCTCCGGTTCGCGCGCGAACAGGGTTTCCCCGAGCGCGACCTCCTGACCGAGGACGCGCGCCGCGCCTGGCTCGAGTGGCGCCGCGAGGCGAAATACGAGCCCCGGGCCAACGCCGAGCGCCACGACACCCTCGGCATCCTCGCCCGCGACCGCGACGGGCGGCTCGCCGGCGCCTGCACCACGAGCGGGCTCGCGTTCAAGCTGCACGGTCGGGTCGGCGACTCGCCGATCGTCGGCGCCGCGCTCTTCGTCGACGGCCGGGTGGGAGCGGCGACCGCGACCGGCCATGGCGAATTCGTGATGCGCACGCTCGGCGGCTTCCTCGTCGTCGAGCTGATGCGGCAGGGATGCTCGCCGCAGGAGGCGTGCGAGGAAGCGATCGCGCGGATCGCCGGCGATCTGGGGAGCGATCCGGGCGAGGTCCAGGTGGGCTACCTCGCGATCGACGCGGCCGGCCGCATCGGCGCCCACGCGGTGCGGCCGGGATTCCAGTACGCCTGGCGGGACGGCGAGCGCGAGGTGCTCGTCGACGCGCCGGCCTTTTTCGGCGACTAGACCGCCGCGCGCGCGAGGCGGGTCAGCAGGCGGGCCGAGATCAGCCAGTGCCTGGACACGAGCCGCACGCGGTCCCAGACGCTCAGCTTGCGGCCGAGATCGAGCTGCGCCGCCAGGAACAGCTCCTCGCTCGGGACCACGAAGCGCCGGATCTCCCGCCCCCGCATCGGCGGCGGCACGCAGAGCCAGTGGATCAGGCGTGTGAAGCCCTCGACGCCGACCATGCGCTGGCTCAGGCAGGCGCTCACGAGGTCGAGCTGGTCGAAGATGTGGACCAGGCCCGGCGAAGGCCGGCACCCCTGCTCGATCATCGTGGGGATCGGCGCGTTGAGGATCAGCTCGCGCAGCCGGTACTGCAGCCACAGACCCGTCGACAGGTTGGCGAGCTGTGCCCGCGCCCAGAGCACATCGCGATCCTCGTCGCTCATGGTCCGCTCGAGCAGATGCAGGTCGAGGACCCGCCGCAGGTCGCCGAACCCGGCGGGGATGCTCTGCAGCACGCCGTGGAGGACCTGGTCGATCGCGCTCGGCGCGAGGAAACACGCCCCGCCGAGCGGGATCTCCACCGCCGACTGCCACAACGTCCCCAGGTCGTAGCTGTAGATCGAGCGAGGCATCGTCAGGTTCCAGTGGACCTCGATGCAGATGCCCTGCGTGCTGATCAGGATGCGGTGGAAGTGGTACTTGTCGTAGTAGAGCCGGTTCTGGTGGTTGGCGCCGCCGTGGTAGCCGAGGCGCGTCAAGACGTCGATGGCGCCGTCGAGCTGTTCCAGCGGCACCAGGAGGTCGAGGTCTATGAACCAGCGGTCCTCCGGTCTCGGATAGACCGTGAGCGCGAGCGACGCACCCTTCAGGACGATCGGCCGGCAGCCGATCTCCGCGAGCGCCGGCAGGGCGCGCTCGAGCTCGAGCAGCAGGAGGGTCGTGCGGCGGCGCGACACCTCCACCGCCTGGTCCAGGCGGGTCCGGTCCGCGTCCGGCACCGCCGCCGGGTCGAGGCGCGGCACGAGGGTCTGCATCGCGGGCTGGCTCGAGAGCAGGCGCAGGAACCGCTCGCGGTTCAGCGCGCTGGGCGGCGGCACCGTGCCGCTGACGCCCTCGCCCCAGGCGCGGGCCAGGTCCAGGAGATACTCGGTCTCGGGAGTGAACCGACGCATGGAGTCCAGAACCCCCTTGTCAGCGCCTGCATTATGGTGGAACCTGCAACGGGTCGCCAGAAAATACGGATGTGGACGGTTTCCAACCAGTACGCGGCGTCGTTGAAAGACTTGTGCGAGAATCGCGCCAATCTCGACGAGGCGGCCGGCCAGTGGCGGCTCCTCCGCGGTGACGTTCCTCCCAGCGAGACGGTCCGCCTGACCGTCCGCAGCGGGAGCATGGCGCCCTTCTTGCCGGTCGGCGCCGAGATCGAGGTCGCGCCGGCCAGCGGAAGCGAATGCCGCGTCGGCGACGTCGTGGTCTTTCGGCGGGGGGACCGCCTGATCGTCCATCGCCTCCTGTTCGGCTGGGGCGGCGAACCCGGCGCCTGGTTCCTGCAGCGGGGAGACGGGGTCTCGCCCCTCGGATTCGTCCGCGCGAGGTCGATCCTCGGCCGGGTCGTCGCGGTCCACGAGGCGGGCGGCGCTTGCCGGCGGTTCGACCAGCCCGCCGATCGACTGCTCGGAGTGAGGCAAGCCCGGCGCAGCCTGGCCCGGATCGTGCTTGCCACGCTGAAAGCGCCGGCGCGAAAGGCGAAACGATGGTTTCAGAGAGAGAATACCGGCTCCGGGTAGGCCGCGTCGTCATCGGACTGGTCTGCCCGGACGCCAATTTCGCCGACTCGCTGGGAATCTACTTCGCCCGGCCGAGCGACCCGGCGGCGGCGACCATCCGGCTCGACCTCGACCTCGTGCCGCACTCCGACATCCCGGCCATCCCGAACTCCCTGATCCTCGCCAAGACCCTGACCGCCGACGGCTTCGACATCGCCGGCGGCCTGATCCGCGGCCGTTTCGACCGCCGGTCGGGCACGGGCGAGCTGCACGTCAAGACGATCCTCACGAGCGGCCGGTTGACGAGGGTCTTCGAGCAGATCCTCTACCAGGCCTGGCATTCGGCCCGCGAGCGCGCCGGCTACGACGCCTGCCTGATCCACAGCGCCGGCGTGATCCACGCCGACCGGGGCTTCCTCTTCGTGGGCGCCTCCGAGGCTGGCAAGACCACCGTCGCCCGGCTCAGCCGGGACCGGATCGTGCTGAACGACGAGATGAACCTGGTCGAATTCGAGCCGGGCGGACCGCGCCTCGTGGGAACTCCCTTCAACGGACACTTCCGCGACAAGGGGGCCGGCGCGGCGCCGCTCGCCGCGGTCCTGCTTCTCGAGCACGGCCCCGAGCACCGGCTCGACGTGGTGGGTCCCGGCGCTGCCGCCAGCGCGATCGGCGGACAGGTCGCGCCGCCCGTGGGACTCGACGGGATCGGCGGCGGCGGGACCACACAGGCGATGCTCGAAGCCGGCAGCCGGCTCGTGGAGGCGGCCCCGGTCAGGCGCCTGCGCTTCCTGCCGGACGCCGGTTTCTGGCCGTTGCTGACCGAGACCTTCATCAACGACACGAGAGGATGACGCCTTGGACCTGCAAGCGATCCCCGTCCCCAATCCGGACTTCTGTGTGCGTCAGGTCGGCGAGGAGACCGTGTTCCTCGCGGAATCCGGCAGCCAGTTCCTCAGCCTCAATCCGGTCGGCAGCTTCATCTGGCGGCAGGTGGACGGCGTGCATACGCTGCAGGATATCCTCGACATCCTGTGCGACGAGTACGACGTGGCACGGGAGGCGGCCCATGCCGACCTCCTCGAGTTCGTCGAGCACCTGGCCGAACAGGGCGTCGTCGATCTGCAACGACAGGATGCTTGACGGTCCAGGTCACGGGGCCATGACCAATCTGGCCATCGCGACGGTCCGGCCGGTCTCCAGCCGCGCCAGGTAGACGCCCGCGGGGAGTCGCCGCCCCCCGTCGTCGCGCCCGTCCCACGCCACGGTCTGGCGTCCGGCCGAGAAGCGCCCCACGGCCAGGGTCCTGACCCGCCTTCCCGCCACGTCGTGAACCGCGAGCCTCCCCGATCCCGCCTCGACCTGGCTCCAGGAAAGGCAGGTTCCCGGGTTGGCCGGGTTCGGGAACGCCCGCAGGACCGCGGTGACCGGCGCGTCCGAGGGCGCAGCGGTCACGGCTCGCCATTCGTAGGCGCCCAGATCGGGCGCCGGCCCCTCGATGCGCGGCCCGCCGCCGAGATCGCGCGCCGGCAGCCAGGGGGTCATCGCCGCGGCGCTGCCCGCGTCGATCGCCGGCGACCCCGCTTGCGGCGCGAACGGCGGCTCGCTCGGCCCATCCAGCAGCGGGTCCGCGCTGAGGCACCCCTCGCCGCCGAGCCAGTGCTCGATGTCGCAGTAGCGCGTGTAGAACGCCTTGGGCTCGCGGATCTGCAGCGGGGCGAAGTACGTGGTCGGGTTGCCCCAGACGATGCCGCCGAGATGGCGGGGCTTGCTGTGGAAGTGATCGATGCAGGCGGTCTCGATGAACGCGCTCGGGGCGGACGTCTCGTTCGCCGTGACGGTCGCGTGCACGACGACCGGGTAGCTGTAGGACGCGTAGATCGCTCCGCCCCGCAGGGTCGCGTGGTTGTCATGGAAGAGGTTGTTGACGAGCAATGGCGCCGCGCCGTAGTGGGCCGCCACCGCGCCGCCTCGCTCGGCGAGGTTGCGGTGGAGGACGCAGTGGCTCACGACGACCGGCGAGCCGCCGACCACCAGGATCGCCCCGCCCATCCCGTCGATCAGCGCGCCGCCGACCCGCGGCGGCCGAGCGCGCCCGATCCCGGGGAGCGCCTTCGCGCACTCGATCTCGCACCAGCGCAGCCGGCTGCTGTCGCGATCGGCCGGAACGTTGGCAAACGTGAGCCCGTTCCAGGCGCCGCGCGTGTCCAGGTCGGGCCGCCAGTCCGCCGGACACTCGCTCGTGAAGACGATCGGGAGCGCCGGCGATCCGATCGCTTGCAGGCTGCCGTCCACGACGCGCAGGCCGTCGAAGCCGACGAATTCCACCCGCGCGCCGGCCGCGATCGTCAGGGTGGCGCCGGCCGCGACCACGACGTCGTCGATCACGCGGACCAGCGCGGCGTCCCAGATCGTGTCCACCTCCACGACGCCGCCCACGTCGAGCCGCTCGCGCCCGGGCGCGCGGTACGCGGGCGGCGCGCCGGCTGCGCGGGCGGGCGTAGGCGCCGACGCGGCCGCGGCCCCGGCGAACACGCGGCACCCGTAGCCGACCGCGCGCTCGGCTCGAAAATCCCCGCCGGCCGGGTCCCGCAGGCCCGGATCCTCCCCGATCACGTTGTTGTAAGGGGCCGCACCGGCCTCCGCCCACGCCGTGGGCAGCGTTCAGCTGTATTCTCAGAGGAAGCAGAAGTGATGGATCTGCTCGGCGTTGTCCTGCGGGTCGGCGAACCAGGTCCAGTTGTCGCGGACGTCGGGGAAGCCGTAGGTCGCGATCTGGACCGAGAGTCCGAACGCGAGGCCGGTCGGCAGGTGCGGTCCGGCGACGCCGGACCAGATGACGTAGTCGAGCCCGGTGTCGACGGCGTCGACCACGATGTTGCGCTCGAGCACGATCCCGTCGCCGGCCCCTTGCAGGCGCACCGCGTAGTCGTCGGGCTGCCAGAAGGTGCAGTAGCGGACCGAACCCGCAGGCGACCGATCCTCGCCGGGGCTCAGCTCGCCGCGGAAGCGGATCCCGCCATGGGTGACCACGCAGTCGACGATGTCCAGACGATGGTCGCAGAAGCTGATGCAGATCTGCTGGCCCTGCAGGTCGAGGACGGCGCCCCGGCCCTCGATCATCACGTCCAGGCCGAGCTCGTCGTCCAGGAAGACCTGGCGGTCATCGTCCCAGGTGGGTCCGACGAGCAGGCCGCCCGTGTACACGACCCCGGTCTCGAGCGTCAGGTAGCGGTCGTAGCCTCCCTGGGCCGGGGCACGGTCGTACACCGCCTGGAGCGGCACCGCGACCGCGGGAACGCTCAGGAGCAGCTGGCCGAGGCATAAGACCATCCGCGGCGTCATGCGAGGACTCCGTTCGCCAGCGGGCGAGGATCGACGATGATTGTAACATGACGCGTCCGCCCCGGGCACCACGCCGCGTCACCAGTCGAGCACGGCGACGACCGGGCAGTGGTCCGACGGCCAGATGTCCCCGTACGTCGTGCGGACGATCTCGGCCTCGAGCACGCGCAGCCCCGGCGAGACCAGGATCCAGTCGATCCGACCGGGCTCGAGAACCCGGCCGAATCCGTGGAACGTGCCCGCGTCCGGTTCGCGATCGCCGTGGGCCGCCGTCCAGGTGTCGAGCAGCAACGGCGCCGTGGCCAGCCTGGCGAACGGCTCCGCGTCGGGCCGGCCGGCCACGAGCAGGTCCTGGACCGACCGCGGCTCGGCGCTCGCCGCCGCGTTGAAGTCGCCGGTCACCACGAGGGTCGCCGCGCCCCGATTCGCCGCGAGCCAGGCATGGAGCTGGGCTGCCGACTCGCGGCGAGCCAGCTCTCCCTCGTGGTCGAGATGCGTGTTCAGCCACAGGATCTCGCGGCCCGACGCCAGCTCGCGAAGGCGCAGCCAGGTGGCGATCCGCGGCAGCGCCGCGTCCCACCCGCGGCTGCCGACCACCTCCGGCGTCTCGCCCAGCCAGAAGGTGCCGCTCGCCACGAACGCGAAGCGCTCCTCGCGGAAGAACGCCGCGCACATCTCGCCCCCATCGGCGCCGTCGTCGCGACCCGTGGCCACGACCGCGAGCCCCGGCAGGAATGCCAGCAGCTGATCCCGCTGGAAGGCCAGGCACTCCTGGGTCCCCAGCAGATCGGGCGCGAAGGCGAGCACTGTCTGGACCGCATAGGGACGCCGCTCGTCCCAGGCGTGGTCGCCGTCCGGCGCGGTCCCGTAGCGGATGTTGAACGACATCACCCTGAGCTCGCCGGCCTGCGCGGCGAGACCGAAGACCACGCAGGCGGCGATCACCGACCGGACCAGGAGCCGGGACGTGGGACGCGGCACGGAAGCACCTCCGGGGTCGTGGTGCTCGAGCGTAGCACGCCGCCGGTCGGACGCAAGCGCCGAGGCAGACGAAAGGGCCGGGGACTTCTCCCCGGCCCCGCGACCCGCTCGGGGTCGAAGCGACCGACTAGTTGAACAGGCTCTTGACGCCGGTCCAGCTGTGGTTCTCGACCGGAACGATCAGGTTGGTCGTGAGCACGTAGTCATACTCGTAGGTGGCGTCGGTCCAGAAGGACTGGGGGCCGACCCACAGCCACGCCGTCGCGCCGGGGGTGCCGGCGATCGACAACGTCGCCGCGCTGCACGGGCCGACGGAAACGTCCTGGACGACGGCGGCAGCGCCGCAATCCTGCGGACCGATCTCGAAGAGGTAGGTGGCTTCTTCGGCATCGCCGGTGATCTCGAGCACGCCGCCGGCCGGGATCGTGAGCGTGAACCAGTCGGTGTCGCGCGAGGCGCTGCCGGTCCCGCTCAGGTAATAGCCGGTCTTCCCGCAGAACTCGATGCTGGTGATGGACTGGAACGGGAAGGCGGGGGAGGTGTTGCAGCCGCCGTTGAAATTGTCGACATAGCCGTCGACGATCGCGGGCTCGCCCTCGAGGACCGCGCCCGCCGGGCACTCGACGATGCAGGGGACGTACTCGGCGATCGCGATCAGGTACGTGCCGGAGGACGTGCCGTACCCGTCGACGATGATGAAGTACTGCTCGCCGGCGACCACCGCGACGTTCTCGAGCTTCGACGTCCAGTCGCTGTAGAAGTCGTCGTTGCAGGCGACCAGGGCCATACCCGCGTCGTAAATGTAGACCTTGGTGTCATATTCCGAGCCGAACAGGTCGACGTTGATGGGCGCCGAGACGGCCGGGGTGATCGTGTAGACCACGTCGGGAGCGGTGCCGCCGGTGTACGGACAGGCCTCGTCGTAGTCGTGGGTGTAGCCGACGGTCGTTCCGGTACCGTCGTAGGGGATCGTGACGGCGACGGCGTCGAGGATCGTGTCGCCGCCCTGACGGGTCCCGGGAACGTTCACGGGGGCGTTGATGGCGGGCTTGGCGTGACGCTCGTTGCCGAGGTCGATGGCCATCGCCGAGCCGACGAGAGCCAGCATCAGCGCACACACTAGCAGTTTCCGCATGGTGAATCTCCCACTTGGTTGCGTTTCCGTGGCCGGAAACTCCTCAGGTTGCCGGGGGCAGTCGCTCCGTCCGTCATCCCGGCGGCCGGGCCCGCGAATCGGGACCAGCCAGTGATTGGCCTCGTGTGGCAAGAGATAACATCAAAGGAGTATTGTTATCTCTTAGTGCTCTATTTTGTCCACAACGATGACCAATAGATATAATATCATGTCCACGGATTGAAGTAAACACGTAATAACAAATTCATCGCTTTCTCACCTGCGACGATCGCCAGCCCACGCCGGCGCCTCGTTCGCCGTGAACCAATCGAAAAAGCCGGCCGGACCCCGGAAGGTCCGGCCGGCGCAGTTGACCGCGGCGGGAGAGGGGACCGCCGCGGTCGAGGAGAGCGATCGCCTGCAGATCCACTCTCCGGAATCGGTCGTTCTACTTGGTCGTCGACGCGACCTTGGCGGGAGCCGCATCGGTCGTCGTCTTGGTCGCCGACTTGGCGTCGGACTCCGCCTTGCCGTGGCACGCCGCCTTGTCGGCACGAGCGCCGGCCGGACATCCCGCGGACGACGGGCACGCGCCGGACGTCGCGCTCACCAGTTTCGCCTTGGCGGTCTCCACGGCGGCCTGGTACGCGGCCTTCAGCCCGGCGGCATCCTTGCCGCAACATCCCTTGCCGGCCTGGACGGCCTCCGCGCAACAATCGTGCATGCCGTCGAGTGCGGCCAACTCAGCCTTGGCGTCCGTGACCTTGGCGAGGTAGGCGACCTTGAGGGCCGCAGCGTCCAGACCGCAGCAGCCCGTGTCCGAGGCGACAGCCTCGGCGCAGCAGGCATGCATCGCCGCCAGGGCCTTCTCGGAGGCCACGTAGTCGGCATACATGGCCTTGACGGCGGCCGCGTCCTTGCCGCAGCAGCCGCGATCGGCGGCGGCGGCCTGGCGGCAGCATTCGTCCATCGACACCAGGCTCGCAGTCGTCGCCTTGGCGGCCGCGGAAGCCTGGCAGGCCGCCCCGCCCGCCTGAGCGGCAGACATCAGGGCGATCACGGCCAGAACGGTCAACAGAACCGAGTAACGCTTCATGGTCAGGTTCCTCTCTATCGTGAGCCCGCTCGCGGGCATGTTTCCCGGGGGACCGGTCGTGTGCCCTGAAACAGGACAAGATTAGTTTACTTGGACGAGCAGATGCTCGCCAGGTTTTTTTCGAGGCGCCACCGGCTTGCCTCGACCCGGCCCGCGGCGCATGATGAGGACGGAGGTCACGCCGTGTCGCGGAGCCGTCGCCTCGATCCCGGACGCCGCCGTTTCCTGCGCCAGCTGGCGCGCCTCGCGGCGGCGACCGGCGTCGTATCCGCGGCGCCGGGTCCGCTGGCGCTCCTGGCCCGCTCCGCCGAGCCTCGCGGCGCCGACCTCGCCGGCCTGCTGGGCGGCGCGCCGATCGCCCGCTGGTGGATCGGGGCCGATGCGGACGGACCCGCGCCGGCCGCGGCGTGCACCGACTGCCACGCGCCCGGCGACCTGGGCGGGCTCGCGGCCCACGCCCACGCGGACCGGCCGGTGCGCTGCCTCCTCTGCGCCCACCGGTGCCGGATCTCCGCGGGCGCGCGCGGGCGCTGCCGCGCCCGCTACAACGACGGAGGCACGCTGCACTCGCTCGTCTGGGGCCGGCCCATCACGGCGCACGTCGACCCGATCGAGAAGAAGCCGTTCTATCATGTCCTCCCCGGCAGCCTCGCGTACTCCCTCGCGACCAGCGGCTGCCCCCTGCGCTGCCGGTTCTGTCAGAACTGGGAGATCAGCCAGGCGAGTCCCGAGGACTACGCCACGGACATCGTCGAGCCGCGGCGCATCAGCGCCATCGCCCGGTCCCGCGAGACGCCCGTCGTGGCCTTCACGTACAACGAGCCCACCGTCTTCTTCGAGTACCTCGTGGACATCGCCGAGATCGCGCGCGAGGAAGGTCTGCGGTGCGTGCTGGTGTCCTGCGGATTCATGGAGCCAGGACCCCTGCGCGACCTGTGCGCGGTGCTGGACGCGATCAAGATCGACCTCAAGGGTTTCCGCGAGCGCTTCTATCGCGACGTCTGCGACGCCGAGCTGCAACCGGTGCTTCGGTCGATCGAGCAGGTGGCGGCGTCAGGCACCCACCTCGAAATCGTGAATCTCGTCGTCCCGTCGCTCAACGACGCCGATGCGGACCTCCGCGACCTCGCCGCCTGGGTTCGCGACCACGCCGGATGCGACACGCCCACGCACTTCACGCGATTCCACCCCGACTACCAGCTCCGGAACCTGCCACCCACGCCGGTCGCCACGCTCGAGCGGGCGCACGCGCTCGCACTCGACGCCGGGCTGCGATTCCCGTACGTGGGCAACGTGCCCGGCCACGCGGGCGACCAGACCTATTGCCCCGGTTGCGGCGCCGCCGTGATCCGGCGGCGGGGGTTCTTCGTCGAGAGGCTCGACCTCACGGCGGGTCGTTGCAATCACTGCGGCTATGCCATCAAGGGAGTCTGGACATGAAGACCCGGCTCTCCTGCGGCTTGTGGATCGCCGTCGCGACGGTCAGCATCGCCACGGCAGCTGTCGATCTGCCTGACCCCGGCGTCCGCGCACCGGCGGTTGCCGGCCGCTTCTACGAGGAGGACGCCGCGCGCCTTCGCGCAGGCGTCGAAGCCTTGCTCCGCGACGCGATACCGGCGCGGGGCGGCGAGCCGATCGGGCTGCTCGCGCCGCACGCCGGCTACGTCTTCAGCGGGCAGCTCGCTGCGGATGCCTGGCGGCAGGTCCAGGATCGCGACGTCGACGTCGTGGTGATTCTCGGCACCAACCACACGGTCGCGCCGTTTCGCGGCGCCGCGGTCTTCACCGGCCAGGGCCTGCGCACGCCGCTGGGCACGGTGCCGGTCGACCGTGGTCTGGCGGCGCGCGTGGTCGAGGCGAGCGGCGGCCTGATCGCGGCCAACGCCGACGCGCACCGCCGCGAACACTCGATCGAGGTCCAGCTGCCGTTCCTGCAGGCGGCGCTGCCGGGCGCGCGCGTGTTGCCGCTCGTCGTCGGCACCACGGATCCCGAAACCTGCCGCCGGCTCGGCGAGGTCCTGGCGGACGCGCTGCGCGATTGCCGCCCGGTGATCGTCGCGAGCAGCGACCTCTGCCACTATCCCGACGCGGCGACGGCCGTCGCGGTCGATTCGGAGGTGCTCGCCGCGGCCGCCTCGCTCGCACCGGCGGAGCTGGTCCGGACGGTCACGGCGGCCGAGCGACGCCGCCTGCCGGGCCTGGATACCTGCGCGTGCGGCGAGGGCGCCCTCCTCGTGATGCTGCACGCCGCGCGCGGGCTGGGGGCGAACCATGCGACGGTCCTCGACCGCGTCCACAGCGGCGATACCGCGCTCGGCGAGCCCGGACGCGTCGTCGGCTACGGCGCGCTGGTCGCGTCGCGCGCCGAGGATCCCGGGAGCGACACGACGGCGATCGAGCCGCCGCCACCCGCCGACCCCGACCGGCCGCTCGACGCCGGCGAGCAGACGTCGCTGCTCGGATTCGCACGCCGCACGGTCGCGCAGTATCTCACGACCGGCACCGCCCCTCTGGCGCGCGGTCTTGCGCCCCGCCTGGGCGCGCAGCAGGGCGCGTTCGTGACCCTGCACGACGAACGCGGCCGGCTTCGCGGTTGCATCGGCCATCTGGCCGAGGACCGGCCGCTCGGCGTGGTCGTCGGCGCCATGGCGATCCAGGCGGCGGTCGGCGACCGCCGCTTCACGCCCGTGGACGCCGCCGAGCTGGCGGGCCTGCGCGTGGAGATCTCGGTCCTGTCTCCGCTCGAGCAGGTCTCCGGGCCAGGCGACGTCCGCGTCGGGACCGACGGCGTGATGATCCGCAAGGACGGCCGGCAAGCGGTGTTCCTGCCCCAGGTCGCGGTCGAGCAGGGCTGGGACCGCGACACCTTGCTGGCGGAGCTGTGCCGCAAGGCCGGTCTCCCGCGCGACGCCTGGCGCCGGCCGGGGTGCGAGTTCCTGACGTTCCAGGCGCAGGTGTTCGGAGAGGACTCGCGCCGATGATCCTCGTCCTCGTCGGTGCGGCGTCACTGCTCGCCCAGGTCGTCCTGTTGCGCGAGCTGGGTGTGGCCTGTTACGGCGGGGAGATCATCTACGTGCTCGGCCTCGCCGTATGGCTGGTCGCCGGGGCGATCGGCGCCGCCTGGGGCCGATCACGGCACGCCGCGCTCGCGCCGACCGCGCTCGTCTTCGCCGTGCTCGCCGTCGCCTGTCTCGTGCTCGCGCGCGGATTGCGGCCGCTCCTCGGCGTGACCCAAGGGGCCGATCTCGACCTCGGCTGGCTCGTGCTCGGGTCGGTGCTCGTGCTGGCGCCCGCCGGTGGGGTCGCGGGCGCGCTGTTCAGGCTCGCGGCCGACCGCCGCCTGGCCGAGGGCGGGGCAGGCGGCCGGGCGTACGCGCTGGAATGCCTGGGCGCGGCCGGCGGCGGCGTCCTCGCGAGCGCGTTGCCGGCCGTCGGCGCTCCCGCCGCTCTCGGAGCGGCCGGCGCGAGCCTCGCGGCGCTCGGCATCGCGGTGTCGGCCGGCTTCGCCTGGCGCCGCGCGGCTGCGGGCTGTACGCTCCTGGTCCTGCTCGCCGTGTTCGCCGGTCCTTTCGACCACGCGTTGACGCGCTGGACCCATCCCGACCTCGTCCTCACCTGCGACACGCCGCGCGGCCGCGTCACCTTCGAGGTGACGGAGGGCCGCACCGCCGTCTTCCAGGACGACGCCCTGGTTCACGGCAGCGAGGACCCGGGCGGCGAGGAGCTGGTCCACCTGGCCGCCACGCAGCGGGATCGCTTCGCGCGGGTCCTCGTCATGGGCGGTTGGCTCGAGAACCTGGAACCCCAGCTCGCCGCGTACGACCCGCTCGAGACGGTGCGGCTCGAGCCGGATCGCGGGCTCGTGCGCCTCGGCGCGCGGTTCCTCCGCGATCGCGCGCCGGCCACGGACCTCGTGTTCGGGGACCCCCGCGCCTGGCTGCGGGCAGCCGACGATCGCTTCGACCTCGTCGTCTCGGCCCTGCCGGACCCGGTCAGCGCCCGCGCCAATCGCTTCTGGACCCGCGGCTTCGTCGAACTCTGCGCCTCCCGCCTCGCGCCCGGCGGCATCCTCGCGCTGCGCCTTCGCACGAGCGAGAACCTGTGGACCCCGCGCCAGGGTCGTCGCGTGGCGTCGGTCGATCGGGCGTTGCGCGAGGTCTTCGCCGACGTCCAGGTCCTGCCGGGGTCCGCGACCGTGCTGCTCGCGTCCGACCTGCCGCTCGAGCGCGATCTCGACATCCTGTGCGCGCGGTTCGACCGCGCCTCGCCGCCAGCACGCATCGCTTCGACCGCCTGGTTGCGGTGGCGGTGGACCGGCGACCGCACGGCCGAGGCGACCGCGCTGCTGGCCCGCACGGATGTGCCCGCCAATACCGACCTGCTCCCGGTGTGCTTCGGCGATACCCTGCTCTGGGATCTGGGCCGGCTGTTGCCCGGCCTCGGTTGGCGCAGCGTGCCGCGACCGGCTCGCTGGCTGGCGCCGGCGGTCATCGTGGCAGCCATCGCGGTCCTCGGTCTGCGCCGGCGGCAACAGGTGGCGCTCGCGCTGGCGATCGGTTACGCAGGATTCGCGTCGATGGTCCTGACCAGCGTCCTGCTGTTGCACCACCAGATCCGCCACGGTGTCCTCTACCGCGACCTGGGCCTGCTGCTGACCCTCGCCATGCTCGGCCAGGCGGCCGGAGCGTGGTCGGGCGCCCGCCTCGGGAACCGCCGGTCGGGTCGCTGGCTGTTGCCGGGACTCCTGGTCCTCGTGTCGTGCTGGAGCTTCCTGACCACGGTCGGCCTGCTGCTCGGCAGCGGCCTTGCCACGACGGCCATCTGGATCGCCGGCGCCGGATTCGCGACCGCACTGGTCTTCGCCGCCGCCTGCCGCGGCGCGGAGAGCCTCGGTCGAATCTATGCCGCCGACCTGGCGGGCGGCAGCGTGGGCGCCCTCCTGGCCGCCCTCTTGCTGATCCCATTCAGCGGCCTGCCGGCCGCCACGGTGACCGTGGCCGCCCTCGCCTTCCCGGCCGCACTTGCGGTCTGGCCTCTGCCGGGACGCGCCGCAGACTCCGGGTCGTTCGCTGAGTGACTCGAGAAGACGGGGACGGAGGTCACCAAAGCCCCAACCTCCGTCCCCTTTTGGAGGGAATCACCGACTCGTCGAGAGACGGGTGGTGACATCCCCTCCTACGCGGCAGCGACCGCCAGGTTCCCGGTCATTTCATAATCCGGCGGAGCTGCCTGGTGCGGACCGATCTGCCCCCCTGCGCTGGGGCCTCAAGTCATCCAATCAGAGTCCGATATTGCCCATGACATCCTGTTTCCAGGCCACGGGCGCCCGCCGCGCTTTGCGCTGGTCTGCCGTGGGCGTGGAGAACCTGAGACAACGACGGGACGGCGGCCGGGCCGTTCCCGGCTTGGAGGCTGGCGGACCGTGAGGCGGCTGCAGAGCAATCCCCGCGCGACGCGGATCCGGATCGCCACCACGGTCCTGCTGGCGGCCGCCACGACCTGGTTCGTGAGCAACCTGATCCTCGCGAACTACCGGGGGCAGGTCCAGCGCCTGCGGGACGCTCGCGATGAATTCGAGGCGCACACGCAGACCCTGGCGACGTCGCTGGACCAGACCCTTCTGGGGACCAATATCAAGCTGCTCGCCGTCGCTTCCGCTCCGTCGGTGCTGACGTACTTCGCGAACCGTGACCTCGGCGCGACCGCCGAGGCGGATCTCGACGCGACGGTCGTCGAGTTGCAGTACCTCTTCGGCGTCATCTGTGGACAACCGGACCCGGCGACCCTCGATTTCGCCCGGCTCATGCTGCTGGACGAGAACGGTCGAGTCGTCGCCGCGCACCCTCCCGGCGCGGCGGCGATGCTGGGTCGTCAGACCGTCGGCACGGTGACCGGCCGCTTCCCTCACGGCGGCGAGCTCCGGCTGGAACACGAGAGCGACGCGCCGTGCTGCTGGTTTTCCGTGCCCGTCGAGATCCGCGGTCAGCGATGGGGAACGGTGATGGGTGCGGTTCCGGGTTGCGAGGTCGTCTACGCGCTGCGGCCGCTGGCGCACCAGCCTCAGGCCCCGCTCGCGCTCTTCCACGACGGTCGCCTCCTCGGGAACCTCTCGATCACGTACGCGGACCTGTGGCGCGAGAAGCCGATTGCCGAGGCGCTGGCCACCGGAGCCCCGTACGCGATCATCGACCGCGGCCGCGGTTTCGAGGAGCGTCGCTACTTCCAGATGAAGCAGGCCAGGATCCCGGGGACCGAGCTCGATCTGGTCCACCTGCACGAGCTGCCGCCGGGCCTCGCGCCGGACGCGCCCTTGCGCAGTCTGTTCGTCTTCGTCGCGGCGGCGGTGGTCCTGCTGACGATCATGATGCTGGCGGTGCGAGGCTACGCGCAGAGCCTGCATCTGCTCGTCGCGCTGCGCGAGGAGGGGATGCGCAATCGCCTGGTTACCCAGCAGAAGGAGCTGCTGGTCAGGGAGATGGAGCAGCGGGCGTCGTACGAACAGCGGCTGCGAGCGGCCAAGGAAGCGGCGGAGCAAGCGAGCCAGGCCAAGAGCCTGTTCCTGGCGAACATGTCCCACGAGATCCGCACGCCGCTCAACGGTATCCTCGGCATGGCGGATCTCGCGCTCGAGACTGCGGTGAGCCCGGAGCAGAGTGATTACCTGCAGACCATCAAGGAATCCGGGCGATCGCTGCTCGCCGTGATCAACGACATCCTCGATTTCTCCAAGATCGAGGCCGGCAAGATGACCGTGGCCAGCACGCCGTTCGACCTGCGCGCGACGCTGGACGGCGTCGCGCGGTTGCTGGCGCCCAAGGCGCAGCAGAAGGGGTTGCGATTCGACGTGATCGTGGCCGACGGCACCCCGGACCGACTGCGGGGCGACGCCATCCGCCTGCGCCAGGTGCTGATCAATCTGATCGGCAATGCCCTGAAATTCACGGACGATGGCCGCATCTCGATCGAGGTCCAGCAAGCGTCCCGCGGTCACGCGCGAGCGCGGCTGATCTTCCGCGTCCACGACACGGGAGTCGGCATCGAACCGGACCAGCAGGCGCGGATCTTCGACGCCTTCTGCCAGGCCGACGGCTCCTCGACCAGACAGTACGGCGGAACCGGTCTGGGTCTGACGATCAGCAGCAAGCTGGTCGCGCTCATGGGCGGCCGTCTCGAGCTGACCAGCGTGCCGGGCCGGGGCAGCACCTTCAGTTTCAGCTTGCCGTTCGAGCTGGCCCCGGCGGACGCGACGAACGTCGTGAGCGAGCCCGACCGCGGCCAGGAGCGCCCGCTGCGCGTGCTCGTCGCTGAAGACAATCCCGTCAATCTGCGCTTCGTCACCGCGCTGCTGGGCCGGTGGGGGCACGCGGTGACCGGCGTCGGCGATGGCGACGCCGCCCTGCGCTCCTGGCGCCGGACGGCCTACGACATCGTCCTCATGGACGTGCAGATGCCCATCCTCGACGGCCTCGCCGCCACCCTGGCGATCCGCGAGGCCGAATCCGCAGCGGGAGACGGCCGCCACATCCCGATCGTGGCATTGACGGCGCACGCATTCGAGGACGATGAACGGCGATGCCTCGCCGCCGGCATGGACGCCTACCTCAGCAAGCCCGTCAAATCGGAGGAGCTACGGGCGATCGTGAACCGCCTTGCCTCGTCGCCGCCACAGCCGGTGAGCTGATCCGGCTTTCCCTGCCGCGGTAACGTGATATCTTCCCTGACGACCGACGAGTGCGCACGCGACCCGGAGGCGCCATGACCGTGCATCAGCTGGGACGGCTCAGCGGCCTGTTCGGACTGCTCATCGTGATGGTCGGGTTGCTGGTCTGGTCCGGCGCCCTGAACTGGTTCGGCCGCCTGCCGGGCGACCTCCGCATCGAGCGCCCCCGCCTGCGCCTCCAGGTGCCGTGGGTCTCGCTGCTCCTGGTCTCGATCGCCTTCAACGCGCTGGTCTGGTGCGTGCAGCGCTGGCTTCTCTGACGCAGCGCGACACCGCTCGCCGCCATCGACGGAAGTCCATTGTGCGGCGGGCTGGCTTGTTCTATCATTTCGCTCCCGGCGGCGCGGTCCGACCGACTCTCGTCGGCCTTGCGGATCGCCGCCGATCCAGCCTCCCGAGGAGAGCCATGAACATCTGCTTCCTCATGTATCCCTGGGAGCGGATCGTCCCCGAGACCGACACGTCCTTGCGCCTGATCCACGAATGCGCCGGTCGCGGCCACCGCGTGGCCCTGACGACGCCCGGCGATCTGACGATCCGCGACAACGTCGCGCACGCGTTCTGCCGGGTGATCCAGAACAACCGGATCTCCGGCAACATCCCGTCGTTCTACCGGCACGTCGACTTCACGCGCAACAAGCTGCCGCTGTCGGGTTTCGACGTCATCGTCATGCGCGCGCCGCAGCCGCTCGACACCGTCGTGCTGAACTTCCTCGACTCGGTGAGAGCCGACACGTTCATCCTCAACGACATCGATGGCCTGCGGATCGCGAACAACAAGCTCTACACCACGGCATTCAACGACCCGGACCACGATTTCGTGCCGGTGACCCACGTCTCGAAGAACAAGGAGTACCTCGAGCGGATCTTCCGGGAATCCGTGCACGAGAAGATGATTCTCAAACCCCTGAACGGCCACGGCGGCCGCGGCGTCATCCTGATCGAGAAGCGCGCCCGGCAGAGCTTCCGTTCGCTTCTGGACTTCTACATCGGCGAGGGCCCGGGCAGCCACTACGTCATCCTGCAGGAGTACATCCCGGGCGCGGAGCAGGGCGACGTGCGCATCCTGATGCTCAACGGCGAGCCGATCGGGGCGATGCGCCGCGTGCCCGCCGCGGACGACAACCGCAGCAACGTCCACGCCGGCGGATCGGTGCGCAAGCACCTGCTGTCCCGGCAGGAGAAGGCGCTCTGCAAGCACATCGGACCCAAGCTCGTGCGGGACGGCCTGTTCTTCGCCGGCCTGGACGTGATCGGCGGCAAGCTGATCGAGGTCAACGTGCTCGCGCCCGGGGGCATCACGCGCATCAACCGGCTCAACCGGGTCCGTCTCCAGATTCAGATCGTCGATTTCATCGAGAGCGTCGTCCAGGCGCGGGAACGGATCATCAATCGCAAGAACGAATATCGCAAACTCATCGAGAAGGCCCACACCGCGTGACGGCGGTCACGCCCCCAGCAACCGGCCGCGGAACAGGAAGAATGCCGCTCCGAGCAGGCACAATCCCGCCCACAGGTAGTCGAGCGTCGGCTTCTCCTTGAGATAGACGATCGAGAAGGGCACGAAGATCGACAGCGTGATCACTTCCTGCATGATCTTCAGCTGCCCGACGGTCATCGACTGGTGGCCGATGCGGTTGGCCGGCACCTGGAGCAGGTACTCGAACAGCGCGATCCCCCAGCTCGCGAGCGCGGCCAGGAGCCAGGGCTTGTGCGACAGGTTGCGCAGGTGGCCGTACCAGGCAAACGTCATGAAGACATTGCTGCAGGCGAGCAGCAATACGGTCGGCAGGTAGGGTTTCACGTCGGGCACTCCAGGTGGAGCTCGAGCTCGCCGCCGCGGTCGCGACATCCGCCGCGCCGGCGCGAGCCAGCCGCAATCAACATCCCGCGCGGACCGCCGTCAAGCCGCCGCCTCGGCCGCCGCCTCCGGGCCGAACCGCCTTGCCCGGTGGCGATCCGTGTACCATCCTGCCGGAGCAACCCCATTCAGCGGAGGCCGCCATGATCGTTCGCACCGCCGGCGAGACCACCGGCAAGACCACTGTCCGCATCGTGCACGAGGATTCGGGGTCGGTCATCGAGACCATGGCCCCGCGGGACAACGGCGGCGAGGGCAGGCTCTTCTCCCCGACCGACCTCTGCGCCACCTCGCTCGGCGCCTGCGCGGCGACGATCATGAACATGTATGCCCATAATGCGGGCATCCCGGTCGAGAAGATCTCGTTCACGGTCGAGAAGGAGATGTCGGCCAACCCGCGGCGCATCGGCCGTCTCACGGTCCGTTACGAGATCGCGACCGACTGCGGCGAGCACGACTTCCGGAAGCTGGTGAGCGCGGGCAAGACCTGTCCCCTGCGCCACTCGATCCACCCGGACATCGTGCTCGAGGAGAGCTACGTGCGCGTCGCGCCGCCGGCGCGGTGACCAGGCGGGCGGGGCGCGAGCGCGCGGGCCGATCCCGGGGACGTCGTCGATCTCGACGAGGCACAATGCGATACGCCGGGAAACTGCCTGGCCCGCGCAAGTTGCGAACATGACCAGCGAAGTCGGTTCGCGGGCGAACGGCAGATGAGGCCAGGCCGGCGGAGAGCATCACGGTCCCGACGACCAGACGCGCCGGATCCGGCCGGATTCCGCGCCTCGCCGGGGTGGTCGCGGTCGCAGCGGTAGGTCGGCATGGGACTTGCAGTTGTCTCCCAGAGGCTTACTCAAAGGAGCGAACTGCCATGGCTACTCGACGGCTCCTCGCCGCTACCGCCGCCCTCCAGCTCGCGATCACGGCCGCGGCGCTGGCCGCGCCGGCTCCCTCGTCGGTCACCGGAACCGTGCAGAACGGGGCCACCGTGACCGTGTCCGGAGCCGGTTTCGGCTACAAGGGCGTCGCGGCGCCACTGGTCTGGTACGACTTCGAGAACGGCGTCGACGGCAGCGAGGCCATCGCCGGGTGGTACACGGGCGCCTCCGAGCGGCCGGCCCGCTATGACGACAGCTACCCGCGCGGCCGGCAGGACACGTCGGTCTTCCTCGAATGGTGGGGAAGTCGAGTCTCGCTCTACGACCCCGATTACCCGAACGGCCAGCAGACCAACTACCTTCTCTGGGAAGGTCCGGCCAATCTGAACATCGCGTATCTGTCGGTGTGGATGGCGAGCGATACCACCCACTACGACAACCGTTTCGACCCGCCGACCCAGTACGCAGGGGCCGAGAACCAGAAGTACTGGCGCTTCATGGGGGCCTACGACGGCATGCTCGCCGGTCCCTACCTCAAGCCAGAGGCGCAGGACTTCGTCGCGTGCGACCACCCGGGCTCGTCGATGGGCGTCGGCGACTACGACGTCGCGGGCGGAGCCGCTCCCGAGGCCCGGACCCACGGACTGTGGGACAGCTCGGGCAGCCTGCAGGACATCTGGACCCACGAGCAGGGTTGGCACCGGCACGAGCAGTACCACGAGTACCGCGGCTACGATAATCCGAACTCGTCCGCGCGCTGGTTCGTCGACGGGCAGCAGAGGTACGAGATCCACGGCGTCTTCGCCACCGAGGTGGGCTACAACGAAGTCCGCGCGCTGTACGGCATCGACGAGGACGTCGCGTACCGCGCGTTCGAGCTGGGTCGGTACAAGCGGATGTGCTCGGAGTACGGCGGCGGCGCCGGCGCGTCGGTCTACAGGGAGTGGTTCGACGAGGTCTACTGCGACACGGTCCAGGCGCGAATCGAGATCGGGAACGCCGCGACCTGGAACGCCTGCACGCGGCGCGAGATCCAGATCCCGAGCGCCTGGTCGCAATCCAGCGCGTCGTTCCGCGTCAACCAGGGTCTGTTCGCCAACGGCGCGACGGCGTACCTGTACGTCGTCGACCGCAACGGCGCCGTCAACCAGAACGGCCTCGCGGTGACGTTCGGCCAGGGATCGGGCGGCGACACCGTGCCGCCGCAGCTCTCGATCATGGACTGGGAGCTTTCGGGCAGCGACCAGTCCCTGCCCAATCCGTATCAGATGACGATCTCCGGGACCGCGTCCGACAATCTCGGCGTCCAGAGCGTGAGCTGGAGCAGCTCGCTCGGCGGGGGCGGCATCGCATCGGGCACGACCTCGTGGTCGATCGCGAACATCTGGGTCAACAGCGGACTGGGCGAGGTGATCACCGTGCGGGCGACCGACGCCGCCGGCAACGCGACGACTCGCACCCTGGCCCTGGACGAGGCCTTCCCGGGCGAGGTGAGGTCCGTGTCGATCGGCAGCTAGCGGGTCGCGATGGGCGGCCGGCGCGCCCGATCACGCCGGATCCGGCGGCGGCGGCGACGGATCCTCGACGCGGTTGATCTCCGCCAGGAACGCCTCGCCGTACCGCTCCAGCTTGGCCTGACCGATGCCGCTGATCCGCAGCAGGTCCGCGGGCGAGGCCGGTCGGACGGACGCCATCGCCGCGAGCGTCTTGTCGTGGAGGATCACGTAGGGCGGCACGCCCTGGGCGTCGGCAAGCTCCTTGCGCTTGCGGCGCAGGCGCTCGAAGAGCGCCTCGGTCTCGGCGTCGGGCGGGGCGATCTCGGCGCCGAGCGCGGCGAGGGCCGCAACCCTGCGCTTGCGGGCCGCGCGCGCCGGCGCCCTCTCTTCGACGACAAGATCGCGCCGCAGATCCAGGGTCTCGTCCCCACGCAGGACGCCGCGCGCCGCGTCCGTGACCCGCAATCCGCCGTAGCCCTCCGGGTCGACCGCCAGGAGCCCTCGCGCCACCAGCTGCCGGGCCACGCTGCGCCACTCGCGCGCACTCCGGTCCCTGCCGATCCCGTAGGTCGGCAGGCGGTCGTGCCGCCACTGCCGGAGACGCTCGCTGTCGCAGCCGCGCAGCACCTCGATCAGGTGCTGCGCGCCGAAGCGCTGGCCGGTGCGCACCGCGCAGGACAGGAGCTTCTGCGCCGCGACGGTCCCGTCGAAGACGTCCGGCGGCTCGAGGCAGGTGTCGCAGTTGCCGCATGACGCCGCCAGCGTCTCGCCGAAGTACTGCAGCAGCACGCGGCGCCGGCACGCCGTGACCTCGCAGTAGCCGAGCATCGCGTCGAGCCCCTGCTGCTCGCGGCGCTTGTGCATCTCATCCGCGTCCGACTGCGCGAGCATCCTCCTCAGCAGCACGACGTCCTGTAGCCCGTAGCACAGCCACGCGTCCGCGGGCAGGCCGTCGCGCCCCGCGCGGCCGGTTTCCTGGTAGTAGGCCTCGAGCGACCGCGGGAGGTCGAGGTGCGCGACGAATCGGACATCCGGCTTGTCGATACCCATGCCGAAGGCGATGGTGGCGGTCATCACCAGCCCGTCCTCGCGCAGGAACCGCTCCTGGTGGACCCGCCTGACATCGCCGGCAAGCCCCGCGTGGTAGGCCAGGGACGGGATGCCGTGGTCGTTCAGGAACGCCGCCGTCTCCTCGGTCTTCCGGCGGGAGAGGCAGTAGACGATGCCGGCGTCGCCCGGGTGCTCACTCCGTAGGAACCGCAGGAGCTGCTGCCGCGGCTGGTCCTTCTGGACGACCCGGTAGCGGATGTTGGGACGGTCGAATCCGGCGACGAAGACGCGACCGCCCTCGAGGCGCAGGCTGCGCAGGATCTCCTCGCGCGTGCGCTGGTCGGCGGTCGCGGTGCAGGCCAGGCGGGGAACGCCTGGGTATCGGTCCGCGAGGACGTCGAGCTGCAGGTACTCGGGACGGAAGTCGTGTCCCCAGCGGGCGACGCAGTGCGCCTCGTCGATCGCGAAGAGCGCGAGGCCGGCGGGCGGCGCACTCCCGGCGACCTCGTCGAGCAGCGCGAGGGTCCGCTCTTGCAGGAGCCGCTCCGGCGCGATGTAGAGGAGATCCAGTTCCCCGCGGCGAAGCTGGCGCTCCGTGCGGGTCGCCTCCCCGGCCGAGAGGGTCGAGTTGAGGAACGCGGCGCGCAGTCCGAGCTGCGTCAGGGCTGCGACCTGATCCTGCATGAGCGCGATCAGCGGCGAGACGACCACGCCCGTGCCCGGCCGCAACAGGGCCGGGATCTGGTAGCACAGCGATTTGCCGCCGCCGGTCGGCATGAGCACCATCGCGTCGCCGCCGCCCGCGACGAGGTCGATGATCTCGGCCTGGGCGCCGCGGAAGGATGGGTAGCCGAACGTCGTGCGCAGGAGGTCGAGGGCGGCGAGGCTCATGGCGGCAACGTATGCAGGTTGCATTCCCCTCGGCAAGCGACGACCGCGGCGATGCGCTAATATAAAACTTTATTTATCCTAAATAACACCGTCATCGAGAACCCCAGCGCCCATCCCGGAGGTCCGCCATCATGCCGATCCGTCACCGCCCGCCCGGACGTCACGCGGCCACGATGGTCGCGCTCTGCGCGCTCACTGTTGCCGCCGCTTCCCCGGCCGGCGCCCAGTCGGTCGAGGTCGCGCTCATCGGCCTCGACGGTCCCGTCCGCCTGGTCGCCCCCCGCGGCGACCCTCGCCTCTTCGTCGTCGAGCAGCCGGGCACGATCCGCGTCTTCGCGGGCGATGGAACGCCGCTCGGCGTCTTCCTGGACGTCACGGACCTCACCGAGGAGGTCGGTGAACAGGGCCTGCTCGGCCTTGCCTTCGCGCCCGACTACCCGCAGTCCGGCCGTTTCTTCATCAACTACACCGACCTTGACGGCGACACCCGCGTCGTCCGCTACAACGTCGATCCAGCCGATCCCAACCGGGCCCTCGCCGGCAGCGCCTCGCCGGTGATCTCCATCGACCAGCCGTACGGCAACCACAACGGCGGACACCTCGAGTTCGGCCCCGACGACCTGCTCTACATCGGGCTGGGCGATGGCGGCAGCGGCGGCGATCCGCAGAACAACGCCCAGAACGACGCCTCGCTGCTCGGCAAGATGCTGCGGCTGGACGTCTCGGGCGCGACCGGCTACCAGATTCCCCCCGACAATCCCTTCGTCGGCGCACCGCCGCGAGACGAGATCTGGGCCAAGGGCCTGCGCAACCCGTGGTGCTTCGGCTTCGACCGCCTGACCGGCGACCTCTGGATCGCCGACGTCGGCCAGAACGAGATCGAGGAAGTCGACGTCCAGCCCGCCGGCTCGAGCGGCGGCGAGAATTACGGCTGGCGGCTCATGGAGGGCTCGGATTGCTACAATCCCCCGTCGAACTGCAACGACGGGACCCTCGTCCTGCCGATCCACGAGTACACGCACGGCGGAACGCCCTTCCGCTGCTCGATCAGCGGCGGCTACGTCTACCGTGGCAGCCGGATTCCCGGGATCGCGGGACGCTACTTCTTCGCCGACTACTGCAGCTGCCAGATCTGGTCCGTGACGTGGACGGAGAGCGGCGGTTTCGGCGACCTGGTCGAGCACACCGCGGAGCTCACGCCGCCCGGCGGCTACCTGAGCATCGTCTCGATCGGTCAGGACGGATTCGGCGAGCTCTACGTGGTCGACAAGGACCGCGATCGTATCTATCGCCTGGTGAGCGACAGCACCGGAGTCGACGATCTCCCGCCCGCCGTCCGCGTCGAGCAGAACGTCCCCAACCCGTTCAACCCCGGCACCACGATCGCCTACGTGGTGCCGGCCGGCGGGACCTCGGTCCGGCTCGAGGTCCTCGACCTCGAGAGCCGCGTCGTGCGCACCCTGGTGGACGGGCGACGGCCCGAGGGGCGCCAGCTGGCGTTCTGGAACGGGACCGCGGACGACGGCCGCCCCGTGCCGGCCGGCGTTTACCTCTACCGGCTGCGAGCCAGCGGGGTCGACGAGACCCGGAAGATGGTCCTGATCAAGTGACCCGACGCGCGTCCGTTCTCCCCTCGATTCGACCGTTCACTCGCCCGCCAGGATGGCGACCGCCCGCACCGGCGCCCCGTCGGCGCCCGTGATCTTCAGCGGCAGGCAGCACAGCGTGAACTCGCGGCCGACGAGCCCGCCGAGGTTCGTCAGGTTCTCGACGATGACGAGCTCGCGGCCCAGCAGGACCTCGTGGACCGGGAAGGCCGCCGCGCCGGCGGGGTCCACCGAGACCGCATCGACGCCCACGCCGCGCAGGTCGAGGCCGGCGAGCCAGCGCGCGGCGTCGGGGTCCAGGACCGGGAACCCCTCGAAGTAGGCGGCGAGGCCCCACCGTCGCGACCAGCCGGTGTGGAGGAGCGCGAAGTCGCAGCGCGCGAGGACGTCGCGATACGGGGTGAGCAGATCGCGAGCGATCGCGCCGCCCGGCGCGCCCGAGACGTCGATCACGAAGGCCTCGCCCACGAAGTGCCCGGCCGGGTAGCTGTCGAGCGTGCGCCCGTCCGCCAGCATGTGCGCCGGGACGTCGAGATGCGTGCCCGTGTGCGTGACCAGGGTGAGCCGGTGCTCGAGAAAGCCGTGCTCGGCGACGGTGAACGCGGCGGCGATCTCCGGCGATTCCGTGCCCGGGTAGACGGGCATGCCGGTGGCGAGCGGATGGGTCAGGTCGACGATGCGGCGGGTGGCGGGGCCGCTGCTGGTCTTCATGCGAGTCGCCTCCTCGCTCGGGTCCAGGTGGCGGCATCAGCATACGCGGGGGCGCTGCGAATCACGACTGGAAACGACGCGAGGCCGGCACCCGTAAACGTGTGCCGGCCCTTGATTCCGCGAAGCGATCGCTCAGCGATGGAAGAGGGACTTGAGTTCGCTCCACGTCCGCTGCTCGGTTCGCACCACCTCGCGCTTCCAGCTGGGCACGCAGAGGCAGTCGTGGTCGAGCGCGACGACACCCCATTCGCCGAACTGGTCGAACGCGACGAGTGAGATGTCGTAGATCATCGGGGGGATGATCCGGTAGCAGGCGAGGTGGGCCTGCGGGTCAAGAATAGGGTAGACCTGGCCCTCGGCGATCTTCTCCACCGGATTGAGGAAGTAGACCGGTTCCGCCGCGACCAGGTCGGCGATGCCGAACTGATCGGCGAGATGGACCGGCAGGTTCACCGGCTGGCCGACGGCCTCGTAGGCCAGGTAGTGATTGTGCTGCGGCAGCGTCCCGGGCTGGTTCTTGAGGGCCGGCAGGACCAGATACCGCGGATTCATGACCTGCCAGACCTGATCGCCGAACTGGTTCTCGACCTCGACGATCCAGCCGGATCCGACGAGGTCGACGGACCACCACGTGTGGTGGTTCTCCGGGAACACGATCGGCTCGTTGTTCTTGGCCACGGGATTGGCGAATTTCGTCAGGATCAGGGCGGTGGGTTCATAGGTGCCGAACTGGTCGACGAGGACCAGGTTGCCGGCGAAGGTGAAGGGCGGAGACACGTTGTAGACCTTATAGTGATTTTCCAGGGGCCATTGGGCCAGCGCATGCGAGCACATGACGCAGGCGAGCGTCAGGGCGAGGAGCGCTATCATCACGCGCTTCATGGGTCACCTCCTAGCGATCGATAGGGACGACATCGCGGATCCGGACGGAATGTCCGGACCCTCGGGACGAGCGGGGATTCCAGGATTGAGGGCGCAAGGGTTGCCGTGTGGACAGTACCACCGACGGCAACGGAGATCAATCAAAACACGACGATATGTGTTTTCATTAAGTCCGCTCGACGCGGGCGGCGCCTTCCCTCTACGGGCACCAGGAGCAGGATGTTCAGCAGCATGATCCCCGGACCTCCCGGGTGGAGCAGACCCATCCCCATCGACGACCGTTGCCGTCGCGTCCGTCCGTCGCGCCAACAGCGAATACAGCTGCGGTCGAGTCGACAACTACGGACTAAAAGACTCTCTTTTCTGTGGTCCGATCGTGTATCATGCGCGCAGCCGGCCCGAACAGGCCGGGCCGGGTGAATCGGAGAGGTTTGATCATGTCCCTGCGGAACAAGCTGTGCGCAAGCGGCACGAAGAAGCTCCTGGCGCTGGAGGGAGGCGGCATCCGCGGCGTGCTCGCCCTCGAGTACTTGATCGAGATCGAGCGGGTCCTGCGCGAGCAGGCGGGCGGGCGCGAGGTCCGGCTCTGCGACTACTTCGACTACATCGCGGGGACCAGCACGGGAGCGATCATCGCGGCGGGTCTGTCGCTGGGGCTGTCGGCGGGCGACCTGCTCGACTTCTACGCGCGCAACGGCAAGCAGATGTTCGACAAGGCGTCGCTGCTCCGTCGCCTGCACGCGCGGTTCGAGGACGACAACCTCGCCGGCAAGCTCAAGGAGGTCTACGGCGAGGCGCGAACCCTCGGCGACCCCGGGTTGCAGACCCTCCTGCTGGTGGTGCTGCGCAACGCGACGACCGATTCGCCCTGGCCGGTGTCCAACAACCCCTGCGCCAGGTACAACGACCGCGACCGGCGCGACTGCAACCTCGCCCTGCCCCTCTGGCAGATCGTGCGCGCCAGCACCGCGGCGCCGACGTATTTTCCGCCCGAGACCGTCACGATCGGCCCGAACGAATTCGTCTTCGTCGACGGCGGGGTCACCGTGTACAACAACCCGGCGTTCCTGGTCTTCCTGATGGCGACCATGGAGGCGTACTGGCCGAACCGCGACCGGATCGACCGGATCGCCTGGCCGGCGCCGACCGGCGCCGATCGGCTCCTGGTCGTCTCGGTCGGCACCGGCACGATGCCCAACCCCAACGCCGGACTCCTGCCCGACGACATGAACATCTTCTACAACGTGACCAGGATCCCGTCCGCTTTGATGTTCGCCGCGTCGACCGAGCAGGATATGCTCTGCCGCGTCTTCGGCGACTGCCGCGCCGGCGAGCCGCTCGACCGCGAGATCGGCGACCTGCGCGGGTCCGCCGGCCCGGTCGAGCCGAAGCTGTTCACCTACCTGCGCTACTCGACCGAACTGTCGCGCGAGAACCTCGACCGGCTCGGCGCGGGCCATCTCGAGGTGGACCACGTCCGGAAGCTGGACGGGGTCGAGCATCTGGACGCCATGCGCGCGGTCGGGCGTGCCGCCGCGGCGCGGCAGGTCGCGGCGGCGCACTTCGCGGGGTTCCCGGTCGCGAACGCGGCGGAGGCCTAGGATGGCGAGTGTGGTGGCGGTGGCCGGCCGACGGATCGATGCCGCGGACGCCGAGGCCTCCCGCTTCCCGCTCGCGGCCGTCGCACGCGTCCGCGATCGGATCCGGGAGCTCTTGATCGCGCGGCGCGCGGCGATGGTCGTCTCCTCGGCGGCGTGCGGCACGGATCTCCTCGCTCTCGAGATCGCCGGCGACCTCGGCCTGCGCCGGTCCATCGTCCTGCCCGCGGAGCCCGCCGCGTTCCGCGCGTCGTCCGTGGTCGACCGTCCCGGCGACTGGGGAGCGAGCTACGACGGGATCATCGCGGAGGTCGCCGCGGCCGGCGACCTCCTGGTCAGAGAGCCCGGATGCGCCGGCGACGCCGCCTACGCCGCGACCAATCGAGCGATCCTCGAGTTGGCGACCGGATTCGCCGCCGCGGCCGGCCTCGACCGGCTCGCGGTGATCGTCTGGAACGGCGAACCGCGCGGTCCCGGCGACATCACCCTGAACTTTGCCGACGCGGCGCGCGGACGGGGGTTCGCGGTCGTGGAGATCTCCACCCTGTGACGGGCGTCGGCGGCGGAGAGATGGCAGCATGAACGTGCCGCGGGACCTGTCGGCGACCTGCTTCGTCATCATGCCGTTCGGCAGGAAGAGGGTGCAGGACCGCGAGGTCGATTTCGACGCGATCTACGACACCGTCTTCGCGCCGGCGATCGGCGCCGTCCCGCGACCCGAGGGTGGCGTGCTCGCGCCCCGGCGCACCGACAAGGACTTCTTCAGCGGCCACATCAGCCAGGAAATGTTCGAGTATCTCGAGCACTCGCGGCTCGCCGTGGCGGACATCTCCGGCCTGAACGCCAACGTCTTCTACGAGATCGGCGTCCGGCACCGGGCCCGCGCCGGCGGTACGGTCATCGTCCGCCAGGCCGGCGCGCCGCTGCCGTTCGACATCAACCAGATCAAGGTGTTCGACTACCGATGCGGCGACTCCGCAGAGGTCGCGGCGTCGATCCAGGCGATCACGCGCATCCTGACCGAGACGCTCGCCCAGAACCGCCTCGACAGTCCGGTCCAGCAGGCGTTGCGCGCGCAGTCGCCCGCCATCGATCCGCTGCTGCGCGAGGCGGAGGCTGCGCTCGGTCACGGCGACCGCGCGACCGCGGCCGCGCGTTACGGCGCGGCGGTGGCCGCCGACCCGCACAATCCGTTCGTGCGCGTGCGCCACGGGATCGTCCTGAAGGACCTGGATCGCCTGCCGGCCGCGCGCGAACAGTTCGAACGGGCCACGTTCCTGCAGCCCGGCAACGCGGCGGCGTGGCGGGAACTGGGCGTGATCGAGAACCTCCTCTATCGGGCGCTCGAGTCGCCGCCGGCGGGGATCCCCGACGGGGAGGAGTCGCTGCGGCGCGCCGTGGCGGCCGACTCCGACGACTTCGACGCGCTCGCGGCGCTGGGCGGCGTCCTCAAGCGGAAGGACCAGCTCGAGGACGCGCTCGCGATGTACCGGCGGTCGGCGGAAGTGTCGGACGGCCATCCCTATCCGCTGCTCAATGCGTTGAAGCTGCAGGCGGCGGCGACCGGCCGGCTCGAGCTGGACGCCCGGTGGCGGCGACTGCTGCGCCGGGCCGAGCGGGCACGGGCCGACCAGACGGCCAACCGGCCGCCGTACGACGCGCCGTGGTCCTTCTTCGACCTCGCGGAGATCCGTCTCTACGGCGGCGACCAGGCGGGATTCCTGGAGCGGCTCGCCCAGGCCCTCGACCACTGCGACCACGACTGGCAAGCGAAGACGTTTCGCGACGGCCTCCAGCTGCTGGCCGACCGCGGTGTCGAGCTGCCCGGCATCCGGGAGGGGCTCGCCGTGATCGATGAATCGTTCTAGCCGGTCGTCTCGCGGGCCCTGCCGTCCGTCGCCGGCCGGGAGGTGATCCAGCCTTCGCGCTCGGCGACGGCCGTGATGTGGGCGAGATGATGCCGGCCGTGCCAGGCGTAGAGGCCCGTGTTGACCGCCACCGTCGCCACCCCGGACTCCGGATGCCGGAATTCGCGCGCGAACTGGTCCGGGCTCAGGCAGCGGAGCAGGGCGACCCATCGACAGTGCAGCGCGTCGAGCAGGTCGAGCGAGACCGTCGCGGGCACGAGGCGGGAGTCCGCCAGCGCGGCCCAGAGGTCCTCCCGGTAAGGTTTGATCGTGGGCCGGTCCTCGGTCAGCGCCCACTTCAACCGCAGATAGCCATTGAGGTGGCTGTCCGCGAGGTGGTGCACGATCTGCAGGACCGTCCAGCCGCCCGGTCGATGGAGGGTCGCCAGCTGCGCCTCCGCGAGGGGAGTCACGGCGCGCCGGAGGTTGCGCGGCAAGACCTCCAGGTCGCTGATCCAGCCCTGGATATCCAGGTCCGTGATCGGGTCCGGCCGCTTGAACAGGCCGAGCGGATAGCGCAGGGGATTGACTTCGTTGCCCACGGGACCTCCCCCTGACCGCGCGCCGGTGCGTGTGCGGGCGGCGGCGGCCCGCTCCGGTCATGGTCGTCCTGACCTACCTGAAATAACCACGATGGCGCCACGACGCCAGGCTAGGAGACATCACCGCGGCCGGTGTCCCAGGAGCCTGGCCGGCAGGAGAATGACGGCCTTGAACAGCTCGAGCACGCCGGTCACGGCGATGCCCAGGATCCGGAAGGGCAACAGCAGCAGCCAGAGCAGCGGATAGAGGATGAGGAAGAGGATCGCGAGCGGCCAGCAGAGCACGAAGAGAATGCACCAGAGCAGGACCTTGATCATTCCGCGCCCTCCGGATTCGACGGATGACGATCACCGTCCGCCGAGGCTGCCTACCCGCGCCGGTTCGTCGCTATTCGGGACCGGGCGCTGGCGGCCGCCGCTCCCGCCGCCACGCTCCCGGCGAGACGCCGACCTCCCGCTTGAACGCCCGCGAGAAGGCCGCCTCGCTCTCGTAGCCGACGTCGAGTGCAATCGCGGCCAGGGTCGCCGCCGTATCGCGGAGCAGGCCCGCGGCCACCTGCATCCGCCACCGCGTCAGATATTGCATGGGCGGCTGCCCGATGAAGTGGACGAAGCGTTCGTGAAGCGCCGACCGCGAGAGGCCCGCCTCGGCGCTCAGCCGGTCCAGCGTCCAGGCGTCGGCCGGCCGCTCGTGCAACAGCGAGAGGGCGCGGCCGACCGCTGGATCGCGCATCCCGGCCAGCCACCCGGTCTGCTCCGGCGGCAGCGCGTCGACGTAGCGCCGCAGGACCTCGACGAAGAGCATCTCGCTCATCCGCTCGAGGACCGCCTCGCCGCCCGGACGCTTCTGGTTGGACTCCATGACGACGGCCCGGAAGAACGTCGTGACCCACGAGTCGTCGCCAAGCGCGGTCCCGGGAACCCGGAGCACCCGGGGCAACGCGGCCAGCAGCGGATTGAACGGCTTCGCGTCGAGCCCGAGGAACCCGCAGGCGATCGTCGCGCGGTCGCGCCCGCCGCCGTCGAGGCGAGCCGTCGTGACCTCGGTCTGGTCCATGCTGATCGCGTACGGGAGTTGCGGCGGGCGCGGCGAGAAGTAGAGGCTCCGATCGGCTCCCGAACAGCGCAGGCCCGGCGCGCTCGAGACGACGTGGGAGTCGCCCTGCGGGAAGAGGACGACGTCGCCCTGTTCGAGCCGGAGCGGCGACTCACCCGTGATGGCGGCCCAGCAAGATCCCTGGACGATCCCGTGGAACTCGATCATGTGCTCGGCGCCGGGCATGATCGCGGGGATGATCTCGCGGGCGGGCGGCGCTTCCGCCACCCAGGGCGAGGTCCCCTCGACGTAATAGAAGAGCGCGCCGCGGAATCGCACGGTCCGCAACACGTCGGATAGCGTGTCTCGACTCACGTTCCCCCCGCTGGCCGGTCAGGTCTCGGCGGACGTTCCGCAATGACCGGCGGACTCTCGGCAAGGTCAAACGCGGGATCCGGACGATCGGTCAAATTTTGGCGACGTCCGGCCAGTTCGCGTTCACGGAAACCCAGCATGTTGTTCCCGTCAACGGACCACAAGCGGCGCGCCGCGGCGGTCACGAACACTCGGACTCGAGAAGGAGATGGTCCATGAACTCCAATATCCTCGCGAACCCGGCGACCCGCGACTCGTCGCCTGCTCATACGAACGCCGTCCACCAGCTCTCGCCGCGATCCGGCGGCCACGGCCCCGACCTCGCCGCCATCAAGGCCCGCCAGCAGGCCACCTGGTCCGCGGGCGACTACGGCCAGATCGGCGTGCGGCTCCAGATCGTCGGCGAGTCGCTCTGCGAGGCGGTCGACCTCGACGCCACCGACGCGGTCCTCGACGTCGCCGCGGGCAACGGCAACGCGTCCCTCGCGGCGGCGCGGCGCTTCGCCGAGGTCGTCTCGACCGACTACGTCCCCGCGCTCCTGGAGCAAGCGAGGCGCCGCGCCGAGGCCGACCGGCTGCCGATCTCCTTCCGCGAAGCCGACGCCGAAGCGCTCCCGTTCGTCGACCGGTCGTTCGACGTCGTCCTCTCGACGTTCGGCGTCATGTTCGCGCCGGACCAGGAGCGGGTCGCGAGCGAGCTGCTACGGGTCACGAGACCGGGTGGACGGATCGGCCTCGCGAACTGGACCCCCGACGGATTCATCGGGAAGCTCTTCGAGGTGGTGAGCGCTTTCGTGGCGCCGCCCCCCGGCCTGCGCTCGCCCCTGGAGTGGGGAACGGAACCTCGGCTCGTCGAGCTGTTCGGCCCCCACGCGGCGGACCTCCGGACCAGGCGGCAGACCTACACCTTCCGCTATCGGTCGGCCCGGCACTGGATCGAGACCTTCCGCGCCTACTACGGCCCCGTCCACAAGGCGTTCGCCGCACTCGACGAGAATGGACAGCAAGCGCTCCACGCCGCGCTGCTCGCCTTCCTGGACCGCTGGAACCGCGGCGGCGGCGCGCTCCGCATCCCGGGCGAATATCTCGAGGTCGTCGTGGTCCGGTAGCGCGGCGCTCGAGCCGGGCGCGCCGGGTCCGGCGGCGGCACCGGTGACGAGCGGCGGGGGTCCCCGGATCCCCGCCGCTCGTTGCTTCCGGCAATCGCGAGTATCTTCCCCCCGGGACCCCGGCTGGGCTCGTCGTCCGGACAGCGACCGCATGCACGACACGCTGGAACAGATCTACCGCACCGAATCCCGGCGCGTGCTGGCCACGCTGATCCGCCTGCTCGGCGACTTCGACCTGGCCGAGGAGGCCCTGCACGACGCCTTCGCCGCCGCCGTCCAGCAATGGCCGCACGAGGGGCTGCCGGCCAATCCGCGGGCCTGGCTGATCTCGACCGGCCGGTTCAAGGCCATCGACCAGCTGCGTCGGCGCGCCCGCCACGACGCCTCGCTCGGCGAGCTGGCTCGCGAGTTCGCGGCAGTGGCAGTCCCCCCGCCGGAAGCCGGCGACGAGACGATCGCCGACGATCGCCTGCGCCTCGTGTTCACCTGCTGCCATCCCAGCCTCGCGATCGAGGCCCAGCTCGCCCTGACCCTGCGGGAGGTGTGCGGCCTGACCACGGAGGAAGTCGCCCGCGCGTTCCTCGCCAGGCCGGCGACCGTGGCCCAGCGCATCGTCCGCGCCAAGGCCAAGATCCGCGCCGCGAAGATCCCCTACGAGGTACCGCAACCGGCCGAGCTGCCGTCCCGCCTGGAGGCGGTCCTGCAGGTGGTCTACCTCGTGTTCAACGAGGGTTACTCGGCCTCGACCGGCGAGGCCGTCGTGCGCCACGATCTCGCAGCCGAGGCCATCCGGCTCGGTCGGCTGCTCTGCGATCTCCTGCCCGAGCCCGAGGCGCAGGGCTTGCTCGCGCTCATGCTGCTGCACGATTCCCGCCGCCGAGCGCGCGCCACGCCCGCCGGCGATCTGATCCGCCTCGAGGACCAGGACCGCGCCCTCTGGGACCGGGACCAGATCCGCGAGGGCTGCGCACTCGTGACTCGCGCTCTCGCGAGCGGTCGCGGCGGCGCCTACTGCGTGCAGGCGGCGATCGCCGCGGTCCACGCGGAGGCTCCCGCGTTCGCCGCGACGGACTGGCTCCAGATCCTGGGCCTCTACGACGTGCTCGTCGCGCTCAACCCGTCGCCGATCGTCCAGCTCAATCGCGCGGTCGCGCTGGCCATGCGCGAGGGACCGGCCGCAGGGCTCGCGGTCATCGACGACCTGCTCGCCGGCGGCGAGCTCGCCGATTACCACCTGGCCCACGCCGCGCGCGCCGACCTCTGCCGCCGCCTGGGGCGGACCGACGATGCCCGAGCAGCCTACCTGAAGGCCCTGGACCTCGTCCGGCAAGAACCGGAACGTCGGTTCCTCTCCCGGCGGCTCGCTGAACTTGCAGAGTGACAACGACTTTCGTTTATTTAGGATTTATTCGCTCCGCAATGTCGATCCGCGGAGCCCCCGTTCGACTACCTGGCGTACCCCAGACACGAGCGGGCGACGACCCGCGAACGGGAGGCCAACATGAATCCCCGAACGACCGAGCCGACCACCGCCGCCGAGATCCGCGCCGTCATCGACGCCTTCCTGGACGCCGTCCGCGCGCAGGACCTCGCGCGCATCGGCTCCTACTATGCCAGCGAGGTGCGCGCCTTCGACGCGGTCAACCGTCTCGAATTCCGCGGCCGCGAAGCGTACCTGAAGCACTGGGCCGACTGCCTCGCGGTCTGTCCCGGCCCCTCGGTCTTCGACCTGGACCACCTGGAGATCGAAGCCGGCGGCGACCTCGCCGTCAGCCACGGCCTGCTCCATTGCGGCGGCGTCGACGAGACCGGCGAGGAGAAGACGGCCTGGATGCGCGTCACCGTCACCTACCGGAAGGTCGGCGGCCGGTGGCAGATCGTGCACGAGCACTACTCGATGCCGTTCGACATGAAGACCGGTCAGATGCTGTGCGGACTGACCCCATAACCCACGGACGAAAGGAAACGGAACCGACATGCGTTTCATCATCCTGCGCAAGGCCGATCGCGACACCGAGGCCGGCGCCATGCCGGACGAGGAGTTGATCGCCGCGATGGGTCGCTACAACGAGGACCTCGTGAACCGCGGGCTGTTGCTGGGCGGAGACGGGCTGCGGCCGAGCCGCGAGGGCGCCCGCATCACGTTCTCGCGCGGCAAGATCACGGTCAGCGACGGACCCTTCGCCGAGACCAAGGAGCTCCTCGCCGGATTCACGGTCATCCAGGCCGACTCGCTGGCCGAGGCCGTCGCCATCGCCAAGCGGTGGCCGCCGGTGGATGGCGGCGGGAACGTCCACCTCGAGGTCCGTCGCCTGTACGAGCTGTGCGACTTCGGCGAGAGCGCCAGCCTCGACCTGCACGCCGACCTGCGCAAGCGCCGCGAGCGGCAGCCGGCCCTGCTCAACCCCTACGTCCTCTTCCGGGGCGACTGCCGCGAAGCGTTCGAGTTCTACGCGGACTGTCTCGGCGGCCGGATCGAGATGATGCTCACCCACGGCGAGTCGCCGGCGGCGAAGGACACCGCGCCCGGGTGGCGAGACAAGATCCTCCACGCTCAGCTGCGGCTCGGCTCCTGGACCCTGATGGGCTCGGACGCGCCGCCCGAGCACTACTCGACGCCTCAGGGTTTCTCCGTCCAGGTGAGCCTGCCCGACGCCCGCCAGGGCGAGATCACGTTCAAGCGGCTGGCGGAGGGCGGCACGATCCGCATGCCCTTCGAGAAGACGTTCTGGGTCGAGCGATTCGGCATGCTGGTCGACCGCTTCGGCATCCCGTGGATGCTCAACTGCGGCAGGCCCGCCTGACCGCGCGCCCCCACGTGGGCCGGGACGGACGCCGCCGCGCGGCGGCCTCCCGGCCCCCGCGATCCCGTGATCCCGCGAGGAGCGATCGATGAAGTACCTGGCGCTGGTTTACTACGAGGAACGGATCATGAGGACCATGTCCCAGCAGGAATGGGACGCGCTCAACCAGGAGTGCCTGGCCTGCGTCGGCGATCTCGCCGACCGCGGCAAATTCGTGGCGGGCGAGGCGCTGCAGTCGGTCGCGACCGCCACGAGCGTCCGCGTGCGCGATGGCCGGGTCTCGACCACCGACGGCCCCTTCGCCGAGACCAAGGAGCAACTCGCCGGCTTCTACCTCCTCGAGGCGCGCGACCTCAACGAGGCCATCTCGCTGGCGGCGAAGATCCCGCCGGCCCGGTACGGCTGCGTCGAGGTGCGCCCGGTGCGCGAGCTGTCGCGGACCCGGAATCAACGACCGGGCGAGGAGTGATCGTCCGGCCGATGACCGCCGTCGACCATGGCCAGCAACTTCAGGACGGTGATCCAGTTGCGCATCGTCGTCCCACGCCGGGTCGCCCGATCGAACGCCTGCGCGAGCTTCGAGTCGCGGATGCCGTTCGCGCACCAGAGGTAGGCCGCGATCTCGCCGATGGCGAGCGCTTCCGGCTGCCACGAGCGGTCGAGCAGACCGCGCGCCCCGTCGAGGGCTGCCGGCCGACCGGCGAACGCGACCAGGTAGCGCGCCGGGTCGTCGGCAACCTTGGCAAGCGGGTTGCCGGCGACGATCCGCTCCAGTTCCGGCGCGGTCACCACGACGACCGGCACCACGAGGCCGAGACGGTCCTCGATCGCTTTCTCGATCGCGACCGCGAGCCGCTCCGGGCGGCCGCCGGAAGCCTGGAAGACGGCGTTCCCGCTGTTGAGCAGCGTGCGCACGCCGGTGTGGCCCAGACTTTCCAGCACGTCGCGCAGGTCCGCCATGGCGATGCGGTTCGCCCGGCCGACGTTCACGCCTCTGAGCAGCGCCGCGCACGCGATCATGGCCGTTTCCCGCCGGGCCAGATTCGCACCCCGAGGCCGCTGAGACTACAGGTGGAAGTCGCCCGCGGCCTCGGGCTGATAGAGGATGTCCTCGATCTTGATCCGGCGAATCCCGGATGGCACCGGCCAGTCAACGATATCTCCCTTGGCGTAGCCCAGGATCGCCGTGCCCACGGGCGCGAGGACCGAAATCGCTCCCGCCTCGATGTCGGCGTCCTTCGGAAACACCAGGACGTAGGTCATCTGCTCGGACGTGTCGAGATCGCGCAGTACGACCTGCGAATTCATGGTCACGACGTCGGGTGGAACCTCCCGGGGCTGCACAATGTCGGCATGGTCCAGTTCCCTGGCCAGCGATTCGAGGTCCTCGCGGTCGTAGCGACCGAACTGCCCGGCGACTGCGATGAGCTCCGCCAGTCGGACCTTGTCGAAGGCGGTGATATAGATCTTCCTGTCTGCCATCTCGACCTCCGCTGGTGATCGATCAGCGCCGATACACGTCGGTGCTCAGGTACTTCAAACCGGAGTCGGCCATCAGCGTGACCACCCGGGCGTCCGGCCCGAGGCGCTGCGCCACCCGGATCGCGGCGACGACGTTGGCCCCGGAGGACGTTCCGGCGAAGAGGCCCTCCTCCCGCGCGATGCGCCTCGCCATGTCCTTCGCGTCGTCGGTCGCGACGGCCATGACCTCGTCGACCACCGTCGGGTCCCAGAGCGGCGGCGTGTCGCCGATCCCCACGCCCTCGATCTGGTGCGGTCCCGGCTGCCCGCCGAGCAACACCGAGGATTCCGCGGGTTCGACGGCGACGATCTTGATCGCCGGCTGGTGCCGCTTCAGGACCGTCGCGACTCCGCGGCACGACGCCGCCGTCCCGACGCAGTGGACGAAGGCGCCGATCTTCCCTTCGGTCTGCCGCCAGATCTCCTCGCCCAGCGCATGGTAGCCGACGAGGCTGCCGGCGTTCGTGAGCTGGTCGATCCAGCAGGTGCGTGGCTCCTGGCTCAGTCGGCGCGCGGTCTCGATCATGTCCTGGATCAGCTTCTTCGTCGTGCGGCCGCCCTCGCTCTCGACCAGCGTCAGCTCCGCGCCAAGGGCCGCCATGTGGTCCAGCTTCTCGCGGCTGAACGCGTCGGAGCTGACGATCCGCAGGCGGTAGCCCCGCGCGGCGCAGACCAGAGCGAGCGACGCGCCCGTGCTGCCCCCCGTGTACTCGATCACGGTGTATCCGGGTTTCAGCCGACCATCCTGTTCCGCGCGTGCGATCACCGCCCGCGCCATTCGGTCCTTCATGCTGCCGGTGGGATTCTCCCATTCGAGCTTCACCAGGATCTCGGCGCACCGGGGCGGCACGACCTTGCGCAGTCGGACGATCGAGGTGGTGCCGATGGCGTCCAGGATGTCCACGGGTCCAGCCTTCCTCGCCGCGAGAGGGGAGGTCCGATCTCAGACCAGGACCGCGCCGTGCTCCGCCAGCAGGTCTTTCAGCACCGACCGATGGCAGCGCGCCTCGTTTGCACAGTAGCAGCCCACGGCGAAATCGGTCTGGCGGGAAAGGAGCGCCAGGAGCGCCAGGAGCCGCGCGGCCTCCGGGCGCTTCATCTCGGCGCGGTATCGCTTCACGAACGCACGCCAGGCCCGATCGTCCGTCGCGTTCTGCGCTAGCTTGACCAGACTCTCGGACGGCGCCAGATCAGGCAGCCACACGTCGTAGAAGTCGCGCGACGCAAACTCGGCCTTGGGCACGCCGCGCGGGGGACGCCGCACCGTGCCCAGGCGCGGGCCCTCGCCGGCGGCGCGCGGGCTTCCCAGTCTCACGACGCGGATCGCCATCTCGATCACCCTCTCCGTCCAGGCCGAGCTGACAGGATACCCCGAATCGGCCGCCGCCGACTATTCCTTTACCGGCGCGACGGGCGGCTCCCACAACTCGACCTTGTTGCCGTCCGGATCGAGGACCCAGCCGAATCTCCCTAATTCCGATTCCTCGACCTTCTCGTCCACGTTGCATCCCTCGGCGCGGAGCGCGTCGAGCAGCGCTCGCAGGTCGGCCACGCGGTAGTTGACCATGAAGGCGGCCTCGCTCGGCGCGAAGTAGCCCGTGTCGGCCGGGAAGATATTCCACACGGTGACGCCGTCAGCGCCTGTCGATGCGCCCTCGTTCCACGGGAACACCGCGCCGCCCCACGGCTTGATGTCGACGCCGAGATGCAGCCGGTACCATTCGCGAAGCGCCTCGGGATTCCTGGATTTGAAGAAGATGCCGCCGATTCCCGTGACACGGGCCATGTGCGATTCCTTTCGTGAGGTCAGGACTGATTCGCCGTCCTATCGTACGCGACGCGACGCCGACGCGCCACCGGCAAGGAGCTGGACGCACCGCGCCGCACGGCGAATTCGCTGCCCGGTGCGCTCGATGACGCAGTATAATCGCCGTAGCCTGCGGATCCCCCTGGTCTTCGCGAAGGAGGCATGAGATGCGAACCATTCTCGTGATCGCGCTCTTCACCTTGCTTGCCGGCGGCAGTCCAGCCGCAGCCCAAGACTGGGTCGCGCTCTGGCGGATCGGCGATTCGTTCTTCGGCATGGCGGAGAGCGGCGACGTCTACCGGCACGACCCGGCCACCGGCGAGACGGAGTTCGTTGGATCGTTCGGCGCCGGCGCGTGGGTCTCGTTCGGTCGGCAGGACGACCTCCTTTTGGCGCTCAAGTCGGACGGCGAGGTCTGGACGATGCCTGCCTCGACCGCCACCGCGGTCCTGACCTGGGCGCTCCCGGCCGACCGCTCGTGGTGCGCGCTCCAGCAGCACCCTGACACCGCGCCCTGGTGCGCCATCTCGTGCGACGGCGAAGTCTGGCGACTCGACGAACCGCAGCAGCTGTTGGCGGACTTCGGCCTCTTCGCGGCCGGACCGTGGATCTGCATCGCAACCGCCGACGATTCGTTCATCGCCACCATGGAGAACGGAGACACCTGGCAGGGATACGGCGAGTACTTCGAGCCGTCTGGCACCTATGGTCCCGGCCCGTGGGTCGGGTTCTCGCGCACGTATGGGCTCGGCGGCGAGTTCCTGGCGTTGAATCCCGGCGGCGAGATCTGGGCGCACGACTGGTCAGGAAATCCCTCCCTCTACCTGGCGCTTCCCGCGGATCGCGAGTGGTGTGCGCTGTTGAGCGGGCCGGTCTGGAACAGCGGCCCCGGGTATGCGCTCACCTGCGCAGGGGAGATCTGGTCGGTGGAATCGACCCCGGCGCAGGTCGGGACCTTCGCGTTGCCGGTACCCGTCGAACAGACGACGTGGGGGCGACTCAAGAACCGCTTCCGGTGAGTCGCACTCGCCGGGGGATCCCGTCGCGGGAGGCGACTCGCCGGACATGGGCAACGCGCGAGCGTGCGCGATCCGCGGCGCCCGTCATTCGAACAGGCTCTTGATCGCCGTCCAGCTCTGGCGCTCGACGGCAACCGGCTCGAGGTTCAAGAGCAGCAGGTACTCGTACTCGTACGTGTCGCCGTCCCAGAACGAGGTAGGGCCGACCCAGAACCATACCAGCGAGCCAGCCGGGCCTGTGATGGTCAGGGTGGCGTCATACGGCCAGATCACGATACTCTGGACGACACCCACCGAACCGCAATCCTGCGGACCGAGTTCGAACATGTAGGTGGACATTTCCGCGCAGCCGGTGACCTCCAGCACGCCGCCGTCCGGGATGACGATGTGGAACCAGTCGGTGTCGCGAGAAGAACCCCCGCTGGCGCTCAGATAGAATCCCGTCACTCCACAGAATGCGGGCTGCGTGATCGGCTGGAAGGGGTAGCCGAAGTCGGGGCTGTTGCAGCCGCCGTTCCAGGCGTCGACGTAGCCATCGACGATCTCCGGCTCGTTCTCGAGCTGAGCGCCGTCCGGGCAGACGACGAAGCAGCCGCACGTCCATTCCTCGATGGAACCCGAGTACGTCCCGGACGCCCCGCCGTAGCCATCGATGATCAGGAAATATTGGACACCGGCAAAGACGAGAACCGGCCCCAGGAATGAGGTGTAGTCACCGTAGAAGTCGTCGTTGCAGGCGATCAGGTTCAGGCTCTGGTCGTAGATGTAGATCTTCGTGTCGTACTGCGACCCATACATATCAACGTAGAGGCACGGAATGTCGAACCCGGGCGTGAAGGTGTAGACGACATCCGGCGCCGTGGAGCCGGTGTAGGGGCAGATCTCGTCGTAATCGTTGGTATAGCCGGCGGTCGTCCCGCTGAACGACGTTCCGATCGAGAGCGGTACCGCGGTCAGGATCGTGTCGCCCCCCTGCCGCAAAATCTCGGGATCGGGCGGCGGCGGGGTGACCTGCGCTGCGGGCTTGGCCGGGCGCGACGTCCCGAGGTCGTGGGCCGCTGCCGGCCACGCCGGGACGATGACGAGCAGAATCAGCGCGAGCGTTCGCATGGCGGTTTCCCCTTCGGCTTCTGGCATGGATCGCCGCCGCTACTGGACTCGCGACGGAGTGATCGAATCCGAGCGCGGGCCGCAACCCGTGGCTATTCCGAAGGCATCCCCCAGGCGACCCCCGCTCGGGGGAGCCCGCGACGATTGTAGCACGATTACGACGGCGCGCGCGTCAACGATTTCTGACCGGGCGCCCACGCGGCATTCGCGCGCCGCGACCACGGCGGGGCTGACATGTCGCTGGTCGACGCCGTCCGCTGCAGCACGCCGGCGAGATCGGCGGAATTGGTCCTCACGGAGCTCCTGCGTCCAGATCGTCGCCAGGAGGACGGGGAAGACCATGGGCTCGCCAGCTTTACCTGATCAGCCCCAGCCTCACCATCCCGATTGTGTCACCAGACTCCACGCGGGCTACGTAGCTGCCCGAGCCCACGTTCCGTCCCCACGAATCACGGCCGTCCCAGACGGTTTCGCGGCTTCCCGCAGACAGGTTCTCGTCTACCAACGTGCGAACCAAACGGCCGGCGAGATCGAAGATCGCCACACGTACCGGCCCGGCTTCCGCCAGGTCGAATCTGATGGTCGTTCGGGGATTGAAGGGATTCGGATACGCTGCGTATACGGCGAACCGTTCCGGCAGTGGCTCGGACAGCTCCGGCGGCACCGCGATCGGGAAGTCCTCGCAGCGCGGGTATGTGGTCCAGCGGTCGAAGAGCACGTGGTCGCTGACCGGATCTCCCGTACCGGGACCCTCGCCGCTGGGGCCGCTGGGATGCCCCCACCAGCAATCTCGGGCCGGCAGGCTGCCCAATCCGTCGGTGGGCGCCTGGGAGTAGACGCCGTAGTTCGTGTTGCCCACGATGCAACAGGCGACAATTTGCGGGCGCGCATCGGCGTTGGCGTAGATGCCGATGCGGTTCCCATGGAGGACGGAAAACGCCAGACGACCACTCGAACCTGTCCGCCACCGCGTTACGCCGACGCCTCCTACGCCACCATAAATGAGACTACAGTCGGTGAACGTGGCATTGCCCCCGCCCATGATGTCGACGCAGTTCCAGTCGCCAGGCGCACCGACCGAGGCGCCGTCACCATTCGAATCGCCCTCGTACCCATCGTCCCGGTACGACGTGAACACCACGCCTTCGGCCGACAACGCACCGCCAGAACCCACCAGGATCCCCGCGGCGATGTTGGATTTGACCGTCGTGCCCGGTAGCAGCGTCAGCACGGGCGAGCCCGCGCCCTCGATCCGCGCGTAATTGTCATCGTGGAAGTAGTACACCAGGCTGTCCGGCGGAACCGGCCACGTCGCCGATCGGGTCAGCGTCCCGTTCTCGATCGCGATCCGCCCGTAGCGGCCGTCCGTTCGCGGGCGCAACGTGTTCTGCGCTACCAGGTCGCCGATGCAGTCCGGCACCGCGTACAGCACGAAGCTCACGCTGTGGCTGTTCTGCGGCCCGATCACGTTGCCGGTGATCTGTTCGGCCGTCGCAGTGCCGCTCATGTACAGGCCCCAGCGGTTGTTCTGGAACCGACAGCCGGTCACCGGCACGCTGGCGTTGTGGATCCCCAGTCCCGTGTACGAGCTGGACAGGAACCGGCAGTCTTCGAGCGGGAACGAGCCGCCATTCACGTAGACCATGTGGTTGTCGCTGATGCCTCCGTAGAGGAAGTCGCAGTCCACCAACCGGCACGCGGCGGCCTGGAAGCCGGTGTTGAAGGACACCTGGTTCCAGTCGCCAGGTGCGCCCGCCGAGGCGCCGTCACCATTCGAATCGCCCTCGTACGCATCGTCCCGGTACGACGTGAACACCACGCCTTCGGCCGACAACGCACCGCCAGAACCCACCAGGATCCCCGCGGCGATGTTGGATTTGACCGTCGTGCCCGGTAGCAGCGTCAGCACGGGCGAGCCCGCGCCCTCGATCCGCGCGTAATTGTCATCGTGGAAGTAGTACACCAGGCTGTCCGGCGGAACCGGCCACGTCGCCGATCGGGTCAGCGTCCCGTTCTCGATCGCGATCCGCCCGTAGCGGCCGTCCGTTCGCGGGCGCAACGTGTTCTGCGCTACCAGGTCGCCGATGCAGTCCGGCACCGCGTACAGCACGAAGCTCACGCTGTGGCTGTTCTGCGGCCCGATCACGTTGCCGGTGATCTGTTCGGCCGTCGCAGTGCCGCTCATGTACAGGCCCCAGCGGTTGTTCTGGAACCGACAGCCGGTCACCGGCACGCTGGCGTTGTGGATCCCCAGTCCCGTGTACGAGCTGGACAGGAACCGGCAGTCTTCGAGCGGGAACGAGCCGCCATTCACGTAGACCATGTGGTTGTCGCTGATGCCTCCGTAGAGGAAGTCGCAGTCCACCAACCGGCACGCGGCGGCCTGGAAGCCGGTGTTGAAGGACACCTGATGCCAGTCGCCAGGTGCGCCCGCCGAGGCGCCGTCACCATTCGAATCGCCCTCGTACGCATCGTCCCGGTACGACGTGAACACCACGCCTTCGGCCGACAACGCACCACCAGAACCCACCAGAATCCCCGCGCCACCCTGCACCTTCACCGTCGTATTCGGCAGCAGCGTCAAAACCGGATCCTCGGTACCCGTGACGTTCACGTAGCTCCCGTTGGGCAGGTAGTAGACGAAGCCGGCGGGGAGCACCGGCCACGTCACCGAGTTCGCGATGGTGCCGTCGACCACGAGCAGGGCGTCGTACTGGCCCGATCCATGTGGCTCGAATTCGACGTTTGTGGCAATGGCATCCACGATCTGCGCGGGCACGCTGGCGTGAAAGCGAAGCGGCTCGCTGATGCGACAATCGCCGACCTCGAACGCCGAGAGATTGGATGCCACCTCGAGTCCGTAGCGGCCACCGACGAGCGTGAAACCCTCCAGGATCACGTTGTTGACCAGGATATCGACAACGTCATATGACGTCGTTGGATAGGAGATCGTCGTGGCCGCGCTGCCGGCCTGCGAACGGATCAGGAGCCTCTTGTTGACCGACACGTGTTCTGGATATTCTCCCGATACCACTTCGATCGTATCGCCAGTCGCCGCGGCGGCAACCGCTGCCGTGATGGTCGTGAAATCGGCGCCACCGGACGCGTTGACGACCAGGCGGGCAGCTCTGGTTTCACGAGCCGTCGAAGTGAGCGCAACTAAGAGCGCCAAGCCGATCATGGTCTCTCGTCTCATGATGTCCCCTCGTCGAGCGGTGAGGCCCGTGATTGTAAGCACTTGCGGGCATTGGTTCGATTGGACTCTGCCTTCAACTACAAAATAGGTCCTAATTAGTACGGGAAATTCCAATCTCTTTAGGCTGGCATTATACCACTTCGCAGAGTTGGCGACAGCATGGTTGCTGTCGCGCCCATTGATTGTAACTGGCCGTATTACGACCCACCCGGATGCGCCGCGAGCGTCGATAGATCGTAACCGCGTGGCGGTCACGCTTCTGGCGATTGCCAGCCGGGAACGATTTGCCGTGTCGCGACAGGATCCGCGGCGGGACGGCGCTCGGCCACGACGTGCTCGGATCAGACGAGCATCGCGCGGAGAATCCCCGCCATCGCGCCGCCGGCGATGAGCCAGGTCGAGTTGATCCTGAACCTCACGAGCAGGACCATCGCAATCGCCGCCATGGCCGCCGATGGGACGTCTGTCAATGATGAGCGGCCAAGTTGAGCAGTCACGGCCGCCATCAGCCCGAGCGAGGCCACGTTGATCCCGTCGAGCAGGCTGCCGATGGTCCTCGAGCGTCGCATGCGTGGGATCAGCGGGTTCGTCACGGCCACGAAGATGAACGATGGCAAGAAGATCGCCACGGTCGCCAGCAATGCGCCCGGGATGCCTGCAAGCACGTATCCGATAAACGTTGCTGTCGTGAACAAGGGACCCGGCGTCACCTGGCCGACGGCGACGGCATCGACCAGTTGCTGGTCTGTCAGCCAGCCGAACCGCACCACTAAATCCGCACGTAAAAACGCGAGCAGGACATACCCGCTACCGAAGAGCACGGCACCGATCTTCAGAAAGGTCAGCGCCAGCAGCTGCAGGCTGAAGGGTGTCGCAACGCCGGCGGCGGCGGCCGTTGCATTCACGCCCAGGATCGGCGCCAGGACGACGCTACCGAGCGAGGGCGACAAGGGGCGCTTCACATTCGAGGCTACCATGACCACGAGCCCTGCGGCGAAGAGCAACAGGAGTTCATGGACGCCGGCCAGCTGGAGGACGAACACGCCGAGGCCCACGCCGGCTAGCAAGAGGCCCCGGGCCGCCTTGCGGCCCAGCAGCCACAGCGCCTGGACGATGATGGCGATGACCACCGGCTTGACGCCCCACAGGAGCCAGCCGGCCTGCGGCGTCGAGCCGTAGCGCACATAGAGCCGGGCGAAAGCGGTCACGATAACCATCGCGGGCATGATGAAGCACACGCCGGCGACGATCAGCCCACGCCATCCCGCGCGCTGGTGGCCGACATGGATGGCCATCTCCGTAGAATTGGGGCCCGGGATCAGATTGGTCGCACCCACGAGGTCGAGGAACTGCTGCTCGGTCAGCCAGCGCCGGCGCGTGACGACCTCGTCGTGCATCATGGCGATGTGCGCGGCGGGACCGCCGAAAGCCACGGCGCCCAGGCGGAGGAAGAGGCGCGCGACTTCACCGAGGCGCGAAGTGGTCGCCGGAAGCCGCCGGCCAGGACTCAATTACGGCCTCCCCTGCCTTGAGCCGGTGTGCGGTGGCATCGCTGCCCTGCCCCCAAACCAATTCGACCTCCGTTTGCAGACCCCGACCAACATCAGCATCACCGGCACCTCGATCAGTACGCCCACGACCGTGGCCAGAGCGGCGCGAGCTTGTCCAGCGCGATGCCGGCGGCGATCCACAGCCGGCCCCACACGGTCAGGTACCGCTCGACGAACTCCGCGCCCTCCGGTTCCTTGGTGATACGAGCCTCAGTCGGCACTGCCTCTCCCTGCCGGCTCGTCAAGCGCCTCGGGCAGTGTCTCCACGAAGGCTCGAATCTCGTCGCGCACGCGCCGGTACGGCGCCATGGCCTCATCGTCATTTGTGGCGCCGCGCGCGAGGGTCGGCGGGTCGTCGAATCCGACGTGAATCACCTTCGCCTGACCCGGGAACACGGGACAACTCTCGTGGGCATGCGAGCACACGGTGACCACGCAGTCGAAGTCGATGTTCGCCAGTTCATCGACGTGGGTCGAACGGTGGTGCGAGATGTCCACGCCGACTTCGGCCATGGCGGCCACCGCCCGAGGGTTGAGGCCGTGAGTCTCAATACCGGCCGAGTACGGCTCCAGGACGTCACCCTTCAGGCGCCGAGCCCACCCTTCGGCCATCTGGCTGCGACAGGAGTTGCCGGTGCAGAGGAAGAGCACCTTGAGTCTGCGCTTCATAAGCTGCAAAGCTCCCCGAGAGGTATGCAGACGATCTTCTTCAGCCGCGCGGCGGGCGGGGAAGGCACCCTTCCTTCCCTGCTCGCCACGCTCGAGTCACACCGGATTCTTTGATCCGGTCGCCTACATTTCGCCAATTCGCCACATGGCTAAATATACCCGGTTCCGTGACGTCAACCAGGTTGGAAAACGGTCACGCCCGAAGCGAAGATCGGATCGCGCTGGGCGGCTTGAAGATCGGTGGCGAGAATCGCCGCGCTGTGCCGTCGCGGTTGTGCTACAATCGTCGGGGTCTCCCCCGAGCGGGGAGTTCTTCGGGGGGACGTCTTCGGCATGCTCACGGATCGCGACCCGTGTTCGGAGCCGAACACTTCGTTGCGAATCCAGTAGCGACGGCGATCCACGCCACGATCCGAAGGGGGAACCGCGATGCGAACGCTCACGCTGATCCTGGTCGTCCTCGCCCTGGCGTGGCCGGCCGCAGCCTACGACCTCGGCACCTCGCGGCCTGTCAAGCCCGAGAGCCTGGTCGCCCCGCCGGCGCGGGATCTTGACGCGCTGCGGCAGGGGGGCGACACGCTTGCCGACGCGGTCTACATCCCGCAGCTGTTCGACTTCTCGACCACCGGCACCACGGCCGGTTACTCGAACGACTACGACGAGGTCTGTCCGTACTCGAACTCCATGGCGCCGGACGTGGTCTACCGGTTCGCGCCGCCGGCCGACATCGTCGTGGCCATCGACATGTACGGATCGAGCTACGACACGAAGATCTACGTCTACCGCGAGGACTTCGAGCTGGTCGCGTGCAACGACGACTTCTACAGCGACTGGACGTCGAAGATCGAGAACCTCGCGCTGTCCGCCGACACGAAGTACTTCCTGGTGATCGACGGGTATGGAACGAGTGCCGGTGCTTACGTCCTGACAATCGACGAGTACGTGCCGTGCGTCGTCGACTGTCCGGTCTGGTCGCAGTACGAGAACGAACCACCGCTCGTCGATGGGTACGTCGACCATTGGAATGGGGGCTGCAATACGCCGCCGGATTACCCATTTCAGAACATGACGAACGTCTGTTTCTGCGGACGGACCGGTTACTACTTGAGCGCCGCCGGTGCGTCCTCACGTGACACGGATTGGTTAACGATCTACATCCCGAACGGTGGCGTGCTGGAAATCACCGGCGACGCGGAGGAACCGACATACCTGTTTGAACTGGGTCCGCAGGATTGCGGTTCGGTCGACGTCGTTCAAAACGTCCCGATCGGCCCTTGCGAACCTGCCACGATGACGATTGTCGGTCCGTCAGGATCGCTCGCGTGGGTCTGGGTCGGCCCACAGCACTTCTGGGAGGGCTTCACATACGAGTACGACTACCGCCTGGGCGGGAACGGTTGCTATTTCCGAGTGGTCGAGGTCGAAACCCGCACCTGGACCAACGTCAAGGGGCTGTTCAGGTAGACCTGTTTGCGCGCCGCCGCGCCGGCGCCGCCGGCGGTCGACGGTCTGCTCAGTGACACCGATCCGGCGGGTCGCTTCGCCGATGCTCTCACTCCGGCAGACTGAAAAGCCCTTCGACATCCGTCCAGGAGCAGGTTTCGACCTCGAGTGCTGGTCGGGCGACAGACACGCCGAGGAGATCGTCGTACTCGATCGTGGAGCCCTGCCAGAAATTCTGAGGGCCGACCCGGATCCAGGTCACCGGCCCGGGCGAGCCGTAGATCATCAGGGTTCCTGGTCGCGAGCGGGCGTTCCGGCGGCGGTCAGGTCACCGTCTCTGGGTGACCGCTTTGCAGGTCTTGAGTCTTCTCCCGATTTCGTACGAGGTGTAAACTCGAACCGTCAGTTGAGGGCGATTCGCCCAAGGCGCCTTACTGGCCCGCGAGTGTCCCGGGCGTTCCTTAGGGAGGCCGTCATGCGTTGCTCGCCGTTCATCCTGCTCGGTTTAAGCCTGATGTGGGTCTCTTCCTGCTCCAAGGGAGGGGGCGATGTCGTCGATGGCGAGGATGAGAACAGCCCGCCGTCCCGGATCACAGACCTGAGCGTGGCTCAAGTCACATCGGCGAGCGTAACGCTTCGCTGGACGGCTCCCGCCGGTGGAGGGACATCTGCGACTGCGGCCTTCTACGACCTGCGCTGCGCCGCGTCCATGATCGACGAATCGAACTGGGCGGCTGCACTCGGAATCGAGGACGAGCCCGCACCGGGTCTCGCCGGGTTGCCGCAGAGCATGGTGCTCACTGGCGTTCCGCCCGACACGGTCGTCTACTTCGCCATGCGGGCGTGCAGTCACGCGGGAGTCGTGTCCGAGATCTCCAACTCCCCGGCCGCGGTCGTGCCCCCGGAAACTGCCGTCGTTTTCGCAGACCCGGCGCTGGAGTCGGTGATCCGGACCATCCTGCAGAAGCCAGCAGGCGATCTCATGCCTGTTGACCTGCTCGCGGTGACCGAGATCGAGGCGGACCATCTCGGGATCCACAGCCTGGAGGGCATCCAGTACTGCGTCTCGTTGCATCGCCTGAATCTACAGGGCAACGCCGTTACCGACCTGGGCCCGCTCGGCGGCCTGGTGCAACTCTCCGACCTGGACGCCTCCGACAATCAGATCGCCGACCTGGGCCCGCTCTCCGACCTGACAGCCATGATGAACCTGAATCTGAGCGGCAACGCCATCCAGTCGATCGGCGCCCTGGAGGATCTGGAGATTCTGAACTTCCTCTGGCTGGACCGTAATCAACTCACGAACATCGCTCCGGTCGCGGGGTGCTGGCGGCTCAATCATCTGTTCATGTCGGACAATCATATCTCAGACCTCGGTCCGCTGGTCTCGATGAAGTACCTGGCCGACCTGGACCTTGCAGGCAACGCGATCGAGGACCTTTCGCCACTCGTCACCAATACGGAATTCGGCACGGGGGATCGAATCTGGCTCGCCCGCAATCCGCTCTCCCAGAATGCGATCGATGAGCAGATCCCGGCATTGCGAGCCAGGGGTGTCATCGTGTACGAGCGGTAGTCGCAGGAAGAATCTGCGCGGGACGACTTCGGGTCCTGGCGGCGGACGCCGGCTGGGGGGAGTGGCCTTCGCCACTGGTCCAAGCGATCTTCGGAGACGGGCAGATCGATCGGCCTCAGCGAACGACCTGTGCCCGTATCGTCTCCATGCCCCATGGAGTCGAAAGGCGGCATAGATAGGTACCGGAGGGCACCGACCGACCGGAGGCGTTAGTACCTGCCCACTCGCGGCTATGGTCTCCAGCCGGCAGCACCTCATCGACCAACCGGGTTACCTCCATGCCGCGCACGTCATAGATCGCCAGCGTCGCGTGGCTCGTCGCAGGCAACGAGAAGCTCACGGTCGTTCTCGGGTTGAAGGGATTCGGGTAGGAGGAGAGACGTGCCAACGTTGCCGGCGTCACCTCGACCGACGTTGCGTGCGGCTGGAGCCGTTCGGCCAGAGTGTAGCTGGTGATCCCATCGGACTCCGTCCAGAAGCCGACGGACCAGATATCGCAGTTCCCCACGATCTCCATGCCCCCACTGCGGATGACGTAGGCAGCTCCAGGCACCGCGGCTGTGACTTCGGTCCAGCTCGCCCCGTCCCAATGGAAGTAGCCGTTCCAGCCCGATACCCAGACGTCGTCGACGGCCACCGCGGCGATGGCGTCGCCCGAGTTCGGCGGCGGCGGCATGTTGGTCCACTGCGAACCGTCCCAGCGCATGACGACCGGGCCGGCATCTGATCCCCCGAGCGCCCAGACGTCGTCGGGCGCAAGCGCGACGACGTCGCTGAGCCGACTCTGGAGAACGTCCTCGACCGGGCTCGGTACGTGGGACCATGCCGCGCCGTCCCAGTGGTACACGACCCCGCGAAACGCGCCGGCGATGTTCCGGTAGTCGCCGACGGCCCACACGTCATCGGGTCCGGAGGCGACGACGCCGTAGAACGCGTGATGCCGATTGGCGACCAGTGGTACCGGGACGTCCGTCCACGTCGACCCGTCCCAATGCAATGCCAGTGGAACGCTCGCAGATTGGGCGTCGCCGAATCCGTTGGCGATCCCCACGGCCCAGATGTCGTCCGCAGTCCGGGCGCACACCTCGTACAAGAAGCCGCCGCGCGCTGCATAGGGATACTCGGTCTGGGGGCGAAGAGTCACCGTTTCTGCACTCGCCCAGGCGCCGCCGCGCCAGCGAAGAACCAGGGGAGGTTGTTGGCGGGATACGTCGTGGTGACGTTGCCGACCACCCAGACGCTCCCGTCGGCGGAGGTCTCCACCGCCACCGTTTCGGGAAGCGTCCCGAGATGACCGGTTTCGGGCAGATCGGTGGGGCTCCACGACTCACCGTCCCAGCGCAGTACCAGAGGCCCCGAACCCGCCGGATCATCGCGCCAGTATCCGACGGCCCACGCGTCGTCCGTCGTGTTCGCCGCCACGTCGGTCAGCCGCGTGACGCTGTTCCCCACGTCCGGCGTCGCCGTCAACACCCAGTCGCCGCACGGTTCGGCGGACCGGGCGCTGCTGATCCCGCCGGTCAGGACAACTGCGGCCACGAACGAGGCCATCGAGCCGCCCCACGTCGATCGATACCGTTTCGATCCGCGTCGCATCGGTCCTCTCCCGCTCCATGTGGCCGACTCGCTGTGGCCGGCGTCGATTCGGCGAGCAGGCGGCGCTGGTCTGAGTCGCCGTCGTTCAACAGTTACCAGGATATAACGAGTCTTCATTATCGCCACCAGTGAACGAAGCCACCTCGCGACCCTTCCCGGAAGACCTGTGATCGACGATCCCGAAGCGCTGCGGGGGTGGCAGGGGGCAGCGGACGAGATATCCGAATCCACGAATTAGCGACGAACCGGCGATTCGTATCAAGATCACACCAAACGGTTGCGCTCCCTCCCCGACAGGAACCCACCGACCCGGGGAGCATGGTACCACTGCGGAATGAGTTACAAGTCGACGCCTTGGTGGCTAAGGCGGCCCTGGCAAAAACTGAGAGCCCACCAGGGGGAGGCCGGCGGGCTCACAGTAGGTCACGTCTCAACAGCGCAAATACCGCATGATTAGACCCGGTACACGCCTCTCCCCGCCCGCTTGACCGCCTTGGAGGTCGACAGCGTCCGCCGCAGCACGTTCGAGAAATTCGCCGACTTGGTCTTGACGAGCTTCTGCTTCTTGATCGTCGCCAGGAGGTCCTTGAAGGCCACCGGCTCGCCGGCCTTCTTCAGGAGGTCGACGACGACGGACTCGATGGTGGCGCGGCCCTTGGCTGCGACCTTCTTCTTCGAACCCTTGGCGGCCTTCGCTGCGACCTTGCGACCGGCCTTCTTCGCTCCCCGTTTGGCGGCGGCTTTCCTGGCCCCCCGCTTCGCGCTGGTCTTCTTCGCCCGGCGACCAGGCCTCCCACGACCGGACGTCGCGCCCGCCATCACCGCGGCCAGCTCTTTCTCGACGCTTCTCAGTTCCTTCTGCAGTTGCCCTCGTCGCGCCTCGAGTTCTTCTACCTCGTTCTTGGCGGCAAGCAGCGCTTTCAGCTGAGCGACGGTGAAATCAGCGGGATTCACGCGCGGGCTTCTGGGCATTTCGGACTCCTCAGGGTTGAATGACGACGTCACGATTCCGATAAAGAGTAGTTCGTCTGCCGGTCGATCGCAATGATATAGTGGCAACGGGCAACTCTTCGCCAGCGACGTCGCGTTCGATAGACGTCCGTACTTCGTGCCTCCCCTCCGCCGCCGTCGCCTACGCTCATCATTTCGCCGTCCAGCGCAATTTCCCGTAAACCTGCCGGATCGAGTTGTGACCCGGGTTTCCCGCGAGACTCGGTTCGGCCTCTTTAGAATTTGCGAATTACCGTAATACGGTGTACACTAACGCCCGATGAAAACAGCTGTTGCGATTCCCCTTTTGCTACTCGGAATCTGGCAAGGCGCGATGGCGCCTATCTCGTTGCGCGATCCGCTCGCCGGGCGCGACCGGTGCATCGACCGTCCATCCGCGTGCCTTCCGGCCCCTGTCGATAACTCGACTGCGTTCAAGCGGCTGACTGATGCCCATCGTCAGTCTGTGATACCGGGAGACTGGACGTTACTGAAGAGTGCCCTGGCCGGTACTGCGAGCTTAACTCTCGATAACGATTCAGTCTCTTACCGAAACCGTGTCGCTGGTCGCGCCAGCGTCGACTCGCGACAACTGCAACCGCAGAAATCGCGAGCGCCCCCCGCAGTTCCCCTCTTCTAGTCGACCACATACCGCTCAAGGTGATATTACGAAACCTCGGTCGGTCGGGCACCGACTTCAGGGAGGAATCTGCAATGTCGAACATTGGCAATCACGATGCCGGCAAGGACAGCAATCACCTGCCCGAGAATCGGACCTGGTGGCAACGGTACGCAGCCATATTGCTCATTGCCGCGTTTGCTGTGCTGTGTCTGCTGCTGGTCGTGCTCGAGAAAGCAAGGTAGTCAATTTCGGGATATGGGCCGGAGTGCGTTCCGGCCCATTGCCGTACCGCTGTGATCGAAGCTGCAAACGAGGCTGCCCTGGACGTCTCGGCGGCATGCTAGCCCTGCGCCCACGACCGGCGCGGACATTCGCGGCGATTGACCGTGTCCCACCTTGGCTGACTTCGCATTAGACGCCGCCAACCACCGGGTTGACCGCGCAATCGCTCGGTGGACACTCCAGCATCAACTCGTCGGTCGTAAGCGTCCGATCGCTCGGGCGCACCTCATCGATCGCCCCGACGACGTCGCAGTCCAGCTGACCTGGAGTCCACCTCCTCGCGTAAGGAGACTGAGGGCTCGGATCCGGCCCGTCAATCCACGGTGACCCACGATGCGAACCACTCTGAGCCCGCCAGCATTGCGGCCGGCCGGCGCTGGAGCGCAGAACCAATCGCACTACCGAACCAGCGTCATCTGTCCCAACGCCACTTTCGCGCCGGCCTGCAGCCGGGAGACGTACACCCCACTCGGGAGCCCACGGCTGTCGTTGTCGCGGCCGTCCCACCGTGCTTCATGACGGCCAGCCGCCATCGACTCTTCGACCAGCGTCCGCACCAGCCGCCCGCGCAGATCGAACACCTGCAGGCGCATCGGCCCGGCTGCTGGCAATTCGTAGGCGATCGTCGTGCTCGGATTGAACGGGTTAGGCGCAAGCGAGATGTGTACGTCTTCAGACCAGTGGGACAAACAAGCCCGATTTGCTAACGGACACTCTGCCTTGCTAACGACGGGATGATGCTCGCCTCCCTCTGCCGATCCTTGCCCTGATTATACCACTTCCGCCGCCT